>Ga0209581_1000002_pt1 | contig 1458151 bp, 1506 predicted proteins | sample Coa_R2_FD_187160 | JGI IMG/M metagenome (GOLD analysis project Ga0209581, IMG submission 187160) | Surface soil microbial communities from Centralia Pennsylvania, which are recovering from an underground coalmine fire - Coalmine... | ecosystem: Environmental > Terrestrial > Soil >... | reverse complement strand
CGCGTCACGACGAAACGCGGCCGGATACGGCGGGCGGTACTCCCTCGGCTTCGGCATGAACACCATCCTCCAGCCCAACCCAGACGGGCCAGGCGCTCAGGTGTCCACGAAAACGGGGGAACTCCAGAAAGGTGGCTGACACCAGTCGGTCACACCCGCCCGCGACGCCTTCAAAGGTGTCTGACACCAGGGGTGTCAGACACCTGTCGCTGACGCCTGGCGGTGGCACTTCAAGGGTGTCTGACACCGGGGGTGTCTGACACCGGTCGGTGACGCCCGCCGGTGCCGCCTTCGGGAAGGTGTCTGACACCGGGGGTGTCAGACACCAGTTGCCGGCGCGGCGACGCCGGCCGGTGACAGACAGCAGCCCTACACGTTGTAGATCGTCGGCTTGTAGCGCTCGACCGAGGTCCGCATCCACTCGACGGTTCGCCGGAGGCCATCGTCGAAGTCGACGCCCGGCCGCCAGCCGAGGCGCGCCGCCGCCTTGGAGCCGTCGGCCACGAGCCGCTCGACCTCGCTCGACTCGGGGCGGAGGCGCGACGCCTCCTCGTCGATCGGCCGGTCGGTGCCAAGGAGCGCCTGGATCCGCGCGGCGGTCTCGCCGACCGAGATCTCGCCGCCCGTGCCGAGGTTGAAGACCTCGCCCTCGACGCCGGGCACCTCGGCGCAGCGCATCATCCCGGCGGCCGTGTCCTCGACGTACATGAAGTCGCGCGTCGGCGTCGTCGACCCGAGCTCGATGCGGTCCCGCGTCAGAGCCTGCGTGATGATCGTCGGGATGATCGCGCGCGCCGTCTGGCGCGGCCCGAAGGTGTTGAACGGCCTGGCGACGACGACCGGGGTGTCGAACGACTGGTGGTAGCTGAGCGCGAGCTTGTCCGCGCCGACCTTCGTCGCGGCGTACGGCGACTGTGCCTGCAACGGGTGCTCCTCGTCGATCGGCACATGCAGCGCCGTTCCGTACACCTCGCTGGTCGAGGTGTGGACGAGTCGCGCCACGTCGGCCGCGCGCGCCGCCTCCAGCACGTTGAGCGTGCCGACGACGTTCGCGTCGACGTACTCCCGCGGGTGGACGTACGAATAGGGGATGGGGATGAGCGCGCCGAGATGGAGGACGACCTCGCAGCCCGTCGACGCCCTGCGGACGGCTTCCGGGTTCACGAGATCGCCGCGGAAGATCTCGACCTCGGCGATCAGGGACTGGTCGGCCTCCTCGAGCCATCCGTAGTCGTTGCGCGAGTTGTACCGGACGAACGCGCGCACCTGCGCGCCCGCGCGGACGAGCGCCTCGGTCAGGTGGCTGCCGATGAAGCCGGCCGCACCGGTTACCAGCGTCCGCTTGCCCGCCCACCACGTCTCGCCCGGCACGCGCGCCATTCTGTCATCAGGCGGGGCGATCGGGACCTCTGCGCTCGGCGTCACCCGAAGTTGGTTCTTGCAATCCGCGCCCCGACCTGAGACAACATCCTCACCGCCAGCGCTCGCCTTCCGCGCGCCAAACGCTCCTCTCCGTGCATTCCGCCGCCGCCGACGTCCCGCACGCCCCGACAGGGCTTCCGGTCGTCTTCCTGCCGTGCCGGATCTGCGGGTCGCCCGCGGTGATGACGGACGACGACGAGCCCCGCGTCCGGTGCAACACGTGCGGCTTCGAGGAAGGCGACGTCGCCGAGTGGTCGGCGGCCGGCCCTCCCTGACGCACTCCCGCGCCCGAACAGAAGTCGCGAGCGAGCCACCCGTAAGTGCGTGGCGTCACGCCGCGCCGCGACTAAAGAAAGACGTGGGAAGGCAGGTAGACGACGAACGCACACCGCACCCCGCGAGTTCTCGTGCTCGACGGGCAGCCCGTCTGGCTGCGCGCCGTCGAGAGCATCCTCCGGGACGAGGGTGTCGTTCCCGTCGCCACGAGCGCGCCGGGCGAGGCGCTCGAGCTGCTCGAGCGCGAGCAGGTCGACGTCCTCATCGTCGGCGGCGACACGTTCGACTGGGCCGCCTTCCTGCGGCGGGCGCGCGAGGTCGCGCCAGCGGCGAAGGCGATCCTCGTCTCGGTCGACGAGGACCCGCGGGCCGTTCATCGCGCCCTCGACCTCGGCGCCGACGCGTACGTGGTCCGGCGCGCCCAGGCCTCCGATCTCGTCTTCGCCGTGCGGCAGGTGCTCTCGCCCGAGGTCTACCACGTGCGGCCGACCGTCGACGTCCGCCCGGAGGCGAGCGAGCCGCAGCCGAACCTGCCGAAGCTCACCGCCCGCGAGCGGCAGATCCTCGCGCTGGTGGCCGAGGGACGCTCGAACGCGCAGATCGCCCAGGCGCTCGACATCCGGGAGCCGACCGTCAAGGGCCACCTCTGGCGGCTGTACAGGAAGATCGGCGTCCCGAACCGGACGGCGGCCGCGCGCTGGATTGCGCAGTCGACCCGGAACGCGTCCGACTGAGAGGTTCTCAGGCGACGGCGTCGTCGATCGCGAGCAGGCCGTGCCGCAGCGCCCAGCGCGTGGCGCCGGTGCGATTCGAGACCCCGATCTTCTCGTAGGTCCGCGAGAGGTGGTACTTCACCGTCGGCACGCTGATCCAGAGCCGCCGGGCGACGTCGGCGTTCGAGAGGCCCTCCGCGATCAGGCGGAGCACCTCGACCTCGCGCGCGGTGAGGGCCTCGCGCTCGCCGTCCACTCGCTCCGCCGCGGCGGGACGATCCGTCATCGGCTGCCCGAACAGGTAGACGCAGCGGTCGATCGCCTGCCGGATCGTGGAGAAGAGCCCGTTCGGCTCGATCGTCTTGACGACGTACGCATCGGCACCGGCCTCGAGGCAGTGCCGGGCGAACTGCGGGCTGTCGTCGCTCGAGACGACGATCGTGGTCGTGCCGGCGCCGGTCGCCGCCCGCATCAGCGTGTCGACGACGTCGGTCGTCGTCTTCTCGAGGCCGACGACGAAGAGGTCGGGGCGGCGCTCGACGAGCAGCTCGGTCGCCTCCTCGACCAGCGTCGTCGCGCCCACCACCTCGACTCCGGCCGCCTCCGCGATCCGGACGACCGTGTCGAGCCAGAGCGAATAGCGGTCGAGCACCACGGCGGTCGGCCGCGGCACGCGTTCGGGGGAGACGACGGAGGGGGCTTCGGCGACTGCCATCGGATTTCCTGACAAGAATATCGCAGTAAATCCTGCTGGTAAATGCCGGCGGGGCCGGGAAGTCGCGTCCCCCGGGCGGCGGTCCGCGGGCCGGCTCGAGCCGGGCTACGCTGTCCTCGCCGAGGCGGTCATGACCAGCCCCTCCCGGCTCAGCGAGAGCCACCCCCCGGCATCAGGGGCGCGAGCTGCGAGGGGTGCACGTGAGGACCGAGGACGGGAACGACAGCCGGGCGGACGAGCCCAACCGGGCGGCACGGAACGAGGCGATCTTCCGCGAGGTGAACGAGCGGATCGAGGAGCTCGCCCGGCCCTGGTCGGACGACATGGAGGTCTTCTGCGAGTGCGCCGACCCCGAGTGCACCGAGACGATGACCGTGTCGGTGGAGAAGTACGAGGCGGTGCGCGCGCACCCGACGTGGTTCTTCGTCCTCCCCGGCCACGAGGTGACGGAGGTCGAGGAGGTCGTCGAGCGCGGAGAGGACCTCCTCGTGGTGCGCAAACGTGGCGAGGCGGGCGAGATCGCCGCCGAGCTCGACCCGCGCCGGCAAGACTGACCGTCAGCCTCAGCGGCCGCCCAGCCGGATCCGTGGATCGAGCCGCGCGGCGACGAGGTCCGCGAGGAAGTTGAGGACGACGATCGCCGCGGCGACGACGAGGACGATCGCCGCCATCGTCGGCAGGTCGTAGCCCGCCTCCGTGAGACTGTTCGCGCCGAGAGCGGTGAGCGCGAGGTGTCCCAGCCCCGGGAGCGCGTAGATCGTCTCGACGTAGATCGCAGCGGTCACCGCGGTCCCGATGTCGAGCGCGAGCATCGTCACCGTCGTGCCCGCGACGGCGCGCAGCAGGTGGCGAACGAGGATGCGCACCTCCGATGCGCCCTTGGCGCGGGCGACGGTGACCCAGGGCTCGGCGTAGCTCTCGACGAGCCGCGTCCGGAGCATGCGGACGTAGAACGGCAGGAAGAAGAACGCGAAGGTGAGCCAGGGGAGGATCATGTGGCTCGCCCACAGCCAGGGCCACGGCGCGCCCGAGCAGGTGGCGCCGCCGTGCGTCTCCGCCGACCACTGCGCCGGCGTGAGGTAGCCGAGGGAGGGGGGCGGCGGCGTGCGAGGCGGCCCGACGTGGTGGAGCGGGCAGTAGCCGCCGAGAGGGAGCACGCCGAGGCCGACGCCGAAGATCTGCTTCAGGACGACGCCGACCACGAACGGGTGCAGCGCGATCCCGAGCACGGAGACGGCGAGGATCACGTGATCGAGCCCGGAGCCGGCGCGCCGTGCCGACGCGACGGCGAGCGGCAGTGCGGCGGCGAGCATCAGCAGCACCCCACCGGCAACGAGCAGCGCCGTGACCGGCAGCGTCGCCGCCATCTGCGCGTTCAGGTGCAGGCCGGTGAAGCTCGTGCCGAGGTCCCCGTGTCCGAGCCGCCAGAGGAAGCGCCCGTACTGCTCCCAGAGCGTCCGGTCGACCCCGAGCCGGTGGTCGGCCGCACGCAGCTCCGCAGGCGTCGCCCTCGGGCCGGCGACGATGTACCCGGGGTCGTAGGGGATGAGGCGGAAGACGGCGAAGGTGACGAACGTCAGCACGACGATCACGATCGCTCCGAAGCCGAGCCGGCGTAGCACGTACCCTGTCACGGCGCGTCCCGCCGGTCGACGGCGCGTCGAATGCCTTCTCCGAGGACTGCGAAGGCGACGACGGTGAGGAGAAGCGCGACCGCCGGGACGACCTGCGTCCAGACGCTCTGCTGCGTCGGGATGTCGAGCCCCTGGCCCGTCCTCTGCGTGCGGAAGAGCAGCGTCCCGTAGTTCTGCGAGAGCATCGAGCCCCAGTCGGGGGTGTCCGGCTGCAGTCCGAGGTTCAGCATCGACAGGGCGGCTTCGAGCACCACGTTCGCGGCGACGATCAACGAGGCGTACACGGCGATCGTCCCGCCGAGGTGCGGCAGCAGATGCGTGCGGACGATGCGCGGGCCGCGGGCGCCGAGCATGCGCGACGCCTCCACGAACTCCTGCTCGCGCAGCGCCAGCACACGCGAGCGGATGATCCGTGCGGGGTAGGGCCAGGTAAACATCCCGATCACCACGACGAGCGACACCACGCCGGGCTCGAGGAGACCGAGCGTGACGCCGTTGAGTCGGGCGGCGACCGTCCACCCGAGCGCGATCACGAACAGGAGCAGCGGGAACGCCGCGACGAGCTCGGTCGCGCGCGACGTGAGCGCATCGGCGACGCCGCCGTAGAAGCCGCCGACGGTGCCGATCACCAGCGCGATCGCGAGCGCGAAGAGGGTGGCACCGCCGGCGATCTCCAGCGTCGTCTGGCCCCCGTACAGGAGCTGGAGCAGCTCGTCGCGACCGAGCGGGCCGTCGGCGCCGAGCACGAACAGCGTCCGCGGCGTGTGGGCCGTCGGCGGTGGGTACGGGCCGGCCTGGTCCGGCACCCAGGTCCAGGGCGGCACCGGCTTTTGGCGGTCGTTCGTCCCGTACGCGAAGTACTGCAGCGGCCCGTGTCCGAGCAGCCGGTGCGCGACGGGCGCGCCGGCGAAGCACGCGACGAAGAGGAGGACCAGGAAGCCGCCGGCGAGCATCGCAAAGCGGTCGCGCCGCAGCGATTCCCACGCCGACCCCACGAGCCCTCACGCTACCCCCGCACCGATCGCGTTTGGACTCGTGCCGCGCCTGGAACGCCGTTTGCGTGACCGAGGACGTCGCCGCGCGGCGCATCGCCGAGAACAACGACCGCTTCCGGTCGGCGAACGAGCGCATCGCGCACGTCGCCGGGGAGAAAGGGCTCGGCGAGAGCCCGATCCCCTTCGTGTGCGAGTGCTCCGACCCCGGCTGCGTCCAGCTCGTGTCGCTGACGCTCGGCGACTACCGGCGCGTCCGCGGCAACGACCGGTGGTTCCTCCACGCACGGGGGCACGAGCACTCGGTCGCCGGCGCCATCCGCCCGGTCGAGGAGAACGACGGCTGGGTGCTGGTCGAGAAGATCGGCCTCGCCGGCGAGGTCGTCGAGAAGCTCGCGGCGGAGCGCGAGAGTTAGGCCGGCACGGGTGACGGACGACCGGCAGGCGCGGAAGGCCGCGAACGAGGCCGTCTTCCGGCAGGTGAACGAGCGCATCGAGGAGCTGCAGCGCAGCTTCGCGCTCGGAACGCGCGAACCGCTGCAGATCGTGTGCGAGTGCGACCGCATGGAGTGCACGGAGCGGTTCCCGGTCGCGCTCAGCATCTACGAGGAGGTGCGCTCCGATCCGGCCTGCTTCCTCGTCGTCCCCGGACACGAGGATCCCCAGGTCGAGTCCGTGATCAGCGCCGCGGGCGACTACCTGATCGTGCGCAAGAACCCCGGCGAGCCGCGCCGGCTGGCCGAGGCGCACGACCCGCGCTCCTGACGCGAAAACCGGCCGCGCCCGACGGCGCGTATTGCGGGACCAACGTCAGGAGGTCGTTCCATGTCGTTCGCTCGCAGGCGATACGTGCTCCTCGGCTCGGCGCTCGCGGCGGTGCTCGCGCTCTGGGCCGCTGCGGCGGCCAGGTCGCAGCCCCGCGCGGCCTCGGCCGGGGCGCTCGTGAAGGTCGCGAAGACCTCGGTCGGACGGGTCCTCGTCGACTCGCGCGGCCACGCCCTCTACCTGTACACGCCGGACAAGCGCGGCAAGAGCGCGTGCTACGGGAAGTGCGCGGCGTTCTGGCCGCCGCTCCTGACCTCCGGCGCGCCGCGCGCCGCCGCCGGCGCCGACGGGTCGCTGCTCGGCGTCAGCGTCCGCAAGGACGGCAAGCGGCAGGTCACGTACGCCGGGCACCCGCTCTACCGCTTCGCCGAGGACAAGAAGGCGGGGCAGGTCAACGGCCAGGGCTTCCAGGGGATCTGGTGGCTCCTCTCGCCGTCCGGCAAGAAGGTGACGAAGAAGCCGGCGCCGCCGACGCCGCCGTCGCCTCCGCCCGCGGCGGCCACCGTCGCCGTCGGCTCGACCAGCCTCGGCAGCGTCCTCGTCGACGCGACCGGCAGGACGCTCTACCTCTTCACGCCCGACTCCGGCGGCACGAGCACCTGCTACGGCCAATGCGCCACGACGTGGCCTCCGCTCACCGTCACCGGGACGCCCGTCGCCGGCACCGGCGTCGACGCCTCGCTGCTCGGCACCACGACGCGCACCGACGGAAGCGTGCAGGTGACCTACGCCGGCCACCCGCTCTACTCCTTCGCCAAGGACTCGGCGCCGGGGCAGACGAACGGCGAGGGCTTCGGCGGCGTCTGGTTTGCGGTGTCGCCGAGCGGCGCGAAGGTCTAGCGGCTCGACCGCTTCCCACGCTCGCCTGCGGCTACGGCGAGATGGGGGCCGGCCTGCGGCGGCGGGCCGGCCCCCGATGACCTCCTCAGTCCGCGAGCGCGTCCTCGACCGTGTCGTCCACGCGGAGGTGGCGGTCGAGGCCGCTGACCTTGAGCGCGCGCGTCGTCTCGAGCTGCGGCGCGGCGAGGCGCAGCGCTCCCTCGGGCAGCGCGGCGCGCGCCTCGACGAGCACGCCGAGCGCGGTCGAGTCGAGGAACGTGACCCGCGAGAGATCGACCACGACGCGCGCCGGCCGGTCCTCGGCGGCAGCCGCGAGCGCCTCCCGCACCTGGCCGACGTTGTAGAGGTCGAGCTCGCCCCCGAGCCGGAGCACGATCCCGGCCGGCTTCGCGTCGATCGCGAGCACGGGCCGCTCGCGCGGCGTCGGATCCTCGTCGTCGCTCAAGAGCCCTCCTTCCCGGCGCCCTGCGCAGCGGACGGCGCGCCGCGCACGGTCGATTGAACACGCCGCCGAAGGGGCGCGCAACCGGCCGCCGACGCGGGCGGCAGTATGATCGGCAGATGCCGACGCGTCGCCGCCGCCCGGGCAAGGCCGCGACGTTTCTCCTGCTCGTCGTGCTCGCCGAGGTCCTCGGCCGGAGCGCGACCGGCCGCGTCGACCGCGCGCTCCACGTCGAGCCGCTCGCGCCGTCCGGCGCCGGCTACTACCCGTTCCTGCTCGTCGCCGTGAAGGTGCTCGCCGCGCTCGGCGTCGCGGCGCTGCTCGCCAGCGCGGTGCGCGGCCACGCCGCCGCGGACGCCGGTCACCGGCTGCTGGCGCGCCTCGGCCATGCCGGCGAACGGCGCAAGCCGCGCCTGCAGGTGCGGCTGTCGCCGCGGGTCTGGCTCGCGTCGTTCGTCGCGACCTCCGTGGCCTACCTCGTGCAGACGGACGCCGACAGGCTCGGCGGCGGCCGCTGGCCGCTCATCGCGCCGTGGCTGCACACCTACGCGTTGCCGGTCTTCGCTGCGCTCTCCGTCCTCGTCGCGCTCGCGTGGAGCGTCGCCCGCTGGGTGCACGCCGTCGAGGAGTACGGCGTGCGCGTCCTCGCGCGCGCCCGCCGGATCCTGCGGGCGGCGCTCGTCGCACCGCGTTCGCGCCACGTCCGGCCGGGCGACGACCTGCGGCCCCGCCGGCGCTTCGGGCTCGCGTTCGAGTCTCGGCCTCCTCCGCTCGCCGCCTGACGCAGCCAGCGGCCGCCGCCCGGGCGGCGCGCCGCGTTCCCGTACCTCTCCGCGGAGGAGGACATGAGCTCGACCACCATTCGTTCGCTGCCGTCCGCGCGCACCCGCACGGGACGCTCGCGGCGCGTACAGGCCGTCTCGCTGCTCGGACCGCTGACGATGCTCGCAGGCCTGCTCTGGGCGATCGCGCAGCCGTATCGGATCACGCTCCTGCACCCGCACGGCCAGGGCTTCTGGTGGCTCGTCGTCGAGCCGCCGCTGCTCGTGGTCGCGGCGGGCATCGCGTTCGCGCTCGTCGTGGCGCGCCCCCTGCTCGCCGACCTGGAGGAGCTGGAGCGCTGATGGAGCCGCCTGCCGAGATGGTCCACTGGATGTTCGCGACGGGCCTGCTGCTGCTCGGCCTGTGCCTGCTGTCCGAGGCGATCGTCGGCCCCGAGGTCTGGCGCGCGCGCCGCTGGCGCGCGTACCTGTGGCCGGGGCTCGCCTTCACGATGGGCGTCCTGATGTGGCCCGTGATGGCGTTCTTCACCAACTCGGCGATCCACATGTACGCGCACGGATCGTGGGCCGAGGTGCTGATGCTGGCCGGCGGCGCGGAGCTCGGGCTCGTGCACGGACGGCTGAAGTCGCGCTGGTGGCGGCTGACGACGCCGCTCGCCTTCGCGGTCACAGGGACGGCGTTCATCGTGCACGAGCAGAACGCCTGGTTCTTCCAGCGCTCCGCGTTCCTGCACCACCTGCTCGGCTGGACGTTCCTGGGCGCGGCGATCGTGCCGCTGGCGCTCGTCTTCCGGCCGCGCTCGACCGTTCTGCAGTCGGCGTTCGCCCTCACCTTCGTCGTCGTCGCGACGATGCTCTACTGCGACCGCGACCTCGCGCCGGTGTTCGGGCACCTGTCGCCGCTCGCAGGGGTGCCCCACCGGTGAAGCGGCTGCTGCTCGCCTGCGTCGCGCTCGCGCTCGCGCTGCCGTCGTCGGCGTGGGCGCACGCGACGCTGCGCGCGACCACGCCGGCGTTCGGCCACGAGGTGCGGACGAGCCCGCCGCTCATCCGGCTGCACTTCGACCAGCACGTGAAGATCCTGCCGGGCGCGATCGAGGTGCTGAACGACTCGGGGCGCAACTTCGCCGGCCCCGCGCGCACGAGCGGCACCGACGTGATCGCGAGCGTGCGCAAGCTCCCGGCCGGCCCGTACACGGTCCGCTGGCGGGCGATCTCCGCCGACTCGCACGTCGTCTCCGGCGTGTGGACGTTCGGCCTGCGCGTGCCCGCCCCGTCGGTGCAGGACGCGTACGGCGCCGGCGGCCCGACGGTCGCCGAGCACCTCGTGCGCTGGGTCTGGTTCCTGTCCCTCGCGCTCGCGATCGGCGCGCTCGGCTTCCGCCTGATCTGCCTGCGCGGCCTGGCGCTGCCGCTCGCGCTCGAACGGCGGCTCGCGGTCGCGGCCGGTCTCGGCGTGACGGTCGCGCTGCAGGCGGGCATCGCCGCCTTCTCGCTCCGGTCGGAGGATGCGCTGCAGCTCCCGTTCTCGCGCTTCCTCTACGGCGACCTGTCCCCGATGGCGGTGACGCGCTTCGGCCGGGCGTTCATCGTGATGACGCTCGGCTTCGCGCTCGTGCTGGCGCTGATCTACCTCGCGTGGCTGCTCGACCGGACGGTGTTCCTCGTGCCCGCGTTCGCGCTCTCGCTGCTCTTCGTCTCCGGACTGTCGCTGTCGGGCCACGATGCGGTCGACCCGGGCTCGTCGTGGAAGAGCGAGCTCGCCGACTGGGTGCACATCTCGGCGGCGTCGCTCTGGGTCGGCGGCCTCGCGACGCTGGTCGGCGTCGTCTGGTACGGCGCCCCCGACCTGCGGCGTGTCGCGTTCCGCCGCTTCTCGGAGCTCGCCACGGTCGCGATCGCGCTCGTCCTCGCGGCGGGCGTGTACCTGAGCATCGTGCGGCTCCCGCACCTGCACGACCTCTGGACGGTGGGGTACGGGCGCGTGCTGCTCGTGAAGATCGGCCTCGTCTCGTGCGTGCTCGCGTGGGGCGGCTTCCACAAGTTCGTGATCGCGCCGGCGCTCGAGCGCGCGGACGGCGCGGGCTTCCTCACGCGCATCGGCCGCAGCCTCGCCGGCGAGAGCCTGCTCGGCGCCGCGGTGCTGCTGGTGGCGGCGATCCTCGTCGACTCGCGGCCGCCGGCGCCGGCCGTGAAGACGGCTCCGGTCGCGGCGGCGCGGCGGTGAGGCGCGTGGAGCTGCTCGACTATCGCGACCGCTTCCCGATCCTCGCGTCGACGACGTACCTGATCAACCACTCGCTCGGCGCGATGCCGGCCGAGGCGGCGCGGCGCCTGCAGCGCTACGCCGACGAGTGGGCGACGCGTGGCGTCCGCGCCTGGGGCGAGGGCTGGTGGGAGCTGCCGGTCGAGGTGGGGAACAGGCTGGCCTCGATCGTCGGCGCGCCGCCCGGCTCGATCGCGATGCACCAGAACGTGACGATCGCCGAGGCGGTCGTGCTCTCGTGCTTCGACCTGCGGCCGCCGCGCAACCGGATCGTGTTCGAGGCCGGGCTCTTTCCCTCCGTCTCGTACCTGCAGCACGAGTGGGCGGCGCGCTACGGCGCCGAGGTCGTCGTCTGCGAGGACGCCGAGGGCGTGATCGACGCGATCGACGAGCGCACGCTGCTCGTCCCCGTCTCGCACGTCCTCTACAAGACCGGCGAGATCCAGCCGGTCGAGCGGATCGTCGCCCGCGCACGGGAGGCCGGCGCGTACACGTGCCTCGACGCCTACCAGTCGGCGGGCACGGTGCCGCTCGACGTCACGGCGCTCGGCGTCGAGCTCGCCGTCGGCGGCTCGGTGAAGTGGCTGTGCGGCGGGCCCGGAGCGGGCTGGCTGTACGTGCGGCCGGACGTCGCCGAGCGGCTCGAGCCTGCGATCGCCGGCTGGCGCGGCCACGCCCGCCCGTTCGCGTTCGAGCCGGAGATGGCCTATGCGCGCGGCGCCGAGCGGTTCCTCGCCGGCACGCCGAACGTGCCGGCGCTCTACGCCGCGAGCGCGGGCTACGAGATCGTCGCGGAGATCGGCGTCGACCGGATCCGCGCCAACTCGATGCGACAGACGGCCCTGCTGGTCGAGCTGCTCGACGCGGCCGGCTTCGAGCTCAGCTCGCCGCGCGAGCCGGAGCGCCGCGGCGGCACGGTCGTCTTCCGCACGCCGTCGTTCGAGGCCGTCCACGCCGAGCTCGCCGCCCGCGAGATCGTCTGCGACTTCCGCCCGGATTCGGGGATCCGCTTCGGCCCGCACTTCTTCACCACGGACGAGGAGCTGCGCTTCGCCGTCGACCAGACGGTCGAGATCGTCGAGGCGGGCACGTACTCGACGACGGTCGCCGCCGGCCGCTACTAATCGAGCAGCTCCCGTAGGCGCGCCGCGTACGCCGGCGCGGTCGGCTCGTCCTCGTGCCGGAAGTAGACGTAGGCCGGCGGCTGTAGCTCCGCCGCGAGCCGCTGCAGGTCCTCGTCCGCGTACGGCGGCTCGCGCAGCCGCAGGTAGCGGAAGGGCGCCGCGCCGGGGTCGTTCACGCAGACGGCGCCGCCGAAGCCGGCCCACGAGTCGTGGCGGAAGTCCCAGGCGAGCTCGGCCTCGTCCGGCGCCGACCCGGCGACGTAGGAGACGATCCCCTCGTCGCGCGCCGCCTGCACGACGACCCGCACCGGGCCGAGCCGGTCGCCGAGCGCGGCGACGCGCTCGAAGAACGGCCCGACGCGGTCGAGGCGGGCGAGCGGCAGCTTCACCGCGAACCGGAACCCGTCCGGCACCGCCTCGGCCCAGCGGCGGAACTGGTCCTCGGCCGGCAGCCGGTACCCGGTCGTGTTCAGCTCGACGGTGTCGAACTGCGTCGCGTAGAAGCGCAGGAAGCCCTCCGGCTTCGTCCCCTCGGGATAGAAGCCCGGCCGCCACGACGGGTACGACCAGCCCGAGGTGCCGACGCGAATCACACGGTGATTCTCGCGTCCCTCGTCCGGCGCACGCGCTACGGTCCGCGGCCGTGACCGCGAGTGCGAGCTCCGACGTGACTGCCGGGAACACGATCGAGGTGCTCGACCACGGCTTCGTGCGCCTCGATGCGGCGATGGCCGACGACCTCTCGGTGGTCAACGCGGCGCGCGTCTCGTTTGCGCGCCGCAAGGACGAGATGGACGAGTCCGACGAGGGTCTGATCCGCTTCCTGATGCGGGAGCGGCACGGGACCCCGTTCGAGCACAACTCCTTCCGCTTCCACGTCCGCGCGCCGATCTTCGTCGCCCGCGAGTGGTTCCGCCACCGCACCTCGAGCTTCAACGAGTTCAGCCTCCGCTACGCGAAGGCGACCGAGGACTTCTACGTGCCGGAGCCGGAGGACGTCCGCACGCAGGTCGGCAAGCCCGGCGCCTACAGGTTCGAGCCGGTCGACGACGAGCTGGCGGAGGTCACGCGCGGAGAGCTCCGGCGAATCTACGAGCAGGCATACGACGCGTACAGCCGGCTCGTCGAGGCGGGGGTTGCGCGGGAGCTCGCGCGCTCGGTGCTGCCGGTCGGCGCCTACACGCAGTTCTACTGGACCGTGAACGCGCGCTCGCTGATGAACTTCGTGTCCCTGCGCGCCGCCGAGACCGCCCAGCGCGAGATCCGGCGCTACGCCGAGGCGATCGAGGCGTTCTTCGCCGAGAGCATGCCGGTGACCCATGCGGCATTCGTTGCAAACGGCCGGGTCGCCCCGTAGGCGGCCGTGCACAGGATCCTCTGAGGCGGGCTTAATCGACCTCGACCCGCCTCCTAACACGCTTGTAACACTTTGCAACTAAGTTCTCTCTACCCGAACGAGGGGCAGAACGGAGGCCGGCGGGACGGAATACTGCGGGGAGTCCAGGCGTTTCGAGTACTTGACGGAAGCCGCGCGGGGCAAACCGCGCGCCCGTCTCTCTCGAAGGTGAAGGAAGAAGGAGTTCGTTGACCGAAACAGGCATGACCACGGCTGCTGTTCACGAGGCACTGGAGGCGCTGCTGCACCTGCGCGACGAGCACGGGTCGCTGACGCCTGCCGACGTCGCCGACGCGGTGCTCGCCCACGACTTGGACGAGGCCGAGGCGGAGGCGCTCGCCGTCGAGCTCGAGGCGCACGCGGCCGCGCCCGAGGTGGAGGAGGAGCCGGAGCTCGACCTGAGCGTCGGCACGGGCCTCTACACCACCGACTCGTTCCAGATGTTCCTCAACGAGGCAGGCCGCTACCCGCTGCTGACGGCGGCGGAGGAGGTCGAGCTCGCGAAGCGGATCGAGCGCGGCGACATGGCGGCGAAGGAGCGGATGATCAACTGCAACCTCCGCCTCGTCGTCTCGATCGCCAAGCGCTACCAGACGCAGGGCATCACCCTCGGCGACCTCGTCCAGGAGGGCGTCCTGGGGCTGATCCGCGCGACCGAGAAGTTCGACTGGCGGAAGGGCTTCAAGTTCTCGACGTACGCGACCTGGTGGATCCGCCAGGCGGTGCAGCGCGGCGTCGCCAACAAGGCGCGCACCATCCGCATCCCGGTGCACGTCGTCGAGCGCGAGCAGAAGGTCTCGCGGGCCCGCCGCGAGCTCGTCGCGACGCTCGAGCGCGAGCCGACGCCCGAGGAGATCTCGAACCACTCGAAGCTGCCGCTGGCCCACGTCCACGAGGTGATGGCGGCGGCGCGCGCGGTCGCGTCGACCGACATGCCCGTCGGCGACGACGGCGACGCGTCGTTCGGCGACCTGATCGCCGGCACCGGCCCCTCGACCGAGGAGGAGGCGTCGGCATCGCTGCGCGACCTCGCCGTCCGGCAGGCGGTCGCGAACCTGCCCGACCGCGAGCGTGACGTGATCGAGCTCCGCTTCGGGCTCGTCGGCGACGGCCCCGCGTCGCTGGAGGCGATCGGCAAGCAGCTCGGGCTCACGCGCGAGCGCGTGCGGCAGCTCGAGAGCGACGCCCTGCGCCGGCTGGCGCAGAACGAGGACCTGGCGGACGCGGCCTAAAAGCAGCGCGTCAGCGCGTTTGCGTGTCTGACACCTTTCTGATCGGTGTCAGACACGCACCGTTCTGATCGGTGTCAGACGCGTCACGGTGCCTGGCACCTTACGGTGCCAGGCACGTCGCGGTGTCACAGACCCGTCACGGTGCCAGGCACCTTACGATGCCAGGCACGCCACGGTGTCACAGACGCGTCACGGTGCCAGGCACCTTACGGTGCCTGGCACCGTTCCCTCACGTCGTGAGCACGACCGGGCCGGGCTCGTGGCCGCCGGGCGTCTGGCGCGTGACGACCCAGCCGTCGAACCGGCGCAGCGGATAGGGCACCGAGAGCCGCACCGTCGTGGCGGCGCCGTGCACCCGGAACGTCCCGCAGGGGGCGGCCGGCCTGCCGTTCCGCGTCAGCCACAGCTCGTAGTACGCGGTGCGCTGCCGCTCGACGGGCAGGCCGCGCACCGTCATCTCCATCGGCCAGTTGCCGCCCTCGTCCTCGGCGGCGACCTTCAGGACGGCGAACCCGGTGCCGCCCGACCGCTCCGGCCGCATCTGCAGGACGTGCGCCGCCGTGAAGGAGGCCCCCTTCTTCGAGTGGCCGGCGAGGTAGCCGCCGCCGAAGGCCGCCGCGGCGATCGCGGCCGCGACGAGCGCGAGTGCGAGCGGACGCCGCTTCACCGGGAACGGGATCACCTCGCCGTGCGGGGGCGCGCCCGGCGTGGTCAGCGCGGGCGGCAGCTCCGCCGGCGGGCCGGCCTCGAGCAGCAGATCGTGGACGCGCCGGAGGCGCGCCTCCTCGTCGGGCCCCATGTCCTCGACGTCGACGAGATCGCGGAAGTCGGTCATCCGAGGTCCTCCTCGAGCAGGTCTGCGAGGTGCGCGAGCGCCGCGCGCGTGCGGGTCTTCACCGTGCCGAGCGGCACCCCGAGGTACTCGGCCACCTCGCTCTGCGACAGCCCGCTCCAGTAGGCGAGGGCGATCACCTCGCGCTCGCGCTCGGGCAGCTCCTCGAGCGCGCGGTGGACGCGCCAGGCGACCCAGCCCTGCTCGGCGCGCTCGGGCGGGCTCGGCTCCGACGAGGGCTCGTCCGGGATCTCAGCCGGCGTCTCGCTGCGGGCGCGGGTGCGGTCGACGATCGCGTTCCGCGCGACCGCGTAGAGCCACGGCGCGCCCGGCCCGCGCTCGGGCCGGTAGGACGACGCCGAGCGCCAGATCGACGCGAACGTCTCCTGCACCGCGTCCTCCGCGCGGCCGCGGTCGCCGAGGCGGCGCAGCGCCAGGCCGAAGACGGGGCGCGCGTAGCGGCGGTAGAGATCCTCGAACGCGCCGCGATCGCCGCTCGCGGCACGCTGGATCAGCTCCCCGTCGGTCGCCACGGGTCCAATCGTACGAAGCGGCAGCGCTATCGCCACATCCCCTTCTACGGGCAACGCGGCCGCTCGGTTTCCCGACGCTTACCGGGCGGCGTCGAAGCGGCGGCCGACCTCGTCCCAGTTCACGACGTCCCACCACGCGGCCAGGTAGTCGGGGCGGCGGTTCTGGTACTGGAGGTAGTAGGCGTGCTCCCAGACGTCGATGCCGAGGATCGGCGTCTTGCCCTCCATCAGCGGGCTGTCCTGGTTCGGCGTCGAGATCACCGCCAGGTCGCCGCCGTCGACGACGAGCCACGTCCAGCCTGAGCCGAACCGCTTCACCCCGGCGTCGTTGACCTGTGCCTTCAGGTCGTCGACCCCTCCGAAGCGGTCCTCGATCGCCGAGGCGAGCGCGCCCGACGGCTCGCCGCCCCCGCCCGGCTTCATGATCTGCCAGAACATCGAGTGGTTCACGTGCCCGCCGCCGTTGTTCCGTGCGGCGGTGCGCCGGTCCTCCGGCAGCCGGTCGAGGCTCTGGACGAGCTCCTCGATCGGCATCCCGTCGAGCTCCGTCCCCTCGACCGCCTTGTTCAGGTTGTCGACGTACGCCTGATGGTGCTTCCCGTGGTGGATCTGCATCGTGCGCGCGTCGATTGTGGGCTCGAGCGCGCCGGCGTCGTAGGGAAGCGGTGGGAGCTCGTACGGCATCGCGTCTCCTTCTCGTGAGGTTCCGGTACGGAGGATATGCTCCGCGCCGCACCCTGAAGACGGCGAAGGAGATTCGATGGCGCTTGCCTACCACCACGACGAGATCGCTGCGGTCGAGCTGAAGCCGGCGCTGCTCGAGCTGGACGGGATCTCGCGGGAGACGATCCAGGCCCACTACAAGCTCTATCAGGGCTACGTCGCCAAGCGCAACGAGATCTTCGCCGCCCTCGCCGACGTCGACCTCGCCGCGGCGAACCAGACGTACTCGGACCTGCGCGCGCTGAAGCTCGACCTCACCTTCGCCGTCGGCGGCATCAAGAACCACGAGATCTACTTCGGGCACCTCGGCGGCGTCGGCGGCGACCCCGTCGGCGTCTTCGGCGACCTCGTGAAGCGCGACTTCGGCTCCGCCGCCGACTGGAAGGCCGACCTGAAGGCCACCGGCCTCGCCGGCCGCGGCTGGGCGTGGACGGCGTACGACTGGGACGAGGGACGCCTGTTCAACTACCTCGGCGACGCGCAGAACACCTATCCGATCTGGAACGCCACGCCGCTCGTCGCGCTGGACGTCTACGAGCACGCGTACTTCATCGACTACGCGACCGACCGCGCGTCGTACATCGACGCGTTCTTCGACAACCTCGACTACGACGTCGTCAACGACTGGGCGCAGCGCTACGGCATCCGGCCGTGAGCCGAACCTGGTTCACTGCGTGAACCAGGTTCGTGCCTGAGCCGCTCACATTCGCGCTCGTCGTCGTGCTGGGCTACGTGCTCGGCTCGTGCCCGTGGGGCTACTGGCTGGTGCGGCTCCTGAAGCGGGAGGACATCCGCCGCGTCGGCTCGGGCAACATCGGCGCGACGAACGTGTGGCGGACGTACGGCCGCACGCTCGGCGTGCCGGTCGTCCTGCTCGACGTGCTGAAGGGCTTCGTCCCGGCGCTGCTCGGCACGATCTACGTCTCGCACCTCGCCGGGATCGTCGCCGGAGCGGCGGCGATGCTGGGCCACTGGCGGCCGCTGTTCCTCCGGTTCGCGAAGGGCGGCAAGATGGTGGCCACCTGCGGCGGCGTGTTCTTCGGCGTCGCCGTCTGGGTCGCGCTCGTCGCGGGCGGCGTGTGGATCGCCGCGTTCGTGCTGCTGCGCTACGCGTCGGTCGCGTCGATCCTCGCCGGCGTCGCGCTGCCGGTCGCCGCGGCCCTGCTCGGCTACCCGACGCCGGTGGTCGTCTTCGGCGCGCTCGCCGCGCTCGCGATCCTCTTCCTGCATCGCGCCAACCTTGGCCGCCTGCGCCGCGGAACCGAGAGCCGCTTCCGCTTCCGGCGCCTCGAGCGCGCCTCGAGCTAGACGGTCAGCCAGTCGCGCAGCTCGGTGTGCACGGGGGCGACCTCGCCGTCGAGCTCGCGGCGCAGCTCGCCGACCGTGCCCGAGCGCTCCGCGACGACGTCATGGCGATGGATCGTCTCCAGGTTCACCTGCCGCGAGAGCAGGAAGTCGCCGGCAGCGAGCGCGGCGTAGCGATCGAGCGTCGCTTTCAGCGCCGCGCGCACCGAGTCCTCGACGAAGCGCGGCTGGAGGTGCGCGTGCTCGACGACGAAGAGCTCGTCCGGCCGCTTCAGGAGCTCGTAGACCGGGGAGCTCATCGAGCGCTCGACGATGTCGACGAGGTGCTCGGCGTTGATGCGCGCGTCCGTGCCGACGAGCAGGGTGCCGCGGCCGCGCTGGTTGTGCGTGGCGAGCGGGACGAGCTCGAGGATCCGCTCGACGTCGGCGTCTGCGAAGCCCGCGTCGAGCAGCCGCTCGGCGGCCGCGCCGCGCACGAGGCCCTGCGCGCACGGGCACGCGTTGATGCCGGTCGCCTCGACGCCCACCACGCGCCGCACGCCGCGGGGGGACGCGGCTGCGATGCCGATCAGCGTCGCGATCTCCTGCGTGCGGAGCCCGGTCACCGGCGTCCGCCGCTCGATCGGGTACTGCGCCTCGATGCGGACCTCGGCGCGCAGCGCGTGCTGGCGCTCGACGATGTGCTCGGCGATGTGCTCGGCCAGCGTCTCGACGAGGAACGCCTCGCCGATCACGACCTCGTCGATCGCCTCGCCGAACAGCGCGCGCGAGAAGGACTCGGAGAAGCGCGACATGTGGACGCCCTTCTGCGCCGGGTCGAGGTCGACCGTGCACGAGATGAGCGCGGCGAAGGTCTTCTCGCGCCCCTCGTGCCGGATCCGGATCGCCTTCTGCACGCCGGTGACGCCGACGCGCGTCAGCCCGAGGCGCACGTCGGGCGGCGACGCCTGGAGGTCGGCGGTGGTCGTGCCGCGAGCCTTCGCCATCCGGTAGAAACGTAGCCCATGCCCTCGAGCCCGTTCCCGCGCCTCGTCTCGCTCGCGTGCCACGACCTCCGCACGCCGCTCGCGACGGTCTACGGCTTCGCGCGGACGCTCTCGCGCTCCGGGGAGCTCGACGAGCGGAGCGGGCGGTTCGTCGGGATGATCGCGGAGGCCTCCGAGCAGCTCGCGCGCATGCTCGACGAGCTCGGCACCGCAGCCCGCATCGAGGGCGAGCGGTGGGAGCCCGCGCTGCGCGACGCCGACACGCTCGAGCTCGCGACCTCGACGGACGAGCGCGTCGATGCGAGCGGCAGCGGCGCGACGATCGAGACGGAGCCCGAGGCCGTCGCGCGCGGCCTCGAGGCGCTTGCGCTGGCGGCGGTCCGGCACGGGCCGGTGCCGCGCGTGGAGTGGAGGGTCGACGGCCGCGAGCTGACGCTCAGCCCGGTGAAGGGCGATGCCGGGTCGGTGCTGACGGCCGCCGCGGAGCCGCGCGACCTCGGCTCGGCCGTCGCGCGCCTGGTCATCGAGCACCTCGGCGGCTCGCTCGCCCTCGCCGGCGAGTCGCTCCGCGTGCGGCTGTAGGAGAGTTGGAAACTGTTTCGACCGTTCCGGTCGAAACAGTTTCTGGATCTAGACGCCGGTCGAGGTCGGCGCGCCGCCCGCGCAGATGGTGTCTGACACCGTCGGTGTCAGACACCTTGTTCGCCGTCAGACGCCGGTCGAGGTGGGTGCGCCGCCGGTCTGCTGGAGCGCGGACGGGACGCCGAGCACCGGCGCGCGGCGGCGGCGGTAGGTGAGGAAGAGCGAGATCAGCGCCGCCGCGACCGCGAGGCCGATCGGTCATCGAGCACTCGGCGGCTCGCTCGCCCTCGCCGGCGAGTCGCTCCGCGTGCGGCTGTAGGAGAGTTGGAAACTGTTTCGACCGTTCCGGTCGAAACAGTTTCTCGACGCCGGTCGAGGTCGGCGCGCCGCCCGCGCAGGTGGTGTCTGACACCGTCGGTGTCAGACACCTTCTTCGCCGTCAGACGCCGGTCGAGGTCGGCGCGCCGCCCGTCTGCTGGAGCGCGGACGGGACGCCGAGCACCGGCGCGCGGCGGCGGCGGTAGGTGAGGAAGAGCGAGATCAGGGCCGCCGCGACCGCGAGGCCGATCGTGTAGTGCTCGAAGCTGCGGACGGTCTGCGCGGCGTCGTGCTCCCACTCGCCCTTCAGCAGCGAGCTCGAGTTCGTCTGGTCGGCGAGCAGGTCCTCGCCGTACGGGAAGCGCGCCGTGTGGTGCACCTCCCAGCGGTGCAGGCGCAGCGTGAGCGCGACGGCGTCGATGATCGCGGCGGCGCATGTGAGGTAGATGCCGAACGGCAGGTAGGAGGCGAACCAGCCCGCCAGCACGAGCAGCAGCGGCGGCACGAGCGCGAGCAGCCAGATGCGCGCCTCGTTGGACGCGGTGGGGTCGTGGAAGATGCGCGCGAGGTGGCCGTGCGGCCGCGACCACTCGACCACGCGCGGCTTCTCGACCGCCAGCGACGCGGCCATCAGGGCGCCGAAGAAGACGGGCAGCGCGAGGAAGCCGCCGAGCCCGAGCGGTGCCCGGCTCCGCATCCCGGGCAGCCTCACAGCCGCCCCGCCTCGATCACGCGCGCGAGGAACTCGCGCGTCCGCTGCTCGCGCGGGTCGCTGAAGATCTGCTCCGGCGGCCCCTCCTCGAGGATCACGCCGGCGTCGAGGAAGCCGACCCGGTCCGCGACCTCGCGGGCGAACGACATCTCGTGGGTCGCGATGATCATCGTCATGCCGAGGTTCGCGAGCTCGCGCACCAGGTTGAGCACCTCGGCGACGAGCTGCGGGTCGAGCGCGCTCGTGATCTCGTCGAGCAGCATCAGCTTCGGCTCCATCGCGAGCGCGCGCGCGATCGCGACCCGTTGCTGCTGGCCTCCGGAGAGCCGGTCCGGGAAGTCGTCGGCCTTGTCCTCGAGCCCGATGCGCCTGAGCAGATCGAGGGCCCGCGAGCGCGACTCCGAGTGCGAGAGGCGGCGCGCCTTGCGCGGCGCGAGCGTCACGTTCTCGAGCACCGTCATGTGCGGAAAGAGGTTGTACGCCTGGAAGACGATCCCGATCTTCTTGCGCAGGGCGTTCACGTCGACCTTGCCGTTCGTCAGCGTCTGCCCGTCGACGACGATCGAGCCCTCGTCGACCCGCTCCAGCAGGTTGATGCACCGCAGCAGCGTCGACTTCCCCGAGCCCGACGCGCCGATCAGGCAGACGACCTGGTGCTCGTCGACCTCGAGGTTGACGTGCCGGAGCACCTCGTTGTCGCCGAACCGCTTGGAGACGTTCTCGAGTCGAACGAAGCTCACGTCGCGAGTGCGCGCTCGCGCCGCTCGCGCAGCAGGATCAGGTGGTCGGTGAAGCGCGCGAGCGGGATCGTCAGCAGGATGAAGAAGACGGCGGCGACGACGTACGAGGTGAAGTTCGCATAGGTCTGCGAGTAGGCCTGCCCCTGCTCGGCCGCCTCGGCGACGCCGATTACGACGACGAGGGCGGTGTCCTTCTGGAGGCCGATGAAGTCGTTGAGGAGCGGCGGGATCACGCGCCGTACGGCCTGCGGCAGGACGACGTGCCGCATCGCCTGCAGGTAGCTGAGGCCGAGCGAGCGAGCCGCCATTCGCTGCGACGGGTGCACCGACTCGATGCCTGCCCGATAGACCTCGGTCACGTACGCGGTGTACACGAGCGTCAGCGCCACCACGCCGTACGTGAAGTTGGAGCGGCTCGAGACGAAGTGGATGTTCAGCGCCGGCACGCCGAAGCCGACGAGGAACGCGACGAGGATCAGCGGCGTGCCGCGGAACACGTCGGTGTAGACGATCGCCAGGGCGCGGAGCGGTCGCGCTCCGCGCCCCGGCAGACCACGGACGACGGCGATCGCGAGGGCGAAGACGAGCACGAGCGCCTCCGCGACCACCATCAGCTTCAGGTTGACCTGGAAGCCCGCCCACACGTTCGGCAGCGCCACGCGGAAGTCGTGCGGCGAGTAGAACGTGTGGAGGACGGCGTGCACGCGACTACTTGAGGACCGGGATCTTCGAGAAGTCGACGTTGAACCACTTCTTCTGCAGCTTTGCGATGGTGCCGTTCTTCCAGAGCGCGTTGATCTGCGCGTCCACGACCGGCGTCAGCTTCGAGCCCTTCTGCAGGACCGCGCCGTACTGTTCGTGCGTGACGATCTGAGCCGCGACCGCGCCGTAGTCGTTCGGGCGGGCCTTCTTCTCCGACGCGATGATCGGCGTGTCGAGGATCAGCGCGTCGCAGCGGCCGATGTGCACGGCGACGAACGCCGCCGCCGTTGACTGGTAGATCAGCGGCTGCTTCGTCGGATGCAGCTTCTGCTGGATCCACATCAGCCCGGTCGTATCGGTCTGGGCGCAGGTCTGCAGGTTCTTGAGGTCGGCGATGGAGTGCGGGGTCTTCGCCTTCTTCGAGAGCAGCACGCCCTGGTTGGCGTCGAAGTACGAGCTGGTGAAGTCGACCGTCTTCTTCCGCTGGGCGGTGATCGTCGCCTCCTGGAAGGAGATGTCGAAGTTCTTCGCGCCCGGTGCGAACAGCTTCGCCCACGGCGCGTACACCCACTTCGGCGTCAGGTGGAGGCGCGTGGCGATCGCCTTGGCGAGATCGACCTCGTAGCCCTTCGGGTTGATGTAGGTGGAGCCGCGGAGCTTGCCGTTGGCGAAGTTCACGGCGGGATCGCCGAACGCGACGACGAGCTGGCCCGGGTGCATCGTCGGCGGCGCGGCGGTGCGGGCCGCGGCGGTCGCGGCCAGCGTGATCGCCAGCGCGGACGCGACGGCGAAGGCGGCGAGACGCTTCACAGGGGTTCCTCCTATGGGGTTTCTGGAGCGGGGGGCGGTGCGAGTCTAGCCCGACAGCTCGCGTTCCACCCAGCGCTGGAACGCGGCGAGGAGCGGCTCCGAGGAGAGCAGCAGCCGCCCGCGCTCGAGCATGCCGCTCGCCATGCCGCGGTGCACCGACTCGACCAGCGCGGTGTCCTCCCGGCCGACCTGCTCGTCGAACGCGAAGAACTCGCGCCGCCAGTCCTCGTCGACGTCGGGCGCGAAGAAGTAGTCGAGGTAGCGTTCGGTCCGGCCCGGCCCGTGAGGCACGATCGGCCCGATCGACAGGTTCGCCGGGCCCGGGAAGACGTTGATCCCCGTGTTCGGGTAGAGCAGGTGGAACTGCCCGTGCTCGCCCGTGCGGCGGGCCTCGCAGAACTGCGAGGAGAAAGTCGGGTGCGGCTCGAGGCGGTAGCGGTCCGGGTGCACGTCCACCGTCTCGCTGAAGGAGGGGTGCGCCGTCGGGCAGTGGTAGCACTCGAGGAAGTTCTCCACGACGACCTTCCAGTTCGCGTTCGACCCGAACTCGACGCGCGAGTGAAACGCGAGCCCGTCGAGGTCGATGTCGCGCGCCAGGATCGCCGGCAGCGCGCCCAGGTGCTCGGCGAGCGGCACCGCGTCCGGATCCGGGTTGACGAAGAGGAACGGCCCCCAGGTGCCGGCGCTCGCCGGCACGAGCGACCAGTCCGCGCGATCGAACCCCGGCTCCCGGTCCGAGCGCGGCGCGGCACGGAGCGAGCCGTCGAGGTCGTACGTCCACGCGTGGTAATGGCACTGGATCGTCTCGCGCTTGCCGCACCCGTCGGTGAGCACGGCGCCGCGGTGCCGGCAGACGTTCAGGAACGCGCGGAGCTCGCCGGCGCGGTCGCGGACGACGAGCACCGGGATGCCGCCGGCGTCCGTCGCCAGGAAGGAGCCGGGCCCGGCGACCTGCTCGGCGCGCCCCGCGTACTGCCACGAGCGCGCGAAGATCCGCGCGCGCTCACGGCGCAGGGTCTCCTCGTCGCTGTACCAGGCGAACGGGAGGGTCAGCTCGTCGACCGCCGCCACGCAGGCGATGCTAGCGGCGGCGTGTCGACGTCGAGCTCGAGGTAGGCGCAGGGGCGGTCGTCGTCCGGGAACGGAGACGCCGCGAGCCGCGTGACGGCGTGGGCGCGGCCGTCGAGCTTGACGAGCTGCCCCTCCTCGGGCGGCGATCCGTCGAGCTCGTGGATGCGGTAGCCGTCGGGCGACGCGACGAACGCGACCCAGCCGCCCGCCGTCCGCGTCGCCGGCGGCTCGTTCGCGCGCAACAGTGCTTCGAGAGCGGCGACGCGCTCGGCCAGCTCCTCGAGCTGGGCCGCGAGCTCCTCCGCGACTGCGGTCGGAGGCGCGGTCCCGTCGAGCAGCGAGCGCTGCAGCCGGCGACCGCCCTTGAAGACGTCGCAACTGTTCATCCCCCGAAACCGCTTTCGGGGACGGCGGCCACACTCCTCGGAGCTTCTTCGCGTGCTAGCCGGCGAGGGAGGCCGGGCGTGCGGCCGGGGTCTCCCGGGCGACCGAGTGACAGGCGCGGCAGCGTGCCTCGTACGAGTCGAGCGCGCCGACCTGGATCGTCTCGGCTTCGAACGGCGCGGGCCGTCCGTCCACGAGGCGCTGCGTCATCGTCGCCGGGCCGCCGCAGCGGTGGCAGACGGCCTCGAGCTTGTCGACGAACTCGGCGACGCAGAGCAGCGTCGGCATCGCGCCGAACGGCAGTCCGCGGAAGTCCTGCGCCAGCCCGGCGGCGACGACACGCACGCCCCGCTGGACCAGACGGTCGACCGCGTCGACGATGCCGTCGTCGAAGAACTGCGCCTCGTCGATGCCGACGGCGTCGTAGCCGGCGGCGAGGCGCGGGATGTCGGCGCTCGTCTCGACGGAGACTGCGCGCATCTTCGCGCCGGCGTGCGAGACGACGTGCCCGACGTCGTAGCGGTCGTCGAGCGCCGGCTTCACGACGAGGGCGCGCTGGCCGGCGATCTCCGCGCGGCGCAGCCGCCGGATCAGCTCCTCGCTCTTGCCGGAGAACATCGGCCCGCAGATCACCTCGAGCCAGCCGCCGGTCCTCGGCTGCGTCCTGATCACGGCGCGGAACCCTAACGATGGTGTCTGATGGCGCGTGCGGGCGCCCGGCGGCAGGGTGTCTGACACCTTTGGTGTCAGACACCTGTTTCTGCCCTGACGGCGCGTGCGGGGCGCGTGCGGGGCGTGCGGCGGCAGGGTGTCTGACACCCTTGGTGTCAGACACCTGTTTCGGCCCGCGGACGACGTCGAGCCAACGACGGTGTCAGACACCCTGTTTCGGCCTTGATGGCGCGTGCGCGCGTCCGCAGGCAGGGTGTCTGACACCTTCGGTGTCAGACACCGTCACGAGACGGCTCACCGCAGGAGCCGCGACAGCCTCCGGTCCTTCAGCACCCGGCCGCCCGTCTGGCACGTGGGGCAGTAGTAGATCGTGTGCTCGTCGAAGTCGACGCGCGCCAGCGGCGTTCCGCAGCGGGGGCACGGCTCCCCGAGCCGGTCGTGGACGCGGTAGGTCTTCGCGTCGTTCGCGCCCGCGAGCCGCAGCTCGAGGCCGCGTGCCATCTCGTCGCGGATCGCCGCGCCCAGGCGCTCCACCTCGTCGTCGTCGAGCTGCGTCGAAAGCGCGTACGGCGAGAGCTGCGCCGTCCAGAGGATCTCGTTCGCCCAGGCGCGGCCGATGCCGGCGATCAGGCGCTGGTCGCGCAGCATTGCGTGCAGCCGCCGCGAGTCCCCGGCGAGGATCGCCGCGAGCTGCTCCGTCTCGAGGCGGTCGGCCTCGGGCCCGAGGTGCGCGAGCTCGCGCGCGAGGGCGTCGGGACGCAGCAGCCAGACGCCGGCGCGCTTCTTCGAGCCGGCCTCGGTCAGCACGAGCTCGCCGCCGTCGGCGAACCGCAGCCGGAACATCGGCGTCTTCGGGCCCTTCTCGCCGACGCGAAGGTACCGCAGCCGTCCGGCGCTCATCAGATGCACCATCAGCACGAGCTCGCCGTCGTCGGTCGGCAGCAGGAACCGCTTCGCCCGCCGCTCGACGCCCCGGAAGCCCTCGCCGTCGAGCGCCGAGAGCGGCGGGTCGATCGTCTTCAGCGTCGCGACGTGCGCCGGGCCGGCCTTCTCGATCGGATGCTTCTTGACGAGCGGGTCGAGCTGGCGCCGCCACGCCTCGACCTCGGGCAGCTCCGGCACTGTCTAGGCTCCTCCCGCGGTGGACGCGATCAGGGTAACCGTGCGGCGCGGCGCCGTCGTCGAGTCCGTCCACCGCGTCCACGTCTCGCTCACCGACGGTCGCGCGTTCGGCGAGCCGGACCTCGTCTGCTACCTCCGCTCGTCGGCGAAGCCCGTGCAGGCGATCCCGTTCGTCGAGGGATACGACGACCTGCCGGACGAGGAGATCGCGATCGCCTGCGCGTCGCACCGGGCGGAGCCTCCGCAGCTAGAGGCGGTGCGCCGCGTGCTCGAGCGCGCCGGCGCGACGGTCGACGACCTGGAGAACGGGCCGCAGGAGGGCCGGCCGGAGGGGAAGCTGGGCCACAACTGCTCGGGCAAGCATGCGGGGATGCTCGCCGCCTGCCGCGCGAACGGCTGGCCGCTGCACCCCTACCGCGACCCGTCCCACCCGTTGCAGGCCCGCATCGCCGAGCTGATCGGCGGGCGCGCGACCGCGGTCGACGGCTGCGGCGTGCCGACGTTCGCGATGAGCCTCCGCGAGGCCGCCGCGCTCTTGACGAGGGTGCCGCCGCGAATCCGGGAGGCGATGCGTGCGAGGCCGGAGCTCGTCGGCGGCTCGCACGGGGCGGCCGACACCGATCTGATGTGCCTGCGCGACGGCTGGATCGCCAAGGGCGGCGCCGAGGGCCTGTTCTGCGCTGCGCACGAGGACGGTCTCGGCCTCGCGCTCAAGGTCGAGGACGGCGCCTACCGCGCGATCCGTCCCGCGCTGGGCCACGTGCTCGGCGTCGGGGAGCTCCTCGAGACGCCCGTGACCAACAGCCGCGGCGAGACCGTGGGCGTCATATCGTTGGCGACGTGAAGGTCTTCGTCGTCAGCGATATGGAGGGCGTGTCGGGCATCGTGCGCTGGCAGCAGACGAAGGGCGGGCACGAGATGTACGAGGAGGGCCGCCGCCTCTACACCGGCGAGATCAACGCCGCCGTGCGCGGCGCGAAGGCGGCCGGCGCGACCGAGATCGTGGTCATGGACTGCCACGGCGCAGGCGAGGGCTGGTCGTTCAACTCGCTACTGCCGGAGGAGCTCGACCCGGCCTGCGAGTTCGTCGTCCAGAACGAATGGACGGAGTACGTCGACTACCTCGAGTCGGGGGTCGACGCCGCGCTCTTCGTCGGCATGCACGCGATGGCCGGCACCCGCGACGGCGTGCTCGCGCACACCGTCAGCGGGTCGTCGTGGTGGCGGCTCCGCTTCAACGGCGTCGAGGTGGGGGAGACCGGCATCAACGCGGCGCTCTGCGGCACGTGGGGCTGCCCCGTCGTGCTCGTCACCGGCGACACGGCGACGTGCCGCGAGGCGCGCGCGCTCCTCGGGCCGGGGCTGACGACGATCGCGGTCAAGACCGGCCTCGGTCGCTTCAGCGCGCGGCAATTGCCCGCGCAGGCGGCGCGGGAGCGGATCGAGGAGGGCACGAAGGCGGCGCTCGCCGACCTCACCCGCGTCACGCCCTATGACCCCGGCCGCCCGTGCGAGATCCTCGTCGACTTCAACACCTCCGACACGGTGGAGGGCTTCCGCCACAGGCCTGGCGTCGAGATCGTCGAGTCGCGCCGCATCGCCTCGCGCGCCGACGACTGGTGGACCGCCTGGCGGCAGTTCTTCTTTTGACGGCCTAGCTTTGGCGGCGCCGCTATGCGGCGTGCGCGTGCACGCGGCGGTCGGTGATGTCGACCAGGAAGCCCTGCAGGAAGAGCGGCCGGTACTGCTCGTCGCGCACCGCGGCCGTCTCGTCGAGCACCCACACGATCCGGCCGTCCCTCGCGAGCAGCCGGTACTCGGCGCGGAACTCCTGGCCCGACGCGTGCGTGCGCTCGACCTCCGCGAGCACCCGGTCGCGGTCTCCGGGGTGGAGGACCGTCGTGAAGAAGTCGGGCTCGAGCCAGGCCGCGACGGGGTAGCCGAGCATGGCCTCGATCTGCGGGCTCATGTAGCGGGTGCGGATCGGCAGGCCGATGTCGTTGATGTACGTGGCGAGCGGGATCTGCTCGACGAGCGTGCGGTACTTCGCCTCGGCCTCCCGCAGGCGCTCCTCGTGCTGGCGGTGCCGCGTCACGTCGCGGAGGGAGACCGCGTAGAGGAGCGGCCCGGGCACGTCGACGCGCGTGATCGCGGCCTCGGCGGGGAACGTGCGATGGTCCGAGCGGAGCGCCGTGACCTCGAGCCGCGCGCCGAGCAGCGACTCGTCCTGCGCCGTGAGGATCCGCCCGAGGTCGGCGCGATGATCGGGGGCGACGGCGAGCTCGAGGAACGGCCTGCCGATCGCGTCGGGCCGCGTCCACCCGAAGGTCTCCTCGGTGGCCGGGTTGACCTCCACGATCAGCCCCTCCTGGTCGACGAGGACGACGCTGTCGAGCGCGGCGCGAAGGATCGCGTCCTTGCGCGCCTCGCTGGCGGCGAGCGCGCGCTCCGACCGCTTGCGCGCGCTCACGTCCATCATCAAAGCCACCGCGCCGACCACGTCGCCGCGCGCGTCGCGGACGGGGCCGGCCGAGATGCTGACGTCGATCGTCGAGCCGTCGCGATGGGCGCGGCGCACGTCGAGGTCGCGGATCGTCTCGCCCGCCCGGATCCGCTGCAGGTTGTCGAGGAAGAAGCGAAGCTCGTCGTCGGGAACGGTGGGGTTCAGGCGGCCGACCGCCTCGTCGGCCGTCCAGCCGAACACGGCGGTCGCACCGGGGTTCCAGGAGTGGACGCGGCCGTCGAAGCCGAACTCGACGATCGCGACCGGGGAGGCGTCGATCAGGCCGCGGTAGCGCTCGTTCGAGTTCTGCACGGCCTCGAGCTGCGACGCGCTCTCGAGCGCGGTCGTCGCGAGGTTCGCGAACGCCCTCAGGATCTGCAGACGCTCCTCGTCCGGACGCAGGCGGTCGACGGGGTCGTCGACCCAGATGTAGCCGATGCGGCGTCCGCGGCGGTCGTGCATCGGAACGAACAGCCAATCGTTGGTCCACGCGTGCGGCCCGCGGCCGTCCCGCTGCGACGCGTAGCCCGTGCCCCGCGCCGGCAGCAGCGCGTGCGCCACGTCGTCCGGCAGCAGGAAGCAGCCGGCGACGTCGTACTCCGGCCGGAGCAGGCGGTCGAGCTCGTCCGCGGTCAACGGCTTGCCGAAGTTCTCGCCGGGCGCGAAGCCGGCCGAGGCGACCGTCTCGTGATGGCCCGTGTCGTCCAGGAGCTGCACCGCCACCCGCAGGAAGCCGAGCGCCTCGGAGATGGCGCGGCAGACGTGCTCGAGCAGCTCGCGCGTGTCGGTCGACTCGGTCAGCCGCGCCGAGACGCCGAGGAGCAGCTGCAGCGCGTCGCGGTTCGCCTTCGCGCGCGCCGCCTCCTGCGCCGCCTGGACCGCGAGCGCGGCGTGCTCGGCCACGGCGACGAGCACGTCGAGCTCGTCGTCGGTCGGGCGCCGGCCGGACCTCGGCTCGTCGACGGAGAGGATGCCGAGCAGGCTCCCGTCGTGGTCCCGCATCGGAACGAACAGCGCGTCCTCGGCGAGCCATGCGTCGGGGTGGTCGCTCGGCGTGATGTCGGGCGTGTACGCATTGAGGTCACCCCAGTCGAGCGCGCCCTCGGGGACGAAGTACGCTCCGTGACGCAGGAACGCGTCGTCGAGCAGCGGCGCGAAGTCCGCGACCTGCCCGACCTGGCCGAGCAGCGCATCGCGCGCCTCGTCGCTGCCGTGCACGGTCGTCACGACGAAGTCGTCCCACTCGCGGCGGTAGAGGTTGACGACGACGGTGCGGAAGCCGAGGCATTCCGAGACGGTCCGCGCGACCGCGGCGAGCAGCTCGGGCAGCTCGTCACCCGTTCGGACGAGCCGCGTCACCTCGAGCAGGCTGCGCAGGCGCGCGAAGATCGCGGAATGACTGACGTCGAGGGTGGTCACGGGTCCTCTGTCGATGAGAATCGGCCTGCCCCCGCGGCCGTTCCAGTCCCCCGAACGAGTGACGTCGGAGCGCAGGTGCTACGCGAGTGACAGGGCGGCGTCCGCCTGCTCGATCACGAGCGGGTCGTGGGTGCAGCAGACGACGGCGGCGCCGGAGTCTCGGGCCAGCCGCGCGAGCAGGATCGCGACCGCGATCGCGTTCGCGCCGTCGAGCCGCGACGTCGGCTCGTCGGCGAGCAGGAGCGCAGGCCGCGCCGCGGCGGCCCGCGCGAGGGCGACGCGCGCCCGCTCCCCCTGCGAGAGCCGCGCGACGCGCTGTGTCGCCCGCTCCGCCAGACCGACGGCTTCGAGCGCTGCGAGGGCCGGAAGGCGCGGCTCGGCGATCTCGCGAAGGGCGAGCGCGAGCTCGATGTTCTCGAGCGCCGACAGGTGCGGCACGAGGCCGGCCTGCTGGCCGACGTAGGCCATCTTCCGGCGGCGCAGGTCGGCGCGGCCCGCGCGGTCGAGGCTCGTGACCTCGACGCCGTCGACCGTCACCGTTCCGCGGTCCGGCAGGTCGAGGCCGGCGAGGAGGTGCAGGAGCGTCGTCTTGCCCGAGCCGGACGGGCCGGTAACGGCGTGCAGCCGGCCAGCCGTGAACGACGCGTCGAGCCCGTCGAGGACGACCGTCCCGCCGAAGCGCTTGGCGAGCCCGGCGACCTCCGCGACGACGGGGGCGTCGGCCGGCGCCGCCTCGATTCCCGTCGCCGCCGGCGCCCGTGCCGCGACGTCGGCGCCCGTCCGCGCCTCGACCACCACGGCTCCGTCGGCGAACCGCGCCGTGGCGTGCGTGCCGATGCCCGCGCGCAGGAGCAGCTCCTCCGGAAGCCGCAGCCAGCCGCCGCGGCCGACGACGATCGTGTCGCCCTCCGCCTCGTCGCGCGCCCACTCCTCCGACACGCGGCCGTCGCGGATGCGCACGATCCGGTCGGCGATGCGCGCCGACTCGGGATCGTGGCTGACGATCACGGTCGTGCAGCGATGCTCGCGCACGAGCTCGGCGAGCATCGCGTAGACCTGGTCGGCGGTGGCCGAGTCGAGCTCGCCGGTCGGCTCGTCGGCCAGGAACACCTTCGGCCGGTGCGCGAGCGCGGCGCACAGGGCCACGCGCTGCTGCTCGCCGCCGGAGAGCTGCGTCGGGCGCCGGCCGCGCTTCGCGCCGAGCCCGACGCGGTCGAGCAGCTCGTCCGCCCGCCGCAGCCGCTGCCCGCGCGGCTCGCCGCGGAGCCCGAGCTGCAACGCGACGAGCTCCCGCGCCGACAGCTCCGGCGCGAGCGCCCGCGCGTAGTGCTGGTCGGCGTACCCGAGCAGCGTCGAGCGGTACTGCGCGAGGCGTCGTCCGGGCAGCTTGCCGACGTCCTCGCCGAACACGCGGACGACGCCGGCGGACGGCCGTTCGAGGCCGGCGAGGATGCGGAGCAGCGTCGACTTGCCGGAGCCGCTCGGGCCGAGCACGGTGAGCACCTCCGCCTCGCGTACCTTCAGCGACAGGCCCTGCAGCGCCGCCGCGTCCCCCTCGGGCGTCGAGTGGACGCGGAAGACGTCGCGGAGCTCGATCGCGGTCGCCGCCGCCGTCACGTTGCGGCCTCCGCGGCGCGCGCGGGGGCGCGTCCTCGCAGTCGCGTCGCCCAGGCGACGAACACGGCCGCCACGACGACGTACGCGCCGGCGTCCGCGGCCAGCAGCGGCAGGTCGAGCACGAGGCGGAGCGGGGGCTCCGGCTCCGCCGCGCCCGCAGTGACGGAGACCAGCGAGACGACGAGCGACGAGAGGATCGCGCCAAGCCCGATCCCGCCCAGGATCCCGAAGGCGCCGACCAGGAGGGCGCGGAGCCGGAGGTGCGCGCGGATCGTCGCCGGCGCGGCGCCCTGCGCCTCGAGGTCGAAGAGCTCGCCGCGGTCGTCGCGCACGTCGGCGACGACCGAGAGCAGCAGGCCGACGAGCGCGAGCAGCAGCGCGACGGCGGCCGTTCCGGCGAGCGTCAGCAACGCTCCGCGCGCGAGCGGGTCGTCGCGGAGCAGGGCGAGCGTCGCTGCGCGGGACGTGACGGTGAGCTGCGTGAACGGCGGCCGGGCGAGCCGCGCCGCGGCCGCCGCCTCCCTGCTCGCGGGGACGTCCACCCACAGCTCGTCGGTGAGGCCGAGGCCGGGCGAGCGCGTGTCGAGCAGCGTCGACGCGGTCTGCCGGTCGGCGACGACCGCGTCGCCGACGATCGACGGGAACCGCCGCACCACGCCGACCACGCGCGCCGTCACCTGCTCGCCCTCCACCTGCACGGGCAGGAGCCCGCGCGGCCCGGCCTCGGCCGCGAGCGCCGGCGTCGCGAGCACGGGCAGCGCCTGTCCGTCGGTCGGCTGCGCGGGGCGGTAGACGGCGGTGCGGTCGGGCGTGATCAGGTAGCCGAGCCGCGCGGGCCTGCCGCCGACGCCGCCCGTGCCGACCCAGCCTGCGAGCCCGCGCCCGGCGGGGACGCCGTTCACGCGCGGCACGCCCAGCGTCAGCGTTCCGCGCGCGCTCGGCTGCAGGCCGATGCCGCCGTTCGCGGCGGCGTGGAGGTTCCCGAGGAGGGTCAACTGCAGCTGGGCGAGGGTCGCGTGGCGGAAAGGCACGCGTCCGTGGAGGACGAAGCGGCGCGCGCCGTGCGTGTGGCCGAGCGACACGGGCTGGTAGTCGCCGAGCGGCCCGCGGAAGATCGCGATGACGCCCACGTCGTCGCCGCTCGTCGAGACGGGCAGCGTGAAGTTGCGCCCGCGCGGCAGTGCGAGCGTCCGCAGCCGCTCGTCCGTCCGCGGCTCGAGGCGCGACGCGAGCGCGGCGCGCGAGCTCGACGCGAAGTCGGACCGCCAGCCGCCGACGTGCGCGACGGCGGGCGCCGGCACGCCGAGCAAGGTGAAGGGCGCGCCCGACGTCACGTTGCCCGAGAGCCGCAGGATCTGCGTCGGCGGCGCCGGGTCGTCGGCGGCGGGCGCGCCGTGGAGCACGGGGACGAGCTGGAGGAGGTCCTCCGTGAGCACGAACGACGCCGGCACGGCGTAGGCCGCCTCGTCCTGCTGGCCGCGCTCGAGCGTGGCGCGGTAGGCGACCGCGAAGAGGGCCAGCCCGAGGCTGGCGACCAGGAACGTGGCGGCGATCGCGGCGTGGCCGGGGCTCCGCGCGAGCGAGGCCGCCGCGAGGCGCAGCGGGACGGGCCCGCGGCGGCCCGCCCGCCCGAGCAGCCGGAGGGCCGGCGCGAGCAGGCGCGCCGCGGCGACCGCCGCGGCGAAGACGACGAGCGCCGGCACGAGCAGCAGGAAGGCGCCCGTGCCGCCGCTCGCGAGCTGCCCGGTCCCGATCGAGCCGCGCGCCCAGCCGACGACGACGACCGCGACGGCGCCGAGCGCGGCGGCGTCGAGCGGCGTCACCGCGAGCCGGCCGAGCTGCATCGCCGGTGCGCGGACGGTCGCGTAGAGGAGCAGGCCCGCGGCGGCGGCGACGCAGATCGCCGCGACGATGCCGCTGCGGGCGAGCAGCGCGTGGGTCACCACCTGCCATGCGGGCGATCCCGCACGCGACGCGACCGCGGCCGCCGCGGCGCCGCCCGCCGTCCAGCCGACGACGGTCCCGAGCGACGCCAGCACGAGCGACTCCGCGAGCGTGAAGAGCTCCACCTGGAAGCGACGCGCGCCGAACCACACCAGGCGGCGCCGTGCGTCGGTCACGTAGCGCCGGAGCGACGCGGCGGCGAGGATCGTGAACGCGAGCAGGAGCGCGCCTCCCTCGCCGCCGAGCAGGAGCAGCCTGCGCGCGGCTGCGGTCGAGGCGCCGGCGGCGTCGGTGAGCTGCTGCGTCGGCGCCGTCACCTGGAACTGGTCGCCGTGCGCGAGCACGGCCGCGCTCAGGCTCTCGACGCGTCGCGTGAAGTCGGCGATCGACCAGGGGTGGACGTCGGCGTGCGCGAGCGGCACGAACCAGGCGTACGACCGGAAGAACGTCTGCAGCTCGGGCGTGCGCGACAGGCCGTCCACGCCGTTCGCGATCACGACCGGCGACGGCGGCGGCGTGTGGTAGTTGACGGCGCGCGCGACCTCCTGCGTCGGCGGCGCGGGCAGCACGAACGGCGCGAACGGCGTGTCCGGGCGCAGCACTGCGCGCCCGACCTGGATCAGGTGCAGGTAGCGCGTGGACGGGATCGGCCCCTTGCCCTCGAGCCGCAGCACCTCGCAGTGCGACGGCACGCACCGCCGCGGAAGCCGCCCGGAGAGGAGCGTCACCCAGCGGCCGAGGTCGTCGGCTGCGCGCAGGTTGACGAGCCGCCCCTGCACCGACGCCTCGCGGAAGAGCATCGCCTTCGCGGGCTCCTCGTCCAGCGTTCGCCGCATCTCGGGCGTGACGACGCGGTCGAGCGCGCGCCACGTGCCCCCGTAGCCCCCGAACCAGGCCACCTCCACCACGCGGTCGCCGGGATCGAGCTGCGCCGTCGCCCGCACGAGCGCGCGGTCCTGCATCACGAGCCGACCCGCGAGCACCGCGGCGAGCACCGCCGCGCCGGCGACGACGCCCAGCGAGACGAGGACGAGCCGCTCCCCGCCGGCGGCGAGGCGCGCCCGGACGAGCGCGAACGGAAAGGCGAGCCGGCGGAGCGACGACACCAGTGCTTGTACTCTACCGGTGTCGGACGCCGTTCGAGGTCGCCGGCCGCCGACAGCTTCCACGAGCACACGATGCCGCGCTACGACGTCCCCAAGGCCGCGCCGGAGCCGCTCCGCCGGGTGCAGCTGCTCGTGAACAGCGCCGATCTCGAGAACGAGCGCGACTGGCTGCCGGACTGGCTGCGCGAGCGCGGCCTCGAGGGGCAGGAGGAGCGCGCGCTGTCGCTGCGCGAGGCGCTGCGCGCGCTGGTGCTCGCGAACAACGGCCGGCCCGTCGACGCGGCGGCCGTCGCCGTCCTGAATCGCGCCGCGGCGCGGCTCGAGGTCGGCCTCGACGCGGACGGGTCGCCGCGGCTTCGCGGCGCCGACCCGCTCGACGACGTGGTCGCCGTCGCGGTCGGCGCGATGCTCGACGGCAGCTGGCGCCGGCTGAAGGCCTGCCGCAACTGCCGCTGGTGCTTCTACGACTACTCGCCGAACCGCTCGGCGACCTGGTGCTCGATGCAGCTCTGCGGCAACCGCCGGAAGACGCGCGCCTACCGCAGCCGCCGCCGCTCGACTGCTTAGTCTCCTCCGGTGCGCATCCGTGCCGCCGCCGCCGGGGTCGCGATGGCCGTGACGCCCGGGTGGAACGTCTCCAACGTCGGCGCCGTGGCGCAGCACGTCGCCCACTCGTACGGCGTCGGGCTCGCGGTCGTCGGGTTGTTCACGACGGCGCTCTTCGTGACGCACGCGGCGCTGCAGGTGCCCGCCGGCCGGCTCTCCGACCGGTTCGGGCCGCGGCTGGTCGGCGGAGTGGGGCTGGCCGTCGTCGCGGCCTCGTCGGCCGGCGCGCTCGCGTGGCGGCAGGCGTGGTTCGCGATCCTGCTCCGGCTCGTCGCGGGAGTCGGCACCGCCGGCGCGTTCGTCTCCGGCAGCGAGTACGTTCGCGGCACGATCGGGTCGGCGGTCGCGCAGGGCATCTACGGCGCGATGAGCATGGCGGGCGGCGGCCTGGCGCTCGCGCTCGTCCCGCTCTGGGGGACGTGGCGTGCGCCGTTCGCGACGGCCGCCGTCGTCGCTGCGGCGGGCGTGGTCGTCGTCGCGGCCGCTCCGGCGCTGGAACGCCCGCGCGGAGAGCGGCCGCCGCGCGCGCCGGTCCTCGACCGGCGGCTGCTGCCGCTCGGCGCGATGCACGCCGCCTCCTTCGGCCTGTCGGTGGTGATCGGCAACTGGGCCGTGACGCTGCTCGAGCGTGAGGGCGGCGACTCGTCGGCCGTGGCCGGCGTCGTCGGCGGGCTGCTCCTGCTCCTCGGCGTCATCACGCGGCCGCTCGGCGGGCGCCTCGCGGGGAGGGGCGGCGCGCTCCGTGCGAGCCTCGTCGCGGGCGGCGTCGGCGTCGCGGTGCTCGCGGCGGCGCGGCCGCTCCCGCTCGCCGTCGCCGCCGCGGCGCTCGCCGGGCTCGCGGCGGGAATCCCCTTCGCCTCGGCGTTCGCGGGCGCCGCCCGCCTGCGCCCGGAGGCGCCGGGCGCGGCAGTCGGGCTCGTGAACATGGTCGCCGCGGTAACGATCCTGGTCGGCACTCCGCTCGTCGGGCTGACGTTCTCGCTGCCCGGCGACGGGAGGATCGGCTTCGGCGTGGTCGCCGTACTGTGGGCGGCGGCGGCGCTAGCCGTTCGCGGTTGAGCTGGCCGCGCCCCGCACCAGGAATCGCTCCTCCCTACGCGGAGACCGCGACCCCAGACGCTTTCGAGTGGGGAACCCGCCACCGGTGGGTTCCGGAGGCGACGTCGAACGGTGCTCGACCGTCGGGAAGCATGACCGTGGCGAAGGCGTTCGGCGGCACGACCGCGGTGATTTCGACCGTGTCCCCGCTGAGCGTCCATGCGACCTCGGCTGGGCCGTACGGGCCGTCGTGGCTTGCCCGAGCGTGGGTGAGGCCACCTCCGGGACGCGGCGCGACCGCGATGCGACGGAAGCCGGGCTCCGCCGGTCCGAGGCCGGCCACTGTTCGATGGAGCCAGTCCGCAACCGCGCCCAGCGCGTAGTGATTGAAGGAGGTCATCTGGCCGGGGTTGACGGATCCGTCGGGCAGGAGGCTGTCCCACCGTTCCCAGATCGTCGTTGCCCCCATCGTGAGGGGGTAGAGCCACGACGGGCACTCCTGTTGAAGAAGTAGCCGGTACGCGTCTTCGGTTGCACCGATGCTGCAGAGCGCGTCGCAGATGAGCGGCGTGCCGACGAAGCCCGTGCTGATCCGGAAGCCGTTTTCTCTGACCAGCTCGGTCAAGCGCTCGCCGGCTCGCTGCCGTGCCTGCCCGTCGACGAGTCGGAACGCGAGAGAAAGCGCATACGCGGTCGGCGAGTCACTGGTGAGGCGGCCCGTCGGAAGCACGTAGGCACTGCGGAAGGCCGTGACGATCTCCTCGTGCAGCCGCGAATAGTCGAGGGCGTCGCCGTCGCGACCGAGAACGCGTGCCGTCTTCGCGAGCAACTCCGTCGATCGCGCGAAGTACGCGGTCGCCACGAGCGCGGGGTCGGTCCGTCCCTGGTCCGGCCGATCAGGCGGCGCGGTCGGGTCCAACCAGTCGCCGTACTGGAAACCGGTGTCCCAGAGCCTGGATGGACCGGCGATTCGCGTCACGAGGTCGACCCAGGAGCGCATGCTCGGGTACTGGCGCTCGAGGATCCCGCGGTCTCCCGCGAGCTCGAAGATCCTCCATGGCACGATCACCGCGGCGTCGCCCCAGGCGGCGGCCGGCGCATCGTGGTCGTGCAGTCCTCGGCGGAGGCCGTCCAGGACTTCGGGCACGACGTTCGGGACCCGCCCGTCGGGGGCCTGCTCCGCGGCCAGGTCGGCGAGCCACGACCCGAGGAAGCCGGCGACGTCGTAGAGGAAGAGCGCGGTCGGCGAGAAGATCTGGACGTCGCCCGTCCAACCAAGGCGCTCGTCGCGCTGCGCGCAGTCGGTCGGCACGTCGAGGAAGTTGCCGCGCATGCTCCAGACGACGTTCTCGTGCAAGCGGTTGACCAGCGCGTTCGAGCACTCGAACGTACCGGTCCGAGCCAGGTCCGAGTGGCAGACCACGGCGACGACATCCCCGGAAGCGAGCTCGCCCGGCCACCCGTCGATCTCGGCGTACCGAAAGCCGTGGAACGTGAAGCGCGGCTCCCACACCTCCTCACCGTCGCCGCGCAGGACGTAGCGGTCGGTTGCCGCCGCCTGGCGGAGAGGCCGGACGCAGAGCTCTCCGTTTTCGAGGATCTCGGCATGGCGGAGCGTGATCGTCCGGCCGCGCGAACCGTGCACGCGGAGGCGTAGGCGGCCGACGAGGTTCTGGCCGAAATCGAGCAGAAACGTCCCCGACGGGGAACGGCTCACCGATCGGGGCTCGACGAGCTCGATGCGGCGCACCGGGGGGCCCGAGGGCGGAATGAGCGTCGCCAGGTCCCGTTCGACCAGCTCGACCCCCTGCCAGTCCGTGTCGTCGAAGCCCGGCTCCGCCCACGCCCCCAGCTCCCTGCGAGCGTCGTAGGTCTCGCCGTCGTACAGGTCGGACGCCAGGATCGGCCCGGTCGCGGCGCGCCACGCGTCGTCGGTGCACACGGTGGTCGTCGTACCGTTCGGGTGGCGTATCTCGAGCTGGGCCAGCAGTGCGAGCCGGTTGCCATAGATGTTGCGCCGCCCGCCGTGCGGTCCGAGACGGCCGCGAAACCATCCATCTCCGAGGATCACGCCGATTGCATTGCGACCGGGTCGGAGGCTGTCCGTGACGTCGATCGTCTGAACGCGCAAGCGGTGCGCATAGCTCGTCCATCCGGGAGCGAGGACGGCGCGGGTCACCGGCGCCCCGTTGACGTACGGCTCGTAGACGCCGAGCGCAGTGATGTACAACCGCGCCTCTTCGATCTCCGCCGGCACGTCGAACTCGCAGCGCAGGTACGGGCACGGCTGGGGGGTCGTCAGATCCTCTCGCCAGGCGGGGGCGACGAACCGGGCGGTCCAGTCGTTGGGCTCGAGGAGCGGCGCCTCGATGCGGAGCGGATCGCTCCAGGGCGACGGATCAGACTGACCATCCCACACGCGCACGCGGACCAAGGCGCGCTCGCGGGAGAGCAACGGCTCGAACGGCCAGTCGACCAGCACGGATTCGGAAGACGCGATCGTTCCCGTGGTCCGGGAGTCGCCTCCTCGCTCGACAGCGATCTCGTACGCGCGCTGGCGCCAGCCCGAAACCGACGTCGCGATCTTCCAGGAGAGCCTCGGCGCCGGCGAGGCGACGCCGAGGGCCTCGTCTCGCAGCTCCGCGCGCAGCGCGAAGACGGTTGCGGTCGAGCCCACCCGCGCAGGCTCTGCCGTCCGGTCGTCGAGCGCTGCTGCATTCGAGCCACCCACCACTGCTGGTTGATACGTTTCAATCAGCCCGCTGTCAAGCGCTCATGCGCCAAGAGTCGAGGCGCGGGCAACCAGCTCCGGCTCGAGCAGGACGTTCCGGTGCTCGTGGTTCGGGCTGGTGGCCTCCTCGATGAGGAGCCTCGCCGCCTGGTATCCGAGCTCGTACGCAGGGTTTCGCACAGACGTCAGCGGAACCAGAGACGTCGCCGCGAAGCGAATGTCGTCGTATCCCACGATCGCGAGGTCGTGCGGGATCGAGACTCCCTCGGACAACGCCGCGAGCTCGGCGCCGATCGCCATCAGGTCGTTGCCGCAAAAAACGGCCGTCGGGACGCGACGAAGGCTCAGGAGGCGGTGCATGGCTTCCTCGCCCGCCTCGATCGTCATTGCCTCCATCTCGATCTCGTGCTCGGCTCGAACCTGCACCCCGCGGGCTTCGAGCGTGTCGAGAAGGCCCTCGCGGCGCTCGGCGCACGGCTTCAGCCGGCGAGGGCCGTTCACCAGGCCGATCCGCTTGTGACCGAGGTCGAGCAGATGTCGCGCGACCTGCTGCCCTCCACTCGTGTCGTCGACGGCGACGCTGCACTGGTCCGCGCGCTTGCGGTGACGGTCGAGGAGGACGACGGGGACGCCGTGGCTGCGGATCTCTTTCAGCCGCCGAGGCGGTGCGCTCGTGGCGGGCGAGATGAGGATGCCGGCGACCCGCTGTTCTTCGAGGAGGCGCAGCGCTTCGTCCTCCCGTGCCGCGGCGGTCCCGGAGCTCGCCAGCACGACGAGATGGTCGGCTTCGGCGGCGGCGCGCTCCACCCCGCGCGCGACCTCGGTGAAGAACGGGTTGTCGAAGTCGAGGACGACAAGGGCGATCGACGCGTTTCTTATCCCTCGCAGCTGCCGCGCGGCGTTGTTGCGGACGAAGCCGAGCTCCTCGATCGCCGCCAGGACCCGTCTTCGGGTCGGCTCGGCGACAAGCTCTGGTCGGTTGAGGACGTTCGAGACCGTGCCGAGTGAGACGGCGGCATGCTCGGCGACGTGTTTGATCGTCAACCTCGCCATCGCTCGCACACTAACCGTCGTTCCGGTGAGTTCGTACGGCTGCGCGGAGCGGCTTGACAGTCGCAGCGGCACCTAGTAGACCTCGCACTGAAACGTTCCAATCGTCGCGGTAGGTGCCCCAGGCCGACCCGCGACCCACCGCTTCGGCGATGTCCGCGGACGGACGTCCGTCTTACGACGAAGGAGACGACATGGCAGCACGCAAGCAAGGAGGGGTCGCGACGAGGGAACGGCCGGCTGGTCGTTTCGTGGCCGCAGCCGTGGCGGCGGCAGGGGTGCTTCTGGCAGCCGTTTTCGCCGCCGGAGCGTCGGCCACCGCCGGTACGGCGACGAAGAGCCCAGCCGCGCACATCGACTACCTGTCCGTCGACCAAAACACGGTGTGGGCGCCGCTGCTCAACGCGATGACGAACAAGTACAAGAGGATCGCTCCAGGTTCGTCGTTCAAGGACTCGACGATCCCGCAGCAGGACCTGAACCAGCGAATCCAGCTGCTCGCGAGTCAGAACGCGCTTCCGCTGCTCTACAACACGCCGGCGAACGATCTGCTCTTTCAGATGGCGAAGAGGGGCGAGGTCGTCGACGTGGCCAAGGAGTTCAAGAAGCTCGGCGTGAGCAAGGATCTGGTTCCGGCGGCCGCTGCGATCCTCAAGCAGATCTACAGCGGCAGGGTGCTCTCGCTTCCGCTCGAGTTCAACATCGAGGGGGTCTGGTACAACAAGAAGATCTTCGCCCAGAACGGCATCACGGTGCCGAAGACGTGGGATCAGCTCGTCGCAGACGCGGCGAAGCTGCAGGCGAAGGGGATCCAACCGTTCGCGGCCTCGGGCATCCAGGGCTGGCCGATCACCCGGCTGGTCGGGAACCTGATCTTCAGCAAGCTCGGTGCAGACGCGCTCGAGAAGATCCAAACCGGCAAGGCGAAGCTGACGGACCCGCAGTACGTATGGGCCGCGCAGCAAGTGGCCGACCTCGGCAAGAAGGGGTACTTCGGCCAGGGTGTCGCCTCGCTCGACTACGGGCCCGCCGAGGACGTCTTCCTGCAGGGCAAGGCGGCGATGTTCTACATGGGGAGCTGGGCGCTCGCGGACTTCAACGACCCGACGAAGAACAAGCTCGGTGTCGCGAGCATCGGGTTCTTCCCCTTCCCCGGCGTGAGCGGCGGCAAGGGGCCGTCGGCGCTCGTACCGATGAATGCCGGGCAGCCGACCTCGATCAATCCGAAGAAGCTCACGCCGGCGAACGAGCTCTGGCTGAAGTACATCGCCCAGCATTACGGAGACGAGGCGATGCGCCAGAAGGGACAGGTCACGGGCTTCGTCGTCCACAAGTTCCCGGCGAAGCTGTCGCCGCTGACGAAGCTGGTCGTGCACCAGCTGGCGGTGACGAAGAACCCGGTCCTGTGGTTCGAGGCGCTCTTCAGCGCGAAGGCGACGACGGTGTCGCAGCAGGATGCGGCGCCGCTCGTCACGGGCCAGATGAGCCCGCAGAGCTTCATGAGCGCCGTTCAGCAGGCGGTTTCGGGGTAGCCCATCCCCCGGATGCCGCGCCGGGTGCGGGCGTGTGACGCGCGTCCGCACCCGGGCGCGTCGCATCCCGGCGTAGAGTCGGAACCGAGCACCGATGGACGTCATCCTGCGAGACCGGCGTGCGATCCTCGTCTTTCTCGCGCCGGCGCTGCTCGTCTACACGGCGGTGCTCCTCGCGCCGATCGTCTGGTCGCTCGTCTACACGTTCTACGAGGGAAACGTCCTCTCGGGCTTCAAGTACGTCGGCCTGAAGAACTTCCACACGCTGATCCACGACCATGCGTTCTGGACGGCGCTCAGGTTCACGCTCGAGTACGGCGCGCTCGTCACCGTCTTCCAGGTGGCGTTGGGCCTGCTGCTGGCGCTGATGTTCGTCTTCTACCTGCGGCGAGGGTCTGCACTCGTTCGAACCCTCGTCTTCTTCCCCGTCGTCCTCCCGACAGTGGCCGTGGCGCAGCTCTTCGCGAAGGTGTTCGCGATCGCGCCGCAGTACGGGCTCGTTAACTCGGGGCTCCACGCGGTGCATCTCAACGGCTGGATCCAGGACTGGCTCGGCCGCGGTAACACCGCGCTCCTCGTCCTCGTCTTGATGGATGTCTGGCGCTCGATGGGGTTCTACGCCGTCCTCCTCTACGCGGGCCTCGTCGACGTGCCCGAGGAGATCCTCGAGTCGGCGCGCCTCGACGGCGCATCGGGGCTCCGGCTGGTCCGGCACGTCGTGCTGCCGCTCCTCGGTCCGGTGCTGTTCTCCGCGCTCATCTTCAGCATCAACGGGACGCTGAAGGTGTTCGACTCCGTCGTCGCACTTACGAATGGCGGCCCCGGGCAGGCGACGACCCCGCTGACGCTCTACATGTTCAACAACGCCTTCTCGTACGGCGAGTACGGCTACGCGAGCGCCGTTGCGACAGCGCTTTCGATCCTCTGCCTCCTCATCACGCTGGCAGTCTTCGGCTTTGCACGAAGAGACGTGACGCGGTGACGGATGTGTCGTCCGCTCCGCGCCTGCGGCCGCGCGTGCGGCCCCGTCCGCGGCGGTCTCCGCGCCGGCAGGCGCGGACGCTGATGGCGTGCGTCATCGCGTTCCTGCTGCTGATCGAGCTACTGCCGATCGTCTGGCTCGTCCTGCAGTCATTCAAGCAGGACAGCGAGTTTTCGCTCCATCCGGTGTGGGCGCTGCCGAAGGGGTTCTACTGGGAGAACTGGAGACTCGCGTGGTCGACCGGTCACATCGGCACATACTTCAAGAACAGCGTCCTTGCCACGTTTCCCGCGCTGTTCTTCATGATCGTGCTGGGGCTGGCCGCCGCCTTCTCGCTCGAGGTGATGAAGTGGCGCGGCCGCAACGGCGTGCTGTTCGTCTTCGTCGCCGGGCTCCTGATTCCGTTGCAGATGGTGTTGTTGCCGCTGTTCACGGTCTACTTCCACGTCCACCTGATCAACTCGCTCTGGTCGCTGATCATCACCTACACGGCGTTCGGCCTCCCGCTGACGATCTTTCTGATGACCGGTTACTTCCGCGCGGTGCCTCGGGAAGTGCTCGAGGCCGCGACGCTCGACGGCGCCAGCATCTACAGCGCGTTCGCCAGGATCGTGCTGCCGATGGTCTCGAACGCGATCCTCACGGTCGCGTTGGTGCAGTTCTTCTTCATCTGGAACGACCTGCTCCTCTCGCTGACCTTCATCAGCGACGACAGCAAACGCACGATCCAGACTGGACTCCTCAACTTCACAGGCCAGTATGGCCAGGTCCAGTGGGGGCCTACGTTCGCGGCGGTCTCGATGACCGTTCTTCCGACGCTGCTGCTCTACCTCGGCCTCAACCAGCGGGTCATGCGCGGGCTCACGTCGGGGAGCCTGAAGGGCTGAGGGGAGGCGCCGCATGGCATCCGTCAGATACGAAGGCGCAACGCGCGTGTATCCGAAGGCCGAGCGCCCGGCGGTCGACGCCCTCGACCTGCAGGTCGGGGACGGCGAGTTCCTCGTCCTCGTCGGGCCTTCCGGATGCGGCAAGTCGACGAGCCTCCGGATGGTCGCGGGGCTCGAAGAAGTCGACGAGGGCGCGATCTTCATCGGCGACCGCGACGTGACCACGGTCGCACCCAAGGAACGAGATGTCGCGATGGTCTTCCAGTCGTACGCCCTGTATCCGCACATGACGGTGGCCGACAACATGGGCTTCGCGCTGAAAATGGCGCGCGTTGCCAAGAGCGAAGCGCGCGAGCGCGTTCGCGAGGCCGCGCGGATCCTCGATCTCGAGCAGTATCTCGACCGCAAGCCACGCGCCCTGTCCGGCGGCCAGCGGCAGCGTGTTGCGATGGGCCGGGCGATCGTCCGCAAGCCGCAGGTGTTCCTGATGGACGAACCGCTGAGCAACCTCGACGCCCAGCTCCGCGTCCAGACGCGGACGCAGATCGCCGCGCTTCAGCGGCGGCTCGGGACGACGACGATCTACGTCACGCACGATCAGGTCGAGGCGATGACGATGGGCGACCGCGTCGCCGTCATGTTCGATGGGCGCCTGCAACAGGTTGCTGCGCCAAACGAGTTGTACGCGCGACCGGCCAACCGGAGGGTCGCCCGGTTCATCGGGTCGCCGGCGATGAACCTTCACGAGGCGGCGGTGGTCGACGGCGCTGCGGAGATCGCGGGTTACCGGATCCGGCTACCCCGCGAGGTCACCTCGAAGCTGTCCCCGGTGGACGAGGGGAGGGTGGTCCTCGGGTTCCGGCCCGAGGCGATCGACCTGGTCGGAGACGGGGAGGGCCTTCCCGTCGTGGTCGAGGTCGTGGAAGAGCTCGGCGCGGATGCGTACATGTTCGCCTCGCTTCCCGGCCGCGAGACGGTCGGCGACGTCGGCGACCTCGTCGCGCGGATCGATCCGCGCAACATCCCGCGAAAGGGACAGTCGGTCACGATCGCGGTCCGCCCGGAAGAGCTCCACGTCTTCTCGCGATCGAGCGACGAGCGCCTCAACTGAGCAGCTTCCTCCTCGGCGGCGAGCTCGAGGTGCACCGCCTCGGTTTCGGCGCGATGCGGATCTTGGAGGACCCCGCGCAGGGCATGCGAGTGCTTCGGCGCGCCGTCGATCTCGGCGTGAACCTGGTCGACACCGCAGACATCTACGGCGCCGGCAGGAGCGAGGAGCTGATCGCGAGAGCGCTGTACCCGTATCCGGACGATCTCGTCATCGCGACCAAGGGTGGGCTCGGCTGGGGGCTTCAGGAGCGAATCCGCGACGCACGACCCGAGCGCCTGCAGGCGGCCGTCGAGGCAAGCCTGCGACGCCTCAAGCTCGAGAGGATCGACCTCTACCAGCTTCATCGCCATGACCCGGCGGTCCCGATCGAGGAGTCGATCGGACTCCTGGCGAGACTGCGTGATGAAGGAAAGATCCGGTTCGTCGGCATCTCGAATGTCTCGTTGCGCCAGCTGCGACAGTGCCGGTCCGTGACCCCGATCGCGACGGTCCAGAACCACTACAACCGCGGCTACCTCGTGTCCGAAGATGTTCTCGACGCCTGTGAGCGTGACGGGATCGGGTTCATACCCTGGGCACCGCTGGGTGAGGGCCTGGGTGACCCGGCAAGCGAGTTGCGCTGGCTGCTCGAGCGTTCTCCCGTGATGCTGCCGATCCCCGGCACGTCCCGAGTCGACCATCTCGAGCACAACATGCGCGCATCACGATTCGCTGGTTGAGCGCGGATACCGAGAGGTTCCGGCTTACGCGACGCCGAGAAGGAGCGCGAGCAGCGCCTTCTGGGCGTGCAGGCGGTTGCCGGCCTCGTCCCAGATCGCGGATCGTTCGCCGTAGAGCACGTCGGCGGTGATCTCCTCGCCGGGATGCGCCGGCAGGCAGTGCATGACGAACGCCTCCGGAGCGGCGAGCGTGAGCAGCGCGTCGTCGAGCCGGTACGGGTCGAGGTCGCGCAACCGCCGTGCGCGCTCGTGCTCCTGGCCCATCGAGACCCACGTGTCGGTGACGACGACGTCGGCGCCCCGCACCGCCTCGCGCGGGTCGAGAACGGTCTCGACGCCCTCCGCCTGGTAGCCGGCCGGGCACGCGGCGACGACCTCGTAGCCGAGCAGCCTCCCGAGCGCGGCGAGCGAGACAAGTACGTTCGATCCGTCGCCCACCCAGGCAACACGCACGCCGTCGAGCGCACCGAGGCGGTCGCGGATCGTGAGCGCGTCCGCGAGCGCCTGGCACGGATGCTCGCGCGCGGTCAGCGCGTTGATCACCGGCACCGACGACCACTCCGCCCACGCCTCGAGCTCCTCGTGCGCGTGCGTGCGCACCGCGAGCGCGTCGACGTAGCGGGAGAGCGCGCGCGCCGTGTCCGGCAGCGACTCGCCGCGGGAGATCTGCAGCTCCTCGGGCGTGAGCGGGATCGCGGTGCCGCCGAGGTGCGCGATCGCGACCGAGAACGAGACGCGCGTGCGCGTCGAGTGCTTGGCGAAGTAGAGGCCGAGCGTGGCGCCGGGGGCGAGCGGGCGTCGCGGCTCGGCGCGCAGCTCCTCCGCCAGGTCGAGGATCGCCTCCGCCTCGGCGGGCGCGAGATCGGCGATCGTGAGCAGGTCGCGTCCCGCGAGTGTGAGCTGGAGCGGCGCCGTCACGACCAGCGCTCCCGGGCGGCGGCGACGGCGCCCGCGACGTCGCCGAGCCTGTCGCCGAAGGCGGACGGCGCCTCGAACGTGCCCGCCCGCACCTGCGCCGCCACGCGCTCGTGCGCGTCGCGGAAGGGCATGCCCTCCGCGACGAGCGCCTCGGCCGCGTCGGTCGCGCGCAGCAGCGGGTCGGCGGCGGCGAGGCTCAGCCGGTCGCGGTCGAAGTCGAGCCCCTCCACGAGCGCTGTCAGCGCAGGCAACGCGAGCGAGACGTCGCGCCGCGCTCGGAACGTCGCCTGCTTGTCCTCGGCCAGGTCGGAGTCGTACGCGAGCGGCAGGCCCTTCACCGTCGCGAGGAGCCCCGCGAGACGGCCGAGCGCCGTCCCGGCCTTGCCGCGCACGAGCTCCGCGACGTCCGGGTTCAGCTTCTGCGGCATCATCGACGAGCCCGTCGCCGCGTTCTCGGGCAGGCGCGCGAAGCCGAACTCGGCGCTCGTCCACAGCACGAGCTCCTCGCCGATTCGCGACAGGTGGACGAACAGCGCCGCGCAGGCGTAGAGATAGTCGAGCGCGTAGTCGCGGTCGGCGACCGCGTCGACCGAGTTGCGCATCGCGTTCGGCGGCGGCGGCAGCGGCAGGGTCGAGCCCGCGAGCGCACCGGCCCCGAGCGGCGACGGCTCCGCCTGCGTGCGTGCGAACGCGAAGCGTGCGCGGTCGCGGTCCAGCATCTCCACCCACGCGAGGAGGTGATGGCCGAGCGTGATCGGGATCGCGCGCTGCAGATGGGTGTAGCCCGGCATCGGCGTGCGCGCCTCCGCCGCGGCGCGGTCGAGGATCGCGAGCGCGAGCTCGCCGAGGCCGGCGTTCGCCTCGTCGCAGGCGTCCTGCACGTACAGACGGTGCGCGGCCGCGACCTGGTCGTTGCGCGATCGCCCGGCGTGGACCTTGCGGCCGACGTCGCCGAGCAGCCGCTCGATCGCGCTGTGCACGTCCTCGTCCGTCGGCTCGAGGTCGTCGGGGCCGATCTCCGCGAGCCGCCTCTCGACGTCGTCGAGCTCGTCTGCCGAGAGGAGGCCTGCCGCGTGCAGCCGCCGTGCGTGCACGAGCGTGCCCGCGCAGTCGTAGGGCAGCAGCTCCGCGTCCTCCGCCTTCAGGAAGGCCCGCACCTCCGGGGTGAGCTCGGTTGCCACGCGGCCGCCCCACAGCACGGTCAGAACGACCACCCCATCCGCTCGAGCATCCGCCGCGTGTCGGCGATGTCGTTCAGCTGCAGCGCGAGCTGGCCGATCCTGTCGGAGGCGGTGAACACGGTGGCGCTGCGCTCCATGCTCAGGCGCTCGGGGTCGTAGGTGACGCCGTCGCCGCGCGTGTCGAGGATCGTGTAGTCGTCGCCGCGGCGCAGCTCGATCGTCACCTCGCCGGTGACGGGGGCGGCGACCCAGCGCTGCAGCGCGTCCCGCAGCATCAGCGCCTGAAGGTCGAACCAGCGGCCCTCGTAGAGCAGGCGGCCGAGCCGCCGGCCTTCGTCGGCGTAGCGCTCGAGGGTCGCCTCGTTGTGGACGGCGGTGAGCAGCCGCTCGTACGCCACGTGCAGCAGCGCCATCCCGGGCGCCTCGTACACGCCGCGGCTCTTCGCCTGGATCACGCGGTTCTCGATCTGGTCCGACATGCCGAGCCCGTGCCTGCCGGCAATCGCGTTCAGCTCCAGGATCGTCTGCAGCGGATCGCCCACGGGCCACCCGCCTTCGAACGCGACGGTGACGACCTCGGGCTCGATCGCGACGTCGGGATCCCAGTGCGCGACGCCCATGATCGGCTCGACGATCTTCATCGACGTCGACAGCAGCTCGAGGTCCTTCGCCTCGTGCGTCGCGCCGAGCAGGTTCGCGTCGGTCGAGTACGACTTCTCGGGCGACGAGCCGTGCGGCAGCCCGCGCTCGGCGAGCCACTCGCTCATCTCGGCGCGGCCGCCGAGGTCGGACACGAAGTCGGTGTCGAGCCACGGCTTGTAGATCCGCAGCCGATCGTTCGCGATCAGGCCGTAGCGGTAGAAGCGCTCGATGTCGTTGCCCTTGTACGTCGAGCCGTCGCCCCAGATGTCGACGCCGTGCTTCGCCATCGCGCGGACGAGCATCGTCCCGGTGACGGCGCGGCCGAGCGGCGTCGTGTTGAAGTAGCGGCGGCCGGCCGTCTGCACGTGGAAGGCGCCGCACTGCAGCGCGACGATGCCCTCGCGCGCGAGCGCGTCGCGGCAGTCGACGAGGACGGCGTCCTCGGCGCCGTAGCGGAGCGCGCGCTCCGGGATCGCGGCGACGTCGTCCTCGTCGTACTGGCCGAGGTCGGCGGTGAACGCGAACGGGACCGCGCCGCGCTCCCGCATCCACGCAATCGCGCAGCACGTGTCGAGGCCGCCCGAGAACGCGATGCCGACGCGCTCGCCGACCGGCAGCGAGGCGAGGATCGTCCCGCCCGGAGCGATGGCGGTCGCCGTCACTCGCGGCCGTCCCGCTCCAGGTGGTGCCGGAGCTCGTCGGCGAGCTCGGCGCCGGTGAAGCCGTCGCGCGCCGCCACGAAGACCGTGTTCTCGCCGGCGATCGTGCCCGCGACCTCGGGTAGCGCAGCCGCGTCGATCGCGTCGGCGAGGGCGGCGGCGAAGCCGCGCGGCGTCGCGAGCACGAGCAGCTGCCCGGCCGGCGTCATCCCTCCGAGCCAGCGGCGCAGCGCCGACGTGAGCTCCTCGAGCCGCCGCAGGTCGGCGGCGCCCGGCAGCGCGTAGACGAGGCGGCCCTCCTCGTTCCGCACCTTCACGAGCCCGAGCTGCGAGATGTCGCGCGACACGGTGGCCTGGACCGCGTCGATGCCGTGCGCGCGCAGCGCGTCGGCGACGTCGGCCTGCGTCGACAGCGGCCGCTCCTGCACCAGCCGCAGGATCATTCCCTGCCGCTCGTACTTCGTCATGACGCGCGCCAGTGTGCTGAGACTCCCGAACCTGGTTCGTCGGAGACGAACCAGGTTCGCGCGTTTCCGGTCATGGGACCACCTCCGCGAGCAGGTCGAGGGCGAGGTCAGCTTCCTCGTGCGTGAGCGTCAGCGGGGGCGTCAGGCGCAGCACCCGCTCGCCTGCGGTGCCGACGACGAAGCCGTGGGCGAGCCCCTCGACGGCGATCGGCGCCGCCGGCCGGTCGAGCTCCACCGCGAGCAGCAGCCCGAGCCCGCGCACCTCGCCGAAGCGCGCGAGGCCGGCGGCGAGACGGTCGGAGACGCCGCGCACGTGCGCCAGCAGCTCGTCGTCGACGGCGTCGACGACCGCGCACGCGGCGGCGCACGCGACCGGGTTGCCGCCGAACGTCGAGGCGTGGTCGCCTGGCTCGAAGGCGGTGGGCGCCGCCTCCGAGACGAGGAACGTGCCGATCGGCAGGCCGTTCGCGAGCCCCTTCGCGAGCGTGACCGCGTCGGGCCGCACGCCGAGCCGCTCGAACGCGAAGAAGGAGCCGCAGCGGCCGACGCCCGTCTGCACCTCGTCGAGGACGAGCAGCGCGCCGTGCTCGTCGGCGAGCGCGCGCGCCTCCGCGAGCGTCTCCGGCGCGAGCGGGTGGACGCCGCCCTCGCCCTGCACCGGCTCGAGCAGGATCGCCGCGGTCTGCGGGCCGACGTGCTCGGCGAGCGTCGCCGGCGTCGCGAAGCGCGCGCCCGGAAGGAGCGGCTCGAAGGCGGCGCGCTTCGCCGGCTGCCCGGTGACCGAGAGCGCGCCGAGCGTACGGCCGTGGAACGACCCCTCGAGCGCGACCACCTCCGTCCGGCCCGTCGCCTTGCGCGCCCACTTGAGCGCGGCCTCGACCGACTCGGCGCCCGAGTTGCAGAAGAATGCGGCGGCTCCGCCGAAGCGGCCCGAGAGCCGCGCCGCGAGCTCCTCCATCGGCTCCGTCCAGAAGAGGTTCGACACGTGCCACAGCCGCTCGAGTTGCGCGCGCGCGGCCGCGAGCGGGGCGGGGTGGCGATGACCCAGCCCGACGACGGCGATGCCCGCGAGCAGGTCGAGGTAGCGGCGGCCCTCCGTGTCGACGAGCCAGGCGCCGTCGCCCTCGACGAAGGTGACGTCCTGCCGTGCGTAGGTCGGCAGCAAACGGCCTGGGGCCGGAAGCTGTTTGGCGACTTCGTCGCCAAACAGTTTCGTGCTTGTCAGGCCGGCGTTCACGCGACCACCGCCGTCCGGCCGATCTCGGCGACGATGCCGCTCGCGGCGGCGATCGCGGCGGCGCGCAGCTTCGGGACGATGCCGCCGTCGAACAGCCCGGCGTCGAGCATGCGCGTGGCGCGGCCTGCGTCGATCGCCTCGACGAGCTCGTCGTCCACGAGCAGCCCCGGGACGTCGGTGAGGAACACGAGCCGTCGCGCGCCGATGCCGAGCGCGAGCGCTGCGGCCGCGTCGTCTGCGTTGACGTTGAGCGGCCCGACCGCCATCGGCGCGACGACCGGCACCCGGCCGGCGGCGAGCGCCTCGAGGACGCGCGCCGGCCGGCACGGCAGCGGGTCGCCGACCTGGTCGAGCGGCGGCACCGGCACCGCGAGCAGGCCGTCGCGCTCGCCGTGCACCGGCACCGCGAGCTCGCCGATCGCCGCGCAGAGCTGCGCGTTCACCTCGTGCAGCGACTCGCGCACGACGGCGATCGCCGCGCGCGACGTGCGCCGGCGGCCGCCCACGAAGTCGACGGGGATGCCGCGGCGGCGCATCTCGTCCGTGATCTGCGGGCCGGCGCCGTGCACGACGCAGACCTCGAGGCCTTCGGCCACGAGGTCCAGGACATGGGCCGCGGCGTCCCGCGCAACCGCCCCGCCGACCTTGAGCACGACGCGGCTCATGTCCTGTAGTCCGCGTTGATGCGCACGTAGTCGTAGGAGAGGTCGCTGGTCAGGTAGCTCGCGCGGCCGTCGCCGAGACCGAGGTCGAGCTCGATCGTGCAGACGGCGCCGTCGACCGGCGGCTCGGCATGCTGCGGCGCACCGGCGACGAGGACGGCGGTGCCGTTGTAGGAGAGCGAGACGCGGCCGGGGTCGAGCCGTGCGTAGCCGCCGTCGTGCGGCGCGCTGCCGGCGGCCATCAGCACGCGCCCCCAGTTCGCGTCGCGCCCGAAGAGCGCGGTCTTGACGAGCGGCGAGGTGGCTATGCGCCGCGCGATCGCGCGGGCCTCGGGCTCGCTGGCCGCGCCCGAGACCTCGATCTCGGCGACGAGCGTCGCGCCCTCGCCGTCGGCGACGATCTGGCCCGCCAGGTCCTTGCACGTCGTGAGAAGGGCCAGGGCGAACGCCTCGTCGCTCGCGGGCGAGCGGTCGACGGCGGCAGCGCCCGACGAGAGGAGCACGACGGCGTCGTTCGTCGAGCACTCGCCGTCGACGGAGATCGCGTTGAAGCTCGCGTCGACCGCGGGCCGGAGGAAGTCGAGCGGCTCGCCCGGCTCGAGCGGATAGTCGGTCGTGACGACCGCGAGCATCGTCGCGAGGACGGGGTGGATCATCCCGCTGCCCTTCGCCATTCCGCCGACCGCGAAGCCGGGCCCGTGGGCGACGGCCGTCTTCGGCTTCGTGTCGGTGGTGAGGATCGCCTCGGCGGCGTCAGCGCCGCCGTCCGGGGAAAGCGCCGGGACGGCCGCATCGAGCCCGGCGCGGACGCGGTCGAGCGGAAGGGGCGCGCCGATCACGCCGGTCGACAGCACGAGGATCTCCTCCGGCTCGAGCCGGAGCAGCGCCGCGGCGTGCTCGGCGGTCGCGCGCGCGTCGGCCTCGCCGCGCGCGCCGGTGGCCGCGTTCGCGACGCCGGAGTTGATCACCACCGCCTGCGGCTGCGCGTGCTCGAGGTGCCGCCTCGAGACGACGACCGGCGCCGCCTGCACGCGGTTCTGCGTCCACATCGCGGCCCCGGTGCCGCGGCCGAGCGTGCGGACGACGGCGAGGTCCTTCCGCTCGCGGCGGATGCCGGCGTGCACGCCGGCGGCGGCGAAGCCGCGTGCGGCGGTGACGCTCAAACCAGCACGCCTCCGAGCCGCAGGCCCGCGGTCTCCTCGAGGCCGAGGGCGAGGTTCGCGTTCTGCACCGCCTGCCCGGCCGCGCCCTTGCCGAGGTTGTCGAGCGCGCAGACGACGATCGCGGTGCCGGTCGCCCGGTCGGCGAAGACGCCGAGCTCGGCGCCGTCCGTGCCCTGCACGCGCGAGAGCTCCGGCGCCGTCCCCGCCGGCAGCACGCGCACGACCGGGCTGCTCGCGTACGCCTCCCCGAGCAGCGCGCGAACGTCCGCGTCCGTCTGCAGGTAGCAGGTGGCGAGCAGCCCGCGCCGCACGGGGAGCAGGTGCGGGACGAAGCACACGGGGAAGCCGAGCTGCTGCGCGATCTCCGGCGCGTGCCGGTGTGCGCCGACCGCGTACGGCGCGAGGTTCTCGAGGACGGCGCCGGCGTGCGAGGACGGCTTCAGCGAGCGGCCGGCGCCCGACACGCCCGACTTCGCGTCGACGATCGCGCTCTCGATCGCGGAGGCGAGCGGCGCGAGCGCGAGCAGCGCCGCCGTCGCGTAGCAGCCCGGATTGGCGATCAGCCGGCCCTGCGGTGGGAAGAGCTCGGGCAGCCCGTAGCTCCACGCGCCGGGGGCGGCGCCGTACCACGCCTCGGCCAGCGCGGGATCGTCGAGGCGATGCGCGCCCGAGAGGTCGACGACGACCGCGTCCGGCGGCGGTGCGAACGCTGCCGCCTCCGCGGCGTCGAGGCAGAGGAAGAGGACGTCGGCGCCGCTTCCCGCGGCCTCGCCGTTGCTCGAGAACGGGGGGAGGTCGCCGTCGAGGCGCGGGTCGAGCGCCCACGGCGGCTTGCCGGCGAGCGAGTCGGAGCCGAGCGCGACCGGCTCGAGCGCGGGATGCGCGAGCAGCCGGTCGAGCGTCTCCTGGCCGGCGTAGCCGGCGCAGCCGATGATGGCCGCGGTCGCCATGTGGCGAAAAGTATACAGATTGTTGCAAACTATGCAGCCTCGGCTCGCCTCGGAACCAGGTCCTCCATCCGGTCGACCGAGGCGAGGGAGGGGAAGAAGCGGCCCCACACGGCCGCGAAGGCGATCGTCAGCGCGCCGCCCGCCACGACCGCCGGCACCGCCCCGACGAGCGCGGCGGCGGCGCCCGACTCGAACGCGCCGAGTTCGTTCGAGGCGCTGATGAACACCCACTCGACCGCGTTCACGCGCCCCCGCACCTCGTTCGGGGTCGCGAAGGCGACCGTCGTCGAGCGGATGTTCATCGAGAACATGTCGACGAACCCGCTCGCCGCGAGCGCGACGGCGGAGAGGGCGAACCAGCGCGACAGGCCGAAGACGACCATGCACACGCCGAAGCCCGCGACGACGACGAGCAGCGTCCGGCCGGCGCGGCCGCCGAGCGGCCGCCGGGCGAGCCGGATGCCGGCGACGAGCGCCCCGACTGCCGGCGCGCTTCGCAGCACGCCGAGGCCCACCGGGCCCGTGTGCAGGATCGTGCGCGCGTAGAGCGGCAGCAGCGCGACCGCGCCGCCGAAGAGCACCGCGACCAGGTCGAGCAGGATCGCGCCGAAGATGACCGGCGTCTCGCGGATGAAGCGGATCCCGACCAGGAGGCTCTCGAGCTTCGGCGGCGGCTCGACCGCGGCGGGCTCCGCCACCTCGTCGTGGGCGACGCGCAGGATCATCGCCGCGCCGAGCAGCGACAGCCCGAGCGCGACGGCGTACACCAGCTCGGGTCGCACGGCGAAGAGCAGCCCGCCGACGGCGGGGCCCGACACGGTCGCCACCTGGTAGGCGATCGAGCGCAGGGCGAGCGCGCCGGCCAGCAGGTCGCCCGGCACCAGCTCCGGCGCGAGCGCGCGCGCCGCCGGCGAGCCGAATGCGCCCGCGGCGCCGGTCAGCGCCGCGAGCGAGACGAACGGCCAGAGGCGGTGCGCGCCGGTCAGCGTCACCGTGAGGAGGAGAGCGGCGACGACGCCCTCCATCGCGAGGGAGCCCGCGAAGACCGCCGTGCGCGGCAGCCGGTCGGCGAGCTGGCCCGCGGGCAGGGCGAGGAGCGGCAGCGGCACGAACGCGGCGAGGCCGATCAGGCCGAGATCGAGCGCGCTCCGGTGGATGGCGTACACCTGCCAGCCGACGGCCACCGCGAGCATCTCCTCGGCGACGCCCGAGGCGAGGACGCCGAGCCAGAGCCGCCGGAAGTCGCGGTGCCGCAGCGCCGGCGGCAGGCGGCGGCGCGCGAGCAGGCGGAGCGCGAGCACGCGCCAACTCTGCACGCTGATGCCGTTCCTCGCGCGATGCTGACACCGTGATCGGGCTTGCGCGCCACGGCCGGGTCGCGACGACGCCGGAAACTGTTTCTCGGCAGAGCCTCGAAACAGTTTCGATGCGTGGTGTCTGTAACCGGTCGAACGTTCCGAGAGGCATTTCCTAGGTCCGGCTCAGCCCGCTCACAGCCCGCGCTGATCCCATAGCGTGCAGAGATGCACAGCACGAGGAAGACGGTCGCGGTCGGCGTGGTCGCCGCGCTCCTGGCGGCGGGCGTCGCCGTCGGGGCGGCGCTCGGGCTCACCCACGGCGGCGCCACCCGCACCGTCACCGTCGGCGCCGCAGCCGGCCCGGTCCCGGCGGCCAACGTCACCTCGGAGCTCACCGTGGGCCAGATCGCCGCGCGTGTCACGAAGAGCGTCGTCGAGGTTGTGGCGAGCGACGGCGGCTCCGGCGGCCTCGGGCAGCGCTCGACCCAGGCCGAGGGGACGGGCTGGGTCTACGACTCGGACGGCCACATCGTCACCAACCAGCACGTGATCTCCGGAGCGAGCAGCGTCAAGATCACCTTCTCCGACGGCAGCACCTCCACCGCGAAGGTCGTCGGCAGCGACGTGTCCAGCGACCTCGCAGTCCTGAAGGTCGACGTCCCGTCCTCGAAGCTCGCGCCTCTCGCGCTCGGCGACTCGAGCGCGGTGACCGTCGGCGAGGGCGTCGTCGCGATCGGCGACCCGTTCGGGCTCGAGGGCACCGTCACCAGCGGCATCGTCAGCGCCGTCGGCCGCGAGATCCAGGCGCCGGACGGCACGCCGATCGAGGGCGCGATCCAGACGGACGCGGCGATCAACCACGGCAACTCCGGCGGCCCGCTCTTCGACATCCACGGCGACGTGATCGGCGTCACGTCGCAGATCGAGAGCAACTCGGGCGGCAGCGACGGCATCGGCTTCGCGATCCCGTCGAACACCGTGAAGTCCGTCGCCGCGCAGCTGATCGCGAGCGGCAAGGTCGAGCACGCGTTCCTCGGCGTGCAGCCGCAGACGGCCGCGAACGGCGTCCGCGTCGCGAAGGTCGAGCCGGCGAGCGGCGCCGCGAAGGCCGGCGTACGGGTCGGCGACGTGATCACGGCGGTCGACGGCACGCCCACCGCGACGGCGCCGGCGCTCCGTGCCGCCATCGCCTCGCACAAGCCGGGCGAGACGGTCACCCTCACGATCAGGCGCAACGGCGCGAAGACGACGCTGCACGCGACCCTCGGGACGCGGCCGGCCGGCTGACGGGCGGGGACCACGAAGACGCCGGGTCGGTGGCGCTTTCGTCCACCCTGCCGACCGGCCCGTTGCGCCCGAGGGCGTTTCCGAGTCGCTCGGCGGGGCTTCGACCTAGTCGCGCTCCGTGCCCGGCGAGGTCTGCACCTTACGACGTGCCGTTCGCGGGACGCAAGCGGCACGCGCGGCCGTTTCGCGCTCGCAGCGAGGAAAACGACGCCCTGGTCCCATACGCCTCGCTTACGAAGGCTTACGAAGTCCAAAGCGTCTCCGAATGTGCCGGGCCTAGCGTTCGTCCATGAAGCGACGGAAGGAGGCGGCGATGTCGGCAGGGCAGCAGGAGTCGGTGGGAAGCTCGCTCGACGGATGCGTCGGCTTCAAGGTCGAGTCCTCGCGGCGGCGGCTCGGCGTCGTCGACGCAGTGCTCTTCGGCGACGACGCATCGTGGCCGTCGGCGCTGTCGGTGCGGCCCGGCCGGTTCGCGCGCGGCGTGCGCATCATCGACGCCGCCGACATCCGGGACGTCGACGCGCGTGCGCGCCGGATCGACGTCGCGTCGGACGGCGAAGAGATCTTCTTCTGAGCTTCTCCTGCGCTTAACGAACCGGGGCGTAACCTCGCCCCTCGAGTGAGAGGCCACGTCCGGTTCGCTGGCGGGCGAATCGACGCGACCGCGGCCGCGGCGGCGGCCGTCGGCGTGGGCGCCGCGCTCCTGCGGCTCCCGCGGCTGCACGACGCGTTCTGGCAGGACGAGGTCGCGTCGGCGCGCATCCTGCGCGAACCGACGCCGGCGCGGATGCTCGCGCACGTCGCCCGGACCGAGTCGACGCCGCCGCTGTGGTACGCGCTCGGCTGGCTGCTGCACCACGCCGGCGTCTCGCTGCAGGACGTGCGGCTGCTCTCCGTCGCCGCCGGCGCGTCGCTCGCGACGCTGGTCGTGCTCGCGGCACGCACGGTCGTGCCGCTCGCGCCCGCCGCGCTCGCGGGCGTGCTCGTCGCCGTCGGCGGCGAGCTCGCGGCGGCGGGAAGCGAGCTTCGCGCGTACGCGCTGCTGGCGTTGCTCGCCGGCCTCTTCGCCGTCGCGCTCGACGCGGCCGTGCGCCGGTCGGGAGCGCGGACGGCCGTCCCGCTCGCGCTCGTCACGGCCGCCGGGTCGCTGACGCACTACTTCTTCCTCTTCACGGTCGCGGCCGGGGCGGCCTGGCTCTGGCTCGAGCCACAGGCGCGCGGCGCCCGCCGGCGCGGGACCGCGGCGATCGCGGCCGGGCTCGCGCTCGCCTCGCCGTGGCTGCCGTTCGCGTTGCGGCAGTACCGGCAGGACCGGTTCGGGTGGATCGGGCCCTTCGACGCGCGCGTCGTCGTCGACACCGCGTTCCGGCTCTTCACGCCGCTCGTCCACGCCCGCTGGGTGCCGGCGGCGTTCCTCGGCGTCGTGCTGGTCGGCGCGTGGCGACTCGCGCGCGCCTCCGCCCGCGGGCGGCTCTGCGCCGCGCTCGCGGTCGGGCCGCTCGTCGCGGCTGCAGTCGCGTGGCGGTCGGGCGTCCGCGTCTACGCGGTGCGCAACCTGATCGAGGTGGAAGCGTTCGTCGCGGTCTGCGTCGCCGCCGCCGTCGCAGCGCTCGCTCCGCGCGCGCGCGTCGTCGCGGCCGCTGCGGTCGGCGCCGCCGCGCTCGCCGGCTTCGTGTGGGACCAGCAGGCGCCCGCCGCGCCGTACGGGGAGATCGCGCACACGCTCGTCGCCGAGGGCTGGCGGCCGGCCGCGCCGGTGCTCGTCTTCGGCAGCCCGTACGCGTTCCGGTCGCCGCTCGAGTGGTACCTGCCGCACGATCCGAGCCTCGCCGTCCTGCGGCTGCACGCCGCCTCGTGCCGCGTCGTCTACGTGGTCGCGGGCCGCCGGGCGACTCCGGCCGTCGCCGACGACGTGGTCGCGGCGCGCCGCGTCGGCCGGTTCCTCGTCGGACGCGTCCGCATCGACGAGCCGCTTCGCGGCCTGCGGGCGAGCCTGCTCGCGGCGCCGCCGGCGCGGAGGCGGTGCGCGCCGGGCGTCTACGCGACGGCTTCGGCCGAGCCGCGCTCGACGACCGGGTCGAGCAGCACCTTGTAGATCTCGGCCGCCGGGGCGGGGCGCGAGAAGAGGAAGCCCTGCGCGCCGTCGCAGCCGAACTGCCGCAGCGAGTCGAGCTGGCCGTTCGACTCGATGCCCTCGGCGACCGCGACCACGTTGAGCGCGTGCGCGAGGCTGATCAGATTCGACGTGATCGTCGCGTCCTTCGCGTCCCGCTCGCTGCCCTGCACGAATGAGCGGTCGACCTTGATCATGTCGATCGGGAAGTGCCGGAGCTGGCCGAGGGACGAGAAGCCGGTCCCGAAGTCGTCGATCGCGATGCGCACGCCGAGCGCGTGGAGCTCCTCGAGCTCGCGGCGGGCCTGCTCGCCCGCGCTGCCGGGCTCCACGATCGCGCTCTCGGTGATCTCGAGCCCGAGCGCCGACGGCGGGATGCCCGTCTCGGCCAGCGCCTCCTGCACGAGCGCGCCGAAGCCCCCGGGGACGAGCTGCCGCGGCGAGACGTTGATCCACGTCACGACCTCGCCGAGCGCGCCGTCCGCCCGCCACAGCGCCGCCTGCCTGCACCCCTCGCGCAGCACGAACGCGCCGAGCTCGACGATCAGGCCGGTGCTCTCGGCGACCGGGATGAACCGCGCGGGCGGCACGTCGCCGCGCGTCGGCGAGCTCCAGCGGAGCAGCGCCTCGACGCCGATCACGCGGTCGGAGCCGAGGTCGACCATCGGCTGGTAGTGGAGGCTGAACTCGCCGCGCTCGAGGCCGACCCGCAGCTCGTGCTCGATGCCGAGCAGCTCGCCCAGCTCGCGCGCCATCTCGTCGTGGAACACCTCGTGCCGCGCGCGGCCGGCCTCCTTCGCCGCGTACATGGCGATGTCGGCGTCGCGGATCAGCGTCTCGCCGGTGTCCGACGCGCTCGCGCGCGTGACGACGCCGATGCTCGCGGTGAGCACCAGCTCGCGCCCGGCGACGCCGATCGGCTCGCGCAGGTTCTCGAGCAGCCGGTCGGCGGTCACGATCGTCTGCCGCTCGTCGGCGCCCTCGAGCAGCACGGCGAACTCGTCGCCGCCGAACCGCGCGACGGTATCGCTCGCGCGCACCGACGAGCTGAACCGGCGTGCCACCTCCTGCAGGAGCTGGTCGCCCGCGTCGTGGCCGAGGCTGTCGTTCACCTGCTTGAAGCCGTCGAGGTCGATCAGCATCACCGTGAGCGGCTCCACCGACCGCAGGCTGCGCGTCAGCGCGTGGTCGAGCCGGTCGCGGAAGAGCGCCCGGTTCGGCAGGCCCGTGAGGCTGTCGTGGAACGCCTGCCGCGTGAGCTGCGCCTCGAGCTCGAGGCGCTCGGTGATGTCGCGCGCGTTGAAGACGATGCCGCGCACCTGGCGGTCCTGCCGCAGGTCGCTGACGTGCGCCTCGATGCTCCGCCACGCGCCCGAGCGGTCGCGGAGCCGGAAGACCAGCTCGGGCGGCTCGCCGACCTGCGACGCCGCGTGCGCCTGCGCGCGGTCGTCGTCGTGCACCGCGGCGAAGACGCCGCTGCCGAGGAGGTCGGCCTCGTCGCGGCCCGTGAGCCGCGTCACCGACGGGCTGGCGTAGCGGCAGCCGTCCGAGCCGAAGGCCAGCACGAGGTCGCTCGACGCCTGGACGACGCTCCGGAACTGCGCCGTCTGACGGCGCGTCGTCGCGATCAGCGCCCAGGCGAGGAGCAGCGACAGCAGCAGGCCGCCGATGCCGAGGCCGGCTTGGAGCACGATCAGGTCCGAGATGTTCCGGTCGGTCGAGTTCGCGATCGTGCGCGTCGCGTTGAGCGCCATGTTCGACTCGAGCGCGGCCAGCACGCGCAGGCGTCGCAGCGGGTCGGTGGCCGGCGGGTGCTCGCCCGCGGTCAGCTTCACGCTCGTCACCGGCCGGTGATGGAGCAGCGCGGCGCCGGTCGCGGTCAGGTCGTCGGCGAGGAGGATCTCCTGCTCGAGCTGCGAGCGCGCGACGGCCCCGTGCTCCGCCGTGAGCTTCGTGTCGTCGTCGTCGCCCGCGACCGCCGGAGCGGTGCCGCCGTCGAGCAGCGCCTTCGCGCTCGCGCGCAGGTTGCGCGCGATCACCTCCGGGTCGGCCTGCACGCCCTCGCGCGCGAGCAGGACCTGCTCGACGTAGCGCTCGGCGAGCGTCCGCTGCCGGCCCGCGATCTCGACGACGGCGGCCTTGTCCTCGGACCGCGTCGTCGAGCGGATCGAGAGGCCGACGGTCAGCGCGGACGAGAGGGCGAAGGTGAAGAGGATCGCCGCGACGACGCGCCGGTTGCGCCGCGCGAGACGCTGGAACGCCGGTGAGGGGCGGATCGTCACGTGACGACGAGGAACGCGCGCATGCCGCCCATGAAGTGGCCGGCCATGTTGCAGAAGAGCTCGTACGAGCCCGGCGCGAGGGTGACGTTCACGCGCCGCACCGCTCCGGGGCCGGCGGGCTCGAGCGTGGCGACCGTCGCCGGCTCGAGCGCGTCCTCGTTCACCGTCAGGCCGTCGGTGCGGAGCGGCAGGTCCGCGCGGTGCGCGCGCACCACGATCAGCTCGTGGTCGGCAGGGCCCGCGTTCCGCACCACGAGCTGCACGCGCCCGGCCGCGATCCGCGCCGGCGCGACGAGGATGCGGAAGTCCTTCTCCCGCACCGTCACCTGCGTGCGCGCGGACGCGTGCGGCTGGTTCGAGCCGCAGCCCGCGAGGAGGGAGGCCACGGCCGCGGCGCCGGCCGCGGCCCGCAGGAACGAGACATGCCGCACAAGAGGCGTCATCGACCGGCGGCCGTCTCGACTTGAGAGGCTTCACCCGGCCGGGCGCTACGGTGCGGGCGGTGGACTTCGGGGGTCGCGTCGCGTGGGGCCGGCCGCGGTCTGAGCGCCGGCTGGCGGTCGACCTCGGCACGGCGAACACGGTCGTCTACCGGCGCGGGCGCGGCGTCGTGCTCTTCGAGCCGTCCGTCGTCGCCGTCGACGAGCGGAGCGGCGAGGTGCTGGCGGTGGGCGAGCCGGCGCGGCGCATGATCGGCCGGACGCCCGCGTACATCCGCTCCACGAGGCCGCTGCGCCACGGCGTCATCGCCGACTTCGACGTCACCGAGCAGATGCTGCGCGCGTTCATCCGCCGCGCGCTCGGCGGGCTCGGGCGGCGCGCCGACGTGATGGTGTGCATCCCGAGCGGCGCGACGCCCGTGGAGCGCTCGGCGGTGGAGGAGGCGGCGCGGGCGGCGGGCGCCGCTCGCGCGTTCCTGATCGAGGAGCCGCTGGCCGCGGCGATCGGCGCCGGCCTGCCGGTCGCCGAGCCGTCCGGTTCGCTCGTCGTCGACGTCGGCGGCGGCACCTCCGAGATGGCGGTGACGGCGCTCGGCGGCCTCGTCGTCAGCCACGCGGTCCGCGTCGGCGGCTACGACCTCGACGAGGCGATCATCCGGCTGCTGCAGGAGGAGCAGCGGCTGCTGATCGGCCAGGAGCGCGCCGAGGCGCTGAAGATCGAGATCGGCGCCGCCGTGTCGCAGGCAGCGGGGCCGGGCACGGCCGAGGCGGCGGGGCGCGACCTGACCACCGGCCTCCTGCGGCGCGCGCCGGTGACGGCCGACCAGGTGCTGCAGGCGTTGCAGCGCCCGCTCGCGCAGATCGTCGAGTCCGTGAAGCAGGTGCTCGAGCGGACGCCCCCCGAGCTCGCCGCCGACCTCGGCCGCCGCGGGCTCACGCTCGCGGGCGGCGGCGCGCTCCTGCGCGGCTTCGACCAGCTGCTCGAGCAGGAGACCGGCCTGCGGGTGACGGTGGCGGACGAGCCGCTGACGACGGTGGCGCGCGGCGCGGGGCAGGCGCTCGAGGAGCTCGAGCGGCTGACGCCCGCGTCAGGGCAGCGCCGGCGCTGACCGGCGCGCGGCGGCGAGCGAGCCGAGCAGGAGCAGCGCCGCGAGGCCGCTGAACCACGACGCGATCGCGCGGTTCGTCGAGGAGCGCACGACGCTCCGCCCCAGCGACCGGTAGACGCCGACGGCGCGGGCCGCCGTTCCGACACGGTAGGTGCGGCCGCCGGTGTCGGCGGCGATCGCCGCGAGCGTCACCGGGTCGGGCTTGAAGGTGAGCATGAAGCCGTAGGCGTCGACGGGCCCCAGCGGCGACGGCCGTCCGAAGGTTCCGAGGGCGACGGTGTCGACCGGGATGCGTGCCGCACGCGCGAGCGACGCGCCCTCGAGCGGAGTCAGCGAGCCCGCGGTCTGGGCGCCGTCCGAGAGGAGGACGATCGCAGCCGGGTGGCGGCCGGCCGGCACGGCACGGGCGGCGCCGACGGCCACCGCGACCGCGAGCCGCAGCGCGTCGCCGATCGCGGTGCCGCCGCTCGCGTCGAGCTCGCCGATCCCCGCCCGCAGCGCGTTGCGGTCGACGGTCGGCGGCACGAGCAGAGTGGGACTGCCGCTGAAGGAGACGAGCCCCACGCGCACGCTTCGCGGAACGCGCGCGGTGAAGGCGGCGAGCGCCTCCTCCGCGGCGCCGAGGCGCGACGGCACGACGTCCGTCGCGTTCATCGAGCCCGAGACGTCCACCACCAGGATCACCGTCGCGTGCCGCGCCACCGTCGTCGTCCGCAGCTGCGGGCCGGCGAGCACCACCGCCGCCGCGGCGAGGGCGAGCACGAAGAGCGCGAACGGCAGGAGCGTGCGGCGCCGGCGCTCGACGACCGCCGCGAGCACGTCCAGGTTGGTGAAGGCCGTCGCGTGGCGCGCCGGGCGGCGGCTCAGCCACGCAGCGGCCGCCACGGCTGCCGGCACGAGCAGCAGCACGAGCAGAAGGTACGGCGACGTGAATGTCACGTCACCGCCAACGCTACTCCGGCTGGTAGGTGATCGCGACCACCGCCGCGGTCGCGAACGCCGGCCGCAGCGCGCGGGACGAGCGGACGCACGCCGGATCCGTCGAGCGTAGGAGGCAAATGCACTAGCGTCATCGTCCGTGCAGAACGGCCCGGTGTCGCTCACCGTCGTCGGCTCGATCAACCTCGACCTCGTCGCGCGCGTGCCGCGGCTGCCGCGCGCCGGCGAGACGCTCGCCGCCGCCGGGCTCGATCGCGTGCCGGGCGGCAAGGGCGCGAACCAGGCGCTCGCCGCCGCGCGGCTGGGGGCCGAGGTGCAACTGGTCGGGGCGGTCGGGGACGACGCGTTCGCCGACGAGGCGCTCGCCCTGCTTCGCGAGGCGGGAGTCGCGCTCGAGCTGCGGCGCGGCGCGCAGACCGGGCTTGCCCTGATCCTCGTCGACGAGGCAGGCGAGACCCAGATCACCGTGGCGGCGGGCGCGAACGCGGAGCTCGCTCCGCGCGAGGTGGAGGGCCCGGTGCTGTGCCAGCTCGAGGTGCCCGACGAGACCGTGCGCACGGCCGCGCGGAGGGCGTCGTTCTTCGCGCTCAACGCCGCGCCGGCGCGGCCGGTCGACCTCGAGCCCGACCTCCTGATCGTCAACCGGCTCGAGCACGAGGTCGTGTCCCGCGGCCGGCTCGTCGCCGTCACGTCGGGCGCCGACGGAGCCGTCCTGCTCGAGGGCGGACGCGAGATCGCGCGCGCCCGGCCGCCGGACGTCGAGGCGGTCGACGGCACGGGGGCGGGCGACGCGTTCGCCGCCTGCCTCACCGTGTCGCTGCTCGAGGGCCGGCCCCGCGCGGCTGCGCTCGAGCGTGCCTGCGCCGCGGGCGCGCTCGCCGCCTCCCGCTTCGGCGCGCAGCCGTCGCTGCCGACCGCCGCGGAGGTCGACGCGCTCCTCTCGCGTCGGTGACCGATATGTAACGGTGCCTGGCACCGTTAGGTGCCAGGCACCGTCACGGGATCGAGACGTGAGACCCGATGGGCGGCGGTGGTATGAATCGCGCCGTGGCCGGGCCGGCGCTCGACGCGCTCAGCAGGGTTCCGCTCTTCGCGGATCTCGGCGAGGACGAGCTGCAGGAGATCGCCGGCTCGATGCACGTGCGCGAGTTCGCCGCGGGCGAGGTCGTAACGGCCGAGGGCGCGGGCGCCGACGCGTTCTTCGTGGTCGACGCGGGCGAAGGTGAGGTGAGCGTGCAGGGCGAGCCGCGCGCCACCGTCGGCCCCGGCGACTACTTCGGCGAGATCGCGCTCATGATGGGCGCGGAGCGCACCGCGACCGTCACCGCTGCCACCGACCTCCGCTGCTTCGCGTTGACGCCGGAGGACTTCCGCACCGTCGTCGAGGGCAACCCGGCGATCGCGTGGAAGCTGCTCGGCTCGACGATGGACAAGCTCTCCTAGCGCGCCGTCGGCGGAAGAACGGGCGCGCGGCGGCCGTCTGGCGGACGAGGCCGTTGAACAGTGCCGGAACGGGAGGTACGTTCGGAGTCGTGCGCGGGCAGGGCGGGGAGAGGGCGGCGTGACGCTGGAGGGCCAGATGCTGGAAACGCCCTCGTCTGCCGTGCGCGACTCCGCCGAGCTTCCCGAGTACGACTGGGACGAGATCCGCCGGCACGATCGGCCGGGCGACTACTGGCTCGTCTTCGGCGGCGACGTCTACGACGTCAGCGAGTGGATCCACCACCATCCGGGCGGGGCGCGGGTCTTCCTGTCGAACCTCGGGCGCGACGCGACCGAGGCGCACGCCTCCGTCGGCCACTCGGAGGAGGCCATGGCCGCCGCCGAGTCGTTCCGGATCGGCCGCCTCCGGCAGGCGCCGGCCGAGGTGACGGTCGAGCCGGCCGGCGGCGGCGGCCCGCTCGAGATTCCGTACGCGGTGCGCTGGCTCGTCCCGAAGGGCGAGCGGTTCGCGAACTTCGACGTCCTGAACGACAACGACACGCAGCTCGAGTACTACCGCCGCTTCGGCCACATCTACGCGGTCGGCATCCCGACGAAGAAATGGCGCATCGTGGTCGTCTCCGACCCCCAGCTCCTCGACGAGGTCGCGGCGAACGAGGAGCAGTTCGGCAAGCGCGTCGAGGAGATCAACTTCTTCGCGCAGCTCGCGAACTCGCGCGGCGGCGGCATCTCGGTGATCGGCGACGGCGCGCACTACGAGCGCGTGCGCCGCGTGATGCTGCCCTGGTACGCGCCCTCACATCAGCGGACGCAGCTCGAGCGCATGAAGGAGCAGGCGCGGAAGCTCGTCGCCGCGTGGGCGCGGCTGCCCGACGACCAGCCGCTCGACGCGCGGGCGTGGATCGAGCGCTACACCCTCGAGGTCTCCGGCCGCGGCGCGTGCAACTACGACTTCGGCCTCCTCGACGACGGAGAGCCGCACCCGTTCGCGAGCGCCGTGCCCGAGAGCACGAAGGAGAGCATCCTCCGCGTCGCCGAGCCGCGCCCCGACTCGCCGCTCCTGCTCGGCCGTGCGCGCCGCGCGCGCAGGAGGCGGTACCGCCGCCACAACCGTGAGCTCTTCGAGACGGCCGACGCGCTCGTCCGCGGGCGCGCGCACACCTGCCCGCTCGGGCAGCAGACCGACCTGCTCACGCGGCTGCTCACCGTCCCGGATCCCGAGACCGGCGAGCGCCTCGACCTCGAGACCGTGCGCGACCAGATCCTCATGCACCTCTCGAACGGCTTCAACGGGCCGTCGATCACCGGCGCCTGGCTCGCGTACGTGCTCGCGACGCGGCCGGACATCGAGGAGAAGCTGATCGCGGAGATCGACGCCATCGCGGGCGGCGACCCCGAGTACGACCTGCAATACGAGGACCTGATGGCGATGCCGTACGCGACGCAGGTGATCAAGGAAACGCTGCGCATCTACCCGCCGATGCCGATCACCGTGCGGCGCAGCCTCAAGGACGGCATGCTCGGCCGCTACCGCATCCGCAAGGGCGACATCGTCTTCGTCGGCACGCTCGCCGCGCAACGCGACCCTCGCTACTGGGAGAACCCGGACGAGTTCGACCCCGAGCAGTTCGCGATGGACAAGGTCGTCGCGCGGCCGCGCCACGCGTTCATCCCGTTCTCGATCGGCAAGCGGCAGTGCATGGCGCAGGAGGTCACGTTCATGATGCTGCGGGTCCTCCTGTTCGAGCTCTACAACCGCTACCGGCTGCGGCTCGCGCCGGGGGCGACGGTGGTGAAGAACACGGTCGTGACGACCAAGCCGGCGTCGGTGCCCGTCGTGCGCCTCCTCCGCGAGGGCAGGGAGGAGCGGCGGCGGTCGCTCGCGCGGCGCCGGCAGACGGCGGACGAACGGCCCGTCGCGGCCGCCGCGCCGGACGCGGCGCGCGACTGGGACCGCCCGTCCGAGATCCCGGCCGGGAGCCCGTACCGGCATCTCGTGGTCGCCTACGGAAGCAACTTCGGCATGAACAAGGGCCTCGCCGAGCGCTTCGCCGGACGCAGCCGCCGCTACGGCCACACGAGCGAGGTCGTCACGCTGGACGAGCTCGCGGCGCAGCCGCCGCGCACCGAGCCGTGGCTGCTCGTCGTGATGACGGCGACCTACACGTCGAACCCGCCCGGCAACGCCGTCGCCTTCCGCACGCTGCTCCAGGAAGCCCGTCCGGGCGACGCGCCGTGGCGCGACTGCCGCTACCTGGTCTGGGGCCTCGGCAACAGCCAGTGGAACGCATTCCTCGCCTTCCCGCGCTACGTGCACGAGCGGCTGGCCGCGCTCGGCGCGACCCCGGTGGCGGAGTTTGCCTTCGCCGACGTCGGCTCGCCCGTGTGGGAGGAGGCGCACGCGGAGTGGAACGACCGCGTCTGGCCCGCGCTGCTCGAGCTCTCCGGCGCGCGGGCGACCGAGGCCGCGGCCGCGCGCGTGGCCGCGGAACGAGCGGCCGCGGGCAGGCTGACGGGCGCCGACTCGAACACCGCGATGGCGCGGTCGCTCGCCGCCGACGTCGCGCCGCGCGTCCTGCTCGCCCCCACGATCCTCACCAACGCCGTCGGCCTCCAGACGTTCCAGGCCCGCGCGCTCGTGTGCCGGGAGCTGCAGGCGGAGGAGTCGCCGAAGCGGACGCGGCACCTCGAGGTCAGCCTGCCGCCGGGCACCACCTACCGCGCCGGCGACCACCTCTGCATCTGCCCGAAGAACGACGAGGAACGCGTCGAGCGGCTGGCGCGGCACCTCGGCGCGGCGCTCGACGGGCTCTTCATGGTGCCGAAGAGCATGAACGTCCAGGCGGTACCGAAGGGCGTCGTGCTGCAGGTGCGGAACGTGCTCACGAGCCTGGTCGACATCGCCGGCCCGCCGACGCTGCCGCTGATCGACCTGCTGCTGGCGAAGGCCGCCGACGCCGGCGAGCGCGCGGAGCTGGAGGCGATCCGCGACGTTCTCCGCGAGCCCGGCGGGCCGGACTCGCCGCTGCGGGCGGCGATCCACGGCGGCGCCTACGACGTGCTGCGCCTGCTCGAGGACTTCCCTTCCTGCCGGCTGAACGTCTACGAGCTCCTGCAGGTCGTGCAGCCGCTCCGACCGCGCTACTACTCGACCAGCTCGAGCCCGCGGGTCCACGGCGAGGGGGTCGCCCACGTCGCGGTCGGCTACGAGGCGGCGCCGGTGCCGGGCATGCCCGACCGCACGTTCGCCGGCATGAGCGCGAGCTACGTGCACTCGCTGCGCGAGGGCGACCGCCTCGACGTCTTCCTCGACGGCGCCGACGGCTTCCACCTGCAGGAGGACGTCTCGAAGCCGATGATCTTCGTCTCCGCCGGGACCGGCTTCGCGCCGATGCGCGCGTTCCTCTGGGTGCGGCTCGCGCTCGCGCGCGCCGGTGTCCCGCTCGGAGAGGCGGCGCTCTTCAACGGGATCCGCTCGGCGAGCCTCGACTACATCTACCGCGACGAGATCGAGCGCTTCGCTGCGGAGGGCGTGCTCGACCACGTCCACGTCGTCACCTCACGCGAGCCGGCGAAGCGGCGCGAGCACGTGCAGGACCGCATCCGCGACGACGGCGCGCTGGTCTGGCGGCTGCTCGACGCGGGAGGCTACGTGTACGTCTGCGGCTCGCAGCCGATGCGGGAGGGCGTGCGCGCCGCGTTCGTGGACATCGTCGCCGAGCGGCGGCCGATGCCGCGCGAGCACGCCGAGGCGTACCTGGACGAGCTCGAGAACGTCGAACGCCGCTACCGCCCCGACCTCTGGGGCTGACCGCCGGAGGCCGCATGGACCTGCTCGCACTGATCTTCACCGTCGCCGCGCTGATCATGTTCGTGTTCGCGGCGAGCGGCCGGGAGCTGCGCCGCTTCAACGAGATCGCGCTCGGCCTCGTCTTCCTGTCCGCGGCGCTGATCTGCCAGTTCACCGCGATCACGAACACGCACATCGGCGGGTAGCCGCCGCGGTTACTGGGGCGGGCCGCTGCCGAGCGTGAGCGTGACGGCACCGCTCGCGCCCGTCTGGTCGGTGTACGTGACCTGGACGGCGGCGCCCGGCTTCTTCGAGAGCACGACCGTGGTGAGGCTCTGCGGCGTCGTGATCGCGCGCCCGTCGACCGCGGTGATCACGTCGCCCGGCGCGAGCCCCGCCGAGTCGGCCGGCCCGCCGGGGACGACGGCCGCGATCAGCGCGCCGGGCGCCGTCTCGCCGAAGCCGTCCGAGGCCGCCTGCACCTCGACGCCGAGGAAGGCGGTGCCGCCGACGTGCACCGTCGCCGAGGACTCACCGGCGGCGATCCGGCCCGCCACCGCCAGCGCCTTCCCGATCGGGATCGCGTACGCGTCGCTGGTGGGCGTCCGGAAGGCGATGCCGAAGCCGGAGCCGGTCGAGGCGGCGGTGTCCATGCCGACGACGCGGCCGGAGGCGTCGAGCAGCGGGCCGCCGGAGTCGCCGGGCTGGACGTTCGCGTCGGTCTCGATCAGGCCGGTCAGCCGCTCGGCGTGGCCCTCCTCGTCGCCGGCGGTGATCGTCTTGCCGAGGCCGATGATCTTCCCGGCCGCGGCGGTGAGCGAGCCGGTGCCGTTCGCGTTTCCGAGCGCCTTCACCGGCTGCCCGATCCGGAGCCTCGCCGAGGCCGCCGTCGAAACGGTCTTCAGGTTCGACGCGCCGCTCAGCTGGAGCAATGCGACGTCGCTGGTCACCGAGTAGCCGAGCACGCGCGCGGCGTAGCTGCGGGCCGTTCCCGGCACGACCACCCTGATGGTCGTGGCGCCGTTGATCACGTGGTTGTTGGTGAGCACCCGCCCGGACGGCGTCAGCACCATCCCGGTGCCGGCCGCCTGGCCGCCCTCGTAGCCGAGGTTGGTCTCGATCACGACGACGCCGGTGCCGATGCGGGTCGCGGTGCCGCGCGCGAACGCGAGGCCGGCGGTCAGCCCGAGCGCGGACAGCCCCGCGGCGACGAGCAGGGCGACACGGATGCGATGGCGGCGGAAGCTGTTCACGTCTCCAGTGGTACCCACCGTTCTTCAAGGATTGCTGTGACCGGACGGGCTCATAGGAAACCCTTAACCGCCACGTACCATCGCGGCTCGATGGAGAGGCTCCTCGAGCGCGAGGCCGAGCTCTCGACGATCGAGGGCGTCGTCGCGGAGCTCGACGCGGGCCGGGGCCGGCTGGTCCTCGTCGGCGGCGAGGCGGGCATCGGCAAGACGACGCTCGTTCGCGCGCTGCGGGCGCGCGCCGCCGGCGCGGCTGCGTTCCTCTCGGGCGCGTGCGAGCCGCTGTCGGTGCCCGTGCCGCTCGCGCCCGTGCGCGAGCTGGCCGAGGCGGCAGGTGATGCCGATATGGCCGGGCTCGCGAGCGAGGACCGGCTGCTGCTGGCGCGGCGCCTCCTCGCGGCGATCGCGAAGCGCGCGCCGGCCGTGGCGGTGATCGAGGACGCGCACTGGGCGGACCCGGCGACCCTCGACGTCGTGCGGCTCGTGGCGCGCCGCCTCGAGCAGTCGTCGGTCGCGCTCCTCCTCACGTACCGCGCCGACGAGGTCGACGCAAACGCGGCGCTCCGGCAGCTGCTCGGCGACCTCGCGACCAGCCCGGTCGCGCTTCGGGTCGACCTGCGCCCGCTGTCGGAGCACGCGGTCCGGACGCTCGCGGAGCCCGCAGGCCTCGACGCGCGGCTGCTCGCCCGCGCGACCGGCGGCAACCCGTTCCTCGTCGTCGAGGCCGTTGCCGCCGGGGGACGGTTGCCGGCGACGGTCAAGGACGCCGCGCTCGCGCGTGCCGGCCGGCTGAGCCCCGCGGCGCGCGAGGCGGTGGACGCCGCCGCCGCGATCGGCCAGCGGGTCGCGCCCGCCCTGCTCGAGGCGGTGGCGCCGGGAAGCGCGGACGCGGTGGAGGAGGCTCTCGCGCGGGGCGTGCTCGTCGCGGACGGCTCGGTGCTCGGGTTCCGGCACGAGCTGATGCGCGAGGCGATCGAGTCGTCGATCGCGCCGCCGCGCCGGGCGGAGCTGCACGCACGCGTCGTCGCGGCCCTCGCGGCGCAGCCCGGCGGCGTCGACCACGCCCGGCTCGCGCATCACGCCGAGCTGGCCGGGCTCCTCGACGACGCCGCCCGCCACGCGGCGGCCGCGGCGGCCGAGGCGGAGCGGGTCGGAGCGCTGAGCGAGACGAGCCTGCAGGCGGAGCGGGCGCTCCGTCTCGGCTCGGGATTCGGCCCGGCCGAGCGCGTCGACCTGCTGCTGCAGCGCTCGCGGGCGAGCAACTTCGTCAGCCTCCGCATGGAGGACGCGGTCGGGCCGGCCGAAGAGGCGATCGCCCTCGCCGCGCGCATCGGCGACCCGGTGCGCGAGGGGCGCGGCCACGCGACGCTCGCGTCGGCGCTGTGGTCGCTCGACCGCGTTGCGGAGGCACGCGCCGAGGCCGAACGGGCGGTCGCCGTGCTCGAGCACGCGGGCGACGCGGCCGAGCTGGCGCGCGCGCAGGCGGCGCGCGTGCGCATGGAGGCGACGGCCTCCGACCCGGCCGTGGCGCTCGAGCTCGGTCCGGGGGCGCTCGAGCTGGCGACGCAGGCCGGGCTCGAGCAGACGCGGGTCGACGTGCTCGTCAGCATCGGGCTCGCGCGCGGCCACCGCGGCGATCCCGACGCGCCCGCGGCCCTCGCCGAGGCGGCACGTGCCGCCCGGGCGGCCGGCTTCTCGATCCAGGCCGTCCGCGCCTACGTCAACGTGGTCTTCGTCGCGGCGAGCCTCCGGCAGCACGCCGTCGTGGACGCCGCCTGGGTCGAGGCGCTCGCGCTGTTCGACGAGTACCAGACGCCGATCCCGCGCAACGCGGTCGAGTTCTACCGCGCGCGCAGCCTTCTCGACCGCGGCCGCTTCGACGAGGTCGCCTCCCTCGCCGCGCTCCCCGGCCGCGAGTGGGCTGCGGAAGCGCCGGCCGTGCTCGCGTTCGGCGCTCTCGTCGCCGCGCGGCGCGGAGAGGCGGGCGCCGGCGAGCCGCTCGAGCGCGCGTGGTCCGAGATCGCTCCCGTCCCCGAAAGCTCGCGGCACGGAGCGATCCGCGTCGCGGTCGTCGAGGGCGCGTGGCTGCGCGGCGACGCGGCCGCCGCGCGGCGCCACCTCCGCGCGGCCCGCGACGCGCCCGCCGGCGCGCGGTATGCACGCCCCGCCGCCGACCTGGCCCTGTGGGCCCATCGGCACGGCGTCGAGCTCGAGCCGCCGCCGGCCGCGCCCGAGCCGCTCCTGCGCGAGCTCGAGGGCGACTGGCGCGGCGCCGTCCGGGGCTGGCGCGACCTGGAGGCGCCCTACGAGGCGGCGCTCGCCGCGCTCCCCGGCGACGACCGGGCGGCGCGCGATGCGCTCGCGGCGCTGCAGCGCCTGGGCGCGCACGGCGCCGCGCGGGCGTTCGCGCGAGATCGCGCCGCCGCCGGCGCGCGGGCCGTGCGGGGACCGCGCCGCTCGACGCGCCTGCACCCGGCCGGCCTCACCCGGCGCGAGCAGGAGGTGCTCGAGCAGCTCGCGACGGGGGCGACGAACGCCGCGGTCGCCGCCGCGCTCCACCTCTCGGAGCGCACGGTCGCGCACCACGTGTCGTCGATCCTCGGCAAGCTCGGCGCTCCGAACAGGACGGCCGCGATCGAGCGGGCGCGGGCGGACGGGCTGCTGCAAGATGGGCAGCCGTCGCCGCCAACCTAGGCAGATCGGTCGATGCTCCGCGCGGCGGCGCCTCCTACGCTCGCCGGAAACGCGAAGGAGGTCTGTCGATGGACGGGTTCACGGTGAAGCGGATCGACGAGCTGCAGTCGATCCATCACGGGATGGTGAAGCTCGCGGGCGCCGAGCTCGGAGTCGAATCGTTCGGGCTGCAGGTGCTCGACTTCCCGCCCGGGTTCGAGCACTACCCGGAGCACGACCACGCCGAGGACGGGCAGGAGGAGGTCTACGTCGTGCTCGAGGGCTCGTGCGATCTCGAGGCGGGGGGCGAGCGGATGTCGATGGGCGCCGGCGCGATGGCGCGGGTCTCGCCCGGCACGAAGCGCAGGATCGCCCCCGGCGAGAGCGGAGTCCGCGTCCTCGCGATCGGCTGCACGGCGGAAGGCGCCTACGAGCGGCCGGAGGACTTCCGGCTCGCGGCGCACGCATGACCGCCACGGCGGCAGCGCGGGCGCAGGTGGTCGCGGCCGGCGCCGACCCGATCTGGTTCCTCGGCACGGTCGCCCGGATGAAGCTGACCGGCGACGACACCGGAGGCCGCTTCGCGCTCTGGGAGGGCGTGCTCCCGCACGGCGCGGCGCCCCCGCTGCACTCGCACCCGCAGGACGAGACGTTCTACCTCCTCGACGGCGAGCTCACCGCGTGGCTCGTGGCGCCCGAGGACGCGGACGGCCCGGACTGGGTCGAGGCGTGCGCGCGGCCGTGCCGGCCGGGCGCGGCGATCTTCGCGCCGGCGGGAACGCCGCACTCCTTCCGTGTCGAGTCCGACACGGCGCGGATGCTCTTCCTCTCGACGCCGGCGGGGATCGAGGACTACGTCCGCGAGCTCGGGGAGCCCGCGCGCTGGCCGTGGCTGCAGCCGCCTCCGGACGGCCCGCGCGTTCCGCCGGAGCGCGTCGCGGAGGTCGAGGGACGGCTCGGGATGGTGCGCCACGCGCCGCCGCCCCCGCAGCTCACGCCACCGGCTCGCGCGCCGACAGGGGACGGGCGGTGAGCGCGGCGTAGCGGCCGCCGGCGGCGACGAGGTCCTCGTGGCGGCCGGTCTCGACGATCCGCCCGCGGTCGAGCACGACGATCTGGTCGGCGTCGCGGATCGTCGAGAGCCGGTGCGCGATCGCGATCGTCGTGCGGCCGGCCGACAGGCGGTCGAGCGCCTCCTGCACGAGCCGCTCCGTCTCGGCGTCGAGCGAGCTGGTCGCCTCGTCGAGGACGAGGATCGGCGGGTTGCGGAGGATCGTGCGCGCGATCGCGATCCGCTGCTTCTCGCCGCCCGAGAAGCGGTAGCCGCGCTCGCCGACGACCGTGTCGTAGCCGTCGGGCAGCGAGGCGATCAGCTCGTGGATGCGGGCCGCGTCCGCGGCGAGCTCGATCTCCTCGTCGGTCGCCTCCGGCCGCGCGAAGCGGAGGTTCTCGCGCACCGAGCCGTGGAAGAGATACGTCTCCTGCGACACGACGCCGACGAGCTCGGCGAGTGCCTGGAAGCTGAGGTCGCGCACGTCGACGCCGCCGATCGTGATCCGGCCGCGGTCGACGTCGTAGAGCCGCGCCGCGAGGTAGGCGAGGGTCGTCTTGCCGGAGCCGGTCTCGCCGACGATCGCCGTCGTCGTCCCGGCCGGGACGGTGAACGAGACGTCCTCGATCGTCCACTCGTCCCCGTAGCGGAACCACACGCCGTCGAAGACGACGTCGCCGGCGGGCCCCTCCGTGATCGCGTCGGCCCGCTCGGCGATGTCGACCGGCTGGTCGAGGTACTCGAAGATGCGGTCGAACAGCGCGAGCGACGTCTGGACGTCGAGCCCGACGCCGAGCAGCGAGCCGACGGGGAAGAAGAGCCGCGTCTGCAGCGTCGTGAACGACACGAGCATCGGGATCGACACGGCGTGCGAGCCGTGCGCGAGCGCGAGCCCGCCGAACCAGTAGACCGCGGCCGGCATGATCGCGAAGCTCGTCTGGATCGACGCCATCACCCAGCGTCCGGCCATCCGCTGGCGCACCTCGAGCTCCGCGAGCCGCAGCGAGTCGGCCTCGAAGCGGTCGGCGAGCTCGTTGCCGCGGCCCATCGTCTTCCCGAGCAGGATCCCCGAGACGGAGAGCGACTCCTGCACGAGGCTCGAGATGTCCGCGAGCGTCTCCTGCGTCGTCTTCGCGATCCGCCGCCGCTCGTTGCCCACGCGGCGCGTCAGCCAGACGAAGAAGGGGATCAGCGCGAACGCGAACAGCGCCAGGCGCCAGTTCAGCACGAGCATGCCGACCATCGTCGCGCCGACCGTCGTCACGTTCGACGCGATCGACGTCGCGGTGTTCGTGACGACGTTCTGCACGCCGCCGATGTCGTTCGAGATCCGCGACTGCACCTCGCCCGTCCGCGTCCGCGTGAAGAACGCGAGCGAGAGGCGCTGCAGGTGACGGAACACGGCCGCGCGCAGGTCGTGCATCACGCGCTGCCCGACCTGGTTCGAGAGCAGCGTCTGGACGACGCCGAGCACACCGGTGACGACCGCGATCGCGATCATCGCGGCCGCGTTCTTCGACAGTGCGGTCGTGTCGTCGCGCCCGATCGCCTCGAGCACGCGCTTGAGCAGGAACGCGGGGAGGACCCCCAGCCCGGCCGAGGCGACGATCAGCAGCAGCACCGCGCCGAGGCGCAGCCGGTACGGCGCGAACAGCCGGCCGACGCGACGCAGGTTCGCGCGCCGCACGAGCGGATCGGCGGGGCGCTCGGGCGCCGCGGCGGCGGAATGGAAGAACATCCCCATCGCGAGCAGCGTACGCCGCGCGCCGCGGCCGGCGGCCGTCGCGATTACGCCGGCGCGAACGGGAAGCCGGGCGTGGCGTACGTCGTGCCGTCCTCGAGGATCGAGAGTGCCTCGTAGCCGCGCAGCCTGGTGGTCCACCTCGGCCCTCGTTCCGCTCCCATCGCGAAGGCTGCGGTGGCGTAGACGTCGGCCCGCGCGAGCTCGGGGCCGGTGACGGTCACCGAGAGCAGCCCGCGCGGCGGCCGGCCGGTGTGCGGGTCGAGAATGTGCTCGCCGCGGCGGTAGGCGCCGGAGGTCGCGACGGCGCCGTCGCCGAGCTCGACGACCGCCGCGAGCGCGCCGCTCTCGAGCGGGTGCTGGATGCCGACGCGCCAGCCGTCGCCGGGCAGCGCGCGGCCCGCGAGGCGCATGTCGCCGCCCGCGTTGACGGCGACGTTGCGCGCGCCTGCGGCGAGCAGCACCGCGGCGGCGCGGTCGACCGCCCAACCCTTGACGTACCCGGACGGGTCGAGCCTCCCGGCGGGGCGGGCGTCGAAGTACCCGCGCGTCTCGAGGCGGTACGACTCGCAGGCGTCGAGGACCTCGCGCACCTCCGGCGACGCGCGGTCCGGGAGGAGCCCGCCGCGGGCGATGCGCGAGATCTCGCTCGTCGCTCGGTAGGTGCTGAAGGTCTCGTCCACGTGCCGGAGCCACGCGAACGCGACGTCGACCGCGGCCTCGTCGACGTCGTCGTCGCGCACGTCGACGACGACGGGCATTCCCATGACGTGCTCGACGCGCGCGAGCCCGGGGCGCGTCGCGGCGCTCATGCCTTGCGCGCCGCCAGGAGCGCCGCCTGCAGCGACTGCTCGAAGCCCTCGCTCGTGTCGGTCGCCCCGGAGACCATGTCGACGTTCGGGTCGAACTGCGCGCGCAGCACCTCCTGCACGAGGATCGGCAGTGCCTGCTGGTTGATGAAGACGGAGCGGTCGGTGTGGTTCGGGTACACCGGCACGCCGACGGAGACGATCCGGCGCTTCACGGTCTTCCGCTTGCCGACGATCGTCGTCGTCCTCTTCACGACCAGCGTCACCTCGACGTTGCCCCAGCGGCCGGCGAATCCCTCGGATCCGGTCACGCGGACGGTCTTCACGACCACGCGCTTCTTGGCCGCGGTCGCCGTGGTGGCGGACGTTTCGCGGAGCGCCGCCGCGGCGTTCGCGGCGGGGAAGGCGAGCGAGGCCGCGGCCAGCGCTCCGGTGACGGTCTTCCTCATCGTGCTCTCTCCTCTCGTCTTTCACAGGGCGAATCGTTCGGCGTGCAGGTCCTTGCGCGCGACGCCCGCGGCGCGCGCATTGCGCGCGACGGCGTCGGTCAGGCCGGCGGGGCCGCAGACGTAGACGTCGCGCGCCCGCAGGTCGGGGACGAGCTCGAGCAGGTGCTCCGGCGACAGCAGGCGCGCCCCGTCCGGCGTCCGGTGGTCGCCGGCGACGACGCGCACGTCGATCGCTCGCGCGGCCGCGATCCGCTCCAGCTCGTCGCGGAATACGACCTCGTCCTCGTCGACGACGCGGTAGAGGACGATCGTGTCGCCCTCGATCTCCTCGAGCAGTGCGCGGATCGGCGTGATCCCGATCCCGCCCGCGATCAGCAGCTTCTTCGTGCGGCGGCCGACGTCGGACGTGAAGCGGCCGAACGGGCCTTCGACGAGCACGCGCGTCCCGGGGCGGATGCTCGCGAGGCGGGCGGAGTGGTCCCCGAGCGCCTTGACCGTGAGCCGCAGCTCCGTGCGGGTGGGCGCGGCCGACAGCGAGTAGGGGTGCGCGCTCCACCAGCGGCTGCGGTCGAGGAAGCGCCACAGGAAGAACTGCCCGGCGCGCGCGTGAAGACGGTCGAGGTTGCGTCCCGCGATGCGGAGCGAGACGACGCCGGGCCCCTCGTGCTCCACGTTGGTGACGTGCAGGCGGAAGCGGAACGCGTTCACGATCGGCGCGGCGACGCGGAAGACGACGAGCAGCGCGAGCGCCGCGGCGTAGAGCGCGCGCCAGTAGTCGGCCGCGACCTGGTCGAGGACGAGCTCGTTGCCGGTCGGGATCTGGTGGAACCACGCGAGCGCGATCGCCGCGTACGCCGTCAGGTGGACGGCGTACCAGGCCTCGTAGGAGAGTCGCCTGCGCACGATCGCGATCGAGCTTGCGACGACGACGAGCCAGAGCGCGGTGCCGATCGTCGCGGTGATCATCCCCGGGTAGATCCCGCCGCCGAGCATGGTCGAGATCTCCTTCGCGATCGTGAAGCGGTCCATGAGCGCGTAGCCCCACACGCTCAGCACGACGTGCGCGACGACGAGATAGAGCGTCGCGTGGCCGAGCACGCGGTGCCAGACGCTCAGGCGGTCGAAGCCGGCGAGGCGCTCCAGCCACGGGATGCGGCCGAGCAGCACGACCTGCACCAGCGCGACGTAGGCCGCGAAGAGGCCGGTGAGCCGCGCTGCGCTCGTGAGCGCCTCGCCGGTCGTCTTGACGCCGACGACGTTGCCGCCGTGCCACCAGAGCCAGAGGATCGCGACCGCGTTGCCGAGCAGCGCCGTCCAGACGAGCGCGGCGACCGGTGCGCGTGCTCTCGCAGCCGCGGCGGCGGCGCGTGCGGGCGAGCGTTCGAGGGCGATGCCGGCGTCGGTCACGCGACGGAGCGTCGCAACGCCGCCTGAGAGCCGGCTGAGAGTCTCGCCGACGTCCGATGTGAGTCGAGGGCATGCGTGGGGGCGAACCTCCGGGGCCTGGTACGTGCCTGGCCCCGGAGGTTCCCCCGACCCCGTCGCCGCGCATGCCGCGGCGGGCGCGTTTCCCCCGCTCGTGCAGCGCCTTTGCGACGTCACACTTCTGACACGTGCCTGGCACGTGCCTGACCCCGGCGCACGCTGCCGCGAGGACGCCGGGGCCTGCTACGTGCCTGACCCCGAGTGCGACCCCGGATGCGGCTCCGGAACGCGTGCACGTGCGCGGCGCGCGGCGCGGGTTTGCCAGCGCCCGCGCACGGTGAGAGGTCGAGCAACGAACGACGACACACGAGGAGGCCCGCGTTGATCCTGCGTCTCGAGAAGCTGCAGACCGAGCTGCCGCCGCCGTCCGAGCCCGATCCCGCCGGCGCCGCGGCGGTGCAGGAGCTGCTCGGCGGCAAGTTCGGCGAGATGTCGACCTGGCTGAACTACACGTTCCAGTCCTTCAACTTCCGCACGCGCCAGGGAGCGCGACCGTTCTACGACCTGCTGTGCAGCATCGCCACCGAGGAGTTCGGCCACGTCGAGCTGGTGTCCGCGACGATCTGCACGATGCTCACCGATCCCGGCGACCCCGGCGACGGCCGGGCGCCCGACGCGGCGCTCGCCGATCTGAAGGGCGTCGGCAACCCGCACCACGTGATCGCGGGCGGCCGCGGCGCACTGCCGCAGAACTCGCAGGGGCGGCCGTGGAACGGCGACTACGTGTTCTCGTCCGGCGACCTGATCGAGGACCTGACGCACAACTTCTTCCTCGAGACGGGTGCGCGGAACAACAAGCTGAAGGTCTACGAGCTCGTCGAGCATCCGGCGGCGCGCGCGCTGACCGGCTACCTGCTCGTCCGCGGCGGCGTGCACCAGGTCGCGTACGCACGCGCGCTCGAGCGGCTCACCGGCTGCGACCTGATGAAGCTCTTCCCGTCGCCGCGCATCCCCACCGAGAAGATCCCGGAGTGCAAGCCGCACCTCGAGCGCGGCGAGCATCTGAAGCTCTACCGCTTCTCGCAGGACGCGTACCGCGAGGTGGCCGCCGTGTTCAACGGCCCGCACCCGGAGACGGGCGAGGAGCTGACGATCGCCGACGAGCCGCATCCCGAAGGCGCGCCCGCGCACGACCTGCCGCCGCAGCCGGACGTCTTCGCCCCGAGCTGGGCGCCGGAGGAGATCGCCGAGGTCGCGCAGCGGCTGCGCAAGCAGGCCGGCCTGCCGGACGAGCCGGCGGGCGAGGTGTCCGAAGACTCGCAGCACCTCGTCGGCGGCCTGCTCGGCAAGGTCAAGGCGAAGGCGTAGCCGCCGCGCCCCGCGTGCGCTCCCCCGAAGGAGGGAGCGCACGCGGACGCCGACGCGCGTTCGGCTAGCCTCGAACGCGGTGTCGGCATGGGTCGGAACTCGCCGGCGGCTGCTCGGCAGCGCCGTCGCCGCCGCCGCGGCCGTCGTCCCTATCGCGCGGGCGGCGCGCCGCGCGACGCTCCTCTCCGGCGTCCGCATCGGCAACGGCGGCCACGCGTTCGCCGGCGACGGCGAGCTGCTGACGACGCTCAGTCCGTTCGGCGAGCGCCGCGTCGCGCATCTGCGGTTCGTGCTCGCGCGGCGCGCCCGCGTCGTCTTCGACGTGCTGCAGACCGGGCAGGGCGCGGCGTCGGAGCAGCCCGTCACGTCGGGCAGCTCCCAGGTCGGCTCCCGCACGCTCGAGCTGCCCCCCGGCGAGCACGTGCTCGACTGGCAGCCGGACCCGTCGCTGCCGGCCCGCACCTACATCCTGCAGGTGCACGTCGCCGGGCTCGCGGGCGCGACGGCGCGCTGCGTCGCGCGCCTGCTCGGCGTGGACGCCGGCTTCCTCGTCCGCAGCGCACAGCCGGGAGACACCGCGCAGCTGCTCATCCGCACCGACGCCCCCACGCTGCGCGTGCAGATCCTGCACAGCGGCCCCGAGGACGAGCCCACGTACGCGAACGACCTCGTCAACGGCGTCCCGGTCACCGAGCCGGTGGAGATCGACTGGAGCCGGCACGCCGACCGGCCCGCGGCGATCGGCGTGCGTGTCGGCGACTGGCCGACCGGCGTCTACTTCGCGCGACTCGACGCGGACGACGGCCGCACCGGCTTCGCTCCCCTGATCGTGCGGCCGGCGCAGCCGAGCAGGCGGGTCGCCGTCGTGATGCCGACCAGCACCTGGCAGGCCTACAACTTCTACGACGCCGACGGCGACGGGTGGGGCGACACGTGGTACGCGCGCTGGCGGACGACCGTGGTCGACCTGGCGCGGCCGATGGCGTTCCGCGGCGTGCCGTACCGCTACCGCAGCTACGACCTCGGCTTCCAGCACTGGCTCGCGCAGACCGGGAAGCAGGTCGACGTGTACGCCGATGAGGACCTCGAGCTCTTTCCCGACCCGGAGACGCTGCGGTCGGCCTACGACCTGCTCGTCTTCCCCGGCCACACCGAGTACGTCACCGCGCGCGTCTACGACCTCGTCGAGGCCTACCGCGACCTCGGCGGCAACCTCATGTTCCTCTCCGCCAACAACTTCTTCCGCCGCGTCGACCGCGCCGACCAGACGGTCACGCTGATCGACGAGTGGCGCAACCTGCAGCGGCCGGAGGCGGCGCTGCTCGGCGTGCAGTACGTCGCGAGCGACCGCGGCCAGCGGCAGCAGCCGTTCACGGTGACCGGCGCCGCCGCGGCGCCGTGGGCTTTCGTCGGCACCGGCCTCGCCGACGGGTCGCAGTTCGGCAGCTACGGGATCGAGATCGACGCACGGAGCCCGGCGTCGCCGGCCCAGACGCAGGTGCTGGCGACGATCCCCGACCTCTTCGGCCCCGGCCGCTCGGCCGAGATGACCTACTACGAGCACGAGAGCGGCGCCCGCGTCTTCTCCGCCGGCGCGCTGAACTTCGGCGGCCAGATCCTGCTCTGGCCGGAGACGCGGCAGCTGCTCGAGAACGTCTGGGGACGGCTGGCCCCGCCCGCCCGCTAATACGCCTTGCGATACTACGCCGCGCGTAGTATCATGCGCCCGATGACGCGGACGAACGACCCGCCGGTGCTGATCCTGACGAGCCTCGCTGACGGTCCGAAGCACGGCTACGCGCTGCAGCAGGACATCGAGGCGTTCGCCGGCGTGCAGCTCGGCCCCGGCACGCTCTACGGAGCCATCGCACGGCTCGAGGAGCGCGGCCTCATCGAGCCGGCGGGCCCGTCCGGGCGGCGGCGGCCGTACCGTCTCACGACCGCCGGCCGCGAGGCGCTCGCCGACGCGCTCGCCGAGCTGCGCACGATCGTCGACGAGGGCACGGCGCGGCTCGCCGTGCGGCGGCACCGCGTCGCTGCGTCGGGCGGCCTGGCATGAGCAGCGAGCGGACGAGCAGGCTCCTGCTCCGCCTCTACCCGGCGCCGTGGCGCGCGCGGTACGGCGAGGAGCTCGCCGCGCTGATCGTCGAGACCTCTGCCGGAAGGGTGCCGTGGCGCACGAGGGTCGACGTCGCGCTCGGCGCGCTGCGCGAGCGGTTGCGTGCGGCGGCGGGCGGGGGCGCGGCCCCCGAACGCGCGCGCGGCGGGGCGCTGCTCGTGCTCGCGGCGTGGGCGCTCTTCGTCGTCGGCGGGTCCGGCGTGCAGAAGGTGTCGGAGCACTGGCAGGCGGCGACGCCGGTCGGGAGCCGCGGCGTGCCGGCCGCCGCCTTCGACGTGCTCGTGGTCGCGGCCGCGGCCGGCAGCGCGCTCGTGCTGGCGGGCATCGGCGCCGCGCTGCCGAGCCTGCTCGCGTTCCTGCGCGCCGGCGGCTGGGCGTCGATCCGCCGTCGCATCCTCGTCGCGGGGGCGCTCACCGCGTTGCTCGTGCCCGCGACCGCCGGGCTCGCGGCGTGGGCCCACACGCTGAACGTGCAGCAGCGGAACGGCCACGACCTCTTCTACGGCGGGATCTTCCTCGCCTGGGTGCTGCTGGCCGTGTGCTGCCTCGCCGCGTGGACGGCGGCGGCGACGGGAACGGCGCGCAGGCTCGACCTGCCGCCGGGGGTTCTCCGGCTCGAGGCGTGGCTCGCCGGGGCGGTCGCGCTCGCGATGGTCGTGATGACCTCCGCGACCGCGGTCTGGTGGGGCGCGGTCGCCGAGGCCGCGCCGGGATTCTTCGGCGCCGCCCCGTTCACGCCGCAGCTCGTCGTGGCGGTCGCGTTCATGCTCGCGGCCTCGAGCGCGGGCGTCGCCGGCGCCGTCCGCGCGCGGCGCGCGCTCGGCTGATCCCGCGGCGCACGGGTGTCCGACACCACGGTGTCGGACGCCTCCTTCAGGGCGTCGTCGCCGGCCGATGAGTTCTCGCCCCCTGTCCCGTCAGTAGGGTGCAAGCGATCGAAAGGACTCCATGACCGGCCTCAGCACTCGCACCCGCTGGCTCGCCCTCGTGATCCTCTGCGTCGGCGACCTGATGATCGTCGTCGACACGACGGTCGTGAACGTCGCGCTGCCGTCGATCCGCAACAGCCTCGGCTTCTCCCAGACGTCGCTGGCGTGGGTCGTGAACGCGTACATGCTCACGTTCGGCGGGTTCCTGCTGCTCGCGGGCCGGCTCGGCGATCTGTTCGGTCACCGGCGGTTGTTCCTGAGCGGCATCGCCGCGTTCACCACCGCCTCGCTCGTGTGCGGCGTGTCGACGACGAAGGGGATGCTGATCGCGGCGCGCGCGGTGCAGGGGCTCGGCGGCGCCGTCGTCTCGGCGGTCGCGTTCTCGCTGATCGTCGTGCTGTTCACCGAGCCGTCGGAGCGTGCGAAGGCGATGGGCGTGTTCGGCTTCGTGATGTCGGGCGGCGGCAGCATCGGGGTGCTGGCGGGCGGCGTCCTCACCGACCTCGTCGGCTGGCACTGGATCTTCCTCGTCAACCTGCCGATCGGCATCGCGGTGCTGGCCGCCGGCCTGCCGCTGCTGCCGGCGGTGCACACGGGCGGCGAGCGGCGGCGCCTCGACGTGGCGGGCGCGGTCGCGATCACGGGCGCGCTCGTGCTCGCGGTGTACGCGATCGTGAACGGCAACCAGTCGGGGTGGACCAGCGCGCAGACGCTCGGCCTCCTCGGCGCGGCCGTGGCCGTCGCGATCTCGTTCGTCGCCTGGGAGGCGCGGATCGCCTCGCCGCTCGTCCCCTTGAGCATCTTCCGCCATCGCAACCTCAGCGTCGCGAACGTCGTCGGCGTCCTCTGGGCCGCCTCGATGTTCGCGCTCTTCTTCCTGTCGGCGCTGTACCTGCAGCTCGTGCTGCACTACAGCCCGCTCGACGTCGGCCTCGCCTTCCTGCCCGGGAACCTGATCATGATGGCGTTCTCGCTCGGGCTGTCCGCGAAGCTCGTGATGCGGTTCGGGTTCCGCAAGCCGCTCGCGTTCGGCCTCCTGGTCGCCGCCGCCGCGCTGCTGTGGTTCGCGCGCGCGCCCGTGCACGGCTCGTTCGTCGTCGACATCCTGCCGAGCATGATCCTGATCGGGATCGGCGGCGGGCTCGCGTTCAACCCGGTGCTGATGGCCGCGATGAGCGACGTCGAGCCGCAGGACGCCGGGCTCGCGTCGGGCGTCGCGAACACCGCGTTCATGATGGGCGGGGCGCTCGGCCTCGCGGTGCTCGCGAGCCTCGCGTCGTCGCGGACGCACCACCTCTCGGCGGCGGGCCACGGGTCGCTCGACGCGCTCACCGGCGGCTACCACGCGGCCTTCGCGCTCGGGGCCGTGCTCGCCGTCGCGGCCGCGACGATCGGCGGGACGTTCCTGCGCACGCGCACGACGGCGGCCGGAGCTCCCGCCCTCGAGGGCGCGTGAGCGGCTAGAGAAGCACGACGGTGATGGTGAAGGTCTGCGGCGGGCTGGTGTCGACGCCGCCGTTCGCCGTCCCGCCGTCGTCGACGGCCTCCACGGTGACGGTCGTCGTCTGGCCCAGCGCGAGGGCCGGCTTCGGCGTGTAGGTGAGCGTGCCGTCGGAGGCGACGGCGGGCTGCACGAGGAACATGCTCGGGTCGGCGGCGGTGACGACGAAGTGCACCTGCTGCCCCGACTCGTCCGCCGGGCCGGGCGAGATGTTGGTCGCCCAGCCGGGCACGACCTGCTGCTGGCCGAGGATGCCGAGGAGGACGCTCGAGTCGCCGCCGGCGGTGAAGCTCGGCGGGTCGTTGACCGGCTCGATCGTGATGGTGAAGGTCTGCGCCGGGCTCGTGTCGACGCCGCCGTTCGCCGTGCCGCCGTCGTCGACGGCCGTGACCGTGACCGTCGCGGTGCCGTTGGCGTTCGGCGCGGGCGTGTAGGTGAGGGTGCCGTCGGCGGCGACGGCCGGCTGCGCCGAGAAGAGCGAGGGCTGGTCGGCCGTGACGGTGAAGCCGACGGTCTGGCCCGCTTCGTTCGCCGGGCCGGCCGAGATGCCGGTCGCCCAGCCGGCGACCGTCTGCGGGCCTGCGTCCTCGAGCACGATCTGGTCGGCGCCGGCGGCGAAGCTCGGGGCATCGTCGACGGGCTCGACGGTGATGGTGAAGGTCTGCGGCGCGCTGGTGTCGTCGCCGCCGTTCGCGGTGCCGCCGTCGTCGACGGCCCGCACCGTCACGGTGGCGGTGCCGTTGGCGTCCGGCGCGGGCGTGTAGGTGAGCGTGCCGTCGGCGGCGACGGCCGGCTGGGCCGAGAAGAGGGACGGCTGGGCGGCGGAGACGTCGAAGCCGACGGTCTGGCCCGCTTCGCTCGCCGGCCCGGGTGAGACGGCGGTCGCCCAGCCCGCGACGGTCTGCGGCCCCGCGTCCTCGAGCACGGTCTGGTCGGCGCCGGCGGTGAAGCTCGGCGGGTGGTTCCGCGGCGGCGGCGGCGGCGGTGGTGGCGGCGGGGGCGGCGGCGGGGGCGATGGCGGTGGGGGAGGCGGCGGAGACGGCGGTGGGGGCGAGGCGCCGCCCGGCGACCCGCCCGGCGAGCCGCCGGAGCTGCCGCTCGAGGACGGCGGCGTCGGCTGCGGCGACGGCGGCGGAGGCGCCTGGGTCGACGGCGGCACCGTCGCCGGCGGCGGTGCGGGCGCGGCCGGCGTGGGGGCCGGGGCCGGCGCGGCAGGCAGGCTCCCGGTCGCGTCGCCTCCGGCCGGCGACTCGGGCGTCTCGGTCACCCGGGACGCGGGAACGGCGGCCGGCTGCGGCACGGCGGCCGCTGCAGTCGTCGTCGCGGCGGGGGCCGGGAGCGCGGCGGCCGTGCGAGGTCGCCCCGCGCGGACGCGTCGGACGACGCTCGCGACGTGCGCGGCGGGCGGCGTGACGACGGCGACGGGCCGGCTCGCCCGCGTGCGGCGAGGGAGCGTACGCGGCGCGGTTGCCGCCGCCGGCCGCGCGACCGCGTGCGGCCGAATCGCGGGCGCCGCAGTCGCCGTCGCCTGGCTGCCGAAGGCGCCCGCGGCGGCGGTCGTCACCAGCGCGGCGAGGCCGCCGAACGCGGCCCCCACCGACGGCGTCAGCGGCAGCCGGCCCAGCAGGGGCGCGTCGCTCAGCCACGAGAGCGGCCCGATGACGAGCCGCATCTTCCCGAGCGAGATGTTGAGGAACGCGCGGACGAGGCGCGGGTCGAAGTGGGAGCCCGCGCAGCGCGCGAGCTCGGCGCGGCCGGCGGCCGCGCCCGACGCCTCCTTGTAGGACCGGGCGGACGTGATGACGTCGAACACGTCGGCGATCGCGACGATGCGACCCGCGAGAGGGATCTCCTCGCCAGCGAGGCCGCGGCAGTAGCCCTTGCCGTCCCAGCGCTCGTGGTGGTAGCCGATCGCGTCCCACCAGCTGCCGAGCCACGCGCGAAGCGGCGCCGCGAGGGCCTCGCCCTCGAGCGGATGCCGGCGCAGGCTCTGCCACTGCAGAGGGGTCGGCCGGCCCGGCGCGCTCAGGATGTCGCGGTCGACGCGCAGCTTGCCGATGTCGTGCAGGAGCGCGGCCCAGTTCAGACGGTCGAGGTCGTCGCCGCGGAGGCCGATCTCCTTGCCGAGCAGCGACGCATAGGCGCGGACGCGGTCGGCGTGTCCGCGCGTGAGCGGATCGTGGACGTCGAGGGCCGCGACGAGCCGGAGCAGGATCTCGGCGGCTTCCTGCGTGCTCGCGCCGTCGCCGTCCGCCGGCAGCCGCCGGAGCCGCTCCTCGAGGCTCTCGACGGTGCCGGTGCTCAGGGCGACCCTGAACCGCGACGGCGCCTCGTCCGGGAAGACGAGCGAGAGCTCGAGCAGCGCGCCGAGCGGCAGCAGCCGCCGCGAGAGGGCGTAGACGCCGGAGACGACGGCCGTCGCCGCGACGCTGAGCGCGAGCCACCAGAGCAGGAACACGGCGAGAGAGCCGGTCGGCGTCCCGGTGATCGCGGTCGTGCCGCGCACGAACGCGATCGACGCGGCGATCGGCACCGCGTAGACGAGCAGGCGCAGCGTGCGCGCCCGCCACGGGTGCGCGGCCCAGCGTCCCGGCTCCGCCGACCCCGACATGGCGCTCATCCTCCGCCCGGCCGTGGCCGGCCGCGTGCCCCGATCGGGGGACCGCCGCGCGCGGCCCGGCGGCGCTCAGTCGTCGAGCTGCGGGTGGACGATCAGCACGTCGCAGCGCGCACGGCGCGCCACGCCCTGGCTGACGCTGCCCGCGAGCAGCCGGTCGAGCAGGCCCGGCTCGCGCGTGCCGACGACGATCAGGTCCGCGTTGCGGCGCTCGGCGACGTCGACGATCTCGGCGGCGGGATCGCCGACCACGCCGTCGAACTCGTGCGCGATGCCGGTGTCGGCGAAGAACGACTCGACCCGGCCGCGGTGCTGCTGCCACATGGCCTCGTCGACGCGAAGCTCGTTCTCCGGCGTCGTGGTCAGGTACGGCGTGAGCCCGAACGCGCCCGGCATCGCCTCGACCGGCGCGGGGGCGGCCACGTCCGCGACGATCACCGTCGACCCGAACGCGCGCGCGAGCTCGGCGGCCCGTGCGAGCGCCCGCTCCGCGGGACTCGTCCCGTCGTAGCCGACGACGATCGTCCGCAGCCCGCCCGCCGGCGGCTGCGATCCGGTGCTCGTCATGCATCCACCTCCCTCACAGGTGCCGGCCGGCGAAGTCGCGCATCGCGGCCTCGTCGGCAAACGTCACGACGGCGCCGTCGGCGCCCGCGTCCAGCATCGCGTCGACCTGGTCGGCCGACGTGCGCGGCACGACTCGCAGGTCGGGATGCCGCTCCTTCACCTGCCGCACGTGCTCGGCGTCGGACCCGCGCGACGGATGCCAGGCGTCGCCGAGCTCGCGTGCGCGGCGGATCGCGCGGTCGGAGCTCCCGCCGATCCAGATCTCCGGCGGAGGCGACGGATGCGGCTCGGCGGTCGCGTCGCGGTACGACCAGAGGCGGCCCTCGAACGAGGGCTCGCCGCTCCAGAGCGCGCGCATCAGCCGGATCTCCTCGTCGGCGCGCGCGCCGCGCCCTTCGAACGGCACGCCCATGAAGTCGAACTCGTCGCGGTGCCAGCCGATGCCGATGCCGAGCGTCACCCGGCCGCCGGACAGCTCGTGCAGCGTGGCGACCTCCTTCGCCAGCCGGAACGGGTTGTGCAGCGGCGCGAGCACGATCGAGGTGCCGAGGCCGACGCGCTCGGTCCAGCCGGCGATCCAGCCGAGCGTGACGAGCGGGTCGTACACCCGCCCGTACGGGTCGACGCCCTCCGGCCCCACGACGATGTGCTCGGTCGCCCAGACGGAGTGGAAGCCGAGCTCCTCGGCCGTCTCCGCCGTCGCCCGGATGCGCGCCGGCGACGAGTCGCGTCCGAAGTTCGGCAGGATCACGCCGAAGTGCACGAGCCGAGACTAGCGGCGGAGCGCGTGGCGAGGCTGGCGACGATCGACCCCGACGGGCGGCCGCACCTCGTCCCGATCGTCTTCGCGGTCGACGGCGACACGCTCTACTCCGCGGTCGACCGCAAGCCGAAGCGGTCGCGCACGCTGCGCCGCATCGAGAACGCGCGGGCGCGGCCCGACGTCACCGTGCTGGTCGACCACTACGACGACGACTGGACGAAGCTCTGGTGGATTCGCCTGCGCGGTCGTGCGCGCGTGCTCGACGACGGCGCCGAGCGCGAGCGCGCGCTCGAGCTCCTCGCGCTGAAGTACGCGCAGTACCGCGACGCGCCGCCGGACGGCCCCGTCCTCGCGGTCGACGTCGACGACGCGCGGAGCTGGTCCGGGTCGTAGCGGGAGTCAGGCGGCGAGCTGCGCGAATGCCCGCCGAAAGACGTCGAGCGGCTGCGCGCCCATCACGATCAGGCGGCGGTCGAGCAGGAACGCGGGGATCGCGTTGATGCCGATCGAGAACGCCTGCCGCGTCGAGCCCTCGACGAGGTCGAGGTAGGCCGACGGATCGGCGATGACGCGCTCGACGCCGTCCGCGTCCAGGCCGACCTCGGCCGCGAGGCGCCGCAGCTGGTCCGGGTCGCCGATGTCCGTCGCCTCCGACCAGTACGCCTCCATCAGGCGCGCGTGGAACGGCTCGTGCAGTCCCTGCTCGCGCGCGAGCTCCGACATCCGCAGCGCGAGCCGCGTGTTCGGCACGACCGCCGGCCGGTCGTACACGAGCCCCGCCTCGGCGAAGCGGTCGCGCAGCGGGTCGTCCTCGCCGGCGCCGATCCCGTACCGCCGGTGCAGCTCGGCGAGCGGGATGCCCTCCGGCGGGTACTCCGGGTGGAGGTCGAAGGGGAGCCAGAGGATCTCGGCGTCGAACTCGCGCCGCGCCTGCTCGGCCGTCACCTGGCCGAGCCGGCAGAACGGTCAGAGGTAGTCGCTCCAGACGACGATCGAGTGAGCCGCCACGGCTGCGGTCGATGCTAGCGCCGCGGCTCAGCCGCGCAGATGCTCCGCGAGCCAGCGCAGGACGAACGCGCGGGCGCGAGACGCGCTCGGGTCGCCTTCGACGAGGTCCCAGCCGTGCGCGCCGCCCGGCAGCAGGAGCAGGTGCTTGTCCGTGCTGCGGGCCGCGGCGAGCACGTGGCGGCTGGTGCTCGCGTCGGCGTACGGGTCGGTGCGGCTGCCGACGACGAGCAGCGGCAGCGTCAGCCGCGGAAGCGCCGCGTCCGCGTTCGCGAGCTCCGGCTCCCCGGAGAAGTCGACGACCCCCGACGCGAGGCCGCGCAGCTCGGGGCCCGCCGCGAGCACCGCCGCGCCGCCCAGCGACGCCCCGCCCGCGACGACGCGTCGTGCGCCGAGCCGGCGCAGCTCGCGCACGGCGCCGACGACGTCGAGGTCGTAGCGGACCGACGCGTTCGGGCCGAGCCGCGGCGACTGGCCGAGGCCGCGCAGGTCGTACGCGAGCACGCGGTAGCCGGCGCGGGCGAGCCGGCGCGCGAAGCCGAGCCAGCCGCAGTGGGAGCCGGTCGACTCCGGCGCGAGGACGACGCCGCGCCGGCCGCTGCCGTAGACCGCCCCCGCGAGCACGACGCCGTCGGCGGCCCGGAACCAGAGCGCGCGGGAGTGCACGGTGCCCTGGCCGCAGACCCGGGTGTCGCTCTGAGGCGGCCTCGCCGGCAGCCCCTGGGCGGCGCGGGCCGCGCCGTCCGCGGAGGCGATCGCGAGTAGCAGGGCGGCGACCATGGTCAGGCGCACGAGCCAACTATAGTTCGTTCCGAACCATGACGGAACGGACTAAGAAGGCGGCGCAGAGCGAGCCGCGGCTTCGGCTGACGCTCACGGAGTACGCGATCCTCGGCCTGCTCGTGCACGTCGGCGAGCCGAGGTCGGGCTACGACCTGCGGAAGCTGGTCGACGAGTCGATCGGGTTCATCTGGCAGCCGTCGAAGACGCAGCTCTACGCGGTGCTCGCGCGCCTCGTCGGGGCGCGCCTGGCGACCGCCCGCCGTGTCCGGCAGGAGTGGCGCCCCGACAAGACGCTGTACGCGCCGACTGCGGCGGGACGGGCGGCCGTGCGCGCGTGGCTCGAGCGGGACGAGGACGAGCGCGATCCCGACCGGAGCGTCTTCGTGCTGAAGCTGTTCTTCGGCGCCCAGGCGGAGCCGGGCGGGCTCGACCCGCAGCTCGCCGCGTTCCGCGACGCGTACGCACGCAGGCTCGCGCTCTACGAGGCGAAGCTCGCGGTGCCGCCCCGGAGGGAGCGCGCCTCGGACGCGTACACGCGGCTGACGCTGCGCTACGGGATCGTGCGTGCGCGCGCAGCGGTCGAGTGGGCCGACGCGGCGCTCGCCGAGCTCCGGGCTCAGTCCGCGCCGGGCGCGAGGGTGAGAGCCGGCTTGCCGCCGCGCATGCCGGGCGCCGGAAGACGCAGCGAGTAGACGACGCCGAGCGCGGGCGGGAGCGCGGCGATCGTGAGCGCGGTCTTCAGGTCGACGGCGTCGGCGACGGCGCCGAGCGCGACGGCGGCGATGCCGCCGATCCCCATCGCGAGGCCGACCGACAGGCCGGAGGCGACGCCGACGTGCCGGGGCAGGTAGAGCTGGCTGAGCACCATCGTGACGCCGAACGTGCCGACGACGCAGATGCCGACGAGCATGAGCGCGAGCACCCCGGCCACGCCGCCGAGGTAGACGAAGACCAGCACGGCGGGCGTGATCGCCGCCTGCGTCACGACGAGCGTCCGGCGCAGCCCGATCCGGTCCGCGACGGGCCCGAGCATGAGCGTTCCCGCCGCCCCGGCGAGCAGCATGATGAAGAGCAGCCGGCTGCCGTCGGCCTTCGAGTGGCCGAGCGAGACGACCCAGAGCGGCACGAACGCGAGCAGCGCGAACCACGAGATGCTGCGCAGCGCGATCACGATGCCGAGCCGCGTCATCGCGTCGCGCTGGTCCTCTCCCACGGGCGCGTCGTCGGCCGGTGCGTCCGGCCGAAGCGTCGAGAGGTGCGGCACGAGCCGCGACAGGGCGAGCGCGGTCGCGAAGACCGGCGCCATCGCCGCGAGCCCGCCGACGAGTCCGAGCCACGCGACCAGCTGCCCCGTCGCGAAGGCGCCGAGCGCATAGCCCGCGTTGCCGCCGCTGTTGAAGTACGACATGCCGCTGGCGCGCTTCCGCCCGCTCGCGTACGCCGCGAACTTCGCCCCCTCCGGATGGAAGGCGGCGACGCCGAGCCCGCCGGCGAGCACGAGCAGCAGCACGACGGGATACTCGGGCGAGACGGCCGCGCCGCCGACGCCGACGGCCGCGAGGAGCGCGCCGCCGGGGACGAGCCAGAGGGCGCCTCGCCGGTCGGACCAGAGGCCGAACACGGGCTGGACGACCGACGACGAGACGGTCGCCGCGAGGAGCAGCAGGGCCGAGAGCGCGTAGTTCAGGTGGAAGCGGTCGGTCATGAAGGGGATCAGCGCCGGCACGCTTCCCGACGCGAAGTCCACCGCCAGGTGGCCGCCGGCGAGGCTCGCCATTGCCTTGCGGTCGATGTGCGCGCCCACCGCGTCCGATGCTAGCGACGCGCCTCTGGTACGGGCGCCCGCCACGTAGGCTGACGCGCGCGTGAAGGAAGTGGGCATTCCCGGGGGCGGCGACGCGTTCCGCGACAGCTTCCGCGCGGCGCTCGCGACGATCCTGGAGCTGTCCCTGTCCGAGGTCCCGGAGGCGGGCGGCGCGGCCGATGCCGTGGCGGGCGGAACGCTCACGCGCTGGCTCGGCGGCCTCGGCATGGGTCTCGTGCCGGTCGCGGAGCCGCGGACGTTCGCGTGGGCGGGGCCGTGGCTCGCCTGCGTGCAGCCGCCACGGGGAGAGCGCCGGTTCGTCGTCATGTACGGGGTGCCGTCGGGCGTCGTGTGGGACCCCGCGGGCGACGGCGCCGTGGCGTCCGAGTGGCTCGTCGAGGGGTTCGTCGTCGCGGCGTCGGACATCGCGCTCGCACGACCCGCGTCGCCGGCGCCGCCGCGCGCGGGCGGCGTGCTCGAGGAGATCTGGGTCGCGGCCGCCGCGGGCGAGCCGGTGCGCGCGCTCGACCGCGTGACGGCGCGCGCCGGTGCCGGCCTCGACGGCGACCGCCACGTCACCGGGCGCGGAACCTTCCCGTCCGGCCTCCCGGGCAGCGCGCTGACGCTGATCGAGGCGGAGGTCTGCGAGTCGTTCGAGCCGCCGCTTCGGGCCGGCGAGCACCGCCGCAACCTCGTGACGCGTGGCATCGACCTCAACGCCCTCGTCGGCCGCGAGTTCACGATCGGGAGCGTGCGCTGCCGCGGCATGCGCCTGTGCGAGCCGTGCAGGGTCGTCGACGGCTACGCGTCGCGGCCGGTCCTGCGCGCGCTCGTCCATCGCGGCGGCCTGCGCGCCGACGTCCTCGAGGACGGCGAGGTCCGGACGGGCGATCCGGTCTCGGCGCTCGACGACCGCTGACCCGGCACCCGCGGCGTCGCCGCGGATGCCGGGCCGTCGCCCCGCTCAGCTCGCGCCGGCGAAGGCGGGAGACGAGGCGAGCTTCGGCGCGCCGCCGTGCTCCACCCGCGGCAGCCATTCGAGCCAGCGGGGGAGGTACCAGTTCCACTCGCCGAGCAGCTTCATCGTCGCGGGCAGCAGGACGGCGCGGACGATCGTCGCGTCGATGAGCACCGCGGCCGCGAGGCCGATGCCCATCTCCTTCATGTCGAGGATCGGCAGCGTGGCGAAGATCGAGAACACGCCGACCATCACGAGGGCGGCGCTCGACACGACGCCCGCGGTCGTCTTGATCCCGTGGGCGACCGCGTCTTCCGTCTTCAGGCCGCGGTCGTGCGCCTCGCGGACGCGGCTCAGGATGAAGACGTGGTAGTCCATCGAGAGGCCGAAGAGGATCACGAACATGAAGATCGGCAGCCAGAACGCGACGCCGCCGTTCGAGGTGAAGTGCAGGACGCCGGCGCCCCAGCCGTACTGGAACACGGCCACGAGCACGCCGTAGGCGGCGCCGACGGACAGCAGGTTGAGCACGATCGCCTTCGCCGCGATCACGACCGACCGGAACGAGACGAGCAGCAGGACGAACGCGAGCGTGAGCACGAAGGCGAAGACGAGCGGCCACGAGTGCTTCAGCAGCGCGTTCGCGTCGACGGAGTTGGCGGTGCCGCCGGTGACGGCGTACGCCGCGCCGGGCAGCGTGCCGACCGTCCGTGGGAGGATCCGCTCGCGCAGCGTGCGGAGCGCGGCGGCCGAGCGGGCGTCGGTGCCGTTCCCGGCGAGCGGGATCGTGATGCGGGTGGTGCTGCGAGTCGCGTTGACGTCCACCTCGATCGGCGTGCGCATCTGGCCGCTCGCCAGCGCCTGCGTGCGCAGCTCGCGGATCGCCGCCACCGTCGCGGGCGCGTCGGCCGGCGCCCTCACCGCCACGATCGCGGGAGCGACGTTGCCGGGGAACGCCTTCTGGAGCCGGTCGATCGTCGAGACCGTCGCGATGCCCTTCGGCAGCGCGTCGAGGCCGGTCTGCGCGGTGTGGATGTGCAGCACGGGAACCGCCAGCACGAGCAGGACGGCCGCGGCGGCGACTGCCGACGCGAGCGGCCTGCGCAGCGCGGGCGTGAGCACCGCCGACCACAGCCGGTTCTCGCCGCGCTCGCGGCGGAGACGGCCGAGGAACGGGATGCGGCCCTTCTCGATGCGGTCGCCGAGCTTCGACAGCAGCGCCGGCAGCACGGTCAGCGAGCCGAGCATCGCCACCGCGACCACCATCATCGTCGCGACGCCGAACGAGAGGTACGTCTTGTCGCCGCTGATCAGCATCCCGGCCATCGCCACCATCACCGTGACGCCCGAGATGAGGACGGAGCGGCCCGACGTGGCCGCCGCGGCCTCGAGCGCGGCGTCGGCGCTCTTCCCCGCGGCGCGCTCCTCACGCTCGCGCTTGAGGTAGAAGAGCGAGTAGTCGACGCCCACCGCGAGCCCGACGAGCAGCAGCACCGCGCTCACGTTGGGGTCCATGGGCACGAGATGGCTCGGTAGCGCGACGAGCCCGATCGTCCCGGCGACGGCCGAGAGCGCGAGCAGCAGCGGCACGCCCGCCGCGACGATCGCGCCGAACACGAGCAGCAGCACGATCAGCGTCAGCGGGACCGACCGCTCGCCCGCCTGCTCGAGCTGACGGTTGAACGCCTCGTTCAGCGCCTTGCCGGAGCTGATCGAGCCGGCCTCGCCGATCGTGAAGCCGGGATGCCGTGCGGCGACCGCGGACGTGGCGGCGGTGATCGCGTCGATGTGCTTCGTCGCGACCTTGGAGTCGCCCTTCATCGCCCACTGCACGATCGCGCTGTGGCCGTCCGCCGAGACCTGCCCGCTTCCGGCGCGGTACGGCGAGCGGAGGTTGGCGATCATCTCGAACTTGCCGACCGTCCGGACGACGTCGCCGACCGCCGCGCGGAATGCCGGGTCGCCTGCCGTCAGCGACCGGCTCTGGACGAGGACGATCTCGGTCTGCGGGTCGGTCTGGAACCCCGCCTGCCGGAGCAGCCGGTCGGCGCGGTGCGACTGCCCGACGTTCGCGTTCTGCTCGTCGATCTGGCGCGTGCCCACGACGTGGCCGAGCGCGAGCGCGGCGACGACGAAGGCGAGCCACCCGAAGACCGCCGCCTTCCGGTGGGCCGCGCTCCAGCGACCCATCCGGGCCGCGATGTTGTTCGATCTCTCGAGAGGTGACATGGCCTGCCTTTCGGATCGCGGAGAGTGGACGATCCGAGCCTCCCGGCGTCGGCGCGCCGCGGGTATGCAGCGGGCCTGCCTCTTGCGGTGCGGGAATCCCCACCGTCGGTCGCGGGCCGTCCCCATTCCCGCGGCGCGTCTGCGCGGTCAGGCTGCACGCATGAGCTTCAAGTCGATCCTCTACCTCACCGTCCTCGTCGCGGCGCTGCTCCTGCTCGCCGTCGGCGGCTGGCTGGCGAAGGGCCTGAAGGCGTTCGTCGGCCAGACGACACAGCCCGGCCGCCGGCCGTTGCTCAGCGGCGCAGGTACGTGAGCGCCGCGAGCACGCGGCGGTGGTCGTGCTCGTCCGCCGGCAGGCGCAGCTTCGTGAAGATGCTCGTGACGTGCTTCTCGACCGCGCCCGGCGTGACGACGAGCCGCTCCGCGATCGCCTGATTCGACCGGCCCTCGGCAATCAGCTCGAGCACCTCCCGCTCGCGCGGCGTCAGCTCCGACAGCGGGTCGTCGTCGCGGCGGCGGCCGACGAGCCGCGAGACGACCTCGGGGTCGAGCGCCGAGCCGCCCTCGGCGACGCGCTTCACCGCGGCCGCGAACTCCTTCACGTCCGCGACGCGGTCCTTGAGGAGGTACCCGACGCCGTCGGCGTTCGCCTGCAGCAGCTCGAGCGCATAGGCCGACTCGACGTACTGCGAGAGCACGAGCACGCCCACCTGCGGGTGGCGGGCGCGGATCTCCTGCGCCGCCCGCAGCCCCTCGTCGGTGTGCGTCGGCGGCATCTTGATGTCGACGATCGCGACGTCGGGCGAGTAGGAGCGCACCTTCAGGAGCAGCTCGTCGGGATCGCCCGCTTGGCCGACGACGTGGAAGCCGGCGTCGTTGAGGAGCCTCGCGATGCCTTCGCGGAGGAGCACCGAGTCCTCGGCGATCACGACGCGCAGCCGTGCCCCGAGCCCCTCCTCGGCGACGTCCGCCCGCAGGGGCGGGAAGCCGACCGCCGGGTCGAGCTGGTAGATCCGCTCCGGCTGGTCGAGCCCGCGCAGCTGGTGCGCGCCGAGGTCGAGCGCCTCGACCGAAGTCGAAAGCGATCCGTACGCGGCTTCCGAGAGCAGCACCTGGCCGCCGTGCCCGGCGGCGCAGACGCGGGCCGCGCGGTGCATGTCGAGGCCGACGTAGCTGCCCTCGACGCGGAGCGGCTCGCCGGCGTGGATGCCGATCCGCACGCGGACCGGCCCGTCGTGCCGGCTCTGGATCTCGCGCGCCGCGGCGACCGCCGCGTCCGGCTCGGCGAACGCCGCCGCGAGCTGGTCGCCGCGACAGTCGATCTCCGAGCCTCCGTTCGCCGCGAGCGCGTTCCGGACGACGCGCCGGTGCTCCTCGAGCGCGGCGGGGTAGTCGTCGCCGAGCTCCTGCACGAGCCCCGTCGAGCCCTCGATGTCGGTGAAGAGGAGCGTGACGCTCACGTCGCTCGAGTCTACGACGGGCCTGTCGGCGAAAAGGTGGGGCTAACCCCACCTTGGCGCGTCGTCCGCTGTGCCACGATGCGCCGCGTGACGTCCGTGCTGATCGTCGACGACCACCCGAGCTTCCGCGCGTCCGCGCGGGCGCTGCTCGAGGCGGAGGGGCTCGACGTGGTCGGCGAGGCGGCGGACGGCGCGTCCGCGCTCGAGGAGGCGGCGCGGCTCCGGCCGCAGGTCGTCCTGCTCGACGTGCAGCTGCCGGACATCGGTGGCTTCGACGTCGCCGCGCGGCTGTCGGCGGACGGCGGGCCGCAGGTGATCCTCACGTCGAGCCACGACGTCCGCGACTTCGGTCAGCTCGTCGCGCGGAGCGGCGCCGCCGGGTTCATCCCGAAGGCCGAGCTGTCCGCGGCCGCGATCGCCGAGCTGCTCCGCTGACGCGGGGTCAGCGGCGCGCCTGCGCCGCGGCGAGGTCCGCCTCCTCGCGCTCGTCCGGCTCGGGCTCGAACGGGATCGCGGCCCAGATGCGCGTGCCGTGGCCGGGCGAGCTGTCGACGCCGAAGCGGCCGCCGAGCGCGTCGACGCGGTCGGCGAGGCCGCGGATCCCCGACCCGCCCGCGATCTCCGCGCCGCCGACGCCGTCGTCGACCACCTCGACCGCGGCGACCCTGTCGCGGCATCTCGCGCGCACGAGCACCTTGGTCGCCTCTGCGTGTCGCGCGACGTTCGTCAGCGACTCCGAGACGAGGTAGTAGAGCGCGGCCTCGACCGGCTCCGGCAGCCGCGCGTCGATCTCGTTCGCGACCTCGACCGGGAGCGTCGAGCTCTCCGCGAGCGCGTCGAGCGCGAGGCCGAGGCCCGCCTCCGTGAGGATGGTGGGGTGGAGGCCGCGCGCGAGGTCGCGCAGCTCGCCCAGCGCCACGGACAGGCCCTCCGACGCGGAGGCGATCAACTCGGCGGCCTCGCCCGGCGACGAGCGCAGCGCCGAGGCGGCGAGCCGCAGCGTGAGCGAGACGGAGACGAGGCGCTGCTGCGCGCCGTCGTGGAGGTTGCGCTCGAGACGGCGGCGCGTCTCGTCGGCGGTCTGGACGATGCGGGCCCGCGACGCGCGCAACTCGGCCTGCGCCTGCTCGTTCGCGATCGACTGGGCGACGAGGTCGGCGAAGCTCCGGAGCGGCTGCTCCGCACCGGCCGGGAACGGCGTTTCGGCCGGCCGCGACGCGGTCAGCGCGCCGACGAGCCACGCGTTCGCGATCACCGGGGCGGCGACGACCGAGACGGTTCCGCGCTCGGGGGACGTCTCCGTCGCACGGCTCGCGGCGCCCGTCTCGAGCACCGTCAGCGTCGGGCTGCCGGAAGCGGGGTGGTAGAGCGACCCGGGCTCGACCGGCTCGCAGCCGGGGGCGGTCGAGGCGGCGACGACGACCACCTCGTCGGGGACGCCCTCCCAGCGCACGAACATGACGCTCGTCGTCCCGAAGAGCGACTCGATCTCGGCCATCGCCGCGCCCAGGACCTCGCTCTTCGGGCGGCCCGCCGCGACGAGCGTCGCGACGCGCCGCAGCGCCGACTGCTCGGCGATCAGCGCCGCCGTCTCGCGCCGCACCTCGGTGTTGACGATCGCCTGCGCGACGAGGGCGGCGAAGTCGCGCAGGTGGTGCTGCACGCCGGCCGGGAAGACGTCGCCCTTGCGTGTCCGGGACGCGATCACGACACCCCAGACCTTGCCGTCGACGAGGATCGGAGCGCCGATCGCCGCCTGCAGCCCGAGCTCGGCCCAGCGCTTCCTCGCGAACTCGGTCTGCAGGTCGTCGGCGGAGTCGATCCGCGCCGGGCTGCCCGTCTCGACGATCCGCGCCGTGATTGTGTCGCCGCCGTACGCGAGCACCTCGTTGCCCGCGCGCGGCTCGACGCCCTCGGCGCTCCAGGCGCCGATCATGCGAATCGTGTCGCCGTCCCAGCGCAGCGTGGCCGCCCGCTGCGCCCCGAACAGCGCGCCGATCTCCGAGACGACCGCGGTCACGAGCTCGGGCTCGCTCACGCCGGCCGCGACGAGCGTCGCGATGCGCCGCAGCGCCGCCTGCTGCTCGGCGACCCGCTCCAGCTCCGCGAGGCGGCGCCCCTGCTCCGACCTGTCCGACACGGAAGTCATGACATTCCAGCCTACGCTCGCGACTTCGCCGTGTCACCGCGGCGGCCGGAGACGAGTGTAGCCGGGGTCGCCCGCGTGGCCCTGGGGCCGCCTCAGCGTGGATCCGGGCTCAGTACGAGCGCGGCAGGCCGAGGACGTGCTGCGCGAGGTAGGCGAGCACGAGGTTGTTCGAGACGGGCGCGACCGTGTACAGCCGCGTCTCCCTGAACTTGCGCTCGACGTCGTACTCGACGGCGAAGCCGTAGCCGCCGTGCGTGTCGAGGCACGCGTTCGCGGCCTGCCACGACGCCTCCGAGGCGAGCAGCTTCGCCGTGTTCGCCTCTGCGCCGCAGGGCCGGCCCGCGTCGTACAGCCAGGCCGCCTTGGAGCGCACCAGCGCCGCGGCCTCGACCGCGGCGTGCGCGCGGGCGATCGGGAACTGCACGCCCTGGTTCGCCCCGATCGGCCGGCCGAAGACGGTGCGCTCGCCCGCGTACCTCGACCCCTTCTCGACGAACCAGCGTCCGTCGCCGATGCACTCCGACGCGATCAGGATGCGCTCCGCGTTCATCCCGTCGAGGACGTGGCGGAAGCCGCTTCCCTCCTCCCCGACCAGCGCGTCGTCGGGCAGCTCGACGCCGTCGAGGAAGACCTCGGTCGCCGCGTGGTTCATCATCGTCGCGATCGGACGGATCGTCAGCCCGTCGCGCGCGTCTCTCAGGTCGACGAGGAAGGTCGAGAGCCCCTCGCCGCGCGTCCGCACCCGGTCGGCGGGCGTGGTCCGCGCCAGCAGGAGCATCAGGTCGGAGTGCTCTGCGCGCGACGTCCAGATCTTCTGGCCCCGCACGACGTAGCCGCCGTCCACCTTCTCCGCGGTCGTCCGGATCGACAGCGTGTCCGACCCCGCCCCCGGCTCGGTGACGCCGAACGCCTGGAGGCGGAGCTCGCCGCTCGCGATCCGCGGCAGGAAGCGCGCCTTCTGCTCCGCGCTGCCGTGCCGCAGGAGCGTGCCCATCGTGTACATCTGCGCGTGGGCCGCGGCGGCGTTGCAGCCGCAGGCGTTGACCTCCTCGACGATCGCGCAGGCCGCCGTCAGGTCGAGGCCGGCGCCGCCGTACTCCTCCGGGATCGGCGCCGCCAGCCAGCCGGCCTCGGTCAGCGCGCGGACGAACTCGGTCGGGTAGCCGTCGGGCTCGAGCCCGCGCCAGTACTCGCCGGGGAACCGCGAGCAGAGCTCGCGCACCGCGGAGCGGATCTCGGCCAGCCCGGGCTGCTCGTCGAACGTCATCGCGCGCGGTCGATCAGTTTCGCATCGCACCGCCGGGGCTAGTGCGCCTTGTCGTAACGTTGCACCGGAAACCGCGACGGATGCCCGGCAGAAGATGGTGTCTGACACCTCCTCCGGAGAGCGCGTCCGGTCGAAGGTTTGGATGCGGATGGCCAAGTTGACGAAGCTTGAGGGACTGACGCTCCGCCGCCGATCGCCGGACGCCCGCACCCTGCCCCGCTCTGCCGCGGCAGGCGCGGCCGCGGCGTGCGCGTGGGCGGCGTTCGAGCCGCTCGACCGGCGGCTCCTGCGCCACGACTACTCGGACGTGGCGGTGCTGGGCAAGCTCGTCACCAGGTCGCGCGCCTGGCCGCTCGCCGGCGTCGTCTTCCACGCCGCGAACGGCGCCGCCTTCGGCGTCGCCTTCGAGCTCGTGCGGCGGCGCGTCAGGGTGCCTCCGCGGAGGCTCGCGCCGACGCTCGCGCTCGCCGAGCACCTCGCGCTGTTCCCGCTCGGTCGGATCGTCGACGCCCGACACCCCGCGCGCGGTGAGCCCGGCGTCGCGTCGCTGACGGGTTGGCGGGCGTTCGCGCAGGCGACGGTGCGCCATGCGCTGTTCGGCGTCGTGCTCGGACGGCTCTGACGAGGTTCGTCGGCCTCACGCGGCGACCGGCAGGTCGGCCGCCTCGACCGGTGCGGCCGCCGAACGACGACGCGGGACGATGCCGACCGCGGTGACTGCGGCGAGGACGGCGAACGCGACGCAGGCCCAGAGCGCGGGCCGGAAGCCGGCGGTGACCGCTGCGGGCGAGCCGAGGTGGCCGTGGGCGGAGAAGACCGCGCTCGCGATCGCCAGCGCGAACACGGTGCCGAAGCGCTGCGCCATGTAGTTGACGCCGGACGCCTTGCCGAGCTCCTCGGGGGCGACCGCGGCGAGCACGGCCGTCGGCACGGTCGGGAGCGCCATCGAGATGCCGACGCCGGCGACGAGCAGCGCGGCGTCGAGCTCGACCCAGCTCGTCGCGAGCGAGCTGCGGCTCGCGACCCAGACGTACCCGACCGCCTGCAATGCGAGCCCCGCGAGCATGATCGGGCGGCGACCGATCCGGTCGGAGAGCGCGCCGGCGAGCGGCGCGACCACCATCGGCGTGCCGAAGAACGGCAGCAGGCGGATCCCGGTCTGAAGGGGCGAGTAGCCGCGCGCGAGCTGGAACTCCTGCGTGACGAAGAACGCGGCGGCGAAGGTGGCGCCGTGCAGGAAGTAGGTGGTGAGGTTGCCGATTGCGAACTCGCGGCTCCCGAACAGCCGGAGCGGAACGAGCGGCGCGACCGCCCGGCTTTCCCACCACACGAACGCGGCGAGCAGCAGCGATCCGGCGACGAGCCCGGCGACGATCTCCCCGCTCGCCCAGCCGACGTCGTTGGCGCGGGTGAGCGACCAGACGAGGGCGACGACGCCCGCGGTGACGAGGGTGACGCCGGCGAGGTCGAGCCCTTCCGGCGCGCCGTGGCTCTCCGGGAGCAGGCGCGTGCCGAGCACGACCGCGGCGAGACCGATCGGAACGTTGATCCAGAAGATCCAGTGCCAGTCGAGCCCCTCGGCGATCGCGCCGCCGACGATCGGCCCGAGCGCGACGGCGAGGCCCGCGAGCCCGCCGTAGACGCCGACGATCATCCCGCGCTTCCCGGGCGGGAAGGCGGTCGTCAGGATCGTGAGGCTGAGCGGCAGCACGACGGCCGCGCCGAGCCCCTGCACGGTGCGGGCGGCGATCAGCCCGGCCACGTCGGGGGCGACCGCGCACGCCGCCGAGGCGAGCGTGAACAGCGCCAGGCCGGCGCAGAAGACGAGGCGGCGGCCGAAGCGGTCGCCGAGCGCGGCGGCGGTGACGATGCCCGCGGCGAACGCGATGCCGTACGCGTTCACCGTCCACTGCAGCGATGCGAGGCCGACGTGCAGGTCCCGCTGCATGCGCGGCAGCGCCGTGATCACGACCAGCGCGTCCAGGACGACCATGAAGTAGGCGGTCGAGGTCAATCCGACCACCCATCCGAGGCGGCGGCTCGATGTCGGCGTGTCCCTCACGTGCTCCTCCTTGCGTCGTGGCCGGCTCGTCGGCCGGTTCTGCCTCGATGACGAACGGGGCGCGGCGCGACGGACAGCCGGGCGGCGAAAATCGGTGTCCGTCCCCGCCGCCGCCGTTCGTCTTCAGGCAGACACACCGTCCACCCGAGGAAGGAGAGGTCATGCAGTACGCGCTCTTGCTCTACGGCAACGCCGAGGCTCTGGCCGAGGCGACGGCGGAGGACTGGCAGAGCTTCAACGCCGGGATCGGCGCGGTCCTCGCGCGGCCGAACGTGGCCGGCTACGTCCGGCTGCAGCCGGTCGGGACGGCGACGACCGTTCGCGAGGGACAGCGGGGAACGCTGGTCACGGACGGGCCGTTCGTCGACAGCAAGGACTTCCTCGGCGGCTTCGTCCTCGTCGAGGCGGAGAACCTCGACGGCGCGCTCGCCGTGGCGGACGAGCTGCACCGGGTCGGGGCCACGGTGGGGGTCGAGGTGCGGCCCGTCAACGAGGAGCCGCTTCCCGGTGCTTGAGCAGGTCTTCCGCGACGACTGGGGTCGCGTCGTCGCGTCGCTGGTCGGCTTCCTCGGCGACATCGAGCTCGCCGAGGAGGCCGCCCAGGAGGCGTTCGCGACCGCCGCCGAGCGCTGGCCGCGCGACGGCGCCCCGGCGAGCCCGACGGGATGGCTGATCGCGACCGCCCGCAACCGCGCGATCGACCGCATCCGCCGCGAGCGGACGCTGGCGGCGAAGACAGAGCGGCTCCGGCTGGAGCTGCGGGGCGAATCGGAGGAGACGATGGACGAGACGACGGCGTTTCCCGACGAGCGCCTCGAGCTGATCTTCACCTGCTGCCATCCGGCGCTCGCGCTCGAGGCTCAGGTCGGCCTCACGCTGCGAACGCTGGGCGGCCTCTCGACGGAGGAGATCGCGCGCGCCTTCCTCGTCCCGTTCGAGACGATGAGCAAGCGGCTCACGCGCGCCAGGCACAAGATCCGCGACGCCGGCATCCCGTTCGCCGTCCCGCCCGACCACCTGCTGCCCGAGCGGCTCGACGCGGTGCTCGCGGTCGTCTACCTGATCTTCAACGAGGGCTGGGGCGGCGGCCGCTTCGACCTCGCGGCGGAGGCGATCCGCCTCGGCCGCGCGCTCGTCGAGCTGATGCCGGACGAGGCCGAGGCGCACGCGCTGCTCGCGCTGATGCTCCTCGACCACGCGCGCAGCGCCGCACGGTTCTCGGGCGGCGAGCTCGTCCTGCTCGACGACCAGGACCGGTCGCTGTGGGACGGCGAGCGGATCGAGGAGGGCCGGCGGCTGCTGGAGCGGGCTCTCGCGCTGGACGGGCGCGGGCCGTACGTCATCCAGGCGGCGATCGCCGACCTCCACCTCCGGCAGCCGCGCGACTGGCAGGAGATCGCGCTGCTCTACCGCAGGCTCGAGGACGTCACCGGCTCGCCGGTGGTGACGCTGAACCGGGCGGTCGCCGTCGCCGAGCTCGAAGGGCCCGAGGCGGCGCTCGCGCTGATCGAGAGCCTCGACCTCGACGAGTACCGCTACTACCACTCGACCCGCGCGGACCTCCTGCGGCGCCTCGGCCGCGACGACGACGCGCGCGCAGCGTACGCCCGCGCGCTCGAGCGGACCGAGCCCGGGCCGGAGCGGCGGTTCCTCGAGGGCCGCCTCGCGGGCTCGTAGGCGGGGTCGCGCGAGGCAGGCGCCCCGGTCGCGGCGACCGGGGCACCTGCCCGAGCAAGACGGCTCGTGCGCCGTCGCGCGTTGCGCCGTCAGGCGCGCTCCTTCTCGCCGAAGCCGGAGTCGCCGAAACCGCACCGCGCCGGGCCTTGATGCTCGGGAGGATTTCGATTACAGATCGCCACGATGGCGCACCGCCGAATCCTGCTCTCGGCCTCGTTCGCGGGCGTCTGCTGCCTCGTCGCGACGGCGGCTGCCGGGGCGGCCGCCAAGCCGGCGATCGGAAGGCCGACGGCGTCGCCGGCGAAGCCGGTCGCGGGTCGGGCGTTCAGCGTCGCCTTCCCGGTCGAGCACGCTCGCTCGGCGGCGTTCTCCGTGACGCTCGGCGCCGCCCGTGTCCGTCACCGCGACTCGTTCGCGCACGGGACCGCGCGGACGACCTTCGTCGTCCCGAACGCCGCCGGCCTGCTTCGCGTCAAGCTGACCGCGCGCTCGGGCGGGGGCGCGACGACGCGCGAGGTCTCCTACGCGCTGCGCGGTCCGCCGGCGCCGCCTGCAGTGTCGATCGACGACGCATCGGCTGCCGAGGGCAGCAGCGGCACGACGCCGCTGGCGTTCCAGGTCACGCTCTCGCACGCGTCGACGAAGACCGTCTCCGTCGCGTACGCGACGTCCGACGGCACCGCCACCGCCCCCGCCGACTACGCCGCGACCAGCGGCACGCTCACGTTCGGGCCGGGGCAGACGGCGAAGACGATCGCCGTCCCGATCGTCGGCGGCCAGGCGATCGAGCCCGACAAGCAGTTCACCGTCACGCTCTCGAAGGCGGTCAACGCGACGATCGCCGTCGGCACCGCCACCGGCACGATCCACAAGCACAACGCGCCGAACGCGGGCTCGTGGCAGGGCGCGACGCAGGAGGGCAACTACGTCTACTTCACGATCACGCAGGACGGGACGATCACCCAGTTCCGGACGAACAGCCTCACCGAGAACTGCAACGACGGCTTCTACCTCCAGGGCGGCGTCGACTGGGGCACGCAGAACGAATGGCCGATCGCGAGCGACGGCACCGTCACCGCCCAGTACAGCGGGGCGGGACCGCCGTCCGGCGGCGGGGTGGAGTACACGGCCGAGAGCTGGAAGCTCACGGGCACCTTCACGACGACGACCGTGAGCGGGACGATCTCGCTCGACGACCAGCTCTCGTACCAGGGCTCGGACTACGACTGCTCCGGCTCGGTGACCTTCACCGCGAGCTTCCAGGGCTGACCGGCCGGCGGCCGCGGGCGGACGGCCCGCGGCTCCTACAATCGAGCGATGGAGCGCAAGCTCGCCACCGTTCTCTTCGCCGACCTGGTCGACTCCACGTCGCTCGTCTCCGCGGTCGACCCGGAGGTCGTGCGGCGGCGGGTGCGCGAGTACTTCGCCCGCGCGTCGCAGAGCATCGGCCTCTACGGCGGCACCGTGGAGAAGTTCGCGGGCGACGCGGTGATGGCCGCCTTCGGCGTCCCCCGCACGCACGAGGACGACGCGGTGCGGGCGATCCGCGCCGCGTTCGCGATCCTCGACGACGTGCACGAGCTCGGCCTCGAGGCGCGGCTCGGCGTGGAGGCCGGCGAGGTCGTGGTCGACGACGAGGACTCGACGTTCGCGACCGGCGAGGCGGTCAACCTCGCCGCCCGGCTGCAGCAGGCTGCCGCGCCGGGAGAGATCAGGCTCGGACCGGTGGTGCGGCGGCTCGCCGCCGGCGCGGTCGAGCTCGAGGACGCGGGGCCGCTCGAGGTGAAGGGGCGCGGCGAGCCGCTCTGGACCTGGCGCGCGATTCGCGCGCTCGCGCCGTCGGCGCTGCGGGCCGCGGCGCCGTTCGTCGGCCGCGAGGAGGAGCGCGAGCTGCTCGAGAACGCGCTCGCGCGCGCGACCCGCGACCGGCGCGGCACGCTCGTCACCGTCTTCGGCGAGCCGGGGATCGGCAAGTCGCGGCTCGTCTCGGAGTTCGTGCAGAGCGCGGAGCGGGTGACGGCGCTCACCGGCCGTGCGCTGCCGTACGGGGAGGGCGTCGTGTACTGGCCGCTCGCGACGATGGTGAAGGCGTCGGCCGGGATCAGCGACGACGACCCCGCCGCCGACGCGTTCGAGAAGCTGCGCGTCTGCTGCGAGAGCGAGGCGGTCGCCGACCTGCTGGCGGTCGTGCTGGGGGTCCTCGGGGCGACCGAGGACGAACGCACCGCCGGCGAGGTGACGTGGGCGGCGACGCGCTGGGCGGAGGAGCTCGCCGACGCGCAGCCGCTGGTGCTGGTCTTCGAGGACGTCCACTGGGCCGACGAGCTGCTGCTCGACCTGATCGAGCACCTCGCGCGCAACCTCCGCAACTCGCCCGTCCTGATCGTCTGCGTCGCGCGGCCGGACCTGCTCTCGTCCCGCGCGGGCTGGGGTGGCGGGAATCCCCGCGCGATGTCGCTCGAGCTCGGGCCGCTGAGCGGCGAGGAGAGCCACGAGCTGGTCGGCGCCCTGCTCGCGCACGCCGACACGCCGCCGGCGCAGCGCGCGCTCGCGCTCGAGAAGGCGGAGGGCAACCCGCTCTTCCTCGAGGAGACCGCGCGCATGTTCACGGCAGGCGAGAGCGGCGTGCTCGGGCGCGTCCCGGACACGGTTCAGGCGCTGATCGCGGCCCGGATCGACACCCTCGACGGACCGGAGAAGCGGCTGCTGCAACGGGCGGCGCTGGTCGGGCGTGTGTTCTGGCGCGGCGCGCTCGACGCGCTCTCGCCCGACCTCGAGGTCGCGGACTGCCTCGACCGCCTGCTCGAGCGCGAGTTCTTCGTGCCCGAGTCGCGCTCGTCGATCTCGGGCGAGCGCGCGTTCCAGTTCACGCACGGACTGATCCGCGAGGTCGCGTACGCGACGATGAGCAAGGCGGAGCGCGCGGAGGACCACCGGCGCTTCGCTGCCTGGGTCGCGGAGCGCGCGCCCGACGAGCTCGCGGACGTGCGCGCGCACCACCTCGACCACGCGGCGAAGCTCGTCGCCGAGCTCGACGGGTCCGTGCCCGCCGAGCTCGCCCGCGAGGCCGCCGCCGCGCTCGAGGGCGCCGGCCGCCGCTCGCTGCGGCGGTCGTCGTTCGCCACGGCCCGCAGGCTCCTCCAGCGCTCCGTCGAGCTGGAGCCGACGCTCGGCCGCAGGTATCTCGCGGTGCAGGCGGCGTGGTCGCTCGCCGACGTTCCGTCCGTGCGCGACGAGGCGCAGGCGGTGCTGGAAGCCGCGCGCGCCGACGGTGCACGCGACGTCGAGGGCCGCAGCCTCGTGCTGCTCGCCGACCTCGCGCTGAAGCACGACAGCGACGTACCGCGCGCGCACGACCTCGCCGACGAGGCGCTCGCGGCGCTTCCGGAGGGCGAGCTGCAGGGCCTCTATGACGCGCACTCCGTCCTGGCGGAGATCGCCTGGTGGCTGGGGGACGGCGATCTCGCCCGCCGGCATCGCGAGGCGCTGATCCCGATCGCGCAGACCACGGGTCGGCGCGATCTCGAGAGCCTCGCGCTCGCCCACCTGGCGGCGATCGCGAACGTCGAGGCGAAGTTCGCGGAGTCGGCGGAGCTCGGCTCGCGCGCGCTCGAGCTCGCCGCCGAGAGCGGCAGCCGCGACGCGCTCGGATGGGCGAAGGCCGTCGCAGGCTCGTGCGCGGCCGCGACGGGCGACGACGAGCGCGCGGCGTCGCTCCTGCACGAGGCGCTCGCCGCGTTCGAGGAGATCGGCGCCGCCGGCCGGGCCGGCTGGGCGGTGTCGAGGCTCGGCGGGATCGAGCTCGGCCGCGGCAACCTCGCTCGCGCGGAGGAGCTCCTGCGGGAGGCCGTCCGCCGGCTCGGCGCGACGCAGGAGCGCGGCTACCTCGTCGAGGCCGAGCGGCAGCTCGCGGAGACGCTCGCGCGGGCCGGGAAGATCGAGGAGGCGGAGCGCATCGCCGAGCACGCGCGCGCCACGGTCGGCCGCGAGGACGTCTGGTCGTGCGCGTCGACGCTGCACGCGCTCGCGCTGGTGCGGCTCGCGCAGGACAGGCCGGACGAGGCCGAAGCGCTTCTGCGCGAGGCGCTCGCGATCGTCGAGCCGACGATGTACGTGATCCTCGCCGACACCGTGCGGCAGTCGCTCGAGGCGCTCCGCGGCGAGCCCGCGGCCGGCCGCGTGACGTGAATCCGCGCGACGCGCTCGCGGAGCGGCTGTTCCGCGCCGCGCTCGTCAGTGCAGGACGCCGACGTCGCGCGACGGGCGGTGCATGCCCCAGCCGTTGCCGCTGAGCGACGTGCGGTCGTCCCGGATCGTGATGAGCCCGTCGAGGCCGGTGATCTCGAAGACCTTGCGCAGGTTGGCGTCGCAGCAGACGACGCCGATGTCGCCTCCGTACTTGCGCAGCCGCCGCATCGCCCTGACGAGCGCGCCGAGGAACGTCGAGTCGACGAACGTCGCGCCCGTCAGGTCGACGATGACCCGGCGCGCGCCGCCGTCGATCGCGGCGTCCAGCGAGCGCTGGAACTCCGGCACCGAGTAGAGGTCGACCTCGCCCGAGACGGCGATCACCTCGCGGGCCACGTCGAGCTGCTCGGTCGTCAGGTCGAGGCACAGAGGATGGTTGGTCGTCACTGCTCTTCTCCCGCGTGGAAAGCCCGGGGACGAGGGGCGTCAGATGTGGGCGCGGCGGGCAACCCCGCTGCTGGCTCCAACGGAGTACGATGTTCCTCGGCGAGCGGCCGGCTAAACCTCCGCGCCGCACGGCGCCCGTCGTCGGGCGGAAGTCGTTTTCTTTGCGTGCGCTTCGCCCACAACCACAGGTGGATGGGCGATCGCGAGCGTGTTCGCATGGCAATCGATGCCCCCGTCACCGAGGCGGTGAGGACGCTCGACCGGTCGCCCGGAACCGACCTCGAGGCGCGGCTGAGCATCCTGATCAACGGCTGGGGGCGCGGCCTCGCGGCGGGCCTCGAGGAGCTCGCGATCGCGGTGGACGACCTGCGCCGCCGGCGCGAGCCGACCGTGGAGGGACCCGCGAGCGAGCCGCCGGAGGAGCCGCCGGACCCCGAGGCACCCGGTGCGCCCCAGGAGGAGCCGCCGCGCGAAGAGGAGGACGAGGATCGGCTCCGAGAGCGGGCGGCCCGGTCGCGAGACGCGACGGAGGCGCTTCGCGAGGAGTCGTCCCAGGAGCGCCGCGGGCCGCGTCGCCCGGGTAGGCCCGACGCGGCGGCGGAAGGGAGCGGTCGATGAGCGCGAGAGAGTGGTTGCAGCGGCCGGGCGCGCGCACGGCCCGGTTCCTGCCGTGGCTGGACGCCGTCGCCGACTGGAGCCAGCCGCTCGTCGGCAGGGCCGTCGGCAGCCGTCCGTGGCTCGGCGACCTGCTGGACGGGACGTGGTTCGGCCAGCCCCTCCACCCGGCGCTCACCGACGCCACGGTCGGCTCGTGGGCGGCCGGGTTCGTGCTCGACGGCGTGTCGGCGGCGACCGGGGACGAGGGCGTGCACGCGGCCGCCGACGCGGCCGTGGCGGTGGGCGTCGCGAGCGCGCTGCCGACGGCGCTCACCGGCGCGTCGGACTGGCGCGTGCTGAGCGGGGAGAAGCGCCGCGTTGCGTTGCTGCACGGGCTCCTGAACAGCGCCGCGCTGGCGCTCAACGTCGCGTCGCTCGTCTGCCGCCGGACCGGCCGGCGCGGCGCCGGCCGTGCGCTCGGTGCGCTCGGCTTCGGGTTCGCGGCGACCTCGGCCCACGTGGGCGGCGAGCTCAGCTTCGGGATGGGGATCCGGGTCAACCAGACGTTCAGGGACGACCCGCCCGCGGACTGGGTGTCCGTCGGCGCCGAGGCCGACTTCGACGATCAGGGGCTGCACAAGGTCTCGGCGAACGGAACCGAGGTGCTGGTCGCGCGCAGCACGTCCGGGCGGCTGTGTGCGATCTCCAACACGTGCAGCCACCTCGGCGGGCCCCTCGACGAAGGCAGCCGGGAGGGCGATATCGTCGTCTGTCCATGGCACGGCTCGCGATTCGACCTCTGCACCGGCCGCGTGGCCGGAGGGCCGGCGGTGTACGACCAGCCGCGGCTCGAGACAAGGGTGACGGACGGCCGGCTCCAGGTCCGCCGGGCGAGTTGACCGCCGTCTGAGCCTCGACGTCAGTACCAAGCGCGTGTACGAGCCGGCCGCGGCCGCCGACGGCTACCGCGTGCTCGTCGACCACGTCTGGCCGCGCGGGGTGTCGCGCGACCGCGCCCGCCTCGACGAATGGGCGCGGGAGTTGGCGCCGAGCGACGACCTGCGCACGTGGTTCGACCACGTTCCCGAGCGGTTCGCCGAGTTCCGGTCTCGGTATCGCGAGGAGCTGAAGACGCAGAGCGCGAAGCTCGCCGAGCTGCGCGAACGTGCGCGCAAGGGCCGGGTGACGGTTGTCTACGCGGCGCGCGACGAGGAGCACAACAACGCGGTCGTCGTCGCCGAGGCGCTCCGCGATGGGTGACAGGCCCGCGGACGTGGACGAGCCGCAGGCGATCCTGACGCCGATCACCGAGGCGGCGATCTTCCTCACCCTGACTTTTGAAGACGGCGCCGAGCCCGCGATCCGCGACGCGCTCTCGGAGGTCAGCGGCCTGAGGCGCTCGGTCGGCTTCCGGATCCCGGAGGGCGGCCTGACGTGCGTCGCCGGCGTCGGCGCCGAGGCATGGGACCGGCTGTTCGGCCCGCCGCGCCCGGCCGGGCTGCATCCGTTCCGGGAGCTGAAGGGGCCGCGGCATGCCGCGCCTTCGACCCCGGGCGACCTCTTCTTCCACCTCCGTGCGCACCGGCTCGACCTCTGCTTCGAGCTCGCCCAGCTGCTGGTCGGACGGCTCGGCCCGCACGCACGGGTGGTCGACGAGGTGCACGGGTTCAGGTCGTTCGACGAGCGCGACCTGCTCGGCTTCGTCGACGGAACCGAGAACCCCGAAGGGCCGGCCGCGGCCGCTAACGTCCTGGTCGGGGACGAGGACGCGCGGTTCGCGGGCGGGAGCTACGTCGTCGTCCAGAAATACCTGCACGACCTCGCAGGCTGGAACGCGCTGACCGTCGAGGAGCAGGAGCGGGCGTTCGGACGCACGAAGCTGAACGACGTCGAGCTCCCCGACGACCTGAAGCCGTCGAACTCCCACGTGGCGCTGAACACGATTGTCGACGAGGACGGCGAGCAGCGCCAGATCATGCGCCTCAACATGCCGTTCGGCCGCGTCGGCGCGGGCGAGCTCGGCACCTACTTCATCGGCTACGTCCGTGCGCCGGAGGTGATCGAGCGGATGCTCGAGAACATGTTCGTCGGCAGGCCGCCGGGCAACACGGACCGGATCCTCGACTTCTCGACCGCGGTGACCGGCAACCTCTTCTTCGCGCCGACCGTCCGCTTCCTCGACAACCCACCGGCGCCGGCCGCGGACCGACGCCAGGCGGCCTCTCCGAACGCCTGACCGGAAACGGCGCCCGGAGAAGGGTGTCTGACACCCTCGGTGTCAGACACCCTTTTGGCCCTTCGGCAGCGGCAAGCCGGTTGTCTCGGTGGCCGGAGGAGGTGTCTGACACCGTCGATGTCAGACACCATTTTCGCCTTTCGGCAGCGGCACTCCGAGGCGGCGAGCTCAGCAGCCGCGAGCGCGAGGTCGAGGAGCGCGCCGCCCTCCGGGCCCGCAGCGGGTCGCCGGGACCGGTGCTACGGTGTCGGCGCCGGAGAGAGCGACCGGCATCCGAGGACTCTTGACGAACCTGCTGCACGCCGCTCTCCGGTTCTCCCGCACCGCTCGTGCGCGCCGGTTCGCGAACGTCGCCGGCGCGGCGGTGTCCCTCGCGGTCGCCGCGCTCGCCGGCCGCTGGTTCGCGCGCGTCGGCTTTCCGCTCGCCGGCGCGGACGCCGAGCTGACGCTCGCGGCGGGGGGCTGCTTCGTCCTCGCCGCCGCGACGAAGGCGTTCGGCTGGTCGCGGCTGTTCGCGGCGTCGCACCGGCCGCGGGCCGAGATGCTGGCGGCGGCGGGCGGGGCGGCGGCGCTGGCGGGCATCGCGCTGCCCGGGCGCTTCGACGACGCGCTGCGCGTCGCGGTGGTGCGCCGCTTCGCCGACTCGAGCGCGACCGTCGGCGCGATCGCGCTGTCCCTGTTCACGCTCGGCCTCGTCGACACCACCGCGATGACGCCGCTCGCCTCGACCGCGGCCGCATCGTCGGGGTCCGTGCCGCTGCGCGTGGGTCTCGCACTCGTCGCGGCGGCCGGGGTCGGCGCGGCCGCCTTCCTGCTTGCGCTGCCGCACCTGGCGGGCAGCGCCCGCTTCGCGCGGTTCAGGCTGTCGCGCTGGCTGCACGCGCAGTGGCCGAGCACGCGCCAGTCGGCGCTCTCGCTCGGCTCGGTCCTCGCAGCCTGGTTGACGCGCTGCGCCGGGATGTACCTGCTGCTCGTGGCGCTCGGGCTGCACATCTCGTTCGTGCTGGCGATGGTCTTCATGTGCGCGGGCGCGGCGGCGGCGGCCCTGCCGGTCGCGCCGGCGGGGGCGGTGACGCAGGTCGGCGCCGGGGCGTCGGTGCTGCTCGCGGCGGGCGTGAGCCTGTCGGAGGCGCTCACGTTCGCGGTCGCGGCGCAGCTCGTGACGATGATGGTGAACGCGGCTCTCCTGCTCGCCGTCGGCGGCGTGACGCTCGCGCGCCGCCTCCGGCCCGCCGTGTAGCGGGCGTTTGCGCGCCCGCCTGCTGCCGGCGCAGCTCGAGCTGGGCCTGCTCGCGCTCTACGTCCTCGCGTGGCAGGCGGCGAAGGTGCCGCTGCAGGCGCCGCGCTCGGTCGCGGTCGCGCACGCGCGCGAGTGGCTCGCCTTCGAGCGCGCGCACGGGCTCGCGATCGAGCACCAGCTGTCCTCGTTCGCCGGGCGCACCGATCTCGGAACCGCGCTGCTGTGGTCGTACCAGAATCTCCACCTCGCGACGGTGTTCGCGTCGATCGCGGCCGTTCGCCTGCTCGCGCCCGAGCGCTACCCCTGGCTGCGGACGACGTTCGTGCTCCTGCACCTGCCGGTGCTCGCGGTGACCGGCCTGTTCCCGCTCGCGCCGCCGCTCGCCCTGCCCGGCCTCGTGCCGGCGCGGTTCGCCGCCGCCTCCTCGGGCGACGCGACGGCGCCGCTCTCGAACGTGACCGCCGCGGCCGCGAGCATCCACTTCGCCTGGGCCGCGTGCGTCGCCGCCGCCGGCGTGCTGCTCGCCCGGCGCTCGCGGCTCGCGCTCGTCCTGCTGCTCTACCCGCTGTGGAACTTCCTCGTCATCGTCGGCACCGGCAACCACTTCGTCCTCGACGCGGTCGTCGGCGGCGCCTGCTTCCTCGCCGCCGCGGGCGTCGCGGCCCTCCTGCACCGCGGTGCCGCGGCGGCGACGCCGGCGCCCGGCGCCCGCGCGGCGCGCATCGTCGCCGGCACCGCGCTGATCGCCTACGGGATCGAGGCCGGCTCCTCGACGATCGGCCCGCACGGGACAGCGGTCCTCGCTACGGCGGTGACGCTCGGCGCGCTCCTCGTCGCGCCGGCGCGGCTGGCCCACCGCGTGCACGTGCTGCCGCGGTAGCTACCCGGGCGCCGCGGCGAAGCGAAACAGCGTCGTCGAGACGAAGGTTTCGCCGGGGCGCAGGACCGTGCTCGGGAACCCCGGCTGGTTCGGCGAGTCCGGCGCGTGCTGCGTCTCGAGCGCGATGCCGCCTCCCGGAAGGTGCGGCGGCGTCAGCGTCCCGCCGGTCCAGACCTGCACGCACGGCTCCGTCGTCCACACCTCCAGGCTGCGACCGCCGCGCGGGTCGACGAGCCGCGCCGCGCGACGGACCCGGTCGCCCGCGTCGAGCACGACGTTGTGGTCGAGGTCGGCGTCGCCGAGGAGGCGCGCTGCGCGGAAGTCGACGGCGGTGCCGTCGACCGGCGCGATCTCCCCGAGCGGGATGCCCGTCTCGTCGAGCGGCGTGTAGTGCGCTGCGTCGAGCCGAAGCGTGTGCGTCCGCAGCCGCGCCGGGCCTGCCTCGGCGCCGGCGAGGTTCCAGCAGGAGTGGTTCGTCAGGTTGACGACGGTCGGCGCGTCCGTCGTCGCCCGGAAATCGAGACGCAGCTCCCAGTCGTGGAGCGCGTACGTCACCTCGACCGCCAGGTTCCCGGGAAAGCCCATCTCGCCGTCCGCGCTCGCGTACGACAGCGTCACCGAGGCGTCGTCCTCCCGCATGCAGGTCCACGTTCGCTTGGCGAAGCCGTCCGGACCGCCGTGGAGACAGTTGCCGCGGTCGTTCCGCGGCAGCTCGTACGAGCGCCCGTCGAGCGCGAACCGGCCGCCCGCGATGCGGTTCGCGTAGCGTCCGACCGTCGCGCCGAGGAACGACGCCGGCCGCACCCGGTATTCCGCCGCGGTCGCGTACCCGAGCGCGACGTTCACGGCGCGGCCGTCCGGGCCGGGGACGAGCAGCTCCTGGAGCGTCGCGCCGTAGGCGAGCACCGATGCCTCGAGCCCGCTCCGTGCCGTGAGCCGCCAGCGGTCGCGCATCAGCGCCGTCCGGAGGCTGGTAGCTTCGCGGGGCCCGCGCGGCGACACCTGATGGCGGTCATCTCTGCATCCATCCTCGACGCGGACCTCGGGCACCTGCGGAGCGAGGTCGAGCGCGTCGCCGACGCCGGCGTCGACGCCTTCTCGCTCGACGTCATCGACGGCCACTTCGCCCCGCGGATCACCTTCGGCGAGAACGTCGTCGCGCGCGTACGCGACTGGATCGAGCTGCCGATCGAGGTCCACCTGATGGTCGAGCAGCCGGAGCGGTTCGTCGAGCAGATGTGCGACGCCGGCGCGGACCTGATCCTGTTCCACGTCGAGGCGACGCGCGAGGCGGACGCGATCGTCGAGCGGGTTCGCTCGGCCGGCCGCTGCGTGGGCGTCGCCGTCAAGGAGGACACGCCGCTCGACGCGATCTCCGACGACCTCCTCGAATGCGTCGACGTGGTGAACCTGCTCTCGGTGCCGACGGGCTTCGGCGGCAACGCGTCCGCCCCCGACACGCTCGAGCGGATCGCGGAGCTGCGCAGCCGCGCCGACGCCGTCGGCACGCGCCTCGCGATCGAGGTCGACGGAGGTGTCAAGCCCGACAACGCGCCGACGTACGTGGAGGCGGGGGCGGACATGCTCACGGTCGGAACCGGGATCTACAGGGCGGACGATCCCGCCGCCGCGGTCCGGTCGCTCCTGGCGTCGACCGCAGGCCCGGCCGACGTGGACGCGCGGGCGCGGCTGCGCGACTTCCTCGCCGTGCCGTCCGGGCTTCGATCGCCCGCGCCTCAGCCGTAGAAGTTCCTGATCCAGCGGTGCGGCCGGAGCGCCGCCAGCTCGCCGTCCGGGAGCGGCCCGGCCTCCGCGGCGGCCGCGTTTCGCTCGACGTTGCGGGTCGAGCGCATCCCCGGGATCACGGTGCTGACCGCGGGGTGGCTGAGGCAGAACCGGAGCGCGTGCTCGGCGAGCCGCTCGACCGGGATGCCGAGGTCGGCCGCGACGGCCTGCGCGCGGCGCCAGACCTCGGCCTTACGCTCGCCGCCGAAGTAGCGATGGCGGAAGTCGCCCGGAGGGAACGTCGTCTCGGGCCGGACCGCGCCGGTGAGCGCGCCCTCGTCGAACGGCACCCGGACGATCACTCCGACGCCGGCCTCCTCGACCGCGGGAAAGAGCCGTTCCTCGGGGCTCTGGTCGAAGACGTTGTAGATCACCTGCACGGCGTCGACCAGGCCCGTGTCGACGAGCCGGAGCGCGTTCTCCGGCTGGTGGTCGTTGATCGAGACGCCGAAGAACCGGATCTTCCCCTCGCGCTTGAGCCGCTCGATCGCCTCGAGCCAGTCGCCCTGCCCGACCCACTCGTCCGACCACACGTGGAGCTGCTGGACGTCGATCGCGTCGAGCCCGAGGTTGCGCAGGCTGCGCTCGGTACAGGTGACGATCCAGTCGGCGGGAAACGCCTCCTCGGCACGCGCGCCCGGCGGCGCCGGCCAGGTCCTGTTCTTCGGCGGGACCTTCGTCGCGACGTGCACCGCAGCGGCCGCCTCCCGCACCGTCGTGCCGACGAGCTGCTCGCTGTGGCCGTCGCCGTAGGCGTACGCGGTGTCGACGAGGTTGACGCCGAGCTCGATCGCGCGGCGGAGCGCGCGCAGCGACTCGCGGTCGTCCGCGCCGATCCACGACGTGCCGCCGATGCCCCACGCGCCGAAGCCGAGCTCCGACACCTGGAGCCCCGTCGTCCCGAGCGCGCGATAGCGCACGCGCGCCGTCGCCTCAGGCGGCGCCCCGGCGGGCGCGGGCGGGTCGGCGGCGGGGCGGGCCGGTCGACTCCCGCACGACGAGCTCCGCGCCGATCAGGTGCTGGCGGGGCCGCGCGTGCGGCGTCGTGAGCTGCTCGATCAGCATCTCCGCGGCCATCCGTCCGGCCTCGAACGCGGGCCACTCGACGCCGGTCAGCGCGGGCGTCAGCATCTCGGCGAACTGCGCGGCGATCACCGAGACGATCGAGAAGTCGTCCGGCACGTGCCGTCCCGCCGCCCGCAGCGCGCTGAGGAGCCCGGTGAACTGCCATCCCGTGGTGATCGCCGCGGTGCACTCCGGCTCGGAGCGCAGCAGGCGCGAGGAGACCTCGAACGCCTCCTGCGGCGGGTGGGAGCACGGGACGTGGATGCCGCGGATGCCGAGGTCCTTGGCGCGGCGCTCGAACGCGTCGCGTGCGATCACGGCAGACGTGTAGCCCGCGTCGAGCAGGTCCGGCGGGAAGTTCAGCAGCGCGACGCAGCGATGGCCGAGCCGGGCGAGGTGCGCGAGGCTCGCCTCGACCGCGTCGCCGAAGTCCATGTCCACGTAGCTGACGCCCGTCGTGTCGGCCGTTCGCCCGATCAGCGCGAACGGGTGGCCCGCCTCCTTGAGGCGCTCGACGCGAGGGTCGCGGAGCAGCGTCTCCATCAGGATCACTCCGTCGGCCCGTCCGCGGGAGACGAGCTGCGCGATCGACTCGGGGTCGGTTGCGGCCGTCGAGAGGAGCAGCGCGTAGTCGCTCGCGCTCGTCGCGAGCGTCGCGCCGGCGACGAACGTCTGCTGCACCGGCACGAGCTGCCACTGCGGCGACGGCAGGAAGAGCGCGATCGTGTGCGAGTTGCCGCTCGCGAGCGCGCGGGCGGGCCGGTGCGGGCGGTAGTCGAGCTCCTCGACGGCGGACAGGACGCGTGCGCGCATCGTCTCCGAGACCGAGCGCTTGCCGCTCAGCACGTACGAGACGGTGGAGAGCGCCACGCCGGCGCGCTCGGCGATCTGTGCCATCGTTGCCGGCCTGGACTGCGTCATACGCGGGATTCTGGCACCGGACGGGTACGTCCCTTGACGTGTTTCGGGGGGCTTGGTAGCGTCGCGAAGCGCTTCGCGAAGCGCTTCGACAGTCTAGCCGCCGATCGAGCGCCGAGTCGAGTGCGAGTGGGACGTCAACCCCCGCATCCAGGGAGGTAGGAGCAGATGAGGCAGACAGGGATTCGCGGCCTGGCGGCAACCGCGCTCGTGGCCGCGCTCGCGTCGCTCTGCGTCACGGCCGCCGCGTCGTCGCGGACGCGCGCGGCGCCGGCAGGGTTCGGCGTCGGTGCGACCGGCACGGTCCAGTTCTGGACGAGAGCGGCGACGAGCGGCCTCGCGGTCGCGCTCGTCAAGAAGTTCAACGCAACGCATCCGAACCTGAAGGTCGTGCTCTCGCAGACCTCGCCGAACCAGGACACGTCGAAGCTGGCGACGGCGATCCGCGCGCACGCAGTGCCCGACCTCGTCGGCCTGAACGACATCGACGTTCCGCAGTTCAGCCGCGAGGGCGTGCTGATGGACCTGACGAAGTACGTGAACGCGATGCCCTACAAGAAGTTCCTGAGCCCCGGGCACCTCGCGCTCGCGGGTTTCGACGGCAAGTACTTCGGCGTGCCGTACCTGGGCGATCTCTCGGTGCTCTGGTACAACAAGAAGCTCTTCCGCGAGGCGGGTCTGAATCCGAACAAGCCGCCGGCGAACTTCGCGGAGATCCTCGCCGACGCGAAGAAGGTGCAGGCGCTCGGGCACGGCGTCAGTGGCTTCGCGATGGCGGGCAACTGCCAGGGATGCCTCGGCTTCGTGATGGAGCCGAGCATGTTCGCCGTTCACGATCAGCTGATCCGGGGGCCGATCGGGCATCAGACGATCCACATCGTCGGCAACAAGCCGCTCGAGCAGACGCTGGAGCTCTATCGCAACCTCTGGACGGCGAAGGTCGACTCGCCCGGGAGCCGCACGGAGACGGGCCCCACGTGGGGGAACGACTTCGAGCAGGGGAAGGTCGGCATCCTGCCCGGCGCGTACGGCTTCTATCCGCTGATGGTGAAGGCCGGCACGATCAAGGACATCGGCATCGCACCGCTGCCCGGCCCGAACGGCGGCTACTCGACGTTCGACGGCGGCGACGACTTCGTCATCCCCGCCGGCGCGAAGAACCCGTCGGGCGCATGGGAGTTCGTCCTCTGGATGCTGCAGAAGGCGCAGCAGGTCCAGTATCCGGGCCTCGGCTACACGCCGGTCCGCACCGACGTGCTCACGGCGGCGTACAAGAAGAAGAACCCGTACAACGCCGTCGCGCTGAAGGCGCTCGCGCACGGTTCGGCGCCGGTGACGACCATCTACGACGCCGCGTTCAACGAGCCGAACTCGCCGTGGTTCCAGATGTTCAGCCAGGCCGTCTACAAGGGCGACCTCGCCGGCGCCTTGAAGACGGGGCAGGCCGGCTTCGAACGCGTGCTGAGGCAGGCGGGCGGCTAGCACGAGGTCGCGAGCCCGGGCTGCGAAGGCAGTGAGCGCGAAGAGCGTGAGTCGAGTCGAAGGGGCGGGGCCGGTCGTGCGGGAGCGCGACCGGCCCCCGGCGCTCCGCCGCCGGACGGTGCGGGTGCCGTCGGGCGGCTTGAGGAAGCGCACGGCGAGGACGGGGATGCTCCTCGTCAGCCCCGCCTGCCTCCTGGTCGGGATGTTCGTGCTGTTCCCGCTCTGCTTCGCGATCTACATCTCGCTCACGAACTGGCCGCTGATCGGCCCGTACCACTACATCGGGCTGCAGAACTACCGCGACCTGTTCAACGACCCCGAGTTCGTCCATGCGGTCGAGTTCACGTTCGAGTACACCGGCATCGTCACGCCGCCGATCTTCATCGTCGGCTACGGCCTCGCCGTGCTGCTCCGCGCGAACCGCTTCGGCGCGAGGGTGTTCCGGACGCTCTTCTTCCTGCCGTTCGTCGTCGGCCTCACGACCGTGAGCTTCATGTTCGCGATCGAGCTCCAGCCGGGCGCGGGCTGGGTCGACTGGGCGCTGTCCGGGCTGGGGCTCGCGAGCCCGACGCAGGCGTGGACGGTCAGCCACGATCGCGCCCTGCTGGTCATCGCCGTGATCGTCGTCTGGTTCGCGTCCGGCCTGACGATGCTCATCCTCACCGGCGGCATGCAGGGCATCCCGCGCGAGCTCTACGAGGCGGCCGAGGTCGACGGCGCCTCCTGGTGGCGGAAGGAGTTGCGCATCACGCTGCCGCTGCTCCGCCGGTCGATCGCCCTCAGCCTGATCATCTCCGTGATCGGCTCGTTCCTCGCGTTCAACCAGTTCTTCATCCTCGCCCAGAACAACGTCAGCCTCGAGACCGTCGTCGAGTGGGTCTACCAGACGGCCTTCTCGTCGTACCACCTCGCGTACGGGACGTCGATGGCGCTCTTCCTCGTCGTCGTCATCGGGCTCGTGAGCCTTGCGCAGTTCTTCGCACTCAGGGACACGACGGAGCTGTGACGGAGCTCGCCCTCGACCCGCCCGCCGCCGCGCCCCCGCGCGCGTCGAACCGCGGCGGCGCCTTCTGGGCGTATCTCGCGGCGAGCACGCTGCTCGGGATCGCGTTCGTCCTGCCGCTCGTCTGGGAGGTCGCGCGCTCGCTCCAGTCGCCGACGCTCGCGGCGCAGGTCCCGCAGTCGGCCGACTTCAGCCACCTGACGATCGCGAACTACCGCGCAGTGTTCGGACAGGAGCACATCCTGCACAACGTCGTGAACAGCCTCGTGACCGCGATCGGAACGGCGCTCCTGACGACGGTGGTGGCGATGCTCGCCGGCTACGGGCTCGCGCGCTACCGCTTCCGCGGCGCGGGCCTCGTCTTCGCGCTGATCCTCGTCGCGCTGATGATCCCGTTCCAGGCGGTGCTGACGCCCCTCTTCATCGAGCTCAACTACGTGCACCTCACGAACAACCTGCTCGGCCTGGTGCTCGTCTACAGCACGTTCAACCTGCCGTTCGGCGTCTTCGTCATGCGCAACACGTTCCAGCAGATCCCGCGGGAGCTGATCGAGTCGGCGGAGGTCGACGGCGCCGGCATCGTCAAGACGCTTGTTCGCGTCCTGCGGCCGCTGGTCGTTCCCGGGCTCGCGACGACGGCGATCTACGCGTTCCTCTACTCCTGGAACGAGTTCCTGCAGGCGCTGACCTTCCTCGAGTCGGACAACCGCCTCACGCTCCCCGTGAAGCTGTTCAACATCGACACGTCGACGTACGGCGCGATCAACTACGGCTACCTGTCGTCGGGGATCGTCATCGCGATGGTTCCCTGCGTCGTCCTCTACCTCGCGCTGCAGCGCTACTACGTCCAGGGCCTGATGTCCGGCGCGGTGAAGGGCTGACGGCCTGGTAGTGTCGAAGCGCTTCGCGAAATCGTTCGCAGGAACCCTGCCGGCCGCCCGGCGAGAGAGGAGCTGAGCCGTGGAGTCGGTCGAGAGGATCGCCGCGAGCGTCGCGCCGACGCGGGCGGCCCGGGTGCGCCTCCGGCCGCTCGATCCGGCCGGCGTCGCGATCCGCGGCGGCCTGCTCGCCGACCGGCAGCGCGTCAACCGCGAGGTGACGATCCCGCGCGGGGCCGAGGAGCTCGAACGCGCGGGGACGCTCGAGAACCTGCGGCTCGCGGCCGGGCGCGGGACCGGCGAGCGGCGAGGGATGGTCTTCAGCGACTCCGACGTCTACAAGTGGCTCGAGGCCGTCGCCTGGGAGCTCGGGCGCGAGCCGTCGCCCGAGCTCGAGGCGCTCGCGCGCGAGACGATCGAGCTGGTCGCCGCGGCGCAGGAGCCGGACGGGTACCTCCATAGCTGGTGCCAGGTCGTCGATCCGTCGTGGCGGTGGACGGATCTCGGCATGGGTCACGAGCTGTACTGCGCCGGCCACCTGATCCAGGCGGGCATCGCGTTCGCGCGCACGACCGGCGAAACGACGCTCCTCGACGTCGCGCGCCGCTTCGCCGACCTGATCGACGACGTGTTCGGCGCGCCCGGCGACACGCGGACCGACGGACATCCCGAGGTCGAGGTCGCGCTCGTCGAGCTCTACCGCGAGACGGGCGAGCGCCGCTATCTCGACCTGGCGGACGCGCTGACCAGCCGGCGCGGGTACGGCATCTTCGCGGGCGGCCGCTTCGACCTGCGCTACTACCAGGACGAGGAGCCGGTCCGAAGCACGCGCTCGATCGAGGGCCACGCCGTCCGCGCGCTCTACCTCGCCGCCGGGGTCACCGACCTGTACAGCGAGACCGGCGACGATGCGCTGCTCGAGTCCGTGCTCCGCCAGTGGGACGACCTCGTGTCGGGGAAGACGTACCTGACGGGCGGCGTCGGCTCGCGGCACTACGACGAGTCGATCGGCGACCGCTGGGAGCTGCCGCCGGACCGGGCCTACTGCGAGACCTGCGCGGCGATCGCCGACGTGATGTGGAACTGGCGGCTGCTTCTCGTCACCGGCGAGAGCCGGTTCGCCGACCTCCTGGAGCGGACGCTCTACAACGGCTTCCTCGCCGGCCACTCGCTCGGCGGCGACGCGTTCTTCTACTCGAACCCGCTCCAGTCCCGCCGCGGCGAGCGCCGCCACCACTGGAACCCGGTTGCGTGCTGCCCGCCGAACATCATGCGGTTGCTCGCGTCGCTGCACCACTACCTCGCGACGGCGACCGAGGACGGGGTGCAGCTCCACCAGTACGCGCCTTCCACGCTCCGTGCCGACGCGCCGGCGGCCGGCCCGGTCGAGCTCGCCGTCGAGACCGGGTATCCGTGGTCGGGCACGGTCGCCGTCGAGGTCGTCGCGACCGGAGACGAGGAGTGGGCGCTGTCGCTGCGCGTGCCGTCGTGGGCGCGCGCGGCGACGCTCGACGGCGAGCCGGTCGAGCCGGGGGGCTACGCGAAGACGACCCGCCGCTGGCGCGCGGGCGACCGGGTCGTGCTCGAGCTCGACGTCTCGCCGCGCCTCACGGCGCCGCACCCGCGCATCGACGCGGTTCGCGGCTGCCTCGCGGTCGAGCGTGGGCCGATCGTCTACTGCTTCGAGCAGGCCGACCTCCCGCCGGGCGTCGACCTCGCAGACGTCGCGCTCGGGGAGGACGGCGACGAGCCGGCCGACGCGGGACCGGTCGAGGAGCTGGGCGGGGTGCCCGGCGTCGGCGTGAGCGCGTTCGTCCGCGACGTCGGCGGTTGGCGCGCCGAGTACGCGGCCGCCCGCACGGCGCCGCCCCTTCCGGCGCGCCCCGTCCACCTGCTGGGCGTGCCCTACTTCACGTGGGCGAACCGGAGCCAGGGGGCGATGCGCGTCTGGGTCCCCCGCGCGAACGGCGGCTGAGCGCGCGGCCGTCAGGCGGGCGCGGGGCCCGTCGTGCCGCGCACGACGAGCTCGGGCGCGAACACGGCGGTCCTCCCGCCGTCGTCCGCAGGGACGCGCCCGGTCGCGATGTCGATCGCCACCGCGACCATCTCGGCGACCGGCATCCGGACGGTCGTGAGCCCCGGGAAGATCGCCGAGGCGATTGGGATGTCGTCGAAGCCCACGACGGAGAGGTCGCCCGGGACGGCGACGCCTCTCGACTGGGCCGCGAAGACGACGCCGATCGCGAGCACGTCGGTGGCGGCGACGATCGCGGTCGGCGGCGTCTTCCCCGCGAACAAAGCGTCGAACGCCGCCTCGCCGCCCCGCGTCGTGTTCTGGACGTGCTGGACGTAACCGCGCGGCAGCCTCGCTCCGAGGTCGCGGTGGTAGCGCTCGAACGCGGCCTGCCGCTCGCGGATGTCGCCGAGCGACTCGCCGCCGACGAACGCGATCCGCCGGTGGCCGAGCCCGGAGAGGTGGGTGAGCGCGGCGACGATCCCGGCCACGTTGTCGACGCTCACCGTGGGGAACGCGTGCAGGTCGGAGCCGTGCCACACCGCGACCGTCGACAGCGGCGTGTCGCGGAGGTCCCTCACGAGGAGCGGCTCGTCGCGGAAGTCGCCGAGCAGGATGACCGCGTCGCACTGCCTGGCCTCGAGCACGGCCGTCAGCGCGAGCGCCTCGTCGGCGCGTCGGGCGGCGTGCCCCAGCACCACCGAGTAGCCACGATTTCGCGCTTCCGTCGAGAGCGCCTCGATCGCGGTCGCGAAGAAGAGGTCGGTGATGTCGCGGACGATCGCGCCGAGCAGCATCGTGGGGGCGCCGCGGAGCGCGCGGGCGAACGGGTGCGGCCGGTAGCCGAGCTCGGCGGCCACTGCCCGGACGCGCTCGCGCGTCTCGTCCGAGACCGGGATGCGCACCGGGGCGTCGTTGAGGATCCGCGAGACGGTGCTCTGGGAGACGCCGGCCGCCCGGGCGACGTCCTTCATCGTGACCGGGCCCCGACGGCCGCGCGCGGTCGGCTTGGGCCGGGTCGTCACTGGCGCATTGTGTCCGACGGGGGTGTCAGCGGTGAAATCGATTGACGTAGAGCGTGCAGCCGTGGTTTAATCGCCACTGCATACGAATGCATCATAACGGATGCATCCATCGGGTCTCAGGGCCGACTCCCCAGTGGCCGCCGGTCCCCGCATCGCGAGCGACGGCGCGCGTCACCGGTACTTCCCTCCTCGGTGCCGACCGCGTCGTCGCTCGCGGGGAGGCCGGCCTCCTCGTCGGCGCCGTCGTCGACTGAGCGAACGTCGGGCGGTCGATGGCAAACCTCTCTCTCACGCAGGTGCGCAAGGTCTACGGCAACGGCGTCGAGGCGGTGCACGATCTGACGCTCGACGTCGGCGACGGCGAGTTCGTCGTGCTCGTCGGCCCGTCGGGCTGCGGGAAGACGACCGCGCTCCGGATGGTCGCCGGCCTCGAGGAGATCACCTCGGGCGAGCTCCGCTTCGACGGCCGGGTCGTGAACGACCTCTCGCCTCGCGAGCGCGACGTCGCGATGGTCTTCCAGAACTACGCGCTCTACCCTCACCTCTCGGTGGCGGAGAACATCGGCTTCTCGCTCGAGATGCGCGGCGTGGCCAAGCGCGAGCGGATGGAGCGCGTGCGGGAGGCCGCGGCGATCCTCGGCCTCTCCGAGATGCTCGACCGCCAGCCGCGCCACCTCTCGGGCGGCCAGCGCCAGCGGGTCGCGATGGGCCGCGCGATCGTGCGGCGGCCGGCGGTCTTCCTGATGGACGAGCCCCTCTCGAACCTCGACGCGAAGCTGCGCGTCCAGATGCGCTCCGAGGTCCTGCGGGTGCACCGGCGGCTGGGCGTCGCGACGCTCTACGTCACGCACGACCAGACGGAGGCGATGACGATGGGCGACCGCGTCGCCGTCCTCCGCGAGGGAGTGCTCCAGCAGTGCGCGACGTCCCAGGAGCTCTACGACCATCCGGCGAACCTGTTCGTCGCGTCGTTCATCGGCTCGCCGTCGATGAACCTCTACCGCGCGACGCTGTCGGCGTCCGCGTCCGGGATGGCGATGCAGCTCGGGTCTCAGCGGGTCGACCTGCCTCCGAGCCTCTTGCGCCGCCTGCCCGGGCTGCGGCGCTACGACGGGCGCGAGGTCGTGGTCGGCATCCGTCCGGAGCACTTCGTCGTGCCGAACGGGACAGGCGTCCCGGAAGGGAGGGGCGTGACGGTGGACGTCGACCTGGTGGAGCCGCTCGGCAACGAGATCCTGATCCACTTCTCGATCGACGCGCCCCGCGTGCGCGAGGAGAGCGAGGGCGTCGCCGACGACTCGTCGAGCGCGGGGATCGCCGGCGCTTCCAACGTGGAGGGCGTGGCGCGCGCCGATCCGCGCGCTGACGTCCGTGCCGGCACGCGCGCGACGTTCGCGCTCGAGGTCGAGCGTCTCCACTTCTTCGACGTCGAGACGCTGGCGAGCCTCGAGCGGGCCTCGGCCGACGAGCGGCCGCGCGTCGCGGTGCCGGAGCGGGGATGAAGCCGCTCGGCGGGCACGAGCTGTGGCTCGTCACGGGCAGCCAGGAGATGTACGGCGAGGCCGTGCTCCGCGAGGTCGAGGAGCACGCGCGGCAGGTCGCCGAGGCGCTCGACGCCGACCCGGCGATTCCGGTGCGCGTCCTCCCACGCGGGGTGGCGACGACCGCCGACTCGATCCGGCGCCTCGCGCTCGACGCGAGCGGCGACGACGCGTGCGTCGGCGTGATCGCCTGGATGCACACGTTCTCGCCGGCGAAGATGTGGATCGGCGGCCTCGCGGCGCTGCAGAAGCCGCTCCTGCACCTCCACACGCAGTTCAACCGCGAGCTGCCGTGGTCCGAGATCGACATGGAGTTCATGAACCTGAACCAGTCCGCGCACGGCGACCGCGAGTTCGGCTTCCTCGAGACGCGGATGCGGCTGCGGCGGAAGACGGTCGTCGGCCACTGGGCGGATCCCGCGGTCGCGGCGCGGATCGGCACGTGGTCGCGTGCGGCGTGCGGCTGGAGGGAGGCGCAGACGCTCTCGGTCGCGCGCTTCGGCGACAACATGCGCCGCGTCGCGGTCACCGAGGGCGACAAGGTCGAGGCGCAGATCGCGCTCGGGGTGTCGGTGGACGGCTACGGCATCAATGAGCTGACGGAGGCGGTCGAGGCGGCCTCGGAGGCGGAGGTCGAGCGGCTGCTCGACGCCTACGACGAGTCGTACGACGTGGTCGACGCGCTCCGTGCGGGCGGCGCGCGGCGGCAGTCGCTGCGCGACGCGGCGCGGATCGAGGTCGGCCTGCGGCGCTTCCTCGACGACGGCGGCTTCGGCGCGTTCACGGACACGTTCGAGGATCTCGACGGGCTCGCGCAGCTTCCGGGGCTCGCCGTGCAGCGCCTGATGGCCGACGGCTACGGCTTCGGCGGCGAGGGCGACTGGAAGACGGCCGCGCTCGTGCGGATCGCGAAGGTGATGAGCGCGGGGCTGCCGGGAGGCACCTCGTTCATGGAGGACTACACGTACCACTTCGGCCCGGGCACGCCCAAGGTCCTCGGCGCGCACATGCTGGAGGTCTGCCCGTCGATCGCCGCGGGGCGCCCGTCGTGCGAGGTGCACCCGCTCTCGATCGGCGGCAAGCAGGATCCGGTGCGGCTCGTGTTCACCGCGGCGCCGGGCCTGGCCGTCGTGGTCGCGCTGCTCGACCTCGGCGACCGGCTGCGTCTCGTCGCCAACGAGGTCAACGTCGTCGAGCCGGACGGCGACCTGCCTCGCCTGCCGGTCGCCCGCGCCGTGTGGGAGCCGCGGCCGGATCTGGCGACCGCCGCGGAGGCGTGGCTCGTCGCCGGCGGCCCGCACCACACCGTCCTCTCCCAGGCGCTGGGTCTCGACGCCTTCGCCGACCTCGCCGAGATCGCGGGCATCGAGCTCGTCGCGATCGACGCGGGGACGAGCGTGCGGCAGCTCGCGCACGAGCTGCGCTGGAACCAGGCCTACTACCACCTCGCGCGCGGGCTTTGACGACCGTCGCCCATCTCGAGCTGCGCGAGCGCGTGCTCGAGGCCAACCGCGCGATCGTGCGCGCCGGCCTCGTCGTGCTCACGTTCGGGAACGTGAGCGGCGTCGACCGCGACGCCGGCGTGATGGCGATCAAGCCGAGCGGCGTTCCTTACGACGACCTGGCCGCCGACGCGATCGTCGTGCTCGACCTCGAGACCGGCGCCGTGGTCGCCGGCGACGCGCGCCCGTCGTCGGACACGCCTGCCCACCTCGAGCTCTACCGCGGGCTGCCGAGCATCGGCGGCGTCGTGCACACGCACTCGCCGTTCGCGACGGCATGGGCGCAGGCCGGACGCGAGCTTCCCTGCTACGGCACGACGCACGCCGACCACTTCGACGGCCCCGTGCCGGTGACGCGCGAACTCAAAGCCGACGAGCTCGGCGAGGAGTACGAGCGGCAGACGGGTCGCGCGATCGTCGAGCTGTTCGAGCGGAACGGCGCCGACCCGCTCGCGTGCCCGGCGGCCTTCGTCGTATCGCACGGCCCCTTCGCCTGGGGCGCGGACGTCGAGCAGGCGGTCGAGAACGCCGTCGCGCTCGAAGCGGTCGCCGCGGCCGCGGCGTGGACGGAGCTGCTGCGACCCGACGCGCTGCCGATCGGCGACGACCTGCGCCGGCGCCACTTCGACCGCAAGCACGGCCCGGCGGCCTACTACGGCCAGCCCACGTGAAGGCGCTTCGCCTCCACGCGCCCGGCGAGCTTCGCCTGCACGACGAGTCGGAGCCCGAGCCCGGCCCGGGCGAGGTGCTCGTGCAGGTCGGCGCGGTCGGGCTGTGCGGCTCGGATCGCCACTGGTTCGTCGAGGGCGCGATCGGAGACGCCGGGCTGGAGCGGCCGCTCGTGCTCGGCCACGAGTTCGCGGGCACGATCGTGTCGGGGCCGCGCGCGGGCGAGCGGGTCGTGCTCGACCCCGCGGACCCGTGCGGCCGCTGCGCGACCTGCCGCGGCGGGCTCGCGCACCTCTGCCCGGACATGCGCTTCGCCGGCCACGGCTCCACCGACGGCGCGCTGCGGCCGCTGCTCGCGTGGCCCGAGCGCCTCGCGCACGCGCTTCCGCCGGCCGTTCCGGATCCGGAGGCGCCGCTGCTCGAGCCGCTCGGCGTCGCGCTGCACGCGCTCGACCGCGGCCTCGTCGAGCCCGGCCTGCGCGCGGGCGTCTTCGGCTGCGGCCCGGTCGGGCTGCTGCTCGTGCAGGCGCTTCGCGCCGCCGGCGCGACCGCGGTCGTGGCGACCGACCCGCACGAGCACCGGCGCGCCGCGGCCGAGCGGCTCGGCGCCGTGCGGGCCGCGCATCCGGACGAGCTCGCCGCCCTCGACGGGCTCGAGGTCGACGTCGCGTTCGAGGCGGCGGGCGAGGACGGCGCACTCGCGGACGCGCTCTCGCTCGTTCGCCCCGGCGGCCGCGTGGTGCTGGTCGGGATCCCCGACGGCGACCGCACGAGCTTCGCGGCCGCGCTCGCGCGCCGCAAGGAGGTGACGCTCGCCTGCTGCCGGCGGATGACCGCCGGTGACCTCACGCGCGCGATCCGCCTCGCCGAACGGGGCGACGTCGACCTCGGCGCGCTCGTGGGCGAGCGGCATCCGCTCCGGCACTGGCGGGAGGCGTTCGCCGCCCTCGTCCAGCAGCGCAGCCTCAAGGTCGTCGTCGAGCCGCAGGAGGCGGGCGCGTGACACGTGCACGCTACGTCGTCGGCGTCGACTTCGGCACCGAGTCGGCGCGGGCGGTGCTGGTCGACTGCGCCGACGGCGGCGAGGCCGCCGAGAGCGTCTACGAGTACGAGAACGGCGTCGTCGACGAGAGGCTGCCCGCGCCCCACGGCGACGTCGAGCTCGAGCCGGACTGGGCGTTGCAGGACCCGCGCGACTACGTCCGCAGCTTGCAGCGGGCCGTTCCCGCGGCGCTCGCGGCCGCCGGCGTCGCGCCCGAGGACGTGGTCGGCGTCGGGATCGACTTCACGTCCTGCACGATGCTGCCGACGCTCGCCGACGGCACGCCGCTCTGCGTGCTCGACGAGCTGGCGGGCGAGCCGCACGCGTGGGTGAAGCTCTGGAAGCACCACGCCGCGCAGCCGGAGGCCGACCGCATCAACGCGGTCGCCGAGGAGCGCGGCGAGCCATGGTTGCGCCGTTACGGGGGGCGGATCTCGTCCGAGTGGTTCTTCGCGAAGTCGCTGCAGATTCTCGACGAGGCACCGGAGATCTACCACCGCGCCGACCGGCTGATCGAGGCGGCCGACTGGACGGCGTGGCAGCTCACCGGCGTCGAGAGCCGGAACGCGTGCGCCGCCGGCTACAAGGCGATGTGGTCGAAGCGCGACGGCTTTCCCGCCGACGACTACTTCGCGGCGCTCGACCCGCGCTTCGCGCACGTCGTCGACGAGAAGATGTCGCGCACGCTCGCCCCGCCGGGCGCACGCGTCGGCGGCCTCTCCGAGGACGCTGCCGCCTGGACGGGCCTGCGGCCCGGAACCCCCGTCGCGGCCGCGAACGTCGACTTCCACGCCTCCGTTCCGGCGGCGACCGTGACGGCGCCCGGGACGATGGTGATGATCATGGGGACGAGCAACGGGCACCTCCTGCTCGCCGACCGCTTCGCGTTCGTCGAGGGCATGTGCGGCGTCGTCGAGGACGGGATCCTGCCCGGGCTCTTCGGCTACGAGGCGGGGCAGTCGGCGCTCGGCGACATCTTCGCCTGGTTCGTCCGGACGGCCCGGTGCACGCACGAGGAGCTGGCGGCGGAGGCGGCACGGCTTCGCCCGGGGGAGTCCGGGCTGCTCGCGCTCGACTGGTGGAACGGCAACCGCTCGATCCTCGTCGACGCCGACCTGCGCGGCCTCCTCGTCGGGATGACGCTCGCGACGACTCCCGCCGAGATCTACCGCGCGCTGATCGAGTCGACCGCCTTCGGGACGCGCGTCATCGTCGAGGCGTTCGAGCGCGCGGGGCTCGCGGTCGACGCGATCGTCGCCTGCGGCGGGATGCCGGACCGCAACCCGCTGCTGATGCAGATCTTCGCCGACGTCACCGGCAGGCGGATCGCGGTGGCGGCGTCCCGGCAGGCGCCGGCGCTCGGCGCGGCGATGTTCGCGTCGGTGGCGGCCGGCGCCGGCGCGGGCGGCCATGCGTCGATCGCCGACGCGTCGCAGGCGATGGCCCGCCTCGGCGACGCCGTCTATGCGCCCGAGCCCGGACACCGCGCGACCTACGACCGGCTCTACGCGGAGTACCTGCGCCTGCACGACGCGTTCGGGCGGAGCCCCGACGGCGTCCTGCGGACGCTGAAGCGGATCCAGCAGGACGCCGCCGCGCCGGCCCGCGCCGAGACGCCGGCATGAGGATCTGTGTCACCGGCGGGAGCGGCAAGGCGGGCCGCGCGGTCGTGCGCGATCTGCTCGAGCACGGGCACGAGGTCGTGAACGTCGACCTCGTCCCGTCGGTGGAGTCCGCGGCGCCGGACTCGCCGGCGCCCTTCCTGCGGGCCGACGTGACCGACTTCGGCCAGGCGCTCGAGGCGCTCGACGGCGCCGAGGCGGTCGTCCATCTCGCCGCCGTCCCATCGCCGGTGCATGCCACGCCCGACGTCGTCTTCCGGACGAACGCCGTCAGCACGCATGCGGTCTTCGCCGCCGCGGCACGCCTCGGCCTCCGGCGCGTCGTGTGGGCCTCGAGCGAGACGACGCTCGGGCTTCCCTTCGACCGGCCGCCCGACTACGCGCCGGTCGACGAGGAGCACTGGCCGCGGCCGGAATCCTCGTACGCGCTGTCGAAGGTGGTGGGCGAGGAGATGGCGCGGCACTTCAGCCGCTGGAGCGGCATCCCGTTCGTCGCCCTGCGCTTCTCGAACGTCATGTCGGCGGCCGACTACGAGCGCTTCCCCGCGTTCTGGGACGACCCGCAGCTGCGGAAGTGGAACCTCTGGGGCTACGTCGACGAGGCCGATGTCGCGCAGAGCGTGCGGCTCGCGCTCGCCGCCGACGTGGCCGGCGCCGAGGCGTTCGTCATCGCCGCCGCGGACACCGTGATGAAGCGGTCGAGCGCCGAGCTGATGGCGGAGGTGTTTCCGAGCGTGCCGTTGCGCGGCCGCGTCGAGGGCACCGAGACGCTGCTCGCGATCGGGAAGGCGCGCCGCCTGCTTGGCTACGAGCCCGCTGTCAGCTGGCGGACGCTGGTCGGCTGAGGGGCTCACGGAGCTGGACGCGGTTGACCGTCCGCGGCGGAGCGTTTATAGTCGAAGCGCTTCGCGAAGCGCTTCGACAGATGCTGAGCGCCAGGTCGCGTCTCGAAACGACACCCGTGCGGCAGGGGGACGGGCCGCTCCCGTGCTCGGCCCGTGGCGTCGTCGCAAGTCGGCCGTGGGAGCGCGCTGACGTGAACGACGGAAAGGAGATCTCGCAGTGATGAGAGCGCCGTTTGTCGATCGTCATCCTCGCCGGGCTGCCCTCGCCGCCCTTCTCGTCGCGGGGGCGGCGATGCTGGCCCTCGGGGCGGCGCAGGCCTCTCGCGCCGGCGGGCGGGCGTCGGTCACGATCTCCCTCGGCTACGCAGGGGGAGCGAACATCGACCCCTACTACAAGCAGGTCATCGCGGCGGCGGAGAAGGCCCTGCCGGGGATCAAGGTGAAGACGGTCGTCTACCCGACCTACGACGACCAGCTGAACTCGATGCCCCAGCAAGTCGCGGCGGGCACCATCCCGGACATCGTCGTCTGGGACAACTCGGCTCCGGTTGCCCAGTACGTGGCCGAGAAGGCGATCCGCCCCTTGAGCGCACTTGCTTCCCAGAGCGCAGTCAGCCTCGCCGGCGACCCCAAGGCGCTCGTGAAGGCCTGGACGATCAACGGGCAGCTGTACGGGGTTCCGTCCTACCTGCAGGACTCCGCGTTCGTCTACAACATCAACCTCTTCAACAGCGCGGGGATCAAGCGGCTGCCGACGACGATGGCTCAGGTGGCCGCGGATGCGAAGCTCGTCAAGTCGAAGACCGGCAAGTACGGGCTCGTCATCCTCGACAACCTCTTCCACCTGACGCAGTACGTGCTCGCGTTCGGAGGTGGGTGGAACTACGGCAAGACGATCGACTCGCCGCAGAACGTCGCCGGTCTGCAGTTCCTCGTGTCCCTGTTCTCGAGCGGCGCCGCGATCATCCCGAAGCAGGTCGGCGCGGCCTGGGACGGTGAGGCCCTCGCCGACAACCAGGCGGCGATGTCGGACGGAGGCCCGTGGTACATCGGCTTCATGCAGGCGACCGCTCCCAAGGTGCAGTACACGCTCCAGCCGATCCCCCTCGCGAAGGCCGGCCGCTTCGTCGTCACGTACGGCGGCGCCTACAGCATCACGTCGCATGCCAAGAATCCGGCGGCAGCGATGAGATTGATCAAGTTCCTCACAAACGACTCGTCCGAGCACGCGATCCTGACGTCCGGGATCGGCTTCGTGCCCGCCTCTACCAAGTACATCCAGCAGTACCGCAAGAGCACGCCGAAGTACGCCGCGATCACGGACAAGATCCTGGGCAAGGGGCGAACGCTCGACTACCCGCCCAAAACGACGCAGTTCGGGAACGACCTCGTCACGGGCTTCGAGCAGATCATCTTCAATCACAGCGGCAACGTGAAGTCATTGCTTGCGACGCTGCAGAAGAAGTACGGCGTGTGAGACGCGGTCCGGCGGCCGTACCGACGCAGGGGCTGCCGGGATCAGGGGCCTGGGCACGGCGACCGCCGTGCGCAGGCCCCGCCGTTGGGCGGAAGACAGGCTCTCGCTCGTAGCCGGCGGCGTGATGCTCGAGATCGCGTGTTGAGCGGACGTCGCCTGAAGCTGCCCGCCGACCCGCAGCAGCGGTCGGACTGGCGGGCCGCGGGGGTCTTCCTCGGACCGGCGCTCGGACTTCTGGCCCTGTGGTTCCTGTTTCCGATCGTCGACTCGTTCATTCTGAGCACTCAGAGGGTCGACCAGTTCCACTATTCCGACCGTACGTTCATCGGGCTTCAGAACTTCACGCAGCTCGTTCACGATCCGGCCTTTCGGCACTCGCTCGAGGTGACGCTCGTCTTCGTCGTCTTCGTCGTGCCGGCGCAGACAGTCCTCGCGCTCGTGATCGCGGCGATCCTGCAAAGCGTCGGTGCCGGCAGAGCGGTCTTTCGCACCGCGTTCTTCGTGCCCTACATGACCTCGACCGTGGCCGTCACCACCGTCTTCATGAAGCTGTTCGTCGCGGGAGGACCGCTCGCATCGCTTGCTGCGCACCTGCACATCCCGGACACGACGTGGTACGCCGACGTCCACCTCGCGCTGCCGTTTCTCGTGGTCGTCTACGTCTACATGTTCGTCGGGCTCTACGTCATCACGTTCATCAGTGGGATGGAGGGGATTCCCCGCGACCTCTACGAAGCCGCCGAGGTCGACGGCGCGACCGCCGTGCAGCGGTTTCGCCTGGTGACGGTTCCGGGCCTGCGGCCGTTCCTGATCTTCGTCGTCGTCGCGGGGTTGATCCAGGCCGTGCAGATCTTCGACCAGGCGTATGTCGTCTCCGGCGGGACGATCCTCGGCAGCCCCGCCGGCGCCACCTCGACCCTCGTCGTCTTCATCTACCAGGAGGCGTTTCGCCTCAACGCCCTGGGCTACGGGAGCGCTGCGGCGGTCATCCTGCTCGCGATCGTCTTCCTGGGGACGCTGATCACCCGCAAGCTCCTGCCGGAGCAGGCGTGACCGCACCGCGTGCTCGGCAGCGGGCGGTCGCCGTCCTCAAATACGCGTTTCTCACCGGCGGCGGCCTGATCATGATCGGCCCGCTGCTCTTTGCCGCGTACGCGTCGCTTCTCGCTCCGAGCGACTATCTCCATCTCGTCGGGCCGGGGCGGCTCACGTTGTGGAACTACCGCTACGTCTTCGGCCATGCGCCGATCGCTCGCTGGTACGCGAATACCGCGTTCGTCACCGCGGGCGTGATCGTCGGCGCGGTCGTCGTCAACACGATGGCCGGTTACGCGCTGGCGCGGATCCGGTTCCCGGGACGTGCGCTCGTCTTCGCGGTGATCCTGGCCGTGCTGATGGTTCCCCTTCAGGCGATCCTGATCCCGCTCTACCTGCTGATCTCGAGCTTCGGGTGGTTGAACTCCTACCAGGCGCTAATCGTGCCGTTCATGGTCAACCCGTTCCTGATCTTCCTGATGCGTCAGTCGTTCTCGACGCTGCCGGTCGAGGTCGAGGAGGCAGCGATGATCGACGGCGCCGGAAGGTTCAGGTCGTTCCTGAAGATCGCCGCACCGCTGACGATGACCGGAATCGCGACGCAGGCGATTCTCGCGGGAACGTGGACGTGGAACAGCTTCATGATCCCCGTGACGTTCACGACCGATCCGAGCCACTACGTTCTCACGGTCGGCCTGAACAGCCTGCAGTCTCAGTTCTACACGCTGACCACCGTCCAGATGGCGGGGGTGGTGCTGCTGACGATCCCGATCGTCTGCATGTTCCTCGCCTTTCAACGGCTGATCGTTCCGAGCTTCGCCACCGCCGGCATCAAGGGATGAGCGGCTCGCTTCTCTCCGTCTCTTCGCTCGCCGGGGAACGGACGACAGGTATCCGCCTGCGCCTGGCGGAGCTCGTGCTCGAGCACGCGCGACCGGTTCAGGTGACGTTGTCGTCCCGGCCCGGCCGCCCCATCAACGTCGGCTACGACCGCGTGGAACACGCGCCGGGGCTCGTCCGCGGGGTCGCCGACGTCGTCCTCGAGGAAGGACCGGTCATCCGCGTCGTCGACGAGTGGCGGGCGACCGACCGCACCGTGCGCTGCGCGAGACGGGCCGCTGTCGCAACGGGTGCGCAGGGCGGCTTTGCCACCGCGCTGTGTCTCCGCAGGGACCGGGCCGCAGGCTGGGACGCGGTCGCTCCGTTCGCGCCGGGAGCCGTGTACGGCGATGCCGAGCCGGTCACCGATCTCGCGATCGGGGGCGCCCCCCAGCGGCGCGGGGGCGCGAGAACCGTGCTGATTCGCGAAGACCGCCTGGCGGCTCCCCTCTTCGCTCTCCGCTATCCCGATGGAGCCTCGGCGGCGCTCCTCCACGCCGACCCACACGCATCGACGACCGCGGACGACGGCGGGGAGGTCGAGGGCGGCGAGTCGCTGATCGACACCCGTTTCGGCTTCGCCTCGCTCGGTGCTGTCGAGCGGCGTGGGCGACTCGAGCTGACGATCGCGATGCCCGGGAGCGAGGGCGAAGTCACCTACACCAGCGGCGGGCTGCCGCTGCGGCAGGTCCGCCGCTGGCGGCGGCGCTTCCATCCCTGCGAGGCGGGGGTGGCCCAGTCCTACGACGTGGCGATCCTGCTCGGTCACTCGACCTCGATGCACGGCTTTTTCCGCGAGGTGTGGCGCTGGGCGTGGGAAGAGCTTGAGCCGTGCGTCCAGGACGTTCCTCTGCAAAGCGCTGCCGATCTCGCATGCTCCGTCCTGGCGAGCCGGGTCGCGACGCACGGGAACCTCACGGGAGTTCCCTTGGAGGTGGACGCGGTCACCGGCGATCCGGCGGGCTCGCAGCAAGCGCTGATGGGCTTCGTCGGCGCGAACACCGATGCCGGCGAGCTCCTGCTTCGGGTCGGCGCGAACCACCGCGACGCGACCGGCGATCGCTACCGTCGCCTCGGCACTGAGATCCTCGACTGCTTCGCCGGTCTCCGGCTCGACCCGCCCGAAGGCGAGGGATTCGACCTCGCGCAAGGCTCGGTCACGACGTACCGGGCGATCGACGGGCGACCGGCCGTCTATGCGCGATCGCTGGCGGAGGGGTGTGCGGCGGCCCTGTCCGCCTGCCGGCTCGACGGCGTCTCGCAGGCCCGCAGGCGGCGCTGGCTGGCCTGGGCGCGCGCGGGCGGCGACTGGTTCCTCGCCGCGCAGGCGGCGGATGGATCCTTCCCCCGCGCCTGGGAAGCGGGAACCGGGGCCGTGCTCGACGACTCCCGGACTACGACCTATGCCCCCGTTCCCCTCCTCTGCGGCCTGGCAGCGGTTCTACGCGACGACCGCTATCTCGCCGCGGCCGAACGTGCAGGGGAATACGTGTGGGCGAGCGGCGGCAACGATGCTTGCTTCGCCGGTGCGACGCTCGACAACCCGAATGTCGTCGACAAGGAGGCTGCGGTACTCGCCCTGGAGGCATTCCTCGCACTCGCGGACGCAACGGGCGGTCGGCTCTGGATCGACCGGGCGAAGGTCGCCGCGGACGTTGCAGAGACGTGGGTCTACATCTGGAACGTTCCGATGCCTGCCGACGCCGACCCGGCCGGGCTCCACTGGAAGCCGGGCGTCCCCAACGTGGGCATCCAGCTGATCGCAACGGGCGTCTCGATGTGCGACGGCTTCCTCGCCGCGAACGCAGCAGCCTTCGCCCGCCTCGCCGAGCTGACACAGGACGACCACTACCTTCTAGTCGCGCGGCTCGTCACGCACGGGTCGAAGGCGATGTTCGCATTTCCCGGCAGGACGTACGACCTTCACGGCCCGGGCTGGCAGCAGGAGCACTGGTCGCTCGCGATCCCCCGCGGCAAGGGCCTGAACAGAAACTGGCTGCCGTGGGTGCCGGTCGCCCACGTGAGGGGGCTTCTGCGCCTCCGGGAGCTCGAGCCGACGCTCGTCCGGGACGTCATCGGACCGCCCTGATCAGGCACGCTCGGCCTGCGCGCGACCGGGTCTAGGCGCCCGCGTTCGAGACCGCTTCGATCTGGCGGCGGTAGCTCGAGACCATCAGCTCGGTCAGCTTCTCGAGCGACGTCTCGTGCACCTGCTGGTCGGTGGTGATCCTGCCGCCCTGCATGACGTTGATGCGGTCGCACAGCTCGAAGAGATGGGCGTAGTTGTGGTCGATCACGATGATCGAGACGCGGCCGGTCGAGGCGAGGTCCTTGACGAGGTCGATGATGAGGCGCGACTCGCGCGCGCCCATCGCCGCGAGCGGCTCGTCGAGCAGCAGGATCTTCCGCGCCGCGCGCACGGCCCGCGCGACCGCGATCGCCTGCCGCTGCCCGCCGGAGAGCTGCTCGGTCTCGGCGTCGACGCTCGGCACGTGCACGTTGATGTCGTCGAGATACTGGCGAGAGAGCCTGCGCATGCCGCGCTTGTCGAGGAAGCGGAGCGGCCCGAGCTTCGTCAGCTCGTGCCCCAGGAACAGGTTGAGGTAGACGGGGAGCTGCGGGATCAGCGCGAGGTCCTGGTAGACCGTCTCTATCCCGTGGGCGCGGGCGGCCTCGACGGAGTTGAACCGGACTCGCTCGCCGCCGACGATCACGTCGCCCTCGTCCTGCTGGTGGAAGCCGCTGAGGATCTTGACGAGCGTGCTCTTCCCGGCGCCGTTGTCGCCGACGAGCCCGAGCACCTCGCCCTGGCGCAGGACGAGGTCGATGCCGCGGAGGACGACGAGCGCGCCGAACCGCTTCGTGACTCCGCGCACCTCGAGCACCGGCTGGGATGCCGGTGCGGCGGGCGGCTGTGCGGCGGCCTCGACGCTCACGTTCCCCTCGTGCGCGCGAGCAGGCGGTCGAACTGCGCGTTCAACGCCATCGCGAAGATGATCACGACGCCGACCCACACGTAGAAGTCGTTCGTGCTGACGCCGATCAGCGTCAGCCCGTCCTCGAGCACGCCGATCAGGATCGCGCCGATGAACGCTCCGATCACCGTTCCGCGACCGCCGGTGAGTGCGGTGCCGCCGATCACGCACGCGCCGACGGCGTAGAGGATGTAGTCGACTCCGAAGTTGCCCGGGTCGAGGTTGCCGTACTTGACGGCGTCGACGATCCCGACGAGGCCGGCGAGGAAGGCGCTGATCACGAAGCACCAGACCTTCACGCGCCGCACCGGGACACCCGCCTCGGCGGCGCCGATGAGGTTGCCGCCGGTGGCGACGATCCGCGTGCCGAAGCGCGTGCGCGTGAGCAGCACCGCCATCAGGATCGTGATCGCGAGCACCCACAGGATCTCCGACCACACCCAGGTTCCCATCAGCTTGCTCGAGAAGCCCGAGCCGTCCGACAGCGGGATCGGCGAGGCCTGGGCGTCGTTCGAGTAGATGAGCACGAGCCCGAAGAGGACGAAGTTCATCGCCAGCGTGGTGACGAACGACGGCACGTTCAGCCGAACCGTGATCAGTCCGTTGATCGCGCCGACGCCGCAGCAGACGAGGAGCGCGAGCAGGATGGCGGCGACGAGCGGCAGCCCGTCGCTGTGCAGCCAGTACTCGACCCAGGGGCCGAACAGGAAGATCTGTCCGGTCGAGAGGTCGATCTCGGCGAGGACGAGCAGCAGCACCTCGCCGACCGCGATCGCGCCGATCGGCCCCGCGTAGCCGGCCGCCGAGCTGAGGCTGAGCTGGTCCGTGAACGTCGAGCCGGCGCGGACCGTGAAGTACGCGAACAGCCCGATCGTGATCAGGACCGGCGTGAGCTCGCGCTGGTAGAGGAAGAGGCGCAGGACGCGGCGCCCCAGCGCCCACGCGGGATGCGGCTGCCCCGGCGACGTGGCCGCCGGGGCAGTTGCAGGCGTGGGCGCGCCCGGTCGCACGCTCGCGGCTAGAACGGGATCTTCGCGGGCGGCTTCAGGGCCTTGCGCTTCGAAGCGGTCCCTTCGAAGGGGTTCTTCGCCAGGTACGGGCCGACGTTCGACTTGACGACGATACCGAGGCCGGTGTCGGTGTTCGTCGGCTTCATCAGTCCGCCCGAGACGTTGTACAGGTAGAGCTGCATGATCGTGTCGAAGCCTTGCAGGTAGGCCTGCTGGTCGATCGTGAAGGTCAGGTGGCCGGCCTTGATGCCCTGCACCACCGGCGTGCCGACGTCCCAGCCCGCACCGCCGACCTTCCCCTGCAGGTTGTTCTTCTGGATGAACTGCGCGATCGCGTCGCTGTCGCCGCTGTCGACGCCGAACATGAACTTCACGTCCTTGTGGCCGGCGTACCACGAGGCGATCTTGTTGTACTCGGGCGCTCCCTCGGTCGCGGAGGTGCCGACCTCGACGAACTTGATGCCGGCCTTCTCCAGCACGGGCTTGGCGCCGTCGATGCGCGGCTGGATGTTGCCGGTGCCCGGCGTCGCGATGATTCCGGCGACGAGGTCGCCCTTCTTCACGCCGGTCTTCAGGATCTGCTGCGCGACCGCGGCGCCCGCGGTGAGGTTGTTCTGGCCGACGTACGCCATCCGGTGGTTCGGGACGCCCGCCGAGACGTCCGCGTTGTACGCGATCACGGGGATGCCGTGGCCGAGCGCGCTGTCGACCGGCTTGTTGAAGGCCGTGTTGTCGATCAGGCAGCAGCCGATGCCGCTCGCCTTTGCGGCGATCGCGCTGTTGAACGCGGAGACCATCTGCCCGACGTTCGAGGTCGCCGACCCCGTCCACTGGTACGTGCAGCCGGTCAGGGCGCAGGCGTCCTGGATGCCGTAGATCGTCGCCGTGAAGAACGAGTTCGTCGTCACGTGACAGATCATCACGAAGTGGTACTTCGGGTGGCTCGCGAAGAACGCGTTGTCGTCGTTGCGCTTGTACGTCGCGGCGCTTGCGCCCTGCTCGCTCAGGATGTCGGCCAGGCCTCCGTAGAGCGGCACCGCGGCCGCCGCCACCCCTGCATGCTTGAGGAACCGGCGCCGTGAAAGCTCGCGCTGCTCCTTGCCGACGCCGTCCTGCTCGTCTGCTGCCATCCCGCCTCCTTCGTTTCGACTCGGTCTCTCCCGGCCCGGCCGGCAGCCCCGGCAGTTGTGGAGACCACGGGAAACGAACGTAAGCATACGTATGCAGTCGCTGTCAACACGGCGCGGCGGCCGGCCGGCGGCGGCCCCGGTTTTCCGCCGGAGTATCGTTCAGCGGCTTGTCGACAACCATTTGCGCTGGTCGTGTGTGTGACGGCGGCGCGCAACGACCATCCGGTTGGAGGTAACGGCCATGCCGAGAGCCCGCAAATCGTCGTCCGCGAGATCGAAGACGCGCAGTCGCAAGACGAAGGCGACGTCGACCACGCGCCGTGCAGGATCGACGGGGACGACCGCGACGGAGACGTTCACCTGTCCCGAGTGCGGCCGCACGTTCTCGCGTGCGGCGGCACTGGGAGCGCATCGGCGGCGCGCTCACGGCGTCGCGGGCCAGTCCACCGCCGCGAGGCGCAGCCGGGGCGGCCGGCGGGGCGCGGCAACGTCGCGCGGAACGCGCGGCGCGTCGCGCAACGGCGCATCGGGCGCAGGTGCGAATCGCGACCAGCTCCTCCGGTCGCTGTTCCCGGCCGGAGTGCCTCCGCGCGAGGACGTCATCCGCGCGGTCAACAGCTGGCTGGACGAGGCCGACCGGCTCGCGCGCCTGCGCTGATCCGCGCGGCCGGGGCCGGCCTACGCGGCCGTCCCGGCGAGCGCGCCGCGGCGCTCGCTCGGCTGCAGGCCGAGCGGGCGCAGGTCGGCGGTCGGAGGCTCGCGCAGGAGGAGCTCGCGCACGAGGACGCCCGTCAGCGGCGCCAGCGTCAGTCCGAGCGTCGAGTGACCCGTCGCCACGACGACGTTGTCGAGGCCCGGCGCCCGGGCGATCGCCGGCAGGCCGTCGGGGCAGCACGGCCTCGGCCCGCGCCACACCTCGACGATCTCGCCGACCGCGCTCGTCCCGAAGACGCGTGCAGCGGCGCGGACGATCGCGTCGACCCGCCTCGCGCCGACGCGCCCGGCGCGGCCCGAGAGCTCGAGCATCCCGGTGACGCGGAAGCGGTCCGCGAACGAGGTCGTCGTGACCCGCGCCTCCTGGAGGAACACCGGCACCGTCGGCTGCGACTCGGCCGGGCGTACGTCGACGTGGTAGCCGTACGCGGGCTCGAGGCGCAGCGCGAGGCCGGCGGTCCGGGCGATGTCGCGCGTCCACACGCCCGCGGCGAGCACGACCTCGTCGGCGTCGAAGTCGCCGCGGGTCGTCTCGACGCGCGTGACGCGTGAGCCGCGCCGCTCCATCCTCACCGCCTCCGCCGACGTGACGATCTCCGCGCCGGCGCGTCGAGCGGCGCCGGCGACGGCATCCGCGTAGGCCGCGGGGTCGCACTGCGCGTCGTCCTCGTAGAACACGCCGCCGGCGACCGGAGCGGCGATCGCGGGCTCCAGCGCCCGCACGTCCCTCGCGTCGAGAACGGCCGCGCGCACGCCGGCCCTCGCCGCGTGCTCCGCCTCGACTGCGCCGCTCCGCAGGCCTCTCTCGGTCTCGTAGAGGTTCAGGATGCCCCTGCGCTCGAAGCCGGTCGCCACGCCGCGCGCCGCGAGGGAGGCATGCAGGTCGAGCGACTGGAGCGCCAGCGGGCGCAGGTAGCGCAGCGCACGCTCGGCTCGAGCGGGCGTGCAGGCGGCGACGAACTGCGCGAGCCACGGCAGCGCCGCGGGGCGCGGCCGGATCGTCAGCGGGCTTCCGGGCAGGAACAGCCATCGCAGGCCGGCACGAAGCGCGGCCGGCGAGGGCAGCGGCGCCGCGTGGCTCGGACAGAGGTAGCCGGCGTTGCCGCGCGAGGCACCACCGCCGACGTTCGCGTCGCGTTCCAGCAGCGTCACCTCGATGCCCGCGGTCGCGAGCTCGAGGGCGATCGTCGTTCCCACGACGCCGCCGCCGACGACCACGACGCGCACCCCTGCGAGGCTCCCGCTCGCGCGACGGCGCGGGCTATAGTCGTCGCGGGTTCAGCTTCGACCCTCCCCGCGGAGTCAGCCACCGAGCCACAGAAGGAGCCCTCATGGGACGCATGACACTCGTCAGCCTGTTCGGCGCGGCCCTGCTTGCGATCGTCGCCGTCGCGAGCGTGAACGCTGCGTCGATCGGTCCCTCGACGACGCACGCCGCGCGTGCGGGGTCGCTGGTCTTCTGCAGCGACATCACGTATCCGCCCGAGGAGTTCTACAAGGGCACGACGCCGGCGGGCTCGGACATCGACATCGGCACGAAGCTCGCACAGCTGATGGGCGAGAAGGCCGTCTTCACCAACACCGGCTTCGACGGGATCATCGCCGCTCTCGAGTCGAAGAAGTGCGACGCGATCATCAGCGGCATGTCGGACACGCCGGCGAGGAGGAAGCAGATCAACTTCGTCGAGTACCTGGACGTGGGGCAGACGTTGATGGCGAACAAGCACCATCCGGAGCACGTCGCCAGCCTCACCGGGCTGGCGGGCAAGTCGGTGGCGGAGGAGGTCGGGACGACCGAGCTGGCGCTGCTACAGGCGACGAACAAGACGCTGAAGCGGGAGGGTAAGAAGCAGATCCAGATCGTCTCGTTCCCGAAGGACACCGACGCCGCGAACGCGCTTCGCACCGGGAAGGTCGACTTCTACTTCGGCGACTCGCCCGTGGTCATCAACTACGTCCGGCTCGATCCGAAGGACTTCGTGGTCGGAAGCCCGCAGTTCGCGGTCGTCCCCGTCGCGGTCGGGCTCCGCAAGGACGAGACCTCGCTCGAGACGTCGCTCCGGAAGGGCATCGCGAAGATGTACGCGAACGGCTCGATGTGCGCGATCTTGAAGAAGTGGCGGATGCAGGCGTTCGCGCTGAAGCCGCACAAGTGCTGAGCGGTTGATGCACGCTGATGCGGTCGTCGTCGGCGGCGGAGCGGTCGGCTCCGCCGCCGCGAGGCGGCTGGCCGAGCGGGGGCTCGCGGTGGTGCTCCTCGAGCAGTTCGAGGTCGGCCATCGCCGCGGCTCGTCGACCGGCCCGACGCGCATCTTCCGCTTCGCCTACCCGGAGCCGGACTACGTCGAGCTCGCGGTGCGCGCGCTCGACGCGTGGCGCCGGCTGGAGGCCGCGGCCGGCGAGCAGCTGCTCGTCACGACCGGCGGGCTCGACGCCGGCCCGGAGGCCGAGTTGTGCGCGGACGCGCTCGCGGCGTGCGGCGCGAGGCACGAGTGGCTGCCCGCCGAGCGCTTCCCGTGGCTGTCGGAGCCCCCCGGCGGGCGGGTGCTCTACCACCCGGACGCGGGCGTCTGCCTGGCCGAGAGGACGATCGCCGCGCAGGTCCGGCTCGCGCGCGCCGCCGGGGCGACCGTCCTCGAGCGCACCGCGGCCCGCGGGCTCTCGGTCGACTCCGACGCCGTCCGCGTCGAGCTCGCGGACGGCGAGATCGAGGCGCCGGTCGCCGTCGTCACGGCCGGCGCCTGGGCGTCGCGGCTGCTTGCCGCCGCCGGCCGGCCGCTCGCGATCGAGACGACGCTGACGCACGTCGCGTACTTCCGTCCGCGCACGAGCGAGCGGTTGACCACGTTCGTCGAGACCGACGCCGCGCGGCCCGACTGGTACGCCTACGTCGTCCCCGACGGCGGGACGGGCGCGGGCGTCAAGGTCGGCCAGGCGCTCGGCCCGCTGCCGGTCGACGCCGATCGCGGCCCGTTCGACGTGGACGGCGAGTGGATCGAACGTCACGTCGACTACGTGCGCCGCCGCCTGCCCGGGCTCGATCCGACGCCGCTCTCGCCGGAGACGTGCCTCTACGCCGGCACGCCGGACGACGACTTCGTCGTCGACCGGCAGGGACCGCTCGTGCTGGGCGTCGGGCTCGGCGGGCACGGATTCAAGTTCGTGCCGCTCCTCGGCGAGCTGCTCGCCGCGCTCGCCGCCGGCGACGAGCCGACGCTGCCCGCCCGCTTCTCCGCGTCGCGGCCGGCGCTGCGCGCGACGCTCGGCGTGCGATGACGCACGTGCTGGCAGCCGTCGAGTGGCACGTGATCTGGCAGCGGATCTTCCACCCGGACCACGCGTTCGCGGTCGCGCTCGAGCGCACGGTCTACATCTCGGTGATCGCCCAGTTCATCGGCGTCGTGCTCGGGCTGGTCGCGGCGCTGTTCCGGATGTCCCGCCTGCTGCCGCTGCGGCTGCTCTCGGGCCTCTACGTCCTCGTCTTCCGCGGCACGCCGGTGATCGTGCAGATCTTCTTCGTCTACTTCGGCGCCAATCTCTTCTTCGGCGTCGACCTGTTCCCGCGGACGGTCGACTTCGGCGCGTTCTCCGTGAACGGCGCGATCGTCGCGGGCATCGTCGCGCTCGCCGTCAACGAAGGCGCGTACATGCGCGAGATCATCCGTGCGGGCATCGACGCTGTCGACAAGGGGCAGATGGAGGCGGCGAAGTCGCTCGGGATGACGTACCGGCTCGCGATGCGCCGCATCGTCCTGCCCCAGGCCGCGCGCGTGATCGTCCCGCCGCTCGGCAATGAGTTCAACAACATGCTGAAGACGACGTCGCTGCTGGCGTTCATCGGCGTCTACGAGCTGTTCGAGGACGCAGACATTCGTTACTCGGCGACGTTTCTCCCGGTCGAGTACTTCATCGCCGTCGCCTTCTGGTACCTCGTCCTGACGACCGTCTGGAGCCTCATCCAGGCGCAGATCGAGCGCAAGCTGACCGTCAGCGAGGCGGAGGAGCTCGGCTTCCGCGAGCGGGTCGCACAGATGTGGTCGCCCGCGGGCAGCTTCGGCGCCCGGATGCTCCGCATCGGCGGCCGCGTGTGAGCGACGTGGTCATGGAGGCGGTCGACGTCGAGAAGCGATTCGGCCGGCTCCACGTGCTGAAGGGCGTCTCGCTCACCGTCACGCGCGGCGAGACCGTCTGCGTCATCGGCCCGTCGGGCTCGGGGAAGACGACGTTCATCCGCTGCATCAACCACCTCGAGAAGATCGACGGCGGACGGATCACCGTCAACGGCCACCTGATCGGCTACCGCGAGCGCGACGGTCGCCTGGCCGAGGACTCGGAGCGCTCGATCGCGCGGCAGCGCACCGAGATCGGCATGGTCTTCCAGCGGTTCAACCTCTTCCCGCACAAGACGGCGCTCGAGAACGTGATCGAGGCGCCGGTGCACGTGCGCGGCGTGCCGGAAGAGCGGGCGAAGGAAGAAGCGCTGGCGCTGCTCGCGCGCGTCGGGCTCCGCGACAAGTGCGACACGTACCCCGGCAAGCTCTCGGGCGGGCAGCAGCAGCGCGTCGCGATCGCGCGCGCGCTCGCGATGAAGCCGGCGCTGATGCTCTTCGACGAGCCGACGAGCGCGCTCGATCCGGAGGTGACGGGCGAGGTGCTCGACGTGATGGTCGAGCTCGCGCGCGAGGGGATGACGATGATCGTGGTCACGCACGAGATGGGCTTCGCGCGCAAGGCTGCCGACCGGGTCGTGATGATGGACGACGGCCTCCTGATCGAGGAGGGTCCCCCGCAGCACTTCTTCGAGGCGCCCGCCCACGAGCGCACCCGGTCGTTCCTCTCGAAGATCCTGTGACCGGTCGGGCCGAGCGCTCCCCCGGCCGGGGCCGGTCAGCTCGCCGATTCCTGGCCGGTCTGCTCCTGCTGCTCCTGCCGGCGGGCCGCCTCGTCGGCGTCGCTCGTCCCGTTCTCCTCGCCGTCGTCGCGGTCCGGGACCCGGCTCGCGTCCCATTCGCGGGTGTCGTCCCTGTCGCTCTGGCCTGGTACCTGCTCGGACACTTCGCCTCCTCGGTCGACTGAACCGTGCCGGCGGCAGATGCCCGGAGACAGTCGGCGCGAATCACGAACGCGTTCGCGTCAGGCGGCGCTCGCGCCGGCGGCCGCGGCACGGACGGCGTCGACGATCGGCTCGTAGCCCGTGCAGCGGCAGAGGTTCGAGGCCACCGCGGCCCGGATCTCCTCGTCGCTCGGATGCGGGTTCTCGCGCAGCAGCGCCGTCGCGACCATGAGGAACCCGGGCGTGCAGAAGCCGCACTGGAGGGCATGGGCGTCCGAGAACGCCTGCTGCAGCGGGCTCAGCACGTCGCCCTCTGCGAGCCCCTCGACCGTCTCGACCTCGCAGTCGTCCGCCTGGACGCCGAACACCAGGCAGGACCGGGTGGGGAGGCCGTCGAGGAGGACCGTGCAGGCGCCGCAGATGCCGTGCTCGCAGCCGACGTGCGTCCCCGTCCGGCCGAGGTCGTGGCGCAGCACGTCGGCGAGCGTTCGGCGCGCCTCGACCGCCAGCTCGTGCCGCTCGCCGTTGACGGTGATCGAGATCAGGTGCAGGTCGGCGCTCATGCCCGTCCCTCGCCGGCGTCGGCTCCCGGCCGGCGCAGCCGGCCTCCGCCGACGCCTGGCGCCGCTGGCGGCAGGATCCAGCGCCCTCGGGCCATCGGTCGTACCACCTGTACGGCCCTCGGCCCTCGGGCTCGGCTCCTTTGCCAGCGACGCCCGAGGAACGGGCAGGGGCTCGACGTTGACACAGGACGTCTCACCCGCCAACAGCCGCGGTCGTCAGGGACGCGGTCGAGATCGCCTGCAGCAGGCGCTCAGGCGTGACGGGGATACGGTCGACCTCGACGCCGAGGTGCGCGACGGCGTCGGCGACCGCGCTCGCGATGCACGCGGGCGCCCCCATCATGCCTCCCTCGCCCATGCCCTTCGCCCCGGTCTCCGAGAGCTCCGAGGGCGTCTCGAGGTGGAGGATCTCGATCGGCGGGATCTCGGAGGCGAAGGGGACGAGGTAGTCCATCAGCGACGCGTTCTGCAGCTGGCCGTCGGGCGCGTACACGAGCTCCTCGTAGAGCGCCGCGCCGATTCCCTGCGCGACGCCTCCGCGCACCTGGCCCTCGACGATCGCCGGGTTGACCATGACGCCGCAGTCCTCGACGACGACGTAGCGCTCGATCGTCACCGCGCCGGTGCACGGGTCCACCTCGACGATCGCGCCGTGGCAGGCGTTGGAGAACGTTCCGGGCGGATCGAACGACGCGACGCACTCCAGCCCCGGCTCGAGCCCGTCCGGCAGGCGGTCGGTGTTCAGGTACGCGAGGCGCGCAACCTGCCGGAACGAGACGCGGCGCGCGGGCGAGCCCTTCACGCAGGCGTGCTCGTCGCGCAGCTCGATCTCCCCCGGGGCCGCCTCGAGCAGGTGTCCGGCCAGTGCGCGCAGCCGGTCCGCGAGCATCGCGGCGGCGCGGCGGGTCGCCCCGCCGCCCACCACCATCGACCGGCTGGCGAACGTGCCCCAGCCGTACGGCGTCAGGTCGGTGTCCCCCTGGACGACCTCGATCCGGCCGGGCGCGAGCCCGAGCTCGTCCGCGGCGACCTGCGCGAGCGTCGTCTCGTGGCCCTGCCCGTGGCCGCAGGTGCCGACGGCGAGCAGCACCGCGCCGGAGGGGTCCATGCGGATCCGCGCGCAGTCGTAGCCCGGCGTCACCTCCATGCGGCGCTGGCTGAACGCCTCGGTGCCGTAGCCGGTGCGCTCGGCGAAGCACGAGAAGCCGATGCCGAGCAGGCGGCCCTCGTCGCGCACGGCGTGCTGGCGCGCGCGGAAGGCGGCGAGGTCGAGCGTGCGCGCGCAGAGCTCGACGGACTCCTCGTACGAGCCGGAGTCGATCCGGAGGCCGGTGGGGCTCGTGTACGGAAACGCGCCCCGCGGGACGAGGTTTCGCCGCCGGATCTCGTCGACCTCGATGCCGAGCCGCCCGGCCGCCTTCTGGAGGAGCCGCTCCATCGCGAACACCATCTGCGGGCGCGAGACGCCGCGGTACGGCGCCATCGGCGTCTTGTGCGTCGCCACCGCGCGCGCCCGCGCCCGGTAGTGCGGGACCGCGTACGGGCCCGGCATCTCGGTCGCGGCCATCAGCGGCTCGACGCCGCACGTGAACGGGTACGTCGAGTAGGCGCCGACGTCGCAGAGGATGTCGGCGTCGAGCGCGAGCATCCGCCCGCCGGCGTCGAACGCCGCCCGCACCGAGAGCTCCTGCTCGTGGCCCTGGAAGCCCGCGACGAGGCTCTCGACACGGTCCTCCACCCACTTCACGGGCGCGCCGACGGCGCGGGCGGCGAGGCACACCAGCGCCTCCTCGCGCGCGAACACGCACTTCTGCCCGAAGCCGCCGCCGACGTCGGGCGCGACCACCCGGATGCGGTGCTCGTCGAGGCCGAGGATCCCGGCGAGCGCCGTGCGGACGATGTGCGGAACCTGGGTCGAGCTGTGCAGCACGAGCCGCCGGCCGCTTCGCTCCCACTCGGCCAGGCACGCGCGGCCCTCGAGCGGCACGGCCGACAGCCGGCCGGAGGAGAAGGTCGCCTCCACCACCCAGTCGGCGTCCGAGAAGACGCCGTCCAGCTCCGGATCGTCGGCGAGCTGCACGTCGAGGAGCACGTTCGACGGAGCCTCGTCGTGGACCGGCGCCGCGCGCGGGGCGAGGGCGGCGTCGAGCGAGGCGACCGCGTCGCGCTGCTCGTAGCGCACGGCCACCAGCTCGGCGCCGTCCTCGGCCGCGTGCGGGGAGTCGGCGACGACCATCGCGACGGGCTCGCCGGCGTGCCGGACGACGTCGCGGGCGAGCAGCGGCAGCTCGACGGCGACGAACTCGGAGCGGTTCAGCCGCGGAACCAGCGGCGCCGCGTCGACGAGGTCGGACGCGGTCAGGACGGCCCGCACGCCCTCGGCCTCGAACGCCGGCGCGGTGCTCACCTCGAGGATCCGCGCAGCCGCGTGCGGCGCGCGCACGAAGGCGAGGTGCAGGATGCCCGGCGTGACGACGTCGTCCACGAACGTCGCGCGCCCCGTCAGGTGCCGATGATCCTCCAGGCGTGTGATCCGGCGGCCGACCCAGCGGCCACCGGCGCGGTCGTCAGCCGCCATTCTCGACCGCCGCTGCGAGCGCCCGCGCGACGAGCGCCGCGGTGAGCCGTCGCCGGTACTCGGCGCTGCCGTGGATGTCGGAGATCGGCTCGATCTCCGCGGCCGCCGCGCGGCCGGCGTCCGCGAAGGACTCGGCCGCGAGCCCGCCGTCCGCGACGACCCGCTCCGCCTCGCTGGCGCGGACCGGGACCTGGTCGACGCCGCCGACGACGATGCGGGGAGGACCGGCCGCCGGCAGCGCGGCGGCGACGACCACGACGGCGAAGTCGCCGCCGCGCCGGGCGAGCTCGAGGATCGCCGCGCGCGGACAGGGTCGAGGGAAGCGCACCGCACGGACGAGCTCGTCCGGCCCGAGCGCGGTCGTGAGGTAGCCGAGCAGGAACTCCTCCGCGGGCAGCGCGCGCTCGCCGCGCGGGCCTGCGATCTCGACGGTTGCGTCGAGCGCGACGGCGAGCACGCACCACTCGGCGGCGGGATCGGCGTGCGCGAGGCTGCCGCCGAACGTCCCGCGGGAGCGGATCGGGCCGTGGCCGATCCAGGCCGCTGCACGCCGCAGGATCTCGTAGCCGCCGTCCAGCTCGCGGCCGCGCTCGACCGCCGCGTGCGTCGTCAACGCGCCCACGCGCAGGCTTCCGTTGCTGCGCTCGATGCCGCGCAGCTCGCCGACGCGCGTGATGTCGACGAGCGCCGACGGCCGCGCCAGGCGGAAGTTCATCATCGGCACGAGGCTCTGGCCGCCGGCGAGCACCTTCGCGTCCTCGCCCAGCTCGGACAGGCGCTCCAGCGCATCGGGGACGGTGGCGACCCGGTGGTAGGCGAACGGCGCCGCCTTCATCGCCGCGCCGCCCCGGCCTTGCGCTCGCTCAGGCGGCCGAGCAGGTAGCCGTAGCCGAGGCCGAGCAGGGCGGGCACGAGCGCGCGCAGCACGCGGGCCGCGGTCTCGCCCGCGAGCAGGCCGAGCGCGTCGGCCTCCGCAGCGGCCGGAGGCGCGTCCGGCGCGGGCGCCGACCGGGCGGGCTCGGGCGCGCCGGCGAGCGCGCGCTCGAGGTTGCGGGCGAACTCCGCGAGCATCCGCCGGCCGACGGTCTCGATCGCGCCTCGCCCGAACTGGGCGACGCGCCCGCGGATCTGCAGGTCGGCGTCGATGCGGATCCGGCTCGCGCCCTCGACGTCGTCGATCGCCGTCTCGATCCGCGCCTCCGCCTGGCCCCGGCCGGCGGTCTCGTCGGCGCGGGCGTGCAGCACGGCGCGTCTCGCACGCGGGTCGCGCTCGACGAACCGCAGCGTTCCGGCGTAGTTCGCGACGATCGGCCCGACCTTGACGCGCATCGACCCGCGATGCTCGTCGCCGTTCGTCTCCTCGATCAGGGCGCCCGGGAGGCACGGCCCCGCGCGCGCGATGTCCGAGACGAAGGCGAAGACGTCGTCGGGAGGCGCGGCGACGGTGACTTCGTAGGCGAGCCGCATCGTGGTCAGATCATCGTGTAGCCGCCGCTGACCGACAACGTCTGGCCGGTGATGTACGAGGCGCGGTCCGACGCGAGCAACAGCACCGCGGGGACGACGTCGTCGGGGGTGCCGAGGCGGCGCAGCGGGTACGAGCGGGCGACCTTCGCGAGCACCTCGTCGGAGAATCGGCTCCCCTGCTCGCCGCGCCAGATCGAGTGCTCGCCGCTCGTCTCCGGGGCGCCCGGGGTGAAGCCGGGGCAGACGACGTTGAAGGTGATGCTGTGCCGGCCGACCTCCCTGGCGAGCGCCTTCGACATCGCGATCACGGCCGCCTTCGTGCCCGAGTACACGGCTTCGCGCCACTCGCCGATCCTTCCCGCGTCGGAGCCGATCGAGACGACCCGCCCGTAGCCGCGCTCGATCATGTGCGGGAGCACCGACCGGGTGGCGTTGATGAAGCCCCACATGTCGACGGCGATCTCGCGCTCCCACTCGCCGCGCGGCTTCTCGACGAACAGACGGTCGACCGTCCAGCCGGCGCAGTTGACGAGCACGTCGACCGCGCCGAGCGTGTCGACGGCGTGTGCGATCGCCGCGTCGACGTCCTCGGCGTCGGTGACGTCCGTGCGCCGCTGCGCGATCGAGCCCGGCGGCGCCTCGGCGGCCACCGCCCGGCTCTGCGCCTCGTCGATGTCGGCGATCAGGACGCGCGCGCCCTCGGCCGCGAAGCCGAGCGCGATCGCCCGCCCGATGTTCGACGCGCCGCCCGTGACGACGACACCCTTGTCCTGCAGCCCGAGGTCCACGCGCGTCCGTCCTCAGGCCTGCAGCGCCGGGACGATGCTGTCGGTGAGCAGGCCGAGGCGTTCCAGCCTGCCGCCGCCGAGCAGCGGGAAGATCAGGTCGTCGATTCCGGTCCGCACCAGTGCACGCAGGCGCTCGACGCACTCCTCGACGGTGCCCGCGACGGCGAGCGTGCGCACGAGCCCGTCGCTCACCGTCGTCTGGTGGCGGGCGCGGGTGGAGAGGTGCTCCGTGTAGTCGTAGTCCGCCTTCGCGCGGGCGATCTCGTCCGTGAAGGGAACGAGGCTCGCGGGCAGCTCGTGCGCGTCGGCGAGCAGGCGCGCCTGCGCGGCCGCCCACGAGCGCACGTCGTCGAGCGCAGCGGCGCGGTCGTCGCGGGCGGAGAGCGTGGCGACGAAGAGGACGCGGACGTCGGCGCGGTCGCGGCCGGCCTCGGCGATTCCCTCCTCGATCCAGCCGAGCTGGCGGGCGAGGACGTCCGGCTGCGCGGGCCCCATGACGATCGCGCCGTCGGCGAGGCGCCCGGCCAGCCGGCACATCCGCGGCCGGCTGACCGCCAGGTAGACCGGCACGGGCGGGAGCGGACGCCCGAGCTCGTAGCTGCGTCCGTCCCACACCCCCGCGTCGCCGCGGAGCACGGCGGCGAAGAAGCGCAGCCCCGCCTCGACCTCGGCCAGGCGGGAAGGCTGGGCGCCGAGCCCGTAGACGGCCGAGTCGCCGGCGCCGAGCCCGAGCAGGGCGCGCCCGTCCGACAGCTCGGCGATCGCCGCGATCGCGTTCGCCGTGACGGTCGGATGGCGGGTGACGACGTTGGTCACCCCGGTGCCGAGCCGCATCCGCTCCGTCCCGGCCGCGGCGAGCGCCAGGCCGACGTAGAGGTCCTTCATCGCGAGCTGCGAGTCGATCAGCCACAGCTCGTCGACCCCGCGGCGCTCGAGCTCGCCGGTGAGGTCGGCGAAGCGGCGCAAGGGCTCGCGCGGGCTGATCCCGATCGAGATGCTGATCCCCACGTCAGCCGCTCCCGAGCGCCACGATCGCGGCGGCGACCTCGTCTGGGCGCTCGACGGGGATCGGATGGCCGGTGTCGGGGAGCACCTGCAGCGTGCTCTCGGCGATCCGCGCGGCGACGATCTCCCCCGCCCGCGGCGGGCAGTGCCGGTCGGCGTCTCCGGCCAGGATCGCCGTCGGCACGGCGATCGAGCCGAGCTCGTCGTCGAGCGGCGCCTGGTTCAGGGCGGCCATCGCACGGCACGCGTTCGCATACCCGCGTGCGTCGGCGGTCGACTGGCGGCGGATCGTCAGGCCGTCTGCGATCTCGTCCGGACGGTTCCGGTAGACGTCGCGGGTGTCGACGTCCAGGGTCGTGCGCAGCTCCGGGTCGCCGTCGTCGACGAGCCGCGCACGGGTCTCGTACCACGCCCGGGCCGCGGCGTTGACGCGGCTCGAGGTCGCGACCAGCGCCAGGGCCGCGACGCGGCCGGGATGGTCGATCGCGGCCCGCATCGCGATCGTGCCGCCGAGCGAGAAGCCGGCGAGCGTGACCCGCGGCAGCTCGAGCGCGTCGAGCAGGGCGACGAGGTCGTCCCCGAGCTGGCGCAGCGTGCCGTCCGCGTCGCCGAACTCCGTCTGCCCGTGGCCGCGGAGGTCGTAGAGAATCGCCCGCCGCGCGATCGCCAGCGGGGCGAGGACGCGCCGCCACGCACGGTGGTCGTCGGCGAGCCCGTGGATCAGCACCACCGGCTCGCCCCGCCCGACCTCGAACCACGCGACCTCGATGCCGTTCGCCTCGACGCGCACCCGTCAGCTTCCCCCGAGCTCGGCGCGGAGCGCACGGCGGTCGACCTTGCCGGTGCTCCCGACCGGCAGCCTCTCGATCACCCTCACGCTCTCGGGCCACTTGTAGCGCGCGAGTCCCGCGCGCGCCAGATGGGCGACGAGCTCGTCGAGCGTCGGCGCGGTTCCCTCCGCCGCGATCACGAACGCCGCGACGCGCTCGCCCAGGTCGCGGTCGGGCTGCCCGACGACGCAGACGTCGCGCACGGCCGGGTGCTCGCGCAGGAGATCCTCGACCTCGAGCGGGTTGACGTTGGTGCCGCCGCGGATGATCGTGTCCTTCAGCCGGCCGGTGACGTGGAGGTACCCCTCCTCGTCGAGGAAGCCGAGGTCGCCGAAGTGGGCCCAGCCGTCCGGCGCGAACGGGCCCGTGTCCTCGCCCCAGTAGCGCTCCTGGACGAGCGGGCCGCGCATGCAGATCTCGCCCTCCTGCCCGGGCGGAACGGGGGCGCCGTCCCGGTCGCAGATCAGGGTCTCGGCGAGGTCGTGCGGGCGGCCGACGGTCGTCCAGCGCTTCTCGGGCGGGTCGTCCGGGCTCGGCACCGCGAGCTGCCCGATGTCCATCGCCCCGTAGAAGCTGCACGTTGGCCTGCCCGTCCGCCGCTCCCACTCGCGGGCGACGGCGGGTGGAAGCGGCGCGCCGGCCGAGATCGTGGCGCGGAGGGCGCGGAGGTCGGTGCCGCCGAGGGCGGGGGAGTGGAGCATCCGCGAGACGATCGTGGGCACGCAGCCGAGCACGGTGGCGCGGGTGCGCTCCGCGAGCGCCAGCGCCCGTTCCGGGTCGAAGCGCGCGTCGTGGCTCATGATCAGCGCCGCGCCGGTGCGTAGCGCGTACAGGCACATCTCGCCCGCTCCCTGCGTGACCGGCGAGAGCGGCAGCATGCGGTCGCCGGGGCCGAGGCCGAGACGGCTCGTGAAGCCCTCGAACGTGAGCTGCTTGAGGCGGGCGGTCAGCGACGCGAGCTTCGGCGGGCCGGTCGTGCCGGACGTGAGCGCGATCTGCACGACGCGGTCGGGATCGGGCGGCAGCCACATGTCTTCGCCGGCGCGTGCCTCCGTGTCGAGCGTGTCGGCAGCCACGACCGCGCGGACGCACGCGACTTCCCGCGCGGCGTCGGCGATCGCCGCGCCGCGCCCGGTGGCGTCCGCGATCAGCAGCGCGGCGCCGGACGTTTCCAGCGAGGACGTCACCTCGCGCCGGCCGAGGCTCGTCGGCAGCGGCAGCAGCACGGCCCCGATCGCCGGCACCGCGAGCTCGAGCGCGACGTAGCGCCACACGTTCGGGAGGGCGACGGCCACGACGTCGCCGGCGTCGACGCCGCGACTCCGCAGGTCGCCCATCAGCGCCAGGACGATCCGCAGCAGCTGTTCGAAGTCGAACGTCTCGCCGTCGTCGTAGACCGCGAGGTCGGCGCCGCGCGTCGCGGCGTTGGCGCGCAGGTAGCTCAGGGCGTCGAAGCGGACCGGCTCGACCCGGCGCGCGGCCACGGCGTCCGTCACGGATTGCTCCCGGGGCTGGCGCAGGCTGATAGCGGTGGACTATACGGCCGCCGGCGACGACCCTTGCGGGGGCCTGCGTCCGCGCCTACCGTTCGCCGCCCGTGCGCGCCACCCGACGTCCGACGGCCCGATGAGCGACGAGGCGACGCTTTTCGTCGACCGCCCCGCGGACGGGGTGCTCCGGCTCCGGCTCAACCGGCCCGCTCGGCACAACGCCCTCGACGCGGAGCTGGTGGCTGCGCTGCACGACGCGCTCGCGCGGCCGGAGGCGCGGGCGATCGTGCTCGGCTCCGCGGCGCCCGGGCAGTTCTGCGCCGGCGCGGATCTGTCCATCGCCGCGACGGAGCGCGTCTCGGTCAGCGAGGGCCTGTACGACCTCTACCGGCGGATCCTCGCCCTGGAGGCTCCGGTCCTGGCGGCGATCTGCGGCCCGGCGGTGGGCGGGGGCGCCCAGCTCGCGGTCGCCTGCGACCTGCGCGTGGCAGAGCCCGCCGCATGGCTGCAGTTCGTCGGCCCCGAGCACGGCCTCGCCGTCGGCGCGTGGGCCCTGCCCGGCCTCGTCGGGCGCGGACGCGCGCTCGACCTGTGCCTCACCGGCCGCCGCGTGGTCGCGGGGGAGGCGCTCGCGATGGGCCTCGTCGACCGGGTCGCCGAGGACGCCGACGCCGCCGCGCTGGCGCTCGCCGGCGAGCTGGCGCGACTCGACGCGGGCGCCGTCGCCCGGGTGAAGGCGATCGCTTCGCGGGCGTGCGAGGAGGCGCTCGAGCTGGAGGCGCGCGGGAACCGGGGGTGGACCGGCATCGTCCCGCGGACGGGGCCGTAGCCCGCGTCTCTCGGTGCGCGACGAAGATGGCTTCGACCCGAACGCCGCCAGGGAGTAGCGTGGGGGCGATGCGGGGCGGGCAGAAGGCGAGAGACCTCGGCGGTGGCCACGCGGAGCCCAAGCTGGTCGTCGACGACGTCACCATCCGGTTCGGCGACACGCTGGCCGTCGACCACCTGAGCCTCACCATCGGCAGGTCGGAGTTCGTCTCGATCGTCGGGCCTTCCGGGTGCGGCAAGTCGACGCTGTTCAACACGATCTCGGGACTGGTGCGCCCCGTCTCGGGACGCGTGCTCCTCGACGGGCGGGACGTGACCGGCGAGACGGGCCACGTGGGCTACATGCTCCAGAAGGATCTCCTGATCCCGTGGCGGACCGTCATCGGCAACATCGTGCTCGGCGCCGCGCTGACCCGCGGCGTCACCAAGCAGGACCGCGACGACGCGGTGCGCCTCGCGCTTCGCTACGGGCTGGGCGACTTCCTCGACCACTATCCGCACGCGCTCTCCGGCGGCATGCGCCAGCGCGTCGCGCTCATGCGCACGCTCGCGCTGCACGCCGACGCGCTCCTGCTCGACGAGCCCTTCGGCGCGCTGGACGCGCAGACGCGGCTCGAGATGCAGCTGTGGCTGCTCTCCGTCTACCACGACCTCAACGTCACGGTCCTCTTCGTCACGCACGACGTCGACGAGGCGATCTTCCTCTCGGACCGCGTCCTGGTGATGAGCGGGCGGCCGGGCCGGATCCTCTCCGACACCCCGATCGAGCTTCCCCGGCCGCGCGACATCGACGTGCTCACGTCGCCGCGGTTCACCGAGATCAAGCGCGACACGCTCCGCCTCCTCCACGAGCGGGCCGCGCCGGTGCCCGCATGAGAGCGTTCCCCGCCACGCTGCGCAAGGCGTTCACGCGGCTCGCGTTGGCGGCGGTCGCGGTCGGGCTGATCTTCGGGCTCTGGAACCTGGTGATCTTCGTGTTCGGGCTGAAGTCGTACGCGCTGCCGACGCCTCAGTCCGCGATCGCGGCGGACGTCCACAACTGGTCGGTGATCCAGTCGCTGACGGTGCAGACCGTCGAGGAGACCGCGTACGGGTTCCTGATCGGCGCGACCGTCGGCTTCCTCCTGGCCGTGCTGATGTCGGCGTCGAAGACGGTGCAGCGGCTCATCTACCCGACGCTGATCACGTCCCAGGCGGTCCCGATCGTCGCGATCGCCGCGCCGCTCGCGATCCTCTTCGGCTTCGGAATGCTGCCGAAGCTCGTGATCGTCGCCTGGATCGTGTTCTTCCCGGTGGCCGTGAACGTGCTCGACGGGCTCGCGCACATCGACCCCGACCTGGTGAACCTCTCGCGCGTGATGGGCGCGACGCGGGTCCGGGGCTTCCTGGTCATCCGCCTGCCGGCGACCCTCAGCCCGCTCTTCTCAGGCCTGAAGATCGGCGCGACCTACGCGGTGACGGGGGCGGTGATCGGCGAGTGGATGGCCTCTGCCCAGCAGGGCCTCGGCACGTACCTGCAGACCGCCAACGCCTCGCTCGACACGAAGGGCGTGTTCGGCGCGACGATCATGCTCACCGCGATCGGCGTCGCGTCGTTCCTCCTCGTCGCGGCGGCAGAGGCGGTCGCGACGCCGTGGCGCACGCGCTCGTCCGCGCGCCGCCGGCTCCGGTCGCGCCGCCGCCTCGAGAGCCCGTTCGAGGAGCCGACCGCGACTTCACCCGACCGCGTCTCGCGGTACGCGAAGGTCGCGAGATGACGACAACGTCAACCACCCGTCACGGAAAGGAGAGTGCCACCATGCTTCGGTTCAGGAGCTGGCCCGGACGGCGCAGAGTCGCGCTGGCGCTCGTCGCAGCCGGCGCGCTGATCGGAGTTGCCGCGACCGCGTCCGCGGCGACCCGCAGCCACGCGCCGACGGCGAAGAGCAAGGCGAGCTTGACGACGCTTCGCGTCGTCTTCGACTGGCCGGGAATCGACTTCGAGGCGGTTCCGCTCGTCGCTGGCAACGCCCAGGGCTTCTACAAGAAGGTCGGGCTGAACGTGGAGGTCGTGATCCCGCCGACCACGTCGACGACCGTCAAGATGCTCGCCGTCGGCAAGGGCGACATCGGGTTCGACACGACGACCGACGTCGTGTTCGCGCAGGCCGCGGGGATCGACGTCAAGTCGATCGCGAACTACTCGCAGGAGAACAACTGGGGGCTCGTCGCCGCGCCGGGCAAGCGGATCGACCTGAAGAGCCTGAAAGGCAAGTCGATCGGCATCTTCACCGACTCGTGGACGAAGGCGATGATGCCGTACGTCCTCCGCGCCGCGGGCCTCAGCGCGAGCGACGTGAAGCAGCCGATCTTCTCGAGCGACGACATCGCCCCGATGCTCGCCGGCAAGATCGACCTCGCCACGAACACGGTGAACTACGCGATCGCGCAGGTGCAGAGCGCGACCGGCAAGCGCCCGAGCGTCCTGCTCGCCACCAAGTTCGGCGCCCCGAACGTGCCGATCTGGGTCTACACGGCGATGAGCTCGTGGCTCGCCAAGCACGGATCGGAGGCGAAGGCGTTCCTGTCGGCGACGAAGAAGGCGTTCGCGTGGTCGATCGCCCACCCGTCCGCCGCCGTCGACGCCTACCTGGCGGCGTACCCGAAGATCGGCGGCACGAAGAAATACAGCCTCTCCGGCTGGCAGGCGACGATCCCTGCGCTCGGAAACCCGAGCTCGCTCCTCGTCCAGCGCAAGTCGGAGTGGACCGCGGTCGTGCAGGCGCTCAAGTCGGTGAAGCTGCTCTCGAAGCCGCTGCCGGCGTCGAGGTACTACACGAACGCGTACCTCGGACACTGACGGCGGGCCGTACCGCCTGAACCGAGCCGGGCGGCTCCGCTTCGAGCGGAGCCGCCCGGCGGGTCGCGGCGAGTTGTCGGAGATTTGCCGGGTGCGGCGGCGAGCCTGTACACGCATTCGTACACCCACCTGTCATCGCCGCAGACAACATCCCTTCGGCTCCTCAACGACCTCGGAAGCGAAGTGAACGGACGCGGTTCGCGTGCGGTCAGTCCAGGTCGAACGCTGCATGGATCGCGGCGGTGAGCGTTGCCTCTTGGTCATCGAGGAGTCGGCCGATCTGTCGACCGAGCGCGGCTGCGGGAATCGTCGTGATGTGATCGCAGGCGACGACGCACAGTTCCTCGAGCCCGTTCGCGGCTCCCACGGGGACCTCGGTTGAGAGGCCGCGGATCGTGGAAGTGATCGGCGCCACCGTCACCGTGTTCATCCGTGGCCGGACGAGCTCGCGCGTCAAGACCACCACCGGACGCGACTTATCGAGTCGCGCCAGGTGGATCGGGCGCATCAGTGATCGACCGCAAGGCGGGCGGTGTGCTCGGCCAGGCCCTCCAGCTCGGGATCTGGCCCCGTCGCGGCGAGGATCTCCGCGTCGCGGGCAGCGGCCACCCGGCGCCGCTCCCGTTCGAGCGCGCGCGCGACGACGGCCGCCCGACTGCGCTCTTTGCCGCTCGCGACAATCTCATCGACGAACGCCACCAAGTCGTCGTCAAGCCGAACGGCGATCTGCCTACTCATACCAGGATGATACCAGAATGGGATCCTATGTGGGATTGTACGAAATCACTAACTCGTCGCTTGCGTGCTCGTCCACGAGCTTTCCACGTGCGCACCTTCGCCCAAGGGCGCGTCGGTCGTGGAGATTCGCACACATGTTTCGGTGTCGACGTCGCAAATCGTCGCCCTCGCGAATCTCCCAGACGCTGCCGTCGGTCCAGACGGACCCACGGATACCGCCTTCAGCCGTAGAAATCGGGCTCGAACGGCCAGGAGGCTGATGTTGACCCTGACCGCGACCCTGCGACGGCCTCTGGGTGGCGGCGCGAACGTGTCTCATATTGCAGCGGCTTTAGCGAATGGGCCGGGCAGGGATCGAACCTGCGACCTTGGGATTTAAAAGTGGATGGCGCGGGACTCGGGGTTGCTCGGAGCGCTGTCTGATCCCCATGGTTGAGCCAAACAGGCTCGGACGCGTTCGGGCGATTTCGGGACCTCTTGTGACCCTGTGTTGACCCGGTGCCGGCGTATCGGCTGTGCTGCTCGAGCTCTTGGTTCAGCTGGTTGCCGCAGCTTGAGCCGGCGCCACCGCAGCCGTTCGGAGCGGCTGCGCAAGTCGGTCGATCTCCGCCGCCGAGGTGATCATCCCTTCGTAACCTGCGTAGTCGGGATTCTCCGGAAGGTACGGCTCTCGCCTTTCGGCCGCCGGCATCAGCGCCTCAGCTTCCTCGAGCGTGATGCCCGCGAGCGTCGCGTATCGGTGCTTGTAAAGGCGGTAGCGCAGCTCGCCTGATTGGCTTTCGCTCGGCGTAAACGTGACGATCGACTTCCAGCTGCCGTCGATTTGCGACTGAAACCCGATGCCGCTCGTAGACGTGTAGCTCCTGAGTGCGGAGCCGAAGGCGTCAACAGCATGCTGGTAGAGCTCGGTTACGCCAGCCTCGTCGGCCTGTGCTTCCAGCTCCTGGTAGCTCAGCTTCGGGCGCCGTTTTGAGCTGCCGAGCGTTCGCGTCTTCAACTCGACCTCGGAAGGTTCGATCAGGAAGATCCGCGCCAAGAGCTCCGTCCGGTCCTCGAGTCGAAAGTAGTTGAAGGTCGCGGCGTTGATGTTCATTCCGTGAACGCCCGACAGGTAACGGATGATCCGCTCCGAACTCGCGTCGATGAGCGATCCGACGATGACGACGCGGTGGTCGCCGTTCAGAGTTTCGGGAAGGTCCGTCCCGAACTTGCTCTCGAATGCGGAGCCGAAGTCTGTGCCGAGGTGCCCCTCCGCGATAGATGTCACCCGCTCGTGCGTCAGGTTCACAACCCAGGAGGCGTAGTCAAGCGCCTGCGCGGTGATTTCTCGCGGCGTCTTGTCGCGCTTGAGCTCGACGATGATGAGATCGCCGGCCGCATCGACGCATAGGAGGTCGATGAAGCCGCCGAAGTCCGTCTCGACCTGGCGGCCGATGACGAGCAGCCCCGGATCGAGAATCGATATTTCGACAGCGAGCCATTCCTCGAGCCGAGCCTCGAGATTTAGGCTCGCGCGCGGGATCCGCGATAGGCGGTCGCCGCTGCGAACCTCCCAGAGATGGACTTCGTCACTCACGACAGCAGAGTTTAGGAGCGCGGAACGCGAGCCGAGGCTGGGGTGCTGAGAGAACCCAGCACCCAGACCTGCCGGCTGTGCCCTGTCCGTCCGGCTCGCTCCGTACCCTTCACACGTGGGCGTGGCCGTTGCCATAGACGCTGGCTTTGCTGCGGACCGACTCCGAGCAGTTGATTGGTCCCTGACGGAGGCAGGTCCTCCGCACCCCATTCACGGCCTTCACCCGTATCCGGCGAAGTTCGTTCCCGCTCTTCCGGAGCAGGTGATCGAGCTCTTGTCACGCCCCGGCGAGCTCGTGCTCGACCCGTTCTGCGGCAGCGGAACGGCGCTCGTAGAGGCCCTGAGGCTCGGGCGTCGCGCCGTCGGCGGTGATTTGAACCCGGTCGCGCTCGTGAGCTCACGCGCTAAGACGCGTCGTCTGTCAGCGTCGCAGCTTGCTCGGCTCGACACGCTCGCGATCAACCTTCCGAAGTTGACGCGTGAGGTTCAGCAGACGCAGGAGCTCACCTTGCCGATCGGATGGGAGCCCGCAGCGGGGCAGCGGTTCCGGGGTCTTAAGTTTTGGTTCAGCGAAGAGGTGGCGTTCGAGCTAAGCGCTCTCAGGCATCTGTGCGAATCAGAGGAGGACACCGAGATCCAAAGCGTACTGTTCGCGTGCCTGTCATCGATAGTCGTTAATGTCTCGTGGCAAGACAGCGATACACGCTACGTCAGGCGCAACAAGACGGTCGAGTCGGGCGACGCGACGCGGCTTCTGCAAAGGAAGCTATTAGCTGCGTCCGCAGCCCTCGGAGATCTGGCCGCGTCGATCACGACTGCCGCAGAGGTTCACGACGGCGATGCTCGCGCGTGCCATTACCTGCAGCCCGAGACCGTGTCGCTTGTCGTCACGTCGCCGCCGTACCCCAATGCGTGGAGCTACCACCTCTACCACCAGAACCGAATTCTCTGGCTCGGTGCCGACCCCTGGCTCTTCAAGGCCCAAGAGATCGGCCATCATCGCGCCTATTCAGCTGTTAATGGCAGTGACGGCGGGACGTTTGAGGGCGACATGCGCGCATGCTTCGAGGCAATGCTCCCAGCGTTGAAGCCTCACGCCCACGTGGTCATCATTGTCGGCGATTCCATCGTCCGCGGAACGCTCGTACGAAATGACGAGGTCGTAAGTGCAGCAGCTCAGGCAGCGGGTCTTGAGCACGTGGTGACGCTGAATCGACCGATTGACTCGCGGCGGAAGGCGTTCAATCCCAAGATCGGGAAGATCCGGACGGAACACATTGCTGTCTTCCGCACCTAAGGTCGATCCGCCGGGGTACCCGCTTCAGGAGTTCGAGCGGCGGCTCGCCGCACTCGAGGCCGCGATAGCTGCAGATCCAAAGCAAGCGCACCGCCTCGCATTCGCTTCTTCAGTCGAGGGACGGCCAACGCACCAGTTCTACTTCGATCGGTTCGTGAAGCTGGTTCGGCGATCGGTATCGGATCACGCCGCCTTGCTTGAGCTAGCCGTCGAACTGCGAGACGGTCACCGCGCCGAAGCGCACAACTACCTCACGCACGGCATCCACAGCTACAAGGGCAAGTACTTTCCGCAGATTGTGCGTTCGCTCGTCAACGCGGCTGGGCTTGCGCCGGGGTCTGTCGTAGCAGACCCATTCGTAGGAAGCGGGACGACAACCCTCGAAGCAGCGCTAATTGGAATGCGTGCAGTTGGCCTCGACAGGAATCCGCTTGCGGCGGTAATAGCACGAACGAAGGTCGACGTTCTGAAACTGGAGGTAGAAGCGGTTCGAGCGGGTCACGCGGCGATCGAAGGGAAGCTCCGCAGGAACTACAGAGCCGACCTTCCTAACCGCGCATACCTTGAGCGTTGGTTCCCGAAGGAGACGATCCGGGTCATCGAGCGAATCGTTGGCGCCATCGCGAATGCAGATGCGCACCCAACGTTCAAGGATCTTGCTCGACTGTCGCTGAGTACACACTTTCGCGCGTGGTCGCTCCAGGAGCCGACGCAACTACGCATCTTCAGGCGCAGCACCGCACCTCCCGCAACAGCTCTGCTCGATCGCTTCAAGCAGCAGCTCTCGGAGTACACGGCTTCGGTCGTGGTCGGGTTAAGGCTGCTGAGCGAGCTTGGTGTTGTCTTGCCTCCTGTCGACATTCGGCTTGCAGACAGCCGCGTCTCCCACGCTTGGGGCTGTAGCCGCGGCTCTGTCGACGCGGTGGTGACGTCACCTCCTTATGCAACTGCATTGCCCTATATCGACACCGACCGTCTCTCAATCTTCTGCTTAGGACTTGCCGATGTCGGCGAGCGTTCGGAGCTCGAGTGGGAGATGATCGGCACGCGTGAGATCTTGAAACGTCAAAGGAATGTCCTCGAAGACGCGCTTGAGCGAAACGTCACACAGCTGCCGCAGCCAATCATCAAGCAGATCCGAGCTATCCGAGCGGCGAATAAAAAGACTGAGGTCGGATTCCGCCGGCAGAACCTTCCAGCTCTGCTCTACCGCTACTTCTCTGACATGCAACGGGTCCTCGCGAACACAGCCGCCGTGCTCCGGAAGGAGGGGCTTTGCGGGATCGTGATTGGTGACAGCTATACCGTCGCGGGCGATAACCGCGTCCGGATCCGGACCGCGGACTTCCTAGAGTTTCTTGCGGAGCAGGCCGGCCTCAGGAGAGTTGACCGGATCGCCATGGGCGGGCAGACCGCGTACCTGCCGCACCAGCGAAACGGTATCCCCGCCGAGGACATCCTGCTCTTCACCGCGCCGTAGAGATCAACGGAATCCCCATCGTTTCACGCTCGCGGCTACTTCGTTAGCTGCGATGGCGAGATGCTCGTCGTAAAGCGCGTCAGTCGGCTTGATCACTTGGGCGTGGTATTCGACGCCGAGCCCCGGCTCCGCGAGCTCGAGTCGGAGCAAGTCGCCTTCGTCGGAGTCATGGTGGATCTCAGAGCTGTTCAGACGAAACTCGGCGCGACGCGGGTATTGGTAGAGACGTCGACTGGCAGTATCGATGTCTCCGTTCAGCCGACGGAATTCAATCGCGGGGTAACGCTCGAAGTACTCGTAGCCAGCATCGGTCTCGTGGCGGATGAAGTGCCCCCAGAACTCCGGGTCAGCATGGAAGGCTGCGAGCGGAATGTAGACGTCAGGTGAGAACCCTGGCCTCGTTCCCGCATCGCGATGTCCGAGCCGCATGACGAAGACGCGATACCGCGCCTGTGACGGTGGCTCCGGTGGAGCTTCTCCGACATCTGGCGGGACCGGCGCCGGGTTCGCTTGAACGTCCGCAACCTCCTCCGGGAGGAGGGACGCAGCCGGAGGCGGGGCGGCAGCCGTCGGCGGGAAGAGATCTGGGAGTCCCTCGTGGACAAGGGCTCTACTCGCTGCATCACTTCTGCGCCGGCCGCGGCGGCGCATGCGTGCCTCGCTCGGTAGAAGGCCTACACCCTCCAGGGCGTCGAGGAGCCCTTCGTCTGCGAGCCGAGCGTTCGGGCTTGCGATGGCAGCATCGAATGAACGGCGGAGCTCCTCGAAGGCCTGTTGATCCGCGTCGTCCGTGAGATCGAAGTCGAGGACAACGACATCCTCGTAGTTAACCCAGAGCGCGCTTTCGGTCAGATTGGCCGATCCGACCATGCCGACGCCCTCTTCAGCCGACCTGAACAGGTACGTCTTCGGGTGGAAGAGCGGGCGAGCTGGGTGGCGGAACACCCATAGCTCATCGACGAGACGGAGAAGCGCGCGCAGCCCCGGCGCAGAGGTGATCGTCCCGTCTATCCCGACGAGCAGGCGCATCAATGCACCGCGCGCCCTTGCGGCGACCATATGGTCAGCGACATGACGAACGCCGCTGGCATTCGCGAAGCCGACGGCCGCGGTCATCTCATCGAACGGCGCCGCGAGCGCGGCCAGGAGTTCATCTCCCACTCGCGTGGGGGACCACGGCTGGGTGACTGCATGGCGTAGCTTCGCCACGTCACCGGGGTTCGGAAACTACGAGAGCGATCCTCCCCGGCCGCTTGACGAGGCGAAGCGGTTCCGTGCCAAGGCGACGCTGAACCCGGCGGCGGGGTTCCCCCCGAAGCGGCCCGACCGTCTCGGATTACGCCGAGGAATGGCTGAGCATGCTTTGCCGGCGTGCGGCCGGCAACGGCGATCGAATCCCGTCGCGACCTCGAGAGGTACGTCCTCCGCGCATCGGCGGGGTTGGGGTCAGCGCGATCGACGCAACGCCGGATCAGGAAGCTCCCGTACGACCTGTGCGAAGAGACGGTGAAACGAGCGCCGACGGGTCGCTCGTGGGCGACCGTCCGCCGCATCCTCGCGCCGCTGTCCGTGATGCTGAGCGCGACCGAGGACGGCGTGATCGCGGCGAAGCCGTGGCCACGTCTTCCGACTCCGCAGGATCGTCTCGTGGTTCGGTTCCTCGCCGAGACAGGGCTGCGGATCTCGGAGCTCAAGGCGCTGCGGTGGGGCGATCTCGCGCTCGACGACGAGCTGGTCGTTTCCGTCAGGCGTCGCCATCGTCTGCTCGACGGCGAGCAGCAGACGAAGAGCGAGCGGCGTCGGCGGCGTTCACGCTCGAGACGTACATCCACCTGCTCGACGACCGTGCCGGTGTTGATGCGGTCCATCGAGCGTTGAAAGGCACATCGGGACGACCATGACTCGCCGCGGGCGTGATGCGGCCGAGTCTCATGGCGCGCCGAACCCAACCTCGTTTGTCCGCGTCCGGCGTGTGCGCTAGCGTTAGCGTTGAGTTCGAGGCCACGGGAGAACAGCCGCCGCTCGGAGACTCGTCGCAGCCGATCGAGGAGTCACCGGTTGCGCGCGGCTTCCATGGAACTTCGGTCGTAGCAGCTAGGGCGATTCTCGACAGCGGATTCGTCGCAAGTGCGAACGAGTATGACTGGCTTGGCGACGGCATCTACTTCTTTCAGGACGCACCTGGTCGTGCGCTTGAGTGGGCGTCTGAGCTACACGATGAACCTTGTGTTGTCGCGTGCGAGATATCGCTCGATAACTGTATGGACCTTCTCGATATAAACTGGTTTTCGTTCCTCAACGAAGCGTTCGATAGATATGTCGCGCGCTGCAAGCGCCTTGGGATTGCTCTACCAAGGCAGACTGCAGGCGCCCATCGTCTCGATCGAGCAGTAATCAACTACGCGGCTGACCTTCTTGCTGCCAGCGGCTCGCCAATCCGGAGCGTGCGAGGGGCATTCGCCGAGGGCCGTAGCGTTTTCCCCGAGTCAGCACTCCTGGATCGTTCGCATGTGCAAATTGCGGTGCGCGATCCGACGGTGATTCTGAGCGTTCAAGAAGCCTCAGCACCTTGGCTATTGGAACCTCGAAAGGACGGCGGACGATGACGACACCTGACGAAGCTCGCGATGCTCTCCGGAGGGAACACGAACTTGAGTCGGACGACGCCTTTGGCGCAAGGGTGGATGAAGATCGGAGTAGAGAGATTGAGATTGTCGACGCTGGCGCCGACGAAGATGCTGGTCAGTTGGTCCTGCTTCCGGCTCGGCGCGAAGCTCTTCCGCTCTCCGCTTATCTGGCGTCCGCACTTACTGGACTCAGCGAAGACCAGCGGCGCCTGGTCTTTCATCTATCGGACACGGTCGCTGAAGTGTGCAGAAGGCACGGCATTGACGTCTATGAACCACGCAAGGCGACGGACCCCGTGCACCATGCCGGGGTGCCAGCAGAGACGGTATGGCGTGTCGACCGGGAACGTGTCGTCTCGTCAGATGTGTTGATCCACCTCGGGCATTTCCCCAGCACTGGCGCTGGCGAGGAACTCGACTTCGCATATAGCGCGATGGTCCCGATCGTTCTGATCTCTCACGGAGAAATGCCGCTCAGCCGGATGGTCACCGGTATCCCGGGGTTCAAAGTAGAGATTACTTACGTCGAGCCAGAGGAACTGCGGTTTCGTTTGGAAGAGGCGATCATCGCGATTCGTCCAGCGCTCGAAGAACGAAAGCTCGCGTTCTCAGGCTTCGACAAGAACATCGTGGGAGAGAAGATTCGCACCCTGCGGCAGGAACTCGGAATGACGCGAGAGGAAGTCGCCGCTCAGTCAGACCTTCTCACCGAGGAAATGCTGGCGCGACTTGAGGAATCGACCGATCGCGTGTCGAACCCGAGCTTGTCTCAGCTCCGCATAATCGCTGCGACACTCAAGACCACCGTCGCGGACCTTGTCGAGCCTGATTTGGGCCAGCGGGTTGTCGGTGGCCTCCTCGAATGGATGCACACGCACAAGGCTGCGCGGTTTCCGGGTATGTCTGCTCGCGACAGCAACCGGGTTCTCCGTCGAATCCTGCTTCGCGTGATCGAAGCGATCGAGGAGGATCTCGATGAGGTGGAGAAGACGTGACAGCTGCTCCCGCCGAAGAGGTTGCAGGCGACCTTCTGCGTGCTACGGGGCAGATTGAGCCGCCGGCAAGAATCGACCGTGTTGTGGCGCTGCTGCCGGGACTGAATGTCTCAGTCGAACCGCTGGATAACGACGGCTACATCATCGACGTCCCCGGTGGGGCCGAGATCATCGTGAACGCTCGTGCCAGTCTCGTGCGCCAGCGGTTCACGCTTGCGCATGAGCTCGGCCACTACGCCCTTCAGGTTGGTCTTGGGGACAGCACGCCGTTGTCTCGTCACTCCGACATTGAACGGTGGTGCGACCGGTTCGCTGTGGGGCTCTTGCTGCCGGCTGCGTGGGTGAAACGGTTCGTCGAAGGGGTCCCAACAACGAAACTCGCTTCTCAGATTTCGCGCGGTCCGCGGCTATTCCAGGTGTCACGCCTCGCGTTCTGGTCGCGGGTCCACGAGGTCGCGAGGATCTGGGCCTTCGAGCTGGCAGACGACGGAAGCCTCGCCTCAGACGTAAGGCCGGCACCACCGACCGAGGTTCTCCGTTTGGCTCAAAGCTGTGCGGATCGCGCAAGTTCCCGGTCCAGTTCATCGCTTTCGGCGTATGGTCTACGAGCATCTTGTATCCGCGTGAGCGCTGGCCATCCCGCAGGCGAGCGTTCCTTCGCGGTCGTCGCTCCAGAGACGCCGAGATTCCAGGCATCGCTACGGGCTTAAGGCCGTCTGCCGCTCGTACGGAGCGGCGCGTGCAGCATGCGAATGTGTGGGACTGGTCGGCGTTGTTGACCCGTGGTTGACCCGCCCAAGTTGGGTCGTGCTCGACCCTGAGGATAGTTGCCGATTTGCACGGCTTTTGGAATGGGCCGGGCAGGGATCGAACCTGCGACCTTGGGATTAAAAGTCCCCTGCTCTACCAGCTGAGCTACCGGCCCGGGGGAGTACGCTCCCGTGGTGGGCAAAGGGTACGCAGAAGGTTCGGCGGTCGAGGAGCGGCTCGCCGCGCTCGAGCGCGGCGACGATCCCGACGCACGCCTCGACGCCGGGCGGACGGCCGTCTACGGCTCGACCGGCGACGAGCCGGAACCGCACTTCATCGGCTGGGCCGACGAGGTCGACGCGGACGAGCTCTTCGCGTCGGGCGCTGCGTGGGGGATCCGCCTCGTCCGCCGTCGCGGCCGTTAACCGCCGACAGCGAGCGGCGGGCTCGTCTGCTCGCTGACCGGCCCGGGGTTCACCTGGTTCACCAGCCGGACGTCGATCCGGTACGCGCCCGGCTTCAGCTTCGCGCGCGGCAGCGTCACCGTCGCGGGCGGCATCCCGCCGCGCAGCGCCCCACGGCGGGCGACGACGGGACGTCCGTCGGGGCCGACGAGCGTCGCGAGATACAGGCAGTCGCGCGCGCAGCCGAGGACGAGTGAGGCCGGCGACGCGGACGAGAGTGCCGTCGGGAACTGCAGCGTCGACGCCGCCGCCTGAGTCGCGAGCCCCGGGCAGACGACGATCCCGCGCTGCGCCGACGCGATCGCCGCGCGCACGGCGGCGACCGACGCCTTCGGGGCGCCGCTCACGCCGTAGAGCCCCGTCGTCGGCGTGTCCTCGCCGTCGACGAGCCGGTCGACGAGGATGGCTGCGACGCGTGGGTCGCACGAGGCCGCCGTGATCGCGGACGCGTACGCGGCGCCCTGGCCCGCGACCGTCGACTCGGCGGCGACGCCGTCGAGCAGCACCGCTGGAATCGAGCCGAGCGCCTGCTGGGCCGCCGCGGCGAGCTGCGACACGTTCGCCGCCGTCCACTCGCCGGACGCGGGAACCGGGGCAGGCCGCAGCGCGATCGCGTCGACCGCTTGGCCCGCGAGCGCGCGGCCGAGCGCGAGCAAGGTCGACCGCGGCGCCTGTGAGCCGTCGACCGACACTCCCACGGACACCGTCGAGACGACCGCCTGCACCGCCGCGCGTACGGCCTCGAGCGCCGTCGCATAGTTCGCGGCGGTCGACGCGGACGCCGGCGGCACGAGCACCAGGTACCGCAGCGCGGGGAGCTGCTGCGCGAGCGCGGCCGCGTACTGCCCGAGCTCGGCGCGGCCCTCGTCGTCGGTCGGCAGCGGCTCTGCGTCGAGCTCGAGCACGAGCCCGACGCTCGAAGGCAGCGCGCGGAGCGACGCGACCGCGGCCGGATCGGGGGCCGTCTCGCCCGGCGACCAGCCGAGCCCCAGCCGCACGAGACGGAGGCCGAGCGATCGCGCGAGCGGCGCCTGGCTCGGTTCGTCGAGGCCTGCGCCGACCGCGAGCGCCGGCGCGGGCACGGGCGCCGGGCTCGCGGCCGCGGGCGATCGCGTCGCACCGGCGGCGCCGGCGGCAGTCACGCGGACGATCGGCAGCGGCTGGAACGACGCGCGGTTCCCCGCCCAGTCGACCGCCGTCACCTGCACTGGGTACAGACCGACGCGCCTCGGCTCGCTCCAGCCGAGCGTGTGCCAGCCGCCGTCCAGGCTCAGCCGCCGCGACGGCCCCGCGGCGCTCACCATCGTCACCGTCGCGGGCTTCGAGAGCCAGAAGCGGAACGTGCCGAGGCCGCCGTTCGCGACCATGAACGCGGGCGGCTGCCGGCTGTACGCGCCGATCCGCGCGGCCGCGGCAGCGAAGCGCGGGTCGGCCGGCGCCAGCTTCGTCAGGAGCTGCACGACGTACTGCTGGTAGTCGAGCGGCGACGGGACGTGGTCGAGGGAGTAATACGTCCAGTAGCCGGTGTCGAAGCGCGGCAGCGTCGCTGCAGCGGCGCGCTGCATCTGCAGCGCGAGCGCGGCCGCGCCGCTGTCGTGTGCTGCCGCGGCGTACGACTGGAGCGAGATCACCGTCTGTAGCTGCGCGTTCAGCACGGGCGTCCGGTCGAAGGCGTAGAGCCGGATCCAGGGGCCTGCCGCGACGCGCGTCAGCAGGCGACCGGGGATCGCCTGGAAGGCCGCGCGCGCCTGGCCGAGGTACGCGGAGGCACGGTCGGTGACCAGCGCCGACGCGCGCGCGAACGCCTGCGCGGCGACCGCCTGCGCCATCCCCGACGTCCACGGCGGCCGGCCGCTGCCGAACGGGAAGTCGTACTCCCAGACGATCCCGCCGCCCTTCGGATGCACCCCGCGTGCCGCCAGCGCGTCCGCAAGCCGGCGCGCCCCGTCGACGTTCCCGGCCGAGACGAGGGCGTTCAGCGCGCCGAAGTCCGCCAGCGGATGGAACTCGAGGCAGCGGCCGGCGAAGTAGCGGTAGACGATGCCGTCGGCGCCCGTGACGTCGGTGCGGTCGGCGGGCGCCCAGTGCTCCGCGAACCAGTCGTCGTTCGCCTTCAGCTGGCCCACGAGCGTCAGGGCGCGCGGCCCGGTGAGCCGGCCGTCGAACGCCGCCAACTGCTCGAGCGCGATCGCCACGTGCTGGCTGCGGCCGGACGGAAGCACCCGGACGAGATGCACGGCGCGTTCGATCTCCGCCCGATAGTCGGCGGCGCTCGCCGCGTCGATGTCGTGCGCGGCGAGCGCTCGCTGCACCGCGTCGAACGCGGCCTTCTCACCCGGGACGGGCGCCGTCGCGGGTGCGCCGGCGGCGAGCAGCAGAGACGCCGCGAGCACGACGAGCGTCGCCGTGAACCCCCTCACGGAGAACACGGACGACAAGAGTGCAGATGGGTTAGGACGACGTGTCGCGTTCCCACTCGTCGAGCAGCCGCTCCACGTGTCGCCGCTGCGCGTCGTTGAACGGCATCCGTTCGACCAGCCTGCGGGCCTCGCGCGGATCGTCGTTCGCGATCGCCGCCTCGAGATGCTCGCGTGCGGGCGACGGCTCGCGAAGCTGCCGCCGCAGCCAGCGGAGAAGCGACACGGTTGCGGCGGAGGTCGTCACGGGCGAGAGGCAACGCTACCCTCCGCACGAGCGCCCCCATCGTCTAGCGGCCTAGGACGCCGGCCTTTCACGCCGGTAGCGCGGGTTCGAATCCCGCTGGGGGTATCGCGCTTGACCTTTCCCCTGGGGGAGCCTGCACGATGACGCTCGTCGGATCATCCGCCGACCTGGAGGACGACGAGTGACCCATCTCACGATCGGCGAGTTCGCGCAACGGACGCGCCTCTCGCCGAAAGCGCTCCGGCTCTACGGCGAGCTCGGCCTTGTCGTGCCGGCCCGCGTCGACCCCGACTCCGGGTACCGGCTGTACGACGAGCAGCAGGTGGAGCAGGCGAGGCTCGTGGGGCTGCTGCGCCGGCTCGACATGCCGCTCGCGAGGATCGCCGACGTGCTCGGACGCGACGGGCCGGACGCGGCGCGTGCGGTCGGCGAGTGGTGGGCGGAGGTCGAGGCGCTGCGGAACGAGCGGCGCGGGCTCGTCGCCTACATCCAGGCACGACTGCGAGGAGAGGACGAGAGCATGTACGAGGTCGAGGTTCGCCGGATGCCGGAGCGCACCTTGCTGTCGATCAGCCGCCACGTCGACGCGGCCGGAACCGATGCGTTCTTCCACGATGCGTTCGCGCGCCTGAAGGCCGGCGGCGAGGGCGTCACCGGCGTCGCCGGCGCGCCGTTCCTCATCTTCTACGGGGAGGTGAGCGAGGACAGCGACGGCCCGATCGAGCTGTGCCGCCCGATCGACGGCGGCGCACGGTCCGCGCGCGGGAGCGAGCCCGGCGGCGGCATCCAGCGCCGCACCGAGCCGGCGCACGACGAAGCGTTCGTGCGCCTCGGGATGAAGGACATGGGCTGGCCGGCGATGCTCCCCGCCTGCGACGCGCTCGAGCGCTGGACGAAGGAGCACGGCCGCGAGCCCGCAGGACCGCTCCGGCAGGTGCTGATCGCCGACCAGCGCACGGCCGGCACGGAGACGCCGGTCTGCGACCTGAGCGTGCCGCTTCGCTAGCGGGGTCAGAGGTGGAACGCGCGCCGCATGCTCGCGGCGTGGCGGGCGTTCCCGAGCGGCGGGACGCCGAGCAGCTCCTCGGTCGTGCGGAGCAGCGAGTAGTGGTCGAAGCGCACGCCGGAGCGCGTCCCGGCGGGCGTCCACTCCGACAGCACGAGCGTGGCGACGCGGTTGTCGCCTCCATCCTCCGCCTCGTCGAACGTGACGAACACCACCGTGCGGCCGGCGCGGTAGTCGCGCGAGCTCGTGAGGCGCGGCAGGAACGCGCGCAGCCAGCGGTCGCCGTCCGACACGGGACAGCTGTGCATGTCGGAGCAGAGGTCGGGCGTCACGAACGCGAAGCGCGGCAACGCCCGCGCGTCGAACCGGGACAGCGGCAGGACCTGCTGCGGGCACCGTGCGCGAAGCGGCACGTAGTACGCCTCCGGATCGTGCTTCACGGCGTAGCGGCCGCCGTCCGAGAGATCGCAGGGGAAGGGCATCGACTGCTCGTAGCTCCGACCTCCGACCTGCCCGAAGAGCGAGGGGACGTTCAGGCGGTGCAGGGCGGGACCCGCGTCGTCCTCGACCCCCTGCGTCGCTCCGGACGTCGCCGCGATGTAGTTCGGCAGCGACGGGTGCGTGATCGCGAAGTAGTTCGTCGCGACGCCGCAGCGGGCGGCGACGACCCCGAAGAACGGCGCGTCCGCGGACCCGACGACGTCGGAGTAGCCGTGGTTCTCGAACCAGATCCACACGACGTGCGCGACGTGCGACGGCGCCGGGCGCGTGGCGAGGGCGCCGCACACCGGTGCCCGCCGAGAGCCGGCGGCCGACGACGCGAGGGCCGCCGCCGCGAGCGCCGCGGCGACGCCTGCCGTGACCCGGAGCCAGGACATCGCGACGCTTGTACCAGACCGCTGCCGCTCGGCTCGTCGCGCGTATGCGATCCTCGCGGACGTGGATCCGGCCGGCGCCGCCTGCCTCGTCACGGGTGCCTCGAGCGGCATCGGGCGCGCCACGGCCGAGGCGCTCGCGCGAAAGGGCGCCCGGCTCGCGCTGAGCGGGCGCGATCCGGCGCGGCTGCGGGCGGTGGCCGCGGACACGGGCGGCGAGGCGATCCTCGCCGACCTCACCGAGCCCGGCGCGCCGGCGCGCGTCGCGCGCGAAGCGCGCGAGCGGCTGGGCGGCGTCGACGTGCTCGTCAACAACGCAGGCGTCGGCCTCGCCGGGCCGTTCGGCGACGCCGATGCGGCCCGTGTCGACGAGCTCGTCGCGGTCAACCTGCGTGCGCCGATGCTGCTCGCCCGCGCGCTCGTCCCCGACATGCTCGAGCGCGGACGCGGGGCGGTGGTCAACGTCGCCTCGATCGCCGGGCATCTCGGCGTCGCGGGCGAGACGGTCTACGCCGCGTCGAAGGCGGGGCTGATCGGCTTCAGCGAGAGCCTGCGCCAGGAGCTGTCGCACACGCCGGTTCGCGTCTCGCTCGTGAGCCCCGGCGTCGTCGACACGATGTTCTTCGAGCGGCGCGGCGTGCCCTACGCGCGCCGGCGGCCGCGACCCGTGCCGCCGGAGCGCGTCGCCGCCGCGATCCTGGCCGCGATCGAGACGGGCGCGCCGCGCCTCTTCGTCGCGCGTTGGTTCGCGCTGCCGGTGCGATTGCACGCGACGCTGCCGGGCGTCTACCGCACGCTCGCCGCGCGCTTCGGCTGACGCTACCTGGCGAAGACGGCGCGCATCGACTGGCGCAACGACTTCGTCGACGCGAGCACCGCGCTCGGTTCGTACCCGCAGTGCGCCATGCAGTTCGCGCAGCGGTCGTCGCGGCCGCGCCCGTACTGCGACCAGTCGGTCGTCTCGATCAGCTCCTTGTACGTCTTCGCGTAGCCGTCGGACATCAGGTAGCACGGGCGCTGCCAGCCGAAGATCGAGTAGCTCGGGATCCCCCAGGGCGTGCACTGGAAGTCGACCTTGCCCTCGAGGAAGTCGAGGAAGAGCGGCGTGTGGTTGAGCCGCCAGCGCTTCCGGTTGCCGTCGGCGAACGCCTCGCTGAACAGCTTCCGCGTCTGCGTGACGCCGGGGAAGTGCTCCTGGTCGGGCGCCTTCTCGTACGCGTAGGCGGGCGAGATCTGCATCGAGTCGACCTGCAGCTCGTCGTTCAGGAAGTCGAGCACGTCGCGCACCGTCTTCGGAGTGTCGGTGTTGAGGAACGTCGTGTTCGTGTTGACGCGGAAGCCGCGCGCCTTCGCCTCGCGGATCGCGTCGACCGCCTTGTCGAAGATGCCCTCGCGCTCGACGAACTGGTCGTGCCGCTCGCGCATGCCGTCGAGGTGGACGACCCACGCGAAGTACGGCGACGGCTCGAAGTTCTCGAGCTTCTTCTTCATCAGGATGCCGTTCGTGCAGAGGAAGACGAACTTCTTCCGCCGGATCAGCTCCTGGGCGATCACGTGCACCTCGGGGTGCACGAGCGGCTCGCCGCCCGCGATCGACACCATCGGCGCGCCGCACTCGTCGATCGCGGCGAGCGCCTGGTCGACCGGCATGCGCTGCTTCAGGATGTGCTGCGGGTACTGGATCTTCCCGCAGAACGAGCAGGCCAGGTTGCACTGGAATAGGGGCTCGAGCTCCACCAGGAGCGGGTACTTCTCACGTCCCGACAGCCGCTGCTGGAGCAGGTACCTCCCGACCGCGAGTTGCTGACGCAGCGCAACCGACACCTACTTCGCCACCTCCTTCGGCAGATTGAACCTGATCGACTCCTGCCCGACCGTCCGGTTCTCAACCGTAACGGTACCGAGGCCGGCCAGCTCGTCGATGACCCGCTGCACCAGCTCCTCGGGCGCCGACGCGCCGGCGGTGAGCGCGATCGCCTCGCGGCCGGCGAGCCAGGCGGCGTCGAGGTCGGACTCGTCGTCGATCAGCCGGCCGGGCGTGCCCTCGCGCTCGGCGACCTCGACCAGCCGCTTCGAGTTGGACGAGTTCTCCGAGCCGACGACGAGCACGAGATCCGCCTCGCGCGCGACGGCCCGAAGCGCCACCTGCCGGTTCTGCGTCGCGTAGCAGATGTCGTCCGACCGCGGCCCGACGAGCCCGGGGAACCGCCGCCGCAGCTCGTCGACGACGACCATCGTGTCGTCGACCGCGAGCGTCGTCTGCGTCAGGTACGCGACCTCGTCCGGGTTCTCGACCTCGAGCGACGCGACGTCCTCGACCCGCTCGACCAGCTTGATCGCCTCGGGGGCCTCGCCGGTCGTCCCCTCGACCTCCTCGTGGCCCTCGTGGCCGACGAGCACGATCGTCTTGCCCGCGCGCGCGAAGTTGCGCGCCTCGGCGTGCACCTTGTTCACGAGCGGGCAGGTCGCGTCGATCACGTCGAGGCCGCGCCGCCTCGCCTCGCTCTTCACCTGCGGCGAGACGCCGTGCGCGGAGAAGACGACCGTCGCGCCGTCGGGCACCTCGTCGAGCTCCTCGACGAAGACGGCGCCGCGCCGTTCGAGGTCGCCGACGACGTGGACGTTGTGCACGATCTGCTTGCGCACGTAGATCGGGGCGCCGCGCTGCTCGATCGCGCGCTCGACGATCTCGATCGCGCGCTCGACGCCGGCGCAGAACGAGCGCGGGCTCGCGAGCAGCACGCGACGAGGACCCGCCGCGGCCGCCCACTCCACGAGCGCCGGCGCGGCCCGGCGGAGAGCAACGAGCGCACGCGTTCCGGCGACGAGCGCGCCCGGATGCAGCAGCCGCCGGTCGGCGGCGTCGACGATCGTCCGCACGACGGCGAACGGGCGGCCGTCGTCCGGGGCGAGACGGGCCGACTCCATGTCGACGGCGACGACGCCGTCGGCGCGCAGCGCAGCGCGCTCCACGGGACCCAGCAGGCGGTCGGCGGTGAACACGGGGCCTGCGACGACCTGGAGGCCGCGGCGGCGCAGCGACCGCGCGAGCGTCGACGTGCCGGCGAGCGTCCGAACGACACCATCCGCCGTACGCAGCTCCGTGGCGACGACGACGTCACCCGCGGCGAGCGACGGGTCGACCGCGCCGGCGACGCCCGCCACGACGACCACGTCGCCGAGCGCCGGGCGCGCCGCCGCGCCCATGCGCGTGCGCACCGCGCGCACGCCGCCGAGCCGCAACGCGACCGCTTCGGCACGCAACGGCGCCAGCACCACGAGTCCGCTCACGTCCCGCCCCCTCTCACGATCCTGCCCAGCGCGCTGACCGGAAAGACGAGACGATAGAGGTGGTAGTTGATGTAGAAGTCGCCGGGGAAGCCGGTGCCCGTGTACCAGGGCTCGTCCCAGCCGCCGTCGGGAAGCTGCGTGCGCACGAGCCAGTCGACCGCCCGCTGCGCCGCCGGCGCGTCGCCCTCGCCCGCCGCGTGCAGGGCGAGCAGCGCCCAGGCCGTCTGCGACGCCGTCGACTCGCCGCGCCCGCGCCACGCCGGGTCGCCGTACGAGCGCATGTCCTCGCCGAAGCCGCCGTCGTCGTTCTGCACCGTCTCGAGCCACTTCACCGCACGGCGGATCGCGGGATGCCCGGTGCCGATCCCGGCGGCGACGAGCGCGGGCACGGCGGCGCCGGTGCCGTAGACGTGGTTCGCGCCCCAGCGTCCGAACCACGAGCCGTCGGCCTCCTGCTCGCGCAGCAGGAACTCGACCCCGCTCCGCAGGCGCGGGTGCTCGAGCATCCGCTCGCCGGCGAGCATCTCGACGACGTGCGCGGTGACGTCCGAGCTCGGCGGGTCGATCACCTCGCCGAAGTCGCAGAAGGGCAGGCGGCGGACGAGCGCCCGGCAGTTGTCGGCGTCGAACGCGCCCCAGGCCCCGTTCTTCGAGGCCATGCCGAGCGTCCAGCGGACGCCGCGGCGCACGGCCGCGTCGAGCTCGTCCGACTGCCGCGCGCGACGAAGCGCGAGCACGACCTCGGCCGTGTCGTCGATGTCGGGGTACCAGTCGTTCGCGAACTCGAACGCCCAGCCGCCCGTCGGCAGCTCCGGCCTGCGCACGGCCCAGTCGCCGCGGTGCCGCACCTCCTCGCCGCGCAGCCACGCGGCCGCGCGCTCGACGGCGGGATCGTCCTCGCCGACGCCCGCGTCGCGCAGCGCGATCAGCGCGAGCGCGGTGTCCCACACCGGCGACTGGCACGCCTCGAGCCGCCGCACGTCGCCCTCGACGATCGTGAACGCGTCGAGCCCGGCGAGGCCCTTCGCGATGACCGGGTCGTCGAGCCCGCGCCCGCGGAGGTTGAGCGCGATCAGCGACCACACCCAGGGCGGCTGGATGCCGCCCCAGCTGCCGTCGTCCTCCTGCCGCGCGACGATCCAGCGCTCCATCCGCTCGAGCGCGCGGCGGCGGAGGGCGGCGACGGCGTGCCGTTCGTAGAGATGCAGCACCCGGTCGAGGCGGAGGAACGCGCGCCCCCACGGGTCGGTGACGGGGAAGCGCGTCCCGGGCGGGCCGCCGGCGCGCAGCTCGTCGATCGTCACGGGCAGCGGCCGAGCCGGCCGGTACGCCCAGGTGACGGTGAGCGCGGCCACCGTCTGCCGTGCCCAGCACGCGAAGTCGTAGATGTTGAGCGGCACCCAGGGCGGCAGGAAGATCAGCTCCGGCGGCATCGCCGGCAGGTCGTCCCACGACCAGAGCCCGAAGAGCGCGAGCCACATCTTCGTGAACACGCGCGCGCGCTCGAGCCCGCCCGAGTCGCGCACGAACTCGGCCGCCCGGCGCATGTGCGCCGCGTCGGGCGGGTCGCCGGCCAGCCGCAGCGCGACGTAGGCCTCGAGCGTCGTCGACGGATCGGCCGGTGCGCCGAAGAAGTTGCCCCAGGTCCCGTCGTCGCGCTGCTTCGAGCGGATCCAGTTGCCGGTGAGGCGCGTCACCTCGGGGTCGGCGATGCCGAGGAACTCGCGCAGCAGCAGGTCCTCCGCCTCCATCGTCACGTTCGTCTCGAGCTCGCCCTTCCACCAGCCCGCGTCGTCCCGCAGCTCGAGCAGGCGCGCGACGGCGCGCTCGAGCGCCTCGGCCGCGGCAGTGCGGGTCGTCTTGCGGGCCGCCGTCACGCGGCACCCCGCGTCCGCTCGCGCCGCCGGTCGCCGAGCGCCGCCCGGGCCGCCGCGACGCCGCTGCGGACCGCGCTCTCCATCGTCGCCGGCCAGCCGGTCGCTGTCCAGGCGCCGGCCAGGTAGAGGCCGGGGACGTTCGTCGCCGCGGGCGGGCGGTGGCGCGCGGTGCCCGGGACGCCGCGGAACGTTGCGCGCGGCTCGCGGGTGACGAAGAACGACACGACCTCGGCTGTTCTCGCCGCGGGCAGCAGCTCGGCCAGCGCGCCCAGGAGCTCGTCGCGCAGATCGTCGGCGGTGCGGTCGCCGTACGCATCGGCGCCGGAGAGCGAGATCGCGAGGTGCTGGCCCTCCGCGAGCCCCGCGCTCGCCGTCCGGTCGAACACCCACTGCACCGGGCTGTCGACGGCGGCGGCGAACGGATGGCGCAGCACGGGCCGGTCGTAGGCGACGTGCAGGTTGACGATCGGCGAGACGCCGAGCCGCCGCGGGTCGACGCCCGGCGGCAGGGCATCGGCCGGGAGCAGGTCGGCCGCCTCCTCGTGCGGCACCGCGAGCACGACCGCCGACGCGTCGAGCGCGCCGCCGTCCCAGGTGACGCAGGTCCCCGTCACGGCCCGCACGCGCGCGCGCACCCGCACGTCGACGTCCGCCGCCGCGAGCGTGCGCTCCGCCGCGTCGCCGTGCACCCGCTGCAGCGGCACCGTCGCGTAGCCGACGTCCGCGGCGTCCGCGTCCTCGAGCAGGCCGACCTTGAACACCATCGCCGCGAGCGCCAGCGACGCCTCCCGCGCCGACAGGTTGAGCGTCGGCAGCGCGATCAGGTCCCACAGCGCGCGCAGGGCTGGCTCGCGCTGCCCGTGCTGCGCGAGCCAATCGCCGAACGTCGTGTCGTCGAGCGACGCGTCGTCGAGCGACAGCCGCTGCAGCGCGCGAATCGCCGGCAGGAGCCGCACGCGGTCGGCGGGCCGCAGAGGCGCGTAACGAAGGATCGATCCCGCCAGGTGGAGCGGCGCCGGCAGCCCCGTGCGGCGCAGCCAGGCGGTGCGCGCGCCGGGGCGCAGCACGGGGATCTCGAGCCGCGGCTGCAGCGTCGTCTGCCCAGTCGAGCCGAGCCGGTCGAGGAGCGCGCGGTACGCGGTGCAGCAGCGCAGGAAGACGTGCTGGCCGTTGTCGATCCAGAGGCCGTCGCGCTCGACCGAGAACGTGGCGCCGCCGAGCCGGGAACGCGCCTCGAGCAGCGTCACCTGCTCGCCCGCGGCGGCGAGCTCGAGCGCGGCGGCGATCCCCGCCAGCCCCCCGCCGACCACGACGGCGCGGCTCACGACGCCGCTCCGACGAGGCTGCGCGCGGCCACCCAGCCCTTCTCCCACGGCGGCAGCGACACGCGCCGCGTCAGGACGGCCTCCGGCTCGCGCTCGATCCTGCGCAGGAGGCGCCGGTAGGCGCCGGCCATCGCGCTCACGGAAGCGGCCGAGCCGCGGTCGAGCAGCGGCAGCAGCGCGAGCCCGTCGTCGTACCAGCGTTCGGCGCGCGCCGCCTCGAAGCGGACGAGGTCGGCGAAGGCCTCGCCCGCGGTCAGATCGCAGTCGAACGCGTCCAGGTCCTCCCGCGGCAGGTAGACGCGGCCCGCGGCGAGGTCCTCGCCGACGTCGCGCAGGATGTTCGTGAGCTGGAACGCGATGCCCAGCCGGTCGGCGAGGTCGAGCGCCCGCTCGCGCTCGCGCGCGCCGAAGACGCCGACCGACAGCCGGCCGATCGAGCCGCCGACGCGGCTGCAGTAGAGCCGCAGCTCGTCGAACGTCGCGTACGCCGCGCCGCGGACGTCCATCTCGGCGCCGGCGATCAGGTCGTCGAACGCCTCGGGCGGCACCGGGTAGCGGCGGCAGGTGTGCGCGATCGCGAGGAGCACCGGATCGTCGCGCCGCGCGTCGGGCTCGGCGAGACCGGCGCGCACGTCGGCGAGGGCCGCGAGCTTGCGGTCGTCGGGCAGCGTTCCGTCGGCGATGTCGTCGACGCGCCGCGCGAAGGCGTAGATCGCGAAGAGCGCGTCGCGCTTCGGCCGCGGCAGCAGCCGCATCCCCCGGTAGAAGCTCGTGCCGCTCCGCCGGGCGATCTCGGCGCAGCGGCGGTAGGCGTCCGCGACGCCCTCTGCCTCGTCGGCTCCCACGGCGTTCACGATGCCTCCCGCAGCACCGCCGCCGTCGCGCGCAGCCGCGCGAGGCTCCCCGCCTGCGGGCTGCGGCGGAGGACGTCGTAGCCCGAGCGCTCGATCGCCCCGAACGCGGCGCGGCCGCCGCCGACGTATCCCGCCACGGCGATCCGGCCCGGGCCGTGCAGCGAGGCGACGAGGCCGACGCCGGCGGCGAGGAGCGAGCGGCCGCGCTCGATCTCGAACGCGAGCAGCCGCCGGAGCGGGAGGCCCGGCCTCTCCGCGCGCAGGTCGTCCTCCTCGACCCCGAACGCCGCCATGTCCTCGAGCGGGAGGTAGATGCGGCCGCGGCCGAGGTCCTCGCCGACGTCCTGCAGGTGCTCGGCGAGCTGCAGCGCCGTGCAGACCTCGTCCGAGGCGCGCACGCGCTCCGGGGTCGCCGTGCGGAGGCTGTGCAGCACGAGCTCTCCGACCGGGTTCGCGCTCAGCGTGCAGTACTCGGCCAGCTCGTCCCACGTGGCGTAGCGCGCGACGTGCTGGTCGCGCCGGTTGGCCTCGATCAGGCGCAGGAACGGCTCGGGCGTCAGCTCGAGCTCGCGGGCCAGCACAGTCACGCGCTGCAGCAGCGGGTGCCGGGCCTCGCCCGCGAAGGCGCGGTGGAGGTCGGCCTCGAGCCAGTCGAGCAGCGCGAGCCGGTCGGCGTCCGCCTCGTCGCCCGCGTCGTCCACGAGGCGGGCGAACCCGTAGATCGTCTCGAGCCGCGTCCGCAGCTCGCGCGGCAGGAACCGGAGCGCGACCGGGAAGTTCTCGCGCCGCGCCTTGGCGAGCACGGCCGAGGGAGCAAGCTCGTCCACCTGCGGCACCCCCGCCGGCGCCGCCGCGGCGGATCGGGCGAAGCTCACTCGCCGGTCACCTGCACGAACACCTTCCGCGGGCGCGCCCGGTCGAGCTCGCAGAAGAACACGCGCTGCCAGCGGCCGAGCATCGGCTTCGCGTCGACGATCGGGATCGTCTGCGACGTCGACGAGAGCAGCGCCGCCCGCACGTGCGAGTGTCCGTTCGGGAAGTCCGCCGTGTCCTCCTCGATCCCCTCGGTGCGGATCGTCAGGTCGTCGTGGCGGTAGTAGCGGTCGCCGCGAGGGGCGAGCTCCTCCATCAGGTCGACGAAGTCCTCCATGAAGCCGCTCTCGCGCTCGTTGATGACGACGGCGCAGGTCGTGTGCGGGGAGAAGACGACGACGTGGCCGTTCCGCACGCCGCTCCGGGTGACCGTCGCGAGCACGTCCTCGGTGATGTCGACGAACTGGCCGCAGGACTCCGTGGTCAGATCGTGGTTCTCGAACAGATGCTTCAACTCCGCACCCCCCGGTGGTCCGGGTTCCTTGAGCGAAAAACGACGAACGAGCCTAACGCATGGCATTCCGCTCACGAAACGAGATCAAACGGGGTCCGATGCGATCGGCCCGCGCAGCACGATCTCCTCGTAGAGAGGCCGGTAGCCGAAGCGGTCGTTGAGGCCCCGCATGGCCGCGAGCCGCGTCTCGGTCGCCGTGCGGAGCGCCGGGATGCCGTGCGCCTTCGCCCAGGCGATCTGGGCGCGCTTGATCGCGCCGGCGACGCCGCGGCCGCGGTGCGCGCGCGCCACGGCGGTGAACCCGTGGCTCCAGCCGCCGTCCTCGCGCGCCGGGGTGAGGTAGCCGAAGCCGGCGACGTCCTCGCCCTCGAGCGCGACGAGGTAGGCCTCCGGCGGGTGCGGGTCGAGCCCGTGCGCGCGCCAGGTCGCCTCGTCGCCGAGCCGCGTCTCGGCGCGCCCCGGCTGGTCGGGGTAGGCCTCGAGCGCGACGGCGTAGAGCGCGTTTGCCAGCTCCGGACGCTCGGCCAGCGAGACGATCGCGAACGCCGGCGGGCCCGGCTCGGGCGCCGCGGCGACGTCCAGCTCGGAGACGACGTAGCGGCGCACCTCCGCGTAGCCGCGAGCCTCGAGGAACCGCGGCACGTCCGGCGTGCGCGTCGTCGTCCAGGCCTCGAGCCCCGCCTTGCCGAGCGCCCGCGCGGCCGCCGACGCCTCCCGCCACCGAGCCTCGTCGGGCTCGTGGAGCCAGACCTCCGCGTACGGCAGGTGCTCGAGCCCGGGGATCGGCCGCACGTCCACGGCTCGATTCTCGTCCACCGCTCCCCTGCCGGGGGCGCCGAGTAGGCTGCGGGGCGTGTCCGCCTCGGGCGAGGAGCGTGCGCGCGCCGGCGCGCGTCTGCACGAGATCCGCCGGCGGCGCCTGGCGCTCGAGCAGGAGACGGTCGACGCGGTGGGCGACGCTGCCCGCGCCGGGCTGCCGATGCAGGAGATCGCGAACGCGCTCGACCTCGGACAGACGGAGGTCGAGACGCTCGCCCGCGCGGCGGGCGCCCGCGGCCGCACGATCGAGGCGGGCTCCTAGCCGTCCGACCGCTCTCGTAGCCTCTCGCGTCGCGGAGGGCGCTGAGGGGGCGCCCTTTCGCGTCTGCTGGCGGCTTCGGCTTCAATGGAGGCCACGGGGCGGTTAGCTCAGCTGGGAGAGCGCTTCCCTTACACGGAAGAGGCCGCAGGTTCGACCCCTGCACCGCCCACTGGCGGCCGGCGCGCGCCGCCCAGGGGCCACATTGGCAATCAGATGGTAATCTCCTGCCAGTGAAGGCGAGGATCGACGCGCTCGGCCGGATCGTGGTGCCGAAACCCCTCCGCGACGCCCTCGGGCTCAAGCCGGGGATGACCGTCGACCTCTCGCCGTACGGCGCAGGCCTGCAACTGGTTCCGGCGGGCCGGACGGCAGAGCTCGTCGAGGAGGACGGCGTCCTCGTCGCGACAGGCGAGACGCAGATCGACGACGAGGACGTTCTGGCGCTGATCGACTCAGGCAGGCGCTGATCGCGCTCGCGCTCGACACGAGCGTTGCGATTCCCCTGCTCGTCCGGAGGCACGCCGCGCACGAGCGCGTGGTTCGCTGGTGGCGCGGCCGCGAGGTCGCGCTCGCGGGACACGCGCTGGTCGAGACGTACTCGGTCTTGACACGTCTCCCGGGTGACCTGCGCCTCGCGCCGCCGGACGCTGCTCGGCTCCTCCGCGAGCGGTTCGCGCGGCCGATGGTGCTCGGAGCCGCCGACTCGGCACGGATCGCGGAGACCGCAAGCCGGCTGGGGATCACGGGCGGAGCCGTCTATGACGCGCTCGTCGCCCTGGCGGCACTCAGGCACGATGCCGAGCTCGCCACGCGCGATCTTCGTGCAAGGTCGACGTACGAGATGGTCGGCGCCCGCGTGGTCGTCGCCGCCTGAGAGCCCCGGATGCAACCGGTCGTCTACCTCCTCGACGTCGACAACACGCTGCTCGACAACGACGCGGTCGCGGATGACCTGCGCGCGTACCTCACCGCCGAGTTCGGGGCCGAGCGGCAGGAGCGGTACTGGGTCGAGTTCGAGCGGCTGCGGAGCGAGCTCGGCTATGCCGACTACCTCGGCGCGCTGCAGCGCTTCCGCGCCGCGTACCCGCACGACACGCACCTGCTCGCCGCGTCGGAGTGGCTGGTCGAGTACCCGTTCGCCGACCGCCTCTACCCGCACGCGCTCGACGTGCTCGCGGAGCTGCGCCGTCGTGGCAAGACCGCGATCCTCTCCGACGGCGACGTCGTGTTCCAGCCGCGGAAGATCCGCCGCTCCGGCATCTGGGACGCGGTCGACGGCAACGTGCTCGTGTACGTCCACAAGGAGCGCGAGCTCGACGACGTCGAACGCCGCTATCCGGCGGAGCGATACGTGCTCGTCGACGACAAGCTGCGCATCCTTGCCGCGATCAAGGAGGCGTGGGGGGAGCGCGTGACGACCGTGTTCCCCCGCCAGGGCCACTACGCGCTCGATCCCGCCGAGGTCGAGCGCTACCCGGCCGCGGACGTGACGGTCGAGCGCATCGGCGACCTCCTCGACGCCGAGTTTTAAGGCTTTTTGAAAGGGAGGAGGGCTTTCGCCGGCGGCGGGGAAGGGGATCGCGACGCTCTTTACAGGACGCTCAAACCGCAGGGTTACCCTGCCGCGCGTTCGCCCGGGAACACGACAAGGAGGCTCGCCCGTGCCGAGAGCTGCTCGCTTCTTCGTGATCGCGTTCGTCGCGCTGATCGTCTCGCCCGTTGCAACCGCCGCCGCGGCGACACGCATGCCGATCGGCTTCTTCGACGATCCCAGCTTCCGCTGGTCGCCGTCGAGCGCGCAGAACCTGGCGGCCGCCGCGGCCGCCGGCGCCACCGTCATCCACACCACGGCCGACTGGTCGAAGATCGCACCCACGCGCCCGCAGTTTCCGGCCGACCCCGACGACACCGCGTACCACCTGAGCGATCTCGACACGCTCGTGCGCGAGTCGGCGCGGTACGGCCTGCGGGTGATGATCGACATCACCGGCACGCCCAAGTGGGCGAACGGCGGCCTGTCGCCGAACCACATGCCGAAGCACCTCTCCGACTTCGCGACGTTCGTGAGGATGCTGGCGCTGCGCTACGACGGCCGCAACATCGGCAAGGGCGAGGTCAGCCTGTGGTCGGTGTGGAACGAGCCGAACCTGCAGCAGTTCCTGACGCCGCAGTACGTCGGCAAGCGCATCGTGAGCCCGTCGAACTACGCGAAGCTCTACAAGACCGCGTACGCGGCGATCAAGTCCGAGAACCCGTGGGCGAAGGTCGCGATCGGCGAGACCTCGGCCCAGGGCCGCGACAAGCCGACGAAGGGCTCGAGCCAGACCGTCTCGCCGGGCACCTTCATGAAGCTCCTGTCGAAGGTGAAGGGGCTCCGCTTCGATGCGTGGGCGCACCACCCGTACCCGACGGCGCGCACGGCGAAGCCGCTCGAGAAGGTGCGCTACCCGAACGTGACGCTGTCGACGCTGCCCACCTTCGAGAAGGCGCTGAAGGCCGACTTCCACCGCACCGTCCCCGTGTGGATCACGGAGTACGGCCACGAGACGAAGCCGGCGCAGCCGAAGGGCATCAGCTACTCGCTGCAGGCGGCGTACGCGAAGCAGGCGCTGCAGATCGCGCGCAAGGACCCGAACGTGCAGATGTTCTGCTGGTTCACCTTCCGCGACAGCTCCGGCAACCCGTGGAAGAGCGGGATCGAGAACGCGGACGGGACGCCGAAGCCGTCGTTCGCGGCGTTCTCCTCGCTCGCGCACGCGATCGACGGCACGACCGTGACGGCGCGGAGCGGCAGGCCGATGGGGCCGGTCACGATCTACGTGCCGTACCTGACCTTCTACAACCCGGTCGGCGTCCTGGTCGGCGTGACGTACAGCGTCTACGACGGGTCGAAGCTGGTCGCGGCCGGCGAGCCCCGAGGGAACATCGCGCCCGACAGCTCGGTCACGTTCACGCCGACGTTCACGCCGGTGAAGAAGCACACGTACCGGATCACGGCGACGGTGAACGACCCGAACGGCAACCAGCAGACGCGAACCGTCACCGTCATCGCCTCGTAGCGATCTCGCGGGACGGCGCCCGGCGGCGGAGCACGGCCGCCCCGGGCGCCGTCTACCGCCCTGCGCGCACGGCGAGCGCGAGCGCTGCGACCGCCGCGGCGGTGCCGACCGCCGCGACCGGCGTTCCGCCGCTCGTCGAGAGGCCCGACGCGGCGAGCACCAGCACGTCGACGAGGAACGCCGCCGCGGCGAGCGCGCCGAGCAGGAACACGCGCCGTAGGACGACCGCCCGATCGGGGCGGAGGCGCGGATGCTCGTCAGCCGACCACGTCGCCAGCTCGGCGGCGAGGAGCAGGAGCACGCCGACGCCGGCCGCCCGTCCGTCGACGGCCGCCGACCCCTCGCGCCCGGCGAGGTAGGCGACCGCCGCGAGCAGGACCGCCCACGGCACGGTCGCGGCGCTGCGGAACGCGAGGCCGATTGCCAGCACGACGAGCGAGGCGGCCGCGGCCGCGTCGGCGAGCGGCGCGAAGCGGCCGCCGGCGGCGATCGCAATCGCGGCCACCGCGCCGAGCGCGGCGAGCGCGCCCGCCGCCGTCGTCAGGCGCGTGCGCGACGCCTGTATGCCCTCACCTCCTCGAGCGCCGCCGGGAGGGGATCGTCGGCGTGCCAGTCGGCGACGCCGACGCCCGCGCGCCGGAGGCGGTGGCGGAGCGCGTCCCGCCGCAGCGCCCAGATGTCGTACGCGAGCCCGTCGAGGGCGTGGTCGGGCCGCCGCGCGAACGGCAGGGGCGAGATCTCGAGCACGGCGAGGTCGAACCGTCGCGCGCGCAGGTCGAGCAATGCGGCAACGGTGCGCTCGTCGAGCAGCGGCGACAGCGCGACGACGAGCGCCTTCGGCGGCAGCGTCCGCCGCGGGATCACGTCGATCTCCTTCCAGTAGTACGAGAGCACGATCTGTGTGTCGAGCAGCGCGTCGACGACCTTGTAGAGCTGCACGACGCCGCCGCCGGGGACGAGCCAGCGGAGGATGCCGCCGAAGCCGATCAGCCCGACGCGGTCGCGCCGGCGCAGGTAGGCGTCGGCGAGCGTCGCGGTCGCGCGGACGGCGAGGTCGAGCGTGCCCGTGCCGCCGCGGCGCGCCTCGGCGAAGGAGTCGACGAAGAGGATGACGTCGGTGTTGCGCTCAGGGTGGAGCTCGTTGACGTACAGCTCGCCGCGACGCGCGCTCGCGCGCCAGTTCACGCGCCGCACCGGATCGCCCGCAGTCCAGGGCCGCATGTCGGCGAACTCGATGCCCTCGCCCTTGGTGCGCGCCACCTCGTTGCCGGCGTACACCTGGGTCTCGCGCGGCTCCACGACGCGCCGAAGCGCCTGCTCGCGCGGGTAGACGCGGAGCTGCGGCCGCGACGGGGCGACCGCCTCCCAGTGGACGAAGCCGAGCGGATCGGAGAGGCGCACGTACGCGGGGCCGACGACGAAGCCGCCGACGCGATTCGCGCGCAGACGCAGCTCGAGCTCCCGCCTCTCGTCGGCGCGGAGGCGGACGGCGGCCGGATTGTCGCCCTCGACGGCCTCGATCCCGGGCGGCAGCCAGAGGAAGACGTCCACGCGCTCCGCCGCCGAGCCGGCGGCGAGCGCGAGCGTCGCCGTCGTCTCGTCGCCCTCGAGCAGCCGTTCGTCCGCGAGCCGGACGTCGACGGCGACTTCCGGCTGCGACGCGAGCGCGAGCCCGGCGGCCAGCGCGAGCAGGAACGGCGCGGTCAGCGCGACGATCTCGGGCCGCGAGAGGACGAGCGACGCGAGCAGGCCGGCCGCGGCGAGCGCGGCGTAGCCGGCGAGCTTCGGGCTCGCGGCGGCCGGGATCACGTCGGGGCGCGCTGGAGGTCCTCGGCGGCCGGCGTCGGCACCGTCTCGAGCCTGTCGCGCACGATGTCGGCCGCCGAGACCCGCTGCACCCAGAGCTCGGGACGGAGCGTCAGCCGGTGTGCGAGCGCGGGCACGGCGACTTCCTTCACGTCGTCCGGGGTGACGAAGTCGCGTGAGCGGAGCGCCGCGAGCGCACGCGAGAGCTTCAGCAGCGCGAGCGACCCGCGCGGCGAGGCGCCCACCTGCACCGACGGCGCCTCGCGCGTCGCGGCGACGACGTCGACGATGTAGCGGCCGACCGACTCCGAGACGTGGACCCGCTCGACGGCCGCCTGCATGGCGAGCAGCGTCTCGCGGTCGACGACCGGCCGCAGCTCGAGGTCGTCGCGGCCGCGCTCGGCCCGGAGGGCGAGCATCTGCCACTCGTCGTCGCGCGCGGGGTAGCCGACCGACATCCGCAGCAGGAAGCGATCGAGCTGCGCCTCGGGCAGCGGATACGTGCCCTCGTACTCGATCGGGTTCTGCGTCGCGAGCACGAGGAACGGCGGCTCGAGCCTGCGTGTCTCGCCCTCGGTCGTCACCTGCTGCTCCTGCATCGCCTCGAGCAGCGCCGCCTGCGTCTTCGGCGGCGCGCGGTTGATCTCGTCGGCGAGCAGCAGGTTGGCGAAGACCGGGCCGGGACGGAAGACGAAGGCCGCGTTGCGCTGGTCGAAGACCGAGGAGCCGGTGACGTCCGACGGCATCAGGTCGGGCGTGAACTGGATGCGGGAGAAGTCGAGCGACGTCACCTGCGCGAACGACCGCGCCATCAGCGTCTTCGCCAGGCCGGGATAATCCTCGATCAGCACGTGCCCATCCGCGAGCAGCCCGAGCAGGAGCAGCTCGAGCGCTCCGCGCTTGCCGACGACCGCGCGCTCGACCTCGTCGAGGATCGCGTCGCAGCGGCGGCCCACCTCGTCGAGGTCGATCACCCGATCCGCTCCAGGTCGCCGACGAGCGCGCGCAGCTCCTCGAGCCGGATGCCGGGGGCGAAGCGGTCGGCGGGCGGCTCGCGGTCCGGTCGCAGCAGCTCCCACCAGCGTCCGAGCGTGGCCGGGCCGGCCGTGCGGCCGGCCGACTCGAGGCGGGCCTCGGCGATCTCCCGCAGCTGCGGCAGAAGGGTCCGGTGCAGGTCGAACGCGGCGGTGCACGCGAGCGTCACCTCGCGCTGCGCCCGCTCGAGCTGCGGCAGCGGCGCGTCGGGAGCCGCGGTCGCAGCGAGCGCGGCCTCGAAGGCCGAGCGACGCCGGCGCGGGACGGAGTCGCCGAGCGCGACGACCAGCGCGAGCATCGCGAGCGCGCCGAGTGCGAACACGTAGAGCCGCAGGACGGCGCCGCGCCACGCGGGCTCCGCGCCGGCCGCGACGAGCGCGGCGACGGTGCACGCGACGAGCAGGACGGCGAGGTCGACGAGGTGGCGCTTCACGTGCCGAGCCCGTCGCGGATCTCGCGCAGCGCGCCGATCGCCTCGTGCTTCGCGGCATCCGGCACGGGCCGGTCGCTGAACTTCGCGCCCTCGAACAGCCGCGTCAGCCGCTCCACGGCTGCCCGGCTCGACGTGAGGTCGAGCAGCGCGCGCCGCAGGTACTCGAGCGGCGTCTCGCTCGGCCGGCGCGCCAGCCCGCGGCGCGCGAGCACGCCCTCCATGCGCGCGTACGCCGCGATCACCGCCCGGCGCGCGTCCGGCTCGCGCTCGAGGTCGTCGATCGCGTCGCCGATCGAGACGGCGAGCTCGTCCTCCGGGGCGAGCGGGTCGCAGCCGGCGGCGGCCGCGGGCCGCCGGCTGCGCAGGAGCGCGATCGCGCCGGCCGCGAGCACGAGCGCCGTCGCGGCCACGACCGGCCACTGGAACCGCGGCGTGTACGACGTCGGCGTCGCTCCCGGCTGCGCCTGGCGGACGCCGTCGCCGCCGCCGACGTGCACGTGGAACAACGCGCCCGCGTCGTGCCACGCGTACACGCGCACCATGAGCAGGCCGAAGACGATCAGCAGGCCGAGCAGCGAGAGCCCGACGCGGATCTCGAATCGTCGACGCTTGCGGAGGTCGGTCTCGCGGGCCTGGAGCAGGTAGGCGTAGCCGGCGACGGGGATCGCGAGCACGAACAGGACGAGGAACGCGCTGAAGGCGTAGTCGACGAAGGTGCGCCCGGGCGCGGCCGAGCGCGCGTGCCCGAAGCCTCCGTGGCTGGAGACGGCGACCGCGGCGAGGAGGACGACCAGTGCGAGCGAGACGAGCGCCAGGCGCCCCGTGCGTCCGGGTGTAGGCGGCGTCGGCTGCACGGTCAGACGATAGATTCAGGCGCGTGAGCGCGCTCGACGGGAAGCGGGCGATCGTGACCGGCGCGTCGAGCGGGATCGGTGCGGCCACCGCCCGGTCGCTCGCCGAGGCGGGCGCCCGCGTCGCGGGCGGCGCGCGGCGGGCGGAGCGGCTCGAGACGGAGGTGGCGCTCGAGCTCGACGTCAACGACGCCGGCTCGTGCGAGCGGTTCGTCGCGGAGGTCGTCGAGCGGCTCGGCGGCATCGACATCCTCGTCAACAACGCCGGCCTGGCGCTCGGCCGCGACCCGGTCTGGGCCTCCGATCCCGAGGACGAGCGCCTCGTCGTGGAGACGAACGTGCTCGCGCTGATGCGGATGACGCGGCTCTGCGTGCCGCATCTCGAGGCGGACGGCGGCGGGCACATCGTCAACCTCGGCTCGGTCGCGGGCATCTGGTCGTACCCGAGCGGGTCGTCGTACGTCGCGTCGAAGTTCGCCGTGCACGGCTACACGCGCGCGCTGCGCGACGACCTGCAGGGCAAGCCGATCCGCGTCACCAACGTTGCGCCGGGGCTCGTCGAGACGGAGTTCTCCGTCGTCCGCTTCCACGGCGACGCGGAGAAGGCGAAGACGGTCTACTCGGACGTCGCGATGGGCGGCCCGCTGCGCGCCGAGGACGTCGCCGACTGCATCCTGTTCGCGCTCACCCGCCCGCCGCACGTGAACGTGGACGAGATCGTGCTGATGGCGCTCGCCCAGACCTCGGGCGGCAACATCCTGCGGACGGGAAACTCGCGTCCTTAGTTCACTACGTGAACTAAGGACGTGGGTCTACTCTCGCCGCGATTGTGGTCGCCGGCTTTGCCGGCCGGGAGGCGAAGGGCCGCGCGGCGATGGCATGCCCAGACCTCGGGTGGGAACATCCTCAGAAACCCGCGAACCTAGTTCGTCGCGAAGCGACGAACCAGGTTCGGGAGTCTCGGCGTTTGCGCCAGTCGGCCGCGACTGCGGTGGCCGGCTTTGCTGGCCGGGAGGCGAAGGGCCGCGCGGCGATGGCACGCCCAGACCTCCGGCGGCAACATCCTCAGAAACCCGCGAACCTGGTTCGTCGCGAAGCGACGAACCAGGTTCGGGAGTCTCGGCGTTTACGCCAGTCGACCGCGACTGCGGTGGCCGGCTTCGCCGCCGGGGAGGCGAGGGGCCGCCCGGCGATGGCACGCCCAGACCTCGGGCGGCAACATCCTCAGAAACCCGCGAACCTGGTTCGTCGCGAAGCGACGAACCAGGTTCGGGAGTCTCGGCGCTTGCGCCGCTAGGTTGCCGCGCGGCGGTGGCACGCCCAGACCTCGGGCGGGAACATCCTGCGGACGGGAAACTCGCGTCCTTAGTTCACGTAGTGAACTAAGGACGTGGGTCTACTCTCGCCGCTTGCGCCAGTAGCGCTCGAGCCCGGCGTACGACTGCCAGAACGGCGCGACGCGGTCGTACGCGTCCGCGTGCTCGCCAGCGTCGGCGCGGCCGGCGGCCGCGAAGGTCTCGCCGTCCATGCCGTTCCCGACGCGCTCGACCCAGCGGTCGAGCTCCTCCTGCAGCCGGTCGAGGTGCGCGCCGACGTCCTCGTGCACGCCGAAGTGGATCAGCGCGAGCCGCTCGGGCGCGCGGCGCCGGATCTCGGCCGCCGTCGCGTGCCACGCGTCGACGTCGAGGTCGGGCGGCGGCGAGACGGGGAGAACGTAGCCCGACGGCGGAATCCGCACGCCGCACGCGTCGCCCGCGAGCAGCGTGCCGTCGCGCAGGTAGGAGACGTGGTGCGACGCGTGACCGGTCGTCGGGAACGCATCCCAGCCGAGCACCTCGCCCTCTGCGAGCCGCACGTTCTGCTCCGGCACGGGGAGGAGCTCGCCCCAGAGCGGGTCGAACAGGTCGCCGTACAGGCGCCGCGCCGAGCGCTCGAGCCGCTCGGGCGCGACGAGGTGGGGCGCGCCGACCGGCGACACCCACACCGTCAGCTCCGGGTGCCGCCGCACGATCGTGCCGGCGGCGCCTGCGTGGTCGAGGTGGATGTGCGAGAGCAGCAGGTGACGGACGTCGCGCAGCTCGAGGCCGTGCTCGGCGAGCGCCCGCTCGAGCGCCGGCAGCGTCGTCGCCGGGCCGCAGTCGAAGAGCCCCGGCCCGTCGTCCGTCTCGACGAGGTACACGCCGATCGCCTTCGGCTCGCCGCCGAAGTGCAGGTCGAGGAGGCGTAACGACGGCATAACCCAATCTTCTCAGCCGTGCGCGTACCGTCGCGCGTCGTGGGAGTGGCGTTGATCGCGGCCGCGGCGCTCTTGCTGGCCCCGCTCGCCTCCGCACGCGGCTACCCGGTGCCGCGGCCGCAACGGCTCACGCGCGCCGTGCGCATCCTCTACCGCGCGCACGACGGGACGCTTCGCCCCGCGTGGCTCCTGCTCCCGACCGACTACCACGGACAGCGCATCCCGCTCGTGATCTCGCCGCACGGGCGCGGCGTCGGCGCCGCGGAGAACGCCGACCTGTGGGGCGACCTTCCGGGCGAGGGAGACTTCGCGGTTGTCAACCCGTCGGGCGAGGGCCGGCGCACGCGCTTCTTCTCGTGGGGCGATCCCGGCCAGATCGACGACCTCGCGCGCATGCCGCGCGTCGTCGAGAGGTACGGCGTGCGCGTCGACCCGCGCAGGATCTACGCGATCGGCGGCTCGATGGGCGGGCAGGAGACGCTCCTGCTCGTCGCGCGCTTCCCGCACCTGTTCGCGGGCGCGGTCGCCTTCGACCCCGCCACCGACATGGCACGCCGCTATCGCGACTTCGCGAGCCTCCCGGGCGGTCGCTCGTTGCAGGCGCTCGCGCGGCTCGAGGTCGGCGGCACCCCCGAGGACGACCGCCGCGCGTACGAGCTGCGCAGCCCCGATCACTACGTCCGGCGGCTCGCCTTCTCCGGCGTGCCGCTGCAGCTCTACTGGAGCAGGGCCGACCGGATCATCGCCGACCAGCTCTCCGAGACCGGCGCGCTGGCCGCCGAGATCCAGGCGCTGAACCCGCACGCGAAGGTCTGGGACTTCGAGGGCGACTGGGCGCACACCGCGGAGATGCGACCCTCGCGCCGCCTTCCCCGTGCGCTGGCGCGCTTCGGGCTGCTGCCCTGGCGGGACGTGCCGCCCCTGCCGGGGTTCAGGCGCGTGAGGCCCGCGCTGGTGTAGCGCTCCCCGCGAGCGCCGCGTCGAGGTCGGCGAGGAGGTCGTCGGCCGCCTCGATGCCGACCGAGAGGCGAACGAGGTTCGCCGGCGGCGCGAACGGCGCGTCGGCGGTGGACGCGTGCGTCATCCGCGCCGGATGCTCGATCAGGCTCTCGACGCCGCCGAGCGACTCGGCGAGCCGGAACAGCCGCGTGCGCGCGACGAGCTCGACCGCCTCCCGCTCCGACGCCGCGAGGAACGACACCATGCCGCCGAAGTCGCGCATCTGCCGCCGCGCGACCTCGTGGCCGGGGTGCGCGGCGAGCCCGGGGTAGAGGACGCGCTCGACCGCCGGGTGGCGATCGAGCAGCTCCGCGACGCGGCGCGCGTTCTCGCAGTGCTGCCGCATGCGCACCGCGAGCGTCTTGATCCCGCGCAGGACGAGCCACGCGTCGAACGGGCCGGGCACGGCGCCGAGCGACTTCTGCAGGAAGAAGAGGCGCTCCGCGAGCGCGTCGTCGTTCGTCGCGACGAAGCCGCCGACGGTGTCGCTGTGCCCGGCGAGGTACTTCGTCGTCGAGTGCACGACCGCGTCGGCGCCGAGCTCGAGCGGCCGCTGCAAGTAGGGCGTCGCGAACGTGTTGTCGACCGCGAGCAGCGCGCCCGCGGCGTGCGCGGCCTCGGCGGCGCGGCGGATGTCGACGACGTTCAGCATCGGGTTCGAGGGCGTCTCGACCCACACCATCCGCACGTCGCCGTCCAGGTGGTCGGCGAGCCGCTCGTCGAACTCGGCGGCCGGCACGTACGTGAAGCGGTAGCCCTTCGACTCGTACACCTGCGAGGTCATCCGGTAGACGCCGCCGTAGACGTCCGCGATCAGCACGACGCGCTGGCCGGGGTCGACGAGGTGCATGAGCGTCGTCGTGGCGCCGAGGCCGGACGAGAACGCGACGCCGTGACGCGCGTTCTCGAGCGAGGCGAGCGCCGTCTGCAGCGCGGTGCGCGTCGGATTCGCGACGCGGGCGTAGTCGTAGCCCTTGTGGACGCCGACAGCCTCCTGCACGAACGTCGACGTCTGGTAGATCGGCGTGGTGATCGCACCCGTCGCCGGATCGGGGTCCTGGCCGACGTGGATCGCCCGCGTCTCGAACTCCATCGGCCGGAGTCTAGGGATGGAACATGTTTCGTCGCGCCGCGACGAAACATGTTCTATTCGGCGACGGTTGCGCCCAGGAACCGCGCGAGCTCGCGCAGCGGCCGCTTCAGCGAGAACGGCCGCACGCCCGGCTCCCACCAGACCCCGAGCACGCGCAGCACGCCCGCGCGGCGGTCGAGCACCGGCTCGATCCGTCCGACGAGCCTGTCGCCGCGCAGGACCGGCAGCACGTAGTAGCCGTACTCGCGCTTCGCCCTCGGCACGTACATCTCCAGGCGGTAGCGGAAGCCGAACAGCGCCTCGGCCCGGTTGCGGTCGTGGACGAGGCGGTCGAACGGAGACAGGAACGTCACGCGGTCCGGCACCGGCGAGTCGTCGGCGTCCGGATGGACGACGAAGCGCCCGCGCTCGCGCTTCACGCCGAGCGAGCGGAACAGCTTCGCCTCGAACACGCGCTGCGCCTCCCGCCACGGCACGCGCTCGGTCTGCGGATACCAGCGCTCCGCGAGATCCCAGACGCGCTGGCCGCCGCTGCGGCCGACGACCGCCACCTCGCCGCGCGCGCAGAGCACCTCGAGCATCAGCCCCATCTTCCGCTCCCCCCACCAGCTGTGCGCCTCGCGCCGCGTGCCGGCGTGATCGGCGATCTCGCGCGAGAGCAGCGGCCCGCGCCGCTCGAGCTCTCCCAGCACGTGGCGGCGGTACGACGCGTTTTCCCTCAGGTGCGCGATGTGGCGGCGGTCGAGCGGCCGGTCGCGGCGGCGCATCCATGCCTTCAGGTAGGGCAGGTCCTCGATCGGCCACAGGAAGGCGTCCCACTCGACGAGCTTCCGCTCCTGCCAGAGCAGCCGGTCGAGCTCGGCCGTGTCGAACGCCCCCAACCGCGACCAGAGGACGAGGTGCTGCGGCGGCGCGACCGTCGCGATCGGGTCGAGCTGCAGGAACCCGAGCCGGCGCACCGTGTCGAGCACGCCGCTCGCGCTGCCGTCGAGCGCCTGTGCGTGGACGGCGATACGCCGCAAGCGCTCGAGCTCGGCGCTCATCGCTCGACGCGCTCCAGCCCGAGGATGCGCGCCAGGCGCGCCGCCGCGCGCTCGAGCTTCGCGTCCACGTCGCCGCGGACGCGGGCCTCACGTGTGAACCGCAGGATGCGCAGCACGCCCTCCGCGCGGTCGGCTTTGACGTCGGCCCGGCCGAGGAAGCGGTCGCCCGCGACGAGCGGCAGCACGTAGTAGCCGTACAGCCGCTCGTGCCCGCGCTTGTAGACCTCGATCAGATGCCGGAAGCCGAACAGCCGCTCGAGCAGGGGCCGGTCCCAGACGAGGTTGTCGAACGGGCAGACGAGCGTCGGCGGCGCGGGCGTCTCGAGGAGCTCGCCGTCCGCGGGGCCGTAGAACGGCAGGCCTCCGTCGCCGGGGTCGAGCTCCCGCAGCAGGCCGTCCGCGAGGAGCGCCTCGAGGTGACGGTGGAGGCGGGCGCGCCCGCCCTTCAGCCGCCAGTGCTCCCGGATCGCCGCCTCGGTGAGCGCGCCGCGTGCGCCGACCGCGAGCAGGGCGAGCGTACGCAGCGTCTCGTCCTCGTCCGGGGCGGGCGCGTCGAGCCAGCGGCGCGGGATCACCCGCTCGGCGAGGTCGTAGGCGCGCTGGAACCCGCGCCGGCCTGCGATCGCGAGCTCGCCGCGGTCCCAGAGCGCCTCGAGCACCATCTTCGCCGGCTTCCAGCTCCACATCCCGCCGCCGCCCGAGCCGTCGAAGTCGCGCGAGCCGAGCGGCCCCTCGGCGCGGATCCGCTCGAGCACCGGCTCGACGAGGTCGCCGTGCTCGCGCAGCGCGCGGTCGTAGACGCCCCAGTGCCCGGCGCCGTCCATCGTGCGCCGGAAGTGCGGGTAGAGCTCGATCGGCAGCAGGCACGCCTCGTGCGCCCAGTACTCGAACAGGCGGCCCTCGCGCAGGAGCTCCGCGACCGCATCGTCGGAGAACGCGCCGATGCGCGCGCCGAGCGTCAGCCGGTGCGCGCGGTCGACGACGGAGATCGAGTCGAGCTGCACGGCGCTGAGCCGCCGCACCGCTGACTCCACGTCGTCCTTCGCGGCGCGCCTGAACCGCGCCGCGTAGCCCTGCGCGGCGAGCACGTGGCGGCGCAGCGCCGCGAGCGCGACACGCCCCGGGGGAGCCGTGGCCGCCCTCGACGCGGTCAGGAGGCGTGCGCGAGGTAGTCGAGGACGTCCGAGCGCGTGACGACGCCGACCGGCCGGCCGGCGTCCGCGACGACGACCGCGTTCGTGCCGCCGGTGAGCGCGGTGACGATCTCGTCGATCGACGCGTCGGCCTCGACGGTCGCGAGCGGCCCCTGCATCGCGCCCGCGACGTCCTCGTGCAGCGCGTCGGCGTTCTTGAACACGCGGTCGAGAAGCGCCCGGTCCTGCAGCGACCCGATCACGTCGGCGAGCGACGACACCTCTCCGTCGCGCACGACCGGAAGCTGCGAGATCGAGTAGCGCTCCATCACGTCGATCGCCTCCGCGACCTTCTGGTGCGCCGAGATGGTGACGAGCGGCGGCGTCTCGCGCTGCTTCGCGCGCAGCAGCTCGCGCACGGTCGGCGCCGGGGCGACGCGCTCGAGGAAGCCGTGCTCGATCATCCAGTTGTCGTCGAGGAACTTCGACAGGTACGAGCGGCCGGAGTCGGGCAGGATCGTCAGGATGCGCGCGTCGGGCTTGCCGAGCCGGCGCGCGTACTCGAGCGCCGCCCAGACCGTCGAGCCCGACGAGCCGCCCACGAGCAGGCCCTCCTCGCGCGCGAGGCGCCGTGCGGTGAGGAACGAGTCGCGGTCGGAGACGCGGATCCACTCGTCGACGACGGTGAGGTCGATCGTCTTCGGCCACGTGTCCTTGCCGATCCCCTCGACGAGGTACGGATGCAAATCGCCTTCGCCGCGGGCGGTGTAGATCGACCCCTCGGGATCGACGCCGACGATGCGCACCTCGGGCCGCCGCTCGTGGAACCAGCGGCCGATGCCGCTGATCGTCCCGCCGGTGCCGACGGAGATGACGAGCGCGTCGACCTGCCCCTCGTCGGTCTGCTCCCAGATCTCCGTCGCGGTCGTGCGGTAGTGCGCCTCCGGGTTCGCCCTGTTCGAGTACTGGTCGGGCTTGAAGCCGCCGGGAATCTCCTCGGCGAGCCGCGACGACACCGAGTAGTACGACTCCGGCGAGTCGTGGTCGACCGCGGTCGGCGTGATCACGACCTCCGCACCGTACGCGCGCAGCATCGAGATCTTCTCCTGGCTCATCTTGTCCGGCATCACGAAGATGCAGCGGTAGCCCTTCTGCGCGGCCGCCATCGCGAGCCCGACGCCGGTGTTGCCCGAGGTCGGCTCGACGATCGTCCCGCCCGGCCGCAGCTTCCCCTCGCGCTCGGCGGCCTCGACCATCGCGACCCCGATCCGGTCCTTGTTCGAGCCGCCGGGGTTGAGCAGCTCGAGCTTCGCGAGCAGCGTCCCGGGTACGTCGCGGGCGATGCGGTCGAGCCGGACGATCGGCGTGCGCCCGATCAGGTCGAGGACGGTGGGGTACTCGCGGCCCACTTCGCGCAGCGTAGTCGGGGCCTGGCGTCTAGGCGAGACCCGGCGAGCTCTGAGCCTCGACCGTCGCCAGCTCGTCGCGCCGGACGAGGGCGAGCGTGGCGGCGAGCGCCGCGACGGCGATCCCGACCGTCACCCAGAACGCCCAGTGCTGCCCCGAGGTGAACGCCTCCGGGAACGGCCTGCCGGACTTCATCAGGTGGTCGGAGTGGGTGAGGAGCACCGAGGAGCACACGGCCACGCCCACCGCGCCGCCGATCTGCTGCGCCGTGTTGATGAGGCCGGACGCGAGGCCCGCCTCGTGGTGCTCCACGCCCGCGAGCGCGGCGATCGACACGGGAATGAACGTGAACGGCAGCGCGAACCCGATCAGGAGATAGCCGGGGAGCAGGTCGGCCGCGTACGACGCGTGCACGGGGATCTGCGTGTACCAGGCGAGGCCGGCGATCGTCGCCAGGAAGCCGATCGCCATCACCGTCTTCGCGCCGATCCTCGTCACGAGCGCCTGCGCGAGCCCGGCCCACAGGACCGCGGTGCCGGCGGTCGACACGAAGGTGAGCCCGGTCTTCAGCGCCGACCAGTGCAGCACCTGCTGCACGAACAGCGTCAACAGGAAGAAGTTCGAGAACGTGACCGCGCCGAGCAGCAGCCCGGCCACGTTCGCGCCCGCGACCGTCCGGATGCGGAAGATCGCGAACGGCATCAGCGGATCGCGGGCGCGTCCCTCGATCGCGAGGAACGCGACGAGCAGCACGACGGCGACGGCGAGGCTCGCGATCGTGCGCGCCGACGTCCAGCCGTAGTCGGGCGCCTTCGAGACGCCGTACACGAGCAGCGCCAGCCCGGCCGTGACGGCGACCGCGCCCGCCCAGTCCTGCGTCTTCTCGCGGTCCGACCGCGACTCGCGCACGAACCGCGGCGCGGCCGCGAAGGCGAGCGCGCCGACGGGGACGTTGACGAAGAAGATCCACTCCCAGCCGAGGTACTTCGTCAGGATGCCGCCGGCGAGCACGCCGACCGCGGCGCCCGAGCCGCCGATCGCGCCCCAGATGCCGAGCGCCTTGTTCCGCTCGGCGCCCTCCTCGAACGTCGTCGTGACGATCGACAGCGCCGACGGCGAGATGATCGCGGCGCCGAGCCCCTGGACGGCGCGCGCGGCGATCAGCACGCCCTCCGACCACGCGAGCCCGCAGAGGAACGACGCGATCGTGAAGACGGCGACGCCGGTCAGGAACACGCGCCGGCGGCCGATCACGTCGGCCGCCCGGCCGCCGAGCAGGAGGAAGCCGCCGAACGTGATCGCGTAGGCGGTGATCACCCACTGCAGGTTCGCCTCCGTGAAGTGGAGCGAGCGCCCGATCGAGGGCAGCGCCACGTTCACGATCGAGACGTCGAGCACGGTCATGAAGAACGCCGCGCAGACGATGGTCAGCGCCTTCCAGCGCAGTGGATCGGCGGGCATCTCGGCTCTCCCCTCCCCGGAGCGGTCCGACTAGTGACGGAAATGTCGCGTTCCGGTGAGCACCATAGCGGCGCCGGCGGCCTCGACCGCGGCGAGCACCTCGGCGTCGCGCCTCGAGCCGCCCGGCTGGACGATCGCCGCGACTCCGGCGTCGAGGGCGAGCTGCGGGCCGTCGGCGAACGGGAAGAACGCGTCGCTCGCGAGCACCGCGCCGTGCAGGTCGTGGCCGTGCTCGCGCGCCTTCTCGAGCGCGATGCGCACCGCGTCGACGCGGCTCATCTGCCCGGCGCCGACGCCGATCGTCCGCAGCCCGCGCGCGAGCACGATCGCGTTCGACGAGACGTGCTTGCAGACGCGCCACGCGAAGAGAAGGCTCTCCCACAGCTCCTCGCTCACCGAGCCGCAGGCGACCGTCATCGTCGCGCGGTCGTCGAGGCCGTCGTCGCGGTCCTGCACGAGCAGGCCGCCGAGCACGCGCTTGACGTCTCGCTCGCCGGGGGCCGCCGGCTCATCGTCGCCGCCGCGGAGGATGCGCAGCGCCTTCCGGCCGCGCAGCGCCGCGAGCGCCTCCTCGTCGTAGCCGGGCGCGAGCAGCACTTCGACGAAGTGCTCGGCGATGCGCCGGCCGAGCGCGCCGTCGACCGGGCGGTTGAGGATCGCGACGCAGCCGAACGCCGACACCGGATCCGACGCGAGCGCCCGCTCCCACGCCTGCGCGGCCGTGTCGGCGACGGCGACGCCGCACGGGTTCGCGTGCTTCACGATGACGGCGGCCGGTCGGTCGAGCTCCCGGATCACGCGCCGCGCGCCCTCCAGGTCGGCGAGGTTGTTGTACGACAGCTCCTTCCCGCCGAGCTGCTCGACCTCGGAGAGCAGGTGGCGCTGCGCGCCCGTCTCGCGGTAGTACGCGGCCGCCTGGTGCGGGTTCTCGCCGTACGAGAGGTCGGCCACCTTCTGGAGCGAGATCGTCAGCCGCTCCGGGAACGGGTCGCTGCCCGCGAACCAGGCCGCGATCGCCGACTCGTACCCGGCCGACGCGGCGAACGCCTCCTGCGCGAGCCGGCGGCGCGTCTCGGGCCGGATCTCCCCGTGCCCCCGCAGCTCCTCGAGCACGAGCGGATACTGCCCCGGGCTCGACACGGCCGCGACGTGCGCGAAGTTCTTCGCGGCCGCGCGCAGCATCGCGGGGCCACCGACGTCGATCATCTCGACGACCTCCTGCTCGCCCGCGTCCGGCGAGGCGGCGACCGACGCGAACGGGTAGAGGTTCACGCACACGAGGTCGAACGGCTCGATGTCGTGCTCGGCGAGCGTCGCGAGGTCGTCGTCGCGGTCGCGCCGCGCGAGGATGCCGCCGTGCACGCGCGGGTGCAGCGTCTTCACGCGCCCGCCGAGCATCTCCGGCGCGCCGGTCACCTCCTCGACACGCGTCACCTCGAGCCCGTGCTCCTCGAGGAACGCTGCGGTGTTGCCGGAGGAGACGAGCGTCCAGCCGAGCTCGGCGAGGCCGTGCGCGAGCTCCTCGAGAGCCGTCTTGTCCCAGACGCTCAGGAGCGCACGGCGCAGAGCTCGCTCACCACCTCGGGCAGCAGCCGGTGCTCGACGGCGTGGATGCGCTCGACGAGCGTCTCGCGCGGCTCGACCGGCACGGCCTCCCGGCGCAGCACGGGCCCGGTGTCGAGCCCCTCGTCGACGACGTGGACGGTGACGCCGGTCGTCTCGACGCCGGCCGCGAGCGCGTCCTCGATCGCGTGCGCGCCGGGGAACGCGGGAAGCAGGGACGGGTGCACGTTGACGATGCGGCCGGGAAAGCGGTCGAGGAACGGCTTCGTCAGCAGGTGCATGTAGCCGGCGAGGACGACCAGCTCGACGCCGTGCTCCTCGAGCCAGGTCGCCATCACGAGGTCACGCTCCACGCGGTCCGTGTGGCACGCCGCCGAGAACGTCGCCGTCGGGATGCCGGCCGCGCGCGCACGCACGAGCGCGTACGCGTCCGTGCGGTTCGATGCCACGGCGACGACCGGCAGGCGCGCGTCGACGAGGGCCTGCAGGTTCGTCCCCTCGCCGCTGACGAGGACGCCGATCACGCCGGCACGATCCGGCCGATCACGAGCTCCTCAGGCTTCGGCTCGGCGACGACCGCGCACCAGCCGATGCCGAGGTTGAACACGCGCCGCAGCTCCTCCTCGTCGACGTGGCGGCCGAGCCACTCGAACACGGGCGGCCGCTCCCACGCGTCCCAGTCGAGCTCGGCGCGCAGCCCCTCCGGCACGACGCGCGAGAGGTTGCCGAGCACGCCGCCGCCGGTCACGTGCGCGAACGCGCGCGCACGGCCGCGCAGCCCGCGCGCGACGTCGAGGTAGAGACGCGTCGGCGCGAGCAGGTCCGGGCCGCCGTAGGCCTCCTCCTCGAGCACGCGGCGGACGAGTGTGAAGCCGTTCGCGTGCACCCCGTTCGACGGAAAGCCGACGACCGCGTCGCCCGCCTCGACCGCCGCGCCGTCGATCACGTCGCCTGCAGCCACCACGCCGACGCAGGTGGCGGCGAAGTCGAGCTCGCCGTCGCGGTACACGCCGGGCAGCTCGGCCGTCTCGCCGCCGACCAGGGCGACGCCCGCTTCGCGGCAGACGGCCGCCGCGCCCTCGACGAGCTCCGCGACCTCGTCGAGGTCGACGCGGGCGGCGGCGACGTAGTCGAGCAGGATCAGCGGCTCCGCGCCGCAGGTCGCGACGTCGTTGATGCAGTGCGCGGCCATGTCGGCGCCGCAGGCTCGCAGCTCGCCCCGCGGACGTGCGACGACCGGCTTCGTCCCGATCGAGTCGGTCGAGGCGGCGAGCAGGCGGCCGTCGCCGAGCGGATGGAGGCCGGCGAAGGCGCCGAAGCCGCGCGCGCCCGTCGACTCGACGGCGGCGCGGAGCCGGTCGACGACCGACTCGGCCGTCGCCAGCGAGACCCCCGCGGCGGCGTAGCTGTGGTCGCGGCTCACTCGAAGCGCTCCGCGTAGAGCTCCGGGCGTCCCTCCGGCCCCTTCGGGACGAACCGGACGACGGTGCCGCCGACGTCGACCGCGGTGCCGTCGAGGCCGAGCCCGAGGATGTCGGCGAGCGCGCCCGCCTTCGTGTCCGGCTCGTCCGCGCGCAGCTGCAGCTCGGCGAGGCGCAGGTCGTGCTCCTGCGCGAGCAGGTCGTCGATCCACTCGCGCGGCGGGTGCACCTCGAGGCGGTAGCCCGCGTTGGTGGCGACGAACGTCCGGCGGCCGCCGTGCTCCTGCACGCGCAGGTTCCATTTCATCGCGCGCTCGAGCACCGCCTGGAAGTCGTCCTCGTCGAGCGCGATGCCGAGGTGGTCGACGCGCGGGATCTGCCAGTGCCCCGGCTGGACGACGACGTTCACCGCGCCGCGCTCGAGCTCGGACAGCCGCAGCTTGAACCCCTCGTGGTCGAGCTGCTCCCACGACACGCCCGGCTCCATCGCGACGTGCTCGTCGCCGACGCGGCCGTAGCGCGCGATCAGGTTGAAGCGCAGCTTGCCGACGTAGCGCGCCTCCACGTCGCGGAGCTGCGAGGTGACGAGGTGGTAGTGGAACAGGCGCATGTGCCTCAGGGGCTAGTTTTCCACTGGCCGTGGAGTCGCCGTCGCTGCTGCAGCCGTGGAGCTTCGAGCCGCTCCAGATCGTGCCGACGGTCGTCGTCGCGGCGCTGTATCTGCGGCGCTCGCGCACGCTGGCGGCGCGTGGCCAGCCCGTGCCCGCGTGGCGGCAGGCGAGCTTCTGGACGGGGATCGCGCTCGTCGTGCTGGCGCTCAACTCGCCGATCGACGCGCTCGGCGAGGAGCACTTCTTCTTCATGCACATGCTGCAGCACGTCATCCTCGGCGACCTCGCGCCGCTCTGCTTCGTCGCGGGGATGACGGGGCCGATCCTGCGGCCCGTGCTCGCGCTGCCGGGCGTGGACAGGCTGCGCGTGCTCGCGCACCCGCTCGTCGCGCTGCCGGTCTGGGCGGTGGACCTCTACGTGTGGCATGTGCCCTTCCTCTACGACGCTGCGTTGCACCACGACTCGATTCACGCCTTCGAGCACTTCCTCTTCTTCACCTGCGGCTGCCTGATGTGGGAGCCGGTGCTCGAGACGCTGCCGGCGCCGGTGTGGTTCGGCACGGGCTGGAAGCTCGGCTACGTCGCGGCGGTGCGGCTGCTCGAGACGATTCTCGGCAACGTCTTCATCTGGTCGAGCACGGCGTTCTACGGCGTCTACGAGCACGCGCCGCAGTGGGGGATCACTCCGGTGCACGACCTCAACCTCGGCGGGGTGGTGATGATGGCCGAGGGCTCGATCGTCACGATCTGCGTCCTCTGCTGGCTGTTCCTCCGCCTCGCGGCCGAGGGCGAGCTGCGCCAGCAGCTGCTCGAGCAGGGGCTCGACCCGCGGCAGGTGCAGCGCGCGGTGCGGTTCCACCGCGCGCGCGACCTCGGCGCGGTGTGACTCAGACGCGGGCCGGCTCGAAGCGGTGCTTGCGCGCGTCATCGGGCGTGCGCGTCGGATACTCGCGTGTCAGGCACGCGCGGCAGAGCGCGGAGGCCGGCCGCCGCGTCGCCGCCTGCAGCGCGTCGAGCGACAGGTAGGCCAGCGTCGTCGCGCCGATCGCCCGCCGCACCTCGTCGATCGTCGAGTGCGCGGCGATCATCTCGTCCTCCGACGCGAGGTCGATGCCGTAGTAGCAGGGCGAGACGACCGGCGGCGACGAGATCCGCACGTGCACCTCGGCCGCGCCGGCCGCGAACAGCATCTGCACGATCTGCCGCGTCGTCGAGCCGCGCACGATCGAGTCGTCGACGACGACGAGCCGCTTGCCCTCGACCTCCGCGAGCGGGTTGAACTTCATGCGGATCCCCTGCTCGCGCATCCCCTGCTCCGGCTGGATGAACGTGCGGCCGACGTAGCGGTTCTTGATCAGCCCCTCGCTGAAGGGGATGCCCGACGCGCGCGAGAAGCCGATCGCCGCGGGCGTGCCCGAGTCCGGGATGGGCAGGACGAGGTCGGCCCGGACGGGCGCTTCGGCCGCGAGGCGCTCGCCCATGCGCACGCGCGCGCCGTGGACCTCGACGCCCTCGAGCCGCGTGTCGGGGCGCGCGAGATAGAAGAACTCGAAGATGCAGAGCGCGCCCGCGGCCGGGCGGTCGAGCACCTGCGAGGCGTGCGTCCCCTCTCCGTCGGCGACGATCAACTCGCCGGGCTCGACCTCTCGCTCGAACGCGGCACCGATCAGGTCGAGGGCGCACGTCTCGGACGCGAGCACCGGGTCGTCGCCGAGCCGGCCGAGCACGAGCGGCCGGAAGCCGTGCGCATCGCGGAAGCCGAACAGCTTTCCGTCGGCGAGCCCGACGACGGTCGCGGCGCCCTCGAGCCGCTCCATGGCGCCGGCGACGGCCTCGTCGAGCGGCCCGTCGTCGTCGGCGATCAGCGCGGCGATCACCTCCGAGTCCGAGGTGGAGGCGAGCCGCTTGCCGATCTCATCGCGGAGCTGCTCGGCATTGACGAGGTTGCCGTTGTGGCCGAGCGCGACCGTCCGCGCGCTGCCGTGGTGGAGCAGCGGCTGCGCGTTCGTCCACGCGTTCGCGCCGGTCGTCGAGTAGCGGGTGTGGCCGATCGCGAGCTCGCCGTGGAGCCCCGACAGCGCGCCCTCGTCGAACACCTGCGGCACGAGGCCCAGGTCGCGCAGCGCGGTGAGGCGGCAGCGCTCGCTCACCGCGATCCCCGCCGACTCCTGGCCGCGGTGCTGGAGGGCGTAGAGGCCGAAGTACGCGAGCCGCGCGACGTCGCGGCCCGGCGCGCGAACGCCGAAGACGCCGCACATCTAGACGACCCCCAGTTCGAGCGCGTCCGGCCAGCCCGGCTCGTCGGCGCCGGCGACGACCACGCCGTCGCCCGCGTCCGGAACGGCGAGCGCGCCGGGCTCGACGCCCGACCAGCGCGCGGCCTCGTCCAGCGCCGGCCGCAGCCGGCCGCGCGTGTCGTGCGTGAGCGAGAAGCGGTGCGCGTTCTGCCAGAGGAAGCGCACGAGCTCGGGGCCGCCGCCGCGCAGCAGCCAGACGCGGTCGCCGCGCCGCCAGCGCGACGGGATCCGCGCGACGTCGCGCACGAGCCCGACGCAGCCGACGACCGGCGTCGGCGGGATCGGCCGCCCGCCCGTCTCGTTGTAGAGCGAGACGTTGCCCGATACCACCGGGATGCCGAGCTCCTCCGCGGCCTGCGCGATCCCCTCGATCGCCTGCGCCAGCTCCCAGCCGATCTCCGGCTTCTCGGGGTTGCCGAAGTTGAGGCAGTCGGTGAGCGCGAGCGGCTCGCCGCCGGCGCAGGCGACGTCGAGCGCCGCGTCGAGCACCGCCTGCCGGCCCGCCGCGAACGGATCGCGCTCGCCGGGGCGGGGACCATCCAGCGCGACCGCGATCCCGCGGCGGCCGTCGACGTGCAGCACGGCCGCGTCGAGGCCGGGGCGCCGCACGGTGCGCGAGCCGACGAGCTGGTCGTACTGCTCGAAGATCCAGTCCCGCGGCTCGTCGTTGGCCGGATCGACCGCGGCGCGCACGCCCGGATGCGGCGCGCGCTCGACCTCGTAGCGCGGGCACTCGTCGGTCAGGAAGGCGGCCGGGATCGCCCCGACGAGGTCGCCGCCGGCGAACGCGCGCAGCTCGCCGTGCACGGTCACCTCGCCGATCACGGTGCAGGGCAGCTCCCACCGCTCGCAGACGGCGCGCACGGCGTCGACCAGCGCGGGCTCGACGACGGCGACCATCCGCTCCTGCGACTCGGAGATCGCGATCTCCCACGGCTCGAGGTCCGGCTCGCGCAGCGGCACCAGGTCGAGGTCGACGTCGACGCCGAGCCCGTCGCGCGCCATCTCGGAGAGCGACGACGCGAGCCCGGCCGCGCCGCAGTCCTGCAGCGAGAGCACGAGCTCGCGCTCGACGAGCTCGAGCGACACCTCGATCAGCGCCTTGCCCCGGAACGGGTCGCCGATCTGGACCGACGGCCGCTTCTCGTCCGAGCCCTCGAGGTCCTGCGACGCGAGCACCGAGGCGCCGCCGATCCCGTCGCGGCCGGTGAACGCGCCGAACAGCACGATCGCGTTGCCCACGCCCTGCGCGCGCGCCCGCAGCAGCCGTGACGTGGGCAGGAGCCCGACGCACATCGCGTTCACGAGCGGGTTGTCGGCGTACGCCTCGTCGAAGACGGTTGCGCCGCCCACGGTGGGCACGCCGACGCAGTTGCCGTAGTGGCCGATCCCGGCCACCGCGCGCCGGAAATGCCAGTCGGGCCGGCCGAACCAGAGCCCGTCGAGGAGCGCGACAGGGCGCGCGCCCATCGCGACCACGTCGCGGAGGATGCCGCCGACGCCCGTCCCCGCTCCCTGGAACGGCTCGACGGCCGTCGGGTGGTTGTGCGACTCGACCTTGAACGCGACCGCGAGGCCCTCGCCGAGGTCGACCACGCCCGCGTTCTCGCCCGGCCCCTGCAGCACGCGCTCCCCGCGCGACGGCAGGCGGCGCAGCAGCGGCGCCGAGTGCTTGTAGCCGCAGTGCTCCGACCAGAGCAGCGAGAACACCGCGAGCTCGAAGTCGTTCGGGGCGCGGTCGAGCAGGCTCTCGATCCGCTCGAGCTCCTCGTCGGTGAGGCCGAGGGCCCGATGCAACGGCTGGTTCGCGACCGAGCTCAGGGGGCCATGGTATCCGGGGCTCCGGCGGGCTCCCGGATAGCGTTCGGGCGGGATGACGACGCTGCGCCGCGCGACGCCCGACGACGGCGACTTCCTCGTCGAGCTCTACGCGGACGAGGACGTCGACCCGTTCCTGGGCCCGCGCCGCGCGCGCACGCGCGCGGAAATGCTGGCCGAGATCGAGCGGTCGGCGGCCGAGCCCGAGGCGTTCGGCCTCTTCGTCGTCGAGGTCGACGGCGAGCGCGCCGGGGCGGTCGGCTTCCGGCGCGTGAACGAGGCGAGCCGGATCGCGCAGCTCGAAGGGCTCGCCATCCATCCCGCCTTTCGCGGCCGTCGGCTGGCCGACGAGGCGGCGCGGCTCGCGCAGCGGCTGCTGCTCGTCGAGCTCGGCTATCACCGGATCGAGCTCGCGTGCTACGGCTTCAACGAGCGCGCGATCGCGCACGCCGAGCGCTCGGGCTTCGTGCGCGAGGGGGTCAAACGCAAGGCGTACCTCCGGCACGGCGAGTGGCAGGACGCGGTGTTGTTCGGCCTACTGCGGGAAGACCTCGACGGATGCTGATCCTCTACCAGGCCGAGTGGTGCCCCTACTCCTCCGCGGTGCGTCAGCGCCTCACGGAGCTGGGCGTCGCGTACGTCGTGCGGCAGGTGGCGCCGCGGCAGGAGAAGCGCGGTGAGGTCGACACGATCCCGACGCTCGAGACGGAGGACGGCCGTCGGCACGAGGGGACGGACGCCGTCTTCGCGTTCCTCGCGACGCTGCCGCCCGGCCCGGACGAGCGCGGCCATCGCGCGCAGTACCGCGCGCACGTGCGCGAGCGGCAGGAGGAGAAGACGGCTGCCATGCTGCGCGAGCACGCTCCCCTCTAGGATTCGCGGCGATGGCGCCGCGCTACCTGCACACGATGGTGCGAATCACCGACCCGGACCGCAGCCGCGCGTTCTACGAGGCGCTCGGGATGGAGTTCCGCCGCGACCTGCCGATCGTCCGCGACGGCGAGCTGGAGGCGACGAACTACTTCTTCGGCTTCCCCGGCCAGGAGGAGGAGCTCGAGCTGACCTTCAACCACGACGGACGCTCCTACGAGCTCGGCACGGGGTACGGGCACGTCGCGGTCGGCGTCAACGATCTCGACGAGACGCTCGCGCGGCTGAAGGAGCAGGGCATCGAGCCCGAGCGGCCGCCGTACAGCGTCCGGGAGGGCGGCTCGCTCCTCTGCTTCGTCCGCGACCCGGACGGCTACCGCATCGAGCTGATCGGGGCGCGCTCGGAGTAACCCGGGCGATCGTCGATGAGCGAGCGCTCCGGCTGGGACGGGGCAGGCGTCGACGACTTCGTCGAGGGGGCCGCGTGTCGGGTGGACGGTGCGGCCGCCCGCCCGTACCGCGTCGTGGCGGAGGTCGCGACCGGGCTCGAGCCCGAAGGCGTCGCGGTCGACGCGCGACGGCGTCGCGCCTTCGTCGCCTGCGCCCGCAGCGACGTCGTGAGCGTCGTGGATCTCGAGGCGTGTGCGGTCGTCGCCGAGGCGCCGGTCGGCCGCGAGCCGATGGACATCGCGTTCGACGGGGCGACCGGCCGGATCTTCACGGCGAACCTGCTCGGCGAGTCGGTCTCGGTCATCGACGCCGCGACGCTCGCCCCAGTCGCGTGCGTGCCCGTCGGCGCGTATCCGTCCGGGCTCGCGCTCGACGCCGAGCGTCGCCGCCTCTACTGCGGCTGCGCGCTCTCCGCGACCGTCGTGACGATCGATCTCGAGACGCTCGCGGTCGTCGGCTCCGTCCCCGCCCAGCCCGGGGCCGGCGCGATCGGCGTCGACCGGAAGCGCTCGCGCGTCTGCTGCGCCAACTTCCTCGCCGGCTCGCTGACCGTCGTCGACGCGGAGGCGCAGCGCGTCGTGACGGAGATCGACGTCGGCGCCGCACCCTGCGCGCTCGTGGCCAACGAGGCTCGCGACGAGCTCTACGTCGCGAGCTCGTTCGCCGACACCGTCACCGTTGTCCGGCTGGACACCTGCGAGCCGGCCGGCACGATCGGCGTCGACCGCACTCCCGTCGGCGCCGCTCTCGGACGCGGACGAGACCGCCTCTACGTCGCCAACCGCGGGTCGGGCACCGTCAGCGTGCTCGGCGTCCGCGACCGGGCGGAGTGGGCCCGGATCCCCGTCGGCGACGGCCCGGGCGGCTGCACGGTCGACCCGTCGACCGGACGGCTGCTCGTCGCGAACGCCGGCTCCGGCTCGCTGACCGTGGCCGAGGACCTGCTCGCCGGCCGCCCTGCCGTGCCTGCGGAGGAGCCGGTGCACCCGCTTGTCGGCCGGGAGCTGCCGCCGTTCGAGCTGCCGGACGCGCACACGGGATTGGTGCGCACGAGCCGGGAATGGGCGGAGCGCAAGTACATCCTCAACTTCTTCGCGAGCTGGTGAGGGCCCTGCAACGCGGAGGCGCCGCTGCTCGAGGAGCTGCGCCGCCGCGAGGCAGACCGGTCCGGTCTGGACGTGATCCTGATCGGCGTCTGGGAGGGCGGCCACTCCCGTCGCCGCGTCCAGGAGTACTGCGAGCGCTGGGGGATCGGCGGAACCGTGCTCCTCGACGAGGCGGGCGCCTACGCGAAGCTGCTCGACGTCCGCGGCGTTCCGACGAACGTCCTCGTCGACGACGCCGGCGCCGTCCGCGCCTTCGGAGCCGGCAACCCCGACGAGCTCCACGCCCGCGTCGAGCGCCTTCTTCGCGATACCTGCGCCGAGGGCGTAGGGTTCGGGACGTGAGCATCATCGATCAGATCAAAGCCTGGCTGAAGGGCGGCAAGAAGTAGCCTGACCCTCCGGCAGGGTGAGCCGGCAAGGTCACTCCGCCGTGCAGCAACAGGCACGCCGATTCCCGGAAGGGCTCGGCCGACGCCACACGCCCCGGGCCGGCGGTGCGATGATCGGCTCATGGACACGACGACGATCGACCGGGAGTTCGAGAGGCTGCAGGCGGAGTTCCAGGACGTCGCGAAGACGGTCGAAGGGCTCGCGGCGAAGATGCAGGCGGCCGAGCAGGCGGGTGACGCGAACGCCTCCGCGTCGCTCGCCGATCTGAAGCAGGTCGCGCAGGACATCGACGACGAGCAGACGCAGGTGAAGACGCTCCTGCTCGCGATCCACGGGTTCATCGACGGGATCGCGCAGCAGGCGCCCGCGGTCGCGGAGCAGAAGCCGCCGCTGTACGCACCGGGCCACGAGCCCGCGGACGACGAGTCGACGCAGCAGCAGCCGCAGCATCACGGCGGGCTGGGCGGGATGCTCGGCGGCATGATGGGCGGCGGCATGATGGGCGGGGGGGATGTTCGGCGGCTACTACGGAGGCGGCTTCGGCCGCGCGATGGAGATGGGGATGGCCATGAACCTCGGCGCCAACCTCGTCAACAGCATCTTCCGCTAGCTCCCGGGCAACCTTCGGTGCGCGGCGAGCCGTAGACTTCGCCGCGGTGTCGTTCGCGCCGAAGCCGGTCGTCCGCCGCGGCCCGCTCGTCCCCGCGGAGGCGAATGCGCGGCCGCTCGACGCGGGCGTCGAGATCGGCCACGTCCACCTGAAGGCGGCCGACCTCGACCGGATCCACGCGTTCTACGTCGACGTGCTCGGGTTCGACGTCGTGGTCAGGCTGCCGGATGCGCTGTTCCTGTCGGCAGGCGGCTACCACCACCACCTGGCGTTCAACACGTGGCAGTCGCTCGGCGGCGCGCCCCCGCCGGCCGAGGCGACCGGCCTGTACCACGTGGCCATCCGCTATCCGACCCGCGCCGCGCTCGGCGACGCGCTTCGCCGGCTGGCGGAGGCGAACTGGCCCCTCGACGGCGCGACCGATCACGGAACGCACATCGCCGTCTACCTCCGCGACCCGGAGCAGAACGGCGTCGAGCTCGAATGGGACCGGCCGCGGGAGGAGTGGCCGCTCGACGAGGACGGGCGGCTCGCGTTCGTCGGCGGCCGGCCCGACCTGGCCGCGCTGCTCCGCGACGCGGAGGCCGGGCCCGGGCAGGCGACTCCCGGCGGGTGACCGCCCTCGCGTGGGATCAGCGAATGCGGATCTCCGCCCCCGTGAGGCCGCCGGCGACGAGCCGTACCCACGAGCCTGCGGGGAGCCGTCCGCGCCACGTGACGTAGCCGCCGTCGCCCGCGCGGAGCGTCGCGAGCGTCGACCATCCTGCCGCGGCTCGTCGCTCGAGCCTCGCCGTCGAGCCCGCCGCCGGCGCGCGGAGCTGTCCCCAGAGCGAGGTCGTGGAGGCACGGCGTGCGACCTCGGCGAGCGGCAGCTCGAAGGCGGCGTACGAGGGCTTCCGCGTCCCGTTCAGGCGCACGAGGCCGCTCTGGAAGCGCGCGACGTTCGGCTCGTCCCGGTACAGGTACTGGAGGAGCATGTCGACGCGCGGGGTGCGGTACGCCTGCAGCGCCGCCTCGCCGATGTAGCGCGCCTGGAGGAGCTGCGACACGCCGAGGATCCGGTCGGGCGGGTTCGTCTGGTAGCCGTACTCGGTGAGCCAGACCCTCGCGCGCCCGAAGTCGCGCGCGACCAGGGTCACGAGCCGGTTCAGCGTCGCCATCGTCAACGTCAGGCAGTGCCCGCAGCCTCCGGCGAGCGGCGACTCGATCTTCGGGTCGAGTGGATAGGGGTTGTGGGCGTACGCGTCGAGGCGTGCGTGCGCCGCGTGCATGCCGGCGATCCAGGCAACGGGTGACACGCCGCCCGTCGCGCCGCGCGGCGCGGTCGCGCCCCCCGCGACCTGCACCCCCGGAATCGCCGCGTGCAGCGCCGCGTAGGCCGGGTTCAGCAAACGGCGGGTGTACAGCGCGGCCGAGGTCGGCCGCAGCCAGCGCGCCTGGTTCGGCTCGTTCCAGATCAGCCAGCGGTTCACCCACGAGTACCGCCGGGCGGCGGCGGTGGCGAAGTCCGCGAAGTCGGCGCCCGAGGTGGGCGCGTAGTTGGAGCCGTGCCCGCCGTTCGCCCACGACGGGGTGCCGAGTAGTTGCAGCAGCACGGCGATGCCGTGCGTCCGCAGCCCGTCAATCACCGCGTCGTCCGCCGCCCAGTCGTACGCCGGATCGGTCGGATCGGTCGCGTCCGCCGGGCGGCTGCGCGCGATCTGGTCCCAGCGGAGCGTGAACCGGACGACCTGGACGCCGAGCCGCTGCAGCGTCGCGAGCCGCGCGTCGAGCGTGCCGGGGCCGTTCAGGAGCCACGCGTCGTCGGTCAGGCCGAACTGGACACTCGGTGCGGCGCCCGCCGGCGGCGTGGCTGCGGCGCCGAGGCACAGGGCTGCTGCGGCGGCGAGGCAGGCGGCGAGGGCCCTGGGTGGGTGGGGGCGAGGCGGCACCTGCTCTGGATGTTCGCGCCTCCGGCGTCCCAAACATGGGCACGTGCGCGTCGTTCGCTCGCCGAGACCGGCCGCTCCCGCAGTTTTGACGCTTTTGTCACAGAGTCGTTTCCCACCCGTGACACGGCGACGGCTACGGTCGCTCCATGGCGACGAACACGACATCCACGGCGACCTCCGCACGCAGCACGTCGCGCCGAGCGACGCCGTGGGGCCCCGGCGAGCTCGTCGAGCAGGCGGTGCTCACACAGCGGGCGGGCGACAAGCGCTTCACCGCCCTCGTCGAGCTGCTCGAGACCGCCCGCGGCGAGCGGCTGGTCCGCTTCGCGTACTCGACGGACGGCGTGGCCCGCCGCGGCCCGGTGACGGTTCGCGTCCGCGACCTCGGCCGGCTGCACGCGGCGCTCGCGAAGACCCCGGAGCTCGCGAGCACCCTCGGGCTCGGAGGCGATGCCTAGACGGGCGCGACGGATGACAACCGAGCAGCGTCGACCAGCGAGCCGAGGAGGCATGCGCCGTCGGTCGAGCCGAGCAGCGGATCGACCGCGTGCTCGGGGTGCGGCATCAGGCCGAGGACGTTCCCCTGCTCGTTCAGCACCCCGGCCACGTCGCCTACGGATCCGTTCGGGTTCTGCCCGGCGGCGTACCGGAGCACGATCTGATCGCGCGCCTCGAGCTCGGCGAGCAGCTCCTCGTCCGCGAACCAGCATCCCTCACCGTGCTTCACGGGAACGGTGATGGGGCGGCCGCGCGGGCAGCGGGCGGTGAACGCCGTGTCCGGCCTCGTGACCTCGAGCGACACGTCGCGGCAGACGAACGCGAGCGACACGTTCGGACGCAGCGCTCCGGGCAGCAGGCCGGCCTCCGTCAGGATCTGGAAGCCGTTGCAGATCCCGAGGACGAGGCCGCCGCCGGCCGCGAACTCGGTCAGCGCGGAGACGACGGGCGAGAACCGCGCGATCGCGCCGCAGCGGAGGTAGTCGCCGAACGAGAACCCGCCGGGGAGGACGACGGCTGCCGTCCCCTCGGGCAGGGCCGTCTCCGTGTGCCAGACGGAAAGGGGATCGGCGCCGAGGAGCCGCAGCGCGTGGCATGCGTCACCGTCGTCGTTCGAGCCGGGGAAGACGAGGACGGCGATCCGCGGACGAGCGGCGTCGGCGGACGCGTCCGGCCCGAGGTCGGCATCGGAGCAACCCGTCATCCGGACGGGGCAGCGACCCCTGGACCGGAAACGGGGGCGGACGCGGCCCCTAACGATGCGCCGGCGTCCTGGAGCCTGATCTCGTAGCTCTCGATCAACGGATTCGCGAGCAGCTCGTCGCACATGCGCGCGATCTCGACCAGCGCGGCTTCGCTCTCCCCGGTGTCCACCTCGACGTCGATCAGCCGACCGACGCGCGTCTCGCCGACGTCGAACCCGAGATGGCGCAGCGCGGTCGCGACCGCCTGTCCCTGCGGGTCGAGGATGCCCGGCTTCGGTCGCACGAGCACCATCGCCCTCACGTGAGCACCACCGACGGGTCGTCGAGGTAGTCGGCGAACGCGATGCCCGTCAGCCGTTCGAACGCCTCGACGTAGCGTGCGCGCGTGCCCTCGACGACGTCGTCGGGAAGCTCGGGCCCGGGAGGCGTCTTGTCCCAGCCGAGCGACTCGCAGTAGTCGCGCACGAATTGCTTGTCGAACGACGGCTGCGTCCCGCCCGGCTCGTACTCGTCGGCGGGCCAGAAGCGCGACGAGTCCGGCGTGAACGCCTCGTCCGCGAGGACGAGATCGCCGGCGGCGCCGAGGCCGAACTCGAGCTTCGTGTCGGCCAGGATGATCCCGTTCGCCTGCGCGTGCTGCGCGGCCGCCGCGTAGAGCTCGAGCGAGAGCCGCTCGACCTCGGCGAGGCGCTCGGCGCCGACGAGCTCGGCGGCCCGCTCGCGGTCGATGTTCTCGTCGTGACCGGTCTGGGCTTTCGTGGCCGGCGTGAAGATCGGCGCAGGCAGCCGCTGCGACTCGACGAGTCCCTCGGGCAGGCGGTGCCCGCACACCTCGCCCGTCGTGCGGTAGTCCTTCCACCCGCTGCCGGACAGGTAGCCGCGGACGACGCACTCGATCGGCAGCATCTCGAGCCGCCTGCACTCGGTGGAGCGCCCGTCGTCGCGCAACGCCAGCAGGTGGTTCGGCACAACGTCCCGCGTCCGTGCGAACCAGAAGGCGGACAGGCCGGTCAGCACGCGGCCCTTGTCCGGGATCGGCGTCGGGAGCACGACATCGAACGTCGAGATGCGGTCGCTGGCCACGAGGAGCAGGCGCTCGTCGTCGAGCGCGTAGAGCTCGCGGACCTTCCCGCTGCCGACGTGCAGTGCGGCTTCAGGCATGGATGGGTGCCTCCTTCGGGACGAGACGGTGGAGTCGGTCGAAGACGGAGTCGAGCTGCTCGACGGTCGCGTCGAGATCGAAGACGTCGTCGAGCCGTGCCGGGTCGAGCCGTGCTGCGATCTCCGCGTCGGCGCGCGCGAGCGTCGGGAAATCCCGTTCCTCGTCCCACGCGCGCATCGCGTTTCGCTGCACGAGCCGGTACGCGTCGCCGCGATCGAGCCCGCTCGCGACCAGCGCGAGCAGCAGCCGGTGCGAGAAGAAGAGCCCGTGCGACGCCCACAGGTTGCGCTCCATGCGGTCCGGGTGCACGACGAGTCCGTCGACCAGCCAGCAGAACCGGTCGAGCATGTAGTCGAGCGCGAGGAACGCGTCCGGCACGACCACGCGTTCCGCCGAGGAGTGCGAGATGTCGCGCTCGTGCCAGAGCGGCACGTTCTCGAACCCGACGACGGCCGCGGCGCGGACGACGCGGGCAAGGCCGGAGATGCGCTCCGCCACCTTCGGGTTGCGCTTGTGCGGCATCGCCGAAGACCCCTTCATGCCGGCGTGGAACGGCTCCTCCGCCTCGCGCACCTCGGTGCGCGCGAGGTGCCGGATCTCCGTCGCGAACCGGTCGAGCGACGAGGCGCAGACCGCGAGCGCCGACAGCAGCTCGGCGTGCCGGTCGCGCGGGATCACCTGGGTCGAGACGGGCTCCGGCTCCAGGCCGAGTTGCTCGCAGGCGATGCGCTCGACCTCGGGGTCGAGGCCCGCGTACGTCCCGACGGTTCCCGAGAGCTGGCCGACGCGGCACGTCTCCAGCGCCCGCGAAAGCCGGCCGCGCGCACGGTCGAGCTCGAACGCCCACCCGGCGAGCTTCCACCCGAACGTCGTCGGCTCGGCGTGCACGCCGTGCGAGCGTCCGATGCAGATCGTCCGCCGGTGCTCGTCGGCGCGTCGCGCGACCGAAGCGAGCGCGCGGTCGAGCCCTTCGAGCAGCAGCCGTCCCGCGTCGCGGATCTGCAGCCCAAACGCCGTGTCGAGCACGTCCGACGAGGTGAGCCCGAAGTGGAGCCAGCGGCCCTCGGGTCCGAGCTGCTCGGCGACCGCGTCGACGAACGCCGCCAGGTCGTGGTCGGTGGTGCGCTCGATCTCCGCGACGCGGTCGGGAGAGGGCGGAGTCGCATTCGCCCGGACCGCCTCGACGTCGGCGCGCGGCACCGCGCCCACCTCGGCCCACGCCTCGAGCGCGGCGAGCTCCACGTCCAGCCAGCGTGCGAGCCTGCCCTCGTCCGACCAGATCCTGCTCATCGCCGGACGGGCGTAGCGGGCGATCACTCCGGGCAGTGTAGAGGCGCCACCTGTCGGCCCCGGCTTGCCCGCGCCCGCGGCTTGCCCCGGCTTGCAGCCCCGGCTCGCGGCCCCGCTGTGGCCGCGCCGCCCCCTCAGCCGGCGAGCGCCAGGATGCGTGCCGCGAGGACGGCCGCGTTCTTGGCGTTGTCGACCCCGACCGTCGCGACCGGCACGCCCGGCGGCATCTGCGCGATCGCGAGCAGCGCGTCGAGCCCGTCGAGCACGGAGAGCGACGAGCGAAGCGGCACGCCGATGACCGGCAGCTCGGTGTGCGCGGCCACCGCCCCGGGAAGCGCCGCGGCGAGGCCGGCGCCGCAAATGATGACCTTGACGCCTCTCCCGGCGGCGGTGCGGGCGTACTCGGCGACGGCGTCCGGCGTGCGATGCGCCGACCGGACCTCGAGCTCGCAGGGGATGCCGCGCGCGTCGAGCTCGTCGACCGCACCCTGCAGGCGCGGCCGGTCGGACTCCGAGCCGACGAGGATGCCGACGACGGGGCCGCGTTCGCCGGCCGCGCTAGCCACCGGCCACCGCCGCGATGTCGCGCCGGAAGCGCGCACCCTCGAACCGCACCTGCTCGACCGCCCTGTACGCCCCGTCGCGGGCGGCCTGCAGGGTCGGGCCGGTCGCCGTCACCGACAGGATGCGGCCGCCGTGGGTGACGAGCTGGCCGTCGCGCACCGCCGTCCCGCCGTGGAAGACGAGCGCACCCTCCGCCTCCGCCGCTTCGATGCCGTCGATCGCCACCCCCGCATAATCGCTGCGCGCGGGGTAGCCGGGCGCCGCCAGCACGACGGTCACGGCCGCATCCGGCCGCTCGCCGACCCGTACGCCGCCCAGATCGCCCCGCGCGGTCGCCACGAGCAGCTCGAGCAGATCGCCGTCCAGACGCGGCATCAGCACCTGCGTCTCCGGGTCGCCGAGCCGGGCGTTGAACTCGAGCACGCGCGGACCGTCGGCTGTCAGCATCAGCCCGGCGAACAGGCAGCCGACGAACGGCGTGCCCCGGCGGGCGAGCTCGTCGACGACGGGCCGGTGCACCTGCTCGACGAGCGCCCCGATGTCCGCCAGCCAGGGCACCGGCGAGTACGCGCCCATGCCGCCCGTGTTCGGGCCTGCGTCGCCGTCGCCCGCCCGCTTGAAGTCCTGCGCCGCCGGCAGCGGCACGACGTGCCTGCCGTCGGTGAGCGCGAGCAGCGACGCCTCCTCGCCTTCGAGCAGCTCCTCGATCACGACCCCGCCGCCGAGCGAGCTCACGGCTCGCAGCGCCTCGTCGAGCTCGTCGGCGGTCCTGCAGACGAACACGCCCTTGCCCGCGGCGAGGCCATCCGCCTTGACGACGCACGGCGGCCGCGCGACCGACAGCTGCTCGGCGGTCGGCACGCCGGCTGCCCGCATCACCTCCTTCGCGAACGCCTTCGAGCCTTCGATGCGCGCCGCCTCCGCGCTCGGGCCGAACACCGCCACGCCGTTGCGGCGGAGCTCGTCGGCGACGCCGGCGACGAGCGGCGCCTCCGGTCCGACGACCACGAGGTCGGCGTCGAGCGTCCGGGCGAGCGCGAGCAGCCCGTCGCCGTCCTCGGCACGCACCGGATGGCAGCGGCCGAGCCGCGCGATTCCCGGATTGCCGGGAGCGGCGTGCAGCTCACTGAGCGCCGGGCTCTGCGCGAGCCGCCACGCGAGCGCGTGCTCGCGCGCGCCGGAGCCGACCACGACGACCTTCATCGGCCGAGTGTAAATCGGGCCGTTTGCCGGCGAGGCGCGCGCGGAAGGGTGTGCGCGTGGAAGAGCCGGGCATCGACAGGCACGTCTGGGAGACGGAGTGGGAGGACCTGCAGCCGCTCGTCCGCGAGTCGCCCGGGGAGGCGCTGCCGGAGGTCGACCAGCTCGTCGCGCGCATGATGGACGCGCGCGAGCTGCCGCTCGAGGAACGTCCCGGCGAGGAGCTCGCGGAACGCGAGACGACGCGCGAGTTCGCCGAGGCACGGCGCATCACGCGGCTGCTCGACGCGGGCGAGGACGTCGATCCGGGTGACGTCGCGCACGCGGTCGAGGCGTACGACTCGCTCTACCGCGAGCTGCTCGACTTCGGCCCGACCGCAGGCTCGGCCGCGTAGCCGTCAGCCGGAGCGGCCGGCGGCGCGCCGTTCCGCGTCGAGTCGACGGCGCCGCTGCTCGTCAGGGTCGTTGCGCGCGTTGCGCACGAACCACCACACGAGCACCCCGAGCGCGGCCAGCGGCACCACCGCCGACGCCGTGAGGATCACCTCGATCCACGTGCTTCCGGTGATCGCGAGCACGGGGCTCACGCGAGGACGCGGTCGCGGGCGGCGCCGATGCCGACGAGCTCGACCGGCACCTCGAGCTCGCGCGCGACCAGCTCGACGTACGCGCGCGCGGGGCCGGGCAGCTCGGCGAGCGTCGCCGCCTCGTCGAGCGGCCGCCGCCAGCCGGCCACGACCTCGAAGACCGGCTCCGCGTGGTGGAAGTCCGACTGGTGCGCGGGGAAGTGCGGCGTCTCCGAGCCGTCGCGCTGCCGGTAGCGGATGCAGACCGGCAGCTCGTCGAACTCGGAGAGCACGTCGAGCTTCGTCAGCGCGAGCGAGGTGATGCCGTTCACGCGCACCGCGTAGCGCAGCGCGACGAGATCGAGCCAGCCGCAGCGCCGCTCGCGGCCGGTGACCGTGCCGTACTCGCCGCCCAGCTCCCGCAGGCGCGCCTGCTGCGGGCCCTCGATCTCCGACGGCAGCGGGCCTTCGCCGACACGGGTGACGTAGGCCTTCGCGACGCCGAGCACGCGGTCGATCCGCGTCGGGCCGATGCCGACGCCGGTCGCGGCGCCCGACGCGATCGGGTTCGACGACGTGACGAACGGATACGTGCCGTGGTCGAGGTCGAGCATCGTCGCCTGCGCGCCCTCGAAGAGGACGTGCCTGCCCGCGCGAAGCGCGTCGTCGATCAGCAGCGAGACGTCGCCGACGAACGGCGCGAGCCGCTCCGCGTAGCCGGCGTAGCGCGACCACACGTCCTCGAGGTCGAAGCCCTCGGTCTCGTAGACGCGCTCCAGCCACACGTTCTTCTCGGCGAGCGCGACCTCGATCTTCTGGCGCAGGATCTTCGCATCGAGCACGTCCTGGACGCGGATGCCGATGCGCGACGCCTTGTCCGCGTACGCCGGACCGATGCCGCGGCGCGTCGTGCCGATCTGCAGCTTGCCGAGCCGCCGCTCGGATGCCCGGTCGATCGTCACGTGCCACGGCATGATCAGGTGCGCGTTGCCGGACAGGACGACGATCGACGGATCGACGCCTCGCGACTCGAGCAGGTCGATCTCGTCCAGGAAGACCTCGGGGTCGACGACGCAGCCGGCGCCGACGACCGACGTCGTGCCGGAGACGACGCCGCTCGGCAGCTGGCGCAGCTTCCACGTCTCGCCGTCCGCGACGATCGTGTGGCCGGCGTTCGGGCCGCCCTGGTAGCGGCAGACGACGTCCGACTCCTGCGCGAGCAGGTCGACGATCTTCCCCTTGCCCTCGTCGCCCCACTGGGCGCCGACCACGACGGTCGCAGGCACGGGCCCAGTGTAGGCGCCTCAGTGGGCGTTCACGCCGACTCCGCGTCAGCGCGTGCCGGCCACGAGCGCGCGGCCCACGCGGTGCACGACGATCCGGTGCCCGCGACGGCACGTCGCGAAGCCGACGTCCGCATCGCGCCGCAGCGAGCCGCTGACGAGAGCGTGCGCGGGCCGCGTCCGGCCGCGGCTGCGGAGGCACGCCTCGCACGGCTCGGAGAACGTGGTCGCCTCCGGGCCGAGCCAGACGTGCTGCCGCGCGATCATGCGAGCTGCAGCTGTCGCTCGTCGGGGTGCGCGAGCGCCGGCGGCCGCTCGACGCGGCGCAGGACGACCTCGTGGCCCGCCGGGCACCGCACCGACGAGACGCTCGCCTCGGCGGCGATCGGGCCGCGAACGCTGGCGCTGCGCAGCGCCTCCGCGAACAGCGCGCCCTCGAGCCGCGCCGCCTCGAGGCAGTGCTCGCAGAGGCACGCGAACCAGGTTGCGCTCGGCGACAGCCAGACGACGGTCGGCTCCGCGCTCATGCCGCCGCGAGATCCGAGAACTTGGCGTACCGCTTCTGGAACGCGAGCTTCTCGGTGCCGGTGGGGCCGTTCCGGTGCTTCGCGAGGATCAGCTCGGCGATGCCGGCCGACTCGGTGTCCTCCGGGTTGTAGTACTCGTCGCGGTAGACGAACAGGACGAGGTCGGCGTCCTGCTCGATCGAGCCGCTCTCGCGCAGGTCGGAGAGGATCGGCCGCTTGTCGTGCCGCTGCTCGACCGCGCGCGAAAGCTGCGACAGCGCCACGATCGGCACGTCGAGCTCGCGCGCGAGCACCTTCAGCGAGCGCGAGATCTGCGACACCTCCTGCACGCGGTTCTCCACCGTCGTCCCGCTGGTCATCAGCTGCAGGTAGTCGACGATCACGAGCCCGAGCTCCGGCTCCTTCATCTTCAGCCTGCGCAGCTTGGAGCGGATCTCCATCATCGTGATCGAGCCGGTGTCGTCGACGTAGATCGGCGCCTTGTTGAGCTTCGAGCAGGCTGCGGTGAGCCGCGGCCAGTCGTCGGTGGCGAGCTTGCCCGTGCGCAGCCGCTGCGACTCGACCTTGCCCTCCGCGCACATCAGCCGCTGCGTCACCTCCGACTTCGACATCTCGAGCGTGAACAGCGCGACCGGCTTCGCGTGGCGCACGGCGACGTTGGCCGCCATGCACAGCGCGAGCGCGGACTTCCCCATCGACGGTCGCGCGGCGACGATCACGAGGTTGCCCGGCTGGAAGCCCGACGTGAGCCGGTCGAGGTCGCGGAAGCCCGACGGCGTGCCGGTCAGGTCGCTGCCGGCCTCCATCAGCAGCGTGATGCGCTCGAACGATTCCTTCAGCAGGTCGTCGATGTGCGTGAACTCGCCCGAGACGCGCTGCTGCGACAGCTCGAAGACGATCTGCTCGGCGCGGTCGACGAGGTCGACGGCCTCGCCCGGCCGGTCGAAGCCGAGCCGCGCGATGTCGTTGCCGGCGCGGATGAGCCCGCGCAGCGTCCCCATCTCGTGGATGATGCGCGCGTAGTGGGCGGCGTTCGAGGCGGCCGGGACGAGGGCCGCCAGCTCGTGCACCCGGTCCTGCCCGCCGACGTCGTCGAGCCTGCCGAGCCGGTCGAGCTCGTCGACGACGGTGATCGCGTCGACCGGCTCACCCCGGCCGTACAGGGCGAGGATCGCGCGGTAGATCTGGCCGTGGCTGTCGCGGTAGAAGTCCGCGGCGTCCACGATCTCGCTTACCGCCCCGATCGCGCCGGAGCTCAGCATCATCGCCCCGAGGACGGATTCCTCGGCGTCGAGATTCTGCGGCGGGATCGGGGCGGCCGCGAGTGCCTGGGCAGGCGTGGCCATGCGCCCCGTAGTAGAGCCCTCTCGACGACCGCGTTCAACGCTGTTCATAACCCGCCCGGATCACCTCCCGCAGCGCCGCGCTGCAGGCGAAACAGAACGTATGTTCGCAGATCGAGCCGACGTCACGGTGGACGAAAAGGCCGCTCCGAGCACGAACTTCCGGCCTCGTTCCACAACCCGTGGACGGGTTGTGGAACAACTCGGTGCCGATCTGTCCACAGGCCCGTGGAGAGCCTGTGGACGGCCGCTCAGGCGGAGAGGCCGTCCGCGTCCGGCGCGGGCTCGGCGGCCGGCTTAGGCTCGACGGCCGGCCCGGCCTCGGCCTCCGCGTCCGGCGGCGCCGCGGCGGCCGCCTCCGGCTCCGGGCTCGCCTCGGGCGCGGCGGCCTCCTCGGCGGCGCGCGCCTCGGCCGCCTCGGCCGCCTCGAGCGCCGCCAGCTCCTCCTCGCTCGGCAGCTCCTGTCCCTCGGGCGCGACGGCGAGCCGCAGCTCGGCCGTCACGTCCTGGAACACCTCGACCGGAACCGTGTAGCGCCCGATCCGCTTGATCGTCTCCATCCGCAGCTTGCGCCGGTCGACCCGGATCTTCTCGCGCTCCCACAGCCGGTCGGCGACGTTCGTGGCGGTCACCGAGCCGAACAGCGAGCCGGTGGGGCCCGCGTTGACGTCGAAGCGCAGCTCGAGCGCCTCGATCCGCTGCGCGATCGCGCGCGCCTCGTCCGTCGTCTTCGCCTCGTTGCGCGCCCGCCGCTCCTCCCGCCGGGCGAGCTCGCGCACGAGCGCCGGCGTCGCCGCCTCGGCCAGCCCGCGCGGCAGCAGGAAGTTGCGCGCGTAGCCGCGGGCGACGTTCACGACCTCGCCCCGCAGGCCGAGCGAGTCGACGTCCTGCCTGAGGATGACCTCCACCGTCGCTCCTTCCGCTACTTGTCCGCGACGTAGGGGAGGAGCGCCAGCTCGCGCGCGCGCTTCACGGCGACCGCGACCTGCCGCTGGTGGCGGCGGCACGCCCCGCTGATGCGGCGCGAGCGGATCTTGCCGCGCTCCGACACGTAGCGGCGGAGCTCGTTGACGTTCTTGTAGTCGACCTCGTCGACCTTCGACTTGCAGAAGAAGCACGACTTGCGCCGGCCGGGGCCGGAGGCCGCGGCGCGCTTGCGGCCGGGGCTGCGCTCGCCTTCTCTCTTTCCTGGCACCGTCTGTCCTCCTAGAACGGGATGTCGTCGTCGGCGCCGGCGAAGTCGGCGTCGGGGGTGCTCGCCGCCGCGCCCGCGGGCACGAACTGGTTGCCGCCGTCGCCGCGTCCGCCCAGGAACTGCACCGAGTCCGCGATGATCTCGACCGCCTGGCGCTTCGTGCCGTCCTGCGCGTCCCACTCGCGCCATTCGAGCCTTCCGTCGATCGCGACCGGGCGGCCCTTCGCGAGGTACTGCGCGCAGTTCTCGCCCTGGTTGCCCCAGACGGTGACGTCGAAGTAGTTCGGCTTCTCGGTCCACTGACCGCTGGCGGCGTCCTTGCGCCGCGTGTTCACCGCGATGCGGAGGCTGCAGACGGCGGTGCCGCTCGGCGTGTGCCGCAGCTCGGGGTCGCGGGTCAGGTTGCCGACGAGCACGACGCGGTTGATGTTTGCCATGGGTCTTCGCTCCTCTCCGGGTGACGGGCCCAGGCTACTGCGTCGCCTCGCCGGAGTCATCGCCGCCTGCGGACGGGGCCGTCGCGGCGGCCGCCGGCTGCGCCGGCGCCTTCGTGTGGCCGCCCTTCACGCGGCGCACGGCCAGGTGGCGCACGACGCCGTCGGTGATCTTCAGCACGCGCGTGATCTCGGCGAGCGTCTCCGCCGTGGCCGTGAACAGGAGCAGGTGGTAGACCGCCTCGCCCTTGTGGTCGATCTCGTAGGCGAGCCGGCGCCGCCCCCACGGCTCGTGGCCGTCCCAGCTGCCGCCGGAGCCGTCGACCGCGTCGCGGACGCGCTGGATCACCTGGTCCGCGCGCTCCTCGGGGAGCTCGGGGTCCAGCATGAGCATGATCTCGTACTCGGTCATCCGCCCGAATCGACCTCCTTCTTCCCATGGACTCAGTCGGCCCCGCCCCGTGGACGCCGTCTCGGGTGGGACGGCGCGACGGGCGTGGCGAGAAGCGGGCGGGAGTGTAGCATCGCCCGGGTGAAGCGCCTGCTCGCGTTGCTCGCGGGAGGGCTCGGGATCGGCGCCTTCCTCCGCCGGCGCAGGCGCGCCCCCGCGCTGCCCGCGCCCGCCGACGAGCTGCGCGCGCGGCTGGCCGAGACGCGCGAGCACGACGCCGAGCCGGAGCCCGTCGCGCCGCCGGCCGCGGAACCGACCGGCGACGTCGAGTCGCGCCGTGCCGACGTCCACGAGCGCGCACGGCGCGCGATCGACGAGCTCGGCGGCTCCTCCTAGTGATGGAGCACTAAGCTGCCGGCGCGAGCACGTCGTCGAGCGCGGCGAAGAACGCCCGGCGCTCGGCCTCGGTGAGGCCGCGCAGCGGCGCGCGCACGTCCTCCCGGATCGGCACGCCGCGCGAGGCGGCGACGGCCTTCAGCGCCGCGTGCCGCGGGACGCCGTCGACGACGGCGCGCAGCGAACCCGCACGCTCGGAGTCGCCCGAGCGGACCGCCTCCGCGACGACCTCGGGGAACGCGGAGGCGAGCGCGGAGACCGCCCCGGCGGCGCCGGCGGCCAGCCCCGCTCCGACGAGCGACTCCGCGCCGACGAAGAGGTCGAGGCCCTCGAGCAGGTAGGGCGACACCTTGTCGAAGGGCGCGTCGCTCACCTTCAGGCCGGCGAGGTTCGGCGCCCGCTCCCGCAGCCGCCCGACGACGTGCACCGGCACGGCGTAGCCCGACGCCTTCTCGAACTCGTAGACGTAGAACGGCAGCGGCGCGCATGCCTCGGCCGCGGCCGCGAGGTGCTCGAGGAGCGCGTCGTCGTCGAGCGCGAAGTAGGGCGGCGCGATCACGGCGACGCCCGCGACGCCGGTCTCGGCCGCGTGGCGCGCGAGCGCGACCGTGTCGGCGGTCGTCTGTGCGCCGCAGTGCGCGATCACGTGCAGCGGCTGCGCCGCGAAGAGCTCGGTCACGTGCATGCGCTCCCGCACCGAGAGCAGGATCCCCTCGCCGGTCGAGCCCAGGGCGAGCACGCCGTCCAGGCCGCCGTCGCGCAGGAAGGCGACGTACGGCTCGACCGCGTCGTCGTCGACGCTCGCTCCACCGTCGCGGAGCGGCGTCAGCGCGGCGGCGATCGCCCGGCGGGCCACGACCGCATGCTACGCGCGGATCGCTCCGCGGCGCGATCATGGCGGCGTGCTCGACGTTCGGCGGCTCGCGGCGCTCGACCTGCACGGCGTGAAGGGAACGCACGCGCGGCGGGCGGTGATCGCGGTCGAGTTCGTGCTCGGCTTCGCGCTCGGGATCGGCCTCGGCGTCTCGTTCGCGGTCGTCGCAGGCTCGACGGGATGGCGCGTGTTCGCGGCGTGCGTCGCCGGGATCGGCCTCAACTACCTGCCGCTCGCGCTGCACGCCTTCTCGCTGCTCCGCGACGAGGCGCTCCAGCGCGAGCTCGCGGGCGTGGACGTGCGGCGCGAGCTGCGGCGGTACTCGGCGCTCCAGCTCTGGATCGCGGTGCCGCTGCTCGTCGCGGTGCTCGGGCTGGTGCAGCTACGGCGCAGGCCGGATGCTCACCAGCCGGGCGTGCCGTAGTCGGGGCCGGGAACGGCGAGCGGGATCGTGCGGTCGAGGCCCGGGCCGGTCGCGGTGAGCCGGAAGCAGCCGGTGCGGCCGATGCGCAGCTCCGTGCGGACGATCCGCCAGCCGCGCGCCGGCGCGATCCGCAGGCGCGAGGCGAAGCGGACGCGCGGCCAGGCGCAGTCGACGATCGGGTCGTGCACCGTGCAGCCGCCCGCGCCGGCCGCGAAGGAGAGCGTCGTGCGCCGGCCCGGGCGGCCGAGCCGCCGTCCCGCGACCGTCACCGCCCGCGTGTACCAGGAAGCGACGGCGACGAGCGCGCGGTGGAGGTAGAAGCCGACGGCGTCGAGCCGGTCGCCGTCGCGGGAGATCGCGGTGTGCGTCGAGAGCGCGACGAGGTACACCGGCCCGGACCGCAGGCCGCTCAGCTGCGGCACCCAGGGGAAGAAGCGGCGCGCGGCTGCGCGGAGCGGCGCCGGCAGCCGCGTCTCGGCGGGCATCGCCGGGCAGCGGAGCTGCCACGGGCTGCCGGCCGGTGGGATCGCCATCACCGCGTCACCAGCGCGCCGCGAAGTCCTCGCCGTCCGCGCCGGGCAGACGGCGCGTGACGGCGCTGAGATCGATCGCGCGTGCGCCGGCGACGTCGATCGCCGCCGCGTAGCCCTCGCTCGTCGTGTAGAGGAGCCAACGGCCCCGCCAGGCGAGCGCCGCCTGCCGCTCGCAGACCGCGAAGTCGACCCGCTCCCGGTGGACCGGCTCGGCGCGGCGCGCACCCGGCCGCAGGAGGTAGACGGTCTCGACGCCGCGCGAGCCGTACGCGGTGTTGCCGCGCGTCGCCGTGAAGGCCGCGTCGCCGCCCCGGTCGAGGGCGACGACGCTCGAGACCAGGTCCGTCCGCAGGTTCAGCTGCGGGAGGGGTGTCGCGGAGACGAGCCTGCCGTTCGCCCGGAGCACGACGAGGCGGCGTCCGTCCTGCAGCGCGACGAAGCGGCCGAGCGGCTCGATCGCGAGCGAGGCGCCGATCCGCAGCGAGCCGAGCCGCGCGAGCATTCGCAGCCGCCCGTCGAAGCGTTCGAGGCGCCCGTGCGCGACGAAGAACACGGCGTGCGCCCGCGCGGCGAAGTCGAACGTGTGGACGTCGCGTGCGAGGATCCGGGGATGCGTCCCGTCGCCGGCCCGCACGCGGAGCACGCCGCCGCCCCACGTGAGGAGGGCGCCGCGTGCAGTCCAACCGAGCGGGGTCTCGTCCCGGGCGACGATGCGCTCGCGACCGCCGAGCGGCGCGACGAAGAGCGTCGGCCGCTTCCAGCCGCCGGGGGGCACCTCGTACGAGAACGCGAGCGTGCGCGGGCCGACGGTCGCGACGCCGATCCCGTAGCGGTCCTCGTAGCGACCGGTCGAACGCCACACGACACGACGCCGGCTGCCGACGACCAACCGCCCGCGCCGGAGGACGAACCACGTCAGATCGGGGAACGACTCCACCTCCGGCGGCACCGGCTGCCGCGGCCGGCCAGCGAACGCGACGCGGCCGTTCGGCTCGAGCGCGTACGTGCCGCAGCTCGTCGTCGCCAGCACGGGCGCGGGCAGCCCGCGCGGCGCGTGGAGGCCGCGGGGCCTGCACGCGGGCGCGACGGCCGCGGCAGGCGTCGCCGCGGCGGCGGCCTGGACCGCGATCGCGAGCGTGAACGCGGCACCGAGCGTTCTCATCGCGAGCGATACGCAGCGCGTCCGCGCCGAGGTCCCGCAGGCGGCTGATGCGGCGCCGGCAGCGGGCGTTCTTCTGGGACGGCCGCCGGATCGCGGTCTGGACGACCCGGCCGAAGGCGTGACCCGAGGCGCCGAGAGCGAGCGGCTCCGCCGGCGCCTCGTGCGCGACCTCGAGACGCGCGGCGCGATCCGAAGCGCATCGGTGCGCGACGCATTCCTCGCCGTCCCGCGCGAGCGTTTCCTCGAGGATTTCGCCGCGCGCGAGGGGCTGGAGACGGTCTACCGCGACGAGGCGATCCCGATCAAGGTCGGTCCGCGCGGCGAGCCCTCGAGCTCCTCGTCGCAGCCGGCGATCATGGCGACGATGCTCGAGGAGCTCGAGCTCGCGCCGGGGATGCGCGTGCTCGAGATCGGCGCCGGCACCGGGTACACCGCGGCGTTGCTCGCGCACCTCGTCGGCCCCCGCGGCCGCGTCGTCACGGTCGATCTCGACCCGGAGCTCGTGCGGCGCGCGCGGTCGCGGTTGCGCGGCAGCCGCGTTCACGTCGTCGCGGGCGACGGACACGAGGGCGTCGCCGAACGCGCGCCGTACAACCGGATCGTCGTCACGGCGAGCGCGGACGAGGTGCCGCGGGCGTGGTTCGACCAGCTCGAGCCGGGCGGCCGGCTGGTGGCGCCGCTCCGGCTGTCGGCGACGGGCGCGCAGGCGATCGCGACGCTTCGCAAGGAGGCGCACGGGTTCCGGTCGGTCGCGGTCGTCGCGGGCGGCTTCATGCCGCTCCGCCGGCCGAACCGGGACCGCCCGGCGCCGCCTCCCGACGCCGTGCTCCCCCTGCGCTGGCTCGCCGGCGACGCGTTGCGCACGCTGTCGCCCGCGGCGAGAGGACGGCTCTTCGCCGTCGCGCTCGCGACGCCGCGGCGCGTCCCGCTGGGCGTGCGTGCGCCGGCGGGCGCGCTCGTCCTCTTCCTGTCGCTCCGCGTGCCGCGCCGGCGGCTCGTCGTCACGGCGCCCGGCTTCGGCGTCGGGGCGGTCGGCCGCGACGGCCGCAGCCTCGCGATCGTCGAGCCGTCGTTCGCGGGCCGGAGCCCGACGGTCTCGTCGCTGCACGTCTTCGGCGCGGACGAGGCGGCCGAGGAGCTTCTGCGGCACGTCCGCGAGTGGGTGGCGCGCGGCCGTCCGCGCGAGGGCGACCTGCGGATCGTCGTCCGCTACGACGCGGACGGCCGGTCGCGTGTCCGCGCCTCCTGGCCGCGCGTCGAAACCCGCCCGGCACGCGAGTAGGATGCGGCGACGGGGTTGAGTAGGCTGCCACCGAGGCGCACGTGAACTGCTGGAGCTGCGGCGTCGCGAACGCCGCGGCCCGCAAGTTCTGCCTGGAGTGCGGCGCGCCGCTGACCGGCCTCTGCCCCGCGTGCGGCGCGGCGAACGAGCCGGCGGCGAAGTTCTGCGGCGAGTGCGGCGGCCCGCTGACCGCGCCCGCGCCGGAGCGGCAGCGGGAGGCGCCGGTGGCGGAGCGCCGCGTCGTCTCCGTGCTCTTCGCCGACCTCGTCGACTTCACGCGCCTCTCCGCCGCGCGCGACGCCGAGGAGACGCGGGAGCTCCTTTCGCGCTACTTCGAGGCGGCGCGCCGGCTCGTCGAGCGGTACGGCGGCGTGCTCGAGAAGTTCATCGGCGACGCCGTGATGGCCGTGTGGGGCGCGCCGACGGCGAACGAGGACGACGCGGAGCGCGCCGTCCGCACGGCGCTCGACCTGGTCGCCGCGGTGACCGCGCTCGGCGACGAGCTCGGCCTCCCCGACCTGCGGCTGCGCGCGGGCGTTCTCACCGGCGAGGCGGCGGTGACGCTGGGCGCGGAAGGGCAGGGGCTCGTCGCGGGCGACCTCGTCAACACCGCCTCGCGCATCCAGTCGGCGGCCGCCCCGCGCGAGGTGCTCGTCGGCGAGGCGACGCGCCGCGCGAGCGAGGCGGCGATCCGCTACGAGGACGCCGGCCCGTACACGCTCAAGGGCAAGGACGAGCCGCTCCGCCTCTACCGCGCGCTGCGCGTGATCGCCGCGCGACGGGGCGAAGGACGAACCGTCGGCCTCGACCCGCCGTTCGTCGGCCGCGAGCGCGAGTTCCGGCTGGTCGCCGAGCTGTTCCACGCGAGCGCCGAGGAGCGGCGCGCGCGGCTCGTGTCGGTGGTCGGCGTCGCCGGCGTCGGCAAGACGCGCCTCACCTGGGAGTTCGAGAAGCACATCGACGGGCTCGCGTTCGACGTGCTGTGGCACCGCGGCCGCTGCCTCGCGTACGGCGAGGGCGTGGCGTTCTCCGCGCTCGCGGAGATGGTGCGCATGCGTGCGCGCATCGCCGAGGACGACACGCCGGACGTCGCGGCGGCGAAGCTCGCCGAGACGCTCGCGGAGTTCGTGCCGGACCCTGCGGAGCGGTCGTTCCTCGAGCCGCGGCTCGGCCACCTGCTCGGCCTCGCGGAGCGGAGCGCGCCCGACAAGGAGGACCTCTTCTCGGCGTGGCGCCTCTTCGTCGAGCGGATGGCCGAGGTGGCGCCGGTCGTCCTCGTGTTCGAGGACATGCAGTGGGCGGACGACGCGCTGCTCGACTTCGTCGACTACCTGCTCGACTGGTCGCGGGCGTTTCCCGTGTTCGTGCTGGCGCTCGCGCGGCCGGAGCTGGTCGAGCGGCGGCCGACGCTGGGCGCGGGCCAGCGCGACTTCACGTCGCTCGTGCTCGACCCGCTCGAGAACGCCGCGATCGACGAGCTGCTGGTCGGGCTCGCGCCGGGCCTGCCGGACGAGCTGCGCGCGCAGATCGGCAGGCGCGCCGAGGGCGTGCCGCTGTACGCCGTCGAGACGGTGCGGATGCTGCTCGACCGCGGCCTGCTCGAGCGCTCGGAGGACGGCGTGCGGCTGACGCATCCGATCGACGCGCTCGACGTCCCCGAGACGCTGCACGCGCTCGTCGCGGCGCGCCTCGACGGGCTCGAGCCTGCGGAGCGCCGCCTCGTCGAGGACGGCGCGGTGCTCGGCGAGACGTTCTCGCGCGCGAGCCTGCTCGCGCTCTCCCGGCTCGACGAGCGCCGCTTCGAGCCGCTGCTGCAGGCGCTGCTGCGCAAGGAGATCCTGCGCGTCCAGCACGACCCGCTCTCGCCCGAGCGCGGCCACCTGTCGTTCGTGCAGGACCTGATCCGTCGCGTCGCCTACGAGACGCTCTCGCTGCAGGAGCGGAAGCGGCGGCATCTCGCGGTGGCCGAGCACTTCGTCGGCGCGCACGCCGAGGACGAGGTCGCGGCCGTCCTCGCCGCGCACTACCTCGCGGCGTACCAGGCGGGCCCGAACGACGCGGACGGCGCCGAGCTCCGGACGCGGGCGCGGGACGCGCTCGCGCGCGCGGGCGACTGGGCGATGTCGCTCGCCGCCGCCGGCGAGGCGAGCCGCTACTACGCGCAGGCGGCGGAGCTCGCCGACGAGCCGCGCGAGCGGGCGGCGTCGCTCGTGCGGGCCGGGCAGGCGGCGGGCCAGGACGGCCAGAACGCACGCGCCCACGCGCTCTTCGACGAGGCGATCACGCTGCTCCAGGGAATCGGCGACCGCCGCCTGACCGCGCGCGCGGAGGCCCGGCTGGCCGACCTGCTGCGCATGGAGGGCCGCGTCGGCGAGGCGCTGGCGGCGATGCAGACCGCGTACGACGCGCTTGCCGGCGGGGAGCCCGACGCCGACTTCGCGCTCGTCGCCGCGCAGCTCGCCCGGCTCGCCTACTTCGCGGGGAAGCCGGAGCAGGCGCTGGCGGTCGTCGAGGCCGCCCTCGACGTCTCGGAGGCGCTCGAGCTCCCGGAGCCGCTCGCGGAGGCTCTGAACACGAAGGGCTGCGTCCTCTTCAAGCGGCCGCACGAGAGCGAGGCGCTGCTCCGTGAGTCGCTGCGGATCGCGCTCGACAACGGCCTGACCGCGGCGGTGCTGCGGGCGCAGTTCAACCTGTCGGGCCTCGCGCTCGACCACGACCGCCTGGACGAGGCGCGCAGCATCCTCGAGGAGTCGCTGGCGCTCGCGCGGCGGCGCGGCGACCGGACCGCCGAGAGCTACATCCGCGGCCAGCTCGCCGAGGCGCTCGCGGCGCTCGATCTCTGGGACGAGGCGCTCGCGACCCTCCCGGACGCGAGCGACGCGGTCGAGCTCGCGGAGACGGGGATCGTTCTCGTCCAGACGCGGATCGAGCTCGCCCGCGGGATGGTCGCCGAGGCGCGCGCCACGTTCGACCGGTTCGAGCGGCTCCGGCAGTCCGAGGACATGCAGAGCGTCGGCAGCTACCTGACCGCGTGCGCGGCGGTCGCACGGGCGGAAGGACGGCCGGCCGAGGCGCTGACGGTCGCGGCGGAAGCGGAGGAGATCTGGCGGACGCAGCGCGGCTACCACTACGCGGCCGAGGCGTTCGTCGAGCGTGTCGAGGCCGCGTTCGACCTCGGCGACCTGGCGCTCGTCGAGGAGCTCCTCGCGCGTGCGGCCGCCACGCCCGCGGTCGAGCGGCGGGCCTTCTCGGACGCCCAGCTGCTCCGGTTCCGGAGCCGGCTCGCGGCGGCGCGCGGCACGGTCGCCGACGAGGGCTGGCGCGAGGCGGCGACGGCGTTCCGCGCGCTGGAGCGGCCGTTCTGGGTCGCGGTGACGCTGCTCGAGCACGGCGAGGCGCTCGCCGCGGTCGACCGCGGGGCCGAGGCGGAGCCCCTGCTCGCCGAGGCGGGCGACATCTTCGCGGCGCTCCGGGCGACGCCGTGGGTCGAGCGCGTGGAGCGCGCCGCGCGCCCGGCGGGCGAGCCGGTCGCCGCGACCTGAGCCGCGCCCTCAGCCGCGCTCGCCGGCCGTGAGGCCGAGGATGTTCGCCGTCAGCGGCCCGCCGCCCGTGGTGAGCTCCTCGAGCGCGTCGTCCAGCAGCCGGTCGTCGACCACCGCGGCGCCGTCCCGCGATTCGAGCGCGAGCAGGACCGCACGCCGGAGCAGCTCGCGGATGAAGGCGGGGCTCGCGCCCTCCGTCCGCTCGATCAGCGACGCGAGGTCGCCGGCGCGCAGCTCGAGGCCGCGCCCGTAGAGGTCGATCAGCTTCCGCCGCCCGGCCGCGTCGGGGACCGGGAGCTCGACGGCCAGGTCGACGCGGCCCGGCCGCGCGGCGAGCGCCGGCTCGAGCCGGTCGGCGCGGTTGGTCGTCAGCAGGAAGACGATGTCGAGGTCGGCCTGCAGCCCGTCCATCTCGTTCAGCAGCTCGAAGAGCAGCGCGGACGAACGCTCCTCGTCGCGCTCGAGGGCGACGAGGTCGACGTCCTCCAGCACGACCATCGACGGCGCGAGGCTGCGGGCGATCGTGCACGCCGGGCCGATCGCCGCCAGGCCCGTGCCGGTCAGGACGAGCACCGTGCGCTCCGGCATCCGGTTCGCGAGGTACATCGCCGTGAGCGTCTTGCCGGTGCCCGGCGGCCCGTAGAGCAGCAGCCCGCGCTTCACGTGCCGCCCGGCGGCGCGCAGGCGCTCCGCCTGCTCGGCGATCCCGAGCGTCTGGCGCTCGATCCGCTCGAGCACCCCCTCCGGCAGCACGATGCCGTCGCGGGCGACCGAAGGCAGGTTCCGGACCTGGATGTCGATGCCGCCCCACGGCGAGCCGCCGACCTCGAGCACGCGGCCGCGGTAGACGTTGTGCACGCTCTGCAGGCGTGCCGTCTCGGCGAGGAAGTCCTCGGCGTCCGCGCGGGACGGCGCCATCGCCTCGAGCACGATGCCGGGCTCCGGCCCGTGCTGCTCGGCGGCTCGCACGAGCGCCGCGAGCCTGCGTTCGCCCTCGGCGATCAGGAAGAGGCCCGCCGCGACGCAGACGATCGTGCGCTCGCCGACCTGGACGGTGACGTGCTCGTGCGGGCCGGCCTGCATCCAGCCGACGTGCACGCCGGGGCCGCGGCCGGGCCGCTGCGCCAGCTCGGCGAGCCCCATGTGCCAGCCGCGCTGCGGGCCGAGCCCGAGGTACTCGTGCGTGCGCCCCGGCTCGTCGAGGTACGCATCCAGCGCGACCTGCAGGTTCGGCCGCTCCCAGCGCGGCAGCTCCCGCGACACGACCGGCAGGCCGGACGGCTCGACGCCGAGGTGCTCGTGCAGCCGCCTGCGCAGCGGCGACTCCTCGGACGGTGCGTTCTCGAGCGCCCACACCTGCAGGTCGCGCAGGGCGCGGGCGAGCTCCTCGGCGGTCAGCGGCTCCGCCATGCCGCAACCGTACCGAGCGCGGTCATCGTCCCTGCAGGTAGGCGAGCACCGCGAGGACGCGGCGGTGGTCGGCCGCCGCCGGCGGAAGGCGGAGCTTCCCGAAGATGCTCGCGACGTGCTTCTCGACCGCGCCGACCGTGAGCACGAGGGCGCCGGCGATCCCGGTGTTCGAGCGCCCCTCGGCCATCAGACCGAGCACCTCGCGCTCCCGCGGCGTCAGCGCGGCGAGCGGATCGTCGGCGGCGCGCCGGCTCATCAGGCGCGAGACGACCTCGGGGTCGAGCGCCGTGCCGCCGTCGGCCACCCGCCGCGCCGACTGCACGAACTCGTCGACGTCCATGATCCGGTGCTTGAGCAGGTAGCCGATGCCGCGGCCGCCGCTCTCCGCGAGCAGCTCGGCGGCGTAGCTGTGCTCGACGTACTGCGAGACGACGAGGATCGCGATCTCCGGCGCCCGCCGGCGCAGCTCGAGCGCGGCGCGCAGGCCTTCGTCGCGGTAGCCCGGCGGCAGGCGGATGTCGACGATCGCGAGGTCGGGCTGCGTCGCGATCGCGCGCTCGATCAGGTCGTCGCCGTTGTCGACGGCGTCGACGACCTCGGCGTCGTTGTCGCGGAAGAGCCGGACGAGCCCGTCGCGCAGCAGCGCCAGGTCCTCGGCGATCAGGACGCGCACGGCAGCTCCGCGCGGACCGTGGTCGGGCCGCCGGCCGGGCTGTCGACGGCGAAGCGTCCGTCGAGCGCCTCGACACGCTGGCGCAGCCCGCGCAGCCCGCTTCCGCCCGGATCGGCGCCGCCGCGCCCGTCGTCGGTCACCTCGACGACGAGCGTGCCGTCGCGCTCTGCGAGCCGGACGTGCACGGCGGTCGCGCCCGCGTGCTTCGCGGCGTTCGCGATCGCCTCGGCGGTCACGAAGTAGGCGGCCGTCTCCACCGGCGCGGCCGGGCGGGACGGCACGTGGGCCTCCACCTCCACGGGCAGCACGCTGCGATCCGCGAGCGCCGTCACCGCCGCGGCGAGCCCGCGGTCGGTGAGGATCGGCGGGTGGATGCCGCGGGCGAGGTCGCCGAGCTCCTCGAGCGCCGCCCGCATCGCGATGCGCGCCTCCGCGAGCAGCTCGCGTGCGCCGTCGGGGTCGCGCGCGAGGCGCTGCTCCGCCAGGCCGAGGGTCATGCCCACCGCGACGAGGCTCGCCTGGGCGCCGTCGTGCAGGTCGCGTTCGATCCGCCGCAGCTCCGACTCCTGCGCCTCGACCGCGCCCGCGCGCGTCCGCTCGAGCTGCCTGATGCGACCGCCGCCCAGCGCGAGCACGAGCGCGTGTGCCGCCAGCACGAGGACGAGCGCGCCGACCGGCCACGCGGGCCACGGATAGCCGGCGCCCGCGGCGAGCCACACGGCGACGAGGAAGAGCGACACGGCGACGGTCACACCGGCGTGGATCGCCCAGGCGGTCGTCAGCGGGATCCGCCGCCGCACCCGCGGCTGCGCGAGCAGCTCGATCCAGCCGTGCACCGCGAGCGGCAGCGCGACCGGGACGAGCGCCCACTTCGGCCAGAAGCTCGCGTGCGGCGTCGTCGAGGCCCAGATCGCGGTGAGCCCGACGCCGAGGATCGCGAAGCCGGTTGCGTGCGCCGCGAGCGCGAGCACGCGTCGCCGGCGCAGCTCGGCGGCTCCGAGGGTCGCGCCGCCGGGCGTGCCGCCGAGCAGCCCCGTCGCGAGGGCCCGCGACACCCGTGCCGTCGGCAGCAGCGCCGCCAGCGCGAGAACGAGCACGGCGATCCCGACCGGGAGGCAGGCGAGCGCCTTGCCGAGGGAGTCGATGCGCGTGAAGCCGAAGTCGGTGTCGGCGTGCCGGTAGTAGACGGGCAGCGCGGCCAGCCCGGCGCCGGCCGCGATCGCGCTCGCCTCGCCGATCGCCAGGCTCGAGCCGACCACCATGCGCAGTGCCAGGAAGACCTGCTGGCGCCAGAAGGCGCCGTCGGCGAGGACCGATCCGCCGGCGGCCCAGAAGCCGCGGCCGCGAGGCCGTCCGGGCTGCACCCGCGTCGTCGTGTCGAGAAGCGTGCGTGCCAGCCACGCCTCGAGCGACGCGAGCGCTCGCACCGCCCACTGGAACGCGACCAGGGCCGGCACCGCGCCCGGGGTCACCGCGAGGAGCGCGACGGCGAGCCAGCCGCCGAGCAGCACCCCGAACGTGAGAGGGGCGACCGCGACCGCGCTCGTCAGGTAGAGCAGCGTCCGCAGTGCCTGGACGACGACGGGCCTCCGCTTCACGTCGCGCAAGGGTGCCAGCCGCGGCGTCGCTCGCCAATGCAGCCCGCCGGCGTCTTGCCGGTCGGGATAGCCCCAGGCACGCAGCAGAGCGATCGCCGTGAAGCTTCGTCGCACTACGCTGCGCCGTCGGTGATCGCGCCGTCGTCCTCTCACGTCCACTAGCGTCGAGGTGAGCCGCTTCGGCCCGCTGCGGGAGCGGGAGTTCCGCCTGCTCCTTGCCGGGAGGACGATCTCGATGGCGGGCAGCGCGATGGCTCCGGTCGCCCTCGCGTTCGCCGTGCTCGACGTGACGGGGTCGGTCTCCGACCTCGGGATCGTCCTGGCCGCGCGGCAGATCCCGACCGTCCTGTTCGTCCTCTTCGGAGGCGTCTGGGCCGATCGCCTGCGCCGGCATCAGGTGATGGTGGTCTCGAACCTCGTCAGCGCCGCGGCGCAGGCGGTGACGGCCGCGCTGCTGATCCTCGGACACGCGCACATCTGGCAGCTCGCCGCCCTGGCCGCCGTCAACGGCTCGGCGTCGGCGTTCTTCTTCCCGGCCAGCACCGGGATCGTCCCGCAGACCGTGCCTTCGCCCCTGCTGCAGCAGGCGAACGCGGCGCTGCGGCTGACGCTGAACGCGACGAACATCGTCGGCGCGGCGATCGGCGGCATCCTCGTCGCCGCGACCAGCCCGGGCTGGGCGATCGCGATCGATGCGGATAGCTACGTCGCCGCCTCGGCCTGCCTCGGCGCGATGCACCTTCCCGCGGGGCTGCGGATCGAGGGCAGCACCGTGCTGCACGAGCTGCGCGAGGGATGGCGCGACTTCTGGTCGCGGACCTGGTTGTGGGCGATCGTGCTGCAGTTCGCGATCGTCAACGCGGTCGAGACCGGCTCGCTGGACGTGCTCGGCCCTGCAGTCGCGAAGAAGCACCTCGGCGGCGCGGGCGCCTGGGGCGGCGTGCTCTCCGCATTCTCGTTCGGGCTCGTGCTGACGGGCGTCGTGATGCTCCGCTGGCGGCCGCGGCGGATCCTGCGCACCGCGACCTTCGGGATCTTCCCGATGGTGCTGCCGCTCGTCGCGCTCATCCGGCCTGCCCCGCTCGAGGTCGTCATCCTCGCGAGCTTCCTCGCGGGCGCCGGCGTCGAGGTCTTCGGCGTCCTGTGGGACACCGCCATGCAGCAGCAGATCCCGCCCGAGAAGCTCTCTCGCCTCTCGTCCTACGACGCCCTCGGCTCCTTCGTGCTGATCCCGGTCGGCCTCGCCGTCGCCGGCCCGGTCGGAGCGGCGGTCGGCCTGCGCGCCGCCTTCATCGGATCGTCCGTGCTGATCGCCGCGGTGACGGCGCTCGTGCTGCTCTCCCGCGACGTGCGGACGCTCGAGCGCCGCGCGACGTGATCCGCCGCGGGGTTCGGCGGGACGGAGCGGCCCCGGAGTCGAACCGAGCCAGCGTGGGGCTGCCAAGCCTCACCGGTTTTGAAGACGCGGCCGGTTCCCCTCAACCATGCGGTTTACGGCGCGTGCGGGCCAGCGTGTGGGCCAGCCAGCCGGCCCGGGTGGCGAGGAATGACGCGGAAGCTGCCATCATCACCGCGTGGCCCGTTACGCCGTGAGGCTCCCGGATCGCGACCAGGAGATTGGCTGTGACTCCGAGTCGGAGGTGCGGGAGGCGCTTTTGGACTATGAGGCGCGGAGTCCAGGCTCGTGGCTCGGCGTCTCGGTGCACGAGCTTCTTCCCGATGCGAATGTCGGTGCCGACCGTCCAGTGCACAACTTCGTCGGCTACGACGGCCCAGCGACGATCGTGCAGGGCGAGCGCAGCTTCGACGTCCACTGCCACTTCGACCTTGACCTGGCCGGCTCGCTTCCGAGTTGGTCCGGCACCTATGACGCGGCCGATCCTCCCTACCCGGACGTGGGCGCGGCGGTGCTACAGCTTGCCGACGGCAGCCAGGCGCGCGTGAACCTGCGCAGCCTGTCTGTTGGCTCGGCGACGCCTATGCGCGGTGAGTTCGTCGGCTCGGGCGCCCCGCCGCGTTAGCCACCGGGTTTGCGCTCGGTCATCCGGTCGATCTCTCTGCGGATCTGTTGTTCGCTGGGAGGCGAAGGTCGCGGCTCGACGACGGCGAACGGCCGGCGGAGTGGGTCCTTCAAGCGCGCCTTCCGGCGGCGCTCGGCGCGATCCTCGATCGCCTGCTGGGCCGCGCGGCGCAGCTTCGGATCGTTGTATCGCGCAAGCTGCTCTGCGTGAGACGTGTCCATCCCAGGCGCCGTTAGCGCGCCCTTCTCCGCTTCGGCGACGTCGATCTCGTAGCCGCGCGGGAAGTGCTTCGCGCGGTAGTCGCTCCAGTCGCGCTCAAGGCCACGGTCTCGCAGTTCGCGATCCAACGACTGCGCTAGCCACCGCTCGGCCGAGACGAGCGAGGCGAGGGCGTTCTTTCGCTCGTCGGGTGCAGAGCGAGCGACAGCGTCGTCGAGCTGGATTAAAGCGAGGCATTCGCGGTGCCAGTGGGCAACCGCGGTGACCGCGCGCTGCGCGCCGGCGCCGATGCTGCCCTGGTCTCGAAGGAACGCGAGCTTCGCTCCTGCTTCGAGGTTGCCCTTATCCGTATTCCGGCGCACAAGGTCGCGCTTCAGCTCGTCGGCAGTCACTTGCCCTCCAGTTGCTCGCCGTCGCCGGGCCGCGTGAACGCGTAACCGGTCATCTGCGGATTTTGGACCCGCCCACGGGCCGCGTCGAGGGCAAGAAGGCACCTTCGTATCGTCTGGCGTCGTACGTGGAGCGTGCGGGCCAGGGAGCGGATCGACGCGTCCGGGTGCTGCTCCAGGGTCGCGACCACGTCGGCGAACAGAACGACCAGGTCGCGCGTCGGGCGGCCCGCTGGCGCCGATCACCTGCACGAGTACCGCCACACGTTCGCGTCCCTGATGATCGCCGCGGGCGTCAACGCGAAGGCCCTCGCCAGCTACATGGGCCACGCGAGCGTGACGATCACCTACGACCGGTACGGCCACCTGATGCCGGGCAACGAGGCCGAGGCGGCCGGGCTGCTCGACGCCTACCCGGTGCGGGCGGACACGCAGGCGCGCCTCGCGCAGGTCCACGACGCCTGAGCGGAGCGGGTGCGGGCCAGTTGCGGGCCAGCGAGGGCCAGTAATCTGCAGTTTCTAGCGGCTCCCTGTGGCACTTCCGACCGGCCATAGGGAGCGCCCGCGGAGGCCCGCAAACGGCTCAACCATGCGCGTTTTGGCTCAACGGAGCGGCCCCGGAGTCGAACCGAGCCAGCGTGGGGCTGCCACGCCTCACCGGTTTTGAAGACCGGCTGGGCCACCAGGCCCGTGCCGCTCCGGCGGCGAGTGTACAAGCGCCGTCCCCGCGGCCATTTCCGGTGTCAGGCACCGGACATGTCGGTTTCGGACCTGTCGAAAGTGGGGTACCGCTCGCGGCCGACGCTGCGTAGGCTTCGACCGATGCTCCTGACGGTTGCGGGCGAGGATCTGACGGCGACACGCGGCGGCAGCGTGTTCGCCTCGTGCCTGGCCAGCGCGGTGAGCGACGTCCGGCAGCTGCGGCCCGGGGTTCGAGACGTGCACGACGCCGGAGGATTGCGCCGGCGCACCACGTAGGCCGCAGATGCGCCGGCGGCGGTTCCCAAGAACGACGGCTGCAGGAGTCGTCGTCGGCGCAACACTCTCACACCTTTAGCGCCGGGGCTAGAGGCGCCCTCGGACGAGGGGTCAGTCGAAGCGGGCGAGCAGCTCGTCCGGCGGCAGGTCAGCGAGCGACGCGACGACCACGTCGGCCTCGTCGAGGGCGAGGTCGCGGGTCACCTCGTTCGGAACCGCGACGCAGAAGACGCCGGCGGCGCGCGCCGCGCGGACGCCGTTCGGCGAGTCCTCGAATGCGATCGCCTCGTCGGCGGCGACCCCGAGACGATCGAGTGCCTCCAGGTAGAGGTCCGGCCGGGGCTTCGCGCGGGCAGGGTCGTGGTCGGCCGTGAGGATCGCGTCCCAGCCCACGGTCTCCTCGAGCCGCGCCAGGTGGCGGTCGACCCACTGCCGCGACGAGCTGGAGACGATCGCGCGCTTCAGGCCGCGCGTCTTCGCGGCCGCCAGGTACTCCGCGATCCCCGGCCGCAGCCGCTCCGCCTGGATCAGCGACAGCTCGTGCGCGTAGCGGCGCTCGTCGAGCGCCGCGCGGTCGAGCGGCCCGCCCACGAGCTCCTCGAGGTGCGCCATCGGGTCGAACTCCGCGCCGATCGTCCCCACGAGCGTCGCCCACCGCTCGCGCGGCAGCTCGTGCCCGTGCTCGCGGTACAGCCACTCCCAGCCGGCCCGCGACGGCAGCTCTGTGTCGACGATCAGCCCGTCGAAGTCGAAGAGGAAGGCCCGGACCGGCACTACCGCGCCGCCCGCCGCAGGACCCGGACGTCGCCGATCCTCCGCGTCAGCCCGTCGCCGTCGTAGCGCTCGAGCAGCAGCTGCGCCGTGCGGCGACCGACGCCGAGCGCGTCGCGGAAGTCGCGGATCGTGATCTCGCGCAGCGTCGGCAGGAGCTCCCGGCCGCGCTCGTACAGCTCGGTCGAGACCGCGAAGCCGTCGCCGACGCGCCGCAGCCGCCCCTCCTCCTCGAGGTAGCCCGCGAGCGCCCGGTCGTCGAGCTTCACGATCTCCTCGGCCGCGAGGCGCGCTTCGAGCTCGGCGGCGGCGTCGGCGTGCTCGCCCAGCTTCGCCGCGGCGCCGGGCAGGTAGCCCTTGCCGCCGCGACGCTCGATCCCGAGCAGGTTGAGGACGACCGGCGCCCAGGGCTCCGCCGGGAGCAGCTCGCCGAGCTGGATCCCCGGGTCGAGCGGATGCGTCCGCGCGCGCTCGGCGAGGCGTGCGCGCACACCCGCGCCGAGCTCGTCGAGCCAGGGCTCCGAGAAGACGTAGTCGCCCGCGCTGCGGACGGCCGTCAGACCCGCGGCGAGCTCGGCGGGCGCGAGCAGCCCGCGCGCCTGCAGCGCCGCGCCGGTCACGGGCGCGTGGACGGTCGCGCGCACGATCTCGCTCGGATCGCCTCGCTCCAGCACCGCCAGCCGTGCGGCGTCGAGGCGCCTGGGCGGCGCGGGGTCGAGCACGGTGCCGCCGGCGACCGTGGTGTTCGTGCGGAGGACGATCCGGTCGCCGCGCGCCGCGACCACGGGCTCGGCGAGACGAAGCTGCGCGTACGGGCCCTCCCGTGCGAGGCGCGCGGGAACGGCCTTGGTCCCCACGTGCGCGGTCACCGCGGCCGGCGTCTCCGCGAGCTCGGTCAAGCGCACGTCGAGCCGGTAGGAGACGGGGTAGTGGCCCGGCTCGACGAGCACGTCTCCCCGCGCGAGGCGGCGCCGGTCGAGGTCGGGGAGGTTCACGGCGACGCGCTGCCCGGCGGCCGCGCGCTCGACCGGCGCGTCGTGCACCTGCACGCTGCGCACGCGCGCCGTGCGCCCGCCCGGCTCGACGCGCAGCACGTCGCCCGCCCCGATCGAGCCGGACCAGAGCGTGCCGGTCGCGACGGTGCCGATGCCCTGCAGCGTGAACACGCGGTCGACGTAGAGCCGCGTCGCGCGCTTCGCGCTCCGCTCGCCGACGTCGACGCGCGCGAGCGCGGCGCGGAGCTCGTCCAGCCCCGAGCCCGTCTTTGCCGAGACCGCGACGACCTCGGCGCCGGGGACGAGCTCCTGCGCCTCCGCGACCGCCAGCTCGAGCGTCTCCGGGTCGACGGTGTCCGCCTTCGTCACGGCGACGACGCCGCGCTCGACGCCGAGCAGGCGGAGCACCGCCAGGTGCTCGTGCGTCTGTGGCCGCGCGCCCTCCTGCGCGTCGATCACCAGCAGGAAGAGGTCGATGCCGGACGCGCCGGCGATCATCGTGCGCACGAACCGCTCGTGGCCCGGCACGTCGACGAGCGAGAGACGCCGTCCGTCCGGGAGCTCGAGCGGCGCGTAGCCGAGGTCGATCGAGATCCCGCGCGCGCGCTCCTCCGGCAGCCGGTCGGTGTCCTTGCCGGTGAGCGCCCGCACGAGCCACGTCTTGCCGTGGTCGATGTGACCCGCCGTGCCGACGGTCAGCGGCACGGGGGCCAGACCTCCACGGCGTCGCCGTCGATCGCCTCGCGCGACGGCGACGCTGCATGCTGCGCGGGCGTCCGGAACTGCGGTGAGATCTGCCGGCCCGACTCGAGGAAGAGCGGGAGTGTCGCGTCGACCAGCTCCTGCTCCTCCGCGTCCGCGAGCGGATCGTCGACGAGCACGAGGAGGTCGAGGTCGGAGCGGATCGGCATGCCGCGCGGCCACGACTCGCCGCGCGCGACGGAGCCGAAGACGCGAACGGCGAGGAGCCGCTCGCCGAGGCGTTCGCTGAGCGTGCCGAGGTAGGCCGTCAGCGTCCGCCGCTCCGTCTCCGTCAGCAGCGGAAGCTCGACGGTCACGCCGCCCTCGCCTCGACGATGCCGCCGCCGACCCGCACCGGCTCGAACCCCGCGCCTTCGAGCAGCGCGCGCCACTCCGGCTCCGTGCGCTCACGGCCCGCGAACAGCGCGAGCATGAGCAGGTCGAGCCACTTGGCGCCGTCGGGGTCGTTACCCGGCTCGATCGTCGACTCGAGCAGCACGAGGCGCGCGCCGTCCGCCGCCGCCGCGCGGACGACGCGCAGGATGCGCGACGCCGACTCGTCGTCCCAGTCGTGCAGCACGGTGGAGAGGACGAAGGCGTCCCCGCCCGGGACGCGGTCGAAGAAGGTGCCCGCCACGAACGTGCAGCGCGCGCCGAACGCGCTCTCGTCACGCACGGTCTCGGGCAGGTCGAAGACGACGCCGCGCATGCCCGGGTGGCGCTCGAGCAGCGCGCACAGCAGCGACCCGTCGCCGCCACCGACGTCCACGACGGTCTCGTCGCCGCGCCACTCGACCGACTCGAGCCGCTCGAGCCGGCGCCGCCACCCCTGTGCCATCGCGCGGTCGAACGCCGCGCGCTCCTGCGGATGCTCGGCGAGCCACTCCCAGAAGCCCTTCCCGCGCTGTCGCGGGAACGAGGGCTCGCCGCCCGCGTCGAGCTCCGCGATCGCGTGCAGCCAGACGCCGCCGAAGAGGTGCGCGAAGTCGTCCCAGCCGTCGAGGCGGAGAAGATCGGACGCGGGGGTGTTCGCGAAGACGCGCGGCGAGACCTCGGCGAAGATCCCGTCGCTCGCGAGTGCGCGCAGGATCCGGTGCAGCGCGTCGGCGTCGACGCCGGCCTCACCCGCGAGCTCGTCGACGCTCCGCGGCCCGTCCGCGAGCGTGCGCGCGATCCGGAGGTCGGCGGCGAGCGCGAGCGCACGCGTGACGAGCGCGCTGCCGCGCAGCGCGTCCCAGAGGACGGCCTCCGGAGCGACGGCGCTCATGCGCGCGCTGCGGCGACCGCGGCGGCGACCTCGTCCGCCTCCGCGTCGGTCAGCGTGCGGCAGTCGAGCAGCAGGCGCCCATCCCGCACGATGCCGACGACCGCGGGCGTTCCCATGCGAAGGGGCGCCGCGAGCGACTCCTCGACGGCGCACGCGAACGACGGGAGCGCGGCGAGCGGCAGCGCGCCGCCGCCGACACGGGCTGCGGTCTCCTCGACCTCGCCGCCGACCGCCGCGGCGAGTCGCTCGGCGCGCGAACGCACCGCCGCCGCGTCCTCGTGGATCATCCGCAGCACCGGCACCTCGCGCAGCGCCCTCGCCGGGTCGAGGTAGAGCAGCAGCGTCGCCTCGAGCGCCGCCAGCGTCAGCTTGTCGACCCGCAGCGCGCGCTGGAGCGGATGCCGGCGCAGGCGCTCGACGAGCTCGGCCCGCCCGACGACGATTCCCGCCTGCGGCCCGCCGAGCAGCTTGTCGCCGCTGAAGCAGACGAGGTCCGCGCCGGCGGCGAGCGCCGCGCGCGCGGTCGGCTCGTCGCCGACTTCGACGAACGCGCCCGACCCGAGGTCGTCGACGACCGGCACGCCGAGACGCCGGCCGAGCGCGGCCAGGTCGGCCGGCGCGGGCCGTTCCGTGAAGCCGAGCACGCGGAAGTTCGACTGGTGGACGCGCAGGACGAGCGCCGTGTCGGGACCCGCCGCGCGCTCGTAGTCGGCCACGCGCGTGCGGTTCGTCGTCCCGACCTCGACGAGGCGCGCGCCCGACGATTCGAGGACCTCCGGGATGCGGAAGCCGTCGCCGATCTCGATCAGCTCGCCGCGCGAGACGAGCACCTCGCGGCCTGCCGCGAGCGCCGCGAGGGCGAGCAGGACCGCGGCGGCGTTGTTGTTGACGACGAGCGCCGCCTCCGCGCCCGTCAGGCGGCGCAGGATCGACGCGGCATGGTCCTGGCGCGAGCCGCGCGCGCCCGCGTCGACCTCGTACTCCAGGTTCGAGTAGCCGCGTGCGATCTCGGCCACGTGGTCGAGCGCCGAGCCCGGCAGCGGCGCGCGGCCGAGGTTCGTGTGCACGATCACGCCCGTCGCGTTGAGGACGCGCTTCAGCGACGGCTCGCGCTCTCGCGCGATCGCATCGCGCAGCCGCGACGGCAGGTCGCCGGGATCGACGCCCGCCGCGATCTCCTCGCGCGCGCGCGCGAGCACCTCGCGCGCGGCCGTGACCGCGAGCGGGTCGTCCTCCGCGCGCGCGAGCTCGTCGACCGACGGAAGGTCCCGCAGCTCCACGGGCGAAACGATACGGATGCAGGGCTTTCGACCGCCGCCCGCGCTGCTTCACTGTGCCGCGGTGAAGCGGCTCGCGGTGATCTGCGGGGTCGTGGCGGCGGCCGCCGGGGTGGCCGCGGGCGCCCGCGCGCTCCAGTACCACGGCGTCGCCAAGCCGGGCGTCCACGTCGTCGGGCGGGACGTGGGCGGCGACAGCCGCGCCCGCATCGAGGCGCTCGTGCGGCGCTGGTCGAACGAGCTCGTGACGGTGCACGTCGGGCCGCGCGCCTACCACGTCCCGCGCGGCTGGGTCGTCGCCGTCGACCCGGCCCGCACCGCCTCGCGCGCGCTCGCGGCCGGCTCGGCCCTCTCGCTGTTCGTGTCGCGGCGGGTCGACGTCGAGCCGGTCCTCTCCCGCGCGCCGAACGTGCGCAACATCCTCGCGGCGATCGCGCGCGCCGGCCGGGCGCCCGTCTCGGCGGGCGTCGTGGTGCGGGGAACGCAGGTTGTGGTCACGCCCGCTCGCGACGGTCGCGCGCTCGACAACCGGGCGATGCTGGCGCGCTTCGTCGCCGGCGGGCGCGACGTCCGGGCGCCCTTCCGGCGCGTGCGGCCCGCGGTTCCGACCGCCGCCGCGGAGCGCGCGGCGGCCGTCGTGCGCGCCGAGATCGCGGCGCCGGTCGCGCTCACCTACCGCGGAGCGCGCCTCGGAGCGCTCACGCCGATCCAGCTCGCACGCGCCGTGCGCGTCACGCCGCGCGCGAACACCTTTGCGGTCGGACTCGACGGCGACACGCTCGCGCGCCTCGTGCGCCCGCGGGTGGCGAGGTGGCTCGTGCACGCGCAAAACGCGCGCTTCGCCGTCGACGGGGAGGGGGTGCGCGTGCTGCCCTCGCACGACGGCCGCGACGTCGACGGCGCCGCCTTCGCCGCCGCGGTCGCGGCCGCGGCGCGCGGGGATCGCGTCGCCGAGATCCCGCTGCGGCCGCGCCCGCCGGACCTGACGACGGCGGCGGCGCGGGCGCTCGGCATCCGGACGAAGCTCGTCTCGTACACCACCGAGATGGGCGTCTCCTCGTCGAACCGCATCCACAACGTGCACCTGATGGCCGACTTCATCGACGGCACCGTGATCCGGCCGGGCGAGGTGTTCTCGTTCAACAAGGTCGTCGGCCCGCGCACGGCCGAGCGCGGCTTCCTGGAGGGGCAGGAGATCATCGGCTCCTTGGTGCTGCCGTCGATCGGCGGCGGCGTCTGCCAGACCGCGACGACGCTGTTCAACGACGCGTTCGAGCTCGGCTTGCCGATCCTCGCGCGGACGAACCACAACCTCTACCTCTCGCACTACCCGCTCGGGCGCGACGCGACGGTGTCGTGGGGCGGCCCGGACTTCGAGTTCAAGAACGACCTGAAGCACGGGATCCTGATCAAGGCGTCGTACACCGACGAGACGCTGACCTTCACCTTCTACGGCACGCCGGAGGGGCGCCGCGTCGTCTCGCATACCGGGCCGCAGACGAACTGGACGAAGCCCGGCATGAACTACGCCGTCGACCCGAATGCGCCGCGCGGATCGGTGCGCGTCGTCGCCGGCACCGGCGAGCTCGGCTTCGACGTCGTCGTCACGCGCGACGTCTACACCGCCGACGGCAAGCTGCTCCGCCACAACGTGTTCAAGTCACACTACATCCCCGACAGCCCGACCACCGTCTACGGCCCGGGCCGCACCCCGCCTGGCCCGTACATCGTCCTGCCGTCGTCGCTGTAGCCGTCCTTGGTCGCGGCCGAAGGCCGCGACCAAGGACGCGAGTTTCCGGCCCTACTGCGCGTCTTCCTTGCGCGCCGCGTGCGGCGACGCGGCGCAGCGCCGCTCGTAGCACTCGAGCACGAGCTGCACGGTCTCCTCGGGATCGTCGGTGACGTGCAGCAGCTCGACGTCGTCCGGCGAGATCATCCGGTTGGCGAGGAGCTCGCCGCGGATCCAGTCGAGCATCTCGCTCCAGTAGTCGCTGTCGAAGAGGATCGTCGGGAAGTGCAGGACCTTGCCGGTCTGCATCAGCGTCAGCGACTCGTACAGCTCGTCGAGCGTCCCGAAGCCGCCGGGAAAGATCACGAAGCCTTCCGCCGGCCGCACGAAGCAGACCTTGCGCGCGTAGAAGTGGTCGAAGGTGTGGACGATGTCGAGGTACGGGTTCGGATGCTGCTCGTGCGGCAGCTTGATGTTGAAGCCGACCGACAGGCCGCCGCCCTCCTGCGCCCCGCGGTTGCCGCCCTCCATCACGCCGCCGCCGCCGCCGGTGACGACCGCCCAGCCCGCCTCCGCGAAGAGGCGGCCGACGACGCGCGCCGCCTCGTACGGCTCGCTGCCTTCGGCGACGCGCGCCGAGCCGAACAGCGTCACGGCGGGCCGGTCGATCAGCGCGACCTTCTCGAACCCGGCCCGGAACTCGTCGGCGATCTTCGCCACCGACGCGTCGATGTCGCTCTCCTCGGGACGGTCGAGGATCTGCCGGTCGTCGGTCACGCGCGCCCCTCGCCGGCGCCGCTGAACACACTTACGAGGTGTCTGACACCGTTGGTGTCAGACACCTTCTCCGGGTGGCGTTTCCGATCGAAGGTTCGGAGAAGGCGCACTACAGGCGGTGCTGCGGGAAGTACGCGGCGACCATCCCGAGCGCCAGCGCCGCCGCCGTGGCGGCGTAGAGCGTGTAGACGAACGCGGCCTTCTCGGCGCCGCCGCCGCGGCGCAGCCAGCCGGCCGAGCGCCAGATCGCGCCGCCGTCGAGGATGCCGAACGGGATGAGGTTCACGAGGTTCAGGAAGAAGCCCGTGTAGCCGAGCGCGACCATCAGCTGCGACCCGGTCGCGCGCCCGGCCAGGTAGAAGCCGAGCGCCGCGACGCCGCCCACGATGGGGCCGGCGAGGGCGACGCGCGCCGTCTGCCACGGGTTGCCACGCGTGTAGCGCACGTAGGCGCCGAGGAACGGCACGAACACCGGCAGCTTCGGGCTCAGCCCCTCGCGCTTCGCCTCGGCGAAGTGGCCGAGCTCGTGCAGCAGCAGCAGCACGACGAAGCCGAGCCCGAACTTCCAGCCGAAGATGAGCGCGTAGCCGCCGAAGGCGATGAAGATCGTCGAGAACTTGACGAGCACGAACGACCACTTCGCGAGCGCGACGATCGCGGCGACGACCGGGCCGACCGCCTTGCGCGCGCGGCCGCGCCAGTCGGCGCCGGGGTGGATCGGCTCGTAGTCGCGGGCCGGGTACGGATCCATTCGGCGCACGGTAGCGCCCTCGGCTCCCGTCACGACCCCCGGCCGATCCACTCCTCGCCGCCCTCGTAGACCTCCTTCTTCCAGAGCGGCACTCGCTCCTTGAGGGCGTCGATCGCGTCCTTGCACGCCGCGAGCGCGTCGCCGCGGTGCGGCGCCGAGACGGCGATCACCACCGACTCCTCGCCGATCGTCACCCGCCCGACGCGATGGTGGATCGCGACCGCGCAGAGGTCGTAGCGCTCCGTCACCTCCGCGGCGATCTCGGCCATCACGTCCTCGGCCATCCCCTCGTAGGCCTCGTAGTCGAGATGACGGACGCTGCGTCCGCGCGACTCGATGCGCGTCGTGCCGATGAAGGTCGCGATCGCGCCCGCGTGCTCCGTGCGCACCTCGTCGACCGCGCGCGCGAGGTCGAGCGGCCCGTCGTTGAGCCGGAAGGCGCCGCCGGAGACGGGCGGGATCAGCGCGACCTCGTCGCCGTCGGCGAGCGGCGCGTGGCGCTCGACGTAGCGGCGGTTCACGGCGTAGAGAAGGCCCGGCGGCTCGTCGCCGAGCTCGAGCGCGCGCCAGACGTCGGCGACGGTCGCCGCGTCGACCTCGCGCTCCGACCAGCCTGCACGCTCCCGCAGGCCGGCGAACAGCTTCACTCTGACGGTCACGGCCTGAGCCTAGTGCGCGGCCGCGCTCCAGACGACGGACCACGCGTGGTGCCCGTAGTAGCCGAGGCTGTAGCCGAGATTCGCGAACGGTCCGACGACGCGCCCGGCGCGCCACAGCATCAGCGACCCGTAACCCTTGCGCTCGCGCACGAAGAGGAGCGCGCGCCCGTCGCGCGACCACTGCGGCGACTCGTCGGCGTCGCCCGCGGGCGGCGCGTCGAGCAGCCGGTGGGAGCCGTCGAGACTGACGCGCCAGAGCTGCCAGCGCGTCGCGAAGAAGTACGCGTTCGTGCTCGCGCGCTGCGAGAGCACCGCGACGCTGCGGCCGTCGGGCGCGCACGCGAGCGAGCCGAACGCGCGCGTCGGCGCGCGCCAGAGTGGCCGCGGCGTCCAGTCGGGCGCCCGCGCGATCTCCAGCCGCTTGTTCGTGGTCGCGATCCGGTTGCCGCCGGCGACGAACACGAGCGCCGAGCCGCACCAGGCCCAGTAGTCGGGCGAGCCGAGCGAGATTCCGAGCTGACGCGTCCGGCCGCCGGCGAGCAGTGTGATCGCGAGCGGCAGCCCGTCCGCGCCGTACGAGTTCGAGTTCACGGCCGCCCGCACCCAAAGCACGTACCTGCCGTCGGGCGAGAGCGACAGCGGTTCGGGCCACGCGCGCAGGCCGTCCGGCCCGTGCAGGCTGGGCGTCAGCCGTACGAGCCGGCCGCCGCGCCGCGCCCAGAGCGCGTGGTCGCGGACGATCACGCCGCGCACCGGCGGCGCTGCGCGAGGCACGAACCGGCCGCCGATCCGTTCGCGGCAGGTCGCGAGCGACACGACGTGCTTCGTGCCGCCGCGTTGAAAGGAGACGCTGCCGAGCGCCGCGTCGTGCGGGCAGCCGGCGAGCGCGAGCGCGGCGAGCGCAAGAGCGATCACGGCGCGACCGCGACCAGCGATGGCCACGAGAAGTGGCCGTAGTACGAGAGGAAGGGATCGTCGCTGCCGATCTCCTCGGCGCGCCACCAGGTATCGCCGAGCCGGCTCACGCGCCCGTGTGCGATCAGCTCGAGCTCGCCGCGGTCGGTGACGAGCCAGTTCTGCGGCTGCTTCACGCTCGTCTCGCGCGTCCGCACGAACAGGATCGAGCCGTCCGGCAGCACGCGCGGGTCCTCGTCGCTCCAGCCCGCGGGTGGGTGCGTCAGCTCCTCGCGGCGCGGGTGCAGCTCCCAGATCGCGCGATGCTCGCGGATCGGCCCGCGGCAGCAGGGGCCGCGGTTCGGCCCCGCGGCGGCGACGAGCACCGACCCGTCGGCCGAGCAGCTCGGCGACACCCACGAGCGCGTGCGATCGCGCGAGACGTTGCGGCCGTCGAAGACGATGCGCTTGCCGTCGTCGCTCGACCGATCGCCGCCGGCCGCGAGCGCGAGATGCGTGCCGCAGACGGCGACGTAGTCGGCGTACGCGAGCGTCGCGGCGATCGGCGTCCGGTTCGCGTGCAGCTCGAGCCCGTCGGCGGCGATCGAGGCGGAGGCCTGGGGGTCGGGCCACCAGAGCGCGCGGCCGCGCCCGTCGACGCCGTCGACGATCGGCCACTCCTCGCCCGCGAGCGGGCCCGCCACCCGACGCAGCCTCCCGGCGCGCCACAGCCAGACCTCCTGGTGCGCGGGCGTTCCGCACGGAGCACGGCACTGGAAGCGGCCGATCGCGAGCGTGTCGCCGGCGCCCCAGGCGATGGTGGTCGCGCCCCACCGCGCGGGCAGCAGCGTGCGCACGCCGCGGCCGGGGCTCCAGAGGTCGACTGCCCCGCCGATCGGCTTCGTCAGGAACGCCGCCGTCTCGCCGCTCGACGCCCAGAGCAAGCGCGTCGCCCAGAGCAAGCGCGTCGTGCGCAGGCGAGGGCCGCCGACGACACGGCCGCCGACGGAGAGCAGGCGCCCGTCGCCGCTCCAGCCGAGCGCGGCCGCCTGCGCGTGCGCGAGAGCGACCCGCGTCGACCCGCTCGCGAGGTCGGCGACGACGACCTTCGACCCCTGGAAGAACGCGATCCGGAGGGGTGGTCGCGACGACGCGGCGGCTCCGGTGGCGAGCACGAGAGCCACGACCGCCGCTGCGAACGCGCGCACGCGCCGAGCATACTTGCGGCCGAATGGCGTCCACCGACCGTCGCGAGACGGAGTCCGGCATCGAGGTCAAGCCGCTCTACACGGCCGACGACGCGCCGCGCGGGCTCGAGCCGCCGGGCGAGTTCCCGTTCACGCGCGGGCCGTATCGCGACATGTACCGCGGCCGGCCGTGGACGATTCGCCAGTACGCGGGCTTCGCCTCCGCCGAGGAGTCGAACGCGCGCTATCGCTATCTGCTCGCGCACGGCCAGACCGGGCTCTCGGTCGCCTTCGACCTGCCGACGCAGCTCGGCTACGACTCCGACGACCCGCGCGCCGCCGGCGAGGTGGGGCGGACCGGCGTCGCGATCGACTCGCTCGCCGACATGGAGCTCCTGCTCGACGGGATCCCGCTCGCCGACGTGTCCACGTCGATGACGATCAACGCGCCCGCGTCGCTGCTCCTCCTCCTGTACGAGCTCGTCGCCGAGCAGCAGGGCGCGCCGGGCGACGCGCTGCGCGGCACGGTGCAGAACGACATCCTCAAGGAGTACATCGCGCGCGGGAACTACATCTTTCCGCCGCGGCCGTCGATGCGACTGACGACGGACCTCTTCCGCTACTGCGCCGAGCGCATCCCGCGCTGGAACACGATCTCGATCTCCGGCTACCACATCCGCGAGGCGGGCTCGACCGCGGTGCAGGAGCTCGCGTTCACGCTCGCGAACGGGATCGCGTACTGCGAGGCCGCCGTTGCGGCGGGGCTGTCGCCCGACGACTTCGGCGCGAGGCTGTCCTTCTTCTTCAACGCGCACAACGACTTCTTCCAGGAGGTGGCGAAGTTCCGGGCGGCGCGCCGGCTGTGGGCGCGGATCATGCGCGAGCGCTTCGGCGCGACGAACCCGCGCGCGCTCGCCCTGCGCTTCCACGCGCAGACCGGCGGCTCGACGCTCACCGCGCAGCAGCCGGAGAACAACGTCGTGCGCGTCGCGGTGCAGGCGCTGTCGGCGGTCGCGGGCGGCGCGCAGAGCCTGCACACGAACGCGTTCGACGAGGCGCTCGCGCTGCCGACCGAGCGCGCCGCGACGATCGCGCTGCGCACGCAGCAGATCCTGCAGCACGAGGCCGGCACGACGGCGACCACGGATCCGCTCGGCGGCTCCTACTACGTCGAGGCGCTCACCGGCGAGCTCGAGGCGCGCGCACTCGAGCTGATCGAGCGCGTCGACGAGGTGGGGGGCGCCGTCGCCGCGATCGAGCAGGGCTTCGTGCAGGCGGAGATCGAGCAGGCGGCGTTCCGCTGGCAGCAGCAGGTCGAGTCGGGGGAGCGGGTGATCGTGGGCGTCAATCGCTACGCGGTGGACGAGGAGGAGCCGATCGAGCTCCATCGCCTGGATCCGGCGGCGGAGCGGCGCCAGGTCGAGCGCACTGCGCGCGTCCGCGCCGAGCGCAACGCGGACGAGGCCGCGGCGTCGCTCGAGCGCGTCCGGGCCACGGCGCGCGGCGACGGCAACCTGCTCGTGCCGATGCGCGAGGCGCTGCGCGCGCGCTGCACGATCGGCGAGATCTGCGGCGTGCTGCGCGAGGAGTGGGGCGAGTTCGACGGCCCGCGCGCCGCGTAGCCCGCGTGCGGATCCTCCTCGTCTCGCAGATGTACCCGGGTCCCGCCGACCCGGACCTGGGTGCGTTCGTCGCGCAGGGTGAGCGCGCGCTGCGCGAGCGCGGGCACGAGGTCGAGCTCGCGGTGCTCGACCGCCGCGGCGGCGGCAAGGCGCGCTACGTCGAGCTTCGCCGGCGCGTGCACGAGGCGGCGCGGCGCGCGCGCCCCGAGGTCGTCTGGGCGCACTTCCTCGTGCCGGCCGGCTTGTTCGCGAGCGAGGTCGACGCGCCGCTCGTCGTCACCGCGCACGGCCGCGACGTGCGCAACGTGGGGACGTATCCCGGCGTCGCGCGCGCGACGCGGCGCGTCGTGAGGCGCGCTTCGACCGTCGTCGCGGTCTCCGACTACCTGCGGCGCGAGCTGGAGACGAAGGTCGCGGAGGCGCGCGGCAAGACGGAGGTGCTCGACTCGGGCGTCGAGCTCGAGCGCTTCGTCTCGGCGGCGCCCGCCGCGGAGCTCGAGCGGCCTGCGTTCGTGCATGTCGGCTCGCTCAGCGAGCGCAAGAACGTCGTCCGGCTCGCGGACGCGTTCGCCGACCTCGGCCGCGGCTCGCTGACGTTCGTCGGCGACGGGCCGCTGCGTTCGCGCCTCGAGGGGCGCGACGGGGTGCGCGTCGTCGGCGCCGTCGCGCACGAGGACGTGCCCGGCTGGCTCGCGTCGGCCGACGTCGTGTGCGGCCCGGCGCTGCTCGAGCCGTTCGGCCAGGCGCTGCTGGAGGGCATGGCCGCCGGGCGGACGGTGGTCGCGACGCGCGTCGGCGGCCCGCCCGAGTTCGTCACGCACGGCGCCGGCCTGCTCGTCGACCCCCTCGACGCGCGCGACCTCGCGCGCGCGCTGGCGACGGCAGCCGATTTTCCGTCCCCGAACGAGGCGGCGCGCGAGGCGGCCGCGGCGCACGACGTCAGGACGCAGGCGGCGCGGCTGGAGGCGATCCTCCTGCGAGCCGCTCGAGGTCGGCCAGCCTGACCTCGACCAAGGGCCTCACGGAGGCCTCCAGCCCGTGCTCGCGCGCCACCGCGAGCGCCTGCTCGTAGCTCGCCCGCACCTTCGCGGCCGGCACCCCCTGCTTCAGGCGGTTGTCGCCCGTGACGAGCAGATCGTGGATCTTCGCCCTTGCAGCGGCCTCGTCCATGCTTCATAAGGTAGGGCGGATGAGCGACTCGGTCAGCGTGCTGATCGCCGACGACCAGCGTCTGTTCGCCGAGGCGCTCGAAGCGATCCTCTCGACCGACGGCCGCGTGCGCGTGGTCGGGCGGGCGGCGGACGGGCAGGCGGCCGTCGACCTGGCCCGCGAGCACCACCCGGACGTGGTGCTGATGGACATCGCCATGCCCGTGATGGACGGGATCGAGGCGACCCGCACGATCCGCAGCGAGCTGCCCGACACGAACGTCGTCGTCCTGAGCGGCTCCGCCGCCACCTACGACGTCGCGCGCGCCCGCGGCGCCGGCGCGGCCGGGTACGTGACCAAGGACCAGATCGCCGGCGACCTGCTGCGGACGATCCTGGACGCGGCGGGGCGATGACGGCGGCACCGCGGCTACAGTGAACGGACGATGCTCGCGTTCTTCGCCGTCGTCCACGTCATCCTCTCGGCCGCGCTGATCGGGCTCATCCTGATGCACTCCGGACGCGAGGCGGGCATGGGCGGCATGGGCTTCACGCCCTCCTCGCAGGGCGGCACGCACATCGTGGAGCGGAACCTGACGCGCGTCACCGTGGTCGTCGCGCTGCTCTTCTTCGGCAACACGGTGCTGCTCTTCCGGCTGCTCCAGTAGCGGCTCTCCGGAGCACTAGAGTTGGCGGCCGTGCAGCTCGCGCGGCTTCACCACGTTACGTGCATCTGCTCGAACGCGCAGCAGACGCTCGACTTCTACCGCGACACGCTGCGGTTCGCGCTGGTCAAGAAGACCGTCAACTTCGACGACCCGCACAGCTACCACCTCTACTTCGGCGACGACGTCGGCTCGCCGGGCTCGCTGATCACGTTCTTCGAATGGCCGCGGGCCGACCACGGCCGCCTCGGGCGCGGCACGCTCGAGTCGATCGGGCTCGAGACGCCGACCGTCGCCGTCGAGGCCGAGCTCGCCGACCCCGACGGTCTCCGGCTTCGCCTCTACCCGGGCGAGGCGCCGAGGCTCCGCGACGTCGTCGTGATCGGCAACCCCGATCTCTACGCGGGGATCTTCGCGACCGACGCGCCGCTCTCGTTCGCCGAGCCGCTCGAGGAGCCCGCGCTGATCGGCGCCGGCGTCACCCACCACGTCGCGTGGCGCGTGAGCGAGGCGGAGCAGGCCGAGTGGCGGTCGCGGCTCGAGGAGCTCGGCCTGCGGCCGACGCCGGTGCAGGACCGGAAGTACTTCCGCTCGGTGTACTTCCGCATGCCGGACGGGGTGCTCGTCGAGCTGGCGACCGACGAGCCGGGCTTCCTCGTCGACGAGGCGCCCGCGACGCTCGGCACGGCCCTCTCCCTACCGCCGTGGCTCGAGGACGAGCGGCCGACGCTCGAGCGCGAGCTCGTCCCGATCGGATAGCGGCCGGTCGCCGCCCGCGCAGAGCCGGGCTACACTGCGTCCGCTCTCAGGCGCTGGTGGCGGAATTGGTAGACGCGCTAGGTTGAGGGCCTAGTGGCCGCTTGAGGCCGTGGAGGTTCAAGTCCTCTCCAGCGCATCGGTTCGGACGCCGCCCGCGGGCGGCGTCGACGTCTTCGGGCGCCGTCTCGCCGTGCCCCTTCCGGACGAGTTGACGCCGTCCGCAGGACTCTCTACCCTGATCACGAACACACGTTCGTCACCTGCCGTCTTCCCTGGAGGGCCGAGAGTGCTCACGGCGCGTCAACAGGAGATCTGGAACTTCCTCGTCGAGTACGTCGACCGTCACGGCTACCCGCCGACCGTGCGCGAGATCGGCGAGCGCGTCGGCCTCGCGTCGCCGTCCACCGTCCACGCCCACCTCGCGAACCTCGAACGTGCCGGGCTGCTGCGGCGCGATCCGACGAAGCCGCGCGCGCTCGAGCTGATCGGCCGCGAGCGGCGCGCGGCGGCCGCGCCCGCTGCGGAGGAGCGGGCGGACGTCTCGCGCCTGCCGCTCCTCGGTCAGATCGCCGCCGGCGGACCGCTCCTCGCGGAGCAGAACGTCGAGGAGTACGTGCCGCTGCCGGCGGCGACGAAGGGCGACTTCCTGCTGCGCGTGAAGGGCGACTCGATGGTCGAGGCAGGGATCCTCGACGGCGATCTCGTGATCGTGCAGCGCACCCAGGACGCGCGGAACGGCGACATCGTCGTCGCGCTCGCGGGCGGCGACGAGTCGGCGGACGAGGCGACGGTGAAGACGTTCTACCGCGAGCGCGACCGGGTGCGGCTGCAGCCCGAGAACGCCGCGCTCGAGCCGATCTACGCCGACTTCGTCCAGATCCTCGGCCGCGTCGTCGGAGTCTTCCGGGAGCTCTGAGCCACCGTGTCCGCCGTCGCCTTCGCCCGTACGCTCGACCAGGAGCTCGTCGCGCTCCTCCGCGGCGCGTCGCTGGAGTGCCTCGTCTGCGGCGAGTTCGTCATGCACGCGCGCGGCGGCACGATCTTCTGTCCCGAGTGCGGCTCGCAGCTCGGCGACGAGGGCGCCCTCGCCGAGGGCGGGCTAGAATCGAGGGTGCAGGCCGGGTGACCGCGGCGCCCCGTGGGCGTCGAGGAAAGTCCGGACACCGCAGGGCAGGACGCTTCCGTGAGGAAGGCGGCGAAAGCCGACGGAAAGTGGAACAGAAAGCAGACCGCCGGCGGCGTAGCTCCGGAGACGCCGTCGGTAAGGGTGAAACGGTGGGGTAAGAGCCCACCAGCGTCGCGGCGACGCGGCGGCTCGCCAAACCCCGTCCGGTGCAAGGCGAACAGGGCCCGCGACCAGGCTGCCCGCCGAGGGCCCGGGTAGCTGCCGAGAGGGATGGTCACCCTCGACAGAATCCGGCTTACAGGCCTGCTACGGAAAAAGCCCTGGAAACGGGGCTTTTTCTATGCCCCGGCAACCAGACTTGCCGTAGCGCTCCCGAGTCGGCTCTGGCCTGATCTGGACAAAGCGATTCGCGCTCGCATGGATGCCGGCTCGTAGCGGTCCGCGGCGCTTCGATCGTTGACGTACGAATTCTGTGCCTTGCACGTCTCGAGTGACGAGCTCGGAAGGCAGCAGAATCAGGCCAGATGCACTGAGGTCGGAGCCAGGACGGTAGATTGGCGGCGCTCGCAGAGGAGGGGGTTCGAAGTGCGTGTCGCCGTCCTATCCGCGGTCGCCGCGGCCGTGTTCGTGCCAGCCGCGACGGCCGTCGCGGCCGCGCCTCCCGTGGGACCGCTGCCGAAGGGCCCCGTGACGACCATCGAGACGCGTCCTGGTCAGCTGGTCGCGGTCGCCCTGCCGCACCGCGCGGGCGGGCTCGTGTGGCGGCTCTCGCGCGGCGTCAGCCCGAAGGTGCTGCGCCAGGTCTCGGAGGCGGACGTCGGCAACGACGTCGTGGTCGTCTACCGCGCGATCGGGCCGGGCCGCGTCCGTCTCGCGTACGGACTGACCCGCGGCGAGACGACGGGCGCGCGCGCCTCGCTCACGTTCGTCGTCACCGTTCGCCGCTGAGGGCCCCCGGCCGCCCGCCCGGCTCGCCCGCCGCGCGGAGCGGGGACCGCTCCCGCTCCGCGGCGGGGCCGTCCTACATCACGGTGAAGTGCTGGAACATCACGGACTCGTGCGGCGCGCAGTACGCCTTGTACTTGCCCGCGACGAGCTTGAGCGTGACGGTCTTCGTGCCCACGAACGGCACGGTCGTGAACGTCCACGACTTGCCGTGCGGTCCGTCCAGCTCGTAGTTGTGCATCGCCGAGTCGTCGTGGATGACGAGCGTGTACGTCCCCGCCTCGAGCGTCTTGGCGATCTTCCCGCCGGACGTGAGGGAGATCTTGAAGGCGTTGTTCTTGCCGACGACGCCGACCAGCGTCTTGTGGCCGGCCGCGCCGGCCGACGCGGCGGCGACGAGCAGCGCGGCGGCGGCTGCGAGGACGGCGGCGATGATCCCGGCCCTGGTCATGGTGCTCCTTTCGTCTCGTTCCGTATGACCGGCCTATACGGCGCTCGGCGGGCGAGCGGTTTGCCGCGCGCTACGGTCCGACCGTGGCACGTCACGTCGTCCTGCTCCGCGGGGTGAACCTTGCCTCGCGCAACCGCGTCTCCATGGCCGACCTGCGCGCGGTGCTCGAAGAGGCGGGGTTCGCCGACGTCGCCACGTACCTGCAGAGCGGCAACGCGATCGTCACGAGCCCCAAGCGTCCAGCTGCCGTCGCCCGTGCGTGCCACGAGGCGATCCGCGACGCGCTCGGGCTCGACGTCGCCGTCCTCGCGCGGAGCGCGCGCGAGCTCGCGGCGGTCGTCGACCGGAACCCGCTCGGCGGCGTCGCGACGAACCCGAAGCGCTACCAGGTGACGTTTCTCGAGCGAAAGCTGACGTCGGCGGGGGCCGAACGCGTGCGCGCGGCCGCCGCCGAGGACGAGCGGGTGGTCGTCGACGGACGCGAGATCTACGCGTGGCACCCGGAGTCGGTCGCGCGCTCGAAGCTGTGGTCGCTGCTCGCGGGCCGCACGCTCGGCGTCGCCGCGACCGCCCGGAACTGGACGACCGTGACGAAGCTCCTCGCGCTGGCCGAGGGTCGTTCGTAACCTTCCGGCATGGCAGACGAGTCGCGCCTCGATGGCGAGTGGACGGTGTCGCGGACCGGCGGCCTCCTGCCGCCGCTCGTCGCCGTCCGCAAGCGGATCCGCGCCGGCCGCGGCCACACGGCGGTCGGGCCGCTGCCCGGCGTTCCCTTCGACGTCGTCGGCCTCGAGCTCCGCTACCGGCGGCCTTTCGGCGCCTTCGTCGACGTCCTCGAGCCGGCCGGAGCGGACGCCTACTCCGGACGCGCGACGTTCCGCGGCCGCACGTTCGGGACGTTCAGCCTCATTCGGGCGCGCTGATCACTGCAGGTCGGCTCCGGGCCACGTGTCCGAGAGCAGGTAGCCCTCCGGAAACGGGTCGCTCGGGTCCACGTAGAGCTCGAAGCGGCCGGTGACGAACGCGCTGCCGCGGATCGCCGGCACGATCGCGGCCCGCCCGTCGACGGTCGTCTCGGCGATGACGCGACCGTCGAACGTCGAGCCGATCGGCGACGCGTGCGTCATCGAGTCGCCGACGCACAGCAGCCCGCGCGCGTGCAGGACGGCCATCCGCGCGGAGAGCCCGGTGCCGGTGGCCGAGCGGTCGAGCCTGCCCGGCGCGATCACGACCGCGTTGCGCGTCACCGCGCCGACGCCGCGCCAGGGCTCCGCGATCTGCACGATCGAGACCCGCTCGTCGAGCTGCGCCTTCGCCGCGGCGCGGATCCGCTCGCCAACACCGCAGATCTCGCTCGCCTCGTGCGGCTCGAGCGCGAACCCGAGTGCCCCGGCGTCCGCGATCGCGTACCACATGCCGCCGAACGCGACGTCCACCGCGAGCGTGCCGAGCCCGTCGACCTCGAGCGGCGCGTCGAGACGCTCCGCGAACGCGGGGACGTTCGTCACCTCGACGCTCTCGACGCGGCCGTCGCGACAGGCGCAGCGCGCCTCGACGACGCCCGCGGGCGCCTCGAGCCGCAGCGTCGTCTCCGGCTCGCGCATCTCCGCCAAACCCGTCTCGAGGATGACCGTCGCGACGCAGATCGTGTTCGAGCCCGACATCGGCGGGTACTCGGTCGGCTCCATCACGATGAAGCCCGCGTCGCAGTCGGGGCGCGTCGCAGGCACGACGAGGTTCGCGTGCGTCGCCACCGAGCCGCGCGGCTCGCGCAGCAGGAACCGGCGCAGGCGGTCGTCGGACCGGAGCGCCCGCATCTGCTCGGCGACCGTCTCCCCGGGCGGCGGGTCGACGCCCGTGACGACGACGTTGCCGACCTCGCCGCCGGCGTGGCAGCCGATCACCGTGATCGTGCGTCGCTCGGCCGGCACGACTGCGACCATCGCACAGCGTCGTCTGTAAGGTTCCCCTTACAGGTGTTCTCCCGCTGTCCCACCGCCGAGGAGCTCGCCCAGCGCCGGCTCGTCCTGCGCCGCTCGGCGTGGCTCGTGGTCGCGCTCCTCGCGATCGGCGCCCTCTCCTGGAAGGCCGTCACGGCCCCGGACGGCGTCACCGATCCGACGGCGCCCGGCGTCCACCTCGGCCACGGCGCGGTCGTCCTCGACAGCGCGCTCCTCGTCTTCCGCGAGGGCCTCGAGGCCGTGCTGGTGCTCGCGGCGTTCACGGCGAGCTTCGTCGGCGCGAACCGCGCGCTGCGACGCCCCGTAATGGGCGGTGCGGCGATTGCGCTCGCCGCGTCCGTCGTCACGTGGTTCGCCGCCATCGCCGTCATCGGCGCGCTCGGCGGGCCCGGGCTCGACGTGCAGGCGGGCACGGGTGTGCTCGCCGTCGCCGTGCTGCTCGTCGTCATGAACTGGTTCTTCCACAAGATCTACTGGACGGGCTGGATCTCGGCGCACAACCGGCGCCGCCGGCGGATGCTGGACGGCGGCGCGGGCCGCGGCGCGCTGCTCGGCCTCGCGGTCCTCGGCTTCACGGCCGTCTATCGCGAGGGATTCGAGGTTGTCCTCTTCCTGCAGAACCTGCGCTTGAAGGCGGGCGACGCGACGGTGCTCGAAGGCGTGGGGCTCGGGCTCGCGTTCACGCTCGCCGTCGGCGTCGCCACGTTCCTGCTCCAGCACCGCCTGCCCTACCGGCGGATGCTCGTCGCGACCGGCGTGCTGCTCGGCTTCGTCCTCCTGGTGATGGTCGGCGAGAGCGTCCAGGAGCTGCAGCTCGCCGGCTGGCTGCCGACGCACACGCTCGGCGTCGCGTTCCCCGGCTGGATGGGCCTCTGGCTCGCGCTCTTCCCGACGGTCGAGGGCATCGTCGCCCAGGTGCTCGCGGCGGCGCTCGTGATCGGCTCGTACGTCCTCGCCGAGCACGTCCGCGTGCGGCGCCCGCGCGCGCGTGCGGCAGAGCGGGCTCGTCTGCGGCCGCTCGCCGACCGGCGCTGAGCGAGTCCCTCCGCGGCGTCTTCGACGCCGTCGCGGAGCGTTACGACGCCGCGCGGCCGGGCTATCCGGGCGAGCTCTTCGACGACCTCGTCGCGCTCGCGGGGCTCGAGCCGGGCGACCGTCTGCTCGAGGTCGGCTGCGCGACCGGGAAGGCGACGCGACCGCTTGCCGAGCGTGGCTTCCGCATCGTCTGCGTCGAGTTCGGCGCGAAGCTCGCCGAGCACGCGCGCCGCGCGCTCGCCGGGCTCCCGGTCGAGGTGCACCGGTCGAGCTTCGAGGAGTGGGAGGGAACCGGCGGCTTCGACCTCGTCTACGCGGCGACCGCGTGGCACTGGATCGATCCCGAGGTCGGCTACCGGAAGGCGCACGCGCTGCTGCGGCCGGGCGGCCACCTCGCTCTGTGGGCGGCGAACCACGCGTTCCCGCCCGGCTTCGACCCGTTCTTCACGGAGATCCAGGACGCGTACGACGCGATCGGCGAGAGCGCCCCCGGGCCGTGGCCGCCGCCTCCGCCGGACGAGACGGCCGACGACGCAGCGCGGATCGAGGCCGGCGGCCTCTTCGGCGACGTGCAGGTCCGGCGCTATGTCTGGGAGGTCGCGTACACGGCGGACGAGTACGTCGCGCTCCTCGACACGTTCTCCGGCCACATCGCCATGGAAGCGCCGAAGCGCGACTACCTGTACGGCGAGATCCGCCGCCGCATCGAGGCGCGGCCGGACGGCCGCGTGCGCCGGCACTGGCTCGCGATCCTGCATGTCGCCCGCCGGCTTGACATGTGACTGTACGGTCACATATGATCGCGTCATGGCGGACGACGACGATGCCGTGTTCCGGGCGCTGGCCGACCCGACGCGGCGCCACCTGCTCGACCGGCTCTACGAGCGCGACGGCCGCACGCTCACCGAGCTGGAGTCGGAGCTGGCGATGACCCGCTTCGGCGTCATGAAGCACCTGCGCGTCCTCGAGGACGCCGGCCTCGTCGTCACCCGCCGCAGCGGCCGGGAGAAGCTCCACTACCTGAACCCGGTTCCGATCCGGCTGATCCACGACCGCTGGATCGACAAGTACACCGAGCATCGCGTGTCCGCGCTCGCGGAGCTCAAGACGCAACTGGAGGACACGGCATGACCACCGCAACCGCGCAGGCGACCCAGGTCTTCTCGATCGCGATCAAGGCCACGCCGGAGGCGATCTGGGAGGCGATCACGACGCCGGAGTTCACGGCGAAGTACTTCCACGGGGCGCGCATCACCGTCGCGCCCGACCACTATCACTCGCTCGGCCCGGACGGCAGCGTCTGGGGCGACGCGGAGGTGTTCGAGTTCGATCCGCCGCGGCTGCTCGTCCACGGCTGGCGCTCCCTCTATGATCCCGAGCTCGCCGAGGAGCCTCCGAGCCGGGTCACGTGGGAGATCGAGCCGCAGGAGAGCGGCTACTGCATGCTCACCGTGACGCACGACCAGCTCGACGCGTCGCCGAAGACCGCCGCGAACATCGCGGGCTGGACGTACATCATCAGCAGCCTGAAGACGCTGCTCGAGACCGGGGTGCCGCTGCCCCGCTGAGGAAGACGCCCGGGCCTGGTTCGGCCGTCCGGGCCGAACCAGGCCCGCGGTACACTCGCTCGCGCGATGAGCCGCTGGCACGCACTCGCCTTCGGGCAGAACGGCTAGTCCGCCGCTTCCGAAAACCGGCGTCCGGGGAAGCGGCGGGACAGGGACGCGCCGGCACGCCGCGTCGTCGACGCGGCGCCGAGCGCGCACCTTCCCGCACGACACGAAAGGGAAGGTGACGGCGATGCCCATGCCGCATCGCACGCAGATGCAGCTGATCAAGCGACGACTCGTCGGCAAGGAGGGCGGCGAGCGCGTGAAGGAGCTTCGCGCGGTGCTCGCGGAGCTGCCCGACTACCGCAACGGCCCGTACGCGGACATCCGCAAGTGGGTGACCGCGCAGATCGAGGAGGCGCGCGTTCGCAAGAAGGCCGTGCACCGCGACTCGCTGGCGGTTCGTCGCGAGGGCGCGGCGCAGATCGCGCTCGTCGGGCCCCCGAACGCGGGCAAGTCGTCGCTGCTGCAGGCGCTCTCGAGCATCCAGATCAGGACGGGCGACTACGCCTTCACGACGACCAGACCGGTGCCGTCGATCACCCTGGTGCACGACGTGCCGGTCCAGCTCGTGGAGATCCCCGGTCTGATCGAGGGCGCGGCGGAGGATCGCGGCGGCGGCCGCGCGCTGCTCGGCGTCCTGCGCGGCGCGGACGCGATCGTGCTCTGCCACGCCGCGAACGCTGCGATCGCCGAGCTCGACGTGATCCGCGCCGAGCTGGCCGCGGCGGGCATCGAGAAGCGGGCGCTGGTCGCGGTGACGAAGCTCGACGAGGCCGACGCGCGAGTGGTCGACCACGTCGCGCGCGCGACGCGACTGCCTGCCGTCGGCGTCTCGATCCTCGACGACGCGAGCCTCGACGCGCTGCGCGAACGGATCTGGGAGCTGACCGGGCTGATCCGCGTCTACCTGCGCCGACCGGGCGCGGAGGACGCGGAGGCGCGGGCGCTCGCGCCGGGCGCGACCGTCGTCGACGCCGCGCGCGCCGTGCACCACGAGCTCGCGTCGACCTGTATCGGTGGGCGCGTCAGCGGGCCGTCCGCGAAGTTCGACGCCCAGCGAGTGGGACGCGAGCACGTCCTCGCCGACGGCGACGTCGTCGAGGTCCTCACGAGGTGACGGCGACCGACGCGGCGAGCGTCAGCGGGACGAGCACCAGGCCGAGCAGCGAGTAGCGCGCGATCGACGGGCGGGCGGCGACTCCGCGAGCCGCCTGCAGCCACAGGAACGCCGAGAGCGAGCCGGTGACCGCGAGGTTGGGGCCGAGGTCGAGGCCGAGGAGCAGCGCGAACGGGTGCGGCGGCGTCACCGCGGAGAAGAGCACGGCGGCGGGCAGGTTGTTGAGCGCGACCGAGCCCGCCGCCGCGACCGCTGCGGTCGTCCAGCGCCCGCTGCCTGCGAGCAGGTGCGCAGGCCCGTGCCAGCTCCGCGCCAGCACGCCCAGCCCGACGGCGACGACGAAGAGCAGTGCCGGCACGCGCAGGTCGAGCCGGGGCCGAAGGCGGCGCACGACGCATGCGCCGATGCCGATCGCCGCCACCGGGAGTGCGGGCTGCGGCAGCAGGACGACGGCGATCGCGGCTGCGACGGTCGCGGCCGCGCCGGCGCGGAGCACGAGCGGAGGCGGCTCGGCGGCGTCGCGGCGGCCGCGGCCCGGCGGGAGCCCGAGCGCGAGGACGAGGAACGTGACGGCGCAGGAGACGAGCCAGGCGGGCAGCATCCGGGCCGCGAACGCGCCGCCGCCCGGCGCGCCGCCGTCCAGCACGAGCAGGTTCGTGAGGTTCGACCCGGGCAGGAGCGTCGACGCCCCGTTCGCGGTCAGCACCGATCCGTACAGGAATGGCGCCTCGCGCAGGCCGCGCGCCCGCGCCGCGTGCACGAGCACCGGCGTCAGGAAGACCACGGCCGTGTCGAGGTTGAGTACGGCCGTGACGCACGCGTCGAGCGCGAGCAGCGCGACGAGCAGGCCGGCGCCGCTGGCGCGCAGCCGCGCCAGGCGGCCGCCGACTGCCTCGAACAATCCGTCCTCGGCGGCCACCGCGCCGACCAGCAGCAGCCCGCCGACGAGGACGAAGGGCGGCCACGTCTGGCCTGCGGCGTCTAGGATTCGGTGTACAAGCATCCTTAACGGTTAAGCAGAGTTAACGATACCCACGCCGCGGCACCCGAAAACGAGCCGCCGCACGGCGGAGGCGCTGGCCCGCGCGGCGCCGCTCGTCAGCCGCTGGATCGAGCGGCTGCTCGCGGCGCACGAGCCGCCGCTGACCGTCACCCAGTACCTGGCGCTGCGGGCGATCGACGAGGAGGGCCTCACGGGCGTCGAGCTCGCGCGGCGCGCGTCCGTCTCCGCGGCGGCGGTCTCGCAGTTGCTGGCGGCGCTCGAGTCGGCCGGCTTCGTCGAGCGGCAGCCCGCGGCGGGCGACCGGCGGCGCCAGCCACTCCGCCTCGGTGCGCGCGGCCGCGAGACGCTCGCCTCGGCCGAGCTACTTCTGCAGGACCGGCTCGCGGCGCTGCTGGCCGACCTGCCGCACCCCGAGGTCGACGCGCTCGGCCGGCTGCTCACGCGGCTCGAGCAGACGCTCACCGACACGGCCCCGCCGCCGCGCCCGCGGCCGCCGAAGCCCAAGCCGCACCACCCGAAGTAGCGTTCGGGCGGTGAAGGCGCCGCCGTATGCGACGGGCAGAGTGGAGGTGGTCCGCCTGCCGGACGGGGAGCGCACGCGCGACGTCGTCGCCGTCGAGGAGCCGCTTGAGATCCGCATCGGCGGTGCGCCGGTCGCGGTGACCATGCGCACCCCCGGCCACGACGAGGAGCTCGCGCTCGGCTTCTGCCTCTCGGAGGGTCTGCGGCCGACGGCGGCGCGCGTGCCGGACGACCTGGGGGCCAACACGATCGAGGTCGACGCGCCGGCCTTCGACCCGGAACGGCTGCGACGGAGCTTCTACACGAGCTCGTCCTGCGGCGTCTGCGGCAAGGGCGCGCTCGAGGCCGTCGCCGTCGAGGCGCCGCTCGTCGAGAGCGACCTGCGCGTCCCCGCGTCGACCATCGCGGTTCTGCCCGAGCGCCTGCGCGCGGCCCAGGCCGCCTTCGAGGCCACCGGCGGGCTGCACGCGACCGGCCTCTTCTCGGCCGCCGGCGAGCTGCTCTGCCTGCGCGAGGACGTCGGCCGCCACAACGCGATGGACAAGGTGATCGGCCGCGCGTTCCTCGACGGCCGGCTGCCGCTCTCGGAGGCGCTGCTCTGCGTCAGCGGGCGGCTCTCGTTCGAGCTCGTCCAGAAGGCCGCCGTCGCCGGCTGCCCGGTCCTGGTCGCGGTCGGCGCGCCGTCGACGCTCGCCCTCGAGCTCGCGACCGACCGCGGCCTGACGGTCTGCGGGTTCGTGCGCGACGGCCGCGTGAACGTCTACACCGAGCGGTGGCGGATCGAGAGCGGCTGACGGGCGCGCTGCTCGTCGGGGGCGCGAGCCGCCGCTTCGGCTCGCCGAAGGCACTCGCGACCCTCGGCGGCGAGACGCTCGCCGAGCGTCTGTGGCGGCTGCTCGGGGAGGCGTGCGACGAGCGGATCGCGGTCGGCAAGTCCGCCGACGGGCTCGCGCTGCCCTTCCCGCTCGTCGACGACGGCTGCGACGTGCGCGCGCCGGTCGCCGGCGTCGTCGCGGCGCTCCGCACGGCGTCGCACGAGACGTGCGTCGTCGTGCCGGTCGACTGCCCGTGGCTGACCGCCGCCACGGTGCGCAGGCTGGGGCGGGAGCGTGCGGTGCCGCAGACGGGCCCGCTTCCGGGCGCCTACGACAGGGCGATGCTGCCGGAGCTCGAGCGGCGGCTCGCCGCGGGCGAGCTGTCGTTGCGCGGCGTCAACCCGCGGGTCGTGACCGTCGACGAACGGGAGCTACGCGATGTCGACGTCCCCGGCGATCTCCGCGACGAGCTCCTCGACTGAGCGCTCGTCGCCCCGGCCGCGCGCGAGCCCCACGAGGTACGTGACGAGCGGCGCGTTGCGCCGGTCGCCGCTCGTGTGCGCGGCGACGCGCGCGAGCTGGAGCAGCGCGCGCTGCTCGTCGCCGCTCAGCCGGATGTCGCCGCCGAGCTTCTCGGCGGCTTCCTCGAGCCAGCTGTGCATCCTCCGAAGCTTTGCACCTCGCCGCTCTCGACGAGCACGGCTCCGGCCGCCGTCTCCAGCTCGAGGCGCCCGTCGACGCGGATGCCGCGGGCGATGCCGGTGACGCCGTCGACCGTCACCTCCCGGCCTCGAAGGCCGTCGCGGGCGGCGATGCGCGGATGCAACGCGGCCAGCCCCTCGTCGTGCCAGGTCGAGTACGCGGACTCGAGCGAACGCAGAAGCTCGACGAGCAGCGGCTCGAGCTCGCGGTCGCGGCCGTCGAGCGTGCGCAGCGAGGCGGCGGGCGTGCGTGCGTCCGCCGGGAGCTGCTCGGTCGTCTGGCGCACGTTCACGCCGATGCCCAGCACGACCGCGCCGTCGCGCAGCTCGGCGAGCCCGCCGGCGACCTTGCCCCCGTCGACGAGCACGTCGTTCGGCCATTTCAGGCTCGCGTCTCGTCCGAGCGCGCGCTCGACCGTCTCCGCCGTGGCGAGGCCGCCGACGAGCGTCAGCTCGGCCGCGCGCCGACCGGGCGGCGGCCGCAGCAGGACGGAGCACAGGAGCGCCGTCCCCGGCGCGTCGACCCAGGTGCGCCCGAGGCGGCCGCGCCCGCCGGTCTGGTGCGAGGACGTCGCGACCGCGCCCTCCGGCAGCGACGGGTCGAGCAGGAGCTGCGTCGACTCGCACTCCTCGACGTGGATGCGCGGCTCGCCGAACACGCCGCACTAGCATCGCGGAACGCGATGCGTGCGCAGGTGCTCGACCGCCCGGGCGCGCCGCTGCGGGCGGCGGAGCTGCCGTCGCGGCGACTCGGCCCGCACGACGTTCGCATCGCCGTCTCGGCCTGCGGCGTCTGCCGTACCGACCTCCACGTGCGCGACGGCGAGCTGCCCGAGCCGAAGCTGCCGCTCGTGCTCGGCCACGAGATCGTCGGCCGCGTCCTCGAGGGCGGCGAGCGCTTCGCCCGCGGCGCACGCGTCGGCGTTCCGTGGCTCGGCTGGACCTGCGGCGAGTGCGCGTATTGTCGCTCCGGCCGCGAGAACCTCTGCCCGCGCGCCCGGTTCACCGGCTACACGCTCGACGGCGGCTATGCCGAGGAGACGGTCGCAGACGAGCGCTACTGCTTCGCGCTGCCGGCCGAGCCCGGCGACGCGCACCTCGCGCCGCTCCTCTGCGCGGGCCTGATCGGCTACCGCGCGCTGCGCTTCGCCGGCGATGCGAGCCGGCTCGGCCTGTACGGCTTCGGCGCCTCCGCGCACATCGTCGCGCAGATCGCGCGCGCCCAGGGCCGGCGCGTGTTCGCGTTGACTCGGCCGGGCGACGACGATGCGCAGCGCCTCGCGCGCTCGCTCGGCGCCGAGTGGGCGGCGGGCACCGACGAGCCGCTGCCCGGCGAGCTCGATGCGGCGATCGTCTTCGCCCCGGCCGGCGAGCTGGTGCCGCACGCGCTAGCGCGGCTGGCGCCCGGCGGCCGGGTCGTCTGCGCCGGCATCCACATGAGCGACATCCCGTCGTTCCCCTACGAGCTGCTGTGGCGCGAGCGCTCGATCGTCTCCGTCGCCAACCTCACGCGCGCCGACGGCGAGGAGCTGTTCGCCTTGCTCGAGACGACGCGCGTCGAGACGACGGTCGAGTCGTATCCGCTCGACGAGGCGGAGGACGTGCTCTCGCGCCTGCGCGCAGGGCGCGTGCACGGCGCGGCGGTGCTCCTTCCGGAAACTCGTCACGGTGCCTGACACCGTAAAACTTCCGTAACGGTGCCTGGCACCGTAAAGCTTCGTAACGGTGCCTGGCACCGTAAAGCTTCGTAACGGTGCCTGACACCGTAAAGCTTCGTAACGGTGCCTGACACCGTGACGACTCAGACACCGTCCGCGGCCGCGAGCGTGGCGAGCGCCTCCCGGCGCGCGACGTCGACAGGCGCTCCGGCCGCAGCCGCGCGAGCCGCCGCCAGCGCGTCGTCGCCGAGCCGCCCGCGGACGTCGGCGAGCGTCCGTTCGTAGTCCTGCTGCTCCTCGCCCTGCATCTGCGTGCCGATCTGCGCGAACAGCGACTCGGAGAGCGCGAGCATCCGCAGCGCCCGCTCGAGGTCGCCGGCCGCGAGGGCGAGCTCGGCGACCATCTCGACCCCGTAGGCGATCACCTCGCGGAAGCCGACCCGCTGCGCGAGGTCGAAGCACTCGGCGATCAGCCGGCGCGCCTCGTCGCGGTCGCCGAGCGCGAGGCGGATGCGCGCGAGGTTGTGCACCGAGATCGCGACCGCGTCGAGGTCCAGCTCACCGCGCCCGTGCTGCAGCGTGAGCGCCTCCTCGATCGTCTGCGCCGCCTCCTCCAGCCGTCCCTGCGTGCGCAGAACCTCGGCGAGGTTCGAGAGCGCTAGCGCGCGCCGGTAGACGTTCGGCTCGGCGGCGAAGAACTCGGCGGCGGACGAGTAGAGCTCGGCGGCGTCGTCGAGCCGCCCTTCCGTGTACGCAACGTTGCCCAGCTCCGAGCGGCACCAGGCCGTGCTGCTCCGGTCGCCGAGCTCGGTGTAGATCTGGAGCGCCCGCTCCAGCTCCGCCCGCGCGTCGCCGAGGAGGCCGAGCCGGTACGCGAACGCGGCGCCGTGGATGAGCGCGAGCGCATGCTCCGTAGGCGGCCCGTTCGCGCTCGAGGCGATCGCGCGGCTCAGGTAGTAGCGCCCCTCGTTGAGATAGCCGCGCACGAACCAGTAGTGGCGGAGCACCGACGCCAGCCGCACCTCCGACACGACGGCGCCCGTCGCCGCGGACCACTCGAGCGCCGCGCGGAGGTTGTCGTGCTCGCGGTCGAGCTCCCCGAGCATGCGCTCGTCGAGCGCGCTCGTGTCGATCGCCTCGGTGGCCGCGAGGAAGTGCTGCGCGTGCCGCTCGCGAACCTCCGCTTCCTCGCCCGCCTCCACCAGGCGCTCGAGCGCGTACTCGCGGATCGGCGCGAGCAGGCGAAACCGGAGCGGGTCGCCGCGCCGGCGGAGCAGGCTGTGCTCGACGAGCAGCTCGAGCGACGAGACGAGGTCGCCCTCGCCGACCACGGCCTCCGCCGCGTCGAGGCTGCAGCCGCCCGCGAAGACCGCGAGCCTCCGCAGCACGCGCTGCTCGCGCTCGGGCAGCAACCCGTAGCTCCAGTCGAGCGTCGCCCGGAGCGTGCGCTGGCGCGCCGGCAGGTCGCGCGCGCCTTCCGCGCTCAGGTCGAGCCCCTGCTCGAGGCGGCGCGCGAGGTCGAACGGCGGCAGCAGCCGGACGCGGACGGCGGTGAGCTCGATCGCGAGCGGCAGCCCCTCCAGCCGCCGGCAGATCGCCGCGACCGCCTCCGCGTTCGCGTCGTCGAGCGTGAAGCCGGGATCGACCGCCTGCGCGCGCGCCGCGAACAGGCGCACCGTCTCGTTCGAGACGAGCTCCTCGAACGACGCGCGCGGTGGCGGGACGGGGAGCGGCGGCACGGGGTACTCGCGCTCGCCCGCGAGCCGGAGCGGTGCACGGCTCGTGACGAGCGCCCGAAGCCTCGGCGCGGCGGCGAGCAGCGCGGCGACCTCGGGCGCGGCCGCGAGCAGCTGCTCGAAGTTGTCGAGCACGAGCAGCAGCGGCCGCTCGGCCATCGCGTCCGCGATCCCGGCGGGCAGAGAGCCCTGGTCGGCGACGTCGAGCGCCTGCGCGATCGCGTCCATCACGAGCGCGGGATCGCCGACGGGCGCGAGGTCGACGAAGACCGCGCCGCCCGATTCGCCGGCGAGCTCCTCGGCGACCGCGAGCGCGAGCCTCGTCTTGCCCGTCCCGCCCGGCCCGGTGAGGGTGACGAGGCGGCTCTCGGCGCGCAGCAGCCCGGCCACCGCCGCCACCTCGAGCCGACGGCCGACGAGGGGCGTGGGCGGGCGCGGCAGGCGGGTCGTGACGGGCTCGGCCGGCGCCGGCGGCGCGAGCGCGGGATCCTGGCGAAGGACCGCCCGCTCGAGCTCCTGCAGCTCCGGCCCCGGCTCGACCCCGAGCTCGTCGACGAGTGTCGCGCGCGCGTCGCGGTACGCGTCGAGCGCGTCCTTCTGCCGGCCGCAGCGGTAGAGCGCGAGGATCTGCTGCGCCCGCAGCCGCTCCCTGTACGGCTGCCGCCGGATCAGCTCGTCGAGCTCGCCGAGCAGGGCCGCGTGGCCGCCGAGCGCGAGCTGCGCGTCGCCGTGCAGCTCGAGCGCCTGGAGCCGCCGCTCCTCGATCGCGGCGGCCGCGGCGGCGACGGGCTGGCCCGCGAGGTCGGCGAGCGGCTCGCCGGCGAAGAGCGCGAGCGCGGTGCGGAGGTCGTCGGCGGCCTCCGCGGGCCGCCCCGCCGCGAGCGCGCGGGCGCCCCGCTCGACCAGGCGCTCGAAGCGGTGCAGGTCGAGCTCGTCGCCGTCGAGCCGCAGCCGGTAGCCGTTGCCGTGCGTCTCGATCCGCTCGGGGCCGAGCGCGCGGCGCAGTCCGTGCACGTAGACCTGCAGCGACGCGGCCGCGTTGCCCGGCGGCTGCTCGCCCCAGACGGCGTCGACCAGGTGGTCGCGGGTCACGACCTCGCCGGCGTGCAGGAGGAGCTCGGCGAGCGTCGCGCGCTGCTTCGGCCCGCCGAGCGGCAGCGGCGCGCCGTCGAGCAACGCCTGAACCGGCCCGAGGATCCGGTACTCGATCGTCTCTCCGACCCCTCCGTCTCGCTCGCCCGCCGGCCGGCGGCGACCTCTTAAGCCGCCGACAAGCCGATCTTAAGCGGCTCCCCCGATGGTGTGGTCGTCACGTCCCGAGAGAAAGGAGCCCCCCGTTGATCCGTGCAGGCGAAAGCATCGAGAACCCCGTCACCGGCGAGCGCATCGTCTTCCGCAAGACCTCGCGCGAGACCGGCGGCGAGGCGGTCGTCATCGAGACCTACGTGAAGCCGAACGGCTTCGTGGCCGCCGCCCACGTCCATCCGTCGCAGGAGGAGCGCTTCGAGGTGCTCCGCGGCAGCGTCGGGTTCCGGCTCGGCCGCAAGAAGATGGTCGCCGGGCCCGGCCAGCGGCTGACCGTCCCCGCAGGAACGCCCCACAAGTTCTGGAACGCCGGCGACGAGACCGCGGTCTTCGTGTGCGAGATCCGCCCGGCGCTGCAGTTCGAGTCGCTGATCGAGACGATGTTCTCGCTCGCGGCCGAGGGCAAGACGAACCGCAAGGGCATGCCGAACCCGCTGCGGCTCGCGGTGATCGCGCAGGCGCACTTCGACACGGTGCAGCTGCCGTTCCCGCCGGCGATCATGCAGCGGATCGGGCTCGCACTCGGCGCCCCGATGGGCAAGCTGCTCGGCTACGCGCCCGTCTACGTGCCGGGCGAGGCGGCCGCGGCCCCGGCCACGGCATGAAGCGGCGCGTCCTGATCGGCTCGGTCGTCCTCGCCGCCCTCGCCCTCGCGCTGCTCGGGGTCCTGCTCGGAACCGGCCGGCGGCTGAGGATGGCGTAGCCCGCGAACCCGGTTCGGCCGGACGGCCGAACCGGGTTTCGGGGGGTCAGGCGGCAAACCCCTCGAGGGCGGCTTCGACCAGCGCCGGGAGGGTGCGCAGGTTGTAGCCGCCCTCGAGCACGGCGGCGACGCGCGGCGCGAGCTGCGTCGCGCGCCGCGCCAGCTCGCCGAACGCCTCCGTCGAGAGGCGGAGGCCGGCGAGCGGGTCCTCGACGTGCGCGTCGAAGCCGCAGGAGACGAGCAGCAGCTCGGGCTCGAAGCGGCGCACCGCGTCCTCGACGCCGCGCCACGCCTCCAGGTACTCCTCGTCGCCGGTGCCGGCCGGGAGCGGGACGTTCAGGACGGTCTCGCCCTGGTCGTCCGGGCCGCCGGTGCCGGGATAGAACGGCCACTGGTGCAGCGAGCAGAAGAGGATCGACGGGTCGTCGCCGACGACGTCCTGCGTGCCGTTGCCGTGGTGGACGTCCCAGTCGACGATCGCCACGCGCTCGACGTCCTGCTCCGCCTGGGCCCGGCGGGCCGCGATCGCGACCGAGTCGAAGAGGCAGAAGCCCATCGGCCGGCCGCGCTCGGCGTGGTGGCCGGGCGGACGGGCGAGCGCGAAGCCGCCGCGCCGCGCCGCCTCGACCGCCGCCCCGGCCGCGAGCAGCGCGGCCTCGTAGCTCGTCTCCGTGCAGATCGTGTCCGGGTCGAGCCAGCCGCGCGCCGTCCGCACCTGCTCCAGGACCTCCGGCGCGTGGCAGCGGAGGACGTCCGCCTCCGTCGCGGGCTCGCACTCGGCGAAGGCGAGCTCGCGGTGGAGCACCGCGATCCGCTCCTGCGACTCCGGATGGCCGCCCGTCGGGTGGAGGGACGTGAACGCGGGGTGGCTGACGACGTCCACGCGGCCGTCAGGCCCGCTCGGCCAGGCGCTGCGAGAGGGCGTTCAGGCCCAGCTCCTGCGCGTGCGCGGACGCGCGGGCCCAGTCGGGCGGGGTCGGGCCGAGCGCCGGGAGCGGCGCCTGCGGGTCCATGGTGGCGATCCGCAGGTAGAGGCGAAGATCGTCGGCGACGGTCGAGAAGCGCCCGGCCGCGAGCGCGGCCTCCAGCGATCCGTACTGCCGCAGCACGTCGGCCGCCTTCTTCGGGCCGACGCCGGGCGCGCCCGGGATGCGGTCGGACGAGTCGCCACGGAGCGCGATGAAGTCGGGCACCTGCTGCGGCTCGACGCCGTAGCGCTCGCGCACCTCCGCGGGCCCGACCCGCCTCAGCTCCGAGACACCCTTCACCGGCTGCAGCACGCTGACGCGGTCGGAGACGAGCTGGAACGCGTCGCGGTCGGACGTCGCCACCACGACCGCGCCCGGCCACGCGCGCGCGGCGGCGGCCAGGAAGTCGTCGGCCTCGTAGCCCGGCGCCTTCGCGACGTGGAAGCCGAACGACGCGACCGCCTCCGGCAGCAGGCCGAGCTGCTCGAGGATCGAGTCCTCGAACTCGCGGCCCGACTGGTACGACTCGAGCGCCTCGTGCCGGTAGGTGGGCGTGTCGAGGGAGTCCCACGCGACGAGCACGGCCTCGGGCTGCTCCGCCTCCCACAGCCGCAGGAGGAAGTTCGAGAAGCCGACGATCGCGTTCAGGCGGATCGACTTCGGCAGCGCGTGGTACGCGCGGTGCGCGAGCGAGTCGCCGTCGATCGCGAGCAGGAGCCCGCTCACGTCAGGAGACGGTGTCACCGGTATTGCCGAGCGAGGCCTCGAGCTCGCCGATCGCGTGCATCAGCCGCTGCGTCGCGATGCGCGCGGCGCGGGCGGGCGCCACGTCGCGCAGGTCGTCGACCGGCACCGGCGGGCCGTAGCGCACGCGCATCGGCGCGAGCCGCCAGATCGACTCCGTGCCGGCGATCCCGGCCGGGACGAGCGGGACGCCCGCCCGGAGCGCGATCCGCGCCGCGCCGGAGCGCGGCTGCGCGTCGTGCTTCTTCCGCAGCCCCTTCCGGCGTCGCGTGCCCTCGGGGAACATCGCGACCACGTTGCCCTCGCGCGCGAGCGCGACCGCGGTGCCGAGGGCGTCCCGGTCGGCGCGGCCGCGGTGCACGGCGAAGGCGCCGCACGCGTGCAGCACCGGCCCGAGCGGGAACCAGAACAGCTCGGCCTTCGCCATGAAGCGCAGGAACCGGCGCGGCCACAGGGCGAGCCCGAGCGGCCACGGGTCGAGGTTCGAGACGTGGCCCGCCGCGAGGACGAAGCCGCCGGCCGGCGGCAGGTGCTCCCTCCCGTCGGCGCGGTAGCGGAAGACGAACCGCACGACCGGCCACGAGAGGGCGGCGATGAGCGAGTAGACGACGCTGGGCCTGATCGGGCGCGCCACGGCGTCGAGTATCGCGAATCGCGACCACGGCGCTATCGTGGCGCGCTGACATGAGCCCAGACACGCGGAACGGGCGCCGGCTCGTCATCGTCGAGAGCCCCGCGAAGGCGAGGACGATCGCCGGCTACCTCGGTCCCGAGTACATGGTCGAGTCCTCGATCGGGCACGTCCGCGACCTGCCGAACAGCGCCGCGGAGATCCCCGCCGCCCGCAAGGGCGAGCCGTGGGCGCGGCTCGGCGTCGACGTCGAGCACGACTTCGAGCCGCTCTACGTCGTCGACACGAAGAAGAAGAAGGTCGTCAGCGAGCTGCGGGAGAAGCTGAAGCAGGCGGACGAGCTCCTGCTCGCGACGGACGAGGATCGCGAGGGCGAGGCGATCGCATGGCATCTGATCGAGGTGCTGAAGCCGAAGGTGCCGGTGCGCCGCATGGTCTTCCACGAGATCACGCGGCCGGCGATCGAGCGGGCTCTGCAGGAGACGCGGCAGATCGACGACAGGCTCGTCGACGCGCAGGAGACGCGGCGCATCCTCGACCGGCTGTACGGCTACGAGGTCTCGCCGGTCCTCTGGCGCAAGGTGATGCAGGGCCTGTCGGCGGGCCGTGTGCAGTCGGTCGCGACGCGGCTCGTGGTCGAGCGCGAGCGCGAGCGGATGGCGTTCGTCGCGGCCGGCTACTGGGACGTCGAAGGAACCTTCGTGCCCGGCGACTTCGCGGCGCGCCTCGTCTCGGTCGACGGGCGGCGCGTCGCGCAGGGGCGCGACTTCGACCGCGGCGGCCGTCTGACGTCCGCCGACGCGGTGCAGCTCGCGGAGGAGGACGCACGCGGGCTCGCGGCCGCGCTCGACGGTGCGACGTTCCGCGTCTCGTCGGTCGACGAGAAGCCGTACACGCGGCGGCCGGCGCCGCCGTTCATGACGTCGACCCTGCAGCAGGAGGCGAGCCGCAAGCTGCGCCTCTCGTCGCAGCAGACGATGCGTGTCGCCCAGCGCCTCTACGAGAACGGCTACATCACCTACATGCGCACCGACTCGACGACGCTGAGCGAGTCGGCGCTCGCGGCCGCGCGCGACCAGGCGCGCGCCCTCTACGGCGCCGACGCCGTCCCGGCCGAGCCGCGGCGGTACGAGCGGCGCGTGAAGAACGCGCAGGAGGCGCACGAGGCGATCCGTCCCGCCGGCGACCGCTTCCGAACGCCCGACGACGTGCAGCGGGAGCTACGCGGCGACGAGTTCCGGCTCTACGACCTCATCTGGAAGCGGACGGTCGCCTCGCAGATGGCGGACGCGCGAGGGCAGACGGTGTCGGTGCGCATCGCAGCCGACACGGGCGACGGGCGGGCGGTGGAGTTCGGCACCGCCGGCACGGTGATCACGTTCCGCGGCTTCCTGCTCGCGTACGAGGAGGGCCGCGACGAGCCGCTCTCGGGCGAGGCGGAGGAGCGCCGGCTGCCGCCGCTGCGCAAGGGCGACGAGCTGCGGGCGACCGCGCTCGAGCCGGAGGGGCACTCGACGTCGCCACCCGCGCGCTTCACGGAGGCGGCGCTCGTGAAGGCGCTCGAGGAGCGCGGCATCGGGCGACCGTCGACGTACGCGTCGATCATGGGCACGATCCTCGACCGCGGCTACGTCCGCAAGCAGGGGCAGGCGCTCGTGCCGGAGTTCCTCGCGTTCGCCGTCGTCAACCTGCTCGAGCAGCACTTCGGCCGCCTCGTCGACTACGAGTTCACCGCCCGGATGGAGGACGACCTCGACCGCATCGCGAGCGGCGAGGAGGGGCGCACCGCGTGGCTCGGGCGCTTCTACTTCGGGCACGACGGCGAGGAGGGCTTGAAGGAGCTCGTCGAGGACCTCGGCGAGATCGACGCGCGCGCGATCAACACGATCGAGCTCGGCGACGGGATCGTCGTGCGCATCGGCCGGTACGGCCCGTACCTCGAGCAGGACGGCCGCCGGCAGACGCTGCCGCCGGACCTCGCGCCCGACGAGCTGACGCTCGAGCGCGCGAAGGAGCTGCTCGCGCAGGGCTCGCAGGACCGCGAGCTTGGCGTCGACCCCGCCACCGGTCACACGATCGTGCTTCGCACGGGCCGCTACGGGCCCTACGTGACCGAGGCGATCGGCGACGACGGCGACGGCGCGAAGCCGCGCACCGCGTCGCTGCTCCAGTCGATGTCGCCGGAGGCGCTGACGCTCGACGACGCGCTTCGCCTGCTCTCGCTGCCGCGCACGCTCGGCGAGTCGGACGGCGAGGAGGTTGTCGCAGCCAACGGCCGCTACGGGCCGTACGTGAAGAAGGGGAAGGAGACGCGTTCGCTGCAGCGCGAGGAGCAGCTCTTCACGATCACGCTCGACGAGGCGCTCGCGCTGCTCGCGGCGCCGCGCACGCGCGGTAGGCGCTCGGCTGCGCCGCTGCGCGAGCTCGGCGCCGATCCCGCGAGCGGCAAGCCGATCGTGGTGAAGGAGGGGCGCTTCGGCCCCTACGTCACCGACGGCGAGACGAACGCGAGCCTGCGCGGCGCTGACACGGTGGAGGGAGTGACGCTCGAGCGGGCGGCCGAGCTGCTGCTCGAGCGGCGCGAGCGCGGCGCGACGCCGCGACGGCGCCGCTCACGAAAGCGCTCGTAGCGCGGTTCTTCACGAAGACGCAACACTTTCGCCAAACATTTCGAGCCGGCCGGCGTCCATACTCACGGGGCAGCTTGCGGGAGGAGGGCCGCCGCACGGAATTGCATCGCCGGTGCGGGCGTTGATCCAGCCCAGGACGCCCTGGGGCTGGTGCGCGGCGGCCGGACCCCGTAAGGTGGGAAGGTTTGCAGAGGCGATCGCAGAAACGAAAGGACATCGAAGACCCGTTGACCCAGAGCCAGCTGTCCGAACTGCTTGAGACCGAAAGCGCCCGTGCGCTGCTCGAGGCGGGTGAGGAGCGGGGCTGGATCGAGCCCGCCGAGCTCGAGGCGTTCGTCGTCGAGAACGACCTCGCCGAGCCCGACACGGAAGACCTGGTCCGCGAGCTCGAGCGCATCGGCCTCGAGGTGCGCGAGCCCGTCGTCGAGGAGAAGAACACGAAGGCGCAGCCTGAGCCGGTCGTCTACGAGGCCGACGTGCCGTCGGGCGCGGGCGACAGCCTGCAGCTCTTCCTCGCCGACGTCGGCAAGCACAAGCTCCTCACCGCGCACGAGGAGGTCGTGCTGGCGAAGGCGATCGAGCGCGGCGACGGGCGCGCGAAGCGGCGCATGATCGAGTCGAACCTGCGGCTCGTCGTGTCGATCGCGAAGGGCTACCGCGGGCTCGGCGTGCCGTTCCTCGACCTGATCCAGGAGGGGACGCTCGGCCTGAACCGCGCGGTCGAGAAGTTCGACTGGCGCCGTGGCTACAAGTTCTCGACGTACGCGACCTGGTGGATCCGCCAGTCGGTGCAGCGCGCGGTCGCGAACCACGCGCGCACGATCCGCGTGCCGGTGCACGTCGTCGAGCGGCAGCAGAAGCTCTCGCGCGCGGCGCGCCGGCTCGAGGTGGAGCTCGGCCGCGAGCCGACGAAGCAGGAGCTCGCGGAGGCGACGGGCCTGCCGATGCAGCACGTCGACGAGGCGCTCTCGGCGGCGTCCGCGTCCGTGTCGCTGAACCAGACGGTCGGCGCGGACGACGAGGGCGAGCTCGGCGATCTGTTCGCCGACCGCGAGGCGGTCGACCCGTTCGACGAGGCCGAGGAGTCGCTGCGCCGCCAGAACATCCGCAAGGCGCTCGACGCGCTGCCCGAGCGGGAGCGGCGCATCCTCGAGCTGCGCTTCGGCTTCGACGGCGAGCCCTGGACGCTCGAGGCGATCGGCCACGAGCTCGACCTGACCCGCGAGCGCGTGCGCCAGCTCGAGGGCCAGGCGCTGTCGCGGCTGGCCGCGCTCCGCGAGCTGGCCGGGCTGGCGGCGTAGGCCGAAACTCCCGTCCTTAGTTCACGTAGTGAACTAAGGACGCGGGTTCCCGCCCTAGCGGCAGCGGAAGGTCTGCGTTCCGCTGCCGTACTTCGCCGGGAAGCGGTAGCGCAGCGCCGTCAGCTCGCGCTTGCCGGCGCAGGAGCGCGGGCCGGACAGCATCACGTGGGCGGGGTACGTATGGAAGCGGCCCGCGGCGCAGCTCGGCGTGCAGTCGTTGACGTGCGCGGTGCCCGTCGCCGTGGCATGCGTGGCGGTCCAGGTCGACCAGCGGAGACCGGTGAAGTAGAGGTTCGCGTCGGCGCACGCGGCGATGATCGAGCGCGGCCGCACGATCGGCTTCGGGCTCGCCGCGGTGTACGCGCGGCAGCCGACGAAGCCGGGCAGCCGGGCCGCGTCCGAGGCGGGGCCGAGCGCGGGAACCGCGAGCGCGATCGCCGCCGCGGCGACGCACGCCACGGCGCCGGCGGACGCGAGCCTCACGTCGCCCCTCCCGAGCCGCTCGCCACGGGCTCTCGAGGCGCCCGAAGCTGCTCCGCGCGGCGGAGCGCCTCCTCGTCGTACAGGTGGCACTCGACCTCGACGACGCCCGCCGGCAGCAGCCTCGGCGAGAGCGGCTCGTGCCACTCGATCTCGAGCGCGCCGTTCGCCGGCTCGAGGCGCTTCACCCCGCGCCAGAAGGGATCCGCGGGATCCGCGTCGCGAGCGGTCTCGAGGACCTGCATCGCCCGCCCGGGGTCGCCGACGGGGAGGCGCACCCGCGTCTGCGGCGTGTCCAGGGGGTCGAGGCTGCCGAGGGCGGCCTGCTCGGCCTCGTACCGCTCCTCCTCCAGGTGCGCCCAGCGCCGCTCGAGCAGCTCGCGCAGGTCGCGCGACTCCCAGCCGCAGACCTCGAACGCGCGCGGGCAGCGCGGGTGGAACGAGCATCCGAGCGGGGGCCTCGACGCGTCGGGCACCTCGCCGCGCGGCAGGTCGCGCGGCACGCTGCGGCGCGGGTCGGGCTCCGGGATCGCCTTGAGCAGCGCCTGCGTGTACGGGTGCCGCGGGTTCTCGTAGATCTCCTCCGAGGGGCCGATCTCGACGATGCGACCGAGGTACATGATCGCGATGCGGTCGCAGAAGAACTTGGCCGTCGCGAGGTCGTGTGTGATGTAGAGGTACGTGAGGTCGAGCTCGTTCTTCAGCGCGAGCATCAGCTCGAGGATCTTCGCCCGCACGCTCATGTCGAGCATCGAGACGGGCTCGTCCGCGACGAGGAGGACCGGGCTGAGGATGATCGCGCGCGCGATCACTGCGCGCTGCTTCTGGCCGCCGGAGAGGTCGGACGGGTACTTGTCCATGAACTGCTCTGCGGGCGCGAGGCCGACGCGCTCGAGCGCGGAGGCGACCTGCGCACGCAGCTGCTCGCGGCTTCCGGCGACGCCGTGGATCTCGAGCGGGTGGCCGACTGCCTGCGCGATCGTCATCGCCGGGTTCAGCGACGCGTGCGGGTCCTGGAACACGACCTGGATCCGCCGGCGCAGCCTGCGCAGGTCGCGTTCGCGCAGCCCGGTCAGCTCGCGGCCCTCGAAGACGACGCTGCCGGCGGTGGCGGGGACGAGGCCGAGCAGCGTCCGGCCGAGCGTCGTCTTGCCGCTGCCCGACTCGCCGACGAGGCCGAGCACCTCGCCTTTGCGCAGCTCGAGCGAGACGTCGTCGACCGCCCGCACCGCCGCGCCCTCGCGGCCGATCAGCCGGTCGAGGAAGTTGCCGCGGATCGAGTAGTACGTCTTCAGCCCGCGGACCGAGACGAGTGGCTCCTCCGAGGAAATGCCCGTCCTTAGTTCACTTCGTGAACTAAGGACGCGGGTGTCGTCCGTCATGCCTCCTCCGCGACGGCGATCGCCTCGCGCTCGAGCGGCTGCGTGCCGCCGGGCGGGATCGCCGACTCGGGCCCGTGCAGCCAGCAGAGCACGCGGCGTCCCGGCTCCGGGCGCGTCTCGATCGGCACCTTCGCCGGGCACACCGCCATCACGTCCGGGCAGCGCGGGTGGAAGCGGCAGCCGCTCGGCGGGTCGATCAGGTTCGGCGGCGCTCCCGGGATGGAGTGGAGCTCGGTGGTGTCGAGCGAGATCGTCGAGCGCAGCAGCTCGCGCGTGTAGGGATGGCTCGGCTCCGCGAAGACGTCGCGCGCCGGCCCCTCCTCGACGATCTGCCCCGCGTACATGACGGCCACGCGGTCGCACGACTCGGCGACGATGCCGAGGTTGTGCGTGACGAGCATCAGCGCGGTGCCGAAGTTGCGCTTCAGGTCCGAGAGCAGCGCCAGGATCTGCCCTTCGACGATCACGTCGAGCGACGTCGTCGGCTCGTCGGCGACGAGCAGCTTCGGGCGCAGCACGAGCGCGAGCGCGATCATGATCCGCTGCCGCATCCCGCCCGAGAACTCGTGCGGGTACTGGTTGAAGCGTGTCGGCGGGATGCCCATGCGGCCGAGCGTGTCGAGCGAGCGCCGGCGGATCTCGCGGCTCGTGAGCTTCCGCTCGTGCTGCTCGAGCGTCTCCCGGAACTGGTCCGAGATTCGCATCAGCGGGTTGAGCCGCGTCATCGGCTCCTGGAAGATCAGTCCGAGCTCCGGGCCGCGCATCCGCCGCAGCGTCTTCGGCGGCAGGTCGATCAGGTTGCGGCCGCCGTAGAGCACCTCGCCGTTCGCGCGCGCCCCCTCCGGCAGCAGCCCGAGGATGCCGCGGCCGAGCGTCGACTTCCCGCAGCCGGACTCGCCGACGAGGCCGAGGACCTCCGATTCGCCGATGTCGAGCGACACGCCGTCGACTGCGCGCACCGGGTGGCCCGGCGTCCCGTAGTACACGCGCAGGTTGCGGACCGAGAGCAGCGGCGGGGGCGAGCTCACTGCTCGTCCTCCTCGACCAGCGGCTCGATGGTGATCGCCCCGGGCGTCTGCGCCTCGAACTCGATGCGCCCGAAGCGGCGCCGGCGGAGGACGGGGTTGATCGTCTCGTTGAGCCCCTCGCCGAGCAGCGTCAGCCCGGTGACGAGCAGCACGATCGCGAGTCCGGGGAAGAGCCCCGTCCACCAGATGCCGGACGAGGCGTCGGAGACGGCGCGGTTGATGTCGTAGCCCCACTCGGCGCCCTGCGTGGGCTGGATGCCGTAGCCGAGGAAGCCGAGCGCCGCGAGCAGCAGGATCGCGTCGGCCGCGTTCAGCGTCGCGATCGGGGGCACGTTCTGGACGACGTTGAAGAACACGTACTTGCGTATCACCGTGCGCGGCCGCGCCCCGAGCGCCCGCGCGGCGTCGACGTACGGCTCCTCGCGCACGCTGATCACGTGGTTTCGGACCACGCGGAAGTAGAGCGGCACGTAGGCGACCGTGATCGCGATCGCCGCCGTCAGGACGCCCTGGAAGTTCCCGAGCAGGAACGCGATCACGATCGCGATCAGCAGGTACGGGAACGCGAACAGCGCGTCCATGATCAACACGAGCCCGCGGTCGAGCACGCCGCCGAAGTAGCCGGAGATGAGGCCGAGCGGCACGCCGACGGTGAGCGCCATCGCGAGCGCGATCACGACCACCTTCAGCTCCGTCTGCGCGCCCCAGATCACACGGGCCATCACGTCCGTCGACTGCACGGTCGTCCCCATCCAGTGCTTCGACGACGGGTGCGCGAGCTGCGCGAAGCGCACGCCGCCGGACCGGTACTGGTTGAAGTTGTACGGCGAGATCACGGACGCGAAGAGCGCGAGCACGATGAAGAAGACGGTGATCGCAGCACCCGACCAGAGCATCCAGCGCGCGATCCCGCGCGCCTCGCGGATCGGCTTCACCGCGCGGCCGAGCGCCATCACGCCGGCGCGGCCGCGCAGGGAGCGGATCGGAGCGGCGGCGGTCGCCATCAGTACCGGATCCTCGGGTCGACGTACGCGTTGATGAAGTCGACGAGCACGCTGACCGCGACGACGACGAGCGCGAACACGACGATGATCCCCTGCACGGCCGTGTAGTCGCGGTTCTCGAGGTAGGTGACGAGCGCGTGGCCGATGCCCGGCCAGTTGAAGGTCGTCTCGGTCAGCACGGCGCCGCCGAGGAGCAGCGCCATGTTGAGGCCGACGACCGTGATCACCGGCACGAGCGCGTTCTTGAACGCGTGGTGGAACACTACGCGGTGCTCCGGGATCCCGCGGGCGCGCGCGGCCTCGATGTAGTCGTCGCGCAGCGTCCGGATCACGTTCACGCGGATCAGGCGGATGAAGATGCCGGCCGTCGTGAGGCCGAGCGTCGCCGCCGGCAGCGCGAGGTGCTCGAAGACGTCCTTGAGCGCGCTCCAGTTGCCGTCGATCAGCGCGTCGACGACGAAGATGTTCGTGTGCGTCTTCAGCAGCGCCTGCGTGAGCGGGCTCGCCTGGTCGGAGGTCGGCAGCCAGTTCAGCCAGACGCCGAAGACGAGCTGCGCCATCAGTCCGAGGAAGAAGACGGGCGTCGCGTAGACGACGATCCCGAACAGGCGCCCGAAGACGTCGAGCGGCGTGTCGCGGTACCGTCCGGCGACGAGGCCGACGAGCACGCCGACGACGATCGCGACGAGCATCGCGAAGAACGTCAGCTCGAGCGTCGCCGCGCCGTTCTGCGTGATGATCTGCGAGAGCTTGCGGTTGTCGGTGATCGTCGTGCCGAAGTTGCCGCGCAGGATGTCCCAGAGGTAGTCGCCGTACTGCTGATAGAGCGGCTTGTCGAACCCGAGCCGGTGCGTGATCTGCTGGACGTACGCGGCGGGGACGTGGCCGCCGAGCGCCGCCTGGATCGGGTTCCCCGGCGCCACCCGGAGCAGCAGGAACACCATCGTGAGCAGGATCAGCACCATGGGGACGACGAGCGCGAGGCGCGTCAGGAGATACGTTCTGAGCGAGGTTCCGGCCACGGTTCGAGGTTACTCGGAAGGGGCGCCCCGCACGGGGCGCCCCTTCGTCGAGGTGGGTTCTCCTACGACTTCGACAGCAGCCAGAACCGCATGTAGTACGCGGCGTCCAGCGTGGAGTTGACGCCCTGGATGTTGCTCTTGCTGACGGCGATCATGTTCCCCTGCCAGTAGGGGATCGTCGGCAGGTCCTTCGCTCCCAGCGTCTGCATCGCCCGGAGGGCGGCCATGCGTGCGCCGTTCGTGCGGGCGGCCCGCTCCTGCGCGATCAGCTTGGTCATCTTCGGATCGCTGTAGCCGTTGTTGTAGAAGGCGTTCGGCTGGTAGAAGGAGACGGTGTAGTCGTCGGCGTCCGGATAGTCCGGGAACCAGCCGAGCTGGAACGCGCCGTACGTCTTGCCGAGCGCGCCGCTGTACTGCGCCCACTCGGCCGACTTCAGCGTCACCTTGAACAGGCCGGACGAGTTGAGCGACCGCTGGATCTCGGCGTACTCGTCGGCCGACGCGTCGCCGTAGTGCGACGGCGTCCACCAGATCGTGATCGGCAACGGCGTCTTGACGCCCGCCTTCGCGAGCACCGCCTTCGCCTTCGCGACGCTCGGCGACGCTCCGTAGAGCGACTTGAACGCGTCGATGTGCCCGGGCAGGCCGGCCGGCACCATCGAGTAGAGCGGCACCACGGTGTTGTGGTACACGCGCGTCGCGATGTCCTGCCGCGGGATCAGGTACGCGATCGCCTTCCGCACCGCCAGGCTGTTGAACGGCGGCCTCACGACGTTGAACACGAGGTAGCGGATGACGACGCCGTGCCCGGAGTGCACGACGATGCCCTTCTCCTTCTTCAGCGACGCGAGCTCGGTCGGCGTGAACGACTGGAACGCCATGTCGATCTCGCCCTTCTCGAGCGCGAGCTTCATCGTCGACGACTTCGAGTAGTAGTTGATGATGATGCCGCCGTTCTTCGGCTTCGGCCCCCAGTAGAACGGGTTCGGCGTGAGGACCGCCTGCTGGCCCGGCGTGAACTTCACGAGCTTGTACGGGCCGGTCCCAACCTGGGGATCCGTGTTCGACAGGATCTTGTTGAACGGGTACTTCGCCTTCGGGACGACGTAGCCGGCGTTGGTCGAGAGGATGTACGGCCAGATCGAGTCCGGCTCCTTCAGGTGGAAGACCACCGTGTACGGCCCGCTGACGGTCGTGCTCTTCAGGTTCGAGAGGAGCGTCCAGATGCCCTGGTCGCCCTTGATCTTCAGCACGCGGTCGAACGACCACTTGACGTCCGCCGAGGTCATCGGCGTGCCGTCGGAGAACTTGACGTTGTGGCGCAGCCCGCACGTCCACGTCTTCAGGTTCGCCGAGGCCTTGCAGCCGGTCGCCAGCACGGGCTGCAGCTTCGCGCCGTGCGGGAAGCCGTACAGGCCCTGGAAGAGCGGCAGGTCGAGCGTGAACGAGTCGTAGTCGTACTGGTTCGCCGGATCGATGTTCACGACCGTCCCCGTCGTTCCGTCGATGATGACGTTGGACGCGGTGGCGTGCTTGCCAGCGAGCGGTCGCGACAGGCCCGTGCTCGCGCCGACCGCCGCGACGGCGACGGCGACGAGCCCGAGCAGGGCCGCGAGTCGCAGTCCGGTTCTCCGATTCATGGGCTTCCTCCGGGGGTTGGGTGGGACAAGTATCTACTGTGACGCGTGCAGGTGATACTCGGTTTGTGAATGAGAGGAGCGTGTCCACTCTGCGGCCGGACGGTCCGCTCGTCGGCCGCCTGGTCCGTGTCGAGCCGATCGAGGAACGGCACCGGGACGGGCTGCGGGAGGCCGCCGAGCGGGAGCCTCACATCCACCGGTACACCAATCTCTACACGTTCGGGTTCGACCGCTGGTTCGACCTGGCGCTGGCGGCCGAGCACGAGGTGCCGTTCGTGGTCGTCGTCGACGGGCAGCCGGCCGGGTCGACCCGCTACCTCAACGTCGACCCGCTCCACCGCCGGGTCGAGATCGGCTGGACGTGGCTCGAGCGCGCCCGGTGGGGAACGGGCGCGAACGTCGAGACGAAGTTCCTGCTGCTCCGGCACGCCTTCGAGGTCTGGGGGGCGATGCGGGTGGAGTTCAAGACGGACGCCCGCAACCTGCGCGTGCGCGGCGCGCTCCTCGGCATCGGCGGCCGCTTCGAGGGCATCTTCCGGAAGCACATGATCCTGCCCGACTCGGTGCGCGACTCCGCCTGGTACGCGATCGTCGACGACGACTGGCCGGACGTGCGGCGGATGCTCGAGGAGAAGATCGCGAAGCACGCCGGGTCGTGAGGTGCCGCGTCGAGGTCGCGGCGCTGCGGGCCGAGCCGGCGGACGACGCGGAGCAGGTGACGCAGGCGCTCGCCGGCGAGCCGCTCGAGGTGCTCGAGCGGCTCGAGGAGTGGACGCGCGTGCGGACGGCGTACGGGTACCCCGGCTGGATTCGTTCGGCGGCGCTCGAGGAGGGCGTGGGGGAGCTGCCCTCGGCGTCGGTCGGGTCGCCCCTCGAGGCGGCGCGCACGTTTCTGGGTGCGCCGTACGAGTGGGGCGGGATGACGCGGCGCGGGATCGACTGCTCCGGCCTCGTCCACATGGCGTACCGCCGGGCGGGACGGCTGGTGCCTCGCGATGCGTGGCAGCAGGCGAAAGCGGCCTCGCCGGTGGGGGAGGGCGTCGCCGCACCGGGGGATCTCGTCTTCTACGGCGACCCGGGCGGCCGCGCCGACCACGTCGCCTTCTGGCTCGGCGACGGCCGCATCCTGCACGCGACGGCGCGCGACGGGCTCGGCGTCGTCGAGGAGCCCGAGCCGGCCGAGTTGCGCGCGCGTCGGCGTTCGCTCGGCCGCCTCTAGCTCACTCGAAGGAGGTAGCGAAATGGCGGCTAAAGCCCCTGGAGGGCTGCGCCGATACGGAGGACGTGAACGCTGCGGAGCGCAACGCCATTCTCATGCGCTATCGGGAGCACACGGCTCGGTTCGAGTCCGTCGCGGCTCGCCGTGACGCGGCCCCGAGCGTGGTGCCGCTCGGGAGCCCTCAGGCCGAGACCGGGCTCGAGCCGACGGCGCGCGAGACCGAGGTGCTCCAGCTGATCTCGGACGGCCTCGTCAACCGCGAGATCGGCGAGCGGCTGTTCCTGAGCGAAGAGACGGTGAAGAGCCACGTCCGCCACCTGCTGGCCAAGCTCCAGGCGCGCAGCAGAGCCCACGCCGTCGCGGTTGGCTTCCGGCGTGGGCTCATCAGCTGACGTCTCTCAGGAGGTTTTCGACCGCCTGTGCGCAATCCCACGAATGGGGGACGCACTCATGGCAGAAAACCAGTTTCGTGTGTCGGTTCCTACCAGACCGACCAGCCGCCGGCGACCCTGCCGCGGCGGACCAGATCAACAAACTTGCGCATACCGGACTCCCGTTCTCAGACTGACGGCTAGGCGAGGTTATCACCCGTTTGGGTGACATGTCAATTTTCGCGCGGATTCAGCAAGTAGCGGCGGATCTGAGCACGGCGGTGACCGTCTACATCGGCGCGCTCATGGTCGCCGCATGTGGGCTTCTCGCGGGACTTCTTCTCGCGCACACTGGAATCGGAAACTGGGCGGGCGTCATCGGACTGGCTACGGTGGCCGCGCTGGGGGAGGGCGGCCGGATCAAGGTCCGTGGCGAACTGCGGATCTCGATCTCCCTGCTCCCAGCCGTCTGTGCGGCTGTTCTGTATGGACCGCTCGCGGCAATGGCCGTGTTCGGTGCTTCGGTCGTGGGCCTTCCGTTCCCTGCTGCGGGCCGATTGACCTATCTCTCAAGTAGGGCCATCACCGGGGCTGCGGCAGCTGGGGCCTCGGCAGGTGTAGCTGCGCTTGTGCCGGCGGGGGTCGGAAGCATCATTGCCGGATCAGGTGCAGCGGCGCTGGTCGCCGAAGTGGTTGACGGCGCGTTTGCCTCAGCCACGTTTGCACTTCGCGGGCACGGTTCATGGCGAGACGCGGCACGAGAGGCGCTTCCGGTCACGGTCGCGTCCGTGCCGCTCTACGGGCCAGCTGTTGCATTGCTCGTTCTCGCGTACCGAGACATCTCTCCTTGGACGTTGCCACTGTTCTTTGGCCCCGCCCTCGCCGCGCAACGGTGGTTCCTTCTGTACCAGGACGAGCGCAAGCTTGCTGAGGATCTTCAGACGGCGAACGAGCAACTTCGGGCGGCCAACTTGTCCTTTGCGAACGGGCTGATCGCCACACTCGACGCGCGGGATCGGTACACGGCCGGTCACTCCGCTGCGGTGGCCATCTACGCTCGAGACATTGCAGAAAGGATGAGCCTCAGTGAGGAGACCCAGGCGCTCGCCTACCTGTGTGGACTGGTTCACGACATCGGCAAGATCGGACTTCCCACCGGCCTCCTCGACAAGCCGGGCGCCTTGACACTCGAGGAGCGTCGCGAAATGCAGCGTCACTCTGAGATCGGAGAGAAGATTCTGGCGAACGTGGACACGTACGCCGAGATCGCTTCCATCGTGCGGCACCACCACGAACGGGTGGACGGTCACGGCTACCCGGACGGGATCAGCGGCGAGGAGATACCGCTGCTGTCCCGGATCGTGGCCGTGGCGGATGCGTACAACGCGATGACCTCCGACCGCCCCTACCGCGATGCAATGCCGAGCCGGGTTGCGCGGCTTCGATTGGCCCAGGCCGTCGAGACACAATTCGATACCGGCGTCGTCGCGGCGTTCGAAGCGATCCTCGCCGGGGCGTCAGAGGCGTACCGGCTTGCGCGGGGCGACGAGTTTCAACACGCGTCGAGCTCGGTCGCCGAGGCGCCGGTACCTGAAGCCGCTGTCGCGACAGTCTGAGACTCCATCAGCTCCGCATAGCGCGCCACGGCCTCCGCTCGAGAGCGGACTCCAAGCTTCTCGAGCACGTGCCGTACGTGCACCTTCGCCGTCGACTCGGCGATGAAGAGCGCAGCAGCAATATCGCGGTTGCGCAGACCTCTCGCTACGAGCCCGAGAACCTCCTGCTCGCGCGGGGACAGGAGCTCGGACGCGCTTTGTGGTGACGGAGTGCGGAAGCCTGCACGGCGAGCCAGTGCGTAGTCCATCGTGCCGTACCAGAGTCGCTGCAGGCGAGGTCGTGAGCGCGGGTTGGCGGTCAGCATGTCCGCAAGTTCGCGCGAGGATCGGACCGCGCACACGACGGGATCCCACGTCGCGACGGTTTCAGCGAGCTCGATCAGCGCAAGTGCTCCTCTGACGTTGCCAGATCGCGCGGCCGAAACGGCACGCGCGGCGGCACCAATCACCTTCACTTCGACGCAACGCGTCATGCGTTCAGCAATGTCGACGCTAGCCTCCGCGGCATCCGCCTCCCCAATGCAGGCGAGGACCAACGCGCGACTCGCGGCATGCTCGGCGCGCCACGAAGGTGGGCTTGGCGCTTCTTCCTGAACCTCGAGACACTCAAGGGCGCTACGTGCCTCACCGGTTTGCAGCAGCATCCGCGCGCGAAGGAGGGACGCATTGAGCGCGTGTTCGGGATGGTTCGTGTCGTGAGCGAATCGTTCAAGGATTCGTAGCGATCGGTTGGCCTCTCCGAAGCGGCGTAACCCGAGGTTGATGAGTGCTGCGGTCCAGTGCAAGTACGGGGACGCGAACTCCAGTGAAAATGACTCGACGTCCTTGGCGAGTAGCCGATGAAAGTCGATAGCGCGTCGGTATTCCGCGCGTTGCGCCAACGAACACGCGGCGGCGTACGTGAACGCTGTCCGTACGAGAGGGTCTTCGACCTGAGGCAAAGCGTGGAGAGGCTCCTCAATCGGAAGAGGATCGCGAAGTCCTTCTTCGAACCAGCGACGGCACAGTTCTGCGGCGGCAAACCGCAAGAGGTTGTTGGGGGAGCGATGTCGCTCGCGCCTGAGTGCCCTCATGACCGGGGCGAGGTCGCCCTCCTCACGGAAGATGATTGCTCGGGCTAGACCGTTGAGTGCCTCGGTCGCGTCCGTGTCGTCTAGGGCGGTGGATTGAGCGATCGCGAACGCATCGTGTGCTTCAGCGAACGCCGCGGCGAAGAAGTTCGCCTGGCCAAGAACCGTGTTCGAGCGTGACTTCAGTGGGTGCTCAGGCCCGAGATGAGGTTGGACGCGGCGGGCGAGCTCGATCGCCAGCTCGAAGCGACCGTCGCGGAGTGCCACCTCCGCTTCGACGACGTCCACCGCGGGCGGCGGGAAGCCTGGAGCATCGCGGATCCTGGCTGCGAACGACGCGAGCGTCCCGAGGCGCCCGCTTCGGACGAGCGGCTTGAAGCCCTGCTCCAGAACCGGATCGACGAGATCCTCCAGGCTGAAGCGCAGCACGAGGTCCAGCGCGCCGTCCCAGGCCGAGGCGGCAAGGTGCCCGTGCACAGCCTCGCGCACGCGGGGCTCGGCGCCCGGGCTCTCGGCCAGCTTCGAGAGCAGAAACTCCCGCAGCAGCGGGTGCAGCTCGAATGGCTCGCCTCCGGTCAGGAAGCCGAGTTCTTGCGCGCGGTCGACGAAGCGATCGGCGTCCGGGCCGAAGCGTCCCGTGAGCGTCGTCTCGTCCAGGTTCGGCAGCAGCGCCAGCGTGATGAGGGCGTCCTGCACGTCGAGCGGCGCAGACTGGTACAGCTCCTCCGCGACGTATCGGTACAGCATGGTCGGCAGCGGGTTCTCGTGCCGCGCTTCGGCGTCGAGGCCGGCCGCCAGCGTCAGCACCGCCGGCCACCCCTGCGCGCGCCGAATGAGCGGTTCGAGGTCGGGGCGCGTGCCCAGCAGCTGCCTCGTCTCGGCCGGCGTCATCGCGAGCTCGTCGGGTCCGAGCTCGCCCACCCTGCCGTACAGGATCTGGCGCGCAGTCACCCAGTCGGGCCGGCTGCGGGAGGCGACGAGGAATCGCGCCGAGATCCTCTCGCGGAGGATCGTCACCATCTCCTCGACCTCGGGGGACTGTGCGAGCTCGTGGTAGTCGTCGATGACGACCCACTGCACGGCGGTCTCCTCGACGCGTACCGCCAGAGCGTTCGCGATCTCGCGGGCGGCGCGCTGCGGATTGCTGCGCGCCCGCACGAGCTCGCGGATGAAGCGTCCGGCGGCGCCTCCGAGCGCGTCCACGCCGGCGGCGACGTCCTCCGAGAACGTGACGACATCGCAGTGCGACGGGGTCGACGCGATCCAGATGAGGCCGTTCAGCGTGCGCGCCCATTGCCGCGCGAGCGTCGTCTTGCCGTAGCCGGCCGGCGCGGTGAGCAGGATCGTCCGCGCGTCCATGTCGTCGAGCAGCCGCGTCAGCCGCGGGCGCTCGATGATCCGGCGCTGCCCTCTTCTTCGTGTCGCTTGTTGCCTGCCAGCGGTCATGCCCACTCCCCAAGGCCGCCGCACGTCGTTGGGTCAACGCTATGTCAGTCGGTGCCCTCTGCCAAGAGCTGGGGCGCCCGCGACGGAGGGTGACGTCGCGGGCGCCGCTTCGCCGTCAGCCCCCGTTGTCGGCTCGCGCCGACTCGAGGCAGGACGCCAACGGGTCTTCGCCCGTTAGCAGACGGTAGGCCACTGGGATCTGCCGCCGGCGCGGCACGCCGAGCTTCTGCCGCAGCGCGTCGCTGTGCGCCTTGGCGGTGCGCGGGGAGATCCCGAGCTGGAGCCCGACTTCGTCGTTCGACAGTCCCTGTGCGATCAGCTCGATCACCTGGCGCTGGCGCACCGTGATTTCGGTGGGGTCGACGAGTGCCTGCATGGATGGAAGGTACGGCTTGCGGCCGCCGATGGGCATTCGTCGAAGGGTGTATTCGATTACCGCCGACGGCGCGAGCCGCTGACGACCGAGTCAGGGGCCGCGTCGGCCGAGCTCGTTCCGCCGCCGCTCGAGCTCGTGCAGGTCATCGAGAGCCCCGAGATCCTTGCTGCGCCCCGCCGCTCGCTTCGACCTGATGATGTCTGCGAGCGCGGCGACCTTGACGCGGTGCCGGGCGATCGTCACGTCGGCAGCGGATTGGATCAAGTCGTCGTAACCGCCGGTGCCGTCGGGAGCGAACCAGATGTCGAGCCAGCCGAGAGGTGTCATAACCGCGACGGAGATCTGGTCGAAGCTCCGTTCGTCCCATCCTCCCGGCGGAGCGAACCCCTCCTGCTCGAGGCCCGGCGGTCGGAAGCGCGCTTCCAACGCAGTCAGCGCCGCGGCCAACCGCCGTTTGTTCGTGCGCGTCGATGCCGGACAGATGTCGAGGTCGAACGTGTTTCGTGGCGAACCCCAGAGCGTTGCGGCGATGCCCCCGATGATCACGTACGCGAGCTGGTGAGTCTCGAGGACGTCGATGATCGCGTGCGGACGAAGCAGAGGCGGGCGCGTGCCCCGCTCCGCGCGGGAAGGGTCGTCACCCACTGGCGTGCGGCACCCCGATCTCTGCCAACCAACCGCTCTGCTCCTCCAGCGCCCGCAGCCGCGCCTCCGGGGTCAGCTGAAGCATCGCGTCGATCAGCCGGACCTCGTCCGCGTCGCGGGGAACCAGCTGGCAGCGAAGATCGAGGCCGGCCGCCCGGACGAGATGCCGCAGGGTTGCCAGAGACGGCTCGCGCCGCCCGCGCTCGATCTTCGCAATCGTCGACTGCGGGGCGCCCGCCAGGCGAGCAAGCTCGGATTGCGAGAGGCCGGCCTGTCGCCTCGCGTCGCGGAGAAGAGCCCACGCGGTCATGGCGATACCTTATCAGGTATCGAACCTTTGTTGGTGAGGTCGCCACGCGACACGCGTTTGGGGACGGGCTGCGTCCACGCGGCAGAGGTGCGACCGTGCCGGGCTACGCGGCCACCGCGGGCCGCGCGACGAACGCCGCCTCGTGCCCGCGGGCGTTGGCGGCGCGAAGCTCGTCGGCGTCGAGCGCGCCGATCCGCAGCAGCAGGTCGAACTCGTCGCGCAGGTGCGTCCGCATCATCTCCGGCCCGTCGGTCGCGATCGTGAACGGCACGTCGTGCTCGACGAACGTGCGGAACGTGTCTCGTACGGCGGCCTCGTCGGGCAGCGCCTTCGTGAGCAGGTTCGACGTGGGGCAGACCTCGAGCGTGACGCCGGCACGCCGGATCGCCTCCATCAGCTCCGCGTCGTGCGCCGCGAGGATGCCGTGCCCGATCCGGTCCGGCCGCAGCGACTCGACGACCTCGCCGATCTCCTCGATGCCGTGCTCGCCGCCCTCCTCGCCGACGTGGATCGTCACGCCGAGCCCGGCTGCGCGCGCGACCTCGACGTGCTCGCGGATCTGCGTGTAGTCGAAGCGCCGCCCGTCCGGCCGCGGCCCGGCGATGTCGACGCCGACGATGCCGCGCGCCGCGTAGCGGATCGCCTTCTCGACGATCACCATGTTCTGGTCGGCGGTGAAGGTGCGGTCCATCATCAGGATCAGCCCGGCGCGAACCTGGGGATACTCGAGCGAGGCCACGTCGAGCCCGCGCGCGGCGGCGAGGATGATGTGGTCGAGGTCGCGCTCGCCGCCGCGGTTGCGCTTCATCGGGTTGAAGCGCAGCTCGAAGGTCGTGATCCCCTGCGAGCGGTAGGCGCCGCCGATCGCCGCGTGCACGCTGCGCTCGACCGCGGTCGGTGAGCTCTGGATCAGCTCCGTCAGGTGGTAGATGCGGTCGAGCGAGTCGAGGTCCGGCACGCCCCGCGGGTCGCTGACCGTGACGAGCCGGTCGAACTCCCAGTAGTCGCGCGTCGGCAGGGCGATTCCCTGCTCGTGCGCGAGGCTCCACATGATGTCCGAGGCGACGGAGCCGCCGAGGTGCGTGTGCAGCTCGGCCAGTCCTCCCTCGAACATGGCCGCCGACTCTACCCACGCCACACCCCCGAGTACGATCGGCGCGGTGGGCCCGCTGCCGAGACGCCTCCGCCGGCTGCCGCAGCAGTACTTCGTCGCGCTGCTCGCGCAGGTCGCCGAGGCGGCCGCGAGCGAGGGGCCGCCGCTCGTCGACCTCGGCCGCGGGAACCCCGACATCGGGCCGCCGCCGCACGTCGTCGAGGCCCTCGCGGAGAGCGCACGGCAGCCGCGCGTCCACGGCTACGGGCCGATCCGCGGCCTCGCGCGCACGAAGCAGGCGATCGCGCGGCGCTACAGCGACGTCTACGGCGTGGAGCTCGACCCGGAGCGCGAGGTGGCGCTCGTGCCCGGGACGAAGACGGCGATCGTGGAGCTTGCGCTCGCCCTCGCCGACGAGGGCGACACGATCCTGCTCCCGGACCCGTACTACCCCGACTACCCGTCGGGGCCGGCGCTCGCGGGCGCGCGCCTGCAGACGGTGCGCCTCGACCCCGACGCCGGCTGGGCGCCCGACCTCGACGCCGCACCGGCCGCGGCCGCGCTCTACCTCAACTACCCCTCGAACCCCTGCGCCGTCTGCGCGCCGGACGGCGTCTTCGAAGCCGCGGTGCGCTGGGCCGGGCGCACCGGCGGCGCCGTCGTCCACGACGCGGCCTACGTCGACCTCGTCTTCGACGGCCGCGAGCCGCGCAGCTTCCTCGCCACGCCGGGCGCGAAGGACGTGGGCGTCGAGATGTGGTCGATGTCGAAGACGTACGGGATGGCCGGCTGGCGGATCGGCTTCGTCGTCGGCAACGCCGAGATCGTCGAACGGATCAACATGCTGAACGACCACTGCCGCGTGGGGATCTTCGAGCCGTTGCAGGCGGCGACGATCGCCGCGCTCGAGGGCCCGCAGGAGTCGGTCGCGGATCGCGTCGCCGCCTACGAGCGGCGCCGCGATGTGCTCGCGGCCGCGCTGCCCGAGCCGCCGGTCAGCGAGGGCACGTTCTACGTCTGGCTCCGGCTTCCGGAGGGCCTGACCGCCGAGCGGCTGCTCGCCGAGCACCGCGTCGCCGTCGCGCCGGGTGAGGGCTTCGGCCCGAGCGGCGCCGGCTGGGCCCGCCTCTCGCTCGCCGTCCCCGACGAGCGGATCGCCGCCGGCGCGGAACGGCTGGCGGAGGCCTTCGCGGTGGCGCGCGCGTGAAGATCGGGATCGTCGTCCCGTTCTCGTGGTCGTACTGGGGTGGCGTCGTCGAGCACTCGGAGCACCAGGCGGCGGCGCTGCGGCGGCGCGGGCACGACGTGAAGCTGATCATGGGCCACGACCCGCCCGGCCACTTCACGCGCCTCCTGCACCCGCGCAGCGGCCGCCACGGCGACCTGCCGCCGGAGGTGATCGCCGTCGGCCGTTCCGTTGTCGTACCTGCCAACGGATCGCTGCCGAACATCGTGCTGTCGCCGAGCACGGTGCGCCGAATGCGGCGCGTGCTCGACGAGGGACGGTTCGACGTGCTCCACCTGCACGAGCCGATGACGCCGGCGATCTGCGTCGCGACGCTCGCGCTCGCGCAGTGCCCGCTCGTCGCGACGTGGCACGCGCACGGCGACCTCGGCTGGATGCGGCTCGGCCTGCGCTTCTGGGGCTTCATGGCCGACCGCATCGACGTTCGCATCGCCGTCTCGCCGATGGCGGCGGAGTCGGCGGGACGCTGGCTGCCGGGCGACTACCGCGTCGTCCCGAACGGCGTCCTCATCCCGCCCGAGGCGGATCCCGCAGGCCGCGACCACGCGGTCGTGTTCATCGGCCGCCACGACCCGCGGAAGGGCCTGCCGACGCTCCTCCGTGCGTGGCCGCGGATCCACGCCGAGACCGGCGCCAGGCTGCGGCTGATCGGCACCGACCCGCTCCAGTACCGTCTCCTGCACGCGCGACTGCGTTTCGACGAGGCGGGAATCGACGTGCTGGGGATCGTGACGAACGAGGTGCGCACGAGGGAGCTGTTGCGGGCGAAGCTCTCCGTCACACCTGCGCTCGGCGGCGAGAGCTTCGGGCTCGTGCTCGCCGAGGCGTTCGCCTGCGCGACGCCCGCGGTCGCCTCGAACATCCCCGGCTACGCGGCCGTCGCGACGCCGGAGGCCGCAGCGCTCGTTCCGCCGAACGATCCCGACGCCCTCGCCGCCGCGGTCGTCGAGCTGCTCGCCGACGAGCCGCGTCGCGTCGAGATGGGGCGCGCCGCGCGCGCACACGCGCTCGCCAACTACGCGTGGGACGACATCGCGCGCAGGCTCGAGGAGGTCTACGTCGAGGTTGCCGCGTGAAGATCGACGCGCGCAAGCGCCGGCTCAGGCTGCTGCTGGTGCTGCCGGTGCTCGGCGTCGCCGTCGCGCTGATCGTGGTGCGCGGCCCGGACTGGCACAAGGTCCACGACGCGTTCTCGCTCGTGAGCTGGGAGTGGGTCGCGGCGGCGATCGGGCTCAACCTGCTCTCGGTGATCGCGCGCGCGGCGGCGTGGAACACGGTGATCAGGCAGTCCCTCGAGCCGCCGCACCCGCGCTTTCCACTCGTCTTCTCCGCGTTCTCGGTCGGCCTGTTCGCGAACGCGGTGCTGCCGGGCCGCGTCGGCGAGGTCGCGCGCGCCGCGGTGCTGCGGCGGCGGCTGCCGGGACGCAAGGGCACGACCGCGACGCTGCTCGGGTCGGTGTTCGCGCACCGGATGTTCGACGTTCCGCCCGCCGCCACGCTCGTCGTGTTCGTGCTCGTGTCGGCGCGGCTGCCCGGCTGGGCGCTCGGATCGATCGGCGCCGCGCTCGCGATCGGCCTCGCGCTGATGCTCGCAGCGCTGATGCTCGCGCGCCGTCAGCGCCGCGAGCTGGAGGAGCTCGGCCGCGTGCGCCTGCTGCTCGCGCGCGCCCGCGAGGGGCTGACGATCATGCGCCGGCCGCGCGCCGCCGCGACGGCCGTCGCCTTCCAGTACCTCGGCTGGTTCTGCCAGCTGCTCGCCGTGTGGGCCGTTCTCCGGGCGTTCGATATCCACCAGCCGCTGCCCGTCGCCGGGCTCGTGCTCGTGCTGATCAACGTCGTCACGATCGTCCCGTTCTGGCCGGGGAACGTCGGGGTCGTCCAGATCGCGGTCGCGACCTCGCTCGTCGGCTACGGCGTCGCGTACGCGCGCGGGTTCGCGTTCGGGCTCGGCCTGCAGGCGATCGAGGCGTCGGTCGGCGTCGGCGTCGGCCTCGTTTTCCTCGCGCGCGAGGGCATCTCGTACGCGATGCTCAAGGAGATGGAGGACGAGGAGCCGGCGGTCGAGGCGGACGAGCCGGGCGAGGAGGAGCGCGAGCGCGTGCGCGCCGGCGCCTCCGGGCGCTGACCGCCTATGCCTCCTCCGTCGAGCGCGCGAGCTCCTCGATGCGGCCGCGCACGGTCTCGAGCTTCGTCGCGCAGAGACGGTAGAGCTGCTCGCCGCGCTCCCACAGTCGCGTCAGCTCCTCGACGTTCGCGTCGCCGCGCTCCAGCCGCTCGACGATCGCCTCCAGCTCGCGCTCGGCCTCTTCGAAGCTGAGCTCGCTCATTCCACGCGCGCTCCGAACGTGCCGTCGGCGACGCGCACCGACAGCTCCTCGCCGCGCGCCACCTGCGCCGCGGAGCGCACGACGTCGTCGCCGCGGCGCACGATCGCGTAGCCGCGCTCGAGCGTCGCTGCGGGGCTGAGCGCGCGCAGGCGCGCGTGCGCGGTGTCGAGGCGCGCGGTGCGACGCTCGAGCGCGAGCAGCGGCGCGCGGTGCAGGCGGTCGTGCGCGGCGTCGAGCCGTCGCGCGTGCCTCTCGGCGGTCGCGTGCGCGCCGCGGTGCAGACGCTCGCGCCCCTGTGCGAGCCGAGCGCGCAGCTCGCCCGCGTCGGGGACCACGAGGCGCGTGGCCGCGGTCGGCGTCGACGCGCGGACGTCGGCCGCAAGGTCGCAGAGCGGCGAGTCCTGCTCGTGCCCGACCGCGGACACCGTCGGCACCGAGCAGGCCGCGACGGCTCGGACGACGCGCTCGTCCGAGAACGGCAGCAGGTCCTCGAAGCTGCCGCCGCCGCGCGCCAGCACGACGACGTCGACGCCGCGGCGGCAGAGGTCGCCGATCGCGGTGGCGATCGCCGCGGGTGCACGCGGCCCCTGCACGTACGTCTCCGCGACGAGCACGTTCGCCGGCGGGAAGCGCTGCACGATGCCGGTCAGCACGTCCCGCTTCGCCGCCGCGTCGTTGCCGGTGACGAGCCCGATCAGGCGCGGGATGCGCGGCAGCGGCCGCTTGCGGCGCGCGTCGAAGAGCCCCTCCGAGGCGAGGCGCTGCTTCAGCCGCTCGAGCGCCGCGAGATGCGCGCCGAGGCCGAAGCGCTCGATCGTCAGCGCCTTCAGCCGCAGCTCGCCGCGCTGCTCGTACAGCTCAGGGCGGCCGAAGACGTGCACGCGCTCGCCGTCGGCGAGGCCCAGGTCGAGCGCGTCGAACTGCCCGCGCGGCATCTGCACCGCGAGGCACGCGCCGTCGTCGGGATCCTTCAGCGTGAAGAACACCGACTGCCAGCGCTGCTGCCGCCGCAGCTCGGTCACCTCGCCCTCGACCCACAGCGTCGGCAGCCGGGCCAGCCACCTCGCGACGCCCTGGTTGAAGGCGCGGACGGAGTAGACCTTGCGCCCTTCGACCTCCGTCGCCTCGACCTTCATCGGCCGATGGTAGCGACGCCGCTACAGCAGGATCTCGGCCGCGATCTCGAAGCGGCAGCCGGCGGCGACGAGCTCGACGGCGCGGTGCAGATCGGCCTCCGAGTGCGCGAGCTTCTCGGCCAGGACGAGCGGATACCCGGCCTCGATGAGCACGTGGAGGCGCCAGGACTCCACCTTCTCGCGCTCGGTCTGTGGCTCGATGATCGTCTGCGGCATCGTCGTCGCCTGTTCGCCCTCTCCTAGACGAACCCTGCCGCGGAAAGTTGGCGGCCGGGAAGGGTCGGAAACTGTTTCGAGGACATGTCCTCGAAACAGTTTCGTTAGGTGCGCGCGCCGAGCTCGTCGAGCTTGCGGATCAGGTCGTGGAGCCGCGCCTCGAGCACGGTGCGCTCCGACTCCGCGTCGGTCGCGATCTCGCGCAGGCGCTCGCGCAACCCGACCTCGACCTGGTGCGCGCGTTCCTCGAGCGAGGCGAGCACCTCGTCGCGCTGCCGCTCCAGGTTCGCGCGCTGCTTCGCGAGCCGCTCCTCGACGCGGGCCGCGGCGGCGTCGCCCGCGTGGTTCAGCCGCTCGGTGAGCACCGTCTCGGCCTCGCGCGCGAACCGCTCGACGGCGAGATCGAGCTCGCGCGCGAGCCGGCGCGCCGCCTCCTCGCGCTCGGCGCGCACCGTCGTCTCGAACTGCTGTTGCGCGGCCTCGGCGAAGCGGCTCGTCTCGCGGTCGACGATCCGCTTCAGCTGCTCGATCTGCCGCCGCTCGACGTCGCCGAGCGCGGACTGGATCCGCTGCGCGGCCTCGCCGCCCTCGCGCTCGATCAGCTCCCGCAGCTCGACCTCGCGCCGCCGGAGGCGCTCGGCCACCTCCTGCAGCTCGCGCCGGCGTTCCGCGGCGTGCGCCTCGAGCTCCGAGCTCGCCGTCTCGGCCGCGTCGTGCGCCTGCTTCGTCAGCTCCTCGCGCAGGCGCGCGAGCAGCTGCTTCTGCTGGTCGATCTCGCCCTGCAGGCCCTCCGCGTCGCGGCCGATCCGCGAGGCGAGCTCCGTCATCAGATGCTGTTGCCGCGCCTCGACCCGCTCGAGCTCGCCGCGCAGCCGCTCCTGCAGCTTCTCGACGTCGCTCGCCCACGCCGAGAGGCGCTGCTCGACCGCACGCTGCCCCGCGAGGAGCTGGTCGCCGAGGCGCGCGGACGCCTCCCGTTCCCGCTCGGCGAACTCACGCCGCCGTTCCTCGGCGATGCGGCGCTCCTCCGCGGTGAGCTGCGACAGCGCGTCGGCGCGCAACCGCGCGAGCGTGCTCTCCAGCTCGTCCGCGCGTTGCCGCACCTCGCGCACGATCACCGCGTCGAACTCGGCCTTCCCGCGCGCGATCTCGCTCTCGAGGACGCGCGAGCGTGCCCGCACCCGCAGCAGGAAAAGCGCCGACGCAACCGCCGCCAGCGCCGACACGGCCGCCGCGGCGACGGCGACGATCGTCTCGACGGTCACGCCGTCACGTTAGCCGCGCCGTCACGGCGGCGACGGCGACGGCGGCCGCGGCGAGCGTCAGCAGGCGGAGCGCGCGCTCGAGCGTCTCGACCCCCTCGGTCGTCCGGCGGGCGCGCCGCGCCTCCCGCACGGGCGTCGAGAGCGCCCGCTGGGCGAGGCTCAGCGCCGTCGCGTACGCCGCCGCGAGCAGCGCGTCGACGCGGATCGTCTGCGCCTCGACGAAGTAGCCGGTGAGCGCCGGGAACGCGCCCCACGCGAGTGCGAAGCCGAGGTCGGTGTGCACGGCGCCCCCGAACCACTCCAGGTTGTACGCGGGCACGAGCACGCCGCCGACGGCGACGAACGCGAGCAGCCCGTAGCCCCACGCGATCGCGGCGCCGACGCCGATCGCGACCGCCCCCGCGAGACTCGCAACGGCGAGCGCGGCGAGCATCCGCTTCGGGATCTCGGTCGCGAGCGGACGTCCGTTCAGCTCGTCGAGCGCGTGCGCCGCGACGCCGAGCGCGAGGAAGAACGCCCCGAGCGCCCACCAGAGCCGCACCGCGTGGAAGCCCGGCGCGAGCGCGGCGCCCACGGCGACGTACGACAGGTGCCACAGCGTGTAGGGCGGGTGGAGGAGCGTGACGTAGTCGCGCCAGCCGCCCCGCTGCAGCGCGTAGAACGCGGGGCGCGGAACCTCAGCCACGCGCGCGGCGCCCCCACGTCACGACGCCGCCGCCGAAGCTGAGCCGCCGCCAGGCGACGCGCTCGATGCCCGCCTCGCGCCACGCCACCGCCAGCCGCTCGAGCGGCCACTCGTCGTAGAAGCGCGCGATCGAGCCGCCGAGGAAGTCGCCGACCTCCCGCCAACCGTCGCCGATCGCGCGGCCGGCGGCAGGCAGGCCGAGCCTGACCCACAGCTCCCACGGCCCGCGCCACATCCCTCTCGGCACGCCGAACTCGAGCCCGGCGATCGTGCCACCCGGGCGCACGACGCGCGCCAGCTCGCGCAGCGTCGCCGCGGGATCCTCGACGTAGCGCAGCAGGTAGGTGAACGTGAGCGCGTCGAACTGGCCGTCCTCGAACGGCAGCGACCGCGCGTCGCCCTCGCGCAGCCGGATCTTGCGCGCCGCGCCCGCGAGCGCCGCGCGGAGCCGGCCCTCCTCGAGCATCTCGGGCGTCCGGTCGACGCCGACCACGAAGCAGTCCTTCTGCCGCACCAGCTCGCGCGCCACCGCGCCGGTGCCCGTGGCGACGTCGAGGACGGTGTCGTTCGGCCCGGCCTCGATCCGCGAGACGAGGAAGCGCCGCCAGCGCGGGTCCTGCCCGAACGACAGCACCGCCGCCCAGCGCTCGTACGTCGGGCCGAGCGGCGCGAACAGCTGCCGGGCGTCGGTCACACCCCCGAACCTAGTTCATCTTCGATGAACTAGGTTCGAGAGTTTCCGATGACGTTGCAGGAAGAGCTCGAGCGCATCGCGGCCGCCGCTTCGACCCACGGCGAGGTGACCGGCGTGCTCGCCGCCGAGCCGGCAGGAGAGGGCCGCGTCTACCTCGTCGCGCTCGGCGAGGGCGAGTCGCAGCGCTGGCTGCTGCTCGACGCGGCCGGCACCCCGGTCGCGCGCCGTGCGGCCGTGCGCGGCGCGGCGTCGATCGTCGCGATGTGCGAGCTCGCCGGCGACGTCGCCGGCGGCGGCGACCTCCAGGGGCTGCGCACGCACCTCGAGGAGTTGCGGGCCGCAGACGGCGCCGATGCGGAGCTCGACGCGGTCGAGGAGGCGGCGTGCGAGCTGCAGCGCGCGGTGGGCGAGCCGCCGCGCGTCGCCACGCCCGCCTACCTCGACGCCGTCGGCGAGGCGACGCTCGCGCTCGAGCGCGCGCTCGGCGACCTCGCGTCGCCGTTCGCGGCGGCCCTGCGCTCGGGCACGGGCGCGGTCGACGAGTTCGTCCGCGAGGTCGAGCGCGCCTACGCGGTGCCTCTCGTCTGACCGCTACCCTGGCCGGAGTGGAAGGCGGGATGGGCTTTCCGTTCGGAGGCGATCCGGAGGATCTCCTCCGCGGGCTGCGCGAGTTCGCCGAGCAGCAGGCGGAGTCCGTGCAGGAAGCACAGCGCGAGCAGTTCGCGACGCTGACGCTGAACACCGCCGTCGAGCTGACGGCCGCCGCGCTGTCGCAGATGCAGGTCGCGGGCGGGCCCGACGAGCAGGCGCTCGCGCTACGCGACGCGATGCGCGTGCTCTTCCCCGAGGCGGTGGCGCTCGTCAGCGCCGCGCGCCAGGGCTTCATGCGCGAGCAGTAGCTCTCCCCGCGGGGCGGGCGGCGTACAATCGCCCCGCTCGATGGCCCTCTTCGATCGCGCGCTCGTCCAGCTGCTGCCGGCCGTGCCGAAGCCCGTCGTGCAGCGGCTGTCGTCGCGTTACATCGCCGGATCGACGCTCGACGACGCGCTGCGGGTGGTCGGGCGGCTGAACGGCGAGGGCAAGCTCGCGACCATCGACGTCCTCGGCGAGGAGGTCGCGTCCACCGACGAGGCGCGCACGATCGCGGGCCAGTACCACGACGTCCTTGCGCGCCTCGACGAGGCCGGCCTGGAATCGAGCGTGTCGGTGAAGCTGAGCGGGCTCGGGCTCGAGATCGACCACGAGCTGTGCCGCGACAACCTCGAGGCCGTCCTGCAGGACGCCGCCGCGCGAGGGACGTTCGTCCGCATCGACATGGAGGACTCGTCGACGACGGAGCGCACGCTGCAGCTCTACCGCACGCTGCGCGACGACGGGCACGAGAACGTGGGCGTCGTGCTGCAGGCGCGGCTGCGGCGGACGCTCGACGACGTTCCCGGGCTCGACAACGTGCGGCTCTGCAAGGGCATCTACGTCGAGCCGGCGTCGATCGCCTACCGCGGCTTCCACGAGGTGCGGCGCAATTTCGTCCGCTGCCTCGAGCGGCTCGTCGCGCAGGGGTCGTACGTCGCGATCGCGACCCACGACGAGTACCTGATCGGCGAGGGTCTGCGCATCGTGCGCGGCGCGAAGCTCGACCGCGACCGCTACGAGTTCCAGATGCTGCTCGGCGTGCGGCCCGAGCGCGGCGACGAGCTGGTTGCGGCCGGCCATCGCCTGCGCGTCTACGTCCCGTACGGGACGTACTGGTACGAGTACTCGCTGCGGCGGCTGCAGGAGAATCCGAAGATCGCCGGGTACGTCGCCGCCGACACGCTCGGCCGGCTGCTGCGCAAGCGGCCCGGGTTCACGACGCCGGCCGGTCCGTAGAGCCCGTGGCGCTCGGCGACTTCCCGCGCGTCGACCTGCTCTTCCGCCCCTCACCCGTGCACCGTCTCGAGCGGCTCGGCGAGCACCTCGGCGGTCGCGTCGACATCTGGGCGAAGCGCGAGGATTGCAACTCCGGTCTGGCGTTCGGCGGCAACAAGGTACGCAAGCTCGAGTACCTCGCCGCGGACGCGCTGGCGCAGGGCTGCGACACGCTCGTCTCGATCGGCGGCGTGCAGTCGAACCACACGCGACAGGTCGCGGCTGTCGCCGCGCGGCTCGGCCTGAAGTGCGTGCTCGTGCAGGAGCATTGGGTCGACTGGCCCGACGCGGTCTACGACAAGGTCGGCAACATCCTCCTCTCGCGGCTGATGGGCGCCGATGTGCGCCTCGTCGACGCGGGCTTCGACATCGCGTTCCGGCCGAGCTGGCAGGAGGCGCTCGACTCGGTGCGCGCCGCCGGCGGAACGCCCTACGCGATCCCGGCGGGCGCGTCCGACCACCCGCTCGGCGGTCTCGGCTTCGCGCGCTGGGCGCAGGAGGTGGCGGCGCAGGAGAACGAGCTCGGCGTCTTCTTCGACACCGTCGTCGTCTGCTCGGTCACCGGCTCGACGCAGGCCGGGATGGTCGCGGGCTTCGCCGCCCAGGAGCGCGAGCGCCGCGTGCTCGGGATCGACGGCTCGGCGACGGTCGAGCAGACCCGCGCGCAGATCGCGCGCATCGCCCGTCGCACGGCCGAGGCGATCGAGCTCGGACGAGAGCTCGACGACGGCGAGATCGTGCTGCTCGACGAGTGGCACGCGGGACGGTACGGCGTCCCGGACGCGAAGACGCTCGACGCGATCCGCCTCTGCGCGCGGCTCGAGGGGATGCTCACCGACCCGGTGTACGAGGGCAAGTCGATGGCCGCGCTGATCGATCTCGTCGGCGAGGGTCGCATCGAGCCCGGGTCGCGCGTCCTCTACGCGCACCTCGGCGGGCAGCCGGCGCTGTCTGCGTACGCCGGCGCGTTTTAAACATCGCCTCTTACGAGACCCTGACATCCCGCTTACGGGATCTGCCGTTGCAACGGGAACCGTTGGATCACTGAACTCGACCCATGGAGGGAGAAGCTGATGCCAGCACACCCGAGGCGTCCGTTGCGACGCCTGCTGACCGCGGCGCTCGTCGCGGGCGCGGCGATCGCCATCGGCGCGCTGCTCGGCTCGGCTCAGGCCGGCCGCGCCGCGTCGACCGCGCAGCCGTCGGAGTCGTCGCCGCCGACGATCAGCGGCACGCCGCAGCAGGGGAAGATGCTCACCGCCGACCACGGCACGTGGAACGGCACGGCCCCGATCACCTACACGTACCAGTGGCGTCGCTGCGACAAGAGCGGTGGCAGCTGCGCGGACATCAGCGGCGCGAAGAGCAAGACGTATCAGCTCACGTCCGCTGACGTCGGCAACACGCTGCGCGTGCACGTCGTCGCGACGAACGCCGACGGCTCGGCATCCGACACGTCGGCTCCGACCGCGGTCGTCGCAGCGCCTGCGCCGACGACGACGAAGCCGTCCGAGTCGTCGCCGCCGACGATCAGCGGGACGACGCAGGAGGGCAAGACGCTCACGGCCGACCCGGGCAAGTGGAACGGGACGACCCCGATCTCGTACTCCTACCAGTGGCTTCGCTGCGACGCGCACGGCGGTTCGTGCGGCGGCATCAGCGGCGCTACCGCGCGCGAGTACGACCTCAAGTCGAACGACGTCGGTCACACGCTTCGCGTCCGCGTGAAGGCGTCGAACAGCGCCGGCTCGGCGAACGACACCTCGGCGCCGACGGGGGTCGTGACGGCGGCCGCGCCGCCGCCCGCGCCGACCGGCTGCCCGAGCGGGACCGGCGGCGTGAGCGTCACGCAGCTGTCGCCGCCCGCACGGCTCAACATCGACGGGATGCAGTCGAGCCCGTCGACGCTCGGCCGCCACGTCGGCGACGTGACCGTGAAGTTCCACGTGTCCGCCTGCGGCGGCCGCGCCGTGAGCGGCGCACTCGTCTACGTGACCGCGGTGCCGTTCGCTCAGTTCTCGATTCCGCCGGAGGCGGCGACGGGGAGCGACGGCTGGGTCACCGAGACCATGCACCAGGATGCGCACTACCCGGCGTCGCCGCGGCAGCAGCTGCTGGCCGTCTTCGTCCGGGCGCGCAAGCCGGGCGACAACGTCCTCGGCGGTATCTCCACCCGCCGGCTCGTCTCGTTCCCGGTCGACCTCCGCAGGTAGCGGACGGGGCCTCGAACCCGGCTCGCCTCCACGCGAGGCGGGCCGGGTTCGCGCGTTTGCGCCAGAATGCAGCCCATGCCGGTGCTCCTGATCGCCCTCGTCGCCGTGGTCGTGCTGTTCGTGGTCGGCTGGATCGTCGTCGGGCTCGTGTTCAAGCTGCTCTGGTGGGCGATCATCGGCCTCGTGATCGGCGCGATCGCGCGCGCGATCCTGCCCGGCAAGCAGGCGATCGGGATCCTCGCGACCGCGGGCATCGGGATCGCCGCCTCGATCCTCGGCGGCATCATCGGCCACATCGCCGGCGTCGGCGGGTTCGGCCAGTTCGTGATCGCCGTGCTGGTCGCGGTCGCCGGCGTGTTCGCGTTCAACGCGCGCCGCGTCGCGCGCGCCTAAGTCGCGTCCTTGGTTCGTCGCGCGGGCGTAGCGCGTGAGACTCGCGTCCTTGGTTCGTCGCGAGGCGACGAACCAAGGACGGGCATTATCGCGCGAGGCTACGCGCGCAGCGAGTAGCCGCCGTCGACGACGAGCGTCTGGCCGCGCACCATCTCGGCGTCCGGGCCGCAGAGGAACGCCACCGCGCCGGCGACGTCCTCGGGCGTGACGAGCCGGCCGACGGGATTCGACCGCCCCGCCTCGAGCATCGCTTCCCGGTTCGGGAAGTGCTCGAGCGCGGCCGTCTCGACGACGCCTCCCGAGACGGCGTTCACGCGGATGCCGCGCGGCGCCAGCTCGACCGCGAGGTAGCGCACCAGCGACTCGAGCGCCGCCTTCGACGTCCCGACGAGCACGTAGTTGTCGAGCACGCGCTGCGCGCCGAGCGACGAGATGGCGACGATCGACGAGCCGGCCGGCATCTGCGGCGCCGCGACGCGTGCGAGCGAGAGCAGGGCGCGCGCGTTCGCGTTCAGCGTCCAGTCCCAGTGGCGGTCGTCGGTCTCGAGCGCAGGGCGGATGACGCCCGTTGCCGCGTTGTGCACGAGCGCGTCGAGCGGCCCGAGCGCGGCGACCTCGTCGAGCACGCGCGCCGAGGTGACGTTGCCGCGCACGAGCACGGGCTCGGCGCCGGCCGCGCGCAGCGCCTCTGCGGTCTCCTCGGCGGCGTGATCGTTACGCAGGTACCCGATCGCGACGCGCCGCGCCCCGTCGCGTGCGAACCTCAGGGCGATCGCGCGGCCGATCCCGCGCGACCCGCCCGTCACGAGGACGTTCACGGTGTCTGACACCTCGCGGTGTCAGGCACCGTTCGGAAACCGTGAGGTATCAGGCACCGTTAGGAAACCGTGAGGTGCCAGACACCGTTACGGAAGCGGCGCGTCGGCCGGCGCCGACGACGGGATCTCGGCCCAGCCGGGCCGGCTGTGCGGCTCTCGCGGCCCCTCGAACGCCTTCGACGACGCGTGGCCGAGGCGGTCGAGCAGCTGCATCTGCTCCTCCGCGTAGCGCCGCACCTCGTGCGTCGCCGGCAGCTCGGCGACGAGCTCGCGCACCCGCGCGCGGATCTGGTACGCGAAGTGCGGGGTGGCGGGGCCGACGAGGGCGTCGACGTCGTCGCGCGTCGGTTCCGGCGGCTCGTACACGGTCGGCCACAAGCCTAACCGCCGGTAGCCTCGCGAGGTGCGGCGACTGAGCGTGGTCGACCTGATGCTGCTCGGCACCGTTCTGCTCTGGGCGCTGAACGTGACGGTGACGAAGTACGTGCTGCAGCACGGCTTCCGCCCGCTCGCCTACGCGACGATCCGCTACTTCGCCGCCACCTCGCTTTTCTGGTGCTTCACGTACGCCCGCGAGCGCAGCTTCCGCGTCCGCCTCGCCGACTGGCAACTCATCGCTGCCGCCGCCGTGCTGATCTACGTGAACCAGATCGGCTTCGTCTACGGGGTCGACAAGGCGGGCGCCGCGACGGTGGCGCTCATCCTCGGCACGACGCCGATCTGGGTGGGGATCATCGCGACGCTCGTCGGCTTCGAGCGGCTGCAGCGGAGCTTCTGGGCGGCGGCCGTGCTGTCGTTCGCCGGCGTCGCGCTCGTCGCCGGCGGCACCGGCGGCTTCTCGTCGCGCATCGGCGGCGACGCGCTCGCCGTGCTGACGGCGACGACGTGGGCGGGCTACTCGATCGCGATCGCGCCGCTGATGCGCCGCTACTCGCCCTTCCGCATCTCCGCGCTCGTGCTGGCGCTCGGCTGGGTGCCGCTCGCCGTCACCGGCATCGCGCAGACGCTGCACCAGGGCTTCCGCTTCAGCGCGCTCACGTGGCTCGGGTCCGGCTACGCCGTGGTCGGCCCGCTCTTCCTCACGAACATCCTCTGGTTCACCGCCATCGCGCGTGTCGGCCCCTCGCGCGCGTCGCTGTTCGCGAACATGCAGCCCTTCTTCGGCGTCGTGTTCGCGCTCGTGCTCCTCGGCGAGCACCTGAACGGCTGGGAGGTCGCGGGCGGCCTCGCGATCTTCGCCGGGATCGCACTGGAGCGCGTGCGGAGGCGGCCGCTGGAGCCGGTGATCGCGACGACGGCCCGAGAGTAGACTGGCCCGCATGAGCGACGATTTCATGCCCCTCGACGGGTGGGACCACGTCGAGCTGTGGGTCGGCAACGCGAAGCAGGCGGCCTTCTGGTACGAGCACGCGCTCGGCTTCCGGCGCACGGCGTACGCGGGCCCCGAGACCGGCGTGCGCGACCGTGCGAGCTACGTGCTGGAGCAGGCCGACATCCGCTTCGTCGTCACGAGCGCGTTGCGGCGCGGCCACGAGATCGGCGAGTTCGCGTTCACGCACGGCGACGGCGTGAAGGACATCGCGCTGCGCGTCCCCGACGCGCGCGAGGCCTACCGCCAGGCGGTGCAGCGCGGCGCGCGCGGCATCCGCGAGCCGGAGTGGGTGGAGGACGAGTTCGGCCGCGTCGAGCTCGCCTCGATCGCCACCTACGGCGAGGTCGTCCACACGTTCGTGAACCGCGGCGACTACGAAGGCGCGTATCTCCCCGGCTACGTCTCGCTCGAGACGCCGCACGAGGAGTCGGAGGTCGGGCTGCTCGCGATCGACCACATCGTCGGCAACGTCGAGCTCGGCCGCATGGAGCACTGGGTGGAGTTCTACGAGCGCGTGTTCGGCATGACCGAGATGCTCCACTTCTCCGACGAGGACATCTCGACCGAGTACTCCGCCCTCATGTCGAAGGTGATGACGGACGGGCAGGGGAAGATCAAGTTCCCGATCAACGAGCCGGCCGAGGGCAAGCGCAAGAGCCAGATCGAGGAGTACCTCGAGTTCAACTCCGGGCCCGGCGCGCAGCACATCGCGATGCAGTCGACTAACATCGTCGAGACGGTCGAGGCGCTGCAGCGGCGCGGGATGATCTTCCTCGAGACGCCGGAGACGTACTACGACGAGACGCCCGAGCGCGTCGGCTCGATCGACGAGAGCTGGGACGACCTGCGGCGGCTGCGCATCCTCGCCGACCGCGACGACGACGGCTACCTCCTGCAGATCTTCACGAAGACGGCGCAGGACCGGCCGACGCTCTTCTTCGAGGTGATCGAGCGCCACGGCGCGCGCGGCTTCGGCGACGGCAACTTCAAGGCGCTGTTCGAGGCGATCGAGCGCGAGCAGGCGCTGCGCGGCAACCTGTAGCGGAAACGTCATTCCGTAGGAGGTGTCTGACACCATCGGTGTCAGACACCATGTTCGGGTCGGCGAGGCAACGGGGGGCGATGTGAGCCCGCAGCGGCGCGCGGCGCTCGGCTCGGTGGTTGCCGCGACGGCGCTCGTCGCGCTGAAGCTGTCGGTCGGCCTCGCGACGCACAGCCTCGGCCTGATCTCCGAGGCGGTGCACTCCGGCACCGACCTCGTCGCGGCGCTGCTCACCTTCTTCGCGCTGCGCGTCGCGGCGCGGCCGGCCGACGTGTCGCACCAGTTCGGCCATGGCAAGGCGGAGCATCTTTCGGCGCTCGCCGAGGCGGGCTTCCTCGCCGCGGCGAGCATCTTCATCTCGGTGCGCGCGATCGAGCGCCTCGCCGGCGCGACGCACGCGCACGTGCACGCAGCGTGGTACGCGTTCGCGGTCCTCGCGGCGGTGATCGTCATCGACGTGAGCCGCACCGCCGTCTCGTGGCGGACGTCGCGCCGGTACGCGAGCGCGGCGCTCGCCTCGAACGCGCTGCACTTCGGCAGCGACCTTGCGGGCTCGCTCGCCGTGCTCGCCGGGCTGCTGTTCGCGCGCGGCGGCCATCCGAACGGCGACGCGGTCGCGGCGCTCTTCGTCGGCGTGCTCGTGCTGCTCGCCGCCGCGCGGCTGATCAAGGTGAACACCGACGTGCTGATGGACCGGGCCCCCGCCGAGGCCGAGGAGGCCGCGCGCGCGGCGATCGGGGCCATGCGCCCCGCGATCGACCTGCGCCGGCTGCGCATGCGGCAGGCGGGCGGCCGCCAGTTCGCCGACGTCGTGATCGGCGTCTCGCCGAGCGCCGCCGTCGGACAGGGGCACGCGGCGGCCGACGCCGTCGAGGCGGCGGTGGGGAAGGCGCTGCCGAACGCCGACGTCGTCGTCCACGTCGAGCCGGTCGCCGACGCGAGCCTGCGCGAGCGCGTGCACGCCGCGGCGGCGCTCGTGCCGCGTGTGCGCGAGGTGCACAACGTGGCGCTCGTCGACGTCGACGGCCGCACCGAGCTCTCGTTGCACGTGAAGCTGCCCGGCGAACTCCCGCTCGAGGAGGCGCACGCGATCGCCGAGGAGCTCGAGCGCGCCGTGCGCGCCGCCGTGCCGGAGATCGCCGGCGTGCAGACGCACCTCGAACCGCTCGCCGAGACAACGGAGGCGCGCGAGGTGGAGGCGGGCGCCGCGGTGGTGGCGCGCATCGTCCGCGACGTCGCCGGCTGCGAGCCGCGCGAGGTTCGGTTCCTCCGCACCGACGGCGGTCTGGTCGCGTTCCTGACCCTCGGTCTCGACGCGACCAGCCGCCTCGACGAGGCCCACGCGCGTGCCAGTGAGATCGAGGAGCGGATCCGCCGCGAGCGCCCGGACATCGCAGACGTGATCGTGCACACCGAGCCGTAGCGGCAAGACCCTCCGTCCCCTGTTCGTCCGGCCAGGTTCGGCGTCGGAGACCCGGATTACGGTTCTCGGCTGACGGCTGATGCAGATCGGTCACACGCTCCCCGAGTACCTTCCGCGGTCCGCGACGTTCATCTACACGCTGCTGCGCTTCCAGACGTGCTGCCGCCCGCTCGTCCTCGCGCGCAGAACGGCGAATCTCGACGAGTTTCCCCTCGAGGGCTCGGTCTTCGAGGCCGAGCCCGATTCCACCAGGGCCTCGCGTATTCGGAGCCGCGCGCGGGCCTTCGCGCACGGGTACCGCGAGACGTACCAGCACCGGATCGCCGTCGAGGCGCGCCGCGGAGGGTGCGTCGCGCTCCACGCGCACTTCGGCTGGGCCGGCCGGGGCACCGTGGACGTCGCGCGTCGACTCGCCGTCCCGCTCGTCACGACCTTCTACGGTCGCGATCTGGCGGACCGCAAACGGCGGTGGCAGCGCGGTCCCGTCTACGAGCGTCTCTTCGCCGAGGGGTCGCTCTTCTTCTGCGAAGGGCCCGCGATGGCGGATCACCTCGCCGATCTGGGCTGTCCCGCCGAGAAGATCCGGATCGTGCGCATCGGCCTCGACATGGACCTGTTTCCGTTCCATCCGGCGCAGAGACGGCCGCTGGTCGTGATCCAGGTGGCCAGGCTCGTCGAGAAGAAAGGCGTCGACGTGGCCATCCGCGCGTTCGCCGCCGCGCGCAACCGTCTGGGACCGAGCGAGCTCTGGATCGTCGGCGACGGCCCACTCCGACCCGACCTCGAGCGACTGGCGTCGCGGCTCGGGCTCGGCGGGTCGGTTCGGTTCCTGTCGGAGGTCTCGCACGAGCGGTACCGCGATGTCATGCAGCGCGCGTCGATCGCGATTCAGCCCAGTCGCACCGCCGCGGACGGCGACACCGAGGGCGGCGCGCCGACGGTGCTCCTGGAGATGCAGGCGGCGGGCATTCCCGTCGTCACGACCCGCCACGCCGACATCCCGTTCGTCGTCGACGCAGGCGATTGTCTCGCGGACGAAGGCGACGTCGACGCGCTCGCCGACGCCCTCGTCCGCCTCGCAGGTCTTTCGGAGACCGACTGGCAGGACCGTCTGCTTGCCGCCCGGCGGTTCGTCGAGTCGAATCACGACGCGCGCCGGATCGCGCGCGACATCGAGGGTCACTACCGGGAGGCGATCTCGGAGCTCGCGTCAGCGTGAGACGCCTGCGTGCGCCGCGCCGTGCAGGGCGGCGTGCAGCGCCGACGCCACGTCTTCCTGATCCTGCTCCGTCAAGCCCGGGCTGAGCGGCAAGCTCAACGTCCGCTCGGAGATGTCCGTGGCGACCGGCAGCTGCGCGGGGTCGATCGCGTAGCGGTCACGGTAGTACGGGTGGAGGTGCACGCCCCGGTAGTGGACGCCGGTGCCGATGTTGAGGCGTGTCAGTCGCTCGAGGAGCGAGTCGCGGTCGAGTGGAGCATCGGCCTCCACCAGCACCTGATACAGGTGCCGAGCGTGGCGCATGCGTCGTTCGGGCGGGGGCGGAAGCTCCAGCGGGAGGTCGTCCAGAAGCTCGTCGTAGCGGTGCCAGACCGCGGTGCGCCGGTCGATCCACTCGTCGAGCCGGCCCAGCTGGTGGATGCCGAGCGCAGCCTGGACGTCGGTGAGGTTGAACTTGTACCCGGGGCTCTCGACCTCGTAGTGGCGGAAGCCCGCGTCGGAGAAGCGCTGCCATGCTCCGAGGCTCAGCCCGTGCAGGGCCAAGCGCTCGACCTTGTCCGCCGCGTCGCGGTCGGTGACCGCCAGCGCGCCGCCCTCGATCGTGGTGATGTTCTTCGTGACGTAGAACGAAAAGGCGGTGATGTTGCCGAACGCGCCGATCCTGCGGTCGTCCCATTCGGCGCCGATGGCGTGCGCGGCGTCCTCGATGACCTGCAACCCGTACCGGTCGCGGAGCCGGTTGAGGCGATCCATCGGAACGGGCCGGCCGGCGAGGTGCACCGGCACGATCGCCTTTGTCCGGGACGTGATCATCGCCTCGGCCGCGTCGAGGTCGATGAGGCCCGTGGCGGGCTCGCTGTCGACGAAGATCGGGACCGCTCCGGCGTGCTCGACGGCGTTCGCCGTCGCCACGAACGTCATCGCGGGCACCAGGACTTCGTCGCCCGGCCCCAGGTCGAGGATCTTCAGGGCCACCGTGAGCGCAGCGGTGCACGAGCCGAGACAACGGACGTACGGCGCGCCCAGGTAGTCCTCCAGCAGCCGCTCGAAGCGGTGGACCTTTGGCCCCGTGCCGATCCAGCCCGATCTCAGCGAGTCGACGACCTCGGCGATCTCCTCTTCGCCGATCTCCGGCTTGCCGAAGACAAGGAAGTCGTCCCGCCGCCGGTCGGCGCCGGCGGGCGGCGCGTCGTGCCCGGTCTCCAGCGCGACGTCGGTCACGCCCGACGTCCCCGCGTGAAGGGCCCGGCGCCGCGCGCGGCCAGGAGGACGGCCCGCCTCGCTCCGCGGACGAGCCTGGCGCGGAACGCGAGGCGCTTCAGGTGGTCGAGGGCCGGCCCGGGGTCGTCTCGGGCGAAGACGGCGTCGACGTAGGGCGGACGCACGAGAGCCGGCGATTCCCTCGATGCGAGCGTGATCGCCCAGCGGCGCCGTCGGCCGTCCATCGCGACCGGCGCCGGCGCCTCTCCCAGGAGGTCCCGGTATGCGACCTGCACGAGGTCGACGCCGCACGCCGCGGCCAGGCCGTGCCACTGCCAGAGGCGCGGGTTGATCTCCATGAGCTTGTACCGGCCGTCGCGCGAATCGAGCTTGAACTCGACCTGCGCCAGCCCGTGGTAGCCGAGCCCGCGGAGGTACCGGAGGCCCTGCTCGACCACCTCGTCCACCCACAGCGCCTCTCCGACGCGGCACGTGCCGACTTCGGGAGGCGTCTGGCGCAGCTTGCGTCCGCAGAAGACGCCGAGGACGTCGCCGCCCGGGCTGACATAGGCGCCGACGGTGTAGAGCGTGTCGTCGCCGCCGGGAATGAGCTCCTGCACGAGCGGCCCGTACGGAGCCGCGCGCTCGTACGCCTCCTCGAGCTGCTCCATCGTCTCGCACCGGAAGGCATGCGTGCCGTCGAAGCGACGCTGGAACGCCGTGGGGTCCGTGGGCTTGACGAGCACCGGGAACCCCAGCTCCTCGGTCGGCTGATCGCGCGTCTCCGGGCAGGGAATGCCGAGCGCCACCGCCTGCTCCAGCTGGAACCGCTTGCTCTGCACGCGGCGGAGCAGGTCCCACGAGGGGAAGGGACAGAGAAAGCCTTCACCGAGCGCCGAGCGATTGCGCGCGATCGTGTTGAGGAGCTCGTCGTTCGTCGGGAAGATCGGCCGAGGCGCGTCCTCGTCCCCGAGCTGCGCCATGAACGCCACGAACGCCTCCTCGTCCCGCAGCGGGTCGGGGCAGAGCGCGGCGCGTGTGGTGTACCGCGACCGGAAGCCGAGCGCGCCCGCGTCGTAGTCGACCGCGACGACCGGGACGCCGTGACGTCCGAGGCTGCGGATCGCCGCGAGCCCGTTGACCCAGCCGCACTTCGCCACGACCGCCGGCCGCCGCTCGACGGACCGCCGATTGGCGCCCGACCGGACGAGCGTGGGGCGCGCCCCTTCGGTCGAGCGCAGCCGGGGCGCGGTGCCGATGGCCACGTGGCCACGTTAGGCGGCGGGCTTCCGGGCAGCCATGGTCATTCAGGCAGGCCGCTCGCTACCCGAACGAACAGCACCGGCGCGGCGCCTCCCCACGACGTCCGGACGGTCTTTGCGCGAGTCGCAGACGCGGCGCCCGGGCGGGCCTACGATCGCCGGAATGGCCGGTCGGGAGCCGCCGACGCAGGGGGCGTGGCAGGGCGCGCCCCTCCCTCTCTCGGGCTCGCGCATCCCGACGATGATCTCGCCGGAGGAGACGCAGTACCTCTGGTGGCTGACCGCGACGGAGTGGCGCGACGCGGGGCACATCGTCGAGATCGGCCCGTGGCTCGGCGGCAGCACCGTCTGTCTCGCGGAGGGGATGCGCGCTCGCCTGACGCCTCCGGCGCACCGTCTGCACACGGTCGACAACTTCGTCTGGCGCTCGTTTATGGCCGAACGGGCGGACCTCGGCCTGAGGCCCGGCGAGTCGTTCGAGGCGGCGTTTCGAGCCAACGTCGAGCCGTACGCGGACCTGATCGAGGTCGAGCGTGCGTGGCTGCCCGACGAGCGAATCGAAGGCGACGCGTGGGCCGAGGACGTCCGCGGCGACGGCAACGCGGGCGCGCTCTTCCGCTGGGACGGCGCGCCGATCGAGCTCGCCTTCGTCGACGGCGCGAAGTCCTGGACGGCGTTCGCACACCTCATGCGCGAGCTCGGGCCGAGCCTCGCCGAGGGCTCGCTGCTCGTGCTTCAGGACTACAAGTACTGGGGCTCGTACTGGGTGCCGATGTTGGCGGAGCTGCAGGCGGACCGGTTGGAGCTGGTCCACGTCCTTCCCCACAACACGGTCGGCTTCCGGGTCACGCGCGACCTCGGCCCGCTCGCCGACGCGATCGCGATGCCGGCGCCAGCCGAGGGAGTCGCGCTGCTCGAACGAGCGGCCGACCGCCTCGTCGAGCGGGGCGACCGGCTCGGGGCGGAGATCGTCAGGCTCGAATCGATCCGCTTCCTGGCCCATCGCGGCGACGGAGAAGGAGCGGCTCGCCTGCTCCGGGAGAGGGTGCGCGCATGGCCGGCATCCGCCGACGCGCGGGATCTCCTCCTGGCGCGCGCGTGGCTCGAGACGTTCAGCGGACGATCGATCCGCTCTTCCTCGCTCACGGCGCGTGCGCTGCGAAACGCGGCCCGGCGGCGCGCCGGCCGCGCAGTCCGGATCGGCCGCCGCCGGCTCGGCCGCGCCTAGGCCGTCCCTAGTGGGTCGACGGTCTCGCCGTAGACGGCCAGCAGCCGCCTGCCCGCCGCCGACCAGGTGAGGCTCGGCGCCGCTCGCAACGCGCCCTCGCGGAGCTCCGCGAGCAACTCCCGGTCCCGGTCGAGGCGGGTCAGGTCGGCCGCGAGCGCCTCGACGTCGCCGGGAGCATGGAGGAGCGCGTTCTCGCCGTGCCGGCAGACGCCGGCGCAGACCTCCGAGACGACGGGAACGCAGCCGCTGCCGATCGCCTCGAGGCAGGCCAGCGGGGATCCCTCTTCCAGGGTGGGGAGGCAGAGCACGTCGCTCATCCGGTAGAGCTCGGGCACGTCGGATCGCCGCCCCAGCACCTCGACACCCGGCTGGTCGAGCAGCTCGCGGATGCGGGTCGCGTAGCCAGGCAGCAGCGATCCGGCCACCAGGAACCTCCCTCGCGCGCTCGCGGACGAGCGCCGCCATGCCTCGAGCGCATGGTGCAGGCCCTTCCGCAGGGCGTTGTCGCCGACGAAGATCGCGGTGAACGGCCTCGCCGGGTCGCGCGGGCCCGCATCAGGGAAGAAGACCGTCTCGTCGAAGCCGTACGCGTGACACGCCAGCTTCTCCCCCGGGAAACCCTCTTCGAGGAACGTCGTCTCGACGAAGGGCGACGGGCAGAGCAGCCGATCGGCGAGGGAGTATTCGGCTTCCTCCCTGCGCAGCGCCCGCTCGTCGAAAGAGTGTTCGTGACCGCGCGGCAGCGAGACGCCGAGCCGTTCCTCTTCCGCGCGCACGATCGCGAACGCACGCGCCGTGTGCGCGTTCGGGCGTTCGAGCACCGTCGGCACGCCGAGCTCGCGGGCGGTGCGCAGCGTCTCGAGCGCGCCGCTCGGCCACGCATGCACGACGTCGACGGCGCCGGCGAGCTTGCGCAGCCGTCGCGCGACGATCCTGTCGTGCAGCTCGAGCGCGCGCTGCTGTCCGAGGACCCGGTACGGAACGCGGACGCGCCCGCGGGCCAGCGTCGGCGAGACCGCTACGCCGTCGGGCAGCGTCCTCGCGACCGCGCCCGGATGAAGGTCGACCGCCGCGCCTGCCTCGGCGACGCCGGTGACCTGATACCAGGCGGTGGAGCAGATCCTGCCGGCGCCGATCTTGTGGGGGAAGCTGTAAAGGACGCGGATCGGCCGGGTCTCCGGCTCCCGCGCCGGCCGCTCGTACCCCGTCTCGGCGGTCGATCGTGCGTCGACGGCACCCACCGGCCCAGTATCACAACGCGGCGCGCTCGCTTCCGCTGGGCCAAGGTTCAGTTCTCGCTCCGTCCGATTCGCAGGCGGTCGGGGCTTCCGCGTCACTGGTCGGACGGCCAGTTGCTCCGGCGAGGCTTGCAGCTACGGTGATCCGGCCATGTGCTGTCTCGGAGGGTTTGCGGAGAGGCTGGCGGCGACGTGCGGCGCTTCCTCGGATTCGCGATCGTCGCAGTCCTAGCGCTGCCGGGCGCCGGCGCCGCCCGGCCCGAGGCGGGCGCGGGGGCGTCGCCCTCGGTCTTCGTCGCTCCGACCGGCTCGGATTCCGGCCCGTGTACGCAGGCGGCTCCCTGCCGCAGCTTCGATCGCGCGTACCACGTCGCCTCGCCGGGCGACGTCGTCTCGATCGCGCCCGGGAGTTACCCCGCGCAGACGATCACCGACGATCCCTCCAAGGACGCCCCGGCCGTCCTCTTCGAGCCGCAGCGACCGGGCTCGGTTCAGGTCGTCGGCCTGATGATCCAGGCGTCCCACGTCGAGGTCGACGGCCTGACGTTCACGCGAAGCTGGTACGTCGGCGTCAACTCGAACACCGTGGCGCAGAGCGCCCAGCCGCACGACGTCGTCCTTCGCGACCTGCGTGCGCCGGTCTTCTTCATCACTGCCGCGTCCGACGTATCCGTGATCGGCGGGTCCTACGGTCCCGAGGTCGATCAGGCAGCGCAGATCAAGGGTTGCTACGAGTGCCGTTACGCACCGAGCGACATCCTCGTCGACGGCGTGACGTTCCACGACTTCACGCGCGCGACCAAGGGCACGCACATGGAGTGTCTCCATGTCTATCCGGCGCAGGGCCTGACAATCCGCAACTCGCGTTTCCTGAACTGCGCGATCATGGATGTGTTCCTCTCGAACTACGGCGCGGGAGGCGATCTTCGCGACATCACGATCGAGAACAACGTGTTCGACACGCCCGGTTCGCACGCGGGCGCCTTGAGCAAGGGCTACTACGGCCTCGCGTTCGGCGGCTTCAACCGCACGATCACGAACGTTCGCATCGCGTACAACTCGATGCTGACCGCGTCGATACCCGGATTCGACTCGTCCGCGACGTACACGAACGTCGACGTCGAAGCAAACGTCGGCGCCCTCGACCCGCGGTTTTGCTCGAAGGGCGTGACGTACGCCTACAACGTCTGGACAGCCGCCAAGTGCGGGGCGACCGACACGACCGCGCCGAGCGGCTTCGCCGATCCGGCGCAGTACGACTTCGAGCCGACCGCAACGGCGGCAACGATCGGGCACGGCGATCCTCGCGACCATCCTGCGACGGACATCGACGGCCGGCTGCGCCCATCCCGGCTTGCGCCGGACGCAGGGGCCTATCAGCGGGAGACGGCGCTCATCGTGCTCGGCAAGTCGATCGGAGCGGCGACGATCGGCGAGAGCACGTCGCGCATCGCGGCCTTCTACGGCCGTGCGAGCAGCAGCCGCAGAGTGCGCCTCGCAGGCCGCGCCCTCCTGCGGCAGACGTACCGCATCCACGGCGGCGAGCTATGGGTGACCGCCGCCCAGGGCCGGGTCGTCGGCGTGGCGACGTCGAGCCCGTACTACGAGACCGCGGGCACGCTCGGCCCCGGCGCCGCCGTCGCGCGTGTGCGCAGGCTCTCCCGGGTCACGTGGAGCGGCTGCAACGGCGCGTACCGGCGCGACTACCGCGGCGCGCATGTCTACTTCGCGCCGAAGGGCGGCCGGCGCGGCGCGACGATCGGCACGGTCTCGATCCTGGCCCCCGCCGCGTCCTGTCGATAGACGCCTTCGCGGCTACGTGGCGGCGGGCCTGATGAGGAGCCACATCTCGCGCAGCTGCGATCTGTTGAGGACGACGATCGCGCCGAAGTACAGGGCGGAGCCGGCGGCCACGAGGACGAGGAGGCCGGCGGCCCCGGCCGAGGCGAGCTGCGGCACCGCGAGGCGCAGCAGCCCCAGCCCGGCGATCATCGTGACGCTCGCGGCCAGCGGGTAGCGGATCGCGCGCAGGAGGTCGGCGAAGCGCAGGCCGATCAGTCGCAGCGGGATCGAGAAGAGCGGATACCCGAAGAGGACGATCGCGGTCACCGCGTACGCGGCCGCCACGCCGACCATCCCGAAGCGGAGGCCAAGGAAGAACGACGCGACGGCAACGGCCGAGAATCCGCCGCCGACCCGGAGCATCAGGTCGGCCCGACCCTTCGCCTTGTAGACGCTGCCGTTCATCGCCGAGATGGACTGGATCAGGCCGACCGGCGCGAGGATCGCCACCACGGGGATCGCCGGGGCCCAGCGGGCGCCGTACACGGTGCGCACGAAGACGTCGCAGACGGCCAGCAGCCCGAGCATCAGCGGGAACGACAGCGCGGCGAGCGTGCCCGCCACGCGCAGGTAGGCGTTCGCCAGCCGGCGGTTGTCGTCCTGGATCGACGCGTAGACCGGGAACGTCACGCGGCCGACGGTGAGCGTCACGTACTGAACGGGGAACAGCAGCAGGTTGTAGGCGAGCGTGTAGTACCCGAGCTGCTGCGCGCCGAGGAAGCGGCCGATCAGCAGGTAGTCGACGTTCCTGCCGAGGTAGTTCACGATGTTGTAGGCCATCAGGTTCGCGCTGAACCCCGAGATCGACCGCAGGTCGCCGAGCGCGAACTCGGCCGTTGGGCGCCAGTCGCTCATCAACCAGAGGAGCAGCGTGGTCACGGCGCTCATCACGATCACGAGCCCGACGAGGCTGTAGACGCCGTAGCCTGCCGCCGCGAGGGCGATCGCCGCCGCCGAGCCGGCGATCGCCGCGACCGCCTCGGCGATCGAGATGTTGCGGAACGCGAGCTCGCGCGAGAGCAGCGCGCGCTGCACCAGGCTGAGGCTCGTGATCGCGAAGCCGACCGAGAGCAGCTCGAGGACGGGCACGAGGCGCGGCTGGCCGTAGAACGCCGCCACCAGCGGCGCGGTGGCGAACGTCGCACCGCCCGCCAGGAAGCCGAAGGCGATGTTCGCCCAGAATGTCGTCGAGAGGAGGCGCGGGGTCAGCGTGTCCTTCTGGATCAACGCGGATGTCGTGCCGAGCTCGGTAAACAGGTCGAGAAAACCGGTGAAGACGGCAGCCATGCTCATGAGCCCGAACTCGCGCGGGGCGATGAGCCGCGTCAGGACGATCATCGTTCCCGTCCTGGTGAACAGGCGGACGACCTGCGACAGCACCGACCATCTCACGCTCGCGATGGTCTGGTTTGCGAGCCGACCCATCGCTCAGGACGCCAGGTAGCGACCCAGGTCGCCCGCCAGCCTGCTCGTGCTCGGAATCGCCGGGGTCTCGTGTCGGTCGCTCCGCGGGAGAGCCTCGCCGAGACGGCTCACGTCGTCGACGAGCGTGATCAGGCCGTCCGCGCGCAGGCGCCGGCCGAACGCGAGCTGGTGGTCGTCGACGGCCTCGCCGAAGCGGGCCAGCCGCGGGACGACGACCGGCCTGCGCTCGTGCATCAGCGCGACGACGACCGAGCCGACGCCGCCGTGCGTGATCACCACGCGCGCCCCCCGGATCTGCTCGACGAGCTCGTCGAAGGACAGGTAGCCGACGCACGTGGCACCGGCCGGCCTGATCTGCGACGGTCCGTGCTGGACGACCACCGGCTCGTCGCTCTCGATCGAATCGACGGCGCGCAGGAGGCGGTCGAACGGAGCGCCGTTCGTTCCTGTCGTGACGAGGATCACGCTCAGGGGCCGAGGACGTTGCCCACGTACCGTGCCTGCGGCAGCGAGCGCTGCAGCTCGGGCCATTGAACGTAGAGGCGGCTCGCCGCCGGCCGGATCAGGCGGCAGCTCAACGACGTCTCCTCGACTCGCGTCAGGCTCTCGATGTAGACCACCTGGGCGCCGAAGAGCCGCGCCACCCACGCGAACGGCACCGCGACGCCGGCGCCCGTGGTGACGAGGACACGCGGCCGAAGCCGCCGCACGAGCGTCCAGGCGAGCGCCAGGTTCTTGACGAGGCTGCCGACGCTTCGCGTCGTCGGTCCGTGGGCGTAGTAGACGCGCTCGCCGGCGAGCAGCGAGCGCGCGTCCTCGCGCTCGAGCGTCACCCACGCTCGTGACTTCCCGCGCCACGCGGCCGAGAGCAGGACGAGCTGCAGGAGGTGGCCTCCCGCCGAGCAGACGAGGAGGACCTCGATTCGCTGCGGAGTCCGCTCGCGAAAGCCGCTGGGCGTGGCGGCGCCGCGCACGCTTCGACTGTAGGCAGCGCCGTCCGCGACGGCCACGGTCAAAGAGGCAGCATTGGGTCGTCGCCGCCGACTAGACGATCGTTTAGTGGCCCGAAGCAAGTCTGCCCAACGGACGTGGGCGGTTTTCGACATGCGCGATTAGCATCGATGAGCGATGTGAAGAGCGATCCGCGCGGCTCTGCGGACTCGACAGGACGCTCGCGCAGCGTCCGTGCGCCGTCGGGTCGATGAAACCGGACTGATTATGGATCTCCACCTCTACGCCCGCGTCGTCCGCCGCTTCTGGCCCCTCGTGGTGCTGGGCACGGTGCTCGCGGTCCTGCTCGCGTTCGTGTCGTTCTTCCGCGTCGGCTTCCACGGCGGCATCCACGTCGCGGTGCGCCAGACCAAGACCTGGAAGGGCTCGGAGACGATCCTGCTGACGCAGAAGGGCTTCCCGTGGGGCCGGACGGTCTACCCGTACGACATCAACAGGAAGACGGGCCAGCCGCTGCCGTCGAAGTCGCTGGCCGATCCGAGCCGCTTCACGGATCTCGCCGTCGTGTACGCCGAGGTCGCGAACGGGGATGCGATCCGCTCGCAGGTCTTTCCGCACGGAAGCCACGGCGCCTCCTACTCGGCGTCTCCCGTCGTGAACAGCGTCGGCAGCCCGGTGCTCGGCGCGCAGCCGATCACGCAGATCGTCCCCCTCGTGCAGGTCGAGGCGCTCGCGGGCAGCCCGGCACGCGCGCGCGCGATCGCCGCGCGGGCGTCGAATGCGCTGCGGAGCTACGTCGAGCAGAGTCAGGAGCGCGCAGGCATCCCGCCCAGTCAACGCGTCCTGCTGCAGGTCCTGTCGACGCCGAGGAAGGCGACGCTGGCCCGCGGCTACCGGCTGACCGGCCCGATCGTGATCTTCCTCGGGACGCTCGTCGCGACGCTGCTGCTCGCCTTCGTGCTCGAGAACCTGCGGCCGCGCGTACGGAAGCCGCTCGAGGACGAGCCGACCGACGAGCCGGCGTACGCCGGCGGCCAGCCGGCGTCGCCCGCGGCGCCGTACACGAACGGAGGCTCGTCGCGCTTGCCGTCGCTCCCCGGTCGTCCGGTGCCGCAATCTCCCGGTCGTGCGCTCCGCGAGGCGCGTCTCCTGCGCGGGCTCGATCTGCGGGTGGTCGCCGTCCGCACCGGGGTGCCGACGAAGCACCTGCGGGCGCTCGAGTCGGAGCGCTTCGACCTGCTGCCGGACGAGGACACCGCACGGCACGCGCTCCGCGCGTATGCGGAGCACCTCGAGCTCGACCCGGCGGGGTGGCTGGCGGACGGCGTAGCTCTGTCCCACGCAGCCCGGAGCGGCGTGAACGGCGGCGGCCGGAACGGGAAGGTGAAGGCGCTCACGCTGTCCGTTCCGCTGGTCGTCGCCCTCCTCGCCGGCGGGTTGGCGCTCTTCCTGCGGTTCGGGTTCTCGCAGCGGCCGGTGGCCGCCTTCGCCGCGCATTCCTCGACGCCCCCGCACGCGGCACGCGTCCCGGCGCGCCGGGCGGTCGCCCCCGTCGCCGAGCCCCGCCCCGCGACCGCGCCCGCGACGACACAGCTCGTCGTCTCGGCCGTCCGCGGCGACTCGTGGGTCGTCATCCGGGCCGGCTCGTCGACCGGCCGCACGCTCTTCGCCGGGACGCTGAAGAAGGCCGACACGGTGCGCCGCAGCGGCCGCCGGCTCTGGATCCAGCTCGGGGCGGCGGCGAACGTGGACGTCACGGTCGACGGGGCGGCGCCCGGCGCGCGCCTCTACGGAACGGTCGACGCCGTCGTCTCGCAGGGCGGCTTCCGGAAGGTGCCGCTCGCGCAATGACGCACGACGCTCACAAGCGGCTCGAGCCTCCCGAGATCCAGCACGCCCGGCTGCGCCGTCGCCCGTTCGGCTACCGGCGCGGGGACGTCGAGGAGCTGCTCGAGACCGTCACGGCGAGCTTCGAGGAGGTCTGGTACGAGCGCGAGGCGCTGCGCGAACGCGTCGAGCAGCTGCTCGACGAGGGAGAGCGGAGACGCGATCGCGACCGGCTCGTCGGGGACGTCGTCCGCAACGCGCAGCGGGTCGCCGACGAGACGCTCGCCGAGGCGCGCGAGACGGCCGACCGGCTCCTGGCGAAGGCGCGGCGGAAGGCGGACGAGCTGCTGCTCGCAGCCGAGCGCGAGCCGGAGCGTCTCCGGGAGGACCTGCGGGCGCTGGCCGTGGCCGAGAACACGTTGCACGAGCGCGTGCGCGCCCTGCTCGCCCGCGGCGGCGCGACGGCTGACGAGCCCGTCGACGACGAGCGTGAGCCCGAGCGGGAGCCGCTGCGGCCGGTCAGGTGACCCGGGACGCGCAGGGCGCAGCCGTGCCGCGGGGCTGGCGCGCGCCGCTCGCGGCGGTCGTCCTGATCGTGCTCTTCATCCCGATCAAGCGGTACACGCTCCCGAGCGCGTTGCCGATCAACCTCGAGATCTACCGGATCGCGGTCGCGCTCGTGCTCTTCCTCTGGGTGTCGGCGCTCCTCGTCGACCCGCGCGTGCGCCTCCGTGCCAGCCGTCTGGACGCGCCGCTGCTCCTCTTCGTCCTCGCCATCCCCTTGTCGCTGCTCGCGAACCTTCATCGCGCGTCGCCGCTGCGGGGAGACGTCCTGAAGGCCGTCTCGTTCTTCCTCAGCTACGTCGTGCTGTTCTACCTCGTCGTCAGCGTCGTCCGCAGGAGTCGCGACATCGACTTCCTCGCGCGCCTCCTCGCAGCGGGAGGCGCCGTGCTCGGCGTCTGCGCGCTCGTCGAGGCGGGCAGCGGCTACAACGTCTTCAACCATCTGCACACGGTGATGCCGTTTCTCCATTCCGGCGGGCAGGTCTCGGATCTGTACCGCGGCGGAGGACGGCGCGCGTACGCCTCCGCGCAGCACCCGATCGCGATGGGCGCGGCCTTCGCGGTGCTGCTCCCGTTCGCCGTGTACCGCGCCGCAGCCTTCCACCAGCGCCGCTGGTGGCTCGCGGCGGCGCTGATCGCGTTCGGCGTGCTCGCGACGCGCTCGCGCACGCCGATCGTGATGCTCGGCGTCGAGGTGATCGTCTACGCCGTGCTGCGGACGCGCGAGATGAAGCGCGTGTGGCCGGCGTTCGTCGCGATCTTCCTCGCGGCGTACATCGCGCTCCCCGGCAGCGTGAGCGCGGTCAAGGACGCGTTCTTCCCTGCGGGCGGGCTCGTGGCGCAGCAGACGTACGACCACGTGGGCAGCGGCCGGCTCGCGACGCTCGGCCCCGCGCTCGTCCGCGAGTTCGCGCCCAATCCGGTCCTCGGCGAGGGTTTCGGAACCCGGATCACGACCCCCGATCCCGTCGTGCGGGTCCCGAACGGCCCGATTCTCGACGACCAGTGGCTCGGCGTCCTGCTGGAGACGGGCCTGCTTGGAACGGTGTTCCTCGCCTGGTTCTTCGTCCGCTCGGTGCGGCGGTTCGGGGCCGCCGCGAAGCGTGACCTCTCGCCGCGCGGCTGGCTGCTCACGGCTGCCGCAGCGTCGGTCGCCGCCTACGCCGTCGGCATGTTCCTCTACGACGCGTTCGCGTTCGCGCAGGTGACGTTCCTGTTGCTGATCGTGCTCGGGCTCGGCGCCTCGGCCGTCTTCTCGCCGGCCGAGGAGTGGGCGCCGGAGGCGCTACGACACCGGCGAGGGCGACCCGCTCCGGCGGCCCTGCGTCTCGCTCCTGCGCGCGGGCAGCTCGCGTAGCCGCTGCTGGCGCCGGAGGAGCGCCGTGGCGCGGGGGTCCGGGCAGCGCGGCTCGCGGCGGATCGCGGCCGCGGCCCACCCGTGGAGAAGCGCGAGCGCAAACGGGTCGCTGCGGGCGTGGTGGAGGGCGCGGAGCGCGAGGAACGTCGGGCGGTAGCCCATGTAGTGGGCCGCGTGTCCCCGTGACTGCCACCCTGCCCAGCGGCCGTGGCGCCTGCCTTCGGGGCGGTGATGGCGGAAGACGATCTCCGTGAACGTCGACGTGCGCCACCCGTAGGCGTGAGCCTTGAACGCGTCGATTCCGTCCCAGCCCATGCGCGCCTCGAGCGGCGACACGTCCGCGAGGCACGCGGTGCGATAGGCGCGGCATGCACCCCACACGTGATCCGCGGTCACGTGCCGCTCGCGCCAGATCCCCTTCTGCTGCTCGAAGCAGGTTCCGGACGCGATCCCGAGCTGCGGATCCTCCTCGAACCGCGCGAGCAGGCGCTCGAAGTAGTCGGGCTCGAACGAGACGTCGGCGTCGAGCTTCACGACGACGTCGAAGGCCTCGCGCAGGGTGGCGAGGCCCGCCTCGAACGCGTGGACGACGACCGTCGCCTCGCCCAGGCCGGCGTCGAAGGGCAGCGCGATCAGGGTCGTCCGGTCGTGCTCGGCCGCCAGGGCGGCCGCGACCTCCGGCGTGTCGTCGTCGGAGCCGGTGTCGACGATCACCCATGCCCGAGGTGCCACGGTCTGCGCGTGCAGGCAGCCGGCCAGCCGCGGCAGGTCGCGCGCCTCGTTCCGCGTCGGCGTGACGAGCGCGTACGAGAGCGCCGTCATCCGGCCAGCGTCACCCGCGGCCGCGAGGCGACCGGCGGCCGCAGGGCGCGCGGCAGGAACGTCGAGAGCCAGATCTCGAGCATCAGGATCGCGAGCAGCAGCTGACCGTCGCTCGAGTCGCTCGCACTGCGCCCGCGGACGAGCTCCCGCACCGTGCCGGGCTCGAGCACCTCGGCGTACAGCGGCTCCGGCTGCAGGAGGTAGCGGTCGACCGAGCGCGTCGCCTGCGCCTCGAACCAGTCGGCCATCGAGGCGTGGAAGAAGCCGATCTTCCGCTTGTCGATCACGGGGTCCGGCACGAGGCGGCGCGCGGCCTCCTTGAGCAGGTGCTTCGTCCGCAGCCGCCGGACCTTGAGGCGCGGCGGGATGCGCGCGCACAGCTCGACGAGCTCGTGGTCGAGGAACGGCACGCGCACCTCGAGGGAATGCGCCATCGAGGCGCGGTCGAAGTAGTGGAGCATGTCGTCGACGAGCGCGAGCTGCGCGTCGATGTAGAGCGTCTCGGCGAGCGGGTGCGCGGAGACGGCGCCGGCGCGGTCGAGCACCGCGCGCCGCGCCGCCCCGCCGGCCGACGAGACCAGGTCGGGCCTGAGCAGGCGCTCGCGCAGCCCGGGGTCGAGCTTCGTGCTCATCGCGAGCAGGCGGTCGGTCGCGGTCGCGGCGGTCAGGGTGGAGGCGGGCCGCGCGAAGCGCCGCGGCGCATGAGGCGCGAGCCGGGCGCCCAGCCGCTGCGCGGGGCCGGGCAGCCGTCGCCACGCTCCGACGATCGCCGCCGCGCGATGCTTCGCGTAGCCGCCCAGGAGCTCGTCCGCGCCCTGCCCGCAGAGCGCGACGGTCACGTATTCGGCGGCGAGGCGGCAGAGCGCCTGGAAGCCGAGGCCGGAGAGGTCGGCGAGCGGCTCGTCCATGTGCCAGACGAGCTCCTCGAGGTCGACGGCGTCGTCGACGAACGAGAGCTCGAGCTCGTGGTGCTCCGTGCCGAGGTGCTCGGCGACGAGCCTCGCGTCCGCGAGCTCGTTGTCGGCGCCCGCTTCCCGGAAGCCGATCGAGAACGTCTTCACCGGCTCGGTCATGTGCCGGGCCATCAGCGCGACGACGAGGCTCGAGTCGAGCCCGCCGCTGAGCATCGCGCCGAGCGGAACGTCGCTCATCAGCCGCAGGCGCACCGACTCGTCGAGCTTCGCGAGCAGCTCCTCGCGGTACTCCTCCTCGGGCCGCTCGGGCCCGGCCTCCGGCTCCGGGTAGCGCCAGTAGGGCTCGATCCGCACGGCGCCGTCCTCGACGACGAGAGCGCGTCCCGGGAGCAGCTTCGAGACCCCCGCGAGCGGCGTGAGCGGGCCCGGGACGAACCCCAGCGTGAGGTAGGCGTCGATCGCCTCCTCGTCGAGCTCGGGCTCGACGAGCCCGCTCGCGAGCACGCTCTTCAGCTCCGAGCCGAAGACGAGCAGGTCGCCGCAGCGGGCGTAGTAGAGCGGCTTGACGCCGAGGCGGTCGCGCACGAGGACGGCCCGCCGCCGGCGGCCGTCCCAGACCGCGATCCCGAACATGCCGCGCAGCTCGGTCGCGAACGAGGCGCCGTGGCGTTCGTAGAGGTGGGGGAGGATCTCCGTGTCGCAGCGGCTCCGGAACCGATGCCCGTCGCGCTCCAGGCGCCTGCGCAGGTCGCGGTGGTTGTACAGCTCGCCGTTCTGGATCGCCCAGACGTCGCCGTTCTCGTTCGCGAACGGCTGATGGCCGCCCGCGACGTCGATCACGCTCAGCCGCCGGACGCCGAGCGCGATGCCGTCGTCGACGTAGGTGCCGCGGTCGTTCGGGCCGCGGTGCGTCATCACGTCGGTCATGGCCGCGAGCGTGACGTCGTCGATCACCGGCGCGGGCTCGCCGGTCACCTGCACGACTCCACAGATCCCGCACACGACCAGGGCCACGCTACGCGGGGCGCCTGCGCGCGGCGACGGCTATTGGAACGGAGTCGTTCCTAGTCGAATGGGTAGAGCCGTGCCGCCGGCGTGCCCGAGCGCCTTTCGCGCCGCCCGGAGCTGGCCGGTGCGCCAGGTCCGCCCCCGGGTGGTCGCGAGCGCGTGCGTCAGCGCGCCGAGCGCGACGCCGAGCCGCTCGAGCGTCGCGGCCGACCGTCCGCGGTGCTTGCGGGCGTAGCGGATGCGGCTCTCGGCGAGGACGGGCAGGAGGCTCGCGCGCGGCGCGGAGGCGCCGCCGACGTGCGTCGCCGTCGCGGTGGGCTCGAAGCGGACGGCGTAGCCCGCGTCCCACAGCCGCCGGCACAGGTCCTGGTCCTCGGCGTAGAGGAAGAAGCTCTCGTCCCAGCCGCCGATGCGCTCGAGCGCTGACCGCCGCACGAGCATGCACGCGCCCGAGACCCACTCGGCGGTTCCCGCGCGCTCGTATGCGGCCTCGTCGCGGACGACCTCGTCGGCCCAGGGCGCGCGCGGCGCGAGGCGGTGCAGGAAGAGCGCCTGCGCGTAGGTCGACCGTAGGCGCGCGAAGCGCCGCCGCGAGTGCTCGACCGCGCCGTCCGCGTCGACGATCCGCGGCGCGACGAGGCCCGTCGCGGGGTCGTCGTCGAGCACGCGCGCCAGCCGTCCGACCGCGTCCGCGTCGATCGTCGCGTCCGGGTTCAGGAAGAGCACGTACGGCGCGCTGCCGCGCTCGGCGCCGCGGTTGCACGCATACGCGAACCCGTGGTTTCGCGGGAGCGCGGCGACGCGGACGGGCAGGTAGGCGAGGAGCTCGACGCAGCCGTCGTTCGACGCGTTGTCGACGACGACCACCTCGAATCCATCCTTGCCGGCGAGCGGCTCGACGCAGCGGACGATCGTCCCTGCGCTGTCGTAGGAGACGATGACGACGTCGATGCGCGTCATCGCGCGGCCGTCGCCGCCGCGCGCGCGTGCAACCGTGCGGGGTTCCCCGCGACGACCGCGCCCGCGGGAACGTCCCGTGTGACGATCGCTCCGGCGCCGACGAGCGCACCTTCGCCGATCGTCAGGCCCCCGAGGACGACCGCGCCCGAGCCGATCGAGGCGCCGTGCTCGACGCGCGTGCGCAGCAGCTGCCAGTCCTCGCCGGTCTGCAGCTCGCCCTCGGCCGTCGTCGCGCGCGGGTACTTGTCGTTGACGAAGATCACGCCGTGGCCGACGAAGACCTCGTCGCCCAGGTCGACGCCCTCGCAGACGAAGGAGTGGCTCTCGATCTTGCAGCGGGCGCCGACGGTGGCGCCGCGCTGGATCTCGACGAACGGCCCGATCGACGTCTCGTCGCCGATCCGGCAGCCGTAGAGGTTGCAGAAGGCCTGCACGACCACGCCCTCGCCGAAGTCGACGCCGTCGATCAGGCGCCACGGCGTCTGGTTAACGGGCGCCGCCGCCATCCCGGAAGTGCTCCTCGACCGCCTCCGCCACGCGCTCGAGCTGCTCCTCGCGCATGCCGGGGAAGAGCGGCAGCGACAGGTTCTCCCGCGCGAGCGCCTCGGCGGCGGGGAAGGAGCCGGGGCCGTGGCCGAGCGACCGGAACGCCGGCGCCAGGTGCACCGGCTCCGGATAGTGGCGCCCCGACTGGATCCCGCGCCGGGCGAGGTGCGCAGCCAGGGCGTCAGGATCCGCCGTGCGGACGACGTACAGGTGCCATACCGGCTCGCTGCCCGCCGGCACGCGCGGGAGCCGCAGGTCGCCGACGCCCTCGAGGAGCGATTCGTAGCGGGCCGCGACGGCGCGGCGCTCGTCGTTCCAGCCGTCGAGCAGGGGCAGCTTGTGCAGCAGCGCGACCGCCTGCACCGTGTCGAGGCGGGCCGTCCAGCCCGCGAGCTCGTGCCGGTACTTGCCGCGCTGGCCGTGCTCGCGGAGGGCGCGGACGTCCTCCGCCAGCTCCGGGTCGTCGGTGACGACGGCGCCCGCGTCGCCGAACGCGCCCAGGTTCTTCGCCGGGTAGAAGCTGAAAGCGGCGGCGAGGCCGGCCGCGCCGGCGCGGACGCCGTCCCGGCGCGCCCCGTGGGCCTGGCAGGCGTCCTCGATCAGCGTCAGTCCGCGCTCGCGGGCGAGGCGGCGGAGGCCGCGGACGTCGGCCATCTGGCCGTAGAGGTGGACGGGGAGGAGGAAGCGGGTGCGGGGGCCGATCGCGGCGGCGACCGCCGCCAGGTCGAGCGTGTGGTCGTCCGGATCGACGTCGACGGGCACGGGCGTCCCGCCGGCCTGCGCGACCGCCTCGAGCGTGGCGACGAACGTCATCGCCGGCACGATCACCTCGTCGCCGGGCTCGAGCCCGGCCGCCAGCAGCGCGAGCCGGAGCGCGTCGAGCCCGCTCGCGACGCCGACGCACGCGGCCGTCCCGCAGTACGCGGCGAAGGCCCTCTCGAACCGCGCCACCTGCGGGCCGCCGGTGAACGACCCGCGGTCGATCAGCTCCGACAGCTCGTCGAGGATCGCCTCCTTCAGCTCCGCGTGGAGGCAGCCGAGGTCGACGAAGGGCACGGTCGGGGGGGCGTGAGCGACCAGGCGGCCAACGTAGCCGCGGCCGCGCGGCGGGTCGATCCCCGAAGGGCCGGATTGGCCGAGCGCGCCTTGGCCGAATGGGTAGGGCCTCGACGGGTGGGCGGTCTTCTCGGTCCGGCCTGGTACGCGCGAAAGCGGGTTCCTATCGTTGGTTCGCCTCCCCCGATCGCGACCCATGACGTGACCCTGTCCGCACTCCGTGCCCGTCACATTCGCCGCAGCGTGACCCTGCCGCCCGCGGCCGCTCGAGCGGCCGCGTCCGCACCGGCGCGCGGGCGGGTGCCGCTCACGCGGCGGCTCCTCGTCGCGGCGGACCTGGCAGGCCCGGCGGCCGCGTTCGCCGCGGTCGCAGCGGCGGCGGGCGTGTCGGGCCGCACCACGCTCGTCTTCGCGCTCGTCCTGCCGGCCTGGGTCGGGGCGGCGCAGGTCGGCGGCCTCTACGGCCGCGATCGCCGCGTCGACCACTCGACGGCGGACGAGCTGCCGGCGCTCGTCGCGGTCGTCACCGTCGGGACGTGGGCGTTCGTCCTGATCGCGTCGGCCGGAGGCGCGCTCGGGTGGAGCCCAGACCGGCTCACCGCGTTCTGGGCGGCGGCGGTCGCGCTCGTCGTGGCCGGCCGCGTCGTCGCGCGGGCGCTCGCCCGGCGCAACCGCTCGACGGCCGAGGACGCGATCGTCGTCGGCGCCGCCGACGCGGCCAGGCTGGTCGCGCGCAAGCTCGATCGGCACCCCGAGTACGGCATCAGGCTCGTCCGGGTCGTCGAGGACGGCGCGGAGGAGCTGCCCGGCCTCGTCCGGGAGCTGCAGGTCGGCCGCGTGATCGTCGCTGACCCGCACCCGGGCCTGCTCGAGCCCGTCCACCGGCTGCGCGCGGACGGCGTCCGCGTCGACGTCGTGCCGACGCTCCACGAGGCGGTCGATCCCGGCGCCGAGGTGCACTCGATCGAGGGGCTGCCGCTGATCGCGCTCCTCCCGTCGCGCCGGTCGCCCGCCGCGCGCGCCTGCAAGCGCGCCGTCGACCTCGTCCTCGCGAGCGCGGCGCTCCTGCTCGCGGCGCCGCTCCTGGCGCTCGTCGCCTGGCGCGTGAAGCGCGACTCGCCCGGGCCGGTCTTCTTCCGCCAGACGCGGCTGGGCCTCGAGATGCGCCCGTTCACGGCGCTCAAGTTCCGAACGATGTGGACCGACGTCGACGACGCCAGCCATCGCGACTACATCCGGTCGACGATGAGCACGCAGGCGGCCGCCGAGGGGAACGGCCTCTACAAGCTCGAGCGGCGGGACGACGTGACGCCGTTCGGACGCTTCCTGCGCCGCACGAGCATCGACGAGCTGCCGCAGCTCTGGAACGTCGTGCGCGGCGAGATGTCGCTCGTCGGTCCACGCCCCTGCATCCCCTACGAGACGGAGAACTTCGCGCCGCACCACTTCGACCGCTTCCTCGTGCCTGCCGGCCTCACCGGCCTCTGGCAGGTCGCGGCCCGCGCGCGCGCGTCGTTCGGCGAGCAGCTCGAGATGGACGTCGCCTACGCGCGCGGCTGGTCGCTCGGGCTCGACTTCCGGCTGCTGTGCCGCACGCCGCTCGCCGTCCTCCGCCAGGCGGCGACGGCGTGAGGGCGCTGCGGTTCGCCGTCGTCGGCCTCGGCTACTGGGGGCCGAACCTCGTCCGCAACCTGTACGAGCTCGGCGACGCCGAGGTCGAGTGGATCTGCGACCTGAACGAGCAGGCGCTCGAGCGCGTCGGCCGCCGCTACCCGGCGATCCGGCGGACGACGAGCTACGAGGAGGTGCTCAGCGACCCGGCGGTCGACGCGGTCGCCATCGCGACGAACGTGTCGACGCACTACGAGCTCGCGTCGAGCGCGCTCGAGGCGGGCAAGCACGTCTTCGTCGAGAAGCCGCTCGCGAGCTCGGTCGAGCAGGCGTTCGACCTGGCGCGCTTCGCGGAGGAGAGCGGGCTCGTCCTGATGCCCGGCCACACGTTCCTCTACAGCCCGCCGGTAAACCGGATCCGCGCGTTGATCGAGGCGGGCGAGGTCGGCGAGATCTATTCGATCTCGACCAGCCGCGTGAACCTCGGTCTGCACCAGCCGGACGTGAGCGTGATCTGGGATCTCGGCCCGCACGACTTCTCGATCCTCCGCTACTGGCTGGGCGAGACGCCGGCCTTCGCATCCGCCCTGACGCGGAGCTGCGTGATTCCCGGCACTCCGGACGTGGCGTTCGTGAACCTGGAGTTTCCCTGCTCCACGATCGCGCACGTGGAGCTGTCGTGGCTCGCGCCGAGCAAGCTGCGCCGCACGACGATCATCGGCTCGCGGAAGATGGTCGTCTACGACGACACGAGCCCGGAGCCGGTGCGCGTCTTCGACTTCGGCGTCACGCTCCCCGATCCGACGACGTTCGGCGAGTACACGCTCACCTACCGCACGGGGGACATCGTCTCGCCCCGCGTCGAGGTCGCGGAGCCGCTGCAGCTCGAGATGGCCGACTTCTGCGCGGCGGTTCGCGAGGAGCGCGAGCCGCGGTCGTCGGCGGAGCTGGGCACGGACGTCGTCCGCATCATCGCGGCCGTCGAGGAGTCGCTTGCGCAGGAAGGCGCCCGAATCTCGGTGCACGCAGCTACGCCCGCATCCGTGCGATGAGCGGGGCACGGCGGCTCGCGGGCTCCGCGTTCGTCGCTGCATACCGCGCCGGTTGCAGGGCCTGGAGCAAGGGGTTCTCGCTGCTCGCGGCCGGAGCGTTCGCCGAGTTCGGCCAGAGGAGCGTCATCCAGCCGCCGGTGAGGCTTCGAGGTGAGGCGCGCATCGCGATCGGCCGCGAGGTGTTCGTCGGCGGCGGCTCGTGGCTCCAGGTCGATCCTCACGGCCCCGAAGGCGCGATCTCGATCGGCGACGGCACCTCGATCGCCGGCGACTGCGTGCTGTATTCGGCGTGCTCGATCGCGATCGGCGAGCGGGTCCTCATGGCTCGCAACGTCTACGTGTCCGACCATTCGCACGCATTCGGAGACGTCGACCGCGCGGTGCTCGACCAGGGGATCGACCGCGTACGGCCGGTGGAGATCGGGGACGGCGCGTGGATCGGCCAGAACGTCTTGATCGGCCCAGGCGTTCGAGTCGGCCGCGGCGCCGTCGTCGGTGCCAACTCGGTCGTGCTCGCCGACGTGCCCGCATACGCAGTCGCCGTCGGCGCGCCCGCGGTGGTCGTCCACTCCCGCGTCGAGGAGCGCGCGCTCGCCTCGTGATGCGGGCGCTGCTGCTCGCGTACCACTTCCCTCCGCTCGGGGGCGGCGGGACCCAGCGCTCGCTCAAGCTTGCGCAGTACCTGCCCGAGTTCGGCTGCGCGGTGACCGTGGTGACTGGGCCGGCGCGATTCGGGGGCCGGTGGACGCCGCTCGACGAGACGCTCCTCGGCGAGCTCGGGGATGTCGAGGTCTGTCGCATCGACGCCGCTGAGCCCGACGCGGACCCACGCTGGCGCGCCCGTCTGCAACGCTGGGCCGACATCGCGGCGCCGTGGTCGCGCTGGTGGGTTCAGGGTGCAGAGGTCGTCGGCCGCCGAGTCGGCAGGCCTGACGTGATCGTCGCGACGATGCCGCCGTTCGTGAGCGCAGGGGCGGCGGACCGCCTGTCGTGCGCGCACGGTTGTCTGTGGGTCGCCGACCTTCGCGACTCGTGGGCTTTCGACGAGATGGCCATCTATCCGAGCGCGCTCCACCGGCGGCGCGAGCTGGTGCGGATGCGGCGGCTGCTCCGGACCGCGGCTGCCGTCGTGGCGAACACGCCGGAGGCCGCCGCGCGGATCCGGACGCTGCTCGGCGAATCGTCTCCGCCCGTCGCGACGATCCCGAACGGGTTCGACGGCGCCGACTTCGCCGGCGACCCGCCCGAGCGCCGCGACGACGTCTTCCGCATCGTCCACACCGGCTCCCTGCACACGGAGCTCGGGGGAGAGCAGCGGCGCGCGCGAGTGCGCCGGCTCCTCGGCGGCGAGGTGCGCGGCGTCGACATCCTGACGCGCTCGCACGTCCACCTGCTCGAGGCGGTCGACCGCCTGCTCGCGCGCCGGCCGGAGCTGCGTTCCCGTCTCGAGGTCGTCCTCGCCGGCGCGACGACGGCGGGCGACGAGGAAGCGGCGCGCCGCTATCCGTTCGTGCGGCTCGTCGGCTACCAGCCGCACGAGGCGACGGTCGCCCTAATGCGGTCGGCCGACCTCCTGTTCCTCCCGATGCAGAACCTGCCTCCCGGCAGCCGCGCGACGATCGTCCCCGGCAAGACGTACGAGTACCTCGCCGCCGGGCGTCCGATCCTCGCCGCGGTTCCGGAGGGTGACGCGCGCGGCCTGCTTCTTCGCGCCGGGACCGCGCATGTCTGCGCGCCCGACGACGTCGAGGGCATGGCGGCCGCGATCGAGGCGCAGGTCGCGGGGACGTCGAGGCTGCGCGCCCGGCCGCCGGCCGACCTGCTCGCGCGGTTCGAGCGCCGTGCCCTCGCGGCGGAGCTGGCGGCGCTGCTCGACTCGGTCACCGGCCGCCGCTCGAGCGCGGCCGCCGTCGCCACGGCTACGCGTGGTTCGCGCGCAGCGGCTCTGCCGGCAGCAGGCCGTTGATCTGCGCCCAGCGGCTCGCCTCGGTGCGGTTCGCGACGCCGAGCTTCCGGTAGATGTTCGACAGGTGGAACTTCACGGTCTGCTCGGTCACCCAGAGCATCCGTGCGAGCTGCGCGTTCGACATCCCCTCCGACACGAGCTGCAGGATCTCCACCTCGCGGCGCGTCAGGTCGGAGTTGTCGATCGGCTTCTCGACCGGCAGCGCCTGCGAGCGGTCGACGAGGCTCGGGAGGTAGATCGAGTGCTCGTACACCTGGCGCACGGCGACGGCGAGATCGTCCGGATGCGCCTTCTTCACCACGTAGGCGACCGCACCGAGCGAGATGGCGGTGGCGATGTCGCTCGGCTCGTCCGAGGAGGAGAGCACGATCGGCGCGACGTCCGGGGAGCGCTTGCGCGTCTCGGCCAGCCACTCGAGCCCGCTCTGCTCCCCGTCCGACATCGCCGTCTCGACCACGAGCAGGTCGGGCCGGAAGTCGCCGATCAGCCGGCTTGCCTCCTCGAGCGAGGTCGCCTTGCCGACCACGTCGATCGGCACCGACGCCAGCACGCCCTCGACCGCATCGAGCCACAGCGGATGTTCGTCGACGAGGACCGCGGTGCGATTGTGATCCGGCACTAGCCCTCCCACAGAGTCGGCGGAAACAAACGCGAATGGTCATTGTGGTGCCTGGGGCGCCAACTTCTCATCACTGAGACGAGGGAATTTTCCACAGGTCACCTGGTCGACGTGGAGATCGGAAAATGCGCCGTTCACTCGCTCGGGGAGGACGAAAACCACCCTTTCGAGCGTTGTCGCGCAACGCCCAACGGCCGGACAATTCACTCGTTCACGGCGGCTAAACGCGCGAGTGCAAATCCGTAACTCAACCTTCAGGGTTTCCTTACCGGCGACGCCCGACGGCCCGATCCTCCGGGGCAACGGCGACGCCGGTGCCAACGGCGCGGCCGAGCCGCTCCGCGTCCTCCTCGTGGGCGCCCAGGCCTCGCCGGTCGGCCCGGTGGACGCGGTGGGCGGCAGGCGCGTCGAGGTGGTCGGCTGCGCCGCGACGGCGGCCGAGGCGGCCTCGCTGGCCGAGCTCTATCGGCCGGACGTGGTTCTGCTCGCGGCCGCCGGCCGTGAGCACGCCCTCTCGCCGGACGTGATGGGCGCGGTCCTCCGCATCGCGGACCTCTGCCCGTAGCCGGATCGCGGGTCTGAATTCTGTGCGAGCATTAATTCGCACCCGACCCGAAATCGTGGTCTGGCGTGTGTCATCTCATGGCCTTAGCGGCGGCATACGACTCCCGGTGGCGACCCGCGGCGGCCGCCATGATCGCGGTCGCGGCGTTTCCCTGTACCTCGCTCGCGGGGGGATATCGAGCCTCTATCTAAGGCTTCAGCGAGACAGTCCAGTTGAGGTCACATAGGCATCGACGGTGCCGCTGTGGTTCGGCCGCACCGATCTGCCGTTGACGCGCAGATCCAAATTGCCGAGTGCTCCAAACCGCGCCCAGAGACGCCACCCTGTCACAGACACCGACTTCCCGATCCGAATCACGCCGACGTAGACGAGTGGCCCCCCGGCACCGCCGCTGCGGATCAGGACCCAGGAGTCCCCGCGAACCGCACTGATGCGGAGCGACACTCGACGCAATTTCGGAGAGGGCGGAGAACGGGACGCCGTTGCCGCAACCGTCGAGCCCCGATGCCTTGTTTGGTGCATTGACCCATGTCCGAATGTCGAGCGGACGGACTGCGGGAGGTCGTGATGCGGAGACGTGGATATGAGGCCAACGTGAACGTGCCCGCCCCAGAGGGCGATGTCGAAGCCAATCAGGATGAGAGCCAGGACCACCCCGCCCGATAGGGCCGCGCGCCGAGTACGGCGGCGCCTCCGGCGCCGCAGCTCCTCTCGCTGTTGCATCCAGGCGAGGGTCGCCTGGAGCTGCGTCAGCGAGTCTTCCGGTGGAAGGGTGCCTACTCGCTGATCCATCGGGTCCCGCGCCGACCGTTCGTTGCTGGGAGACGAGGGGTACGGTAACAGCATGAGACCGCGCCTCGGATTCTGCGGACCAGGGAGTCGAGCGCTCAGAGGCCACGCGCGCGGATGGAACGGCTGGGTGGTCTGGACTGCAAGCGGCAGATCGCACCCGCATGCCGGCGGGTCGATTGGGTCGCGGATGGTTAAACGCGCGTTCGAGCCCGACGCATCGCGAGATCGTCAGACTCCGCCCGCTCACCCGACGGTGGGCGGCGGAGACAGCTCCCAAGCCCTCCGGACGTGAGAATCATGTTCATACGCTCGCTCGATCTCGTCGGCGCGAGCGTCGTCGCGTGCGCTGCCGTCGGGACTGCGTTCTCGTCGGACGTACCCGCCCCGGTCAGCTCTCTATTGGGACTGGTCCTCGTGTTTGTTCTGCCCGGATATGCATTCACGGCCGCAGCGTGGCCGAGCCTTGGTCGATGGCCCGAGAAGGTTGCGTTTACGCTCGGGTCGAGCATCGCGCTCGCTGTAATCGCCGGCCTCGTATTGAACCTCATGCCGTGGGGCCTAGAGCGTCAGACGTGGGCTGTATCGCTGGCCGCATTCACGATCATTGCCTCGGTCGTCGGTCTCGTCCAACGAGAGCATCTGGGTGTTCTGCCGAAGCGTCCCGAGTTGAGGCTGCCTGCCGTTCCGCTGCTGCTATTCGCTCTCGCTCTGCTTGTCGCTGTTGCGGCGGTCGGAATCAGTCGACAAGGAGCCATCCAAGCAGACAACCAGAGTAAGTTCACGCAACTTTGGATGATCCCCGCAACTGGCAAGGGAAAACTTCTCGTGGCAATCGCGAATAGGGAAGGCTCTGCACAGCGGTATCGAGTTGTCCTGCGCGCTGGACGCCGGCCGCTGACGGTGTTCCGACGAATCCGTCTCGATTCCGGTGACCGATGGGAGCGGCGCGTTCGGCTACCTCAAGACCTTCCCTCGCACACGCGTGTCGAGGCGGATTTGTATCGGATCAAGGACCCGAACGTGGTCTACCGCCATGTCACATTCTGGTCGCAATAGCCAAGTTCCCGACTGGGGGCGGGCCGGCGACTATGGCTCGAACGGGGGGTGGCGTCGAAGGGAAGCGCGGCCGATGCGACCCCAAGGTGACCTGTTTTGGGCGCAGATGGTCTCTGGCTGCGATCCTTCTCAGCGCTAGCTTGGCTGCGCCTGCCGCGCAGGCGCGTCCTGCCTTGTCTGCCGGGACTTCTACGTCAATCGCTCTTGGCGTGAGCGTCTCCGACCCTGGCCGGGCGCCGGCTCTTGAGCGCTACGTGTCCGAGGTCGGCCAGAAGCCAGCCGTAGTGATGTGGTTCCAGAGTTTCGATGAGCCTCTTTACTACAGCGATCAGAGGACAGCCGTCGACGGGCTCGGCGCGCTCCCGATGATAAGCTGGGAGCCCGTTCAGGATGGTCGCGGCATCCCGCTTGCCCAGATCGCATCGGGCGCGATTGATTCGTATCTCCGCGCGGCAGCCGTCGCAGCCGCTGCCTGGCACCGGCCGATCTTCATTCGCTTCGCGCCTGAGATGAACCTTGCAAATCAACCCTGGGGACCTGGAGTCGAAGGGAATACCCCGAACGCGTACGTTGCCGCCTGGCGGCACATCGTCACCCTTTTTCGGAACAGCGGTGCGACGAACGTCCGCTGGGTGTGGGCGCCGAACGTAGACTGCGGCGGCCGGTGCCCTTTCGACTCCTTCTATCCCGGTGATCGCTGGGTCGACTGGGCTGCGCTTGACGGTTACAACTATGGGCCCATCAACGGCAACGAGTGGATGAGCTTGGTGGAGACGTTTGGCTCATCCTACGACGACATCACGGCACTTACGGCGAAGCCTCTCATGATCACAGAGACAGCGTCTGCCGAACTGGGCGGAAACAAGGCGGCCTGGATCACGCAGGCTTTCCTATACGGAATCCCCACCCATCTACCAAGGGTGCGGGCGGTTGTATGGTGGCAGCACGACGACCAAGAAGCAGACTGGAGGGTGGATTCCTCCCCCGCAGCCCTCGCCTCATTTCGCGCGGTTGCCGCGTCACCGCTTTACTCCGCCGGTGCGAGTGTCCTTGCCGCGGCGATCCCGTCAGGGCGTTGACAGGCCGGCCGTGAAGACTGTTGCCACGTTCCAGACGTAGGTCGTTCGAACAAAGTCGAGCGAATCAGGCTCTGCGCGCAGCAGGCGCTCGACGTGTGGGCGGTCAAGGACCGTCCAGGCAGGATGGTGCTGCTCAGAGAGCACCACGTCGCGTATCCCGGGGAGTGCTCGAGCCATAACGGTGTTACCGTTTCGGGGCACAAGCGCCGCTGCCCTACGGCGTAGATCGTCCGGAAGCTCAAGCAGGACATGTACGAGAGGCTGGAGGCGCGTACGCAGTGGGCTGCGCCGGCTTGGCCACCCGTTGCCCCGCTCGAACGGAACCTCGACAAGCCGAGGTTCGAGCTGCGCGAGCACTGTTAGATGGAAGAGTTCCCGCACGCGTTGCCTGCTCGGTAGGCCGAGCTCGAGCGGGACCACGCGATGGCTCCAAAGCGGCGAGGTCGTGTCTCGCACGTACTCGGCGCAGCCGTGACCCGGTCCTGCCCAGGTGCCCATCCGCTTCTTCAGGTAGAAGAGATCGGGCACGTCCTCTGGGCTGAAGCCGGACGCTACCTGCTGCTCGACCCAGTTTCGGATCTGGCCCTTGACTAGCCGCTCGCCCTCTGCTGAAAGCGGCGGCGCGACGCCTGGGCGGATTCTGCAGAACTTCCGGTAGAGCGAGCGAGTCAGCTGCTCCGCGTCTAGCCTCGCGCCCGTCCCGTAGTAGCCGCGAGCGATCTCGCCGCCCTGGCCGGAGTGCCAGAGGCTCAAGGGTCCGACCGGCGCATCTAGTTTGTAGCCGTGGGCGTCCGCGAGGGACACCGTGCCGCTCGCCATTAAGTCGACGACGCGTGCGGTCCTCCGCCAGTCCGTGAGGCGCGGGTCGATGTGAGTGCTGTCGACCACGTGTGGAAGCCCGACCGCCTTCGCAAGGAGTCGCCCGACCCGGACGTCTGCATCGTCGGGTTGGCCACCGGTAAGCAGGCAAGCCTGAACCCCGGCGGCGACGATGGCGCCGAGCACGAGACGCGAGTCTCGGCCGGCGGTCACACCGACGATGCTAGGGCGACCAGGCCAGTCGGCAAGCGCACGGATGTTCTGCACGAGGAGAGCGGCGGCTTGGCTTGGCTCGAACGTCGAGCCGAAGACGACCTCGGGATCGTCCTGGTCGAAGCTCGGCCGCAGCGATCTCCTGTTGCCGCGGATCGCATGGACCCCTGCGCCTTGGACACGGGTGACCGTCTCCCAGAGCGGGTCCCCATTTAACGGCCAGCCGCCGGCGACGAGCCCAGCCGCAGCCACGAGCGAGGGCGCGCGCGAACCACGGAGCCGCCGCAGGATCTCGGCGTTATTCGATATGAGTCGCGTGCCCCGAAACGCCGTCTCGAAGAGCGGGTATGCGCCGAGCGGGTCGGTGACCAGGTCGAGCGCTCGAGTCGCGTCGTTGTAGCGAGCCGCCGCGAACCGGCCGTCGAGAGCCAGCAGCGAATCGTCTGTCGCGTCGAGATAGAACCGGGGGTCGAGCGGTGTTCGCCCGTCAGCCTTGTCGCTATGCCAGAGGATCGGCCGGCCAACATAGAGAGCAAGGCGCGTGTCATCGCCGCACACGTATCGAATCCCCCCAACGCGGGCCGGGCCGTGAGCGATCCAGGCGCAAGCGAACGATCTCGATGGGGCGACCCACGACGCGACCTTCTCGCCAGGAAAGAATGGCAGGTCGCGAGTCAGGTCGGTAAGCGTCTGCCGCAGGATCGGCGACTCGCCGTGGCCGTGCTCCGAGTACGCAAGCACGAATAGGTTCACACCAGTGTCGTGAGTCGCCTGTCGCGTCGGTTGATCGCGACCAGATTGACCGGGTAATTGGGGCCCTTCCACCGCTCGCGCAGGCGGTCGACGTCGGCGTACTCGCCGATCTCAGCGAGCCGCCAGCGATTCCCATCCCCCACGATCCCGAGAATCGCGTAGTCGCGCTCGCGCAAGAATGTCATTGCCGAGTCGGGGGCGGACCACGTAGACGCGTTTCGGTCCACCTCGAACAGGACCGCGGGGCGGAACTCAGAGATCGTCCGGTCTGCGCCTGCAAGCGCCGCACGTTCGTGGCCTTCGACATCGACCTTGACGACCGAAACCGGCCCCCGGTGCTCTGTCAAGACATCGTCCAGCCGCACGAGCCGGACACGCGTCTCTACTGCATGCGTCGCGCTTTCGCTAATCCTCGGCCTGAGCTTCTCGAGGGTTGCGAGGCCTGAATTGCCGCTTTCGACGGGCAAGTACAGGACACCCTCGCCGGCACGATCGGACACGGCAACTGAGAGAGGGGTGACGCGGTCATCGAAGCTGTTTTCTGCGATGTTTGCGACCAGCGTGGCGAAGACGGTAGGTTGCGGTTCGAACGCGAAGACTCGGCCGGCCGAACCGGTACGCCACGCGGCCCGCAGGGTGTGCTCGCCGATGTTCGCGCCCACGTCGACGACGGTATCCCCCGGCGCGATCAGCTCCTCCAGCACGCCCCCGAGGTAGTACTCCGATGTCCCGTAGACGAAGATCTCTCGTCCCATCGCGTCGTTGAGACGGACGCGGATAGTCATGCGCCCGGCGAGCGGCACGCGCCGCTCCCGGCCGTATCGCGTGCGGAGCACGCGTCGCTCGAAGCCGAGAGCGATTCGTCGTCGCGCGATGCTTGCGCGGGCGGGTGCGCGCACGTTCATGCCGCTCGCAACGCCTGCGGGCGAGTACCGAGAAGAGTTGGGAGGATCTCGTCGCGGAGTCGCGTCTGTCGCGATGCCGCCGAGTACGGCTTGAGCAACTCCCCGGCCCGGAGCGCGTAGGCTGCGCGCTCCGTCTCGGAGTAGCAAAGCGCCGCACGAATCGATGCACTCAGGGCTTCCACGGATCGCGCTTTCGGCGCGAGTAAAGGATCGAGAGCGCGAGCAAGCTCAATGGGTTCGATGGGCCAGGCCGTTGGCATTGCGACGAGGAGCGCGCCGTCGGCGAGAGCTTCGAGTAGCGCGACCCCGTACTCCTCTCGCCGCGCCGCCGAGATGAACACCGTCGAACTTGCGACTAGCCGGCGGTACGCCTCCGACTCGAGCGGCCCGCACCAGCGAACCCACGCGGGAACCTGGATGCGGTGGCGTAGAAGGAAGTCGCGACCTTTCTGCTCATCGACCCCGGCGACCAGGAGTTCCACATCGTCCTCCCTGGCGGCGGCGAAGCCCTTCACGATCAGGTCGAGTCCCTTCTTCTCCGGGTTTGCCGCGTAGCAGACTGCTCGGCGCACACGCGGCTCGATGGGTTTTCCGGGCCTGACGAGGGGCGGCAGGGGTATGACCGGCACCCTGTAGTAGGCTCTGAGATCGTCCGCTCCGACCCGCGAGAAGGGCAGCAGCATGCACGCTCGCGAGAGCTGCCTCCGCTCGAGCCAGCGCTGGGGTAAGTTCCTGATTCCGGGTCGGTTGACGCTTGCTGGCTTGTCGATGCGAACAGCAGCGCGTGCGAGCCGCCGCCGCGGCTGCAGGATCGTTGCGATGCTCGTCCCGTAGATGAATGCAGTGACCTCCGTCTCGCGCAGAACACGGCTCGTCTTCCATCGAAGCGCGGCCGAGACGAAGAGTTCCCCGGCAGCGTTCGGCAGCCAGCCGGGAGTGGCCCACGACGTGTCCTTCCAGAGAAAAAGCACTCGGACGGTGCAGCCAAGCGCCCGCAACGAGTCGGCGAGCTCCTCCGCCGAGGCGCGTAACCCCATCGTCACGCCGGGAGAGACGACGAGCACGTCGACGAGGCGACGGCTCACGTCGTTCCGCCCGCGATGGCGCGAAGCCTGGGAACGATCCGATCCCGGCGCCGCAGGGGCGTCGCGAGCAACGATGAGGCGGAGCGGAAGAGGTCGGAGATCCGGACGACGGGGCTGTCCTCGACGAGGTGCAGCCCACCCTGGCGGCGGAATCCCGTCGGCTCGTTTACACGCAGCCGGCGGATGCCGAGTAATTCGTTTGCAGCGTTTCCGCCGTGGATGGTAACGAGCCAGCGCGGCGGGCCGAGGAGCTGTCGGACCTTCCCAACCCGGTGCAGCGTGTCATGCGGGCCGCAGTGAACGGTGGTCGGTAACCGGCCGTCGGCAGGCACGCGCTCGATCAGGCTGATGAAGGTGTTCGATCGCGCGACACGGTGGTAGAGATGCCCCCGGTACCACTCGTATCCGAGCGGGACGTTGAGGAACTCGAAATCCTGGCCGCGGAACGCACTCTGGACACGCTCCATGTAGTCGTCCCCTAGGGCGTCGTCGTTGTCGAGCCGGGTCGTCAACAGGTACCTCGCCTGGTGCGCGAATCGCTCGGCGACGAAGCCAGCTATCCGCTCGTCGGTCAACCGGCCCTCGACATAGACCGGCGCGAGGCGGGCGTGAAGTTCGACCACCCGCTTGAACTCCGGTGGCGTTGCGGCGTCGAAAAAGACCAACCAATGGAAGCTAGCCGTCTGTGCGCACACTGAGGGGTAGCAGAACCGGTCGAACAACCGGAATCGCTCGACGAGCCACGCCGGGTCGAGCCGGCGCTCGGGGTCCGCCCCGTAGCCCACGAGCACGTTAAAGCGCGTCAGAAGAACGTGCACGAATGTCGTCTGCGTGTTCAGTCAAGCTCCTCTCAGGAATGAACCGCGCGGGAGTCCGGACGACGACGGTGTGCGTCGGAACATTCGACGTGACAGCGGCCCCAGCGCCACGACGGCGCCCGAGCCAATGCGGCGGCCCGGGAGGTCACGTGCGCGCCGACCCAGCGTCGTCGTCGATGGCTGGCCGTTTCGTCTCCGTTCCGGGTACGGTAGGTGCCCTCGAACCCATAGTAGACCGCATAGAACCAATCGGCCCGCACGCCGCGCAGTGTCGACGCTCATTTGACGCTTCGCACGCGGCCGGCGAGTCCCGCCCGGACGACTGGCGACATTGCGAGGGCCTCGGCGCACAGTGCAAGCAACCAGCCGAGTGCCGCACCCTGAGCCTGCCCGACCGCCGCTCCGGCCGCTCCTCCCGCAACCTCTGCGCATGCGCCTGCCCAGACGAGCGGCATCCGATTCGCAAGGAGTCGCTGGATGCGGGTTAGGGCGATGAAGTGGGTCTTGAGCGTGAGGGGCACGGCGGCTAGAGCGAGGACAAGCAACGTTGTGGCGCCGTCTCTGTAGGCCGAACCGAACGCGCGGAGCAGCGGGCCTCCAGCGGCCGCGGCAAGCGCGATGCCGGGGAGCGCCACGGCTGCCGAGAGACGTAGCGTCAGCCGAAGCCGCCCGGAGACCGCGTCGGGTTCCGACGCGCCCACGGCGAAGAGCACACCCGTCAGAGCGGTCGGGACGACGTAGAGCGCTCCTGCGATCTGGAGTGCGATGTAGAACGTTGCGTTCGCCGTGGCCGACGCGAAGCTCAGCACGACTACGGGAAGCGACAGCGCCGGGATCGTGTAGGCGACGTTGTAGACCTGGTGTCCGATCGCATCACGCCAGAGACCGCGGAGGGCTGACGGCCGTGGGCGGTACTGACCGAAGGCCGTTCCGCGCCGATGCGACCACGCCCAGGAGAGCGACAGCGAGACGGCGATGCCGGCGACCCAGGCTGCGAGGATCGAGAGTTGTCCATGGACTGACAGCAGCGCGAGTGCGGCCAGTACGCCGAGCTTGGCGACAGCGAAGAATCCGTTGCGCCATAGCTGCAGACGCCCTCGGAGGGCGCCGATCGTTGCAGCGTCGAAGATGCTGGCTGCGGACGTCAGCGCCACCCCCCCGGCGAAGAGGCAGATGGTCGCCCAGTCGGAGGCGAGCGGGCGATAATCTCTGCCCAGCTGCGGCGCGATAGCCGCGAACATCAATCCGCCAACCGCGCCCGCGGCAGCGCCGGCGGAGATCGCGGTTGAAACGAGCGTGCGGCCAGGCGAGCGGCGGCGTGGGAGCTCGCCGGTCAACAGCGTGCCGAGCCCGAGCGTGCAGATCCCGCCGAGCAGCGCCATCGCGGACATGAGTCCGCCGCTCAGCCCAACCGTCGCCTTCGTCCAGTGACGCGCGGCAACGAGCCAGAATGCCATCCCGAGGCCGGATGTAACGACGAACGTGCCGACGAGCGACGCGGCGTTCGCCAGCACGACCCGGGTCATCGGGGTAGGTCGTAAAGCCTCTTTCGCTGTCCACGCAGCCGAGCGGGGCCGGTCCAGTCGGAGGACTTCCTGCAGGAGCGTCATCGTGTCGCCGCGGCCGTCGCCGAGATGAGCTTCCGCATGAGCGCATCGAAGCGCGGTATCTGCACTTCGGGAGTGAAGCGTTCCGCACTTGCCGTCGCCGCGCGCTCGAGCCGGCTGCGCAGCGCGGCGTCGTCGAGAAGGAGGCGCATAGCGGCGGCGAGCGCGTCCACGTCGCCCGCCCGCACGAGCAGCCCGTCGACGCCGTGATGGATCATCTCGGCATGGCCGCCCGGTGTCGTGCCGACCACCGTCTTTCCGCGGCTCATTGCCTCGTGGACGACGTTGCCGAGAGGTTCGGGCAGCACCGACGGGGCGACTCCAAATAGAGCACGATCCCACGCCGCCATCACCGTTGAATGCGAGACGTCGTATTCGACGACGACGTCGTCCGGGAAACTGGTCGGCATGTCTGGTGCACGCGAGCCGAGGACAACCAGCGGAGGTCGCGCGTCGAGTCGCTCATAGGCTTCGACAAGGACGCGGATCCCCTTGATCTCGCGAAGCGCACCCACAAAAAGGATGAAGGGCTGGCGGGGAAGGCGCGCGAGAACCTGCTCGTCTACCGCGTCTCCGTTGCCCTCGAGCCGGAAGTCGGGGATGACCATCTTCATTAGTCTCCGATCGCGTGACCCGTCGCCCTCCGTTCGGACGAGGTGTCGTCCGAGGATCTCCTCCACGTATGTGCTGACGCTTTGCACAGCCCGGATCTTCGAGCGCAGCAATGGCCGCCCGCCGAGCACGCCAGCAACGGCAAGAGTCCCCTTCACCGCGCCGTAGTGATCAGCGGCGCAAGCGAGGCACTTCGATAGACCCGGGCCCTCGCAGAGGACCCCGTCGCGCACAAGAGACCCCACCGCGCAAACGTTGCCGTAGTCGCGGCCACCGAGGATGAGCGGGACGTCGTTGCCGAGGAGCGCAACGGCACATGAATACGAAAGCCAACCCGAGGAGTGCACCACGTCTGGCCGGATGCGCCGGATCAGCCTGCGGAGCCTCCAGACGAGCTCCGGATCCGGGAACGGCGGCGGAACACGGCGGTATGGGTTCGCCGAGAGCCGGGTCATTCGCATCGTCAGTCCGCGCAGTCGGTGTACGCCAACGCCGTCCTCGTCTTGCTCCGTGAGAGGCGTACCCGGTTGCCACGTGGTGGCTACCGAAACCTGATAGCCGCGTCTTGCAAGCGCCCTAGCGATGAGTTGCGCGGAACGCGTCGCGCCACCGATCAAGGGCGGATAGTAGTCGGTTACGAGCAGGACACGCGAATTCATATGATTCACGTACGTCCTGTTCTATAAATGGCGATGTTGCCGCTGTCGTAAACGCGCGCGAGCTCGGGCGTCTGGTCGAATTTGCGGAGGCCAAAAGGCGGGAGCGGGCGTGTCAGCCCGAGTTTGTAGTCGTCGGGTCCGAAGTAGCCTCCGTTTAGCGGAAGAGCCTTAGTCAATCGCTCGTCGGTTACGAGGTAGTCCACTTCGTTGAGCGCCTCTCGATCGAGCCGTGTCAGAGTCCGGTCGCGGAAAAGCTTGAGCGGTGGCAGCGCCGCGATGGGTGTCTCGATCGGCGCCTGCCTTCCATACGACGCCATCAGCAGGGCGTTCGTGCTGTCCGCCAGGAGGATGTTGTTCGTGCCGAGAGAGCTACTCATCCACTTCGCTGCTGCGACGCCCTCGGGACTGATCGAACGCGGGGGATCTCCCACTTCGAACGGCCCAGGCAGCCGTGCCGAGGGGGACCAGCCGATGATGAGACCGCCCGCAAAGACGATGCCTGCGTAGACGCTGAACGCCGGAGTCACTAGCCTGGATAGTCCGAGGAACCCGTTGGAGTTCGCTTCACTGGACGGACTTCCAACCAGGGCGAGTGCGACGACGTAGCCGACGCCGATAAAGACGAACTCTGATGCGCGGCTCGAAGTTTCGGTGCCGGCGGTGGTCAGGCGTAGGACGAGGCTGGGTGGATAGAGCAGTGCGAGTCCGAGGAGAACGATCGAGACTGCATTACCTCTGCGGAGGGTTCGCCGTAGGCCGAACGGCAGGAGCGTCAGGATCAAGACGACCGACGCGTACCCGATCCAACGGGTCAGTAGTGGTTCCGGTGTTCCATTGGCAGCATGGAAAAGCTGGCGCGGCGGAGCGTTGCCGAAGATCAGGTCCCATATCGACGAGGCGGCTGCGCCGGGAATCGTTCCGAGTTCGCGCTCGGTCGCTGAACCAGCAAAGAGGAGCCACCCGGTGGTCGTGATCAGACTCACCGTGGCAAGGACCAGCGAGCCCCGCGGTGTTCCGGAGAACCGCTTCGACTGGCCGGCGAGAACCCAGGCGGCGAGGAACGCGGTCAGGAAGTAGGCGCTGATGTGGTGACTCACGACCGTGCCCCCAACGAGGATGCATGCGACGAGGGCGCTTCCCCTTGGAGTCTCCCTTGTCGAAGGTTCGTCCGAGGTCGAGCCGGCTGCACGCAAGGCGACGCAACACAGCGTCGCGACAGCGAGTGGCAATGCAAGCGACTCGTAGGCGACCTGGCCATCAAAGTAGACGAAGTTTGGATTTGCCGCGTAGAGCAACGTTGCTATTCCGGCCACCCGGGATGAGGCGCTCGCAACCTCGAACATTCGGAAGAGCGCGATTACGAGGACGATCCGGGCTGCGCCAACGACGAGGAAGCCGGCAGCGGTTGGACTGACTCCGGACAACGACGCTACCGCATTGCTGACTTCCTCGAGCCCTGGGTAGTACGAATAGGCGGGGACGATCGGGTTGGTCGAAAATAGATGGTGTGAAGCATCGATATCGAGTGTCGTTCGGAGTTGACCCAAATCATCGTGGAAGGCGAAGCCGAGTGGCCACGTCATTAGCTTCAGGAGATAGCTGGCGACGCCGACGACGAGCAGAAGGCCGATCCGTTCGGCGTGCGAGCACGTCCGGCGTGTCAGTCGGGCTGCGATCGGGACGACAATCGCAACGATTGCGATCCAGTAGAGACCCGTCGCATGCCTCTGATGCCCGCGTGCCGCATTGTCGGCGAAAGCGAGGAGGAGGACTCCTCCCGCCGCGACGAGGCTGAGCGCCGGAAGAAATCCCCAGTTCTCTCCAGTTCGGCCGTCCACGATAGCTGCACGGTCATCAAACCAGGGTCGAATGTGGACCTCAGTTGCGGCGATCCCAGTCATCGCTCGCGACTCACGCGCACTGGCCAGCCGAAGCGCGTGGCGCTGATTGCATACGCGATCGGTCCATACAGCATTCCCTTCAGCTCCGCGCGTCTCAGCTCACCGGGATAGGATGGTGACTTCCGAGTGTTCTTGGCCGAACTCGGTGCCAGCGCGAAATGCAAGCCTTGAGGCAACCTGCGGATTAGGGAGGGAATGAGGCTCGGCTTCGCAACTAGAGAGCGCAGGACAAACGCGCTGAGGCCGACTCCGTAGGCGTAGACCCGATCGCGTAGCTCAGCTGCATCCCGAAGATGGCGATGCCTGACGATGGCTGCCGGCTCATACACGAGTGTGTAGCCCTCGATGAGGGTGCGGAAGAAGACCTCAAGATCTACGCCGCCAAGGGCAGGAGTGCCGTTTCCCAGCGCCGGGTCGAACCCGCCGAGACGCTCAAGCAGTACGCGTTTGAACGCCATACTCCCGCCAGACCCGAAACGTCCAGCATTGAACGGAAACAGGGGATCGTCGGGCCGATTCGCGTGCATGTCGAAGACCCGCCGCGCGAAGCCCTTTGTGGCCCCGCCGTACTCCTCGAACCATAACTGCGCAGGCCACTCGAGCTCGGCCGGAAGAATCAACTGCGTAACGCACGCAACGTCCGGGTTGAGACTGAAGGCCTTCGCCAGCTCGACGAGCCAATAACGATCAGCGACGGCGTCGTCGTCGATGAATGCGACGATTTCGCCCGACGCTGCAGCGAGACCGCGATTTCGCGCCGACGCACTGCCGGCGACATCCTCCCGGAGGTATCGGACCTGGTCGCCGAATTCCGCATGCAGGAAGTCGGCCGTCTTCGACGTCTTCGGCACGTTGTCTACCACCACGATCTCTCGCCGCTCACTCGGGTAGCTGCAAGCGAGTAGCGAATCGAGACAAGGCCCCAGTCTGGCGCCTCCATCCCGCGTGGGCACGACAACGCTGACCGAGGGCGCGTTACTGAGAACCAGGTTGCGATCATGCTGGCATGCTGGAGCGGCGACACTGGGAAGGCCGGCCTCGCTCAACTGACTCGGCTGAGGTAGGCCGTCTGCCTCCAAATGTGCTGAGATCTCTAGGCCAAAAGCGTCCCAGATCTGCGCCGCATAATCCGCGGGCGTCAACTCGTCTCCCGAAAGCGTCAGCTCGACCATGCCTAACGGATAGGTGTGGAGCCTCACGAGCGAAAGGCCTCGGCGATAACGGCGCCCTGTCTCCTCGTTGACCGTCGGCAAACTCGGGAGTGACCTGCCGATCTCGACCTCATGCAGCTTGATCGGGTCAGGAATCACCATCGAGCGCAGCTACTCCTCCCTCGTGCACCGGAACTAGGCTCGCGCCGCGAGGACGCGGGGATCGACGTCCTCCTCGTGGACCGTCCGAGGTCCGAGAAAGCGAGCTCGCGCATAGCCGCACCCTGCTGCGGCTGTGCCGACCAGGATGGCCGCCGCACGACCGAGTCCGGCCGGATCGCGTCGCAGAAGCGCGTCACCGACGCCACGAGCGACACCGGCCGGAAGGATCCTCATTAGATACTCGCGTTCGGAAGAGAGCCCGTCCTGGGAACCGACATAGCGGGCCATCGACACCTTGGCGAAAGCCTCGTCGTAGCAGTGTGTGCGAAAGTAGCGAAACGTCGTGCGTGCAGCGGGAACCTCGTGGACGACGCGGGCGCGAGGTTCGTGCACGAATACGCCGGTTGGCCAGTGTTGTGCGGCTCTGATGCACAGTTCGGTTTCTTGAACTCCGAACGGCCGCGTACCAACCCGGGACAAAGATGTCCTGAACCCACCTATTCGGTCAAGAACCGAGCGCCGCACGGACATGTTCCCCATCCACAGGTTCCGCACCGAGCTTCGCTGCCGAGGCAAGCCTCGGTGGCTAGCGCCGACCACCCAGAGAAACTCATCGGGAAACCAGCGTGGGCGAGCCGTGAGCCAGTTGGGCTCGATGAGACCGCCGACACCCAGCACGACCGGCCGGTCGTAAGCGTTGACGAGCGACGCGAGCCAGTCGTTGTCCGCGGGGACGGCATCGTCATCGATGAAGGCGACGACTTCACCCCTCGCGACGCCGAGCCCGTGATTCGCAGCGCCCGCATGCCCTCGCGCGCCTTCGTTCTCCACAACACAGACATCCGGAAAGCTCGCGCGGAGTTCCATTGCCAGAGGCCCGTTCCCGTCGACGACGGCAATCACCTCCATCGGCGGATAGCTCTGGCTTAGCAGCTTTATGAGCAGTTTGTGGAGGTTCCCCAGGCGCTCCTCCGTGTACGCGCAAGTTATGACCGAGACAGTGGGTTGTTCGGGGAGCGTTGGCAGTCCGTCGAGCAGGCTCGCGCCCGTGTCCATCACGCAAGCAGATCCCATCTGATGCGCCCGTCGCCCGCCGCGAGACGAAGAGCCTGCGCAGCGAACACGGACGCCCAGATGTTTTCGTGCAGCGGCGTGGCGTCGGGTTGATAGACAGCTGCCCGTCCGTGCTCGCCCTCGACCGTTAGCTCGGCGACCCGACAGACTGCTCGTTCCAGCCCGGCAGGCTCGAGTTCAAGCAGGTAGGCCATCCGAACCGCCTGCGCGGTGGCGTCCGCCTGCTCCGGCCCTGGGACACCTGAGGCGTTCTCGACGGAGCGGGGGAAGCCGCCGCTCGGCAGTTGATGCTCGAAGGCCCATTCGAGTCCATGGCGAGCTCGCTCGAGCGCCCAATCGTCTGAAGAGGCACAACCCCATATCCATAAGCCCTCGAGGGCGTAGTGATGCGGATGGAGCATCGTGGTTTCGTCCCGTGGATCGGTGACAAAGCGACCCTCCGGCCGCTGGAGTTCGGACGCCTCTGCGATTAGAGTTTGAGCTGCGGCGTGGGTGTCCAAGCCGGCGGTTTCGCGCGCGAGAAGCAGACACTGCACGACCTTGAGAAGATGAGCGCGTCCCTCGACCGCCCAGCCGGTGTGCGACGCCCGCGGTCCACGTGCTATGGCCGGCAATTTCCCCGCAGCTCGGATTTCAGCGTCCAGGTACTCGACGAGTGCGGCGCCTGCGTTTGTGTACTCACCTCCGAACGTTCGACCGAAGGCCATCAAACCCGTCGCAATCATCGCCAAGTCGAAGGTGTAAATCGCCTCCCCGTCCCAGCCCGCCCGAGCAGAGCGGTCGCCGCTGGCGAGCCGGCCGACGAGCCACTCGGCGGCCCGACGTGCGGCGTGCACGACAACCGGCTCGGGATCACGCATGCTCGAGGCGAGCGTCAACGCGTACCCCGTGATTTCGGGGTAATCGAACGCAAACTCGCCCGTGTCGCCGTCACGCCAGGCACAGAAGGCGCCACTCCTGGACTGCGCCACGCCCGAGAAGAGCCACTGCTCGACCCCCGCGACGACCCTGCGGATGTCCTCCGCAGTGGCTGCCATCTGCTCAAGCCGTTGCATAGAGGGATGCGAAATGAACGCGTTCCATCAACTCGTCGGCTGCTACTGGCTCAGCGACGCGGGCGAGACGGTCGGCGATCCGCTCTGCAGCGTGGCCGTCCCCGTAGAGATTCGTGCTGGTTACGGGGGGCATCGACTCAAGCCCATATAGGAGTCGCGCTGCCCACCAGGCGAGATCGCCGCGATCCGAGCCGACGAGTCGAGCCAGACCCGCCTCGACTCCCTCCATTCGCTCGGTCCGGTCGCGTAGGACGAGCACCTGCTTGCCGATCCCGACCGCCTCCTCCTGCAAACCGCCCGAGTCGGTAATGACGAACTCGCTGCGCTGCAGGAGCCAGACCAGTGCCGGATACTCGAGGGGCGGGACGAGGCTCACGTTTTCGAGGTTGGAGAGGACCGCCTCGACCGGGCCCCGGACATTCGGGTTCAGATGAACGGGAATGACAAGGTGTACATCTGGGCAATTCGCCGCGATCGCGCGGAGACCGAGACAGATATCGCTCACCGCCGCACCGTGGTTCTCCCGTCGATGGACCGTTGCAAGAATTGTCCGTTTTCCCTCGAGCGGCAACCCAGCGAGGGGCGTGCGCTCCAGGTCGAACGGACGAGCGGCCACCGCCTTGAAGGCATCGACCACGGTGTTCCCAGTCACGGAGATCCGATCAGGGGGGACACCTTCGGAGAGAAGATTCGCGGCGGCAAGCTCCGTTGGGGCGAAGAGCAGTTCGCTGATTGCGTCCGTCGCGCGTCGGTTCATCTCCTCGGGTCTTGGTTCATCCAGACTTCCGCTCCGCAGTCCCGCCTCGACATGCGCAACTGGGATCTGCGCGTAGAACGCGGCGAGCGCAGCCGCATAGGTTGTCGTCGTGTCGCCCTGAACGACCACCCAGTCAGGGCGTTCGGTCGCAAGCAGTGGCTCAAGGCGCCGCAGGACCTCGCACGTGATGCCAGTCAATGTCTGCCCGTCGGTCATTACGTCGAGGTCGAAGTCGGGCCGGATCTCGAAGAGTTCGAGCATCTGGTCGAGCATCCGCCTGTGTTGTCCCGTAACGCAGATGCTCACCGCGAAGTCGTGCGGGCGCGCAGCCAGTGCGTCGATTACGGGTGCCATCTTGATCGCCTCCGGACGTGTCCCGAAGACGCATAGAATTCGCTGCTTCCGCTGACCCCCAGCTACCACCACAGAACCTAACTAGGCGAGGGTTGGGGAGCCACTCGCCGTTCGCGCCAGATCGTCTTGAGCACGCGCCAGCCGTCGGGCAACGTAACGAGTCGACCCATCCCGTGAATCCGCTCGGCCTCGAAGCTTGGTACCTCCTTGATCGCGAGCCCTGCCTTGTGGGCGCGGATATTCAGCATCGTTTCGATTTCGAACCCGTCGGCGTCGAGATCGAGACGCGGCAGGACGCGTCGCCAGAACGCGTTGTAGCCGTAGCAGAGATCGCTGTAGCGCGCGCCGTAAAGTGCACGCACCAGGAGAACGAAGACCTTATTTCCAAGACGCCGTAGCCAAGGCATGTCGCTCGTGCCGCCGCCGCGAATAAAACGCGAACCCTTTGCGAAGTCCGCGCCAGCAATGAGAGCTCCTACGAACATCGGGATCTCACCCGGGTCCTCGGAGCCGTCGGCGTCGAGCATCACAATTACTTCTCCGCGGGCGGACTCAAATCCAGCGCGAAGGGCATTGCCCTTGCCAGGCTCACGCTGATTCTCGACAATCACCACAGACGGTAGTAGCTCGCGCGCCACGACGACCGTATCGTCAGTGCAGTGGTCGTCGACCAGGATCACCTCATGCACCCACCTGGGAACACGAGGCAGAACGTGGCGGAGGTTCTCGGCCTCGTTCAAGGCGGGGATGATGACGCTTACGGTCGGGACGTTCCGAGCGGGCGCGACCGAACTGGACGTACCCCTGCCGCCGTTATCGGGATTCACAGGCGCGGAATCCTTGAGCGCCGCAGTGTCCACCAGTTTCCTCTCCCTTGCCCTTGTGATGACCCGGGGCCCGCGATGACCCTAGGCCGCAGCCGATGACAAGCTAGGGCACTCCGAATCCGAATGGGGTCTCGAAGCCTGAGTTCTGGACGAAAAGCCAGGACCCGCCTCGACGTCGGGCTGGCGTCGGAGCCTCCGGGCTTTCTCAGTTGCCTGGGCTATACGCTTCAACGGCTTCTCGGGCGGCCGCGCGTGTTCGTATCGCTTCCGGCACCCCGGGGGCGACCGGTCCATGGTGGCCCCGACTTGCCACCGGTAGCGCCCGACTTGCATATTCGTTCGGCGTCACTACGCTGTGCAACGCAGGGCGCGGGTGGGTTAGCCGCACAGCTGGATCGTTCGAGTTGCCGACGGAAAGGCTGTAGACACATGGGGCTGAGGGATTCGAACAAGCAGGCCGCCGACGGCGGATCCGCCAGGGAAGCCGGCCAGGAGGTGCCGAATCCGACCACGCTCGGGGCCGAGATCGCCCGCGCGCGCCGCGCCGCCGGGATGACGCAGCGCGAGCTCGCGGACAAGCTCGACGTCCGGCTCTGGATGGTCGACGAGTGGGAGGCAGGGGCCAAGCCGATTGCTTCCGACCAGCTCGAGCACATCGCCGCTGCCGTCGGCACCAGCTCGGCGCGGCTGCTCGGCCGGGAGGATGCTGTAGCTCCGGCGACGAAGGCGCCGCCCGCGGACAGCGCGCAGCCGACGCAGGCGCAGGAGAGCCAGCCGAGCCCGCAAGCCGCCCCCGCGCAGCAGCAGGCTCCTCAGCAGCAGGCTCCTCAGCAGCCCCAGCTCGCCCAGCAGCAGCTGCAGCCACAACCCCATGTGCCCACGCCGATCCGGCCGCAGCTGACGGCCGAGCAGATCCGCTCGGCCGAGATCCCGCGCGGCTTCCGCGGCTACGAGGAGAGCGCGACGCGCCGGCTGCTCGCCGAGATCGCCGCCAACTACGAGCGCGCGATCAGCGAGCGCGACGGGCTGCGCCTCCAGATCGAGCGGCTCGAGTCGTCGCTCGCGGGCCGGCAGGACTACGACACGGTCGTCTCCGAGCGCGCCGCGCTGCAGCAGCGCATCGAGGAGCTCGAGCAGGCGAGCGCGGCCGCCAACGCGAACAGCGAGTCGCTCGCGCTCCTCTCCGGCGAGCGCGACGACCTCCGCCGGCAGGTCGAGGAGATGACCGGCCAGGTCGAGGAGCTGAACACGCAGGTCAACGAGCTCTCGGAGCTGCTCTCCGCGCAGGACGGCGACGAGGCGCTCGTCGCGGAGCGGGATGAGCTGCGGAAGCGGGTCGAGGAGCTCGAGTCGACGCTGGCAAGCCGGGAGGAGTCCGAGCAGATGCTCACGCGCGCGCTGCTCGCCGCGGGCCGGGCGGGCGAGGAGCTCGTCAAGCAGGCCCAGGCCGAGGCCGAGGCGATCGTCACCGGCGCGCGGCGCGAGGCCGAGCAGGTCGAGAAGGAGCTCGAGGAGCGGCGTAAGTCGATCGACAAGGAGCGCGACTCGGTGCGGCGCCAGCTTCGGCGCGAGGCGCTGGCTTCGGCGCGGGCCGACCTCGAGGGGCTCCACCGCGAGGCCGAGCCGGTGCTCGAGGGGCTGCTCGCGCTCAGCGACCGGCTGCGCGCGCTGATCTGGCCGGACAGCGTCGAGTCGGTGCCGAGCTCCGAGCTGCTCGAAGACCTGCGGCCGCAGGGCGAGACCGAGCCGGTCGCCGACGACACGTCGGACTGACGGCGCTCGGCGAGAAACTCACGAACTTGGTTCGCGACTTCGTCGCGAACCAAGTTCGAAGCTCACCCGCGACCCTGGTTCGCGACTTCGTCGCGAACCAAGTTCGAAGCTCACCCGCGACCCTGGTTCGCGACTTCGTCGCGAACCAAGTTCGAAGCTCACTCGCGACCCTGGTTCGCGACTCCGTCGCGAACCAAGGTCGGGTCCCAACCTCCGTCGGGTGAAGCTGTGCATGTTCACGCCGCGGGAGCTGGCGCTCGAGCGCGGCTGGCCCGGCCGGATCGAGGGCGACCGGGTCGTCCAGCTCGCCGCGCAGACGCTGCAGTCGTTCTTCACCGGCGGCGGCGTCGCGCGCGAGCACGCCGAGTTCGCGCTCGCCGACGTCGACCTGCGCCCGCCCGTGCTGCACCCGCCCGCCGTGCGCGACTTCATGGCCTTCGAGCGCCACGTCGCCAACGCCCGCGCGCGGCGCGGCGCCGAGGTGCCGAAGGAGTGGTACGAGATCCCCGTCTTCTATTTCTCGAACCCGGCCGCGATCTACGGGCCCGACGACGACGTGCCCTACCCCGAGGGCACGCAGGAGCTCGACTACGAGCTCGAGGTCGCGGCGGTGATCGGCGCCGGCGGCGTGATCGGCGGCTTCACCGTCATGAACGACTGGTCGGCGCGCGACCTGCAGCGCGCCGAGATGCGCGTCGGGCTCGGGCCCGCCAAGGGCAAGGACTTCGCGACCTCGTTCGGGCCGGTCGTCGTCACCCCGGACGAGCTCGACGGCACCGCCGGCGAGATGGTCGCGCGCGTGAACGGCGAGGAGCGCTCGCGCGGCAACCTGCGCGAGATGCACTGGGGCTGGGACGACCTGCTCGCACAGGCGGCGCGCAACACCACGCTGCGACCCGGCGACCTGCTCGGTTCCGGGACGGTCGGGAGCGGCTGCATCCTCGAGCACGGCGACGGCCGCTGGCTGCAGCGCGGCGACGTCGTCGAGCTCGAGGTCGAGGGGATCGGCGTGCTGCGCAACCGCATCGCGTGATCGGGGCGGACGACGTCCGGCGGGCGGCGAAGGTGCTCGACGGCGTCGCGCACCGCACGCCGGTCGTCCGCTCGCGCACGCTCGGCGAGGGCGTCGTCCTCAAGCCCGAGAACCTACAGCGGGCGGGCGCGTTCAAGTTCCGCGGCGCGTACAACAAGATCGCCTCGCTGCGGCGCGGCACGGGCGTGCTCGCCTACTCCTCCGGCAACCACGCGCAGGCGGTCGCGCTCGCCGCGTCGCTCCTCGGCTCGCAGGCGACGATCCTGATGCCGGCGGACGCGCCCCGCTCGAAGCTCGAGGCGACGCTCGGCTACGGCGCCGAGGTCGTCGGCTACGACCGCTACGCCGAGGATCGCGAGGCGCTCGGGGAGGCGCTCGCCGCCGAGCGCGGGCTGGAGCTCGTGCGACCCTACGACGACCCGCTGGTGATGGCCGGCCAGGGAACGGCGGCGCTCGAGCTGCTCGAGGACGCGGGGCCGCTCGACGTGCTCGTCACCCCGCTCGGCGGCGGTGGGCTGATCTCCGGCTGCGCCGTGATCGCGAAGGAGCTCGGCGTCGCGCGGGTGGTCGGGGTCGAGCCGGAGGCGGGCGACGACTGGGCCCGCTCGTTCGCCGCCGGCGAGCGGGTGCGGATCGACGTGCCGCGCACGATCGCCGACGGCCTGCAGACGAACCAGCCGGGAGCGCTGACGTGGGAGGTCGCGTCGCGGCTCGTCGACGAGGTCGTGACCGTCTCGGACGCAGAGATCGTCGAGGCGATGCGCTTCGCCTTCGAGCGCCTGAAGCTCGTCGTCGAGCCGAGCGGCGCCGTCGGGCTGGCGGCCCTCCTGACCGGAGCCGTGCCGGCCGCCGGGCGGGTCGGCGTGATCCTCTCCGGCGGCAACGTCGCGGCCGACCGCTTCGCCGAGCTCGTCGGGTGAGGCGGGCCGATCCGGGCTAGCCGAAAGGGTCGCGGACGACGATCTTCTCGAACCGCCGGTAGCCGCGGTCGTGCGTCCAGATCTCGTGGGCGCGCTGGTCGGCCTCACGGGGATGGGCGGCGGCTCGCTGATGACGCCGGTGCTCGTTCTCGCCTTCGGCTTCTCGCCGACCGTCGCCGTCGGCACCGACCTGCTCCACGGCGCCGTGTTCAAGACGGTCGGCGCGATCCGGCACCGAACCCTGGGGACCGTGCAGGCGCGGCTGAGCGGCTGGATGTTCGTCGGCAGCGCGCCGACGTCGCTCGTCGGCGTCGCGGTCGCGACCTGGCTGCGGCACCGCTACGGCGCCGGCGTCGACTCGGTCACCGGCCGGGTGCTCGGCGGCGCGCTCGTCGCAGGCGGCCTCGGGATGATCGCGAAGGGGCTCGTGCGCTACCAGGACGTCGGCGACGCGCCGTTCCTGCTGACGCGACGCGACCGCCTCGTCGCCGTCGTCATCGGTCTCGTCGGCGGCTTCGCGGTCGGCCTGACCTCGGTCGGCAGCGGCGTGTTCTTCGGGCTCACGATGCTGCTCGTGTTTCCGCTCCGTTCGGCCAAGGTCGTCGGCACCGACGTCTTCCACGCCGCCGCGCTGCTCTGGGTCGCCGGCCTGGGCCACCTCGTCGCCGGCAACGTCGACCTCTCCGCGGTCGCCTGGCTGCTGCTCGGCTCGATCCCCGGCGTCCTCGTCGGCAGCCAGTTCACCCTGCGCCTCCCCGACCGCGCCCTGCGGCTCGCGCTCGGGCTCGTCCTGCTCGCGAGCGGCGAGCGCCTGCTCGGCGCGCCGACGTCGGTGCTCGCCGGAGCTCCGGCGGCGATCCTGCTGGGGCTCGGCCTGCACCGGCTCCTGCGCCGTGGGTCGGCGAAGCAGCTGCGGCCGGAGCCTGTGCTCGGCGGCGTGAACCTGTCAGGCTACGCGGGTCACGGCAGCGAGGGGAGCGAAGGAGGCGGGCCATGAGCAAGGTGTCGGAGATCGTCCACGAGAAGGGCGGCGTGCTCTACCGCGTCGACGCGGACGCGTCGGTGCTCGACGCGGTGAAGGCGATGGTCGAGGCGAACGTCGGCTCGCTGCTCGTCACCGAGGAGGGCGACATCGTCGGCATCGTCACCGAGCGCGACTACCTGCGCCGCGTGACGCTCGAGGGACGCGACGAGCGCACGACGGCCGTGCGCGAGATCATGACCTCGCCGCTCGTCGTCGTGACGCCCGACACGGAGGTCGAGGAGTGCATGGCGCTGATGACGGAGCGGCGGATCCGGCACCTGCCGGTCGCGGTCGAGGGCAACGTGATCGCCATCGTCTCGATCGGCGACCTCGTGAAGTTCATCTCGAGCCGGCAGAGCTTCGAGCTGCGCTACCTGCACGAGTACATCAGCGCCGGCTGACCCAGAATACGCCCGTGGCCGCGCTGCCCACGGGGACCGTCACGTTCCTCTTCACCGACGTCGAGGGGTCGACGCGGCTGCTGCACGAGCTCGGCGCCGAGGCCTACGCCGACGCGCTCGCCGGGCACCGGCGCGTCCTGCGCGAGGCGTTCGCGCGGCACGGCGGCGTCGAGGTCGACACCCAGGGCGACGCCTTCTTCTACGCGTTCCCGACCGCGCCCGGCGCCGTCGCGGCCGCCGCCGACGGGCAGCGGGCGCTCGAGGACGGGCCGATCCGGGTTCGCGTCGGCGTCCACACCGGCACGCCGCTGCTGACCGCCGAGGGCTACGTCGGCGCCGACGTCCACCGGGCCGCGCGCATCGCCGCCGTCGCGCACGGCGGCCAGGTGGTCGTCTCGGCGGCCACGGCCGCCCTGGCCGGCGCGGACGGCCTCCACGACCTCGGCGAGCACCGGCTGAAGGACCTCTCCGCGCCCGAGCGGCTCTACCAGCTCGGCGAGGCGGAGTTCCCGCCGCTCAAGAGCCTCTACCGCACCAACCTGCCCGTGCCGGCGACGCCGTTCCTCGGGCGGGAGCGCGAGCTCTCCGAGGTCAGCTCGCTGCTCCTCGACGGCGCGCGGCTGCTGACGCTGACCGGCGCCGGCGGGAGCGGCAAGACGCGGCTCGCGCTGCAGTCGGCCGGCGCGACGGCCGACGAGTTCCCCGACGGCGTCTACTGGGTGCCGCTCGCGACGCTGCAGGATCCGCAGCTCGTCCCGGCCGCGGCCGCGCAGGCCGTGGGCGCCGAGGGCGACCTCGCCGCGCACGTCGCCGACAGGCGCATGCTCCTCTACTTCGACAACTTCGAGCACCTCGTCGACGGCGCCTCCGTCGTCGCCGAGCTGGTGGGCGCCTGCCCGAACCTGAAGGTGCTCGTGACGAGCCGCGAGCCGCTGCGGCTGACCGGCGAGCAGGAGTATCCGGTGCCGCCGTTCGTGCACCAGGAGGGCGTCGGGTTCTTCACGGCGCGGGCGCGCGCCGTCGACCCGGGCTTCGTGCCGCACCCCGCGGTGGGGGAGATCTGCCTGCGCCTCGACAACCTGCCGCTCGCGCTCGAGCTCGCCGCGGCGCGCGTCAAGGTGCTGCCGCCCGAGCGGCTGCTCGCGCGGCTCGAGGCGCGCCTGCCGCTCCTGACCGGCGGCGCCCGCGACCTCCCCGAGCGGCAGCGCACGCTCCGCGCGACCATCGCGTGGTCGTACGACCTGCTGGCCGCCGACGAGCAGCGCCTCTTCCGCGCGCTCGCGATCTTCGTCGGCGGCTGCACGCTCGAGGCGGCCGAGGAGGTCGCGGGCGCCGACCTCGACACGCTGCAGTCGCTGCTCGACAAGAGCCTGCTGCGGCGCACGGAGGACCGCTACTGGATGCTCGAGACGATCCGGGAGTTCGCGCTCGAGCAGCTCCGGGAGTCCGGAGAGGAGGCCGAGCTGGCGCGGCGGCACTTCGACCACTACGCGGCGCTCGCCGAGTCGGCCGCCCTGACCGCCGAGTCCCTCGCAGGGGGCCAGCGGTACGAGCTCGTGAGCCCCGAGGCCGACAACCTGCGGGCGGCCATCGACTGGGCTGCGGGCGCCGGCGACTGGGAGCGTGCGACGTCGCTCGCCGTGTCGCTCGAGCAGTTCTGGGTGACGACGGGCCCGTACGAAGGGAAGCGCAGGCTTGCCGAGTTGCTCGAGCACGAAGAGGAGCTGTCGCCGCTTCTCCGAGGGCGGGCGTATCGCGTCCGCGGCGGCATGACGTACATCGTCGGCGAGTTCGAGGAGGGGACTCGCTGGCACGAGAAGGCCCTCGCGGTCTTCCGCGAGCTCGGTGACGACGCGCGGACGGCGCACATGCTCGTCCGCAACGCGATCGAAGCGAACCGCAGCGGCGATCCGGCGCGTGCGCGGGCGATGGCCGAGGAGGGGCTCGCGCTGACCAGCGGACCCGTGGAGGAGTCGCAGGCGCTGTACGTGCTCGGGAACGTCGCGTTTACGGAGGGACGCGGCGAGGAGGCTCTCGAGCTGCTGGCGCGAAGCGCCGAGCTCGCCGACCAGGTCGGCTTCCGCTGGTGGCAGATCGGCGCACTGGGCAACTACGCCGAGATCGCGCTCAGGATCGGGCGCGTCGACGACGCCGCCGAGGCCGCGCGAAAGGTCGTCGAGATCGCGTCCTCCATCGCCGACCGCCAGCACGCGGTCTACGGCGTCGTGTATCTCGCGTGGGTGGCAGCCGGGCGCGGCGAGCTCGAACGCGCGGGCCGGCTCTGGGGAGCCGTGGAAGCCGAGGTAGAGAGAGCCGCGGTCGGGCAGTGGGAGGGGGAGCGGGACGAGCTCGCCTCGCACGTCGTTCGCGACGACCCGGCCTTCGAGCGTGGCTGCGCGGAGGGCCGCCGGCTGACGCTCGACGAGGCGGTCGCGGAGGCGCTCGCTACGCGCGAGACCGCGTAGCGGCTCTCGACGAGCAGCCGTCTTGCACAGTCAGCACGCCGACGGTCCCACCTGCCTCGTCGTACTCGTAGACGACGATCATCCAGCGCCACGGACCGAGCACGAAGCGCAGGCCGTCGTAGCCGTGCCCTGCGAGCTCACGCCCGAGACGCGGAAAGGCTTCGAGAGACTCGACCGAGCGACGAAATCGGTCCTTCGTGTCGGCAGGAAGGCTGTGCGTGACGATCAGCCGTTCGAGAGCCTCGATCGCCTCCGGCGTGACGACGACGCGGGGCATCGCATCCGCCTACACCTCGTCGAGGGGGACCGCGTCCCCGCGCGCGAGCTGCTCGCGGCCGCGCGCGATGGACTCGCGCGCCCCCGGGATCCCGTTCAGAACCTCCACGATCGTCCGCCCGTCCAGCTCCGCATCGTCGATCGCCCGCGAGAGGAGCGAGCGCGCGAGCGTTCCCTCTGCCGCATGGGACTGTTCCGCCATTCGCCGTAGCCGGGCAGCGTGCTCCTCGTCGAGCAGGACGTTGATCCGATGCGTGCGCCCGCCTCGCGCCACGCGGCCAACCTAGCGCGATTCCACACAGATCGTGCTGGCCCGGGCGGCGATATCCTCCACGCATGCCGTTCTACCAGCGTCTCGGCGAGCTGCCGAGGAAGCGGCACATCGTCTTCCGTGACAACGGCACGCTGCTGACGGAGGAGGTGATGGGCTTCGAGGGCTTCTCGGGGCTCGAGTCGATCCTCTACCACCTGCAGTCGCCGTGCCGCGTCGTCGAGCTGGGCGAGTTCGAGCCGATCGCGCGCGACGAGTGGGTGCCGGACGCGCACGCGCACCGCCACTTCCGCACCGCCGACGTCCCCGCGGGCGGCGACGCAGTCACCGGCCGGCGCCTGCTGATGTGGAACGGCGACGTCGAGATCTCGCTCTGCCGCCCGAGCGAGGCGATGGACTACTTCTTCCGGAACGGCGAGGGCGACGAGGTGATCTTCGTCCACGAGGGCTCGGGCACGCTCGAGACGATCTTCGGCGACCTGCCGTACAAGCCGGGCGACTACGTCGTCGTCCCGCGCGGGACGACGTACCGCTTCGCGCCGGAGGGCGAGCAGCGCTACCTCGTGTTCGAGACGCCCGGGCTGATCACGATCCCGAAGCGCTACCGCAACGAGCACGGGCAGCTGATGGAGCACGCCCCGTACTACCACCGCGACATCCACGCGCCCACCGAGCTGCACACGCACCGCGACCGCGGCGAGCACGTGGTGAAGGTGCGCGTGCGCGACGGCTACCAGACGTACGTGCTCGACTACCACCCGTTCGACGTCGTCGGATGGGACGGCTACGTCTACCCGTGGACGTTCTCGATCCACGACTTCGAGCCGATCACCGGCCGCATCCACATGCCGCCGCCGTCGCACCAGACGTTCCAGGGCCCGAACTTCGTGATCTGCTCGTTCTGCCCGCGCAAGCTCGACTTCGACCCGGAGGCGGTCCCGATCCCGTACCACCACTCGAACCTGCAGAGCGAGGAGATGATCTATTACGTCGACGGCAACTTCTCCTCGCGCAAGGGGATCGAGATCGGGTCGATCACGCTGCACCCGTCGGGGCTGCCGCACGGGCCGCAGCCGGGGCTCGCGGAGAAGTCGCTCGGGATGACGGAGACGCACGAGCTGGCGGTGATGTGCGACACGTTCCACCCGCTGCGGCTGACGGCGTTCGCCGCCGACCTCGACGACGGCAAGTACGCCTACTCGTGGGCCGACGACGCGTCGCGCGACGGCCGCACGCCGGACGAGGATCCGGCCGGCGTCACCAGCCACTTCTAGGACTCGAGGCGCGAACGTGGCCTGGGGCCGAGCGAAGCGGTGAACGAGCTCGTGCGCGCCGGGCTCGTCGCCGGACGGACGGCGCGCCCGTTCCGTCAGCGGACGCACGACCTCGGTGCCGGGGCCGACGTAACGAACATCGGCGAGACGCTGGAGACGTTGGACGGGCCGGCTGCGGCCTGATGCTCGTCGACGCGAACGTTCTTCTCTACGCCGTCAACAGCCGTGCCACCCGCCACGAGGCGGCCGTCGCGTGGCTCACGGAACAGCTCAACGGGGCTCGACGGGTCGGCCTGCCGTGGCAGAGCCTCGCCGCCTTCTTGCGAATCGCCACGCACCCGCGAGCGTTCGAGCGGCCCCTCGAGCCCGCGCAGGCCTGGGCGCTCGTCAACGAGTGGCTTGCGGCGCCCGCCGCGTGGATCCCCGAGCCCGGCCCGGAGTACGCGAGGCTCCTCGGCGAGCTCGTGCTGCGACACGAGGTTCGCGGCAACCTCGTTCGCGACGCGCAGCTCGCGGCGCTCGCGCTCGAACACGGTCTGACGGTGTACTCCACCGACACGGACTTCACGCGCTTCGACGAGGTCGCCTGGCGCGATCCGCTCGCGTGACGAGCTCGCGAACCTGGTTCGTGACTCCGTCACGAACCGGGTTCGGGCCTTCGTGATGCTGCTGCGACTTCCCGAGCCGTACGACTTCGACATCTCGACCGAGCGCTTCCGCTCGTTCGGCGTCGACCTCGCGAACCTGTGGCACGAAGGCGGCCTGCACCGCGTGGTGAACGGCAGGGAGGTGCGGATCGAGGCGGCGCCGGGCGGCGTCGATGTCGTCTTTGTCGATGACCCAGGGCCGCTCGACGACGAGACGCGCGCGGCCGTCCTGAAGCTGCTCGGCGCCGAGTTCGAGCTGGCGCCGTTCTACGCGTGGGCGGCCGAGGACCCCGTGCTGGCGCCGATCGCGATCCGGCTCGCCGGCTTCCGGCCGCCGCTCGCGCCCGACCCGTTCGAGGCGCTCGTCTCGAGCATCACCGCGCAGCAGGTGTCCCTCTTCTCCGCGTTCGCGATCCGCTCGCGGCTGATCGAGCGCTTCGGCGAGCGCGGCGTGCACGCGTACGCGTTCCCGACGCGGGAGCGGCTGGCCGCGGCGCGCGAGGAGGAGCTCGTCGCGATCGGCTTCTCGCGCCGCAAGGCCGAGTACGCGATCGGGCTCGCGCGCGGCGACCTCGACCTGGACGCGCTCGCGTGGCTCGCCGACGACGAGGTGCGCGCGCGGATCACGGCCGTGCGCGGGCTCGGCGCCTGGAGCGCCGAGTGGTTCCTCGCCCGCCACCTGGCGCGGCCGCGCGCCTGGCCGGCGGGCGATCTCGCCCTGCGCAAGGCGGCCGAGCTTCTCTACGGTGTCGACGTGCACGAGCTCGGACCGCGCCTCGACCCGTTCCAGAACCTCGCGGCGCACTACCTGCTCGTCGGCGCGCGGACGGCGCCGGCGTGAACATCCGGCGCGCGACCGAGGCCGACGAGGCGGTGCTGCGGGAGCTCTGGGAGGAGTTCTCGCGCGAGGTGCCCGAGCCGGTCGGCGAGCCGGAGCCGTGGGAGGAGGAGTGGCGCGACACGCTCGACGACGTCCGCGACGGCGGCGTGTTCCTCGCCGAGGACGAGGAGGGGCCGGTCGGCGTCGCCCGGATCGAAGCGCCCGAGCACGGCCGCGCCGAGGTGAACCTCGTGCACGTGCGCGAGCGCGCGCGCCGGCAGGGCGTGGCGAAGGAGCTCCTGCGCCACTGCGTCGAGCACGCGCGCGAGCGCGGCGCGCGCTTCGTCACCCTCGAGGTCGTCTCGACGAACGAGGTGGCGCTCACGATGTGGCGCCGGCTCGGGTTCGAGGAGGTCGTGAAGTGGATGGCGACGCCGATCGACGCGCTCGAGGCGCGGCTCGACGAGGCGCCGCGCGCGGGCGACCGCGTGACGATCCACGTGCAGACCGACGACGAGGCCTCGGTCGCGCGTGCGCTGCAGCAGTTCGTGCCGCGGCTCGAGGCGCCCGACGTGCGCGCCGGGGAGAGCTGGATCCGCATCGCCGACCCGGCGCTCGACGCGAACCGCGACGCGCAGGCGCGGCTCGCCAAGGAGCTGTCCGAGCGGCTCGGCGCGGTGACGGTGCAGCTCGCCGCCGAGGAGGGCGCGGTCGTCCGCTTCCGGCTCTACGAGCGCGGCGCGATGGTCGACGAGTACCTCTCCGTTCCGGGCTACTACGGCCCGATCTCGAAGGGCGACGAGCTCGCGCTGGAGGCGAACCCCACGCTCGTCGGGCGGCTGACGGGCGCCGACCGCGAGCAGGTGCGGCGCGTCGCGCGCACGGCCGCGAGCCCGGCCGAGCTGCCGCCGGCGGACGAGCTGTACGAGCGGATCGCGGCGCTGATGGGGCTCGAGCCGTGAAGCTCTACGACGCTGCGAGGTGTCCGTACTGCGCGCGGGTGCGGATCGCGCTCGCGGAGAAGGGCATCGAGTACGAGACGGTCGAGATCGACCTGGCCGACCGGCCCGAGTGGATCTACGAGCTGAATGCGACGGGCCGCGTGCCGGTGCTCGACGACGGCGGCTTCGTCCTGCCGGAGTCGGAGGTGATCATGGGCTACCTCGAGGACCGGCACCCTGAGCCCGCGCTCCTGCCGGCGGACCCGGTCGGTCGGGCGCGGGCGCGGCTGCTCGTCCACCGCTTCGACGCGAACCTCGGCGACGACTACTACGCGTTCCGGCGAGGCGAGGAGAACGAGCTCGCGGAGCGGCTCGCGGCGCTCGAGGTGGGGCAGAGCCTCTTCGCGGACGTCGCGTACGTGCCGTGGGTGGCGCGGGCGCGGGACCTGCTCGGCGTGCGGTTGCCGGCGTGGCTGGCGCGCTGGCTGGAGGAGCTCGCGGAGCGTCCGTCGGTGGCCGCCGAGCTCGCGGTGGTCGCGCGGCTGTGACCGACGTCGCGCTCGAGGAGCTCGCGCGGCGGCTCCGGGAGGTCGCGATCCTCGACGTCCGCACGCCGCCGGAGTACGACGGCAGCGGCGGCAGCGCGTGCGACCCGCGGCAGGGCCACATCCCGGGCGCGCGCAACGTCGACGTCTACCGGCTGATGGAGATGAGCGCCGACGAGGTGCGCGGCGAGCTCGGGCTCGAGCCGGGGGCGGAGGTCGTGACGTACTGCCACAGCGGCCAGCGCTCGGCGATCGCGGCGCAGATCCTGCAGGCGCTCGGCTACGACGCGCGCAACTACGCCGGCTCCTGGCACGAGTGGTCGCGCCGCGAGGATCTACCGGTCGAGTGACTCGCGTCCGTGGTTCACTTCGTGAAGCAAGAACGGGCATTTCTCGGTGTGGTAAGGCTGGAAACTGTTTCGGCGCGAAGAGCCGAAACAGTTCCGTGAGGTGCCTGGCACCGTCACGGAACTGTCGCGAGGATCTGCCGGTCGAGTGACTCGCGTCTTGGTTCACTTCGTGAAGCAAGGACGGGCATTTCTCGGCTGCGGGAAGCCTCGAAACTGTTTCGGCTCGGAGAGCCGTAACAGTTTCCGTGAGGTGCCTGGCACCGTCACGGAACTGTCGCGAGGACCTGCCGGTCGAGTAACCCGCGTCCTTGGTTCACTTCGTGAAGCAAGGACGGGCATTTCTCGGCGTGCGGGAAGGCTGGAAGCTGTTCGGCTCGAAGAGCCGTAACAGTTTCCGTGAGGTGCCTGGCACCGTCACGGAACTGTCGCGAGAAATGCACGGCCCAGCGCGGCGCCCAGCTCCTGCCAGCGGGCGATGCCGGCGTCGACGTCGGCGCGCAGCTCGTCGAGCGGCTTCGGCAGCACGCGGTCCGACGCGAACCAGCGCAGCACCTGGTCGTGCCGCACCTCGGGGTGGAACTGGACTCCCCAGGCGCGCGCGCCGACCCTGAACGCCTGGCTGCGCTCGCCGGCGCGCGCGAGCTCGACCGAGTCGGGCGGCGGGTCGAAGCGGTACGCGTTCGCGTTCAGCGCCTGGAAGCGCGGCGGCAGGGCGCCGAGCACGGGATCGTCGCGGCCGGCCGCGGTCAGCTCCGTCTCGTAGAAGCCCGCGAGCGGCGCCGCCGCCTTCCTCACGCGGCCGCCGGCGGCGTGCGCGAGCGTCTGCGAGCCGAGGCAGACGCCGAGCAGCGGCGTGCCCGCGTCGAGCCAGCCGCGCAGCAGCTCGTACTCGCGCTCGAGCCAGGGATGCACACGCTCCTCGCCGACGTTCTGCGAGCCGCCGAGCACGATCACCGCGTCCGCCTCCGGCGCCGCGCCGCCGTCGCGGATGTCCCACTCCGCGAGCTCGTGCCCCTCCTGGCGCACGACGTCGCCGAGCAGCTCCGGCCCGACGTCGGGCCCGTGGACGAGGGCGAGCACGCGCATCATCCGACGGGAACGTTCTCCTCCTCGAGCAGCTTCCGCAGCAACTGCGCGCCGGCCGGCGCCTGCGCGACGCCGTTCGTCTGGTTGTTGTTGTTGAAGAACGCGTACGCCTCCTCGGCCTGGTTCGAGAGCTCGCGCAGCGGGCCGGTCCACTCGCGCAGCTCGTCCTCGCCGTAGAGGTAGTCGAACCGCTCGGCGGCCGAGCCGCCGCGCACGTTCCACGTCGAGGCGTTGCGGCCGTGGAAGCGCACGTACGCGAGCGGCGACGTGACGGCGACGAGCGTGCCCGGCACGTTGCCCGCGTCGACCTTCGGCGCGTCCACGACCACCCAGGACATGCCGCGCTCCTCGAGCCAGCGCAGCAGCTCCGCGCGGACCTCGTCGGCGAACCAAGAGCGGTGGCGCGGCTCGACGAGCATCCGGTCGCCGGCGAGCTGCTCGTTCGCCCACTCGAGGTAGTCGAGCGACGACGGCTTCCACACGACGTACGGCGGCAGCTGGAAGAGGATGCCGCCGAGCTTCCCGGCGTCGCGCAGCGGCGCGAGTGCGTCGAGGAACGCGCGGAAGACGGCGGCGCGCGCCTCGCGCGGCGGGCGGTCGACGCGGCCCCGCTCGTCCACCGGCAGCCCCTCGCGGAGCTCCTCCGGCACCCGCTCGAGCTGCACCGGATGCCGCGTCATCAGCCCGAACGCCTTCACGTGCATCACGAAGCCGTCGGGCGTCCGCTCGGCCCAGCCGCGCACCATCGAGTCCGTCGGCACGCGGTAGAAGGTCGAGTCGACCTCGACCGTCGAGAAATGGCTCGCGTAGAAGGCGAGCCGCTCCTTCGCCGAGACGCCCGGCGGGTACCAGTGCTTCGAGAGCGCGTCGTCCGCCCACGAGCAGGTGCCGATGCGGATCGGTGCCGCCACACGAGGAGCATACGAATGGGCATCCCGCGCCCTCCGTAGAATCGGCGCATGCCCGACGCGCGGCCGATCGGCGTCTTCGACTCCGGCGTCGGGGGCCTCACGGTGCTGCACGAGTGCCTCGTGACGATGCCGAACGAGGACTTCGTCTACCTCGGCGACCACGCGCGGCTGCCGTACGGGCCGCGGCCGGCCGGGGAGGTGCGGCGGTTCGCGCACGAGATCGGCCTCTACCTGGAGCGGCAGGGCGTCAAGCTCGTCGTCGTCGCGTGCAACGCGGCCACGTCGGCGGCGCTGCCCGACCTGCAGCAGGCGCTCGCCGTGCCGGTCGTCGGCGTGATCACGCCCGAGGCGCACGCGGCCGTGCAGGCGACGCGGAACCGGCGCATCGGGCTGCTCGCGACGCAGCTCACCGTCGAGACGGGCCGCTACGAGACGCTCGTCCGCACGCTCGACGCCGGCGTCCGCTTCTCGGCCGTCGCGTGCCCGCGGCTCGTGCCGCTGATCGAGAGCGACGAGCCGTTCGGCGCCGCGACGACCGACGCCGTGCGCGAGTACGCCGCGCCGCTCAAGGAGGCGGGCTGCGACACGGTCATCCTCGGCTGCACCCACTACCCGCTGATCCGCCCGATCTTCCAGCGCGCGTTCGGCCGCGACGTCACGCTCGTCTTCTCGGCCGACGAGACCGCGCGGGAGGTCGCCGAGACGCTGCAGCGGAAGGGGATCGACAACGACCGGGCGCGCGAGGGGACGTACCGCTTCCTCACCACCGGCGAGCCGGAGCCGTTCCGCGCGCTCGGGCAGCGGTTCCTGCAGCTGCCGCTCGGCGACGTGCGGCGGGTGACGCTCGCCGAGCTCGCGGAGGCCGCGTGACGCGCGCCGACGGGCGGCGGCCCGACCAGCTGCGCCCGCTCGAGGCGGACCCCGCGTTCCTCGAGCAGCCGCACGGAATGGTGCTGTGGTCGCAGGGGAAGACGCGCGTGCTCTGCACCGCCTCGATCGCCGACGGCGTGCCGCGCTGGCTCTACCGCTCCGGCCGCGGCTGGATGACGGCCGAGTACTCGCTGCTCCCCGCCTCCACGGGCGACCGCTCCGAGCGGGAGGCGTCGCGGGGCAAGCAGGGCGGCCGGACGGTCGAGATCCAGCGCCTGATCGGGCGCGCGCTGCGCGGGGTCGTCGACTTCGAGGCGCTCGGCGAGCGGACGGTCTGGCTCGACTGCGACGTGCTGCAGGCGGACGGCGGCACGCGCTGCGCCGCGATCTGCGGCGCCTACGTCGCGGCGCGCCGGGCCCTCGACCGCTTCGGCCTCGGCAAGGCGCTGACCGGCGCGGTGGCGGCGGTCTCGGTCGGCGTCGTCGAGGGCGCCTCGCTGCTCGACCTCGACTACTCGGAGGACTCGGCCGCGGACGTCGACCTGAACGTCGTCATGACCGGCGACGGCCGCTTCGTCGAGGTGCAGGCGACCGCGGAGCGCGTGCCGTTCGACCGCGAGCGGCTCGACGGCCTGCTCGACCTCGCCGCCGCGGGGATCGACGAGCTGCGCGCCGCGCAGGAGGAGGCGATCGCTGTTCCTCGCGACTGACGTCGCCCAGCTCGGGTGGGGCGGCGCGCTGCTTCGGCTCGCGGTCGCCGCCGGGCTCGGCGCGGTGATCGGCTTCGAGCGCGAGATCCGCGAGCGCGAGGCGGGCCTGCGCACGCACCTCCTCGTGGCCGTCGGCGCGGCGCTGTTCACGATCGTCTCCGCCTACGGCTTCGACGACATCCTCGGCTCGAGCGGCCCCAGCGTGCTGGTGCGGCTCGACCCGTCGCGGATCGCGGCGCAGGTGGTGAGCGGCATCGGCTTCCTCGGCGCGGGCGCGATCATCCGCCAGGGCCTCTCGGTGCGGGGCCTGACGACGGCCGCGTCGCTCTGGGTCGTGGCCGCGATCGGCATGGCCGCGGGCGCCGGCTACTACGCGGGCGCCGTGCTCGCGACCGCGCTCGGGCTCACCGCCCTCTGGCCGCTGCGCGCGCTCGGCTACCGCGTGATCGAGCGCGTGCGGCCGGAGGAGAACCGCATCACCGTCGAGCTGAAGCAGGACCAGCCGACCGGCTCGCTGCTGCGCGAGTTGCACGGCGTCCGCCACTTCGAGCTGACGGAGGAGCCGGACCGGCGCGTCGTGCAGGTCGAGCTGTCCGACAAGGTGGACGAGGCGCTCGTCGCCCGGCTCGCCGACCTCGACTACGTCGTCGGCGTCCGGTGGCGGCGGTGAGCCTGCGCGTGACGGTCTGCTCGGCGAACCCGGCGAAGCTGAGCGAGCTGCGCGACCTCTTTCCGGGCTTCGAACTCGAGCTGCTCGACGCCGGGTCGCTGCCGCCCGAGGACGGCGCGACCTACCTCGACAACGCGCTGATCAAGGCCCGCTTCGGCCGCCGCGCGGGGCCGGCCGAGCGCTGGATGCTCGCCGACGACTCCGGCATCGAGGTGGACGCGCTCGGCGGCGGCCCGGGTGTCCTCACGGCGCGCTGGGCGGAGGGGAGACACGTCGAGAAGCTGCTCGCCGCGCTCGACGAGATCGAGGACCGCGGCGCCCGCTACGTCTGCGAGCTCGTCTGCGTCTCGCCCGACGGCGAAGAGCTCCGGGGCACCGGCATCCTGCGGGGAACGATCGCCGAGGCGCCGCGGGGACACGAGGGGTTCGGCTTCGACCCGGTCTTCGTCCCGCTCGGCGAGACCCGCACCGTCGCCGAGCTCGGCGACGCCTGGAAGGCGAGCCACTCGCACCGCGCGCTGGCGGCGCAGGCGCTGACCCGCGTCCTTAGTTCACGTAGTGAACTAAGGACGTGAGTTTCCTCGTCGCGATCCTTGTTGCGGTCCTTCCCGGCTTCAAGTCGCCGTCCGGGAACATCTCGTGCGTCGCCGTCGCCCGCGGAACGGTGCTGCACTGCGAAATCCGCCACGCCGACTACCGCGCGGCCCTGCAGCGACGGTGCGGGCAGGCGGCGGGCGTCGACTGGCACGGCTTCGACCTTCCCGCCGCCCGCCGCGGCCTCGTCTCCTGCGCGGGCGGGCTCGCCTATCCCGGCCGGCGGACCTACGGCGCGCTCGGCTACGGCCGCACGTGGCGGCGCGGCGCCTTCACCTGCCGCTCGCGCGTGACGGGCGTCACCTGCACCACCCGCAGCGGGCACGGCCTCTTCATCTCGCGTGGGCGTTGGCGCGCCTGGTAGCGACGTGCCAGTTCACCTCGGCCCCGAGCACGATCACGTTCGCCATCACGTAGAGCCACACCAGCAGCACCGCCGGCCCCGACAGCGTCTGCAGCACCGGGTTGTGCTTCGAGAGGACGACGTACTGCGGCAGCACCTGGAAGGTCGCCTCGAGGATCACCGCCGCCGTCAGCGCGCCCGGAACGACGTCGCGCACGTTCAAGTCGACGTTCGTCAGGACGAAGTAGGCGGACGTGAGGAACACGAACAGCCCGGCGGCGGAGACGAGGATCGCGATCGCGCGCGCGCTCGCCGCGTTGCCCTGGAACCCCGCGTAGCGCTTCAGCACCTCCTGCCCGACCGAGCCGACGAGGAGCGAGACGAACAGCGCGACGAGCGAGCCGACCATCATCAGCGACGCCAGCGCCTTCCCGTGCAGGAAGCGGCGATTCGGCCGGCCGTAGACGATGTTGAACGCGCTCTCCAGCACCGAGAAGAACGAGAGCGACGACCAGAGCAGGAACGCGCCGCCGACGATGCCGAGGGCGGTCGCGTTCGCCTGGATCGCGCGAATGGCGCGCAGGATCGACGTCACCGAGGTGGACGGGAACGTCTTCGACAGCTCGCGCACGAAGAACGAGTTCTCGCTCGCCTGGTGCACGAGGCCGAGCAGAGCCAGCGCCAGGAAGAGCAGCGGCACGAAGGAGAGCAGCGCGAAGTACGCGATCATCGCGGCGAGGTGGGTGCCGCGATCCGCGAAGAACTTCGACAGCACGGCCCGCACTTGGATCGCAGTATGCTCGGCCGGATGGACGCAGCCCAGGCCATCGCTGATCTGACCGAGATCTCTCCGCAGGTGCGAGAGGTGGTCGTGGTCGGCGCGGACGGGGGCGTCGTCGGCACGAACGCCGAGGCCGGCCGCGCCGACTCGCTCGCGGACGGCGCGCGGCGCCTGCTCGAGGCGGCGGACGAGGTCCGCTCGGGCCACGGCGCCGGGCCGGTGGCGCAGGTCGAGGCGGCGACGAACGCCGGCAGCTTCTTCGTCGTCCGCGACGGCGGCCGCGTGATCGCCGCGACGACGACGCCCGACCCGACCGTCGGCCTCGTCTTCTACGACCTGAAGACGTGCCTGCGCTCGGTCGACGAGCCGAAGCCCAAGCCGAAGCGGCGCCCGCGCAAGACACAGCCGGAGGCGGACGACGCCGCCGCGTAAGGTCGTCACGGGGTTCCTGCTGGCCGCGGGCTCGCTCGCCGGCTCGGTGCTGGTGCGGCGCCGCGCCGCCCGCCGCCGCGAGCGCGTCGACCTCTACGCGGAGGACGGCACCATGCTCTCCTTCGCCGACGGCACGCCCGAGGCGGCCCGCCTCCTCCCGATCGCACGCACCCTCCTCCCGTGACCCGCGAGGAGCTGGCGCGCCGGCTCCGGGAGGTCGCCTACCTGGAGGGCGACTTCGTGCTGCGCTCGGGCCGCCGCTCGCGTTACTACCTCGACAAGTACCGCTTCGAGACGCAGCCCGAGCTGCTCGGCCCGCTCGGCGAGCTGATCGCCGAGACGGTGCGCGAGCACGAGCCGGACGCGGTGCGCCTCGCCGGCCCGGAGCTCGGGGCGGTGCCGCTCGCCGCGGCGGCCTCGCTCGCCGGCGGGCTGCCGTTCGTGATCGTGCGCGGCGCGGCCAAGGAGTACGGCACCGCGAACCGGCTCGAGGGCGCGTACGAGGCCGGGGAGAGGGTCTGCCTGGTCGAGGACGTCGTCACCTCGGCGGGGGCCGCGATCGAGGCGGTGCAGGCGCTGCGCGAGGCGGGCCTCGAGGTCGGCAGCGCGGTGTGCGTCGTCGACCGCGAGGAGGGAGGGGTGGACGCGCTCGCCCGGCACGCCGTGCGGCTGCGTCCGCTCTTCACCGCCTCCGAGCTCGCCGCGGCGGCCGAAATGCCCGCAAATCGGCTTCGTTGAGCGATATCCGACCCCGTTGTTAGGGTTTTCGCGGGTCTCAACGCCTGTCCCCGACTCGCAGGAGGAACTTTGACCAAGCAGGAGTTCATCAACAAGGTCGCGCAGAAGAGCGGGCTGTCCGCGCGCGACGCGGGCAAGGCCGTCGATGCCTTCATGGAGTCCGTGACGGAGACGCTGAAGTCCGGCGATTCGGTCAACTTCACCGGCTTCGGCAAGTTCTCGGCCTCGCAGCGCGCGGCGCGCCAGGGCGTGAACCCGCGCACCGGCGAGCGCGTCCAGATCGCGGCGACGACCGTGCCGAAGTTCTCGGCCGGCAGCCAGCTCAAGGCCGCGCTCAAGTCGTAGCCCGAGGCACGGCGGAGGTTTGCGGCGGGCGGCTCCAGGGCCGCCCGCCGCGTCGCCCGCTACGTTTCGCGGGATGGCCGTCGCCGCCACGCTGACGTTCGCGGACCGGCTCGCCGCCGAGGTGGAGCGGAAGCGGTCGCAGCTCTGCGTCGGCCTCGACCCGCGGCGCGAGCTGCTGCCGGTCGAGTTGCGCGGCGACGTCGCCCGCTTCTGCTGCGGGTTGGTCGACGCGGTCGCGCCGCACGCGGTCGCCGTGAAGCCGCAGCTCGCGTTCTTCGAGGCGCTCGGGGCGGCGGGGATCGCCGCCTTCGAGCAGGTCTGCGACTACGCGCGCCGCGCGGGGCTGCTCGTGATCGCCGACGGCAAGCGCGGCGACATCGGCTCGACCGCGCGCGCCTACGCGGATGCGTACCTCGAGGGCGCGCCCGCGCGCGCCGACGCGCTCACCGTGAACCCGTGGCTCGGCCGCGAGTCGGTCGAGCCCTTCCTGGCCGCCGCCCGCCGCGGCGGCGCCGGCGTCTTCGTGATCGTGAAGACGTCGAACTTCGGGGCCGACATGCAGGACGTGTCGCTGCGCGACGGTCGCCCGATGTGGCACCACGTCGCCGCCTCGGTGGCGGAGTGGGGCGCCGACCTGGTCGGCGACGTCGGGCTCTCGTCGATCGGCGCCGTCGTCGGCGCCACCCATCCGCACGAGGTGGGCGTCGCGCGCCGGCTGATGCCGCAGGCGATCCTGCTGCTGCCGGGCGTCGGCGCCCAGGGCGCGTCCGTCGGCGAGCTCGCACGCGCCTTCCAGAGCGGGCCGGCGAGCGCGCTCGTCAACGCGTCCCGCTCGATCGACTACGCCTTCCGCGAGCGCGGCGGCGACTTCCGGGCCGCCGCGGGCGCCGAGGCGGCGCGGCTCCGGCGCGAGATCTGGGCGGCCTCCGGCTGGTAAGTGCGCCGGCCGGGAAATACGGCACTGCCCTGGCGGCTGCAAAGCGTCGCCATGCTGCGTCCTCGGTCGCGCCGATATGCCCGCATATCGGCGCTCCCTGCGTCCTTGCCTGGCTCGCTTTTCGCTCGCCAGGATCAGCACCGGGTTTCCCGGCCGGCGCACTAGCGTGGAGTGGCGCCGCTACGCCGCGCCGGCGGCGTTCCTGCTCGCGGCCACGATCGCCGTCGTCCTCATCCGCTCCGGCCTCGAGTCCGGGAACGGCGCGCGCGCGACGACGCCGACGGTGACGCGGCACCCCACGACGCGGCCGACGCCCCGCTACTGGACGGTCCGCGCCGGCGACACCTTCGGCTCGATCGCCGGGAAGGCGCACGTCTCCGTCGCGACGCTCAAGCGCCTGAACCCGCACGTGCGCCCGACCGCGCTCACGATCGGCGAGAGGATCCGCCTGCGATGAGGCGCGCGCTCCGCCTCGTCCTCCTCGCCGCCGTCGCCCTCGCCTGCTGGGCCGCCGCGGCACGGGCCGCCCCGCCGCCCGTCGACGGGCGCGCCTACCTCGTCCTCGACGCTCGCACGGGCGACGTCCTCGCCGCGCAGAATGCGCACGAGCGGCTGCCGATCGCGTCGATCACGAAGCTGATGACGGTGCTGATCGCGCTCCAGCGCCACCGGCTGACCGACGTCGTCACCGTCGATCCGCGCGCGGCGGCGGTCGGCGAGTCGACGATCGACCTCGCGCCCGGCGAGCGGCTCACCGTGCACGACCTGGTGGAAGGCGCGCTCATCCAGTCGGCGAACGACGCCGCCGACGCGCTCGCGCTCTCGGTCGCGCCCGACTTCCCGGCGTTCGCGACGCTGATGAACGCCGAGGCGGCGAGGCTCGGCCTCCGCGACTCGCACTTCGTGCGCCCCGACGGCCTCGACGCGCCCGGCGAGTACTCGAGCGCCGCCGACGTGACGACGCTCGCGCGCGACGTGATGCGGATCCCGTTCGTGCGGCAGACGGTGCGGCAGGAGACGGCGACGATCGGCGGCGACCGCGTCCTGCACACGTGGGACGACCTGCTCGGCGTCGTCCCGAACCTGCTCGGCGTGAAGACCGGCCACACCGACGAGGCCGGCTGGTGCCAGGTGGCAGCCGTCCGCGGCCGCGGCGTCACCGTGTACGCGACGCTGCTCGGCAGCCCCGACCGCTCGGAGCGGAACGCGAGCCTCGAGTCGCTGCTGCAGTGGGGGCTCGCGCAGTTCCGCGTCGTGCCGGCCGTGCAGGCGGGCCGCACGTACGCGACGGTGCGGCTGCCCTACGGACGCACGCCGGTGCGGCTCGTCGCGTCGCGGCCGCTGCGCGTGGTCGCGCGCGTGGGCCATCCGCTGTCCGAGCGCGTGGTGGCGCGGGCGGCGGCGGCGCTGCCCGTCCGGCGCGGCCAGGTGCTCGGGCGCGTCGAGGTGCGCGACGGCGCGCACGTGCTCGGCGTCCGCGATCTCGTCGCCGCGCGGAGCGTCGCCCGGCCGACCCTCGCGGGCCGTCTAGGCTTCTACGCCGGCCGGGCGCTCCACCACCTCGCCCACCTCTTCCACGCGTGATCGTCACCGTCACCCTCAACGCGGCGATCGACCGGACGCTGACCGTTCCGAACTTCCAGCGCGCGCAGCGACACCGCGCGAGCGCGAGCCTCGCGCTCCCGGGCGGCAAGGGCATCAACGTCGCGCGCGCGTTGAAGACGCTCGGCGTGCCCGTGGTCGCGACCGGCTTCGTCGGCGGCTCGACCGGCCTGCGCATCGTCGAGGCGCTGACCGCCGAGGCGATCCTGAACGACTTCGTCCGCATCGAGGGCGAGTCACGCACGTCGACGGCGGTGGTCGACCCCGCCGGCGGCACGTACACGGAGATCAACGAGTGGGGGCCGGCGGTGCAGCCGGAGGAGCTCGAGCTGCTGCTCGAGAAGCTGCGCTACCTCACGCAGGGCGCCGAGCTGGTCGTCTTCGCCGGCTCGCTGCCGCGCGACGTCCCGGACGAGTTCTACGCGGAGACGATCCACGAGCTCTCGCGACGGCACGTCCAGGCGGTGCTCGACTCGGACGGGGAGCCGCTGCGGCTCGGCGTCGAGGCGGAGCCGTTCCTCGTCTCGCCGAACCAGAGCGAGGCGGAGAGCCTCGTCGGCCAGGAGTTCCACGACGAGGAGGACTTCCGGCTCGCGCTCCAGCAGATCGCCGACCTCGGCCCGCGCAACGTGCTGATCACGACCGAGACCGGGTGCGTCGCGTCATTGCGCGACGACCGCACGCCGCGCCGGTTCCGCGCGCGCGCCCCGCACGTCGAGCCGGTGTCGACGGTCGGTTCGGGCGACGTGCTGCTCGCCGGCTACATCGCGGCGCGGCACGCGGGGCGGCCGGTGGAGGACGCGCTGCGGGCCGCGGTCGCCGCGGGCGCGGCGTCGACGCTCGAGGTGGGGGCGGGGCGGTTCGACGCGCGCCAGGCGGGGCGGCTGCAGGCGGCCGTCGAGGTCGCGGAGCTCGACCCGCTCGTCGAGACGCCCACCGGCTGATCGGGTCAGACGGCGGGCCGAACCAGGTTCGCGAGTTTCGGTGTCTGACACCGTGAGGTGTCAGACACCATTTTCGGGGATGGACTCTCGTCTCGAGCCTGTGCCTGTCGTCGCGGCGTTCGCGCACGAGGTGCGGGAGGTCGTCGAGCTGGTCGGCCTTTATGCCGTCGGCTCGCTGGCGATGGGCGGCTACCGGCCGGGCGTCAGCGACCTCGACCTCGTTGCGGTCATTTCGGCGCCCGTCGACGAGCGAGCGCTACGTGTATTCCATCGCCGTTTCGCGCGCGAGCACGCGGCCGCCGCGAGGCTGCACTGCGCCTACGAGCCGGGAGGGGTGTACTGGGCGCACGGCCGGATCCTGCGCCGGCCCCTCGACGCCATTGCACGCGCCGAGCTGCTCGCAGGCGGCGTGGTCGTCTGCGGGCCGGCGCCCGCGGAGCTCTTTCCGCCCGTCGGTGTCGCCGAGCTGCGCGCCGCGGCGGAGGCCGAGCTGGCCGGCTACTGGCGGCGAGCCGTGCGTCGGCCGTGGTGGTGGCTCGACGAGCGGATCGTCGACCTCGGGCTGCTCACGGTGGTTCGCGCGCGTGCGGCGATCGCGGACGGGCGGCTTATCACGAAGGCCGATGCGCTGACACAGCTGGATGCGTTCGGCGTGCCGGCGTGGCTGTGCGCCGAGATCGCCCGCCGCCGACGCGGCAACCACGTCGCGGCGTCCCTGCGGCAGCGGATTCAACGGGCCGCGATCGCCCGCCGGATCGTCGCCCGCGCCGTGCGGCAGCCCGACGGTTAGCGGGGCGGCGGCGGCGGCGACTTGAGGAGGCCGCGGCGCCGCGTTCCGTGCTCATCCAGCTCGTCCACGTGGGAACCGTGCCTCCGTCGGGCGCGTGCCGCAAGAGGCGCGAAGGGACATGCCAGGAAACTGTTTCGTGACGGAGTCACGAAACAGTTTCGGATGGGTCTGGCGCAGGGACCGACCCGCGTCCGCCCGCGCCGGTATCGTGCTCGGATGGACGCCTCGAAGCTGTCGCTCGAGCCCGAGACGACGCTGCTCCCGGAGAAGTTCGCGAAGGAAGGCCTGACCTTCGACGACGTCCTGCTCGTCCCGGCCGAGTCGTCGGTGCTGCCGAACGAGGTCTCGACCGCGACGCGGTTCACGCGCACGATCGCGCTCGAGGTGCCGGTCGCATCGGCCGCGATGGACACCGTCACCGAGTCCCGCATGGCGATCGCGCTCGCGCGCGAGGGCGGCATCGGCATCCTGCACCGCAACCTGCCGATCGAGGCGCAGGTCGGCGAGGTCGACCGGGTGAAGCGCTCCGAGGCCGGGATGATCGCCGAGCCCGTGACGCTGCGCCCGGAAGCGAGCGTGGACGAGGCGCTCGAGCTGATGCGCCGCTACCACATCTCGGGCGTGCCGATCACCGACGACGGCGGCGTGCTCGTCGGGATCCTGACGAATCGCGACCTCCGCTTCGAGCGCGACACCTCGCAGCCGGTCTCGGCGCTGATGACGTCGCGCAACCTCGTCACCGCGCCGGTCGGGACGACGCTCGGCGAGGCCGAGACGCTCCTGCACCGGCACCGCATCGAGAAGCTCCCGATCGTCGACGCCGACGGCCGGCTGACCGGTCTGATCACGGTGAAGGACATCTCGAAGCGCGTCGAGTTCCCGCAGGCGACGAAGGACGCACGCGGCCGGCTGCGCGTCGGCGCGGCGGTCGGCGTCGGCACCGACGCGCTCGAGCGGGCGCAGGCGCTCGTCGGCGCGGGCGCGGACGTCCTCGTCGTCGACACCGCGCACGGGCACTCGCAGGGCGTGCTGGAGATGGTCTCGCGCATCCGTGCCCTCTCCGGTGAGTTCGAGATCGTCGCGGGCAACATCGCGACGGGCGAGGCGGCGGAGGCGCTGATCGGCGCGGGGGCGGACGCGGTCAAGGCCGGCATCGGGCCGTCCGGGATCTGCACGACGCGCGTCGTCGCCGGCGTGGGCGTGCCGCAGATCACAGCCGTCCACGACGTGGCCGAGGTCGCGTCGCAGCACGGCGTGCCTGTGATCGCCGACGGCGGCATCACCTCCTCGGGCGACGTCGCGAAGGCGATCGCCGCCGGCGCCGACTCGGTGATGCTCGGCGGCATGCTCGCCGGCGTGGAGGAGACGCCTGGCGACGTGATCTTCGTCCAGGGCGAGCGGTTCAAGGCCTACCGCGGCATGGGTTCGCTCGGCGCGATGAAGGCGCGCGGCTACTCGAAGGACCGCTACTTCCAGGGCGACGTCGAGGACGTCGACAAGCTCGTGCCCGAGGGGATCGAGGGACGCGTCCCGTACAAGGGGCCGCTCGCGGGCGTGCTGCACCAGATCGTCGGCGGCCTGCGGCAGGCGATGGGCTACTGCGGCGCGCCGACGATCGAGGCGCTGCAGCAGGCGCGCTTCGTCCGCATCACCGGCGCCGGCCTCCGGGAGTCGCATCCGCACGACGTGACGATCACGAAGGACGCACCCAATTACCGGCGCGGCTAGGTCCGCGACCGTCGCCACGCCCGAGCAGCCGCTCGAGGAGCGGCCGGTGCTGGTCGTCGACCTCGGCGGCCAGTACTCGCAGCTGATCGCGCGCCGCGTCCGCGAGGCGCGCGTCTACTCGGAGCTCGTCTCGCACCGAGTGACGCCCGACGAGCTTCGGCGCCGGAGCCCGGCCGCGCTGATCCTGTCCGGCGGCCCCGCCTCCGTCTACGCAGAAGGAGCGCCGCGCCTCGATCCGCGCATCTTCGAGCTCGGCATCCCGACGCTCGGCATCTGCTACGGCGCGCAGCTGCTCGCGCTCGAGCTCGGCGGGCGCGTCGACCGCACCGGCGTCTCCGAGTTCGGCCGCACCGAGGTGCGCGCGCGCGCCGGCGGCCTCTTCGGGACGCTTCCCGAGCAGCAGACCGTCTGGATGTCGCACCGGGACACCGTCGTCGAGCCGCCCGCGGGCGCCCGCGTCGTCGCCGACTCGGACGCGACGCCGGTGGCCGCCTTCGAGGACGACGAGCGGAAGCTGTACGGCCTGCAGTTCCACCCGGAGGTCGTGCACACGCCGCACGGCCAGACGGTGCTCCAGAACTTCCTGCACGAGATCGCGGGCGCGCCGCCCACCTGGACGCCGGCCGCCGTCGTCGAGGAGCAGGTGGAGCGGATCCGCGAGCAGGTCGGCTCGGAGCGCGTCCTGTGCGCGCTCTCGGGCGGCGTCGACTCGGCCGTCGCGGCGCTCCTCGTCCACCGAGCGGTCGGCGACCGGCTCACGTGCGTCTTCGTCGACCACGGGCTGCTCCGCAAGGGCGAGGCGAAGCAGGTGGTGGAGACCTTCGACGGCGTCTTCCACGTGCCGCTCGTGCACGTCCGGGCCCAGGAGCGCTTCCTCGAGCGCCTCGCGGGCGTGAGCGACCCCGAGCGGAAGCGGAAGATCATCGGCGAGGAGTTCATCCGCGTCTTCGAGCAGGAGGCACGCGCGCTCGGCGACGTGCGCTGGCTCGTCCAGGGGACGCTCTACTCGGACGTGATCGAGTCGGGCGGCACCGAGGGGGTCGCCGAGACGATCAAGTCGCACCACAACGTCGGCGGGCTGCCGGCCGACATGCGCATGCAGCTCGTCGAGCCGCTGCGGCTGCTCTTCAAGGACGAGGTGCGCCGCGTCGGCGAGGAGCTCGGCATGCCCGAGCGGATGGTCTGGCGGCAGCCGTTCCCCGGCCCCGGGCTCGCGATCCGGATCATCGGCGAGGTGACCGAGGAGCGGCTGGAGACGCTGCGCGAGGCCGACGCGATCCTGCAGGACGAGGTGCGGCGCGCCGGGCTGTACCGCGAGCTCTGGCAGTCCTTCTGCGTGCTGCCGGCGATCCGCTCCGTCGGCGTGCAGGGCGACTCGCGCACGTACGGGTATCCCATCGCGATCAGGGCCGTGACCAGCGAGGACGCGATGACGGCGGACTGGGCGCGGCTGCCGTACGACCTCGTCGAGCTCGTCGCGTCGCGCATCGTGAACGAGATCCCGGCCGTCAACCGGGTCGTGCTCGACGTCACCTCCAAGCCGCCGGCGACGATCGAGTGGGAATAGAGGGCGTTCGCACCCCGCCGTATCGCATCGAGACGGATCGGCTCGTCATCCGCTGCTACGAGCCGCGCGACGCGCCGCTCCTGAAGGAGGCGGTGGACGCGAGCCTCGACCACCTGCGGCCGTGGATGCCCTGGGCGCGCTTCGAGCCGCAGCCGCTCGAGGAGAAGGTCGAGCTGCTGCGCCGCTTCAGGGGCCAGTTCGACCTCGACGAGAACTACGTCTACGGCGTCTTCGACCGCGCGGAGTCGCGCCAGCTCGGCGGCAGCGGCCTGCATCCCCGCGGCGGGCCGGCGTCGCTCGAGATCGGCTACTTCGTCCGCGCCGACGCGCTCCGGCAGGGGCTCGCGACCGAGGTGACGGCCGTGCTGACACGGGTCGCGTTCGAGGTCTGCGGCGTCGCCCGCGTCGACGTCCAGGTCGACCCCGAGAACACCGCCAGCGCGGGCATTCCCCGGAAGCTCGGCTTCCACCACGAGGCGACGCTCCGGCGGCGGCTCGAGCCGAGCGGCGACGGCGGCGCGCGCCGCGACTCGCTGCTCTACACGCTGCTGCGCGAGGAGCTGCCGTCCTCGGGCTGCACCGGCTACGCCTACCGCGCCTTCGGCGCGACCGGCATGCCGGTCGGCTGATCGCCCGCGCGATCCCCGCTCCGTCCGCCGAAAACGTCACACAAATGTCCGAAAGGACAACTGGTCGCCGGAGAGACGCGTCGCTACGTTCGGCAGGACGCGACGACTCCCCGGAGGTGACCCGATGAACCACGACCCCAGCGACGACCTGCTCGACCTGACGGTGACCGAGAAGGGCTACGGCAACGCCCTCCTCGCCAGCAACGAGGAGACGGGCGGGGGCGGCGGCAGCAGCAGCTCGTGTACCGCCTCGTCGAGCCTCTGCTGCTCCTTCCACCTCTGCACCTGACACCGACGTTCGGCGGGGACGGCCGAGCCGGGCCGTCCCCGCCGGCCCGAAGGAGGCCCATGCGTCCCGCGACCGCAGCCCAGGCGCCGCCGCACGTCCCCGCGCGCCCACAGCTCAAGCCGTGGTACCGCCTCGTCGAGACCGGCGAGACGGTCGTGCTCGAGCACGCCCAGGCGGTGCTCGTGTTCGAGGGCCGCGCCGCGCGGCGGCTGCTGCCGTCGCTGCTCGCGCTGCTGGACGGCACCCGCACCGTGGAGGAGATCGTCGCCGAGCTCGGCGAGGAGGCCGCGGCGGGCGTCGAGCACGCCCTGAGCCTGCTCGCTGACAAGCGGCTGCTCCTCGACGGTCCGCGCCTGGCGGCCGTCGACCCCTCGGGCATGCTCGAGACGGTCGAGCTGCTGGCGTCGCTCGGCGCGGAGTCGACGCCGGACGAGATCCGCGCGGCGCTCGCCGAGGCGCGCGTCTCCGTCTTCGGGTCGGGAGAGGCGGCGCCGTTCCTGGCGACGCTGCTCCGCGACTCGGGGGTCGGGAGCGTCGATCGCGGCGGTTGGCCGGACGCCGAGGCTCCGGCCGGCGCGGGGGCGGCGCCGTTCGCGGTGGTGGCTCCGGCGCGCGACGAGGTGCCGCAGGTCGAGGCGTGGAACCGCAGAGCGGTCGCCGAGGGCCGTCCCTGGCTGCAGGTGCTGCCGTTCGACGGCCTGTTCGCTGCGATCGGGCCGCTCTACGTCCCGGGCGAGACCTGCTGCTTCGAGTGCTACCGGCTGAGGCGCCGGGCGACGAGCGGGTACGCCGACGAGTTCGGTGCGATCGAGGCGGCCCCCCTCGCCGCTCCCGCGGGGCCGGCGCTCGCGGCCGCGGCGGCCGGCATCGGCGCGCTGCTCGCGCTCCGCTGGCTCGCGTACCGCGACCAGCGGCTCCCCGGCGTCTTCCTCGCCCTGGAGGCGGCGGGCACCGCGCTCTCGCCGCATCGCGTCTACCGCGTGCCGCGCTGCCGCGCGTGCTCGGACGTCCGCGACGTCGCACCGCCGCTCCCCTGGCACAAGGAGACGCGCCCCCTCGCGGTGACGGCGCTGTGACCGCCGTCGCCCTCCGGCCGCTGCAGGCCACGCCGCTCGCACGGAGCCTGCCCGTGCTCGAGACGTTCCTCTCGCGCCACACCGGCATCGTCACGGCGCTGGTCGAGTTCGCCCGCGCGCCGGACGAGGCGCGGCTCGTCAGCTACGGCGCGCTGGCCGCGGATCCGGTCGCGCTCGGCGGGCCTCGGCCGAGCGGCACGAGCGGCGGCAGCCACTGGGTGCCCGAAGCCGCACGCGCGGCGGCGCTCGGCGAGGCGATCGAGCGCTACTCGGCCGCACATCTGCCCGACGACGGCCGCGTGCTCGCCACGGCCGACGAGCTCGGCCCCGCCGCGGCGTCCCCGGAGCGCTTCGCGCTGTTCCACCCGCTGCAGTACGACGCGCCGGGCTTCCCGTTCCGCCCGTTCACGCGGGCGAGCCGCATCCGCTGGACGCGAGGCTTCTCACTGGCCGACGGGGCCGAGCGCTGGCTTCCCTCGCAGCTCGTCTACCTGCCGATCGTCCGTCCGGGCGCCGACGAGGCGCTGGTCGGCTACGCGACGTCCTCCGGCGTCGCGTGCGCGGCGACGCCCGAGGAGGCGATCCTCGCCGCGCTCTTCGAGCTCGTCGAGCGCGACGCGTTCATGCTCGTCTGGCGCAATCGCGTCTCGCTGCCGCTCCTCGACTGGAGCCGCGACGACCGCATCGCCTCGCTCGACGCGCGGTACTTCGCGTCGAGCGGCCTGCGCTACGCCGCGGTCGACCTCAGCGTCTTCTTCGGGATCCCGGCCGCGCTCGGCGTCGTCCACGGCAACCCGGGCGAGCTCGGCGCCCTCGGCGTCGGGGCCGGCTGCGGCGCGACCGTCGAGGTGGCGTGGCGGAAGGCGCTCGCCGAGGCGTTCGCCGTCCACACGCACGTGCGGGACGCGCTGTACGAGCGGCCGGAGCTCATCGCGCAGCCGCCGGAGATCCGCACGTTCGACGACCACATCTTCCACTACGGCATCGAGGAGCGCGCGGGGGCGGCCGCCTTCCTCGACGCGTCCTCCCAGTCGCGGCCGACGGAGGACGTCGGGCCGCTCGCGGGGGACGACGTCCGCGCCCGCATCGAGGAGGTGGTGCGCCGCCTCGCGGCCCGTGACGTGTCGGCCTACGCGGCCGACGTCACCTCGCCCGACGTGCGCGAGTCGGGGCTCTCCGTCATGCGGGTCGTCTGCCCGGAGCTGTGCCAGCTCGACGTCGTCGACAGCGCCCGCTTCCTGGGCGGCGAGCGTCTCTACCGCGCCGCCTTCGAGCACGGGCTCGCGTCGCGGCCGTACGAGCTGAGCGACCTGAACCCCGACCCGCACCCCTTCCCGTGACGACGCCCGCAACCACCGCGCGGGACGTTCGCCCCGAGCGCCTGCAGACGGCGACGCTCGCGCACTGGCTCTACGGCCGTGCCGCGGGACCAGCGCTCGACGACGCGGCCGAGGCGTACCACGAGGCGTCGAAGATCTATCCGAGCTTCGCCGCCCGCGACACGAGCGGCGTGCGCCTGCTCGAGACGACGCCGCAGCTGCAGGCGAGCGTGATCCGGGCGGTCAAGCGGCACGGCAACAGGCCGAGCGTCCCGTTGCCACAGCCGGACTTGCCCGCCACGACGCTCGCCGACGCGATCCTCGCGCGGCGCTCCTGCCGCAGCTTCGCGGCCGCGCCTCTGTCGCTCGCGGCGGTCGCGACGCTCCTGCACAGCGCCTACGGCGTCACGCACAGGTCGCGCCTTCCCGACGGCCGCCTCGGTCAGCCGCTGCGTGCGGTGCCGAGCGGGGGCGCGCTGTACCCGCTCGAGCTGTACCTCCTCGTCCAGCGTGTGGACACGCTCGAGCCGGGTCTCTACCACTACGACCCGCTCCGTCACCTGCTCGAGCGTCTCCCCGAGCATGCCGCCTACCGCTCGGCCGAGCTGACGGCGTACCCCGAGCTGCTCGAGCCCGCCGGAGTCGTCCTCCTCGTGACGGCGATGTTCTGGCGCACGCGGTTCAAGTACGCGCTGCGCGGCTACCGCTTCGCGCTGCTCGAGGCCGGCCACGTCGGCCAGAACCTCATGCTCGCCGCGGTCGCACTCGGGCTCGCGGCGGTCCCGGTCGGCGGCGTCTACGACCGTCGGGTCGAGGACGTCCTCGGCGTCGACGGGGTCGACGAGTCGCTCGTCTACGTCCTCTCGGTCGGCGGAGACGGCGAGGGTGAGGCCGGATGAGGCTCGAGCGCGGTGTCGAGACGCTGCTCTTCGCCGCTCTGGTCGGCGTCGGCCTCGCGACGGTCGGGCTCCCGCCGCCCGGCGCTGCCGGCCTGCCCGCGGTCGCCGCGCTCCCGCTCGCCGCGGCGGCGGGCTTCCTCCTCTTCCGCGCGCTCGCCGGATCCTGGGCCTGCCTCGGACGCCCGCGGGGCGCAACGTGGCACGGCGCCCTGCGGCTCCTCTCGGTCTCCGCCCGCGCCGGCGTCGAGGAGGTCGCCTGGCGCGGCTACGTGCTCGCGCTCCTCGTCCCGCCGGTCGGTCGCGCCGGCGCGCTCGCGCTCAGCAGCGGCCTCTTCGCACTCGCGCACGGCGACGTCCGGGGCCGGAGGAAGCTCGTCCACGTCGCGACCGGCGGCGTCTTCGGCGGGGTGTACCTGGCCACCGGCCGCCTGGAGGCGGCGGTGCTCGCCCACGTCGCCTACAACTGCTCGGTCGTGCTTGCGGTGGCGAACGCGAGCCGCGACGGACCGGGCGTCCGCGGACCGGACGCCCGCGCGCCCGCAGCCGCGGAGGCCCGCCTCGCGCGGCGTCGCCCCACCGCGCCTGAGCCGCGCGCCGCCTCCGCCTGCCCGGCCGAGGCGGCCGCGGTCGAGAAGCACTTCGGCGACCGCGCCGCGCTCGCCGGCGTCGACCTGCGGCTCGAGGGCGGCGAGGTGCTGGCGCTGCTCGGCCCGAACGGCGCCGGCAAGACGACGCTCGTGAGCATCCTGCTCGGCCTGCGGCGACCCGACGCCGGCAGCGCCCGTCTGTTCGGGCTCGACCCGCGCCTGCCGGCGGCGCGCCGCCAGGTCGGGGCGGTGCTGCAGGAGCCGGCGTTCCCGCCGACCCTGCGCGTCGCGGAGCTCGTCGCGCTCGTCGCCGCCCATTTCGAACGCTCCGCCCCCGCCGGCGAGATCCTCGAACGCTTCGACCTCGCCGCACGCGCGGGACGGCAGGCCGGTGCGCTGTCGGGCGGCGAGCGCCGACGCCTCGCGGTGGCGCTCGCGTTCGTCGGCCGGCCGCGTGCCGTCTTCCTCGACGAGCCGACGGCGGGCCTCGACGTCGCGTCGCGCCGCGCCCTCTGGGAGCTCATCCGCGCGCACGCGCAGGAGGGCGGCTCGGTGCTGCTCACCACGCACCACCTCGAGGAGGCAGAGGCGCTCGCCACGCGCGTGGCGGTGATCGACCGCGGCTCGATCGTCGCCCGCGGGACCGTCGGCGAGCTCCGCCGCCGCGCCGGCATCTCCCGCGTCGGCCTGCGCACGGCACGGCTTCCGCCGCTCGCCTCGGCGCTCCGCGTCGAGCGCTCGGGAGAGGACGTCTTCGTCCACACGCGCGACGTGCCGGCGCTGCTCGAGGAGCTGCGCGCGGCCGGCGTGCCGCTCGACACGCTCGAGGTGGCGCCGCTCAGCCTCGAGGACGCCTTCCTCGAGCTCGTCGAGCAGGAGGCCGAGCGGCCGTGAAGATCCTCGGCGCGCACGTGAGGGCGGCGGCGCTCGAGCTCCTCCGCTACCCGTCGTTCAGCCTCTCGGCGCTGCTCTTCCCGGCGACCCTGTTCCTCGTCTTCCTGCACGCCTACAGGCAGCCGGCGAACACGCGTCTCGCCGGCTTCGCCGCCGTGGCGATCCTGGGCGTTGTCTTCTTCCAGTTCGGCGTCGGCATCGCGTCGGAGCGAACCTCGGGCTGGGAGCTGTTCGTCCGGACGCTGCCCGTCTCACCGCGGGTCCGCATCGCCGCGAGGGTCTGCTCCGCGCTCCTCTTCGGCATCGCCGCTGCGGGCGGCGTCGCGGCGGTCGCGGCGGCGACCACGTCCGTCGCGCTTCCGCCCGCGCGCTGGCTCGCGCTCGTCGCCGCGCTCCTCCTCGGCGGCGTGCCGTTCGGGCTGCTCGGGCTTGCGATCGGCTATGCCGCGAGACCGCGTGCCGCACTCCCGCTCGCCAACCTCCTCTACCTGCCGCTGTCCTACGCCGGCGGCCTCTGGGCCGGCCCGCACCACCCGCGTCCGGGCGCGCGGGTGCTCGACCTCGTGCCCACCCACGCGTGGGCGAGGCTGCTGTGGGCGGCGGTGGGCGCCGTCGGCTTCGACGGAGGCGCGGCGGCGCTGCTCGCGGCGTGGGGCGCCGTCTTCGCGCTGATCGCGGTCGCCGCTTACCGGAGGGACGAGGGTGAGCGCTTCGGCTAGGGCTCCGCCCGCCGCTTACGGGCCGCCGCGGACGTACAGCACCTGGCCGGAGACGTAGCTCGCGTCGTCCGAGCACAGGTACGCGATCGCACCCGCCACGTCGTCGGGCTGGCCGACGCGTCGCAGCGGCGTCTCCTTCGACGCCGCCTCGACGAACTGCTCGAACGGCACGCCGATGCGGTCGGCGGTCTGCCGCGTCATGTCCGTGACGATGAAGCCCGGCGCCACACAATTGACATTGATGCCGAAGGGGCCGAGCTCGATCGCAAGCGTCTTCGTCATGCCCTGCAAGCCCGCCTTCGCCGCGGAGTAGTTGGTCTGGCCGCGGTTCCCGAGGGCGGAGGTGGACGAGATGAGGACCATCTTGCCGCTGCGCTGCTCGACCATCGGCGTCTGCGCCGCCCGCACCGCGTGGAACGTGCCCTTCAGGTGCGTGTCGATGACCGCGCTCCAGTCGTCGTCCGTCATCTTGAAGAGCAGGTTGTCGCGGACGATTCCGGCGCAGGTGACGAGCACGTCCAGCGAGCCCCCGAGCTCGAGTGCCGCGGCGACGGCCGCCTCGACGTCCTCGCGCGAGGTGACGTCGCAGCGGACCGCACGTCCGCCGATCGCGCGTGCCGTCTCCTCCGCGCCGGCCTCGTCGTAGTCGGCGACGACGACCTTCGCGCCCTCCGACGCGAGTCGCGCCGCGGTCGCCGCGCCGATGCCGCGCGCGGCGCCGGTCACGAGTGCGGTCTTCCCGTCGAAGCGCATCGAAACGAGCCTATAGGTTGCGCTCGTGGAGCTCCGCGACATCCTCGCGCGGCGCCGGATGCACCGCGCGTTCGTGCCGGAGGCGCTGCCGCGCGAGCAGCTCGAGCGGATCGCAGGCGTGATCCGCCATGCGCCGTCGGGCGGCTTCGCGCAGGGAATGAGCGTCGTGGTCGTCACCGACGCCGAGCGGCGCCGCGAGATCGCGACGCGATTCGAGCTCGGGGACGCCTTCATGGCCGACGCGCCCGCGCAGCTCGTGATCTGCGCGAACGAGTCCCTCTACCACGCGCGCTACAACGAGCCGGACAAGCTCGCGGCGACGGGCGGCGTCGAGGTGAGGTGGCCCGTGCCGTACTGGTTCGTCGACGCCGGCGCGCTGATGATGCTCGTCCTGCTCGCGGCGATCGACGAAGGGCTGGCGAGCGCCTTCGTCGGCCACCCGGACCAGAAGCGGATCCTCGGCGAGCTGCTCTCGCTGCCGGACGAGGTGGTGCCGATCGGCGTCGCGCTCGTCGGCAAGCCGGCGGCCGCGCCGCCGGCGGGGTCGCGCCTGCGCGAGCGCCGTCGTCCCCGCGCGGAGCTCGTCCACTGGGAGCGCTGGTAGCGCGCGCCCTACGACGCGCGCCCTACGACGCGCGCCCTACGACGGCGCGGTCGGCGGGGCCGCCGGCGGCGTCGGGCCGGGAGGCGGCAGCTGCACCGGCCCGTATCGCGCACGCACCGAGTCGACGAACGCGGCCAGCTCGTCTGCGATCCCCGCATCCTCGACCTCGAGCACGTTCTCCGCGTTTCGCTCGCCGCTGCGCGAGAGGTTGAACGACCCGACGAAGACCGTGTCGTCGCAGACCGTCACCTTCGCGTGCATGAAGTCGTGGACGGTGCCGTCGCCGTACGGCGTCGACTCCTTCCCCGTGAACGGCCCGGCCATCACCTGGCGCAGGAGTGGGAGCTTCCAGGCGACGTTCTGGTTCTCGCCCCACTGGTGGACGACCTCGCGCACCTGTGTCGCGTCGACGCAGCCCGCGAGGTCGACGGAACGGTCGGCGACCACCTGGGCGAGCGTGCCGAGGACGGGGCCGGTGGTGATCACCGGCGAGCAGATGCGCACGCGGCGGCGCGAACGGCGGATCATCTTCGCGATCCGCGCCGAGAGGTCCTCGCCGTGACCGGGCGTGAACCACGCGCGCACGCCGTCGTCCCAGCGCGGGTCGACGAAGCCGCTCTTCATCACGTCGCCCGTCGTCCAGAGCTGGTCGAAGTCGATCTCGTACGCCTTCGCGATCGCGGGTGAGCGCACGACCGCGGTCACGTTCTCCTGGCGCGACCAGGAGTCGTCGGTCCAGTTCGTCGAGCCCGTCCAGACCGTGTCGCCGTCGCGCACGACGTACTTGTGGTGCATCAGGTCCGGTATGCCGGCGATGCCCTTGCCCTCGACCGGCAGCGTGGCGATCAGCGCGACGTCGGGCTCCGGCGGCGGGGGCACGGGGATCGGGTTCGCGTGGTCGACGTTGTAGGCGAACCGGATCGCGACACCTCGCGCCGCGGCGCGCCGCAGCGCGTCGCCGACGATCGAGGCCGTGTCGGGAAGGAGGTTGAAGTCGTACTGCGCGAGGTCGAGCGTCCGCTGCGCGCCGTCGAGGAAGTCCGCGACCGCATGCGCGATCTCGAGCGGCTGCTGGCCGCCGTCGGTCAGAGTTCTGATCTGGATGAGCTCGTTCATCGACAGGCTCGTCGCCGCCCGCATCGGCTCGACGCACAACTTCTATCGCGTCGGTCGCGGCGCCGCGCAGCGCCGGGAGCGACTCGCCGCCTACCTGGAGGCGCGCGAGCACGCGCCGCTGCTCCTCGTCGGCGAGGCGCCCGGCTACCGCGGCGCGCGCGTCTCCGGCATCCCGTTCACGTCGGAGCGGCAGCTGACGGGGGCCGGGCCGGCCGAGGCGACCGCGACGATCGTCCAGCGCGTCCTCGAGGAGCTCGGCCTCGCCGAGCAGGTGCTGCTCTGGAACGTCGTGCCGACGCACCCGGGTACCGCGGCGTCGAACCGTCCGCCGACGCGGGCGGAGGTGGCGCTCGGCCGCCCGTTCGCCGCGGAGCTCGCCCGCGGCCGACGCGTGGCGGCGGTCGGGCGGATCGCCGCGGCGGCCCTCGAGAACGCCGTCTACGTCCGCCATCCGAGCCACGGCGGCGCCGTCGATTTCCGGTACGGGCTGCTACAGTTCGCCGCCGGCGGGCCTGGCGTCCGCCGTTCCTCCGTATGAAGACGTACTCCGCGAAACCGGGCGAGATCGAGCGCGACTGGTACCTCGTCGACGCCGAGGGGCAGACGCTCGGCCGGCTCGCCACGCAGATCGCCGACCGCCTGCGCGGCAAGGGCAAGCCGCAGTACACGCCGCACGTCGACACCGGCGACTTCGTGGTCGTCGTCAACGCCGAGAAGGTGCGCGTGACGGGGAAGAAGCTCGACGAGAAGCAGTACCACCGCCATTCCGGGTATCCGGGCGGGCTGCGCTCCCGGTCGCTGCGCGAGCAGCTCGAGCGGCAGCCGGCCGAGGTCCTGCGCAAGGCCGTGAAGGGCATGCTGCCGCGCAACCGGCTCGGCCGCGCGCAGCTGACGAAGCTGAAGATCTACGCAGGCCCCGAGCATCCGCACGAGGCCCAGGCGCCGAGGCCGTTCGACGGCGGGAAGGCCGCGTAGCGCGGATGTCGACGCCCGCGCAGTACCTCGGCACCGGCAAGCGCAAGACGTCGGTTGCGCGCGTCATCCTCCGGCCCGGCGACGGCGCGACGTGGATCAACGGCCGGACGATCGAGCAGTACTTCCCGCGGCTCGTGCACCGCGTGGTCGCCCTCGCGCCGCTGAAGACGGCCGAGCTCGAGGGGCAGTACGACCTCCGCGTCCGCGTGCACGGCGGCGGGCCGTCGGGGCAGGCGGGCGCGATCCGGCACGGGATCGCACGCGCGCTCGTCGAGGTGAACCCGGACCTGCGTGTCCCCTTGAAGCGTGCGGGCTTCCTGACCCGCGATGCGCGCGAGGTCGAGCGGAAGAAGGCCGGCCTCCACAAGGCTCGCAAGGCGCCGCAGTTCAGCAAGCGGTAGACATCTCCCGCGTGGCGCGGCGGTACTTCGGCACCGACGGCGTTCGCGGCGTCGTCGGCGACTTCCTGACGCCGGAGCTGGTCGAGCGGCTCGGCCGCGCGGCCGCGCTCTGGACCGGCGCGAGCAAAGTGTTCGTCGGGCGCGACACACGCGCGTCCGGCGTCGAGCTCGAGGAGGCGTTCGCGCGCGGCGTCGTCTCCGCCGGCGGCGACTGCCTGCTCGGCGGGGTGCTGCCGACGCCGGCGGTCGCGCTCCTCGCGCTCGACCTCGGCGTCGTCATCTCCGCCTCGCACAACCCGCCCGAGTACAACGGCGTCAAGTTCTTCGACTCGCACGGGCACAAGCTCTCCGACGAGCACGAGGAGCAGATCGAGGGGATGCTCGCGGCGGCGCCCGCCGTCGACCAGGGGCGCATCGAGCACATCGAGGTCGCGACGGACTCGTACCTCGAGCACATCCTCGAGCGGTTCGGCAGCGACCTCGCCGGGCTGCGCATCGCCGTCGACTGCGCGAACGGCGCCTACTCCGGGCTGGCGCCGAAGGCGTTCGAGCAGTGCGGCGCGATCGTGCACGCGATCGCGGACGAGCCCGACGGGCACAACATCAACGTCGGCTGCGGCGCCACCGACCTCGCGCTCCTGCAGCGCACGGTGCGCGAGGAAGGCTTCGATCTCGGCATCGCGTTCGACGGCGACGGCGACCGCATGCTCGCGGTCGACGAGCACGGCGACGTCGTCGACGGCGACCAGATCGTCGCGATCCTCGCACTCGACCAGGAGGTCGACCAGGTCGCGGTGACGGTGATGACGAACCTCGGGTTCCACGCGCTCATGCGCGAGCACGGCATCGTCGTCCACACGACCGACGTCGGCGACCGGTACGTGCTCGAGGCGCTGCAGCGCGAGGGCGCCGTGCTCGGCGGCGAGCAGTCGGGCCACATCATCTTCCTGCGCGACCACGTCACGGGCGACGGTCTCGCGGCGGGGCTGCTCCTGTGCGCGTCGCTCGCAGGGCGCACGCTGAGCGAGGCGGCGGCCGTGATGCCGCGCTATCCGCAGGCGAAGGAGAACGTGCGCGTCGCCACCAAGGAGCTGAGCGAGGCGGTGCGCGACGAGGTCGAGCGCGTGAACGCGGAGTGGGGCGGGCGCGGCCGCGTGCTCGTGCGTCCGTCGGGAACGGAGCCGCTCGTCCGCGTGCTCGCAGAGGCCGAAGACGCCGCAATTGCAGCGGAAGCCTGTGCTAGCATCGCTGCGCTCGTACGACGAGAGCTCGGCTGACCCGTCCCGACGGAGGGACCGGTCGACAGCCGGGCTTTTGCGTTTCCAGAGGGTCCACGGTGAGATTCGACTCAAGTCGGGCGTCGTGCCGACCGAGAGGGAGGAGGCGGGATGTGCGGGATCATCGGATACGTCGGGGGACGCGCGTCCAAGCCGCTTCTCCTCGAGGGGCTGGCGCGTCTCGAGTACCGCGGCTACGACTCGGCCGGGATCGCGCTGCTCGAGCAGGACGGGCTCGACTACGTCCGGGCGGTCGGCAACCTGCAGAACCTGCGCGACGCCGCGGGACCGAACGGCTCCGTCGCCACCACCGGCCTCGGCCACACGCGCTGGGCGACGCACGGCGCCGTCACCGAGGCGAACGCGCATCCGCTGACGGCGTGCGACGAGCGCGCCCTCGCGATCGTGCTCAACGGGATCGTCGAGAACTACCGCGAGCTGCGCGATGAGCTCGCCGGGCGCGGCCACGCCTTCACCTCGGAGACCGACGCCGAGGTGGTCGCCCACCTGATCGAGGAGCTCTACGAGGGCGACCTCGTCGCCGCCGTGCGCGCGGTCTACGCGCGCCTGGAGGGGCACTTCACGTTCGTCGTCGTGCACCGCGACCGTCCGGGCGAGCTCGTCGGCGTGCGGCACCAGACGCCGCTCGTCGTCGGCGTCGGCAGCGGCGAGAACTTCCTCGCCTCGAACCTCTCCGCGTTCCTGTCCGAGACGCGGCGCGTGCAGTACCCGGGCGACGGCGACGTCGTCGCGATCACCTGCGACGCCGTGCGCATCGTCGACGCCGCCGAGGGCCGGCCGGTCGAGCTCGACGTCGTCGAGGTCGACTGGGACGAGGACGCCGCCGAGCGGTCGGGCTACGAGACGTTCATGCTCAAGGAGATCTACGAGCAGCCGGAGGGCGTCGCCGAGACGATCGGCGACCGCGTCCGCCACGGCCACCTCGTGCTCGAGGGCCTCGGGATGACCGAGGACGAGCTCCGCGAGCTGCGGCGCATCGTCGTCGTCGCGTGCGGCACCTCCTACCACGCGGGCGTCGTCGGCCGCTACGCGATCGAGGAGTGGGCGCGCGTGCCCGTCGAGCCGGACGTGGCGAGCGAGTGGATCTACCGCAACCCGGTGGTCGACCCCGGCACGCTCGTGATCGGGATCTCGCAGTCCGGCGAGTCGCGCGACACGATCCAGGCGATGAAGCTCGCGCGCGAGAAGGGGGCGCGCACCGTCGCGATCACCAACACGATGGGCTCGCAGATCACGCGCGAGGTCGACTCGGTGCTGTACACGCGCACCGGCCTCGAGGTCGGGGTGGCAGCGTCGAAGACGTTCACCGCCCAGGTGTCGCTGCTCTTCCTGGTCGGCCTCAAGCTCGCCGAATGCCGCGAGACGCTGCCGCAGCCGGAGATGGAGTTCATCCTCGACGAGCTCTACGACCTGCCCGACAAGATGCGCCGCTTCCTCGAGGGCGACCATCCGATCGAGGAGATCGCACAGCGTTTCCACCGCGAGCCGTTCTTCCTCTACCTCGGCCGTCACATCGGCCTGCCGGTCGCGCTCGAGGGCGCGCTCAAGCTGAAGGAGATCTCCTACATCCCGACCGAGGCCTACTCGGCCGGCGAGATGAAGCACGGCCCGATCGCGCTGCTCGACGAAGGGACGCCGGTCGTCGTCGTGGCGACGCGCATCCACACGTACGACAAGATCGTCTCGAACATCCAGGAGACGCGGGCGCGCGGCGCGCACGTGATCGCGATCGCGACCGACGGCAACGAGGACATCCAGCACCACGCGGACGACGTCATCTACGTGCCGCAGTCCCCGGCGTTCTTGCAGGCCGCGCTCGCGATCCTGCCGCTGCAGCTGCTCGCCTACCGCATCGCGCGTCTGCGCGGCCTCAACGTCGACCAGCCGAGGAACCTGGCGAAGACCGTCACCGTCGAGTAGCGGCGACCGCCGTCTCGACGAACGCGCGGCCCGCCGGCGACAGGTAGCGGTCGCGGTGCCGCGCGATTGCGATCAGGCGCGGCGCGATCGCGTCGCCGAGATCGACCGTGGCGATGCGCGGATCGGTCTCGTCGATCGTCAGCCGCGGCAGGATCGCGAGCGCGAGGCCGGCGGCGACGAGCCCCTGGACGGTGCCGTTGTCGTTCGAGCGGAACGCGAACCGCGGCTCGATCCCCGCCGCGTGGAACGCCGCCTCGACCGGCTCGGTCGAGCGCGTGCGCCGGAAGCCGACGAGCGGCTCGGCCGCGATCTCGGCGAGCGTCGGCGGCGGCTCGCGCCCGACGAGCGCCGAGCCCTTCGGTGCGACGAGCGCATAGCCGTCGTGGAGGATGTCGATCGTCTCGAGCGGCGCGTCGCCCACCGGCAGCAGGACGAAGCCGACGTCGACGTCGCCGCGTTCGATCGCGGCCGGCATGTCCTCGTCGTCGAGCTCCTCGAGCATGACCTCGACCGCCGGCAGGCGCTCGCGGAAGCGCCGCATGATCTCGGGGAGCACGCGCACGCCGACGGACTGGAACGCGCCGACGCGCACGGATCCCGCCTCGCCGGCGCGGAGCGCGTGCAGGTCGGCTTGCGCCGCCTGCAGGCGCGCGACGATCGAGTCGGCGTGCCGGAGCAGCAGGCGGCCGGCGTCCGTGAGGCCGACGGGGCGGGGGCCGCCCGGCCGGTCGACGAGCCGCTCGCCGACGAGACGTTCCAGGGTCGCGATCTGCTGGCTGACGGCCGACTGGGTGTAGCCGAGCCGCTCGGCGGCGCGGCCGAAGGAGCGCTCGGCGGCGATCGCCTGCAGCGCCGCGAGGTGGCGCACCTCGACGCCGTGCCAGTCATGCGGACCCGAACGATCACGTTCCATGATGAAAATCAATTCTAATCCGACTTGCGCTAATAGTCCCTGCGGAGGCACCCTTTCGGCGTGACCGCGCTCGTCTTCCTCGTCGCCGCCATCGCCGTCTGCATCCTCGCCGCCGCCTACGGCAGGGACTCGCGGCCGGTCGAGCGCGGCCGCCACCGCCGCAACCTCTAATCGGCCGAAAGCGCCGGGAGGGTCTGACCCTCAATATGAAGGTCAGACCCCTCCTGCTCCTTCGATACCCTAGAGGGGTATGTGGCTGTGGCAGGGGCTCGAGAACGCGCTGCGGATGGCGTGGGAGGTGTGGTGGGCGCTCGTGCTCGGCTTCGCTCTCTCCGGCGTCGTGCAGGCGTGGGTGCCGCGGCGGCGGCTCGAGCGCGCGCTCGGCGGCCGCGGCCCGCGCGAGGTGGCGCTCGCGACCGGACTGGGCGCGGCGTCGTCCTCGTGCTCCTACGCCGCGATCGCGATCGCGAAGTCGCTGTTCGAGAAGGGCGCCAGCCTCGTCTCGGCGATGGCGTTCCAGTTCGCCTCGACGAACCTCGTCTTCGAGCTCGGCCTCGTCCTCTGGTTGCTGATCGGCTGGCGGTTCACCCTCGCGCAGTTCGTCGGGGGGCTCGTGCTGATCGGGCTCCTCTGGGCCGCGCTGCACCTGCTCGTCTCGCGCGACGACGAGGAGGCGCTCCGCGAGCACGCCGCGGCGGCCGGGACGGGCCACGCCCACCACTCCGCCGCCACCGAGCTTCCCCTGCGGCGCCGCATCCGCTCGCTGCAGGGGTGGTCGGACGTGGCGCACAACTTCCGCGGCGACTGGCAGATGCTGTGGAAGGAGATCGCCGCCGGCTTCGTGATCGCCGGCTACGTCGCGCTGCTGCCGAAGGGCTTCTTCAACGCGCTCTTCGTCACGCACGCGTGGGCGCCGCTGCGCGTCGTCGAGAACGTGCTCGTCGGGCCGGTCGTCGCGGCGCTCGCGTTCGTGTGCTCGATCGGCAACGTGCCGCTCGCGGCGGTGCTGTGGGCCGGCGGGAGCACGTTCGCCGGCGTGATCGCGTTCCTGTTCGCCGACCTGATCGTGATCCCGATCCTGCTCGTCTACCGCAAGTACTACGGCGCGCGGTTCGCCGCGCTGCTCGCCGCGCTGATGCTCGGCGCGATGGCGGTCGCCGGCCTCGTCGTCGACGGGATCTTCTCGCTCGCCGGCCTCGTGCCGTCGACGCGGCCCGCCGTCTCGTCGGTGGCCGAGCGGGCGGTGACGTGGAGCTACACCTCCGTGCTCGACATCGCGTTCGGCGTCGTCTTCGTCGCGCTGATCGCGCTCACGCTGCGTCGCGGCGCGAAGGATCCGGTCTGCGGGATGACCGTCGACCGCCACGCGGGCGGCCCGACCGCCCTCGTCGACGGGCGCACCGTGTACTTCTGCAGCGAGCACTGCAGGCACACGTTCGTCGCCCGGCACCCGTCCTTAGTTCACTTCGTGAACTAAGGACGCGAGTCTCACGGATCTCGCCGCAGCCGCTTCGTCTGCGCCCGCCGGCGCTTGTCCTCGAGCCGCCGCTCCACCGACGCCTGCGTCGGCGCGGTCGGGCGGCGCTTCCGGCGAACGCGCGTCGCCGCGCGCAGCTGCGCGACGATCCGCTCGGCCGCCAGCTCCCGATTGCGGAGCTGCGAGCGCTCCTCCTGCGCGACCGCCCGCACGACCGGCCCGAGCCGCTCGAGCACGCGCCGGCGCTCCGCCTCCGTCAGCCCGCGCGACGCCTCGACGTCGAACAGCGCCTCCGCCCGCGTCGACGTCTTCTGCGCGTGCTGGCCGCCCGGTCCGCTCGAGCGCGAGAACCGGAACGCGATCTCCGACCGAATAGACTCGGCGTCCATGGCGGCGATTCTCCTGGACGTCGAGGGCGTCCTGCACGTCTCGGGAGAGCCGATCGCCGGCGCCGCCGCCGCCGTCCGCCGCCTGCGCGCCGACGGCCACCGCCTGCGCTTCGTGACGAACTCGACGACGCGGTCGCGCGTGCAGCTCGCCGAGCAGCTGCGCGGCATGGGGATCGAGCTCGCCGACGACGAGCTGCAGACGACGGGCGACGTGGCCGCGCGACAGCTCGCGGGCAAGCGCGTGCTCGCGCTCGTGATGAGCGGCATCCTCGAGGACCTCGCCGCGCTGCAGCTCGTCGGCATGAACGTCGACGCGGTGCTCGTCGGCGGCGCCGACGAGGGCGAGGAGACCGGTCGCGTGTTCTCCTACCTGAACCTGAACCGCGCGTTCCACGAGCTGCAGGCGGGCGCCGAGCTCTACTGCCTCCACAAGAACCGGTGGTGGCAGACGGCGGACGGGCCGCGCCTCGACGCCGGCGCGTTCGTCGCCGGGCTCGAGTACGCCGCAGACGCCGAGGCGACCGTGCTCGGCAAGCCGAGCGCCGCGTACTTCCAGGCGGCGCTCGCGGAGCTCGATGCCGAGCCGGCGCTCACGTGGATGATCGGCGACGACCTCGAGGGCGACGTCGTCGGCGCGCACAACCACGGCATCCACTCGATGCTCGTGCGGACGGGAAAGTTCCGGCCCGACGAGGTCGAGCGCTCGCGCGTGCAGCCCGACGCGATCGTCTCCTCGATCGCCCAGGTGCCGTCCTGGCTCGAACGCAACTCGTGAGGGTCGGCGTCGACCTGATCGAGATCGCGCGCGTGCGCCGGGCGCTCGAGCGTCACGGCGACAGCTTCCGCGAACGCTGCTTCACCGAGGCCGAGCGCGCCTACTGCGACTCGAAGCCGAACCCGCCGCAGCACTACGCGGGACGGTTCGCCGCCAAGGAGGCGGTGGGGAAGGCGCTCGGCTCGGGCGTCCACTTCACGTGGAAGGAGATCGAGATCCGCGGCCGGCCGAAGCCGGGCGTCTTCCTGAGCGGCCGCACCGCGGCGTGGGCCGAGCGGGTGAACGCCGGCCCCATCGAGCTGTCGATGACGCACTCGCGCGAGCTCGCCGCCGCCGTCGCAGTGGTCGCCGACGCATGAGCTTGCGCGTCGTCAGCCTTCGGCGGAGCCCCGCTGCCGGCGTAGGCTCGACGGAGCCGGCGAGAGAGCGGAGGCGCCGGCTTGGCCGGCGCCGGAGCGGAATGCCGCCGGGCGGGAGTCGAAGGCGGCCAGGGACGTGAGGTTGCAGCCGCTGCTGACCGCGGAGGAGACGCGGCGCGCGGAGGAGGCGTACGGCGGCCCGCTCGACGAGCTGATGGAGCGCGCCGGCACCGCGGTGGCCGACGCGGTGCTGCGGCGCTTCCCCGGAAGCGTGACGGTCGTCTGCGGCGGCGGGAACAACGGCGGCGACGGCCGCGTGTGCGCGCGCGTGCTCGAGGCGGCGGGCCGCGACGTGCGCGTCGTCGACGGGCTCGGCGATCTCGGCACGCCCGACGTCGTGGTCGACGCGCTGCTCGGCATCGGGCTGCGCGACGCGCCGCGCGAGGACGCGGCGCGCATGATCGAGCTGATGAACGCGAGCGGCCGGCCCGTCGTGGCCGTGGACGTGCCGTCGGGCGTCGACGCCTCGACCGGCGAGGTGCACGGCGCGGCCGTGCGCGCTGCCGAGACGGTGACGTTCGGCGCCGCGAAGGTCGGCCTCGCCGTCGCGCCGGGGTGCTTCCACGCCGGCTCGGTGCACGTCGCGCCGATCGGCCTGCGCCCGCGCGAGCACGAGCACGCGCTCGTGCCGGCGTCGACGCTCGCCGACGTGCCGCGCAAGCAGCCGGTGTCGACGAAGTACAGTGCGGGCTCGGTGCTCGTCGTCGGCGGCTCACGCGGCCTCGCCGGCGCGCCGACGCTCGCCGCGCTCGCGGCGTTCCGGGCCGACGCCGGCTACGTCGCGGTCGCCGCGCCCGAGTCGACGCTGCCGGTGCTGGAAACGACGCTGCTCGAGGTCGTGAAGCGGCCGCTGCCCGAGGACTCCGGCGGCCGCCTGCTGCCGCGGTCGCTCGACGCGATCCTCGACGCGGCCGAGCGCGCGGACGCGCTCGCGGTCGGGCCCGGCCTCGGCCGCAGCGACGGGACGGTCGAGCTCGTGCGCCTGCTGCTCGAGCGGGTCGCCCTTCCGGCGGTCGTCGACGCCGACGCGCTGTGGCGTCTCGAGCCCTTCACCCGCGCTGCTCCCACCGTGCTGACGCCGCACAGCGGGGAGCTCGGCCGTCTGCTCGGGGCCGACCCGCGCGAGGTCGACGCGCACCGGCTCGACGCCGTCCGCCGCGCCGCCTCGCGCTTCGGCGCGATCGTCCTCCTGAAGGGCGCCGACACGCTCGTCGCCGCGCCGCGCGAGGGGGTGCTCGTGTGCGACTACGGGACACCCGCGCTGGCCACGGCCGGATCCGGCGACGTGCTGACGGGCGTGATCGCGGCGTTCCTCGCCAAGGGCCTCGACGCGAGGCTCGCCGCCGCGGCGGGCGCCGTCGCGCACGGCCTCGCCGCGGAGCTGGTCGAGCCCCAGCGCGGCGTCGTCGCGTCCGACCTGCTGCCCGCGCTCCGGCTCGCGCTCGGCGGCCACGGCTGGCAGCGCGCGCCTCTGCAGTAGTGGCGCGCTCGGAGATCCGCATCGACCTCGCGGCGCTGCGCCGGAACGCCCGCCGGCTGCTCGACGTGCTCGACGGCGCCGAGCTGTGGGCGGTCGTGAAGGCGGACGGCTACGGCCACGGCGCGCTCGACTGCGCGCGGGCCGCCCTCGACGGTGGCGCGACGGCGCTCTGCGTCGCGACGGTCCCGGAGGCGCTCGCGCTGCGGCCCGAGCTGCCGGACGCTCGGCTGATCGTCCTCGGGCCGGCGGCGGCGGAAGAGGTCGCGACCGCGCGGGAGGCGCGGCTCGAGCTCGTGGCGACGAGCGACGCGATTCCCGAGGACGTGCCGGTGCACGTCAAGCTCGACACCGGCATGGGCCGCTGGGGGGTGGCCGAGCTTCCGGCGCCGCGGCGGAACGTGGTCGGCGTGATGACGCACCTCGCGACCGCGGACGGCGATCCCGGCTTCGCGCGCGTGCAGGTCGAGCGCTTCCGCGCGGCGACCGACGCGGTGCGGGGCGTGTCGCGCCACGTCGCGAACAGCGCCGCCGCGCTGCGCCTGCCCGAGGCGCGCTTCGACGCCGCCCGCTGCGGGATCGCGCTCTACGGGCTCTCGCCGTTCGGCGCGGATCCCCGCGACGACGGGCTCGAGCCCGTGCTGTCGTGGCGCAGCGAGGTGGCGCAGTGCAAGCTGCTGCGGCCGGGCGAGTCGACGGGCTACGGTCGGCGCTTCGTGGCAGAGCGCGACACGTGGATCGGGATCGTCCCGGTCGGGTACGCCGACGGCTTCCGGCGCGACCTGACCGGAACCGAGGTGCTCGTCGAGGGCGAGCGGCGACGCGTCGTCGGCACCGTGTCGATGGACGCGTTCGCGGTCGAGCTCGCCCGCCGAGTGAGCGAGGGGACGGGGGTGACGATCGTGGGCGACGGGCTGCTGCTCGAGGAGCACGCGCGTGTCGCCGGCACGATCACCTACGAGCTTGTGTCGCGGATCGAGAGCGGACCGACGCGCGCGCTGCGGGTGGTGATCGGATGACGTCGAAGGCGGACCGGTTCGCGGCGCTGCAGGCCGAGCGGGCGGAGTCGCTCGCCCGGCGGCTCGAGGAGCTCCTGCCGCTGTCGGGCGACGAGCGCGCGCTCGACGTCGGCGCCGGCACCGGGGCCTTCGCGTACGCGCTCGCGCCGCGCGTGCGCGAGATGGTCGCGGTCGACGCCGACGAGGCGATGGCCGAGCGCGCGCGGACGAGCGCGCCGCCGAATGTCGAGGTCGTCGTCGCGGACGCGGAGAGGCTGCCGTTCGAGCCGTTCTCGTTCGACCTCGCCGTGACCGCGCGCACGCTGCACCACACGCGCCGGCCCGAGCTGGTGGTCGCCGAGCTCGCGCGGGTGACTCGCCCCGGCGGAACGATCCTGGTCGTCGACCAGCTCGCGCCCGTCGATCCACTGGCCGCGTTCGAGCTGAATCGCTTCGAGCGCGCGCGAGACCCTTCGACCACGCGGGTGCTCTCGGACGGCGACCTGCGCGCGCTCTTCGACGCGAACGGGCTCGTCCTTCGCCGCGACCGGGTCGTGCGCGAGCCGCGCGACCTGGAGCGCTACCTCGACCTCGCCGGCTGCGAGGGCTTCGAGCGCGAGCGCGCCCGTTCGCTCGTCCCAGCCGGCTACGAGGCCGTCGTCGGCTGGTACGTGCTGACCCGGTAGACGGAAATGCCCGTCCCTGGTTCACTCCGTGAACCAGGGACGCGGGTTTCTCACGCTCCGATCCGCGCCCGCAGCCGCGTGAGCGCGCCCGGGGCGAGCGCCTGCAGGACGGCGACGGGCGCGTACCAGCGCGGCACGGCGATCTCGCGGCGGCCGTGCTCGATCGCCGCCAGGATCCGCTCCGCGACGAACGGCGGGTCGACGACGACGCGCGAGGCGAGCGGGCCGAGGCGCGTGCGCTGCGGGAACCCGGGCGTCTCGACGAAGCCGGGGTTGACCGTGAGCACGGCGATCCCGCGCGGCGCGAGCTCGATCGCGAGCGAGCGCGAGAGCGCGAGCTGCGCGTGCTTCGTCGCCGAGTAGGGGCCGCTCGCGATCAGGCCGGCGACGGAGACGACGTTCACGATCCACGAGCCGCGCCCGAGCGCGGGCAGGAAGGCGCGCGTCGTCCACACGCCGCCGAGGAAGTTCGTGTCGAGCGCGCGCTCGAGCCGCTCCGGGTCGACCTCCGCGAACCCGCTCGCCCGCACGGCGACGCCGGCGTTGTTGACGAGCAAGGCGATCCGGGGATGCCGCTCGAGGACGCGCGCCGCCGCTTCCTCGACGGCAGCGCGGTCGGAGACGTCGCAGGCCTCGTGCTCGTCGGCGTCCGAAGCGCGCCGCGACAGGCCGACCGTGCGCCATTCGCGGCGCCGCAACGACCGCACGAGCGCGGCGCCGATCCCCGACGACGCGCCGGTGACGACCGCGACGCGCACGGGTCAGCGGCAGGCGTCGAGCGTTCGCGTCGCGGTCGCGGAGCGGCCGGAGGCGTCGACGACGGTCGCGCTGATTCGCTGCGCGCCCTGCTCCGAGCCGCCGCGACGCCAGGGCGCCGCGTAGATGCCGGCCGCGTTGCGGCGGACGGTCGCGATCCGGCGCACGCCGTCGCGGAAGACGACGCGGCGGACGGGAGTGGTCGACGACGCCGCGACGGCGAGCTGCGTCGTGCGGCCGAGGCAGGAGCCCGCGGCCGGCTCCAGCCACGTCACGGTCGGCGCGTCGACGACGGTGAGCCGCACCGAGTCGAACGTCGAGTTGGGGAGGATGTCGCGGCCCACGGTGTCGACGTTCTTCGCCTCCTGGTAGTCCGAGCCGAAGAACACGGCGGACGTCTTCCCGCTCGGCAGGGCCGGCGCGGTCGGCGGCAGCCCGAACGCGACGAGCCCCGTGACGGGGTCGTACGCGGAGGCGCCGATGAGCACGCCGCGGTAGTTGAACACGAGCGAGAGCGGGTCGACGCCGGCGCCGGCGTCGACGGCGCGGCCGACGATCAGCGGCCGCCCGGCGGAGACCCGCGTCGTCAGCAGGCGCAGCGTCGGCGGCACGACGTCGTCGACCCACGCGTGCAGCACGTAGCTTCCCTTCTCGGGCCGGTTGGTGAACGGGTCGGCGCGCGAGTCGACCGCCACGTAGAAGCGCTGCAGGCGCGGGTACTGCACCCCGGCCGCGCCGATGTCGGCCATGAAGTCGACGGTCAGCGGGTTCACGTTGACGGGCGTGCCCGTGTAGCCCTGGACGTCGTTCTCGTCCTTCGAGCCGAGCACGAACGGGTCGACGAGCGCGCCCGCCGACTCGCGGACGACGGCGACGCCGAAGTTCGCGACCGGCTGGTCGAGCTCGAACGAGTAGAGGTGCTCGGAGCCGTCCTCGTTCATCGGCGGGCCGGTGTAGTCGGGCGGCGGCCCGAACGGCTCCGACGGGCAGCAGTAGGTCGACACGCGGCTCGGGCCGGCCGCCGTGCTCGCGACCTCGGTCGGCCGGAGCGGCGTCGAGGCGACCGAGGCGAGCGCCGGGCGCTCGACGAGGAACGCGTACGGCACGCGCCGCTGCACGCCGTCGCCGCTCAGCACGAGGAAGCCGCCGTTCTCTCCCGTCGCCGCGCCGGCCGCGGCCCGCACGTCGACCGGCAGCGAGACGTCGCCGCCGGGCGGCACCGAGACGAGCGGCGGGACGTCGATCTCGACGCCCGCGCTCTGCGACTGCGGCGCCACCGACACCGACCACGTCCCGCCGCCTCCGCCCGCGTCGGTGATCGTGAGCAGCGCGGACTGGAGCTGCGCGCCGTGCGTGACGTCGACGCGGCCGAAGGAGAGCGACTGCGGATCGGTGAAGATCTTCGGGGTGTCGGCGGCGAGGACGTTCGTCAGGCCCGCGCCCTCGAGCAGCACCGACGCCTCCTGCGTGCGCGCGGTGTTTCCCCACGCCGGGCCGGCGGTCGACATCAGCGCCGACTTCACGTTCCACGGCGTCCAGCTCGGATGACGCTGCAGGAGCAGCGCGGCCGCGCCCGCGACGTGCGGCGTCGCCATCGACGTTCCGTCGAAGACCGCGAAGGTGGAGCCGGTCGTCTGCGGCGGCGTCGACGAGAGCACGTCGAGGCCCGGCGCGGAGATGTCCGGCTTCAGGTCGAGCCCGAAGTCGGTCGGGCCGGCGGACGAGAAGCTCGTCACGATGCCGCTGCGGTTCGTCGGGATCTCCTCGATCCCGCTCGTCACCTGGATCTGCGCGCGGCCGCCGGACGCGTCGAGGTACGCGCGCAGGTTCGCTCCGTCGAGGTCGCTCACCATCCCGGCCGGGAGGCCGAGCGGGATCGGGATCGGGTTCGCCTCGCCGGGCCGGTTGTCGATCAGGATCAGTCCCGACGCGCCCGCGTACGCGGCGCGCGCGGCCTTCGAGGCGAACGAGCACGTACCGCGGTACGCGAGCAGGATCGCCCCGTTCGCCGAGCCCTTGCGCACCGTGCCGAGGCCCGTGTTGGGATCGCTCGGCGGGCCGCAGAGGTACCGGTCGACGCCCTTGCCGTCGCTGCCGAGCAGCGACGCGACGTCCACCAGCGTCTGCGGCGACGCCGACCACGACTGCGGCAGCCGCTCCCCGCCCGCGCCCTGGATCGGCACGGCGCCGAGCGACGGCGGCCCGCCGACGACCCACAGCGCGGGCGCGAAGACGTGCGCGTTCGAGACCGCGGCAACCGAGATCGCGTCGGGCGCGGTTCCCGGCGAGCCCGCGGTGCCGAGGCCGAAGTCGTCGCGGTCGTTGCCGGCGGCGATCACCGGCACGACGCCCGCGAGGACGACATTGTGCACCGCGGCGACGAGCGCGTCGTTGGCCGGATCGGTCTGCGGCCCGCCGCCCGAGAAGTTGATCACGTTCATCCCGTCCGCGACGGCCGACTCGAACGCGGCGATGATCTCCGGCGTGTCGGCCTCGTGCCCGAGCGGCGTGGGGATGGTGAAGACGCGGTAGTTGCCGATCCACGCCTTCGGCGCGACGCCCGAGAGGTTCGCGACCGCCGGGTGGTCGGGCCCGGCCGGCGCGTCGGTGCCCGCGTCGCCGGCCGCGATGCCCGCGACGTGCGTGCCGTGCGGCTCCGTGGGGTCGAACGCCTGGTTGCTGCGCTTGTCGCGAAGCGGGCCGGGGAAGACGCGGGCGACGATCACCTTCGGCGTCGTCAGCCTGCGGTCGCCCTTCGGGAACCCGGCCGGGTACGAGAAGCCCCGTGGCGCGAGGAACGGGTTCGTCGGGTCGACGCCGGTGTCGACGACGGCGATCTTGACGCCCTGGCCGCCGTCGCCCGTCGCCGCCTCGAGGTCGCTCGCATGGATCACCGACGGGCCGCGGTCCATGGTCGCGAAGTAGCCGAGGCTCGGGTAGACCCTGCGCACGCCGCCGAGCCGCGTCAGCGCCGGCAGGTCGCGGTCCGGCAGCTGCACGGCGAAGCCGTCGAGGAGGATGCGGAAGCGCTCCTGCACCGCCGCCTGCGGGATCGCCGCGCGCACCTCTGCGATCGCCGCGCGCTGCACGCTTGCGAGGCGCGCGAGGTAGGCGCGCGAGCTCGCGCTGCGCACGTTCAGCCGGTCGGCCGCCGAGGCGGACTCGAGCGCCCGCCCCGCCTGCCACGCGGCGAGCGGCGGCGGCCCGAGCGTCACGACGACGCGGATCGTCCCGCGGTCGTGCCCGGCCGGGACGCGGAGGACGCCCGCGCGGACGCGCGGCGGCACGGCTTCGCGCAGGTCGTGGCGGATGGGGAGGAGCGCGCCCGACGCCGTCGTCGCCGCTGTCAGGGCGAGCGCCGCCGTCAGGAGGACGAGCCGACGCACGAGGCCGGGAGCCTACCCGATCGGCTGTTCCCGGAACCCGGCCGCCGCTCGTCTAGAGTCGCGCGGATGTTTGCCGCCAAGCGGGCGCTCGTCCTCGGGGTCGCCAACAAGCGCTCGATCGCCTGGGCGATCGCCCGGAGGCTCGCCGAGGGCGGCGCGCAGGTCGCGTTCACCTACCAGGGCGAGCGGATCGAGCGCAACGTGCGCGAGCTGGCGGAGAGCGTGGCGAGCCCGCTGGTCACCGAGCTCGACGTGTGCGACGACGCGGCGGTCGAGCGCGTCTTCTCGGAGGTGGGGGAGGTGTTCGGCGGCGAGCTCGACGTGCTCGTCCACTCGGTCGCGTTCGCGGCGGCGGAGGACCTCGAAGGGCGCTTCACGGACACGCCGCGCGACCGCTTCTGGCTCGCGATCGACGTGAGCGCGTACTCGCTCGTCGCGACCGCGCGCGCGGCGGAGCCGCTGATGGCGGCGGCCGGCGGCGGCTCGATCGTGACGATGACGTACCTCGGCGGCGAGCGCGCGGTGCCGCACTACAACGTGATGGGCGTCGCGAAGGCGACGCTCGACGCCTCCGTCCGCTACCTCGCCTGGGACCTGGGCGCGAAGAACATCCGCGTCAACGCGATCTCGGCCGGCCCGGTGCGCACGCTCGCGGCGCGGTCGATCGCCGGCTTCCCGACGATGGAGTCGATCGTCGAGGAGCGGGCGCCGCTCCATCGTCACATCGACGCAGACGACGTCGGCGCGGCCGCCGCGTACCTCCTGTCGGACGAGGCGCGCAACGTGACCGGGACGACGCTCTACGTCGACTCCGGCTACCACGCGATGGGCATGTGACCGGGGATTGCCCGCTGGTCTGTGTGCGAGGCGGCCTGTGTCGGACATATCCCAGACGCCGCTGCCCGATCACTCCGAGCCAACGTCTTGGAGCTCGCGGCGCTCGTCGGGGAGACACTCGACGCGCTGCGGGCTGCCTCCAATTCGGGCTAGCGGTCGGTGAAGAGCGTCGCGGATGGCAGGTAGAAGGCGGCAAGCAACAGCGTGAGGATCACCGCCGTCAGCGGGCTCAAAAACGCGAATGCGAAGACGAGCGCGTAGAGTGGAAGACCGGGTGCGAAGCCGCGATCGATTGCACGCAGCTCGGTTTCTTCCACCCCGTCTCCGATCAGCCTCCGCCCCGTCCGCGCGTAGCGCCACCAGAGCGTGTACAGGGCGGCCATCAGCAGCAGCGTTGCCGCGTAGGCGATCACCGCCGGCCGCTCGCCGCTGTGCCCGAGGTAGTCGGCGACGAGCTTGGTCGGGAACGGGATGAAAGCGACGTCGAGGAGTAAGAGCAGATTGAGGAACATGAACGTGCGGTCGGCGTGCCCGATCGCCCGCATGTTGTGGTGATGGTTGATCCAGATGATCCCTATCGTCAGGAAGCTCGTGACGTACGCGAGGTAGGACGGCCAGATCCGAACGAGCTCAGGCCCCAGGCTCCCGCGTCCCGCCGGGCCGACACCGATCTCGAGCACGAGCAACGTCGCCGCGATCGCGAACACGCTGTCGCTCAAAGCCTCCATCCGCGAGGTTCCGACCTCCCGCATAGCCCCGAGAAGTTCGAGCGGAACCAGACGCGTCCTCCGCCTCGGTGATGAAAGCGAGGTCGGCTTGGCATGCGAAGTGCCTGCAAATGAGCTGCCTCCTGTGGACGGAAAGGTCGGACTTCCGGCTCCGACCGACTCGCCCGGGCCGGCACAGTCGCGCTAATCTGTGGTCATTGCGGCCACAAGGATGGGTATCCGCGAATTGCGTGACAGCCTCACCGAAACGATTCGTCGGGTGCGTCGGGGCGAGACGATCGAGGTGACCCACCACGGGACGCCCGTCGCCGTGATCGCGCCGGCGCCGAATGATCGGGTCGAGCGCCTGATTGCCACCGGGGACGTGAGGCGAGGGAGGCCACTCGCTCGCATGCCGACGCGGTTCCCGGTAACCGGGACAAGCTCGCCGAGCGCAGCGCTCGAGGACGATCGCGCTGAGCGCTGAGCGGCGGCGACTCGTCTACGCCGATTCCTCGGCGCTCGTGAAGCTCATCATCGACGAGCCCGAGAGCGAGGCGCTCGCGCAGTCTGGAAGGTGAACCGCTGCTCGCGACGAGCGGGATCGCACTGGTCGAGGTGCTACGTGCGACCGCGGTCGCCAACCCGACAGCCGAGGCGCGCAGCGAGACGGAACAGCTTCTAGCCTCCTGCATGCTCGTCGAGGTCAGCGACACGCTGTTGCGTAGCGCCGCAACCTTCGCCTCTGCGGGTGCAGAACGGTAGTCGCCCTGCCGCTTGCCGTTTCGCGGGCGTCCGCCACCTGGCGGCGGCACGTCGAATAACGGCTCACATCGGCTCGAACCAGCGGGCGCGCTCCGCGGAGATCTCCTGCGGTCGCTCCTCGAGCCAGTACTCGCGGCCGCCGCGGATCCGCTCCCCGTCGACCTCGAGGATCGAGACGACGTAGAACGTGCCGCGCTCGCCGTGCGGCACGCGCACCTCGGAGACGACGGTCGAGCCCTCCGCGACCGCGGAGAGCACCTCGATCGTCCAGCCCTCGGGGTACTCGCGGTTGAAGTCGACGAAGCTGTCCGGCCCGGGGATGCGGACGCGTGCGTCGGGCCACTCGACCGCGAAGTCGTCGGCGAGGAGCTCGCGGAGCCCGTCCCAGTCTCGGGCCTGGATGCGCGCCCACAGCTCCTCGACGACCTCCCGCGGCTGCATCGGAGGACTCTACGCGGGCCTGGTCGCGGGTCGCGTTCTGCGCGACACTCGGAGGCGTTGATCGGCACCGCCGAGCACCCGCAGGGCGAGACGACCGCCGTGCCCGAGGTCGCGTTCCGCCTGCTCGGCCCGATCCAGGCCGAGGTCGACGGCACGCCGCTGCCGCTCGGCGCGCCGAAGCAGCGCGCATTCCTGGCGTTGCTGCTCCTACACGCGAACGAGGTCGTGTCGCGCGCGCGGGCGGTCGACGCGCTCTGGGGAGATGATCCGCCCGCGAGCGCGCCGAACTCGCTCCAGGTCTACGTCCACGGCCTGCGCAGGCAGCTCGGCCAGGGGCGCATCGTCACGCGCGGCTCCGGCTACGTGCTCGTGGCCGCGGCGGACGAGGTGGACGTCCGGCGCTTCGAGCGGCTGCTGGCGGAGGGCCGGTCGGCGCTCGAGCGGGGAGCGGCGGCGGTCGCAGCCGAGCGGCTCGACGAGGCGCTCGCACTGTGGCGCGGCGAGCCGCTGGCGGACCTGCCGCCCGAGGTCTTCCCGGAGACCGAGCGCGAGCGTCTGCGCGAACGACGGCTGGACGCGACCGAGCTGCGAACCGACGCCTACCTCGCGCTGGGCCGGCACGAGTCCCTGGTCGCAGAGCTGGAGGAGGTCGTCACCGCACATCCGTACCGGGAGCGGCCGTGCGCGCAGCTCATGCTCGCCCTCTACCGCTGCGGCAGGCAGGCGGACGCGCTGGCCGCGTTCCAGTCGCTCCGGCGGACGCTGATCGACGAGCTCGGGATCGAGCCGGCGCCCGCGCTGCGCGAGCTGGAACGGGCCGTTCTCCGCCAGGATCCGTCGCTCCGGCTGGAGACGGCGCGTGCGAGGCTGCGACTGCCTCGGCCCGCCACGCGCCTCGTCGGCCGCGGCCTCGAGGTTGCGGCAGTGTGCGCGGAGCTGCGCCGCCCGGACGTCTCCGTCCTCACCCTCACCGGCCCCGGCGGCGTGGGCAAGACGAGGCTCGCGATCGAGGTCGCCGCCGAGCTGGGGCTCGAGCTCGCCGACGGCGCGTTCTTCGTCGACCTGCAGTCGACGGTCGACTCCGCGCACGTCGGCTCGACGATCGCCTCGGCGCTCGCGATCGGCGAGAAGCCGGGCGAGGAGACGATCGAGACGCTCGGCCGCGAGCTGCGGTCGCGCGAGGCGCTCGTCGTGCTGGACAACTTCGAGCGGCTCGTCGCCGCGGCGCCGCTCCTGACGACGCTCGTGCAGTCGGCGCCGGGGCTTCGGCTGCTCGTGACGAGCCGCGTGCCCCTCCGGCTCGCCGGCGAGCACGTCTACCCCGTGCCGCCTCTCGCCGTCCCGTCGGCGGCGCACGACCTCGCCGAGCTGGCGCGGAACGACTCGATCGCCGTCTTCACGGCGCGCGCGGGCGCCGTCGACCCTCGCTTCCGCCTGACGGACGAGAACGCCGCCGCGGTCGCCGGCATCTGCGGCGCGCTCGACGGCATCCCGCTCGCGCTCGAGCTCGCCGCGGCTCGCGTGAAGCTTCTCGGCCCGGACGAGATCCTCGCCCGGCTCGCCCGTCCGCTCGACCTGCTCGCCGGCGGCGACCCCGGCCTGCCTCTCCGCCAGCAGACGCTGCGGGCGACGATCGACTGGAGCCACGAGCTCCTGTCCGCGGAGCAGCGGGAGCTCTTCGCGCGCGTGTCCGTCTTCTCCGGCGGGTGCACCCTCGAGGCCGTCGAGGCCGTGTGCGGCACCAGCCTCGACGCCTTCGCCGCGCTCCTCGACGGCGGGCTCGTCGTGCGGGAGCAGCGGCTCTCCGGTGGCCCGCGGTTCCGCATGCTCGACACCGTCCGCGAGTACGCGGCGGAGCGGCTCGCCGCCGCCGGCGCGGAGGAGGTCCGCGCGCGGCACGCCGAGTACTTCCTCGACCTCGCCGAGCGCGCGGGGCCGAGCCTGATCGGCCCGCGTGCGCGCGGCGCGCTCGACGGCCTCGCCGAGGAGCACGAGAACCTGCGCGCCGTGCTCGCGTACGCCGCAGAACGCGACGTCGAGCTCGGCTTCCGCCTCGTCTCGGCGCTGCGGCGCTACTGGGAGATGGCCGCGCGCGGCCGCGAGATCCGCGAGTGGCTCGAGCAGACGCTGCCGCTCGCGAGCGGCCCGGACACGCCTCCGCGCGTCGGCGCGCTGCTCGTGCTGGGGCGGCAGCTCGTCGACGCCGGCGAGTACCAGGAGGCGCCGCGCGTATTCGAACGCGTCGTCGGCGAGGCGGAGAGGCTCGGGCTCGACGGTGACGCGGCCTTCGCCTTCACGCAGCTCGGCTGGCTGAGCGCGGCGGCCGGCGACGTGGAGCGGTCGGAGCGGTACAAGCTTCGGGCGCTCGAGCTGGCTCGGGCCGCGAACGAGCCGTGGGTCGAGCGGCTCGCGCTCGCGCTGCTCGCGGGCTCGCGCGTCGAGCTCGAGGACTACGCCGGCGCGCGGCCGCTCCTCGGCCGCGCCCTGGCGATCGCGCGGAAGCTCGGCGACGCGCGGGCGCTCGTGAACACGCTCGTCAACAGCGGCTGGGCGGCGATGCGGGCGGGCGACCTTCCCGCCGCGCGGGCCGCGCTCGAGGAGGCGCTCGCGGTCTCCGAGGAGCTTGGGTATCCGGTGGCGACCGTCGCCGCCCTGAGCATGCTCGGCGCCGAGGCCAACGTCGCGGGCGAGCACGAGCGAGCGGTCGAGCTCCTGCTGCGCGCGCTCCGCGCGGGCCGCGAGGTCGGCCGGCCGATCAACCTCGTCGAGGCGCTGACCGAGCTCGCGTTCGCGTACGTCGAGTCCGACCCGCGCCGCGCAGCGCGGCTGCTCGCCTCGGCGAACGCCGCCTACGAGACGCGCGCCATCGTTCGACCGCCGCGGGAGGAGGAGCGGGCCAAGGCCTGCCGGGCCACCCTCGCGGCGAGGCTCGACCCGGCCGAGCTCGCGCGCGCGGAGGCGGCCGGCTCGCGGGTCGGCCTCGAGCGGGCGATCGAGGAGGTGCTCGGCGCCGACGTTTGAACCCGCGCCGGCGAGAGACACCCAAGCCGAGAGCGGCCCCGGAGAGGACGAGTGGAAGGAGCAGCGACAGTGGCGACACGCACCACAGGCACCGGCATCCTCGCGGAGGAGAACGCGGAGAAGCGCGAGCAGATCCTCGAGCTGCTCGAGAAGGCGTACTGGATGGAGGTCGAGACGGTCATGAGCTACCTCGCGAACTCCGTGAACCTCGACGGCATCCGCGCGCAGGAGGTGCGCGAGTCGCTGGCCGAGGACATCGACGAGGAGCTCGGCCACGCGCGCCGCTTCGCCGCCCGCATCAAGGAGCTCTACGGGGTCGTTCCCGGCTCGAAGGGCTTCACCGCGGAGCAGGCGTCGCTGCAGCCGCCGGCGAGCCAGACCGACATCGTGCACGTGATCCGCGGCGTGATCGACGCCGAGACCGGCGCGATCGAGCACTACAACCGGATCATCGAGGAGTGCGACGGCGTCGACTGGGTGACGCAGGACATGACGATCGAGATCCTCCACGACGAGGAGGGGCACAAGCGCCTGTTCGAGGGCTTCCTCCGGGAGTGCGAGGCCGACGGGCTCGCGTCGTAGCGATCGTCTACCCTCGGGCGGGTGCTCGCCGCAGGCGACAGCCTTCCCGATGCGACCGTCTTCCTCGGCCCCGGGGAGCAGCTGACGCTGCGCGAGCTGGTCGAGGACGGGCCGAAGCTGCTCGTCTTCTACCTGTTCGACTGGTCGTCGACCTGAACGAACGAGATGGAGCTCCTGCGTGACAGGAGAGCGGACTTCGACGCGGTGGGTGTGCAGCCGATCGGCATCTCGCGCGACTCGCCGTGGACGCACATCGCGTGGACGCAGGCGCTCGACCTGAACTTCGGCCTGCTCTCCGACTGGAACGCCGAGGCGGTCCACGGCTTCGGGATCGCGCACCGGCACCGCGGCTTCGAGGACGTCGCGCGGCGCTCCGCGTTCCTCGTCGACGAGCGCGGCGTCATCCGCGCGGCGTTCCTGTACGAGACGGGCGAGCTCCCGGACGTCGACGAGCTGCTCGCGGCCGCGCGGGACCTCCAGGCGTCGAGCGAGCCTGCGTAGGCCGTCAGCCGCAGCACCAGCGGTTCGCGAGCTCGAAGACGGGGCCGAGGCGGTCCGGCCGCGGGAACTGCTGCTCGACGTTCGCGACCGCGTGGACGCGCGAGCCGTGCAGGAAGACCCACTGGTTCGCCGTGGGCCAGTCGACGAGCAGCCACTCGCCGTTCGGCGACCACACGATGTCGCCGAAGGCGCCGGGCCCGGCGAAGAGCAGGCGGGCGTGCCCGGGACGATCGACGTCGACGAGCCTCACCTCGCTGCGGCTGCCGCTCGCGCGCTCGTAGCGCGCCTCGACGGCGAGCCGGTGCGTGCCCGGCTCGAACGCGGCGTCGAGCAGCTCGCCCGACAGCGACGCGATCCAGCGGATGGTGCGGCCGCGCCGGTCGAGGACGGTGACGCGGTGGGGTGCGACGACGGCCACGCGTTCCCCGTCGCTCGACCAGACGAGCGTCCCCTGCGTGCGAACCGGCGTGCGCCAGAGGACGCGGCGCGTGTCCACCTGCTGCAGCACGACGTCGCCGCCGCTCTCGTACGCGAGCGTGTGCAGGCGCGCCGGATCCCACGCCGCCGGCTCGTCCGCCGCGTGCGCGTCGAGGAGCCGGTCGTCGGTGCCGTCGCCCGCGACGACGCGCAGGCCGCTCGCTGCCCGGTAGGCGATGCGCGTGTCGACGTCCGTCCCCTCCCAGACGGGCCAGGCGACGTCCCGGCGCGCGAGCGTCCAGCGCACGTGCCCCTCCGGATCGAGCGCGACGAGCTCGTCGCGGTTCGCCGCGACGACGAAGCGCCCGTGCGGCGACCACGACGCGTACTGCCATGCGCCGATGCGCCGCCGCGCGCCGTCGGCGTCGACGATCCAGGTGCCGCCGCGGTCGCTCGAGAGCACGAGCAGCTTGCCGGGCGCGGGGAGGGACAGGAGCGCGGGCGACGCGTGCTCGACGCCGACGGCGCGCCGCACCTGCTCGAAGACGGCGTGGCCCGGCGGCGAGAGGACGGCCGCGACCACCGCGCCGGCGACCGCGAGCGCGGCGAGCGCCGCGCGGTGCGCGGCGCGGCCGCGGCGGGGCGCCGGCGTGCGCTCCTCGAACGCCCGGCGCACGACCTCCCAGGCGCGGTCCTCGGGCGTCACGTGGACCCCCGGAAACTGTTTGCGATCTCCGATCGCAAACAGTTTCGGATCTCCGATCGCAAACAGTTTCGGATCTTCGACCGCGAACAGTTGCGAGTCGAGGTCATGCCTGCAGCTCCTTGAGGCGGTCGAGCCCACGGCGCAGCCGCGAGTTGACGGTGCCGCGGGGGAGGTCGAGCAGCTCGGCGATCTCGCCCGGCGTGTACTCGAGCACGTAGCGCAGGACGATCACGGCGCGGTGCTCCGGAGAGAGCTCCGCGATCCCCCGGAGGGCGGCGCCGTCGGCGACCGGCGCGGGCGGCGCGGCGAAGGCGTCGCCGAGCTCGACCTCGGCGCGCAGCCGGCGCGCCCGCGTCCAGTCGATGGCGCGGTTGACGACGATCCGGTGCAGCCACGGTCCGAACGGGCGGCGGCGATCGAAGCGGTCGAGGTTGCGGACGGCGGCCAGGAACGCCTCCTGCGCGATGTCCTCGGCGGCAGCGGCGTCGCCGGTGACGAGCCGCGCTGCCCGGAACGCCCGCGGCCAGTGCTCGCGGAAGAGCCGTTCGAGGTCGGCCACCGACCCGCGCTGGGCGCCCCGGATCCAGCCGCGCTCGTGGTCGGCCACGCGTCGACTGTACGACGGAGGCGGTTCACGAGGTCCATACGCGCCGGGGACCTCGACGGGTCCCCCGGGCGTATCGCGTGCATGAGACGACTGACGCTCCTCCTGGCGCTCCTCGCCGCCCCGGCCGCGCTGACCGCCTCCGCGCGCGGGGCCGGCTGCTCTCCGCTCGACTGCGCGCCGACCGGCTCGGCTCTCGGCCACGGGCTCTTCGCCGTCCGGCCGCATGGCGTCACCGGCCCCGTCGCCGTCGACGACCTCCGCACGGGCCGCTCGAAGTGGCAGCTGCCGGCCGGCATCGTCGGCGGCACGACGCTCGTCCACCAGGACGATGCGACGCTGACGTGGTTCGACGTCGTCACCGGCCGGCCGGTGGGCACGGCCGCCGTGCGCGGCGCGAAGACCGGATATCTCGCGGGCGTCTCCGTCGACGGCTCGCGCGCCGTCCTCGACTACACGGCGAAGCGGGGAACCGCGTTCACGCTCGTGTCGCGCAACGGGCAGCGCACTGTGGCGCTCCGCGGCACGAGCTGGGCCTTCGACTCGCTCGCCGGGCAGAAGCTCTACCTGCTCCGCTACCTGCGGAACGGCTACCAGGTGCGGCTGTACGACCTCGCGGCCGACCGCCTGGTCGCGCAGCCGCTCAAAGATCCGCACGAGTCGGCGCTCATCTGGGGCACGGCGTGGGGGCGTGTCTCCTCGCCCGACGGCCGCTACGTCTTCACGCTCTACGTCGCGCAGGACGGCGGCGCGATGGTGCACGAGCTCGACGTGCGCCGCGCGACGGCGCGCTGCGTCGAGCTGCCGGGCAGCGGGGACTTCAACCGCGGCACGAGCTACACGCTGCAGGTCTCGCGCGACGGTCGCACCGTCTGGGCGGTGAGCCCCGGGTTCGGGCGCGTGGTCGCGATCGACGTCGCCGCCGCGCGCGTCAGGTCCGCGTTCCGCTTCCGTCCCGACTCGACCGCCGCCGACTCGCCCAGCGCGAGCGTCTCCGCGCTGTCCGCGGACGGGCGGCGTCTGGCGGTCGGCCTCGGCAGGAAGGTGTGGCTGATCGACACGGCGCGCCGCTCGGTCGTGCTCGCGAGCCGCCGGCCGGCGACGGCGCTCGCCTTCTCGCCCGACGGGCGGCGCCTCTGGCTCGCGGGCGGGGCGAGCGGGCAGGTGCTGCGCGCGGTGCCGATCGTGTAGCGCGGATCGAAAAGGGTGTCTGACACCGCCGGTGTCAGACACCTCCTCCGGACACCGTTCAGCTCGAAGGGGCGGCGACGGGAGCGGCGGACGCCTCCGTCGCCTCCGCGACCTCGCGCACGACCTCGACGATGTCGCGGTTCGTGCTGCGCGCGGTGCCGATCGCGTAGTGCGGCTCCAAAAGGGTGTCTGACACCGCCGGTGTCAGACACCTTCTCCGGACACCGTTCAGCTCGAAGGGGCGGCGACGGGGGCGGCGGACGCCTCCGTCGCCTCCGCGACCTCGCGCACGAGATGTCGCGGTTCGTGCTGGGCGCGGTGCCGATCGCGTAGCGCGGATCGAAAAGGGTGTCTGACACCGCCGGTGTCAGACACCTCCTCCGGACACCGTTCAGCTCGAAGGGGCGGCCACGGGAGCGGCGGACGCCTGCGTCGCCTCCGCGACCTCGCGCACGACCTCGACGATGTCGCTGTTCGTGCTGCGCGCGGTGCCGATCGCGTAGCGCGGCTCGAAAAGGGTGTCTGACACCGCCGGTGTCAGACACCTTCTCCGGACACCGTTCAGCTCGAAGGGGCGGCGACGGGAGCGGCGGACGCCTGCGTCGCCTCCGCGACCTCGCGCACGACCTCGACGATGTCGCGGTTCGCGTTCCACACGCGAAGCTGGCGGTCGGCGCCGTTGCCGCGCGCGAGGATCTCCCGCACGCCTTCGAGCTCGCGCTCCGAGCCGAGCTCGCGCGCGTGCGGCTCGACGTCGCGCAGCGTCCGCCGGATCAGCTGCGCGACGGGGACGCGGTTCCGCCGGCCGGTGGCGAGGTCCATGATCGGCGCCTCGAGGCCGTAGCGGGCGGCCAGCCACTTGTTCTCGGTCGTGAGGATGCGGTGCCACGTACGGATCTCGCGTCCGGCCTCGTGCTGCTCGCAGTACATCTTCACGATCGCCTGGAAGAACGCCGCGATCGCGACGACGTCCTCGAGGCGCGTCACCGCGTCGCAGACGCGCATCTCGACGGTGCCGAGCCGCGGGTGCGGGCGGATGTCCCACCAGATGTGCGTGTAGTCGGCGATGCAGCCGGTGCGCTCGAGCTGCCCGACGACCTCCGCGAAGTCGGCGTAGTCGCGGAAGCGCGGCGGCGGCCCGGAGCGCGGGAACGCGGCGAACACCATCTGCCGGCTCGAGCGCAGCCCGGTCGGCTCGCCGCGCCAGAACGGCGACGACGCCGAGAGCGCGAGCAGTTGCGGCAGGTGCACGAGCAACCCGTTCATCACCTGGATCGCCTTCTCCGCGTCGTCGACCGCGACGTGCACGTGCATGCCGAAGATCAGCTCGCGCCGCGCGACGTACTGGAGCTGGTCGACGAGCTGCCGGTAGCGGTCGCGTGCGGTGATGCGCTGCCGTTCGAAGAGGCTGAACGGGTGCGTGCCGGCCGAGCCGAAGCGGCAGCCCTGCGCGCGCGCGATCTCGGCGACGTAGCCGCGCAGCTGCGCGAGCGCGTCCTGCACGTCCGCCGCGGTGTGGCAGACGGGCGTCGTCACCTCGAGCACCGACTGCATCAGCTCCGCGTGCAGCCGGTTCGAGTGCTCGCCCTCGGCGACCGCCGCCAGCACCGAGTCGATGTGCTGCACGAGGTCCCACGTCTCGGGGTCGAGCAGCATGTACTCCTCCTCGACCCCGAGCGTGTACGGGGCGCTGCGCCCGAACGCGTGCTCGAGCACGCTCGTCTCCACGCCGCTCGCGCCCGCGCCCTTGCCGGTGATGGACGCCGGATAGATCTGCCTCTCGTTCACGCGCGTCCCTCGCCGCCTTCGGCTCCCGGGCGGCGGAGCCGCCCTCCGCCGAAGGCTGACGCCGCTGGCGGCGGGATGCTGCGCCCTCGGGCCTCGGTCGTACTACCTGTACTGCCCATCGGCCCTCCGGCTTGCCTCCCTTGCCAGCGACGCCCGAGGAACGCGCGCGGGCGTTCCCCGACGTGTCTGACACCTTCGGCGTCAGGCACCGTCGATCACCGCCTCGGCCTCGATCTCGACGAGCCAGCGGGGGTCGAGGAGCCCGGTGACGAGGCCGGTCGTCGCCGGCCGGGCGGTGCCGAAGGCCTCCCGGTGCGCGCGGCCGACCCCCTCGATGTGCGCGGGGTCGGTGACGTAGATCCGCGTCCGCACGACGTCGTCGAGCGAGCCGCCGGCTTCGGCCAGCGCGCGTTCGACGATCTCGAGGCAGACCTTTGCCTGGCCGTACGCGTCCGTGGGCGGATCGGCGTCGCGGGGCATGATCGGCGCGGTCCCGGCGACGAGGACGCGGTCGCCGACGCGCACGGCGCGCGAGTAGCCGACGCGCTCCTCGAACGCCGCCCCGGAGGTGATCCGCTGCCGATCCATATCACTAGTCTCGCGTGCGTGGACGCGCTGCGCCAGATCGAGGGCTGGTCCGGCGCGGCCGCGGCCGGCGTCACGGGCCGCATCGAGGCCACGCACGGCGACGTCGACCGCCGCGTTCCGTGGGCGTCCGTGACGAAGCTCGCGTCCGCGGTTGCGATGCTCGTTGCCGCCGAGGAGGGGCTCGTCGACCTCGACGAGCCCGCGGGCCTGCCCGGCGCGACCTTCAGGCACCTGCTCGCGCACGCCTCCGGGCTGCCGTTCGACGAGGGGCCCCCGGTCGCCCGGCCCGGCAGCCGCCGGATCTACTCCAACCAGGGCTTCGACGTCGCCGCCGCGCTCGTCGCCGAGCGCGCCGGGATGGCCTTCGCCGAGTACTTCGGCGCGGTCTGGGAGGGGACGGGGATCGTGCTCGACGGCCCGGCGGGCTCGGGCGCGAGCGGGACGCTGCACGACCTGCTCGCCCTCGCGCGCGAGCTGCAGGAGCCGCGGCGGATCGCGCCGGAGACGCTCGCGGAGGCGTGCAGCGTCCAGTTCCCGGGCCTCGACGGCGTCCTGCCGGGCTTCGGGCGGCAGGCGCCGAACGACTGGGGCCTGGGGCTCGAGCTGCGCGACGCGAAGTCGCCGCACTGGACCGGTGCGCGCAACTCGCCGCGGACGTTCGGGCACTTCGGCCGGAGCGGGACGTTCCTCTGGGTCGATCCCGACGCGGGCCTCGCGCTCGGCTTCCTCGGCGATCGGCCCTTCGGGGGCTGGGCGGCCGAGGCGTGGCCGCAGCTCGCGGACGCCGTGCTCGCCTCCTGAGCGCTGCTTCACGCGCGCTTCATGTGCAGGCTCGTAGGCTACGGGGGTGGCCGTGGGCGCGTCGGGCAGGCGCCTCGTCGTGCTCGCGGCGATCGCCGCGACGGCCGCCGCGTGCGGGTCGACGCCCGCGCACCATGCCGCGCGGGCCCGGCCGAGCCGGGCCACCCCCGCCGTTCGGCACCAGCGCTCCCCGGTGCACGTCGTCGAGCGCCCGCTCGGGCGCCTCGCCGCGGCGGTTCAGGATGCCGCCGCCGCCGCCGACGGCCGGGAGGTCGTGCTCGCCGGCGGGCTCACGCCTGCGGACGTCTCCACGGCCGCGATCGCCACCCTGCGCGGCCGGCACGAGACCGCCTCCGGCGTCCTCCCGGCGGCCCTGCACGATGCCGCCGCCGTCCGGCTCGGCCGCGCCGTCTACCTCTTCGGGGGAGGCGACGGGGTCCGCCAGCTCGACGCGATCGTCCGCGTCGCGCCCGGCCGGCCGCGCACCGTCGGACACCTGCCGTCGCCGAGCTCCGACCAGTCGGCGGCCGCGATCGGCGACACGGCGTACGTCGTCGGCGGCTACACCGGCACCCGCTGGCTGGACACGATCGTGGCGTGGCGACCGGGTCGATCGCCGCGCGTCGTCGCCCGGCTGCCGACGCCGCTGCGCTACGCGGCGGTCGCGGCGGCGGCCGGCCGCCTGGTGGTGGCCGGCGGCTCGACGCCCGCCGGCACCGCGTCGCGCGACGTGCTCGTCTTCGACCCGCGCACGCACCGCGTGCTGCGCGTCGGGCGGCTCGCCGCGCCCACGACCCACGCCGCGGCGGCCGGGCTCCACGGGCGCGCGTACGTCGTCGGCGGCCGCGGCGCCTCCGTCGACACGCCGACCGCGGCGATCGAGGCGGTCGACCCGCGTGACGGCCGCGTCGTCGAGGCCGGCCGGCTCGCCGCGCCGCGGTCGGACCTCGCGGCGGTCTCGCTGCCGGGGCGGATCCTGCTCGCCGGCGGCCGCGGGCCGGCCGGAACCGTCGCGACGCTGTCCGAGCTGGTGCCGCGGCGCGCGACCGCCTCGCAGGCGCCCGCGCGGTACGCCGTCCCGAAGCTGCTCGACCCCGCCGACGTCTACGCCGCCGACGGGCCGGGAGGCCTGCGCGGGCCGGCACGTGACGCGCTTCCCCGCGTCTACGTGCCGAACTCGGAGTCGAACACGGTCGACGTGATCGATCCCGCGACGCGGAAGGTGGTGTCGTCGTTCGACGTCGGCGCGCTGCCGCAGCACGTCGTCCCGTCGTACGACCTCGCACATCTGTACGTGACGAACGACGTGGGGAACTCGCTCACCGAGATCGACCCGCGCACCGCGAAGCCGGTGCGCACGATCCCGGTCGCCGACCCGTACAACATGTACTTCACGCCCGACGGCCGCGACGCGATCGTGGTGGCCGAGCGCGAGAGCCGCCTCGACTTCCGAGACGCGCACACGTTCAGGCTCGTCGACTCCGTGCACACGCCGTGCGTCGGCGTCGACCACATGGACTTCACCGCCGACGGGACGAAGGCGCTCGCGAGCTGCGAGTTCTCCAGCCAGCTCCTCGAGCTCGACGTCGTGCACCGGCGCGTCGTCAAGGTGTTCGGTGGGCGCGGCCTGCGGATGCCGCAGGACGTGAAGCTGTCGCCGGACGGCCGCGTCTTCTACGTCGCCGACATGCTCGCGAACGGCGTCTGGATCGTCGGCGCCCGCAGCTTCCGGATCGTCGGCTTCGTGCACACGGGCTCCGGCGCGCACGGCCTCTACCCGAGCCGCGACGCCCGCGACCTCTACGTCTCGAACCGCGGCGAGGGCTCGATCTCCGTGATCTCGTTCCGGACGCGCCGCGTGGTGAAGACGTGGCGGATCCCCGGCGGCGGCTCGCCCGACATGGGCGGGGTCTCCGCCGACGGCAAGGTGCTCTGGCTGTCCGGGCGCTACAACGGCGTCGTGTACGCGATCTCGACCGTCACCGGGAAGCTGCTCGCGCGCATCCCCGTGGGCGCCGGCCCGCACGGCCTCTGCGTGTGGCCGCAGCCCGGCCGCTACTCGCTCGGCCACACCGGCGTGATGCGCTGACCGGCCGAAACAGTTTGGTGGACATGTCCACCAAACTGTTTCGTGCATGGGCGCGCTCGACGGGTGGCGGTTCTGTCCGCGCTGCGGCGCGGGGCTCGAGAACGCCGGCGACCACCTCCGCTGCCCGCGCTGCGGCGAGCGCTACTGGGCCAACTCGGTGCCCGGCGTGCAGGCGGTGCTGGTGCGCGACGGCCGGGTGCTGCTCGGCAGGCGGCGCTCCGATCCCGGCGCCGGCCGGTGGGACCTGCCGGGCGGCTTCCTGCACGAAGGCGAGGACGCGCTCGACGGGCTGCGGCGCGAGGTGCGCGAGGAGACCGCGCTCGAGCTCGAGCCGCTCGCGTTCTTCGGAACCTGGAACGAGCCCTACTGGGACCGCGACGTCCTCTGCCTCACCTGGCTCGCGCGCGCCCTCGAGGGCGACGAGCGGGCGGGCGACGACCTGGTCGAGCTGCGCTGGTTCGCGCAGCGCGAGCGGCCGCACGGCGAGGAGCTCGCGTTTCCGACGTTCGAGACGATCCTCACGCTCTGGGAGCGCGGAAGGGGTGGGCTGGCTCCGACCGGAAAATAGGCCGTCCGGCCCAGGAAACCGTCCGGTCGAGTGACGATGATCGCCGCATGGAAGACGGCGGCACGACACACCGCATCGAGGACGACCTGCGCCCGTCGTGGGTCGAGGAGTGGGCCGAGCACGGCATCGGCGAGATCGAGGCGTATCTCGCGAAGCACCTCGCCTTCCTCGCGTTCCTCGACGAGAGCGCGTAGCGCCCTCCGCCCTCGCGGGCGCCGGCAGCGCCGCGCGGCGTGCCGTTACGCGGCGAGCCCGAGTGCCTTCTCGAGCGAGCCCTTCGGCATGGCGCCGATCGCGGACGCCTGCGGCTGGCCCTTCTCGAACAGGATCATGAACGGGATCGACGCCACGCCGTAGCGCTGCGCCAGATCCTGCTGCTCGTCGATGTTCACCTTGACGAGCTTCACCTGGTGCTCCTCCGCGATCCGGTCGAGGACCGGCGAGACCATGTGGCACGGGCCGCACCACTCGGCCCAGAAGTCGACGATCACCTTGCCCTCGGACTCGAGGACCTCGTGCTCGAAGGTGTCGGTCGTTGCAACGGTTGCCATGGCTTCCTTCAGCTTCCTTTCTCCGTGTTTGTAGGGTCAACGTCCGCGAAGGGATCGTTCTTCCCACCCCGCTACGATCGAAAGCATGTTCACGAAGCTGCCGGACAAGCCCGACCATCCGGCGCTCGAGCTGGAGCTCCTGGAGCGCTGGGAGCGGGAGCGGACCTTCGAGAAGCTTCGCGAGCGGAACCGCGGCCGCCCCCGCTGGTCGTTCGTCGACGGGCCTGTCACCGCGAACAGGTTCTCGCTCGGCGTCCACACCGCGTGGGGCCGCACGCTGAAGGACGTCTTCCAGCGCTACAAGGCCCTCCGCGGCTTCGACCAGCGCTACCAGAACGGCTTCGACTGCCAGGGCCTGTGGATCGAGGTGGGCGTCGAGCGTTCGCTCGGGCTCAACTCGAAGCGCGAGATCGAGGAGTACGGGCTCGAGGCCTTCGCGCGCAAGTGCCGCGACGTGGTCGTCCAGTCGTCCGAGGCGCTGACCCGCGGCTCGATCCGCCTCGGCCAGTGGATGGACTGGGGCAACGACTACTTCACGTTCAGCGACACCAACATCGAGTACATCTGGAAGTTCCTCGCGATCGTCCACGAGCGCGGCTGGCTCTACCTCGGCCACCGCTCGACCGAGTGGTGCCCCCGCTGCGGCACGTCGCTCTCGCAGCACGAGCTGACGCAGGCGGGCGTCTATCAGGAGCGCGCCGACCCGTCGCTCTTCGTCCGCTTCCCGCTCCTCGACCGGCCCGGCGAGTCGATCGTCGTGTGGACGACGACGCCGTGGACGCTGCCCGCGAACGTCGCCGCCGCCGTGCACCCGGACGAGGAGTACGGGCGGCGCGAGAACGGCGAGTGGGTCGCCGTCCGCCTCAACCCCGACGACACGTTCGTCGAACGCCGCCGCGGCGCCGAGCTCGTCGGCTGGCGCTACCGCGGCCCCTTCGACGATCTCGAGCCGGGCTCGCGCGTCGAGCACCGCGTCATCCCGTGGGAGGACGTGACGATGGACCAGGGCACGGGCGTCGTGCACATCGCGCCCGGCTGCGGCGGCGAGGACTTCGAGCTGGCGCGCGTGCACGACCTGCCCGTGCTGACGCCGGTCGACGAGTCGGGCCGCTTCTACGACGACTACGGCTGGCTGCACGGGCTCTCGACGACGGACGCGGCCGACCAGATCGTCGGCAGGCTGGGGGAGACCGGCTTCCTCGTCCACGCCGGGGTCTACTCGCACGCGTATCCGCACTGCTGGCGCTGCGACACGCCGCTCATCTTCCGCATCTCGGACGACTGGTTCATCTCCGTCGACGAGCTGCGACCGACGCTGCTCGAGGAGAACGCGAAGGTCGTGTGGGTGCCCGCGTACATGGGCAAGCGCATGGACGACTGGCTGCGCAACATGGGCGACTGGAACATCTCGCGCCGCCGCTACTACGGACTGCCGCTGCCGTTCTATCCGTGCGCCTGCGGCCACCTGAACGTGATCGGCTCGCGTGCCGAGCTCGAGGAGCGGGCGCTCGAGGGGCTCGACCAGCTCGAGGAGCTGCGGCGGCCGTGGATCGACCGTGTGCCGATCCGCTGCGAGGCGTGCGGCGAGCGCGTCACGCGCATCCCCGAGGTCGGGGACGTGTGGCTCGACGCCGGCATCGTCCCGTTCGCGACGCTCGGCTGGCAGAACCCCGCGTGGGTGCCGCAGGGCTACGCGACGGGCGCCGCCCGCGGCCTCACGACCGCCGACCTGCCCGATCACGCCTACTGGGAGCAGTGGTTCCCGGCCGACTGGGTGTCCGAGATGCGCGAGCAGATCCGGCTGTGGTTCTACTCGCAGTTCTTCATGTCCGTCGCGCTCGTCGGCCGCTCGCCGTACCGGCGCGTGCTCGCCTACGAGAAGATGCTCGACGAGCACGGCCGCGAGATGCACGCGTCGTGGGGGAACACGATCCCCGCCGAGGAGGCGTTCTCCCAGATGGGCGCGGACGTGATGCGCTGGCAGTACTGCGCGCAGCCGCCCGACCGCAACCTGTTGTTCGGCTTCGGGCCCGCGCACGAGATCAAGCGCCGGCTGCTCACGTTCTGGCACTCGACGAAGTTCCTCGTCGACTACGCGACGATCGAGGGGTTCAAGCCGAGCTGGGACGCGCTGTCGCCGGAGGGCCTCGAGCTGCGGCCGCTCGACCGCTGGCTCGTCGAGCGCACGAAGCAGCTCGTCGCCGAGGCGACCGACGCGTACGAGGCGACGTTGACCGTCGACGTGATCCGCGCCTTCGACGCCTTCGTCGAGGACGTCTCGAACTGGTACATCCGGCGCTCGCGACGGCGCTTCTACTCCTTCGACGAGGCGGCGTTCCGGACGCTCTGGTTTGCGCTCGTGCAGTCGCTGCGCGTGCTCGCGCCGGTGCTGCCGTTCCTCACCGACCACCTGTGGCGCGTGCTCGTCCACGACGGGCCGGAGTCGGTGCACCTCGCGCCGTGGCCCGAGGTCGAGCCGCCCGACCGCGGCGCGCTCGACGAGATGGCGGCGGTGCGCCGGGTCGTGCGGCTCGGCAACCAGGCGCGCGCGACGTCGGGCCTGAAGCTGCGACAGCCGCTGCGGCGGCTCGTCGTGGCGGGCTCCGGCGAGGCGGCGGCGCACCTCGACGAGATCGCGAGCGAGCTCCGCGTGAAGGAGGTCGAGCTCGGCGAGGTGGACGCGGCCGAGCTGCGCGTGCGGCCGAACCTGCCGGTGCTCGGCCCGAAGCTCGGCGCCGCGCTGCGCGACGTGCGCGAGCGGCTCGCGCGCGGCGAGTTCGCAGCGCTCGACGGCGGGCGCTTCGAGGTCGACGGCCACGTCCTAGAGGCGGACGAGGTGCTCGTCGAGCGCGTGGGCCGCGAGGGCTGGGCGGTCGCGAGCGAGGACGGCGTCACCGTCGCGCTCGACACGACGCTCGACGACGAGCTGCTGCTCGAGGGGAGGCTGCTCGACCGCATCCACGAGGTGAACGTGCTGCGGCGCGAGTCGGGCCTCGAGATCACCGACCGCATCCTGCTCTGGCTGCCCGATGCCGACCTGCTCGAGCGCTACCGCGACCGGATCGCGGCCGAGACCCTCGCCGTCGCCGTCGAGCAGGGCGAGCTTCGGATCGAGAAGGCGTAGAGCCGGAAACTGTTTCGCGGACATGTCCGCGAAACAGTTTCGATTACGCCTGCGCCTCGGCGAGCGCGAGCTCGCGGCGAAGCTCGACCGGCAGCCGGAACTCGACGTCCTCGGTGACGAGGCGGTACGGCTCGATGTCGGCGACGCCGCGGTCGCGGAACCAGTCGCACACGCGCTCGACGAGCTTCTCGGGTGCCGAGGCGCCCGCGGTGATGCCGACGGTGTCGACGCCGGCGAGCCACGCCTCGTCGATCTCCGACTCGTCGTCGACGAGGTAGGCGTCGACGCCGCCCGCCCGCGCGACCTCGACGAGCCGGTTCGAGTTCGACGAGTTGCGCGAGCCGAGCACGAGCAGCAGCTCGACCTCGTCGAGCATCTCCTTCACCGCCCATTGCCGGTTGGAGGTCGCGTAGCAGATGTCCTCCTTCTTCGGCGCGTGGATGTCGGGGAAGCGGCGGCGGAGCGCGGCGATCACCTCGGCCGTCTCGTCGACGGACAGGGTGGTCTGCGTGATGTACGCGAGGCGGGTGCCCGCGGGGAAGGCGAGCGCCTCGACGTCCTCGACCGACTCGACGAGGACGATCGACTCCGGCGCCTCGCCCATCGTCCCGACGACCTCCTCGTGGCCCGCGTGGCCGATCAGCACGACCGTGTAGCCCTCGGCGGCGTACCGCCGTGCCTGCACGTGCACCTTCGTGACAAGGGGGCAGGTTGCGTCGATCGTGTGCAGCCGCTGCGCGTCCGCGTTCGCGCGCACCGAGGGCGCGACGCCGTGGGCGGAGAAGACGACGGTGCCGCCGACCGGCACCTCGGTCTCCTCCTCGACGAAGACGGCGCCGCGCGCCTCCAGCTCGCGGACGACGTGCAGGTTGTGGACGATCTGCTTGCGGACGTAGACCGGCGCGCCGTACAGCTCGAGGGCGCGCTCGACCGTCTCGACGGCGCGCTCCACGCCGGCGCAATAGCCTCGCGGCGAGGCCAGGAGGATCCGCCGGACCATTCGGCGGCCATCGTAGCCGCGGCCCTGTTAAGCCCAGGTGAGAGCGGCGGCGGCCCGTTCCCGGCGGCAGAGCGCGATTTTGCGTGTCTGACACGCAAAGGCGCTCCCGGCGGCAGAGCGCGATTTTGCGTGTCTGACACCAATCCAAAAGGTGTCAGACACGTAAAGGCGCTTCGCGCTGCCTTATAAACGAAGAAGCCCGCTGCTCGGGGGGTCGTCGCAGCGGGCCCTTCGTGATCGCTCACCGCGGGCAGTTCCGTTTGAAGGGATGCGCGCCGCGGTTCGCATCGCCCAGTGCGCGGGAAGCTAGCGCGCCCGCCCAGACAACGGAATAGGCCGAGCGGCCCATCTTTTCAACGTGCCCCCGTACGGTCCACGCGCGGTGAAGCGCGTAGCATGTGCGGCTGCCCGGTGAGCGACGCGACGCGTGCGGTCATCTTCGATGCGATACCGCTCCTGCTGGTGGCGGTGGCGTATGCGGCCGCCGCGGCGGCGGTGGGGCCGCTGCTCTGGCGCGACCGCGAGGAGGCGCATCCGCTCGACTGGGCGGTGACGCTCGTCTACCCGGCGGTCGCCGTCGCGGCCGCCGTGCTCGGCGCCGTCGTGGCCGTGAAGCAGGCTCCGATCGGGGGGCAGCTGTGGGCGGCGCCGGCCGCGGCGGCGGTTGCCCTCGTCCCGGCGCTCCTCCTGCTCGTCCGCTGGCGCGAGCGCTCCTACGTGATCGGCGGCATCGGCCGCGTGCGCGCCGCGCAACGGCGCGCCACCGCGCTCGACCGGCGCATCCAGGCGGTGTCGGAGGTCTCCGCGGCGCTCGCCCGCGCGCGCGACCCCGTCGAGGTGTGCCGTCCCCTGGTGCGCCAGGTCGCCGACCTGCTCGGCGTCGGCTTCACCGCCGTCGCGGTGGTCTCGGAGGACGGCGCGGCGGCGACCGGCGTCTACGCGGAGCAGGACGGGAACGCGGCGCCGTGGTGGGCCGACGTGCACCTCGACCTGCGGAGCGAGCCCTCGGGCATCGCCAGCGCCGTCTTCGACGCGGCGCCGGTCACGGTCTTCGACGTCTCGAGCTCGGCGCTCGTGAGCCGCCGGCTCGCGGAGCAGGTGGGCGCCGTCAGCGGCGCCTGGATCCCGATGGTCGCCGAGGAACGCGTGGCGGGCGTTCTCGTGGCGGCGGCGACCGGCCTCAAGCGCGCCTTCACGCGGGACGAGCTGTCGCTGCTGCAGGCGCTCGCCTCCGAGGCCGGGCTCGCGCTCGAGCGGCTGCGGGCCGTCGCCGCGTCCGAGGACGCGCTCGCGCGCGAGCGCGCCGCCGCCGACGTCAGCCGGCGCGTACGCGCAGAGCTCGAGCCGGACGACGTCGTCCACGTCGCCGTCGAGGAGCTCCGCAAGGCGCTCCGGCTCGAGGAGGGCGACGTCGCGATCCGCACGGAGGGAGACGGGGTGCCGATCGAGGCGCAGGGGCAGCGGGTCGGCGTCCTGTGCGTCGAGCGCGACACGCCGCTGTCGGAGGGGGAGTCGCTGCTGGTGCAGACGGTCGCGCACGAGATCGGGTCGGCGCTGCGGACGGCGCAGCTGATCGCCGAGAACCGCCGCCGGCTCGAGCAGCAGACGGCGCTGCTGCACGCCGCCCGGGTCGTCACCAGCGAGCTCGACGTCGACGCGGTGCTCGACCGCCTCGTCGAGGAGGTGACGAAGCTGCTCGACGTCGACGCCGCCGACTGCTACCTCCTCGACGCGCGCCACGGCGTACTGCGGTGCGCGGCCGTGCACGGGCTCGACGAGACGGTGGTCGGCTTCGAGTTCGCGGCGACGCGCGGCCTCGCGGGCGAGTCCCTGCGCGTCGGCGCGCCAGTGCTGGGCGACGACTACCACGTGCTCGCGACGAGCGTCCCGCACCCCGCGTACGCGGAGTTCACGCGCGCGATGGTCGCGCCGATGACGTGGCTGGGGCAGACGTGGGGCGTGCTCGGCGTCGGCGTCCGCGACGCCGAGCACCGCTTCGACGCCGCGGACGTCGAGCTCCTCGAGGCCTTCGCCTCGCTGGCCTCGCTCGCGCTCCGGAACGCCGAGAGCTTCGCCGAGCGCACGCGTCAGGCCCGCGTGCAGCGCGGCTTCTACCGCGTCTCGTCCCTGCTCGCCGAGCCGGTGTCGCTGGCAGAGACGTACGTCGCGGCGGCGCAGGCGGCGACCGAGGCGCTGGGCGGCGACTTCGCCTCGGTGCTCGTCGACGCGGGCGGCCCGCTCGAGGTCGAGGCCGGCTACGAGCTGCCCGCCGAGGTGCGGGCGCTCGAGCCGCCCCCGGCGCTCGTCGAGTCGACGCGGGGCGGAGGCGTCGTCGCGGCTTCCGATGTCGCCGGCGACGACCGCTTCGACGGCGCGTGGAAGGCCGCGCCGTTCGCGTCCCTGCTCGCGATTCCCGTCGGGTCGGAGCCGCCGGCGATCGTCGTCGTCTTCTGCCGCGAGCGGCGCACGTTCTCCGAGGACGACCTCGAGCTGGCGCACCAGCTCGCCGGCGCCGCGAGCGGCGCGCTCGACCGGGCGCGGATGTTCGAGGCCGAGCGCACGGCGCGCTCGCTGTCGCAGCAGCTCGCACGCGCCGGCGGGCTGCTCGCGACCGAGCTCGACCCGACGGCCGTCGGCGGCGCGATCGTCGAGGAGGCGTCCGAGCTGCTGCACGCGGACGCGGCGGCCCTCGCGACGCTCGAGGGCGACGAGCTGGTCGTGGTCGCCGCGGTGGGCGACGGCGCGGACGGGGTGGTCGGCGCGCGCTCCTCGGCGACCGGCTGGGCCGGGGGCGACGTCGTCCAGGCGCGCGGCCCGGTCGCGCACGCGGACGCCGGCGACGATCCGGCGCTCGTCGAGGCCGACGCGCTGCTCGCGCACGGCCACCGCGCGTACCTCGGCGTGCCGCTGCTCGGCGGCATCGACGCGCCGCTGCAGGGCGTGCTCTCCGTGTACTCGCGCGCGCCGCGTGTCTGGCGCGAGGAGGAGATCCAGGCGCTCGCGCTTCTCGCCGCGAACGCGTCCGCCGCGCGCGCGAATGCGGAGCTGTACACGCGTGTGGCGGTCGAGCGCGAGCAGAGCGTCGCGATCCTCGCGAACATCGCCGAGGGCGTGGTGGCGGTCGACCGGGAGGGCCGCGTCGTCCTCTGGAACGCCGCCGCCGCCGAGATCACCGGCGTTCCCGCCTCGGAGGCGCTCGGCCGCACGCCCTCGCAGGTGCTGCAGCGCGACCTCGAGTCGGAGACGGGCGGCACGAACCGGCTCGTCTCGATCCCGCGCGCCGGCGAGGAGGTCTGGCTGTCGCTGTCGGAAGCGATCATGCGCGACCCGTCGGGCGCGCCGGCCGGGCGCATCTTCGCCTTCCGCGACATCTCGGCCGAGCGCGCCGTCGAGCAGATGAAGACCGACTTCGTGTCCGCGGTCTCCGTCGAGCTGCGAACGCCGCTGACGTCGATCTACGGGTTCGCGCAGACGCTGCTGCGCGGCGACATCGCTTTCAGCGACGACGAGCGGCGGACGTTCCTCGCGTTCATCGCGCGCGAGTCGGAGCGGCTCACGGAGACCGTCGACGCCCTCATCGACGTCGCGCGCCTCGACAGCGGCGGCCTCGGCGCCGCGCTCGCGCCGACGGACGTCGGCGCCGTCGTGCACGAGGTGATCGCGGGCGCCGAGCGCACGGCGAACGGACACCGCTTCGTCGCCGACCTGGGCGCGGGCGAGCTGTCGGCCGCGGCCGACCCGGCGATGCTGCGGCAGGTGCTCGACCAGCTCGTCTCGAACGCCGTGAAGTACTCGCCGAGCGGCGCGACCGTCACCGTGAGCGCGCGCCGCAACGGGGACGCCGTCGAGGTCGCCGTCGCCGACGAGGGCACCGGCGTGCCTGCGGCGGAGCGCGACCGGATCTTCTCGAAGTTCTACCGGGCCGGCGACGTGCAGGCCCACGGCACCGGCCTGGGCCTCTTCATCGCCCGCGGCCTCGTCCGCGAGATGGGCGGGCGCATCTGGGTCGACGCGCGCGAGGGCGGCGGCGCGCGGTTCACCTTCGAGCTTCCGCTGTCGCACCCATAATGCCGGGGTGAGCGCGACGCGCGTGCTGGTGATCGACGACGAGGCGCCGATCCGCCTCCTCTGCCGCGTCAACCTCGAGGCCGAGGGGCTGGAGGTGCTCGAGGCGGCGGACGGCCCGGGCGGGCTGGAGAAGGCGCGGGCCGAGCAGCCCGACGTGATCCTGCTCGACGTGATGATGCCGGGGCTCGACGGCTGGCGCGTCGCCGAGGAGCTGCTCGACGACGAGCGCACCGCCGGCATCCCGATCGTGTTCCTCACGGCGCGCGCGGAGCTCCGCGATCGCGCGCGCGGGCTCGACCTCGGCGGCGTCGACTACGTGACGAAGCCGTTCAACCCGGTCGAGCTGGCGCCGCTCGTGCGCGGGCTGCTCGAGCGGGTCGCGGCCGGCGAGCGCGACGAGCTCCGCCGCGAGAAGCTCACCGAGCTGCGCGCGATGCTCGACCGCGGCTGACCGGTCGCCGCGCCCTCGGCCTACACTGCGACCGCCGGGACGTAGCTCAGCCTGGTCAGAGCGCTGCTTTTGGGGAGCAGAGGCCGAAGGTTCGAATCCTTCCGTCCCGATTTCGCGCGTTCCTCGCCGACGGCGGCGAGGAAGGTTCAGAGCTGCCAGGTGCCGCCGCGGAGGATGGCGACGGCGTCGCCGTCGGCGGTGACGCCGTCGACCTCCAGCTCGTCGCTCCCGATCATGAAGTCGGTGTGGAGGCTCGAGGTGTTGACGCCGCGCTCGAAGCGCTCCTCGGGCGACAGGCCGTCCACCCACGGCACCGCCTTGAAGATCGCGGAGCCGAGGGCGATGTGCGACGACGCGTTCTCGTCGAAGAGCGTGTCGTAGAAGACGATCCCGGTCTGGCCGACGCGCGAGTCGCGGTCGACGAGCGCCACCTCGCCGAGGCGCCTGGCTCCGTCGTCGGTCGCGACGTGCGTGCGCATCACCTCCTCGCCGGACGACGCGCGCAGGTCGACGAGTCGGCCGCCTTCGAAGCGGATCTCGAGGTCGCGGACGATCGTTCCCTGGATCTGGAGCGGCAGCGTCGACCGAACCGTCCCCTCGACGCGACGCGCGTCCGGCGCGGTGAACACCTCCTCGGTCGGCATGTTCGCCACGTGCTCGATGCCGCGCGACTCGTCTTCCGCCGCGAGCCAGTCGCCCTCGGGGTGCAGCCCGATCTCGAGGTCGGTCCCCGGCCCGCGGTAGCGGAGCCGGTCGAAGCGCCGCTCGTTGAGCGCCTCCGCGCGACGGCTCAGGCGCGCGATGTGCTCGCGCCAGGCGGCGACGGGGTCCGGCTCGTCGAGGCGCACGGCGGTCGCGACCGCGTCCCAGAGGCGCTCCACGTCCGGCTCGCCGAAGACGGTGCGCGCCCAGCCCTCGTTGGGGAAGGCGACGATCGTCCAGTTGCAGAGCCCGTCGGTGAGCTTCAGCGACTCCTCGGAGACCTCGCGCATCCGCGCCTTGCCGACGCGCGCGCCGTCGAGGTCGGCGTAGATCTCCGGCTCGGGATTGCCGCTGATGGCGCAGAGCGCGCCGCCCGTCTCGCCGAGTTCCCGGTACCGCTGGACGAGCCAGGGGGGCGAGTAGTCGAGGACGTCCTCGGGCGCGAGCTCGATGTGGGCGCGCCGCACGTGCTGGTCGACGTAGTGGACGTCGACGTAGCGCGCGCCCGCCTCGTAGCCGGCGGCGGTGATCGCACGCACGAGCGGAGCGTGCTCGAGGAGGGCGTTGACTGCGAGCGTCTGGCCCGGCTGCAGGTTCAGGCCGACCCGCACCGCGAGGCGCGCGTAACGCTCGAGCCGATTGTCGGCCGTGGGCATGGCGGCGAACCATACAGAGGGGTGGGTGCGCGACCGAGAGCGAGCCGCCGCGCGCCGTACACTGACCCGCCGTGCGCAAGCTGGTCGTGGTCCTCGGCGCGGTCGCGGTCGTCGCCGCCGCGTGTGGGAAGCCGTCGGCGAAGGTCTACAGCGAGGTGCGGAGCCGCGCCTGTTTCCGCGAGCACGGCATCCGCGTAGGTCCTCCTCCGGCGACCGACTTCATCGCTTCGACCGCCCTCGGCGGCTCGTTCCGGGCGCGCCTCCGGCCGAACTTCGTCACCGTCTCGTTCGGCGATACGGTCGGCGACGCGGAGAACCTCGACCAGGCCTACCGGCGCGTGCACGCGAGGAACGTGGGCATCGACGACGTCCTGCGCCTGCAGGGGAACGCAGTCATGCTCTGGCAGCAGCATCCGACCGACGACGAGCTCTCCCTCGTCCAGGGCTGTCTCAAGACGTGAAGACGGCTCCTTCCTCGGCGAGGAACTGCCGGAACCAGTAGAGGAACACGGCGAAGAACACCGCCGCCTGCTCGCTCGCCATCGTGACGCCGGCGATCTGCTGGTCGGCGAGCGGGCTCAGCCCCCAGACGCGCGGCCGCGCGTGCACGTAGAACGGGTAGGCCGGGCTGGGAAGGAGCGCGAGGAGCAGCCCGAGCGGCGAGGCGAGGACGAACGCGGCGAACGCGTACACCGCCCTTCGGCCGGACGCGAGCCTCCGCGGCACGTCGTGCAGGAGCGGCCACCACACGAGGAGGCCGGTGCCGAAGTAGCAGGCGTGCTCGACGTGGATCAGCCAGGACTGGTGGTGCAGCGCCGCGTCGTAGACGGGCGGCGCGTGCCACGCGTAGTAGTCGCCGAGCCAGAGCGGGAGCGCCACGGCCGGTTGCGTGAGCGCGCGCCAGGCGTCGAGTCGCGCGAGGCGCTCGGCCATCGGCGCCGACACGCCCAGCACCGCGAAGAACGGCGCCCACTCGGCCAGGATCACGTTCTGCAGCAGGTGCGCGGTGAGCAGGTAGTGGAGGCCGAGGTGGTGGAGTGGCGTCCAGAACGCCACGGCGAGCAGCGCCATCGAGGCCGCGTACGAGGCGATGCGCCACCTCGGGGCGCCGTACCGCCCGACCGCGAACAGGTAGAGCAGCGCCAGCACCGGGATGACGACCGTCGTGTCGACGTCCGCCTGCCAGGCGTACGGCGAGTGGGCGTGCGCGAGGAGCACCGATCCCAATGGTGTCTGACACCGCAGGTGTCAGACACCGGGTCTGCGGCGAGAGCGAGCTGAAACTGTTTCGCGGCGACGCCGCGAAACAGTTTCGATCACTGAAGAGCGCGGCCGCCGATGGTGTCTGACACCGCAGGTGTCAGACACCGCTTCAGTCGTCACGAGGGGCCGCCGGGGCTAGTCGAGCCACTCGGGACGCTCGAAGCCGCCGTACTCCTGTATGGAGCCGTAGATCGTCTGGACGATCCTGCTGCTGTGGACCATGAGCGCGCAGGTGCCGTACGGCAGCTTGTTCACGCGTTTCTTCTGGCTGTACTTCGAGTAGACGTTCACGATCGAGCGTCGGAGGGACGCTCGCGGCAGTTCGAGCCGTGAGAGCCAGAAGTCCTCGATCTCGCGTGGGCGCTCGATATGGTCGGCGAAGAGGTTGCAGCGGATGCTCATCTTGCCGTGGTCGACGCCGAACTCGGTGCGGAGGAATCTCGCGAAGAAGGCGACGACCTCCGGGTCCGCGTTCGTCAGCTTCACGGTATTCCGCTGCTTCGACCCCTCGGCCCAGTACAGCATGCAGCCGGCCGCGTAGGACGCACCTCGCTCACGCGCGAGCCGGCGCCCTTCACCCTGATAGACGAGCCGCTGCTGCCGGGCTGCATCGGCCTTCCGCTTCCCCGCGACGAGCGGCCCGAGGCGAGTCCGCTCGACGAGGCGGCTCAGCTCGTCGGGTCCCAGCCGGACGTCTCTGACCCAGAGGCTGACCGATGAACGCGAGACGCCGAGTTCCCGCTCGATCTCCTTCACGGACCAGCCCCGGGCGCGGAGGTCCCGTGCCCTTGCCTTCTCCTCCGTTTTCAAGGAGGACAACCTAGCGGAGGCGTCGGACGAATCGGAGAAGCGCCCGGCCGGAGTCGAACCGGCGACCAGAGGGTGGAATCCTCTCGTGATACCGCTTCACCACGGGCGCGCGGTGGCGACAGCGTAGCGTCCCCCGGATGGAGGTATCCAGGGTCCGCGCCGACGAGTGGGAGGCGCTCCGCGACCTGCGCCTGCGCGCTCTCGCAGACGCTCCCGACGCGTTCCGCGCGACGATCGCGGAGGCGCGAGAGCGGCCGGAGGAGTGGTGGCGCGAATGGGCGCGCGACTCGGCCGAGAGCGACGAGCGGGCGATGTTCGTCGCGAGGCTCGACGGCCGCCCGGTCGGCCTCGCCGGCGTCTACCACGACGAGGGCGTCTGGAACATCGTCGCGATGTGGGTTGCGCCGGAGGCCAGACTCGCCGGCGCGGGCCGTGCGCTCCTCGATGCCACCGTTGCCTTCGCGCGGGAGAACGGCGGTGAGGTGATCGAGCTCGACGTGACCGACGGCAACGCAGCCGCCCGCCGCCTGTACGAGTCGTGTGGATTCGTCGAGACAGGTCGCTCGGACCCGCTACGTATGGGATCGCCGCTCGTCGTCCGCGCGCTGCGGCTCGAACGAAGCTAACGCAGCCGGTCGGCGAACGGCTCGAGCTCGTGGGCGTGGAGCCCGATCCGACCGGCCTCGAGCGCCTCCTTCACGTCCCGCGCGAGCTGCCGCCCCTCGCCGTCCTGGTCGGGGTCGAGCACGGTGCTGACGCTCGCCACCACCGACCGCCCCTCGTGCAGCTGCAGGTCGACCGTCGTCAGCTGCGACTTGTCCTCGATGTACGGGTCGTCGGGCACGCCGACCCAGACGGTCACCGTGCCGCCCCCGGGAAGCGCAGCGTGCTCGACGACGGGCGCGGTCCGCAAGCTCATCCCTCCGGAACCTAACAACGTCCGGCGGTCGCGTGATGCTCCGAGGCGTGAGCGCGTACCGCGTCGTCGACCTGCGCCCGCGGACGATCCTGCGAGTCCTGCTGATCGTCCTGGCCGTGGGGATCGTGCTGGAGGTCGTCTGGATCTCCCGGCACGTGCTCTCGTGGGTGGTGATCTCGCTGTTCCTCGCGCTGGCGCTCGACCCGCTCGTCGGGTGGATCGAGCGGCGCACGGGCCTCGGCCGCGGTTCGGCGATCGCGATCGCGTACCTGCTCGTCCTGATCGTGATCGTCGGCGTCGGCGCGACGTTCGTGCCGAAGCTGATCGACGAGGTGAACGGCTTCGTCCAGGCGCTCCCGAACTACGTCCACGACCTGACGCACGGACGCGGCCGGCTCGGCTTCCTCGAGCGCAAGTATCACATCGTCGAGAAGGTGCGGGAGCAGGTGAAGGACGGGGGCGCGAAGCGGCTGCTCGGCCTTTCGGGCGCAGCGCTGTCGGTGACGAAGAGCGTGATCACGATCGTCGCTGCGACGGTGACGATCGTCTTCCTGACGTTCTTCATGCTGCTCGAGGGGCGCGACTGGATGGAGCGCATCTACTCGCTGCTGCCGGAGCGCTCGCGCCCGCGCTGGCGGCGCGTCGGCCACGACATCTACCGCACCGTCGGCGGCTACGTCACCGGGAACATCCTCATCAGCCTGATCGCCGGCGCCTCGATCACGGTCGTCCTCCTGATCATGGGCGTGCCGTACGCCGTGGCCCTCGGGCTCGTGGTCGCGTTCCTCGACCTGATCCCGCTCGCGGGCGCGACGATCGCCGGCGTGATCGTCGCGATCGTCGCCTTCCTGCACTCGATCCCGGCGGGGATCGTCGTCGTCTCCTTCTTCGTCGTCTACCAGCAGATCGAGAACCACTTCCTGCAGCCCGTCATCTACGGCCGCACCGTGCAGCTCTCGCCGCTCGCCGTCCTGATCTCGGTGCTGGTCGGCGCAGAGCTGGCGGGCATCCTCGGCGCGCTCGCGGCGATCCCGGTTGCCGGCGCGCTGCAGGTGATCGTGCGCGACCAGCTCGCGGCGCGGCGCGGCGTCGTCCTGCCGCCGGAGACGGCGGTGACCGAGGCGGCGCCCCGGCCCGAGCCTGGCTGACCGGGGTAGGTCCGCCGGCCGGCGAAGATGCGTCGATCGGCCGATGTGCCTCCTCCGGGCGCCTGCCGATGCTTGCCCCCGTGCCCAGGTGGCTCGGAAGGCCGGGATTGGTGGTCGCGCTGCTGGTCGTCCTCGCGGCGCCGTTCGCCGTGTCAGCGGCCGCCGCGCCCGCGCAGGCGCGGCCCGGCTTCGCGGCGGCGGCCTTCGACCGCGGCATCCTCGGGCAGCTCAATGCCGTCCGCGTCCTGCACGGCCTCGCCCCGCTCGCCCCGAACGCGGAGCTGGACGACTCGGCGGCCGCGCACAGCAGCGAGATGGGCGCGGTCGGCTACTTCGAGCATCGCTCCGCGGACGGGACGACCTTCTGGCAGCGGATCGAGCGCTGGTACGGCGACGCGGGCTACGGCTTCTGGTCGGTCGGCGAGAACCTGCTCTGGTCGTCGCCCGACGTGACGCCGGCGCAGGCGCTCGCGATGTGGATGCGGTCGCCCGAGCACCGCGCGAACATCCTCGCGCCGCGCTGGCGCGAGGTCGGCATCGCCGCCGTGCACCTCGATTCCGCGCCGGGGCTCTTCCGCGGCCTGCCGGTCACGATCGTCACCACCGACTTCGGCGTCCGGCGGTGACCGGCGGGCGCCGGGGTTACCCTTCGGGCCCGCGCCCGTAGCTCAGCGGACAGAGCGACGGCCTTCTAAGCCGTGGGTCGGAGGTTCGAATCCTCCCGGGCGCGTCATGATCGCGCCGCCGGCCGACGAGCAGCCGTTCCGCACCGATCTCGACTACTACGAGGGCCGGGCCGAGGGCATCGCGACCACGAGCGGCGTCGGCGTCGAGGAGGCGCGGCGGGAGCTCGCGCGCCGGCACGGGCTGGACGGCTGGGACGAACTGTGCCGGCGCCTGGCCGCCCTCGACAGCGGCGACTCGCCGCCGACGCCGTTCATGCTCGCGTACCGCGCCCTGGAGGCAGGGGATGCCCAGGAGCTCAGCCGGCTCCTCGACGAGCACCCCGAGCTCGTCCACGTGCGCGGCACGAACGGCAACGACCTGCTGGGGATGGCTTCCCGCCCGGAGTTCGTGCGCCTGCTGCTCGACCGCGGCGCGGATCCGAACCGCGGCAACGACTACGGCTGGACGCGGCTCCACGGGGTGGCGTACGCGAACGACCGCGCCGCGGCGGCGCTGCTCCTCGACGCCGGCGCCCGCACCGACCTCTCCGCGCGCGGGGACGGCGGCACGCCGCTCGTCGTGGCGCTGTTCTGGGGGCACCGCGAGGTCGTCGACCTGCTCGGCCGCGAGCCGCGCAACCTGCGCGTCGCCGCCGGGCTCGGCGACGTCGAGCTGATCCGGGAGCTGGCAGGCACGCCGCAGGCGGGCGCGCACCGCGGTTTCTACCGGCCGCACGGCGGGTTTCCGGCGTGGACGCCTTCCGACGATCCGCAGGAGGTGCTCGACGAGGCCCTCGTGTGGGCGGCGAAGGCCGACCGCGTCGAGGCGATCCGCGCGCTCGTCGAGCTCGGCGCGCGCGTCGAGGCCGACCCCTACCGCGGCACGGCGCTCGCATGGGCGGCCGCGAACGGCCGCGTCGCGGCGATCGACGCCCTGCTCGAGCTCGGCGCCGATCCGAACGGACGCTCCACCTTCGGCGGCCCCGACCACGGACAGGGCGCGACGGCGCTCCACCTCGCCGCGCAGGCGGGAAGGCGCCCCGCGGTCGAGCGGCTGCTGGCGGCCGGGGCGGATCCCTCGCTGCGCGACGACCTGCACGGCGGCACCGCCGCGGGGTGGGCGTCGTTCGGCGGCCACGACGAGCTCGCGGCCCTGCTCGACGCGGCGGCCTGAGCCGTCTACGCCGTTGCGAGCCGCAGCAGCGGCCGCAGCGACAGGGCCTGCACCGCGAAGGCGATTCCGAACGCGAGCGCGAACGCGGCCGCGGTGCCAGCGGCGACCAGCGTCAGCGCAAGCGCCGAGTAGAAGCAGACGAACGAGAAGAGCCCGACGAGCAGGCCGCGCAGGACGAGGATCGCGCCGGCCGGGCCTTCCAGCCGCTGCGCGAACGCGGCCAGCACGACGGAGTAGAGCGGGTACACGGCGAGCAGCCCGCTGAGGCGCGGGCCGAACGTCGTCGCGAGCGCCGTCAGCGCAAGCAGGAAGGCGGTCGCCGCCACGGCGCGGGCGGGCACGTCCCAGCGGGAGGGCAGCCGCTCCGGCGCGGCCCCGCGCGGAACGTGGGGGACGAGGGCGAGGCCGGCGACGAGCGACCCGGCCGCGGCCGTCCCGAGCGGCAGCACGACGTCGGGCCGGGCGTCGAGCGGGAGCGCTTCGAGCACGGCCGCCACCGCGGCGAAGCACGCCGAGCCGACGGCCACCGCGGCCGGCCAGCGCGCCCGGCGCGCGGTCGCCGCGTAGCCGACGCAGAACGCGACCTCGGCGATCGCGCCGCCCAGCGATCCGACCGCGCCGCGCGCGGCGAACCGGGTTCCGTGCTCGACGGCGAAGAACGCGGCGATCGGCCCCGACGTCAGCGGCAGCCCGATCAGCCATCCGGACGCGAGCCGGCCGTAGCGCCGTCCCGCGATCGTCGCGAGGACGACGATCGCCGGCGTCAGCGCCAGCTTCACGAGCAGGAGCACGCCCACCAGTTTGCATCCCCCGGCTCCGGGAAGGCTCGGTTCCGGTTCACGAGAGACGAGGAGGTCACATGGCCGAGCAGAAGCTCGCGGGAAAGACGGTCGCGATCATCGCGGCCGACATGGTGGAGCGCGTCGAGCTGGTCGAGCCGCGCAAGGCGCTCGAGGAAGCCGGCGCCAAGACGGAGCTGATCTCGCTGAAGCCCGGGAAGATCCGCTCGTTCGACCACTTCGACCCGGCCGACGAGGTCCCGGTCGACAAGGCGATCGAGGAGGTCGACGCGTCCGACTACGACGCGCTGATGATCCCCGGCGGCGTCGGCAACCCCGACCAGCTCCGCGGCGACGAGAACGTCGTGTCGTTCGTGCGCGAGTTCTTCGAGCACGGCAAGCCGGTGGCGGCGATCTGCCACGGCCCCTGGGTGCTGGTGGAGGCGGACGTCGTGCGGGGGCGCAAGGTGACGTCGTGGCCGACGCTGCAGACCGACATCCGCAACGCCGGCGGCAACTGGGTCGACGAGGAGGTCGTGGTCGACCAGGGTCTGGTCACGAGCCGCAAGCCGGACGACATCCCGGCGTTCTCGAAGAAGATGATCGAGGAGTTCTGCGAGGGCGTACACGCGAAGCAGCGCGAGAAGACGGCGTCGGCGAGCTGAGCGACGCCGCGCTCCTCGACCTCGACGGAACGCTCGTCGACGCGAACTACCAGCACGCGTTCGCCTGGTACCGCGCGTTCCGGCGTTTCGACATCGTCGTGCCGATGTGGCGGGTGCACCGCCACATCGGCATGGGCGGCGACCAGCTCGTCACGGCGGTCGCCGGCGAGGACGTCGAGCGGCGCCTCGGCGACCGCCTCCGCGACGCGTCGCGCGAGGAGTTCGCGCGGCTGCGCGACGAGTGCGTGCCGCTGGAGGGGGCGCGCGAGCTCGTGGAGGAGCTTTCACGCCGCGGCCACCGCGTCGTCCTCGCCTCGTCGTCGAACAGCGACGACCTCGAGCACTTCGTCGACCTGCTCGGCGTCCGCGACACGGTCGACGGCTGGACGACGAGCGACGACGTCGAGCGCACGAAGCCGCATCCCGACGTGGTGCACGCCGCGCTCGAGAAGGCGGGGACGCGGGATGCCGTGATGGTCGGCGACTCGCGCTGGGACGTCGAGGCGGCCGCGAACGCGGGCCTGCAGACGGTCTGCGTGATCACCGGCGGCTGGTCGGAGCAGGAGCTGCGCGACCACGGCGCCGTCGCGGTGTTCGACTCGCTCGTCGAGCTGCGCGAGTGCCTCGACTCGACGCCGCTACGATGACCGCCGCACGGTGGCAGTAGCTCAGTTGGTAGAGCCCCGGGTTGTGGTCCCGGTGGTCGTGGGTTCGAGTCCCATCTGCCACCCCTGACCGAGGGGTTCGACTACGAGCAGGCGGTGCACGAGGCGCTGGCGTCGCTGCCGGCCGAGCTGCGGGGCGCGATCTCGAACGTCGCGATCGTCGTGGAGGACGAGCCGCCGCCGGGGGAGCGGCTGCTCGGGCTCTACGAGGGCGTGCCGCTGACGAGCCGCGGCAGCGGCTACGCGGGCGTCCTGCCGGACAAGATCACGCTCTACCGCGGCCCCCTCGAGCGGCTCGCCCGCGGCGACGCGGCGCGGCTGCGAGGCGAGGTGCGTCGCGTCGTCCTGCACGAGGTCGCGCACCACTTCGGGATCAGCGACGAGCGCCTGCTCGAGCTCGACAGGTATTGATCCCGCGGGTGCCCGCGCTACGCTTTCCGCCGCTGCGGCCCCGTAGCTCAGAGGACAGAGCGGGAGCCTTCGAAGCTCCGTGCGCAGGTTCGATTCCTGCCGGGGCCACTCGGTCGTTTATCCGAACGTTTCTACGACCCGCGCCAGGGGCGAATCTGCGCGAGCTTCGACTGGCGCTTCGGCACGAGCGCTGACGCTAACGCAGGCGGAACCTTCCCCGAACGGGTGAAGGAGCCGCGTGCCGCCGGTCCTATGTTCACTCTTGAAGGAGATGAGCGGGACACACCCGCTCGATCCCTGGGATTGAGAGAAGAGGATGAAGGGCGATCGGACTGTTGACGTGCTTGCGGCTTATCGGCGGCTCCTCACTGACGGTGCATTGCGGATGCACGCGACGGACGCGACCTTCGAGCTCGTGCCGAGCTTGATGGAGAGAGCGGCAAGCGACGGCTTCGCGGCAGCGACCGAGCATCTTGTCTACGGCGACACGGAGTGGGAGACGGGAGAACTCCTCGAGCTGGTCGGTCTGACTGACACTGAGCAGTGGTCACCAGCGGCGCAGGGCTGGGAAGAGACCGTTGCACGTGCCCGAGAGCGGCTCGAGCGCGACTGGCAAACGGCGCGCACCCGAGCACGCGCAGACCACTCGGAAGCTGAGAGACGCGCACGCCTGGAACTGATCGCCGAACTGCTCGCCGACGCGGAGGAGATGGTCGATCGTCTGCACACGCCGACGCCTTCGATGCAGGGGCTCAAGCCCGGCGAGTCTCTCGTCCACCCGACCGACGAGGACTACGCGCACTGGTCGCGCGAGAGCAAGGCGGGCCGCCTACCGCCGGAGGCCTGGTACATCACGACGAAAACCCTCAGCAAGGACCTGAGCGCCTGGGTCTCGCTCGGCGGTCACGACCTGGCCGCCTGCGAAGAAGTCACCCGCATCCATTGGCGCGAGCCTGCGGAGCACAAGCACGCCCTTATCGCGGCAGCTCAACGCGAGATCGGTATCAGCGCGCCCGCGGAACGCCGGCGTCAGCCCGAGCGCTGGTTCGGCATCGGAGCGGGGCCGTTCTCCCCCTGACGCTGACGATCACGGCGGGTCGCGCTGCACCTCGAAGGAACAATTCCTTTTCCCCCCGCAGACGAGCGATTCCTGGCGGGAGTCCTTCGCAGGTTCGATTGCTGCCGGGCCACTCGCGGCTCCGCGGCTGTCAGCCGACGGGCGCCGCAGCCCGCGAGCGCCTGCCCGCGCGCGCGGCACGGAGCGCGAAGCTCGTCATCGAGCGCCCGAGCTTCTGCGCGTCGCGCACGACGGCGTCGAGCGCGTTCGCGAACCAGTCGAGGTCGTCCTCGCCGATCGTCAGCGGCGGCAGGCCCTTCACGATGTTGACGCGGTGGCCCGCCACCTGGCTGAGGATGCGGTGCTCGGTGAACAGGGGCACGACGATCAGCTGCGCGAAGATCCCCGGCTGCACGCGCTCGAGCATGCGCCAGGTCGCCGAGCGGGCGGCCGGCTCGCCGAACTCGATCGCCCACATCAGCCCGAGCCCGCGCACGTCCTTCACCACGGGGTAGCGCTCGCCGAGGACGCGTGTCCGGTCGAGCAGCAGCTCGCCGAGCCGGGCGGACCGGTCGAGCAGCCTGCGCTCGTCGAGCTCGCGCAGCGTCGCGAGGCCGGCGACGCACGCCAGGTCGTTCGGGGCGAACGTCGAGCCGTGGCTGAACGCGTTCTCGAGCGAGTCGAAGACCGCCTCGTACACGCGGTCGCTCATCAGCAGCGCGCCCACCGGCACGTAGCCGCCGGAGAGCGACTTCGCGACCGGCATCAGGTCGGGCTCGAGGCCCCAGTGCTCGCCGGCGAAGAGGCGGCCGGTGCGCCCGAAACCGGTCTGCACCTCGTCGACGCAGAACAGCGTCCCGTAGCGGCGGCACAGCTCCTGCGCGCCCTCGAGATAGCCGGCCTCCGGCAGGTGGACGCCTTTGCCGAGGATCGGCTCGACGATGAAGACCGCGACGTCCTCACGTGCGAGCTCCGCCTCGAGCGCGCCCAGGTCGTTGAACGGGACCCGCGCGATGCCGGGGAGGTACGGGCCGAAGCGGTCGGTGAACGCCGCTTCGCCGTTGACGGACAGTGAGCCGAGCGTGAGCCCGTGGAACGCGTGCTCGACGCAGACGATCCGCTGCCGGCGCGTCGCGGCGCGGCCGAGCTTCAGCGCCGCCTCGACCGACTCGGTGCCGCTCGAGGTGAAGAGCGCCTTGCCGATCGAGGCGGGCGCACGCCGCACCAGCTCTTCCGCGAGCAGCGGCGTGAGCGGGGAGACGCCCATCTGCGGCGCGCTCGGCGTCTCGAGCTCCATCGCCTCGACCAGCCACTCGCGCACGCGGGCGTTGTTGCGGCCCACGTTGAACATGCCGAAGCCGCCGAGCCAGTCGAGGTACCGGTTCCCCTCGTCGTCGAACAGGTATGCGCCCTCGGCCCGCGCCCAGCGGCGGTCGAAGCCGATCGTGCGCAGCACGCGCACCATCTGCGGGTTGACGTACTCGGAGAAGCCGTCGAGCGCGTCGATCGTGCGCGACGCCAGCAGCTCGGCGAGCTCTCCGCTCATGCACTGACTTTAGCCCCGGATACGCTTCGTCCTCCGTGCGGGCGTGGCGGAACCGGTAGACGCGCCGGCCTTAGGAGCCGGTGCTCGAGAGAGCGTGGGGGTTCGAGTCCCTCCGCCCGCATGGCCGGAAAGGTGTCCGACACCGAGGGTGTCGGACACCACTCGCTTGGCCTACGATCGCCCCATCTTCGACGGCTGCCCGCTGGACGTCTTCTCCGGCGCGGGGTCGCCGCGGGTCGCGTCCCGCCTCGCGCTCGCGAGCTATCGCGAACGTCATGCGGTTCTCCGGATGGAGGCGAACGTCGCAGGGTCCGGCGGCACGGAGAAACTCGCGAACCTGGTTCGCGACTCAGTCACGAACCAGGTTCGGCATGCAACGCCATAGCCGATTCCGCCGAAACCCGCGAACCAGGTTCGGGCATGCAAGGCCGCAGCCGATCCCGCGGACACCCGCGAACCTGGTTCGTGACTCGGTCACTGACCAAGCTCGGGTAGGCAAGGCGGCACGGAGAAACTCGCGAACCTGGTTCGCGACTCCGTCGCGAACCAGGTTCGGCATGCAACGCCATAGCCGATTCCGCCGAAACCCGCGAACCAGGTTCGGGCATGCAGGGCCGTAGCCGATCCCGCGGACACCCGCGAACCTGGTTCGTCTTCGACGAACCAGGTTCGGGCATTCACGGCAAGACCGTGAGCACCTCGTCGAGCGGCCGCCGGTCCTTCGCGGGCGGCTCGGTGACCCGCGGGCCGAGATGGATCAGCGACACGACATGCTCGTCCTCGCCCAGGCCGAGCAGGTGCCGCGGCTCCGGCTCGCGCAGCGCGGCCGGCGTGCGCCAGTAGGAGGCGAGGCCGCGCGCGGTCGCCGCGAGCAGCACCGCGTACACCGCGCACGCGACCGCGTGCAGGTCCTCCTCGTCCGTCAGCGGATCGCCGGAGAGCTTTGCCGTCGCGAGCAGGAGCGTCGGCGCGCGCTGCAGCTTCGTCGCCTCCCTGCCGCCGACCGCCGCCTCCAGCCGCGCGCGGGTCGCCGGGCCGAGCAGGCGGAAGCGCCAGGGCTGCGTCAAATGGTGGTTCGGCGCGCATCGAGCGAGGTCGAGCAGCTCGCGCACGGTCGCTTCGTCGAGCGGTTCCGCGCCGAACTGCTTGTGCGTCCGACGCGCTCGAATGGCGGTCGCCAGGTCCACCCGCGGCACGCTACCCGTCTGCTCTAATGGCCCGACCGTGCCGTCGCAGCCCGTGATCGAGCAGCTGTCGCCGGACCGCGTCCGCCTCACGGTCGACGTTCCCGCCCACGACGTGCACCACGCGGTCGAGCACGCCGCATCCGACCTCGCCGAGTCGGTCCGCATCCCCGGCTTCCGCCGCGGCAAGGTGCCGCGGCCGGTGCTGGTGAAGCGGCTCGGCAAGGAGCGTCTCTACAGCGAGGCCGTCTCCAGCCACATCGGCAGCTGGTTCTGGAACGCGGCGGCGCGCGCGCGCGTGAACCCGGTCGCGCAGCCGGACTACGAGTACGACCTGCCGACGAGCGACTCACAGGACTGGAGCTTCTCCGCGACGGTCGAGGTGCAGCCGAAGCCGACGCCCGCCGACTGGACGGCGCTCGAGGTGCCGAAGCAGGAGGCCGAGGTGCCCGAGGAGGCGGTCCAGGCCGAGCTGCAGGCGCTGCAGTTGACGGTCGCCGAGCTCGCGTCAGTCGACGGGCGGCCGGCGGCGGAGGGCGACGTCGCGGTCGTCGACCTCCTCGCGCCCGATGGCGCCGCGCAGCGCGACTTCGTCGTCGAGCTCGGCGGCGGCCGCCTGGTCGAGGAGCTCGAGAACGGCGTCCTCGGCCTCCGCGCCGGCGAGCAGCGCGACATCGCGTACGAGCTCGCGGAGGGCGGCACGCGCCGCGTCACTGTCGTGCTGAAGGAGCTCCGCGAGAAGGTGCTGCCGCCGCTCGACGACGAGCTCGCCCGCAGGGCGTCGGAGTTCGACACGCTCGCGGAGCTGCGCGCCGACGTCGAGGACGGCCTGCGCGAGCAGATCGAGGACGAGCTCGAAGGGCGGTTCCGCGCCGCGGCCGCCGACGCGCTCGTGAAGGCGACGCGGTTCACGCCTCGCGGGCCGCTCGTCGAGGCACGCACGCGCGAGCTGCTCAACGGGCTGGCGCGGTCGCTCGAGGCGCGCGGCGTCGACGCGGGCTCCTACTTCCAGCTGACAGGCCTGACGCCGGAGACGCTGGAGGGACGCCTGCGCGCGGAGGCGACGCAGTCGGTCGCGCGCGAGCTGGTGCTCGAGGCCGTCGCAGACCAGCTCGGCATCGAGGTGACCGACGACGAGATCCGCGAGGAGCTGCGCGCGGCGGGCGAGAGCGACGAGGACATCGAGGAGTTCGTCGCCGCCGGCGGCGCCGACCGCATCCGCGACGACCTGCGCCTGAAGAAGGCGCTCGACCGCGTCGCGGCGGAGGTGAAGCCGATCGCCCCCGAGCTTCACGAGGCACGTGAGAGCATCTGGACCCCGCAGCAGGAAGCGGCGGCGGAGCAGAAGATGATCTGGACACCCGGCAGCGCGAGGTAAGGAGCATCAGATGAGCCCGTTGATCCCGATGGTGGTTGAGCAGACGTCGCGCGGCGAGCGCGCGTTCGACATCTATTCGCGGCTGCTGGCCGAGCGCATCATCTTCCTCGGCACGCCGATCGACGACCAGATCGCGAACCTCGTGATCGCCCAGCTCATCCACCTCGAGTCCGAGGACCCGGACAAGGACGTCTACATGTACATCAACTCGCCGGGCGGCTCGGTCTACGCGGGTCTCGCCGTCTACGACACGATGCAGTACATCAAGCCCGACGTGAACACCACCTGCGTCGGCATCGCGATGAGCATGGGGTCGCTGCTCCTCGCGGGCGGCGCGAAAGGGAAGCGGATGGCGCTGCCGAACTCCAGGATCCTGATCCACCAGGTGTCCGGCGGGTTCCAGGGACAGGGCACCGACATCGAGATCCAGGCCCGCGAGGTGATCGGCCTCAAGCGGCGCCTGGAGGAGATCTACGCGAACCACACCGGAAAGGCCCAGGAGGAGATTTCGCGCGACATGGAGAGAGACTTCTTCATGAGCCCGCAGGAGGCGGTGGACTACGGCATCATCGACACCGTCATCACCCACCGCGAAGCAGCGCGCACGGAGGTCGCGGCCTAGCCGCGGTCTAGGCAAGGGCCCGGAATCGGGGTAAAAGGAGTCGAGGATGGCGCGGGCGAGCGAAGGAAACGAGCAGCTTCTCTGCAGCTTCTGCGGCAAGTCGCAGCGCCAGGTCAAGAAGCTGATCGCCGGCCCGGGCGTCTACATCTGCGACGAGTGCATCGATCTCTGCAACGAGATCATCGACGAGGAGCTGACGACTCCCAGCACGCTCGACCTCGACAACCTCCCGCGCCCGAAGGAGATCTACGGCGCGCTCAACGACTACGTCGTCTCGCAGGAGGAGGCCAAGCGCACCCTCTCGGTCGCCGTCTACAACCACTACAAGCGCGTCCAGATGGGCAACGACGACGGCGACGTCGAGCTGCAGAAGTCGAACATCCTGCTGCTCGGGCCGACCGGCTGCGGCAAGACGCACCTCGCGCAGACGCTCGCGCGCATCCTCAACGTCCCGTTCGCGATCGCGGACGCGACCGCGCTCACGGAGGCCGGCTACGTCGGCGAGGACGTCGAGAACATCCTGCTGAAGCTGATCCAGGCCGCCGACTTCGACATCAAGAAGGCCGAGACGGGGATCATCTACATCGACGAGGTCGACAAGATCGCGCGCAAGGCGGACAACCCGTCGATCACGCGCGACGTGTCGGGTGAGGGCGTGCAGCAGGCGCTGCTGAAGATCCTCGAGGGAACCGTGGCGTCGGTGCCGCCGCAGGGCGGACGGAAGCATCCGCACCAGGAGTTCCTGTCGATCGACACGACGAACATCCTCTTCATCTGCGGCGGCGCGTTCGCGGGCCTCGACAAGATCATCGCCAAGCGCGTCGGCAAGAACGCGGTCGGCTTCGGCCGGCAGATCTCCGCGAAGCGCGACGCCGAGAGCGCCGAGCTGCTCGCGGACGTGATGCCCGAGGACCTCCTCAACTTCGGGCTCATCCCCGAGTTCATCGGGCGCCTCCCCGTCGTCAGCGCCGTCCACCAGCTCAAGCGCGAAGACCTCGTCCAGATCCTCACGGAGCCGAAGAACGCGCTCGTCAAGCAGTACCAGCGCTTCTTCAACTACGACTCGATCGACCTCGTGTTCACCGAGGACGCGCTGTGGTCGATCGCCGACCGCGCGCTTGCGCGCGAGACCGGCGCGCGCGGCCTCCGCTCGATCATCGAGAACGCCCTGCTCGACGTCATGTTCGAGCTGCCCTCGCGCAAGGACGTCTCCAAGTGCGTGATCACGAAGGAGACGATCGAGAAGGGCCTCAAGCCGACGCTCGTCACGAGCGCCGGCAACGACGTCGAGTTCGACGAGCTTGCAGAAGAGTCGGCATGACGCGCGTCCTTAGTTCGTCGAAGACGAACTAAGGACGGGGAGTTTCGACGTGAAGCCGGGCGACACCTACGGGCCGTCGGAGTGGGTCGAGATCACGCAGGAGCGGATCGACGCGTTCGCGGACGCGACCGGCGACCACCAGTGGATCCACGTCGACCCCGAGAAGGCCGCCGAGGGGCCGTTCAAGACCACGATCGCGCACGGCTACCTGACGCTCTCGCTGCTGCCGGCCGCCTCGTACGAGGTCGTGCCGCGCCGCGGGCGGATGGGCATCAACTACGGCCTGAACCGCGTGCGCTTCCCGGCCCCGGTGCCCGTCGACTCGCGTGTGCGCGCGACCTTCGAGGTGATGTCGGTCGAGGAGCTGGAGGGCTCGGCGCAGGTGACGATGAAGGCGACGGTCGAGCGGGAGGGCGGCGAGAAGCCGGTCTGCGTCGCGGAGGTCGTGTTCCGCCATTACGACTGAGAGCACCGCCCTGGACCCGCTCTCGCGCGAGGCGCTCGCATTCGTCGAGCGGCTGCACCGGGAGCTGAACCCGGAGCGGGAGCGGCTGCTCGCCCGGCGGCACGAGCGGGAGGGGATGCGGCCGACGTTCGTCGCGGCCCCCGAGGAGTTCACGGTCGCGCCCGCGCCGCCCGATCTCCAGGACCGGCGCGTCGAGATCACCGGGCCCGTCGACCGCAAGATGATGATCAACGCGCTCAACTCGGGCGCGAAGGTCTTCATGGCGGACTTCGAGGACGCCAACTCGCCGACCTGGCAGAACGTGGTCGACGGGCAGCGCAACGTCCACGACGCGGTGCGGCGCACGATCGCGCTCGACACGGCGGAGAAGAGCTACCGCCTGAACGACGAGGTCGCGACGCTGCTGATCCGGCCGCGCGGCTGGCATCTCCTCGAGCGGCACCACACGGTGGACGGCGAGCCGGTGAGCGGCTCGCTGTTCGACTTCGGGCTGACCGTGTTCCACAACGCGCGCGAGCAGCTCGAGCGCGGAACCGGCCCCTACTTCTACCTGCCGAAGCTGGAGTCGCACGAGGAGGCGCGGCTGTGGGCGCAGGCGTTCACGATCGCCGAGGACGAGCTCGCGCTGCCGCACGGCGCGATCAAGTGCACGGTGCTGATCGAGACGATCCTCGCCGCCTTCGAGATGGACACGATCCTCTACGAGTTGCGCGACCATTCGTGCGCGCTGAACGCGGGCCGCTGGGACTACATCTTCAGCTGCATCAAGAAGACGGGTGCGCTCCTGCCGGACCGCGCGCAGGTGACGATGACGGTGCCGTTCATGCGCGCGTACACCGAGCTGCTCGTGAAGACCTGCCACGACCGCGAGGCGCACGCGATCGGCGGCATGGCCGCGTTCATCCCGTCGCGGCGCGATCCGGAGGTGAACGCGGTGGCGCTCGCCAAGGTCGCGGAGGACAAGCGGCGCGAGGCCGGCGACGGCTTCGACGGCACGTGGGTCGCGCACCCCGACCTGGTGCCGACCGCGACGGCCGAGTTCGACGCCGTTCTCGGCGACCGGCCGAACCAGGTCGGGCGCAAGCGGCCGGACGTCTCGGTGAGCGAGGACGACCTGCTCGACTTCGAGGTTCCCGGCGGTGAGATCACCGAGGAGGGGCTGCGCGTGAACGTCAGCGTCGGCGTCCGCTACCTCGACTCGTGGCTGCACGGCGTCGGCGCCGCCGCGATCGACAACCTGATGGAGGACGCCGCGACCGCCGAGATCTCGCGCGCGCAGGTCTGGTCGTGGGTGCAGGCCGGCCGGTTCGACGAGACGCGCGTGCGCGAGGAGATCTCCCGCGTCGAGGCCTCCGACGAGGCGAAGGAGGTCTTCGCCGACGTCGCGCTCTCCGTGCCGTTCAAGGAGTTCCTGACGCCGACGGCGTACGAGCGCCTGCCGTGACGCTGGAGAGGCCGAATGCGCGTCCTAAGGTCGCCGCAGGCGACCTTAGGACGGGAATCTCGTCGTGAGCATCGAGACCACCAAGGCCGACGACATCGCCGTCCTGATCGAGGAGGCGATCGTCTCCGGCGAGCTCGCGCCCGGCACGGTGCTGCGTCAGGAGCAGCTCTCGGAGCGCTTCGGCGTCTCGAGGACGCCCGTCCGGGAGGCGCTGCGGCGCCTCGCGGCGCTCGGTCTCGTCTCGTTCGTCCCCAACCGCGGCGTGCGCGTACGGACGCTGTCGCACGAGGAGCTGCGCGAGGCGTTCCTCGTCCGCGCGGAGCTGGAGGGCCTCGTGACGGAGATCGCGGCGAAGAAGCTCACCGCCGACGACCTCCGCCGGCTCGAGGAGTGCGAGCGGCGCTTCGCGCGGCTGACGAAGGAGCTCCGCTCGCGCGAGCCGGGCGGCGACCGCCGCTCGCTGATGGCGGAGTGGATGCGGGCGAACCACGCCTTCCACGACGTGCTCTACGAGGCCGCCGGCGTGCCATACGTCGAGGCGGTCGCGAAGGCGGCGCGCCGCACGCTCTCCGGCCCGGCCGTGTGGGCGCCCGTCGACGAGGAGCTCGACCGTCTCTACGACCGCAACCAGGCCGAGCACGCGGCGATCCGGCAGGCGCTCGCGGCGCACTCGGTGCGCGGCGCGCGCGAGCTTGCGCGCGAGCACGTCATGCACTCCTTCGTGCTGCTGCAGACGATCCTGAAGCACGTCGGCGCCGCGAAGACCGCGCGCCGGGGCGCGTAGCGCTCAGCCGCGCTCGAGCAGCCGCGCGACGAGCTCGCCGGCGGAGCGGACGTGCGCCGCCATCTCGGCCCGCGCCCCTGCGGGGTCGCGCCGCTCGATCGCGGCGAGGATCCGATGGTGCTGCTCGACGTTCTCGGTCAGCCGGTGCGAGCTGGTGCTGAGGGCGGCCCAGGTGAGGTGGCGCGGGAAGGTCTGGTGCAGGTGCGCGATCGCGCCGAGCAGGTGGCGGTTCCCCGCCGCCTCCTGGATCACGAGGTGGAAGACGTCGTTCGCCTGCTCCCACTCGCTCTCCGCGGACCACGGCTCCGGCGGCCGGCCGCTGCGGCGTCCGTCGATCACGTCGCCGATCGCGTGGCGGAAGTGGCGTTCGGCGCCGCGCAGCCGCTCGAGCTGGTCGTCGCCAATCGCCGCGACGGCGAGCTGCGCCGCCAGCCCCTCGAGCTCGGCCCGCACCTCATACGCCTCGCGCACGTCCCGCGGGGTCGGGGCGCGCACCACCGCGCCGCGATGCGGCGCGACCTCGACGATGCCCGCCGACTGCAGCTTGCGCAGCGCCTCGCGCACCGGCGTCCGCGAGACGCCGAACTCGGTCGCGAGCGTCTCCTGTCGCAGCCGGGTGCCGCTCGCGATCTCGCCGCTCAAGACGCGCGCCTGGATCGCCGCCGCGAGCCGGTCGACCAGGCCCTGGTCGGTCGCCACGCTCACCGCGCGCCCCTCGTCGCCGCCGGCTCCCGGGCGGCAGAGCCGCCCTCCGCCGACGGCTGGCGCCGCTGGCCGCGCGATCCGGCGCTCGCGGCGCTTGGCCGTGCTTCGTGCACTGCCCTGCGCGCCGCTCGCTTGGCTCGCTTGCCAGCGGCGCCCGAGGAACGCGCGGAGGCGAGGGCTCGGCTCACCGCGAGACGAGCGCGTCCCGCACCATCCGGGCCGAGACGAGCAGGAGGAACGCGGCGAAGATCAGGCGCAGCGTCGGTCCGGGAAGCGCCAGCGCAGCGAGCGCGCCGAGCACGCCGCCCGCCGCGCCGACCGCGCCGAAGCGGAGCGCGACCGGCAGGTTGCCGACGCCCCGCCGGTGCAACACGATGCTCGCGACGATTGCGGTCGGCAGGACGACGAGCAGCGACGTCGCCTCCGCCGCGTGCTGCGACAGGCCGACGGCGAGCGTCAGGAACGGCACCATCAGCGTCCCGCCGCCGACGCCGAGCAGCCCCGCGGCGGCGCCGGTGACGACGCCGAACGCGACCAGCACTGCGTACAGACCGACGCCCGTCACCGGCGCACCAGCATCAGGACGGCGACCGCGCCGAGGAAGAGGCCGAAGACCAGCTTCAGCCGGCGGTCGTCGAGCCGCGCCAGCGCGCCGGCGCCGATGCGTGCGCCGCCGATCGAGCCGGCCGCGAGCGCGATCGCCTCCCACGGGTGCACGCGGCCCGCCACCCCGTACGTGGCGACGCTCGCGAGGCTGATCGGGATGATCGCGCCGAGCGAGGCGGCGTGCGCGTCCCGCTGGGCGTAGCCGGCCCAGAGGACGAGGAGCGGCACCATCACGATCCCGCCGCCCACCCCGAGCAGGCCGGAGAGCAGGCCGCCGCCGACGCCGATCACGGCGAGACGCGCGTCGAGCCCGAGCAGACGGGCCCCGCGCTGGACGGCGGTCGTGGGGGGCTCAGCGGGCGATCCGATAGCCGCCCGACGATAGCGGCTTTGGATCCAGTTGACAACAAACGGGATCCAATCTAGGCTCCCGTTCTCTCGGCGGGAAGCGATGCCTCGACGCCGTGCAGGCCCGTTCCATGACGCAGGGAGAGACGCCATGACTCGCTCACTGGGGCGCAGGACGCCGCTCGTCCTGGCGCTCGTCGCCCTCGCCGCGCTCGTCGCGACCGCCGTCGCCGCCGCGCGCGCCAACGCTCCGTCAGCGCCGGCGATCCGCAACGGCGGAACGCTGACGATCGGGCTCGCGGAAGAGCCCGACGCGCTCGACCCGACGCTCGCCCGCACGTTCGTCGGGCGGATGGTCTTCCTCGCGACGTGCGAGAAGCTGTACGACCTCGACTCGCACCTGAACATCGTCCCGCAGCTCGCGGCGAGCCTGCCGACGGTGTCGAAGGACAAGCTCACGTACACGATCAAGCTCCGCAGCGGGATCAAGTTCAACGACGGCACGCCGTTCAACGCGGCCGCCGTGAAGGAGTCGCTCGAGCGCGATCTGACGCTGAAGGGCTCGGTGCGTGCGAGCGAGATCTCGCCGATCAAGTCCGTCTCGACGCAGGGCTCGAACACGGTGGTGCTGCACTTGTCGTCGCCGTACTCGCCGCTCACCGCGCAGCTCGCCGACCGGTCGGGGATGGTGATGTCGCCCAAGGCGCTCGCCGCCGAGGGCACGAACTTCGCGCAGCACCCGGTCTGCGTCGGCCCGTTCATGTTCAAGGACCGCGTGGCGGGCGACCACATCACGCTCGTCAAGTCGCCGTACTACTACGCGAAGAACAAGGTGCACTTCGCCTCGATCGTCTACAAGATCATGACCGACCCGAGCGCGCGGACGCAGGCGCTGAAGGCCGGTGACATCCAGGTCGAGGACCGGATCCAGGCGACGGACGTGCCCTCCATCCAGAAGGACAAGAACTTCCAGACGATCAAGTCGGTGACGATCGGTTACCAGGGCCTGACGCTGAACATCGGCAACAAGAGCGGCGTCGGCAAGCCGTACTCGAACGTCGGCACGCCGATCGCGAAGTCGCGCGACGTCCGCGCCGCGTTCGAGGACGCGCTCGACCGGACGACGATCAACAAGGTCGTCTTCGGCGGCCTGAACCAGCCCGGGTGCTTCCCGATCGCGCCTTCGAGCGCGTGGTTCTCGGCCGTGACGAAGGGCCTGCCGTGCAACCTGCACGCGAACGACGCGGCGGCGAAGCAGCTGATCAAGGCGTCCGGCATCCCGACGCCGATCACGGTGCACCTGCTGCTCGGCGGCACCGATCCGGTCAACGCCCGGCTCGGCCAGGTGATCCAGGCGATGGAGAAGCAGGTCGGCATCAACGTGTCGATCGAGGCGACCGACTTCACGACGTCGCTGAACCGCGGCACGTCGGGCCAGTTCGACACCTACGCCGTCGGCTGGTCGGGCCGCGTCGACCCGGACGGCAACATCTACAGCTTCGTCGCGACGCCCGGGACGCTCAACTACTCGGGCTACTCGAACCCGAGGCTCGACTACATCCTGAACGGCGCCCGCAAGTCGCTGACGACGAAGTCGCGCGACACGCTCTACCACGCGGCGCTGCAGGTGATCTCGACCGACAAGCCGCTGATCTACCTGTACTACCCGGTCGACTACTTCGGCGTCTCGAAGAAGGTGACCGGCGTGCAGGCCTACGGCGACGGGCTGATCCGCGCGCAGTTCGCGGGCTACGTGAAGTAGGTGTAAATGGGCGGCTTCCTCCTCCGCAAGGCGGGAGCCGCCCTCGTCGTCGTCTTCTGCGCGAGCGTCCTCGTCTTCGTCGGCGTGCGCGCGCTGCCCGGCGATCCGGCGATCGCGCTCAGCGGCGAGAGCAACGACCCCGCCGTGCTGGCGGCGGTGCGGCACGAGTACGGGCTCGACCGTCCGCTCCCTGTGCAGTACGCGAAGTGGGTGTGGCGGGCGCTGCAGGGCAACCTCGGCCTCGACGACCGGCGGCTGCCGGTCGCCCACACGATCGTCAGCCGGATCCCGATCTCGCTCGAGCTCGCGCTCCTCTCGGTGCTCGTCGGGATGGTGATCGGCATCCCCGCGGGGGTGATCGCCGCGGTGCGGCGCGGCAAGCCCTCCGACCACGCCGCGACGACGTTCGCGCTGGTCGGGCTGTCCCTGCCGCACTTCTGGCTCGGGCTGCTGATGATCATCGTGTTCGCGGTCGACCTGCACTGGCTGCCCTCGGGCGGCTACGTCTCGTTCGGCGCGCACCCGATCTCGAACCTCGAGCACATGGCGATGCCGGCGATTGTGCTCGGGACCGGCCTGTCGGCGGTGCTGATGCGGCAGATGCGTTCGTCGATGCTGACGTCGCTCGGCGCCGACTACGTGCGCACCGCGCGCGCCAAGGGGCTCTCGGAATGGTCGGTCGTCTGCAAGCACGCGTTCCGGAACAGCCTGATCACGGTTACCACGGTCGTCGGCCTGCAGCTCGGCGCGCTCATCTCCGGCGTGGTGATCACCGAGGTGATCTTCGTCATCCCCGGCTTCGGCCATCTGACGATCGACGCGATCACCGCGCGCGACTACACGACCATCCAGGGCGTCGTGCTCGTCACCGCGACCGGCTACGTGCTCGTCAACCTGCTGGTCGACGTCGTCTACTCGCTGCTCAACCCGCGCATCCGCGTCTCGGGAGGCTCGGCGTGAGCGCCGGAGCAAAAACCCGCGTCCTTAGTTCACGGAGTGAACTAAGGACGGGAGGTTCGACGTGAGCTACGTGGACGTCGCGCCTGCGCTGAGCCCGCGCGCGCGGCGGCGGCGGATCCTGCGGCGGCGCTTCCTGCGGCGGCCGCTGGCGGTCGTCGGGCTCGTCGTGGCGCTCGTGTTCGTGCTCGGCGCGATCCTGGCGCCAGTGGTCGCACCGTACTCCGCGTCCGCGACCGACTTCTCGAGCGTGCTCGGCCCGCCGTCGTCGAACCACCTGCTCGGCACCGACGAGCTGGGGCGGGACGTCTTCTCCCGGATCGTCTGGGGATCGCGTGCCTCGATCGAAGCCGGAGTGCTGTCGGTGCTGCTCGCGATGGTCGTCGCCGTGCCGATCGGCCTCGCCGCCGGCTACTTCCGCGGCTGGATCGACACGGTGATCGCGCGGCTGACCGACGTGCTGCTCGCGTTCCCGTTCCTGATCCTCGCCGTCGGCCTCGCGGCGATTCTCGGGCCGTCGCTCTCCAACGCGACGCTCGCGCTCGGGATCGGCGCGGTCCCGGCGCTGATCCGGATCGCCCGCGGCGAGGCGCTCGCGCTGCGCGAGGAGGACTACGTGCGCGCCGCGGTCGCGAACGGCGCCGGCGAGCTGCGGATCATCGCCCGGCACGTGCTGCCGAACATGCTCTCGACGCTGATCGTGCAGGGGACGGTGCTCATCCCGACCGCGATCATCGGCGAGGCGGTGCTCTCGTACCTCGGCCTCGGCGTCCAGCCGCCGACGCCGTCGTGGGGCGTGATGCTCTCCGACGCCCAGTCGTACCTGACGCAGGCGCCGCGGCTCGCGGTCTACCCGGGCCTCGCGATCTTCCTCTGCTCGCTCTCGTTCAACCTGCTGGGCGACGGCCTGCGCGACATCCTCGACCCGAGGACGACGCGATGAGCCTGCTGCAGGTCGACGAGCTCTCGGTCCGGTTCGAGACCGACGACGGGAACGTGCACGCGGTCGACCGCCTCTCCTTCGCGCTCGAGGAGCGCGAGGTGCTGGGCGTGGTCGGGGAGTCGGGCTGCGGCAAGAGCGTCACGTTCATGTCGCTGCTCCGGCTCCTCCCGGAGACGGCGGTCGTGAGCGGTCGCGCGACGTTCGGCGGCGTCGACCTGCTCGCGGCGCCGACCCCGAGGCTGCGGCGCATCCGCGGCAAGGAGATCGCGTTCGTCTTCCAGGAGCCGATGACGTCGCTCAACCCCGCGTTCACCGTCGGCAACCAGATCGGCGAGGTGCTGCGACGTCACCTCGGCCTCGGTCGGCGCGAGGCGCGTGGGCGCGCCCGGGAGCTGCTCGACCTGGTGCGGATCCCGGCGCCCGCACGCCGCCTCGACGAGTACCCGCACCAGCTGTCCGGAGGGATGCGGCAGCGCGTGATGATCGCGATGGCGCTGGCCTGCGACCCGAAGGTGCTGATCGCGGACGAGCCGACGACCGCGCTCGACGTGACGATCCAGGCGGGCATCCTCGACCTGATGCGCGACATCCGCGAGCGGCTCGGCACGGCGATCGTGCTCATCACGCACAACCTCGGCGTCGTCGCCGACATCGCCGACCGCGTCATCGTCATGTACGCCGGCCGCAAGGCGGAGGAGGCGCCGGTGCACGAGCTGTTCGCGCGTCCGCAGCATCCGTACACGATCGGCCTGCTCGGCGCGGTGCCGCGGCCGGGCGCGTCGCGGCGGCTGCAAGAGATCCCGGGACGCGTCCCGTCGCTCGCGGAGCTGCCGTCGGCCTGCGCGTTCGCGCCGCGCTGCCCGCGCGCCGACGAGCTGACCCGGACGAACGTCCCGGAGCTGCGCGAGGTCGCGCCGGGCCATCTCGTCGCGTGCTTCCATCCGGGGCCGTCGTGAACGGCGCGCCCGTCGTCGAGGTCGAGAGCCTCGTGAAGCACTTCCCGCTGCGGGGCCTCGGGGCGCGCGGCGTGGTGCACGCGGTCGACGGCGTCTCGTTCTCGATCGCGCCGGGCGAGATGCTCGGACTGGTCGGCGAGTCGGGCAGCGGCAAGAGCACCGTCGCCGCCTGCATCATGCGGCTCCTCGAGCCGACAGAAGGGTCGATCCGTCTGCTCGGCGAGGACATCACGCATCTCTCCCGGCGGGAGCTGCGCCCGCTCCGCCGGAACATGCACATGGTGTTCCAGGACCCCTACTCCTCGCTCGACCCGCGGATGACCTGCGGCCAGATCGTGGCGGAGCCGCTCGTCGTGCAGCGGCTGCTCGACGGCCGCGGCGTCGACCGTCGCGTCGACGAGCTGTTCGACCGCGTCGGGCTGCGGGCGGAGCTGCGGCACCGGTACCCGCACGAGCTGTCGGGCGGGCAGCGCCAGCGGATCGGCCTGGCGCGGGCGCTCGCGGTGTCGCCGAAGCTGCTCGTCGCCGACGAGCCGGTGTCGGCGCTCGACGTCTCGGTGCAGGCGTCGATCCTCAACCTGCTGCGGGAGCTCCAGGAGGACCTCGGCTTCTCGTGCCTCTTCATCACGCACGACCTCGCCACCGTCGAGTACCTGTGCGACCGTGTCGCGGTGATGTACCTCGGCCAGATCGTCGAGCTGGCGCCCACGGCCGAGCTGTTCGCCTCGCCGAAGCACCCGTACACGCAGGCGCTGCTCTCGGCCGCGGTCGTCCCGGATCCGGTCGCGCAGCGCGCCCGGGTGCGGATCGTGCTCGAGGGGGACGTGCCGAGCCCGGTCGAGCCGCCGTCGGGGTGCCGCTTCCGCACGCGCTGCCCGTTCGAGCCGCGCTCGGCGCCCGCGTCGCACGAGCAGGAGCCGCCGCTGCTCGAGGTGACGCCCGGCCACCACGTCGCGTGCCACCTCGTCCGGCTCGGCGGGGAGGGACCGCGGCCGGTCGAGGCGGTCGAGGCGGCGTCGTGACGTTTACCACCCGTCCCGAGCTGCGCGGCACCTTCGGCGCCGTCGCGTCGACGCACTGGCTCGCCACGGCCGCGGGGATGGCGGTGCTCGAGCGCGGCGGGAACGCGTTCGACGCCGCCTGCGCCACGGGTTTCGTCCTGCAGGTGGTGGAGCCGCACCTGAACGGGCCGGGGGGCGACCTGCCGGCAGTCTTCTGGGCGGCCGACCGCGGCGAGCCGCTCGTGCTCTGCGCGCAGGGCGTGACGCCGCGGGCGGCGACGATCGAGCGCTTTCGCGAGCTCGGCTGCGACCTCGTCCCCGGCACCGGCCTCCTCGCCGCGTGCGTGCCGGGCGCCTTCGGCGGCTGGCTGCGCCTGCTCGCCGAGCTCGGCACGTGGCGGCTCGCCGACGTGCTCGCGTTCGCGATCGGCTACGCCGAGGACGGCTACCCCGTGGTGCCGGGGATGACCGCGACGATCGAGCGCGTCGAGGAGCTGCTGCGCGGATGGCCGGCGTCGGCCGAGCTCTACCTGCCCGCGCCGCGGCCGGGCTCGACCTTCCGCAACCGCGCGCTCGCGGCCACGTACCGCCGCATCGTCGACGAGTCGCGCGGGGGGACACGCGAGGCGGAGATCGAGCGCGCGCGCGACGTCTTCTACGAGGGCTTCGTCGCCGAGGAGATCGCGCGCTTCTGCGCCGCCGAGGGCGGATTGCTCGACGGCGACGACCTCGCGCGGTGGCGTGCGACGTTCGAGGCGCCGGCCGCGGCCGACTACCGCGGCCTGACCGTCTGCAAGACGGGGCCGTGGGGTCAGGGGCCGTCCGGCCTGCAGCAGCTCCGGCTGCTCGAGGGCTTCGACGTCGCGGAGCTCGACGAGGCGGAATTCGTCCACGTCTTCACGGAATGCGCGAAGCTCGCGTTCGCCGACCGCGATGCCTGCTACGGCGACACGGCCGAGGTGCCGCTCGAGCGGCTCTTGTCGCGCGAGTACGCGGACGAGCGCCGCGCGTTGATCGGCGACGAGGCGAGCGGCGAGCTGCGGCCGGGGCTCGGCCGGCTGCCGTCCCGCGCCGTCGCCGTCGAGGCGGCGCTCGGCGCCGGGGAGCCGACGCGCGGCGACACCGTCCACCTGGACGTCGCCGACCGCTTCGGCAACCTGGTCTCGGCGACGCCGAGCGGCGGCTGGCTGCACAGCTCGCCGACGATCCCGGCGCTCGGCTGGCCGCTCGGCACGCGCGCGCAGATGCTCTGGCTCGAGGAGGGCCTGCCGTCGTCGCTCGCGCCCGGCGTGCGGCCGCGCACCACGCTGTCGCCGGGCCTCGTGCTGCGCGATGGCGAGCCGTGGCTGGCCTACGGCACGCCGGGCGGCGACCAGCAGGAGCAGTGGGCGCTGCACGTGCTCGTCCGCCACGTCGACCGCGGCCTCGACCTGCAGGCGGCGATCGACGCGCCGGAGTGGCACACCGACCACCTGATCGCGTCGTTCTGGCCGCGCGACGTCGCGCTGCGGTCGCTCGCGGTCGAGTCGAGGTTCGGCGACGAGGTGATCGCCGACCTCCGGCGGCGGGGGCACGAGGTGACGGTCGCGCCGCCCTGGTCGCTCGGCCGCGTGAGCGCCGTTGCCCGCGAGGGCGACTTCCTGCACGCGGCCGCGAACGCGCGCGCGATGCAGGGCTACGCGATCTGCCGCTGAAACTCCCGTCCTTAGTTCACTTCGTGAACTAAGGACGCGGGTTCCCGCACTACGATGGCGCTCCGGGATGCGCGCAGGGCAGAGCATGCAGCCGCGGTACGAGCCCCACGGGGTCGAGGAGCGCTGGCAGCGGACGTGGGAGGCCGAGGGCCTGTACGCGGCCGATCCGGACCCGGCGCGCACGCCGTTCGTGGACGCGCACCCGCCGCCGAACGTGACCGGCGAGCTGCACACCGGGCACGCGCTGCAGCTCGCGCTCGGCGACACGATCGTGCGCATGAAGCGGATGCAGGGCTACAACGTCCTCTTCCAGCCCGGCTACGACCACGCCGGCATCTCGACGCAGAACGTGGTCGAGAAGGCGCTGCTCGCCGAGGGCACGTCGCGGCAGGAGCTGGGCCGCGAACGCTTCGAGGAGCGCGTGTGGGCGTGGCTCGAGGAGTACGGCGGCAAGATCCTCGAGCAGTTCCGTCGCATGGGCGCGTCGCTCGACTACCGGCGGACGCGCTTCACGATGGACGAGGCGTACGTGCGCGCCGTCATGCGCTTCTTCGTCCACCTGTACCGGCGCGGCTGGATCTACCGCGCGAACCGGATCATCAACTGGTGCCCCTACCACGAGACGTCGCTGTCCGACCTCGAGCTCGAGCACGAGGACGTCGACGACACGCTGTCGACGATCCGCTACCCGCTCGCCGACGGCGACGGTCACGTCGCGATCGCGACCGTGCGTCCCGCGACGATCCCGGCCGACGTCGCGGTCGCCGTGCACCCGGACGACGAGCGCTACGCGCACCTCGTGGGTCGCGAGGTGATCGTCCCGTGGACAGAGCGGCGCGTGCCCGTCATCGCCGACGAGCGCGTCGAGCGCGACTTCGGCACCGGTGCGCTGAAGGTGACGCCTGCGCACGATCCGCTGGACTTCGAGATCGGCCGTGCACACGGGCTCGACGAGCCGTCGTGCATCGGACCGGACGGCCGCGTCACCGCCGAGGGGCTCGAGGGACTGACGCAGGACGAGGCAGCTCGCCGGATCCTCGACTGGTGTCGCGAACGCGGGCTGCTGGAGTCGCGCGAGCCCTACCGTCACAGCGTCGCGGTCTGCGAGCGCTGCCATTCGCGGATCGAGCCACGGATCTCGCTGCAGTGGTGGTGCTCGATGGACGAGATCAAGCAGCGCCCGCTCGAGGCCCTGCACCGGCGCGAGGTGCGGTTCCATCCCGAGAGCCAGCACCGCTTCGCGATCGACTCGCTCGAGAACGCGCCCGACTGGTGCATCTCGCGCCAGATCTGGTGGGGCCACCAGATCCCGGCGTGGTACTGCCCGGAGGGACACGTGACGGTGGAGGAGACGGAGCCGGACGCGTGCGCCGAGTGCGGCTCCCGAGACCTGACGCGGGAGACCGACGTGCTCGACACGTGGTTCTCGTCGGCGCTGTGGCCGTTCGCCACGCTGGGCTGGCCCGAGGAGACCGAGGACCTCGCGTACTTCTACCCGGGCGACCTGCAGACGACCGCGCGCGAGATCATCCGCCTCTGGGAGAACCGGATGATCTTCTCCGGCGTCGAGCTGCTCGGCGAGGTCCCGTTCCGCGACGTGATCATCCACTCCACGGTGCTGGCGCCCGACGGGCGCCGCATGTCGAAGTCGCTCGGCACGGGCATCGACCCGCTCGAGCTGATCGACCGCTACGGCACCGACGCGACGCGCTACGGGCTGATGAAGAACTCGCTCACGCAGGACGTGCGTTTCTCGTACTCGGCGCTCGAGGAGGGGGCGAAGCTCGCGAACAAGCTCTGGAACGCGGCACGGCTCGTGATCACGGCGAGCGAAGGCGCGGCGCCCGCCGAGCGCCCCGCCTCGCTCGAGGAGCGCTGGATCCTCGCGCGGCTCTCGCAGACGCAGCGGCGCGTCGAGTCGCTGCTCGCCGAGTTCGACTTCGCGCACACGATGGACGAGCTCTACCACCTCACCTTCGACGACTTCTGCGACTGGTACCTCGAGGCGGTGAAGGGGCGGCTCTACGACGGCGACGCCGACGCGCGGGCGACGGCGACCGCCGCGCTCGAGCGGCTGCTCGCGCTGCTGCACCCCGCGATGCCCCACGTGACCGAGGAGATCTGGTCGTTCCTGCCGGATCGCCGCTCGCGGCTGATCGTCGCGCCGTGGCCCGAGGCGGGCTCCGAGGAGGGCGCCGACGCGCTGACGCGCGTGCAGGAGCTGGCGCAGATGTTCCGCCGCTCGGGTGTGCTGCCGCCGCTCGAGGGCGACGAGAAGCGCATCTTCGACGCGGTCGTCAAGCCGGAGCGGTCAGGCGGCGGCGCGGACGGGAACGTCGAGGCGGAGCGGGCGCGGCTGCGGGCCGAGATCGAGCGCGCCGAGAAGATGCTCGGGAACGCGCGCTTCGTGGAGCGTGCGCCGGCCGAGGTGGTGGAGGCGGAGCGCGCGAAGCTCGAGCGCTACCGCCGCGAGCTGGACGCCATCGGCGGCTGACGGCCGCGTGACACTTCTGTGACGGCGGCTGCCACCCCTGTCCGTTTCGCCGAGAACGCCTCGGTGCGGGCGCTTTCGCGGTCGTGTGGACGGCTTGGGAGGGTTTCGTGACGGCGGCTGCCGCCCTCGACCCGGTCGCGTGGCTCGAGTCGCTGTCGCCGTGGCCGACCGAGGGGTTCGGGCTCGAGCGGATGCGCGCGCTGCTCGAGCGGCTCGGCAACCCCGAGCGCGGGCTCGACGCGCTTCACGTCGTCGGCACGAAGGGCAAGTCGACCGCGGCGCGGCGGATCGCGGCGACGATCGGCGGTCTCGCGTACACCTCGCCGCACGTCGCCGGCTGGCACGAACGGCTCCACACGGATCCCGACGGCTTCGAACGCGCGCTCGCGCGCGTGCGCGCCGACGCCGAGGCGGTCGGCGCGACGCAGTTCGAGACGCTGACGGCCGCGGCGTTTGCCGACTTCGCGGTCCGCGGCGTCGAGCGCGTCGCCGTCGAGGCAGGCCTCGGCGGCAGGCTCGACGCGACGAACGTGCTCGGCGCGCGCGTCGTGCTTCTGACGAACGTCGGCCTCGAGCACACCGACGTCCTCGGCTCGACGCGCGAGGCGATCGCGGCCGAGAAGCTCGCCGTCGCCGGACCGAACGCGACGGTCGTGCTCCCCGACCGCGAGTTCGCGCACCTCGTCCCCGGCCGCGAGGTGCTCGTCGGCGGCGCGCGCGAGGCGGCGTCCGCGTTCCTCGGCACGGAGGTCGAGCTGGCGGAGGCGTCCCTGCCCGGGCGGCTCGAGATTCGGGACGGCGAGGTGCGCGACGGCGCGCACACCCCTGAGGCGGTCGAGTGGCTCCTCGAACGGCTGCCGCCGCCGCACGACTACGTCGTCGTCGCGTCGATCCTCGCGGACAAGGCCGTCGACGGCATCCTCGACCGGCTCGCCCGGGCGGGGCGTACCTTCGTCGCCACGCGTTCGACGAGCCTGCGCGCCCTGCCTCCGGACGAGCTCGCCCGCCGCGCCCGCGGCCGCTTCGAGCGGGTCGAGGAGGCTGCCGACCCGCGGGCCGCGCTCGACCGGGCCCGCCGGCTCGGGCCCCGTGTCCTCGTCACCGGCTCGCTCTACCTCCTTGCCGACCTCTCGGACGCCGACTGAAAATGCATACGATGACCCGGCCCGGTGAGCGTGTCAGCGTCTTCCTGTTCGCCCTCGCGCTCCTCGCGCTGTTCGTCGTGCTCACGTTTGCCGCCGGGTACGCGCTAGGAAGAATCCTGCTGTGACCGGGAGCGCCTTCTCGAGCGTCCACGACTTCTTCCACTCGTCGACGTGGTACGTGATCCGCAACCTCGCGATCCTGTTCGTGATCGTCTTCTGGGTCGCGACCGTCTACTGGGTGTTCAAGGACGCGCGGCGGCGGATCGGGGACAAGCTGCTCGTCGCAGTCGCGACCCTGCTCGGCGTCGTGCCGTTCATCGGGCCGCTCATCTACATGCTCTTCCGCCCGCCCGAGTACCTCGAGGACGTCCGCGAGCGCCAGCTCGAGATCCGCGCGATGGAGGAGCGGCTCGGCGGGTCGACGCACCGCTGTCCGGTCTGTCGCGCCACGGTCGACGACGACTTCCTCGTGTGCCCCGTGTGCACGACACGGCTGCGCCAGGCGTGCACGACGTGCGGCAAGCCCCTCGAGTCGGCGTGGCAGGTCTGCCCGTTCTGCGAGACGCCGATCGTCGCCGAGCCCGGCGCGATCCCGCTCGAGGCGCCGAAGCCGCGCCGCCGCACGACTCGCTCGCGCGCGCCGCGCGCGGGAACCTGAGCGGTCGGGTCGTCTAGGCTACGCGGCCGCATGGCCGTCGAGCGGACGCTGATCCTCGCGAAGCCGGACGCCGTCGCGCGCAGCCTCGCGGGCGAGATCCTCGCGCGCTTCGAGCGCCGCGGGATGAAGCTGCGCGCGGCGCGCCTCGTCACCGCGTCGCGCGAGCTCGGCGAGACGCACTACGCCGAGCATCGCGAGAAGCCGTTCTTCGGAGAGCTCGTGGACTTCATCACGTCCGGGCCGACGCTCGCGTTCGTCGTCGAGGGCGAGGGCGCGATCGCGACGAGCCGCCGGACGATCGGCGCCACGAACCCGGCCGAGGCGGATCCGGGATCGCTGCGGGGCCAGCTCGCGCTTGCGATGCCCGACAACCTCGTGCACGCGAGCGACTCGCCCGAGTCGGCCGAGCGGGAGATCGCCCTCTGGTTCCCGGATGGGCTCGCGTAGCGTCCGCGCCGCGCGCGAGGCCGAGCGAAACCGGGAGCTCTTCGACGCGAGTCGGCGTTGGAAGCTGTTTCGCGACGGAGTCGCGAACAGCTTCGAGGGTCTTCGTGACTGACGTCGTCGACGCCCTTCGGGAAGCGCGCTCGTGAGCGCGCCGCCCGCCCCGCCGCTCGTCCTCGCCTCGCGCTCGCCTCAGCGACGTGCGCTCCTCGAGCAGCTGCGCATCCCGTTCGAGGTCGTCGAGCCCGACTACGACGAGCAGCCGGGAACGGGCCCGCTCGAGCGCGCGGCTGGGAAGGCGCGGTCCGTCGTCGTCGACGAAAGGCCGGTCCTCGGCGTCGACACCGAGGTGGTGCTCGACGGCGAGCTCCTCGGCAAGCCGGCCCACGCGACCGCGGCCGAGGCGATGCTCGAGGCGCTCGGCGGCCGGACGCACGAGGTGGTCTCGGGCCTCTGCCTCCGCACGCGCGCGTGGGAGGAGCTGCACGCCGAGACGACGCTGGTCACGTTCCGGCCGCTGACGCCGCGCGATCTCGCGCACTACGTCGCGCACGGCGAGTGGGAGGGGCGCGCGGGCGGCTACGCGATCCAGGGCCTCGGCACGGCGCTCGTCGAGCGGATCGAGGGCGACTACGCGAACGTGGTCGGTCTGCCCGTGGCGCTCCTCGTCCGGCTGCTCGCGGCCCGCTTCGCCGGCGTCTACGGCTTCGGCTGATGGCGCCGGCGCGCATGCACGCGGACGAGCTCGAGATCGACGAGGCGCTCGTCCGGCGGCTGCTCGCCGAGCAGTTCCCCCGGTGGGCGGAGCTGCCGCTCTCGCGCGTCGAGCCGCAGGGAACCGTCAACGCGATCTTCCGCCTCGGGGACGAGCTCGCGGTGCGCCTGCCGCGCCTCGCCGAGTGGTCGGCCGACGACGGGGAGCTGCGGCTGCTGCCGCGCCTCGCGCCGCTCCTGCCGCTCGAGATTCCGCGCCCGCTCGCCCTCGGCGAGCCCGGCGCCGGCTACCCCTGCCGCTGGCTGGTCGTCACCTGGCTGGCCGGCGAGACGGCGCCCGTCACCGAGCTCGTCCCGGTCGAGGCGGCGCACGACCTCGCAGCCTTCGTCGCGGCGCTTCAACAGGCCGACGCCGACGGGGTCACGGCGGGTCGCGACAGGCTGGCCGAGCGCGACGCGCGCACGCGCGAGCACGTCGCGCGGCTGGGCGCGGTTGCCCTCGCCGCGTGGGAGCGCGCGCTCGCCGCGCCCTCCTGGGAGAAGCCGCCGGTCTGGCAGCACGGCGACCTCGACTGTCGCAACTGGCTCGTGCGCGACGGCCGCATCTCGGGCGTGATCGACTGGGGCTCGCCCGGCGCCGGCGACCCCGCGGCCGACGTCATGGTCGCTTGGAAGCTCCACTCCCCGGAGGCGCGCGAGTCCTTCCGCGACGCGCTCGTCGTCGACGACGACACCTGGACGCGCGCCCGCGGCTGGGTCGTCGTGCAGGCGGCGATGATCCTCGGCTACTACACGCCCGAGAACAACCCGGAGCTCTACCGCGAGGCCGAGAGCTGGCTGGAGCAGGTCCTCGTCGAGCTCGCCGAGTGAGCGCTCACGCCGCCAGCGGCATCAGCAGGTCGATCAGGTTGTGCCGCCGGTAGTCCTCGATCCACGGCCGCGCCTCGTCCGCGTCGGCGAGCGCCGCCATCTGCTCGAACGTCGGCCCGATTCGCTCGTACACCGCCGGCGGCTCGCCGCGTAGCCGCGTCCGCAGGTAGCTCCCGCCCGGAAGCGTCCAGAGCTCGAGGCCGAGCTCGTCCGGGTCGTCGCCCTCGCGCATCGCCACGCAGGCGCGGTACCAGCCCTCGTCCGCGTCGGCGGCGCCGTAGAACCGGCGCCCGCGCAGCGAGCCGACCCGCCGCTCGAGCTCCGGCCAGGCGCGCTGGATCTCCGGCAGCTCGTCGCCGACGCGCAGGCAGAGCACGGCGACGTCGTCCCGCTCGACCACCGACGTCTGAAGGTCAGCCACACCCGGAGGCTAGCGCCGTCGCCGCCTCCCCAATAGGCTCCAGAGGTGGCTGCCTGCGCCAGCTGCGGGGCGGAGAACAGGCCGGGGCGGAAGTTCTGCTCGCGCTGCGGTGCGTCGCTCGCGCGCATGTGCGCCGCGTGCGGCGCAGCGAACGATCCCGACGACGCGTTCTGCGGCGAGTGCGGCGCCGCGCTCGGCGACGCGGGCGCCGCGGCGCAGCCCGCCGCGTCCGCGGCCGAGCGCCGGCTCGTCTCCGTGCTCTTCGCCGATCTCGTCGGCTTCACGACGCTCTCCGAGGCCCGCGACGCCGAAGACGTCCGCGAGCTCCTCTCGCGCTACTTCGACACCTGCCGCCGCCTGATCGAGCTGTACGGCGGCACGGTCGAGAAGTTCATCGGCGACGCCGTGATGGCCGTCTGGGGCGCGCCGGCCGCGACCGAGGACGACGCCGAGCGGGCCGTGCGCGCCGCGCTCGATCTCGTCGCCGCGGTCTCGGCGCTCGGCGAGGAGGCGGGCGCGGACGACCTCCGTGCACGTGCGGGCGTGCTCACCGGGGAGGCAGCCGTGACCCTCGGCGCGCAGGGCCAGGGCATGGTCGCGGGCGACATCGTCAATACGGCGTCGCGGATCCAGTCGGTCGCCGAGCCGGGCAGCGTCTTCGTCGGCGAGGCGACGCGGCGCGCCACCGGCGAGACGGTCGTCTACGAGGACGCCGGCTCGTTCGCGCTCAAGGGGAAGGAGGGCGAGACGCGGCTCTGGCGCGCGCGCCGCGTCGTCTCCGGCGTGCGCGGCTCGCTCAAGTCCCAGGGGCTCGAAGCGCCCTTCGTCGGACGCGACCGCGAGCTGCGGCTGATCAAGGAGCTCTTCCACGTCTCGGCCGACGAGGGCCGCGCGCAGCTCGTCTCGGTCACCGGCATCGCGGGCATCGGCAAGTCGCGGCTGGCGTGGGAGTTCTACAAGTACTTCGACGGGATCACGCAGAGCGTCTACTGGCACCGCGGCCGCTGCCTCGCCTACGGCGAGGGTGTCGCGTACTGGGCGCTGGCCGACATGGTGCGGATGCGCTGCCGGATCGGCGAGGACGACGATCCCGCGGCCGTGCGGACGAAGCTGAAGGCGGCGCTCGCCGAGCACGTGCCGGACGACGACGAGCGGCGCTTCGTCGAGCCGCGGCTCGCCCAGCTGCTCGGCGCCGGCGAATCCGCGACCTCCGACCGGCAGGAGCTGCACGCGGCGTGGCGTCTCTTCTTCGAGCGGCTCAGCGACGTCTACCCGACCGTGCTCGTGTTCGAGGACATGCAGTGGGCCGATGCGGCGCTGCTCGACTTCGTCGAGCACCTGCTCGAATGGTCGCGCAGCCGGCCGATCTTCGTGATCACGCTGGCCCGCCCCGAGCTCGCCGAGCGGCGGCCGACCTGGGGCGCGGGTCATCGCAGCTTCACCTCGCTCTACCTCGAGCCGCTCGCGCAGCCGGCGATGGAGCAGCTCCTCGGCGGGCTCGTGCCCGACCTGCCGGAGCGGCTGCGCGCGCAGATCCTCGCCCGCGCGGAGGGTGTGCCGCTGTACGCGGTCGAGACGGTGCGGATGCTGCTCGACCGCGGCGTGCTCGTGGAGGAGGAGTCGGCGTACCGCGTGCGCGGCGAGATCGGCGAGCTCGAGGTGCCCGAGACGCTGCAGGCGCTCGTCGCGGCGCGCCTCGACGGCCTCTCGGCGGAGGAGCGGAGGCTGCTGCAGGACGCGGCCGTGCTGGGGAAGACGTTCAGCCCCGCCGCGCTCGCCGCCGTGACCGGCAGGGACGTGGGGGAGCTCGAGCCGCTGCTCGAGGGTTTGGCGCGCAAGGAGGTGCTCGGGCAGCAGAGCGATCCGCGCTCGCCGGAGCGCGGCCAGTACGGCTTCCTGCAGGACATCGTCCGCCACGTCGCGTACGAGACGCTGTCGAAGCGCGAACGGCGTGCGCGCCACCTCGCGGCCGCCGAGCACCTGGGCGCGGCGCTCGCCGAGGAGGAGGGCGCCGAGGTCGTCGCCGCGCACCTGCTCGACGCGTACCGGCTCGACCCGGACGCCGCGGACGGAGAGGAGCTGCGGGCGCGGGCGTACTCGGCGCTTCTGCGGGCGGCCGAACGTGCGGCGTCGCTCGGCGCCTCCGCCGAGGCGGGGCGGTCGTTCGAGCAGGCCGCCGAGCTGGCGACGCAGCCGGCGGATCGAGCCGAGGCGCTCGTCCGCGCGGGCGAGATGGCAACGAGGGAGGGCGCCGTCGGCGAGGCGCGCTCGCTCTTCGAACGGGCGCTGGCGCTCGCGGAACAGGCCGGCGACACCCACGTCGCCGCCCGCGCCTCCGTCTGGCTCGCGGCGGGCGATCAGGTCGCGGGGCGCCTCGCCGAGGCGATCGAGCGGATGGAGCGCGCCTATCGTGTGATCGAGGACGACGAGCCCGACCCCGACCTCGCGTTCCTGCTCTCGCGGCTCGGCACTGCGCATTTCTTCGCGGGCAACCTGGCGGAGGCCGCGGCCTGGACCGAACGCGGGCTGGACATCGCCGAGTCGCTCGCGCTCTTCGAGGTCCTCATGCCCGGCTGGATCACGAAGGCGATGGTCGTCTCGCAGGGGCGGCCGGAGGAGGCGCGCGGCCTGCTGCAGCTCGTCATCGACCGGGCGCGCGAGCACGGCTCGCACGAGCATGCGGCGAGGGCGGCGGGAAACCTGTCCGATCTCTGCTTCCGGCGCGACCGCTATGCGGAATCCCTCGCCTACCTCGAGCAGGCGCTCGTGTTCGCCCGGAGGCTCGGGATCCGCAGGCACGAGTGGTATGCGCAGGCGGAGATGACCTACGCGCTCTTCATGCTCGGCCGCTGGGACGAGTCGCTCGCCGTGCTCGCCGAGCTCCCCGAGGATCGGATCGGTCTCGACGCGCAGCTCGGGAGCGTCCTCACCGGGCCGCTCGAGATCCTGCTGCACCGGGGCGAGCTCGACGCGGCGCGCGCCCTGCTCGCGCGCCACGAGGAGATCGGCCGCTCGGACGATATGCAGGCCCAGGGGAGCTATGCGGCCGGCGCATCCGCGGTTCGCTTCGTCGAGGGCAACCTGCCCGAGGCGCTCGCGAGCGGCGAGCGCGCCTTCGCGCTGCGCGAGCTGGTCGGGGTCGACGGCCAGGACATCAAGCAGGGCTTCCTGCACGCGTCCGAGGCCGCGCTCGGGCTCGGACGGCGCGACCGGGTCGAGGACATGATCGCGGTCGTCGACGCTGCTCCGCCCGGCCTGCGTCCGCCGTACCTCTCGGCGCTCGGAACGCGCTTCCGGGCCAGGCTTGCCGGCGACGACACGTCGGCGGACGCGCTGTTTGCGGCGGCTGCGTCGCAGCTCCGGGCGCTCGAGCTGCCGTTCCACCTCGCCGTCTGCCTGCTCGAGCATGCCGAGTGGCTGGCGGCGCGCGGCCGCGGCGACGACGCGGCGCCCCTGCTCGCCGAAGCGAGCGAGACGTTCGGCCGGCTCGGCGCGGCGCCGTGGCTCGAGCGTGCGAGCTCCGTCCTGCCGGAGCGCGAGCCGGTCGCGGCCGATTAGGGGCGAAACCCGCGAACCTGGTTCGTCTTCGACGAACCAGGTTCGGGAGTCACGCATCAGCCGACGAAACCCGCGAACCTGGTTCGTCTTCGACGAACCAGGTTCGGGAGTCACGCATCAGCCGAGCGCCAGCAGCACGATCCCGCCGAAGACGAGCACCGAGCCGGCGACGCGTGTGCGGGAGACGCGCTCGGCGAGCAGGCGCCCGGCGAGCGCCGTCGCGAGCACGACGGACGACGACCGGACTGCGAGCACCGCCGCCGCCGAGCCGTGCCGGAGCGCGAGCAGGCCGAGGACGAACGAGCCGAGGTTCGCGACCCCGGCCGCGAGCACGGGCCGGCCGAGCTCGCGGCGGATCGCCCGCGCGCCGACGAGCGGCGGGTAGACGAGGCACGGCCCGGCGAGCGTCAGCACGAAGTACGGCAGCGCGCCGGCCCGGTGCACGCCGACGCGGTCGACGAGCGTGTAGGCGGCGATCGTGACGGCGATCGTCGCGGTCAGGAGCAGCGTCAGGGCGTCGCCGCTCGCGCCGACGCCGCGCACCGCGACCACGCCGACCGCGACGAGGACGACGCCGCCGACCTCGGCGGCGGAGACGCCGTGCCCGAGCGCGACGACCGCGAAGCCGAGCGTCAGCACCGGCGCGAGGCCGCGCGTGAGCGGGTACACGAACGACACCTCGCCGACGCGGTAGGCGAGCGCCAGGGCGACGACGTAGACGACCTCGAGCAGCGTCGAGGCGAGCGCCCACGGCCACACCGAGGCGTCCGCGTGCCAGAACGCGAGCGCGAACGGCAGCGCGAGCGCGACCGAGACGAGGAAGGTCGCCGCCGTCGCCGCCTGCACGTCGCGGGCCCGCCCGAGGAGGAGGTTCCAGACGGCGTGGAGCACGGCTGACCCCAGCGCGAGTGCAAGCGCTTCCAGCGCCACGCTAGAGTGAGCCGCCGGTCGGGACCATGGGCGTCTTCAATTACCTCACAGGCTTCGGCGGCCGCGACATGGCCGTCGATCTCGGCACGGCCAACACGCTCGTGTACGTCCGCGGCCGCGGGATCGTCCTCTCCGAGCCTTCGGTGGTCGCGATCGACCAGCGCTCGGGCGAGGTGCACGCCGTCGGCCTCGAGGCCAAGCGGATGCTCGGCCGCACGCCCGGCACGATCAGCGCGATCCGGCCGCTCAAGGACGGCGTCATCGCCGACTTCGACGTGACGGAGCAGATGCTGCGCCACTTCATCCAGAAGGTGCACCAGCACCGGTTCGCCCACCCGCGCGTCGTCGTGTGCGTTCCGTCGGGCGTCACGGGCGTCGAGAAGCGCGCGGTCGAGGAGGCGACGCTCTCCGCCGGCGCGCGCAAGGCCTACCTGATCGAGGAACCCATGGCGGCCGCGATCGGCGCGGGGCTGCCCGTCGCCGAGCCGACCGGAAACATGATCGTGGACATCGGCGGCGGCACGACCGAGGTCGCGATCATCTCGCTCGGCGGCATCGTCGTCTCGCAGTCGCTGCGCGTCGGCGGCGACGAGATGGACGAGGCGATCATCAACCACATCAAGCGCGAGTACAAGCTGCTGATCGGTCAGCAGACGGCCGAGGAGATCAAGCTCGAGGTCGGGTCGGCGCACGCGATGAAGGAAGAGGTGCAGGCCGAGGTGCGCGGCCGCGACATGCTCACCGGCCTGCCGAAGACGGTCATCCTCTCGAGCGAGGAGGTGCGGCACGCGCTCGAGGAGCCGGTGAACCAGATCGTCGACGCGATCAAGTCGACGCTCGACAAGACGCCGCCCGAGCTTGCCGCCGACATCATGGACCGCGGCATCGTGCTCGCCGGCGGCGGCGCGCTCCTGCAGGGGCTCGACGAGCGCCTCCGCCGCGAGACGCACATGCCGGTGCACCTCGCCGAGTCGCCGCTGACGTGCGTCGCCGTCGGCTCCGGCCGCAGCCTCGAGGAGTTCGACGCGATCCACAGAAGCGCCCGCGCCCGCTCGCGCAACGGCCGCCCGCGGTAGCGATCGGAAAGCAGTTCAGGCGTGCTCGGTCGCGAGCCGCACGCCGAGTGCCAGGAGGACGGCCCCGGTGACGCGGTCGAGAGCCCGCCGCACGCCGTCGCGGGCCAATACGCGGCGCAGCCTCGACACCGTCACGGCGTAGACACTCAGCCATCCGAAGGTCATCACGCAGAAGATCGCGCCCAGGCCGGCCGCGGCCGCGAACGACCGGCCGAACTGCGGGAGCAGGCCGAGAAAGAAGACCAGCATCTTGGGATTCGCCAGGTTGCTCACGAGACCCTGGAGGTAGGGAGCGCAAAGAGGGGCCGGAAGGCGAAGGGGCTGCATGCCGCCGCTACCCCGTGACACGAGCGCTCTCGCCCCGAGGTACACGAGGTACGCCGCACCCGCGAACCGGAGCGCGACGAACGCGTCGTGCGAGGAGCGGAGCGCAGCGGCGACACCCGCCGCGGTGCAGAGCGCCCACACGGCCTGACCGCTCGCCACGCCCGCGGCAGTGCAGAAACCTCCGCGGCGGCCGCGCACGAGGCTGTTGCGAATCGTCAGCGCCGTATCCGGTCCGGGCGTGACGATCACCAGAGCCGCGATCGGCACGAATGCGACGAGCCGTTCCACCGTCACCATCTTCTCAGCGGCCCGTCCGAGGGAGCGAGACTCGCGTCCTTGGTTCGTCGCGGAGCGACGAACCAAGGACGGGCATTTCCGGGGGTGCCGCTAAACTCTCTTCCGCCTGTGCCTCGCAACCGGACCGTCCGCCTCGCGGTCCTGGGCTCCTCCGTCCAGAAGGCCGCGGCCTCCGGATATCCCTCGAGTCGCTCCAGCGCGTTGCGGCGCCGGATCGTCGTGGGCGGTCTCGTGCTGCTCTCGCTCGTCCTGATCACGGTCTCCTTCCGCTCGAGCGCGCTCGACGGCGTCCAGGGAGCGGGGGCGTCGGTGCTCCGGCCCTTCGAGATCGCCGCCGACCGCGTGGCGCGCCCGTTCCGCGACACGATCGGCTGGGTCCACGGCCTCGTGAACGCGAAGTCGGAGAACGCGAGGCTGCGCCGGCAGAACGCGGAGCTCCGCCAGCAGGCGATTCACGACCAGCTCGCCGTCAGCGAGAACGCCCAGCTGAAGCGCCAGCTGCACTTCAAGGGCCCGCCGTCGATCGCCGACTTCGACCGCATCTCGACCGAGGTGCTGACGAACCCGCAGAGCCCGATCGACCAGAGCGTCACGATCGCCGCCGGGTCGTCGAGCGGGATCGGCGCGAACGACGTCGTCCTCTCGCCGTCGGGCGCGCTCGTCGGCATCGTCGACAAGGCGCAGCGCGACCAGTCGCGCGTCACGCTGCTCACCGACGAGTCGAGCTCGGTGACCGCGAAGGACCTGTCCACGCCGACCGCGATCGGCGAGGTGCACCCGGGCGGGGGAGGCGGCGTGCTCGTGCTCGACCAGGTGCCGAAGTCGAAGTACGTCGGCGTCGGCGACACGATCATCACCGCCGGCACCCTCGGCAAGGGCGCGCTGCCGTCGATCTTCCCGGGCGGGATCCTCGTCGGCACGGTGACGAGCGAGAGCGACACCGACGTGAACCCGTTCAAGACGATCCAGGTGCAGCCGGCCGTCGACTTCTCGTCGCTGCAGTCCGTCACCGTCCTCGTGCCGCGCCGCTGATGGAGAGCCTGAAGGCAGCGATCGTCCTCTTCGTCGCCGCGCTGCTGCAGCTGTCGATCCTCACCGAGTACCCGCCGTTCAGGACCGGGAGCGTCGTGCTCGTCGTCCTGCTCGCGCTCGCGCTGCTGCGTGGCTCGGTGTTCGGCGCCGTCGCGGGGTTCGGCGCGGGCCTGTTGATCGACGTGGCGACGCTCGGCACGCTCGGCGTCACGTCGCTCCTGCTCACGCTCTCCGGCTTCTGGATCGGCCGCTACGGCGAGACGACCGCGCGCGACCGCATCCACGCGCCGTTCCTGTCGGTCGCGGTCGTCACCGTGCTCTACGCGTTCGGCCAGCTCGTGCTGCAGTTCGTGCTCGGCGAGCCGGCGCCGGCCGGGCTCGTGGCCCGCGAGCTGCCGCTCGGGCTCGTGCTGAACCTGGTGCTGACGCTGCCGGTGTACGCGCTCGTGCGGCGGCTGTTCGCGCCGGCCGAGCTCGCGGAGCGCGTGCGCGAGGTGCGGCTGCTTGGTTAGCCACTCCGGCACCCCCGGCGCGCCGCGGCGCTTCCTGCCGCCGGACCCGCGCGTCGAAGAGCCGTACCTGCTCACGCCGCAGCTCGCGCTGCGCGTCGCGATCCTCGCCTTCCTCGCGCTCGCGATCTTCGCGGTGCTGTTCGTGCGGCTGTGGGCCCTGCAGATCCTCTCGGGGCAGCGCTACCTCGCGCAGGCGAACGACAACCGCGTCCGCACGCTGCGCATCGACGCGCCGCGCGGCGCGATCCTCGACCGCAGCGGGCACGTGCTCGTCAGCAACGTCGTCGGCGAGCGGGTGGAGCTGTGGCCCGCCGACCTGCCGAAGACGTGGCCGGCGGAGCTGCGCGAGCTGCGCGCGCTCCAGCACGTCACGGGCGTCCCGGTGCGGGACATGCTCAGGTGGATGAACCAGCACGGCGACGACCCGCTGACGCCGGTCGTCATCCAGACCGGCCTGCACCCGGACCAGGTCTTCTACCTCTCGGAGCGCCGCGCAGAGTTCCCGGGCGTGCAGCTGGCGAAGAGCTGGCTGCGGAGCTATCCGCACCGCTCCCTCGCGGCGCAGGTGCTCGGCTACGTCGGGCAGATCTCCCCATCGGAGTACAAGCGGCTCGAGTCGCAGGGCTACCAGCCGACCGACTCGATCGGGCAGGCGGGGGTCGAGCTGAACTACGACAGCTATCTCCGCGGTCACGACGGGACGGCGCAGCTGACGGTCGACTCGCGCGGCCGGCCGAAGAGCGCCGCGAAGATGGAGGTGCTACCCCGGTCGGGCGACGCGTTGCGGCTCACGCTCGACCTCGGCCTGCAGCGCGCGGCCGAGCATGCGCTGCGGTACGGCGTCCAGCTGGCACGGCTCGACGGCGAGGCGTACGCGGACGGCGGCGCGATCGTCGCGCTCGACCCGCGCGACGGGTCGGTGCTCGCGATGGCGTCGTACCCGACGTACCAGCCGTCGATCTTCGTCGGCCGCCCGAACGCGAAGAAGCTCGCGCCGCTCCTGAACGAGAAGGTCGCCGAGCACGACAACCACCCGGGCCTCAACCGCGCGATCGACGCGGCCTACCCGCCCGGCTCGACGTTCAAGCCGGTGACCGCGCTGGCCGCGATGCAGGAGCACCTGCTGTCGCCGGACGAGGAGATCCCGTGCACGCCCACCTTCACGGCCTACAAGCAGGTGTTCCACAACTGGACGCCGCTGATCGACACGCGCATGGATCTCGAGTCGGCGCTCGCCGAGTCGTGCGACACGTACTTCTACGAGCTCGGCCGCCGCTTCTACGTCCTGCCGCCCGACCGCGGCCACCCGCTGCAGCTGTGGGCGAACCGCTTCGGGCTCGGCGAGCCGACGGGCATCGACCTCTCGCCCGAGTCGGACGGGCTCATCCCGACCCCCGAGTGGCGGCGCCGGAACTACAAGACCGAGATCGACCGCACGTGGAAGCCGGGCTACTCGATCCAGCTCGCGATCGGGCAGGGCCAGGTGACGGTGACGCCGCTGCAGATGGCGAGGCTGTACGCGATGATCGCGAACGGCGGCAAGCTCGTCACGCCGCACGTCGCCGAGGACGTCGAGCAGACGGGCTCGAACGGGCAGCCCGAGCGGGTGCTGCGCCGCTTCGGCGGACAGCTGCCGGAGTCCACGGGCGTCGACCCGACCGCGCTCCGCTACGTGCAGCAGGGCCTCTACCAGGCGACGCACTCGACGCTCGGCACCTCCTCGGGCGTCTTCGGCAGCTTTCCGGTGCCGATCGCCGGCAAGACGGGAAGCGCGGAGAAGCTCGTCTCGATGCCCGGCTACCCGAACCCGCTCAACCTGACGCAGTCGTGGTGGTGCGGCTACGGTCCGTTCGACGCGCCGACGATCGTCGTCTGCGCCGTGATCGAGAACGGCGGTCACGGCGGCGTCGCGGCGGCCCCGGCGGCCTTGAAGGTGTTCGAGCAGTACTTCCACGAGACGGCGCCGACGACGGTGCACGCGAGCGACTGATGGCGATCGAGGCAGTCGACACCAGGCGCGGGCTGCGGCCGGCGCGCGAGGCGGAGGCGACGAGGGTCGGCCTGCTGCGGCGGCTCGACTGGGTGCTGCTCGTCGCCGTTCTCGCGACCGCCGCGTACGGGCTGTGGGCGATCAACGGGATCACGCTGCACGACAGCGGCGGATCGGCGCTGAGTCGCCAGCTGCTGTATGCGATCGCGGGCGCGGTCGTGTTCGTCGGCGCGCTGTTCGTCGATCCCGATGTCTACCGGCGGCTGCGCCGCCCGATCTACGTCGGCACGACCGGCGTGATGCTGTTCGTCCTCGCCGCGGGCGCCGCCAGCCGCGGGTCGAAGCGCTGGATCGACGTCGGCTTCTTCACCTTCCAGCCGTCCGAGTTCGGCAAGGTGCTGTTCATCCTCGTGCTCGCGGCGGTGCTCGCCGACCGCACGCGCGCCGCGAGCGACCCGCGGACGGCGCTGCGGGCGATCGGGTACGGCGCGATCCCGATCGCGCTCGTCTTCCTGCAGCCCGACATCGGCACCGCGCTCGTCTACACCGCCGGCCTCGCCGCGGTGCTCTTCGTCGCCGGTGTGCGGTGGTCGCACCTCGCGGTGCTCGGAACGGTCGCGATCGCCGCCGTCCTCGCCGTGCTCTGGCTGCTCCCGGCGGCCGGCGTCAACGTGCTGAAGCCGTACCAGGCGCAGCGGCTCACCGGCTTCACGCATCCCTCGAGCGACCCGCGCGGCGCGACGTACAACCTGCGCCAGTCGATCACAGCGGTCGGCGCCGGCGGGTTGCGCGGTCGCGGCATTCTCGGCGCGACGCAGACGCGGCTCGACTACCTGCCCGAGCACGCGACCGACTTCGCGTTCGCCTCGCTCGCCGAGGAACGCGGCTTCTTCGGCGTCTCGATTCTGCTCCTGCTGTACCTGCTCGTCGTCTGGCGAGCGCTGAAGATCGTCGCCGGTGCGCGCGACCTCTACTGCGCGGTGGTCGCCGGCGGGATCGCGTTCATGTTCCTGTTCCAGGTCTTCGTGAACAGCGCGATGACGATGGGCATCGCGCCCATCACGGGCATCCCGCTCCCGTTCGTCTCGGTCGGCGGTTCGTCGATGATCACCAACTTCCTCGCGATGGGGATCCTCCAGGCGATCCACATGCGGCGCGGATTCCGGCGGCGTTAATTGGCGAAGCGCAAGGCCAAGCTCGGGCCGCTGGCGGTGCTCGGACTCCTGCGCGAGGCGCGAACGGGCGCGGGCGACCGGCGGCCGCTCGCGGTCGCCGGCGCGCGCGAGCTGGTGCCGCTCCTCGCGCGCGACCTGCGCGCGGGAGGCGATCCCTCGGCGGTCGTCGAGGACACCGTCGACGGCGCCGCGGCCGTCGTGTGGGTCGGCAAGGCCGACGAGCAGGCGCTGCGCCGGGCGGCGCGCGCGGGCACGCCGGTCGTCGCGGTCAGCGACGACGAGACGCTGCCGTACGTGCTCGAGAGCGACATCGTGCGCGTGCCGCGGGGCCGCGGCTTCCCGCTCGACGAGATCGGCGCCGCGGTCGCGCGGCGGCTGGGCGAGAGCGGCGTCGCGCTCGCCGCGCGGCTGCCGGTCCTGCGGCCGCCCGTCTGCGACGCGCTGATCGCCTCCGCTGCGAGGCGAAACGCGCTCGTCGCCGCCGCCGTCTTCATCCCGGGGGTCGACATGCCGGTGCTGACGCTGAACCAGGCGCGGCTGGTGCTGCGCATCGCGCTCGCGCACGGCCAGACGGTCGACGCCGCGCGCCTGCCGGAGCTGCTCGGCGTGCTCGGCGCGGGCTTCGGCTTCCGCGCCGCGGCGCGCGAGCTTCTCGACACGGTGCCCGTCGCGGGCTGGGCGCTGAAGGGCGCCGTCGCGTACGCCGGCACGCGCGCGATCGGCGAGGCGGCGGTGCGCTACTTCGCCGCGCGCGCGGCGACCTGAAGACTCGAACGTCGAAACTGTTTCGTGGACATGTCCACGAAACAGTTTCCGTCGATCGGTCTGTCCGCCCGGGGTCCTACCCTCGGTGCATCCGAGTGGAGGTGATTCCGATGGCGCTGACCGGCAACCAGGAGGCTCACGAGCTGCTTCAGATCGAGGAGGCCGACGCGTGGTTCGAGTACCACGAGGCGACGCACGGCCAGACCGAGACGCGCTACGCGGAGATCGAGCCCTGGGCCTGGGCGCGCCTGCAGCAGCGGCTGCGCGCGATCGGCGCCCGGCGCGCGCGGCTGCGGCCCGCCGCCGCCGAGGCCGCCTGAGGGGCCCGCTGCTACCCTGACCCGAGGCCTATGCCAAGGCTTTTCCCGACCATCCGTGACGCGCGCCCGCCGGTGCCCTCCGGCGCCGCGAGGCTGCGCGCTCGCCCCAGCGAGGAGAATTCGCTTGCCGCTTCCCTGGTTCCGACGCAGGAGGGATCAGAAGCAGGCGCCGTCGACGGCCGCCGCTTCCGTCCCCGCACCTGAGACCGACGACATCCCCGAGGCCGCGCCCGAGCCGGCCGCCGGGGACGAGACGACAGACACCACCTCGGGCACGACGGCGCGCAAGCGACGCCGCGGCACACGCGGCGGGCGCAACCGCCGCAAGAAGGCCGAGCCGGCGGCCGCGGACGCAGCCGCAGACGGCGCCCCGGCCGACGCCGAGGACCGCAAGCCGGAGAAGGCCGAGCGCAAGGGGTCGACGCGGTCCCAGCCGCGGCGGCGCCAGGCGCCGAAGCGCGCGCCGCTGCCGAAGGCGAAGCGCGAGCTGCTCGTCTCCGTCGACGCGGGCGAGAAGCGGGTGGCCGTGCTGGAGGACGACCGCGTCGCCGAGGTCTACCTGGAGCGGCCGGAGCGCCGCTCGATCGCCGGCAACATCTACCTCGGCGTCGTCGACAACGTCCTGCCCGGCATGGAGGCGGCGTTCGTCGAGATCGGGCTCGAGAAGAACGGCTTCCTGTACGTCGACGAGATCGTCGGCCCCGAGCTCGAGGGGCGGAAGGGCGCGCGGAAGATCCAGGATCTGATCCAGCGGGGCCAGAACGTCCTCGTGCAGTCCGTCAAGGACCCGATGAAGACGAAGGGTGCGCGGCTCACGACCGAGATCTCGCTGCCCGGCCGCTTCGTCGTCTACGTCCCGCACGGCGAGGGCCTCGGCGTGTCGCGCCGGCTCGAGGACGAGGAGCGCAACCGGCTGAAGGCGATCCTCAAGGAGTGCGCGCCGAAGAACGGCGGCGTGATCGTCCGCACCGCCGCCGAGGGCGCGTCGGCCGAGGACGTCGCGCGCGACCTCGACTTCCTGCAGCGCCTGTGGAAGACGATCGAGGCGCGCGCGAAGACCGCGACCGCGCCGGCGCTCATCTACCAGGAGGCGGAGCTGCCGCTGCGCGTGGTGCGCGACCTCTTCACCGGCGACTTCGAGCGGCTGCTCGTCGACCACGACCGGACGCACAAGCGCATCGTCGGCTACCTGAAGAAGACCTCGCCGCACATGGTCGAGCGCGTCGCGCGCTACCGCGAACGCGAGCCTCTGATGGAGGCGTTCGGCGTCGAGCAGGAGATCCGCTCGACGATCAGCAGGCGCGTCGACCTGCCGTCCGGGGGCTACCTCGTCTTCGACTACGCGGAGGCGTTCACCGTCATCGACGTCAACACCGGCCGCTTCGTCGGCTCGCGGTCGAAGAAGTCCGGCGCGCGGCTCGAGGACACGATCACGAAGAACAACCTCGAGGCCGTGAAGGAGGTCGTGCGGCAGCTCCGGCTGCGCGACATCGGCGGGATCATCGTCATCGACTTCATCGACATGGCGAACCCGAAGAACCGCGCCACGGTCGAGGAGGCGCTGCGCACGGAGCTCGAGCGCGACCGGACGAAGACCTACGTCGTCGAGATCTCGCCGCTCGGCCTCGTCGAGATGACACGCCAGAACGTCACCGACGGGCCGCGCGAGGTGATGACCAAGAAGTGCCCGACGTGCGGCGGCGACGGCATCGTGATCTCCGAGCACACGGCCGCGGTCGACGTCGAGCGGCGGCTGCGCGCGCTCGTGACGCCGGGCTCGCGTGCGAAGGCGTTCAAGGTCGAGGTGGCGGCGCGCGTGGCGTGGCTGATCGCCGGGCCGGGCGGCTCCCGCCTCCACGAGCTCGAGGAGACCACGCGCCGCCGGTTCATCCTGGTCGGCAAGGAGGGTGAGCACCTCGACCACTTCCGCGTGCTCGAGCAGGGGACGCTCGAGAAGGTCGCGCCGGCGCTGCCGCTCGAGGTGGGGCAGGAGGTCGACCTGAAGCTCGGCGAGGTCGGCCTGCACGATCCGGAGGCCGGCGTCGGCAGGCTCGACTCGATCGAGGTCGCCGTCGGCGGCGCAGCCAGGCTCGTCGGCAAGAAGGTGAAGGCGCGGGTCGTGGCGGTCGGCGAGGGCGTCGCGTGGGCGGAGCTGCTCGCGCCCGTTGACCGGGTGCAGGAGCCGCTGACCGCGGAGGCCGAGGCGGAGCGCCCGACCCGCACGCGCCGGGCCGCCGCCAAGGCGCCCGAGGAGGACGAGGCGCCGGGCGAGGCCGAGGCGGACGAGGAGCTCGACGTCGAGGCCGAGGAGGCGGACGGCGAGCAGGCGGCGAAGAAGAAGCGGACGCGGCGCGGCTCGCGCGGCGGCCGCAACCGGCGCAAGAAGGCGACGGCGGCCTCCGCGAACGGCGCGGCTCCGGAGGAGCCGGCGCCCGAGACGGCGGCCTCCGACGGCGACGACGGCGCGGCCCCGGCCGAGGGGCCGGTCATCCACCTTCCGGATCGCGATCTCGACGACGCCGAGCCCGAGGCCGCTCCGAAGAAGAAGACGCGGCGCGGTTCCCGCGGCGGGCGCAACCGGCGCAAGAAGACGGCGGCGACGGCGGCCGCGGGCGCGACCGCGGTGGAGGCGCCCCCCGAGCAAGAGGACGAGGTCGCCGAGGCCGCTTCGGACGGGGCCGGCGCCGACGGCGGCGACGGCGACTGGGAGTACACCCCGATGTCCCAGTGGGACATCGACGACAACTAGGCCGGATCGCTACACTTGGCGGCGCTTCGCGGGCGAACCGCCCGCGATTTTCCACGTCTGGAGTGCGTTCGTGAACGGCTACGCGATCATCCGTCTCGGCGGCAAGCAGTACCGCGTCCGCGAGGGCGAGACGCTCGTCGTCGACCGCGTCAAGGCCGACGTGGGGGCGAGCTTCTCGCCCGAGGTGCTGCTCGGGGACGGATCCCCCGTCACCGCCTGGGTCGTCGCACACGAGCGGGGGCCGAAGATCCGCATCGGCAAGTACCGCCGGCGCACCGGCTACCGGCGCCACACCGGCTTCCGCGCGGCGACGTCGCGCATCGAGATCTCGCTCGGCGGCGCGCGGCGGGCGCCCGCGAGGCGCGCCGAGAAGCCCGACCAGCCGAGGGCGGAGGAGCACGTCAAGGGCATGCCGAGGGGCTACGAGGAGATGACGGTCGCGCAGATCTCGGAGGGCGCGAGGACGTGGAACCGGCCGATGCTCGAGGCGGCGCTCGAGTACGAGCGCGCGCACGCCGCGCGCAAGGGCGCGATCTCGGCGCTCGAGTCGGCGTTGAAGGCGAAGGAGGACTGAGCAGGTCATGGCGCACAAGAAGGGGCTCGGCTCGTCGAAGAACGGGCGCGACTCGAACCCGCAGTACCTCGGCGTGAAGATCTTCGACGGCCAGCAGGTGCAGCCCGGGAACATCATCGTGCGGCAGCGCGGCACGCGCTTCCGCCCGGGCGCCGGCACCGAGATCGGCCGCGACGACACGATCTTCGCGACGAAGGCGGGGACCGTCTCGTTCCGCACGAGCGGCGAGCGCCGGACGATCTCCGTCGTCTAAGGGGCGTGCCTGACACGTAACGGTGCCAGGCACCGTGTCGGATGTTCAACGACCGCGCGCGCATCCACGTCGTCGCCGGCAAGGGCGGCGACGGCGGGCTGAGCTTCCGCCGCGAGAAGTACGTCCCGAAGGGCGGCCCCGACGGCGGCGACGGCGGTGACGGCGGCGACGTGATCCTCGTCGCCGATCCGGCCCTGCGCGACCTGTCGGCGCTCCAGCGGCGGCGCTGGATCGCCGCGGCGAAGGGCGAGAACGGCCGTGGCGCGCGCAAGCACGGCGCGCGCGGCGCCGACGCCGTGCTGCACGTTCCCGTCGGGACCCAGGTGCTCGCCGACGGTGCGGTCGTCGCCGACCTCGCGCACGCGGGCGCGCGCGTCGTGCTGGCGCGCGGCGGCCGCGGCGGTCGCGGGAACGCACGCTTCGTCTCCTCGACGCGGCAGGTGCCGCGCTTCGCCGAGGTCGGGCCCCCCGGGGAAGAGCGCGACGTCGAGCTGCACCTGAAGCTCCTCGCCGACGCGGCCCTGGTCGGGCTGCCGAACGCCGGGAAGTCATCGCTTCTCGCCCGTGTCTCGAACGCGCGGCCGAAGGTCGCGGACTACCCGTTCACGACGCTGCAGCCGGTGCTCGGCACCGTCGAGGCGCCGGACGGACGGCAGCTCGTGGTCGCGGATGTGCCCGGTCTCATCGAGGGCGCGAGCGAGGGGGTCGGGCTCGGCCATGAGTTCCTGGCGCACCTCGAGCGTGCCCGGACGCTCGTGCACGTGATCGACGCCTCGCGCCCTGCGGACGAGCAGTGGCGGACGATCGACGCGGAGCTCGAGGCGTACGGCGCCGGCCTCGGCGAGCTGCCGCAGATCGTCGTGCTCAACAAGATCGACCTCGAGCCCGAGCCGGCGTTCGACGTCGAGGACGAGCGGATCGCGGCGCTGTTTCGCGTGTCCTGTGCGACGGGCGCCGGGATCGACGACTTCCGGCGGCGGCTGTTCGCGCTCGTGCCCGAGCCGGAGGCGGAGCAGCCGGCCGCCGAGGGCGAGCTCGCCGACTACCTCGTCTACCGCCCCCAGCCCACGCCGCGGCCGTGGCGGCTGCTGCGCACCGACTCCGGGTTCCGCGTGGTCGGCGATCCGCCGGCCGCCGAGCTCGAGCGCGCGCTCCGCGCCGCCGGCGCGAAGGCGGGAGTCACCGTCGAGGTCGGCGGCGAGGAGCTGGAGCTCGCGTAGTGCTCGGCCTCTTCGGCGGCGCCTTCGACCCGCCGCACCGCGGACACGTCGAGCTCGCGCGGCAGGCCAAGCAGCAGCTCGGGTTGACGCGCCTCGTGGTCGTGGTCGCGGCGCGACCCGGGCACAAGGACGTGGCGACGCCGGCGGCCGTGCGGTTGCGCCTCGCACGCGCCGCGTTCCCCGACGACGACGTGATCCTCGACGAGCACGCGCGCACGATCGACACGCTCGAGGCGCACCCCGAGTGGCACGACCCGGTGTTCCTGATCGGCGCCGACGAGTTCTGCGACTTCCCTTCCTGGAAGCGCCCCGCCGAGGTGCTCTCGCGAGCCCGACTTGCCGTCGCGACGCGCCCAGGCTTTCCGCGCGAACGGCTCGAGGCGGTGCTCGCGCGGCTGTCCCAGCCCGACCGGGTGCTCTTCTTCGACCTCGACCCGATGCCGGTCGCGTCGCGCGATCTTCGCGCCCGGCTCGAGGCGGGTGCGGACGTCGGCGACGAGGTGCCTGCCGCGGTGCGCGAGATCATCCGGCGCGAGAGGCTTTACCGCGCCTGAGCAGGGGTACAATCGACCCGCTTGAGCCCGATCGAACAGGCACGCCGCATCGCGGCGCTCGTCCAGGACAAGCTCGCGCGCGACGTCGTCATCCTCGACATGCGGCCCGTGTGCACGTACACCGACTACTTCGTCGTGTGCACCGGCGGGAACCCGCGGCAGACGGCGGCGATCTGGGACGAGGTGCACGACCGCCTGAAGCGCGAGAACGGGCTGCTTCCGCGCTCGGTCGAGGGCACGACGCAGGGGACGTGGATCATCGCCGACTACCTCGACGTCGTCCTCCACGTCTTCACGCCCGACGCGCGGGACTTCTACCGGCTCGAGGAGCTGTGGGACGACGTCCCGCACGAGTCGGTAGGCGCGGCCATGGGCTGAAACTGTTTCGATCGGGACGATCGAAACAGTTTCCGTTCGCCGCGTCGTCCAAAGCGGACGTGTCTTCTGGTATGACAACGATCCGGCCGACGCCGCCGGAACCGTGGCTGCGGCCATGCTCACCACGAACCCGAAGGGAACGCTCGCGGAGGCCGAGATCGCGGCGGCTGCGATCGAGGCCGGCATCGGCGTCGCCAGCGTCGTTACGTTGCGCCTCGCCCGGTCGAGGAGCAACCAGCTGCTGGGCATCCGCTGGGCTCGCGATTACGAGTTCAGGGCTACACTGAGGCGGCTCGCGGGCCCATAGCTCAGTTGGGAGAGCGCCGCGATGGCATCGCGGAGGTCGCCGGTTCGAGCCCGGCTGGGTCCATCACGCAACGCGGCGAATCGCCCGAACCGGCATCGTTGACCCTCGCTTCCCGCGAGCTGATCGACTCAGACGGCCACGCGGCGTTCGGGCGGCTCTGCCCGCAGGAGGCCCGCGAGCTCCTGGTCGAGATCCTGCGGGCGGCGCCGTCGCTTCCAGAGGAACGCTGCGACCGCCGCGAGCGGCACGACCGCGGGGAAGGCGAGCGTCCACCACGGAAACGACGCGCGGTGACCCGGGGTCGAGACGTGCCAGGTGGTCGTGTCGACGTCGAACCACGGGCGGACCGCCAGCACGCCTCCGTGCAGGGAGAGCCGCGCCTGGTAGATCGTGTTCTGGTTGGTCAGCGGCAGGCCGACGCAGTGAGCGACGCCGCGCACGGTGTCGAGCGCGTGCACGAACGGGTAGCCGCCGGGGTTGCTGTAGAGCGTGTAGACCCAGCGTCCGTCCGCGCTCGCGGTCCTGACGACCGGGTAGCCCTGCATCACCCAGTCCTTCTGCGTCCGGTCGGCGATCCGGCCGGGCAGGAGGCGGTCGTCGCGCAGATCGTAGGCCCGGACGACGTAGTGCTGGAGGTCGCCGTTCACGAACTGGATCAGGTAGAGCCGCGATCCGTCCGGGGAGAGCGCGTCGTAGCTGAAGGTGCCGGGCAGCGTGATCCGCTTGACGACGGTCATCCGCCGCGGGTCGACGACGAGGAAGCTGCTCGGGGCGGTCGCGGGTTGTGCCGGGCCGAGCACGAGCATCCGGCCCTTCCGCGAGAGCCCCTCGCCGGTGGCCGGATACCCGACCGAGGGAATACCCCAGGAGCCCGAGAGGTCGAGCCAGCGCGCGACGCTCCCGTCCGACGTCTGGATCGCCTCGAGGACCGTCTTGTTCGAGACGCCGACGGCGACGTAGCGGAGGTGGCCGCTTCTCGAGACGACCCCGCTTCCGCCCTGTGTCACGAACATCGGCCCGTCGCCGGCGGCGGCCGGCGCGACCGCGAGGGCACCGAGGACGGCCAAGCAGAGACAGAGCCTGCCGAACATCGCTCCTCCTTCGACGATGACGGAGTAGTACGTCGGCGGCGGTCGATCAGGTCCGCTGCTCGCGGCCGACTCCCATCCGCGCTACGGATCGACGATGACGACGACGCCGCTCGGCGCGTCGAGCGCCTCCACCGTCCGCCGAGCCGCCTCCTCGACGTGCACGCGCGGCTCGGGCGGCAGATCGCCGCCCTCGTGGTAGGTGCCCGGCCCGTAGAAGAAGCCGTAGCGAAGAACGACGCCACCGGCCGCGAGCGTCGAGCGCTCCAGCTCCTCGACGCCGCGACGGGTCTCGCCCTCCGTCTCCCACGCGACGCTCTGCGCGAGGTAGCGCGCACCCTGAGCTGCGGCTAGGAGGTTGGCGTTCCCCTCGACGCGCATCCGCGCGTTGCGCGCAGAGTCGATCTCCTCTTCCCGGTCGGGGAGGTCGGTGAGCTCGTTCACGACGACGTCGGGCGCGAACGCCTCGACCGCCTTCCGAACGCCTTCCCCGTCGTACGCGTCGCACACGACCGGCTCGGCGCCGACCTCCGCGAGCGTCCGCGCTCCCTCGGGCGACCGCGTCATGCCGGCGACGGTGTGCCCCGCCGAGACGAGCAGCCGGACGAGCGGCACGCCGACCGCTCCGGTCGCGCCCGCGACGAAGACCCGCACTCGCCGCGCGGGGTCAGTCGCCCGGCGGCCGCACGACGCAGCCGCCGTTCGCCTGCTGCACGACGAGCGGCAGCTCGCGCTCGCCGAGCCACGACTCGATGGCGCGCGCCACCTCCGCGACGAGACGCTCCTCGACGCTTCCGGCGAAGCCGACGCGAAGGGCGCAGCGGTCGCCGTCGTCGACGACGACGGCTTCGAGGCCGTGCTCGGCGAGGGCCTGCGTCAGGTCGGCGGCGAGGCCGCGGCGGGGCATGTCGACCTCGATCGTCGCCGGCATGCGCGCGTCGTACCCATTCCCGCCGCGGCTTACGCCTCCGCGGCGCTCAGGTCGAGCTCCAGGAAGCGCGCTCCCGGCACCGGATTCGTCCGGTACGGCGCGATCTCGCGGAAGCCGAGCCGCTCGTAGAGCGCCTGCGCCGTCTCCATCCCGGGCACGGTGTCGAGCCGCATCCGCCGGTAGCCGACGCGGCGACCTTCCTCGACCACCGCGGCGGCGAGCGCGGCGCCGACGCGCCGGCCGCGCCACGGCGTGCGCACGTACAGCCGCTTCATCTCGCAGATCTCCGCGTCCAGACGGCGCAGGGCCACGCAGCCGGCGAGCTCCCCGCGGTCGCGCGCCACCAGCAGGGCGCCGCCGGGTGGGGCGTAGTCGCCCGGCAGGCTCGCCACCTCCCGCTCGAACCCCTGGAAGTCCAGGGAGAAGCTGAGCCCGGCCGCGTACTCGCGCAGGAGCTTGCGAACGGTTGGGATGTCCTCTGCGCGGGCAGAATCGATCTGTGGGCTGGTCACAACCGTCACCGATTTCCTAGACTCCGCTCATGTCGAGCACCGCCTGGGAGCTGCTCTTCATGATGCTGATCCTGAAGATCCCGATCGCGTACCTCTGCTTCGTCGTGTGGTACGCGATCAAGGCCGAGCCGGAGCCGGGCACCGATCCGCACGACTACTCGGTCTGGCGGCCGTGGCGCAAGCCGACCGGGCCGCGCCCGCGCCGCGGCGGCCCGCACGGAACGCGCGACCCCCGGCCCGTGCTGCACGCGCGCGCCCGCGAGCGCGAGCACTCGGGGACGCCGACGCCGCGGTAGCGACCGGGTAGAGTCCGGGCGTGGCCTCGACGCCCCGCGACAGCTTCCGCCCGGCCGACGCGGTCGCCGGGCTGATGGCGGCGGGCGCGCTCTTCCTCGGCGTCTTCGAGCTCTTCTACCGGCCCTTCCGGCTCGCGCCGGCGGCGGTGATCCTGATCCTGATCGCGACGATCATGAGCAAGGAGCAGCAGCGGCTGATCGCCCTCGCGCTCGCGGTCGTCGGCATCTGCTTCGTCGTCGGCACGGCGCTGCAGGTGATCACGAACCACCCGCTGTACTGACCCGCTCCCGGCTCCGAAGGAGTCGCGACACGCCGCTGGTACAACTAGAGGATGAGCGCCCACGACGTCGACGGGCTGAACGCAGGCTACGCGCGCGCGCTCCTCGACGAGTACCTCGAGAACCCGGGCGCCGTCCCGTCGGAGTGGCGCGCGCTCTTCGAGAGCGGCGACTCGCCGCTGCTGACGACGCATCCGGGCGTCGCCCGCCTGCTCGAGACGGTCGCAGCGCGCGACGGGAACGGCCACGCCCCGCCGGCTCCCGCTGCCGCCCCTCCGGCCGCAGCCCCGTCAGCGGTCGACGCGCAGCTCCTCGGCGGCGTCGCCGCCGCCATGGCGCTCGTCAAGGCGCACCGGACGCACGGCCACCTCGCGGCGCGGCTCGACCCGCTCGGCTCCGAGCCGGTCGGCGACCCGTCGCTCGAGCCGCTGCGGCTCGAGCCGAAGCTGACACCCGAGCTGCAGGCGCGGATCCCGGCATCGGTGCTGCGCGTCGCGGTGCCCGGCGAGACGCTCGCCGAGGTGCTGCCCGCGCTCGCGGAGACGTACTGCGGCACGATGGCCTACGAGCTCGAGCACCTCTCCGACCACGAGCAGCGCGTGTGGCTGCGGCAGGCGATCGAATCGTGGCGCTACCGGCAGCCGCTCGCGCGCGAGGAGAAGATCGCGCTCTTCCGCCGCCTCTGCGAGGTCGAGGGGATGGAGCGGTTCCTGCGCAAGCGCTTCCTCGGGCAGAAGCAGTTCTCGCTCGAGGGCCTCGACGTGATGATCCCGATGCTCGACGAGACGATCGAGCTCGCGGCGGAGGCGGGCGCGCACGAGGTCGTGATGGGGATGGCCCACCGCGGCCGGCTGAACGTCCTCGCGCACACGATCGGCATGCCCTACGAGCAGATCCTGCGCGAGTTCGAGGGCGAGCGGACGATCGAGGCCGTCGCCGCCGACCCGGAGGGCGGCACCGGCGACGTCAAGTACCACCTCGGCGCCCACGGCACGCGCACGACCGCGAACGGCAAGGTCGGCGTGCGCATCGTCGCGAACCCGAGCCACCTCGAGGCCGTCAACCCGGTGGTCGAGGGGCGCGCACGTGCGGAGCAGACGGATCGCTCGACCGGCGCCGGCCTCCACGACCCGGCCGTCGCGCTGCCGCTCCTCCTGCACGGCGACGCCGCGTTCGCGGGCCAGGGGGTGGTGGCGGAGACCTTCAACCTGCACGACCTCGCGGGCTACTCGACCGGCGGCACGCTGCACCTGATCACGAACAACCAGATCGGGTTCACCACCGATCCGAACCAGGGGCGCTCCACGCGCTACTCGAGCGACCTCGCCAAGGGATTCGACGTCCCGATCGTGCACGTGAACGCCGACGATCCCGAAGCCGCGATCTCGGCCGTTCGCCTCGCGATGGCGTACCGCCGCCGCTTCGGCCAGGACGTCGTGATCGACCTCGTCGGCTACCGGCGCTTCGGCCACAACGAGCAGGACGAGGCCGCGTACACGCAGCCGCTCCAGGCCGAGGAGATCGCCTCGCACCCGAGCGTGCGCGAGCTCTACGAGGAGCAGCTCGTCGAGGAGGGCGTGCTGACCCGCGACGAGGCGGAATCCTTCGTGCAGCAGGTCGAGACGGCGCTGCGTGCGGCGCACGAGCGCCTGAAGGCGTCGTTCGCGCAGGGCGCAAAGGTGGAGCACGACGGGCTCCACGCCGCCTCGGTCGGAGCCGACGTCGTGACCGCCGTCGCCGCCGACGAGCTCGAGGCGCTGAACGAGGAGCTGCTCACCACTCCCGACGACTTCGAGATCCATCCGAAGCTGGCGCGCCAGCTCGAACGGCGGCGGGCCGCGCTCGAGGAGGGCGGCATCGACTGGGGCCACGCGGAAGCGCTCGCCTTCGCGTCGCTCCTCGTCGACGGCATCCCGATCCGGCTCACCGGCCAGGACACCGAGCGCGGCACGTTCTCGCAACGGCACCTCGTGCTGCACGACCACCGAACGAACGAGACGTACACGCCGATGCAGAACCTCGCCGACGCGTCGGCGTCGTTCGAGGTCTTCAACTCGCCCCTCTCCGAGTACGCGTGCATGGGCTTCGAGTACGGCTACTCGGCGGCCGCGCCCGAGGCGCTCGTCCTGTGGGAGGCGCAGTACGGCGACTTCGCGAACGGCGCGCAGATCGTCATCGACCAGTTCATCTCCTCCGCGCTCTCGAAGTGGCGCGAGACCTCGCGACTCACGCTCCTGCTGCCGCACGGTTACGAGGGCAACGGGCCCGAGCACTCGAGCGCACGGCTCGAGCGCTTCCTGCAGCTCGCGGCGCAGGAGAACCTGCGGGTGGTCAGCTGCACGACCGCGGCGCAGTACTTCCACCTGCTGCGGCGGCAGGCGCTCGACGCCGTCGCGCGTCCGCTCGTCGTGATGACGCCGAAGGGGCTGCTGCGGCTGCGCGAGGCGACGTCGTCGCCGGCCGACCTGAGCGGCGGCCGCTTCGAGGCGGTGCTGGACGACGCGCGGTCGGACAAGGGCGGCGTCCGGCGGCTCGTCCTGTGCGCGGGCAAGGTCTACTACGACATCGCCGGCCACGAGGCGCGCGCTGACGCGCAGCACGTGGCGCTCGCCCGCGTCGAGCAGCTCTATCCGTTCCCCACCGACGCGGTGCGCGAGCTGATCGCGTCGTACCCGGCGCTCGACGAGGTCGTCTGGGCGCAGGAGGAGCCGCAGAACATGGGCGCGTGGCGGTCGATCCGCCACCGGCTCGAGGAGGCCGCCGCCGGCCGCCCGCTGCGGTTCGTCGGCCGCCCCTGGCGCGCGAGCCCGTCCGAGGGCTACCCGACCGCGCACCTGGTCGAGCAGGACCGCATCGCGCGGACGGCGCTGGCCTAGGTGCGCGTGGCTACGGGCGCTTGCGCCGGGCGCGCTGCGCCTCGACCACCTGTCGGGCAACGCGCGGCCCGTGCGTCCGTGCCTGCTTCAGCACCCAGCGGCGCTGCTTCGGCGGCAGGCGCCGCCACACGTCCCACACCGTCAGCGCGATGCCGACGGGTCCGAGGCGGCGGGTGATCAGGCGCGGCACTCCCGTATTGTGACCGATCTGGTCTAAACTGCCGCGGCGGGAAAAAGTCGCGTCGATGCAGGAGGATTCAATGCCGGTCGAGACTCCATCGCTGTTCTCGCAGGTCATCCAGGAGCACCTGGAGCTGAAGCGGCGGAACGCGGCGCTCGAGCACGAGATGCCCCTCGAGCGGTACATGACGGACGACCCGTTCGAGAACCACCCCCTCTTCAAGACCGAGGAGCAGGCTCGGATCGAGGACACGATGGACGGCGTGAAGTCGATCGTCGACGAGCCGACCTCGCTCGAGTGGCCGGCGGAGGACACGTTCATCGACGCGCCGGTCGCGCCGAACGGCGACCACGCCGACCCCGACCAGCCGTCAGACGAGAACCTCTGGTCCCGCTCCCGCGACTTCGACTGGGGAGACTGACAAGCGTGGAAACTGTTTCGCGGACATGTCCGCGAAACAGTTTCAGCGACTGACCCGCCAGGGTCCTGCCAGCGCCGGCGGCCGGAGCCGGGCTTCGCCCGGCGGGAGGCCAAGCAGCGTCAGAGATTTTCGCGACAAGAAGAAGGGGGTTAACGGGGGAAACATGGTTTCCCCCGTTCTTTCATGGTGCACTCAGGTGCGCCCAGAGGTTGTCCATCATCTGCTTCATCGGCGACTGCGTGACCGAGCCGCAGAAGTTGAGCACGCCCGCGTCGAAGACCTTGGCGCCGTTCGGCAGCTCGTAGTACGTCATCTGCGCCGTCTTCCCCGCGCCCAGCAGGTCGGGGATCTGCGCGAGCACGATCGTGCCCGGGGGCGACTGCGGCGACGCCGCGTCGATCTCGATCCCGAAGCCGCCGACCTGGCCGCCGAACGTCGAGCCGTCGCCGAGGCCTGTGCCGTTCCACAGCCACGGCGCCGCCGCGGCGTCGACGACCGTGTACTGGCCGCGATGCCTGCCGTCGTCGCTGGCGACGTAGGCCGCGCCGAGCAGCGCCGCCTCGGGCCGCCCGGCCTGCCGCCACTCGCCGATCTTGCGCAGCACCTGCCCGCGCTTGTCGACGTGCCAGAAGAAATTGTTCGCCGAGAGGAACATGAGGTTGCCGCCGAGGTCGCGGAAGCGCCGGACGACGTCGTACTCGTGCGCCGTGACGTACTCCTCGTGCCCCTCGAAGACGATCAGGTCGTAGTCCTTGGCGAGGACGTCGCCGCTCCGGATCCGGTCGAAGTCGGAGTCCGAGACGAACTCGGCGTTGTGGCGGCCCCAGTAGAACCAGTGCAGGAACGGCAGGTCGTAGCGGTAGTAGCGCGGCGGCACCCCGCGCGCGATGTATGTGCGGCCGAGCGCGACGGACCGGTTCGGCGGGCCGGCGTACCAGGTGTCGCCGTAGCCGTTCCCGTCGACGTCCTGGAAGTTGTACGCCTGCCAGGTGTTCGTCGGCAGGACGACGAGCACGCGACTCGTCTTGCCGAGCACCGCCGGACGCACGACGAACGGCGCGTAGCCGATCCGGCCGTCCGGGCCCGAGAGCTCCACGTAGTAGAGGCCGCTCGCCACCTTGGGAACCCGGAACGCGATCGTGTGCGGGCGGCTCGTCCAGCGCCGCCAATCGAGGGTGTGCACGCTCTCGTCGACCGGGACGCCGCCCATCTGGTTGTCGGCGTACGTGACGTACGTCTCGGGGCCGGCCTGGAACACGCGATAGGTCAGGGCCGGCTCGTCCGTCGCGATGTGGAGCGCCGCGATCTGCCCGGGGGCGTAGCTCGGCTGCGAGAAGCCCGCGTCGATCCCCTGGATGCGCACGACCACGCCCCGCTCGTACCGGCCGACGAACGCGTTCGGCGCGCCGTACTCGATGCCGTTGCCCGCCAGGTCGACGGCGGCCAGGCGGATGAGGTACGTCCGCGGGTTCAGGTTCGACGACGGCGTCCACGTCAGCTCGTGCTCGCCGCGCCCGAGCTTCGCGGTGAGCGCGTACATCACGTGCGGCACCTTCACCGTGCGCGTGACGTCCATCGTCACCGTGGCCGGCTCGCGCAGAACGAAGCGGATGTGCGCCGCATCGCGAAACCCGTCCCCGTTCGGGCTCACCGTCGTGAGCAGCTTCGAGTCGCCGGCGAACGGACGCGAGCCGTCGTCGACCGCGAGACCGACGAGCTCCGGCGGGTGCGTGTCCACGCGCAGGAACCGAGAGACGAGCACGCTCACGCCGCTCACGAGCTGCACGGCGTAGCGGCCGTCGGGAACCCGCCGGCCCGCGATCGTGCCGTTCCACTGCACCGAGATCGTCGTGCGCGGCGATTGCGGGTCGATCCAGCCGACCGGCCGTCCGTTCAGGTGGACGAGGCGCACACCCGCGGGCATCGCCGCGTCGAGCTGGGCGGTGACGACGACGATCGTGTGGAGAGGCGAGAAGTCGGCGGTGCTGATGGTGAGCGTCGCGGCGCGCGCGGGGGCGGCGAAGGCGAGCGCCGACAGGACGACCGGGGCGAGGCGACGCAACGCGCCGAACTCTATCCGGCGCGTCCTCGAGCCTTATGACGCGCGCTGCTCGAGCTCGTTCGCCTTGTTCGTGAGCGCGGCGAAGCCGGCCTGCAGCCAGTCGTTCGCGCCGGCCGCCGCGAGGGTCCAGCTCAGCAGCCGTCCGTAGCGCGGCGCCAGGATCTGCGTCACGCCGAGCCCGGCCGCGACCCACGTTCCGATGCAGCGCGAGCAGGTGACGAGCTCGCCGACCGCCTGCCGGAAGTCGCCCGTCTCGACCGGGTCCTCGCCGCCCTCGTGCGCCTGCCCCTCGACGAACGGCTCGCGCAGGAAGCTCGTCACCTCGTCCCGGCTGATCGTCCGCGAGGCCTTGTACGTAGCGAGGCCGAGGACGACCAGGTCGAGCGCGTCGTGCTCGCGCGGGTCGCGCCCGAGCAGGTGCGCGAGCGCGCCGGCGGCGGCGAGTCCGCCGGTGAAGGCGCCCGTGATCGCCGCGTACGCGCCGTACGGCGGGCGCGGGCTCGAGCGCGTCTCGGGGACGGTGGGCGTGGCGGTCACGGCGGTTACCCTGTCCCTGCCGTGCCGCCGCTGAAAACATCGTCGGCATACGCCCCCACCGGGGACCAGCCGCAGGCGATCGAGACGCTCTCGGCCGGGCTGCGGGCGGGCGACCGGTACCAAACGCTTCTCGGCGCCACCGGCACAGGGAAGACGGCGACGATGGCGTGGATCATCGAGCAGGTGCAGAAGCCGACGCTGGTGATCGCCCACAACAAGACGCTCGCCGCCCAGCTCTGCAACGAGTTCCGCGAGTTCTTTCCGTCGAACGCGGTGGAGTACTTCGTCTCGTACTACGACTACTACCAGCCTGAGGCGTACGTCCCCCAGGCCGACCTGTACATCGAGAAGGACTCGTCGCAGAACGACGACATCGCGCGGCTCCGGCTCGCCGCCACGTCTGCGCTCTTCACACGCCGCGACGTGGTCGTCGTCGCCTCGGTGTCGTGCATCTACGGCCTCGGCTCGCCGGAGGAGTGGCGCGAGCGCCTGCTCTACCTCGACGTGGGGGAGGAGCACGACCGCGACGCGGTGCTGCGGAAGCTGATCGAGTCGCAGTACGTCCGGAACGACACCGTGCTCGGGCGCGGGCGCTTCCGCGTGAAGGGCGACGTGCTCGAGGTGCAGCCTGCGAACGCGGAGACCGCGTACCGCGTCTCGTTCTTCGGCGACGAGGTGGAGCAGATCACGCACTTCGACCCGCTCTCCGGCGAGATCTTCTCGAAGCTCGACAACCTGGCGATCTGGCCGGCGACGGAGTACGTCACGTCGAAGCCCACGATCGACCGTGCGGTCGGCGAGATCCGCGAGGAGCTCGAGCAGCAGGTGAAGCTGTTCGAGGCGCAGGGGCGGATGCTCGAGGCGCACCGGATCCGCCAGCGGACCGAGTACGACCTCGAGCTGCTGCAGGAGCTCGGCTTCTGCTCCGGGATCGAGAACTACTCGCGCATCCTCGAAGGGCGCCCGCCGGGGTCGCACCCGTTCACGCTGCTCGACTACTTCCCCGACGACTTCGTCGTCTTCGTCGACGAGTCGCACCAGACGGTGCCGCAGATCGGCGGCATGTACGAGGGCGACCGCTCGCGCAAGCAGACGCTGGTCGACTACGGCTTCCGCCTGCCGTCGGCGCTCGACAACCGGCCGCTCCGCTTCGACGAGTTCCTCGAGAAGGTGCCGCAGATGGTGTTCGTCTCGGCGACACCCGGCCCGTGGGAGCTGCGCCACTCGACGCGCGTCGCCGAGCAGCTGATTCGGCCGACGTACCTCGTCGATCCGGAGGTCGAGCTGCGGCCGACGCGCAACCAGATCGACGACCTGCTGAACGAGATCCGGCACCGCGAGGACCGCGGCGAGCGCGTCCTCGTGACGACCTTGACGAAGAAGATGGCCGAGGACCTGACCGACTACCTGCTCGAGGCCGGCGTGAAGGCGCGCTATCTCCACTCGGAGGTCGACACGCTCGAGCGGATCCAGATCATCCGCGAGCTGCGGCTCGGCGACTACGACGTGCTCGTCGGCGTGAATCTCCTGCGCGAGGGCCTCGACCTGCCGGAGGTGTCGCTCGTCGCGATCCTCGACGCCGACAAGGAGGGCTTCCTGCGCGGCAAGACGGCGCTCGTGCAGACGATCGGCCGGGCGGCGCGCAACGTCAACGGCAAGGTGCTGATGTACGCCGACAAGCAGACCGAGGCGATCAAGGGAGCGATCGACGAGACGAACCGCCGCCGCGAGGTGCAGCTCGCCTACAACGAGGAGCACGGGACGACGCCGATCTCGATCGTCAAGGGCGTCTCGGACATCGCGGAGTTCCTCGCGCTCGAGCAGCCGCACGTGCCGCGGTCGCGGCGCCGCCGGGGCGACAAGCTGGAGGGGATGTCGCGCGAGGAGCTCGAGAAGCTCGTCGTCACGCTCGAGGAGGAGATGTTCCAGGCGGCCGAGGAGCTGCGGTTCGAGTACGCGGCGAAGCTCCGCGACGAGATCAAGGAGCTGCGCCGCGAGCTGAACGCCCTCGCCGAGGCAGCCGCATGAAACGGCTGCGGGAGCTTCTCGGGAACCCGGTTCGCGACGGAGTCGCGAACCAGGCTTCGGGGGTTTCGCCGTGAGCGCAGGCTTCATCGCGGCGATCCTGGTCTCGGGCTTCATCACGGGCGCGCTGGCGCGGTTCGCGCTGCCCGGCCCCGACCCGATGCCGATCTGGCTCACGACCGCGATCGGTCTCGTCGGCTCGATCGCGGGCGCGGTCGTCGGCCGCGAGGCGTCGAACAACAACGGCTACGCGATCTCGTTCGTCTCGTTCGGCGTGGCGATCGCGCTCGTCGCGGCCTACCGGCACTTCGTGCAGCGGCGGCCGATCTTCGGCCCGGGCGCGCTGCGCTTCCCGGAGCGGGGGGTCGGCGTGGAGGGCTACCGCGCCCGGTTGAAGAAGGCGGGCATCGACCCGGAGGCGCTGACGCCCGACCCGCGGCGGCTCGAGCGCGCCCGCCTCCTGCAGGCGCTCCAGGAGCTCCACCGCGCCGGCATCCTCGACGACGAGGAGCTGGAGGCGAAGACGGCGGCCGTGGAGAAACGTGACGGTGCCTGACACCTAACGGTGTCAGGCACCGTCACGGAACCGTGCCCCCGGCCGCGGAAACCGGCGGCGCGCGACGACCGCCCAGCCGTCCCCGCCGCGGATCCAGCTCTCGACGTCGAGCGACCGCTCGTCGGCGACGTAGACGACGCAGCCGCGCGCCTCGCCGCGCCGCCGCGGCCGCGGCTGTCCGAGACCGGGGGCGATCGAGACGACCGCGCTCGCCGCGCCGGCGTCGAGCACCTCGAACTCGTGGCGCTCGCTGACGGCGCATTGGTGGATGTGGCCGCCGACGATCAGCTCCGCGCCGCAGTCGACGAGCCGGGCGAGCACGTGCGTCCGGCGCGCGACGGGCCGCTTCCGCGTGCGCCAGGGCGCGCCGATCAGCTGGTGATGCAGGGCGACGACGCGCAGGGCGCCGGGCTCCGCCGCCGCGAGCCGTTCCGCGACGCGCGCGAGCCGGTCGTCGCCGACGCCCCCCGACTGGTGCCGCCACGGCCTCACCGAGTTGACGCCGACGACGTGCAGGCCCGCCGACGCGTGGATGGGCTCGGTCGTCGTCCACTGCCGCTCGAACTCGCGCCACGGCGAGGTGAAGCGGGCGGGAAAGGTGTACGGGATGTCGTGGTTGCCGGGGACGGCGAGGACCGGCACGTCCAGCCCGCCGAGCGCGCGCGCCGCCCGTTCGTGCTCGGTCCGGCGCCCGCGGTGGGTGAGGTCGCCGCTCGCGATCACGAGCTCCGGCGCCGTCCGCTCGACGAGCTCGACGAGCTCGTGTCCGACGGATGCGTCCTCCCGCGCCCCGACGTGCAGGTCGGAGACGTGGAGGATGCGCGTCGGCGTCGTCGAAGGAGCCTCCGTGCCCATTTGGGGTATCCGTCTCCTCCGCACGACGCCGTATACAGTGACTGCGATGGCCGACGAGCAGTCAACCGAGATCTTCGACGACCTCTACCTCGGGCTGCGTGCGGGCGGCGCCATGCGCAAGCAGCGGCGGGGGGAGCAGCTCACGGCGGAGGAGCGCGAGGCGCTCGGCCGCTGGCAGCGGCTGTCGCCGTGGCGGAAGGGCATCGCGATCGGCGGCTTCGCGGTCGGCACGTTCGGCCTCGGCTTCACGCTCGGCGGCCTCGTCTTCGGCCGCTGGCGCAAGGCCTGAGCACCTCCTGACACGTAACGGTCTCAGGCACCGTGAAGAACGTGCGGATCGAGGTCGTCAAGGGCGACATCACCGAGCAGCGCGTCGACGCGATCGTCAACGCCGCCAACGGGTCGCTGCTCGGCGGAGGCGGCGTGGACGGCGCCATCCATCGCGCCGGCGGCCCCGCGATCCTCGAGGAGTGCCGGAGCCTCGGCGGGTGCGAGACCGGCGACGCGAAGGCCACCACCGCGGGGCGGCTGCCGGCGACGTGGGTGATCCACACCGTTGGCCCCGTCTGGCGGGGAGGGGGAGCCGGCGAGCCGGATCTGCTCGCGTCCTGCCACCGGCGCGCGCTCGAGGTGGCGGACGAGCTCGGCGCACGCAGCGTCGCGTTCCCGGCGATCTCGTGCGGCCTCTACGGCTACCCCGTCGATCAGGCGGCGCGCGTCGCGCTCGGCGCCGTCCGCGGCCACGACCTCGACCTCGTCCGCTTCGTGCTCTTCGACGACGCCGCGTACGACGCCTTCGCGCAGGCGCTCTCCGAGAGCTAGCCCCCTATCGCTCGGCGTCGCTGGCGCTGAAGAGCACCGCCGGCCGCTCCTCCTCGCCGGGATCGACGCCGCGGACGATCACGTCGGTGAGCGTCGCGATCAGCGATGCGATCGGGATCGCGAGCAGCACGTAGAAGCCGCCGAGCAGCAGCCCGGTCGCCGTGACCGAGACGAGCACGAAGAGCGGCGACAGCCCGACCGCGCGCCCGAGCAGCCGCGGCGAGACGACGTAGTCCTCGAGCATCCGCACGGCGAGCACGGCCACGCCGGCCCCGATCGCGACGCCCAGAGAGGCGGTGAAGCCGATGCCCACCGCCAGCGCGCCCGCCGCGAGCGGACCGATCACGGGGATGAGCTCGACGATGCCGGCGAAGATCCCGATGAGCAGGAAGTACGGCTCGCCGATCAGCCAGAACGCGAGCGACAGCAACGTCCCGACGAAGCAGACGAGGATCAGCTCGCCGCGCACGAACGCGCCGAGGCGGGCGTCGATCAGGTTCCACGTCTCGCGGACGACCCTTCGCTTCGGCCGGGAGACGAGCGAGAGGACGAGCCGCATCGCGCGGTCGCGCTCGAACACCCAGTAGGCGGCGCTCGCGAACGTGAAGAAGATCCCGACCAGCACCTCGAACGCCGTCTTGGTCGCCGAGATCGCCGGATGGATCAGGCTCGTGCCCGACGGCAGCCGCTTCAGGCGCTTCTGGATCGCGACGAGGATCTCGTGGCGGAGACCGGTCGAGTGTTTTGCCTCGTGGTTGAGCTGGCTCTGCGAGTGCGGCACCGCGTTGATCGCCGCGGTGACCTGGCTCGAGAGGCGCGGCACGACGAACCAGAGCAGCAGCGCGATCAGGCCCGCGAACGCGAGGTAGTGGAGGAGCACGCCGACCCCGCGCGGAATGTGCCGGCGGTACAGCGCCTCGACGCCGGGACGCATCGCCGCGGCGATGATGAAGGCGAGCAGAAGCAGCGCGATGAGCGCGCGCAGCTTCCAGAGCGCGAGCGCCACGACGACGATCCCGACGACGACGAGCGTGGCGATGGCGGCGCGGCGGGCAGTCTGCGTCACTCGGCACGTTCTGCCCTCGAAAGGCCGGATCAGAACGGCGTTCAGGGCCTGTACGAACACCTGTTCGCCCGGTAGACTGGTCGGCACATGCCTGCCGACGAGCTCGTCGTCCACGGCGCCCGGGAGCACAACCTCAAGGACATCACCGTCCGGCTCCCCCGGAACGCGCTCATCTGCATCACCGGCCTCTCCGGGTCCGGCAAGTCGAGCCTCGCCTTCGACACGATCTACGCGGAAGGACAGCGCCGCTACGTCGAGTCGCTCTCCGCGTACGCGCGGCAGTTCCTGCAGATGATGGAGAAGCCCGACGTCGACTCGATCGACGGCCTCAGCCCGGCGATCTCGATCGACCAGAAGACGACGTCGCGGAACCCCCGCTCGACGGTGGGCACCGTCACCGAGATCTACGACTACCTGCGCCTGCTCTACGCGCGCGTCGGGCGCCCGCACTGCCCCGTCTGCGGGCGGCCGATCGCGGGGCAGTCGATCGACTCGATCGTCGAGCAGATCCTCGCGCTGCCGGAACGCACGCGGTTCACCGTCAACGCGCCCGTCGTGCGCGACCGGAAGGGCGAGTACCGCGACCTCTTCGAGGACCTCCGCAACGAGGGCTTCTCGCGCGTGAAGGTCGACGGCGAGCCGCACCAGCTCGAGGACCCGCCGGCGCTCGACAAGAAGTTCAAGCACACGATCGAGGTGGTCGTCGACCGGCTGGTGATGAAGGAGGACATCCGCACGCGGCTGACACAGTCGGTCGAGACGGCGGTGCAGCTCGCCGAAGGCCTCGTGACCATCGACGTCGTCGACCCGGAGCAGGGCGTCGTAGAGAGCCGCACCTACAGCGAGCGCTTCGCATGTCCGGAGCACGGCGTCTCGCTGCCGGAGCTGCAGCCGCGCGTGTTCTCGTTCAACTCGCCGCACGGAGCCTGCCCGCGCTGCACCGGGCTCGGCGCGCAGCAGGAGATCGACCCGGACCTGCTCGTGCCCGACCCGTCGCTGTCGATCGACGACGGCGCGCTCGTGCCGTGGGCGGTCGGCGGCTCCGGCTTCTACGAGTCGGTGGTGCAGGCGGTGGCCGATCGCTACGAGATCCCCACCGACGTGCCGTGGAGCGAGCTGACGAGCGAGCAGCAGGACCTCTTCCTGCACGGGACGCGCGGCGACAAGGTCTACGTCCAGTACCGCAACCGGATGGGCCGGCGCCGCTCCTACATGGTGGCGTTCGAGGGGATCGTGAAGTCGCTCGAGCGCCGCTACCGCGAGACGGACTCGTCGACGCAGCGCGAGCGCATCGAGGAGTACATGTCTTTCCGTCCGTGCCCGGTGTGCAAGGGCGCGCGGCTCAAGCCCGAGGTGCTGGCGGTCACCGTCGGCGACCGCAACATCCACGAGTTCACGCAGATGTCGATCACGCGCGCGCTCGCGTTCCTCGACTCGCTCGACCTGACGCCGACCGAGCAGCTGATCGGCGCGAGGATCGTGAAGGAGATCCGGGAGCGGCTGACCTTCCTCGACGACGTCGGGGTCGGCTACCTGCAGCTCGACCGCGCCTCGGCGACGCTGTCCGGCGGCGAGGCGCAGCGTCTGCGGCTCGCGACGCAGATCGGTTCGCAGCTCGTCGGCGTGCTCTACATCCTCGACGAGCCGTCGATCGGGCTCCACCAGCGCGACAACGACCGGCTGATCGGCACGCTCGAGCGGCTGCGCGACCTCGGCAACACGGTCGTGGTCGTCGAGCACGACGAGCAGATGATGCGAAGCGCCGACTGGCTCGTCGACATGGGGCCCGGCGCGGGCGCCCACGGCGGGCACGTCGTCGCCGAAGGGCCGGCGGGGAAGGTGCAGCGGAACAAGAAGTCGATCACGGGGCAGTTCCTGGCCGGATCGCGCGAGATCCCCGTGCCGGAGCGGCGCGTCGACGATCGCGGCTGGTTCGTCGTCCGCGGCGCCGCCGAGCACAACCTGAAGGGCATCGACGTCGAGCTGCCCGTGGGCCGCTTCGTCGCCGTCACGGGCGTCTCCGGCTCCGGGAAGTCGACGCTCGTGAACGAGATCGTCTACAAGGCGCTCGCGAACCGCCTCAACCGGATGCGCGTCAAGCCGGGCGAGCACCTCTCGGTCGAGGGGATCGAGGCGTTCGACAAGGTGATCGAGATCGACCAGCGCCCGATCGGCCGCACGCCGCGCTCGAATCCCGCCACCTACACCGATCTGTTCACGCACATCCGCGAGCTCTACTCGCTCACGCCCGACGCGAAGGTGCGCGGGTACAAGCCCGGTCGTTTCTCGTTCAACGTCAAGGGCGGCCGCTGCGAGACCTGCAAGGGCGACGGCCAGATCAAGATCGAGATGCACTTCCTGCCGGACGTCTACGTGCCGTGCGAGACGTGCAAGGGCAAGCGCTACAACCGCGAGACGCTCGAGGTGCGCTTCAAGGGCAAGACGATCGCCGACGTGCTCGAGATGTCCGTCGAGGAGGCCCTGCGCTTCTTCGCGAAGATCCCGAAGATCCGCCGCCGTCTCCAGACGCTGCACGACGTCGGGCTCGACTACATGCGGCTCGGCCAGCCGGCGACGACGCTCTCCGGCGGCGAGGCGCAGCGGGTGAAGCTCGCCGCCGAGCTCGGCAAGGTCGCGACCGGCCGGACGCTGTACATCCTCGACGAGCCGACGACCGGCCTGCACTTCGCCGACATCGAGAAGCTGCTCGAGGTGCTGCAGCGCCTCGTCGACGGCGGCAACACCGTGCTCGTGATCGAGCACAACCTCGACGTGATCAAGCAGGCGGACTGGATCGTCGACCTCGGGCCGGAGGGCGGCGAGGAGGGCGGCGAAATCGTCGCGGTCGGCACGCCCGAGGACGTCGCGCTCGTGCCCGAGTCCTACACCGGCCGCTTCCTGCGGTCGCTGCTCGAGCGGACTCGCGGCGCCGTCGTCGCCGCTTGACGCGGCATCACGACTCGCGAACCTGGTTCGGTGGGTTTCACCTCCGGAACCGGCGCGCCGTCCTGCTCGTGCTCGCGGCGTTCGCGATCGCGCTGTTCGCTGGCGGCGTCCTCGCCGGCTACCTCTCGCGCAAGGACCGCATCTGCCCCGACGGCAGGGCGCCGATCGCGCAGCGGTCCGAGGTGATCGGCCAGACGGAGTACCTGTGCCACGGCGGTAAGGTGGTGACGAAGTGACGCTCGACGCGCACGTCGGGTCGACGACGAGCGGCATGCGCGACTGGTGGCTGCGCACGCTGCTCGTGCTGCAGCGGCCGCGGCCGGTGTTCGTCGCGCTCCGCGACGAGTCGAAGCAGTCGCTGTCCGACCGCGCCGAGCCGATCATGGCCGTCGTCCTGCTCGCCGGGATCGCGGGCGCCCTCGCGAGCGGCACCGCCGGGCATCTGATGGACGACTCCAGCTACGACGACGTGCTCGTGGCGATCTGGGCGTTCATCGCCGGCGGCATCTCGGGCGTGTTCGCGTACTTCGTGCTCGGCGCGCTCCTGCACGCGGGGGCGCGGGCGCTCGGCTCGCAGGGGACGTACCGCCGAAACCGCCAGGTCGTCGCCTTCGCGGCGACGCCGCTCGCGCTCTCGCTCCTCCTCTGGCCGTTCAAGCTCGCACTCTACGGCAACGACGTCTTCCGCACCGGCGGCCGCGACGCGGGCACGGGCTCGCACGTGTTCGCGGCGCTCGAGATGGCCTTCCTGGCCTGGGCGGTGGCGCTGCTCGTCATCGGCGTACGGGCCGTGCACGGCTGGACGTGGCCGCGGGCAGCGGCCGCGTGCGTGCTCGCCGTCTGCCTGCCGCTCCTGGTCTCGCTCCTCTACTGAACGGGTGGCTGGCACCGGACTGCTCCGGTGCCAGCCACCGTGACGATCGTTACGAGGAGCTGGTGGACGGCATGGGCGCCTCGCGGCCGCCGGAGTACGCGTTCACGCGCACGACCGACTGGGTGCCGCCGACGCTGCCGGACGACTCGATCCGCGTCCTCGCTCCCGTCGGGATCTGGGTGAGCGACACGGCACGGCCGTTCAGCGTGACGACCGCGGTGGAGGGAACCGTGAAGGTCTGCGTGCGCCAGAGCGCGTTGTTCTGGCGCTGCTCGAGCGTGATCGATCCGCTCGAGACGGCGGTGACGGTGCCGCGGTCGAACGTCACCTGCATGAACTGCTGCGTCACCGGGTCGAGCACCACGGCCGAGACCTCGGCGGCACGGGTGATCGACGTCGGCGCGAACGTCCTCCGGAGGCGGTGCCGGACGATCCGCTTCCTGCGCAGGTGCTTCGCGATCGCGATCTCCTTCGTCGCGACGTGCTTCTCCTTGATCGCGACGCGCCTCTCCACCTTCGCCACGTGCACGAGCCGGCGGATCTGCTTGCGGTGATGCCCACCGCCGTTGCCGGCGACCGCCGCGCTGGTCAGCGCCAGGCTGACGAGGGCGACGACCGCCACGATGCTCAGGATGCGCCGAGAGCTCCATCTCATCAGGGAAAGCCTCCTTGCTCCGACTGCTGGACGAGCGTGAAGCTATGGCGCCGCTGTTCGAGGCCGGTCAGAATCAGGTCAACGTGCGTAAACCGCACGCAAAGCACGCGTTTACGTCCGTTTTACGTGCCGCATACACCGCGCTCGCGCGGGCGGGACATGCTGCGAGCGTGCGGAAGATTGCCCTGCTCCTCGCGTTGCTGGCCGCGCTCGCGACCGCGGGCGCCGCGTGGGCTCGCCCACGCGTCCTCGACCGCGGCGTCGTCCTGCGCGTCCGGCCGCACGCGATCCTCATCCAGGAGCTCGACGGCAGCCGCGCCCGGATCGTCGTCACGCCCCGCACGGTGATCGTCCTCGACGGCAGGCCCGCCACGCTGAGCGAGCTGCGCCGCGGCGACGTCGTGTTCGTCGTGCACGTCGGCCGCCGGCCCGCGCGCCAGATCCGCGCCTTCTCACGGTGAGCCGCCCCGCGCTGGTGATCGAGGACGACGAGGCGATCGGAAGCCTCGTCGCCGCGTACCTTGAGCGGGAGGGGTTCGACGTCTCGTGGGAGCGAAGCGGCGAGTCGGGGCTGGCCGCCGTCGACCGCCTCGACCCGCGCATCGTCGTGCTCGACGTCGGGCTGCCGGACGTCGACGGCTTCGAGGTCTGCCGCCGCATCCGCCGCGAGCAGCAGACGCCCGTGCTGATCCTGACCGCGCGCGACGAGGAGGTCGACCGGATCGTCGGCCTCGAGCTCGGCGCCGACGACTACATGACGAAGCCGTTCTCGCCGCGCGAGCTGATCGCGCGCGTGCGGGCGATCCTGCGGCGCTCGGAGCCGGAGGCGCCGTCGCTGCTCGAGCTCGGCGACGTCGTCGTCGACCGCCGCGGCCGCACCGTGACCGTCGCCGGCGAGCCGGTGGCGCTGCGGACGCTCGAGTTCGAGTTGCTCGCCGCGCTCGCGGAGCGGCCCGGACGCGTCCTCACGCGAGACGAGCTGCTGTCGCACGTCTGGGGGACGACGTTCCCGGGCGGAACGCGCACGATCGACGTGCACGTGGCGCAGCTGCGGAAGAAGCTCGGGCGGCCGGACCTGATCGCCACCGTACGCGGGGCGGGTTACCGCGCGGTCGCGCCGGCCCTCTCGTGAAGTCGCTCAGAGCTCGCCTCGGGCTGGCGATCGCGGCTGCGGTGCTCGCCGCGGTCGCGCTGACGCTGCTCGCCGCGGCGTTCCTCGTCGACCGCTCGCTCAACCACAGCGCGCTGAGCAACCTGGAGCGGCAGGCGGCGCTCCTCGCGCAGCGTCGGGTGCGGCCGGCGCCCGGGCCGGTCGGGCTCTTCCTCGGCACGCAGGACGAGCACCTCTCGATCCTCCCCCGCCGGAACGCGGCGCTCCTGCTGCCCGACCCGGCCGACGCGTCGCGGACGTCGTCGGGCCACGTGACCGTGAACGGCAAGCGCTACCTGTTCGCGGCGCATCCGAGCGGCAGCGCCACGGTCGTGCTGCTGCGTGCGGAGAGCGCCGTCGCCTCCGACCACCGGCCCTTCCTGCTCGCGTTCGCGGCCGCGGCCGGGCTCGGCGCGCTGCTGGCCGCGATCGTCGCGTCGCTCCTCGCGCGCGGCATCGCGCGCCCGGTGTCGCGCGCCGCCGCGGCCAGCCGCCGGCTCGCCGCCGGCGAGCAGCCGGAGCCCCTGCCCGAGGGCGGCTCCGACGAGCTCCGCACGCTCGCGCGCTCCTTCAACGACATGGCGCGTCAGCTCGAGCGCGCGAGGGCGGCCGAGCGGTCGTTCCTGCTCTCGGTCAGCCACGAGCTGAAGACGCCCCTGACCGCGATCCGCGGCTACGCGGAGGCGCTCGGCGACGGCATCCTCTCGACCGCGCGCGCCGCCGAGGTGATCCAGGCGGAGGCGGCCCGCCTCGAGCGGCTCGTCTCGGACCTGCTCGAGCTGACGCGGCTGAACCGCCTCGGCTTCGACGTCGAGCGACGGCCCGTCGACCTCGGCGCGGTCGCCCGCGACGCTGCCGAGCGGCATGCGGCGAGGGCGCGCGAGCTCGGCATCGAGCTCCAGGTGGCGACCGAGGCCTCCTCGGGAGCGCTCGCCGACCACGACCGCGTCCTGCAGGCGGTCTCGAACCTGGTCGAGAACGCCCTGCGCTGCACGCCGCGCGGCGGCTCGGTGACGATCCAGGCGCGGCCGGGCCGCGTCGAGGTCACCGACACCGGCCCCGGCATCGCGCCCGAGGACGCCCCGCGCGCGTTCGAGCGCTTCTTCCTCTACCGCCGCTACGGGAACGAGCGCGCGGTCGGCACAGGGCTCGGCCTCGCGATCGTCCGCGAGCTCGCGCAGGCGATGGGCGGCGACGTCGAGCTCGAGAGCCGTCCTGGCGAGGGCGCGACGTTCCGGATCGTCCTCGTCGCCTCACCGCCGCCCGTCGGCGAGCTCGAGGACGAGGTCGGCGGCGTGGGGGAGGCGGGCGAACTCGGCGGCGAGCGGCCGCCGGGGCTCCGCCAGCGCGTCGGCCAGGGCTAGGCGCAGCTCGCCGGGGTCGCGCGCGACGCGGGCGAGGCCGAGCCGCCGGTAGGCGCGATTGTTCGCACGGATGTGGCCGACGCCGAAGCCGTACGAGATCGGCCGGCAGCCGACGAGCAGCGCCTCGAGCACCGTCAAGCCCGCCGTCGAGTGGACGAGCGCGTCGCTCGCGGCCAGCAGCGCCGGCATGTCGTCGACGAAGGGCAGCGCGCGGACGGGCGCCCCCGCATGGGCGGCGGCGAGGCTCGCGCGCAGCCGCTCGTTGGCGCCGCAGAGGGCGAGCACGGTCGTCCCGGGCCGCTCCAGCGCGATTGCGACCGCGCCCGGGACGTCGCCGACGCCCCAGCCGCCGCCCGAGACCGCGACGACCGGCGCCTCGGGATCGAGGCCAAGCGCGGCCCGCGCCTCCTCTCGCGACGGCGGATCGAGGAACCGCTCGTCGTGGAGGCCCCGAACCGCGCGCGCGTCGCCGGGACCGGCGATGCGCTCGACCTCGGGCCGCGACTCCGGATGCGTCAGCAGGTGCAGGTCGATGCCGCGGCTCGCCCAGTAGTGGAGCGACGCGAGGTCGGTGACGGCGGACACCGCCGGCACGCGCAGCCGGCCCGAGCGGCGCAGCCGTCCCAGCACCTCCGTCGCCGCGGGGTAGGTGGAGACGACCACGTCCGGCTCGCGCCGCAGCACCTCCGCGAGCAGCTTCGGGCCGGCGCTCCGCTGCAGCGCCGCCTGCCCGAGTCGCCGCAGCGGCGAGCGCGCGAACACGAGGTACTGCGCGTCGAACACCCAGTGCAGGCGACCGCCCCCGATCGTGCGCCGCATCGCGTCCTCCGCCGCGTGGTGGACGAGACGGCCCATCACGTCGAGCGCGTCGACGATCCGGACGTCCGCGTCCGGCCGCCGCGCCCGGATCCCGCGCTCGAGCGCCTGCGCCGGAACGTCGTGGCCCGCCCCGACGCTCGCCGTGAGGACGAGCACCCGGGCGCGCGCGGTCACTTCTTCACGGTGACCGTGTAGTTCACGACCCGCTTCGCCTTCCCGGCGGTGACGGTGACGCGGAAGGTCAACGGGAAGCCGACCGAGGTCTTCGGCCAGATCACGAAGTCGCGGAACGTGCCGCGGAAGGCGATGCGGGTTACGTTCCCCTTCTTCGCGCCGAACCCGACCGGGTGCTTGCCGCCGAGCGGGTCGACGATCTGGACGGTGACGCGCGCGCGGGCCGCCTTCCCGCCCAGGCTCGCGTGGACGGCGTACGGCCAGTGGGCGCCCGCCTTCGGGCTGTGCCCGGCGGCGGTCAGGGTGACGTGGAGCGAGCCTGCCGCGAGCGCGCCCGCCGCGAGCGCGCCGGCGGTGGCGAGGATGGCGGCGATCTTCATGCCTTGATGGTACGCCGCGGCCCGCGACGTCCGGCCGGGCTGAGAGGATGCCGGTGCTAGGGTCTTCCCACGGTGCCGATCTACGAGTACGTGTGCATGAGCTGCGAGTCCCACTTCGAGGAGCTCGTCGGGCTGTCGGATCCGGATCCGGCCTGCCCGGACTGCGGCCACGAGCGGGTCGCGAAGCAGCTGAGCACGTTCGTCGCGCACGGCACCGCCGGGCAGCCCAGCTTCGGTGGCGGCGGCTGTTGCGGCGGTAGCTGTGGCTGCGGACACTAGGACCGCAGAGCTCGCGCTCCTCGCCTACGGCGACGCCGTCGCCGGCTGCACCAACTGCGCCCTGGCGAAGACGCGGACGCAGGTCGTGTTCGGCAGCGGGTCGCCGACGGCCGAGCTGATGTTCGTCGGCGAGGCGCCCGGCTTCCACGAGGACAAGCAGGGCGTGCCGTTCGTGGGTGCGGCCGGGCAGCTCCTGACGAAGCTGCTGGCCGGCATCGGCATCGCGCGCGAGGACGTCTACATCACCAACGTGCTGATGTGCCGGCCGCCCGGCAACCGAGACCCGCAGCCCGACGAGATCGAGGCCTGCGAGCGCCACCTGTTCAAGAAGATCGAGCTGATCCGGCCGACGGTGATCGCGACGCTCGGCAACTTCGCGACCAAGCTCCTCTCGGGCAAGCCGGCCGGGATCACGCGTGTGCACGGCCAGGAGCAGGAGGTCGTGCTCGGCGGGCACCGCGTCCTTCTCTACCCGCTGTTCCATCCCGCGGCGGCGCTCTACACGCCGCGGATGCTCGAGGTGCTCGAGGCCGACTTCCGGCGGCTGCCCGACCTGCTCGGCCGCGGCGGCGAGCCGGAGCCCGAGCCGGAGCCGGAGCCGGCGCGCCTCGAGCAGCCGGTCCAGCTCGGCCTCTTCTGAGCGGGACCGCTGTCTGCACCGGACACGTCCGGTGTCAGACACCATTGCCGGGGTGGAGACGGTCACCGCCTCGCCGGAGGAGACCGAGGCGCTCGCCGCGCGCCTGGCGGTGCGGCTCCGGGCGGGCGACGTGGTCGCCGTCGCCGGCGAGCTCGGCGCCGGCAAGACGACCTTCGTCCGGGGCGCCGCCCGCGCCCTCGGGGTCACCGGGCCGGTTTCGAGCCCCACGTTCACGATCGGCCACCGCTACGAGGCCCCGACGCCCGTCGCGCACCTCGATCTCTACCGGCTGGCGGGGATCGACGCCGCCGAGTGGGGCGACCTCGAGCCGTACTTCGACGGCACGGTCGCGTTCGTCGAATGGCCCGAGCACGCCGGCGGCTGGCTCCCGCGACCCCGGGCGAGCGTTACCCTCCGCCACGTCGACGCGACGCACCGGCGCGTCGCCATCACGGGTGAAGACGATCCTGGCGTTTGACACGGCAACGAGCTTCGGCGCCGTCTGCGCGCTCTCGACGGGCGCCCGCGCGCGGCGGGCAAGCGCGGGCGAGCTCCTGGCGGCGGTCGACGAGCTCGTCGGCGATCCCGCCGACGTCGGGCGCATCGTCGCCGGCCGGGGCCCGGGCAGCTTCACGAGCGTCCGCATCGGCCTCGCCACGGCGCGCTCCCTGGCCGCGGCGCTCGGCGTGCCGCTCGCCGGCGCGTCGACGCTCGAGGCGTTCGCCGGCGCGGTTCCCGTCCTCGACGCGAAGCGAGGCGAGGTCTTCACGACCGGCCCGCGCGTGTGCCGGCCGGCGGAGCTCGACGTCGACGGGCGCACGCTCGTGGGCGACGGCGCGATCCGCTACCGCGCGCTCTTCGAGGATCGCGGCGCGACCGTTCCGCCCGACGACGACCCGGCGCACGTCCCCGACCCGCTGCTGCTCCTCGAGTGCGCGCAGGCCGACGTCGAGCCGCTCTACGTGCGCGAGCCCGACGCGAGGCCACAGTGGCACGAACACGTGAACGGCCCCGAGCGCTCATGACCGCCGTCGCGCTCGAGATCCGCACGCTCGGCCTCTCCGACCTCGACGACATCGAGGAGATCGAGCAGCGCGCGTACCCGACTCCCTGGTCGCGCTCGATGTTCGCCTCCGAGCTCGCGAAGCCGACGTCGATCTGCCTGGGCGCGTTCGAGGGTGAGCAGCTCGTCGGCTACATGATCAACTCGCGCTACGTCGACGCGTGGCACGTGATGAACGTCGCCGTCGACCCCGACCGCCAGCGGCGCGGGATCGCAACCGCGCTCATCGAGCGGCTCTTCGACCTCACCGCCGCCGACGAGCGCCGCGGCTACACGCTCGAGGTGCGCGTCTCGAACGAGGACGCGATCCGCCTCTACCGGAAGCTCGGCTTCGAGCCGCGCGGCATCCGCCGCGGCTACTACACCGACAACCGGGAAGACGCGCTGATCATGTGGCGCGATGCAGGTGTCTGACACCTCACGGGTTCTTAACGGTGCCTGACACCTCACAGGTCGTTAACGGTGCCTGGCACCGTGACGGAAGCGTGACGAGACCGTGATCCTCGGGATCGAGACCTCGTGCGACGAGACGGCGGCCGCGCTCGTCACCCGCGACGGCGACATCCGCGCGAACGTGGTCGCCTCGCAGGCCGACCTGCACGCGCGCTACGGCGGCGTCGTGCCCGAGGTGGCGAGCCGGCGTCATCTCGAGCTCGTGAACCCGGTGCTGCAGGAGGCGCTGCGCGACGCGTCCACGACGCTCGACGACGTCGAAGCCGTCGCGGTGACGACCCGGCCGGGCCTGATCGGCGCGCTCCTCGTGGGCCTGGCGGCCGCGAAGGCAGTCGCGTGGGCGCGCCGCCTGCCGCTCGTCCCGGTGAACCACCTGCACGGCCACGTCGCCTCGCTGTACCTGAAGCCGCTCGACCTCGAGCCGCCGTTCACCTGCCTCCTCGCGAGCGGCGGGCACACGATGCTGCTCGACGTGCGCGACCGGAGCGGCTACCGCGTCCTCGGCACGACCCTCGACGACGCGGCGGGCGAGGCGTTCGACAAGGGCGCGCGGCTGCTCGGCCTCGGATACCCCGGTGGACGTGCGATCGACGAGCTCGCACGCCGCGGCGACCCCGAGGCGTTCCGGTTTCCGGTCGCGCGCGTGCCCGGGCTGGACTTCTCGTTCTCCGGGCTGAAGACGGCGCTCCTGTACACGGTGCGCGGGCTGAGCGCCGAGGAGCTCGAGGCGCGGCGCGCCGATCTCGCGGCGTCCTACCAGCACGCGATCGTGCGCGCCCTCGTCGAGCGGATCGAGGCCGCGGGTGCTGAGCGCGTGGCGGTGGTGGGCGGCGTCGCAGCGAACTCCGAGCTTCGCGCCACGCTGCCGGACGCCGCGCTCGCGCCGCTCCGCCTCTGCACCGACAACGCGGCGATGATCGCCTCGGCGGCGCGCTACGTCGAGCCGCTTCCGTACCCGCGCTACCTCGAACTCGATGCGCGCGCGACCGCCTAGGGGCCTCGCCGCGGTCGTGCTCCTCGCCCTCACGGGCGCCGCCGCGGCGCTCGCCGTCGCCGTCTCCGCGGGCGGAGGCGACCGGGCGGTGTCCGCGCAGCCGGCCGGGTGGCGCGGCTTCGTCGGCGACCCGAGGCCGGACGTGCAGCTCGGCGACCGGATGATCGTCGTGCTGAAGACCCCGTCGGTCGCCGAGCGCCTGGCCCGCGTGCGCTACGCGACCGAGGCGCAGGAACGGACGTGGACCTCGCAGGCGACCGCGGCGCAGCAGCAGGTGCTGACGACGCTTGCGACTGCCGGGATCGTCCTCCAGCCGGACTACCGCTTCGCGCGCGTCCTCGATGGGTTCTCGGCCACGCTCGACCCGAGGGCGGTCGCGGTGCTCGAGCACGACCAGGACGTCGCCGGCATCTATCCGGTGCGCGCGGCGTTCCCGGCGGCGACGTCCGCGGGCGGGCTCGCCGCCGACGCCGCCTCGCCCGACGCCGACGCGGGCGCGTCGTTGCCCGGCGACGACGGGCGGGGCGTGACGGTGGCGCTGCTCGACACCGGCGTCGACGCCGCGCATCCCTACCTGCGCGGCCGCGTGCTTCCCGGCATCGATCTCGTCGGCGGCAGCCCCGGCGCACGCGCCGGCCGCGACCCGCAGGACCCGTCGGCCGTCGAGCGGCACGGCACCGAGCTGGCGGGGATCGTCGTCGGCTCGAACGGCCCCGGCGGGCTCGCCGGCGTCGCTCCCGGCGCCAGGCTCCTGCCGATCCGCGTCGCGGGCTGGCAGCCCGACGCGGACGGCACGGAGGCGGTCTACGCGCGCAGCGACCAGCTGATCGCCGGGCTCGACCGGGCCGTCGATCCCAACGGCGACGGCGACTGCCACGACGCCGCCCGCGTCGCGCTCGTCGGGCTCGAGGAGCCGTACGCGGCCTTCGCGGACTCGCCCGAGGCGCAGGCGGCGCAGGGCGCGCTCGACCTCGGCACCGTCGTCGTCGCGCCCGCCGGCAACGACGGCGCCGCGGGGCCGACCTTCGGCTCGGTCTCCGGCCCTGCGGCGGCGCCGGCCGCGATCGCCGTCGCCGCGGACGACGCACGCCCCCGCCTGGCGGACGCGAGGGTCGTGCTGCGGCGCGGGCTGGACGTGCTCTACGACTCCGTGCAGCCCCTGCTCGGCCCGCAGGCGCCCGCATACCCGCTGACGCTGGCGGTCGCGACGCCGCGGGGCGGCGGCGCCACCGGCGCCGACTTCTTCGATCGCACCGGCGCCAGCCTCGTCGCCGGCAAGGCGGCGGTGCTGCCGCTCGGCGCCGATCCGCAGACGGAGGCGCAGGCGGCCGCCGCGGCCGGCGCGGCGGCGGTCGTCCTCTACGGGCCGACGCCGCCGGCGGGCGGCCTCGGCTCGGCCGCCGCGCTCGGCGCTCCGGTCGCGTGGGTGCCGGCGTCGGCCGCCGCAGCGCTGCTCGCGGCCCGCCGCGCCGGGCTGGACGTCGAGGTGGCGATCGGCCGCGCACGCGGTGCCGAGAACGCCGGCCGGGGCCTGGTCGCCGGTTTCTCGTCGCGCGGCCTCGCGTTCGACGGCCGCGTCAAGCCGGATCTCGCCGCGTCGGGCGTCGGCGTCGCGACCGCCGAGCCGGCCGCTTCCGGCGGCCCGGCCCTCTACGGCACCGTCAACGGCACGAGCGCCGCCGCGGCGACGGTCGCGGGCGCGGCCGCGCGCCTCGCCGAGCTGCGGCCGAACGTGAGCGGCGCCGCCCTGCGCAGCCTGCTGGTCGGCTACGCGGCCCCGGGCGGGGCGCCGGCGACGGCGGCGGGGGCCGGCTCGCTCCGGGTCGGCGCCTCGGCGGCCGGCGAGGTCGCGGCGGACCAGGGAACGCTGGGCTTCGGGATCTGGCAGGGGAGGCGCTGGCACGCGACGCGCACGCTCGTCCTGCGGAACGTGTCGACGCGGCGGCTGCAGGTCTCGGTCGACGCGGTGACCACGTCGGGCGAGTCGGAGGCGCTTCGGTTTCGCGTCGTCCCGAACCACCTCCTGCTGCGCGAGGGGCGGGCGAGGCGCGTGCAGGTGACGGTGACCGCGCCCTCGGCTCCGCCGTCGGAGCTCGCCACCGGCGTCGTCGAGGTCTCGCCCGCCGGCGGCGAGACGCTGCGCGTGCCCTGGGCGCTCGCGTTCGCGTCGCCGTCCCGCGACCTGCTGCAGCACGTGTCGCTCGACCGCGCGTCGTTCGCGCCGTCCGACACCACGCCCGCGATCCTCAGCGTCCAGGTCGGCGACGTCGCCGGCGTCGCCACCGGCGGGGCGATCCAGGTCGAGCCGGCGTCGCGGCTGGACGTCCTCCTCTACACGGCGGACGGCCGCTTCCGCGGCGTGATGGCCCGGCTCCGCGATCTGCTCCCGGGCTCGTACAGCTTCGGGATCACCGGCCGCGGGCCGACCAGCGTGCGCCTCGCGCCGGGGCGCTACGAGCTGCGGCTCGCAGCCTGGCCGACGCTGCCGGCGCAGGCGAAGCCGAGCCGCGCGACGGTGCGGTTCGAGGTCCGCTGATCGGGTGTAGGCTCGCCGCCATGGCCACCACCGAGCCCGAGACTCACCTCCGCGAGAACCCGTTCGGCCTCGCGCAGCAGCAGCTCCGCAAGGTCGCCGACACGTTCGACATCGACGACCGCCTCGTCAACGTCCTGCAGGAGTGCAAGAAGGCAGTCGAGGTCTCGATCCCGACGTCGATGGACGACGGCAGCGTCCGCGCGTTCACCGGCTACCGGGTCACGCACAACATCGCGCGCGGGCCGTCGAAGGGCGGCATCCGCTACCACCCGGCCGTCACGCTCGACGAGATCAAGTCGCTCGCGATGTGGATGACGTGGAAATGCGCGCTGATGGCATTGCCCTTCGGTGGCGCGAAGGGGGGCGTCATCTGCGACCCGAAGCGGATGTCGCGCGGCGAGCTCGAGCGCATGACGCGGCGCTTCACCTCCGAGATCATCAACGAGATCGGCCCGGAGAAGGACATCCCCGCGCCCGACGTCGGCACGAATGCGGCGACGATGGCGTGGATCTTCGACACCTACTCGATGAACAAGGGGCACTCGGTGCTCGGCGTCGTCACGGGGAAGCCGTTGACGATCGGCGGCTCGCTCGGACGCGAGGAGGCAACCGCGCGGGGTGCGCTCTTCTGCCTCGAGGCGGCGCTGCGACGGCAGGAGCGCCCGCTCGACGGCCTGCGCGTCGCCGTGCAGGGCTTCGGCAACGTCGGCTCCTTCTTCGCGAAGTTCGTCGCGGAGCTCGGCGGCACCGTCGTCGCCGTCTCCGACTCGAACGGCGGCGTCTTCAACGCGAACGGCGTCGACGTCGCGGCCGCCTTCGCCCACAAGCGCGGCGGAGGCTCGCTCGCGGAGCTGCAGGGCGGCGACCGCATCTCGAACGACGAGCTGCTGCTCGTCGACTGCGACGTGCTCGCGCCGTGCGCGCTCGAGCAGGTGATCACCGAGGAGAACGCCGACCAGGTGCGCGCCAAGCTCGTCGTCGAAGGTGCGAACGGCCCGATCACGCCGGCCGCCGACGAGATCCTTCAGGACAACGGGGTGCTCGTCCTCCCCGACGTCCTCGCGAACGCGGGCGGCGTCGTCGTGTCGTACTTCGAATGGGTGCAGGGGCTGCAGGAGTACTTCTGGAAGGAAAACGAGGTCAACGCGCGCCTGAACGAGATCGTGACGCGCGCGTTCGACGAGACGTGGGCGACGTACGAGGCGCGCGGCATCTCGATGCGGCTCGCGGCGTACGGTCTCGCCGTGCAGCGCGTCGCCGAGGCGACCGTGACGCGCGGGCTCTACCCGTAGCGCTGAAGTCTGTCGTCCTCTACCACGCCGAGGGCTGCCACCTGTGCGAGCGGGCGCGGGAGCAGCTCGCGCGGGTGCGGAGCGAGCTGCCGTTCGCGTACACGGAGGTCGACATCACCGGCGACGACGCGCTCGAGGCGCGCTATCGCGAATTGCTCCCCGTCGTCGAGATCGACGGCGAGCGCGCCTTCGTCTACTACGTCGACGAGGCCGCGTTCCGGCGCAAGGTCGGCTGACGACCTCGCTCGGGCGTTTCACGCCTCGAGTCTGACGCGGCGCGACCGCGCATCCGGCGCGAGGAAGGCGAGGAGCGCCTCCGCCTCGGTCGCGAGCTCGCGGCGCTCCGTGGCGGAGACGCGCGTGCGGAGGTCGACGGAGAGTGTCGCCCCGCGCTTCTCCTTCGCCAGCTTCCACGCGCCCGCCACGAAGCCGTCGACGAGCAACGTCCCGCGGTGGGCGAACGACGAGTCCCACCGCACCGCGTCCATGATCCGTCCGCGGTCGGCGTGCGCGAGGAAGACGTTGTCGTACTGCGGCAGGAAGCGCGCCGGGGCGGGCTCGGCCGCGTCGGCGAAGATTCCGTCCGCGACGTCGAGGAGCTCGCGGCCCGCCGCGTCGCGGTAGACGCGGAGCCGCGGCCGCAGCCGCGCGACCGCGGTACGCAGGTCGGCGAGCCCCGACCAGGCGGCGACGTCCGCCGTCGACGCGGGGCCGAAGGCGCGCAGGTAGCGGAGGACGAGGTCGTCGACGCTCGCGGCGGCGACCGGCGGCCCGTTCGCCAGCCACGCGTCGAGCGTGGTGACCGTCGGCTGCAGCGTGCGGCCCCACACGCCGCGCGGCGTCACCTGGACGAGCGGCAGCAGGTAGCGGACGGCGTAGGCGAGCGCGTTCGGGTCGCGCTCCGGCCACTCCGCCGCGAGCTCGGTCCGGAGCTGCGCGAGCGTCAGCGGCCGTTCGTCGACGAGCGCGCGGCCGCGGGCGACGACCGGCTCGAGGTCGAGGTCGCCGAGCGCCCGCCGGAACGGGCTCGATCCGAACGCGCGCTCGAGCATCCCCTGCAGGAGCGGCCGGATACGGAGCGCGTCCGCGCTGCTCGCGAGGTGCAAGGTTGCGCGCATCAGCGTCATCCGGACGCACCTCCGCTCGAGCAGCGCACGGCCGAGCGAGTCGGGATCGAACGAGCGCAGGCGCGACCACAGCCCGACGTACGGGTCGAGCGGCACCTGCGCCTGCATGCCGACGAGGCGCTCGACGACGTCGACCGGCTCCGCGCCGGCCCGCTCGAGCAGGAGCTGCCGCGCGAGCAAGGTGCGGTTCAGCGTGCGGGCGTCGAGCGTCGCTCCCTCGGGCGGCTGCCGCTTCACCGGGCGAGGGTGTCACAAACCTTGCCCCTTGTGACAACCCTCCGGCGCTTCTGGAGCCTTCGGGCACAATGCTCGTGATGTTGCAAGCGGGAGCGGGGAGCGCCGGCGCGGACCGGCTCGGGGTCGGCGTCGCCGCGCGCCTCTCGCGCTACCTCCAGGTGCTCAGCCAGGCGCGCAAGATGGGGAAGGAGCGGATCTCCTCGCAGGAGATCGCCGACTACACGAACATCAACGCGACGCAGATCCGCCGCGACCTCTCGAACTTCGGCAAGTTCGGCAAGCGCGGCGTCGGCTACTCGATCGACTCGCTCCTCGTCGAGATCCGCCGGATCCTGCGCACGCAGGGGCAGCACAACATCGCGCTGGTCGGCGCCGGCCGCCTCGGTCAGGCGATCGCGAGCTCGCCGATCTTCGCCGAGCACGGGATCAACATCGCGGCCGTCTTCGACAACGACCCGGAGAAGATCGGGTCGGACGTCGGCGGCACCGCCGTCGAGGACGAGCGCCGGCTGAAGGACGTCGTGCGCGAGAAGAACATCGTCGTCGGCGTGCTCGCGGTGCCCGCGAGCGCCGCGCAGAAGGTCTGCGACGACCTCGTCGACGCCGGCGTCCGCATCATCTTCAACTACTCGGAAGGCCTGCTCGACGTGCCGAGCGACGTGACGGTGCACACGTCGAACCCGGCAGTCGAGCTGCTGCACGCGCTGTACTTCCACCTGACGTGAGCCCGGCGCGAAACTCGCGTCCTTGGTTCTTCGGAGAAGAACCAAGGACGGGGAGTGCCGTGAGCCCGGCGCGAAACTCGCGTCCTTGGTTCGTCGAAGACGAACCAAGGACGGGGAGTTCCTGAGTGCGGATCCTGCTCTGGCACGGGTACCTGCTCGGCGGGACCGGCTCGAACGTGTACACGCGCGCGCTCGCACGCGAGTGGCGCCGCGCGGGGCACGACGTCGTGGTCGTCTGCCAGGAGCGCGCAGCCGACCGGTACGACCTCGGCGGGGCGCGCGTCGTCGTGCCCGAGCTGCCCGGCCGGCTGCTGCCGGTGTTCGTCCTCGACCGCTACGAGGGGCTCGAGCCCCGCCTGCTGCAGGACCTCACGCGCGCGGAGCGCGACGCGTACGCCGACGCCAACGCGGCGGTGCTGCGCGACCTGCTTCCGGCCGACCTCGTGTTCGCGAACCACGTGCTGATGGGCGGGCCGGTCGGCGTCGCGAGCGGCGCGCCCTTCCGGGTCAAGGCGCACGGCTCGGAGCTCGAGTACTCGATGCGCGGCCGGCCGGAGCTCGAGGAGCTCGGCCGCCGGGCGCTCGAGCGGGCCGAGGCGACGTTCGTCGGCTCGCAGCACATCCGCGAGGTGCTCGAGGAGGTGGTCGGCGCGGTCGAGCGCGTGGTCGAGGTGCCGCCGGGGGTCGATGTCGACGAGTTCGCGCCGGAGCCGCGCGACGAGGCACTGGCCGCGCTGCTCGAGGAGTGCCGCCGCGACCCGCCGAATCCGGGCAACGCGCAGGAACGCCTGCCGGACGAGGGCAACGCCGATCGCCTGGCCGCGTTCCTGGCGGGCGACGAGGCGACCGTCGTCTACTTCGGGAAGCTGATCGAGCAGAAGGGCGTGCACCTGCTGCTCGAGGCGATGCGCGGCCTCGACGCGCGCCTCGTCGTCGTCGGCTTCGGGCCCGAGCGCGCTCGCCTCGAGGCGGACGCGCCGCCGAGGACGCTCTTCACCGGCCCCCTCGAGCACCGCCACCTGCGTCACCTGCTGCCGCTGGCGGACGCGACCGTCGTGCCGTCGATCTTCCCGGAGGCGTTCGGCATGGTCGCCGCCGAGGCGGCCGCCGCCGGATCGCCGCCGCTCGTCGCGCGCCACTCGGGCCTCGCCGAGGTCGCCGCCGGGATCGAGGAGCGCTACCCGGAGCGTCTCCGCCATCTCGCGTCGTTCGCGCGCGGCGACGCCGGCGACCTGCACGCGAGGCTGCGCGAGCTGCTCGCGCTGCCCGCCGCCGAGCGCGTGGCGCTCGGACGCGCCGCCCGCGACGCGGTCGTCGACCGCTGGTCGTGGGCCGGCGTCGCGGCCCGGCTGCTCGCCCCTGCGGGCTAACGTACGCCGACCGATGGGAGAGGAGCAGCGCGGCTCGTGGCAGGAGCTGCTCGCGAACGCCGAGGCGGCGTACGAGGGCGGCACCGACTTCACCCTCGCCGTCGAGGAGGAGTTCGCGCTTCTCGATCCCGACACGCTGTCGCTCACGAACCGCTTCGAGGACGTGAAGGCGCTCGCGGTCGGCACGGACGTCGAGCCGCACCTGGTCGGCGAGCTGATCGCGTCCGAGGTCGAGGTGCGCACCGGCCGCTGCACCGACTTCGGCGAGGCGGCGGCGACGATGCGCGAGCGGCGGTCGCAGCTGCAGGGGCTGGTACGCGAGCTCGGCCTCGCGATCGCCGCGACGGGCACGCACCCGTGGAGCCGCTGGCAGGACCAGCGGATCATCGACACCCCCCACTACCGCCGCAACGACGAGCTTCTGCGCTACGTCGTCTGGCGCAACAACACCTTCGGCCTCCACGTGCACATCGGCATCGCCGGCGCGGACCGTGCGGTCGCCGTGCACGACGCGTTGCGCAACTTCCTGCCCGAGCTGCTCGCGCTTTCCGCGAGCTCGCCCTTCGTCGAAGGCGTCAACTCGGGCCTCCACTCGGCGCGAACGGAGATCTTCACGCGCATGTTCCCACGCTGCGGCATCCCGGATGCCTACCGGGACTGGCGCGGCTTTCGCGACTACGTCGCGTTCCTCTACTCGACCGGCTCGATGACCGAGCACACGCAGCTCTGGTGGAGCGTCCGCCCGCACCTCGCGTATCCGACGATCGAGATCCGCATTTGCGACGCGCAGCCCGATCTGGTGGAGTCCCAGGCGCTGGCCGCGGCGTGCTACGCGATCGCGGCCCGCTGCGCGCGCGCGGTCGACGAGGGAGAGCCGCTGCCCGACCTGCCGCACCGGCTGCTCGAGGAGAACCTCTGGCGCGCGATCCGCTGGGGGCTGTCCGGCGAGCTGCTCGACTTCGCGCGCGGCGAGGCCGTCCCGGCGCGAGCCAGGCTCGAGCAGCTGCTCGATTGGACGGCGCCCGTGGCGGACGAGATCGGCGCGGCCGCGTACCTCGCCGTCCCGGAGCGGAACGCCGCCGAGCGCCAGATCGCCCGGTTCGAGGAGGGCGCGACGCTCGAGGAGATCTACGCGGAGCAGGTCCGCGCGTCGGAGCCCATCGGAGGTTGATGGCCGAGCACGAGCCCGACTACGAGAAGCTCGCCGAGCAGATCGCGCAGCTGCCGATCGACGACGTCCTCGCCGGAACGGCCTCGACGCTCGCGAGCATCGGCTACGCCAAGCTCGGCGCCGGCGACCGCGACCAGGCGAAGCGGGCGATCGACGCGCTCGCGGCCATCGTCCCGCTGCTCGAGGACGCCGACGTGAAGCGGGACTTCGGCGCCGCGCTCGCCAACCTCCAGGTGGCGTTCGCCACAAGCGCCGCCGGCTGACCCGCTCCCGCCGGAGCTTGTGATACATAATCGCCCGCGCCGAAGCCCTTCGGCGCTTGACTTTGTGAGGGAGCGAAACGGATGAGCTGGTTCATGCATCACGCCGTGCTGTTCGCGCTGCTCTGCTCGGCGGCGGCGGTCGCGTACGGCCTCGGGCTGACGGTCTGGCTGCTCGGCCAGCCGGCAGGGACGGAGCGGATGCAGGAGATCGCGCGGGCCGTGCAGGAGGGCGCCGCCGCGTACCTGCGCCGCCAGTACACGACGATCGCCGTGGTCGCGATCGTGCCGTTCCTGCTGATCGGCTTCTACCACTCGCTCGGCTGGGGGACGGCCGTCGGCTTCCTCATCGGCGCAGCGCTCTCGGCGGCGGCGGGCTTCATCGGCATGAACGTCGCCGTGCGGTCGAACGTGCGCACCGCGGAGGCCGCGCGCCACGGGCTCCCGCCCGCGCTGAACGTCGCCTTCCGCGCCGGCTCGGTGACCGGCCTGCTCGTGGTCGGCCTCGGCCTCCTCGGCGTCGCGGGGTACTACCTGCTGCTCACGAAGCTGATCGACGACAGCCCGCACAAGGCGATCGAGCACCTGGTCGGGCTGGCGTTCGGCGGCTCGCTCATCTCCGTCTTCGCGCGTCTCGGCGGCGGCATCTACACCAAGGCCGCAGACGTCGGCGCCGACCTCGTCGGCAAGATCGAGGCCGGCATCCCGGAGGACGACCCCCGGAACCCGGCCGTGATCGCCGACAACGTGGGCGACAACGTCGGCGACTGCGCGGGCATGGCCGCCGACCTCTTCGAGACGTACGCGGTCACCGCGGTCGCCGTGATGCTGCTCGGCGTCACCGGAGCCGCGGCGTCTACGGGCACGCACCTCTGGCTGTACCCGCTCGCGATCGGCGGCGTGTCGATCATCGCGTCGATCATCGGCGTGCAGTTCGCACGCGTGCGCGAGGGCGGCAACGTGATGAACGCGCTCTACCTCGCCGTCATCGTCGCGACGGCGATCTCGGCGGCGATCTTCGTGCCGATCACGATGGCCTTCGACGCGAGCGGCAAGTACGCGTTCGGGAACCTGTACGGCTCCGCGCTGATCGGGCTCGGGATCACCGCGCTGCTCGTCGCGATCACCGAGTTCTACACGGGCACGCGCTGGAACCCGGTGAAGTCGATCTCGAGGGCGTCGCAGACCGGGCACGCGACGAACATCATCGAAGGCCTCGCCGTCGGCATGCAGGCGACGGCCGCGCCCGTGATCGTGATCGCGATCGGCATCCTCGTCGCGAACCACCTCGCCGGCCTCTACGGGATCGGCGTCGCGGTGATGGCGCAGCTGTCGATGACCGGCCTGATCGTCGCGCTGGACGCCTACGGTCCGGTCACCGACAACGCCGGCGGTCTCGCGGAGATGGCGGATCTCCCCGCCGAGGTGCGCGCGATCACCGATCCGCTCGACGCGGTCGGCAACACGACGAAGGCGGTCACGAAGGGCTACGCGATCGGCTCGGCCGCGCTCGCAGCGCTCGTCCTGTTCGGCTCGTACGCGGACGGGCTCCACACGCAGGCGAAGGTCGGGTCGGCGCTCAGCACGCTCAGCTTCGACCTCTCGAACGCGTGGGTGATCGCCGGCCTCTTCATCGGCGGCCTGATGCCGTTCCTGTTCGCGTCGCTCGCGATGCAGGCCGTCGGCCGCGTCGGCGGCGAGGTCGTCGAGGAGGTGCGGCGCCAGTTCCGCGAGGACCCGGGGATCATGGAGGGGACCTCGCGGCCCGAGTACGGCCGCGCGATCGACATCGTCACCGGCTCGGCGATCAAGTCGATGATCGTGCCGGCGCTCGTCCCGATCGCCTTCCCGATCGTCGTCGGCGTCATCAACGCGCGGATGCTCGGCGGCCTGCTGATCGGCACGATCGTCACCGGCCTCTTCCTCGCGATCGCGATGACGTCGGGCGGCGGCGCGTGGGACAACGCGAAGAAGCTGATCGAGGACGGCCTGTTCGGCGGCAAGGGCTCGGAGGCGCACGCCGCGGCGGTGACGGGCGACACGGTCGGCGATCCGTACAAGGACACGGCGGGCCCGGCGATCAACCCGATGATCAAGATCGCCAACATCGTCGCCATCCTGATCATCCCGATCGTCATCTCGATCCACGGATAGCAGCGTGGGGCTCGCCCGCGTCGCGGGCGGGGTCCACACTGTGCGCGTGCGCGCGCTCGCCGGATCGGCGGTCGCGGTCGCCGCGGCGACCGGGCTCGTGTACGCGCTGCGGCCGATCGCGCCGACGCTGAGCCTGGGCGTTCTCTACACGCCGGCGGTGCTCGCGACCGCGGTCCTGTTCGGGATCGGCGTCGCGCTCCTCGTCGCCGTCGCCTCGATGCTCGCGTTCAACCTCCTCTTCCTCGCGCCGGTCGGGACGCTGACGCTCGCAGACGCGCGGAACTGGACGGTGCTCGGTGTCTACGCGGTCACGGCGATCGTGGCGGGCGAGCTCGCCGCCCGGGCGCGGCGGCGCGCAGCCGAGGCGGAGCAGCGCGAGCGCGAGGCGGCGCTGCTCTCGGACGTCGCGGCGGAGCTGCTGCAGGCGGGGGAGGCGGTCGACCTCCGGCGGCGGACCGAGGAGACGCTCCGCGGCGCCGACCCGCCCGCGCGCTCGCGCTTCCAGGCCGCCCTCGACGCGCTGCTCGCGGTGGCGCGCGAGCGCGACCGGCTCGAGGGCGAGGCGCGCGAGGCGGAGGCGCTGCGGCGCTCGGACGCGATCAAGACGACGATCCTGCAGGCCGTCTCACACGACTTCCGGACACCGCTCGCGACGATGTCGGCCGCGATCGGCGGGCTGCAGAGCGGCGAGCTGTCGCTGTCGGAGCGCGACCGGGCCGAGCTGCTCGACTCCGTCCGCGTCGAGCTCGCCCGGCTGACCCGGCTCGTCGAGAACCTGCTCGACCTGTCGCGGCTGCAGGCGGGCGCGGCCGAGCCGCACGCGGAGCTCTGGTCGGTCGACGACCTCCTCGCCGACCTCGGCGCATCGGAGCGCGTGCGGATCGAGACGGGCGGCGACCAGCCGGCGGTGCGCGTCGACCTGACGCAGGTGCAGCGGGCGCTCGCGAACCTCGTCGACAACGCGCTCAAGTTCTCGGCGGGGGAGGTCGTCGTGCAGGCGCGGGCGGTGGGCGACCGCGTGGCGGTGGACGTGCTCGACCGCGGCCCCGGCCTCGGCGCGGACGTGCGCGGCGGGGCGGGGCTCGGCCTCTCGATCGCGCGCGGGTTCGCGGCGGTGAACGGCGCGGAGCTCGTCCACGAGCCGCGTGTGGGTGGGGGGACGCGCGCGCGGCTGACGCTGCCGGCCGAGCGCGTCCCTCTCTCGATCGGATGAAGATCCTCGTCGTCGACGACGAGCCGCAGTTCGCTCGGGCGCTGGCGGCGAACCTGCGCGGCGCCGGGTACGACGTGGAGACGGCGGCGACCGCGGAGGCGGCGCTGCAGGCGGCCGGGATCGACCCGCCGGACGCGGTCATCCTCGACCTGCGGCTGCCGGACGCGTCCGGACGCGACGTCTGCCGCGAGCTGCGGGGGTGGAGCGAGGCGCCGATCATCGTCGTGTCGGCGGTCGGCGACGAGGCGGAGAAGATCGCGGCGCTCGACGAGGGCGCCGACGACTACGTCACGAAGCCGTTCGCGATCGGCGAGCTGCTCGCGCGCCTGCGCGCGGCGCTCCGGCGCGCGGGCCCCGCGGGGGAGCCGGTGCTGGAGGTGGGCCCGATCCGCGTCGACCTCGAGAAGCGGGCGGTGCACGTGGACGGCCGTCCGGTGCACCTCACGCCGCTGGAGTTCCGGCTGCTCGCCGTGCTCGCCCAGAGCCCGGGCAAGCTGCTGACGCACCGGATGCTGCTGCGCGACGTTTGGGGGCCCGCGTACGGCGACGAGTCGAACTACCTGCACGTCTACGTCTCCCAGCTGCGCCGGAAGCTCGAGCCGGACCCCGCCCGGCCGCGCTACCTCCTCACCGAGACCGGCGCCGGCTACCGCCTCGTCGACACCGCTGAACCTGGTTCGTGACGGATCGCGCCCGAACCTGGTTCGTGACGGAGTCACGAACCAGGTTCGCGAGTTTTTCAGTCGCTGCGCCCGAACCTGGTTCGCAGCGGAGCTGCGAACCAGGTTCGCGAGTTTCGGATCGCGGTGGCCGAACCTGGTTCGTGACGGAGTCACGAACCGGGTTCGCGAGTTTCGGATCGCCGCGCCCGAACCTGGTTCGCAGCGGAGCTGCGAACCAGGTTCGCGAGTTTTCGCATTTGTCACAGACGTCCGCGCCGGAGCGCGGCATCCTCACGGGGTGCGTCCGACCCACGAGGGCGTGTACCACGTCACTGCGCGCTCGAATGCCGAGGAACGGATCTTCCGCGACGACCGCGACTACCTCGCGGGAGTCCAGACGATCGCGGAGCTCGCGCGCGAGGGCCTCTTGCGCTGTCACGGATTCTGCCTCATGCCGACGCACTATCACCTGCTCGCGACCTTTCCGGAGAACGGGCTCGCACGTGCGGTCCACCGCCTCAACCGCCGCTACGCCGGCGCCTTCAACCGACGCCACGCCCGCCGCGGTCACGTCTTCGACTCTCCGTACCGCTCGATCCCCGTCGAGCACCCCGTGCACGGCGATTGGCTCCCGGTCTACATCGCCGAGAACCCTCCGTCCCGGCCTTGGCCCTGGAGTAGCTACGACTCGCCGTTCTCCTTCGTCGAGCCGTTGCCGTGGCTCGAAACTCGCGAACCTGGTTCGCAGCTCCGCTGCGAACCAGGTTCGGGCTTCCTCACCTTGAGACGATCTTGAGGCGCGAGGGCGCGATCCTGAGCCGGCCCTGAGGCGCGCGGGCCTACCGTCGTGGCATGGCCACACGGCTGCTCGCGCCCATGCACGCCTGGAGCGAACGGCGCGCTCTGCGCGCCGCCCGGCGCAGCGCGGACGAGCAGCTGCTCGCGAGCCGCCTCCCGTCGCCGCGGCTCGCGTGGCGCGTCGCCGAGCTCACGTCGCCGGCGTACCGGATCGCGCTCGGGCGGTCGCTCGCCGACGTCGTCCACGCCGCCGACGAGCGCCTGCTGCCGAGCGCGTCGCCGATCGACCGCGCCGCCGTCCGCACGTCGCGCGCGCAGCTCCTCGACCTCGCCGCCCGCCTCTTCGACGCGGACCGCAGCGTCGCGCCGCGCGGCGTGCTGCTCGTGGAGCGGCTCCTGCGGGATCCAGCCGGCCCGTTGTACGGCCGGAGCACGGGGCGCCGCCTGCGCCTCGAGCTCGCGCGCACCGCCGCCGCCCTCGACGGCCGCGATGAATGAGCGCCACCGAGACCGGCGCGCGGCTGAAGCGGCTCGTCGTCGGGCGCCCGATGGCGACCGGCCAGTTCGAGGAGACGCTCCTGCCGAAGACGCTGGCGCTGCCGATCTTCGCCTCGGACCCGCTGTCCTCCGTCGCCTACGCCACCGAGGCCGCACTCGTCGTCCTGCTCGCCGCGTCCGCCGGCTCGACGCACCTCGTCTTCCCGCTCTCGCTCGCGATCGCGGGGCTGCTCGCGATCGTGGTCGCGTCGTACCGGCAGACCGTGCGCGTCTACGAGAGCTCGGGCGGCGCGTACGTGGTCGCGCGCGAGAACCTCGGGCGCCTGCCGAGCCTCACCGCGGCCGCCGCGCTGCTGACCGACTACGTGCTGACGGTCGCCGTGTCGGTCGCCGCGGGCGTGCTCGCGCTGACGTCGGCAGTGGCGTCGCTCCGCGGTCACGAGCTGCTGCTGTCGCTGATCTGCGTCGTGGCGATCGCGCTCGCCAACCTCCGCGGCGTTCGCGAGACGGGCATCGCGTTCGCGCTCCCGACCTACGCGTTCGTCGCGTCGATCTTCGCCCTCGTCGGCGCGGGCGTCACGAAGTGCGCCGTCTCCGGCTGCCCGCGCGCGGTCGTTCCGCACCCGATGACGACGGGCGCAGGGGCGATCACGCTCTTCGTCCTGCTGCGCGCCTTCTCCTCGGGCTCGACGGCTCTCACCGGCGTCGAGGCGATCGCGAACGGCGTCAACGCGTTCCGGCGTCCGCACGGCCGCAACGCGGCGACGACGCTCGCCGTGCTGGGGACGATCGCGATCGCGATGTTCGTCGGCGTGTCGTGGCTGGCTGTGCACATGAATGCCCGCCCGACCGCCACCGGCACGCCCTCCGTCCTCTCGGAGCTCGCGCGCGGCGTCTTCCCGGCCGGCTCGGCCGGCGGCTTCATGTACTGGGCGGTCCAGATCCTGACGCTGCTGATCCTCGTCCTCGCCGCCAACACCTCGTTCCAGGGGTTCCCGCGCCTCGCGGCGCTGCTCGCCCACGATCGGTACTTCGCCCGCCAGTTCACGAACCTCGGCGACCGTCTCGTCTTCTCGAACGGGATCCTCGTGCTCGCGGGCGTCGCGTCGGCGCTGCTCTGGGTCTACCACGCGAAGGTCGACTCGCTGATCCACCTGTACGTGATCGGCGTGTTCACGGCGTTCACGCTGTCGCAGGCGGGGATGGTGCGCTACTGGCTGCGCACGCACGATCCCGGCTGGCGGCACCGCGCCCTCGTGAACGGCGTCGGCGCGACCGCGACCGGCCTGGTGACGGCGATCGTCGTCTGGACGAAGTTCGCCGAGGGCGCCTGGCTCGTCACGGTCGCGATCCCGCTGCTCGTCTGCTCGTTCCTCGGCATCAACCGCCACTACCGGCGCTTCGGCCGCCGCCTCCGTGCGGGGGTGAGCGCGGCGCGCGCGGCGGGCGAGCCGGAGAACACGACGCTCGTCTGGGTGGAGGCGATCGACGTCGCGACCGAAGGCGCGCTCTGGTACGCGCGCCGGATCGCGCACGGCGGCCCGGTGCGCGCCGTGCACGTACGCACGCGGCGAACCGATTCCGGCATCCGCCCGCGGTGGTTCGACTTCGCGGCCGGCTCGCCGCCGCTCGAGCTGCTGCCTGCCGACGAGGGCCGCACGCAGGCGGTGCTGGAGGAGATCTGGCGGCTGCCGCGCGGCGAAAACCGCTTCGTTACGGTCGTCGTGCCCGAGCAGTACCGCACCCGCTCGCTGCTCTCGGCCGCGGGACGCGAGTCGCTCCGGCTCAAGTTCCGGCTGCTCGCCGAGCCGGGCGTCGTCGTCGCCGGCGTTCCCGCCGTCTCCCGCACCGGCCGGCCGGAGGGAAGGACGCCGCGCCGGCTCGTCGTCCGTGTGCTGCTCTCGGGCGTCCACGGAGGCTCGCTGCGGGCGCTCAACTACGCGCGCTCGCTCGACGTCGAGGACACCCGCGCCGTCTCGTTCGCCCTCGACGCCGAGGAGGCCACCCGCTTCGAGCGCGACTGGCTCGCCGCCGGGAGCCCCTTGCCACTCGACCTGAGCGACGCCCCGTACCGCGACATCGGCGACCCGCTGCTCGGCTACCTACGCGCGCTCACGGCCGATCCCGACACCGCCGTGAACGTCGTCATGCCCGAGATCGCCGTGCGGGGCTGGGCGCGCGCGCTCCACAACCAGCGCGCCCTCTACATCAAGCGGCTGCTCCTCTTCGAGCCACGCGTGATCCTCTCCTCGGTCCCGTACCAGCTGTTCCGGTAACGCTCTCGCCGGGCGGCCGAAGCGCGACATACGATCCGGGGTCGTGCCGAGGCGGCGCCAGTCACACGGCCTCGAACGGGTGCTCGGCGCGCCGGCCCTGTTCGCCACCGCGTACGGCAACGTCGGCTCGTCGATCTACTACGCGCTCGGCCTGACCGCGGGCATCGCGCTCGGCCTCACGCCGATCGTCTTCATCGTCAGCGGCCTCATCTTCGCGGCGACCGCCGCCACCTACGCCGAGGGCACCGTCCGCTACCCGGAGGCGGGCGGCTCGTCGAGCTTCGCGCGGCACGCGTTCAACGAGCTCGTCTCGTTCGGGGCGGCCTGGGCGCAGATGCTCAACTACGTCATCACCGTCGCCATCTCGGTGATCTTCGTCCCGCACTACCTCTCGATCTTCTGGGCCCCGCTGCGGACGACGCCGTGGGACGTGATCGTCGGGATCATCCTCACCTGGGTGCTCGTCGGCCTCAACGTCGTGGGCATCCAGGAGGCGGCGCGGCTGAACATCCTGCTCGCGGTCGTCGACTTCACCACGCAGCTCCTGCTGGTGCTGCTCGGCTTCGTCCTCATCTTCCACCCGCACGTGCTGAGCTCGAACGTGCACTTCGGCGTCGCGCCGACGTGGAGCGCGTTCCTGCTCGCGATCCCGGTGGCGATGATCGCCTACACCGGCATCGAGACGGTCTCGAACCTGGCCGAGGAGGCGCGCGACCCGGTGCGTTCGATCCCGCGCTCGATCTCCTGGGTGGCGATCGCGGTGTTCGCGATCTACTTCACGCTTCCCTGGATCGCGCTCTCCGCGATGCCGGTCGTGCACAGCGCCGGCCACTACGTGACGCGGCTCGGCCAGAACCCGCCGCACGGATTCAAGAACGACCCCGTGCTCGGCCTGGTCGAGAACCTCGGCCTTCACGGCGCGGTCCTGTCGATCGCGAAGATCTACGTCGGCATCCTCGCGGCGACGATCCTCTTCATCGCCACCAACGCGGGCGTGATCGGGGCGTCGCGGATCACGTACTCGATGTCGAGCTACCGCCAGCTCCCGGAGGTGTTCCGGCGGCTGCATCCGAAGCTGAAGACGCCCTGGCTCGCGCTCGTCGTGTTCGCGGGCGTCGGGCCGACGATCTTCCTGCTCTCTGGGCAGGTCGACTTCCTCGGCCGCATGTACGCCTTCGGCGCGATGCTGTCGTTCACGATCGCGCACGCGGCGGTGATCGCGCTGCGCGTCCGCGGTGGCGGGGAGGAGCTCGAGTGGCGTGCGCGCCCGAACCTGCGCATCCGCGGCGTCAGGTGGCCGCTGTTCGCGATCCTCGGCGGCCTCGGCACGGCGCTCGCGTGGCTCGACGTCGTCATCCAGAACCCCGGCCCGCGCTACGCCGGGCTCGGCTGGCTCGCCGCCGGCTTCGTCTTCTACCCGCTCTACCGGAGGCGCCAGCGGCTCGCGCTGGCCGCGACGGTGCGCGCGCCCGTGCCGCTCGGGCCCGCGCTGGCGCTGGAGTACCGTTCGATCCTCGTGCCGATCGTGTCCGGCCAGGCCTCCCGGGAGGCGGTCGAGGTGGCCGCGCAGCTCGCCACGGAGCGGGCCGCCCGCATCGTGCTGCTCCGCGTGATCGTCGTGCCGCTCGAGCTGCCGCTCGACGCCGATCTGACGCCGCAGCTCGAGGAGGCGGACCGGCTGCTCGACGAGGCGGCCGCGATCGCCGACGCGTACGGCGTGCGCTCGGTCGCCCGCATCGTCCGCTCGCGCCAGGCGGGCCGCGCGATCGTCGAGGAGGCGGAGCGGCGCGACGCGGAGATCGTCGTGCTCGGCGCGCCGCGCGGCCGCCACAAGCAGATCTTCGGGCACACCGTCGACTACGTCCTCAAGCACGCGCCGTGCCGGGTGATGGTCGCGGCAGGGCGTCGCGCCGCGTGAGACGTCCGGCGTCAACCTCGGGCGTGAGCGCCTACCGCAGCCTAGTCGTGCTGCTCGCGGCGCTCACCGCCGCGCTCGGCATCGTGATGCTCGCCGTCACGCTGGCGAACGGCGGCGGCGTGGGCATCCTGATCGGCGTGCTGTTCCTCGCCGCCGGCGGCGGCCGGCTCTACCTCCTGCGCCGGAGACGGTGATGCGGCCGCACGCGGCCCGTCGAGGAGCAACGCGCGAACCCGGTTCGTCTTCGACGAACCGGGTTCGGGAGTCTTTGCGCTAATGGCCCGCAAGCTGCCGGGGCTGCGGCGCGAGCTCGACGCGAAGGCGCTCTACTCGGTCGCGTACGGCGAGATCGCGTCGTCGATCTACTTCGCGCTCGGCGTGCTCGCCGCGCAGGCGGTCGGCTTCACACCGGTCGTGCTGCTGCTCGTCGGCGGGCTCTTCCTCGTCGTCTCGCTCTCGTACGCCGAGGGCACCGCCGCGCTGCCCGAGACGGGCGGCGCCGCCACCTTCGTGCGGCGCGCGCTGAACGACCTCGCCGGCTTCCTCACCGGCTGGGCGCTCTTCCTCGACTACCTGATCGTGATCTCGCTGTCCGCGATCTTCCTGCCGCACTACCTCGGCGGCGCCTTCCAGATCGCGACGCTCGACCGCAAGCCGTGGGACGTCGTCGTGGGCGTGTGCGTGATCGTCTTCGTCGGCGGGGTGCGGATCTTCCGCCGGCCGTCGCTCTACGGAATCGGCTTCGTCGTGCCGGCGCTCGACCTGCTCACGCAGGTGCTGCTCGTCGTCCTCGGCTTCTCGCTCGTGTTCTCGTTCCACTCCCTGACGCACGGCACGTCGCTCGGGCACGCGCCGAGCTGGCACGCGCTCGCGTTCTCGCTGCCGCTCGCGATGCTCGCCTTCACCGGGCTCGAGACGGTCGCCAACCTCGCGGAGGAGGCGAGGCGGCCGGGCGTCGACCTGCCCCGCTCGGTCTTCGGCGGCATCGCGACCGTCGTCACCACCTCGGTGCTGATCGCCGTCGTCGCGCTCGCCGCGTTCCCGGGGCCGAAAACGGCGCTCGGCTCGCGCTGGCTGCACGCGCCGCTGCTCGGCATCGCCGCGCGCATCCGCAGCGAGTTGCCGTTCCCGCTCGGCGACATCCTGCGCTTCTACGTCGGCGTCACCGGCGCGCTGATCCTGCTCGCGGCGGTCACGACGTCGATCTCCGGCTTCTCGCGGCTCGCGTACTCGCTGGGCGAGCACGGGCAGCTGCCGCGCTCCTTCGGTCGCCTCAGCCGGCGCGCCCACGTCTCGCCCCAGGCGATCGTCTCCGCCGCGGCGATCTCGTGCGCGATCGTCGTCGCGACGTCGTTCTTCGAGCACGACGTCACCTTCCTGGCGAGCGTGTTCTCGTTCGGCGTTCTGCTCGCGTTCACCGCGGCGCAGCTCGCGGTGATCAAGCTGCGCGTCGCCGAGCCCGACCTGCCGCGGCCGTACCGCGCGCCGTTCCCGGTGACGATCGGACGCTTCGAGGTGCCGCTGCCGGCGATCCTCGGCTCGATCGCGACGTTCGCGATCTGGATCGTCGCCCTCGCCACCCATCCCGGTGCCCGCTATGCCGGCCCCGCCTGGCTCGCCGCCGGGCTCGTCGTCTTCGTGCTCGTGCGCCGCTCGCGCGGCGAGGGGCTGATGGAGCGCGTGAAGGCGCCGGACGAGCTGCCGCACACGCCCGCCGTCCACTTCCGGCGGATCCTCGTGCCGATGAAGCTGGGGCTGATCGGCGAGGAGATGGTCGCGACCGCCGTCAAGCTGGCGGCCGAGCACGGCGCGCAGGTGGAGGCGCTGCACGCGATCCCCGTCCCGCTCGACCTGCCCCTCGACGCGCCGATGTTCGACGAGGACGAGCGCGCCGAGGCGTCGCTCGCCGAGGCGAGGCTGCTCGGCGCCGACCACGGCGTCACCGTCGAGGGGACGACCGTGCGGACCCGCGCGATCGGCCAGGCGATCGTGGAGCGGGCGCTCGAGATCGACGCCGACCTGATCGTGCTCGGCTCGGCGCCCCGGTGGCGGCGGCAGTCGCGCTTCTTCTCGCCGACGGTCGACTACGTGCTCCGCAAGGCGCCGTGCGAGGTCCTGATCGTCGCCTTCCCGCAGTCGGTGATGGACGAGGAGCTGGCCGCGACCTGACGCCCTTCGCCTGGCCGAACGGGGGATGGTTGAGCGGATTCCGCGCGCTACGCTGCGCCGCGTGAAGGCGATCGTGATCGGCTGCGGGCGCGTCGGGTCCACCGTCGCGCTGCTGCTGCACGGCTCGGGCTGGGACGTCACCGCGATCGACGAGAACGAGGACGCGCTCACGCGGCTCGGCGAGCACTGGACGGGCGGCTTCCTCGTCGGCCACGGGATGGACCTGCAGCTCCTCCGCGAGGCGGGGATCGAGGAGGCCGACGCCGTCGTCGTCACCACCGACGGCGACAACTCGAACATCGTGATCGGCCAGGCGGCGCAGCAGCGGTTCCAGGTGCCGACCGTCGTCGTCCGCGTGCTCGACCCGGGTCGCGCGCAGTTCTACGCCGCGCGCGGCCTGCGCGTCGTCTGCCCGACCTCGGCCGCGATCGAGACGCTCGTCGAGGCCGTCCGCGCGACCGAGCAGGTCGCGCCGGTCTGAGGGGAGAGCGATGTACGTGTTGATCGCGGGCGGCGGGAAGGTGGGGGCGAACCTGACGCGCTCGCTGCTTCGCACCGGGCACGAGGTGACGCTGATCGAGCAGCGCGCGTACCGCTACGAGAAGCTCGAGGCCGAGTTCGAGCACCAGGTGGTGCGCGGCGACGCGACCGAGCTCTACGTGCTCGAGCGCGCGGGCATCAAGCGGCCGCCCGACCTGGTGGTGGCGGCCACCGGCGACGACGAGGACAACATCGTCATCTGCCAGATGGCGCGGGAGAAGTACGACGTCCAGAAGGTGATCGCCCGCATCAACGACCCGCGCAACCAGCCGTACTTCGACCTGCTCGGGATCTCGCCGACCGTCTCCGCGACCGGATCGATCATGGCGTTGATCGAGCACGAGGTTCCGGAGCACGGGCTGATCCACCTGCTCGAGCTGCGCAAGGAGAACCTCGAGATCGTCGAGCTCACCGTGGGCAAGGACAGCGCCTGCGAGGGCAAGCGGATCGGCGCCGTGCGGCTGCCGGAGGGAGCGCGGCTGATCTCCGTCGTCCGCGCGGGCAAGGCCGAGATCGCCGACGCGGAGACGCAGCTCGAGGCCGGCGACCAGGTGCTCGCCATCCTCGAGGCCGGCAAGGAGGACGAGCTGCGCGCCGTCCTCCTGCGCCGCTGACCGCCGCCCGCCGCGCCCGCTTCCGCTTGAATGGCGGTCGTGCAGGCGGGCACGGACCTCACCCGGCGGGCGTTCCTCGCGCGGTCCGCGGGCGTCGCCCTCGGGCTCGGCGGGCTCGGCGGGCTCGACGCCGCCTCGGCCCTGGCCGCCGCCGCGCACGACGAGACCGTCGTCAAGGGCGCGCACCGCTTCGTCTCGCGCCCCGACCTCGTCCCGCCCGAGATCGTCGTCGCCCGGCGCGGCGGCCCCGCGTCCGCCGGCTACCTGTTCCTCGCACCCTCGTCGGGGCCGGGCCAGCGCGGGACGCTGATCCTGGACGACCGCGGCTTCCCGGTCTGGTTCAACCCGACGACGCCGGTGACCGCGATGAACTTCCGCGCCGCGCTGTACCACGGCAAGCCGGCGCTCACGTGGTGGCAGGGCAAGACCGAGCACGGCCTCGGCGACGGCACGCACGTCGTCCTCGACGACTCCTACCGGGTGACGGCGCGAATCCCGGCCGGCGGCGGGCGCCACTCCGACCTGCACGAGTTCCTGCTCACCTCGCGCGGCACCGCGCTCGTCACGTCGTGGGAGCTCGTGCCGACGGACCTCTCGTCCCTCGGCGGCCCCCGCAACGGCCGCGTCGTCGGCGGGATCGTCCAGGAGCTCGAGCTGCCGAGCGGCCGCGTGCTGTTCGAGTGGCGCAGCCTCGACCACGTCGCGATCTCCGAGTCGCACGTCGGCATGACCGACCGCGCCGCCTACGACTACTTCCACGTCAACTCCGTCGAGCTCGACCACGACGGCAACCTGCTCGTGTCGGCGCGCAACACGTGGGCGATCTACAAGATCGACCGCGGCAGCGGCGCCGTGATCTGGCGCCTCGGCGGCAAGCGCAGCGACTTCACGATGGGGCCCGGAACGCGCTTCGCGTGGCAGCACGACGCGCGGCGGCACGGCGGCACCGAGGAGTACCTGGTGAGCCTGTTCGACGACGGCGCGGCGCCCCAGGTGCAGCCGGAGTCGAAGGCGCTCGTGCTCGCGCTCGACATGCGCCGCAAGCGCGCGACCGTCCGCCACGCGTACCGCCACTCGCCGCCGGTGCTCGCCCACGCGCTCGGCAGCACACAGCTCCTGCCGAACGGCAACGTCCTGGTCGGCTGGGGCACCGCGCGCTACGTGACGGAGTACACGCGGGACGGGCGGATGCTGCTCGACCTCCGCCTTCCGCCCGGCGGCCAGAACTACCGCGCCCTGCGCCTCCCGTGGCGCGGGCGCCCGACGACGAAGCCGGCGCTGGCGGCGCGCCGGACCGCCGGCCGCCACCTGCTCTACGCGAGCTGGAACGGGGCCACCGACGTCGAGTCGTGGCGGCTGGAGGCGGGCGCGCGCGCGGGCTCGCTCGCGCCGGCGGGAAGCGTGCGCCGGCACGGCTTCGAGACGCGGCTCGTCGCGCCGCCGGGGGCGCGCTACGCCGCGGCCGTCGCGCTCGACGGGCAGGAGCGTCCGCTGAGCCGCTCGGCCACGATCCGCCTGGAATAACCGCGATCCGGCGGTTCGTCCGGCCGTGCCTACACTTCGGTGGGGCACGAAGACGCTGCAAACGCTGGAAACCGTGAATCGCAGAAGGGGTCGCACCAGTCGGCTGCGGCGGTGGCTCGTCGCGGTCGCCGTCGTCGTCGTGGCGCTCGCCGCCGCGGCCGTCGCCGCGCTGCTCACGTGGCCGCGGGCCGGCCTGGCGTCCTCGGAGACGGCGCTCGCCCGCGTCACGCTCTCGCGCTTCGCGGGTCACGTCGCGTCCGTGCGGGTGCACGCGGCCGACGGCAGCGTCGTGCCGGTCGCCCTTCGGAACGGTGAGCTCTGGCCGCGCGCGAGCGTCGCGCCCGGCGAGGAGCTGACGGTCGACGTGACCGTGCGCCGTCCGGGCTGGGCGGCGTGGCTCGTCGGGCGCACGAAGCGCCGCACGTTCGCCGTCGAGGCGCCGGCGGCGCATCTGCGCGGCCGCTGGCTGCAGGTGCCCGCCGGCAAGCCCGTGCGGGTCGCGTTCGACCGGCCCGTCAGCGTGGTCGCCGTCGGCGGCAAGCCGCCGCGGCGGCTCGCGAAGCCGTCGGCGGTCGTCCCGATCGGCGTCTCCGCCCGCGGGCGCCACGCCGCGGGCGCCGTGCGCATCGCCGCGGTCGCGAGACCCTGGGAGCGGCTGCCGCGCACCGAGCGGGTCAGCTGGTTCCCGGCCCGGCCGTACCCGCAGCTCCTCGCCGCGCCGCGAGCCGGCGCGAAGGTGGCGCCGGTCGGCCAGCTGACGCTGACGTTCTCGGAGCCGGTGCGCGACGTCCTCGGCTCGCGCCGGCCGACGCTCGAGCCCGCCGTCGCGGGCGGCTGGCGGCTGCTCGACGACCACACGCTCGCGTTCCGCCCGACCGGGTACGGCTTCGGGCTCGGCTCGACGGTCCGCGTCTCGCTGCCGAAGCGCGTCCACGTGGCGGGCAGCGCAGCGGGGCGGCTCGCGCGCACGCTCGCGTGGCACGTCCCCGCCGGCTCCGAGCTGCGGCTGCAACAGCTGCTCGCCCAGCTCGGCTACCTCCCCGTGACGTGGACGCCCGCCGCGACGGACCCGCCGCCCGAAGGCGTTCGCGCCGAGCTCTCGGCGGCGATCTCGCCGCCGGACGGCCGCTTCGCCTGGCGCTACCCGGGCACCCCGCCCGAGCTGCAGGCGCTCTGGCAGCCGGGCCAGGCGAACACGATCACCCGCGGCGCCGTGATGATGTTCGAGGACACGCACGGCCTGGCGGTCGACGGCATCGCGGGGCGGCGCGTCTGGCGGGCGCTGATCGCCGACGCCGTCGCCGGCCGGGTGCGCACGGACGGCTACAGCTACGTCTTCGTGCACCGCTCGCTGCCGCAGTCGCTGAACCTCTGGCACGACGGGCACGTGATCCTCACCTCGCCCGGCAACACCGGCGTGCCCGCCGCGCCGACCGAGCTCGGAACGTTCCCGGTCTTCGAGCACATCCCGGTCGGGACGATGAGCGGCACGAACCCGGACGGCTCGCATTACAACGATCCGGGCATCCGCTACATCAGCTACTTCAACGGCGGCGACGCGATCCACGCCTTCAACCGCGCCTCGTACGGGACGCCCCAGAGCCTCGGCTGCGTGGAGCTCCCCCTCGACGCGGCGGCCAAGGTCTGGCCGTACACGCCGATCGGCACCCTGGTCACGGTCGAGAACTAGCGGCGCTGCCGGCGTCCGGCCGCGCTACCGTGTGCCCGTGCGCCGCTCCCGCCCCGCGACGCCGGTCCTGCTCGCCTGGTGTGCCGTCGTCGCCGGCGGCATCTCCATCGTCTCCGCGCTCACCCCGGAGGAGGCCGAGCGCGTCCGCCTCGTCACCGGCGTGCTGCCGCCCGGCGTCCCCGACGCGGCGCGGACGATCGCCCTCGCCCTCGGGCTCGGGATGATCTGGCTCTCGCGCGGGCTCGCGCGGCGCAAGCGGCGGGCGTGGCAGCTGGCGGTCGTGCTGGTGATCGCGTCGGCGCTCGCCCACCTCGTCAAGGGCCTCGACGTCGAGGAGGCGACGGCACATCTCCTGCTCCTCGTCGCGCTGTGGCGGACCCGCCGCGAGTTCGTCGCGCCCGGCGACCCGGCGACGGTGCGGCCGCTCGTGCAGGTCGTGCTCGCGCTCGCGCTGATCGTTCCTATCCTGACGCTGCACCTGACCGGCGACGACGCCTGGTCGCCGCGCATCGACGAGGCGCTCGTCATCCTCGTGTTCGCGTTCGCGGCCCGCGGGCTGTGGCTGTGGCTCCGGCCCGCCCGCGAGGGGAACGCGGCGGCCCACGAGCGGGAGCGCGCGGCCGAGCTCGTCCAGTCGCACGGGCGCGACAGCCTCTGCTACTTCGCGCTCCGCCGCGACAAGGCGTACTTCTTCTCGCCGAGCGGCCGTTCGTTCCTCGCGTACCGCGTCGTGGGCGGGACTGCCCTCGTCGCCGGCGATCCGATCGGCGACCCGTCCGAGCGGCTCGAGCTGATGCAGGAGTTCGTGCGCGTCGCGCACACGAAGGCGTGGCGCGTCGCGGTCGCCGGCGCCTCGACGGAGGCGCTGGCCGAGTACGCGGGGCTCGGCTTCAAGTCGCTGTACCTCGGCGACGAGGCGGTGATCGTCCCGGCGGAGTTCTCGCTCGAGGGGCGCGCGATCCGCAAGGTGCGGCAGTCCGTCTCGCGGCTCGAGAAGGCGGGCTACCGCGTGCGCGTGCTGAGCGTCGCGGACGCGGACGAGACGCTGCGGCGCGAGGTGCGCGCCGTCTCGGAGGAGTGGCGCGGCAACTGGCCCGAGCGGGGCTTCACGATGGCGATGGACGCGCTCTTCCTGTACCCGGAGACCGTGCTCGCGGTGGCGGTCGCGCCGGACGGGCACGTCGGCGGCTTCCTGCAGCTCGTGCCGTCGCCGGCGAGCGACGGCTACTCGCTCGCGTCGATGCGACGGCGGAAGGCGACGCCGAACGGGCTGATGGAGTACCTCATCACCGAGTCGGTCGCCTGGGCGCGTGAGCACCAGGTGACCGAGGTGTCGCTCAACTTCGCCGTCTTCGCCGACTTCCTGCGTGCCGACGCCGACGCGTCGCGCTGGACGCGCGCGTTCCGCTGGGTGCTGCTGAAGGCCGACCGTCTCTTCCAGGTCGAGCGGCTGCACAGCTTCAACCGGAAGTTCTTCCCCCGCTGGCGCCGCCGGTACTTCTGCTTCGAGCGCTGGACCGATTTGCCGCTCGCGGGCCTCGCGTACCTGCACGCCGAGTCGCTGCTCACGCCGCCCGGGCCGTGGGTGCGGACGCCCGACCTGGCGGCGCGATGAGACGGACGGCCGCGCTCGCGGCGCTGCTCCTGCTCGCGCTGCCGGCGGCCGGCGCCCGGCCCGCGGCGACCCGCCAGAGCTGGCCGCTCTTCGGCTACGACACGGCGCGGCACAACGTCGGCCCGGCGTCGACCGGCATCACGGCCGCGAACGTCGGCAAGCTCGTGCGCCAGCGCGTGGCGCTCGACGGCACCCTCGACTCCTCGCCGATCTACGTGAACGGCGTCTTCTACGTCACGACGACGTACGGGCTGACGGAGGCCATCAACGGCGCGAACGGCGCGGTGCGCTGGCGCTTCACGCCGCCGACGTACGACTCGCTCGCCGGCACGGCGCAGATCACCAACGCGACGCCGGCCGCGGACCCGTCGGGCAAGGCGATCTACGCGGCGGCGCCCGACGGGATGATCCGCAAGCTGCGCGCCTCCGACGGCAAGGTGCTGTGGGCGACGCCGATCACGCGCGACCCGACGCACGAGAAGATCACCTCGTCGCTGAACGTCTCGCGCGGCCTCGTGATCGCGACCACCGGCGGCTACATCGGCGACGCGCCGCCGTACCAGGGGCACGTCGTCACCCTCGATCCCGCCACGGGCCGCATCCGCCACGTCTGGAACTCGCTCTGCTCCGACCGGCACTCGCTGATCGTCCCGAGCACGTGCGCCTCGAGCGACTCGGCGATCTGGTCGCGGAACGGCGCCGCCGTCGACCCCGCGAACGGCAACCTCGTCGTCGCCACCGGCAACGCGCCGTACAACGGGAAGACGGACTGGGGCGACAGCGTGCTCGTGCTCTCGCCGGACGCGTCGCGCCTGGTCGCGCACTGGACGCCCTCGAACCAGGCGTACCTCAACGACCAGGACCTCGATCTCGGGTCGACGAGCCCCGGGCTGCTTCCGAACGGCTACGCGGTCCAGGGCGGCAAGGACGGCATCGTCCGCCTGCTGCAGCTGCACGGGAAGGCGCGTCTCGTCCAGCAGGTGCCGGCGCCCGGGCCGACCGACGTCTTCGCCGCTCCGGCGGTTTGGCAGGGGAAGTGGGTCTACGTGGCGACCGGGGCGGGGCTGCAGGCGTACCGCTTCTCGGGCGGCCGGCTGCACCCGGCCTGGTCGAACAACGTCGGCGGCAGCTCCCCGGTCGTGGCGGGCGGGCTGCTCTACGTCGCCGGCGCCGGCGCTCTGCACGTCTACGCCCCGACGACGGGGCGCGCGATCGCCTCGCTGCCGACGGGGACGCTGCACTGGCAGAGCCCGATCGTGATGGACGGCAAGATCGCGATCGGCGAAGGCAACGCCAACGACCACGCGACCAGCGGCGTCCTCGACATCTTCCGCGTGAGGTGAGAGCGGAACCGAACCTGGTTCGTGACTTCGTCACGAACCAGGTTCGCGGGTTTCGACCGAGGTGAGCGCCAGAATCGAACCTGGTTCGTGGCTTCGTCACGAACCAGGTTCGCGGGTTTCGTACTGTTTCACGGCTCCGCCGCGAAACAGTTTCGGCGCGAAGCCGAAAAGGTGTCTGACACCTCACGGTGTCAGACACCTTCTTCGACCTTCGAACCAGGTTCGCGAGTTTCGACAGCGGTGGGCGCCGGAACCGAACCTGGTTCGTGACTCCGTCACGAACCAGGTTCGCGGATTTCGAACTGTTTCGCGGCGACAGCCGCGAAACAGGTTCCGCGCGAAGCCGAAAAGGTGTCTGACACCTCACGGTGTCAGACACCTTCTTCGGCCTTCGAGAGCGAGCAGTCAGCTCGCGCGTCTTCGGCGCACCTGCGGCCCTTGGTGGCCGAGGGCTGCGTAGGCGAGCGCCTGCAGCGACTCGTTGAGGTTGCGGAGCTCGTGGCCGATCACGGTCAGCTCCTCGCGCCGCTCCTCGCGGGCGTTCAGCCGCCGCAGCTCCTCGATCAGCGAGTCGAGGCGGCCGAGGAGCGCCTCGAGCTGACGGTCGGTGACCTCTCCGTGGTCCATCGAGCCCGAGTGTAGACGGCGGCCAGGAGGCCGAGGGCGGCGCCGGCCGCGTCGATCGCCACGTCGACCGGGGAGCCGTGGCGCCCGCGGACGAACGACTGGTGGAGCTCGTCGCTCGCCGCGTACAGCACCGCGAGCGGCCAGGCGGCGACGAACGAGCGCGTCGCGCGCAGCAGGAGCAGGGCGAGGATCGCGTACTCGGTCGCGTGCGCGCACTTCCGCAGCACGAGATCCCAGGTGCCGAGGCCGGTCCCGAGGTGGGGGATCGACGACAGCGCGAAGATCAGCGCCGCCCAGGCGACGACGGGAAGCCAGCGGGAAGCCACCGCCGCTGATGGTAGAGTCGCCGCCAACCAGACGGGCGAGCGGTGAGGGAACCCGGTGCGAGTCCGGGACGGTCCCGCCGCTGTGAGGGGAGACGCTCTTCGCCACGACGTCACTGGCCGAAGCGCCCACGGGCGCAGGCTGGGAAGGCGGCGCAGGGGGAGCCCCGAGTCAGAAGACCTGCCGGTCGCCCACGAATCGACGAACCCCTCGCGGAAGGAGGATTCGTGCAGCACCGTCTCTTCGCCCTCGCTGCGGCCGCGCTCGCAGCGGTCGCGCTGGTCCTCGGCGCCTCGGCCCCGGCCACGCGCGCGGCCGGGCTCCCGCACCGGATCATCTCGCTCTCGCCGACCGCGACCGAGACGCTCTTCGCGATCGGCGCCGGCAAGCAGGTGATCGCGGTCGACAACGACTCGACGTATCCGCGCGCCGCGCCGCGCACCGCGCTGTCGGGCCTGACGCCGAACGTCGAGGCGATCGCCGGCTACCGGCCGGACCTGGTCGTCATCGCCTACGACCCGGGAGGCCTCCGGGCCGCGCTCGGACGCCTCCACATCCCGGTGCTGATGCAGGACGCGGCGCCGAACCTGCGCGCCGCCTACGCGCAGATGGTCGCGCTCGGCCGCGTCACCGGGCACCTCGCGCAGGCACGGCGGCTGGTCGACCGGATGAAGCAGCGCATCGACCGGCTCGTCGCCGGCGCGCGCGAGCGTGCACGCGGACTGACCGTGTACCACGAGCTCGACCCGACGCTCTACTCGGCGACGTCGAAGACGTTCGTCGGGCAGATCTACACCCTCTTCGGCCTGCGCGACATCGCCGACGCGGCCGACAAGACGGGCTCGGGCTACCCGCAGCTGTCGTCGGAGTACGTCGTCGCCAGCAATCCCGATCTGATCGTCCTCGCCGACACGGTCTGCTGCGGCCAGAGCCTCGCGACGCTGCGCGCGCGGCCCGGCTGGAACGAGATCGGCGCCGTGCGGAAGGGGCTCGTGATCCGGATCGACGACTCCATCGCCTCGCGCTGGGGGCCCCGCACGGTCGACTTCGTCCGCGCGGTAGCGAGCGCGCTCGCGCACGTCGGCCGGTGACGGCGGGCGCCCTCGTCGCGGTTCGCGTCCGCGCCAGGCGGCGGCTGGTCTCGCTGTGGCTGCCGGCGTCTATCGTCTTCCTCACGGGCGCGATGCTCGTCGGCGTCCTGGTCGGGCCCGCGAGCCTCGGCGCGGGCGACGTCGTCCGCTCGCTGCTCGCCCACGCGGGGGTGCCTGGAGTGCGCTCGCACCTCTCGCCGGTCGACGAGACGATTCTCTGGCAGATCCGGATGCCGCGCGTGATCCTCGGTGCGCTCGTCGGTGCGATGCTGGCGACGGCGGGCGCGTCGTACCAGGGCGTCTTCCGCAATCCGCTCGCCGATCCGTACCTGCTCGGGGTCGCGGCGGGTGCGGGGCTGGGTGCGACGCTCGCCGTCGCCTATGCGCCGGCGCGCGAGCTGCTGCCGCCGGCCGCGTTCGCGGGCGGCGCCGTCGCGGTCGCGATCACCTACGCGCTCGGCAGCGCGGGCGGGCGCGAGCGGTCGGGTGCGACGCTCGTGCTCGCCGGCGTGACGGTCGTCTCGTTCCTCACGGCCGTGCAGACGTTCGTGCAGCAGCAGCACGCCGACACGCTGCAGCAGGTCTACTCGTGGATCCTCGGCAGCCTGCCGAGCACCGGCTGGAGCGACGTCGTGCTGCTTCTGCCGTACGTGGGCGTCGCGCTCGCGCTGCTGCTCGTGCACCGCCGGCTGCTGGACGTCCTGAGCCTCGGCGAGGAGGAGGCGGCGACGCTCGGCATCGACGTCGGCCGGGTCCGGCTTGCCGTCGTTGTGGCGGCGACGATCGGGACGGCCGGCGCGGTCGCCGTCAGCGGCCTGATCGGGTTCGTCGGGATCGTCGTGCCGCATGCGATCCGTCTCGTCGTGGGCGGCAGCTACCGGCTGCTCCTGCCGTTGTCGATCGTCGTCGGGGCGGGGTTCCTCGTGCTGGCCGACGTCGTCGCGCGTACGGTGCTCTCGCCCGCGGAGGTTCCGATCGGCGTCATCACGGCGTTCTGCGGCGCGCCGTTCTTCGCCGTCGTCCTGCGCACGAGCCGGAAGGGCTTTCGGTGATCCGCGCGGAAGACGTGTCGGTGATCCTCGACGGCCACCGCGTCGTCGACGGCGTCTCGCTCGACGTCTCCGAGGGGGAGTGGGTGACGCTGGTGGGCGCGAACGGGGCGGGGAAGACGACGTTCCTGCGGGCGGTGTGCGGCCTGGTGCGTGCGGCGGGCCGCGTGCTCGTGGGCGGCGACGAGGTCGCGCGGCTGCGGCGCCGCGAGCTCGCGCGGCGGCTCGCGGTCGTGCCGCAGGCCCCGGTCGTGCCGCACGGGATGAGCGTCTCGGAGTACGTCCTGCTCGGCCGCAGCCCGTACGTCTCCTACGCGGGCCGCGAGAGTCGCCGTGACCTCGCCGTCGCGCGCGCGGCGCTCCAGCGGCTCGACCTGACTGGGTTTGCCGAGCGTGAGCTGGCGTCGCTCTCGGGCGGCGAGCGGCAGCGGGCGATCCTGGCGCGGGCGCTGGCGCAGGAGGCGCGCGTTCTCGTGCTCGACGAGCCGACGACGGCGCTCGACGCCGGTCGCCAGCAGCAGGTGCTCGAGCTCGTCGACGACCTGCGCGTCGAGCACGGCCTGACGGTCCTGAGCGCGATGCACGACCTCACGCTGGCGGGCCAGTACGCGGAGCGCGTCGTCCTGCTCGCCCGCGGCCGTGTCGCGGCCGAGGGCGATCCGGCGGAGGTGCTCACCGCCGAGACGATCGCCGAGCACTACGGCGCGCTCGTGCGCATCCACGAGGGCGCCGTCATCCCGGTGCGGCGGTGAGCGTCGCGCTCTCGTGGAGCGGCGGCAAGGACTCGGCGCTCGCGCTCCGCGCCCTTCGCCAAGACGGAATCGAGCCGGCCGCACTTGTCACCACGGTCACCGAGGGCTACGAGCGGATCAGCATGCACGGCGTGCGGCGCACGCTCCTCGCGGCGCAGGCGCGGGCGGTGGGAGTGCCGCTCGTCGAGGTGCCGATCCCGCCCGTGTGCCCGAACGATGTGTACGAGTCGCGGTTCGAGCAGGCGTTCGCCACGTCGCTGGAATCCGTCGAGGCGGTCGCGTTCGGCGATCTCTTCCTGGCAGATGTACGCGCCTACCGCGAGGGCCGGCTCGCGCGGATCGGCCGGGAGGCGCTGTTCCCGCTCTGGGGCCGGCCGACGGCGGCGCTCGCGGAGGAGTTCGTCGCGGCCGGGTTCGAGGCGGTGATCCTGTGCGTCGACCCGCGCGCGCTCGACCGCTCGTTCGTCGGCCGTCCCTACGACGCCGCGCTGCTCGAGGAGCTGCCGCCGGCGGTCGATCCCTGCGGCGAGAACGGCGAGCTCCACACGTTCGTGCACGCCGGCCCGGTCTTCGGCGCGCCGGTTCCGGTCGCGCGCGGCGCCGTCGTCGAGCGCGACGGCTTCGTCTTCTGCGATCTCGTGACGGTGTCAGGCACCGTCAGCGAAGTGTGAGGTGCCAGGCACCGTTAGCGAAGCGTGAGGTGTCAGGCACCGTTAGCGAAGTGTGAGGTGTCAGGCACCGTTAGCGAAGTGTGAGGTGCCAGGCACCGTCACGTATTCGACACGGCGGCCGGCGGGCCGGTAACCGAGCCGGCGGTTGATCGCCAGCATCGGCGCGTTCGTCTCGTCGTTCAGCGTCACGACCTGCGTCACTCCGTGCTCGGCCGCCCAGCGCAACGAGCCGAGCTTCGCGGCGAGCCCCAGGCGGCGCCCCCGGAACTCGGCGAGCGTCCCCGTGTACATGTTGCCGCCGCGGCCCGACTCGAGGTCGGCGACGAGCAGCGACAGTGCCGCCGGCTCGCCGTCCGCGTAGGCGACGAAGCTCCCGTCCGGCTGGTAGAGCGGATTCGCGAGGACGTGCTCCGCCCACTCGTCGTAGGGGTGCGGCTCGGGCTCGTCGAGCTGCGGCATGTCGCGTGCCGTCTCCTCGTCGATGCGGTGCAGGACGTGCGGGTCGACCTCGGAGGCGGGCCGGAGCTCGGCGCGCGGTCGCTCGGTCACGGTTCGCGGGTCGACGGACGAGAGCCGCTCGGCGCGCGCCTCGGCGAAGCCGTGCGCGAGAGCGAAGGCGACGCCCGCACCGTTCTCGTGGAAGGCCGAGCTCAGGCGCGCCGCTCCGAGCGACCTCGCGTGCTCCGCCGCCGCGTCGTACAGCGCCGACCCGATGCCGCGACGGCGCGCGTGCTCGCGCACGGCCACGTACACGAGCGTCCGGTCTCTTCCGAACCAGGCGCGCACCGCCCACGACTCGCCGACGACGCGGCCGTCGACCTCGGCCACGAACGCGCGCAGCCCCGCGCGCTCCGGCACCGCCCGCTCCCGGTGCAGCCAGGCGGCGGCGTTCATCAGCGTCAACGGCTCGGCCTCGCGCGTCAGCTCGACCAGCTCGTCGACGTCGCGTTCGGGATCGGTGTCCCGGATCTGCATACTCGCGCTCATGCTCGCGACCATCCTGACGATCGGCAACGAGATCGTGTCCGGCGACGTCGCGAACACGAACGGCGCATGGCTCGCCAAGCGGCTCGAGCAGCTCGGCGTGCGGGTCGTGCTCAGCGCGGCCGTGCCGGACGAGGAAGAGCGCATCGTCTCGTTCCTGCGCCGCGAGGCGCCCGAGGTCGACCACGTTCTCGTCACCGGCGGGCTCGGAGGCACGCCGGACGACATCACGCGCGAGGCCGTCGCGGCGGCGTTCGGCGTGCCGCAGGTCGTCGTCGAAGAGCTCGCCGCCGATCTGCGCACACGCTTCACGGGCGCGCCGGAGTACGCGGCTCGCTGGGCGGCGCTGCCCGAAGGAGCGCGGCCGCTCGAGAACCCGCTCGGCGGAGCGCCCGGCTTCCAGCTCGCGAACGTCTGGGTCCTGCCGGGGCTGCCGCGCGAGATGGAGGCGATGTTCGACCGCTACGCGGACGAGCTGCGGGCGGCGCGGCCGATCGGCGTCTGGCGCCGCCGCGAGCGGACGCGCGAGTCGACGCTCGCACCGGCGCTCGAGGCGGCGACCGAGCGCTGGCCGGGCGTCACCGTCGGCTCGTATCCGAGCTTCACGCCCGAGGGGCCGGAGGTCGAGGTGGTCTTGAAGTCGGCTGATCCGGACGCGCTCGCCGCCGCCGTGGCGTTCCTGGACGCCGAGCTCGACCGGCTCGCCTGACCGCTACGCTCGGCGGGTGTCCGTCGACGCCCGCCCGGAGAGCTACCTCGCGCATCTGAACCCGGCCCAGCGGCAGGCCGTGCTGACGACCGAGGGCCCGCTGCTCGTCGTCGCCGGCGCCGGCTCCGGCAAGACGCGCGTCCTCACCCACCGCGTCGCGCACCTGCTCGCGGCGCACGGCGTGAAGCCGAACGAGATCCTGGCGATCACCTTCACGAACAAGGCGGCGGGAGAGATGCGCGAGCGCGTGGAGCGCATGGTCGGCCCGGTTGCCCGTGCGATCTGGATCCTCACCTTCCACGCCGCGTGTGGCCGGATCCTGCGCCGCGAGGCCGAGCGACTCGGCTACCGCTCCAACTTCACGATCTACGACCAGGCCGACCAGGTGCGGGTGGTGAAGGACTGCCTGGCCGAGCTCGAGCGCGACCCGAAGAGGTTCGCGCCGCGCGGCATCCACAGCCGCATCTCGAACGCGAAGAACCAGCTGATCGGCCCCGACGAGTACGCGGCGCGCGTCGAGAGCTTCTACGACCAGACCGTCGCGGACGTCTACGGCCTCTACCAGCGCAAGCTGTTCGCCTCGAACGCCGTCGACTTCGACGACCTGCTGCTGCTCACCGTCGAGGTGCTGCAGCGCTTCCCCGAGGCGCGGGAGCAGTGGTCGCGGAGGTTCCGCTACGTCCTCGTCGACGAGTATCAGGACACGAACCACGCGCAGTACGTGCTCCTGAAGCTGCTCGCCGGCGAGCACAAGAACGTGATGGCGGTCGGCGACCCGGACCAGTCGATCTACGCATTCAGAGGCGCGGACATCCGCAACATCCTCGAGTTCGAGCGCGACTTCCCGAACACGAAGGTGATCGCGCTCGAGCAGAACTACCGCTCGACGAACGCGATCCTGCAGGCGGCGAACGCGGTGATCGAGAACAACCGGGAGCGCAAGGAGAAGAACCTGTGGTCCGACCTCGGCGAGGGCGAGCCGGTACACGTGGTCGAGACGGAGGACGAGCACGCGGAGGCGCGGTTCGTCGCCGCCGAGATGGTGGGGCTGGTCGACGGCGGCTTCAGCGGCGCCGAGATCGCCGTCGTCTACCGCACGAACGCGCAGAGCCGCGTGCTCGAGGACGTGCTCGTGCGGCAGGGCGTCGGCTACCAGGTGATCGGCGGCCCGCGCTTCTACGAGCGCGCCGAGGTGAAGGACGCGATCGCGTACCTCCAGGTGCTCGACAACCCGTTCGACGCCGTCTCGCTGCTGCGGATCGCCAACCGGCCGCGGCGCGGCATCGGCGACACGTCCCTCGCGCGCCTCGTCTCGTACGCCGCCGGCCTCGGCATCTCGCTGTGGGAGGCGACGGCGCAGCCGCAGGAGGCGGGGCTCGCCGCCGCCTCGGCGCGCGCGGTCGCGGGCTTTCGCACGACGATGGAGTCGCTGCTCGCGACGGCGACCGACGCCACCGTCGCGCAGCTCGTCGAAGCCGTGCTCGACCGCACGGGCTACCGCGAGTCGCTCGAGGCGGAGCGGACGATCGAGTCGCGCGGCCGGCTCGAGAACCTCGAGGAGCTCGTCGGCGTCGCGCGCGAGTACGAGCAGAACGCCCAGGAGCCGTCGCTCTCCGGCTTCCTGCAGGAGATCTCCCTCTACTCCGACCAGGACGCGCTGCGCGGAGACGAGGACGGCACCGGGATGGTCACGCTGATGACGATCCACAACGCGAAGGGGCTCGAGTTCCGCGCCGTCTTCATGATCGGGATGGAGGAGATGGTGTTCCCGCACGCGCGGTCGATCGAGGAGAACGCGATCGAGGAGGAGCGGCGGCTCTGCTACGTCGGCATGACGCGCGCCAAGGAGCGCCTGACGATGACGCACGCGTCGAGGCGGTCGCTGTTCGGCCGCGCCGAGTCGAACCTGCCGTCGCGCTTCCTCGACGAGCTGCCCGGGCTCGGCGTCGAGCGCGAGCGATTGCGGCCGGCCTCGTGGGCGGACTACGGCCGTGCGCCGGCGCGCGAGTACGTGCCGCGCGACGACGTGCCCGATCTCTCGACCGGCGACGCGGTCCGCCACTCCACGCTCGGCACGGGCATCGTCACGCGCATCGAGGCCGGCGGCGTCGTCACGGTCCGCTTCGAGGACGGCGCCGAACGGCGGCTGATGCTCGAGTACGCGCCGCTCGAGCGGCTGTGACGACGACGGAGATCCGCGAGGTCGGGCTCGATCGGCTCGGCGAGCTGTTGCGGCCGATCGGGACGCAACTCGGCTTCGAGCCGACGCCGGAGAGCCTCGAGGTGTTCTCCGCGCTGCCGGAGCAGGACTTCCGGCTGGCGGCGTTCGACGGCGAGGAGGTCGTCGCCGGCGCCGTCTCCTACCGGCTCGAGCTCGCCGTCCCGGGCGGCTCGGTTCCGGCCGCGGGCCTGACCGGCGTCGGCGTGCTGCCGACGCACACGCGGCGCGGGCTGCTCCGCGCGCTCATGCGCGAGCACCTCGACCGCGTGCGCGCGAGCGGAATCCCGCTCGCCGCGCTCTGGGCGTCGGAGGGCGCGATCTACGGCCGGTTCGGCTACGGCCTGGCCTCGCTCGTCCTCGAGGTGGGCGTGGAGCGCGACGTCGTCGCGCCGCTGCTCGGGCCGGGCGAGGGAGGACGCGTCCGCCTCGTCGACGCCGGGGAGGCGGAGCGCCTCCTGCCGCCCGTGTGGGAGCGCGTGCGCGCGACCACGCCCGGCCCGTTCGCGCGCTCGGCCGAGTGGTGGTCGGTGCGGCTCGGCGACGCGCCCTGGCAGCGACGGGACCGCCGGCCGCTGCAGCGCGCGGTGCTGGAGCTCGACGGGGAGGTCGCCGGCTACGCGCTCTACCGGCATGCGCCCCGCTACGAGGAGGGCGTGCCTGTCGGCGAGCTCGAGGTGATCGAGGCGGTCGCGGTCTCGGCTTCGGCGACGCGGCAACTCTGGCGCTACCTGCTCTCGGTCGACCTCGTCCGCCGCGTGACGGCGCGGCTGCTTCCGGTCGACCACCCGCTCCTGCTCCTGACCGACGAGCCCGCGCGGCTGCACGCGCGCGTCGGCGACGGGCTGTGGATCCGGCTCGTCGACGTCGCGGCGGCGCTCTCGGCGCGCGCGTACGCGGACGCGGACGGCGACCGGCTCGTGCTCCAGGTCGCCGACGCCTTCTGCCCCTGGAACGAGGGCACCTGCGTGCTCGAGGCGGGGGAGGCGCGGCGCGACGACGACGCCGAGCCCGACCTGCGGCTCGACGTCCGGGCGCTCGGCGCGGCCTACCTGGGCGCGTTCTCCTTCGCCGACCTGGAGCGTGCCGGCCGCGTCGAGGAGCTGCGGCCCGGCGCCGTCGCGTGCGCGGATGCGCGCTTCCGCGCCGACGTGCGGCCCTGGTGCCCCGAGATCTTCTGAGCGGTGTCAGGCTAAGTTAGGGCGATGTCGGTGGCCGCGGAGCCGGTGAGGGTGGCCTCCGCGCGCCGGCCGCGCGGGGACGTCGGCCGCTTCGTCGCACGGCGCTTCGCCGCCCTCGTGCTCCTGCTGATCGGGATCACGTTCGTCGCGTTCGTCCTCACGCAGCTCGTGCCGTCGAACGCCGTCGCGACCAACCTCGGCGAGCAGGCGGCCGGCGACCCCGCCGCCGTCGCCGCCTTCAAGCACCACTACGGCCTCGACAAGTCCTGGCCCGAGCGCTACGTCATCTACCTCGACCGCGTGCTGCACGGCGACCTCGGACAGTCGTCGCTGACGCACGACGCGGTCACGCACGACCTCGGGCAGTTCATCCCCGCCACGGCCGAGCTCGCCCTCTACTCGATCCTGTTCGCAGCGGTCGTCGGGATCACCTTCGGCGTCGTCGCGGCCATGCGGCGAAACGGCGCGCCCGACCACGTCCTGCGCGTCGCCTCGCTCGCGGGCATCTCGATGCCGACCTTCTGGATCGCGCTGATCGCGCTCTACGTCGGCTTCTACCGGCTCGGCTGGTTCCCGGGCGCCGAGCGCCTCGACCCCGGCGCGACCCCGCCGCCCTCGGTCACCGGGTTGTACACGATCGACGCGCTGCTCGCCGGCAAGTGGAGCCTGTTCGTCCAGGCGTTGCACCATCTGCTGCTGCCGGCGCTCGTCCTCGCCGCCTTCAACGTCAGCCTGCTGACGCGCTTCACGCGCTCGGCGGTGCTCGAGGTGATCGGCAACGACTACGTGCGCGCCGCGCGCGCGAAGGGGCTGCCCGAGCCGGTCGTGCTCACGCGCTACGTCCTGCGCGCCGCGCTCCCGTCCGTGATCACCGTGCTCGGCCTCGTCTTCGCGAACGTGCTGACCGGCGCCGTGCTGGTGGAGAAGATCTTCTCCTGGCCGGGGATCGGCCAGTACGCCTACCAGGCGGCCGTGAACCTCGACGTGCCCGCCGTCGCCGGCGTGAGCATGTTCGTCGCGCTCGTCTACGTCACCGTCAACTTCGTCGTCGACGTGCTCTACAGCGTCGTCGACCCGAGGATCCGCCTCTCGTGACCGCGGTCGCGCTCCGCCTCCCGAGATGGCGCGTGCACAGCGGGCTGCGGCAGCCGCTCGCGATCGCGGGCGGCGTCATCGCCGTCCTCTGGATCATCGTCGTGATCTTCGCGCCGCTGCTCGCGCCGTACGGGCCGCTCGCGCAGACGTTCACGGCGTCGCAGGGCCCGTCGCTGCACCACCTGTTCGGGACCGACGAGCTGGGCCGCGACGTCCTGAGCCGCGTGATCTACGGCTCGCGGGTGACGATCCCGATCGGCCTGCTGCTCGTCGCGCTCGCGGCGACCATCGGCGGCACGATCGGCGCGATCGCCGGCTACTTCCGCGGCCCCGTCGACGGGCTGCTGATGCGCGCCGCCGACCTCGTGTTCGCGTTCCCGCCGATCATCCTCGCGATGGTCGTCGCGGCCGTCCTCGGCAAGAGCCTGCAGAACGCCGCGCTCGCGATCGTCGTCGTCGCGTGGCCGTCGTACGCGCGTGTCGTGCGCGGGCTCGTGCTGTCGGTCGGGGACTCCGAGTACGTCCAGTCTGCGCGGCTGCTCGGCTCGTCGGCGAAGCGGACGCTCGTCCGCGACGTCGTCCCGAACGTCGCCGGGCCTGTCCTCGTGCTGGCGACGCTCGACCTCGCGAACGCGATCCTGCTCCTCTCGGGGCTGTCGTTCCTCGGGCTCGGCGCGCAGCCGCCGCAGGCGGAGTGGGGGTCGATGGTCGCCGACGGGACGCAGTACTTCCAGTGGTGGTGGATGGGCACCTTCCCCGGCCTCGCGATCTTCACGATCGTGCTCGCGTTCAACTTCATCGGCGACAGCCTGCGCGACGTCTTCGACCCGCGGACGGAGCGGCGCTGAGCTTGCTCGAGGTGGACGACCTGCGCGTCTCGCTGCCCGCGGGCGGACGAGACCTGACGATCGTCGACGGCGTCGACTACCGGGTCGAGCCGGGCGAGGTGTTCGGCGTGGCGGGTGAGAGCGGCAGCGGCAAGACGGTCTCGATGCTCGCGCTGCTCGGGCTGCTCCCGGAAGGCGCGCGCGTCGGCGGCAGCGTGCGCTTCGACGGCCGCGAGCTGCTGCGCATGCCGCGCAGGCGGCTGCGCGAGATCGCGGGCCGCGACGTGGCGATGGTCTTCCAGGATCCGTTCACCTCGCTGCACCCGATGCTCTCGATCGGCAAGCAGCTGACCGAGCACGTCCGTCGGCACCTCGGCCTCGACCGCCGGCGCGCCGAGGAGCGGGCGCTCGAGCTGCTGCGCGAGGTGCGCATCCCCGACGGCAGGGCGGCCATGCGCGCCTACCCGCACCAGTTCTCCGGCGGCATGCGGCAGCGAATCGCGATCGCGGTCGCGCTCGCCTGCCGGCCGAAGCTGCTGATCGCGGACGAGCCGACGACGGCGCTCGACGTGACCGTGCAGGCAGGCATCCTGCACCTGCTCGACCGCCTGCGCCGCGAGAACGAGCTGGCGATCGTGCTGATCACGCACGACCTGGGCGTGATGTCGGCAGTCGCCGACCGCGTCTCGATCTTCTACGCGGGCCGCGTCGTCGAGTCGGGGCCGCGCGCGGACGTGCTCCGCGCGCCGAGGCATCCGTACACGCGCGCGCTGCTCGAGGCGCTGCCGCATCCGGAGGCGGCGCGCGACCAGCCGCTCGTCGCGATCGCGGGCGCGCCCCCGAGCCCCGGCGCGATCCCGGCCGGCTGCGCCTTCCACCCGCGCTGCGCGTTCGCCGTCGAGAGCTGCGCCCGCGAGGTGCCGCCGCTCGTCCCCGTCGCCGGCGACCGCCGGCTCGCCTGCCCCGTCGACCCGTTCGCACACGCCGAACCTGGTTCGTCGAAGACGAACCAGGTTCGCGAGTTTCCAGACGTATGAGCGCGCTCGAATTGAGAGACGTCGTCGTCGACTACCACCGCCGCGGCACGACGGTGCGGGCCGTCGCGGGCGCGAGCGTCAGCGTCGGCGCCGGCCAGATCGTCGGCCTGGTCGGCGAATCGGGCTGCGGCAAGTCGACGCTCGCGCGCGCCGCGGTCGGGCTCGTGCCGACGAGCGGCGGCTCGGTGACGTTCGAGGGACGGCCGGTGACGCCGCTCTCCCGCAAGGCCAGGCCGCGCGAGCTTGCGCGGCTGCAGCTCGTCTTTCAGAACCCGTACTCGTCGCTGAACCCGCGCCGGAAGGTGGGTGCCCAGCTCGCGGACGCGCTCGCGACGCTCGACCTCGTGCCGCGCCAGGCACGGGCGGCCCGCGTGCGCGAGCTGTGCGAGCTCGTCGGGCTGCCGCCGAGCGCCGTCGACCGCTACCCGCACGAGTTCTCGGGCGGGCAGCGGCAGCGGATCGCGGTCGCGCGCACGCTCGCGGCCGACCCGTCCGTGCTCGTGCTCGACGAGCCGCTCGCCTCGCTCGACGCGTCGGCGCAGGCCCAGCTCGCGAACATGCTCGTCGACCTGGCCCGCCGGCTCGAGCTCGGGCTGCTGCTGATCTCGCACGACCTGGCGATCGTCCGGCACGTCGCCGACGCCGTCTCGGTGATGTACCTCGGCACGATCGTCGAGCAGGGGCCGACGCGCGCCGTCTGGGAGGAGCCGCTGCACCCCTACAGCGAGAAGCTGATCGGAGCCGTCCCGCGCGCCGACGGCAGCGGCGTGCTGCCGACGGCGCTGCCCGGCGAGGTGCCCGACCCGACCGCGCCGCCGCCCGGCTGCCGCTTCCACCCGCGCTGCCCGTACGCGTTCGAGCCGTGCGGCGTCGACGAGCCGCCGCTCGTCCCGCTCGGAGCGGGGAGAGAGGCCGCTTGCTGGCTGAGGATAGGATCCAAGACTTCCCGGGAGGAGACGACAAGGAGAGTGGTGTGGTGAAGCGGCTGCATGGAAGGGCAGCGCCGCTGGCCGCGCTCACGGCGCTGGTGGTGCTGGCGGCGGCCGTGGCGGCGAGCAGCGCGGCCGGAAGCAGGACGGCCTCGTCGACGCTCGTGATCGACAACTCGTTCACGATCAAGACGTCGGACCCGCAGCGGGCGTTCGACCCGACGGCGTCGCTGGTCGACAAGGCGATCTACGACACGCTGTTCACCTACAAGGGCGGCGATCTCGCGCATCCGATTCCGCTGCTCGTGCAGTCGTGGAAGGCGAACCCGAACGCCGAGACGTTCACGTTCCAGCTCAAGCGCAACGTGCGCTTCGAGAACGGCACGCCGCTCACCTCGAAGGACGTCGTCTTCTCGCTCAGGCGGCTGATCAACCTGAAGGGCAACCCGGCGTTCCTGCTCTCCGGCGTCACGGTGTCGGCGCGCGGGCCGTACACGGTCGTCATGCGCTCGAAGACGCCGAACGGCGCACTGCCGGCGATCCTCGCGAACCCGTCGACGGGCATCGTGAACTCCGCGCTCGTGAAGGCGCACGGTGGCACCGACGCCGCGAACGCTTCGACCGCCGACAAGGCGGAGGCGTGGCTCAACACGCCGGCCTCGGCGGGCGCGGGCAGCGGTCCGTACACGCTCTCGTCGTACAGCACGACGTCGCAGATCACCCTCAAGGCCAGCCCGCACTACTGGGGCTCGCCGAAGCCGAGGTTCTCGACAGTCGTCGTGCGGAACATGATCGCCGCGACCCAGCTCGTGAACATCTCGCGGGGCTCGCACGAGATCGCGATCGACCTGTCGTCGGATCAGGCGCAGACGCTGAAGAGCAACAAGCGCCTCGCCGTGTCGCTGCAGCCGTCGACGTGGGTCTTCTGGCTGTTCGCGAACGACAACCCGTCGGTCTCGAGCGTGACGTCGAACAAGCACTTCCAGCAGGCGGTGCGGTACGCGCTCGACTACAAGTCGATCCTCGGCGTCGCCGGGCCCGGCGCGATCCAGGCCCCCGGGCTGATCCCGTCGATGTTCCTCGGCGCGCTGCCGCAGAAGGACAAGATCGTCCGGAACCTGGCGAAGGCGAAGTCGGAGCTCGCCGCCTCGGGCGTCGGCAGCCAGCAGGTGACGCTCGACTACCCGAGCGACCTGACGATCAACGGCGTCCCGTTCACCACGCTCGCGCAGAAGGTGCAGGCGAACCTGCAGGAGGCGGGCATCAACGTGACGCTCTCCGGCGCGCCGACGTCGACGTGGCTGACGAACTACCGCAGCGGCAAGATGGCGTTCGGCCTGTCGCTGTGGGGCCCGGACTACCCCGACCCGGCGGACTACCTCGTCTTCACGCCCGGCAACCTCGTCGGGCTGCGCGCGGGCTGGCCGAAGGGCTCCGACCCGGCGATCGAGAAGCTCGCCGCCAAGGCGCTCGTCACCACCGCGCCGGCTCAGCGCAAGGCGCTGTACCAGCAGATCCAGCTGCAGCTGAACCAGCGCGGACCCTACTTCCCGCTGATCCAGCCGACGCAGGTGTTCGTCTCGACGGCCGACCTGAAGGGCGCGGTGTACAACGCCGAGTTCCTGGTCGACGTCTCGCACGTCGCGCCGAGGTAGCGGCGCGTCAGCCGTTCGCGACGAGGGCGGCGGGGTAGCTTCCGAGCTTCTCCCCGCCGCCCTCGGCGCACACGACGATGTCCTCGATGCGCATCCCGTAGCGGCCGGGGACGATGATCGACGGCTCGTCGGTGAAGGTCATCCCCGCCTCGAGCGGCGTTTCGTCCTCGACCGAGAGGAACGGCCGCTCGTGCACGTTGAGGCCGATGCCGTGGCCCATCCGGTGGCGGAAGTGCTCGCCGAGCCCGGCGTCCTCGATCGGCGCGCGGCAGGCTGCGTTCACGTCGCGCGCGAGCGTTCCGGGAACGGTCGCGCGGCGGCCGGCCTCCTGCGCGGCGAGCATCACGTCGTACGCCTCGAGGTAGTCGGCGGGCGGCTCCCCGACGTGGACCGTGCGACCGAAATCGGAGCAGTAGCCGTCGACGACGCCGCCGAAGTCGAACAGCACCGAGGTGTCGGGCTGCAGCGGCTCCCAGGCGGTCGCTCGGCCGGAGTCGAGATCCTCCTCGCGCAGCCCGGTGAAGACGTGCGTCGTGAACGACGGGCAGCGCGAGCCCGCGCGCCGCAGCTCGTGCTCGACCGCCTCGACGAGCTCGGCCATCGCGACCCCGGGCGCGACGAGGGGCGCGACGGCGGCCATCGTCCGCTCGACCGCCTCGACCGCGCGCGACATCGCGGCCAGCTCCTCGTCGGTCTTCACGCGCCGGAGCTCGTTCACGATCGCCGTGCCGGTGCGCAGACGCTCGGCGCCGACGAGCCGCGCCAGGTGCAGCGTCGTCTCCGCCCACACGCGGTCGCCGACGGCGACCGCGCCGCCGTTCGTCACGCCGCGCGCGACGCGCTCGAACGCGGCCTCGCCGTCGTCGGCCTCCGCGACGACGACCACCTCGCCCTCCGGCTCCTCGCGCAGGTCGAAGGCGAGGAACATGCGCGGCAGGACGAACACCGGCTCGCGGCCGGGGCTGAAGAACGCACCCGTCACCCAGCCGTGCGCATACGAGACCTCGCCGAACTGCGGGATCTCCCGCGGCACCCCGGTCAGGTACTCGAGGTCGGCCGACGGCGCGAGGAAGAGCGCGTCGATCCCCTCCGCGCGCAGCCGCTCGTCGAGCCGCGCGCGCCGCGCCGCGTAGTCGAACATCGTCCGAGCCTACCGGCGGAGCAACGGGAGGACGCGGTCGCAGAGCAGCGCCACGCCCTCGTCGGTGGTGAGGCCCTGCGGCGTCCCGAGCTCGACGCGGTGCGCGCCGGCGTCGACCAGCGCCCGCACGTGGCCGGCGACCTCCTCCGGCGTGCCCGCGAGCACGAACTTCTCGAGCGGCGGCGCCCGGCCCGGGCGGAGCTCGAGCGTCGGGTCGAGCTCGCCGACGACCTCCAGGTAGAGCTCGACCTCGGCCGCCGCGCGGGCGCGGGCGGCGTCGCCGTCCTCGGCGACGACCGTGACCGCGCCGGCCACGATCCGCGTGGAGGAGGAGCCAAGCCAGCTCCGCACGAGGCGCACCATGTCGGGGTTGGCGCAGCCGCCGATCTTCAGCTCGGCGGCCTGCTCGGCGGCGAAGCGGGCAGTCCGCTCGCGCCAGGTGCCGATCATCAGCGGGACGTCGCCGCGGAGCGGCTCGTACGCGAGCCCGGCGCCGGGCGCGAGCGTGAAGCGCGAGCCCGCGAAGCCGCTGCGGTCGCCGGCCAGCAGCCGCCGCACCACCTCGACGGCCTCGCGCAGCATCGTCACCGGCCGCCGCTCGTCCAGGCCGAGCTGGTCGAGCCAGGAGCCGGTGACGAGGCCCAGGTACGCGCGGCCGTTCGACGCGAGGTCGAGCGCGGCGACCTGGCCGGCGATCTCGACCGGGTGGAGCGTCTGCGGGTTCAGCGCGGCCGGCCCCAGGCGCACCCGCTCGGTCTCGCGCGCGATCACGAGCAGCGGGAAGATCGCCGGCTGGAAGAAGAGGTCGTGGTAGACCGAGATCACGTCGAACCCGGCGGCCTCGGCCCGCCGCGCGATCGCCGCGTACTCGGCGACCGTCTTGTCCGACTGAAGCCCGAGGCCGAGCTCGAAGCTCACGCCCGTCCCTCGCCGGCGTCGGCTCCCGGCCGGCGGAGCCGGCCTCCGCCGACGCCTGGCGCCGCTGGCGGCAGGATCCTGCGCCCTCGGGCCATCGGTCGTACTACCTGTACTGCCCTCGGCCCTCGGCCTTGGCTCCTTTGCCAGCGACGCCCGAGGAACGGGCGGGCGCTCGAGGTAGACACAGGACGTCTCAGGTGAGGTCCTCGGTCCGCAGCGTCCGCTCGCCGATCCGCTCGATGCGCATCACGAGCCGCTCCTCGGGGTCCGGGCAGCAGACGAGCGTGTCGACCTCGAGCCAGTCCTCGTCCGGCAGGCGGCGCTGCTTCGCCGGCAGCAGCGGCAGCACCGACTGCAGCGCGTAGAGGCAGAAGTGGCGGCCGGCGGGGATGCGCACGCGGCTCGACTCGGTGAGCTCGAAGTAGTCGCCGACCTCGAGGCCGCACACGGAGCGGCCTTCGATCCGCTCCACCGTGACCCGCAGGTCGTACAGGCGCATCTCGGTCATCGGACGTGCGAGCTTAGCCTCTCGATGTCGGCTGCTTGCAGTCGGGCGGCGTTTTCGTCAGGGTTGGCGCCAGCCAGGAAACGCCCGTCCGGGGAGAAGGAGGATCAGGGAGATGCCGAAGTCGAGGAGGAGCCGCGCGCTGCTCGCGGCCACGGTCGTCGCGGTGGCGGCCGTGACCGCAGCCACCGTCGGCGGAGCGGAAGCCGGCGGCGCAGCGTCCGCGTCGCGCGCGGCGACGTGCTCGTTCACGCTGCGGATCGGCGACGTGCTGCCGTTCACGGGCGATCTCGCGCCGTACGGCGGCAACCTCGACAAGGCGGTCCGGCTCGCCGTCGGCCTCCAGAACGCGGCGCTGAAGAAGCTCGGCCTGTCGTCGAAGATCAAGGTGCAGCTCGTCGATTCGCAGGACGGGCAGTCGCAGGCCTCGGCGTCGGTCGAGGCGGCCAAGAAGGAGGCCGGCGAGCACGTCGACGTGATCATCGGCGAGATGGCGTCGAGCGCCACGATCCCCATGGCGCAGTCCGTGACGATCCCGGACCGCATCGTCCTGATCTCGCCCACGTCGAGCGCGCCGCAGCTCACGACGCTGAAGGACAACGGCTACGTGTGGCGCGCGTATCCCTCCGACACGCTGCAGGGCAAGGTGCTCGCCGACGCGGCGATCCAGCGCTTCGGCAAGGGCGCGGTCCTGAACGTCGGCGCACGCAACGACGCGTTCGGCAGCGCGCTCAAGCAGCTGTTCGTGAGCGAGTACACGAAGCTCGGCGGCAAGGTCGGCGTGAACATCTCCTGGGACCCGAACCAGTCGACGTTCGACACCGAGGCGCAGCAGCTCGTGTCCGGCAACCCGAAGGGCTGGGTGATCATCGACTTCCCGGAGACGTTCCTGAAGTTCGAGCCGTCGCTCGTGCGCACCGGCAAGTGGGACGCCTCGAAGACGCTGATGACCGAGGCGCTCCGCGACGCTCCGACGCTCGACAAGATCGGCAGCACCGTCGTCGGGCTGAGCGGCACCGCGGCGAGCTCGGCGGGCGGCCCGGCGGGCACCGCGTTCCACGCGCTCTGGAACAAGTCGGTGCACGGCGCGAAGCCGTACACCGGCTTCGAGGGAACCGCCTTCGACGCGGCGAACGTCGCCTTCCTCGCCGCGATGCGCGGCTGCTCGGCGGCGCCGGCGAAGATCAAGAGCAACCTGATCCCCGTCTCCGGCCCGCCCGGCACGAAGGTCACGTTCCAGCAGATGGCGAAGGCGATCACGCTGCTGCGGGCGCACAAGGACATCAACTACGAGGGCGCGTTCAGCCCGGTCGACTTCGACAAGAACGGCGACATCACCTCGGGCACGTTCGAGGTGTGGCAGTACAAGGGCAGCGGCCAGATCGTCACGCTGAAGACGATCAAGTTCGCGGGCGGCTAGGCCGGTGAAGCTCTCGAACCTGGCTCGTCCTCGGCGAGCCAGGTTCGGGTGTTTCCGAGGTAGAGGTCGACGACGCGCGGGTCCTCGAGCAGGCTCGGCCCTGGCCCGGTGTAGGCGTTCCGGCCCATGTCGAGCACGTAGCCGACGTCGGAGAGCGCGAGCGCGCGGCGCGCGTTCTGCTCGACCATCACGATCCCGATCCCGGCGTCGCGGATCTCGAGCAGCTTGCCGAACACCAGGTCGATCGCGAGCGGCGACAGTCCCGCCGAGGGCTCGTCGAGGAGCAGCAGCTTCGGCCGGGCGACGAGCGCCCGCGCGATCGCGACGAGCTTGCGCTGGCCGCCCGAGAGCGAGCCGGCGGCCTGGCGGCGGCGCTCGGCGACGGTCGGGAACAGCTCGAGTACGCGCTCGACGGCCGCCTTCCGCTCCGGGCGCGGCACGACGAGCGAGCCGACGTGCAGGTTCTCGGCGACGCTGAGCGTGGGGAAGACGTTCTCGGTCTGCGGCACGAGGTTCATGCCGCGGCGCGTGCGGCGGTCGGGCCGCTGGCCGGTGACGTCCTCGCCGGCGACGCGCACCGTTCCGGCACGCGGCCGGAGCAGGCCGTACACCGCCTTCAGCAGCGTCGACTTGCCGGCGCCGTTCGGCCCGACGATCGTCACGATCTGCTCCCGGTCGGCGCGCAGCGACACGCCGCGCACGATCAGCGCCTCGTCGTAGCCCGCCTCGAGCCCGTCGACCTCGAGCAGCGCGGTCATCCCGCCACGGGCTGCTCGTGCGTGCTGCCCAGGTACGCGTCGATCACGGTGGCGTCCGCGCGGACCGCCGCGGGCGGGCCGGTGGCGATGACGCGGCCCTGGTTCATCACGATCACGCTGTCCGCCGCCTGCATGACGAAGTCGATGTCGTGCTCGACGATCAGGAACGTGATGCCGCGCTCGCGCCTCAGATGCCTGACGTGCTCGAGCAGCTGTGCGCGCAGCACCGGGTTCACGCCGGCCATCGGCTCGTCGAGCAGCACGAGGACGGGGTCGAGCATGAGCACGCGGGCGAGGTCGAGGAGCTTGCGCTGGCCGCCCGACAGCGTGCCGGCGTAGGCGCCGGCGTGCTCGGCGAGGCCGACGAGCTCGAGCAGCTCGAGAGCGCGTACGCGCGCCTCCCGCTCGCGTCGCCGCGCGGCTCCCGGCCGCGCGACCAATCCCGTGAGCCGCTCGCCGGGGTGGGACGTGGCAGCGAGCGCGACGTTGTCCAGCACGCTCAGCCGCTTGAGCGTCCGCGGCGCCTGGAAGGTGCGCCCGAGCCCGTTGCGGGCGATGAAGTGGCGCGACCTGCGGTCGATGCGGCGCCCGGAGAAGTACACGTGGCCGCCGTCGGCGCGCAGCGCGCCCGCGATGCAGTTGAAGAGCGTCGACTTGCCGGCGCCGTTCGGGCCGATCAGCGCCGTGATCGAGCGCGTGTCGACGCCGAGCGAGACGCCGTCGACCGCACGCACGCCGCCGAAGCTCTTCACCACGTCGCGTGTCTCGAGCAGCACCGTCATTCGAGCACCATCTCCCGCCGCTTCCCGAGCAGGCCCTGCGGCCGCAGCACGACGAGGACGAGGATGACGAGGCCGATGATGATCAGCCGCAGGTACGCGCGCTGGTCGGAGCCGAACCAGGAGAACGGCGCGAAGTCGAGGAAGCGCGTGCCGGCGAAGATGAAGCCGAAGAAGACGGCGCCGACCGGAACGGCCCACACGCGCCCGAGGCCGCCGAGCAGCAGGATCATCCAGGCGAAGAACGTGAGCAGCGGCTCGAAGTCGTCTGGGCTGAAGAACGAGAACTCCCACGCGTAGAAGAGCCCCGCGATCCCGGCGAACGCCGCACCGATCGCGAGCGCCTGCAGCTTGTACGCGAACGCGTTCTTGCCGAGCGACGCGGCAGCGTCCTCGTCCTCGCGGATCGCCTTCAGCACGCGCCCCCACGGCGTCCGCACCGCGAGCCACGTCAGCACGAGCAGCACGAGCGCGACGATCCAGACGATCACGAGCATCGTCTCGTCGGCGGACGAGAGCCCGAGCCACGACTGCACCTTCGCCTGGAACGTCTGCCACTGGCCGTTGTACTGCGCCGTCTGCGCGACGCCCGCAAGCGCGATCGTCCCCTGCGTGCCGCCGGTCAGCGACTGCTCGTTGGTCGCGACGTAGCGGACGATCTCGCCGAACGCGATCGTCAGGATCGCGAAGTAGTCGGCTCGCAGGCGTAGCGTCGGGATGCCGAGGATCAGGCCGCCGACGGCCGCGGCGGCGACGCCGAGCGGCGCCGCGAGCCACGTGCTCCAGCCCTCCTTCACGACCAGGATCGCCATCGTGTAGGCGCCGATCGCCATGAAGCCGACCTGGCCGAAGTTCAGGAGGCCGGCGAACCCGAACTGCAGCTGCAGGCCGAGCGCGAGGATCGTGTAGATGCCCGCCACGACGGCGACGAACGCCCAGAAGTTCGCGCTCGCGAGCGTGCTCATGCGAGCCGCGCCCGACCGAGGATGCCCTGGGGCCGCACGAGCAAGACGAGCGCGAGCAGCACGAAGGCGACGACTGGCTTGTACGTCGGGTTGACGCCGCCGGCGAAGCCGGACCACGTCGACAGCTCCTCCGCGAGCCCGAGCGCGAGCCCGCCGAGCAGCGCGCCGTAGGCGCTTCCGATTCCGCCGAGCACGACCGCCGCGAACACCGGCAGCAGCAGCTGGAAGCCGAAGTTGGGGTCGAACGAGTACTCGACGATCCCGGCGAGCACGCCGGCGAGGCCCGCGAGCAGGCCGGAGATGACCCACGCGACCTGCGTGGCGCGCGCCACGTCGATGCCGGCGACCGCGGCGAGCGCGCGGTCGTCCGCCATCGCCCGCAGCACGCGGCCGGTGGTCGTGGCGGCGAGGAAGACCCCGACGACGACGATCGTCGCGGCGGCGGCGGCGATCGTGATCACCTGCGCCTCCGAGAGTCGCACGCTCGCGAACGCGAAGACGCGGAACGGGTTCACGCGGTAGGCCTCGGGCTGGGGACCGGCTGCGAGCAGGAGCGCCTGGCGGAGCACGAGCGCGAGCCCGATCGAGGCGAGGAACAGGCTCATGAACCCGGCCCGCCGCGCGCGCAGCGGGCGCCACAGCGAGAAGTCGAGCACGAGCGAGAGCAGCGCCGTCGCGGCCATGCCGGCGAGCGCCGAGACGATCATCGACTGGTGCAGCGGCCCGTTGCAGCCGTAGGCGATCAGCGCGCCGAAGGCCATGAAGTCGCCGTACGCGAAGTTGACGAGCCGCAGGATCCCGTAGATCAGCGAGACGCCGACGGCCGCGATCGCGAAGACGGAGCCGGTGACGAGGCCGTTGGCGACGAGTTGCAGGAACATCGTCAGACGAGCTGCGGTTCGGGGACGAGGCGGCCGGCGGCGAAGCGCTCGATGCCCAGGACGCCGAGCATCTCGTGGTCAAGCCTACTGACGACCGCGTCGGCGATCAGCCGCGCGACGGCGGGCGCGATCATGAACCCGTGGCCGCTGAAGCCGGCGGCGACGAAGAGGCTCTCGTGGCCGGGGACGGGGCCGAGGATCGGCTGGTGGTCGGGCGTCACGTCGTAGACGCCGCGGAGCAGCGTCGAGTACGACACGTACGCGAGTCGTGGGAGGAGCTCGTCGATGCCGGCGCGGATCGTGGCGCGCCAGCGCTGCTGGTGCCGCTCCGGGTCGCCGCGGGCGGAGAGGTCGCTGGCGAGCACGCGTCCGTCGGCGAGCTGTTTCGCGGCGAGCCTCAGCTCGGGCGCGACCACCAGCGGCTCGAGCAGGCGGTCGGCGATCGGCTCGCTCAGGAAGAGGTAGCGCTCCTCGGCGGCGATCGGGACGTCGACGCCGAGCGGTGCGAGCAGCTCCGGCGTGTCGACGCCGGCGGCGACGACGGTCGTCTGCGCGTCGAGCGTCTCGCCGTCCGCGAGCTCGAGCCGCCAGTGGCCGGAGTGCGGGCGGACGCGAGCCACGGCTGCCAGCCGGACGTCGAGGCCGGCGGCGAACGCCTCCACGACCCGCTGCGGGTGGTCGAAGTAGCCGTCCTCGGAACACCAGGCGCCGCCGGCGATCGCCTCCGCGCGCAGGTCGGGCACGAGCTCGGCCGCCTCCTCGGGCGTCACGATGCGCGACGGGACCCCTTCCTCGTTCTGGAGTCGGACGTTGGCCGCGAGGCGCTCGAGGGTGTCGTCGCTCTGCGCGACGAAGAGGTATCCGCCGGTGCGCAGGACGAGCGGCAGGCGCGACTCGAGGCGCTCCGTGGCGTCGCGCCAGAAGGCGACCGACTCGCGCGCGAGCCGGCAGGCGACGCGCGTTCCCCACTGCTGCCGCACGCCGCCCGGCTGGACGCCCGACGCGCCGGCGCCGATGCCCGCCTTGTCGACGACGGTCACTCCGTGCCCGCGTGCGGTCAGCTCGCGCGCGACCGCGAGCCCGGTGATGCCTGCGCCGACGACGGCGACATCGACCGAAGCCACGGCTGCGCACGATTGCAGCGGCGGGCGGGCTGGCGCAAGCGCTCTGCGCGCCGCTTCCGCTAGACTCGCGCGTGCATCAAGAGAGCGGCTCTGTGCCGCCGCCAACCGGCTCCAGCGCACGGTGGCAAGACGATGCGGCCCGTGACGGCAACGTTGGAAAGGAGCGACAGATGACGGTGGACGACGACGGCGAGGTGATCGTCAACGCGATCTGCGACCTGCGTCCGGGTGACTGGGACGCGAGCGTGGGGGAGGTGATCGACGGGATCCTCGTCATGCGGCGCACGCACCGCCCGACGCGATGCTGCGACCGGGAGCTCGTACTGGTCGCGGAGGCGGGGCGGGGATCGCTGACCTGGGGCCTGTGGCGGTGCTCTCGGTGCGAGCGGTCGTACTCGATCGGCCCGAAGCTGCCGCCGACCTGGGTGTCGGCGCTCGCGCGGCTCTGCGTCGAGCTCTACCGCGACTACCGGGCAGCCGTCGAGGCGGCGTACCGCGCGGGAGCGTCGTGAGCCGGTGCGGTCGGGCCGTCTCGTGACGGCGACGGTGCGGGCGGCTATCCTGGCGTCTGCACCGGGGCGGTTAGCTCAGTTGGGAGAGCACCAGCTCGACAAGCTGGGGGTCACTGGTTCGAGCCCAGTACCGCCCATCCTCAGAATCGGCATAACGGAGCCCCTCAACGGGCTCCGCGTCGTTCTGCGTCCATTCCTCGTCCATTTCCGAACGGACGAGCGCTTCCAGCCGCCGAGCCTGTGAGCGCTTCTCGCCCTCGTATGGGTGGCGGTACGTCTTGTGGAAGAGCGCGCCGCCGTCGTTGTGCTCCAGCCGCTCTGCGGCCACCGCGGGATCCATCCCGGCGAGCGCCATCAAAGACGCGGCAGTGTGCCGAAGCATGTGGAACGTGAATCCGTCAAACGCTGACGTACCATCGGTGCGCCTTTCGGGGTCGCTCGTCGCGGCGGCCTCGACCGCCTTCACCCACACGCGGTCTCGGAACGGTTTGCCGCCCACTGCTTTCCGTCGGCCGTCGTGAACACGAACGTCGCACCTTCTCGCTGTAAAGCGATCTGCTCGCGCAGCAGGTCGCGCTCCAAGTCCGTCAGGTAGATGCGGTGCTCACGCCTGCTCTTTGCGAGGTGCGCCGGAATCGTCAGCGTCCCTCGCTCGAGATCCACCATCTCGTCCGTCAAGTTGAACCACACGTTCTGCCGGCACCCGACCTGGCCGGCAAGGAGGATCAAACGCGCAACGTCTGCGGGACACCAGGAGGCGAGCTCCTGGAGTTGCGCGACCGTAAGCGCCCGCCCTTTGCGCGGCCGGTGCTTAATCGGCTCGATCTCGAAGATCGCGTCATCGACGCGTTGTCCGCGTCTCTTCGCATCGTGAAGTACTCGCTTCAGGAATTCGAGCTCGTTCTTCGCCGAGCCGGGGTGAGTACGCGCGCGCTCCGTCACCATGTCTTCGATCCGCGAGCGCCGCAACGCCGGCAGCTTCGTAGACCGCAGCGGCTCCCACAGCTTTGACGACTGCCGGTTGTACGCGCGGCTCTTCTCGCTCAGGTTGCGCGTCGCTTCGAGACGCGCGAGCAACCCGTCAATCGCTTCCCCAAGCGTCACCGGCGGTGCGTCGTACAGGTGTCCGAGCGCTCGACGACGCAACAGATCGAGCTCGATCTTTTCGGCCGCCTCGCGCGTTGGCGCCGTCTGCGCCGGGAACCCGTTCACGCGCACCTGGTACGAGCGCCGGCCCCTCTTCCGCACGCTCATGCCGCCCTCGACTCATCATCCAGCGAGGCCAGCCATTCCTTGACGGCGCTTTCCGGATAACGCCTGTCACGGCCCACGCGCCGAGACCGCAGTCGGCCGGCCGCCGCAGCACGTCTGATTGTCTCGGGATGTACCGCGAGGAGCGCGGCGAGCTCGCTCGTCGTCAAGTGGGGCTCGACGGCCGTCATGGCGCGAGGTACCGCCATTCGTCTTCGATCTGCGCTCGCTCAGCAAGCTCGCTCGGCGTGTACCAGACCCACCGCGCGTCGATCTTGAGATAACCGCGGTCGCCATCGCGGTCGATCTTTGTGTGTTCATACGATCGCTGGAGCTCTTGCGCCTCGAGTTGCCGCTCAACAGCGACGCCATGACGCATCAGCTCGCGCGCGATCTCGCTAGCCGATGTGCCGCGCCACTCGGCAATTCTCTGGATCTCCGCGGAGAGGGCGGGATCGAGCCGAAGGTTCAGGACGTCGGTCTTCTTGTCAGTCGCGTCAGCCATGGCCTCAATGTGGCAGACGTCACACGCTATGTAAAGCACCACGTGTTACAGAGGTGGTCTACCGGATCAAGTCACGGCCGCGAGATGTTGCTGTCGACCCCAGTCAACCGTCCTCTCGGCATGGTGTAATCGCCGCCGTGACCGAGCAGCCTGAACTGACACTCAGCCCATTCCTGGTCCAGTTCGGCTTCACGCAGGATCCTTTCGGGTCCACTAACGCCGAGCAGGAGTTTCGGCTGGACGAGTACTTCGTCCCGCCGCCGTATTTCGCCGATGTGCTGGGCGACCCTGGCGTTCCGAGCTCACGCGTCGTCTTTGCACCGCGAGGTGGAGGCAAGACTGCGCAACGGCGAATGATCGAGATTCGAAGCGAGCAGGGCGATGACTTCCTTTGCATCACCTATGACGAGTTCGACCAGCCAGCGGGTCTGACTCTCGCGCAGGCAACCTGGGCGTACCACATGAACCAGGTATGCCGGCGGGTTCTCGTCGGCGTTCTTGCGCGCCTCGAGGACGATCCGTCTCTTGCTGACCGCCTCAGTGACCACCAGAAGGCGCTTTTGAAGTACCAGGTGGGTCGGTTCCTCGGCAGCATCTCCCGTGCCGAGTTCGAGACGGCCGTCCGGTCATTGAAGAACCTCGGCGAACGTGCGCGCGAGTTCGTCACCAAGTGGTCGGGTCCGCTCGAAGTAGCGATCAACGCGTTGCTCGCTCACTTCGGTCTCGACAAGGTCGACCTACCGAGTGACTTGCCCGAGGAGGCGAAGCAGGATGAGTCGCTTCGCTACCACTTCAGGCACCTCCTCGAGATCGCGCAGGCGATCGGTTTCGCTTCGACCTACTTACTGGTCGACAAGGTGGACGAGGTTCCTCTCACGGTCGATGCCTCGAAGACCTTCCAGTTCATTCGCGAGCTCGTCCTCGACCTACCGACGCTTGAAGCGCCTGGCGTCGCGTTCAAGTTCTTTCTCTGGGATCAGGTGCGCCAGACGTACCTTGAAAGTGGCGCTCGGCCGGATCGGATCCGCGAGAACCACCTCAGTTGGAGCGTTGACGAGCTCGCGCTGATGCTGTCGAAACGCCTGGAGGCCTACTCCGCCCAGGCTGTCTCCTCCTTCAACCAGCTCCTCTGCGACGACGTCCGGGTTGACGCCCATAGGCTCGTCGCGTACCTCGCCACGGGTTCGCCGCGAGACATGATCCGGATCTGCGGTCGGATCGTCGCGGAGCAGACACGGACATCTACGGACGCTCCGTGCATCACGGAGGACGCCGCCTGGTCCGGCGTCCGCTCATTCTGCGAGGAGCGTGCACCGGAGATCATGCGTGCCGACTACCTCGACGAACTCAAGCGCATCGGAACCCCGACGTTCACGATCCCGCACCTTGCGAACAACATCTTCCGAATTACTCATGAAGGAGCGCGACGAAAGATCCAGCTATGGCTGGTTACAGGCGTCGTCGATCGCGTAGGCGACGTGCCGAGCCCCGGACAGCGGCCGACCTACCTGTTTGGTGTCGTCGACGCGCGAGTCTTGATCGCGATGATGCCCACGATGGATGTATCGCTCATCCTCGGCAACTACATCCTTGTGTGTCCGCACTGCGGTAGGCTCGTTAACACTGATCGCGATCCGATCACGTGCACAAGCTGCTCGAGCACCTTCCGTCTTGGTGACGCAAAGAGCCTCCTCGAGGAAGCCTCGCGTTAGGACCGTAGCGTTACGTCCTAAGTATCTGGCGCGGCTTTAGCATCGCCGCCGCCGCCAACCATTCCCTGTACGTCAGGCGTGGAGGCACGATCAAGTACTCACGATTCGCCCAGAGCCGCCGTGCGTTGCGCAAGTTCCGCATCGTGCACCCGGTCAGAGCAGTTAGGTCTCGGGCGACGAATACCACCAGCCTGGGCAAGTCTCCCGCGCGCGCGTTCTCAGTGATCGACATCTTCGAGCTCTTGCCACCTACGAAGCAGCTCGACAGGTACGCCGCTGCCTGGACGCCGGGCCAGAACCTCCGCCCGACCTTATGCCAGCCGTCGACGAAGCCGAACCCGTACCGTGGCGCCATCTCGCGGAGCGCCGTTATGTACGCCTCGGCCCAGCGCCGATGTGCTGGCGACTCCACAGAGATGACGCCGTGCAAGTGTGCCAGCCCGCGCTTCTGCTTCTCCCACACGCGGCACGCAAGCTTCCCCCTGAACCCCGTCGCGCGATCCGCTCGCACCTTCGCTGCGCACGATCTCGCGGGAGCCGACGCACCGCGCGGCGGACATCGCGAAGGGACATGGGCTGCTTGGCTGTCTGAGGTTCCACGTTGAGCTCATTCAAACAAGCCTGCTGGTCACCACTCCAGCCGGGCGCGCCTGACCACGAGGGCATTGCTCCCAAGGGCAGACATGGACGATCGACCGGTGTCCTCCTACGATCAGGTTCGTGGCGGAGCGCATCTCATTGCTCGTAACCGTCAAGGCGTATCCGGCGATCAGCCAGAAATACGGTGAGGTCGTTTGTGTAGCTGGTATTCGCACGGACACGCCTCAGCCCGAGTGGGCGCGGCTCTATCCGGTCGCATACCGAGACTTGCCGTGGGCGCAGCGGTTCCACAAATACGAGGTCATCTCGTTGGAGGCCGCGAAGCACAGCGGTGACAAGCGGCCGGAGACATGGCGGCCGAATCTCGACACGCTTCAGGTCGGCGCCCGCCTCGATACGAAGAAGGCGTGGGCGAAGCGCCGCCCGTATGTTGAGCCGTTGCTCGTGGAGTCGATGTGTGAGCTGCGTCGTCGCCAGGAGCTCGATGGCACGTCGCTCGGGGCGTTCCGTCCGGAGGCGGTCGACGACTTCATCATCGACACCGATGTGGAGGAGTGGGGCGAGTCAAAGGCGGGGATTGCATCGCAGCCGAGCCTGTTCTTCCCGACGAAGGACGGCCTTGAGCAGATCCCGTACCGGTTTAGCTACCGCTACCGCTGCTCCACGCCTGGCTGCCGGGGCCACACGCAGTCGATGATTGATTGGGAGTTGGCCCAGGCATGGAGGTCGTGGCGCGATCGCTACGACGAGCCAACGCTGCGGGAGAACCTCCGCGGGAAGTTCTTGGAGGACATGTGCTCGCCGGCGAAGGACACGAACTTCTTCGTCGGTAACCAGCACCAGCACCCGACCGCCTTCTTGGTGCTCGGGGTCTTCTGGCCTCCGCGGGCGCCCTAGAGGTGCACGATCGCCACGCGCGGTAGCCGCTCAGCGATGGCCCCCGCGATCACGGCGCGGTGACAGCGCTCGTGCGCCTCCTCAACGCAGAGGAGGCATGTCCTCTCGGACGCGAGCGAGTCGGCCAACTCGACTAGAGCCGGGTACGAGCCGTTGTGCAGGTGAGCCCGGTACTCGCGCGCCCCGCCCTCTACGTCACCGCTCTTGTAACGGTCGCGCGTTGGCTTTGGATTGCCGAGCGCACGGATGTGCTTGTAGCGGATGCCGGCTCGCTCAAGAGCGGCGCCAAGAGGGCTCTTGGAGAAACCGCGACGGCGTGAAAGTGGTAGCTCCCGCACGTCGACAACCCGTTCCACGCCCGCCTCCTGTAGCCGCTCGATCAGGGTCGTCGGCGTGCGCCCTTCGTACCCGATCGTGAACAGTCTCGGCACCCGCATGTCGCGTGAGCGTTCGGTCCCCGCACGTCCCTTCCTCCCCGGACGCAGCTTGAGGCTACCGCCCAGGGAACCGCTCTGACGCCGAAGCTGAGGAACGTGTCCGTCCGACGTCCCTTCTACCGTTGACGCTGCGGGACTAGCCCGAGCGGTGGCGTCCGGTGTGGGTCCTAAGATCCCGCATGTCCGGCCCACCCGGGCGGCGGTCGCGTCTCCGGCAAAGAGTTACGACGCCGACCCGGGCAGGCGCAACCCGATCCTAAGGAGGATCGAATGTCCGCGACGGCGGAACAGAAGAACGGCAAACCGCCCGACGGCGTGGCGGCTACTTCCGTGAAGGGTCACCCGCGGCCCTCGACGCAGTACCCGAAGCACACGCTCGAAGAGGCGCTTGCCGTGCCGAGGGCAATCGAGAACAACAACGCGGGGCAGCCTCTCCCGCCGACAGAGACCGCGATCGCGATGGGGATCAGCCCAGGGAGCAGCCGCCTGCAGACGCTGCTGTCGGCTTCTCTGCGCTATGGCCTCTCGACCGGCAACTACAAGTCCGACAAGATCGTGCTGTCGGACCTCGCGAACGAGATCGTGACCCCAGTGAGCGAGGAACAAGCCGCGGCTGCGCTCGTCAAGGCGGCTCTGTTGCCGCCGACGTTCAAAGCCACCTACGACCACTTCAAGGGGAAGAAGCTCCCAGAAGGCGACTTCTACGCGAACACCTTCGTGCGTGAATTTGGCGTTCCGAAGGAAGACGCGAAGCGATGCGCGGAGATCTTCCGCGCGAACTTGGAGTACGCCGGGCTGTTGAAAAAGGCATCGACGGGAGTCTGGGTAAGTACCGAGATTCCGACGACGCTCGCAACAGAGGTCGACAGTGAAGTCGACGTGGCCGAGGGCGATGGCGCGGAGAGTTCGTTGGGAACGACTGCTCCCAAGGTGCCGCCCGCGCTGGTGCCGCCATCCGCGCCAGCGTCGCTGGCGACCCCGGCGCGGCCGAAGGCGATCTTCATCGGTCACGGCCCGAACAACGTCCCGCTGACGCAGCTCACGAAGATCCTCGACGAGTACGGGCTCCCCTACAAGGTGGCGGAGTATGAGCCGAGCGCTGGTCGCCCCATCTCGCAGAAGGTCGCCGACCTCATGGGCGAGTGCGGCGCAGCGATCCTCATCTTCACGGCGGACCGGGAGCTGCGCGACCTCGAAGGCAACCCCGTCTGGATGTCGTCCGGGAACGTCGCGCACGAGCTGGGCGCGGCGTCGGTGATGTACGACGGCCGCGTCGTGATCTTCAAAGAACTCGGTGTGGACCTCGCGAGCAACTTCTCGGGCATCGGCTACATCGAGTTCGAGAAGGACAAGCTCTCGGCTCACGGGATCGAGCTGTTCCGCGAGCTAGTGCACTTCAAGCTCGTGAAGATCAGCGTCGGCGAGTAGAAGGCGCACCAAGTCGGGAGAGCCGGGAGTCCCGGCTCTCCCGGCTTTCCACGTGGGGTCGCCGACAGAGCCGCGCGCCGCCGCGGCGCGGGGCGACAGGGCGGGGACTCCTCAGGAGGTGCCGAAGCGTCTGACGACCTTGCGAAGCATCGTTCCCGCGTTGAAGCGGACGCCGTGCAGGTCGTAGAGCTCCTCGACGGTCATCCACCCCTGAGCGCGATGAATGGGCGATAGGTCGCCGAATACTTGAACCGTCTTTGCTCCTAGCCGCTTGTGGGCGAGTTGCTCAGTCGTGTTGTCGGAGTTCGGTCGGGAAGCCAGCCGAAAGAGGCCACGATCGGTCGTCAGGAACTGCTTGCCCTTCGCCGGCAGCTCCCCGTCGAGATCGGCGGCGATGACCTCTCTGACCACGCGGGCGAGACGCATCGAGGTCCCTTTGACCTCTTTGAATGTCGCAACTTCCCCTCTCCCAGAATCGCGACGAGACGTTCGTCGTTGTCGATCACCGCAGCCTGCAACGGTAACTCGGTGGGCCATGCCTGCATAGGTGGCGAGCCCGCCGCGTCCAGCCCGGTGCCGTGGATTCGGCGCTACGGGCCGGCGGGCAATTGCGCCGGTGCCGCGGCAGCGAGCGGCGGGACGGCGGCTGCGATCACCTCACACGCCATCTCGTCGATCGCAGCGGCGATCCTCTGGATCAGCTGAATGCAGCTCCGCGCAGGATCGCGGTTGATCCGAACCGCCTTGCCTTGGTGGACGATCTGGTGGCGCTTGTCCGTCCACTCGTGCAGGTCGGCCGCCGGCTGAGCTTCGCCGGCCGCCTCGACCTTGTCCCAGATTGCCTTTGCCGAGCCACCCATTCGCTGCGCGGCCGCGGCGACGGCTTTGGCTCCGTGGTTGCTGACTTGGTCGTAGAAATGCTTCGTGATCGCGTCCCGGACCAGCTCTTTCGTGTCGACACCGGGGCCGGCGAGCGCGGCTTCGAGGGCCAGAGTGGGACTGATCTTCAAGACCTCCCGAAGAACATCTCGGTTCGGTCCCGAAATCGCTCCGTGTTCGAACTGGGTGAGCATCACTCGGCCGATACCTCCGAGAGATACGCATCCAGAGCACCAACCGCGAAGACAACAGCGCCGCGGGGCAGCTCTCGGCGCTTCCTGTCGGGCGTCCCCGGCCCAGTCTGGGTGCCCTCATGGAGATCGATGAAGTAGCGCGCGCGCGTGAGGTTTGTCGTGAGCGCGTCGTGTGCGTCCGTTGCCACAGGGCGAGTAAACCGCGTGGCGGTCGTGTCTACCAGCCCGAGAGTTGGGGCAGTGCCTTGTCGGTAGGCCTGTCGGCGCGTCACCTCGCTTCTCCGATGCTTCTCAGAGCCGTAACCGCGAAAGGCTCTGAGGGACTAGACCGCTAGAGAGCGCGCCACGATGCAGATCTCGTCAGCCGCAAGGAACTGGTTCGCGCAATGCTCGGTTCGGCCCATCATCGTTTTCGTACATGTGCGCCCTTTTCGTGGGTCTAAGGCGTAGCGGGCATTGTGCGAACCGGTTCCGTCGGCTCGCGTGAAGCTCAGGAGTCCTGTGTTCGGAGTTCTGCGAGAAGCGCCTGGGGTGTGAGCAGTCGGACGCCGCGGTGCTCGCCGAGAGGAAGCAGATGCTTCCGATCGCCTGTGACGAGGATGTCTGCGTCGGCTTCGACCGCACAGGCGAGGATGACGTCGTCATGTCGATCTCCCGTCATCGAGTTGGCCCCGTCGGACAGCGCGAGTTGGATGGGCGCAATCTGTTCGAGCAGCCGACGTACGTCGCGGACGCGATGTATGTCAAAGCCCAGCTTTTCGGCCAGCACCCGATCCAGCTCGTCGAGAACGGGTACCGGGATGAGGAGCTCCAGCCTGCCATCGATCGCCTCTTCGAGAACACGGCTCGGTGGTCCACTGGCGATGAGCGCCGAGACGAGAACGTTGGTGTCGCAAAGAACGCGGGGGAGGCTCAGGCCGATCCGCCACGCAGTTCGTCGACGAGCGCCTCGGTGTCCTCCGGGCCGACGCCGCGCTTCTCGGCCCCCCGGCGCCCGTAGCGCTGCAGTTCGCGGAACTGCTCGAGTCCGACCTGACGCCGCAGCGCATCGCGCACGAGCTCGCTCTTCGTCGTACCGCGAGCCTGCGCGACGGCTTCGGCCTCACGCATGAGCTCGTCGGGAATCGAAACGGAGAGGAGCTTCGCCATTGGCGATATGAAGGTATCATATTCCTTGAGTCAGACGACCGACAACGGAGTCGCCTCCATCTCCAGGTCGATAGTGATCCGGTTCGCGCAAATATCCGGTTCGGCCCACTGGAAAGCCCTGGGAAACAGGGCTTTCGTGTTGGCAGGATCGACGACAAGAGCGGAGCCGTGGCAACGAATGCACCACGGCCCGACCTCTGGTCTGGGAGGAGCGGGGGCTGCTGGTCACCTGCTCCCAGCCTATGGCGGCGCCGTCCGCGCCTTCGATCCGCGATCAGCTGCCGGGAGAGATGAGCCCGGTTTCGTAGGCGTAGATGACTGCTTGGATGCGGTCGCGGAGATCGAGCTTTTGCAGGATGCGCGCGACGTGGGTTTTGGTGGTGGCTTCGCTGACGACGAGTTGCTCGCAGATCTCGGCGTTCGAGCGGCCGCGTGCGAGCAGCTCGAGCACCTCCCGTTCGCGCGGCGTCAGCTCGGCGAGCGCGGGTGGTCGCGGTGGGACGCGTGGTTCGCGGCGGGCGAACTCTTCGATCACGGCGCGGGTGACGGCGGGGGCGAGGAGGGCGTCGCCGGCGGCCACGATCCGGACGGCGGCGACGATCTCTTCCGGTGGGGCGTCTTTGAGCATGAAGCCGGAGGCGCCGGCTTGGAGCGCGTCGTAGACGTAGTGGTCGAGCCCGAAGGTGGTCAGGATGAGGACTCGCGTCGCCGGTTGGCCGCGGACGATCCGGCGGGTGGCCTCGATCCCGTCGAGGACGGGCATGCGGATGTCCATCAGCACCACGTCCGGGCGCAGGCGGCGGGCTTCGGCGACGGCGTCGTCGCCGTCGGCGGCCTCGCCTGCGACCGTGAGCTCGGGTTCGGCTTCGAGGATCTTGCGCAGCCCGACGCGGACGAGCGCCTGGTCGTCGCAGACGAGGATGCTGTTCATCGGATCGGGAGGACGACGCGGACGGTGAAGCCGCGCTCGCCGCGGCGGCCGGCGTCGAGGCGGCCGCCGTAGAGCGCGACCCGTTCGCGCATGCCGGCCAGCCCGTGCCCGCCACCGGCGACGACCGCGGGGGTGCCGGCGCCGGTGTCTGCGACTTCGAGCTCTAGCTGGTCGAGGCGGTAGTGCACGCGGACGGTGGCGCGCGCGTCGCCGGCGTGCTTGAGCGCGTTGGTGAGCGCCTCCTGCACGATCCGGTAGGCGGAGAGCTCGATTCCGAGCGGCAGCTCGCGTCGTTCGCCGTCGATCTCGAGCTCCACGGGCAGGCCGGCTTCCGACACTTGCGCGACCAGGCGCGGCAGGTCGGCGAGCGACGGCTGTGGCGAGAGGGGATCGCCGTCTGCGGAGCGGAGCATGCCGACGAGGCGGCGCATCTCGGTGAGCGCGCCGCGGCCGATCTGCTCGATCGTCTGCAGCACCTCCCGGGTCGACCCGCTTCCTCCGTCGAGGACGCGCCGTTCCGCGCCTGCCTGGACGACGATCATCGAGACGTCGTGGGCGATCGCGTCGTGGAGCTCGCGCGCGATCCGGGCCCGTTCCTCGACCACCGCTTCGCGGGCGGCGAGATCGCGTTCCCGCTCGGCCAGCTCGGCGCGCCGCTCTCGGTCGCCGAGGATCCGTCGCACGAGCAGCATCACGACCAGCACGACGACCACGAACAGCGTCCCGCCACGCGTCGTCCTACCGGGCGGAAGCGCGGCGGCGAGGACGAAGAGGCCGGCGCCGAGCAGGAAGCGCCGGGTCGGAGTCCAGGCGGCGAGCGCGTAGAGGGCGCAGAACTCGGCGATCGGATAGGCGGGCGCCTGCGGGTTCCAGAGCCAGTGGTCGAACGCGCCGACGCCCGGGATTCCGGCGCCGACGAGCAGCGGGAAGCGGCGGCGCGCGGCGAGCGGCAGCGTCATCGCCGCGCCGAGCAACGCAACCACCAGAGGATTGCCCTGCCCGTCGCCGCGCAGCAGCGCCTCGAGGACGGCGTCGAGGGCGAGCACGACCGCCAGCACTCGGTCGACGACGACCGGATCCGGCCGTAGCGGCGCCAGCGTGGCAAGGCGAGCACGCACGAACGGCACGTTAGAACCGTGGTCGCCGTCTGTCATCAGCCGGCCGGCGGATCCGCCGCCGGCGAAAGATCGGCCGATCGGCCGATGTAAAGATCGGCCTCGCCGCCGACGACCGCTGCGCCACCGGCTCCTAGCGTCGCAAGGGTCAGCAAGCACGCAGGAGGCAACCGCAGATGAACAAGCTCGTCCGGCTCATCCCGCTCGCCGGCCTCGTCTACCTCGTCCTCGAGCTGGCCGGAAACGGCTCGATCGGCTCCTTCCCCGACGAGAACACGCCGAGCGGCAAGCTCGAGACCTTCTACCAAGCCCATCACGCCGGGGTCGAGCGCGGCGGCGTCATCCTCTCCTGGGCGGCACCGTTTCTGGCCCTGTTCGCGGTCGCGCTCTGGGCGCGGTTGCGCCGCAGCGACCTGCACCCGCTGCTCGGGGGCGCGCTGCTGCTCGGCGCCGCGCTCACCGTCGCGGACGAGCTCGCGAGCGCGGGCACGTATTCGCTGCTCGGCGCAATCGGCGCGAAGACGGTGCTCGCACCCGCCGCCCTCCAGGCTCTGCACGTTCAAGGAGCCGGTGGCAGCCCGATCACCGGCAACGGCGGCCTGATGATCCTGCTGCTCGCGACCGCGGCCGCCGGGATCGCAACGCACGCGCTGCCGCGCTGGCTCTCCTGGAGCGCGCTCCCGCTCGGCCTGCTGCAGCTCACCCCGCTCGGCTTCTACGCCGACGTGATCTTCTGGCTCTGGGCAGCAGTCGCCGGCATCTACATGACGCTTCGTCCCGCCGCGGCAAGCGGGGCGGCGGCCGCCTCGCCTGCATTCGCTCGCTGAGCTACGGCGGTTCGGGAGGGGTCGCAGTTCCGACCCCTCCCGTCATGCATACCCGGATACTCGGCTCGGGCGGCGAGCCGCGTCAGACGCGAGCGACGGCCGTTCGTGCCGGTACCTGGTGTCGTTCTCCGCGCAGCAGGGCGATGCTTGCTGCGACGACCCAGGCGAGCCAGAGCAGCTGCGAGAATTGGCCGGCGTTGTCGAGCGAGAGCGGTGTGAACACGAGCGTGTAGAGGGTGATCGCGAGCGCCGACCAGCCGAGCGGGCGCCGCCCCGCCTTGAGCGCGAGGGTTCCGGCGGCGGCGAGGAAGGCCGCGCTGATGAACCAGCCGCCGACATAGACGGACTGGTTGACGGTCGACAGCACGCGTGCGCTCTCGACGCTGATCCCGTGCCCGGCCAGGTAGGAGAGCGCGTTCATCCCGGAGAGCGCGACGACGCCGGCTCCCGCGTTGACGTAGGCGGCGGCGCGGATGACCGAGCCGAGCAGGCCGCCGCCGAGCTTGTCCGCTGCCCAGACGGCGAAGGCGAGGAAGAACGCGATGCTGACCATCTCCATGTAGGCGCCGGCCCAGACGCCGCTTCCGACCGGCTTCGCGATCGCGGCGGCGAGCTTTGGTGTCGTGGTGGAGATGGTGATGTCGTGTGTCTTGCCGGTGGCCATGGCGAGGAACGTGCCACCGAGCTCGAGCACGACGAAGGCGATGCCGCAGGCGGCGAACAGGCGGTCGTGGAGTCGTGTCATCGGGGTCTCCTTCCGAGCGTTGCTGACTCCGCCGACGCTAGGCCGGTGCGGGCGCGGCGTCGTCGGCGTGGGAGGCGAACGGCCGTAACCCCGCAGTGGGAACTTCGCCGCGCCGACTCAGCCTGGGGGTTGACGACAGGGCGCGAAAAACGTTCTAGCGTTGCGATCGTGCGGGCTGCCTCGCTGCGATTGACGCTTCCTCGGGTCGACGGGACGATCGTGGATCGCGTCGTAGCCGTTTGCCTGGTCGCCGCCGGCGTGTTGGAAGTGTGGCTGAGCAACGACGCCGGCGGTCACCGCGTCGTTGGAACGGTCGCGGCCGTCCTCGTCGCGGGTGGGGTCGCGTTCCGCCGCCGGCAGCCGCTGCTCGTCGGTCTGCTCGCACAGGTGATGATGTCCGTCGGGTTCGGCATCTCGTCGCACATCGAGGTGCTCTCGACCTCGGTCGCCTGGGTGTGTGATGTGTACGCGCTGGCGGTCTGGACGACGCCTCGCCAGTTTCGGCTGGGGATCGTCGCGATCTCGCTCCTGATCGTCGTGCCGTTCGCCGGCGTCTACTCCCACCCTCACAGCGCGGCGTTCTTCGGGATCGCGTTGCTGGCAGCGATGTTCGTCACCCGCCGCGTGCTGGGCGACCGCGACCGGCGCCTTCGCCTGGCCGACCGCGAGCGTGACCTCGCCGCGCGCGAGGCCGTCGTCGCCGAGCGGGCGCGGATCGCGCGCGAGCTGCACGACGTCGTCGCGCACAGCGTCAGCGTGATGGTCGTCCAGGCCCAGGCCGGGCCGCGGCTCCTCTCCGCCCCGGAATCGGCGGGCGAGGCCTTCCGCTCGATCGAGACGACCGGCCGCGAGGCGCTCGTCGAGCTGCGCCGGCTCCTCGGCGTCCTTCGCGGCAGCGGCGACGAGCCGGCGACGGCCCCTCAACCGGGGCTCGCCCGGCTCGACGCCCTCGTGAACCAGGTGCGCGAGGCCGGTCTGCGCGTCGAGCTGCGCGTCGAGGGCGAGCCGGTGCAGCTGCCGGCCGGGGTCGACCTCTCCGCCTACCGGATCGTGCAGGAGGCATTGACGAACACGCTCAAGCACGCCGGTCGCGCCGAAGCCGAGGTGATCGTGCGCTACAACGCCTCCGCGGTCGAGCTGGAAATCCTCGACAACGGAACCGGCCCTCCGCCGTACCCGAACGGCGCCGGCCACGGGCTCGTCGGAATGCGCGAGCGCATCGCCCTCTACGGCGGCAGCTTCGAAGCCGGACGCCGCAACGGCCACGGCTTCGCGATCCGGGCGCGGCTGCCGCTCAGCTCGGAGCCGGCTGCGTGATCCGCGTCCTGATCGCAGACGACCAGGCGCTCGTCCGCGCCGGCTTCCGCGTCATCCTCGACGCCGAGCCCGACCTCGAAGTCGTCGGCGAGACCCCTGACGGGTGCGCGACGATCGACGCAGCCGCCCGGCTACGGCCGGACGTGGTGCTGATGGACATCCGCATGCCCAACCTGGACGGCATCGAGGCGACCCGACGGATCGCTGCCGGAGCGCCCGGTCCACGCATCCTGATCCTCACCACCTTCGACCTCGACGAATACGTGTACGAGGCATTGCGAGCAGGTGCGAGCGGCTTTCTGCTCAAGGACGCAGGCGCCGACGAGCTACTGCACGCCGTGCGCGTCGTCGCCGCCGGCGACGCGCTGCTTTCACCATCGATCACGCGCCGGCTGATCGCCGACTACGCACGCCGACCGCCCCAGAGCGAACGGCCCACGGCACTTGGCGAGCTGACCCCGCGCGAGCTGGAGGTCCTCCGCTTCGTCGCACGCGGCCTCTCCAACTCCGACATCGCACGCAAGCTCGTCCTCGGCGAAGCGACCATCAAAACTCACGTCGCCCGCATCTTCCAGAAGCTCGACCTCCACGACCGCGCCCAAGCCGTCGTCATGGCCTACGAAACCGGACTCGTCGCCCCCGGCGACCTCGCCGCCACGGAGTAGGGGCGTCGCGGCTCCGCGACAGGGCTTCTGCGGCGTGCAGCGCCGATCCTGACCTTCGACTTCGAGCGCCCCCGCGCGACCCGACCCACGCGCGGCTTCTGGCAGCTCGTCGTCGACGAGGCTCGCTACCAGGATGCGACAGGCGCATAGGGCCCCGACACACCTCGATAACGGGACGACGGGGCCGAAGACGCCCCGGTCGACAGCCCAGTCTCTCAGCACCGGCGTACGAGCGCAGGCGGCGTCGGGCGTTGTGTCGCTGCCGCGCTCGGGTTAGGGTCGCTCGAGCAGCATGGTGGACGCGGAGATGATCGAGCAGCTTCGGTTCGCGGCGGAGGCGCTCGGCCGCGGTGACCCGGGGCCGTTTGCGTCGCTGTTTGCCGAGGATGCGGAGTGGCGGGGCGTGTCGCGCGGTCATCTGTGGTGGAAGCAGACGCCGAGTTGACGGGGGCCGGACGAGGCCCGTGAGGTCTTGCAGTTCCAGATTGGAAAGCGCGGCGGGCGACCACCGGGCGTCCGGCCCGAGTTCACCACGGTCGGCGACGACCGCATCATCGGCTCGACACTCTGGCTCGACGAGGACGGCAAGCGCATCGAACGCTTCCAGGTTCTGACCACTCGCGACGGCAAGATCGTCGACATGCAGGGATTCGAAACGAGGCGCCAGGCCGAGCGTTTCGCGCGCCGGCGGACCTTCTGAGCTCCGTTAGGGCGCTCGTTTGCGGAGCGCCGCGTCCGGATGCGGCTAGACCTGAGCGCTGGGCCTACAGGCGCGTCCTGTCGCCCCGAGCGTCGCGTGCAGCTGTACAGAACCGCGTGGCGCCTTGACGCGGGGGCGGCGTGTCGTTTATTCATACTGAACGGTGAGTGCACCTCACGATGGGGGCCCCGTCGTCGGGTTGATCGGGCTCGGGAACATGGGCAGCGCGTTTGCCGAGCGCCTCCTCGACGCCGGATACGCCCTCGCGGTGTACAACCGCACGCCGGCGAAGGCGCGGCCGCTCGCGGAGCGCGGGGCCACGGTGGCCGGGTCGGCAGGCGAGCTCGCCGCAGAAGCCGACGTGGTCGTCACCTCGCTGCCGGACGACTCGGAGCTCGAGTCCGTGGCCGGGGAGGTAACCGGCGCCGCGAAGCCCGGGACGGTCTTCGTCGACACGAGCACCGTCTCCGCGGAGGCATCCGCGCGCGTTGCCGCGCTCGCCGAGGATGCCTCCCTGCACTACCTCCGCGCGCCCGTCAGCGGGAACCCGGTCGTCGTCCGCGCGGGCAACCTCGCGTTCATCGTCTCCGGCTCGTCGGTTGCGCTCGAGCGAGCCGAACCGGTGCTCCGCGCGATCGGACGCAGCGTCCACGTCGTCGGCGACGCCGAGCAGGCACGCGTCGTCAAGCTCGCGACCAACCTGATGATCGCCGGCCTCGCGCAGCTGCTCGCGGAGGCGCTCGTGCTCGGCGAGGCGTCCGGCGTCTCGCGCGCCTCGCTGCTCGAGACGATCGGCGACTCGGCCGCCGGCGCGCCGTTCGTCGCGTACAAGACCGAGCCGCTGCTCCGGGACGACTACTCCGCGACGTTCACCACGGCGCTGATGGAGAAGGATCTCGACCTCGTGCTCGACGCTGCCGACACGGCCGGCGTCAGCCTTCCCCTCGCCGCCGAGCTGAAGGCGCTCGTCCGCGCCACGATCGAGGCGGGATACGGCGACGACGACCTCATGGCGCTCTTCCCTCGTCTGCGGAGCGCGTCCGACCAGGAGGTTCTGCGATGACGATGCGAAGCAGGTCGATCGGCTCTCCGGACGCGACGCGCGCGGTCGACTGGGAGCAGCGAATCGACTTCCCGCGCCTCCGTCGTGAGCGCCTCGAGCGCGCGAAAGCCACCCTCGACGCGTCGGAGCTCGGTGCTCTCCTCCTCTTCGACCCGAACAACATCCGCTACGTCACGAGCACGCACATCGGCGAGTGGGCGCGCGACAAGAACGCACGCTTCGTGCTGCTGCTGCGCGGCGACGACCCGATCCTCTGGGACTTCGGCTCCGCCGCGCGGCACCACCAGCTGTTCGCGCCGTGGCTCCCGCCGGAGAGCTTCCGCGCGGGCGTCGCGCCGATGCGCGGCGCCATGCCGCGCGAGACCGGCATCCCCGACCGCCTCGGCGCGCGCATCGCACACGAGTTGCGCGAGCGCGGGCTCGCCGGCGAGCCGCTCGGGGTCGACGTGGCAGACCTCGTGACCCTCGAGGCGCTGCAGCGCGCGGGCCTGCACGTGACCGACGGGTCGCGCGTCGTGCTCGAGGCGCGCAAGATCAAGACGTCGGACGAGATCGCGCTGCTCGACCAGTCGGCCGGCCTCGTCGACGCCGTCTACGAGGAGATCTACCGCATGCTCCGCCCTGGCGTCTACGAGCACGAGATCGTCGCCCGCGCGCACCAGCTCCTGTTCGAGATGGGCTCCGAGCAGGTCGAGGCGGTCAACGCCGTCTCGGGCGACCGCTGCAACCCGCACCCGCACGTCTTCTCCGACCGGCTGCTGCGTCCGGGCGACCAGGCGTTCTTCGACATCATCCACTCGTTCATGGGCTATCGAACGTGCTACTACCGCACGTTCAACGTCGGCGGCGTCAGCGCCGCGCAGCTCGACGCGTACAAGCAGTGCCGCGAGTGGCTCGACGCGGCGATCGAGCTCGTGCGGCCGGGGATGACGACCGACCGCATCGCCGCCGTGTGGCCGACGGCCGACGAGCTCGGCTTCCCCGACGAGGAGACCTGCTTCGGCCTGCAGTTCGGCCACGGCATCGGCGTCGGCCTGTACGAGCCGCCGATGATCTCGCGCGTGCACTCGCTCGACCATCCGGTCGAGCTCGAGGAGGGGATGGTGTTCGCCCTCGAGACGTATTGCGCCGCGACGGACGGTCGCTCCGCGGCGCGGATCGAGGAAGAGGTCGTCGTCACCGCGGACGGCTGCGAGGTGATCACGCGCTTCCCCGCCGAGGAGCTCCTCGTCGCGGGGAAGGTCTACGTGCGCGGCGCCGACCTGGTCGCCGACGCGGCGGCCGGCCGCGAGGGGACGGCCGGTGTGGTGGCGGCGTCGGCCGTCGTGGGCGACGGCGTGCCGGTATGAGCGACACCGGCACGCGACGGCTCGCCGACGGCCTGCCGTCGTACCGCCTCGTCCGCCGCGAGGACGTCGAGCTAACGGAGGCGCTACCGGGTCACGCCAGCGGGCTGCACACCTGCCGGCTCGTCGGCGGCGCGCTCGGCTCCACGCACATGGCGCTGACGCTCGTGTCGCTCGCCGAGGGACACGTCGACGAGCACGTGCACTCGTTCGAGACCGGCTTCTACGTCCTCGACGGCAGCCCGGTGTTGTACCTCGACGGGCGCGGCGTGCGGCTCGAGCCCGGCGCGTGCGGCGTGATCCCCGTCGGCGTTCCCCACGCCTTCCGCAGCGACGCGGAGGCGCGGTGGATCGAGATGGCCGCCCCCCGTCCGCGCGCCGACGGAAGCGACACCTTCTTCCTCGGGCCCGCGCCCGATGCCGAGCCCGAGCCGCTCGACGTCCGCGACCCGCGCAACCGCAACCTGTTCCTGCTGCGCGACGGCGAGATGGATCTCGACGTGCTGAAGCGAGGCGCCGCGGTCGGCGCGCCGACCGTCTCGGCGAGCATGGCGACCGCCGTGCTCGCGTACAGCGGCATCGCGGTCAAGATGCTCGTCGACCCGCGCCTCGACGCACAGCTGCACACGATGTTCATGGTCGACTACCAGCCGGGTGCGTGCGCGCATCCGCACGACCATCCGTTCGAGGAGTCGTACTACATGCTCGAAGGCGAGGTCGACGTCGTCGCCGACGGCGACCGCTACACGCTCCGTCCCGGCGACGTCTTCTGGACGGCGGTCGGCTGCCTCCACGCGTTCTACGAGGTGCGGGGCGGGCGCGTGCGCTGGCTGGAGACCTCGGCGCCGGGCCCGCCGTCGCGGCACTCGTACCGGTTCGAGCGGGACTGGGACTACCTCGCGGAGCGGATCGGCTCGCGGGTGGGCACCGCGTGAGCGGCGCCACCGACGTCGGCGTCCTCGGCGACGTCGCGCTCTACCTGCGGATCTACCGGCAGATGCTGCTCATCCGCGGGTTCGAGGATCTCGTCCAGTCGCTCTTCCTGAAGGGCGAGGTGTACGGCACGACGCACCTCTACTCCGGGCAGGAGGCGGTCGCCACCGGCGTCGCGAGCCTGCTCGAGGATCGCGACCGCGTCGCCGCGACGTATCGCGGTCACGGGCACGCGCTCGCGCTCGGCGTCGACCCGCAGGCGCTGCTCGACGAGATGCTGGGTCGTGCGACGGGTGTCAACGGCGGCCGCGCCGGCTCGATGAACGTCACGTCCCCCGCCGACCGCCTGATCGGCTCGTTCGGCATCGTCGGTGGCAGCATCGCCGCGGCCACCGGCGCGGCGCTCGCGCTCTCGCGCACGACCGGCGGCGTCGCCGTTGCCTACTTCGGCGACGGCGCGATGAACCAGGGGTACGTCTACGAGTGCCTCAACTTCGCACAGGTGCAGAAGCTGCCGCTGCTGCTCGTCTGCGAGAACAACGGCTACGGCGAGTACACGCCGTTCGGCGCGGTCACCGCCGGCGAGATCCGCGCGCGTGCGGAGGTGATGAACGTCCCGGCCGAGACGGTCGACGGGATGCGCGTCTGGGACGTCCGCGAGGCGGCGGAACGCGCGCTCTCGCACGTGCGTGCCGGCGAAGGGCCGGCGTTCCTCGAGGCGCTGACGTACCGCTTCGTCGGACACTCGCGCAGCGACCCCGGCGCGTACCGCCCGGAGGGCGAGCTGGACGAGTGGCGCACGCGCGACCCGATCACGCTTCTCCGTGCGCAGCTCGAGCGGGAAGGCGCAGGCGCTTCCGAGCTCGAGAGCGCGGAGCGCGAGGTCGCGCAGGAGCTCGAACGGATGCGCGAGCGCGGGCTCGAAGCGCCGTTCCCCTCCGGCCCTGCCGGCAGCGAGTTCAAGGACTGAGTCGCGTGCCGGCGGAGCTGACGATGCCCAAGCTGTCCGATTCCGTCGCCGACGCCGTCATCCTCCGCTGGCTCAAGTCACCCGGCGACTCGTTCAAGCGCGGCGACGGCCTGGTCGAGGTGGAGACCGACAAGGCGACCGTCGTCTACGAGGCGGAAGAGGAAGGCACGCTCGCGTCGATCCTCGTCCCCGAGGGCGGAACCGCCGCCGTCGGTCAGGCGATCGCGACGCTGGGCGGCGACGCCGCGGCGGAGCAGGACGGCGCGCCCGGACGTCCGAACGCGACGCCCGTCGCGCGGCGAACCGCGGTCGAGCTCGGCGTCTCGCTCCTCGACGTCGAGGGAACCGGGCCGGGCGGCCGGATCACGCAGGACGACGTGCGGCGGGCGGCCGCCGAGGCGCCGAGCCTCGAGGGCGCACCACGCGACGACGACGCGCGCGGCCGCGTCGAGGTCGTCGAGCTGACGGCGACGCAGGCGACGATCGCGCGGCGGATGGCCGAATCGGCGGCGCAGATCCCGGTCTTCACGGTTTCGGCCGACGCCGACGTCTCCGACCTCGTCCAGCTTCGCCGCGGCGCACGCGGCGAGAGCGCGGACGTGCCGTCGCTGAACGACTTCGTGGTCAAGGCGGCCGCCCTTGCGCTGCGCGAGCAGCCGCGGTTCAACGCGTCCTATGCCGACGGCAGGATCGAGCGCTACGCACGTATCAACGTGGGCGTCGCCGTCGCCACCGAGGACGCGCTGCTCGTGCCCGTCGTCGCCGACGCCGACCGCAAGACGCTGCGCGAGATCGCGGCCGAGACGCGCGCGCTCGCCGACGCGGCCCGCCGCCGCGCGCTCGCGCGAGAGCAGCTCCGCGGGGCGACGTTCACCGTGTCGAACCTCGGGATGTTCGGCGTCCGCTCGTTCACAGCGATCGTCGACCTGCCGCAGGCCGCGATCCTCGCAGTCGGCGCGGTCCGCCGCGCGCCCGTCGAGAGCCCCGCCGGCGGCGTCGCGTTTCGCGACGTGATGACGCTCACGCTGAGCTGCGACCATCGGGTCGTCTACGGCGCCGACGGCGCGCGTTTCCTGTCCCGCGTCTGCGAGCTGCTCGGCCGGCCGCTGGTGCTCGCGCTCTGATGGCGCCGATCGCCTTCCGGACCGCGATCCGCGACGCGCTCGACGAGGAGCTCGCGGCCGACGAGCGCGTCGTCTTCTTCGGCGAGGACGTGGCGGTCGCCGGCGGCGTCTTCGCCGCGACGCCGGGGCTGTACGAGAAGTACGGCCCGCGGCGCGTGTTCGACACGCCGATCTCGGAGCTCGCGCTCGCCGGCGCCGCGTTCGGCTCGGCCGTCACCGGCCTGCGCCCCGTGGTCGAGATCATGTTCGGCGACTTCCTCACGCTCGCCATGGACATGCTCGTCAACCAGGCGTCCAAGTACTGGTTCCTCACGGGCGAGCAGGTGAGCGTGCCGCTCGTCATCCGCTCCGTCGTCGGCGCAGGCGGCCGCTTCGGCGCGATCCACTCGCAGATGCCGGCCTCGTGGTTCATGGGCGTGCCCGGCCTGAAGATCGTCGCGCCGTCGACGCCCGGAGATGCGAAGGCGCTGCTCAAGGCGGCCGTGCGCGACGACAACCCCGTGCTGTTCTTCGAGCACAAGCGCCTCTACGCGCTCGAGGGCGAGGCGAACGGCGCCGTCGGGCGCCTCGGGGAGGCGGCGGTGGTGCGCGAGGGAGCGGACGTCACGCTCGTCACCGCGATGAAGAGCGTGCACGACTCCCTCGAGGCGGCCGAGCGGCTCGCCGGCGACGGCATCTCCGTCGAGGTGATCGACCTGCGCACGCTGCGTCCGTTCGACGTACCGACGGTGCTCGCTTCCGTGCGCAAGACGAACCGGCTCGTCGTCGTCGAGGAGGGCCCGCTGACCGGCGGCTGGGCGGGGGAGGTGCTCGCGCGCGTCACCGAGGAGGCGCTCGGGCACCTCGACGATGCCTGGCGGATCGCCACGCCGAACGCGCCGATCCCGTACAGCCCGCCGCTCGAGGACGCGTTCCTGCCTGGGCCCGAGCGGATCGCCGACGAGATCCGCGGGCGGCTACGGTAGGCGCGTGTCCGCCCCGGAGCGCAGCTTCGAGTCGTCGAAGGTCGGCGCCCGCCTGCGCGAGGAGCGCGAGCGGCGCCGGATCAGCCTGCGCGAGCTCGCGCGGCGCGTCGGCGTCTCGCCCAGCCTGATCTCGCAGATCGAACTCGACCGCGTCAACCCGTCGGTCAGCACGCTCTACGCGCTCGTCACCGAGCTCGGCCTCACGATGAGCGACGTCTTCGGCGACGGCGGCCAGCCGGCCGCGAGCGCGCGGCTGCACGGCGAGGGGCTCGTGGCGCGGCGTGACACGCGCCGCGTGATCAACCTCGCCTCCGGCGTCCGCTGGGAGCGGCTGACGCCGCACAACGACCCCGACGTCGAGTTCCTGTACGTCGTCTATCCGGTCGGCGCCGAGTCCTGTCCCGAGGACGCGCTGGTCACGCACGGCGGGCGCGAGTACGGATACGTGTCGAGCGGGACACTCGGCGTGCGCGTCGGCTTCGACGAGTACGAGCTCGAGCCGGGCGCCTCGATCGCCTTCGACTCGTCGTCCCCGCACCGACTCTGGGCGATCGGCGACGAGCCGGTGCACGCGATCTGGGTCGTCCTCGGCCGCGTCGCCGACCCGCGCTCGACGCGCACGCCGGAGCCGCAGATGAGCAGCCTCCCGAGCGGCTAGGAGACCGCGGCCCCGGTCTCGGCGGGCGCGACGCGCCCCGCGGAGGCGCGCGCGCCGCGGGCGCGGCCGATCAGCTCGGGGAGCTGATAGACGACGAGCGCGAGCAGGATCAGGCCGCCGATCGTCATGTCGGCGTACTCGGCGGGCTGCTGGAAGAGCGGCAGCACGTTGTCGATCTCCGTCAGGAAGACGGCCGCGAGCATCGTCCCGACGTACGAGCCCTTGCCGCCGGCGAGGCTCGCGCCGCCGAGCACGGCGGCGGCGATGCTCTCGAGCGCCTGGTTGCCGATGATCGGCGAGCCGACCTGCACCTCGGCCGCGAGGTAGAAGCCGGCGATCGACGCCATCACCGAGCAGACGACGAACGCGGCGACCACGACGGCGGTGGCCGGCATCGCGAGCCGGCGCGACGAGCGCTCGTCCAGGCCGACGGCGCGCAGCGCGAGCCCGGTGCGCATGCGGTACAGCCACCCGTCGGCCAGCGCGGCGAGCACGACGACGCCGACGAACGCAAGCGGGACGAACCCGACGCTGGACGTCAGCTCGTTCGTCACGTCGGTGTTGATCGCGCCGGTCGGATAGCTCCGCAGCAGGAGCGACGCACCCTCGAGCACGCTCAGGGTGCCGAGCGTCGCGAGGATCGAGGGCATGCGCAGGATCCGGATCAGGAACGCGTTGAGCGCCCCGGTCGCGACGCCGACGCCCACGAGCGCGAGCGCTCCCGGGACGAGCGCGAGCCCGGATGTCGTCGGCGTCATCGTGAACGACGCCGTCACGACGCACATCGTCATCAGCGCGGCGACGGAGACGTCGAAGCCGCCGACGAGCAGCGCCGTCGCCTGCCCGAGCGAGACGAGCACGAGCGGCATCGCCTCCAGCAGCAGGCTGTTCAGGTTCTCCTTGCTCAGGAAGACGGAGTGGTGCGCGTCGGCGTACGCGCCGAGCGCGACGATCAGCACCGTCATCAGCACGAAGGGGAGCCACCCGCGTCTCACGCGTGCGTCTCCGCGGCGAGCACGGCCGGGCGCGAGCCGACGATCGCCTCGACGATCCGCCGCTCGCCGAGCTCGTGCCGCGGGATCTCCTCGACGATGCGGCCGCGCGACATCACGATGACGCGGTCGCAGAGCCCGGACAGCTCGATCGGGTCGCTCGACTTCACCACGGCTGCGAGGCCGTCCGCGGCCTTGTCGCGGAGGGCCTCGTAGATGTCGAAACGCGCGCCCACGTCGACGCCCTGCGTGGGCTCGTCGGCGAGGATCACCTTCACGTTGCCGCGCAGGAAGGGCCGGATCAGCGACACCTTCTGCTGGTTGCCGCCGGAGAGCGACTGCACCGGCTGCTCGCTCGAGCCCATGCGCACGCGCAGCCGTGCGAGCAGGTCGGCCATCGCGCGGCGCTCGTTGCCGCGCCGGACGACGCCGAGCCGCGCGAGGCGGCCGAGCACCTGGATCGTCGAGTTCGCGCGCACGCTCAGCACCGGGAACAGCGCCTCGCCGCGGCGGTCGCCGCTCAGCAGCACGACGCCCGCGCGGAGCGGACCGAAGGGCGAGCGCGTGTCGAGCGGCGCGCCGTCGCACGACGCGGACCCCGCCGACCGCTCGACCCCGGCGAGCGCGCGGAGGAACTGCACCTGGCCGTTGCCCTCCGCGCCGGCGACCCCCACGATCTCTCCCTTGCGCACGGCGAGGTCGATCGGCCCGAACCGCTCGCCGCGGAGCCCCGACACGGTCAGCACGACGTCGCCGTCCGCGTCCGGCACGCGCCGCTCCGGGAAGGCGACCTGGAGCGGGCGGCCGATCATCAGCGCGACCAGCTCGTTCTCCGACAGGCGCGCCGTGTCGAACGTGCCCTGGACGACGCCGTCGCGCAGGACGGTGACGCGGTCGGCGACGGCGAGCACCTCCGGCAGCCGGTGGCTGACGTACACGATCCCGACGCCCGCGCGGGCCTGGCCGACGACGAGCTCGTGCAGCCGCGCGACGGCGTCGGGGCCGAGGGCGGTCGTCGGCTCGTCGAGCAGCAGGACCTTCGGCCGCGTCAGGAGCGCCTTCACCACCTCGAGCAGCTGCCGCTCCGCGAGCGACAGCGACCCGGTCGGCGCCGACGTGCTCAGGTCGAGGTCGAAGCGCGCGAGCGTCTCCCGCGCCCACCGCTGCATCCTCCGGTACGCCGGCCGATCCGACGGCGGCACGGCGAGGTAGAGGTTCTCCGCCACCGAGAGGTCGAGCACGTGCGAGTAGTCCTGGTAGGCGATGCCGAGGCCGAGCCGGCGCGCGAGCGCCGGGGAGGCGCGCCGGAGCCGCACCGACCCGATCTCGACCACGCCCGCGTCGGGCGCGAGGAAACCGCTCGCGACGCCGAGCAAAGTCGACTTCCCGGACCCGTTCTCCCCGACGAGGGCGTGGATCTCGCCGGCGCGGCAGTCGACGCTGACCTCGCGCAGCGCCTCCACCGCGGCGAACGCCTTCGACACCCCGCGAACGGAAAGGACGTGGGGGATCTCGGGCCCGGGAAGCGACGTCGTCATCGGCTCGTGCGCGGGCCTCCTTACGGGTACATCTGGTGGAGGAGGCTGAGCGGGATCAGCGACGTCCCCGAGGCCGTCGCCGGGTACCCCTTCAAGCACATGTCGCGCGTGGCCTGGTTCTGCAGCGCGATCGGGAACACGATCGTCGGCGGGATCTTCGCCCCCTTCAGCTTCATCAGGTCTGCCGTGAGCGCGACGCGGATCTGTGCGTTGCCGGCCGAGTAGTAGAAGATCTTCAGCTTCGGATCCTTCAGCTTGTCGGCGAGGCAGCCCATCCCGGCTTCGTCGGTGCGGTACGTGAAGACGCCCTGATACGGGATGTTCGCCGCCTTGTACGCGGCGTACCCGCCCTGGGACATGAACAGCGCGTCCTCGTAGCTGATGCCCTTCAGGTCCGGGGTCTTGGCGAGGATGCCCGCGACGACCCCCTGCACCTTCGACGGATCCCAGTTCGTCGGGTCGTTCGCGACGATCTTGATCGACGGGTTCAGCGCGGCCTGCTCGCACTTCTGCCAGCCGAGCGACAGCGGGTTGCCGGGGAAGCCGCCGAGGAACGCGATCGGGCCCGACTTGACCTGCGTGTTCATCACGTAGGCGAACGCCTTGCCGAGCTTGCACGTGTCCTCGCCGACGACCGTCGTGTAGTTCGTGCCCGGCCCGGTCACGTAGCCCCATGCGTACGTCGAGACGGGGATGCCGGCCTTCGTCGCCTGCTGGAACACCGGCAGCATCGCGTCGCCGAAGTCGGGGTACGTGACGATCGCGCTGACGTGCTGCGCGATCATGGACTTGAAGTCCGCGATCGCCTGGTTGAGGTCGGAGTGCGCGCTCCGGTAGATGATCTTCCCGATCTGGGGATACGTGAGCGCCTGCAGGATGAACTCCATCTTCGACATCTGCCGGTAGGTGTTCTCGCCGAAGCCCTCGACGTACGCCACGGTGAGCTTGCCGCCGGTGCCCGTGCTGCACCCGTTGTTCTTCCAGCACTTGAGCGCGAGCGAGTAGTTCACCGTCTTCGTCGAGCGACCGAGCGCGGCGAGCGCCACGTTCCGCGCGGCGCCCTTCGGCGGCAGCAGCTTCGCGTTGAAGAGCGCGTGCTTGAGGGTGCCGATCGGCGCCTTGTAGCTCTCGCCGAACCCACCGCCGGCTCCGGTCATCGGCCCGCCCGACCCGACCCCGGAGGGGCCGGAGGCGGCGCTCGTGCCGCTCGCGGTGCCGCCGGTCGCCGCGACGATCGCGACTGCGGCGACGACGGCAAGCATGAGCGCCCACAACACGTTGCGCTTCGGTCTCATCTCTAGACTCCTTCCTCGCAGGTTGTCTGCGGACGGTCGCATCAGCCCCCCGTGCCTCCGTGCCCGCCGGTCGGCGCGGCCGCCGGCGTCGTCCTCGCCGATCTGAGCGCCCGTCCGAACGCCGCCGCGACGCGGTCGCCCGAGACGACCATGCCGGCGATGATCGCGGCGCCGAACACGACGTACTGCATCGCGGCCGACAGCCCCATGATCACGAGCATCTGCGTCAGCAACGTGAGGGCCAGCGCGGCCAGCCACGTCGAGGTCGTGCTCGCGAGCCCGCCGGCGAGCGACGCGCCGCCGATCACGACCGCGGCGATCGGCGCGAGCAGGAACTCCGAGCCGAATGCCGGATCGATGCTGCCGTGGACGCCGGCGAGCAGGACCGCGCCGACGGCATAGAGCGCGCCCGCGGAGGTGTACGCGAGCACGACGTGCGTGCGGACGTGGAGGCCCGCGATCCACGCCGCCTTCGGGTTTGCGCCCACCGCCTGGAACCGGCGCCCGACGGGCAGGTACCGCAGCACCAGCGCGACGGCGACGGTGAGCACGACTCCCGTCCAGAAGACGTTGCTGACGCCGAGCGGCTTCCGCGTCACCCACGATGCGAGCGAGCTCGGCACCAGCGGCTGCGCCGTGACGACGTCGCGCGAGTACTTGCTGCTCCAGGCCAGGACGATCTGTCCGACCGCGAGCGTGACGATCAGCGGGTTCAGCCGGAGCAGCCCGACGAGGACGCCGTTCGTCAGGCCGATGCCGACGCCGACGGCGACGGCCGCGACGATCGCGACCGCGAGGCCGTGGCTCGAGCCGAGGCCGGCGATCAGGTTCCCGCCGAGCGAGATCACGGCGGGAGTCGAGAGGTCGATGCCGCCGTGCATGACGACGAGCATCTGGCCGACCGCAGCGATCGCGAGCACGGTCGCCTCGGGGAGGACGAACGACCAGGACGTGCTCTGCAGGGTGGCCGGGGCGACGATCGCCGCGACGATCGTCAGGGCCGCGGTCGCGAGCCAGACGGGCGCGAAACGGGCGGCGAGGGCGGCGTTCGAGGCGGCCGCGTGGCCTGAGAAGCCCACGCGCCATTCTGAGCAGGTGCGGCGTACAGTGTCAACGGTGACTTAACGAGCTGTCGCGGCGCTTTTGGCGCGCGTTTCACGGCTACCGTGCGGAGAACACGGCTTCGCGTTGACGGGCACGGTTGCTCCCGTTTAAGGTCGCTGTACATACGGCGGCGGCAGCCGCCGACCGTTCCCTCCGCGAACGCAAGGAGTGAGGCATGAGCTCGAAGCGGCTCCTGATCCGAGGCGGCTTCGTCGTCTCGTTGGATCCCGACGTCGGCGACGTCCACCGCGGCGAGGTCCTGGTCGAGGACGGGGTGATCGTCGACATCGGCGCCGACCTCGGAGTCACCGACGCCGAGGAGGTCGACGCGTCGGGAATGATCGTGATGCCGGGCTTCGTCGACACGCACCGGCACACGTGGCAGACGCCGGTTCGCGGCGTCCTCCCGTCGTGCACGCTCGACCACTACTTCGCGGTGATGCTCGGCAGCGTCGGCGGCCACTACCGCCCGGAGGACGTGCACATCGGCGACTACGCCGGGGCGCTGGAGGCGATCAACGGCGGCGTCACGACGCTGCTCGACTGGTCGCACATCAACAACACGCCGGATCACGCCGACGCCGCGATCCAGGGCCTGAAGGACGCCGGAATCCGCGCGGTGTACGCGCACGGCATGCCCACCGGCGGCGAGTGGTGGTCGTTCAGCGAGCTCCCGCACCCCGACGACATCCGCCGCATCCGCGAGACGTACTTCTCGTCCGACGACGGGCTGCTCACGCTCGCGATGGCGGCACGGCAGCCGGGCAACTCGAACTTCGACGTCGCGAAGCACGACTGGGCGCTCGCGCGCGAGCTCGGAATCCCGATCAGCGTGCACGTGGGCATGCGGCTGCACAACCTGCACTACCAGCCCGTCAAGGACATGCACGACCTCGGGCTGATGGGGCCCGACGTCTGCTACATCCACATGACCGATCTGACCGACCAGGAGCTCGACTGGATCGCCGAGACCGGCGGGAAGGCGTCGGTCGCGCCGTACGTCGAGATGCTGATGGGGCACGGGCCGCCCCCGATCGGCAAGCTGCTCGCGCGCGGCGTCCGCTCGTCGCTCAGCGTCGACGTCGTCTCCAGCGTGCCGGGCGAGATGTTCACGCAGATGCGCGTCGCGCTGGCGTACGACCGCATCCTCGAGTTCACCGACACGCCGGACGAGGCGTTCGCGCCGAAGCTGACCCACGACGACGTGCTGCAGTTCGCGACGATCGACGGCGCGCGTGCGTGCTTCCTCGACCACAAGGTCGGGTCGCTCACGCCGGGCAAGCAGGCGGACATCGTGCTCCTGAAGGCGGACGCGATCAACACCGCGCCCGTGCTCGACCCGCACGCGACGATCGTGACCTTCGCCGACACCGCGAACGTCGACTCGGTGTTCGTGGCCGGCGAGGCCGTGAAGCGGGACGGCAAGCTCGTCGGCGTCGACATGACGTCGGTGATCCGGAAGCTCGAGGACTCGCGCGACTACATCCTGTCGCGGGGCGAGCTCCTTCCGGACTGGTGCAAGGAGCCGGCGGTAGCGCACTGAGGACAAACGCGGGGCGCGGGTCGAGCGTCTCCCGGCCCGCACCCCTCGATCGCGAGAGGAGCGTGAGGGATGGCGGGCAGGAGCGTCGTCGTCGTCGGTGGAACGCGGGGCCTGGGCCGCGAGGTGGCGCAGTTCTACGCGGACCAGGGACGCGAGGTCGTCGTCACGGGGCGCGACGCGTCGGCTGCCCGGCAATGCGCGGAGGAGATCGGCGGCGCGACGCGCGGCCTCGCCGTCGACCTCGCGGACCCGAACGCGATCGCCGCGCGGCTCGCGGACGTGGGCGAGGTCGAGTTCCTCGTGCTCGCCGCGATCGAGCGCGACAGCAACTCGGTCGAGGACTACGACATCGAGGCGGCGATGCGGCTCGTCACGTTGAAGCTCGTCGGCTACACCGAGGTGATCCACACGCTGCTGCCGCGGCTCGGGGACGACTCGGCGGTCCTGCTCTACGGCGGACTCGCGCGCGACCGGCCGTATCCCGGCTCGACGACCGTCACCACCGTCAACGGCGCGGTCACCGGGCTCGTGCGGACACTCGTGATCGAGCTCGCGCCGCGGCGTGTGAACGCGATCCATCCCGCGATCGTCGGCGACAGCCCCCAATGGCGCGACATGCCGGCGGATCGCCACCGGGCGCTCGTCGCCCGGACGCCGCTCGGCCGCCTCGTCACGATGCGGGAGGTCGTCGACGCCACGCGGTTCCTGCTCGAGAACCGCGCGATCAACGGCGTCAACCTCCCGGTCGACGGCGGCTGGCTCTGCATGTAGGCGGCCGCCCGCGTCGGAGCCGGGGCAGCGAGCGCCGACTGCGTCGACCGAGCCTTGCCCGAGCCCGGTCATGTTTTCCCGGGTCGCCGCCGGGAACGCGGTGCTCTCTTAGCGACGGCGGGCGGGGGAGGACATGATGAAGAAGGCGCTCTTGGGAGCGGCGGTCGTCTGCGCTGCGGTCGCGCTTCCGGCGCAGGCTGCTGCGCCGACGTCCGCGTGGGACAAGGAGTGGTTGAAGACCGACATCTCGGGCGACCACTTCGAGATCTCGGGCGGGAAGATGGCGCTGAAGAAGACCCACAACGCCGCGGTGCTCGCGCTCGCCCACCGGCTGGTCAGCGACCACTCGAAGTCGTTGCAGGAGGCGGTCAAGCTCGCCCACTCGCTCGGGATCAAGCCGCCGGACGGGCCGACGCCCTCAATGACGTGGGAGCTGAAGATGGTGGGCAGCCTCTCGGCCGGCCAGTTCGACTACTGGTACTCGAACCTCGAGGTCTACGACCACTCGCAGGACATCAGCGAGGCGAAGTCCGAAGCGAGCGAGGGGACGAACACGCAGGTTCGCAAGCAGGCCCAGACGGAGATCCCGATGCTCCGCCTGCACTACGACCTGGCCCGCCGCGCGCTCGCCGCGAGCAAGCCCTGAAGACGGCAGGCGGTGGCGGCGCGCAGCCACGTCGCCACCGCGTCGCCGGTCGCTACCGCCAGACCTGCTCGGCGACGCGGAGCCAGTTGCCGCCCATGATCCCGCGCACCGCGTGCTCCGGGTAGCCGAGGCCGAGCAGCGCCTCCGTCACCTCGGGGAGCTGGCTCGGGCTTGCGAACCGGTGGGGGAGGTGCTCCGCGTAGCCGCTGCCAGCAGGGAAGGTGTCGCGGTTCTCGGCCAGGTAGGCGTTGAGCTCGTCCTGGTCGAAGACGTAGTCGAGCCCGAGCCCGACGTGCTTCGGCCCGACGACGTCGACGGCGTAGTCGACGGCGCGGACGAGCGCCTCGGTGCTCGCGTCGTTCTCGCCCAGGAAGATGCCGACGCCGTTGATGCCGACCACGCCTCCCGTCGCGGCGCAGGCCCGCAGCTGATCGTCGGAGACGTTGCGGTCGTGCCGCTTGACGCCGAGCGGCACCGAGTGCGAGAAGACGACGGGCGTGGACGACGCCGCGAACAGGTCGAAGGTCGTGCGCCTGGAGCAGTGCGTCGCGTCGACGACCATGCCGACACGGTTCATCTCGGCGACGACGGCGCGGCCGAACGCGGTGAGGCCCTGCTCGGGGTCGTCGTGGCAGCCGCCGCCGGCGCGGTTCGTCCTGTTGTACGCGATCAGCATCGTCCGAACGCCGAGGTCGTAGTACGTCGACACGAGCGCGAGCTCGCCGTCGAGCGGCTCGGTTCCCTCGAGGTCGAACGAGACCGCCAGGCGGCCGGCGGCCTTCGCCTCCAGGACGTCGGCTGTCGTGGACGCGAGCGCGAAGCCGTCGGGCCGATCGAGCACCCCGCGGCGAAACGCGGCGAGCACCTTGAGCGTGTCGAGCGCCGAGGTGACGTCGAAGCCGACGTTGACCGAGACGTGGTCGACGCCTGCGCGACGGTAGAGATCGAGTCGATCGATCGCGTCGGGATCCGGCCGCAGCGGCAGGCAGCCGTGCTGGTCCCAGACGAGCATGTCGGCGTGCAGCCGGGCCGGGTTCGCGCCGGTGTGCAGGATCCGGAGCCTACTCGTGCGCGTCGATCGGCGACGACGAACGGATATTTGACAGCCGCATCCGCGACTGCTTGGATGCACGGTTCGTCCACGAGGGCGGCAATCGCCCTCCCGTCGCGAAAGGAGGCTCGAATGCGGATGCAGATCACGTCCCCGTCGACGTTCGGGCTCCGCTTCGCGCACTTCGACGCCGCGGACCGCGGCGTCGGCGTTCTCGGCGCGTAGAGCGCCCGAACGCGCCTAGCGGCTGCGGGCACCCGCGACCGGTGTCGCCGGCATCGGCACGCGGCTGCACCGCCGCCCCGGCGCAGGCATGCCAACACGAAAGGAGACCGATGGTGGACGTCCCGTCCTCCAGCAGTTCCGCACGTCCCGAACCAGCCATCGCCGACGCACGGGAGAGGAGGGAATCACGTGATCTACTACGAGCTCGAGGGTCGCCGCCGGATCGTCGTCGAGCGGATCGAACGACTCGCCGATGACTACCGGCGCGCAAATGCGCGTCGGATCCCGCGCCCGCCCGAACGGCGCGCAGCCGTTCGGCCGGCGCAACGGAGACGGTCGGCCGAATGGCCGCAGCTGGAGTCGTAGCCCGAGGAGGCGCCGGCGGACTCGCCATCCGGCGAGCGAGCCGCCGACGCCTCGCGGGACAGAGCACCCGGCCGGGCGCGCTCGTCTAGGTTGACGCCCGTGAAGATCCGCGCCGCCGTCCTCGAGGAGTTCGGTCGCCCGCTCGTGGTGCAGGACGTCGACCTCGCCGAGCCCGAGCCGGGCGAGGTGCTCGTCCGCCTCGCCGCCTGCGGCGTGTGCCACACCGACCTCTACACGGCGTCGGGCGCGGACCCGTCCGGGTACGTGCCGACGGTGCTGGGTCACGAGGGCGCGGGCGTCGTCGAGGCGGTCGGCGACGGCGTCGGCTCCGTGAAGCCCGGCGATCACGTCGTGACGCTGTTCGCGCCGCAGTGCCGGGAATGCGAGCACTGCCGGAGCGGCAAGACGAACCTCTGCACGGCGATTCGCGAGCAACAGAACCGCGGTTACCTGCCCGACGGAACGACGCGGCTGTCGAGGGGCGGCGAGCCGATCCGGCACTTCATGGGCACCTCGACCTTCGCCGAGTACACGGTGATGCCGGAGATCGCGCTCGCGGCCGTGAGCCCCGAGACCCCCTTCGAGCACGCGTGCGTGTTCGCCTGCGGCCTGTCCACCGGGCTCGGCGCGGCGATGTACCGCGCCCGGGTCGAGCAGGGCGCGACCTGCATCGTCTTCGGCGCCGGCCTTGTCGGCCTGGGCGCGGTGATCGGCTGTCGGCTGCAGGGCGCGTCGCGGATCGTCTGCGTCGACCTCTCCGAGGAGCGGCTGGCGATGGCGCGGCACCACGGCGCGACGGATGTCAAGGTCGCGCACGACGAGATCGTCGCGGAGCTGCTCGAAGAGACCGGCGGCCTGGGCGCCGACTACACGTTCGAGGCGACCGGGATCGTCTCGGTGATGGCGCAGGCCGTCGAGACCGCGCGCTTCGGCTGGGGCCTCTGCACGATCGCCGGCGTCGCCGGCAAGGGCGAGACGCTCGACATCGTCCCGCGCTGGCTCATCCAGGGCCGGCGCGTGCAAGGCGCGTCGTTCGGCGGCGTGCGCGGGCGCGACCAGGTGCCGGAGCTCGTCGACCGCTCGCTCGCCGGCGAGATCGACGTCGCCTCGCTCATCACGCACCGTCTGCGACTCGACGACGTGAACCACGCCTTCGAGCTGATGCACGCGCAGGACGGCATCCGCAGCGTGCTCGTGTTCGACTGACGCGTTCTCAGGCGCTCGAGGACGAGGCGCGCCGCCGGTGACGCTCGCCGGAGGCATGGCCCCAGCGCCTGATCGCGTCGGCAGCCGCGCCGATGCCGCCGAGCCAGCGGAAGAGCCCCATGCCGGCCACGTACAGCGCCGCGACCCACAGCCAGCCCCACATGTGCCGAACGATACGCCGGCTCCGCCGGCTGCCGCGCCCGCGCGCGACGGCCCCGGTTGAAACGCCGCCCGCCGGCGTTTTAGGATGCCGAGCCGCGACTTGTATCCCAGTCGTCCCCAGGGATCCAACACTCGTCACCCGCGAAGGAGGGTCAAGATGAGAAGGCGTTTCGTGCTGGCGGGCGCGATCGTGGCGCTCGCGGTCGCCGGCGCGGCTGTGTTCGCCTCGACGGCGTCGGGCACCGGCGCGAAGAGGACGCGTCAACAGAAGACGATCAACGTCGCGGTGTTCCTCGCGTCGGCGGCGAACACGTACTGGGAGGCTGCGCTCCTCGGCGCCAAGGACGTCGCCAAGAAGAATCCGAACGTGAAGCTGACCGTGTTCGACGGCAAGTTCAACACGAACACCCAGCTCAGCCAGCTTCGGGACGCGCTGGTCTCGAAGAAGTACCAGGCGTGGTTCGTCGGGCCCAACGACGGAGGCCCGCTGACGCCCACGATCAAGCAGGCGATCAAGCAGGGCGTGAAGGTCGGCTGCGCCCTCGTGCCGTGCGGTCCGAACATCCGGGACGTCCACGTCCAGATCCCGGGTCAGGTGATCTTCGCGGGGCTCGGCTTCTATCCGAACGGGCAGCAGCTCGGACGGCTGGTCGTCCAGGGCTGCAGCGGCATCAGCGACTGCCAGGTGCTGTGGCTGCCGGGCCTGCCGACGCTGCCGCTCGAGGTCGCGCGCCAGGCCGGCCTGTACTCGGTGATCAAGTCGCACAAGAACATCCACGTCGTCGCGACGGCGGCCGGCGGGTATCTCGCCGCGCCGGCGCTCACGGCGACCGAGAACGTGCTCCGCGCACATCCCAACCTGAACGTGATCGTCTCGAGCGGTGACCAGATGATCGCGGGCGCGTACAAGGCGGAGCAGCTGGCCGGCAAGAGCGGCATCAAGATGTACGGCAACGGCTGCACCTTCGAGGCGAAGCAGCTGATCCTGCAGGGGAAGCAGACCGGCTGCAGCGTGTACCTCCCGCGTACGGAGGGCCGCCTGGTGGTGCAGGCGATCGTGAACGCCGTCAACGGGTCGAAGAAGACGGGGATCTACGTGAACCCGCTCAAGTACAGCCCGATCGGCGGGCTCGGCACGAAGGCGAACATCGCGAAGTTCAAGCCGGAGTTCCACTCGTAGGGGCCGGATCGGGGGAGGCGTCGCCGGGCCCGCGCTGCGGGCCCGGCAACGGCTCCGTCCAGTGAGGCGTTGACGGAGGAGTGATGCAGATGGTGGCGCGCGGCAGGCTCACCGACGCCGCCTATCAGTACGTGCGGGAAGGGATCCTGCGCGGCGAGCTGCCGATCGGCAGCGTCCTCGGCGAGAGCGAGCTCGCGCGCCGGCTCGGCAGCTCGCGCACCCCCGTGCGGCAGGCGCTCGGGCGGCTGCTGCAGGAGGGGCTCGTCGAGATCGGCTCGAAACGGCAGGCGGTCGTGCGGGGCTACACCGCCGCGCAGCGGGAGGAGATCCTGCTGCTGCGCGAGGCGATCGAGGGGCTGGCCGTCAAGCGCGCCTGCCGTGCGATGGAGCTCGAGGAGATCGATCAGCTGCGGTTGCTTCTCATCCAGCAGCGGCGTGCCGCCCGCGCCGGAGACGAAGCGGAGTTCCTCGAGCTCGACGAGCGGTTCCACCTGCGGATCGCGGACGGCGCGCGCCTGCCGATCCTGCGCACGTTCCTCGGCCAGCTCCGCGGTTTCGTGCGCGTGGTGCGGCTCGGCGGCCCGCGCACGCCCGGCATGCTCGCGGCGGTCGTCGCCGAGCACGAGCGCATCGTCGACGCGCTCGAGCGGCGCGACGAGGCCGCCGCCTCGAAGGCGCTCGTCGAGCACCTCCACAAGAGCGACTACGCCATCACGCCGGTCGGGCGGGCGCGCCGGCGCAGACCCGCCGAGGTCGCGACGTGAACGGAGCTCCTCCGGAGTACGTCCTGCGGGAGGCGAACATCCTCGACCGCGGCGGTGGGTTCTCCGGGCCGCTCGACGTCCACGTCAGCCGCGGTCGCGTCGTGGCGGTGGGGCCGGGTCTCGCGGCAGACGGCGCGCCGTCCCTCGACTTCTCGGGCCTGTGGGTGATGCCGGGCGTCTTCGACTGCCACGACCACGTCACGTTCTCGAGTGTCGACATGAACGTCGTGCTGGCGACGCCCGTGACCCGATGGGTCCTCGAGTCGGCCCGCAACGCCCGCGCGACGCTCGAGGCGGGGGTCACCTTCGTCCGGGACCTCGGCGGCGCCGATCGCGGCCTGCGGGACGCGATCGCGTCGGGCGACGTCGCCGGGCCGGCGCTGCAGATTTCCGTCGTGCTCATCTGCCAGACCGGCGGGCACGGCGACGCGTACCTTCCCGGCGCCGCGCTCGAGGGAACGCTCACGCCGCCGTACCCGGGTAGGCCGTCGAACCTCGTCGACGGCCCGGAGACGATGCGGCGGGTCGTACGCGAGACGTTGCGCGCGGGCGCCGACTGGATCAAGCTCGCGACCACGGGCGGTCTGGTCTCGGAGCACGACGAGCCGCTCGTCGCCGAGCTGACCCCGGAGGAGATCGCGACGGCCGTGTTCGAGGCGTCGCGCAAGGGCAAGGGCGTCGCCGCGCACGCCTACGGCGGCGACGGCCTGACCAACGCCGTGCACGCGGGCGTGCGGTCGATCGAGCACGGCGGCTTCCTGACCGAAGAGCAGGCCGCGCTGATGGCGGAGTCCGGCTGCTGGCTCGTTCCCACGCTCTCGGCGATGCGCGACTGCCTGCGCTGGGCGGAGGAGGGCGCTCTCACGCCGAGGCAGTGCGAGAAGATCCTCGCGCTCGGCCTCGACCTCGGCTCGTGCGTGCGGATCGCGAAGGAGCACGGCGTGCGGCTCGCGATCGGCACGGACTACATCAGCCGAGCCCAGCACGGGAACAACCTCGAGGAGCTCGTCCTGATGCGCGACGCCGGCCTGACCGTGGAGGAGACTCTGCTGGCCGCGACGGCGGGGGGCGCTGAGCTGTGCGGCGTCGGGGACACGTACGGCCGGATCGAGGCCGGCTACGTGTTCGACGCGATCGTGCTCGACGACGATCCACGAGACCTCTCCTGCTTCGCGAGCCCCGGCGCGGTCACGGGTGTGTTCAAGGCAGGGGCGCCGGTGGTCGGGCATCCCCGCGTCCTGGAGCTGGCGGAGGCGCCCGCGTGAGCGCGTCCTCGCCGCACATCGAGCTGCGGGGAGTCGGCAAGCGGTTCGGCGGCATCCAGGCGCTGCACGGGATCGACCTCGCGATCCGACACGGCTCGATCCACGCCCTCGTCGGCGAGAACGGCGCCGGCAAGTCGACGCTCGGCAAGATCATCGCGGGCGTCCACCGGCCGGACGAGGGGGAGCTGCTGGTGGACGGAAGGACGGTGGAGTACCGCGCGGTGCGCGACGCGCTCGCGCACGGCACGACGATCATCGCGCAGGAGCCGACGCTCGTCCCGCACCGCTCGGTGCTGGAGAACGTGTTTCTCGGCGTCGAGGACAGCGTCGGCGGCGTCGTCGCTCGGCGCCGTCTCGCGCGGCGCTACGCGGAGCTGGTCCGCGACTCCGGGATCGAGCTTCCGCCGAAGCGCCTGGCGCGCGCGCTCAGCGTCGCCGACCAGCAGAAGGCGGAGATCCTGCGCGCGATCGCCCGCCGCGTGCGCCTGATCATCATGGACGAGCCCACTTCCGCGCTGACCCGGGACGAAGCCGAGCGGCTGTACGGCCTGATCCGGAGGCTCCGGGACTCGGGGACGACGATCGTGTACGTCTCCCACCTGCTCGCGGAGGTCCTTCGCCTCGCCGATACGGTCACCGTGCTCCGGGACGGGCGGCACATCCGCACCGGTCCGGCCGCCGACGAGACGCCGGAGCGCCTGGTGGCGGCGATGCTCGGACGGTCGATCGAGCTCACGTTCCCGGAGAAGAGGCCGCCGCCCGCCGACGCGCCGGTCGTCCTGTCCGTTCGCGGGCTCTCCCGCCCGCCCGCGGTCCGCGAGGTGAGCTTCGAGGTTCGCGCCGGAGAGATCGTCGGGCTGGCCGGGTTGATCGGCAGCGGCCGGACGGAGGTGGCACGCGCGATCTGCGGCGCCGACCGCCCCGCCGCCGGGACTGTCGAGCTTGCCGGAAGGCCGCTGCGCCTGCGCTCGCCGCGCGAGGCGATCGCGCAGGGGCTCGTGATGCTCCCCGAGGACCGAAAGGCGCAGGGGCTGCTGATGCTGCGGTCGGTGGTCGACAACGTCACGCTCCCGTACCTGCGAGACGTCTCGTCCGGCGGAGTGATCCGCCCGGCCCTCGAGCGCCGGCGCGCACGGGACGTGGTCGAGCGCCTCGACGTTCGGACGAGGTCGACGCGCGCGGCGGTGAGCACCCTCTCGGGCGGGAACCAGCAGAAGGTGCTGTTCGCGCGCTGGCTCTTCCGGCGCCCCCGCGTGCTGATCGCCGACGAGCCGACGCGCGGCATCGACATCGGCGCCAAGCGCGCGATCTACGAGCTGCTGCACGGCCTTGCGGCGGAGGGCATCGCGATCCTGCTCATCTCGTCCGAGCACGAGGAGGTTCTCGGCCTCGCACACCGCGTGCTCGTGATGCGTGCGGGCGCGATCGTGGCCGAGTTCGACCACGCGTCCATGAGCGAGGACGCGGTGCTGCGGGCCGCGTTCGCCGCCGACTCGCCTCCGACCGGACGGGCCGCGTGATGGCGACTCGCGGGATCGCGCTCGACCAGCGCAGCGTCGGGCGGCTCGTGCGGCGCGTCAACATCGCCGTCGTCCGCGACTACGGCGTCGTGATCGCGTTCGTGGCGCTCTTCATCACGCTCTCCGTCGCGAGCAGCGCGTTCTTCACGTCGGCGAACCTGAAGAACCTCGCCTTCCAGACGGCGCCGGTCGGGATCATCGCGATCGGCGGGACGTTCGTGTTCATCGCGGGCGGGTTCGATCTCTCGGTCGGCGCCATCTCCGGGTTCGGCGCGATCATCGCCGGCAAGATTTTCCTGCACTCGGGCGTCGGAGTCTGGGGATCGCTCGTCCTCGGGTGCCTCGTGGGCCTCGGCTGCGGGGTCGGGAACGGGCTCCTGGTCACGGTCGGCAAGGTGAACGCGTTCATCGCCACGCTCGCCACCTCGATCATCATCTACGGCTTCGCGCAGGTCGTGACGGGCGGCAACCTCGTCTCGGTCGAGACCGACCGCTGGTCGATCCTCGGCCTCGGCAGCCCCTGGGGGATCAACTACCCGATCTTCGTCTGGCTCGCGTTCGCGCTCCTCGGCGGCTTCGTCCTCTCGCGCACGACGTTCGGCCGGTACGTCTATGCGGCCGGCGGAAACGCGGAAGCGGCTCGCCTGGCGGGCGTGCGCGTCGGCGTCGTCCGTGCCACGACCTTCGCGATCTCCGGCCTCGCGGCGGGCATCGCGGGCGTGATCCTGTTCTCGGAGGTGCAGACGGCGCAGTGGAACGCGAACCAGGGGATCGAGTTCGATGCGATCACGGCGATCGTGCTCGGCGGGACGTCGCTGCTCGGAGGCGAGGGAGCGATCTGGCGGACGGTGATCGGCGCGTTCTTCCTGCAGATGATCGGCAACGGCTTCGACCTGCTCGGCACCTCGCCGCAGTGGCAGTACGTGATCAAGGGCCTGATCCTCGCCGCCGCCGTATCCCTCGACGCCTGGGCCAGACGGCGCCGCGCGTGACCGGAGACCCATGACCTACCGCGCGGCGATGGACATCGGCGGCACGTTCACCGACTTCGTCGTCGTCGACGAGGAGCGGCAGGCCACGCTCACCGGCAAGACGTCGACGACTCCCGCGAGCCCCGAAGACGGAGTCCTCGAGGGCTTGTCGCAGGTCGTGCCGGACCCGACCGCGATCTCCTTCGTCGTCCACGGCACGACGGTCGGGCTGAACGCGTTCCTCGAGCGGAAGGGGACGCGCGTGCTGCTCGTGATGACGAACGGGCTGCGCGACGCCTACTCGATCGCGCGGCACGACCGCAAGGAGCTCTACACGCTCCGCTACCGCAAGCCGGATCGGCTCGTGCCGAGGCACGACGTGTACGAGGTGGTGGAGCGCCTGCGCTACGACGGCAGCGTCGACACCGACTTCGACGAGGCGAGCCTCGGGCGGGTGATCGACGCGGTGCGCCGCGACGGCATCGAGGCCGTGGCCGTCTGCCTGGTGCACTCGTACGTGAACCCGGACCACGAGCTGCGGGTGAGGGAGGTGCTCGAGCGGGAATGCCCCGGCCTCTCGGTGACGCTCTCGCACGAGCTCGCACGCGAGTGGCGCGAGTACGAGCGCGCGTCGACGGCGGTCCTCAACGCCTACGTCGCCCCGCGCGTCGAGCGCTACCTGCGCAATCTCGAGGACGGGCTCTCGAAGCTCCGCGTCGATGCGCGGCTCCACGTCATGCAGTCGAACGGCGGCATCACCACGGCCGCGAAGGCGCGCCGCGAGCCGATCCAGACGCTTCTCTCCGGGCCGGTCGGCGGGACGATCGGGGGCGCCGCCCTCTCCCGGCTGACCGGCCGCCCGAACCTGCTCTGCGTCGACATGGGCGGAACGTCGTTCGACCTGAGCCTGATCGTCGACGGCAGCCCGACCGTCTCGACGGAGACCGAGCTCGAGGGCCTCCCGGTGCTGATGCCCCTCGTCGACATCCACACGATCGGCGCAGGCGGCGGCTCGATCGCCTGGCTCGAGGCCGGCGGCCTGCGCGTCGGCCCGCAGAGTGCGGGCGCCGACCCCGGGCCTGCGTGCTACGGCCGGGGCGGCACCGAGCCGACGGTGACCGACGCGAACCTGTTCCTCGGCCGCCTCGATCCGCAGTACTTCCTGGGCGGCCGGATGCGGCTCGACGCCGACGCCGCGAGGCGCGCCCTGCGGCCGGTCGCCGCGGAGCTCGGCCTCGACGACACGTCGTTCGCGGAAGGCGTGCTGGCGATCGTCAACGCGAACATGGCCGACGCGATGCGCACGATCACGGTGAAGCAGGGGATCGACCCGCGGCGTTACGCGCTCGTCGCGTTCGGGGGTGCCGGGCCGATGCACGCGGCGTGGCTGGCCGACGAGCTGGACATCTCGGAGGTCGTCATCCCGTGGAGCCCGGGCATGTTCTCGGCGTGGGGGATGCTGCAGACGGACATGCGCCACGACGTCGTTCGCGCCTTCTACCGGCCGCTCGCGGAGCTCGACGCGGCCGAGGTGGACGCCGTCTTCGAGGAGCTGCAGCGCGAGGGCGCCGAGCTGCTGGCGGAGGAGGGGATTCCCGCCGCCGACCACTACTTCGCCCGCTCGGCTGACATGCGCTACGTCGGCCAGGAGTACAGCGTCGCCGTCTCGATCGGCGCCGGCCCGATCCGGCTGGATCGGATCGACGCCGGGTTCCACGACGCGCACCGCGTTCGCTACGGCCACTCGACGCCGGGGGCGCCCGACGAGTTCGTGAACCTCAGGCTCGCCGCCTTCGGTCGCATCGCCGGCCGCGCCGCTCCCTTCCAGGCGCCCGAGGACGACGCGGAGCCGCGCGTCGGCACCGTCCGCGCGGTGTTCGACGGCGAGCCGCAGGAGGCGGCACTCGTCCGCCGCGACCTGCTGCGCCCGGGGGCCAAGCTCGAAGGGCCGGCGCTGGTCGAGGAGCAGGGCGCGACGACCGTCGTCCCGCCGGGCTTCGGGCTTGCCGTCGACCCGCACGGAAACCTGCTGATCACGAGGAGCCGATGACCGTCGCCACCCGCCCCGATCCGATCACGACCGAGATCATCCGCAACGCCTTCGTCTCCTGTGCGCAGGACATGAACGCGACGCTGATCCGCAGCTCGTACACGCCGATCATCTACGAGGGCAAGGACTGCTCGGTCGCGATCCTCGACGCCGCCGGCGACGTCCTCGGCCAGTCGCTCGGCCTGCCGCTCTTCCTCGGCAACCTCGAGATCTGCGTGAAGCTCGCCGCGGACATGTTCGGCTGGGACGAGTTCCGTCCCGGCGACGTCTTCCACATGAACGACTCGTACATGACCGGGACGCACCTGAACGACGCCACGATCTTCGGGCCGATCTTCTGGCACGACCGGCTGGTCGGCTTCTCCGCGACACGGGCGCACTGGCTCGACGTCGGCGCGAAGGATCCGGGCGGTCCGATGGACTCGCGCGAGATCTTCCAGGAGGGGATGCGCTGGGGGCCGACGCGCATCTACTCCGGCGGCGAGCCTCGCGCCGACATCATCGACCTGCTCCGCCGGAACGGGCGGTTCGGGTACTCGCTCGTCGGCGACATGAACGCGCAGGTCGCGGCCTGCCGCACCGGCGAGTCGCGCTTCTGCGCGATCCTCGACCGGTTCGGCCACGACGCGTACGACGAGGCGCGCGGGGAGATCTACCGGCAGTCCGAGCAGCTCGAGCGAGACGCCGTTGCGGCGATCCCGGACGGCACCTACCGCTCGGAGGGCTTCCTGGACGACGACGGGCTGGGCCACGGGCCGATCCCCGTGCACGTCTGCGTCGAGGTCGCCGGAGACCGGATGACCATCGACCTGGAGGGGTCGGCCCCGCAGGCGGAGGGCCCCGTGAACTGCGGCTTCGCACAGACCATCTCGGCCTGCCGCGTCGCGTTCAAGCTGCTGATCAATCCGGAGCGCCCGGTCGACGGCGGCACGTTCAAGACGCTCGACGTCAAGGCGCCCGAGGGCTCGATCTTCGCCGCGCAGGAGCCCGCGGCCTGCCAGTGGTACTTCAGCTCGCTGGGCCTCCTCATCGACCTCGTCGTCACCGCGCTAGCGCCTGCGTTGCCGGACGCGGTCGCGGCGGCTCACTTCGGCGACTCGATGGTCGCGTACCTCTCCGGCCGCGACCCGCGGCACGGCAACCAGCCGTTCCTCTACGTGATGCCGCACGCCGGCGGCTGGGGCGGCTTCGAGGGCGGGGACGGCGAGGACGGCCTCATCAACAACGTGAACGGCGGGTTCAAGGACTATCCGGTCGAGATCTTCGAGACGAAGTACCCGGCGCTGATCCGCGGCTACGGCTTCCGGCCCGACACGGGCGGCCCCGGGCGCTTCCGCGGCGGCTGCGGCCTCTACCGCACGTTCGAGGTCGGGCCCGCCGCGAGCCTCTACCTCTGGTTCGAACGCTCGGTGACGCCCGCCTGGGGCCTCTTCGGCGGCAGGAGCGCCGTGGGCCCCGACGTCGCGGTGAATCCGGGGCGCCCCGACGAGCGCCACATGCTGAAGGCGAACGCCCACCCGCTCGCAGCGGGCTCGGTGGTGGAGCTGCGAACCGGGGGCGGGGGCGGCTTCGGCGATCCGCTCGAGCGCGATCCGGAGCGCGTGGCGGCCGACGTTCGCGACGGGTACGTCACCGTCGAGGCCGCGGAGCGCGACTACGGCGTCGTGGTCGACCCCGCCACGTGCGAGGTCGTCGCCGTGCGGCGACCGTGACCGCCGCGTCCTCGACCCGCGCCGCCGTCGACCTGAACGCCGACGTCGCCGAGGGCCTCGACGACGTCGATCGCGAGCTGCTCGAGGTCGTGACGAGCGCGAACGTCGCCTGCGGCTTCCACGCGGGCGGCGAGGCGGAGGCGCGCGCGGCCTGCGAGCTGGCGGCGGCGAGGGGCGTCGCCGTCGGCGCGCACGTCGGCTACCGCGACCGCGACGGGTTCGGCCGCCGCGAGCTGGGCGTGCCGGCGGCCACGGTCGAGGCCGAGGCGCTCGAGCAGATCGCCGCTCTCTCGGCGTGGGCGGGCGACGTGGGCACGCGTGTCGCGTACGTGAAGCCGCACGGCGCGCTCTACCACCGTGCGACCGTCGACGCGGAGTGCGCCGGCGCGATCGTGCGCGCGGCGGCCGCGGCGGGCGGGCTCGCGATCCTCGCCTTCCCGGGCTCGCAGCTCGTCGCGCGGGCACGTGAGGCGGGCTTGGCCGCGTTCGACGAGGCGTTCGGCGATCGCGGCTACGCCGCCGACGGCTCGCTGGTCCCGCGGGGAAGCCCCGGCGCCGTGCTCGACGAGGACGCGGCCGTGAGCCAGGCCGTCCGGCTCGCCGAGGCGGGCGAGGCGAGGTCGATCTGCCTGCACGGCGACTCGCCCGGCGCCGCGGCGATCGCCCGGCGGGTCCGGGCCGGGCTCGAAGCGGCCGGCTTCGAGCTCCGCGCCTTCGCGTGAGCGCCGTGCGGCTGCTGCGTGCCGGCAGCGGCGCGTGGCTCGTCGAGCTTCCCGACAACGCCCACGCCGCGCGCGCGGTGCGCCGCCTGCGCGCCGCGTTCGGCGAGCGGCTCGTCGAGGTCGTGCCGGGTCACCGCACGGTGCTCGCGGTCGGACGCGTCGAGCCGGAGGAGCTGCGCGCGGCTGTCGAGACGGCGCCGGCCGACGCCGGCGAGGAGGCGACCGGCGTGCACCACGCGATCGTCGTCGTGTACGACGGCCCCGATCTCGGCGAGGTCGCCGGCCTCGCGGGCGTGAGCCCGGAGGAGGTCGTGCGCCGCCACGGCGCCTCCGTCTATACCGTCGCGTTCCTCGGGTTCGCGCCGGGCTTCGGCTACCTGATCGGCGGCGACCCGGTGCTGCACGTGCCGCGGCGCGACGAGCCGCGCGAGCGCGTCCCCGCGGGGAGCGTCGCCGTCGCCGGCGTCTACTCGGGCGTCTACCCGCGCGAGTCCCCCGGGGGCTGGCGGCTGCTCGGCCGCACCGGCGTCACGCTCTTCGACCCGGCCCGCAACCCGCCCGCGCTGCTCGCGCCGAGCGACACCGTCCGCTTCGAGGCTCGCCGGTGACCGCCGTGCGCGTGCTGCGGGCCGGTCCGCTCACGACGTTCCAGGACCTCGGCCGGCAGGGCTACGCGCACCTCGGCGTGCCGCCGTCGGGCGCAGTCGACCCCGATGCGCTGCGACTCGGCAATCGCCTCCTCGGCAACCCGCCTGGCACCGCGGCTCTCGAGGCGACCCTCGTGGGCCCGCGCCTTCGCTTCGACGAGGCCGCGCTCGTCGCGCTCACCGGCGCCGAGACGCGGCGCGGCGTCAACGTGACGGTCTCGCTCGAAGCCGGCGACGAGCTGGACGTCGGGTCCTGCCTCGCCGGCGCCCGCGCGTACGTCTGCGTCCGCGGCGGCTTCCGCGCGCCCGCGGTGCTCGGGAGCGGCTCGACCGATCTCCTGACCGGCCTCGGCCCGCCGCCGCTCCGCGACGGCGACGTGCTGGAGATCGGCTCCGCTCCCGCCGAACCGCCGCCGTCGCCGTCGATGCCGGCCACGCCGGAGGCGCCAACGTCGCCGGGCTTCCGCCTCCTGCTCGGCCCGCGCGACGACCGGCTGACGCCCGACGGGGTGAACGCGCTCTTCGCGACCCGCTGGACGGTCACGAGCTCCGCCAACCGGGTCGGCGTGCGACTCGACGGCCCGCCGCTCGCGCGCGCCCGCGACGACGAGCTCCTCTCCGAGGGGATCGTCACCGGCGCGGTGCAGCTCCCGCCCTCGGGGAAGCCGATCCTCCTCCTCACCGACCATCCGACGACGGGCGGGTATCCCGTCGTCGGCGTCGTCGACGAACGCGACCTCGGTCGTGCGGGCCAGCTCCGGCCAGGCGACGCGGTGCGCTTCATCCGGCAGGCGTAGATCGCCGCGCGACGAGGCGCGCGCCCACGGGCGGGAGGCGGCCCTGCGCGATCAGCGCCTCCTCGACGGCGCGCAGCGACTCGTTCAGCGCCCAGCGATAGAGGTAGGGGCCGCGGACCGGCGGACCGAGCTCGAAGTGCGGGCGCAGCGCGTCCAGGATGCGGTCGAGCGGATGGAGGTGCGCCCGGTGCTCGGCCACGAGCTCCTCGGGATCCCCGTGGTGGTCCTCGCCGAGCGCGCGCCGCTGGTCGAGCCACCACTGCGCGGCCTCGCGATCGAAGGAGCCGATGTCGAGCTCGTCGACGAGCAGCGGCGCGCCCGGCCGCAGAACCGCGGCGAGGCGCGCGCACGAGACGTCGAGCGGCTCGACGTGGTGGAGCGAGACGACCGCGACCGCGGCGTCGAACGACGCCGGTTCGGCGTCGAGGCGGTGCAGCGCGGCCGGCCGAACGTCCGGGCCGCGCGGCTCCGGGTCGATCGCGACGACGTCGTACCCCGCGTGCGTCAGGAAGCGCGCGAGCTCGCCGTTGCCCGCGCCGACCTCGAGCACGCTCGCGGGCGGAGCGGGGAGGTTCGCGCGCACGAAGGCCCTGACGTCGGCGGCGAGCGTCGGCTGCACGTCGCTCACGTGTCGGAGCCTATGCTCGGGAGCCGGTGCAGACGGCGCGACACGCAGCGGTCTTGGCGGCGGGCCTGCTGGCGTGCGGCACCGTCGCGCACGTCGACGGGTCGGCGGCAGTCCGGACGGCCTCCTGCCCGCCGCGGCCGCCGGCGACGGAGCAGCGGATCACCCGGCCGCGGTGGGTTGCCGGCGCGGTCGTCACCGAGTACTACCCGATTCGCGAGCGGTGGTTCGGCGGGAAGGCGGTGCGCGTTCCGGGCCTTCCGGGCCGTCACCGGGTCGACTGGCTCTACGGCCCGCACGGCGTCGCCATGAACGGCGAGGGGCTGGGCCGCGACGGCCGCTTCTACCACTTCGCGGGTCCGTACGACGTGGGATGGGTCGACCGCGCGGGACGCGCGACGACTCCGTGCTGGAACGGGCGCTGGACGAGCGGCGAGCCGGCGTGGCTCGACTTCGGCTGGCGGAACGCGCGCGGGCAGGTGACGTACCCGCTCGCCGGCGGCGGCTGGTCGAACGGCGCGGCTGCCCGGTACGTCGCACCGCCCGCGGGCCTGCGCTTCGCCGCCGGCCGGTCGCGCCCGCTGCCGTTCTGGCACGTCGTCGCAACCGACCCTCACGTCGTGCCCTACGGCAGCCGCGTCTTCATCGCCGCCTATTGCGACACGCCGGCGCACGGGTGGTTTCGCGCGCTCGACACCGGCGGCGCGATCATCGGCTTCCACTTCGACGTCTACCGCTCGCCACCGAGCACGCTCGTCCTCCGCGCCCTCCGGCGCCAGCGTGTGTACGTCGTCCCGCCGGGAGCGCGTGCGACCGCCGCCGCCGCGCGCTGTCGCTGACGCGCCGGCCGCCCGGAATCCTCACGCGTCGCTAGCAGCGTCTTCACAGGCGGGCCCGATCATTGGCGCGCCGCCATCGAATCGAAGGGGGAGCACCCGTGAGACGCTGGTTCCAGCGATTGCTGTTCGCGGTCGCCGTGGCAGGCGCATCCGCATCCGTCTACGTCGCGGTCGGGAGCGCGGCCGAGTCCGCGAATCCGCCCGGCAACACCTCGACGCCGACCGTCTCCGGCACGGCCGTCGTCGGCGACACGCTCACCGCGCAGCCCGGGAGCTGGAGCGGCGCGAACCCGATCTCGTTCGCCTATCAGTGGAACCGCTGCGACTCGGGCGGCGGCAGCTGCGGCGCGATCTCCTCGGCCACCTCGGAGACGTACACGGTGCAGTCGGCCGACGCGGGCCACACGCTGCGCGTCGCCGTCACGGCGACGAACGCCGACGGCACCGGCGGTCCCGTCCTCTCGACGCCGACCGACGTCGTCGTGAAGGGGACGGCGCCCGCCAACACCGCGCCGCCGCAGCTCTCCGGCACGACCAAGCAGGGCTCGACGCTGACCGTCACGCCCGGGACGTGGACGGGCACGGCGCCGATCACGTACACGTACGAATGGCAGCGCTGCAACAGCAGCGGCGCGAACTGCACGCCGTTCATGCAGGGGTCGAACACGACGTACACCTTGACCGCGACCGACGTCGGCAACCGGTTGCAGGTCTACGTCACCGCGACCAACAGCATCGGCTCGGCCAAGCAGTACTCGAACCAGACGGGCGTGATCGGCTCGAACGTCGCGCCGCCCGTGAACACCGCCGCGCCGCAGCTCACCGGCACGCTCGTCGCGGGCCAGACGCTGCAGGTGACATCCGGCAGCTGGAACGGCACGGGTCTCTCCTACGCGTACCAGTGGCAGCGCTGCGACGGGCAGGGCGCGAACTGCGCGGCGATCTCCGGCGCAACCGGGCAGTCCTACACGCTGACCTCGGCCGACGTCGGCCACCGCCTGCAGGTGTACGTGACCGCGACGAACGAGGGCGGCAGCGCGAGCAAGTACTCGAATCAGACGGCTGCCGTCGCGGCCGCCGGGGGCGCGGTGCCCGCCTCCACCGTCGCGCTGCCGGACCGGCTCGTCGTCGACCGCATCTCCTATCCGCTCGGCGGTCACTCGCGCAGGGCGTTCACCGCGCGCTTCCACGTCTCGGACACCGGCAAGCACTCGGTCAGCGGCGCGCTCGTCTACGTGCTCGGGCTGCCCTACGGATGGGCGCGCCCGGTCGCGGAGGTGGCGACCGACGGCTCCGGGTGGGCGACCGTGACGATCGTGCCGACCCGCAAGATGCCGCTGCGGACCGCGCTCGTGATGTTCGTGCGCGCCCGTACCCCGCAGGGCGACCTGCTCGCGGGCGCGTCCACGCGCCGCCTCGTCCAGGTCCGCGTCCGGCCGTAACGGCCGGACGCGACGCCGTCTCGCGCCGAGAGGGGTCGGCGCGAGACGGCCCGGCCTGCGTTACAGCGCAGGTCCCTTGACGAGGGTCTCGATCGGGAAGAACTGCGGCTGCGGCCCGGTCGAGCGGTCGATGCCTGCCGCCTCGATCGCCGGCCCGAGCTTGCTCTCGGCGAACCGCTGGAAGTGCTCCTGCGACTCCCAGACGTCGTACACGTACCAGCCCTGGTCGGTCGCGCCGGCGGTGTGCATCATCAGCCCGTCCGGCGACTGGTCCTCGCGCATCGGATAGTTCCCGAACATCTCCCTGGTGAGCTGCTCGTAGCTCTCCCTCGTGACCGCCTCGCCCATCAACAGCATCCCCACAGCCATCGATTCCTCCTCGCTTGCGTTGACGCGCGATTCTCCTCGATTCAGCCGGTCGTGTCGATGCCGGCCTCGGCGAGGACCTCGCGCGTGTGCTCGCCGAGGAGGGGTGGCGGCAGCGGCGCGGCCGCGTCGACGCCCGCGAACCGCGGCGCGGTCCGCACGAGCGGGAGCCGGCCGATCGTCGGGTGGTCGACCGCCACCGTCGGATCCTCGCCTGCCGCCGCGGCTGCCTCGAGCGCCTCGCGCACGCCGCGGATCCGTCCGGCCGGCACGCCCGCCGCCTCGAGCCGCGCGAGCCAGTCGGCCGCGCTCCGCGTGGCGAGCGTCTCCTCGAGCGCGTCGACGAGGTCGCGACGGTGCTCGACGCGCGCCGCGTTCGTCCCGAAGCGGGCGTCGGCGAGCAGGTCGTCGCGGTCGAGCGCGCGGCAGAGCCTCGCGAAGAGGCCGTCGTTCGCGGCGGCGACCGCGATCTCGCCGTCCGCCGCGCGGAGCGGCTGGTAGGGCGCGATGCTCGCGTGCGCGTTGCCGTGACGGCGCGCCTCCTCGCCGGTGACGAGCACGCTCTGCGCCACGTTGACGAGGGCGCTAAGCGCGCTGTCGAGCAGCGAGACGCGAACGTGGACGCCCTCGCCGGTCCGGTCGCGGCGTCGCAGCGCCGCGAGGATCGCCGTGGCCGCGTTCAGGCCGGCGAGCACGTCGACGACCGCGACGCCGACCTTCGACGGCGGCCCGTCGGCCTCGCCGGTGATGCTCATCAGCCCCGACTCGGCCTGCACGACGAAGTCGTAGCCCGGGCGGCTTCGCGGCTCGCGCTCGCCGAAGCCGGTGATCGAGCAGTAGACGAGCCGCGGGTTGACCGCGCGCAGGTCGTCGTAGCCGATTCCGAGCGCCTCGGCGCTGCCGTGCCGGAAGTTCTCGACGACGACGTCGGCGTTCTCGACGAGGCGGAGGAACGCGGCACGGTCGCGCTCACCGGTCAGCTCGAGCGCGACGCTGCGCTTGCCGCGGTTGACCGCGAGGTAGTACGCGGCCTCGCCGCCGGCGAACGGCGGGCCCCAGGTGCGTGTCTCGTCGCCGGTTCCCGGCCGCTCGACCTTCACCACGTCGGCGCCGAGGTCGGCGAGCAGCATCGTGCAGTACGGGCCCGCGAGGACGCGGGTCAGGTCGATGATCCGAAGACCATCGAGCGGCGCGCTCACACGAGACGGACCTGCACGTCGGCGCCGGCACGCTTGAGCAGCGCCGAGAACGGGCAGCCCTCGTCGGCGCGCGCGAGTGCGGCGTCGAGTGCCTCGGGCGACGCCTCGGACTCGGCGCGGACCTCGACCTGTGAGCCGACGATCTGATGCCCCTGCCCCTCGACCTCGTCCATCACGATCGTGCAGGCGACGTCGACCGCATCGGGAGGCGTGCCGTCCCGCGCGAGCTCGGAACCGAGGGACATCGCGAAGCAGCCCGCGTGCGCGGCGGCGAGCAGCTCCTCCGGGCTCGTCTTCCCCTCCGGGTCGCCGATGCGGGAGGCGAGCGTGAACGGCAGGTCGGAGAACGCGCCGCTCGCGGCCGTGAGCGTCCCGCTCCCGCGGGCGACGCTGCCGCGCCACGCGACCCGCGCGCTGCGCTCGATCCGCGGCATCGCCTACGCCTCCGCCGGCACCGCGGCCGGCGTGCCGTCCGGGTAGTAGGCCTCGGCGGGCGAGCCGGCGGGCCGGAAGACGCCGAGGACGCGCAGCTCGGAGTCGCCGGTGTTGGCGAGGCAGTGCACGAGTTCGCGCGGCAGGTGGACGCACGTGCCGGGCCGCAGCGGCGCGCACTCGCCGCCGATCTCGAGCGTGCCCTCGCCCGCGAGCACGTAGATCACCTCGTCGTAGCGGTGGAAGTGGTCCGGCGCGCGCCCCGGCGGGATCAGGCCCACGAACTGCGTCGCCGAGTTGCACCCGAGCTCGGGGCCGGCGCCGAGCAGGAACTCGCGTCCCGCGGTCGCCCGGCCGGCTTCCACCGCGCCGAGCTCGACCGTCGCGAACGGGCGCGTCGCCTCCTCCGGCTCGTGCACGAGCACCGAGAGGACCGTCAGCTCGCCGTCGGCGCGCAAGGACCAGCGCTGCCCCGCGGCGACGAAGCCGGCCGTGCCGGGCGCGAGCGGCAGCCCGTCTCCGCCGGCCTCGAGCGTCCCGCTCCCCTCGAGGACATAGAGGAGCTCGTCCGCGTCCTCGCCGCGGCGCTCGCAGTCGCCGGCGCGGAGCCGGAGGAGGCGCTGCGAGAACGCCGTGCATCCGCGCTCGGCGTCGAACAGGCGCCCGTCCGGGCTGGCGGCGGAGTCGAGCGCGTAGCGCATGCGCGGAATCTAGACGTGCGTGCGCAGGCCGGGCGGATTTGATCATTGACACGGCTTTCATGACCCGCGACACTCGGCGGTGCCTCAGGCACCCCCCTGGAAAGGACACATATGAAGAAGTGGATCGTGTTGGCCCTCGCGGGCCTCGTGGCGGCGGTCGCCGCGAGCACCGCGAACGGCCGCGCCCGGACGGCCGCGGCCACGCAGAGCGTCAGCTGCAAGTCGCCGCTCAAGATCGCCATCGTCACCCCGCTCACGGGCGGCGCGGCGTTCCTCGGCCAGGAGCAGCTCAGCTGGGCGAAGCTGGCGGTCAAGCAGCTCGCGCCGCAGCTCGGCCTGAAGATCCAGCTGCTGCAGGGCGACACGCCCGTCGAGCAGGGGATCTCGCCGGCGCAGACGCTGGCGCAGAAGTACGTCTCCGACCCCCGCGTGATGGGCATCATCGGGCCGGCGACGTCCGGCGGCGTCGCCGCGTCGAGCCAGACGTACTTCCAGGCGAAGATGGCGCACATCTCGCCGTCGGCGACGCGCACCGACCTCACCTACACGGTCGGCGGCAAGCGCGAGGGCACTCCCGCCTTCTTCCGCGTCGTCCCTGCCGACAACGTGCAGGGGCCGACTGACGCGGCGTACATGGTGAAGACGCTCCACGTGAAGAAGGTCGTCATCTTCGACTTCCAGGAGCCGTACTCGCAGGGGCTCGCGGCCGCGGTCGACGCCTACCTGAAGGCGCACGGCGTGACCACGATTCGCATCTCGGCTCCCGTGTCGACGACGGACTTCTCGTCCTACGTGACGAAGGTGCCGAGCGACGCGAGCGCCGTCTTCTTCCCGACGCAGCAGCCGCCGCAGGCGCAGACGTTCGCGGAGCAGCTGGTCGAGCAGGGCAAGAAGGCGATCATGTTCTCGAGCGACGGCTCGGACGCGCCGACGCAGTACAACAAAGCGGGCGGCTACCTCTCCAACTTCGCGCCGGACATCACCGGCATCAAGGCGGACGCGGGAGTCATCGCCGCCTGGAAGAAGGACAACCCCGGCAAGCAGGTGGGCTCGTTCGGGCCGCCGGCCTACGGCGCGACGCAGGTCCTGCTGCAGGCGATCCACAACGCCTGCGTCGCGGGGCACGGCAAGCTGAGCTCGCGCGCCGACGTGTTCCACCAGGTCAAGAAGGTGCGGATCAAGAACTGGATCCTCGGCGGGAGCTTCAGGTTCTCGACGAAGACCAACGATCCGTTGAACGCGAAGTTCTACATCTTCAAGATCCAGCCCAACGGCTCGTACAAGCTCGTCGGGTAGTCGATCGAGAGTGAGCGGCCCGGCCCGTCGCGGGTCGGGCCGCTCACGCACCGCCAGTTGGCCACGTTCACGCAGCTCACCGTCGACGCCCTCACGCTGGGGAGCGTGTACGCGCTCGTCGCGCTCGGCTACTCGCTCGTGTACGGCGTGCTGAAGCTGCTGAACTTCGCGCACGGCGACGTCTTCATGGTCGGCTCGTTCATCGGCTACGGCGCGCTGCAGGCGCTCGGCGGCGCGTCGAACCCGGATGTGCCGGTGTGGCTGCTGCTCCTGCTCGTCACCGTCGCCGCCATGGCCGGGTGCGCCGTGCTGGGCGTCGTGCTCGAGCGCTTCGCGTACCGGCCGCTCCGCGACGCGCCGCGGATCGCGCCGCTGATCAGCGCGCTCGGCGCATCGTTCTTCATCTCGAACTCGATGCAACTGCTCTTCGGCGCGCAGCAGCGCGACTACCAGTCGTACAACCTGAGCGGCGGCTCGCTCTACTTCCACGGCTTCGACATCGGCCAGGTGCACGTGCCGCTGCTCCGGATCATCACGATCGCCTCCGCGTTCGGGCTGATGATCGCGCTCTGGTACCTCGTCAACCGCACGCCGACGGGGAAGGCGATGCGCGCGACGTCGTTCGACCGCGAGGCGGCGGCGATGATGGGCATCGACATCGACCGCGTGATCGTCTTCACGTTCGTGCTCGGCTCGGCGCTCGCGGGCGCGGCCGGCGTGATGTTCGCGCTGCGCGTGCCGACGGCGGCCTCCGTCGGCTTCACCATCGGCCTCAAGGGCTTCACCGCCGCGGTCATCGGGGGCATCGGCTCGATCCCGGGCGCGATGGTCGGCGGGCTGCTCCTCGGCGGCGCCGAGTCGTACACCTCCGGCTACTGGACGACGACCTGGTCCGACCTCGTCGTCTTCACGATCCTGATCGCCTTCATGATCTTCCGGCCGCAGGGACTGCTGGGCCGCGCCGACATCCGCAAGGTATGAGCCGCTGCCGCCGCTCCAGTCTCGTCACGGTGCCTGGCACCTCATCGTCTCTTAACGGTGTCTGACACCACCCCCCTCTCGTCGGACGTCCCCGCCGCCGGCCCGGCGATCGGCCAGGACGAGTGGGTCGCGCGGCACGCGGAGCGGCGGCTCGTGCGCGGCGGCCGCCTCGGCGCGGTCGAGGAACGGCTGCGCGCCGTTCCGTGGTGGGCGTGGCTCGTGCTCTTCGTCGCGGCGGCGTCGACGATGCCCGCGATCGAGTCGAGCGGCTACGTGCGCCGCGTCGGCTTCGACACCGTGATCTTCATGCTGCTCGCGCTGGGGCTGAACGTCGTCGTCGGCTGGGGCGGCCTGCTCGACCTCGGCTACATCGCCTTCTACGGCATCGGCTCGTACGCGTACGCGATCTTCGACTCCGGCCAGTTCGGCTACCACCTGCCGACGATCGTCGCGATCCCCGCGGTCACCGCCCTCGGCGCGGTCGTCGGGCTGCTGCTCGGCCTGCCCTCGCGCCGGCTCTCCGGCGACTACCTCGCGATCGTGACCCTGTTCTTCCTCGAGCTCTTCGAGACCGTCGCGACGAACGGCGACACGATCTTCGGCCACAACATCACCGGCGGCGCGAACGGGATCCTCAACGTCGACCCCCTGAGCTTCTTCGGGCACGCGCTGCCCGTGCAGCACAACGGCATCTTCGCCGTGTCGTACTACTACGTCGCGCTCGGGATCTTCGCGGTCGTCTTCGTCGCGCTGCGGTTCGCGAACCGGTCGCGCGTCGGTCGCGCGTGGCGTTCGCTCCGCGAGGATCCGCTGGCCGCCGAGGTGATGGGCATGCCGGTCAACACCTTGAAGTTGCTGAGCTTCGCGACCGGCGCCGCGGTGGCCGCGCTCACCGGCACGATCTCGACCGCGCTCAGCGCGAGCGTCTTCCCGCTCAACTTCTCGCCCGTCGTGCTGATCACCGTCTACGCGATGGTGATCCTCGGCGGCTCCGGCAGCCAGTGGGGCGTCGTGTTCGGCGCGATCGTCGTCAACGTCCTGCTGCAGGTGCTGCAGAACCCGGGCCAGGCGCGCGTGCTCTTCTACCTCGTCGTCGCGGGCGGGGTCGTGCTCGCGTTCCGGCTCTCGCGCCGCCTCGCGCTGCTGATCGTGGCGACCGCGGTCTTCGGGGCGGTGGTGCGCGTCGTCGCCGGCTCGCTGCACCGGTCGTGGGTCGACGGCGCGCACGGCGGCATCGCGCACGCCGTCTCGGACTGGGTCGTCGTGCCGGTGCGGCTGGCGGCGTGGCTGCCTCCGGTCGCCTACGGCGTGCTGCTCGCGATGGTCCTCGGGCTGACGCTGCTGCGGCACCCCGTGCTCAGGCTCGCCGCGCTCGTGCCGACGATCTACCTCGCCGCGTTCGTCTGGGAGAACGTCATGCTCCCGAACCCCGGCCCGACGAGGTACGTGATGCTGGGGCTGCTCCTGATCGTGCTGATGATCGCGCGGCCGAACGGCCTGCTCGGCGAGCGGCGGGTGGAGATCGTCTGATGGCCGAGACGCTGCTCGAGCTCCGCGGCGTCACGCTCGCGTTCGGCGGGCTAACGTGCGTCTCGTCGCTCGACCTGCACGTCGACGAGGGCGAGATCGTGAGCGTGATCGGGCCGAACGGCGCCGGCAAGACGACGCTCTTCAACCTCGTGACCGGCATCTACCGGCCCGACGAGGGCGACATCCTGTTCGCCGGCGAGAGCATCGTCGGCCTGCCGCCGCACCGGATCACACGGCTCGGCATCGCCCGCACCTTCCAGTCGCTCCGGCTGTTCCTGAACATGAGCGTGAAGGAGAACGTCATGGCCGCCGCGTACGGCCACACGCGCGCCGGGCTCTTCCGCTGCATGGTGCGCACGCCCGGGATGCGGCGCGAGGAGCGCGAGATCGAGGCGCTGGCGGAGGAGCGGCTGCGCTTCTTCGGCGAGCGGCTGACCGGCTACCGCTGGGAGCAGCCGGCGTACTCGCTCTCCTACGCGAACCGGCGCCGGCTGGAGATCGCGCGCGCGACGGCCACCGACCCGCGGCTGCTGCTGCTCGACGAGCCGGCCGCGGGGATGAACCCCGCGGAGACGCACGAGATCACCGAGCTGATCGGCCGCCTCCGCGAGGAAGGCGGCTACACGATCCTCGTGATCGAGCACGACATGCACGTCGTCGAGGGCATCTCCGACCGCGTCGTCGCGCTCGACCACGGCGTGAAGATCGCGGAGGGGTCGTTCGCGCAGGTGGCGAGCGACCCGCAGGTGATCGAGGCCTACCTCGGCCTGCAGACGGCGGTGAGCAAGTGACGGGCGAAACGCCCGTCCTTAGTTCACGTAGTGAACTAAGGACGCGAGCTCCGCTCCTGGAGCTCGACCGCGTCGACACGTACTACGGCCAGATCCACATCCTGCAGGGGCTGTCCCTGCGGGTGCAGCCGGGCGAGCTGGTGTGCCTCCTCGGCGGCAACGCGTCGGGGAAGTCGACGACGCTGAAGACGATTCTCGGCATCGTGCGGCCGCGGAACGGCGCGGTGCGCATCGACGGCGAGGACGTGACGGGGCGGCCGACGAGCTACCGCATCGGCCGCGGGCTCGCGATCGTGCCCGAGAACCGGCGGCTGTTCGCGCCGATGACGGTGCTCGAGAACCTCGAGATGGGTGCGTACGTGCGCGGCGGCGCGGCGAAGGAGGACTACGAGCGCGTGTACGAGCTCTTCCCGCTCCTCTACGAGCGCCGCGGCCAGCTCGCCGGCACGCTCTCGGGCGGAGAGCAGCAGATGGTCGCGATGGGACGCGCGCTGATGTCGCGGCCGAAGCTGCTGCTGATGGACGAGCCGTCGATGGGCCTGGCGCCGATCCTCGTCGAGCGCAACTTCGAGATCATCCGCCAGGTGCACGAGTCGGGCGTGGCGATCCTCGTGGTGGAGCAGAACGCGAACGTGTCGCTGTCGATCGCCGACCGCGGCTACGTCCTCTCGACGGGCCGGCTCGTGCTGGAGGGGCCGGCGCGCGAGCTGAGCGCGAACGAGGACCTCAGGAGGGCCTACCTTGGCCGTTGACGCGTCCGTCGCCTCGTGCCGCTCGCGCTTCCCGATCTTCGAGTCGCGCGTCTACGTCAACTCGTGCTCGCAGGGCGCGCTCTCCGACGCGGTGCGCGCCGCCTACGAGGACTACCTCGAGGGCTGGGACGAGCGCGGCGCGCCGTGGGACTACTGGGTCGAGCGCACCGAGGCGGCGCGCGCCGCGTTCGCCGGGCTCGTCGGCGCGCGGCCGGACGACGTCGCCGTCACGACCTCGCTCTCCGCGGGCGTCAGCGCATTCGCGTCGGCGTTGGACTTCTCGCGGCGGCCGAAGGTCGTGATCAGCGACTACGAGTTCCCGACCATCGGCCAGATCTGGCACGCGCAGCAGCTGCGCGGGGCGGAGGTGCACGTCGCCCCACCCGAGCGGGTGGCCGAGGCGATCGACGAGCGCACGGCGATCGTCTCCGTGACCGCGGTCTGCTACCGGAACGGCACGCGCCTGCCGGTCGAGGAGATCGCGGACGTCGCACACGAGCGCGGCGCGCTCTGCCTGCTCGACGCGTACCAGGCGATCGGTTCCTACCCCCTCGACGTGGCGGACCTCGGCGTCGACGCGCTCGCCGCGGGCGTTCTCAAGTACTTGCTCGGCTCGGCCGGGCTCGCGTTCCTGTGGACGCGGCCCGGCCTGGCGCAGGAGCTGACGCCGACCGAGACGGGCTGGTTCGCCGACCTCGACATCTTCGAGATGGCCCACACGCGCTACGCGCCGGCGCCGAACGCGCGCCGCTTCCAGTCGGGGACGCCGCCGGTCCCGTCGATCTACGCCGGCATCGCGGGCATCGAGCTGATGCGCGAGATCGGGATCGCCGAGACGCGGGAGCACGTGAACGCCCTCAACGAGCGGCTGATCGCGGGCGTCGACGAGCTGGGCGGCACCGTCGTGACCCCGCGGGAGCCCGACCGCCGCGGCGCGCTCGTGTGCATCCGCTCGACCGACGCTCCCGGACTGGTGGCCGCGCTGGCGCAGGAGCGGATCGTCACCTCGGAGCGCGACTCGAACCTGCGCGTCTCCCTGCACGCCTACAACACGGTCGAGGACGTCGACGCCGTGCTCGCCGCGCTCCATCGCCTGCGCCCGCTCCTCGCCTAGCAACTTGCGCCGACGACATCCGACATTTTATAAAACGCTCGACGATGCTCCTCCGTGAGGTTGGATACGCGCGCCCGGCCTCGCTCGGAGAAGCGCTCGAGACGCTCGCCGCGGACGACGGCGCGCGGGCTCTCGCCGGGGGGCAGACGCTCGTCAACGTCATGAAGATGCGGGCCGGGTCGCCGGACGTGCTCGTCGATCTCGCCGACCTGCAGGAGCTGAAGGGAATCGAGCTCGGCGCCGACGGGACGCTCGACATCGGCGCCATGACGACCTACACGGAGCTGATCGAGTCGAGCGAGGCGCGGGCGCGTCCGATCCTGGGCGAGGTCTGCGCGCAGATCGCCGACGTCCAGGTGCGGAATCGGGGCACCGTCGGCGGCAACGCCTGCACGAACGACCCGACGAACCACCTGCCGCCCGTGTTCGCGGCGCTCGGCGCCGAGTTCGTGGTTCGAGGGCAAGGCGGCGAGCGCGTCGTGCCCGCGGCGGACTTCTTCCTCGGCGTCTACATGACGGCCGCGGCCCAGGACGAGCTCCTGACGCGGATCCGCGTGCCGGCGGGCCGCCGCGACGGCTTCGCCGCGGTGACGCTCGGCGTCGACGGCACCTGCATCGTGAGCGCGGCCGCCGCGCTGAACGGCGGCGTGTCGCTCGCGATCGGCTGCGTCGACGCGGTGCCGGTGCGGCTCGAGCCGGAGTCGACGGATCCGGAGGCCGTGCGCGAGGCCGTCCGCGCCGCGAAGCTCGATCCTCCCTCCGACGTGCACGCGTCGAGCGACTACCGCCGCCATCTCGCCGAGGTGCTCGCGGTGCGCGCAGTGCAGCAGGCGGAAGGGAGGTCGTAGTGGCCGCGGCCGAGGTCGCCAACGAGCGCGCGATCACCGTCACCGTCAACGGGACGAGGTTCGAGCGCCGCGTCGAGGCGCGCAAGCTGCTGATCCACTTCCTGCGCGACGACCTGGATCTGACCGGCAGCCACGTGGGCTGCGACACCGGCAACTGCGGCGCGTGCTCCGTGATCGTCGACGGGACGCTGCTCAAGAGCTGCATGCTGCTCGCGGTGCAGGCGGACGGCGCCTCGATCGAGACGGTCGAGGGGCTCGCCGACGGCGAGGAGCTCTCGAAGCTGCAGCAGGCGTTCAACGACCACCACGCGCTGCAGTGCGGCTACTGCACGCCGGGGATGCTGATGAGCGCGACCGCGCTGCTGCGCAAGAACGCGCATCCGTCCGAGGAGGAGATCCGCAAGGCGCTGCAGGGCAACATCTGCCGCTGCACGGGCTACTGGAACATCTTCGAGGCGGTCAAGGCGGCGGCCGAGTGAGCGGCGGGAGACGCGCGAACCTGGTTTGGGGGGAGAGATGCGCGAACCAGGTTCGGGGAGCTTCGGGATGACGACCACCGTCGCCCCGGAGAAGGTCGAGGCGCCCGAGCGCACGTGGTCGGGCCAGAGCGTCCCGCGCAAGGAGGACCGGCGGCTCGTCCAGGGCCAGGGCGTCTTCGTCGACGACGTCAAGCGTCACGGGATGGGCTACCTGCACTTCGTGCGCTCGCCGTACGCGCACGCGCACATCAGCGCGATCGACGTGTCCCAGGCCGAGGCGATGCCGGGCGTCTACGGGACGCTCACCGGCGAGGAGGTCGCGGCGCTCACCGACCCGTTCTTCCAGATCTCCTCCGCGCCGGGCGCGAACCTGAAGGACTACGCGCTCGCCGTCGGCAAGGTGCGCTACGTCGGCGAGCCCGTCGTCGCGGTCGTCGCCGAGACGCGCGAGCGCGCCCGCGACGCGTCCGAGCTGGTCGAGGTCGAGTACGACCCGCTGCCGCCGGTCGTCGACGCGCGCCGCGCCTGCGATGCGGACACGCCCGTGCTGCACGAGGAAGCCGAGGGCAACCTCATGTGGCACGGCGTCTACGAGTGGGGCGATCTCGACGGTGCTTTTTCGGAAGCAGATCGGATCGTGCGAATCGACGAGCTCCACTTCCACCGCTTCAACTCGACGCCGCTCGAGTGCGACGGCGCGCTCGTCGAGTACAACCGCGGCACCGGCCAGTGGACGATCCACACGAACAACCAGTTCCCCGGCTTCGCGGCGATCATGATGGGGCCCGCGATGCGGTGCGGGCTCGACAAGCTCCGCTTCGTCACGCAGGACATCGGCGGCGGCTTCGGCAACAAGATCACGTCGCACCCGCAGCTCGTCGTCTGCTGCCTGCTCGCGCGCAAGCTGAACCGCCCCGTGCAGTGGACGGAGTGGCGCACGGACTTCCACCTGTCGATGTCGCACGGCAACGAGCGCTGGTTCCTCGACACCGAGGTGGCGGTCAAGAACGACGGCACGCTGCTCGGTTTCCGGACGAAGGCGCTCGACGACGCGGGCGCGTGGCTGCGCTACGAGCCGCTCGGCGGCGTCATCTGGGCGCAGGTGACGCCGGGGATGTACCGCTGGCGCCACGTCCGCGTCGACTTCACGCAGGTGGCGACCACGAAGGCGCCCGTCTCCCCGAACCGCGGCTACTCGCGCCTGCAGCACCTCTGGTTCACGGAGCGCGTGATCGACATCGTCGCGCACGAGCTCGACCTCGACCCGGTCGAGGTGCGCAAGCGCAACTACATCCGCGCCGAGGAGATGCCCTACGAGACGCCGAACGGCTGCGTCTACGACTCCGGCGACTACGCGCGGATGCTGGACGTCGCGCTCGACTTGATCGGCTACGACGAGATCGCGGCGCGCCGCGCCGACGCCGAGGCGCGCGGGAAGCTGCTCGGCGTGGGCATCGGCTCGACCCTCGACTCGGGCACGAACAACTTCGGCCAGTCGCGCCTCATCAACCCCGAGCTGCAGTTCTCCGGCAACAACGAGGTTGCCACCGTGAAGCTGGACATCTTCGGCGAGATCGTCGTGACGCTCGGCACGACGCCGCAGGGCCAGGGGCACGAGACGACGGCGGCGCAGGTCGTCGCCGACATCCTCCGGTGCTCGGTCGACGACGTGCACGTGCGTGCCGGCCACGACTCGTACTGGAACTCGCACGCCGGCTTCTCGGGCACGTACGCGTCGCAGTTCGCGGTGACCGGCTTGAGCGCGGTGAAGGGCGCGACGGAGATGCTCGCCGGTGAGATCAAGAAGCTCGCCTCCGCGGTCCTGCAGTGCCCGGTCGACGGCCTGGAGCTCGCCGAGGGCACCGTGCGAATCAGGGACAACCCCGAGGTGGCGCTGCCGTTCATGGCGTGCGGCGCGATCGTCAACGCGAACAACGCCGGCCTGCCCGAGGACCTCGACGTCACCCTCAACTGCCGCTACGTCTACCGACCCCCGTTCCAGGTGCCGGACGTGGAGCGCAAGTTCGGCAACCTCACGCTCACCTACGCGGCGCAGATCCACGTGGCCGTCGTGGAGATCGACCCCGAGACCGGCTACTACGACATCGTCGACTACGCCGCCGTCGACGACTGCGGCAAGCGGATCAACCCGCAGATCGTCGAGGGGCAGGTGATGGGCGCCGCGGCGCAGGCCCTCGGCGCCGTCGTCCACGAGCAGTACGTGTACGACGAAGACGGCAACCTGCTGACGCCGAACTTCTACGACTACCACGTGCCGCACGCGCTCGACATGCCGCCGCTCAAGACCGGCTACGTCGAGATGCCGTCGCCGTTCACGCCGCTCGGGACGAAGGGGATGGGCGAGGGCGGCGGCGCCGGCATCCATGCCGTCTGCGCCGCGCTGCAGGACGCGCTGCGCGGCCGTGGCGGCGCGATCGTGTGGGACAGCGCGAACCCGTACCACCGCGTGTGGGAGATGCTGCAGCGCCCGCAGGAGGCGGGCGGGCGCGTCACGGTGGCGGACGCGTGAACGTCTCCGGCGATCGCGAGTTCGACGCGCCGCGCGCGGCGGTGTGGAAGGTGCTGAACGATCCCGCGTCGATGGCGAAGACGATGCCGGGCGTCGAGAGCTTCGACGTCCACGACGCGCGCCGCTGGACGGCCAACGTCAAGATCCCGCTCGGCCTCGGCGGCCTGCGCATGAAGGTCGACATGGACAAGGTCGAGGAGCGCGAGCCCGACTTCGCGAAGCTGCAGATCAAGGGAAACGGGGTCGGCGCGCTGCTCCGGATGGAGACGTCGTTCGAGCTCAGCGACCGGCCGCAGGGCGGAACGGCGATGCACTGGACGGCGCAGGTGCACATCCTCGGCCCGGTGGGCTCGATGGGGCAGCGCGTGCTGCAGCCGATCGTCAACCAGCAGGTCTCGCACGTGCTGACGGCGCTCGACACGCAGGTGCAGGCGGCCACCGCCGCCGGGTAACCGGGTCCGTGCCCCCCTTCCGGATCGGCGTGATGCAGCTCACGATGGAGCCGCTCGGCTCCATGCTCGCCTCGGCGCGGGCGATGGACGAGGCGGGCATGGACACGATCTGGCTCGCGGAGGCCTACCCGTGGTGGCGCAAGCACGGGATGGAGGCGCGCTCGTCGACCGTCGTCTCGGCGCTGATCGCGCGCGAGACGGAGCGGCTCACGGTCGGCTGGGGGATCATCGCCGCCTCGACGCGGCACCCCGTGCAGGCGGCGATGGACGCGCGCGTCGTGCAGGAGGCCGCTGGGCCGAGCCGGTTCATCCTCGGCTTCGGCACCTCGAAGATCTTCCTCAACAACACGAAGATGCAGACGACGAAGACGCTCGGGCCGATGCGCGACGCCGTCACGATCGTCCGTGGCGTGCTCGGTGGTGAGCGGTTCCAGTACGACGGCGACACGTGGAGCGCCGACGTGCCCCCGCTCGCTCCCGACGCGCACGCGCCGCGTGAGGTGCCGCCGGTGTACGTCGCCGCGACCGCGCCGAAGATGCAGGCGCTCGCAGGCGAGATCGCCGACGGCTGCCTGACGCCGTCGATCACGACGCCGGCGTTCGTCCGCTACACGCGGGAGAACGTGAAGGCGGACATCGACATCGGCTGCACCGTCGTCGCGTCGATTCACGAGAGCGACCGCGAGCGCGGCCTCGACGGGGCACGCGAGATCGCCGGCATGTATCTCGCCAACAAGGTTCAGAACATCCAGGGTGCTGCGGACGTCCTGCTCCAGAAGGCGAATCTCGAGCAGGACGAGATCCGGCCGATCGCCGAGGCGATGGAGCGGGGCGGCCGCCTTGCGGCGAAGGCGGAGGTGACGGACGCGATCCTCGCCAAGTGCCGGCCGATCGCGGGCACGCCGAGCGACTGCATCGCGACGATCGAGGAGTACCGCGATGCCGGCTGCACGCACGTGATGCTCGAGCTGTGGGGCGAGAACCGCGAGCGCCAGATCCGGCTCTTCGGCGAGCGCGTCCTCCCGCACGTCCGCGGATGAGGATCAGGGTCGAGATTCCCGTCCTTAGTTCACGAAGTGAACTAAGGACGCGAGTTTCCGGGTTCCGGCGATGATCGAGGTCGACCGGGAGCGGCTCGTCGAGACGGCGAGCTCGCTGATCGACGTCCACAGCTTCACCGGCGACGAGCAGCGCATGGCCGAGCGGATGGCGGAGCTCTTCCACGAGCTCGGGCTGCACGTGCAGTGGCAGCAGGTCGAGGACGGGCGCGCGAACGTCCTCGGGACGTGGCCGGGCGGCGGCGGCGGGCCGTCGCTGATGCTCAACGGGCACATGGACACCTCGTACTCCGGGCGCGAGCCGTGGCTGCGCGACGTGCCCGGCTTCCAGCCGTCCGCCTTCGTGCGCGACGGCCGCCTCTACGGGCTCGGCGTCTCGAACATGAAGGGTGCGCTCGCGTGCTACGTCGAGGCGGTGCGCGCGCTGCAGGACGCGGACGTGCGACTGCGCGGCGACGTGCTGGTCGCCGCCGTCTGCGGCGAGATCGAGAAGGCGCAGCAGGGCGAGGCGCAGGGCGCCGAGTACCGCGGCTACGCGACGGGAACGCGCCACCTCGTCACGCACGGCGGCGTCGCCGACATGTGCCTGCTCGGCGAGCCGACGGAGGGGAAGGTCGTGCTCGGCCACTTCGGCGCGCTCTGGCTGCGGCTGCGCGTGCACGGCAGCTTCGTCCATACCGCGTTCAGCGAGGGCACGCGCGACCGGAACTCGATCCTGCGAATGCACGAGGTGACGGAAGCGGTGCTCGAGTGGATCGAGGCGTGGGAGGCGGACGAGTCCAACGCCTATCGCGGCGCGCAGGCGATCGTGAACGTGGGCGCGATCGAGGGCGGCTTCGGCTGGCGCGTCTCGCGCACGCCGCACCACACCGACCTCTACCTCGACGTGCGCGTGCCGCCCACCAAACCGATGGGCACGGCGCGGCGCGAGGTGCTCGACATGGTGCGCTCGCTGGCGGAGCGCTTCCCCGACTACGGCGTGCAGGGCGAGGTCTACGTGACCGCGCCGGGGGCTGAGATCGACGAGGGTCACGAGCTCGTGCAGGCGATCGACGCGGCCCACGCCGAGGTCTTCGGTGAGCCGCCGGGGCGCGACGTCACGCGCTGGTTCAGCGACGCGTCGGCGCTCACCCGGTACGGCATCCCGACCGTCAACTACGGCACCTCGACCGGGCTGATGGACGTCGAGCTGGGGGAGAATCTCGAGATCGACGGGCTCGTGAAGACGGCGCAGACGTACGCGCTCGTGGCGCAGAGGATCTGCGCGTGAGGCTCGTCACCTACGACGAGGGGAAGGTCGGCCGGATCGAGGGCGAGGAGATCGTGCGGCTCGCCGCCCCGTCGATGCGCGCCTACTTCGAGCGCGGCGGCGCCGACGACACGGCGGAGCGGACGCCGCTCGCCGGGGCGACGCTGCGCGCGCCGATCGTGCCGAAGAAGCTCTTCCACACCGCGGGCAACTTCCGCGAGCACGAGGAGGAGTCGAAGAACGTCGACTGGTCGCACCAGATCGCGCCCTGGATCAACTTCTTCCAGAACGTCGACGCGATCGTGGGGCCGGACGAGCCCGTCGTCTACCCCGAGCACCTCACCGAGGAGCTCGACTACGAGCTCGAGCTCGCGGTGGTGCTGCGCAAGGCGGGGAAGTGGTTCTCGCCCGAGGAGGCCCCGGACTACGTCGGCGGCTACCTGATCTTCGACGACATCACCGCGCGCGACATCCAGCGCGGCGAGATGCGCTCGGGCGTCTTCAGCTTCTGCAAGGCGATCGACACCTTCTGCCCGCTCGGCCCGTGGATCGTGACGCCCGACGAGATCCCCGACCCGCACGACCTGGCGATGCAGCTGCGCGTGAACGGCGAGGTGCGGCAGGAGTCGCACTCCGGCCGGATGAGCACGACGATCCCGGAGATCCTCTCGCGCTTCTCGGCGCTCGGCTACTCGGCCGGCGACGTGCTGTCGACGGGCACCGTGTCGGGCGTCGCCGGATTCAAGTCGCCGGAGGAGCGCGCGCGCCTCTACCTCAAGCCGGGCGACGTGATCGAGGCGGAGATCGAGCGGATCGGCGTGCTGCGCAACCCGGTCGTCTCCTGGCATGAGGCGCACGGCTCGCCGCCGCCGCCCCGCATCCGCCCCTGGGGCGAGGCGTGAGAGCATGGCCGCGGGACGACGAGAAGCTCGAGCGCGTGCGCGCGCTGATGGCCGAGCACGACCTCGACGCGCTCGTCGTCCGCGCGCCCGACAACGTCCTCTACCTGACGAACTTCTGGGGGATGAAGGGCTACGACGCCTGCGTCTTCCCGCGGGAGGGCGAGCCCGTGCTGATCACGATCGAGGCGTCCGAGGAGGACGCCGCCCGAACCGCGTGGACGGACGACGTCCGGTTCATCGCGGGCTACGCGCCGGACGACCCGCGGCCCGTGCCCGCGCGCACGCTCGACGCGGCGCTCGCCGCCTCGAAGGACTTCGGCCTTGTCGGGCTCGAGCTGTCGATGGGGACGCAGGCGTCGGACCGCATGGTCGGCGAGCCGACGACCTTCACCGCCGCCTGGTTCGCCGCGTGGCCCGAGGCGAAGGACGCGATGTCGGTGCTCGTTCCTGCACGCGCGCGCAAGACCGCCCAGGAGGTCGAACGGATGCGGCTCGCGAACGAGATCTGCGCCGCGGCGATGGAGCACGTGCGGGCGGAGCTCCGGCCCGGGATGACGGAGGCGCAGGCGGCGGCGCTCTGGCAGGGGTTCGTGCACGGCGAGGGCACGGGCTGGCAGGGAAAGGTGGAGCTCGCGTTCGGCTTCTCGCTCGTCTGGTCCGGCCCCGGGATCAGGACGTTCACCGCCACCGGCCACCGCGCGATCCAGCCCGACCAGCCGACCCTCTTCGAGATCTGGGTGTGCGCCGACGGCTACTGGTGCGACCACACGAAGCTGCTCGTCCCCGGCGAACTGCGCGCAGACTACCGCGAGTACGAGCAGCGGCTGCTCGCGGTCTACGAGCAGGCGGTCACGCACTGCGTGCCGGGCGCGAGCTTCGCCGAGCTCGACGTGCTGATCCGGGACGGCCTGGCTGGGCTCGGCTACCCCGGTCAGCCCACGCATCCCGTCTGCCACGGCGTCGGCGCGCGCGCGCACGAGCCGCCGTACGCGCACCGCGCCAGCGGCGGGAGGATCGAGACCGACATGGTGCTCGCGATCGAGCCCGGCGCCTACTGGGACGGCGGCGGCGGGCTGCGGGTCGAGGACAACTTCCTGATCACCGAGGCGGGAGCCGAGAAGCTCTCGCCGTTCCCCGACGGAGTGGTGCGATGCGCGACCTGATCTGGACCGGCTCCCTGAACGACCGCTACGCGATCGGCGGCCGCGTCGGCCTCTACGACACCACGCTGCGCGACGGCGAGCAGACGGTCGGGGTCGTGCTCGACCCGGAGGAGAAGCTCGAGATCGCACGGCTGCTCGACGAGCTCGGCGTCGACCGGATCGAGGCGGGCTTCCCGCGCGTCTCGGACGACGACCGGCGCGCCGTCGAGCTCATCTCGAACGCCGGCCTGACCGCGGAGGTGTGGGGCTTCTCGCGCGCGGTGCCGGCCGACCTCGAGGCTCTCGTCGAGCTCGGCGTGCGCTACTCGGTGATCGAGTCGCCGATCTCCGACCTGAAGCTCGACGCGATCGGCGTGCCGCGCGAGACGATGCTGGAGCGGATCGCGAGCGCGATGCGCTTCGCGGACGCGCACGGCATCCACGCGGCGTTCTTCGGCGTCGACTCCACGCGCGCCGAGGCCGACTTCTACCGCCGCGTGTACGAGACGGCCGTCGAGGCGGGCGCGAAGGAGGTCGTCGTCGTCGACACGCTCGGCATCGCGTCGCCCGAGGCGGTCGCCGACCTCGTCGGCCGGACGCGCGAGTGGGTCGACGGCACGCCGGTCCACTTCCACGGCCACAACGACTTCGGCCTGGCGACGGCGAGCGCCGTCGCCGCGGTGCGGGCGGGGGCGGCGTGGGTCCACGGGACGATCAACGGGATGGGCGAGCGCGCCGGCAACGCGAACCTCGGCGAGGTCGCGCTCACCCTGCGCGCGCTGTACGGGGTGGAGAGCAACCTGCGCCTCGACCGCATCCGCGCCGTCGCGGAGCGCGTGCGCGAGCTGTCGGGCTACGAGCTCGAGCCGTGGAAGCCCGTCACGGGGAGCACGCTCTACCGGCGGGAGTCGGGCGCCGTGGCGAGCCAGTTCCACGACCCGCCGTCGATCGAGCCGTACTCGTCCGAGCTCGTCGCGACGGAGCGGGCGATCGTGCTCGGCAAGAAGAGCGGGCTCGACTCGATCCGGATCAAGGCCGAGGAGCTCGGGCTCGACGTCCCGGAGCAGCGGCGCGCCGAGGTGCTGGCGGCGGTGAAGGCCCTGGCGGTGGAGAAGCGAGGGCTCGTCAGCGACGACGAGTTCCGGAGCATCGTTGGCTGAGCATCGAGCGCGCGAACCTGGTTCGTCGCGAAGCGACGAACCAGGTTCGGGGGGTTTGCACGACGCGGTCGTCGTCGGCTCGGGCGTCAACGGGCTCGCGTGCGCGGCGCTGCTCGCGCGCGCGGGCTGGGACGTCCGCGTCCTCGAGCGCGAGAGCTGGTTCGGCGGCGCGATCCGCACGGCCGAGGTCACCGTCCCCGGCTACCGGCACGACGTCTTCAGCGCCTGGCATCCGCTGTGGGTCGGCGGTCCCGCGCACGCGCAGCTCGGCGACGAGCTCGCGCGCCACGGGCTCGAGTACCTCAACACCGACCTGCCGACGGCGACGCTCTTCCCGGACGGCGACAGCGCGTTCCTGCTGAGGACCGCCGAGGGGAACGCGGCGGAGGTCGGCCCCGAGTGGCCGGGGATGCTCGAGTCGTTCTTCCCGAAGGCCGAGCTCGCGTTCGGCATCCTCGGCACCGAGCTGTGGTCGACGGACGGCGCCCGGCTCGCGTGGAAGGCGATGCGGCAGCTCGGACGCACCGGCGCGCGCGACTACCTGGCCGAGCTCCTGATCTCCGCCCGAGACTGGCTCGAGGAGACATTCGCGTCGCCGAGGGCGCACGGGCTCCTCGCGCCGTGGGTGCTGCACACGGGGCTCGGCCCCGACGCCGCCGGCTCCGGCTACATGGCGCAGGTGATCGCCGTCGCCGTGCAGGAGGGCGGCATGCCGATCCCGCGCGGCGGCGGCGCGAAGCTCGCGGACGCGCTGATGTCGCTGATCCGCGCGCGCGGCGGCACGTGCGAGACGGGCCGCCACGTCGAGCGCGTCTTCACGGGCGGCGTCCGCACCGCGGACGGCGAGACGATCCGCGCCCGCCGCGCGGTGATCTGCAACGTCACGCCGACGCAGCTCTACGGCGACCTGCTCGGCGGAACGCCACCGCCGTTCCGCTACGGGCGTAGCGAGATGCAGATCCACTTCGCTCTGTCCGAGCCGCCGCGCTGGGAGGGCGACGAGAGGCTCGCACGCACCGCGATCGTCCACCTCACGCCCGGTCTCGACGGCGTCTCGCGCGCGGTCAACGAGGCCGAGCGGGGCCTGTTGCCGGCGGAGGCGACCGTCGTCGTCGGGCAGCCGCTGGCGATGGATCCTTCACGCGCGCCCGAGGGCGCGGGCATCCTCTGGGTGCAGCTCCAGGAGCTGCCCTGGCGGGTGAAGGGGGACGCGGCCGGGGAGATCGACGTCGGCGACGGCACGTGGACGGAGGAGCTGCGCGAGCGCTACGCCGACCGGATCCAGGCGCGGATCGCGCGCCACGTCCCGAACCTCGAGCCGGCGCTGCTCGGGCGCACCGCGCTCTCGCCCGCCGATCTCTGGGCGGCGAACGTGAACCTCGTCCACGGCGACCCGTACGGCGGCTCGCTGACGCTGAACCAGAGCTTCCTCTGGCGGATGCCGCACCGCACGAGCACGCCGGGCGTCTGGCACGTCGGCGCCTCGACGCACCCCGGGCCGGGCCTCGGCGGCGGCTCCGGCGCGCTCGTCGCGAGGCAGCTCCTCCGCGAGCCGCCGCTCGTGCGGCGCCTCGCCGGGCGCGTGCCTCGCTTTCGTCACGGTGCCTGACACCTCACGGTGCCAGGCACCGTCAACGGTCCGTCACGGTGCCTGACACCTCACGGTGCCTGGCACCGTCAACGGTCTGTGAGGGTCAGACGCCGCTCGGCGCCGGCGCCGCCCTTGTGTCGAAGATCCCCTGGCCGCCGAGCTCGGTCTCGAAGAAGACGCTCGCCAGCTCGAGGTGGTGGTAGAGCGCGTCCGCGGCGCCGGCCGGGTCACGGCGGCGGCAGGCGGCGAGCAGGTCGCCGTCGAGCGCGCGGTGGCGCTCCTGCGGCTCGCCGTCGCCGAAGAGGGCCGGGCGGAAGCGCTCCGAGCGGTCCCACGCCGGCCGGATCAGGCCGACCAGCCAGGAAGAACCGGAAGCGTCGTAGAGCGCGAAGTGGAAGTCGGTATGCGCGCGCATCGCCTCCCGCAGGTCGCCGCCCGCGCGCGCCCGGTCGAGGCGCTCGAGCTGGGCCGCCGCGACGTCGCCGTCCTCGTCGCCGAACCGCTCGGCCGCACGTCGCACGGCGAGCGACTCGAGCGAGAGGCGCACCGCGAACAGGTCGCGCAGCTCGTCGACGTCGAAGTCGAGCACGCGCGCGCCGTGGTGGGGGACGTGGCGCGCCAGCCCCAGGGCCTCGAGTTGGCGCACCGCCTCCCGGATCGGCGAGATGCTCATGCCGAGCGAGCGGGCGAGCTCGTCGAGGCGGAGGGGCGCGCCCGCGGGCAGCTCGCCCAGGATGATCGCCTCGCGCAGCTGCTCCAGCGCGTACTCGGCCATCGTCCGGTGGCGCATCCGGCCCTGCGGCGGGTCGCCCGTGCGGGTCATCTCGAGCGGACCGTCCCACGCTCTTGATCAGATGTCAAACGCCTGAGAGGATGACGGCGGTGCCGCGGGTCTCCGTCTCCGAGATCACGACCCTGTCGTCCAGCTTCGCCGAGGACCTGCGGGTCTACGCGGCCGCGGGCGCCGACGGGATCGGCATCTGGGAGCTGAAGCTTCCGGACGGCGGCGACGCCGAGGCGCTCGAGCTCTTCGAGGCGAGCGGCCTCGCCCCGGCCTCGGCGGTGCCCGCGGTCCCGTCGATCCTGCCCCTGCCGCTCCTTGGCGGCCCCGACGACCCCGCCGCCCGCGTGGAGGCGCTCTGCGCCTCGCTCGAGCGGCTCGCGCCGTTCCGGCCGTCCGGGATCGTCTGCCTGACCGGCACCGGCGCCGGCCGCGACCCGGACGACGCGCGGGCGACCGTCGCCGACGGCCTGCGCACGCTCGCCCGCGAGGCGGAGCGCCTCGGGCTGACGATCGCGCTCGAGCCCTACCAGCGCCTCGACGCGGCGCAATGGTCGATCGTCACCTCGCTCGGGGAGGCGGTCGAGCTGATCCGGGACGCCGGCGACTCGCCGGCGCTCGCCATCCAGTTCGACACGTGGCACCTGTGGAACTCGCCCTGCGTCCTCGACGACGTCGCCGAGCACGTCGGCCGCTTCGCCGGCGTCCACGTCGCCGACTACCGCGAGCCGAGCCGCTGCTGGGCCGACCGGGTCCTCCCCGGCGACGGCGTCGCCGACCTGCCGCGCCTGCTGCGCGCGCTCGACGAGGCCGGCTGGGAGGGGCCGTACGACCTGGAGCTGTTCTCCGACGACGGCCGCTTCGGCACCGCGCTCGAAGGCTCGCTGTGGGCGCAGCCGCCGGAGGAGCTCGTCGAGCGGGCGCTCGAGCGCTTCGAGCGGTGCTGGGACGCCGGCCTCGTCGCATGAGAGAGTCGCAAACCCCCCGTCCCCGTCGCCGCGGAGTCGCGGCGGCCGACCAGAAGGAGACCAGATGAAGGTGAGTTCGAAAGGCGTGCGCGCGGGCGTCGCCCTGCTCGTCGCGGCGGCCGCGCTGGTGGCGCTCGCCGCGACGGCGGCGGCCCGGGTGAGCGCCGGCTCGCCGATCGTCATCGGCTGGGCGCACGACTCGACCGGCCCGATGGCGCCGTTCGACGGGCCCGCGCTGGCGGCGGCGCAGATCCGCGTCAAGCAGATCGACGCGCGCGGCGGCGTCCTCGGCCATCCGCTCGAGATCAAGACGTGCGACACGCAGGGCAACAAGGCGCCGGTCGCGAAGGCCTGCGCCGACAAGCTGATCGGCCAGGGCGCGAAGATCATCTTCACGACGTGCGACGTCGACCTGGCGGCGCCCGTGGTGCAGGAGTCGATCAACCACGGCCTGCTGACCGTCGCGCCGTGCATCGGCACCGACCAGATGGGGCCGAGCCGGTTCGGCGCGAAGGGCAAGCTCGCGTTCAGCTTCGGCAACGTCGCGCAGGACGAGGGCTCGGCGATGGCGCAGTTCGCGTGGAACAAGGGGTGGCGCACGGCCGACCTCGCCACCGACACCGTCATCGTCTACTTCAAGAACGTCGTGCAGGCGTTCAAGGCGCGGTTCCAGCAGCTCGGCGGCAAGATCGTCGACGAGGAGAGCTACCAGGATCCCGCGTTCCACGGCAGCAACGTGCAGAACGCGGTCAGCCGCCTCAACGCGCACCACGCCGACGTGATCGTGACGTCGACGGCAGGCGCCTACGGCGCGCTCGCGCCGCTGATCACCGGGTTGCGCACGCTCGGCAACACGACGCCCGTGCTCAACTCGTGGGCCGGCGACGGGACGTACTGGCTGCCCAAGAAGCCGCCGGTGACGAACTACTACTTCGTCACGTACGCGAACGTCTTCGGCCAGGACCCGAACAAGGCGATCGACAAGCTCGCGAAGCAGATCCACGCCGCGACCGGCGGCTTCGTGACCGGCCCGGCGGCGATCGACGGCGTCGTCTCCGCGCTCAAGCGCGCTCACGGCTCGACGAACGGCGCCACGCTCGCGTCGATCATGCAGACGTTCCACAAGGTGCCGACCCTGTCGGGGCTCGTCAGCTTTTCGCCGAAGCTCCACTCGGTGTTCGGCCGCGCGTACCGAGTCATCGAGATCAACAACAACAAGCCGCGCGAGATCACGACCATCACGGCGAAGGTCGTGCCGAACATCCATTAGGGAGGTTGGCGGCGCCCGCGCTCGATGTCGAGAGGAGGCCCGGAGAGTCGCTCCGGGCCTCCTCCGTCTCGCGCTCCTTCGCGGGCGTGCAGGCGCTGCACGACGTCTCGCTGGAGTTGCGCCGGGGCGAGGTCGTCGGGCTGATCGGCCCGAACGGGGCCGGCAAGTCCACGCTCGTGAACCTCCTGAGCGGCTTCGACCGACCGACGCGGGGGCAGGTGCTGCTGGACGACCGCGACGTCACGCGCTGGCCGGCGCACCGCCGCGGCCGCCGCGGGCTCGCGCGCACGTTCCAGCACAGCCACGCCTTCGGCTCGCTGACGGTGCGCGAGAACGTCGAGGTGTCGGCGATCGGCGTCGGCGCCTCGCCGCGGGAGGCAGCGCGGCGATCGCACGCGCTGCTCGGCCTGCTCGGGCTGGACGGCTACGCGGACGTGCCGGCCCGCGCGCTCGCCCACGGCGACGAGCGCCGGCTCGGCGTCGCGCGCGCGCTCGCGACCGAGCCGGCCTTCGTGCTGATGGATGAGCCGGCGGCGGGCCTCCCGGAGGCGGAGGTCCCGGACTTCGCCGCCGTCGTCCGCTCCGTGCGCGACGACCACGGCGCCGGCGTGCTCCTGATCGACCACAACGTCGCGCTGATCATGGACGTCTGCGACCGCATCCAGGTGCTCGACCAGGGGCGGACGCTGGCCGAGGGCACGCCCGCCGAGGTGCGGGCGAACGTCGACGTCGCCGCCGCGTACCTCGGCGAGAGCGCGGTGAAGGAGGAGGACGAGTGACGGGCCTCGTCGTCGAGGGGCTCCGCGTCCGCTACGGCGCCGTCGACGCCGTGCGCGGGCTTTCGCTCGAGGTGCTTCCGGGCGAGATCGTCGGCCTGATCGGGCCGAACGGCGCGGGCAAGTCGTCGACGCTGCACGCGATCATGGGCGCGGCGCCGCTCGCCGGCGGCGACGTGCGCCTCGACGGCGCGTCGCTCGTCGGCCGCGCGCCCGAGCAGGTGGCGCGGGCCGGCGTCGCGCTCGTGCCCGAGGGTCGCCGCATCTTCGCCGAGCTGACGGTGGACGAGAACCTGAGGCTCGGCCTCGCCGGTCGGCGCAGCCGGGCGAACGGCGCCGCGCTCGAGCCGGCGTTCGACCTCTTCCCGGTGCTGCGCGAGTTCCGCTCGCGCACGGCCGGCGCGCTCTCCGGCGGCCAGCAGCAGCAGCTCGCGATCGCGCGGGCGCTCGTCGCGGAGCCCGAGGTGCTCCTGCTCGACGAGCCCTCGCTCGGGCTCGCCCCGCGCCTCGTCGACGTCGTCTTCGACGCCCTCGCCGCGATCCGCGAGCGCGGCCTCGCCGTGCTGCTCGTCGAGCAGCGGGCGCAGCGAACCGTCGCGCTCGCCGACCGCTCCTACGTGCTCGCCAACGGCGAGCTGCGGCTCACGCTCGGCCCGGAGGACGCGGAGGACACCGACCGCCTCGTCGCCGCCTACCTGTCGTGACGCTCGCTTTTCTCAACCTCTCGTGGCAGACGCTCGCCGACGCCCTCGCTCTGGGCGGCGTCTACGCGCTGATGGCGGTCGGGATCGGGCTCGTGTTCGGGATCCTGCGCCTCGTCAACTTCGCGTACGGCCAGCTCGTGATGGCGGGCGCCTACGCGCTCGCGTACTCGTCGACGTGGGGCTGGCCGAGCTGGGCGGGCATCCTGCTCTGCTTCGGCGTCGTCCTCGCCCTGACGATCGCGATGGACCGACTCGTCTTCCGGCCGCTGCGCACGCAGTCGCCCGCGGTGATGCTCGTGGCGACCTTCGCGGTTGCGTTCCTGCTGCAGAACATCGCCGTGCTGTCGTTCGGCCAGCTCGGAACGATCGCGTCGGCGCTCGCGCCGCTCAACCAGCCGTGGATCATCGGCGGCGTCGCGGTGCGGAAGATCGCGGTCGTCTCGGTCGTGGTCGCGGCGGCGTGCCTCGCGCTGCTGCAGCTCCTCCTCACCCGCACGTCGGTGGGTCTGCAGATGCGCGCGGCGTCGATGGACTTCCGCACCGCCCGGATCCTCGGCGTGCGCGCGAATCGCGTGATCGGCGCGGCCGTGCTCGTCTCGGGCCTGCTCGCGGCCGTCGTCGCCGTGATGCTGACCGTGCAGAACCCGCTCGTCACGCCGACGTTCGCGCTCGACGACACCATCGTCGTGCTCGCCGGCGTCGTGCTCGGCGGCCTCAACCGTCCCGTCCCCGCGACGCTCGGCGGGTTCTCGATCGGCTTCGCGAGCGGCCTCCTGGGCGGCACGCTGCCGACCAACCAGAGCCAGTACCTGCCGACGTTCCTCTTCGCGGCGGTGATCCTCGTGCTGCTCGTGCGGCCGAACGGGCTCTTCGCGCGCGGCCGCGCCGGAGCGGTGGAGCGGGTGTGAGGCGCGCTGCGGAGCTCGGCGGCCCGGCGGCGCTCGTCCTGGCGACGGCGCTGCTCGGTCTGGCCGTGACGAGCTCGCTGCAGACGTACTTCCTCGACACGCTCGTGAAGGTGGCGATCGTCGTCGGGCTCTACGTCTTCATCGGCAACTCCGGCGTGCTCTCGTTCGGGCACATCAGCTTCGTCGCCCTCGGCGCCTGGACGGCCGGCGTCCTCACCGTCCCGGCGACCGAGAAGCCGGCGATCATGCCCGGCCTCGCGCACTTCCTGCTCCACGCCCACGTCGGCAACGTCGCGTCGCTCGCGCTCGCGGCGGCCGCAGGCTTCGTCTTCGCCTTTCTCGTCGGCCTTCCGCTGATGCGCCTCTCCGGGCTCGCCGCGGGCATCGCCACCTTCGGCGTGCTCGAGATCACGAACAACGTGCTGCGCTACTACGACAAGATCGGCCCGGGCCTGAACGCGTTCTCGTCGGTGCCGCAGACGACGGGGATCTGGCAGGCGGCGATCGGCGCGCTCGTCTGCGTGGCGCTCGCGTTCGCGTATCAGCGCAGCCGCTTCGGGCGGATGCTGCGCGCGACGCGGGAGGATCCCGCGGCGGCGTCGGCGGCGGGCATCTCGATCTACCGCCAGCGCCTGCTCGCGTTCGCGCTGTCGGGCGCGCTCGCGGGCCTCGCGGGCGGGCTGTACGTCCACCTGCTGCCGATCGAGATCGACTCGCTCTACCTCGACCTCACCTTCCTGACGCTGGCGATGCTCGTCGTCGGCGGCTCTGGGAGCCTGCTCGGCGCGGTCGTGGGCGCGCTCGCGATCGGCGGGCTCGACTCGTTCCTCTCGGCGTCGGAGAACGGCGTCGACGTCGTCGGCATCCACCTCGACCTGCCGACCGGGACTGCGGTGATCGTCGTCGGGGCGCTGATGGCGATCGTGCTCGTGCTGCGGCCGAGCGGCCTGAGCGGCGGGCGCGAGCTCTCGCTGCCGCGCCTCCGGCGGCGCGCGCAGCGGCCCGCGGCCACGGAGCCGGCGGCGTGATGCGCACGCAGTCGAAGCTGTTTCGCGACTCCGTCGCGAAGCAGTTTCCCGCCGACGGGCGCGAGGGACGCGGGTGAGCGATTACTCCGATCTCGAGATCGGCCCCGATGTCGTGTTCGTGCGGGGGCTGCTCGAGCGCGACCCGCAGCTCGTCGATGCGGAGCGGTTCAGGACGGCGATGCGCGCGTTCGCGACCGGCGTCGTGATCGTGACCGTCGAGGAGGACGCGCGCGTCACCGGGCTCACGATCAACTCCTGCTGCTCGATCTCGGTGCGGCCGCCGAAGGTGCTCATCTCGCTCGCGCACGAGGCGAGCGTGCGCGGCCCGCTGCTCCGCCGGCGGCGCTTCGGGCTCTCGATCCTCGGCGAGGAGCATCGAGACCTGGCGGAGCTCGGCGCCGTCCCGGGCGGGCCGAAGGCGGTCGACGCGTTCGTCGAGCGGCGCGGCGAGGAGTGGCCGGCGACGATCGCGGGCGCGCTGGCGCACCTCCACTGCGCGGTGGCGGAGACGTTCGAGGTGAGCGACCACACGCTCGTGGTCGGCGTCGTGGAGCACGCGATCGTCGGCGAGTCGGGCGACGCGCCCGCGGACCCGCTCGTCTACTTCGACCGCACGTTCAGGAAGCTGGGCGACCCACTATGAGAAAGGACGGACGATGAGGTTCAGCATCTACAGCGAGCTCCAGAGCTGGCCCGGCAAGCCGTACGAGCAGCTGTACGGCGAGGTGCTCGAGCAGATCGAGAACGCCGACCGGCTCGGCTACGACGCGTACGCGGCGATCGAGCACGTCTTCTTCCCGAAGTTCTCCGCCTCCGCGAACGTCTTCGGGCTCTTCGGGATGGCGGCCGCCCGCACGAAGCGGATCAGGTTCCGGACGATGCTGCACATCCTCCCGTACCACAACCCGCTCGTCCTGGCCGCGATGATCCACGAGTTCTCGCTGCTGACGGGCGACCGGTACGAGTTCGGCGTGGGCCGCGGCCACGGCTGGATCCCGCTCGCCGCCGGGCTGCCGCTCGACGAGACGTCGCGGCCGCGGTACGAGGAGGCGCTCGACCTCTTCATCGAGGCGCTGCAGAACGATGTCGTCACCTTCCACGGCGACTACTGGAACGTCGACGAGAGCCTGATCGTGCCGTTCAGCGGCAACCGCTTCCGCGTCGTCCTCGGCGGCACCTCCGACCGCACGTACGACCTCGCCGCGAAGCACGGCTGGGCCGTCGCCGTGCCGCCGCTGCTGCCCTATGCGGCGCTCAAGGACCAGCTCGACCTCTACCGGTCGAAGTGCGCCGAGTACGGGACGGCGCCCGACATCGTCTGGATCCACGCCTGCTACATCGACGAGGACCGGGAGGTCGCGAAGCGGGAGGCCGAGCGGCACATGCGCGGCTTCCTCGAGGGCAACGCGTCGCCCCTCACGGACTTCACGCCGCCGCCGGCGGACGCGCTCAACGCGGCCGGCTACGGCTTCTACGCGTCCGGGATCATGGAGAAGCTGGCCGCGACGCCGTACGACGAGATGATCGCCGGCGACATCGTCTGGGTGGGCACGCCCGACGACGTGGTCCAGCGCGTGCGGGAGACGATCGAGATCTGCGAGGGGCTGACCGAGATCGCGATCACCACGAACCCCGGCGGCGCCGAGCACTGGAAGGCGATCAAGGCGCAGGAGCTCTTCGCGCGGCACGTCATCCCCGCGATCAGCGAGAGCGGGATGCGCGCGGAGGCCGCGGTCCCGGCGTGACGCGCGTCTGCGTTGCCGGCGCCGGGGTGATCGGCAGCCTCTTCGCCGCGCATCTCTCGCGCGTCGCCGACGTGTCGGTGCTCGTCCGGCGGCCGGAGCACGCGAACGCGCTGCGGGAGGAGGGGCTTCGCGTCAGCGGCCGCGACGACTTCGTCGCCCGGGTCGAGGCGGCGACGTCGCCGGACGAGCTAGCCGAGCCCGAGCTCGTGATCCTGGCGTGCAAGAGCACCGATCTGGAGGCCCTCGCGGAGCGGCTCGAGAGGCGGTGGGCGCAGGCGACGGTGATGACGGTGCAGAACGGCCTCGGCGCCGGCGACGTCGTCGCGCGGCACGGCGGCTGGCCGCTGCTCGTCGCGGTGACGTTCATGAGCGGCACCCGGCACGCGGACACGCACGTCGAGTACGTCCTCGACACCGCGACCTGGATCGGCCCGGCGCGCGGCACGACGCCGGGCGACGCCGAGGCGGTCGCCGAGCTGATCCGCTCGTCGGGGCTGCAGGCCGAGGCGTTCGACGACCTGCGCCCGGCGCTGTGGTCGAAGCTCATCTTCAACGCGACGGTCAACACGGTGGCCGCCTTGACTGGGCTGCCGCACGACGCGCACTTCGCCGCCGTCGCCGAGCCGACCGACCTCGGGCACCTCGTGAAGGCGCTCGTCGACGAGGGCAAGGCGGTGGCCGAGGCGACCGGCGTGCCGCTGCGAGAGGATCCGTGGGAGATGAACGTCCTGGCCACGCAGCGCGGCAGCGCCCACTACCCGTCCATGCTCGAGGACGTCGAGGCCGGGCGGCCGACCGAGGTCGACATGATCACGGGCTCGCTCGTCCGCGCGGCGCACGCCGCGGGCGTTCCGGTGCCGCTGCACGAGACGATGTACCGGCTCGTCAAGGCGAAGGAGGCGGCGCGGCGATGAGGGTGTGCGTGGTCGGCTGCGGCGCAGTGGGTTCGCTCTTCGCGGCGAACCTCGCGACGCTCGACGACGTCGAGGTGTGGGCATACGACGCCTCGCCCGAGCACGTCGACGCGATCAACCGGGACGGCCTTCGGCTGACCGGCGCCGGCGAGGTCGTCTCGCAGCCGCATGCGACCAGCGACGCGGCCGAGCTGCCGCCTTGCGACTTCGGCATCGTCGCGACGAAGGCGATGCACACCGAGCCGGCGATCCGCGCGACCGCCGGCGCGTTCGCGGACGGCTGCGTCGCGACCGTGCAGAACGGGCTCGGCAACGAGGAGGCGATCGCGCGGCACGTCGAGCGCGTGATCCGCGGCACCACCTTCCCCGCGGGCAAGGTGCTCGAGCCGGGCATCGTGCAGTGGGACGTGAAGGGCGACACGACGTTCGGGCCGTTCGAGGAGCGCCCGGCTCCGCTCGCTCGCGTCGCGGAGCTCGCCGACGCGTGCACGCGCGCGGGCATGCCGGCGGCCGCGGTCGCCGACGCGCGCGGGCCGCAGTGGCGCAAGGTGATCTTCAACGCCGCCACGAACCCGCTCGGCGCCCTCACCGGGCTCACGCACGGCCGTCTCTGCGAGCAGCCGGCACTGCGCGCGCTGGTCACGGGGCTCGTCGACGAGGGCAAGGCGGTCGCGGGCGCGCAGGGCATCGAGCTCGACGCCGACCCCGAGGAGCTGATCGACTACGCGGCGCGTCCGGATGTCGCGTACGGGCACAAGGCGTCGATGCTCCAGGACGTCGAGGCGCGCCGGCCGACGGAGATCGACTACCTGAACGGCGGGATCGTCGAGTTCGGGCGCAGGCTCGGCGTGGCGACGCCGCTCAACGAGGCGATCTGGTCGCTCGTGAAGGGGGTGGAGGCGTCGTGGGCGGCGTGACGCCGGCGGCGGAGGTCGAGCGGCGGTATGCGCTCGTCCGCGAGGCGCTCGAGCGGGACGGGCTCGACGCGGCCGTCGTCTCCGGCAACGAGTACACCGGCTTCGAGGGCGCGGTGCGCTACCTCTCCGGCTTCGTGATCGTCCACCGCTACGCGTACGTGCTGCTGCCGCGCGAGGGCGAGCCGGCGATCGTGTTCCCCAGCGAGGCGAGATACGTCGGCGAGCACGGGACGACGTGGATCGACGAGCAGGTCTTCGTCGACCGGCCGGGGGAGTGGCTCGCCGACCGCGTCCGCGGCAAGCGCGTCGGGGTCTACGGCCTCGACTACGTGATGACGGTGCGCGACTACGCGGCGCTGCAGGACGCGGCCGAGATCGTGCCGTGGGACGAGCAGTTCGACCATGCACGCGCGGTGAAGAGCGACCTCGAGCTCGAGTCGGTGCGCGAGAGCGTGCGCGTCAACGAGGAGGGGTTCTGGGTCTTCCTCGAGCACTTCGCGCCGGGCAAGAGCGAGCGCGACGTGCTCGCGCCGTGCGAGCGGTACTTCGTCGAGCAGGGCTGCGGGCGGCTGACGATGAACATGGTGCTGACCGGCGAGCGCGGCGCGGCGCTGCCGGAGTTCAAGATCGCGGGTGGGCGGCCGATCGCAGCGAGCGACATGGTGCTGCCATCGCTCGAGATCGCCGCCGCGGGCGGCCACTGGGTCGAGATCTCGCGCGCGATCTGCGCCGGTGAGCCGAGCGACGAGACGAGGCAGATGCTCGAGGCGTACGAGGAGTACCACGAGGCGGCGCGCGCGTCGCTCCGCGACGGCGCGACCGCGCACGACGTGCACCGCGCCGTGTCCCGGGGCTTCGTCGAGCGCGGCTTCACGCTCGGGCACGTCACCGGGCACTCGATCGGCATGACGATGATCGAGTGGCCGAAGATCGGCGAAGGTGACGAGACCGAGCTGCGGACGAACATGGTGTTCTCGATGCACCCGCACGCGATCTCGCAGGACGGCCGCGCGTGCCTCTACATGCAGGACACGTGGCTCGTGACCGCGGACGAAGGCGTTCCGCTCGCGAGCCTCCCCGTACGGATCTTCGACGGAACGGAGGTGCGATCGTGACTCTTCGGGGCCTGGCCCGTACCCGGTACATACCTGGCACCGGGGGTACGGCCGCGGACGGCGAAGTTGCTGCAAAACGGGGGCTTGTACCCGGTACGTACCTGGCCCCGGGGCTCGGCCGGAGACGGGCGTGAGCGAGGCCACGAAGCCGGTGCTCGACGGGAAGGGCGCGTCGGACTACGAGCGGTACCTGCGCACCGACGACCTCCTCGCGCTGCAGAAGCGCCCCGGCGAATGGGTGCACCGCGACGAGCTGCTCTTCCAGACCGTGCACCAGTCGTCGGAGCTCTGGCTCAAGCTCGCGTGGAACGAGATCGAGGAGGCGGCGCGGCTCGTCGAGGCCGACGACCTCGCAGCCGCGATCCGCCTGCTCCGCCGCGCCGTCGACTGTTACAAGCTCGTCACCGCCGCGCTCGACATGCTCGAGCACATGTCGCCGTGGGAGTACACCGAGGTGCGCAAGGTGCTCGGCCACGGCAGCGGCTTCGACTCGCCCGGCTTCCGCGAGCTGCGCCGCGTCGCGAAGCCGCTCGGCGAGGCGTTCCACGCCGCGCGCGAGCGCGCCGGGCTGTCGCTCGTCGACGTCTACACGCAGGGGCGCGAGCACGAGGAGCTCTACACGCTCGCGGAGCTGCTGATCGAGCTCGACGAGCGTGTGATCGTCTGGCGCGTCCGCCACTTCAAGGTCGTGCAGCGGACGATCGGCGGCGACGTCGTCGGCACCCAGGGCACGCCCGTCGAGGTGATGGGCCGCCTGATCCACCACTCCTTCTACCCGGAGCTCTGGGACGTCCGGAACGAGCTGACGCGCATGAACCTGCCCGAATGACCCCACCGTTCGGCGGCGTCGCGCTCGGCTGCGGCAACTTCGGCGGCGTCGGCTCCGCGCCCGCGTTCTTCGGCAAGGGCGTCCCGCGCCAGGAGGCGTTCAGGATCATGGACCGCGCGTGGGCGGCCGGGATCACCTGGTTCGACACGGGCGACGCGTACGGCGGCGGCGCGAGCGAGTCGTGGATCGGCGCCTGGCGCGCGGATCGCCGGCCGCAAGGGCTCACGCTCACGACGAAGGTCTTCCACTCGACGACCGGCACGCCGGGAGACACGGGGCTCGCGCCCGATCGCGTGCGCAGGCAGCTCGAGTCCAGCCTCGAGCGGCTCGGCGTCGAGTGCGTCGACCTCTACCTCGCCCACGAGCCCGACCCCGCGACGCCGGTCGCGGACACGATCGCCGCCTTCGAGCGGCTGCGCGACGAAGGCCTGATCGGCGCCTGGGGGCTCAGCAACTACGACCGCCCCCGGCTCGAGGAGGCGCTCCGGCACGGGCGGCCGGCGGTCGTCCAGAACGCGTTCTCGCTGCTCGAGCGCGAGGACGAGCGGGACGTGCTGCCGCTCTGCCGCGAGCGGGGGATCGCGTACGTCCCGTACGGGCCGCTCGCGGGCGGCTGGCTCACCGGCAAGTACCGCCGCGGCGAGCCGTACCCGGCCGGCTCGCGCATGACGCAGCGCCCCGAGCCGTACGCGCACCTCGAGGACGGCCGGGTCTTCGACGCCCTCGACAGGCTGCACGAGGAGGCCCGCGCGCGCGGCGTCGACATCGCGGCGCTCGCCTTCGCCTGGGTGCTCGCGCGCGCCGACGGCGCCGTCTGCGGCCCGAACACCGCCGCGCAGCTCGACCCGGTGCTCGCGGCGCGCGAGCTACGGCTGACCGACGACGACGCCGAGCGGATCGGGGCGCTGTTCGCGTGAGCGCGGTGCGCGTGCTGGACGAGCGAGACGTGCGGCGACTCCTGCCGATGGCCGAGTGCATCGACGCGATGACGGCCGCGCTCGCGGCGCTCGCGCGGGGCGAGGTGCACAACCCGCTCCGCTTCGTCGTGCGGCCGCCGGACGAGCCGAGCCTGATGGGGCTGATGCCGGCGCACCGCGGCGGCGGCGCGCCGCTGTGGTCGTTGAAGGCGCTCACGATCGTTCCAGGTAACAGCGCGCGCGGGCTCGACTCGCATCAGGGATTCGTGGCGCTCTTCGACGGCGAGACGGGCGAGCCGCGCGCGCTCCTCAACGCCGGCACGATCACGGCGGTGCGGACGGCCGCGGTCTCGGCCGTGGCGACCCGGCTGCTCGCGCGCGAGGACGTCCGCACGCTCGCCGTCCTCGGCACTGGCACGCAGGCGCGCTCGCACCTCGAGGCGATGCACGCGGTGCGCGACTTCGAGCGCACCCTCGTCTGGAGTGCGAGCGGGCGCAGCCTCGACGGCGCGGAGAGCGTCCCGACCGCGGAGGAGGCGGTGCGCGAGGCCGACGTCCTCTGCACGGTCACCGCCTCGCGCGAGCCGGTGATCCGGCGCGAGTGGCTGAAGCCCGGCGTCCATGTCAACGCCGTCGGCTCGAGCATCCCGGCGGCGCGCGAGCTCGACACGGCGACGATGGTCGCCGCGTCGCTCTACGTCGACCGGCGCGAGTCGACGCTGAACGAGGCGGGAGACTTCCTGTTCCCGCAGCGCGAGGGGGCGATATCGCCGGATCACATCCGCGCCGAGCTCGGCGAGCTGGTCCTCGCAACGGCGCCCGGCCGCACCTCGCCGGAGGAGATCACCGTCTTCAAGTCGCTCGGCCTCGCGGTCGAGGACCTGGCGGCGGCCGAGCACGTCCTCGCGCGCGCCGAGGCGGAGGACGCCGGGACGGTGGTCGAGCTGTGATCGCGCTCGACGAGATCGAGCGCGCCCGGCGCGTGCTCGACGGCGTCGCCCTCCGCACGCCCCTGGTCCGGCTCGACGTCGACGCCGACGCGGAGCTCTGGCTGAAGCTCGAGGTGCTGCAGCCGGTGCGGTCGTTCAAGATCCGCGGCGCCGGCAACGCGATCCTGCAGGCGACCGGCGCCGAGCTCGCCGACGGCGTGCTCACGGCGAGCGCGGGAAACATGGCGCAGGGCGTTGCGTACGCCGCGCGGCTGCGTCGAATCCCCGCGACGATCGTGGTCCCCGACCACGCGCCGCAGACGAAGATCGACGCGATCGAGCGCTACGGCGGCACGGTCGTGCGCGTTCCGTACGACGAGTGGTGGCAGGTGCTCGTGAGCGGCGCGTGCGACGGCGCGCGCGGCCGCTTCGTGCATCCGGTCGCCGACGAGCGCGTGATGGCGGGCAACGGCACGATCGGGCTCGAGCTGCTCCAGCAGTCGGACGACTTCGACACCGTCGTCGTCCCGTACGGCGGCGGCGGGCTCCTGACGGGGATCGCGAGCGCCGTGAAGGCCGCGCGGCCGGGCGTCCGCTTCTTCTCGGCCGAGCCGGAGACGGGCGCGCCGGCCGCCGCGACGCTCGCGGCCGGGCGGCCGACGGCCGTCGAGTACACGCCGTCGTTCGTCGACGGCTCCGGCAGCCGCGAGCTGATCCCGCGCGTCTGGGAGCACGCGTCGCAGCTTCTCGACGGCGCGTTCGCGGTGCCGCTCGCCGAGGTGGCGGACGCGGTGCGCCTCGTCGCGGAGCGGACGCGCGTGATCGCGGAAGGTGCGGGAGCGCTCGCCGTCGCGGCCGCGCTCGCGGGGAGGACGGGCGGCCGGAAGATCGTCTGCATCGTCTCGGGCGGGAACATCGACCACCACGTCCTGAGCCGGATCCTGATGGGCGAGCAGCCGTGACGGAGACCGCCTACCGCGTCGACGAGGCCCGCGCGCGCTTCTCGTCGCTCCGCGACGGCTTCGCCTTCCTCGACGCGCCCGGCGGCACCCAGGTGCCCGACGAGGTCGCCGAGGCCGTCGCGGCCGCGCTGCGCGACGCCGCCGGCAACCTCGGCGCGCCGTACCGCACCGGCCGCGCCGTCGAGGAGATCCTGGCGAGGGCGAAGGAGGACGCGGCCCGCTTCCTCGGCTGCACGCCGGGCGAGGTCTCGTTCGGCATGAACATGACGACGCTCGACTTCGCGCTCACCCGCGCCGCCGGCCGCGAGCTGCGCGAAGGCGACGAGATCCTCACCACCGAGCTCGACCACGACGGAGGCGTCGCCCCCTGGGTCGAGCTGGCAGAGGATCGGGGCCTCGTCGTGCGCGTCGCGCGCGCGACCGACGAGCTGACGGTCGACCACGACGACGTCGAACGGCTGCTCACGGAGCGCACGCGCGTCGTCGCGTTCGCGCTCGCCTCGAACGCGACCGGCTCGATCGCCGATGCCCGGCGCCTCTGTGAGCTCGCACGCGAGGCGGGCGCGCTCTCGTGGATCGACGCCGTCCACTACGCGGCGCACGAGCCGCTCGACGTCCGCGAGCTCCGCTGCGACGTCCTGCTCTGCTCGCCCTACAAGTTCTGCGGCCCGCATCTCGGGCTCGCGTACGTCCGCGAGGGCGCCGGCGAACGGTGGCGCCCCTACAAGGCGCGGCCGTCGCCGTCGGCGCCGCCCGGGCGCAGGTTCGAGACGGGGACGCTGCCGTACGAGCTGCTCGCCGGCTTCAGCGCGACGATCGCGTACCTCGACTCGCTCGGCGGGATGCCCGCGCTGCGCGCCTACGAGCGCGAGCTCGGAGCGCGGCTCCTCGAGGGGCTGCCCGAGAACGTGACGCTCCACGGGCTGCCGACGATGGAGGGCCGCGTGCCGACCTTCCTGCTCACGGTGGAGGGCGTGCCGGCCGAGCGCGCTGCGCGCACGCTCGCCGCGCGCGGCATCGGCGTCTGGTACGCCGACAACTGGTACTGCGTCGCGCTCGGGCCGCGGCTGCCGGAGCAGTCGCTGCGCGTCGGCCTGATCCACTACAACACGGCCGCCGAGGTCGACCGCCTGCTCGCCGAGCTGGCCGCGCTCGGCTGACCGCGGTCACGCCCCGCTCGGCCGCACGCGGAAGTCGGGGCCGTAGCGCCGGCGCAGCAGGGGGATCGCGGCGGCCGCCGGCAGGAGCGGCAGCCAGAGGTTGAAGATCCGGTAGGCGAACACGCCCAGGATCGCACCCGCAAACGGCGCCCCCGAGGCGAGCAGCGTGAGCGGCATCAGCACCTCGACCACGCCGGCGCCGGCGAGCGGAAGCGTCCGCCGCGTGAGGACGTAGCCGACCGCGTGGGCGATCACCACGCCCGCGAACGGCAGCGACGCCCGGTACGGCCGCAGGCACGCCCACAGGCAGAGGACGTCGCCCGCCCAGTAGACGGCCGCCCCGGCGAACCCGGGCCAGTGGCGCCGCCAGCCGGCGAGCAGCCGGAAGAGGACGTGGATCGCCTCGAGGACGTCGCCGAGCTTGCCGCGCCATCCCTCCCGGCCCGTGAACCTGTCGCGGTGCCGAACGCCGACCACGGCGAGCGCGGCGCCGAGCGGCACGAGGGTCGCCCAGGGGATCGTGAAGTCGAGGCCCGGCTTGCGCTTGCCGTTCGCGAGCAGCGCGATCGCCGCCGCCCACGCCGCGGGCGCGAGCGGGGCGTGCTCGAGCGCGTCGAGCGCCATCACGCGCACCTCGCCCTCGTGCTCGCCGCCGCGGCCGCGCCGGAGCGCGCGGCTGTCGAGGGCCGCGCCGCCCTTCGCGAGGAACGCGCCGAAGCCGACCGCGACGAGCTCGGCCGACTCGACCAGGCCGAGCTGCGGCCCGCCCTCGACCGCCGCGACCGACCGGTAGGCGAACACGTATGCGCAGAAGGCGAGGAGCTCGAGGCCGAACGCGACGGCGAACCAGATCGAGAGGTTCGGATGGAGCTGCGACGTCACCTTGCTCCATCCGGCGATCGCCGACATCACGGCCAGCGCGCCCAGGAACGCAGCGGCCGCGGCCCCGGTCGTGACGAGCAGGGGCAGCGGGGCGCGAAGCCGTGGCAGGTCCCCCACGCGCCTCGCGTACCCGCGCGCCGCAGCCTCGACACGGGTAGAGACCTCGCGGAGGGGAACGAGGCGGGGGGAATGGCCCTCCGTCGATCGAGCAGCGGGCTCCTCGCCCCGCACGGCATGACGGCCCTGGTCGCGGTGGCGGCCGCCCTCGCCGCCGGCGCGCTGGTCGGCCTCGCGTGGACGGTCGGGTTCGGCGCCGTCCTGCACCGGCTGATCCACCCGCACTGGTTCTGGCTCTGGATCGCGATCGCCGGAGAGGCGGTCGCGTACGTCGGGTACACGGCCGCGTACCGCGAGGTGGCGACGGCCGAGGACGGAGCGGAGCTGCGCGTGCCGCTGGCGGCGGCGCTCGTCTCGACCGGCTTCGGCGTGTTCGTCCACTCGGGCGGGTTCGCGCTCGACCGGATCGCCCTCGAGCGCGCGGGGCTGTCGGCGACCGAGGCGCGGCGGCGCGTGCTCGGGCTCGGCGCGCTCGAGTACGCGGTGCTCGCGCCGGCGACGCTCGTCGCCGCGGTCGTCGTCGTGTTCTTCCATCCCGGCGTGTCGAGCGGGCTGACGTTCCCGTGGATCATCGGGGTGCCGGCCGGGACCGCGCTCGCGCTCACCGCGCTCCACTGGCGCACGGTCGTCACGCGCTGGCCGCTGATCGGCAAGCGGCTGGAGCACGGCCTGCACGCGCTCCAGCTCGTGCTGCGGCTCGTGACGAGCCCGCTCCGGTACGGGCTCGGGGTCGTCGGCGCCGTCGCCTACTGGGCCGGCGACATCTTCTGCCTGTGGGCGGCGCTGCATGCGTTCTCGGCCCACACGCCTCCGGTCGCGCAGCTCATCGTCGGCTACTCGACCGGCTACGCGATCACGCGCCGCGCGCTGCCGCTCGGCGGCGCCGGGGTCGTCGAGGCGCTGCTGCCCTTCGCCCTCGGCTGGGTGGGCATCGCGCTCGCGCCGGCCCTGCTGGCCGTCTTCGCGTACCGGCTGATCAACCTGTGGCTGCCGATCGTGCCCGCGCTCGGCGGCATCCCCGCGCTCCGGCGCCTGGAGGAGGACTCACGGACACGGCGATCGGGCAAGCGCACCCGAGACACCCACCGCACCGGGAGGATCCGATGACACGCGATCTCGACGACCAGCTCACGAAGTACCTCACGGACGCGCACTCGATCGAGGTGCAGGCGCTCGCGCAGCTGCGAACGGCGCCGGACCTCGCCGGCGCGCCCGTCCTCGCCGACGCGTTCCGCGCGCACCTCGAGGAGACCGAAGGGCACGAGCGGACGACGCGCGAGCTGCTCGAGGCTCGCGGCGCGAGCCCGTCGCGGCTGAAGGACGCCGTGATGGGGCTCGGCGGCAAGGGGTTCTTGCTGTTCGCCAGGCTGCAGCCGGACACGCCGGGAAAGCTCTTCGCGCACGCGCTCTCGTACGAGGGGCTCGAGCTCGCGTCGTACGAGCTGCTCGGTCGCGTGGCCGCCCGGGCGGAGGCGGACGACGTCGTCGCGGCCGCGGAGCGGATCGGCGACGAGGAGCGCGCGATGATGCAGCGGCTGGAGGCGAACGTGGACGCGGCCGTCGAGGCCGCGCTCTCCGAGCACCCGCGCGACGATCTCTCGTCGCTGCTCCCACGGTATCTCGCGGACGCGCACGCGATCGAGGAGCAGGCGATCGCGCTGCTCGAGCGCGCGCCGGCGATCGTGCACGAGCCCGCGATCGAGTCCGTCTTTTCCGACCACCTCGCGGAGTCGCGCGACCACGCCGAGCTCGTGCAGGCCCGGCTGCAGGCGATCGGCGGCGCGCGGTCGTCGCTCAAGGACGCGGCGATGCGCCTGGGCGCGCTCAACTGGGGGACGTTCTTCCAGGGGCACCCCGACACGACGGGCAAGCTGACGGCGTTCGCGTACGCGTTCGAGCACCTCGAGATCGGCGGCTACGAGGAGCTTCGGCGCGTCGCCGAGCGCGCCGGCGACCACGAGACGGCGCAGCTCGCCGAGACGATCCTGGCGCAGGAGCGCGCGGCGGCGACGTCGCTCGCGGGCGTCTTCGACGCGGCCGCGAACGCGTCGCTCGAGGAGGTCGGTGCGACGAGCTGACCGGCGCCGGGTAGGGTCGCCCGGTGCGGCAGGTGGGCATCGGGATCGTCGGCTACGGGACGATGGGGCGCGCGCACGCGTACGGCTGGGCGCTCGCGCCTCGCATCCGGCCGCTCGAGGTCGAGCCCCGGCTCCGCGCGATCGGCGGGCGCGACGCGCGTGCCGTCGAGTCGGCGGCGGCGCGCTACGGGGTCGAGAGCTGGACGACCGACTGGCGCGAGCTCGTCGAGCGCCCGGACGTCGACGTCGTCGACGTCTGCACGCCGCCGGGCACGCACGCGGAGATCGTCGAGGCCGCGGCGGCGGCCGGCAAGGCGGTGGTGTGCGAGAAGCCGCTCGCGGCCGACTACCGCTCGGCGAGGGAGGCGTCCGATGCGGTCGAGCGCGCAGGCGTGCTCGGCGCCGTCGGCTTCAACTACCGCCGGCTGCCGGCGCTGGCGCTCCTCGCGCGCCTCGTCGGGGAGGGCGCGGTCGGCGACGTCCTGCTGTGGCGTGGGACGTGGCTCTCGGACGAGTTCCTCGACCCGGGCATCGCCTTCGACTGGCGCTTCGAGCGCGCGCAGGGCGCCTCGACGATCGCCGACCTCGGCTCGCACCTCGTCGACCTCGCGCTCTGGATCGCCGGGCCGGTCGAGGAGGCGGCCGCGCAGTCGGCGACGTTCACGCGCGAGCGCAGCGGGCGCCCCGTCGACGTCGACGAGGCGTCGTCGTTCCTCGTCCGGTTCGCGGGCGGCGCCCGCGGCACGTTCGAGGTGGCGCGCGTGTGCGCGCGGCGGCCGTGCGACTTCTGGGTCGAGGTGAACGGCACGCGCGGCACGCTCCGGTTCGATTACGCGCGCCTGAACGAGCTGTGGTTCGGCGACGCCGGCGACGAGCCCGGCCTGTACGGCATGCGCCGCATCCGCGCCGAGCATCCCGAGCACCCGTACGCCGCCGAGTGGTGGCCGATCGGGCAGGGAGTCGGCTACGGGACGAGCTTCGTGAACCAGGCGGCCGACCTGCTCGAGCGCTGGCCGGACGGTCCGTGGGAGCCCGACCTCGCGCACGGCGCGCGGGTGCAGGCCGTCTGCGAGGCGGCCGAGCGAGCGGCCGCGGAGCGCCGCTGGGTGCGGGTCGACGAGGTGACGGGGTGAGCGGCGAGGTGCGCGCGGCGGTGATGACCGCACCGGGGGAGATCGAGGTGCAGACGTTCCCGGTGCCGGATCCGGAGCCGGGCGCGGTCCTGCTGCGGCTGCGCCTCTCCGGCGTCTGCGGCACCGACAAGCACACGTTCCGCGGCGAGACGGTGCAGTACGCGGGCACGCCGCACGAGCGGACGATCCGGTTCCCGCTCGTGTGCGGGCACGAGAACGTCGGCGTCGTCGAGGCGACGGGCGGGCAGGTGCGCGCCGCCGACGGGCGTCCGCTGCGGACCGGCGACCGCGTCGTGCCGGGCGCCAACGTCCCGTGCGGCGCCTGCTGGTACTGCCTCGCCGGGCAGCCGTACTTCCTCTGCGAGCGGCTCGAGGACTACGGCAACTCGCTGAACGCCGCGCGTCCTCCGCACCTTTACGGAGGCTGGGCGGAGCTGATGTACCTGCTGCCCGGGACGCCGCTCTTCCGCGTGCCCGACGAGCTGCCGGACGAGCTCGCGGTGCTGACCGAGCCGATGGCGGTCACGCACGGCGTCGAGACGGCGCGCCGCCTGCTCGGCGGCGCCTTCGGCGAGAGCGTGGTGGTGCTCGGGCTCGGCCCGCTCGGCCTCTGCCACCTGCTCAAGTCGCGCCTGGTCGGCTGCGGCCGGCTGGTCGCGATCGACCTGCTCGCCTCGCGGCTCGAGCTCGCGGCCGAGCTCGGGGCGACGCTCACGCTGAACGCGTCGGAGCTCGACGAGGACGAGCTGGTCGCGCGCGTCCACGAGCACACCGAGCGGGGCGCGGACGTCGTCCACGACTGCTCGGGCGTGCCTGCCACGTTCCGGACGGCGCTGCGTATGCCGCGGCCGGGCGGCGTGCTCGTCGAGTCGGGCGCGTTCGTCGACCTCGGCCCGGTCGAGCTGAACCCGAACCGCGACGTGTGCACGCGCAGCATCACGATCGTCGGGATCGGCGGCGAGACGGCCGAGAGCTACGCGCCCGCCATGGAGCTGCTCGCGCGCAACGCCTCCCGCCTCCCGGTCGACCGGATCGTCACGCACCGCTTCGCCCTCGAGGACGTGCGCGAGGCGCTCGAGGTCGCGCAGCGCGACGGCGCGATGAAGGTCGTGCTCGATCCGACCGCCTGACTCGGACAGGTCGAACTGCCTGCTCGAGACGTGTCCGGCGGCTGCCGCCGGACACGCCTGCTCGGGACCTGTCCGGCGGCAGCCGCCCGACATGTCCTCGGGGGACAGTGGACACGTCCTCAGGGGGCATAGCCGAGGGCCTGGGAGATCTCCTGCGCTCCCTCCACCAGCAGCACGACGATCTCGTCGCGGTCGGCGCCGAGGACGAGCGAGCGGAGGCCGCCGATCGAGAGCGCGGCGCGGACCCGGCCGGTGTAGTCGAAGACCGGCGCGCCGAGCGAGGCGATCCCCGGCGTCACGTCCTCGTCGCTGATCGCGAATCCGCGGTCGACGGTCTCGATGAGCTCGCGGACGAGCGCCCTGGGCGACGCGGGCGTCTTCTCCGTGAACGCGGTCAGCGGCGCGTCGCGGAGGTACTCCTCCCAGAACCCGCGCGGCTCCCATGCGAGCAGCGCGCGCGGCCCGGCGCCGGCGTGGAGGGGCAGCGCGCCGCCGAGCCGCAGCGCCAGCGACTGCACGCGCAGCCCCTCGAGTCGCTCGATGCACACCGCGTCGAAGCCGCGCCGCACGAGCAGGAAGACCGTCTCGCCGACCCGCTCGTGGATCCGCTCCATCACCGGCAGCGCCGCCTGCCGCTCGTCGAGCCGCTCGACCACGGCCGCGCCGAGCCGCATCAGCTTCCAGCCGAGCCGGTAGGAGCCGGGCTGCGACCCGGGCTCGACGAGGTCGAGGGCCTGGAGGCTCCGCAGCAGCCGGTAGGTGGTCGTGCGCGGCTCGTCGAGCAACTCCGCGAGGCGACGCGGCGTCGCCTCCCGCTCGTCGGCGAGCTGCTCGAGCAGGTGCACCGCCTTCGCGAGCGCCTGGATCGGGTTGTCGCGGATCTTCGCCTTGCGGGCGTCGCGCGCCTGCGTCACCGGACCGCCGCCTCCGTTCCGCATCCTAGACAGGGTGTCCGCATGATGGTACGTTCGCCGCCAGGCCGCGGCAAACGCCCACCGAGTTGACGACCACCGTACCGACACCGCCACTCGACCGGAGCGCGTCCGCCGCCGCCGGCATCGAGCTGCGGGGGATCGTGAAGCGCTACGGCGCCGAGATCGCGCTGCGGGGGCTCGACCTCGAGATCCGCGACGGCGAGTTCTTCTGCCTGCTCGGCCCCTCCGGCTGCGGCAAGACGACGACGCTCAACCTGATCGGCGGCTTCGTGGCGCCGACCGAGGGCGAGATCTGGCTGCGCGGCCGGCGCATCGACACGCTGCCGCCGCACCGCCGTCCGGTCAACACCGTGTTCCAGTCCTACGCGCTGTTCCCGCACATGAACGTCCGCGAGAATGTGCGCTTCGGGCTGAAGATGGACAAGGTGCCGCGCTCGGAGTCGACGGCCCGCGTCGAGGAGGCGCTCGCGCTCGTCGGCCTCGACGACTTCGGCGACCGGATGCCGGCGCAGCTCTCCGGCGGGCAGCAGCAGCGGGTCGCGGTCGCGCGCGCGCTCGTGAAGCGGCCGGCCGTGCTGCTGCTCGACGAGCCGCTCGGCGCGCTCGACCTGAAGCTGCGGCAGCGGCTGCAGATCGAGCTGGCGCAGATCCACCGCGACGTCGGCACGACGTTCGTCTACGTGACGCACGACCAGGAGGAGGCGATGTCGATGGCCGACCGCATCGCCGTGATGAACGACGGCCGGATCGAGCAGCTCGGCTCGCCGGAGGGCATCTACCGCCGGCCGGCGTCGCGCTTCGTCGCCGACTTCATCGGCGATGCGAACTTCTTCCCGGCGACGGCGCACGGCGAGGTCGCGGAGCTGCGCGACGGCTCGCGCATGCCGTGCGCGGGCGGTGCGGGGGCCGCGACGCTGATGGTGCGGCCGGAGGCGGTGCGGCTCGACGCGGCCGGCGGCCTGCGCGGCGCCGTCGTCCAGACCTCGTTCCTCGGCAGCCACGTGCGGGTCGCGGTGGAGACGAAGGCCGTCGACGCGCCCGTCATCGTGACGCTGCACGAGGCGACGGTGCCCGCGGTCGGCGACGAGGTGGCGCTCTCGTGGGCGCCGGCGGACGGCATCGTGCTGGAGGGCTCGTGACCGTCACGGCCGCCGCGCCGCCGCGCCGCGTCCGCGTTCCGCGTGTCGGCACCGGACTCGTGCAGTACGTCGGCTTCCTGCCGGCGATCGTCCTGCTCGGGCTGTTCTTCCTCGTGCCGCTCGGGATCATCGTCTGCTACTCGTTCTGGGAGACGATCGACTACTCGGTCGTCCACCACTGGACGCTCGACAACTACCGCTACTTCTTCAGCGTCACCGCGTACGTCAGCACGATGTGGGCGACGCTGTGGGTCGCGGTGGCGGCGACGGCGCTCGCGATCGGGCTCGCGTTCCCGTTCGCGTACTGGCTGTCGCGCTATGTGCCGCGGCGGCTGCGGACGCCGCTGCTCGTGCTCGTGATCGTGCCCTTCTGGTCGAGCTACCTGCTGCGCGTCTACTCCTGGCTGACGATCCTCGGCGAGCAGGGCGTCCTCAACCGCTTCCTGCGCTGGATCGGCGTCACGCACCACCCGCTCGGCGTCTTCCTCTACGACCGGCCGGCGGTGATCCTCGTGCTCGTCTACCTCTACTTCCCGTTCGGCGCGCTGACGCTCTACTCGTCGATCGAGCGGTTCGACTGGAACCAGCTCCGCGCCGCGATGGACCTCGGCGCGTCCCCGCTGAAGGCGATCTTCAGGATCCTCGTGCCGCAGATCCGGCCGGGGATCATCACCGCGGTCATCTTCGTGTTCATCCCGATCCTCGGCGAGTACCTGACGCCGCAGATCGTCGGCGGGACGGGCGGCGTGATGATCGGCAACCTGATCGTCAACTTCTTCCAGGCGGCGGAGTACACGCGCGGGGCGGCGGTGTCGCTGCTGATCGCCGCGTTCATCGTCGTGCTGCTCGTCGTGTTCCGGAAGTCGCTCTCGGCGAAGGAGGCCTATGGCGCGTGACCTCGAGGTGCTGTCGCCGCGCGCGCGCGTCGCGCGGTGGCTGCTGAGCGGCTACGCCCTGCTCATCTACGTCTTCCTGTTCTTCCCGATCGTGCTGCTCGTGCTGTTCAGCTTCAACGCGAACCGCTACGGCACGTTCCCGATCACCGGCTGGACGCTCGAGTGGTACCGGCAGGCGTTCAGCGACTACCAGGTGCACGACGCGGTCTCGACGACGATCAGGGTGGCGCTGCAGGTGACGCTCATCTCGACGCTCGTCGGCACCGCCGCCGCGTTCCCGCTCGTCCGCTCGCACCTGCCGTTCCGCGAGGGCATTCGGATCGTGTTCATCCTCCCGATCATGATCCCGGGCCTGCTGATCGGCGTCTCGCTGCTCGTGCTGTTCACGAGCACGTTCCACTGGACCTTGTCGCCGGAGACGGCCGTGATCGGCCAGTCGGTCTACACGACGCCGTTCGTGATCCTGCTCGTCGCCGCACGCCTGCAGGGCTTCGACACGCGGCTCGAGAGGGCCGCCGCCGATCTCGGCGCGAACACGCTGCACCGGCTCGTGCGCATCGTGCTGCCGCTGATCCTGCCGGCGATCGTCGCGGGCGCGCTGTTCGCGTTCACGCTCTCGCTCGACGAGTTCATCATCACGTACTTCCTGATCGGCGGGCACAACACGCTGCCGATCTTCATCTACACGCAGGTGAAGTTCGGGATCACGCCCGAGGTGAACGCCGTCGCCTCGATGCTGCTCGTCGGCTCGCTGCTCCTGCTCGCGCTCGCGTTCGCGCTGCCGCAGCTCGTGCGGCGTGCGCGGCGCGCCGTCCTGAAGGCGAGGCCGGCATGAGGGTGGCGACCGCCCCGGTCAGCTGGGGCATCTGGGAGATGACGATCGAGCGCGCCGACCTGATCCCGGCGGAGACGTTCCTGGAGACGATCGTCGAGCTCGGCTACTCGGCGACCGAGACGGGCCCGCCCGGCTACTTCGCGCCCGACGGCGCGGCCGCGGTCGAGCGCGCGCGCCGGCACGGCGTCGAGCTCGTCGCCACCTTCCTGCCGCTGCGGCTCGACGACGCCGACGGGTTCGAGGAGGATCTCGGCGCGCTCGACCGCACGGTCGAGGTGCTGGAGGCGACCGGCGGCGGCATCGTGCTGCTCGCCGACATGGAGACGCCCGAGCGGGCGCGCGCCGCCGGCAGCGAGGAGCGGCGGCGGGCGACGGCCTGGGACGCCGACACGGTCGAGCGCGCCGCCGAGCGCCTGCAGCGCGCGGCCGACATCGTCCGCGCGCGCGGGCTCGAGGCGGCGCTGCACCCGCACGCCGCGACGCACGTCGAGTCGGAGGAGGAGGCGGAGGGGATGCTCGCGCGCACCGACGTCGCGCTCTGCGTCGACACCGGTCACACGGTCGTCGGCGGCGGCGACCCGGTCGCGTTCGCGCGCCGCCACGCCGACCGTCTTCGCCACGTGCACCTCAAGGACGTGGACGGCGCCGTGCTCGAGCGGCTCCGGCGCGGCGAGCTCGACATGGACGAGGCGTGGCCGCTCGGCATCTTCTGCGAGTTCGGCCGCGGGGTCGTGCCGCTGCGCGAGTTCCTCGCCCTGCCGGAGGTGCGCGGCCTCGACGGGTTCGGGGTGATCGAGCAGGACCGCGTCGCCGTGACGGTCGACGACATGCCGGATGTCCGCGCCGCCGACGAGCGCAACCGCCGCTACGTCGAGGAGGCGCTCGCATGACGGAGGCGGTGGTCGTCGGGCGAATCGGCATCGACCTCTACCCGAACCAGCTCCGCACGCCGCTCCGCGAGGTGCGGACGTACACGCGCTACGTCGGCGGCTTCGCGGGCAACGCGGCCACCGGGCTCGCGCGCCTCGGCGTGCGCACCGCGATCGTCTCCCGCGTCGGCGACGACCAGCAGGGGCTCTTCGTGCGCGACTTCCTCGAGGCCGAGGGGGTGGACACGCGCTTCCTCGCGGTCGACCCCGACTGGCCGACCCCGCCGACCTTCTGCGAAATCTGGCCGCCCGACCACTTCCCGATCACCTTCTACCGCAGGCCGACGGCGCCCGACTGGCAGCTTCGCGTCGAGGACGTCGACCTGGACGAGGTCGCCGGCGCGCCGGTCCTGTTCGCGACCGGGACGGGGCTCGCGCAGTCGCCGAGCCGCGAGACGACGCTCGAGCTGATGGCTGCGCACCGTGGCACCACGGTCTTCGACCTCGACTGGCGGCCGACGCTGTGGGACGACCCGTCGGCGTACCGCGACGCGGCCGGCGACGCGGCGGCGTACGCGGACGTCCTGATCGGCAACTCGGACGAGGTGGCGGCGGCCGGCGGGCTCGACGAGGTGCTCGGGCTCGCGCCGGCCGTGATCGTCAAGCGCGGCGCTGACGGCGCCGTGCTCCACGCAGACGGCGAGACGGTCGAGGTGCCGGGCCTGCCGGTCGAGGTGGTGAACGGGCTCGGCGCCGGCGACGCGTTCGCCGCCGCGGTCGGCTACGCGATCGTGCGCGGCCTCGGGCTGCGCGAGGGCGTCCGCCTCGGCAATGCCGCGGGCGCCTACGTGGCGCAGCGCGTCGCGTGCTCCGAGGCGATGCCGACGCTCGACGAGCTGCTCGCGGTGCAGGTCCCGTGAACCTGCTGCTGCGGCGCGGCGAGTGGGAGCGCGTCGGGCCGGCCGACGCCGGCTGGCGCCACCTCTCGTTCGGCGTGCTGCGCGTCGACGGCCGCGACACGATCGAGACGGGCGAGGACGAGCTGTGCATCGTGCCGCTCTCGGGCGACGTGTCCGTGCGTGCGGACGACGGGGAATGGGAGGTGGGCGGTCGCGCGAGCGTCTTCGACGCGCTGCCGCGCTGCCTCTATCTCCCGCGCGACACGACGGCGGAGATCGAGGGCAGCGCGGAGCTCGCGCTCTGTCTCGCGCGTGCGGAGCGACGCCGGGAGCCGCGCGCGATCGCGCCGGAGGACGTCGAAGTCGAGGTGCGCGGCGCGGGCAACGCGACCCGGCAGATCTCCCACATCGTGAAGCCGGAGTTCCCGGCCGAGCGGCTGCTCGTCGTCGAGGTGTACACGCCTGCGGGAAACTGGTCGAGCTACCCGCCGCACAAGCACGACGAGGAGCGCGGCGACGCCGAGGCGGTGCTCGAGGAGACGTACTACTTCCGCACGCGGCCGGAGCCGGCGGGCGCGTTCGCCGTGCAGCGGCTCTACAGCCCGCGGCACGGCCTCGACCTGACCGAGACGGTGCGCGACGGCGACCTGCTGCTCGTGCCGTACGGCTACCACGTCACCGCGGCGGCGCACGGGTACGACCTCTACTACCTGAACGCGCTCGCCGGCGACCGGCGGACGATGCAGGCGGCCGACGACCCGGAGCTCGCCTGGGTGCGGCCGGCGTGGCGCGAGCTCGAGCCCGACCCGCGCGTGCCGCTCGTCGGCCGGTGAGGCCCTTCCGCCTCGCGCTCGTCGGAGCGGGGAGGATGGGCGCTGCGCACGCCCGGGCGCTCGCGTCGTGCCGCAGCGTCGAGATCGGCTGCGTCGTCGACCCCTCCGACGCGGCCGCGGCCGCCGTCGACGCGCCGCGCGCGACGCTCGACACGCTGCCCGAGATCGACGGCGCGCTCGTCGCCGTGCCGACGCGCCTTCACGTCGCCGTCGTCTCGCAGCTCGCCGAGCTCGGGCTGCCGGTGCTGTGCGAGAAGCCGTGCGGGCTGACGGTCGACGAGACGCGGCGGATCGCCTCGCTCGGCGTCCGCGTGCAGGTCGCGTACTGGCGGCGGTTCGTGCCCGCGCTGCGTCGGCTGCGCGAGCGGATCGCGGGCGGCGAGCTGGGCGAGGTGGTCTTCGTCTCCTCGGCGCAGCTCGACGAGCTGCCGCCCGCGCGCGCGTTCCGGGACCCCGCCTCGAGCGGCGGCATCGTGGTCGACATGGGCGTGCACGAGCTCGACCAGCTCCGCTGGCTGACCGGGCACGAGATCGCGCAGGTCTCCGGCGCGGCCGGCTCGGTCGGCTGGGACGATCCGGTCGACGGCGATCCGGAGCTGGTGACGCTCTCTGCCGTCACCGACCGCGGCATCGCGGCCTCGATCACGCTCGGCCGGCGCCATCCGCCGGGCGAGGTCTGCCGCGTCGAGGTGATCGGCCTCGACGGCGCCGAGCGCTTCGACTTCGTCGCGCCGCCGGACGGCGACGAGACGATCGCGGCCGCCTTGCGCGCGCAGGCCGAGGACTTCGCCCGCGGCGGCGGCGAGGGGGCGACCGTCGACGACGCGGTCGCGGCACTCGAGGCGGCGCAGCGTGCGAAGTCGGCGCTCGGGCTGCCGTGACGAAATGCCCGTCCTTAGTTCACGTAGTGAACTAAGGACGCGAGTTTCCCGCCGCCGAAATGCCCGTCCTTAGTTCACGTAGTGAACTAAGGACGCGAGTTTCCCGCCGTCGAAATGCCCGTCCTTAGTTCACGCAGTGAACTAAGGACGCGAGTTCTCGGCCGCGAGGAACATCGCGGTCAGCAGCTCGGTGTCGACGCGCGCCTGCTCGGGCGGCGTGAGGCACTCGGCGCCGTCGACGCAGCAGGCGTGGAAATGGAGCAGCTCGCGCCGGAACGACTCCTCGAACGAGCGGTGGCGGCGCACCGAGTTCGCGTAGGCGTCCGCGTCCTGCCGCTCGTACACGGTCGGGCTCATCCGAAGCCACGGCGAGGGGAACGTCAGCGAGCGGATCGAGGTGTCGAAGAAGAGCTGGATCGACTCGCGGTACTCGCGCGTCTCGAGCAGCTGGATCCACGCGCTGTCCCAGCGCGCGCCGTTCGCGAGCTCGCAGTAACCGGCGACGGAGCGGCCGCCGTTCCACCAGGCGCCGTCGACGACGCGCGCGGGCAGCGGCTCGCCCATCCGCTCGAGGAAGCCGTTGACGATGTTGACGTGGTGGACGAGCGAGCCGAGGTAGCCGTCCGAGAACGCGAAGCACGCCTCCGGGTCGCCGCGTCCCACCGCTTCCTCGACCTGCTCGCTCTCGGCGCGTCGCGTCGCCTCGATCACCTCCACCGGGACGTCGTCGCCGCGGACGATGTCGCCCGGCAGGAAGTACGGCACCCACTCCGGGTCGTTGACGACGATGCTGACGTACCGCAGCCGCCCCGCCGTCTCGGGCAACTCCTCGAGCGCGCGCCGAAACGCGGGGTCGTGGCGCTTCATGTAGCCCACCTGCACGACGCGCGAAGCCCGGTCGCGCGCGTCGACGATGCGGTCGACGTCCGCGAGCGTGATGGCGAGCGGCTTCTCGCAGAACACGTGCAGCCCCGCGTCGAGCGCGGCGAGGACGGCGTCGACGTGCGTCGCCGCCGGCGACGCGATCAGCACCGCGTCGAGGCCGCCCGCATCGACGAGCTCGGGCCAGTCGGCGAAGCCGCCCGCGATCCCGAACCGGGCGCAGAGCGCGTCCCGGACGGTCGGCGAGGGCTCGGCGAGCGCGGCCACCGCGAACCGGTCCTGCAGCTCGTTCAGGTGCGGCAGGTGCATCGCCTGGGCGACCATGCCGCCCCCGACGACGCCGATCCTCAGCCGCTCGTTCCGAGTGCTGGACACGCTGTCCGCATCATGGTACGTTCGCCGCAGCTCGCGCAAGCGGGAACCGCCGCGGGCTGCGAACCCCCCGGAGGAGGAGGCAAGGGATGGAGCACCTCGAACGGCCGGTGACGCGGACGCGTTTCCTGGCCGCGGGCGCCGCTGGCGCGGCGGGCCTGGTCGCGGCGCGGTCGCTCGGCACCGCGGGACGCGCGTTCGGCGCGACGCGGGCACGGACGGCCGGCGTCACCCTCAACTGGCTGACCTGGTCCGACCACTACTTCTCGAACCAGCTGCAGCGCGTGCAGAAGCAGGTGGGCGTCGGCGCCCGCGTGCAGCTCATCTCGGACGACTCGGACGCCTACATCAAGGTGAAGCGCGGCGGGGGACAGTGGGACGTCTCGTCGGAGGACGCGCTCTGGGTGCCGAAGTTCTACAAGGAAGGGCTGATCGTCCCGTTCGACATCAAGTCGTTCCCGGTCGCGAAGCAGCTCTACCCGGTGGCGCTGCACGTGCCGTTCTGGAAGGCCGGCAACCTGCAGATGGGGTACCCGTTCGGCTGGTCGAGCCTGCAGATCTACTACAACCCGAAGTACGTCAAGACGAAGCCGACGTCGTACCACGCGCTGCTCAACACGGCGTACAAGAAGAAGATCGTCCTCGAGAACCAGCCGACCGACCTGATGGCGATGGCCGGCCTCGCGACGGGCGCGAAGCATCCGTACAACATGACGAGCGGCGAGATCTCGCGCGCGAAGGCGTTCCTCAAGCAGCTCAAGCCGAACGTCCTCAAGCTCGTCTCGCAGAACACCGAGGTCGTGCGGGCGCTGACCGACGAGTCCGCGTGGCTGACGATCGAGAACCTCGGCACGGACGCGCGGGTGAAGGACGCGCACGGGCCGCTGATCGAGGTCGCCGACCCGAAGGAGGGCCTCTACGGCTGGATGGACGCCGAGATGCTGCTCAAGGAGTCGCCGAACCAGAGCTCGTTCGAGAAGTTCATCAACGCCATGGAGCAGGCGCCGTGGATCGCGAAGAACTTCCTCACCAACGGGCGGCCGCTGTTCAACGAGAAGGCGTACAAGATCCTCGTGAACACGGGCCACAAGGAGCGCGCGGACCGGTTCTTCTACAACGACCCGGAGCGTCCGCTGAAGATGACGCTGAAGGGGCCGTCGGGGAACGCGCAGGCGTACATCGACGCCTTCAACGAGGTCTTCGCAGGCTGATCGCTAGCCTGACCTCGTGACGGCGAGCGCGGAGAGGGCGCAGGGCCGCGGCGCGCGCAGCGGCCCTGCGACCGTTCGCCTGACGACGGGGCAGGCGCTCCTCCGTTTCCTCGCGGCGCAGCACGTCGAGCGCGACGGCGTCGAGCACCGCTTCTTCGGCGGCTGCTTCGGGATCTTCGGCCACGGCAACGTGGCCGGCTTCGGGCAGGCGCTGCAGCAGAGCCCCGAGCTGCTCACCTACTACCAGGCGCGCAACGAGCAGGCGATGGTGCACGCAGCCGTCGGCTACGCGCGCGTGCGCAACCGGCTGGGCGCGCTCGTGTGCACGAGCTCGATCGGCCCCGGCGCGACGAACATGGTCACCGGCGCGGCGCTCGCGACGATCAACCGCCTGCCGGTGCTGCTCCTGCCCGGCGACGTCTTCGCCACGCGCGTCGCCGAGCCGGTGCTGCAGCAGCTCGAGCTTCCCTGGCGCGGCGACGTCTCCGTCAACGATGCGTTCGCGCCGGTGTGCCGCTACTTCGACCGCGTCTGGCGGCCGGAGCAGCTCGCACCGGCTGTGCTCGCGGCGATGCGCGTCCTCACGTCGCCGGCCGAGACCGGAGCGGTGACGCTCGCGCTGCCGCAGGACGTGCAGGCCGAGGCGTTCGACTGGCCGGCCGAGCTGTTCGACCGGCGTGTCTGGCACGTGCCGCGCGCGCAGCCCGACCCGGGCGCGCTCGCGGCTGCCGTCGAGCGGATCCGCGGCGCGAGCCGCCCGCTGCTCGTCGCGGGCGGCGGCGTCGTCTACAGCGGCGCGACCGACGAGCTCGCCCGCTTCTCGGAGCGGACGGGCATCCCGGTGGCGGTGACGCAGGCGGGGAAGGGCGCCGTGTCGCACGGGCATCCGCTGCTGCTCGGGCCGGTCGGCGTCTCCGGCTCGCTCGCGGCGAACCGGATCGCGCGCGAGGCCGACGTCGTGGTCGGCATCGGGACGCGCTGGACCGACTTCACCACCGCATCCAACACCGCGTTCCCGGCGGCGGAGCTCGTGTCGGTCAACGTCGCGGAGGCGGACGCCGCCAAGCGGGGCGTCGCGGTGACCGCCGACGCGCGCGCCGCCCTGGAGGCGCTCGCACGCGAGCTCGAGGGCTGGTCGGTCGACGCCGGGTACCGCGAGGAGGCCGAGCGGCTCGTGCGCGAGTGGGAGGCGGAGGTCGACCGGCTCGTCCGGCTCGGGCACGCGCCGCTCCCCGCGCAGAGCGAGGTGATCGGCGCGGTCAACGACGCGATCGCTCCGGACGGCGTCGTGATCAACGCCGCGGGCTCGATGCCCGGCGACCTCGTGAAGCTGTGGCGCACGCGCGACCCGCAGGGCTACCACGTCGAGTACGGCTACTCGTGCATGGGCTACGAGATCGCGGCCGGCGTCGGCGTCAAGCTGGCGGCGCCGCAGCGCGAGGTGGTCGTCCTCGTCGGCGACGGCTCGTACCTGATGCTCGCGCAGGAGATCGTCACGGCCGTGCAGGAGGGGCTGCAGGTGACGATCGTGCTGGTCGACAACCACGGGTTCGCGTCGATCGGCGGCCTCTCGCGCTCCGTCGGCGCGCACGGCTTCGGCACGCAGTACCGCCGCCGCCGCGACGGCTCGCTCGGCACCGACGACGACGCCGCCGAGGCCGCGCCGCCGCGGCTTCCCGTCGACCTCGCGGCGAACGCCGCGTCGCTCGGCGCGCACGTGATCCGCGCGCGCACGCCCGGCGAGGTGCGCGCGGCCGTCGTGGAGGCGCGCGGCGTCGAGGGGCCAACCGTCGTCTACGTCGAGGTCGACCGCTACGAGGGCGTGCCTGCCTACGAGTCGTGGTGGGACGTCCCCGTCGCGGAGGTCTCGGACGTGCCGGAGGCGCAGGCGGCGCGGGCCGAGTACGAGCAGCAGAAGCGCGCGCAGCGCCCGCCGCTCTGACGTCCCGCGTCAGGCGGGGCTCAGGTGCGCGCGCACGCGCCCGAGCACCTCGCGTGCGAGCGGGGGCTCGTGCGCGCTCAGCCATGCGAGCACCGCCTGCCCGCGCGGCTCGTCGCCGCGCGGCATGCCGTCGGCGACGTCGAGGTAGATGCGCGCCGCGCGCGGCGGCCCGACCAGCTCGGAGAGCGCGCGGTCGACCGCGGCCGAGAAGCGGGCCGGCCTCGCGACTGCGCGCGCGTGCGAGTGAACGCGCAGGACGTCGGGCAGCGCGCGCCTCTGCACGTCGAGGTCGAGGATGTCGAGCTGGTAGCCGCAGAGCAGGGAGAAGCGCCTGCGGTCGGCGAGGTCGTTCCACAGCTCCTCGAGCTCGAGCGCCGCCTCCCTGCGCCCGTCGTGCCAGAGCACGTCGACCATCTCGCCGAACGCGCGGACGGTCCGGCCCGGGAAGGCCGCCTCGATGCTCGCGATCAACCCGCCGACGACGTCCTCGAAGCGCTCCGCCGACGGCCGGTCGCCGTCGAGGATCCTGGCGAGCACCTCGTGCGCGTCGGCGCGCGTCAGCAGGCGCGTCTGCTCGAGGTCGTCCACCGGCCGGGAGCGCGCCTCGAGCGCCCGCGCGAACGCGGGCCAGTGGTCGGCCGTCGCGATCACCACCGCCGGCTCGCCGTCGCGGAAGCCGGCGTCCAGGAACGCCGCGAGCGAGCCGGCGAGCTCGCCGAGGTCGCGGTAGATCTGGACGGCATGGCCGTGGGCGGGCGCGTGGTCGAGGAAGCTGGCGAAGCGGCTCATGCCGGGGCGTCTTCCCGGCCGGGCCCGGTGCCTAACATCGGACCGGCCGGCCGGTCAGGCGGACGAGACGACGACCGCGCCGTCCTCGTAGCGCAGGGTCACGCGGCCGAGCAGGCGGCGGAGCAGTCCGAGCGCGGGGCGGTTCGAGGCCTGCACGAGCCCCTCCACCCGCGTGATCCCGGCGGCGCGCGCGTCCTCGAGCAGCATCCCGACCAGCGCCGTCCCGATGCCCCTACGCTGGTAGCGGTCCGCGACCTCGAAGGCGATCTCGGCCGCGCGCCGGTCGTGCGCGTCCCGGACGAGGCGGGCGCACGCCGCGGGGGCGTCGTCGCCCTCGACCCAGGCGACGAGGACGTGCCTGTCGGGCCCGACCGACGAGAGCGCGGCCAGCTCCTCGTCGCTCAGGCGCGGCTTCGCGCCGTGGAAGCGGGCGGCGCGCGACGCGACGCCCATGCGCTCGAAGAGCGCCAGGATCGTGTCGGTGTCGCCGTGCTCGAGCGGGCGCACGAGGACCCTCCTGCCGAGGCTCGCGTTCCGGACGGCGCGGGTATGCATGCGTCACACCTTTGCGGAGCGGCCCCGGGCTGGGCTTCGCCTGCTCCGGCCATCCTGCGCTGGCCGGATCCGGCCATCGTCAGATCAGGCCGGCGCGCGCGGCGGCGGCCGCGGCCGCCGAGCGCGAGCGGAGGCCCAGCTTGCGGCGGATGTTGGCGACGTGCCGGTGCACGGTGTGCGGGCTGAGCACGAGCCGGGCGCCGATCTCGGCGTCGCTGAGCCCCTCGGCGACGAGCCGCAGCACCTCCCGCTCGCGCACGGTCAGCCCGTCGAGGCCGGCGGTCGGCGCCGGCGGCCGCGGCGAGGGGACGCCCAGGAACGGCGCGAGCGCCGCCAGCACCGAGTCGGCGTCACCCTGCCACGGCAGGTGCGCGTCGCCCGGCAGGACGACCAGCTCGGCGCCGGGAACGAGCGCCGCGAGCGCACGCCCGTGCCGAACCGGAATCGCCCGGTCGTGCTCGCGGTGGACGACGAGCGTCGGAGCGGTCAGGGCCGGCAGCGTCTCCCGGATGTCGTACGCGTACGTGAGGTCGAGCAGGTCGGCCGCCGTCTGCGGCGTCGCAGCCGCGACCTGGTACGAGGCGAACGCGTCGCGGTCGGCCGACGCGAGGCCCGGACCGAACATGTCGGCGAGCGTGCGGCTGCCGAGCCCCCACGCCGAGCGGACGAGCGCGCTCAGCGCCGCGAGCGCCTCGGGGCGCCCGAGGTCGCGGCCGCACGGGTAGGCGCCGAAGAGCACGACCCGCTCGACGCGCTCGGGGTGGCGCACGGCGTACGTCACGGCGACCGGGCCGCCGCAGGAGAGGCCGAGGTGCGCCGCGTGCCCGATCTCGAGCGCCTCGAGCACCGCTTCCAGCACGGCGACCTCGTAGTCCAGGGTCAGCGTCTGCGGCGGCCGTTCCCGGTCGGACAGGCCGGTGCCGGGACGGTCGTAGCGGACGACGCGGCGGCGGACGGCGAGCGCGTCGACGAAGCGGCAGAAGTCGGCGCCGCGCCAGTCCTCGACGACGTTCGACACCCACCACGCAGGCAGCACGAGCGGCGGCCCGTCGCCGACGGTCGCATACGCGATCCGCCGGCCGTCGAACCGGACGAAGCCCGTCTTCTGCCGCGCGGGAATCGCTAGGTCGGCATCGCGGGCGGCTGGCTCGCGTCGTAGCTGTCCGCCGCCGTGTCGGCGGAGGCGGGCGCGGCGCCGTCGGCGTCCACCTTCGCGAGCAGCGTCTTGACCCGCTCCGCACCGGCCTCGAGCCGCGGGTGCGTCAGCTCGCCGCTCGACACGAGCTCGTACGCGGTCTTGCCGAGGTCGCCGTACGCCTGCGAGAGCTCCCGCTTCGTCTGGACGTCTTCGACGCCCTCCTTCGCCTTCGCAGCGGCCTGCTCGGCCGCCTGCTTCGCCTTGTCCAGGAATCCCATGTCGCCTCCTAGTCGAGTATCGATCCGAGCAGGCCGCCGGCGCCCGACTCGTCCCTGCCGCCGCCGGCGGCGGCGAGCACGCGGCGGGCCGTGCGCGAGAACGGCAGCGTCTGGAGCGTCACGTGCCCCGGCCCGGTCATGTGCACGAGGTGGAGGCCCTCGCCGCCGAACAGGCTCTTCGCGACGCCGCCCTGCAGCTTCACCTCGTAGCGCACGGTCGGCTCGACCACCACCATGCAGCCCGTGTCGACGATCAGCAGCTGGCCGGCGGCGAGGTCGAAGTCGAGGAAGTCGCCGCCGCCGTGGAGCCACACCGTTCCCTTCCCGGCGAGCCGCTGTAGGAAGAAGCCCTCGCCGCCGCCGAGCACGCCCATCCCGAGCCGCTGCGCGAGCGCGCTGGAGATCTCGACGTCGCCGTGGTGGCCGAGGTACGCGTGCTTCTCGCAGATGATCTCGCCGTCCAGCTCGTGTTGGCGGATCGAGCCCGGGAACGGCCCCGTGATGCCGACGGCGCCCGGTCCGTTCGCGGTGTAACGGGTGAGGAAGAGGCTCTCGCCGGCGAGCAGCTTCCGCTTCAGCCCGCCCGCGAGGCCGCCCGGCATCTCCACGTCCATCGCGATGTCGCCGGAGACGAACATCATCGCGCCGGCCTCCGAGGTCAGCCGCTCGCCGGGTTGCAGCGACACCACCACGGCCGGTGCCTGCCCCTCGCGAACCGTCGCCTCCATCGGCCGATGCTATCCCGTCGGCTGCGCACGAGCCAGCGCCGCGCCGCAGCTACTCTCAGCGCAGCCGTCCTGACGAGCGACACGTGGCGAGGAGCGGAGTGCTGGGCCGGGGTCGAATGCGGAAGAGGTCGAGCGGGCTCGGGCCGCTCGAGCTGGTCACGGCCGGACGCGCGCGGGGCCTGCGGCGCCGCCTGCGCCAGCCGACGCCGGGGTTCGTGCCGGCGCCGCGGCCGCTCGTCGAGCCGGTCTCCGCGGTGCAGGAGAGCTACTTCGCCAGCTTTTCCTTCTCCCGCCGGATCGGGTTCGTCGGCGCGATCGCGGTGGCGGCGTTCGCGCTCCTCGCCCTCCGCGCGTGGTCGCTCCAGCTCCTGCACGGGACCGACTACCTGCACCTGAGCCAGGCGCAGCAGGTGCGCGTCGTCGACCTGCCGGCGCCGCGCGGCGTGATCGTCGACGACCGGCTCAGGCCGCTGGCGACGCCCGGCGCGCAGCTCGCCGTGGTCGCCGACGCCTCGGCGCTCGGGCCGCGGCCGTTCGATGCGACGTGGGCTCCCGCGCCTCGCGGCCGCCGCGTCCTCGCGAGGCTGGCTCGGCTGACGCACGTCCCGGTGGCGAAGCTGATCGCGCGCGTGCGCGCGTCGCTCGTGCAGTCGCCGTTCGCGCCCGCCGTGATCGTGCCGCGCGCGACGCGGTCGCTCAGCTTCTACCTCGACGAGCGCGCGGGCAGCTACCCCGGCCTGCACGTCGTGCAGCTGCCGATCCGCGACTACCCGCAGGGCGCGCTCGGCGGGGAGTTCCTCGGGCTGCTCGGGCAGGTGAGCCGCGACGAGCTCGCCCGGACCCGGTATCGGTACGCGAAGGCGGGCGAGATCGTCGGCCAGTCCGGCGTCGAGGCGACCTACGACCGCTACCTGAACGCGGGCTTCGCACACGCGCACGTGCGCGTGAACGCGCTCGGCGCGATCGCCTCGCCGCTTCGTGCGGAGCCGCTGAAGAAGGCGCCGGCCGGCTTGCAGCTCACGATCGACGCGCGCATCCAGCGCGCCGCCGTGCACGCGATCCGGCACGGGATCGCGCTCGCGCACCAGGCGGGCTACGGCGACGCCGACGCCGGCGCCGCGGTCGTGATGGACGCGCACACGGGGGCGCTGAAGGCGCTCGCGAGCTACCCGTCCGTGAACCAGGTCGCCGCCGCCCGCGATCCCGGCTACCTGCAGCGGCTGATCAACGGCACGCAGCCGGGGCTGCTCGACCTCGCGACGCAGGGCCAGTTCCCGGCCGGCTCGACGTTCAAGCCGATCGTCGCCGAGGCGGCGCTCGCCGGCGGCCTGATCACGCCGTGGACGCCGATGGCGTGCACGGGCTCGCTCACCGTCGGGAACATCGTGTTCCACAACGTCGAGCCGTCGATCGACGAGACGATGGACCTGCCGCAGGCGATCGAGATGTCCTGCGACACGTGGTTCTACCAGCTCGGCGAGCAGTTCTACTTCCGGCAGGAGCAGGGGTGGCCGGGCATCCAGCAGTGGGCGCGCCTGCTCGGGCTGGGCCGGCCGACCGGCATCGACATCCCGGGCGAGCAGTCCGGGGTCGTGCCGACGCCCGGCTGGCTGAAGGAGACCTTCGGGACGTCGGACCAGGGCTACTGGTACGAGGGCACCTCGGTCAACCTGTCGATCGGGCAGGGCTACCTCGAGGTGACGCCGCTGCAGATGGCGGTTGCGTACGCGGCGCTCGCGAACGGCGGCACGGTCGTGCGACCGCACGTCGCGCAGGCAATCCTCGGCGCCCACCGGCGCGTGCTGCGCTTCCCGCCCGTCCGGAAGGTCGCGCTGCACGACGTCTGGGCGATCCGCGAGGGCCTCTTCCAGGCCGCGCACGGCTCGACGGGCACCTCGACGGCGGTGTTCGGGAGCTTCCGCGTGCCCGTCGCGGGCAAGACGGGGACCGCGCAGGACCCGCACGGCAGCGACGACTCGTGGTACGCGTCGTGGGCGCCGGCGGGCAACCCGCGCTACGTCGTCGTCGTGCTGATCGCCCACGGGGGCTTCGGCGCCGACGCCGCAGCCCCCGCCGCGCGCGACATCTACTCGGCACTCTTCCGGCGGTGAAGACCGTCGTCGTCCTCGCCGGCGGGCCGGGCGCGCCCGCCGGCTTCGTGCCGCCTGCGGGCGCGACGGTGATCGCGGCCGACGGCGGCGCGGAGCTCGCCGACGCCGTCGACCTCGTCGTCGGCGACCTCGACTCGATCTCGGACGCGGCGCTCGCGCGCGCGACGCGCGTCGAGGGGCACCCTCGTGAGAAGGACGCCACCGACCTCGAGCTCGCGCTCGACGCGGCCCTGCGCGAGCGGCCGGAGCGGATCCTCGTCGTCGGCGCCGACGCCGGGCGGCTCGACCACCTGGTCGGCACGCTGCTGCTGCTCGGCTCGGCGGCGTACGCGGGCGTGCAGGTCGACGCGCAGCTCGGAAGCGCGTCGGTGCACGTCGTGCGTGGGGAGCGGACGCTCGACGGCGAGCCGGGCGAGCTGGTCTCGCTCTTCGCCGTCCACGGCCCGGCGGAGGGCGTGACGACGGAAGGGCTCGTCTACCCGCTGCGCGGCGAGACGCTCGAGCCGGGCTCCAGCCGCGGCACGTCGAACGAGTTCGCCGCCGCCATCGCGCGCGTCGCGGTCGAACGCGGCGTCATCCTCGCGGTGCGGCCGCGCAGCGCTTCGGCAGGAAGCCCGCCGTGACGACGGACGCCGCGGCGATCCGGCGCTTCACGAGCCCGTGGGCGCGCATCCAGTCGCCGAACCGCTGCCACGCGGCGACGCTCACGCAGCCGGCGCCGTCCCGCCCAGCCAGCAGGCGCAGCGTCGCGGGCACCGCGTGGGAAAGGAACTTCGGATCGGACGCGGTCACCTTCTCCATGATCCCGAGCGCGCGCGCCGGGTGGGCGCGCGCGTCGGCCGTGCCCGCGAGGAACGCGCCGACGAAGCGCCGCACCTCCGACCGGTAGCTCGCGTCGCGGAGCCGCGTCTTCGACGCGACGAGGACGAGCTCGTCGTAGCTCGGCACGCCGGCACGGTCGACCGGGATGATCGTGGGGTGCAGGCCGCGCAGCTCGAGCTGCACGCCCTCCACGTTGCGGTAGACGCCGAGCACCGCGTCGACGCGGTGGGCGAGCAGCGCGGGGAGGAGGCTGTAGCCGACGTCGACCACCTTCACCTTGCCGGCGAGCCCCGCCGTCTTCAGCGTCGCGTAGTCGGAAGGGACGCCGGTGATGCCGACGGTGCGGCCGCGCAGGTCGCGCAGCGTCCTGACGTGCGGGTCGATCGACATGAAGGAGTTGAGCGGCTGAGGGACGACGGCCGCGACCGCCTCCACGGGCAGCTTCTGCGCGGCGGCGAAGAAGACCTCCTGCTCGTAGCTCACGGCGAGGTCGGTGCGGCCGGCCGCGACGAGCTTGAGCGGCGCGGTCGGATCGGAGGGCGCGCGGATCGTCACGTCCAGGCCGGCGCGGGCGAAGCGGCCCGTCTGCTGCGCGTCGTAGAGGCCGACGTGGTCGGGATTCGGCGTCCAGTCGAGCGTCAGCGTCAGCTTCTGCGCGGCGCCGCGGGCGAGCCCGGCGGCGGCGACCGCGGCCGCGGCGACGGCGGCGAGCGCCGCGGCCCTACGCATGCCAGGGCACCAGCACGCGCTCGGCGAGCGTGACGAGCGCGTAGAGCGCGAGCGCGAGTGCGCTGAGGATGACGACGGCCGCGAAGATCCGCGCCGTCTCGAGCGCCGGCTGCGCCTGCAGGATCACGAAGCCGAGCCCGGCCGACGAGCCGGCCCACTCGGCGAAGACCGCGCCCACGGCGGCGTAGGTCGCGGCGACGCGCGCGCCGGAGAAGATCGCCGGCAGCGCGCCGGGCAGCTCGACGCGGCGGAAGATCGCGAGACGTCCGCCGCGCAGCGTCCGCATCATCCGCACCGTCTCGGGATCGGCGGAGCGCAGGCCGTCGACGGCGTTGACGACGATCGGGAAGAAGCAGACGACCGCGACGACGACGAGCTTCGGCTCGAGCCCGTAGCCGAGCAGGATCGCGAGGATCGGCGCGAGGAGCACGGTCGGGATCGTCTGGGAGAGGACGAGCAGCGGCAGGAGGGCGCGGCGCAGGGCGCGCGAGGCGTGCAGCAGGACCGCGATCGCGATTGCGCCCGCGACGGCGAGCAGGTAGCCGAGCACGACCTCGCGCACGGTCACGAGCGTCGCGTGCGCGAGCAGCGCGTGGTCGCTCCCGAGCGAGCGCGCGACGGCGGCCGGCGCGGGGAACAGGTAGTCGGGCACGTGCGCCGCGCGGACGACGAGCTCCCACAGCCCGACCGCCGCGGCGAGCAGGGCGAGCGGCGGGCTCCAGGCGCGCAAGCGCGTCATGACTCCACCGAACCTGGTTCGCGACGAAGTCGCGAACCAGGTTCGCGCGTTTCGCCGATCGCCGCCAGCGCCCGCTCGCGCAGCTCGAGGAAGGGTGCGCTCGTGACGATCTCGCGACGCGTGCCGCCGCGGGGGACGCCGACCTCGATCTCGTCCGCCGCCCGGCCGTGCGCGAGCACGACGACGCGGTCGCAGAGGAGCAGCGCCTCCTCCACGTCGTGCGTGACGAGGAGGACGGTGCGCGGCTCGCCGTCGAGCGCGGCGGCGAGCCATTCCTGCAGCTCGGCGCGCGTGATTGCGTCGAGCGCGCCGAACGGCTCGTCGAGGAGCAGCACCGGCTTGTCGGCGAGCAGCGTCCGCGCGAACGCGACGCGCTGCCGCATCCCGCCGGACAGCTTGTCCGGGCGCAGCCGCTCCGCACCGGCGAGGCCGAGCCGCGCGAAGAGCGGCAGCGCGCGCCGCCGCGCCTCGCGCCGCGAGTGCCCGGCGTTCTCGAGCGCGAGCCCGGCGTTGTCGAGCGCGGTCCGCCAGGGGAGCAGGCAGTCGCGCTGCGGCATCAGCGCGCAGCGGGCGAGGCGGCCGAGGGCATCCGCGGCGCCGTCGACCCAGATGCGGCCCGCGTCGGGCTCGTCCAGGCCGGCGACGAGCGAGAGCAGCGTCGACTTTCCCGCGCCGCTTCGGCCGACGATGCCGAGCCGCTCGTCGGCCGCGACGCGCAGGTCGAGGCCGTCGAGCACCGCGCGCCCGCCGAGCACGCGCCGGACACCGTCGGCGGCGACCCCGCCGGGAGCCTCGACCTTCGCTTCCACCAACGTCTGCGTCGTCCGCTCCCTTCGCCGGCATGACCCGGATCAGGTTCGACGGGTACGCGCTAGGAAGCGCTGTCTCAGCCCCTCGGGATAGGGGCTCCCCGGTGAGGCCAGTCTACCGCGTCACTGCGAGTAGGCGATGTCGGCTGGAGCGAGGTGCTGCGGCCGAAGATCGCGAGCGAGCCGGCGAAGCTCGCGCGACGCCGCCGAGGGCACGCGGTACCACCAGCTCTGCGTGAACTGGTCGAGATTGACGCCGTAGCTGAGAAAACTGTCGAGGCGCGCACCCGCGACAAGGCCGGTCGTGTAGCCGTCGCGGAAGCGAAGCACGAAGAACCGTGAGTCGTAGCGCGGACGCGGAACGTGGGTCGGCTGCGGCGACCCGTAGTAGAAGCGGCCGATCGCGTCGAGGGCGCGCCGGTCGCGGATCGGCACGCAGCGGGCGAGATCGCAGAGCCGCAGGTCTCCGGGCCGGAGGTCCTTCGCGTCCGCCGCCGGGACGGCGAGGAGCACGGCGACGCACGCGAGCAGCGCGACCCTCACGCCGGAGATACGTCGGAGCCGTCCCGTGGCGGGTCCAGCGACGGTGTCAGGCACGTCACGGTGCCTGACACCGTCACGGAACTGTCACGTCCGCTCGATCGCGGGAGTCGGTGGCGCTTCGCTGCGCGGGATGAAGAGCGCCCGCCGCGTCCAGTGCGGCATCCACCAGTTCGCGTTGCCGAGCAGGCGCATCAGCGCCGGCACGAGCAGGGCGCGGATCACCGTCGCGTCGAAGATGATCCCGGCGGCGAGCCCGATCGCGAACTCCTTGATCTCGAAGCCCGGGCTCGACGAGAGCACGAGGAACGCGAACATCAGGATCAGCGCCGCGCTCGTGACGAGCTTGCCCGTGCGCGCGAGGCCGAGCTCGATCGCGCGCTCCGTCGAGCCGCTCTCGTCGTAGGCCTCCCGCATGCGCGTGAGCATGAAGACCTCGTAGTCCATCGAGAGTCCGAACAGGAACGCGAAGATCATCAACGGGATCCAGGCGGTGATCGCCTGCGTCGCGGTGATGTTCCAGAGCGACGAGCCGTGGCCCTCCTGGAAGATGAACACGACGATCCCGAACGCGGCCGCGAGCGAGACGAGGTTCAGGATCGCCGCCTTGATCGGCAGCACGATCGACCGGAACGCGCGGGCGAGCAGGATCAGCGTCAGGACGACCACGAACGCGAGCAGGTACGGGAAGTTCCCGTACACCGCGTGCACGAAGTCGCGGTCGACCGCGGCGGTGCCGGTGAGGGTGGCGTTCGTCCCCTTCAGCGCGCCGTTGACCCGGTTGATGATCCCCTGGATGCCGGGCGCGGCGCCGTCGACCGCCGGGAAGGCCTCGACGAGCGAGTCCCGGCCGCGATGCCAGCCCGCGGGCACGGCCGCGCCGACGACGCCGTCGATGCCGCGAACCCGCTGCGCGACCGCCTGCGCGTTCCCGCCGTGCTCGACCAGCACGTCGAGCGGCTTCATCACGCCCGGCGAGATACCGGCGTCGGCGAGCATCTGCCGCCCGGCGATCGCCGTGCCGGTGCCGGGGAAGTTCTTGAGCTGCGACTCGTTCGGGTTGAGCTGCGTGCCGATGCCGGCGAGGACGGCCACGACGACCAGCCCGACGGCCGCGACCGGAACGGGGCGCCGCAGCACGAACCGCGCCCAGCGACCCCACGCGCCGTCCTCCGGATGCCCGCGGTCGACGAACCGCTTCGGCATCACGCGCAGGCTGTTGATGCGCGTCCCGAGCGTCGCCAGGAGCGCGGGGAGCAGGGTGATCGCCGCGATCACCGACACGGCCGGGATCAGCATGCCGCCGATTCCGATCGAGCGGATGAACGGCAACGGCAGGATGATCATCGACAGCAGGCCGACCGCGACCGTCGAGCCCGAGACGATCACCGACCGGCCGGCGTGCGTCATCGTCTCGACGAGCGCCGTCTCCACGTCCTCGCCCTCGCGCAGCTCGTCGCGGAAGCGGAAGATCATCAGCAGCGCGTAGTCGATCGCCACGCCGAGCCCCACCAGCGCGATCAGGAACTGCACGATGATCGAGACGCTCGTGATGTAGGTGAGGCCCCAGATCAGCGTGAACGTGTTCAGGATGGCGGCGACCGCGACGGCGATCGGCATCAGCACCGCCGGCAGCGTCCCGAAGACGAAGAGCAGGATCACCAGCGCGCCGGCGCCGCCGATCATCCCCTCGACGAGCACGCTCGGCCCGCCGCCCCCGCCGTGCGTCGACGCCTCCTCGAGTGGGTCGTGGCCCGTCACGTTCACGGTCACGCCGGCCGGCAGCCCATCCCGCGCCTCGGCGAGCATCTGCGCCGCGCCGCTCTTCGTGTCGAACTTCGGCGAGCCCGGCGGGTAGACGTTCATGAACGTCGTGTGCCGGTCGCGCGACACGTACATGCCCTCGTGTGTCGAGAACCACGAGCTCGTCAGCGCGCCCGGGTTCGCGCCCGCGACCCGCTGCATCGCCGCGTGGATCGCCGCGCTCTTCGTCGCGTCGCCGTTCGTGCGGAAGACGATCACGTTCGGCGGGCGGACGCCGACGCCGAATGCCTTCAGCGTCCGCTGGCTCGCCTCGTAGGCCGGCTTGCCCGGAATCGAGAAGCTCTGGTACCAGCGCTTCGACACGCGCCCGGCCGAGTACGCGCCGAACACGGTGAGGACGATCCAGACGCCGATGACGAGCTTGCGCCGGCGTGCGATCAGGTGTGCGAGACGAGCGAGCAAGCGGCGACCTCCCTCGGGCCAGGAGCCTGGAACCTACAGGCGCTAAAAGATTTCTGCAACTGTAACGATCGGGCTAGACTCCGCGCGTGGGGCTGCGCGAGACGAAGAAGCTGGCGACGCGGCAGGAGATCGCCGACCGGGCGATGCAGCTCTTCGCCGAGCGCGGCTTCGACCACGTCACCGTCGCCGAGGTCGCGGCCGCCGCGGGCGTCTCCGAGAAGACCGTCTTCAACTACTTCCCGACCAAGGAGGACCTCTTCTTCGACGAGGTGCCGCAGCGGGAGGCGGCGCTGGTCGACGCGGTGCGCGGCCGGAAGCCGGGCGAGTCCGTGCTCGGCGCGGTGAGGCGCCTGCAGGCGGCGGAGTGCCCGCGGCTCTGCAGCCCGGGATTCGCCGTGTTCGCGCGGATCATCGAGGAGTCGCACGCGCTGCAGGCGCGCGAGCTCGAGGTGATGGCGCGCTTCGCGCAGGTGCTGGCGGCCGAGATCGAGCGCGCGCTCGCGGTCGACGAGCGCGACGCGCGGCTGGCGGCGAGCCTCGTCGTCGGCGTCCACCGCCAGCTCTTCCGGACCGCGCGGCACCGCGCGCTCGAGGGCAGGCACGGGCCGGCGGCAGTGCGCAGGCTGCGCGCCGACCTCGACCGCGCCTACGAGCTGCTCGAGCACGGGCTCGGCTCGCTCGAGCAGCCCTCCGAAGCGCCTCTCGCCGTCCATCGGTCGTAGAGACGGCGGCCGCGCCCGGAACTCATCGGGCCGGCCGGCCGTTCCATCCAGACACCGAACGGAAGGAGGTCCTCATGCCCGCATGGGGATGGGTCCTGATCGGCCTCGGGATCTTCGCGGTCGTCGTGCTCGCCGTCTGGCGGGGGCTCGCGGCGCGCCGCACGCAACGCCTGCGCGCGCGGTTCGGCCCCGAGTACGACCGCACGGTCGAGCGCGCCGACGGGAGGAGGAACGCCGAGACCGAGCTCGCGGAGCGCGAGGCGCGCCGGGAACGGCTCGACGTCAGGCCGCTTCCACCCGAGTCGCGCGAGCGCTACCTGGAGCGGTGGCGCGACGTGCAGGCGCAGTTCGTCGACGCGCCCGCGGCGGCGGTCGGCGCCGCGGACGCGCTCATCCAGACGGTGATGGTGGAGCGCGGCTACCCGGTCGAGGATTTCGACCGCCGCGCGGCCGACCTCTCCGTCGACCACCCGCGCGTCGTCGAGCACTACCGCGAAGGCCACGCGCTCGCCGGCCGCGCGGGCGAGGACGGCACCGAGGAGCTGCGCCGCGCCATGCGCCACTACCGCGCGCTGTTCGAGGAGCTCGTCGAGTCGCCCGAGGACGAGCCGGTCGCGCGCGACCGCGAAACCGCGGACGAGGACGCCGGCGCGCGCCTGACGCGCTAGGGGCGAGGCTCACGAAACTGGTTCGCGGCTCTGCCGCGAACCAGTTTCCGACCGGTCGACGGTCGCGGCGCCGTCCTCGACACGCACCGTCCACGTCTCGCCGAAGGCGTGGACGTTCGAGAGCGTCAGCCCCTCCGTCCAGCGCGGGAGGCCGCAGCCGTCCGCCCGCAGCGTCCGCTCCGCGCGGTCGGGCTCGATGCCGAGCAGGACGCGCAGCAGCAGCACGGGCGTCGCCGCGGCCCACGCCTGCGGTCGCGACGCCGTCGGGTAGGCGACCGGCACGCCGGTGCGCCGCCGTTCGAACCCGGCGAACACCTCCGGCAGCCGGTGGTCGAAGTGGCGCGCTGTTCGAGGAGTTCGTCGAGTCGCCCGAGGACGAGCCGGTCGCGCGCGACCGCGAAACCGCGGACGAGGACGCCGGCGCGCGCCTGACGCGCTAGGGGCGAGGCTCACGAAACTGGTTCGCGGCTCTGCCGCGAACCAGTTTCCGACCGGTCGACGGTCGCGGCGCCGTCCTCGACACGCACCGTCCACGTCTCGCCGAAGGCGTGGACGTTCGAGAGCGTCAGCCCCTCCGTCCAGCGCGGGAGGCCGCAGCCGTCCGCCCGCAGCGTCCGCTCCGCGCGGTCGGGCTCGATGCCGAGCAGGACGCGCAGCAGCAGCACGGGCGTCGCCGCGGCCCATGCCTGCGGTCGCGACGCCGTCGGGTAGGCGACCGGCACGCCGGTGCGCCGCCGTTCGAACCCGGCGAACACCTCCGGCAGCCGGTGGTCGAAGTGCACGGCCGCCTCGACCATCCGGCGGAGGATCAGGTCGAGCTCGCGCACGCGGCCCGCGCGCGCGAGCCCCCACCCGATGAGCGAGTTGTCGTGGGGCCACACGGTTCCGTTGTGGTAAACGAGCGGGTTGTAGGCGACCTCTCCGGCGGCCATCGTGCGCACGCCCCAGCCCGACCACAGGCGGTCGCCGAGCAGCAGGTCGGCGACGGCGTCGGCACGCTCCGGCGGGACGATCCCGCTCCACAGCAGGTGGCCCATGTTCGAGGCGAGCGCATCGATCTGCCGCTTGTCGCGGTCGAGGCCGAGCGCGTAGTAGCCGTCCTCGACCCAGAACGCCTCGTCGAAGCGGCGGTGCAGCTCCGCGGCCTCGAGCTCGAGCCGGTCGGCGAGGGCCCCGTCGCGCCAGACCTCGCGCGCGAGCTCCGCCGCCCGCAGCTTCGCGTCGTAGACGTAGCCCTGCACCTCGACCGGCGCGATCGGCGCCTCGGCGAGGCTGCCGTCGCGGAACGCCATCGAGATCTCCGAGTCCTTCCACGACTGGTTGCGGATCCCGCGCCGCGCACGCCGCGCGTACTCGACGAAGCCGTCGCCGTCGCGGTCGCCCGGCCCGTCGATCCACCCGAGCGCGCGCCGCGCCGCCTCCTCGAGCTCGAGCGGCAGCGTGTCGTCGCCCGTCCAGCGCCAGAGCTCGGACAGCAGGATCAGGAAGAGCGGCGTCGCGTCGGCGCTGCCGTAGTAGCGGTCGGTCCAGGCGAGCGCCGCCTTGCCGCGCCGCATCTCGTGGATGATCTTGCCCGGCTCGGCGTCGCGCTCGGGATCGTCCTCGGTCGCCTGCAGCGCCGCGAAGACCCGCAGCGCGCTCGTTGCCAGCGCGGGCCCGAACGGCATCGTCTGCAGGCACGTGATCAGCGTGTCGCGGCCGAACACGGTCATGAACCACGGCGTGCCCGCGGCGGGGAGGAGGCCGTAGTCGAGCCCGGCCGCGCGCATCCGCAGAGCGGCGAGGTCGGCGACCGAACGCGTCCACGTGGCGTCGAGGTCGGCCCAGCCGGAGCGGAGCTGGGGCGTCGAGCTGTCCCAGGCCTCGAGCGACGCCTCGGCCAGCCGCCGCTCCTCGGCGAGGTGCGGCGCGAACGCCGGCGCGGCGAGCGGTGCGTCGCCGTCGAGCAGCGGCTGCACGTCGACCTCCAGGGTCCACGACTCGCCGTGGTCGAGCGCGACGGCGAACCGGATCACACCGCCGTCGATCGCACACGGCTGCGAGAAGTGCACGATCGTCCGCGCGGGGAAACCGTCGTCGGCGAAGACCGCCGTCGTTCCCTGCTCGCGCCAGGTCGGCGTCCGCGGCAGCGGCAGCGTGACCGAGCCCGGATGGCCGAAGCCCGGATCGAGCTCCTTCACCGCGAAGATGTCCGCGAAGTCCGCCTCCAGCTCGAGGCCGAGCTCGGTCTCGATCCGGCGGCGGCCGTGGTTCTCGACGTGGATCCGCTCCTGCATGCAGTCGCCGACGAAGCGCTCGCGCTCGATCGAGAGCTCGTTCGGCCGGAGGCCGCCGGCGTCCGGGTTGCGGAAGACGAACCGCGCGAGGTGGGGCGCCGGCTGGCTCGACGAGAGCAGGCTCGGCCGGGCGCCGGCGACGGTCAGCAGGGAGCGGGAGAGGAAGCGCGTGTCGGCGGCGAAGAACCCGGACGCCGACGCCTTGCCGTCGACGTCGCCGGCCTCGTCGCAGACGCAGAACGTCGAGCCTTCCTGGACGGTCAGCGACACGGCGGCGTCGCGTCTGCCGCGGTCAGGCCGCCGCGCCGTCGGCGCGGCCGCTCTCGGCGTCGAAGAGCAGCACCCGCTGGAGGGGGACGGAGAAGGTCGCGGTGCTGCCTGCCTGCAGGCGCGGCTCGACCGGGAGCTTGGCGATCACGGCGGCGTCGCCGAGGCGCAGATGCGCGAGCTGCTCGTCGCCGAGGTACTCGACGACCTCGACCAGCGCGTCGTAGGACGCGGCGTTCGGCCGGCCGTTGCCGAGCTGCACGTGCTCGGGCCGGAAGCCGACGAGCTGGTGCAGCCCGCCGACGCCGATCGCGCCCGAGGGGAGCAGGTTCATCGACGGCGAGCCGATGAACGTCGCCACGAACGTGTTGGCCGGCTTCGTGTAGAGCTCCTCCGGCGTCCCGATCTGCTGCAGCACGCCCTTGCTCATGACCGCGATCCGGTCGCCCATCGTCATCGCCTCGACCTGGTCGTGCGTGACGTAGATGGTCGTGGTCGCGAGCCGCTTCTGCAGCTTCAGGATCTCGGCGCGCGTCTGCACGCGCAGCGCGGCGTCGAGGTTCGACAGCGGCTCGTCCATCAGGAACCCGTCGGGCTCGCGCACGATCGCCCGCCCGAGCGCCACGCGCTGCCGCTGACCGCCCGAGAGCTGCTTCGGCTTGCGCTTCAGGAGCGGCGACAGCTCGAGGATCTCCGCCGCCTGCGTCACGCGCCGGTCGATCTCGTCCTTCGGCACCTTGTAGTTGCGCAGGCTGAAGGCGAGGTTGTCGCGCACCGTCATGTGCGGGTAGAGGGCGTACGACTGGAACACCATCGCCACGTTTCGCGCGCCTGGCGCGACGTTGTTCACGACGCGGTCGCCGATCAGGATGCGCCCGGACGTGATCTCCTCGAGCCCCGCGAGCATCCGCAGCGCGGTCGTCTTGCCGCAGCCGGAGGGGCCGACGAGGACGAGGAACTCGCCGTCCGCGACCGCGATGTTCAGGTCGTCGACGGCGGTCGTCTCCTCGAATTGCTTGGTGACGTGCTCGAAGGTGATCGATGCCATGGCTTACGCCTCCGGGGTCGGGCGCGGCAGCGCGAAGTGCGCGACCGCGACGAACGAGTACGCGATCGTGAGCGTGAGGAACGGCATCACGGCGGCGGCGATGCCGGCGGCGTTGACGAGGAGCAGCGCGAGCCCGAGCGCCGCGGTGGCGCCCGGCCGCCGCGCGACGAGCTCCGCCGCGGCGCGTGCCGACTGCTTCAGGGAGCGGCCGGGCTCGGCGATCGCGAGCGTCCAGAGCACGACCTGGTAGACGCCGAGCAGGACGACGAGGTAGAGCGTGACGAACGCGAGCGGCCACGCGACCGGCGAGCCGCCGTAGACGCGGATCGCGACGAGCGCGAGCAGGACGAACGCCGCGCCCGCCCCTCCCAGCACGAGCCCGCGCTGCCAGTGCTCGCGCAGCCCCTCGAGCCCGTCGGCGAGCGTGAGGTTGCCGGTGCGGACGACCGTGACGGCGGCGTGCACGAGCGCCGCCGCGACCGGCCCCGCGAGCACGACCAGCAGCACGCCGGCGTGCACGGCGTAGGCGACCATGCCGACGCCGACGAGCAGCGCGCCGAGTGCCGCGTTCAGCGGCACGAGCCGCCACGAGTTCGCGTACAGGTCGCGCGCGGCGAGCCGGAGGGCGAGCGAGCTGCTCATCCCTTCACTCCTGCTGACACCTGCCCGGCGATGAAGTAGCGCTGGAACGCGATGAAGATCGCGAGGATCGGCAGGATCGCGATCACGCTGCCCGCCATCAGGTCGGGCCAGTTCGTCTGGTACGTGAGCTTGAACTCGGCGAGCCCGAGCTGGACGGTGTAGAGGTGCGGGCTGCCCTGGCCGAAGAGGATCAGCGGCCAGAAGAAGTCGTTCCACGTCCCCTGGAACTGCAGGATCGTGAGCGCGGCGATCGCGGGCAGCGCGAGCGGCAGCATCACGCGCCAGAACGTCTTGAAGTAGCCGGCGCCGTCGAGCTTGGCCGCCTCCTCGAAGTCCTTGGGGATCGTCGAGAAGTACTGGCGCATGAAGAAGAGGTTCGTCGCGGTGACGAGGTTGATCAGGATGTAGCCCTTGAAGCTCGCGATCAGGTGCCACTTCGTGAGCATTACGAACACGGGGATCAACCGGAGCTGGTCGGGCACCATCAGCGTGCCGAGCACGAGCAGGAACAGCAGCTCGCGGCCGGGGAACTTGAGCCGCGCGAACGCGTAGCCGCCGAGCCCCGCGAGGAACATGTTGCAGGCGGTGACGACGACCGCGAGGAAGAGGCTGTTCTTGATGAACGTGCCGAAGCTGTACTGCGTCCACACCTCGCGCCACGCCGCGGTCGTCCACGGGTGCGGGATCAGGGTCACGTTGACGCTGTCCGGAAGCGTCTTGAACGAGGTGATGATCGTCCAGATGAACGGGATGAAGAAGATCGCCGCGATCACGACCAGCGCGGCGTACGCGACCGTCTTGCGCGCAACCTCGCTGCGCGCGCGGCCCGGGATGTACGGCTGGGCGGTGGCGGCGGCCTGCGCCATCAGTACGACTGCCCCCGCCCGACCGTGAGCCGCTGCACGATCGTGAGCGCGAAGATGCCGATGAAGATCACCGTGCCCGCGGCCGCGGCGACGCCGAACTCGAACGACTGGAACGCCTCGCGGTAGATGTAGAGCACGGCGGTGTAGGTGGAGTAGTTCGGGCCGCCGGTGCCGCCGGAGGCGATGAACTGCTGGTCGAACACCTTCAGCGCGCCGATCCCGAACACGACCATGACGAAGAAGTGCGCCGGCCGCAGCAGCGGGAAGGTGATCTTCCAGAACGTGCGCCAGGTGCCGGTGTTGTCGACCGCAGCCGCCTCGTAGACGTCGGTCGGGATCGACTGCAGCGCCGCGAGGTAGAAGAGCATCACCGTCCCCGACGTCGTCCACGCGTTCAGGACGACGATCGCCCACGTCGCCGTGCTGGCGGTCGTGAACCACGGCGTCGAGGTGCCGAAGACGCGGTTGATGAGGCCGTCGGAGGCGGCGAGGTAGAGCGCGATCGTCGTGATCGCGACCGAGGAGGCGAGCGCGGGGAAGTAGAAGGCGGCCCGCCAGAACTTCTGCCCGCGGATGTTCTGGTTGACGACGAGCGCCATCACGAGCCCCATCGCCATCTCGAGCGGCAGCACCCCGGCCGTGTACTCGAGCGTGTTCTTGATCGCGGTGTGGAAGATCGGGTCGTGCAGGACCTGGTGGTAGTTGGCGAACCCGATCGACCCGGTGCCCGGCTGCTTGCCGAGGATCCCCCAGTTGAAGAAGCTGATGTAGATCGCGTAGCCGAACGGGTACAGGAAGAACAGCCCGAACACGGCCATCGGGACGAGGACGAACAGGTAGCCCCAGCCCGCCTCGCGGAGGCGGGCGCCGAAGAGCGACTCGCGCCGGCTGGGGATGGGTGTCGCGGCGGCGGCCATCGGTGAAACGAGCCCTCCCGCGCGACGGGCGCCGCGCGGGAGGGTCCGTGTTCGTCTCGACCCGGGTTACCCCTTGATCGCGGCGGCGGTGTCGGACAGCATCTGCTGCACCGTCTTGTTGCCGGTGATCACGGCGGACAGGTCGTTGTTCATGATCGTGTAGGCGGTGGCGAAGTGGGCGAAGCCCCACCCGTGCGCGTACTTGGCCGCGATGAGGAAGTTCTTGCGGCCGCCGATCGCCTTGACGTCGGAGCGGGACGGAAGCGCCAGGCCCTTCGAGACCCACAGCTTCTGGCCCTGCTGCCCGGTCAGCCAGGACAGGAGCGTCCAGGCCGCCTGCTTGTTCTTCGAGTCCTTGGCCATCGAGTACGAGACGGTGAACGCGAGGTTGCCGCCCGTCTTCTGCGAGATCATCGGGAACACGCCGTAGCGCGTGTTCGGGTACGTCGAGGACATGAACGGCAGGAGCCAGTTGCCCTCGAAGATGATCGCCGCCTTCTGCTTGCCGAGCGCCTCGCCGCACCAGCCGGAGCCGAGCTTGTCCGGCGTCTGGGCGAGCCCGCTCTTGATCAGGCCGACGTAGAAGTTCACGGCCGCGGCGGCCGCCGGTGACGTGATGGTCTGGAGCGACGCCCCGTTCTGGTACACGAACGGCAGCAGGCGCGCCCAGTCGGCCGACAGGCAGATCGGCTTCGCGCCGGAGGGCAGGACGCCCGACGCCGCGATCTTCTGGGCGGTCGTGCGTAGCTGCGCCCAGTTCTTCGGCACCGACGCGCCGGCCTTGCCGAGCATGCCGGTGTTGATCTCCATCGCGAGCGGCGACCAGTCCTTCGGGAAGCCGTAGATGGTGTTGCCCTGCTTGAACGCATTGAGCAGGCTCGGATAGAACTTGCTCACGTCGAACTTGCTCGCCTTGATGTAGCTGTTGAGCGGCTGCAGCACGCCCTGCGACGCCCACGTCGGGGCGAGGCTCGAGTCGACGTAGAAGACGTCGGGCGGGTTGTGGGCCGCGAAGCGGGCCGTCATCGCGGTCGAGTAGTCGCCGTTGATCACCGAGTAGTTGACCTTGATGCTCGGGTGCGTCTTCTCGAACGTGTTGACGATCTGCTGGAGCAGCTTGTCCTCGTCGGCTCCCGCCGACCAGCCCGCGAGCGTCACGGTCGTCGCCTTCGTCCCCGCCTGCGCCGTCGCGACGACGACGGCGACGATCGAGGCGAGGGCGAAGAGCACGAGGACTGCGGAAACCCTGCGCATGCATTCCCTCCTGATTGGAACCGGTTTCACCGATCTCGGGCGGCGAGATTACGCCGGTCGTGCAGCGAAATCAAGCTTTCCGCCGGCTTGACTTCCGACGTTCGCGCAGGCAAAAGGTTAGGCGTGAAAGCGGTTCCGGGGCCGCCGCCGGGGTCTCCGGCTCGGATCGCCGACGTCGCCGCGCACGCGGGCGTCGGGATCGCCACCGTCTCGCGGGTGCTGAACGGCCGCGCGAACGTCGCCGAGGCGACCCGGGAGCGCGTCCTCGACGCGATCCGCGCCCTCGACTACCGGCCGAGCCCGGTCGCGCGCAACCTCTCGCTCCGCCGCACGCTCGTGATCGGGGTGGTGATGCCGTTCCTCACCAACCCGTCGCCGATCGAGCGCGTGCGCGGGATCGTCACGGCGGTCGCGGACTCGCCGTACGACGTCGCGCTCTACGACGTCGAGTCGGCGGGTCGCGAGCGCCGGGCGTTCCGCCTGCTCGCGGACGCGCACCGTACGGACGGCCTGCTCGTCGTCTCGCTGATCCCTCCCGACGAGGAGGTGCTGCGGCTGCAGGCCGAGGGGATCGCGGCGATTCTCGTCGACGCGCGGCACGACGGGCTGCCGGCGGTGGTCGTCGACGACGTCGCGGGCGGCGAGCTCGCGACCCGGTACCTGCTCGAGCTGGGCCACCGCCGGATCGCGTTCATCGGCGACAAGCCGCCCGACGAGTTCCGGTTCGACTCGAGCCGCGACCGCACCGTCGGCTACGAGCGCGCGCTGCGGGCGGCCGGCGTGGCCGTGCGGCCGGAGTACGTCCGGGAGGGAACGCAGAGCCGCCACGTCGCGCGCAGCATCGCGGAGGAGCTTCTGCGGCTGCCCGAGCCGCCGACGGCGATCTTCGCCGCCTCCGACACGCAGGCGCTGGGCGTGCTCGAGGCCGCGCGCGGGGTGCGCGTCGACGTGCCGGGGCGGCTGTCGGTCGTCGGCTTCGACGACATCGAGATCGCCTCGTACGTCGGGCTGACGACGGTGCGCCAGCCGCTCTTCGAGAGCGGCCGCCGCGGCGCCGAGCTGCTCCTGCGGGCGCTCGCCGGCGAGGAGCCGGCGGCCCGTGTCGAGACGCTCCCGCTCGACCTCGTCGTGCGCGCGACGACCGGCGCCCCGCCGTGATGCGGGAACCTGGTTCGCGACTTCGTCGCGAACCAGGTTCCGGGGTTCGCTGCGAGACGGTGATGCGGGAACCTGGTTCGCGACTTCGTCGCGAACCAGGTTCCGGAGTTCTCCGTAGAGTCGGCCGCGATGGCGTCGACAGACCATCTCCTCGCGCTCTACGACGCGCAGCTCCGCGCGCACGTGCCGGCGCGGCTGCCGCCGGGCGCCCTCGTCGAGCGCGACGGTCCGCTGACGCGGACGCTCGGCTTCGGCCCGCAGGGCTGGGTCGAGTACCGTGACCTCGGCGAGCCGAGCGTCGAGGAGCTCGACCGCCTCATCCGCGCGCAGATCGACCGCTTCGCCGAGCGGGGCGAGTCGTTCGAGTGGAAGTTCCACACGCACGACCGGCCGGAGTTCCTGGCGGAGCGGCTCGAGGCGGCCGGCTTCGTCGCCGAGCCGCTCGAGACGGTCGTGATCGCCGAGACCGCCGCGCTCGCCGCGGACGGCGGCGTACCGGATGGTGTGGTGCTGCGCGAGGTCGTCGATCGGGGCGACCTCGAGCGGATCTCCGCGATGGAGACGGCAGTGTGGGGCACGGACGAGAGCTGGCACGCGGAGGTGCTGGGCGAGGAGCGCGCGCTCGATCCCGACGGCATCTCGATCTTCGTCGCCGAGGCCGGCGGCGTCGTCGTCTCGGCGGGCTGGGTGCGCTTCCCCGGCGGCACCGACTTCGCGACGCTGTGGGGCGGGGCGACGCTGCCCGAGTGGCGCGGCCGCGGCATCTACAAGGCGCTCGTCCTGCGCCGCGCGCGACTGGCCGCGGAGCGCGGCCGCCGCTACCTCGAGGTGGACGCGTCGGACGACAGCCGCCCGATCCTCGAGCGGCTCGGGTTCCGCGCCGTCACGCGGACGCGCCCGTACGTCTGGTCGCCGGTCCGTCCGAGCGGTGCCCGTGCCGCCGAACCTCCATCCTGAGTCGGTGTGCGGAGAAGGGTGTCTGACACCGTTGGTGTCAGACACCTTGTTGTGCGGAGGAGGTGTCTGACACCCGTTAGTGGCTCGTTCGCGTCTCGAGCGCCCGCCGCAGCTCGTCGCGCGAATGGATCGCGAGCTTGCGGTAGACGTTGCGCAGGTGGTACTCGATCGTCTTCGGGCTGAGGAACAGCGCGGCGGCGGTCTCGCGCGTCGTGCGGCCGCCCGCGAGCAGGACGGAGATCTGCAGCTCCTGCGGCGTCAGCTCGTCGAGCCGTCCCGCCACGCGCCGCCGCGCCGTCTCGCCGGTCGCAGCCAGCTCGCGGGAGGCGAGCTCGGCCCACGGCTCGGCGCCCAGCGCGTCGAAGGCCTCGATCGCCGCGCGGAGGTGCTCGCGTGCGCGCGAGCGCTGCCCGGCGCGGCGCAGGCGTGCGCCGTAGGCGAGCTCCGTGCGCGCGCGGGCGAAGACGTCGTTGGTCCGCGCGTGCTGCTCGAGAGCCTCCTCGAAGCACGCCTCGAACGCGTCGTCTCCCGCGGCGAGCCCACAGGTGCGCGCGGCCTGCGCGAGCGACCATGGCTGGCCCTTAGCGGCGGCCGCCGCGGCGTACGCCTCCGCGATCGACGCCGCCTCCTCGGAGCGTCCGAGGCGGAGGAGGATCTCGACCCGGTCCGGCGCCGCGAAGAGGTCGACGTCGGCGATGCGCAGCCGGTCGATCATCGACTGCCGCTCCTCGGCGCGTGCGAGCGCCTCGTCGAGCCGGTCGCCGATCAGCTCCAGCTCGCCGAGCGCCGCGAGGGCCCAGATCTCGCAGAGGCGCGCACCGCATTTGCGCGCGATCGCGAGCGCCTCGTCCGCGTGCGAGCGGGAGTCCGCCGCCCGGCCGAGCCGCGCCTCGAGCCAGGCGAGGCGGGCCAGAGCGCCCGCCAGCACCACCTCCTGGCCGCTCTCGCGCGCCAGGCGGATCGCCTCGTCGAAGCCGACCTGCGCCTCGACCCAGCGGTCGGTCGCCGCGTCCTGGATGCCGACGAGCATCAGCAGGTGCGGGAGCACTCCGACGGCGGCTCGGGCCCGGGCGGCGGCGACCGCGTCGTCGACCACCTCGTGCGCGGCGTCGCCTTCGCGCAGGAAGAGCGGCCCGAGCGCGGCCCACGCCACCAGCGCGGGGTCGGCGCGGAGCTCGACCGATCCCTCGAGCATGCGGGTCGCGGTTCGGATCGTCGCCGCGCCGGCCTCGCCGTCCCCCGCGACCACGTGCGACATGCCGTGGGCGACCGCGGCGAAGTACGACGCCCGGCCGGGCTCGCCGTCGACCGCGAGCGCCCGCGCCCGCGCGCCGCACTCGAGGATGCGCTCGGCGTCGGCGGCGTAGAACGCGCCCTCCGTCGCCTCGGCGATCATCACGGCCGCCCCGTCGAGGTCGGCGCGCCCGGCGGCGTCGAGCAGGAGGCCGACCGCTTCGTCGAGCGGGCCGCGGCGCAGCGCGATCCGACCGCGCAGGTGCTCGTTCGCGACGGCCAGGGATCCGTCGCCGACGAGCCGCAGGGAGTCGCCCGCCAGCGCCTCGGCGCGGTCGCCCAGGCCGGCGAGCCAGGCGGCGTCCGCCGCCTCGTGGAGCAGCGCGCCGCGGCGGCCGTCGTCCACCGCGAGTGCCGCCGCGCGCTCGAACGCATAGGACGCGACCTCGTAGGCGCTGCGCTCGCGCGCCCGGCCCGCGGCCTGCGCGAGCGCGGACGACGCGGTCTCGTCAGGGCCGGCTGCGGAGAGCGCGAGGTGCCACGCGCGGCGGTCCGCGTCGGCGTCGGGCAGCTCCTGCGCGAGGACGCGGTGGATCTCGCGCCGCTGCTCGCGCGGCGCGGCGCCGTAGACCGCGGAACGAACGAGCGGATGACGGAACTCCACGCGGTCGCCCCGCAACACGACGAGCCCGGCTTCCTCGGCCGCGTCGAGGTCGGCGATCGAGACGCCGACGCGGGCGCCCGCGCGTGCAAGGAGCGCGAGGCTTCCCCGGTCGGTGGCGGCGGCGAGGACGAGCGCCCCGCGCGTCGCGTCCGGCAGCCCCGCGGCGCGCTCGACGTACGCGTGCGCGACGCTCGTCACCACCGGAACGGGCGCGACCGGCGCCACGTCGGGGACCGGCCCGCGCGCCAGCTCGAGCAGCGCGAGCGGGTTGCCGCCCGTCTCGCGGTGCAGGCGCGACGCGAGCTCCGGCCCCGTCTGCCCGAGCAGCGCCGTGGCTGCGTCGACGTCGATCCCCTCCAGGGTCAGCGTGCGCAGCCCCGCGCCGTCGAGCGCGGACGGCTCGCCGTCCCGCGCCGCCAGCACCACCGCGATCGGCTCGGCGAGCAGCCGGCGCACCGCGAACAGCAGGGCGTCAGCGCTCGATCCGTCGAGCCACTGGACGTCGTCGACGAGGACGGCGAGCGGCTGCTCGTCGGCGTAGGCGGCGAGGAGGCTGAGCGTCGCGGCGCCGACGGCGAAGCGGTCCTCCGACCGGGCCGGGCGCAGCGCGAGCGCGCTCTCGAGCGCCGCCGCCTGGCGTCGCGTGAGCGCGCCGAGGCTGCCGAGGGCGGGCCGCAGCAGCTCGAACAGCGCGGCGAACGGAATCTGGGCCTCCGCGGCGACGCCCCGCGCGCGCAGCACGCGCATGTCGCCGGCGAGCGTGGCGACCTCGTCGAGCAGCGCCGACTTGCCGATGCCGGGCTCGCCGACGATCGCGAGGACGCCGCTTCGACCCTCCCGTGCGTTCGCGAGCAGCTGTTCGACGGCATGCCGCTCGCGTTCGCGGCCGAGGAGCATCGCTCGATTGTACGAGCCTCCTCAGGAGCCTTCAGGGTGCGGACCAGGTGGGGCACCCGAGGCGACCGGCGCCTGCGCGGTCGTACGTTCGGCGGTGTCATCGACCGAAGGAGCACTCGCATGGCAGTCGCAGAACGGCAGCTCGACATCGACAAGCTGCACGAGTTCGTCTTCCGCGCCGTCGACGAGGTCGGCGCGACGCTCAACACCGCGCTGGTGGTGATGGGGGACCGGCTCGGCCTCTACCGCGCGCTCGCCGGCGCAGGGCCGCTCACGCCGTCCGAGCTCGCCGAGCGCACCGGCACCGCCGAGCGCTACGTGCGGGAATGGCTGAACGCTCAGGCTGCGGGCGGCTACGTGGAGTACGAGCCGGACAGCGGCCGCTACTGGCTTCCGCCCGAGCAGGCCGTCGCGCTCACCGACGAGTCGAGCCCGGCCTACCTGCCCGGCTTCTTCCAGATCGCGCTCGGCTCGGTCACCGACTCGCCGCGGATCACCGAGGCCGCGAAGAGCGGGGAGGGGATCGGCTGGCACGACCACGTCCACGACGTGCACGAGGGCTGCGAGCGGTTCTTCCGGCCGAGCTACAACGCGCATCTGCTCACCGAGTGGCTGCCGGCGCTCGACGGCGCCGTCGAGAAGCTCGAGGCGGGGGCGTCGGTGGCCGACGTCGGCTGCGGTCACGGCTCGTCGACGATCCTCATGGCGCAGGCCTTCCCGAGGTCGCGCTTCCAGGGCTTCGACTACCACGAGGGCGGGATCGAGACGGCGCGCGAGCGCGCGCGCGCGTCGGGCGTCGCCGACCGGGCGACGTTCTCGGTCGCGCCGGCGGCGTCATACTCGGGCGACGGCTACGACCTCGTCACGATGTTCGACTGCCTGCACGACATGGGCGACCCCGCCGGGGCGGCGCGCCACGTGCGCTCCTCGCTCGCGCCGGACGGGACGTGGATGATCGTGGAGCCGCGCGCGGGCGACCGCGTCGAGGAGAACCTCAACCCGGTCGGCCGGGCGTACTACGGCTTCTCGACGCTCCTCTGCACGCCGTCGTCGCTCGCGCAGGAGGTCGGGCTCGCGCTCGGCGCGCAGGCCGGCGAGGCGCGCATCCGCGAGATCGTCGAGGGCGCCGGCTTCTCGAGCTTCCGGCGCGTCGCCGAAACGCCCTTCAACATGGTGTTCGAGGCGAGGCCTTGATCGAAGCGGTCCGGGAGACGCGGGCGCGCGAGCAGTCGCGCGCCCGCTACCCCGACTCCGAGGGGTACGTCGAGCGCGACGGCGTCCGCGTCTTCTACGAGGTCTACGGTGCGGGCGAGACGACCATCGTGCTGCTGCCGACGTGGTCGATCGTGCACTCGCGCGTGTGGAAGGCGCAGATCCCGTACCTGGCGCGGCACGCACGCGTCGTCGTGTTCGACGGCCGCGGCAACGGCCGCTCCGACCGGCCGGAGGGCGTCGCTCCGTACCTCGAGGACGAGTTCGCGGCCGACACGCTCGCCGTCATGGACGCGGCCGGCGTCGAGCGCGCCACCCTGATCACGACGTCCTGCGGCGCGCTCTGGGGGACCATCGTCGCGGCCGACCACCCGGAGCGCGTCGACGGGATCGTCTATATCGCGCCGGCGGTGGCGCTCGCGCCCGGCCACGAGATCCGCGGCGTGCATCCCTTCGACGAGGAGCTCGACACCGACGAGGGCTGGGCCAAGTACAACAGCTTCTACTGGTCGCGCGAGTACCGCGCGTTCCTCGAGTTCTTCTTCGCGCAGTGCCTCAACGAGCCGCACTCGACGAAGCAGATCGAGGACTGCGTCGGCTGGGGGCTCGAGACGGACCCGGAGACGCTCGCGAACACCTCCCGCGCGATCGGCGCCTGCCGCTGGGAGGGCTTCCGCGCGACCTGCGAACGCGTCCGCTGCCCGGTGCTCGTCATCCACGGCGACCAGGACCTGATCCGCCCGCACCGGCAGGGCGCCGCGCTCGCCGAGGTGACGGGAGGCACGCTGGTGACGCTCGAGGACGCGGGCCACCTTCCGCTCGCGCGCGACCCGGTGAGGATCAACCTGCTGCTGCGCGACTTCGCGTGCCCGCCGCCGCGCGCGTCCCGCTGGCGCCGCGGCCGCTCGCGCCGCCGGCGCGTCCTCTTCGCCTCCTCGCCGATCGGGCTCGGCCACGCGCAGCGCGACGTCGCGATCGCGGACGAGCTGCGCAGGCTGCATCCGGAGCTCGAGGTCGACTGGCTCGCGCAGCATCCGGTGACGGCGGTGCTGGAAGCGCGCGGGGAGCTGATCCACCCGGCAAGCCGCGAGCTCGCGAGCGAATCCGCCCACATCGAGTCCGAGTCCGCCGAGCACGACCTGCACTGCTTCCACGCCTGGCGGCGGATGGACGAGATCATGGTCGCGAACTTCATGGTCTTCCACGACGTCGTCCGCGACGACCCGTACGACCTGTGGATCGGGGACGAGGCGTGGGACCTCGACTACTTCCTGCACGAGAACCCGGAGCTGAAGACGGCCGCGTACGTCTGGCTCACCGACTTCGTCGGCTGGCTGCCGATGCCGGACGGCGGCGAGCGCGAGGCGTTCCTGACCGCGGACTACAACGCGGAGATGATCGAGCAGATCGCGCGCTATCCGCGCCTGCGCGACCGCGCCCTGTTTGTCGGCGAGCCCGACGACGTCGTACCGGAGCCGTTCGGGCCGGAGCTGCCCTCGATTCGTGCGTGGACGGAGCAGAACTACGCCTTCCCCGGGTACGTCACGGGCTTCGACCCGGCGGACTTCGCCGACCGCGAGCGGCTGCGCGCGGAGCTCGGCTACCGCGACGGCGAGGCGGTGTGTCTCGTCACGGTCGGCGGCTCGGGCGTCGGCGCCGACCTGCTGCGCCGCGTGATCGCCTCGTTCCCCCTCGCCAGGCAGCTCGTGCCCGAGCTGCGGATGGTCGTCGTGGCGGGGCCGCGCATCGACCCGCGCTCGCTGCCGCAGCACGACGGCCTCGAGGTGCGGCCGTACGTGCACGAGCTGTACCGCCACCTCGCCGCGTGCGACCTCGCCGTCGTGCAGGGCGGGCTGACCACGGCGATGGAGTTGACGGCGAACCGCCGCCCGTTCCTCAGCTTCCCGCTGCGGCACCACTTCGAGCAGAGCTTCCACGTGCGGCACCGCCTCGAGCGCTACCGCGCCGGCCGCGTGATGGACTTCGAGACGGACGGGCCGGAGGAGATCGCGCAGGCGATCGCCGAGGAGATCGGCCGCGACGTCGACTACCGCCCGGTCGACCCCGGCGGCGCCGCCCGCGCGGCCGCGCTGATCGGCGAGCTGCTCTGAACTCGCGTCCTTAGTTCACGAAGTGAACTAAGGACGGGCATCTTGGCCGCCCGCACACGGAATCTTCACGTCTCTGGCGAAGAATCCCGCGCGTGAGGAGGGTCGTCGTCGTCTCGCTCGCCGTCGCCGCCGCGTGCGCGCTCCTCGTCGCGGGCGCGTCCGGCGCGACGCGGCAGATCCGCGCGAACGTCTACACCGGCTACGGCTTCGACACCTGCCACGCGCCGCCGCTGACCGCGCTCTCCGCGTGGACGGCGTCGCCGTACCGTGCGATCGGCGTGTACATCGGCGGCGTCAACCGCGCCTGCGGCGACGGCAACCTCTCGGCTGCCTGGGTCGCCGCGGCGGTGGCGCAGGGCTGGAGCCTCCTGCCGCTGTACGTCGGGCTGCAGGCGCCGTGCGTCTCGCAGTCGGGGCTGGCGCACCTCTCGAGCGCGCCGGCGACCGCGACCGCGCAGGGCGTCGCCGCCGCGGACGACGCGGCCGCGCGCGCGGCGTTCTTCGGCCTGCCCGGCGGCAGCCCCGTCTACCTCGACATGGAGGGCTACTCCACGAAGAGCCCCGCGTGCTCGCAGGCCGTGCAGTCGTTCGTCACGGGCTGGGTGACCGAGCTGCGGGCGAGCGGCTGGGTCGCCGGCGTCTACGGCAGCGCGGCGTCGACCATCCGCGACCTCTCGAACCTCGGCGTCGCGACGCCCGACGACGTCTGGATCGCGAACTGGAACGGCGTCACCGGCGTCTTCGGCGACCCGTACGTGAGCGACGCGCTGTGGCCGAACCACCAGCGCATCCACCAGTACAAGGGCGGGCACCGCGAGACGTGGGGAGGTGTGACGATCGACGTCGACAGCGACTTCGTCGACGCCGCCGTCGTCGGCGGCGCGGCGCCGCCGCCGCCTCCGCCGCCCCCGCCGGCGGGCTCGGTCGGCAGCGGTGACGGCAACGCGACGGCGAGCTGGCCTGCCGGTGCATTCACCGCGGCCGTGGTCGTGACGCTGACGCCGGTGGCGCCCGCGCCGGCGCCGGCGACCTACGCGGTGCGGCTCGCCGTCGCGGCGGCCGACGGCGGCGCGCCGGTCACGAGCTTCGCGCAGCCGCTGACGGTCAGCTTCCTCGCGCCGCCGCCGGGCCTCGTGCCCGCGTTCTCGAGCGACGGCACGACATGGACGCCCGTGCCGCCCACCGCGAACGGGTCGCCGCCGCCCGGATCGGACGTCGGCTACGCGGTCGAGCCGGGCGGGCGGATCGACGTGCTCACCCGCGTCCCGGGAGTGTTCGGCCTCCTCCCCGACACGAAGCCGCCCACCCAGCCGACGGGCTTCTCCGGCCGGTTCTCGAAGGGATCGCTCACGCTGAGCTGGCAGCCGGCGAAGGACGACAGCGGCGCCGTCGCCTCCTACCGCGTGCTCCTGGACGGGACGCCGCTCGAGACGGTGCCGGGGAACGCGCGGCACGCGGCCGTGCGCGCGTTCCACCCGGAGGGGCAGACCGTCTACCGCGTGCAGGCCGTCGACGCGGCGGGCAACGCGGGCAAGCCGAGCCGGCCGCTCGTCGTCGTGCCGACGCCGCGGCCGTCCGGGCTGCCGCGGCCGCTGCCCGGGTGGGCCTGGTCGCTCTTCACCTGGCAGCGCGGCGCGGAGGCGCGGCGCCCGCCCGCGGCGCCGCACCGGCCGCCCGCCTGGTACTGGCGCTGGTCGGCCTGGCGCCTCCGGCCGTTCCACCTGAAACGGACATAGGAAACTGTTTCGGGGACATGTCCCCGAAACAGTTTCCGGGCTCTACGACGAGATCTGCTCCACGACCTCGCCCGTGCGCGACGCGTCGGCGTGCCGGGCGACGTCGGCCTGCGCGACGATGCCGACGAGCCTGCCGTCCTCCTCGCAGACGGGCAGCCGCCGCACCTGGTGCTGCGCCATCAGCCGCAGCGCCTCGTCGAGGCTCTGCTGCGGGTCGATCGTGACGAGGTCGCGCGACGCCAGGTCGTCGACGGTCGTCGACTCAGGATCGCGCCCCTCGGCGACGAGGCGGACCGCGATGTCGCGGTCGGTGACGACGCCGACCAGCTTCTCGCCGTCGACGATCGGCACGACGCCGGCGTCCTCCTCGCGCATGACGCGCGCGGCCTCGACGACCGACGCCCCCTTCGAGACGGTGCGCGGCCGCTCCGTCATCAGGTCGCGAATGCTCTTGCCCATGATCCCTCCTCAGCTCTTCCGCGCCGACGCCCGGCCGCCCTTGCGGCCCGCGGCCACCTTCTGCGCGTGGGTGCCGCCCTGCTTCGAGCTGGAGCGGGACGACGAGGAGTGCGACGCCTTGCCGCCGCGGCTCGAGGCGCCGGGCGAGTTCGCGATGCGCGCCGCCCGCTCCTTCGACATCCCCTTCTCCTTCAGCTTCTCGTACTGCTTCTCGTTCTTCACGCTCGGACGCTTGCCTGGCATCCCGCCTCCTTTCCGACTACGCTTCGGCCGTGAACGCGACCCGGACGACGACGACGCGCCGCCGCGCGCGGGCGACCGTCACCGGCTCGCGCGCGGCCTAGTCCGCCTGGGGATCGTCCTCGGCGGACCCCTCCGTGGCCTCGGGGTCCGGAGCAGGTGACTCGTCCAGCTCCTCGTTCCGATCGTCGTCACGGGGGTGACTAACCTTGTCCTCTTCCTGCATGCAGGTCGTGCTACCCGACAATTCGAAGCTTGAACTTCCGGAGGGCGCGACCGGCCTCGACGCCGCCCGCGCGATCGGTCCCAGGCTCGCGGAGCAGGCGGTGCTCGTGCGCTCCGACGGCGCCGTCCGGGACCTGCGGCTGCCGCTCCGCGACGGGCAGCGGATCCAGATCCTCACCACGCGCGACTCGGCCGATCCCGACGCGCTCGCCGTGCTGCGCCACTCGTCCGCGCACCTGCTCGCCGAGGCGGTGCGGCGCCTCTACCCCGGCGTGAAGATCGCGATCGGCCCGCCGATCGAGAACGGCTTCTACTACGACTTCGAGTTCCCCGAGCCGATCCACGAGGACGACCTGGAGCGGATCGAGGAGGAGGTGCGGCGCGAGCTCGCCGAGGGGCGCGCGTGGTCGCGCGAGGTCGTCTCGCGCGAGGACGCACGCTCGCGCTTCGTGGCCGAGGCCGAGCCCTACAAGGTGGAGCTCGTCGACACCGCCGAGGGCGACATCTCGCTCTATACGCAGGGCGGCTTCACCGACCTCTGCCGGGGGCCGCACCTGCAGGACTCGACGCCGATCAAGGCGTTCAAGCTGACCGGGCTCGCCGGCGCGTACTGGCGCGGCGACGAGCGCAACACCCAGCTCACGCGGATCTACGGGACCGCGTTCTACTCGCAGGCCGACCTCGACGCGTACCTGGAGCGGCTCGAGGAGGCGCGCCGCCGCGACCACCGGCGCCTCGGCGTGCAACTCGACCTCTTCCATTTCGACGAGGTCTCGCCCGGCTCGCCGTTCTGGCACCCGAAGGGCATGGTGGTCTGGAACGTGCTCGAGGACCTGCGCCGCCGAGAGAACGCACGGCGGGGCTACGACGAGGTGAAGACGCCGCTGATCTTCGAGCGGAGCCTGTGGATCACCTCGGGGCACTGGGAGAAGTTCCGTGACAACATGTTCTTCCTGCGCGGCGACGAGGGGGACGACCGCCTCTTCGGGCTGAAGCCGATGAACTGTCCCGGGCACTGCCTCGTCTACGGCAGTCGCGGGCGCAGCTACAGGGAGCTGCCCGTGCGGCTCGCCGAGGCCGGCACGCTGCACCGCAACGAGCCGTCGGGGAGCCTGCACGGCCTGCTGCGCGTGCGGCACGTCACCCAGGACGACGGGCACATCTTCTGCGAGCCCGGGCAGATCGAGCAGGAGGTGTTCAACTGCCTCGACCACGCGTTCTTCCTCTACGACTTGCTCGACCTGAAGATGCGCGTCGAGCTGTCGCTCAGGCCGGACAACCGACTCGGCGCCGACTCCGACTGGGACGCGGCGGAGGACGCGCTGCGCTCCGCGCTGCGGGCGCGGGCGATCGACTTCGTCGAGGTTCCCGGCGAGGGTGCGTTCTACGGACCGAAGATCGACATGCACATGGAGGACTCGCTCGGGCGGAGCTGGCAGCTCGGCACCGTGCAGCTCGACTTCCAGATGCCGCAGCGGTTCGGCCTCGAGTACGCGACGGCCGAGAATCGTGACGCGGTGCCGGCCATGATCCACCGCGCGCTCTTCGGGAGCATGGAGCGCTTCATCGGCATCCTGATCGAGCACTACGCGGGCGCCTTCCCGTTCTGGCTGGCGCCCGTGCAGCTGCGGGTGCTGCCGGTCGGCGAGGGCCACCGGGAGGCGGCCGCCGGCCTCGCGGCGCGGCTCGAGCCGTACCGGGTCGAGGTCGACGCCTCCGACGAGACGGTGGGCAAGCGCATCCGGAACGCCGAGGTGGAGAAGGTGCCGTTCGTCGTCGTCTACGGCGACCGCGAGTCGGACGAGGCGCTCGCGGTCCGCGAGCACGGCGGCGGGCAGGCGACCCTGTCGCTGGTTGAGTTACGGCGGAAGCTTGCTACGCTGAGTCTCTGGCAAGCAGGGGCGGAACCGTCTCTCACCTCCTAGCGGGAAGCCTCGGAGGTTCAATCGACGGGCAGGTCGAGAACGGGATGCCGCTGCCTGCCAGCGGCTTTTTCGTTTCGGTGAAGCAACGGAGGAGGTCAAGACGAGCTTGGTGAACGAGACTTGAGGCCGCGCAGAGGCTCGATCGAGCCACCGCGGCGTCCCGAGCCCCAGACGCGCATCAACGACGCGATCCGCGTCCCGCGCGTGCGGCTCATCGACGAGGACGGGACGCAGCTCGGCATCAAATCCACGGACGAGGCGCGCGACTACGCGTACGGCAAGAACCTCGATCTCGTGGAGGTCGCGGCCCAGGCGGACCCGCCGGTCACCCGGGTCATGGACTACGGCAAGTACCGGTACGAGCTGGAGCAGAAGGCGAAGCTCGCGCGGAAGCACCAGACACAGGTCCACGTCAAGGAGATCAAGCTCAGGCCGAAGATCGGGCAGCACGACTACGACACCAAGAAGGGCCACGTCGAGCGCTTCCTCAACCAGCGCGCGAAGGTCAAGGTGACGATCATGTTCCGGGGCCGCGAGCGCGAGCACCCGGAGCGCGGCCGCGATCTGCTGATGCGCCTGGCGGACGACATCAAGGAGATCGGCGCGATCGAGATCCAGCCGTTGCTCGAGGGCCGCAACATGACGATGGTGCTCGCACCCACGAAGAACGCAGGAGTCAAACGCGATGCCAAGACAGAAGACGAGCTCGGGCGCGAAGAAGCGGTTCAAGGTGACGGGCAGCGGGAAGCTGCTGCGCCGGTCGGCGAACCAGAGCCACAACCTGGAGCACAAGTCGCCGAAGCAAAAGCGAACGTTCGGTAAGGATCACGCCGTCGCGGCGGACAACGCCGCGAAGGTGCGCCGGATGCTGGGAGGCCGCTGATGCCGCGCGTGAAGCGTTCCGTCCACGCGCGCAAGAAGCGGCGCAAGGTCCTCGAGGAGGCGAAGGGCTACTTCGGCCTCAAGAAGAGCTCGTACACGTACGCGAAGGAACAGGTCGACCGCTCGCTCGTCTACGCGTACCGCGACCGGAAGCGCAAGAAGCGCGACTTCCGGCGGCTCTGGATCATGCGCATCAACGCCGGCGCGCGCGCGAACGGGCTCTCGTACAACCAGTTCATCGCCGGCCTCAAGGCGGCCGAGGTCGAGCTCGACCGCAAGGTGCTCGCCGACCTCGCCGTCAGCGACCCGGCCGCGTTCGGCCGGCTCGCCGAGCAGGCCAAGTCGGCGCTCGCGAAGTAGCCCGAGCAGGGCCGAGACTCCCGACCTTAGTTCACGAAGTGAACTAAGGTCGCGGGTTTCGACGATGAGCGAGCTGCGCGAGCACTTCCTGCGGCAGGCGGGCTGGTGCGCCGGCCGGTCCCCGCTGTACGAGGAGCTCTGCCGGCGCCTCGCCGGCGACCCGCGCGTCGAGTCGCTCGCGCCCGACGAGCCGCGCTGGGACTTCCCGCTGCGCCTGCTCGCGGGGCTGCACCACCTCGTGCTCGAGGGCCGGGCGAGCTGGGACGACGTCGGCGCGGCGCTGGACGGCCACGCGGCCTTCCTCCGCCGCTTCGCCGCCGAGCACGAGGTGCAGACGAACGAGGTTCAGCGCTCGTGGGCGCTGCTGCCGGCGTTCCTCTCGCTGGTCGACGGCCGTCCGCTCGACCTGCTCGAGCTCGGCCCCTCCGCCGGGCTGAACCTCGTCTGGGACCGCTACCGGTACCGCTACTCGACGGGCACGTGGGGGAGCGGCCCGCTCGAGTTGCGCGGCGACGACCGCCGGGCGCCGCCGGCGCGGCTGCTCGCGCGCGCGGCCACCGTCGCGCGCCGTCGCGGGGTCGACCGAAGCCCGATCGACGTCACCGACGCCGAGGGCGCCCTGCTGCTGCAGTCGTTCGTCTGGGCCGACCAGGCGGAGCGGCTCGCGCGCCTTCGCGCCGCGATCGACGCGGTGCGCGAGGAGCCTCCGGAGCTCGTCCGCGGCGACTACGTCGAGGAGCTGCCCGCGCTGCTCGCGGAGCGGCTCGAGGGCGCGCAGCTGATCGTCTACGAGACCGCCTCGACGCAGTACCTCGATCGCGCGCAGCGCGCGTCGCTGTACGAAGCCATGCACGAGGCGGGTCGCGCGGAGCCGCTCACGTTCCTCACCACCCGCTCGCACGCGGGCGAGGACCACTACACGCTCGACGCGATCGCCTGGCCGGGCGGCGCGCGGCGCGAGCTGGAGCGGTTCGACTTCCACGGCGCGTGGCTCGAGTGGCTCGCGTGACCGCGCGGTGATCACGTCGCGCGACAACGAGCGGCTCAAGCTCGTGCGCAAGCTGCACGAGCGCCGCTGGCGCGACAAGCTGGGGCTGTTCTTCGTCGAGGGCGAGGACGCCGTCGAGGCGGCGACGGCCGAGCCCGTGGACGTGCTCCGCGCCGGCGAGGACGTCGAGCCGGCGCTGCTCGCGTCCGTCGCGACGGCTCCCCATCCGCCCCGGGTGATCGCCGTCTACCGCCGCGCCGACCTGCCGGGGTGGGAGGAGCGGCCGGCGACGCTCGCGCTCTGGCAGGTCGCCGACCCGGGCAACGTCGGCACGCTCGTGCGCACCGCTGCCGCCTTCGGCGCGGCGGTCGCGCTCTCCGGGGGCTGCGCCGACCCGACGTCGCCGAAGGCGCTGCGCGCGAGCGCCGGCGCGATCTGGCAGGCGCCGCTCGGGACCTGGGACGACGTCGGCGGCCGCCGGGTCGCGCTCGTCGCGCACGGCGGCGAGCCGCTGCCCTCCGTCGCGCTGGACGGACGCGTGGCCTTTCTGCTGGGCTCGGAGCGCGCAGGCCTCCCCGCCGGCGTCGCGCGCGACGTCGACGCGCGCATCGAGGTGGCCGGCGCCGAGTCGCTGAACGTCGCCGCGGCGGGCGCGATCGCGCTCTACGAGCTCTCGCGCCGCGTGCCCATGTAGGCGGCCCACGCCCGCCGGTCGCGGCGCTTCACGCGGACGAAGATCCCGAGCGGGACCGTGACGACGAGGGCGCCGACGGCGGCCAGCACGATCCAGAGCCAGTGCGAGCCGATGCGCGCGTTGCTGTTGCCGAGCGCGGTGCCGCCGCTGCCGGGCGCGAAGTCGTTCGGGCCGCTGACCGCGCAGCTCTGGAGGCCGCAGCTGCCGTGGTGCGCCTTGCCCGCGCGAAAGACGGCGGTGCTGTAGAAGAGGTCGACGAGCCAGCGGCCGCCGATCTTGCGCACGTCAACCGACGCGGCGGTCTCGTCGTAGCCCGACCCCGGCTTCGGGTGCAGGATCACGGTGAGCTCGCCGCGCGTCGGGGACACGAGCTGGCCGGTCCACGCGTTGCGGAAGTCGTTGCCGCGGACCGGGAACGCCTCGACCGTGACGCCCGTGCCGGCGAGCCACGCCTTGCGCGTGGTGCCGCCGCGCAGGTCCGGCCCGGCGAGCTCCCACCCCTGCGCGAGGTTCCGCCGCAGCACGACGTCCTTCACGAAGCGGTCGACCAGGGTCGAGATCGCCGCGTGGTCGGCCGGGGTCATGCGCACCGCGGCGTCCGCCCCCGTGGTCGCGGCCAGCGTGACCGCGACGGCGAGGACGGCGAGCGCGAGGAGACGAAGCGCGGCGCGCACCCGCTTCACGATAGCGACGGCGTGCACACCCACACCGAGTCCTCGCCGCCCCGGTAGGGCTGCCCGTCGAACCAGGCGTAGAGCGCCTCGACCTCGAAGCCGCACTCGCCGAGGAGCGTCTCCCACTCGGGCACCGACAGCCACGCGAGCGACATCTCCGTCTCGCCGTCGTCGCCGCGCACGCGGAGGATCAGCGTGCGCGTGCGCTCGTCCCAGTCGGCGCGCTCCCAGATCCCGGGCTCGCGCTCGAGCCAGCGGCGGTGCGTGTCGGCGATGTCCTCCGCGCCGGGCTCGAAGACGTCGAAGACGAAACGGCCGTCCTCGGCGACGAGGGCGCGAGCGGCACGCAGCGCGGCGCGCCGGTCGGCGTCCGTCTCCATGTGCAGCAGCGCGCGGAAGGGGCTCGTCACCAGGCGGTGGCGGCCCTCGACCGGCGGCGTGCGCAGGTCGCCGAGCCGCAGGTCGAGCAGCTCGCGGACGCCCGCCGCCGCCGCCCGCTCGCGCGCGACCTCGAGCATCCCCGCGGACGAGTCGACGCCGATCACCCGCACGCCCGCGAGCGCGGTCGGCACGGCGATGCGTCCCGTGCCGACGCCCAGCTCGACGACCGGGCCGCCGGCGGCGAGCGCCTGCTCGACGTAGAACGAGACGTCCTCGACCACGCTCTGCGACCACGGGTCGTACAGGCGCGCGATGCGGTCGTACGCGGACACCATCGGTATTGTCGCCGCCGTGGACTGGGCGGCCTACGAGACGGACGCGACGCGCGCGATCGACGCCGCGGGCGCCGACGGCGAGCTCGACGCGGCGCGCGTCCGCTACCTCGGCCGCAGGTCCGAGCTCGCCCAGGCGCTGCGCGGCGTGCGCGACCGCGACACCGGGATGCTGCTGAACGGGATCCGCTCGCGGCTCGAGGAATCGGTCGAGGCCCGGGCGCGGACGCTGGCCGACGAGGAGCTCGACCGGCGCCTGCGGGAGGAGACCGTCGACGTGACGCTGCCGGGCGAGCCGCTGCCGCTCGGGCACCTGCACCCGATCACGCAGGTGCGGCGCATCGTCGAGGACGCGTTCCTCGGGCTCGGCTACGAGATCCGCGACGACCGCGAGGTCGAGACGACCGAGTACAACTTCGACAAGCTCGCGTTCGCGCCGACACATCCCGCCCGGTCGCACCGCAGCACGCTCTTCTTCGACGACGGCCGGCTGCTGCGCACCGAGACGTCGCCGAGCCAGATCCTCGCGCTCGAGGAGCGGCCGCCTCCGATCTACATGGTCTCGATCGGCCGCGTCTACCGGCGCGACGCGATCGACGCGACGCACTTCCCGATCTTCCACCAGTTCGAAGGCCTCGCCGTCGACCGCGGGATCACGCTCGCCGACCTGAAGGGAACGCTGCTGCACGTCATGCGCGCGCTGTACGGCCCCGACCGCCGCGTCCGCTTCCGCACGCACTTCTTCCCCTTCACCGAGCCGTCGATGGAGCCCGACGTGTCGTGCGGCGTCTGCGGCGGCACAGGGTGCCGCACGTGCGAGTTCTCGGGCTGGCTCGAGATGGGCGGCTCGGGGATGGTCGACCCGCGCGTGTTCGAGAACGTCGGCCTCGACCCGGACGAGTGGAGCGGCTTCGCATTCGGGTGCGGCCTCGAGCGGGCCGCGCAGCTCCGCCACGACATCCCCGACGTGCGCGCGCTGTGGGAGGGCGACCTGCGCGTGCTGCGACAGTTCTGATGAGAGTTCCGGTCAGCTGGCTGCGGGAGTACGTCCCGCTCGAGATGCCGCTCGGCGAGCTGGCCGCGCGGCTCTCCCTCTCGTCGGCCGAGGTGAAGGGGATCGAGCGGGTCGGCGTCGCCGACGACGACGGCAACCTCGGCCTCTTCCGCGTCGGCCGCGTGGTCGAGGCGGCGAAGCATCCGAACGCCGACCGGCTGCAGCTGACGAAGGTCGACGTGGGGGAGGGCGACGCGCGCTCGATCGTCTGCGGCGCCTGGAACTTCGGCGTCGGCGCGACGGTCGCGGTCGCGCTGCCGGGCGCGGTGCTGCCGCCGCGGCCGGGGCTCCCGGAGGGCCTCCGGCTCGAGCGGCGGAAGGTTCGGGGCGAGGTGTCGGACGGGATGATCCTGGCCGAGGACGAGGTCGGCCTGGGCGAGGATCACAGCGGGATCATGGTGCTCGAGGAGGGGCTCGAGCCGGGCACGCCGCTCGTCGACGTGCTGCCGATCGCCGACGACGTGCTGCTCGTCGAGTCGACCGGCAACCGGCCCGACCTGCTCTCCGTCTACGGCATCGCGCGCGAGGTGGCCGCGCTCTACGACCTGCCCCTTGCGGACATGCCCGGTGTCAGGCACCGGTCAGGTCCCGAAGAGACGGTCGACATCCGGATCGAGGACCTCGAGGGCTGCCCGCGCTACATCGGCCGGCTGTTCGAGGACGTCACGGTCGCGCCGTCGCCGGCCTGGCTGCGCGCCCGGCTGGTCGCGGCCGGCGTGCGCGCGATCTCGAACGTCGTCGACGTGACGAACTACGTGATGCTCGCGCTCGGCAACCCGCTGCACGCGTTCGACCAGGCGCGCCTGCGCGGCGGGCGCATCGTCGTGCGCCGCGCGCGCGACGGCGAGGAGCTGCGCACGCTCGACGGGGTCGACCGCGAGCTCACGCGCGACGACCTCGTCATCGCCGACGCCGAGCGTGCCGTCGCGCTCGCCGGGATCATGGGCGGCGAGGAGAGCGAGATCGGCGAGCGGACGACGAGCGTGCTGCTCGAGGCGGCGAACTTCGAGCCGTACGCCATCTTCCGCTCGAGCGAGCGCCTGCGCCACCGCACCGAGGGGTCGAACCGCTGGGAGAAGGGCGTCGACCCGTACCTCGCCGGGCCGGCCGCCAACCTCGCGACCGACCTCCTGCTCGAGCTGACGGGCGCCCGCTGGGTCGCCGACGCCGACGTGCAGGGCGAGCTGCCGCAGCGGCCGGTGGTGCGCTTCCGGCCGGAACGCGCGGACGCGGTGACCGGCATCGCGACGCCGCCGGCCGAGCAGCACGCGCTGCTCGCGCGGCTCGGGTTCGAGCGGAGAGGCGGCGACGTCGTCGTCCCGACCTGGCGCGCGCGCGACGTTACGCGCGAGATCGACGTCGTCGAGGAGGTCGCGCGCTTCCGGCTCGAGGACGTGCCGTTCACGCTGCCGTCACGGCGCGCGATGTTCGGGACGCTGACGCCCGTGCAGCGCCTGCGGCGGCGCGTCGAGGACACGCTCGTCGGGCTCGGCCTCGTCGAGGTGTACACGCCGAGCCTGCGGCCGGCCGACGGCGCGTGGACGCTGCCGGAGCCGATCTCCGCGGAGCTGACGTCGCTGCGGACGCGGCTGCTGCCGAGCCTCCTCGAGGCGGCCGGGCGGAACCGCGAGGCGGGCGCGAACGACGTGGCGCTCTTCGAGATCGCACGCGTCTACCTCCCCGGCGGCGACCTGCCCGACGAGCGCGTGCTCGTCGCGGCCGTCGCCGAGGGCGGCTTCGCGCACGCGAAGGGGATCGTGGAGACGCTGTACGCGGCGGTGAAGGCCGAGCTTTCCGTCCGGCGCGCGCACGACGAGCTCTTCCATCCGGGCAAGGCGGCACGCGCACCGGCGGGAGTGTTCGGCGAGCTGCACCCGCGGCTGCTCCAGGGGACGTGGTGCGGGCTCGAGCTCGAGCTCGCCGCGCTCGCCGAGGCGAGCGCCGAGCCGGTGCGCTACCGCGACGTGATCTCGTTCCCGGTCGTGCGGCAGGACATCGCAGTCGTGGTGCCCGAGGAGGTGGAGGCGGGCGCGATCGTCGCCGCCGCGCACGAGGCGGCCGGCGACGAGCTGCGCGAGGCGCGCGTCTTCGACGTGTACCGCGGCGAGCCGGTGCCGGCCGGGAAGAAGTCCGTCGCGTTCTCGGTCGCGTTCCAGTCGGCCGAGGGCACCCTGTCCGACGACGACGCGACCCGGCTGCGCGAGGCGATCGTCGCCGCTCTCGCCGATCGGTTCGGGGCCGAGCTGCGGGGCTGAAAACTCACGTCCTTAGTTCACGAGGTGAACTAAGGACGCGCATTTACCGGCCTAGGACTCGCGGCCGCGGCGGGCGAGGTAGCGCATGGTCGCGCCGATGCCGCCGAAGAGCACGAAGCCGGCCGCCGCGGCGCCGCCGGCGAGCGCCGGCAGCTTCGCGCGCACGTTCGTCGCCGCGCCCAGCTCGCCGCGCAGGTGCTCGACCGCGCCTGCGAGCTGCTCCCGCTCGGCCTCGATCTGCGTGCGCAGCTCGTCGATGCTCGGCGAGCTCACCGCTTGATCGCCTCGGTCGTGAGCTTGGCCTCGCGGATCGCGTGCTCGGGCACCGGCGGCGCGCCCTTCGCGAGGCGGCCGACCGCGAGCGCCCCGAGCACCCCGGCGAGCCCGAACAGGATGCCGGTGACGATCAGCAGCGCCAGCCAGGTCGAGACGACGAGCGCGAGCGCGGCGGCGGCCGTCGCGAACGCGAAGCCGAGCGCGAACAACCCGAACAGCGCGGCGCCCAGCCCCAGTCCGATCCCGAGCCCGAGCGCGATGCCCTTGCGCTTGAGCTCGGCGGTGGCGAGCTGGACCTCGAGCCGCGCGATCGCGCTCGCGTGCTCGGCGACCTGCTTGGCGGCGGCGCCGACGCCGCCGTTCATCGTCTCACCGGCGCGGGTGGGCATGGCCTCGCCAGTCGATGACCTTCGCCGCGAGCACGCCGGCCGCGAAGGCGGCGCCGATCACGAGCCACGGGTTCGGCCCGCCGCGCGACCGCTTCGTGCGCGGGGGCTCCGGCGAGACCGCCGGCTCGGGCGCGGGCGCGTTCCCGTTCGTCGACGGCCCGGCAGCCGGCGGCGCCGGCCGGCCGCGCGCGCGCGCCGCGACGAGCCGCGGCTTGATGCGGCGCAGGAACTCCGGGTCCTCGGCGAACGCCGCGCCGACCTTCGCCTTCAGGCCGCCCTGCCGCTCCGCCTCGCGGACGAACGCCTCGAGGCGGTCGGCGGCGGCGTCGAGCGCCTCGTCGACCCTGCTCACTTCTTGGTCGGCGGATCTTCGCCCGTCGCAACGCGCCAGACCTTCGACGCGAGCCGGCGAGACGCCATCGTCGCGGCCGCCCCGAGACCGGCGTAGAGGCCCGTCCACATTGCCTTGCGGAGCATAACGCCCCGGTTGCCGCATCGAGCCCCGCTCAAACGTTGTCCGGCCCGCGGACGGCGCCCCGCTGGCAGAGTCCGCCCGATGGGAGTCGCCCACTGGGACGACGTCGAGGCGCACCGGCTGGAGAAGGGCGAGATGGCCGCCGAGTGGCAGCGCCTGGGAGACGCCGCGGGCACGGTCGGCGTCGGCGTGAACCGGGTGCGCGTCGACCCGGGCCGGCTGTCGACGCCGCCGCACTCGCACAGCGTCTCCGAGGAGATCGTCTACGTCCTGGGCGGCGACGGGCTCTCCTGGCAGGACGGCGAGGTGCACGAGATCCGCGCCGGCGACTGCATCGTCCACGTCGCCGACCACGAGGAGCACACGCTGCGCGCCGGAGAGCAGGGCCTCGACGTGCTGATCTACGGCACGCGCGACAAGGCGGAGCTGGCCTGGCTGCCCCGCTCGCGCGCGGTGCGCATGGGCTGGCCGTGGGTCGAGGGCCGCGACGACGACCCGTGGGACGTCGAGGCGACCGTGCCGCCGCTCGAGGTCGGCGAGCCGTCGCCGCGCCCGGCCGGCATCGTCAACGTCGACGACGTCCCGGACCACGCGGAGAGCCCGGGCGAGAAGGCGCTCGCGGAGGCGGCCGGGTCGATCCGCGCCGGGCTGCACTGGTCGCGCATCCCGGCCGGCGAGGAGCTCGCCGTGCCGCACTGCCACTCCGAAGAGGAGGAGGTGTTCGTCGTTCTGGAGGGCGAGGCGACGCTGGAGCTGTGGCCGTCGCCGCTCGCCGCGGAGCGGGGCGCCGCCCGCGAGGACGTGCCGCTGCGCGCGGGCCACGTCGTCGCGCGGCCGCCGGGAACGCGCATCGCGCACTGCCTGCGCGCGGGGCCGCCGGGCATGACGGTGCTGACGTACGGCACGCGCGCGCCGAACGACATCGTCTACTACCCGCGCTCGAACAAGATCTCGTGGCGCGGCGTCGGCGTCATCGGCCGCATCGAGCACGTCGACTACTGGGACGGCGAGCGGCGCCGCCAGGGATGAGCCGCCTCGAGCTGCGCGGCGAGGCGGATGAGCACGGCCTCGCCCGCGGGCGGCCCGATCAGCTGCACGCCGACCGGTAGCCCGTCGACGACGGCGAGCGGCACGGTCGCCGCCGGCTGTCCCGTGACGTTGACGAGCGGCGTGAACGGGGTGAGCTCGCCGCCGCGGCGGAACTGCTCGCGCGGGTCGTCGGGCTCGAAGATCCAGCCGACCGGCACCGGCAGCTTCGCGAGCCCCGGCGTGAGCACGACGTCCACCTCCGACCAGAAGGCGACGACGCGCCGCGCGATCTGCTGCAGGCCCGCGACCGCCCGCGCGTGCTCGACGCTCGACGTCGCGTGCGCCCGCTCGAGGAGGTAGCGGTTGAGCGGCATCAACAGCGACGGGTCGCGCACCGGGTAGAGCGCCGGCGTGAGCTGCCACAGGAAGCCGAACAGATCGAGCAGCCTGTCGTCGCGCCACGGCGGCGTCGCCTCGACGACGTCGTGGCCGAGCGCGGCGAGCGCGTCGGCGGCGGCGCGCGCGACGTTCGCCACGTCGGGCTCGACCTCGACTGCGATCGGCGGCTCGACCGTGAGCGCGATCCGTAGCCGGCCCGGCTCGAGCTCGCACTCCTCGCGGAACGGACGCTCCGGCGGCGGCGGCCAGTGCGCGTCGCCGGGCTCGTAGCCCGCCACGACGTCGAGGAACGCGGCCGCGTCGCGCACCGAGTGCGCGAGCGGCCCGCTCTGCGACAGTTCGAGCGAGCCGCTGCCGAGCGGCGCCGGCGACACGCGGCCGCGCGACGGCTTCAGCGCGAACAGCCCGCAGCACGACGCGGGGATGCGCAGCGAGCCGCCGCCGTCCGAGCCGTGCGCGAGCGGCAGCACGCCCGCGGCGACCGCGGCCGCGGCGCCGCCCGACGAGCCTCCCGGCGTGCGCTCGGGGTTCCACGGATTGCGGCAGGCGCCGTTCAGGTCGGACTCGGTGACCGCGGTGATCCCGAACTCCGGCGTGTTCGTCTTGCCGATCACGACGAAGCCCGCGTCCTTCAGCCGGCGGACGACGGCAGCGTCCTGCTTCGGCACGTAGTCGGCGAACGCGCGCGAGGAGAACGTCGTGCGCAGGCCGGCCGTCTCGGTGAGGTCCTTCACGAGCATCGGCACGCCCGTGAACGGCCCGTCCGGGAGCGGCCGGCGCGCCCCGGCGAGCGCATGCTCGAAGCACTCGGCGACGAGGAAGTTGAGCGTCGGGTTCGACTGCTCGCAGCGCGCGATCGCCTCCTCGACCAGCTCGACCGCCGACACCTCGCCCGCGCGGACGCGCGCGGCGAGCTCGAGCGCCGTCTCCGTCGTCAGCGCCGTCCGGCGAGGCCGAGCCACTCGAGCGCGCGGCGCAGGGGCGTCACCCGGTGCGCCTGCGCCTTCGGCCGCAGCACCTCGCGCGTCTCGAGCCGCTGCCGGCGGGACGCCGCCTCCGGCTCGACCTCGATCTCCTCGGCCGGCTCGTCGAACTCCGGCAGCCGCTGGATCGCCGCGCGGTCGAGCTTCAGCCGCACCGCGCCCTGCGTGATCTCGCCCACCTGCTCGGACGGGACGTAGTGCTGCTTCCCGAGCAGCGAGAAGGAGATCGCGAGGCCGTCGAAGATGTCGGCGTTCGAGTCGCCCGTCACCTCCTCGACGCGGCCGACCTCCGTGCCGTCGGCGGCGTCGACGCGCCAGCCGGGCTCGATCGACAGCCAGGACGCCGGGTCGGCCATCAGACCGTCGCCCCCGACTGCAGCCAGACCGGGCCCTGCGTCGCGACCGGCCGCGTGTCGGAGAGCGCCTGCAGGACGACGACGCGGCCGCGGATGCCTTCGCGGTCGCAGCGCTCGAGGCAGCGGCGGACCATCTCCGGCGACGCGCCGTAGCCGAACCGCGACGCGGCGCGGAAGCGGAGCGCCGAACGGTTCCCGTCGCGGCGCAGGTTCATGGGGACGCAGAGCAGCGACGTTCGCTCGACGTAGTCGGACGACTCGAGCTCGATCCCGGCGACGAGGTCGCTCCAGTCGCGCGGCAGCCGCGCGAGCTCGTCGTCCCACGAGCGCGCGAGCGACGCCGGCGCGGTCGGCGCGGGCGCGGCGGGCGTCGCCGCGGCGACGAGGGACAGCGTTCCGAAGACGGGCCGCTCGTCGAGGCGGCGCAGGAGGCGCTGGATCCCATCGGGGCTCGGCGCGCTGCCGTCGCGCGCGACCCCGAACCGCAGCGTGGTCGGGCCGGCCCGGAACGGCTGCGCCGGGCCCAGCAGCGAAGCCGCCGCGTCGGCGTCCTCGCGGGTGCGCAGCTCGAGCCTCAGCTCCGCCGTTCGCCAGCCCGCCGGCAGGTCGGATCCAAGCTGGCGCCACGTGTCGACGAGCACGACGGAAACCGTACACTGGCGGCGCCGTGGCGAAGGTCGAGAGGAAGCGCGCCGTCAGCGAGGACCTCCTGCGGGACTTCCTGCGGGAGATGCTGCTGATCCGCCGCTTCGAGGAGCGCGTGGAGGAGCGCTTCCGCGCCGGCGAGCTTCCCGGCTTCCTGCACGTCGCGATCGGGCAGGAGGCGGTCGCGGTCGGCGTGTGCCAGGCGATGGAGGACGGCGATGTCTTCGCCTCGACGCACCGTGCGCACGGGCACACGCTCGCGCGCGGCACGCATCCGAACGCGGTGATGGCGGAGCTGTACGGGAAGATCGAGGGCTGCTCGCACGGGTACGGCGGCTCGATGCACCTCTACGACGTCGAGCGCGGCAACCTGGGCGCGAACGCCGTCATCGGCGGCGGGCTGCCGGCGGTGGTCGGCGCCGGCCTCGCGTTCAAGCTGCGCGACGAGCCGCGCGTCGCCGTTGCCTTCTTCGGCGACGGCGCGACGAACATCGGCACGTTCCACGAGTCGCTCAACCTCGCGCAGCTCTGGCACACGAAGACCGTCTTCGTCTGCGAGAACAACCACTGGGCCGAGTCGACGCCGGGCTGGCAGCACTCGCCGGTGTGGGACGACATGTCGAAGCGCGCGCTCGCGTACGACATGCGCTCGATCAAGGCCGACGGCCGCGACGTCGGCGCCGTCTACGAGGCGGCGCTGGAGGCGCTCGAGCACGCGCGCTCCGGCGAGGGGCCGGTGTTCCTCGACGTGGAGACGGCGCGCATGCACGGCCACTACATCGGCGACCCGCAGGTCTACCGCTCGAAGGAGGACCGCGAGCAGGCGGCGCACGCCGATCCGATCGAGCACCTGCGCGACCGGCTCGGCGTCCCCGACGACGACTTCGAGACGTTCGACCGCGAGGCGCGCGAGGTGGTCGACGCCGCGGTCGAGTTCGCCAAGAACGGCACCGACCCGCAGCCCGAGGACGCCCTGAAGAACGTCTATGCCTGAGATCACGTACCGCGAGGCGGTCCGCGACGCGCTCGCCTCGGCGATGCGCGACGACGACGACGTCTTCCTGATGGGCGAGGACATCGCCGAGATGGGCGGCTCGATGGGCGTGACGCAGGGGCTGCTCGACGAGTTCGGGCCGGAGCGCGTGCGCAACACGCCGATCTCCGAGATGGCGATCGTCGGCGCCGGCATCGGCGCGGCGATCGCGGGCATGCGCCCGGTCGTCGAGATCATGTACGAGGACTTCCTGACGCTCTCGCTCGAGCAGATCGTCAACCAGGCCGCGAAGCACCGCTACATGTCCGGCGGGCAGCTGAAGGTGCCGTTGACGATCCGCACGCAGGGCGGCGCCGGCTGGTCGCCGGGTGCGCAGCACGCGCAGCAGCTCGAGGCGTGGCTGGTGCACATCCCGGGCCTCAAGGTCGCGTTCCCCTCGACGCCCGAGGACGTGCGCGGCATCCTCTGGACGGCGATCCACGACGACAACCCGGTGATCGTCTTCGAGCACCGGCTGCTCTACCCGGTGAAGGGCGAGGTGCCCGAGAAGCTCGAGCCGATCCCGCTCGGATCGGCGCGCGTCCTGCGCGAAGGCACCGACGTGACGGTGATCGCGACCGGCCCGCTCGTCCACCGCTCGCTCGACGCGGCGGCACGCGCCGAGGAGGAGGGGATCTCGGTCGAGGTGGTCGACCCGCGCACGCTCCAGCCGCTCGACGAGGCGACGCTGGTCGAGAGCGTGAAGAAGACGAACCGCGTCGTCGTCGCGCACGAGGCGGTGCAGCGCATGGGCTTCGGCGCCGAGGTCGCGGCGGTGCTGCAGCACGCCGCGTTCGACTGGCTCGACGCGCCGATCGAGCGCGTCGGCGCGAAGTTCGCGCCGCTCGCCTTCGCGCCCGTGATGGAGCAGTTCGTGGTCCCGGACGCGGACGACGTGCTCGCGGCGATCCGGCGCACGCTCGGGAGGTAACGCGTGGCCAACGAGGTGAAGCTGCCGCGGCTGGGCCAGGGCATGGAGGCGGGGACGATCACGCGCTGGCTGAAGTCGGAGGGCGAGAGCGTGCAGAAGGGCGAGCCGCTCTTCGAGGTGGACACCGACAAGGTGACGCAGGAGGTCGAGGCCGACTTCGCGGGCGTGCTGCTGAAGATCGCGGTGCCGGAAGGCGAGGCCCCGGTCGGCCGCACCGTCGCCTGGATCGGCGAAGCGGGCGAAGAGGTCGCCGAGACGCCCGAAGCGTCCGAGCCTGGTTCGTCGCCGAAAGCGCCCGAACCTGGCTCGTCGCCGAAGGCGACGAACCAGGTTCGCGAGTCTCCGGCCGACGGTGACGGCCGCGTCAAGGCCTCGCCGCTCGCGCGGCGGATCGCGCGCGAGCGGGGCATCGACCTGCGCTCGCTGACGGGCACCGGGCCCGAGGGGCGGATCGTCGCCGAGGACGTCGAGCGCGCCGAGGCGGCGCCGCGCCGCCCGGCCGCGCCGGTTGCCGTGCCGACCGGCGAGGTCGAGTCGCTGCCGCTCTCCAACGTGCGCAAGACGATCGCGCGGCGCCTGACCGCCGCGTGGCAGGCGCCGGTCTTCCAGCTGACGATGCGCGCCGACCTGACGCGCACGAACGAGCTCGTCGCGCGGGCGCGCGAGCTGCACCCCGACGTTCGCATCACGGTGACGGACGTGCTGGCGAAGGTGTGCGCACAGGCGCTGATGCTGCACCGCGACGTGAACGTGCAGTTCGCGGAAGACGTGCTGCTCCGGTTCCCGACCGCGAACGTCGGCATCGCGGTGGCCGCGCCGCAAGGCCTCGTCGTGCCCGTGATCCGCAGCGTCGAGCGGCTCTCGCTCGCCGAGCTCGCCGCCGCGCGTGCGGACGCCGTCGGCAGGGCCCGCGACGGCAGGCTCACGCAGCAGGATCTCGAGGACGGGACGTTCACGATCTCCAACCTCGGCATGTACGGCGTCGAGGAGTTCGTCGCGGTGCTGAACCCGCCGCAGGCGGCGATCCTCGCGGTGGGCGCCGGCGTCGACACGCCGGTCGCGCGCGACGGCGCGATCGTCGTGCGTCCGCTGCTCGCGCTCACGCTCACGCTCGACCACCGCGCGGTCGACGGCGCCGAGGGTGCGGCGTTCCTGCGCACGGTCAAGCAGCTCGTCGAGGAGCCCGCGCTCGCATTGTGAGCGGGAGCGACCCGCGCGTGTGGTACTTCGTCCGCGAGCTCGACCGCGGACGGGACTTCTACAAGCGGTTGCTCGGCTTCGAGGAGACGTACGTCGACTGGGACGACCGCTGGGCGAAGCTGGAGCGCGGGCAGATGCGGATCGCGCTCTCGGAGGGCGAGCCCGGCGGCGGCGGAGTGGCGATGGTCGACGTCGACGACGTGAAGGCCGCGGCGGCGCGGCTGCGCGAGCAGGGCGTGCGCGTCGGCACGGTCGTCGACGTGGCCGGGCAGGTCCGTCTCGTCGACGTCTTCGATCCCGACGGCAACAGGGTCCAGCTCGCCGAGCACGCCGCCGAATGATCCGCCGCGGCTCTCAGGCGGACGTGCCCTTCATGCGCTCCATGCTCGCGCACGCCTACCACTGGCGCGTGGCCGGGCTCGAGACGGAGATCCCGCTCTCGCGCTACGTCGAGAGCTGGGGTCGTCCCGGCGACGTCGCGGTGGTCGCCGCGGAGGGGGCGAACCGCGTCGGCGCCGCCTGGTTCCGGCGCTTCGGCGCGGACGCGCCCGGCTACGGCTTCGTCGACGAGCAGACGCCCGAGCTGACCATCGCCGTCGTCCCCTCGAAGCGCCGGCACGGGGTGGGGCAGGAGCTCCTCGACGCCCTGCTCGCGCGCGCCCGCGCCGACGGCGTGCACGCGCTGTCGCTCTCGGTGCAGAAGGGCTCGCCGGCCGTCGGCTTCTACGAGCGGAACGGCTTCGAGCGCGCCGGCGAGTCGGACGGCGCGCTCACGATGGTGCGAAAGCTCTGAAGGGAAACCGTTTCGTGGACATGTCCACGAAACAGTTTCAGGACCGCGCGCGCTCTCTGCGCGGGTCCGGGAGCGGGGTGAGGATCTTCTCCACCTGCTCGCGGTAGCGCTCGTAGTCGGGCGGCAGCGAGAGCGCCTCGCCGAGCGACTCGAACGGCTCGTCGGCGGTGAAGCCCGGGCCGATCGTCGCGATCTCGAACAGGACGCCGCTCGGCTCGCGGAAGTAGATCGACTTGAAGTAGAAGCGGTCGATGACCGGCGTCGGCTGGGCGCCGGCCGCGACGACGCGCTCGCGCCAGGCCTCGTGCTCGTCGGGCAGCGACGCCCACGCGACGTGGTGCACCGTTCCCGCCGCCTGCAGCCCGCGCTGCGACGGCGGCGAGTCGTAGACGTAGAAGCCGCCGCGGCGGTCGCCGCGCGCCTCCCAGCCGGGCTCGAACCCGAGCGCATCGAGCAGGCCCTCGCTCCGCCCGGGATCGGACGCGTAGGCGCGCACGCCGGCGAAGCCGCGGATGCGGTGCTCGTCCGGGATGTCCGGCGCCTCCGCGGTGAGCGGCTCGTCGCCGGAGTCGTCGATCAGCAGCGCCAGCGTCAGCCCCTCGGGATCCTCGAAGACGAGCGAGCCGTCGTCGATCGTCCCGCCGACGCGTGCGCGCCACCAGTCGAGCGAGTCGTGCGAGGCGACGCGGAAGCAGACGGTGTGCACCATGCCGTCGCCGGCGCGCCCGCGCGGCGTGCCGGGGTACTCGAAGAACGTGATGTCCGCGCCGGCCGAGCCGCGCTCGTCGGCGTAGAAGAGGTGGTACACGGTCGGGTCGTCCTGGTTGACCGTCTTCTTGACCATCCGCAGGCCGAGCTCGCCCGCGTAGAACTCGACGTTGCCCGGCGCGTCGGCCGTGATGCACGTGACGTGGTGGATCCCCTCCAGCTTCACGACGGTCATCATGACGGAATGCGCGCGGTCGTCGTCCACGAGGGTGCGCTGCGGGTCGAGGGGCGGCCGGAGCCGGAGCCGGCGGCGGGACAGCTGGCCGTCCGCGTGCGCGCGGCCGGCGTCAACAACGCGGATCTCGCGCAGCGCGCGGGGCGATATCCCGCGCCGCCGGGCGCACCGCAGGACATCCCCGGTCTGGAGTGCGCGGGGGAGACCGAGGACGGGCGGCGCGTGATGGCGCTGCTTCCGGGCGGCGGCCAGGCCGAGGCGGTCGCCGTCGACGAGCGCCACGTGCTGGACGTGCCCGACGGCGTGCCCTGGGAGGAGGCCGGAGGGTTCATGGAGGCGTTCGCGACCGCGCACGACGCGCTCTTCACGCAGGCCGGTTTGCAGGCGGGCGAGCGCCTGCTCGTGACGGGCGCCGCGGGCGGCGTCGGCGTCGCCGCAGTGCAGCTCGGCGTCGCGACGGGCGCGCGCGTGACGGCGTCCGCGCGCCACCACCAGGACGAGCTGCGGGCGCTCGGCGCCGACCTGGGCGTCGAAGGGCCGTACGACGTGATCCTCGAGCTCGTCGGCGGCGACGGCCTCACGCGGGCGCTCGAGCTGCTGGCGCCGGGCGGCCGGATCAGCGTCATCGGCACCGGGGCAGGCGCGCGGGCGGAGATCGACTTCGGCCTGCTGATGCGCAAGCGCGGCAGCATCCACGGCTCGACGCTTCGCTCCCGGACGGCCGAGGAGAAGGCCGAGGTCGTGCGGCGGCTGGGGGAGCTCACGCTGCCGCTGCTCGCGCGCGGCGAGATCCGCGTGCCGGTCGAGGCGACGTTCCCGCTCGAGCGCGCCGAGGAGGCGTATGCGCGCTTCGCGGCGGGCGGCAAGCTCGGCAAGATCGTCCTCGTGACGTGAGACCCTCGGAGAGGTGTCTGACACCGTAGGTGTCAGACACCTGTTTCCGGGCCGGGGGCGACGACGTCGGCGGAGGTGCGGGAAGGATGGTGTCTGACACCGTAGGTGTCAGACACCTGTTCCGGGCGGGCGCGACGACGTCGGCGGAGGTGCGGCGAGGGGGGTGTCTGACACCGTAGGTGTCAGACACCTGTTCCGGGCGGGCGCGGCGACGTCGGCGGAGGTGCGGCGAGGGGGGTGTCTGACACCGTCGGGTGTCAGACACCTGTTCCGGGCGGGCGCGGCGAGGTCGGGGGAGGTGCGGCGAGGATGGTGTCTGACACCGTAGGTGTCAGACACCCCTCTTCGGGGCTCGCGGCACCGCCACGGCTTCCGGTGCAACGAAGGCGAAGGCGCACGAGCTAAAACGCAACGCGCCACGGCCCGTCGCTAGCATCGCCGGCAACCCGAACGAGAGACGAGGAGAGCGAATGGACGTCGACGTCGCCGTCCTGGGCGGAGGCCCCGGTGGCTACACCGCAGCGATCCGCGCCGCGCAGCTGGGCGCCAAGGTCGCGTGCATCGAGAAGGAGCCCGAGCTCGGCGGCACGTGCCTGCGCGTCGGCTGCATCCCGACGAAGGCATGGGTGCAGACCGCGCACTTCCTCCACCACGCGGAGGAGAACTTCGCGAAGCTCGGCATCCACGTCGAGGGCACGCGCGTCGACTTCGCCGCCGCCAACGAGTGGAAGGCGGGCGTCGTCAAGCAGATGACGCAGGGCGTCGCGAGCCTGTTCAAGGCGAACGGGGTCGAGTGGGTGAAGGGTGCCGGCGCGTTCCGCGATGCGAGCACGATCGCCGTGGAGGGCGGCGACGACGTCTCCTTCAAGCAGGCGATCGTCGCCACCGGCAGCTTCCCGCTGCGGCCGCCGATCCCCGGTCTCGAGTCCGACCTCTGCGTCGACTCGACCGGCCTGCTCTCACAGACCGAGGTGCCGCGCCGGCTCGTCGTGCTTGGCGGCGGGATCATCGGCTGCGAGTTCGCGTCGATCTTCCAGCGCTTCGGCTCCGAGGTGACGATCATCGAGATGCTCGACACGCTGATCCCGCAGGAGGACGCGGACGCGGCCAAGGAGCTCGCGAAGACCTTCGGCAAGCGCGGCATCGCGCTGCACCTCGGCAAGCAGTGCACGCAGGTCGAGCAGAAGGGCAACTCGCTCACCGTGACGTTCGGCGACGGCGAGACGGTCGACTGCGACCTGATGCTCGTCTCCGTCGGGCGCGCGCCGCTCGTCGAGGGGATCGGGCTCGAGGCGGCCGGAATCGAGTACGACCGGCGCAAGGGCATCGCCACCGACGAGCACCGCCGCACGAGCGTGCCGAACGTCTACGCGGTCGGCGACTGCGCCGGCTACTGGCAGCTCGCGCACACCGCGTTCCGCGAGGGCGAGGTCGCCGCGGAGAACGCGTGCGGGCACGAGGCGGTCGTCGACAACCGCGCCGTGCCGCGGCCCATCTACACCGACCCCGAGATCGCGGGCGTCGGCCTCACCGAGGCGCAGGCGCGCGAGCAGTACGGCGACGACGTCGCCGTCGGCGTCTTCCCCTGGGTCGCGAACGCGCGCGCGGTGATGCAGGCGGAGACGACCGGCTGGGTGAAGTCGATCCACGAGACGCGCTACGGCGAGCTGCTCGGACTCGTGATGGTCGGGCCGCACGTCACCGACCTCGTCGAGGCGGGAACGGTCGCGATCGACGCCGAGTCGACGGTGGAGACGGTCGCCGACGGGATGGCCGCGCACCCGACGCTCTCCGAGGCGATCAAGGAGGCCGGCCTGGTCGCGCTCGGCCGGGCGATCCACCTGCCGAACCGCAAGCGCGCGGCCGCGCAGGCATGACCCGGTTTGCGCGGCGCGAGCGGAGGGGTAGAGTCGCCCCATGAGCGTCTTCAACCGTCGGAACGCGGCCGTCGGCTGGGTGACCTGGGCCGTCGGCAAGCGTGTGCTGAAGAAGAAGGCGAAGAGCGCCGTCCCCTCGGTCGATCCGGAGACGAAGCGGCCGAACAAGAGCGCGCTCGCCCTCGCGGTCGCCGGGCTCGTCGGCGCGCTCACGTTCTGGCGCAGCCGCTCCGGCGGCGACGACGACACGTCGTCTGAGTAACACCCTCACCCGGCGCGAGCTGCTCGCCCGCGGGGCCGGGGCCGCCGCGGCGCTCGCCTTCGCGCCCGCGTTACGCTTCGCCGACGATGCCGACCCGCGTTTGCGGGCGCTCGCGAAGACCTTCCGCGGCGAGATCGCGGTGCCGGGGCAGGCGCTCTACGCGCGCATCCGGGCGCCGTACGACGCGAACTACGCGTCCGTGAAGCCGCTCGCCGTCGTGCGGCCGAAGGACGCCGCCGACGTCGCCCGCGTCGTCCGTTGGGCGGCGCAGACGCACGTGCCGATCGTCGCCCGCTCAGGCGGCCACAGCTACGGCGGCTGGTCGACGACGACCGGCGTCGTCGTCGACCTCGCGCATCTCGCGGGCGTGAGCGCCGCCCCCGGCCGCGCGACGATCGGGCCCGGTGCCCGCCTCGGCAACGTTTACCAGGGGCTGGCCGCGCACGGCGTCGCGATCCCCGCCGGCACCTGCCCCAGCGTCGGGATCGGCGGCCACGTGCTCGGCGGCGGCTTCGGCCTCGCCTCGCGCGCGTGGGGGCTCGCCTGCGACAACCTGCTCTCGGCGCAGGTGGTGACCGCCGACGGCCGCGTCCTGACGGCGAGCCCGGCGAGCCGTTCCGACCTCTTCTGGGCGTGCCGCGGCGGCGGGGGCGGCAACTTCGGGATCGCCACGCGGTTCGTCTTCCGGACGCACCCGGTCCGCGCCGGCTCGTACTTCGTCGCGTCGTGGCCGTGGGCGCAGGTCGAGGAGGTGCTCGACGGCTTCCTGCGCTGGGCCCCGGCGACCGCCGACCGGCTCGGCTCCATCTGCCGCCTCGCCGCCGGCCCGGGCGGGCCGACCGTCCAGGTGTTCGGGCAGTTCCTCGGCACCGCGCAGCAGCTGACCGCCCTGCTGGCGGGCCTGAAGCCGGCCGCGTCGAAGCTGGTCGTCGCACCCTCGAGCTGGCTCGACCTCGTCGCCCGCTGGGCCGGCTGCCTCGGCCACTCGCTGCCCGGCTGCTCGGCCGCGGGCAGCCAGCCGTTCGCCGGCTCGTCGAGCTACCTGCGCGCGGTGCCGAGCGCGGCGCGGCTCGCCTCGTTCCGCCACGTCGTCGAGGCGCGCGGGTCGGAGTCGGGCGCGCTGCTGATCGACGCCTACGGCGGCGCCGTCAACCGCGTCGCGCCCGCCGCGACCGCGTTCGCACACCGCCGCGACCTGGCGTCCGTGCAGTACTTCGCGGTGGGCGGGGCCTCGGCGCGGGCCTGGGTCGAGCAGGCGCGGAAGGCGCTGGCGCCCTCGATGACCGGCGAGGCGTACGTCAACTACGCCGACCCGGCGCTGCCCGACTTCCTGCACGCGTACTACGGCGCGAACCTGGCGCGGCTCGTCGCGGTCAAGCGCCGGTACGACCGGAAGCGGCTGTTCCGCTTTCCGCAGGGCGTTCCGACCCACCTCTGACGGCCCCGCGCCGCCCGATCACGCGCGCGCCGCGACCGTGCGTGAGGAAGCTGCCGGTCCAGCGGAGCAGCACGAGCAGCCGGTTCTGGAAGCCGATCAGGTAGACGATGTGCACGCCGAGCCAGAGCGCCCACGCCGGGAAGCCGCTCACGCGGAGCGGCCCGATCTCCGCGACCGCGCGCGAGCGGCCGATCGTCGCCAGGTTGCCCTTGTCGCGGTAGTGGAAGGCGGCGGGCGGCGCGTTCCCGGCCAGGCGGTCGCGGATCACGCGCGCGACGAAGCGGCCCTGCTGCATCGCGACCGGCGCGAGACCGGGGAGGAGGGTGTCGCCGATCCGCACCATGTCGCCGAGCGCGAAGACCTCCGGACGGCCCGGCAGCGTCAGCTGCGGGGTGACGGCGACGCGCCCGGCGCGATCGACCTCGGCCCCCGCCGCGGCGGCGAGCGTGCCGGCGAAGCTCGAGGTGGTGACGCCCGCCGCCCAGACCACCGTGCGCGCCGGCACCTCCTCCACCTCGCCGCCGACGTCGGCGATGGAGACCGACTCGGGGCCGACCGAGACCACGGTGTGGCCGACGAGCGGCGTCACGCCGAGGCTCCGGAGGGCGCCGTAGGCACGGCGCGAGAGCGAGGGCGCGAACGCGGTCAGCACGCGGTCCGCGGTCTCGACGAGCAGGACGCGCGCCGAGCGCGTGTCGGCGACGCGGAAGTCGCGACGGAGCGTGTCGCGGGCGAGTTCGGCGATCTGCCCGGCCATCTCGACCCCCGTCGGGCCGGCGCCGACGACGACGAACGTCAGCCACGCCCGCCGTCGCGTCTCGTCGCGCTCGACCTCCGCCGCCTCGAACGCCCCCAGGATGCGGTCGCGGATGTCGAGCGCCCCTTCGAGCGACTTCAGCTCGGGCGCGTAGGGACGCCAGTCGTCGTGGCCGAAGTAGGAGTAGCGCGAGCCGGTGGCGACGACGAGCGTGTCGTAGGGAAGCGCGCGCACGTCGTCGCCGTTCGGCAGGCGCGCGAGCTCGAGCTCGCGGCGCTCGAGGTCGACGCCGGCCGCCTCGGCGAGCAGCACGCGCACGTTCCGCTGCCGCTTGAAGACCGCCCGCAGCGGCGCCGCCACCTCGGTCGCCGACAGCGCGCCCGTCGCGACCTGGTAGGCGAGCGGCTGGAAGAGGTGGAAGTTCCGGCGGTCGACGAGCGTCACCTCGACCGGCGCGTCCTTCAAGCCGCGCACCGCCTGCAGCCCGCCGAACCCGCCGCCGATCACCACGACCCTGTGGGCCATCTCCCCGGAGGACACTATCGGGCGACCAGATGACCAGGTACAGTGGTCAGATGGCGAGGACGATCGCCGCCACCGAGTTCAAGGCGAAGTGCCTCGCGATCCTGGACGAGGTCGCCGAGACGCGCTCGCCGGTGGTCGTGACCAAGCGCGGAAAGCCGGTGGCGCTGGTGGTGCCGCCGGAGGATCCGCCGAGCCTGCTCGGCAGCGCGGAGCAGCTCTGCTCCGACGACGAGCTCGTCCACTTCAGCGCCTGGGAGGGCTGGGGCGAGGACGAGATGGGCGCATGATCGTGCTGGACACGCACGCATGGCTCTGGTGGCGCGTTCGGCCCCGCGAGCTCTCACGCCGGGCGAAGCGCGCGATCGAGGCCGCGGACGAGGTCGGCGTCTGCACCGTCAGCGTCTACGAGCTCGTGTCCCTCGTGGAGCGCGGCCGGGTACGGCTCGGGATGCCCGTTCGGCGCTGGCTCGGGTCCGCGCTCGGGGAACCGGTCACGGCCCTCGAGCTGCGTCCGGAGGTCGCGGTCGACGCCGCCCAGCTGCGGTTCGAGGCCGATCCCTTCGACCGCATCATCTACGCGACGGCCCGCGCGGAGGACGCTCCGCTCGTCACCCGCGACGAGCGGATGCACGCCTTCGATCCCGCGCGCGCGGTCTGGTAGACGCGCCAGGGGTACCCGCCGGGGCCGAGCGTAGACTGGCCCGGCCGATGGGTCAGGCCGAGTTCGTCCATCTCCACGTCCACAGCGAGTACTCGATCCTCGACGGGGCATGCCGGATCCCGGATCTCGTCGCGCGGGCGGCGGAGCTCGAGATGCCGGCGGTCTCGCTCACCGACCACGGCTCGCTCGCCGGCGCGATCCAGCTCTGGAAGGCGACGCGCTCGACGGGCGTCAAGCCGGTGATCGGCTGCGAGGTCTACGTCTGCGACGACCGCCGCGCGCAGCAGAAGGGCTACGCCCACCTGACCCTGCTCGCCCGCGACAACGCGGGCTACGGCAACCTGATCAAGCTGTCGAGCCTCGGCTACCTCGAGGGCTACTACTACAAGCCGCGCGTCGACTGGGACCTGCTCGCGCAGCACGCGGACGGCTTGATCGCGCTCTCCGGCTGCCTCTCCGGGCGCGTCTGCAAGGCGCTCGAGGAGAACCGCGCCGCAGACGCGGCGAGCGAGCTCGACCGGCTCACCCACGTCTTCGGCCGCGACAACGTCTACGTCGAGCTGCAGAACGCGCACCTCGACGTGCAGGCGCGGATCCTGCCGCAGCTCGCCGACCTCGCCGCGAAGGCGGGCCTGCCGACGGTCGCGACCGGCGACGTCCACTACCTGCGCGACACGGACGCACGCGCCCACGAGGCGCTGCTCTGCATCCAGTCCGGCGACTCGCTCAAGAACCCCGAGCACTGGCGGTTCGAGACCGATCACTTCTACTTCAAGTCGCCGCAGGAGATGGCGGCCGACTTCCCCGGCCACGACGACGCGCTGCGGCGCACGCTCGAGGTGGCGGAGCGCTGCAACGTCGAGATCGAGCTCGGCCGGATCCTGCTGCCGCACTTCCCGGCGCCGGAAGGACGCGACACGTTCGACTACCTCGTCGAGCTGTGCGAGAAGGGGCTCGAGCGCCGCTACGGGACGGTGACGAGCGACCTCCACGACCGCCTTCGACACGAGCTGAAGACGATCCGGGAGATGGGGTTCACCGACTACTTCCTGATCGTCTGGGACTTCATCCGCTTCGCCAAGCAGAACGGCATCAGCGTCGGCCCCGGCCGCGGCTCGGCGGCGGGCAGCCTCGTCGCGTACAGCCTCGAGATCACCGACATCGACCCGATTCGCTACGACCTGCTGTTCGAGCGCATGCTCAACCCCGGCCGCAAGTCGATGCCGGACATGGACATCGACTTCGCCGTCGCCGGCCGCGAGCGCGTCATCAACTACGTGACGGAGAAGTACGGCCGCGACCGCGTCGCGCAGATCATCACCTTCTCGACGATGGCGGCGCGCGCGGCCGTTCGCGACGCCGGCCGCGTGCTCGAGATTCCCTACGGCCAGGTCGACCGGATCGCCAAGCTCATCCCGGAGGGCCCGGGCCAGACGCTCGAGGAGTGCCTGAAGCCGGGCGGCGAGCTGCGCAAGGCGGTCGACGGCGACCCGGTGGCGAAGGAGATCGTCGAGCTCGCGCGGCCGCTCGAGGGGCTGACGCGCGCCGACTCGATCCACGCCGCCGGCGTCGTGATCGGCGCCGAGCCGCTCGTGAGCGTGGTCCCGCTGCAGCAGAAGGGCGCCGACCAGGAGGTCGTGACGCAGTTCTCGATGAAGGACGTGGAGGCGCTCGGGCTGCTGAAGGTCGACTTCCTCGGCCTCCGCAACCTCGACGTGATCGACAAGGCCTGCGAGCTGCTCGGCGGCCTCGACATCTCGACGATCCCGCTCGACGACCGCAGGACGTACGAGATGCTCGCCCGCGGCGAGGCGACGGGCGTCTTCCAGTTCGAGTCGTCCGGGATGCGCGAGGCGCTGCGGCAGGTGAAGCCGACCGAGTTCGAGGACCTGATCGCGCTCGTTGCGCTCTACCGGCCGGGCCCGATGCAGTACATCCCCACGTACGCGGCGCGCAAGAACGGCAGGGAGCGCGTCAGCTACCTCGACCCGAGACTGAAGCCGATCCTCGAGCGGACCGCGGGGATCAGCATCTACCAGGAGCAGTCGATGGAGATCGCGAAGGAGATCGCGGGCTTCACGCTGTTCGAGGCGGAAGACCTGCGCCGCGCGATCGCGAAGAAGGACCACAGGCTGATGGCGTCGCTGAAGACGATGTTCATCGAGAAGGCGGTCGCGAACGACACCCCCGACGCCGTCGCGCGCCAGCTCTGGGACGACATGGAGAAGGCGCAGGACTACTCCTTCAACAAGTCGCACGCCGCCTGCTACGCGCTCATCTCGTACCGCACCGCGTGGCTGCGCGCGAACCATCCGTGCGAGTACATGGCGGCGCTGATCTCGTCGGTGATGAACACCAAGGACCGCGTGCCGTTCTACGTCAACGCGTGTCACGAGCTCGGCATCGAGGTGCTGCCGCCGGACGTGAACGAGTCGCAGGTCGACTTCGCGGTCGTCGACGGCAAGATCCGCTTCGGCCTGAACGCGGTCAAGGGCGTGGGGGAGGGCGCCGCGCGCGCGATCATCGCCGCCCGCACGGAGGGCGGCCCGTTCGAGTCGATCTGGGACTTCACCGAGCGCGTCGACCCGCAGGTAGCGAACAAGCGCGTGGTCGAGGCGCTCGTCAAGTGCGGCGCGCTGCCCGGCTCGCGGAAAGCGGCGCTCGACGTCCTCGATCGTGCGCTCGGCGCCGCCGCCGAGCGTGCGCTGCGACGAAACCAGGTCTCGATCTTCGACGTCCAAGCCGACCTGAGCCACGGCGGCTACTACGAGCCGCTGTCGACCGACGAGTTCGAGAAGAACGAGCTGCTGCGGCTCGAGAAGGAGGTGCTCGGGCTGTACGTCTCCGAGCACCCGCTGTCGGCGATCCGCGCCGAGCTGCGGCGGAAGACGGACGCGACGATCGCGGAGCTCGAGCGGCGCCGCGACGGCGAGGTCGTCACCGTCGGCGGCATCGTCTCGTCGCTGCGGCAGATGACGACGAAGCGCGGCGAGCCGATGGTGTTCCTGCGGCTCGACGACGTGACCGGCGGTACCGAGTGCATGGTCTTCAACTCGACCTACGAGCGCGCGCGCGAGCTGTGCGTCGCCGACCGGATCCTGATCGTGAAGGGCCGCGTCGACCACAAGGAGGGGGAGACGAAGCTGGTGGCGATGGAGGTGGCGGCGTTCGAGGCGGTCGCCGACCGGCGCGAGGTGCGGCTGCGCCTCGACGCGACGCGGCTGCCGGCCGGCGTCATCGGCGAGCTGCGCGACCTGATCCGCGACTTCCCCGGCGAGTCGCCGGTGATCGTCGACTGCCTCACCTCGGAGGGCCGCAAGCTCTACGCCTTCGGCCCCGACTACAAGGTGCGGCCCGCGCCCGACTTCTACGCCGAGGTGAAGGTGCTTCTCGGCGAGTCGGCCGTCGCCTGAGACGCGTCTCGACCGTTAGGACTGCGTTAAATCTGCGGATCACCCGGCATGGGGAGAACCGGCTCGACCGTTCTACCGAATGAAGGGGCGAGAGCGAGATGACGACGGCGGCAACTCATCCGCGTGGGGAGCTCGACCAGGTCGAGGACTGGCGCGCACACGAGCTCGAACGCGCCGGCTACCCGGCGGAGGCGGCGGCGGAGCTCGCCGGCCGCCACGACGTCGACCTCCATCGCGCCGTCGAGCTCGTCCAGCGCGGCTGCCCGCCCGAGCTCGCCGTCAAGATCCTGCGGTAAAGGCTTCGAAACTGTTTGGTCGCTTCGCGACCAAACAGTTTCCATGGTTCACTAGAGGCGCATGCTCGCCTTCATCCCGTCGCCGCACACCGGCGTCGTCCACCTGGGCCCGCTGACGCTGCACATGTACGGCCTCACGCTGCTCGTGGCCATCGTCGCGTGCATCGTGCTCACCGGCTACCGCTGGCAGGCGCGCGGCGGCGACTGGGACCTCGTGCTGCGGGTCGCCGTGTGGGGCGTCGCGTTCGGCGTCGTCGGCGCGCGCGCCTACCACGACATCACCTCGTGGAACGAGGTGCCGACGCCGAAGTGGCAGGGGATCTTCGAGGTCTGGCAGGGCGGGCTGGGCGTGTGGGGCGGGATCCTCCTCGGCACCCTCGCCGGAGCCGTGATCGTCCGCCGCGCCGGCTACGGGGTCTACCGCTTCATGGACGCGGTCGCGCCGGGATTGCTGCTCGCGCAGGGGATCGGCCGCATCGGCAACTGGTGGAACCAGGAGCTGTACGGCAAGCCGACGACGCTGCCGTGGGCACTGAAGATCGACCCCGCGCACCGGATGATCCAGTACTTCGACCGGGCCACCTACCACCCGACGTTCCTGTACGAGCTGATCTGGGACGTCGTCGGGGTGCTGCTGCTCGTGCTCGTCGTCGACCGCCGCTTCCGGATCGTGCCGCCCGGCCTGTTCGCGCTCTACGTCTCCTGGTACACGTTCGGCCGCTTCTTCGAGGAGCTGCTGCGCATCGACCCGGCGCACCACTTCGCCGGCCTGCGCCTCAACGCCTGGGTGTCGATCGTCGTCTTCTGCTGCTCGACCGCGTTCTTCGTCTGGTGGCAGTTCTTCCACGGCCGCGAGGCCGGCGGCGGCCGCGAGCGCGGCGGGCCTGCCCGGCGCCGCGTGCCGCAGGGACCGGCGATGGCCATCCCGCGCGGGCGCGTCCGGTAAGGCCGATACGGTGTCCGCCGATGGCGGCGGTCCGCGAGCTCGAGCTGGACCTCGACGCGTTCGAGGGGCCGTTCGACCTCCTGCTCTCGCTCGTGCTGCGCGAGGAGCTGGAGCTGCGCGACGTCGAGCTGGCGGCGATCGTCGCCGCCTTCGTCGAGCGCCTGGGCGAGCGCGGCGAGCTCGACCTCGACGCCTGCGGCGAGTTCCTCGTCCTGATCTCGGCGCTCCTCGAGCTGAAGGCCCGCGCGCTCTTCCCGGAGGAGGAAGCGGAGCTCGCCGAGCTGGAGCCGGAGGAGGCCGCCGAGGAGCTCGCGCGGAGGCTCGCCGAGTACCGGCGCGCCAAGGAGGCGGCGGGCTGGCTGCTCGGGCGCCTGCAGGAGCGGCGCGACCTCTTCTTCCGGCTCGGCCCGGCGCCCCTTCAGCCCCGGCCGGAGCGGCGCCTCGCGCCGCAGCCGCCCGGCAAGCTCGCCGCCGCCCTGCGCGCGCTCGCCGCCGAGCCGCCGGCGCCGTCGACGGCGCACATGGCGCTCCGCTTCCCGCCCGTCTCGCAGTTCGTCGAGCGCTGGCGTGCGCTTCTGCGGCGCCGCACCCGCCTCGACTTCGACGAGTTCGTCGGCGGGATGAACCGCGTGGAGATCGCCGTCGCCTTCCTGGCGCTGCTCGAGCTGCGCAAGCAGAACGAGATCGCGCTCAGCCAGGCGGCGCCGTTCGCGCCGATAAGGATTTCGAGAGCCGAGGACGAAAGGAGCCTCACGTGGGACGTCCGCTCCGCCTGATCCCGTCACAGCCGAGTGCCGCGGCCGAGGTCGCGCGCACGCTCGAGGCGCTGCTCGTGGTGGCGTCGCAGCCCCTGCCGGTCGAGGAGCTCGCGCTCGCCGCCGAGGTCGACCCGGCCGAGGTGGAGGAGGCGCTGGAGCTCCTCGCGGAGCGCTACGCGGAAGGGCTGAGCGGGATCGTGCTCGAGCACGTCGCCGGCGGCTACGCGTTCCGTGCCGCCGCGGAGGCGGCGCCTGCCTGCGCCCGCCTGTTCGAGCGGCCGGTCGAGAAGGGGCTCTCGCAGGCCGCGCTCGAGACCCTCGCGATCGTCGCCTACCTCGGCCCGATCTCGCGGCCGGAGGTCGCGCGCATCCGCGGCGTGAACGTGGACGGCGTGGTCGCCGGGCTCGTCGAGCGGGGCCTGATCGCCGAGCACGGCCGCGAGGAGGCCGGTGCGATCCGGTACCGCACGACGCCGCTCTTCGAGCGCGTCTTCGGACTCGAGTCGCTCGCCGCGCTGCCGCGCGTCGATGACGTCGGCGCCGACGCCGACGAGATCCGCGGCCGCCTCGAAGCGGTCGCGGCGCGGCGCCCCGCGTAACACTCTCTTCACGGTGCCAGGCACCGTAAGGTGTCAGGCACCGTGGACGTCAGCGAGGACACCTTCGAGCAGGACGTGGTCGCCGCGTCGGCCGACGCGCCGGTGGTGGTCGACTTCTGGGCCGCGTGGTGCGGGCCGTGCCGCACCCTCGGACCGGTGCTCGAGGAGGCGGCCGCCGCGCGCGGCGTCGCGCTGGCGAAGGTCGACGTCGACGCGAGCCCCGCGCTCGCCGACCGCTTCCAGGTCCGCGGCATCCCCGCGGTGAAGGCGTTCCGCGGCGGCCAGGTCGTCGCCGAGTTCGTCGGCGCGCGGTCGCGGCCGGCGGTCGAGGCGTTCCTCGACGAGCTCACGCGCCCGCCGGTCGCCGAGACGGTCGACGACGATCCCGAGCTCGCGGCCGCGCTCGGCGGGGGCGACTACGAGGCCGCGTTCGAGCTGCTGCTCGCCCGCATCTCGGACGGCAACGGCGAGCGCGAGGCGACGCGCGAGCTGATGGTGCGCCTGTTCGCCGAGCTCGGCCACGAGCATCCGCTCACGGTCCGCTACCGGCGCCGCCTCGCGACCGCCCTCTACTAAGAGGCTCTCACACAATGCACGTTGAGTCGCCCGGCCGCGCTCGGCGGCATGATGCTGCGTCCTCGGTCGCGCCCATACGCACTCGTATGGGCGCTCCCTGCGTCCTTGCTTCGTGCTCGCCGATCGCTCCCGGATCGACGAACATCATTGTGAGAGCCTCTACGAAAAACGGGCGCGGCCGCCCCTCCGCGGCCGCGCCCGCCCCCCGTCCCCGTCCTACGTCGCGGCGGGTAGGACGTTCTGGTTGAGCCGGAAGAGGTTCTCCGGGTCGTACTTCGCCTTGAGCTCGCGCAGCCGCTGCAGCTTCGGGCCCCAGCTCTCCTGCAGCTCCGCGTCGCCGATCTCGGTCATGAAGTTGAGCGCCATGCCCGGGGCGACGTGCGGTGCGAACGCCGCGGTCGTTTCTCGCACCCAGGCGATGTTCTCCTCGTCCGCGTCGCCCTCCCACATCCCGTTCGCGTGGACGTTGAATGGGTTGCTGCGCCCGCCGAGCGCGGTGTCGTTCTCGCCGACGCGCCCGATCGCGCCGCCCCCGTTCATGATGATGAACGCCGTGAACGGAGACGGGATCGCGTCCGCGCGCGCGGCGAACAGGTCGATCGCGGATTCGTCGAGGCAGCGCAGCTGGAACGCGCGCCAGTAGTTCCGTCGCCCGTAGGGATTCGCGGGATCGAGCAGGCCCTGCACGACCGTGTACGGCATCGGCTGCCACAGGTCGACGACCGGCCCGAGCGCGCGGATCGGCGCGAGGACCTGCTCGGCCTTCTCCGGCGGGCCGGCGTACATGCCGGCGACGCCGACCATCCGCTTCAGGCGCCATTCCTCCGGCACGAACGGCTCGGGCGGCGCCGTGATCGACGCGACCGCCCAGCCGAGGTCGTCGTCGGCCTCGGCCGACAGGTCGCGCCACGTGCGGACGAGCTCCACCGTCTTCTCCGGCGGGAACGCGGCCAGCCCCCCGTACACGACCGGGCCGACCGGCGCGAGCCGGAACTCGAGCTCCGTCACGATCCCGAAGTTGCCGCCGCCTCCGCGCAGCCCCCAGAGCAGGTCCGCATTCTCGTCCTCCGTCGCGGTGACGACCTCGCCGTCGGCGGTGACGACGTCCGCCGAGACGACGTTGTCGGCGGCGAAGCCGAGCTTCCGCTCGAGCCAGCCGCTGCCGCTGCCCAGGGTGAAGCCGGTGACGCCGGTGGTCGTCACGCGGCCGCCGGTGGTGGCGAGCCCGAACGCCTGCGTCTCGCGATCGAACTGCCCCCAGTCGAGTCCGGCCTGCGCGCGGACCGTTCGCCCCCGCGGGTCGACCCGGATGCCGCGCATGCCGCGCATGTCGACGACGATGCCGCCGTCGCAGAGCGAGAAGCCGGCCACCGAGTGGCCGCCGCCGCGGACGGCGAGCTCCGCGCCGCTCAGGCGCGCCAGCCCCACCGCGCGGATCACGTCGGCCGTCCCCGCGGGCCGGAGCACCACTGCCGGCCGCCGCTCGAACATGCCGTTGAAGATCACGCACGCCGACTCGTACTCCGCGTCGTCCGGTTCGAGCACCTCGCCGCGGAAGCCGGCGCGCAACTCGTCGAGCGCCTCCCCCTCGAGGACGCCGGTCGCTGCCGTTCCTGCCATCGTCCCTCCCCTTGGATGTTGCAGGAGCCACGAACCTAGGGATGGCTGACATCGATGTCAAGTGTTGCGGCCCGTGCGGCTGAACGCGTGGCTCGCCCGGGCGGGTGTCGCGTCGCGCCGCGGCGCCGACGAGCTGATCCGCGCGGGGCGCGTGACGGTGAACGGCCGGCCCGGCGAGCTCGGGACCATCGTCGAGCGCGGCGACGACGTGCGACTCGACGGGCGGCCGCTCTCGCTCGAACGGCTCGCCTACGTGCTGCTGCACAAGCCCGCCGGGGTCGTCACGACCGCCCGCGACCCCCGTGGGCGGCCGACGGTGGTCGCCCTCGTCGGCCACCCGGCCCGGATCGTCCCCGTGGGGCGCCTCGACGTACAGACGACCGGCGCGCTGCTGCTGACGAACGACGGCGCGCTCGCGCACCGGCTCGCCCACCCGCGCTACCACGTCGATAAGGTCTACGTCGCCGACGTGGAGGGGCGGCCGCCGACGGCGGCGCTCGCGCGGCTCGCCCGCGGCGTGGAGCTCGACGACGGGCCGACCGCTCCGGCGCGCGTCCGCCGTCTCGGCCCCTCGACCGTCGAGCTGACGATCCACGAGGGGCGCAACCGCCAGGTCCGCCGGATGCTGGAGGCCGTCGGGCATCCCGTGCGCGCGCTGCACCGAAGCCGCTACGGGCCGCTGACGCTCGAAGGGCTCGAGCCCGGCGCCTGGCGCGAGCTCGAGCCCTCCGAGGTCGATGCGCTCCGCGCCGCTACCGGAGCGCGGCGGCGCGCCTGAGCAGCACGTCCGCCTCGATGATCCACGCCGCCGCGCGAACGCGCGAGATCGGCTGGTTCGAGAAGGCCGCGGCGTCGAGCGCCTGCTTGATCGAGTCCGCGACCGAGTTGCGGAGCCTCGTCAGCACGGCGATCTGCGCCTCGATCGACGTGTAGCGGCCGACGCTCGTGCTCTCGAGCGCCTTCGTCGACGCGGCGAGCGTGTCCATGTCGAAGCGCCCGAACGGGGCGTTGAGCTGCTCGTACACCTGCGCCAGCTCGTGCGCCTCCCGGCCCGCGAGCGCGGGCGGGACGGCGCTCGGCGCGAGCGCCTCGGTCAGCACGCGGCCGTCGTGCTCGTAGTCGTCCCTCAGTCCGACCAGCGACAGGATCGTCGGGCGGACGTTCGTGTGGTCGGTCCAGGTCGTCGAGTCGACGCCCCGGCTCGCGACGCCCGGGCCGACGAAGCCGACCCACGTGTTGCCGATCTCCTGCTGGATGTCGCCGTGGTTCCAGGCGAAGCCCGGGCTGACGCACGGGTTCGCGCCGCACGACGGGGTCGACCCCGAGCTGAAGAAGAAGTCCGGGTTGCCGAACATCGTGAACGTCGGCGTCCGCTTCGGGTCGGAGTTGACCATGTGGAGCGTCTGCTCCTCGACCGGGTCGGCGAGCGCGACCGTCGCGGGGACGAGCTGGCCGTGGTTCACGTATGGGTCGGGCAGCTTCAGCGCCCCCACGTCCTGCTCCAGCTTGCGCACCGCCGGGTCGGTGCGGGACGGGTTCCCGTTCACGTAGAACGTCGGCGCGTCGTCGCTGTGCACCGAGAACGCCGGCTCGCCGGCCGGCAGCACGCCGGCCAGGTTCACGTTCACCTCGCCGATCTGGTTCGACGGGCACGCGGTCATGTCGGTGCAGTTGGCGTGCGTGTACGTCAGCGCGCCCGGATTGTTCGGGTCGGGGGTGCCGATGCCGCCCGCGAAGTGATCTCCCTCGTCGACGGTGACGACGAAGAGCGTGTTGCTGCGGTCGATGCCGTGCGCGGCGAGGTTCTGGAAGAACGCCGCGAACGCATCGTCGTACGCCTTCAGCTGCGCCTGGAACGTCGCCTCGCCCGGGCCGGCGGCGGCGCTCTGGTACGAGTCGGTCGTCGGGTTCGGCGTGTGGATGTCGTGCGCGTCCGAGATGTAGCCGTAGGTCACGGGCACCCCGTTCTCCTGCATCTGCTCGACGTAGCCGAGCGTGTTCTTCGCGAGCATCCCGTCGAAGCCCGGGAAGCCCGGGTTGCCGTCCGGGTCGGTGATCGGCTGCCCGAACGTGTCGTCGACGGCCGCGCTTCCGCCGGTGATCGCCGGATCGACGTACTTGGCGCCGTAGAGCGCCTGGAAGCCCGTGTAGCCATTCGGCTCGTCCGGCAGCAGGTCCGGCCGCGCGTCCGCGTCGTTCGCGCACTTGCTGTCTGGGGACTGCGAGCAGTGGATCGCGATGCCGACGAAGTCCGTCTGCGCGAGGTGGGGATCGGTCTGCGCCTCGGTCGCCTGCGGCGACGGGACGCCGAACGCCTCGGCGATGTCGCCGCCCGGCGCCGTCGACGTGTTCTCGAGCTCGATGTTCGCGGTGCCGACGCCGCCGACGTCGCAGCCCGCCCGCGTGAACGGCACCCACGGCGCGGGCGTGTTCTTCTGCCCGTCCGTGATCATGTTCGGCAGCGGGTCGTTCGTCGCGTCCACGAGGTCGGTCCAGTACTTGAACGCGCTCGAGAAGCCGACGCTGCCGTCCGGCCGGAAGTAGCCGTAGGAGTTGGAGACGGTGATGCCGGTGCGGTCCGGATAGAGCCCGGTGAGGCTGGACAGGATGCCGCCGGCCGTGTGCGAGATCAGGATCGTGTGGTCGTTGGTGAAGAGCGTGCCGTTCGACTTCAGGAAGTCGAGGAGGTGCGGCATCTGCTCGAGGTCCGACGCGACGTCGGGACGGTCGCGCCGGTAGTGCGTGTTGTCGAACTGCAGGTAGACGACGTGCTTGATGCCGTTCGCCAGCGTGCAGCTCGTCGAATCGCGCGCCGCGCTCCGCGCGCTTGCCGTCACGGTGCCCGCGACGACCGCGAGCGCCGCGCATGCCGCAGTCAGGGCGACGAGCGTCGCCCGCCTCGCTCCGAGCATGGTTCCCCCCAAGGTCGAAGTGTCTGACGTGAGGCGATGCTAACGCCGCCGCGCCCCGCCGTGTTTCACGAGCCTGCGCCGATTGTGTTACGGCGTGACGAACCCCATCCGTTCGTACATGGCCGCGAGCGTCGGCGCCGACGCGGCGCGCGCCTTCTCGGCGCCGATCGCGAGCAGTCGGCGCAGCTCGCCCTCGTCGGCCCGCAGCTCGGCGTAGCGCTCCTGCACGGGCGCGAACAGCTCGACGACCGCCTCGCCGACGTCGGCCTTCAGGTCGCCGTAGCCGCGGCCGTCGTAGGCGCCCTCCAGCTCGGGGATCGGCCGGCCGGTCGCCACCGACAGGATCTCGATCAGGTTCGACACGCCGGGCTTCTCCTCGGGCCGGTAGAGCACCTCGCGGCCGGAGTCGGTGACGGCCGTCCGGAACTTCCTGCGGATCGCGTCGGGAGGGTCGAGGACGAGCACGGTGCCCTGCAGCGTCCCGCCGGTCGTCGACATCTTCCGCGCCGGGTCCTGGAGGTCCATGATCCGCGCGCCGACGTCGGGGAAGACGCCCTCCGGGACCGTGAACGTATGACCGTAGCGGGCGTTGAAGCGCTCCGCGACGTCGCGCGCGAGCTCGATGTGCTGGCGCTGGTCGTCGCCGACGGGCACGACGTCGGTCTGGTAGAGGAGGATGTCGCCCGCCATCAGCACGGGGTAGGTGAAGAGGCCGGCCGAGACGAACTCCTTGCCCTCGCCCTTCTCCTTGAACTGAGTCATCCGGCCGAGCTGGCCGAAGCCGGTGACCGCCGACAGCAGCCACGCCGCCTCCGCGTGCGCGGTCACCTGGCTCTGCAGGAACAGCGTGCAGCGGTCGGGGTCGAGGCCGACCGCGTACAGCAGCGCGGCGAGGTCGAGCGTGCGGTCGTGGAGGTCGCGGGGGTCGTACTCGACCGTGATCGAGTGCAGGTCGACGATGCAGAAGAAGGCGTCGCCCGACTCCTGCGTCGCGACGTACTGGCGCATCGCGCCGATGTAGTTGCCGATGTGCTTGGCGCCCGTCGCCTGGATGCCGGAGAAGACGCGCGTCACGCGCCGCAGGATACGGAAAGGCGCTCTCTACACTGGGTCGCCATGACGGTCACGCGCGAGACCTGGTCGCCGTCGAGCTGGCGCGAGCTGCCCGTGCGCCAGCAGCCGGACTGGCCGGACGCGGCCGCGGTCGCCGCGGCGGTCGAGCGCCTCAAGGCGTGCCCGCCGCTCGTCTTCGCGGGCGAGGCACGGCAGCTGCAGGAGGGTCTCGCCGCGGTTCTGGAGGGGCGGGCGTTCCTGCTGCAGGCGGGCGACTGCGTCGAGTCCTTCACGGAGCTCTCGAGCGTCCGGATCCGCGACAAGCTGAAGATCCTGCTCCAGATGTCGGCGGTGCTCACGTACGGCGCGACGCTGCCGGTCCTGAAGGTGGGCCGCATCGCCGGGCAGTTCACGAAGCCGCGCTCGCAGCCGTTCGAGCACACCGCGAACGGCGACGTCCCCGTCTTTCGCGGCCACATGGTCCACGACGACGCGGCGACGGCCGAGGCGCGCGTGCCCGACCCGCAGCGGATGGTCGAGGGCTACAACCAGTCCGCGGCGACGCTCAACCTGCTGCGCGCGTTCACGAAGGGCGGCTATGCCGACCTCAACCAGGTGCACCTGTGGAACCAGGAGTTCGTCGCCAGCTCGCCCGAGGGTCGCCGCTACGAGCGGCTCGCGAACGAGATCGAGCGCGCCCTGCGCTTCATGGCCGCGTGCGGCATCGACCTCGCCGCCGAGCGCCGGCTGCACGAGGTCGACGTCTTCACGAGCCACGAGGGGCTGCTGCTCGACTACGAGGAGGGCCTGACGCGGCGCGACTCGCTCACCGGCGACTGGTACGACTGCTCGGCGCACCTGCTCTGGATCGGCGAGCGGACGCGGCAGGTCGACGGCGCGCACGTCGAGTTCTTCTCGGGCGTCCACAACCCGCTCGCGGTGAAGCTCGGGCCCGAGGCGAGCGCCGACGACGCGATCGCGCTCTGCGAGCGGCTGAATCCCGGGCGCGTGCCGGGCCGGCTCACGTTCGTGGCGCGGCTCGGCGCGGAGCGCGTGCGCGAGCTGCTGCCGCCGCTGCTCGGCGCGGTGCGCGAGGAGGGGCATCCGGTCGTCTGGGCCTGCGACCCGATGCACGGCAACGGGATCGTCACCGCCGGGGGCATCAAGACGCGGCGCTTCGACGCGATCATGGGCGAGATCGAGGGCTTCTTCGCCTCCTGCTGGGAGGCGGGCGTCTGGCCCGGCGGCGTGCACGTCGAGTTCACCGGCGAGGACGTCACGGAGTGCCTCGGCGGCGCCGACGACCTGCACGAGGAGCACCTGACGACCCGCTACGAGACGCTCTGCGACCCGCGCCTCAACGCCCGCCAGTCGCTCGACCTCGCGTTTCGCCTCGCCGAGCTGATGCGGTCGGCGCCACCCCGAGACCCGCGTCCTTAGTTCACGAAGTGAACTAAGGACGTGAGTTGATGCGCGTCGCGGTCGTCGGCACGGGGTTGATGGGGGCGTCGGTGGCGCTCGCCGCGCGGCGGCGCGGCGACGACGTGAGCGGCTGGGACCCCGATCCGGCGGCGCTCGCCGCCGCCGTCGCGCGCGGCGCGCTCGACGCGGCCGCGTCGCCTGAGGAGGCGGTCGCGGCGGCCGACCTCGCCGTCGTCGCCGCGCCGATCGCGCAGCTGCCGGCCGCCGTGGCGACGGTTCTCGAGGCGGCGGGCCCCGGGACGACCGTGACCGACGTCGGCTCGACCAAGTCGAGCGTGGTCGCCGCCGCCGCCGGCGCGGCGCGCTTCGTCGGCGGCCATCCGATCTGCGGCGCCGAGTCGCGCGGCGCCGAGCACGCGAGCCCCGACCTCTTCCGAGGAGCGACCTGGTTCCTCACGCCGACGGCGCAGACCGACTCGGCCGCGCACCGGCTCGTGCACGGCTTCGCCGCCGACCTCGGCGCGACGCCCGTGGCGATCGCCGCCGACGCGCACGACCGCCTCGTCTCGCTGACGAGCCACGTGCCGCACGTGCTCGCGAACGTCGTCGTCAACCACGCCGGCGCCGCGCGCGTGGAGGGGCACGAGCCGCTCGCGAACGCCGGCGGCTCGCTGCGCGACATGACGCGCATCGCGGGCGCGAACCCGCGCATCTGGGTCGACATCTTCCTCGACAACGCCGAGCGCGTGCGCGCGGAGCTGGCCGAGCACCGGCGCCGCGTCGAGCAGGTCGAGGAGGCGCTCGCGCAGGGCGACGCCGGCTTCCTCGCGCGCTGGATCGGCGAGGCGGCGCAGAACCGCCGCCGGATGCTGGCCCGCGAGTACGCCGACCCGGGGGAGCTGCAGCGGCTGCGCGTCCACGTTCCCGACCGTCCCGGCGTGCTCGCCGGCATCACGCAGGCGCTCGGCGCGGAGCGCATCAACATCGAGGACTTCGAGCTGCACCACGTCTCGCCCGAGCGTGGCGGGACGCTGACGCTGCTGGTCGCCGGCGAGGGCGAGGCGCGCCGGGCGGCCGACCTGCTGGAGGCGCAGGGCTACGGCGTCGTCGTCTCGGCGGTCGTCGATGAGGGTTGAGCCGGCGGCGTCGCTGGTCGGCGCGGCGGCCGTCCCGGGCGTGAAGGGCATCTCGCAGCGGGCGGTGCTCCTCGGCGCCGTCGCGGACGGCGAGTCGCGCATTCGCGGCTTCGGACGCGCCGCGGACACGGAGTCCGCGATCGCGGTGGCGCGCGCGCTCGGCGCGAGGGTGACCGAGCCGGCCGGCGACGAGGTGCGCGTGCACGGCCTCGGCCTGCGCGGGCTGCGCGCGCCCGGCGGGCCGCTCGACTGCGGCAACGCGGGCACCGTGCTCCGCCTCTCGTGCGGGCTGCTCGCGGGGCAATCGGGCCGCTACGAGCTCGTCGGCGATCAGTCGCTGACGATGCGCCCGCACGAACGGGTCGCCGAGCCGCTGCGCCGGATGGGTGCGCGGATCGAGACGACGGACGGCCACGCCCCGGTCCGGATCGAGGGCGCCGACCTGCACGGGATCACGTACGAGCTGCCGGTCGCGAGCGCGCAGGTGAAGTCGGCGATCCTCCTCGCGGGGCTCTACGCGCAGGACGGGCCGACGACGGTGGTCGAGCCGCACCCCACGCGCGACCACACGGAGCGGATGCTCGGCGCGCTCGGCGTCCGCATGCGGCGCACGGAGCGGTCAGTCACGGTGTGGCCCGTCGATCGGCTGCCGCCGCTCGACGTCGACATTCCGGGCGACATCTCGTCCGCCGCGCCGTTCGTCGCCGCGGCCGTCCTCCTCAACGGCTCCGAGCTCCTGCTCCAGCGCGTGAACGTGAACCCGTTGCGAACGGGGTTCCTCGACGTGCTCGAGCGCATGGGCGCGCGCGTCGGCGTCTTCGAGCGCCGGAGCGTCGGCGGCGAGCCGGTCGCGAACCTCGAGGTGCGCTCGACGCCGCTCGTCGCCACGACGGTGGAGGCGGCGGAGGTGCCGCGTCTCGTCGACGAGCTGCCGCTGGTGGCGCTCCTCGGCGCGTTCGCGCGCGGGACGACCGTCGTCCGGGGCGCCGCCGAGCTGCGCGCGAAGGAGACCGACCGCATCGAGACGACGGTCGAGAGCCTGCGGGCGATCGGCGTGCGCATCGAGGCGCGGCCGGACGGCTTCCGCGTCCGCGGCGCGCCGGCGCGGCCGCGCGGCGGCCGCGTCGACGCGCGCGGCGACCACCGCATCGCGATGCTCGGGGCCGTCGCCGGCCTCGTCTCGCGCGAGGGCGTGCTCGTCGAGGACGCCGAGAGCGTCGCAGTATCCTTCCCGGGCTTCTTCGACCTCCTGGAGCAACTCGCGCAGCGATGATCGTCGCCATCGACGGACCGGCAGGCGCCGGCAAGAGCACCGTCGCCCGCAGGCTCGCGGAGCGGCTCGGCTTCCGCTACCTCGACACGGGCGCGATGTATCGCGCGCTGACGTGGCTGGCGATGCGCGAGGGGCTGCCGCTCGGCGACGAGCAGCGGCTGGGCGAGCTCGCGAGCCGGAGCCCGGTGACGTTCGACGAGGTCGGCCGCGTCTCGATCGCGGGCGTCGACGTGACCTCCGCAATCCGCCAGTCGCGCATCGACCGGATGGTTCCGGTCGTCGCGCGGCACCACGCGGTGCGCGAGGTGATGCGCGAGCGGCAGCGCGAGCTCGCGGCGCAGGGCAACTGTGTCATCGAGGGACGCGACATCGGAACGGTGGTCGCGCCCGACGCGGAGGTGAAGATCTATCTGCAGGCGGATCCGACGGTGCGCGCGCGGCGGCGCCAGGCGGAGCGGCCGGACATCGGGGCGGACGCGCTCGCGACCGACCTCCGCACGCGCGACGAGTCGGACCGCGTCCGCATGCAGCCCGCGCCCGACGCGCGCCAGATCGACACCACGCAGCTCGAGGTGGACGACGTCGTGGGCCGCATCGAGGAGCTCGTGCGGGCCCGCTCCGTCGCCGCGCGTTGACGTCGAGCGAGCTCGCCTGGCGGGTCGGGCGCGTCTACATGGGCTGGCCGGCGCGCACGCTCGCGCGCGTCCGTGCCTACGGCGTCGAGCGCGTCCCGCCCACGGGCGGGCTGGTGTACGCGATCAACCACTTCCACTGGATCGACGTGCCGATCGTCGGCGCGATGTCGCCGCGCAACGTCGACTTCGTCGCCAAGGTCGAGGCGACCTCGTTTCCCGGGCTCGGCCGCTTCCTGCGCTTGCACGGCACCATCGGCGTCCGCCGCGGCGAGTCCGACCGCGACGCGGTGCGCATGATGCGCACCGCGGCCCGCGACGGGCACGTGGTCGGGCTGTTCGTGGAAGGGACCCGCCAGCGCTCCGGGCAGCCGGGCCGCGCGCAGCCCGGGGCGGCGATGGTCGCGCTGCAGGAGGACGTCCCCGTGCAGCCCGTGGCCGTGTACGGGACGCAGTTCTGGCGGATCGGGAATCTCGCCCCCTGCTCGGTCGCCTTCGGCGAGCCCCTGCGCCTGGAGGGGCTGCCGAAGGGCGGGCGCGGCTACCGCGAGGCGACCGTGGAGATCGAGCGACGCCTCCACGCCCTCGTCGGCTGGCTCGCCGACGTCCACGCGCGCGGCCGCCCGCGCGGGCTGACGCCGCCGCTGTGACCGGCGGCGCACGTCGCCTCGAAGGCACCGTCGCCGTCGTCGGCTTCCCCAACGTCGGCAAGTCGACGCTCGTGAACCGCCTCACCGGCTCGCGGGCGGCGGTCGTGCACTCGACGGCGGGGACGACCCGGGACCGGAAGTCGCTCGTCTGCGAATGGAACGGCCGCGAGTTCCTGCTCGTCGACACGGGCGGCGTGGACATCGCCGACGCGAGCCCGATCACGCGCCAGATCGTCGAGCAGGCGCGGGTTGCGATCGCCGAGGCCGACCTCGTGTTGCTCGTCGTCGACGCGCGCGCGGGCGTCACGCCGGGCGACGAGGAGCTGGCGCAGATCCTGCGCGCCTCGCGGAAGCCGGTGCTCGTGCTCGCGAACAAGGTCGACGACCCGTCGCAGGCCGCGCTCGCGCTCGAGTTCCACCGGCTCGGGCTCGGCGAGCCGCTGCCGATCTCCGCCCTCCACGGCTCCAGCACCGGCGACCTCCTGGACGAGGTGCTGGCGCGGCTGCCCGGCGCCGGCGGCGACGCCGTCTCGGACGACGCGATCCGCGTCGCGATCCTCGGCCGTCCGAACGTCGGCAAGTCGTCGCTCTACAACCGGCTCGTTGGCGAGGAACGCACGATCGTGTCGGAGGTTCCGGGCACGACGCGCGACGCGATCGACACCGTGATCGAGCGCGACGGCCGCACGTTCGTCCTCGTCGACACGGCCGGGTTGCGGCGCAAGCGCCGTCAGCGGCAGGGGATCGACTACTACTCGGAGCTGCGCGCGCTCGAGGCCGCCGAGCGCGCGGACGTCGCGCTGGTGCTGATCGACGCGGGCGAGGGCATCGTCGAGGGCGACATCGGCGCGGTCGAGGTCGCGCGCAAGGCGCACTGCGCGACGCTGGTCGTGCTCTCGAAGTGGGACGTCTCGCGCGTGACGATCGAAGAGGTGCGGCCGGAGCTGCAGCGGCGGCTGCGGCAGCGGCCGCCGTTCATCACCGTGTCGTCGAAGACGGGACGGGGCATCTCGCGGCTCCTCGAGCGCGTCGCGGAGCTCTACGACCGGTATGCGGCGCGCGTGCCGACGGCGGAGCTGAACCGCTTTCTCGCCGAGCTGAAGGAGGAGCGACAGCCGCCCGCGAAAGGCGCGCGCCGCCTCAACGTCCTGTACGCGGCGCAGGTGTCGGCGCGGCCGCCACGCTTCCGCGTCGCCGTCAACGATCCGGGCCTCGTCACGCGCGACTACGGCTACTGGGTCGAGAACCGGCTGCGCGAGCGGTTCGAGCTCGAGGGCGTGCCCGTGGCGATCGACTTCCGGCGGCGATCGTGAACGTGGTGGTGGTCGGAAAGGGGGCGTGGGGGACGGCGTTCACGGAGCTGTTGCGCGCGCTCGGCCACGAGGTGACGCTGGTGGGGCGCGCGGCGATCGACGAGGCGCCTTACGAGCAGGTCGAGCTCGTGGCGATCGCGGTGCCGAGCCGCGCCTTCGCCGAGGCGGTCGGCCACGTTCGCGGGGACGCACCGGTCTTGAGCCTGACGAAGGGGCTCGATCCGGCCACCGGCGCACGCCTGTCGACGCTGGTGCGCGACCGTCCGGTGGCCGTGCTCTCCGGCCCGAACATGGCGGAGGAGGTCGCCGCCGGGCTGCCGGGAGCGACGGTCGTCGCGAGCGAGGACGAGGCGTTTGCGCGGCGGCTGCAGGAGGCGCTCAACTCGCCGCGGTTCCGCGTGTACGTGAACACCGACCTGATCGGCGTCGAGCTGTGCGCGGCGTCGAAGAACGTGATCGCGCTCTCGGCCGGCGGCGTCGACGGGCTCGGGCTCGGCGACAACGCGAAGGCGGCGCTGATCACGCGTGGGCTGGTCGAGATGGCGCGGCTCGGGGAGGCGTGCGGCGCGGAGCCGGAGACGTTCGCGGGCCTCGCCGGGATGGGCGACCTGATCGCGAGCTGCTGGCATCCCTCCGCGCGAAACCGCCGCGCGGGCGAGCTGATCGCGCGCGGAGCGAGCCCGGATGCGGCGCGGGCCGCGATCGGCCAGGTCGTGGAGGGCTTGACGACGGCGCCCGTCCTCCGCGACCTCTCGCACCGGCTGGGGATCGAGCTGCCGATCACGGAAGGCGTCTGCGCCGTGCTGGAGGGCATGCCGCTGCACGAGCTGCTCGACTCGCTGATGGGGCGGCGGCCGACCGCGGAATAGCGCGGCCGGCGCGGCGAGGCGGCCGGGCGCTCGGCTATCGTGGCGCGCCAAGTGGCCTCGCGCAGCTTCCTGTTCACGTCCGAGTCGGTCACCGAGGGGCATCCCGACAAGGTTGCCGACCAGATCTCGGACGCCGTCCTCGACGCGGTCCTCGCCGGCGACCCCGACAGCCGCGTCGCCTGCGAGACGCTGATCACGACCGGCCTCGTCGTCGTCGCCGGCGAGATCACGACGGAGATCTACGTCGACATCCCGCGGCTCGTCCGCGAGCGGATCGCGGCGATCGGCTACACGCGCGCGAAGTACGGCTTCGACGCCGACACGTGCGGCGTCATCGTCGCGCTCGACGAGCAGTCGCCCGACATCGCGCAGGGAATCGACGAGGCGTACGAGATCCAGCACGACCCGGGCGACGACGATCCGCTCGACCGCGTCGGCGCCGGCGACCAGGGGATGATGTTCGGCTACGCCTCGAACGAGACGCCGGAGCTGATGCCGCTGCCGATCATGCTCGCGCACAAGGTGTGCAAGCGACTGTCGGAGGTTCGGAAGGCGGACGTGCTGCCGTACCTGCGGCCCGACGGGAAGGCGCAGGTGTCGGTGCGCTACGAGGTCGACGGGCAGGGCCGTCAGCGGCCGGTGGCGGTCGAGCGCGTGCTCGTGTCGACGCAGCATCGCGAGGGGCTCGACGCCGACACGATGATCAAGCCGGACGTGATCGAGCACGTGCTGCGCCCGATCCTGCCGCCGGAGCTCGTCGACGACTCGGCCTGGGGCCGGAAGGACTTCGTGTACGTGAACCCGACGGGCAAGTTCGTGATCGGCGGGCCGATGGGCGACACGGGCCTCACCGGGCGCAAGATCATCGTCGACACGTACGGCGGCGCGGCGCCGCACGGCGGCGGCGCCTTCTCGGGCAAGGACCCGACCAAGGTCGACCGCTCCGCCGCGTACGCGGCGCGCTACGTGGCCAAGAACGTCGTCGCGGCAGGGCTCGCCGACCGCTGCCAGATCCAGGTCGCGTACGCGATCGGCGTCGCGCACCCGTTCTCGATCCTCGTCGAGTGCTTCGGCACCGAGCGCGTCCCCGTCTCGCGTATCGAGGAGCTCGTGCGCGAGCACTTCGACCTGCGGCCGGCGGCGATCCTGCGCGACCTCGACCTTCGCCGTCCGATCTACGCGAAGACGGCCGCCTACGGCCACTTCGGCCGCGACGACCACGACTTCACGTGGGAGCGGACCGACAAGGCCGACGCGCTGCGCGAGGCCGCGGGGCTCGCTGCTCCCGAGACCGCAGGCGTCTAGCGGAAACGGAAGGCACCGGTGTCCGACACCTCCGGTGTCAGACACCTTTGGTTCTCGCCGCGGCGTCGACGGGTGGAGACCGGTGTCTGACACCGCGCGGTGTCAGACACCTTTGGTTCTCGCCGCGGTGTCGTCGGCTGGCGACCGGTGTCTGACACCTTGCGGTGTCAGACACCCTGTTCGGCGTCGCCGTCCCCGCGTCGAGGAAACTGTTTCGCGACGGCGTCGCGAAACAGTTTCGCGTCCTTTCCGAGAGCGTCAGGCCGGCCTGACGAAGAGCCCGGCGGCGGCCTTCTCGCCGATCGCCTTCTCGCCTTCCGGAAGCGCGACCCGGAACTGACCTGCCGCCGGCTGCGCGGCGCGCAGCTCGATCTCGGCGCCGGGGACGAGCCCCTCGTCGTAGAACCAGTGCAGCAGCTCGCCGTCGTGCTCGGCGAGCCGCACGATCGTCGCCCGGCCGCCGGGCTCGAGCGCAGACAGCGGCTCGAGCTCGCGGTTCTCCTCCTGCTCGAGCTGCGGGTCGACGGGCCAGCCGTGCGGGCACCGCTCGGGCCGGCCGAGCCGCTCCTCGATGCGCTCGACCATGTCGTCCGAGAACGTCCCGCCGAGCTCGTCTGCGTGGACGTGCGCCTCGGCGGCCGTGTAGCCCATGAAGTCGGTGAGCAGCCGCTCGATGATCCGGTGCTTGCGCACCACGCGCTCGGCGCGCTCACGCCCGGCCGCGGTGAGGATCGCCTCCTTGTGCTCGCCCCGCTCGACGAGCCCCTCGGCCTCGAGCCGCTTCAGCATCTCGCCGGCCGACGCGCGCGAGACGCCGAGCATCTCGGCGACGCGCGACGCGAGCGTGGGCGAGCCGGGAGCCGTCGGCCGGTACTCGCCGATCGGGAACGCGAGGAAGTAGATGGTCTCGAGGTACTCGTCGACCGAATGCCCCTGGGCAGGCATGGCGCGAGTCTAGACCGCCGCCTCGCCCGGGGGATTCCGCGCCGCCGCGCGAGGGTACCGTTTGTCAGGTGACCCTTACAGCCCGTCGCTTCGCTGGTCCTCTGCGCACCGCGCCCTCCGCGAGGAGCGCGCGGTGAGCACGGCGCAGACGCTCGGCCTGGGAGCGGTCGCGGGCGCCACGATCCTGCTCGGGCTGCCGATGGGACGCGTCCGCAGCACCGCGCCGGCGCTGCGTGCCTCGCTGAGCGCGGTTGCGACGGGCATCCTCGTCTTCCTCTTCTGGGACGTCGTCTCCCACGGCGTCCACCCGGTCGACGCCCGGCTCGAGGCGCACCGCTGGGGCGCGTTCGCGGGGTACGCGGCGCTGCTCGGCGGCGGCTTTACAGCCGGCCTGATGACCCTCGTCTACTACGACGCGTGGCTGAAGCGGCGGCGCGCGACGCCGCTCGTCGGGCCCGGCGCGGCGGCGACCGACGAGTTCGAGCAGCCCGGCCTGCTCGCGAGCCTCACGCCCGGACGGCGGCTCGCCCTGCTGATCGCGACCGGCATCGGCCTGCACAACTTCGGCGAGGGGCTCGCGATCGGCCAGTCGGCCGCCGCCGGCGAGCTGTCGCTCGCGCTCGTGCTGATCATCGGCTTCGGGCTCCACAACGCGACCGAGGGATTCGGCATCGTCGGCCCGCTGTCCGCCGAGCCGGAGCTGCCGAGCTGGGGCTTCCTCGGCCTGATGGGACTGATCGGCGGCGGCCCGACGTTCGTCGGCACGGTGGTCGGGCAGGCCTGGGTGAGCCCGGCGCTCGAGACGGTGTTCTTCGCCGTCGCGGGGGGCTCGATCCTGTACGTCGTCGTCCAGCTGTTCGAGGTCTGCCGCCGCTTCTCGATGCCGACACTCGTCGCGTGGATGCTCCTCCTCGGCCTGCTGCTCGGGTTCGGGACGGACTTCGTCCTCACCGCCGCCGGCGCCTGACGCGGCCGGGGGGCCGACTACCCTGGCGGGCTCTTGGCCCACTTCCTGCACGCGGTCGGCGTCTTCTTCCACCACCTCGCGGTCGTGCGCTGGGACATGCTCGGGCTCGCGATCGCGTGCCACGTGGCGAAGCTCGCGTTCCGCAGCTTCGCCTGGCGCGCGATCGTCGCGGCCGCCTATCCCGGCGCGCGGCTGAAGCTCCGCTCCGTCTTCGGCGCCTACGTCGCCGGCGTCGGCGTGAACTCGATCGTCCCCGCGCGCGGCGGCGACCTCGTGAAGCTGTACCTCGTCAAGCACCGCATCGAAGGCGGCGCGTACGCGACGCTCGCGCCGACGCTCGTCGTCGAGACGCTGTTCGACTTCGTGACGGGCGCCGCGCTGCTCGCGTGGGCGCTCGCGATCGGCGCCCTGCCCGCGCACCAGGTCTACTCGCGGATCCCCGACGTCGACTGGAAGTTCTTCCTGCGCCACGAGCGCCTGACGCTGTTCCTGCTCGCCGGCCTCGCCGTCGGCGCTCTCGTCCTCTTCGTCTGGGCGCGGCGCCGCTGGGACGACTTCAAGGAACGCGTCGGACGCGGCTTTGCGATCCTCCGCGACCGCTCACGGTTCTTCTGGCGCGTCCTCGTGCCGCAGGCGATCTCGTGGGTGCTCCGGATCGCATCCGTCTTCTTCTTCCTGAAGGCGTTCCACGTGCCCGCGACCGTCCACAACGCGCTGCTCGCGCAAGTGGTCGACTCGCTGTCGACGCTCTTCCCGGCGACGCCCGGCGGCGCGGGCACGAAGCAGGGCCTGACCGAGTTCCTGTTCCGCGGGCGCGGCGTCTCGCACACGCTGCTGCTCGCGTTCAGCGTCGGCATGAACATCGCGATCGTCGTCGCGAACGTCGTGCTCGGCCTCATTGCGATGGCGCTGATGGCGCGCACGCTCTCGTTCAAGCGCCTGCGCATGGCGTCGCGCGCGGAGCAGAGCGCGTCGGCGCCGTAGAGCGTTGCGCTACGCCCAGGTCTACCCGCTCGTGACCGCGCGCGCGGTCGCACGCGAGTTCACGTACGAGGTGGAGGACGGTGTCGGCGTGGGCGCGATCGTGCGCGTGCCGTTCGGGCGCTCGCGAGCCCGCGGCGTCGTCGTCTCGCTCGCGGACGGCGCGCCGGACGGCGTCGACGTGCGGCCGGTCGACTCGGTCGTCGGAGCGATTCCGGAGGCGCTCGTCGAGCTCGCCCGCTGGCTCGCCGACTACTACGGCTCGACGCCCGCGCGTGCGCTCGCGCTGGTCGCGCCCGAGACGCCGAAGCGGCGCAAGGAGCAGCCCTCGCCGATCGAGCGGCAGTCGCTCGCCGGCGAGCCGGCGCCGGCCGAGCTGTCGCCGTCTCAGCGCACGGCCTTGGACAGAATCGTCGGCGCGCTCGACGCGGGCGGCGGCGCATTCCTCCTGCACGGAGCGACCGGCTCCGGCAAGACCGAGGTCTACCTGCGGGCCTGCGCGACCGTGCTCGAGCGTGGACGCGGTGCGATCGTCCTCGTCCCCGAGATCGCGCTGGCCCCGCAGACCGTCGGCCGCGTGCGGGCGCGGTTCGGCGACCGCGTCGCGATCCTCCATTCCGGCCTCACCGACGCCGAGCGCCGCGACGAGCGGGAGCGGGTCGCGCGAGGCGCCGCGCCGGTCGTCGTCGGAGCGCGCTCGGCGATCTTCGCGCCGCTCGAGCGCGTGGGGCTCGTCGTCGTCGACGAGGAGCACGACGGGGCGTACAAGCAGGAGTCGGACCCGCGCTACGACGCGCGTACCGTCGCCGCGAAGCGGGCGGCGCTCGAGGGCGCGGTCGCCATCTTCGGGTCGGCGACGCCGCGGCCCGAGAGCTGGGCGGCGCTCGAGCGCCTCTCGCTCGGCGGGCGGATCGGCGCGGAGCTGCCGCCCGTGCGCGTCGTCGACCTGCGTCGCGAGGCGGGCTATCCGCTCTCGGCGCCGCTGCTCGACGAGTTGCGCGGCGTCGCCGAGCGGCGCGGGCGCGCCATCCTGCTGCTGAACCGGCGCGGCGTGGCGCCGGCGCTGCACTGCCGCAGCTGCGGCACGACCTTCCGGTGCCCGAACTGCGACGTCGCGCTCGTGCTCCACGGCGACTCGGCGCTCCGCTGCCACCACTGCGGGCACTCGGAGGAGGCGCCGGCGACGTGTCCCGCGTGCGGCTCGCCGGACCTCGCGCGCATCGGCGCCGGGACCCAGAAGCTCGAGCGGGAGCTCGCGCGCGAGCTGCCCGAGCTCGCGCTGATCCGGCTCGACGCCGACGCGGTCGCGAGGCCGGACGAGCTCGCGGCAGCGCTGCAGCGCTTCTCGCGGAGCGAGGGCGCGGTGCTGCTCGGCACGCAGATGGTGGCGAAGGGCCACCACTTTGCCGGGGTCGAGCTCGCGGCGGTCGTCGACGCCGACTCGGGGCTCGGCCTGCCCGACTTCCGCGCCGAGGAGCGCACGTTCCAGCTGATCACCCAGCTCGCCGGGCGCAGCGGGCGCGACGCTCCCGGGCGCGTCCTCGTCCAGACGTTCCAGCCCGACGCACGGCCGATCGTCCACGCCGCGCGGCACGACGTCGAGCGGTTCCTCGCGGGCGAGCTCGAGCGGCGGCGCGCGCTCGGCTATCCGCCGTACGCCCACCTCGTGCGGATCGTCGTCGCCGGGCCCGCGCTCGAGCCGGTCGTCCGCGCGCTCGACGAGCTGAAGGCCGGCATCCGCGGCGCCGACCTGCTCGGCCCGGCGCCGCTTCACCGCCTGCGCGGCCGGCACCGAGCGCAGCTCGTGGCGAAGTCGGAGCGTCCGCGCGCCATCGCCTCCCGTGCGGCGAGGCTCCTCGCCGCCGCGGCGCCCGCGATGCGGCGCGCGGGCCTCTCGGCCGTCGTCGACGTCGACCCGCAGTCGCTGTAGCGGTGTCAGACACCGCAAACAGACCGTGAGGTGTCAGGCACCGTTACGAGACGGTGAGGTGTCAGGCACCGTTACGAGACGGTGAGGTGTCAGGCACCGTTACGAGACGGTGAGGTGTCAGGCACCGTTAAGAGACCGTGAGGTGCCAGGCACCGTTACGAGACCGTGAGGTGCCAGACACCGTTGAGGCACGATGCTCGCGGGGATGAAGCGGCGGCCGGAGGAGATCATCGGCGAGTGGGGGGTTCGCGACGTGACGCCGCCGTCGCAGCTCGAGCGGCGGCGTGTCGAGGCCGACCGCGACCTCAACCCGCTTCTCGGCCGGCCGCTCCGCCGCCGGCTCCGCAACTTCCGCCCCGAGGCCGACACGTATCTCGCCTCGCTCGGCGGCCCGCTGCCCTACATGCGGCGGCTGCGGCAGATCGAGGAGGAGATCGACCAGCACCTTGCGCGGCTCGCGGAGGCGTACGAGGCGCACCGGGCCGACCCGGCCGCCTGGCGCGCGCTCGCCGAGCGCTGGGACTTCGGCGCCGTCAACGAGCTGATCGCGAAGCACAACCGCTGGTACCCAGTCGAGTCGCGGCTGCCGATGGACCCGCGCACGCGCGACTTCGTGCACGTCGGCGGCCGCCCCTACCGCCTCGAGCCGCTCGACGCGGCCTGGATCCTCGAGCGCTTCCCCGCGTAGCACGGCGGGCGCCGGGAGAGCAGGATCCCGGCGCCGTCCGTGCGTTCCGCCCCTAACCCCCGTTGTAGGCGGAGACGAGCGGGTTGGTGCTCGCGTAGAGCCCGCTCGGGTTCGGGTACCACAGCCAGACGTGCAGCGTGATCAGCAGCGGGTGCCAGAAGCCGAACGCCGCCCCGGTGCCCGGCGCCGTCTTGGGGCACGCGTCCTGCGTCTCCGCCGGCACGAACGTGCCGTCGGCGTAGTGGCAGCCGGCGCCGAACGAGCCGTACTTCGCGCCGGGCAGCGGCGCCTTCGCCGGCTTGGCCGTGTAGACCCATTCGAGGGCGGCGAGCTGCCACGTCGAGCCCTTGTGCTCGTAGACGAGGATCGGCGGCCTGCGCACGTCGAACCCCTTCACGTTCGGGTTCATGAAGTGGTAGCCCATGTTCGGGATCATCCGCGTGATGATCCGGTAGCCGTTCGCCTTCGCGAGCGGGAGGTTCGAGACGTACTTCGCCGTCGCCGCGCGGGCGAGCGCGAGCTGCGTCACGAGCGTCGACGGCGTCGACGCCCGGGCGTGCGCGCGGGTCGGGTGCGCCCCCGCCCCGAGCGGGACGGCGAACGCGACCGCCGTGAGCGCCGCCGCGGCCGCGGCGAGCGCCGCGCCTCTCCGCGCTGTCAACCGTGGAGCCTTCATCGGTTCCTCCTCATCCGTTGAAGTAGGGGTCGAGCACGCGGACCTGCGTGATCCGGTCGACGGGGAGCCGGTTCCGCGCGGCGGCGGTTCGGATCGCCTCGGGGCTCGGCGCCTCGTAGACGCAGAAGGTCGACTTCCCGTCGGCGCTGACGTAGGAGTGGAGCCACGTGACGGCGCCCTCGGCGTTGCGGTCGACGACCGCGCGGCACTGCTCCGCTCCCTCCGGCGAGACGGGGATGTCGAGGCCCTGCGGGAACGTGCGCTCGACGACGTACCGGGGCATGTGCTTCCTCCTCGAGCTCGACGCTGGACCCGTCGAGGGTAGGAAGAGGCCGCCCGCGGCACATGGGCGAAATCGCCCATGTTCGCGGCGGCGCGCTACCGATCTTGGGCGGTGACGCCGAGGCGCCGCGCCTCGGCGGCGGCCTCGCCGCGCGTCCGGACGGCGAGCTTGCGCAGGATCGTCGAGACGTGGTGGTCGACCGTCCGACGCGACACGACGAGCCGCGACGCGATCTCGGCGTTCCGGAGCCCGCCGGCGACCAGCTCGAGCACCTCGAGCTCGCGCCGCGTGAGCCCGGCTGCGTTCCCGCGGGTGGAGGGGCGCGGTCCGCGCGGCAGGTCGCGCGCGCCGAGCCGGCGCAGCCGGCGCGCCACGACGGCGGCAGCCGAGCGGGCGCCCAGCCCGCGCAGCATCGTGAGCGCACGGCGAAGCTCGGCCTCGGAGTCGGACTGCGCGAGCGCGAGCGCGGCCTCGTAGGGGCAGCCGCGCGCGCGCCAGAGCCGCGAGGCTTCCGCCGCGTCGCCGGCCAGCTCGAGCGCCCACGGCTCCGACCGCGCGCGCCCGGCGGCGCGACCTGCGCGGCGCCGCCAGGTGACCAGCTCGCGGGCGCCAGGCGAGGCAGCTCCAGCGTCGGTTCCGCGAGCTCCGATGCCTCGTCGAGCGCCGGCCACGCGCCGGGATCGCCGCGGCGGGCGCGGAGCAGGCCGAGTACGACGAGCGCCGTGATTCGCGGGATCGTCGACGTCCGCGGGACGCGCACCACCTTCTCGGCGAGCTCGCCCGCTTCGGTCCAGCGGCCGCGGTCGAGCTCGGCCCGCGCCTGGTACGCGAGCAGGTAGAGCCGGAACAGCTCCAGCCCTCGCTCGCTGCAGAACGCCAGCCCGGCCCGGGCGTACCGCGCCGCAGCCTCCGGGTCCCGCCGGGCCGTCGCGAGCGCGGCGAGGATGCAGTGCGCGCGGCCGACCTGGATCGGCAAGCCCGCGTCGTGGGCGACCTCGAGGTTCCGTTCGAGTGCCGTGAGATCGTCGCCCGCGGCGGCGAGCGTGATGCTCGCGTCCACGCTGACCGCCGCATCGTCCAGGCGCCGTCCCAGCCGCAGCGCATGATCGGCCCACTCGACGGCCTCGCCGACCCGGATGGCTGACGAGCAGCGTTCGGCGAGAGTCGCGTACGCGAGCGCGAGCTCGCGGCTCGCGTCCGCCTCCTCGAGCACCGCCACGGCCTCACGCGCCCGCTGCTCCGCCTCGGCGGTGCGGCCGGGGCACCAGAGAAACTGCGACAGCCAGCGGAGCGCCTCGCCCTCGCCCCTCCGATCGCGCTCCGCACGCCGGTGCTCGATCGCCTCCTCGAGGGCGGCGATGCCGACGTCGTACTGGTCGGTGACGTAACACTCGTGCGCGAGCCGCACGAGCAGGTCTGCCCGCGCTGCCGGCGGCAGGTGCCCGCCTGCGCGGAGGGCGCGTGCGTAGTGCGCCGCGGCCTCGCGGTGCGCGCCGACGGCGGCTGCGTGCTCGGCCGCCGCGGGCGCCAGCTCGAGCACCGACGCGACGTCTCCCGCAGCCTCGGCGTGGTGCGCGAGCCGCGCGAGGTCCGGAGGCCCGTCCGGCGGCGCGCGCAGCAGGGCGAGAGCCCGCGCGTGGAGCTGGATCCGCCGGCGCGGTCCGAGCGAGTCCTCGATCGCGAGCCGGGCCAGCTCGTGGCGGAACGCCGCGGTTCGGTCCGCCACCGCGACCATTCCCGAGGCCGTGCAGTCGTCGAGGCTTTCGAAGGCGTCGCCGGCGAGCGCTTCGAGCAGCCACAGCTCGGCGTGGGAAGGCACGATCGAGAGGGTCTCGAGCAGCTCCCGCGCACCCGCGTCGAGCACGGCAGCGCGCGCGAACACGGCGTCGCGGACGGTGGCCGGGATGCTTCCGGGGCCTGCGGCGAGCACCTCGACGACGAAGAACGGATTGCCGCCGGTCGTGCGATACAGCGCCTCCGGGTCGACGCCGTGCGGCTCCGCCAGGGTGGCTACCGCGTCCTTCGAAAGCGGAGCGATCGTGAGGCGGCTCGCGAGCCCGCTGGTCGCCAGCTCGCCCAGGACGATCCTGAGCGGATGCTTCGGGTCGATCTCGCTGTCGCGGTAGCTGACGACCACGAGCGCGGGAACCGCCTCGATACGGCGAGCGAGCAGCCTGAGGACGTCGAGCGTCGCCTCGTCCGCCCAGTGCGCGTCCTCGAGGACGAGGACGGTGCCCGGTTGCGCCGCGAGCTCGTGCGCCAGCGCCGCCGTCAGCTCGTGCGGCATCGCGCCCGCCTCGACGGCCGTCCGAAGCTCGCCGCCGACGTCGTCGGCGATCGCCAGCATCGGACCGAGCGGGCGCGGCGTGAACAGCGGGTCGCAGCTTCCCCAGAGCACGCGCACCTCGGATTCGTGGCCCTCCCGGAACCGCCGCACGACCGTCGTCTTCCCGACGCCCGCCTCGCCGCCGAGCAGGACGAGATGACCGCGCGCGGTCCGGCGGACGTCGTCCAGGTGGCGTGCGAGCGTCCCGAGCGTCTCCTCGCGCTCGAGGACGGCCGCGGCGCTCGGTGCGAGGGTGCCGGCCATCGAGCCGATGCTCCTCCCGCCGGGCCCGCCGCGCAAGGGCCGGGCTCTACACTGGCGCGGCGATGACACAGGCGCACGAGCAGGAGCACGTCGAGCCCGAAGAGGAGCTCACAGACGAGCAGGCGGAGGCCGAGCTCCGGCGGCGGTTCGCGCTCGCGCAGATCCGGCAGTACGGCGACGTCGCCCTGCGGATGCGCGCGAACGAGGTCGAGGAGGTCGACGACGACGTGCGCCGGCTCGTCGCGCGGATGACGGCGCTGATGCACGACGCGCAGGGCGTCGGCCTCGCCGCGACGCAGGTCGGCGTGCTGCGGCGCGTGTTCGTGTTCGAGCCCGACGAGGCCGGGCCGCGCGCGGTCGTGAACCCGCAGATCGTCGACCGGTCGGCCGAGACGGCGTCGGAGGACGAGGGCTGCCTCTCGCTGCAGGGCGTACGCGTGCCGGTCGAGCGGCCCACGTCCGTCGTGCTGGAGGGCAAGGACGAGAACGGGGAGGACGTGCGGCACGAGCTCGAGGGGTACGGCGCGCGCGTCGCGCAGCACGAGCTCGACCACCTCGACGGCGTGCTGATCATCGACCGCACCGACGACGAGCACCGCAAGGAGGCGCTCGCGGTCCTGCGGCCGCGCGCCGTGCTGCAGTAGACGTGCGCCTCGCGGTTGCGGCGACCGCGCCCTTCGGCGCCGACGTGCTGGAGCTGCTGGCCGCGTCGCACGAGATCGCGTTCCTCCTCACGCGCCCGGACGCGCCGCGCGGGCGCGGGCGCAGGCTCGCGGCGCCGCCGGCGAAGGAGGCGGCGGCGCGGCTCGACATCCCCGTGCACCAGCCGGAGAGGCCGGAGCTCCCCTCGGAGGCGGACGTCGTGGTCGTCTGCGCCTACGGGCTCTACATCCCGCCGCGGCTGCTCGAGCGTGCGCTCTGGCTCAACGTCCACCCGTCGCTGCTGCCGCGCTGGCGCGGCGCGGCGCCGGTCGAGCGGGCGATCCTCGCCGGCGACGAGCGGACCGGCGTCACCATCCACCGCACGGTCGAGCAGCTCGACGCCGGGCCGATCGCCGCACAGGAGGCGTTCGGGATCGACGGGCTCGACGCCGGCGCGGTGTACGCACAGGCTGCCGAGGCGGCGGCTCGGCTGCTCGACGACGTCCTGCCGGAGCCGACGTTTCGGCCCCAGCCCGAGGAGGGGGCGACGTACGCCGAGAAGATCACTCCCGGCGACCGGCGGCTCGACCTCTCCGATCCCGTCGACGCGCTTCGGCGGGTCCGCGCGCTCTCGCCGCACATCGGCGCCCGCGCGGAGCTGCACGGGCGGCCGGTGACCGTCTGGCGTGCGCGGCTCGACGACGGCCGCTTGGTGCCGGAGGTGGTGCAGCCGGACGGCCGGCGGCGGATGACGTACGACGAGTTCCTGCGCGGGTTGCGGTGACGATCGCGCCGGCGCGCCGCGCCGCCTTCGAGGTCGTGCGCCGCGTGTTCGAGGAGGATGCGTACGCCGATCGCGCGCTCGCCTCGGCGGTCGACGGGCTGGACGCCCGCGACCGCGCGCTCGCGCAGCGCCTCGCGTACGGCGCCGTGCAGCGCGTGCGCACGATCGACTTCGGCATCGAGCGGCTCGGGAAGCGTCCCGTGCGCAAGCTCGACCCGCCAGTGCGCGCCGCGCTGCGGGTCGCCGGCTACCAGCTCGGCTGGACCGAGCAGCCCGAGTACGCCGTCGCCGACGACGCGGTGGAGCTCGTGCGGGCGGCGCGCCGCGAGCGCGCGGTGCCGTTCACGAACGCCGTCGTGCGCCGGCTCGCGCAGGGCTTCCGCGGCCTCGTCGCGTCGCTGCCCGACGGGCCGCTCAAGCTGTCGTACCCCGACTGGGTCGCCGGGGTGTGGGAGCGCGATCTGGGGCACGAGGCCGCCCTCGAGCTGATGCGGGCCCAGAACGCGCCGCCGGCCCTCGAGGTGCACGCGGACGAGCCGGTCGGCGAGCCGACCGACGTGCCGGGCGCGTACGTCGTCGAGCACGTCGACACGGAGCGGATGCGGCCGATGAGCCGCGCGTCGCAGCTCGCGGCGCTCGTCCTCGGCTCGCGCGACGGCGAGCGTGTGCTCGACGCGTGCGCCGCGCCGGGCGGCAAGACCCGCCTCCTGCGCGGGGAGGTGACGGCGGTCGAGGTGCACCCCGGCCGTGCTCGCGCGCTCGCCGCGGAGGCGCCGCCGAACGTACAGGTCGTCGAGGCCGACGTGCGCGAGCTCGACGAGCGCGGCTTCGACCGGGCTCTCGTCGACGCGCCCTGCTCGGGGCTCGGCGTGCTCGCGCGCCGGCCCGACCTGCGCTGGCGCGCGCAGCCGCTGCCCGAGCTGCAGCTCGAGCTGCTCCGCGCCGCCGCCGAGCGCGTCGTCCCCGGCGGGACGATCGTCTATGCCGTCTGCACGATCAACGCGGACGAGAACGAGGAGGTCGTGGACGCGTCGGGGCTGATGGTCGAGCCGCTCGGCGACGAGTGGCCGCAGTACGCGCACCCGTGCCGGCCCGAGTTCCTCCTCACGCTGCCGCACCGCGACCGCACGGCAGGGTTCTTCATCGCGCGGCTGCGTACGTAGGATCGCCGTCGCGATGAAAGGGGTTGCCTTCGCGGCCGGTGGTGCCGATCACGTCGTGTGCATGGAGATCCTGTCGTGAGCCTGGAGCGCGCGCTCTCGCTCGCACGCGCGGCGCACGGCCGCGCGTATCCGAAGCCGACGGTGGGCGCCGTGCTCGTGCGCGACGGCGAGATCGTCGGCGAGGGCGTCACCGAGGCGGGCGGACGGCACGGGGAGGTGGTCGCGCTCGCGGGCGCCGGCGGGCGGGCGCGGGGGGCGACGCTCTACGTGACGCTCGAGCCGTGCGCACACGTCGGCACGACGCCGCCGTGCGTCGACGCGCTCGTCGAGGCGGGCGTCGCGCGCGTGGTGATCGGCGCGCGCGACCCGAACCCGGAAGCGGCCGGCGGCGCGGAGCGGCTCGAGGCGGCGGGCGTCGAGGTCGAGGTCCTCGACTCGTTCGAGGCGCGGGCTCTCGACGAGGCCTGGCGGACGTGGGTGACGCTCGGCCGGCCGTTCGTCATCTACAAGGCGGCGGTCACGATGGACGGCCGGATGAAGGTTCCGGGGCGGCGGTGGGTGTCGGGTGAGCGCAGCCGCCGCCTGGTGCACGAGCTGCGCGCGACGGTGGACGCCGTCGCCGTCGGCGGCGGCACCGCGCGCGCCGACCGCCCCCGGCTCGACGCCCGTGACGTGGAGACGCCGCGCGGCCAGCCGCGCCGGCTCGTCTTCTCGAGCGGCCCGCTGCCGGACGGCGTCGACCTCGAGCGCCGCTCCGGCTCGATCGGCGACGAGCTGCGCGCGCTGGGCGCCGAGGGCGTGCAGTCGCTCCTGCTGGAGGGCGGGCCCACGCTGGCGACCTCGTTCGTCGCCGCGGACGCCGTCGACAAGCTGCTTCTCTTCGTCGCCCCGACCCTGTCCGGCGACGGCCCGGCCGTGCTCGGCGAGCTCGCCTCGCCGCGGCCGCTCGCGCGGCTCGTCACGCGGCAGCTCGGCGACGACGTGCTCCTGGAGGCGTATCTCCATGAGCCGTGACGGCGGCGTCCGCGCCGACGACCGCCTCGTCACGCTGCTGTCGCAGTGGCTCGTCGGCACGCTCGGCAACGACGAGCTGCGGCGCGAGGTCGAGGCCGCGGACGGCGACGAGCTCGCCCCCGGCCAGCGGCGCGCGGTCGAGGAGCTGCTGGCCGAGCTGCGCGCGGCGCTGCCGGGCGAGCGCGCGGGCCTCCAGGTCGCGGTGCGCGAGGCGCTCGAAGCGCTCGCCTACGGCGAGTAGGCACATTGGTGTCTGACACCGTCGGTGTCAGACACCATCTCCAAACGCCGGTCCGGCTCGTGAATTGGTTCGAGCATGCGTGGAAGCCGGCGGGAGATCGATTGGGACGAGCGGTCAGCCTTGATCCTGGCCCTGATGCGCATCGAAGCTAAGCTGGACGAGCTGCTCGCACTTTGGGAGGACGACGATGGCGAAGAAGACGCTGACGCCTGACGAGCGCGGCAAGATGGTCGCCCTGCTGCGCGACATCCGCGACGAGGTGAGAGCGCTTCGGCTCCAGCTCGAGCGACGGAGCGCCTGATTCGGATCCGCCCTGGACCGAAACTGTTTCGCGGCGGACCCGCGAAACGGTTTCCAATCGAGCGGCGCCGCGCCTGAACCTGGCTCGGCCGGGACGGCCGAACCAGGTTCGTAAGGGGACCGGAACTGTTTCGCGGCGGAGCCGCGAAACGGTTTCAATGGGACCGTGTTCACGGGCCTGATTCGCGAGATCGGCGTCGTCGACGCCCTCGACGGGGGCGAGAGCGGCGTCCGGCTCGAGATCCGCGCGCCCGCGACCGCCGGCGACGCCGCCGTCGGCGACTCGGTGTCGGTCGCCGGCGTGTGCCTCACCGTGGTCGGCGTCGACGACGGCACGCTGGCGTTCGACGCCGTCCCGGAGACGCTCGCGCGCTCGTCGCTCGCGCGACTCGAGCCGGGCGGCCGGGTGAACGTCGAGCCGGCGCTTCGCGCCGGCGAGGCGCTCGGCGGCCACTACGTGCAAGGTCACGTCGACGGCGTCGGCACCGTGCGCTCCGTCGACCGCGAAGGCGACGGCGCGCGCGTGTGGTTCGACGCGCCGCCCGGCGTCCTGCGCTACGCCGTCGAGAAGGGCTCGGTCGCCGTCGACGGCACGAGCCTCACCGTCGCCGAGCTCGACGACGCGGGCTTCGCCGTCGCGCTCGTCCCGCACACGCTCGCAGCGACGACGCTCGGCGGCCTCGAGCCCGGCGACCCGGTGAACCTCGAGGCGGACGTGCTCGCGAAGTACGTCGAGCGGCTGCTGCCGGGGACGCGCGGCTAGCCTGTCGCCATGGCCGCGACCACCGTGTTCGCCTCGATCGACGAGGCGATCGAGGAGATCCGCGAAGGGCGGATGGTGGTCGTCGTCGACGATCCCGACCGCGAGAACGAGGGCGACCTCGTCGTCGCCGCCCAGTTCGCGTCGCCGGAGGCGATCAACTTCATGGCCACGCACGCGCGCGGGCTCGTGTGCCTCTGTCTGACCGAGGAGCGCGCCGACGAGATGGGGCTGCACCCGATGACGGAGCACAACGAGGCGCCGCTCGGCACCGCCTTCACGGTCTCCATCGAGGCACGCGAAGGCGTGACGACCGGCATCTCGGCGGCCGACCGCAGCCGCACGATCCAGGTCGCGATCAACCCCGAGTCCTCGCCGCACGATCTCGTGCACCCCGGGCACGTGTTCCCGCTGCGCGCGAAGCCCGGCGGCGTCCTCGAGCGGATGGGGCAGACGGAGGCCGCGGTCGACCTCGCCCGGCTCGCCGGGCTCACGCCCGCGGGCGTCGTGTGCGAGATCATGAACGACGACGGGACGATGGCCCGCATCCCGGACCTCGTGCCGTACTGCGAGCGGCACGGGCTGAAGATGGTCACCGTTGCCGACCTCGTCGAGTACCGGCGGCGGCACGAGAAGCTCGTCGAGCGCGGAGCCGCCGTGCGGCTGCCGACGGACTACGGCGAGTTCACGGCGATTGCGTTCCGCGAGAAGCTCACGCAGAAGACGCACATCGCGCTCGTCAAGGGCGCCGTCGACGGCGAGGAGAACGTGCTCGTCCGCGTGCACTCGGAGTGCCTCACGGGCGACGTCTTCCACTCGCTCCGCTGCGACTGCGGCGAGCAGCTCGAGCAGGCGCTGCGGCAGATCGAGTCCGAAGGCCGCGGGGTGCTCCTCTACATGGCGCAGGAGGGCCGCGGCATCGGCCTGCTGAACAAGCTGCGCGCGTACGAGCTGCAGGAGCGCGGGCTCGACACGGTGGAGGCGAACGTCGAGCTCGGCTTCCCGGCGGACGCGCGCGACTGGGGGATCGGCAACCAGATCCTCGCCGACCTCGGGCTGACGACGATCCGGATCCTGACGAACAACCCGAAGAAGCTCACCGGCCTCGACGGCTTCGGCCTGACGGTCGTCGAGCAGGTGCCGATCGAGGTGCCGCCGAACGCCGAGAACGCCCGGTATCTGGCCGCCAAGCGGGATAAGCTCGGGCACCGGCTCCACCACCAGGACCTCAAGAACCTCGACTACGAACCGGAGGGCGAGTGAGCGAGACCGAGCAGGACGAGCTGCAGGCGAGCGCGGAGGAATCGGAAGAGGACGCGCCGGACGACGGCGCGATCACCCCCGACCCGTCCGACCCCTTCGAGGGCTGGCCCGCCGCCGAGTCGTCCGCCGTGATCGAGGAGGCCGCGGACGGCGGTACCGTCGAGCACGTTCGCGGCGAGATCGACGTCCCGAGCGGCTACACGGTGCTCGAGGGGACGCCGCTCGGCAACCGCCGCTCGGTCGGCGTGGTCGTCTCCCGCTTCAACGGCGGGCTCACGAGCCGGATGCTCGAGCGGGCGCTCGAGGCGCTCGAGGAGGCCGGCGTGGCGCAGGACGCGATCACCGTGATGCCGGTTCCCGGCGCGTTCGAGCTGCCCCTGGCGGCGATGGCGCTCGCGAAGACGCGCCGCTACGCGTGCGTGGTCGCGCTCGGGGCGATCGTCCGCGGGGAGACGGCGCACTTCGAGTACGTCGCGTCCGAGTGCGCGTCGGGTCTGCAGCTCGCCGGAATCGAGACCGGCGTGCCCGTGACGTTCGGCGTGCTGACGGTGGAGAACGTCGCCCAGGCGGAGGCGCGGATCGAGAAGGCGGCCGAGGCGGTGCGCTCCGCGCTCGAGATGGCCGACCTCTTCGCACGTCTGCGCGCGAGCGCGCGCGCCTGAGCGTCAGCCCGCGGCCGTCGCCACCAGGCGCTCGCCGAGCGCCCTGACCGCTTCCTTGAGCTCGTGGGGCCGCCGGATCTCGAACGCGCAGCCGAGGCCCGCGAGCAGGGACGCCGCCCAGTCGAGCGAGTCGGCGCGCAGCGTCGCCCGGGTCCGCCCGCCTTCCTCGGCGAGCTCCGCGAGCGCCGGTGAGACCCGCTCGCGGGCGCGCGCGAGCGGGAGGTCGAGCAGGACGTCGACCTCGAACCGCCAGGGCACGCGGGCAAGGGAGCTCGTGACGTGGGCGACCGCGTCGAAGCCGTCGGGCGCCGGCGCCGCGCGGCCGCCGAGGGCGGCCGTCCGGACCCGGTCGACCCGGAACGTCCGCAGCGCGTCGCGGTCGTGATCGTGCGCGGCGAGGTACCACGCGCCGGCGTGCACGACGAGGCCGTACGGGCTCAGCTCGCGCCGCGACGCCTCGCCGCCGAAGGACTCGTAGGAGATCCGGACGCGCCTCCGGCGGCGGATCGCCTCCGCGAGCACCAGCGCGGTCGACGCCGCCGGCGGGTGCGTGCCGCGCGACGGCCCCGCGAACGCCACCGCAGCCGCCAGCGCGCCGACGCGTGCGCGCAGCCGGTCCGGCAGGACGCGCTCGATCTTCGCGAGCGCCGTCTCGGCGTGCTCCGCGTCGCCGAGGCCGAGCCCGCGGGCGGCGACCAGCCCGAGCGCCGTCGCGGCGGCCTCGTCGTCGGTGAGCATCAGCGGCGGCAGCCGGAAGCCGGGCCGCAGGCGGTAGCCGCCGCCGACGCCGCGCTCGCCCTCGACCGGGATCCCGATCCGCTGCAGCGCGGCCACGTCCCGGCGCACCGTCCGCCGGTCGACGCCGAGCAGCTCGGCGAGCTCGGGACCGGTCGCGAGCGGCTGCGACTGGAGCAGCTCGAGCAGCCGGAGCAGGCGGAAGGCGGAGGCCACCTGCTCAGTGAAGCACGAATAGAGGGCAGAAACCGCCCTCTTTGCCCGGTAGGCTGCGCTCGTGCTCGGGGTCGCTCGCGGTGCGGCGCTCTACGTCGGCGCCCTGATCGGCCCCGGCGTGCTGCTCGTGCCGTCGCTCGCTGCCGGGGCGGCCGGCCCCGCGTCGGTGGTCGCCTGGGCGGGGCTGCTCCTGCTCTCGATCCCGCTCGTCGTCACGTTCGGCGCGCTCGGCGTGCGCCACCCGGTGCCCGGCGGCGTCGCCGCGTACGTGCGGGAGGGCTTCGGCGAGACGGCGGCGGCCGTCACCGGCAACACGTTCCTCGGGGCGGGCCTCTTCGGCGCGCCCGCGGTGGCGCTGATCGGCGGCTACTACGTCAGCGACCTGACCGGCGGCGGCACGGCGGCCGCCGTCGGGGTCGGCGTCGGGATCATCGCCGTCGTCTTCGGCGCCAACACGCTCGGGCTGCGCATCTCCTCGGGCGTGCAGCTCGGCCTGTCGGCGGCGCTCGTCGCGGTGATCGTGGTCGCCGTGGCGGTCGCCCTGCCGGGGCGGGCGACGCACCACTGGACGCCGTTCGCCCCGCACGGCTGGTGGGCCGTCGGCACCGCCGCCAGCATCCTCGTCTGGCTGTTCGTCGGGTGGGAGGCGATGGCGCAGCTCGCCGGCGAGTTCCGGAACCCGGCGCGCGACCTGCCGCGCGCGATCGCGCTCGCGTTCGGGGTCGTCGCCGTCCTCTACGCCGGTCTGGCCGTCGCCACCGGCGCGGTCACTCCCGGACGCGGCTCGCGCGTGCCGCTCGCCGACCTCATCTCGGTCGGCTTCGGCCGCGCCGGCCGTGACGCCGCCGCCGTACTCGCCGTCGCCCTGACGATGGGGACGATGAACGTCTACACGGGAAGCATGGCCAAGCTCGCCGGCGCGCTCGCCCAGGCGGGGGCGCTGCCCGCGTGGCTCGGCGGCGACGCGCAGCGCAGCGTCCCGCGCCGGCCGCTCGTGCCGCTGTTCGTCGCCTACCTGGCGATGCTCGCGGCGCTCGCCGCAGGCGCGGCCACACCGGGCACGTTCGTCCGCGCCACGTCGGCCTGCTTCGTCCTCGTCTACGTGCTGGCGATCGCGTCGGCGGCGCGCGTCTCGCGCGGCACGCTTCGCGCCTGCGCCTCGGTGGCGCTCGCGCTCGTCTGCGCGGTCGGCGGGTTCTCGAGCTGGTACCTGCTCGTGCCGCTCGCCGCGTCGATCCTCACGCTCGCGCTCCGCTACCATGCCGCGCGTCGTGTCGAAGGTGTGCGCAATCTGTGGGAAGAAGCCGGCGTTCGGCCATCATCGGTCGCACTCGATGGTTGCGACGAAGCGCCGCTTCGACCCGAACCTGCAGCGCGTCCGCATCCTCCTCAAGGGCTCGCCGACGCGCGCCTACGTCTGCACCCGCTGCCTGAAGGGCGGCAAGGTGCAGAAGGCGGTCTAGTAGCTCAGGACCAGCGTCGCGGCGGCCGGTGAGCCGGTCGAGACGCGCCGCGCGGACATCGACGACCGTCGAGCCCGCGTAGACGTAGCGCCCGAAGGTCTCCACGTTCCACACCGCCTCGGCGGTGACGGGCCGGAAGAGCAGCCTGCCGCCGCGCGTGTAGACGGCGACGCCGCGCGGGCCGTAGGCGACGAGGTCGCCGCCCGCGGCGACCACGCCGCGCGCGCCCGGCTCGAGGACGCGCGAGCGCCACGTGCGCACGTCGACGACCCTCGCGCCCAGCGCGAGTCGATGCCGGCCGAGCCAGTGCGCCGGGACGATGCCCGCGCCCTTCGCGAGCACCCGGCGCGGGACGCGAGCCGACGTCGCGCCGGTCGCCAGGCTCACGACGTCCACGCCGCCGCCGGCACGGGCGACGAACGCGCGCCCATCGCCGAAGGCGACGTTGGTCGGGTAGGCGACATGGAGGCCGGGCACGGCGACGGCGGAGACGACCCGGCCGCGGCGCACGTCGAGCCGAAGCACGGCGAAGCTGCCGCCGGTCCGGTAGCAGAGCCGGTCGGAGACCAGCGCGACGAGCGTCGGCCCGCGGAACGTCAGGCCGCAGACGTCGCGCGCGCCGACGGAGATCGAGCGCACGACGCGGAGCGGGGAGGTCGAGAGGATGCGGATCGGGAAGCCGGTGCCGCCGGTCGGCTTCACGACCAGCGCGACCGTCGACCCGCGCCGGGCCCAGGCGACCCCGAAGGCCCAGCTCGGCAGCCGGAGGGCCGCACCCTCGCCGCGCAGCGTGGCCGGGTCGACCCGGCTCACGAAGGACGGCTGGCCGAGCGCGCCGCTCGAGAGCGCGAGCAGCGCGGCGGCGCCGGCGGCAGCGGCTTCCATGCTCCTCTTACGGCGTCGGCGCGCCTCCGGGTCCGCGATCCGCTCTAATCCCGCTCGTGGCGGAGGGTGGACCAGCGGGGCAACGGCGGCGCGTCCGCGAGCTCGTCGGCGGCGCGCTCGCGGCGATCGAGGCTCACCGGGAGCGGATCGACGACCTCAACGTCTACCCCGTGCCCGACGGCGACACCGGCACGAACCTCGCGCTGACGGTGCGCGCGGTCGCCGACGCGCTCGCGGCCGGCGGTCCCGACGACCGCGAGGCGCTCGCGCGCGAGAGCGCCCGCGCGGCGCTGCTCGGCGCGCGCGGCAACTCCGGCGTCATCCTCTCGCAGATCGTGCGCGGCGCGGCCGACGCGCTCGCGCGCTCGGATGACCTCGCCGCCGCGCTGCGGGCCGCGAGCGACGCCGCCTACGGCGCCGTGCGCGAGCCCGCCGAGGGGACGATGCTCACCGCGATCCGCGCGATGGCCGAGGCGGCGGAGCGCGGCGAGGACCTCGCGGGCGTCGTGCGCGCCGGCGACGCGTGCGTCGCGCAGACGCGCGAGCTGCTGCCGGTGCTGCGCGACGCGGGAGTCGTCGACGCCGGCGCCGCAGGGCTCGTCGAGCTCGTGCGCGGCGTCGCCGCGGCCGCCGCCGGCGAGCCGCTGCCCGAGCCGACGGCCGTGCGTTCAGCGGGCGTCGGCCTCGACGCGATCCACCGAGAGCTCTCCCGCTACCGCTACTGCACCGTCCTCGTCGTCGAGGGCGAGAGCCTCGACGCGGCCGATCTCGAGGCCGAGCTCGCGGAGCTGGGCGACTCGCTGCTCGTCGTCGGCGACCCGAGCGCGCTGAAGGTGCATGTGCACACCGACGATCCCGGCCGCGTCCTGAGCGCGGCCGTCGCGCGCGGCACGATCGCGAACGTCGAGATCGCGAACATGCACGAGCAGGCGCAACGGCGCGAGGAGCGTCTGCTCGCCGTGACGGCCCGGTGCGGCGTCGTCGCCGTCTCGACCGGCGCGGGCAACCGCGCGCTCTTCGAGAGCCTGGGCGCGCGCGTCGTCGACGGCGGCCGGACGATGAACCCGGCGACCGCGGACCTGCTCGCCGCGCTCGAGGAGCTCGCCGCCGAGGAGGCGCTGCTCCTGCCGAACAGCCCGAACGTGGTCATGGCCGCCGAGCGGGCGGCGGACCAGGCGGCCGTTCACGTCCGGGTCGTGCCGACGCGCTCGCTGCAGGCGGGGCTCGCCGCGCTGGTCGCGTTCGATCCGGCGCTCGGCGCCGACGAGAACGCGGCCGCGATGTCCGACGCGGTCGCGCAGGTCGCGAGCGGAGGCGTGACCGTCGCGTCGCGCGACGTGCGCGTCGACGGGACGGGCGTGGCGAAAGGCGCGTGGCTCGGTCTCGCCGAAGGCGAGCCGGTCGCGGGAGGCGCGAGCTTCGACGAGGTGGCGCGCGCCGTCGTGGAGCGCCTGCTCGCGCAGCCCCGGTCGATCCTGACGCTCCTCACGGGCGAGCAGCCGCAGCCGCTCGACGCGCTGCTCGCCGCGCTCGCCTCCGAGCACCCCGACCTCGAGCTCGAGGTGCACGAGGGCGGCCAACCGCATTACCCGCTCCTGCTCGGCGCCGAGTAGCGTTCGGTACGCGTGGGCGTGCCGCTACCGAAGCCGATCCGGGTCCTCGTCGTCGAGGACAACGCGACGTTCCGCCAGACGCTCCATCTGCTGTTCGACCTGCGCGCCGAGATCGAGGTCGTCGCGGGCGTCGCGACGGGCGACGAGGCGCCGGCCGCGTGTCGCGAGCACCGGCCCGACGTCGTGCTCATGGACTACCGCATGCCGGGCATGAACGGCGCCGAGGCGACGCGGGCGGTGCTCGAGGCGTGGCCCGCCGCGCACGTCGTGTGCCTGACGGCGTCGGTCAGCCGCGGCGAGATCGAGGAGCTCGAGGACGCCGGCGTCTTCCGCTGCGTGATGAAGGATGCGGGGTTCGACGAGATCGTCGCCGCCGTGCTCGACGCCGCGGCCGCGCCCAGCGCGTGAAGCTGACGCTCGAGAACACGGCGATCGTGCTCGACTCGACGGCGGACTTCCCCGACGCCCCGGAGCGGTTCGAGAACGTTCGCGTGGTACCGCTCTACGTGCGCTTCGGCGACGAGAGCTTCCGCGATTACGTCGACATCCAGCCGGACGAGTTCTACGCGCGGCTCGAGTCGGCGCCGTCGCCGCCGACGACGTCGCAGCCGACTCCGGCCGACTTCCTCGCCGCGTACGAAAAGCTGGCTCCGCGCTACGAACGCATCCTCTCGCTGCAGATCTCGTCGACGCTGTCCGGCACGTTCGCGAGCGCGCAGCTCGCCGCGGAGCAGCTCGGCGGCGACCGCGTGCGCGTCGTCGACACGCGCACCGTCTCGGCGTCGCTGTCGCTGCTCGCGCTCGCGGTGCGCAGGCGGCTCGAGCGCGGGACGACCGACGAGGAGATCGACGCCCTCGTCGAGCGCTACGGCCGCGAGCACCGCCTGCTGTTCACGGTCAACACGCTCGACTACCTTGCGCGCGGCGGTCGCATCGGGCGCGCGGCCGCCCTCGCGGGCAACCTGCTCAACGTCAAGCCGATCCTGACGATCCGCGACGGCGAGGTCGTGCCGCTCAAGCGCGTGCGCGGGAACGCGAAGGCGTACGCCGAGTTCCGGTCGCTGTTCGTCGAGACGTCGAGCGACTCGCCGCGGCTGAAGGTCGGCATCGCCCACGCGGCCGCGCCCGAGCGCATGCGTGCGCTGGAGGAGCTGGTCGCGCGCGAGCGACCGCACGCGCAGGTCGAGATCGCGACGACGCTCGGCGCCGTCGTCGGCACGCACGCCGGTCCCGGCACCGTCGGCTTCTTCTGGTTCGAGGACGAGGCCCCCTGACATCCGGTCGGGGTCCTATGCTCGAGGTCGGTGGCGACGATGACCCGAGCGCACACGGGTTTCGCCGGCGTGGTCCGGTCCGAGTGGCCGCGGCCCCGCGGCTGGTCGCCGCCGCAGCACCTCGACGCGCTCGACGTGCAGTCGCTTCCCGGCGTCGGACCGTCGCTCGCGAAGCGCCTGCGCGGCTTCGGCATCCAGAGCGTCCGCGAGCTGCTGCTGCACGCGCCGCGCCGCTACGAGAGCGCGGTCGACCGCGTGCCGATCGCGCGTCTCGCCGAGGCCGACGGCGAGGTCGCGATCGAGGGTCGAGTAGTCGCCGCTCGCTCGCGGCCGCTGCGCGGCAGGCGGACGCTGCTCACCGCCAGCGTGGCCGACGACAGCGGCGCCCGGATCGCGGTGCCGTTCTTCAACCAGCCGTGGCTGGCCGACAAGCTGGCGCCCGGCACGCCGATCCGCGTGCGCGGGAAGCTGACGTCCCGCGGCTTCCAGCCGCGGAGCTACGACATCGGCGAGGCGCGGCGGACGGCCGACTTCGCGCCGGTCTACCCCGCGAGCGAGGAGATCCCGTCCGGCCGGCTGCGCGAGCTCGTTCGCTCCGCGCTCACGCTCCACGGCCGCAGCTTCCCCGACCCGCTGCCGGCGTCGCTCATGCTCGCCCTGCGCGGCGACGCGCTCCACGCGATCCACTTCCCCGCCGACGAGGCGCAGGCCGAGACCGCGCGGCGGCGGCTCGCGCTCGACGAGCTGGTCGCGCTGCAGCTCGTCGTCGCGCGACTCCGCGACACCGATGCGGTCGCCTCCTCGCTGGCCGAGCCGGGCGAGCTGATCGAGCGTTACCGCTCGGCGCTGCCGTTCACGCTGACGGAGCACCAGGAGCGCGCGATCACCGAGATCGATCTCGACCTCGCGCAGACGACGCCGATGCAGCGGCTGCTGCAGGGCGACGTCGGGTCGGGCAAGACGGTGGTCGCGCTGTACGCGCTGCTGCGCGCGGTCGAGAACGGGCGCCAGGGCGCGCTGATGGCGCCGACGGAGACGCTGGCCGAGCAGCACTTCCTGACGATCGAGCCGCTCTGCAACGAGCTCGGCGTCCGCTGCGCGCTGCTGACCGGATCCGTCGGCGCCGCGAGCGGCCGCCGTGTGCGTGAGGCGATCGCGTCGGGCGAGGCGCAGATCGCGGTCGGCACGCACGCCCTGATCCAGCGCGACGTCGAGTTCGCCGACCTCGCCGTGGCGGTGGTCGACGAGCAGCACCGCTTCGGCGTCGCACAGCGCCAGGCGCTCGCGGAGCGCAGGTCGCCGCACGTGCTCCACATGACGGCGACGCCGATCCCGCGCACCCTCGCGCTGACGATCTACGGCGACCTCGCGGTGAGCGAGATCGCGAAGCCGCCCGCGAACCGCAAGCCGATCGTGACCGCGCGGGTCGGCGCGGAGCGGTCGAGCGAGGCGTACAGCAGGCTGCGGGTCCACCTCGACGCCGGCCGCCAGGCCTACGTCGTCTGCCCGCTGATCGAGCAGTCGGAGACGCGGCTCGCCCGCGCCGCCGAGGCGGAGGCGGAGCGGCTGCGCCGCGCCGAGCTCGCCGGCTACCGCGTCGGCCTGCTGCACGGGAAGCTGAAGCCGGCCGAGCGGCGCGAGGTGATGCGGCAGTTCAAGGACCACGAGCTCGACGTGCTCGTCGCGACGACGGTGATCGAGGTCGGCGTCGACGTCCCGAACGCGACGATCATGATCGTGCAGGAGGCCGACCGCTTCGGGCTCGCGCAGCTCCACCAGCTCCGCGGCCGCGTGGGGCGGGGGGCGGAGCAGAGCTACTGCCTGCTCGTGTCGCGGCCGGTCGAGGAGCTGAGCGAGACCGCCGAACGCCGGCTGCAGGCGCTCGTCGACACGAACGACGGCTTCGAGCTCGCCGAGATCGACCTCGACCTCCGCCGCGAAGGCCAGCTCCTCGGGACGCGCCAGTCCGGCTGGAGCGACCTCCGCTTCACACGGCTGCGCGCCGACCGCGAGCTGGTCGAGCAGGCGCGCGCGATCGCGGCCGGCCTGCGCGACGAGGACGGGCCCTGGCAGGACGACGCGGATCGTCTCGCCGCCGAGGCCGGGAATCCGCGACCTTAGGTCGTCGCGAAGCGACGACCTAAGGTCGTGAGTCTCGTGCGCATCATCGCCGGCACACGGAAGGGACACCGCATCGCCGCGCCGAAGGGGCGCGAGACGCGGCCGACGTCGGACCGCGTGCGCGAGAACGCCTTCAACCTGGTCGGCCCCGTGGACGGGGCGACCGTGCTCGACCTGTTCGCCGGCTCGGGCGCGCTCGGCCTGGAGGCGCTGTCGCGCGGCGCCGCGTCGTGCACCTTCGTCGAGTCGGACCGCGACGCGTGCCGCACGATCAACGCGAACCTCGACAGGCTCGCGCTGAATGCGACGGTACTCTGCCAGGACGCTTTCCGCGCCGTCGCGCAGGAGCGGCGGACGTTCGACCTGATCCTCTGCGACCCGCCCTACGACGTCGACGCGACGCGGCTGCCGTTCGCGCGCCTGCTCGCGGACGACGGCCTCCTCGTCTACGAGTCGTCCGGCCGCGCAGGCCCGCCGGAGATCGCGGCCCTCGCGCAGCGGACCTCCCGCAAGTACGGTTCGGCGCGGCTCACGCTCCTCACCCGATGATCACCGCGATCTATCCCGGCACCTACGACCCCGTGACCAACGGGCACGTCGACGTCATCGGGCGCGCGGCGCGGATCTTCGACCGCGTCGTCGTCGGCGTCGTGAACAACCCGCACCACAAGCGGCCGCTGTTCCCGGTCGACGAGCGGGTCGCGTTCCTGCGGGAAGCGCTCGACGGCATGGAGAACGTCGAGGTCGACGTCTTCAGCGAGCTCGTCGTCGAGTTCGCCCGCCGCTGGGAGGCGCGGGCGATCGTGAAGGGCCTGCGGGTCGTCTCCGACTTCGAGTACGAGTTCCAGATGAACCAGCTCAACCGGACGCTCGCGCCCGAGATCGAGACCGTCTACGTGATGGCGAGCCCGCAGGTCAGCTTCGTCTCCTCGAGCGGCGTGAAGGAGATCGCCGCGTTCGGGGGAAATGTCGAGGAGCTCGTGCCGCACGCCGTCGCCCGCCGCCTGAAGGAGATGTTCCCGAACGGGCGCGGCGGCGCCCCCGTCTCCGACGCCGAGTAGACTGGACCGCCCATGGACGTCCTCGTTCTCATCGACAAGCTCGACGACCTCGTGCACAACGCGAAGGCCGTGCCGCTCACCGACCAGGTGCGGATCGACCGCGAGGAGATCTACGACATCCTCGACCAGATGCGCGCGACGATCCCGGAGGAGATCAAGCAGGCTCGCTGGATCGTCAAGGAGCGCCAGGAGATGCTCGCCGAGGCGAAGCGCGAGCAGGACCGGCTGCTGCAGGAGGCGCGCGAGCAGGCCGTGCGGGAGGCGTCGCAGACGGAGATCGTCAAGCTCGCCGAGCGGCAGGCGCAGGAGATCATCGACGAGGCGCGGCGCCAGGCGCGCGAGATGCGCCTCGAGATGGAGGACTGGGCCGACGGCATGCTCGCCACCCTCGAGACGAACCTCGACAAGTTCCTCACCGCGGTGCGGCGCGGGCGCGAACGGCTGCACGAGCGGTCGCAGGAGTCGGTCGTCGCCGGGATCGGCCCGGTCGACCTCTCCGACAACGGCTCGCAGTACTAGGCGCGTGACGGAACGCGCGAACCTGGTTCGTCTTCGACGAACCAGGTTCGGGAGCCTCAGAGGTCGGCCGGCTCCGTCGGCGTCCAGTCGCCGAAGGGCGCGTGCGGGAATGCGCGAACCTTCAGAGCTCGGCCGGCTCCGTCGGCGTCCAGTCGCCGAAGGGCGCGTGAGGGAATGCGCGAACCTGGTTCGTCTTCGACGAACCAGGTTCGGGAGCTTCAGAGCTCGGCCGGCTCCGTCGGCGTCCAGTCGCCAAAGGGCGCGTGAGGGAATGCGTGAACCTGGTTCGTCTTCGACGAACCAGGTTCGGGAGCTTCAGAGCTCGGCCGGCTCCGTCGGCGTCCAGTCGCCGAAGGGCGCGTACGCCTCCTGCGGCGACTCGGTCTCCTGCTCGACGCCGCCGCCGTGCCGCAGCGCGATCTCGGAGCGCGGGTAGACGATCCCGCCGCCGACGCGCGCGCCGACCATCAGCAGCACGCAGTCCTCGTCGCCCTCGTTCACGAACACGTGCCGCGTCCACGGCGGGCAGTGCACGTAGTCCCACTGCCGGAGCGGGATCTCCTCGTCCTCGACGATCGCGAGGCACGAGCCGCGCAGCACGAGGAACCCTTCCTGCCCCGCCTCGCCGTGGTAGAGCGTCGACCGCTCGCCCGGCCCGAAGACGCCGATCTGGATGCCGAGCTGCTCGAACCGCGCCTCCGGCGGCTCGAACCGCACGCGCTTCCCGAAGCCGCGGCGCTCGACCCAGCGGGCGTCGCGGGCGTTCGTGACGAACCACTCGCCGGCCACGGGAGACACGCTACCGTGAACCGCATGACGAGCTTCAACCTGAGACGGGTGAAGCTCCGCCCGGGGGAGCAGCTCCACGACGAGCTCGAGGTCGAGCTGCCGGCGTTCGAGTTCGGCGGCCAGCGCTACGTGCCCGTCCCGGAGCAGGTCCCGGCGGAGCTGGAGGTGACGCGCGCGACGACCGGGACGGTCTTCTCGTTGCGCTTCCGCGCGCGCCTGCACGGTCCCTGCTACCGCTGTCTCGGCGACGCCGTGCTGGAGCTGCCGATCGAGGCGCGCGAGTACCAGGACGCCGCGCCCGAGGACGAGCAGATGACGACGCCGTACCTGGTCGGGGACGAGCTCGACGTGACGGCCTGGGCCCGCGACGCGGTCGCGCTCGCGCTGCCCGACAAGATCCTCTGCCGGCGCGACTGCGCGGGCCTCTGCCCGGTCTGCGGCGAGAGCCTGAACGATCGCCCGCACACGCACGAGGAGACCGAGCCCGACCCGCGCTGGGCCGCGCTCGAGGCGCTGCGCGACCGCGACTGAGGCTCGCCCTCACAGCTCGATCGTCCGCTCCGGGCGGATGCGCTCGAGGAAGCGCCGGTCGTGGCTGACGACGACGAGGCAGCCGTCGTAGGTGTCGAGGGCGGCCTCGAGCTGCTCGATCGCCTCGAGGTCGAGGTGGTTCGTCGGCTCGTCGAGGACGAGGCAGTTGACGCCGCGCGCCGCGAAGAGCGCCAGCGCCGCCCGCGTCCGCTCGCCGGGCGAGAGGGACGAGGCGGGGCGCAATACGTCGTCGGCGCCGAGCGCGAAGCGCGCGAGCAGCGTTCGCGCCTCGCCCGCGGGAAGCCCGGAAGCCTCGGCGAACGCGTCGAGCAGGACGCCCGAGAAGAGGTCGCGCGTCTGGCTCAGCTCGCCGAACACGGTCGCGGGCCCGACGTGGCGCGAGTCGCCCGCGAGCGGCAGCTCGCCGAGCAGCGCCCGCAGGAGGGTGGTCTTGCCCGAGCCGTTCCGCCCGGCGATCGCGACGCGGTCGCCGTGGGCGAGGAGGACGTCGAGCGGGCCGAGGCGGAAGCGCTCGCGCTCGATCGTCGCGCCGCGCAGCTCGACGATCGTCCCCGCCGGCGGGCTCGGCGGCAGCTCGAGCCGGAGCTGCCACGGCGACCACGGCTTCTCGACCGGCTCGAGCCGGTCGAGGTGCCGCTTCGCCTGCGCCACCTTCCCCCGCAGCGCGTTCGTGGCGCGGCGTCCCGTCTGCTTGGTGCCGAGGGCACGCGCCTGCCCGCGCCGCTCCGCCAGGAGCGACCCGAGCTGGTCGCGGCGCTCGGCGTAGTCGGCGTACGCCGCGTCCTCGGCGGCCCGCCGGCGGGCGCGCGCCGCTTCGTAGTCGCTCCACGTCCCCGGGTACTCGCGCATGCGGCGCGTCTCGGCCTCCAGCTCGACGACGCGCGTCACGGTGCGGTCGAGGAATGCGCGGTCGTGCGAGACGAGGACGACGCCGGCGGGCGTCCGGGAGAGCAGCCGCTCGAGCCAGGCGATGCCCTGGAAGTCGAGGTTGTTGGTCGGCTTGTCGAGGAGCAGGAAGTCGTGCTCCGCGCGCATCAGCTCCGCGATCGCGCTGCGCGCGGCCTCGCCTCCGGAGCGGCCGTCGGGCGAGGGCTCCTGCGCCAGGTAGCCGCGCGACCCGGAGCCGGTGACGCGGCCGGAGTCGGGCGCGTCGAGTCCGGCGAGGGTGCGGAGCAGCGTCGACTTGCCGATGCCGTTCGGGCCGACGACGCCGACGCGGTCCCCGGACGAGACGGCGAGCGACACGCGGTCGAGCACGTCGACGCCGGCGAAGCTCTTCGAGATGTCGCGTGCCACGAGCTGTTCCGGCACGGGGCGGTCCTCCTTCGGTCGAAAGGCGAGAGAAGCGCGGTATCGACTCAGAGGACCCGCATAGCGCGAGCCCGAAGGCTCGCCGCGGAGGTTAGCTAAACTGCCCCGCGCTCATGGCCGTCCCGAAGAGGAAGACGTCGAAGTCGCGCCGCGACAAGCGGCGCGCGCAGCACGCGATCGAGGCGCCGCGCGTCAACACCTGTCCGCAGTGCGGCTCCCCGAAGCGGCCGCATCGCGTCTGCCCGACCTGCGGCACCTACCGCGGCCGCGAGGTCGAGCCGCTCCGGATCGAAGCGCCGTAACCGTTGCGCGTCGCCGTCGACGCGCTGGGCGGGGACAGGGCACCCGACGAGGTCGTCGCCGGGGCGCTCGAGGCGGCGGCCGGCGGTGCCGAGGTGGTGCTCGTCGGGCCGCGCGAGCTCGAGCGGCACGGGCTGCCGCTCGTGGAGGCCTCGGAGCGGATCGACATGGCCGAGAAGCCGGCCGAGGCGGCCCGCGGGAAGCCGGGGTCGAGCCTCGTCGCCGCCGTGCGCGCAGTCGCCGACGGCGACGCCGACGCCGTCGTCTCCGCCGGCAACACCGGTGCCGTGCTGGCCGCCGGGCTGCTGCACCTCCGCCGCCTCCCGGGCGTGCAGCGGCCGGCGATCGCCGTCCCGATCCCGGCCCGAGACGGCCCGAGCGTCCTCCTCGATGCCGGCGCGAATGCCGACGCGCGCCCCGAGCACCTGCTCCAGTTCGCGCACATGGGCACCGTCTTCAGCCGCGAGATCCTCGGCGTCGCCGAGCCGACGGTGCGCCTGCTCTCGATCGGCGAGGAGGACGAGAAGGGCAACGCGCTGACCCTCGAGGCGAACGCGCTCCTCCGCGAGAGCACGCTCGACTTCGCGGGCAACGCCGAGAGCCGCGACCTGCTGCGGGGCGCGGCCGACGTCGTCGTCACCGACGGCTTCACCGGCAACGTCGCGCTGAAGCTGCTCGAGGGCACGATCCGGGAGCTCCTCGACGTCTTCCGGACGGAGATCGCAAGCACGGCGAGCGGCAAGCTGGGCGGCCTCCTGATCCGCCCGGCCGCGCGCCGGCTGCGCACGCGGCTCGACCCGGACACCTACGGCGGCGCGTACCTGCTCGGCCTCCGCGGGCTCGTGGTGATCGCCCACGGCAACTCCGGCCGGCGGGCGATCGCGAACGCGATCCGGCTGGCGGCGAGGGGGGCCGAGAACCGTGTCGTCGACCGGCTCGCGGAGCGTCTCCCGGAACGCGTCCGTGTATGATCGCGCGGTTTCTCGCCCCAGCCGGCCCCCCAACCAAACCATCGAGGTGACATGGCAGCGTCGCGTGAAGAGGTGTTCGAGCGCGTCAAGGAAGTGCTGACGGAGCAGCTCGGCGTCGAGGAGGACCAGATCACCGAGGAGGCGTCGTTCCAGGAGGACCTGGACGCCGACTCGCTCGACCTCGTCGAGCTGATCATGGAGCTCGAGGACCAGTTCGGGATCAAGATCTCGGACGAGGACGCGCAGAAGATCACGACCGTCGGCCAGGCCGTCGACTACGTCACGTCGCACCAGTAGGGATCGACCGCGCGGGCGCGCCGCCGCGCTGCGGCGGCTGATCGACGAGCTCCCGCCCGAGAAGGCCGCTCAGGCGTTCGCGCATCCCTCGACGACGCCCGACCGCGCCTCCTCGTACGAGCGGCTCGAATTCCTCGGCGACAGCGTGCTCGGGTTCTCCGTCGCGACCGCCCTCTACGAGCGCTACCCCGACCTCGCGGAGGGGCAGCTCAGCCGCGTTCGCGCCGACGTCGTCTCGCGGAAGAGCTGCGCGGAGGTGGCCCGGCTGCTGGGGCTCGACGAGATGCTCGCCGAGCACCTCGTCGAAGGCGCCACGCTCGCCACGAGCACGAACGTCCTCGCGGCGGTGCTCGAGTCCGCGCTCGCCGTGCTGTACCTCGACCGCGGCATCGACGCCATCCGCGAGCCGATCGCCGACGCGTTCGGGAGCATCGCGGAGCAGTCGCTCACGTCCGGGCCGGACAGCAAGACGCAGCTGCAGGAGCTGCTCGCCCGCCGCGGCGTGACCGCGACCTACGAGCTGCTGTCGACGGAGGGGCCGCCGCACGACCGGCGCTTCCGCTGCGCGGTGCTGATCGCCGGCGAGACCGCGGGCGTCGGCGAGGGCCGCTCGAAGAAGGACGCCGAGCAGCTCGCCGCCGCGGAGGCGCTCGCGGCGCTCAGCGAAGCAGACGGCGATGCAACGCCTGCGTCTCCGCCGACGGGCTGACGCCGAGCTCGTCGCGCAGCCGGCCGCGCAGCTCCTCGTAGACGAGCAGGCTCTCCGCCGGATTCCCCTCGCGCTCGAGCGCCTCCATCAGCAGCCGGTAGCCCGACTCGCGGTACGGCTCGAGACGGACGAGCGTTCGCGCCGACCGCACCGCGGCGGCGAGCTCGGTGCCGCCGACGCCGAGGGTCGCGCCCGCGTACGCCTCGAGCGCGCGGACGCGGAGGGCCGCGAGGCGCGTTCGCTCCGCCTCGATCCACTCGCCCTCCTCGTCGGCCAGGAACCGGCGGCCGCAGACGAACAGCGCGACCTGCGCGGGCGCCCAGGCCCGGTGCGCATCGCCGAGCGCGAGGGCGGACTCCGCTCGGTGCAGCGCGTCCGCCGCGCTCTCGACGTCGATCCACAGCTCGTCCGCGACGGGGCGGAGGCCGTCGAGCGGCAACACGCGTCGGACCTTGGAGAGGAGCGGCGCCAGGCCGCCGTCGCGTCCGGACGTCCAGATCGCCTCGATCGCCTGCTCGCGCGTCACGGTGCGGAGCCGGTTCGCGAGCAGGAACGCGGCGAGCAGCCTTCCCTGCCTCCCCGGCAGCTCGCACTCGACGCGCCGGCCGTCGAGGATGAGCGCGAACCGGCCGCAGAGCTGGGCTTTGAGGCGCGCCAACGCGGCGCCAACATAGCCCCAACGCCGCAGGCGTACAACCGGCGCGACCACCACCGACAGGGAGGCCACGATGGCGAAGCAGATCACCTGCGAGTGCGGCTACGTGATCCGGGCGGAGACGGAGCGCGAGGTCGTGCAGGGCGCCCGCGACCACATGCGGGCCGATCACCCGCAGCTGCTCGACCAGGTTTCCGACGAGGACCTGCGCGGCTGGATCGAGGAGGTGTAGACGATGGCCGTCTCCACCTTCGACGCGGGGGCCTACAAGGAGACCACGCGCGCGCAGTGGCAGGAGGCCGCCGAGGCATGGCATCGCTGGGACCCGGTGTTCGACCGCTGGCTCGGGCCCGCCACGGAGCTGATGCTCGACCTCGCCGGCGTCGCGTCAGGTCGTCGCGTGCTCGACGTCGCGGCCGGCTCGGGCGGGCAGACGATCATGGCGGCGCGACGCGTGGGACCGTCCGGCGCCGTGCTCGCGACCGACCTCTCCGAGCGGATCCTCCGCGAGGCCGAGCAGGCGGCCCGGGACGCGGGTCTCGCCAACGTCGCCGCGCGCGTCATGGACGGCGAGCGGCTGGAGGCGGAGGACGGCTCCTTCGACGCCGTCGTCACGCGCCTCGGGTTGATGTACCTGCCCGACAAGCGCCGGGCCCTCGCGGAGGCGCGGCGCGTGCTCCGCCCCGGCGGCCGCTACGCGGCGCTCGTCTTCTCCGAGCCCGACCGGAACGGGTTCTTCTCGATCCCCATCGGCATCATCCGCCGCCGGGCGCAGCTGCCGCCGCCGGCGCCGGGGCTGCCGGGGCCGTTCTCGGCCGCGAACCTCGGCGACCTGCTCGAGGACGCGGGCTTCTCGGACGTCGTCGTCCGGCGGGTCGCGGCGCCGCTCGAGCTGCGCTCGGCGGCCGAGTGCACACGCCTCGAGCGGGAGTCGTTCGGCGCGCTGCACCAGATGCTGGCCGGGCTCGGCGAGCGCGAGCGCGAGGACGCCTGGCGGGAGATCGAGGCGGCGCTCGGCGCGTTCGAGGGGCCGCAGGGCTTCGCCGGCCCCTGCGAGCTCCTGGTCGGCGCGGGGACGCGGTGAACGGCGCGCGGGCGCCATCCGTGGCGCCCGCGATACTTCCGCCGCGTGCACCTGAAGACGATCACGCTGCGCGGCTTCAAGTCGTTCGTGGACCCCGTCGAGGTCCGGCTCGAGCCGGGCGTCGCGGTCGTCGTCGGCCCGAACGGCTCGGGCAAGTCGAACGTCTCCGACGCGATCCTGTGGGCGACCGGCTCGCTCAGCCCGGGCGAGCTCCGCGCCGAGCGGCCCGACGACGTCCTCTTCGCGGGCTCCGCCGGGCGGCCCGCCGTCGACCACTGCTCGGTCGAGCTCCTGTTCGACAACGCCGACGGCGCCTGGCCGGAGCTGCCGTTCGCCGAGGTGGCGATCGAGCGGCGGCTGCAGCGGGGCGGGGAGGGGCAGTACCTCGTGAACCGGGCTGGCGTGCGCCGCCTCGACCTCGTCGAGCTGCTCTCCGACGTCGGCCTCGGCGGCGGCCTCCGCTCGGTGATCTCGCAGGGCCGCGTGGAGACGGTGCTCGGCTCGAAGCCGTCCGAGCGGCGCGAGCTGGTCGAGGAGGCGGCCGGGCTCGGCCGGTTCAAGCGGCGCCGCCACCGGGCGGAGCTGAAGCTCGCGCGGGTCGCGGTGCAGGTCGAGCGCGCGCGCGACCTCGAGGAGGAGGTGCGCAAGCGGCTTCGGCCGCTCGCCCTGCAGGCGACCGCCGCCGAGCGCGCCGAGAAGCTGGGCGTGGAGATCGCGCGCCTCCAGGCGGCGATCGCCACGCTCGACCTCGCGCGGCTCGCCGCGCGCCGCGCCGAGGCCGAGGACCGCCGCCGTGCGGCGTCGGCCGAGCGGGCGGAGCTCGACCGCCGCATCGCCGCGCTGGTCGCCGAGCGCGAGCGCGCCGAGGAGGAGCTGACGGATTCCGCCGGCGCGCGCGAGCAGGCGACGGCTGCCCTCTACCGGCTCCGGGCCGGCGCCGAGCGTGTGGCGATGCGCCGCGAGTCCGCCGCCGCGCTCGCGGCCGGGCTGCGCGCGGAGCTCGAGGCGGCGCGGTCGCGCGATCCCGCCGCGTCGGGGGAGCTCGCGGAGGCCGCGCGGGCCGCCGCCGCGGCGGCGCAGACGGCGTCGGCCGAGCACGCGCGGCGCCAGGTCGAGGCCGAGCAGCGCTGGGCCGAGGCCGCGGCGGCCGAGCGTTCCGCGCAGACGCGGCTCGCGGGCGAGCTCGACGAGCTGCTCGCGGCGCGTGCGCGCGCGGAGCAGGTTCTCACCGGCGGCAGCCGGGACGCGCTCCTCGCGCTGCGCGATGCGAGCCAGCGCCTCGGCGTCCGGCACGAGTCGGCGCAGCGGCTGCTCGCCGAGCTGCGCGGCGAGCTCGAGGAGGCGGCACGACGGCCGGCCGGGCCGTCGCCGGCCGAGCTCGGCCGCGCGGCCGACGCCGCCGCCGACGCGGCGCGTGCTGCGGCCCGCGAGCAGGAGGATCTGGAGAAGCGGCTCGAGCTCGCCCGGGAGCGGCTCGCGGCGCTCGAGCTGTCGCTGGCCGAGCGCGAGGGCCTGCCGCCCGCCGCCCGCGCGCTCGCCGAGTCGGGCGAGCGGCTCGCGCTGCAGGCGCTCGAGGTGGAGCCGGGGCGGGAGCGCGCCGTCGCGGCGGCGCTCGGCCACCGCGCGTCCGGCGTGCTCGCCGATGACGCCGAGGCCGCGCTCGCGCTCGTCACGCGCGCGCAGCGGGCGGGGCTCGGCTCGGTGGTCGTCCTCGTCGGGCACGATCCGCGGGCGCTCGCGGAGCTGCCGGTCGTGCCCCGCGACGACTTGCTGCGCTCGCCGGTGCCGGCCGTCACCGACGACGGCATCGGCTGGGACCCGCAGCGCGGCGAGCTCTGGTTCGCCGGCGAGACGGCGGAGGCGGTGTTGCTCGAGCTCGAGGCGCGCCGCCGCGCGCTGCGGGCGGAAGTGGAGGATTTGGCGTCGCGCGTCGAGCGCGCGGCCGACGCGTCCCGCGGGGCGGCGCGGACGGCGGAGGCCGCCGCCGCTGCGTTCGCGCCGGTCGCCCACCTGCGTCGGGCGCCGCGCGCGGAGCCGGCGCGGCTCGAGCGGCTGGCGGCGGGGACCTCGCGGCTCGACGAGACACTGCGCCTGGCCGCGGCGGCCGCTGTCCGGCTGGAGACGCCGCTCGCCGAGCGGTCGCGACGGCTTGCGGACGACCTGAGCCGGATCGCGGCGCGCGAGGCCGAACTGCGCGGGGAGCTCGCGGACGTCGACGCCCGCGCGCTCGCGGCCGAACGCCGTGCCGGCGGGCGCACCGCCGCGGGCGGCGACGCCGCGGCCGTGCTCCGCGCGGACGCCGAGCGGCTGTCGAGCCTCGCCGGCGAGGCCGCCGCCGCCGCGGAGGAGGCGGCCGAGCGGGCGCGGCACGCGGCGCGCGCGCTCGCGGAGACCGACCCTGCCGCGTCGCGGCGGCCGGCCGAGCCGGTGCTGGCGCGGCTCGCCGCGGGCGCGGACCGGCTCGACGCGGCGCTCGCGCTCGAGGTGGAGCGGTTCGAGGCGCCCGTGCGCGGACGGGCCGAGGCGCAGGCGGCGCGGACGGCCGAGCTCGGCGGCGAGCTGCGGCGGCTGGCGGCCGAGGAGGTCGAGCTGCGGCAGGCGGCGGCCGCGGCGGGCGAGGGTCTGGCGGCGATCGATGTCGAGCTCGCGCGCGCGGACGCGGAGCGCGACGAGGCGCAGCGGCGGCTGGCGGCCGCCGCGGCGGAGCCGGCCGAGGGCGAGGATCGCGACGAGCTCGCCGAGAAGCTGGAGCGCTACGAGCGGCGGCGCGCGCAGCTCGGCCAGGTGAACCCGCTCGCGAAGGAGGAGTACGCGGCGGAGAAGGAGCGGCTCGAGGAGCTGTCGACCCAGCGCGCCGACCTGGAGCGGAGCCTGGAGGAGCTCGAGAAGCTCCGGGACGACCTCACGCACACCGTCGAGTCCCGCTTCGCCGAGACGTTCGCCGCCGTGGAGCGGCACTTCCACGAGGTCGCCGCGACGCTCTTCCCCGGCGGCGACGGCCGGCTCCGGCTCACCGAGCCCGGCGACGAGGACGGCGAGGAGCCGGGGATCGAGGTCGAGCTGCGCCCCGCGGGGAAGCGCATCACGCGGCTGAGCCTGCTCTCCGGCGGCGAGAAGGCGCTCGGCGCGATTGCGTTCCTGTTCGCCCTGTTCCTGGCGCGGCCGAGCCCGTTCTACCTGCTCGACGAGGTCGAGGCGGCGCTCGACGACACGAACATCGGGCGCTTCACCGAGCTGCTGCGGCGGTACGCCGACCGCGCGCAGTTCATCGTCATCACGCACCAGAAGCGCACGATGGAGGCGGCCGACGTCCTCTACGGCGTCACGATGGGGCCCGACGGCGTCTCGCAGATCGTCTCGCGCCGGCTGCCGCGCGAGGACGAAGCCGCCGCGAGCGCCTAACGCCGCCGCGGCCGCAGCGGCGGCTTGTCGCGCTGCAGCGCGTACGAGTCCTCGATCGCCCCTGCGAGCTCCTCCTCGTCGGCCGCGTCGAGCCGCAGCAGCACGCCCCAGCCCGTGTAGTGCGGCGTCAGGAAGTAGACGTCCGGGCGTGCGCCGATCAGCAGCTCCGCCTCGTCGTCGGGGCAGCGAAGGAAGATCGCGCCTTCCTCGCGACTCGTGTTCACGAAGGCGCGTCCCTTCACCTTGAATGGCGGCCGGCCGTGGCTCGTCGACTCCTCGACGTCGGGCAGCGACGACGCGATGCGGCACACGTCCTCCCAGGTCGCCATCGACCGCGACGTTAACGTGCGCGGGTCGTGGCGAGGAGCTGGTCGGAGCTGCTGCAGGACGAGTCGGGGCCGGAGGAGGCGCCCGACGAGCAGCGCGGCTTCTTCTCGCGACTGCGCGACTCGCTCGGCCGGTCGCGCCGCGCGCTCACCGAGCAGCTGCAGGTCGCGGCGTTCGACCCGGCCGACGACGCCTCCTGGGAGCGCCTCGAGGAGGCGCTGATCTACGCCGACGTCGGCGTCCGCGCGACGGCGGAGCTCGTGCGGCGGCTGGAGGCGCGCCAGGACCTCGCCGAGCTGAACGTGGCGCTCGCCGACGAGATCGCCGCGCTCTTCGGCGAGCCGCCGACGCTCGACGTGAAGCACGAGCCGGCGGTGATCCTCGTCGTCGGCGTGAACGGCACCGGCAAGACGACGACCATCGGCAAGCTCGCGTACCGCCTGCGCGAGCACGGCCGCTCGGTCACGCTCGGCGCAGCGGACACGTACCGCGCCGCGGCCGAGGAGCAGCTCGAGATTTGGGCGGAGCGGGCGGGCGCGCGCTTCGTCGGCGGTCAGCGCGGCGCCGACCCGGCCGCGGTCGCCTACGACGCGATCTCGGCGGGCGGGGACGTCGTCGTCGTCGACACCGCCGGCCGGCTACACACGCAGTCGAACCTGATGGACGAGCTCGCGAAGGTCCGGCGCGTGATCGCCGGGCGGCTCGACGGTGCGCCGCACGAGACCCTGCTCGTCGTCGACGCGACGACGGGGCAGAACGCGCTGCAGCAGGCGCGCTTGTTCGGCGAGGCGGTCGGCGTGACGGGCGTCGTGCTGACGAAGCTCGACGGGTCGGCGAAGGGCGGCGTCGCCGTCGCGATCGCCTACGACCTCGGGTTGCCGGTGAAGCTCGTCGGCGTGGGAGAGGGGCTCGACGACCTGCGCCCCTTCGACGCGCACGACTTCGCGCGCGCCCTCGTGTCCGGGTAGGACATGACCGGTGCCTGACACCTCACGGATCCTTCACGGTGCCTGACACCTCACGGATCCTTCACGGTGCCTGACACCTCACGGACTCTTCACGGTGCCTGGCACCGTTAGGTGCCAGGCACCGTCAAGGATCACGCACGCGACGAGGACGCCCAGAGGTTGATGTCGCTCTCGGTCGCGTAGCGGTCGATCTCGTCCAGCTCCTCCTCCGTGAAGTCGAGGTTGTCGAGCGCCCGCAGCGAGTCCTCGAGCTGCTCGAGGCTCGAGACGCCGATCAGCGTCGAGGTCATGCGCGGGTCGCGCAGCGTCCACGCGAGCGCCGTCTGCGCGAGGCTCTGGCCGCGGCGCTTCGCGAGCTCGTTCAGCGCGCGCACCTTCGCGACCGTCTGGTCGGTGAGCTGGTCGGGCGAGAGCGAGCCCGGCCGCGACGCGCGCGATCCCTCGGGAACGCCGTCGAGGTACTTGTCGGTGAGGAGGCCCTGCGCGAGCGGCGAGAAGCCGATGCAGCCCACGCCCAGCTCCTCGAGCGTGTCGAGGAGCTCCGGCTCGATCCAGCGGTTGAGCATCGAGTACGACGGCTGGTGGATGAGCAGCGGGGTGCCGAGGTCGCGCAGGATCGCCGCCGCCTCGCGCGTGTGCCGCGGCGAGTACGACGAGATGCCCACGTAGAGGGCCTTTCCCTGCCGCACCGCGGCGTCGAGCGCGCCCATCGTCTCCTCGAGCGGCGTCTCGGGGTCGAAGCGGTGCGAGTAGAAGATGTCGACGTAGTCGAGCCCCATCCGCTGGAGCGACTGGTCGAGCGACGCGAGCAGGTACTTGCGCGAGCCCCACTCGCCGTACGGGCCGGGCCACATGTCGTAGCCCGCCTTGGTCGAGATCACGAGCTCGTCGCGGTACGGCCGCAGGTCATCGCGGAGAACGCGCCCGAACGTCTCCTCGGCCGAGCCGTACGGGGGCCCGTAGTTGTTCGCCAGGTCGATGTGCGTCACGCCGAGGTCGAATGCGCGCCGCAGGATCGCGCGGCTCGCCTCGAGCGGCCGCTCGCCGCCGAAGTTCTGCCAGAGCCCGAGCGAGATCGCCGGGAGCTGCAGCCCGCTGCGGCCGCAGCGGCGGTACTGCATCCGCTCGTAGCGGTCGGATGCGGCCGTGTAGGGCACGAGGGCGGATTCTAGGAGGGCCTCCGTAGGGGCGTCGATACCATGCGCCTCCGGTGTTCGACAGCCTCTCGGACAAGCTCCAAGGTGCGCTCGGCGACCTGCGCAGGCGCGGCAGGCTCGACGAGGAGGCGATCTCGCGCGCGATGCGCGAGATCCGCCTCGCGCTGCTCGAGGCCGACGTCAACTTCACCGTCGTCCGCGACTTCGTCGCCCGCGTGCGCGAGCGCGCGGTCGGCGAGGAGGTGCTGAAGAGCCTCACGCCGGGCCAGCAGGTGGTGAAGGTCGTGCACGACGAGCTCACCGAGCTGATGGGCTCGGGCTCGTCCGGCCTCGCGCTCGGCAGGTTCACGGTGATCCTGCTCGCCGGGCTGCAGGGCTCGGGCAAGACGACCGCCGCGGCCAAGCTCGCCCGCCACCTGAAGGCGGAAGGACGGAAGCCCGGCCTGGTCGCGGCCGACCTGCAGCGGCCGGCGGCGATCGACCAGCTCGAGCAGCTCGGCCGGCAGGTCGGCGTGCCCGTCTACCGCACCGAGACGAAGGACGCGGTCGAGGCGACGCGGCGTGGGCTCGAGCGGGCGCGCGCCGACGGGCTCGACACCGTCGTCGTCGACACGGCCGGCCGGCTGCAGATCGACGAGGAGCTGATGGCCGAGCTCGAGCGCGTCCGCGACGAGGCGAAGCCGCACGACGTGCTGCTCGTCCTCGACGCGATGACGGGCCAGGAGGCGGTGAACGTCGCGCAGGCGTTCCACGACCGGATCGCGTTCGACGGCGTCATCCTCACGAAGCTCGACGGCGACGCGCGCGGCGGCGCTGCTCTGAGCGTGAAGGCGATCACCGGGAAGCCGATCAAGTTCGCGTCGACCGGCGAGAAGCTCGACGCGCTCGAGGTCTTCCACCCCGACCGGATGGCGTCGCGCATCCTCGGCATGGGCGACGTGCTGACGCTCATCGAGCGCGCGGAGGCGGCGGTCGAGGCCGACGAGCAGGCCGAGATGGAGAAGCGCCTGCGCCAGGGGCAGTTCACGTTCGACGACTTCCTGCGCGCCTACAAGATGCTGCGGCGGATGGGGCCGCTGCAGGGCGTCCTCAAGATGATCCCCGGGCTCGGCTCGCAGCTCGGCGAGGTCGACGTCGACGACCGGCGGCTCGGGCAGGTCGAGGCGATCGTCCTGTCGATGACGCCGCAGGAGCGGCGCTCGCCCGTCGTCATCGACGGCAAGCGGCGCCTGCGGATCGCGCGCGGCTCGGGCACGAGCGTCGAGCAGGTGAACCAGCTGCTCGAGGCGCGCAAGCAGATGGAGAAGATGATGAAGCAGCTCGGCCGTGGCAAGATGCCGGGCCTGCCGGGCGCACAGGCGCCGGGCGTTCCGTCGGCCACGCGCAAGGCGTCGTCGAAGCGGAAGAAGAAGCGCAAGGCCGGCCGGAGATAAAGGAGAGGTATGGCAGTCAAGCTGAGGCTCACGCGCGTGGGCTCGAAGAAGAACCCGATCTACCGCGTCGTCGCCGCCGATGCGCGCGCGCCGCGCGACGGCAGGTTCCTCGACATCGTCGGGCGTTACAACCCGCGCACCGAGCCGTCGACGATCGTGCTCGACGAGGCGAAGGTGCGCGACTGGCTCGACAAGGGGGCGCAGCCGACCGAGGCGGTCGCTCGCCTGTTGAAGACGCAGGGCCTCTCGAGGTAGTCGACTGGATGGCCGAGCTGCTCGCGTACCTCGCGCGCGAGCTCGTGGACGACCCCGGCGCCGTGCGGGTCGACGAGGAGGAGCGCGACGGCGCGCTCGTCCTCGTCCTGCACGTTGCGCCCGACGACGTCGGCAAGGTGATCGGCAGGCAGGGGCGCATCGCGCGTGCGCTGCGCACGCTCGTGCGCGCGAGCGCGGCGCGCGAGGGCAGGCGGGTGCTCGTCGAGATCGCCGACGCGGCCTGACGCCGTGCGCGTCGCTGCGCTCTACGACATCCACGGCAACCTGCCCGCCCTCGAGGCGGTGCTCGCGGAGGCAGGCGACGCGGATGCGATCGTCGTCGGCGGCGACGTCGTCGGCGGCGCGTTCCCCGCCGAGACCGTCGAGCGCCTGCGCGCGCTCGCCGACCGCGCGCTGTGGCTGCGCGGCAACGCCGAGCGTGAGCTCGTCGAGGAGCCCACCGGGAAGGCCGGGCCGCCGCCGGAGGAGCTCGAGCGCATGCGCTCGACGCTCCGCCGGGAGCAGGTCGACTTCCTCTACGCGCTGCCGCCGACGCTCGAGCTCGAGCTCGGCGGCCTGGGCCGTGTGCTCTTCTGCCACGCGACGCCGTGGAACGACCTCGACATCGTCACGCCGCTGACGCCGAGCGAGCGGATCGAGCGGATCCTCGACGGCGTCGACGCCGACCTCGTCGTGGCCGGCCACACGCACATGCAGGACCGCCGCGGCCGCTGGCTGAATCCCGGCAGCGTCGGCATGCCGTACGAGGACGACGACGGCGCGTTCTGGGCGATGCTCGGTCCCGGCGTCGAGCTCAGGCGCACGCCGTACGACCGCGGCGCGCTCGGCGGCTACGAGTATCCGCGGGCGACGCGGCGGGAGGCGGCCGAGTACTTCGAGAGCCTCGTCGGTGGCTGACCGCGTGCGGATCGGCCGCGTCGGGCGGCCGCACGGGCTCGACGGCGCGTTCTTCGTCGAGCAGGCGAGCGAGGACGGACGGTGGTGGCAGGTCGGCACGCGATTCCACGCCGGCGAGGAGCAGGTCGAGGTCGTCGCCGCGCGCCGCTCGTCCGGACGCCCGGTCCTGAGGCTCGACCGGCCGGTTGCCCGCGGCACGTGGCTCGAGGTCGACCGAACGCTGCTGCCCGCCACCGGGGCCGACGAGTACTACGTGTTCGAGCTGGTCGGGCTCCAGGTCGTCGAGGAGGGCGGGCGCGCGCTCGGCAGGGTCGCGGCCGTCGCGGCGGGCGTCGCGAACGACGTGCTCGAGCTCGACGACGGCCGGTCGCTGCCCATGGTCGAGGACTGCATCCAGACGATCGATCTCGGCGAGCGACGTATCCTTGTCGCCCCCGGCTTCGCCGATCCTCTCTAGCACCCCGTTGCAGCTCGACGTCTTCACCCTGGTGCCGCACGCGTTCGCGTGGCTGACGGAACAGCGGCCGGTCGCGACCGTGCTCGGCGGCGAGCTCGACCTGCGCCTCTTCTCGTACCGCGACACGACACCCTTGAGCAACGGGCAGGTCGACGACGAGCCGTACGGCGGGGGTGCGGGGATGGTGCTACGCGTCGACGTCGTCGCCGCCGCGCTCGACGCGGCGTACGGCGGCCGGCCGGCGCATCGCGTCGTCGCGCTCACGCCGCAGGGCCGCGCGCTCGACCAGCGCCTCGTCGAGGAGCTCGCCGCCGAGGAGCGCCTGACGCTGCTCTCCGCGCGCTTCGAGGGCTTCGACGAGCGGATCGTCGAGCACCTCGCGACGGAGTCGGTGTCGATCGGGCCCTACGTGCTCTCGAACGGCGATCTGCCGGCGATGGTGCTCGTCGACGCGATCGCGCGGCGGCTGCCGGGCGCGCTCAGCGAAGGGTCGGGCGAGCTCGAGTCGTTCTCCGCGGAACTCGCCGGAGGGCTCGAGTATCCGCACTACACTCGTCCGGCGGAGTTCAAGGGGTGGCGCGTCCCGGACGTGCTGCTGTCAGGCGATCACGCACGGATCGACCGCTGGCGGAGGGAGCACGTTCGTTGAGGAACCCGATCGACCATCTCACCCGAGGGCTGCCGCGCGGCTGGCGGATCACGATCGACTGGCTCGTGACGATCGTCGGCGCGATCGCGATCGTGCTCGCAATCAAGGCGTGGGTCGTGAACCCGTACCGGATCCCGTCGAGCTCGATGGAGCCGACGCTCCACTGCGCCCGACCCGATCCGGGCTGCGAGGCGAGCTTCTCCGACCGCGTGCTCGCGTGCCGCTTCTGCTACCGGTTCTGGAGCCCGCACCGCGGCGACATCGTCGTCTTCGAGACGCCGAGGCTCGCGCAGATCCGCTGCGGCGCCGGCGGGACCTTCGTCAAGCGCCTGATCGGCTTGCCGGGAGAGACGTGGTCTGAGAAGGACGGCTACGTCTACATCGACGGGAAGAAGCTGAACGAGCCGTACATCAAGCCCGGCCGGCGCGACAACCGGACGATGCACCCGATCAAGATCCCGCCCGGGCACTACTTCATGATGGGCGACAACCGCAACTCCTCCTGCGACTCGCGCGAGTGGGGGACGGTGCCGCGCAAGAACCTGATCGGCAAGGTCTTCGCGATCTACTGGCCGCCGAGCCGCATCTCGATCGAGTAGGCGTCCGGGGCTTTGCGCTACGATGGCGCGCGCCCCCGGCCCTTTTCCGCATGAGCACGACGATCCAGGACATCGAGCGCCGCCAGCTGCGCGAGGTCCCGCACTTCAAGGCGGGCGACACCGTGCGCGTCCACTTCCGCGTGATCGAAGGGTCGCGGCGCCGCATCCAGGTCTTCGAGGGGATCGTCATCAAGAGGCAGGGCGCCGGAGCGCGCGAGACGTTCACGGTCCGCAAGAACTCGTTCGGCGTCGGCGTCGAGCGGACGTTCCCGCTGCACTCGCCGAAGATCGACAAGATCGAGGTCGCTGCGATCGGCGACGTCAACCGCGCCAAGCTCTACTACCTCCGCGGCAAGGTCGGCAAGAAGGCGCGCGTCCGCGAGCTGCGCCAGAGCTGAACGCGGGCCGGATCGCGGCGCCCGCCGTCGCGATCGCGCTGCTCTGCGCCGGGTGCGGCACGAAGGCCCACGACCGTGCGGTCGCCGTTGCGAAGCGGTACGCCTCGACGCACGGCCTCGCCGGACGCGTCACCTGCTCGAACGGCATCGGCGGCATCAACCCGCGCACGCCGGACTTCGTCTGCGACGTCCGCGTCGCGTCCGGGCGCTGCGACGAGCTCCACGTCCAACGCTCGCGCGGGGCCTGGCGGGTGAGCGTTCGAAGGCGGGGCGTGGACTGCGTCCTGCCCGCGTGACGACTTCGCAACAAGCGGGTTTGCGCGTCGCCCGCCGGCGGAGGGCGAGGCTATCCTCGGCCGGTGCCCTCGAAGCGGACCGGCCGGCGCCTCCTGCGCTTCGACCGCGGCCTCGGCGGCCCGCGGGTGGCCGGCGCGGACGAGGCGGGGCGCGGCCCGCTCGCCGGGCCGCTCGTCGTCGCGGGCGTCCTGTTCGACTACGAGCGGCTGCGCGACCACCGCGTCAGGCCGCTCGCGCTCCTCAACGACTCGAAGCAGGTCGACCCCGACCTGCGCCAGGTCCTCTACCGCGCAGTCCTGGGCTGCGCGGAGCGCGTGTCCGTCCACGTGTACCCGCCCGGAGTGATCGACCGGATCGGGCTGCACCGGTGCAACCTGCACGGGCTGCGCGCCGCGCTGCACGCATGCCAGCCCGCCGACGTGTGCGTGGTCGACGGCTTCAAGCTCGGCGCGTCCGCGCCGCCGCATCGCGCGGTCGTCGACGGCGACACGAAGAGCGCCGCGATCGCGGCGGCGTCGATCGTCGCGAAGGTCACGCGCGATCGGTACATGAAGACCGCCGACGCGCTCTACCCGGCGTACGGCTTCGGCTCGCACGTCGGCTACATCACGCCGGACCACACGCGCATCGTCCGCGAGCGCGGCCCGTGCGAGATCCACCGCCGCTCGTGGCGGGCGCGCGCGTACCTGCCGCTCGAGGCGTAGCGGCGGCACGGGCAATGGGCGGCCCGCGCCACGCGTCCGAGGCGCGGGCGGCGCGCTGGTACCGCCGGCGCCTCTACCGGATCCTCGACGCGAACTGCTGGCTCGCCGGCAACGAGCTCGACCTCGTCGTCCGCCGCGGCCGCGTGATCGTGTTCTGCGAGGTGAAGTCGAAGAGCGGCCAGGGGTTCGGCGACCCGCTCGAGATGGTGACCGCCGAGAAGGAGCGCCGTGTTCGTCGCGCCGCCGCCGCCTGGCTCGCGCGGCATCCCGAGCACGCGCAGCTCGACGTGCGCTTCGACGTGCTGGTGGAGCGCGACGGCCGGATCGAGCACGTTCCGGCCGCGTTCTGAGCCGCCGTCGCGAGCTCGTCACCTGTGCGTCCGCCGCGCGGGAAAAGAAGTCACACATTCGGCGCACTCGCGTTACGGACACGTGACGGTTTGCCGTCTACGGTGGCAACGTGCTCGCGCGCACGGTCACCCACGCACTGGTCGGGCTCGATCCGCGGCGGGTGGAGGTGGAGGCGCACCTCCAGCGCGGCACGCCCGCGTTCGCCATCGTCGGCCTGGCCGACCGCGCGTGCCAGGAGGCGAAGCACCGCGTTCGCAGCGGCATCACGTCCGCGGAGCTCAAGTGGCCGATCAAGCGCATCACCGTCAACCTCGCGCCGGCGGGTCTCCGGAAGGAGGGATCCGGCTTCGACCTCCCGATTGCGCTCGCGATCCTCGCGGCGTCCGACCAGGTTCCGGCAGGGGCGCTCGAGGGACACGCCGCCTTCGGCGAGCTGGCGCTCGACGGGCGACTGCGGCCGGTGCCCGGAGCGCTGGTCGCCGCCGAGGGCGCCCGTCAGGCCGGCCTGCGGCGGCTCGTCTGCGCGGCGGAGTCCGCGCCCGAGGTCGCCCTGGCCGGCATCGAGCCGGTCGCGGCGCGGCACCTCGCCGACGCCGTCGCGTGCCTGCGCGGCGAGCGGGCGCCGCCGTCCGACGGCCTCGGAGGAGGCGACGACGAGCAGCCGGCGGACGTCGGCGCGAAGGACCGGCACGGAGCTTCACAGGCGGTTCCCGACCTGGCCGACGTGCGCGGTCAGGAGCGGGCCCGCCGCGCCCTCGAGATCGCCGCAGCCGGTGCCCACAACCTGCTCCTCGTCGGGCCGCCCGGGACGGGCAAGACGATGCTCGCCCGCCGCCTCCCGGGCATCCTGCCGCCGCTCGACGACGCCGCCGCGCTCGAGGTCACCCGCATCCACTCGGTCGCCGGCACGCTTCCGAGCGGGGCCGGGCTCGTCCGGGTCCCGCCGTTCCGAGCGCCGCATCATGCCGTGTCGGCAGCCGCGATCCTCGGTGGGGGCTCGGGGCCGCGCCCCGGCGAGGTGAGCCTCGCGCACCGAGGCGTGCTCTACCTCGACGAGCTGCCCGAGTTCCCGCGACCGGTGCTGGAGGGGCTCCGGCAGCCCCTCGAGGACGGGACGGTCTCGATCGCGCGGGTCGTCGGCCGCGCCACCTTCCCCGCGCGGTTCCAGCTGGTCGGGACGATGAATCTCTGTCCGTGCGGCGCGCGCGGCGATCCGGCCGCGGCGTGCGTCTGCACGCCCCAGCGCATCGAGCGGTACCGCGAGAGGCTCTCGCGGGCCCTGCTCGACCGGTTCGACCTCGCGCTCGCGGTTCCGAGGCCGCGTGGGGTCGAGCTGGCAGGCCCATCCGGCGAGCGGTCGGCCGTCGTCCGCGAACGGGTGGTGGCTGCGCGCGACCGCCTGGCGGACGACACGCCTCGAGCGGCCGACGCGGCCGCGGCGTTCCTGACGCAGGCGGTCGAGCGGCTCCAGCTTTCCGGCCGCGGCCGGGCGCGCGTCGCCCGCGTCGCGGCGACGATCGCCGCGCTCGCCGCCGCGGAGCGCGTCGAGTCGCAGCACGTCGCCGAGGCGCTCTCCTACAGGCCGCCCGTGGAGCTCGCCGCGTGACGGCCGCTCGCCAGGACGGCGACGGCCGGGTGCGCGTGCGGCCGCTCGACGCGGGTGCGGTCGACCCCGAGCTCGTGCTCGCCGCATTCGCGGCCGAGACCGGATCGCACGTCGTCACGCGTCCCCAGAGCGTCGCGTTCGCGAGGTTCGAACGAACCTTCGACGCAGCGGCGTACCGCGGCCGCCTCCAGGCAGCCGGGCTGCGCTGGGTCGGCCGGTCCGATCCGGCGTTCCCGGCGCGCCTGCGCGCGATCCACGATCCGCCTCCGGGGCTGTTCGTCCGCGGCACGGCGCCGCTCTCGCTGCTCGAGCGGCCGTGCGTCGCCGTCGTCGGTGCCCGGGCCTGCTCCTCGTACGGGACCGAGGTCGCGCACGGGCTCGGCGCTGCGCTGGCGGCAGCGGGCGTGGTCGTCGTCTCCGGCCTCGCGCGCGGGGTGGACGGCGCCGCGCACCGCGGAGCGCTCGAACGGGGCCCGACGGTCGCCGTGCTCGGCTGCGGCATCGACCGCGACTACCCGCTGGCGCACGCACAGCTCGCGCAGCGGATCGCCGCCGACGGGCTGATCCTGTCGGAGTACGCGCCGGGCGTCGAGCCCGCTCCATGGAGGTTTCCCGCGCGCAACCGCATCGTCGCCGGGCTCTGCGACGCGACGGTCGTCGTCGAGGCACGCGAGCGGAGCGGCGCGCTGATCACGGCCGACCTGGCGCTCGACGAGGGGCGGGAGGTGTTCGCCGTGCCCGGCGAGATCACGAGCCACCTCTCGCACGGCACGAACGCGCTGCTCCGCCTCGGGGCGACGCCCTTCACGTCCGCGAACGACGTGCTCGAGGCGCTCGGGATCGACCCCGCGGAGCCCGAGGTGTCGGCCGGAACGGCGGCGCGCGAACCCGAGCCGAGGCTCGCCGCGGTGCACGCGGCGGTCGTCGATGCCCCGGCGAGCGTCGACGCGCTCGTCCACCGCACCGGCCTGGCGGCAGGTGACGTCGCTGCGGCGCTGGCCGAGCTCGAGGTGCTCGGCCTCGTCTCGCAGGCGGGCGGGCTGTACCGGGGGGTGATGCGGTAGGGGTTACGATCGCGCGCTGTGCCGACAACTTCATACTGGCTCGAGGAAGCCGCAGGGGCTGACCCGATCCCCCGGCATCGGGTGCCCGGCCGCGTCGACGTCGCGGTCGTCGGCGGGGGTGTCACGGGCTGCTCGTGTGCGTTGACGCTCGCGGAGCGAGGCGTGCGCGTTCGCCTCCACGAGGCCCGCGAGATCGCCGGCGGCGCGAGCGGACGCAACGGCGGCTTCGCCCTGCGCGGAGCGGCGGTGCCCTACGACGTCGCGCGTGAGCGCCTCGGCAGCGAGGGGGCCCGCCTCCTGATGGAGCTGACCGAGCGGAGCCTCGACCGCATGGAAGCGCTCGCGGGCGACGCTCTGCGCCGCGTTGGGAGCCTTCGTCTCGCCGCCGACGGGGCGGAGGGTTCCGCGCTGCGCGCCGAGCACGACGCGCTGCGCGAGGACGGCTTCGCGGTCGAATGGGTCGACGTGCTCCCGCCACCGCTCGACACGCTCTACGAGGGCGCGATCCTCCACCCGCGGGATGGAGCGCTCTCGCCCGCTCGGTGGGTGCGCCGGCTCGCGGCGCGTGCAGCCGAGGCCGGCGCCGACATCCGGGAAGGGGAGCGCGTTCACGACCTCGACGGGCTCGACGCCGACGCCGTGGTGATCGCGGGCGACGGCTTCACCGCGTCGCTGCTGCCGGAGCTCGGAGGCCTGGTTCGGGCGACACGCGGACAGGTGCTCGTCACCGAACCGCTGGCGGAGCGGCGGTACCCGCGCCCTCACTACGCCCGCGGGGGCTTCGACTACTGGCAGCAGCTTCCCGACGGGCGCCTGGTCCTCGGCGGATGCCGCGACGCCTCTCTCGAGGACGAGGACACCTCCGCCGAGGAGACGACGGAGGCCGTTCAGGGACGGCTGGACGCTCTCCTCGAGCGCCTCGTCGGCGCGACCCCGCGGGTCGAGAGGCGCTGGGCCGGGATCTGGGGCACGACGCCCGACCTGATGCCGCTCGTCGGCCCGGTGGCGGGGCGCGATCACGTCTGGGTCGCGGGCGGCTACTCCGGGCACGGCAACGTCCTCGGCCTCGCCTGCGGCGACCTCGTCGCGCGTGCGCTGCTCGGCGAGCGTCCGCCGGAGCTCGAGCTGTTCGACCCGCGCCGCTTCGACGCGGCCGACGCCCGACCGGCCCGAGCGGACGCCGCGCCGGCCGCGACAGCGCGCGCGACGTCCCGCTGATCACAGCGGGATCGTCGCGAGATCGAGCTCGCCCGCACGTTCCAGGGCGCAGAGGGCGATCGCGAGATCCTGGATCGCGAGGCCGGTCGAGTCGAACGCGGTGATCTCGTCCTGCGACCGGCGGCCCTCCGCACGGCCGGCGAGGACGGTGCCCAGGTCCGTGACGTCGTCTCGGGACACGACCCCGGACTCGACGGCGTGCGCCAGCTCGCCGCCGTGGCTCGCCTGCTCCCAGTCGTCGCAGAAGAGGCGCGCGCGGCGCAGCTCGCCGTCGCTCGCCTCGGCCTTGCCGGGACCGTCGGCGCCCATCAGGGACACGTGCTGCCCCCGCCGAAGCGTGCCGTCGACGAGCAGCGGCTGGCGCCCGGGAGTGACCGTCACGAGCAGGTCGGCGCCGAGCGCCTCCTCAGGAGACGCCGCCACCCCGGCCCCGAGCGACTCGGCCGCGTCTCGAGCGCGGGTCGCGTCGACGTCCCAGAGCAGAACCTCGCGGCCGCGCGCGAGGAAGGTCCGGGCGGCCGCGCGCCCGTTCACGCCCGCTCCGATCACCGCCGCGGTCCGGGCATCGCGCCGGCCGAGCGTCTCCGCCGCGAGCACGGCGGCGGCGCCGGTGCGGAGGGCGGTCACCGACGCCGCGTCGAGAACCGCGCGCAACGCGCCGGTCTCCGCGTCCGAGACGAGCACGACGCCGGTGACGGTCGGCAGCCCGCGCGCGGGATTGCCGGGGAACGACGTCACCCACTTCAGCAGCGCGTGGCCGCCGCCGATCGCCGGCATCGCGCGGAAGTCGCCGGCCGGGTAATTCGTCACGTAGACCTTCGGCGGCATCGACCAGTCGCCGTTTGCGTGCGCGACGAAGGCGGCGCGCACCGCCTCCACCGCGCGCTCCGGCGAGACCGCGGCCTCGACGTCCCGCGCCGTGAAGACGGGAACCGTCACAGCGCCTTGACGGCGCCCGCCAGCCGCGCGACCGACTCCTTCGCGTCGCCGAACAGCATCATCGTGTTCGGCTCTCCGAACAGCGGATTGTCGATGCCGGCAAAGCCGGGGTTCATCGACCGCTTCAACACGACCACCGCCTGCGAGCGGTCGACGTTGAGGATCGGCATGCCGTAGATCGGACTGCCCTGGTTCGAGCGCGCGTCCGGGTTGACGACGTCGTTCGCGCCGATCACGAGCGAGACATCCGTGCGCGGGAACTCGGCGTTCGCGTCGTCCATCTCCTTCAGCGCCGGATAGGGGACGTTCGCCTCCGCGAGCAGGACGTTCATGTGTCCCGGCATGCGGCCGGCGACCGGGTGGATCGCGTACGTGACCTCGACGCCGCGCTCCTCGAGGAGGTCGGCGAGCGCGCGCACGTCGTGCTGCGCCTGCGCGACCGCCATCCCGTAGCCCGGGACGATCACGACCTTGTGCGCGTACGCGAGCATGACCGCGACGTCGTCGGCAGTCGTCGAGCGGATCGTGCCGCCGCTCGCGGTCGTGCCGCCCTCGGTCATCGCGACCTTGCCGAACGCGCCGAAGAGCACGTTCGCGACCGAGCGGTTCATCGCCCGGCCCATCATCAGCGTCAGCAGCGTGCCGGACGCGCCGACGAGCATTCCGCTCACGATCAGCACGTCGTTCTCGAGCTCGAAGCCGGTCGCCGCCGCCGCAAGGCCGGTGAACGCGTTCAGGAGCGAGATGACGACGGGCATGTCGGCGCCCCCGATCGGCAGCACGAACAGCACGCCGAACGTCGCCGCGCCCGCCAGGAGCGCCCACATGAGCCACTGCCGCTCGGCGCCGGAGACGATCGCCACGCACGCGGCCACGCACGCCGCGAAGAGCACCGCGTTGCCGATCTGCTGGCCGGGGTACGTGATCGGCCGCCCCTGGATCAGCTCCTGCAGCTTCGAGAACGCCACCATCGACCCGGCGAAAGAGATCGCGCCGATGAGCGCCGAGATGACGATCGACGCGGAGATGTCGCGGGCCAGATCGCCGGAGGCCGGCGCCCGGCGGTGGAACTCCGCGAGCGACACGAGCGCCGCCGCCCCGCCGCCGACGCCGTTGAAGAGCGCGACCATCTGCGGCATCGCCGTCATGCGCACGCGCCGCGCCGCGAACGCCCCGAACGAGCCGCCGACGACCATGCCGACCGCGATCTCCCAGTAGCTGACGATCGACGACTGCGCGAACGTGACGCCGATCGCGACCAGCATCCCGGCGGCGCCGATCTGGTTGCCGCGACGAGCGTGTGCCGGCGACGAGAGGAAGCGAAGGGCGAGGATGAAGGTGACGATCGTGACGAGGTAGACGAGCCTCGTCGCGTCAGCGCCCATCCGGCTCCTTCTGCCGCTGCGGCGGCGGCTCGCGCTTCTTGAACATCTCGAGCATGCGGTCGGTGACGACGAAGCCGCCGACCACGTTCGCGGACGCGAGCACGACGGCGACGAGCCCGACGACCAGCGTGAGCGTGTCCTTGTGGCCGAGGCCCGCGACGAGCATCGCGCCCACGATCACGATCCCGTGGATGGCATTCGTGCCGGACATGAGCGGCGTGTGCAGCAGCGTCGGGACCTTGGAGATCACCTCGAAGCCGAGAAAGATCGCCAGCACGAGGATCGTCACCTCGAAGACGAGCAGCGTCGTGTGGCTCACGCGGCCACCTCGGTTCTGGTGACGCAGGTCGCCGCGACGATCTCGTCGTCCCAGTCGAGCGCGAGCTCGCCGTCGCGGACGAGGAGACCGACGAGCGAGACGATGTTCCGCGAGAGCAGCGAGCTCGCGTGCGTCGGCATCGTCGAGGGTAGGTTCGTCGTCCCGACGATCACGACGCCGTCCTCGGCGATCTCCTCGCCGGGACGGGTCAGCTCGCAGTTGCCGCCCGTCTCCGCCGCGAGGTCGACGATCACCGACCCCGGCCGCATCGCGCGCACCGCGGCCGCCGAGATCAGCTTCGGCGCCGGCCTGCCGGGCACCGCGGCGGTCGTGACCACCGCGTCGAACTGCGGAATGCGCTGCTGCAGCTCCGCCTGCTGCGCCGCCTGCTGCTCGGGTGTGAGCTCGCGTGCATAGCCACCCTCCGTCTCCTCGCCGCGCACGCCGAGATCGAGGAACGTCGCGCCGAGCGACTCGACCTGCTCGCGCACCGCCGGCCGCACGTCGAAGGCCGAGACGACCGCGCCGAGCCGGCGGGCAGTCGCGATCGCCTGCAGGCCGGCGACGCCGGCGCCGAGGACGAGCACCTTCGCAGGCGGGATCGTCCCAGCCGCCGTCATCAGCATCGGCAGGAAACGGGGAAGCCGGTCGGCCGCGATCAGCGCCGCCTTGTAGCCGGACACGGTCGCCTGCGACGACAGCGCGTCCATCGGTTGCGCGCGCGTGATGCGGGGAACCGACTCGAGCGCGAAGGCGTGCACGCCGGCACGTGCCAGCCGCTCCACGCCCGCCGGATCGGAGAGCGGCTGCAGGAACGCGATCAGCACCTGCCCCTCGCGCAGGCGTGCCGTTTCGTCGCGGCTCGGCGTCGCGACCTTCGCCACGATCTCCGCGTCCCACGGGTCGCCGATCGTCGCGCCCGCCTCGCGGAACGCCTCGTCGGGGAAGCCGGCGGCGGTGCCCGCACCCGGCTCGACGACGACCTTCACGCCGTCGCCGAGGCGTGCGAGCGCCTCCGGAACGAGCGCGACCCGACGTTCGCCGCTCGAGGTCTCCTTCGGAACGCCGACCCGCATCCGCGCGCGACGGTATCGCATCCGCCCGCCGGCGCGCGATCCGCGAGCCGGGCGGCGCGCGGAAGGCGCCTCGTAGACTGGCCGCGTGACGCACCTGCTCCTCAGCTACGGGCTGGTGCTGCTCTTCTTCGCGATCGCGATCGAGTCGGCCGGGATCCCGCTGCCGGGCGAGACGGCGCTCGTGACCGCCGCGGTGCTGTCGGCGTCCGGCCGCCTGCACCACTCGATCGTGCTGGTCGTCGCCGTCGCAGCCGCGGCCGCGATCGTCGGCGACAACGTCGGCTACTGGATCGGGCGCGAGGGCGGTCGCCAGCTCCTCGGGCGCTGGGGGCCGATCGCCCGCCACGCCGAGAAGGTGCTTCCGCCGGCCGAGCGGTTCTTCGAGCGGCACGGCTCGAAGACGGTGTTCATCGGGCGCTTCATCGCCGTGCTGCGCGTGACCGCGGCCTGGCTCGCCGGCATCAGCCGCATGCCGTGGTGGAAGTTCTTCGCGTGGAACGCGGCGGGGGGCATCTGCTGGGCGACGCTCGTCGGCGTCGTCGCCTACTACGCGGGCAAGGCCGCGGCCGAGGCGATCGGCCGCTACGGCCTCTACGCGGTCGGCGGGCTCGCGGTGGTCGCGGTCGTCGGCTTCTTCGCCGTGCGGTTCTGGCGCAAGCGCATGGCCGAGAGCATGTGAGAGCTTCTTAGAGCGCCGCCCAGACCTCGAGCTTCGTCCGCGTGCGACGGATCACCTCGTCGGTGAAGTCCGTCGTGGTCGCGGAGCCGCCGAGGTCGGCGGTCTTGATCCCCTGCGCGACCGCCTCGAGCGCGCTCTCGCGAATCGCGCGTCCGGCCGCGCGGCCGCGCTCGTCGTCCGCCTGCGCGAGCAGCGCCGCCGCCGCGAGGATCATCGCCAGCGGGTTCGCGAGGTTCTTCCGGAAGAGCGCCGGCGCCGTGCCGTGCGCGGCCTCCGCCATCAGCGCCGTCGGCTCGAGGTCGTCGCCGTCGAACGCGACGAGCATCGACTCCGACCCGGCGATCGAGCCGAACAGCGGCAGGACGAGGTCGGAGAGGATGTCGCCGTCGCGGTTCAGCGCGGGAATGACGAGCGGATCGCCGGCCGACGCGATCAGCAGCGCGAAGGTGGCGTCGATCAGCTGCGGCTCGTACGCGACGTCGGGATGGCGCACGGCCGCCGCGTCCATCTCCTCCTTCAGCATCCCCTCGTAGACCGGCGACACGGTGTACTTCGGCCCGCCGAACACCTTCGCGCCGGTCCGCTCCGCCTCGCGGAAGGCGAACTCGGCGACGGCGCGGCAGACCGCGCGCTCGATCCGCTCCGTGCGGTAGGCGACCTCGGCGCCACCCTCGCCCTCGCGCCATTCGGCCGCGCCGTAGGCGTCGCCGACCGCCATCCGCACCACCGAGATCGGGGCGTGGACGCCGCCGAAGGGCACGACGCCGGGAATCCGCCGGCCGGTCCGCACGATCACCTTGCCGCCCGTCTCCTCGCGGAGGATCCGGTTCGGCGAACCGACGTCGCCGCGCCCCTCGGGCGTGATCGTCGCGGCCTTGAGGCCCAGGCCGTGCTCGCGGATCGCGGCCGCCGCCTCGTGGACGATCGCGTTCCCGGTCGCGCGGCGGTTCTCGAGCGAGAGGTCGAATCGCGGCAGCTCGAGCTCGAGCCCGGTCACGTCCGGCGCCAGCACGCGAAGCGCCTCCTCGAGCAGCTCCTGGCCGGTCTCGTCTCCGTCGAGGACGACGATCGTGCGCAGCTCCATCGGCGGCGAAGATTAGCGACGGCCCTCCGCGGCAACTCCACGCGCTGATGGCGCCGCGCAGCGGCTGGTTCCGGGTCGGCTCGAAGCGGCGCTTTCGCTACGTCGACGCCGCCGGGCGCGAGCTGACCGATGAGGTCGAGCTCGAGCGCATCCGCTCGCTCGTCGTGCCGCCGGCGTGGCGCGACGTCTGGATCGCGCGCAACCCGCGCGCGAAGCTGCAGGCGACCGGGATCGACGCCGCGGGCCGGAAGCAGTACCTCTACCACCCGCAGTACCGCGAGCAGCGCGAGCAGGAGAAGTTCGAGCGGCTGATCGCGTTCGCGGAGCGGCTGCCGCAGCTCCGGCAGGCGATGGCCGAGGACATGCAGCTGCCCGGGCTGCCCGAGCAGCGGGTCGCCGCGGTCGCGGTCAGGCTGATCAACCTCGGCTGGTTCCGCGTCGGCACCGAGCGGTACGCCCGGCAGCACCGCACGTTCGGCATCACCACGCTTCGCAAGAGCCACGTGGCGGTGCGCGGCAGCCGGCTCGCATTCCGCTACCGCGGCAAGCACGGGACGGCGGTGCGGAGCGCGCTCGTCGACGCCGAGCTCGCGGCCGCCGTCCGCGAGCTCCTCGGGCTGCCGGGACGGCGGCTGTTCCGCTTCGAGTGCGAGGGCGAGCTGCGCGACCTCGGCGCGGCTCGGCTCAATGCCTACGTTCGCAGCCACCTGGGGAACGGCTTCTCGGCCAAGGACTTCCGGACCTGGGGCGGGACGCTCATCGCGGCGGTCGCGCTCGCCGAGTCGCCGACGCCGAAGAGCGAGGCGGAGGCGCGGCGGCGAATCGCAGCCGTGATGCGGCGCGTCGGCGAACAGCTCGGAAATACGCCGGCCGTTGCGCGAAGCTCCTACGTGAGCCCGGCGGTGATCGAGCAGTATCTGGACGGGCGAACGGTGGCGGATTTCCGGCCCCGCCATTTGCGCGTCGTGAACGCGCGCGACATCGACCTCGATCCGGAGGAGCGGGCGACGCTCAGCCTACTGCGTTCGTGGCGAATTCGGTCTGCGCGCGCGGTCGCCTGATTTCGGATTAGGATAGGCGCGTCCAATTCTCCCGGAGGAGGCTCGATTCGTGGCTCGTAAGACCGTGCTCGTGTGCGACAACTGCGGGAAGGAGGTCGACCAGGCGAAGGGCGCGTCCCTCCGCGTCACCTACACGGACGCCCGTCGCGGCTCGAAGGTGGCCGACCTGTGCGACGCCTGCGCGGGGAAGATGCCCGGCCGCGCCGCCGCGCGCCGGGGCCGCCGCCCCAAGGCGGCAGCCGCCTAGGAACCCCACGCGGGACCGGGCGCTCGTGCAGCCGGAGCGCCCGCTTCTCCCGCGCGCCCGGGAGGATTCCCGCTGTTTGCGCCGGCCGCGGAGACCCCGGCCGATCGCCCGTCTACGATCGGAAGGTTGAGCCTCTCGCTCGTGGTCGGGCCCGCGAACGCGGGCAAGGTCGAGCTCCTGCTCGAGCGGTATCTGGCGCGTCTCGCCGACGAGCCCGTCCTGATCGTGCCGAACCGGTCGGACGTCGACCGCGTCGAGCGCGAGCTGCTCGCGCGGTGCGGCTGCCTCCTCGGCGGCTCGATCGGCACGTTCGACGACCTGTTCGAACGCATCGCGGACGGCGACCGGCTCCGCCGGCCGGTTGCGACCGACGGGCAGCGGGCGGTCGTCGTCCGGCGCGCGCTCACCCGCGCCCCGCTCGGCACGCTCGCCCCCTCGGCGCGCACCGCCGGCTTCGCCGACGGGCTCCGCCAGACGCTCGGCGAGCTCGAGTCGGGCCTGCTCGACCCCGAGGATCTGGACGGGGACCTCGCCGAGCTCTACCGCGCCTATCGGGGCGAGCTCGACCGGCTCGGGCTGTGGGACCGCGACCTGCTGCGCCGCCGGGCGGCCGAGCGGCTCGCGTCGGAGCTCGACGCCTGGCAGGGCGCTCCCGTATTCGCCTACGGCTTCGAGGACCTGACCGGCGCCGAGTGGGCGCTGCTCGAGGCTCTCGCCGGCCGCGCGGACGTGACCGTCTCGCTGCCCTACGAGCCGGGCCGTCCGGCGTTCGCCTCGCTCGCGGCCACGGCAGGCGACCTGGCGGCGCTCGCCGCCGGCCGCATCGAGGAGCTTCCGCCGCGGGCCGCAGCCGATCGCCACCCGGCGCTGGTGCACCTCGAGCGCGCGCTCTTCGAGGAGCAGGGCCCGCCTCCGCCGCCGCTCGAGGGCGCGGTCCGCTTCCTCGAGGGCGCGGGCGTGCGAGGCACCCTCGAGCTCGTCGGCGAGGAGGTGCTCGCCCTGCTGCGCTCGGGCGTTTCCGCCGAGCGCATCGGCCTCGTCTGTCCCTCGGTCGAGCGGGTCCGCGCGCCGCTCGAGACGGTCCTCGGCGCCCTCGGCATCCCGTACGCGCTCGAGGGGCGCGTGCGCCTCGCATCGACGCCGTTCGGGCACGCGCTGCTGCAGCTCCTACGGTACGCGTGGCTCGAGGGCGGGCGCCGCGAGCTCTTCGTCTTCCTGCGCTCGCCGTACTCGGGCATCGGGCGCAGCTCGGTCGACTTCGTCGAGGGGCGGCTGCGGGGACGCGCGATCAACACCCCCGCGAGGGTCGAGGAGGAGGCCGAGCGGCTGCGCGAGGCGCCGATTCCGGTGCTCGCCGAGCTGCGCGCGGCCGCGCGGCCGGCCGAGGGCGTGCGGACGCTCGTCCGCTCGATGCTGCGGGCGGCGTACGGGACGGAGGCGCCGCCGAGCGGCGAGACGTCGCGCCTCGACCTGCGCTCCTACGACGCCGCGCTGCGGGCGCTCGACGAGCTCGAGGGGCTGGCGGCGCTCGGCGAGCCGGTCGCCGAGGAGGATGTCCTCGCGGCGCTCGAGCGGGCCGAGGTGCGGCTGGGGTCGGCCGGGGAGGCGGGGCGCGTGCCGGTGCTCGACCTGCTGCGCGCGCGGACGCGCTTCTTCGAGATCGTGTTCGTGCTCGGGCTCGAGGAGGGGTCGCTGCCGCGCCGTTCGCGCGTGTCGCCGTTCCTCGACGACGAGCGACGCCGTGAGCTCGGGGCGCGGCTCGAGCGGCCCGACCAGGTGAGCCGCGACCGGTACCTCTTCTACAGCGCCTGCACGCGTCCGAACCGGCGGCTGTACCTCGTGCGGGAGGCCGCGACCGACGACGGCACGCCGCGCGAGCCGAGCCCGTTCTGGGACGAGGTCGCGTCCGTCCTCGCGCCCGCCGACGTGGAGCGTGCGGTGACGCGGCGGCCGCTCGCCGCGGCGACGTGGCAGCTCGAGGCGGCGCCGACCGAGCGCGAACGGCTGCGGGCGCTGGCCGTGCTGAGCGTGGAGGAGCTCGACGCCGCCCGCGCGCTCGCCGACGCGAACGGCGACTGGCGGCGGCGGCTCGATCGCGCCCGCCGCGCCTTCTCGCGGGAGACGCGCCTCCAGAACGCGGTCGTGCTCGCATGGCTCGCCTCGAAGTCGACCTTCTCGGTGACCGAGCTCGAGCGTTTCGCCGACTGCTCGTCGGCGTGGCTGCACGAGCGCATCGTGTCGCCGAAGACGATCGATGCCACCGTCGACCCGATGCTGCGCGGCTCGGTCGCGCACCAGACGCTGTACCGCTTCTACTCCGGGCTTCCGAAGGAGCTGGGCGCCGACCGCGTCGAGCCGCAGAACGTCGAGCAGGCGGTCGGCTTCCTGCGGCGCTGCCTCGACGACGCGCTCCGCGGCGGCGTGCGTTTGGAGCTCACCGAGCTGCAGGCGGCCGAGCTGGAGGAGACGCTGTGGCGCGACCTCGAGGGCTTCGTCCGCGACGAGGCGCGCTCGCCGCTCCGGCTCGTGCCCAGGCGCTTCGAGGTGGCGTTCGGCTCGGATCGCTCCGCGCCGGAGCTGCAGCGCGGGCTCGCGCTCGGCGACGGCATCCACCTGAGCGGCAAGATCGACCGCATCGACGTCGATCCCTTCTCGGCGCGCGGGATCGTCCAGGACTACAAGTCGGGTCGCAGCGCGCACTCCGCGAAGCAGATCGACGAGGAGCTGAAGCTGCAGATCCCGCTCTACATGCTCGTGCTGCGCGACCTGGTCGGCATCGAGCCGCTCGGCGGCGTCTACCGCGCGCTCGGCGGCGCCCGCGTCGCGCGCGGGCTGCTGCACGCCGACGCGGCCGACGACCTGCCCGGCTACACGAGGAGCGACTACCTCGACGGCGAGCAGTTCTGGACGCTGGTCGAGACCGCACGCGAGCGCGCGCGCGGCTACGTCGACCGCATCCGCTCCGGCGACGTCCGCCACGACCCGAAGGGTGGCAACTGCCCGTCGTGGTGCGACCTCTGGACGATGTGCAGGGTGGAGAGGCCGTGAACGCGCTGAACGAGCAGCAGGTCGCGGCCGTGGAGGCGCGCGGCGAGGTGTTCGTCTCCGCGGGCGCCGGCACCGGCAAGACGTCGGTGCTCGTCGAGCGCTTCGTGCGCGCGGTGTGCGACGACGGGCTCGACGTCGAGTCGCTGCTCGTGATCACGTACACGCGCAAGGCGGCGGGCGAGCTGCGCTCGCGCATCCGCGCCGCGCTGCGCGCGCGCGGCCGGGCCGACCTCGCGCGGAGCCTCGACGGCGCGTGGATCTCGACCATCCACGGCTTCTGCTCGCGCCTCTTGCGGACGTACCCGTTCGCGGTCGGCATCGACCCGCGCTTCCGCGAGCTGGACGAGGAGCAGGGCGCCGTGCTGCGGGGCGAGGCGTTCGAGCGGGCGCTCGCGGCGTTCTGCGCGGGACGCGACGAGCAGCGGCTGCGGCTGCTCGCGACGTACGGTGCGTCGGGCCTGCGGCGGATGCTGACGAGCGTCCACGAGACGCTCCGCTCGGCCGGCCGGGAGCTCGTCCTCGACCTGGGCGAGCCCGCGCCGGTGGAGGCGCGGCTGGGGGAGCTCCAGGCGGCCGCACGGGAGCTGCAGGCGGATCCGGACGCGACGCCGGGCCAGCTCGCCGCCGCGGCGGCCGCGCTCGCGCTCGGCTCGAGCCCGGAGCGGCTGCTCGACCTCTCGCACGTCTCCGCCGCCGGGGAGCGCGCGGCCGGGCTGCGCGCGGCCCGCGACCGGCTCGAGCAGGCCGCGCTCGACGCGCTCGCGGCCGCCGACAGCGCGCGGCTGCAGGAGCTGCTCGACCTGTTCGCCGGGGAGTACGCCGCCGCCAAGCAGCGCGAGTCCGCGCTCGACTTCGAGGACCTGCAGCTCCTCGCGCGCGACCTGCTGCGCGGTCACCCCGAGGTGCGCGAGCGCGAGCAGCTTCGGTTCCGTTCGATCATGGTCGACGAGTTCCAGGACACGAACCGGCTGCAGACCGAGATCGTCGACCTGCTCGGCGCCGGCCCCGGCGCGTGCGACGTCTTCTTCGTCGGCGACGAGTTCCAGTCGATCTACGGCTTCCGCCACGCGGACGTGGCGGTGTTCCGCGAGCGGCGGGAGGCGGCGACGCAGCGGCTGCCGCTCACGCTGAACTATCGCTCGCGCCCCGAGGTGCTCGCCGCCGTCAACCACCTGTTCCGCGAGGAGTTCGGCGACGGCTATCAGCCGCTCGCCGCGTCCGGCGAGTTCGCCGACCCGGTGTTCGGCCACCCGGTCGAGCTGCTCGTCACCGACAAGCGCAGCTACAAGGACGCGAAGGAGCCGTGGCGGGAAGGCGAGGCGCGCGCGGTCGCGCGTCGTGTGCGAGCGCTCGTCGACGCGGGCGCGGCCTCTCCGGGCGAGATCGTGGTGCTGTTCGCGGCGGGCACGGACGCCGAGCGGTTCGAGAGCGCGCTGCGGGCGGAAGGGCTGCCGACGTATCGCGCGACGGGCCGCGGCTACTTCGGGCAGCAGCAGGTCGTCGACCTGCTCGCGTACATGCGGCTGCTGCAGAACCGCTACGACGACGAGGCGCTCGCGACCGTGCTCGCCTCGCCGTTCGTGGGCGTCTCCAACGACGCGCTCGTGCTCGTCCGCCGCCAGGCCGGGAAGCGGCCGCTGTACTCCGGCATCGAGCGGTCGCTGCCGGAGGCGCTGTCGGAGCGCGACGAGCGGCTCGTCCGGGCGTTCAAGCAGCGGTACGAGCGCCTCGTCGCCGCGTCGGCCCGCCTCTCGCTCGAGCGCCTGTGCGACGAAATCGTCGCCGCGCACGACTACGACCTCGCGATCCTCGCGCGCTGGGACGGCAAGCGTCGCTACGCGAACCTCCGCAAGCTGATGCGGCTCGCCCGCTCCTACGAGGAGCTGCGCGGGCCGGACGTCGAGGGCTTCGTCTCGTTCCTGCGCGAGCAGGAGGCGCTCGGCGCGACGCAGCTCGAGGCGGTGTCCGAGGAGGAGGGCGCCGACGCGGTCCGGCTGCTGACGATCCACGCCGCCAAGGGCCTCGAGTTCAAGGTGGTGATCGTGGCCGACGCGGGCCGCGACACGGGCGGCCCCCCGCAGGCGGACGAGATCCTCGTGCGCGCGGACGGCACGTTCGGCTTCCGCGTCGTCGATCCGGCATCGGGCAGGCGAAAGGGCGTCTTCGACTACGAGGCCGTCCGAGCGGCGGAGCAGGAGGAGGAGCGTGCGGAGCGGCTGCGCCTCTACTACGTCGCGATGACACGCGCGATCGACCGGCTGATCGTGTCGGGCTCGATCGATCCCGAGCAGCAGCGCGACCGCGACACGCCGATCGGCTGGGTGTTGCGGCGGCTCGCGGCGACGTCGGACGTCGAGACGGCGCCGGCGGAACAGCCGGTCGAGATCGAGCGCGGCGACGCCCGCTTCCTGCTCCGCGTCGACCGGCGGCTCGCGGCTTCCGCGCCGGCCGCAGCGGACGCCGCCGCGCCCGCGGGCGCGGACGGTCAGCTCGCGCTCTTCGCCGAGCTTCCGACCGCGCCGATCGCGCGCGGCTACCGGCTGCCCGAGCTGGCGCCTCCACCCGCGCCGCCGCTGCACCGCGTGCGGCGCCTCTCCTACTCGGCGCTCGCGCTCTTCGAACGCTGCTCGTACCGCTACTACGTCGAGCGCGTCGCCGGGCTTCGTGCGGAGCGTGCCGCGGTGTCGGGCTCGACCGGCCTCGCGGCGACGGAGATCGGCGACGCGGTGCACCGGCTCCTCGAGCTCGTCGACCTGCGGGCGCCCGCGACGCCGGGCCTCGAGCTCGTCCGGAGCTGGTACCCGGGCGTGACGGAGGAGGAGCTGGAACGGATCGCCGGCTTCGTGGACGCGTACTGCGCCTCGCCGCTCGCCTCGCGGATCGCCGAGCTCGACGGGGCCCGGCCGGAGCGGCCGTTCGCGTTCGAGCACGACGGCGTCCTGCTGCACGGGCGGCTCGACGTGCTGTGGCTCGCCGGCAGCCGCGCGCTCGTCGTCGACTACAAGACGAACTCGCTGGCCGAGGGGACGCCGGAGGAGATCGTCGAGGCGGACTATCGGCTGCAGCGGCTCGTCTACGCGCTCGCGTGCTTCCGTGCGGGCGCGGACGAGGTCGAGGTCGTGTACGCGTTCCTCGAGCGGCCGGACGCGGTCGTCTCGACGACGTTCGGGCGCGAGGAGCTGCCCCGGCTGGAGGACGAGCTCTCGGCCGCGATCGCGCGGATCGACGCGGGCGAGTTCGTCCCCGAACCGGACGAGTTCACCTGCATGGGCTGTCCTGCGCTCGACGTCGTCTGCGCCGGCCCGCGCCTGCGGATGCCGTCGGCCGAGCTCGTCGGCGTTGCCTAGAAGCTACGTCGCCGAAGCCCGCCGTCGCGTCGGCCCGAAGAAGCAGCGCATCGGGTCGATCGTCGAGCGGCTCGCGCTCGAGCACGCCGACGCACGGATCGCGCTGCGCTTCGCCGACCCGTTGCAGCTGCTCGTCTCGGTGATGCTCTCCGCGCAGACGACCGACGTGAACGTGAACCGCGTCACCGAGAAGCTGTTCGTCAAGTACCGGCGGCCGGAGGACTACCTTGCCGTGCCGCAGGAGGAGCTCGAGCGCGACATCTACGCGACGGGCTTCTTCCGGCAGAAGGCGAAGGCGCTGCGCGGCACGATGACGCTGCTGCTCGAGCGGCACGGAGGAGAGGTGCCCGAGTCGTTCGAGGACCTGCTCGCGCTGCCCGGCGTCGCACGCAAGACGGCGAACGTCGTCTCGGCCGAGCGCGGCGACGCGCAGGGGATCGTCGTCGACACGCACGTGCGGCGACTCTCGCAGCGGCTCGGCCTCACGCGCCAGGAGGACCCGGTGAAGATCGAGCGCGACCTCGTGAAGCTCGTCCCGCGCGCCGACTGGGCGCGGTTCCCGCACCTGCTGATCTGGCACGGCCGGCGCATCTGCGTCGCGCGGCAACCGCGCTGCGAGATCTGCCCGCTCGCCGCCGACCTCTGCCCGGCGAGCCGCGTCTGAGAATGCCCGTCCTTAGCTCGTCGAAGACGAGCTAAGGACGTGAGCTTCGCCGTTGCCGCGGCGCGGGGTGAGCGCGACCAGCAGCCCGCCGTCGTCGTCGTAGGCGGGGAAGACGTCCGCGACGACCGCCTTCTCGGAGCCGGCGCGCGTGCGGATCGAGAGGTGCTCGCCGAGGCGGCGGACGCCCCATTCGCGTGCGAGCTCGACCGGCTTCGCGTCCGAGAACGCGAGCGCCTCGACGAGGTCGCGGCCCATCAGATCGCTCTCCGGATAGCCGGTGAGCTCGAAGACGCCGCGGCCGATCGCGAGCACGCGCCGCTCCTGGTCGGTCACGACCATGCCCGTGTCCGGGGCCGGGTAGTAGTCGTCGAGCAGCTCGAACAGGAAGCCGAAGCCGCAGTGCCGGCAGGCCGGCGCCTGCTCCGAGAACCCCTCGCGCGCGTCGACGTCGACCGACCGCTCCTTGCACTGCGGGCAGATGTAGTACGGCACGCGCGCCAGGGTAGCTGGCGCCTACGCGGCCTCCTCCGTGCCGGTCGTCGCCCGGCGCTGCGCCGCGATGTAGTCGCGGTACCAGTAGAAGCTGCCCTTCGGGATCCGCTCGAGCGTCGCGTAGTCGACGTAGACGAGCCCGAAGCGCTTCCAGTAGCCCCAGGCCCACTCGAAGTTGTCGAGCAGCGACCACGTGAAGTAGCCGCGCAGCGGCGCGCCGCGCGCGATCGCGCGACCGGCCGCCTCGATGTACCCCTCGAGGTACGCGCGGCGCTCGGGGTCGCCGATCCGGCCGTCGTGCCCGCGCACGTCCGGGAACGCGGCGCCGTTCTCGGTGACGTACAGCGCCGGCGGGTCGTAGTCGCGCGTGAGCCGGCAGAGGAGATCGTGGAGCCCCTCCGGGACGACCTCCCAGCCCATGTCGGTGCGGTCGACGTCGGGCCGGCGGACGATCTGGGAACGGCCGCCGTTCGAGTCGGCGGCGACGAGCGGCGACGTGTAGTTGTTGACGCCGAGGAAGTCGATCGGCGCCGCGATCGTCTCGAGGTCGCCGTCGTGCACCTCCGGCATGCTCTCCTGGAACGCGGCGAGCATGTCCGCGGGATAGGCGCCGCGGAAGATCGGGTCGAGGAACCAGCGGTTGTGCAGGCCGTCGACCCACGCGGCGGCGGCGACGTCGGACGGGTCGTCGGACGCGGGGTAGACGTGGTCGAGGTTCAGCGTGATGCCGACCTCCGCACGCGGCGCGTGCGCGCGCACGATCTCCACCGCGCGGCCGTGCGAGACCAGCAGGTGGTGCGCGGTCGCGAGCGCCTCCGCGTCCGAGGTCCGGCCGGGCGCGTGGTGTCCCCAGCCGTGGCCGACCCACGAGACCACCCAGGGCTCGTTGTGCGTGATCCAGTGCAGGACGCGGTCGCCGAGCCGCGCGACGACGGTCTCCACGTACTCGCAGAAGACGTCGACCGTTCCGCGGGTCGGCCAGCCGCCCGCATCCTCCACCGCCTGCGGCGTGTCCCAGTGGAAGAGCGTCACGAACGGCGTGATGCCGTTGCCGAGCAGCTCGTCCACGAGCCGGTCGTAGAACGCGAGCCCCTTCTCGTTCGGCTTGCCCCGCCCGTCGGGGACGATGCGCGGCCAGGCGATCGAGAAGCGGAACGCGTCGAGCCCGAGCTCGCGCATCAGCGCGATGTCGTCGCGGTACCGGTGGTAGAAGTCGCACGCGACCGCGCCCGTGTCGCCGTTTCGCACCTTGCCCGGCGTCGCGCAGAAGCGGTCCCAGACGCTCTCGCCGCGGCCGTCCTCGTTCGTCGCGCCTTCGATCTGGTACGACGCCGTCGCCGCCCCCCAGACGAAGTCGCGCGGGAAGGGGCTAGCTGGCGAGCTCGACATGGCGGTCCTCTCGGGTCGCGGACGACGGGGCGGTGACGTGACAGCGGGCACGCCTGCCGGCCCGTGCCTCCTGGAGCAGGGGGGTGACGCGCGAGCAGACGCCGATCGCGAGCGGGCAGCGCGCGACGAAGCGGCAGCCCTCGGGCGGGTCGACGGCGGCGGAGGCGAGGCCCTTGCGGACCTCGATCTCCGGACGCTCGGCACGCGACGGATCGGGCACGGACTCGAGCAGCAGCCGGGTGTAGGGGTGCAGCGGCTCGCCGAGCACGCGCTCGGTCGGCCCCTGCTCGACGATCTGGCCCGCGTACATCACGAGCACCTCGTCGGCGACGTAGCGCGCGCTCGCGAGGTCGTGCGTCACGTAGAGGAACGCGAGGCGGCGTTCCTGCTTGAGCTCGAGCATGAGGTTGAGGATCCCGAGGCGGATGGATACGTCGAGCATCGAGATCGGCTCGTCGGCCACGAGCACGCTCGGCTCGACCGCCAGGGCGCGCGCGATCGCGACGCGCTGCCGCTGTCCGCCCGAGAGCTCGTGCGGATACTTCGCCGCGATCTTCTCCGGCGGCACGAGCCCGACGGTCTCGAGCAGCTCGTGCACGCGCGCCTCGACGCGGTCGCGCGGAACCACGCCGTGGATTCGCAGCGGCCGCGCGACGTGGTGGCGCACCGTCTTCGCCGGGTTCAGCGAGCCGAACGGGTCCTGGAAGATCATCTGCACCTGCGAGCGGTACCGCAGCACGTCGCGGCGGCGGCGCGCGGCGGCCGCGTCGCCGCCGGCGAACACGATCCGGCCCGACGTGGGGTCGTACAGCCGGACGAGCAGCCGCGCGATCGTGCTCTTGCCGCTGCCGCTCTCGCCGACGAGCGCGGTGATCGTGCCGGGACGGAGCGTGAAGCTGACGTCGTCCACCGCATGCACCCGGCTGCGCGCGAACAGCGCGTTGCCGGCGCGGAAGTGCTTCGTCAGGCCGCGGACCTCGAGCTCGGCCGTGCTCATCGACGCCCTGCCTCGACGAGGTGGCACGCGACCCGGTGGCCGGGCGAGACCTCCCGCAGGACCGGCCGCTCCGTCGTCTGGCGCGCGTAGAGCGGCGCATCGTCGGGCGTGCAGCGCGGGCAGCGCGGATGGAAGCGGCAACCGCGCGGCGGCGCCGCCAGGTCGGGCGGCGCTCCCGGGATGCCCGTCATCCGCACGATCGGCCCGTGCAGCGGAGGGAAGGACTGCATCAGGCCGATCGTGTACGGATGCCGGGGGTCGCGGTGGATCTCGGCCGCGGGTGCTTCCTCGACGATCTCGCCCGCGTACATGATCGCGATCCGGTGGGCGAACTCGACGAGCAGGCAGAGGTCGTGCGTGATGAAGAGGACGGCGAAGCCGAGGTCGCGCTGCAGCTCTCGGACCTGCTGCAGGATCTCGCGCTGCACGACCACGTCGAGCGCGGTCGTCGGCTCGTCCATGATCACGAGCTCCGGGTTGAGCGCGAGCGCCATCGCGATGATCACCCGCTGGCGCATGCCGCCGGACAGCTCGTGCGGGTAGGCGCGCACGCGACGCTTGTCGATGCCGACCACGTCGAGCAGCTCCGCGGCGCGGCGAAGGGCGTGCTGCTTCGAGACGCGCTCGTGCGCGCGCATCATGTCGACGAACTGGTCGCCGACCCGCATCACCGGGTTGAGCGCGTTCATCGCGCTCTGGAAGACCATCGAGACGTTGCGCCAGCGGAAGCGCCGCAGCTCCTCGCGGCTGCGACCGGTGAGGTCCTCGCCGCGGAAGAGGATGCTGCCGCCGGAGACGCGCGCCGGCGGCCGCAGCACCTGCATCAACGCGTTCGCGACCGTGCTCTTGCCGCAGCCCGACTCGCCCGCGAGGCCGAGCACCTCGCCCGGCCGGATCGCGAGGTCGACGCCGTCGACGGCCCGCACCGGCTGCTCGCGCGTGGCGTACTCGACCGTGAGGCCGCGCGCCTCGAGGAGCGGCTCGGGCTCGCGCTGCACGCGCTCCTCCGGAACGAGCGCCGTCGCGATCACCGCGCCTCCCGCCGCGGGACGAGCCACCGCGTCCGCACGCGCTGCGTCCGCAGCCGCGGGTTCGAGACCTCGTCGATCCCGGCGAGCAGGAACACGAGCCCGACGACCGTGATCACGAGCGCGAGGCCGGGGAAGAGGAACGGCCACCACTCGCCCTGCAGGACGGCCGAGTTCGTCTGCGCCCAGTAGAGCGTCTGCCCCCAGCTCGTGTGCGACGTGTCGCCGAGGCCCAGGAACTCGAGCCCCGCGTCGACGAGCAGCGCGACGTAGAAGACGAAGACGAACGCCGCCGCGATGCGACTGACCATGTTCGGCATCAGCTCGCCGAAGACGATCCGCCACGTCGACTCGCCCGCGACCTTCGCCGCCTGCACGAAGTCCCGGTTGCGGAGCGCGAGCGCCTGGCCGCGCAGGATGCGCGCCTCGAACGCCCAGAGCGTGAGGCCGAGGACGAGGATCATCGTCGTCATGCCGCGCGTCTTCAGGTAGCCGGAGACGACCACGAGCAGCGGGATGACCGGGATGACGAGGAAGACGCTCGTCAGGAAGTTGACGACCTCGTCGACGAGCCCGCCGGCGTACGCCGCCGTGATCCCGAGCACCGCGGCGAGCACGGTGGCGAGCGCCGCCGCCGCCGCCCCGAGCAGGAGCGACCGGCGGGCGCCGAGCACGACCTGCGAGAAGATGTCGCTCCCCTGGTCGCTCGTCCCGAACAGGTGGTGCCAGGACGGGCCCTGCCGCGCGGCGAGCAGGTCGAAGTCGTTCGGGTGCGCGACCGAGATCCACGGCGCGATCACCGCGATCACGACCATGAACAGGACGAGCGCGAGCCCGAAGCGCGACTTCGCGTTGCCGAGCACCAGGCGCAGCCAGCCCGGGATGGCGAAGCGGCCGCGCGTGCGCGGCTTCGGCAGCCCGAGGGAGACCGCGCCCGTGGGGTCGACCTGCGCCACCGCCGCCGGCTAGCTCGCGCGCACGCGCGGGTCGAGGAGGAAGTTGAGGAGGTCCATGACGAAGTTCGAGGCGATCACGCAGAGCGCGAAGACGAGCAGGAGCGCCTGCGTGAGCGGGTAGTCGCTGCCGAGAGCCGCCTGCTGCAGCGTCAGCCCTGCGCCCGGATAGCTGAAGACGTACTCGATGAACACGAGCCCGCCGACGGCGGCCGCGAACTGGTTCGCGAAGCCGTTGAGCGGTGGCAGGATCGCGTTGCGGCCGGCGTAGCGCGTCATCACCCGGCGGTCGCGCAGCCCCTTCGCCTGCGCCATCGCGACGTAGTCCTCGCCGATCGTGTTGATCATCACGGTGCGCATGTTCAGCACCCACCCGCCCGTGTACGCGGCGACGATCACGAGGATCGGCAGCTCCGCGTGCCGCAGCGCGCTCGTGAGGAACGTCCAGTCGAAGCCGGGAACGATCCCGCTGTCGTACGCGTGCTGGATCGGGAACCAGCCGAGCTTCAGGCCGAAGAAGTAGACGCCGAGCAGCGCCGTGAAGAAGGCGGGGAAGGCGCTGAGCGCCATGAACGTCGGCACGACGACCGTGTCGACGGCGCCGCCGCGCCGCCACGCGGCGACCATGCCCACCAGCGTCCCGAGCGCGAACGCGATGACGAGCGCAACGCCGACGAGGAAGATCGAGTAGGGCAGCGTGCGGCCGATGACCTGCGAGACCGTCGCGGGGTAGTTCGAGGTCGACACGCCGAAGTTCAGGTGCACGAGGCGGTGCAGGTAGACGACGTAGTCGTGGCCGAGCGACCCCTTGCCGCCGCCGAGCAGCGCCTCGTACGTCTTGACGATGCCGGGATTCGACTGGATCTGGGCGGGGGAGAGGTGCTGGAGGACGCCGCCGATCGGGCTGCCGGGCATCAGACGCGGCAGCAGGAAGTTCAGCGTCAGCGCAACCCAGACCGCGAAGCAGTAGAAGACGAGTCGGCGGAGGAACCAGCGCATCGGGTGTCACACGAAGTATTCGCGGTGGACGGGCACGTGTCCCGCCCACCGCGAATCACGTGGCGCTAGGCGCCGGCCTTGCCCCCCGGACAGATGCGCGTGAAGGAGAGCAGGTCGTCGGGGTACGTGGTGAAGATCGGGTCGCCGAAGTGGTTCTTCGGCGAGTCGAAGCAGTGGAAGTACTTGGTGCTGTAGGTCGACCACCGCGGCCCGACGAAGAGCGGCACGACCGGCAGGTCCTGCAGCCACAGCTTCTCGAGCTGCGTCGCGATCGTGTGCTGCTTGGAGGGATCGAGCGTGGCCTTCCACTGGTTGAGGAGCGCGGTGCCCTGGTCGCTCTTGAAGTGCTCCCAGTCGCCGGTGTTCGTCGCGTCCTGCCCCGACGGCACGAACGCGTTGTTGGAGAAGTTGGCGTTGAAGAAGCTGAACGGCGAGCCCTGGCCGCCGTTCTGCCAGAGCAGCGTCGGGTTCTTCGTGCTCGCGGCGTTCGGGTACCACGAGTTCCAGTCGGGCTCGAGCACCTCCTTGGAGTCGATCCCGATCGCCTGCAGGTTCTTGGCGATGATCTGGTCGGAGGCGACCCAGTCCGACCAGCCCGAGATCACGTGGATGTCGAGCGAGACGGGGTTGCCGTGCGGGTCGATCAGCTTGCCGCCCTTGTAGGTGAAGCCGTTCGCGGTCAGCAGGTTCTTGGCGGCGGTCGGGTTGTAGGCCGCCATCTGCTTCGCCTGCGCCTTCACGCCGGGGTCGGTGACCCACTGCGGGAACAGGAACTCGAGGCCGAGCGCGGTCGTGGGCGGCGCGTAGCCGTACTCGCCGAGCTTCGAGATGCTCTTGCGGTCGATCGCGAGCGAGAGCGCCTTGCGGAACGCGACGAGGCTGTACGGGTACTGCGTGTCGTCGAAGACGAGCGACTGCGGGTACGCGGTGGTCGCGTAGAACGCGTGGTAGTGGGCGGGGTCCTTCGCCTCGTACGCCTTCTCGACGTTCGGGACGAAGTTGTGCGTCCAGTCGACCTGGCCGCTCTGGATCAGCGCGAGCGCCGCGTCGTTCGACGACGCCTGCACGTACTCGAGGCACGGGATGAGCGGCTTGCCGGCCTGCCAGTAGTGCGGGTTCTTGCCGAGGACGTAGTCCTGCGAGGTGAAGCGCGCGATCGTCGTGAACGGCCCCGAGCCGACCGGGTGCGGGTTCGTGAACGTCGCCGGGTTCGCGACCTTCGCCCAGACGTGCTCGGGGACGACGATCGCGAGGTTGAGCGTGGACGAGATGAACTGCGAGTCGACGGTCTTCAGCTTGATGACGACCTGGTACCGGCCCTTGGCGGTGATCGACGCGACGTTGGAGTCGGGCCGGGTGTAGCCGAGCAGGTCCATCGTCTTCGCCTGGGCGCCGTTTCCGCCCTTCAGGCTGTAGACGACGTCGGCCGACGTGAGCGGCGTGCCGTCCGACCAGCGCACGTTCTTCGCGATGTTCAGCGTCAGCGTGCGGTTGCCGTTCGACCACTTCCAGCTGCGGGCGAGCCACGGAACGGGCGTCAGCCCGCCGGCGGGCGTGACGATCAACCCCTCGTAGACCGCGCCCTTGACGAACGACCCGCTCGGGAGGCCGGTGGCGGTGTAGGGGTTGAAGTTGCGGACGAAGGCCGGGTCGCCCGAGCCCGTCATCACGAGGCACTTGTGGGCGCTCGCGCGGGAGAGGGCGGCCGGTGCGGCGCTGCTCGAGCCCGAGCTCGGCGCCGCGAACGCGATCGCCACCGTGACCAGCGCGGCGACGACCGCGGCGCCGCCGACGCCGGCGAGCCGGACGCGGCGGGCGGAGCGGACGTGACGTGTCATCTCAGGTTCCTTTCTCGCCCGGGCGGGCGGCGGGGAGACCACCGGGGGAGATGCGTGGCCGGAAATTTTCCGGTAACGGTTAACACGTTTGTTCCGGCGCTGTCAAGCCCGAACCGGGCGGATTGCGCGGCCGACTTGCCGGTTGTTGCCGGAAACGGTTACGGTACGCGGGCCGTGGCCCAGGCCGATCTCAACCCCGACCAGCGCTTCCGCGGGCGCGCGACGATCCGCGACATCGCCGACCTGGCGGGCGTCTCGATCGCGACGGTCTCGCGCGTGCTCAACGGCCGTCCCGACGTCGCGCCCGAGACGCGGGAGACGGTGCTGCAGGTGGTCAGGGAGCACGGCTTCAGCACCAACCGGGGCGCGCGCGGGCTGTCGAGCGGGCGCACCGGGATCATCGGCCTCACCCTGCCGCTCGTCAACGACGCGTACTTCGGACCGATCCTGAGCGGCGCCTCCGAGGCGCTCTACGAGCAGGACAAGCGGATCATGCTCTGCCCGACGCTGCACGAGCACGACCGCGAGGTGTCGCTGCTCGAGCGGCTGATGCGCGGCACCACCGACGGCGCCATCCTCATGCTCCCCGAGGAATCGACGCAGGAGCTGCTCCACCTGCAGGAGCTCGGCTACCCGTTCGTCGTCGTCGACCCGCGCGAGCAGCCGCCGGACGGCATCCCCTGCGTCGCCGCCATGCACGCCGCCGGCGCGAAGCTCGCGACGGAGCACCTGCTCGAGCTTGGGCACCGCCGCATAGCGGCGATCACCGGCCCTCCGGGCTGGTACGCGAACGAGGAGCGGCTGATCGGCTTCCGCGCGGCGCTCGCCGCGACGGGCTCGCTTCCCGACCCCGACCTCATCCTCGCGTCCGACTGGCGCATTCCCCGCGGCGAGGAGGCGGCCGAGCGCCTGCTCGCACGGCCGGAGCCGCCGACGGCGATCTTCGCCTTCAACGACAACACGGCGATCGGCGTGCTCAACGCGGCGCGGAAGCGCGGCCTGCGCGTGCCGGAGGACCTGTCCGTCGTCGGATTCGACGACACGTTTCAGGCGACGATCGTGACGCCGCAGCTGACAACGGTGCGCCAGCCGCTCGCCGAGCTCGGCCGCATGGGCGTGAGCCTGCTCACCCGGCTGCTCGAGGGGCAGCGGCTGGACGCGCTGCGGATCGAGCTGTCGACGACCCTCGTCGTCCGTGACTCGACCGGCCCCGCGCCGAGCCGCTAGCGCGGCCGCGATCGTCGCGGCGATCGCCACCGGCGCCGCGGGTGCGGTCGTCGCGCGCTCGAGCGGGGAGCCGGCGGCCTACACGGCGCACGTGCTCGTGTCGGACGGCGGCGTGCGTGCACCGCACCGCGACCCGGGCCTCGTGAACGCCTGGGGCCTCGCCGCCAGCCCGACCGGGCCGTGGTGGGTCGGCAACGAGGCGCGCGACACGAGCACGCTCTACGCGGGCGACGGCCGCAAGCAGCTGCTGACGGTCTCGGTGCCCGGAGGGCCGACCGGCGTCGCCTACCACGGAGGCCGCGGCTTCCTGGTGCGGGCAGCCGGGCGGAGCGCGCCGGCACGCTTCGTCTATGCCTGCGAGGACGGACGGATCCGCGCGTGGACGCCGACGGTGCCGGGCGGGTGGTCGGCCCGGGCCGAGATCGCCGTCGACGCGTCGGCGCGGGGCGCGGTGTTCCGCGGCGTGGCGATCGCGCGCGGGCGGCTCTACGCGACCGACGTCCACGCCGACCGCGTCGACGTCTTCGACAGCCGGTGGCGGCCGGTGCGCGTGCCGGGCGGCTTCCGCGACCCGCAGGTGCCGGACTGGTACGCGCCGGACGGGATCGCCGTCGCCGGCGGCCGTGTCTTCGTCACCTACGTGTGGCGCGCTCCGGTCGACGGCAACGACGCGCCGAGCGGCGGCTACGTCGACGAGTTCGACCTCGACGGACGCCTCGTCTCCCGCGTGGCGCGGATGGGCCCACTCGCGGAGCCGTGGGGGCTCGCCCTCGCACCGCGCTCGTTCGGCCGCTTCGGCGGCGACCTGCTCGTCGCGAGCTTCGGCGACGGCCGGATCGACGCCTACCGCCGTGCGGGCGCCGGCTGGCGGTACGACGGCGTCCTGCGCGACCGCGACGGCCGGCCGCTCGTGGTCGGCGGGATCTGGGGGATCGCCTTCGGCAACGGCGCCGACGCCGGGCCTCGCGACACCCTCTACGCGGCCGCGGGGCCGCACCGCTGGCACGGCGCCAGCGAGCTCGCGGTGCACGGCGCGCTGGTGGCGATCAGACCGGCGTGAAGCCGGAAACTGTTTCGCCTCGAAGAGGCGAAACAGTTTCGTCTAGCTGCCCCTAGAACCAACGCTTCCACTTGAAGAAGGCGAGCTGGGCGATCGTGGTGCCGACGATCCAGGCCCACGCCCACCAGTAGCCGAACGACCAGCCGAGCTCGGGGATGTCGTGGAAGTTCTGGCCGTAGAGCCCGACGATGAACGTCGGCAGCAGCAGCAGCGAGGCGATCACGGTGAGCCGCTTCATCACCTCGTTCTGGTCGTTCGCGATCTTGCCCTGGAGGTAGTCGCGAACGCCGGCGAGCGCGTCGCGCGACGCGTCGAGCCCCTCCGACGCGCGCAGCAGCTTGTCGTACGCGCTCCCGAACGCGATCTCGACGTCGTGCGGGAACAGCTCGCCCTTGTCGAGCTCGATCCGGTTGTCGACGATCTGCCGCACGGCGTCGCGCGTCGGCGTCAGCGTCCGGCGGATGCCGAGGACGTCGTGGCGCAGCTCGCGCAGCCGCCTGCCGACGGCCTGCGGCGACTGCTCGGCGACCATGTCCTCGAGCTCGTCGATCTCGTCGTCGAGATCGTCGATCAGGTCGAGGAAGTTCTCCGCGATCTCGTCGACCAGGTGGTAGACGTACATCCCGACCTCCTCGTGCTTCCGGCAAGCCTGCTGCGCGGGCTTCGGGTCGAACGGCCGCTCGCCCGGCGGCGTCTTCGAGATCGAGACGAGCTCGCTCCGCGTCGCGACCCAGTCGATCTCCTGGTAGAAGACGCGGTCCTCCTTCTTGACGGCGACCGGCAGCAGCATGATCCCGAGCACGTAGTCGCCGTGCGACTCGATCCGCGGCCGCGGCTCGTCGTCGTGGACGTGCGGCGCGAGGAGCGCGGCGAGCGCGGTGGGGTGGATCGGCGGCAGGTGCTCGCGCAGCTCCGACTCGGTCGGGTCCACGAGGTCGACCCAGCGCGGCGGCTCGCCGTCCACTCCGGCAGAGGGTAGGCGCCGCGTCGGCTGGCGCCGTGCGGCCTACTCGCGGCCGGCGGTGAGCGCGGTGCCGGGGTGCCCTTCGAGCGAGGCGAGGTAGCGCTCGGCGTCGAGCGCCGCCATGCATCCCGAGCCGGCTGCCGTCACGGCCTGCCGGTAGACGTGGTCCTGCACGTCCCCGGCGGCGAACACGCCGGGCAGGTTCGTCTCGGTCGTGCCCGGGTTCGTCACGAGGTACCCGTTGGCGTCGTGGTCGAGCTGGTCGCGGAAGAGCTCGGTGTTCGGATCGTGGCCGATCGCGACGAAGAGGCCGTCCGCCGGCACCTCCCACGTCTCGCCGGTGTCGGTGCTCCGCAGCCGGAGTCCCTCCAGCTTCTCGGCGCCGAGCACCTCGTCGACGACCGCGTTCAGCACGTAGTCGAGCTTCTCGTTCGCGGTCGCGCGGTCGACCATGATCTTCGACGCGCGAAACTCGTCGCGCCGGTGCACGAGGTGCACCCGCGAGGCGAACTTCGTCAGGAAGAGCGCCTCCTCGAAGGCGGAGTCGCCGCCCCCCACGACGTACACCTCACGGTCGCGGAAGAAGGCCGCGTCGCACGTCGCGCACGCGGAGACGCCGCGGCCCTTGAGCCGGTTCTCCGAGTCGAGGCCGAGCCAGCGAGCACTGGCCCCGGTCGCGACGATCACCGCGCGGGCGGCGTATTCCTCGTCGCCGACCCACACCCGCTTCGGATCGGCGGTCAGGTCGACGCGCGTGACGTCGTCGGTCAGGAACTCGGCGCCGAAGCGCTCGGCCTGGCGGCGGAAGTCGGCCATCATCTCGGGCCCCATCACGCCGTCCGCGTAGCCGGGGTAGTTCTCGACGTCGCTCGTGATCATCAGCTGGCCGCCCCACGCGAAGCCCTCGATCACGAGCGGCTCGAGGTCTGCGCGCGCGGCGTACAGCGCGGCCGTGTAGCCCGCCGGGCCGCCGCCGACGACGATCAGCTCGCGCACTGGTGAGTTGCTCAAGATGCTCCTTTTCGAGACGGTTCGTTCACCGTAGTAAACGCTCGGGCCCGGTCGGACGTTCCCCCCGGACGGGGAGGTATCAGAAGCGCCGGGAGCGGTTATCACCCGCTCATGGCGACGACGGTGACGGGCGGGCTCCTGCGCGAGCTCGCCGGCTTCAGCGCCGCGAACGGCTGTGCCCTCAGCGTCTACCTCGACCTCGACCCGTCGACCGCGCCGACGATCCCGGACGTCGAGGCGAAGTTCCGCGCGAGGCTGGCGGAGACGGAGAAGACGGCGGAGGGGCTCGAGCTCGACCGCGAGTGCCGGCTGGCGATCCGCAACGATCTCTCGCGCCTGCGCGAGTGGTGGGAGAGCGAGTTCCGGCGCGACGGCGCGCAGGGCCTCGCCCTGTTCGCCTCCTCCGCCGACGGGTTCTTCCTGGCGCTCCCGCTCGCGTGTCGCGTCGTCGACGCCGTGCGGATCGCGACCGACCTCTACCTCACGCCGCTCGTCGACCAGTTCGCCCACGAGGGGACCCTGGTCGCCGTCGTCTCGCGCGAGCGCGGCCAGGTGTTCCGCGTCAGGGACGGCCGGCTCGAGGAGCTCTTGGACGAGACCGAGGAGCAGCCGGGACAGCACGACCAGGGCGGCTGGTCCCAGGCGAACTACCGGCGCCACATCGACCACCTCGTCGCGCAGCACCTGAAGGCGGTGGGCGGCGCGATCGACCGCCGGGTGCGCGGCGGGCTGCAGATGGTCGTCGTGTGCCCCGAGGAGATGCGCGGCTCGTTCGCCGCGAAGCTCTCGCAGGAGGCGCGGGACGCGATCGTCGGCTGGACCTCCGCCGAGGCGCACGCAGGCCCCGCGGAGCTGCTGCAGGTCGTGCGTCCGGTCCTCGACGAGGCGGACGCCCGCCGGCACGAGGCCGCGCTCCGGCGCTTCCAGGAGGAGCTCGGACGCGGCGGCCGCGCCGCCGGCGGCTGGCAGGAGACGCTCGACGTCGCCGCCGACGGCCGCGTCGACGTCCTGCTCCTGACCGAGGGGATCGAGCGGACGCTGTGGCAGTGCCCCGAGTGCCGGCGCGCGTTCGCCGCCGACGGCACCTGCCCGGTGGACGGGCTCGCGCTCGCGGAGCGGCCCGACGGCGCGGACGTCGCCGTGCACCTCGTCCTCGCCGGCGGCGGCACCGTGCTGCGGCTCGGCGCCGGCGCGCTCCGCGACGCCGACGACATCGGCGCGCTCCTGCGCTTCTGAGCGGGGCTACGCGGCGTCCGCGTCCGGCGCCGGCAGCGCGTGCAGCTCGGGGGCGCTGACGATCGACGGCTTGCGCTCGACCTGCTTCAGCTCCGGCGGCGGATCGTTCGTGACGCCGTGCTCGGGGAACTTGCGCGCCGTCACGAGGAGGCGCGTCTCGAACGAGCTGACGGCCTGGTTGAACGCGCCGACGGCCGTGTCCAGGCTCCGGCCGGCCTTCGCGAAGTGGCCGGCGAAGACGCCCAGCCGCTCGTACAGCTCCCGCCCGAGCGCCGCGATCTGGCGGGCGTTCTCGGCGACGCGCTCCTGCTGCCAGCCGTGCGCGACCGTGCGGAGCAGCGCGATCAGCGTCGCCGGCGACGCGACGACGACGCCGTTCTCGGCGCCGGCCTCCAGCAGGGAGCCGTCCTGGTCGAGCGCGGCCCGGTAGAGGCCTTCGTCGACGAACATGACGACGAACTCGGGCGAGTCGAACTGCCGCCAGTAGCGCTTCTGGCCGAGCTTCGCGATGTGCTCCCGTAGCTGGGCGGCGTGGCGCAGCAGATGCGCGCGCTTGCGGTCGGGGTCGTCGTCGTTGACGGCGTCGAGGTAGGCGTCGATCGGCACCTTCGCGTCGACCACGATCGTCTTCCCGCCGGGCAGCCGCACGACGAGGTCCGGCCGGAGCAGCCTGCCGTCGTCGTCCCGCGCGCTGTCCTGCGTGCGGAAGTCGCAATGGTCGAGCATCCCCGCCAGCTCGACCACGCGCCGGAGCTGCATCTCGCCCCAGCTCCCGCGCACGTGCGGCGCCCGCAGCGCCGTGACGAGGTTGCCGGTCTCGCTGCGCAGCCGCTCCTGCCCCGCGACGACCTCGCGGAGCTGCTGCCCCACGGCCGAGACCTCCTTCAGCCGGCGCTCCTCGAGCGCCTTCGCCTCGCGCTCGAACTTGTCGAGCGTCTCGCGGATCGGCTTCAGGCGCTCGTCGGCGAGGTCGAGCAGCGAGCGCTGGCTGCGCGTCAGCGCGTCGCCGGTGACGGCCCTGATGCGGTCGGCCCACTCCTCCTCGGTGCGCTCGAGGAGGGCGACCTTCTCGTCCGCCGCGCGCCGCTCGCGGTCGAGCGCCTCCTCGCGCGCGCGCAGCACGCCCCTGGCCCAGAGCCAGGCGGCGGCCGCGCCGAGCGCGATTCCGACGATGAGGGTTGCGAATGCCATCCGAGCCGTCCCACGCTAGAGGACGGGCCGGACGGCACGCCCTCAGATGTCCTTCTCGGCCGAGTGCTGCGCGGCGTCCTCCCGCGCCGACTGCGCGAGGTCCTCGTACTGCGCGGCGCGGTCCTCCGCCGCGCCCTGCGCCTCCTGGTGGACGCCCTCGCGGCGCAGCGAGCTGTCGCCGACCACGTCGCCGGCGGCCTGCTTGCCCCGTCCGAGCAGCTTGTCGAGCAAACCCATCGCGACCTCCTCTCTCGCTCGCGGGGGTATCCCCGCGCGGAGCCCGGAGCAATCGCGCACAAAAAAATCAGCCCCGGCGAGTCCGAAGACCTACCGGAGCTGAATGCCGGATCCGACGACTCCGAGGAGCTACCGGATCCGACGAACGGGACGCTAACCGCGCCCCGCGCGCGGCGTCAAGGACGGACAGGGCCGATTTCCGCAACGTGCGGACTTTTCGGCGGGCGAGGCCTCGCGGCGCACGGGAACGTCCGTTCGCACCCGTAGGCTTCCCCTGCGATGCGGACGCTCTTCGAGCCCGACGGCGCGCTGGCGCGGGCGCTGCCCGGCTACGAGCCGCGCCCGGAGCAGGCGGCGCTCGCGGAGGCGGTCGAGCGCGCCTTCGCCACGGGCGAGCACCTCGTGGCCGAGGCGGGCACCGGCGTCGGCAAGAGCCTCGCGTACCTCGTGCCCGCGCTCGAGTCCGGGCTGCGCGTCGTGGTCGCCACGGCGACGAAGGCCCTGCAGGAGCAGCTCCTCGCGAAGGACGTGCCGGTCGCGTGCGCGGCGACCGGCCGCGACGCCGACGTCGTCGTGCTGAAGGGGCGGCAGAACTACCTGTGCCGACGGCAGCTCCAGAGCTTCCAGCCGTCGCTCCTCGCGGGCGGGCGCGACGCGCGCGCGTGGGAGGCGATGCAGCCGTGGCTCGGCGAGACGGCGGCCGGCGACCGCGCGGAGCTCGACGTCGAGCCCTCGGACGCGCTCTGGGCCGAGCTGGCGGTCGGCGCCGACCGCTGCTCCGGCCGGCGCTGTCCGTTCCACGCGACCTGCTTCGCCGAGGCGGCCCGCGCGCGGGCCGCGGAGGCCGACCTCGTCATCGTCAACCACGCGCTCTACTTCGCGCACGTCGCGGCGGGCGGGGTGCTGCCGGAGCACGACGCGGTCGTCTTCGACGAGGCGCACCGGCTCGAGGAGTCGGCGGCGTCGTGGCTCGGGGGCCGCGTCTCGCGCGCGCTCCTGCGCCGGCTGGCCGCCGACGTCGAGCGGGCGTGCCGCGAGGCGGGAAAGCCGGCTCCCGTACGGGCGCTGGAGCGGGTCGAGCGCTGCGGCGAGCGGCTGCTGCGCGCGGTCGCGCCCCCGTCGGGGCGGCGGCGCCTGCGCGAGCTGCCCGCCGAGCCGGCGGCCGCGCTGCTCGGCGCGCTCGCCGACCTGGCCGAGGCGCTCCTCGGGGAGGGGGACGAGCTGGACGGGGTCGCCCGGCGGGCGCTCGCGGCGGCCGCGGACGTCGAGGCGGGCGCGGCGCCCGACGCGCAGGAGCGCGTCGCCTGGGCGGAGCCGGACGCGGTGGCGTGGGCGCCGGTCGACGTGTCGGGCGAGCTGCGCGAGCGGCTCTGGGAGAAGGGGCCGACCGCCGTGCTCGTGTCGGCGACGCTGACGACGGGCGAGGACGCGAGCTTCGTGCGCCGCCGGCTCGGCCTCGAGCGGGCGCGCGAGGCGGTCGTCGGCTCGCCGTACGACTTCGGCACGCAGGCGCTGCTGTACGTGCCGAGCGCGATGCCGGACCCGCGCGGCGACGCCTTCGTCGACCGTGCGGCGGAGGAGATCGTCAGGCTGCTGGCGCTCTCGGAGGGGCGGGCGCTGGTGCTGACCTCGAGCTACCGCGCGCTCGACGCGTACCGGGAGCGCGTGCGCGGCCGGGTGCCCTACGAGGTGCTCGTGCAGGGCGAGGCCCCGCGCGAGCGGCTGCTCGAACGGTTCCGCGAGGAAATCGGCTCGGTGCTGATCGCGACGTCGACCTTCTGGCAGGGCGTCGACGTCCCGGGCGAGTCGCTCTCGCTGCTCGTGATCGACAAGCTGCCGTTCTCGGCGCCGGGCGACCCGCTGCACGAGGCACGGTGCGAGGCGGTCGAGCGTGCGGGCGGCGACTGGTTCCGCGACTACGCGTTGCCGACCGCCGTCCTGCAGCTCCGGCAGGGGTTCGGCCGCTTGATCCGCGGCCACGGCGACCGCGGCGTGGTCGCGATCCTCGACCCGCGCCTGCGGACGCGCGGGTACGGCCGCGCGTTCCTCGGCGCGCTCCCGCGCTGCCCCGCGGCCGACGACCCGGACGCGGTCCGGGCGTTTTTCGGCGACCTGCTCGCCGTTTCCGCTTGAATGGACAAGTGGCCAAGAAGAAGCCCCGCACCCCGCCGCCGCCTCGCCGCGTCCAGGCACCGCAGCGGCGCGTGGAGCCGCGGAAGCCGCGCCAGGGCGTCTCCGCGGCCGAGATCGGACGCGGCCGCCGCAACCTCCTCTACGCGATCGCCGCCGGCGGCGCGGCGGTGGTCGTCGCCATCGTGGTCGCGGTCACCGCCTTCGGCGGCGGGAGCAAGCGGCCGACCGAGCAGCAGGTCGCGAACGCGATGGCCGCCGCCGGCTGCAGCTTCCGCACGGTGCCCGCGTTCGTGCCGAAGAGCTGGCCGCCCCTCACGCCGCTGCACCTGAACAGCCTCACGAAGAAGTTCCCGTGGAACACGAGCCCGCCCTCGAACGGCCTCCACTACCCGGAGTGGGCGGTCTGGGGCTTCTACACCTCGCCCGTGAACCCGCGCATGGTGGTACACAACGAGGAGCACGGCGGCGTCATCCTCTGGTGGGGCTCCAAGGTGCCGCAGAGCACGGTCGAGAAGCTGCGCAGCTTCTACGAGGAGGAGCCGGACGGCCTGTTCGGGACGCCGTATCCGTCGCTCGGCAACAAGATCGCGATCACCGCCTGGACCGGCGACACGCTCCGCTACCTCCGCAACCGCTACTTCGGCGAGGGCCACATCGCCAAGTGCTCGAGCTACACGCCGGCGACGAAGCGGGCGTTCACGCTGTTCCGCGACCGCTACCGCGGGCACGGGCCGGAGGGCATCCCGCTGTCCGCCGACGCGCCCGGCTTAGGCCCGTCCTGAGCGGCGCTCGCCGCCTGCCGGGGTGGCGGAACTGGGAGACGCAGCCGGCTTAAAACCGGCCGTCCGCGAGGACGTGGGGGTTCGAGTCCCTCCCCCGGCATAACGTTTCGGGAGGAGAACCTACGGTTCCCCTCCCGATACCCACCCCTCCCTTTTCGCGTGCCGGCGCACGCCGCGCTTGGCCTCTCGGCCGGCGGAGCCGGCCTTCGGCCGCGAACGATCGCGCTCTTTCAGCTCGACTCGTCAGCGGCGTGCGGCTTTCGTGAGCCGCCGCAGGCGGTCGGCGAGGTCGCCCGTGAGCTGCTCCGGGCGATAGCGCCACGCCCAGTTGCCGTCCTGCGTCCCGGGGAGGTTCATCCGGGCCTCGCTGCCGAGGTCGAGCACGTCCTGCAGCGGCGCGATCGCGAGCGCGGGGCGCGACCGCCAGGCGAGGGCGAGGAGCGACCAGACCGGATCCTTCGGGTCGAGCCCGGTCGCGGCGCGCTCGTCGCCGACCAGGCTCTCCCACCAGCCGCGCGTCGTGTCGTTGTCGTGCGTGCCGGTGTAGACGACGGACTGCTCCTCGTGGTTCGCCGGCCGGTGCGAGTTGCGCGGGCCGCCGCCGAAGGAGAACTGCAGCACCACCATCCCCGGGAAGCCGAGCCGGCGGCGGAGCCTGCGGACCGGCTCCGTGATCATGCCGAGGTCCTCCGCGACGACCGGCAGCGGACCGAGCTCGCGCTCGACCGCGTCGAACACCGCCGCGCCCGGCCCGCGGCGCCAGCGGCCGCGCGCCGCGTTGCGATGTCGCGACGGCACGGCCCAGTACGCGACGAAGCCGCGGAAGTGGTCGACGCGCGTGAGGTCGACGAGCTCGAGCGTGCGCCGGAAGCGCTCGATCCACCAGCGGTAGCCGTCGGCGCGCATCGCCCGCCAGTCGTAGAGCGGGTTTCCCCAGAGCTGCCCCGTCGCGGTGAACGCGTCGGGCGGCACGCCCGCGACGACCCCGCGCTGGAAGAGCTCGGGGTGCGCACGCTGGTCGACGCTTCCCTGCGCGACGTAGATCGGCATGTCGCCGAACACGCGGATGCCGCGGCGCGCGGCGTACGCCCGCAGCGCCTGCCACTCCCGCTCGAACCGCACCTGACCGTCGAGCGTGCCGCCGAGCTCGCACCAGTCGTCGACCCAGTAGGCGTGGCGGGCGCGGAACTCCTGCGCCTCGCGGCGCGAGACGCGCGCGCGCGGCTTCGCGAGCAGCGCAGGCGAGCCGGCGAACGCTGAGGCGGACGTGTACGGCGACCCCGTCTCGTCGGGAGGGCCGAGCGGCAGCATCTGCCACCAGCGCTGGCCGGCGCGGGCGAGCCAGTCGACAAAGCGGTATGCGTGCCGGCCGAGCACCCCGTCCGGCAGCGACGTCGGATGAAGCAGGATTCCGGATGCCCGCTCGAGCAGCATGCGTTTAGACCGACCCCTCGTCTGAGAATCTCACACGATGCCGCTTCCCGACTCGACCGAAACCCCTGCGCGGATCCAGATCCAGCAGGTCGAGCCGTTGATCGACTGCGGGCGCTATCCCGTCAAGCGGACGGTCGGCGATGACGTCGACGTCTACGCGACCGTCTTCAAGGACGGCCACGACCTGCTCGGGGCCGCGCTGCGGGTGCGCGGGCCGGGTGACCCGGAGTGGGCGGAGAGCCCGCTCACGCCGCTCGGCAACGACCGCTGGCACGGGCGCTTCCGCGTCGACCGGCCCGGCCTGTGGGAGTTCCGCGTCGCCGCGTGGACCGACCGCATCGCGACGTGGCAGGACGAGGTGCGGCGCAAGCTCGACGCCGGGCACACCGACCTCTCGGGCGAGCTCGCCGAGGGCGCGGCGCTGCTCGGACGGCGCTCCGTGACCGTCGAGGAAGGCCTCGCGGCGGACGCGGCCGACCGGCACGGCGAGACGGAGTCCGCGCCGCTCGCCCTCGACGTCGACCGTGAGCTGGCGCGCTTCGGCGCCTGGTATGAGCTCTTTCCGCGCTCGTGGGGCGGCCTGCGCGGCGTCGCCGACGTGCTGCCGCAGCTCGCGGAGCTCGGCTTCGACGTCGTCTACTTCCCGCCGGTGCACCCGATCGGCGCCACGAACCGCAAGGGCCGCAACAACGCCGAGCGGGCGGCGCCCGGCGACGTCGGCTCGCCGTGGGCGATCGGCTCGAAGAAGGGCGGCCACGAGGCGCTCCACCCCGAGCTGGGGACGTGGGGCGATTTCGACGCGCTCGTCGCGGCGGCGCGCCGGGCCGGGATCGAGATCGCGCTCGACTTCGCCATCCAGTGCTCGCCCGACCACCCGTGGCTCGAGGAGCACCCGGAGTGGTTCAACCGCCGCCCCGACGGCAGCCTGAAGTACGCCGAGAACCCGCCGAAGCGCTACCAGGACATCTACAACGTCAACTTCGAGTCGGAGGACTGGCGCGGCCTCTGGCAGGCGCTGCTCGAGGTGGTGCTCGGCTGGGTCGAGCGCGGCATCCGCGTCTTCCGGGTGGACAACCCGCACACGAAGCCCGTGCCGTTCTGGGAGTGGCTGATCCGGGAGGTGCGCCGCGAGCATCCGGACGTGATCTTCCTGTCGGAGGCGTTTACGCGCCCGTCGATGATGACGACGCTTGCGAAGGCCGGTTTCGCGCAGAGCTACACGTACTTCACCTGGAAGAACACGAAGGTCGAGCTCGAAGAGCTGATGGCGCAGCTCGTCGCGTGGTCGCCGTTCTACCGTCCCAACGTGTTCACGAACACGCCCGACATCCTCCACGAGTACCTCCAGCTCGGCGGCCCGCCGGCGTTCGAGGCGCGGCTCGTGCTCGCCGCGACGCTCTCGCCGACGTACGGCATCTACTCGGGGTTCGAGTCGTTCGAGAACGTGCCGGTGCGGCCGGGCTCGGAGGAGTACCTCGACTCGGAGAAGTACGAGGTCAAGCGCCGCTCGCTCGACGGGCCGCTGCTCCCGCTGGTGCGGCGGCTGAACGAGATCCGGCGGGCCGAGCCGGCGCTGCAGCGCCTCGACAACCTCCGCTGGCTCGAGACCGAGAACGAGCGCCTCGTCGCGTACGCGAAGGAAGATGTCGTCTGTGTCGTCAACATCGATCCGTTCGCCGAGCAGGAGGGCGTGTGCATCGTGCCGGTCGTGCTCGGCTGGCCCCCGGCGTTCGAGGCGGCCGAGCTGCTGACCGGCGACGTCTTCACCTGGCGCGCGGGCCGCAACTACGTCCGCCTCGGCCCCGGCAAGAGCCACCTGCTGAAGGTGCGCACGTGACGACGACGGAAGGAGGTGTCTGACACCTAACGGTGTCAGGCACCGTGACGAAAGCGTGACCGACGCCGGCCACTGGTTCGAGCGCAACCCGCTGTGGTTCAAGACGGCGGTGTTCTACGAGATCCACCTGCGCGGGTTCTACGACGGCAACGACGACGGCTCGGGCGACTTCCGCGGCCTCACCGACAAGCTCGACTACCTGCAGGAGATCGGCATCGACTGCATCTGGCTGCTGCCGTTCTACGCGAGCCCGCTCCGCGACGGCGGCTACGACATCTCCGACTTCTACTCGATCCATCCCGACTACGGCACGATCGACGACTTCCACTACTTCGTCGACCAGGCGCACCAGCGCGGCCTGCGCGTGATCGCCGACCTCGTGATGAACCACACCTCGAGCGACCACCCGTGGTTCCAGGAGAGCCGCGCCGACCCGAACGGCCCGTACGGCGACTGGTACGTCTGGGCCGACGACGACACGCGCTGGAGCGAGGCGCGCATCATCTTCCTCGACACCGAGCCGTCGAACTGGACGTGGGACCCGGTGCGCGGGCAGTACTACTGGCACCGGTTCTTCAGCCACCAGCCCGACCTGAACTACGACAACCCGGCCGTGCAGGAGCAGATGCTGAACGTCCTGCGCTTCTGGCTCGACCTCGGCCTCGACGGCTTCCGGCTCGACGCGGTGCCGTACCTCTACGAGCGCGACGGGACGAACGGCGAGAACCTGCCCGAGACGCACGCGTTCCTGAAGCGGATCCGCAGCGAGGTCGACGCCCGTTACCAGGACCGCGTGCTGCTCGCGGAGGCGAACCAGTGGCCCGAGGACGTGGTCGAGTACTTCGGCGACGGCGACGAGTGCCACATGGCGTTCCACTTCCCGGTGATGCCGCGCATGTTCATGTCGGTGCGACGGGAGGACGCGCTGCCGCTCGTCGAGATCCTCGAGCGCACGCCGGCGATCCCGGACGGCGCGCAGTGGGGACTCTTCCTGCGCAACCACGACGAGCTGACGCTCGAGATGGTCACCGACGAGGAGCGCGACTACATGTACGAGGAGTACGCGAAGGACCCGCGGATGAAGCTCAACCTCGGCATCCGCCGCCGGCTCGCGCCGCTCCTCGACAACGGGCGGCTCGAGATCGAGCTGATGCACGCGATCATGTTCTCGCTGCCCGGCTCGCCCGTCCTCTACTACGGCGACGAGCTCGGCATGGGCGACAACATCTACCTGGGCGACCGCGACGGCGTCCGCACGCCGATGCAGTGGACCGGCGACCGCAACGGCGGCTTCTCGCGCGCGGACTTCGCGCAGCTCTACCTGCCGCCGCAGATGGACCCCGTCTACGGCTACCAGGCGGTGAACGTCGAGGCGCAGCTGCGGCAGCCGCACTCGCTGCTGCGCTGGCTGCGCCGCCTGATCGCGCTGCGCAAGCAGCATCCGGTGTTCGGCCTCGGCACGTACGAGGCGCTGCGCCCGGACAACCCCCGCATCTTCGCGCACGTCCGCACCTACGAGGACGACATCGTGCTCTGCGTGCACAACAGCGCGCGCTCGGCGCAGGCGGTGGAGCTCGACCTCTCGCGGTGGGAGGGGATGATCCCGGAGGAAATGTTCGGACGGACGCGCTTTCCGCGAATCGGCGAGCTCCCGTACCTGCTGACCCTCGGCCCGCGAGGGTTCTTCTGGTTCCAACTTCGGAAAGACGAACCGGAATGAGCGAGGAACGGGCGCTGATCGACTTCGTCACCGCGCAGCGGTGGTTCGGGTCGAAGACGAGGAACGTGATCCATGCGCGGGTGGTGGACAGCGCCGTCCTGCGCGACGACGAGCCGCGCCTCGAGCTGCAGATCGTCGAGATCGGCTTCGACACGGGCACGCACGAGACGTACCAGCTGCTCACGGACGACGGCTTCGACGCGCTGGTCGACCCGCGCCACGTCCGGGAGCTCGTCCACATGCTCCGCGAGGGCAGGCAGCTGCCCGCGGGGCAGGGCGTCGTCGAGTTCGGCGCGGTCGAGGGATCGGCGGCCGTCGGCCGCGAGCTGCGCGAGGCGCGCACGATCGCGACGGAGCAGTCGAACACGTCCGTCGTGTTCGACGAGGAGCTGATCCTGAAGGTCTTCCGGCGGCTCGAGGCGGGCATCAACCCGGAGCTCGAGCTGCTGCGGTTCCTCACCGAGCACGGCTTCGAGAACATCGCGCGGCTCGCCGGCTGGTACGCGTACTCGGGTCGCCCGATGGACGCGACGCTCGGGATCCTGCAGCGGTTCGTCGCCGGCGGCGTCGACGGCTGGGAGCTGGCGCTCGACACGCTCGCCGACGACGCCGAGAGCTTCCTCGACCGGCTGCGCCGGCTCGGCGAGGTGACCGGGCGGATGCACACGCTGCTCGCCTCGGAGCCGAGCGATCCCGGCTTTTGCGCCGAGGAGGCCTCGACGGAGTTGCTCGGCCTGCTGACGGCGAGCGTCGACGACGAGATCGAGGCCGTCTTCCTCGAGCTGCCGGACGACGACGAGGACGTCGAGCCGATCCGCGGCCGCGGCGAGGAGGTGCGCGAGCGGCTCCGCCTGCTCACGCACATCGGCGGCCTCGGCCGCGTGATCCGCCACCACGGCGACTTCCACCTCGGCCAGACATTGTGGGCCGCCGAGGACTGGGTGATCCTCGACTTCGAGGGCGAGCCGGCGCGCAGCCTGCCGGAACGGCGGCGCAAGCGGAGCCCGCTGCGCGACGTGGCGGGCATGCTGCGCTCGTTCGCCTACGTCGCGTCGGCGGCGCCGATCCTGCGCGGAATCGAGCCGCCGGCCGACTGGGAGGAGCGCGCGCGGCGGGAGTTCCTCGACGGGTACCGCTCGACGGTCGACCCGACGCTCGTTCCCTCCGGCACGTCACTCGACAAGCTGCTCGCGGTGTTCGAGCTCGAGAAGGCCGTGTACGAGCTCCGCTACGAGCTCGACAACCGTCCCGACTGGGTGCGCATCCCCGTCGCGGGGATCGCGCGGATGCTCGCCGAGGAGGTGCCGGCGTGACGCAGGCGCGCGCGTCGGCGTTCGGCGAGCTCGACATCTGGCTCGCGCGCGCCGGGCGGCACGAGCAGCTTTACGAGAAGCTCGGCGCGCACGTCGTCGACGAGGGCGTCCGCTTCGCGGTGTGGGCGCCGAACGCGCGCTACGTGAGCGTCGTCGGCGACTTCAACCACTGGGACCCCGCCGCGTCGCCGCTCCGCCCGGTCGACGAGACTGGGATCTGGGAGGGCGTGGTCGACGAGGCCGAGGCCGGGCACCGTTACAAGTACCACCTCGACGGCCACGAGAAGGCCGACCCGCTCGCGTTCGAGGCGGAGGTGCCGCCGCGCACCGCGTCCGTCGTCTTCGAGTCGGCGTACGAGTGGGGCGACGACGACTGGATCGCCGCGCGCGCCGCCTCCGAGCCGCTCGAGCGGCCGCTCTCGATCTACGAGGTGCACGCGCCGTCGTGGCGGAAGGGCCTCGGCTGGCGCGAGCTCGCCGACCAGCTCGCGCCGTACGTCGTCGACCTCGGCTTCACGCACGTCGAGCTCCTGCCGGTGATGCACCACCCGTTCTCGGGCTCGTGGGGCTACCAGGTGACCGGCTACTACGCGCCGCTCTCGACGCTCGGCTCTCCCGACGACTTCCGCTACTTCGTCGACCGCCTGCACCGCGCGGGGATCGGCGTGATCCTCGACTGGGTGCCGGCGCACTTCCCGCGCGACGAGTGGGCGCTGGTGCGTTTCGACGGCACCGCGCTCTACGAGCACGACGACCCGCGGCGCGGATCGCATCCGGACTGGGGGACGCTCGTCTTCAACCTCGGGCGCACCGAGGTGCAGAACTTCCTGCTCGCGAACGCGCTCTTCTGGCTGCGCGAGTACCACGCCGACGGGCTGCGCGTCGACGCGGTGGCTTCGATGCTGTACCTCGACTACTCGCGCAAGCAGGGGGAGTGGGTGCCGAACCGCTTCGGCGGCCGCGAGGACCTCGAGGCGGTCTCGTTCCTGAAGGAGCTGAACGAGCTCGTGCACGCACGCGAGCCCGGCGTGATCTCAGCCGCCGAGGAGTCGACGGCGTGGCCGGCGGTCTCGCGGCCGACCTACGTCGGCGGGCTCGGCTTCGGCTTCAAGTGGAACATGGGGTGGATGCACGACACGCTCTCGTACTTCGAGCACGAGCCGGTGCACCGCCGCTTCCACCACCACGAGCTGACGTTCTCGCTGGTGTACGCGTGGAACGAGAATTTCATCCTTCCGCTCTCGCACGACGAGGTCGTGCACGGCAAGCGGTCGCTGCTCGCGAAGATGCCGGGCGACCGCTGGCAGCAGCTCGCGAACCTGCGCGCGCTGTACGCGTACATGTGGGCGCATCCCGGCAAGAACCTGCTCTTCATGGGTGGCGAGCTGGCGAACCCGTGGGAGTGGGCGGCGGGCGACGAGCTGCCGTGGTGGCTGCTCGAGCACGGCGAGCACACGGGGATCCGCGACCTCGTGCGTGACCTGAACCGCATCTACCGCGACGAGCCCGCGTTGTGGGAGGTCGACTTCTCGCACGAGGGCTTCCGCTGGCTCGAGCCCAACGACGCGATCGCGAACGTGCTCGCGTTCATGCGCCTGGCGCGCGACGGCTCACGCCCGATCGTCTGCGCGGCGAACCTCTCGCCGGTCCCGCGCGAGGGCTACCGGATCGGCGTGCCGCGTTCCGGCGAGTGGGCGGAACTGCTCAACACGGACTCGGCGTACTACGGCGGCTCGGGGCTCGGCAACCTCGGCGGCGTCCGCGCCGAGAAGCGGCCGTGGCACGAGCAGCCGTACTCGCTCGAGCTGACGCTGCCGCCGCTCGCCGTGGTCTGGCTCCGGCCCGCGGAGGCGGCGACCTGAGCCGCACGGTCTGGCCGGGCGACCCGTTTCCGCTCGGCCCGCAGTGGGACGGCGAGGGCACCAACTTCTCGCTCTTCTCCGAGAACGCGGAGCGCGTCGAGCTCTGCCTGTTCGACGAGGCCGGGGCGGAGGAGCGCGTCGAGGTGCGCGAGCGCACCGCGTTCAACTGGCACTGCTACCTGCCGGGGGTCGGGCCGGGGCAGCGTTACGGCTACCGCGTGCACGGCGAGTACGAGCCCGCGCGCGGCCGCCGCTTCAACGCGGCGAAGCTGCTCATCGACCCGTACGCGAAGGCGATCGACGGCACCGTCGACTGGGACGCGGCGAACGTCCTGCCGTACGTGCCGACGGGCGGCGACGACGCCGACCTCACCGTCGACGAGACCGACTCCGCGCCGGCGGTGCCGAAGTGCATCGTCGTCGACCCGTCGTTCGACTGGCAGGACGACGACTGGGCGCGCCCGAGGACGCCCTGGCACGAGACCGTGATCTACGAGGTGCACGTGAAGGGCTTCACCAGGCGGCTCGAGGGCGTGCGCGACGACCTGCGCGGCACGTACGGCGGGCTCGCGAGCGAGGCGGCGGTCGACTACCTGCACGCGCTCGGCGTCACGGCGGTCGAGCTCCTGCCCGTGCACCACATCGTCGACGAGGGTTTCCTGCAGGCGCGCGGGCTGACGAACTACTGGGGCTACTCGACGATCGGCTACCTCGCGCCGCACGCGGCGTACGCGGCGACGCCCGACCAGGTGCGCGAGTTCAAGGGGATGGTCAAGGCGCTGCACCGCGCGGGCATCGAGGTGATCCTCGACGTCGTCTACAACCACACCGCCGAGGGCAACCACCTCGGGCCGATGCTGAGCTTCCGCGGCGTCGACAACGAGAGCTACTACCGGCTCGTCCCGGACGACCCGCGCTTCTACATGGATTACACCGGCACCGGCAACACGCTCAACCCGGTGCACCCGAGCGTGCTGCGGCTGATCATGGACTCGCTGCGGTACTTCGTCACCGACTGCCACGTCGACGGGTTTCGCTTCGATCTCGCGTCGGCGCTCGCGCGCGAGTTCTACGACGTCGACCGCCTGTCGGCGTTCTTCGACATCGTCCACCAGGATCCGATCCTGTCGCAGGTGAAGCTGATCGCGGAGCCGTGGGACGTCGGCCCCGGCGGCTACCAGGTCGGCAACTTCCCGATCCTCTGGTCGGAGTGGAACGGCATCTACCGCGACACGATGCGCGACTTCTGGCGCGGGAGCGCGTCGGTCGCGGACTTCGCGTCGCGCTTCGGCGGCTCGGCCGACCTCTACGAGCGCGACGGCCGGCGGCCCTTCGCGTCGATCAACTTCGTCACCGCCCACGACGGCTTCACGCTGCACGACCTCGTCTCGTACAACGAGAAGCACAACGAGGCGAACGGCGAGGAGAACCGCGACGGGACGGACGACAACCGGTCGTGGAACTGCGGCGCGGAAGGGCCGACCGACGATCCGGAGGTGAACGCGCTGCGCGCGCGGCAGCAGCGGAACTTCCTGGCGACCCTGCTTCTCTCGCAGGGCGTGCCGATGCTGCTCGGCGGCGACGAGCTCGGGCGCACCCAGGGCGGCAACAACAACGCGTGGTGCCAGGACAACGAGCTGTCGTGGTTCGACTGGGAGAGCGCCGACCACGACCTGCTCGCGTTCACACGGCGCCTCATCGAGCTGCGCCGCGCGCACCCGGTGTTCCGCCGCCGCCGCTTCTTCCAGGGGCGCGGCGAGCGGCTGCCGGATGTGTGGTGGATGCGGCCCGACGGCCGCCGCATGACGCGGCGCGACTGGGAGAACGGCGAGGCGCGCGCGATCGGCGTGTTCCTGAACGGCGACGAGCTCGCGATGGAGGCGCGGCACGGGGAGGAGCTGCGCGACGACTCGTTCCTCGTGCTCTTCAACGCGCACTTCGAGGAGATCGCGTTCCGCCTGCCGGCGCGGCGCTTCGCCACGCGCTGGGAGCTGGAGCTCGCGACGGGACGCTGCGACGCGGACCGCCTCGTTCCGGGCGCGGACGTGCTCGTCGAGGCGCGCTCGCTCGCGGTGCTGCGCCGCGTGTGACGTTCCGTGACGGTGCCTGGCACCGTCATAGAAGTGTGTCTACAGCAGGCGTCTGAGCCAGGCGGGCTTGCACGCGCAGTGGAGGTGCGGCACGCCGCAGGCGCGGCAGCGCCACTGCGTGAGCACGATCCAGCGCAGGTGCGCCACCTCGACGGCGATGCCGGTGGAGATCGCGAGGAGGAGCTCCGGGTTCTGCACGCCGACAGGATTGCGTCTCGCGGCCGGACCCGCAATGGGCCCGACCGGCCGTTTCGGGTGGGCCGCGTGGCCCGCGGACGAGTACCCTCCTCGCCGTGGCCAGCACGGCCGATCGTGCCGCTGCGCTCGAGTGGGACACGCCGCTCTTCGCGCAGGCGATCACGCAGCTCGAGCACGCGCTCGAGCTGGCCGCGGTTCCCGAGCTCGTCTCGAACCGGCTCCGCTACCCCGAGCGGGCGGTGATCCTCTCGCTGCCCGTCCGGATGGACGACGGCAGCTACCGCTCGTTCCCGGCGTACCGCGTGCAGCACTCCTCGGTGCTCGGCCCGACCAAGGGCGGCGTCCGCTACGACGAGGGCGTCGACCTCGGCGAGTGCGCGGCGCTCGCGATGTGGATGACGTGGAAGTGCGCGCTCCTGCGCCTGCCGTACGGGGGCGCGAAGGGCGGCGTTCGCTGCGACCCGCACGCGCTCAGCCCCGGCGAGCTCGTGCGCATCACGCGCCGCTTCACCGCCGAGCTGGCGCCGTTCATCGGGCCGCAGCTCGACATTCCCGCGCCCGACATGGCGACGAACGAGCAGACGATGGCGTGGATGATGGACACGTACTCGATGCAAAAGGGCTACGCCGTGCCGGAGATCGTCACTGGCAAGCCGATCTCGATCGGCGGCTCCGTCTTCCGGCACGAGGCGACCGGCGCGGGCGTCGTGATGGTGATCGAGCGCGCGTGCGAGCGGCTCGGCTGGAGCCTCGCCGAGCAGCGCTGCGTCGTGCAGGGCTTCGGCAACGTCGGCGGAATCGCGGCATCGGAGCTCCACGAGAAGGGCGCACGCGTGATCGCGGTCTCCGACGTCTCGGGCGGCGTGCATCGCGGCGACGGGCTCGACGTGCCGGCCCTGCGCGCGCACGCGGCCGAGCACGGGTCGCTCGAGGGCTGCGACGGCGGGGTCGAGCGGATCACGAACGCGGAGCTGCTCGAGCTGCCGTGCGACATCCTCGTGCTGGCCGCCCGCGAGGACCAGGTGACGGCGCGCAACGCCGCCGACCTTCGCTGCCGGCTCGTCGTCGAGGGCGCCAACGGGCCGACGTCGGTCGACGCTGACGCGATCCTCGCCGACCGCGGCATCCCGGTGCTGCCGGACGTGCTCACGAACGCGGGCGGCGTCACCGTCTCGTACTTCGAGTGGGTGCAGGACCTGGGCCGGCTGTTCTGGGACCGCGACGAGATCCGCCGGCGCCTCGCCGACAAGCTCGCCGACGCCTTCGACCGCGTCTGGCGCGTCTCGCACGAGCGCGGCATCTCGCTGCGGGACGCGGCGCTCGTGGCGGCGATCAACGAGGTCTCGGCCGCGCTCGAGGCGCGGGGGATCTACCCGTGACGGGCCAGCTCGTCCGGGACGCGATGGTGCCGGAGCCGCTCGCGCTCGACGCGGCCGCGACGGCGCGCGAGGCGGGGGAGGCGCTCGCGCGGCCGGAGGTGCGCGCGGTCCTCGTCTGCGCCGACGGACGGCTGGCGGGGGTGATCACGCGGAAGACGCTGGTGCGCGAGGTCGTCGCCGCGGGCCGCGATCCCGGCACGACGCGCCTCGGCGAGATCATGGAGCGGCCGAACGCGACGCTCGAATCGGGAATGGGGCTCGAGGACGCGTTCGCGTTCCTCGAGGAGCACGACCTCGAGCGCGTGCCGGTCGTCGAGGACGGGAAGCTGGTCGGCGTCCTCTCGCGGGCGGTCGTCCAGCGGCGCCTCGCCGAGGACGATCCGCCGGCCGAGCCCGGCGCCGCCGCTGAGCCCTGACCGCCTACGCGGCGACGAGCGCCGGAGCGACCTCGGCCTCGAGCAGCTGCAGCACCTCGCGCAGCGAGTCGCGGACCTCGTCGTCGACCACGCGGCCGTCGGCGTCCAGCTTCTCCTGCGCGTGGCCGACCGCGAGCTCGGCGTCGACAACGCGTGCCCCCATCGTCGCCAGCACCTTCCGCAGCTCGGCCTGCGACCACACCGCGCCGAACGCGCCCGTGCTCGAGCCGATCACGGCAACCGGCTTGTTCCGGAACGCGTTCGTCGCAAGCGGCCGCGACGCCCAGTCGAGCGCGTTCTTCAGCGCCCCCGGCACGGAGGCGTTGTACTCCGGCGTCGCGATCAGCACCGCGTCGGCGGCGCGCACGGCGGCGCGGAGCTCCTCGACCGCGGGCGGCCCGGGCACGACGTCGTCGTCGGCGTCGTACGGCGGGATCTCCCGGAGGCCATTCCAGAGCCGGACGTCCACGCCCCGCGGCGCCTCCTCCGCCGCGGCGCGGAGGAGGGCGGCGTTGTGGGAGCCCCGACGGAGCGAGCCGCTGATCGCGAGGACGCGCATCCTCACGCTCCGACCAGCGTCAGGTCGGCCTTCAACGTGACCTCGTTCGCGAGCGCCGGCTCGCCGTTCGGGAGCGGCATGTTCCAGCTCATGCCGAACTCGGTGCGGTCGATCGTCGTCTGCAGCGCGAGGCCGAGCCGTGTGGCGCCGAAGTGGTCGACGGCGGGGCCGGTCACGGTGCCGCGCAGCGTGACGGGCTTCGAGATGCCCTTCAGCGTCAGGTCGCCGTCGATCTCGACCGAGTCGCCGTCGCGGCGGATCGCCGTCGAGACGAACCGCAGCTCGGGGTGGCGCTCGGCGTCGAAGAACTCCGGCGAGGCCAGGTGCGCCTGCAGCGCCTCGTCCTTCACCTTCAGGCTCGCGATGCGCGCCGACCCGGCGAGCGTGCCGTCCTCGAGGGCGACCTCGAAGTCGGTCACGGCGCCGGAGAACGTCGCGACGGCGTAGGGCACCTCGAACGAGAGGCTGGAGTGGACGGTGTCGGCCGTCCAGGTGCCTGTCGGAAGGGCCCGGGTCTGCTCGATGGTCGTGCTCATGCGTCCTCCTCAATCCTTGATGACGCAAGCATCGTAGCGGAGAACCGTTGCGAGCGCAAGTATCCACTCGCCCGGTCGGCCGGCTCAGCAGCAGGTGAAGGCGCCCGGAGGGGCATTGCCCTCGGCGGCCGAGTCCAGTGCGGCGGCCTCGAGGGCGGCCCCGTCGAGGATGTCGCGCACGCTGTAGCGGATCCCGCCGAGGCCGTAGCGCCGGAGGACGGCCCGGACGAGGAGCGCGCCGGCGACCATCGTCGGCGCCCGGGCCGGGTTCATCCGCGGCAGCTCCCGGCGCCGGTCGAGCGGCAGGCTCGCCAGCGTGTCAAACCAGCGGTCGACCTCCGTCGCGGTGATCTCCTCGTGCCCCGCGAGCTCGGCGAGCTGGTGAACCGTGCCGGCGACGCCGACCGCCTCGTGGGCCTCGAGGTCGGGGAGCTGTGCCTTGACCGCCCGCTGCGCGGCGCCGAGCTGGTGCGGCGTCGGCGGATCGTCTTGCAGGAAGCGCTCCGTGAGGCGCACGGAGCCGACGTCGAGGCTCACCTGGAACGCAGCCGTGCTCAGCTCGGTCGAGCCGCCGCCGACGTCGAGCAGCAGGGTTCCGTCGCCGTCCACTCCCGCGCCGCGGCGCGTCAGGGTCGCCTCCTCGTCGCCCGAGAGCAGCCGGGTCGCGAAGCCGTACGACCACTCGACCTCGCCCAGGAACGCCTCGCCGTTCTCGGCGTCGCGGACGGCGCTCGTCGCGACCGCGAGCGTCCGCAGCGCCCCGAGCCGTTCTGCGTCGCGGCGGAAGTCGGTCAAGACGTTTCGCACGCGTGCGATCGGCAGCGGGAGCAGGCGGCGACGGGCGTCGACGCCCTCGCCGAGACCGGTCACGACGCTCCGCCGAAGAACCGCGCGCACCTCTCCGGCCTCGACGTCGGCGACCAGCAGGCGCGTCGAGTTCGTGCCGAGGTCGATCGCCGCGACGCGCGTCACTTCCGCGGCACGAGCGCGCGCACGCGCCGCAGGCCGCCGCCCGCCTCGCCGGCGGCCGCACGCAGGACGGCGAGCGTCGCGAGCGACGCCTCGAGGCGGGTGACCGCGGCGGCCGTCTCGCCGCTCTTCCGGCCGAGGGCGGCGCCGCGCTCGGCCCCGGACGCGGCCTTCGTCTCGATGGCGGCCAAGCCGTCGCGCGCGCCGCGCGCGAGGGCGCGCAGCGAGCGCCAGGCGCGGAGCGCGCTCGAGACGACGAGCGCCGCGCCGCCCACCACGGCGGCGGCGCCGATCCCGAGGGCGATCCAGACGGCGACGAGCACGGGCCGGATCGTAACGGCGGCCTCCTCCTACACTGGCCGCGTGTCGCGCCGCGCGTTCGGGGAGGTCGCGCTCGTGCTCGCCGCGGTCGGCGTGTACGAGCTCGGAAGGATGCTGGTCGCGCCCGACTGGCCCCTTGCGATCCGCCACGCACATCGCGTACTTGCGTGGGAGCGGGAGGCCCGCGTCTCCTGGGAGCGCGGCGTGCAAGGCGGCGTCGCCGCCGTGCCGGGCGCGATGGCGGCGCTCGGCGTCGTCTACCTCGGCGCGCACTTCGCGGGCACGGGCGCGTTCCTCGTGTGGCTGTATCGGCGCTCGTACGACACGTACCGCCGCTTCCGGGACGGGCTGCTCGCCGCGACCGCCGTCGCGCTGCTGGTGCAGTGGACGTTCCCGGTCGCGCCGCCGCGGCTCGCCGGCGTCGGCGTCGCCGACTCGCTGCTCCGCGTCCTGCACGTCGACATCGGCTCGCGCGTCTCCGCCGCGCCGACCGATCCGGTCGCGGCGATCCCCTCGCTGCACGCCGGCTGGGCGCTCGCCGTGGGGGCCGGGCTCGTCCTGCACGCGCGTTCGCGGGCGTGGCGCGTCGTCGGCGTCGCGTATCCGCTCGTCGTCGTGCTCGCGACCGTGGCGACCGGCAACCACTTCGTCGTCGACGCGCTCGCGGGCTTCGCCGTGACGGCGGCCGGGTTCGCGCTCGCGGACGTGATTCGCGCCCCGCGCGGTGCTACACTTGCGCCCGCGACGCGGGGTGGAGCAGTCAGGTAGCTCGCCGGGCTCATAACCCGGAGGTCGCAGGTTCAAATCCTGCCCCCGCTATGGCCCCATTAGTGACCAAGGCTTCGAGGTCACGGGCTTTTGTGAGGGCGCTCGAGATGAGCGCCCTCACGTGTATCTCGACGAAGTACAGCCGCCTGATCTCTGCTCACTGCTCCAGCCCGTCTGTCCTTCCGGGCTTGGAGGAGTCGTTGTGTCTGGGCAGCGTCGGGTATTCGGTGGGGTAGAGGCCGAGGACGAATCCGTAGGTGGTCTCGCCCGAGCGGGGGAGTTGGTCGAACTCCGTGACGAGGTCGGCCATGCGTTCCCAGAACTGCGAGGCCTGCGTCTCGCTGATGCGGGCGTGACGGATGAAGCCCCACAGTTTCCCGCTCTGGTAGGCGGCGGTCGACTCGGCGGCGGCGACCTCGAGGTCGTTGAAGTCGCGTGGCAGGTCGTCGCCCTCGGTGGTGTGGTCGACACCGACGTAGAACAGGCGGGCGGTGCGGCCGTAGAAGCGCTCCTCGATCGCGCGGACACGCCGCGTCCGCACGACCTGGAGGAGCCCTGCCTCGCGGAGGACCTTGACGTGGTGGGCGACCGTCCCTTTGGGCCGTTCGAGCGCGGCGGCGAGTTCTGCCACTGTCGCTGCTCGCTCGTGCAGGAGTCCGAGGATGGCCGTGCGCAGCGGATGGCTGATCGCCTTTACCTGGGCGGGTTGCGTGAGCGCGATCCGCTCGGCGAGACCGTAGTCGGGGGGCGACATGCTGCCGTCCATCCGCCGATAGTTTAACATTGCCGAATGTTTGATAATTATGGATCAATCGTTCGAGGGAGGCGAGATGGCAGAGGTAGTGCTGTACCACCACGTGCAGGGGCTGACCGAGGGGGTGCTGGCGTTCGCCGACGAGCTGCGGCAGCAGGGCCACACCGTTCACACCCCCGACCTGTTCGACGGTCGCACGTTCGGCACGGTCGGGGAAGGCCTGGCCTTCGCGGATCAGGCAGGTTTCGACGCGCTGGTCGAGCGGGGCGTGGCCGCCGCCGACAAGACCGGCAGCGACGCTGTCTTTGCGGGTTTCTCGTTTGGCGTCATGGTCGCCCAGCGGCTCGCGCAGACGCGGCCCGGCGCGAGCGGAGCGGTGCTCGTCAGCGCCGCGCTGCCGGCGTCGGAGTTTGGCGGTTCGTGGCCGCCTGGCGTCCGGCTGCAGATCCACATGATGGAGAACGACGAGCTCGGTGGCGAGGACCTTCCGGCGGCTCGCGAGCTCGCGGCCACGGTCGAGGGTGCCGAGCTCTTCCTCTATCCGGGCGACCGGCACCTGTTCGCCGACAGCAGCTTGCCCGACTACGACCAGGCCGCAGCGGAGCTGCTCATGAAGCGGATGCTCGCGTTGCTTGCCGATGTCGACACCCGGTAGCTCAGTGGCGGGGCCACTGCGGGCGCGCGATCGGGGCAGGAGTGCGGACGAAGCGGTACGCGGTCGTTGGTGTCTGTCCACATCCCGCCCCCGCTCCTCGAAAGGCCCTGCGAAGCGGGGCCTTTTTGCTTGGCTCCGCCTCGGCGGCCGCGCGATCGCCGCGGGTCCTGATCTGTCACCGTTGCCGGTGTCGTCCTCGTGCAGACCGAGTGGAAGGGAGCGCAGATGGACTGGACTCTGGAGGTCGTCGTCATTCCGGTCACGGACGTCGAACGGTCGAAGCGGTTCTACAGCGAGCAGCTCGGCTTCAACGTCGACGTCGACACGAAGGTGGGGGAGATGCGGGTCGTCCAGTTGACCCCGCCCGGCTCCGGCTGCTCGGTCACAATCGGCCCGCTCGTGGTCGACGAGGTGCTGGAGAGCTCCGCCCGGCTGCAGGTCTGCGTGACCGACATCGAGGCTGCGCGTGCGGAGCTGCTCGACCGTGGGATCGAGGTCGGCGAGGTCGTCCACTTCGCAGGCGGCGGCCCGTACGACTCGTTCGTCTTCTTCACCGATCCCGACGGCAACAACTGGGCCGTTCAGGAGGTTCCGGCCACGCGACCGCCGCTGGAGTGACGGACGGCGGGGTCAGGCCGGCTCCGATCAGCAGGTGAACGAGCCGCTGACGGGAAACGTGGCGTTGGTCGTCGTCGCCTTGACGGTTCCCGTGAACGACCCGGCCCCTCGCTTGTGCGTCAGCGTCAGCTTGATCGTCTCGCCGACGTAGCCGTGGCCCGATCGCATGAGCTGGAGCGTCGCCGAGTAGACGCCGTCGTGCGTGGCCGGGTGGGTTCCGCCGCCGGCGATGAGCTGGAACGTGTCCGGCGGACGCTTCGACGAGAGCCCGGTCAGCACCGCGCCGAACCCGAGGGTGAAGTTCGAGCTGTTTCGCTGGCAGAGGCCGTTCGCGTACTTGACCGACGCGCCGCGGAAGCGCATCGTCGCCTTGGCCGGCCCACAGTCGATCAGCACGCTGACGCCGTTGATCGTGCCGGGGTGCGGACACATCGCCGTCCGGCGCGCCGACGTGGGAGCGGCGGCGAGCGCGAAGGCGGCGAGCGAGACCGCGAGGCCGGTGGCGATGCCGATCGGATGCACAGGCCCCTCCATGGTCGACGGAGCGCACGATACGTCGGAGGAAGGTGGTCTGACCAGACCTCGTCCGGGGGATTGGCGCCGAGCGCCTGAGGCGGCGTCAGCCGGCGCGATGGCCGCGGCAGGTGCGGCGTAACGCGTCGATCTCGCTGCGGTGGCCCTGGATCGCCTCCGATTCGTCGAGGAGCTGCAGGACCTGGGCCGAGCAGCCGGTCGTCCTCGTGAGGGCGACGGCCAGGTTGTAGTCGTTGTACGCCTCCTCGAGCGACGACGTGCCTCGCAGCTCGCGCGCGGCGGCCTGCAGCAACGAGAGCGCGCCGGCGGCGTCGCCTGCCTGCAGCCGGCGGTAGCCCTCGAGCGCGAGCGCAGTCCCGCTCCCGCCTGCGCTCGCGGAGAGTGTCGAGCCGGCCGTGGTCGCGGTGCTCGGCGGGACGGCGAGCGCCGGACGCTGCGCCGTCACCGTCTCGCGCACGGTCGTCCCGTGCTCGGTGACCGTCACCGCCGCCGGCCCGCCGCCGCCGCCGGTTGCGATCACGGCCGCCGCGATCCCGCCGGCAAGGGCGGCCAGCCCCGCCAGCGCGAGCAGCACCGGGAGCGCCCTCCGCCGGCGGCGAGCGCCGGTCGGCCCGATGATCGGCCTCACCCGCGGGGCCGTCGTGAAGGCGTCGCGCAGCGCCGCGACGAAGTCCAGGCAGGTGACGAACCGCTCGCCCGGCTGCTTGGCGAGCGCCCGCTCGAAGACGGCGTCGACCTCGACGGCGAGGCCGTGCCGCCGCTCCGAGGCGGACGGAACCGGCTCCTGCACGTGCGCGGTCGCCTCCGAGGCCGCCGATGTGCGCTGGAACGGACGGCTGCCGGTGAGCAGCTCGAAGGCGACGACCGCGAGCGCGTAGCGGTCCGTCGCCGGCGTGGTCGGCCGCCCCTGCGCCTGCTCCGGCGCGAAGTAGCCCGCGGTGCCGAGCACGGTTCCCGTCTCGGTCAGGGAGTCGAGACCGGCGGCGCTCGCGACGCCGAAGTCCGCGACGTGCACGTGCTCCTGCTCGTCGAGCAGGAGGTTGGCGGGCTTGACGTCCCGGTGCACGACGCCGTGCGCGTGCGCCCGATCGAGGGCGCGCGCCACCTCCTCCAGCCAGGCGAGGACCCGCTGCGGCCGCTGCGCGCCCTCCCGTCGCAGCACGCCTTCGAGCGAGCCGTTCGGCAGGTACTCCATCACGATGAACGGCCGGCCCCTCCACTCGCCGACGTCGTAGATCGTCACCGTGTTCGGCTCGCCGGAGAGCCGCGCCGCCGCCAGCGCCTCGCGCGTGAAGCGCTGCCTGATCGCCCCATCGGCTGCGTACCGCTCCGACAGCAGCTTGAGGGCCGCGGGACGTCCGAGCACCGTGTCCGTCGCGCAGTACACGTCACCCATGCCGCCGTGCGCGACCAACGTCGGGTCGCGATACCGCGGCGGGACGATCAGGGCTTCGACGGGCATCGCCGATGCGATACCCGACCCGCGCGAAACGGCACCCCGCCGGAGGCGGGCGACGCGCGTCTCAGCCCGTCCGCGCGTACCTGATGTGGGTGACTCCCGGCGCGCCGACCGCCTCGACCTGCTCGAGCCTCGGTGACGCCTCGCCCAGGTCGTCGAAGAGCCGCGCGCCGGCTCCGAGGAGGATCGGCACCACCGAGACCACCAGCTCGTCGAGCAGGCCCGCCGCCATGTATTGCTGCGCCACCGAGGCGCCGCCGCCGAGCGAGACATCGGCGTCGCCGGCGGCGGCTCGCGCGCGCTCGAGCGCGGCCAGGATCCCGTCCGTGACGAAATGGAACGTCGTGCCGCCGTCCATCTCGAGCGGCTCGCGGGGATGGTGTGTGAGGACGAAGACCGGATGGTGGAACGGCGGGTCGTCGCCCCACCACCCCTTCCACGAATCGCCGTCCCACGGCCCGGGGCCGCCGCCGAACATGTTCCGCCCCATGATCGTCGCGCCGGCGCCGGCCAGGATCTCTTCGGCGAACGGCGTGCTCGCGTTGACCTCGCCGCCGTCCGCGCCGTGGCTCTCGCGGAAGGCCTTCAGCGGCACGAGCCACTCGTGGAGCCGCTCGCCGCCGACTCCGAGCGGATGCTCGAGGCTCTGGCCGGGCCCGGCCACGTAGCCGTCGAGCGACATCGTGATGTTCAGCTTCAGCCTGCTCATCGAGATCCTCCGATCAGTCGCGTGGACGCTGTCAGCCCCAGCGGCGAACGATGTGCCAGGAGCGGCCGTAATCGTCGGTCGCGAGCAAGCGCGTCGGCCGACCGCCGCCGTCGCCCAGCAGGACGAGCCCGTGTCCGCCGGGGAAGGCCGCGGCGCCGCGGCCGAAGTCGATCTCCGGGCGCGCGACCGCCGGCTCGGCGGTCCAGCGGGCGCCGCCGTCGCGAGTGACGTACAGGGTGCCGCGGCTCTCCCAGAGGATGCCGAAGCCGTCGCGCGCGAAGGCGATGCCTTCGGGGTAGCCGTAACCGGAGAGCCCGCCGTGCAGCTGCGGGCGCGGGGAGGCGATCGCGGCTGCGCCGGCCTGCCAGCTTCGTCCGCCGTCGCGCGTGCGGAAGACGGCCTTCTCTTCGTTGCCGGCGCCGGGTTGACCGAGGCAGACGATCCAGCCGAGCCTGTCGGTGACGAGGTCGAGGAGCGCCGAATCGGCGACTGCCCGGTTGCAGGGACTCGTCCGCCGCTCCCAGCTTCGCCCACCGTCTCGGGTCGCGACAACGGCGAGCGCGAGGTGCCGGTCGACCACGGAGCCGCGAGCGGCGAGCCCGACCAGCGGCGTCGCGAAGCTGGCCGCGAAGCGCAGCCGGTACCTGCGCCAATGCCGGCCGCCGTCCAGCGTGTGAAACGCACCACCGCCGGTGGCGGCGATCGCACCGTCTCGGCCGGCCGTCTCAAGTGCGAGCACCGGTCGCCGTGTGCGCAGGACGACCCGCCAGCGACGGCCTCCGTCCGTCGTCAGCTCGACCGTCCCGGCGCCGCACTGCGCCGACAGCTCGCAGTTGCGGGTGCCGAGCAGGCCGCGACGCGCATCCCAGAACGCGATGGCGACCAGTACCGGCGACGTCGCCGGAGGCGCTGCGGCGACCATCAGCCGATCATCGCAGCGGCTCGATCGTGGCGCCCGTGCACATGCGCCGAGCCTTGCCTCGCCGTCAATTTCGTGGGGTGTTCGGGACTTTCTCGGTCGGGCGTTCCCGCCCATGCTCTGTCTCGTCAGGCAGAGAGGAGGTCAGATGATTCCCAGAGCCGCTCTCGCGCTCGCGCTCGTCCTCGCGGCCGCGCTCGGCGCGGTCTCGGTCGTGCGTGCGACGTCGTCCGGCCAGCTTTGCCGGTCGTTCAAGGCGCACGGCTTCACCTTCCGGTGGGAGACGGCCGGCACGGGGTGGAGCTGCACGTCGGCCAAGCCGTGGGTGCTGAAGATGATCGGAGACCACGTCCGTCCGACGCTCGGCCGCGTGAAGCTCGTGAACGGACCGACGGGCCTCCACTGCTTTGCCCTTTCCGAGCAGAAGGGCTACGTCACCGGCGGCGTGTGCTACCGGCACACGCTCGCGTTCCCGGGATCCGGTTTCACCTGGAACGGAAGCTGAGCCGCTCTCACTCCGTCCAAGAGAGAACAGCACACGAGAGGAGACACATCCATGCCGACTCTGTCCTTTTCGCGAGCCGAGGCCGGCGCGCGTTCGAACCCGTCTCGCAAGGCGCCGCTTCGGGTCGCCGCTCTCGGGGCTGCCGTCCTCGTGGCTGCATCCTGCAGCGCCGTTGCGCTCGCCCACGGCGGCGCGACGCGGTCGCTCTCGCTCGGCGGGACGTGGTCCGGGACGTACACGGGCGCGGTCAGCGGAACGTTCACGCTTCACTGGACGCAGACCCGGTCGCGCCTGCGGGGGACGATCACGCTCTCGAACCCGCACGGAACGTACGGGATCAGCGGCAGCGTCACCGGCTCCGCGATCAAGTTCGGCGCCGTCGGCGTCGGTGCGGTCTACACCGGGTCGGTGTCGAAATCCGGGCTGTCGATGTCGGGGAGCTGGAAGAGCAGGCCCGGCGGCGGCACCTGGAACGCGCACAAGCTCCTGACCAAGACGAAGACCAAGGCGAAGAAGAAGTAGACGACCGGGCGCGGCCGGAGCCCGGGCGCCGCAGCCTCGCCCGCATCCCAGCCGATACGTTGCGGCGGGGCGATGGCGAACGCAGCGATCACGGCCGCGCCGGCGCAGTCGGCGACGCTCGCGGACAACCGCGGCGCGGTCGTCGCCGCGCTGATGCTGACGGTCGGGCTCGCGGCGATCGACAGCACGATCGTCGCAACCGCGGTGCCGCAGATCGTCGCCGACCTCGGCCGCTTCTCGCTGTTCCCGTGGATCTTCTCGATCTACCTGCTCACGCAGGCGGTGACGGTGCCGATCTACGGGCGCCTGTCGGACGTCTTCGGGCGCAAGCCGGTGCTGCTCGTCGGCGTCGCCGGCTTCCTCGCCGGCTCCGTCCTCTGCGGGTTCGCGTGGAGCATGGTCGCGCTGATCGTCTTCCGCGGGCTGCAGGGACTGGCGGCAGGCGCGATCCTGCCGACGACGACGACCATCGTCGGCGACCTCTACGAGCCGGCCGAGCGCGGCCGCATCCAGGGCTACATCTCGAGCGTGTGGGGCATGTCGGCGATCGTCGGCCCGGCGCTCGGCGGGTTCTTCGCGCAGTACTGGACGTGGCGCGGCATCTTCTGGCTGAACGTCCCGATCGGCATCGGCGCCGCGTGGCTGATCCAGCGTCACCTGCACGAGCGCATCGAACGGCGCACGCACCGCATCGACTACGCCGGCGCGCTCGCGCTGACCGCCGGCTGCTCGGTGCTGATCCTCGCGCTGCTCGAGGGCGGCGTCAGCTGGGCGTGGAGCTCCGGCGTGAGCATCGCGCTCTTCGCGATCGCGGCGACGCTGATCGCTGCGTTCGTGCAGATCGAGCGCACGGTGGCGGAGCCGATCCTGCCGCTCTGGATCTTCCGCCACAGGACGCTGCTGGCGGGCAATCTCGCCGGGCTCGCGATCGGCGCGATCCTGATCGGCCAGTCGTCGTACGTGCCTACGTATGCGCAGCGCGTGGTCGGCGTGGGCGCCGTCGTGGCCGGCTTCGCGATGGCGGCGATGACGATCGGCTGGCCGATCGCCGCGACGATGGCTCCCCGTGTGTACCTGCGGATCGACTTCCGGCCGACGGCGCTACTCGGGGGCGTGATCGCCGTGGGCGGCTGCCTGCTGCTCGCGCTCTTCGTCGGCGGCGGCTCGGGCGTGTGGCGGGTCGCCGCGGCGAGCTTCGTGCTCGGCGTCGGCCTCGGCTTCGCCTCCGTCGCAACCGTCGTCGCGGTCCAGTCCGTCGTCGGCTGGAGTAGGCGCGGCGTCGTCACCGGCAGCAACATGTTCATCCGCACGCTCGGCAGCGCCGTGGGCATCGCCGTGTTCGGCAGCATCGCGAACGGCCGCCTCGCGCACCGGCGGCAGACGGCCGCGACGATCTACCACGCCGTCCACGGCGTCTTCTGGGCGCTCGTGGGGGTCGCGGTCCTCGGCATCGTCGCCCAGCTCCTCCTGCCGCGGCGGGTCGTGCCGCTCGACCAGGACGGCTAGCCGCGGCCGGACCATCGACCGGCGCGTCGCGGGCGGGGCGCGACCATGGTGCGAGCGTGGACGAGACGGACAACAGCACCGCCCAGGCGGTCCGCGAGGGCTCCGACGCGGGCCCGAAGGGCGCCTTCGCGCGGCTGCTCGGGGACGCGTGGGTCCAGACCGCGCCGGGCATCTTCCACCCCGCGGGCGGCTCCGAGCCTTCCGAGCGCGGACGGCCCCTCCGGATCGTCACGCAGCCCCACGGCGCGTGACGGCGTTCCGCTTCCGGCTGACCTACGCGGACGGCGAGGACGCGGGCGACTTCAGCACCGCGCTGCCGATGTGGCGGGTCGGCGACGAGTTCGACGCGGGCGACGGCCGCCGGCTCCGGATCCGGGACATGCTGCCGCTCGACCTGTTCGACGAGCTCGCGGACGGGCCCGTCGTCGCGATCTGGGAGGTCGAGCCCGCGTAGGCGGGCTGCTCAGTCCCGCCGCGCCCGCCGCAGGCCGTCGAGCTCGGCGACCTCGTCGGGCGTCAGCTCGAACCCGAACACGTCCGCGTTCTCGGCGATCCGCGCGGGGTCGGTCGACTTCGGGATCACCACGATCCGGTGCTCGAGGTGCCAGCGGATCACGACCTGCGCCGGGGTGACGCCGTGCGCGGCGGCGATCTCCCGCAGCCGACGGTCGGCCAGGTTCGTCGTGCGGAGCGGGCTGTACCCCTCGAGCTGCACGCGCCGGCTGCGATGCTCCTCGAGCACGGCCGCGTCGTGCAGCGCCGGCCCCCATTCGACTTGGTTGACGGCGGGCATCCGGCCGGTCTCCGCTTCGAGCTCGTCGAGCTGCTCGACGCCGTAGTTGCTGACGCCGATCTGGCGCACGAGCCCCTCGTCCCGCAGCTCGATCATCCGCGCCCACACGTCCGGCCGCGCCTTTCCGCCCGGCGGCCAGTGGATCAGCCAGAGGTCGACGTGGTCGAGGCCGAGCTTCGCGAGGCTCGACTCGAGCGTCGCGCGCTCCTCGCCAGCCCGGCTCGGCGGCAGCTTCGTCGTCACGAAGACGTCCTCGCGCGGCACCCCGCTGCCGGCGATCGCGCGGCCCACCTGGTCCTCGTTCTCGTAGACGGTCGCGGTGTCGACGTGCCGGTAGCCGAGCTCGAGCGCCCGGACGACGGCGTCGCGGGCCGCCGAGCCTCGCGCCTGCCAGGTGCCGAGTCCGAGCAGCGGCATCTGCACGCCGTCGCCGATGTCGACGTTCCGGTTCACGCGAGCTCCCGGGCGACGTCGCCGAGCGGGCGGAAGCGCACGTCGAGCGCCTTCCCGGCCTCGACGAAGCGATCCAGCATCGCGATGCGGTGCGCGCGCCCGATCACCTGCGGATGCATGCAGACCGTGAGCACGCCGCCGTCGACGTTCGCGTCCATCCACTCGAGCTCGCCCTGCCAGATCTCGAGCACGCCGCTCGGCGCCGCGAGGCCGTGCCGGGGCGGATCGAAGCTGAACTGGAAGTGCGGCCAGTCGTCGAGCTCGAAGCACATCGGCAGCTCCCACAGGCTCGACTCGCGGCCGCGCACGAGCGGCTCGTCGCGCGACACGCGGTCGCCGATGCGCGGGCGGAACGGCCGGAAGTCGTCGGTCATCAGGCTCGAGTCGTAGACGAAGCCGTGCTCCTCGACGAGCTCGAGCGTGGCCTCGGAGAGGTCGGCCGACGGCGAGCGGTAGCCGAGCGGCCGCACGCCGACGCGCTCGAGCGCGGCGAGAGCCCGCTCCATGTCGGCCCGCTCCTCGCCCGCCGACTGCTGCGACGGGTCGACGTGGGCGTAGGAGTGATGCGCGAGCTCGTGGCCGCGCTCCAGGATCGCCGCCGTCTGCTCGGGAAACGACTCGACCGTGTGACCCGGCACGAAGAACGTCGCGCGGATTCCGTGCCGGTCGAGCAGCTCGAGCACGCGCGGCACGCCGACGCGGGCACCGTACTCGCCGCGGTTCAGCATCGCCGGCGTCGTCCGTTCGAAGCCGAACCACACCGACATCGCGTCGAAGTCGAACGAGAGGCAGACGGTGCTGTCCGGCATCCGGCGATCCTACGTTCCGGGCGTGCGGCGGCCGCGTCAGCCTCGCCGCCGCTGCTCGTAGCGGAGCCACTCCGCGAGGAACGGCTCGACGAGCCTGTACGCGCCGGCGTCGTCGCGGCCCACGATCTCCTTCCGGGTCAGCCCCGCCAACGCGGTCTGCAGCGTCGGCGTCGGCGGCAGGTCGTGTCGCTCGCGGTACGCGGCCGAGTACACGCTGCGCTCGGGCTCGTCGGCGAGCGCGAGCATGACCAGGCGCTGCGGCCGCGGCGCCTCGTCCCAGAGCTGCACGAAGTGGTTGTGCTCGGAGCGAAGGACCTGCACGAGCGCCTCCTCGACCTCGCCGACGCCGGCCTCGGCGCCGGGGCGGGTCTGCTCCCACGTGAAGTAGGCGAGCTCCTGCGTCGCGTACGGGTGGCCGCCGGTGACGTCGAGCAGGCGCGTGACGGCGGCGGCGGCGATCGCCTTCCCCGACGCGTCGAAGCGCGCACGCAGGAAGCGGGCGAACTGCGCCGGCTGGATCGGCCCGATCTCGAGCAGCCTGGCGCTGCGCCAGAACGGCTCGTTGCGGTCGTCGAAGATGCGTTCGAGCAGGTGGCGCTTGCTGCCCAGGTAGACGTGGCTCACGTCGGGCTGCGCCTGGAACACGGCGCGCAGGAGGTTCGGGAAGCGCCGGTCGAGCGCGAGGATCTCCTGGAACTCGTCGAACACGATCACCACGCGCCGTCTGCGCTCGGCGGCGAGCTCGCCGGGCAGCTCGAGCAGCCGCTCGATCGTCTCGTCGATGTCGCCGTGACGGCGGCCCGGCTGGAAGCTGAAGCGGAGGGTCGCGTCGGAGGGGTCGACCTCGATCGAGGGCCGGATGCGCAGCCCGCGGAACAGGTCGGCGGCGCGTTCGAGCGCGTGCTCGACGGGCGACGCCAGGTCGGCGTAGATCGTCCGCGCCAGGGCGGCGGCGAACCGTTCCTTCGTCGGCGTCCGCATCAGGTCGCAGTACGCGACCAGCGCCTTGCGCCGGACCGCCTCCTGCGCGGCCCGGAGGACGAGCGACGACTTGCCGTAGCGGCGCGGGGCGTAGACGAGCACGTTCTGGCCGTTCCGCATGTCGGCGACGAGCTCGCGAAGCTCGCGCTGCCGGTCGGTGAACGCCTCGTCGAGCGCGAGGTCGCCGAACGTGAACGGGTTGGTCGGCTCGCTATGCATCGTGGCATTATGTCAGACGAGATAGAAGATCCCCGTCTTCCGGCGCTGGAACGACGGCCGGAGACCGGCTTATGCTCCGTCGAACCGCGCGGCATTTCTCCGGCGCGCGCCGTCGAACGAAAGGACGTCGCACATGGACAGGCTGACAAGGCTGTCGCGCGAGACGCAGGCCGCCCTCGCCGCATCCGTGCTCTATCTCATCTTCTCCTTCCTGGACTGGCAGCAGGTGTCGCTCTCCTTCATCACCGTCGGCCGGAGCGAGTGGCACGGCGTCGGCGTGATCGCCGGCCTCCTCGTCGTCGCCCTGCTCCTCTGGGAGGCCGTGCGCCTCCTCGAGGTGCGGATCGAGCTCGGCTCGGTGACGCCCGGCCTGATCTCCGTCGGGCTGGCCCTGCTGCTCCTCCTCTTCACGATCATCACGTTCCTCTCGCACAGCACGGCCAGGCACTGGCCCGCGTGGCTCGGGCTGCTGCTCTCGATCGTGATCGCCGCGTGCGCGATCGTGCGCGCGAGGGCTGAGGGCGTGGAGCTGCCGACGATGGCGGCGGGCGCCGGCGGCGGCGCGGCCGCGACCGGCACGACGACGACGGCCGCCGAGCCCGCGCCTCCGGCGCCGGCGGAGGCTCCGCCCGAGAGCCCGGGCGGGACGGAGCCGGTCGGCTAGCCCAGCGTCCGTCCGCACCGACCGGTCTGGCGCCGTTTTGCGGCCGGCGCCAGGCCGTACCCTTGCGCGCGTGACCGGCCGCTTCGTACCGCTCGTCGGCGCCTTCGTCGCGCTCGTCCTGCTCGCCAACTGGCTGGCCTCGCGCTTCGTCGTCCACGTCCCGCTGACGCCGTACGACGCGCCGGCCGGCGTGTTCTGCATCGGCGGCGTGCTCGTCCTGCGCGACTGGCTCCAGCAGCTCGCGGGCCTCGTCCGGACGATGCCGTTCGTCTACGCGGCGGGGCTGCTGTCCTGGCTCGTCGGAGACCTCGCCGGGTGGACGGCCCTCGAGAAGGTCGCCATCGGGAGCGTCGTCGCGTTCACCGTCAGCGAGACGGTCGAGGCGCTCGTGTTCACGCCGATCCGGAACCGCAGCCTCACGCTGGGCGTCGCCCTGAGCGCGACTGCGGGCAACGCGATCGACAGCTATGTGTTCCTGACGATCGCGTTCTCGTCGACGGCGTTCTTCTGGGGGCAGTTCTGGGGGAAGAACGAGGCGATCGCCGCGGGCGTCCTGCTCACCCTGGCGCGTCGGCGGATCGCGCCGGTCGGGCGGCCGGTGCCGCACGGGCTGGCGGGCGGGCCGTGACGCGGAAGGGGCGGGAGACGAAGGTCGTCGTGCGAGCCGGGTCGGCCGCGGCGGCGAGCGTGACGCCGCAGACGTAGGTGCCGGGCCCGAGCCCTCGGGACGCGAAGGCGAGCGACGGCCGCGAGTACGCGGGGATCGCTCCCGTGGTCGCGTCCGCGAGCAGCTGCGGCGCCCGCGCCGACTCGAGCGCGCGCTCGACCGCGTCCGCGGTCGGGAGGCCCGGACGCGTGACCCGGAACACGCCCGCGCGGTAGGTCGCCGCCTCGCCCGCGGTGACGTGGAGGCGCAGGATGCGGCGCCCCGTCGCCGTCCGCCGGACGACGAAGCTCGCGGTCGCGCCGACCACCTGCGTCGTGTGCCGCCAGCGCGCGACGAGGCCGCTCGTGCACAGCCCGCCCGGCGCGGCGAGGGCCTGCTTGAGCGCGTCGTACGACTGCTTGTGGCCGAGGTCGGCGTACATCACGCCGGACTGGAACCCGTGGCCGAGGTCGGGGTCGTCGATCAACGGGAAGAACATCAGCGACTGGACGTCCGGGTCGCACGCCGCGATCTGGATGAGCTGCCGGTAGAACGCGGCCTGCTGGCCGGGCGTGATCGGCGCGATGCTCTCGGGCCCGTCCGTGTAGGCCGCCGCGTCCGGCTCGGCGATCGTCGTCTGCGAGCCGGCCTCGTCGAGGTCGATCGGCAGGGTGCCGGCCGCCGGCGCGGCTCCGGAGGGCTGCTCGGCCGGCACCGGCTGCGCCGTGCCGTGGAACGCATCCCAGAGCGCCTGCTTGATGCGGTCGAGGTTCGCGGCGCCGGCCTGCGGCCAGCGGAACGGCATCGCGTACGAGTCGGTGTCCTGCACGCGCGGGTACGGGTGCATGTCGAACTGGTCGAAGAGCGGCCGCGTGCGATGCGACGCGCGGTAGGCGGCGCCGAGCTCCTCGATGAAGCGCACCGGCGAGTGGCCGGGGTTCGACGACGCGCTCGGCGAGTCGTTGCCCCGCGAGGAGATCGCCGGCCCCCAGACCGATGCGTCCGGACGCACGAGCTTCAGGGCGTCGTACGACCGTGCCAGCGTGTGCTCGTAGTCGGTCGCGGCCGCGTCGGCGCCGTGCCGGAACTGCGGCTGCCAGAAGCGGTTCACGTTGGGCTCGTTGCCGACCACGAAGTCGTCGACCTGCGGGAACGTCTGGCCGACGAGCGCGACGAACTGCGCGAAGGCGCGCTGGGCGGCCGTGTCGTTGCCGATCATGGTCGGCCACTTCGGGTAGATCGCGAGCACGGGCCGGACGCCCGAGAGCTGGGCGCAGGCGACGGCCGTCTGCAGGCCTCCCTCGTTCACGATCGCCGGCGTGCCGTTCCACTGGACGGTGAGCCGGAGCTCGTCGAGGCCGATGTCGGAGGCCGACGCCCACCAGACGTCGCCGCACGGGTGGTAGGCCGGCCAGTCGTCGGCCACGCCGACGCGCAGCAGCGCGTCCGCGGACGCGCCGCCGGCCGCCGCGATCGCCGCCAGGATCGCGGCCAGGGGGATCAGGAGTCGCTTCAGGTCGCCTTCGTTCGCCGCCGACGCCCTCGCACCTTGCCGTGTCGGCGCGGCGGGCGCATGGGCCGTCTTTCCCATCTTCGCCGCCGCCGGATACTGTCCGCACCTTGAACCCGACCTCGACGCGCCGCCAGTTCCTGAGCGCCGCGGCCGCCGGCGTGTCGGCGCTCGCGGTACCGCGCGCCGCGCTCGCGCAGCTGCACGAGGCGGCGGCGACGGGCGGCTTCTCGGTCTTCCGGAGCCAGCCGTCGCTGAAGCCGCCCTCGATGACGGTGTCGACGTCGGCGCACCCGTCGGACGGCTACGTGTTCGTCGCCTCGCTGACGGGACCGGGCCAGCGCGGGCCGCTGATGCTCGACAACGAGGGCAACGTCGTGTGGTTCCGGCGGGTGAAGACGGTGGCGATCAACTTCCGCCGGCAGGTCTACGCGGGGAAGCCGGTGCTGACGTGGTGGGAGGGGACGATCTCGAAGATCGGCACCGGCGAGGGCGTCGGCGTGATCGTCGACTCCAGCTATCGCACCGTTGCGCACGTCCAGGCGGGCAACGGCCTGCAGGCCGACGTGCACGAGCTCCTGCTGACGCCGTCGGGCACCGCCCTGATCACCGCGTACAGCGAGGTGAAGCGGGACCTCACTCCCGTCGGCGGCGCCGCGAGCGGAAACGTCCTCGACTCGGTCGTGCAGGAGGTCGACGTCCGCAGCGGCAAGGTGCTGTTCGAATGGCACAGCCTCGACCACGTCCCGCTCACGGACACCTACTCGCCGCTGCTCGACCCGTTCGACTACTTCCACGTGAACTCGATCGACGTCGACCTCGACGGCAACCTGCTCGTGTCGGCGCGCAACACCTCGGCCGTCTACAAGCTCGACCGCAAGTCCGGCAACGTGCTCTGGCGGCTCGGCGGCCGCAGCAGTGACTTCGAGCTCGGCCCGCGCGCGTTCTTCATGTACCAGCACGACGCGCGTGGCCACCCCGACGGCACGCTGACGATGTTCGACGACGGCCCGTCCTCGTCGTCGCAGCAGTCGCGGGCGATCCGGCTCGGCCTCGACCTGGGCGGCATGCGCGCCGACCTCCTGCAGGAGTACGTCCACCCGGCGCCGCTCGCCGCGTCGGCGATGGGCAACGCGCAGGTGCTGCCCGGCGACGCCGTCCTCGTCGGCTGGGGCACCGAGCCGTACGTGACGGAGTTCGGCCCCGGCGGCGAGGTGCGGTTCGACGCGAAGTTCGACGGCAACGCGTGGAACTACCGCGCCTACCGAAGCCCGTGGGTGGGCACGCCGGCGACGAAGCCGGTGCTCGCCGCGCGGCGGCGCGGCCGCGGCGCAGTCGTCTACGCGAGCTGGAACGGCAGCACCGAGACGGCGTGGTGGCGGGTCTCCGCCGGCGACGCAAAGAACGCGCTGCGCCCGGTCCGCACGGTGCAGCGGAGAGGGTTCGAGACCGAGATCCCGCTGGCCGAGCGTCCACGGTTCGTCGCCGTCGACGCGCTCGACGCAGCGAAGCGGGTGCTCGCGACGTCGCGCGTCGCGGCGGTGGCGTGAAGCTCGCGAACCTGGTTCGTGGCTTCGCCACGAACCAGGTTCGGGGATTTTTGGCCGCGCGCATCGCGCGCTTGCGACGTCGCGGGTTGTCGCGTTGGCGTGAAACTCGCGAACCTGGTTCGTGGCTCCGCCACGAACCAGGTTCGGGCGTTTGGCCGCGCGCACGGTGCGCTTGCGACGTCGCGGGTTGTCGCGTTGGCCTGAAACTCGCGAACCTGGTTCGGGCCTTTGCCACGAACCAGGTTCGGGCCTTTGCCACGAACCAGGTTCGGGGCTTTGGACAGAAGGGTGTCTGACACCTCCGTGTCAGACACCACTCCGGTCGTCTCAGCCGCCGCTGATCGCGGCGATCACGTCGACGCGCGACGTGTCGCCGATCGGCGCGTCGAGGTCGGCGCGCCGGCCGTCGACGTAGACGTGGATGTGCATCCGCAGCTCCGGCCCGCGGTGGCAGAGGCGGTCCTGCAGCCCCGGCCACCGCTCGTCGAGCTGCTCGAGCGCCGCGGCGACCGTCGGCGCGTCGACGTCGAGCCGCCGCGGGAGCCCCGCGAAGAGCGGCTGCAGCGTGGGCGGGAGGCGGAGGTGCGCCATCAGTCCAGGACGGCGACCTCGACCGAGTGGATACCCGGCAGGTAGCCGGCCGCCTCGGTCCACGTCTCGCCCTCGTCGGCGCTGGTGAACACCTGCCCGGTGCTGGTGCCGAAGTACAGGCCGGGGTCGGCGAGGCGGTCGATCGCCATCCCCTCGCGCAGGACGCCGAGGTGCGCGTCCCGCTGCGGGAGGCCGCGGTCGAGCCGCTGCCAGGTCTCGCCGGCGTCGCGCGTGCGCCAGACCGCCGCCTTGCCGTCCGGCATGCAGCGTCCGTGACCCGGGTCGAGCGGCACGACGTAGAAGGTGTCGCGGTCGTGCGGGTGCGCGGCGGCCGCGAAGCCGAAGTCGGTCGGCAGCCCTTCGGTGATCTCCGTCCACGACTTGCCGGCGTCGTCGCTGCGGTGCATGCCGCAGTGGTTCTGCTGGTACATGCGCTCGCCGTCCGCGGCGAGCACGAGCTTGTGCACGCAGAAGCCGATCTCCTCGTGCTCGCGCGGCCAGTCCGCGCGCAGGCCGCGGTTGCGCGGCGTCCACGACGAGCCGCCGTCGGTCGTCTCGAAGATGCCGATGCCCTGCACGACCGCCCAGAACCGGTCGTCCTCGGACGGGTGCGGCAGGATCGCCGGCAGTCCGAGGTGCCCGGGCGGCTGGTTCGACGGCTCGTCCCACTCCGGGCGTCCCGGCAGGCCCTCCAGCCGCGTCAGCAGCGACCACGTGCGGCCGCCGTCCGCGCTCTCGAAGATGCCGGCGGGCTCGGCGCCGGCGAGGATGCGGCCGTCCCTGATCGTCAAGCCCGACACCTTGGTCAGCTTGCGGCCGTCGTCCTCGTAGGCGAGCCCCTCGCTCGACTGCTCCCACGTCTCGCCGAGGTCGGGGCTGCGCCAGATCGTCGTCCCGTGCCACTCGCTGGCCCCGGCGGCGTAGATCGTGCCCGTGCTCTCGTCGAAGACGGCGTGGTAGATCGGCCATCCCTCGCAGAAGGGGCCGCGAACCTCCCAGTCGCGGCGGTCGTCGCTCGTCACCAGGAAGCAGCCCTTGCGGGTTCCGACCAGCAGGACCGTCTGCGGCATTGCTCGCACCTCCGGAGGCTCGTGGGTCGCCGTGCACTACCTTAGACCGGCGCCGCCCGCGAAACTCATCGGCGGTCCGACCAGTAGGATCGGGGCGGATGGCGACCTCCCTCGACGTCGACCGCCGGCTCGAGCAGCACCGCGCGGAGCTCACCGCCTACTGCTACCGCATGCTCGGCTCGCCGTTCGAGGCGGAGGACGCCGTGCAGGACACCTTCATCCGCGCCTGGCGCGCGTTCGACCGCTTCGAAGGGCGTGCGGCGCTGCGTTCGTGGCTGTACCGGATCGCGACGAACGTCTGCCTCGACATGCTGCGCGGCCGCGAGCGCCGCGCCCGGCCGATGGACCTCGGCGGCGCGCAGGCGCCGCTCTTCGAGAACCTGCACGCCCGGCCGGAGGAGGCGTGGATCCAGCCGATCCCCGACGCGCTCGTGAGCAGCGAGGCGGACCCCGCCGACGTCGCCGTCGAGCGCGAGTCGGTGCGGCTCGCCTTCGTCGCCGCGCTCCAGCTCCTGCCGCCGCGGCAGCGGGCCGTGCTGATCCTCTGCGAGGTGCTGCGCTGGCAGGCGACCGAGGTCGCCGAGCTGCTCGAGACCTCCGTCGCCTCCGTGAACAGCGCGCTGCAGCGTGCGCGTGCGACGCTCGCGACGCGCGACCTCGGCCGCACGACCGGGACGCTCGGCGCCGAGGAGCGGAAGCTGCTCGAGCGCTACGTCGCCGCCTTCGAGGCGTACGACATCGAGGCGCTGACGTCGCTGATCCGCGAGGACGCGACGCAGTCGATGCCGCCGTACGACCTGTGGCTCGCCGGCCGCGACGACATCTTCACGTGGTGGTTCGGCCCGGGCATCGGCTGCCGGGGCTCGCGCGTGCTGCCCGCGGGGAGCGCGAACGGCGCGCCGGCGTTCGGGCAGTACAAGCCCGCCGAGGACGGCGGCTACGACCCGTGGGCGCTGCAGGTGATCGAGCTCTCAGACGACGGCATCGCCGAGCTGACCTTCTTCCTCGACACCGAGACGCTCTTCCCGCTCTTCGGGCTGCCGCCCCGGCTCGAGCCCTAGCGCCTCGGCGAGCCCGGCGAAGCGGAGCAGCTCCGCGAGCTCGGGCGGCGCGTCGAGCAGCCGCAGCTCCCCGCCGCGCCGTCGCAGCGCGAGCTGGAGGCGGGCGAGCGTCTCCACGACCGCGAGGGTCATCGTCCCGGATAGGACTGCGCGCGCGCCCGAAACTCATCGGCCCGCGCGGAACGCTTCCCGAAGAGCTTCAGCGCCGGCTCGGCGTCCCGGAGCGTGCCGCCGGCCGCGAGGACCGCGAACCCGATCCCGGTGAGCAGGAGCGCGACGCCGACGACGATGCCGAACAGCCCGAGCTGGTCGGCCATGTAGCTCGTGTTGAGCGCCGTGGTCAGCGCGGTCTCGGTCACCCAGATGCTGCGGGCGCCGTTCTGCACCGGCTGCGTGGTCTTCGGGTCGACGAGCGCGTACGTTGCGTTGTCGGTGCCGCCGCCGGGCATCAGCTGCGCCTTCGGCGTTCCGGGCTTCGCGGTGTAGATGCCCATCTGGGAGTAGGTGAAGCCGTGCGTCGCCTCGAGCGTGTGGATCCGCATGTACTCCGCGAACGTGCGGGCCTTCGCGCCCGTGTCGATCTTCACGCCGGCGACGCTCGTCGACGGCCACGTCGTGACGGCCGACGCGATGCCGGCCTTCTGCGCCTCGGCCCTGATCGCCGCGGGCGTCATGTCGGGCGTGCCGACGATGTACTCGTTCCTGAGGCTCTTGCCGACCGTGTCGCGGCCGTTCGCGCCCATGACGATCGCCGTCGCCCCGAAGGCGATCAGGATCGCCGCGGCGACGAAGCCGCCGATCTCGAACACCTTGCGCATCTCTCGCCTCCTCGCTTTGCCTTCGAGCAGACGATGCCGCCGCGCGGTCCGCACGGCATCCGCGCGAAGCCGTGCGCGCGCTGCGGGGTTCTGCGGATCAGGAGGCTGGCTCGAGCAGGCCGTGCGCCATCGCGTAGCGCACGAGCTCGGCGCGGCTGCCGAGGCGGAGCTTCTGCATGATGTGCGCCCTGTGCGTCTCCGCGGTGCGGACGGAGATGTAGAGCTGCCGTGCGATCTCCTGGTTCGTGTGTCCGAGCGCGAGCAGCCGGAGCACCTCGCGCTCGCGGTCGGAGAGCGGATCTTCCTCGGCGCGCCGCTCCGCCTCGGCCTCCGCGGCGACGAGGCGTGCGCCGAGCTCCGGGTTCACGTACCGGCCCCCGCGCGCGACCTCGCGGACGGCGCTCACCACCTCGGTGTCGGCGGCCTCCTTCAGCACGTAGCCGCTCGCGCCGGCCGCGAACGCCTCGCGGACGTAGCGCGGGTCGTCCTGCATCGACAGCAGCAGCAACTTCACGCCGGGGTGCTCCCGCAGCAGCGTCGGTAGTACTTCGAGCCCGGTCTGGTCCGGCATCACGACGTCCATCAGGATCACGTCGGGCTTCGAGGAGCGCGCCTCGAACACCGCCTCCCGCCCCGTCCCGGCCTCGCCGACGGGCTCGATGTCGGGCTCCTGCGCGAGCAGCAGGCGGATGCCGGAGCGGACGACCGCGTGGTCGTCGACGATCAGCACGCGGATCGGCGCGTCGCCGGGCACGGGCCGTGACGTTAACCGGCCTGCGGCAGCGGCACGTACGCGACGAGGGCCGTGCCCCTGCCCGGCGCCGACTCGATCGTGAGCGTCCCGTCGAGCAGCGCGAGGCGCTCGCGCATCCCGACCAGCCCGAGCGCGTCCTCGCGGACGTCGCGCTCCGCGAAGCCGGCGCCGTCGTCCTCGACGACGGCGCTCACGCCGCCGTCGCGGCTCGCCACCACGACGCTGACCGTCTTCGCCCGCGCGTGCTTGACGACGTTCGTCAGCGCCTCCTGCACGAGGCGGTAGAGAACGGTCTCGACCTCCGGCGGCAGCCTGCGGTCGCCCAGGCCCGTCTCGACCGCGACCTCGATGCCGCTGCGCTCGCCCAGGGTCGCCGCGAGCCGCTCGAGCGCGGGGACGAGGCCGAAGTCGTCGAGCGTCGAGGGGCGGAGCCGGGTGGCGAGCGCGCGCACGTCCTGCAGGGCGTGGACGACGAGCTCGCGCACGTCCGCCTCGGCCTTCTCGGCGGCGGCGTCGTCCGCCGCGGCCCGGATCGCCTTCAGCCCGAGGAGGATCGACGTGAGCGCCTGACCCGTCTCGTCGTGGAGCTCGCGGGCGAGGCGCCGCCGCTCCTGCTCCTGCGCGTCGACCACGCGGCGGACGGTGTCGCGCGCGACGCGCTCCGAGAGGTCGACCGCGACGGCGGCGCGCGCCGCGAAGATCTCGGCGAGCCGCAGGTCGCCGTCGGCGAAGCGCGTCTCGCGCCCGAGCTTGTCGTGCACCGCGACCACGCCGATCGCCCGCCCCCGCGCGACGAGCGGCACGTAGAGCCCGCTGCTGACGCCGAGGCGGCGCACCTCGTCCTGGTCGACTTCGGGATCCTCGAAGACGGAATCGACGCGCGCGCTCAGCCGCCGGTCGAGCACCCGGCCGGACTTCGACAGGTCGCGGGCGAGGGTGTGGCCGAGGAGCCCGTACGCGGCCTCGCCTTCGCCGTCGGCCGCGGCGATTCGGAGCGTCGACGAGCCCTCGGGCAGGAGGATGAGCGCGAGCCGGGCGCCGATCAGCTCGCGGAGCCGTCGGCAGACGAGCTCGAGCAGACGGTCGAGCTCCGTCTCCTCGACCAGGGAGCGGACGACCTCGTGCAGCGTCTCGAGCTGGTGCGACCAGCGGGTCGCCGACTCGTAGAGGCGGGCGTTCTCGATCGCGACGGCGGCGTGCGCGGCGAGCAGCGTCACGAGCTCCTCGTCGGCGGCGGTGAACTCCGCTCCGCCTTCCTTCTCCGAGAGGTAGAGGTTCCCGTAGGCGACGCCGCGCAGCATGATCGGCACGCCGAGGAACGTGCGCATCGGCGGGTGGTGCGGCGGGAAGCCGACCGAGCGCGTGTCGGCGGAGAGGTCGGCGAGGCGCAGCGGGCGCGCCTCGCGGATCAGCACGCCGAGGATGCCGCGCCCGCGCGGGAGGTCGCCGATGGCCGCGTGGGTGGCCTCGTCGACGCCGGTCGTCACGAAGCGCTCGAGGCCTGCGCCGCTCTCGTCGATCACGCCGAGCGCCGCGTAGCGCGCGCCCGTCAGGGACGCCGCCGTCTCGACGATCTTCTGCAGCAGCGACTCGAGCGACAGCTCGGAGGTGAGCGCGACCGTCGCGTCGAGCAGCGCCCGCAGGCGGTTCTCGTCGCCGCCGCTCATCCGCGGAGACGACCGTACCGCCACGTCGCCGCGGCGCCGACGACCGAGAGGACGGCCGACAGGCAGACGGCGGCCGCGCCGGCCCGCGCGGCGACGGGGCTGCCGGCGAGCGTCGCGAGCGCGAGCGTCTCGACGCCGGCGGCGAACGCGGAGGCCGCCGCGAGGCCGATGCGGCGCGGATAGAGCTCCGCCTGCTTCGGTCTCGGCCCCGGCGGCCACCAGACCCAGAACGACAGGGACAGGAGCTTGCCGACGTGGCCGACGACGACTCCCGCGGCCCAGCCGCCGAGCAGCAGGATCACGTACGCGATCGCGAGCCGCGGCCCGCCCGCGCCGGCCGCCGCGGCGAGCCCGAACGCGGCCGCCTGGACGAGCAGGAGCCCGCCGGCGAGGACGTGCGCCAGCGGCGCCTCGAGCGGCCCGCGGCGAAGCCGTGCCGTGCGCAGCGCGAGCGCCACGAACCAGCCGACGGCGACGAGCGCGACGGCGCCGCCCGCGACCGTCGCCGCCCGCTGGCCCGAGGCGATCCCGCCGACCAGCAGCCACAGCCCGCAGACCAGGCCAAGCTCCTCCCACGGGCGCGACCGCGCCGGCGCCGCCGGCGCCATCGCGAGCATCGGGGCGAGCGTCCGGCCGACCGCCAGGATCAGCAGCGCGATCCAGCCGAGGAGCGCCACGTGCAGGTGGATCAGCAGCGCGTGCAGGTACGCGCGGCCGGCGAGCGAGCCGTGGAACAGCGCCGCGCCGAGGACGAGCGCCGCGACGGCGTGTGCGCACGAGAGGCCGACGCCGACGCGGCTCGCGACGAGCGTCCGCCCGCGCGGAGCGCGGACGACGAGCGTGAGGATCTCGGCGAGGACGATCGCGAGGCCTGCGCTCAGCGCGGCCGCGCCCGCCCAGACCGCGGCAGGCACGTCGTGCGCGACGCCGGCGGCGACCGCGAAGCCGCCGCCGAGCAGCGGCAGCGCGAGCCATAGCGCGCGCTGCGACGGCAGGTCGTTCCGGAGCATCACGGGCAGCAGGTGGAAGGACGCGCCGGCGACCGCGAACGGGAGCGTCCCGAGCGCGACCAGGTGCACGGCGAGCAGCACGTCCGGCGCGAACGGGTTCCCGGCCGCGAGCGCGGGCGCGGCGGCCACCGCCGTCGCGGCCGCCGCGATCCACGCGAGCAGCGCGACCGCGAAGTAGGCGCCGAGCAGCGACGTCGACACGGGCCCGCCGACCGCGCGGCGGTCCTCGAGCGGCAGAGGCTTGAAGGTCGGCGTCGGCGCCGGCCGGCTCACCCCGAGCGGGCCGGGGCAGGAGCCGGGTGGCGGCGCCGGTAGAGGATGTAGGGGCGGCCGAGGTACTGGAGCGGATAGCTCCACGCGTGCACGAGGCGGCTGAACGGCCAGACCGCGTAGAGCAGCCAGGGGAGAGCGGCGTGGAGCTGGTAGGCGACCGGCGCGTCCGCCATCAGCGACGGGTGCGGGTCGTAGAAGAGGGTGCGGAACCAGGGGCCGAGCGTGCGGCGGTAGTCGTAGCCCGGGCCGAAGACGTTGTAGCCGAACGTCACGCCGTCGCCGAGCAGGATCAGCGCGCCGAGCAGGACGAAGACGGCGACGTCGCCGAGCGAGGTCGTCGCGCGGACGCGGCGGACCCTGGTGCGGCGGAAGGTGAGGATGCCGAAGCCGGCGAGGCAGACGAGGCCGGCGATGCCGCCGCCGATCCCGGCGAGGTGGTGGTAGTTGCGCTCGGAGATGCCGAGCGCGCGCGTCACGCTCGCCGGTACCAGCACGCCGACCACGTGTCCGACGATGACCGCGAGCGCGCCGTAGTGGAACATCGTCGAGCCCCAGGCGAGCAGGCGGCTCTCCAGCAGCTGGGTCGACCGGCTCGTCCAGCCGAACTGGTCGCGCCGGTAGCGCCACCAGTGGCCGACGAGGAACACGGCGATCGAGACGTACGGCAGCACGAGCCAGACATAGAGGTCCGCGCGATGACTCATACGCGCGCCCCCGCCGGCATCACCTCGGGCGGCGCGAACGGCTGCAGCCCGACCTGCTCGTCCGGCGGCCCGTGCTCTGCGAGCCGGCGCACGTGCTCGCGCTCGAGCGCGCTCAGACGCGGCAGGCCGGCGCAGAGCGCGTCGAGGACGTCGGCGTAGGGACTGGCGGCGTCCCGGAGGCCGGCGCGCAGCAGCTCGAGCGCGGGGCGATGCTCGCGCAGGAGCGCCTCGCCGGCGCCCGCGGGCGCGAGCGCCGCGAACTCGAGCACGAGCGGCAGGTAGTCGGGCAGCTCGCCGCCCGCGAGCTCGAGCCCGGCGGCGGCGTACAGACGCTTCAGGCGCAGCAGCGCCATCCCGCGCTTGCGCGTGTCGCCGTGGACGTAGTAGGTGAGGTAGAGGCTCGCGCGGCGGCGCAGGTCGAACGTCTCGACGTACTGCTGCTCGAGCTCGCGCGCGCCGCGCTCGCCGAGGTACGCGACGAAGCGCCGCAGCGCGTCGCGCTGCTCGCCGCGCGGCAGCGCCTCGACGGCGGCGGCGAGCTCCCCGCGCGCCTCGACGAGCCGCCGGTCCGGGTAGCGGAGCAGCACGGAGAGGAGCTTGTACGGCCGCGCCGCCCTCACAGCACGTTCAGCTTCTTCGTGAGCATGAAGCGCTCGTTGCCGCCCGGCTGCACGGCGCCGCAGTTGCCGGGGCCGCCGTCGAAGTCGAGGCCGCACGCGCCCTGCTGCTCCTGGAGCTGCGAGGCGAGCTCGCCGTGCGCCTTCGGGATCACGTAGCGCTCGTCGTACTTCGCGATCGCGAGCAGCCGGTACATCGTCTCGAGGTCGTTCGCGGTGAGCCCGACCGACGCGGGCAGCGTCTCGTCGACCTCGCCGAGCACCTCGCGCTTGCGCATGTAGGCGCGCATCGCCGCGAGCCGGCGGAGCACCGACCGGATCACGTCGCCGTCGCCGGCGGCGAGCAGGTTGGCGAGGTAGTCGACCGGGATGCGCATCGTCTCGATCGCCGGGAAGAGGTCGTCCGGGTCGGCCTCGTAGCCGTCGGTCTCGAGCGCGTTCACGACCGGCGAGAGCGGCGGCACGTACCAGACCATCGGCAGCGTCCGGTACTCGGGATGCAGCGGCAGCGCGAGCCGGTAGCGCACCGCGAGCGTGTAGACGGGCGAGCGCCGCGCCGCCTCGAGCCAGTCGTCGGGGATGCCGTCGGCGCGCGCGGCGGCCTGCACCTCCGCGTCGTCGGGGTCGAGGAAGACGCCCATCTGCGCGTCGAGCAGCTCCCGCTCGTCGGGCACCGACGCGGCCGCCTCGACGCGATCGGCGTCGTACAGCACGAGGCCGAGGTAGCGGATGCGGCCGACGCACGTCTCGGAGCAGATCGTCGGCTGGCCCTGCTCGATGCGCGGGTAGCAGAGCGTGCATTTCTCCGCCTTGCCGGTGCGGTGGTTGAAGTAGACCTTCTTGTAGGGGCAGCCGGAGACGCAGAAGCGCCAGCCCCGGCACTTGTGCTGGTCGACCAGCACGATCCCGTCCTCGACGCGCTTGTACATCGCGCCTGACGGGCACGACGCGACGCAGCTCGGGTTGAGGCAGTGCTCGCAGATGCGCGGCAGGTAGAACATGAACGCGCGCTCGTACTCCATGCGCACCTGCTCCTCGATGCCCTTGAGGAGCGGGTCGTCGACGGCGTGCTCGGGCGCGCCGGCGAGGTTGTCGTCCCAGTTCGGCCCGGCCTTCACCTCGATGCGGTCGCCGGTGAGCTGCGAGAACGGCCGCGCGACCGGGTCGTGCGCGGAGAGCGGCGCGTCGATCAGCGTCTGGTAGTCGTACGTCCAGGGCTCGTAGTAGTCGTCGATCGTCGGCAGGTTCGGGTTCCAGAAGATCTTCAGGATCTTCTGCAGGCGGCCGCCGGCCCGGAGCTCGAGCTTGCCGCGGCGGTTCAGCGTCCAGCCGCCCTTCCACTTCTCGTTGTCCTCGTACGTGCGCGGGTAGCCGAGGCCCGGCTTCGTCTCGACGTTGTTGAACCACACGTACTCGGTGCCGGGCCGGTTCGTCCACACCTGCTTGCACGTCACCGAGCACGTGTGGCAGCCGATGCACTTGTCGAGGTTCATCACCATCGCCACCTGCGCGCGCACCCGCATCAGAACCCCACGATTCCGGCGCGCTTGCGGATGACGGTGATCTCGTCGCGCTGCGACCCCGTCGGGCCGTAGTAGTTGAAGCCGAACGAGAGCTGCGCGTAGCCGCCGACGAGGTGCGTCGGCTTCATCACGATCCGCGTCAGCGAGTTGTCGGTGCCGCCGCGGTTGCCGAGCAGCTCGGTGCGCGGCGTGTTCAGGTGCCGGTCCTTCGAGTGGTAGACCATGCACACGCCCTGCGGCACGCGGTGCGTCACCGCGGCGCGCAGCACCATGATCCCGTTGCGGTTGTAGGCCTCGACCCAGTCGTTGTCGCGGATCTCGAGCGCGTCCGCATCCTCGCGCGACATCCAGAGCATCGAGCCGCCGCGGAAGAGCGTCAGCATGTGCAGGTTGTCCTGGTACTCGGAGTGGATCGACCACTTCGAGTGCGGCGTCAGGAAGTTCAGCGTCAGCTCCCGCCGCGCGGGATCGCCGGCGCCCTGGTCGCCGTAGATCTGCGCGTAGGCGAGCGGCGGCCGGTAGACCGGCAGCCCCTCGCCGAGCTCGAGCATCCACGCATGGTCGAGGTAGAGCTGCTGGCGCCCCGACAGCGTGTGCCACGGCTTCTCGCGCTCGACGTTGATCGTGAACGGCGCGTAGCGGCGGCCGTGCGCCTCGATCCCGGACCACTCCGGCGAGGTGATGACGGTGCGCGGCTGCACGCTCGCATCCGCGAGCGTGATCCGGTCGCCCGAGCGCGGCTCGGCGAGGTCGGCGAGCGCCAGGCCCGTGCGCCGCTCGAGCGAGCGAAAACCCTCGCGCGCGAGCCGCCCGTTCGTCGTCCCGGAGAGTGCGAGGATCGCCTCGCACGCGTGCTCGACGCGCTCGAGCGACGGCCGCCCGTCCGCGGGACCGCCGCGCACGACGCCGTTCGCGGCGGCGAGCTCGGCCACCTCCTCGACCGGCTTCCAGGACGCGCCCTTGTTCGCGATCCCCTGCTCCTCGAGCAGCGGCCCGAGCGCGCCGTGCTTCGCGGCGACCGCCGGATAGTCGCGCTCGACGACGAGCAGCTTCGGCAGGGTCTTCCCCGGACCGGGCTCGCACTCACCGGCCCGCCAGTCGCGCACCTCGCCGAGCGGCTGTGCGATCTCGTCGGCGCTGTCGTGCAGCAGCGGCGCCGCGACGAGGTCGCGGCGCACGCCGAGGTGCGTCTCGGCGAGGCGCGAGAACTCGGCCGCGATCAGCCGGAACGCGTCCCAGTCGGTCTTCGCCTCCCACGGCGGCGGGATCGCCGCGTTGAAGGTGTGCACGAACGGGTGCAGGTCGGTCGACGAGAGGTCGACCTTCTCGTACCAGGTCGCCGCCGGGAGCACGACGTCCGAGAAGAGCGCGTTCGACGTCATGCGGAAGTCGATCGTCGTCAGCAGGTCGAGCTTCGCCGTGGGCGCCGGCTCGCGCCAGACGACGTCCTGCGGCCGGTTGCCGTCCGGCTCCTCGTCGGCGCGCACGGCGGGCTCCGGCGTGCCGAGCAGGTGCTTCAGGAAGTACTCGTGGCCCTTGCCGGAGGAGCCGAGCACGTTCGCCCGCCACACCGTCAGCAGGCGCGGCCAGTTCTCCGGCGCATCGGGGTCCTCGCACGCGAACCGCAGCCGTCCTTCGCGCAGCTCGCGCACCGCGTAGTCGGCGGGCTCGAGGCCGTCGCAGGCTGCGTCGTCGACGAGGTCGAGCGGGTTGCGATCGAAGGCGGGGTGCATCGGCAGCCAGCCGAGCCGCGCGCCGAGCGCGTTCAGGTCGGCGACGTGCTTGCCCGCGAGGAGCCCACGCGCGCCCTCCCAGGCGAGCGCCTCCGGCCTCACGCCCTCGTAGCGCCACTGGTCGGTCGCGAGGTAGAACCACGGCGTCCCCGACTGGTGCCGCGGCGGCCGCACCCAGTCGAGCGCGAAGGCGACGCTCTGCCAGCCCGACAGCGGCCGCACCTTCTCCTGGCCGACGTAGTGGGCCCAGCCGCCGCCGTTGCGTCCCTCGCAGCCGGTGAGCAGCACGAGGGCCAGGAAGGTGCGGTAGATCGTGTCGGAGTGGAACCAGTGGTTCGTACCGGCGCCCATCGCGATCATCGACCGGCCCTCCGTCAGCTCCGCGTTGCGCGCGAACTCGCGCGCCACCCGCACGCAGAGCCGGCGGTCGACCGCCGTGACCTGCTCCTGCCAGGCGGGCGTGTAGGGCTCGGGGTCGTCGTAGTCGTCCGGCCACTCGCCGGGCAGGCCGTCGCGGGCGACGCCGTAGTGGGCGAGCATCAGGTCGAGCACGGTCGTCACGAGCTGCCCGCCGACGCGCAGCGCCGGCACGCCGCGCGCGAGCACGCCGGCCGCGTCGAAGCGGGGGAGGTCGACGGCGACGTGCTCGGCGCCGTCGCGGCCGTGCAGCGTCAGCGCCGGCTTGACCCCGTCGAGGCGCAGGTTCCAGCGTCCCTCCTGCGCCTGGTGGCGGTGCCCGACCGATCCGTTCGGCACGACCGGCTTCCCCGTTCGCTCGTCGAGGACGACCGTCTTCCACTCCGCGTGCTCCTCGTCGAGCCCGAGGTCGCACGCGCGCAGGAAGCGGTCCGGCACGAACCCCTCGCCGCGAGGGCGCAGCGTCACGAGCAGCGGCAGGTCGGTGAACCGCCGCGCGTACTGCTCGAAGTACGGCACGCGCCGCTCGACCCAGAACTCCCTCAGGATCACGTGGCCCATCGCCATCGCGAGCGCGCCGTCGGTGCCCGGCTTCGCGGGCAGCCAGTGGTCGGCGAACTTCGTGTGCTCTGCGTAGTCCGGCGAGACGACGACGACCTTCTGGCCGCGGTAGCGCGCCTCGACCATGAAGTGGGCGTCGGGCGTGCGCGTCGTGGGCAGGTTCGTGCCCCAGATCAGCAGGTAGCCGGCGTTCCACCAGTCGCCCGACTCCGGCACGTCGGTCTGGTCGCCGAACGTCTGCGGCGACGCGGGCGGCAGGTCCGAATACCAGTCGTAGAAGGAGAGGATCGTCGCGCCGATCAGCGAGTAGAAGCGCGTCCCCGACGCGTACGACGCCATCGACATCGCCGGGATCGGCGTGAAGCCGGCGATCCGGTCGGGGCCGTAGCGGCGGATCGTGTAGACGTGCGCCGCCGCGATCAGCTCGACCACCTCGTCCCACGAGCAGCGGACGAAGCCGCCGCGGCCCCGCTGTGACGTGTAGGTCTTCTTCGCCTCCGGATCCTCGACGACCGCGGCCCAGGCCTCGACCGGATCGCCGAGCCGCGTGCGCGCGTCGCGGAACATCTCGAGCAGCGAGCCGCGCACGTACGGGTACTTCACGCGCAGCGGCGAGTACGTGTACCAGGAGAACGACGCGCCTCTCGGGCAGCCGCGCGGCTCGTACTCCGGCATCTCCGGCCCGGTCGACGGATAGTCGACCGCCTGCGCCTCCCAGGTGATCAGCCCGTCCTTGACGTAGACGTTCCAGGAGCACGAGCCGGTGCAGTTGACGCCGTGCGTCGAGCGCACGACCTTGTCGTGCTGCCAGCGCTCCCGGTAGAACGACTCCCACTCGCGGCCCTTGCCGACGAGCTGGCTCCAGCCCTCCGCGTTCGACTCGCCGTGGCGGAAGAACTCGTGCGCTTCCAGGATCGGCGTGCGCTTCGCCATCGAAGGAGTCTTACGGACCCTCCGGGACCGGCGACAGCTCCTCCGGCGGCGCGGTGCGCAGCAGCCACACCGCGAGCAGAAGGCAGCCGATGACGAGCACGAGCAGGCCGACGAAGCCGTAGGTGTAGGTGCCCTCCGCGTCCTTGACGACGCCGACGTAGATCGGCGGGAAGAACCCGCCGAGGCCGCCGGCCGCCCCGACGACGCCGGCCGCGGCCCCCGGGTTGTCCGGGAACTCGCCGGGCACGATCTTGAACACGGCGCCGCTGCCCGCGCCGAGGAAGCAGCCGAGCGTGAGGCAGGCGATCGAGACGGGCACGATCCGGGGGACGGGCGCGAGCGTCGCGAGCACCGCGGCGTCGACCGCGATCCCGGCGAACGCGAGCACGAGCACCGGAACCGGGCCAACGCGGTCGGCGATCCAGCCGCCGACGGGGCGCGCGATCGTCGCGGCGACGATGAAGCCCGCCGCACGCGCGCTCGCCGCGTCCTTCGAGTAGCCGAACCAGTCCTGAAGCAGCGTCGGCAGCAGGAAGCCCATCGCGACGAACCCGCCGAAGGTGATGAAGTAGAAGAACGCGAGGCGGTACAGCCGCCGGCCGCCGCGCAGCACCGCCCCGTAGTCGGCGGGTGTGCCCGACGGCGGCGCGTTGCGCGCGAGCAGGAAGAACAGCGCCGCGCCGGCGAGCAGCGCGATTCCCGTCGCCCAGCCGACCGTCGACCGGCCCCAGTGGTTCGAGATCGGCGGCGCGCCGAAGAAGGCGATCGCCGTGCCGACGTTGCCCATTCCGTAGACGCCGAGCGCAAAGCCCTGGCGCTCGCGCGCGTACCAGCCCGCGACGAACGGCACGCCCACCGCGAACGAGGCGCCCGCGATCCCGAGCAGGAACCCGACCGCGAGCAGCGCCCAGTACGCGTGCGCGTATCCGAACAGCACCGCCGGCAGCGCCGAGAACGCGAGCAGCGCCGCGAACACGATCCGGCCGCCGTAGCGGTCGGTGGCGATTCCGAGCGGCACCCGCAGGAGGGAGCCGAGCACGACGGGGATCGCCGTCAGCAGCAGGGCCTCGGAGTAGTCGAGGCCGAGCCCGTGCTTGAAGGTCTTCGCGAAAGGCGCGATCAGGCTCCACGCGGTGAAGCAGAGCGCGAACGCGAGCGTCGCCAGGAGGAGGTTCGCCGCGGCGCGCCTCGAGTCCGACACGCCGGAGACCATACGGTCGCGTGCACGGCGACGCATGCGGGGAAACCCGTAACGGAACGACGGGTTCCACCCGAGGACGGCGGCGATCGGCGCTGGGACGATCGGCGCGTGCGGAAAACGAGCCACGTCGTGATCGCGGGCGGCGGCGTCGCCGCGGTCGAGGCGGCGCTCGCGCTGCGTGCGCTCGCCGAGGACCGCGTCGACGTCGAGCTGCTGTGCCCGGACCCGCTCTTCTGGTACCGGCCGCTCGCGGTGGCTGAGCCGTTCCGTCTCGGCGAGGCGCGCCGCTTCGAGGTGGCGGAGCTGGCGGCGGCCGCGGGTGCGGCGCTCACCCTCGGCACCCTGGCTTCGGTCGACGTCGAGCGCCGCCTGGCTCGCACGGTTGCGGGCGGCGACATCCCTTACGACATCCTCCTGATCGCCTGCGGCGCCGTTCCCACGACGGCGATTCCGGGCGCGATCACGTTCCGCGGCCCGGCCGACGTCGAGCGGGTGGAGCGCCTGCTGGACGAGCTCGACGCCGGCGCCGCGCGGCGCGTCGCGTTCGCCGTGCCGTCCGGCACGGTCTGGAGCCTCGCGGCCTACGAGCTCGCACTGCTCACCGCGAGCCGGGCCGCGGCACGCGACACGGCGCACGTGGAGGTGTCGCTCGTGACGCCCGAGGAGCGGCCGCTGCAGGTCTTCGGCGCCGCGGCGAGCGACGCCGTCGCGAGGCTCCTCGAAGCGCGCGGCATCGCGTGCCACCTCGCCTGCCATCCGCTCGACGTTCGCGGGAACGAGCTGGCGCTGGTCGGCGGCGGCTCGATCCCGGCCGACCGCGTCGTCGCCCTGCCCCGGCTGCGCGGGCGCGCCGTCGACGGGATCGCGCAGACGAGGGAAGGCTTCGTCCCGGTCGACCCGCACGGGCACGTCTTCGGCGCCGAGGACGTGTATGCCGCCGGCGACGTGACCTCGTTCCCGCTCAAGCAGGGCGGCATCGCCGCGCAGCAGGCGGACGCCGCAGCGGAGTCGATCGCGGCGAGGGTGGGCGCCCGGGTGCAGCCGCGCCCGTTCAGGCCGGTCCTGCGCGGGCTGCTGCTCACGGGCGGCGAGCCGCTCTACGTCCGTCGCGAGCTCACCAGGGATCCCGGCGAGGCGCCCGTCGGCAGCGACCCGCTCTGGTGGCCGCCCGCGAAGATCGTCGGCCGCTACCTCGCCCCGTTCCTGGGCGTGCTCGCGCGGAACGAGGCGGTCCGCGAGCTGTCGGCCGGGCCCGACGCCGTGCCCGTGTCGCCCCGCGCGGACCCCGGCTTCTGAGGGCGTTTCGCTGTCAGGCATTGGGCGACGGCGACCGCGCGGGCGACGTCGAGCGTCGACAGGACGCCCACCGGTCGTGCCGGGTGCGCGGCGACGACGGCCAGGTGCGAGACGCCGTTCTCCGCGAGCAGCTGCGCCGCGCGGTCGAGCGTGTCGTCCTCGCGCACGGTGACGAACGGCGTCACGGCGGCGTCGCGGGCGGTCATGGTCGCGAGGTCGGCGCGCGCAGCGGCGACGAGATCGAGGTCCGAGACGAGCCCCCACCGCCCGGCGGCGTCGAAGACGTAGACGGCGTGGATCCGGCGCGACGCCAGCAGCTGCGCGACCTCGCGGAGCGGCGTCTCCGGCTCGCACGCGACGACGCCCGTCGTCATCACGTCGCCGACGCGTGCGCTGCGGCAGGTCGCTGCGATCGTCACGGCGTCAGCGTGGCGCGAGCCGGGAGAAGCGACATCCGTGGGAACCACCGATCGCGCGCGCGGGAATCGTCTGACGCGCGGGCCGCCGACGGTCAGGGAGGATGAAGCCGTGACCCGGACGGCGGGGAGGGCGCTGCGCGCGGAGGAGCTGCGGCTTCTGGATGCGTGGTGGCGGGCGGCGAACTACCTGTCGGTCGGGCAGATCTACCTGCGCGACAACCCGCTGCTGCGCGAGCCGCTGCGGGCGGAGCACGTGAAGCCGCGGCTGCTCGGACACTGGGGGACGACGCCGGGGCTGAACCTGGTCTGGGCGCACCTGAACCGGCTGATCCGAGAACGCGATCTGGACGTGGTCTACGTGTGCGGGCCGGGGCACGGGGGGCCGGGGATGGTCGCGAACGCGTATCTGGAGGGGACGTACAGCGAGCTGTATGCGCACGTGCCGGAGAGCGAGGAGGGGCTGCGGACGCTGTTTCGGCAGTTCTCGTATCCGGGCGGGATCCCGAGCCACGCGGCGCCGGAGACGCCGGGCTCGATCCACGAGGGCGGCGAGCTGGGCTATTCGCTGGCGCACGCGTTCGGGGCGGTGTTCGACAACCCGGAGCTGGTCGTGGCGTGCGTGGTGGGCGACGGGGAGGCGGAGACCGGGCCGCTGGCGGCGAGCTGGCATGCGTGCTCGTTCCTGAACCCGGTGCGGGACGGCGCGGTGTTGCCGGTGCTGCACCTGAACGGCTACAAGATCGCGAACCCGACCGTCCTCGCTCGCATCCCGGAGGCGGAGCTGCTCGCGCTGTTCCGCGGCTACGGCTACGAGCCGCTCGTGGTCGCGGGCGAGGAGGCGGAGCCGGTGCACCAGGCGCTGGCGGCTGCGCTCGAGCGTGCGTTCGACCGGATTGCCGAGATTCAGGAGGCGGCGCGGAGCCGCGGCGAGGCGGGGCGGCCGCGCTGGCCGATGCTGATCCTGCGGACGCCGAAGGGCTGGACCGGTCCGCGCGAGGTGGACGGGCTGCCGGTCGAGGGGACGTGGCGTGCGCACCAGGTGCCGCTGGCGGAGACGCGGGAGAACCCGGAGCACCGGCGGCTGCTGGAGGAGTGGCTGCGCAGCTACCGGCCGGAGGAGCTGTTCGACGAGGAGGGGAGGCTGGTACCGGAGTTGCGCGCGATCGCGCCCGAGGGAGAGCGGCGGATGAGCGCGAACCCGCACGCGAACGGCGGGCTGTTGCTGCGCGACCTCGACCTGCCGGACTTCCGCGCCTACGCGGTGGAGGTGAAGGCGCCGGCGGCGGCGTGGAGCGAGGCGACGCGGGTGCTCGGCCGTTTCCTGCGCGACGTCGTCGCGCGCAACCCGGACCGGTTCCGTGTCTTCGGCCCCGACGAGACCGCGTCGAACCGGCTCGGCGACCTGTTCGAGGCGACCGACCGGCAGTGGGAGGAGCAGATCCTCGCGACCGACGAGCATCTCGCGCCGGCGGGCCGGGTGGTCGAGGTGCTGTCCGAGCATCTCTGCCAGGGCTTCCTGGAGGGTTACCTGCTGACGGGCAGGCACGGTCTGTTCAACTGCTACGAGGCGTTCATCCACATCGTCGACTCGATGTTCAACCAGCACGCGAAGTGGTTGAAGGTGACGCGCACGATTCCCTGGCGGCGGCCGGTGGCGTCGCTCAACTACCTGCTCTCATCGCACGTGTGGCGGCAGGACCACAACGGCTTCTCGCATCAGGATCCGGGCTTCATCGACCACGTGGTGAACAAGAAGGCGGAGATCATCCGCGTCTACCTGCCGCCGGACGCCAACTGCCTGCTCTCGGTGGCCGACCACTGCCTGCGCTCGCGGCAGTACGTGAACGTGATCGTGGCGGGCAAGCAGCCGGCGCTCGACTACCTGTCGATGGAGGACGCGATCGTCCACTGCACGCGCGGGATCGGCATCTGGGACTGGGCGTCGAACGACGAGGGCGGCGTGCCCGACGCGGTGCTGGCCTGCTGCGGCGACATCCCGACGCTGGAGACGCTCGCCGCGGCGTCGATCTTGCGCGAGCGGCTGCCGGACGTGAAGGTGCGCGTCGTCAACGTGGTCGACCTGATGCGGCTGCAGCCGGAGAGCGAGCATCCGCACGGGCTTCCCGACAGCGAGTACGACGCGCTGTTCACGACCGACCGGCCGGTCGTGTTCGCCTACCACGGCTATCCCCGGCTGATCCACCGCCTCACCTACCGTCGTCACGGTCATGCGAACCTGCACGTGCGCGGCTACAAGGAGGAGGGGACGACGACGACGCCGTTCGACATGGTGATGCTGAACGACCTCGACCGCTTCCACCTCGCGATCGACGTCATCGACCGCGTCCCCGGTCTCGCCCCGCGCGCCGCCCACCTGCGCCAGGAGCTCGAGGACACGCGCCTGCAGGCGCGTGCCTACACCCGCGAGCAGGGCGAGGATCCCCCCGAGATCCGCGACTGGACCTGGCCCAGCTGAGGGTCCTGGTCGTCAACGCCGGCTCGACGAGCCTGAAGCTCCGTCTCGTCGATCCCGACGACGAGGTCGAGCAGCTCGAGCGCGTCGAGGACGCCGCGGGCCGGGCGAACGCGGTCGCTCACCGCATCGTCCACGGCGGGCCGCGCTTCCGCGACCCGGTCGTCGTCGACGACGAGGTGCGGCGGGAGCTCGAGGCGCTCACGGAGCTGGCGCCGCTCCACAACGCACCGGCGCTCCGCGCGCTTGTGGACGCGAGGCGGCTCCTGCCCGATATCCCGCACGTGGCCGTGTTCGACACCGCGTTCCATGCGACGATTCCCGCCGAGGCGGCGACGTACGCGCTTCCCGAGCGCTGGCGGAGCGAGTGGGGGATCCGCCGCTACGGCTTCCACGGCCTCTCGGTGCAGTGGTCGGGGGAGCGCGTGCGCGCGGCGCGGCTCGTCGTGTGCCACCTCGGCGGCGGCTGCTCGGTCACCGCCGTGCGCGACGGGCGCTCCGTCGACACGACGATGGGCTTCACGCCGCTCGAGGGCGTTCCGATGGTCACCCGCTCGGGCTCGGTCGACCCCGGTGCGCTCTTCCACCTGCTCCGCGGCGGCCTGACCCCGGAGGAGCTCGAGCACGCGCTCGAGCACGAGTCGGGGCTGCGCGGGCTGGCCGGGACTGGCGACGTGCGCGAGCTCGAGGCTGCGAGCGGTCCGGCCGCGCAGCTTGCGCTCGACGTCTTCGCCCTGCGCGTCGCGCAGGCGGTCGCCGCGATGGCGGTCGCCGCCGGCGGGCTCGACGCGCTCGTCTTCACGGCGGGGATCGGCGAGGGCTCCGCGGTCGTCCGCCGGCTCGTGTGCGAACGGCTTGGGTTCCTCGGCATCCGCCTCGACGACCCGCGCAACGACGCGTGCGAGCCCGATTGCGACGTCGCCGCGGACGGCTCACGTGTGCGCGTTGCCGTCGTCCGTGCACGCGAGGAGGTCGTCGCCGCGCGCGCGACACGTGAGGTGCTCGGATGACAGTCGTCGTGCTGGCGCAGGAAGGCGAGATGCGGCTCGGCCGCGGGCGCTGGCAGCGCTTCCGTGCGGTTCAGGAGCTGTGGGCCGAGGAGGTCAGGTTCTGCTGGCGGGCGCGGTTCCGGCTCTTCCGCGTCGAAGATTCCTACCGCGACGGCGACGGACGTCTCGACGCGCGCCTGCTCGGCCTCGTTCCCGTCGTGCGTGCACGCGGGCCCGAGCTGTCGCTCGGCGAGGCGTACCGCTACCTCGGCGAGCTGCCGTGGGTGCCGCCGGCGCGCACGCTCAACCCGGTGCTCGAGTGGCGGGAGCTCGATGCCGCGACGCACGAGGTCGCGACGACGGTCGGCGACGCGCGGGCCGTCGTGCGCATCGCGCTCGACGAGCACGGCGACGCCGTCTCGGTCTCGGCCGTCGCGCGGCCGGCGCTCGAAGGGAAGCGCACCGTCGAGCGTCCGTGGGGAGGCGGATTCTCCGACTACCGCACGCTCGGCGGCCTGCGCATCCCGACCCGCGGCGAGGCGTGGTGGGACCTGCCGGAGGGCCGCCGGCCGTACTGGCGCGGCCGCATCCTCGCGGCCGAGGTCGTGCGGAGTTAGTACGGAGCGCGGTTCTGCAGTTTCGGCCGCCGCTCTGCGGGCGACCGCCGACGCCCGCCGGCGGGCGCGGGCGCAGGATCGGCGCATTCGATGCCGAGACAACCCGAAGGAGTCGCCGCCATGAAGAAGACACTCGCCATCCTCGCCGCCCTCGCCGCCGGAGCAGTGCTGCTCGTCGCGTCGCAGGCCGCCGCCTCGCCGAGGACCGTCACCGTCGTGATGCACGATCCCGGCTGCCACTGGTTCGCCGTTGGCGGCACGTTCACGAGGTCGCTTTCGGTCAAGGGGCCCGTCGGGCTCGCGAACCTGGACGAGAACACGCTCCGTGTCACCGGGCGGACGGGCACTCTGCTCGACCGCGTCGGGAAGAAGATCGTGCTCGCGCGCGGGACGTACCGCATCACGATGGTCGGCCAGGCTCCCGACGACAACCATCTGAAGCTCGTCGTCTCGTAGGAACCGGAGCGGCGACTCCGACCGGGGGCCGGCTCGCCGCCCCCGTTAGGCTGTCGCACGATGGAAGCGCAGCAACTGACCGAGGCTCCGCAGGGGTCGACCCGCGACCTCGCCGGCGTCTACCGCTACTACGAGCTCGCGAAGCGCGCCGAGTGGCAGGTGCGCGACCTGCCGTGGCGCGAGCTGCCTCCGATCCCCGAGTACAAGGGCTCGCCGCAGAAGCTCGCGCGCCGCCGCGACCTCTGGCGCTCGGTCGTCACGCAGCAGCTGCAGGCCGACGAGCTCGCGGTCGAGATGGCGACGCAGCTCTTCGCGATCGCGCCCGACCGCGACGCGAAGCTCTACTACACGACGATGGTGCAGGACGAGTCGCGCCACACGGAGGCGTGGCTGAAGCTGATCGAGGAGGCGGGCGGCATGGCGGAGCGCGACCCGTACCTCGACCGGCTGGCGCGGATGACGATCGACGCCGACTCGATCGAGGAGAAGGTCTTCCTGATGCAGGTGTTCTACGAGCGGCTGATCATCCCGCGCTTCCGGATGATCGCGCGCTCGTCGCGCGGAACGGTGCTCGAGGACCTCTGCAACCGGCTGACGATCGACGACGGCATCCATCACGGCGCCGGGATGGCGTACGAGCGGGTGCTGCTCGAGGGCGCCGGCGACGCGGTGAAGCGCCGCCTGGTGGAGGCCGCCAACCGGCTGCTGCCGCTGTTCGCGCAGCACGCGCTGTGGCGGCCGAAGGCGCGGGAGTTCATCGGCGCGCTGATGCGCGAGACGGACATCCGGATGCTGAAGGAGGACCTCGAGAACGGGGTCCGGCTCGCCAAGTCCCTCGGCATCGACGTCTCGGACATCGAGCTGCCGTACTGAGTCGAAACTCCCGTCCTTAGTTCACGAAGTGAACTAAGGACGCGGGTTGTCGGGTACGCTCTCGCCGTGTGCTTCGACGTCGACTCGTCGCCGCCGGTTCCGCCGGTCGCGGGCGCGGCGGTGTCGCACGAGGAGCTCGTGCTCGAGGCGCGCGACGGCAACCGCCTCGCGGCGTTCCTCGCCACGCCCGACGAGCAGGCGCGCACAGGCATCGTCGTCCTGCCGGACGTGCGCGGCCTCTACCGCTTCTACGAGGAGCTGGCGCTCCGCTTCGCGGAGCGCGGCTACGCCGCGATCGCCGTCGATTACTACGGCCGCACGGCCGGCGTGGAGAAGCGCGACGACGACTTCGACTACGCGCCGCACCGCGACGCGACGAACGACGAGACGGTGCAGGCGGACGTCGCGGCCGCGGTCGCGAAGCTGCGCGACCTCGGCTGCGAGGCCGTCCTCACCGTCGGCTTCTGCTTCGGCGGGCGCAACTCGTGGATCGCCGCGGCGTCAAGCCACGGCCTCGCCGGCGCCGCCGGCTTCTACGGCTCGCCGACGCGTGCGCTGCGCGGCGACCGGAGCGTCGTCGCGCGCGCCGGGGAGATCGCGTGCCCGATCCTCGCGCTGCAGGCGGGCGCCGACGCGGGCATCACCGCCGAGGACAACGCCGCCCTCGACGCCGCGCTCGACGAGGCCGGCGTCGAGCACGAGGTCGTGACCTACGAGGGCGCGCCGCACAGCTTCTTCGACCGCAAGCAGGAGGAGTTCGCCGAGGCCTCCGACGACGCGTGGCGACGGGTGCTCGCGTTCGTCGAGCAGCACGCCGCCGCGTGATCCTCGCGATCGACCAGGGGACGACGGGCACCACGTGCCTCGTCGTCGACGAGGAGCTGCGCGTGCTCGGCCGCGGCTACCGGGAGCTGCCGCAGCGGTTCCCGCGGCCCGGCTGGGTGGAGCACGATCCCGAGCAGATCTGGGAAGGCGTTCTCGGCGCCGCCGGCGAGGCGCTTCGCGCCGCCCGCGCCGACGCGCGGGACCTCGACGCGGTCGGCATCACGAACCAGCGCGAGACGACGGTGCTCTGGGAGCGCGCGAGCGGCCGTCCCGTCGCGCCCGCGATCGTCTGGCAGGACCGGCGGACGGCCGAGCGCTGCCGCGAGCTCGACCCGGATCCGATCCGCGAGCGCACCGGGCTCGTGCCCGACCCGTACTTCTCGGCGACGAAGCTCGAATGGCTGCTGGGGGAGCACCGCCGCGACGGGCTGGCGTTCGGCACCGTCGACAGCTGGCTCGTGTGGAAGCTCACCGGCGGCGAGGTGCACGTCACCGACCGGACGAACGCGTCCCGGACGATGCTCGCGTCGCTCGACCCCGTCGCCTGGGACGACGGGCTCCTCGAGCTCTTCGGCGTCGAGCCGGAGCTCCTGCCGCGCATCGCCGAGCCGGGGGAGACGCTGGGCGAGGCCGACCTGCTCGGCGCGCGCGTCGAGATCCGCGGGGTCGCGGGCGACCAGCAGGCGGCGCTCTACGGGCAGGGCTGCCGCAGCGCCGGCGAGGGCAAGGCGACGTACGGCACGGGGAGCTTCGTGCTCGTCCACACGGGCTCCGTGCCGCCGTCGCCGCCGCACGGTCTGCTTGCGACCGCCGCGGCCGACGGCTATGCGCTCGAGGGCGCGATCCTGACCGCCGGCGCGGCCGTGCAGTGGCTCCGCGACGGGCTCGGCCTGATCGCCGACGCGGCCGAGACGGAGGCGCTCGCACGCAGCGTCGAGTCGACCGGCGGCGTCGTGTTCGTGCCCGCGCTGACGGGCCTCGGCTCGCCGTGGTGGGACGCCGACGCGCGCGGCGTCGTCTCCGGGATCACGCGCGGCACCACGAAGGCGCACCTCGCGCGCGCCGCCCTGGAGGCGATCGCGCACCAGGTGGCGGACGTCGTCGACGCGCTGCCCGAGCGGCCGGCCGTGCTCAGGGCCGACGGCGGGGCCGCGGCCAACGGCTTCCTGATGCAGACGCAGGCCGACCTGCTCGGCCTGCCCGTCGAGGTGGCCGCCGAGCGCGAGACGACGGCGCTCGGCGCGGCGGCGCTCGCCGCGCGCCAGGCGCCGCGGGTGGCCGTCGGCGCGCGCTACGAGCCGTCCGGGAGGGTCGACGAGGTCGCCGAGCGGCGGGCAGCGTGGCGGGCGGCGCTCGACCGCGCCCGGCCCCGCCAATCCGAACCGCCCGCCTGACGCGAATCTCTCAGCGCATGCACAGGCGGTGAGTGCATGCTTTGTGGGATCGCGACGGAGGAGGAGAGCATGGAGGAGCCCGGCGGGAAGCTCGAGCAGGCGCTGTTCGAGATCAGGCGCGTGATCGCGGGACAGGAGCAGATGCTCGAGCGCGTGCTCGTGTGCCTCCTCTCCGGCGGCCACCTGCTGATCGAGGGAGTGCCCGGCCTCGCGAAGACCCTCACGATCAAGACGACCGCGGCGGTCCTCGGCGGGACGTTCCACCGCGTCCAGTTCACGCCCGACCTCGTCCCGTCCGACCTCGTCGGCACCCGCGTCTACCGCCCCGACCGCGCCGACTTCGACGTCGAGCTCGGCCCGGTCTTCTGCAACTTCCTGCTCGCCGACGAGATCAACCGCGCGCCGGCGAAGGTGCAGTCGGCGCTGCTCGAGGTGATGCAGGAGCGCCAGGTGACGATCGGCGCGCGCACGTTCCCCGTCCCCGACCCGTTCCTCGTCCTCGCCACGCAGAACCCGATCGAGTCGGAGGGGACGTATCCGCTGCCGGAGGCGCAGATCGACCGCTTCATGCTGAAGGTGCTCGTCGACTACCCCGCGCACGACGAGGAGCTGACGGTCGTCGCGCGGTCGCTCGAGGCCCCGCCCGAGCTCCAGCGCGTGCTCTCGATCGAGGAGCTGCAGGACCTGCAGCGGCGCGCGGCGCAGGTCTTCGTCGATCCCGCGCTGATCAGCTGGACGGTCGACGTCGCCACGGCGACCCGCGCGCCGCGCGAGCACGGGCTGCACGGCATCGCCGACTACGTCGCCTTCGGCGCCAGCCCGCGCGGCCCGATCAGCCTCGTCGCCGCCGGCCGGGCGCTCGCGCTGATCCGCGGGCGCGACTACGTCGTCCCGGCCGACCTCGAGGCGCTCGTGCGCGACGCGTTCCGCCACCGCCTCGTGCTGTCGTACCGCGCGCTGGCGGAGGAGGTGCCGCCGGACACGATCCTCGACGCGGTGCTCGACGCCGTTCCGGCGCCGCAGATCGACCTGAGGCGCGCGACGACGGCGGCATGACTCAGGCGGCGGACCCGTTCGCTCCGCAGCGGTCGCCCGCGCGGCCGGGCCCGGGACCGCTGCCGCTGACGTCGCTCCGCTCGCTCGAACTGATCGTCGGGCGGCGGGTGGACGGGCTGCTCGCGGGCGACTACCGGTCCGCGTTCGCCGGGATCGGCAGCGAGCTGTGGCAGGTGCGCCCCTACGAGGCGGGCGACGACGTCCGCCGCATCGAGTGGAACGTCACCGCCCGCACCGGCGAGACGCACGTGCGCGTCGAGCTGGCCGAGCGCGTGCTGGTGACGTGGCTCGTGCTCGACACGTCCGCCTCGATGGCGTTCGGCACCGCCGACCGGCGGAAGGCGGACGTCGCCGAGGGCGTCGCGGTCGCCGTCGGCTACGCCGCGACGCGCCGCGGGAACCGCCTCGGCACCGTCGTCTTCGGCGACCAGCCGGCGTTCGAGCGTCCGCGGCAGGGCCGCGTCGCGCTGCTCGAGACGCTCCGCCTCCTGCGGGAGCTGGCGGCCACCGGCGCCGGCTCGCTGCGCGAGGCGCTCGAGCTGACCGACCGCGTCGCACGCCAGCGTGCGCTCGTCGTGCTCGTCTCGGACTTTCGCGGCCCCCTCGACTGGCAGGCGCCGCTGCTGCGCCTCGCCGGCCGCCACCAGGTGCTCGCGATCGAGGTTCGCGACCCGCGCGAGCAGGAGCTGGCCGACGTCGGCGAGCTCCGGCTCGTCGACCCGGAGACGGGACGGCAGCTGCGCGTCGACACCCACGACGCCGACCTGCGGCGCCGGTTCGCGGCGGCGGCAGAGGAGGAACGGCGTGCGCTCGTCGCGCTGCTCGCCTCCGCCGGCGTGCAGCACGTCGCCCTCTCGACGGACGGCGACTGGCTGCGGCCGCTGGCCGGCTTCCTGCGCCGACGGGAGCGGGGCAGGTGAGCTTCGGGTCGCCGGCGTTGCTGGTGCTGCTGGTGCTGGTGCCGGTGGCTGCGCTCGCGCACGTCTGGTACGAGCGCCGCCGCGACGCGCGGGCCGTCGCGTGGGCGCGGCCGGCGCTCCTGCCGAACATGCTGCAGCGGCCGCCGTCGTGGCGGCGCCACCTGCCGACGGCGCTGCTCCTGGTCGGGCTGGCGCTGCTCCTCGTGGGGTTCGCGCGGCCGAAGGTGAAGGAGACGGTCGGACGGCAGGACGCGACGATGATCCTCGTGCTCGACGTGTCCGGCTCGATGGCGGCCAAGGACTCGCTGCCGACGCGGATCGCCGCGGCGCGCGCGGCGGCCGATCGCTTCGTCGACGCGCTCCCGCACGGCTACCGGATGTCGGTGATCGTCTTCTCCGACCACGCCGCCGTCGTCGCGCCGCCGACGCAGGATCTCGCGCGCGTCCGGCGGGTGATCGCCGCCGCGCGCACCGGCCCGCAGGGCACGGCGCTCTCGGAGGCGGTCTGGCACGCGGTGGACGTGGCGCGGACGGTGCCGCGCGAGACCGACGGCACGAAGCCGCCCGCCTCGATCGTCGTCTTCTCTGACGGAGGACAGACCGCCGGCCGGATCACGCTGCAGCAGGCGATCGCGAAGGCGCGCAGGGCGCGGGTACCGGTCTCCGCGGTCGCGATCGGGACGCCCTCCGGGATCGTCGACCAGCCGCTGCAGGGCGGGTTGCAGGAGCGGATCCAGGTGCCGGTCGAGCCGCAGCTCCTGCAGCAGCTCGTCCGCTCCACCGGCGGCCGTTTCTTCTCGGGTGCGCGGGCGGTGAACGTCGAGGCCGTGTACCGCGCGCTCGGCTCCCGCGTCGGCCACCGCCGCAAGACGGTCGAGGTGACGGCGGCCGCGGCCGCGGGCGGGCTCGGGTTCATGCTCGCCGGCGCGGCCCTGTCCGGTCTCTGGTTCAGGAGGCTCGCATGAAGCGATTCGTCCTCGTCCTCGCCGTGGCGCTCGCGGCGCTCGCGGCCACTGCCGCGCCGAGCGGCGCCGTCGACGAGTGCCACGGGCTCACCGCCTGCATCCCGATCGGCGGCCCGTGGGTCGTCGTGCAGAAGGGTGCGGAGTCCCACTTCCTGCTCTCGTGCGGGAAGCGCGGCGTCGTCGGCGGCGTGGACGCCGCCGCGACCGCCACCGCGGTGCGCCTCGCGTTCGACGGACGGCTCGGCGCGCCCGTCTCGCCGGGCGTCACGACCACGCGCAGCGTCTACTTCCGCGGCCTGCTCGTGAAGGGGCGCGTCGCCGCCTTCCAGCCGTGGCTCGGCTGCATCCCCGCGAGCGGGGGCGGGGGCCGCTCGACGGTCTCGGCCCGCGTCGCACCCGGCGCCGCCCTCGACCGCATCGCGCGGATCGTCGTCGTCTCGCCGGGCGAGGTGAAGTTCGGCTCGGTCGCCTGCCCGGCGGGCGAGCGCCTCGTCGGCGGCTGGCACGCGGTCGCGTTCCGCACGAAGAAGCCGCCGGATCTCCGCGATGCGGCGCTCGTCCACGCAACGCATGCGATCGCGGGCCGGAAGGTCGTGGTGACCGTCGCCGCGACGGATGCGCTGTCCATCGACGACCACGCCGTCGTCCAGGTCGGAGCCGCCTGCGCGCCGTGACGTTCGGGTCGCCCTACCTCCTGCTCGCGCTGCTGCTCGTGCCGGCGGTGCTCGCGGCCGCGCTGTGGCTCGACCGGCGCCGGACGCGCTACGCCGTGGCGTTCACGAACCTCGACCTGCTCGCGTCGGTCGCGCGGCGGCGCCGCTCGCTGCGAGGCTGGGTGCCCCTCGCGTTGTTCCTGCTCGCGCTCGCGCTGGCCGGCGTGGCGCTCGCGCGTCCGAACGCGACGGTCCACACGCCGAGGCAGCGCGCGACGATCGTGCTGCTCGTCGACGTCTCCGGCTCGATGCGCGCCACCGACGTGAAGCCGAGCCGGCTCGGCGCGGCTCAGGCGGCGATGGTGACGTTCCTCGACAAGGTTCCGGCGTCGGTGAAGGTCGGGCTCGTGTCATTCTCGACGGAGCCGAACGTGCTCGTGCCGCCGACGACCGACCGCGAGATGATGCGGGAGGGGATCGGCCTCCTCGTTCCGGAGGCGGGAACCGCGATCGGCGACGGGATCGCCGTCGCGGTCCGGGTCGTGCAGTCGTCGCTCGGCAACGCGCCGCGCGGGCCGAACGGCAAGGTGCCGGGCGCGATCGTGCTCCTCTCGGACGGCGCGCAGACGCGCGGCGTCCTGCAGCCGCTCCAGGGCGCCGACCGCGCGAAGGCCGCGGGCATCCCGATCTACACGATCGCGCTCGGCACCAACCACGGGACGCTGAACGGCTTCGGCTTCCCCGGCTTCGGCGGCGGCGGCGGAGGAGGAGGCGGCGGGTTCGGCGGCGGCCGCTTCCCCGTGCGGCCCGACCCGGCGATCCTGCGCGCGATCTCGAACGACACCGGCGGCATCGCCTACCGGGCGCAGACCGCGTCGAAGGTGACCGAGGTCTACCGGCGGCTCGGCTCGAGCGTGATCAGCCGTCCCGCGAAGCGCGAGATCTCGTCGTGGTTCGTCGGCGCGGCGGCGTTCCTGCTGCTCGGCTCGCTGGCGGCGGGTCGCGTCGTCGGGGAACGCTTGCCTTGAAAACTCCCGTCCTTAGTTCACTTCGTGAACTAAGGACGCGGGTCTCGCCTAGAGGTCCAGGTTCAATTCGCGGAGCGCGAGGAACACGCCCTCGTTGAAGGTGGGGTAGGGCGGGATGACGTCCAGGAGGACCTCGATCGGCGTCTCGGCGCGGATCGCGAGCGTGAGCTGCTGCAGCCACTCGCCCGCTTCCGGGCCGACGGCGACCGCGCCCGTGAGCACGCGCCGCCCGGGATCGGCGACCACCTTGACGAACCCGTCGCGCTTCGGCCGCTCGTAGGTGGAGAGGCGCGGGACCGAGGTGAGCGGCCACGTCGCGCTGAGCCCGCCGCTCGTGTCGCCGACGGTCGCCACCTGGGGATCGGTGAAGATCGTCGCGGGAACCGCGCGGTGATCGGCGCGCACGTCGCGCCCCGCCATGTCGTAGGCGACGACGCGCGCGTGGTACTTGCCGACGTGCGTGAACGGCGCGATGCCGGTGACGTCGCCGATCGCCCACACGTTCTCCGCGGCGCGCAGACGCTCGTCGACGGCGATCCCGCGCGGGCCGACCTCGAGCCCGAGCGGGTCGAGCCCGTCGACGTTCGGACGCCGGCCGGTGGCGACCAGCAGCCGGTCGAACGGGAGCTCCTCGCCGTCCGCGAGCACGACGCTGGCCGGCGTGACCCGCTCGGCCCGCGCATCGAGCCGGACCTCCACGCCGTCGTCGCGCAGGGACGCCTCGACGAGCGCGGCGGCATCGGCGTCGACGCGTGAGAGGAGGCGCCCGTCGCCCTGCACGAGCGTGACGTGCGAGCCGACCCGCTGGAAGAACTGCGCCAGCTCGCAGCCGACCGGCCCGCCGCCGAGCACGACGAGGCGGTCCGGCACCTCGACGGCCACGGTCGCCTCCACGTTCGTCCAGTAGTCGACCTCGGCGAGGCCGCCGACCGGCGGGACGGCGGGGCGCGAGCCCGTGGCGATCACGAGCCGGTCGTAGTGCAGCTCGCGGTCGCCGACGACGACCGTGCCCGGCTCGGCGACCACCCCGTCGCCGCGCACGAGCTCGGCGTCCACGGACGCGAGCCAGTCGACCTGCGACGAGTCGTCGCGCTCCGCGACCCAGTCGCGCCACGCGAAGACGCGCTGCGGGTCGAGCGTGGCTCCCTCGACCGCGCCGTCGGAGTGACGCGCCGCGGCGACGAGCTCCGGCGCCCGCAGCATCGTCTTCGTCGGCATGCAGGCGTAGTACGAGCACTCGCCACCGACGAGCCGCCGCTCGACGACGGTGATGCGCGACTCCCGGTCGAGCCGGCGGAGGGCGCCGACGAAATGCTCGCCGGACGACCCTCCACCGAGAACGACCGTGTGCATCAGATCAGGTGGTTCGCCTTCAGGAACGCGTGCGCGACCTTGGCCGAGCTCGCCTTGTCGACGATCACCGCCTTGTTCATCGCGATGATCGCCGGCAGCGTCAGCTTCGCCGACACCGCGTTCACGGTCTTCGCGAACGTCGGGCCGAGCGCGGACGCGAGCGACGACTTCACGATCGGCGCCACGTTCTGGAACCCGGTCACGTGCTTCGGGTCGGCGAGCACCGTGTACTTCGACGGCTTCGCGAGCGGCGGATCGGTCGAGAAGACGTCGGCCGCCTGCACCTTGCCGGCGTCGAGCGCCGCGTACGCGGAGATGCCCGCGAGCGGCACGAACGACGCCTTCGACAGGCCGTACTGCTTCGTGTAGCCGAGGAAGCACGTGTTGCGCGTCTTGCACTCGGGGAAGCCGCCGAGCTTGAACGCGCCGACCTTCTGCAGGTCGGAGATCTTCTTCAGGCCGAACTTCTTCGCGGTGGCGTTCGTCACCGCGAGCACGTCCGTGTCGTAGAAGGGAGTCGGCGCGAGCAGCGTGAAGCCCTTCGAGTGCTCGAGCTGCTTCGCGAGCTGGTAGGTGGCCTTGGCGGACTTCGGCGAGAACGTGCGGTGGAAGACGTCCTGCACGATGACGCCGGTGTACTCGGGATACATGTTGATCTTGCCGCTCTTGAGCGCGGCCTGCATCAGCTCGGTGGAGCCGATGTTCGACTTGTAGTTGACGCTGAACCCCTTCGCCTCGAGGGCCTGCGAGTAGAGCTGGCCGAGGATGTCCTCCTCCGGGAAGTTCTTCGAGCCGAGCACGATCGTCGGCTTCGCCGCCGAGCGGGCGTGCGCGGCGGCGGCCACGGCCGCCGCGGTAAGGCCGATCACGATCGCGACCCCGAACGAGATCGCGAACGCCGCCTTCGCGGCGCGGCGGTTGTGCTTGCGGATCACGGAAGCTCCTTTCGTCGTGGGGGGCCGATCCCGACCCTAGTACGCCGGATGCCCCTGGGGGTCACGGCTGCCTGCAGCGCGAGCAGCAGGATGAAGACGCCGGCCGAGAGGACCATGACGCAGAGCGACGCGCCGATGACCCCCGAGAGCCGGTAGCTGGCCTGGTTCACGATCACGTCGCCGAGCCCGCCGCCGCCCGCGATCGCGGCGATCGGCGCCGTGGCGACCACGGTGACGGCCGCCACGCGCAGGCCGGTGAAGAGGAGCGGCAGCGCGAGCGGCAGCTCGACGCGGCGCAGGATCTGCACGCCGGTCATGCCCATGCCCCGGGCCGCTTCGACGGCGTCGCGGTCGACTCGGTCGACGCCGTCGAAGGTGTTGGTCAGGATCGGCCCGGTCGCGAGCACGGCGAGCGCGACCATGTTGTTGACGAAGCCGATCCCGAGGACGGTCAGGAAGACGCCGATCAGCACGAGGCTCGGCAGCGCGCGTCCGACGATCGACGCGCCGATCGCGAGCCCCGAGCCGCGATGCAGATGGCCGAGCGCGACGCCGAGCGGGAGCGCGACCGCGAGCCCGATCCCGAGCGCCGCGGCCGACAGCTCGATCTGCTCGAGCGCCTTGTGCGCGAGCAGGCCCGGGTTGTCGCCGATGAAGCGCAGCCCGTCGACGAAGGCGCCCGCGAGGATCATCGGCTGCCTCGCCGGGACAGACCCGCGAACCCGGTTCGCCTCCGGCGAACCAGGTTCGGGAGTTTCTGCGGCCCGGCCACTACGCGAGCCCCCGGCCGGCCCACGGGACGAGCACGCGTCGGAGCAGGACCAGCGTCGCGTCGCACGCGAGCGCGAGCGCGACCGCGAGGGCGCCGGCGGCGTAGATCTCCGTCTTGAACGGCGTGGGGTCCTTCAGCGCGGCGAAGATCGGGTAGCCGAGGCCGTACCGGCCGAGGAACGAGGCGATCGTGCCGATCGAGATCGTCGACACGACGGCGATCCGGAGCCCGCCGATGATCGCAGGGACGGCGAGCGGCAGCTCGACGCGCCAGAGCACCTGGCGGCGCGTGAGTCCCATCCCGCGCGCCGCCTCGAGCACGTCCGGCGACGCGGCGCGCAGGCCGGCGACGACGTTCGGGAACAGGATCACGAGCGTGTAGCCGACGAGCGCGATCTCGATCGTCGTCCACGTGAGGCCCGTGAGCGGCACGAGCAGCTGGAAGAGCGCGAGGCTCGGGATCGTGTAGAGGAGGGCGGCCGCGATCCCGACCGGATGCTCGATCGGCCGCAGCCGGTGCGCGGCGAGGCCGAGCGCGAACGCGAGCGCGAAGCCGATCCCGACCGCGATCGCCGTCAGCTCGACGTGCTGCACGAGCGCCGGGCCGAGGGTGTCGTTCCAGTGGTCGCGAACCCAGCCGGCGCAGAAGACGTGGTCGCCGGTCACGCAGGCGCTGCCGTGCCCGAAGTTCGGGATGACGGGCCCGCCGCCGGATGCGTGATGCGTCAGAGAAGCTCTCCGGCGTCGCGCAGGCGGAAGACGCCGAGCTCGGCGCCCCGGTCGTCGACGACGACGACCTGCTCGTCGCCCGTCTCGAGCATGCGGCTCACGGCCGTCCGCACGGTGGTTGTTCGAACGACGCGCGCCCCCGGTTCGTTCCCCTCTGCGCGTTCGAGCGGCACGTCGGCCAGCGTCCGCAGCGCCAGGCGCCGGAGCGCGCGGTCCTCGCCGACGAACTGCGCGACGAACTCGTCGGCCGGGTGGGCGAGGATCGCGTCGGGAGTGTCGTACTGCGCGAGCACGCCGCCCTGGCGGAGGATCGCGATGCGATCGCCCATCGAGATCGCCTCGTCGACGTCGTGCGTCACGAACAGCACCGTCTTGCCGACCTCGCGGTGCAGCCGCCTGAGCTCGGTCTGCAGCCGCAGCCGCGTGATCGGGTCGAGCGCGCCGAACGGCTCGTCCATCAGCAGGAGCGGGGGGTCGGCGGCGAGGGCGCGGGCGAGGCCGACGCGCTGGCGCTGGCCGCCGGAGAGCTCGGCCGGGTACCGCCGCCCGTCCGCCGCCTCGAGCCCGACGAGCTCGAGCAGCTCGAGCGTCCGCTCCCGGATCCGCGTCCGGCTCCAGCCGAGCAGCCGCGGCACCGTGGCGACGTTGTCGCCGACCGACATGTGCGGGAACAGCCCGACCTGCTGGATCACGTAGCCGATCCCGCGCCGCAGCTCGACCGGCGCGAGCTCGCGCACGCTGCGGCCGTCGATCCGGATGTCGCCGGAGTCGAACGGGACGAGCCGGTTCACCATCTTCAGCGCTGTCGTCTTGCCGCCGCCGGACGGGCCGACGAGCACGCAGAACGCCCCGGCCGGCACGACGAACGACAGCTCGTGCACCGCGTCGCCCTCCCGCCCGGGATAGCGCTTGGACACACGATCGAACTCGATCTCCGCCGCCGAGCTCACGAGGGGCCGTTCCTGATCCCTGCGAGCCCGATCGCGCCGCCGCAGGCGACGAGCCCTGCGGTGATCGCCATCGCGAGCCGGAAGCCCCGCAGGTCGAGCCGGTTGTCGGCTCCCGCGACCGACACGCCGACGACGGCGATGCCGAGCAGGCCGGCCACGCGTGCGACCGCGTTGTTGACGCCGCTCGCGATGCCGCTGTCCCGCTCGCCCGCGTCGGCCAGCACCGTCGCCGTCAACGGCGCGACGATCATCGAGAGCCCGACCGAGAACACGACCAGCGGAGGCAGCAGCTCGAGCCAGTAGGAGAAGCCGGGGCGGAGGCGCACGAGCGCGACGAGCCCGGCGGCCGCCACGAGCGGGCCGACGCCCATGAACAGCCGCGGGCCGTAGCGCATCGACAGCCGGCCGACGCGCGGCGAGAGCACGAACATGACGATCGTCGTCGGCAGGAGCGCCAGCCCGCTCTGCAGCGCCGAGTAGCCGGCGAGCTGCTGCACGAAGAGCACGAGGAAGAACGTCAGCGTCGACAGGCCCGCGTAGACGGTCAGCGTCTCGAGGTTCGCGAACGAGAAGTTGCGGCGCGCGAACAGGCGCAGCGGCAGCATCGGCTGCGGCACGCGGCGCTCCCACCAGACGAACAGCGCGAGGATCGCGAGCCCGCCGACGAGCGTCGCCGGCACGAGCGGATCGCCCCAGCCTCGCCGCGGCTCCTCGATCAACGCGAACACCGGGCCGCCGAGGCCGAGGACGCACATCGCCCCTCCCAGGACGTCCACCCGAGCGCGCGCCTCCGTCTCCTCGCGGCGCGGCACCGCGTAGAGGACGAGCGCCGCGGTGGCGGCCGCGATCGGGACGTTGATGACGAAGATCCAGCGCCACGACGCATTCGTGACGAGCCAGCCGCCGACGATCGGGCCGATCACGAACGCGACGCCGGTCCACGCCGTCCACGTGCCGATCGCCGCGCCGCGCTCCTCGCCGGAGAACGTGCGGGCGATCACCGCCAGCCCCGCCGGCGTGAGCACCGCGCCGGCGATCCCCTGCAGGCCCCGCGCCAGGATGAGCACGGTTCCGTCGGGCGCGGCCGCGCAGAGCACCGAGGTCGCCCCGAAGGAGACGATCCCGAGCAGGAACAGCCGCCGCGCGCCGAAGACGTCGCCCAGCGATCCGCCGACGAGCAGCAGCGAGCCGAGCGTCAGCAGGTACGCGTCGACCACCCATTGCTGCAGCGCGAGCCCGCCGCCGAGGCCGCGCTGGATCGCCGGCAACGCGACGTTCACGACCGTGGAGTCGACGAACACGATCACCGATCCGAGGATGCAGGCGACGAGCACCAGCCGGTTGCGTGACGTCCGCGGCAGGTGTTCGATACTCGCAGACAGGAGGCGACTGCCGATGGCGGACTACCGGATCGTGAGGCTCGACGAGGTCGAGGACTGGCTCGGCGACTACCCGGGCGAGATGCGCGGCATCACGTACCCGATCGGCGCGGAGCAGGTCGCGTTCACCTACCGCAGGATGCCGCGCCACACGGGCAGCAAGGGCTCGTACGGGCACAGGCACCGCGAGCAGGAGGAGCTGTACTTCGTCGTCTCCGGGACGCTGCAGTTCAAGCTCGGCGACGACCTCGTCGACGTGCCGAAGGGGACTGCGGTGCGCGTGCCGCCGCACGTGTGGCGCGGCGTGTGGAACGAAGGCCCCGAGGATGCGGAGGTGGTGATCGTCTCGACGCGGATCGAGGATCCGCGGGGCGACGTCGAGACGCTCGACGGCTTCTGGCCCGAGTAGGTCAGTTCGTGCGGGGCGTGCGGCGCGTCGCGGGGCGGGGCCGGCTGCCGCGCAGGATCTCCACGTGCGCGTCGGTCAGGATCTTCGTCAGCTCGGGGATCGGCGGCCTCATCATCGTCGGCTCTCCTGTTCTCTTGACGTCAAAACTCTTGATGTCGAGATACTAGACGTCGAACAGCTTGACGTCAAGAGAAATCTCGGCCATCATGAGGCCGTGAAGGCGGAGCGCGACCACATCGACAGGTTCCTCGACGACCTGGAGCTCTTCGAGGGCCTGGACCTCGAGGTCGAGGGGATCGTCGACCGGATCGGCGGCATCCACCGCCGGATCCACCGCGCGATGGAGGCGACGCTCGCCGAGTTCGGCCTGAGCCACGCCGACTTCAAGACGCTGGGCGCGCTGCGCAGGTCGGGGCCGCGGACGCCGGGCGCGCTGGGGCGCTACCTCGAGCTGTCGAGCGGGGCGATGACGAGCCGGCTGGATGCGCTCGAGCGGTCGGGCTACCTGCGGCGCGTGCCCGATCCGCACGACCGCCGCAGCGTGCTGGTCGAGCTCACGGACGAGGGCCGCAGGGCCTGGGAGAGCGCGGCGAGCATCCAGGCGCGCAAGGAGGCGTTCTTCGCGAGCGCGCTGACGAAGGCGGAGCAGCGGCGGCTCAACGCCCTCCTGCGGAAGCTGATGCTGGCACTCGAGGCGGTCGAGCGCAACGGCTCGTCCCCGTCCTAGAGGAGGTGTCTGACACCTCTGGTGTCAGACACCGTTTTGTCGCGTCTGGGCACGAAGACGTACGAACGAGGTGTCTGACACCTCTGGTGTCAGACACCGTTTGTCGCGCCTCGGTAGGAAGACGCACGAACATGTGTCTGACACCTCTGGTGTCAGACACCGTTTGTCGCGCCTCGGGACGAAGACGTACTAGCCGCGCGCGGCCGAGCGCAGACCCGCGTCGCCGGTGCGGGGGCCGAGCGCGTGGAACGGCTCCGGCTCGCGGCCGCCCTCGACGCAGTCGGCGACGTACTCGCCGAGCGCCGGCCCGTGCTTGAAGCCGTGGCCGGAGCCGCCGCCAAGGAGCCACCAGCGCTCGCGCTCCGGATGCCGCGCCACGACGAAATGGGTATCGGCGGTGAGCGCGTACTGGCAGACGCGCGCGCCGACGATCGGCGCGTCGGCGAGCGCCGGGAAGCGGTGGGCGGCGTAGGCGCGCGCGGCGGCCTCGCGGTCGGGGGAGGGCAGGCGCTCGAGCGTGTCGGGGTCGACGCTGTCCCCGGGCGAGTCGGGGGCGATCTTCACGCCCAGCCCGCCGATCTCCCCGTGGCCGTAGTACGGCCCGTCGTAGTCGCAGAACCCGGGCGTCCCGCGCCAGGCGCCGTCGGCGCCGAAGAAGAAGACGTCGCGGCGCGACAGCGTCAGCTCGACCGCGCGCGGGAACAGCGCGCCGAGCCAGGCGCCGCACGCCCAGACGACGGCGTCCGCCTCGGGCGCGTCGGCCGGCGTCAGGCGGCGCGTCTCCAGGCGCACGCCGAGCCGCTCCGCGTCCTCGACGAGCAGCTGCGTGGCGCGGCGGGCGCGCAGGACGCCGGCCTCCGGCTCGTAGAGCACCGCGTGCAGGTCGTCGACGTGCAGCGACGGGTACAGGCCGCGCGCGTCCTCCGGCGACAACCAGTCGTAGGGGACGCCGAGCCGGTCGAAGGCGAGGCGGCTGCGGAACTCGAAGCCGTCGTCGGTGCGCGCGAACCAGGCAAGCCCGACCGGCTCCCAGATCCTCGTCCCCGTGCGCTCCTGCAGCTCGAGCCAGCTCTCGCGCGCCGAGCGGGCGAGCTGCGCGTACCAGTCGACGTCGCCGTGCGCCGCCCGCAGCAGCCGTGTGTCGCCGCCCGAGGCGGAGCGCACCGTTCCCGGGACGTACTGCTCGACGAGCGTGACGCTCCAGCCGCGCTGCGCGAGCGCGCGGGCGGTCGCCGCCCCGAACACCCCGGCGCCGACGACGATCGCCTCGCTCACGCGTTGACAGTCAGCCGCAGGACGTCGGGCCGGTGGTAGTGCCCGGCGGGGTCGAAGCGCTGCCGCTCCTGCCAGAGGCGGTCGGGCTCGAGGTCGGCGTAGAGGATCGTCTCCACGTCGTAGACCGGGCCACCCAGGTAGGCGCCGTCCGGCGCAAGGATCGCCGAGCCGCCGCGTCCGATCACGTCGAGCCCGGCGATCAGCTCGCGCAGCGGGAAGTCCTCCGGGTAGGCCGCCGCGCGCTGGAAGTGCGACGGGGACACGACGAAGCACCTCGACTCGCGCGCGACGTGCACGAGCGTGTGCTGCCACGCATCGCCGTCGTCGGCCGTCGAGGCGACGTAGATCTCGACGCCGGACTCGTACAGGGCAAAGCGGGCGAGCGGCATGTAGTTCTCCCAGCAGATGAGCCCGCCGATCCGCCCGAGCTCCGTCGGCAGGGCGCGCAGGCCGCTGCCGTCTCCCTGGCCCCACACGAGGCGCTCGTGGTTCGTCGGCACGAGCTTGCGGTGCTTCTGCGCGAGCGAGCCGTCGGGAGCGTGGTAGAGCAACGTGTTGTAGATCGTGGCCGGGCGCTCGGGATCGACCTCGTTGACGCCGGTGACGAGCCAGACGCCGTGGCGCCGCGCGGCGTCCGCGATGCGGTCGGCGGCCGGACCGGGGATCTCGACCGACTCGCGCGCGAGCAGGGCGAACGCCTCCTTCGCGCCCGGCACCGCCCAGCCGGAGAGCGCCCGCGCCCACGCGGACGACGGGTACGCCGGCACGAACGTCTCCGGGAACACCACGAGCTGCGCGCCGTTCGCCGCCGCCTCGGCGGTCAGACGCTCGAGCTTGTCGATCGTCGCCTCCCGGTCGAGCACGACCGGCTCCGCCTGCACGCAGGCGACGCGCACCGGCGCGTTCATGGCCGCGACCCTACACGGCGACGGGCGCGTCGAGCGCGGCGCGGAGCGACGCGACGTAGGTCGCGAGCGCGCGCGGTCCGTCCTCGGCCGCCTCGACGGCGCGCGAGCCGACGACGACGCCGTCGACGAGCTCGGCGGCGGCGCGCGCGTGCTCGGGCGTCGAGATGCCGAAGCCGGCGCGCAGCGGCAGGTCGGTCACGGCGCGGGCGCGGCGCGCGAGCGGCTCGAGCGTGGGGGCGAGGCGGTCGCGCGCGCCGGTCGTCCCCGTCACCGTCACGAGGTACAGCCAGCCGTCGGTGGTTCCGGCCGCGAGCCGCAGCCGCTCGTCGGTCGACGTCGGCGCGACGAGCTGCACGCGTCGCAGATCCGGCCGCTCGTCCGCGGGCAGGTCGGCGACGATCAGGGAGGTCGCGCCCGCGTCGCGCGCCTCGCGCTCGAACCGCTCCCAGCCGTACGCCTCGAGAAGCGACGCGTAGGTCATCGGCACGAGCGGGACGTCGACCAGCTCGCGCGTACGCGCGAGGCACTCCAGGCAGCGCCTCGTGCGCATGCCCTGCGCGAGCGCGCGCTCGGCGGCGCGCCGGATCACGGGGCCGTCCGCGAGCGGGTCGGAGAACGGGAAGCCGAGCTCGACGACGTCCGCCCCCGCCTCGACGGCGGCGCGCGCGAGCTCGGGCGTCCCCGGCCCCGCCATCAGGTAGATCACGAGCGTCTTCACGCGCTCGAAACCGTTTCGTCGCTCCGCGACGAAACGGTTTCCAGGTCCTTGTCGCCGCGGCCCGAGAGGCAGACGAGGATCAGCTCCGCGTCGAGGTCGAGCGCACGTGCGAGCGCGTGCGACGACTCGAGCGCCGGCACGATCCCCTCGGTCTCGCACAGGCGGTGGAACGCGGCGAGCGCCTCGTCGTCGGTCGCGGCGACGTACTGCGCGCGCCCCGAGTCGCGCAGGAACGCGTGCTCCGGGCCGACGCCGGGGTAGTCGAGCCCGGCGGAGATGGAGTGCGCGTCGAGGATCTGGCCGTCGTCGTCCGCGAGCAGCGACGAGCGCGCACCGTGCAGCACGCCCGCGCGCCCGGCGCCCAGCGAGGCCGCGCCGGCGGCCTCGACGCCGACGAGCCGCACGCCCTCGTCGTCGACGAACTCGCTGAAGATGCCGATCGCGTTCGAGCCGCCGCCGACACAGGCGACGACGGCGTCGGGCAGCCGATCCTCGGCGGCGAGGATCTGCTCGCGCGCCTCGCGCCCGATCACCCGCTGCAGCTCACGCACCAGCTCCGGGTACGGCGCCGGGCCGACGCAGGAGCCGATCAGGTAGTACGTCGACTCGACGTTCGCGATCCAGTCGCGGATCGCCTCGCTCGTCGCCTCCTTGAGCGTCCGCGTGCCGAACTCGACGGGCCGCACCTCGGCGCCGAGCAGGCGCATCCGGTCGACGTTCGGCGCCTGGCGCCGCATGTCCTCGCTGCCCATGTAGACGACGCACTCGAGCCCGAAGCGCGCGCACACGGTGGCCGTCGCGACGCCGTGCTGGCCCGCGCCGGTCTCCGCCACGACGCGGCGCTTGCCGAGCCGCCGCGCGAGGACCGCCTGGCCGAGCGCGTTGTTGAGCTTGTGCGCGCCGGTGTGGAGCAGGTCCTCGCGCTTGAGGTAGACGCGCCGGTCGGGTGCGAAGCGCTCCGCGCGCGTGAGCGGCGTCGGCCGGCCGGCGTACGTCGTCAGGAGCTCGTGGAGCTCGGCGCGGAAGCCGTCGTCGTCGCGCAGCTCGCCCCACGCCCGCTCCAGCTCGTCGAGCGCAGGGACCAGCGTCTCGGGCACGTAGCGCCCGCCGTACGCGCCGAAGGTGCGCGTCATCGGGCCGCCTCCACCCACGCGCGCACCTTCGCGTGGTCCTTGACGCCCGGCGCCGACTCGGTCGACCGCGCCGAGTCGACCGCCCACGGCCGTACGCGCTCGATCGCGGCGCGCACGTTCTCCGGCCCGAGGCCGCCCGCGAGCATCACCCGGCCGGCCGCCCGGGCCGCCCGCTCGAGGTGCGCCGGGTCGTCCTCGCCCCACGGCAGGTCGACGACCCTGCCGACCTGCTCCTCGCCGCGCAGCAGCACCGCGTCCCGCGAGCGATGGCCGTTCTCGCGCGCGTAGTGCTGCACGAGGTCGGCGTCCGTCTCCTCCCGCTCGCCGACGAACACCGCTACGCGCAGCACCGAGTCGGGGGCGTCGAGCAGCTCGTCGGTCCGGCGCGGGCTCTCGCGCGCGAGGATGAAGCCCACCAGGTCGGCGCCGGCCTCGACGGCCGCGTCGACGTCCTCCTGCCGCGTCAGCCCGCACACCTTCACGAGCGGCCGCCGCAGCAGCTCGCGCAGCTTCGCTCCCGCGTCGGGCGCCCGCATGAGCGCCGAGCCGACGAGCACCGCGTGCGCGCCGGCGAGCTCGGCGGCGGCGGCCTGCGCGCGCGTCTCGATCCCCGACTCGGCGATCACCAGCGGCCCGCGCAGCCGGGCGACCAGCTCGAGCTGCGCTGCTCTGTCGACTGCGAAGGTCGAGAGGTCGCGCGCGTTGACGCCGACGATCGACGCGTCGAGCGCGAGCGCCCGCTCCACCTCCGAGGCGTCGTGCGCCTCGACGAGCGCGTCGAGGCCGAGCCGGGCCGCCTCGCGCATCAGCGCGGCGCACGCGGCGTCGTCGAGGTCGCGCAGGAGGAGCAGCGCCGCGTCGGCGCCGGCCTCACGCGCGGTGCGGAGGTGCTCGGGCGTGGAGAAGAAGCCCTTCGCGAGCAGCGGCAGCGCCGTCGCCGCGCGCGCCGCGCGCAGGTCGTCCCAGGAGCCGCCGAACCGTTCGTCGACGAGCACCGACATCGCGCGCGCGCCGGCCGCCTCGTAGGCGCGTGCGACGGCGGCCACGTCGCCGTCCGGCCGCAGGTCGCCTGCCGACGGCGAGCGCCGCTTGAACTCGGCGACCGCCCCGAAGCCGCCGCGGAGGGCATCGGCGAAGCGGCTCACACCGGCACCGCCTGCGAGAAGGCGATCAGCTCGTCGAGACGGGTCGCGGCGGCGCCCGAGTCGAGGGCCTCGCGCGCGAGCTCGAGCCCCCCCGCGAGGTCGCGGGCGTGCCCGCCCGCCGCGATCGCGCCCGCCGCGTTGAGGAGGATCGCCGAGCGGCGGCCGCCGTTCGCTCCCGCGAACACCTCGCGGATGCAGCGCGCGTTCTCGGCGGGGCTGCCGCCGCGGAGCTCCTCGGGGCCGCAGCGTGGGACGCCGAGCTCGAGCGGGTCGATCTCGCGGCGCACGACCGTCCCGTCGACGACCTCGCAGACGAGGTTCGGCCCCGCCGGCGACAGCTCGTCGATGCCGAACGCGCCGTGCACGACGAACGCGCGGCGCGCGCCGAGCAGCGCGAGCACGTCCGCGATCACCGGCACGAGCAGCGGCGAGTAGACGCCCACCACCTGCGCGCGCGCGCCCGCCGGGTTCGTGAGCGGACCGAGCACGTTGAAGACGGTGCGCGCGGCGAGCTCGTGCCGCACGGGCGCCGCGTGCTTCATCGCCGGATGGTGCGTCGGCGCGAACATGAACCCGAACCCCAGCTCGTCGATCGAGCGCGCGATCGTCGCGGGCGGCAGGTCGAGGTTGAACCCGAGCGCCTCGAGGACGTCGGCCGACCCCGACTCGGACGAGACCGACCGGTTGCCGTGCTTCGCGACCCCGGCGCCGGCGGCCGCGGCCACGAGCGCGGCGGCGGTGGAGATGTTGAACGTCCGGCCGCCGTCGCCGCCGGTGCCGGCGGTGTCGACCAGGTCGTCGCGCTCCGGGGTCACGGGGATCACGTGCGCGCGCATCGCCTCGGCCGCGCCCGCGATCTCGTCCGGCGTCTCGCCCTTGAGCCGCAGCGCGACGAGGAAGCCGCCGATCTGCGCGGGGGTCGCCTCGCCGGCCATGATCGTCCCCATCACCTCGCGGGCCTCGGCGCGCGTGAGGTCGCGGCCGTCGAGCAGGCGGGCGAGCGCGTCCTGGATCACCGTGGCGCCTCGAGGAAGTTGCGCGCGAGGTCGCGGCCGAGCGGCGTCAGCACCGACTCCGGGTGGAACTGGACGCCGTCGACCGGCAGCTCGCGGTGCCGCACCGCCATCACCTCGCCGTCCGCCGCGCGGGCGGAGATCTCGAAGCACGGTGGCACGTCCGTTGCGGCGAGCGAGTGGTAGCGGCCGGCCGGGAAGTCCTCGGGTAGCCCGGCGAAGATGCCGCGCCCGTCGTGCGCGACGATCGTCGCCTTGCCGTGCACGATGCTCCGCGCCGGCCCGACCGTGCCGCCGAACGCCTGCACGATCGCCTGGTGGCCGAGGCAGACGCCGAGCGTCGGCGTCCGCGGCGCGAGCCGCTCGATCACCGCGGTCGTCGCACCCGCATCCTCGGGCCGGCCGGGGCCGGGGGAGACGACGAGGTGCGACGGCGCGAGCCGCTCCGCCTCGTCCGCGTCGATCGCGTCGTTTCGCCGCACGATCACCTCCGCGCCCAGCTCGCCGAACAGATGCGCCAGGTTGTACGTGAACGAGTCGTAGTTGTCGATCAACAGAATCACCCGCCCGCCTCCGCGAGCTCGATCGCCGTCTCGAGCGCGGCGAGCTTGCGCAGGCACTCCTCGTGCTCGGCGGCCGGGCCGCTGTCGACGACGATGCCCGCCCCGGCCTGCAGGAGCGCCCGGCCGTCGTGCAGGACGACGGTGCGGATCGCGATGCACGCGTCGAGCGGCCCGTCCGGCAGCGCATAGAGCACCGCTCCGGCGTACGGCCCGCGCCGGTAGCCCTCGAGCTCCGACACGATCTGCATCGCCCGCACCTTCGGGGCGCCCGACACCGTCCCGGCCGGGAAGCACGCCCGCAGGAGGTCGAAGGCCGACACCTCCGGCCGGAGCTCGCCGACGACCTCCGACACGAGATGCGTGATGTGCGAGAAGCGCTCCGCCTCGAGGAAGCGCTGCACGGTCACGCTGCCGGGGAGGCACACCCGGGAAAGGTCGTTGCGGCCGAGGTCGACGAGCATCACGTGCTCGGCGCGGTCCTTCTCGGACGCGAGCAGCCGCTCGGCGTCGCCCTCGCCCGGCTGCGTCGAGCCGGCGATCGGGTTGACCGAGGCGCGCGACCCCTCGCGCTTCACGAGCGTCTCCGGCGACGAGCCGACGAGCGAAATACCGTCGAGCTCGAGCAGGAAGAGGTACGGCGACGGGTTCACGCGCCGAAGCGCGCGATAGAGCGCGAGCGGCGAGACGTCCGTTCGCCGCTCGGCACGCTGCGACAGCACGATCTGGAACGCGTCGCCGCGGCGGATGTGCTCGCGGCAGCGCTCGACGCCGCGCTCGTAGGCCGCCCGGCCGGGGTGGCGGCGTGTCGGCCCGCCCTCGGCGCGCCCCCTCGGAAGCGGCGGGGCGGGGGCGTCGAGCTGCGCGGCGACTGCGCCCGCGTCGCCGGCGAGCACCTCGGCTGTCCCGTGGGCGTGGTCGAAGCGGACGAGGATCTTCGCCGCGACGAAGCGGCTCTCCGGGAGATCGGGGCCCGCCTCCGGGAGCGGCACGGTCGGCTCGAGCGTCGCGACGTGGTCGTAGCCGAGGTAGCCGACGACGGGCGCGCCCGCCCGTTCCGCCTCCTCGAAGGAGAGCAGCCGGTCGCCGCAGCCGACGAGCGAGTAGCGGCCGAGGCGGCCCCGCTCGACCGACTCGAGCAGGAACGACGCGCGCCCGGCCTCGCGCAGCCCCAGGTAGGCGGCGAGCGGCGTCAGGAGGTCGAGGTCGAGTGCGGTGGTCGTCATCGGAAACGAAAGAAGACCCTCGCGGGTCTCCGGGTCGAGCGGCACGGGATCGACGGCGCGTCTACGCGGCCGGGCTCCCGCCCCGCTCGTGGCGCCAGGCCCACCAGGTGCGGTGCGGGAAGGTCATCGGCCGTCAGGGTATGCACCGCTGCTTCAATCCGCAAGCCGTGCCCATCCCCGACCTGCTCAACGAGCTGCTCACGGCGCCCGGCCCGTCGGGTCGCGAGAGTGCCGCCGCCGAGGTGTGGCGGCGCGCGGCGTCGGCGTTCGCCGAGGTGTCGACCGACGCGATGGGCTCGTCCTACGCGCGGGTGGCGGGGAAACGCGACGGGCCGACCGTGGCGCTGATGGGCCATGTCGACGAGATCGGGCTCGTGGTCACGCACGTCGACGAGCAGGGGCTGGTCGCGTTCGCGGTCGTCGGCGGCTACAACCCGGAGGTCCTCGTCGCGCAGCGCGTCGTGGTGCTCGGTCGGGATGGACCGGTGCAGGGGGTGATCGGGCGGAGGGGCGTCCGGCCGAGCGACCAGAAGGAGGGCGAGCGGGTCGAAGTCTCGGACCTGCACGTCGACGTCGGCGCGGCCGATGCCGAGGAGGCACGTTCGCTGGTCTCCGTCGGCGACGTCGCGGTGCTCGTCGGGGAGCCGGTCGAGCTCGCGCACGGGCGCATCGCCTCCAAGGCGATGGACAACCGCATCGGCGCCTTCGTCGTGCTCGAGACGGCGCGGCGGGTCGCCGAGGCCGGCGGCGCGCCCGGGGAGCTCGTCGCGGTCGCGTCGGTGCAGGAGGAGTTCGGGAGCTTCGGCGCGCGGGCGAGCGCGTTCGGGCTCGCGCCCGACCTCGCGATCGCGGTCGACATCACACCCGCCTCCGACGTCCCCGGCGGCGACCCCCGGACGGGCGGCGAGGTCTCGCTCGGCGCCGGCCCCGCGATCGACCGCGCGCCGTCCCTGAACCCGAAGCTCGTGGAGCTGCTGCTCGACACGGCTCGCGAGGAGGGCATCGGCGTCTGCTTCGAGGTGTCGACGCGGCTGACCCACACCGACGCGGACGAGCTCCACGTGAGCCGCGCGGGCTTGCCCACCGCGCTGATCTCCGTGCCTCTTCGCTACACGCACACGCCGGTCGAGACGGCGCAGCTCTCGGACGTCGAGGACACGATCCGGCTGCTCACCGCATCCCTCCTGCGGATCGACGGCGCCGCGTCCTTCGCCCGCTAGTCTCGATTCGTGTCCCGCAGCGTCATCGTCAGCGCCGTGCGCACGCCGTTCGGCCGCCTCGGCGGCGGCCTCGCGTCCTATCGCGCGACAGAGCTGGGCGCGATCGCGATCCGCGCGGCGCTCGACCGGATCGGGCTCGAGCCGGAGGAGCCGCAATACGTTGTCATGGGGCAGGTGCTGCAGGGCGGCGCCGGCCAGGCGCCCGCGCGGCAGGCGGCCGTCGGCGCGGGATTGCCGAAGGAGACGCCGGCGGACACGATCAACAAGGTCTGCGCGTCGTCGATCCGCGCGATCGAGATCGCCGACTCGATGATCCGCGCCGGGGACGTCGAGGCCGTCGTCACGGGCGGCATGGAGTCGATGTCGAACGCGCCCTACCTGCTGCAGAAGGCGCGTTTCGGCTATCGCCTCGGGAACGGCGAGCTGATCGACTCGATGGTCTTCGACGGCCTGACGTCGACGTTCGACCGGCTGCACATGGTGCAGCAGAACTCGCGCGTGTCGGCCGAGCTCGGGATCAGCCGCGAGCAGCAGGACGCGTGGGCGGTGCGGTCGCACGAGCGCGCCGCGGCCGCGCAGGACGCCGGACGCTTCGACGACGAGATCGTCCCGGTCGGCGACGTGACGGCGGACGAGGGCATCCGGCGCGACACGACGCTCGAGAAGCTCGCCGCGCTCGAGCCCGTGTTCGACCCGGCCGGGACGACGACCGCCGGCAACGCGCCAGGCGTGAACGACGGCGCGAGCTGCGTCGTCGTCTGCTCCGAGGCGTGGGCGCGGAAGCGCGGCCTCGAGCCGCTCGCGACGATCGTCTCGCAGGGCTACGTCGCCGACGACTTCGCCTACCTCGCGCGCACGCCCGCGAAGGCCGGGGCGATCGCGCTCGAGCGCGCGGGGAAGACGATCGAAGACGTGAAGCGCGTCGAGATCAACGAGGCGTTCGCGTCGGTCGCGTCGAACTCGACGCGGCTGCTCGGCGCGGACGAGGCGGTCGTGAACGTGAACGGCGGCGCCGTCGCGCTCGGCCATCCGATCGGTGCGAGCGGCGGCCGCATCGTGGCGACGATGGTGCACGAGCTGCGGCGGAACGGGGGCGGGCTCGGGCTGGCGGCGATCTGCTCGGGCGGCGGGCAGGGCGACGCGCTGCTCGTCGAGGTGTAGGGGCTGATCCGCTCGGCCGGCGGGATCGTCGTGCGCGACGGGCGCGTCCTCCTCGTGCACCGGCCGCGCTACGACGACTGGACGCTGCCGAAGGGCAAGCTCGAGACGGGGGAGACGTGGGAGCAGGCCGCGCTGCGCGAGGTCGAGGAGGAGGCGGGCGTCCGCTGCGACCTCGGCGGCTTCGTCGGCGCCACACGCTACGACCACCGCGGCGAGCCGAAGGAGGTGCGGTGGTGGGCGATGGCGACCGCCGACGAGCCCCGGCCGGGCCACGAGGTCGATGCGGTTCGCTGGGCGGATGCCGGCGAGGCGGAGGCCGTGCTCACCTACGCGCGAGACCTGGAGCTCGTGCGGCGCGCGCTCGCCGGCGAGGCGACACCGGCTCCGCAGCCCCTCTCCGCGCACGTCCTCACACGGCGCTCCGAGGTCGAGGCGCTGTCGCCGGAATGGGACGAGCTCTGCCGTTCGCTCTCCGCGTCCCCGTTCGTGGGCGCGACGCTCTTCACCGCGTGGCTCGACGAGCGCGGCGGCCGGACGTACGAGCCGTTCGTCGTCGCGGTCCGCGACCCACAGGGCCGCCTTCGCGCCGTCGCGCCGTGGGCGCGCCGAGGGCCGCTCGTCGTCAGCGTTCCGGGCCGCGTCAAGGTCGCCGGCGAGCTGCTCGTCGCCGAGCGGGACGGGGAAGCCGCCTGGGGCGCCGTCCTCGAGGCCACGATGCGGACGCGGGGCGTGGTGCTCGTCGACGTGCCGCACGCGACCGACGACGCGCGGGGCGAGGCGGGGGCGCGCACGGCGAGCAGCCACCTCGGCTTGCCGTTCGCCGCGCTTCCTCGCTACAAGCGGTACCTCCTCACGACCGCGGGCGGAACCTACGACGCCTACATCGCGTCCCTCCATCGGAAGCAGCGCGCCGACCTGCGCGGCGCGCGGAACAAGCTCGCGCGTCTCGGAGACGTGAGCTTCCGTGCCGTTCCCGCGCTCGAGGGCTACGAGGCGCTCCGCGAGCTCCACAGGAAGCAGTGGCCGCCCGGACGCACGATCAGCTGGGTGCACACCGAGTGGGGTGCGAGGATCGACCGCAGGCTTCTCCGGGCGTTCCCGTCCACGGTCCTTCTGCTCGAGCTCGACGGCCGCGCGATCGGCGCCGCTCTCTGGCTCGACAACGGCGAGCGCAGGACGGGTCTCTACCTCACGCGGGACGTCTCGATCGAGATCGGCTCCCCGGGCGAGCTACTGCACGCCGAGCAGGTGCGGCGTGCCTACGACGGTGGCGTGGGCCTCTTCGACTTCATGGGCGAGGGAGGTCGCAAGGACCTGAAGCGGCTGGAGCCGCACGCCGGCTTCGAGCTCGTGGTCGGCCGGCGCGGCACGCTCGGCCGCTCCGCGGTCCGGGCGAGGCGCGCGCTGGTGCGGAGCCCGCTCACCCTGGCCGCCCTCAGGCGCGCTCTCCGTGCCGTCGCGCCGGGTGCGTGAGCCGCGCGGTGCAGCCTCCCACCCCGAACGAGTGGCGAAGTTCCCCCGTTCGTGTGTTGCCGCCCGGCCGCAGGGCGACGAACGTTGGCGACGCGCGGCGGGGCACCGGTTGCCGTCAGTCCCGAGCCACGCGCCGCCAGCGGTTGCATCGGCAGCGGCCGCGGGCGGCTTGAGCAAGCGTCAGCCGAGCCGCTTCCGGTAGCGGACCTCCGGCGCCCGGATGCCGAAGCGCTCCTCGGCCTTGCACCCGCCGTCGGGCGCCCAGCCCGCACGCTCGTAGAAGCGTCGGGCGCGGTCGTTGTCCTCGAGCACCCACAGCGTCGCCTCCGCGTACCGCGCGCGCAACACCGCCTCGGCGCGCTCGAGGAGCGCGCGGCCGGCGCCGGTCGACCAGCGGGCGGGGTCGACGTAGATCGCGTACAGCTCGCCGATTCCGTCCTCGTCGCGGCTCGGCCCGGTCGTGGCGAAGCCGACGACGCGCTCGTCCTCGTCCGCGACGACGATCGCCCAGCCGGGCGGCGGGTCGACGATGCGGCGCCTCCAGCGCGTCTCGTCGATCGGCAGCGCGTCGAGCGCCTCGGCGGGGAGGATGTGCCGGTAGGCGGCGCGCCAGCCGTGCACGCGGATCGTCTCGATCGCGAGCGCGTCGTCGGGCGTGGCGACGCGTACCTGCATCGCGCGACGATACGCTCACGCACGTAGCGCCGATGGGAACGCGGTTCCAGCACGTGCTGGTCGTCGGGGCGGGGCAGATGGGCGCGGGCATCGCGCAGGTCGTCGCCGCGTCCGGCCGGCGCGTGTCGCTGCACGATCCGTTCCCCGGCGCCGTCGAGCGCGGGCTCGACGCGATGCGGACGAGCCTCGAGCGGCTCGTGGCGAAGGGCGGCGCGGACCCCGACGAGACGCTGGCGCGGGTCTCGCCCGTCGACGAGCTTGCGCCCGCCGACCTGATGATCGAGGCGATCGTCGAGGAAGCCGCGGCGAAGGAGGAGCTCTTCCGCCGCGCCGACTCGGCGCTGCCGGACGACGCGGTGCTCGCCTCCAACACGAGCTCGATCCCGATCACGTCGCTGGCGGCCGTCACGCAGCGGCCCGACCGCGTGATCGGCATGCACTTCTTCAACCCCGTCCCGGTGCTCCGCCTCGTCGAGGTGATCCGCGCCGAGCAGACCTCGGACGAGACCGCCGCGGCGGTGGTGGAGCTCGCGCGCGACCTGGGCAAGGAACCGGCGGAGGCGCGCGACTACCCGGGCTTCGTCTCGAACCGCATCCTGATGCCGTTCGTCAACGAGGCGGCCTACGCGGTGATGGAGGGCGTCGCGGAGCCGGAGGCGGTCGACACGATCGCGAAGCTCGGCTTCGCGCACCCGATGGGGCCGCTCGCGCTCGCCGATCTGATCGGACTCGACACGTGCGTCGCGATCATGGAGGTGCTGCAGCGCGGCCTCGGCGACCAGAAGTACGCGCCGTGCCCGCTGCTCCGCCGCTACGTGCAGGCGGGGCGGCTCGGCCGCAAGAGCGGCCGCGGGTTCTACGACTACTAGAAATCCGCGGCGCGGCGGCTACGCTTGGACGGCATGGACTGGCGCGCCTACCACGCCGTCAACACGTTCGTCGTTCACCACTCGTGGCTCGGGCGTCTCTTCCACGGCATCGAGACGTACGGGACGTACGCGATCGGGGTCGCGGCCGTCTGCCTGTGGCTGCTCGCGCGGCCCGGCGGCAGCCGGAAGTGGAAGCTCGCCGCCGGCTCGGCGCTCGGCGCGGCCGCGCTCGGGCTGCTCGTGAACCGGATCATCTCGTCGGCATGGCACCGCGACCGGCCGTTCCAGGCACACCACGTCGCGCACGTCTGGGGGCCGCGCAAGACCGACGCCTCGTTCCCGAGCGACCACGCGAGCGCTGCGTTCGGGATCGCGGTCGCCGTCGCATTGCTCGACCCGATCGCGGGCGCGGCGTTCCTCGTGCTCGCAGTGCTGATCGCGGCCGGCCGCGTGCTGATCGGCGAGCACTACCCGGGCGACGTGATCGCCGGCGCGCTGATCGGCACCGCCTGCGCCGTGGTCGTGGTGCGGCTCGCGCGGCCGGTGATCATGCTGTGCGTGCGCGTCGTCGAGCGAGCGACGGACCCGCTGCTCGCGCTCGTCTGGCGGCGGCGCGCGGCCGCCTGATAGAACCGCGCAGCCCGTGCGCCTGACCCCCCAGAAGCGGGAGTTCTTCGACCTGTTCACGCGTTCGTCCGGGAACGCGCGCGACATCGCGCGCGTGCTCGTCGACCTTCTCGAGCGCTGGCCGGAGAGCAGGCCGCTGCTGCGCGACATCAAGGAGCTCGAGCACGAGGGCGACCGCCTCACGTACGAGGTGGTCATGCTGCTCAACCGGACGTTCGTGACGCCGTTCGACCGCGACGACATGTACCGGCTCGCGTCGGCGATCGACGACGTCTGCGACCACGTCGACGAGGCGGCCGACAACATCGACCTGTACGAGGTGCACCACGTGCCCGACCGCGCGCGGCAGCAGGCCGAGGTGATCCACCGCGCGGCCTCGCGCCTGCACGAGGCGGTGGAGCGGCTCGAGGGGTTCCGCGACTCGCGGCGGCAGCTCGTCGCCCTGCGTGAGCTGGAGGACGAGGGCGACCGGCTCGTGCGCGAGGCGGTCGCCGACCTCTTCCGCGCGGAGCCCGACCCGCTTGCGATCATCCGCTGGAAGGACATCCACGAGCAGCTCGAGGAAGCCGTGGACGCCTGCGAGAACGCCGCCGACGTGCTCGAGGCGATCCTCGTCAAGAACCGGTGACGGGCGGGTCGGTTCTCCTCGTCGTCATCGTCGTGATCGCGGTCTCGTTCGACTTCACGAACGGGTTCCAGGACACGGCGAACGCGGTGGCGCTCACGGTGTCGACGCGCGCGCTGCCGCCGCGGCTCGCGGTGCTCGTCGCCGCGGCGGCGAACCTCGGCGGCGCGTTCACGACCGTCGCCGTCGCGAAGACCGTCGGCAAGGGCATCATCGACACCCACCTCGCGACCGAGGTGACGGTGCTGGCGGCGCTGGTCGGGGCGATCCTCTGGAACCTGATCGTGTGGCGGCTCGGCCTCCCGTCGTCGTCGTCGCACGCGCTGATCGGCGGCCTGATCGGCGCCGCGCTCGTCCAGTCCGGGTCGAAGGGCGTGGAGTGGCACGGGCTCGCGCACAAGGTGCTGATCCCCGCCGTCTTCTCGCCCCTCTTCGGCTTTGTCGCCGCGTTCGCGGTGCTGCTCGCGATCTACTGGCTGTTCGTGCGCGCGACACCGGGCAGCGTCAACCACGGCTTCCGGATCGGGCAGATCGCATCGGGAACCTGGGTCGCGTACGTCCACGGGGCCAACGACGCCCAGAAGACGATGGGCGTGATCGCGCTCGCGCTCTACGAGCACGGCTCGATCTCGCACTTCTACATCCCGACCTGGGTGAAGGTGGCTGCTGGCCTCGCGATCGGCGCCGGCACCTACGCGGGCGGCTGGCGCGTCATGCGCACGCTCGGGCAGCGGGTGTTCAAGATCGATCCGCCGAGCGGCTTCGCCGCGCAGGCGGCGGGCGGCACGATCCTGTACATCGCCACGCGGCTCGGCTTCCCGGTCTCGACGACGCACACGATCTCCGGCGCGGTGATGGGCGCGGGCGCGACGAAGCGGTTCTCCGCCGTCCGCTGGGGCGTCGCCGGGAACATCGTCCGCGCGTGGCTTCTCACGATCCCGGCGACCGCGGCGGTCGCGGCCGCCGTCTACTGGCCGCTGCACGGGATCTTCAGCTGATGGTCGGGCCGCGCACCGGCGAGATCTACGCGCTGCTCACGCGTGCCGGCGAGAACGCGCACGAGCTGGCGAAGCTCGTCGAGCGCCGCGTGCTCGAGTGGCCCGACGGGCCGTCGCAGGACGAGGTGAAGGAGCTCGAGCACGAGGGCGACCGCATCGTCTCTGAGCTCCTCTCGCGCACGAACTCGATGTTCGGGATGGCGCTCGACCGCGACGACCTCGTCGCGCTCGCGTACGCCGTCGACGACGTCGCCGACGCGATGGACAACGCGTCCGAGCTCTTCGGCCTCTACAGCGTGCAGACGCCGACGAAGCAGGCGTTCGCCCTCTGCAAGCTGCTCGTCCGGGCGACCGAGCAGCTCGCGGCGCTCCTGCGCGACCTGCGTCGGCACCAGGGCTCGGCGCCGGAGATCCGCGCCATCAAGGAGCTGGAGGACGAGGGCGACGCGGTCGCGCGCGCCGCGCGCGCGAGCCTCTTCAAGGACGAGCGCATCGACCCGGTCGTCGTCATCCGCTGGAAGGACATCTACGAGGCGCTCGAGGAGGCGGTCGACGCCTGCGAGACCGCCGCCAGCCGCGTCGGCAACATCCTCGTCAAGAACGCGTAGCACGCTCCTGGCCGGCCCCCTGGAAACTGTTTCGCACCGAAGGTGCGAAACAGTTTCAATGCGAGGCGTCGCCGCGTCACGCTCTCGTGACGGTGCCTGACACCGTGAGGTGTCAGGCACCGTCACAAGATTCACGACGGATGCGAGGCGTCGCTGAACTCGCGGAACTCGCCGGTGACGAGGAAGGCGACCTGCTCGCCGATGTCGACGGCGTGGTCGCCGATCCGCTCGACGCAGCGCGAGACGACGAGCATCCGGAGGCCGTACTCGCGCTCCTCCGGCGACGAGCCGAGCGAGAGGACGTCCTCGATCGCGCCCCGGTTCGCGCGGTCGATCAGCTCGTCCAGTTCGACGAGCGTCTGCGCCCGATCGAGGTCGCGCGCCGCGAACGCGTCCATCGCCACGCGGATCATCTGCTCCGCGCGCCGGCCCATGTCCTCGATCGAGGCCGCGATCCCGTCGGCCGACACGTCCAGGCCGCCCATCAGCTTCGTCAGCTTCGCGACGGTGACGCAGTAGTCGGCCATGCGCTCGAGGTGCAGGTTCACGCGCAGCACGGCGAGGACGAGCCGGAGGTCGGCCGCGACGGGCGTCTGCCGCGCGAGCAGCGACTGGACGCCCTCGTCGATCGCCGCGTACCGCTGGTCGACGGAGTCGTCGAAGCGGATGACCTCGTCGGCGAGCTCGTCGTCGCCGCGCGCGAGCGCGTTCAGCGAGGCGCGGAGCGCGCGCAGGACGAGGTCGCCCTCCTCCTGCAGCGACGCCTCGAGCTGCGCGAGCTCCTCGGAGAACGAGAGCCTCATCCGAACCGGCCGGTCACGTAGCCCTCGGTCCGCGGGTCGCGCGGCTGCGTGAAGATCCGGTCGGTCGAGTCGTGCTCGACCAGGACGCCGTGGCGCGACCCGTCGTCGCGAACCTCGAGGCTGAAGAACGCCGTCGTCTCGGCGACGCGCGCGGCCTGCTGCATGTTGTGCGTGACGATCACGAGGGTGTAGTCGCGCTTGAGCTCGTGCATCAGGTCCTCGATCGCCGAGGTCGAGATCGGATCGAGCGCGGAGGCGGGCTCGTCGAGCAGCACGACGTCCGGCTCGACGGCGATCGCACGGGCGATGCAGAGCCGCTGCTGCTGGCCGCCCGACAGCCCCAGCGCGGACTTCTTCAGGCGGTCCTTCACCTCGTCCCAGAGCGCGGCGCCGCGTAGCGCGCGCTCGACGCGGCCGTCGAGGTCGTCCTTCATGCCGAGGACGCGCAGGCCGTAGGCGACGTTGTCGTAGATCGACTTCGGGAACGGGTTCGGCCGCTGGAACACCATGCCGATCCGGCGGCGCACCTCGATCGGGTCGACGCGCGGCCCGTAGAGGTCGACGCCGTGGTAGAGCACGTCGCCTTCCACCCGTGCGCCGGGGACGAGGTCGTTCAGGCGGTTCAGGCAGCGCAGCACCGTCGACTTGCCGCACCCCGAGGGCCCGATCAACGCGGTGATCGAGCGTTCGCGGATCGCGAGCGAGACGTCCGCGACCGCCGTCGCGTTGCCGTAGCGGACGGTGACCCCGCGCAGGTCGAACACCGCGTCGTCGTGCGGCGCCGGAGCCGGCGGCGCGGGAGCCGAGACCATGCTCGCAGCGGTCACTCCGCCAGTGTTCCGGCGCGCCCGCTCGTCCTGGGTGCACGCGATGTGAACGTCGTGTGACGAGGTGGTGACCGGGTGCCTCGCGCGCCCGTGACGCTGGAACGATGCGGGCGTGAACGCCGGCTCGCTCACCGCACGCGCCGCACTGCCGCGCAGCCGCGGGCTCGGCGACCGCCTCGGCGACCGGCTCCTGCACGGGCTCACCGCGCTCGCCACGCTGCTCGCGCTGCTCGTCGTCGCCGCGATCGTCTGGCGGGTCGCGGACGGCGCCTGGCCCGCGATTCGCCTCTTCAAGCTCGGCTTCCTCTGGCACGACGTCTGGAACGCGCCGCTCGACCGGTTCGGCGCGCGCGACCTGATCGTCGGCACGCTCGTCACGTCGTTCGGCGCGATGCTGCTCTCCGCGCCGCTCTCGATCGCGATCGGCCTCTTCCTCAGCGAGCTCGCGCCGCCGGCGATCCGCACCTCCGTGGGGACGCTGATCGACATGCTCGCGGCGGTGCCGAGCGTCGTGGTCGGCCTGTGGGGGATCTACGTGCTCGCGCCGTTCGACGCGCGGCACGTGCAGCCGCTCCTCGGCTCGATCCTCGGCTGGATCCCGGTCTTCGCGCACGGCGGCGACCACGTCGAGTCGACGGTGTTCACGGCGATGGTCGTGCTGACGATCATGACCGTCCCGATCACCTCCTCGATCTGCCGCGAGCTCTTCCTGGGCGTTCCGTCCGAGCTCGAGCAGGGCGCGATCGCGCTCGGCGCGACGCGCTGGGAGATGGTGCGCACCGTCGTCGTCCCGAGCGTGCGCGGCGGCGTCGTCGCAGCGGTCATCCTCGGTCTCGGCCGGTCGCTCGGCGAGGCGATCGCGGTGACGCAGGTGATCGGCAACTTCATCCCGCTCCGCGCGTCGATCTTCGAGCCGGGCGACACGATCGCGAGCCGTCTGGCGAACCAGTACCAGGGCGCGGTCAGCTCGACGCAGATCGCGGCGCTCGTGTACCTCGCCCTGATCCTGCTCGCGATCACGTTCGTCACCAACCTCGCCGCGCGCCGCGTCGTGGAGCGGTTCGAGCGATGACGCCGGCTCCGCTCTCGCTCGAGGCGACGGGCCGGACGCGGCGGCGCCTGCTCGTGAGCCGCGCCGCCGAGGCCGCCGCGGTCGGCGCGGCCGCCGTCGCCCTCGGCGCGCTCGGCGTGCTGATCTGGTCGGTGGGCAGCCGCGGCGCGGGCGCCCTCGGGTGGTCGTTCTTCACGAAGGGCCCCGCACTCTTCGGCCAGGCGGGCGGGGGCATCGCGCCGGCGCTCGTCGGCACGCTGCTCCTCGTCGGGGTCGCGACGGCGTTCGCCCTCCCGGTCGGCGTCCTGACGGCGCTCTACGCGAACGAGCTCGCGCCGCGCCGCGTCGCGCGCCAGGTGCGGTTGTGGCTCGACGTGCTGAACGGCTTCCCGTCGATCGTGATCGGGATCTTCGTGTTCGCGCTGTGCGTGCAGACGTCGCTGCCCGTGATCGGGTGGGGGCGGCACCAGAGCGCGATCGCGGGCGGCTTCGCCCTGTCGATCATCATGCTCCCGCTCGTCTCCCGCGCGACGATGGAGGTGCTGTCGCTCGTCCCGCACGACCTGCGCGAGGCGAGCTACGCGCTCGGCGTGTCGCGCTGGCAGACCGTCGTGCGCGTCGTCGTGCCGGCGTCGCTGGGCGGCATCCTCACGGGCACGACGCTCGCCGTCGCCCGCGCGGCCGGCGAGACGGCGCCGCTCCTCTTCACCTGCGCGCTCGCGGGGCAGGCCGTCGACTGGAACCCGACGCACTCGGTGCAGTCGATCCCGCTCACGATCTTCCAGTACTCGGAGTCGGCCGACTCGAACCTGCACCGCCAGGCGTGGGGAGCGGCCTTCGTCCTGATCGTCGCCGTCCTCCTCACGAGCCTGGGCGCGCGGCTGCTGCTCGACCGCTCGCGCCGGAAGCTCGGGACGTGAGCCCGGAGGCCACGTTCACCACACCGTCACCCCGCCGTCACCCCGCGTCAGCCCACGGACGGCAGCGCGAACGGCAAGGTCGAGTCATGACGAGACGACTGATCATCCTCACTGCGGCAGCGGCCCTCGCTGCCACGGGCGCGGCCACCGCCGCGACCACGGACACCACGATCACCGGCGCCGGGAGCACGTTCGTGGCGCCGCTCGTGTCGGCGTGGACGCCCGCGCTCGGAAAGGCGTTCGGCTACACGATCCAGTACAGCCCGGTGGGATCGGGCGCCGGCATCGCGGCGATCACGAACCACCAAGTCGACTTCGGCGCCTCGGACGCGCCGCTCACCCCCGACCAGCGGGCCGCCTGCGGCGACTGCGTCCAGATCCCCTGGGCCCTGTCGGCGACCGCCGTCGCGTACGACGTGCCCGGGGCTCCCGCGCACCTCCGGCTCGACGGGCCGACGATCGCCCGCATCTTCCTCGGGCAGATCACGAAGTGGAACGACCCGGCGATCCGGAAGCTGAACCCGGGCGCGAGCATGCCGGCGCTCGGCATCACGCCCGTCTTCCGATCGGACGGATCGGGCACGAGCTACAACTTCACCGACTACCTCGCGAGCGTCTCGCCCGCGTGGAAGGCGAAGGTCGGCGTCTCGACGCAGCCCGCGTTCCCGGCCGGCCAGGGGGCGAAGGGGTCGAGCGGCGTCGCCGGGCTGATCTCGCGCACCCCCGGCGCGATCGGCTACGTGGACGTCGCCTACGCGACCGCCAACCACATCCGCTTCGCCGCGGTGCGCAACGCGGCGGGCAAGTTCCTCTACCCCTCGCTGCGCCGCATCGAGGCCGCGGCGGCCGCCTTCCCGAAGGTGCCGGCCGGCAACGAGATGCACATCGTGAACGCGCCGAAGTCCGCGGCGCTCGCCTACCCGATCAGCACGTACACGTACGTGATCGTGCACCGGTCGAGCACGCACGCCGCGCAGCTCCGCAAGCTGATCTTCTGGGCGCTCACGCAGGGCCAGCAGCCGCAGTACACGGCGAAGCTGACGTTCGCTCCGCTGTCGACGGTGAGGTCGGTGCTCGTGGCGGCGGAGAAGACGCTGAAGACGGTGCGCCCGGCGGCGTGATGGCGTCAGGCCGGGAAGACGCAGCGGATCCGGAGCCCGCGACCGCGGGCTCCGGTCGCCTGGATCTCGCCGCCGGCCGCGGTGACGACGTGCTTCACGATGGCGAGGCCGAGCCCGGTGCCGCGCGTCGAGCGCGCGCCGTCGCCGCGGTAGAAGCGCTCGAAGATCCGCTCGAGCGCGTCCTCGCGGACGCCGACGCCGTCGTCTGTGCCGGCGAGCACGACGGAGCCGTCCTCCCGCTCCACCGACAGCGTGAAGCGGGCGCCGTGGCCGGCGTAGCGGATCGCATTCTCCGCCAGGTTCTCGGCGACGATGCGCAGCATGCGCGGGCGCAGCGGCAGCTCGATCGTCGCGTCGCCCTCGCTCCGCAGCTCGACGCCGGCGCGCGCGGCGGCGGGCGCGAGCTCCGCCACGACCTCGCCGAGCACCGGCAGCGCGACCGCGCTGCCGAGCGAGACGACCTCATCGCCGCTCTCGAGCTCGGACAGGAACATGATCTCGTCGATCAGCGCGCCCGCGTTCTCGACCTCCGCGCGCGCCTGCTCGAGCAGCGACGGCACGTCGGCGCCGGGCAGCTCCGCCGACTCGAGCAGCGCGAGGATGCGCGCGAGCGGCGTGCGCAGCTCGTGCGAGACGGCCGCCGTGAAGCCGGTGCGCAGCGCGTCGAAGTCGCGGTCGTCGTCCACCGAACTATCGTAAGGGGGTCGTGACGCGGGTCCTCATCGTCGAGGACGACGCGGTGATCGCGGACGGCATGGCGCGGCACCTGGTCGCCGCCGGCTTCGACGCCGTCGTCGTCGGGCGCGGCGAGCTCGGCCTCGCCCGGCTGCGCTACGAGAACCCGGACGTGTGCGTCCTCGACCTGATGCTGCCGGAGGTCGACGGCTGGAAGCTGATCGAGACCGCGCGCGCCGAGGGGATCGGCACGCCGATCGTCGTCGTGTCCGCCCGCGGCACCGAGCACGACCGCGTGCACGCGCTCGAGATCGGCGCCGACGACTACCTCGTGAAGCCGTTCTCGATGCGCGAGCTCGTCGCGCGCGTCGGCGCGGCCGCGCGGCGCGGCGTGCGGCCGGCCGAGGACCGCCGGGGCGAGCCGATCGAGATCGAGGAGCTGCGCGTCGACCCGCGCGAGGTGCAGGCATTCGTCGACGGCCGCAGCGCCGACCTGACCCCGACCGAGTTCAAGCTCCTCTACACGCTCGCGCTCGACCGCGGACGCGTCGTCACGCGCGACGAGCTGCTGCAGAAGGTCTGGGGGCGGCGGGAGACGCACCGCGACCGCACCGTCGACGTCTTCGTGCGCCGCCTGCGGCAGAAGGTGGACGCGGTCGCTCCGCGTCACTCCTTCATCCACACCCGCTTCGGCGTCGGCTACAAGCTCGAGCCCGAGCCGAAATGACGCTCGTAGACTGCCGCCGTGGACTTCGCCCTCACGGCCGAGCAGCGCGAGATCCAGGCGCTGGCGCGCGAGCTCGCCGACGCCGAGATCGCGCCGCACGCCGCCGAGTGGGACCGGGCGCACGGCTTCCCGCGCGACCTCCTCGCGAAGCTCGGCGACGTCGGCCTCCTCGGCGTGTGCGTCCCGGAGGAGTACGGCGGGGCCGGCGCCGACTTCCTCTCGTACGTGCTCGTGCTCGAGGAGCTTTCGCGTGCGGACGCGGGCGTCGGCGTGACCGTCGCGGTTCACACCTCCGCGTGCACGCTGCCGATCCTGCGGTTCGGGACCGACGAGCAGCGCGCGCGCTTCGTGCCGCCGCTCGCGCGCGGCGAGGCGATCGGCTGCTTCGCCCTCACCGAGTCGGGCTCGGGCTCGGATGCGGGCGCGCTCACGACGAAGGCCGAGGCGGCCGGCGGCGGCTGGCACGTGCGAGGCGCGAAGCAGTGGATCACGAACGCGGCGTTCGGGGGCACCGTGCTGCTCTTCGCGCGCACCGATCCGGGCACGCGCTCGGCGCGCGGCGTCTCCGCGTTCGTCGTCGACTCGGCCGACGTCACGGTGACGCGGACGGAGGAGAAGCTCGGGCTCAACTCGTCGGTCACGAACGACATCGCGATCGACGCGTTCGTCGAGGCGGACAGGCTGCTCGGCGAGGAGAACCACGGCTTCCGCATCGCGATGGCGACGCTCGACGGCGGCCGCATCGGCATCGGCGCCCAGGCGGTGGGCATCGCGCAGGCGGCGTACGAGGTCGCGCGCGCGTACGCGCAGGAGCGCGAGGCGTTCGGCCACCGGATCGCCGACTTCCAGGCGATCCAGCACAAGCTCGCGAACATGTCGATGGAGATCGACGCGGCGCGCCTGCTCGTCCACCGCGCCGCGTGGCTGAAGGACCAGGGGCGCCCGGTGACGGAGGCGGGCGCGAAGGCGAAGCTCTTCGCGTCCGAGGTGGCGCGCCGGCAGACGGCGGAGGCGATCCAGGTGCTCGGCGGCTACGGGTACACGAAGGAGTTCCCGGTCGAGCGGTACTACCGCGACGCGAAGATCACCGAGATCTACGAGGGGACGAGCGAGATCCAGCGCCTCGTGATCGCGCGCGAAATTCTCGGAAAGCACGCGCGTGCCGCGGCGACCTGACGAGCCGGTCCGCCTGACGCGCATCTACACGCGCGGCGGCGATCGCGGCGAGACGTCGCTCGGCGACGGCTCGCGCGTCTCGAAGCTCGACCCGCTCGTCCGGGCCTACGGCGCGGTCGACGAGCTGAACTCCGCGATCGGGTGGGCGCAGGTCGAGACGCGGGACGAGCGGCTCGCGCGGATCCAGAACGAGCTCTTCGACCTCGGCGCCGATCTCTCCGTGCCGTTCGCGGAGGGCGACGGCCGTCTGCGCCTCGGCGGCGAGGCGGTCGTGCGGCTCGAGGCGGACTGCGACGCGGTCAACGCGGGGCTCTCCGAGCTGCGCAGCTTCGTGCTGCCCGGCGGCAGCGAGGCCGCGGCCCGGCTCCACCTCGCCCGCGCCGTCTGCCGCCGCGTCGAGCGCGAGGTGCTCGCGGTGGCGCAGGAACGGCCGCTGAACCCGAACGCCGTGATCTACCTGAACAGGCTCGGCGACCTGCTGTTCATCCTCGCGCGCGCGGCGAACGCCGGCGGGGCCGAGCCGCTCTGGAAGCCGGGGGGCTAACCTCCGGGCATGGCGGCGACGCGCGAGCCCGGCCAGGCCGAGCAGCTCCACTCGACCATCTCGGGGATCGAGAACGAGCCGCTCTACTCGCCGGAGAATGTCGAGGTCGACTACGACCGCGATCTCGGACGCCCCGGCGAGTTTCCGTTCACGCGCGGCGTCTATCCGACGATGTACCGCGGGCGCCTGTGGACGATGCGGCAGTTCGCGGGCTTCGGCACGGCCGAGGAGACGAACGAGCGCTTCCACTACCTGCTCGAGCACGGGCAGACGGGGCTGTCGACGGCGTTCGACATGCCGACGCTGATGGGCTACGACTCCGACCATCCGCGCGCGCTCGGCGAGGTCGGCCGCGAGGGCGTCGCGATCGACTCGCTCGAGGACATGGAGACGCTGTTCGCCGGCATCCCGCTCGGCGAGGTGTCGACGTCGATGACGATCAACTCGCCCGCGGCGATGCTGCTCGCGTTCTACGCGTGCGTCGGCGAGGAGCAGGGCGTGCCGCGGAGCGAGCTGCGCGGCACGATCCAGACGGACATCCTCAAGGAGTACATCGCCCAGAAGGAGTACATCTTCCCGCCGGAGCCGTCGATGCGGCTCGTCACCGACATGGTCGAGTTCTGCGCGCGCGAGATGCCGCGCTGGCACCCGATCTCGATCTCGGGCTACCACATCCGCGAGGCTGGCTCGACCGCCGCCCAGGAGCTCGCGTTCACGCTCGCCAACGGGTTCACCTACGTCGAGTGGGCGCTCGAGCGCGGCCTCGACGTCGACGACTTCGCGCCGCGCCTCTCCTTCTTCTTCAACGCGCACCTCGACTTCTTCGAGGAGATCGCGAAGTACCGGGCCGCGCGGCGCATCTGGGCGCGCGAGCTGCGCGACCGCTACGGAGCGAAGAACCCGCGCTCGCTGCTGATGCGGTTCCACTCGCAGACGGCCGGTGTATCGCTGACCGCGCAGCAGCCGGAGGTGAACATCGTCCGCACGGCGATCGAGGCGCTCGCCGCCGTGCTCGGCGGCACGCAGTCGTTGCACACGAACTCGTTCGACGAGGCGCTCGCCCTGCCGACGGAGCAGGCGGTGCGGATCGCGCTGCGCACGCAGCAGGTGATCGCGCACGAGACGGGCGTCGTCAACACCGTCGACCCGCTCGGCGGCTCGTACTACGTCGAGCATCTGACGAGCGAGCTGGAGCGGCAGGCCGAGGAGTACTTCGCGCGCATCCGCGAGCTCGGCGGCGTCGTGGCGGCGATCAAGGAGAACTTCTTCCAGCGCGAGATCGCCGAGGCGTCGTTCCGCTACCAGTCGGAGGTGGAGGCTGGGCAGCGGATCGTGGTCGGCGTCAACCGGTACGAGGTCGAGGACGAGCGGGAGCTGGAGATCCTCCGGATCGACCCGGCGCTCGAGCGCAAGCAGGTGGGGCGGGTGCAGGCGCTCCGGGCCCGCCGCGACGGGACGGCGGTCGAGGCCGCGCTGGGGCGCCTCCGGGACGACGCGGCGCGCGCCGACCGGAACCTGATGCCGGCGATCGTCGACGCCTCCCGCGCCTACGCCACCATGGGGGAGATGTGCGACGCCCTCCGCGAGGTGTGGGGCGTCTGGCGTGAGACCCCCGTGTTTTGACGCGCCGCTAACAACGTGACGGGGAGGTCGTCTAACCTGTCGTGGCGATGAGCGCACACACGGCCAGCGTTGCGCAGAAGCCGCTCTGGCGCCGCCAGCAGTTCTGGCGCGTCGTCCTGCCGGTGACGGCCGTCCTGTCGGCGATCGTGGCGGGGATCCTCGTCTACAACGCGATCTACGGCTCGAACGGGCAGCCCGAGTCGCACACCGGCTGGGGCGTCACCTACCCGACCGCGAAGCCGCCGGCGACCGTGAAGCTCGACCCGGCCGTCCGGCCGCTCGTGCGCCAGTTCGTCGCCACCGCCGTCGCCCGCAAGAACCTCGCCGCCGCGTACGCCATCTCGGGGCCGGAGATCCGCCAGGAGCAGACGCTGAAGCAGTTCCTCAAGGGCAACATCGCGGTCGTCCCCTTCGACGTCGACGCGCGGACGAAGGTCAGGTTCATGACGGTGGACGAGTCGTACGCCTCGAGCGCGAAGCTGCAGGTGTTCCTCGTCACCCCGGGCCGGCGGGTGACGAACAGCCCGCACACGTTCTTCGTGAACCTGATCAAGCGGCAGGGGCGCTGGTACGTGAACGGCTGGACGCCGCGCTGGACGCCGCCGATTCCGACGCTCCCGGGCCGCTAGCCGCTACACCTCGAGCTCGAGCCCGTCGCGGGCGACCTCGCAGCCGTCCGGCGGCGGCAGCTCGACCGGCCGGTGCGTGAGGAGGGTCCGGCGCGCTCCGGCCGCGCTCGCCGCCGCGAGCGCCTCGGCAGCCGTCAGGTGCCCGCGCGGCTCCTTCTCCGCCTCCGCCAGCGTGGCCTCGCAGAGGAAGACGTCGGCGCCGCGGGCGACCTCGACGAGCGCCGGCGCCGGGGCGGTGTCCCCCGAGTAGACGAGCGTGCGGCCGTCGTGCTCCACGCGCAGGCCGAACGACGGCCGCTCGTAGTGGACGACCGGCACGGCCGTGACCCGGAAGCCGGCGGCCTCGAACGGCTCGCGCGGCGCGTACTCGCGCAGCTCGAATGCGATGTGCGCGCGGTGGAGCAGCGACTCGAGCTCCTGCGACGAGGCCGAGCCCGGCGGCAGCCAGAGCGGAACCGGCCGCGAGCTCCATCCGGGCCCCATCAGGTGCGCCCACTGCCAGCCGACGAGATCCGCGATGTGGTCGAGATGGAGGTGTGTCACCACGATCGCGTCCGCCGGCGGCCACGCGTGCGCCCGTTCACGGAGGCGGGCGAGCACGCCGGGCCCGCAGTCGAGGAGCAGCCGCCCCGGCCCCTCGACGAGGTAGCCCGACTGCGCCGAGCCGGGGTTCGGCCAGGCCGGTGACGAGCCGAGGACGGTGAGGCGCACGTTCCTATACTGACCGCCCGTGGCGCGCAAGATCAGGGTGGTGATCGCGAAGGCCGGGCTCGACGGCCACGACCGCGGCGCGAAGATCATCGCGCGGGCGCTTCGCGACGCTGGGATGGAGGTGATCTACACCGGGCTGCACCAGACGCCGGAGCAGATCGTCGAGACCGCGATCCAGGAGGACGCCGACGCGGTGGGGATCTCGATCCTCTCCGGCGCGCACATGACGCTCGTGCCGCGCGTTCTCGAGCTGCTGCGCGAGCGGGGGGCGGACGACGTGCTCGTCGTGGTCGGCGGGACGATCCCGGGCGACGACGTCGCGGCGCTGAAGGAGCGGGGCGTGGCGGAGGTGTTCACGCCCGGCGCGCCGACCGGAGAGATCGTGGACTTCCTGCAGGCACGCGTGGCCGCGTAGCCGCGTCGATAGGGTCCCGCACGATGAAGATCGTGGTGTGCGTGAAGGCGGTGCCCGACGCTGCGGGAGGCCGGCGGATCGATCCGTCGACCAAGCGGCTCGACCGGAGCGGCGAGCTGACGCTGTCGGAGTTCGACGCCTACGCGGTGGAAGAGGCGCTGCAGCTCGGCGAGGGCGGCGACGGCGAGGTGGTCGCGGTGACGATGGGGCCGGCGGGCGCCGCGGACGCCCTGCGCAAGGCGCTCGCGATGGGCGTCGACCGCGCCGTCCACGTCTGCGACGACGCGCTCGCCGGCTCGGACCTGGTGGGCACCGCGCGCGCGCTCGCCGCCGTGCTCGAGCGCGAATCGCCGGACCTCGTGCTCTTCGGGCAGCAGTCGGCGGACGGCGGCGGCGCGTGCCTGTGGGCGGCCGTGGCGGAGCTGCTGCGGCGGCCGGCGATCTCGCAGGCGAGCGAGCTGACGGTGGACGGCGGGTCGGTCACGGGCAAGCGGCAGACCGAGTTCGGCTACGACACCATCCGGGCGCCGCTGCCGGCGATCGTCGCGGTCTCGGACGCGATCAACACGCCCCGCTACCCGTCGCTCAAGGGGATCATGGGCGCGAAGCGCAAGCCGCAGGAGAGCCTCTCCTCGGGCGACGTCGGCGGCGCCGTTGCGCCCGCGACGACGGTGCTCGAGCTCGAGCCGCCGCCCGCGCGCGGTGAGGCCCGCACGATCGAGGACGACGGCAACGCGGCCAAGCAGATCGTCGAGTTCCTCGCGGAGAAGAGGGTGCTGTAGCGATGGCGGGCACGCTCGTCTTCCTCGAACACCACGACGGCGCGCTCACGAAGGGCTCGCTCGGCGTCCTGTCGAAGGCCGCGCAGCTGGGTGGCGACGTGCACGGCGTCGTCGTCGGAAGCGGAGTGCGCGAGCTCGCGGGCGCGGCCGGAGAGCACGGTGCGAGCGTGCTCTGGGCCGCCGACGAGGAGGGGCTGGCGGCGCCGCTCCCGCAGCCGCGGGTCGACGTCCTCGCGCGGCTCGTGCGCGACGAGGGGTACGAGGCGGTGCTGTTCGCTCAGTCGGTGCTCGCCGCCGATGTGGCGGCCGGCTTCGCGGCGCGGCTCGGCGCCGGATTGAACTGGGACCTCGTCGATCTCTCGGCCGACGGCGTCGGCGTCAGCCCCGCGCTCGCCGACAGCGTCTACGTTCGGGTCGGCTGGACCGGCGAGCCGCGGATCGCGGTCTTCCGCTCGGGCACGTTCGACCCGGCGCCCGGCGGCGGCGGGCGGGCGGAGGTGCGCGACGCCCCGGTCGAGCTCGAGGACTTCTCGACCCTCGCGGAGATGGTCGAGCAGGCGCATGCGGAGCAGCAGGGGCCGTCGATCGAGGACGCCGACGTGATCGTCGCCGGCGGCCGCGGGCTCGGCGGGCCGGAGGGCTTCTCGCTGTGCGAGGAGCTCGCGCGTGCGCTCGGCGGCGCCGTCGGGGCGACCCGGGCGGTCGTCGACGCGGGGTGGTACCCGTACGCGGCGCAGGTCGGGCAGACGGGGAAGACCGTGTCGCCGAAGCTCTACGTCGCGCTCGGCATCTCCGGCGCGATCCAGCACAAGGTGGGCATGCAGGGATCGAACGTGATCGTCGCCGTCAACAAGGACCGGAACGCGCCGATCTTCGAGTTCGCCGATCTCGGCGTCGTCGGCGATCTGCACGCGATCGTGCCGAGGCTGACGGAGCTCGTGCGGGCGCGGCGCGGCTCGTGAGCGTCCGGCCTGCCGACTTTCCGCCGCCGTGGTCGCCGGCGGAGGCGCTCGCCGCGCCCGTCGACGCGCCGGACGAGCGGATCGAGGTGGGCGTCGCGATCGTCGGCGCCGGGCCGGCCGGGCTCGCCGCCGCGATCCGGCTCGGGCAGCTCATGGAAGAGGATCCGGCGACCGCGGAGCGGCTCGGCGAGGTGCCGGTGGCGGTGCTCGAGAAGGGCAAGGCGCCCGGCTCGCACCTCCTCTCGGGCGCGGTCGTCAACCCACGCGGGCTGCAGCGGCTCTTCCGCGGGCGCAAGCGGCTCGACGAGATGCCCTTCGCGGGGCCCGTCGAGGCGGAGTCGGTGCTCTTCCTCACGCGGCGGCACGCCTACCGGATCCCGACGCCGCCGACGATGGTCAACCATCACAACCAGATCGCGTCGCTGTCGCGGCTCGGGCGCTGGCTCGCGGAGGAGGCCGAAGCGGCCGGCGCGACCGTCCTGCCGGAGACGCCGGCGGTCTCGCTGCTCGTCGACGGCGGCCGCGTCGTCGGGGTGCGGACCGGCGACCGCGGCCGCGGCCGTCGCGGCGAGCGGCTCGGCAACTTCGAGGCCGGCTCGGACGTGACGGCGCGCGTGACGATCCTCGCGGAGGGCACGCAGGGCCATCTCACCGGCGCGGCGCTCTCGGCGTTCGGCCTCGAGGGCGAGAACCCCCAGGTGTGGGCGCTGGCGGTGAAGGAGGTGTGGCGCGTCCCGCGGCCGCTGACGCGGGTGATCCACACCATGGGGTGGCCGCTGCGGCCCGGTCGCCGGTACCGCGAGTTCGGCGGCTCGTTCGTCTACCCCCTCGGCGAGGACATGGTCACGATCGGGATGGTCGTCGGGCTCGACTACCGCGACACCGCGCTGTCGGTGCACGACCTCCTGCAGGAGCTGAAGACGCACCCGCGCATCCGGCGGATCCTCGACGGCGGCGAGCGGCTGCAGTGGGGGGCGAAGACGATCCCGGAGGGAGGCTTCGTCGCGCTGCCGCGGCGGTTCCACGCGCCGGGGCTGCTCCTGTGCGGCGACGGCGCCGGGTTCGTCAACGTGCCGGCGCTGAAGGGCATCCATTACGCGGTCGAGTCGGGTCGGCTCGCGGCGGAGGCGGCGTGGCGCGTGTTCGCGCCGGGCGCGTCGGCGCGGTCGGCTCTGAGGTCGTACGACGAGGCCGTGCGGGAGTCGTTCATCTGGTCGGAGCTGCGCGAGGTGCGCAACATGCGGCAGGCCTTCGGCCGCGGCTTCTGGCTCGGCGGCGCGCTGGCGGGCGCGATGACGGCGACGAAGGGGCGGTTCCCCGCGGGCGACCTTCGCACGGAGCGCGACTCGGAGCAGACGCTGATCACGACGCGTCGCGCGTCGCGCTACCCGGCGCCGGACGGGAAGCTGACCTTCGACAAGCTCTCGAGCGTGTTCGCGTCGGGGAACCGGACGCGGGACGACCAGCCGAACCACATCCGCGTACAGAGGCGCGTCCCGCGTCAGGTCGCGGAGCTCTGGGTCAACATGTGCCCCGCGCAGGTGTACGAGGTGGACGGGCTCGACGGCGGGCGCGCGGGGGGTGGCTCGGGTGCCGTGGGCTCGGGTGGCGGCGGGGCGCGTGCGGGTGCGCTGCGTGTGGGCGGCCCGAGTGGCGGTGGGGCGCGTCCGGGTGCGGGAAGCGGCGGCGCGCCTGCGGTTGGTGGCGGCGGTGCTGTTGGAGCGCGTTCGGGTGCCGGCGCCGGGGGACACGGCGCACGCCCGGGTGGCGGCTCGACGCGGAGCGCGGGTGCTGCCGCGAGCGGCGCGGAGCGCGGGCGAGGCCACGGTCATGCGGGCGGCGTAGGAGGCGGCGGGGACCGCGAGGAGTGGGTCGAGGTACGGGTCGTGCCCTCGAACTGCGTCCAGTGTGGCGCGATCAGTGCCCGCGGCGGCCGCCTGACGCCCCCAGAAGGCGGCAGCGGCCCCGAGTACACGCTCACGTAACGCGGGCGTGCGCGTTCCGTCACGGCGGCTGCCGCGGGACATGGCCCCCCGGGGGATCGCTGCGCGGGGCGCAGAACTCGACGAACCGCGCGACCGCAGACGCTGGATCGGCCCCGAAGAGCGCGAGCACCTCATCGCGCGCGAACCTCGCGAACGCGAGGGCCAACCCGATCGTCGCCCGATAGCTCGTCCACACGTGCGCTTCCAGCGGACCGTGCAGCCCCGCACGGCGCGGATTCTCCACCACGTAGCGGATCGTGTTCAGCAGCCGGCTCTCGTGCGCAAGGTGCTCGCTCCAATACCGCCGCCCGAAGACGTGGTTGGTCCGACCGTACGTCGCGTTGAACGTGAGCGCGTACGAGCCGTTCAGCTCGCACATGCCGCGCGCCAGGCCGCTGTCGTCGATGCGGATGACCAGGTGGTAGTGATTCCGCATCAGGCAGTAGGCGAGCACTTCCCAGCGATGTTTCTTCGCGATTCGGTCGAGTGTGCTCAAGAAACGGCTGCGGTCTTCGTCCGCGAGGAAGATCGGCTGCTTGTTGTTGCCGCGAGTCACGACGTGGTGACAGCCGGGATGTTCGTCGCGCGCACGGTGCGCCATGGTCAGACGGTAGGGCTGACAGCCGCGCGCGGCGAGCCTCCGCCACGCATTCGGCGCGGACTCGTTGCGGTTCCGTTACGGCGGCTGCCGCCGGACATGTCGGCACCGGGCAACGCCGGCGCGCGCGCGTGATCACGTCGACCGACAATCCGCGCGTGAAGGAGGTGCGGCGGCTGCGCCGCGCGCGTGAACGGCGCGCGACCGGGACGTTCGTCGCCGAAGGCCCGCGCGAGGTCGAGCGCGCACTCGCGGCGGGTCTCACCTTGCGCGCCGCGTACGTCGCGCCCGCGCTGCTCCCGGACTGGCCGCACCCGCACACCGAGGTGAGCGAGCGCGTGCTCGCGGCGATGAGCTACCGAGCGCAGCCCGAAGGCGTCCTCGCGGTCGTCGAGGCGCCCACGCACGAGCTCCCCCCGAGCCCGACGCTGCTGCTCGTCGCCGTCGGCATCGAGAAGCCGGGCAACCTCGGCGCGATGGCGCGGTCCGCGGACGCTGCCGGCGCCGACGGGCTCCTCGTCGCCGACGTGGTCTGCGATCCCTGGAATCCGAACGCGATCCGTGCTTCCACGGGCGCGGTCTTCACGCTGCCGATCGTCGAGACGACGGCGGACGAGGTTGCCGCGCTCGCGCTCCGCAAGGTCGCCGCGGTCGTCGGGGCGCCGACGCCCTACACCGCCGCCGATCTGACGCCGCCGACCGCACTCGTCGTGGGCGCCGAGGACGAGGGCCTCGACAGACGCTGGCGCGAGCTCGCCGACGAATCCGTCTCCATCCCCGTCCGCGGCCGCACCGCCGACAGCCTCAACGCCTCCACCGCCGCTGCGCTCTTGCTGTATGAGACCCTGCGGCAGCGTGGCTGACACCCACACGACCTCTCGCGCCGCGCTGCAGCTCCCGACGCGCCGCGACGTCGAGCGCGCCGCCGCGACGATCGCGCCGACCCTGCAACCCACGCCGCTGCTCCAGAGCCGAACGCTCGGCGCGCGACTCAAGTGCGAGCTGTTCCAGCGCACCGGTTCGTTCAAGGTGCGCGGCGCGCTCAACCGCATCGCGAGCCTCACCGAGGAGGAACGCGCTCGCGGGGTGATCACGATCAGCGCGGGCAACCACGCGCAGGCGGTTGCCTACGCCGCCGCGCAGCAGGGAGTCGACGCCCTGGTCGTCATGTGGTGCGACGCCTCGGTGCAGAAGGTCGCCGCGACGCGAGGCTACGGCGCGACGGTCGACCTCGAGGCGCGCGATCCGGCCGACGCGTTCGGGCGGCTCGAGAAGCTCCACGCCGAGAGTGGACGCACGCTCATTCATCCGTTCGACGATCCCCTCGTCGTCGCGGGCGCGGGGACGGTCGGCCTCGAGATCGATGAGCAGGCGCCCGACGCGGACGCCGTCGTCGTCGCGGTCGGCGGCGGGGGCCTCGTCTCCGGGATCCGCACGGCTCTCCGCGACACGAGCACTCGGGTGATCGCCGTCGAGCCGGAGCTCAGCCCCGCGCTGCATGCGGCGCTCGAGCGCGGCGAGCCCACGCCGGTCGAGCCGCGCTCGATCGCGGACGGCCTCAGCGCGCCTTTCGCCGGCCGTCTGGCGATCGAGATTTGCCGCGACATCGAGCGCGTCCTCGTCACGGAGGACGAGATCCGCCATGCGTTCCGCTTCCTCTACGAGCGCGCGAAGCTCGCGTGCGAGCCCGCCGGCGCCGCGGCCACGGCCGCCTGGCTCGCGGGCAAGGTCGACGCGCGCAGACCCGTGCTTGTCGTCTCGGGGGGCAATGTGGCCGCGGAAACGGCCGCTGCTATCCTGGCCGCTCGATGAAGGCCGACATCCACCCCGAGTACGTCCTCGCGACCGTGCACTGCGGCTGCGGGAACACGTTCGTGACCCGCTCGACGAAGCCTGAGCTGCACGTCGAGATCTGCTCGAACTGCCACCCGTTCTACACGGGCAAGCAGAAGCTGGTGGACACCGGCGGCCGGGTCGAGCGCTTCCAGCGGCGGCTCGAGAAGGCCGAGCGCGCGGCGCGCGCATAACGCCGTGGCCGAAGCCGTCGGAGGACAGGCCGTCCTCGAGGGCGTGATGATGCGCGGCCCGCGCAACTGGGCCGTGGCCGTTCGCAAGCCCGACGGGGCGATCGCACATCTCGCGCGGCCGATCGAGCCGCTGATGGCGCGCCATTGGGCGCTGCGGCTGCCCGTGATCCGCGGCGTCGTCGCGCTCGGCGAGAGCCTCTCCGTCGGCTTCCGCGCGCTGAGCGTGAGCGCGCGCTACGCGGCGGCCGAGGAGGGCGCCGACGACGAGCCGGTGGAGATCGGCCGCTGGGCGATCGCGTTCGCGTTCCTCGTCGCGATCGGCTTTGCCGTCATGCTGTTCAAGGTCGGGCCGGCGCTCCTCGCCGACCTGCTGCCGATCTCGAGCGGCGGGTGGTTCGTGCTCGTGGAAGGGCTCATCCGCGTCACCGTCTTCGTCGCGTACCTGACGATCCTCTCGTTCATCCCCTCGCTGCGGCGCGTCTTCCAGTACCACGCGGCCGAGCACAAGGCGATCAACGCCTACGAGGCGGGCGAGGAGCTGACGCCCGAGGTAGCCCAGCGGTATTCGCTCATCCACCCGCGCTGCGGCACGGCGTTCCTGCTGTGGGTCATGGTGATCGGCGTGTTCGTGTTCGCCCTCTTCGGGCGGCCCGCGTGGTACTGGCTGATCGTCACGCGCATCGGGCTGCTGCCCGTGATCGCGGGAATCGCCTACGAGCTGATCCGCTTCGCGGGCAAGCACACGTCGAACCGCGCGCTGATGACGGTGCTCGCGCCGGGACTGTGGCTCCAGCGACTGACGACGCGCGAGCCGACGCTCGACCAGCTCGAGGTGTCCATCCGCGCGCTGCGGGAAGTCCTCGAGCTCGAGGGCCGGCTACAGCCGGCCGACCGACGTGTGGAGGTGATGGCCTAGATGGCGACCGAACGGAGAGCGGAAGTCGTGTGGCAGGGCGACCTGATGAACGGCAGCGGCACGATCGAGTCGGCGACGAGCGGCGCCATCGGCCCGCTCGACGTGTCGTGGCCGTCGCGGTCCGAAGAGCCGAACGGGAAGACGAGCCCGGAGGAGCTGATCGCCGCCGCGTGGGCGTCGTGCTACTCGATGGCGCTGGCGCACGGCCTCGCGCAGGGTGGGCACGCGCCCGAGCGGCTCGAGACCTCGGCGACCGTCACGTTCCAGCCCGGGGAGGGGATCGTCAAGGGCGCGCTCACCGTCCGCGGAACCGTGCCCGATCTCGACGCGGCGGCGTTCTCGCAGGCCGCGGAGGACGCGAAGCAGAACTGCCCGGTGTCGAAGGCGCTCGCGGGGATTCCCGAGGTGGCGCTCGACGCCGGTCTCGCGACCTGACCGGCCGGCGTGTCGGCGCTCGAGGATCTCGTCGGCGAGCTCGAACGGACCTACGCCGACACGCAGGAGCGGATGGCCGACCCGGCCGTCTACAACGACCGCCGCGAGGCGGCCGAGGTCGGGCGGCGGCTGAAGGAGCTCGAGGGGCCGTACCGGCTCGCCCAGTCGTGGCGGCAGGCGCGCGCCGACCTCGACGCCGCGCGCGCGGATCCGGAGCTCGTCGAGATGGCTCCCGGTTACGAGGACGAGATCGCGCGGCTGGAGGAGGAGCTGCGCCTGTCGCTCGCCGAGCGCGACCCGGCGGACGAGAAGGACGTGATCGTGGAGGTCCGCGGCGGCGAGGGCGGCGAGGAGGGGAAGCTGTGGGCCGGCGACCTGGCCCGGATCCTGCAGCGCTACGCCGAGCGCCGCGGCTTCGCCTGGGAGGAGCTCGAGGTGGCGCCGAGCGACGCGGGCGGTCTCAAGGAGGCGACCTTCGCGGTGAAGGGCCACGGCGCGTACTCGGTGTTCAAGTTCGAGGGCGGCACGCACCGCGTTCAGCGCGTTCCCGAGACGGAGTCCCAGGGCCGCATCCACACCTCGACCGCGACGGTCGCGGTGATGCCGGAGGCCGAGGACCTCGACGTGCAGGTCGACGACAACGACCTGAAGATCGACGTCTTCCGTTCCTCGGGCCCGGGCGGCCAGTCCGTGAACACGACCGACTCCGCCGTGCGCATCACGCATCTGCCTTCGGGCATCGTCGTCGCGATGCAGGACGAGCGTTCGCAGCTGCAGAACCGCGAGAAGGCGATGCGCGTCCTGCGCGCCCGCCTGTACGAGGCGGAGCGGGAGCGGCAGGCGGCGGCGCAGGCGGCGGCCCGCAGCGCGCAGGTGGGGCGCGGCGAGCGCGCCGAGAAGATCCGCACGTACAACTTCCCGCAGAACCGCGTCACCGACCACCGGGTGAAAGTGAACGTGCCGCTCGAGCAGGTGCTCTCGGGCGCGCTCGACGACTTCACCGAAGCGCTCACCGCGGAGGAGCGGCGCCGGGCGCTCGAGACCGCGACGGTGTGACCGGGCGGCGTCCCCCGTCGCGCCGATATGCACTGCAGATCGGCGCTTCCTGCGTCCTTGCCTGGCTTGCGTTTCGCTCGCCGGAACCGGCACCGGAATCCTCGAGGGTCGTCCTCGCGGACGTCCTCCGTGGTGCGACCGAGTACCTCGCCGGCCGTGGGGTGGCGAGCCCGCGGGTGGACGCCGAGCTGCTGCTCGCGCGGGCGCTCGGCCTGACGCGGATCGAGCTCTACACGCACCACGACCGGCCGCTGACGGAGGGCGAGCGGAGCGCGGTGCGCGAGCTCGTACGTCGTCGGGGGCGCCGCGAGCCGCTCGCCTACGTGCTCGGCGAGTGGGGGTTTCGCAGGCTCGTCCTCGTGACCGACCGGCGTGCGCTCGTGCCGCGGCCGGAGACGGAGATCGTGGTCGAGCGGTGCCTCGCCTTGCTCGCAGAGGTCCGGGCGCCGCGCGTCCTCGATGTGGGCGTCGGCAGCGGCGCGATCGCGCTTGCGCTCGCGCAGGAGGTTCCAGGCGCGCGCGTGACTGCGACGGACGCGTCGGCCGCTGCGCTCGCCCTCGCCCGCGAGAACGCCGATCGGCTCGGAGCGACTGTCGAACTCGTCGAGGGCGACCTCTTCGCCGGTGTCCCCGGCCCCTTCGATCTCGTCGTCTCGAACCCGCCCTACGTCGACGAGGCGGAGCTCGATTCCCTCGAGCCCGAGGTGCGGGACTGGGAGCCGCGCGGAGCGGTCGTCGACGCGGGTCAGACCGAGCGGATCGCCGAGGCGGCGCGCGACGTGCTCGCCGGCTGGCTCGTGCTCGAGACGCACGCGGCGCGGGCCGACGCGGCCGCGAAGATGCTGAAGGGGCTCGGGTACGCGGACGTCGGCGTCACGCCCGACCTCGCCGGGCGGCCGCGGGTCGTCGAAGGTCGCTACAGCGGATAACTGTTATCAGTAGATAACTGTTATCTACCAGATACTATTACCAAGGAGTAACTGTTATCGGATCGGCCGCAGAGGTTCAGCGCGTGATCTCGGCCCTCCGTGCCTCGCTCCCGGTGCTGCTGCCGACGGACACGGTCTACGGGCTCGCCGCCAGCGCAGACGAGCCGGCCGGGGCCGAGGCGGTCTACCGGCTGAAGGGCCGCGAGGCGCGGCAACCGACGGCGCTGCTCGCCGCGTCGTCCGCCGACCTGCTCGCGTGGGTGCCCGAGCTGCCGGAGTCGACGCTGGCGCGGTTGCTGCCCGGCCCGTACACGCTCGTCCTGCCGAACCCGGCGCGCCGCTTCCCCTGGCTCTGCGGCGACACGCCCGAGGCGATCGGCGTGCGCGTGCCGAACCTGCCGCCCGGAGCGCGTGAGGCCGTCGTCGCGGTCGGCGCGGTGCTCGCGACGAGCGCGAACGAGCCGGGGGGGCCGAACCCCGCCGCCCTCGACGAGGTTCCCGCCCGGATCCGCGCGGGCTGCGGCGCGGAGCTCGACGCCGGCCGGCTGCCGGGGACGGCGTCGACGGTGCTCGACCTGACGGGCGACGAACCGCGCGTTCTCCGCGAGGGCGCCGTGCCCGCGGCGGAGGCACTCGCGCGCCTGCGCCCTTAGGGGCGGCCCTCGCACGATCAACGTCGAGTCGCCCGGCCGCGCTCGACGGCACGATCCGGCGTTCTCGGTCGCGCCCACACGCACTGCGTATGGGCGCTCCCTGCGTCCTTGCCTCGTGCTCGCCGATCGCACCCGATCGAGGAACATCATCGTGTGAGGGCCTCCTAGTACCATCACGCTCGTGGCCGTCGCGCAGCAGACGTTCGAGCAGCTCAAGGCCGCCGGGCTGGCCGACGTCGACCCCGAGATTGCCACCCTCCTGGGCCAGGAGCTCGAGCGTCAGCGGGGCCAGATCGAGCTGATCGCGTCGGAGAACTTCACCTGGCCGAGCGTGCTCGAGGCGGTCGGCTCGGTGCCGACGAACAAGTACGCCGAGGGCTATCCCGGCAGGCGCTACTACGGCGGCTGCGAGGTCGTGGACGAGATCGAGGAGCTCGCCCGCACGCGCGCGAAGGAGCTGTTCGGCGCCGAGCACGCGAACGTGCAGCCCCACGCGGGCGCGCAGACGAACATGGCCGTCTACTTCGCGGTCCTGGGACGCGGCGACACGATGCTCGCCCTCAGCCTCGACGAGGGCGGGCACCTGACGCACGGGCACGACGTGAACTTCTCCGGGCAGCTCTACCACGTCGTCCATTACGGGGTCTCGCGGGAGACGATGACCGTCGACTACGACGACGTGCTGCGGCTCGCCAAGGAGCACCGGCCGAAGCTGATCGTCTGCGGCGGCTCCGCCTACCCGCGCACGGTCGAGACGGACAGGTTCCGCGAGATCGCCGACGAGGTCGGCGCGCTGCTCCTCTGCGACATGGCCCACTTCGCCGGCCTCGTCGCTGCCGGCATCCATCCGAATCCCGTCGAGCACTGCGACTTCGTCACCTCGACCACGCACAAGACGCTGGCCGGGCCTCGCGCCGGCTTCATCCTCTGCCGCGAGGAGCACGCGAAGGCAATCGACAAGGCGGTGATGCCGGGCATGCAGGGCGGGCCGCTCGAGCACACGATCGCGGCGAAGGCGACGTGCTTCAAGCTCGCGATGACGGATGCCTTCCGCGACTACCAGCGGCAGATCCGCGCGAATGCGGACGCGCTCGCGCAGTCGTTGCTCGACGGCGGCCTCGAGCTGGTCACGGGCGGCACCGACACGCACCTCCTCCTGATCGACCTTCGCCGGTCGGAGTGGACCGGAAAGGCCGCCGAGGAGCGGCTGGCCGAGGTCTCGGTCACCGTCAACCGCAACAAGATCCCCTTCGACGAGCGGTCGCCGTTCGTGACGTCGGGCGTGCGCCTCGGGACGCCGGCGATGACCATGCGCGGCTTCGACGAGGACGACTTCCGCGAGACGGGCCGCATCATCGTCGACGCGCTCAAGCCGGATCCCGACATCGAGGCGTTGCGCCGCCGCGTGGCGGCGCTCTGCGACGCGCACCCGCTCTACCCGGGCTTCCGCGGCTATACGCACTACGACGCGTGAGCGTCACCGAGGTCCGGCATCCGCTGGTCCAGCACAAGCTGTCGTACCTCCGGGACCGGAGCACGCCGACGGTGCACTTCCGGTCGCTCGTCGAGGAGGTGACGCTCCTCCTCACGTACGAGGCCACGAAGGACCTGCCGACGGAGGAGGTGGAGATCGCGACCCCGCTCGAGACGGCGCCGTTCCCGCGCATCTCGGGCAAGAAGGTCGCCGTCTGCCCGATCCTCCGGGCCGGGCTCGGCATGCTCGACGGCGTGCTTTCGCTCATCTCCGGCGCGCGCGTCGGCTTCATCGGCCTCTACCGCGACGAGGAGACGCTGATGCCGGTCGAGTACTACGTGAAGCTGCCCGCGGACGTCGCCGAGCGCGACGTGATCCTGCTCGACCCGATGCTCGCGACCGGCAACTCGACCGCGCACGCCGTGCGCCTGGTGAAGGAGGCGGGCGCGACGAGCGTGCGCCTGATCTCGATCATCGCGGCGCCCGAAGGCATCGAGAACGTCCAGCGGCAGAATCCCGACGTGCAGATCGTCGTCGCGGCGATCGACCGCGGCCTGAACGAGAGCGGCTTCATCGTGCCGGGCCTCGGCGACGCGGGAGACCGCTTGTACGGAACGAAGTAAGGGTGGTCGTGCGACTCGGCATAGTCGATCGGAGGCGCTGTCCGGAGGAGGTGTCTGACGCCCGTAGTGTCAGAAACCCATCTCGGCTCCCGCGACTGCCGTGGATTCCGGCGTGCCGTCACTAGCGATGGTGTGGGACCAGCTCACCGATCACCTGCAGGTCCTCTGGGCCGCGCTGACCGCGCTCGCGATCGTGCTCGTGCTCACGCCGGCGGTCGGGTCTGCGGCGCGCTACCTCCGGCTGGTCGAGCGCCGCTCCGAGGGCGAGCGGTCACGGCGGAGCATTCCGCGCTTCGGCGGGCTCGCGCTCTTCCTCGGCATGTTCGTCCCCGGTCTCGCCTTCCTGCCGCTCGGCGGCGAGCTGCGCGGGGTGCTCCTCGGCGCGGCGGTCGCGACCACGGTGGGCGCGGTCGACGACTTCCGCGGCCTCAGGTGGTGGCAGAAGCTCGGCGGCCAGGTCGCCGCGGCGGCGATCCCGACCGGCTTCGGCGTGTACCTGCACACGTTCACGTTCTTCTCAGGCCGCCAGGTCGTGCCGGCGTGGATCGGCGTGACGGTGACGGTGATCGGGATCGTCGCGGTGATGAACATGGTCAACTTCCTGGACGGGCTGGACGGTCTCGCCGCCGGCGTGTGCGCCATCTCGGGCGGCACGTTCTGCGTGATCGAGCTCTCGCTCGGGCGGATCGGGGCGGCCGTGCTCGCGGCGATCGTCTGCGGCTCGTGCGTCGGCTTCCTGCGGCACAACTTCTATCCGGCGCGGATCTTCATGGGCGACTCCGGCGCGCTCCTCCTCGGCTACACGCTCGCCGCCGTGTCGGTGCAGGGGCTCCTCAAGACGGCCGCCTTGGCGACGCTCGTGCTGCCGCTGCTCGTGCTCGCGGTGCCGGTGCTCGACACGTCGTTCGTGGTCGCGAAGCGGATCCGCAGCGGGCAGCCGATCTACCTCGCGGACGCGCGCCACCTCCATCACCGCTTCCTGCGCATCGGCTTCTCCCAGCGGCGAGCGGTGCTCCACCTGTGGGCGTGGTGCGCGACGCTCGCGTTCGCGGCGCTGGCGACGCACTTCGCGCCGCCGCGGCACCACGGCGACTGGACCGTCGTGAACATCGCGATCGACGCAGGCGCGGCGGTGCTCGCTGCCGCGTTCTCGCTCTACGTGGTCTACCTGCTCGAGCTGGTGAAGCTGTCGAGCCTCCGCCGCCGGAACGGCGCCCGCAGCGAGCAACAGGTTCGTCGCAGCGCCTGAACCTCGACGAGCTCAACGCGCGCCACGGCACGTCGTTCCGCGACGGCGGCGCCTACTCGGGTGGCGAACTCGGTGCGCGTCGACTCGTCGGCGACGACGGGGTGGGTACGTGCTGAAGCTCCAGCCGCCCGGGCTCGCTCCTCGCACGACCAAGGTGCTGAGAGCAGTGGGCTATCCCGCTCCCCGCTACGTCGTCGTCGCGGACGCGTACTCGGTGCAGGAGGAGCTTCCGGGAGTGCCGCTCGGCGAATGGGATGTCGCACCGCCGGCCGGGCTGATCGAGCTGAACGAGCTGCAGGAGGGACGGGCGGTCGACGGTGACCGCACATGGGCCGACGCCGTCGTCGAGTCCGTCGAGGTCGGCTTCGACGAGTACATGGTCCTTCGGAGCCTCGAGGAGCACTCGTCCGAGGGACGCGAGCTCCTTCGGCTCTGCCGGCGGGCAGTCGAACGGCACTCGAGGAGGCTCACCGCCCGCGACGACATCGTGCACTGGGACTTCACCGCGGCGAACATCCTGGTCGATCGCGGCGACGTCAGCGGCGTGATCGACTGGGGCGGGACGTGCAGCGGAGACCGGCTGTTCGACCTCGCGACCTTCGCCTTCTACGCGCCGGCGACCGGCGCCGGTCTCCGCGCCTACGTCGTGGAGAGGATCGGCGAGGAGGGGTTGTGCGTGTACCTCGCGCACATGGCGATTCGCCAGGCTGATTGGTCGGTTCGCCGTCACCGCGACGAGGTGGGCTGGGCGATGGTCCGCTACGGCCTGGAGCTCGCTCGCGGGTTTCCTCTCTGACGCGTTACCGGCGTCCGCGCGCGGAGCGCAACGCCGCGTGAGCCGCGATCCAGCCGGGCGCGCCGTGCACGCCGCCGCCCGGGTGCGCCGACGCAGACGCGAGGAAGACGCCGGGGACGCCCGTCTCCGGACGGCCGAGGCGGCCGCGCAGGACGAGCAGCCGCCGCATCGTCCCCAGGCTCACGCGGCCCGGCGGCAGCCGCTCGACGTTCCGCCCGCGGATCGACGCGCGGAAGCCGGGCGCGAGCGCCTCGACCTCCGCCTCGAGCGCGTCCGCCGAGGGGAGGTCGCGCGTGTACGCCCAGGCGGCCTCCTTGCCGGCCGGCGCCCGCGACGGGTCGGCGAGCGCGTACTGCCCGAAGATCGCGAACCGCCCCGGGCCGCCGAGGTGCACGACGGGCGAGCGCCGGGCCGCGTCGGCGCGCCACGGAGCGGGACCCTCGAGCGCCCAGTCGACCTTCAGCACCGCCGGGTCGGGCGGGAGCGCGCTGGGCCGCCCAAGCAGCCGGCCGAGCTCCCAGGCATCCACCGCCACGACCACCGCGCGCCGCGCGCGCGGCAGCCGCTCGACGCGCACCCCGCACCGCAGCTCGACGCCGCGCGCGAGCGCGCCCTCCACGAGCAGCCGCGTGAGCGTCGACGCGCCGCCGGCGACGCACGGGAACCCGTAGCGGCGGCCCAGCATCGTCAGCGCGACGCCGAACGCGCGGCCGGGGAGCGACGTGGGGGGCAGGTCGGTGTGGAGCGCGTTGCCGACGACGATCCGCCGCTCGAGCTCGTCGCGCGGCAGCCGCAGCAGCCGCGCAGCACCGGGCTCGAGCGCGACCGCCGCCGCCGCGCGCACCTGCGGAAACGGCGTCACGAGCCCGCGCAGCACCGCCGGCTCGATGCGCCGCCATTCCTCGACGCCGCCGTCGCGCTCCAGCACCGCGCAGGAGCCGTCGCGTGCCGGATGGGCGAGCACGAGCGGCCCGTGCCGCCACGGAACCTCGAGGCCGAGCGCCCGGAACACGGGGGAGGCGGCTCCGAGCGGGAAGAACGACGCGCAGTGGTCGTGGACGAAGCCCCGCTCGACCGGCTCGCCCGAGCGGAGCGCCCCGCCCGGCTCCTGCTCCGCCTCGAGCACCGTCACCGACCAGCCGGCGTCGGCGAGCACGTTCGCAGCCACGAGCCCGTTGTGGCCCGCACCGATGACCGCCGCGTCGGGTTTCGACGTCACAAGCGAGACGCTACCTCCGCATGAAAAGCGAAAACCCGGTGTCACAAGCGGGCCTGGTATCCTCGCCCGCGCGTGCAGGCGCCGGACCGTTCTTCCTTCCAGCCCGCGGAGGCGGGGGCCGTGCTGATCGCGACCGTCGGCGTCTGCGGCGGCGCCGGCGCGCTCGTCGGCTGGGCCGCGGGCTCGCCGGGCCTCGGCGCCCTCGGCGGCGTGGTCGTCGGCATCCCCGCCGGCGCGGGCGTCGTCTACCGCCGCTACCGCGGCTGGTTCACGTGAGGAGCGCGCTCCTCTCGACGCCGCGGCCGGTGCCCGGCCGGCGCGCGCCGGCCCTCGCCGGCGCGGCCGTCGTCGTGCTCGCGCTCCCGGTGTGCCTCGCCGGCGGCTTCCCCTTCGCCGGCTGGTTGCTCGCCGCTGTCCTCTGGGTCGCGGCGGAGCTGCTCGGGCTCTGGCTCGGCCGGCTGCCGACGGGCGCAGACCACCTCGCCCGCTCGGGGATCGTCGCGGTCGGAATGGCGTTCCGCGGCATCGGCGTGATGGTCGTCCTGCTCGCCGTCACCGTCGCGAACAAGGACGTCGGCATCACCGCCGTCGTCATCTACGCGCTCGCGTACACGCTGTCGCTCGGCATCTCGCTCGTCGAGTACTTCACCGGGGAGAAGCGCGGATGAGGCGCCTCGTGCCGCTGCTCGGCCTGGCCGCGCTCGTGCTCGCCCCGCCCGCTGCCGCCGCCGGCACGTTCAACCCCGCCAACGAGTTCGAGCTGAAGCAGTGGGTGTCGCTGCACGCCGGGCCGATCGACTTCTCGATCAACAAGGCGGTCGCGTACCTCGCCCTCAGCGCGCTCCTGACGATCCTGCTCGGCATCTTCCTGATGCGCGCGCGCCTGGCGCTGCTGCCGAGCAAACGGCAGACGGTCGGTGAGGCGCTCTACGAGATCGCGCAGACGCAAATCGCCGAGCAGGGGCTGCCGTCGAAGGCGATCGGGCGCTGGTTCCCGTACGTCGCCTCGCTGTTCCTGTTCATCCTCGTGATGAACCTCGTGGGCTTCATCCCGCTGCCGCTCACCGGCGAGAAGTACCACGGCGTGCCGACGTGGGGGATCTACGCGGTCACCTCGCAGCTCTCGGTGACGCTCGTGCTCGCGATCTTCAGCGTGATCTTCACGCACGTCGAGGGCGTGCGCTGGAACGGGCCGAGCTACTTCAAGTCGTTCGTGCCCGCCGGGGTGCCGAAGCCGATGGTGCCGGTGATGGCGCTGCTCGAGACGATCTCGCACGTGTTCCGGATCGTCAGCCTGAGCGTCCGGCTCTACGCGAACATGCTCGCCGGGCACATGCTGATCCTGATCTCGATCGGCCTGCTGTTCATCCTCAGCGGGGCCACGTTCTGGGTCACCGCCGTGTTCTCGCTCCCAATCGGCATTGCCTTCTACATCTTCGAGGTCGTCATCGTCGTCACCATCCAGGCGTTCATCTTCGCCGCCCTGACCGCCATCTACATCGGCTCGGCGATCGAGCCCGCTCACTAAGGAGGAGACCCTTTGCATCTCGTTCTCGCAGCAGGAGACGTCGTCAAGGCCGCCAAGGCGCTCGGGTTCGGGCTGGGGATGGGCCTCGGGTCGCTCGGCGCGGGCATCGGCATCGGCACCGTGTTCGGGTCGATGATCCAGTCGGTCGCGCGGCAGCCCGAGCTGCGCGGCGAGCTCCAGGGGATCATGTGGCTCGGCTTCGCGCTCACCGAGGCGGTCGTGTTCTACGGGCTCGTCGGCGGCTTCCTCGGCTTCGTGCTCGTCTCCGGATGACGCACGCGAGCTTCATCGTGGGGGCGTCGAGCCCCCTGACGAAGATCATCCCCGGCCTGATGATCTGGACGATCGCGTTCTTCGTCATCGTCCTCGTCGTCCTGAAGAAGTGGGCGTTCGGGCCGATCCAGAAGACGATCGACGAGCGGCGCGAGCGGATCCGCCAGGCGATCGAGGAGGCCGACCACGCGCGCGCCGAGGCGCGCAACCTGCTCGAGAAGCACCGCAAGCTGCTCGGCCAGGCGAAGTCGGAGGCCGAGGAGATCCTGGCCCAGGCGCGCCGCGTCGCCGACTCGCAACGCGAGCGCGTCCGCGAGGAGACCGAGGCCGACCGGCAGCGGCGGCTCGAGGAGACGCGGCGCCAGATCGACCAGGCGACGCACCAGGCGCTCGGCCAGATCCGCGACGAGGTCGGCCGGCTCAGCCTGATCGCCGCCGAGAAGGTCACGCGCAAGTCGCTCACCGAGGCCGACCAGCGCCGGCTGATCGAGGAGGCGCTCGCCGACATCGACTTCTCGCAGCTCGAAGGGAGCCCGCGTTGAAACTGTTTCGAGGCGAAGCCTCGAAACAGTTTCGTAGGGGCCGTCGTTGAGCGCCGCGCACCGCATCTACGCGCGCGCCCTCTTCGAGGCCGCGCAGGAGCAGGGTCGGCTCGAGGCCGTGCACGCCGACGCCGACCGGCTCCGCGACGCCGTCCTCCAGGTGGAGGAGCTGCGCGCGCTGCTCGAGAACCCGGAGGCGGACTCGCGCCTGAAGGGCGACGTGCTCGCGCGCGTCGCCGAGGGCGCGGACGAGCTCGTCGTCAACTTCGCCCGCCTGCTGGCCGAGAAGGGCCGCGCCGGCGAGCTGCCGCAGGTCGTCGACGAGCTGGACGCGCTCGTCGCCGCCGAGGAGCGCATCCTCGAGGTGGAGCTGACGACGGCGGAGGAGCTTTCCGACGACTTCTTCGACCAGGTGGTCTCGCGCATCGAGGAGGCCTCGGGCCGCAAGGTGCAGGCCTCGCGCAGCGTCGACCCGGACCTGATCGGCGGCATCGTCCTCCAGGCCGGCTCGATGCGGCTCGACGCCAGCGTGCGCGGCCGCCTCGAACGACTTCGCCACGACCTCACGACCGCAAGGAGCTGACGCCCCGAATGAAGCTACGTCCCGAAGAGATCACCTCGATCCTGCGCGAGCGGATCGAGCAGTTCGACGTCGAGACGAACCTCGCCGAGGTCGGCACCGTGCTGCAGGTCGGCGACGGCATCGCGCGCATCCACGGCCTCGAGAACTGCCTCGCCCTCGAGATGCTCGAGCTCGAGCACGGCGTCGTCGGCCTCGCGTTCAACCTCGAGGAGGACAACGTCGGCGCCGCGCTCTTCGGCGAGTGGGAGCACGTGAAGGAGGGCGAGCCGGTGCGCCGCACCGGCACCGTCGCGTCGGTCCCCGTAGGCGAGGCCCTACTGGGAAGAGTCGTCGACCCGCTCGGCAACCCGCTCGACGGCCAGGGGCCGATCGAGACGAGCGAGACGCGGCCGCTCGAGTGGAAGGCGCCGGGCGTGATCAAGCGGCAGCCGGTGAAGCAGCCGCTGCAGACCGGCATCAAGGCGATCGACTCGATGATCCCGATCGGCCGCGGCCAGCGCGAGCTGATCATCGGCGACCGCTCGACGGGCAAGACGGCGATCGCGATCGACACGATCCTGAACCAGCACGACCAGAACGTGAAGTGCTTCTACGTCGCGATCGGCCAAAAGGCCTCGACCGTCGCGCAGGTCTACGAGCGGCTGCGCGAGGCGGGCGCGATGGAGTACACGACGATCGTCACCGCGGGCGCGTCCGAGGCGGCGCCGATCAAGTGGATGGCGCCGTTCGCGGGCTGCGCGATGGCCGAGTACTTCCTCTACAAGGGCGAGGACACGCTCGTCATCTACGACGACCTGACGAAGCAGGCCGACGCGTACCGCCAGCTCTCGCTGCTGCTGCGGCGGCCGCCGGGCCGCGAGGCGTTCCCGGGCGATGTCTTCTACCTGCATTCGCGGCTGCTCGAGCGCGCGTGCAAGCTGTCCGACGAGGAGGGCGCGGGCTCGCTGACGGCGCTGCCGATCATCGAGACGCAGGCCGGCGACGTCTCCGCCTACATCCCGACGAACGTGATCTCGATCACCGACGGCCAGATCTTCCTGCAGTCCGACCTCTTCTTCTCGGGCGTGCGCCCGGCGATCAACGTCGGCATCTCGGTGTCGCGCGTCGGCGGCTCGGCGCAGCGCAAGGCGATGCGGCAGGTCGCGGGGCGGCTGCGCCTCGACCTGGCCCAGTACCGCGAGCTGGAGGCGTTCGCGCAGTTCGGCTCCGAGCTCGACCAGGCGACGCAGCAGGCGCTGAACCGCGGCGAGAAGATGGTCGCGACGCTCAACCAGCCGCAGTACCAGCCGTGGCCGATGGAGGAGCAGGTCGGCGCACTCTACGCGGGCGTGCACGGCTACCTCGACGACATCCCGACCGCGGACGTGCCGCGCTTCCAGGAGGAGCTGCGCGAGGACCTGCGGGCCGAGGGCTCGATCTACGAGGCGATCCGCTCCACCGGCGACCTCGCCGACGACGTCGCCGAGAAGCTGAACGCGGAGATCGACAAGGTGAAGGGCCGCTTCGCGACCAGCGAGGAGCAGGCCGCGTGACACTCCTGTCACGGTGCCTGGCACCGTTAGGTGCCAGTCTGGATCCACCGAGATGCGTGACCGCGGGGCGTTCGGCTGGGCCGTCAGGACGCGGCGCGGTGGCGGCGGACGGGCCGAGGCCCGGCCGCCGACGCCGTGCCGCGGAGCGCACCGGCCCGGTGAAGGCCCAACAGGGGACTTCACCGGGCCGGGGAGCGCCCTGGCGAGCCCAGACGGGCGCAACGCCCGCGCAGATCGGTGGATCCAGGCTGAGGCACCGTTAGGAGGATCGCCTTCGACCGATGGCCACCGTCCAGGACCTCAAGCGGCGCGTCCGCTCGATCACCAACACGCGCAAGCTGACGCGGGCGATGGAGCTCGTCGCGTCGGCGCGGCTGCGGCGCGCGCAGTCGCGGATCGAGGCGATGCGTCCGTACGCCGACCGGATGCTCGAGCTGATGGGCGGCGTCGCGCAGGCCGCGGGCGCGGTGCGCCTGCCGCTGCTCGAGCGCCGCGAGGACGTGCAGCGCGTGGCGATCGTGCCGGTGACCGGCGACCGCGGCCTTGCCGGCGCGTTCAACGCGCAGGTTCTGCGGCGCGCGTTCGCGCTCCAGCGGGAGGCGCGGTCGCAGGGCCAGGAGGTCGTCTTCTTCTCGGCGGGCAAGAAGGCGCAGTCGACGCTCCGCTTCCGACGGCTCGAGGTCGGCCAGGCGTGGACCGGCTTCAGCGACCGGCCCGCGTACTCCGACGCGCAGGCGATGGCACACGCGCTCGCCGAGGCGTTCGTCAACCGCGAGGTCGACCGCGTGCTCGTGGTCTACAACGCGTTCGTCTCGCCGCTCGTCCAGAAGGTGACCGTCACCGAGGTGCTGCCGGTGCCGACCGAGGTGCTCGAGCAGCAGGACGAGGAGCGCAAGGAGCGCAGCCACAGCCCCAACTTCATCTACGAGCCGGAGCCGGAGGAGATCCTGGCCCGGCTGCTGCCGGTGTACGTCGAGACCGAGCTCTACCGGGCGCTGCTCGAGTCGGCGGCCTCGGAGCAGGGCGCCCGCATGACCGCGATGCGGAACGCCTCTAAGGCGGCCGGCGAGCTGATCGACAACCTGACCCTGGCCATGAACCGCGCGCGCCAGGCCGAGATCACGCAGGAGATCCTCGAGGTGGTGGCGGGCGCGGACGCGCTCGCCGGGTAGTACTCGCGAACCAGGTTCGGGTTCGACCCGCAGGGGAAGCCGCAACGAGCGAGAATCCGGCACGGGCGGCCCGGCGCCTCTAATCTCGTCCTAACTTTTCCGACCGTTTAGAGTCCCATTTCGCGATGAGCCTCCAGGAAGAGCACGACCTCGCCCTGACGGTCGCACCCGTCGGAGCCGAGGCGCTCGAGGCGGGGCTCGCGGCGGACGTGACGGGCGCGATCGAGGCGCGCGGCTACTGGCAGAACGTCTGGCGCACGTTCAAGCGCGACAAGGTCGCGATCGGCGGCGGCGTCACGATCATCCTGCTGATCATCGTCTGCTACGCGGGCGGCCCGATCTTCTCCCGGATCCTCGGCCACGGCCCGAACCAGATCTACGACGGCGCGGTCACCGCGGGCGGCAACCCGGTGGGCCCGTGGGCGCACTTCCTCGCGGTGCCGTTCACGCCCAGCTCCGGCACCGTGTTCTTCCCGCTCGGCAGCGACGGCGCGCAGGGGCGCGACGAGTTCCTGCGGCTCCTCTACGGCGGGCAGGTGTCGCTCGAGATCGCCGTGTTCGCGACGCTCGTGTCGCTCGCGCTCGGCGTCGCGCTCGGCGCGGCGGCCGGCTACTACGGCGGCGCGATCGACATGGTCATCTCGCGCATCACCGAGCTCGTGATGGCGTTCCCGATCATCCTCTTCGTGATCGCGCTGTCGGCCGTCGCGGGGCCGCAGCTGAACGGCATCACGTTCGGGTTCCTGCAGCGGGGGGTCTTCACCATCACGATCGTGCTGGCGATCTTCGGCTGGTTCTACCCGGCGAGGATCGCGCGCGCGCAGGTGCTCTCGCTGCGCGAGAAGGAGTTCATCGAAGCGGCCCGGATGGTCGGCTCGAGCGACTGGCGGATCATGCGGTCGCACCTCCTGCCGCACCTCGTCGCGCCGATGATCGTGCTGGGCACGATCAACGTCGGCCAGAACGTGCTCGCCGAGGCGGGCCTGTCGTTCCTCGGCGTCGGCATCCAGGACCCGACCTCGAGCTGGGGCAGCCTCCTCGAGGAGGCGCCGCAGTACTACCTGCAGGTGCCGTGGCTGATGCTCTGGCCCGGTCTCGCGATTCTGATCACGACCCTCGCCTTCAACCTCCTCGGCGACGGGCTGCGGGACGCGTTCGACCCGCGCACCGCGCGTTGATGGCGGCGCTAACCAACGGGTCACAAGCTCGTCTCATCGAAAGCGAGACGAACCGGGATCCCCTCCCGGTCCATCCCCGAAAGGAGCAGGATGCGTAAGAGGCTGTGGTACACGGCTCCCTTGAGCCTGATCGGCGCGGCGGCGCTCGCGGCCGCCCTCGCCGTGACGGCCGCCGGGAGCCCCACCGCCAGGACCGCGGGCCAGACACTGCAGCTGGCCAGCTCGGCGACCGACGTCGACTACACCGACCCGGCGCTCAGCTATTCGGTCCTCGGCGCGCAGATCGAGTACGAGACGTGCGCGAAGCTCGTCAACTACTCGGACGCGGGCGGCAAGTTCGACAACGAGCTCACGCCTGACGCGGCGACGGGCATGCCGGTGATCTCGAAGGACGGCAAGACGTACACCTTCACGATCCGCTCCGGCATCAAGTTCAGCGACGGGGCTCCGCTCACCGCGCAGAGCTTCGTGGCGGCGATGAACCGCGACGCGAACCCGTCGATGAACTCGCCGGTCAGCGCCTTCATGAGCGAGGTCGTCGGCTGGGACAACGTCGTGAACAAGAAGGCGTCCAAGATCAGCGGCGTCACCGCGAAGGGCAACAAGCTGACCATCAAGCTGACGCAGCGCGACGGCGGTCTGCTCGACAAGCTGGCGATGCCGTTCTTCTGCGCGATCGACCCGGCGAAGACGCCGATCAACCCGCAGGGCGTCAACACGCTGCCGGGCGCCGGCCCGTACTACATCGCGAGCCGGACCGTCGGCAAGCAGCTGGTGCTGAAGCGGAACCCGTACTACAAGGGCAACCGGCCGCACCGTGCGGACACCATCGTCATGACGATGAACACGAACCCGCAGCAGACGTTCCTGCAGATCTCGAACGGAACGTATGCGACCGACCCGAACGGGCTCTCGAACCCGTCGGCGGCGGCGCAGCTGGCGAAGCAGTACGGCGTCAACAAGAGCCGCTTCTTCGTCCACTCGACGCCCGAGACGGACTACGTCGCCCTCAACACGTCGCGGCCCACGTTCGGCTCGGTGGCCGTGCGGAAGGCCGTCAACTACGCGATCGACCGCCCGGCGCTCCTGCGCGTCCGCGGCGCGCTCGCGGGCCAGCGGACGACCGAGATCCTGCCCGAGTCGCTCACCGGCGGCGTGTACAACCAGCACCTGTACCCGATCGCCGGCGCCGACGTCTCGAAGGCGAAGCAGGTCTCCGGCGGCAAGTGCGGCAACGTCAACCTGTGGTACGCGACCGGTCCGGTCGGGACGCCGCAGTCCGGGATCCTGAAGTACAACCTCCAGCAGATGGGCTGCAACGTCCAGACGAAGTCCTACGTCGGCTACGCCATCTACACGGCCGCCGGCGTGAGGGGCAACGACATGGACGCGATGTTCGCCGGCTGGCTGCAGGACTACGCGGACGGGTACGACTTCTTCCACATCCTGCTGGACGGTCGCACCATCCAGGCGTCGAACAACAACAACCTCGCGTACTTCAACAACGCGACGGTGAACAAGCGGATCGATCAGGCCAACGCGCTCACGGGCCCCGCCCGGGCGAAGGCATGGGGCAACCTCGACATCTACACGATGAAGAACTTCGCTCCGTGGGCCCCGATCGACAACCGCGCCATCCGCGACTACGTCGCCCCGCGCGTCGCCGGGTACCTGTACATGCCCGCCTGGGGCGCGCAGGACCTCGGCACCCTCTACCTGAAGTAACGGAGCGAGGGCAGACCGCGGAATCGCACTGACGAGGTGGGCGCCGGCTCCGGCCGGCGCCCACACGCGTCTCGGAGGTGGGAGAATGAGGAGCCGACCGTGATTCGCTACATCATCCGCCGCCTGATCTGGGCCGTCGCCCTGTTCCTGACGGTGACGCTGATCGGCTTCGTCCTCTTCTACCTGATCCCCGCCGACCCGGCCAAGTTCGCGTGCGGGCGCGCCTGCACGCCGGACATGGTGAAGAAGGTCGCGCACTACCTCGGCACCGACCGCCCGGTTTACGTCCAGTACGGCAAGTTCCTCGGGCGGATCATGCCGGTCAGCTTCCACGGCGGCTTCCACCTCAAGTCGCCGAACCTCGGCCGGTCGTTCGTGAACCGGCAGAGCGTCGACTACACGATCGGGCAGGCGGCGCCCGAGACGGCGTCGCTCGTCCTCGGCGGGCTCGTGATCTGGATGCTGATCGCGTTGCCGATCGGCATCCTGAGCGCGCTGCGACCCCGCTCGCTGCTCGACCGAGTCTCGATGACCGGCGTGCTGGTGGGCATCTCCACCCACCCGGTCTGGCTCGGCCTCATGGCCTCGTGGCTGATCGGCTACAAGCTGCACATCACGCCGATCGCGGGCTACGCGAACTTCTTCCACCCGCTCTTCGCCCAGCCCGGCGGCCCGATCCAGTGGGCCTACCACCTGATCCTGCCGTGGATCACCTTCGCGATCCTGTTCGCGGCGGTCTACGTCCGCATGATCCGCGCGAACGTGATGGAGACCATGAACGAGGACTACGTCCGCACCGCGCGCGCCAAGGGCGCGCCCGAGGCGCGGGTGATGCGCGTCCACATCCTGCGCAACGCGCTGCTGCCGGTCGTGACGATGCTCGGCATGGACGTCGGCCTCGCGCTCGGCGGGGCGATTTTCACCGAGCAGGTCTACTCGATCAACGGGCTCGGCTACCAGACGATCCAGGCGCTGAACAACTACGACAGCCCGACGGTGCTCGGGATCCTGGTCTTCGTCTGCACGTCGGTGATCGTGATGAACCTGCTCGTCGACCTCGTCTACGCCTGGATCGACCCCCGGATCCGGCTCTCGTAATTCGCGCGCGCCCGCGCTACGCTGCGGCCCCCATGCCCCTCCTCGAAGTCAAGGACCTGAAGACGTACTTCTCGACCGGGGACGGCGTCGTGAAGGCGGTCGACGGGGTCAGCTTCTCGGTGGACAAGGGGGAGACGCTCGGAATCGTGGGCGAGTCGGGGTCGGGCAAGAGCGTCACCTGCCTGACGATCATGGGCCTGAACGCGCGGCGGAACACGATGTCGATGGGGCAGGCGCTGTTCAACGGCGAGGACCTGCTGACCGCGAGCCAGGCGCGGCTCCGCGAGATCCGCGGGAACGACATCGCGATGATCTTCCAGGACCCGATGACCAGCCTGAACCCGGTGCACACGGTCGGGACGCAGCTGATCGAGGCGGTGACGCTGCACCGCGACGTGCCGAAGAAGGAGGCGAGGGCGCGCGCGCTCGAGCTCCTGAAGCAGGTCGGCATCCCGCGCGCGGAGCGGCGCATCGACGACTACCCGCACCAGTTCTCGGGCGGAATGCGCCAGCGCGTGATGATCGCGATGGCGCTGATCAACAACCCGGAGCTGCTGATCGCCGACGAGCCGACGACGGCCCTCGACGTGACGACGCAGGCGCAGATCCTGGCGCTGATCGAGAAGCTGCAGGCGGACTACAACAGCGCCGTGATCATGATCACCCACGACCTCGGCGTGATCGCGGAGATCGCCGACGACGTGGTCGTCATGTACGCGGCCGAGGTCGCGGAGAAGGGCCCGGTCGAGCGCATCTTCCGGAGCCCGCACCATCCGTACACGTGGGGCCTTATGGGCTCGCTGCCGCGCCTCGACACCGACGTCGACCGGCTGGCCCAGATCCAGGGGCAGCCGCCGTCGCTGCTGCGGCCGCCCGCGGGCTGCCGCTTCCACCCGCGCTGCCCCTACGTGATGGACGTCTGCCGGAAGGTCGACCCGGAGCTCGCGCCGGTCGGCGACGACCGGCGCCATCTGCAGGCGTGCCACCTCGACGAGGAGACGAAGGAGCGTGAGGCGGCGAGGCTGCTCGGCGCGTTCTCGACGGAGGCGTCGGCGGCGCCGTGACGACCGCGCAGACCGAGCCGGCCGCCGGCCTCGATCTCCGCGGCGACGAGCTGCTCGTCGTCGAGGACCTGAAGAAGCACTTCCCCGTCACGCGCGGGATCATCTTCCAGAAGCAGGTCGCAGCGGTGCAGGCGGTCGACGGCGTCTCGTTCGCGCTTCGGGAAGGCGAGACGCTCGGCGTCGTCGGCGAGTCGGGGTGCGGCAAGTCGACGATGGCGCGCTGCATCCTGAAGCTGCTCGAGCCGACGTCGGGCCGGATCCTGTACCGCGGCCGCGACCTCACGCACCTGTCGCGGGCGGAGATGCGGCCGTACCGCCGCGAGATGATGATGATCTTCCAGGATCCGTACGCGTCGCTGAACGCGCGCAAGCGGGTCGGCTTCATCGTCGCCGAGGCGCTCGAGGTGCACAAGATGGGCACGCCTGCCGAGGTGAAGCGGCGCGTGCAGGAGCTGCTCGAGGTCGTCGGCCTGAACCCCGAGCACTACAACCGGTTCCCGCACGAGTTCTCCGGCGGGCAGCGCCAGCGCATCGGCATCGCGCGGGCGCTCGCCGTCAACCCGAAGCTCATCGTGTGCGACGAGCCCGTTTCGGCGCTCGACGTCTCCGTGCAGGCGCAGATCCTCAACCTGCTGAAGGACCTGCAGCGCGACTTCAACCTGACGTACGTGTTCATCGCGCACGACCTGAACGTCGTCCGCTACATCTCGGACCGCGTGCTCGTGATGTACCTCGGGCAGATCGTCGAGTCGGCGGCGCGCACCGACCTCTACGAGGACCCGAAGCACCCGTACACGGGGGCGCTGCTGTCGGCGGTGCCGGTGCCGGACCCGGACGTGGAAGCCAGGCGCAAGCGGATCGTGCTCGAGGGCGACGTGCCGAGCCCGATCAACCCGCCGTCGGCGTGCCGGTTCCACACCCGGTGCCCCCGCTTCGTCGAGGGGCACTGCGACGTCGAGCCGCCCGAGCTCGTCCCGCGGGCGGGCACTCCGCCCGACCACGCCGTCCGCTGCCACTACCCGCTCGAGCGGTGGCCGCTCACCGAGCAGGAGATGCGGCGGGCGACGCCGGCGGGTCCGGCCGCCGCGTAGCGTGCTCCGCGCGGCGCTGCGGAGGTTCGCAGCGGTCGTCGGGTCGGCGGCCGCCGCGGCCGCGCTGGTCGGCCTCCTGATCGCGGCCGTGGCCCGGGAGGACGTGCGCCGCGGGCTCGCCGTCGGCTTCTACGTGTTCGGCGCCTGTCTCTGCGGGCTCGCGCTGCTGCTCGGCGTCGGTCCGCCCGTGCGCGGCAAGAAGGACGGCGGCTTCGTCGGCTTCGGGCGCTGGGTGGGCGGCGGCGTCCGCTTCGCGACGCGGTCGGAGCGGGAGACGGCGCTCAACGTCCCGGCGCTGCTCCTGACCGTCGGCGTCGTCCTGATCCTCCTCGGCGTCGCCGTCGACGACCGCCACACCGCGTAGGAAGATCCTGAGAATCGGCGGGGATCCCTCACGTCAGGGAGGGAGGAATCGCTAACTTCTGAGGGCACGTTCGTCTCATCTAGGTGTGATCTTCCTTTCCGAACACTGCCGCCGTTGCCGCGAGTCGGTCTCGCTGGCTCTCGACGCGCCGCTCTCCCAGTTCGAGCAGGCGCTCGTCCGCCGGCACCTGGCCATGTGCCCGGAGTGCGCCGCCTTCGCCGCCGACGTCCGCGGCGCGACGGCGCTCCTGCGCGCGGCCAAGCCCGAGGAGCTGCCGGCGCCGATCGAGGTGCCGCTGCGCCGCCGCGCCGCACCGCAGCTCGCGGCGCGCGCGGGGCTGGCGGTCGCGGCCGCCGCGGCCGTGGTCGCGGCGCTGAGCGTGAACGGCATCACCGGCGGCACGCAGCTCGGCGGCGCCGCCGCGGCGCAGGCGTCCGCGGCGGAGCTTCCGTCGATGCGGCTCATCCGCAGCCAGGAGCTCCGCCGGCCCGCGGTCGGGCCGGACAGCGTCCGCATCCGCGTCCTCGAGATCGACTGAAAGGCAGAACCCGCGTCCTTGGTTCACGAAGTGAACCAAGGACGGGCATTTCGACCCACATGCTCCCGGGCCCGATCACCTCGTACGTCTGAGCGCTCGACCACGCCGACCGTGTGTCGGCGGCGCTGAGGCGCTCGGAGCTCCGGCTCGATCGCGATCGCGACCGGCCTTCGGGTACCCTGCGCCTGCCCGGCTCGCTGGCACGCGCGTTCCGCGTCCGGCGCCGCGGCATCCCAGCCAACGCGCCCTCAGGAGCTTGAACAACGTGTCGAAGACCGCAGGCGAGAACACCGGCAAGCTGCTCGAGATCAAGGGCGTCGTGGTCGACGCCGTCTTCCCGGACCAGCTGCCGGAGATCTACTCCGCGCTCCGGATCCGGAAGCCCGACGGCGAGGACCTGATCGCGGAGGTGCAGCAGCACCTCGGCGACGACCGCGTCCGCGCGGTCGCGATGGACGCGACCGACGGGATCCCGCGCGGCGCGGACGTCACCGACACCGGCGGCCCGATCTCGGTGCCGGTCGGCGACATCACGCTCGGCCGCGTGTGGAACGTCCTCGGAGAGCCGGTCGACGAGAAGGAGCCGCCGCCGGCCGACACGGAGCGGTGGTCGATCCACCGCGACCCGCCGGACTTCAAGGACCTGACGCCGAAGGTGGAGATCTTCGAGACGGGCATCAAGGTGATCGACCTGATCGCGCCGTATGTCCGCGGCGGCAAGATCGGCCTGTTCGGCGGCGCCGGCGTCGGCAAGACCGTCCTGATCCAGGAGCTGATCCACAACATCGCGCGCGAGCACGGCGGCGTGTCGGTCTTCTCGGGCGTCGGCGAGCGGACGCGCGAGGGCAACGACCTCCTGCTCGAGATGACCGAGTCGGAGGTGATCGACAAGGTCGCCCTCTGCTACGGGCAGATGAACGAGCCGCCGGGCGCGCGCCTGCGCGTCGGGCTGTCCGGGCTGACGATGGCGGAGTACTTCCGCGACCAGGGCCAGGACGTGCTGCTCTTCATCGACAACATCTTCCGCTTCGTCCAGGCGGGCTCCGAGGTGTCGGCCCTGCTCGGCCGCATGCCGAGCGCGGTCGGCTACCAGCCGACGCTGGCGACCGAGATGGGGCAGCTGCAGGAGCGGATCACCTCGACGAACAAGGGCGCCGTCACGTCGGTGCAGGCGATCTACGTGCCGGCCGACGACCTCACCGACCCCGCGCCTGCGAACACGTTCGCGCACCTCGACGCGACGACGGTGCTGAGCCGCGCCATCGTCGAGCAGGGCATCTACCCGGCGGTCGACCCGCTCGACTCGACCTCGCGCGCGCTGCAGCCGGGCATCGTCTCCGACGAGCACTACGCGGTGGCGACGCAGGTGCAGGAGGTGCTGCAGCGCTACAAGGACCTGCAGGACATCATCGCGATCCTCGGCATCGAGGAGCTGTCGGACGAGGACCGGCTCACGGTCGCCCGCGCGCGCAAGATCCAGCGCTTCCTGTCGCAGCCGAACTTCGTCGCCGAGCAGTTCACCGGCACGCCGGGCCAGTACGTGAAGCTCGAGGACACGATCCGCGGCTTCCGCGAGATCCTCGACGGCAAGCACGACGACCTGCCGGAGCAGGCGTTCTACATGGTCGGGCCGATCGAGGGCGCGGTCGAGCGGGCGAAGCAGATATCCGGCGCGTCCGCCTAGCGCTCGATGGCCGACCACCGCCGCTTCTCCGTCTCGCTCGTCACCCCCGAGGGGCCGGCGTGGGAGGGGGAGGCCGAGATGATCGTCGTCCCCGGCGCGTCCGGCGAGATCGGCGTGTTGGCGCGCCACGCACCGCTGATCGCGACGCTCCGGGCCGGCTCGACCCGCATCCACCGCGGCGAGGGCGCGGACGTGCTCGAGTACGCGACCGGCCCCGGCTTCTTCCAGGTGCTCGAGGACCGGGCGATCGCGCTCGTCGACGACGCGGTCGACGCGTCGCAGATCGACGACGCGCGGGCGCGCGAGCAGCTCGAGACGGCGCAGGCAGAGCTCGAGGCGATCGAGCGGGGCGACTCGACCGCCGACCGCTGGCAGGTCGAGCAGCGCCTCCGCCACGCCGAGAACCAGCTCGCCGTTGCGGGCCGCGGCTAGCCACCGGCGCTCGCGCCTGCGGCGTTCCGCCGCCCTGGTCGTGCTCGCGTGCGCCGCGCTGGCGCCGGCCGCGCTCGCGGGCGGGGGGCCGGGCGGCCCCGTCTCCGGCTACGGGCCGCACAAGCAGGAGGCGCGCGCCGTCCTCGCCTGCGCGTACGCCTCGGGCAAGGTCGGCCCCTATCGCACGTGCCTCGAGTCCAAGCTGCTCCAGCTGATCGTCTCGACGCACGATCCGGCCGACGAGCTGCCGCGGATCGACGCCTACGCCCACTCGGTCGGCGGCTGGCTGCCGGCGAACTGCCACATCCTCATGCACGCGGTCGGCCGCCGGTACGCGATCGTCGCGCACGTCACGCTCGAGAACCTCTACCACTCGCTGCCGAAGTCGAACGACCCCGGCTGCTCGGCGGGCTTCGCGCACGGGCTGCTGATCGCGCTCGGGCCGGCGATCCAGAAGATGGGGCCCGAAGGCGCTGCCGCCGAGTGCGCGAAGGCGGCGACGCGCTACGAGCGCTACAGCTGCGTCCACGGCCTCGGCCACGCGTACGCGCGGCTCTACCTCGACTACCCGCTGCCCGCGCTCGCGTCGTGCAAGCTGCTCGGCCCGGACGACGCCGCGGACTGCGCGCAGGGCGTGTTCCACGACTACTGGATCGCGGTCGACGGCCTCGACGCCACGAAACGGCACGCCGACATGACGACGTCGCCCCGCGTCCTGTGCGGGCGCTACGCCGGCAGCTTCGCGCGCGCGTGCTGGTACCGGGCCTTCCTCGAGCGGCCGCCGAAGCGGCCGGTCACCTCGGCCTCGGCGATCCTCGCCGTCTGCGCCGGCCTGCGCGGCGTGCAGGAGAAAGGCTGCGTCACGGGTGCGTCCGTGATTCGCTCGGCGGACCCGTTCCAGCAGATGCAGACGTGCGCCCGCCTGCCCGCAGGCTTCGAGATCGCGTGCGCGCGGGGCGTGCGCGTGCCCGCCGTCGCGCTCTCGCCGGGCGGCCAGCGGATGGGCCTGATCAGCGCCTGCGGCGCCTACGCCAGCACGGCGCGCTCCGGCTGCTTCTGGTGGCTCGGCCTCGCGCTCAACGTCGTCACGAACGGACGCTTCCGCGAGCACGGATGCCCGCTGCTCGGCACCGCAGCCGCGAGGCGCTCCTGCGCCGAGGGGGCGGGGTCGTACGAGGGGCCGCTCGTGACCTTCTCCTAGGCCGGCCGGATATGCCGTGTCCGGCACGGGCGGTATGCTCCGTCCGTCCGAACGGAGGTATATCGTGGCGAACGTGCGACGAACATCGCTGAACCTGAACATCGAGCTCGTCGAGCAGGCGAAGGCAGAGCTCGGGACGAAGACGACGACGGACACCGTGCACGCTGCGCTCGACCGCGTCGTCTTCCGTGCGAAGATGGATCGTCTGATCGCATCGATCGACGACCAGTTCAAGCAGCCGCCGCCCGACGGGTTTGAGGACTGGAACGACTGGATCGAAGCGCAGTGGGATCGATAGCGCTCGCGGACACGAGCGCCTGGTGGGCATCGCGCCGAGCCGCGGCCGTCGCGGCCGAGTTCGACGGTGCGGTGCGCGACGGCGACATCGCGACCTGCCGCGTCGTCTTCTTCGAGCTTCTGCGATCGGTGCGGGACGCCACGGAGTTCGTTCCGCGACGGGATGCGCTCGATGCGCTGCGAGACCTGCCGATCCGGCGTCGTGAGTGGGACCGCGCCGCCGACGTGATGCAGGCGCTCGCGGAGCGAGGGCCGCTCCATCACCGGCTCGTCGGCTTCCCTGATCTCGTGATCGCCGCCGCAGCCGAGTCGGCCGACGTTCCCGTGCTGCACTACGACCGCGACTTCGAGCTGATCGCGGAGGTGACGGGCCAGCCGATGCGGGCTCTGGCCCCGCTGGGGTCGCTCTAAAAAACAGCGCGTCAGCACCGTCAGGTGCCTGACACCTTTTGGGTCGGTGTCAGACACCCACGATGACGATGTCTGACACCCTTCGGGTCGGAGTCAGACACCCATGATTGACGTCGCGCCGGCATCGAGAGGCGTGTCTGACACCATGGACGCCGTGCGGGACGTCGCGGCGGAGATCACCGGGCTGGCGCAGGAGCGCATCCTCGTCCTCGACGGGGCATGGGGCGTGCTGCTGCAGAGCCGCGGCCTGACGGAGGCCGACTTCCGCGGCGAGCGCTTCCGCGACCACCCGCGCGAGCTGCTGAACGACCCCGACCTGCTCAACCTCACGCAGCCGGAGATCGTGCGCGGCGTCCACGAGGCGTACTTCGAGGCGGGCGCCGACATCGCCACCACGAACACGTTCACGGCCACCTCGATCGCGCAGGCCGACTACGGGCTCGAGGACGCCGTCCACGAGATGAACGTCGCGGGGGCCCGGCTGGCGCGCGAGGCGGCCGGGCCGGACCGCTTCGTCGCCGGCTCCGTCGGGCCGCTCAACGTCACGCTGTCGCTCAGCCCTCGCGTCGACGACCCCGCGTACCGCACGCACACCTTCGACCAGGCGCGCGCGGCCTACGCCGAGCAGATCCGCGCGCTCGCCGAGGGCGGCGTCGACCTGCTGCTGCTGGAGACGATCTTCGATCCGCTGAACGCGAAGGCCGCGATCGCGGCCGCGCGCGAGACCGCGCCGGAGCTGCCGCTCTGGATCAGCGTCACCATCGTCGATCTCTCGGGCCGCACGCTCACCGGGCAGACGATGGAGGCGTTCTGGACGTCGATCGAGCACGCCCGTCCGCTCATCGCCGGCGTCAACTGCTCGCTCGGCGCGCGCGAGATGCGCCCGTACGTGGCGGAGCTCGCACGCATCGCGCCGTGCCTCGTGTCGTGCCACCCGAACGCGGGGCTGCCGAACGCGTTCGGCGGCTACGACGAGACGCCCGACGTCACCTCCTCGCTGCTGCGCGAGTTCGCCCAGGACGGGCTGCTGAACGTCGCAGGGTCGTGCTGCGGCTCGACCCCGGAGCACACGCGCGCGATCGTCGAGGCGCTACGCGGGCTCGCGCCGCGCCGCGTCCCGCCGCCCAGGCCGGCCACGCGCTTCAGCGGGCTCGAGACGTTCGAGATCGGCCCCGACACCGGCTTCGTGATGATCGGCGAGCGCACGAACGTCACCGGCTCGGCGCGTTTCCGCCGCCTCGTCGAGGCCGGCGACTTCGGCGCCGCCGTCGAGGTGGCGGTCGACCAGGTCCGCGGGGGCGCCAACCTCCTCGACGTCAACATGGACGCCGACCTGCTCGACGGCGAGCAGGCGATGCGGACGTTCCTGAACGTGATCGCGACCGAGCCGGAGGTCGCGCGGCTGCCGATCATGATCGACAGCTCGCGCTGGTCCGTGCTCGAAGCCGGGCTGCAGTGCCTGCAGGGCAAGGGCGTCGTCAACTCGATCTCGCTGAAGGAGGGCGAGGAGGAGTTCCTGCGGCAGGCGCGGAGGATCCGCGACTACGGCGCGGGCGTCGTCGTGATGGCGTTCGACGAGGAAGGCCAGGCGACGACGACGGAGCGGCGGGTCGCGATCTGCGAGCGCGCCTACCGGCTGCTCGTCGACGAGGTCGGCTTCCCGCCGGAGGACGTCATCTTCGATCCCAACGTCCTCGCGGTCGCGACGGGCATCGAGGAGCACGACGACTACGCCCGCGCGTTCATCGAGAGCCTGCCGCTCATCAAGGAGCGCTGCCCGGGCGCACGCACCTCGGGCGGCATCTCGAACCTCAGCTTCGCGTTCCGCGGCAACGACGTCGTCCGCGAGGCGATGCACGCCGCGTTCCTCTACCACGCGATCCGCGCGGGGCTCGACATGGGCATCGTCAACGCGGGTCAGCTCGCGGTGTACGAGGATCTCGATCCGGAGCTGCGCGAGCGCGTCGAGGACGTGATCCTGAACCGGCGGCCCGATGCCTCGGAGCGCCTGCTCGAGCTCGCCCAGCGCGTGCGCGGCGCCGGCACGCAGCGCGAGGTCGACCTCTCGTGGCGCGAGGCGCCGGTCGAGAAGCGGCTCGAGCACGCGCTCGTACACGGCATCGTCGACTTCGTCGAGGCCGACACGGAGGAGGCCCGCGTGCGCGCAGAACGTCCGCTCGACGTGATCGAGGGGCCGCTGATGGACGGCATGCGCGTCGTGGGCGACCTCTTCGGCTCGGGCCGGATGTTCCTGCCGCAAGTCGTCAAGTCGGCACGCGTGATGAAGCGGGCCGTGGCCTATCTGCAGCCGTACATGGAGGCGGAGCGGAACGGCGACGGCCGCGACGGGAACGGGAAGGTGCTGCTCGCGACGGTCAAGGGCGACGTGCACGACATCGGCAAGAACATCGTCGGCGTCGTCCTCGGCTGCAACGGCTACGAGGTGATCGACCTCGGCGTGATGGTGCCGGCGGAGACGATCCTCGACACGGCCGAGCGCGAGAACGCCGACGTCGTCGGGCTGTCGGGTCTGATCACGCCGTCGCTCGACCAGATGGTCGACGTCGCGCGCGAGATGACGCGCCGGCGCCTCGAGCTGCCTCTGCTGATCGGCGGCGCGACGACGTCTCGCCAGCACACGGCGGTTCGGATCGCGCCCGAGTACCCGAACGAGACCGTCCACGTGCTCGACGCGAGCCGCGTGGTCGACGTCGTCTCGCAGCTCCTCGATCCCGCGCGCCGCACGGCGCTCGACGCCGAGAACCGCGAGCTGCAGGAGCGACTGCGCCGCCAGCATGCCGAGAAGGTCAAGCGGCCGCTGCTCCCGCTCCCGGCGGCGCGCGCGCGGCGCCCGCAACTGGCCTACGACGACCGGCCGCCGCCGCCCTTCGAGGGGTCTCGGATTGTCGAGCCGGAGCTCGCGGAGCTCGTGCCGTACGTCGACTGGCAGTTCTTCTTCCACGCCTGGGATCTGAAGGGCAAGTTCCCGGCGATCCTCGAGAACCCGGCGGCCCGCGAGCTGTACGACGACGCGCGGGCGGTGCTCGAGGAGCTCGTGCGCGACGGGTCGCTGCAGGCGCGCGGCGTGTACGGCTACTGGCCGGCGCACGCAGACGGGGACGACGTCGTCGCCGGCGGCACCCGCTTCTGCTTCCTCCGTCAGCAGGCTGACCACGGCGACGATCGCCCCAACTCGTGCCTGGCCGACTTCGTCGCGCCGGCGGACGACGCGGTCGGCGCCTTCGCCGTCGCCGTCCACGGCGCGGACGAGACGGCGGCAGGCTTCGCGGCGGAGCACGACGACTACCGCGCCATCGTCGTCAAGGCGCTCGCCGACCGGCTCGCCGAGGCGTTCGCGGAGCTGCTGCACGAGCGCGTGCGTCGCGACTGGTACGCGCCCGACGAGCGACTCGGCCAGGACGAGCTGCGCGGCGAGCGGTTCCGCGGCATCCGGCCCGCGTTCGGCTACCCCGCCTGCCCGGACCACAGCGAGAAGCCGAAGCTCTTCGAGCTCCTCGACGCGGGCCGGGCCGGGCTCGGCCTCACCGAGAGCTTCGCGATGACGCCGCCGGCGGCCGTCAGCGGCCTCTACCTGGCGCATCCGCGTTCGCGCTACTTCGCCGTCGGCCGGATCGGCCGCGACCAGCTCGAGGACTACGCCGCCCGGAAGGGGGTCCCGGTGGTCGAGGCCGAGCGCTGGCTGAGCCCGAGCCTGGGGTAGCCGGCCTCGGGCGCCGGCCGGGCGACCGGCTATCCTTGGCCTCGCAGGCGCCCTCGCGGGGGCGCCGCGCTTCGTCTTATGCGGACGACACTGAAGAGAGGCGTCGGGCGGGGGGCAGGCGCGAACGGCAACGGGCGCGCCGTGTTCCCGCCGGGGCCGGTCAGCGCCGTCACGCGGTATGCCAGCCCGCCTCCGCCGCCGGGCGCGTCGGGGCTCCGGATCCTGAAGCGCATCCTCGTCGGGACGCTGATCGTCCTCAGCTCGCTCGGGCTGGCCGTCGCCGGCGGCGCGTACCTCTGGTTCCACCAGTCGGTCGCCGACGTCCAGTCGCATCCCGACCTGAAGCGCGTCTCGAAGGAGCTCGACATCCCCGTCGCCAATCACCCGGCGATCGCGCTGGTGATCGGCTACGACCACCGCGTCGGGATCGGCGGGCCGTCCCGGTCGGACACGATCATGCTCATCCGCGCCGATCCGATCCAGAAGACGGTCTCGCTGCTCTCGTTTCCGCGCGACCTGCTCGCGCCGATCTACTGCGGCAACACGGTCGTCTCGAGCGCCGACAAGATCAACTCGGCGTACGCCGACTGCGGCCCGCGGGGAACCCTCGACACCGTCCGCCACCTCACCGGGCTGCCGATCAACTACGTGATCACGGTCGACTTCCACGGCTTCAAGGAGGTCGTCGACAAGCTCGGCGGCGTCTGGCTGGACATCGACCGCCGCTACTACAACCGCAACACCGGCTCCGCGTACGACAACTACGCGAACATCGACCTGCAGCCCGGTTACCAGAGGCTGGGCGGAGGCGACGCGCTCGAGTTCGTCCGCTTCCGCCACACCGACGACGACTTCCATCGACTGGCACGGCAGCAGGAGTTCGTCCGGGCGCTCAAGGAGCAGATCTCGCGCGACCTGTCGATCACGGACATTCCGGCGCTCGTCAACGACATGGTCGACAACATCGAGGTGGCGCAGGGCGGCCACAAGCTGAGCGGCGGCGACGTCGTCCAGTGGGCGTTCTTCGCCAAGGACCTGCCCGGCGGGCACTTCTTCCAGCCGCGCATCGCGAGCCAGGTCGTGGGCGACAACGTCACGGCGTCGCAGTCCGCGGTGCAGCAGGCGGTCACCGACTTCGTCAACCCCGACGTGCAGTCGTCGAAGACGGCGAATGCCGCGGCGCTCGGGAAGAAGCCGAAGCAGAAGGCGCCGCCGCCGTCGAGCGTCACGCTCACCGTGCTGAACGGCAACGGCATCGCGGGCGCCGCCGCGAACGCGTCCTACCTGCTCTCGCAGCGCGGCTACCGGACGGTCGAGCCCCCGAACAACCTCGACCCGAACGTGCCGGCGCGCCTGCGGAACTACTTCCACTCGAAGATCTACTACGACCCCGCGCAGCCGCGCTCGAAGGCGGCGGCGCTCGCCCTGCAACAGCTGATGGAGCCGGCCGACGTCGCGAAGCTGCCGCGGACGCCGTGGCTCCTGTCACTCGACCCGGGATCGATGCTGATGGTCGTGCTCGGCACGACGTTCCACGGCACGATCGCGCAGCCGGTCGTGACGCAGGCGCCGAAGCACGAGCCGCCGTTCGTCCGTACCGATCCCAGCCAGGCGCTCGGCCTCCTGCAGCCGCTGAAGGCGAAGGTGCCGTTCCCGCTCGAGGTGCCGACCGTGCTCGAGCGCAACTCGTACCCCGACACCGCGCCCGGCGACAAGCCGGTGAGGCTCTACTACATCGAGGGCCATCACAAGGCGGTGCGGCTCGTGTTCCACACGGGCGAGGTGGGCGACTACTGGGGCGTCGAGGAGACGGACTGGAGCGACGCGCCGATCCTCTCCGACCGCAGCTTCCGGCACGACCTCGGCGGCCGCGAGTTCGACCTGTACTACGCGGGATCGCACCTGCACATGGTCGTCCTGCGGGCGAACGGCGCGACGTACTGGGTCGTGAACACGCTGCTCGACTCGCTCTCGAACGAGACGATGCTCGCGATCGCCCGGGGCCTCAGGCCCTTGACGGCGGTCAAGTAACGTTCGGCGTCGCGTGGCGAGGGTAGGCATCTTCGGGGCGGGCTGGGTCGGCGTCGTCACCGGCGCCTGCCTCGCCGACCTGGGGCACGACGTGGTCGTGCGCGACGTCGTCCCGGAGAAGGTGGAGGCCCTCCGTCGCGGAACGGTGCCGTTCCACGAGACCGACGTGCCGGAGCTGCTCGAGCGCAACCGCGAGCGGCTCGCGTTCACGCTCGACGTCGCCGATCTCGTCGGCTGCGAGTTCCTCTTCGTCTGCGTCGACACGCCGCCGACGTACTCCGGCGACGCCGACCTGTCGCGTGTCTGGACGGTCGTCGACGAGCTGCCCGACCTGCCGGGCCGCCCGGTGCTGGTGATGAAGTCGACGGTGCCCGTCGGGACGGGGGAGAAGGTGCGCGCCGGTCTCGACCAGCGCGGCCTCGGCCACCTCGGGTACGTCTCGAATCCAGAGTTCCTCTCGGAAGGCCGCGCCGTCCGCGACTTCATGCACCCCGACCGGATCGTCGTCGGCGCGTTCGACGACGCCGACGGCGCCGCCGTCGCCGCGCTGTACGCGTCGCTCGACGTGAGGATCGTGCGCTGCGACGTCAACTCGGCCGAGATGATCAAGCTCGCGGCCAACGCGTTCCTGATGACGCGCATCTCGTTCATCAACGAGATCGCGAACGTCTGCGAGGCGACCGGCGCCGACGTCGTCAAGGTCGCCGAGGGTGTCGGGCTCGACCACCGCCTCGGCCCGCACTTCCTGCGCGCGGGCATCGGGTACGGGGGCTCGTGCTTTCCGAAGGATTCGCTCGCGCTCAAGCAGCTCGCGTCGAACAGCGGCTACCACTTCCAGCTGCTGGCCGCCGTGATCGAGGTGAACGAGCTGCAGAAGCGGCGTGTGATCGGCAAGCTCAAGCGCCACCTCGGGAACCTGCACGGGAAGACCGTCGCGCTGCTCGGGCTGGCGTTCAAGCCGGGCACCGACGACATGCGCGAGGCGCCGTCGATCGTCCTCGCCTCGCGGCTGCTCGCCGAGGGCGCGGAGGTGCGCGCGTGGGACCCGGTCGCGGACGGATCGCAGCTTCCGCGCGGCGTCCAGATCGCCGCGAACGTCCTCGAGGCGGTCTCCGATGCGGACGCGGCGGTCATCGTCACCGAATGGTCCGACCTCGAGACGCTCGCGACCGACGAGGTGCGGGCCGCGATGCGGACGCCGCTGATCGTCGACGGCCGCAACCTGCTCGATCCCGAGGCAACCCGGCGCGCCGGGTTCGCGTACGAGGGCATCGGGCGGCCGACGGCGCTCACGGACGTCCTGCCAGAGACGCCCGAGCGCGAGACGGCTCGCGAGCGGTAGCGACGCGTGGAGGCGATCCTCCTCGCCGGCGGCAGAGCCGAGCGGCTCGGCGACGCGGCCGCGGGCAGGCCGAAGGCGCTCGTCGACGTCGCGGGCAGGCCGCTCGCCGCCTACCAGGTCGCGCGGCTCGCACGGGCGGGCGTCGGGCGCGTGATCGTCTCCTGCGCCGCGGGACAGGGTGCGCTCTTCGAGCGTGAGCTCGCCGGGCTCGGCGCCGAGGTCGTCGCGGCCGAGGAGCCGGAGCGGCTCGGCCGCGGCGGCGGCATCAGGTTCGCCTCCGGCGCCCGGCACGAGCCCGGCGACGTGCTCGCCCTGAACGGCGACGAGCTCGTGGCGGTCGACTTCGCGGCGCTGCTTCGCCGCCACCGGGAAACGTCCGCGGTCGCGACGGTCACCGTCGCGCGGCCGAGGTCGCAGTTCGGCATGGTCGACGTCGACGAGAACGACGTCGTGCGCGGCTTCGAGGAGGCGGGCCGGGTCCCGTACTGGGTCAACTGCGGCATCTACGCCCTGTCCGAGGAGGCGATCGAGCGCTTCCCCGAGCGCGGCGACCACGAGACGACCGCCTTTCCCGAGCTCGCATCGGAAGGCACGCTGCACGCCTACCGTCACGAGGGCGAGTGGCTGACGGTCAACACGCCGAAGGAGCTGCGGGTCGCGGCCGATTACGTGGCCGTGCATCCCGAGTGGCTGGCGTGAGAACATCCGGCGACGTGTCGCTCGATTCGCCGAACATCGACTCGGTCGATCCGTGGGCGTTCGAGGTGCGCAAGGTCGAGAAGCCCTGGGGACACGAGCTGATCTGGGCGCTCACCGACGACTACTGCGGCAAGCTGCTGTTCGTCGCGGCGGGGCAGTCCCTCTCGCTGCAGTTCCATCGCGAGAAGGACGAGGCGTGGCTGGTGCAGTCCGGGCGTGCGCGGCTCGAGCTCGGCCGGGTGGGGGAGGGCGCGCTGAACGAGGAGGTCGTGACCGCCGGGAGCGCGTTCCACTTCCGGCCCGGGACCGTGCACCGCGTGACGGCGCTCGAGGACACGACGATCCTCGAGGTCTCGACCCCGCAGCTCGACGACGTCGTCCGCCTCGAAGACGCCTACGGCCGCGCCGGAACCTCGGCGCCGTGACCTTCACACGTCTGTGGTAAGGTTGGCGCATGGACGCGCTCACGGTCGGCAGCGCCGCGGCCGAGACGGGCTGGTCGGCGCGGATGCTCCGCTACCTCGAGGAGCAGGCGCTCGTCGTCCCGCGGCGCACCCCCGCGGGCTACCGGCTCTACGGCCTGGCCGAGCTGAACCGGCTGCGCAGCCTGCGCGACCTCCGGGCGCGCTTCGGGGTCGGCCCGGCGGACCTCGCGTTCGCGCGCCGTCTCCGGCGCGAGCCCGACCTGCGCCGCGCCGTCGACGCCTGGTTCGCGGCGGGCGACGACGCCGGTTCCTGGATCGACTGGGAGCAGCGCAAGCACGAGCGCCTGCTCGCAGCCTGAGGCAACCCCACGACACTGGCCCGCGACACGGAGAGAGAGGATTGATGGCGCAGACGCTGCGACACGACGTGAAGGACATCGCGCTCGCCCCCGAGGGCGTGCGCAGGATCATGTGGGCCGACCGTCAGATGCCGGTCCTGTCCGCGATCAGGGAACGGTTCGAGCGCGAGCAACCGCTCGCCGGCTACCGCATCTCGGCCTGCCTGCACGTGACCACCGAGACCGCGAACCTGATGCGAACGCTCAAGGCGGGCGGCGCCGACGTCGTGCTGTGCGCGTCGAACCCGCTCTCGACGCAGGACGACGTCGCGGCCGCACTGGTGAACGACTTCGACGTCTCCGTCTTCGCGATCAAGGGCGAGGACCACGACACGTACTACTCGCACATCGAGGCCGCGGTCGATCACAAGCCGCAGCTGACGATGGACGACGGCGCGGATGTGATCGGCGTGCTGCACAGCGCGCGCCGCGAGCAGCTCGGCGACATCATCGCCGGCATGGAGGAGACGACGACGGGCGTGATCCGCCTGAAGGCGATGGAGGCCGACGGCGCCCTGGCGTTCCCGGTCATCGCGGTGAACGAAGCGCGCACGAAGCACTTCTTCGACAACCGCTACGGCACTGGCCAGTCGACGATCGACGGCATCATCCGCGCCACGAACGTCCTGCTCGCGGGAAAGCGGTTCGTCGTCGCGGGCTACGGCTGGGTGGGTCGCGGCGTCGCGATGCGCGCGCGCGGTATGGGCGCGCACGTGATCGTCGCCGAGGTCGACCCGATGCGGGCACTCGAGGCGCTGATGGAGGGCTACGAGGTGATGCCGATGCACGACGCCGCGAAGGTCGGCGACGTGTTCTGCACCGCGACCGGCGACAAGCACGTCGTGGCCAAGGAGCACCTCGAGGTGATGAAGGACGGCGCCATCCTCTGCAACACCGGTCACTTCAATGTCGAGATCGACATTCCGGCGCTGCGAGCGCTCGCGAAGGAGACGCGCGAGGCGAGGAACTTCGTCGAGGAGTTCGTGCTCGCCGACGGTCGCCGCATCTTCCTGCTCGCGGAGGGGCGGCTCGTGAACATCTCCGCGGCCGAGGGCCATCCGGCGATCGTGATGGACATGAGCTTCGCGAACCAGGCGCTCGCCACCGAGTACGCGGTCCAGCATGCGTCGACGCTCGAGCACAAGGTCTACCCGGTGCCCAGCGAGATCGACGAGGAGATCGCGCGCCTGAAGCTCGAGACGATGGGCGTCCGCATCGACGCGCTCACCGACGAGCAGGCGAGCTACCTCGCGTCCTGGAACGAGGGAACCTGATCTGCGCGGCCCGCGCCGGCGGGGCGTGCTCCCGGTTCCGGCTCGCGTGACTCGCGTGATTGCCCGTGCTCGACCCTGAGCGGATCCTGCGGCTCGAGCACGACCGCGTCGTGCTCCTGGACCAGCGTCGCCTTCCGGACGAGGAGGTCGAGGTCGAGTGCCGCTCCGCAGCCGAGGTGGCGGAGGCGATCCGGACGATGGTCGTCCGCGGCGCGCCTGCGATCGGCGTCGCGGCCGCGTACGGTCTCGCCCTCGCCGTTTCGCGGGGCGAGGATCTCGACGACGCCGACAGGGTCCTGCGTGCGTCGCGGCCGACCGCTGTCAACCTCGCCTGGGCGCTCGATGCGATGCGAGACGACCCATCCTTCGAGCGGGCGCGGCAGCTACACGCGGACGAGGTCGAACGCTGCCGGCACATGGCGGCTCACGCGGCTGCGCTCCTCGCGCCCGGCACGCGGGCGCTGACGCACTGCAACGCCGGCGGGCTCGCGACCGGCGGCTACGGGAGCGCCGTCGGGGCTCTCCTGGCTGCGTGGGAGCGCGGGCTGCTCGCGCACGTCTGGGTCGACGAGACGCGGCCGCTGCTCCAGGGAGCCCGCCTCACCGCCTGGGAGCTCGAGACGGCGGCGATCCCGCACGCCGTCATCGCCGACTCGGCCGCCGCGTCGTTCATGGCGGGGGGCCAGGTCGACTGCGTGCTCACCGGCGCTGACAGGATCGCCCGGAACGGCGACACCGCGAACAAGATCGGCACGTACGCGCTCGCCGTCCTCGCGCGCCACCACGGCATTCCCTTCTACGTCGTCGCGCCGACGTCGACGATCGATCCCGCGACGGCCGACGGTGCAGCCATTCCGATCGAGGAGCGCGATCCCTCGGAGGTCACCGCGCGCTTCCCCGCGCGCAACCCCGCGTTCGACGTCACGCCCGCCTCGCTCGTCTCGGCGATCGTCACGGAGCGAGGCGTCCACCGCGCGCCGTACGAGGCGTCGCTCGCGGAGACGGCGGCGATCGCGTGAAGGCGCTCGTCCTCGCCGCCGGCTACGCCACGCGCCTGCGGCCGCTCACGGACACGTGGGCGAAGGAGCTGCTGCCGGTCGGAGGCCGGCCGATGCTCGACTGGATCGTCGACGCGATCGAGCAGGTCGACGAGGTCGATGCCGTCCACGTCGTCACGAACGCCCGAAAGGCGCCCGCCTTTCGCGAGTGGGCGCGGTCGTCGAGCCGCGACGTGAGCATTCTGGACGACGGCACGACGAGCAACGACGACCGGCTCGGTGCGATCGGCGATCTCGGCTTCTTCCTCGATGAGTCCGGCGTCGACGACGACCTGCTCGTGATCGCCGGAGACAACCTCTTCGAGTTCAGCCTTGCGGACTTCGCGGCAACGTGGCGGGAGCGGGGTGCGCGGGCCAGCTCGATCGCCGTTCGCGACGTCGGGTCGCTGGAGCTTGCGGCGCGCTACGGCGTGATCGCGCTCGACGGCGACAGGCGGATCGTCGAGTTCGTCGAGAAGCCCGAGCATCCCGCGTCGACGCTGGTCGCGACCGCGACGTACCTCTACGCGCGCGACCACGTGGCGCTCGTGGACGACTACCTGCGAGCCGGCAACGCACCCGACCAGCCCGGCCGCTTCGCCGCCTGGCTGTGCGGGCGCGAGCCCGTGTACGGCTGGGTCTTCGACGAGCCGTGGTTCGACATCGGCGACCTGGCTCAGCTCCTCGTCGCCGACAACCACCTTCGCTCGCGTCACGGGCTGCCGCTGCGCGACGCGTACACGCCCGAGCGGTAACGACGACCCGCGGCGGCCGTTCGGCGCCGCTCGTCGAGGGTTGGTGTTCGATCTCGGATGGGGTCGAGCCGCGCGCCGGCACGGGCTGGCCGATTGGCCCACTCTTTTCACACATCCGGCACAGACACGTCACTCGCCTGCACGTAGCGTGGGACCCGTGGCTTCTCGACTTCGTCCTTCCCCGGCGTTGCGTCTGCTGCGGTTCTTCCGCGCCGCTCCTCTGCCCACGGTGCGCGCGCTCGATCCGGACCCTCTCCGCACCTCGCTGCGCCCGCTGCGGAGCGCCGACGGCGTGGCCGGTGGACCGCTGTCGCGAGTGCGCGGGGCGCAGGCTCGCGTTCGCCTCCGCGCGTGCGGCGGTCGCCTACGCCGGCCCGGTGCCCGCACTCGTTCGCGCGTGGAAGGAGCGCGGCCTCCGCCGCATCGCCGATCACGCCGCCAACCTCGTCGCCGCGAACGTCGAGCGGCCGGCGGCAGACGTCATCGCGTATATCCCGCCCGATCCGAACCGGCAGCTCCGCCGTCGGGAGCACCCGGCGGAGCGGCTCGCCGCCGACCTTGCCGACCGGTGGCAGCTCGAGGCGAGGCCGCTCCTCGTCAGGGCCCGGCGTGTCCCGCGCCAGACGGGTCTGTCGCTCGGGGAACGGCGTCGAAACGTCCGCGGCGCCTTCGCCGCCCATCCGGAGTGGGCCGGCCGCGGCGAGCGAGTGGTGCTCGTCGACGACGTGTACACCACCGGCTCGACGGCGGCCGCAGCAGCAGCCGCGCTGCGGAGGGCCGGCGCCACGAGCGTCCACGTGGTCACCTTCGCCCGCGCCGTTCGCTGATCGACTACGCTGGACCTTCGGGTTCGACACCTGCAGGGAGGCGGTCATGCGACTTCAGGTGAAGGGCAAGAACGTGGAGGTGAGCCCGTCGCTGCGCGAGTACGCCGAGCGAAAGCTGTCGAAGCTCGCGAAGCAGCTGGCGGAGCAGACGCAGGTCGAGCTGGAGCTGTCGGAGCAGCGGAACCCGTCGATCGCGGCCAGTCACGTCGCCGAGGGGACGATCTTCACGAAGGGGCCGACGCTCCGCGCGCGCGAGGCGAGCCCCGACATGAAGGCGTCGATCGACCAGCTCGTCGACAAGCTCGAGCGGCAGGTGAAGCGGTACCGCGAGCGGCGGCGCGTCGAGCCGCGGCGTCACGCTCCGCACAACGGCGACGAGCCGTAGCGCGGGTGGCGCTCTTCCGACGGCGGCGTCCGCTGCACCGCCGCCTGGCGGAGCTCGGCGGGCTCGGCGATGCCCTCGACGGCCCGATCGGATCCTCGTCGGCCGACACCACGCCGCCGGCTGCCGCACCGCCCGGCTGGCACGGCGAGCCGCGCGGCGAACCGGGCATCCACGGCGTGCCGCGCGCGCGCCGCTGGGACGTGGTCGTGACCGCCGAGGCTCCGAAGCTCGCGGGCGACGCCGTCCGCTTCGTGCGGCTGCCCGACGGCGCTCTCCTCGCCGAGGGAGGCGAGGACGACGCGGCGCTGGCGCCGCTCGCCGGCGCCGTCGACGCCCGCCTGGCCCCGCCGTACCGGGCCGAGGCTGTCCGCCGCGCGGGCGAGCAGTGGGGTGTCGGCGCGTCTCGGATCGAGCTCGCGACGATCCCCGGCCTGCAGGGAGACGAGGCCGAGCTGGTGGCGACGAGGGACGCACACACGCTGCGCGTCGACCGCCGGCCGTCGTTCGGCTCCGCGCCGGTGCTCGAGCGGCTCGGCGAGCGGGAGGGCGTCGAGTACGTCGTCCGCGCGAGGCGGCTCCGGAGCGACCTCTGGGAGGTGGAGACGAGCCCGCTCTGACCGGCGACGCGGCCCCGTACCGACGGGCCGCGGCGGCCCGCACCCCCGCAGGGCGGCCCGAGGGCGACCCGGTACCCTGTCCTCGATGTCCCCGGCGATGGGCTCGCTCGAGAAGGCGCTTCGCTTCGGCGAGGGACGCCGCCTGAAGCGGATCGCGGAGCAGGCCGCCTACATCGCCACGCTCGAGCCGGACTTTCGCAGCCTGAGCGACGGCGAGCTGCTCGCGAAGACGGCGGAGTTCAGGCAGCGGCTCGAGAACGGCGAGCCGCTCGAGGACCTGCTGTTCGAGGCCTTCGCCGCGGTGCGCGAGGCGCGCCTGCGCGAGTCCGACCAGCGCATCTTCGACGTCCAGATGATGGGCGGGATCGTCCTGCACGAGGGCGACATCGCCGAGATGAAGACCGGCGAGGGCAAGACCTTCGTCGCGAGCCTCGCGCTGTACCTGAACGCGCTCACCGGGCGCGGAGCGCACCTCGTCACCGTCAACGACTACCTCGCCCGCCGCGACGCCGAGTGGAACCGCGGCGTCTACGAGCGCCTCGGCGTCACCGTCGGCTCCATCGAGAACATGATGCCGTTCGAGGAGCGCAAGCAAGCCTACGACGCGGACATCACGTACGGCACGAACTCGGAGTTCGGCTTCGACTACCTGCGAGACAACATGGCGATCTCGCTCGACGCGGTCGTGCAGCGCGGCCATCACTACGCGATCGTCGACGAGGTCGACTCGATCCTGATCGACGAGGCGCGCACGCCGCTGATCATCTCCGGCGAGCCGACGACCGCCGCGAAGACCTACTACGACTTCGCGCGAATCGTGCGCGGCCTCAGCGGCGTCCAGCAGAGGAACGTGAAGATCGAGGACGAGCGGCTCGCGCAGGAGCACGACTACCTCTACGACGAGAAGCACAAGACCGTCGCCCCGACCGAGTCCGGCATCGAGAAGGTCGAGCGCGCGGTCGGGATCGACAACCTCTACCACCCGTCGAACGTCCAGCTCGTCAACCACCTGATCCAGGCGCTGAAGGCGGAGGCTCTCTACAAGCGGGACGTCGACTACGTGGTGCAGGAGGGCGAGGTGAAGATCGTCGACGAGTTCACCGGCCGCATCATGGAAGGGCGTCGCTGGAGCGAGGGGCTCCACCAAGCGGTCGAGGCGAAGGAGAACGTCGCGATCCAGGAGGAGCACCAGACCCTCGCGACGATCACGCTGCAGAACTACTTCCGCATCTACGAGAAGCTCGCCGGCATGACCGGCACCGCGAAGACGGAGGAGAAGGAGTTCGTCGAGATCTACGGGCTCGAGGTGATGGAGATCCCGACGAACGTGCCGGTCGTCCGCGACGACCGCAACGACCTCATCTTCAAGACGAAGGAGGCGAAGTTCAAGGCGGTCGTCGACGACATCAAGGAGCGGCACGAGAAGGGCCAGCCGGTGCTCGTCGGCACGATCGCGGTGGAGACGTCGGAGTACCTGAGCGAGCTGCTCACGCGCCAGGGCATCCCGCACAACGTGCTGAACGCGAAGGAGCACGCGCGCGAGGCGGAGATCATCAAGGACGCCGGCCAGATCGGCGCCGTGACGATCGCGACCAACATGGCGGGCCGCGGCGTCGACATCAAGCTCGGCGGAGGCGTCCTCGAGGCCGGCGGGCTGTACGTCCTCGGCACCGAGCGCCACGAGGCGCGGCGCATCGACAACCAGCTCCGCGGCCGCTCCGGCCGTCAGGGCGACCCCGGCGAGACGCGCTTCTACCTCTCCGGCCAGGACGATCTCGTGCGCCTGTTCGCGGGCGACCGGATCCACAACATCATGGAGCGGTTCAAGCTGCCCGAGGACCAGCCGATGGAGGCGAGCATTCTCTCGCGGCAGATCGAGAACGCGCAGAAGAAGGTCGAGGAGCAGAACTTCGTCGCGCGCAAGAACGTCCTCAAGTACGACGACGTGATGAACACGCAGCGGCAGGTGATCTACGAGCAGCGCCGCCGCGTGCTCGAAGGTGCCGACCTCTCCGGCGAGATCCGCGAGGAGTGGCTGCCCGAGGTGATGGAGAACGTCGTCGCCGCGTACACGGCCGACGAGGCGCAGGAGGAGTGGGACCTCGACGGCCTCGTCGCCGCGATGGACTCCGTCTACGGCACGGGCGTCTCGGCCGACGAGCTGCGCGGCCTCGACCGGGAGGCGATCGCGCGCGAGTTCCTGGAGGACGCGCTCGACGCCTACCGCGAGCGCGAGGAGGAGCTCGACGCGATCCAGCCCGGCCTGATGCGCGACCTGGAGCGGTTCATCGTGCTGCAGACGGTCGACGTCCGCTGGCGCGAGCACCTGGAGAACATGGACTACCTGCGCGAGGGCATCCACCTGCGCGGAATGGCGCAGAAGGATCCGCTCGTCGAGTACCGCAACGAGGGGCACGGCATGTTCGTGCAGCTGAACGCCGCGATCCGCGAGGAGGTGGTCACGCTCCTCTTCCACGCCGAGGTGACCGCGGACGGGGGTGCCGAGCAGCTCGAGCAGCAGCAGGCGGCGAACGGCGACGGCGCCCTCAGCTACGAGCATGCCTCGCTCGCCGGCGCCGACGCGATCCTCGCCGCGGGCGGGACCTCGGCGGTGGCGACGGCCGCCGTCGCGGGCGGCGGAGCGGTCGCCACGCCGGTCGCGCAACGGCCGGTCGTGAAGAGCGACCTCGAGAACATCGGCCGCAACGACCCGTGCTGGTGCGGCTCGGGCAAGAAGTACAAGAAGTGCCACGGCGCGTAGCGGCGCCGCCGCTCGCGCCGCCCGATCCCCCGCTCGCCGACGGCGACATCCGCCTCGAGCCGCTGTCGTCGCGTGACCGTGCCGACGCGTGGGCGATGGCGCAGGACGACGACGTCAAGCGATTCACCTTCCTCCAGAGCGACGCCGACGAAGGTTGGATCGCCGATTGGATCGGCCGCTACGAGCGCGGGTGGCGAGACGGCAGCTACGCCGGCTTCTCGATCCGCTCCGCGGCCGACGGCGCGTACCTCGGTTTCGCCGCGATCGTCCGGCTCGACCTCGCCGCACGGCAGGGCGAGATCGGCTACGTCGTCTCCCCGCATGCACGCGGTCGCGGCGCGGCGGCCGCCGCCGTCGGGCTGCTCACCCGCTGGGGCTTCGACGCGCTCGGCCTGGAACGGCTCGAGCTGCGGATCGACGACGCCAACGCGCCGTCGAAGCGCGTCGCGGAGCGGGCCGGCTACCGCCTCGACGGCGTTCTGCGCTCCGTCTACTTCAAAGAGGGCCGCAGGGCCGATACCGGTGTTTGGTCCCGGTTGCGGACCGATAAGCTCACCGTGTGAGCACGGCAGACCGCCGTCTGCTCGCCCGGGAGGCGGCGCTCGCGACCGCCCTTGCCGCATCGCTCTCGGCGCTCCTCCTCTGGGCAACGCCGCCCGGCGTCGACTGGGCCGCTCACGCCTACCAGCGCGCGTTCCTCGTCGAGCACGGCTTCGCGATCTGGAACAACTTCTGGTACGCGGGCCGCTACTCGTTCGTCACCTACAGCCTGATCTACTACCCGCTCGCGGCGCTGCTCGGGATCCGCGTCCTCGCCCTGGCGTCGATCGCGACCGCCGCGCTCGGGTTCAGCCTCGTCGTGCTGCGCCAGTGGGGGCCCGCGGCCAAGCTGTCCAGCCGCAGCTTCGCGGTCCTCTGGGTGGGGATCGTCGGCTCGGCCGCGTTCCCGTTCGCGCTCGCGATCGCGTTCGCGCTGCTGTCGCTCCAGGCGCTGCAGGCCGGGAGGCGCGGACGCTTCGCGGTCGGCGCGCTGCTGACGCTCGCCGCGAGCCCGCTGGGCTTTCTCCTGCTCGCCGTCGTGGGCGCCGGCGCCCTGCTCTCGCGGCGCAGCCTGCGCGACGTCGGCATCCCGGTCGCCGCGGTCGTCGTCGGCGGCGCCTTCGAGCTCGTCGTCTACCGGCTGTTCGGGGACGGCGGCCGCTTCCCGTTCCAGCTGCAGCAGCTCCTGCCGGCGCTCGTCTTCTGCGGGCTCGGCCTCGCCGTCACCCGAGGGGTCTCCCCGGCGCGGCCGCTCTACGGCCTCTTCTGGATCTACCTGGTCGTGCTCGTGACGGCGTACGTCGTCCCGTCCGGGATCGGCTCGAACATCGACCGCATCCGGTACGTGGCGCTGCCGCTCGCGCTCGTCGCCTGCACGCTGCGGCGCTGGCGGCCGCTCTGGCTCGTGCTGCCCGCGGTCGTCCTCGCGGCGATCTGGAACGCGACGCCGATCGCCGAGAGCTTCGCGCGCTCGACCTCCGACCCCGAGAGCGCCCGCTCCTACTGGCAGCCCGCGATCGCCTACCTGCACAGGCATCTGAGCCCGTCGTTCCGGGTCGAGGCGGTCGACACCGCCGAGCACTGGCCGGCCGCGTACCTGCCCGAGGCGGGGATCCCGATCGTGCGCGGCTGGTATCGCCAGAGCGACTTCCCGCAGAACGAGCTGCTGTACGACCAGAAGCTCGGCCCGGCGACGTACGAGCGCTGGCTGCGCGGCCTCGGCGTGCGCTACGTCGTTCTCTCGGACGCGGCGCCGGACTACAGCGCGCAGCTCGAGGCCCGCCTCGTCCGCAGCGGCGCCACCACGCTCGAGCCGGTCTACCGCTCGCGGCACGTGACCGTCTACCAGCTGCCGCACGCGACGCCGATCGTCACCGGCCCCGCGCCGGCGAGCGTCGTCTGGATGTGGCCGACGCGCGTGGTGCTCGACGTGCAGTCGCCGGGCGAGTACCGCGTCGCGCTGCGCTGGTCGCCCTACTGGCACACCTACCAGGGCTGCGTCGCCAAGGGCCGGGACGGGATGGTGCGTGTCGACGTCCGGCACGCCGGCCTCGTCGACCTGAGCTTCGCGCTGAGCGTGCACCGCGGGCTCGACGCGCTCGCGGGGATCAAGCCCGCCGGCACGTGCGGCTGACGCGGGTACCATCGCGCGGATGGCGGAGCACGACGAACCTCTGACCGAGCAGCTCGAGGAGCTCGGGGCCCAGCTCGACTGGGTCCGTGAGTACCTTTGACCCCGAGCAGCTCGAACGCCGCCTTGCCACGCTCGAAGAGGAGCTGAGCGCTCCCGGCTTCTGGGACGACCAGGCGCGTGCCGCGCGCGTCTCCGCCGAGCACGCACGCGTCGCGCGTCGCCTCGAGAACTACCGCCGGCTCCGTCGCGAGTACGACGACGCGCGCGAGCTCGCGGCGATGGACGGCGGCGAGCTCGAGTCCGAGATCGTCGCGACGCTGGAGCCGCTGCGGCGCGAGCTCGACCGCCTGCAGGAGGCGGCGCTCTTCGACGGCGAGTACGACGCGGGCGACGCGGTGGTGACGCTGCAGTCGGGGACCGGCGGCACGGACGCGCAGGACTGGACGGAGATGATGCTGCGGATGTACGAGCGGTGGGCGGCGGCGCGCGGCTTCCGCGTCGAGCTGCTCGAGGCGAGCCCGGGGGAGGAGGCGGGTCTCAAGTCGGCGACGCTGACGGTCGCGGGCGAGAACGCCTACGGCGTGCTGAAGGCCGAGCGCGGCAAGCACCGTCTCGTCCGCCTGAGCCCGTTCGACCAGGCGCACCGCCGCCACACCGCGTTCGGCACGGTGATCGTCGCGCCGCTGCTCCCGGACGACACCGACGTGGAGATCGACGAGTCCGATCTGAAGATCGACACGTACCGCGCGCAGGGCGCGGGCGGTCAGCACGTCAACAAGACCGACAGCGCGGTGCGGATCACGCACCTGCCGACCGGCATCGTCGTCGCGATCCAGAACGAGCGCTCGCAGTCGGCGAACAAGCAGACCGCGATGCGGGTGCTCCGCTCGCGCCTCGTCGAGCGCGCCGAGGAGGAGCGCGAGGCACTGCTGGCGAAGGAACGGGGTGGAGCGGCCGACACCGGCTTCGGCGGCGAGTCGATCCGCTCGTACGTCCTCCACCCCTACCAGCTGGTCAAGGATGCGCGAACGGGACACGAGACGGGAAACGCGCAGGCCGTCCTCGACGGAGACCTCGATCCGTTCATCCACGAGTATCTGCTCGCACGCGCGGCCGGAAGGGTCGTGTGACGAGAAGCCGTCACCGGGGTGAGCTACACTTCGGCGCACCGCAGAGTCGGAGCGGCCGTTCCTGACGGCCCTCGAGGAACCCGTGCTGGAGCCTGAGATCACCACCACGCAAGCGGCCGCCGTGCTCGACGCGCCGGTCGCGGCAGCGCGTCCGACCGCCGCCTCGATGATCGTGTTCGAGTCGGTGACGAAGGTCTACGAGCCGGACGTCCTCGCCCTCCGCGACGTGACCTTCCACATCGACAAGGGCGAGTTCGTGTTCGTCGTCGGCGCCTCGGGCTCGGGCAAGTCGACGCTGGTGCGCCTGCTCCTGAAGGAGCTCGAGCCGACGAAGGGCAAGATCGTCGTCGGCGGGCGCGACCTCGCGCGGCTGAAGCGCTCGAAGGTGCCGATGCTGCGGCGCAACATCGGCTGCGTCTTCCAGGACTTCAAGCTGCTGCCCAACCGCACCGCCGCCGAGAACGTCGCCTACGCGCTCAAGGTGCAGGGCGAGAGCAGCGCGGCGATCCGGCGCAAGGTGCCCGAGGTGCTCGCGATGGTCGGCCTCTCGCACAAGATGGGATCGCTGCCGGACGAGCTCTCGGGAGGCGAGCAGCAGCGCGTCTCGATCGCGCGAGCGTTCGTCAACCATCCGCCGCTGCTCGTCTGCGACGAGCCGACCGGCAACCTCGACCCCGACACGTCGGTCGGCATCATGCAGCTGCTCTACCGCATCAACCGCGCCGGCACGACGATCCTGATGGTGACGCACGACCGCGAGATGGTCGACAAGATGCGCAAGCGCGTGATCCAGCTCGAGGACGGGCGGCTCGCCCGCGACGAGCGCCGCGGCGGGTACGAGTGAGCGGCAGGTTCCGGCTCCTCACTTCGGAAGCCTGGCGCTCGCTCGGCGCGAACATCTCGACGACGGTCGCGGCGACGCTCACGGTGCTGATCGGGATGTTCCTGCTCGGGCTGTTCATCGCGCTCGGCACGTGGACGCTGTCCTGGTCGAACCACGTGAAGGACGAGCTGATGGTGAAGGTCTACTTCACCCAGAACGCGACGCCGACGCAGGAGAGCGCGCTCGCGCGGAAGCTCAACCAGAGCCCGCTCGTGAAGCCCGGCGGCGTGAAGTACGTGTCGAAGGCGCAGGGCTTCGAGCAGATGAAGAAGCAGTACCCGCAGCTCGTCCAGAACGTCCCGTCCAACCCGCTCGGCGACCGGATCGACGTGACGCCGGTGCGGGCAGAGAAGGTCGACGCGCTCTACCACTACATCGTCACCTCGAAGGCGCCCGGCGTCGACACGGTCACCGACGGGAAGCAGATCTCGCACCGCATCCTGCGCGTCGCGCACGCGATCGAGATCGTCTTCACGCTCGCGACGCTCGTCCTGATCGTCGCGTCCGTCCTGCTCATCTCGAACACGATCAGGCTGTCGATCTTCTCGCGGCGGCGTGAGATCGAGGTGATGAAGCTCGTCGGCGCCACGAACTGGTTCGTGCGCGGGCCGTTCATGCTCGAGGGGCTCCTCACCGGCCTCGCGGGGGCGCTGCTCTCGATCTTCTTCCTGATCCTCGGCAAGGCGATCGCGCTGCCCGCGATCCTCGGCCATCTCTCGACCGATCCGAACGTGCACGCGTGGCCGTTCCCGCTCGTGGCGGTGATCCTGCTCGGGATGGGCCTCGGGCTGGGCGCTGTCGGCTCGGGCGTGACGATCCGCCGCTTCCTGCAGGTCTGAGCGACGCCCTCGTCGTCGAGGTCGGGCGCCGCGGCCGGCTGCTGACCGGCGAGCCGTACTTCACGCCCGGCGTGCCGCTCGTGCTCGACGCGAAGGGCGCCGGCGACGTCTCGCCCGGCGACCTTGCGGTCGTGCGACCCGGCCGCGGCCGCGCACGCGTCGAGCGCGGGCTCGGCCCTGCGTCGCGGATCGAGAACGTCCTCGAGGCGCTGCTCGTCGAGCGCGGCGCCCGGCAGGCCTTCGAGCCGCACGACCCTCCGGACGCCGACCTCGCGGGCCGTGTCGACCTGCGCGACCTCGTCACCTACACCGTCGACCCGGAGACGGCGAAGGACTTCGACGACGCGCTCTCGTTCCGGCGCGAGGCCGGCGGGATCCGCGCCTGGGTGCACATCGCCGACGTCTCCTACTTCGTCGGCGCCGGCGCGCCGCTCGACCGGGGCGCCGCGCGCCGCGGCTTCTCGACGTACGTCCCGGGAACGGTCGCCCCGATGCTGCCTCACGAGCTGGCCGACGATCTCTGCTCGCTGCGGCCGCACCAGGACCGGCTGTGCGTGACGGTCGAGCTGCCCCCGTCCGGCGAGCCGAGCTTCTACCGCTCGGCGATCCGCTCCGACGCGCGGCTCACGTACGGACAGGCGGAGCGGCGCGACGCGCCGCCGGCGGTGCTCGAGGCGGTCGAGCTGAACGACGTGCTCGCGCGCGAGCTGCGCTCTGCCCGGTTCGCGCGCGGCGCGCTGCAGGTGCAGACGCCCGAGGTCGTGTTCGTCTTCGACGGCGACGGGGGGATCGCAGACGCCCGGCTCGAAGGCGAGCCGCACGCGCACATGCTCGTCGAGGAGCTGATGGTGCGCGCGAACGAGGCGGTCGGCGCGCTGCTCGCCTCGCGGCGCCGCGAGGCGCTCTACCGCGTGCACGAGCGGCCCGACCCGCAGGCGGTCCTGCTGCTCGTGGCGAAGCTCGCCGATCTGGGGGTTCCGACGCCGCCCGTCCCGGACCCGCTGTCGCCGCAGGCGGCGGCGACGCTTGCCGGCGCGATCTCGGAGCGCGTCGCCGCGTACGCCGCGCAGTCCGGCCGAGGGCGCGAGGCGTTCCCCGCGCTCGTGCTGCGTGCGCTCAAGCAGGCGCGCTACGACCCGCGCAACCTCGGCCACTCCGGCCTCGCGAGCCCGGCCTACTGCCACTTCACCTCGCCGATCCGCCGCTACCCCGACCTCGTCGTGCACCGCGCGCTCCTGCGCGAGCTCGGGCTCGCCGACGATCCGCTGCCGCCCGAGCTCCGCGAGCTGGGCGAGACCGTGTCGGAGCGCGAGCGCGAGGCGGCGCAGATCGAGTACCTCGCCGACGAGATCTGCCTCGCGTGGCTCCTCGAGCGCCGGCTCTTCGAGCTCGGCTGGGAGCACGTGTGGACCGGCGAGATCGTCGGGCTGATCGGCTCGGGCCTGTTCGTGCGCTTCGGAGAGGTCTTCGAGGGCTTCCTGCCGGCCCGCCGGCTGCACGGCGAGTTCTTCGAGCTGAACCGGCTCGGGACCGCGCTCGCGGGCCGCACCACCGGCAGGACGTACCGGCTCGGCGACTCGATCGAGGTGCGCGCGGAGTCGATCGCCCGCAACGAGGGGAAGGTCGACCTGTCGCTCGCCTGAGCTTCGGGGTCAGACGAGCCGCCGCTGCTGCGCCCAGCGCGACAGCTCGTGCCGCGACGAGAGCTGCAGCTTGCGCAGGACGCTCGACACGTGCGCCTCGACCGTCTTCACCGAGAGGTGCAGCCGCGCCGCGATCTCCTTGTAGCGGTAGCCGCGCGCGATCAGCTGCAGCACCTCGCGCTCGCGGGGCGTCAGCTCGTCGAGCTCGGCGTCGCCGCCGACGCGCTCGCCCGCGCGGAACGCGTCCAGGACGAAGCCGGCGAGCCTGGGGGAGAAGACGGCGTCGCCCTCGGCGACGCGGTCGATCGCGTCCGCGAGCTCGGCGCTCGAGATCGTCTTCGTCACGTAGCCGCGCGCGCCCGCGCGGATGACGCCGATCACGTCCTCGGCGGCGTCGGAGACGGACAGCGCGAGGAACTTCACGCCCGGCCGCTCCGGTGCGACGCCCGCGATCACGCCCTCGCCGCCGCCGTCCGGGAGGTGGACGTCGAGCAGCACCACGTCGGGGTCGAGCTCGCGAATCAGGGGCACCGCCTCGGCGACGCTGCCCGCCTCACCGACGACCTCGACCGCACCGCCGAGCTCGCCGCGCACGCCGGCGCGGAAGAGCTCGTGGTCGTCGACGAGGACGACGCGCCGCGTCACGGCCGGCCCCTCGGCAGCGTCAGCTCGACCTCGGTGCCCGCGCCCGGCGCGGTCGAGATCGCCGCCGTCCCGCCCGCGCGCCGCATCCGGCCCTCGATCGAGTCGGCGATGCCGCGCCGGTCGGCGGCGACCGCGGCCCGGTCGAACCCGCGCCCGCGGTCGCGGACGAAGACGGAGACCGACGTGTCGCCGGCCTCCGCGTACACCGCGATCTCGCCCGCGCCGGAGAACTTCGCGGCGTTCGTCATCGCCTCGCGTGCCGCGAGCACGAGCTCGGCCGACGCCTCGTCGAGGGGCGCGTCGCCCGAGCTCGCGAGCTCCACGGGGACGCCGTGCAGCTCCTCGACGTCCGCGGCCGCGTCCGCGAGCGCGGCGACGAGCGACTCCGCCTCGGCGACCCCGGTGCCGTAGAGCCACCGCCGCAGCTCGCGCTCCTGCCTGCGGGCGAGGCTCGTCACGCGCACCGGGTCGTCTGCATGGCGCTGCACGAGCGCGAGCGTCTGCAGGACCGAGTCGTGGATGCGCGCGGCCACGTCGGCGCGCGCCTGCAGCCGGATCCGCTCCGACCGCTCGGCCGTCAGCCGCCACACCCACGGGCCGACCACGAGGACGAGCGCCCCGGCGACCGCGCCGGGGGCGAGGAACGAGCCGCTCGCGCCGCGGCGGCCGAGGAAGATGACGGCGCCCGCGATCAGCAGCGCCACGCCGAGGACGGGCAGCGAGCCGCCGGGACGAAGCGAGCCGCCGCGCACGAGCACGACCGCCACCCCGGCGAGGAGCAGCGTGGCGCCGATCACGGCGGCGCCGGAGAGGCCGAGCGCGAGCAGCAACGACGCGCCGGCCAGCGCGACGAGCGCGGCCGCCGCCCAGGCGCGGCGGCCGTCCGCGTAGACCCACAGGGCGAGGTAGAGCAGGACGCCGGCGCCGCCCGCGATCGCGAGGATCGCGAAGACGAGCCGGACGAGCGTCGCGTCGACGCCGAGGCGGGCGGCGATGCCGCCGCACACCCCGGCGAGGACGCGGTCCCGTCCGCTCCGCTCGAAGAGCAGGGCCGAGAGCCGGTCAGCCCGCGCGGACGACATCAACCTGCCCTGCCCCGACGCGGGCGTCGACGGTCAGCCCGCCGGCCGTGCCGCTGTGGAGCGTCGCGTTGCGGCCGGAGTCCTCCTGGTCGAAGACGTGGACGTCGCCCAGCTTCGCGTGCGCGTCGACCTGGACCGGGACGCCGCGCGGCACGACGATCTTCAGCTCGCCGACGCCGACCCGCGCCTTCACCCGGACCGGCGAGGCGGCCGAGACCGACGAGAGGTCGAGCTTCAGGTTGCCGACGCCGAGGCGGTAGGAGGGTGCGACGGCGGCCGCGGTGGCCGGCGCGTAGAAGCGGTCGCCGACGCCGTCGTTCAGGCTGACGTCGAACCACGAGAAGGCGGCCACGACCGCGGCCACGGCGGCCGCGGCGACGACCGCGACGACCGCCGTCAGGAGCCGCAGGATGACGCTGCGGCGGCGCTCGGCCCGGCTCGCCCAGAGGACGCCGAGGCCGACGATCAGGATCAGGATCCAGCCCGCCCCCGCGGTCGGCCACAGCGTCGCCCGCGAGAGCAGCACCAGGAGGGCGACGCCCGCGATCGCGAGGCCGATCAGCGGCCAGGGCCGCTCCCGCCGCTCGGCGAGCGCCTGCTCGGCGAGCGACCGCTCGTTGCCCTCGTCCGGCATGACCAGCACGGCCGCGAGGTAGACGAGCAGCCCGGTGCCGCCGAGCAGGGTGAGGACGACGAATCCGATCCGGAAGAAGGCGGGGTTCAGCTCGAAGTAGCGGCCGAGGCCGCCGCAGACGCCGGCGAGGATGCGGTCGGACGAGCGCTCCAGCCGGCGGATGTTCGGTGTGTGGGTGATGTGTTCGCTCATGCCTTCCAGGTTCGCGGCGCGAAGGCTGCGGCGCCATCGGGAACGTCCCTGGACCGACCCTAGCGCTACCCTCGTCCGTTGCCATGGCGCAGCAGCGGCGAGCGGGGGAGAAGACGATCGCGGAGAACCGCCGCGCGCGGCACGACTACGAGCTCCTCGAGCGCGTCGAGGCGGGGATCGCGCTCACCGGGACCGAGGTGAAGTCGCTGCGTGCGGGCCGGGCGCGGCTCCAGCAGAGCTGGGCCGAGATCGACGGTGGCGAGGCGTGGCTGCACGGGGTCGACATCGCGGTCTACGAGCAGGGCAACCGCGCGAACCACGAGCCGGCGCGGGCGCGAAAGCTCCTCCTGCACCGGCGCGAGATCGACTCGCTCTACGGGAAGGTGCGCGAGAAGGGGTTGACGCTCGTGCCGACGCGGCTCTACTTCAAGGACGGCCGCGTGAAGGTGGAGCTCGCGCTGGCGCGGGGGAAGGAGCAGCGCGACAAGCGCCGCGACCTCGCGGAGCGCGACGCCCGCCGCCAGATCGAGCGGGCGCTGAAGGCCCGCCGCTGAGCGCCTTCTCGGCGGATCGGGGCCTGGCGGCATGCGCCGGCCGGGACTACGATGCGGGCGTCCCGGCGGGTCCGACGAGAGGGGTTCACATGGCAGGGATTTCCAAGGTCGCGCTCGTCGCGGCGTGCGTAGCGTTGCTCGCGGCCGCGTCCGCGACCGCCGCTCCGCCGGCCGGGACGCCGGACGTCTCGGCGATGACGCTGCAGGCGGAGGACTTTCCGGGCGGCGCCTCCGCCGCAGGCCGCGCCTCGGCCGGCACGGGCCCGCTCGTCGGCGGCTACGAGCGCCAGATCAGCCTCTCCCGCGCCTATGGCGCCTCGCACTACCGCGTGATCGACAGCGTCGCGTTCCTCACCACCGATGCGAAGGTGGGCGCGCAGTTCTACGCGCTGCTCGGGCACGAGTACTCGTCGAAGGCCGGGCGCCAGAAGCTCGTCAAGGAGTTCCTGAAGGACACGAAGGTGAGCGCGAAGTCGGTCTCGCTCGTGAAGCCGCGCGCGCTCGGCGTCAGCGACTCCTCGATGGAGATGGGCTTCCTGGTGAAGACGAAGGCGACGAAGGTGAACGTCTCGGTCAGCCTCCTACGCCTCGACCGGGTCGTCCTCGTCGACATCGCGATCGGCAACGGGACGGCCGTCTCCCGCCAGGACGGCATCGCGCTGACGAAGCTCGGCGCCGCCCACATCGCGGCGGCGCTCGTCCCGATCGACGTCAGCAGGCCGACGATCACCGGCACCCCTGCCCAGGGCCAGACGCTCACGGCGGCGCCGGGAGGCTGGGGCGACACGCCGAGCTCCTACGCCTACCAGTGGCAGCGCTGCGACGCCTCCGGCGGCTCGTGCGCGGACGTCGCGGGCGCGACCGGGACGAGCTACGCGGTCACCTCCGCCGATGCCGGCGCGACGCTCCGCGTCGACGTCGTCGCCACGAACAGGTTCGGCTCCGTCCCGGCGACGAGCGCGGTGACGTCGGTCGTCTCGTAGCGGGCTACACTGTTCGCGACGACATACGGGGGCGCCATGGCTTCGACGTGGTCGGTTCTCCGGATGAGCTGCAAGCCGAGGTCTCCGGTCGGCCTCGTAAAACAACCGGAACCAAACGCAAGTGCGGAAGACAATCTCGCACTCGCTGCCTAGTCTCAGGACGAGGTAGCGTGTCGCCCCGGGTGTGCCCGCGGCCCGGGAGCGGCATCAACGAGCGGGCTCGACGCCGAAGGAGAGCCACTCGCCGGAGGCGCGACACCGAAGGAGGGCTAGCCCGGCGGTAGGTGGGTCGCGAACCGGCCGGCGGGCGAATCCCAATCGCGGCCTATGCTTGTAGACGCTCTCCCCGGTGCGATCGCGGACGCGGGTTCGATTCCCGCCGCCTCCATCCCGGCTCCTCCAGATATCGGTCGAGAAATTCACTCGGCCGGCGCCGGAGGAGCAGGCAAGGTCGGATCGGCGCCCTTCTCGAGGCGCCGATCGCTGTCTTCGGGGGCGCCGCGGGTGTCGGAAACCACCTGGGCCCCAGGGGTGATCCGCCGGGCTCGGGTGGTCGTGCTTCGTCTGAGTCGGAGGGGGCGCCGGACGCGCTAGAAGGGAACGTCCGGGTCGTCCGGCGGCGCGTCGTCTGGTGGGGGCGCCTTCTGCTTGCCGCGCAACCGTCCGGGTGTGCCGTCCTTCGCCTTCGTGCGGCGCTCGCGGATCGGCTCCCAGCCGTCAGGGAGGACGCCGGGGAAGACGAGTCCGAGCGCCTCCGCCTGCTGGCCGGAGGGGAGATCGAGCCGGCGCATCCGGCGGAGCTTGCGGAAGATCTCGAGGCCGCGCTTGCCGCCCTCGATCCGGCGGATCAGCGGCTGCCGTGTCTTCCCGTAGTTGCCGATCCAGCCGAAGCGCAGGCAGGCACGAAAGATCCGAGGAGATAGGCCGCACGCCGACGACGTACGAATACGACGAGACGCGCCGCGAGCTGATCGGAGCGGACGAGCGGCGCACGCGCGGCGAGTCGCTGCTTTCTGATCTGTTGCCGACCAGCGGCCAGATCCTCCAGCTGGCCGGCGGGCTCGGCTGGAACGGCGCCTGCGAACTTGCGGCTCGAGTCGCCGAAGCCGGCGCGTCCCGTGACTCCGGTTGATCCCGTCAAGCTCGCCGAGCACTTCTACGAGACGAAGCGACACCTGCCAACGCTGGTCGAGCTCCGCGCCTACGCCGACGAGCAGGACGTGCCGCTTCCCCGCTGCAAGATCAGCGAGGTGCGCAGTGAGCTCGTGGCGCAGCGAGCAGCGCGTGGACTGCAGACGCCGGCGGACGGGCCGGCGCCTGGAACCGAGCTCTCTCCGGACGAGCTCGAGCAGATGCTGGCAGGCGTGACGCCGCGCCTCCGCGCCGGCACCTGGACGCATGATTGCGTCATCGCAGCGCTCGTAGAGTACCTTCGCGAGTACGAACAGAAGGTGCCGCTGCGTCAGAAGCACTTCCTCGCGGTGCGCCGCGGACACAGATGGCCGACGCTCGACACGATCACGCGAGTCGGCAAGCAGTCGGGGATCGGCGGCTTCCAGAAGATGCTCGACGAAGCCCGACGTCGGGCTCGAGCCGCGGCTGAAGAGTCAGCCCAGGCGGCCTAGCCTTGGCGGGACGAGTCCGCAACGTCCGGTGGCGTCTCTACCGTCTCGTGGCAGACGCCCGAGGTGTCGCTCCTCGAGCTCGCGAGCAAAGCACCGGCGCCGCCGGAGACGCTCACCGCGACAGAGAGACCGGACGGTCGAGAAGCCGCGGCAGGGACGAAGAGGGGGAAGCCTCGGACGCCAGCGGATCACGCGAAGCCCGAGCGGTGGAGTAGATCCGGTGGGCCCAGGCGGTTCTCCGTGTCGGGCCCGTTTCGTAGGCCAACCGACTGGAGGACAAGATGGCGACAAGTCCGCTTGCGCTCACCGACTCGATCCACGAAGGCCGGCGCCCGGCCCGGATCGAGAACCCGCCCGCGAAGGGCGAGATCAAGAAGCTCCGCGACCGCCTGCTCACCTACGGCCGCGACGAGGGCCGGCCGCTGACCGAGGAGGCGTGCCAGTTCCTGTCCGAGAGCGTCGTCGCGCCGGCGGCGGTGCGGGCGCAGCTGAACCGGCCGAGCCTGCGGCCCGCGGCGAACGGCTACCTCGAGGTGATCCACGCGACCGTGCTCGTGGATGCGCTGATCCCGGATCCCGGCAACGGCCGCGTCGTTGGCGCGACCGCCTGGCCGGCCGCCGACCAGTCGCCCGGGCAGACGCTGAAGCTGTGGGCACCGTCGGATCTGCTCGTGCATCCCGGCTCCAGCTGCGAGGTGCTGATCCAGGCGGACACGATCACGGACGTGAAGACCGTGATCGAGGACGCGGCCGACAAGACGAAGCAGCTGAACCCGAAGATGCGCGGCAAGATCGAGCGCGACGGGATCCTCGATCCGCTGCTCTGCCAGCTGATGCACGTGCAGTCGGCCGACGGTTTCGCCGGGATCGCCCTCGTGACGCGCGACGGCTCGACGCGCTGCTCGTTCGCGAAGGAGATCCACCACACGATGCCGTACGACGCGCTGTTCGGCCCGCTGCGCGACCTCGAGCAGCGCCGGCAGCGTTGGCTCGAGATGAAGCGCCGCTTCGACGGCCCGGCACACGAGCTCTCGCTCGGCGAGATGCAGCAGCTGCGCACGTTCCTCGTGGATGTGCAGATCGTCGTCGGCTTCGTCTCCCGCGACGACAAGACGACCGCGCTCGACGCGGTGGATGACATCGTCCGGCGCACGCACGTCGAGACGAGCCTCGCCTGGCTCCCCGTCGCGCAGAACAACTCGCAGGCCGACCAGGTGCTGACCGCGCTTCTGAACGGCGAGGTGCTCAACCACGATGAGTTCCTCCTCTACGGCGGCAAGCTCAGCCGCGAGGAGCGGATCGCGGGCGGCTTCCCGGCTGAGCCCGACTGCGTGCTCGCCGATCTGCTGAAGGCGTTCGGCGCGAGCGCCTCGGCGAACGCGAAGCTGCGCCTGCACACGGCGATGCGTCCCGGCGCCGGCGGCGCCGGTCAGGTGCGCGACATCTACAAGGCGACCTGGGCCGGCTCGCTCGGCCTACGCCAGTTCAACGTCGAGGGCCGCTCGCTCGACGTCGCCAACAAGACGCTCGAGGAGGGTCTCCGTGTGGAGGGGATCTGGGACGAGCCGTGGCAGAACACGAAGCGGGAGCCGGCGAAGCTGCGCGCTGCCGCGCTCGCCGAGCTCGAGGCTGACGGTGAGCCGGGGCCGGCCTGCCGGGAGCTGCTGGTGAAGGCCGCCGGGCACCTCGCGGCGCAGGGGTGGCTGAAGCCGACCGATCCGGGCGGCCAGGGCCGCGACCGCGACCAGCGCGAGCCGAAGGTCGTCCTCGACACGATGCACAAGACGCCGCTCGGGATCCACGTGCTCGCCGAAGCGCTCGAGGCGGGACGGCGCGGCGTCGAGGCGCGGGCCCTGGACGAGAACGGCGAGATCATCGAGCAGGGCGGCGGCGACCCGATGCCGCTCTCGAACGTCTGGATCCGCAGCAAGTTCAAGGAGCTCGGTGTGGCCGAGGCCGGAGCACGCGACGGCATCGCGATCGGTCAGACCCCGCGCGAGCAGGTCGCCGGGCACCTACAGAAGGCGCACTCCGGGTTCGCCACGCTGCGGCGGGCGCTCGAGGCCGCGGCCGCGATCGAGACGGACGACGGGAGCCGCTACCTCGATCAGCACGGCTGGTCGGGCGGCGAGCTGCGGCCGCTCGCCGAGGAGCTGCGCAGCCTCTCGTTCGAGCTCGAGCGCTACGCCCTCCGGGCCGAGGCGGTGCAGAACCTGCCGCCGGCCGTCGAGGAGCAGCTCGGGCTCGAGAGCGTCCTCGAGGAGCGGGCAGCGTGACACGGGAGGTCAGGTACGTCATCAGGCTCGCCGGCGACCACGCCGGCGAGCCCTACCGCGTCAGCCTCGACACGCCCGGCGCCGAGCTCCTGCTCGTCTCACCGCGAGCGATCTACCTCGCCTACACGCGCGACCGGCAGCTGCACTACGCGGGCAAGGTTGATCGGCGCAACCGCGGCACCGTCGCCCAGCGACTGCGCGAGCACACCCGAGAAAGCCGCCGCAAGCGGGCGGCGTGGCGCACACTTTGGGTCGTGCCGATCACCGACGATATGGACTCAGCCGGGCTCGTCGCTCTGGAACGCGCGGCCATCCAGCTCCTCCAGCCGCTTGCGAACGTTCAAAATGGGAGGGCGTCATAGGCCATGGCCGCGGTTCCGGAGGACTCCCCGGCACACAGCCTCCTCGGCCTCGAGCTCGACAGAGGTTGGCACGTCGTCCGGAAGGTCGAACGCGCAGCTGACGCGACCGGGTCGAACTTCGCGGTCGGCTACGTCGTTGAGAACGGAGGTCAGACGGCATTTCTGAAGGCGCTCGACTTCTCGAGCGTCTTCAAGCGCGACAACTTCATGCTTGCTCTGGAGGAGCTCACGACGGCGTTCAATTTCGAGCGGGAGATCCTCGAACGGTGCGCCGCTGGCCGCATGGATCGGATCGTCCGAGTCCTAGGACACGGAGATGTGCGTCTCGAAGGCGCTGCCATCCCAGTCAGCTATCTGATCTTTGAGCAGGCTGACGGAGATGTCCGCAAGGTGCTCAGAGCAGACGATCGGGCTGAGGACGCGGCGTGGAAGCTTAGGGTTCTTCACCACGCGGCCACAGGACTCCGGCAGATGCACAGCAGGGACATGGCACACCAAGACTTGAAGCCGTCGAACCTGCTGATCTTCGAAGGGGACTCCGCCAAACTGGGCGATCTAGGACGCGCCTCGCAGCGATCTCTTGTGGCCCCGCACGACGAGTATCCGTTCCCTGGCGACGCTGCCTACGCGCCTCTCGAGTTCTACTACGGGCAGGTTGCGACCGACTGGGCTGAGCGGCGGCAAGCCGCAGACCTCTACATGCTCGGCAGCCTGATCTTGTTCTTGTTTGGCGAGGTTCATATGACGGCAGCTGTCCTCGAGCGACTTGCTGAATCTGCCCGGCCTGGCGTATGGCGCGGTGACTATTCTGGTGTTCTCCAGTACGTTCGAGTCGCATTCAATGGCGTCCTGGAGGAACTCGACGAGGTTCTCCAGAGCCGTGTGGATGACGATGTGAGGGAGGGAATCCTGGGACTCGTGCGCCATCTCTGCGAGCCAGATCCTTCGAAGCGCGGTCATCCACGTGCGCGCGCAGTGCGGCACGGCAATCCCTACTCGCTCGAGCGGTTCATCTCCGAACTCAACGTTCTGGCTGGCCGCGCCCGCGTAAGAAGGGTTTGAGAGCGTGACCGCCCAGGAGCACAACGAGCCGCGGAAGGTGGTTCCGCGCTGGCGTTCGCTTGCGGCAAGCGCCAAGCAGGGTGAGATCGGGACGAGCATTCAGCGTGTCGTCCCGCGTCTTCCCCTTTTTTCTGAAGAGGAGCGGGAATGGTCTCTAGCGCAACGCCGGGCTGACTGGATAGAGAACCGCTCGCTCGCGTTCGCGGAAGACCTCGTCTCAACAGCGTTTGTGCTCGACCAGCCCGTCGCCGCGAGGGATGCCGCTCTCGAAATACTGGCGGACTCGTCCGCGACCGGGCTCGCCAGGTCACTTGCAACACGGCTCATTGATCCGACTGGCCATGACCTGGACGAGGACGAGTTCGATCCTTTCGACGTCGGGGCGGTACGAGCTCAGGTTGTCCGCCTCAAGAGGCGGCTGCGGAACGACCCGCGTGCCGCGCTGACGTGGGCGGAGATTGCCCGAACCTACGCCGCCCTGGGGCAGGGTGAGAAAGCCTCAGATGCGATGAGCGTCGCGTTGGCGATAGCGCCGGAGGATCGCTTCCTTCTCCGTAGCGCTGCGCGTCTCGGTGTGGAACTAAAGGAGCCGGATCGCGCGCATCATCTGCTTGCGACTGCGCCACAACTTCGCGAAGACCCGTGGTTGCTCTCCGCTGAGATCGCGATTGCGCCGCTGGCTGGACGCACCTCTCGTCATCAAGGACACGCCCGCCGGCTCCTCGCCTCAGGGCGGTTCCTACCGCACGTGACGAGTGAGCTAGCGAGCGCGCTTGGAACGGAGGCTCTTACTGCAGGCGATCGTCGCAGCGTACGTCGGTTCCTCTCGGCGTCTCTTGAAGATCCCACCGAGAATGCGGTTGCGCAGGCGGAATGGGTTTCGCGTCAGGATCGAACCTTCGAGTTCGATCGTGAATGGCTCGGCGTCGAAGACTCCTTTGAGGCGCGCGCTCACTTTCACGCACGCCAGCACGAGCAACTTCAAGCGATTGAAAATGCCCGTGCCTGGCTTCGGGAGCAGCCGTTTGCCAAGGAGCCTGCGATCTTCGGCTCGTATCGAGCAGCTCTCGCCGGAAACTTTGAGCTGTCCGCAGCCTTCTGCGAGGTGGGGCTTCAAGCAAACCCGAAGGACTACATGCTGCGAAACAATCTCGTTTTCGCCCTGGCGAGCTCCGGGCGTGTCGCGGAAGCGCGGAAGGCTCTTGACGCGTTGGATAGCCAGATTCAGAACAGTGAGCTGGAAGATGACTGGGGCATCACGATCGAGGCGACGAGGGGCCTGGTCGCCTTTCGGGAAGGCGATGTTGAAAAGGGGAGGCGGGCTTACGAGCGGGTGATCCGCGTTGCCCGCGAGCGCTCGCTTCGAGCTGTTGCCGCAATCATCCGGGCGCGAGAGGAGCTTGCTGCACGCACCGCGTTGGCTGCGGACGCCGTGCGCGACGCGCGGCGTCTCTCGGAGGCGGCGAAGTCGGAGGAGAGCCCGCGCGCAGATGACGTACCGGCCTGGCTAGAGCACATCGAGGGGGAGTACGGCACGACCTCGAGAGGCGCTGAGACCCGCTGAGAATCGGGGATCACTTCACTCAGCGGCTGGCTGCACGGCAGCGTTCAAGCGGATTTTGAATATCTGTAGGAGCCCCATCGCTCCTGCAAACGCCGGATTCAGTCGCGCCGGGAGGACGAATCGTTCCCCCGGCTCGCGGTTTCTTCGGCCTCGCGTGCCTCGGCGAACGCGTCCATTGCGTGCTCGAGGTCGCGCTGATCCTGGTGGCCGTATATGCCGTCGTGGACAGGTCGCTGTGCCCGAGCGCTTGCGATGCGGCCTCGACCCCGGCGGCGCGGCGCTGTTCGGTCGCGAAGGTGTGCTGGGCGCGGTGCATGTTGAGCCCAGACCGGACGCCGTGGCCGACGAGGCCAGCCTGCTCGAGCACGCGGTACCACCAGCGGTGGACCGTGTTCGGCGCGCGCGGCTTCTTCGCGTCGGCCCAATAGACGCGGCGGTCGGGCGTGCGCTTCTCGGGGTAGAGGAGGTAGTCGTCCGGCTCGGGTCGGCGGCCGACGAAGTCGAGCGGCTCGCCGAGGTACGCCTTCAGGGCCATGGCGATCCGGCCGCGAAGCGGGATGACGCGCTCCTTCTGACCCTTGGCGAAGACGGTAAGCTGCCGGCGGCCGAGATCGAAGTCGCGGATGCGTGCCGCCGAGCTCTGCACGGCGGACACCGCAGTCGAGCAGGACGAGTAGCGCCAGGCGGTCGCGCGCGGTCCGCGTGCAGCCGAGGAGGAGCTCGTCGACGTGCGCCGCAAGCTTGACGCTCGGCGAGGCCGCCCGGATCATCGCCACGACCGAGGACGCGACGCCGGAGCGCCAGAACGGACGGGCAATCAGTCGAGCCGTGTCGTCCGAGGCCCGGAGAAGGGCGCTCAGCGCTTCGAGCTCGCGCTCAAGGGGTGCCGATCGGCGGAGATGGCCCGACTCGGTGCCTCCGCAACCCATGCGCCAGCTCCCTGGGCGCCTCGCGGAGCCTCTCAGGGCCGCTCAGGTGTCGTCGGGAGGTCGCGCCGGCCTTATGAGGCGTCGGCCGTGCCCGCGGCCGAAGGCAATCGTGAGGCCAGGAACTCCATGGCAGGCGAGACACAGATGCATCATCGAGATGCGCGGCCCCAAAGAGGCTGGCTCACTTCCGATGGCGCCCTGGCCGCCAGGGGAACGAAACCCATGCTCGACGTGACTGCGGTAGCGGCCGCATCGAAAGGATGCATCTGCGTCTCGCAGTTCATCGACGACACGCAGGAGCAGGCGTGACCGTGTCGCTGCGGATCGATCGCGCCCAGTTGTGGTGAACGGTCAGCGTGCGGCACCGTCATGCCTCGCGCGTAACATCGACGTCTTGACTTCGATCGCGCCTGCCACGCCCCTGGACACCGTCCACCTCGGCGACTGCATGGACCTGCTGAGGGAGTTGCCCGACGGCTCTGTTGACCTGATCGTTTCCTCGCCGCCGTACAACCTCGGGAAGGAGTACGAGGACAGGCGCGAGCTCGACCACTACCTGGAGGAGCAGTCGGCTGTGCTTGCCGAGTGCGCGAGGGTGCTGTCGAGGAAGGGGTCAATCTTCTGGCAGGTCGGCGCGTACTCCAACCGGGGCGCGCTGATCCCGCTGGACATCCGTTTCTTTCCGATCCTCGAAGGCCTCGGGCTCATCCCGCGCAACCGGATCATGTGGGTCAGGCAGCACGGCCTCCACGCGCGGAAGAAGTTCTCCTGCCGCCACGAAACCATCCTTTGGTTCACAAAGGGCGACGACTACGTCTTCAACCTCGATGCGATCCGGGTGCCCCAGAAGTACCAGAACAAGAAGGCGTGGAGGGGAGACAGGAAGGGAGAGTTCACGTGCCATCCGGACGGGAAGAACCCGGGCGACATCTGGGTCTTCAGGAACGTCAAGCACAACCACGAGGAGCAGACCATCCACCCGTGTCAGTTTCCCGAGGATCTTGTCGCCCGGATCGTCCTTTCGACGACCGATCCGGGCGATGTCGTGCTCGACCCGTATATGGGCGCGGGCACGGTGGCCGTGGTGGCCCGGGACGAGGGTAGGCATTACCTCGGCGCCGAACTCGATCCCGAGTACCACGCTGTGTGTCTGAGGAGGTTGTCGGGAGAACCGGATGCAGAGGGTTCGTTCGCGAATCTCAAGACTCTTCGGCAATACGCTGAGAGGACCGGCATTCCGGTTTCTCGTTGGCGCTTTGACGTGCAGGTCGGACGGGTCCCCACGGACGGCCAGCGAGCAAGGATCTACCCGGAGCACCACCACCTTGAAGAGTTGGAAGCCCGGCTTTCGTACGAGGAAGAATGCTTCGCCGCTGATCGTCGTGACGAAGCGCGGCCCGAGAGCCGTGACTACCTGCCCGGAACGAAGGCCGGCCGAGCGGCGACACTCTTCGACGTCGCCTAGTCGGCGACCGTGAAGCGGGCGGCGCGATAGCCGTACCTGCTAGGACGGCGCGACCTTGAGATCGCAATGCGGACGGTGCGTCGCGTCGTGTGGGCACGTGCGTACCGGCTCGGGTAGATGGACCAGACTGCGTCGAGCTCCTCGGCATCCGGAAGGGTTAGACCCACGAGTCGGATCGGCAGCGAGAACGCGCCCTTCGTCATGACGGAGTCAAGTTGCGCCTCAGCCTGCTCGTAGTAGAGCGTGCTGTTCGACGCTGGGATCACTCCGCTCTTCGTGACGACGACGAGGCCCTCCGTCGTCCCCACCCCCGCGAGCACCACGCGGCCACTTACCACGGCCTGCGAGCGGATGACGTTGTTCCAGAGGAATGGATAGTTCGAAAACTGCCACTCGGCCAGCGTCGTGCCCTTTCCTGCGTCCCAGTCCACGCCGAACATCGTCAGCTCGCTGGGTACAGGCACGCCGACCCAGCCGAGTGCGCGAGCCGCCTGAGTCAGCGCCGCGTTCGTGCCCTTTGGATCGAAGATCGGTCTGCCGGCAATGCCGGCCTGTCCTGATGGTTGGAGGTGGAGAGTAAGGTCGCTCAGCAGCCTCTCGAGGTCAGACCACTCTCCAGCGGCGCTCCCTTGAAAGAGCTGGTCGGCACCGTTGAAGTCGCGCACGACGAAGTCCACGGCGCGGCTTTCTCGTCGCGGACGCCGTCCCCTCTACAGCCGTCGCTCCGCAGGGGAACCTTGCGCGGGTTCGATTCCCGCCGCCTCCATCGCTCTTTGCGAACTGGCTGACGGACTGAAGCCGCTCTCACCGCCGAGCGCGCCCGGATGTGCTCGATGCTGAAGGAACCGAGGGCGAAGAGCTAATGCAAATCGCAGTCGACTGAGGCGCATCTCGGATTCCGGCTGACGTCGGACGCCCCAGACTACGAGCGGAGATGCCACACCTCCGGTTCCTGAGGCGTACCCAGCTCCGATATTGCGCCAGGCGTTATCCGGCGGGGATCGTCTCGAACCGCTGGCGGCCGCGGAAGCGGTAGATCCCGAAATCGGAATCGAGGGTGAAGACGGTGCGGTGGCCGTGATCCTCGGCGTACGCGACAAGTGTCGCGTCGGCCAGATCCATTGGACGATCGGCGTATTGTTCCATCAGGCGTGCGCTCCGGTCGACCGCGGTCGGCGACAAGTCGGCGACAACCAGCCGGTCGGTTTGCACCAGCCGCCAGAGCGCGCGCTGGCCAGTAATCCCGCCAGCCCGCTCCAAGAGGTACATCGCCTCGGTGAACGCGGGCCACGTCGTCACGAGCGGAGGCGCAACGTCGTCGAGCACCTGAAGGCACACCTCATGATCAGGCTCGTCGGCGTCGATGATCGCGACGAGCGGCCCAGCGTCGGTCAGAGTCATCGCCCGGTGCTCGGGCGAGCCACGATCTCGGCGAATGCCTTGCCGGTCCTTCGCGCTCTTCCCCCACCGCCGTGAACGATGCCTGCCACGTCGCGGAAGCGCTCGCGGCCTCGTTCCGAAAGAGTCTCCTCCGCTCGCGCAGCCGCGGCGATGCGGATGAACGCGGAAACGGACTCCCCCCTGGCGGCGGCAGCCTTCCGCACCTTCCGATCGAGTTCAGGATCCAGGCGGATACTCCTCACAGGCGAAGCGTATCACCCAATCCTGCATGCGTATTACGGTGACATGTCCCTTTCAGCCAATGCTTGGCGGGCCCGAAAGGGGAGGCCGCGAGGCCTCCCCTTGCGTCCCATCGAGGAGCTTCGCGGACTCAGTGCGAGGCCGCGAGCCGCCGGCGGCTCCGCGACAGCAGCGCCACGCCGAGCAGGCAGACGCCGAGCGCGATTCCGAGCGCGACGCCGACCGCCACGTCGCCCCAGGGGAAGCCGCCGCCCGGAGTAGAGGTCACGGGGGCTTGCGCCGCGCCGTTCCCGGGATCGAGCGGGATGAATGCGAAGGCGCTCGAGGCGAATGCGACTGCCGCGGTCGAGAGGCCGACGGTCGAGATGACGAGCTTGCGCAGCATGTGAGGTCCTCCTCCGGTCTGGATGCGTGTGCGCGGGGTCATGACGGCACGACGGCACGCGGGGTGCCCGGCTTCCGCGGCCGCGCGAGGTTGACACTCGCTGTGTCGCGACCGTCACACTTCGTCCGGGATGCTCGGCACCGAGCTGTTCAGCGACCTGCCGAAGGAGGAGCTCAGTCGGCTCGTCGCGATCGCGCAGCGCCGCCGCTTCGCCCGGAACGAGGTCGTCTTCCACCGCGGCGACCCGGCAGACACGCTCCACCTCGTGGCAGACGGCTACTTCGCCGCCCGCCTGCAGACGCGGCGCGGCGACACGGTGACGGTGGCCGTCCACGGCCGGGGCGACGCGTTCGGCGAGCTGGCGCTCCTCGACTCCGACCGACCCCGTTCGACGACCGTGACGGCGCTCGCGGCGGGAGAGACGTACGCGGTGCGCCGGAACGACTTCGACCGGCTGCGCCACGAGTATCCGGCCGTGAACGACGTCCTCACGCGGCTGCTCGCGGAGCGCCTGCGGCGGACGAGCGAGCTGCTGGCCGAGGCGCTCTTCGTGGGCGCGGAGGTGCGGATCCTGCGGAGGCTCGGCGAGCTGGTCGAGCTCTACGGCGACGGGGCCTCGGGAACGGTCGTGCCCCTGGGGCAGGACGAGCTCGCCGGGCTCGCCGGCACCTCGCGGGCGACCGTCAACCGCGTCCTGCGCGCGGAGGCGGCGCGCGGCACCCTCGAGCTGCGCCGGAACCAGGTGCGGGTGGTCGACGCGGCGGCGCTCGCCGCCCGCGCGGCGCGGCCGGCGGAGGCTCTCGTGTGATCCGGCTGCTCGCCCTGCCGCTCGCCGCCGCGGCCGTGCTCGCGTTCCACGCCACGGCGCGCCCACTCTCCGCGCACCAGCGCTCGGCAGTGATCGCCGCGAAGGAGTACCACGCCGGCTGCCCCGTGGCGCTCACGGGCCTGCGCGTGCTCACGGTCACCTACTGGGGGTTCGACCGCCGCGTGCACAGCGGGCAGCTGGTCGTCAACGCCGCCGCCGTCGGGCCGCTGCGGCAGGTCTTCCGGCGCCTCTACGAGCTGCGCTTCCCGATCCGGCACATGGCGTTCGCCGACGAGTACGGCCCCGTGCGCGGCCGGCCGCGCGACGGCGACGTGACCGCGTCGTTCGAGTGCCGCCAGGCAGTCCCCTCGCCGTGCACGGGCGGCACGGGGACGGGCAGCTGGTCGGAGCACGCCTACGGCGAGGCCGTCGACCTGAACCCCGTCGAGAACCCGTACGTCGGCTGCGGCATGACGCGCGACAAGACCGCGCTCGCGTACGTGAAGCGCACGCCGCTCCGGCCCGGGATGGTGACGCCGGCGGTCGTGCAGGCGTTCGCGGCGGTCGGCTGGGGCTGGGGAGGCTCGTGGTCCGGCTCGACGAAGGACTACATGCACTTCTCCGCCACCGGCCACTGACCGCTACAACGATCCCGCAAAGGTCACGCCGAGCAGCAGGAGGGAGAGCCCGGAGGTCGCGATGACGGTCGCGCCTGCGAGCACGTTGAACACGCGCCCGTTCGCGTGGCCGCCCATCAGCTCCCGGTTCGCGGCGAGCCGCCATACGAAGTAGAGCGTGATCGGCAGCAGCACGCCGTTCACGACCTGCACCGCGACGAGCAGGCGGATGACCGGCAGGCCGGGAACGATCGCGACGAGCGAGCCGACGGCGATCAGGACCGTGATCACGCCGACGAACACCGGCGCCTCGCGCGCGCGGTGGGAGATGCCCTTCTCGAAGCCGAACGTCTCGGCGATGACGTACGCGGCGGTCACCGGGAGGATCGCCGCCGCGAGCAGGCTGGCGCCAAGCAGGCCGATCCCGAACAGCGCCTCCGCGAAGCGTCCGGCGAACGGCCTCAGTGCCCGCGCCGCGTCGGCGGCGTTGTTCACGGTGTGGTCGCCGTGCACGAACAGCGTCGCGCCGGTCGCGACGATGATGAAGCCGGCCACGAGGTTCGCGAAGATCGAGCCGGCGGCGACCTCGGCGCGCTCGGCGTTCAGCTCGTCCGGGCCGATGCCGCGCTCGACCACCGCCGACTGCACGTAGAGCTGCATGAACGGCGTGATCGTCGTCCCGGCCGTGGCGATGAACAGGAACAGGTAGCCCGAGCTGAGCTGCACGTGCGGGGCGACGATCGCCTTCCCGACCGATCCCCAGTGCGGGCGCGCGAGGATCGCGGCGATCGGATACGCGAAGAACGGGATCGTCATCAGCACGAACACCCGCTCGGCCGTCTTGTACGAGCCGCGCACGACGAGCAGCCACACGCCGACCGCCGCGATCGGCACCGAGACCTGGAACGGGACGCCCGCCAGGTTCAGCGCCGCGCCGATGCCGACGAACTCCGAGATGCAGATCCCGAGGTTCGCGAGCAGCACCGACGCCGTCGCGAACAGCGACCAGCGGACGCCGTACTGCTCGCGGATCAGCTCCGCGAGCCCCTTCCCGGTCACCGCTCCCATCCGCGCGGCCATCTCCTGCACGACGACGAGGGAGACGGTGATCAGGACCATCATCCACAGCAGGTCGTAGCCGTACTTGGCGCCGACCGAGGCGTAGGTCGCGATCCCGCCCGCGTCGTTGCCCGCGTTGGCGGCGATCAGGCCCGGCCCGAGCACCGCCAGGACGACGACGAGCCGGCGGGCGAGGGCGCTACGCGGGCGGAGCCGGGGGCGCGACCGCTGCAGGCGGTCGCGGACCAGCGTCGCGGCGGCGGCGACTGAACGCGCCATCGGAGTCCCTCGTCTGCGCCGCGGACGTCATGGCCGGCGCAGTGTACGGGGACGGCGCGCGCCGCGCCGGGCTATTCCTCGCCGAACAGCCCGAACTGCCGCCGCCAGCCCTTCGGCAGCACGAGCTCGAGCACGTCGTCGACGGTGATAACGCCGAGCAGGCGCTCCTGCTCGTCGACGACCGGGACGACGGTCAGGTCGTAGTCGGTCATCAGGCGGGCGACCTCCTCCAGGTCCGCGTCGGGTCGCACGCGCTGCGGCGTCCCCGCGATCTCGCCGAGCGCCGCGTCGGCGTCGGCGCGCAGCAGGTCGACGAGCGCGATCGCGCCGTTCAGGCGCTTGTGCGCGTTCATCACGTAGACCCACGCGAGCGCCTCGGCGGACGTCTGCGAGCGCCGGATCCGGTCGAGCACCTCGGCGACCGTCGCCTGCGTGTACACGCAGAGGAACTCGGGGCTCATCAGGCCGCCGGCGGTCGCCGGGTCGTAGCCGAGGAGCGCGCGCACGCGCCGCCGCTGCACGAGCGGCAGCAGCCGGACGATCTCCTCCCGCCGCTCCTCGGGCAGCTCCGCCACGAGGTCGGCCGCGTCGTCCGACTCCATCCGCGCGAGCACGGCCGCGACCTCGCCGTCGGGCCGGTCCTCGATGAACTCGAGCTGGTGCTGCGACTCGAGCTCCTCGAACACGTCCGCCTCGAGCTCCGGGTCCTCGCCGACCGCGCCGAGGATCTCCTCGCCTTCCCGGTGCGACGCCTGCTCGACCAGGTCGGCGAGCTGCGCCGGATGCAGCCGGGCGAGCTTCGGATGCGGCACGCGCAGCCGCACCGTCGGCACGTGACCCGTGAACGGCTCGACCGAGGCCCAGTCGAGGAACTCGCCCGCGCCGACGTTCCGCGCGAGCGACCGCGGGACGAGGCGGCGAAGCAGCCCGCGCACGCCGACGTCGACGCCGACGACGCGGTACCAGCCGTCGAGCCGGGCGAGCTCGATCTCGTTCGAGCGGACGAGGCGCGCGCCGTCGACGTTGATGAGCTGCCGGTCGAGCACGTCCTTCTTCAGCAGCACCTCCTGCGGGCGGCGCTCGAACGGCCGCAGGTCGAGCCGCGGCGAACGAAGCGTGACGCTGCGGTGCTCGATCGCCTCGATCTCGTCGGCGGGCACGAACACCTGCCGGCCCGCGACGGAGGCGAGCAGGCCGGTGACGGGCGGATACTCGTCCTCGCCGAGCCGCACGATCAGGTCGTCGACACGGCCGAGACGCGCCCCGTCGTGGTCGACGACGTCGCCGCCGACGACGAGCGAGAGGTGCAGCACGCGGGGCGAGGTCGCCGCGGGAGCCTCCATCCGCCGAACGATACGCCCGTCCTCCGCCGGCGCTACCGTCCGCGGGCATGAGGCTCACGCTCGCCGTCCTGGCCGTCGCCGCGGCCGCCGCGGCAGCCGTCCCGGCCGGCGACGGCGCGGGAACCGCGTTCTGCACGGGCTCGCAGCTCCGCGGGTCGTTCGCCGTCGTGCCGGGCAGCGCGGGCGCCGGCAACATCGTCTACGCGCTGCGCGTCACCAACCGCTCCGCGCGCCGCTGCGCCCTCACGGGCCTTCCGGCGGTGCGGCTCCTCGGGAGGGCCGGCAAGCCCCTTCCCACCCACGTCGTCGCCGCGTTCCCCGGCGCGTTGACTGCCGTCCTCGTGACGCTCGCGCCCGGACGCTCGGCAGGCGCGACCGCCCGTTTCTCGCCCGACGTGCCGGGGGTGGGGGAGGGAAACCGGTCGCGGTGCGAGCCGGTCGCCTACCGCCTGCGCGTCCTCGCCCGAGGCGGCGGGTCGACGGTCGCGGCCGTCCGGCCGCCGACCCCGGTCTGCGAGCACGGCCGGCTGCAGTTCCGGGCGTACGGCCCCGCCCGCTGAGGGTTGCCTCGGGCGCCGGCCTCGTGTATGACCGCAGGCCGAGGCGGCAGACGGCCGTTGCCGAACCCTGACAGGAGGTCTCGGATGAGCAGGCGCATGGTTCTGGCGGTCGTCGCCGCATCGATGACGGCGGTCCCGGCCGCACATTCGGCGGGAACGGCCGCCACCAACTGCGGCACGGTCACGGGCGGCGGCGCCACCTGGAGCGTCCTCGCCGCCGGCGGCGTCCCGTGCGGCTCGGCGAGGCCGCTCATCAGGTCGCTCTCGTCGAAGCCCCATCCGTCGCCCGCGACCCGCCTCGGGACGCACCTCGGCCTGAAGTGCACCGAGATCGCGCGGGGCAAGACGCGCGAGATCGCCTGCATCAGCCCCGACGGCCGCCGGAGCGTCTTCGGCGTCACGCCCCCGCGCAAGTAGCGGGCGGGCTAGCGGCGCTTGCGCTTGCGGCCGCCGCGCGCGACCGGCGCGCGGGCCTGCTGCTGCATCCGCTCGACGCGTCGGCGGGCCTGCCGGTTCGGCGCCTCCTCGCCCTGCGCCTCGGTCGCCTGCAGGTAGGCGCGCCGCTCGGCCGGCGTCAGGCGGCTCATCGCCTTCTGCACCGCCTGCGGGTTCGGGTTCGCCGCGACGGCGTTGATCTTCTTCATCGCGCTCGCGAGCTCGGGGTTCTGGCGCTCGAGCGCCGCCGTGCTGACCTTCGTGAAGAAGCGGCGCATGAAGCCGACCCGCGCCAGCCGTGCGATCACCGGCCGGAGCAGCGCGCCCTGCTTGTAGCGGCCGAGGACGACGAGCACCGCGAAGAGCAGGAGCAGCGTGCCGAGGACGATCAGCGGCGCGATGAACCACCACATGGCCGCGCCGATCGTACCGGGTCAGCGGCGGACCGCGACGACGGCGGCCGCGACCACCGCGACGAGCACGAGCGCCACGGCGAGTGCCACCAGCGGCGCCAGCGAGGAGGGTTGCGCCGGCGCCGCCGGGGCGGCGTGGACGAGGGCGGGCAGCTCGCGTCCGACGTTCACCGAGCCAGGGTTGCGCCCGCCGGTGAGGCGCGCGTTCCGGCGCTGTAAGCAAAGGGTGAATCCGGAAGGCGCGAGGGTCGATACTCGGGTTATCAGGCGGCCGATCGCGGGAAGCCCATCTCCTATGACCCAGGATCCAGTCTCACTCCTGATCGAGCACGGCGAGGAGCACGGCTGCGTGCACATGACCGAGCTCTACGAGGTGGTCGGGCGCCTCGAGCTCGACGAAGAGGAGATCGAGGCGCTGCTCGAGCGGCTCGACTCACACGGCGTCGAGCTGACCGACGACTGCTCGCGCGCGATGGACGAGGACGTCCCCTACACGAACCAGCAGCTCGCGACGACCACCACCGACGCGCTGCAGCTCTTTCTCAACGAGGCGGGGCGCTACAAGCTCCTCACGGCGGCCGAGGAGGTGGAGCTCGCGAAGCGGATCGAGCGCGGCGACAAGGAGGCGAAGGATCTCCTGATCAACTCGAACCTGCGTCTCGTCGTCTCGATCGCGAAGCGCTACCAGGGCCACGGTCTGTCGCTGCTCGACCTGATCCAGGAGGGGATCATCGGGCTGATCCGGGCGGCGGAGAAGTTCGACTGGCGCAAGGGGTTCAAGTTCTCGACGTACGCGACGTGGTGGATCCGGCAGGCGGTGCAGCGCGGTGTGGCGAACAAGTCGCGCACGATCCGCATCCCGGTGCACATCGTCGAGCGCGAGCAGAAGATCTCCAGGGCGGAGCGCGAGCTGGTGGCGAAGCTCGAGCGGGCGCCGACCGACGAGGAGGTGGCGAAGCGCGCGAAGCTGCCCCTGAAGCAGGTGCGCGAGGTGCGCGCGGCGGCGCGCGCGGTCGCGTCGCTCGACAAGCCCGTCGGCGAGGACGACTCCGCGTCGTACGGCGACCTGTTCGCGAGCGGGGAGGCGCAGCCGGACGAGCAGGTCGAGGTGGAGCTCACGGAACGCGCGCTGCACCGCGCGATCGCCGACCTGCCCCAGCGCGAGCAGGAGATCCTGAGGCTTCGCTACGGCCTGAACGGCGACCAGGACCCGAAGTCGCTCGAGGAGATCGGGCGCATCCTCGGCATCACCCGCGAGCGCGTGCGGCAGCTCGAGTCGGAGGCGCTGCGGCGCCTGGCGGAGCGCCGCGAGATCGCGGCGCTCAAGGCTGCGTAGAGCTCCCGGCGGCGCCGGGCGCGAGGCCGAGCCCCTGCGCGAGCGTGAAGAACGCGGCGGCGTACGGCGAGCCGCTCGTCCGCTCGGCCAGCATCTTCCAGTCGATCTGCTCGCGTAGCGCCCGCGCCACCTCGAGCGAGGGCTCGTAGTCGAGGTAGTGCTCGCGCAGGGCGAGCAGCTTCGACGCGAGCACGTCGGTGGCGCTCATCACGCGCATCGTGATCGCGTAGACCTCGAGCTCGTCGGCGCGGTCGACGATCTCCGCGACGACGTCGGGCGGCTGTCCGTTCGGCGAGAAGATCAGGTCGATCATCGCGTCGTTCGAGTCGAAGACCTTGAACAGCCAGCCCTCCGGCGGCCGCTCGCAGCGGAACCCCGCCTGGCCCAGCACCTCGAGCGCACGCTCGGCGTCATGCGGCGCGAGCACGAAGTCGACGTCGTGATCCGACTCCGGGCCACCGCGGGCGTACACGGCGAGGCTGCCGGCCAGCGTGAACGGGATCTCGTGGTCGCGCAGCGCCGCCGCCGCGCGCTTCATCGCGTCGAGGAGGCCGGCGAAGGTGCCGTTCGTCGCCACGAGAGCGCTGGGTACCCGCGCATCGCGTTCGCAATCCCCGGGTAGTAGCACGCGCATGGCGAGGACGGTCAAGGTCGCGGCGGCCGGCGACATCCACGCCGGCCCGGGCGACGCCGACCGCGTGCGCGAGGCGTTCCTCCGCGCGGCGGAGCAGGCGGACATGATCGTGCTGGCGGGCGACCTCACGCAGCACGGCCAGGTCGACGAGGTCTGCGTCGTCGCCGACGCGTGCCGCGAGCTCGAGCTGCCGATCGTCGCCGTGCTCGGCAACCACGACTGGCATTCCGACCGGCCCGGAGACCTCGTGCGTGCGCTCGCCGGCGCGGGCGTCGTGGTGCTCGAGCGGACGCACACGATCCTGCCCGTCTGCGGCGTCACCGTCGGCGTCGCGGGCGTGAAGGGCTTCGTCGGCGGGTTCGTCAACCAGTGGGCGAACTTCGGCGAGCCGCTCTTCCGGCAGGCGTACGCCGAGACGACCGCCGACGTGGACGGGCTCGAGGCGGGGCTACGGGCGATCGAGAGCTGCTCGGTGCGGATCGCGCTGCTGCACTACTCGCCGGTCGAGGCGACGCTCGTCGGCGAGCCCGAGCGGCTGTGGCTCGTGCTCGGCGCCGACCGGCTGGCCGGCCCGATTCGCGACCACCGGCCCGACATCGTGCTGCACGGCCACGCGCACCACGGCTCGTTCGAGGGCGAGATCGAGGGCGTCCCCGTCTACAACGTGGCGGTGCACGTGCTCGGCCGCGAGTTCTGGATCTTCGAGCTGGTCGCCGAGCAGGGCGTGCGGGAGCGGCCGGTCGCGGTCGAGGAGACGTAGGGCTCGGATCCGGCGCGCCGCGCGGGCGCTCAGCCGTCGCCGACGACCTTGCAGACCCAGCGGCGCGGGCGCGAGCGGTCGAGCTCGATGAACAGCACGCGCTGCCACTGCCCGAGGCAGAGCTCGCCCTCGGCGACCGGAACCGATTCGCCCGCCGAGCCGAGCAGCATCGACATGCAGTGGGCGTGGCCGTTCCCCACCTCCATGTCCTCCTCACAGATGTTCTCCGTGCGCCGGTCCCAGTCGTCGTGCGCGTAGTACGTCTCGTGCGGGATCAGCCGGCGCAGCAGGGCGCCGAAGTCCTCGAACATCCCGCGCTCGTACTCGTTGACCCGCACGCAGCACGTCGTGTGCGGCGAGTAGATGCAGCAGATGCCGTCGACGACGCCCGACTCGCGGACGATCTCCGCCACCTCCGGGGTGATGTCCGTGACATGGAGGCCGCCCGCCGTCTGGAAGTGCCGCTCGGCCTGGAAGACCCTCATCGACGCGGGAGTCTAACGAGTAGCCTGGAACGCTCGGGCCCGTAGCTCAGCGGTCAGAGCAGCGAACTCATAATTCGTTGGTCCCTGGTTCGAATCCAGGCGGGCCCTTCGAGAGCCCTTTGGCTGGGCGGCAACCGCATGGTTGTGCGGTTCATGTCGTCACGAACGTCGCTCCGGAGCGGAGCGTGCCCCCTGGGATCTTGTCAGCGCGGAAAACAGGGCGCTCTCACTGATCGGCTCATCGTCGGGGTACGCTTTTACGCATGGTCGAACTTCGAGTCATCGTGTCGGATGAGCTGGCAGGGCATCTGGCCGACCGTGCTGAGCGAGAGCACACGACGCCTGAAGAGCTTGCCGCGCGAGCTGTCGCATCCTTGATCGGCGTCGACGGCGCGGCAGGCGAGGGCAAGCCCGGCTTCATCGGGCTGGGGCAGAGCGGTCGGAGCGATATCTCCGAGCGGGCCGAGGAGATCTTGCGCGCCAGCTTCGGCGCGTGATCGTCGTCGACACGGGGCCGCTTTACGCGGCCGTTGACGCGAGCGACGCGCATCACCGCGCATGCTCGGCGCTGTTTGCCAACCCTCCCGATCGTCTCCTCGTGCCGGTGAGCGTCCTGATCGAGACGTCGTTTCTGATCGAGCGCCACCTCGGTCCGGCCGCTGAAGCTGCCTTTCTCGGCTCGCTCGCGGCAGGTCTGGCTGTCGAGCAGCTCACAGAGGGTGATCTCGGCCGGATGGCCGAGCTCGTGAACACCTATGCGGACATGCCGCTCGGCGCCGTTGACGCCTCCGTCGTCGCGATCGCCGAGAGGGTCGGAGCGACACGCTCCTCAGCTTGGATCGTCGCCACCTCGCCGTGGTGCGTCCGCGGCATGCCGCGGCGTTCACGCAGCTGCCTTGACCGAGGACTTCGTCTCCGTTTGGAAAGATGAGTTCAGCATCATTCAGTTCACGACGCGTGAGGAACACGTGGGCACGGCACGCTGGGTCGCACGTCCGAGGTGGAAGGTTCCGGGCCGGGCGACTTCCGCCTCGCCGGAGTCTCGTCGCTCAGCCTCGAATGGATCGGCGAACGGCGCTGCTGGCAACCGTCGCTCGTCCAACCGAGCAATCGGTGTTCGGCGAGTGAGCAAGCTGCGGCGCCTCGGCTGGTTCGCGTTTGCCCTGTTCTGCGTCGGCGTGGCTACGTCGCTGCTGATCAACACGTCGGCCGCGCACCCGTCACTCGAATACACGGTGGCCGCGCACTGCGCCAGTCCAGCGGCCGCCGCGAACATCGGCGGCCACCCAGTCTGTCTACGCGAAGGACAACCCTGCACGCCCCGGCTCGCGCACGTCTACCGGCGCTACCGGCTCGAATGCGACGGCGGGACACTCGAGACGCCCTGGGCGGTCTTGGCACGGCGTCCCCTCCACGTTCCGACCATCGCGTCGGGAGCAGCGTGCCCGGCCGCGACCCCGAACCCGAACGGCGACCTCGGTGTCCTCACCGGCTCGCTCTCCGGCGCCACAGCCTGGGGCAACGGCCCCGCCTTCCCGGTGATCCCGCGAGTGACCCCCGGACCGACCACCCAGGCCGAGGTTCCCTTCATCTTCCCGCCGCCCCCCGGACTCGGCCAATGGGCACAGCAGAAGGTCCTCTGGGTGACAAAACCGACGTTCAGAGGCCGCGTCCTGATTCGCGGGCAGCAACTCGACGGCCCGAACGACGTCCGCTTCGACCTCTGGCACGGCGGCTTCGACCCCGCCACCTTTCTCCACCCAGCGAAGCAGCTGAAAATCCAAGGCGGCGGCGGTCATCCCGCAACGACAAGGGTCGCTGAACCCGGCTGCTACGCATGGCAGCTCGACACCCGCACCAGTTCGCAGATCCTCGTCTTCCAGGCAGTACCACAGGGCTCCAAGTAACCAGTCGGCGGGAGGAGCGGCGTTCCGGTCGAGTCGCGCCGGTCGAATCTCGTGCCTACCTCGTCAGCGTCGCCCGCCGCAACGTCCGCGACGTTGCGAGTGGAGGCAATCGGCGGACTGGGTGCCCCCTCAAGGCTCTGCCGCTGGCGATTACAGGACTGTTCGAATCCAGGCGGGCCCTTCGAACGGCCGAGGCTCGCGGGTCGCGACGCCCGGGGGCGGGGCTCGCGTGCGACTCGACTCGCTCGGGCTGGACACGAACACATGTTCGCAGTACCCTCGGACGGTGCAGCTCAGGCTGGACGCCGCCGACCGCCTCGTCGAGCTGGTGGAGGACCGGCGCGGGCCGGTCCCTGCCGCCGACGCGGCGCGCGCGGTGCTCAAGCTGGGCGCGCCGGTCGCCGACGGGCTTGCGCGGTCGCTGCTCGCCGACGCGGTGGCGGCGGACGCGCGCCTGCGATGGTCGGGCGACCGCGTCGCCCTCGCGGCAGCGCCGGGCGAGGAGCTGGCGCTCGAGGCGGCGACGTACGTCGTCTTCGACCTGGAGACGACGGGCCTGCGGCCCGGCGTCGCGCGGCCGTGCGAGATCGGCGCGGTGCGCGTTCGCGGGCTCGAGCTCGAGGAGCGCTTCCAGACGCTCGCCAACCCCGGCGTACGCCTGCAGCCGGCGGTCGCCGCCCTCACAGGGCTGCGGGACGCGGAGCTGCGGCGCGCGCCGCCCGTCGGCGCCGCCGTGAGACGCTTCCTCGCCTTCGCCGGCGACGCCGTGCTCGTCGCGCACAACGCGCGCTTCGACCTCGCGTTCCTCGACGCGGAGACGATGCGGCTGACGGGCCGCCGCGTCGAGGCGACGGCCGTCGACACCGTCGGCCTGGCACGCCGCCTGCTGGGACGCCAGCCGGCGAACCTCGCGGCGCTCGCACACCGGTTCGTGACGAGCGCGCGACCCTGCCACCGCGCGCTGCCGGACGCGGAGGCGACGGCGGAGATCCTGCTCTTCCTCGTCGGGATGGCGCAGGAACGGGGCGCGCGCACGGTCGCCGACCTCATCGAGCTGGCCGCGACGCGCCCGCGGCGCGTCCACCGAAAGCGCAGCCTCGCCTTCGGCGCGCCGCCGCGGCCAGGCGTCTACCTCTTCCGCGACGTCCACGACCAGGTGCTGTACGTCGGACGGGCGCGCGACCTGCGGGCGAGGCTGCGCTCGTACTTCCGCTCCGAGCGGCAGCGGCCCGCGGTCGAGGCGGCCCTCGGAGCGCTGCACCGGCTCGAGTGGCGCGAGACCGGCTCCGAGCTCGAGGCCGGCCTCGAGGAGCTGCGGCTGATCCGCGAGCTGCGGCCGCCTGCGAATGCGCGCTCGGCGCGGCCGGACCGCTACGTCTACCTGCGCCGGCGGGGCGACTCCGTCGTCTGCTCGTCGCAGCCTGGCCGCTTCGGGCCGCTCCGGAGCCGGCGCCGCGCTCATCTGGCGGCGCGGGCGCTGCAGGGTGCGGAATGGGAGCACCCGCGCGACGCGCTGGCGCCGCTGCGCGCGAAGCTGCGCCGGCTGGCGCGCGAGCTCCGGTTCGAGGACGCGGCCCGCCTTCGCGACCGCATCGCGGCGCTCGAGCAGGTCGTCGCAGAGCTCGACGAGCTCGAGCGCCTGCGCACGCTCCGCGTCTGCCTGGTCGTTCCCGCCCTGGACGGCGGACGCCGCGGCGTCTTCGTCGCCGCCGGCCGCGTCGTCTCGATCCGGCCGCTCCCCGACGTGCCGCCGCCGCGGCTCCTGCACACGCTGGAGGGACGCGCCGGGCTCGCCGCCGCGGCCCGGGCGGAGCCCTCGTTCGCCCCCGAGGCGGCCGACGAGCTGTCGCTCGTCGCCGCAACGCTCCGGCGTCCGCCGCCCGAGCTCCACGTCCTCCGGCTGGGCGGCGAGGCCGTAACCGCCGCCTCCTGATTCCCGTTCCACCCGGGACAAGGGAGGAGGCTCGAATCCATGGGGATTCTCTGGATCATCCTGATCGTGATCCTGGTGCTCGCGCTGCTCGGCTTCTTCACGCGCGGCGTCTGGTAGCCCCCGCCGGGGCCGATCTCCGTCGCCGACCGGGCCCCCCGCCGAGCGGGGCGGCCCGGTCTGCGCTACAAGAGAGGGGTGGACGAGGCCGAGGTCGTGCTGCGCCGGGCTGACCGTTCGGACGTGCTGCCGCGCCTCGGCGGCATGGCCCGGCCCGGCGGGGTCGTGATCGTCAGCTCCCGCTTCTGGGCGTTCGCGGGCGTCGACGGCTCGCTGCGCGAGGGCCGGATGCCCGATCCGCCCGCCCTCGTGCAACGCCTGCCGCTCGTTCGCGGCCTCGCCCGGCTCGCGCTCTCGCTCTCGCCGCTCTTCAAGCGGAGCGGCGCGGCGTCCGTCGGCGAGCGGCTGCTCATCGTCACGGCGCTCGCCGCGCCGGCGGCGCTCGCGTTCGCGCCGCATCCGTGGTCGACGGTCGGCGGCGTCGCCGTCGTCGTCGCCCTCCTCGCGACGATCATGCGCGGCCCGACCCTGCGCCTCCACGGCGCCGAGCACCGTGCGATCGCCGCCGTCGAGCAGGGGAAGCTCGTCGACACGTGGCGCGGCGCCGCGAGGCCGTCGCGCTTCTCGCCGCGCTGCGGCACGAACTTCGCCGCGCTCGCGCTGCCGGTCACGCTGCTTGCGGACCGCGCGCCCCTGCCGGCCACCGCCTGGTCGCCGTTCGTGGTGCTGACGGTCTCGCTCGCGCTGACGATGGAGGTCTGGCGCGCCGTCCAGTCCTCGCCGCGCCGCCGGCTGCGCGTGCTACTCGCGCCCGGCCTCGCGCTTCAGCGGCTGACGACGCGCGAGCCGCGCCTCGACGAGACGCGGGTGGCCCTGCGCGCCGCGGCGTCGGTCCTCTCGCGCGAGCTGGCGTAGCTACGATTTCGCCCATGCACGAGATCGGCACGATGCGGGTGAAGAGCGGCCTCGCCGAGATGCTGAAGGGCGGCGTGATCATGGACGTGGTCGACGCCGAGCAGGCCAGGATCGCCGAGGCGGCTGGGGCGTGCGCGGTGATGGCCCTCGAGCGCGTGCCCGCCGACATCCGGCGCGACGGCGGCGTCGCCCGCATGTCGGACCCGGAGAAGATCCGCGAGATCCAGGAGGCGGTGACGATCCCGGTGATGGCGAAGTGCCGCATCGGCCACTTCGCCGAGGCGCAGGTGCTGCAGGCGCTCGAGATCGACTACGTGGACGAGTCCGAGGTGCTGACGCCGGCCGACCTCGAGCACCACGTCGACAAGTGGCAGTTCACGGTGCCGTTCGTCTGCGGCTGCACGAACCTGGGCGAGGCGCTCCGGCGGATCGCCGAGGGCGCCGCGATGATCCGCACCAAGGGCGAGGCCGGCACCGGCGACATCGTCAACGCCGTCACTCACATGCGCGCCGTCTTCGGCGGGATCCGGCGGCTGCAGTCGCTGCGGGCGGAGGAGCTCTACGCCGAGGCGAAGCAGCTGCAGGCGCCGTACGAGCTCGTGCGCTGGGTGGCCGAGAACGGGCGGCTGCCGGTCGTCACCTTCACCGCCGGCGGGATCGCCACGCCGGCCGACGCGGCCCTCTGCATGCAGCTCGGCGCCGACGGCGTGTTCGTCGGCTCGGGCATCTTCAAGTCGGGCGACCCGGAGAAGCGCGCACGCGCGATCGTCGAGGCGACGACGCACTACCTCGACGCGGACGTCGTCGCGCGCGTCTCGGCCGGGCTCGGCGAGCCGATGGTCGGCATCTCCGCGACGACGCTGGATCCGGCCGAGCTCCTCGAGCGCCGCGGCTGGTGATTCCGAAGCTGTTCCGCGGACACGTCCGCGAGACAGCTTCCTAGCCCTGGTAGACCGCCATGAAGACGAGCACCTGCGCGTTCTGCGGCGCGTGGCCGCCGCCGAGCGGCGACTGCTGCACGATCGTGCCCGCCTGCGAGCGCGAGCTGACCGGGTAGCGCAGGTAGATCAGCCGTAGGTGGGCGCCGTTCAGCGACGCGACGGCCTGCTGAAGCTTCTGGCCGATCACGTTCGGCACGTCCTCCATGGGCTTCTGACCGGGCCCGGTCGAGAGGTTCACCTGCACGTGCGAGTGGTACGGCAGCGTCGTCCCGCTCGGCTTCGCCTGCGCCTCGACGGTGCCGAGCGGGTCGTTCGACGGCACGAAGGAGAGCGCGGGAAGGAGGCCGGCGCGGCCGAGCGCCTGCACGGCGGTGCTCTCGTCCTGGCCTGAGAGGTCGGGGACGGTCGCCGTCTGCGGATGTGAGGGCGGAGCCGCGGCCGTCGTCGCGGGCGCCGTCGTCGCCGTCGGCGCGGTCGTCGCGGTCGTCGCTCCTGCGGTCGTCGTGGTGGACGCGGTCGTCGTCGCGGCCGTCGAGGTCGGCGTCGTCGTGGACGCGGTCGTCGATCCGCGCGCGACCGAGAGCAGGACCTGGCTGCCCTTCACCACGCGCGCGCCCGGCCGCGGCGACTCGGCGACCACCGAGCCCGCCGGCTTGCCGGCGGCGGCGACGAGCGTCTGGCGCGGGTGCAGCCCGACCGACGAGAGGGCGGCCCGTGCCCGCGGCGCCTGGACGCCGCGGAGGTCCGGGACCGGGACCATCGCGGCTCCGGCGCTCCCCGTCGCCCGCGTCGTCGCGGGCGGCGGCGCGGAGGTGGCCGGGGGCGGCGACGCCGAGTGGTTGTTGCGGTGGAGCACGAGGTAGGTGATCAGGAACCCGAGGCCGATCAGCGCGACCGCGCCGAGCCCGAGCAGCATGCCTGCGCCGATCCGGCGGTCCGGCGGCGGCTCGGGCGGAGGCGGCGGGCCGTAGCTCTCGTGCGTCTGCACGACCGTCTGGGGGGCCGCCTGCTGCGGCCAGGTGTCCTCGGGTGGAGGCGGCGGCGCCGTCACGGTCGCGTTGTTGCCGCCGGAGGCGAAATCCAATCGCGCGCGGGCGGAGCCGCGCGCGTAGCGTGTAGCGGCGGTGGAGGTGCAGCGCGTCGCGGAGGGGCTCTGGCGGTGGACGGGTCGCCACGAGGAGTGGAGGCAGCAGGTCGGCTGCGTCTACCTCGAGGCTCCCGGCGCGGTCGTGCTGATCGACCCGCTCGTCCCGCGCGAGGACGAGGAGCGCTTCTGGTCGGCCCTCGACCGCGACGTTGAGCGCGCGGGGACGCCGGTGCACGTGCTGATCACGATCTACTGGCACACGCGCAGCGCTCGGCGCCTGGCGGAGCGCTACGGGGCGCCGGTCTGGGCGCATGCGAAGGGCGAGCGGACGGTCGGGCGCCGCGCGGGCGACGTCTCGCCGTTCGAGCCGGGAGACCCGCTTCCGGGCGCGGTGCAGGCCGTGCTCGCGCGCCGGAGCGAGGTCGTCTACTGGCTTCCGCAGCACCGGACGCTGGTGACCGGCGACGTGATCCTCGGCGACGGCGACGGCGGCCTCCGCTTCTGCCCCGAGTCGTGGACGCCGACCGCCGGCGGCCACGCGGCGTGGCGTCGCAACCTCCGGCCGCTCCTCGACCTGCCGGTCGAGCGCGTGCTGCCGTCGCACGGGCAGCCCGTCCTCGCGGACGGCCGGGCCGCGCTCGAGCGGCTGCTGGCCTAGATGTCTACCAGGGTGCGCAGCCGTCGTCTCTCGGTACGGCCGTCGGTCGCGTGAGGATGCTCCTGCTCTCCAACTCTGTCGCGCCCGGCCACGGTTTCCTCGAGCATGCACTCGAGGCGATCAGAGAGACGATGGACGGCGGGCGCAGGCTGTTGTTCTTCGCACATGCCTCGTTCGAGCCAGACCGATACACCGAGGTCATGCAGAAGGCCCTGCAGCCGCTCGGCGTCGAGGTCGTGCCTGCGCACAGGCACACCGATCATTCGCCCGAGCTGGACCTTGCCGACGCCGTCTTCGTCGGCGGCGGCAACGCGTTTCGTCTGCTCAAGGCCGTCCGGGATCTCGGGCTTCTCGACACCTTGCGGGAACGCGTGCACGGCGGCATGCCCTACCTCGGAGCGAGCGCCGGCTCCAACCTGGCCTGTCCGACGATCCGCACGACCAACGACATGCCGATCGTCGAGCCGGCCTCGCTTGTTGCGCTCGGGCTGGTGCCCTTCCAGATCAACCCGCATTATCCGGAACGGGACGCAGCGCCATCTGCCGCGAGCCGCGACGAGCGGATCGGAGAGTTCCTCCAAGAGAACGACGTGCCCGTGGTCGGTCTGCGCGAAGGCGCCTGGCTTGGCGTCAACGACGACTCGATCGTTCTCGGCGGGTCGACGGGCGGCCGCCTCTTCGAGCGCGGAGCCGAACCTCGCGACCTCGACGCCGGCAGCGACCTCAGCGATCTGTTGAACGCGAAGCCGCTGTACGACAGCCCGATCCGCGATTGAACACACGAGACTTCTCAGGATCGGCGTGAGCAGCGCTCTCGCCTGGCCTACGAGCCGCGCAGCCCGCCGCGCTCGTGGTGCGCGCGGAAGAAGTTCTCGCTTCCCGCGGTCGCCATCGCCGCCGACGCGCTGATCTCGAGGCAGAGCGCCGCGGCGGCCACGATCTGGGCGAAGCGGTAGACCTTGCCGGGGCCGGCGCAGCCGATCGCGGCGAGCCAGTCCCGGGCGCCGGGCAGGGTCGTCCCGCCGCCGACGGTCCCGACCTCGAGGCCGCCGAACCTGATCGACGCGTGCAGCCCGCCCTCGACGCGCCGGCCGGTGCCGTGCGCCATCGAGCTCGTCCCGACCATGCCGAGGTCCTGCCCTGTGGCGGCGAAGACGGCGGCGATCGCCGACGCGGGGGTGAACGCGACCGACTGCATGCCGCTCGCGACGGCGCCGTGCGTCCCCGCCCACGACAGCGCCTCGAGGTCCTCCGCGGTCGTCCGCAGCACGCGGCGGATCCGCTCGTCCGTGAGCAGCGCCTCCGCGATCACGGTCTTGCCGTGACCCGACTGGAAGAACTCGGCGGACGGCTTCTTGTCGCCGCCCATGTTCGCCTCGAGCAGCGAGCGCTCCGGCTTCACGGGCGCCCGCTCCATCACGTAGCCCATGTTCAGCGCGTAGCTGTTGCGGGTCATCATGTTCGCGCCGACGGCGTCGCCGGTCGTCCAGCGCCAGAGGACGTGGCACATCGGCCCGACGACGTGCGTCTTCACCTCGCGCAGCCGCGCCCGCCTGGAAAGAGAGAGGTCGTCGGACGCCTCGAGCCAGGCCCGCATCGCCGGGAGCTCGTCCTCGATCCAGCGCGCGAGCGCGATCGCCTCGCCCGCGTCGCGGCAGACGAAGCACGACGCGCGCGTGATGCGATCGGCGACGACGTGCGTGCGTACCGTGCCGGCCGCGAGCGAGCCGCGCGTCATCGAGACGGTGAGGCCGCCTTCGGTGTGGGCGAGCGGGACGTGGACCGTCTCGGCGGCGCGGGCGGTCTCGACGACGGCGCCCTCGTCGGAGAGCTCGTACGCGGCGAGCTCGATCTCGATCGGAACCGCGGACACGGGAATGACCGCAACGCCGACGAGCGACTCCGCGGCGTCGGCGAACGGCGCGAGGTCGACCGAGGTGACGAGCCCGTCACGCAGTCCCATCGTCTCGCGCCGCACGGCGATCGACGCCGCGTCGTTCTTCCGGGGCCAGCGCACCGGGTCAGCCTAAACTCGCCGCGTGACCGCGACGCTCATGAGGGGCAAGCCGCTCGCCGACCGCATCCGCGCCGAGGTGGCCGAGCAGGTGAAGGCGGTCGGCTCGCTGCGTATCGTGACCGTCCTCGTCGGCGACGATCCCGCGTCGCAGATCTACATCCGCCTCAAGCACGAGGCGGCGGCGAAGGCGGGGATGGACGCAACCGACCTCCGGCTCCCCGCGGACATCTCCGAGGACGACCTCGTCCGCAAGGTCGAAGAGCTGTCGGCCGCCGACGACGTCGACGCGCTGCTCGTCCAGCTCCCGCTTCCGGACCACGTCGACGAGGCGCGCGTGATCCGCGCGATCGCGCCCGCCAAGGATGTCGACGGCCTGCACCCGTTCAACGCAGGTCAGCTCTTCCTCGGCCGGCCCGCCCTCGTCGGCGCGACGCCGGTGGGCGTGATGGCGCTGTTGCGCGAGCACGCCGTGGAGCTGGACGGCGCCCGCGCGGTCGTCGTCGGGCGCAGCGACATCGTCGGCAAGCCGATGGCGCACCTGCTGCTGCAGGCAAACGCGACCGTCACGCTCTGCCACTCGCACACGCGCGACCTCGCGCGGCACACGCTCGACGCCGACGTGCTGGTGGTGGCGGCCGGCGTCCCGGCACTCGTCTCCCCCGACATGGTCAAGGCGGGCGGGGTCGTCGTCGACGTCGGGATGAACCGCACGGACGCGGGTCTCGTGGGCGACGTCGACCCCGGCGCGGCCGAGGTCGCGGCCCTGATCACGCCCGTTCCGGGCGGCGTGGGGCCGATGACGATCGCCTGCCTGCTCCAGAACGCGGTGCGCTGCGCGCGCTACCGGCGGGGTGATTTGTCGAATTTCGCTTGACAGAGTGCTAACGTACGCGCGCTTCCGCAAGGAGCGGAGGCTTGTAGTCATCACAGTAAGGAGTAGGTCTTTTGGCTGAAGGTACGGTCAAGTGGTTCTCGAACGAGAAGGGCTATGGCTTCATCGAGCGTGGCAACGGCGAGGCGGACGTGTTCGTCCACTTCTCGGCCATCAACGGTGAGGGCTACAAGTCTCTGACCGAGGGTCAGCGCGTCTCGTTCGACGTCGTGCAGGGCGACAAGGGCCTGCAGGCGGCGAACGTCACCGCGCTCTAGCTTCTTTCGGAACCAGGTATCGCCGAGGGCTCCGAAAGGAGCCCTCCGCATTTGGAGGGTGTGGTGGCCGGAATCGATCGAGACGAGGTTCTGCACGTCGCGCGGCTCGCGCGCCTCGAGCTGTCCGACGACGAGGTCGCGCGCTTCCAGGAGCAGCTCTCGGCGATCCTGCAGGCGGTGTCGAAGGTGTCGGAGCTCGACCTCTCGGACGTGCCGCCGACCGCGCACCCGCTCGAGCTCGAGAACGCCTGGGCCGAGGACGAGCCGCGGCCGTGCCTGCCGCTCGACGACGTCTTCGCGAACGCGCCCGACCGAGACGGCGACTACTTCCGGGTGCCGCCCGCATGATCGACACGCTCACCCTGACGGCCGAGGGCGCGAAGGACCTGCTCGAGCGCGGGGAGGTGTCGGGCGCCGAGCTCTTCGCGGCGTACCGCGACGCGATCGCCGTGCGCGACGAGGAGCTGCACGCGTACCTGCACGTCTGCGACGACCCCGGCGGCGACGGCCTGCCGATCGCGATCAAGGACGTGATCGGCACGAAGGGCGTGCCGACGACGGCGGGGTCGAAGGCGCTCGAGGGCTACGTGCCCGTGTACGACGCCACCGTCGTCGCGCGGTGCAGGGCGCACGGCTTCCGGATCCTCGGCAAGACGAACACCGACGAGTTCGCGATGGGCTCGTCGACCGAGAACTCCGCGTTCGGCCCGACGCACAACCCGTGGGACCCGTCGCGGGTTCCCGGTGGGTCGGGCGGCGGCTCCGCCGCGGCGGTGACGGCGGGGCTCGCCCCGTGGGCGCTCGGCTCGGACACGGGCGGCTCGATCAAGCAGCCGTCCGCGCTCTGCGGCAACGTCGGCCTGCGGCCGACCTACGGCACCGTGTCGCGCTACGGCGTCGTCGCGTTCGCATCGTCGCTCGACCAGGTCGGCCCGGTCGCGCGCACGGTGCGCGACTGCGCATACCTCTACTCGGTGATCGCCGGCCGCGACGAGAACGATTCGACCACCGTCGACTCGCCGCCGATCGAGCTGCCGTGCGACACGCAGCTCGCCGGCGTGCGCATCGGCGTCCCGCGCGAGCTGAACGACGCGGAGGGGATCGAGCCGGGCGTGCGGGATGCGGTGCGCGCGGCGATCGACCTCGCGGTCGAGCTGGGTGCGTCGGTCGAGGAGTGCTCGCTGCCGCGGTCGGTCGAGTACGGCCTCGCCTGCTACTACCTGATCGCGCCGGCCGAGGCCTCGTCGAATCTCGCGCGCTACGACGGCGTGCGCTACGGGCTGCGCGCCGAAGGCGCCGACTTCCGCGAGATGGTGATGCGCACGCGCCACGACGGGCTCGGCGACGAGCCGAAGCGGCGCATCATGCTCGGGACGTATGCGCTGTCGGCCGGCTACTACGACGCCTACTACGGCACCGCGCAGAGGGTGCGCACGGTGATCAGGCGCGAGCACGACGAGCTCTTCGAGCGCTTCGACGTGCTCGTGTCGCCGACGAGCCCCACGGTCGCGTTCCCGCTCGGCGCTCGCGCCGACAACCCGCTCGCCATGTACCTGAGCGACCTGCTGACGATCCCGTCCTGCGTCGCCGGGCTGCCCGGCCTGAACGTCCCCTGCGGGCTGTCCGAGGGCCTGCCGGTCGGCCTGCAGCTGATCGGGCCGCAGTTCTCGGAGAACGCGCTCTTCCGGGTCGGGCACGCGCTCGAGCAGGCGCTCGGCTTCGATCCCGTGCCCGCGAGGTACCGCTCGTGACCGCGACGAGCCGGAAACCGTTTCGGGGACACGTCCCCGAAACAGTTTCGGAGGTTGACCGGTGAGCGGGTGGGAGCCGGTGATCGGCCTCGAGATCCACGTCCAGCTGAAGACGCGGACGAAGATGTTCTGCCGCTGCGAGAACGGGTTCGGGGGAACGCCGAACAGCCAGACGTGCCCGGTCTGCCTCGCGCTGCCGGGCGCGCTGCCGGTGCCGAACCGCCGCGCCGTCGAGGAGTGCATCAAGCTCGGGCTGGCGCTCGAGTGCCGGGTCGCCGAGCGCGCGGTCTTCCACCGCAAGAACTACTTCTATCCCGACCTCCCGAAGGCGTATCAGATCAGCCAGTACGACGAGCCCCTGTGCTCGAACGGGCGTCTGGCGGTGCCGACGCCGGACGGCCCGGTGACCGTCGGGATCGTCCGCGCGCACCTGGAGGAGGACGCGGCGAAGAACGTGCACGTCGCCGCGTCGGGCCGCCTGCACGGCGCGACGGCGACGCTCGTCGACTTCAACCGCGGCGGAACGCCGCTCGTCGAGATCGTCACCGCGCCCGACCTGCACGACGCCGACACGGCGAAGCGCTTCCTGCAGCTCCTGCGCCAGACGGTCGTCGAGCTCGGGCTCTCCGACGCCGAGCTGGAGAAGGGCTCGATGCGCTTCGACGTCAACGTCTCCGTCCGGCCGGCGGGCAGCGACGAGCTGCGCACGCGCACCGAGCTGAAGAACATGAACTCGTTCAACTTCGCCGCGCGCGGGATCGAGCGCGAGATCGCGCGCCAGATCCGCGTCTACGAGGCGGGGGAGACGGTCGAGCAAGAGACGCTCCACTTCGACCCGAGCAACGAGGACTCGCCGCCGATCCGCACCAAGGAGGAGGCGCAGGACTACCGCTACTTCGCCGAGCCCGACCTCGTGCCGGTGCACCCGCCGGACGAGGTGGTCGAGCGGCTCCGCGCCGAGATCGGGGAGCTCCCCGGCGCGCGGATCGCGCGGATCGCCGAGACGCTCTCGTTCTACGACGCCGACGTGCTCGTCACGGGAGGGCTGGACCGGCTCTGGTCGGAGGTGGTGGCGGCCGGCGCCGAGCCGAAGGAGGCCGCGAACGTCCTCGCCAACCAGTTCGTCGCGACGGGCGCCGACCCGGCGGCGGTGAACGCGGCAGAGCTCGCGAAGCTCGTGCGCGCGCGGGCGGAGATCCCGCGGGCGGCGTTCGACGACGCCCTTGCGAAGGTGGGCGAGCCGGGCTTCAGCGCCGACCCCTACCTCGCGCGGAAGGCGGTCGCGGACGCCGCCGAGCTCGACCCCGTCATCGACCGCGTGCTCGCCGCGAACCCCGGCCAGGTCGAGCAGTACCGCGGCGGGAAGGAGGGGCTGCTCGGCTTCTTCGTGGGGCAGGTGATGAAGGAGACGGCCGGCGCCGCCGACGCGCGCGCCGTCAACGCGCGGCTGCGCGAGAAGCTCGGCGCCGGTGGCTGACCTCCCGACCAGGCTGCTGCGACGCCGGCGTTGGTGGCGCCGCGACGGGCTGCCCGCGCTCCGCCTGCTCGCGCTCGAGCACTGGGACCCCACCGGCGCCTACGACGACCCCGCGCGTGCGGACGAGTACGACCCCTACCTGGAGCGGCTCGGCCGGATGCTGCGGCGCGGCAAGGGGGTGGACGAGCTCGCCCGGTACCTCGGCGAGGTGCGGACGCGTGCCCTGAAGCGCTCCGAGAACGAGGAGGTCGACCGCGACTTCGCGGCCCGCGCCGTCACCTGGTACCAGCTCGAGGCGCCGGACTGACACGGAAACTGTTTCGAGGACCTGTCCTCGAAACAGTTTCGAGAGGTCACGCTCGGCGCCGGACCGAGCCGAACCTGTTTGGCCTCGAAGAGGCCAAACAGGTTCAAGCCCGCCGCCAGGTGACGCCGAGGTAGAGGAGCACGGCGGCGGCGGCGAAGGCGGCCGCGGCGGCCGCCACGGCGGTCTGCGTCAGCGCCGACGCCGCCGCGGCGGCGCCGACGGAGGCGACGATCAGGCCGTTCGCGACCGGGCGGCGGCGCAGGGTCGCCGCCGCGACGACGGCCACCGCGAGCGCTCCGAGCGACGAGCCACCGATCGCGAGCACGCGCGGCAGCGTGCCGACGTGGCCGCCCGCGCCTGGAACCGCACCGCCGCCGAACGCGCCGTGCACGGGCATGGCGGCGGCGACGCCGATCGCCAGCCCGACCCACAGCAGCCCGACCGTCCCGGCCCACCGGCGCCCCCACAGCTGCAGCGAGCCGATCCCGAGCAGCGGCGCCGACAGGAGCGCGCCGGCGAGGTAGTACACGCGGAACGCGCGTGCGTCCCAGCCGTGCGCCGATCCCCACGCCATCGCCGCCGCCGCGGCCGCGAACGAGAGGAGCCCGCCCGCCCAGGCGTAGCGCCGGCCGCGGGCCAGCAGGCCGGCGAGCCGCAGCGAGAGCAGGGCGGCGGCGAACGAGAGCAGCGCGTTCACGGGGACAGTGTTGCGCCGTGAAGTGGGTCGTGCGGCGAGACTCCCGCGGGCGCGGACGCTACGCTGAGCCGGTGGAGAAGCGCTACCTGTTCGCGCCCGGGCCGACGCCCGTCCCGCCCGAGGTGCTCGCCGCGACCGCCGAGCCGATCGTGCACCACCGCGGCCCGGACTTCCGCGTGGTCTACGAGCGCGTCCTCGACCGCCTGCGTCAGGTCTTCCGCACGGAGGGGAGCGTCCTCCTCTTCACGGCGTCGGGCACGGGCGCGATGGAGTCGGCGCCGGCGAACCTGTGCGAGCCGGGCGAGCGCGTCGCCGTCGTCAGCCACGGGTCCTTCGGGGAGCGGTGGGTGGCGATCTGCGAGTCGCACGGCCTGGACGTCGTGCCGATCCGGTACGAGTGGGGCGACGCGCCGGACGCCGACGAGGTCGGCTCGGCCGTCCGCGACGCGGGCGCCGCGACCGTGTTCTGCCAGCAGTCCGACACGTCGACGGGCGTCGTCGCCGACGTCCGCGCGATCAAGGAGGCGGTCGGCGACGCGACGCTCGTCGTCGACGCGATCTCGTCGCTCGGCGCCGTGCCGCTCGAGACGGACGAGTGGGGCATCGACGTCGTCGTCTCCGGCTCGCAGAAGGCGCTGATGAGCCCGCCCGGGCTGGCGATGGCCTCGGTGCCCGAGCGCCTGTGGGGGCGCGTGAAGCCGTCGCGCAGCTTCTACTTCGACTGGCGCCGGACCAAGAAGGCCCAGGACGCGGCCGACGCGGCGTTCACCCCCGCCGTCTCGCTGATCCGGGGGCTCGACGTCGCGCTCGACCTGCTGCTCGCGGCCGGCCTCGACGCCGCCTTCGAGCGGCACGTGCGCCTCGGCCGCGCAGCGCGGGCCGGCCTGAAGGCGATGGGCCTCGAGCTCTTCTCGCCCGACGACGACGGCGCCGCGGTCGTGACGGCGGCGCGCGTGCCGGAGGGCGTCGACGGCACCGAGCTGCTGCGCCACCTGCGCGACCGGCACGGCGTCACGCTCGCGCCCGGCCAGGGTCACCTGAAGGGCAAGATCTTCCGCATCGGCCACATCGGGTGGTTCGACGTGTTCGACATCGCCGCCGCGCTGGCCGCCGTCGAGCTCTCGCTCACCGAGCTCGGCGCCGACATCGAGCGCGGCGTCGCGGTCGCGCGCGCGTTCGAGGCGTACGAGCAGCGCATACCGGCTTGAGCCCGCGCGTTCTCGTTCGTGAGACGATCGCGGACGCGGGCGTCGAGCTCCTGCGGCAGAAGTTCGACGTCGTCGTCGACACGGAGTCGCAGCTCGAGGAGATCCTCGGCGGCTTCGACGCGCTGATCGTGCGCTCGGCGACGAAGGTGACGGCGGACGTCCTCGAGCACGCCGGTCGGCTGAAGGTGATCGGCCGCGCCGGCGTCGGGGTGGACAACGTGGACGTCGACGCGGCGACTCGGCGCGGGATCGTCGTCGCCAACGCGCCCGAGTCGAACGTCGTCTCGGCGGCCGAGCACACCATCGGCCTGCTCGTGGCGCTCGCGCGCAACATCCCGCAGGCGCACTCGGCGCTCACCGCCGGCCGCTGGGAGCGGTCGAAGTGGGGTGGGGTCGAGCTGGCCGACAAGACGCTCGGCGTGCTCGGGTTCGGCCGCATCGGCCGTCAGGTGGCGCGGCGCGCCGTCGGGCTGCAGATGCGGGTCGTCGCGTACGACCCCTTCGTCGCGGCCGAGCGCTTCCGCGAGCTCGGCGTCGAGCGGGCCACGTTCGAGGAGGTCCTGGCGCGGTCCGACTTCCTGACGCTCCACCTGCCGCTGACCGACGAGACGCGCGGCTCGATCGGCCCGGCGGCGTTCGAGGCGATGCGCGACGGCGTGCGGATCGTGAACGCGGCGCGCGGCGAGCTCGTCGACGAGCAGGCGCTGATCGAGGCGCTCCGCTCGGGGAAGGTCGCCGGCGCGGCGGTCGACGTCTTCGCCGAGGAGCCGTACTCCGGGCCGCTCCTCGAGGCGCCGAACGTGGTCGTGACGCCGCACCTCGCGGCGTCCACCGGCGAGGCGCAGGACCGCGCCGGCGTGATCGTCGCCGAGCAGGTCGTGGCCGCACTCGACGGCGGCCTCGTGACGAACGCCGTCAACATCCCGACGATCGGACCGGACGACCTCGAGGTGCTGGGGCCGTTCTTGCCGCTCGCGGCGCGGCTCGGCCGCCTCGCCCTGCAGCTCGGGCCGGCGGACGTCGGACGGATCCAGGTCGAGGCCTACGGCCAGCTCGCGGACTACGACACGCGGCTGCTCACGGTCGCCGTTCTGAACGGCGCGCTGCAGGGCAGCGCCGAGCAGCCGGTGAACTACGTCAACGCGCCGATCATCGCCGCCGAGCGCGGGATCGACGTGGTCGAGGAGAAGCGCCGCTCGAGCCGGGACTTCACCAACCTGCTCGCCGTGTCGGCGGACGGGTCGCGCGTCGCCGGGACGACGATCGGCACCGACAACCGGCTGTGGCTCGTGTCGGCGCTCGGGTTCGAGCTCGAGATCGAGCTCGCCGACCGCATGATCCTCCTGCGCTACGACGACGTCCCCGGCGTGATCGGCCGCGTCGGCACGTTGCTCGGCGAGGCGGGCGTGAACATCGCCAACATGGCCGTCTCGCGGAACCGCGAGGGTGGCAAGGCGCTGATGGCGCTCTCGCTCGACTCGGCGGCCCCGCCGGAGCTGCTCGCGCGGCTTCGGGAAGGCGTCGACGAGGCATACGTCACGTCGTGACCGGCACGCGCTGGCCGGAGCCGGTCGAGCGCGTCGCCGCGGTCCTGCGCGCCGCGGCCGTCGAGGCGCGCGTCGAGGAGTTTCCCGCCGGCACGCCGACCGCGCGCGAGGCGGCCGAGGCCGTCGGCTGCGAGCTCTCGCAGATCGTCAAGTCGCTCGTGTTCGTCTGCGACGGCGCATACGTGCTCGCGCTCGTCCCGGGCGACCGCCGGGCGGACGAGGCGGCGCTCGCGGCTGCGCTGCCAGCCGAGCGGGTGCGCGTCGCGACCGCGGACGAGGTTCGCCGCGCCACCGGCTTCGAGCCCGGCGGCGTCGCGCCGTTCCCGCAGCGGGCGGTGACGCAGACGCTGATCGACCCGTCGCTGCTGCGCCACGACGTCGTCTGGATCGGCGCGGGGACGGACGCGCACATGGCGTCGCTGCCGCCGGCCGACCTGCAGCGCCTCACCGAGGCGCGCGGGGTCGACCTCGTGGGCGGCGGCTAGACTGGAACCTCGGGCCGTCCCTCGAAAGGAGCCGCCGTGCAGGCGACCGACAAGATCTGGATGAACGGCGAGCTCGTCGACTGGGCTGACGCGAAGATCCACGTCGGCTCGCACGGCCTCCACTACGGCTCCGGCGTGTTCGAGGGAATCAGGTGCTACGACACCCCCAAGGGGCCCTCGATCTTCCGGCTCACCGACCACCTCGAGCGGCTCCGCAACTCGGCGAGGCTGCTCTACATGCAGCTGCCGTTCTCCGTCGACGAGCTGAGGGCGGCCTGCAACGAGCTGGTCGCCGTGAACGGCCTGCCGGAGTGCTACCTGCGACCGATCGCCTTCTACGGCTACGGCGAGCTCGGCGTCGCCGCGCGCGGCAACCCGATCGAGGTCGTGCTGATGAGCTGGCCGTGGGCGCCGTACCTCGGGGAGGCGAGCCTGCGCGAGGGCATCCGCGCCAAGGTCTCCTCGTGGCAGCGGGTCTCGCCGAACATCGTCCCGCACGTGTCGAAGGCGACCGGCGTCTATCTCAACTCGATGCTCGCGGTCACCGAGGCGAACAACGCGGGGTACGACGAGGCGATCCTGCTCACGCCCGAGGGCACCGTCGCCGACGGCTCCGGCGAGAACATCTTCGTCGTGCGCGACGGCGTGCTCTACACGCCCGACCTCGCGACGGGGATCCTGCCCGGCATCACGCGCGACAGCGTGATGCAGATCGCGCAGGATCTCGGCTACACGGTCGTCGAGAAGGCGCTCATCCGCTCCGACCTCTACCTGGCCGACGAGGCGTTCATGTGCGGTACCGCCGCCGAGGTGACGCCGCTGCGGTCGATCGACGACCACGAGATCGGCGTCGGCGCCGTGACGCTCGAGATCCAGAAGGCGTATCTCGATACCGTGCGCGGCGCGAGCGAGCGCTGGGCGCAGTGGCTCGAGCACGTACCTCAGCTCGCGCGAGCGGCGTGACCCGCGCTTCCCTCGCCGTCGCCGAGGAACGCGCGGCGTGACGACCGCGACGCGGCGGATCGCGCTCAGCGCGCCGTGGATCGACGAGCGCGACGAGGAGCTCGTGCTCGAGGTGCTGCGGTCGGGCTGGCTCTCGCTCGGCCCCACCGGCCCGCGCTTCGAGTCGCTGCTCGCCGAGGCGGTCGGCGCGCCGCACTGCGCCGCCGTCTCGTCGGGAACCGCCGGCCTGCACCTCTGCATGCGGCTCGCGGGCGTCGGCCCCGGCGACGAGGTGATCACGTCGCCGTACTCGTTCGTCGCGTCGGCGAACTGCGCGATCTACGAGGGCGCGACGCCCGTGTTCGCCGACATCGACCCGCGCACGTTCAACCTCGACCCGGCGGCGGTCGAGGCGGCGATCACGCCGCGCACGAAAGCGATCGTCGCCGTCGACATCTTCGGCTACCCCTGCGAGCTCGACCCGCTGCGCGAGCTCTGCGAGTGGCACGGCCTCGCCCTCGTCGAGGACGCGTGCGAGGCGCTCGGGGCCCGCTACAAGGGCCGCGCGGTCGGCTCGCACGGCCATCCGGCGGTCTGGGCGTTCTACCCGAACAAGCAGATGACGACCGGCGAGGGCGGCGCGGTGACGGTGCACGACGCCGAGCAGGCCGAGCTGCTCCGCTCGCTGCGCAACCAGGGCCGCCTCGAGACGTCGAGCTGGCTCCAGCACGGCCGGCTCGGCTTCAACTACCGGCTCGACGACGTCTCCGCCGCGCTCGGGATCGGGCAGCTCGAGAAGCTCGACCGCATCCTGGCCGCCCGCCGCGACGTCGCGGCGCGCTACGGCGAGCTGCTGCGCGAGGTCGACGTCGACACGCCTCTTCCCGATGACGACGACCACGAGCGCTCGTGGTTCGTGTACGTCGTGAAGCTGCCGTCCGGCGTCGACCGCGACGGCGTGATGGCCCGCCTCGCCGACGAAGGGATCGCAACCGCGCCGTACCTTCCGTCAATCCACTTGCAGTCGTACATGCGCGAGCGGTACGGCTTCTCGGAGGGGATGCTGCCGGTGAGCGAGGACTGCAGCGCGCGCACGATGGCGCTTCCGTTCCACGCGCGGCTCGAGCGCGAGGATCAGGAGCGCGTCGTCGAGGCGCTGCGCGGCGCTCTCGTGTGACCCTCTCCACGCGGCGGGTCTGGCTGGCCTACGGGCTCGTCGCGCTCGCCATGCTCGTGACGTACTCGCGGATCGACCCGCGCCGCCTGTACGACGTCTCCGGCCGCGGCTTCGTCGGCGGAGGGCTCTCGCGCGTCGTCGTCTACTTGAACTTCCCGGTCGCGCTCGTCGCGATCGTGCTCGGCCTGCTCGCGGCGCGGCGGTCGCGTCGCCTCGTCGTCGGGATCGTCTCCGCGGCGCTGTGCGCGGTCGTCGCGGTGCCGGGCGTCGTCTCCCAGTCGCATCTCGACGCGCGGTGGGTGAACGCGGTCCCCGCGCTCGGCGTCGCGCTCGCCCTCGCGCTCGAGCTGGGCGCACGCCCGCAGCTCGTCCGCGTCGGGCCGTTCACCCTCGCGGCCGTCACGGTGCTCGGGCTGGTGTCGCTCGTCTGGCTCGCGGCCGAGCTCGGCTTCCACGAGACGTTCGGCGTCTTCCTCGCCGGCCAGCGGCGGCCGGGCTATCCCGGCCCGGTCGAGGCGGCCGTGCACCTGGGCCACCACCACGGGCTCGACGGCGCGATGCTCGTGGCGACCGCGCTCGTGCTGCGGCGGACGGCAAGCTCGCGGATCGGTCGCGCGTACCTCGCGCTGATGGCTGCGTACGGGCTCGTCAACTGCGTTCAGGACGCCTGGACGGAGCAGGTTGTGAAGCGCGGCTGGACGGCGCGCATGATCCCGAACGCCCTGCAGCCGCGCGCCGACGCGGTCTGGGGCGTGATCCTCGCGCTGGCGACCGCCGCGTACGCGCTGGACGCGCTCGACCGCCGCCGGGCCGCGCCTCCGCGTGCCGTTCTCACCTGAGACAATCCCGGCGTGGACGCCGCCAGGATGGTCTTCCTCGGCTTCGGCAAGTACGCGCGCGCGGACCGCATCTACGCGCTCGAGCCGCTGCCGCCCGGCGAGCGCGGGCACGGCGCGCGCACGCGCGTCTGGGTGGAGGGGATTCCCGATCCGATCGTCGCGTCGCGGACGGAGCGCGCGATCGTCGCCGCGCTCGGCCCGAACGCGGCCGCCGCGCAGGCGCGCGTCCTCGACGACGCGCTCGACCTCGCCCAGCGCGTGGCCGAGGCAGCGGAGCAGGGCCGCTTCGACGTCGCCGACCTCGGCCGCCGCGCCCGCCGCGTGCTCGAGGCCACCGCGCGGCCTTCGGAGCCCGACGCACTCTTTTGACGGTGCCTGACACCTCATCGTTTCTTCACGGTGCCAGGCACCGTGTCAGGAGTGCCACGCCCGCCGATGCGGAGGCGATCGCGGCGCTGAAGGTGCACGCGTGGCGCGCCGCCTACGCCGGCCTCCTGCCGGAGACGGAGCTCGCGGCGCTCGACGCGGCCGACGAGGCCGCCGCCTGGCGGGAGTACCTCGAGGCGATGCCCGCCGACGAGCGCCTGTGGGTCGCGGTCTCCGGCGGCCGCGTCGTCGGCTACGCGCGCACGGACCCGGGCGAGCTGCACGGGCTGTACGTCGACCCGGAGCTGATCGGCGCCGGCGTCGGACGGGCGCTCTTCGAGCATGCCGTCGACGACCTGCGTGCGCGCGGCGCGCGAAGCGTCGCCGTGTGGCACTTCGCCGGCAACGAGCGCGCGGCTCGCTTCTACGAGCGGGCCGGCATGCGCTTCGTCGGCGACCGCCGGCCGAGCGAGCACGGCGCCGACGAGGAGCGCTGGCAGCTCGACCTGTGAGGCTCGAGCGGTCGTTCTTCGAGCGTTCCGTCCACGAGGTCGCGCCGGAGCTGGTCGGCGCCGAGCTCTACGTCGACGGCGTCGGCGGAACGATCGTCGAGGTCGAGGCGTACGACCACGAGGACCCGGCGGCGCACGGCTTCGGCAACCGGCGAACGGCGCGCAACGCCTCGATGTTCCTCCCGGGCGGCCACGCGTACGTCTACCGCTCGTACGGGATCCACTGGTGCCTCAACCTCGTGTGCGGGGAGGAGGGCGTGGCGAGCGCGGTGCTGCTTCGCGCGCTGGAGCCGGCGCGCGGGCTCGACGACATGCGCGCGCGCCGTCGCGTCGACGACGACCGGCTTCTCTGCGCCGGCCCCGGGCGGCTGTGCCAGGCGCTCGGCGTCACGCGCGACCACGACGGTCTCGCGCTCGACGAGCCGCCGTTCGAGCTGCACGCGCGAAGCCATGCCCCTCCGCTCCTCGCCGGCCCGCGCGTCGGGATCACGAAGGCGGCCGACGCCCCCTGGCGCTACGGCCTCGCCGGCTCCCGCTTCCTCAGCCGGCGCTTCCCGCGACCCGCAGCGTGACCGGGAGGCCGGGGGCGGCCGCGCTGCCCGGTCGCGGCGCCTGCGCGACGACGCGGCCGGCCGAGCCGCCGCGCGTCCGGACGTCCACGCGCAGGGGCGCGAGCCGCGCGCGCGCCTTCGCGACGGTGAGCCCGACGACGCGCGGGATCGTTCCGTGCAGCGACTTCGGCACGACCAGCGTCACCTTGTCGTAGGCGGAGAGGGTTCCGCGCGACGGGAACTGGTCGAGGACGACGCCGAGGCGCTGGCCCGGCTTGGCCGGCCGGTAGACGAGCGTCGCCGTCAGCGGCTGGCCTGCGAGCCGCGCCCGCGCGGCGACGAGCGTGTCGCCGACGACGTCCGGCACCTCGACCTCGTTCGGCTTGCAGTCCGCCGTCCGGGCGGGACCCTCGCCCCCGTAGAACTCGAGGACGTACGTGTTCTTGCAGACGCCGTTGTCGCGCTCGAGCACGCCGCCGCGGTTCACGACCGTCACCGGAGAGGCGGAGAGGTAGGGCGGAGGCGTGAAGACCTCGGGCGTGGCGTGCAGGTAATCGAGCGCCTTCTCCATGAAAGCCTTCCAGATCAGCGCCGGGTACGTGCCGCCGGCGACCGGTTGACCGTGGAAGTCGGTGAGCATCGGCCGCTCCGACGTCGGGTAGCCGACCCAGACCGCGGCGACGAGCTGCGGCGTGTAGCCGACGAACCACGCGTCGCCGTAGTTGGTCGTCGTACCGGTCTTGCCCGCCACCTCGCGGCCGGGCAGCGCGGCCGCCTTGCCCGTGCCGCTCGTGACGACGCCCTGCAGGAGCTGGTTCAGCACCTCGTCCTCGTCGGCGCTCAACACCTGCGGGCCGTGAACCGGACGATTGTCCTCGGTGCAGCGGCCGTGCGCGTCGGCGAGGCACTCGACCGCGCGCGGCTCGTTGCCGAACAGCGAGCCGTCGATGCGGTAGCCGCCGTCGGCGAACGAGGTGTAGGCGCGCGCCATGTCGAGCGGCGTCGTCCACTCGCCGCCCAGCCCGATCGAGAAGTACCCCTTGAGCGGCGTCGTGATCCCGAGCGCCTTCGCCGTGTTCTTCACGTTGTTCGGGCCGACGATCGCCGTGAGCTGCGAATAGACCGCGTTGTCGGAGGCCGCGATGCCGGTCGCGAGCGTGATCGGGCCGAGGTACTCGCCCTCGTAGTTGGCGACGTGCCAGAGACGACCGCCCGCGTCGATCGTCACCGGCTTCGACTGCAGCACGCTGGACGGAGAAACGTGGTCGACGAGCGCCGTCGCCAGCACGAACGGCTTGAAGGCCGACCCGGGCTGGCGCTGCCCCTGCGTCGCGAGGTTGAACTGGCTCTGGTGGTAGTTGCGGCCGCCGACCATCGCGAGCACGGCCCCCGCGTCCGGCCCCGTCGCGCGCATCGCGACGAGCGCCGCCTGCGGCCCGTCCTGGTTCGGCAGCACCGAGAGGATCGCCTGGCGCGCGAGCTTCTGCAGGCCGAGGTCGATGGTCGTCTTCACGTGCAGGCCGCCGCTGAACGCCTTCCGCGTGCCGAACTCCTGCACGAGCTGGTCGCGCACGTAGTTCGCGAAGTACGGCGCGCCCGCGCCGACCGTCGACGGCAGCGACACGTCCTTCGGGTCGGGCATCGGCGCATGCAGCGCCCGCCGGTACTGGGCGTAGGTCAGGTACTCCTGCTGGTACATAAGCTTCAGCACGAGGTTGCGCCGGGCGCGGGCGGCGGCGGGGTGCGCGACGGGGTCGTAGAGGCTCGGGTCCTCGGGGATCCCGGCGAGCAGCGCCGCCTCCGCGGGCTGCAGGCGCGCGGCGCTGTGGTGGAAGTAGATGCGCGACGCCTGCTCGACGCCGTACGCCTGGTTGCCGAAGTAGACCGTGTTCAGGTAGGCGCTGAGGATCTGGTCCTTCGTCCACTTCCGCTCGAGCTGCCAGGCGAGCGCGGCCTCGATCAGCTTGCGGCCGATGGTCTTCTCGCCCGTCAGGTACGCGTTCTTGACGAACTGCTGCGTGATCGTCGATCCGCCCTGCACGGCGCCGTGATGGGTGATGTCGGCCCACACGGCGCGCAGCATCCCGCGCAGGTCGACGCCGTGATGCTCGTAGAAGCGCTTGTCCTCGGCCGCCACGATCGCGTGGTTCATCCAGGCCGAGATCGCGCTCGGCGGCACGACGATGCGCGCCTGCGACCCGCGCAGGATCGCGAGGATCGTGTGACCGTCGGAAGCGTAGACGTAGGTGTTCGCCTGCGTGTCGTGCTGCTTCGCCGGGTCGAGCTCCGGCACCTTCGCGGCGATCGCCGTGAGCAGGCCGAAGGAGAACGACGCCAGCCCGAGCGCGCAGAGGACGAGGAGGAGCGCGAGGAGTCTGAGCTTGCGGATCCGCCGCCGCTTCGGGCGGCGCGGTTTTCGCCGGAAGAGCGCCAGGACGGCGGTAGTCTAGCCCCGCTCATGCTCGAGGAACTGACGCGGAACGCGGTGAATCTGCTGCCCGAAGGCGGCCTCGAGGCGAAGCTGAAGCTCGGTCGCCCGCTCCGCGTGAAGCTCGGCATCGACGTGACGTCGCCCGACATCCACGTCGGCCGTGCGGTGCCGCTGCAGCGCATGCGCGCGTTCCAGGACGCCGGTCACGTCGGCGTGCTGATCGTCGGCGACTACACGACGCGCATCGGCGATCCGTCGGGACGCTCCTCCGAGCGGCCGATCCTGAGCGACGAGGAGATCGACCGCAACGCGAAGACGTACCTCGACCAGGCGATGGTCATCCTCGATCCGGAGCGGACCGAGGTGCGCTACAACGGCGAGTGGCTGTCGAAGCTCGGCTACGCGGACGTCGTCCGCCTCGCGCGCACGATCACCGTCGCGCGCATCCTCGAGCGCGACGACTTCGCGAACCGGTTCTCGGCGCGCGAGCCCATCTCGGTCTCCGAGCTCCTGTATCCGCTGATGCAGGCCTACGACTCGGTTGCGATCGAGGCCGACGTCGAGCTCGGCGGCACCGACCAGCTCTACAACCTCCTCGCCGGCCGCGAGGTGATGCCGCACTACGGTCTCGAGCCTCAGGTCGTGCTGACGACGCCGCTGCTGCTCTCCTGGGACGGGGCGAAGATGAGCTCCTCGGTCGGCAACAACATCCCCTTGAAGGCGCCGCCGGAGGAGATGTTCGGCCGGACGATGCGCATTCGGGACGAGCAGCTCGAGGAGTGGTGGCGGCTGATCGCCGAGCGGCCGGTCCCGGCGGGCGATCCGATGGAGGCGAAGCTCGAGCTCGCGCGCTTCATCGTCCGCCGCTCGTGGGGCGAGGAGGCGGCCCGGGAGGCGGAGGAGCACTTCACGCGGGTGGTCCGCCGCCACGAGGCCCCGGAGGAGGTGCCGGAGCTCGCGCTCCCGGACGGCGACCCCGTCCACCTGCCGGCGCTCCTCGTCTCCGGCCTCGGCGTGCCGACCACCTCCCAGGCGCGGCGGCTGATCGAGCAGGGCGGGGTGAAGGTGAACGGGGCGCCCGTGGAAGGGCTCGACGTGGCCCGCGGAGCCCTCTCCGGGGCGCTGCTGCAGGTCGGCAAGCGGCGCTTCGCGCGGTTGACAGCCTGAGGCGGAGGGTTGCTATACTCCGCAGGCCGTCCGAGAGGACGGCGTATGGAAGTCCCTCGACCTCGACCAAGGAGCCTCCAGGCCCGATTCGTATCCGATACGATTCCTGTCCTCGGAGGCCTCTGGCGCGAGTCGGAGGCTTTTTTACGCCGTCGGACGAAACGGCGCCGGTCTTTGAAAACTCAACAGCGAACGTTCGAAACGTCGAGTCTGGAAGGGTCGCTCGGCGACCGTCTGAAGATTCAGGCGGGGCCGCTGCGTGCGACCCGTCCAAGCACGAACCTCGTCGCTCTTCGGAGCGACCTTTGAGCACCAAGCTCGAGGTGAAAGGTCTGCCGGCCACGCGGCCGGCGCAAAGTCCTTCACGGAGAGTTTGATCCTGGCTCAGGACGAACGCTGGCGGCGCGCTTAACACATGCAAGTCGAGCGAGAACCGGGCCTTCGGGCCCGGGGAAAGCGGCGAACGGGTGAGTAACACGTGGGCAACCCACCCTCGGCACCGGGATAGCCCGGGGAAACCCGGATTAATACCGGATGGCCCAGCAGCTCCTCGGGGCGGCTGGGAAAGGTAGCTTTGGCCTCCGGCCGAGGACGGGCCCGCGGCGGATTAGCTTGTTGGTGGGGTAACGGCCCACCAAGGCGACGATCCGTAGCTGGTCTGAGAGGACGATCAGCCACACTGGGACTGAGACACGGCCCAGACTCCTACGGGAGGCAGCAGTGGGGAATCTTGCGCAATGGGCGAAAGCCTGACGCAGCGACGCCGCGTGGGGGAAGAAGGCTTTCGGGTTGTAAACCCCTTTCAGGAGGGACGAAGCCACTCGGGTGAACAGCCCAGAGGGTGACGGTACCTCCAGAAGAAGCCCCGGCTAACTACGTGCCAGCAGCCGCGGTAATACGTAGGGGGCGAGCGTTGTCCGGATTTATTGGGCGTAAAGAGCGTGTAGGCGGCCGCAAAGGTCCGTTGTGAAAACTCGAGGCTCAACCTCGAGACGCCGATGGAAACCATGTGGCTCGAGTCCGGAAGAGGAGAGTGGAATTCCCGGTGTAGCGGTGAAATGCGCAGATATCGGGAAGAACACCCGTGGCTAAGGCGGCTCTCTAGTACGGTACTGACGCTGAGACGCGAAAGCGTGGGGAGCGAACAGGATTAGATACCCTGGTAGTCCACGCCGTAAACGATGGGTGCTAGGTGTGGGAGGTGTCGACTCCTTCCGTGCCGAAGCTAACGCATTAAGCACCCCGCCTGGGGAGTACGGCCGCAAGGCTAAAACTCAAAGGAATTGACGGGGGCCCGCACAAGCAGCGGAGCATGTGGTTTAATTCGACGCGACGCGAAGAACCTTACCTGGGCTTGACATGCACGGGAATGTCGTAGAAATACGGCAGCCCTTCGGGGCTCGTGCACAGGTGTTGCATGGCTGTCGTCAGCTCGTGCCGTGAGGTGTTGGGTTAAGTCCCGCAACGAGCGCAACCCCTGTCCCATGTTGCCAGCGTGAAAGACGGGGACTCATGGGAGACTGCCGGTGACAAATCGGAGGAAGGTGGGGATGATGTCAAGTCAGCATGACCCTTATGTCCAGGGCTACACACGTGCTACATTGGCCGGTACAAAGGGCTGCAAACCCGTGAGGGGGAGCGAATCCCAAAAAGCCGGTCCCGGTTCGGATTGAAGGCTGAAACTCGCCTTCATGAAGGCGGAGTTGCTAGTAATCGCGGATCAGCATTGCCGCGGTGAATACGTTCCCGGGCCTTGTACACACCGCCCGTCACACCACGAAAGTCGGCAATACCCGAAGCCGGTGGGCTAACCCCTCGGGGAGGCAGCCGTCGAAGGTAGGGTCGATGATTGGGGTGAAGTCGTAACAAGGTAGCCGTAGCGGAAGCTGCGGCTGGATCACCTCCTTTCTAGGGATCCCAGTGGCGCTTACCACTGGAGGCTCCCGGCCTCGTCGATGACCTCGGTCGTCCGAGTCGCCGGGTCGCCTAGATCAATGTCGACACTCGACCGTCTCCTGCGGGAGGCGCGGACGTCTCGCTGTTGAGTTTTGAGAGACCGGTGCCTGCGAGGGCATTCGGCTTCTCGCGCTTCAGCGGGCGTCGAGCTCGCGCGCACCTTGAAAACTCCATAGTCAGTGAAAGTGTGTTCTTCACGATCAAGAGACTAAGGGCACACGGTGGATGCCTTGGCGCCAAGAGCCGAAGAAGGACGTGGGCGGCTGCGATAAGCCCGGGTGAGGTGCTGACCGACCTTTGACCCCGGGATCTCCGAATGGGGAAACCCACCAGTGGTAATGCGCTGGGACCCGTACCTGAATCCATAGGGTGCGGGAGGCAAGCTGGGGAACTGAAACATCTAAGTACCCAGAGGAAAGGAAAGAAACCTCGACTCCCTGAGTAGTGGCGAGCGAAAGGGGATTCAGCCCAAACCTCCGTGACGTGACAGGCGGCAGCCGTTGTCGCGGAGGGGTTGTAGGGCTTCGGGTGATCCGTCTGCCGGCGGGTCGGCGAGTCAGAAAGCTGTGCGATAGGCGAAGTGCATGGAACTGCACGCCGCAGAGGGTAATGGCCCCGTAGCCGAAATCGCGCGGCCTCGCTTCTGGAGCTCCTGAGTACGGCCGGGCACGGGAAACCCGGTCGGAACCCGCGGGGACCACCCCGCAAGGCTAAGTACTCCTTGGCGACCGATAGTGAACAAGTACCGTGAGGGAAAGGTGAAAAGTACCCCGGAAGGGGAGTGAAATAGCACCTGAAACCGTGTGCTTACAAGCGGTCGGAGCCGGCCTCGTGCCGGTGACGGCGTGCCTTTTGCATAATGAGCCAGCGAGTTACTCGTCCACGGCGAGGTTAAGGAAACGGAGCCGTAGCGAAAGCGAGTCTGAACAGGGCGTTCAGTCGTGGGCGGTAGACCCGAAACTGAGTGATCTATCCATGGGCAGGTTGAAGCGGGGGTAAGACCCCGTGGAGGACCGAACCGACCTAGGTTGAAAACTGGGCGGATGACCTGTGGATCGGAGTGAAAGGCTAATCAAACTCAGAGATATCTGGTTCTCCCCGAAATATATTTAGGTATAGCCTCACACGTTCAATAGCGGTTGTAGAGCACTGTTTGGCCTAGGGGGCCTACCAGCTTACCGAAGTCAGGCAAACTCCGAATGCCGTTATTCCAGAGTGTGGGAGTCAGAGTGCGGGGGATAAGCTTCGTGCTCGAAAGGGAAACAGCCCGGACCGTCGGCTAAGGCCCCTAATTTCATGCTAAGTGGGAAACGATGTCCGATTGCAGAGACAACCAGGATGTTGGCTTAGAAGCAGCCACCATTCAAAGAGTGCGTAACAGCTCACTGGTCAAGTGGTCGGGCGCGGACAATGTAACGGGGCTCAAGCATGAAGCCGAAGCCACGGACTTCATCTTCGGATGGAGTGGTAGGGGAGCGTTCTCAGGCCGGGGAAGCGGCGACGGAAGTCAGCCGTGGAGGCCTGAGAAGTGAGAATGCTGGCACGAGTAACGAAAGACGAGTGAGAAACTCGTCCGCCGAATGCCCAAGGGTTCCTGAGTAAAGCTAATCTGCTCAGGGTCAGTCGGGACCTAAGCCGAGGCCGACAGGCGTAGGCGATGGACAACTGGTTGATATTCCAGTACCACGTCCCCACCGCTATCACCGATGGCGGGACGGGGTAGGCTAGGCCAGCCCAGGCGATGGTCGACCTGGGGTAACCGCGTAGGGCGACCGGTAGGGAAATCCGTCGGTCACACAGCCTGAGACGGGACGCCGAGGGCGCTCAGCCCGAAGTGGTCGAAGCCATGCCTCCGAGAAAAGCGTCTAGGGAGGTGGGACGTGCCCGTACCTAAACCGACACAGGTGGGCAGGTAGAGAATACCAAGGCGATCGGAAGAACCCTCGAAAAGGAACTCGGCAAAATGGCCCCGTAACTTCGGGAGAAGGGGCGCCACGGTAGGGTGAGAATCCTTCACGGATTCGAGCCCGAGGTGGCCGCAGTGAAACGGCCCAAGCGACTGTTTACCAAAAACACAGGTCTCTGCGAAGTCGAAAGACGACGTATAGGGGCTGACGCCTGCCCGGTGCCGGAAGGTCACGGGGAGAGGTTAGCCTTCGGGCGAAGCCTTGAACCTAAGCCCCGGTAAACGGCGGCGGTAACTATAACCGTAGGACCGAGGTTGTTCCTCGGAAGGGCGGTTGAAAAATCCGACTATATGCTGGGACATCCGGTGTATCCCGCACTACTCGATGCCGTCCGAATCGACGTCTAGAGTGACAACGTGACGGGTGCGGAAAATCAGCAGGAAAGACTCGGAAGCACTGTAGAAGCGAGCTGGTTCCTAGCGGGCTTCGTCGAAGGCGAGGGCTCGCTCTGCGTGAGCATCAAGCGGCATTCGACGTGCCGGCACGGCTACTACGTCGATCCAGGATTCTTCCTGTATCAGCACGAGAGTGGACGTGCGCTACTCGAACTCGCGCAGACGACCTTTGGCGGCGGTCACATATCTCGGAAGCCAGGCAGCGATACTGTCCTGGTCTACGAAGTGTCGTCCGCCGCGATCCTCCGCGAGCGTGTGATCCCGTTCTTCGAGCGGTACGTGGTGCCGTTCAGTTGTAAACGGGAGACGTTCATGCGATTCAAGGAGATCCTGCAAGCGATGCAGCGCGGGCAGCACCTGAGGGACGACGGTCTTGCAGAGATCGTTCGGAAGGTGTACGCAATGAACCCAGCTAGCAAGGGTCGAGCGAGACTCCGTCCGCTCGACGAGGTGCTCGAGAGAATCCTCAGAGGCCATACGTCGGACATCCCTTCCTCGGGATGAAGAGATGGTCCAGTCCTCACGGCGACGTGAGGGATAACTGCCTAAGGTAGGTTCGCTGCCCCCCGCATCGGTGACGATGCGGTGCGCATCTGGCTATATGCTGGAAACTCCGAGTATCCCGCGCTACTCGCCGGCATTGTCGGCAGTGACAACGCGTCGGGTGCGGACAATCAGCAGGAAAGACTCGCCTGGTGGCGAGAATCCTCAGAGACCATACGCCAGACATCCGCGGAGCGCGGATGATGAGATGGTCCCCGCTGCATGGCGACATGCAGGGAGTGGCATCAAGGAAGTGCCATTCCGTTCGGAACATGTCTCAGAGGGACATGTCCGAATAAGATCGAAGCGAAATTCCTTGTCGGGTAAGGATATTGCCCGAGCTGGAGGCGACTCCAGCGGACAAACCGGCTAATAACGGGGAAGCCCTCCTCGTACGCGGCGCGTCAAGGACGCCGTAGCAGCGAAAGGGGAATCCCGTGGGAAGTCGCTCGCGAGAGTTGACCCCGTAACGACTGATCCGTCACGAAGTTGTGACGGTGAGATCGCATTCTCGTCCGGCGCTTGCCGGAAAATCTATGGATGCGATCAGACGCCGGCCCTCAGCCGGAGATGACTGAGGTGAAGGGATAGTCTGCGCCTCCGGAAACGGAGGAGAAACGCGAAGTTCCGACCTGCACGAATGGCGTAACGACTTGGGCGCTGTCTCTTCGAGGGATCCGGTGAAACTGTAGTCTCGGTGAAGATGCCGAGTACCCGTGGTTGGACGGAAAGACCCCGTGAACCTTTACTACAGCTAGATGTTGGAGTTCGGGGTACGTTGTCCAGGATAGGTGGGAGGCTTTGAAGCCGCGGCGCCAGCCGTGGTGGAGCCACCCTTGGGATACCACCCTTCGTAGTCTGGGCTTCTAACCCGCTGCCGTGATCCGGGGCGGGAACAGCATCTGGTGGGTAGTTTGACTGGGGCGGTCGCCTCCCAAAACGTAACGGAGGCGCGCAAAGGTTCCCTCAGCACGGTTGGAAATCGTGCGTAGAGCGCAAAGGCATAAGGGAGCTTGACTGCGAGACCGACAGGTCGAGCAGGGACGAAAGTCGGCCTTAGTGATCCGGCGGTAACACGTGGAAGTGCCGTCGCTCAACGGATAAAAGGTACTCCGGGGATAACAGGCTTATCCTTCCCAAGAGTCCACATCGACGGAAGGGTTTGGCACCTCGATGTCGGCTCGTCGCATCCTGGGGCTGGAGTAGGTCCCAAGGGTTGGGCTGTTCGCCCATTAAAGCGGTACGCGAGCTGGGTTCAGAACGTCGTGAGACAGTTCGGTCCCTATCCACCATGGGCGTTGGAGGCTTGAGAGGAGTCGTCTCTAGTACGAGAGGACCGAGACGAACGGACCTCTGGTGTATCAGTCGTCGTGCCAACGGCGCTGCTGATTAGCCACGTCTGGACGGGATAACCGCTGAAAGCATCTAAGCGGGAAGCCCACCTCGAGATGAGGCCTCCCATCTCCTCGAGAGAGTAAGAGCCGTGGGAGACCACCACGTCGATAGGCGGAACGTGCACGCACAGCAATGTGTTCAGCGGATCCGTACTAATTGCTCGAGGTCTTGATTCGAACACACAGACGCTGCCTATGGAGTTTTGAGGGTGCGCGGTCTCGCGCTCGACCTCACAAGTTGGGCGGTCATAGCGGCGGGGAAACACCTCTTCCCATTCCGAACAGAGAAGTTAAGCCCGCCCGCGCCGATGGTACTCGGAGGGAGACCTCCCGGGAGAGTAGGTCGCCGCCCATTTTCTTCAAAGGGCCCCGCGAGGGGCCCTTGCCATGGTCCGGCTAGGCCGCGCGGAGCTTCTGCCGCCAGTCCGGGTCGAGCTCGCGCAGCCGGCGGACGCGCTCGCCGACCGGCGGATGCGTCGCGAAGAGGGCGGCGAGGCCCTCCTCCGCGAACGGGTTCGTCGTGTAGAGCGGCTCGGTCGCCGGGCTCGCCTCGAAGGCGACGAGCTCCATCGCCTGCTCGAGGCGGATCAGCGCGTCCGCGAGCCCGTGCGGCGAGTCGCACAGCTCGGCCGCCAGCCGGTCGGCGTCGTACTCGCGCTTCGGCGAGAGCAAGAGATGGACGAACGCTGCGGCGATCGGCCCGAGCACGAACAGCAGCGCCCGCTGCAGGAAGCCGCCGACGCGGGACAGCTCGACGAGCACGGCCGCGAGGACGACGGCGATCGTCTGCACGAGGACGTCGCGGTGGCGGAGGTGCGCCATCTCGTGCGCGAGCAGCCCCTCGAGCTCCGCCGGCGACGCGACGCCGATCAGCCCGACCGACAGCGCGAGCCCGGCACCGCCGCCCGCGCCGCGGCCGCCGGAGAGCGCGCGCGGGTAGCTGTCGGAGAGGACGTACAGCTTCGGCTTCACGACGCCGGCGCGGAGCGCGAGCCGCTCGACGGTCGAGTGCACCGCCGGCGCCTCGCCGGGGAGCAGCTCCCGGGCGCCGACCATGCCCATCACGATCCGGTCCGCGTACCAGTAGATCGCCGCGCAGAGCAGCACGGCCGACGCGAAGAAGAGGACGCCGAGCCGGTAGCCGCCGAGCTCCCAGCCGAGGGCGCCGAGCAGCAGTGCCAGCACGACGACGCAGGCCCATGCCTTCAGGACGTTGCGGAGGACGAGAAGTCGTCCCACGGCGCGGCTACGGCTCGTCGTCCGCGTCCGGCGCGTCCTCGTCGGCGAGCCCGCGCGGCGGCCAGTCGGGCTCGGGCGCGTCGCAGCGGCTCGAGCAGTGCAGCGAGGCGACGTTCTGCAGCGGGATCAGGATGTGGCCGTTCAGCTCCACGTGCGCGACGTCCTCGACGTAGCAGTAGGCGGTCAGGACGCCGTCCTGGTACTCGCCGCCGAAGAGGGCGATCTCCACCTGCTCGCCCTTGTACTTGTTCGTGTAGTCCTCCACGCGCTCCCCCGGGGCAACCTACTAGATCGGGCTCGTGAGGCGGTCGTCTCGGAAATGGAGCTCGACGACCCCGCAGTTCTCGTACCGCTCGACCGGCGCGTCGGCCGCGTGCGTGTGCAGCGCGCGCATCGTTCCGCCGTGGGTGACCATCAGGATCCGCGCGCCTGCGTGATCGCGTGCGATCCGTTCGACGGCCGCCAGGACGCGCGCCGCGTGCTGCTCGCGCGTCTCGCCGTCGGCGCGGACGCCGCCGAATCGCTCCTCGATCTCCGGGCGGGTCAGGCCCGACCACGAGCCGACGTCGATCTCGCGGAGCTCGGCGTCGGCGACGACAGGGACCCTGTGCGGCGCCGCGACGATCTCGGCGGTCTCGTGCGCACGCCGCAGGTCGCTCGAGTAGACCGCGTCGAACGGCGTGTTGCGCAGCCGCTCGGCCAGCGCCCGGGCCTGCGCGCGGCCGGTGTCGTTCAGCGGCGGATCGGCCCAGCCCTGGAAGCGGCCTTCGCGGTTCCAGTCGGTCTCGCCGTGCCGTGCGAGGAGGATCATGGTCACCGAGCTAACGTAGCGACCCGTGGACCTCGGGCTTCGCGACAAGGCCTGCCTCGTCACCGGCTCGAGCGGCGGCATCGGCGCGGAGGTGGTCGAGCTGCTGCGGGCCGAGGGCGCCCGCGTCGTCAGCTCCGGCCGGCGCGAGCACGGCCCGGGCGACCACCACGTCGCGGTCGACCTGACACAGCGCGGCGGGCCGGAACGGCTCGTCGCCGAGACGCTGGAGCGGTTCGGCCGCCTCGACGTGCTCGTCAACAACGTCGGCGGGACCGACATCCGCAAGCTCGCCGACCTCACCGACGACGACTGGCAGGCGTCGTTCGAGCTGAACCTGATGAGCGCCGTGCGCGCGACCCGCGCCGCGCTGCCGGCGATGCGCGAGCAGCGCGGCGGAGCGATCGTGAACGTCTCCTCGACGGCCGCCAAGCGGCCGTCGTCGTCGATGCCCGACTACTCGGTGATGAAGGCGGGGCTGCTCTCCTTCTCGCGGCTCGTCGCGGACCTCTACGCGGCAGACGGCATCCGCTGCAACGCCGTCACGCCAGGGCCGACGGCGACCGACGCGTGGCTCGGCGAGGGTGGGCTCGCCGACCAGCAGGGCGAGCGGGACGCCGTGCTCGCGAAGGTCGCGGCCGGCCGGCCGCTCGGCCGGCTCGCGGAGCCGGAGGAGATCGCCGCGGTCGTCGTCTTCCTCTGCTCGGACCGCGCCTCGTACGTCACCGGCGCGGCCTGGAGCGCCGACGGCGGCACCGTCCCCATCATCCTCTGAGGCTAGGCTGGCTCCGATGCCGGAGCTCGCCGGAACGGTCGCGGACGCCTTCGCGTCGCGCGTGCGCGAGCTCGAGGAGACGTCGCTGTCGCCGCTCGCGCAGCGCTCGTACGAGACGCGCGGACGCGAGGCGCCGGAGGCCGAGTGCGGCGTCCGGACGCCGTTCCAGCGCGACCGCGACCGCATCCTGCACTCGAAGCCGTTCCGCCGCCTCAAGGGGAAGACGCAGGTCTTCATCGACCCCGCGGGCGACCACTACCGCACCCGCATGACGCACACGCTGGAGACGACGGGCATCGCGCGTGTGGTCGCGCGCGCGCTGCGGCTGAACGAAGATCTGACCGAGGCGATCGGCCTCGGCCACGACATCGGCCACCCGCCGTTCGGGCACGCGGGCGAGTCGGCGCTCGACGAGGTGCTGCGCGAGCGCGGGCTCGACGGGTTTCGCCACAACGAGCATTCGGCGCGGCTCGCGCGCCGGCTCAACCTCACCGCGGAGGTCGTCGACGGCATCCTCACCCATACCGGCGGGCGCGAGCCCGACACGCTCGAGGGGAAGATCGTCCGCATCGTCGATCGCGTCGCGTACATCAACCACGACATCGACGACGCGATCCGCTACGGGCTGCTGTCAGAGGACGATCTCCCCCGGGAGGAGATCGAGATCCTGGGCGCGACCGGGGCCTCGCGCATCGACACGCTCGTGCACGACCTCGTCGAGACGTCGTCGGCGGCCGGCGACATCGTGCAGAGCGACGAGGTCGGGGCGGCGATGCTGTCGCTGCGCACGTTCATGTTCGAGCGCGTCTACCTCGGCCCGGCGACCCGCTCCGAGCACGAGCGGGCCCGCGAGACGGTGCGCCGCATCTACGAGCACCTCGAGCGGGGCGGCGACACATCCGAGGAGATCGTCGAGTTCGTCGCCGGCATGACCGATCGCTTCGCCCTCGCGTACGCCGAGCGTCTCGACGCCTAGTGCTCCGTCCCGAAAATCATCTCGCGCTCCGGCGAGCGCATCAAGGGACTTCCGGGACGGAGCATTAGTGGCGCGGATCCAGGACAGCTCCGTCGAGGCGGTGAAGGCGGGCGCGGACTTCGTCGCGGTCGTCGAGGAGCGCACCCAGCTTCGCAAGCAGGGAGGGCGGCTCGTCGGCCGCTGCCCTTTCCACGAGGAGCGGACGCCGAGCTTCTCGGTCAACCCCGTCGACAAGCTCTACTACTGCTTCGGCTGCCACGCGAAGGGCGACATGATCACGTTCGTCCGCGAGACGCAGGGGCTCGACTTCGTCGGCGCGATCGAGTGGCTCGCAGACCGCTTCCGGATCCCGCTCGAGTACGAGCAGTCGTCGCCCGACCAGGAGGCGCGCCGCGCGCGCACCGCGCGTCTGTACGCGCTGCTCGAGCAGGCGGCGGTCTACTACTCGCGGGTGCTCTGGGAGAGCGAGATCGGCTCGCTCGCCCGCGATTACCTCAAGGGCCGCGGCCTCGGCGAGGAGATCTGCCGCGAGTTCAGGCTCGGGCTCGCGCTGGGCGGCGACGCGCTGACGCGCAGGGCGGTCGCGAAGGGGTTCACGCGCTCCGAGCTCGCCGCGGCCGGGCTGTCGCGCCGGGGAGGCGGCGACTACTTCCAGCGGCGGCTGCTCTTCCCGCTCGCCGACGCGCGCGGCCGCGTCGTCGGCTTCCAAGCGCGCAAGCTCTACGACGACGACCCGCTCCGCGGCAAGTACGTCAACACGCAGGAGTCGGAGCTGTTCCACAAGAGCGCCGTCGTCTACGGGCTCGACAAGGCACGGGCCGCGATCGCACGCGAGGACCGGGCGTGCGTCGTCGAGGGGAACCCCGATGTGATCGCCCTGCGCCAATCGGGCTTCGAGCCCGTCGTCGCGAGCATGGGCACCGCGCTCACCGAGCAGCAGCTCCGCGAGCTCGGCCGCCTCACGAAGCGGCTCTGGCTCGCGTTCGACGGCGATGCCGCCGGCGAGGCGGCGACGCTGCGCGGCATGGAGCTCGCCGTCCAGCAGGGCTTCGACGTGAAGGTGGTCGCGCTGCCGCCGGGCATCGATCCCGCCGACGATCCGTCCGGCTTCGAGAAGCGCCTCGCGCGCGCCGAGCCCTACCTTCTCTACCGCGTGCGGATCGAGCTCGAGCGCGCCGACGACCGCGAGGCCGGGTTCCGGGTCGTCAAGGCGATCCTCGACGGCGCACCCGACTCGCCGGAGCGGCAGGACGCGTGGCGGTACGCGAACGACCGGCTGGGGATGACGGTGCAGCTCAGCCGCGGCGCGTCGACCGTCCGCGCGGCGGCCGCGCCGACGCGCCGCGTGCTCGACGCGAGTGCGAAGCTCGAGCGCAACGCTCTCGCGGGCGCGCTGCGCCACGAGCGCCTGCGACCGCTGCTCGGCGAGCTCACGTCCGAGCACTTCTACGACAAGCGGCACCGCGCATTGCGTGCCTACATCGTCGACGGCACGCCGCTCGACGAGGACGGAACGGCGCTGCTCGCGGAGCTCGACGCCCGTGCGGAAGCGGAGGGGATCGACGACACGACCGGCGAGGAGCTGCTCTGGCGGCTGCGCGAGCGCGAGCTGCGCCGCGAGCTCCAGCACGCCGGTCCCGAGCGGATGCGCGAGCTGCAGACCGCGCTCACGCGGCTCCTCGAGCGCGTCGGAACCCTGTCGTAGCCGTCGCTACACTGTCCGCCGCCCGAGCTGTCCCCGGTAGCTCAATTGGCAGAGCATCCGGCTGTTAACCGGAGGGTTGTTGGTTCGAGTCCAACCCGGGGAGCTGACGCACGCCGCACCTTCACGCCTCGCTGACGAGGCTGCGGCCCCCGCGGAGGTACGGTGGCCGGCGTGACGTTCGTCCTCGCGCACGCGGCGCCGTTCACCTACAAGTTCCCGCTGCCGATCTGGATGTACGTCGTCGCCGGCGGCGCGGCGGTGCTGCTCTCGGCGCCGGCGGCCGCGCTCGCGGTCGGCGCCGAGCCCGCGCGCGAGCCGCGGTCCGGCAACCTCTACCCGGCGGTGCGGCGGCTCCGCCTCGGGCCGCTCGCGGGCGCGATCGTCGCCCTCCTGTTCGCATGGTCGCTCGTCGGCGGCCTCGCCACGCCGACCGACCAGAGCCGCGAGTTCCTCGAGAACCCGATGACCGTCGTGACCTGGATCGACTTCTGGGTCGGGCTCGGCATCGTCTCGTGGCTCGTCGGCGACGTCTGGGAGCACGTGTCGCCGGTCAACCGCGCCGCCCGCGCGCTCGACGGGGCGCTCGCCCGCGCAGGCGTCGAGCCGCTGCGGTACCCGGAGCGGCTCGGCCAGTGGCCCGCGGTGGCGCTCCTGCTCGTCTGGTCGTGGATGGAGCTCGTCTGGCCGAACGCGAAGGAGCCGCGCACGCTCGCGCTGATCGTCGTCGGCTACGTCGTCGCCACGCTGACGGGCTGCGCGCTCTTCGGCGCCGAGGCGTGGCTCGGCAACGCCGAGCTGTTCAGCGTGTTCGCGCGGACGCTGTCGCGGTTCTCACCGCTCGAGCTCCGGCCGTTCGCGCCCGAGGAGTGGGCAGCCGCCGAGCCCGAGGCGCGGACGGCGCGGCTGCGGCTGTACGGCTCGGGCCTGCGGACGGATCCGCGGCTTCCCGCGGGCGGCGGCGCGTTCGTGCTCGCGACGCTCGCGACGGTCGTCTACGACGGCTGGTCGCAGACGTCGCGGTTCGCGTCGGTCCAGCACTGGTTCTGGGCGCGCTGGACGTTCCTGCTCCACCACCCGCAGGTGCTGCGGACGCTCTCGATGGTCGCCGTCGTCGTGATCTTCGTCGCCGCGTACCTGCTCGTCGCGCGCCGGCACGCGCGCGTGGTCGCACCGACGCTGATCCCGATCGCCGCCGTCTACTTCACGGCGCACTACTTCGCCTACTTCCTGATCGACGGGCAGGCGACGCTCGGCACGCTCGTCGACCCGTTCGGGCACAGCTGGAACCCGTGGGGGCTCGGCGAGTACGCCCTGTGGAAGGGGATCGCGCCGCCGGCGGTGACGTGGTGGACGCAGATCGTCGTGATCGTCTGGGGCCACGTCGCCGCCGTCTTCGCCGCCCACCGGCTTGCGTTGCGCGGCTCGACGCGGGCGCGCGCTCTCGTCGCGCAGGCGCCGCTCGTCGGTCTCATGGTGCTCTACACGCTCGCCGGCCTCTGGGTGCTCGCGCAGCAACTCAAGGCGTGACGGTGAGCGGCACCGCGACGCGGTGCTGCGGCGCGCCGTTCTCGGCGGAGGGCGCGAACGCGACGAGCCGGGCGGGCCCGGGATGCCGCGCGTGCACGACGGCCTCGAACGTGCCGAGCTGCGGCGCGCCTTCCGACGCGGTCACCGTCTGCCGCTCCTCGACCTTCCCCGCGACGACGAGCTCCAGAACGAAGGTCGCCTCGAAGACGCTCGCGACGCCCCGCACGTGGAACGTCGGCGCGACCTTCGCGCCCGCGGCCGGCGACTCGACCAGGATCGGCTGGACGAAGGCGGCGACGTCCCGGCGCGTGAGCCCCCTGCGGCCCGCGACGTCGACGCGCCGGATGCCGCGGTTCTGCGTCAGCGTGTAGACGACCTCGGCGACCTGCGCGGGTGTCGCGCCGGGGAGGTCGACGCGGGCCGTCCCGCCGGCGACCGCCACCGTCGCGCTCAGCCCGAGCGCGCGCAGGGACGCCTGCGCGACGGCGACGGTGCGGGGGACGGAGACGCTCTCCGCACGCAGGGCGCCGTGGACGACCCGGAAGACGGTGACCGTCATCGGCGGCGCGCCGGCGGTGGTGGTCGGCGCCGTCGGCCTCGAGCTCCGGGGGCCGCAGCCGGCCGCGACCAGGACCAGGGGCAGCAGGAGCGCGATCCGGCGGCGCCGCAGCATGCGCGACAGTCTGCCGGTGCCGCCCGACGGGTCGATTCCGGGCCCTTGCGACCGCCTCTATCCTGTCGGCGTGACGGTGTTCGCGGTCGTCCTGCTCGCGGCCGCGGTCGTGTTGCTGGCGGCCGCGGAGTGGCCGCGGCTGTCCGGCCGCTTCGGCGGCGACGCGCTCGCCTCCCGCAGGCGCGCGCGCCGGAAGGCGCGGCTGCGGGTGATCCGGAGCCAGCCGGACGAGTCGGACGAGTTCGCGCGTTCGGTGCAGCGCGACCTGGCGTCGCTGCCGACGATCGACCCCCGCGACGCCGACAAGCGGCGCTAGCCGGGGCGGTGGTCCGGCGGCGCGTCGTCGTGCGCGGCGCCGTCCAGGGCGTCGGCTTCCGCGTCTCGCTCGCCCGGGCGGCGCGGTCGCGCGGCGTGAGCGGCTGGGTCCGCAACCGGCCCGACGGCGCCGTCGAGGCGGCGCTCGAGGGCGACGCCGACGACGTCGCCTCGGTGGTGCGCTGGTGCGAGGACGGCCCGCGAGGGGCGCGGGTTGACGGCGTCGAGGCGAGCGACGAGGAGCCCGAGGGCGCGGAAGGCTTCGAGATCCGCTAACGCACGCGCAGGGTCGCCCGGAGCGTCGCCGTGTTCGGCAGGACCGGCGCGACGTCCTCCATGTTCTTCGTCTCCTGGTAGTCCGCCACGCTGAGGACGAGATGGTGGATGCCCGGGCGGGCGGCGACGCGGATCGTCCCGTCGCTCCACGCCGTCGCTGCAGGACGGCCGTCGACCGTCGCCGCGATCGACGAGGGGTCGACGCCGGAGCCCGCGTCGGCGGCGGAGACGACGATCGCGCCGTGGGTGCCGCGCAGCCGCAACCGGGGAGGCGTCGTGTCTCCCACCCACCAGCGGAACGTGAACGGCCCCGCCGCGGCGGCCGAGCGCGTGTCGAAGACGAGGTCGTAGACGCCGGGTGCGGGCAGGACGGCTCCGGCGACCGGAATCCGGCTGCCGTACGACCTCCGGTACGGGTTGAGGTCGAGCGGGAGCGCCGTGTAGCCGGCGAGCCGGTCCTCGCCGCCGTCGAGGGTGAGGTGCGGGATCGCGCGGCCGGAGAGGACGACGACGCCGAGGTTCGCCGGGCGGCCGGTGATGCGCACCCGGTACGCGCGCTCCGGGCCGGGGTACGTCACGTCGCCGCCGGTGGGATAGCGGTAGGTCGTGACGAGCGACGGCGCCCCGGCGGTCGTTCCGTGGACGACGCCGGGATGGACGAGCAGCGGGCGCGCCTCCTGGGCGAGCTTCGGCGCGGACACCTCGAACCAGAACGGAATGCGCCGGACGTCGGCGCCGCGCGTGAGGACGACGAAGCCGGTCACGTCGCCCGGCGTCGACCCGGCCGTCGCGGTGACGGTGAGCGCTCCCGGGACGGCGACGGTCGGCGGCGTCGCCACCGATCCGGCGCCGAGCTGCACGACGCTGCTCACCGACCAGGTCCCCGCGCCGCCCCCCGCGTCGGCGAGCGTGACGGTCCGGCTCACGGCGGCGACGGCCGGGACGCGGCCGAACGACACCGAGGTGGGCGCTGCGAACAGCAGTGGGCTGTCCGCCTTCGGCAGGTCGATCATGCCGCCGCCCTCGCGCATCGCCGGCGCCTCCGCGCCGCCTGCGCCCGTCCGCACGGGATCGCCCGTCTGTACGAGCGCCGACTTGATCTGCGCGACCGACCACGCGGGATGCCGCTGCCGCAGCAGCGCCGCCGCGCCGGAGACGTGCGGGGCGGCCATGCTCGTCCCGCTCAGGACGCCCCACGTGCCCTGGCTCGCCGGCAGCGACGAGAGGACGGAGACGCCCGGCGCCGTCACGTCCGGCTTCGCCTGCAGGGAGACCGGCGTCGGGCCGCCGGAGGAGAAGCCGGCGACGACGTCGCCCGAGTCGGCCGCGGCGACCGCGATCGCGGCGGGCGCGTTGGCCGGCGAGGTCACCGAGCCGTAGCCGAAGTCGTCGAAGTCGTTGCCCGCGGCCACCACCGGCACGACGCCGGCGCGCGCGGCGTTGTCGAGCGCCCGCACGACGAGGTCGCGCGAGGGGTCGACCTCCGGCTCGCCCAGCGAGAGGTTGATCACGTTCATGCCGTCGCGAACGGCCGCCTCGATCGCGGCGGCGATCTCGGCGCTGTTCCCGTCGAGGCCGAACTCGGGCGTCGGCACCGTCAGCGCCTTGTAGTTGCCGATCCACGCGTCGGGGGCGACGCCGGAGATCACGTCCGAGCCGGCCTTCGCGCCGTGGTCGCCGGCCGCGATTCCCGCCACGTGCGTCGCGTGGAACGAGTTGACCGGGTCGAACGGCACGTCCGCGTACTTCCACGTCTGGCCCGGCGCCGGGAACGCCCGCTGCACGATCACCTTCGGCGTCGCGTAGCGCACCTGGCCCTTCGGGAAGCCGGGCGGATAGTGGAAGCCGGCCGGATCGAAGTACGGGTGCCGAGCGTCGACGCCGTCGTCGATGATCCCGATCTTCACGCCCTGGCCCGCCGTCTGGAGCGCCGGCCCCCAGAGCTGGGGCGCGCCGATCTGTCCGGCGCCGTCGGTCGCGGCGAGCGCGTGGTAGCGCAGGTTCGGCCACACCTGCGCCACGCCGTGCAGGCGCGAGAGCGCAGGGACGTCGCTCCGCGGCAGCACTACCGAGAAGCCGTCGAGCACGAGCCGGTAGCGCCAGCGCACCGTCGCGTCCGGAAGGCTCGTCTGCACCGTCCGCGCGACCGCGTTCTGCTGAGCGGCGAGCCTCTGTGCGTACGCGGCGTGCGAGGCCGACTGCAGCGAGCGCCCGAAGCGCGCCAGCGCCGGCGGCCGGAGGGTGACGACCACCTCGGTCAGCGGACCGCGCGCCGGGGCGCCGAAGCCGTCCCCGGAAAGGGCGACGGCGGCCGTGGCCGCCGCCGCAAGCAGGAGGAGGAGCCTGTTCAGAGTGCGGATGAGAGGACTTGAACCTCCACGCCCTTACGGGCACACGGACCTGAACCGTGCGCGTCTACCAATTCCGCCACATCCGCGGGAAGCGGCATTGTAACCGTGCGTCGTCGCCGCTTTCGCCGCCGGTACGATCGGCGGTCGTGAGCGTCGAGCCCCTTCGCCGGCTGCTTCGGACCGCGTTTCCCGACGCGACGGAGCTGGACGTCGTCGACCGTACCGGCGGCGGCGACCACTTCCAGGTCGTCGTGACGGCGCCGTCGCTGCGCGGGCTCTCCCTCGTCGAGCAGCACCGGCGCGTTTACCAGGCGCTCGCGGAGCCGTTGGCCGACGGAACGATTCACGAGCTGCGCATCCGGACAAAGGGGGCGACATGAGCTACAGCGAGAAGATCAGGGACGTCATCGAAGGCTCGGACGTCGCGCTGTTCATGAAGGGGACGCCGTCGTTCGTGATGTGCGGCAACTCCGACCGGGCGCTGCAGGCGCTGCGGCGCGCGGGCGCGCCGGTGACGGCGGTGGACATCCTGCCCGACCCGCAGATCCGCCAGGATCTGAGCGCGATCTCTGGCTGGCCGACGATCCCGCAGGTCTTCGTGAAGGGCGAGCTCGTCGGCGGCGCCGACATCGTCGAGGAGCTCGAGGCGAACGGCGAGCTCGAGGCGACGCTGCGCGACAAGCTCGGGGACGGCTACCAGGGCCGTCGCTCCGAGGAGACCGTCTCGCTCGTCTAGAAGCAGCGCGTCAGCTCCGTGAAGTGTCCGACACCATCGGTGTCAGACACCCGCACTTTGGAGCACGGTGAGCACGTCGTCCGCGTGTCTCGCGGGCTTCACCTTCCGCAGCACCTTCGTCACGACGCCCTGCTCGTCGATCACGAACGTCGACCGCTCGATGCCCATGTAGGTGCGGCCCATGTACTTCTTCTCGCCCCAGACGCCGTACGACTCGGCCACGCGGTGGTCGGGGTCGGCGAGCAGCGTGAACGGCAGCGCGTACTTCTGCCGGAACCGCTCGTGCGACGCGACGTCGTCGGGTGACACGCCGAGGACGACGGCGCCCGTCCGCTCGAGCTCCTCGAACGCGTCGCGGATGCCGCACGCCTGCGCGGTGCACCCGGGTGTGTCGTCCTTCGGATAGAAGTAGAGGACGACGCGCCGGCCGCGCAGGTCGGACAGCCTCACCGTCTCGCCCGCGTCCGTCTGCAGCTCGAAATCCGGCGCCGGTTTCCCTTCCTCGACCATCCCCGTCCTCTCTGTAGCCTGCTCTGCCGATGCTAACGGCGCACCACGTGAATGCCTTCCTGGTGATCGGCATCTGCGTGCTCGCGTCCGCGACGGCGTTCCTCGCGCGCCGCCGCGGTGCGGGTGGGGCGGTGGCGCACGTGCTCGCGCTGGCGCAGACGCTCGTGGTGGCGCAGGTCGCGCTCGGCCTGCTGCTCCTCTCCGACCACCGCCGCGCGAGCGACCATCTGCACTACGCCTACGGCACGTTCGCGCTGCTCGCGGTGCTCTCGCCGTGGCTCTACGCCCCGAGCGACCCACGCGCGCGGCTGCTCTGGTTCGCGGTCGCTACCCTGGTCGCCGCCGCGCTCGCCGTGCGCGCGTACATGACGGCATGAGGATCAACCCCTTCTGGCGGAACCTGGCGATCCTGGCGCTGATCGCGCTCGCGATCGTGCTCCTGAACGCCGAGACGGCGCTCGCGACGGCGACGGTCCTGCTCCGGGTCGCCTTCTTCATCGCGGTCGCGGTCGTCCTCTACTTCTTCTGGCGCGACTTCGGCCGCCGCGAGATCGGCACCTGGTCGGACCGCGCGCAGGGCGTCTTCTACGGCGCGTGCGCGCTGCTCGTGGTCGACGTCGGCTGGTGGGTCGTGTCTGCGCCGCAGGGCCGGAACGCCCTGATCTCGATCGTGGTCGCGGCGATCTGCGCCTACGTCGGCGTCCGCACCTGGCGCGACCAGCGGCGCTACTCGTAGCGCGCGAGCGCGCCGACCCCGTCGAGGCGGTCGAGCGCCTCGCGGACCGGCATGTGCTGCCCCACGAAGATCGGGGTGTCGCGCTCGGTGTAGCGAGAGGCCTCCGACTCGCGAAGCGTGAGCATCAGGTGCATGAAGTCGGCGGGCTCGTCGCACTCGAACGCGGTCATGAACTCCTGGTCGTCGATGCCGAACGAGTACGTCGTGTGGTTGTGGATCGTCGCGAACTCGTGGCCGGTGCGGATGTGCTCGTCCATCGCGCGCTGCCGCTCCTCGACCGGCAGCGCGTACCAGGGCCGCACCTTCACGAACGGGTACACGACGAGGTACGGCGACCCCTTCGGCACGATCTTCCGCGGCCGGCGAGCCTGCGTGTACTGCGAGGCCTTCGTGGTGGCGAGATACGAGTACGGCGTCTCGAGCCACCCCGCGAGCGGCGTCGCGTTCAGCGCCGTGCCGAGCTCGCCCAGGTCCTCGTAGCGCGTGGTGATCTTCCAGAGGAAGAAGTCGACCTCCGGACGGACGCCGGTGGTCGAGTAGACGCGGAGCGCGTCGAAGCGCGGCGCGTGCTCCTCGATCACGTCGGCGAACGCGTCCTTCGCCGCCGCGCGCTCCTCGACCGGCAGCCGCCGCCAGGCGGGATCGACGCGGTAGAAGCCGTACGCGACGTACTGACCCTGCGCGGCGCTCACGGCGGCCATGCTACCCCGGCAACGCGAACGCGACGTGCGCCGTTCCCGGCGGCCCCGCGTTCATCGCCGCCGTCGCCGTTCCGGTGAGCGTGTGGGCGCCGGCGGCGATCCGGCCGTGGAAGAGAACGGTCTTCGGAGAGCCGCCGATGGCCGTTCCCTTCAGCGTGCCGCCGGCGTCGAGCCGCACGGTGTACGAGCAGTCGAGCGAGCACGTGAGCTTGACCGAGAGCCCCGCGGAGGTCGTCCGCGCGGCCGGGACGAGCGTCAGCTTCGGCGTCAGCTGCATCCCGGCGCAGGTCGCGGCGATGCCGCGGTGGACCGAGGCCGCGCCGGCGCGGACGCCGGCGAGCGAGCTCTTGGGCGTCCCGTCGACGTAGAACTCGCCCGACTGCCACGCGAGCAGCGAGCGCTCGTCCTGGAAGTGGAAGAGCAGCAGCCCGAGGACGGTCTTCTGGCAGAACGCCATCGACATCGCCTCCTGGTACATCCGCGCCTGGGTCGCCTCGTCGACCGGCTTCGTCGTCGCCGGCTCGTGGCCCGTGTAGAGCGATGCCTTGCTCGCCGGGATCTGCGTCTCGATCCCGAACTCGTCGTAGAGGATCGGCAGCGACGAGCCGGGCTGCGCGGTGCCGTCGAAGGCCGCGCCGAGCAGCCCGACCAGCTTGTCGTAGTCTGCGAGGCCGATCGGCGTCGAGTTCGGGTGCGCGAAGTCGGGGCCGATCGAGGAGTTCTCGGGGTACGGGTGGATCGCGAACGCGTTCATGATCGGCACGGCCCGGCCGGTCGCCTTGTACGCGGCGCCGAGATCGGCGATGAACGCCGTCGGGGAGTGGGTGTCCCGGCCGCTGCCCGGGCGGTCGATGCCGCGCGGCGCGAGCGCGCCGCCGTAGATCGTCGAGTGCGGCCGCACCGCCTTGAGCGCGTCGTACGTCGTCGCGAGGAGCTGCTCGTAGGCCGGCGCGGCGACGTCTTCGCCGTTCGGCCCGAACTGCGGCAGCCAGAAGCGGTTGAGGTTCGGCTCGTTGCCGATGATGAAGTCGTGGAGGAGCGGGTACCGCTTCGCGAGCGCGACGGCGAAGGCGGCGAAGTCCGAGCGCGCGGAGTCGGTGAGCGGCGTGACGCTCGAGCCGAACGGATAGATCGAGATGATCACGCGCATGCCGCCGAACTGTGCGGCGTCGATCGCGTTGTCGAGCACGTTCTCCTGGCCGGCCGTCGGCACGCGCTGGCCGGTGCGCCACGTCGCGCTGATGCGGATCGCGTCGAGGCCGGCGAGCTTTTCCTTGTCGACCTCGAGCTTCGCCGCGGCGAGGCTCGGCTGCTCGACGACGTCGTCTGCGGCGCCCACGAGCATGTACGGGCCGCCGGCCCAGGCGGGCGCCGCGCACGCGAAGAAGACGACCAAGGCGACCAGCGGACCCCGCACCAGACGGCCAGGGTACCGTGGGCGCGTGCCGACCGACCGCGTCGAAAGCCAGCTCGAGCGGCTTCCCGCGAAGCCCGGCGTCTACCTCTTCCGCGGCGGGCGGGGCGAGGTGCTGTACGTCGGCAAGGCGAAGTCGCTGCGCCCGCGCGTCCGCTCGTACTTCCAGCCGGGGTCGAGCGACACGCGCCCCGGCATCCGCCAGATGGCCGGCCGCGTGGCCGACGTCGAGACCATCGTCACGCGCACCGAGGTCGAGGCGCTCCACCTCGAGCAGAACCTCGTCAAGCGCCATCGGCCGCCGTTCAACGTCCGGTTGCGCGACGACAAGTCGTTCCCGTACATCGCCGTGACGGTGGAGGACGACTACCCGCGCGTGATGTTCACGCGCGAGCGGCACCGGCGGGGTGTCGTGTACTTCGGGCCGTACGCGAATGCGAAGAAGGTGCGAGAGACGCTCGACGTGCTCAACCGCGTCTTCCGCTACCGGCCGTGCGAGGGGCCGAAGCCGGGCCGCCACAGCGGCGTCCCGTGCCTCGACTACCACATCGAGCGCTGCTACGCGCCGTGCGTCGGCTACATCTCGAAGGACGAGTATCGCGCGGTGATCGACGGCGTCGTCGAGTTCCTCTCCGGCGACGACCGCCCGATCCGGCGCAGCCTCGAGCAGCAGATGCGCGAGGCGGCGGCGGAGGAGCGGTTCGAGGACGCGGCGCGCTACCGCAACCGGCTGCGCGCGGTCGAGCGGCTCAGCGAGCGGCAGGCGGTCGAGCGCAGGTCGATCGGCACGATCGACGTGATCGGCGTCGCCGTGTCGGCCGAGCGGGCGGCGGTGCAGGTCTTCCCGCTCCGCGAGGGCCGGATGGTCGACCGCTACTCGTTCCACCTCGAGAACGCGGCGGGCGAGGAGCCGGGCGAGGTGCTGGAGCAGTTCTGCCTCGAGTACTACGGCTCCGCGCCGTCGGTGCCGCCGCAGATCCTCGTGCCGCGCAGCGCCGGCGACACCGAGGCGCTGCAGGAGTTCCTCTCCGAGCGGCGCGGCGCGCGCGTCGAGGTGCGCGTGCCGGAGCGGGGGGAGAAGCGGCGGCTGCTCGACCTCGCGATGCAGAACGCCGAGCTGGCGCTCCAGTCGGAGACGTTCGTCTCCGAGACACGCCGGCTGCGGCGGGTCGAGGCGCTCGAGGAGCTGCGCGAGGCGCTGAACCTCGAGTCGCTGCCCCTGCGCATCGAGTGCTTCGACATCTCCAACCTGCAGGGCCGGGAGATCGTCGGCTCGATGGTGGTGTTCGAGGACGCGCTGCCGAAGAAGGCGCACTACCGCAAGTTCGTCGTGCGCGGCCTCGACGGGCAGGACGACTTCGCGGCGATGCGCGAGGTGATCGAGCGGCGGTTCACGCGCCTCACCGCCGACTTGGGCTCGGAGGAGTGGAACGAGTCGTTCGCGGCGACGCCGAACCTCGTCGTCGTCGACGGCGGCAAGGGTCAGCTGAGCGCCGCGCTCGCGGCGATGCAGGAGCTCGACCTGCCGCGCGTCGCGGTGATCGCGCTCGCGAAGCGGATCGAGGAGGTGTTCGTTCCCGGCCGCCCCGACCCGATCCTGCTCGAGCCGCACTCCGCGGGGCTGCAGCTCCTGCAGCGCCTGCGCGACGAGGCGCACCGCTTCGCCGTCACCTTCCATCGGCGCCGCCGCGACGCCGCCGCGCGCGAATCGGTCTTCGACCAGCTCGAGGGCGTCGGCCCCGCGCGGCGGCGCGCGCTCCTCCGCCACTTCGGCTCGGCCGAGCGCGTGCTCAACGCCTCGCAGGAGGAGCTCGAGGGCGTGCCCGGGGTGCCGGCGAAGACGGCGCGCAACATCTACGCGCAGCTCCACAAGGCAGGGCGGGCGTGAGAATCGATAACAGTTATCGTTCGATAACAGTTATCGGGAAGTCCGTGCTGGTGGGCGCCGCGGCCGTCGCGCTGGCGGGCTGCGGCGGCTCGAAGCACGCCGCCGCGACGACGACGGCGGCGCCGAAGCCGCCGAGCCCGGCGCGCGTGCTCGGCGCGGGCGCGAGGACGCTCTACGACGGCGGCGCCTGGGCGGTCGTCCTCCGCGGGCGCACCGCCGTGGCGGCCCACCTCGTCGGCGGCGCCTGGAAGGCGGACCGGTCAGGGCGGGTGAAGGTGGACGTGCTCGGGCCTCGCCCCGGCGCCGTCGCCGCGCGGCAACCGCAGGTCGCGGCGGAGCTGAGCGGGCCGGCGCGCCTGGTCGAGGAGGGGCTGTGGGTCGACGGGCGCGAGCTGCTCGAGAAGGGCGGCGGGCTGAGCCCGTCGCGCGTCACCGTGTACGGCGCGCCCGAGGCGCCCCTCACCCGCGGGACGCACGTGGCGGTCGCCTACGGCCGCACGCGGGCGACCGGCACCGCGGTCGCCTGGTCGTTCCGCGTGCGCTGAGAGCCCGAACCTGGTTCGCGGCAGAGCCGCGAACCAGGTTCGCGGGTCATGTCCCCGCCGAGTCGCGCTCCGCGTCCATGAACGGGTAGCGGTAGTCGCGCGGCGGCGTGAAGGTTTCCTTGATCGCGCGCGGGCTGACCCAGCGGATGAGGTTCCACATCGAGCCGGCCTTGTCGTTCGTCCCCGACGCGCGCGAGCCGCCGAACGGCTGCTGGCCGACGACGGCGCCGGTCGGCTTGTCGTTGACGTAGAAGTTGCCGGCCGCGTAGCGGAGCTTCTCGGCGGCCGCGTCGATCGCCGCGCGGTCCTCGGAGAAGACGGAGCCGGTGAGCCCGTACGGCGCCGTCCGGTCGATCAGCTCGAGCGTGTCGTCGAAGCGCTTCTCGTCGTAGACGTACGTCGTGACGACCGGCCCGAAGAGCTCCTCGCGCATCAGGCGGAAGTCGGGGTCGCGCGTCTCGATCACGGTGGGCTGCACGAACCAGCCCCGCGAGTCGTCGGTGCCGCCGCCCACCACGACGTCGGTCTCCTCGTGCGCCTTCGCCTCCGCGATGGCGTCGACCTGGGTCTTGTAGGCCGAGGCGTCGATCACGGCGCCCATGAAGTTCGAGAAGTCGGTGACATCACCCACCTTGATCGTCGAGACCTGCTCCTGCAGCCGCTCGCGCAGCTTCGGCCAGAGGTTCGACGGCGCGTAGACGCGCGACGCGGCCGAGCACTTCTGGCCCTGGTACTCGAACGAGCCGCGGACGATCGCGGTCGCGAGCGCGTCGAGGTCGGCGGACGGGTGGGCGACGATGAAGTCCTTGCCGCCGGTCTCGCCGACGATGCGCGGGTAGCTGCGGTAGCGGCCCATGTTCGAGCCGACGGTCTTCCACATGCCGTTGAAGACGGCGGTCGAGCCGGTGAAGTGGATCCCGGCGAGGTGCTCGCTGGCGAGCGCTGCGTCGCCGATGTCGGAGCCGGAGCCGTAGACGAGGTTGACGACGCCGTCCGGCAGCCCGGCCTCCTGGAAGAGGCGCATCAGGTAGTACGCGGAGAGCATCGCGGTCGACGCGGGCTTCCAGACGACGGTGTTGCCCATCAGCGTTGGCGAGCTCGTCAGGTTGGCCGCGATCGCCGTGAAGTTGAAGGGCGAGACGGCGAACACGAAGCCCTCGAGCGGGCGGTACTCGAGCCGGTTCCAGACGCCCTGCGACGACATCGGCTGCTCGGAGTAGACGCGCGTCATGAACTCGACGTTGAAGCGGAAGAAGTCGATCGACTCGCAGGCGGAGTCGATCTCCGCCTGGTGCGCGGTCTTCGACTGGCCGAGCATCGTCGCGGCGTTCAGCGTGTCGCGCCACGGGCCCGCGAGCAGCTCCGCGGCGCGGAGGAAGACCGCGGCGCGCTCCTCCCACGGCCAGCGGGACCAGTCGCGCCACGCGGCCGCCGCCGCGTCGACCGCCTGCTGCACGTGCTCCGCCGATCCCTGGTGCACGTCGGCGAGGACGTGCTCGCGGTCGTGCGGCATCACCGCGGGCCGGGTCTTGCCGGTGCGGACGTCTTTGCCGCCGATCACGAGCGGCACGTCGGCGCGCTCGCCGCGCATCTGCTCGAGCCGGAGCCTGAGGCTCGCGCGCTCGGGCGAGCCGGGCGCGTAGTCGCGGATCGGCTCGTTCGACGGCGCGGGCGGGCGGAAGATCGCGTGGGTGCTCATGGGGCGAACCTTACGACGCCGCGGGCGCTCAGCGCCGGAGCAGGTGCGTGGCGGTCACGATCACCCAGATCATGAAGCCGAGCGTGGAGGCGAAGACCTCGTTGCCGGCGAGCCGCCAGTGCCACGCGCCCTCGAGCACGCCGACCCCGAGCACGCCCGCGCCGCCGACGAGGCCCGCGTAGCCGAACGTCTTCGTCACCTTGCGCGCACGCAGTGCGGCGAGCGACGCGCCGATCACGACCGTCGCCGCACACGCCGCCGCGGGCGCGGCGAGCTGCGGCTTCGCGAACACGAGCGCCAGCGCCTGCAGCGCGATCAGCGCGGCGCCGCCGAGGTGCACGGTGCTGCCGAAGAATCCGGCGGGGTCGTAGCGGTCGAGCCGCGCGCGGAGGCTCGCGAGGAACCAGAGGAACGCGAACGCGGCGGCGGTGAAGAGCGCCGAGCCGAGGTTCGAGTGGCGGTAGCCGACGACGAACGCCGGCAACGCGAGCGCGACGTACAGGTAGCCGCCGAGGGCCAGACGTTCCCGCGTCACGGCGCGACGCTACAACATCGACAGGATGCGGCCGACCTGCGTGCGCTACGAGGCGCCGGGCTGGGGCGTGGGCGAGCTCTGGCTCGACGGCGCCCGCGTGATCTGGTCGGAGCACCCGCGTCCGGAACGGACGATGGAGGGGTCTGACCCTCGACATGAAGGGTCAGACCCCTCCACTGTCCTGGCGGGACGGCTGCGCGCGTTCTTCGCCGGCGGGGCGGACGACTTCGCCGACGTGGAGCTCGACGTCGACGACGGCTTCTACGGCGACTGCGCCCGCGCGCTGCGCGCCGTGCCGCGCGGCGAGGTGGTGACCTACGGGGAGCTCGCCGCGCTCGCGGGCCGCCCGGGCGCGGCGCGCGCGGCCGGCACGTTCTGCGCGCGCAACCGCCTCGGCGTGTTCGTCCCCTGCCACCGCGTCGTCGCGGCGGGCGGCATCGGGACGTTCGGCGACCTCGGCGTCGCCTACAAGCGGCGGATGCTGGCGCTCGAAGGCGTGGTGCTGTGAGCTCGGAAACTGTTTCGCGGCGGAGCCGCGAAACAGTTTCGACGCTGTCCGACGACCTCCGCAACGAGCTGGCGGCGATCGCGCCCGCGCGGCGCTGCTGCCGCCTCGCAGAGGTGTCGGCGCTCTTCCACGCCGCCGGCGCGTGGCACCTGCGCGACGGCGCGATCCACGTCCACCTCGATCTCGCGAGCCCCGCCGCTGCGAGGCGCGCCTTCGCGCTCCTGCGCGACCTCGGCGTCCGCTCCGAGATCCGCACCTACCGCCGCCGCGCCTTCCAGCGGCCGGCGCGGTACCAGCTGCACGTGGACGTCGACGCGTGCGCGCTGGCGCTCCTGCGCGAGGCGGGCGTCCTCTCGGCGGCGGGCGCGCCGCTCGAGCGGCCGCCGAAGCGGGTCGTCGGCCGGTCCTGCTGCCGCGGCGCCTACCTGCGCGGCGCGCTGCTGGCCGCGGGCTCGCTCTCCGGGCCGCACGACCTCCACCTGGAGCTGCGGACCGCGGGCGTCGACGGCGCGCGCTTCCTCGCCGGCGTGGCGGCCGCGCAGGACGTGACGCTCCGCGTCGCCGAGCGGCGGACGCACGCGTTCGCCTACGCGAAGGGGCACGACGCGGTGGCTGCGCTGCTCGCGGTCGCCGGCGCGGGCGAGACGACGCTGCGGCTCGAGGAGCACGCGGTCCTCGCGGCGACGCGCGCGGGCGCGAACCGCCTCGCGAACGCGGACGAGGCGAACCTCGTCCGGACGGCCCGCGCCGCCCGGTCGCAGCTCGACGCGATCCGCCGCCTCGACCCCGACGAGCTGCCGCCGGCGCTCGCCGAGATCGCCGCGCTTCGCCTGCGCCACCCCGCCGCGTCGCTGCGGGAGCTGGCCGCGCGCACGCGCCCGCCCGTCACCAAGGCGACCGCCTACCGCCGTTTGCGGGCCGTTGTCGATCTTGCTGACAACTGAGACACGTATGACTTGCAACTGCTCTAGCGCGGCCCGCCCCGGCGTGCCCATACTCAACGGGGCGGTCCGCGCTCGTCCGGCAGTGGATTCAGACCCCGTCCGCTGCCACGGTCCGGAGCGTGGTTCACCGGAGGGGGAGATCGTCCTCGGAGCTTCCCCTCCGGGCCGCCTGTTCCGCGTCCGCCGCGCCGCCCTTCGTTAGGTTTCCGCGTCGTGAGCCAGGCGACGTTCGACGAGCTGCGGCAGCGCCTCGCCGAGATCACCGACATCGGCCGGACGATGTCCCTCCTCTCCTGGGACCAGGAGGTGATGATGCCGCGCCGCGGCGCGGCCGTCCGCGCCGAGCAGCTCGGGACGCTCGCGCGCATCGGCCACGCGGCGTTCACGGACCCCGAGATCGGGCGGCTGCTGGACGCCTGCCGCGACTGGAGCGAGCAGCACGAGTACGACTCGTTCGAGGCGAGCCTCGTCCGCGTCGTCTCGCGCGACTGGGACAAGGCGCGCCGCGTCCCCACCGAGCTGCGCGCCGAGATGACCCGCTCCGCGGCGCGCGCGATCCCCGTCTGGAGGGAGGCGCGCGCGAACGACGACTTCGCCTCGTTCCTGCCGGCGCTCCGCACGAACGTCGACCTGCGCAAGCGCTACGTCGAGTGCTTCGAGGTCCGGGACGAGCCGTACGACGTCCTGCTCGACGACTACGAGCGCGACCTGACCACCGCCGAGGTGCGGCGCATCTTCGACTACCTGAAGGAGCACCAGGCGCCGCTCGTCCGCGACTTCGGCGGCCCGGTCGAGGAGCCGCCCGCACGGGAGTTCCCGCTCGACGCGCAGAAGCGGTTCGAGATCGAGGTGATCCGCTGGTTCGGCTTCGACGAGTCGGCCTGGCGGCTCGACCCGACCGTGCATCCGTTCGCCTCGGGCACCGGCAGCGACGACATCCGCCTCACGACGCGCTACTTCCCGGACAACCTCGACGGCCTCTTCGCGACCATGCACGAGTTCGGCCACGGGCTCTACGAGCACCAGGTCGACCGGTCGCTGGAGCGCTCGCCGCTCGCGCGCGGCGTCTCGCTCGGCCTGCACGAGTCGCAGAGCCGCATGTGGGAGAACCTCGTCGGCCGTTCGCTGCCGTTCTGGCGGCACGCGTTCCCGCGCGCGCAGGACGCGTTCCCGCAGGCGTTCGCCGGCTACGACGTCGACCGCTGGTACCGCGAGATCAACACCGTCGAGCCGTCGCTGATCCGCGTCGAGGCGGACGAGGCGACCTACAACCTGCACATCATCCTGCGCTTCGAGCTCGAGCAGGAGCTCCTCGCCGGCTCGTTCCCGCTCGAGCAGCTGCCGGAGGAGTGGAACCGGCGGATGTGGGAGTACCTCGGGATCGAGGTGCCGGACGACACCCGTGGAGTGCTCCAGGACACGCACTGGGCGGGCGGCTCGATCGGCTACTTCCCGACGTACGCGTTGGGCAACCTCGTCTCGGTGCAGATCTGGGAGCGCGTCACCGCCGACCTGCCCGACCTCGACGCCGCGTTCGAACAGGGCGACTTCGCTCCGCTTCGCGACTGGTTGCGCGAGCACCTGCACCGCTACGGCCGCAAGTTCACGCCGGCCGAGACGCTCGAGCGCACGGTCGGGACGCGCGAGATCGATCCCGAGCCGTACGTGCGCTACCTGCGCGCCAAGCTCGCGGGGATCTACGGATCTGCGTCGCCGGCCGCTGGGTAGAGTCGGCGGCATGGCGAAGACGAGAGTTGGGATCAACGGGTTCGGCCGCATCGGCCGCAACTTCTTCCGCGCGGCGCGCGAGCGCGGCGCCGACTTCGAGATCGTCGCGTACAACGACCTCGGCGACGTCAACACGATGGCGCACCTGCTGAAGCACGACTCCGTGCTCGGCAGGTTCCCGGAGGAGGTCGAGGTCTCGGGCGGCGCGCTCAAGGTGGCGGGAAGCGAGCTCACCGGCCTGGCCGAGCGCGATCCGGCGAACCTGCCGTGGCGCGACCTCGAGGTGGACGTCGTCGTCGAGTCGACGGGCTTCTTCACCAGCCGCGAGGGCGCGCAGAAGCACCTCGACGCGGGAGCGAAGAAGGTCGTCATCTCCGCGCCCGCGACCGATCCCGACGTGACGCTCGTGCTGGGCGTGAACGACGACGCGTACGACCCCGAACGGCACCACATCGTCTCCAACGCCTCGTGCACGACGAACTGCGTCGCCCCGATGGCGAAGGTGCTCGACGACGCCTTCGGCGTCGAGCAGGGCTACATGACGACGATCCACGCGTACACGCAGGACCAGAACCTGCAGGACGGCCCGCACAAGGACCTGCGCCGCGCGCGCAACGCCGCGATCAACCTCGTGCCGACCTCCACCGGCGCCGCGCGCGCGATCGGGCTCGTGCTGCCGCACCTGAAGGGCAAGGTCGACGGCATCTCGGTGCGCGCGCCGGTGCCGACCGGCTCCGTCACCGACCTGGTCGTGACCGTCGGCCGCGACGCGACGGTCGAGGAGGTGAACGCGGCGTTCGAGTCCGCGGCGTCGAGCGGCCCGCTCGAGCCGTACCTCGACTACTCCGACGAGCCGCTCGTGTCGACGGACATCGTCCGCTCGCCGGCGTCCTGCACGTTCGACAGCAAGCTGACGATGGCGAACGGCAAGCTCGTGAAGGTCTTCGGCTGGTACGACAACGAGTGGGGCTACTCGTGCCGGCTCGTCGACCTCGTCGCGCGCGTTCTGTGAGGCTGCCGCGCTCCGTCGAGGCGGCGGAGGTCGGTGAAAGGGTCGTGCTCGTGCGCAGCGACCTGAACGTGCCGCTCGAGGGCGGCCGGGTCGCCGACGACACGCGCATCCGCGCCTCGCTGCCGACGATCCGGCTCCTGCTCGAGCGCGGCACGCGCGAGGTGCGCGTCTGCTCGCACCTGGGCCGGCCGAAGACCGACGAGGACCGCGGGCGATACGCGATGCAGCCGGTGCGGGAGCGGCTCGCGGAGCTCGTCGACGACGACCGCGTGACGGTGCTGGAGAACACGCGCTTCCACCCGGGCGAGACGTCGAACGATCCGGCGTTCGCGCGCGAGCTCGCGGACGGCTGCGACCTCTACGTGGACGACGCCTTCGGCTCGGCGCACCGCGCGCACGCGTCCACCGTCGGCGTGGCGGAGCTGCTGCCGAGCTACGCCGGCCTGCTGCTCCTCGACGAGCTGCGGAACCTCGGCCGGCTGCTCGGCGACGTCGAGCGCCCGTTCGCGATCGTCGCCGGCGGGGCGAAGGTCGACGACAAGATCGGCGTCTTGAGCAACCTGGGCTCGCGTGCCGACGAGGTGCTGATCGGCGGCAAGATGGCCGAGGACGTCCGCAGCGACAGCCCGTTCGAGTTCGACGTGGTGCTGCCGCGCGACGTCGTCGCCGCGTCGTCGTTCGACGCGGACGCCGAGACGCGCGTGACGGCGTTCGACGAGCTGCCCGACGGCTGGCTCGGGCTCGACGTCGGGCCCGAGACCCGCGACGACTTCACCCGCCGCATCGCAGGCGCGCGCACCGTCTTCTGGAACGGTCCGCTCGGCGTCTTCGAGTGGCCTCGCTTCGCCGAGGGCACCTTCGCCGTCGCGCGCGCCGTCGCCGACTGCGACGGCTTCACCGTCGTCGGCGGCGGCGACTCGGTGCGCGCCGTCCAGGAGGCGGGCGTGGCCGACCGGGTCTCGTGGATCTCGACCGGCGGCGGCGCCTCGCTCGAGCTGCTCGAGGGCAAGGAGCTGCCCGGCGTGGCGGCGATCCCGCCGGCATGAGCTGCGTCACGATCGCGCCGCCTGGAAACTGTTTCGCGACGTCGTCGCGAAACAGTTTCGATGCCGACCCGCGTGAGGTATGTGGGTGACGCTCATAGCCGGCAACTGGAAGATGTACAAGGGCCCGGCCGAGGCGGCGGAGTTCTGCCGCGCGCTGCGCGAGGCCGAGCTGCCGGCGGCCGTCGACGTCGTCGTCTGCCCGCCGTTCGTCTCGTTGGAAGCGGCGGTGCAGGCGCTCGCCGGGACGGAGATCGGCGTGTTCGCGCAGAGCTGCCACTGGGCGGCCGAGGGCGCCTTCACGGGCGAGGTGTCGGCGCCGATGCTGCGCGAGCTCGGCGTCTACGGGACGCTCGTCGGCCACTCGGAGCGGCGGCAGTGGTTCGGCGAGACGGACGAGACGGTCGGCCGGCGCGCCGGGGCGGCGCTCGAGGCCGGGCTGCACGTGATTGCCTGCGTGGGGGAGACCGAGTCCGAGCGGCAGGCGGGCGACACCGAGGCCGTGCTGCGCCGCCAGCTCGCGGTGCTCGAGCCCGACGACGGCCTCGTCGTCGCCTACGAGCCCGTCTGGGCGATCGGCACCGGCCGCACCGCGACGCCCGAGCTCGCCGAGGAGGCGCACGAGCTGATCAAGTCGCTGCTCGACGTGCCGGTGCTCTACGGCGGCTCCGTGAAGCCGGAGAACGCCGCAGACCTGCTCGCGCAGCCCGCGATCGACGGCGCGCTCGTCGGCGGCGCCTCGCTCGAGCTCGACTCGTTCCTGGCCGTATGCCGTTCGGCCTCGTAGCGCTCGTCATCCTGGACGGCTGGGGCTGCGCGCCCGCCGGGCGGGGCAACGCCGTCGCGCAGGCCGACACGCCGGTCTTCGACCGCCTCTGGCGCGAGTTCCCGCACACGACGCTCGACGCGTCGGGCGAGGCGGCCGGGCTGCCCGCGGGCCAGATGGGCAACAGCGAGGTCGGGCACCTGACGATCGGCGGCGGCCGGCGCCTGTACCAGGACCTGATGCGCGTGAACCGGGCGATCGAGGACGGCTCGTTCTTCGAGATTCCCGCGCTGCGGTCGGCGTTCGAGCGCGCGGAGCGCGTCCACCTGCTCGGCCTCGTCTCGCGCGGCGGCGTCCACTCGCACCTCGACCACCTCCGCGCGCTGCTGCGGTTCGCGCCCGAGAAGACGTGGGTGCACGCCTTCACCGACGGCCGCGACGTCTCGCCGACGTCGGCCGTCCACGACCTCGCCGACCTTCCGCGCGACCGCATCGCGACCGTCGTCGGGCGCTACTACGCCATGGACCGCGACAAGCGGTGGGAGCGCACGCGGCGCGCGTTCGACGCGATCACGCGTGCGGCCTGCCCGCAGACCGTCGCCGCCGAGGAGCTCCTCGGCGCCGTGCAGCGGAGCTACGACGCGGGCGTGACGGACGAGTTCCTCGAGCCGATCTGCGTCGAGGACGCGCCGGGGTTGCGGGCGGGCGACGCGGTCGTCTTCTTCAACTTCCGCCCCGACCGCGCGCGGCAGCTGACGAGGCTCCTGCTGGACGGCGGCTTCGACGTGACGACGATGACGCGCTACGCGGAGGACCTCGACACGCCCGTCGCGTTCGAGGAGCAGCGCGTCGAGCGGACGCTCGCGGAGGTCGTGGCGGAGCACGGCCTGCGCCAGCTGCACGCCGCGGAGACCGAGAAGTACGCGCACGTGACGTACTTCTTCAACGGCGGCCGCGAGGAGGCGTGGCCGGGCGAGGAGCGCGTGCTCGTCCCTTCCCCGCGCGACGTCCCGAGCTACGACCACAAGCCGGAGATGTCGGCGGAGGAGGTCGCGGAGCGCTTCTGCGACGAGGTGGGGAAGGGGATCGCGTTCGCGGTCGTCAACTTCGCGAACCCCGACATGGTCGGCCACACGGGCTCGATCCCCGCGGTCGTTCGCGCGGTGGAGACGACCGACCGCTGCCTCGGCCGCGTCGTCGAGCGGGTCGGCGGCCTCGGCGGCATCTGCCTCGTCACGGCCGACCACGGCAACGCGGAGCAGCTCCTCGAGGCCGACGGCGTCGGCCCGCACACCGCGCACACCACGAACCCCGTTCCGCTCGTCGTGACGGAAAGCGGGGCGCGGCTGCGCGACGGAGGCGAGCTCGCCGACCTCGCGCCGACCGTGCTCGGACTGCTCGGAATCGAGGCTCCGCCGGAGATGACGGGACGCCCGCTGGTCGAGTTGTAAAGCCTTTTCGGCACGGCCGGAATCGCGGTCGGACGGAGCTATACTCCTGCTCCTTTGCCGCTCCCCCAGCCGGACATGGCGATCCTGCGGAAGGCCCAGCGGGGAGACCAGCGGGCGTTCTCGATCATCGTCCGCGTCTACGAGACGCCCGTCTACAACTACGTCCTGCGGCTCACCGGCGGCGACAAGGCGCTCGCCGAGGACCTCACGCAGGAGGTCTTCCTGCGCGTCTTCCAGGGGCTGCCGAAGTTCTCGCTGCGCTGCAAGTTCACGACGTGGCTGTTCCAGGTGACGAAGAACCGCGTGCTCGACGAGCTGCGCGCGCGGGAGCGGCGGCCGGTCACGGCGGTGACGCTCGACGAGATCCCGCCGATCGAGGCGGTCGACCAGCCGGTCGAGCGCGTCGAGGCGATCGACGCCCTGTGGCGCGCGATCGACGGCCTCAACCCCGACCTGAAGATGGCGCTGCTCCTCCGCGACGTCGTGGGGCTGTCGTACAACGAGATCGCGGACGCGCTCGAGATCACGCTCGCCACCGTGAAGTGGCGGATCTTCAAGGCGCGCGAGGACGTCCAGCTGACGCTCGCGCGGCAGGGCATCACCTTCGGCGGCCGCGACGTCGCCGCCGTCTCCGGCTGAAGATCGTCAGCGCGAGTGCCGCTCGAGCCAGGCGGCGAGGTCACGCGCCTGCTGCGCCGCGTCCGCGGAGAGCGGCACCGGCTCGATCCGGGCGGGCTTCGAGCCGCCGGGCGCGAACGCGATCGCGAGCGCGGCGGCCGCCGCCGAGAGCGCGCCGAGCGCGAGCAGGGTGGGCAGGAGGCGCGGACGCCCGGGGAGGCGCGGCCGCGGCGGACGCGCCCGGGCCGGCGGCGGCGCCGGCTCGGCGCGCAGGACGGCGGCAACCTCCGCGGCGGCGGGGCGCTCGCTCGGGTCGTGCGCGCGGCACCGCGCGACCAGCGCGCGAACAGCCGGCGGCCGCTCGCGGAGCAGTTCCTCCAGCACGACCCCGAGCGAGTAGACGTCCGAGGCGGCGCCGACCGTCTCGCCCGCCGCCTGCTCCGGCGAGAGGTACCGGAGCGTGCCCAGCACCGTCCCCGCCTGCGTGACCATCGTCTCCTCGACCGCGCGGGCGATGCCGAAGTCGGCGACCTTCACCGCGCCGTCCTCGGCCCGAAGCAGGTTCGCGGGCTTCAGGTCGCGGTGCACGACGCCCTGCGCGTGCGCGTAGGCGAGCCCGTCGGCGACGTCCGCCGCCTCGGCGAGCGTCAGCGTGCCGTTCTCGAGCGTGCCGCCGGGGAGGAGCTCCATCACGATCGTCGGCAGACCGGCGAGCTCGGAGATGTCGTACACGCGAACGAGGCTCGGGTGCTGGAGGCGCGCCGCGATGCGCGCCTCGCGGAGGAAGCGGCTGCGAAACTCGGGGTCGCCGGCGAGGTGGTCGGCGAGCACCTTCAGCGCGACGGGCCGCTCGAGCCGCTCGTGCCAGCCGGCGTAGACGACGGCCATGCCGCCGCGGCCGAGCTCCCGGTCGACCCGGTAGCCGCTCACCGCCCGCCGTGCTTCCCGTGGCCGTGGCCCCGGCCGTGGCCGTGACCGTGCGCGTGACCGTGGCCCCGACGGGGCGCGGGCGGCCGCGGCGGCGCCGGCGGCGGCGGTGTCGTCACGGCCGGGACGGCCGAGAGGCAGGGCGGCGTGTCCGCCGCCAGCGAGGTGACCGCGGCCGTGAGCGGCCGGGCGAGCTCGGCCGGCAGGCGGCCGCTGCGGGCGAGCGCCGCCGCCCGCCGCTCGAGCAGCCGGACGTCGCGGCGCGCCGCGCAGGGCTGGTCGGAGGCGACGCGCCGCGCGAGCGCGACGAGCGGCGCGGCGTCCGAGCGCGCGATCGCAGGCGGCCCGGCCGCGTCGCCGCAGCCGCTGGCGGCGCTACAGGCCGCGAGCGAGACGGTCAGCGAGAGCGTCCGGAAGACCGGCCGCGCGAATCGCGGCCTGCGCGCCCTCCACGTCGTAGGGGACACGCCGGAAGACTGCCCGGTCCGCGCCGAGGTCGAGCAGGAGCCAGGCGGCGCGGGGGTCGCCGTCCCGCGGCTGCCCCACCGACCCCGGGTTGGCCAGCGTCCGGGCGCCGCCGAGCCGGAGCTCGGTGCCGCCCGGGGCGAGACCGCCCTCGACGGCGTCGCCGTCCCCGGAAAGGGCGAGCGCGACGTGGCTGTGGCCGACGAGCACGAGCGGCGCGGTCGTGAGCTGCAGGCTCTCGAGCGCGACGCTCTCGCTGAGCACGTAGTCCCAGACGGGGTCGCGCGGGCTCGCGTGGAAGAGCTCGACGCCCGGTCGCGCCGCACGCGGCTCGAGCGACGCCAGCCAGGCCGCATGCTCCCCGGCGAGGACGGGCCTCGTCCAGCGCGCGGCGGCCGCCGCGTCGCCGCTGAAGTCGCCCAGGTCGAGGCGGCCGAGCGCGGCGAGATCGTGGTTGCCGCAGAGCGCGAGCGCGGCCCGCTCGCGCACGCGCGCGCAGCACTCGTTCGGGCTCGCGCCGTAGCCGACGACGTCGCCGAGGCACCAGATCTCGTCCGGCGCGGCGGCGTCCACGTCGCCGAGGACGGCGTCGAGTGCGTGAAGATTGGCGTGGATGTCGGAGACGACGGCGACGCGCACGCCGGCGAGGATTGCAGAGGCGGCCGCGCTGGCGGCGATCGTGGCCGCCTGGGCGGTCGGCGCCGTGCTGCTCGCGCGCACGAGCGTGCCGCCGCTGCACCTCGCCGGGCTCGACCAGCACCGGTTCTTCGACGCCGCCCTGCTGCGGCGGGCACGCAGGTTCACGACGGGCGAGGACGTGCTGTGGCTCCTGCGGACGCTCGCCGTGCTCGCCGCGCTGGGCGTGCTGGCCTGGCGGCTTCCGCGGAGCGTGCCGGGCATGCGCCTCGGCCGGATCGGCAGCGCGATCGTCGTCGCCATGGTGCTCCTCGTCACGACGTGGCTGGTCGCGCTGCCCTTCGGCATCGCCGAGCTGGCGTGGGAGCACCACTACGGGCTCGGGCCGTTCGACGTCGGCGCCTGGCTCTCGTCCCAGTGGGCCGGGCTCGGGCCGCAGGCGGTGGCGATCCTGGTGGGCGTCCTGCTCGTCGTCGGGCTCGCCGGGCGCTTCGAGCGCTGGTGGTGGCTGCCCGCCGGCGCGGCGATCGTGGCGCTCGTCGCCGCCCTGGCATTCGTCTCCGGCTACCTGAGCGCGGCCGGCACGCACTCGCTGCCGCCGTCGCTCCGCGCCGACGCGGCGCGCCTCGCGAGGGTCGAGCGCGTGAGCGGGACGCCGGTGCGCGTGCAGGACGTCTCGTCGCGCACCGAGCAGGCGAACGCGATGACCGAGGGCTTCGGCCCGTCGACGCGGGTCGTCGTCTGGGACACGATGCTCGACGGCCGTTTCTCGCGGGCCCAGATCGACGTGGTGATCGCGCACGAGCTCGGGCACGTCCGCAGCCGGCACATCCCGAAGGCGATCGGGTGGTCGGCCCTCACCGTGCTGCCGACCCTGTTCGTCGTCGCCGCGGTGACGCGCCGGCGAGGCGGGCTCGGCGATCCGGCGAACCTGCCGCTCGCGCTGCTCGTGCTCGCGCTGCTCGCCCTCGTCACGCTGCCGCTGCAGAACCTCGTCTCGCGCCGGTACGAGGCCGAGGCCGACTGGCGCGCGCTGAACGCGACGCACGACCCCGTCGCGGCGCAGCGGCTCTTCCAGGGCTTCGCCCGCACGAGCCTCGAGCAGCCCGACCCGCCGCTCCTCGGCTACCTCTGGCTGGAGAACCACCCGACGCTCATGCAGCGCATCGCCATGACGCGGGCGTGGGCGCGCCGGCATTGACGGCGAAACTCCCGTCCTTAGTTCACGTAGTGAACTAAGGACGCGGGTTCTTCAGTGGTCGTTCGTCTCGGGCAGGTCCTGGATGCCCTTGACGGTCGAGTACTTCGACCAGGCGTCCTGGAGCGCCGTCAGGAGCTCGTTCGTGAAGCGCTGCGACATGTTCACGCGCGCGACGACGACGCCCGGGACGTCGCCCTGCTCCACCTCGTGGTCGAGGCGCGCGAAGGTGATCGTGAACTCGTAGTCCGAGAAGGTGATGTTCGCGAAGTTGGCGTAGACGCCGGCGAGCTGGTCGGGGTCCATGTGGATGTTGAGCTGCCGCTCGTGGCCGTCGTCCATGCCCGGCGACGATACTAGACCTCCGTGGAGACCGCCCTCGACCGCCTCTCCGCGCGCCTCGGCGCGCTCGCAGGCGCCGACGTCGTGCTCGAGCGGCCGAACGACCCCGCGCACGGCGACTACGCGACGAACGTCGCGCTGCGCACCGCCGGCGCCGACGGCCGCTCCCCGCGCGAGCGCGCGGGCGAGCTGGCCGAGCGGATCGGGCCGCTCGAGGAGGTCGCCGCCGTCGAGGTCGCCGGCCCGGGCTTCCTCAACCTGCGGCTCGCCGACGGGTTCTTCGTCGAGGCGCTCGACGAGATCGACGCCGGCTACGGCGGCGGGTTCGCCGATCCGCGGGAGCGGGTGCAGGTGGAGATGGTCTCCGCCAACCCGACCGGGCCGATCGTCGTCGCGTCGGCGCGCAACGGCGCGTACGGCGACGCGGTCGCGCGGCTGCTCGAGTTCGCCGGCCACGACGTCGAGCGCGAGTACTACTACAACGACGCCGGCTCGCAGATGGACCGCTTCCGCGCGTCGGTCGAGGCGGTGCGCGAGGGCCGCGAGCCGCCCGAGGACGGCTACCGCGGCGAGTACATCCGCGAGCTGGCCGAGCTGCCCGGCGATCCCGTCCCGCACATGCGGCAGCGGATCGAGGACACGCTCGAGCGCTTCCGCATCCACTTCGACTCGTGGGCGCGCCAGAGCGTGCTCGAGGAGCGGCTGCCGGAGCTGCTCGCCGGGCTGCCGACGTACGAGTCCGAGGGCGCGCTGTGGATCCGCTCGACCGAGTTCGGCGACGACAAGGACCGCGTGCTGATCCGCTCGCCCGAGCGCGGGGGATTGCCGACGTACGAGGCGGCGGACATCGCGTACCTGCGCGACAAGATGGAGCGCGGCTTCGACCGCGCCGTCTACGTGCTCGGCGCCGACCACCACGGCGTCCGCGGCTGGTACGAGGTGATCGCCAGGATGCTCGGCTACGACCCCGCCCGCGTCGAGGTGATCCTCTACCAGCTCGTCCACCTCCGGCGCGGCGGCGTGCAGACGAAGATGTCGAAGCGCCGCGGCGACGTCGTGTTCCTCGACGACTTCATGGACGAGGTCGGCGTCGACGCCGCGCGCTGGTACCTCGTGAACCGCGGCCCCGACCAGACGATCGAGGTCGACCTCGACCTCGCCGCCGAGAAGTCGCAGAAGAACCCCGTCTACTACGTGCAGTACGCGCACGCGCGGATCGCCGCGATCCTCCGGAACGCCGGCGCCGCGGAGGTCGGCGGACGGCCGCCCGGCCCGCTCGCCGCCGAGGAGAAGGAGCTGATCAAGCGGCTCGCCGACTTCCCGCCCACGGTGCGCGAGGCGACGGCGCGGCGCGGTCCGCAGCTCCTGCCGGCGTACGCGATCCGCCTCGCCGACGACTTCCACCGCTTCTACCACGAGTGCCGCGTCCTCGGCGACGAGGCGCAGGCGTTCCGGCTCGGCCTCTGCCGCGCGACGCAGTCGGTGATCGCCCGCTGCCTCGGCCTCGTCGGGGTCGAGGCGCCGGAACGCATGTGAGCTTCGCGCCGTCGCGCCTGCCCTAGGATCCGCGCCGATGTCGCGCCCTCGCCCGGACCGCAACCTCGCGCTCGAGCTCGTGCGCGTGACGGAGGCGGCCGCGATGGGCGCCGGCCGCTGGATCGGCCGCGGCGACAAGAACGCCGCCGACCAGGCCGCCGTCGACGCGATGCGCGCGATGCTCGACACCGTCGTCATGGACGGCGTCGTGGTGATCGGCGAGGGCGAGAAGGACGAGGCGCCGATGCTCTACAACGGCGAGCGCGTCGGCGAGGGGCGCGGCACGCAGGTGGACGTGGCGGTCGACCCGCTCGAGGGGACGCGGCTCACCGCGCTCGGCCAGCCGAACGCGATCGCGGTGATCGCGGTCGCCGAGCGCGGCGCGATGTTCTTCCCGGGCGCAGCCGTCTACATGAACAAGATCGCCGTCGGCGCGGACGCGCTCCACGCGATCGACATCGACGCGAGCCCGGCCGAGAACGTCCGGGCGGTCGCGGAGGCGAAAGGGGTGCGGCCGACCGACATCCGCGTCGTCGTGCTGGAACGCGAGCGCCACGAGGAGCTGATCGGCGAGCTGCGCGAGGCGGGCGCCCGCGTGCTGCTGATCCGCGACGGCGACGTGGCGCCGGCGATCGCCGCCGCCCGGCCGGAGACGAGCGTCGACCTGCTGATGGGCATCGGCGGGACACCGGAAGGCGTGATCTCGGCTGCCGCGCTGAAGTCGCTCGGCGGCGGCATGCAGGGGCGGCTCTGGCCCCGCGACGACGAGGAGCGGCAGCGGCTCGTCGACGCCGGCTACGACGTCGACCGCGTGCTGACCACCGACGATCTCGTCGGCGGCGACGACGTGTTCGTCGCGGCGACCGGCGTCACGACCGGCGCGCTGCTGCGCGGGGTCCGCTACGTCCGCGACGGCGCGATCACCGACTCGCTCGTCGTGCGTTCGCGCTCCGGCACCGTGCGCCGCATCGAGGCGCGCCACAACCTCGAGAAGCTGACCCATTTCACAGGAAGGGAGTTCCGATGAGCATCGGCCTGAACGAGCTCGGCTACGACGAGCGCCTCTACATCCTCGCGTTCGACCACCGCGGGTCGTTCGAGAAGATGGTCGGCGACCCGGGGCGCGTGCCGGGCGCCAAGAAGCTGATCTGGGAGGGCTTCCAGCGCGCGGTCGAGGAGGGCGTGCCGAAGGACGCCGCCGGCGTGCTCGTCGACGCGCAGTACGGGCCGGAGGTGGCGCGCGAGGCGAAGGCCGGCGGCTACAAGCTGGCGATGCCGTGCGAGAAGTCCGGCCAGGACGAGTTCGAGTTCGAGTACGGCGACGCCTTCGGCGAGAAGATCGAGGAGTTCGACCCCGACTTCACGAAGGTGCTCGTCCGCTACAACCCGGAGGGCGACGCGGCGCTGAACGAGCGGCAGACGGCGAGGCTGCGGCAGCTGTCCGAGTGGCTGCACGAGCGGCACCGCAAGTACCTGTTCGAGCTGCTCGTCCCGGCCGAGCCGGCGCAGCTCGAGCGCGTCGGTGGCGACGCCGACCGCTACGACACCGAGCTGAGGCCGGAGCTGATGCTCGAGGCGATCCTCCAGCTCCAGAACGGCGGCGTCGAGCCGGACGTGTGGAAGATCGAGGGGATCGACGACCGCGAGGCGTGCCGCGAGATCGCGCAGCTCGTGCGCCGCGACGGGCGCGACCGGGTCTCGTGCGTCGTCCTCGGACGCGGCGCCTCGGACGCGAAGGTCGACGAGTGGCTGCGCGCGGGCTCGGGCCTGGAGGGCTACGTCGGCTTCGCGATCGGCCGGTCGATCTTCGGCGAGTCGGTGAAGGCGTACGCCGCCGACCCCGACGGGTTCGACCGTGGGGCCGCGGTCGAGAAGATCGCCGCAAACTACCGGCGCTTCATCGACGTCTATGAAGGTGCCGCCGCGCCGGCGTGACGGCGGCAGCCCTTGAAGCCCGGCGCCGGCCGGAGTAGAACGGCGCGAGACGGGCGGCGATCCCCCCGCCCGCGTCGGAAAGGAGCAGGATGCGCAACAGGCTTTGGTACGCGGCTCCTGCGAGCGTGATCGCTGCGGCGGCGGTCGCAGCGTTGCTCGCGGTGACGGCGGCCGCCAGGACGTCCGCGGCGCCGAACCAGGTGCTGCAGATCGCGAGCGCGGCGACGGACGTCGACTACAGCGACCCCGCGCTCGCGTACGGCGTGCTGTCGTGGGAGATCGAGTACAACACGTGCTCGAAGCTCGTCAACTACAGCGACGTCGGCGGCCGTGTCAGCAACGAGCTCACGCCCGATGCCGCAGCGGGCATGCCCGTCATCTCGAAGGACGGCAAGACCTATACGTTCACGATCCGCTCCGGGATCAAGTTCAGCGACGGTGCGGAGCTGACGGCCCAGAGCTTCAAGGCGGCGATGGACCGCGACGCGAACGCGAGCATGAACTCGCCGGTCGACGCCTTCATGACCGACGTCGCCGGCTGGGACGCCGTCGTCCACAAGAAGGCGAAGAGCGTCAGCGGCGTCGTCGCGAAGGGCAACAAGCTGATCATCCACCTCACCCAGAGGGACGGCGGCATGATCGACAAGCTCGCGATGCCCTTCTTCTGCGCGATCGACCCCGCGAAGACGCCGGTCGACCCGAGCGGGCTGAAGACGGTGGCGGGCTCCGGGCCGTACTACATCGCGAGCCGGACCGTCGGCAAGCAGCTCGTGATGAAGGTCAACCCGAACTACCACGGCAACCGGCCGCACAGGGCCTCGACGCTCGTGTTCACGATGAACACCAACCCGCAACAGACGTACCTGCAGGTGTCGAACGGGACCTACGCCACCGATCCGAACGGCCTCGACAACCCGGCGGCGGCGGCGAGCCTGGCGAAGAAGTACGGCATCAACAAGAGCCGCTTCTTCGTGCATCCGACCCCGAACACCGACTACGTGGCGCTGAACACGTCGCGGCCGACGTTCTCGAACGTCGCCGACCGCAAGGCGGCGAACTTCGCCACCGACCGCACGGCCCTCCTGAAGGTCGGCGGCTTCGAGTGGGGCAAGCCGACCACCGAGATCCTTCCGGACTCGCTGGCCGGCGGGATCCGCAACCAGCACCTGTACCCGCTCGAGGGGGCGGAGCTCGCGAAGGCGAAGCAGCTCTCCGGCGGCAAGTGCGGGACCGTGAACCTCTGGTACCAGACGGGCCCGATCGGAACGCCGCAGGCCGGCATCTTCAGCTACGACCTGCAGCAGATGGGCTGCAAGGTGACGTCGAAGCCGTTCCAGGGCTACGCCATGTACACGGCCGCGGGCGTGAAGGGGTCGGACTTCGACGCCGCGTTCGCCGGCTGGTACCAGGACTACGCCGACGGCTACGACTTCTTCCACATCCTGCTCGACGGCCGCACGATCGCGGCGAGCAACAACAACAACCTCGCGTACTTCAACGCTCCCGACGTGGACGCGAAGATCGACGCCGCGAACCTCCTCACGGGCCCGGCGCGCGCCAAGGCGTGGGGGCGGCTCGACGTCTACACGATGGGCAAGTACGCGCCCTGGGTGCCGCTCGACAACCGGAACGTCCGCGACTACGTCGCCCCGCGGGTCGCGGGGTACGCGTACAACGGGGCGTACGGCTCGATGGACCTCGGGACGCTCTATCTGAAGTAACCGATCGGCCTTGCGCGAGGGGCGGGCGGGCGCCCGCCCCTCCGCGGCCGATCACCCTGCTGCCCTTGGGCGATCCCGCATACACGATCCGGCCGCTCGACGAGTCGACGTGGTCCGCCTTCGCGGCGCTGGTCGAGCGGAACAATGGCGTCTTCGGCGGCTGCTGGTGCATCGGGTTCCATCCGGAGGGCGTGGACAGGAAGAGCGCCGGTGTGAACCGCGAGCGGAAGCTCGCACGCGTCCGGGCGGGCACCGCGCACGCTGCGCTCGTGCTCGACGGCGACGACTGCCTCGGCTGGTGCCAGTTCGGCTCGCCTGACGAGCTGCCGCGGATCAAGAGCCGCGCCGCGTACGAGAAGGGCGCGACGGAGGCTCCGGACTGGCGCATCGCGTGCTGCTTCGTCGGCAAGGGCCTGCGCAGGCGCGGCGTCGCGACCGCGGCGCTCGGTGGTGCGCTCGATCTGATCGCGGGCCTCGGCGGCGGCACCGTGGAGGGGTATCCGGAGGACGCGGCCTCCGTGCCGGCCGGCTTCCTCTTCAACGGCGCCCTGTCGACCTACGAGAAGCTCGGCTTCGTCCGCGATCGCAAGATCGGCAAGCACCGCTGGGTCGTGCGGCGGGTCGTCGAGCCGGCGCGGGGACGCCGCTCGGCCAGTGGCTAGGATTGGCCTCGACGCGGGAGTAGCTCAGTTGGTAGAGCATCAGCTTCCCAAGCTGAGGGTCGCGGGTTCGAGCCCCGTCTCCCGCTTCACGGAAGGCCTGCCGCGCAGAGGACTACCCGGTGTCTGACACCGAGGGTGTCAGACACCATCGTGGACGCCTCGCTCGCGTACGCCGGTGGCGCGGGTGAACCGTCGCGCCGGCGAGGCCGGTCTCCTCGTGATCGACGTCCAGCGGGCGGCGCTCGAGGGCTGCGCCGACGCGGACGAGCTCGTCGAGCGCATCAACGACCTGGGGCGGCGCGCGCACGCGGCCGAGGCGCCCGTGATCTTCGTGCAGCACGAGGGGAACGGCGAGCCGGAGCGGGGCGAGCCGGGCTGGCAGCTCGCCGACGGGCTCGAGCGGCCGGACGGTGCCCATGTCGTCGCGAAGCGGTTCCGCGACGCGTTCGCCGACACGGAGCTCGCAGGCCTTCTGAGAAGGCTTCGCGTCGGGCGAGTCGTCGTGACCGGGGTCCACTCCGACTACTGCGTGCAGATGACCGCGCTCTCGGCGGTCGTCCGCGGCTTCGACCTGACGCTCGTCGCGGACGCGCACGCCGGCCATCCGCGCGACCCGGCGCTCGACGCCGACCGGCTGCGCGACCTCGTCAACGCGCGGATCGGAACGCTCCGCCATCCGGGCCGCACGATCGAGGTCGTGCGGGCGGCGGAGGTCTCCTTCTAGAATCGCGGCCGCAGGCGCCGCGCCGTCTCCGCGAGCGCCTCCGGCAGCACCTTCACGTCGCCGAGCACCGGCATGAAGCTCGTGTCTCCGTTCCAGCGCGGCACGACGTGCAAATGGACGTGATCCTCGATGCCCGCGCCGGCCACGCGCCCGATGTTCCAGCCGAGGTTGAAGCCTTGCGGCGCATACTCCGCGCGCAGCGCGTCGACGCCGCGCGCGCCGAGCCGGTGGACCGCGAGCGCCTCCTCGTCGTCGAGCGTGCCGAAGTCGCCGACGTGTCGAACGGGCGCGACGAGCAGGTGCCCCGACGAGTACGGAAAGCGGTTGAGCACGACGAGCGCGCGGTCGTCCCGGTGGACGAGCAGCTCCTCCTCCGGCTCGCAGAAGATGCAGCGGTCGAGCTCGTCCGCCTGGCTGACGTACTCGAGCCGCCACGGCGCCCAGAGCGGCTTCGGCATTAGAGCCAGCGCTTGAAGCGGAAGAAGGCGAGCAGGCCGACGAGCGTGACGCACATCACGCCGAAGACGGTCCAGAACGCCCAGACGGTGCCGAAGCCGGGGAAGTCCAGGTTCATCCCGAAGAACCCGGTGATCAGCGTCAGCGGCAGCAGCACGACCGAGAAGACGGTCAGGATCCGCAGGACGTCGTTCTGGCGGTGCGAGATGACCGACTCGTTCGTGTCCTCGAGCGCCTCGACGACCTCCTTGTAGTTGTCGAGCAGGTCCCAGATCCGCTCGGCGGCGTCGACGACGTCGTCGAAGTACAGGTCGAGCTCCTCCGGCAGGAAGCGCTCGACGTGCCGCTCGAGGACGCGCAGCGTCGCGCGCTCCGGCTTGATGATCTTGCGGTAGCTGATGATCTCCTGCTTGACGTTGGAGATGTCGCGGACGACCTCCTCGGACCGGCCTTCGAAGACGTCGTCCTCGAGCGCGTCGAGCTTGTAGCCGATCTTGTCGAGGATCGGAAAGCAGTAGTCGAAGAGGTCGTCGAGCAGCTCGTAGAGCAGGCGGCCGGAGCCCTTGGCGAAGAGCTGCTCGCGGAACGCCTCGTCCTCCTCGCAGCGGCGGAACAGCCGCGTGACGGGGAGGAGCTCGACCATCGGGAACGTGACGAGGTAGTCGGGCCCGATGAAGACGTCGATCTCGGCGGCGTTCAGCCGCTGCACGGTGCGGTCGTAGACCGGGAAGTGGAGGACGCCGAACAGGTAGCCCTCCTCGGCGTACTCGTCGATCTTCGGCCGCTGGCGCTTGGAGAGGACGTCCTCGACGTCGAGGGGGTGCCAGCCGAACCGCTCCGCGAGCGCGCTCGCCTGTGCGGGCGTCGGCGCGTCGAGGTGGATCCAGGTGAGGCCGGCGGCCGAGAGCTCAGCGGGTGCGGCAGGCGGCGCGGCGACCTGCGCCGCGACGTCGCGCACGCGGGAACGGCGGATGCGAGGCAGAGCTGGCATCGGTACTGAGCGGGTCCTCGATCACGTTCACGTTCGCCGTCACGGGCGCATTGTAACCCGGGAAACCGCGAGATCATGCGGGTCCCGCGCCTCTCCCGGCGGCGGGCCGGCGCGATCGGGAATCGTATACGGGTGCGCGTCAGGCTCTCGCTCGCCCTCGCCGCGCTCGTCCTCGGCGCCGCGGCGGCCGCGCCGGCCGCCCGCCTGGCGCTCGAGCGTCCCGCCGCGGCCACGACGACGGCCGACGTCGTCTTCCACTCGCGCGCCCTCGACAGCAGCCTGCACTTCCTGCTGCAGCTGCCGGACGGCTACGACCAGACCGACCTGCGCTACCCCGTCGTGTACTTCCTGCACGGGCTGCCCGCCGGGCCGACGTCCTACCGCTCCGTTGCCTGGGTGGAGAACGCCCTCGACCGTGCCGGAAGGCCGGCGCTCCTCGTCGTGCCGCAGGGCACGCGGCAGGTCGGGGGCGACCCCGAGTACCACGACTGGGGGCCGGGGCGCAACTGGGCCACGGCGCTCGGCGTCGAGCTGCCCGCGTACGTCGACGCGCACTACCGGACGATCGCGAACCGCTCGGGCCGCGCGATCGTCGGCATCTCGGCCGGCGGCTACGGGGCGGCGAGCATCGGGCTCGGACATCCGAGCCGCTTCTCGGTCGTCGAGTCGTGGAGCGGCTACTTCGAGCCGACGGATCCGACCGGCACGAAGGTGCTCGACCTCGGCTCGCGCGACGCGGACGAGGCGGCGAACGTCCACGCGCTCGCCAACCGGCTCCGGGGCCAGTTCCGGCGCTACCCGACGCTGCTCGCGTTCTACGTCGGCCGCTCCGACCCGACGTTCGTCGGCGAGAACGAGCAGCTCCACCGGGAGCTGAACGCCGCGCACGTCCCGCACGACTTCGACGTCTATCCCGGCGGCCACACGTTCGCCCTCTGGCGTGCGCACGCGCGCGCGTGGCTCGCGCTCGCGCTACGCCGGCTCGCGCCGGCCGCGCCCTGACCGGCGGGCGAGCGCGAGCACGAACATCGCCGTCGCGACGGAGACGATCGCGGTGCTCGGCGGCAGGCTCGGCTCGACGTACGCGAGGACGAGGCCGAGCCACACGGCGCAAACCGCGAGCGCCGTCGACAGCGCCAGCCCGGCGTAGGGGCTGCGGGTGAGCCGCTGAGCGGCCGCTGCCGGCGCGGCGAGCAGGCCGAGCAGGAGCAGCGCGCCGACGGCCTGCGTCGCCTCCGCAGCCGTCGCGCCGAGCGCCGCCAGGAACCCGAAGCCGAGCAGCCGGACCGGCACGCCGCGTGCGGCGGCCACCTCCGGGTCGAGCGTGGCGAAGAGGAGCGGCCGCGCGAGCGCGACCACGGCTGCGGCGGCGCCCAGCGACACGCCGAGCGCGAGCGCGACCCCGAGCCGGTCGAGGCCGAAGATCGAGCCGAAGAGCACCCTGACCGCGGCCGAGCCGTTGCCGGCGCTGCGGCTCGTCGTGAAGATCGCGAGGAACAGCACGCCCAGTCCGAGCACCCACGCGAAGACGATGCCGATCGTCACGTCGTCCGGTCGCGCCGCGCGCCCGAGCGCGCCCATCCCGAGCGCGACCGCCACCGCCGCGCCGAACACGCCGACGCGGAGGTCGACGCCGAACGCGGCCGCGGCCAGCGCGCCCGTGAACGCCACGTGGCTCAGCGCGTCGCCGGCGAACACCTGCGCGCGCAGGACGAGCAGGTAGCCGACGAGCCCGCACGCGGCGCCGACGGCGGTGCCGGCGACGAGCGCGTTCCGCATGAACTCCTGCCCGAGCATCTCAGCGCTCGCGCACCCAGCGCGCGAGCCGCGCCGCCAGGTAGGCGGCGAACGCGACCGACGTGATGTAGAAGCCCGGCGGGTAGATCGAGAAGTACGCGAGCGCGAGCCCGAGCCAGGTCACGGCGACGGCGACGGCGGCCGAGAGGACGATGCCGGCGAGCGGGCGCGCCGTCAGCTCGCGTGCGGTCGCCGGGGGCGCGACCAGGAGCGCGAAGACGAGCAGCGCGCCGGTGATCTGGCTCGCCGCCGCGACCGCCGCGCCGAGCACGAGCAGGAAGCCGAGCGAGAGCAGCCCGACCGGCACGCCCGCGGCCCGTGCCACGACCGGATCGAGCGAGGCGAAGAGCAGCGGACGCCCCGCGAGCGCGAGCACGATCACGGTCGCGACGGCGACCGCGACGAGCGTCGTCCGCTGCGCGTCGTCCACGCCGAGGAAGGTGCCGAAGAGGAGCGAGGAGACGCCGCCGAGCAGGCCGTGGTAGAGCTGGACGAAGAGGAAGCCGAGGCCGAGGCCGAACGCCTGGACGGTGCCGGTCGCGGCCGACTCGCGGCTCAGCGCGCGTTCCCCCGTCGACGTCGCGGCGAGCGCGCCGGCGCCGAGCGCGCAGGCGCCGAAGTAGCCGGCCGCGAGCGGCAGCCCCGCCAGGGCCGCGCCGGCCGCGCCGGGGAAGGCGATCACCGCGAGGGTGTGGCCGGCGAACGTCTGGCGGCGCAGCACGACGAACCAGCCGATCGTCCCCGCCGTGACCGCGACGGCGGCGCCGGCGACGAGCGCGTTCACCATGAAGTGGTAGAGCAGGAGCTGCCGGACGTCGGCGACCGGGTTCCAGGACAGCCCCTGGAACGCCGCGGCCACCTCAGTGAGCATGCGCGTGCCGCTCGCCGTGCACGAACGGCGCCTCGGGCTGGCCGACGACGACGAGCCGTCCGTCGCTCGTGCGCAGCACCTCGATCGGGGTGCCGTAGAGCCCGCTCAGCGTCTCGCTCGTGATCACCGCCCGCGGCTCCCCGGCGACGGCGGTTCCCCCCGCGACGTAGACGACCTGGTCGAGGTACCCGAGGATCGGGTTCACGTCGTGCGCCACGAGCAGCACCGCGACGCCCTCCCGGCGGCAGATCCGCTGGACGAGCGCCGCGACGGCGGCCTGGTTCGGCAGGTCGAGGCTGTCGAGCGGCTCGTCGAGCATCAGCAGCCGCGGCCCGCGGACGAGCGCCTGCGCGATCAGCAGCCGCTGCTGCTCGCCGCCGGAGAGCTCGCCGATCGGCCGCTCGGCGTACGCCTCTCCGCCGACGAGCGCGATCACCTCCCGCACCCGCCGCGAGCCGGCGTCGCGGCGCCGCCCGGGCAGCGGCAGCCCGAAGCGGTGCCCGTCGAGGCCGAGGCGGACGACGTCGACGCCGCGGATGCGCGTCGCCGCGTCGAAGGAGCGCCGCTGCGGCAGGTAGCCGATCGCCGCGTTCGCGGTCCCCGGCCGCGCGCCGAGCACCCGCGCGGTGCCGCGCGCGAGCGGCTGCAGGCCGAGCGCCACCCGGAGCAGGGTCGACTTGCCGGCGCCGTTCGGGCCGAGGACGGCGGCGAACGAGCCGGGCGCGACGGTGAGGGAGACGTCGCGCCAGACGGTGCGGCCGCCGCGCACGACGGCCGCGTCGTCGAGCTCGAGCGCCGGCGTCATCCGCGTCGCGCGCCCCGCGCGAGCGCGGCCTCGAGCCGGCGAAGCTGCGCGAGCTGCCACGCCTGGAACGTCGTGTCCGCGGGCGCGAGCGTCTCGGTGATCGTCGCGACCGGAATGCCGTGCGCGCGCGCTATAGCGGTCAGCCGCTGCACGTCCGGCGTCTCGTTCTGGCCGTTCTCGATCCAGACGCGGACGGCGTGCGCCGCGAGCTGACGGCCGGCGGTCGCGAGGTCCTGCGCGGTCGGCTCACTGCCCTCGGCGACGGCGCGCAGGAGCCCCGCCGGCGTGCCGAGGTGGAGACCGAGCGCGCGCGCCAGCGGCGCGACCACGCTCTCCGACGCGCCGACGCGCGTGCCCGCGAACCGCCGCCGGATGCGGGCGATCGCCGCTCCGTACCCGCGAAGCGCACGATCCTCGAACCGCGCCTCCCGCGCGGCGAAGAACGCCGCGTCGCCCGGCTCGAGCGCCCGGAAGTCGCGCGTGATCGCGGCGACGGCGCGGCGGACGTCCTCCGGGGAGTACCAGAGGTGCGGGTTGCCTCCGGCGCGGACGCCGACGAGGTCGGCGACGGTGAGCACGACGCGGCCGGAGACGGGGTTTGCGGCGAGCAGCTTCGGCGCCCACGCGTCGTAGCCCGCGCCGTTCACGATCACGAGGCGCGCGCCGGCGAGCGTGCGCGCGTCGAGCGCCGTCGGCTCGTAGTCGTGCGGGTCGGTAGCCGGGTTCGAGACGATGCTCGTCACCGACACGCGGTCGCCGCCGAGCTGCGCCGCGATGCTGCCCCACACGTTCTCGGCGGCGGCGACCTGGAGTTGTCCTGAGGCGTGCGCACCGGCGCCGCCGCCTGCGAGCCACGCGGTGGCGAGGAGGGCGGCCGGGGCGGCGGCGAGGACGGCGAGCGTGCGGAACCGGAGCACCGCACGCCAGCCTACCCGAAAACGAGACTCATTCTCATATGATGCGCTAGCATCGAGGGGTGGCCGAGAGCGCACGTGACTGGGCCGAGACGACGCTCGCCGCCCTCCAGGCGGGGGGCGGCCGCGCGGGGGGCGCGCGGACGGCCGTGGTCGAGCTCCTCTCGCGTCAGCGGTGCTGCCTGACGGCGCAGGAGATCCACGAGCAGCTCCGGCGCGAGGGGCACCGCGTGGGGCTCGCGAGCGTGTACCGCGCGCTCGACCGGCTGAGCTCCGACGGCTTCCTGCAGAAGATCGAGCTCGGCGCCGGCGTCACGCGCTACGAGCCAGTCCACGCGGACGGCGAGCATCACCACCATCTGGTCTGCGACGCCTGCGGGAAGGTCGAGGCGTTCGCCGACGACCGGCTCGAGCAGGCCCTTCACCGTGTGGAGCACGCGACGGGATACCGCGTGGCCGCGCACGACGTCGTCCTGCGCGGCGCCTGCTCGGACTGCGCGACCTGACGCGGGCTAGGATCGCCCTCCGTCTGAGCTTCGCCCACACGACCCAGGGAGGGGGACATGAGACTTGGCGTCACCCGCCGGCGCGCTCCGCGCCGGTTGAGCCTCGCCGCGGCGACCGCCGCTGCCGCCGTCGCGGCCGCGGTCGGGATCGCGATCGGTCCAGCCGTCTCGTCGGCCTCGACGAGCGGCGACCGCGACCGGATGCCGTCGCTCGACCACGTCTTCGTGATCATGCTCGAGAACCACTCCAAGTCGAGCGTGCTCGGCGACCCCAACGCGCCGTTCATCAACCAGCTCGCCGCGCAGTACGCGGTCGCGGGCAACTACTACGGCGTCACGCATCCGAGCGAGCCGAACTACGTCGCCGCGATCAGCGGCTCGAACTGGTGGGTCAACAACGACGACCCGGCGAACCGGTACGACCACACGAACCTCGTCGACGAGCTCGAGTCGCACCACAAGACGTGGGCGGCGTACATGGAGGCGATGCCGAGCGCCGGCTACCTCGGCGACTACTGGCCGTCGAGTGGCACGCCGCTGTACGCGAGCAAGCACAACCCGTTCGTGCTCTTCGACGACATCCGCAACGATCCGGCACGGCTCGCGCACGACAAGCCGTACACGGATCTCGCGCACGACCTCAACTCGCCTCGTCCGCCGGACTTCGTCTGGATCAGCCCCGACCAGTGCAACGACATGCACGGCGGCGTCTACTCCGCGGTGCCGGGGTACCCCGAGACGCCGTGCCCGTACGGGTCGACGAAGGACGACGCGAACGACGCCGCGCTGAAGCAGAAGGCGGACGCCTTCGTGAAGCAGGCGGTCGGGACGATCATGTCGAGCCGCGCGTGGCGCGGGAAGAGCGCGATCTTCATCGTCACCGACGAGAACGACTACACGGGGAACCCGTCCACCGACGGCTGGGAGACGGCGGACGGCTGCTGCGACTCGCCGATCGTGCCCGCCAACGACCCGGAGGTCCCGGGCTGGCAGGGCGGCGTCTACGGCGGCGGGCTCATCCCGGCCGTGATCGTCACCACGCACGGCAAGCGCGGGGGGTACACGAGCACCACCGCGTACAACCACTACTCGCTGCTGCGCACGATCGAGGACTCGTGGAACCTCGACCGGCTCGGCTTCACCTCGGACACGGCGCAGGTGCAGTCGATGAGCGAGTTCTTCACCCACTGAGCCGATCCGGGAGGGCGGCCGCCTCCGGGCGGCCGCCCTCGCGCCGTGGCAGGGTTACGGCGTGGACGAAGGGCAGGCGGTCGTCGGGCGCCGGGCCGAGCTGCAGGCGGCGACGGAGCTGCTCGAACGCTCGCGCGGCGGCCTCGCCGCGCTGCTGCTGACCGGCGCGCCCGGCATCGGCAAGTCGACCGTCTGGCGCCGCGGCCGCGAGCTCGCCGCGGCGACGGGATTCACGGTGCTCACCGCGCGGCCGGCGGCCGCCGAGGCCCGCCTGTCGCACGCCGGCCTCTCCGACCTGCTCGGCGGCGCCGGCGAGGACCTGCTCGCAGCGCTGCCGCGCGTGCAGCGCCGCGCCCTCGAGGTCGCGTTCCTGCGCCGGGGAGTGGAGCGGGCGGTCGTCGAGGCGCGCGCCGTGGCCACCGCCGCGCTCTCGGTCCTGCGCGCTCTCGCCGCGGATGCCCCGGTGCTGATCGCCGTCGACGACGCGCAGTGGCTGGACGCGCCGTCGGCATCGGCGCTCGCGTACGCCGTGCGCCGCCTCGACGACGCGCCGGTCGCGGTGCTCGCCGCGATCAGGATCGAGGACCGGCGGCCGCACACCTTCGCGGACGCGATCGCGGCCGAGCGGCGCGTGGAGGCGACGCTCGGCCCGCTGAGCGTCGCGTCGCTGCACGCGGTCATCCGCCGCGAGCTGGGCGCCGCGCCGCCGCGGCCCACGCTGGTCAAGATCGCGGCCGCGACCGGCGGCAACGCGTTCGACGCGATCGAGGTCGCCCGGGAGCTCGAGCGGCTTGGGCCGGCGGCCGCCGCCGCCGGGCCGCTGCCGGTTCCGGCCGCCACGAGAGAGCTCCTGCACGCGCGGCTCCAGCGGCTGCCGCCGCGTGCGCGGAGCGCACTGCTCGCCGCGTCCTGCCTCGCCTCGCCGCACGTCGACCTCGTCGACGAGCGTGCGCTCGCGGCGGCGGAGGAGGCCGGCGTGGTGCACGTCGGCGCGGACGGCCGCATCGACTTCGCCCATCCGCTCCTCGCCGCGGCGGTCTACGAGTCGGCGCCCGTCGCCCGGAGGCGCGCCGCGCACCGGGCGCTCGCCCGGCGGGTGACCGACCCGGAGGAACGGGCGCGCCACCTCGCGCTCGCCGCCTCGCGGCGGGACGGGAGCGCCGCCGTCGAGCTCGACCGCGCGGCGCAGCTCGCGCGCGCCCGCGGCGCGCCCGCGGCCGCCGCCGAGCTGGCGGAGCTGGCGCTGCGGATCTCGCCGGCGTCCGAGGAGGGCGCGCGGCTGCTGGCCGCCGCGGCGTGCCATTTCGACAGCGGCGATCTCGACCGCGCCCGCGCGCTCCTCGACGGGGCCGTCGAGAGGGCGCCGCACGGGTCGCAGCGTGCCGCCGCGCTGCGGCTGCTCGGCCACCTGGAGGCGCGCCGCTCGAGCTTCACGGCGGCGTACGAGCTCGCGGCGGCCGCGCTGGACGAGGCAGGGGACGACGATGCGCTCGCCGCCGGGCTCGAGCTCGACGTCGCCTTCTTCGGGGCCAGCCTGGGCGACTTCGCCCGCGCCGCACCGCACGCGCGCGCTGCGGTCGCCGCCGCGGAGCGCGTCGGCGCCGAGGCGGTGCTCGCCCCGGCGCTCGCGGCGCTGACGATGATGGAGTTCCTCTGCGGCCGCGGCCTCGACGCGGCCGCGCTCGACCGGGCGCTCGCGCTCGACGATCCGCTCGCGCCGCTGCCCTTCATGCTGCGGCCCCGCTTCATCGCGGGCCTGCTCCTGCTCTGGACCGGCTCGGTGTCCGACGGGCTCGAGGCGCTGGACGCGGTGCGCCTGGAGGCCCTCGAGCAGGGCCGGGAGGCCGACGTGTCGCTCGTCGGCATGTACGTCGTCTGGGCCTGCGCGTGGCGCGGCGATCTCGAGCGCGCCCGCCGCGTGGCGGACGAGACCGTCCGCATCGCCACCCTGCTCGACGACCGCATGGCGCTCGCGCTCGCGCTGAGCGCGCGCGCGTTCGTCGGCGCGCACGCCGGCGGCGCCGATGCGGTCCGCGAGGACGCGGACGAGGCGCTCGCGCGGTTCCGGCAGCTCGGGTGGCAGGCGGGCCTGATCTGGCCGCTGTGGGCGCTCGGGCTGCTCGAGCTCTCCGGCGGCGATCCGGCGGCGGCGTACGCCGCCCTCGAGCCGCTGGCCGCGGTCGTCGCCGCCATGGGCACCACCGACCCGGTGCTCTGCGTGTTCGTGCCCGAGGCCGTCCAGGCGCTCGTCGAGCTCGGCCGCGTCGACGAGGCACGGGCGCTGCTCGAGCCGTTCGAGACGCAGGCCCGCGCGCTCGACCGGGGCTGGGCGCTCGCGGCCTCGGCGCGCTGCCGGGCGCTGCTGCACGCCGCCGGCGGCGAGCTCGACGCGGCGCGCGCCGCCCTCGACGAGGCGCTCGCCCGTCACGACGGGGAGCTGCCCCTGGAGCGGGCGCGAACGCTGCTCGAGCTCGGTCGGCTCGAGCGGCGGCGCCGCCGGAAGCGGCTCGCCCGCGTCGCGCTCGACGACGCCGTCGCGGCCTTCGAGCGGGCCGGCGCCGACCGCTGGGCGGAGCGGGCGCGGCACGAGCTCGCGCGCGTCGCGACCCGCCGCGCGCCGGCGACGCTGACGCCCACCGAAGAGCGCATCGCCCGGCTCGCCGCGGAGGGGCTGAGCAACCGCCAGATCGGCGAGCGCGCCTTCGTCGCGGTCGGCACGGTCGAGGCGAACCTGAAGCGCGCGTACCGCAAGCTGGGCATCACCTCGCGCGCCCAGCTCGCGCGGGCGCTCGACGAGCGGGCCGCCGAGCCGATTTCGTAGGGTCTTCGGGGATTTCGGGCCCGGGCCGGCGCTCCTACGCTCGTCCCGGTGGAGGACGCAGCGAGCTTCGTCGCCGAGTGCTTCTGGCCCGACGTCGACGACGCCGACCTCGACGCGCTCGACCGACGCATCCGCGAGGCCGCCGGCGGGGGGCAGGAGGTCCGCTACCTCGGCTCGATCCTGCTTCGCGACGACGAGGTCGTCCTCTGCGAGTTCGACGGCACGGACGACGCGGTCCGCGCGGTCGCCGAGCGCGCGCGCGTCCCGTTCGAGCGGATCGTGCGCGTCACGCGCGCGCCCCGGCGATGAGCGCGGAACGCTGATCGACCGCCCGCGTGCGCACGCCGAGCTCGCGCGCCGGCCGACGCGCATTGCGCGGCCGTGCGAAGGAATCCGCGCGTGCGCCCCGTAGGGCGGTGACGCGCCGGCGGCGGGTCCCAAGAACGACGGCTGCAGGGCTCGTCGCCGGCGCGCGACGCGCGGCAACGCCTCATGCGCCCGGCAGGAATCGAACCTGCGACCTCGTGCTCCGGAGGCACGCGCTCTATCCCCTGAGCTACGGGCGCGCAGGGGTCACTAGTCTAGCCGCCGTGCGTCTCCACGCCCGTCGCGCCACCCTCCGCCTCGCCGAGACGTTCGTCATCTCGCGCGGTGCCGAGGACGAGGCGGAGGTCGTCGAGGTCGAGGTCGTGCACGGCGACGTGTCGGGCTTCGGCGAAGCGGCGCCGATCGAGCGCTACGACGAGTCGGCGGCGTCCGCGCTCGCGTGGCTCGAGCAGGTCGACCTGGGCGACGACCCGTTCGCGCTCGAGGTGATCGAGGCGCGGCTGCCGCCGGGCGAGCAGGCGGCGCGCGCGGCGGTCGACGCGGCGCTGCACGACCTGCAGGGCAGGCTGACGGGGCTGCCCGTGCACCGGCTGCTCGGGCTGCGGCGCGAGGGGCCGCCGACGTCGTGGACGGTGTGGCTCGGCGATCCCGACGACATGGCGCGGCGGGCGGAGCGTGCGACGGCGCGCGGCTTCCGGCGGCTGAAGCTGAAGCTCGGCGGCCGCGACGGGCTCGATGCGGAGCGGGTGGCCGCCGTCCGGGCGGTCACCGACCTGCCGCTCCAGGTGGACGTGAACGAGGCTTGGACGCTCGACGAGGCGCTCGACGTGCTGCCGCGACTCGACGTGCAGTACTGCGAGCAGCCGCTCGTCGCGGGCGACGAGGACGGTCCCGAGCTGAAGCGCCGCTCGCCGGTCCCGATCTACGTCGACGAGGACTGCCACACGCTTGCGGACGTCGCCGGGTGCGCGGAGCGCGCGCACGGCGTCAACATCAAGCTGGCGAAGTCGGGCGGGATCCGCGAGGCGGTGCGCATGGTGCACGCGGCGCGCGCGCTCGGCCTCGGCGTCATGCTCGGCTGCATGGTGGAGTCCGGTCTCGGCATCGCGGCGGGCGCGCACGTCGCGAGCCTCATGGACCACGTCGATCTCGACGGCAACCTGCTGCTCGCCGAGGATCCGTGGCCGGGCGTGCGGTTCGTGGACGGGGTGCAGGTTCCGGCCGACGAGGCGGGGCTGGGTGTCGCGCGCGCGTAGGCTGCTGCTCCTCGCCGAGGGGCACTCGGACGACCCGCACTTCGGCAAGACCGCGCGCGGCGTGCTCCGCTACCGGCCGCAGGACGTCGTGGCGATCCTCGACTCGCGGCGGGCCGGCGAGGAGCAGGACGGCGTCCCGATCGTCGGCAGCGTCGCGGAGGCGGCGCGGCACGAGCCCACGGTGGCGCTCGTCGGCGTCGCGACCCAGGGGGGACGCTTTCCGCCCGCGTGGCGCGAGCTGCTGAAGCAGTCGATCGCGGCGGGCCTCGACGTCGAGAGCGGTCTGCACGAGTTCGTGTCCGACGACGAGGAGCTCGCCGCGCTCGCCCGCGACCACGGCGTCGAGCTGCGCGACCTGCGCCGTCCGCCCGCCGGGCTGAACGTGCCGACCGGCGAGAACCTCGCCCATCCGGCGCGCACGATCCTCACCGTCGGCTCCGACTGCGCGATCGGGAAGATGACGGTCGCGCTCGAGCTCGACCGGGAGGCGCGGGCGCGAGGGATCCGCAGCGAGTTCGTCCCGACTGGGCAGACCGGGATCGCGATCGCTGGCTGGGGGATCTCCGTGGACGCGGTCGTCGCCGACTTCATCGCCGGCGCTTCCGAGCAGCTCGTCGTCGAGGGCGTCCGTCGCGGCGGCGAGCTCCTCCTCGTCGAGGGGCAGGGATCGCTGCTGCACCCCGCGTACTCGGGCGTGACGCTCGGGCTGATGCACGGCTCCGCGCCCCACGGCTATGTCCTCTGCCACATGGCCGGCGAGACGGTCGTCGACGGCGACGAGCGCTTCCCGATCCCGCCGCTCCGCGAGCTCGTCGACCTCCACGAACGGATGAGCCTGCTCGCGCGGCCGGCGCGCGTGCTCGCGATCGCGCTCAACACCCGCAACCTCGACGACGAGGCCGCGCGACGAGCGGCCGCGGAGGTCGAGGCGGAGACCGGGCTCCCGGCCGACGACCCCGTTCGCTTCCGAGCCGCCAGGCTGCTCGACGCCGTTCTCGCGGAGGTGTCGGAAACAGCCACTTGACACACGAACACGCGTTCGCTACCGTGGCGAACACATGTTCGTTCGGATCGCCGTCCTCGTCGGTCTCGCCGTCCTCGTCTGGAGCGCCGTCGCCCGCTCCTCGGACGCCCACGGCAACCGCCGCGTGGTGACGGTGCGTCCGTACGACACGCTGTGGACGATCGCCGAGCGCAGCTACGGCGGCGATGTCCGCGACGCCGTCTGGCGCATCGAGCGCGCGAACCACCTGCGAGGGGCCGACATCCGCGTGGGGGAGCGCCTCGTGTTGCCGTAGCTCTCAACCGGTGAGGCCGCGGACGCCTGCGAGAATCGCCCGCGCGTGGACCTCGACCTCGTCTTCCTCGGCACGTCGGGCAGCGCGCCGACGGCGAACCGCGCGCCGACGGCGCTGCTCGTCCGGCGCGGCGGTGAGCGGCTGCTGTTCGACTGCGCCGAGGGAACGCAGCGTCAGCTCATGCGCTCGAGGATCGGGTTGCCGGACCTCGACCAGGTCTACCTCTCGCACTTCCACGCCGACCACTACCTCGGCCTGCCGGGGATGCTGAAGACGTTCTCGCTCAGGCAGCGCGAGACGCCGGTCACGGTGTACGGGCCGCCGGGCGTGCGCGAGCTGTTCGGCGAGCTCCGGCGCGTCTTCGGGAAGCTGACGTACCCCCTGGAGCTGGTCGAGGTGCGCGCGGGGCAGGCGCTCGAGCGGGACGGCTATCGGATCCTCGTCTTCCCGGTGCACCACGGGGTGTCCGCGGTCGGCTACGCGCTCGTCGAGGAGCCGCGGCCCGGGGTGTTCGACGTGGAGGCGGCGGATGCACTCGGCGTGCCGGCCGGGCCGGAGCGGGGCGTGCTGCAGCGCGGCGAGTCGGTGACCCTCGCGGACGGGAGCGTCGTCACGCCCGACGCGGTGCTCGGCGAGGCACGCGCCGGGAGGCGGATCGTCATTCCCGGCGACACCGCGCCTGCCGAGACGGTGCGGCTGCTCGCCGAGGGCGCCGACGTGCTCGTGCACGAGGCGACGTTCGCCGACGAGGAGCACGAGCGCGCCGAGGAGACGCTGCACTCGACCGCGCTGCAGGCGGCGACGATCGCACGCGACGCGGGCGTGCGCCTGCTCGCGCTGACCCACGTCTCGCCGCGCTACTTCGGTCCCGAGCTGGCGCGGGAGGCGCGGTCGGTGTTCCCGGCGACCGTGGTGCCGCGCGACCTCGACACGATCGAGGTGCCGTTTCCCGAGCGGGGCGAGCCGCGGCTCGTGAAGGGCGGCGCTGCGCCCGAGACGCTCGCTAGAGTCAGCGGCGCATGACGGAGCGGGTGCAGGTGGCGGTCGCCGGCGACGTCGCGGAGGCCGAGGAGATGCAGGCGATCCTGAAGGCGGCCGGCATCGACGCCGAGCTGCAGGCGGGCGCAGACGATCCCCTCACGGTCTGGGTCGGCGAGGGCGACGTCGACGCCGCGCGGGAGGCGCTCGAGGCGCTCACCGATCCGGACGACCTGATCGCCGAGCCCTGAGCGGGCGCCCCTCTCGAGGCGTCCGTCTGACGACTCCGCTAGCCTGACGCGGCCGTAACCCTTTAACCCGGTCCAGCGAGGCCGGAAAGGAGTCGAATGTCGCACCCTGCCGTCAGCCCGGCGCCGAAGCTCCTGCTGGACGCCGAGAGCATCTCGCGCACGCTCAGCCGCATCGCGCACGAGATCATCGAGCGGAACGACGAGCTCGAGGACGTCGCGCTCGTCGGCATCCACACGCGCGGCGTCCCGCTCGCGCAGCGCCTCCGCACGCTCGTGGCGGAGCGCAGCGGCGTCGAGCTGCCGCTCGGCCACCTCGACATCACCTTCCACCGCGACGACGTCCACGTGCGCGCGCGCCGGGCGCCCAGGCGTGCCCAGCCCGTCGTCCACGACACGCGGCTCGAGTTCGAGCTCGAAGGACGCACCGTGATCCTCGTCGACGACGTCCTCTACACGGGAAGGACGATCCGCGCTGCGATCGACGCGCTGCTCGAGTACGGACGTCCGGCTCGCGTGCAGCTGGCGGTGCTCGCCGACCGCGGCCACCGCGAGCTGCCGATCCGCCCCGACTACGTCGGCAAGAACCTGCCGACCGCGCGCGGCGAGCGCGTGCAGGTGGAGCTGATCGAGATCGACGAGGTCGATCGCGTGCTGCTCCTCGGCGAGAGCGAGGAGCGGACCGATGGCTGATCTCCGCGTCGTCGGCCACGGCCTCGTCCCGCCTCCGCGCGAGCGCCGCCATCTCCTGTCGATCGCCGATCTCGACCGCGACGACGTCGAGCGGCTGCTCGCCACCGCCCGTTCCTTCGCCCTCTCGCAGGCGCGGGAGACGAAGAAGCTGCCGACGCTGCGCGGGCGGCTCGTTCTCAACCTCTTTTACGAGAGCTCGACGCGCACCAGCTCCTCGTTCGAGGTTGCCGCGAAGCGCCTGTCCGCCGACACGCTCACGCTGAAGGCCGCCGGCTCCTCGGTCGACAAGGGCGAGTCGTTGCGCGACACGGTGCAGACGCTCGCCGCCTACGAGCCGGACGTGATCGTCGTCCGCCATCCGGAGGCGGGTGCCGCTCACCTCGTCGCGCGCGCGACGACGGCGCGCGTCGTCAACGCCGGCGACGGGAAGCACCAGCATCCGACGCAGGCTCTCCTCGACCTGTACGCGATGCGCGAGGCGCTCGGCCGTCTCGAGGGCGTGCACGTCGCGATCGTCGGCGACGTGCTGCACTCGCGCGTCGCGCGCTCGCTCGTCCAGGCGTTGCGCCTCGTCGGGGCCGACGCGATCCTCGTCGGCCCGCCGCCGCTGCTCGTACCGGAGCTCGCGCCGTGCTCGCACGACATCGCCGCGATCGCCGACGCGGACGTCGTCTACGTCCTGCGGATGCAGCGCGAGCGGATGCTCGCAGGCGCGAACTTCGTGCCGTCGCTACGCGAGTACGCGGCGCGCTGGGCGGTGACGCCCGAGCGGCTCCGGCCGGGACAGCTCGTCATGCATCCCGGCCCGATGAACCGCGGCGTCGAGATCGACGCCCGCGTCGCCGACTCGGACGCGTCGCTCGTCGTCGACCAGGTGCGTGCGGGGCTCGTCGTGCGGATGGCCGTGCTGTACGACCTGCTCACCGCAGGGCCGGTGCCCGTCGAGGCCGCGATGGAGGTGGCGTGATGCTCGCCGGCCCTGTCGGCCGGGACGATCTCGTCATCCGCGGCGCGCGGGTCCTCGACCCGGTCGAGGGCGTGGACGCGGTGCTGGACGTCCGGGTCGACGGCGGCACGATCGCCGCCCTCGCTTCCGAGCTGGACGCGAACGGCCACCGCGTCGTCGACGCCGGCGGGCTCGTGCTCGCGCCCGCATTCGTCGACCCCCACGTCCACCTGCGCACCCCCGGCCGCGAGGACGAGGAGACGATCGCCACGGGCACGGCCGCCGCGGCCGCCGGAGGCTACTGCGCCATCCTCGCGATGCCGAACACCGAGCCGGTCGTCGACGAGGCCGAGCAGGTACGCGCGCTGCGGGCACGCGCCGAGACGGAGGCGCGCATTCCCGTCGGGTTCCTGGCGGCGATCAGCAAGGGCCAGGCCGGAGCGGAGCTGACGGAGATGGGGGCGCTCGCCGACGCGGGCGCCGCCGGCTTCACCGACGACGGCCGGCCGGTCGCGAGCGCAGGGCTGATGCGCCGCGCTCTCCAGTACGGCGCCGTCACGAGCCGCACGCTGGCGGTGCACTGCGAGGAGCAGACGCTGACGCGCGGCGCGCACGCGCACGCAGGTCGCGTCGCGGCCGAGCTCGGCCTCGCCGGCTGGCCCTCCCTCGGCGAGAGCCTGATGGTGGCGCGCGACCTCGAGCTGGCGGCCGAGACGGGTCGGCCGGTGCACCTCATGCACCTGTCGGCAACCGAGTCGGTCGGGCACCTGCGTCGCGCGCACGAGCGGGGCGTCGCCGCCACCGGCGAGGTCACGCCGCACCACCTGTGCCTGACGGAGGAGGCGGTGCGCAGCCTCGACCCGAACGTGAAGATGAACCCTCCGCTCAGGACGGAGGCGGACCGGCTCGCGCTCGTGGACGCGCTGCGCGACGGGACGATCGCGGCGATCGCCACCGACCACGCGCCGCACGCGCCGGAGGAGAAGGACGTGCCGTTCGAGGCGGCGCCCTTCGGCGTCACCGGGCTCGAGACCGCGTTCGCCGCGCTCTACACGCACCTCGTCCTGCCGGGCGTCCTTCGCCTCGAGACGCTGCTCGAGCGCCTCTCCGCCGGCCCGGCGGCGATCTTCGGGCTCGAGCGGCCCCGCATCGCCGTCGGCGCGCCCGCCAACCTGACGCTGCTCGACCTCGACCGCCGCTGGCGCGTGAAGTCGAGCGGCTTCCGCTCGCGCTCGGCGAACTCGTGGCTGCTCGGGAAGCGGCTGCACGGCCAGGTGCGCCTCACCGTCGCCGCCGGACGGGTGGTGCACGAGACGTGAGCTGCCTGGTGCTCGAGGACGGGACGGTCTTCGACGGCGAGAGCGTCGCCGCCCCGACGCTCGCGTTCGGCGAGGCCGTCTTCACGACGGCGATGAGCGGCTACCAGGAGACGGTCACCGATCCCAGCTACGTCGGCCAGATCGTCTGCTTCACCGCGCCGATGATCGGCAACTACGGCGTCGACGAGGCGCGCTCGCAGTCCGACCGGGTGCACGCCACGGCCGTCGTCATGCGCGAGGCGCGCGGGCCGGAGTGGACGGACTGGCTGCGGGACCGCGGCGTCGCCGCCCTCACCGGCGTCGACACCCGCTCGCTCGTGCTGCACCTGCGCGAGCGTGGCGCGATGCGCGCGGCCGTCGTCGCCGACGGCACGCCGGTCGACGACGCGCTCGCCGCCGTCCGGGCGCAGCCGTCGATGGAGGGGCAGGCGCTCGTCGCCGCCGTCTCCCCGAATGCGCCGTACCGCTTCGCGGAAGCGGGCGACGTCCGCGTCGCCGTCGTCGACTACGGCTGCAAGCGCTCGATCCTGCGCCTGCTCGCGAAGGCCGGCGCGGCCGTCGACGTCTACCCGCACGACGTCGACGCCGACACGCTCGCGGTCTACGACGGCGTGCTGCTCGGCAACGGTCCCGGCGATCCCGCGCCGCTCGCCGCGGAGACGGCGACGGTGCGCGCCCTGCTCGGGCGCACCAACGTCCTCGGCATCTGCCTCGGCCACCAGCTGCTCGCGCTCGCCACCGGCCACCGCACGTTCAAGCTGCCGTTCGGCCACCGCGGCACGAACCACCCCGTCCTCGACCGGCGCAGCCGCCGCGTCCTCGTTACCTCGCAGAACCACGGCTTCGCCGTCGAGCCGCAGGAGGGCGCCGAGGCGAGCCACGTGTCGCTCTACGACGGCACCGTCGAAGGGCTCGCCTTCCCCGAGCTGCGCGCGCGCTCGACGCAGTTCCACCCCGAGGCGAGCCCGGGCCCGCACGAGGGCGCGGCCACCGTGCACGCCTGGGTCGAGGAGCTGCGCGCCGTTGCCTAGACGCAGCGACCTGCGGACGATCTGCGTGATCGGCTCGGGGCCGATCGTGGTCGGGCAGGCGGCCGAGTTCGACTACGCGGGCTGCCAGGCGTTGAAGGTGCTGCGGGCGGAGGGCTTCCGCACGATCGTCGTCAACTCGAACCCCGCGACGATCATGACGGATGCCGCGTTCGCCGACCGCACCTACATCGAGCCGCTCGACCTGGAGGGCGTCGCGTCGGTGCTCGAGCGGGAGCGTCCGGATGCGCTGCTGCCGACGTTGGGCGGCCAGACGGCGTTGAACCTGGCGCGGGCGCTGCACGCGGAAGGCGTCCTCGAGGAGCTCGGCGTGGAACTGATCGGCGCCGACGTCGAGGCGATCGGGCGGGCCGAGGACCGCGAGCTGTTCAAGGCGGCGGTGGAGTCGTGCGGGTTGACGGTGCCCTCCTCGCGGATCGTCAGGTCGTCGGGAGAGCTCGAAGGGGTGGGGTTGCCGGCGGTGGTGCGGCCGGCGTTCACGCTCGGCGGCCAGGGGGGCGGCTTCGTGGAGACGCGCGAGCAGCTGCGCGTGCAGGTGGAGCGGGGCCTCCAGGAGTCGCCGATCGGGCAGGTGCTGGTCGAGGAGTCGGTGCGGGGCTGGGACGAGTTCGAGCTGGAGGTCGTCCGCGACCGGGCCGACAACGTCGTCGTCGTCTGCTCGATCGAGAACCTCGACCCGATGGGCGTCCACACCGGCGACTCGGTCACGGTGGCGCCGCAGATGACCCTGTCGGACGAGGCGTTCCAGGAGCTGCGCGACGGCGCGATCGCCGTCATCCGTGCGGTCGGGGTCGACACGGGCGGCTCGAACATCCAGTTCGCGCGCGACCGGGTGTCGGGGGCGATGCGCGTGATCGAGATGAACCCGAGGGTGTCGCGCTCGTCCGCGCTCGCGTCGAAGGCGACCGGCTATCCGATCGCGAAGGTGGCGGCGCGGCTGGCCGTGGGCTACACGCTCGACGAGATCCCGAACGACCTGACGGGGACGACGCCGGCCAGCTTCGAGCCGACGCTCGACTACGTGGTGGTGAAGATCCCGCGCTTCGCGTTCGAGAAGTTTCCCCGGGCCGACCGGACGCTCGGGACCCAGATGAAGTCCGTCGGCGAGGTGATGGGGATCGGCCGCACGTTCATCGAGGCGTTCGTGAAGGCGGAGCGGGGGCTGGAAGGGCCGCTCGACTGGCGGCCCGAGAACCTGCATCCGTGGTTCGAGCGCGAGCTGGCCGGGCTGGCGGCCGAGCGGGCGCGGCAGGAGACCGCGGCGCCGGTCTACCGCCGGATCGACTCGGTCGCCGGCGAGGTCGAGGCGGCCTCCAACTACTTCTACGCGTCCTGGGGCGAGACGGACGAGCGGCCGCCTGCGGCGCGCCCGCGGCGGGTCGTGATCCTCGGGTCGGGGCCGAACCGGATCGGGCAGGGCGTCGAGTTCGATTACTGCTGCGTGCACGCGGTGCAGACGTTCCGCTCGCTCGGGTTCGAGGCGGTGATGGTGAACTGCAACCCGGAGACGGTCTCGACCGACTACGACACCTCCGACCGTCTCTACTTCGAGCCGCTCGACGTCCCCGCCGTGCTCGCCGTGCTCGAGCGCGAGCGCCCGGACGGGGTCGTGATCCAGTTCGGCGGCCAGACGCCCCTGAAGCTGGCGCCGGCGATCGAGGCCGCCGGGCACCGCATCCTCGGCACCCCGTTCGAGGCCGTCGACCTGGCCGAGGACCGGGAGCGCTTCGCGGCGCTGCTGGGGGAGCTCGGGATCGCCTGCCCGGCGTGGGGGGTGGCCCGCAGCGGCACCGAGGCGGCGGAGCTGGCGCACCGGATCGGCTATCCGGTGCTGGTGCGCCCCTCGTACGTGCTCGGCGGCCGCGCGATGCGCGTCTGCTGGCGTGCGAGCCAGGTGGTCGAGGCTTTCCACGGGATCGACAGCCCGACCCTCGTCGACCGGTTCCTGGAGCACGCGGTCGAGGTCGACGTGGACGCGCTCTGCGACGGCGAGCAGGTCTACGTCGGGGCGGTGATGCAGCACGTGGAGGAGGCGGGCGTGCACTCGGGCGATTCGGCCTGCGTGCTGCCCGCGCAGTCGCTGTCGGCGCAGACGCAGGCGGAGGTGGCCGCGATCGTGAGGCGGTTGGGGCCCGCGCTCGGGGTGGTGGGGCTGCTGAACGTGCAGCTCGCGGTGGTGGAGGAGAAGGTCTACGTGCTGGAGGTGAACCCGCGCGCGTCCCGCACGGTCCCGTTCGCCAGCAAGGCCACCGGGGTGAACCTCGTCGCGGCCGCCTGCCGGCTGGCCGCCGGCGAGAAGCTGGCCGACCTCCAGCTGCCGGCGGAGCGGCCGCCGCGCCAGGTGAGCGTGAAGGCGGCGGTGCTGCCGTTTGCCCGCTTCCCCGGCGCCGACCCGGTGCTCGGCCCGGAGATGCGCTCGACCGGGGAGGTGATGGCCACCGCCGACGACCTGCCGACCGCGTTCGCGAAGGCCGAGCGGGCCGCCGGCCGCCCGCTGCCCTCGCACGGCAGCGTCTTCCTCTCCGTCCGCGACGCGGACAAGCCGGCGCTGGTGCCGGTGGCGGCGGCGCTGGCCGGGCTCGGCTTCCGGCTGGTCGCGACCGCCGGCACCGCCCGCACCCTCCAGGCCGCCGGGCTGCAGGTCGACGAGGTGCGCCGGGTCGGCGCGCCGGGCGAGGGGCCGACGGTGGTCGACCTGATCCGCCGGCGGCGCTGCAACCTCGTCGTCAACACGCCCGGCGGCGGCTCCGGGACGCGCTCGGACGGCTACGCGATCCGCGAGGCGGCGCTGCTCGCCCGCGTGCCCTGCATCACGACGATCGCCGCCGCGACGGCCGCCGTGCACGCGATCGCGAACGCCCGCGCCGGGGAGGCCCTGTCGCTGCAGGAGCGCATCGATGTCGAGGCCCAGGCGCGAGCGTCGTAGCGTCGCCGGCGTCGAGGCGCTCGGCCCGTACACGCTGCTCCGCGTCGAGCGCGGCGGAATCGACCCGGGGACGCCCGGACAGTTCTTCATGCTCGAGGCGCCCGGGCGCGTCCTGCCGCGGCCGATGTCGCTCTGCCTCGCGCCGCCGAACGAGCTCGCGTTCCTGGTCGACCCGATCGGACCGGGAACGCGCGCGCTCGCGGCGCTCGAACCCGGCGAGTCGATTCACGTCTTCGGTCCGCTCGGCATCGGCTTCCGGCTCGACGTGCCCCGCCCGCTGCTCGTCGGCGGCGGCGTCGGCATCGCGCCGCTTCCGTATCTGTCGGAGGCGCTCGAGCGGCCCCCTGCGGTGCTCGGCTTCCGGTCGACGCTGCACGCGGAGGCGGCGGCGCTCCTTCCCGGTGCAGAGGTGGTGATCGACCCGGTGCTCGTCACCGACGTCCTGCCGCACGACCGCGACGTGCTCGCGTGCGGACCGCAGCCGATGCTCGACGCGCTGCGCGAGACGCATCCGTCCGCGCAGCTCGCGTGCGAGGCGCCGATGGCGTGCGGCTACGGCGCGTGCTACGGCTGCGTCGTCGAGATCGACGGCAAGCTCGAGCGGCTGTGCGTCGAAGGACCGGTGCTGTGCTTCTCCTGAACGCGAGCGGGTGCCTCGACGCGCTCGTCGCGCCCGACGTCGCACGTGCGTTCGACGCATTCGTGACCAAGACGGTGACGCCGGCGCGGCGCGAGGGAAACGCGCCGCCGCGGATCGCCGAGACGGATGCGGGGATGCTGAACGCGATCGGACTCGCGAACCCGGGCCGCGACGCGTTCGTGTCGAAGGTGCTGCCGCGTCTGCGTGCGCTCGGGCGGCCGATCTGGGTCTCCGTCGGCGGCTTCTCCGCGGCCGACTACGCCGAGACGTGCGCGCGGCTGGACGGCGTGACGATCGAGCTGAACCTGTCGTGCCCCAACGTCGACGAGGCGCCGGAGACGGCCGCCGAGATCGTGGCGGCCTGCCGCCGCGCGTCCGCAAACCCGCTCTACGCCAAGCTTTCCCCGCATTCCTGGGACGTCGGCGAGACGGTTCGGGCGGTCGAGGCGGCGGGCGCCGACGGCATCAGCCTCGTCAACACGCTGCGTGGCCTCACGCTCCGTGACGACCTGCGGCCGTCGCTCGCGCGCGGCGCCGGCGGCTACTCCGGTCCGGCGCTGAAGCCGGTCGCGCTCGCGGCGGTGCACGCCGCGCGGCGCGCGACGGAGTTGCCGATCGTCGGCATGGGGGGCGTGCGGACCGGACGCGACGTGCTCGAGCTGGTCGCGTGCGGTGCGACTCATGTCGCGCTCGGCACGGTTCTCTTCGCGGACCCGGACGCGGCGGCTCGGGTGCGTTCGGAGCTCGCCGAAGAGCTCGAACGACTCGGGTTTGCGGACGTCGACGACGCGCGTGGTGCGGCGCTCGAAGTCGTTGTCCAAATGGAAAACTGACGCCGAACGGTCACGGTTGCACGCGCCGTAGAGGTTGGTAGGATGCTGCGCTCATGGTGCCCCCCCAGACTCAGGTCCAGGCTCCGGTGAGGTCGCTCGACCAGCGGATGGAAGCCCTGAAGCGTGCGAATGACATCCGTGTCAAGCGGGCGCAGCTGAAGAAGGATCTGAAGTCCGGCGCGACGTCGATCGAGCAGATCCTGCGCGAGCCACCGGAGTACGTGTCGACGGCGAAGGTGTTCGACATGCTGATGGCCGTGCCGAAGTTCGGACGCGTCAAGGCCGCGCGCCTGCTCAACCAGTGCCGCATCAGCCAGTCGAAGACGGTCGGCGGCCTCTCCGACCGCCAGCGGCACGAGCTGATTGCCCTCTTCAACCGCTAAGCCCGCTCCCGTCTTCGTCGTGACCGGGCCTTCGGGCGCCGGCAAGGGCACGTTGATCCAGCTCGTGCTCCCGCGGTTCCCCGAGCTCGCGCTCGCGGTGTCGGCGACGACGCGTCCGCGCCGGCCGGGCGAGCAGGACGGCGTCCACTACCACTTCCTGACGCCCGAGGAGTTCGACCGCCGCGTCGAGGCGGGCGAGTTCCTCGAGTGGGTCGACTACGTCGGCCATCGCTACGGGACGCTGCAGTCGGAGATCGACCGCCTGCGGCAGGCGGGGAGGGCGCCGCTCCTCGAGCTGGAGACGGACGGCGCACTGCGGGTGAAGCGGCGGGTCGCCGGCGCGGTCACGGTCTTCGTGACGGCGCCGGTCGACGAGCTCGAGCGCCGGCTCCGGCTGCGGGCCACCGAGTCGAGCGGCGCGATCGGCGAGCGGATCGAGATCGCCCGGCAGCAGCTCGAGCTCCGCGGCCTCTTCGACCACGTCGTCGAGAACGACGACCGGGAGCGGGCCGCGGACGCGCTCGCGGAGATCGTGCGCGACGTCCTGGACGGTGCCGCTACCATGGCCGGCCGATGATCAACCCTCGCATCGACGAGCTGCTCGACCAGGTCGACTCCCGCTACGCGCTGGTGATCGTGGCCGCGAAGCGCGCGCGCCAGATCAACAACTACCACCACCAGCTCGGGGAGGGGACGTTCGACGAGTTCGCCCCGCCGCTGATCGAGTCGCGCTCGAAGAACTACCTGACGATGTCCCTCGAGGAGATCGCCGAGGGCAAGATCGTCTACGACTACACGCGCTAGCCGTCGGAAACTGTTTCGTGGACATGTCCACGAAACGGTTTCGAGGACAGCGGGCACAATGGGCTGATGGCCCGCATCCTGCTCGGCGTGACCGGTGGGATCGCCGCCTACAAGGCGTGCGAGCTGACCCGGCTGCTCGTCAAGGCGGGGCACGAGGTCGTTCCGCTGCTGACTCCGGGCGCCGAGCGGTTCGTGCGCGCCGAGACCTTCGAGGCGCTTGCACGACGCGGGCCGGCCGAGACGCGCTACCCGCACCTCACGCAGGCCGACCTGCTCGTCGTCGCGCCGTGCACCGCGAACACGCTCGCCAAGCTCGCACACGGGCTCGCCGACAACGTCCTCACCGAGGCGGCGCTCGCGCACCGCGGGCCGGTCCTCGTCGCGCCGGCGATGAACCCGCGCATGTGGGCGGCGCCCGCCACACGCGACAACGTCGCGACGCTGCGCGCGCGCGGCGTCGAGCTCGTCGGGCCGGACGAGGGGGAGATGGCCGAGGGCGAGTGGGGCGTGGGCAGGATGGTCGAGCCCCGCGAGATCGCAGCGCGCGTCGAGCGGCTGCTCGCGCCGGGCCCGCTCGCCGGCCGGCGCGTGCTCGTCACCGCGGGCGGCACCCGCGAGGCCCTCGACAGCGTCCGCTTCGTGGGCAACCGCTCCTCGGGCCGCATGGGCGTCGCGCTCGCCGAGGAGGCGCGGCGGCGCGGGGCGGAGGTCGTCCTGCTCGCGGCGAACCTACAGGTGGAGCCTCCGCACGGCGTCGAGACGATCCCGACGCCGTCGGCCGAGACGATGCGCGACGCGGCGGTCGCGCTCGCCGACGTCGACGTGGCGCTGCTCGCGGCCGCGGTCGCCGACTACCGGCCCGCCGAGGTGCTCGCGGGGAAGCGGCCGAAGGACGACGCGACCTGGACCGTCGAGCTCGAGCCGACGATCGACATCGCCCGCGAGCTCGGCGCGCGGAAACGGCCCGGCCAGGTGCTCGTGCTCTTCGGCGCCGAGCACGGCGACGCGGGGCTCGAGCGGAAGCGCGGCATGCTCGAGACGAAGAACGCAGACCTCGTCGTCTTCAACGACGTCGGCCGGGCCGACATCGGCTTCGACGTCGGCGAGAACGAGGTCGTGCTGCTGACGCGCGAGACGGAGCGCCCGGTGCCCAAGGCCTCGAAGGCCGCGGTGGCGGCCGCGATCCTCGACGCGGTCGAGGAGCTGCTGCCGTGAGCGAGGCGTACACCCTGTTCCGCGAGGGGCAGGCGCGGCTCCGGAAGGGGCTGACCGCGCAGGCGACCGTGCCGCTCGAGCGGGCGAAGCGGCTCGAGCCGGCGAAGGCGTCGATCCGCGAGGCGCTCGGGATCGCGTACTTCCGCCTGCAGCGGTGGGAGGAGGCCGAGCGCGAGTTCCGGACGATCGTCGAGGACCTATCGCCGACCGACGACTACGCCCACTACGCGCTCGGGCGCGCGCTCGAGCAGCAGGGGAAGGCGCGCGAGGCGAACGGCCACTACAAGCTCGCGAGCTCGATGCAGCCCGACTCCGCCCGCTACGCCGCACGCATCCGCGACCTCGACGAGTGAGGGCACTGGTCCAGCGCGTCGCCCGGGCGCGTGTGGAGCCGGGCGGCGCGATCGGCCCCGGGCTGTGCGTCCTGCTCGGCGTCGCAGGCGACGACGACGCGGCGACGGCCGCCGCCCTCGCCGCCAAGGTCGCGCGGCTGCGGATCTTCCCGAACGCCGACGGCCGCTTCGACCGGTCGCTCCTCGACAACCGCGGCGCCGCGCTCGTCGTCAGCCAGTTCACGCTGCTCGCCGACACGTCGGCCGGCAACCGGCCGAGCTTCGCCGCCGCGGCGAAGCCCGAGGACGCCGAGCCGCTCTACGAGCGCTTCTGCGACGCGCTGCGCGTGCTCGGCGTGCCGGTCGAGACCGGCGTGTTCGGCGCGAGGATGCAGCTCGAGCTCGTGAACGACGGGCCCGTCACGATCGTCCTCGACGCGTAGGGCCCCCGGGGCCGAGCCCGACCGAGGCTCTGCTACCGTTCCGTCACCACATTTCGAGCTTGGTCGAGGTGGGCGCGTCGCGCCCACTTTTCGTCTGAGGGGCGGAACGCAGGGGGTGACGAGAGCGTGGCGACGGCACAGCTACAGAAGGAGAGGGAGCTCCAGCGCGACGTGACGCGGCTGGTGAGCGGCGCGCTGCCCGACGTCGAGGTGCTCGCGGTCGAGGTGACCGGCAGGGAGCGCTTCTGCGTGTTCGTCGACCATCCGCGCGGCGTCGACCACGCGCTCTGCGAGCGGGTGACGAACGTGCTGCGCTCGTACCTCGACGACTACACCGTCGAGGTTTCGTCGCCGGGAACGGATCGACCGCTGCGAACGCGCGCGCACTTCGAGCGCGCCGTCGGGCGACCGGTGCGGATCAAGACCGAGAGCGGCCGTGCACGCGGAGAGGTGCTGGCGGCCGGCGAACGGGCCGTGCGCATTCGCAGCGGCGCCGAGCCGACCGAGATCCCGTACGACGAGATCGTGCGGGCGAACCTGATCGACGAAGGGTGGAGGCATGAGCCAGGAGATCGTTGAGGCCGTTCGCGAGATCGAGCGCGAGAAGGGCATCGAGAGCGGAACGCTCGTGTCGGCGCTCGAGGACGCGTTGCTCGCAGCGTACAAGAAGACGCCCGGCGCGAGCCGCCATGCGACCGTCGAGCTCGACGACCGCGGCGACTTCCGCGTCTACTCGATCGACATCCCGCCGGACATCGAGGAGCGGCTGCTGGACGAGGCGCGCGAGCGCGCGCTCGACGAGCTCGAGCGCATCGAGGAGGAGACCGGGGAGAAGAACCACACGCTGCTCGCCGACGAGGACCTCGATCTCGACTTGTCGCGGGTGCCCGAGCACCTCGTCACGCGCGAGGACGTCACGCCGGACAACTTCGGCCGCATCGCCGCGCAGACCGCGAAGCAGGTGATCCTGCAGCGCATCCGCGAGGCCGAGCGCGAGATGATGTACGAGGAGTACATCGACCGCGTCGGCGAGGTCGTCACCGGGATCGTGCAGCAGACCGGCGACCGGCGGAACATCCTCGTCGACCTCGGCAAGGTCGAGGCGCTGCTCCCCGGCCCCGAGCAGGTCGACGGCGAGCGCTACGAGCAGGGCTCGCGCATCAAGGCGGTCATCCGCGAGGTGCGCACGGGGACGAAGGGCCCGCAGGTGATCCTCTCGCGTCGCGACTCCGAGCTGATCAAGACGCTGTTCGAGCTCGAGGTGCCGGAGATCGCCGACGGCCTCGTCGAGATCCGCGGCGTCGCGCGGCAGCCCGGCTACCGCTCGAAGATCGCCGTCGAGTCGCACGCGCAGGGCGTCGACCCGGTCGGCGCCTGCGTCGGCCCGCGTGGCTCGCGCGTCCGCATGGTCGTCTCCGAGCTGCGCGGCGAGAAGATCGACATCATCCCCTGGAACCCGGAGCCGGCGCGGTTCGTCGCCAAGGCGCTGTCGCCGGCGCGCGTGCGCGAGGTCTACCTCGACGACGAGAGCAAGGACGCGACGGTCGTCGTCCCGGACGACCAGCTCGCGCTCGCGATCGGCAAGGAGGGGATGAACGCGCGCCTGGCCGCGCACCTCACCGGCTGGAAGATCGACATCGTGTCCGACACCGAGTTCGCGCAGCAGGAGGCGGAGGCGGCGTTCGGCGGCGACGGCGAGGAGGGCGAGGACTTCTCCGGCCGCTGCGCCGCGATCCTCTCGAACGGCAAGCGGTGCCCGAACACCGCGCTGCCCGGCTCCAAGTACTGCGGCGTGCCGGCGCACCAGGCGCTCGCGCAGCAGGAGCGCGACGAGGAGGCGAACCCCGTCGTCGCGGAGGCCGAGCCGGAGCTCGAGCGGCTCTCCGACACCGCGGAGCCGGAGGCGGTGACGGAGGACGAGGCCGCCCTCGAGCCGGTCGGTGCGGAGGAGGAGCTCCCTGCGGGGCCGGGCGACGCGCCCGTCGCGGGCGAGGACGAGACGCTCGAATCAGGGGCCGCGCACGCGCGCCGGGTCGAGGACGACCCGCACGCGGGCGTTCCGATCGAGGCCGAGGGAGGGGCCCACGAGTAGCCCGGTCCGCACCTGCGCCGGCTGCGGCCGCCGCGCGCCGCAGGCCGAGCTTCAGCGCTTCCACGCCGACGACGGGACGCTCGTCCCGGGAACGGGCGGCGGCCGGGGCGTCTACACCTGCCGCCGGCTGCAGTGCTTCGAGCGCGCAGCCGCGCGCCGCGCCTTCAACCGCACGCTCCGTCGCACCGTGCGCGTCGAGCCGGGGCTCGAGCGCCTCTACACTTGACCCGAATGGCCAACGGAAAGCCCAACAGACCGATCAGGCCCCGCGGGGGTGGCCCCAAGGGGCGGCGCCGCGTCGTCATCGAGGGCGGCGGCGGCCGCCCCGGTACCGGGCAGCGCCAGCGGCCGGGCGACCGCCCGGCCGAGCGCGCGCCGCGGCCGCCGCGCGAGGCGGTCCAGCCCACCGGCCCCGTCACCGTCGAGTCCGGCGTCACGCTGCGCGACTTCTCGCAGGCGCTCGGGGTCGCGATGCCGCAGATCATCAAGCTGCTGATGAACCTCGGGCAGATGAAGACCGCCACGCAGTCGCTGACCGACGACGAGGTGGAGCTGATCGCGGCCGAGCTCGGCCGCGAGGTGACGGTCAAGCACGCTGCCGAGGACGACGGCGAGCCGGAGACGTTCGAGGACCCGGAGGAGTCGCTCGTCCCGCGCCCGCCGGTCGTGACGATCATGGGCCACGTCGACCACGGCAAGACGACGCTGCTCGACGCGATCCGGCAGACCGCCGTCGTCGAGACCGAAGCTGGCGGGATCACGCAGCACATCGGCGCCTACCAGGTCGACGCCGGCGAGCGCAAGATCACCTTCCTCGACACGCCCGGTCACGAGGCGTTCACGGCGATGCGCGCGCGCGGAGCCAAGGTGACGGATATCGCGGTCCTCGTCGTGGCCGCCGACGACGGGGTCATGCCGCAGACGCGCGAGTCGATCTCGCACGCGCGCGCAGCCGAGGTGCCGATCGTCGTCGCCGTCAACAAGATCGACCTCGCCGACGCGAATCCCGACCGCGTGCTCGCGGAGCTCGCGACGGAGGGCCTGCAGCCGGAGGAGTGGGGCGGCGACGTCCAGGTGGCACGGGTCTCGGCGAAGCAGCACGAGGGGCTCGACGACCTGCTCGAGCGCATCCTGCTCGTCGCCGACGCCGAGCTCGACCTGCGTGCGAACCCGCGCGCGGAGGCGTCCGGCCCGATCATCGAGTCCCGCCTCGACGTCGGCCGCGGCCCCGTCGCGACGATGCTCGTCCACCGCGGCACGCTCAAGGTCGGCGACGCGATCGTCGCCGGCGACGCGTGGGGGAGGGTGCGCGCGCTCTACGACCACCGCGGCGAGCGGACGCAGGAGGCGCATCCGGGCGAGCCCGTCGAGATCCTCGGCTTCGACAGCCCGCCGCCCGCCGGCGAGCTGGCCCGCGTCGTCGACAACGAGCGCCGGGCGCGCGACCTCGCGCACCAGCGCGGCGAGCGGCTGCGCCGCGAGGCGCTCGCGAAGCAGTCGGCGCGCCGCGGCGTGTCCCTCGAGACGCTGTTCGAGCAGATCCAGGCGGGCGGCGTCAAGGAGCTGAACGTCGTGCTGAAGGGCGACGTGCAGGGCTCGGTCGAGGCGATCGTCTCCGAGCTCGGCAAGATCCAGCACCCCGAGGTGCGCGTGAACGTCATCCACACGGGCGTCGGCGCGATCACCGAGAACGACGTCAACCTCGCGGCCGCGTCGGACGCGATGGTGATCGGCTTCAACGTCCGCCCGTCGGCGGAGGTGCGTGCGGGCGCCGACCGCGCCGGCATCGAGATCCGCCTCTACCGCGTCATCTACCAGCTCACCGACGAGATCGAGCAGGCCCTGGTCGGCATGCTCACGCCGGTCGAGACGGAGGCCGTGATCGGCGAGGTCGAGGTGCGTGCGCTGTTCAAGGTGTCGCGGCTCGGCACGATCGCCGGCTGCATGGTCACCAGCGGCGTCGTCCGCCGCGGGTCGAGCATCCGCATCTTCCGCGAAGGCACGCGCATCCACGAGACGACGGTCGCGCAGCTCAAGCGCTTCAAGGACGACGTGCGCGAGGTGACCGAGGGCTTCGAGTGCGGCATCCTCCTCGACGGCTTCAACGACCTGCGCGAGGGCGACGTCTTCGAGGTCTACGAGACGCGCGAGGTCGAGCGGACGTCGCTCGAGACGCCCGTGCCGGCCGGTGCGGCCGACGCCGCCGAGGGATCGGCCGCCTAGCCTCGTTGGGCGCCGGCTTCGTCGCGATCCTCACGGCCGAGCTGCACTTCCCCGAGGCGGGCTCGCTGAAGGCGAAGCGCCACCATCTCCGGTCGGCGCGCGACACGCTCCGCAGCCGCTTCGGCGCCGCGGTCGCCGAGGTCGACCACCACGACCTGTGGCAGCGCTCGACCGTGACCGTGGCCGTCGTCGCGCGCGACGCCGGCGGCGCGACCCAGCTCGCCGACGGCGCCGAGCGGTGGCTCGCATCCGGCGACTGGGTGCTCGCGCGCTGCGACCGCCTGCTCGTCGCGCCCGACGACGAGCAGTAACCTCGGCGCATGTCCGAGCGCATGCGGCGGGTGAACGAATCGGTGCGCGCGGTCGTCGCGGAGGGCGTGCGCGAGCTCAAGGACCCGCGCATCGGGCTCGTCACCGTCACCGGGGTCCGGGTGACGCCCGACCTGCGCGAGGCGACGGTCTACGTGTCGGTCCTCGGCGGCGAGCGCAAGCGCCACGCGACGCTGGCCGGCCTGCAGTCGGCGCACGGCATCCTGCAGATGCGCATCAACCGCGAGCTCACGCTGAAGAGGACGCCGCACCTGACGTTCGAATACGATGACTCGGTCGAGCGGGGCGTACGGATGTCGACGCTGATCGACGAGCTCGCGCGCGAGCTGCCCGACGAGCCGGAGGAGGAGGACCGTGACGGAGACTGAGCTCGCCGCCGTCGCCGAGACGCTGCGCCGCCACGATCGGTTCGCCGTCGTCACGCACGAGAATCCCGACGGCGACGCGCTCGGCTCGATGCTCGCCCTCACGCTCGCGCTGCACACGCTGGGCAAGGACGCGGTCATGCTCCTGCTCGGGAAAGGACCGCTGCCGGCGGAGTACCGTTTCCTCGCGCTTGACGAGCTGCGGCGCGAGCCGCCCGACGACCTCGAGCAGCGCGTCCTCGTCGCCGTCGACTGCGCGAGCGCGCGGCGGATCGGCCCCGACGCGGCGCCGCTCGAGCGCGCCCAGCTCGTCGTCGACGTCGACCACCACCACGACAACACGCGCTTCGGCGCGGTGAACCTCGTCGTCGCCGACGCGTCGTCGACGGCCGAGATCGTCCGCGACCTGCTGGCCGCGCTCGACGTCCCGCTGACGCCCGAGCTGGCCGAGCCGCTCTACGTCGGCCTCGTCACCGACACCGGCCGCTTCCAGTACTCGAACACGACGCCGAAGGCGCTCCGGCTCGCGGCCGAGCTGGTCGAGGCCGGCGCCGACGTGCACGGCATCTTCCGCCACGTGTACGAGACGGTGCAGTTCGCGAAGCTGAAGCTGCTCGCACGCGCCCTCGACCGGGCGGAGCTCCACGAGGGCGGGCGGCTCGTGATCTCGACGCTGCGCCGCGGCGACTTCGAGGCGGTCGGCGCCGAGGAGGCGTACTCGGAGGGGATCATCGACTACCTCCGGGCCGTCGAGGGCTGCGAGCTGGTCGCGTTGATCCGCGAGCCGCCACGCGGCGACGGGCCGGCGCGGCGCATCTCGCTGCGGTCGAGCCACGACGAGCTCGACGTGTCCGCGATCGCGCGGAAGGCCGGCGGCGGGGGCCACCGGCAGGCCGCCGGCTTCTCGTCGGAACGGCCGATCGCCGACATCGTCCGGTTTCTCGAGGACGAGTTCGCGCGCGCGACGGACGGCGCAGGGGCCGCCGCGGATGCCGCCGAGGGCGCCTAGACCCGTCGGCGTCGCGCTGGTCGACAAGCCGGCCGGCCCGTCGTCGTTCGCGCTCGTCGCCGCGCTGCGCCGCCAGACGGGCGCCCGAACCGGCCACACCGGCACGCTCGACCCGTTCGCGACAGGGCTCGTCGTCCTGCTGTCCGGTGCCGCAACTAGCCTGGCGCCGTGCTTCGTGGGGCTGGACAAGCGCTACGTCGCCGACGTCGACCTCGGCTCGACGACCTCGACCGGCGACCCGGAAGGCGCGCTGCTCGAGGCGCACGCTGCGCCCGCGCCCGCGGAGCTCGAGGCGGCGCTCGCGCGCCTCCGCGGCGAGGTCGAGCTGCCGATCCCGGCCTTCTCGGCCGTCAAGGTCGGCGGTGAGCGCGCGTACCGGCTGGTGCGGCGGGGCGTCGCCGTGGAGATGCCCCTGCGGCGCACGCAGGTCCACGCGCTCGACGTCATCTCGTATACCGGCCGGGTCGCACGCCTGTCGCTCCACGTCGGCTCCGGCACCTACGTGCGGGCGATCGCGGCAGCGCTCGGCGGGCACTGCCTCACCCTGCGCCGGACGGCGGTCGGGCCGTTCGGGGTGGAGGAGGCCGTCCCGCTCGCACCCCACGGCCCGCCGACGCTCCTCCCGGTCGAGGAGGCGCTCGTCCGGCTGCCCGCGGACGCGCTGGCCCGCGTGCCCGACCGGGTGCGGGCGGCCGTTCTGGCCGCGGGCGCCGATCACGGGGCGGGAACCGTCGCGTGAACGTCGCGCACGCTCCCGGCGAGCTGGCCCGGCGGCCGCGCGCTGCGGCGATCGGCACGTTCGACGGCGTCCACCTCGGTCACCGAGCGGTGATCCGCGCGGCGGTGGACGCGGGCCTGACGGCCACGGTCGTGACGTTCGACCCGCACCCACGGGCGGTCCTGGGGCGGCCGGTGCCGCTGCTCGCGACCCTGGAGCGTCGGCTCGAGCTGCTCGAGGGCTGCGGAGTGGACGACGTGCTGGTGGTCGCGTTCACGCCCGAGCTGGCGGCGCTCGAGCCGGAGGCGTTCGCACGCGACCACCTGCTCGCGACCGGGGTGGAGGTCGTCGCCGCCGGCGCCGGGTTCCGGTTCGGGCGCGCACGCGTCGGCGATCTCGCGCTGCTCACGCACCTCGGCCTCGACGTGCGAACCGTGCCGCTGGTCGAAGGGGTCTCCTCGACGCGGATCCGCGCGCTCGCGGAGGCGGGCGAGGTCGGCGAGGCGGCGCGGCTGCTCGGCCGGCCGTTCGAGGTCGAGGGACGCGTGGTCGGCGGCGACCGGCGCGGCAGGAGCCTCGGCTTCCCGACCGCGAACCTCGACGTCCCGGCGGATCTGCTCGTGCCCGCGAACGGCATCTACGCGGGTGCGGTCGGCGACGTCCGCGCCGCCGTCTCGATCGGCGTCAACCCGCACTACGGCGGCGGCGAGCGGAGGGTCGAAGCCTTCCTGCTCGACTGGGAGGGCGACCTCTACGGCGAGCGCCTCGTCCTCCAGCTCTGGCGACGTCTCCGCGACGAGCGTGCGTTCACGAGCGAGGCCGAGCTGGTCGCGCAGATCGCGCGCGACGTCGAGGAGACGCGCGCCGCCACCCGGCCCGCCTGAAACCGATGCTTCCGCGGCTCGGCCTCACGCGACGCGCTCGGCGAGGCGGTGGCCGAAGCGGCCGAAGCCCGGCAGCGGGAAGTCGAACAGCTCCCGGGCGCGGTCGCCCTCCGTGATCTCGAACCTGTGCGGCCCGACCGGCCGCGCGCCGTAGGCGCCGTCGCCGAACGTCACGTGCAGGGTGCCGTCGTCCGTCGCCTCGACCTCGAAGTCCTCGTCGCCGTTCGAGTAGCGGCCGGCGACCGCGCGCAGATCCGCCGCTGGCAGCGTCACGGTCTCGGGCCGCCGCCGCGGCTCGCCCACGACCCGGCGCAGGAACTCGTCTTCGATCCGGTCGAGCGCGTTGCCGCCGCGGCTCGCGTTGGTGAGGCCGACGAAGACGGCGTCGCGCGCGGGGACGGTGAGGAGCGTCGTCTGGTAGCCGCCCCAGGAGCCGCGGTGGCCCCACACCTCGACGCCGGCCACCCGCTCGCCCCAGAGGCCGAGGCCGTAGACGCCCGCGACCGGTTTCCCGCGCACCGCGCGCAGCTCGGGCGCCTGGAGCAGCCGGCGGCCGAAGCGCAGGAGGTCGGGCACGTTCGAGGCGAGCCCGCCCGACGGGCGGCGGGCGCGCGGGTAGGGGGCGTCGATCGCGTCCTGCCCCGTGCCGGCGACGTCCGCGGGGCCGAACGACGTCGCCTCGAGCCCGGCCGGCCGGACGACGCGCTCGAGCAGCGCCTCCTCGAACGTGGTGTCGGCGGCCTCGGCGCAGAGATACCCCGCGAGCCAGTAGCCGGCGTTCGCGTACGACCAGCACTCGTCGACGCCGACCCAGCGCCGCACGCCGGGCAGCTCTCGCACGACGGAGGCCAAGGCGTCGTCGCCGTCGCCGAAGCGGGCGAGGTCGCCGTGCTCGCCGTCGTAGCCGCTCGTGTGCGACAGGAGGTGGCCCACGCGCACCTCGGGAGCCCACACGCCCGTCGGCGCCTCCAGGTCGAGAAGCCGAACGGCGAGCAGCGCGGTGAACGGCTTGCTGATCGACGCGATCCGGAAGACGGTCTCCGGAGCACAGCCGAGCGCGAGCGTCTCCTCGCGCCCGCCGGCGGAGACGCCGAGCGCCAGCGCCGGGACGTGCCACGCCGACGCCGCCTCCTCGACCGTCCGCGTGAACGACCTGTCCAGCACGGATCCGCTACCCTACTGCGCGACCCGGCCTCGGCCGTGCGCGTCTTCCTTCGCGGCGTGCGGGGGCACGCGCGACGTCTAGCAGAGAGGACCCATGACCCTCACCAAGGAAGAGAAGCAGGCACACGTCGACAAGTTCGGCAAGCACGCGCGCGACACGGGCTCGCCGGAGGTGCAGATCGCGATGCTCACGCAGCGCATCAACGAGCTCACCGAGCACCTGCGCACGCACAAGCACGACCATTACTCGCGGCGCGGGCTCCTGAAGCTCGTCGGCCGGCGCCGCCGCTTCCTGAACTACCTGCAACGCACGAACCTCGAGGGCTACCGCGCCCTCATCAAGGAGCTCGGCCTGCGCCGCTAGCTCCGAAGACGCCCCGAAGGGTGGAAGTTTGAGCGAGCCCCCGCGGAACGTGCGGCGGCAGGGGCTGACTCAAACCTCCACCCTTCACCCGCACGAAGAAGTGGAGGCAACGAACACATGAGCATCATCGAGGCCGAGCGCCGGCTCGAGCCCGTCACGGTCACCGTCCCCGTGGGCGGCGGCTCGCTGACGTTCGAGACCGGCAAGCTCGCCAAGCAGGCGGACGGCGCCGTCGTCGTCCGTTCCGGCGACACCATGGTCCTCGCCACGGCGCAGGGCCGCACCGAGCCCCGTGAGGGCGCGGACTTCTTCCCGCTCACCGTCGACGTCGAGGAGCGGATGTACGCCGCCGGGAAGATCCCCGGCGGTTTCTTCAAGCGCGAGGGCCGCCCGACCGAGAAGGCGATCCTGACCGCGCGGATGATCGACCGGCCGATCCGGCCGCTCTGGCCGAAGGGCTACCGCAACGAGGTGCAGTGCATCGCAACCGTGCTGTCGGCCGACATGGTCGTCCCGCACGACATCCTCGCGATCAACGGCGTCTCGGCGGCGCTGATGGTCTCGCCGATGCCGTTCCTCGGCCCGATCGGCGCCGTGCGCATGGGGCTGATCGACGGCAACCTCGTCGTCAACCCGACCCTGCAGGAGAGCGAGCACGAGTCCGAGCTCGACCTGATCGTCGTCGGCACCCGCGAAGGGCTGACGATGGTCGAGGCGGGCGCGAACCAGGTGCCGGAGGCGACCATCCTCGAGGCGCTCGACATCGCGCACCGCGAGATCGTGAAGCTCTGCGACGCCCAGGAGGAGCTGCGGTCGCGCGCGGGGAAGCCGAAGTGGGTCGACGCCGGCGTGACCGCCGACCTCGAGTCGCGCCTCGGCGACGAGATCCGGACGAGGATCGCCGAGCAGGGGATCCGCGAGTCCGGCGCGATCGTCGAGGAGCTCGTGCAGCGCGAGTGCGGCGACCTCTCGATGAGCTCGACGCAGGACGACGTGCTGCGCGAGCAGCAGGTACGGATGGCGCTCGCGATGATCCTCGAGAAGCAGCGTCTCGCCGCCGTCGAAGGCCCGGTGCGCGAGCAGTTCGAGGCCGACTTGCGCGGGCTGACCGAGGCCGAGCAGGACTCGAAGGAGCTGAAGTCGGCCAAGCGGCACCTGCTCTACGAGCGGATCGTCGAGACGGTCGAGCTGCCGTTCCCGGTCGGGCCGGCGACGGTCGACGGGGACGCGCCGGCCGTCAAGGACGCGCTCACCAAGAGCTACGTCAAGAAGGCGTGCGACGCGATCTACAAGAACCTCGTGCGCAAGAAGATCGCCGTCGAGAAGCGCCGCCCGGACGGCCGCTCGGAGGAGGAGATCCGGCCGGTGAGCTGCGAGGTCTCGGTCTCGCCGCGCACGCACGGCTCGGCCCTCTTCACCCGCGGCCAGACGCAGATCATGACGCTGCTGACGCTCGGCACCGCGAAGGAGGGGCAGCGGATCGACGACCTGTCGCTCGAGCAGGACCGCCGCTACATGCACCACTACAACTTCCCGCCGTTCTCGGTCGGCGAGACCGGGATGATGCGCGGCCCGAAGCGCCGCGACATCGGCCACGGCGCGCTCGCGCAGCGCGCGCTCGAGGCGGTCATCCCGCCCGCGGAGGACTTCCCGTACACGATCCGGCTCGTCTCCGAGACGCTCGAGTCGAACGGATCCTCGTCGATGGGCTCCGTGTGCGGCTCCACGCTCGCGCTGATGGACGCGGGCGTGCCGATCTCGGCGCCCGTGTCGGGCATCGCGATGGGCCTCGTCAAGGAGGGAGACGACTACGTCATCCTCACCGACATCCAGGGGGCCGAGGACCACCTCGGCGACATGGACTTCAAGGTCGCCGGCACCCGCGACGGGATCACCGCGCTGCAGATGGACATCAAGATCACCGGCGTCAGCCGCGAGATCATGGAGCGTGCGCTCGCGCAGGCCCGCCGCGCACGCGAGGCGATCCTCGAGCGGATGCTGCAGGCGATCGAGAGGCCGCGCGAGGTCCTGGCCGAGCACGCACCGCGCATCTCGTCGATCCAGATCAACCCCGAGTACATCGGCATGGTGATCGGCAAGGGCGGCGAGACGATCCGCGCGCTCGAGGCCGAGCACGAGGTGCAGATCGACATCGAGGAGGACGGGACGATCCTCGTCTACGCGACCGAGGGGACGAAGGCGGACGCCGCCATCTCCGCGATCACCGCGCTGACGAAGGAGCCCGAGGTCGGCGACCAGTACACCGGCCGCGTCGTCAAGACGACCGACTTCGGCGCGTTCGTCGAGCTGAAGAAGGGCACCGACGGGCTGCTCCACGTGTCGAACGTCGGCCCCGGCCGCGTCAACCACATCGAGGACGTGATCCAGCGCGGCGACATCCTCGACGTGCTCGTGCAGGAGGTCGACAAGGCACGCGGGCGGATCGGCCTGAAGCTCGTGCAGAAGCACGAGAACGGCGCGATGGTCTCGCCCGAGGAGCTCGTCGAGCGGGCGAAGCACGCGCCGCCGCGCGAGCCGCGCGAGGAGCGTCCGCGCGGCGACCGCCGCGGCGGTCGTGGCGGCGGCCGGGGCCCGCGCCGCGAGCGCGAGGAATCGAAAAACTAGGGCGAAGGACCTTCAGGTGTCAGACACCTTCTCGATGGGTGTCTGACACCTCGTGCGTGTCCGACACCGACCCGAAAGGTGTCGGACACGTGACGGCGCTTCGCCGATTTTGTAGCGTCGGCGGCCGATGAGGTCGCCGACGCGGCTCACCGATGGGGTCGTCGTGCTGCGGCCGCTGCGGGAGGACGATCGAGCGGCGGTGCTCGAGACGATGCGGGACGAGCACGTTCGCCGCTGGCTGAACATGCCCGGCGCGCCGGGCGACGGGGATTTCGCGACGCTGCTGCGCACGGTCCGCGACGGCGCCGCGACCGGCGACCGCATCGATCTCTGCGTCACCGTCGACGGCGAGGACGTGCCGGTCGGCGCGGTGATCGCCTCGCGGCGCCACCGCGAGAACTACGAGCTCGCCTACCTCGCGGGCGAGCGCGGCCGCGGCCGCGGACTGATGACGCGGGCGGTGCGGCTGCTGTGCGACTGGCTCTTCGCGGAGGGCGTCGGCCGGCTCGAGCTGCGCACGCATCCGGACAACGTCGAGTCGCAGCGGCTCGCCGAGCGGTGCGGCTTCACGCGCGAGGGCCGCGAGCGCCGCTCGATCTGGCTGCACGGCCGCCGCGAGGACGCGCTGCTCTGGTCGCTGCTGCCGGACGACCCGCGATGAGGCTGCAGTCGCTGAGGATGCGCACGGCGCTCATCGCACCCATTCGGCTCGCGCTCGGCGCGGCGTGGCTCGTCGGCGCCCGGATCGCCGGCGCGGCGCCCGGGCCGGCCTACGCGGCGTTCGGGATCGGCGCCGTCCTGATCGCGTTCGTCGCGCTGAACGACCCGCGCACCCGTGTCCTGCGCCGCGAGCCGAGACCGCTGCCCGAGGGAGAGGAGATCCGCCTCGACCCGCCCTGGCGGCACGCGGTCGCGGCCGCGTTCCCGAGCACGGTCGGCCTCACGATCCTCGCCGCGGTCACGGTCGTGCCCGCGCCCGTGCTCACGGCGATCCTCGCCGGCGCCACGGCCGGCCTCGGCCTCGCGGCCGCGCTCAGCCTGCCCGGGCTCGACGAGAGCCTGCTCGTCGACCCGCGCAGGAGCATCGTCTACCGCCGCTAACTACCATCCCGCCGTGCAGAACTGGACGCTGACCGAGCTCGACTCGGGCGAGCGCGTGATCTCCGAGCGTCTCGAGCACGTCAGGTCGGTCGCGGTCGGCTTCTGGATCGGCGCGGGGTCGCGCGACGAGCGGCCGAACCAGGCCGGCGTCACGCATTTCATCGAGCACCTGCTGTTCAAGGGCACCGACCGCTACAGCGCGCTCGAGATCGCGGAGATCTTCGACGGTCTCGGCGGCGAGCTGAACGCGGCAACGTCGCGCGAGCACACGCTCGTCTACGCGCGCGTGCCCGACCACCACCTGGAGACGGCGGTCGACGTGATGAGCGACATGGTGTTCTCGCCTGCGCTCGCGGAGCTCGAGACGGAGCGCGAGGTCGTGCTGGAGGAGATCGCGATGTACGAGGACACGCCGCAGGAGCTCGTGCACGACCTGATCGCCGAGGCGGTCTTCGGCGACCACGCGCTCGGCCGTCCCGTGATCGGCACCGCGGAGGTCATCTCCTCGATCGCGCGCAAGGACATCGCGCGCTACCACGGCGGGCTGTACGTGCCGGCGAACATCGTCGTCTCCGCCGCGGGGAACGCGACGCACGAACGGGTGGTGGAGCTCGTCGAGCGCGGGCTCGAGCGCCGCGGGCGCGTCGCCCGCGGCGGCGCGAACGTTCGGCCGCCGCTCGTGAAGGCCTCGCCGCCGCGCCTTCGCTTCCAGCGCAAGGACACAGAGCAGTACCACGTCTGCCTCGGCGCGCCGGGCATCTCGCGGTCCGACCGCCGCCGCTTCGCCGCGTCCCTGCTCGACGCGATCCTCGGCGGCTCCGCCTCGTCGCGCCTCTTCCAGGAGATTCGCGAGAAGCGCGGCATGGCGTACGCCGTGTACTCGTTCGTGTCGCAGTACACGGACACGGGGCAGATCGGCGTCTACCTCGGCACGCGCGAGGACAATCTCGCCGAGGCGCTCGCGATCGCCGCCGAGCAGATCGCCGACATCGCCGCCGGCAACCTCGCCGGGAGCGAGCTCGACCGCGCGAAGGAGAACCTGAAGGGCCGCATCCTGCTCTCGATGGAGTCGACGTCGACGCGCATGAACCGGCTCGGGAAGACGCTGATCGCCGACTCGGAGCTGCTGTCGCTCGACCGGATCGTGGCCGAGATCGACGGCGTCGAGACCGAGTCCGTGTGCGCCCTCGCGGCCGCGCTGCTCGCCTCCGAGCGGCTCTCCGTCGCCGGCATCGGCCCGAGCGAGGAACGGTTCCTCGCCGCGGTCGAGCGCGTGACGCCGGCGCTCGCGCACGCCGCGTGAAGGTCCTGCTGCACGGGCGCCGCGGCCGGGTCGGCTCGGTGCTCGCGCCCGCGCTCGAGAACGCGGGCCACGAGCTCGTCGACACGCTCGACGGCGCGGAGGCGATGGTCGACTTCACGCGGCCCGACGCGGTCGCCGCGAACGTTCGCGCGGCGGTCGCGGCGCGGGTGCCGTCGGTCGTCGGGACGAGCGGCTGGCAGCCGGAGGAGTTCGCGGACGCGCCCGTGACCGTCTTCTACGCGCCGAACTTCGCGATCGGCGCCGTGCTGATGGTGCGCTTCGCGGCCGAGGCGGCACGGCATCTCGAACGCGCGGAGATCGTCGAGCTGCACCACGAGACGAAGGTCGACGCGCCCTCCGGCACGGCGGCCGCGACGGCCGCGGCGATGGGCGGCGGCGTGCCGATCCACTCGGTGCGGCTGCCCGGCCTCGTCGCGCATCAGGAGGTGCTGCTCGGCGGCCCCGGCCAGCTTCTGACGATCCGCCACGACGCGACGTCGCGCGAGGCCTACGTGCCCGGGGTGCTGCTCGCGCTCGAGCGGCTGCCGTCGCTGCCGCCGGGTCTCACCGTCGGCCTCGACGCGCTCCTCTGACCGCACTGCGCGAGGAACGGCTCGCGGTCGCGGGCACCGAGCTGTCGCTGCTCCGTCCCGAGTCTCCGGAGGCGCTGATCGACGAGGACGCCTTCGCGCGCGACGAGTTCCTGCCGTACTGGGCCGAGCTCTGGCCGGCGGCGCTCGCCCTCGCGGGAGCGCTGCCGGACGACCTCGCCGGAAGGCGTGTCGTCGAGCTCGGCTGCGGGCTCGGCGTGCCGTCGCTCGTCGCCGCGGCGCGCGGCGCCCAGGTGACTGCCGTCGACTGGGCCGACGAGGCCGTCGAGCTGCTGCGCGAGAACGCCTGCCGCAATCGCCTCCGGCTGCGGGTGGAGCGGCGCGACTGGCGCGAGCCCTGGCAGGAGCGGTTCGACCTCGCGCTCGCCGCCGACGTCCTGTACGAGCGGCGCAACGTGCAGCCGGTGCTCGCGCGGCTGCGGGAGCTCGCGCCCGAGGCGCTCCTCGCGCTCGCGGGGCGGCCCTACGAGCAGGAGCTCCTGCGGCTCGCGGCGCCCGTCCAGGAGGTGGCGCCGCGCGTCGTCCGCCTGCTGCGGGCGTAGACTTCCGCCGACGTGCTCGGCAACGTCCTGACGGCGATCGTGACGCCGTTCCGGGAGGACGGCTCCGTCGACTTCGACGCGTTCCAGCGCCTCGCGCGGCACCTGGTCGAGAACGGCTCCGACGGGCTCGTCGTCGCCGGCACCACGGGCGAGAGCCCGACGCTGAGCGACGCCGAGCGGCTCGACCTCATCCGCGCGGCGCTCGAGGCGGTCGGCGAGGAGGCCTCGGTCGTCGCCGGCACCGGGACGTACTCGACCGCGCACTCGGTCCACCTCACCGAGCGGGCGCACGAGCTCGGCGCCGACGGGTTCCTCGTCGTGACGCCGTACTACTCGAAGCCCCCGCAGCGGGCGATCGTCGCGCACTTCGCCGAGATTGCGCGTGCGTCCGACCGCGCGATCGTCGTCTACAACATCCCCGGCCGCGTCGTCGTCAACATCGAGCCGGACACGATCTCACGGCTCGCGGAGATCGAGACGGTGCGTGCCGTCAAGCAGGCGAACGACGACCTCGACCAGGCGCGGCACATCGTCGCGACCGGGCTCGATCTCTACGCCGGCGACGACGTCCTCGTCCGGCCGTTCCTCGAGCTCGGCGGCGTCGGCGGCGTCTGCGTGCACACGCACGTCGTCGGGCCGCAGGTCGCCGAGCAGGTTCAGGCGGCGCTCGAGGGCGACGTCGAGCGAGCGCGCGCGATCGATGTCGAGCTCGCTCCCGCGTACGAGCTCCTGAAGGTGCAGACGAACCCGATCCCGATCAAGGCCGCGCTCCGCCTGCTCGGCCACGACGTCGGCGGGTACCGGCTGCCGATGGTCGAGCCGACCGACGAGGAGCTCGCGCAGGTTCGCGGCTGCCTCGAGCGGCTCGGCCTGCTCGTCGCGGCGCGAGCCTGACGGGCCCGAAACGCGGCGCCCGCGGCGGTTTCGCGGCGAGCGCGAAGTGCGGTGGCACCGCGGATCGCCTTCCGCCCGCACCTCCAGGCGACGTCGAGGGGAGGTGCCGCTGATGGAACGCATTCTCACGAGCGAGCTCGCCGCGCACGCAGGGGAGCGCGTGCTGCTGCAGGGCTGGCTGCACCGACAGCGCCGGCTGGCGAACGTCGCGTTCGTCGTGCTTCGCGACCGCGCGGGGCTCGCTCAGCTCGTCCTCGACGAGCCCGTCGAGCTGCCTGCGGAGACGGTGCTCGAGGTTCGGGGACACGCCGTCGCGAACGCGCAGGCGCCGGGCGGGGTGGAGGTGCACGAGCCCGAGGTGCGGGTGATCGCGCGGCCGGTCGAGCCGCCGCCGCTCGAGCTGCACAGGCCGGAGCCGCGCGAGTCGCTACAGGTACGGCTCGACCTCGCACCGCTCGCGCTAACGCATCCGGCGGTTCGCGAGCGCTTCCGGCTCACGGCGCGCGCGGTCGCGGCGTTCCGGCGGACGCTCGACGAGCTCGGCTTCGTCGAGGTGCACACGCCGAAGCTCGTCGGTGCAGCGACGGAAGGCGGTGCGAACGTGTTCCGCGTCGACTACTTCGGGGGCGACGCGTACCTTGCGCAGAGCCCGCAGCTCTACAAGGAGCTCGTCGGCGTCTTCGAGCGCGTCTACGAGGTGGGGCCGGCGTTCCGCGCCGAGCCGCACGAGACGGGGCGCCACCTGTCGGAGTTCGTGTCGCTCGACGCCGAGCTCGGGTTCATCCGCGACCACCGCGACGTGATGGCGGTCGTCGAGCGCTGCGTGCTCGCGATGCTGGACGCGGTCGGGCAGCCGGCCGCCGGTCCGATCCCCGTCGTCCACTTCGCCGGCGTCCGCTCCGGCGAGGAGCCCGACCTGGCGCCGGAGGACGAACGGCGCATCTGCGCCGAGCACGGCGAGCTCGTATTCGTCGAGGGGTTCCCGACGGCGAAGCGCGCGTTCTACACGCATCCCGGCCCGGAGGAGCCCTGGTCGACGGGCTTCGACCTGCTGTACCGCGGCGTCGAGATCGTCAGCGGTAGCCAGCGCTTGCACCGGCACGACGATTACCTCGCCGCTCTGCGCGAGCGCGGCCTCGACCCGGCGTCGTTTCGCGGCTTCCTCGACGCGTTCCGCTACGGGATGCCGCCGCACGGCGGCTTCGCGATCGGCCTGCCGCGTTTCGTCGCGCAGGCGCTCGGCGTCGGCAACCTCCGCGAGACGACGCTCTTCCCGCGCGACCGGAGCCGTCTCGTGCCTTGACCCTCGGGAGGCTGTAGCCTGGCGTGCATGACATCCATCGGGCAGGCACCCACCACATCTCGCGGCTCGATCTACTCCGGCCGCGTGACCACCGCGGCGATCGTCGGTCTCTTCATCGCCGGTTTCGTCGGCTTCGCAGCCTGGACAGGCAGCTGGTATCAGACGTGGAAGGCGCTCCACGTCCTGATGGCGATCGTCTGGGTCGGCGGTGCGCTCATGATCCAGCTGCTGGCCCTGCAGATCCTCCGATCCCACGAGGGCGAGCGCATCGCCGGCTTCGCGAAAGACGTCGAGGTCATCGGCATGCGGGTCTTCGTCCCCGCGTCGCTGATCCTCGTCGTGCTCGGCTTCGTGCTCGTCCACCAGGGACACTGGCGCTACCACTTCTGGATCGTGGTCGCCCTCGTCGTATGGGCGCTGTCGTTCGTCTCCGGCGCCGCCTTCCTCGGGCCCGAGTCGGGACGGATCGGCCGGCTGATCGAGGAGCGCGGCGGCGTCGACGGCGAGGTGCGGATGCGGATCGAGCGGCTCCTGCTCCATTCGCGCGTCGAGCTGCTGCTGATCGCGCTGATCGCGATGGACATGGTGCTGAAGCCCGGCCTGTAGTCGCGGCTTCGCGTCGGCAGCCGGCGCGCCTCGCGCCGGTCTCGGCCCCTGCCCGCCTACACTCCCTGGCCAGGTGACGGACGTCCTGAGCATCATCCCGCTCGGCGGGCTCGGCGAGGTCGGCAAGAACATGACGGTGTTCGAGCTCGGCGACGAGCGGATCGTCGTCGACGCCGGTCTCGCGTTCCCGCGCGACGAGCACCTCGGCGTCGACCTGATCCTGCCCGACTTCGTCTACCTGCGCGACCGCCCCGTGCGCGCCGTCGTGTTGACGCACGCGCACGAGGACCACGTCGGCGCGCTGCCGTACCTGCTGCGCGAGGTGCGTGTGGACGAGGTCTGGGCGACGCGCCTCACGCTCGGCCTCGTCAAGTCGAGGCTCGACGAGCACGGGCTGCTGCGCGCGGCGGAGCTGCGCGAGGTCGATCCCGAGGCGGGCCCGGTGCAGCTCGGTCCGTTCCGGCTCGAGTTCGTGCGCATGGCGCACTCGGTTCCCGACGCGGTCGGCATCTGCATCGAGACGTCCGCGGGCCGCGTGTTCCACACCGGCGACTGGAAGCTCGACCACACGCCGGTCGACGGATTGCGCACCGATGTCGGCCGGCTGGCGGAGCTCGGCAACCGCGGCATCGACCTGCTGCTCGGCGACTCCACGAACGCGGAGCGTCCCGGGTTTACGCGCTCCGAGCGCGTCGTCGGCGACGCGTTCCGCCAGCTGCTGCCGCCGCGGCAGGGCCGTATCCTGATCTCGAGCTTCGCGTCGAACATCCACCGCATGCAGCAGGCGATCGACGTCGGCGTCGGCCTCGGGCGCAAGGTCGCGGTCGTGGGACGTTCGATGCGCCGCAACCTGAACGTCGCGCGGAACCTCGGGTACGTCGACGTGCCCGAGGACGTGCTCGTGCGCGCCGTCGACCTGGACGAGATCCCGCCGCACGAGCAGCTCATCCTCTGCACGGGCTCGCAGGGCGAGCCGGTGTCGGCGCTGACGCGGATCGCGTACGACGACCATCCGGCGGTGCACGTCGAGCGCGGCGACACGGTGATCATCTCGGCGCGACCGGTGCCGGGCAACGAGCTGCGCGTGCACGACACCATCAATCGGCTGACGCGGAACGGGGCGGAGGTGCTGCACGAGGAGAACGCGCCGGTCCACGTCTCCGGCCACGCACGTGCCGAGGAGCTGCGCACGCTGCTCGGGCTCGTGCGGCCGAAGGCGCTGATGCCGATCCACGGCGAGTACCGGATGCAGGCGGCGCACGCGCGTCTCGCGCAGGAGAACGGCATCCCCGCGTCGTCGATCGTGCTCGCCGAGAACGGCGACGTCGTCGAGCTGTCGTCCGAGGGTGTTCGCCTCGCCGGCCGCGTCGAGGCCGGTGTGACCTTCGTCGACGGGCTCGGGGTGGGGGACATCTCGGACGTCGCGCTGCGCGACCGCCGTCATCTGTCCGAGGACGGCGTGCTGATCGTCGTCACCACGCTCGCCGACGGCAGCGCGTCACAGCCCGAGCTGATCGCGCGCGGCTTCGCCGAGTCGGAGGAGCTGCTCGACGAGATGAAGCAGGAGGCGGACGCGATCGTGCGCGGGCTGCTCGACGAGGACGTGCGGGAGATCAAGCTCCTGCAGGAGCACCTCCACGACGGCATCGGTCAGCTGATCTACGACCGGACGCGCCGGCGGCCGATGATCCTTCCCGTGGTGGTGGAAGTTTGAGCGTCACCGACACGCGGCCGGAGTGGGCGGCGGTGCTCGTCGAGCACGCGGCGCGCGAGGAGACCGCGTTGCGGCTCGTGGGACAGCTGGCCGCGCTCGAGGTGGCGTCGCTGGCGTTCTGCCGGCTGCTCGAGCGCTGGGCGCGAGGGGAGGCCGATCCCGGGACGCCGGGGCGGCGCCAGGCGGCGCTGCGGCGGGCGGCGGATCGCGTCGAGACGGCGCTCGCGGGCCTCGAGCGGCCGCTCGGGCGCTACCTGCTCGAGCTGGAGGCCGACCAGGCGGAGGGCCGGTCCTGGTTCGGCGAGCCGAGCGCGGCCGAGCTCGTCGACTGGCAGCCGGTGCTCGACCGCGCGGGCGTGCACGTGGCCGCGCACCGTGTCGCGGTTGCGTACCTCGAGCTCGCCGTGCTCGTGCGGGCGCTCGAGGGGCTCGCGTCGACGGTGCGCTGGCGGTCCGGGCTCGATCGCGGCTCGCTCTGGGCAGGGCTCTTCGACCTGCGCGAGAATCTGCTCGGCCGCGCGCTCGACGACCTGCGCGCGATCGCCGCCTGATCGGAAACTGTTTCGTGGACACGTCCACGAAACAGTTTCGGCCCCGGCGCCTCCGCGCATAGCGCCCGAGCGACGTCGTCGTCCGCGGCCACGCGCTGGGTTCACAACGGCGGGGACATGTCTGCGCGCGCGTCACGAAGTCGACGGCGTAGAGTCGACGCGTGACGCCGACGCCGGTCATCCTCGACTGCGACCCGGGCCACGACGATGCGATCGCGCTGATGCTTGCGGTCGCCTCGCCCGAGCTCGAGCTGCTCGGCGTCACGACCGTCTCCGGCAACCAGACGCTGCCGAAGACGACCGCGAACGCGCTCCGAGTGCTCGAGCTCGTCGGGCGCACGGAGGTCCCCGTCCACGCCGGCGCCGACCGTCCGCTCGTCCGCGAGCAGCACGTCGCGGCCGAGGTGCACGGCGAGTCCGGCCTCGACGGGCCCGACCTGCCGCCCCCGCGGACGGAGCCGCAGCCGGGGCATGCGGTCGATTGGCTCGCCGAGCAGATCCTCGCACGCGAGGGAAAGCTGACGCTCGTCCCGACCGGGCCGCTGACGAACGTCGCGCTGCTGCTAGCGCTCCATCCCGACGCCCGTCCCGAGCGCGTCGTGCTGATGGGCGGCTCGATCGGCGAGGGGAACACGACTCCCGCCGCCGAGTTCAACATCTGGGCCGACCCGGAGGCGGCACGGCGCGTCTTCGAGAGCGGGCTGGACGTGACCATGCTCGGCCTCGACGTCACGCACCGCGCGCTGATCGCCGACGCGCACCGCGAGCGCCTGCGCGGGGCGGGGAACGTCGGCCGCGTCGTCGCCGAGCTCCTCGACTTCTACGGCCGCTTCCACCGTCGCCGCTACCCCGACCTGCCCGGCGTGCCGGTCCACGACCCGCTCTGCATCGCCGACCTGATCCGGCGGGGGCTCGTCGCGACCAGGCCCGCGCGGATCGACGTCGACTGCGGCTGGGAGCAGGGGCGCGGCCGGACGAACGTCGACTGGCGCGGCCGCCCCTCGTCCGGCCCACGGAATGCCCAGGTCGGCGTGGACGTCGACGGGGACGTGTTCGCCGAGCTGCTGATCGAGCGAATCTCGTCGCTCGGATGACGCTGGTCTTCGCGTGCATCGCCCCGCACGGGGGCCTCGTGTTCGACCAGCCGGAGGCGCCGACGCGGCGGGGGATGGAAGAGCTGGCGCGGCGCTTCGCCGCCGCGGAGCCCGAGGCGGCGATCGTCCTCACCCCGCACGGGACGCACGTCGACGGCCACTTCGCGGTCGTCCGCTCCGCGACGCTCGAGGGCGACGCGTCGGAGTGGACGGACGCCGACTCGAGCTACGCCGGCCCGGGCGAGCCCGAGCTCGCCGACGCGTGCATCCGCGAGCTGCAGGCTGCCGGCCTGCCCGCGCTCGGCATCACTTTCGGCGCGACCGCGGCGGGCTCGTCGACGATGCCGCTCGACTGGGGCGCCGCGATCCCGCTGTGGTTCATGCACGCGCCGGCGGTCGTCGTCAGCCCCTGCCGCGCGCTCTCGAACGGCGAGCACGTCCGCGCCGGAGAGGCGCTCGCCCGCGCGACCGGCGAGCGGCGCGTCGCGCTGATCGCGAGCGCCGACCATGGCCACGGGCACAGCGCCGACGGCCCGTACGGCTTCGCCTCGGAGTCGAAGCCGTACGACGAGAAGATCGTCGAGCTCGTGCGCGGGAACCGGCTCGGCGAGCTCGTCGACGTCGACCCGGAATGGGCGGTCGCCGCGAAGGCCGACAGCTTCTGGCAGCTGCTCATGCTGCACGGCGCGATCGGCGACGCGTTCCGCCCGGAGCTGCTCTCCTACGAGGCGCCGACCTACTTCGGCATGCTCTGCGCCTCGTACGCTCCCGGCTGACGCGACGGCCGGCAGGAAGCGGCGCGCCGAGCGCGAAGTGCGCCGCCATGGCGCGCAAGAAGCGGGTCCGCAAGGTGTCCCCGAAGACGCCTGCGCGCGTGAAGAAGCGCCGCAAGGCGGCCCGCTCCACCCGCGCGCACCACCAGCGGCCCGAGCTGGTCGGGCTCGCGCTCGTCGCGCTCGGCGTCTTCCTCGCCGCCGTCCTCTGGCTCGGCTTCAGCGGCGGCCCGGTCGCGCACGCGGTGCGCTGGACGATCGGGATCGCCGCCTACCTCGCGCCACTCGTCCTCGTGCCGCTCGGGGGGCTGATCGTGGCGCGCAGCGCGCTCGTCGACGTGCGTCCCTTCCGGCTCGGGCTGCCCGTCGCGGCCGGCGGGCTGCTGCTGACGCTCGGCCGGGGCCACGGCGGCATCGTCGGCCGCGGCCTCGAGGCGATCGTCGCGGTCGGGCTCGGCTCGACCGGCGCGACGATCCTCGGCGTGCTCCTGACGATCGCCGGCGTGCTCCTGCTCACCGGCGCGAGCCTCGGCGCCTTCCTGCGCCGCGGCGGCAGCGCCGTCCGCGTCGCCCGCGAGCGCGTGCGCACGCAACGGGTCACCACACCCGAACCTGGTTCGTCGCAGAGCGACGAACCAGGTTCGCGAGTCCAGCCGCCCGTCGACGTCGCGCACGACTACCCGGACCTCGTCTCGGACTCGATCTCCGGCCCGCCGCCGGTGCTGTTCGACGCGAGCGCCGAGGACGCGGCCGTGGACCACGACGAGCCGGAGACGCAGGAGCGGCTCTTCGACGCCGAGCCCGCGCCGGCCGAGTACACCCTCCCGGACGCCGCGCTCCTGCGCCGCTCGAAGCCCGGCTCGGGCCCGAACGGCGAGGCGACCGGCCGCGTCGCCGAGGCGCTCGTCACCTGCCTCGCGCACTTCGGCGTCGAGGCGACCGTGATCGGCCAGATCGCGGGCCCGCGGGTGACGCGCTACGAGCTGCAGCTCGCGCCCGGAACGAAGGTCGGCAAGGTAGCGCAGCTGAAGGACGACCTGAGCTACGCCCTCGCCACGACCGAGATCCGCATCCTCGCCCCGATCCCGGGCAAGCAGGCGGTGGGGGTCGAGGTGCCGAACCTGAGCCCGAACCTCGTCACGCTCGGCGACATCTTCGGCGAGATGCCGCAGAGCGCGAGCCCGCTCTCGGTGTGGCTCGGCAAGGACATCTCGGGCGCGTCCGTCTGGGCCGACCTGGCGCGCATGCCGCACCTGCTGATCGCGGGGACGACCGGCTCGGGCAAGTCGGGCTGCATCAACACGATCCTCACGTCGATCCTGCTGCGCGCGACCCCGGACGAAGCGCGGCTGATCCTCGTCGACCCGAAGCGGATCGAGCTGAACCACTACGAGTCGATCCCGCACCTCCTGACGCCGGTCGTGTCGAGCCCGAAGGAGGCCGCGGCCGTGCTCCTCAACGTCGTCACCGAGATGGAGCGCCGCTACGAGCGGCTGAGCCAGGTGCGCGCCCGCAACCTGCCCGAGGCAAACCGTGCCTTCCGCAAGCGCGGGGAGGAGGAGCTGCCGTACCTGCTCGTCGTCATCGACGAGCTCGCCGACCTGATGATGGTCAGCCCGCAGGAGGTCGAGGACTGCGTGATCCGGTTGGCGCAGAAGTCGCGCGCCGTCGGCATCCACCTCGTGCTCGCGACGCAGCGGCCGTCGGTGGACGTGATCACCGGCATGATCAAGGCGAACGTGCCCTCGCGCATCGCCTTCGCCGTCTCCTCGCAGACCGACTCGCGGGTGATCCTCGACCAGAACGGCGCCGAGGCGCTGCTCGGCCAGGGCGACATGCTCTTCAAGCCGCTCGGCACGTCGCGCGTGCAGCGCGTGCAGGGCGCGTTCGTGACCGAGGAGGAGATCGCGATGATCTGCGAGCAGGCGCGGACGCAGCGCGACCAGGAGCTCGACGAGAGCTTCCTCGAGGCGCCGCAGGTCTTCGCCGACGACGTCGACGACGACGGCGACGGCGAGTTCGACCCCGACGAGGACCCGCTGCTCGACAAGGCGATCGAGGTCGTCGTCACCGCGCAGACGGCCAGCGTCTCGCTGCTGCAGCGGCGGCTACGGGTCGGCTACACGCGCGCAGGCCGCCTCATCGACATGCTCGAGCGGCGCGGCATCATCTCGCCCTACGAGGGCTCGAAGCCGCGCCGGGTGCTGATCGACGAGTCGCAGCTCCCGGCTCTCTCCTAACCGCGGATTAGGATCGGTCGTCGTAGACGACTGGTCGAACCGACGAAGGAGGGAACGTGACGAGGAGGATTGTGCCGGCGGTCGCGACGGTGCTCGCCGTGGCGCTGGTGATTGCCGCCGCGGCGGCGGGCGGGCGGACGCGGGCCGAGAAGCCGTTCATGGCCGCGCTGATCAGCGACGTCGGCAAGTTCAACGACAAGTCGTTCAACCAGGATCAGCTGCTCGGCCTCAAGCGCGCGAAGACGAAGCTCGGCGTCCAGATCCTTCCGATCCAGTCGAACTCGAGCTCCGACTACCTGCCGAACCTCACGACGGCGATCAGGCGGGGCTCGAACATCGTGATGGCCGCGGGCTACCTGCTCGCGCCGACGCTGGCCCAGGTCGCGCCGCAGTTCCCGAAGACGGACTTCACGATCACCGACGACTCGGTCAGGGGTCCGGACTTCAAGAAGGCGAAGAGCACCAAGAACATCGAGGGGCTCGTCTTCGCCGCCAACCAGTCCGGCTGCCTGGTCGGCTACCTGGCGGGCGAGATGGTCAAGAAGCAGGGCGGCAAGCAGGTGGTCGGTGCGGTCGGCGGGATCAAGATCCCGGCCGTCGACGACTACATCGTGGGCTTCTCGCACTGCGCGAAGCTCGCGAATCCGAAGATCAAGGTGTTGGTCGGCTACTCGCAGGACTTCGTCGCCCAGGACAAGTGCAAGACGGTCGCCCAGAACCAGATCTCGCAGGGGTCGCAGGCCGAGTTCCAGGTCGCCGGCCTGTGCGGGCTCGGCGTGCTCAGCGCGGCCGACGACGCGAAGGTCTGGGGGATCGGGGCCGACGCCGACCAGTACAACCTGGGCACGCACGTGCTGACGAGCGCGCTCAAGCGGGTCGACGTCGGGATCTTCGACGCGGTCCAACAGGCCAAGCAGGGCAAGTTCAAGGGCGGCAGCGACCTGCTCTTCGACCTGAAGAACGACGGCGTCGGGGTCGGCCGGATCAGCCCCAAGGTGCCGAAGGCGTTCGTCGCGAAGATGAACGCGCTGAGGGCGAAGATCGTCTCCGGCAAGGTCAAGGTCCCGGTCGCGCCGGGCTCGCCGCTCACCGGCCTCCTCAAGTGAAGCTCGCGTGAAGTCGAGCCGGGGCCTTGGCCCCGGCTCGACTCTCACCTAACCGGACACTAGGATCGCTCGTCGTATACGACGGGTCGAAATCCACCAAGGAGGGAATGTGACGAGGAAGATTGCGCTGGCGATCGCGGGGGTTGCGGTCGTGACGTTGGTGGTCGCAGCCGGCTACGCCAGCGGAGGGACGAGCGCGAAGAAGGCGCCGTTCCTGGCCGCGCTGATCAGCGACGTCGGCAAGTTCAACGACAAGTCGTTCAACCAGGGTCAGCTCGCGGGCCTCAAGCGCGCGAAGGCCAAGCTGGGCGTCCAGATCCTTCCGATCCAGTCGAACTCCAGCTCCGACTACCTGCCGAACCTGACGACCGCGGTGAGGCGCAACGCGAACATCGTGATGGCGGCGGGCTACCTGCTGGCACCCACGCTGTCCCAGATCGCGCCGCAGTTCCCGAAGACCGACTTCACCATCACCGACGACTCGGTGAAGGGGCCGGACTTCAAGAAGGCGAAGAGCATCAAGAACATCGAGGGCCTCGTCTACGCCTCGAACCAGTCGGGCTGCCTGGTCGGCTACCTGGCCGGTCAGATGGTGAAGAAGAACGGCGGCAAGCAGGTCATCGGCGCCGTGGGCGGGATCAAGATCCCGGCCGTCGACGACTACATCGTGGGCTACAAGTACTGCGCGAAGCTCGCCGACCCGAAGATCAAGGTGCTGGTCGGCTACTCGCAGGACTTCGTGGCGCAGGACAAGTGCAAGACCGTCGCGCAGAACCAGATCGGCGAGGGCTCGCAGGTCGAGTTCCAGGTCGCCGGCCTCTGCGGGCTCGGCGTGCTCAGCGCGGCCGACGACGCGAAGATCTGGGGCATCGGCGTGGACGTCGACCAGTACAGCCTCGCGAAGCGCGTCTTGACGAGCGCCCTGAAGCGAATCGACGTCGGCATCTTCGACGCGGTTCAACAGGCCAAGCAGGGCAAGTTCAAGGGCGGCAGCGACCTGCTGTTCGACCTGAAGAACAACGGCGTCGGCGTCGGCAGGATCAACCCGAGCGTGCCGAAGTCGTTCGTCGCCAAGATGAACGCGCTGAAGGCGAAGATCATCGCCGGCAAGGTCAAGGTCCCGGTGGCGCCGGGGTCGCCGCTGACCGGCCTCCTGAAGTAGAGGCCGACGGCTGACGAAGGAACGTGACGGGGGTGGGCGCGAGCCCACCCCCGCTGGTTCCGGCCTACAATCGCACGCAGCGTGAGCGGCGACACCGTCCTCGAGCTTCGCGGGATCACGAAGCGCTTCCCGGGCATCGTCGCCGACGACCACGTCGACTTCGACCTGCGGAGCGGCGAGGTGCACGCGCTGCTCGGCGAGAACGGCGCCGGCAAGTCGACGCTGATGAACATCCTCTACGGCCTCTACAAGCCCGACGAGGGCGAGATCGTCGTCCGCGGCAAGGAGGTGAGCTTCTCCTCCGCGCGAGACGCGATCGAGGCGGGCATCGGGATGGTGCACCAGCACTTCATGCTCATCCCGGTGATGACCGTCGCCGAGAACATCGTGCTCGCCGCCGAGCCGACCCGGGCCGGCGGGATGCTCGACGAGGGGAAGGCGCGGGCGCGGGTCCGCGAGCTGTCGCAGCGGTACGGCCTCGCCGTCGACCCCGACGCGAAGGTGGAGAAGATCTCCGTCGGGCAGCAGCAGCGCGTCGAGATCCTGAAGGCGCTCTACCGCGGCGCGGAGATCCTCATCCTCGACGAGCCGACCGCCGTGCTGACGCCGCAGGAGGCGGGCGAGCTGTTCGAGATCATCCGCGCGCTCACGGAGCGCGGCACCGCCGTCATCTTCATCAGCCACAAGCTGAACGAGGTGCTCGAGATCGCCGACCGCGTGACCGTCCTCCGGCGCGGCAAGCGCATCGACACGGTCGCCCGGGAGGGCGCGACCGAGGCGAGCCTCGCGCGGATGATGGTCGGGCGCGAGGTTCTGCTGCGCGTCGAGAAGGAGCCCGCGCAGCCGGGCGACGTGCTGCTCGAGGTGCGCGACCTGCACGTCCTCGACGAGCGGCATCTCGAGCAGGTGCGCGGCGTCTCGTTCGACGTGCGCGCGGGGGAGATCGTCGCGCTCGCGGGCGTCGAGGGGAACGGCCAGACCGAGCTGATCGAGGCGCTCACGGGCCTGCGGCCGGTCGCCTCCGGCACCGTCGCGGTCGCCGGCAAGGAGGCGCCGCGCCACGCCACCGCGCGCGAGATGCTCGACGCCGGAATCGGCCACATTCCCGAGGACCGCCAGCGGCGCGGGCTCGTGCTCGAGTTCACGCTGGCCGAGAACGTCGCGCTGCACGACTACGACAAGGCGCCCGATTCGCGCTACGGCTGGCTCTTCCCGCGCCGGCTGATCGAGCGCGCGGGCCGCCTGATCCGCGAGTTCGACGTGCGCGGCGGCGGCCCGCTCGCGCTCGCCCGCACGCTCTCCGGAGGGAACCAGCAGAAGCTGGTCGTCGCCCGCGAGGTCGCCCGCGACCCCAAGGTGCTGATCGCGGCCCAGCCGACGCGCGGGCTCGACGTGGGCGCGATCGAGTACGTCCACCGCCGCCTCGTCACCGAGCGCGACGAGGGCCGTGCGATCCTGCTCGTCTCGCTCGAGCTCGACGAGGTGCTGTCGCTCGCCGACCGGATCCTCGTCATGTACGAGGGCCGGATCGTCGGCGAGCACGCCGCGGGCGTCGGCGAGGAGGAGATCGGCCTCGAGATGCTCGGCGGCAGGAGGAACGCCGCGTGACGCAGCCGGCCGCGACGGTCACGCCGTCGCCCGAGAGCGAGCCGCCGGCGCCCTTCGCCGTGCGGCTCGGGATCGCGCAGCGCGCGGGCGGCGCGATCGTGCCGATCATCACCGCGCTGGTCGCGTTCGTGCTCGGCGGGCTGGTGGTGCTCGGGACCGGCCACGACCCGGTCGGGGCCTATCGCGGGATCTTCGACGGCTCCGGGATCAACTGGCTCTTCCACGTGCCCTGGGACACGAACACGATCCATCTCGACGCCTACAACCTGAGCCAGACCCTGCTCGTCACGACGACGCTGATCCTGACGGGTCTCGCCGTCGCGTTCCCCTTCCGCTGCGGCCTCTTCAACATCGGCGGGCAGGGCCAGTACCTCGTCGGGCTCGTCGTCGCGAACTGGGTCGGCGTCTCCTTCGCGGGCTGGCCGACGCTGCCGCACGTCCTGCTCGGGATCGGTGCGGCGGCGCTCGCCGGGTCGGTGTGGGCCGGGATCGCCGGCTTCCTGAAGGCGACGACCGGCGCGCACGAGGTCATCTCGACGATCATGCTCAACTGGATTGCAGTCTGGGGCGCCGAGTACCTGTTCGGCCAGGGCGGCCCGCTGCAGAACACGCAGAACCTCAGCTCGCCCGTCTCCGGGCAGGTCGTGGAGAGCGCCCGCCTGCCGGTGTTCTGGGGCAGCCCGGTGCTGCAGGGCCTCGACGTCGGCTTCTTCGTCGCGCTCGCGATGCTCGTCGTCTTCTGGATCGTCCTGAACCGGACGACGCTCGGCTACCAGGTGCGGGCGGTGGGCTACAACCCGGACGCGGCCGCGTACGGCGGCATCAACGTGAAGCGGAACTACTTCCTCACGATGGCGATCGCGGGGATGTTCGCGGGGCTCGCCGGCGCGGTCGACATGCTCGGCTACCTGTTCCAGTTCGGGACGCTCGACGTGCAGACCTCGCAGATCGGCTTCCTCGGGATCGCGGTCGCGCTGCTCGGCCGCAACACCGCGATCGGCACCGGTCTCGCCGCCTTCCTGTTCGGCGGCCTGCTGTACGGGACGACGCGCGGGCTCGACCCGAACGTCTTCGACCCGAGCCTCGCCGGCAACCTCACCTCGATGATCCAGGGGCTGATCGTCCTCTTCGTCGGGATCGACGTCGTGATCCTCTACATCTGGAACGCACGCCGGAAGGTGCGGATCGCCGGACGTCGCAGCGAGGCGCCGGCATGACGAACCTCGCCGCGCGCCTCGAGGCGCCGCGCCGGGCGCTCTCGCCGGGCCGGATCGCCGCCGCCGGGATCGTGCTCGGCGTCGCCGCGTTCTGGAGCACGATCCCGCCGTTCACCGCGCGCACCGTCGTCTCGCCGCTCCTGATCGGCATCCTCGCGGTCGCCGCGGGCGTCTGGGCGATCAGCCGCGGCCGCCGGCGCGTCGGGTGGGGCGCGGTCGCCTCGGGCGCGCTCGGGATCGGCCTCGGCATCCTCGCCACCCGCTCCAGCACCGGCAACCTGGACACGGTCTTCCGCGCCGACCTGATCGCGTCGATGCTCGTGTTCGCGACGCCGCTCACCTTCGGCGCCCTCGGCGGCATGGTCTCGGAGCGCAGCGGGATCGTGAACGTCGGGCTCGAGGGGATGATGCTGATGGGCGCCTTCTGGGGCGTCTACGTCGCCGACAAGGGCGGCTCGTGGGTGCTCGGGCTGCTCGGCGCGATGCTCGCCGGTGCGTTGATGGCCCTTGTGCACGCCATCTTCGCCGTCCACCTCCGCTCGGACCAGATCGTGAGCGGCATGGCGCTCAACTTCCTGGCGCTCGGCATCACCGGCTACTTCTTCGCGCAGCTGTACCACGAGCAGAACATCCCGGCCGGCGTCTCCACGATCCCGAACGTCGCCATCCCGGGCGTGAAGAACTGGACGTTCGTCGGCCCGGCGATCGGCAACCTGAACCTGCTGATCTGGATCGCGATCCTGCTCGTGCCCGTCTCGTACTTCGTGCTCTTCAAGACGGCGATCGGCCTCCGGCTCCGCGCCTGCGGCGAGCACCCGCGCGCCGCCGACACGGTGGGCATCAACGTCTACGCGATGCGCTACGGCGCGGTCATCGTCTCCGGCATGCTCGCGGCGCTCGGCGGCGCGTTCCTCTCGATCGGCTTCGGCGGCGGCTCCTTCACCGAGAACATGACCGAGGGGCGCGGCTTCATCGCGCTCGCCGCGATGATCTTCGGCAACTGGCGCCCGTTCGGCGCGTTCGGCGCGGCGCTGCTGTTCGGGTTCTCGACGGCGCTCGCGTATCGCCTGCCGACGTACTCCGGCTCGGCGGCGACGCTCTTCCAGGCCCTGCCGTACGTGCTGACGCTGATCGCGGTCGCCGGCCTGATCGGACGGACCGTGCCGCCCGCGGCCGACGGCAAGCCCTACCGCAAGCAGTGAGCACGCTCGCGCTCGGGTTCGACCCGGCGGACCCGTCGTTCGTCGCGGAGCCGTACGCGCACCTCGACGCCCTTCGCGAGGCCGGCCCGATCCACTACGACGAGCGCTTCGACCGCTGGTTCGTCACGCGGCACGGCGACGTGCGCGCGTGCCTGCGGGACCGCCGCCTCGGCCGCCAGTTCCGGCACCTCGGGACCGAGGCGGAGTTCAAGGCGGAGCCGCTCGACCCGCGCTGGCGGGCGTTCTGGGACGTCGAGCGCTGGAGCCTGCTCTTCCTCGAGCCGCCCGACCACACGCGGATCCGGAAGCTCGTCGCGTCGGCGTTCACCCCGCGCGCGGTCGAGGCGATGCGCGAGCCGGCCGACGCGCTCGCGAAGCGCCTGCTCGGCGAGTGCCTGGAGCGGGGGCGCTTCGACCTGCTGTACGACTTCGCGCAGCCGTACTCGATCACGCTCATCTGCCGGCTCCTCGGCGTGCCGACCGACCGGCACCGCGACCTGCTCGACTGGTCGCACCGGCACGTGAAGATGTACGAGTTCGACACGACGGAGGCGCAGGCGGAGTCGGCGACCGCCGCCGCCGCCGAGTTCCGCGAGTACGTGCTCGGGCTGATCGCCGAACGCCGGCGCGAGCCGCGCGACGACCTCGTCACCGGGCTCGTCCAGGCGCGCGTCGACGGCGGCGCCTTGTCCGACGACGAGATCGTCTCGACCGTCGTCGTGCTGCTGAACGCGGGGCACGAGGCGACGGTCAACACGCTCGGGAACGGCGTCACGGGCCTGCTCCGGAACCGCGGCGAGTGGCAGAGGCTGGTCGAGGGCGAGGTGCCCGCGGCGGCCGCCGTCGAGGAGCTGATCCGCTGGGACCCGCCGCTGCAGCTGTTCGAGCGCTGGGTGCTCGAGCACGGCGTCGAGATCGCCGGCACCGCGGTGCCGCGCGGCGAGGTGGTCGCGATGCTCTTCGGCGCGGCCAACCGGGACCCGCGCGTGTTCGCCGACCCCGCGCGCCTCGACGTGGGCCGCCCGAACGCGTCGGAGCACATCGGGTTCGGCGGCGGGATCCACGTCTGCATCGGCGCGCCGCTCGCCCGGATCGAGCTCGAGGCGAGCCTCCGCGCGCTCGTCGAGCGCGCGCCCGGGCTCGAGCTCGCCGCCGACCCCGTCCGGACGCCCGCGTTCGTGATCCGCGGCTACCGGGCCGTCGAGGTGGCCGTTCCCTGAGGCGGGCGCGTCGGCTCGTGCTCGCGGCGGCCGCCGTGGCCGCAGCGCTGCCGGCGTCGCTGCCCGCGGCGAGCCCCGCGAGGTTCAGCGCCTGCCTCGTGACGAACGCGGCCGGCCTGGACGACCGGTCGTTCAACCACCTCGCCTACGTCGGCCTCCTGCGCGCGGAGGGGGCAGGCGTCCGCGGCCGCCTCGTCCGGTCGGGGCGAGCCGGGGACTACGTCGCGAACCTTCGCTCGTGCGCCCGCGCGGGCGCGGGGCTCACGATCGGCGTCGGCTACGCGATGGCCGACGCGGTCGACGCCGTCGCGACCGCCTTCCCGAAGCGGCGCTTCGCGATCGTCGACGTCGACGCCGCCACGTTGACGCACAGGCCGGCGAACGTCGAAGGCCTCCTCTTCCGCGAGCAGCAGGCCGGCTACCTCGTCGGCTACGCGGCCGGGCTGTGGGCGAAGCTCCGGCACGGCAAGGCGATCGGGTCGGTCGGCGGCATCAAGATCCCGCCGGTCGACGGCTACCTCGCGGGCTACCGGTACGGCGCGACGAAGGCCGATCCCGGGCTGAAGGTCCTGAACGCCTACTCGCAGGACGTCGTCGCGGAGCGCCCGTGCGCGGAGCAGGCGCTGAAGCAGATCGCGCAGGGCTCGGTGGTCGAGTTCCAGGTCGCGGGGAGGTGCGGCCTCGGCGTGCTCGGCGCCGCCCGCCAGAAGGGCGTCTTCGGCATCGGCGTCGACGCCGACCAGAGCTACCTGGGGCCGTGGGTGATGACGAGCGCGCTGACGCGGGCGGACGTCGCCGTCGAGGACGCGATCGCGAAGGCGCGCGCGGGCCGCCTGCGCGGCGGCGCGAACCTCGAGTACGGCGCGGGCGTGGGCGGGATCGGCTACGGCCGCTGGAGCCCACGGGTTCCGGCCGCGATCCGGGCGGCCGTCGCGAGGCAGTTCGAGCTCCTGAAGGCCGGCAGGATCCCGGACATCCCGACGACGGTCTCGTAGCGGGCCTGCGCGGGCGGAGCAGGGCTTGCCGCCGCCCCGCTGGCTACGATCGGGCCGGATGTCCGAGGCTCTCGGCCGTACGTCGAGCAGTAGGGCGACCGCCCGTGCCGCCGTCGTCGTCGGCGCGCTCGGCGTGCTCGCGGTGCCGGCCGGCGTGGTCGCGGCGCAGGCCCTGCGGGGCCTGACGCTGCTGCGCGCCCTCTACATCTCGGCGCCCGCGGCGGTGTTCCTGGCGCTCGTGGCGCTGCTCGCGGCCCGGCGGGCGCGCCTGGCCGCCCAGCGAACCGTGTTCGCGTCGCGCGGCGGGCCGCTTCGCACGGCCCGCGCGGTCGGCTGGCTGGCGCTCTACGTGGGCGTCACCGCCGCCCTCGCGCTCGGCGTCTACTGGATCCTGCGCGCTCGGCACTGAGCCTCTGACGCGCGGGCGGAAGCCGGGTAGGCTTCGCGCGTGTTCGAGATCGGCAACAGCCTGCGCGAGGCGCGCGTCCGGCGCGGCATCGACTTTGCGGAGGCGGAGCTGGCGACGAAGATCCGCGGCAAGTACCTGCGCGCGCTCGAGGAGGAGCAGTTCGAGGTGCTGCCGGCCCACACCTACGTCAAGGGCTTCCTCCGCACGTACGCCGACTACCTCGGCCTCGACGGCCAGCTGTACGTCGACGAGTTCAACTCGCGCTTCCTCACCGGCGAGGAGCGCGAGCTCCGGCCGCGCCGCTCGCGGCCCCGGCGGCATCGACGCCTCGAGACGAACGTCGTGCTGATCGCGCTCGCCGTGATCGCGGTGCTGACGATCGTGGTCATCTCCGCCTGGAAGTCCTCGGGCGGCGGCTCGACGCCGCCGAAGCGGACCGCGCCCTCGACGGCGAGCCGCCGCCGCGTGCGCGGGCCCGTGCCCCTGCTGACCGTGGTCGCCAAGCGCGGCTCGACCCATCTCACCGCGCGCCGTGGCGGCGCCGCGGGCGACGTCGCCTTCGACGGAACGGTGCAGAAGGGCGACGGCCCGGTCGCGATCCGCGGCACGCGGCTCTGGGTGCAGATCGACTCGCCCGAGAACCTGCGCGTGATCGTGCAGGGGCACACGCAGCGAATCCCCGGCAGCCAGCCGCGGGTCATCGTCGTCACCGCGAGGGGTTGGCGCCCCGCGTAGGAGCCGCCACCCGCCGGCCTCGCGCGGCGATCGTCGCCTCGGGGTCGGAGCTCGTCCGCGGCGATCGCCATGACCGAAACGGACCATTCCTCGCCTCGTCGCTCATGCGGCTGGGCGTGGAGCCCGTCCGGATCACGGTCGTCGGCGACGATCCCGTCGAGCTCGAGCAGGCGCTCGCGGAGGGGCTGACGCACGACCTCGTCTGCGTCTCGGGCGGCCTCGGCCCGACCCACGACGACCGGACGATGGAGCTGCTCGCGCGCGCCGCCGGGCGGCGCGTGCACGTCGACCTCGAGCTCGAGGCGGAGATCGGCAGGATCTCGCGCGGGATCGCGTCGCGCCTGAAGCGGCCGTACGCGGACTTCGCCGACGGCGTCCAGAAGCAGGCGACGGTGCCGGTCGGATCCTTCGTCGTCGGCATCGCGGGCACGGCTCCCGCGATCGTCCTCGACACAGGGTCGGCGGTTGCGGTGGCGCTTCCCGGCCCGCCGCGGGAGCTGCAGGAGCTCTGGCCGGACGTGCTCGCGGCACCGGTCATGCGGCGGCTGCTCGCGCGGGCCGTCCCGCCCGAGCGGCGCGTCCTGCGCTTCTACGGCCTCTCCGAATCGGGGCTGGCGCTGGCGCTGGCCGAGGCCGGCGGCGACGGGGGCGGCGTCGACGTCACGATCTGCGCGCGCGACTTCGAGCTCGTGGCCGACCTCGTCGTGCACGGCGGCGCCGACGCGCGCGCCGACGCGCTCGAGGCGGCTCTCGCCGCCGCGGGCACCGGCCGGCACCTCTTCGCGCGCGACGACGAGCCCACCGCGGCGATCGTCCTCCGGCTGCTGCGCGAGCGCGGGCTCACGCTGGCGACCGCGGAGTCGTGCACCGGCGGCCTCGTCGCGGCGCGCCTCACGGCGATCGCGGGCTCGAGCGACGTCTTCGTCGGCTCGGTCGTGTCGTACTCGGACGAGGTGAAGCGGAGCGAGCTCGGCGTGCCCGAGGAGACGCTGCGCGCGTACGGCGCGGTGTCGGCGGAGACGGCGGCGGCGATGGCCGCCGGCGCCCGCGAACGGCTCGGCGCCGACGTCGCGGTCGCGGTCACCGGGATCGCCGGCCCGGGCGGCGGGAGCGCGGAGAAGCCCGTCGGGCTCGTCTTCTGCCACGCGGCCGGGCCGGAAGGCGAGCGGAGCCTCCAGCTCGACCTGCCCGGCGACCGGGAGACGGTGCGCGCGCGGGCGGCCGTCGCCGCGCTCCACCTGATTCGCACACTCGTCACGGAGTCGTGACAGACACGGCACGGGTTGCGCGCTAGCGTGACGGCGGATGCGTTCCTCCGCCTGTTCTGCGCCCTTCGGCTCGACGCCCGGACGGTCGCCCGGCTCGTCGCCTGGCAGTCCGCGCACGTGCGCGCGGGCCGGCCCGTGCCGCCGGAGCACCTGCACGTCACGCTCGCCTTCCTCGGCCGCAGGCCCGCCGCCGACGTGCCGGCGGTCGCGGCCGAGCTCCGCGCCGCGGCCGCCGTCGCGGAGCCGATCGTGCTCGAGCCCTCCCGGTACCGAGAGACGCGCAGCGTCGGCATGGTGGCGCTGGCAGACGCCGGCGGCGCCGCCTCCGCGCTGGCCGCCGACCTCGCGCGGCGCCTCGAGCGCCGGCGCCTGTACCGGCCCGAGGCGCGGCCGTGGCTGGCGCACGTCACCGTCGTCCGGTTCCGCGAGCGGCCGCGCCTCGACCCGCCGACGCCGGATCTCGGCCGCTTCAGTCCGTCCGACGCGGCTGTCTACAGTTCGGTGCTGCGATCCGACGGAGCGCAGTACGAGGTTCTCGAAACGGTTGCGCTAGGAGGTCGGTAGAGGTGGATCGCGAGCAAGCTCTCGACGTCGCGCTCGGTCAGATCGAGCGGCAGTTCGGCAAGGGCTCGGTCATGAAGATGAGCGACCAGGCGCAGGTCGCGATCGGCGCCGTCTCGACAGGGTCGCTGTCGCTCGACCTGGCGCTCGGCGTAGGAGGGCTGCCGCGCGGCCGCATCGTCGAGGTGTTCGGGCCGGAGTCGTCCGGCAAGACGACGCTCGTCTACCACGTGATCGCGGAGGCGCAGCGGCGCGGCGGCATCTGCGCGTTCATCGACGCCGAGCACGCGATGGACCCCACCTACGCGAAGCGGATCGGCGTCGACATCGACGAGCTGCTCGTGTCGCAGCCCGACACGGGCGAGCAGGCGCTCGAGATCTGCGAGCTGCTCGTCCGCTCGGGCGCGCTCGCGGTGGTCGCGATCGACTCGGTCGCCGCGCTCACGCCGAAGGCGGAGATCGAGGGCGAGATGGGCGACTCCCACGTCGGCCTGCAGGCCCGCCTGATGAGCCAGGCGCTGCGGAAGCTCGCCGGGACGCTCAACCGCACCGACACGATCTGCCTGTTCACGAACCAGCTGCGGGAGAAGATCGGCGTCATGTTCGGCAACCCCGAGACGACGCCGGGCGGCCGCGCGCTCCGCTTCTACGCCTCCGTGCGCCTCGACATCCGCCGCATCGAGACGCTGAAGGAGGGCGTGGAGGCGATCGGCAACCGCGTGCGCGTGAAGGTGGTGAAGAACAAGGTCGCGCCGCCGTTCAAGCAGGCCGAGTTCGACATCATCTACGGCGACGGGATCTCCTGGGAGGGCACGGTGCTCGAGGCCGGCCTCGACCGGAAGATCGTGCAGAAGTCGGGCTCGTACTTCTCGTTCGGCGACGAGCGGCTCGGGCAGGGCCGCCAGAACGCGACCGCGTTCCTGAAGGAGCATCCCGACGTCGTGCAGGCGATCCTCCAGCAGATCCAGGCGCTCGCGCCGCCCGAGCAGACCGTCTCGGCTCGGCTCCTGCCGACCCAGCCCGAGGCGACCGAGGTGACGCCGGTCGATCTCGTCGAGCCGGAGCGGGCCGCGGCGGGGTAGCGCGGAGGCGGGTAACGGCCGCGAACCCCGACCCGCTCGACCTCGCGGCGCGGGCGCTGCGCCACCGCGACCGTTCCCGCGCGCAGGTGGCTGCGCGGCTCGAACGGGCGGGCGTGGACGAGCCGGCGCGGCGCGAGGCGCTCGAGACGCTGGAGCGGGTCGGCTACCTCGACGACGGCCGGTTCGCGTGTGCGCGGGCGGCCGCGCTCGCGGAGCGCGGAGCGGGCGATGCCGCGATCCGGCACGACCTGGAGGCGAGCGGCGTCGGCCCCGACGAGGTCGAGGCCGCGCTCGCCGGGCTCGAGCCCGAGCCCGTCCGGGCGGCCGCGATCGCCGCCTGCCGCGGCCGGAACGCGCGGACGGCCGCCTACCTGGCGCGGAAGGGCTTCGCCGAGGAGGCGGTCGCGTCCGCCGTCGGCCTCGAGCCGTCGTAGGACGGTCGTCGTTGCGGGGGACGAAGCCGGGCGCGTATAGTGGAGGGACTGAGTCGAACATTCCTTTTTGCCTGCACAACGGCGCTTCCGACGATCGAACACGTAGCTTGAGACCCGTTTCCGTCATCCACCACCCAGCGCAGCGGCCCGCCGGGGCCCCATCCGCACGAGACTGCTGAGCTGAAGAGGAGCGGCGCGCCGAAGCGCGCGCCCGACGACGCCGATCGGCGAGTGACGCGGTGCGGGCGCCGAGCCCGTAGGGAGTCCCCATGCTCGAGTTCGTGGCAGTCGTCGTCGGAGTCGTCCTCGGAGTGGCGGGGACGCTGGTTGCGCTGCGGCTACTCGGCGGCGCGGGGCTCGAGTCGGCGCGCCGCACGCGCGCGCTGCTGCTCGAGGAGGCGCGCCGGGACGCGGAGGCGACGAGGCGCGAGGCGCAGATCGAGGCGCGCGAGCGGGCGGTGAAGCTGCGCTCCGAGCTGGAGGAGGAGCTGCGTGCGAAGCGGGACGCGGCCGTCAAGATCGAGGAGCGCGTGCTCGCGAAGGAGGAGGAGGTCGACCGGCGGCTGCAGGAGCTGTCGCGGCGCGAGCAGGGGATCGCCGACCGGGAGGTCCACCTCAAGGAGCTGCAGGAGACCCTGAAGGCCCTGCGGGAGGACCAGCGGCAAGAGCTGCAGCGGATCTCGCGGATGACGGTCGGGGAGGCGCGGCAGCGGCTGCTCAGCGAGTCGGAGGAGGAGGTGCGCCACACCCTGGCCGGGCGCGTGCGCCAGCTCGAGGAGGAGGCCGCGAGCGAGGCGAAGCGGCGGGCGCGGAACCTGGTCGCCGACGCGCTGCAGCGCGTCGCCGCGAGCGCCGCCGCCGAGTCGACCGTGACGCTGGTCGAGCTTCCGTCCGACGACATGAAGGGCCGGATCATCGGCCGCGAGGGCCGGAACATCCGGACGCTCGAGCATCTCACCGGCGTCGACTTCATCGTCGACGACACGCCCAACGCGGTCGTGCTCTCGTCCTTCGACGGCATCCGCCGCGAGATCGCGCGGATGACGCTGCTGAAGCTGATCGAGGACGGGCGCATCCACCCGACGCGGATCGAGGAGACGTACTACCAGTCGAAGGCGGAGCTCGACGAGCACATCCGCCAGGCAGGCGAGCAGGCGGTCTTCGAGGCGAACTGCGGCGACATCCACGAGGAGCTGGTGAAGATCCTCGGCCGGCTCCGCTACCGGACGAGCTACGGGCAGAACGTGCTCCGTCACACCCTCGAGGTGGTGCAGCTGGCCGGGATCATGGCCGCGGAGGTCGAGGCGTCGGTGAAGACGGCGAAGCGGGCCGCGCTCCTGCACGACCTCGGCAAGGCGATGACGCACGAGGTCGAGGGCTCGCACGCGGCCATCTCGACCCAGCTCGCGCGCCGCTACGGCGAGAGCCCCGCGGTCTGCCACGCGATCGAGGCGCACCACTACGAGGTGCAGCCGCAGACGGTGGAGGCCGTCCTGCTGATCGCCGCCGACGCGATCTCGGCCTCGCGCCCGGGCGCGCGTGGCGAGGGGCTCGAGCACTACGTCAAGCGCCTCGAGTCGCTCGAGGAGCTGGCGGCGAGCCACGCGGGCGTCGAGAAGGTCTACGCGCTCCAGGCCGGCCGCGAGATCCGCGTTCTCGTGAAGCCCGAGGAGATCGACGACGACGCGGCGGTGCTGCTCTCGCACGAGATCGCTCGCGAGATCGAGGAGCAGCTCGAGTACCCGGGCCAGATCCGGGTCACGGTGATCCGGGAGAGCCGCGCGGTCGACGTCGCCTCGAACCGGCTCGACCTACGTCGCGAGCAGCGCGTCGACGCCGCATAGGACCACGGTGTATTAGCGTTCACGCCGGTGGCCGACGAGACGCTCACGATCTGCGACGACCGCGACGGCCGCGAGATCGTCGTGCCGATCGCGGACGGCGCGATCCGCGCCACCGACCTGCTGCAGCTCGGGCTGCGCTCGTACGACCCGGCCTTCCTGAACACCGCGTCGTGCCGCAGCGCGATCACCTTCATCGACGGCGATGCCGGCATCCTGCGCTACCGGGGCTACCCGATCGAGCAGGTAGCCGAGCAGGCGACGTTCCTCGAGACCGCGTACCTCCTGCTGGAGGGCGAGCTGCCGACCGCGGACCAGTTGCACGCATGGGAGGACGACGTGCGCGTGCACACGTACGTGCACGAGAACGTGACCAAGTTCCTGGAGGGCTTCCGCTACGACGCGCATCCGATGGGGATGCTGCTCGGCGCGGTCGGCGCGCTCTCGACGTTCTACCCGGACGCGAAGAACATCACCGATCCCGCCAACCGCTATCTGCAGCGCGTGCGGCTGATCGCGAAGCTGCCGACGATCGCCGCCTACATCTTCCGCCACTCGCGCGGGCTGCCGTACGTGCTGCCGCGGAACGATCTCGACTACATCGGGAACTTCGTCAACATGACGTTCGAGATCGGCGGGCGGCACGAGGCGAACGCGGTCCTGCAGCGCGCGCTCGAGATCCTCCTGATCCTGCACGCCGACCACGAGCAGAACTGCTCGACGAGCGCGGTGCGCGGAGTGGGCTCGTCCGGCGTCGACCCGTTCTCGGCCGTGTCGTCCGGGATCGCGGCGCTCTACGGCCCGCTGCACGGCGGCGCGAACGAGGCGGTGCTGCGCATGCTCGACGAGATCGGCAGCACCGAGCGTGTGCCGGAGTACATCGAGGCGGTGAAGGAGGGGAAGTTCCGCCTGATGGGCTTCGGCCATCGCGTGTACAAGAGCTACGACCCGCGCGCGAAGCTGATCAAACGCGTCGCCGACCAGGTGTTCGAGCAGACGGGTCTGAACCCGAAGCTGGAGATCGCGCTCGAGCTGGAGCGGATCGCGCTCGAGGACGACTACTTCGTCTCGCGCAAGCTGTACCCGAACGTCGACTTCTACTCCGGGCTCATCTACCAGGCCATGGGCTACCCGACCGACTACTTCACCGTCCTGTTCGCGCTCGGCCGGCTGCCCGGCTGGATCGCGCAGTGGGAGGAGATGCTCGAGGACCCGGAGCAGAAGATCGCCCGCCCGCGGCAGCTCTACGTGGGCGAGGGCGAGCGGGAGTTCGTGGCGACCGCCGACCGCTGACTTCGAAACTGTTTGGTGACGAAGTCACCAAACAGTTTCCAGGGGCTCCGCCGGCTCCGAAACTGTTTGCGACGGAGTCGCCAAACTGTTTGCCGACGGAGTCGCGAAACTGCTTGCCGACGGAGTCGCGAAACTGTTTGGTGACGAAGTCACCAAACAGTTTCCAGGGTTTCCGCCGGTACCCTGTGCCGGCGTGAGGCGCTACCACGTCACGACGTTCGGCTGCCAGATGAACGCGCACGACTCGGAGCGCATCAAGGGCATGCTCGAGGAGCTCGGGCTCGGCGAGGCGCCGACGCCCGACGGCGCCGACGTCGTTGTCTTCAACACCTGCACGATCCGGGAGAAGCCGGACCAGCGGCTGGCCGCGCACCTCGGCGCCGCGACGGCCCGCAAGCGCGAGCGGCCGGACCTGGTGATCGCCGTCGGCGGCTGCTGCGCGGAAGCGCAGCGGGAGCGGATCTTCGACCTCTACCCGGCCGTCGACGTCGCGTTCGGCCCGGGCTCGATCGCGCACCTCGCCGACTGGCTCGGCGCCGGCGGGGAGGGGGTCGCGCGCGGGCGCTTCGGCCTCCACGACCGCTCGTTCGCGGCGGAGCTGCCGACGCATCGCGAGCGCGGCTTCCAGGCGTGGGTGCAGGTGTCGATGGGCTGCAACTCCGTCTGCTCGTACTGCATCGTCCCCGCCGTCCGGGGCCGCGAGGTCTCGCGGCGGCCCGGCGAGATCGTGGCCGAGGTGACGCGGCTCGCGGAGGAGGGCGTGCGCGAGATCACCCTGCTCGGCCAGAACGTGAACTCCTGGGGCCGCGACCTGCTCCCGGAGATCCGCACGGAGTTCGGCGAGCTGCTGCGGGCCTGCGACGCGGTCGACGGGATCGAGCGCATCCGTTTCACGAGCCCGCATCCGAAGGACTTCCGCGAGCCCGTCATCCGCGCGATCGCTGAGTGCGACTCGGTCTGCGAGCAGGTGCACCTGCCGCTCCAGTCCGGGTCGTCGCGGATCCTGAAGGCGATGCGCAGGACGTACACGCGCGAGCGCTACGTCGCGCTCGCGGAGCGACTCCGGCAGGCGGTGCCGGACCTGGCGCTCGGCACGGACGTCATCGTCGGCTTCCCGGGCGAGACGGAGGACGACTTCCGGCAGACGCTCGAGGTGGTCGAGGAGGTGGGCCACGACAGCGCCTTCACGTTCGTCTACTCGCCCCGCGCGGGCACGGACGCCGCCGCGATGCCGGACCAGGTGCCGCACGAGGTGAAGATCGAGCGGATGGAGCGGCTGGTCGAGCTGACGCAGCGGATCGCCCGCGAGCGGAACCAGACGCGGGTGGGCCGCTTCGAGCAGGTGCTCGTCGAAGGGCCGTCGCGGACGGACCCGTCGCTGCTGCGCGGCAGGACGCGACGCAACACCACGGTGAACTTCGCCGGCCCGGCCGCGCCGGGCGAGCTGGTCGACGTGCTGATCGAGTCCGCGTCGTCGACGACGCTGCGCGGGTCGCAGCGGGTGCTCGCCGCGGCGTGAGAGGGCGCTCCGTCAGGCCCGTGCGCAAGGATTAGCCGATGCGGGTCCTCGTCACCGGCTCCTCGGGCCAGATCGGCACCAACCTCGCGCTCCGGCTGCTCGCGGACGGGCACGAGGTCTACGGGGTCGACAAGCGCCTCAACCCGTGGGTCAAGAACGCGTTCCCGACGCTGCTGCAGGACCTCGCAGGCCACTACCAGTCGTTCCGCGGCGGGATCAACGGCGTCGAGTACCCGGAGGTCGACATCGTCGTCCACCTCGCGGCGCACGCGAAGGTGCACCAGCTCGTGCGCCAGCCGAACCGGGCCCTCGAGAACACCGTGATGACCTTCAACGTGCTCGAGTACGCGCGCGGGCTGAACCTGCCGATCATCTTCTCGTCCAGCCGCGAGGTCTACGGCGACGTGCACCGCTTCGAGGAGTACGCGGAGACGGTGGCCGACTTCGCCTACACGGAGTCGACCTACTCGGCCTCGAAGATCTCGGGCGAGGCGTACGTCTACTCGTATGCGCGATGCTACGGCGTCCGCTACCTCGTCTTCCGCTTCTCGAACGTCTACGGACGCTACGACAACGACCTCCACCGGATGGTGCGCGTGATCCCGCTCTGGATCCACAAGCTCTCGCGCGGCGAGCCGATCACCGTCTACGGGCAGGACAAGACGCTTGACTTCACGTACGTCGACGACTGCGTCGACGGGATCGTCGGCGGCATCGAGGCGCTCGCGGAGGGGCGCGTCGGGAAGGGGACGGTCAACCTCGCCTACGGGCAGGGCAACCGGCTGCTGCACGCGGCGGAGCTGATCGCGAAGGAGCTCGACGTCGAGCCGGAGATCACCGTCGCCCCGCCGCTGCTCGGCGAGGTGACGCACTACGTCGCCGACCTGACGCAGGCGAAGGCGCTGCTCGGGTACAAGCCGCAGGTGCCGCTCGACGAGGGCATCAAGCGTGCGGTCGCGTGGTTCCGGGAGTGGCGCGACGCGCACCCGGAGGAGGACGTCGCGGTGATCGAGGATCCGGACCGCTCGCCGGGCGACATCCCGCATGGCTTCAAGCAGGCCGCCCGCGCGGGCGCGTAGCCCGGCCGGCGTCGTCGCGATCTTCGGCCCGACCGCCGCCGGCAAGACGGCGCTCGCCGGCGCGCTGCGCGACCGGCTCGACGCGGAGGTCGTCTCCGCCGACTCCGCCGCCCTCTACGAGGGACTGTCGATCCTGACGGCGGCGCCGCCCTACCCGGCCCGGCGCGTCGGGGTGGTGCCGCTCGACCGCGACGTGTCGGTGGGGGAGTACCAGCGGTGGGCGCACGAGGCGATCGACGAGGTCGCCGCGCACGGCCGCACGCCGGTCGTGGCCGGCGGGACCGGCCTCTACCTGCGTGCCGCGCTCGCCCGGCTCGAGCTGCCGCCCCCGCCCGACCCCGGCGAGCGGCGGCGCTGGCAGGAGACCTACGACCGGCTGGGACCGGAGGCGGCGCACGCGCTCCTCGCGAAGGGCGACCCGGCGGCCGCCACGCGCGTGCACCCGAACGACCGGCGCCGCGTCGTGCGGGCGCTCGAGCTCTCCTCGACCGGGCGGTCGCTCGCGCCCGACCGTGACCGCCTGTGGGCGGACGACACGCGCCTCCCGACGACGATCGTCGGGCTCGACCTTCCCCTCGACGAGCTCGACAGGCGGATCGAGGAGCGCACCCGGGCGATGGCTGCCGCCGGCGCCGCCGAGGAGGCGCGGCGCGCCTGGGCGCGGCCGCTCTCGACGACGGCGCGCAAGGTGCTCGGGCTCGAGGAGTTCGCCACGCTGCCGGAGCAGGAGGCGGTCGCCGCAGTCGCCGCCGCCACGCGCCGGCTGGCGCGGTACCAGCGGAAGTGGCTGCGGCGGCTCCCGAACGTGGTTACGCTCGACGGCCGCCGTCCGGTCGAGGAGCTCGCGGATGCCGTCGTCGCGCTGGAACGCCCAGGGGAACGTCTACCTCGTCGCCGATGACGGCCCGCTGACGGCCGAGCGCGTTCGGGCGGAGGTCGGCGACGCGGACGGCATCCTCGACGTGCTCGGCTCGACGCACGACAGCGTCGAGGTCGCGATCTGGAACCCCGACGGGTCGCAGGCGGAGCTCTCCGGCAACGGCACGCGGATCGCCGCGGCGTGGCTGATGGCGCGCACGGGCGCACCGGCCGTCACCGTGCGCGTCGGCGGGCGCGAGGTCGCCGCGCGGCTGCTCGACGGCGGGATGATCGAGCAGGACGTGGGGGAGGTGCGGGTCGGCGAGCCCGAGGAGGCCGCCGGCGTTCGGTTCCGCGCCGTCGACGTCGGCAACCCGCACGCCGTCGTCGAGGGCGACCCCGCGGAACTCCCGCGCGTCGGCCCGCTGCTCGAGACGCACTCGCGCTTCCCGCGGCGGACGAACGTGCAGGTCGCGCGGATCGTCGGACCGGGGCTGGTCGAGGCGCGCGTGTGGGAGCGCGGCGTCGGCGAGACGGCGTCGTCCGGCACGAGCGCCGTCGCCGTCGCCGCCGCGCTCGGCGTCTCGCCCGCGACGGTGCGCTTCCCGGGCGGCGAGCTGCACGTGCGGATCGAGGAGGGCCGCGCCCTCCTCACCGGGCCGGCCGAGCGCGTCGGCTGATCAGGCGCCGATCCCGTGCTCGCGCAGCGCGTCGTTCAGCGACGTGCGCAGGTCGGTCGACTCCTTGCGGTGGCCGATGACGAGCGCGCAGGCGAGCTGGTACGTGCCGGCGGGGAACTCCTTCGGCCTCGTGCCCGGCACGACGACCGCCCGCGGCGGGACCTCCCCGCGGTGCTCGACCGGCTCGGGGCCGGTGACGTCGACGATCGGCACGGAGGCGGTGAGGGTGACGTTCGGCGCGAGCACCGCCTCGCGCCCGACGCGGACGCCCTCGACGACGATGCAGCGCGAGCCGAGGAACGCGCCGTCCTCGACGACGACGGGACGCGCTCCCGGCGGCTCGAGGACGCCGCCGATGCCGACGCCGCCGGCGAGGTGCACGTTCGCGCCGATCTGCGCGCCCGAGCCGACGGTCGCCCAGGTGTCGACCATCGTGTTCGGGCCCACCCAGGCGCCGATGTTGACGTAGCTCGGCATCAGCACGACGCCGGGCGAGAGGAAGGCGCCGTAGCGCACCGTCGCCGGCGGCACGACGCGCACGCCCAGGCGCTCGTAGCCGCTCTTGAGCGGGATCTTGTCGTGGTACTCGAACGGCCCGACCTCGCGCGGCTCCATCTGCCGCAGCCGGAAGTAGTCGAGGATCGCCGCCTGCACGTCGGCGTTGACGCGCCAGCCGTCGCCGTCGGGCTCCGCGACGCGCACCTCGCCACGGTCGAGCGCCGCGACGACCTGCTCGGCGTCGGTCACAGCACCCGCCGCAGGATCTCCGCCGCGCGCTCGCACTCGTCCTGCGTCGGCACGAGCGCGACCCGGACGTAGCCCTCGCCGGCGGCGCCGAAGAACGAGCCCGGCGCGACGACGATGCCGTGCTCGAGCAGCCGCCGCGCGAACGGCTCCGACGGCCCGCCGACGTCGAGCCAGAGGTAGAAGGTCGCCGCCCCGCCGGCGAGCCGGAGCCCGCCCGCCTCGAGCGCGGGCAGCAGCGTGTCGCGCTTGCGCCGGTAGAGCGCGCGCACCTCCTCGACGTGCGCGTCGTCGCTCCAGGCGGCGACCGACGCACGCTGAACGAACTCCTGCGGCGCGGTGCCGACCGTCGGCCGGAACGCGCGCAGCGCCGCGACGACCTCCGGCGGCGCGCAGACGAAGCCCGAGCGGTAGCCGGTCATCGACGAGCGCTTCGAGAGCGTGTTGAAGACGACGACGTTCCCGCGGTCCGCGACCTGCAGCGCCGACGCGGGCGGCTCGTCGAACCAGAGCTCCGAGTACGCCTCGTCGGAGCAGAGCAGGAAGCCGTGCTCGCGCGCCCGCGCCGCCAGCTCCTCGTAGAACGAGAGCGGCGCGACGGCGCCGGTCGGGTTGTTCGGGTAGCAGACCCAGAAGAGCGCGATCTCGTCCCACGCGTCGAACGAGTCGAGGTCGGGCAGCCAGCCGGTCTCCTCCCGGAGCGGCACGCGCGCGACGGCGCCGCCCGCGAAGAGCGCGCCGCGCTCGTACACCGGGTACGCCGGCTCGGGGATCGCGACGAGTCGCTTCTCGCCGAGCGCGACCTGCGCGAACGAGAAGATCGCCTCCTTCGAGCCGAGCGTTGGGACGATCTCGCGCTCCGGATCGACCTCGACGTCGAAGCGCCGCCCGAGCCAGCCGGCGACGGCGGCGCGAAGCTCGGGCAGCCCGGTCGCGCGCGGGTACGACGAGACGGCGTCGACCGACGCGAGCAGCGCCTCGCGGATGAAGCGCGGCGTCACCTCCCGCGGGTCGCCCATGCCGAAGTCGATCAGGCGGGTTCCGCGCGCGGTCGCCTCGGCCTTCCAGTCGTCGAGCCGGGTGAAGGGGTACTGCGCCAGGTCGGCGAGGACGGGGGAGAGCGTGACCGCCATTCCGCTAGACGCTAGCGAGGAGGAAGCGCCGGAGCGCCGCGAACGTCCGCTCCAGCTCGGCGATCTCCACGCGCTCGTCCGCGGCGTGCGCGTAGCGGGTCGCGCCGGGACCGAGGTTGACGGCGTCGAGCCCGCGTGCGGCGAAGTCGGCGACGTTCGTCCACGCCTGCTTCGGGCCGACCTCGAAGCCTCCCGCCTCGCGGAGCGCCTCGACGAGCGGCGACCGGCGCGGCACGTGGGCCGGAGGCGAGTTGGAGAGCACCTCCACGCCGGGGCCGACGAGCTCGCGCACGCGCCGCTCCGCCTCCTCCGGCGTGCGGTCCGGCGCGTAGCGGAAGTTGAGCGTCGCCTCCGCGCGGGCGGGGATGACGTTGGACGCGATGCCGGCGTGCAGCTGAACCACCGACAGCGCCTCCCGGAAGACGAGGCCCTCGACCTCGACGTCGCGCGGCTCGGCGGCGAGCACCTCGCGCAGCCCGTCGAACGCCAGCGCGATCGCGTTCACCCCCGTCCACGGCCGCGCCGAATGCGCCGAGCGGCCCTCGAAGACGACGCGCGCCGTCAGGTTGCCGAGGCAGCCGAGCTGGAGCGTGTTGTCGGTCGGCTCCAGGCAGACGACGAGCTGCGCCTCGTCGACGAGCGGCGCCCGCTCGAACACCGCCGGCAGCGGGTTCTGCTCGGGGCCGAGCTCCTCGCGCGGGAAGAAGAGCAGCGCGAGGTCGTAGGCGAGCTCGGTCTCGGCCGCGAGCCGCCCGAGCTCGATCATCACCGCGAGCCCGCCCTTCATGTCGCTGGCGCCGAGCCCGACGACGGCGCCGTTCTCGATCCGCCCCGGCAGGTTCCGCTGCGAGGGCACCGTGTCGAGGTGGCCCGCGAGGAGGACGAGTGGCTTCCCGGACCGCGTCGCGAAGAGCAGCGTCTCGCCGTCGCCGTACGTGAGCGGCAGCGGCACCGCATCGCGGACGTAGTCGTGGATCGCCGCCTCGGAGCCGGACTCCGAGGGCAGGTCGACGAGGGCGAGAGCGCGGTCGGCGAGGGTCGGATCCGCGCGGACGGGAGGCATAATCGTCCGTGATGATCCCAGGTTCCCCGGAGCCCGAGCGCGGCTTCGTCCTCGCCGTGCTGGCTCAGGGGGCGGACGCGGCCGGCGAGCTGGCCGAGGTGCGCGAGCTCGCGCGCACCGCGGGCGTCGAGCCGGTCGGCGAGCTCGTGCAGCGGCGCGGTCGCCCGGCCGTGAGGACCTACGTCGGCCGGGGCAAGGTCGAGGAGCTGAAGCAGCGGTTCGCCGACGCGAACGCCGAGAGCCTGCTCGTCGACGACGAGCTCGAGCCGGCGCAGCAGCGATTCCTGGAGAACGCGCTCGACACACGTGTCGTCGATCGCACGCAGCTCATCCTCGACATCTTCGCCCAGCACGCGGTGAGCGCAGAGGGGAAGCTGCAGGTCGAGCTGGCGCAGCTCGAGTACAACCTGCCGCGGATGCGGGGGATGTGGCAGCACCTCGAGCGGCTCGGCGGCGGCGTCGGCACGCGCGGCCCGGGCGAGTCGCAGCTCGAGTCCGACCGCCGCCAGGCGCGGCGCCGGATCTCGGTGCTCCGCCGCCGGCTGCGCGAGCTGGAGGGCCAGCGCGCGACGCGCCGCAAGGAGCGCCAGCGGACAGCGGCGCCGACGATCGCGCTCGCCGGCTACACGAACGTCGGCAAGTCGACGCTGCTGAACGCGCTCACCGGCGCCGACGTGTCGACGGCGAACCGGCTGTTCGAGACGCTCGATCCGACGACGCGCGGCTTCGAGCACGACGGGCGCCGCTACCTCGTCACCGACACGGTCGGCTTCATCCGCCGCCTGCCGCACCACCTCGTCGAGGGCTTCGCGGCCACGCTCGAGGAGACGCTGGTGGCGGACATGGTGCTGCACGTCGTCGATGCCTCCGCGCCCGAGGACGAGCAGGACGACCAGGTCGCGGCGGTCGACGAGGTGCTGCACGAGATCGGCGCGGGCGAGCTGCCGGTCGAGGTCGTGCTGAACAAGGTCGACCTGCTCGACCCGCTCGCACGGCGCCGCCTGCGCAACCGGTTTCCGACGGCGCTCACGGTGTCGGCGCGGACCGGGGAGGGGCTCGAGGAGCTGAAGGCGGAGCTCGCGGAGCGCTTCGCGGGCCGCTACCGCCGCGTGCGGCTGCTCCTGCCGTACGCGGAGGGCGCGCGGCTCTCGGAGCTGTACGCGCTCGGGACGCCGGTGGAGGAGCGGCAGGACACACCCCAGGGCGTGCTCATCGTCGCGCGGCTGCCGCGCCGCGACCTGCCCCGCTTCGCACCGTTCCTGCTCGCGGACGCCGAGGCTGCCGCCGGCGCCGGGCGCCGGGAGAGCGCCTGATCGAGCTTCCGTTCCGGAGGCTCCGGCCCGAGGCGGTGCCGCCGGCGCGCGCGTACGCGGGCGACGCCGGGTTCGACCTCTCGTCGTGCGCGCGCGTCGAGCTCGCGCCGGGCGAGCGTGCGCTCGTGCCGACGGGCGTCGCCGTGGCGATCCCCGACGGGTACGCGGGCTTCGTCCAGCCGCGGTCGGGGCTCGCCGCACGGCACGGCATCTCGATCGTCAACACGCCCGGGCTCGTGGACTCCGGTTACCGGGGCGAGCTGCAGGTCGCGCTGCTGAACACGGACGCGCGGGAGACGTTCGTCGTGGAGGCCGGGATGCGGATCGCGCAGCTCGTCGTGTTGCCGGTGCCGCCGCTCGACCTCGTCGAGGTCGAGGAGCTGCCGGACAGCGAGCGCGGCGAGCGCGGCTTCGGATCGTCGCGCCACTGATGGAGCCGCGCATCCGCGTCTCGGCGATCCTCCGCTGGCAAGGCCGGGTGCTGCTCTGCCGGCAGGAGAAGCCGGGCAAGCAATACTGGCTGCTCCCCGGCGGTGGTGTCGACGCGGGCGAGACGCTGGCCGAAGCGCTGCGCCGCGAGCTGCGCGAGGAGCTCGGCATCGAGGCGAGCACGCAGCTCGAGGGGCCGGTGGCGATCGTCGACTCGATCTCGCCGCGGGACACGGGCGCGCGCAAGCACGTCGTCCACATCATCTTCGCCACCGACCTCTCGCACCGCTCGCTCGAGGACATCGAGACCCGGGACGCGGCCGTGCGCGGCGCGCGCCTCTTCTCCCCGGAGGAGCTCGGCGACGTGGTCGTGCACCCGCCGATCAAGCGCTTCCTCGCCCGCTGGCAGCCGGGCGACCCCGCCGTCTACCTCGGCGCGCTCTGGGCGCGCTGATTTCGTAACGGTGCCAGGCACCGTAAGGTGTCTGGCACCGTTACGAGCGGCCGCCGCGGGAGCGGGCGCGTGCGGCGGCGACCTCGAACGCGGTGCGCTCGAGCTCGTCGGGGAGCGGCTGGAGCTCGGGCGGCTCGCCGCCCGTGCGGTGCGCGAGCGCCTCCGCGAGCAGCCGGTCTGCGAACCACGGGTTTCGCGGCAGCAGTGGCCCGTGCAGGTAGGTGCCGTAGACGCGGCCGCGGCGGCAGCCCTCGAAGCCGGAAGCGCCGTCGTTGCCGAAGCCGGCGACGACGCGGCCGAGCGGCTCCGCGCCGGGATCGAGCAGCGTGCGGCCGGCGTGGTTCTCGAAGCCGGCGAGCGTCCGGCCGGCCCAGCCGCACTCGAGCAGCACGTCGCCGATCATGCGGGTCGTCCCCGCGACGGTCTCGAGCGGCAGCAGCCCGATCCCCGGCAGCTCCGTCCCGGCGACGTCGCGGTACGACCGCCCGAGCAGCTGGTAGCCGCCGCAGACGGCGAGGAACGCCGCGCCGCCGTCGACGCACGCCCGCAGCGCTTCCCCTTTCGTCACCAGATCGCGGGCGACCAGCTCCTGCTCCCGGTCCTGGCCGCCGCCCACGTACAGGAGGTCGACCTCTCCCACCGGCACCGGATCGCGCATGCCGATCGAGCTGAGCTCGAGCTCGTGGCCGCGCGCCCGTGCGCGCTGAGCGAGCACCGCGATGTTGCCGCGGTCGGCGTAGATGTTCAGGTAGTCGGGATAGAGATGGCCCACGCGGACGATCACGCGGCGCTCTCCCAGTAGTTCGTGACGTGGCCGCGGCGCGCGACGATGCGCCGCAGTGCCAGCATGGCCGTGTAGGTGGGGAGGACGGTCAGCTCGCCGTCGGGCGGCACGAGCGCGAGCCCGCGGTCGAGCGCCTGCTCGAGCGAGGGCACCAGCTCGATCCGCTCCCGCGGGAAGCCGCCGTAGGCGAAGCGGAGCGCCAGCTCGGCGGCCCGCGACCCGGTCGCGACGAGCGTCTCCAGGCCCTCGAGGAGCGGCTCGAAGTCGACGTCCCAGATCCAGGAGACGTCGCGCCCGTCCGCGATCGCGTCGTTGAGCGCGACGACCGCGACGCGGGGCGCAGCGGCGTCGACGAGCGTCCGCACCGCCTCGTTCGCGCCGGCCGGGTTCTTGATCAGGAGCATCAAGAGCCGCCTGTCGCCGATGTCGATGCGCTCGAAGCGCCCGAACGCGGCCGAGAAGCCCTGCAGCCCCGCGACGACGTCGTCGAGCGGCACGCCCAGCCCGAGCGCCAGCGCGGCCGCGCCGAGCGCGTTGTAGACGTTGTAAAGACCAGGCAGCGCGAGCCGCACCTCCGCGCGCCCCTCCGGCGCCTCGAGCGTGAAGCTGCAGCCGTCGAGGCCGTGCAGGACGACGTCGAGCCCGCGGACGTCGAGCGCGGGGCGCGCGTGGCTGCAGGCCGGGCAGCGGTAGTCGCCGAGGTGACCGACGTACGCCGCCGCGTAGACGTAGGGGGTGCCGCAGCGGAGGCAGTACTTCGAGTCGGCCGCGTGCTGCAGCGACGGCCGCGCCTGCGCGGGGTCGTCGAGGCCGAACACGCGCGCCCCCGCGCGGTTTCGCGCGAGCTCGCCCACCTGCGGGTCGTCCCCGTTGACCACGAGCAGAGCGTCGTCCAGCGACTCGACCGCTGCGCGCCAGCGGGCCGCGACGAGCTCGAGCTCGCCGTAGCGGTCGAGCTGGTCGCGGAAGAGGTTCCCGAGCAGGAGCGCCCGCGGGCGAAGCCGCCGCGCGACCTCCGGCAGGGCCCCCTCGTCCACCTCGAACAGCCCGAGCTCGGCATCGCCCGCGCGGAGCAGGGCGGAAGCGACGCCGGAGACGAGATTCGCGCCCGAGGCGTTGTGCACGATGGGGCCGCGGCGGCGCAGGATCGCGGCCGCCATCGCCGTCGTGGTCGTCTTGCCGTTGGTGGCGGAGACGAGGACGCTGCCCTGGCCGAGCCGCCGCGCGAGCAGGTCGATCGCGCCGGGATCGAGCTTCCAGAGGAGCTTCCCGGGCAGCGTCGTCCCCCCGCCCCGGCCGGCCACGCGGGAGAGCGCGCCGGCCGCGCGGGCGGCGGCCGCCTCGGCGGCGAGCGGGATCGGCAGGCGCATGGCTTCGAACCGTAGCCGCCGCCCTCGCCGGCGCCGTCCCGCGACGAGACTCGCCCGCAGTTGGCGTTGTTCCAATCCGCTCTACCATGGTTGCATGGCCAGGAAGCCGTACCGCGCGGCGCCCCGCGTCGACCCGGAGGCGCTCGCCGCGTTCCAGGCGGGGATCCGCCGCCGGTACAGCGACGAGGAGATCCTCGACGAGCTGCGGCGGTCGGCGGAGCGGCTCGGCCGCTCGCCGACGATGAAGGAGTTCGCGGCCGACGAGGCAGCCCGGGTGCATCCGCAGACGGTCGTCGAGCACTTCGGCACCTGGAACGCCGCCAAGCGCGCGGCCGGGTTGCTGCCGCGCCGCTTCGCGACCCGCGAGGAGCTGGTGGCGCAGCTGCGGCGGCTCGGCGCGGAGCTCGGGCGGATCCCGACCGCGCAGGACATCCGCGACCGTCGCGGGACGATGCCCTCGGCGTCGCTGTACTGGCACACGTTCGGGTCGCTGACGACGGCGCTGCGCGAGGCCGGCTTCGACGTGGCCGTGGGGGAGGAGCGGCTCGAGCGGGCGATCGAGCAGGGGTGCGGCCTCGCACGCAGCCTCGGCCGGCTTCCCCGGTTCGGCGACTGGGCGGCCGCACGGCGGGCCGACCCGGCGATGCTCACCGAGTGGCAGGTCTACCGCCTCTTCGACGCCCGCCGCGGCGCCTGGGCGACGTTCCTGTACCTCGTCCGGGAGCGGCTGCTGGAGGAGGGCGCGAGCGTCGCCGCCGACGGCCGCGTGACGTGACGGTCGATCCGACGGCGTTCCGGCCGGGGCTGCTGCCGACGGAGCACGTCGACCGCCGCTTCACGCCCGAAACCGTCGCGTTCTGGGTGCCGCTTCCGATCCCCTCGTGAGGGGCCGGAAGGCTGCCCAAGACACGGCCTGAGCGGCCCCTTCCGGCCCTACAGGCGGACCCTTCGCCTGTCGATACCTGAGGGGACAAGCTATGAGCCCCTGGCTCTCCTCCTACACGGTCGCTCTCGGCGCGCTCGTCCTGATCTGGGTGGGCGTCTCGGCGTACGTCGTGATCACGCGCGCCCTCTTCGACCTGGCGGGGCTCTCGTTCCACACCGCGAGGCGCGTCCTCGACCGCCGGCTGGCCCGCGGCGCCTCGGTCGACGAGGCGCTGGCCCGCCTGCCGCGGCGCACCCTGGCGGGGATCGCCGCGGACGCCTCGACGCCGCGCGAGATCGCGGAAGCGGCCGCCAGGCGCCTCCTGAGGCGCCGTCGCGGCAAGATCCTGAACCAGGCCCGGTCGCACAAGAGCGACACGGACAAGTGGCGGCGCCTGGCGGCTCTGCGGATCCTCTCGCTCGCCGGGTCGAGCGTCGCCCGGCCCGAGCTGGCCCGTGCGCTCCGCGACCGCGACCCCGACGTCGTCGGAGGCGCCGTCGCCATCCTCGGCTCGCGCCACGACCGCGAGAGCGCCGTCATGCTCGTCGACGCGCTCCGCGAGGGGCGCTACTCCCGCTCGCGGATCGCGGCGCAGCTCGACGCGTTCGCGCTCCCGATCGACGACCTCCTCCGGCCGCTGCTCGAGGACCCCGAGCCGGCGGCGAGGCAGTGGGCAGCCACGCTGCTCAGCCGCTACCCCGACCCGCAGGTCGAGCTCGACTTGGCCGCGCTCATCACCGACGAGGACCCGCAGGTGCGTGCGGCGGTCCTGAAGAGCCTCACGCAGCTCGAGAGCAGGTTCGCGGCCCCGGCCGCCGTGACGGCGCTCGCCGACGACACGTGGTTCGTCCGCGTCCACGCGGCGCGGGCGCTCGGCCGGCTCGGGCAGGCCGAGCTGGCGCCCGAGCTCGTGGAGCTGCTCGCCGACCCGCAGTGGTGGGTGCGGACGGCGGCGAAGGAGTCGCTGCAGGAGCTGGGCGAGGCCGCGGCGCCGGCCGTCATGCCCGCGCTCAGGAGCGACGACAGGTTCGCGCGCGACGGCGCGGTCGAGGTCCTGCAGAACATCGGCGTCATCGACACGCTCACGGGCCGCGTCGAGCAGGCGCCGTACGACGAGCTCGCCCTCCACGCGCTGCGCTCGATCTTCCAGGCCGGCGGCAAGGCGGTCGCCGGCGCAGCCGTGGAGCGGGCGGTCGCCGCCGGCTCGACGCGCGCCGCTGAGATCCTCGGCGCCCTCGCCCGGTAGACGCGATGCACGCCGCCGTCTACTGGGGGACTCTGATCTGCCTCGGCTACATGCTGACGGTGTTCGGGGCGTCGTCGCTGGTCTTGATCATCTCGAGTCTCGACAACGCGATCCGCAGCCGCGAGACGCTCGCCGAGGACTTCGACGTGCTCGGCCGCTCGCGCTTCAGCCCGCCCGTCAGCGTGCTCGTGCCCGCATTCAACGAGGAAGGCATGGTGATGGTGACCGTCGAGTCGGTCCTCGCCTTCGACTACCCCGAGTTCGAGGTGATCGTCGTCGACGACGGTTCGACCGACCGCACGTTCGAGGTGCTCGAACGTGAGCTCGACCTGGAGCCGTTCGGCTACTACGAGCGGCGCATCGTCGACTGCGCACCGGTGACGGGCACGTACCGCAGTCGCAAGTACGACCACGTGAAGGTCGTCCGCAAGGAAAACGCAGGGACGAAGGCCGACGCGTGCAACTGCGCGCTCAACTTCGCGCGGTACCGGTACGTGCTGCTGCTGGACGGCGACACGCTGTACGAGCCCGACGCGCTGCTCAACTGCATGCGGCTCTGCGCGCGCGACCCGCAGCGTGTGATCGGCATGACGGGGCACATCTCGGTCTCGTCGGAGCCCGAGACGACGATCGGTGCGCGCAGGGAGGACAGGGAGTTCATCGACTCGACGCTGCTCAGCAACTTCCAGCACCTCGAGTACCTGCGCTCGTTCCTGAACACGCGGCTCGGCTGGAGCCGGCTCGGCTTCATGATGTGCGTCAGCGGCGCGTTCGGTCTCTGGCGGCGGGACGTGGTCGAGGAGGTGGGGGGGTGGTCGACGGAGTTCAGCTGCGAGGACCTCGAGCTGACGTTCCGCGTGCACGAGCACATGCGCCGCAACGGCCGGCCGTACCGGATCCTGTCGATCCCGGAGATGGTCGCGCGGACGGAAGCGCCCGGCCGTGTGCGCGCGCTCGTGCAGCAGCGGACGCGCTGGCAGCGCGTGATCTTCGAGACGTTCTGGAGCTACCGCCGCATGATCGGCAACCCCCGCTATGGGTTCGTCGGGCTGGTCGCGATCCCGGTCATGCTCTTCAGCGAGGTGCTCGGCCCGGTCTTCGAGCTGCTCGGGATCGCGACGCTGATCGCCGGCGTGGTGATGGGCATCTTCTCGTGGCAGATCTACCTCGTGTTCTTCGCGTCGATGTCGTTCGGGCTGGCCGTGCTGACCAGCGCGGCCGTCCTCATGGAGGACATCTCGACGCGCGCCTACCGGCTGCGGCACATCGTGCGCCTGCTCGCGCTCGGGCCGCTCGAGCTCGCGTTGTACCGGCCGATCCTGCTCTGGGCCCGGTACCGCGGCACGATCGGCTTCCTCCGCAACGAGAAGGGCTGGGACAAGTTCGACCGCAACGAGCGGGCGACGCCCGCGCAGGCGGCGACGTCGGACGCGGCGCGCGTGTCGCACGCCGCCTGAGCTGGCAGGTCAGGCGGCCGCGACCAGCGCCGCCAGGCGGCTGAGGCACGACTCGCGCTCGCCGGGCGCACGCACGGCCGGCAGCGGGTCGGTCTCGACGTACTCGAGGTCGGGCTTGAAGCGCTCCCGCCCGACGACGGCGCCGTCCCGGAGCGCGAGCAGCGTCCCTTCGGCCACCTCGCGTTTCCGGAGCGAGAGCCCGCAGTAGCGCACGGCCACCTCGAGCGCCGCCTCGGTCGACGCGAAGAGCACGGCGCCGCGTCCCTCGCCGAGCCAGAGAGGCCGCCCCCGGCCGCGCGCGACGTGGACGAGCCGCGGCTCGCGCTCGTCCAGCCACGCGGCCGCCATCGCGCCGCGCAGCCGCTCGAGCGCGCGGGCGCGGCTGCGCGAGTGCGCGGCGACGGCGAAGATGGCTTCCGAGTCGACCGTCATCTCCGGCTCCACGCGCGCGCACGCGTGCGGCGCGAGGAGCTCGTCGTCGTTGACGATGATCCCGTTGTGGATGCCGACGACCGGCCCGTGGCGCACGGGGTGGTTGTTGGCGGGAATCGACGGGTGGCCCTTCGTGTAGTCGCGTACGTGCACGAGGAGCTGCGTCGCCTCGGCGGGCACCTGCACGCGCTCGAGCAGCTCGGACGCAGGCGTCCGCTGCTTCACCACGGTCGCGTAGGAGACGTCGTGGGCGCGGAAGGCGTAGCCGACGGCGTCCGCTCCCCGCTCGGCGATGGCGGCGAGCAGCGCCTGCGCGGCCAGCGTCCGGTCGACGCCGGAGCGCCGTGTGAGACTGTATCCCGCAATACCGCACATCGTTCGAACGCTGATCCTAGGTATCAAGACGGACGCGGGGCGGGCGAGTTTGCCCACCTCACGACCTCCTTACAACTTTCGCGCCCGATGCAGCGCTCCTGCGTCCCTCGGGCGGGGGACGGGGCCGGGCACGTACCAGGTACCGGGTTCCCGCGAAGTCGTCGCGGGGGACAGGCACGTACCAGGCCCCGGATGCCGACTACGTATAAGCGACTGCCGCCATCTCGTGCAGGGTCGCCAGGCGCTTGAGGGCCTCGACCTCGATCTGGCGCACGCGCTCGCGGGTCAGGCCGAGCCGGCGGCCGATCTCCTCGAGCGTCTTCGGCTCCGCGTCGTCGAGGCCGTAGCGGAGCATGACGACGAGCCGGTGGCGCTCCGGCAGGGAACGGAGTGCCTCGGTGAGCGTCTGCGAGCGGAGCGAGTCCTCGACGAGCTCGTCGGGGAGCGGGTCGTCGCCGGGGACGAAGTCGCCGAGCACGGCGTCCTCGGCGTCCCCGACGGGCGCGTCCAGCGACGCGGACGCCCGCGCGGCCGCCTTCACCTCGCGCGCCTGCTGCACGGGCAGGTTCGCCTCGAACGCCACCTCCTCGAGCGTCGGCTCGCGGCCGAGCTGCGCCCAGAGCTGGCGCTCGGCCCGATTCATCTTCTGCATCCGCTCGACGATGTGGACGGGCATCCGGATCGTGCGCGCCTTGTCGGCCAGCGCCCGCGCGACCGCCTGGCGGATCCACCAGGTCGCATAGGTCGAGAACTTGTAGCCGCGGCGCCAGTCGAACTTCTCGACGGCGCGGATCAGCCCCAGCGTTCCCTCCTGGATCAGGTCGAGGAACGGCAGCCCCTGGTTGCGGTAGTTCTTGGCGATCGAGACGACCAGCCGCAGGTTCGACTGGATCATCCGCTGCTTCGCGCCCCGGTCGCCGCGCTCGATCTTCTTCGCCAGCTCGACCTCCTGGGCCGCCGTCAGCAGCGGATGCCTGCCCGCCTCGCGCAGGAAGAGCTGCAGCGCGTCGGTCGTCGTCTCCCAGGAGAGCTGCAGCGGCGGCGCCGGCTCCGGCTCGGGAGGCGCAGCCGCCGGCTCGTCGTCCTCGCGCACGTCGTCGACGACGTCCACGCCGCGCTTCTCGAGCTCGCGGTAGACCGCGTCGACGTCGAACGCGTCGAGCGACAGCGGCTCGACGACCTCGTTCAGCTCGGACTGCAGCACCGAGCCGCGCTCCTCCGCAGCTTCGACCAGCTGGTTCAGGTCGTCGCTGAGCAGGAGGATGTCCGCCTCGGGCGTCACCTAGCGCTCCCTGTAGCCGCTCGGCTTCCGGTCGAAACCCGATGCATCGTTCCGACGCCGATGCACGACAATCGGCGTTATGTCAAGTTGAAGCAGAACACGCCACGACGGCCTCTCTCGCCCGCGCAACGCAGCTCGCGGAAATCCACAGCTTTTCCCCAGCACCGGGCCGCAAAATGCGCACCTTTTCACGCGCCTTCCCCCTTGAACGGCCACGGCCGAACGCGGTAGCTTCTCCCTGCGCCGAGCACGGAGCGCGAGTAGGTCGAAATCGAACCCGGCGGTCGTACGCGGAAGCGGAAAGTCACCGGGAGCGATGGACGAAAGCGCCACCGGCTCGGCGAATCTCTGGTCCCGGCCTTTTCGAGCACGCGGCACGCTTGGCCAGTCGAGGCTAGGCTCGCGGAAGTCTCCGCAAATTGCGGCAGGAGCGTTCGTCGGCGCCTTGCACCGGGCGTTTCGGCCCTCTAGGGTGCCTCTTGCACCGAGCACGGAGCGCGAGTAGGTCGAAGCCGCTCCCGGGGGCCGTAGGCGGAAGCCGAAGGTTCACGGGGGAGGTGGACGGAAGCGCCACCGGCTCGGTGAATTTTTGGTCCCGGCCGGAGGCGCGCGGGCTGCCCGTGTAGGCTTCCCGCCGCCATGCACCTCCGCCCTCCCTCGATCGCGCACGGGATTACGTCCTTCCTGTGGGCGTTCTTCCTCGGGCTCTTCATCTGGATCGGCGGGGTCGCCGTCGGCATCTCCGGCGGCATCGCCTTCATCGCCGGCTGCGTCGCCGGCTTCCTGATCTTCCTTTTCGTCCGCGTCTACGGCGAGGACGAGCCGAGGCCGCCGGCCGGCCGCGTGAGCGACCAGACGAGCAGCCGCGCGAGATCCGGCCCCACCTCGCGCTCGAGCCGGGTATAGGCGGTCGGGCGCTCGCCGACGAGCGCCGTGAGATGGCGGAGCAGCAGCGCTGATCCACGCCTGGGCGATGGCCTGGTCGCGAACATGACGAAGCAGTTTCCGTATCGGAAGTACGCCGCCGGGCGCTCGATCCCTGGCGGGAGGTAACCCCGCACGCGTCTGGGCGGCGCCGGCTATCGCCGGGCAGAGCCCGGCTTCGCCGGCGCCTGACGTCGCTGGCGGCAGGATGCGTCGCCCTCGGCCCTCGGCCGTACTCCATGTACTGCCCTCGGCCCTCGGGCTCGCCTCCCTTGCCAGCGACGCCCCAGACGCGTGCGTGCGGCCGGCTTACCCGAGCGCGAGCCGGCGGGCGTCGAAGGCGGCCGACTGCAGCTCGGCGCGGAACTCCTCCACCGCCGCGGCCGCGTCGTCGGCGAAGACGTGCTCGACCACCCCCACCTCGTGGTCGTTCGCGAACGGCACGTCGACGTGCGTCCGCGTGACGAGGTTCACCGACACCTTCCCGCAGACCGGGCAGCGCACCGCGACGCCGACGCAGTCCCCGCGCTCGGCGGGCGCGAGCAGCGTGAACGCCGACGGGAAGACCGGCCGCGGCCGGTCCTCCGGCCAGCAGAAGAAGCTCCAGGGCCACTCCCCCGCGCCGATCCGGCTCGCCGCCAGCTCGCCCAGCTCGCCCGCGAGCGACTCGACTCGCGACGTCATCAGGTTGAGGAAGCCGGTCTCCGCCTGCAGCCCGAGCGGCGCCAGGTCGAGGTCGCCGTGCGTGACGAGCGCCGGGTGCTCCGCGCCGCAGCCGCAGGCGAACTCGATCCGGTACACCGCGGGATGCTCGGCCCCCGGCAGCTGCTGCAGGCGGCGGAAGCGCGACAGGTGGACGCGCGTCTCGCCGTGCACGGGGCAGGAGAACGTGTAGGACGTCGTCAGCGCGTCGTACATCGTCTTGTCATAGCTGCAAACGCGGACGGAGCATCCCCCGTTACGGTGGCGCCCGGTCAGTACGAGATCAGCGCGTACAGGTCGTTGCCGGAGAGGCGCTCGCGTCCGCCGAGGAACGACAGCTCGATGATGAAGCAGGCCCCCACCACCTCGCTCCCGAGCTGGCGCACGAGCCCGCAGATCGCCTCCACCGTGCCCCCGGTTGCGAGCACGTCGTCGTGGATGACGACGCGCGAGCCCGGCGGGATGAGATCCGGGTGCAGCTCGAGCGCGTTCTCGCCGTACTCGAGGACGTAGCGGGCGCTGACCGTCTCCGGCGGCAGCTTGCCCGGTCGCCGGGCCGGGATGAAGCCCACGCCCGCCTCGAGCGCGATCGCCGACCCGAGCCAGAAGCCGCGCGCCTCGGCGCCGAGCACCAGGTCGGGCTCCTTCGAGCGCACCCACTCCGCGAGCTGCCGCACCGTCTCGCGCAGCGTCTCCGGGTCGGCGAGCAGCGGCGTCACGTCCTTGAACCCGACGCCGGGCGTCGGGAAGTCCGGCACCTCGCGGATCTTCGCGCGCAGGTCGAGCGGCGCCGTCACTGCGCCGACTCTCGCAGGTCCCGCCAGAAGAGGAGCGACGACAGCTCGCGCGACAGGTCGGCGAGCTGCTGCAGGTCGCGCAGCGCCTGCGCGCGCCGCTCGGGGTTGCGCGAGCGCAGTACCGGCGCGACGAACTGCTCGAGCAGCGAGGCCTCGCGGCCGGCCGCGGTGCGGAACGTGCGCAGGTGGCGCGCGTCGACGCCGAACCGCATCAGCTGCGCGCAGACGGCGGCGATGTCGCCGTCGGACTCGCGGTAGCGCCGCTCGGCGCCGTGCCCGCTCGCCTCGAGCAGCCCGAACTCCTCCAGCTCGCGCGCGACCTCGGGCGCGATCCCGGCGCGCTCGCAGAGCTCGTCGAGCGCGATCTCGTCCTCCTCGGAGCCGAGCGCGACCGGCTTGCGCCGCTTGCGCTCCATCGCGCCCGGCGCGTCGAGCTCCTCGCGGATCACGCGCAGCGGCAGGAACTCGTCGCGCTGCAGGCGCAGGATCGTGCGCAGCCGCTCGAGGTCGGCCTCGCTGAAGAGGCGGTAGCCGCCCTGCGTGCGCCGCGGCATCAGCAGCCCCTCGTCCTCGAGGTAGCGCACCTTCGAGATCGAGATGTCCGGGAACTCGTCGCGCAGGCGGCGCACGACCTCGCCGATCCGCAACGGCCGCTCGCGCCGCTCGCGCTGGGGCTCGGTGGCCGCCGTCGTCATGCGATGAACGTCATCCGGTACTTGCCCACCTGCACCTCGTCGCCGTTCTCGAGCCGCGCCGAGTCGATCCGCCGGCGGTTCACGAACGTCCCGTTCAGCGACCCCTGGTCCTCGACCACGTATCGCCCCTCCTGCTCGAGCAGGAGGGCGTGGTTGCGGGAGACGGTGACGTCGTCGAGGAAGATGTCGCAGTCGGGCGAGCGGCCGATGCGCGTCCGTTCGCCGGCCGGCCGGAAGGTCTCCCCCGCCCTGCCGCCGCCCGCGCGCACGACGAGCGCCGGCCCCTCGATCCCGCCGACCTCGCCGGAGAGCAGGTCGGCGACGTCCTCGTCGGGCGTCAGCGCCTGCGTCGTCTCGGCCGGCTCGCCCTTGACGAGCAGCGCCCCGCAGCGGGAGCAGTAGTTGGCGGACTCCGGATTCTGGAACCCGCACTCCTGGCAATAGACGACGGACACGGGAGCGTCAGGAGGGCGGCGGTGCCTTGCCGGTCAGGATCGTCGTCAAGCGGTCGACGTCGACCTGCCCGAGCACGCTCTCGCCGCCGGAGCGCTGCAGCCTCGCGACCAGCTCGGCCCGCAGGATGTCGATCTTGCCGTGCAGCAGGCGGCGGCGGTAGCTGAGGTCGCTCTCCTCCCGCTCGAGCTCGTGGATCAGCTGCTTCAGCTCGTCTTCGGAGAGGGCACCGAGATCGGGGAGCGGTTCCACGCGTCAGCCTTTCGTCGAAGGGCGGCGTTCCGGGATGGTCGACGCATTCCAGCAGACCGGCCCGGAACCGTCAACCTCAGGTTCAGGGTTCAGCTCCGGGCGGCGAACTCCTCCTCCTCGATCACGCCCGTCACGAGCCGCTCGAGCTCGCCCTCGAGCTCGTGCGAGACGTCCTCGCTCTCCCCTTCCGCGTACACGTGGATGAGCGGCTCGTCCGGGTCCGGCAGCACCTGCGCCCAGCCCCGCTCGTCGAACACCTTGATCCCGTCGCGCAGGTCGACGTTGCCGTCGGCGAAGCGCTCGTTGAGGACCCGCATCACCGTCCCCTTGAGCGCCCACGGACACTGGAGCTGCCGGTGTACGAGCGTCGCCGACGGCAGCTCCGCGACGAGCTGCGAGAGCGGCCGGTCGGCCGGCGCGAGCAGCTCGAGCAGCTTGCAGAGCGAGGCGATCGCGTCGTAGGCCGGCAGGAAGTCCGGGAAGACGTAGCCGCCGCCGACGGCGCCCGCGAAGACGAAGCCGTCCTCGGCCGCCGTCCGGGTGAGCTCCGACAGGGCCGCGGGCGTCCTCACCACCTCGAGCCCCTCCGCCGCGACCCGCTCCACCTGGCTGGTGGCGTTGATCGGCACCGCCACCTTGCCGCGGTAGCCCTCGTCCCCGATCAGGCGCAGGAAGAGGAGCAGCGCCTGGTCCGGCCCGATCGAGCGGCCGAGCTCGTCGATCAGGTAGAGGCGCTCGGCGGAGCGGTCGAAGACGGCGCCGAAGTCGGCGTTCACCGGCCCGACGAGGCGCCGCGCCTGCTGGATCGTGTCGTGCAGCCGCACCGGCCCCGACGCGGCGTCCGACTCGAACGGATGCGTCGTGACCGCCTCGATCCCCAGAGGCCCGAGCACGAGCGGCAGCACGAAGCTGCCGGCCGAGTAGCCGTAGTCGACGACGATCCGGAACGCGCGCGAGCCGATCTTGTCGACGTCGAGCCCGGCGAGCAGGTCGCTCGCGTAGCTCTCCCGCGCGCGCGCCGGGTAGGTGATCGTGCCGATCGCGGAGAACGGCGAGCGCCGCAGCTCCTGGCGCGTGAAGTGCTTCTCGATCTCCTTCTGCATCGCGCTCGACAGCGCGATGCCCGGTCGCTCGAACAGGCGGATCTGGACAGCCTCCGGGTCGGCGGTCGACGCGCCGACGTGGAAGGCGAGGTCGTAGCCCTGCGTCTTCAGCAGGTGCTTGCCGATCGGCGCCGGCAGCGTCCGCAGGTCGGCGACCTGCACGCCGGTCGAGTTGAGCCCCGAGATGAGCGCGCGCTTGATCATCCGGTAGGCGGGCGCGCTCTCGCGGCTCGCGACGACGCGCGCGCCGCGCGGCAGCGCCGTCCCGAGCGCGGCGCCGAAGCGCACCGCGAGCTCCGGCGTGAGGTCGACGTTGACGAGGCCGAGCACGCCGTCCTTGCCGAACACACGCGTGGTCGCGCGCGACTCCCAGATCAGGCTCTCGTGGATCTGCGCGCCGTACTCGACCTCCTTGTACGGGTAGATGCGGACGCCGGGGAAGACGACCGACTGGTCGCCGAGCGTCACCTCGTCGCCGATCGCGACGCCCTCGTGCACGCGCGCGTGCGCCTTCACGTCGCAGTTGCGACCGATCACGGCGCCCTCGACGACGGCGCTGCGACCGAGGTACGTGGACGCGTCGATCACCGAGCGCGCGACGCGGCTCCGCTCGCGCAGCGTCGTCCCCGGCCCGAGCACGCTGTAGGGCCCCACCGACGCGTCGGGGGAGATCGTGCAGTAGTTGCCGATGAACGCCGGCCCCTCGACGCCCTCGACGTCGTCGATCTCGACGCCGGCGCCGATCCAGACGTCGCCGCGCAGCCGCAGCCCGTCGATGTTCAACCGCACCTTGCCGTCGAGCGCGTCGAAGTTCGCCTGGCGGTACTGGTCGATGTTCCCGATGTCCTGCCAGTAGCCGTCGCAGACGCAGCCGTACATCGGCCGTCCCATCTCGAGCAGCAGCGGGAACAGCTCCTTCGAGAAGTCGAACGGCCGGTCGGTGGGGACGTGGCGCAGCACCTCCGGCTCGAGCACGTAGATGCCGGTGTTGATCGTGTCCGAGAAGACCTGCCCCCACGACGGCTTCTCGAGGAAGCGCTCGATGCGTCCGTCCTCGTCGGTGACGACGATGCCGAACTCGAGCGGGTTCTCGACCGACTTGAGGCCGATCGTCGCCGCCGCGCCTTTCTCGCGGTGGAAGTCGACGATGCGTGCGAGGTCGATGTCGCAGAGCGCGTCGCCGGAGATGACCAGGAACGTGTCGTCGAGCCGGGCGCTCGCGAGCCTCACCGAGCCGGCCGTGCCGAGCGGGCTCTCCTCGACCGAGTACTCGATCTCGATCCCGAGCGGCTCGCCGTCGCCGAAGTACGAGCGGATCGCCTGCGGCAGGAACGCCACGGTCACGATCACGTCGCGGAAGTCGTGCTCGCGCAGCAGCTCGAGGATGTGCTCCATGCACGGCTTGCCGACGATCGGCACCATCGGCTTCGGCTGGTTCGAGGTGAGCGGGCGGAGTCGCGTTCCCTCCCCACCCGCCATCACGACGGCCCTCACGTCAGCTCCCGCCGCGCCTTGAGCACGTACTCGCCCAGCGCGACCAGCGCGAGCGCGAGGCCCGTCCAGAAGAGCCAGAGCGGCCAGTCGGTGCCGTCGTGCGTGACCATGACGAACGCGAGGGCCGCATACAGGAGCCATGTACCCGCCTTGCCGAGGAGGTTCACCTCGAACGAGTAGCCGCGCCCGATGGCGAGGGGCGTGCCGATCAGCACGACCACGTCGCGGAGCGGGATCACGAGCGCCGCCCACGGCAGCCGCCCCGCGTGGAGCAGCAGGATCACGGCGGCGTCGATCATCAGCCGGTCGGCGAGCGGGTCGGCGATCTTGCCGAAGGCGGACTCGACGTGCCAGCGCCGGGCCAGGAAGCCGTCGATCTGGTCGGTGATCCCGGCGGCCCCGAAGACGATCGCCGCCGGCCAGGAGCGGCCGTCGGTCGATGCCAGGATCAGCGCCACGTAGACCGGGATCAGCCCGAGCCTCGCGAGCGTGAGCGCGTTCGGGATCTGCGCCAGCGAGGCGGGAACGGTTCGCGCGGCCACGCCGACAAGTGTACGAGGGCCGGGTCGGCCGGCCCGCGAACCTGGTTCGCGCCGACGGCGCGAACCAGGTTCGGGCCCCGTGGCCGGGTCAGATCGCCGGCCTGCGGCGCCAGCGCGCAGCGGCGAGAGCCGCCGCTGCGAACGCGAGCACGATCGCCGCCCCGACGCTCGCGCCGAGCGAGGCGTCCGACCAGCTGAATCCGCGCGGGCCGGCCCCGGCCGCACGGGGCGCGCCGAGCGCGTAGGAGCCCAGGCCGTACCTCTGGTCGAGCGCAACGGAACGTACGCGCAGCGCCGCCGTCATCGCGTTCCGGGCCGGCGAGCTTGCGCCGGCGCCGAACGCGGGCCAGGCCGCCAGGGCGCCGACGAGGAACGCGGCGAGCATCGCCGCTGCCCTCCGGATGCCTCCGTCGTTCATGACTCCTCCCTTCGTTCGAGACACGTCTGCGTGTCGTCGACCGTAGGAGAGCCCCGCTCTGCGGCCTACCGTGCAGGCGGGCGAATCGACGGGTGCTGCCACGCCGTTCTCGAGGTGGTATGTACGCAGCGTGAGCGCGGACGAGCTTCGCGCGTCGCGGGCGCGCATCGCCGCGTCGGAGCGCGACGAGCGGCGACGAATCGAGCGCGCGCTCCACGACGGCGCGCAGCAGGACCTGATCGCGCTGTCGGTGCGTCTGCAGCTCCTGCGCGAGCTGGTCGCGGGCGGTCAAGAGGCCGCGCTCGAGCTGGTCGACGAGCTCCAGCGCGACACACACGAAGCGCTCGACCGCGTTCGCGCCCTCGCGGCCGAGATCTACCCGTCCCTGCTCGACGCGCGCGGGTTGCCCGACGCGCTCCGTGCCGCCGGCGCGCGGGTCCACGCGGACACCGGCAACCGCTATCCGGTGGACATCGAGGCCTGCATCTACTTCTGCTGCCGCGCGCTCATGGACGCCGCGCACGGCACCGTGGCGATCGCGCTGCGGGAGGACGCCGGGACGTTGCGAGCCGAGCTCGACTGTGCGGCAGCCGTCGACCCGACTGCCGCCCGCGACCTGATCGAGTCGTGCGGCGGAACGCTCCTCGTCCAGCAGCCGCGCGAAGGCGGCACGCGCGTCGCGGCGGCACTCCCGCTCGACCGGTCCTAGTGCCCTTGCTTGTACGCAGCCCAGGCTCGGACCCAGGCGGCACGGGTCGCTCCGGCGCGCAGACCGGAAACGTCATCCGGAGAAGGTGTCTGACACCAACGGTGTCAGACACCTCGTGTGATCCACCGCGCCCACTTTCCGGACAGCCCCCTAGTCGGCGGCCGCGAGATACAGGATGACCGCCTTCACCCGCTTGTGCACGCTCGGCTCCCACGCGAGCCCGAGCTTCAGGAAGATCGAGTGGATCACCTTCTCGACCGATCGCTCGGTGAGGAAGAGCGACTTCGCGATCGCCGCGTTGTTCTTCCCCTCGGCCATCTCGCGCAGGACGTCGTGCTCGCGCGGCGTGAGCGCGTTGAGCGGCGACGCTTCCGTGCGCGCCTTCTCGGCCACCAGCCCCTCGACGACCTTCGGATCGATGACCGAGCCGCCCGCTGCGACCACCTTGATCGCGCCGACGAGCTGCGCGAGATCGTCGACCCGTTCCTTGAGCAGGTACGCACGCCGGGCCGTGCCCGCGTCGAGCAGCGCGAGCGCGTAGCGCGGCTCGGCGTACTGGCTGAGCACGACCACGCCGACGTCGGGATGCGTTTCGCGGAGACGCTCGGCCGCCTGGACGCCCTCGTCGACGCCCTGCGGGGGCATCCGGATGTCGGTGAGCACGACGTCGGGTCGTTCGGCGTCGACGGTCGCGAGGAGCGAGTCGAGGTCGCCGCAGGCCGCCGCCACCTCGATCTCGGGGTCGGTCTCGAGCAGGCGGCGGACACCCTCGCGGACGAGGTAATGGTCGTCGGCGAGCACGACCCGGATCGTCACGTGCGGGGAACTAGCATCGCGGCATGGCGGAGCTGGTGCTCATCGTCGACGACAACGAGCCGAACCTCAAGCTCGCGCGCGAGGTTCTCGAGCGCGCGGGCATGCGGACGCTGCCGGCGTCGACCGCGGCCGAGGGCATCCGGCTCGCCTGCGAGCACCGGCCGGACGTCGTCCTGATGGACCTCCGGCTGCCGGACCTCGACGGCGCCGAGGCGGTGCGACGGCTCGCGGCCGACGAGCGGACGGCGGCGATCCCGGTGCTCGCGGTCAGCTCCCTCACGTCCGAGGAGGCGGGCCCCTGGTACCGAGACGCGGGCTTCGCCGGCTACGTCGAGAAGCCGATCGACGTGCGCGACTTCGCCGCCCGGGTCCGTGCCGCCGTCGCGGCGACCGCCGGGTAGGCCCTCGCGAAGAGGGATGCTGGCACCCTAGACGCGCTCCGGCGGCGCTGTCACGATCGTCACGAATTCGGGGTCGCGAAAGGAGCTGAAGCGATGACGATCCGATCGACCCGAGCACGGATGCTGGTCGCCGCCGGAGTCCTGGCAGCGCTCGTCGTCCCGTTCACGGCATCGGGTGGGACGAAGGCCAAGCTGTCGTCCCTCGACGCCGCGACGCAGCGGGAGGCCGACCTCTACCAGATCGACCAGATCGAGGTGAAGTTCCACCGGGCCACCTCTCATCACGACATCGACCTGATGATGTCGTTGTGGGCGCCGGGAGCGGTGTTCGACATCGATCAGCAGACGCTCACGGGCAAGGCGCAGATCAGGCACTGGTTCCTGACCGAGAACAAGGCGTTCATGCCGAGCCATCACTGGGAGTCGGACACGCCCTCCTACAAGATCAGGGTCAACCTGAACGGCGATCGGGCGACGATGTACTTCGAGTGCCACTACATCGACACGAAGACGTCGACGGTGGTCGCCACGGCCGGCGTGACGCACACGCTGCAGAAGATCAACGGCCAGTGGTTGATCGTCAACTCGTCCGGCTCGACCGCCACGCTCAGCCCGTAGGGGGCTGTCCGGAAAGTGGGCACGGTGGATGACACGCGGCACGTGACACGAGACAAGGACGCAGGGAGTCGCGATATGCGGGTATATCGGGACGACCGAGGACGCAGTATCGGGGCACGTGACGCCTGTCAGGTGCCCTGTTCGACTTTCCGGACAGCCCCCTAACCCCGCGGCGATGGCCCAGCTCGAAGTGCTCGGCGCGGCGCCCACCCGGCGCGGGTGGGCGCGCGTCGTCGCGAGGGATCCGCTCGTGCACCTCGTCGCGCGGGCGCCTGCCACCGTCCGGACGAAGCTGCTCGTCGCATTCCTGGTGATCGCCGGGTTGCTCGTGCTCGTGAGCGTCCTGGGACTCCAGGTGCTCGCGCGGGCGAACGGCCGCGTCGAGCGGCTCGGGACGCTCCAGCTTCGCGCGTCGACCTACCAGGCCCTCGAGGCGCACGCCGGCGACCTGCAACAAACGCTGACGGCGCGCGCCGCCGGCACGCCGAGCGTCACCCCCTACACGGGCGGCAAGACGCTGCAGGGCGGCGAGCAGTGGCGCCTCGCCGATCTGGCGGTCGCCGACACGCTCTCCCAGGTCGAGCTGGGCGCGAACGAGGTGCTCTTCGATTTCGCGCCGCCTGCCGCGGACGAGAGGGTGCTGCGCCGCATCCGGCTCGACTACCGGAAGGTGGTGCGGGCGCTCGCAAGGATCACGAAGCTCGACTCGAGCGGCGTGGCGGGATACTCGGCGCAGCCGGACGTGAACGCGGCGCGCGCCGCCGGCGACGACCTCGACGTGCGTGCGCAGAACCTCTACTTCAGGACGCGGGCGGAGACGCAGGCCCTCGTCGCCGCGAACAGGAGCGCGTACACCTCCTCGCGCGACCTCTTCATCGGCGTGGGCGCCGGGAGCGTCGCGCTCGCGCTCGGGCTCGGGCTGCTGCTCTCGTGGTCGCTGATCGGGCCGATCCGGCGTACCGAGACGCGGCTCGCCGAGATCGCGGCCGGCGAGTTCTCGGGGCGGCTGGACGTGCCCAACCGGGACGAGCTCGGCGCGCTCGCGGCAAACGTGAACCGGATGAACGACGAGCTCCGCCGCCTGTACGGCGAGCTCGAGACGGCCAGCCGGCACAAGAGCGAGTTCCTCGCCAACATGTCGCACGAGCTGCGGACGCCGCTGAACGCGATCATCGGGTTCTCGCAGGTGATGCGCGAGCGGCTGTTCGGCGAGATCAACGAGAAGCAGGAGGAGTACCTCGACGACATCCTCTCGTCCGGAAACCACCTGCTGTCGCTCATCAACGACGTCCTCGACCTGTCGAAGATCGAGGCCGGACAGATCGAGCTGGAGGTCGCGGATTTCTCGCTGCGCGAGGCGCTCGAGCGGGGTGTCGTGATGGTGCGCGAGCGTGCGACGAAGGCCGGCGTCGCCCTCTCGCTCGAGCTCGACCCGGAGGTCGACGTCGTCGGGGGCGACGAGCGTCGCATCCGCCAGGTCGTGTTCAACCTGCTGACGAACGCGGTCAAGTTCACGCCCTCCGGGGGCAGCGTCGTCGTCGCGACCGCCCGCACGCGGGACGAGGTGGTGGTCTCGGTGACCGACACCGGCCCGGGCATCGCGCCGGAGGACCGCGAGCGCATCTTCGAGGAGTTCCAGCAGACCGACGCCGGCGCGAGGCAGCAGGAGGGCACCGGCCTGGGCCTCGCCCTCTCGAAGCGTCTCGTCGAGCTGCACGGCGGCCGGATCTGGGTCGAGAGCGAGCCGGGCCGGGGCAGCCGCTTCGCGTTCACGCTGCCGATCGGGAGGCGGTGACGGCCGTGGCCGGCCAGCGCGTCCTCGTCGTCGAGGACAACGAGAAGAACATGAAGCTCTTCCGGGACGTCCTGCAGGCGACCGGCTTCACCGTCCTCGAGGCGGCCACGGGCGAGGACGCGCTCGAGTTGGCGCGCGAGCACCACCCCGCGCTCGTGCTCATGGACGTGCAGCTGCCCGGCATCGACGGCGCCGAGACCCTGGCGCGGCTCCGCGACGACGAGCGAACGGCGACGATACCCGTGCTCGCGCTGACCGCCCAGGCGATGCGCGGCGACCGCGAGCGCTTCCTCGAGAGCGGGTTCGACGGCTACCTCGCGAAGCCCGTCGACATCCGCGAGCTGGTGGCGGCCGTGCGCGAGGCGGTCCAGGCGTGACGGGCCCGGCGAGGAACCCGCCGACGATTCTCGTCGTCGACGACGTCCCGGCGAACCGGAAGCTTCTCGAGGCCGTCCTGGCCCGCCACGGGTACGACGTCGTGACGGCGGCCGACGGCCACGGCGCGCTCGAGCTGGTGGAGTCGCATCGGCCCGACCTGGTTCTCCTCGACGTCCTGATGCCCGGCCTCGACGGCTACGCCGTCTGCAACCGGCTCCGCGCGAGCGAGGAGACCGCCGTCCTCCCGGTGATCATGGTCACGTCGAGCACCGGCGAGGAGAGGGCGCGGGCGATCGAGGCCGGCGCCGACGACTTCGTCGTGAAGCCGCTCAACCACCGCGAGCTCCTCGCGCGCGTCCGGTCGCTGCTCCGCATCAAGCAGTACCACGACACGATCGTTCGCCAGGCGGCCGAGCTCGCCGAGCTCAACGCGACGCTCGAACGGCGCGTGCAGGAGCAGGTGGACGAGCTCGCGCGACTGCGACGGCTGCAGCGGTTCCTGTCGCCGCAGCTCGCGAGCGCCGTCGTCTCGTCGGGAACCGAGACAGTGCTGGCCAGCCACCGCCGCCTCGTGGCGATGCTCTTCGCCGATCTCCGCGGCTGGACGAGCTTCTGCGACTCGGCGGAGCCGGAGGAGGCGATGGGTGTGCTCCGCGAGTTCCACGGCACGATCGGCCGTCTCGTGGAGCGCTTCGACGCGACCGTCGGCTTCCTGCAGGGCGACGGGGTGCAGCTCTTCTTCAACGACCCGATCGAGATCCCCGACGCGCCGCTCCGCTCGGTCGCGCTCGGCTGCGCGTTGCGCGACGAGATGAGCGAGCTGACGCCGCGGTGGCGGAACCGGGGCCACGAGCTCGACTTCGGCGTCGGGATCGCGCTCGGCTACGCGACGTGCGGCGAGGTGGGCTTCGACGCGCGCTCCGACTACGCCGCGATCGGCGGGGTCACGAACCTCGCCTCGCGCCTCGCCGGCGAGGCGGCGGGCGGGCAGATCCTGATCTCCCAGCGCCTGTACGCCGAGGTCGAGGCGTTCGTCGAGGTCGAGCCCGCGGGCGAGTTCGTGCTGAAGGGCTTCGGGCGGCCGGTGACGGCCTTCAACGTCCTCGGCGCCCGCCAGCGCCGGCCCGCGCTGTCGCCGGCATAGCTCGAGCCGAGGTTACGGTGCGCATGGATGCGCACGCGCACCATCCCCGGGTTCGTCGACGCGCACTGCCACGCGTTCCAGCGGCTGCTGCGCGGCCGCGCCTCGGGCGGCGACTTCTGGGCCTGGCGGGACGGGATGATCGCGCTCGCCGAATCGCTGACGCTCGAGGAGGTCCGGGAGGCGTACGCCGACGCCTACCGCGAGCTGCGCGCGGCCGGCTACACGGCGGTCGGCGAGTTCCACTACCTCGGCCTCGAGGAGGCGCGCGCGGCGGCGGCCGCGGCGGCCGAGGCCGGGATCGCGTTCGTCTGCCTGTACGCCTGCTACCTGCGCGGCGGAGCCGGGCGCTTCCGGCAGGAGTCGCCCGCCGAGTACCTGGCGCAGCTCGAGACGCTGCGCGCGGACGGGATCCGGGTCGGCGTCGCCCCCCACTCCGTGCGCGCGTGCCCGGCGGAGGCGCTGCGCGAGCTCGGCCGCTACGCGCTGGAGCACGACCTTCCGCTGCACGTGCACGCCGACGAGCAGCCGCGCGAGATCGAGGAGTGCCTCGCCGAGCACGGTCTCAGGCCGGTCGAGCTGCTCGCCCGCGAGGGCTGCCTCGGGCCGCGCACGACCGTCGTCCACGCGATGCACGCCGACGGACGCGAGCTCGACCTTCTCGCCGACGCCGGCGCCCGCATCTGCGCCTGCCCGACCACCGAGGCGAATCTCGGCGACGGCTTCCTGCCGGTCGCGCGCGTGCGCCACCGCGCGATCGGGCTCTGCATCGGCTCCGACTCGAACGTCCGCATCGACCCGCTCGAGGAGCTGCGCGAGCTCGAGGGCATCGCGCGGCGGCAGACGGGGACGCGCGGCGTGATCCCGCTCGACGAGCTGCTGCGGATCGGGTCGGCGGAGGGCGCCGCGGCGCTCGGGCTCGAGGCGTGGCCCGACGCCGTCGTCGACCTCGACGATCCTCAGTTGCGGCGCGTCGACGAGGACGGCGTCGCCGAGGCGCTCGTCTTCTCCTGCGACGCGAGCGTGCTGCGGAAGACGTCCGACCAGTAGCGCGTGCGGAAGAGGTAGGCGAACTCGGCGTCGACGCCGTGCAGGCCCCAGGCGCCGTCGTACGACAGGTAGCGGTAGCGGCCGCGCCAGCCGGGGGCGGCCGGCTCGATCTGCGTCCCCTCGTGCCACTCGTTGAAGGAGGTGATCGTCACGCGGTCGGCGCCCGCGGCGATCGCCGCGCGCCACATGCGGTCGTACGTCGCGCCGTTCCGGCGCGGCTTCACGCGCGGGTCGCCGTCACCGCGGCGCGCGTCGTAGCCCGGGCCGACCGACGGCGCGCAGAGGAGGTGCAGCCGGTGGGCCTCCTCGCACAGCCGGCCGAACATGCTCCCTCCGTACGTGACGATGTCGTAGGTGTAGACGCCGTCGAAGCCGGCCGCCTTCGCGGCGCCGACCATCGCGGTCTGCGCGAACAGCGTCGCGCCGCCCGTGTGCAACGCGACCTGCGCCGCCTGCCAGTCCGGGACGGGCAGGTCGAGCGCCCGGTAGACGTAGAAGGTCGTGATCCCGTACGTCCTCAGGTACGCGACGTCGGCCACGATCGACGCCACCGTCCGCCCGGGGTACGGCTCGATGTGCGCGGCGACCTGGATGCCGTCGGCGTGGGCGGCCTGGACGACCAGCGGCAGGCGCTGGTCCTCCGGCGATCCCCGCCCCCACCAGGAGACGGCGATCTCGTCGATTCCCGCCGTCTGGATCTCGTCCATCTGCGCCGCGACGACGAAGCGGTCGCTCGACGAGTAGAGGCCGCGCGCCGGGTAGTACGCGGACGCGATGTCGTTCGGCGGCCGGTGGCCGTCCTGGCCCCAGTGCTGGTAGTGCCCGTCCTCCGCGGAAGTGCCGTACCAGGGGTAGTAGAAGGCCGAGACGCGAACGTCGCCCGCGATCGCGGGCGCAGGCAGGACGAGCGCGATGAACGCGCACACGAGGAGTCGCCGCATGACGGGGGACGTCAATCATCTCGCGCCGCTCGGACGCGCTTCAAGGGCCGTTCGGCCCATTCCGGCCCGGCTACGCCGACGCGGTGATGGTTATGCCGCCGCGCGCCTTCTGCCGCAGCGTCACGTGCACGGCCGACGGGTCGAGCTCGAGCGCGGCGGCGACCTCGTCGCGGATGCGCACGGTCAGCGCCTCGCAGAAGGCGCCCTCCTCGCGGAACCGCGAGAGGTAGATCTTCAGCGACTTCGACTCGAGGCAGAGGCCGTCGGGGCGGTACTCGATCGTGGCGACGTAGAAGTCCGGCTGGCCCGTGATCGGACAGACCGCGGTCAGCTCGTCGCTGACGAGCTCCACCCGGTCGACGCCGGGGTTCGGGAACGTCTCGAGGCCGACGTAGGCGTCGCTGCCCGCATGGCCGAGGGCGACGAATTCCTCCTGCATACCGCCAGTGTAGGCGCTCGCCGCCAATCCCCCGATCGAGGGAGCGCCGCCCGCGGATCCGTGTCGACGGTTCGAGTGGAGTCCGTCGATCTCGACTTCGGGGAGCCAGCCGTGCACGCACCGCCGAATCCAGCCGTCCTCCAGCGCCTGCGCGCGGTGCAACTCGGCGCGCTTGCCGTCGCGACAGCGCTGTTCGTCGGCGTCGCCGTGCAGCTCGAGACCGGGTTCGGCGGCGGCTTCGTCGACAACCTCTTCACCAACTGGCTCTACGACGGCGTCGGCGAGGCGGCGGCGCTCGCCTGTCTCGCCCGGGGGCTCCGCCACCGCGAGGAACGCGCGGTCTGGGCCCTCGTCGGGCTGGCGATCCTCGCGTGGACGATCGGCGACGTCTACTACACGTTCGTCCTCCAGAACCGGGCGGTCCAGCCCTTCCCGTCGCTCGCCGACGCGGGGTACCTCGGCTTCTACCCGGCTGCGTTCGTGGGGCTCGGGCTGCTCGTGCGCTCGCGTGTCCTTCATTTCGCCGGCAGCGTCTGGCTCGACGGCCTGATCGCCGGCCTCACCGTCTGCGCGCTCGCGTCCGGGATCGTCCTCGACCAGGTGTGGCGCACGTCGACGGGCGACACGGCCGCGATCGCGACCAACCTCGCCTATCCGGCCGGGGACGCGCTCCTGCTCGCGCTCGTCATCGGGGCGCTCGCCGTCTCCGGCTGGTCGGTCGACCGCGCCTGGTTCCTGCTCGCCGCGGGCCTCGGCCTGTTCGCGGTCGCGGACAGCGTCTACCTCGTGCAGATCGCCCGCGGCACGTACCGGTACGGCACGGTGCTCGACCTCGGCTGGCCCGCCGCCTTCGTCCTCCTCGCCGGCGCCGCATGCCTTCCCCGCGGACGTGCGCGGCGCGCGAGCCTGGAAGGGTGGAGCCTGCTCTTCGTCCCGGTCGGGATGGCGCTCGCCTGCCTCGCGCTCGTCGTCTGGGACCACTTCCACCGCGTGAACACGGTGGCGCTGCTCGCCGCCTCGCTCGGGCTGGCCGCGGTGATCGGGCGCCTCGCGGTCACGTTCGGGGAGCACCTTCGGCACCTGCGGCAGAGCCGGGAGGAGTCGCTGACCGACGCGCTCACCGGCCTCGGCAACCGGCGCGCGCTGATGCGGAGGCTGGACTACCTGACCACCACCCCTCCCTGCCCGCCCCACCTGCTGCTGCTGTTCGATCTCGACGGGTTCAAGGCCTACAACGACGGGTTCGGCCACAGCGCCGGCGACGCGCTGCTGCGTCGCCTCGGGCACCGGCTGCTCGCCTCGATCGGCGGCCGCGGCACCGCGTACCGTCTCGGCGGCGACGAGTTCTGCATCCTCGTCGCGGGGACGGCGATCGAGCTCGAGTGGATCCGCGCCGCCGCCTCGGCGAGCCTGCGCGAGTCGGGCGACGGCTTCACGATCACCTGCTCGAGCGGTCACGTGCTCCTGCCCGACGAGGCGGAGACGCCGAACCAGGCGCTGCAGCTCGCGGACCGGCGCATGTACGCCGAGAAGGGCGCGGGCGTCGGCGGGCACGACAGCCGGGAGGTGCTGCTGCGCGTCCTCGCCGAGCGCGACCGCGCCCTGGGCGAGCACACCAGCGTCGTCGCCGAGTACGCGGCCGTCTTCGCCGCCGAGCTCGGCCTTCGCGGGGCGGACGTGAAGCTCGTCCGCGCGGCCGCCGAGCTCCACGACGTCGGCAAGCTCGCGCTGCCCGAGGCGATCCTCGCGAAGTCGGCGCCGCTCGACGAGGCCGAGTGGAAGCTCGTCCGCCAGCACACGCTCGTCGGCGAGCGCATCATCGGCGCGGCCGAGGGGCTCGAGGACGTCGCCCGCACCGTCCGCTGGAGCCACGAGCGCTGGGACGGCGCCGGCTACCCCGACGGCCTCGCCGGCGAGGAGATCCCGCTCCCGTCCCGGATCGTCGCGATCTGCGACGCCTATGACGCGATGACGTCCGACCGGCCGTACCGCCCCGCGCTGACGCGGGAGGAGGCGATCGCGGAGCTGCGCCGTTTCGCCGGCAGCCAGTTCGACCCGGCGCTCACGGACGTCTTCGTCTCGCGCGTCGTCCCGCTCCTCGCCGCCGTCCAGCGCCGTCGTCCGCGGCGCCTGCGCGCGGCGGGCTGAGCTTTCGCCCCGCGCCGGGAAGAAAACGGCGCCTTGCGTCGTCTAGTGAGGTGCTGGCCCAGCTTCCTGCTCTCCAGCATTCGCGGTCGGGGTGTGTGGGGACACCCCGACCGCGGCCCTTTTCGGGCACGTCCGTGCGGATCCCCCGGCCGGGGATCGAGCCGGCGCCGCTCCCGGCCGATGCACGGCGCATGACGATGCGGCAGGCGATCCTGCTCGTGAGCGCGTCGGTCGGGGCGTTGGTCGCCGCGGCCGCCGCCGCGCTGTCTCGATCCTCGGCGACGTCGCGGGCGTAACGCGCCCGGGCGCGCGCGTGCGGGCGCGCGCGTGCGGGTCGAGTCGGCCTGACCTTTCGGCTCGTTGACAGCGGCCGGGCCGATTCGTACTCGTGTGATCAGGTCGAATGGCTGAACTGGGGCTCGAGCACAGGTTCTACCGGGGCGTCAGCGGACCGTGGATGGTCCGCGACGGCTACCACGCGCGCCGCGCGACCGAGCTCGAGATCGCGCTGAGGGATGCCCTGCTCGCGTCGCAGCGACGCGAGCTCGCCGCCGCCGAGCACCTGCGGCTGGTCGCGCGCCGCGAGCCCGCCCCCGCTCCCAGCCGCGCGCCCGCCCTCGCCGTGGCTCCGTCTCCGAACGCCTCGGAGTGGCAGGTGACGATGCGCGACCAGATCGGGGACTGGCTCCACGACGCGTGGCACGAGAAGCGGTCCGACCTGGCGGCATTGGCGACCGTCCTCGTCGGGGCGGTCGTCCTGCTCTACCTCGTGCTGCGCTGAAAGCGCCGATCCCGCCGCCTTAAGCTACGAGGCCGTGACCGGGAGCGGATCCGGGCAGCCGAGTCAGCTTCGACGTGCACGAAGCGACGCGTTGTTCCCGGCGAATCGCGCGGTGCTCGAGGAGGCACGGCGCGCTTCGACGTCTCTGGACGAGGGCCTCGCAGTCGAGGGCCTGATCCATCTGCGGGAGGGAGCGCTCCTGTACGTGCTCGCCCAGCGTGCCGCTCCGATCGGGGACATCCTCGAGATCGGCGCGCACAAGGGTCGATCCACCTGGTTTCTCGCGCAGGCGCTGAAAACCGCGCAGGCTCGCCGCAAGGTGATCTCGATCGATCCCCAACCGCGGGCCGACGTTCGCGAAGCGTTCCTCGGATGGTTCGCCGGCAGGGTCTCGACGGTTGGATCGAACCTCGGTTCGAGCTCTCACACGACGTGGCGCTGGCGTTTCCCGACGAGCGCCGCTTCGGTCTGATCTGGATCGACGGAAACCATTCCTACGAAGCTGTCCGAATGGACTTCGAGGACTGGTTTCCTCGGCTGGCGGTCGGCGGGTGGGTGGCGATCCACGACACCGTCAACAACTTCGCGGGGCCGACCCGACTGACACGTGAGCTACTGGCCACGCGGACTGACCTGCGTCGCTTCGGAATCGTCTACATGACGTTCTTCGCGCAAAAGGTGCCGCCTCGCCGCGCAAACCGCCTCGCGTCGTGGACGACGCGCGTCGGCTTCGAGTTGCTCACGCTGATGCAGGCGCGGCACGCCGGGTTCGGCCCGCAGAGCCGTTAGTTACCTGCGGAACCGACCGGCGCCCTGGAGCACGGACCGAGTCCGCAGGGAGGCCGCGACTTCCGGCAGTCGGGGCGCCCGGATTTGAACCGGGGACCTCTAGTCCCCCAGACTAGCGCGCTAACCAGGCTGCGCCACGCCCCGCGAGCACGAACCGTAGCAACGGAGCGCGACCGCTACGCACCGCCTGCACGACCCAGCCTCCGACCGCGAGCAACAGCAGGCCGAGCACGAGAACGAGCAGCAGGAGGCGCGGGCTCATGTCTCACGAGACGGAGAACCGAGCGCAGTTCTTCCCGGCGCTCAGCCCGACGCGTCGAGCAGCCGCTCGTACAGCGCGACGGAGGCTTCGGCGACGAGCCGCGGCACCTCGGCGAGCCACGCCTCGCCTGCCGACTCGATCGCCGGCAGCCAGACGGCGCCGCGCCCGGAGACGTTCACCGATCGCTCGCCGAGCCGGATGTGGTCCGGCAGCGCGCGTCGCGACACCGTCGCGCCCGCCGCGGCGACGGCAGCGCCGCAGTCGGAGAACCTGTACCGGCGGCCGCGCTTCGTGACGCGGACCAGCACCGGCGCGATCCCGTCGTACGTCAGCCCGGAGTCGAGAACGGCTTCGCCGCGTTCACGCGTGCTCAGCTCGGCGACCACGTCGCATCAGCGTACCGCGGCGACGCTCGAGCGCCGGCGCCGGCCGCGTCGCGACCAGCGCGAATACGAGGCCGCCGGCCGCGATCAGGACGTCGCCGACCGAGAAGACGTTGCCCCACGGCACCCAGCCCGGCGCGGCCCACCTGTCGACGAGCCACGGCAGGTGCGGGTGCGCGGCGAGCGCGCTGTTCCGGCTCTGCGTGAAGTGCAGCCCGGCGGCGCGAAGGGCCGACGGAAGCGCCGGCATGTGCCCGCCGTTCCAGACGATCGCGGCGACGTTCGACAGCATCCCGATGCCGACCAGCGGGATGCCCGGCAGACGCAGGTTGGCCGCGGCGCCCGCGATGAACAGCCCGTAGGAGACGAGCCACAGGACGACGGCGGCGCGGTCGGGCGTGCGCCACGGCAGCGCCGAGACCGGGAACGCGGCGATCTGGAGCGTGATGCCCGCATAGAACGCCGGCAGGAGCCGCACCCGAAGCTCGGCGAGCCTGCTCAGGCGACCGCCGAGGAGCGGGCTGACGAGGAGACCGGCGAGCAGTGGCAGCGCGAGCGCCATCTAGTCCGCCTTCTCGATGCCTTCGACCCGCGCGAAGTGTCTGACACCGTTGGTGTCAGACACCTTCTCCGGGCTGCGTTTCCGGTCGAAGGCTCCGGGAACGCGCACTAGACGAGGGCCTCGACGAGGACGTCGGCCTCGCGGAGGTGCCGCTCGAGCGCCTCGACCACCTCGGGATCGAACTGCGTGCCGGCGTTCGCCCGGAGCTCGCGGAGCGCCTGCGTCTCGCTCATCGCCTCGCGGTACGGCCGGCTGGCGGTGATCGCCTCGAAGGCATCGGCGACGTGGACGATGCGCGCGCCGAGCGGGATCTCCTCGCCGCACAGGCCGTGCGGGTAGCCCGAGCCGTCCCAGTGCTCGTGGTGGCGCAGCACCCACTCGTCGATCGGCTCGACGTCGAGATCCTGCAGGAGCGAGTGCCCGAACTCCGGGTGCCGCCTGACGCTGTCGAACTCGACGTCGGTGAGCTGGCGCGGAGCGTGCAGGATCGCGTCGGGAAGGCCGATCTTGCCGATGTCGTGGAGCAGCCCCGCCAGGCGCAGCTGCTCGACCGTCTCCTCGTCGAGGCCGAGCTGGCGCCCGATCGCCTCGGTCAGCGACGAGACGACCTGCGAGTGGTTCGCGGTCGAGGGATCGCGCGCGTCCACGAAGCGAACGAGGCTCTCGGCCGCCCGCAGGCGCGCGGTGCGCGCGAGATGCCGCTCGAACTCCTCGGCCGAGTGGATGCGCACGAAGTCGGGGCTGTAGACGCAGGAGCGGTTCTTGCCGTGGTGCTTCGACCAGTAGAGGGCGCCGTCGGCCGTCCGCTGAAGCTCCTCGGCGTTCCCGGCGTGCACCGGGTAGCACGCGATCCCCACGCTCACGGTGATCGGCCCCATCGGCAGGTCGCGGAGCGCGAGCTCCTCCTGGATCCGCTCGATCTCCTGGTAGGTGGTGACGTCGTCGAGCCGGAAGATCGCCGCGAACTCGTCGCCGCCGAAGCGGAACGCGTGCCCCTCATCGGTGTCGGGCAGCAGCTCGGCGATCGCGAGGAGCGCCTCGTCGCCCGCGTGGTGCCCGAAGTGGTCGTTGACCTGCTTGAAGTTGTCGACGTCGATCAGGCAGAGCGAGAACGGCTTGCCCGTCCGGTCGGCCTCCTCGATGTGCTCCCGGAGCGCGGCCTGGTAGGAGCGGTGGTTTCCCAGCCGGGTGAGGTTGTCCGTGAGCGCGTCGCGCATCGCCAGGCGGGAGCGCAGGGCGCTCCGCTGGTACAGGATCAGCGCGAACAGCGGGCCGGCGAGCAGCACGAGCAACCACGAGTCGAGCGCCCAGAGGTCGGCCGCCAGCGCCGCAAGGAGCGCCATGATCGCCCAGGCGGCGCCGCCGTGGCGCAGCCCCGGCACGACCACCTTGCGGTAGGGGATCGCCTGGGCAATCGAGATCGCGCCGGCGACGAGCGCCACGTTGACCATCAGGTGGACGACGCTGCCGACGAGGACGTAGCCCGTCAGCCGCGCCGTCTCGCTCTCCTTGGGATGGCCGAGCACCAGCACCGGGGCAGCCGCGGCGAAGGCCGAGAGCGCGTACATCGAGGTGTTGAAGACCGTGCGGGCGACCGGCTGGCGCGCGGCGGCGAAGCTCACGCCCACGCTCATGGCCGCCATCGGCACCGCGTACTGCCAGCCGAACAGGATCGCCACGGCGACGATGAAGATGTTCGCGACGGAGACCTCGGAGCCGCCGCCGTCCTCCATCGCGACCGGCTGCAGGTCGGCGATGAGCGACAGCAGCGAGAAGAGGACGATCGCGAACGCGGCGCTGAGGGACGGCGGGTGCAGCGCGATCGCGACGAAGGCCGCGAGGAGGAGCGGGCACGCGAGGGCGAGGACGCAGCCGATGTACCGGCGAAGCTGGGGCCGAAGGCCTTCGGATGTCGTCATCGGAGCGCCATGTCGGGGAACGGGAGCGGGGTCGGCCGCTCGAGGTGGCCGACCCTGCCCGGTCGTGCTCGTCGAACTGGTGTCGGGGCTAGCCCGACCAGCGCCAGTCGGCGCCGGAACCGATCAGGAGCGCCGTCAGGGCCGCGACGGCAACGGCGATCCTCCACACCTGAGCTTTCCAGCGGAACACATCCACCTCACTGTCTGGGAGATGACGACGTCCGAACAGGTCGCAGTATCTGGATGCCGCCGCCGGCCTCTATCACCCAAACAGGCGATCTTTCGGGCCCGCGGCGCACAGCGTGCGGCTCGCGAGAATCGTCACCCGTTCGGGTGGCGAGGACCGGCACACTGCCGACGATGAAGGAGCGCATGAGCGACGTGCCCGAGCCCACGCGGACTCCCGTCCCGGCCTACGTCCCCGTGATGGGCCGGCCGCTTCGCCCCGAGGAGATGCCGCGCCCGCTGATGATGGTGCACCCGCTCCGCCACGACCACCGGCCCCTCATGCAGGCCGCGCCCGGCGCGTTCGCGTTCGGCGGGCTCCACCGCGAGCTGACGCGGCTGCTGTGGTGCGTCGCGTTCGTGCTCGCCGTGGTCGTGCTGCTCGAGCGCCTCGCCGGCGCGTAGAGATCCTGCGCAGACGGGCGGTCGGTGGGGCCCCTAACCCCCCAGTGGTCGCTTGCCGGGACCCCACCGGCCCGACAGCTAAGACGTCTTCGCCGCCTGTCGGTTAGCCCGGCGCCTACGAGCCGAGCCGGCGGTAGAGCCGGTCGACGAGGTCCGGCCTCGTCTCGAGCCGCTCGGTGATCACGCGCAGCCGGTACTCGCGGAAGTACTCGGGATCGGTGTCGAGCGACTTCGCGAGCGTCTCGATCACCTCGTTCGAGGGCACCGGCCGGTTGCCGTGCACCAGATGGTTCAGGTAGCCGGCCGAGAGCCCCGTGCGCGCCGCCAGGGCCCGGTAGGTGACGCCGGATTCGTTCATCAGCCGCTCGACGGCGGGGCCGAAGGGCTCGGATGCATACCTGCGCCGTTTCGCCACGTCAGTTCTCCTTGCCCAGGCTGTCAACGCTCACACGTCGCTCCGTGCCGGTCGCACGGTCGCGGACGTCGACCGCCCCGTCCTCCAGGCTCTTCTTCCCGGCCGTGACCCGGAGCGGGATCCCGATCAGGTCGGCGTCCGCGAACTTCTCCCCAGGGCGCTGGTCGCGGTCGTCGAGGAGCACGTCGAGCCCGGCCGTCGACAGCGCCTCCGCCGCCCGCTCGCCGATCTCCTCCGCCCCTTGCAGGACCACGACGTGGGCGTCGTAGGGCGCCACCGAAGCCGGCCAGGCGATCCCGTGCTCGTCGTGGTGCTGCTCGACGATCGCGGCTGCGACCCGCCCCGGGCCGATCCCGTAGCTGCCGCCGAGGAGCGGCTTCGACTGCCCGTCCTCGTCCAGGAACGAGGCCTGCAACGGCCGCGAGTAGAAGCTGCCGAAGTTGAAGATGTGGCCCACCTCGACGGCCGTCTGGAAGCGCAGCGCGCCGCCGCACCGCGGGCAGCGGTCGCCCTCCTTCGGCTCGCGCAGGTCGGCGAACCGCGGCTCGAAGTCGCGGCCGGCCTCGACGCCTCGAAGGTGGAAGCCGTCGCGGTTCGCTCCGGCCACGAACTGGCCCTCGCGGAGGGCGAGGTCGGCCACGACCTCGCCGCCGAACCCGACCGGCCCGAGCGAGCCGCCGCCGGCGCCGAACGCCGACCGGATCTCCTCGTCCGTCGCCGGGCGCGAGTCGCCGGGGAGCGCGTCGTAGAGCTTCATCTCGCTGAGCCGGTCGTCGCCGCGCACGAGCGCCAGGACGACCGTGCCGTCCGGCTTCGCGACGGGCATCGCCTTCGACGTCGCCGCCAGGTCGACGCCCAGGAACTCCGCCAGCGCCTCGCACGTCGTCACGCCCGGCGTCTCCACCTCCTCGGGCGCGCCGAGCGCGGCCGGGCGCTCCGGCTGCCGCGGCACCGCCTCGGCGATCTCGCCGTCCGCGGCGTAGTCGCCGTTCTCGCAGGTCACGAGGACGTTCTCGCCCGACTCGCACGGCGCGAGGAAGTCCACGCTGAACTTGCCGCCCATGATCCCGCTCTCCGCCTGCACGTCGAACGTCTCGAGGCCGCAGCGCTCGAAGATCCGCCGGTAGGCGACGCGGTTCGCGTCGAAGCTCCGCCGCACCCCCTCCTCGTCGCGGTCGAACGAGTAGGCGTCCTTCATGATGAACTCGCGGACGCGCAGGAGGCCGCCCTTCGGCCGCGGCTCGTCGCGGTCCTTGATCTGGAAGTGGTACCAGAGCTGCGGCAGCTGCTTGTACGAGCTGATCTCGCGGGCGTGGAAGGTCGCCGTCTCCTCGTGGGTCAGCGGCAGGATGAACCGGCGGCCCGAGCGGTCCTGCGTGTGGAAGATCGCGTCGATCGACGCTCGGCCCGTCGCCTCCCAGAGCTCGACCGGCGTCAGCACCGGCATCAGCATCTCCTGGCCGCCGATCGCGTCCATCTCCTCGCGGATGATCTGCTCGATCTTGCGGTGCACGCGCCAGCCGAGTGGCAGCCACGTCCACAGGCCGGCGCTGACCTGCCGGATGAAGCCGCCGCGGACGAGCAGCTTGTGCGAGACCGCCTCGGCGTCGGCCGGCGGGTCGCGCAGGGTCGGCAGGAACAGCTTCGAGGCCCGGGCGATCATCGTTGCCGGGCCAGGCTACCGAGATACGGGTCTAGTCGAGCGGGATGGCCGACGCCTCGGCCATCGCGAGCGCGGCCGGCTTCGCCATCTTCAGCCGCTTCGGCCGGTACATCCCGTCCTCGATCCAGCGGTCGATCTCGTGGAACAGCTCGTCGATCAGGATGTCGGACGACACCTTCTTCAGCACCCGGCCGTGGGCGTAGATGAAGCCGACGTCGCGGCCGCCGGCGATGCCGAAGTCGGCGTCGCCCGCCTCCCCCGGCCCGTTGACGGCGCAGCCCATCACCGCGACCTCGAACGCCTGCGGGTACGTGCGGAGCCGCTCCTCGACGACGCGGGCGAGGCTCTCCACGCCGACGTTGTCGCGGCCGCAGCTCGGACAGGCGATCATCACCGGCCCCCGCTCGCGCAGGCCGAGCGCCTTCAGGATCTCCCAGGCGACCTCGACCTCCTTCACCGGGTCGGCGGTGAGCGAGACGCGGATCGTGTCGCCGATGCCGTCCATCAGCAGCGTCCCGAGCCCGACCGCGCTCTTGATCGAGCCCGCAAAGGGTGTGCCCGCCTCGGTCACGCCGAGGTGCAGCGGGTAGGGCACCTTCTCGGAGAGCATGCGATAGGCCCGGATCATCGTCGGCACGTGCGACGCCTTCACGCTGATCTTGAAGTCGCGGTAGCCGAGCTTCTCGAGCAGCTCCACCTGCTCGAGCGCCTCGACGACGAGCGCCTCGGCCGTGTCCTTGCGCGCGAGGTCCTGCAGGTGCTCGGGCAGCGAGCCGGCGTTGGCGCCGATCCGCATCGGGATCCCCTTCGCCTTCGCCGCCTGCACCACCGAGACGACCTTGTCCGGCCCGCCGATGTTGCCGGGGTTGATGCGCACCGCGGCGACGCCCGCGTCGATCGCCTTCAGCGCCAGGCTGGCGTTGAAGTGGATGTCGGCGATCACGGGGATCGGCGAGAAGCGGACGATCTTCGGCAGCGCCTGCGCGTCCTCCAGCTTCGGCACGGCGACGCGCACGACCTCGCAGCCGGCGCTTGCCAGCGCGGCGATCTGCGCCGTCGTCGCCTCGACGTCGTGCGTCTTCGTGAGCGTCATCGACTGGACGACGACGGGAGCGCCGCCGCCGATCTGGACGCCGCCGACCTTCACGAACCGCTCGCTGGCCACGGATCTAGCGTAGCGACGGGGCGAAACCCGCGAACCTGGTTCGTCTACGACGAACCAGGTTCGGGAGTCTCGATGTCAGACACCCTCGTCGCGTCGCTCCTCGGGCTCCTCGATCTCGGTCAGGACGGCCTTCACGCCGACGGCGTTCACGTTCGCGCCCGGGTTGCCCTGGCCCTGCTCGACGGCCGTGCCGACGGCCGCCGGCCCGAGCCAGCGGTTGAAGCGCTCGAGCAGCTTGCCGAGTCTCATCACGCTCACCCCCCTCCTCCGAAGAGATCGTTCCGCAGGCCGAGGTACATGAGGATCGCGAAGAGGCTGAGGCCGACGACGGAGTAGCGCATGTAGACGGACTGGGCGAACGTCCGGCCGCGCACCTTCTCGACCAGCGCCATCACGATGTGGCCGCCGTCGAGCGGAAGCACGGGGATCAGGTTGAGGACGGCGAGCGCGAGGCTGATCAGGCCGAGCACGAACAGGTAGTCGCGCAGGCCCTGCCGCCACGCGGCCGCCGACGTCCGCACGATCCCGACCGAGCTCGACACCTGCCCCGTGTCGCGTCCCGCGAATACGTGCGCGATGCCGGTGACGGTGTCGCGCGTCACCCCCCACGTCAGCCCGAGCGCGTCGCCGACCGCCGCCGGCACCGACTCGCCGGGGCCCGTGCGCGCCTCGATCGCGATCCCGATCCGGTAGGCGCCGTCCTGGACGCGCGCCCGCAGCGGCCCGATCGTCACGCGGCGGCCGTGACGAACCACCACGAAGCTGAACGGCCGGCCGGCGGTCGCGCGGATGTGCGTCGCAACGTCGTCCGGCTTGACCGGCACTCCCGCGACCGCGACGACGCGGTCTCCCGGACGGACGTGCGCGGCGGCGGCCGGGCTGCCGCTCTCGACCGCGGCGACGCGGTTGGTCGTCCGCGTCGTCGCCACGACGAACAGCGCCGCGAACAGCACGACGGCGAACACGAGGTTCACGGCCGGCCCGGCCACGATCGCGACGAGCCGCCTCCACGTCGCCTGCTTCCAGTACGCGTCGGGCGCGAGCGCCGTCTCCAGCTCCTGCCACATCCGCTGCGTCCCCAGCGCCGGACGGAGATCCTCGAGCGCCGCGCGCGCGGCGGCCTCGTCTCCGCGCGCGAGAGCCGCGTCGAGCCGCGCGAGCTCGGCGCGGTGCTCCTGCCGCGCCTCCTCCGGCAGCGTGGCCGCGAGATCGCCCGGCGACGGCCGGTTCATCCCCGGGATCTTCACGTAGCCCCCGAGCGGGATCGAGCCGATGCCGTACTCGACGCCGCCGCGCAGGCGCTTCACGATCGGCGGCCCGAAGCCGATGTAGAACTTCCGCGGCGTCATCCCGACCGCGCGCGCGGCGAAGAAGTGGCCGGCCTCGTGGATCAGCACGAGCACCGCGAGGCCGAGGATCGCGATGACGACGCTCACGCCCGTCCCTCGCCGGCGTCGGCTTGCGCCGGGCGGAGCCCGGCTCCGCCGACGCCTGGCGCCGCTGACGGCAGGATCCTGCGCCCTCGGGCCATCGGTCGTACCACCTGTACTGCCCTCGGCCCTCGGGCTGGCCTCCTTTGCCAGCGACGCCCGAGGAACGGGCGAGCGCTCGAGGTCGACCCCGGACGTCTCACGCAGGGGCCCCGAAACTGTTTCGCGACTCCGTCGCGAAACAGTTTCCTCTCGCCAGGTCGCGGGCGCGCGCGTCCGCCTCGCGCAGCTCCTCGAGGTCGGCCGCAGGCGCACCGTCGACGCGCGCGAGCACGTCCTCGACCAGCGATGCGATGTCGAGAAAGCCGATCCGCCCCTCGAGGAAGGCGGCCACCGCCACCTCGTTCGCCGCGTTGAACGCGCACGGATAGGTCCCGCCCCGCTCGCCCGCCTCGCGCGCCAGCGCGAGCAACCGGAACGTCTCGACGTCCGGCTCGAGGAACTCGAGCGGCGACGCCGCCGTCAGGTCGAGCGAGGGGATCGGCGTCGCCGCGCGGTCGGGATACGTGAGCGCGTAGGAGATCGGCACGCGCATGTCGGGATAGCCGAGGTGCGCGATCGCGGCGCCGTCGCGGAAGCGGACGACGCCGTGCACGATCGAGGTCGGGTGGACGACCACCTCGATCCGGTCGTACCCCACGCCGAAGAGGAAATGTGCCTCGATCACCTCGAGCCCCTTGTTCGCGAGGGTCGCCGAGTCGATCGTGATCTTCGCGCCCATGCTCCACGTGGGGTGCGCGAGCGCGTCCTCCGGCGTCACGTCGGCGAGCTCGGCGGCGGTGCGCCCGCGGAACGGGCCGCCGCTCGCGGTCAGCACCACGCTCTCGGGCTCGCCGAGCATCGCGCACTGGAAGAGCGCCGAGTGCTCGCTGTCGACGGGGATGAGCGCCCCTCCCCCGCGCGCGCGGGCGCGCAGCGCGAGCTCGCCGGCGGCGACGAGGCTCTCCTTGTTCGCGAGCGCAAGCGTCACGCCGTGCTCGAGCGCCCACATCGTCGCGGGCAGCCCGGCGAAGCCGACGGTCGCGTTCAGGACGACGTCCGGCCGCGCCCGCTCGAGCAGGCCCGTCGGGTCGCCGCCGACCTGGACGAGCGGCGCCAGGCCGTCGATCGGCGTCGAGCCCGAGCTCGCAGCGACGAGCTCGAGGTCGGGATTGGCGGCGATCACCTCGCGCGCCTGCCGGCCGATCGAGCCGGTCGCGCCGAGCAGGGCGATCCGCCGCGCCATCGGAACCAGCGTAGCCCGCGTCAGGCGTGGCCGAGCGCGGCCAGGCAGAAGTAGGCGGCGGGCGCGGCGAAGAGGAACGCGTCGAGGCGGTCGAGCATCCCGCCGTGGCCGCCGAGCAGGCGGCCGCTGTCCTTCACGCCCGCGTCGCGCTTGAGGAGCGACTCGAACAGGTCGCCGACCGGCGCCGCCGCGGCGAGGACGGCGCCGAGCACGATCGACTGGCCGATCGGGAGGTAATGCTGCTTGTAGAGCGCGATGAACGCGACGAAGATCGTCGCCGCGGTCCCCGCCACGAACCCCTCCCACGTCTTCTTCGGCGACGTCGCCGGCGCCATCCGGTGGCGGCCGAACAGGCGGCCGCCGAGGTAGGCCGCCGTGTCGCCCGCCCACACGGCGAGCAGGACGGTGAAGGTGGCGAGACGGCCGTCCCCGGGCACGTCGCGCAGGACGACGAGGAAGCCGAGCCCCAGCCCGATCCATGCGGCGCCGAGCAGCGTGCCGCTGACCGCGACCGTCGCCGCGGCGCGCGCCTCCGAGATGCCTTTCAGGAAGAAGGCCAGCGCGAGCGCCGTCATGACGCCGCCGACCATCCACGGCACGCCGCCGACCTCCGCGCCGACGAGCCCGAGGACGCCGCCCACGTAGCCGGCAGGAGCGAGCGGCCGCAACGGCCGGGCGAGCAGCCAGTACTCGTGCAGCGCGACGACGGCCGCGAGGGCGACGAGCAGGAACATCCACCAGCCGCCGACGTAGACGAGGCCGAGCACCACGGGCAGCCCGACTGCGGCGACGAGTATCCGCGACCAGAAAGAGCTCAACGGCCGCCGAACCTTCGACGCCTGGACGCGTACTCCGCCAGGGCCCCGCGCAGATCGCGCTCGTCGAAGTCCGGCCACAGCTTGTCAACGAACACCAGCTCGGCGTAGGCGAGCTGCCAGAGCAGGAAGTTCGAGATCCGCAGCTCGCCGCTCGTCCTGATCAGCAGGTCGGGGTCGGGAAGGTCGGGTGCGTAGAGGTTCGCGGCGAAGACGTTCTCGTCGATCTCGCGCGGCTCCACCCCGCTCTCGACGATCCGGCGCGCCGCCTCGACGAGCTCCGCGCGCCCCCCGTAGTCGAACGCGACCCACAGGTTGATGCGCGTGTTCAGCTCGGTGCGGTCCTCCATCGCCGCCATCCGCCGCTGCAGGTCCTCGGGCGCACGGTCGCGGCGGCCGATGAAGCGAACGCGCACGCCCTGCTCGACGAGGTCGGGCAGCTCCCGCTCGATCGTCTCGCCGAAGATCTCCATCAGCGCGTCGACCTCGTCCTGCGGCCGCGACCAGTTCTCCGTCGAGAACGCGAACACGGAGAGGTCGTGGATGCCGAGATCGATCGCCGCCTCCACGATCCGGCGCACGAGCCGCGCGCCGGCGCGGTGGCCCGCGGCGGTCGGCAAGTGACGCCGCTTCGCCCAGCGCCCGTTGCCGTCCATGATGATCGCGACCGAGCGCGCGACCTCGGGCAGGTCGTCCGCCGCGAGCGGCCGAACGCGGGCGAGGGTACGGATTCTCGACAGGAGTCTCACGTCGAACTCGCGTCCTAGGTCCGGCTGCGCCGAACCAAGGACGTCACACCTCCATGATCTCGGCTTCCTTGTGCTTCAGCAGGTCGTCGATCTTCGAGACGTGCTCGTCGGTGAGCTTCTGGACGCGCGTCTCGGCGGCCCGCTCGTCGTCGTCGCCGACGTCCCCGTTCCGCACCAGCTCCTCGAGATGGCGGATCGCGTCGCGCCGGATGTTGCGCACCGCGACGCGCCCCTCCTCCGCCATGTGGCGGACGAGCTTCACGAGCTCCTTGCGGCGCTCCTCCGTGAGCTGCGGGATCGGCAGCCGGATCAGCTTGCCGTCGTTCGACGGCGTCAGGCCGAGATCCGACTCCTGGATCGCCTTCTCGATCGCGCGGATCGAGGAGGGGTCGAACGGCTGGATCGTCAGCATCCGCGGCTCGGGCGCGTTGATCGTCGCCAGGTTCTTGAGCGGCGTCGGCGTGCCGTAGTAGTCGATCTGGATGCGGTCGAGCAGCGCCGGCGCCGCGCGGCCGGTGCGGACGGAGTTGAAGTGCTCGTGCGTCGATGAGACCGACTTGTCCATTCGCTGCTGCGCGTCACCGAGGAAGTTCTCGATCACCTCGTGGCTCCTTCGGCCGTAGTGGACAGGACGGGGGTGGAGATGAGCGTGCCCACGGTCTCGCCGCGCACGACCCTGGCGATGTTGCCGGGCGCGAGCTCGAAGACGTGGATCGGCAGGTGGTTGTCCATGCAGAGCGACAGCGCCGTGGTGTCCATCACCTTGAGGCCGCGCTCGATCGCCTGCAGGTGCGTCAGCTCGGGGATCAGCTTCGCGTCCGCGTTCGTGCGCGGGTCGCCGTCGAGCACGCCCTCGACGGCGTTCTTCGCCATCAGGATCGCCTCCGCGCCGATCTCGAGCGCGCGCAGCGCCGCCGCGGTGTCGGTGGTGAAGAACGGGTTGCCGGTGCCGGCGGCGAAGATCACGATCCGCCCCTTCTCGAGGTGGCGCACGGCGCGGCGGCGGATGTACGGCTCCGCGACCTCCTGCACCTCGATCGCGGAGAGCACGCGGGTGTCGGCGCCGCTCCGCTCGAGCGCCTCCTGCACCGCGAGCGCATTGAGGACGGTCGCGAGCATGCCCATGTAGTCGCCGGTCGCGCGGTCCATGCCCTCGGCGGCGGCGGCCATGCCGCGGTAGATGTTGCCGCCGCCGATGACGAGCGCGATCTCGAGCCCCTCCGCCCGCACGCCGACGAGCTCGCGCGCGAGCCGCTCGACGGTCTCCTCGTCGAGGCCGTACTCGCGCGGGCCCATCAGGGCCTCGCCCGACAGCTTCAGCAGGACGCGGCGGAACGCGGCGGGCGCGTGTCTCGAAGCCGGAGCGGCCAACTCAGCCGACCGCGTACCAGGCGTAGTCGAGCAGCTCGACGCCGCGCTCCCGGAGCACGTCGCGGACCGTGGCGGTCGACTCGTCCGGGCGGTACCAGGTCTGCTCCATCAGCACCGACTCGCCGTAGAAGCGCTTGTTGAGCATGCCCTCGACGATCTTCTCACGCACGTTCTCGGGCTTGCTCTGCACCTCGTCGGAGCTCTCGAGGATCTGGCGCTCGGCCTCGACCAGCTCCGCAGGCACCTCGTCGCGGCTGCCGTAGGTGGGCTTCGCGAACGTGAGGTGCAGGGCGAGGCTGCGCGCCGCGGACGGGTCGCCGCCCTTCGTCCGCACGAGGGCGCCGACCTTGTTGGCCGGTGCGTGCGCGTACGACGAGAGCGTCTCGCCGTCGCCGGCCGGCATCCGCTTCGCCCCGACCACCTGGATGTTCTCGCCGAGCTTCGCGGCGAGCTCCACCCGCCGCTCCTCGAGGTCGGAGGCGGCCTCCTCGCCGCGCTCGTGCACGGCGCGCAGGACGTCCTCTGCGTACGCGAGGAACTCCTCGTTGTTCGAGACCGGCTCCGTCTCGCAGCCGACGGCGACGATCGCGCCGACGTCGCCCCGCACCATGATCCCGACCTTGCCTTCGCTGGTCGCGCGGTCGGCCCGCTTCGCGGCCGACGCCATGCCCCGCTCGCGCAGCAGGCGGACGGCCGCGTCGAAGTCGCCGTCGGTCTCCTGCAGCGCGCGCTTGCAGTCCATCATCCCTGCGCTGGTCGCGTCGCGGAGCTCCTTCACCATCGTCGCGGTGATGTCCGTCATTCCGAGGCCTCCTGCGGCTCGGTGGCGGGCTCGTGAGGTTCGGCTTCGCGCTCCGGCTCGGCGCCGCCGTTTCGCGGCGCGCGCAGCTCGGCGTTCGTCACGCGCTGGCGGCCGGCCTCGATCCCGTCGGCGATCGCGCGCACGACGAGGCCGCACGAGCGGATCGCGTCGTCGTTGCCCGGGATGACGTAGTCGGCCTCGTCCGGGTCGCAGTTCGTGTCGACGAGGGCGATGACGGGCAGCCCGAGCCGGCGCGCCTCGCGCACCGCGAGCTGCTCCTTGCGCAGGTCGACGATGAAGACCGCGTCGGGCTGGCGGCGCATGTCGGAGACGCCGCCGAGGTTCGCCTCGAGCTTGTCGAGCTCGGCCTCCATCGAGATCCGCTCCTTCGCCGGGAGCAGGTCGAGCTGCGAGTCCTGCTTCAGCCCGCGCAGCTCGTGGAGGCGCTGAATGCGGTCGGAGATCGTCCGCCAGTTGGTGAGCAGCCCGCCCAGCCAGCGGTGGTTGACGTAGGGCATACCGACGCGCTTCGCCTGCGACTCGACGGCGTCCTGCGCCTGCTTCTTCGTGCCGACGAACAGGATCGTGCCGCCGCGCTCGGCGACCGCCCGCGCGAAGGCGTGCGCCTCGTCGAGCAGCTCCTGCGTCTTGGTCAGGTCGATGATGTAGATGCCGCCGCGCTCGGTGAAGATGAAGCGCCTCATCTTCGGGTTCCAGCGACGGGTCTGGTGGCCGAAATGCACTCCGGCCTCCAGCAGCTCCTTCATGGAGACGACGGGCATGCGAGCCCCTTTCGGTTCGGACGGACGGTGCAACCTGCAGGGCCCGGGTGGAGACCGGCGAGCGCCGGCCACCGCCACCTCGCGCACGTTGCAGGGTCGAGGGACGAACGGACGGGCGGAATGGTAGCCGCGGCGCGGGCGCGGCGGGGCCCGCTAGGGGCCGCTGACGATCGCGAGCGTGATCGTGCTCGAGTACGAGCCCTTGTACGCGTTGGCGCCGACCGCGACCTTGATCGTCGGCGTCACGGTGAACGTGCCCTTGCCGGTGCCGGCGGCCGCGTTGTAGAACCTGACCGCCGTCGGCGGGCCCGACCCGGCGGGAACCGTGACCGGATACGTGACCGAGTTCGTCGGATTGGTGCACGGCGAGACCGAGCACGATTTCGAGACCGCGGTGACCGACGACGCGCTCGTCGGCAGGGTGTAGGCGCCCGCCGCGAGCTGCGTCGAGGTGATCGTGAGGTTCCAGCCGGCCCCGGTGCCGCGCAGGTCGGCGACCGTCAGCGGGATCGTGTAGGTGGCGGTCTTGTCGCTGCCGTTGAGCGTGGCGGAGAACGAGGCGGTCGTCGAGGTCGCCGTCTCGCTCAGGCCGACATCGCCCGAGGCGGCGGAGACGGCGATCGCCGCAACCGCGGCTGCGAAGGCGGCGACGGCGCCTCGCCTCACGCCGGCCGGCGCCGGCGGTGGCCCGTCAGCGCCACTCCGAGCCCCGCGGCGGCGAGGAGCGCGCCGGCCGCCGCGACGATCCAGGGCAGTGCCTTCCGCAGCGACGAGGTGTGCGAACCGGGCGGCGAGAACGCACGCGGCGCCGCGAACACCTGGGCGACGTCTGCGTTCCCGATCGTGAACGTGCGCGTCGCCCGCGTCTCGTGACCCGCGTAACGGAGGACGACGCTCGCGCGGTAGCGGCCCGCCGGCAGGAGGCGGCCGCGCACGAGCACGGGGTAGTCGATCGCCGTCCGCGGCAGCACGGTGTCGAGCCGAAGCGCGGCACGCTCGATGCGGCGGTCGCGGTCGTTCGTGACCGCGAGCGTGCCCGTCGGCTTCACCATCACCGTGCCCGTGTTCCGCAGGCCGAACATGAGCTGCTGGTAGCCGTGGCCGTTGCCGCCGGGGTCGATGCCGCCCACCGCGAGCCGCGCCAGCTGCGGCCCGGGCAGGTCGACCTGCACCGCCACGATCGTGAGCTGGCGGATGCGGATGCGGAAGCCGCCGACGTGGCCGCCGCTTCGGCCCTGCCCCTGCGCACCCTGCACGGTCGCGTTCTCCGCCACGATCCCCCCGAGGTGCTGGCCGGGGCGCACCGACGGAGGGACCTGCACCGAGAAGCCGACGGTCCGGCTCGCGCCCGGCGCCAGCGTCACGGACGCCGCGCCGAGATGGACCCAGGACCCGACGTCGCGCCGCGGCGCGGCTCTCGACAGGTAGACCGCGCCGCTCGTCTGCCCCGTCGTCGCGTCCACCGGATAGAGGAGCGCCCGGCCGGGCGCGCTGCCGACGTTCGAGATCCGAACCTCGGTGGTGAGCGTCTCGCCGGGCTTCGCCGGCAGCACGAAGTACGACTTCGTCGCCGGAATCGCCGCGTCGAAGGTCACGGGACGGAGCGCGAAGACCGCCTGCGGCGGGGAGGCAGCCGTCGCGGGCGCGGCGGCGGCAAGAAGCACGGCGGCCCCGGCCGGGGCCGCCGTCCTCCGCGCGCACGTCCGCCACAGGGGCGAGAGCATGTAACCGAGGTTACGGGCCGCTGACGACGGCAAGCGTGACGGTGCTGGTGTACGTGCCGGCGAACGTGTTCGCGGGCACCGACACCTGCACGGTCGGCGTGACCGTGAACTTGCCCATGCCGGAGTTGGCGGCCGCGTTGAAGAGCTTCACCGCGGTCGGCGCGGTGGCGGCTGCGGGCACCGTGAGAGGGTAACTCACGGAGTTCGTCGGATTCGTGCACGTGCTGCCCGAGACGCACGCGGAGCTGACGCTCTGCACCGACGAGGCGCTGGTCGCCAGGGTGTTGCCGCCGGCGCCGGTCGAGAACTGAGTCGACGTGACCGTCACGTTCCAGCCCGAGCCTGTCCCGCGCGCGTCGGTGACGGTCATCGGCAGCGTGTACGAGGCCGTCTTGTCGGTTCCGTCGAGGGTGACGGAGAAGCTCGGGGTCGCGGTCGTCGACTCGCTCAGGCTGCCGCCGGTGATCGTCCCGGTCACGGTGACGTTGTCGGCGGAGGCGGCTGCCGCCGCGACGAGCGCAGCGACGCTCAGGGCGAGCGCCAGAGCGGCGGTGCGTGCGTGCGCGTTCGTAGGCATGTGCGGCTCCGATGTTCGGGTGCGAGAGGCCCTCGGACGAGGGATCGAGGGATCCATCGGTGAAATCGACGTCATGCTTTAGCGCCGGCGGGCGAATCTCCTCCTGCGCCGGGCTCCCCCGTTCGAGGGATGTCCCTTCTAGCCGAGCGTCTCCAGGAACCCGGCCAGGTCGGGCGGCAGCTCCGATCGAGCCTCGACGCGCTCGCCGCCGAACGGATGCGGAAAGGCGAGCTCGGCCGCATGCAGGAACTGGCGCTCGAGCCCGGGCTCCCGGACTCCGTACACGGGATCCCCCGCCACCGGCAGCTCGATCGCCGCCAGGTGGACGCGGATCTGGTGCATGCGGCCGGTCTCGAGGCGCACCCGGAGCAGCGCCCGCTCGGGCCACAACCGCTCGACCGCGAACTCCGTCACGGCGTCCCGCGGGGTGTCGGTGTCGAGCGAGATCCGCGTCGGATCGGCGCGGTCGCGCCCGATCGGCGCCTCGATCCGGCCGCGGCGCGACCGCGGCCGTCCGTGGACGAGCGCGAGGTAGGTTCGCTCGAGCGCACGCTCGCGGACGAGCCGGCTCAACCCCTCGTACGCCTCCTGCGACCGCGCGAGGACGAGCAGCCCGGACGTGTCGCGGTCGAGGCGGTGGACGACGCCCGGCCGGCCGGGCTCGCCGCCCGCGACCCGGCCGCGCAGCGCGTCGACGAGCGTGTCGCCCTCGTGCCCGGCGCCCGGGTGGACGACCAGCCCCGCCGGCTTGTCGACCACGAGCAGGTGCTCGTCCTCCCAGACGGCGCGCGGCGCCGGCGGCGGCGCGACCGCGGCCGCGCCCGGCGGCTCCGCGAGCTCGACCGCTTCGCCACCCGCGAGGCGATGGCTCTTCGCGCGAGGCGTCCCGTCGACGAGCGCGCCCGCGGCGATCGCGCGCTCCGCGGCTGCGCGCGATCCGAGGCGCGCCGCGAGGAAGCGGTCGAGGCGCTCGCCGGCGGCCTCCGCCGGCACCTCGAGCCTCACCGTGCCGCGACGTCCAGGTGGCGGCGCGGTCGGTTCGGCGCGCGATCGGAGACGAAGAGCGCGGCCAGCAGGATCAGCACGCCGATCACGATGAACGAGTCGGCGAGGTTGAACGCGGGCCAGTACCGGAAGTCGATGAAGTCGGTGACGTAGCCGAGCCGGATCCTGTCGACGAGGTTCGAGAGGCTGCCGCCGATGAGCAGGCCGAGCGCGGCCGGCAGAACCGGATGTCGCGAGCCCGACCGGGCGAAGAACCACAGCATCCAGACCACGGCGCCCGCGGTGACGACGGTGACCGCGGCGGTGGCGCTCGCGAACAGCCCGAACGCGATGCCCGAGTTCTGGACGTGGTGGATCGACAGCGGGCCGACCACGTGCACCGAGTCGTCGAGCGCGAGCGTGCCCACGACGACGTGCTTCGTCACCTGGTCGGCGACGATCGCCGCTGCGGCGACCGCGGTCAGACCGAGCCACTGCATCGACCCGGCGGCGAGCGAGCGCTCCGCAATCGACACGGGAGCGAGGCCGTTCGTCGACGAGCCGACGCGGATGTCGGTCGTGGTCGGCTCCGGCGCGCTCACCCCGTCCGCCGCTGGTCGTCGATGCAGCGGGACGCCCACGGGATCGCGCGCAGTCGCTCCTCGCCGATCGGCTTGCCGCAGATCTCGCACGTCCCGTACTCACCGCTGTCGATGCGCCCGAGCGCGGCGTCGATGCGCCGCAGCGTGTCCTGCACGCCTTCCTCGATCCCCTCGTCGAGCTCGCGGTCGAACGTCGCGGAGGCGAGGTCGCCGAGGTGGTTGTCGGTCCCGCGACCGCCCAGCTCGCCGAGCTCGTCCTCCAGGTTCCCGGAGTTCTCGGCGTGCAGGCGCCCCGTCGCGTGGAGCAGCCGCCGCCGCTCCTGCTCGAGGAGGGCGCGGAACTCGTCGGTGTCGATCGTGCTCACGGCGGCGCTCCGGGTTCAGCTTACTCGTGCCCGGTCAGCCCCAGTTGAAGTCACGGCTCGGCGCCTCTTCGGGCTCCGGCTCGGCCCCGGACGCGTCCTCGGGCTCGGCGCCCGCCTCGGGCTGCTCGGGAGCGGCCTGGTCCGCCGGCGCCTCGTCGCCCGGTCCCTCCGCCGCAGCCTCCTCCTCGTCGTCGGGGCGGATCGCGGCGAACTCGCGCGTGTCGTAGCGCGTCGGCCAGGCGTCGTCGTCGCTCCGCTCGCCGAGGCTCTCCTCGACGAACCCGAGCGCGGAGCGGAGGAGCGTCGCGACGCGCCTCGCCTCCGAGACGAGCCGCTCGCGCTCGCGCTGCGCGCCGCGCATGACCGACCGCGCCTCCTGGTGCGCCTCCGCGACGATCAGCTCGGCCTCGCGCCGCGCGGCCTCGCGCGCCTCCGCGGCTGAGCGCTCGGCGGCGACCAGGGTCTGCGAGAGCAGGTGCTCGCGTTGCTTGAACTCCTCGAGGGTCCGCTCGAGGTCCTCGACCTTGTCGGCGAGCTCGCCCCGATCGCGCCAGACGTCCTCGAAGCTGTCGGCGACGTCGTCGAGCAGCCGCTGGGTCTCCTCTCGCCGGTAGCCGAACAGCGCGCGGCCGAGTCGTACGTGCCTGAGCTCGACGGGTGTGTATGGCATCGGCCTCTCCTTCTAGACGCGGTTCAGGATGGCGACGACGATCTCCCGCGCGACGCCGACCGCGACGATGGCCACGATCGGGCTGAAGTCGATGGGGCCGACCGCGAACGGCAGGAGACGGCGCCAGAAACGTAGGTAGGGATCGCAGACGTCGTAGAGAAACCGCTGGACGGGCTGCAGCGAGTAGGGCAGCCGCACCCACGACGTCAGGATGTACGCGATCAGCGCGATGACGTAGACGCCGGCGAAGACGTCGATGAACAGCTCGATCTCGCCGATCGCGTCGAGCAGCATGGCGACCCGTTCGGGAATCCGCCGCCTTTTCCTACGGCGCGGGCACCGCGACGAGCGCGCGCCCCCACGCCGCCGAGAAGAACGGGGCTCGTGGGGGAAACATGGTTTCCCCCACGATCATCAGGCCTGGTTGAAGAAGCCGCCGCGCTCGAGGAGCTGCGCGCGCTGCTCGGCGGAGACCTCGACGTTGCGCGGCGTGAGCAGGAACACCTTGTCCGCGACGCGCTGCATCCCGCCGTTCAGGGCGTACGTGAGCCCGCTCGCGAAGTCGATCAGCCTCTTCGACAGCTCCGCGTCCGTTCCCTGCAGGTTGAGGATCACGGGGATGCCTTGCTTGAAGCGGTCGGCGATCTGCTGGGCGTCGTTGAAGCTCCGCGGGAGCACGAGGTGGACGCGGACGCTCGACGGGTTCGGGACCACCTCCATCTGCGGGCGCGAGGGCCGCGCATGCCGTGCCGAGGCGGCGCGGTAGGCGGCGGGCGGGTCGGCCTCGGACTCCGTCCAGTCGTCGTACTCGTGGCCGCGCCGGCGCGGCGTGAGCCGGCGGACGTTCGGCCGCTCGCGGTAGCTCTGCTCGAGGCTCTCCTCCGCCGCGTAGCCGTCCTCGTCCTCCCAGTCCTCGTCCTCCTCGGCGATGCCGAAGTACACGAGCGTGCGATTCCAAAGGTCCCCGAGGGCCATGTGGCAGCCGATTCTAGTCGTGGAAGAGAGCCGATCCCACGCGCACGTACGTCGCTCCCTCGTCGGCCGCGACGCGGTAGTCCTGCGTCGTCCCCATGGAGAGCTCGGCGAGCCCGTGCTCCTGCGCGAGCGCCCGCAGGCGCGCGAACCACGGGCGCGACGCCTCCGGGTCGGCAGCGGCGGGCGGCATCGTCGAGAGGCCGCGGATGCCGTAGGCGAGGTAGTCGGCGAGCTCGGCGGGGTTCACGCCCGACTTCGACGCCTCGCCGACGAGGTTCACCTGCACGAGCGCCGGGATCTCGAGCCGCTGCGCAGCCGAGTGCGAGTCGAGCGAGTGCACGAGCTCGCAGATGCGGTTCACGACCCTGACCTTGTTCGACTGCAGGTGGCCGATGAAGTGCCAGCGGAACGCGTCGCCGTACTCGGCGTGCTTCGCGTCCAGGTCCTGCGCGCGGTTCTCGCCGACCACCTCGACCCCCGCCTGCGCGAGCACCGCCATCTCCTGGATCGAGACGTACTTCGTCGCCGCGACGACCGTGACGCCAGCGCCCACCTCCGCGCGAACGCGCTCGTACCGCGCGCGCACTTCGTCAAGCGACAGCGCCGATCACCCCCTGCACCCCGCGCGCGCGGCCGTCGCGGCGGTGCGAGAAGAAGAGCTCGGGATGGTCGCGCGTGCAGAGGTCGACGCGCTCGACGCACTCCACTCCCGCCTCGCGAAGCGAGCGCTCGGCCGCCTCCCAGAGGTCGAGCCTGCGCCGGCGCACGAGGTCGCGGTCGAAGAGCCGCGCAACCTCCTCCCCCACCTCGTAGCAGCACGGCCCGATCGCCGGCCCGATCACGGCCGCCTTCGGACCGTCTCCGAGCGCAGCGACGCCGGCGGCGACGACGCCCTCGGCGAGGCCGCGCCAGCCAGCGTGGAGCACCGTGAGCGCGCGCTTCCCCGCGGTGCGCGCGACTGCGATCGGGAGGCAGTCGGCGGCGAACGCGAGGATCGGCAGCGCGGGCTCGTCCGTCCAGAGGCCGTCGCCGGGCTCGCCGCGCGCGCCCGCGTGCGCGCGATGCACGGTCGGCGAGTGCACCTGCCGGTTGAACGCGAGCCGCGACGAGTCGAGGTCGAGCCGCTCGCAGACGCGGCGCCGGTTCTCCTCCACGCGCTCGAGGTCGTCGCCCGTCCCCGCGCCGAGGTTGAGCGACGCGTAGACCCCGTCGCTGACGCCGCCCGCGCGCGTCGTGAAGGCGACGACGTAGCCCGGCTCGTCCCACACGATCACGGCTTGAGCTCCTGCGCGCGCGCGAGCAGCAGCTCGCGGTCGTTCCGTGCCGGGTCATCGACCACCTCGTCGAGGAGCTCGCGCAGCGTCCGTCCGACCGCCGGCCCCTCGCGATAGCCGAGCGCGAGCAGGTCGTCGCCGTCGACGGCGAGATCGCGAAGGCGGTGCGGGCTCGTCCGCTCCGCCTCGACCACCTCCGCGAAGCGGGCGATCCGTTCCAGCTTGCGCGCCTGCGCCGGCGTCGCGTCGCGCCCGGTGACGTCCGCCCGCCAGTGTGCGAGGAGATCGCCGACCAGCTCGTCGCCGTGCCGCGCGAGCAGCCGCCGCGCCTCGAGCGCGTCTCCCGTCTCGAGCAGGAACGGATGGACGCGGACGAGCTCCACGACGCGCTCTCTCAGGCCGTTCGGGTAGCGGAGGCGGCGCAGGACGGCATCGGCGATCGCGGCTCCCGCCGCCGCGTGCTCGAGGATCGCCGCGTGCGGCTTGCCGAGGTCGTGGAGCAGCGCGGCGAGGCGCACGCGCAGAACCGCTCCCGCGTCCGCGGCCGCCTGCACCACCGCGAACGTGTGCTCGTCGACGCTCATCGCGTGGTCAGCCGACTCCGGGTCGAAGCCGATCGCGGGCGCGAACTCGGGGATCACCGCGACGAGGACGCCCGTGTCGCGCGCGAGGCGAAGGGCGCGCGCGGGGTGCGCGCCGAGCAGCAGCTTCGACAGTTCGCCCAGCCCATCCGCGGCGAGCCCGCCGCCGATCCGCTCGGCGGAGACGAGCCGGACGCTCTCGGCCTGCTCGCGCATCTGCGCGAGCGTGTGCTCGTCCGGCTCGAGGCCGAGCTGGGACACGAACCGCAGCCCGCGTACGATCCGCAGCGGGTCCTCGGCGAAGCTCCGCGGCGTCACGGTGCGAAGCACGCCGTGCGCGAGGTCGTCGCGGCCGCCGAACGGGTCGACGAGCGTGCCGTCCTCGAGTCGCTTCGCCATCGCGTTGACGGTGAAGTCGCGCCGCGCCAGGTCATCCTCGACCGTCGCGGCGGGGTCGACGACGATCTCGAACTCGTGGCGCCCCGGCCCGACGGAGACCTCGCGGCGCGGCGGGGCGAGCTCGATGCCGCCCGGGACGCGGTCGCGGATGCGGCGGTCGCGCGGGCGGAGCCGCACGCCGACGGGGCGGCCGGCGACCGTCAGCTCCGCCGCGCGCCCGTGCGGCGCGAGCGCCGCGCGGAGTCCCTCGATGTCGACGCCCGGCACGAGGAAGTCGGCGTCCTTCGCCTCGCCGCCGAGCAGCTCGTCGCGGACGGCGCCGCCGACGACGTAGGCGTCGAGGCCCAGCGAGCGCACGTACTCCTCCACGTCCTTCGGCACGGCGGCATTGTCGCGGAGGAGAACGTGCGAAGGCGGCGTCCTTAGGTCGTCTTCGACGACCTAAGGACGTGAGTTCCTAGAGCTCCGCGATCGCCTCGATCTCGACGAGCGCGCCGGAGGGGAGCTTCGCCACCTCGACCGTCGACCGCGCGGGCGGGGTGTCGCCGACGTGGCGTGCGTACACCTCGTTCATCCCGGCGAAGTCGTCGAGGCGCTGCAGGAAGACCGTCGTCTTGACGAGCCGGTCGAGCGAGCTGCCCGCGGCCTCGAGGATCGCGCGCAGGTTCGCGAACACCTGCTCGGTCTGCTCCTGGATCGTTCCGGCGCCGATCTCCGTGTCGCCCGGCCGGAGCGCAAGCTGGCCGGAGACGAACACGAGGCCGTTCGCGACGATCGCCTGCGAGTAGGGCGCACCCTGGAAGGGCGCGGGCGCTTCCTCCGTCCGAACCGGTCTCTTCGTCATCGCTGCTCCTTCCGGCAGGCCTGGCCGAGGGCGGCGCCGACGGCCTTGAACATCGCGGCGAGCACGTGCTGCGGGTCCTGGCCCTCGACGAGGCGAACGTGGAGGTTGAGCCCCGCCGCCTGCGCCAGCTCGTGGAAGAACCGGGACGCGAGGTCGGTCGCGAGCCCGGCGACGCGCTGGTCGGAGAAGTCGACGTTCGACACGAAGCGCGGCTCGGACGCGAGCTCGAGCGCGGCGGAGGCGAGCGCTTCGTCCGCCGGCAGGATCGCCCAGCCGAGGCCGGACGCGCCCGGCGCCCCGAGGAGCGGCGCCAGCGCGTCGCCGAAGCCGCGCCCGGCGGCGGCCACCTCCTCGTCCGCGCTCTGCGGCGCGACCTCGAGCGCGATCCGCAGCCGCGCGGTGCGCGCCAGCTCGCCGACGAGATGGTCGAGCACGGGCAGCCCGGTCGCGACGTTCGCCGACCCCTCGTCGGCGAGCTCGACGCGAACGCCGGTATGCGTGCTCACGCCTCGACGCGGTCGATGCGGGCGCCGATCTGGCGGAGCCGGTCGTCGATCCGCTCGTAACCCTTGTCGATCTGGTAGGCGTCGCCGATCGTCGACGTGCCCTCGGCGCACAGCGCGGCGATCACCATCGCCATCCCCGCGCGGATGTCGGGGCTCGACATGTGCTGGCCGTAGAGCCGCGACGGCCCCGCGATGACGACCCGGTGCGGGTCGCAGACGATGATCCGCGCTCCCATCGAGACGAGCTTGTCGACGAAGACGAGGCGGCTCTCGAACATCTTCTCGAAGACGAGCACCGTCCCCCGCGCCTGTGTCGCGACCACGACGGCGATCGAGGTCAGGTCGGCGGGAAATGCCGGCCACGGGCCGTCCTCCACCTTGGGGATCGCGCCGCCGAGGTCGTCGCGGACGACGAGCTCCTGGTCGGGCGGGACGTGCACGAAGTCGTCGCCGAGCTCGAGCTCGACCCCGAGCCGCCGGAAGACCGGCACCACCGGCCAGAGGTCGTCCGGCACGATCCCCTCGATCGTCAGGTCGCCGCCCGTCACGGCGGCGACGCCGATGAAGCTGCCGACCTCGATGTGCTCCGGGCCGATCGCATGGCTGCCGCCCGAGAGCCTGTCGACGCCTTCGATGCGCAGGATGTTCGCGCCGATGCCGTCGATGCGCGCGCCGAGGGAGACGAGGAAGCGGCAGAGGTCCTGCACGTGCGGCTCGCAGGCCGCGTTCGAGATCGTCGTCGTGCCCGGCGCGAGCGACGCCGCCATCACGGCGTTCTCGGTCGCCATCACCGACGCCTCGTCGAGATGGATGTGCGTGCCGCGCAGCGCGCCGCTCAGCTCGTAGCGGCCGTTCAGCTCGACCGACGCGCCGAGCGCGGCGAACGCGTGGATGTGCGGATCGAGGCGGCGGCGCCCGATCACGTCGCCGCCCGGCGGCGGCACGCTCGCATGGCCGAGCCGGGCGAGCAGCGGGCCCGCCAGCAGGAACGAGGCGCGGATGTGACTCGCGAGGCGGGCGTCCACGTCACCGTGCACGTCCTGCGCGTGCACGCGGAGCTCGTGCGCCCCGATCCACTCCACCTCCGCTCCGAGCTGCTCGAGCAGCTCGACCATCGTGTCGACGTCGCGGATGCGCGGCAGGTTCGTCAGCTCGACGGGCTCGTCGGTGAGCAGGCAGGCGGCGAGGATCGGCAGCGCGCCGTTCTTGTTGCCGGCGGCGCGCAGCCGCCCGGAGAGCGGATGGCCGCCCTCGATGACGAACGATTCCGCCGCGCGCCTGACGGTGGTGGAGGCCATTCGCGGAACTATGCTAAACGGCCCTTGACCCCGACTCGCCAGCAGGCCTGGGAGACGCTCACCAGGTATACGAAAAGCGAGGCGCTGCTGCGGCACGCGCTGGCCGTCGAGGCGTCCACGGCCTCGTACGCGGAGCGCTTCGGCGGCGACGAGGAGCTCTGGCGCGTCGCGGCGCTCCTGCACGACTTCGACTACGAGATGCACCCGACGCTCGATCGGCACCCGCAGGACGGCGCGCCGATCCTGCGCGAGGAGGGCTACCCGGACGAGGTCGTCGAGACGGTGCTCTCGCACGCGAACCACCTCGGCCTGCCGCGCGACACGCCGCTCAAGCGGGCGCTGTTCGCCTGCGACGAGCTCTCCGGCTTCGTGCACGCGTGCGCGCTCGTCCGCCCGACGGGGCTCGAGGGGCTCGAGCCGAAGTCGGTGCGCAAGAAGCTGAAGCAGCCCTCCTTCGCGTCCGGCGTCTCGCGCGAGGACGTCTACGCGGGCGCGGAGGAGCTCGGCGTCGAGCTCGACGAGCACATCGCGAACGTCGTCGCCGCGCTGCGGCCAATCGCGGGCGAGCTCGGCCTGCGAACGGCCGCATAGCCCTAGCCAGCGAGCACCGGGCGGAAGCCCTCGATCGTCACGGGCAGCAGGCGGTAGCCGCGCACGCCGAGGCGCGAGAGGGAGACCTGCAGGATCGCGGTGTGCGCAGGCGCGCCGCTCGCGGGGAACACGAAGTTGCCGAGCGTCCAGGCGACGAGCGACGTCCGCGAGGGCCGGCTCAGCGGCCCGAGCACGTGCGGGTGCGCGCCGAGCACCAGCCTGGCGCCTGCGTCCAGGCACGCGGCTGCGAGCGCCTCCTGCCGCGAGTCCGGGTCGGGCCGGAGCTCGACGCCCCAGTGGAAGAAGCAGACCGCGAGGTCGGCGCGGCGAAGCGCGGCGTGGACGTCGCTCTCGATCGCGGCGACGTCCGCCTTCGCGGTGCCGGGCGAGGTCGCCGTGGCGTTGAAGCCGAGCGGGTTGACGTCGGAGTAGCCGAGGAACGCGATCCGCAGCCCGCCGGCGTCGACGGTCGCCGGCCGCCGCGCGCGCGCCTCGTTCGCACCGGCGCCGATCGTCTGCATGCCGGCGGCGTGCACGGCGCGGATCGTGTCGAGGAGCGCCTGCGGCCCGTAGTCGTCCGCGTGGTTGTTGGCGAGCGTGAGCACGTCGAACCCGGCGACGCTCGCGAGCGGCGGAAGGTCGGACGGCACGCCGCGGAACACGTACTGCTTCACCGCCGGGGTCCCGCGGGTCGAGACCGACGTCTCGAGGTTGCCGGTCGTGACGTCGGCGCGCCGGAGCGTCGGCCCGACGTTCGTCCACGGGTAGCGCGCGCCGCGCGTCGCGAGCGTCGGCCCGACCTGCTCGCCGAAGGTGATGTCACCGACCGCGTCGAGCACGACCGGGCGAACCGTCAGCGTTCCGACGCGCCGCGACCGTGTGCCGTCGGCGACGGTCAGCACGAAGCGGCCGGGCCGCCCGGCGGGAAAGGTGAGCCGGTAGCCGCCGAACCGGCCGGAGAGCGTCGACGCGACGCGTCGCCCGTTCGCGCGGAGCCGGATGCGGGCGCGGGCGTCGGCGAACCCTCGCACCTCGAGCGGCACGCCGAGCGCGCGCCAAGCCGGAAGGCGCGTGCTCACCGTCAGGGGCGGCGGCGACGCTTGGGCGGCCTGCGGACCGGAGCCGGCGTCGCGGAAGACGAGCAGCGCCGCACCGCCCGCGGCCACGAGCGCGAGCACGACCAGGATCCGGCCCCGCGACATCGGCCGACCAGTTCGCGCTCGCCGCGGACGACTCCTTGCGTCAGGAGCCGGTCGTCTCGAGCGCCGCGACCAGGCGCTCGAGGTCGTCCTCGTCGTTCCACCAGCCGACCGACGCGCGCAGCAGCTCGTCGCCGGGCAGGCTGCGGACGACCACGCCCCGCTCGTACAGCGCGCCCGCGGCCGCCGCCGCGTCGCTGCGGGCGCGGAACGTCACGAGCGGCCCCTGCCCTGCCTCGGTGACGACCTCACGGCCGGCGTCGAGCAGCAGCGAGCGGCAGCGCTCCGCGAGCCGCCGCGCGCGCTCGAACCTGCCCTCCGGCAGATCGGCCAGCGCCGCCTCCAGCCCGGCCAGCGACGACAGCGGCCCGAAGCCGGGCTCGAAGCGCGCCGCAGTCTGTTTCGGCACCCAGGTGCCCGCGGCGAGGTCGTAGCTCTCGGCCGCCGGGTACCCGACGAGGCGCGGTCGAAGCGACTCGAGGTCGCGAACGGACAACGCCCCGGTCGCGTCCGGGCCGCAGAGCCACTTCTGGGCGCTGACGGTGAAGAAGTCGGCGTCGGAGGCGTCGACGGGAATCGCGCCGGCCGCCTGCGCACCGTCGACGAGCACCGGCACCCCCACCTCGGCACGAAGCTCGCGCCAGGGGAAGAGCGTGCCGTCGAACCAGGAGACGGCGGACAGGGCCAGCAGGCGCGTACGGGACGTCGCCTCGCGGCGGACGGCGTCGAAGACGTCCGCGACGCGCAGCCCGCGGACGCGGGCGATCCTCAGCCTCGCGCCGGACGCGATCAGCGGGCCCGCGAGGCCGAAGTGCTCGGCGTCGGTGGTGACGACCTCGTCGTCCGGGCCGAGCCCGAGCCCCGCGACGACGACCTGGACGCTCTGCGTCGTCGAGGCGGTCAGGGCGAGCCGCTCCGGCGCGACCCCGATCTGCGCGGCGAGCAGGCCGCGGACGCGCTCGCGCCGCTCGAGCATCTCGTCGACATAGGGGCGGCCGGAGCGGCCCTCGCGCTCCTCGCGCTCGCGCACCGCCTGCATCGCGGCGATCGTGTCGCGCGCGAGCGGGCCGAAGGTGCCGGCGTTGAGGTACGCGGAGCGCTCGAAGACGGGAAAGCGTCCGCGTTGCCCGCTCCAGTCGACGGTCACGGCAGCTCGACCTCGACCTCGACCGGCGCGTGGTCCGAGAGGAGGCTCCCGTCGGCGCGGCGCCGCCGTTCCTCGGGCCATGCGCGCACCTCCCCGACGGCCTCGGCGCCCCGGACCAGGATCTGATCGATTCCGGCCCGCGGCGCGGAGAACCCCCACTCCGGTGAGGCGAGCGCGTCGAGCGTCGTCGAGCGGCCCGGGCGCAGGTTGAAGTCGCCCGCGAGCACGAGCGGCTCGCCCGGCCGCGCGAACGAGTCGGCGAACCAGGCCGCGCGCAGCAGCTCCGCGTCGGCGAGCCGCGGGTCGCGCTCGAAGCTCGTGCAGTGCAGGTTGGCGACGACGAGCGTGCGCCGGCCGTCGGAGACCCGCAGCGCCTGCACGAGACGGCGCTCGCGCGCCCACGCGAGCTGCTCGAAGCGACCGAGTCCGAGCCTCCTCGCCTCGCGCCGCCGGAAGCGAAACGGGTTCAGCGGCAGCGCGTGGTGCTCGACGACGCGCAGGCGCGGCGAGACCCAGACCGCGTTGCCCTGGCCCGAGACGGCCGAGCGGATGAGGCCGTGGTCGAGCGCCGTGATCGCGCGTCCGACGGCGGCGCCGAACAGCGGCCGCGAAGCGACGTCGCCGGCCGTGAAGCGTCCGAGGGCCCACGCCGGCACCTCCTGCACGCAGACGAGGTCGGGGTCGTCGGCGGTGGCGAGCCGGATCATCTCGTCGAGGAACGCCCGCCGCTGCGGCGGAACGGTGTTGCCGTGAAAGAGGTTCCAGCTGCGGACGAGCACCCGATTACGCTACTCGCGTGCGTGTGCTGCTCGCGGATCCCCCGGCGTTCACGCCGTGGTACGACCACGAGCTCGCCGCGGCGCTCGCCCGGGCCGGCGCCGACGTCGAGCTGGCGACCTCGCGCTTCCGCTTCGGCGCGCTGCCGCCTGCGGACGGCTACGTCCGGCGGGAGCGGTTCTACCCGCTCTCGTCGCGCCTCTTTCGCCGCTCTCGCGCACGGCTGCCGTTGAAGGCGGTCGAGCACCTCGGCGTCCTGGCCGCGCTCGGGACTGCGACGCCGGACGTGCTGCACGTGCAGTGGCTCGCGCTCCCGCAGCTCGACGCGCGCCTGCACTTCCGCTCGCCGAGCGTCTTCACCGCGCACGACCTCCTGCCGAGGCGCACGGCGGGCAAGCGCGACCTGTGGCGGCGCCTGCTCGCGAGGTTCGACCGCGTCGTCGTGCACAGCGAGCACGGCCGGGCGGCGCTGGTCGACCTCGGCGTCGCCGCGACGGTGATCCCTCACCCCGTCTACCCGAGCGCGGCGACGCGCGTGGACGACGGACGGACGCTGCTCGCGCTCGGCGTCATCCGCCCGTACAAGGGGCTCGCCGACGCGGTCGAGGCGACGCGCAGGCTGCCCGACGCACGGCTGGTCGTCGCCGGCGACCCCGCGATGCCGCTGAACGGGCTGCGCAGCGCGCCCAGGACGGAGTGGCGGCTCGGGTACCTGCCGCGCGCCGAGATCGACCGCGCCCTCGGCGACGCGACGGTCGCGCTGTTCCCCTACCGCGCCGAGCTCGACCAGTCGGGCGCGCTGCTGCAGGCGCTGGGCGCGGGCGTGCCGGCGGTCGTCTACGACGTCGCCGGCCTCGCCGAGCCGGTGCGCACGTTCGGGGCGGGAGCGGTCGTCCCGGCGGGGGACGTCGACGCGCTCACGGACGCGGTGCGGGGGCTGCTCGAGGACGGCGCGGCGCTCGCGCGCGCGCGGGCGGGCGCCGAGCGCGCGCGGAGCGAGCTGACCTGGGATGCGGCGGCGGCGCGGCACCTCGACCTCTACCGGGAGATCGTGTAGTGCTCGATCCCGGGAATCCCTTGATGCTCCGGCGAGCGAAAAGCAACTAATGGCGGAGCGCATCGAGGACTACGGCGTCGTCGGCGATCTGCAGACCGCCGCCCTGGTCGGCCGCTCGGGCTCGGTCGACTGGCTCTGCTTCCCGCGGTTCGACTCGGGCTCGTGCTTCGGGGCGCTGCTGGGGTCGAGCGAGGAGGGCCGCTGGCTGATCGCGCCGATCTCCGGCGGGCCGGCGACCGAGCGCCGCTACCGCGACAACACGCTGATCCTCGAGACGGAATGGAAGACGACGACCGGGCGCGTGCGCGTCATCGACTTCATGCCGCCGCGCGAGACGAAGCCCGACATCGTGCGCATCGTCGAAGGCCTCGACGGGAAGGTCGAGATGCGGACGGAGCTGGTCGTCCGCTTCGACTACTCGTCGGTCCTGCCGTGGATGCGACGGCAGGGCGACACGCTCGTCGCGATCGGGGGCCCCGATGCGCTCGCGCTGCGCACGCCGGTCGAGCTCGAGCCGGAGGGGATGACGCACACCGCGCGGTTCACGGTCGGGCGCGGCGATCGTGTGCCGTTCGTGCTCACCTGGTTCCCGTCGAGCCAGCGCCCGCCGAAGCCGGTCGACGCGGAGGACGCGCTGCGCGACACCGAGCGGTACTGGCAGCGGTGGATGCACGGCTGCAGCTACCACGGCGACTACCGCGAGGCGGTGCACACCTCGCTGGTCGTGCTGAAGGCGCTCACCTACCTGCCGACCGGTGGGATCGTCGCCGCTCCCACGACGTCGCTGCCGGAGCGCATCGGCGGCGTGCGGAACTGGGACTACCGCTTCTGCTGGCTGCGCGACGCGACCTTCACGCTCTACGCGCTGCTGAACGCCGGCTTCGTCGGCGAAGCGAAGGCGTGGCGCGACTGGCTGCTGCGCGCGGTCGCGGGCGACCCGGCGCGCATGCAGATCCTCTACGGCGTCGCCGGCGAGCGCCGCATTCCGGAGTTCGAGCTCGACTGGCTGCCGGGGTACGCGGGCTCGGCGCCGGTCCGCATCGGCAACGCGGCGCACGAGCAGTTCCAGCTCGACGTCTACGGCGAGGTCATCGACGCGCTGCACCAGTCGCGCAGGCACGGCATGGACGTCGACGAGCACGCGTGGTCGCTGCAGGAGAACGTCCTCGAGTTCCTGGAGACGGCCTGGGACAAGCCCGACGAGGGGATCTGGGAGGTGCGCGGCGGCCGGCGCCACTTCACGCATTCGAAGGTGCTCGCCTGGGTCGCGTTCGACCGTGCGATCGAGGCGGTCGAGCACTTCGGCGTGCGCGGCCCGGTCGACCGCTGGCGGCGCGTACGCGCGGAGCTGCACGAGGAGGTCTGCCGGGAGGCGTTCAACGCCGAGCTCAACTCGTTCACCCAGTCGTACGGCTCGCGCGAGCTCGACGCGTCGACGCTGCTGATTCCGCTCGTCGGCTTTCTGCCCGGCGACGACCCCCGGGTCGTCGGCACCGTCGACGCGATCCAGAAGCACCTGACGCGCGACGGCTTCGTCGAGCGCTACGCGGTGCAGGAGCGCAACGTCGTCGACGGGCTGCCCGGGGGTGAGGGCGTGTTCCTGCCGTGCTCGTTCTGGCTGGTCGACGCCCTGCTGATGCAGGAACGCGACGACGAGGCACGCGAGCTTTTCGAGAAGCTGCTCGCGATCCGCAACGACCTCGGCCTGCTCGCGGAGGAGTACGACCCGGTCGAGAAGCGCCTGCTCGGCAACTTCCCGCAGGCGTTCACCCACGTGGGTCTCGTCAACTCCGCCTACAACCTCTCCGAGCACGAGGGGCCGATGCACCAGCGGACGCGGAAGCACCGCCGTTGACGGACGTGCGCGAAGGAACGGTGCCGTTCGAGGACGGCGAGACCTGGTACCGCGTCACGGGCGACCCGACGACCGGCGCGACGCCGCTCGTCGTCCTGCACGGCGGCCCCGGCGCGACGCACGACTACCTGCTCGCGCTCACCGATCTCGCCGGGCCGCGCGCCGTGGTGCACTACGACCAGCTCGGTAACGGCCGCTCGTCGCACTTCCCCGAGCGCGGCGCCGACTTCTGGACGGTCGAGCTGTTCGTCCGGGAGTTGCACAACCTCGTCGACGCGCTCGGCATCCGCGAACGGCACCACGTGCTCGGCCAGTCCTGGGGCGGCTTCCTCGCGCAGGAGTACGCCCTCACGCAACCGCGCGGACTGCAGGCGCTCGTGCTCGCCGACACGGCCGCCTCGTTCCCGGACTTTGTGGCCGAGGCGAACCGCCTGCGCGCCGAGCTGCCTGCGTACGTCGAGGCGACACTCCGGCGGCACGAGGAGGCGGGCACCACCGGCGACCCCGAGTACGTCGAGGCCTGCCTCGTCTTCTACCGCAGGCACGTCTGCCGCGTCGACTGGCCGCCGGAGGTCGCGGCGAGCTTCGAGTGGATCGACCGCGACCCGACCGTCTACCACACGATGAACGGCCCGAGCGAGTTCCACGTGATCGGCTCGATCAGGGACTGGAGCTCGAAGGACCGGCTGCGCGAGATCCGCGCGCCGACGCTCCTCGTCTCCGGCCGGCACGACGAGGCGACGCCGGCGCTGCAGCGGGCGCTCCTCGACGGCATCGCCGGCTCGGAGTGGGTGTGCTTCGAGGAGTCCTCGCACATGCCGCACGTCGAGGAGCGCGAGCGGTACATGCAGGTGGTCGGCGACTGGCTCGCCGCCCACGACTGACGGAAACTGTTTCGCGACCGAGTCGCGAAACAGTTTCGTGTGTCAGCGGTGGCCGAAGTGGTGCGCGCGCGGGAGCGCCCGCGTCACCTCGGCCTCGCTCGCCGCCTGCCGCGCGAGCGGCCCGAGCGAGACGACGTCTCGCACGAGCAGGTTGACGTTCCGGTCGTGCCGCTCGAGCGTCCCGCGCGCGAGCAGCAGCGGCTCGCCGCGGATCGCGGCGCGGTGGCGTTCGTAGACCGGCGGCGGGACGATCAGGTTCGCCTGACCGTGCTCGTCCTCGAGCAGCATGAAGACGACGCCGTTCGCGGTCGCCGGCCGCTGCCGCGCGACCGCCATCCCCGCGAGCTGCACGGGCGTTCCGTGCGGCGTGTCGACGAGGTCGGTCGTCGTCGCGACGTGCGCGGGCAGATGCGGGCGCAGGAGCTCCAGCGGATGGACGCCGACGGAAAGCGACGTGTGGCGGTAGTCCGCGAGCATGCGCTCCCACGGCGTCTGCTCGGGCAGCACGGGGATCTCGGCCGTCGGCTCGAGCGGCAGCGCGAGCTGGCGGTCGCCGCCGCCCGCCGACTCGCCCCGCGGCGTGATGCCGAGCCGCCAGAGGAGCCGGCGCCGCGGGCCCCACTCGTCGCAAGCGCCGGCCGCGACGAGCGCCTCGAGCGCGTCCTGCTTCACGGCCGCGCGGCGCGCGAGGTCGCCCACGTCCGCGTACGGCCGGCCCGCCGCGATCGCCTCCGCATCCGCCTCGCCGACCGACTGGACGTAGCCGAGCCCGACCCGGACGGCGCCGTCCTCCAGCGTGCACTTCGCCTCGCTGCGATTCACGTGCGGCGGCAGCACCTCCACCCCGCGCCGCTGCGCGTCGCGCACGAGCGACGCGGGCGGGTAGAAGCCCATCGGCTGCGCGTTCAGGAGCGCACACAGGAACTCGGCCGGATACGTTCGCCGGAGCCACGCCGACTGGTACGCGAGCAGCGCGAACGCCGCCGCATGCGACTTCGGGAACCCGAAGCCGGCGAAGCCGACGAGCTTGTCGTAGATCGCGTGCGCGGTGCGCTCGTCGATCGCGTTCGCCAGGCAGCCCTCGACGAACCGCGGCCGGTATGCCTCGATCGCCTCCTCGCTGCGCTTCCGGCTCATCGCCCGCCGGAGGCCCTCCGCCTCGCCGATCGAGAAGCGGGCGGCGGCCATCGCCACGTCGAGCACCTGGTCCTGGAAGACGACGACGCCGAGCGTGTCGCGGAGCGGCTCGCGCAGCGACTCGTGCTCGACCGGCGGCTCGAACGACGGGTCCTCGCGCAGCCGCCGCCGGTGCTGCACGTACGGATGCACGGCCTTGCCCTGGATCGGCCCCGGGCGGACGAGCGCGACCTGCACCGTCAGGTCGTCGAGGCTCTCCGGCCGCGTCTGCAGGAGGCTCTGCATCTGCGCACGGCTCTCGATCTGGAAGACGCCGACCGTGTCGGCCTGCTGGATCTCGGCGTACACCGCCGGGTCGTCGAGCCTGATCCGCGAGAGGTCGATCGTCTCGCCGCGCGTCGCCGCGATCCGCTCGACGCAGTCCTCGACGGCCGAGAGCATCCCGAGCCCAAGCAGGTCGATCTTCAGGAAGCCCGCGTCGCCGCAGCTGTCCTTGTCCCACTGGCAGATCTGCCGCCCCGCCATCGCCGCCGGCTGGACCGGGACGAGGTCGATCAGCGGCCGCGTCGAGATCACCATGCCGCCCGGGTGCTGGCTGACGTGCCGCGGCAGGCCCGCGATCTCGCGCGTCAGTTCCCGGAACGCGTCCCAGCGCGGGCCGGAGTGCCGGCCGGGCACGCCCTCGAGCTCCTCGCCGACCCGCGCCGCGTCCCAGCCGTCGGTGACGCGCGCAAGGCGCTCGAGCTCCGCGAACGGCAGGCCGAGCGCCTTGCCGACGTCCCGGATCGCGCCGCGGCTGCGGTAGGTGGCGAAGCTCGCGACCAGCGCGGCGTGCTCGCGGCCGTAGCGCTCGGTGACGCGGACGATCAGCTTCTCGCGGATGTCGCGCGGGAAGTCGAGGTCGATGTCGGGCACCGCCCTCATCTCGTCGTTGATGAAGCGGCCGAGCGAGAGGCCCGCCTCGACCGGGTCGACGTGCGAGAGGCCGGTGAGGTAGCAGACGATCGAGCCGACGCTCGACCCGCGCCCCCGTCCCGGCGGCAGCGCGTGCCTCGGGCTGCCCGCGCCGCGCACCTCGAGCGCGCACTCGCGCGCCAGCTCGAGCACCTCCCAGTGGAGCAGGAAGAAGCCGGAGAGGCCGAGCCGCGCGATCAGCGCCAGCTCGTCGTCGAGCCGTGCCAGCGCCTGCCGCTTGTGGCCGTTCGCCCCGGCGTAGCGCTCGGCGAAGGCGCGGTCGCACACCGCACGCAGCTGCACGTCGGCGGGGTCGGCGCCGTCGGAGAAGTCGGGGTAGCGGTAGCCGAGCTCCTGCGTCAGGTCGAACTCGCATCGCTCCGCGATCTCACGCGACCGCAGCGCCGCCTCGCGCGGGAGCCGCTCGACCATCTCCCCCGGCGGGAGCAGGACGCTCTCGTGGTTGCCGCGGCGCTCGCGCTCGCAGCCGTCGAGCGACGTCCGGCAGCGGATCGCGACCAGCGCGTCCTGCAGGCGCGCCCTGCGCGGATGGTGCGCGTGGACGTCGCCGGTCGCGACCGTCGGCGCGCGGATTGCGGCGGCCAGCTCCTCCAGGTGCGCGTTGCGCCGCGCGTCGCCGCGCTCGAACGGCCGCTGCAGCTCGACGTAGAACGCTCCCGGGAACGCGCGCGCGAGCCGGGCGGCGCCGTCGGGGTCGACGACGCCGACGCCCCGGCGCGCGCAGCCCGACAGCGCCACGAGCCCCTCCGCGTGCCCGGCGAGCATCTCGAGCGTCGTCGCCGGCGGCAGCGGCTCGCGGCTCTCCCTGCCCTCCGGCCGCGTCCCGGCGTGGGCGTCGGTGAGGATGCGGCAGAGGTTCGCGTAGCCCCGCTGCGTCGCGCAGAGCAGCGTGACGTGCGCGCCGCCTTCGATCGAGACCTCGGCGCCGGTGATCGGGCGCACGCCGAAGTGCCTCGCCGCGTGCGCGAACTCGAGCGAGCCGTAGACGCCGTCGTGGTCGGTGAGCGCCAGCGCCTCGTAGCCGAGCTCGGCCGCGCGGGCCGCGAGCTCTTCCGGCAGGGACGCGCCGTCGAGGAACGAGTACGCCGAGTGCGCGTGCAGTTCGACGTAGGTCATAGGATCGGACCGTGCCGGAGCCGATCGTCAGCCGCCCGGGAGAGGGCGAGCTCCACGAACGGAGCGACGGATATCGCCTGATCCGTGTCGCGACCGACCAGATCTCGGCGATCGAGATCGACTTCGACCAGACGCTCGTCGTCGAGCCGCACACGCACCCGGACCACGTCGACTCGTTCCTCGTCCTCGAAGGCGAGGTCGAGTTCACGGCCGGCGACGAGACCGTCGTCCTCGGCCCCGGATCGTTCTTCTCTGCTCCCCCGGGCGCGCGTCACGGCTTCCGCAGCGCCGGCGGCCGCGCGCGGGTGCTCAACCTGCACACGCCCGACGCCGGCTTCGCCGACGGAATCCGCCGCACGACCGCCGAGTCCGGCTGAGGAGGGCGGGCTCGTCAGGCGCGGTGCGTGTACCACGCTCCCGTCTCGTCGTCGCGGTAGACGACCGCGTTGTCGCCCGTCTCGAGGACCACGTCGAAGTAGCGCCGGTCGACCGGCTCGTCGGTCCACCACCGGTCGACGACGCGCCACTCCTCCCGAACGACCGCGACGTCCTGGCGGTTCACGCGCCGCGGCGTGCCCTCGGCGTGCGCCTCGACGAGCGCGGGTCTCGGCGCGTTCAGTCGTCTCGCGGTACGAGCAGCGCGCGCGCTTCCGGTATGCGCGACCACGGTGCGACCTCCACCACCGTCGAGACCCCGCCGGCGCCGACCGCGGCCCGCACCTGACGCAGCCCTTCGCGGAGCTTCCCCTTCACCACCTCCCCTTCTGCGGCGACCAGCTCGAGCTGCTCGCCGGTGTGCTCGGCCAGCTCGCAGACCTCGAGCCGGAGCTTGAGCGCCGGCGCCGGCAGCTCGGCGAGCTTCGGCGCGAGCGCCGTCCGCAGGCGAGCGGGATCGGCCGTCGGCTCCCGCAACGTCACCGTTCGCCGCCACGAGGCGCCGCCTGCCAGCCTCGCCCACACCGCCACCTTGCGCGGCGGCCTGCCGGCCCGCTCCGGCCGGGCGAGCAGGCGGTCGACGAGCACGGCGAGCCCGCGCCGGAGCGTGAGGTCGTTTCCGACCGCCTCCGGGAACTCGAGCGTCTCGTGCAGCGCCGTCGCCGGGCGGCGCGGGGCGACGCGGCCGTCCTCCTCCGCCCTCGCCAGGCTCCAGGCGCGCCGGCCGACCGGCCCCCACCTCTCGGCCACGGCGTCGCCAGGGAGCCCGGCAAGCTGTCCGATCCGTCGCACCCCGAGCTCCTCGAGCTGCTCGTACCGCTCCCGCTCGAGCGGCAGGAGCGTGAGCGGCAGCGGCGCGAGGAAGGAGCGCGCGCGGTCGTCGGAGACGATCAGCGCCTGGCCGGCCCGCGCGACGCTCGCGGCCGCCAGGGCGGCGAACCGGCGCTCGGCCGCCCCCGCGCGGGCGTCCCAGATCGTCCCGACCGCCGCCAGCGCGCGCTTCAGCGCGGGCTCGAGCCCGCCGTAGAGCCGCTCGACGCCGCGCGTCTCGAAGTACACCGTTCCCGCCGCCACGGGCTCGACTGCGAAGCCGGCGTCCTCGAGGCGCCGCAGGATCTCCTCCCACGCCTGCTCGACCGTCGCCGGGTCCTGCTCGACCAGCTCGAGCTCCGGACAGAGCGCGAGCGCCTCCCCCAGGCGCATCCCGGGACGGATGCCCTTCACCTCCGCCGCCCCGGTCACCGAGCCGAGCAGCGGCTCCGTGCCCGGAAGCGGCGCGAGCGCCGCCGGCTTCGTCTGCAGCCCCGGCCGCAGGCGCAGCGCCGCCCGCAGGTCGAAGGCGGGGATGACGACTGCGGCGATCACGGGAACGTATGTTCTACACGAACGCGTGTTCGCTGTCAAGGGCGGGGGTAACTATCCCTTGACGGGGGGTACGATTCATGCGAAAATCGCCTCATGTCGAAGGTGAACCGGAACCAGCCGAAGCGCGGAACCGCCTCGGAATCGACCTATTCGATGATGGAGTTCATGCGGGAGTTCCCGGACGACCGCGCCTGTCTGGAATGGCTGTGGCGGCAACGGTTCGCGCCGGACGGCCACACCGCCTACTGCCCGAAGTGCGACCGTGAGCGCCGCTTCCACCGCGTCAATGACCGCCCGGCCTACGACTGCGACACCTGCGGCCACCACCTGCATCCGCTGGCCGGGACGATCTTCCACAAGTCCGCGACCTCGCTGCACCTGTGGTTCTACGCCATGTACCTGATGGCCAGCACTCGCTGCGGTATCTCGGCCAAGCAGCTCGAACGCGAACTTGGGGTGACGTACAAGACGGCGTGGCGGATGTTCAACCTGATCCGCAATCAGGTGATGGCCGACGACGACCACGGCCCGCTGTCCGGCGAGGTCGAGGCGGACGAAACGTGGCACGGCGGCAAGGTCCGTAACTCCGACCGGCGCAAGGCTGCGGCGGAGGGACGGTCCCCGATCGGCCAATACGTCAAGAAACGCGAGACGGTATTCGCGATGGTCGAGCGCGGCGGACGCGTCGTCGCGATGCACGCACCGAGCAGATACGGCTACACGCTGCGCTCCACGATCCGCAAGCACGTCCAGCCGGGCGCGACCGTCTACACGGACGACTTCCCCGCCTACGGCGGCATCGAGGCCGTCTACGACCACCGGACGATCAACCACACCGCCCGCGTCTACGTCAGAGGGAACGTCCACACGCAGACGATCGAGGGGTTCTTCTCGCTGTTCAAGAACGGCGTGCGGGGCGTCTACCACTCCGTCTCGGTCAAGTGGCTGCAGGGCTACCTGAACGAGTACACGTGGCGCTACAACCGCCGCGACAACGGCCGCGCGATGTTCCTCGACCTGATCGAAGCAGCCGCTAGTAGAGCCGCCTAGCCCTTCTTGGGCTTCGCGGCCTTTTTGAAGAACGAGAGCACCTGATCCCGCGACGGGACCGGGATCACATGCCCCGTCGGGGTTTCCTGCTTCGGCTTCGGCTCGTCTGAGGCCGGCTGTTGCACGGACCTCTCCATTCCTGCTGAGGTTAGCGCGCATGGGATTCATCCAGATCGGCGAGTTCGTGATCGACGCGAGCGAAATGCACCTTCCGCTGGACGGGTGCCTCGCAAAACTCGATCGGGCTGCAGAACACCTGCAGGCGATAGACGACGAGATCGTCAGGTTCCTCAAAGCCAACCCATACACGGTCAGCGGTGAGATCGACCCGGAACAGCGTCGCTGCCTGTTCAGGCTCAACGAGCCGCCAAGGATGCTCCGGGCTGGGGTCTTGATTGGCGAGTACGTCCACCAGGTCCGGTCGGTGCTCGATCTGATGGTCGCGGAGATACGGCGGTGGGATTTCGCTCAACATGGGAAGGGACTCCCACGCCGCGGGTCGCGGTTCGTGATCGAAACGAGTCCGAAGAAGTTCGGCGAGAAGCGCGATCGTCTGATCGGTGCTCTGCCGAAGGACTGGCAGGACCTGATCGAGCTTCTTCAGCCGGACAAGGCTGGCGACGTGAGCTTTCCCTGGATCGAGGCCGTGTGGAATCTCGACAAGCACGACTCCGTCTTCGTCGTACCACCTGCCGAGATCGTCCGCTTCACCTCCAAGCATCCCCAAGGGTTTTTCACCCCCGCTCGGGACGTGGCGCGGCTCGGCGAGGCGAGCTTCAGCCAGCGGGAGCGCCTGGTGCAAAGATCGCACGGGTCGAAATCGAGGCTACGGGGGCCGATCCGCGTGTGGACATGAACTGCGACCTGGAGGTCTGCATACCGCTCGACATAGCCAACGGAATGCTCCTCGGCGACATGCTGTGGCGCGCGGGCCTCAACGTCGAAGCGATGCTCGGGATATTCCCGACAGGACCACCGTTCTCCCTGAACAACCCACTGAGCAGCAAGACGTACCTCCTTTTGAGGAGGTACCCGGCGCGACTCGTAACCGCCTAGCAGCGCCGGTCACGGCCGTAGGCCGTAGACCGCAGCGCCTGCCTGCCATGCGCTCCAAGTCTACCCCCAGCTAGGGGATAGTTACCAGGGCGGGTTCGAAACTCGCGACCTGGTTCGCCGCTCCGCGACGAACCAGGTTCGATCTCTGCCTACGCCCGCTCGAGCACGACGAGTGGGATCCGCCGGTCGGTGCGCTTCACGTACTCGTCGTAGTCGGGCCATTGCCGCGCCGCGAGCCGCCAGAGCCGCTCGCGCTCCTCGCCCTCGGCTGTCCGCGCGCGGGCGCGGAAGACCTCGTCCTTCACCTGCACCTCGACCTCCGGGGTCTTCGAGAGGTTGAGGTACCAGCCGGGATGCGTCGGGGCGCCGCCCTGCGACGCGATCACGACGTAGCGGTCGCCGTCCTGTTCGTAGATCAGCGGCGTCGTCGTCTGCCGCCCCGTCTTCCGGCCCGTCGTCGTCAGCAGCAGGATCTTCGTGCCGCGCTTCCAGATGTGGCCGACCTCGCCGCCCGTCTCGCGGTAGCGGCGGACGTGCTCCGCCCCGAAGAGCCTCTCGGCTTCGCTCATCTCTCGCCTCCGTCTCCGATGATCTCGGCCGCGGGGCCCAGCATGCGCGCGAACCGCGGCACCGTGTCGAGCAGATCGACCTGCGCGCAGTGCTCGACGTCCGCCTCGAGCCCGGGCGGTCCGTACGTCCGCGCTCTCAGGCCGTCGAGCGCGGAGGGCCAGGCGCGGGCGATCACCTCGGCGCCGATCGCGGCGTCGCTCCGCTCGCCGTCGAGGGCCGAGACGAGACGACCCGCGCAGTACGCGTCGTCGAGCGCGAACGCCCCTTTGAAGCCGGAGCAGAGAATCGCCACGTCTCCCCCGCTCGCCTGCGCGGCACGCACGACGGCGCTCAGGTTCAGGAGCGATCCGAGGAAGACGACGTCGCAACGCGCGGCCGCCGCGAGGATGGCGCGCGTGCCGTTCGTCGTCGTCAGGATCAGTGTCCGGGCGCGGGCGCCCAGCGCGAACTCGCGCGGCGAGGCCCCGACGTCGAACCCGTCGACGACCACACCCTCGCGCTCGCCGCCCACGACCGCCTCGTCCCCGAGCTCCGCGCGCAGCGCGCGCGCCTGGTCGATCTCCGCGCAGCAGAGGACGCGTTCGTAGCCCGCGGCGAGCGCCTGCGCGATCGACGAGGTGGCGCGAACGACGTCGACGACGATGCCCACCGGCGCGGCGGCCTCTTCATCCGGCGTGAACGCGACGTGGACGCGCACCGGGATACGCTAGCCGCGTGTCCACGACAGACAGCCCGCGCTACTGCTATCGCCACCCCGATCGCGAGACCGGTCTCTCGTGCTCGGAGTGCGGACGGCCGATCTGCTACGAGTGCATGACCCCGGCGCCGGTCGGGCTGCGGTGCCCCGAGCACTCCGGCCGGCCGCAGGGCGTGCAGCGGGTGAGACGGACCGCGCAGCGGACGGTCACCGGCGTCGGCTCGCGGCGCATGAACGCCGTGACGATGGCGCTGATCGGGATCAACGTCGCCGTCTACCTGGCTGAGCTTGCTCTCGGCGGCAGCGTGAACGGCACGGGGAGCTGGATCTACGACCACGGTGCGCTCGTGATGACCGGGATCTACGGCAACGGGACGCTCGCGGGCGTCGCGCACGGCGAGTGGTGGCGGCTCCTCACGGCGGCGTTCCTGCACTACGGGCCGCTGCACCTGGCGCTGAACATGTACTCGCTCTACTTCGCGGGGACGCTGCTCGAGCACGTGATCGGGCGCTGGCGGTTCGTGCTCCTCTACCTCGCCTCCGGTGTGGCGGGGTCGGCGGGCGCGCTCTGGCTGAGCCCGAACGCGATCACAGTCGGCGCGTCGGGCGCGATCTTCGGGATCCTCGGCGCGCTTTTCGTGCTCGAGCGCAGCCGCCACATCGCGACGGGCGGCCAGGTCGCCGGGCTGATCGTGCTGAACCTCATCCTCACGTTCGCGATCTCGAACATCTCGGTCGGCGGTCACCTCGGCGGGCTCGTCGCCGGCGTCGCATTGATGTGGCTGCTGCTCGAGTTTCGTCGCTCGGCTGCGCTCAGCGTTGCCGCGACCGCCGCGGTCGTCGTCTTGAGCGTCGTCGTCGCGTACGCGAAGACCCGCGGCTACAGCTGACGCCGGGACAGGCACGTACCGGGTACGTACCAGGCACGTGCCGGATGTGTGTCAGCCGCCGGCGGCGGCGTACGCGGCCGCTCCGCCGGCGGCGAGCGCCGCCTGCGCCGCCGCGAGGCGCGCGAGCGGGACGCGGAACGGCGAGCACGAGACGTAGTCGAGCCCGAGGGACTCGCAGAACGCGATCGAGCGCGGCTCGCCGCCGTGCTCGCCGCAGATGCCGAGCTTGATGCCCTCGCGCGCCGAGCGACCGCGCTCGACCGCGATGCGCATCAGCTCGCCCACCCCCTCGACGTCGATCACCTCGAACGGGTTGCGCTCGAGCACGCCGTCGGTGAGGTACCGCGTCAGGAACTTACCCTCCGCGTCGTCGCGCGAGAACGCGAGCGCGGTCTGCGTGAGGTCGTTGGTGCCGAACGAGAAGAAGTCGGCGTGCGCGGCGATCTCGTCGGCGCGCACGGCCGCGCGCGGCACCTCGATCATCGTCCCGACGAGGTGCGCGACGCCCGGAGCCTCCTCGTCCCACACCGCCTCGGTGAGCTCGCGCAGCCGCCGCAGCTCCTCCGCGAAGCCGACGAGCGGATGCATCACCTCGACGAGCGGCGCCGTCCCGCCCCGCTCCTCGACCGCGCGCGCCGCACGCGCGATCGCCCGCACCTGCATCTCGTAGATCTCCGGGAAGAGCAGCCCGAGCCGGCAGCCGCGCGTGCCCAGCATCGGGTTCTGCTCGCGCAGCGCGCGGATCCGCGCGCGCATGCGGTCGCTCGTCGCCTGCTCCTCGGCCGGCAGGAACTCGTGCAGCGGCGGGTCGAGCAGCCGGATCGTCACCGGCAGGCCCGCCATCGCGTCGAGGATCCCCTCGAAGTCCTGCTGCTGGAACGGCAGCAGCCGGTCGAGCGCCGCGCGGCGGCCCGGCTCGTCGTCGGCGAGGATCATCTCCTGCACCACCGGCAGCCGCTCCTCGCCGAAGAACATGTGCTCGGTGCGGCAGAGGCCGATGCCCTCGGCCCCGAAGCCGCGGGCGCGCGCGGCGTCCTCGGGCGTGTCGGCGTTCGCGCGCACGCCGAGCCGCCGCACCTCGTCCGCCCAGGAGAGGATCGTCTCGAAGTCCTCGTTCAGCTGCGGCGGCACGAGCGGCACCTCGCCCACGTAGACGGCGCCGGTGCCGCCGTCGATCGTGACGACGTCGCCCTCGCGAAGCGTGCGGCCGCCGATCGTCGCCGTGCGAGCCGCGTCGTCGAGCGCGAGCTCCTCGCAGCCCGCGACGCACGGCTTGCCCATCCCGCGCGCGACGACCGCCGCGTGCGAGGTCATGCCGCCGTGGACGGTGAGGATCCCCTCGGCGGCGATCATCCCGTGGATGTCGTCGGGCGTCGTCTCCCAGCGCACGAGCAGCACCGGCCCGCCCTTCGCACGCTCGACGGCGGTGTCGGCGTCGAAGACGATGCCCCCGCTCGCCGCCCCCGGCGACGCGTTGAGGCCGCGCGCCGCGACCTCGAGCTTCGCGGAGGGGTCGATCATCGGATGCAGGAGCTGGTCGAGCTGCGCCGGATCGATCCGCGCGATCGCCTCCGGCCGCGAGATCAGGCCCTCCTCGACCATCGAGACCGCGACCTTCAGCGCCGCGGCGGCCGTCCGCTTGGCCGAGCGCGTCTGCAGCAGGTAGAGCCGGTCGTCCTCGACGGTGAACTCGATGTCCTGCATGTCGCGGTAGTGCTCCTCGAGCCGCCGCATCGTCTCGACGAGCTGCTCAAACGCCTGCGGCAGCGAGTCGCGCATCGACTCGAGCGGCTGCGGCGTCCGGATCCCGGCGACGACGTCCTCGCCCTGCGCGTTCGCGAGGAACTCGCCGTAGAGCCCCTGCTCGCCGGTCGACGGGTCGCGTGTGAACGCGACGCCGGTGCCCGAACGGTCGCCCGTGTTGCCGAACACCATCTGGACGACGTTCACCGCCGTGCCGAGGTCGTCCGGGATCTCGTGCGCGCGGCGGTAGACCTGGGCGCGCGGGTTGTCCCACGAGCCGAACACCGCTCGCACCGCGCGCAGCAGCTGCTCGCGCGCGTCGGCGGGGAACTCCGAACCGGTCTGCTCGCGGTACACGCGCCCGAACGTCTGCACGAGCGCTCGCAGATCGTCGGCGTCGAGATCGGTGTCCTGCTGCGTGCCGCGCTCGGCCTTGAGCGACGCGAGCTCCCGCTCGAACAGGTGCGCGTCGACGCCGTCGACCACCTCGCCGAACATCTGGATCAGCCGGCGGTAGGAGTCGTAGGCGAGCCTGGCGTTCGAGGTGCGCGCGGCGAGGCCGTCGGCGGCCGCGTCGTTCAGACCGAGGTTGAGGATCGTGTCCATCATTCCCGGCATCGACACCGCGGCGCCCGAGCGGACCGAGACGAGGAGCGGCGCATCCGTCGAGCCGAACGTCGAGCCGGTGCGCTCCTCGAGCCGGCGCACGTGCTCCTCGACCTCGTCGACGAGCCCCTCGGGCAGGTCGCCTTCGCGCATGAACGCACGGCACGCGTCGGTCGTGATCGTGAAGCCGGCCGGAACCGGGATCCCGAGCTGCGTCATCTCCGCGAGCCCGATCCCCTTGCCGCCGAGCAGCTCGCGCCCGCCCGGGCACGGCTCGTCGAAGTCGTAGACGTACCTGGCGGCCACGGGACGGGGATCTTTCCAGGTGCGTCAGCGCTGTGCGGCGCTCCGGCGGCGGCGCGCACGGAACTCCGCGAGCCAGGCGGCCGTGCGCAGGCCGAACCAGATCGGCGTGAACAGCCCGTAGAAGACGACGAGCGCGAGGCCGAGCGTCGCCCACCAGAGCCCCCACCGCCACAGCGGCACCGGCGGCTTCGGCTTCACCTGGCCGCGGCGGCCGCCTCGGCGCGCCGCCGCTCGACGACGTGCACGATCCGGTGCGAGATCTCCTCGATCGACAGCTCGCTCACGTCGATCACGGGACACGCGAGCCGCCGGTGCACCTGCGCCGCGTAGTCGAGCTCGTCGTAGATCTCGGCGAGATCCGCGTAGCGCTGGTCGGCCCGCATCCAGCGCAGCCGCTCGCCGCGGATCTCCGCGAGGCGGCTCGCGTCGATCGTCAGGCCGACGATCTTGTAGGAGGAGACGTCGAAGAGGTCGGGCGGCGGGTCGATGCCCTTCACGAGCGGCACGTTGGCGGTGCGGTAGCCGAGGTAGCCGAGGTAGATCGAGAGCGGCGTCTTCGACGTTCGCGACACGCCGACGAGCACGATGTCAGCCTCGCCGAGCGCGGAGCCGACGCCGTCGTCGTACTTCACCGCGAACTCGATCGCCGACATGCGGCGGAAGTACGCCTCGTTGAGCGGCGGCCGGGCGTTCGGCTTCATCCGGGCCGTCTGCCCGGACACCCTCGCCACCGCGTCGATCGGATGGCCGAGCAGGTCGCAGTAGTGGAGACGCGCGCGGCGGCAGAGCGTGCGCATCGCCTCGCGGAGCTCCGGCTCGACGAGCGTGTAGACGACGACCGCGGGCCTCCCTCTCATGCGCTCGACGGCGAGCTGCAGGTCGGCCACCGTCTCGACCCGCGGATGGCGGATCTCGACGAACTCCTGCTCGGGAAACTGCGCCTCGAGCGCCTGCACGAGCCGCGCGGCCGTCTCGCCGGTCGCGTCGGAGACGACGTGCAGCTCGACCCCGGGTCCCGCCATCGCCGGGACTTTACGGTTAGTTTGAGGTGATGCCCGCCGAGCTGACCGAGTTCCAGGGCGCCGCGACGATCGAGAAGGTCGCGGCGCTCTGCCGCCGCCGCGCCTTCGTCTTCCCGTCGTCGGACATCTACGGCGGCCTCGGCTCGTCGTTCGACTTCGGCCACTACGGCGTCCTGATGAACGACAACGTCAAGGCGGAATGGCGCCGGGCGCTGATCCAGGAGCGCGAGGACGTCGTCGCCCTCGACTCGTCGATCATCCTCCACCCCGAGGTCTGGGTCGCCTCCGGCCACGTCGCCGGCTTCTCCGACCCGCTGGTCGACTGCCGCACGTGCAAGCTCCGCTTCCGCGCCGACCACCTCGAGCACGCTGCGTGCGGCCGCAAGCCGTCGAAGCACCCGGGCGAGACGCCGGACTGCGACCTCACCGAGCCGCGGCAGTTCAACCTGATGTTCGAGACGTTCGTCGGTCCGGTTCGCGACGACGCCTCGCGTGCCTACCTGCGCCCCGAGACCGCTCAGGGCATCTTCGTCAACTTCAAGAACGTCGTCTCGTCGATGCGCGTGAAGCCGCCGTTCGGCATCGCGCAGATCGGCAAGAGCTTCCGCAACGAGATCACGCCCGGCAACTTCCTCTTCCGCATGCGCGAGTTCGAGCAGATGGAGATGGAGTTCTTCGTGCCGCCCGACGAGGCCGCGGAGTGGCACGCCTACTGGATCGAGGAGCGGCGCCGCTGGCACCTCGACCTCGGCATCCGGCCCAGCCACCTGCGCGTGCGCCCGCACGGGCCGGAGGAGCTCTCGCACTACTCGAGCGCGACGAGCGACATCGAGTACCTCTACCCGATCGGCTGGCAGGAGCTCGAGGGCGTCGCCAACCGTGGCGACTACGACCTGCGCCAGCACGCCGACGCGTCCGGCACGAAGCTCGAGTGGGTCGGGCACGAGGAGCGCTACGTCCCGCATGTCGTCGAGCCTGCGATCAGCGTCGTCCGCGCGACGCTCGCGTTCCTCTGCGACGCGTACGACGAGGAGGAGGTGGCCGGCCGGCCGCGCACCGTGCTTCGCCTGCACCCGCGCATCGCGCCGGTCAAGGTCGCGGTGCTGCCGCTGATCGGCCGCGACGGCGCGCTGGTCGAGAAGGCGCGCGCGCTCTACCAGGAGCTGCGCCGCTCGATGTCGGCCGAGTACGACGACTCGGCGGCGATCGGCAAGCGCTACCGCCGCCAGGACGAGATCGGAACTCCCTGGGCGATGACGATCGACGAGCAGACGCTCGCGGACGACACCGTCACGCTGCGCGACCGCGACACGCTCGAGCAGGAGCGGATCCCGATCGCGGGCGCACGCGAGCTGCTCGAGTACCGGCTGCGGCAGGACTGGCGCCCGCGCGAGTAGCCGCGTGCCCTGGCACGAGCTGAGCATCGCCTCGGAGGCCCTGCGGGGCAACCCGCTCGGTGATCCGCACGAGCGGCCGGTCTTCGTGTGGTCGCCGGACGAGGACGCGCGCCGCTATCCGACCGTCTACGTCCTCCACGCGCACATGCGCTCCGCGCGCTGGTGGTTCAACGTGGAGCCGTTCGAGCGCTCGTACCCGGAGGAGATCGACGCGCTCGCACCGGCGGCCGTCGTCGCGCTCGTCGACGGCTGGACGTCGGTCGGCGGCTCGCAGTGGATCGACTCCGGCGGCATCGGCCGCTACGGGACTTACCTGCGCGACGAGGTCGTGCCGTTCGTCGAGGAGCGCTTCCCGGCGAGCGGACGGCGTGCGCTCCAGGGGAAGTCGTCGGGCGGCTACGGGGCGCTCGTCAACGCGATCGAGCATCCGGACACGTTCAACGCCGTCGCCGCGCACGCGCCGGACGCGCTGTTCGAGGTCACGATCGCGCACGGCTTCCCCGCCGCGGCCCGCGCGCTCCGCGAGCGCCCGCTCGACGCGTGGTGGAACGGCTTCGAGGGCCTGCGGACGCGCGAGGACGCGCTGCTCGTCGAGCTGTGGTCGTCGGCGCTCGCCTACGCGGGGGGCGAGCTGCCGTTCGAGGTGGAGACGGCCGAGCTCCGCCCCGACGTGTGGGCGCGGTGGCTCGAGCACGACCCGGTGCGGCTCGTCGAGCGGCATGCGGAGGCGGCCCGTGAACTCCGCGGCGTATGGCTGGACGCCGGCGAGGCGGACTCCTACTTCCTCGACCTCGGCGCGCTCGCGCTGCGGCGGGCGCTCGCGGAGGCGGGAGTGGCGGGCGAGGCGCTGCGCTTCGAGCTCTTCCCGGGCGGCCACCGGGGCCTCGGGTGGCGCTACCCGCTCTCGCTCGCGTGGCTCGTCGAGCGCCTGGCCGACTGACCGTCCGCGGCGGGCGCGAGCCGCTCCATCACCTTCGGGCTCGGGTCGCCGAAGCCCAGCTTGCGGTAGAGCGGGTGCATGTCCTGCGTGTGCAGGAGCCAGGTGCGCGCCGCGTACGGGCCGCGCTCGATCATCTCGCGCACGAGCTCCTCCCCCAGTCCGCGGCCGCGGCATTCCGGCAGGACGTAGACGTCGGCGAGGTAGACCGCCGAGACGCCGTCGGTCACGGCCCGGCAGAAGCCGACCTGCCGCCCGTCCCGGTAGAGGCCGACGACGCGGGCCGAGGCGGCCACGAGCCGCGCCTGCGTCTGGTACGGGCGGCCGCGCGCCCAGTACGCCTCCTCGGAGAGGAAGCGATGCACCGCTGCGACGTCGACGCGTCCGGGGTCGTCGTCGAGCTCGAAGCCGTCGCCGAGGTCTCGCCTCACGCCGACAGCGTCCGCAGCCGGAAGCCTCCGTGCTCCTCGTAGGAGGCGGTGATCACCGCCACTGTCTCGCGCGCCGCGCGGGCGCTCACCCCGGCGCCGCGGGCGTCCGCGAGCGGGCTCGCGAGCAGCCCCTCCGCAGCGGCGAGCCCCTCGGGCGAGAGCCGGAGCGCACCGGCGGCGTGGTCGCGGCAGACCGCGCCGCCGGCGCGCGCCGAGAAGGCGATGACGTCGTGGCCGGAGCCGCATTCGACACAGCTCGTCAGGTGCGGCAGGTAACCGGCCAGCCAGAGCAGCTTCAGCTGGAACGCGAGCGCGAGCGGGTCGAGCGCCGGGCGGGCGCCGGGTGGGTCCGGCGGCGGAGCCTCGTCGAGCAGGTCGAGGAAGCGCGCGAGCGCCGTGAACGCCCGCTCGTTCGCCTCCGGCTCGGCGAAGAGGCGTAGCATCGCCTCGGCGCCGACGAGGCCGACGTTCAGGCGGTAGGGGTCCTCGCGCGCGGCGCGATGCGAGCGCTTCAGGTCGACGCCGGTGATCGTCTGCAGCTCGCCGGAGCCCTCGTGCAGCAGCAGCTCCACGTGCGACAGCGGCTCGAGCCGGGCGCCGAACCGCGACCGTGTCTTGCGGATGCCCTTCGCGATCGCGCCGACCCGCCCGCGCTCGCGCGTGTACAGGTGGAGGATCCGGTCGGCCTCGGCGAAGCGGAGCGAGCGCAGGACGATCGCGTCGGTGCGGTAGCTGCGCCCCACATGTTCAGTCTAGGCATCCGACCTGCGGAATCCCGGACAGCGGTTTCTTCGTTTGAACTGGTAATGGCACGCGTTCGGATGTACACGACGCGCTGGTGCGGCTACTGCGTCCGCGCGAAGGCGCTCCTCGACGGCCGCGGCATCGACTACGAGGAGGTCTCGCTCGACGACGATCCGGGGTTCCGCGCGACCCTGCACGACCTGACCGGCGGCTGGACCGTCCCGCAGATCCTCGTCGACGGCCGGCCGATCGGCGGCTACACGGAGCTCTGGCGCCTCGACCGCGACGGACGGCTGACGGAGCTGCTCGAAGCCGCGTAGGCCTGGCAGGACGGGCAGTACCAGGTACCGCGCCCGGCGACGCGGATCTTGTCGATCGGCGCGCCGCAGCGCGGGCACGGCTCGCCCGCGCGCCCGTAGACGCGGAACTCGTCCTGCATCGTCCCGCTGTCCCCGTTCGGCGTCCGGTAGTCGCGGAGGGTCGACCCTTGCCGGGCGATCCCGTGCTCGAGCGCGCGTCGGAGGCCGCGGTGCAGGGCGCGCACCTCGCGCGGGCCGAGCGCCTCGGCGGGGGTCAGCGGGTGGATCCGCGCCCGCCAGAGCGCCTCGTCCGCGTAGATGTTCCCCACGCCGGCCACCGTCCGCTGGTCGAGGATCGCCGCCTTGACCGGCGCGCGTCTGCCCTGCAGCCGCTCGGCGAGGTGCTTCGCGGCGTAGGCCCCGTCGAGCGGCTCGCGGCCGACGCGCTCGTCCACGTAGGCCTCCGCCTCGTCGGGCTCGAGCAGCAGCCAGGTGCCGAAGCGGCGCACGTCGCGGTAGGCGACGTCCGACGCGTCGTCTAGGGTGATCACGGCTCGCCGGTGAGGGTCGTCGGGAAGCAGTCCCGCCGCGGCGTGGAGCAACGACCCCGTCATCCGGAGGTGGATCAGGAGAGCCCGTCCCGAGCCGAACCGAACAATCAGATACTTGCCGCGGCGGTCCACGCGCTCGACCCGCTCGCCCTCGAGCTCGCGTGCGACCTCCTCGGGGTCGAGCGGCCGCGTCAGCCGAGGGTCCTCGATCCGGACGCGCTCGAAGCGCCTACCCGTCAGGACCGGCGCGAGCTGCCTCCGGACGGTCTCGACCTCGGGTAGCTCGGGCACGTCCCGACGGTACCTGCCGGGGGTACCGTGCGCGGGGGCGCCCGCGCACGCCCTCGGTCGACGGTCAGGTGACGACCCGTGGAGCGGTCAGTCGACGACCTCGAGGACGAGCGGCCGCTCCGGCGGCGGCTCCGGCGCCAGCCGGTACGCGTCCGCGACGTCGCGCGCGGCTGCGTCGGCGCTCGCGTCGTCGCGTGCGTGCACCTCCGCGAGCGGCTGTCCCCGCTCGACGCGGTCGCCGCGCTTCGCACGGCACACCACGCCGACCGCATGGTCGACGGCGTCGTCCTTCGTCCGGCGGCCCGCGCCCAGGTGCAGCGCAGCGATGCCGATCGCGATCGCCCCGAGCTCCGCGACGTAGCCGTCCTGCGGCGCCGCTACCTCGCGGACCACGGACGCCGCCGGCAGCGCCGACTCGTCGGCCGTTCCCCCTTGCGCCTCGAGCCAGCGGCGCCAGGTCGCCTCAGCCTGCCCGTCGGCGACGGCCGCCTCCGCGCGCCGGCGGCCCTCCGGCTCGTCGACGCCGAGGTCCGACAGGGCGAGCAGCCGCCCGGACGCGTCGAGGACGAGCTCGGTGAAGTCCGGCGGCCCCGACCCGCGGACCGTCGCGAGCGCCTCGCGCACCTCGAGCGCATTGCCGACCGCGCACCCGAGCGGCTGGTCCATGTCGGTGAGCAGGCAGACGACCGTCCTGCCCGCCTCTCGGCCCAGCTCGAGCATCGTCTCCGCGAGCGCGCGCGCGTCGGCGAGCGTCTTCATGAAGGCGCCGTTTCCAACCTTGACGTCGAGCACCATCGCCTGCGCGCCGGCGGCCAGCTTCTTCGACATGATCGACGCCGCGATCAGCGAGCGCTGGTCGACCGTCGCCGTCACGTCGCGCAGCCCGTAGAGGAGCTTGTCGGCGGGGACGAGGTCCGCCGTCTGGCCGACGATCGCGACGCCGACGTCGCGCACCTGTGCGACGAACTCGTCCGTCGTCAGGTCGACGCGGAAGCCGGGAATCGACTCGAGCTTGTCCAGCGTGCCGCCCGTGTGGCCCAGGCCCCGGCCGCTCATCTTCCCGAGCGGAACGCCGCACGCCGCGACGATCGGCGCGACCGCGAGCGAGGTCTTGTCGCCGACGCCGCCCGTCGAGTGCTTGTCGACTGCCTTGCGCCCCAGCGCGGCGGCGAGGTCGAGCGTCTCGCCGCTGCGGACCATGGCGTCGGTGAGCGCGAACGTCTCGCGGGGCGAGAGGCCGCGGAAGTAGACGGCCATGCAGAAGGCTGCGAGCTGGTAGTCGGGGACGTCGCCGCGCGCGTAGCCGAGGATCAGCTCGGCGATCTCGTCCTCACCGAGCTCCGCGCCGTCCCGCTTGCGCTGGATCAGCTCGGGGACGCGGATCACTTCGTGGCGACGAAGATCGAGCTCGCCCGCCGAACGGTGAGCGGCAGGTCGAACGGAGCGAGTGTCGCCTCCGGGTGCCCCAGCGACTCGAACCAGCCGTGAACGAGCTCCTCGCGGGTGATGGTCACCAGCCCGTCCGCATCCCGGCGTTCCACGGTGGCGAAGTGGCGGCCGAGGATCGCCGCTCCGTTCTCACGGGTGAACGGCCTCTCCCACGCAGCCGGCCCTGCCAGCTCTCTCAGCTCGAGCATGTGCTCCTCGGCGTTCGTCGCCGCGACGAGGCGACCGCCCTTGCGCAGCACGCGTGCGAGCTCGGCGATGCCGGAGTCCAGATCCGGAAGGTGGAAGAGGACCCACGCCGCCACGACGCAGTCGAACGATCCGTCCGCGAACTCGAGCGACTGGATGTCGCCGACTCGGGCGTCGACGCCACGTGCACGAGCAAGCTCGACCATTCGCGGCGACACATCGACCATGACGACGTCGACTCCGAGCTCCTGGGCCATCCGGACCGAGAGCTCCCCCGGACCGCCGCCGACTTCGAGCACGCGAGCCGGCGCCGATTCGGCAACCGCCTCGAACGCGATCTGACGCGGGTCCGGCCCGTCGGCGTCCTCGTAGAGCGCGCGGCGGGCCTCGAGGTTCGCCTCGGTCGCGTATTGATCGCGGACGTCGGCGGGGTCGTCGATCTTCACGGGGTGACGATCGGCGTTCCCGGGACGCCCCGCGGCGCCGCCTTCCCGCCGAGCCACGCGTTCACCGTCGCGCCGACGTCCGCGAACTCCCCCTCCTCGTGGATGCGGCCGGCGGCGTTGCGGCCCTCGACGTAGGCGAGCAGCAGCGCGTGCTCGCGCGAGTGGTCGGTCGACGGCGTCGTCGGGTCGCAGCCGTGGTCCGAGGTGAGGACGAGGAGATCACCCGGCCGCAGCGCGTCGAGCAGGTCGGGCAGGCGCCGGTCGAAGTCCTGCAGGCAGCGGTGGAAGTTGACGGGATCGTTTCGGTGGCCCCAGAGCATGTCGGTTTCGACGAGGTTCGTGAAGACGAGGCCGTCGTCGATCGACCGCAGCAGCTCCTCCGTGCGCTGGATGCCCTCGACGTTCGACTTCGTCGGCAGCTCCTCGTCGATGTCCTGGTGGGCGAAGATGTCCGGGATCTTCCCGACGCCGTACACCTTCTTGCCCGCGTCGCGCACGAGCGTCAGGTAGTTCGGCCTGCGCGGCTCGAGCGAGAAGTCGTGACGGTTCGGCGTCCGCTCGTACGAGCCGGGCTCGCCGACGAACGGCCGCGCGATCACGCGGCCCACCGCGTGCTTGCCGGTGAGGATCTCCCGCGCGACCCGGCAGGCGGCGTACAGCTCCTCGAGCGGGATGGTCTCCTCGTGCGCCGCGACCTGGAAGACCGAGTCGGCGCTCGTGTAGACGATCCACTTCCCCGTGCGCTGGTGCTCCTCGCCCAGCTCCTGGATGATCTCCGTCCCGCTCGCAGGCTTGTTGCCGAGCACGCCGCGGCCGGTGCGGTTCATGAACGGGTCGATCACCTCGTCCGGGAAGCCGTACGGGTAGGTCGGCATGGGCTGCGGCGTGACGACGCCCATCAACTCCCAGTGGCCGGTGGTCGTGTCCTTGCCTTTCGAGCGCTCCACGAGCTTGCCCGCGACGGCCGGAGCGCCGGGCTGCGGCGCACACCCCTCGAGCGGCTCGACGTTGCCGAGGCCGAGCGCCTCGAGCGTGGGCAGATCGAGGCCGCCGACCGCCCGTGCGACGTTCGCCAGGGTGTTCGAGCCCTCGTCCCCGAACTCGGCGGCGTCGGGCAGCTCGCCCGCGCCCACCGCGTCAAGCACGATGACGCACGCCCGCGGCACTACGAGGCGATGTTCGGCCGATTCGGAGCGATCGTCGCGGCGGCCATGCGGGCTATCCTACTTCCGTGGCGACGTTCCTCGGCCTCGTCGGCATCGCGATCTTCATCCCGTGCGTCGTCGCGCTCGCGGCGGGCGTCACATGGGTCGTGGTGAAGCTGAGCCCGGCGCCCAACCAGAAGAAGAGCGCGTAGCGCCGGCGTGACGCAACGCGCGCTCGCCGAGCGGTTCGAGAGCGCGCTCTGGCGGACGACGTCGCTGCTGCTCGTGCGCGACGGCGAGGCGGTCGCCGTCGATCCTGGGATCTCGGTCGACGAGGTCGCCGCGATCGCGGCGCGCGCCGACGAGCTCGGCGCGCGGGTCACGCACGTCCTCGTGACGCACGCCGACTGGGACCATGTCTGCGGGATCGCCGCGTTTCCCGAGGCGACCGTGGTCGCGGGCGAGGCGACGGCGGGCCGCATTCGGGCGCGCGCCGCCGGCGCGCTCGCGGAACGCGCGCAGGCCGCCGGCCTCCGGATCGCCGGCGACGCGCACGTCGACCGTGCCTTCGCGCCCGGCACCGCACAGCGCATCGGGCCGTTTCTCGTCGAGACGCTTGCGCTCACGGGGCACACGCCGGACGGCGTCGCCTACCGCTTCCGCGAGCCCGACGTGCTCGCGGTCGGCGACCACCTGTCGGCGGCCGAGTTTCCGTTCGCCACCTCGACGGCCGCGTACCGCGGCTCGCTCGCGGCGCTGATCGATCTCCTGCGGCGCGACCCACCGGCCCGCGTCGTTCCCGGCCACGGGCCGGAGCTGACGGCGGAGGAGGCGCTCGCGATCGCGACGGCGGATCTCGACTACCTCTGGGCCCTGCACGCAGCCGCCGTTGCGGCATCGGACGCGGAGCAGGCGCGCACGGACGCGCTTGTGGTCGCGGTTCCCCGGGCGGCGCCCGACGATCTCGCGGAAGGCCACGCCGCGAACGTGGACGCGGTCGTCGCCGAGCTCTTCGGCGCCGACTGACGCGCCGAGCGGAGGTCACGCCGCGACGTGCAGCACGTCGACGAGCGGCGTGTACTCGAGGCCGTGCGCCTCGGCGACGGCCTCGTAGGTCAGGCGGCCGTCGACGACGTTGACGCCCTTCGCAAGCGCGGGATCCCGCGCGACCGCGTCACGTAGCCCGAGATTCGCGATCGCCTCGACGTACGGCAGCGTCGCGTTGGTCAGCGCCTTCGTCGACGTCACCGGCACGGCGCCGGGCATGTTGGCGACGCAGTAGTGCGTGACGCCGTCGACGACGTACACCGGCTCGGCATGCGTCGTCGCGTGCGAGGTCTCGAAGCAGCCGCCCTGGTCGATCGCGACGTCGACGACGACCGAGCCCTCCTTCATCCCACGCACCATCTCCGCCGTCACCAGCTTCGGCGCGAGCGCGCCCGGAATGAGGACGGCCCCGATCACGAGATCGGCGTCCTCCACCGACGACGCGATCTGGAGGCTCGAGCTCATCAGCAGCGTGACGCGGCCGGAGAGGATCTCCTCGAGGTGCCGCATCCGGTCGATCGAGCGCTCGAGGATCGTCACCTGGGCGCCGAGCCCGAGGGCGATGACCGCGGCGTTGTAGCCGACGACCCCGCCGCCGACGATCACGACCTTGCCGGGAGCGACGCCGGCGACGCCGCCGAGCAGGAGCCCGCGTCCACCGAGCGGCTTCTCGAGGAAGTACGCGCCGGCCTGCGACGCGAGACGGCCCGCGACCTCCGACATCGGCGCGAGCAGCGGCAGCGACCGGCCGGCCTCGACGGTCTCGTACGCGACCGCGGTCACGCCCGAGTCGATGAGCGCCCGCGTGAGCGGCTCGTCGGCGGCGATGTGCAGGTACGTGAACAGGATCAGGCCGTCGCGCAGCCGGTCGTACTCGGGAGCGATCGGCTCCTTCACCTTGAGGACGAGCTCCGAGCGCTCCCAGACGTCGTCGACGGAGGCGATCTCCGCGCCGACGCGCGCGTACGCGTCGTCGGGGAACGCGCTCCCGGACCCGGCGCCCGTCTCGACGGCGACCTCGTGGCCCTGGTTGATCAGCTCGAGCGCGCCCGCCGGCGTGAGCGCGACGCGGTACTCGTCGGGCTTGATCTCCTTCGCGACGCCGATCCGCATGGCGGCGGAACGATACAGGCGTGCTCAGCGGGCGACGCGGCAGACGAGGATGCTCTCGAAGAACTCGCCCGCGCGGCGGCCGGTGCGGCGGTTCACGTGGCGCACGATCCGCTCGTCGAGACGAAGACCGGCGCCTTCCAGGATCGCGGGATAGAGGTCGCGGGCGTCGTTCACGACGATCACGACCGGCGCGCGCGGCGCGAGCTGCCGTGCGGCGTTCGCGAACGCTGCCGTCATGTCGGCGACGTACTCGGCGACGGCGCGCGCGACCGTTCCGCGCGACGCCGGGCCGATCTCGGCCTCCCTCCGGTCCTCGAGGCCGAGCAGCTCGTATGCGTAGCGGTGCTGCTCGTGGTAGTCGATCAGCCCCGGGTACGGGGGCGAGGTGATGACGCCGTCGAGCCGCCCGCCCGGCTCCGCGCTCCGTGCGTCGCCGTGGAGGACGGCGACGTCGCGGTCGCTGCGCACCTCGGCGAAGGCGCGCAGCCTGCGGACGGTGTCGCGCGTGTACCGCGTCAGGAACTTCATCGCCTCGTCCACCGGCCGGCACGTGCGACGGTGCTTGTGGCAGAAGTACGGGGCGGTGACCGGAGACCGAGGCGCGTCGAGGTCGAAGTGCGCCGTCCGCCGGGCCGAGCGCGCGGTCCGCGACAGCACGAGCCACGCCACCTCGAGGGCGTCGTCCGCGAGCCGCTCGCGCGCCACCTCGCGGTAGCGGAGCAGCTCGCCCAGCGCGCGGGGCGCGTACCAATTCCGGAGCCAGTCGCTCGCCGCGCCGTCCGCGAGCGGCCCCGCCTGCCGCGTCGCCTCGAGCGTCGTCTTCAGGCCGAGCTCGAGCGACGCGAGGGCGTGCGGCCGGGTCTTGACGCGGCTGAGCAGGCAGTTGAACGCCGAGATGTCGCAGCCGACCGCGTCGGCGCCGAAGGCGTTCGCCTCGACGAGCGTGGTCCCCGAGCCGGCGAACGGGTCGTAGACGCGTTGTCCGGGCCGGAACAGCCGTCCCAGGAACACCTCGACGAGCTGCGGCACGAACTTCCCGAGGTACGGGTGCAGGCCGTGGACGTGCTTCGTCCGCTCGGACTGCGGCAGCTGCGCCTCCGACCACGAGAGCTCGAGGTCGATCTGCGCGTAGAGCGCCTCCTGCGTCCTCGCGGGCACGGGTGCGGACGCTAGTCCGCGCAGCGGACGGGCTCAGCCGCGCAGGTAGAGCAGGAGCCCGGCGAGCGTCTTCGCGTCCTGCAGCTCGGGCAACAGCCCGGGAAGCGCGGCCTCGGGCACCCGCACGACCTCGAGCTCCTCCCCCGCGTCCGGGTCGGGCTCGCCCTCCTCGAGGCCCGTGGCGACGAACAGGTGCACCCGCTCGTCGCAGAAGCCGGGCGTCGTGAAGACCGACGCCACCTCCCGCCACTCGCCGCCCTGCAGCCCCGTCTCCTCCCGGAGCTCGCGCCGCGCGCAGTCGATCGGCCATTCCCCCTCCTCGAGCATCCCGGCCGGCAGCTCGAGCAGCGTCGTGTCGGCCGCCGGGCGCTGCTGGCGCACGAGCGCGACGCAGCCGTCGGCGTCGACCGCGACGACGGCGACCGCGTCGGGATGCCGCACGATCTCCTTGCCGTCCTCGTCGACGACGACGGAGATCAGCTTCCCGTCGAACGCCTTCCGCGTCACGCCCGCGCCGCCTCCACGAGCGCGAGCGTGACGTCGACCATCGCCTCGAGGTCGTCGACGGCGATCCGCTCGTCCGGCGTGTGGATGTCGACCATCCCGTTTGCGAGGTTCACGACCTCCAGCCCGCGCTCGTTGAAGACGTTCGCGTCGGCCGCGCCGCCCGAGAGCTCGTAGGAGACCTCCGCGCCGCACCGTTCGAGCGCGTCGGCCGCGAGCGCGACGGCGCGGTCGGACTTGCCGAACCGGTAGCCGCGATAGCTCTTGCGCATCCTCGTCGACACCTCGCACTCGGCGATGCCGGCGGCGAAGGTGATCGCGTCCTGCATCTCCTGCACGAGCTCGGCGAGGCGCGTCTCGTCGTGGGATCGTGCCTCCGCGACGAACGTGCACCACTCCGGGACGATGTTCGCGGCCGTGCCGCCCGCGATCGTGCCGACGTTCGCGGTGGAGATCTCGTCGACGCGGCCGAGGCGCAGCTCCGCGATCGCACGTGCGGCGGCGGCGATCGCCGACCGGCCCTCGTCGGGATACATGCCCGCGTGCGACGCGCGGCCGTGGAAGGTGACCTCGAGCGACTGCGAGTACGGCGCGCCGAGCACGATCGTCCCGATCGGCGCGGCCTGGTCGTAGACGTAGCCGGTGCGTGCGCGCAGCCGCGACTCGTCGAACGCGTATGCGCCGAGCAGGCCCACCTCCTCCTTGGGCGTGAAGAGGAGCTCGACGCCCGCGTGCGGCCGGTTCTCGGCGAGCAGCCGCCGCGCCGACTCGAGCATGACGGCGACGGCAGCCTTGTCGTCGGCGCCGAGGATCGTGCCGGCCGCGTTACGCACCACGCCGTCGGCGACCTCCGGCCGGATCTCGCCCGTCGGCGGCACCGTGTCCAGGTGGCCGCAGAGGAGCAGCGGCTCGCCGTCCGCCGTCGGCTCGATGCGCGCGTAGAGGTTGCCCGCGCTCGCGCCGATCCGCTCGCCCGCCGCGTCCTCGTCGACCTCGAGGCCGCAGTCGTGCAGGTAGCGCGCGACGCGGTCCGCCACCGCGCGCTCCTCGCCGGAAGGGCTGGGGACGGCGGCGAGCTCGCAGAAGAGGTCGAGGACGTCCGGCGGCACCGGACGGGAACGCTACGCGACTTCGACGCGCGTGCGCGCCCGCGACCGCTCGAGCGCGGCGGCGACGAACTCGCGGAAGAGCGGCGCCGGACGCGTCGGGCGCGACTTGAACTCCGGGTGGAACTGCGAGGCGACGAACCAGGGATGGTCCGGCAGCTCGACGATCTCGACCAGCCGCCCTTCCTGGAACGTGCCGCTGACGACCAGCCCGGCGTCCACGAGCGCCTGGCGGTACCCGTTGTTCACCTCGTAGCGGTGCCGGTGGCGCTCCATGATCACCGCCTCGTCGGCGTAGACCGACCGCGTCCGCGACCCGTCGGCGAGCTCCACCGCCTGGGCGCCGAGGCGCATCGTCCCGCCGAGATCCTCGACCTCCTTCTGCTCGGGCAGGAGGTCGATGACGGGATGCGGCGTCTCGGGATCCATCTCGGTCGAGTTGGCGCCGTCGAGGCCGACGACGTGGCGCGCGAACTCGGAGACGGCGACGTGCATGCCGAGGCAGATGCCGAGGAACGGGATGCCGTCCTCGCGGGCGACGCGGCAGGCGAGGATCTTGCCTTCCCAGCCGCGCGACCCGAAGCCGCCCGGCACGAGCACGCCGTCGACGTCGGCCAGCTCGGCGCGCGCCTCTTCGAGCGTCATGTCCTCGGCGTCGACCCACTGCACGTGCACGCGGCAGCCGCTCGCGATCCCCGCGTGCTTGAGCGCCTCGTGCACCGACAGGTACGCGTCGTGCAGCTTCACGTACTTGCCGACGAGCGCGATCTCGACCGAGTCCTTACGGCGCGCGATCCGCTCGGTGAGCTCCAGCCATTCGCCGAGGTCGGCGGCGGGCGCGTCGATGCCGAGCTTGCGGCAGACCAGCTCGTCGAGGCCCTGCTCCTGCAGCGCGACCGGGACGAGGTAGACGTCCGGTACGTCCGGGTTCGTGATCACGGCGTCGACGTCGACGTCGGCGAAGAGCGCGATCTTCTCGCGGATGTCGCGCTGCAGCGGCTCCGTCGAGCGGCAGACGAGAACGTCGGGATGGATGCCGATGCGGCGCAGCTCGTTCACCGAGTGCTGGGTCGGCTTCGTCTTCAGCTCGCCGGCGGTGTCGATGAACGGCACGAGCGTCACGTGCAGGTAGATGACGTTCTCGGGCCCGGCCTCGCGCCGGAACTGGCGGATCGCCTCGAGGAACGGCTGCGACTCGATGTCGCCGACGGTGCCGCCGATCTCTGTGATGACGACGTCGGTCGAGCTCGCCTCCGCGACCGAGCGGATGCGCGACTTGATCTCGTTCGTGATGTGCGGGATGACCTGCACGGTCGAGCCGAGGTACTCGCCCTTGCGCTCCTTGCGCAGCACGCGGTCCCACACGGCCCCGGCCGTGTGGTTGGCGGCGCGCGAGAGGTTCTCGTCGATGAAGCGCTCGTAGTGGCCGATGTCGAGGTCGGTCTCGGCGCCGTCCTCGGTGACGAACACCTCGCCGTGCTGGAACGGGCTCATCGTGCCCGGATCGACGTTGATGTAGGGGTCGAACTTCTGGACCTGCACCTTCAGACCGCGCGCCTTCAGCAGCCGGCCGAGCGACGCGGCGGTGATTCCTTTGCCCAGCGAGGAGACGACGCCGCCGGTGACGAAGACGAACTTCGCGCTCACGAGCGGCCTCCCGTGATCAGGCTCACGGGCTTCCAGAGTAGCACGGGCCCCGGCGCATCCCCCCTCGGCGTCACCGTGCGATCGTAGGGACGCGGTCGGCTGTAACGTCCCGGCGGTGTCCGCGTGGCACTGAGCCTGATTGCCAGCGCGCCGAGCTCGGCTGGGCGATCTTCGTCGGGCGGAAGCGATGAGGCGCGTCCTTAGTTCACGAAGTGAACTAAGGACGGGAGTTTTCGTCAGAGCGTCGCCGCGGTCTGAACGAGGTCGTAGAGGCGCTTGACCGCGAGGCGCGGCAGCGACCTCGGGCCGCGGCTCGTCGCCACCGTCACTTCGGTGCGATCGTCGGCGACGACGTGCAGGCGCACCTCCACGTCGAGCCTCGAGGCGACGAGGTGCCAGCTCCAGCGCTCGAACGGCTCGACGTCGCGCACGAGGAGCGTCGTCTCGACGGAACGCGAGCCGAGAATCACGTTCCGCACGCGTGCGGTCACCTGCCAGCGCGCCCCCGGAGCGAAGCCGCGGCGGTCGGGCCGGACGCCCGTCAGCCCCGGCCACCAGTCGCTCAGGTGGTACGGCTCGGCGAGGAAGCCCCACACGTCCGCCCGCGGCGCGAGCAGCTCCAGCGAGGCCCCCGTCACGACGGCCTCGCGCGCGCGTTCGCCAGCCGGATGCCGCTGAACTCCAGCGTCGACGCGGTCACCCGGTCCCAGAGCGGCCACAGGTTCGGCACGATCCGAAGGTCGATCTCCGCCTCGGCGTGGAGCGCCAGCAGGTCGCCGAGGTGCACGACGTCCAGCGGCTCGACGGCGCTGCGCGCAACCCAGTAGCCGCCGACGTCCGGATCGGGCTCGAACGCACCCGGCGGCAGCCGGTACGCGACGACGCGCGCGCTTCGCAGCCGCTCGAGCCACGCGCCCTCGATCGCGTGCACCCGCGCCGGCGGGCGGCCGTCGAGGAAGCGCTCGACGTCCTGCCCGCTGGTGCAAGCGCCCGCCCAGAACGTGGCGCGCGGGCAGTCACGCGGGAACCAGAAGAGCGGCAGGTGGCGCGTGTCGACCGCCCACACGCGAGGCTCGTCGATCGCCGACGTCGGCGCACGATGCGGCTCGAAGCGGCGGATCGTGGCGTCCTCGCTGACGTGCCACAGCGCGTGCGCTCCCTCGCCGACGTACGGCGGCGCCGCCGCTCTGGTCATTCGCGCACGGACGCGAGGAACTCGGCGCCGCCGAGCATGCGCTCGAGCTCGTCGCGGCGCTGTGCGTCGTCGAGCGGCTCGATGCGGGTGTGGGTCGGGTCGCCGGGCACCTTCTCGACGCGGAGGTGGCGGTCGGCGACGGTCGCGATCTGCGGCAGGTGCGTGATGGTGACCACCTGCGCCTGTTCCGCAAGCCGCCGCAGCGTCGCCGCGACCGAATGGGCGGTCTCGCCGCCGATCCCGGCGTCGATCTCGTCGAAGACCATCGTCTGCCCTCCGGCGACGGCGGCGATCGCGAGCGCGATCCGCGAGAGCTCGCCGCCGGACGCCTGGTCCGCGACGGGGCCGAACGGCAAGCCGCGGTTCGGCCGGATCAGGAAGGCGACCTCGTCGGCGCCGGTCGGCCCCGGCTCGCGCCCGCGCAGCTCGACACGCAGCTCCCCGTCGCCGAGCCCGATGCCGGCCAGCTCGGCCGAGACGGCGGCCGCGAACGGCTCCGCGGCGGCCCGCCGGGCCGCCCCCAGCTCCGCGTGCACGGCCTGCACGCGCGCCTCGGCTGCCTCGAGAGCCGCCTCGGCGGCGGCGACCGGGTCGTGCCCCTCCTCGAGCGCCTGCAGCTCGCGCCGTGCCTCGTCTCCGCGCTCGAGCAGCTCCTCGTACGACGCAGCCCGGTGCCGGCGCCGGAGGTCGGCGAGGCGGTCGAGCTCGCTCTCGACCTCCTCGAGCAGCCCCGGCTCGGCCTCGAGCGAGAGCAGGAACGCGTTCAGCTCGGAGGCGGTCTCGCGGAGCTGCAGCTCCGCCTGGCGCAGCGCGTCGGCCGCCGACGCGAGCTCCGGCGCGAGGCGCTCGACGGGCGCCAGCGCACGCTCCGCGGACGCGACGAGGTCGCCGGCCCCGGCGCCGTCCTCGGGCGCGAGCGCGGCCGCGGCCGCGCCGGCCGCCTCGGCCAGCTCCGAGAGGTGGCGCAAGCGCTCCCGCTGCGCCCGCAGCTCGCCCTCGCGCTGCGGCTCGAGCCCCTCGGTGTCCTCCGCGAGCGCGCGGAGCGCGTCGAGGCGCGCCTCCGCGGCGGCGGCATCGCGCGTCAGCTCGTCATAGGCCCGGCGGGCGGCCTGCAGCTCCCGCCACGCGGCGCGAGCCGGCGCAACGTCGACGCCGGCGAACGCGTCGAGAACCTCGAGCTGGTACGAGGGCCGCGCGAGCCGGCGCTGCTCGAACTGGCCGCTCATCGCGATCAGCCGCTCCGCGGCCGCGGCGACGTCCTCGCGCGCCGCGCTCCGCCCCCACGCGTAAGCGCGCGTCCGGCCGTCGGCGAAGATGCGCCGCGCGAGCACGAGCCCCTCCTCGCCTTCCGGGCGCAGCTCGGCGAGCGGCCCGAGCGCCTCGTCATCGACGCCGTCGAGCTCGGCCTCCACGTACGCCTCCTCCCCGGCCGGGCCGATCTGCGCCGCGTCCGCGCGCGCGCCGAGCAGCAGACCCACGGCCGTCGTGAGGATCGTCTTGCCCGCGCCCGTCTCCCCGGTGATCGCGTTCAGGCCGGGATGGAGCTCGAGCTCGGCCTCCCGGATCAGGACGAGGTTCGAGATCGCGAGCCGCCGGAGCATCCCCGAATCGTAGGGACGCTCCCGGGCGGGATCATCGGCCGAAGGTGGCGGCGTAGCGGCGGAAGAAGGTGACCTCGGGCAGCGTTCCGAGCACGCTCCGCTGCTCGGCGATGCGGATCGTCGCGTGGGCGCCCGTGGCGAGCCAGCCGACGGCGTGCCCGTCGACCAGGACGGTGGCGTCGAAGTCGGGCGTGCGGTTCTCGACCACCACCTCGGGGCCGCGCGGGACGACGAGCGGCCGGATGTGGAGCGAGTGCGGCGCGACGAACGTCAGCACCATCGCGTCGATGCCCCACACGAGCACCGGCCCGCCGTTCGAGAGGTTGTACGCGGTCGAGCCGGCCGGCGAGGCGCAGATCACGCCGTCGCACGGCTGGACGCCGAGATCCTCGTGGCCGATCGCGTAGGCGAGCTCGACCATGCGTCCGAGCTCGCCGCCGGCGACGACGACGTCGTTCACGGCCACCCGGTGGACGTCCCCGACCTGCACTTCCACCGTCGAGAGCTCGATCCGCCGGTACTCGCCGGCGAACACGCGGCCGAGCCCGTCCTCGAGCCGGTCCCCCGGGATCGCGGTCAGGAAGCCGACGCGGCCGTAGTTGACGCCGATCACCGGCACCCCGGTGCCGAGGAACCGCGCGAGGGCTCGCAGCATCGTGCCGTCGCCGCCGAGCACGATCGCCACGTCCGGCGGCGGCGCGGTCTCGTCGTCGACCGACAGCTCCACCCCCGCCGACTCGGCGAGCGCGCGCAGCCGCGCGAGCGGCTCGCCGACCCCGTCGCGGCCGTGCGTGACGACCGCCGCGCGCCTAACCGACGGCTGCGGCGATCCAGTCGTCGAGCTCTGCGGGGAGCGCGGCGCGCTCGGCGTGGACGAGGTGGAGGACGAACTCATGGTTTCCCTTCGGGCCCGGAAGCCCCGAGTCTACGACCCCGCGGACCTCCGCCCCGCTCGCGAGCAGCGCCTCGGCGACGTCGCGGACGACGCGCCGGCGCACCGCCGGGTCGCGCACGACGCCCCTGGGCGCCTCGCCGCGGCCGGCCTCGAACTGCGGCTTGACCAGCACGAGCGCCTGCCAGCCGGGCGCCGCGAGGCGCAGCGCGGGCGGAAGCGCGAGCCTCACCGAGATGAACGAGACGTCGCACACGACGAGCTGCGGCGCGAACGGCAGCTCCGTCAGCGAGCGAGCGTTGACCCGTTCGATCACCGTCACGCGCGGGTCGGCGCGCAGCCGCGCGTGGAGCTGGCCGTAGCCGACGTCGAGCGCGATCACGCGGCGTGCGCCGCGCTGCAGGAGCACGTCCGTGAACCCACCCGTCGAAGCGCCGACGTCGAGCGAGTCGAGCCCGGCGACGTCGACGCGGAACGCGTCGAGCGCGGTCGCGAGCTTGTGCCCGGCGCGCGAGACGTACGGCGGCGGCGCCTCCACGTCGAGGGGTGCACCCTCGTCGACGAGCTCGCCGGCCTTGCGGTGCCCCGGGACGCGGCCCGCCATGACGAGCGCCTGCGCCTGCGCACGCGACTCGGCGAGCCCGCGCTCGACCAGCAGGACGTCGAGCCGCTTCCTCACCGTCGTCAGGTCGCTTCCTGCACGGCCGGCGCCGACGGCGACAGGATCGCGAGGATGAAGTTGACCGACGCCGCCGTGCCGACCGCAGCGGCGATCGCGTAGGCGCCGTGCAGCCCGGCCGCGGCGAAGAGCACGCCCGCGAACGCGTAGCCGAGCGGACCGGCCACCTGGTTCGAGGTGATGATCACCTGCATCACCTTCGGCAGCAGCGCGCTGGGGACGCGCGTGGAGAGGATCCCGAAGTAGGGCGCGTTGATCAGCGGGTTCGAGAAGCCGACGACGCCGAGCGCGAGGATCATCGCGCCCAGCGGAACGTGCGGGACGAGAAGCCACATCGGCGCGGCCAGCCCGACCGCCGCGGCGACCGCGAGCGGCACCGGCTTGAACCTCGCGAGCACGAGGTACGTCGCGACCGAGCCGACGACGCTGCCCCCGCCGTAGGCCATGAGGAGCCAGCCGGCGACCCGCGGGTCGTGGTGGTACTGGCGGTACGCGACGACCGGGAACGACGCGATGATGATCGGGAAGGCGAGGCCGAAGAGGAGCGGCGTGAGCACGGCGCGCCCGACGAACCGATCGCGCACGAGATACGCGACCCCGGCCCACAGCCCGCCCGACGCGTCCGCCTCGACGCGGCGCCTGACCGAGACGAACGCGGCGATCAGCGCGAACGCGACGACGTACGAGGCCGCGTCGAACCACATCACGTTCGCCGCTCCGATCAGGCTGATCGCCACGCCGGCCAGCCCCGGCCCCGCGAACGTGGTGAGGTTCGTCGCTCCTTCGACGAGGCTGTTCGCGCGCGCGACGAGCTGCTCGTCCTCGCCGACGATCGACGGAATCGCAACCCGCTGACACGTGAAGTACGCCGTCGAGAAGAGGCCGTGCACGAACGCGACGGCGAGGACGACGCCGTAGGTCAGGCCGCCCACCAGGTGCAGGAACGGGACGAGCGCGACGACGGGCGCGCGCGCCGCGTCGGAGACGAGCATCGTGACGCGCGGGCCGAGCCGGTCGACGACCGAGCCGGCGGGGATCCCGAAGAGCACGAACGGAACGAGCTCGATCGCGAAGACGACGCCCATCCGGGTGGCGGAGCCCGTCGTGACGAGGACGAACCACGGCAGCGCGAGATACGTGAACTGGGAGCCGAGCCGCGAGACGAGCTCGGCCCCGGTGAGGGCGAGGATCGATCGGTCCCGGATCACGCCGTGCGGACGGCGAGCCCGTCGACGATCGACGCCAGCACGTCCGTGTCGGCGTCGATCTCGTCGAGCCTGGCGCGCGCACGCTCGGCCGCCTCGGCGGCCAGCCGGCGGGCCCCGTCGGCGCCGACCTCGAGCACGAAGCCGTCGCCGTCCAGCACGTCGTCGACGGCCTGGAAGAGCAGCCCCAGCTCGCCCGCGAACGCGCGCCACGGCGGATGCTCGCCGGCGGGCACCTCGCCCGCCCACAGCGCGCACATGACGGAAGCGTTGAAGAGGGCACCCGTCTTCAGCGAGTGCAGTCGGCGCAGGTCGTCGGTCCCGTCGAGGTCGAGCTGCTGGCCGCCGATCATCGCCAGCGTCGCGTTCGCGAGCTCGCGCGCGACGGCCGGCGTCGGGTACGAGAGCGCGAGCCGGAACGCCTCGGCGAGCAGCGCGTCGCCGGCCAGGATCGCCGTCGCCTCCCCGTAGGCGGCCCAGACGCTCGGCGCGCCCCGCCGCTCGCGGTCGTCGTCGAGGGCGGGCAGGTCGTCGTGGACGAGCGAGAAGGAATGCACGAGCTCAACGGCGGCCGCGGCCGGCAGGAGCCGCTCGACCTCCACGCCGAGCGCGTCGCCGGTCGCGAGGCAGATCACGGGCCGCACCCGCTTGCCGCCGAGCGAGTGGCGCATCGGCGCCTCGAGCGTGCCGAGCTCGGGCGTCAGCGCGAGCTCGTCGAGATACGCCTCGACGAGCCGGCGCAGGTACTCAGGAGGGTGGGACATCGGGCTCCGGCTCCGCCAGCGCCTCGGTCTCGGCTGCGCGCTTGGCCCGCTGCAGCTCCGCCTCGACCTCGCGGGCGAGCTCCGCCAGCTCCTGCAGGATCTCGATCGCCTCGTCGGGATCCTGCGTCCCGTCGAGCCGCGTGCGCGCCGCCTCCAGCCGCGCGAGCAGCTGCTCCGCCCTCGACAGAGCCTCTTCGGAGCTCATCGTTACGCAGCCTCCTCCCGTTGGATTCGTCCAAGGATGCCGTTGACCAGCCGTGCGGCGTCCTCGCTCGAGTAGCGCTTCGCGAACGCCACCGCCTCGCTGATCGCCACCTGCGCGGGGACGTCGCGCCGCTCGAGCTCGTGCACGGCGACCCGCAGCGCGCTGCGCTCGACCGCGCCCAGCCGGTCCGCCGGCCAGCCCTCCGAGGCCCCAGTGATCCGCGCGTCGAGGTCGGCCGCGCGGCCCGCGACCGTCTCGGCGAGCTCGCGCGCCCACGGGTCGATCTCGCCCGCGTACTGCGAGCCGAGCTCCTGACCCGAGAGGTCCCACTGGTAGAGCAGGAACAGCGCCTGCCGCCGGGCTTGCCGCCTCGAGATCGTCACGCCGGCACCGCCCGCAGCGCCTCGAGCGTCGACGTCGAGTAGTCGCCGCTCCGGAACTCGGTGCACGCCAGCACCTCGAGGGCGAGGTCGCGGGTCGTCGGGACGCCGTCGATCTCCGTCTCGCGCAGCGCCCGCTCGGCCCGCGCGATCGCCGACGGCCGGTCCTCGTCCCAGACGACGAGCTTCGCGACCAGCGAGTCGTAGAACGGCGGGATCTCCGCGCCGCTCTGCAGGTACGTGTCGACCCGGACGCCCGGCCCCTGCGCCGGCTCGAAGCGGGCGATACGGCCGGGCGCGGGCCGGAAGTCGCGCTCGGGGTCCTCCGCGTTCAGGCGGATCTCGATCGCGTGGCCGCGCCGCGGCGCGCGGCCGGTGAGCTGCAGCCGCTCGCCCGAGCCGACGTGGAGCTGCTGCCGCACGAGGTCGATCCCGCTGCAGAGCTCCGTCACGGGGTGCTCGACCTGCAGGCGCGCGTTCAGCTCGATGAAGTAGAAGCTCCCGTCTGGGCCGAGCAGGAACTCGAACGTGCCCGCGTTGCGGTAGCCGACGGCCTGGCACGCGCGCTCGGCGGCCGACTCCATCTCCTCGCGCAGCTCCGGCGTGAGGGCCGGCGACGGCGTCTCCTCGACCAGCTTCTGGTGGCGGCGCTGGATCGAGCACTCCCGCTCGCCGAGCGTGAGCACGCCGCCGTGCTCGTCGCAGAGCACCTGGATCTCGACGTGCCGCGCCGGGACGAGCGCCTTCTCCACGTAGAGCGTCGGGTCGCCGAACGCCGCCTCGGCCTCGGCCGCGGCCGTCCCGAACGCATCCGGCAGCGACTCGGACGCCGTGACCAGCCGCATGCCCTTGCCGCCGCCTCCCGCGCTCGCCTTCAGCAGCACCGGGTACCCGAGGTCGTCGGCGGCGGTCTGCGCGGCGGCGAGCGTCGTCGCACCTTCGGTTCCCGGCACCGTCGGGACGCCGGCGGCCCGCATCGCCTGCTTGGCCGCGATCTTGTCGCCCATCGTCGCCATCACGTCCGCCGGCGGGCCGACGAACACGAGGTCGTTCTCGACGCACGCGGTGACGAACGCGGGGTTCTCGGCGAGGAAGCCGTAGCCCGGATGCACCGCCTCGCACCCCGTCGTCACGGCCGCGGCGACGATGCTCGGGATCCGCAGGTAGCTCGCGGCGGCGGGCGGCGGCCCCACGCAGACGGCGTGGTCGGCGAGCCGCACGTGCAGCGCGTCGCGGTCGGCGGTCGAGTACACCGCGACGGCCTCGACGCCGAGCTCGTGGAGCGCGCGGATCACGCGGACGGCGATCTCGCCGCGGTTCGCCACCAGCACCCGCGAGAACATCGGCGACCGGGCCTCAGACGGCGTCGAGCGGTCGCCCGTTCACCGGCTCCAGCTCGAACAGCAGCTGGCCGTACTCGACCGCGTCGCCGTTCTGCACGTGGATCGCGCGGACGATCGCCTCGAGCTCCGCCTTCACCTCGTTCATCAGCTTCATCGCCTCGAGGATGCACAGCGTCTGGCCGGGCGCGACGGCGTCGCCCTCCTCGACGAAGGGCGGATCCGCCGGCGACGGCGCCCGGTAGAAGGTTCCGACCATCGGGCTCTCGACGCGCGCGAGCGTCTCCGCGCGCGGCGCGACCGGCTCCTCCAGCTCCGGGATCGCGGCGGGCGCGGGAGCCTCCGGCCCGGCCGGCGCCGGCTCGGCGGTCCGGCGCACGCTCACGCGCATGCCGTCCTCCTCGATCGTGATCTCCCCCACGCCGGTTTCCTGCACGATGCGGACGACGTCGCGGATCCGGGCGGCGCGCTCCTGGTCGACGCCGCCCGCCGCGAGCGACTCGTCGCCGGCCGTGCGCTCGCGGATCGCACGCAGCAGCGGGTGCGCCTCCTCGCCGAACAGCGCCAGCAGGATCAGCTCCTCCTCGCTCGAGGCGAGGCCCTGCGCCTCGCTGCGAAGCGCGTCGAGGTCGACCGGCGGCTCGTGGCCGTCGCCGTTGCCGAACAGCTCGACGGCGCGGGTGAGCGCGGGGTCGACCGGCCCAGGCGGCCGCCCGAAGCGCCCGCGGACGAGGTCGCGTACCTCGTCGACCATCGTCGCGTAGCGGTTCGCGCCGAGCACGTTGAGGAGCGCCTGCGAGGCGAGCACCAGGCCGATCGGCGCGGCGAGCGGCGGCGAGCCGGTCTCGCGCCGAACCCGCTGGAGCTCCTCGAGCACCTCGTCGAGCCGGTCGCCGGCGGCTTGCGAGCGCAGCTGCAGGTCGAGCGCGGCGACGACGCCGATCGGGAGCTTGTGCTGTGCGGCGCGCACGGCGATCCGGGGCGCCGTCGGGCTGACGGGCTCGTCGCCGATGTGCTCGTCGACGAGGTCGGCGGCCTCCCAGAGGCGCTGGAGGTCGACGCCCGCGTCCATGCCGATCCCGGCGAGGGCCTGCGCCGCCGACTCTGCCGACACGCGGTGCATCGTCAGCGCGACGGGATAGACCGCGGCGGCGAGCAGGTCGGCGCCCGCGCGCGCCGCCTCGAGCGCCGCCGCGAGCGCGCTGCCGCCGGCGCCCTGGCAGTAGAGGCCCACCGGCAGCCCGGAGACCTCGCGCAGCTCGGCGACGAGCTCGCTCGCCCGGTGCGGCTGCAGGAGCGCCGCCGGGTCGTGGAGCAGGATCCGCGCCGCGCCCAGCTCGGGCAGACGCTTCGCCGCGTCGACGAGCGCCTCGTGGCGGCCGCTCCCGTAGAGCAGGCCCGCGTCGAACTCGCGGCCCGCGCCGACGATCGCCCCTGCCGCCTCGCGCAGGTTGTCGACGTCGTTGAGCGGGTCGTGCAGCCGGAAAACGTCGATGCCGCTCTCCGCGGCGCTCGCGACGAAGCGGCGCGCGAAGTCTCCTCCGACCGGTCGCGAGCCGACGAGGAAGCGGCCGCGCAGCGCGAGCGCGAGCGGCGTCGAGGTGCGCGCCTTCAGCGCGCGGATGCGCTCCCACGGGCTCTCGACGCCGCGCCGGACGGCGCTGTCGAAGACGCCCCCGCCCGAGACCTCGAGGTACGCGAAGCCGGCGCCGTCGAGGATCTCCGCCAGCCGCAGCAGGTCGGCCGTCGGCATCAGGCCGGCGAGCGGCTCCTGGCCGAGCACGCGGATCGTCGTGTCGACCAGGCGCGGCATCGTCGGTCGAGGACCTTACCGAGGTCAGGCGCGGGAGATGTAGCGGCGCTCGCGCGGGTCGACCTTGAGCCGGTCGCCCACGTTCACGAACAGCGGCACCTGGACGACGGCGCCCGTCTCGAGCGTCGCCGGCTTCGTCACGTTCGACACGGTGTCGCCCTTGACACCCGGCTCCGTGTCGCTCACCGCGAGCACGACCGAGGCCGGCAGCTCGACGCCCGACGGCCGGCCGTCGACGAACAGCACCTGCACGCTCGACGAGGGCTGCATGAACGGAAGCTCGTCCTCGAGGTCGGCGTGCGGGATCGACATCTGCTCGTACGTCTCCTCGTCCATGAACACGACCTCGTCGCCGGAGTCGTAGAGGTACTGCATGTTCTTCTGCTCCGTGTGCACGCGCGTGAGCTTCTCGCCCGCGCGGAAGGTGCGGTCGACGACGGCGCCGGTCGCGAGCGCCTTCAGCTTCGTGCGCACGAACGCGCCGCCCTTGCCCGGCTTCACGTGCTGGAACTCGACGATGCGCCACGTCTGGCCGTCGAGCTCGACGTGCATGCCGTTGCGGAACTGGTTGGTGGAGACGACCTCGGCCATCGGCGCGGCAGGTTAGCGAACGCGACAACGCACGTCCTTAGTTCACTTCGTGAACTAAGGACGGGAGTCTTCGAGACCTACCCCACCTCGACGAGCGACTTGGGGAAGCGCGTGAAGACGTCGACGCCGTCGTCGGTGACGACGGCGAGGTCCTCGATGCGCACGCCGCCGAGCCCCTCGAGGTAGACGCCCGGCTCGATCGTGACGACGTTGCCGGTCTGGAGCGTGTCGGTCGACTCGGTGGAGAGCCGCGGCGCCTCGTGCACCTCGAGGCCGACGCCGTGGCCGAGGCCGTGCCCGAACGCGTCGCCGAAGCCCTCCGACTCGATCAGCCTGCGCGCGAGCGCGTCCGCCTCGACACCGGTCAGCGTCGGCCGGACGCCGGCTACCGCCGCCTCCTGTGCCGCGAGGCACACGTCGTACGCGCGGCGCAGCCGGTCCGGCAGCGCTCCCGTCGAGACGGTTCGCGTGCAGTCGGAGCAGTAGCCGTCGAGCCGGGCCCCGAAGTCGACGACGACCAGCGTGCGCGTCTCGACCAGGCGGTCGCCCGGCGTCGCGTGCGGACGCGCGGCGTTCGGGCCGGACGCGACGACGGGATCGAAGCTGATGTCGTCGGCGCCGTGGGCGTGCATGAGCTCGCGCAGCCGCCACGCGAGCTCCCGCTCCGTCCGTCCGACCCACGTCTCGGCAGTGAGCGCCTCGAATGCGCGGTCGGCGACGCGGGACGCGCGGCGGAGCGCCTGCAGCTCGTCCGCGTCCTTCACCGAGCGCAGCTCCTCGACGAGCCCGCGGCTCGGCGTGAGCTTGACCTTCGCCGACCGCAGCACCTCCCACTGCGCGTACGGCAGCGCGTCCGCCTCGAACTGCACCTCGCGCGGCAGCCGCGGGCCGATGTCCGCCAGCAGCGACCGCTTCGCGAGCGTCACCTCCACGCCCGCGACGTCGCGGGCCGCCTCGATGTAGCGGAAGTCGGTGAAGAGGGTCGCGCCGCCGCCGGGCTCGACCAGCAGCGCCGCGTTCGAGCTGTCGAAGCCCGTCAGGTAGCGGATGTTGACGAGGTTCGTGGCGAGGAGCGGCACGTCGAGCCGCTGCGCGAGGGCGTCGAGGCGCGTCATTCGTCCGCCTTCCCGGCGAGGAACTCGAGCGCCTCGCGATAGCCGGCGGGGCCCTTGCCGATCACGCGGTGCGCGGCGACCTCGGCGATCACGCTGTGGCGGCGCCATTCCTCGCGGTTCTCGATGTCGGAGAGGTGCACCTCCACCACCGGCACCTGCAGCAGCTCGAGCGCGTCCCGGATCGCGTAGCTGTAGTGGCTCCACGCGCCCGGGTTGACGATCACGCCGTCGGCGTCGTCGTAGCAGTCGTGGATCCAGTCGATGAACTCGCCCTCGTTGTTCGTCTGCCGGCAGCGCGCGGTGACGCCGGCGGAGTGCGCCCAGTCGTAGATCTGCGTCTCGAGCTCGTTCAGGCTCAGGCCGCCGTAGACGCGCGGGTCGCGACGCCCGAGCACGTCGAGGTTCGCGCCGTTGAGGACGACGACCTGCACTACGAAATGAGGCTATCGAGCGCGGCGCGCACCTCGCTCGCCGGACGCGCCTCGACGCGGGGGCCGTCGTCGCCGAGCAGCACGACGTTGATGTCGCCGCTGCTTCGCTTCTTGTCCCGCTGGAGGGCCTCCCAGGCCCGGTCGCGGTCGACCGCCACCTCCGTCGGCTCGAGCGCAGCGCGCACCGGATCGGGGTCGCGGCCGGAGAGTCGCAGCGCCGCCAGCAGGCCCAGCGCGACCGCCTCGCCGTGCGGCAGGTCGAAGTCGGCGGCGGCCTCGAGGGCGTGCGCGAACGTGTGGCCAAGGTTCAGCCACCGCCGGGGCCCGCGGTCGTGCGGGTCGCGCAGGCAGAGCGCCGCCTTGTACGCGGCCGCGCCGCGGGCGTCGACCTCGGAGCCGGCGAGGAGCTGCGTCTTCACGAGCTCGGCGAGTCCCTGCCGCCGCTCGCGCTCGGGCAGCGTCTCCAGAACGGCGGGGTCGACGATCGTGCGGGCCGGCCAGTGGAAGGCGCCGACGAGGTTCTTGCCGCTCGGCAGGTCGATCGCCGTCTTGCCGCCGATCGCGGCGTCGACCTGCCCGACGAGCGTGGTCGGCACCGGCACCCACGGCACGCCGCGGAGGTACGCCGCTGCCACGAAGCCCGCGAGGTCGGTCGTCGCGCCGCCGCCGAGCGCGAGGATCGTGCCGCCGCGGTCGAGCCGCAACTCGTTCCAGAGCCGATCGGCGACGTGCAGCTGCTTCGCCGCCTCCCCGGCCGGCACCTCGTGCACCGACTGCAGCCGCTCCCCCAGCGATTCCTGCACGCGCGGGCCGAGGATGCCGAGCACGAACGCGTCGGCGACGAGCGCGACCGGCCCGTCGCCCGGGACCAGATCGCCGAGCCGCTCGAGGGCGCCGAGCTCGTGATGGACGCCCGCGGCGGCGAGCACGGCGCCGTCGACGTCCCCGCCGGAGACGACGGCGTCGGCGGCCTCGCGGTACAGGCCCTGTCGCTCGTCGTAGAGGCGGCGGAAGTCCGCCTCGTCCTGCGCGAGCGGCCGGTCGCTTCCCCGCACGCGCTCCCACGCGGTGTCGACCTCGACGTCGAGCAGGAGCGTGAACGCGCTCTCGGCGAGCGCGGCGCGGACGCCCTCCGTCGTCACGGCGCCGCCGCCGAGCGCGAACACGCCGGGTTTCCGGTGGAGAAGCGCCTCGCGCACGCGTTCGCTCTCCACCTCGCGGAACCGCTCGAGCCCGAGCGTCCGGATCAGGTCGGCGGCGCCCTCGTCGAGGTCGGCGCCGGCCCGTCCCAGGCGGGAGGCGAGCGGCTCGAGCATCGTCGTCTTGCCCGCGCCCATGAAGCCGACCAGCGCGAGGTGGCGGTCGAGCGCGTTCAGCGCCACGCGATGCGTTCCACGTACGCCGCGTGCGCCGCGACGAAATCGCCGATCGCGTCGCCGCCGAGCTTCTCGCGCGCCGCGCCGGCAAGCTCCCACGCGATGGCCGCCTCCGCCACCACCGCGAGCGCCTCCACCGCCGCGACGTCGGAGCGCTCGACGAGCGCCTGCCCCGGCTCGCCCGTCACGAGGTCGACGGAGGCGAGTGGCTTCATCAGCGTCGGCAGCGGCTTCATCGCGGCGCGGACGACGATCTCCTCGCCGTTCGACACGCCCGCCTCGATTCCGCCCGCGCGGTTCGTGTCGCGGCGGCGATCGGGGCGGATCTCGTCGTGCGCCTGCGAGCCGCGCAGGCCCGCAAGGGCGAAGCCATCGCCGATCTCGACCCCTTTCACGGCCTGGATGCCCATCAGCGCGAACGCGAGCCGCGCGTCGAGGCGATCCTCCTTCGTCGCGTAGGAGCCGAGGCCGGGCGGGACGCCGCGCGCGCGCACCTCGACGACGCCGCCGACCGTGTCGCGCTCGACGCGGGCCTCGTCGATCGCGGCGCGCAGGCCCTCTTCCCCGACGACCGTGCCGGCGACGGACACGCCGATCGCCGCCAGCAGCGCCTTCGCGACCGCGCCTGCGGCAACGTGGACGGCGGTGTGCCGCGCCGACGCGCGTTCGAGCGCGTCGCGGACGTCGTCGTGGCCGTACTTGAGCGTCCCGGCGAGGTCGGCGTGCCCGGGCCGCGGCAGCGTCACCGGCCTGGTCCCCTTGCCGCTCGGCTCTCCGTCGGGCGGCCACGGCGCCATCCCCCACGCCCAGTTGCGATGGTCGGCGTTGCGGACGACGAGCGCGAGCGGCGTGCCCAGCGTCCGGCCGTGCCGGAGCCCCGCCAGCACCTCGACGCGGTCCTGCTCGATCCGCTGCCGCGGCGACCGCCCGTAGCCTTCCTGGCGGCGGCGCAGGTCGGCGTCGATCGCGTCGCGGTCGAGCTCGAGGCCGGCGGGGAGGCCGCCGAGGATCGCGACGAGCGCCGGCCCGTGCGACTCGCCGGCGGTGGCGAGGGTGAGCTTCACGCAGGAGAGCGTACGGCGCGGCGCATGACCTCGACGGGCGCGTCGACGCCGGTCCAGAGCCGGAAGCTCGCGGCACCCTGCCGCACGAGCGCCTCGAGGCCGTCGACGACGTCGCAGCCCGCCGCGCGGGCGGCCGCGACGAGCGCCGTCTCCTCCGGTCCGTAGGCGAGGTCGACGACGACCTGCCCGGCGACGGGCCGTACGAGGATCTCGTCGCGGACCGGCGTCGCGTTCACGACGAGGTCGCAGCCGGTCGCGTCCGGCGGCCAGTCGCCGGAGCGCGAGAAGAAACGCGTGTCGGGAGGCAGCGCCGGCGCGAGCGCGCGCGCCGCGCCGCCCGCGCCGATCACGCACGCCCGCCGCGCGCGGATGCCGGCGAGGATCTCCCTGTCGGTGTTGAAGCCGAGCACGCGGCCGTCGCGGAAGACGAGCGTGTTCACCGCGTCTCCGTCGGCCTCGTCGCAGGCGGGGACGACCGCCTGCTTGTGCGGGATCGTCACGTTGGCGCCGGCGAAGCCCTCGTCACGCAGCGCGCGCACCGCCGCGACCACGTCCTCGACGTCGCGCGCCTCGTAGGCCCAGTCGAGCCCGGCGGCGGCGAAGGCCGCGTTCTGCATCCGCGGCGACAGCGAGTGCGCGACCGGGTGGCCGAGGAGCGCGACCCGCGCGGTCACATCAGCAGCCGTAGCCGTGCGCGCACTCGTACTGCTGGAAGGCGGATGCGCTGGCGGTGAAGAAGTGGTGCCGCTTGTCGGGCTTGGCGACGAAGTAGAGGTAGTCGACGTGCGCGGGGTGCGCGGCCGCCTCGATCGACGCGAAGCCGGGGTTGTCGATCGGCGTCGGCGGCAGCCCGGTGTGCAGGCGAAGGTTGTACGGCGTCGGGTTGTGCAGCTGCGACTCGAGGATCGACTTCGTCCCGGGAATGTGCAGCGCATAGCGAAGGGCGGCGTCGATCCCGAGCGGCATGCCGAGCCGCAGCCGGTTGTAGATCACCGCCGCGATCAGCGGCCGCTCGGATGCGACCACCGCCTCCCCCTGGATCATCGAGGCGATCGTCAGCACGTCGTACGACGTCAGGTTCTTGGAGCGCGCGTAGCGGAGGTCGACGCTCCGCCACGAGGTGCAGAACGCCTGCAGCTGCTTCTGCACGAGCTGCTGCGAGGTCGTCGCGGCGATGAAGTCGTACGTCGACGGGAAGAGGAAGCCCTCGAGGTTGGTCCGGCGCGCGCCGCCGAAGCACGGGATCCGCCCCGCGCGGGACGCGGCGAGATAGGGCTTCGCCGCCAGCCTCACCGGCCGCCCGTGCCGCTCCCGGCGCGCGATGCGCGCCACGGCGCTGACGCGGTCGGCCATCTGCGCGCGGGTGAAGCCCTCCGGGAAGACGATGCGGTACGTCTTCGGCGGCGGCGGAGGGGGCGGCGCCGCGTGGTGGCGGTGCACGTGCGGCACGGCCGCGACCGCGACGACGACGGCCACCAGCGCGAGCACGACGACGCCGAGCGCGACCGCGCGCCGGCGGCGGATCACGCGCCGGTCGACCGCCACCGCAGGTAGCTCTCGAGCAGGAACGCCGCCGCGCGCGCGTCGTCGCCGCCGGCGAGCACGGACGTGAACCGCTCGTCGTACGTGTCGACGGGAAGCTCGAGCGCGGCGCGCAGCCTCTCGACGAACGCGTCCGTCGCCGCCGCCTGCTCGCCGCGCTCGCCGCGCAGCGTGAGCGGCAGGCCGACGACCACGCGCTCCGGATGCTCGGCGGCGATCACGGCGAGCAGCTTCGCAAACCCGTCCTCGGTCGTCGCGCGCTCGACCGCCCCCACCGGCCGGGCGACCGTGCCCGTCGGGTCGGAGACCGCGACCCCGGTGCGCGCCGAGCCGAAGTCGAGCGCGAGAACCTTCATTCGACCCGCATGAGGTGTCTGACACCGTTGGTGTCAGACACCTCCTCCGGCTGGCGTTTCCGTCGAAGCTTGGAGAAGTCGCACCAGCTCGGCCCGCGCCGGCCTCGAAGACCGTCAGTGCCACTCGTCGCGCAGCGCATCGAGCGCTCCCAGGGGCCAGACGGCAGGCAGAGCGCCGGCGACCCGCTCGAGCGCACGCCGGCGCCGCTGCGCCACGCCCTCAGCGCCCGTGATCTGACGCTTCCGCCAGGGACGCTCGTAGCCCTTGCGGCCGTTCACTCCAGGATGCACGAGGAATTCCTAGCGGATTCGCGGCTACGAGCCGATCGCGGCCGCGAGCCGGTCGCGGCCGGCGGTGAGCGCCGCCCGCACGGCGTCGACGTTGCGGCCGCCGGCCTCGGCGAGCGTCGCACGGCCTCCTCCGCCGCCGCCGATGATCGGCCCCAGCTCGCGGACGATGCGCACCGCGTCGATCTCGGCGAGCGACCGGTCGAGGTTGACGACCAGCGCGACCTTGCCCTCGTCCGCGGAGGCGAGCACCACGGCCCGCGCGTCCTCGCGCTGGCGGAGCTGGTCGGAGAGGTCGCGGAGCGCGCCGCCGCGGGCGCCGCTCACCTCGGCGACGAGCACCGGGCCCTGCCGGTCCTGCCACACGATGTCCGGGCCGGCCGCGGCGGCCTTCTCCTTCGGCGTCTTCGCGTCGCGGCGCGCCTGCTCGAGCTCGAGCCGCACCGCGTCGAGCTCGCGCGACCGCCCCTCGAGCACCGACCACCCCTCGCCGGACGTGACCGCCTCGACGCGGCGGACGCCGGATCCCACGGCGCGCTCGGCGAGCAGCACGAACGGGCCGATCTCGGCGGTCGAGCGCACGTGCGTCCCCCCGCACAGCTCGCGCGAGAAGCCGTCGATCTCCACGACGCGTACCTCCTCGCCGTACTTCTCGCCGAAGAGCATCATCGCGCCCAGCTTCCGCGCCTCCTCGATCGGCGTCACGAACGTGCGCACCGGGATCGCCTCGAACACCTTCTCGTTGACGATTCGCTCGACCTGGTCGCGCTGGTCGGCGGAGAGCGCCTGCGGGTGGGTGAAGTCGAAGCGCAGCTTGTCGGGCCGCACCGCGGAGCCCGCCTGGCGCACGTGGTCGCCGAGCACGTGCCGCAGCGCCGCGTGCAGGAGGTGCGTCGCCGTGTGGTTGGCCATCGTCGGGAATCGCGTCGACCAGGGGACGACGGCGCGCACGCGGTCGCCGGCCGCGAAGCCCTCGCCCTCGAACAGGAGCGCCTGGTCGTCGCCGATGCGGTAGGCGGCGCGCAGGGTGGCGACGGCGCCGCTGTCCTCGTGGACCAGCTCGCCGGCGTCGGTGACCTGCCCGCCGCCCTCCGGGTAGAACGGCGACTCGCGCAGCTTGCAGAGGAAGGTGCCGTCGCCGAGCTCCTCGAGCGCGCCGACCTGCGTCAGCACGTCGGTCTTCGCGTAGCCGACGAAATCGCTCCGGAAGCCGGCGCCGGCGGCGAAGTCGGCCGCGCGCTGCAGGTCGCTGCGATCGCCGCCGGCGCGCGACACCTCGCGGTGCTCCTCCATCAGCGACCGGTAGCGGTCGACGTCGACGCTCTGGCCGCGTTCCTCGGCGAGCTCCTGCGTCAGCTCGATCGGGAAGCCGTACGTCGTCGCGAGCGTGAACGCGTCGTCGCCGGAGACGGCGTCGTCGGCGGCGAGCTCCGCGAAGACGCGCATGCCGCGGGCGAGCGTCTCGGCGAAGCGCTCCTCCTCGGCGGCGAGCACCTCGTGGATCTCGCTCCGGCGCTCGACGAGCTCTGGGTACGCGTCCCCCATCTGCTCGATCACCGCGTCCGCGAGGCCGGGCAGGAACGGGGATTCGAGGCCGATGCGCAGTCCGTGCTGGACGGCGCGCCGCACGATCCGGCGCAGCACGTAGCCGCGGCCCTCGTTCGTCGGCGTCACGCCCTCGGCGACGATGAAGGTCATCCCCCTGCCGTGGTCGGCGAGGACGCGGTGCGCCTTCGTCGCGTCCGGCGTCTCCCCGTAGGCGACGCCCGACTGCGAGCCGATCCAGCCCATGATCGCCTGGTAGCCGTCGGTGTCGTAGACCGACGGCACGTTCTGCAGGATCCGCGCCGTCCGTTCGAGGCCGAGGCCGGTGTCGATGTTCTGCTTCGGAAGCGGCGTCAGCGTGTTGTCCGGGTGCAGCTCGTACTCCATGAAGACGAGGTTCCAGAACTCCAGGAAGCGCTCGCAGCGCGTGCAGCCGGGCAGGCAGTCGGGCTCGCCGCAGCCCGTCTCCTCGCCCCAGTCGAAGTAGATCTCCGAGTCAGGCCCGCACGGCCCCGGCCCGCCGACCGACCAGAAGTTCTCGGAGGACGGCAGCGGCACGATCCGCTCGCGCGGCATGCCGACGCGCAGCCAGTGCTCGATCGCGACCTCGTCAGGGCCGAGACCGAGCTGCGGGTCGCCGGCGTGCACGCTCACCCACAGCCTGTCCCAGTCGAGCCGGAGGCGGTCGGTCAGGAAGTCGCGCGCGTACTCGATCGCGCCCTGCTTGAAGTACCGGCCGAACGAGAAGTTGCCCATCATCTCGAAGAAGGTGAGGTGGAAGGTGTCGCGCCCCACCTCGTCGATGTCGACCGTCCGGAACACCTTCTGCGCGGTCGTCGTGAGCGGCGCCGGCGGCGTCTCGCGGCCGAGGAAGAACGGCATCTGCGGCTGCATGCCGGCGGACGTGAGCAGCGTCGAGTGGTCGTCCGCGCGCGGGATGAGCGAGTACGACGGGCAGCGCAGGTGCCCGCGCTCCTCGAAGAACGCCAGGAACGCCTCGCGCAGCTCGTTCGTCGTCATGCGGGACAGTGTAGGGACGAAGCTCTCGTCCTAAGGTCGTCGCTCCGCGACGACCTTAGGACGCGGGTCTGCTCCTCGAGTCCTTTAGAACGCGCGTCTGGGCTAGGCGGCGCGGTGCGGCTCTTCGGCCTCGTCGGCCACGATCTCCTCGCGGATCTTCTCGAGGGCGCGCCGGATGAGCCGGGAGACGTGCATCTGCGAGATGCCGACCTGTGCGGCGATCTGCGACTGGGTGAGACCCTCGAAGAACCGGAGGTGGAGGATCGTGCGCTCACGCGGGTCGAGGGCCTTGAAGCCCGGCGCGAGCACCGCGCGGTCCTCCGACACCTCGTACTGGTGCTCGACGTCGCCGAGCAGCTCGAGCGGGTCGATCTCCTCGCCGTCCTCCGATCCGGCGCCCTGCGAGAGCGACAGCGACGAGTAGGCGCGGCCCGACTCGAGCGCCTCGAGCACCTCCTCCTCCTCCACGCCCGCCGCCTTCGCGAGCTCGGGGATGGTCGGCGTCCGGCTGAGCTGCACCGTGAGCTGCTCGATCAGCTTCGAGAGCTGGACGTTCAGCTCCTGCAGCCCGCGCGGGACGCGAACCGACCAGCCGCGGTCGCGGAAGTGCCGCTTGATCTCGCCGATGATGTTCGGCGTCGCGTACGTCGTCAGCTCGACCCCGCGGCTCAGGTCGAAGCGGTCGATCGCCTTGATCAGGCCGATCGCGCCGATCTGGATCAGGTCGTCGAGCTGCTCGCCGCGGTAGCTGTAGCGCCGCGCGAGCGAGCGGACGAGCGACATGTACTGCTCGATCAGCTGCTCGCGCGCCTGGAGGTCGCCGTGCTCGTGGTAGCGGCGAAGGAGGACCTTGTCGTTCTCAGCCATCGACGACCGCCACCTTCTTGGTCAGGCAGACCCACCCTCCGTCGACGAGCACGTCGTCGACCGTGCTCGCCAGCACGCGGCGGAGGCCGAGCGCCTCCCCGTCGCGCTCGAGCTCGTCGAGAACGCGCTCGGGCAGCGGCCCGATGCGCGCGTCGATCTCGCCCTGGCGCACGGTCAGCGTCACGGTCAGCTCCCCGCTGCGCTCGCCCGAGTCGAGGAGCGAGGCGAGGGCGATCTGCAGGTCCTCGAGGCTCTCGATCGTCAGGTTGAGCCGCGCCGCGAGACCGCCGAGCACCAGGTGCGCCACGCCGTCGAAGCCGGCTCCGCGCGGGATCGTCAGCGCGATCTGATCACTCATGCGCGGCCCGCAGGTCCTCGTCCAGATCGCGTTCGCGCCGCGCGGCCGCGGCACGGCCCGCGTCGACGGCTCCGCGCCAGTCGCGGCGCGTGCGGAGCGACGCCCAGCCGTGCGCGACGCCCGTCGAGAGGCCGGCCATCTTCTGCACGGGCCGCTTCACCGCGAAGCTGACGGTGCGCACTGCCTGGTCGACCGCGTCCACCGCGTCCACGGCGCTGTCCATGGCGTGATCCAGCTTGTCCAGCTGAGCGTTCACCCGATCGACGGTGCCCCCGACCTTGTTGATGACGGGAAGAGCCTCACGCTCCGTCCCACGAATCAACGAGGAGAGCCTGTCGAAGGTTACGGCCATCCGCACGAACGCCCAGCCGAGGCCGAGCCCGACCGCGACGAGGAACAGCGCGAGCGCCGCGTACGCGAGATCCGAGTACGAGAACGAGACGAGCACGGGCGTGAGCCTACTGGGCGGCCGCGGACGTCACCAGGCCGGAGCCGACGACGACGTCGCCTTCGTAGAGAACGGCCGCCTGCCCGCGCGCGACGCCGTACGCGGGCTCGGCCAGCACGAGCTCGAAGCCCTGCGCCCTCGGCTCGACGCGGCACTCGAGCGCCGGCGAGCGGTAGCGCAGCTTCGCCGACGCCGAGTCGACGGGAGCGAACAGTCGCCCGCGCACGCGCACGCGCCGGCGCGCGAGCGCCTCCCGCGGCCCGACGGTGACGGCATTCGTCCGCGCGTCGGTGGTGACGGCGTACAGCGGCTCCGACGCCGCGACGCCGAGCCCGCGGCGCTGACCGGGGGTGAACCGCCAGTGGCCCGCGTGCGTGCCGACACGCTTCCCGTCGACGTGCACGAGCGGGCCTTCCTGCGCCCGCAGGCCGTGCCGCTCGAGGAACGCGCGGTAGTCGTCGCCGGCCAGGAAGCACGCCTCCTGGCTCTCGGGACGCCGCGCGGCGGCGAGGCCGGCCGCGGCCGCCTCGGCGCGCGTCTGCTCCTTCGTCTGCGACCCCAGCGGAAACCACACGCGGGCGAGAAGGCGCGGGTCGAGACGCGCGAGCATGTAGCTCTGGTCCTTCTGCTCGTCTGCCGCCCGGGCGAGGAACGGCACGCCGTCGCGGCGGACGACGCGCGCGTAGTGACCGGTCGCGAGGCGTGCCGCTCCGGCCCGGCGCGCGAAGGCGAGCAGCTGGGCGAAGCGGAAGCCGCCGTTGCAGCGGATGCACGGGTTCGGCGTCTCGCCGCGCGCGTAGCCGCGCACGAACGGCTCGACGACGGCGCGCCGGAACGGCCCGCGCAGGTCGAGCGTGACGTGCGGCAGCCCGAGCGCGTGGCACGTCTCGCGCGCCGCGAGCACCGCGCTCGGCGAGCAGCACGCGCGCTCCGCGTCCGGCCCGCGCGGGTCGAGCCAGAGCCGCAGCGTCACGCCGATCGCCTCCGGCCCGGCCTTGAGCAGCGCGACCGCGCTGTCGACGCCGCCGCTCACGCCGACGGCCACGCGCTCGGGGTCGGGCGCCGCGCGGAACGCCGGGCCGAGCGCGTTCGCGAGCGCGTCGACCGCGAGCATCTCGCCCCCGACCGCCGCGGCCTCGAGCAGCGTCAGCCCGCGCAGGTCGTGCGCGAGCCCGTCCGCGTCGGCGTCGACGATTCGCTCGCCGTCGACGCGGAGCCGGACGTACGCCCAATCCTCGCCGCGCGTCGAGTCACCGAGCAGCTCGCGCATCGTTCGAGCGTAGCCCTCGCGCCGACCGTGCCGTTCGAGAGGCGTGCCCCGACGCCGCCGTCCTGCCGCGCCCGTGTGAACCTGGCAAGCCAGGTGGGTGCCGTGCGAGCCGCCTGCGCGAGGCGCCTGCGGCCCGACCCGGGCTCCCTTTCACGTGGTGTTGGTTCTACATGGATGCGCGGCCCCACGAACGGCGTCGGGCACCGGCGCACTGTAGACGACTACTTCGCGGCCGGCGCCGCGTACGACCAGTGCACGCGCTGCACTCCCTGCAGGCCGAGGCGCCGCGCGAGCGCGTCCGTGACGTCGAACGCGCGGCCGGGCTCGTACGGGCCGCGGTCGACGACCTGCGTCAGGACGTGGAGGCTGTGGTAGTCGATGAAGACGCGCGCGCCGCACGGAAGCGTGGGGTGCGCGATGCCGAGCGTGTCGGGCCGGAGCACGCCGCCGCACGCGGTGTGGCGGCCGAACGCCGCAGGGCCGGCCGAGCCGACGAGCGCGACGAGATCGCCGACCGGCCGCGGAGCCGCAGACGACCCGCCGCTTCCGCCCCAGCCGCTCGCCGCCGCGGCGATCGCCGCCGCGAGCAGCGCCGCCGCCGCGGTCGCGAAGAGGCCTTGCAGCGCCCGCCCGGGGACGCGGTACGACCTCACGCGCGCTCCCGGTCGTCCCGCGCCCACGGGGGCAGAGGGCGCGGTCCGGACGGGCGGGCCGGCACCTCGATCGCGTCGTCGACGACGCGGCGCCGGAAGCGGCGCCGCTCCGGCTCGGCGAGCGGGTCGAGGTGGTAGCGCGCGAGCGCGGGCTGCGGCGCGGGGTCCGAAACTGTTTCGGCGCTCCGCGCCGAAACAGTTTCCACCGGCTTGGGCTTTGGCTCGGGGCCCGAAACTGTTTCGGCGCTCCGCGCCGAAACAGTTTCCACCGGCTCCGGCTCCGGCTCGAGCTCGGGGCCCGAAACTGTTTCGACCGGAACGGTCGAAACAGTTTCCATCCGCGGCGGCTCCGGCTCCGAAGCTGCTTCGACCGGCACGGTCGAAACAGCTTCCACCGGTTCCGGCGCGGGCTCGACCCACGGCTCGGGCGGCGGCGACTCCTGGGTGTCCTCCGGAGGGAGGGCGAGCGGCCAGTCGCCGAGGAGCTCCGCGCGCAGCTCGGCGGGCGCGATCCACGTCACCGCCTCGTCGCGCTGCGCCTCCGGGTACGACGCCGAGAGCTGTTCGAGCGGGCGCGCCGGCGGCAGGTCGACGCGCGGCACGTACCACCGGGGCGGATCGCCCGCCGCGAAGTGCGGGACGCTGCGGAACGCGGCCCACTCGATCGCGACGACGAGCAGCCAGCCGAGCGCCATCGCGCCGACGATCGCGTAGGCGCCGAGGTCGCTGAACGCGAGCGCCGCGGCGAGCCCGAGCAGATACAGCGCCTCGACGAGGAACCGCGGGCCCGGGCGCCTGGTCATCCTCGGCCGGGTTGCGGGAGCGCGGCGATGCCGAGCTCCGCGAGCACCGCGTCGGGCATCGGCGTCGGGGCGCCCGTGAGCGGATCGGCGCCGCTCGCGACCTTCGGGAAGGCGATCACCTGGCGGATGTCGGGCTCCCCCGCCATGAGCGCGACGAAACGGTCGATCCCCATCGCGAAGCCGCCGTGCGGCGGCGCGCCCATCGCGAGCGCCTCGAGCAGGAAGCCGAACTTCCCGCGCGCTTCCTCGTCCGACAGCCCCATCGTGCGGAAGACGCGCTCCTGCACCGCCACGTCGTGGATGCGGATCGAGCCCGAGCCGAGCTCCCAACCGTTCCAGATCAGGTCGTAGTGCTGACCGCGCACGCCGGCCGGGTTCGCCTCGTCCCACTCCTCGCTGCCCGGCGCCGGCGCCGTGAACGGATGGTGCATGAACGTCCAGCGTCCGTCCTCGTCCTGCTCGAACAGCGGGAAGTCGGTCACCCAGTGGAAGGCCTGCGCGGACGGCTCGGCGAGCTCCAGCTCCCGGCCGAGGTGGGTGCGCAGACCGCCGAGGACGCGCGCGACCGCCGGCTCGTCGCCGGCGGCGAACAGCGTGGTCGAGCCGGGCGGCCCGGCGAACGCTTCGAGCTCGCTCTCCGACAGGAACTTCGCGATCGGCGAGCGCACCTCGCCGCTCTCGTCGCGGACGACGTACGCGAGCCCCTTCGCCCCCCACTCCTTCGCGATCTCCTCGAGCCGGGCGAGCTCCGCCCGCGAGAACGCGCGCGGCGCGACGAGGAAGCGGACGCACGGCGCGTGTGCGAACACGCCGAACCGCGAGCCGCGCGTGAGCTCCGTCGCGTCGACGATCTCGAGCCCGTACCGGAGGTCGGGCTTGTCGCTCCCGTACCGCGCCATCGCGTCGGCGAACGTCAGCCGCGGGAACGGCACCGCGGGCGGCTCCCGTTCGAGCGCCTCGAACGACGCGACGACGCAGCGCTCGAGCACGTCGAGCACGTCGTCGCTCTCGGCGAAGGCCATCTCGAGGTCGAGCTGGCGGAACTCGAACTGCCGGTCGGCGCGAAGGTCCTCGTCGCGCCAGCAGGTGGCGATCTGGTAGTAGCGGTCGATCCCGCCGACCATGCACAGCTGCTTGTAGAGCTGCGGCGACTGCGCCAGCGCGAAGAACGTGCCCGGCTGCAGGCGTACCGGCGTGAGGAAGTCGCGCGCGCCCTCGGGCGTGCCGCGCGTCATGCTCGGCGTCCAGACGTCGACGAAGCCGAGCTCGTCCATCGTCCGCCGGATCGCGGCGATCACGGCGTGCGAGAGGCGAAGGTTGCGCTGCATCCGGTCGCGGCGCATGTCGAGCCAGCGGTAGCGAAGGCGGAGCGTCTCGTCGACGTTCTCCTCGTCGAGCTGGAACGGGAGCGGCGTCGAGCGGGAGAGGATGCGCAGGGAGTCGACCTGGAGCTCGACCTCGCCCGTCGGCAGGTTCGGGTTCACCGCCTCGGGCGCGCGTGCGACGATCTCGCCCTCGGCCTGCAGCACGAACTCGTTGCGCACCTCGTGCGCGGCAGCCGCGGCGTCGGGCGAGCGCTCCGGGTTGACGACGAGCTGCAGCTTGCCCGTGTGGTCGCGCAGATCGACGAAGACGAGGCCGCCGTGGTCGCGGCGCGTGTCGGACCAGCCGGCCACGGTGAGCCGCCGGCCGACGTGCTCGGCGCGCGGTTCCCCGCAGTAGACGTCGCGCCAGCGGTTCATCGGACGAGCGTAGCCACGACGTCGTCGAGCGCCACGACCTGCTCGTCGCGGCCCTCCCGGCGGATCGCCGCGTCGTCACCGCGGACGACGACGACCGTGCGGGCGCCGGTCCGGCCGGCCTGCGTCATCTGCCCCTTCACCGAGCGGCCCGCGTAGTCGCCGTCGGCGGAGAGCCCGGCGCGGCGAAGCTCGGCGAGCGTGCGCAGGACGCGCTCGCGCGGTGCGTCCGAGTCCGCGACGACGAACACGTCGAGCCGCGCCGGCTCGGCGGTCCGGCCCTCGGCCTCCAGCGCGATCAGCGCGCGCTCGATCCCGGCGCCGAACCCGACCGCAGGCGTCCGGGCCCCGCCCAGCGCCTCGACGAGCCCGTCGTAGCGGCCGCCGGAGCAGATCTGCGGCTGCGCCTTCTCCTCGGGGTTGACGAACTCGAAGACCGTGCGCGTGTAGTAGTCGAGGCCGCGCACGAGCGTCGGTACGAGCTCGTACTCGATGCCGAGCGCGTCGAGCACCCGCCGCACCGCCGCGAAGTGCTCCGCGCACGCGTCGCAGAGGTGGTCGGTGATCTTCGGCGCGTCGCGCAGCGCCTCGCGCACGCCCTCGTTCTTCACGTCGAAGACGCGCAGCGGGCTGCGTTCTCGCTTTTGTCGCGCGTCGTCGTCGAGCACCTCCGCGTGCTCGTCGAGCCACGTGTTCAGTCGCTCGAGGTAGCCCGGACGGCACGCGGCGTCGCCGATCGAGTTGAGCTGCAGCACGTAGCGCGTGATCCCGAGCCGCCGTGCGACCTCGCGGTAGAGGTCGATCACCTCGGCGTCGATCCCGGGGTCGTTCGAGCCGAACGCCTCGACCGACACCTGCCAGTGCTCGCGGTACCGGCCCTTCTGCGGCGCCTCGTACCGGTACATCGGCGCGACGGTGTAGAGCTTCACCGGCTGGGGCTCGCGCTGCATGCCGTGCTCGATGTAGGCGCGGGCGATCGGCGCGGTCCCCTCCGGCTTCAGGGTCAGCGAGCGGCCGCCGCGGTCCTCGAACGTGTACATCTCCTTCTGCACGACGTCGGAGCCCGCCCCAGCCGTGCGGGCGAAGACCTCCGTGTCCTCGAAGTTCGGCGTCTGGATGCGGCGGTAGCCGTACAGCTCGGCCACCTCCGCGAGCGTGCCGACGACGAGCTGCCACGCCGGCTGCTCCGCGGGGAGCACGTCGTGCGTCCCTCGTGGCGCCTGGAACCTGGGAGTCACGCCTGCCGTTCGGCGCGCAGCTCGCGCAGGAACGGGTTCGTCTCGAGCTCGCGGCCGAGCGTCGTCGCGGGGCCGTGCCCGGGGTAGACCACGGTCTCGAGCGGCAGGCGGTCGAGGAGCGCGCGGACGGACGCGACGAGCGTGTCCCAGTCGCCGCCGGGCAGGTCGACGCGGCCGACCGAGCCGGCGAAGAGCAGATCGCCGGCGAACAGCTCCCCCTCGTGGAGGAACGCGACGTGGCCGGCGGAGTGGCCGGGGACGTCGAGCACCTCGAAGCGGATGCCGGCGACCTCGACCTCGTCGCCGCCCGTCACCGTGTGCGCCGGATCGTGCGGCGCGACGCGCATGCCGCCCCGCGTCTGGCCGCTCCGAAGCGCCTCCGCCTCGCCGGCCGGCGCCCAGACCTCTGCGCCCGTCCCCTCGGCGAGCGCCGCGACGCCGCCGATGTGGTCGACGTCCGTGTGCGTGACCAGGATGCCGGCCGTCCGCGCGCCGAGGCGTGCGAGCTCGAGCCGGAGCGGCGTCGGGTCGTCGCCCGGGTCGACGACGGCCGCGTCCTGCGACGTGCGGTCGGCTCGCACCACGTAGCAGTTGGACCCGTACGGGCCCATCACGAAGCTGTCGACGACGAGGGGCACCGGGCGTTCGAGTCTAGTGGCTGCGCGTTAGCATCCCGCCCGTGCAGCACTGGGACCTGCTCGCGACGCCGGCGCCGGAGGGGACGCGCGACCCCGTCGTGCTGCACTCGGACGATTCGGCGCGCGCCGTGCTGGTCGTCCTCAAGCCGGGCCAGTCGCTGGGGGACCACCAGGTGAAGGAGCACGCCTGGGTCACCGTCGTCGACGGCTCGGTGCGCGTCTCGGCCGACGGGCAGGAGGTGGAGCTCGGCGCCGGCGGACTCGTACGCTTCGAGCCGAACGAGCGGCACGCGCTCACGAGCGACGGCGGCGCCCGCGTGCTGCTGCTGCTCGCGCCCTGGCCCGGCGCCGGCCACTACCGCGGCGGCTCGGGCACCTAGCCCGCATCGAGAAGCCCGCCGACGCCCGACGCGAAAGGGTGTCTGACACCCACGGTGTCAGACACCTGCTCCGAACAGCGCCGCAGGTCGAGAGTTGGAACCCCGCCGACGCCCGACGCGAAAGGGTGTCTGACACGAGTGCGGCGATGGGAACCAAAAGGTGTCTGACACCATCGATGTCAGACACCTCCTCCGGACAGCGCCTCAGGTCGAAAGGTGGAGCCCCGCCGACGCCCGACGCGAAAGGGTGTCGGACACCAGTGCGGCAATGGGATACCAAGAGGTGTCTGACACCTACGGTGTCGGACACCTCCTCCGGACGCCGCTCCAGGTCGGTTCGGAGAAGCCGTGCTAGCGGCGCTCGTTGTGCTTGGCGAGCCGCCGCTGGTAGCTGCGGTAGGCGAAGCGGTCGATCCAGTACGTGAGCGGGATGAACGCGACCGCATAGACGATCGCGATCGCCGCGCGTGAGGTCTGCGATCCGCCCTTCAGGATGAAGACGAAGGCGACGAAGATCACGGCGCCCATCAGCCCGCCGCGGCGAAACGCACGGCGCCAGCTCGGCGGCTGCGGCTCGCGCCCCAGCCGGCCGCCACGCTTCGCCGGCGCGGCCGCCTTCGCCTTCTCCTTCGTCCGCTGCCGATCGCGCTCCTCCCGCGCCGCGCGCGCCTCCACGGGGTCGAGCGGAACCTCGTTCCCCTCCTCGTCGAGGAGGACGGTCTCGTACTCGTGCCGGAACGACTTCTCGCGCCGGCGGCGCTGCTTGCGGCTGGGCATCCCTCGTCGTCCAGGGTACCGCCGCGCCGCCCGGGTCACGGACGGCGCCGCAACCGGGCGCGCCAGCGCCACCAGCTCCAGGCGCACGCGACGACGAAGAAGACGACCGCGTAGACGATCGCGCGGCCTACCGGCCCGCCGCTCGCCCACGCGACGAGCACGATGATCCCGGCGCACGCGGCCCACAGGACGGCGCTGTCGCGGTACGGATGGGTCGTCGCCGGCTCGGGGACGTCCCACCGCAGCAGCCGCGGCCTCCTCATTCCAGCCCGCCCACCTCCGCCTCCACGGCCTGCAGCAGCGACCCGTCGCGGACGGCGGCCGCGACGCGCTCGATGTCGTCGGAGAGCGGCCGGTCGTCACGCAGGCGGGGCGACAGGTCGCGCACCGCTTCGTGGACGGCGAACGCGCCGCGGCCGGGCGCGAGCGGCGCCAGGAACTCGACCGCCTGCGCGCCTGCGAGCAGCTCGATGGCGACGGCGCGCTCGGCGTTCGCCACCACCTGCCACGCCTTGAGGCCGGACGCGTTGCCCATCGAGACGTGGTCCTCCTGCCCGGCGCTCGTGGGGATCGAGTCGACCGACGCCGGGTGGCAGAGCGACTTGTTCTCGGAGACGAGCGAGGCGGCGACATACTGCGGGATCATGAATCCCGAGTTCAACCCGCCCTGCGAGGTGAGGAACGCGGGCAGGCCGCCGCTCAGGTTCGGGTTGACGAGACGCTCGAGCCGCCGCTCGGAGATGTTCGCGAGCTCCGCCACCGCCATCGCGAGCGCGTCGAGCGCGAACGCGAGCGACTGGCCGTGGAAGTTGCCGGCCGAGACGAGCTCGCCGCTCGCGACCAGCACGAGCGGGTTGTCGGTCGCCGCGTTGAGCTCGACCGAGACCGTGTAGTCGACGTAGTCGAGGAGGTCGCGCGACGCTCCGTGCACCTGCGGCGCGCAGCGGAGCGAGTACGCGTCCTGCACCTTGTCGCACCAGCGGTGCGCCTCGATGATCGCGGAGCCTTCGAGCAGCCGGATGACGTTGCGCGCGGCCGCCGCCTGGCCGCGCAGCGGCCGCAGCGCGTGCACCTCGGGCAGGAACGACGTGCGCGATCCCTGCAGCGCCTCGAGCGACAGCGCGCACGCGCAGTCGGCCGCGCGCGCGAGCCTTCGTGCGCGCACGAGGCACAGCGCCGCCTGCGCCGCCATGAACTGCGTCCCGTTGATCAGCGAGAGCCCTTCCTTCGCAACGAGGCTGACCGGCTCGAGCCCGGCGCGCGCGAGCGCGTCCGCACCGTCGAGCAGCTCGCCGTCGACCGACGCGCGACCCTCGCCGACCAGCGGCAGCGCGAGGTGAGCGAGCGGCGCGAGGTCGCCTGAGGCGCCGACGGAGCCGCGCGAGGGCACGTGCGGCAGCAGGTCGCGGTTCAGGCACTCGAGGAGCAGCTCGACCGTCTCGACCCGGGCGCCCGAGTTCCCCTTCGCGAGCGCGTTCGCGCGCAGCAGCATCGCCGCGCGCACGACCTCCGGCGGGTACGGCTCGCCGACGCCGCACGCGTGCGAGCGCAGGAGCCGCAGCTGCAGCTCCTCCGTCAGCTCGTCGGGGATCTGGCGCGAGACGAAGCGGCCGAAGCCGGTGTTCACGCCGTACGTGTGCTCGCTCGAGCCGTGCGCCACCCGTTCCACGACCTCGCGGGCGGCGTGCATGCGCTCGCGCGCGCCCTCCGAGAGCGGTCCCGCCTGCCGACGCTCGACGGCCACGGCCCAGACGTCCTCGATCGTCAGATCCTCGCCGGTCAGCGCACGCGTCGCCGCCATCCGCGACGAGTGTAGTGCTCCGTCCCGGGAGTCCCCGATCGGTTTGACGGCGTGGAGGGGTGTACTAGCCTCCGCCGAAGTGGGTCGCGTGGGGCCTCGTGCACTCAGGCCGAGCCGTGCCCGGACGGCGGCGCTCGTCGTGATCGTCTCGGCGCTCGCGGCCGCCGCCCCCGGGGCCGGCGAGCCGCCCGCGATTCGCGCGAAGCAGGCCGAGGCGCGCCGCATCCTCGCGCAGGTCGACGCGCTCGACATCCAGCTCGGCCGTCTCGACGAGCAGCTGAACGGTGCGAAGTACGAGCTCTCGCAGGTGCGCGTCCGCGAGCGGCGCGCCGCGGCCTCGCTCGGAACCGCGAGGGTGCAGTACGCGCGCGCCGAACGCCGCGTCGTCCGCCGTCTCGTCACGATCTACGAGTCGACGCCTCCCACGACCGCCGACGCGATCTTCGGAGCGTCGAGCCTCTCGGACATCCTCAACCGCCTGCAGCTCGTCAACGCGGCGAGCGCGCTCGACCGTCACATCGCAAGCAACGCGCAGAGCTGGCGCGACCGGATGGCGGCACGCGAGCAGGCGCTGCTCGCCGAGCGCCGCCGGAAGGCGGCTGCGGTCGCGGTGATCGCCGCGCACGAGCACGCCATCGGGGCCGAGCTCGCGCAGCGCAGGACGATGCTCGCCTCCGTGCAGGACGAGGTCAGACGTCTGCAGGCGGCCGAGGCGGCGCGGCAGGCCCGGCTCGCCGCCGAGGCCCGCGCGAGGCTCGCGGCGGAGGAGCGGGCACGCGCGCAGGCCGCGGCCGCCGCCCGGGCTGCCGCCGAGCGCGCGCGGGCGCAGCACGCCGCGCAGGCGGCCGCGGCGGCGCGGGCCGCGAAGACGACGACGGCGTCGACGCCCGATCCGCCGGCGGCGGCGACGACGACCGCGCCTGCGCCTGCCCCCGCCCCGACGACCACGACCACGCCTTCGCCGACGCCGCCGACGACCACCACGACCGCTTCGCCTCCGCCGCCCACGTCCGCAGGACATCCGCAGGCCGCGACGATCGCGCTCAAGTACCTCGGCGTCCCGTACGTCTTCGGCGGCGCGACGCCGGCGGGCTTCGACTGCTCGGGGCTCGTCATGTACGTCTACGCGCAGCTCGGCATCTCGCTGCCCCACTACGCCGCCGCGCAGTACCAGATGGGCGTGCCGGTCCCGCGCGACGACCTGCAGCCCGGCGACCTCGTCTTCTTCGACGGGCTCAACCACGTCGGCATCTACATCGGCGGCAACCAGTTCGTCCACGCGCCGGAGACGGGCGACGTGGTGAAGATCTCCTCGCTCACCGGCTGGTACGCCGACAACTACGTCGGCGCGCGGCGCATCTGACGCCGGTGCCCCGGCGCTCGTAAAGCCGAGCTTGCACTCCTTTACGCTCGCCTTACCTCCGTGAGGCCGGGACGCGCGAGACTGATGCGGTGCGCGCAAGGCTGATCTCGGCGATGGCAGCGGCGTCGTTGCTGGCCGTCGGCGGCGCCGTCGGATCGAGCGCCGCTGCGCGGCAGGCCGCGTCCCACGGGTTCTTTCGCAGCCGCTGCCTGTACTCGCACACGCTGCCCGACGACCCGATCCTCATGCCGAAGATGCCGGGCGAGTCGATGGTGCACGACTTCTTCGGCAACGCGACCACCGACGCGGGCTCGACGGCCGCGGCGCTGCGTGCAGCGCCGGCAACCTCCTGCCTCGCGCCGGCCGACACGTCGGCGTACTGGATGCCCGCGCTCTACCAGCACGGCGTCCGGATCGTGCCGCGCCTGCTGCTCGCCTACTACCGCACCGCCGGCCGACCTGCGGCGTCGATCAGGACGATCCCGCAGGGCCTCCAGATGATCGCGGGCAACGAGACCGCGATGTCGCCGCAGTCCACGCGCATCGCGTACTGGGACTGCGGGGCGAAGGCGATAGTGCCGCACACCGCCCTGCCGCCGGCGTCGTGCCCCGCGGGCAGTACCCTCGTCCTGAGCCTGGTCTTCCCGGACTGCTGGGACGGTCACACGCTTGCGGGCGCGGGCCAGCGCAACGTCGTCTACGCGACGCGGCAGGGATGCCCCGCGGGCCATCCCGTCGCGATCCCGGAGCTCGTCGTCCACGTGCACTACCCGATCTCGAGAGGCGACGGCCTGACCCTCTCGATGGGCCCGACCGCGAACACGATGCCGGGCAGCATCTACACCGCCCACGCGGACTTCATCAACGCGTGGGATCCGTCCGTGCTCTCGTCGCTCGTGAGCGCGTGCGACGTCGCGAGCGTCCGGTGCGGCACCGTCGGTCCGCTCGACCGGCCGCTCGGCGTCGAGCAGTAGCGCGCCCGCCGCCGCACCCGGACGAGGCAGACTCGCCGGGCCGTGTCGGACCCCGCACTCGACGTCCCGCGCGAGCTCGAGCCCGCCGCGGCGCCGCGGGCAGGCGCGTTCGCGCTCCTGCGCCGCCGCGACTTCCGCCGCCTCTACCTCGCGGTCGCGGCGAGCGAGCTCGGCGACTCGCTGCACTACATCGCGCTGATGTGGTTCGCCCTCGACGCCGGCGGCCCGCTCGGCGTCGTCGCGGTGCGGCTCGCGGACAGCGTTCCCGCCCTGGTGTTCGGCCTCCACGGCGGGCTCGCCGCCGACCGCTGGAGCCGCAAGCGCCTGATGGTCGGAGCCGACCTCGCGCGCGCCCTCGTCCTTGTGCCCGTCGCGGTCGCGGGGATCGCCGGCTCGCTGCCGCTGTGGGGGCTCGTGGTCGCGTCGTTCCTGCTCGAGGGGAGCACGAGCTACTTCGCGCCCGCGTACGGGGCGACGATCCCGACGCTCGTCGACCGCGACAACGTGCAGCAGGCGAACGCGCTCGTGCAGGCGACGGCGCAGGCGCTCTCGATCGGAGGCTGGGCGGTCGCGGCGGCGCTCCTCACCGTGCTGCCGGTGAGCGTCTTCTTCGCGGTCAACGCGGTGTCGTTCTTCGCGTCCGCCGCGCTGATCGGCGGCATCCGCCAGGGACGGGAGCACGACCCGCACGCGGCGCCGCCGCGGATCCGCGACGGCGTGAACGACCTGCGTCCGCGCACGCTGCTCGCCGCGGCCGTCGTCGCCCTCGGCGTCGCCGTGACGATCACGTCCGGCACGTGGATCGGCGGCGTGCCGACGTTCGTGCGCGACGACCTGCATCACGGCGCCGGCGGCTTCTCGATCCTGATGGTCGGCTACGCGGCCGGGTCGATCTCGAGCGGCCTCGCGCTCGCGCGCCTGCGGATCCGGCGGAAGGCCCGCGCGTCGATGCTCGTGTGGACGCTCTACGTGCCGGGTTACGGGCTGCTCGCGTTCGCCCACGCACTCGGCCCGGCGGTGGCGGGCGCGTTCTTCGCGGGCGTCGGGCAGAGCTCCGCGCTCGTGCTGATCCAGTCGGCGGCACAGGAGGAGGTGCCCGATCGCGTGCTCGGCCGCGTGCTCGGCGTCGTCTCGCTGACGCACCGCGGCGCGCACGCGACCGGCCTGCTGCTCGTTTCGCCGCTCTTCGCGTTCGTCGCGGCGCGGGCGATCTTCGGCGCGAGCGCGATCGCGGTGGCGCTGGTCGGCGTGACCGCGCTCGCCGTCGCCCGCGCCGTCACGGCTCGAGCAGCCTGAGCTCGAGCAAGCGCGACTCGTCGAAGCCGTCGATGCCGAGCGCCGCGCCCGCCGCCGTCGCGGCCGCACCGGCCGGCATCAGCCCCACGAGCTCCGAGCCTGCGACCTCGGCGCCGCGCGCGGAAGCCTCGTCGCGGATGCGGCCGACGATCTCGTGCAGCGCCGCCGCCTCCCAGTCCTCGACGTTCATCGAGACCTGGACGAGCCCCGCGCTCGGCAGCTCGAGCCCGAGCGCGCGCACGCCCGGAAAGCCGCCGCCCGACTCGCGGACGACGCTCGCGATCGCGCGCGCGGCCTCGAGATCGCCGCGCAGGTTGACGTTGAACGCGATCAGCGGCCGCCGGGCGCCCAGGATCACGCCGCCCGCGCTCCGGTGCAGCGAGGGCGGCCCGTAGTCGGGCGCGAGCTCGCCGGCGGCGAGCCGGGCGGCGAGCGTCTCGACTCCGCCGCGGCGGTAGAACGCCGGCCCACGCACGGGCGGCTCGTAGACGAAGACCGGCAGGCCGAGCTCGCCGGCGATCCGCTCGCCAACGACGTGCGCCGCCGCCCGCGCCCGCGGCATGTCCTCGGGCCGGATCGGGACGAGCGGCACGACGTCCGCCGCGCCGATCCGCGGGTGCGCACCTTCGTGCCGCCGCAGGTCGATCCGCTCGACCGCGACGGCGACCGCCGCGACGAGCGCGTCCGCGAGCTCCGCCTCCGCGCCGACGACGGTGAAGACGGAGCGGTTGTGGTCGGCGTCGGCATGGACGTCGAGCAGCCGCGCGCGCGCCGCGAGCGCGGCCGCGATCGCGTCGATCGTCCGCCGGTCCCGCCCCTCGCTGAAGTTCGGGACCGACTCCAGCGGGACGAAACTGTTTCGTGACTCCGTCACGAAACAGTTTCCGCTCGATGGCGCGGCGGCACGCGCATACCCTAGGTCGCCGTGAAGGCCTACTACCACGCCCGCGCGCAGGAGTACGACGACTGGTGGCTGCAGCGCGGGCTCTACGCGCCGCGCAGCGCTCCCGGCTGGGTCGCCGAGCGCGACCGTGCCCTGGCGGCCGTCGCCGCGTTGCCGCCCGTGCGCACGCTCGACGTCGCCTGCGGCACCGGCTTCGTCACGCGGCTCCTGCGCGGCGAGGTGGTCGGGCTCGACCAGTCGAGCGCGATGCTCGACGCGGCGCGCGAGCAGGCCCCGGACGCCGAGCTCGTCGTGGGCGACGCGCTCGAGCTGCCGTTCGAGGACCGGAGCTTCGACCGCGTCTTCACGAGCCACTTCTACGGCCACCTCGAGGAGCCCGAGCGCGACCGCTTCCTCGCCGAGGCGCGACGAGTCGCCGGCGAGCTGGTCGTCTTCGACGCCGCGCTCCATGGCGGCGAGCCGCGCGGCGAGTGGCAGGAACGCGTGCTGAACGACGGCTCGCGTTGGCAGGTCTACAAGCGTTTCTTCACGGGCGAGGACCTCGCCGCCGAGCTCGGCGGCGGCCGCGTGCTCTTCGCAGGCGACTGGTTCGTCCTCGTGTCGTCTGCCTCCGAAACTGTTTCGTGACTCCGTCACGAAACAGTTTCCGTGACGCGTGACGCGGCGCCGGTCGCGCTACCGCTCCCTCGCCTCCCTGCGGCGCGACCAGGCCGTCTGCCGAGCGTGCGTCGAGGCGGGCTACCCGCTCGAGTCGCTGCCGGTTCTGGCGCCGTACGCGGGCCAGCGCGCGTACATGTTCGGACAGGCGCCGGGAGCGGTCGAGGGCGTGGAACGGCGGCCGTGGCGCGGCCGCGCCGGCCGCACGCTGCGCCGCTGGCTCGAGCTCGACGAGGACGAGTTCTACGCCGCCTTCTATTGCGCGTCCGTCACGCGCTGCTATCCCGGCAAGGCGGCCTCGGGCCGCGGCGACCGCACGCCGACGCCGGCCGAGCAGCGGCTCTGCGAGCTCTGGCGTGACAACGAGCTCCGCTTGCTGCAGCCGCGGCTCGTCGTCACCGTCGGCGGCCTCGCCGCACGGCGCCTGCTCGGCCTGAAGAGCGTCACCGAGTGCGTGGGGGCGCGCTACGACCTCGACGGCATTCCGGCCGTCCCGTTGCCCCACCCGTCCGGGGCCAGCGGCTGGCTGAACCTGCCCGAGAACCGTGTGCGGGTCGCGGACGCGGCGGCGCTGATCCGCGAGGAGCTCTCGCGCATCCGCGCCGGTACCCTCGATCCGTGAACGCCGAGGGCCCCCGCTATCGCACGACGTTCGTGCGGCTGCTCGCGTTCCTGCGGCCCTACCGCAAGTCGATGGTCGTCTCCGTCGTCCTCGCCGTGGGCTCCCAGGTCGCGTCGCTGCTCGCGATCGTCCTCACCGGCTCGATCGCGGCGGCGCTCGTCCACCACGAGCGCCACCGGCTGCCGTGGCTCGTCGGCGCGGTGCTCGGGCTCGGCGTCGCCCGCGCGCTGATGATGGCCGGCCGTCGGCTCATCGCCGGCAACCAGGCGCTCGGCGTGGAGATGGACCTGCGCACGGCCGTGTACGCGAAGCTGGTGCGGCTGTCGTTCGGCTTCTACGACCGCCACCAGACGGGGCAGCTGATGAGCCGCGCCACCGTGGACCTGCAGGGCGTGCGCTTCTTCCTCGGCTACGGCCTGGTGTTCTTCTTCCAGAGCCTGTTCACGGTGGTCGGCGTGGCGGCGGTCGTGTTCTTCATCGAGTGGCGGCTGGCGCTGATCTCGCTCGCGATCGCGCCCGCGCTCGTGGCCGTCGCGTACCGCTACAGCCACGTCTCCCATCCGCTGTTGCGCGACGTGCAGCAGAAGCTCGCCGACGTCGCGACGGTCGCCGAAGAGAACATCGTCGGCGTCCACGTGGTCAAGTCGTTCGCGCAGGAGGCGGCCGAGCAGGCGAAGTTCGAGTCGCGCTCCGAGCGCGTGTTCGAGCAGAGCGTGAAGGCGAACCGGCAGCGCGCGCTGTACGTCCCGCTGCTCGGCTTCCTGCCGCTCCTCGCGCAGGCGGCGATCCTCTTCGTCGGCGGGCGCATGGTCGCGCACGGGTCGCTTTCGGTGGCGAGCTTCGTGCGCTTCAACCTGTTCCTCACGATGCTGGTGATGCCGCTGCGGCAGCTCGGCATGTGGATCGGGCAGGCGCAGCGGGCGACCGCCTCGGGCGAGCGGATCTTCCAGGTGATCGACGAGCCGGAGGAGATCACCGACGCGCCGGACGCCTACGAGCTGCCGCCCGGCCCCGGCCGGGTCGTCTTCGAGAACGTCAGCTTCGGCTACGACCCGGAGCGGCCCGTGCTGCGCGGCCTCGACCTCGAGCTCGAGGCGGGTCGGGTCGTCGCGCTGATCGGGCACACGGGCGCCGGGAAGACGACGACGGCCGCGCTCGTGCCGCGGTTCTACGACGTGCAGCGGGGGCGCGTCGCCGTCGACGGCCACGACGTGCGCGACGTGACGCTCGCGTCGCTGCGGCGGGAGATCGGCGCGATCGCGCAGGACCCGTTCCTCTTCTCGGCGACCGTGCGCGAGAACATCGCGTTCGGACGGCCTGAGGCCACCGCCGAGGAGGTCGAGCGCGCGGCGCGGCTCGCGCAGGCGCACGAGTTCGTGGCGGCGCTGCCCGAGGGTTACGACACCGTGATCGGCGAGCGCGGGATCACGCTGTCGGGCGGGCAGCGGCAGCGGATCGCGATCGCGCGCGCGCTCGTGGTCGACCCGCGCATCCTGATCCTCGACGACGCCACGGCGTCGGTCGACGCCACCACGGAGGCCCGCATCCGGGAGGGGCTGCGCGAGGCGATGCGCGACCGGACGACGATCATCATCGCCCACCGCCTGTCCACGATCGCGCTCGCCGACGAGATCGTCGTGGTCGACGACGGCCGGGTCGCCGCGCGCGGCACGCACGACGAGCTCGTCGGGACGAACGACGTCTACCGCGAGATCTACGAGCACGGCCTGCTCGAGCGTGTCTTCAGCGAGGAGGCGGCGTAGTGCTTCCGCCTGACATGGTGTCTGACACCGCAGGTGTCAGACACCTTTCTTCCGCGTCACGGGGGATGACGACGTGAGGGTGCATCAGCCCGGGAGCCATCTCATGCGCGGCGGGCGCGCGACGGTCGACGACTGGTCGTGGCGGCAGACGAAGCGGCGTGCGGTCGCCCTCTGGACGCTCGCGCGGCCGTACAAGCTCCGCACCGCATACGCGATCGTCACGCTGCTCGGCGCGACCGCCGTCTCCCTCGCGCCGCCGTACCTCATCGGCCGCACGATCGACGTCGTCCGCCACGGCCACACGACGAAGCTCGCGTGGTACGTCGTCGCGTTCGTCGTCGCCGGCGCGCTCGGGATCGGGTTCGGCTATGCGCAGACCTACTTCACGGGCTGGACCGGCGAGCGCATGCTCGCCGACCTGCGCGGGTTGATCTTCCGCCACCTGCAGCGGCTGTCGCTCGGGTTCTACGAGCGGAACCGCGCGGGCGTGATCATCAGCAGGCTCACGAACGACGTCGAGGCGCTCGACCAGCTCGTCACGGACGGCGTCACCTCGCTCGTGCAGAACACGCTCACGCTCGCGGGCACCGCGGTGGTGTTGTTCGTGCTCGACTGGCGGCTCGCGCTCGCGACGCTCACGGTGATGCCCGCGATGGCGCTCGCGACCGTGTGGTTCCGCAAGCGCTCGGGCCGCGCGTACCGGGCCGTGCGCGAGACGCTCGGCGCGGTCACCGCCACGCTGGCGGAGGACATCGCCGGTATGCGCGTGCTGCAGTCGTTCACCCGCGAGCGCGCCGCGCGCGAGAACTTCCGCCGCGTCAGCGACACCTACCGCGCGTCGAACATGCAGACCGTCGTCCTGAACGGGATCTACTTCCCGTTCGTCGACTTCCTCTCGTCGGCCGCGTCCGCGGTCGTGCTCGGCTACGGCGGCTGGCTCGCGTTCCACGGCCACCTGACGATCGGGACGCTGGTCGCGTTCCTCGGCTACCTCTCGAACTTCTTCGACCCGGTGCAGCAGCTCTCGCAGCTCTACAACACGTTTCTGTCGGCGGTCGCTGCGCTCGACAAGATCGTCGACCTGCTCGACGAGACGCCTGAGGTTCGCGACCGCGACGGCGCGGTCGACCTGGGCCGCATCGCCGGACGTGTGGAGTTCGACGGCGTCCGCTTCGCCTACGGCCGCGGCCCGGAGGTGCTGCACGGGATCGACCTCGTCGTGCCGGCCGGGACGACCGTCGCGCTCGTCGGCCACACCGGCGCCGGCAAGTCGACGATCGCGAAGCTGCTCGCGCGCTTCTACGACCCGACGGAGGGACGGATCGCGATCGACGGCGTCGACCTGCGCGACGTGCGGCAGGAGTCGCTGCGCCGGCAGCTCGGGATCGTGCCGCAGGAGGGCTTCCTCTTCGCCGGCACGGTCGCCGAGAACATCGCGTTCGGCCGGCCGGAGGCGTCGCGCGAGGAGATCGTGGCGGCGGCACGCGCGGTCGGCGCCGACGAGCTCGTCGAGCGGCTGGAGGACGGCTACGAGACCCAGCTCGGCGAGCGCGGCTCGCGGCTGTCGCTCGGCCAACGGCAGCTCGTTGCGTTCGCGCGCGCGCTGCTCGCCGACCCGCGCATCCTGATCCTCGACGAGGCGACGAGCTCCGTCGACATCGGCACGGAGCGCCGGATCGAGCGTGCGCTCCGACGGCTGTTGCACGGGCGCACCGCGTTCGTGATCGCACACCGCCTCTCCACCATCCGCGACGCCGACCTGATCGTCGTGCTCGAGCACGGGCGCATCGTCGAGCAGGGAACCCACGACGAGCTGATCGCGGGCGGCGGGCTCTACACCAGCCTCTACGGCGATTGGGCCGCCGAGGTGGCGTAGGCGTGGCGGGGACCGCGTAGTAAGGTCGGGCGATGCAGGTCGGAGAGCCGATCGGCGAAGGCTGGGCGATCTACAAGCGCTTCTGGAGGCACCTGATCCCGATCGCGCTCGTCGTCTACCTCGTCGTGTCGCTGGTCGCGCTCGCGCTGGCGAGCACGGGCAGCAGCCTCTCGGCCCTGGCGGCGTTCATCGTCACCGTCGCGGGCGTCTTCCTGCTGCAGGCGGCGCTCGTCGAGGCAGTCGCGGACGTGCGCGACGGCCGCGCCGACCTGACGCTCGGCGAGACGATCGCGCGCGCGTGGCCGCGGCTCGGCTCCGTCGCCGTCGCCGGGATCGCGGCCGCGATCGGCATCGTCATCGGCTTCGTGCTGCTCGTCGTCCCGGGGCTCTACCTGCTGACGATCTGGAGCATGATCGTGCCGGTGATCGTGCTCGAGCAGCGCGGCGCGTTCGACTCGTTCGGCCGCAGCCGCGAGCTCGTCCGCGGCTACGGCTGGACGGTCTTCGGCGTGATCGTCGTGACGTTCGCGATCAACGTCGCCGTCTCGATCGTGCTCGAGATCCTGTTCGCGGGATTCTCGACCGTCATCGGGCACTACATCGCCAACGTGATCGCGAACACGGTGATCTCGCCGTTCGTCGCGGCCGCCTGGACCTGCATGTACTTCCGCCTGCGGGAGCTGAAGGAACCGGCGACCGCCGGCCTCCCCTCGGGCGCCGCGTACACCGACGCGTAGGCCGAGGGCGCCGGTGGACGTCGACCGACGGACGCAGGAGCGGATCGACCAGCCGGTCTCCGCCGAGGCCGAGCGCGAGACCCGCCTCACGCCCGCCGAGGCGGTCGCGCAGATGCGGATTCGCGTGCCGGTGCGCGCGAACCGCACGTTGCGAACCGTCATCGAGCGCGTCAACCGCGACGACCAGCTCAAGGGCTGGTGGCACGTCTCGAACGTGAACGCGGTCGTGCGCATGGGCATCAACGACCACTCGTGGGTGCACATCCAGATCGTCACGAACATCGCGCTGAAGCTCCTGCGCCAGCTCACGAAGCACGGCGTCGAGCCGGCGGTGGTGAGCGACTACGGCATGTCGCGCGAGGACGCCGAGGTGGTCGTCGCGCTGACGGCGCTGACGCACTGCGTCGGGATGGCGGTGCACCGCAAGGGCCACGAGGACTTCAGCCTCTTCCTCGCCGAGCCGAAGCTGCGCGAGCTGCTCGCCGGGATCTACGACGAGCCCGATCTCACCGTCGTCGTCTCGGAGGTGCTGCAGGGCATCATCAGCCACCGTTCCGACGGAGAGCCGCTGACGCTCGAGGCCGGCATCCTGCGGGTCGCCGACGCGCTCGACATGGAGCAGGGCCGGTCGCGCATCGCGTTCGAGCGCGGCCGGGTCGGCATCCACTCGCTGTCGGCGGCGGCGATCGAAGAGGTCGAGATCTCGGACGGCGACGAGAAGCCGATCCGCATCTCCATCCGCATGAACAACTCGTCCGGCATCTACCAGGTCGACGGCTTGCTGAAGGCGAAGCTCGTCGGCTCGGGTCTCGAGCCGTACGTCGAGGTGATCGCGCATATCGACACCGAGGCGGAGAAGCGCCTCGTGCCGCTGTACCGGCTCGAGGTGTAGGTTCGCGCGCGGCGAGCGGGGCTACAATGCCGGGCGCCCTGCGGGGTCGTCTAACGGTAGGACGCCTGACTCTGGATCAGGTAGTCAAGGTTCGAATCCTTGCCCCGCAGCCTCGCGCTCAGGACGGGTTCCGCCGTCCGCGCGCCTCCGGCGGTCGGCCGAGGGCAGGTCCTTCACCGCTCGCTTGAGCGCCCGTCCCTTCGGCGAGTCGTCGACCGCCTCGTCGATCTTCGCGAGGAGCTCGTTGCGGGCGTCCTCGGTGATGCCGAACGGCTTCTGTTGGCGCGCCTGAGAGCTCATGCCGCCGAAGGTATTGCCGGCGCGCCGTCGGCCGAAAACAGGAAACGACCGCCCGCTCCGCGGGACGGTCGCGCCGCCGGCGCTCGAAGGCGGCACCCCAGGGCGAAGATGGTGTCTGACACCAGCGGTGTCAGACACCTCTCTGCGCGTCTCTGGCCGGCGCGCCGTCGGCCGAAAACAGGAAACGTCCGCCCGCTCCTCGGGACGGTCGCGCCGCCGGCGCTCGAAGGCGGCACCCGAGGCGAAGATGGTGTCTGACACCAGCGGTGTCAGACACCTCTCTGCGGGTCTTTGGCCGGCGCGCCGTCGGCCGAAAACAGGAAACGACCCGCCCGCTCTTCGGAGCCATCGCGCCGCCGGCGCTCGAAGGCGGCACCCGAGGCGAAGATGGTGTCTGACACCAGGGGTGTCAGACACCTCTCTGCGCGTCTTTGGCCGGCGCGCCGTCGGTCGAAAACAGGAAAACGTCCGCCCGCTCCTCGGGACCGTCGCGCCGCCGGCGCTCGAAGGCGGCACCCCGAGGCGAAGATGGTGTCTGACACCAGCGGTGTCAGACCCCTCTTTGCGCGTCTCTGGTCAGAGGTTCGGAGAGGCCGCGCTAGCCGAAGGACCGATGGCGATCGGACCTGCGCCTCCCATAGTGCGAGCGCGTGAACGAGGAGCCGACACCGCAGAGCATCCGCGTCGGGCCGCGCCGGATCCGCAGGGTCCTGTGCGCGCGGTGCGACCGCCCGAGCGACGCCCGCTGGCGGGGCTGGCGCGCCTACCGCGTCGACGACCCGGCCGCCGGCGAGCGGCCGGAGCTCGCGTTCTTCTGCCCGGAGTGCAGCCGGCCCGCCTCCTGAGGCGCGGCCCCGCCGCTCACTTCGACCGGGCGCGATTTACCGCGTCCGGGTGACGAAGGAAATCGCTGTCAGCGGTACCGTCCGTGCCATGTCAGCAGGCGAGCACGCGGGACCGCCCCGGCGGGCGGCGCTCGACACGGTCCGCACCCTGTCGGACAGCCGGCACTTCTGCAGCGCCGAGCTCACCCTCGCCGGCCGGGGCCAGGTGGTGCTGATCGGCGAGAAGCCGGCGGTCGAGCAGGTGCTCCGGCTGCTGGAGGAGCACGGCGCGCACCCGCTCGTCGAGCTCCCGGACGACCTCGCCGAGGACAGGTAGCGCTCAGCGCGCGGCGCGGCGGACGCGGTCGAGCTCCCGCTGGGCCCTCGCCACCTCGCCCTGCGCCCGCGCCACCTCGCGCTGCGCCCGAAGCAGGAGCCGGTTCGTCTGCCGCTCCTCGGCGCGCGCCGCGGCGAGCGCCCGCTTCGCCTCGTCGAGCCGCGCCCGCGCGGCGCGGTCGTCGACCTTCGGCTTCGGCTTGGGCTTCGCCGCGGGCTTGGGCTTCGGCTTCGGCGCACCCGCCGGCCGAGCGCCCGCCCGCCCGACGAGCGTCCCGAACCCGCGCGGCTCGAGCTCGCGCACGAGCCGGCCGGCGAGGAGCTCCGCCGCGGCCTCCTCGTCCACCGCGGCGGCCGAGAGGCTCTGGCGGGCCGTCTCCCCCGCCAGCTCGACCAGCCGGTTCAGCGACTCGCGCTCTCCCCGGGCCGCCTCGCGCAGGTCGCCCTTGCCGGAGAGCTGCGCGTCGCGGAGCCGCGCCGCGGCGGCCAGGAACGCCTCGATGTCGCGCCGGCGGTCGCGGACGAGGCGGTTGAGCGCGGCCGCTCCCGCGCTCGGCTTTCGCTGCTCCAGCACGACCGCCGCCTCCGCCCGGCGGCCCTCCTTCCGCAGCCCGGCGGCCGCCGCGTTCCGCGCCCGCGTGAACTCCTCCGGCGGCAGCCCGTACAACTCGTCGATAATCGCGTCGATGGAGCGCACAGTTGAATTGTGACCGCAGGGGTTCCGTTCTCGGGCGTCCGGGGTAGGCGAAGCCGGGTGGCGGGACCCAGCGGCCAGCTGACGTACGAGGAGACGGTCAACCGGATCATCCGGCTGGCCGAGGAACGCGGCGGCACGATCACGCGCGCCGAGATCGAGGCGGACGCGGACCTCTCGCGCGACCGCTCGCTGACCTCGGCGGCCGGGCATTCGCTGGCGGGCGGCACGAACGTCGCCAGCGTCTCCTCGGACGACGGGTGGTTCCCGTACGAGCGCCTGAGCTTCGGCGGGCTCACGCGCGCGGGCTGACCCGTCGGCTCCGGGTGGACGCGGCCGCGCGGATGCGCGAGACTCCCGTGCTGTGCTGATCGCGCTCACCGCCCACCAGGGCACGCGGCTCGGAGAGATCGGCTTCCTGCTCGACGCGATCGCAGGCGGCCTCCTCTTCGTCGGCAGCGCGCCGGGCTTCAGACGGCTCGGCACCCTGCTGGGCGGCCTCGCGCTCGCCGCCGGCTCGGTGCTGCTGATCGTGGCGGTGCACTGGGGCCGCTTCGGCATCCCCTGAGCCGGCCGCGAAGCCTTCAGGACCGCGCCGCGCGCGCCGATGGTCTCGGCGTGCGCTCCGTGATCGGCCTCTGTGCCACCGTCGGCACGATCGCCGGCGGCTACGTGCCCGTGCTGTGGGGCGACTCCGCGTTCTCGGTCACCTCGCTCCTCTTCGCCGCGCTCGGCGGCGCGGCGGGCGTCTGGGCGGGCGCGCGGATCTCGAACACGTAGGGCCGGCGCGCTACCCCACCGAGACGGGGGCGGACGTGCCGAGCGCGTGACCCGACGCGTCGAACGCCCGTGCCTCGACCGTGTGCGGGAGCTTCCCAACGTGGATCGCCGTCTCGAGGCCCCGCCACGGCGCGCTCGCGAGCGGCTCGAGGTGCGAGTCGTCGTCGCCGCCGAGCACCTGCCAGCGGGCGATTCCCGTCTCGCCGTTCCAGCTCGCGTAGACCACGCCCCGGTCGGCGGCGACCGCGGGCGGCGTCGCGGGCCGGCCGGTCCACGGATAGCGGAACGCCCGGTAGGTGTCGCCGTAGGGCAGCTTCAGCTCGAAGCGGACGCTGCCGTCGGGCGCGAACTCCGTCGCCCGGCGGATGCCGCCCCAGCCGACGAAGGCGCCGCCGTCGGGGAGCAGCTGGATGTCGCCCTCGTACGGCGAGGACAGCTTCTGCGGATGCACGAACGCCTTCACGACGGTGGCGCGGCGCTTCGCGATGTCGAGCTTCAGCACGAGCGGGCGCGTGTACGGCTCGACCTTCGGGATCGCCCCGTTGTCGAAGAGCGTGAGGAGATCGCCCGCATGCAGCCTGGCGTCGTGCTGGAAGGCGAAGCGCACCGCCTTCGGCGGGCCGAAGTCGCTGCGCTTCCCGCCGAGCCGCCACACGATGTGCCCGTCGCGCGCGATGTCGTAGATCGCGCTCGTGTTTCGGCCGGAGACGAGCAGCGTCCCGTTCGGTCCGTCGGCGACGGAGTTGACGTGGAAGTAGTCGAGCGGACGTTTCTTCGTCGCGTCGCGGGCGGGCTCGCGGTTCGCCTGCGTCGACTCGGAGAGCGGCACGTGGTCGAGCGAGCGCCACTCGAAGACGACGCGGCCGCTGGCGACGTCGATCTCCTGCACGACGCTGTCGAGCACCCAGCCGTGCTTGGGGCCGCCGACGCCGCTCAGGTCGTACGGGATCTCGTGGTAGGCGGTGATGAGCGCCGTCCCGCGCGGCGTCAGCTGGAACTCGTGCAGGTCGCTCTGCAGCCCGTGGCCGGCATGGACGACCGCGATCTGCCGGTACGACGAGTCGAGGATCACCCCCTCGCCGCGGCCGATCCCGGCCTTGTTGATCCGCCCCTGCCACCACGTCAGCACCGGCTTCCCGCGATAGACCTGCGGCCGGAAGTCGGTCGCCTCGAGCGGCGAGGCGAGCTGGCGGTACCAGACGACGCGCCCCCGGTTGTCGGCGATCATCGGCCCCCCGGGCTCGCCGCCCTTCTTCTCGGCGACGAAGACGTCGCCCGGGGCGACCCCCTGCGCCGGATGCGTGATCCGTAACCGTGGCGGATAGACACCAGCGAGCGTGCGCAGCGCGCCGGTCTTGACTGGCGGCTTGCTGTCGGCGCAGCCCGCCAGCGCGGCGGCGAGCGCGACGGCGGCGGCGCGAAGGAGCAACGGCCTCACGGGCCGCCGGACCCTACCCCAACCCCGGAAGGCTGGCGCCCCTCCGCACGGCTCTCTATGCTCTTGCCGATTCCCCTGACCCCCCAGACAGGAGGACGAGTGAAGAAGCGCATCTACGTGGCCGCAGGGGCGTCCACGCTGATTGCCGTCACGGCGCTCGTCGTGGCGAGCCTGGCGAGCGCCCGCTCGAACGGCGCCACGCCGCTGCCGTCGTCGTCGTGCCAGGCGATCCAGAACCCCAGCGGGCAGTACCTGATCGCATCCGACCTGCCCCTCGAGGGGTCGGGGCGTACCCAGACCATCCAGATGGGGAAGGCGATCGCGTACATCCTCAAGCAGCACAACTGGAAGGCGGGCAAGTACACGCTCGCCTACCAGGCCTGCGACGACGCGACCGCACAGGCCGGCAAGTGGGACTCGGGCAAGGCGGCGGCGAACGCGAACGCCTACGCCCAGGACAAGAGCGTGATCGGCGTGATCGGCACGTTCAACTCGGGCGCGGCGGAGATCGAGGTTCCGATCCTCAACCGCGCGCCGAACGGCCCGGTCGCCATGGTCAGCCCGGCGAACACGTACGTGGGCCTGACCCACTCCGGCCCGGGCACGGCGCCGGGTGAGCCCGGGAAGTACTACCCGACCGGGAAGCGGAACTACATCCGCATCGTGGCGGCGGACGACTTCCAGGGCGCTGCGGACGCGATCCTCGCCAAGGGGCTGGGCGTCAAGAAGGTCTTCATCCTGAACGACAAGGAGGCCTACGGCCTCGGCGTCGCTTCGGACTTCCGCAATGCGGCGAAGAAGCTCGGCATCACGTCGGTCGGCTTCACCGCATGGGACCCGAAGGCCTCCTCGTACGAGGCGCTCGCGGTCAAGATCAAGGCGTCGGGAGCGCAGGGCGTCTTCCTCGGCGGCCTGATCTGCGAGAACGGCGGCAAGCTGATCAAGGACATCCGCGCCGGCGTGCCCGGCGTGAAGATCATGGCCCCTGACGGCTTCACGCCCATCTCGGCCGACGTCCAGACCGCCGGCGGTGCGGCGAACAACATGACCGTCTCGGTCGCGGGTCTGCCGAACAGCCAGCTGAAGGGCGCCGGCAAGGCGTTCGTGAAGGGCTTCACGAAGGCCGTGGGCCCGCCCGATCCGTACGCGGTCTACGCGGCCCAGGCGGCCGAGGTGATGATCGCGGCGATCGCACGCTCGAACGGCACGCGCGCGGACGTCGCGAAGCAGCTGTTCAACACGAAGGTGAAGAACGGCATCCTCGGCTCGTTCACGATCAACAAGAACGGCGACACGTCGTCGAACCCGGTCACGATCTACATGATCAAGGGCGGGAAGTCGACGAACTACAAGGTGATCGTGCCCCCGACCTCGCTGGTCCGGGTGGCCTGAGCCGGGACCCCATCGCAGCACGTGACGGGAGGGCCGAAAGGCCCTCCCGTCGTTTGCGAGGCGAGCTCAGCGCCGCCGCGCGGCGGTGCGCACGGCGGGGCGAGCGGCCGGCGCGGCCGCCGGTGTGTCCAACGGCCGCTTGAACACCGCCAGGAAACGGGGCAGGGAATCCGCGGTCGCGAACGGCGACGGCCCGTACCAGACCAGCTCCCAGCCGTCCCGGCCGCGCAGGTTCAAAAGCTCGCCGAGCGCCGCGATCTCACGGTCCTCGCGGAGCTGGTACCAGCCGCGGCGCGCGTCGTGGACGAGCTCGACCTGGTACTCCCAGAGCTGCTTTCGCTTCGACCGCCGCGCGGGCTTGGGAGAACCCGCCGCCTCGACTGTCGCCTTCGTCTTGACGACCGCCTCCTCGAGCGTGCGCGCCAGCACCTCCGCCTCCTCCGGAAACCGGGTTCCCGCGGACCGCTTCTCGCCCACGCTCGCAGCCTGTACGAACCGGGACGGCCGCACTTCGGCCGTTCGGCTAGGGCCGACCTCCCACCCCCGCCAGCAGGCGGGCCCTCTCGTCGGCTTACGCGCCGTACCCGACGGCGGCGAGCAGCGCGTCGCTCTCGGGATAGCCGAGCCCGACGAAGGAGCGGAACCGCGCGACCAGCAGCGCGATCAGCGTCTGTTCGTCGAGGCCCGCGATCAGCGTCGAGAGAGGGGCGTCGGGGGCGAGGAGCTCTTCGTGCGGGGTCGCGGTCACGTCCACGATCCGACTATCGGCGGGGCGCCCGCGGCGCGTAAAGGGTCCCGCGGCCGCCGCGAGTAGGCCCTCCGGCCCAGTCGAGGGGCCGCCGGCACCAGCGGGGAGGCCTCGCGCTCGAGGCCTCCCCGCGGCTCGCGTTACCCCTTGACGGAGATCGGCTGCGACGCGCCCGGCGGGATCAGCCCGAACGCGCACTGCCCGGTCGCGTTGCCCGACACGACGTTCGGCGTGCCCATCGCGTCGCCGTACTGCACGGCGGGGCTGTTGCCCTGGCAGATCAGGTTGCCGCCGACCGTGTTCTGGATGTCCTCGTTCGAGTCCGGCCCCTGTCCGGTCACGCCGGGCAGGAAGGCGCGGTTGTTCGAGAAGATCGCGTTGCCGCCGACGTGGTTGCGGAGCGCGCCGAACCAGGCGCCCTCCCACCCCTGCACGATCAGGTTGCCGCCGATCGTGTTCTCCTTGATCGGATAGCTGACGGTGAGGGCCGCTGCGCCGCCACCGCCGTTCGAGATCACGTTGCCGTGGATCGTCGACGCGGTGAGGTACATCGTGAGCGGTTGATTCGCGACGATGTTGCCGCCCACGACGTCGTTCGTGGTCTGGCCGTAGCACGGCGCCTGGTCGAACGGCGGGCCGAGCGCGCCGGGGCTGCAGCCGAGCGCCAGGACGGCGCCGCGCTGGACGAGCACGTTCCCGCTCACCGTGACGGTCGCCAGCGTGAACGCGTCGAGGCACGCCCCAGGCGCGAGCGTCAGGTTGCCGTTGACGGTCAAGGTGGAGCCGGCCGGGACGTACGCGTTGCCGGAGATGGTGACGTTCCCGTTGTGTGTCCCCGACACCGCGGTTCCGGCGCTCGGGCAGATCGGCGGGCCGACGAACGGGTCGGCCGTCGCCGACGCGGCCACGAACGCGAGCGACAACACGGCACAGACGGCCGGGACGAGCAGCAGCTTCCTCATTCATCCCCCTCGGGATCGGACGACGGAAGATTCGCCCCCACCCTACGTGCGCCGGACGGCCGCGTCCAAGGCGACCTCCTGTTCAGCGCACGGAGGCCATGTGGCCGTCTTGCTTCGCGGCGAGCGCCACGACCGTCGCGGCCGACGGGCCGTCGCCGACGCCGGCCGCCAGCACGCCCGCCTTCATCGATCCGCGATGCCAGACGACGGCCAGGGTGGAGAGCGTCACTCCTCGCGACCTCGTCCTCGCCTTGAGGAGCACCGCGCCGTCCCCGATCTTCGGGGAGAGCGACAGCCGGATGCAGGTCGGCCGCTTCCGGAGGCACGCCTGGACGCTCGACGTCCACGAGGCAGCAGCACCCCGTCGCGTCTTGTAGACGCTTACGCTCGAGACGATCAAGACGGCGCCGCGCACGCTGGCGCCGGTCTGGTCCGGAAGGAAGTCCGCCTCGTACCCGGTGACGTAGCCCCAGCGGCGGTAGTCGGCGACGGTCTGCGGCCCCTCCTTCGCCGCTGCGGCGAGCGAGACGACGTTGGCGCTCTGCAGCGCGAAGCCGGCCGGCAGGTCCCCGAGTCGGAGGGTGAGCCGACTGGGATCGGCTCCGAGCGCACCGGTCGCGATCGTCACTGCCAGCCCGACGGCCGCCAGGGCGGCGCCGACCGGACGGGTGGACGCCCTCAGCGGCACCCCTGGCCCGTGCCCTGTTGCCGCTCCTCCGCGTCCCGTGCCCGGCGCGCTGCCGCGGAGAGCTTCGGGTCGGAGCCCGCGAGGCCGGCGAGCGCGCGTTCCTTGGCCGCCAGCCTGCTCCTTCGGGAAGTACGTGAACTGGACCCCGAGATAGGCCTCGTAGATGTAGTGGTGCGGGAACGGGTTCGGCAGATCGGTCACGACTGTCTGCCAGCAGCTCCGCCCGAAGCCCTTCCCGCCGAGGAAGCTGTCGACGCTCGGCGCGCGGACGGTGTACGTGTCCGGGCCGACGAGGTCGGTCGCACCGGCTTTCTCGCCCGGCCCCTCGCCGGCGAGGGGGTGACACTCGAACCCGATGTGCGCCGGCGTCGAGACGACGAGCGCCCGGTCGTAGCCGCCGACGTTGCGCGCTGCCGCGATCAGGCTGCCGGTGCCGATCGGCTCGAGCGACCCCTGTCCGAGGCCGACGCTCCTGCCGCCCGGTCCGGGCACGAAGCTCGCGGGGCAGCGGTACTCCTTCTTCCGCAGCTGGGTGCTGGGTGGGATCGGCTGCAGGAGGACGGCATGGTCGTCCGCGCTGTAGCTCCTGACGTCCGCCAGCGCGCGACCGCCGAGCGGCTCCACCCCGCGGCCGGTGTAGCCGACGATGAAGCGCGTGCTCCAGGCCCACCCTCCGAACGCGACGCCCGTCCACTGGCTCGACGCCGTCCCTCGGTAGTCGTCCTGGAAATCACCGGCGGCGTCGACCGAGACCATGAAGCAGCAGCGGGACGGCGTCCCCCCGCGGGTCGGCTGCGAGCCTGCTGCGCCGGCCGCTGCGAGCGCGATCGAGACCGCGAGCGCGAGCGCCGTCGCGCTAGCGCGCAACGACCGCTCCGCTCGTCGCCCTGAACGGTCCGAGCGCGGCGACGACGCGATAGGTGCCGGGTCGGTGCGCCGGCAGCGTGAACGAGCCGCCCGGCCTGCTCGCCCCGCGGCCGGCCGAGGCCCAGCCTGCGCCGGCCCGGCGCTGGAGCAGGAGCGGGATCGCCTGCAGCCCGCCGCCGCAGTCGGCGACCTTCCCCGCGATCCTCTCGCCGGCCGCGTGCGCGCTCACGCGGCCGCTGGGAAGCGGCCCGTCGAGCTTCACGCCCTGCGCGGCGGCGAGCGCGTGGTCGTGGTTCCACTGCTTCGCCGGCGTCGTCCCGACCTGGTACTGGCCGGCCGTGCCCGAGGTGTCCTGCGGCGGGGCGTCGGCGTAGAAGTCGATCGCGCCGAACACGCCTCGGCAGAGTGGGATCGCAAGCACGGACTCCCAGCGCGCCGCACCGACGATCGGCTCCTCGTAGAGGGTGAGCTCCCCGTCGACCGTGCCCACGGCTCGCCCGGCGAGGATGCGGGGGACCTTCGCCGGCGCGCGCGACGCCCGGCTCCAGGTCGTGTGGACGAGCGCGTGCGTCGCCATGCCGTCGAGCGAGCCGACGGAGCTCTCGAAGTCGGAGCGGAAGCTCAGGTCGGTGCGGCCGGTTCCCGGCTTTTGCGTCGCGGTGTAGTCCGGCCCGCGCCAGTCGCCCTGCTCGCCGTCGAACGTCGACTGCGTGTAGTCGCGCACCACCGGCACGTCGACGTACAGCAAAGGCGAGAGCCCCTGGGTTGCGTTGCGGCCGGTCACGCCGACCTGCACCCGCTCGACCGTGCCCGCTGTGGCCGCGGACACGGCGGCGGCGCAGATGCCTGCAGCACCGACCAGGAGCAACGCATGCCTGCCGAGCATGGTTCGCCGCGATCGTAGGGAGGGGACCGCGGCCGTTCAACCGGGGATTTCCCTAGTACGATCGGCTGCGTGCCACGGGAATGGGAGCCGGGCTCCCTCGCCGGGGTCGCCGCGGCGGCTCAGGCGCTCGAACGGGAGGTCCGCGCCTTCGTCGACACACAAGGCGCGACCGTCGCCGATCTCGCGACGCGAGCGGAGGCGGCGTGGCACGCCGGACGCGTGCCCGAGGCAGCAGCGCTCGGCGAGCGCGCGCTCCGCCGCGAGGAGCCCGGCGACCGGCGTGTCCGTCTGCTCCTGCTGCTCGCCGAGACCGAGCTGCTCGAGGGGCACGCGCACGCGGCGCACGAGCGCCTCCGGACCGAAGCTGCCGCCGAGGCTTCTCCCGCGAGGCGCGCGCTGCTTCTCTGCGAGGCCTCTCGCGCCGCGTTCCTCGCTCCCGACCCTCGGGCGGCCGTCGTCGCGGCCGAGGAAGCCGTCCGGCTCGCCGGCACCTGCCCCGATGAGCTTCGCGTCCAGGCCGAGCTCAGCCTCGCACTCGCGCGCATGCTCGCCGACGAACGCGGCGCAGAGCAGCTCCTCGGCCGCGCGCTCGATCGCACCGACTCGAGCCCGCCGACCCTGCTCGGCTCGATCTGCCGCTCCGCGGGTGCGCTGCTCTGGGCGGAGCGGTACGACGCGGCCACGACGCTGCTCGAGCACGTCGTCGAGCGGGCGCGAGAGCAGCGTCTGCTCGAGGTGCTGCCGACGGCGCTCGACACGCTCGCCGGGCTGGAAGCGCGCATCGGCCGCTGGTCGAGCGCCGAGGGCCGCTCGCGAGAGGCGCTCCGCCTCGCGCGCCTCCGATCGTCTCCGTTCGAGCAAGCATCGGCGCTCACGACCCTCGCGCGGCTGGAGGCGGCGCGCGGCAGGGAGCCCGAGACCCGCGCGCGCGTGGAAGAGGCGCTCGCACTGTGTGGGAGCAGCAGCCTGCTCATCGGCTATGCCGCCACTGCCGCCGCATTGCTCGAGCTCTCGATCGGGCACCCGGAGCAGGCGGTAGATCACCTCCAGCAGCTCGCGTCCTCGCCGGCCGCGACGTTCGAGCCCGGGGTGTTTCGCTGGGAGGCCGACCACGTGGAGGCACTCGTCCGTACGGGGCGGCTCGGCGAGGCACAGGACGCGCTCGACCGCTTCGCGGGACGCGCTCGTTCGACGCGGCGCATCTGGACCCGTGCCGTCATCCACCGCTGCCGTGGCCTGCTGGCTCCCCGGGAGGGCTTCGACCTCGAGTTCCAGGAGGCGCTGCGATGGCACACGCGCTCACCGATGCCGTTCGAGCGCGCACGCACGGAGCTGTGCTACGCCGAGCGGCTTCGCCGAGCCGGCCGGATCAGCGAGGCTCGGCCGTTCTTCGTCTCCGCGCTTGGGACGTTCGAACACCTCGGCGCCGCCCCCTGGGCCGTGCGTGCGCGGCGCGGCCTCCACCGGGCAGGCCGATCGGCAGCGGCGCAGCCCGTCGAGAGCACGCTCACGTCACACGAGCTCCAGGTCGCCGCGCTCGTCGCGCGCGGAGCGACGAATCGGGAGGCCGCCGCTTCGCTCTTCGTCACGCCGAAGACGATCGAGTACCACCTTGCGCGGATCTACCGGAAGCTCGGCGTCCGTTCCCGAACCGAGCTCTCGTGCGCGCTCAGAGAGGGCGGCGGAGTCTCTCGGGTCGAGCTCGCGGCGCTGCGCGGGAGGGAAAAGGCCCATACGGGATTCGAACCTCCCTGCAAATAGGGATGTTTTTCACTCCAGGTCTGCACTCGCCGCTCGCATCCGGACCTGTTCGGTACGAGATCCAGCCGCTACGCTGATCGCATGACGGTCAAGGATCGGCTTCACCGAGTGGTCGACGAGATGACCGACGACGAGGCGGAGGCGACGTTGCGACGAATCGAGGTCCTCCGGAGCGATCCGTTCGTCCGCTTTCTCGACGCGGCGCCGATCGACGATGAGCCGGTCACGCCGGAAGAGGAGGCGGCGATCGCCGAGGTCGAGGCCGACCGTCTGGCCGGTGCTCCGAGGGTTCGCCTCGACGACGTCAAGCGCAAGTACGCGTAGGCGTGACCGACGACGCGCCGTGGGCGCTCGAGTTCGAGCGTCGGGCCGAGCGCGATCTCTCACGCCTCGACCCGCCCGTGGCTCGGCGCGTGCTCGCCGCGCTGGACAGGCTTCTCGCCCGCGACCCGTCGGTCGACTTGCGGCGGCTTCACGGCAGCGACGAGTGGCGTCTGCGGATCGGGCACTGGCGCGTGCGCCTCCAGCTCGACTTCGAGACGCGCACGGTCGTCGTCGTCCGGATCCTCCCGCGCGGCCGCGCTTACAACCGCTGACGGCCCGGCGCATCCCCACCCAGCGCCGCAGAGCCCCTTCGCCCCTCTCAGCTCCCGCCACTCGTCTCGGCGCGATCCGCCAGCCCCGCGCGGCAGGCAGGGCGAGAGCGCTCACACGGAGCTCCTTCCCCGGGCTGGGTGGGCACCGAGGAGGTGCACCTTACGAGCGCCTCGACGGCCATGTCACGTGTGACGTGGCCGGTACCCGACCGGTCACACCGCCCACGGTCCACGGTCAAGGAATAGACTCTCCGGCTCACATAGGCCGACTTGCGAGGTGGTCCGCGGAGGTCGCACGGCGAAAGCCGTCCCACCTGCCCAGTACCTCCCAACGGTTGGTCGCCCGTCCAGGCGAGCTTCGGCTCGCACGACAGAGGAGGATAATCGAGATGGAGCCGATCCAGGCTTCCGCGGCACCCGTGGATGATGTTGACGCGACCCTCGAGATGAGCGTCGACAACATCACGTTCATGCTCGAGCGGCTCGGCCGGGACTGCGACGACGTTCAGTTCGTCCGCGAGCTGACCCAGAACGCGATTGAGGCCGGCGCCTCGCACATCGTATGGGACTACGACCGCAACATCCTCAACCTGACTAGCGTCTACAAGCTGTGCTGCATCGACAACGGCCACGGGATGACCGGCGACGAGATGATCCAGTTCATCAACAACCTGTCGTCGTCGACGCGGAACCAGTCCATCGAAGGCAACTTCGGCGTCGGCGCCAAGGTCGCCGCCGCGACGCGCAACCCCCAGGGTCTCATCTACCAGTCGTGGAAGAACGGCCAGGGCGCGATGGTGCAGCTCTGGCGCGATCCGGTTTCGAACAAGTACGGGATGCGTCACTTCCAGCGCCCCGACGGTTCGTGGGGCTACTGGCAGCCCATCGGCGACAACGGCAAGCCCGAGGAGATCAGGAACCACGGGACGAAGGTCATCCTGCTCGGCACCTCCGAGGAGCACAACACGATGGAGCCGCCGGTTCCGGTGCCCACGGAGTCGCGCTGGATCTCGCGCTACCTCAACGGTCGCTACTTCCGGTTCCCCGAGGGCGTCGAGGTCAAGGCGCGTGAGGGCTGGGACGCCGATCCGAGCGAGAAACGGAACCTCAAGCGGACCGTCCGCGGCGAGGGCGAGTTCCTCGACCGGTTCTCCGACCACAGCGGCGTCGTGGACCTCAGCGAGTGCCGCATCCACTGGTGGATCCTCAACGACGACGACAAGCGCCGCAACGCGTCGGAGCTCGTCAACACCGGCCACTTCGCGACGCTGTACCAGGACGAGCTGTACGAAATGCGCGTCCAGCGCTCGGGCGTCGCGCGGCTCCAGCAGTTTGGCGTCATTTTTGGCTACGAGCGCGTCGTCCTCTACCTGGAGCCGTCGAACGGCAGCACGGCGCGGATCACGTCCAACACCGCCCGGTCGCAGCTGCTCCGCAACGGCGAGCCGCTGCCGTACGCCGACTGGGCCGCCGAGTTCCGCGAGCGAATGCCACAGGAGATCCGCGACCACATCGATGCGGTGATCGCAGGCGCGTCCGGGGTTGACCACCACGAGGCGATCGCAGAGCGGCTCAAGCACTACAACAAGCTCTTCCGCTTGTCGCGCTACCGCCTTCGGCCCGAAGGCCCCCGGACCGTTGAGGATCCCGTGATTGAACGGCCGAAGCCGGGTCGCCCTGGACGCGGCGAGGACTCAGGCGCAGCCGGTACGCCGCGCAAGAAGCAGGACACCACCGGGCGGCTCCTCGCCGCGATGCTCGCGGATCAGGGACTTCCGGCGGAGGATGTCGAACCGCCGCAGCAAGACCTCCCGCGCGTGAAATGGGTCACTATCGAGAACGGTCTGCGGACGCCGGGCTTCCTGGACGACCGCGCGGCGCAGTACGTCGGCGCCGACAACCTCATTCAGGCTAACGGCGACTTCCGCGTCTACACCGACATGGCCGACTACTTCTGCGGTCAGTACGGCGTCGAGTCCGGCAACGCCGTTGTCACCGAGGTCGTCCGCGAGTGGTTCGAGCAGGCGCTGGTCGAGACGGTCATCGGGTGCCAGGCGTTGCAGGGCGAGAAGGAGTGGTCGCCGCGCGACGTCGAGGCCGCGCTCTCCGAGGAGGCGCTGACCGCGGCGGTCATGCAGCGGTACCACGTCGCCAACGCCGTGAAGCGGTCGCTCGGATCGAAGCTCGGCTCCATCCGCGACAAGTCCAGCGACAACGTCGCGGCGTAGGGACGAAAAATCCTAGCCTGGCCGTGGCTGGGGCGCTACGCGCGCCCCTGCCACGGCACGTCCCGTACGGCGCCGACCGTCAGGTGGCGGCACCGGATGCGCTCGTCCAGCCACGTGTCCGTCGCGTCCGAGTGCAGCACCGTCTGCAACGCCTTGCATGACGCGATGGTCCCGTCCTTCGGAGTGCATACGAGCACGTGGTTCTCAACCGCCACGGGGCCATCACCGGCAACGATGGTTCCGACGGCGCGGTGGATCTGCTGTCCAGGTCGAGACGTACGCCGAACCGCGAGGAACGGCGGCTCGAAGAGGCGACCGGCGAAGCGCCGCTTCGTCAGCGTGTCCGCCTCGATGCGACTCCCGAACGGAAGATCGTGCACGGTCAGGTACCGCACAACCGGACCGTTCTCCGGATCGCGATGTGGCACGACCGCGCCAACGTTCACGTCGAATGCGTCCGCCACCGTCGTGTCGGACTTCTCGAACGACCACGGGGCCGCGTCGGCCGAGAACGTGCCTTCTTTGACGACCGCGCCGCGCAGGACGAACACATCCACGTCGGCCCACGTGTCGAATTGCCCGACCGCATCCACCGTCTGGATCCGCAGACGTCGCTCCACGTGTGCACGCCAGCGCTTGTAGTGAGTACCGCTGCGAAGTACATCCGGAAGGATGGCCGCGAGCGCTGCGCCATCGGGCGCTTGCTCGATGATGGCCGCCGTGAACACCGCCGCGCGACTGACGCGGCCGGCCGCCCAACCTAGTCCGTTCGGCGCGGCCGTTGATCCGTATGGAGGATTGAGCAGGACCAGCGAACGCTTCGGGATAGCACGGCTCTGTCCATCACCGACGACGATGTTCGGCAGCAACTCGGCCAGCCTGTCCTCGCGAAGATACGTCCGTGCTCCGAGGCGGTGCACCGCGAGCAGCGCGAGGCGAATCCGGGTAGCGCGGACGTACGCCTCCTCGAGATCGGCTCCGTGGAGCCGTCGTCCCCACCGCTCCAACGTTGCAGCGACTGATTCCGCGAGCGGCAAATGGTTGGCCGCGGCGAGCAGGAGATCGCCCGCACCGACCGCCGGATCCGCGATTGGTCGATCTTGGACAAGTGCAGCCTGAACCACGCTCGTGGAGAGCGCCTGCCCCGTAAAGAACGCGCCCTGGTCGCGACGTGCTTGCAGCGTGACGCGCGCACGAAGCTCACGCGAGACCGCACCGTCTAACGCAGCAGTGACGCTCTCCCCCCTCGCATCGCTGCGAAGGAGCGCAGCAAGATCATCCACATACTCGCTGAACGATTTCATCGAAGCGATGGTAGGACGTCCTGCAGACGGAGCCGTCGCGACGTCGCCGTCTGGAACACGGCTCGAACGGATGAGCCCTTCCAGGGGTGTGTGCCCTGGGTTACCGGGCACCTTCGGCGTTTATGACCGTTTCTTGATCGCCTGTTGAGACGTGGCCCTTCGTGCGACCCATGTTCTTAGCATGGCCTTCCGCGCGCCGGTCATGTCGACGTCGAACATCCGCGCGGGTGGTGTCCATCACGCTTGCTGCTCACTCGAGGGTGGGCACCCGAGGGGCACGCGACGCGCGCGCGAGGTGGTCGCCGTCACCCCGTCACGTCATCCCAAAACAGGTTTAAGCCAAAAACGGCTCACCGGAGGGAGGGAAGAAGGCCCATACGGGATTCGAACCCGTGCCGCCGCCGTGAGAGGGCGGTGTCCTAGGCCACTAGACGAATGGGCCTCGTCGACGCGCCAGTGTAGCCGAGCGGCGCCGTGGCGACACGCCTCGACGCAGCATGGTTGAAGCGCGCGGCCGCGGGTAACGAACACCCATGTTCGGACGCTGGAGGCGCGCCGAGAAGCGTCGCGCCGCGAAGCAGCAGGGTGACCCGGCCGCGCTCGAGCGCGCCGGCGACCCGCGCGGCGGCCTGCAGGACGAGCGCTACCGGGTCGCCGACCCGCGCGACGTCGTGCAGGCCGAGGGGGTCGCGATGGCCGCCCCCGGCGGCGCACCGCAGGAGCAGCTTTCGCCTGACGAGCGACGCGAACGCGACCGCTGAGACAACCGGAGGACACATGAGCCAGAGGACCGCAGACTTCCTGCTCGAACGGCTGCACGCGAACGGCGTGCGGCGCATCTACGGCTACCCCGGCGACGGGATCAACGCCATCGTCGGGGCGCTCGACCGGCAGCGCGAGAAGATCGAGTTCGTGCAGGTGCGGCACGAGGAGATGGCCGCGTTCATGGCGTGCGGGCACGCGAAGTGGACCGGCGAGGTGGGCGTCTGCCTCGCCACCTCCGGCCCCGGCGCGATCCACCTGCTGAACGGCCTCTACGACGCGAAGCTCGACCACAAGCCGGTGCTGGCGATCGTCGGCCAGCAGTCGCGGATGGCGATGGGCGGCAACTACCAGCAGGAGGTCGACCTGCCCGTCCTGTTCAAGGACGTCGCGCCGGAGTTCTGCCAGATGGCGTACGAGCCGGCGCAGATCCGGCATCTCGTCGACCGTGCGCACCGGATCGCGCTCGACCAGCGCACGGTCACATGCCTGATCGTCCCGAACGACCTGGCGGAGATGCCCGCCGAGCCGGACCCGCCGCACGAGCACGGCACGATCCACTCCTCTCCCGGCTGGAACAGGCCGCGCATCGTGCCCCGAGACGAAGACCTGAACCGCGCCGCGGAGATCCTGAACGCGGGCAGCAAGGTCGCGATCCTCGTCGGCCAGGGCGCGATCGGCGCGCACGAGCAGGTCGAGGCGGTCGCCGACAAGCTCGGCGCGGGCGTCGCGAAGGCGCTGCTCGGCAAGGCCGCGCTCGATGACACCCTCCCGTTCGTCACCGGGTCGATCGGCCTGCTCGGCACGAAGCCGAGCTGGGACCTGATGATGGGCTGCGACACGCTCCTGATGGTCGGGTCGTCGTTCCCCTACTCCGAGTTCCTGCCGGAGGAGGGCAAGGCGCGCGGCGTGCAGATCGACATCGACGGCCGCATGCTGAACATCCGCTACCCGATGGAGATCGGCCTGATCGGCGACGCGAAGGCGACGCTGGAGGAGCTGCTGCCGCTGCTCCAGCACAAGTCGGACCGCTCCTGGCGCGAGGAGATCGAGTCGGGGATCGAGCAGTGGTGGAAGCTGATGGAGGACCGCGCGATGCAGGACGCGGACCCGATCAACCCGCAGCGGCTCTTCTGGGAGCTGAACCGCTACCTGCCCGAGAACGCGATCGTCAGCTCCGATTCGGGCTCGTCCGCCAACTGGTACGCGCGGGACGTGAAGCTCAAGCCGTCGCACATGGCGTCGCTTTCCGGCACGCTCGCGACGATGGGGCCGGGCGTCCCGTACGCGATCGCCGCGAAGTTCGCGCATCCGAACCGTCCCGCGGTCGCGCTCGTCGGCGACGGGGCGATGCAGATGAACGGGATGGCCGAGCTGATCACCGCGGCGAAGTACTACGAGCGCTGGAGCGACCCGAGGATGGTCGTGCTCGTGCTCAATAACCAGGACCTGAACCAGGTCACCTGGGAGGAGCGCGCGATGGCGGGCGATCCGAAGAACCCGATCACGCAGAACATCCCGGAGGTTCGCTACGCGGACTACGCGAAGCTGATCGGCCTCGACGGGGTGCGGGTGGAGACGCCGGACCGCATCGACGCGGCGTGGGACGAGGCGTTCTCCGCCGACCGGCCGTTCGTGATCGACGCGGTCGTCGACCCGGAGGTGCCGCCGCTGCCGCCGCACATCACGCTGGAGCAGGCGCGCTCGTTCATGTCCGCGCTGCGCTACCGCGACCCGAACGCGCGCGAGATGATCAGCGAGTCGTTCAAGCAGAAGGTGCTCGAGTTCCTGCCGGGCCGGTGAGCGTCACCCGGCTCGACGTCTCCTGCCTGACGATCCCGACCGACGAGCCGGAGTCGGACGGGACACTCGAGTGGGACTGGACGACGATCGTGATCGTCGAGGCGCGGTCCGGGGACACGACCGGCCTCGGGTGGACGTACGCCTCCGAGGCGGCCGCGAGCGTGATCTCGGCGAAGATCGCCGACGTCGTGCGCGGCCGCTCGCCCGACGACGTCGCCGCGCTGTGGCTCGAGGCGGGCGCCCAGCTTCGGAACATCGGCCGGCCGGGGATCGCGTGGTGCGCCCTGTCGGCCGTCGACCTCGCCCTCTGGGACCTGCGCGCGCGCCTGCACGACGTGCCCCTCGTCGCGCTGCTGCCGCCGGCCCACGACCGCGTGCCGATCTACGGCAGCGGCGGCTTCTGCTCGTACAGCCTCGAGCGGCTGCGCGAGCAGCTCGGCGGCTGGGCATCGGAGGGCATCCCGCGCGTGAAGATGAAGCTGGGTCGCAACCCGGCGGAGGACCCGAAGCGCCTCGACGCCGCACGCGAGGCGATCGGCGACGACGTCGAGCTGTACGTGGACGCGAACGGCGCGTTCACGGGCAAGGAAGCCGTCCGCTGGGGACGCCGCTACGCGGCCGAGTGGGACGTGCGCTGGTTCGAGGAGCCGGTCTCGTCGGCGGACTTCGCGGGGCTGCGCCTCGTGCGCGAGCAGACGCCCGTCGACGTCGCCGCCGGCGAGTACGCGTACGTCCCGGCCGACTTCCGCAACCTGCTCGGCTGCGTCGACTGCCTGCAGGCCGACGTCACCCGCTGCGGCGGCATCACCGGGCTCCTGCGCGTGAACGGCCTGGCGAGCATCCACGGCATCGACGTCTCCGGGCACTGCGCGCCGCAGCTCTCGGCCCACGCGCTCTGCGCCGTCGACCGGCTGCGCCACCTCGAGTACTTCCACGACCACACGCGCATCGAGTCGATGCTCTTCGACGGCGTGCTCTCGCCCGAGGGCGGCGAGCTCGTCCCCGACCGTTCGCGCGCCGGCAACGGCCTCGAGCTGAAGCGCGCCGAGGCAGAGAGGTGGGCGGCATGATCGGCAAGCTGCTCCGGAACATCCGCGACGGGCGCGTGCAGAAGCTGCTCGCCGTCACGACGGCGCTCTCCGCCCCCGCGCTCGGCGCCGAGATCTACTTCGAGCACTACAAGGCCTCGTTCGGCGACAAGTGGATGTGGACGCCGCTGCTCCTCACGCCGCCGCTGACGGCGGCGGGCCTCGCGGGCGTCGTCTCCGAGAAGGCGGCGCGGACGGCGCTTCCGGCGGTCTCCGCGCTGTACCTGCTGGACGGCCTCGTCGGCATCGTCACGCACCTCCAAGGCGTACGGAAGCGGCCCGGGGGCTTCCGCGAGGCGCACTACAACCTCGTGATGGGCCCGCCGCTCCTCGCGCCCGGCTCCCTCTGCCTCGTCGGGGGCCTCGGGATGGCGGCGGCGATCGCCAAGCGGGAGCGCGGATGAGCCTGGAGCAGGCGAAAGCCGACCCGCAGAACCTCCCGCGGCAGCGACGCGGCACGACGCCGCAGATGGTCGGCCGCTACCCCGACTACGACGTCCTCCAGGAGACGGACCACTGGGACGAGACGACGCGGCATGTCGTGCTCGACCGCGTCGAGAACGTCCCGGAGATCACCTTCTTCGACGCGGCGGAGGCCCGGACGCTGCGCGCGTTCTGCGACGTGGCGACCGCCCAGGACTCCGAGCCGCGCATCCCCGTCCTCGCGTACATCGACGAGAAGCTGGCGCAGGGGAAGCGCGACGGCTGGCAGTACTTCGACCTTCCCGACGACGACGAGGTGTGGCGGCGCGTCGTGCGGGGGCTCGACGAGGAGGCGAGGCGGCAGACGTTCGACTCGTTCGCGGACGCGCCGGTCGAGGCGCAGGTCGGCATCGTCCACCGCTTCTCGAAGGGCGAGCTGCACGGCGGCACGTGGGACACGCTCAACGTCTCGCGCGCCTTCTCGGTGGTGATGCGCTACGTCGCGCAGGCCTTCTACGGGCATCCGTGGGCGTGGAACGAGATCGGCTTCGGCGGGCCTGCGTACCCGCGCGGCTACGCGGCCTTCGGCAGCCCCGACCTCGGCGAGCGCGAGCACTGGGAGGGCAAGGAGACGGTGCAGGTCGATCCCGTCCGCGATGTGAGCGAGCGCGGCCTCGACTGATGCCGCTCGCGCTTCGCAAGGGGTCGCTCGCGATGCCGAGCGACAACGACTCGCCGTTCCTGCTCGACCAGCACAAGCGCGGGCTGCAGAACCTCGGCCGGATGGCTCACTACCGCGACGAGGACCCGGTCGACCTGGTCGTCGTCGGCGCCGGCGCGGGCGGCGGCGTGCTCGCGCAGCGGCTCGCGCGCGCCGGCTGGCGCATCGTCGTGCTCGAGAAGGGGCCGTTCTGGGACCCCGACCGCGACTGGGTGAGCGACGAGCGCGGCTCCAGCGGCCTCTACTGGACCGACAAGCGCATCGTCTCGGGCAACGACCCGATCGAGATGGGCAAGAACAACTCCGGCGTCGGCGTCGGCGGCTCGATGACCCACTTCGCCGGCTACGTGCCGCGCCTGCACCCGTCCGACTTCGAGACGAAGACACGCGACGGCGTCGGCGCCGACTGGCCGATCACCTACTGGGACCTGAAGCCGTCGTTCGAGCGGGTCGAGCTCGAGCTGCCCGTCGCGGGCGAGTTCTGGCCCTGGGGCGACCCGCACGGCTACCCGCACGGCCCGCACCCCGTCGCCGGCGCCGCGCTCGAGGCGTGGCGCGGCGCACGCAGCTACGGGATCGAGATGAAGGTCGGCCCGGTCGCGATCACGAACGGCAGCTTCGGCAACCGCCCGCACTGCATCTACCGCGGCTTCTGCCTCGAGGGCTGCAAGGTCAACGCGAAGGCGTCGCCGCTGATCACCCACTTCCCCGACGCGATCGAGCACGGCTGCGAGATCCGCGCCGACTGCATGGTGACGCGCGTCGAGCTCGACGACGCGAGCGGCAAGGCGACCGGCGTCGTCTACCTCCAGGACGGCCGGGAGCGGCGACAGCGCGCCGAGGCGGTCGCGATCTGCGGCTACGCGATCGAGACGCCGCGGCTCCTGCTGCTGTCGGCGTCGAAGCGGCACCCGAACGGGCTCGGCAACAACACCGACCAGGTCGGCCGCTACGTGATGGTGCAGGGAGCGTCGCAGACGGCGGCGCGCTTCCCCGAGCTGCTGCGGATGTACAAGGCACCGCCGCCCGAGATCTCCTCGGAGCAGTTCTACGAGACCGACGAGCGGCGCGGCTTCGCGCGCGGCTTCTCGATCCAGACGATCTCGCCGCTCCCGATCGGCTGGGCGGAGCACGTCATGGCCGAGGGGCACTGGGGCCAGTCGCTGCGCGAGTACATGCGCGACTACAACCACTGGACGGTGCTCGGGCTGCTCGGCGAGCTGCTTCCCCAGCCCGAGAACCGCGTCCAGCTCGCGGACGAGGTCGACGGCAACGGCATCCCCGTCGCGCACTTCAACTACAACCTCTGCGACAACGACAAGGCGCTGATGGCGTACGGCAAGAGGATCCTCGACGAGATCTGGGAGGGCGCCGGCGCGCAGGACACGCTCACGATCGACCGCTACGCGCACCTCGTCGGCGGCTGCCGCATGGGCGCCTCGCCGGAGGAGTCGGTCGTCGACGCGAACCACCGCATCTGGGACGTCCCGAACGCGTTCGTCGTCGACGGCTCGACGATGCCGACGCAGGGCTCGGCGAACCCGGCGCTCGTGATCATGGCGCTCGCCGACCGCGCCGCGCGACTGCTCGCGCAGAAGAAGACGACGGCGGTGGCTGCATAGATGCCGCCGCATCGCAGGTTCCAACTCCCGAACCTGGTTCGTCGGAGACGAACCAGGTTCGCGCCTTTCGACCGGGCGGGTTCCGGCCAGATGCCGCCGCATCGCAGGTTCGAACTCCCGAACCTGGTTCGTCGGAGACGAACCAGGTTCGCGCCTTTCGACCGGGCGGGTTCCGGCTAGATGCCGCCGCAGCTCTCCAATCCGCGCGACCTGCTCGTCCAGCTGCTCGGCGAGCTCCTGTACGTCGAGCGGCGACTCGCGGGCGACGTGCTCTCCTCGCTCGCTCTGTCCGTGCGCGACGACGAGCTGCGCTCGAGCCTCGAGCACCACCTCGAGCAGACGCGCGCGCACGTCGAGCGCGCGGAGACCGCCTTCCGCCGGATGGAGATCGCGCCCTCGGCGAACCGCTGCAGCGCGTTCGAGGCGGCGGTGTCCGAGCACGAGGAGCTGTCGTCGAAGCTCTCGGCGCCCGCTCTCGCAGACGTGTTCCACGCGCAGGCGGCGCTGCGGACCGAACATCTCGAGCTCGCGCTCTACACGGCGGTCCTCGAGCTCGGCGCCGCGTTCGACAAGGGCGAGGCGGTGGAGCCGCTTCGGGAGTCGCGAAGCGAGGAGGACGACGCGCGCTCGACGCTCGAGAACGCGCTCTCGCGGCTGGCGCAGGAGGCGTGTGCGCGCTGAGCTCGCCGTCCTCGATCTCCGCCGACTGACCTGGCGCCGAGCGTGGGCGGGGATGTACCGCGTCCACGTCGTCTTCAACACGAACGACCTGCTCAGCTACGCGAGCTCGATCGCGTTCCAGGTGCTGTACGCGGTGGTGCCGCTGATCATGCTCGGACTCGGCGCGCTCGGGCTGCTCGGGCAGGAGGACGTCTACATCCGCCACGTCGCGCCGCACCTGCGCCGCGACATGTCGCCGGACGCGTTCCGCGTCGTCGACCGCACGGCGCGCCGCATGATGTCGAGCGAGCGCTACTACTGGACGACGGCGGGGCTCGCCGTCACGGTCTGGGGCATCTCCGGCTCGATCCGCGCGATGTTCGTACCGCTGAACCGGATCTACCGCGCCGAGGAGACGCGCACGTTCCCGAATCGCATGGTCACGTCGTTCGTCGTCGCCGTGATCGTGATCGTGTGCGTGTACGGCGCGATCGCCCTCAGCCTCGGCGGGCGGCTCGTGCATCCGCACGAGGTCGTCGTCGCGGTGCTGCTCTTCCTCGGCCGCTGGGCGTTGACGGTCGCGCTGGTGCTGCTCGCGATCGGGGCGATCGTGCGGCTGGCCCCGGCGAAGCGACTCGATCTCGAGTGGGTCAGCGTCGGCGCGCTGCTCTCGACGGCGTCCTGGATCGGCGCCACCGCGCTCTTCTCCGGCTACGTCAGCGTCGTCTCCTACACGTCGCTGTACGGCGTGCTCGCCGTCCTCGTCGTCCTGCTCGCGTACCTCTACTACAGCGCCGTCTCGTTCCTCTTCGGCGTCGTCGTCGACAGCCTGCTGCGCGACGAGATCAGGAAGCGGAAGCGGCGGCGGTGAGATCGCGCAGCAGCGGCCGCATGTCGAGCGGGTCGAAGCCGAGACGGCCGGCGATCTCCTCGCTCGACGGCTTCACGCCCTCGCGGAACAGCTCGCGCAGCAGCTCGCCGGTCTTCGGGCTGCGCCACCAGTCGCCGCCCACGTCGGCGCGGAGCCGCTCCTTCAGCTGCGCCGACCTCACCCACGCGCGCAGGTAGTCCGCCGAGTAGAAGCCCGCGTCCATGTCGGCGAGGAAGGCGTCGCTGCGGTAGGCGACGCCGGTCGCCTCGGTGAGGTGCTCGGCGTAGCCGGCGGGCGTGCCGCCGTCGTCGGCGAACCGCGTCCAGAACTCGAGCTCGAAGCGCAGCTTCGCCTCGTAGCGGCGGAAGAGCAGCGCCTCGAGGAACGTCGTCGCTTCGGCGTTCTCCGCGGCCTCGGCCGGCGAGAGGCCGAAGTGGCGCTCGTGCCACTCGGGCTCCGTGGAGATCGCCTCGACGATGTACGAGTAGATCTCCGTGAGCGCGTGGTCGCGCGAGATGCGCCGGAACGCGTACGGCAGCGAGGGGTCGCAGCCGCCGTAGTGCAGCGCGTGGCCGGCCTCGTGCAGGAACGCCTGGTAGTCGTGCAGGCCGCCCTGGGCGCGCGTGATCAGGTGCACGACCTGCGGCGGGTCGCTCGCGATCACGCAGGCGCGCGGGCTCTTCTGCGGCCGGTCCTCCAGGTCGAGCTTGATGTTCGGCTGCGCCTCGAGGTCGAAGCCGAGCTCGCGCAGGCTCGCGAGGCACACCTCGGTCGCGCGCTCCTTCGTGTACGTCGCCTCGAGCGGCGACAGGCGGCGCATGTAGGCCGTGTGGTAGCTCGCCGGGACCGCCGGGTGCCCCTCGCCGAGCAGCTTCGCGAACCAGCGCTCGCGGAGGCGGCCGTACGCGTCCGCCGCAGCCCCGCTCGCCTCGTGCAGCGCCCGCGAGAGCTCGCGCAGCGAGATCGCCTTCTCCTCCTCGTTTCGCTCGACGGCGTCCGCGATTCCGGAGTACTCGGCCGAGAGACGCTCGACGACGGCGAGCAGCGCGCGCCGGTCGTCGTTGAACGACGCGCTCGCGTCGGCCTGCAGCCGGCCGAGCTCCTCGCGCGCGTCGTAGTCGGCGAGCACCGCGAGCCGCGCCTGCGCGGTGCGAAGCGGCAGCTCCTCGCCGCGGAAGTCGACGCGGGTCGCAAGCAGGCGGTTCTCGAGCTCGTCCTCCTGCTCGGCCGTCTCGGCGGCGACCAGGCCGCCCTCGCAGGTCTTCCGCAGCCGGTAGAGGAGCTCGCGCTCGTCGCCCTCCGCCGCCTCCTCGCGCTCGCGGAGCGCGTCGAGCTGCTCCCGGCTGAAGAGGTCGGCGTAGCGGCGGACGATCTCCGCCTGCTCGGAGACCTCCTTCTCCCCCACGCGCACCGCGCGACCCTCCTCGGAGCGCTCGATCAGGTACCGGCGCAGCCGCTCCGAGAACTCCGACGGCGAGAGAACGGAGGCAGTGGTCACGCGTCGTCGACTCTACCCGCGAGCCGCCGCGCGAGGCCGACGAGAGCCGCCGGCTCGAACGGCTTCATCAGCGTTGCGTCGGCGCGGCCCGCGTAACCCGCCGTGTCGGCCGAGCCGGTGACGGCCGCGACCGGGATCCCGTCCGCGCGCAGGCGGTCGAACAGCGGGTCGCTGGCCGCCGAGCCGAGGTGCACGTCGAGCAGGACGACCGCCGGCCGCTCCTCGGCGAGCGCCGACTCCGCCTCCTCCAGCGAGGCCGCCTCGCGGACCGAGAAGCCCTCGAGCTCGAGCAGGACGCGCGAGAGGGTGCGCAAGCTCGGGTCGTCGTCGACGACGAGCACGGTGGCGTTGCTTCCCGTCATGCGGGCCCGAGGCTAGTCGATACGATCGCGGTGGTGGCGCCGTCGACCGGCACGGGGCAGCGGTACGCCCAGGCGCTGGGCGAGCTGTGGCCGGGCGTGCAACGAGCGCTGGCCCGGCTCGACGCCGTCGCGGCCGAGCCGGAGGCGCTCGGCGAGCGCGAGCTCGTCGACACGCTCTGTCACCTTCAGTACCACCTGCACCTCGGCAGCGAGCACGTGTACGGGCTCGAGCCGCCGCGCGGACAGGAGAGCGCCCACGCCGAGCTCGCCGACGCGCTCGCGTGCGCGCGCGACGCGACGGCGGAGGTCGCGGAAGCCGTCGCCGCCGTCGGCGCGGACGGGCTCCGGCCGCTGCTGCACGAGTGGCGCGGCGCGCTGTTCCGCGTGCGCCTGGCGCGGCTCCGGCTCGCGACCCCCGCGCCCGCGCGGCCGCCGCTCCAGGCGGCTCCCCACGACCACGACCTGCGGGCGCTCGCGGCGTTCCTGCTCGCGCTCGCCGGTGCGGGCGCGTTCGCCGGAGGCGCGGCGCTCGCCTTCTGGCCGCTCTGGGCGGCCGGCCTGGTCGCGGTCTGCGGCGCGATCGTCTCGTACCGCCCGTAAAGCCCGCGGTTCCCGCGTACCCGGCGGGCGCGGGAGTTCGTTTCCTTTTTGTAAATGCCACGCCGTCCCGCCCAGTCCGAGGGGGCCCGGGACTCCACCATGGCAGGCGACGAGCCGCGCCTCCCGCGCCCCACGCTCCGCTTCCGCCTCCGCGCGTGGCGGACCTTCCAGCGCGCGCTCGATCCGCTCGGGCCGGGAAAGCCGCTCAGGCCGCCGCGGCAGCTGCGGTAGCGAGCCGGGCGAGCGACTCGTCGCGGCCGAGCAGCTCGAGGCTCTCGAAGAGCCCCGGCGAGACCTTCGAGCCGGTCACGGCGAGGCGGACCGGCTGGAACGCCTGGCGCGGCTTCTGACCGAGCTCGTCTGCGAGCGCCCGAAGCGTCTCCTCGATCGTCGCGGCGTCCCAGTGGTCGACCGCGGCCAGCCGGTCGTGGGCGGCGCGGCAGATCGCCGGGTCGGCGCCGTCGGGCGACACGGGCTCGAACAGGAAGCGCACGAAGTCCGGGTACTGCGAGAACTTCTCGATCTTCTCCTGCACCAGCGGCGCCGTCGCATGCACGGTCTCGCGCGGCCAGTCGATCCCGCGCTCGTCCAGCCAGCGGCACAGGTCGTGCGCGTACTCGTCGGGCTGCAGCCCACGCAGGTAGACGCCGTTCATCCAGTCGAGCTTCTGGTAGTCGAACACCGCCGGGCTCGGAACGACGCGCTCCAGCGAGAAGCGCTCGACCAGCTCGTGCCGCGACATGATCGTCGTGTGGTCGTCGTAGCTCCAACCGAGGAGCGCGAGGAAGTTGAGCAGCGCGGGCGGGTAGTAGCCCTCCTCGCGGAACCAGTCGACCGAGACGTCGCCCCGCCGCTTCGAGAGCTTCCGTCCGTCGTTGCCGTTGATGTTCGGGATGTGCGCGTAGACCGGCAGGTCGGCTCCGAGCGCGCGCAGGATGTTGATCTGCGACGGCGTGTTCGACACGTGGTCCTCGCCGCGGATCACGTGCGTGATGCGGTCCTGGATGTCGTCGACCGGCGAGACGAAGTTGTACGTCGGGCGTCCGTCGGAGCGCACGATCACGAGATCGGGCAGCAGCTCGTTCCTGAACTCGATGCGGCCGCGGACGGCGTCGTCCCACCACACGACCCCCTCCTTCGGCTGGCGGAAGCGGATCGCGCCCTCGTCCTCGTACGCGTGTCCCTTCGCGAGCAGCTCCTGCGCGAGCTCGCGCGCGCGGTCGGCCGTCTCGAGCTGGAACGTGACGGGCCCGTCCCAGTCGATGCCCACCCAGAGCAGCGACCGCTGGATCTGCTCGACCGCCTCCGCCACCTCGCGGCTCGTGTCCGTGTTCTCGATCCGCAGCAGGCACTCGCCTCCCTGCCGGCGCGCGAACAGCCAGTTGAAGAGGAACGTTCGCACGCTGCCGATGTGCAGGAAGCCCGTGGGGCTCGGGGCCATGCGGACGCGGACCGACATCGGCTCACTATGGTAGGTCGGCTTTGCTCTTCGGCGCGCACGTGTCCTCGGCCGGCGGCATCCACACCGCGATCGACCGGATCGAGGCGATCGGCGGCGATTGCGTGCAGGTGTTCACGCAGTCGCCGCGGATGTGGCGCCCGACGAACCACAAGCCGGAGAGCGTGGAGCGCTTCAAGTCGCGCCGCGCCGAGGTCGGGGTCGGCGGCGTCGTCTGCCACGCGCTCTACCTCGTCAACCTCGCCGCGCCCGACGACGAGATCTACGAGAAGTCGATCTCCACGATGCAGGCGACGGTCGACGCCGCCTGCGCGATCGAGGCGGACGCGGTGATCTTCCACGTCGGCTCGCACCTCGGCGCCGGCTTCGACGCCGGGCTCGCGCGGACGTGCGGCGCGCTCGAGCGGATCCTCGACCGCTGCCGCGGGGACACGTGGCTCTGCATGGAGAACTCCGCGGGCGCCGGCGGCACGATCGGCCGGTCGCTCGACGAGCTGGCGACGCTGCTCGACCGCCTCGACGGTCATCCGCGGCTCGGCGTCTGCCTCGACTCCTGCCACCTCTACGTCTCCGGCCACGACGTGACCGACCCGCAGGTGGTCGACGGGCTCGTGCACGAGGTCGACGCCGCCGTCGGCCTCGACCGGCTGCGCGCGCTGCACGTCAACGACAGCGCCGCGCCGCTCGGCTCGAACCGCGACCGCCACGCGAACATCGGCGAGGGACTGATGGGCGAGGGGCTCGGCGCCTTCCTCGCCCATCCCGCGTTCCAGGGCCTCGGCGCCTACCTCGAGACGCCGGGCCTCGACAAGCACGGCCCGGACGCGAACGAGGTCCGGAAGCTGCGCGAGCTGCACGCGCGCTGGACAAATGCACGTCCTTAGTTCACTTCGTGAACTAAGGACGCGAGTTTGCCGACAATGAGCGTGTGACGCGAGATCGGCCCGGCGGCGTATGGCGGACGTGACGACGTTCGCGCAGGCCGCCGAGGCGCACCTCGACGACGTCTACGGCTACCTCGCCTGGTTCACCGGCGACCGCGGGGCTGCGGAGGACCTCGCGGCGGAGACGTTCGAGCGGGCGCTCCGGCTGTGGCACCGGTTCGACCCGAAACGCGGCTCGGCCCGCACCTGGCTCTGCCAGCTCGCGCGCACGGTCGCCCTCGACCACTTCCGCTCCGAGCGCCGCCGCGCCCGGCGCGAGCAGCTCGCCGCCGTCGCCGAGCGCGTCGACGAGCCGCTCGCGGAGGGGCTGTCGCCCGAGCTCGAGCGCGCGCTGCGCTCGCTCACCGCCGGCGAGCGCGAGGTCGTCGCGCTGCGGGTGCTGCTCGAGCTCGACGCGGCGACGGCCGCCCGCGTGCTCGGCATCTCGGCCACCAACTGCACGACGCGCCTGAACCGCGCGCTGCGCAAGCTCGAGGAGGCCCTGCATGTCGCCGCGTGACGTCGTCGCCGAGCTGCAGGCCGCGCGCGTCGAAGCGCCTCCGGAGCTGCGCGACCGCGTGCGCCTGCTCGCGGTGGCCGCGCCGGCCGGGCCTCGCCGCCGGCCTGACCGCAGATGGCTCGCCGTGCTCGTCCCGGCTGCCGCGGCGCTCGCCGCCGCCGGCGTCGTTCTCACGCGGCCTGCGCACCAGGGGGCGGGCCGCAAGCTGGTCGCGCACGGCGAGGCGGCGGTGCGCGCTCCGACCCTGAAGGAGGCCCCGAGCGCGGTGCAGGCGGTTCCCGCGTCGCCCGGCCGCGTCCAGCGCTACGGCGCGTCGCTCTCGCTGCGCGTGCCGAGCTCGACCCACGTCTCCGACGCCGTCAAGCGTGCGCTCCGGATCGCCGCCTCGCTCGGCGGGCACGCGGCATCGGTGCACGTCTCGAGCTCGGGAGCGAGCGGATCGGCCGCGCTCGTGCTGAAGGTGCCGCGGGTGCACGTGCAGGAGGCGATCGTGCGTCTCTCGCAGCTCGGGACGATCACGGGCGAGCAGGTGGACGTCCAGGACCTGCAGCCGGGGATCGACGCGACCGACCGCACGATCGCACGTCTGCAGCGGCAGCTCGCCGCGCTCCGCGCGCAGCAGCAGACACCGTCGGTCGAGCAGCAGATCGCGGCGATCACCGCGCGTGTGGTCGCGCTGCAGCGTGCGCGGGCGGCGACGATCCGCAGCGCGCACTTCGCCACGATACGCCTCGCGATCGCGACGCGTGCCGCGGCGCAGCCGCACAGGCGCGGCCACGGGCCGCTGCACGGGCTCGGCGTCGCCTTCCGCTGGATCGGGATCGGCGCCGTCTACGCGCTCGCGCTCGGCGTTCCCGCGCTCGTCCTGCTCGGGCTGGTCTGGTTCGCGGTGCGGGCGCTGCGGCGACGGCGCGAGGACGCGCTGCTCGCGCGACCGTAGTCCTCAGCCCGCGAGACGGGCGAAGACCCGGAACGTCGGCTGGCCGACCGGCAGCTCGAAGAACTCCGGGTTGACGCAGCCGAGGTCGTCGCCGCGCGAGGCGTACGTCGCCTCCACCTCCGCCTTGCACATCGGCAGCGGCTGCCGCCGCGCGCGGATCGCGCCGAACCCGGGCGCACGCCGCTCGGCCGCGCGCAGCATGTCGAGGTCGATCTCCACCTCGTACACCTTCTGCATGCAGCCGACGTACGTGTGGCCCCACGCTTCGTAGGAGTAGACGAACGGGCACGCGTGCTCGAGGCACGCACCCGGATAGACGACCTTGTCGCAGTGGATGTCGCAGCGGCGACACTCCATCTCGTCCTGCGGACGCAGCGGGAGCGCGGCCGCGGCGGCGGTCTGCTCGTGTGTCATGCCGTCATTGTCCGAGCCGTTTCCGCCGGCCGCAAGACTTGACTTTTCCCTGCTAGGGCGCTAGTCCGCGCATCGCGGCAGCTAGCACAAACGGCGGGGCCCGCGTCGGGATGTCGTCTCCGGATGAGCATGTCGCCTGGCCTGTATTCATGCCCATGCGGCACGCTCCTTGCACATCTGCGCGAGCGAGCTCCGCGCACATCTACGCTAGCGAGGTGGCGAGGCGGATCCTCTGGGCGTCGCTTGCGCTGACGCCCGTCGTGCTCCTCGCCCGCTACGCGTTCCACGCGGGTGCGACGACGCTCTTCGTCCTCTCGGCGCTCGCGCTGGTGCCGCTCGCGTGGCTGATCGGGGAAGCGACGGATCACGCGGCGCAGCACACCGGCCCCGGCGTCGGCGGCTTCCTGAACGCGAGCTTCGGCAACGCGCCCGAGCTGATCATCGCGCTGCTCGCGGTGAACAACGGGCTGCCGAACGTGGTGCGCGGCACCATCACCGGCTCCGTCGTCTCGAACATCCTGCTCGTGCTCGGCGCCGCGATGGTCGCGGGCGGCGACGGCACCATCGACCGCCGCTCGCTGCGGCTGCAGCTCGCCGCCGTGTTCGCGGCGGTCCTCGTGCTGCTGATTCCCTCCGTGCCGGGCTGGCACGGAAGCCGCGACCGGCATTCGCTCTACCTCGTGACGCTGCCGGTCGCCGCGATCCTGCTCTGCGCGTACCTCGTGATCACGATCCACAACCTGCGGCTCCACCGCGACGCCGAGCGCGAGGAGCCGCACGAGAGCGCGTGGCCGCTGCGCACCGCGCTCGCATGGCTGACGGCGGCGACGGTCGCGACGGCGTTCGTGTCGGAGGTGCTCGTGCACTCCCTCGAGGCGTTCGGGCACGCGGTCGGCCTCGGCGAGTTCTTCATCGCCGTCGTGATCGTGGCGATCGTCGGCAACGCCGCCGAGCACGGCGGCGCCGTCGTGGTGGCGAGACGCGGAAACGTCCAGCTCGCGACCGAGATCGCGATCTCGTCGTCGATGCAGGTGGCGGTCTTCGTGGCGCCGGCGGTGGCGCTGCTGTCGTGGCTCGTCGGGCGCGGACTGCCGCTGTCGTTCCGCGTTGTCGAGGTGGCGACGATGGGCGCCGCGGCGGCGCTCGGCGCGCTCGTCGTCTGGGACGGCCACTCGCGCCGCTGGGAGGGCTTCGCCCTGATCGGCCTGTACGGCCTCGTCATCGTCTGGTACGCGCTCGCCTGACGCGTCTCAGGCGCGCACGGCGGCGCCCAGGACGCGCGGCGCGATCTCGATCGCCCGCTCGATTTGCTCGTCGTCGACGTCGAGGTGGGTAACCGCGCGGACGATCTCCGGCCGGATCGTCGAGGAGATCCCGAGGCCCGCCTCCCTGAGGCGCGCGACGGCCTCGCGCCGCTCCAGGCCGAGCCGGCCGACGTCCATCTGCACGAAGTTCGTCTCGACGAGCTCGGGATCGACGGGCAGGCCGGCCGCGTGCCACCCGTCGGCGAGCCGTCTCGCCCGCCGGTGGTCGTCGGCCAACCGCTCGACGTTGTGGTCGAGCGCGTAGATCCCCGCGGCCGCCACGATGCCGGCCTGGCGCATGGCGCCGCCGAAGCGGTGCTTCTCGACGCGCGCCTGCCGCATCAGCTCGTGCGAGCCGGCGAGGAGCGCGCCGAGCGGACAGCCGAGCCCCTTCGAGAGGCAGAGCGTCACCGTGTCGAAGAGGCCGCCGATCCTCGCCGCCTCGACACCCGACGCGACGGCCGCGTTCATCAGCCGCGCGCCGTCGAGGTGGACGTGCACGCCGAGCTCGCGCGCCGTCTCGACGGTCGCGACGAGGTCCTCGAACGGCCACACGGCGCCGCCCGCGCTGTTGTGCGTGTTCTCGAGCGCGACGATCGACGTGCGCGGGACGTGGTGGCTGGGGCCGGTCGTCACCGTGCGCCGGAGTTGCTCGGGCGTCAGGCGGCCGCGGTAGCCCTGCAGCGGCCGCGTCTGCAGGCCGGAGTGGTACGCGGCACCGCCGAGCTCCGAGATCACGATGTGCGCCGTCTCCTCGACGACGAGCTCCGATCCGCGGCGGCCGAGGATCGCGAGCGCGATCTCGTTCGCCATCGTCGCCGTCGGGAGGTAGACCGCCTCCTCCTGCCCGAGCAGCGCGGCGACGCGCTCCTCGAGCGCGTTGACGGTCGGATCCTCGCGCTCCTGCTCGTCCCCCACCTCGGCCGCTGCCATCGCGGCCCGCATGCCCGCGCTCGGGCGTGTCTGCGTGTCGGAGCGGAGGTCGATCACGGGAGCTGCACCGAGCCGTCGGCGGCCAGCGTCCAGTGCGGGTTGTGCGCGACCTCCCACACGTGCCCGTCGGGGTCGGCGAAGGCGGCGGAGTAGCCGCCCCAGAAGGTCTCCGCGGGCTCGCGGCGGATCGCCGCCCCCGCGGCGCGCGCCTCCTCGACGACGGCGTCGACCTCGGCCGGCGAGCGGACGTTGTGCGCGAGCGTGATGCCGCCCCAGCCGCCCGAGTCCTCCGCCACGCTGTCCCGCGCAAGCGCCTCCCGGCTCCACAGGCCGAGGATCGTCCCGCCCGCCTGGAAGAAGACGACGTCGTCGTCCGGCGCGGCGCCGGTCTGCCAGCCGAGCGCCTCGTAGAAGCGCCGCGCGCGTCCCAGGTCGGCGACACCGAGGGTGATCAGGCTGACCCGCTGCTCCACGAGCCTGAGGCTACCGTGTGTGCCGTGGACCTCGACCTCGTGGCCGAGGCGCTCGCGGGCGAGCCGGGCTATCGCGTCGGCCAGGTGTGGAGCTGGGCCGCGCGCGGCGCTTCCTCCTACGCGGAGATGACGAACGTGCCCGCGCGGACGCGCGCCGCGCTCGAGGAGCGCGTGCCGTTTTCGTCGCTCGTGGCCGCGCACGAGGCGGTCGCGCGCGACGGGACGATGAAGGTCCTCTTCCGCACCCGCGACGGGCATCCGGTGGAGGCCGTGCTGATGCGCTACCGCGACGGCCGGCGCTCGGTCTGCCTCTCGTCGCAGTCGGGCTGCCCGCTGACGTGCACGTTCTGCGCGACCGGGCAGATGCGGTTCCGTCGCAACCTGAGCGCGTGGGAGATCCTCGACCAGGCGCTCCACTTCCGCCGGCGCGAGGCGATCGACCACGTCGTCTTCATGGGGATGGGCGAGCCGATGCTCAACCTCGAGGCCGTGGTCGCGGCCGCGCGGCGCCTGCCCGACCTCGGCGTCACCCACCGCCGCACGACGATCTCGACCGTCGGCTGGCTGCCCGGCCTGCGGCGCTTCGTCGACGAGGTCGAGGAGCCGATCCGCCTCGCGCTCTCGCTGCACGCGCCGACCGACGCGCTGCGCAGCGAGCTGATGCCCGTCAACGACCGCTACCCGCTGGAGGACGTGCTCGCCGAATGCCGCCGCTACGTCGAGCTGCGGCGGCGGAAGGTGTTCGTCGAGTACGTGCTGCTCGCGGGCGTCAACGACTCGCGCGACCATGCGCGCTCGCTCGCCGCGCTGCTCGATCCGACGCTCTTCAAGGTCAACCTGATCCCGTACAACCCGACGGGCCGCTACGACGGCTCGTCGCGCGAGACGATCGCCGCGTTCAAGCGCGTGCTCGACGTGGCGCGGCTGCCGGCGACGGTGCGGCTGACGCGCGGCCGCGACATCGCCGCGGCGTGCGGCCAGCTCGCCGCAGCGGCGTAGTGCCGCCGGTCGTGCTGCGTTCTGCCGCCGCCTCTCGCGCCTGGCTGAACGTCTCGCAGAAGGTGTCTGACACCGACGGTGTCAGACACCTCTTGGTCGACGACATGAAGGCCGCACTAGATCGTCGGCGGGTTCGGGTCGGGCGGCAGCGGCGACGGCTCCGGGGACGGCGCGGGCGGTGCGGGGTCGGGCGGCGCCGGAGCCGGCTGCGGATCCGGGGTTGGCGTGGGCGGCGGCGGTGTGCTCATCTCTCTCCCTTCGGTCAGAGCGTGTGGCGGACGCCGGCCTCGTCGGCGACCGCGCGGAGCTGCGCGGGCAGCGACTCCTCGATCGCCTCGCGCGGGCCGGCGCGGCGCGCGAGCGGCAGCACCGTCCGGCCGAGCGTGTCCTCGAGCAGGAACGCGAGGCCGCCGTACAACGCGATCGCGAAGGCGGCGAGCGCGACGGCCCCCGACGCGACGTCCCAGCCGTGACCGCCGCCGAACTCGTAGACGGCGCCGAGGACGCCCCGGAACGACGAGACGAGCAGGAACGCCGAGAGCAGCGGCTTGCCCGCGAGAGACGCGACGCCGAGCATCACGATCACGCAGGTGAACGCGACGAGGTAGCTGCCGAACGCGGGGCTGAGAACGCCGGGCTTGCCCGTCAGGAGCACGAGCCCGCCGGCCAGCCACGACGTCGCGAACACGCCGAGAGCGGTCGCGGAGCCGCCGTCGCGGCAGAGGAACGCGAACACGGTCGCGATCAGCTGCAGCGGCGTCACGAAGCTGGCGAGCAGCAGCCCGACCGTCGCCTGCTCGTCCGGCTTCACCCAGCCGACGTCGAGCGCGGCGTAGAGGAACATGCCGACGCCGAACGCGAAGAACCCGAGCGGCACCGGGCTTCCGTACGGGCGGACGAAGACGCGGATCTGCGGATGGATCTCGCCGTCGGCCACCGGGGCATCCGGTGCCCGGGGCGGGCGCGTCGGAAACCGCTACGAGACGCCGGCGAGCCGCGCGGTGCAGCTCGCGAGCCCGCGCTTCTCGAGGTAGCGCTGGTGGTAGTCCTCTGCCTCCCAGAAGGACGGGGCATCCTCGATCTGCGTGACGACCGGCCTGCTCACGCGCTCCTGCACACGCGCGCGCGACGCCTCGGCGGCGGCCCGCTGCTCCGCGTCGTGCACGAAGATCACTGAGCGGTACTGCGTGCCCACGTCCGGACCCTGGCGGTTCAGCTGCGTCGGGTCGTGCTCCGCCCAGAACACGGCGAGCAGCTGCTCGTACGGCACGACCTCGTCGTCGAACGTCACCTCGACCACCTCCGCGTGGCCGGTGCGGTCGGTGCAGACCTGCTCGTAGGTCGGGTGCGGCACACCGCCGCCGGCGTAGCCGACCCGCGTCGCGAGCACGCCGTCGAGCCGCCGGAACGCGGCCTCGACGCCCCAGAAGCACCCCGCCCCGAACGTCGCCTTGCGTTCCATCAGCGTTCCTCCAGCTCGAGAGCGGCCGAGTTGATGCAGTAGCGGAGCCCGGTCGGCCCGGGGCCGTCCGGGAACACGTGCCCGAGGTGGCCGCCGCACGCAGCGCAGAGCACCTCGGTGCGCACCATGCCGTGGCTCGTGTCGACCTCCTCGTCCACCGCGCCCGCTGCGACCGGCGCCGTGAACGCGGGCCAGCCGCACCCCGAGTCGTACTTCGCGTCGGAGTCGAAGAGCTCCGCGCCGCACCCGGCGCAGCGGTAGGTGCCCGGCTCGAACACGTGGTCGTACTCGCCCGTGAACGGCCGCTCCGTCGCCTTCTCGCGCAGCACGCGGTACTGCTCGGGCGTCAGATCGGCCCGCCACTCCTCCTCGCTCTTCTCGACGCGCCTGTCCCCTACGCTGCCGGTGCTCATAGCCGTACGGTGCCAGACGGAGGAGGGGCTACGTGGCCGACTACACGCATCTGAACCTGAAGGACGACGTCGAGAACATGTCGGAGCGCTTCGACCTCGCGCCCGACCTGGAGGCGCGCTTCGGCCGGAACCCGCTCGAGCTGCAGGGCGGCGGTTTCAGCTACCAGCGGTTCGCGCCGAGCTTCCGCTCGCCGACCGCCCACCGGCACGCCGGCCAGGAGGAGGTGTACGTGGTGATCGGCGGCAGCGGCCGCGTGAAGATCGAGGACGAGGTTCGCCAGCTCAAGGAGTGGGACGCCGTCCGCGTCGCACCGAAGGTCGCGCGTGCGTTCGAGGCCGGCCCGGACGGGCTCGAGCTGATCGCGATCGGCTTCGGCGAGGGCGGCGACACCGAGATGCTCGAGGACTTCTGGAAGGAGTGAGTCACGCGCCGCGCTGCAGCTCGAGCTGCCGCTCGCCGCTTCCCCGCGGCGGCGGGTGCTCGTCGAAGCGGTAGCGCACGACCGGCTGCTTCACGGCGCGCACCTCGTCGAGGCGGCGCACCGGACGGCCGTGCGGCGCCTCCTTCAGCAGCTCCGGCTCCTCGGCCGCCTCGCGCACGATCGCGAGCATCGCCTCGACGAACTCGTCGAGGGTCTCCTTCGCCTCGGTCTCGGTCGGCTCGATCATCAGCGCCTCCGGCACGACGAGCGGGAAGTAGACCGTCGGCGGGTGGAAGTCGTAGTCCTGGAGGCGCTTCGCGACGTCGAGCGCGGTGATCCCGTATTCGCGCTTCAACTGCCGTGCGCTGAGGACGAACTCGTGCATGCAGAGCCGGTCGAACGGCAGCTCGTAGGCGTCCTTCAGGCGCGCGAGCAGGTAGTTGGCGTTCAGCACCGCCACCTCGCTCATCTCGCGCAGCGCGGGCCCGTACGCGCGCATGAAGGCGTACGAGCGGACGAAGACGCCGAACGGCCCCGTGAACGCGCGCACCTTGCCGATCGAGCGGGGCCGGTCGTAGTCGAGCCGGAACGCGTCGCCGTCCTTCGTCACCACCGGCACCGGCAGGTACGGCGCGAGCGGCTCGCGCACCGCGATCGGCCCGCCGCCGGGCCCGCCGCCGCCGTGCGGCTGCGAGAACGTCTTGTGGAGGTTGATGTGCACGACGTCGAAGCCCATGTCGCCCGGCCGCGAGATGCCGCACACGGCGTTCAGGTTGGCGCCGTCGTAGTACATGAGCGCGCCGGCGCCGTGGAAGATGTCGCGGATCGCCTCGATGTTCTCGTCGAAGAGGCCGAGGGTCGAGGGGTTCGTCAGCATCAGCCCGGCGGTCGACTCGTCGACACGCGAGCGCAGGTCGTCGAGGTCGACGTTGCCGCGCGCGTCCGTCCGCACGGGCGTCAGCTCGTAGCCGGCCATCGTCACGCTGGCCGGGTTGGTGCCGTGCGCCGTGTCGGGGATGACGATCTTCCGCCGCCGCTCGTCCTCGCCGCGCTCCGCGAAGTAGGCGCGGAAGAGGAGCAGCCCGGTCAGCTCGCCCTGGCTGCCCGCGGCCGGCTGCAGCGACACGGCGTCGAGCCCCGTCACCTCGCGCAGGATCTCCTGCAGCCGCCACTCGAGCTCGAGCGCGCCCTGCGCCGCCTCGTCGTCGACGAGCGGATGCAGCCGCGCGAACCCGGGCAACGCCGCGAGGCGCTCGTTGATGCGCGGGTTGTGCTTCATCGTGCAGCTCCCGAGCGGATAGAAGCCCGTGTCGATGCCGAAGTTGCGCGTCGACAGCTCGGTGAAGTGGCGGAGCACCTCCGGCTCGGCCACCTCCGGCAGCCGCGGCGGCGAGCTGCGCGCCAGCTCGGGCGGGACCTCCGGCACGGGCAGGTCCGGCTTCGGGATCGCGAGGCCTCGCCGGCCCGGCTGCGACCGTTCGTAGATCAGCTTCACCCTGCGAGCGCCTCCGCCAGGCGGTCGATCTCCTCGACCGTCCGCCGCTCCGTGACGGCGACCAGCAGCGCGTCGTCCATTCCCGCGTAGTCGCGGCCGAGTGGGTAGCCGGCCTGGATCCCCCGGGCGCGGGCGGCGGCGGCCGCCTCGCGCGCGCTCCGTCCGGTGCGGACCGCAAACTCCTTGAACGTCGACTTCTCCGGAAACAGCAGCTCGAGCCCCGCCTCCTGGAGTCGCTCCTTCGCGTAGGCGGCGAGCGCCATGCAGGTCTCGCCGAGCTCGCGGAGGCCCTGCGGCCCGAGCAGGCTGAGGTGGACGAGCCCGGCCAGCGCGAGGAGCGTCTGGTTGGTGGTGATGTTCGACGTCGCCTTCTCGCGGCGGATGTGCTGCTCGCGCGTCTGCAGGGTCAGCACATAGCCGCGCTCGCCCGCGGCGTCCACCGTCTCGCCGACGATCCGCCCCGGCAGCCGCCGGATGTACTTGGAGCGGGCCGCGAGGAACCCGTAGTGAGGGCCACCGTAGCTCATCGCGTTCCCGGCCGGTTGTCCCTCGCCGACGGCGATCGCGCACCCGTAGGCACCCGGCGCCTCGAGCACGCCCAGCGACACTGGATCCACGTGCGCGACCGGCAGCGCCCCGCGGTCGTTGGCGGCTGCCGCGATGCTCGGCGCCGGCTCGAGACAGCCGAAGAAGTTCGGTTGCTGGAAGACGACCGCGGCCGCGCCCTCCGCCGCCTCGCGGAGCCGGTCGGGGTCGGTCGTGCCGCCGTCGTGCGGGACCTCGACGACCTCGAGGCCGAAGCCGGGCGCGAACGTCTTGACGACCTGCCGCACCTGCGGGTTCGTCGCCTCCGTGACGACGACCTTCGATCGTCCCGTCGCGAGCTTCGCGACCAGGCATGCGTCGGCGGCGACGGTCGCGCCGTCGTAGCCGGAGGCGTTCGAGATGTCCATGCCGGTGAGCTCGCACACCGCGGTCTGGTATTCGAAGATCGCCTGCAGCACGCCCTGGCTCATCTCGGGCTGGTACGGCGTATAGGCGGTCAGCAGCTCGCCGCGCTGGAGCACGGCGTCGACGACGGCCGGGACGTGGTGGTCGTAGATGCCGGCGCCGAGGAAGCAGACCTCGTCGACGGCGTTTCTGGCCGCGAGCTCCTCGACGTGCCGCTGGAGCTCCACCTCCGACAGCGCCGGCGGGACGGCCAGCTCGGCGCGGAAGCGCATCGACTCCGGAATGTCGCGGAAGAGCTCCTCGACCGATCCGGCGCCGATCGTCGCGAGCATCGCCTCGCGGTCGGCGTCGGTCAGCGACAGGTAGCTCATCCCTCGTCCAGCACCTTCCGGTACGCCTCCGCGTCGAGGAGCTGCTCGCGCTCTTCGGGGCTCGAGAGACGGATCCTGATCAGCCAGCCCGCGCCGTACGGGTCGTCGTTCACCGTCTCGGGCGCGTCGACGACCGCCTGGTTCACCTCGAGCACCTCGCCGGAGAGCGGCGCGATCACGTCCGAGACGGCCTTCACCGACTCCACCTCGCCGTACGACGCGTCCTTGCTGACGGTCGAGCCGACGTCGGGCGGCTCGTAGTGCACGAGCTCGCCGAGCGCGTCCTGCGCGTACCACGTGACGCCGAGGAGGGCCTCCTCGCCGTCGATGCGCGCCCAGTCGTGCTCGGGGTGGTACAGGAGCTCCTCGGGGTACGTCTCCTCGGCAGCCACTAGGCGGCCTCCTCCTTGGTGTAGATGGGCTTCTTGACGACCTGGGCCCGCCGCTCGCGGCCGCGGACGTCCACGACGAGCTCCGTCCCCGGCGACGCGGCCGCGGCGGGCACGTAGCCGAGCCCGATGCCGACGTCGAGCATCGGCGAGAGCGAGCCCGAGGTCACCTCCCCCTCCCCGGCGTCGGCGGCGCGGAGCGCCATCCCCTGTCGCGGGATCGCCTTCTCGCGCATCACGAAGGGGACGAGCCTTCGCTCGGGGCCGTGCGCCTTGATCTCGCGCAGGCGCTCGGCGCCCGTGAAGCCGGTGTCGAGCGCGCAGGCCCAGCCGAGGCCGGAGGAGATCGCGTCCCACTGCGGCCCGATGTCGTTGCCGTGCAGGGGGTAGCAGACCTCGAGGCGCAGCGTGTCGCGCGCGCCGAGCCCGCAGGGCGTGACGCCGCGCGCGAGGATCGCGTCCCACAGCGTCGGCGCGTCGTCCTCCATGCACGCGAGCTCGACGCCCGGCTCGCCGGTGTAGCCGGTGCGGTTCACCATCACCTCGACGCCGTCGAGCTCGGCCATCGCCCACGTGAACGCCTTGGCCGGCTCGAGGCCGAGCCGCTCGAGCGCGCGCGGCCCCTGCACCGCGAGCAGGCCGTAGTCGTCGGAGACGTCGCGGACGTCGGACCCTCGCAGCTCGCGGTCCTTCAGCCAGTGGAACACGGGGTCCCGGTTCGCGGCGTTGACGACGAGCAGGTACCGGCACTCCTCGAGCCGGTAGACGATCAGGTCGTCGACGATCCCGCCGTCCTCGGTGGTGAGGAGCGTGTACTGGGCCGTCCCGGGCCGGAGCCGGTCGACGTCGTTCGACAGGGTCGACTGCAGCAGGTCGCGGGCCGTCGGGCCCTCGACCTCGATCTCGCCCATGTGCGAGACGTCGAAGACGCCCGCGTCCGTCCGCACGGCGCGGTGCTCGGGGATGACGCCCTCGTACTGCACCGGCATCTCCCAGCCGGCGAACGGAACCATGCGCGCGCCGAGCGCGACGTGGCGGTCGTGCAGCGGCGTGCGGCGCAGGGTCTGCATCCCGCCGCGATGCTAACTGCGGCCGGTTCTCGAGCCCCGCCCGAAAGGCGAAGCCCCGGCGAATGCCGGGGCTTCGGACCGGGTCGTGTGGGACTGTGGAATCAGTCCCGAGAGGGCAGGACGGTCATAGCCGCCTGCACGGCGGCGTAAACCTCACTCCTCGCGCAGGAACGAGGGCACGTCGAGCGCGTCCAGCCCCAGCTCGAACTCCGGGCCGCGGCTGCCGAGCGGCGAGCCCTCGGCCGCCGCGCGCGCCCTGCGGCGCCGCTGCGCGCCGAAGCCGGTCGCGATCACCGTCACGCGCACCTCGTCGCGGGCCTGCTCGTCGATCACGGCGCCGAAGATCACGTTCGCGTTCTGGTCGGCGGCGCCGGTGACCACCTCCGCCGCCTCGTTGACCTCGAACAGCCCCAGGTCGGGCGGGCCGGTGATGTTCAGCAGGATGCCGGTCGCGCCCTCGATCGACGACTCGAGGAGCGGCGAGCTGACCGCCGTGCGCGCGGCGTCGCCGGCGCGGTTCTCGCCCTGGCCGATCCCGATCCCCATCAGGGCCGAGCCGGCCTCGCGCATGATCGTTCGGACGTCGGCGAAGTCGAGGTTGACGATGCCGGGCACGGTGATGAGGTCCGTGATCCCCTGCACGCCCTGGCGGAGGATGTCGTCCGCCATCCGGAACGCGTCCGAGAGCGGCGTCCGCTTCTCGACCACCTGCAGCAGGCGATCGTTCTCGATCACGATCAGCGTGTCGACGCGCTCGGCCAGCTCGCCGATCCCGACCTCGGCCTGCTGCGCGCGCCGCCGGCCCTCGAACGAGAACGGCCGCGTGACGACGCCGACGGTGAGCGCTTCGAGCTCGTGCGCGATCTCGGCGACGATCGGCGCGCCGCCGGTGCCGGTGCCGCCACCCTCGCCCGCGGTGACGAAGATCATGTCGGCGCCCTTCAGCGCCTCCTTCAGCTCGTCGCGCGACTCCGTCGCCGCCTCGCGGCCCACGTTCGGGTCGGCGCCGGCGCCGAGGCCGCGCGTCGCCTTCGCGCCGATGTGGATCTTCACGTCGGCGTCGCACATCAGCAGCGCCTGCGCGTCGGTGTTGACCGCCACGAACTCGACGCCCGTCAGGCCGGCGTCGACCATGCGGTTGACCGCGTTCGTCCCGCCGCCGCCCACGCCGACGACCTTGATCACTGCCAGGTAGTTGCCGGACCGGTCCCTCATCGCCGTCTCCCTCACAGTTCGACCTCGCTCGCCCTCAACCTCCACTGCAGGCTGCGGCTCGTTTTGCGCCGTTCGCCCCCGCAGAGTAGGACTGGTTTGCATCGGTGTCAACACGAATCATGTCAACCTCGACCGTCATAACCGTCGACCTCAACCTGAGACTCGAGAGTCGGTCGTCGACAGGACGGGCCGCTCGGGCACGCTCACGTCCAGGTAGCCGGGCCCGGCCGCGGCCCCCGTCTCGCGCAGGATGCGGCCGGCGATCGCGAGCTTCAGCCGGATGTCGCCGGCGTCCCCGAGCCTCACCTCGAAGCCGCCCCCGCTCCGGAGCGTCAGCCCGTGCGCGTCGCTGACGACCGTCGCCACGTGGAGCGGCAGCGAGAACGTCCGGAGCGGCGCGGCCGCCGCGGCCGCCCGCGCCGCCGCCGCCGAGAGCTGGGCCCCCACGGTGACCTGCTCGGCACGCGTCACCCACAGCCGCGGCAGGCCGGACAGGCGGGGGTGCGGCAGCGGCCGGAGCACGCGCCCGGTGCCGGACACGAGGTAGGCGTGCGCGCCCTGGCGCAGCACGAGGACCGGGCGCTCCGCGCGGACGACGACGTCGAGCGTGTGGGGGAAGCGGCGGTCGAAGCGGAAGGCACGCACCTCCGGCACCGCCTGGAGGCGCGCGCCGATCGCGGCCCCGCCGACGCGGAGCAGGCTGCGCCCCTCCTCGCCCGCCAGCGCACGCTCCACCTGCGCGCGGATCCGCGGCGTCCCGCCGCGGACCGCGATCGTCCGGACGGCGAACATCGACGAGTCGCGCGCCAGCAGGTAGGCGCCGCCGGCGCCGGCCACGAGGAGCGCGGCCGCGAGCACGGAGCGCCAGGTGGGCAGCAGGGCGCGAAGCGAGAGCGGCCGGGCCGCCCGCTCGGGCAGCGGCCTCCGCGCGGGCAGAGCCGCGGCAGGGGCCGTCGGGCTGCGACGTGCGGCCACGCGCCCACAGTTCGGCGCGGGTGCCGCTTCCCCTACAGCGGCGGCAGCGCGAGAGGGCCGAGGAAGCGCACCTCGTGCTCGAGCTCGATCCCCGTCCGCTCGTGGACGCGCCGTCTCGCCTCCGCCATGAGGGCGATCGCGTCGGCGGCCGTCGCCTCGCCGGCGTTCTCGATGAAGTTCGCGTGGCGCGGCGAGATGACCGCGCCGCCGATCCGGTGCCCCTTCAGGCCGCACTCCTCGATGAGGCGGCCCGCGCCGGCGACGCCGTCGGGGTTCTTGAAGACGGAGCCGAAGGTGCGCTTGTTCGTCGGCTGCGTCGCCTTGCGCTGCGCCAGGAGCTCGGCCACCGTCGCTTTGACGCGTCCGGGCGGCCGCGCCTCGAGCCGGAAGCGCACCTGCGCCACGACCTCGCCGGGCCGGATGGCCGAGCGGCGGTACGAGAGGCCGAGCTCGTCCCGGTCCAGCGTGCGCGCGCCGGCCGCGTCGACGACGACGGCGTCGACGACGACGTCTCGCCACTCGCTCCCGTACGCGCCCGCGTTCATACGGACGCCTCCGCCGGCCGTGCCGGGGATCGCCGACGCGAACTCCAGGCCGCCGAGGCCGGCCGCCCGTGCGCGGTGGAGGCACACCGCGTTCGGCGCACCGCCGCCGGCGACCAGGGTCTCGCCCTCGACGCGCGCGGACGCGAGCTCGCCCGCGAGCCTGAGGACGAGCGCGTCGACCCCCTCGTCGTGGACGAGCAGGTTCGAGCCGAGCCCGATCGTCTCGACGTCGACCTGCCGTTCGCGCGCCCAACGGAGGAGCTCGACCAGCTCGTCGACCGTCTCCGGCCGCGCGAACCACCGCGCCGGTCCTCCGACGCCGATCGTCGTGTGCCGCGCGAGCGGGACGTTCTCCTCCACCCGCACGACGCTACCCGCGGAGGAGCGGAACGGCCCGGTCGACGTCGCCGGCGCCGAGCACGAGCAGCACGTCGCCGGGCCGCGCCCGCCGGCGCAGCCGGGCCGCGCCTTCCTCGACCGTCGGCGTCCAGGCCGGGGTCGTCCCGAGGTCCGAGAGGGCGTCGACGACCAGCTTGCCGCTGACGCCCTCGACCGGCTGCTCGCGCGCGGGGTAGACGTCGGCGACGGCGACGTCGTCGGCTGCGGCGAGGGCGGCCGCGAGGTCGCGCGCGAGGTGTCGCGTCCGCGAGAAGAGGTGCGGCTGAAAGAGCACGCGCAGCGTCGCGCCGGGAAACCGCTCGCGCGCGGCCGCGAGCGTGGCCGCGATCTCGCCCGGATGGTGGGCGTAGTCGTCGACCACCGTCACCTCCCCCACGCCGGGCAAGTCGGCGCGGTGGATCTCGAAGCGGCGGCCGGTTCCCGCGAACCGCGCGAGCGCCCGTTCTGCGTCGGCGCGCTCGACGCCGACGGCTTCGAGCGCGCCGAGCGCGGCGCCGGCGTTGCGGCGGTTGTGCTCGCCGGGCACCGCGAGCGGCCCCCGGAAAGACGGCGCGTCGCGAACGACGCGCGGAACCGTCGCGAGCCAGCGGTCGAACGCGTCCTGCAGGTCGGCAAGCGAGGCGAAGTCGCGCTCCGAGTGGTGGTCGAGCTCGACGTTCGTCAGGACGGCGATCTCGGCGGGCAGCTCGAAGACGGTGCCGTCCGACTCGTCGCCCTCCACGACGAGCGGCCCCGCGCCGGCGCCCGCGTTCGAGCCGAGCTGGGGCACCGGCGCGCCGATGACCCAGGCGGGATCGCGGCCGCACTCGCGGAGCGCGAACGCGATCATCGCCGCCGTCGTGCCCTTCCCGTGCGTGCCGGCGACGACGATCGACGGCCTCGCCGCGACGAGCTCGCGCAGGAGCTCCCGGCGCCGCAGGCCCGGCACGTGCGGGTAGGCGGACGAGACGACCGCCTCCCATCCCGCCGGCACCGCCGGCTCGGGCGAGACGTCGAGGCGAACGCCGGCAAGCGCGTCGAGGTACGGCGTCCGCACGCGGTCCCAGCCGCCGACCTCGGCGCCCCACGCGCGCGCGAGCTGAGCGTACGCGCTCATGCCCGCGCCGCCGATGCCGACGAACCACAGCCGCCGCCCGGCGAGAGGCCCGTCGCTCATCCGCCGGCGAGCTCGACGAGCCCGGCGGCGATCTCCTCCGCCGCCTCCGGGCGCGCCGCGGCCAGCATCGCCGCGCTCATGCGGGCGAGCCTGTCCGGGTCGTCGAGCAGCGAGCGCACGATCTCGGGGACGTCGTCGAGGTCGAGCTCGCGCACCATGATCGCGCCGCCCGCACGCACGAAGTGGTGTGCGTTCTTCGCCTGGTGGTCGCCGGTCGCGAACGGATACGGCACGAGCACCGCCGGACGGCCCGCTGCGGCGACCTCCCACACGGACGAGCCGGACCGCGCGAGCACGAGGTCGACGGCGGAGAGCGCGGCCCCGAACCTCTCCGTCTCGGGCACGACGCGGTAGTCCGGCCGCCGCGCGCGCCGCTTCACGAGCTGGTAGTCGCGACGCCCGGTGACGTGGAGGATCGGCGGCCCGGCCTTGCCCCACGTGTCGACGACGAATTCGTTGAGCGACCGCGCGCCGGCGAGCGCCCCGAACACGCCGAGGATGCGGCCGTCCTCCGGCAGCTCGAAGATCTCGCGCGCCTCGTCCTGCGGCAGCGGCCGCGACCGCGCCGGGATCGGCCGTCCGACGACTCGCGCCTTCGCCGCGTAGCGGGTCTCGATCGGGTATGCGAGGAAAATGCGCTCGACGAGCGGCGCTGCGAGCCGGTTGGCGAGCCCCAGGTGCGCGTCCGCCTCGCTGAGCGCCGACGGGATCCGCGCCGAGGCGGCGGCGGCCAGCATCGGCCCGGACACGAAGCCGCCGCCGCCGAAGACGACGTCGGGACGCCGCCGGCGGAGGATGCGCCGGCAGGCCACGGGCGCGGCCATCGCAAGTACGAGCGCGCGCGCGAGCGCGGGCGACGGCGTGCGGTCGAACCCCGCGACGCGGAACGTGTCGAGCTCGTAGCCGGCTTCAGGAACCAGCTGCGCTTCGACGCGATCCGGCGACCCGGCGAACGTCACGTGCACGCCGCGGGCCGTCAGCGCGTCGGCCACCGCCAGCGCGGGCAGCACGTGTCCGGCCGTCCCGCCGGCTGCGATCAGGCACCGAAGCTGCCGCTCGACCACCACGCTGCGCGATGTTAAGGAGGATCCCCACTCCGGCGAGCAGCACGACGAGGCTCGACCCGCCGTAGGAGATGAACGGCAACGGGATGCCGGTGAGCGGCGCGACGCCCATCACGGCGGCGATGTTGATCGCGGCCTGGGCGCAGACGAGCGCGGTGAGCCCGGTCGCGAGCCGCTTGCCGAAGGGGTCGGGGCAGCGGAGCGCGATCGTCAGGCCGGCGTAGGCGAAGAGCGCGTACGCGCCGATCACGGCCGTCACGCCCACCAGACCGAGCTCCTCGCCGATGTTGGCGAGGATCATGTCGGTGTGCGCCTCGGGCAGGTAGAAGATCTTCTGCACGCCCTGGCCGAGGCCGACGCCGAACAGATGGCCCGACCCCATGCCGATCATCGCCTGCGCGATCTGGTAGCCGGCTCCCTGCGCGTCGCGCCACGGGTGCAGGAACGCGAAGAAGCGCGCGCGACGGTACGGCTCGAGGTAGATCGCGACGGTACCGACCGCGGCCGCGATGCCGAGCGCCGCGCCGAGCGTGCGCGTCGGCGTTCCGGTTACGAGCAGGATCGACGTCAGCATCAGGACGAGCGCGATCGCCGTTCCCATGTCCGGCTCGAGGATCAGCAGGCCGGAGAACACCGTCGCGAGCGCGCCGGCCGGCCGCCAGAGCTCGCGCAGGTCGCGCGGCGGCTTGCGGTTGGCGAAGTACGAGGCCGCCCAAACCGCGACCGCGAGCTTGGCGAGCTCCGATGGCTGGAAGACCGCCGGCCCGAGCGAGATCCAGCGGCGCGCGCCGTTGACGGCGGGGCCGATCACGAGGACCGCCGCGAGCAGCACGAGGGACGCGACGACCAGCATCGGCGCGAGCGCGCGCAGGCGCCGGTAGTCCCAGCGCTGCACGGCGATCATCAGCCCGATGCCGAGCACGGCGTAGATGCCCTGTCGCTTCAGGTAGTAGCTCGGATCCTTGCCGCCGAGCGCTGCCGCCGCCGACGTCGCGCTGTAGACCATCACGAGCCCGAACGCGACCAGGCCGAGCGTGACCAGGATCAACAGCCTCGACTCGACCTCTCCGCGCCGCATCCGCTGACGAGTTCGCGGGCGGAGCGGCGTTTCCTAGCGCGGCTTCTCCAAGCCTTCGACCCTGAAACGGTGTCCGACCCCGACGGTCTCGGACACCTGTCTCCCCTGCGCGCGGGTCAGGCGCCGGTCAGCTCACGCGCGAGACGGCGGAACGCCTCGCCGCGTTGCTCGAAGTTGTCGAACTGGTCGTAGCTGGCACAAGCCGGGCTGAGCAGCACGACGTCGCCCGGCCGGGCGAGCTCGGCCGCGTGCGCGACCGCGCGGTCGAGCGTCCGGTCGTCGTGGCCGTCGACGGCGCGGCCGAGCTCGGCGGCCGCCTCGCCGACGAGGTGGATCGAGCGGACGCGCGGCCCGATCGCGGCCGCGAGCGGCGCAAAGTCCTCGCCCTTCAGCGAGCCGCCGAGGATCAGGTGCACCGGCTCCTCCGCGTACGCATCGAGGGCGCGCCGCGCCGCCGCCACGTTCGTCGCCTTCGAGTCGTTGACGAACCGGATGCCGCCGCCCTCTGCCACCAGCTCGAGCCTGTGCGGCACCCCCGGGAACGTGCGGAGCGCCTTCGCGATCGCCTCGTCGCCGATCCCCGCCGCCCGCGCCGCCGCCGTCGCCGCCGCCGCGTTCTCGCGGTTGTGCGCGCCCCGGAGCAGCGGCTCGGCGGGCAGCGGGTCGCCGGTCTCGAATTGGATAACAGTTATCGAACGATAACTGTTATCCAATTCGAACCCGCGCGGGACCACCGCCGCCCGCGCCCGCTCGAAGATGCGCAGCTTCGCCGCGCGGTAGGCCTCGAAGCTGCCGTGCCGGTCGAGGTGGTCGGGCTCCAGGTTGACCAGCACGGCCACGTCACAGGCGAGCTCGTGCACGTCCTCGAGCTGGAACGACGACAGCTCGCAGACCACCCAGTCGACCTCGCGCACCGACGTCAGCGGCGTGCCGACGTTGCCCGCCACTGCAACGTCACGGCCGTCCGCGCGGAAGATCGCGCCGAGCAGCTCGGCGGTCGTCGTCTTGCCGTTCGTGCCGGTCACCCCGATCAGCCGCGTCCCGCCGGGAGCGAGCAGCCGGTAGCCGAGCTCGACCTCCGACCAGACCGGGATCCCCCGCTCTCGCGCCGCGCGCACCAGCGGCCGCTCGCCGGGCACGCCGGGGCTCTTCACGACGAGCCGAACACCGTCGAGCAGCGCGAGGTCGTCCTCGTTGCCGAGCGCGCGGTCGACGACCAGCACCTCGTCGCCACGCTCCTCGAGCCGCTCGCGCGCCGCCTCACCCGACCGCGCGGTCCCGTAGACGAGGACCTTCACGTATGCGACCGGAAGCCGAGGAAGTACTTGTAGAAGAGCGCGAAGCCGGCCGCGCAGAGGATCGCGGTGACGATCCAGAAGCGCACCATGATCTTCGTCTCCGACCACGCCTTCATCTCGAAGTGGTGCTGCAGCGGCGCCATCAGGAAGATCCGTCGCCCCCACCACTTGAAGCTCAGCACCTGCAGCATCACCGAGATCGCGTTGATGGCGAAGATCCCGCCGACGAAGAGCAGCAGGAGCTCGACCTTCATCATGATCGCCATCGCCGCGATCGCCCCGCCGATCGCCATGGCGCCGGTGTCGCCCATGAACACCTCCGCCGGAAACGCGTTAAACCAGAGGAAGCCGATCGCGGCGCCGATCAGCGCGGCGCCGATGAAGGCGAGGTCGAGGCGGTTGCCGATGCGTCCGTGCGTCGCCGTGCTCGAGCGGATGTAGATCGTCACCGCCATCGCGGTCAGCGTCGTGAGCGCGATGATGCTGGTGCCCGCCGCAAGCCCGTCGAGGCCGTCGGTGAGGTTCACGCCGTTCACGGCGCCGGCGATGATCAGGAAGAGCAGGACGTACCAGCCCCACCCCAGCGGGATCGCCGCTTTCACGACCGGGATGTAGACGTCGTGGCTCAGGCCCTGGTGGTGCGCGGCGTAGCCGACCGCGACGGTGACGGCCAGCAGCATCAGCATCTTCCAGCGCCCGGGCAGGCCGAGCGAGCGGCGGTGGCGCAGCTTGATGAAGTCGTCGAGGAAGCCGATCGCGCCGCACGCGAGCGCGGTGCCGAACACCGTCAGCGCCGGCGCGGTGTAGTCGGAGAGCGGCAGGAAGGCGATCGTCGCGGCCGCCATGATCACGAGACCGCCCATCGTCGGCGTGCCCTGCTTCTCGAGGTGCCGCTTCGGCCCCTCCTCGCGGATCTGCTGGCCGAACTCGTTGCGCCGCAGGAAGGCGATGAACGTGGGGCCGCTGAGGATCGCGATGATCATCGCGACGAGCGCGGCGACGAGCACCCTGGTCATGTCAGCTGGGAAGATTCTCCGCGACGACCTCGAGTCCCACCGCCAGCGAGCCCTTCACGAGCACCGCGTCGCCGGGGCGCAGCACCTCGCGCAGTCGGGCGGCCGCCTCGTCGGCCGTTCCCACCCATTCGCCGCCGTAGGCGCGGGCGAGCTCGCCGACCGCGATCACCTGCTCGATCCCGAGCTCGCGCACGAGCGCGCCGATCTCGGCGTGGTAGGCCGGCCCCTCCGGCCCCAGCTCGCGCATCTCGCCCAGCACCGCGACCCGCCGGCGGCCGCCCGCCCGCTCGACGAGGTGCGCGAGCGCCGCGCGCATCGAGAGCGGGTTCGCGTTGTAGCAGTCGTTCAGCAGCAGCCCGTCCCCCGGCAGCGGACGCTCCTCCTCCCGCCGCTTCGAGAACTCGACGCGCAGCTCGCCGTCCGGCAACGGCACTCCGAGCGCCTCCGCCGCGGCGACCGCGAGCCGCGTGTTCGCGAGCTGATGCGCCGACGAGTAGCTCGTCCGGAAGGGAAGCGGCGCGTCCGGATCGACGTGCCGCACGTCGACGTCCCCGCGCTGCAGGTACGGCTCGAGCAGCGGCTCGCGCGGCACCACGGCGACGCCGCCCGGGGGCAGCGCCTCGACCAGCTCCGCCTTCGTGCGCGCGATGTTCTCCAGCGAGCCGAGGAACTCGAGATGCGCGGGCCCGATGTTCGTGATCACGCCGACGTGCGGCCGCACGAACGACGCCAGCCACGCGATCTGTCCAGGCCCGCGCATCGCGAGCTCGCAGATCGCGACCTCAGTGTCCTGCTCGACGCGGCAGACGGTGAGCGGGACGCCGATCTCGGTGTTGTAGTTGCCCTCGTTCGCGATCGTGCGCCGGTGCGGCGCGCAGATCGCGAAGAGGATGTCCTTCGTCGACGTCTTGCCGGCCGAGCCGGTGATGCCCACGAAGCGTGCGGTCGAGCGTTCGCGCACTGCGCCCGCGATCGCCGCCAGGGCGGCGAAGGCGTCCTCCGGCACGAGCGCCGCCGCGGCGCCGCGCGCGAGCGCGTGCTGGACGAAGTCGGAGCCGCCGCCGACGGCGACGAAGAGGTCGCCTTCGGCGATGCGGCGGGAGTCGACCTGCATCCCGGTCACCTCGTCCGCCCACGGCCGCGCCACCAAGCGACCGAGGGGCTCGAGGAGGTCGAGCGCGAGCGGGATCACGCGGGGACAGCGCGTCGCCGCAGCGCCTCGCGCGCGACTGCTCTGTCGTCGAACGGGACGCTGTGACCGGCGAGCTCCTGCTCGGTGTCCGCCCCCTTGCCCGCGATCACGACGACATCGTCGGGACGCGCGTCGTGGATCGCACGCTCGATCGCCGTGCGCCGGTCGAGCACGATCTCGAGACGACCCGCCGCCACCTGCTCGGCGATCGCCGCCGGATCCTCCGTGCGCGGGTTGTCGGTGGTGACGATCGCTCGGTCGGCGAGCGCGCCGGCGACGCGCCCCATCAGCGGCCGCTTCTCGCGGTCGCGGTCGCCGCCGGCACCGAACACGACGATCAGGCGCCCCTCGCCGAGGTCGCGCGCCGCGCGCAGGACGTTCTCGAGGGAGTCGGGCGTATGCGCGTAGTCGACGATCACCGGGAACGGCTGGCCCTCGTCCACCAACTCGAAGCGACCCGGGACGCCCGCGACCGAGTCGACCCCGGCCCGGATCGACTCCTCGTCGACGCCCAGCGCCCGCGCCGCGAGCACCGCGGCGAGGGTGTTGGCGCGGTTGAAGCTGCCGCGCAGCCGCGGCTCGATCGCGCCGAGGTCGTCGTCCGGCATGAACGTGATCGCGTCCGGGAGCTCCGCCGCGAGCCGCCTCCCCCACTCGTCGCCGACGCTGACGACAGCGCGGTCGGCCTGCGCGAAGAGCGCTCGCTTGGCGGCGAAGTAGTCCTCCATCGTCCCGTGGAAGTCGAGGTGGTCCTGCGTCAGGTTCGTGAACACGAGGACGGCGAAATGCGTGCCGGCGAGCCGGCCCTGGGCCGCGGCGATCGACGTCGCCTCCATGACGCACGAGCGATCGCCGACGTCGAGCATCTCGCGGAGCAGCCGCTGCAGGTCGATCGCCTCCGGCGTGTTCAGGCCCGTGGGGCGCGACTCCCCGCCCACGCGCCGCTCGATGTTCGTCAGCAGTCCGGGCCGCCGCCCCGCGGCGTCCAGGATCGCCTGCAGCAGGAAGGCGGTCGTCGTCTTGCCGTTTGTGCCGGTGACGGCGGCGACCTGCAGCTCGCGCGACGGGTCGCCGAAGAACCGCGTCGCGGCCGCGGGCATGGCAGTCCGCACGCTCTCGACGACGAGCTGCGGCACCGCGAGCTCGAGCGGCCGCTCGACCACGAGCGCGACCGCGCCGGCGGCGAGCGCGTCCGCGGCGAGATCATGGCCGTCCGCGCGGCTGCCGCGGACGCAGAAGAAGAGCGTGCCCGGCCGCACGGCGGCCGGGTCGTACGCCAGGTCGGCGATCTCCACCGTCGACGCGCGCAGGACCTCCCCGGGCGAGACCGCCTCGATCAGGCGTTCGAGCTCCACCGGCAGACGAGCCTAGCGAGCACGGACGCCGGCGCGCCCTCCGGCTACCCGCCAAAGGTGTCTGACACCGGTGGTGTCAGACACCTTCTCCGAGCCTCCCGATCGAGCTATTTCGACAGGGTCGCCGGGTCGTCGGGCGGGACGGCGAGGTACTGCAGGTCGAACTTGGCGATCTGCGCGAACGCGGGCGCGGCGACGACGCCGCCGAAGATCGCCTGCTGCGGACGGTTCACCACGACGAGGATCACGAGCCGCGGGTGCGAGACCGGCACCATCCCGACGAACGACGCCATGTAGCCGTTCGAGGCGGAGTAGCCGTGCGGGCCGGGGATCTGGCCCGTCCCGGTCTTGCCCGCGACGGTGTAGCCGGGGATCTGCGCCTCGGTGCCGGTGGCGAGGTGCTCGTCGACGACGCCGGTGAGCATCGACTTGAGCTCCGCGTCGACGTGCGCCGAGACGATCCGGCGCCGCTCGGGACGGCGCATGACACGGCCGCCGACGCGCGTGACCAGGTGCGGCTGCACCCACACGCCGCCGTTCGCGATCGCAGCGTACGCGGACGCGAGCTGGATCGGCGTGACCGCGATCCCCTGTCCGATCGGCACGTTGCCGATCGTCGAGCCCGACCACTTGTCGAGTGGCAGAACGAGCCCGGGGCTCTCGCCCGGAAAGTCGATGTTCGTGTCGCGGCCGAACCCGAAGCGGCTGATCCACTCCATCAGGCGCCTCGGCCCGACGAGGTTCTTCGCGATCGTGACGGCGCCGATGTTCGACGACTGCGCGAGGATCTGGGCCACCGAGAGCGTCTCGGTGCCGTGCGGCTCCGCATCGTGGATGACGCGGTCGGCGACGCGCAGGGACGGGGGGATCGTGAAGGTCGTCGACGGCGTGACGAGGCCGAGCGACAGCGCGGCGCTGATCGTCACGAGCTTGAACGTCGAGCCGGGCTCGTAGACGTCCGTGACGGCACGGTTGCGCTGCAGCTCGAGCGGCACGCGGTTCGCGTCGTTGGCGTTGTATCCGGGCGCCTGCGCCATGGCGAGCACGTCGCCGTTCGACGGGTTCAGCACGATCGCCGTCGCGGAACGCGCGTGCCACTGCGCGACCGTCGCGCGCAGCACCTGCTCCGCGTTCGTCTGGATCGCGTGGTCGATCGTGGTGAAGACGTCCGTGCCTTCGCGGACGGGCGTCGCGCTGAGCACGTCGATCGCGCGCCCGAACGGATCGCGCACGATCGTCTGCTTCCCGGGGCGTCCGGCGAGCTGCTTGTTGTACTCGAGCTCGAGGCCGCCGAGGCCGGTGTCGTCCGTGCCCGCGTAGCCGACGACCTGGGCCGCGACGCTGTTCTGCGGATATGTCCGCTTCTCCTCGGGATACGAGTTGACGCCGGCGAAGCCCTTCTTCAGGAACAGGGCCGCGGCCTTCGGATCGGCGAACCGTTCGACGTAGACGAAGCGGCTGTGGCGGTCGAGCAGCGAGTGATAGAGCGGGTTCGCCGGCACGTGGAGGATCGCGTGCGCGGCGAGCGCGACCGCGCGCGGCTCGCGGACCTCGCTCGGATCGGCGTAGACGGTCGTCGTCTGCTCGCCGATCGCGAGCTGGATGCCCGTCCGGTCGAAGATCGTGCCGCGGCCGGCGGGGATGGCGATCGTCTCGCGGTGCTGCCGCTCGGCCATCCTGCCGAGGCGCGCCGCGCTCACGCCCTGCAGCCACACCGCCCGCAGGAACGTCCCCGCGAACGCGAGCAGGAACAGGCCGAGGAGCAGCCGGATCCGGCGATTCGGCAGCCGGTCCCGGCGCACCGCGCCTACTTCGAGAGGTCGACGTAGCCGATCGTCGACGGGTCCGCCGGAACGAGGCCGAAGGCCCGGCGCGCCCGCTGCTGGATCCGCGGCGACGCCAGCTCGCTCGAGAGCTGCGACTGCAGAGCGGCGTTCTCCGCGCGCAGCTTCGCCCGCTGCGAGTTGGCGGAATCGAGAGAGATGTTGAGCCGCAGCACAGCCACGTTCACGAATACGACGCCGGCGAGCAGAATCCCGCTCACGGCGATCCACAGGACGCCGCCGCGCGCGCGGGCGCGCGAGCGGCTGCGCCGGCGCGGCCGTGCCCGGCGCGCGGGAAGCGGCTCGGCGACCGCCTGGGCGTGGGTCAGGCTAGCCATCCGACACCTTCGTCCCCACCCGGAGCCGCGCGGACTGCGCGCGCGGATTGCGCGCCACCTCGCCCGCCGACGGGCGGATCGCCCGCCGCGGCGTCGCGCGCATCGTCGGCTGCGCGCCGCACGCGCACACCGGGAAGTCGGGCGGGCAGGTGCAGCCGTGCTCGGCGTTCCGGAGGAACCGCTTGACGACGCGATCCTCGAGCGAGTGGAACGAGATGACGGCGAGGCGGCCGCCGGTGCGGAGCATCTGCTCGGCCGCCGGTAATGCGCGCTCGAGCGCGCCGAGCTCGTCGTTCACCTCGATGCGCAGCGCCTGGAAGACACGCTTCGCCGGATGTCCCTCGCCGAACCGGGCCGGCGCCGGGATCGCGGCGCGGATGACGTCGACGAGCTCGCCCGTGGTTCGCAGCGGCGCCTGGCGCCGCCTGCGCACGATGGCCCGCGCGATCTGGCGCGCGTAGCGCTCCTCGCCGAAGCGGTGGAAGATGTCGGCGAGCTCGCGCTCGCCCGTCTCGTTCACCAGGTCCTGTGCCGTCAGATCGGCGCCGGGATCCATGCGCATGTCGAGCGGCGCGTCGACCGCGTACGAGAAGCCGCGCTCGGGCCGGTCGAGCTGCATCGACGAGACGCCGAGGTCGAGGAGGATCGCGTCCGCGCGCACGCCGTTGTCGGCGAGCTGCCGCAGCACGGTCGAGAACTCGCCGTGGAGCAGCCGCGTCTTCGCCGCCGTCGCGCGGCGCAGCCGCTCGAAGTACGGGGCGACGGTCGGGTCGCGGTCGATCGCGATCAGCTTTCCGTTCCCGCGGAGCCGCGCCGCGAGCAGCGCGGCATGGCCCCCGGCGCCGAAGGTGCAGTCGACGACGGTCTCGCCCGGCCTCGGGTCGAGCGAGCGTACGACCTCTTCCGCCAGGACGGGGACGTGGTCGGTCTCAGTTGGCAAGACGCTCGGCAACATCTTCCGCGCTCCCTTCGACCTCGTGCATGTGCGCGCGCCACCTGGCGCGATCCCAGATCTCGAGGTGGTCGTAGACGCCGGCGACCGTGACCTCGCGCTCGATGCCCGCGCTCTGCAGCAGCGGGGCTGGCAGCACCATCCGTCCCTGCTTGTCCAGGTCGGCGCGCACCGCGCCGGAGAAGAAGTGGCGCTGCATCATCCGGCCCTCCCGGCTGAGCGGGTCGAGCGAGCGGATGCGGCCGACCAGCCGCTCCCACTCGGGCACCGAGTACGCGTACAGGCACCCGTCCATCCCGCGGGTGACGACGACGCCGTCGCCCAGCCCGTGGCGGAGCTTCGCCGGGAGCGTGAGACGGTTCTTCTCGTCGAGCGAATGGTCGTGTTCGCCGAGCAGCATGGATCCACTGTGCCCCACTTTACCCCACCACTCGCCACAAGTAAACCCCTGCGCGCCACTGCCGGCAGGCGAATGCCCGGGCCTGGCTCGCGGCGGAGCCGCGGCCGGCTCGTCGTCGCCTGTCCGTGCGTCGACCGCGCGGTTAGAGCGGCTCGACCGGGTCGCCGAGCCGGACGACGCCCGGCTCGTCCACGCGCGCGTAGACGCCGAACGGCAGCGGCTCCGTCGCCGGCAGCTGGCCCCGGTAGCGGCCCAGCGCCTTCAGCGTGTCGAGGTCGGGCCGCCCCGTCTCCGGGTTCTGGGTGGTCACCGCGCACCGGCCGACGTTCCCGGCCGGCACGACGACCGCGCCGCCGACGCGCACCCGGCGGCCGAGCCAGCCGTCCTCGGCGTGCGCGGGGATGCCGTCGATTCCGAAGTGCATGCGAAAGCGTCTTCCGTCGACGGCGTCGACGTCGAGCTCGGCACCGAGCGCGTCCAGCGCCGCGGTGGAGACGATCGTCGCGGCGCCCTTGGAGCCGCGGTCGACGGCGGCGCCGTCGGCGGACGCGACGAGCTGCAGCCGCCGGCCGGCGAGCTCCGACAGCGCGTCGCTCCACGGCCCGATCACACGCCGCGCGGGCCTGGTCTCGCCCCAGAACAACGTCTCGATCTCGTCGCCGAGCTCGACCTCCCCGGAGACATCCGTGCCGTCGGGGAAGCGGAGTGCGAGCGTGCCCGCGGCCGCGTCGAACGCGGGAAGGACCTGCTGCAGGATGCCGAGCCCCTTGTTGTTGACCAGCCGCCCGTTCTCGTCGACGAGGAAGAAGCGGCGGTCGCCGCGCGGTCCGCTCTCCGCGAGCTCGACCTCGTCGACGAGTGCGAGCCGCAGCGCCTTCACCGGCGCGACCGCGATCCAGGCGACCGAGCCCTTCATTCCGGCAACGCTAGCTGCGAGCTGTAGGGGCCGCGGCCCGTGATCACCGCCGCGCCCGCTCGGGCGGCAAGACCGAGCGCGGCGTCGAGGTCGTCGCCGCGCGCGAGCGCGAAGCACAGCGCGGCACCGAACGAGTCGCCCGCGCCGTACGCGTCGACGACCGACCCGGGCAGCGGCGCGGCCGTCCACCGGTGCCCGTTCGCGGTGCCGCCGGCCGCGCCGTCGGTGATCGCGACTGTCGTCGCCTTCACCGAGCCGTCGTACGTCTCGCCGGGATCGTTCGCGCTCCCGACCAGGAGGTCGAGCGGGACGCCCGCCTCGCGCAGCGTCGGCAGCTCGCGCGTCGCGGCGGCGAGGAAGCGCGCCGCACGGGCCGAGCGCAGAGCCGCGACGTCCCCGGCGACGAAGAAGATCGCGTCGTAGCCCTCGAGCGGGAGCGGCCCCCGCGGCAGCAGCTTCGGCCCGATCACCGTGATCGTCCGCTCGCCGGCCGCGTCGACGTGCACCCAGCCGCGCCTCGTGTGCTCGAAGCGCTGCGCGTGGACGTCGAGGCCGAGCTCGGCGAGGCGCCGCTCGGCCCGCGTGCCCAGCTCGTCGTCGCCGAGCGCGGTGAAGAACTCGCACCGCCCGCTCAGGCGCGCGATCTGCCGCGCGACGACGGCGCCGCCGCCGGCGGGCTCCGACAGGACCGGCTCTCCCTGGACGATCGTGCCCGCCGCGGGGACGTGCGGAACGAGCGCGAAGTCGACCCACTCGACGTGTCCCACCACGGCGCACCTCACGCGGGGATCATCGCGGACGGCCGCGACGGCGCCCGTCTCACGTTTCCGGCGCCTCCGCCGTTCCAACGATGATGGAGGTCGTGGCAGAGCGCATCCCGCCGTTCGAGCGCTTCTACCTCGAGCATCGCGACGAGGTGCTCGGCTACCTGCGGCGGCTGCTCGGAGGGCGCGCGGAGGACGCATGGCAGGAGACGTTCCTGCGCGCGCTGCGTGCCTACGGCGGCCTGCGGCACGGCAGGCACCTGCGGGCGTGGGTGTTCACGATCGCGACGAATGTCGCGCTCGACGAGCTCCGCGCCGACGCACGCGACGGCCACGGCGGCGAGCCGCCCGATCAGGCGGTCGAGCTGCGACGGGACGCTTTCCGCGAACTGGAGCACCTGACCGGCGAGCTTCCGCCGACCGAGCGGGCAGCGGTGGTGCTCCGCTACGGCTACGACCTCTCCTACGACACGATCGGCGGGGCGCTCGGCTCGAACGAGCAGGCTGCACGGGCCGCCGCGTCGTCCGGAGTCCGCAGACTGAGGAGGAAGCATGCAGGTCTCGCCTGAGCTCGACGCCCGTTTCCGCGCGGCCGCCCTCGCGGAAGGCCTCGCCGACGTCCGCTACGACCTCGTCGACTCGCCGGTGGGCGAGCTGTTCGTCGCGGCCACCGACCGCGGCCTCTGCCGCGTCTCGTACTTCGTCGACCGCGCCGAGGACGAGGTCGCCCACGCGTTCGGTCCGCGGCTGCTCCGCATGCCGCTCGACGACGTGCGGCGCGAGCTGGCCGAGTACTTCGAGGGGCGACGGCGCGAGTTCGACCTCCCGCTCGACCTCCGCGTCGCGTGGTTCCACGAGGAGGTGCTGCGTGAGCTCGCCCGCATCCCATACGGCTCGACGACGACCTACGGCGCGCTCGCCGCCCGTGTCGGACATCCGCGCGCGGCGCGGGCGGTCGGGACGGTGATGAACCGCAACCCGATCCCGATCGTGCTGCCCTGCCACCGGGTCATCGGCTCGAACGGCTCGCTGACCGGGTACGGCGGCGGCCTCGACGCGAAGCGCCGGCTGCTCGAGCTCGAGGGCGTGCTGCTCGCCTGAGCCGGGCGGCAGGCGACCTCAGCCGCCGAGCGCCACCGCGGCGACCCGGGCGGCCTCGGCGTACGCGGCCGACGCGAGGCCCGACCCGAAGGTCGCGCGCGCCACGCCGACCCACTCGAGCTCGGCGGGCGGCGGCAGGCCCGGGCCGAGGAGGATGTTCACCGGCCCCTCGGTCGCGTCCGCGAGCGCCGCCACGTCCTCGGCCGGGCACGCGATCGGGTACGTGCAGTCCGCGCCTGCCGCGAGGTAGGCGTTCGCACGCTCCGCGGTCTCCGCGACGCCGCCCGCTCCCCGGAGGTACACGTCGACGCGCGCGTTCAGGACCAGCGCCGGCACTGCCTCCTTCACGGCCCGGATCGCCTCGACCTGCTCCGCGACCGGTACGAGCTCTCCGCCCGTCGAGTCCTCGAGGTTCATGCCGACGACACCGGCCTCCCACGCGGCGCGGGCGGTGCCGACGGGATCGCCGTACCCGCGCTCGAGGTCGGCGGTGACCGGGACGCCGACCGCGGACGCGATCCGCTCGGCGACGCGCAGCATCTCCTCGGCCGGCGCCCGCTCGCCGTCCTCGAAGCCGATCGAGCGCGCCACCCCGCCGCTCGTCGTCGCGAGGGCGCGACAGCCGGGAACGCCGGCCAGGGCGAGCGCGCTCGCGACGTCCCACGCGTTCGGCAACACGAGGATCGGCGGCGAGCGGTGGTAGGAGCGAAACAGCTCCGCCCGCTCCTCGCGACTCGTCGTGCTCGTCATGTCGACAACGCTACTGCTCCGGCAACACCCCCAGCAGCCGGTACCCGACGCCCCACACGTTCTCGACGAGGGCGACGGGCGAGCCGGCGTCGCGAAGCTTGCGCCGCAGCCGGGATGCGTGCGAGTCGAGCGTCCGCGTCCGGCCGGGCGTCCGATAGTTCCAGACCTCCTGCAGGAGCTCCGCCTTCGTGAAGACGCGCCGCGGCTCCCGCGCGAGGCAGGTGAGGAGCTGGAACTCCTTCTGCGCGAGCTCGACGCGGCGACCGGCCACGCGCACCTCGCGTGTCGCCAGGTCGATGCGCACGGGCGGCGCGTCGAGCACCTCGGCGGGCGACGGCCGTGCGCGACGAAGAACGGCACGGATCCGCTCGACGAGCTCCTGGTAGTCGAACGGCGGCGCGACGTAGTCGTCGCAGCCGCGGCGGAACGCGTGCACCCGGTCGACCGCGTCGGCCGGCTCGCGGCCGAGCACGATCACGGGCGCCCGCGCGACCCAGCGCTCGACGGCGTCGAGATCGCACGCGAGGACGAGGTCCGGACGGCCCTGCGCTCCGACGAGCTCGAACCCGTCGCGCTGCAGGCGCCGCTCGAGGAAGCCGTGCGTCTCGGGCTCGGCGTCGGTGAGGAGCAGCGCTGCCGCGGGTGCCATGCGCCCGACGGTACCGCCGCCCTCACGCCACGCCTAGTCGTCCTTTCGCACGATTGTGCGCCGATCGCTCCTCAGGCGGCCGGAACGGTCACGGGCGCCGCGGCCTGCGAGGTCGCGGGCTCCTCCTGCCGCAGCCGGTACGTCAGCCATCCGTAGAGCGCGAGGACGAGGAACGCGTTCACCGGATGCAGCCCGCCGGCCCAACGCCCGGCGCCCGCGAGGATCATCTGCACGAACGTCAGGATCGGCACGACGATCGACACTGCGCGCACGCGCGTGTTCGGATGCCACGCGAGCAGCGCGACGATCAGGAAGAGCAGTGCGCCGGGCATCGTCAGGATGAAGCCGAGCGCGCGATGCGCGTCGAGATCTTTCGAGTTCGCGATGCACTGCACGCCGTGCTTGTTGCAGTGATCGGAGTCGGACACGTTCTTCATCCCGAAGATGCCCTCGCCTGCGAGGAACACCTGCACGACGATCGCGACGACGTAGAGCGGCGCGAACCACTTGAGCACGCTGCGCGCGCCGCGACGGACCCCTGCCATGTCGAACCCCCTCTGTCGAGCCCCTTTCAGCCCCCCGACCGGCCGACCGTACTACAGGCGCCCGGACTTGACAACGCCCCAGAGCAGCCAGACCCCCAGGACGGCCGACAGGCAGAAGCCGAGGATCGAGACGACGTGCAGGCCGAGCACGTGCGGGCCGCTCTTGGCGAAGATGCCGATCAGGCTCGAGCCGATGAGGCCGCCGGTCACGACCAGCGCGATCACGAGCCGGTTGAACAGCGTGTCGAGCTTCGCGAGGAGATCGTCGAGCCCCTTGTGCACGAAGCCGACCTCGATCTGGCCGTCGCGAACCTGCTCGAGCGTCTCGTGGATCTGGTACGGGAGCTCCGCGGCCATGCCCGCCAGCCGCAGGCCTTCGCGCCGCGCGCGCGAAGCCATTCGGCGCGGCGTGAAGCGCTCGACCATCAGGTCGCGTGCGTACGGGCGCGCGACCTCGAACACGTTGAAATCGGGGTAGAGCTCGACGCCGACGGAGCCGAGCGTCGCGATCGCCTTGTCGAGCATCACGAACCGCGTGGGCAGGCGCAGGTTCATCGAGTAGATGAGCGAGAACGCCTCGCGGATCAGCTGAATCGGATCGATCTCGCTGAGCCGCGCTCCGTAGTAGCGGTAGTACAGCTGCCGCAGCTCCGCGGCGAACTCCGCCTCGCGCTCCTTGGGGTAGCGCACGCCGAGGTCGGCGAGGCGCTTCGGGAGCGCGTCGACATTCTCCGACGCGGCGTCGATGAAGAGCCGCGTCAGCTTCGACATGTCGTCGTCCGTCAGCTTCCCGGTCAGCCCGAAGTCGACGAGGCCGATCCGCTCCGGCGAGAGCACCAGGATGTTCGCGGGGTGCGGGTCGCCGTGGAAGAAGCCGTGGCGGAAGATCATCGTCATCCACGCCTCGGTCGTCAGGTACGCGAGCCGCCGCCGGCGGTCGAGCGGCCAGTCCTCGACGGCGAGGTCGGCGAGCTGCGGCCCTTCGAGCAGCTCGAGCGTAAGGACACGCGGGCGCGTGTACGACCAGTAGACGCGCGGGATCGTCACGTGCGGATGGCCGGCGAAGTTGTGATGGAACGTCTCGGCGTTGCGCGCCTCGAGGCGGTAGTCGAGCTCCTGCCGAATCGAGCGGGCGAACTCGTCGACCAGCTCGTTCGTGTCGACGAAGTCGAGCGCGCGCACGCGTTCCTTCGCGAGTCGCGCGGCCTGGTAGAGGAGCGAGAGGTCGGACTCGATCTGCCTCGGCGCATTCGGCCGCTGGACCTTGACGATCACGCGCCGTCCGTTCGGCAGCGTCGCGCGGTGCACCTGGCCGATCGACGCCGCCGCGAGCGGCCGCTCGTCGAACTCGAGGAAGAGACGCGCGATCGGCTGGCCGAGCTCCTCCGCGATCGTGCGCTCGACGTCGGCGAAGGGGAACGGGCGGACGTCGTCCTGCAGGCCGCGCAGCTCGGCGATGATGTCCGGCGGCACGACGTCGGGCCGCGTCGACAGGAGCTGCCCGAACTTGACGAACGTCGGCCCGAGCTCGTCGAGCAGCTCGCGCAGGTGCCGGCCGCGCGCGGTGCCGGACGTCTCGCCGCCGCGACGGTGGCCGTCGACGACGTAGCCGAACCCGTGGCGGACCGCGACCTGGGCGATCTCGCTCAGGCGGCCGAGGTTCCGCTGCTTGGAACGCGTGGCCACTCGGGTCAGTGTGACAGGTCGACCACTCGGGACCAGCGGTCGGGCCGTCAGGCCCCCGCCGCTAGTGGATGTGCACGATCCTCGCCTGCCAGACGCCCCTCGGCGCCTCGACGTCGACGACGTCGCCGACCCTGCGCCCGAGCAGCGCCGCGCCGAGCGGCGACGTCGGCGAGACCGTTCCGGCGCCGCCCACCGCGCTCAGCTCGACGGTCATCGTTCCGCCGCCGCCGTCGTCGACGTCCACGACCGAGCCGATGCCGACCTCGTCGCCGGCGGCGTCCTCGACGATCTCTGCGCCGTCGAGCCGCGCCCGCAGCGTGCGGATGCGCGCCTCGAGCAGGCCCTGCTCGTTCTTGGCGGCGTGATACTCGAAGTTCTCGGACAGGTCTCCGAACTCGCGCGCCTTCTTGATCGCCGCGACGACCTCCTCGCGGCGCGGCCCTTCGAGCTCTTCGAGCTCGGCGCGCAGCGCCGCGGCCTGCTTCGTGGTGAGCCGCTCGCCGTCTACCACTTCGACCGTCCTCCCCGCCGCCGCGAGGAGTACACGAGCCGCGGCTTCGCGAGCTGCAGCCCGGCTGCCTCGAACTCGTCCGCGCGTCCCTGGAGGCGGGCGACGCGCGACACGTCCGCCTGCTGCTCCGGCAGCACCAGCGTGATCCCGGTGCCGCCCCGCCCCGCGCGTCCGGTGCGGCCGACGCGATGCGTGTAGACGCTCGGCTCCTCCGGCGGGTCGAAGTTGATCACGTGCGTGATGTCGTCGACGTCGAGCCCGCGCGCGGCCACGTCGGTCGCGACGAGCGTGCGCACCTTGCCCGTGTCGAAGCGTGCGAGCGCCCGCTCGCGCTGTGCCTGGCCCTTGTCGCCGTGGATCGCCACCGCATCGACGTCGTTGCGGCGCAGCTTCTCCACGAGCCGGTCCGCGCCGGCCTTCGTCCGGACGAAGACGAGCGCGAGCCCGCGGTTCTCGTTCCGGAGCAGGTCGACGAGCGTCGACACCTTCGTCTCCGCGGTGACGGGCACGAAGCGGTGGTCGATCGCCGCGCTCGCGCTCTCGGCCGGCAGCTCGGCCGAGAAACGTGCAGGGAAGTGCGTGTAGCGCCGGGCCAGCTCGCCGACCTCGCCGTCGAGCGTGGCGGAGAAGAACATCGTCTGGCGGTTGCCGGAGAGTCGGCGGACGATGCGGTCGACCTGGGGCTTGAAGCCCATGTCGAGCATCCGGTCGGCCTCGTCGAGCACGAGCACGCTGACGCGGTCGAGCGACACGAGGCCGCGGTCGACGAGGTCCTGCAGGCGGCCGGGCGTCGCGACGACGACGTTCGCGCCGCGGGCCGCGCGTGCCTGCGCCTTGAGCGGCACGCCGCCGTACACCGACGCGACGCGCAGCCGCTCGCCGGCGACCAGCGCCAGCTCCTCCGTCACCTGGACGCAGAGCTCGCGCGTCGGCACGAGGACGAGGGCGAACGGGGTCGCGTCGCTGCCGTTCTCGACGATCGGGATCGCGAACGCCAGCGTCTTGCCGGAGCCGGTCGGGCTCTTCGCGAGGATGTCGCTGCCGCGCAGCGCCTCGGGGATGACGAGGGACTGGATGGGGAAGGGGGTCTCGATGCCGCGCGCGGCGAGCGCGTCGCACACGGCCTCGGGCACCCCGAGGGAACGGAAAGTCTTCAGCTGTCTCAACTCCTTCGGACGTCGAGATCGAGCATCCACGGAGGAGACTGCGACCTCACGGGAACGCGGCCCATCCGCGTTCCGTACGATCACGGTAGCAGGTGAGGCGGACGAAACTCCCGTCCTTAGTTCACTACGTGAACTAAGGACGCGGGTTCGCGTCTTCGAGCAGGCGCAAGCGGTGCTCGAGCTGGGCGACGCGGAGCTCGAGCTCGTCCCACTCGTCGCGCGTGACGAGACCGAGCTCGCGCGCGACGTCGCGGATGCGGTGCCGCGTCCCCTCCCCCACGCGCAGCGCGTCGCCGCGCCAGCGCGACGTCACGTCCTCGAGCAGCGTCCGCGCCTCGTCGAGGCGCGGGCCGAGCAGCGAGAGGAGCCGCTCGAGCCCGTCGCGCTCGGAGCCGGAGCCGTTACCGGGGGCGCCCATGTGGCCTCGACTGGCGCCGCTGGCGCCGGCGCGCGCGCTTCGCCTCCGGGTCGCCGTCCCGCGTGGCCGCCGCGATCCCGGTCTCGACGAGGTCGACGGGCGTCGCCGGCGTCGCCTCGGCCGCCGCGGCCTGCTCCGCGGCGGCGAGCAGCCGGCCCGCCGCGGCGTCCTCGGGAGTCGCCTGCGCCTTCCGCCGGGCGAACTCCGGCTCGCGCTCCTTCCACATCGTCAGCAGCGGCGCGGCGACGAAGATCGACGAGTACGCGCCCGACGTGATGCCGACGAGCAGCGCGAACGCGAAGTCCTTCAGCGTCGTGCCGCCGAAGAAGAAGAGCGCGCCGACCGGCAGCAGCGTGATGAACGTCGTCGCCAGCGAGCGGCGGATCGTCTCCCACAGCGAGACGTTCGCGATCGTCGCGAACGGCGCGCGCCGCATCAGCGGCACGTTCTCCCTGATGCGGTCGAAGATGATGATCGTGTCGTAGATCGAGTAGCCGAGCACGGTCAGCACGGCCGCGACCGTCGACTCCGTCACCTCCCGCCCGGTGAGCGAGTAGACGCCGACGGTGATCACGATGTCGTGCAGCATCGCCGCGATCACCGGCACCGCGAACGCGAGCCCGTGGAACCGCACCGCGATGTACAGCGTGATCACGAGCAGCGAGAAGAGAATGGCGAGGATCGCCGCGCGCGCGATCTGACGGCCGAAGCTCGACGAGACGTTCTTCACGCCCATCGCCTGCGCCTGGACGTTCTCCTTGAGCCGGCTCGACAGCGTGTTCTGCTGCGTCGCGCTCAGCTTCTTGAGCCGGATCTGGAAGCTCTTGTAGCTGTCGCTGCCCGTGAGCTTGCCCCGGCCCTGCACGACCGCGTCGCTGCGGCCGATCGCGTTCGTCTGGTCGCGGATCGTCGTGAGCGACGTCGGCGTCTTCGTGTTGAACGTGATCTGGACTCCGCCCTTGAAGTCGATGCCCAGGTTGAGCCCGCGCACGCCGAGCGAGACGGCGCCGATCAGGATCACGCAGCCCGAGATCGCGAACCAGACGTAGCGCCGCCGCATGAAGTCGATCTGGAGGAAGCGCAGGCCCTGCTGGCCGTGCGCGCCCATGAAGCGCGGGTTGTTGAACCAGCGGAAGCCGGCGAGCAGGCCGAGCATCGCGCGCGTCGCGGCGACGGCCGTGATCAGCGAGACGACGGTGCCGATCAGCAGCATCAGCGCGAAGCCCTTCACGCCGGCGGTCGCGACGGCGAACAGGATCAGCGCGGTGATCGCCGTGACGACGTTCGCGTCGATGATCGTGTGGAAGCCCTTCGCGTAGCCCGCGGCGATCGCGGCGCGCACGGACTTCCCGGACCGCACCTCTTCCTTGATGCGTTCGAAGACGACGACGTTCGCGTCGGCCGCGACGCCGATCGTGAGGATCAGGCCGGCGAAGCCCGGCAGCGTCAGCGTCACGTTCAGCAGCAGGATCGCCGCGTACATGAACGCGCCGTAGATGCCGAGCCCGATGACGGCGACGAGGCCGAGGAAGCGGTAGACGAGGAGCAAAAAGACCATGACCGCGATCAGGCCGCCGATCGCCGCGTACTCGGCCTGCTTCAGCGAGTCCTTGCCGAGCGTCGCGGAGACGTCGGTGCGCTCGACGGTGACGAAGTTGATCGGCAGCGCGCCGGTCTGCAGCACGAGCGCGAGGTCCTTCGCCTCCTTGATCGAGCCGATGTGGTTGATCTCGGCGCCGGTGCCGGTCGGGTCGATGCCGCCCGGGTTCACCGTCGGGTCGATCGCCGGCCAGGAGCGGAGCTCGTCGTCGAGCACGATCGCGAAGGCGCACGTCTCGCCGCAGCTCGAGCCGAGGTTCTGGATCTCGCCGCGGACCGCCTCGTTCTTCGTCACCTGGTGGAAGACCGAGTTGCCGTGCCCGGTGAACTGCATCAGCACGACCGGCTCGCCCGTGGACGGGTCGAAGTCCTGGCGGATGCCCGACAGCTTCAGATCCTTGCCCGTCATGTTCGGGAACTTGCCGTCGGTCGCGTAGCGGTTGCCCGGGTACGAGCCGTGCTTGAAGAGGTAGTAGTCGGTGCTGCCGAGGGGCGGCAGCCCGCTCGGGTCGCCCGGGCAGACGCTCGTCGTCTGCGCGGAGCAGGAGACGACCACCGTCTTCGGCGGCACCTTCAGCAGCTTGTCCTTCGCCGGAACCTTGCCGCCGAACGGGTCGAGCAGCCCGGCGAGGCCGGTGGTCGGATCGCGGTGCAGCGTCTGCGCGGGGCCGGCGACGAGCCGCCACGCCTTCGTCGTCGTGGTCTTCTGCTTCTTGCCGGTGCCGGTGGTGACCGTCTTCTTCCTCGGGGCGAACAGGTAGTACGCCGTCGGCTCCCCGGACGTGGCGCTCGCCTGCACGCGCGAGAGCAGGTCGAAGAGGCTGCGGTACGGCGTCACCTGGCCGGTGCTCGAGACGGAGGGCGGCTGGAGCGCCGGCACGAGGTCGTACAGCTCGAGCTGCGCGGTCTTGCCGATCAGGTTCGCCGCCTGGCCGACGTCGTGGACGCCCGCCAGCTCGATCGAGATCTCGTTGCCGGCCTGCTGGCGCACCTCCGGCTCCGAGACGCCGAGCTTGTCGATCCGGTTGCGGATGATCTGGATCGACCGGCTCATGTCCGAGGACGTGAGCTTGTGGCCCTTCGGCGGCTGCGCCTTGAGGATGACCTCGAGCCCGCCCTGCAGGTCGAGGCCCTTATGGAGGCTCCGGTGCACGGGCGAGCCCTTGATCCCGATCGCGGCCACGCCGGCGAGCGCGGCCAGGATCAGGACGACGAGGACGAGATGGGAACGCCGCGACGACAAGCGGGAACAGGTTAGCCGGGTTCCTGGCCGGATCCGTCCTGCGATTCCGGCCCGGCCTCGTCCTCCACCTCGACCTCGACGTCCCGCGCCACCGCGGCGATCGCCCGCCGGTCGAGCGTGACGAGCACGTCGGGCGCGATCTCGAGCCGGATGGTGCTCTCGTCGAGGGCGCGCACCTCGCCGTGGAGGCCGCCCGCGGTGATGATCTCGTCGCCGACCGTCACCGAGTCCTGCATCGCGGCGTGCGCCCGCTGGTGCCGCCGCCGCGGCAGCACGAAGAGCGCCCAGAAGACGGCGAGGATCACGATCAGGATCAGGAAGCCGGCCATGCCCGTCCCTCGAAACTGTTTCGCGACGGAGTCGCGAAACAGTTTCCCCTCGTCCGAAAGCGTTTCACGTCGTCCCTTCCAGCACGTCGCGCCTGTACGCGGCGAACGCGCCGCGGAGGATCGCCTCCCGTGCGCCGCGGGTGAGCTCGAGCAGGAAGCGTAGATTGTGGAGCGAGAGCAGGCGGAGCCCGAGCAGCTCGTTCTGGTTGACGAGATGCCGGATGTACGCGCGGCTGAAGCGGGCGCAGGCCGGGCAGTCGCAGCCCTCCTCGAGCGGCGCCTGGTCGCGCGCGAAGCTCGCATTCCGGAGGTTCAGCCGGCCCTCGCGGGTGAGCGCGCTGCCCGTGCGTGCCGTCCGGGTCGGCAGGACGCAATCGAACATGTCCACGCCGGACTCGATCACCCGGAGTATCCCCTCCGGGTCGCCGATCCCCATGAAGTAGCGAGGCCGCTCGGCGGGCAGGAGCGAGGCCGAGAGCGCCGTCGCCTCGAACATCGCGCCGCGGTCCTCGCCGATCGCGAGGCCGCCGATCGCGTTGCCGTCGAGGCCGAGCTCGGCGATCTCCTCGGTCGAGCGGCGGCGAAGCTCCGGGTCGACGCCGCCCTGGGCGATCCCGAAGCGAAGCTGGCCCGGCGCGCGCTCCGCGTCGCGCTGCCGGCGCGCCCACGCCGTCGTGCGGCGCACCGACTCCTGGAGCCGCCGCCGCGAGGCGTTCGCGGGCGGCACGTCGTCGAAGCACATCGCCACGTCGCTGCCGAGCTGTGCCTGCACACGCGCGACCAGCTCGGGCGTGAAGCGGGTCTCGGCTCCGTCGTAGACGTTCCGGAACGTCACGCCCTCGTCGTCGACGCGCGCGATCGTGTCGCGCAGCGAGAACACCTGGAAGCCGCCCGAGTCGGTGAGGATCGGCCCGTCCCAGCCCATGAAGCGGTGGAGGCCGCCGAGCGCCCGGACGAGCTCCGCGCCCGGGCGGAAGTGCAGGTGGTACGAGTTCGCGAGGACGATGCGGGCGCCCAGGCCGCGCACCTCGTCCGGGTGCAGCGTCTTCACGGTCGCCTTCGTGCCGACGGGCATGAACACGGGCGTCTCGACGTCGCCGTGGGCCGTGCGGAGGACGCCCGCGCGCGCCGCGCCGTCCGTCGCCTGCACGGAGAACGTCACCGGATCAGCATCGCATCGCCGAAGGAGTAGAAGCGGTACCGCTCGCGGATCGCGAGCGCGTACAGCCGGCGCGTCTCCTCGACGCCCGCGAACGCCATCACGAGCGCGAGCAGCGTCGATCGCGGCAGGTGGAAGTTCGTCAGCAGGCAGTCGACCCGGCGGAACTCGAAGCCCGGCGTGACGTACAGCTCCGTCCGGCCGCGCAGCGAAGCCCCGCGCGCGAGCGTCTCGAGGACGCGAACGGTCGTCGTCCCGACCGCGAGCACCCGCTCCGCGGCGCGGATCCGCTCCCACGCGGCCGCCGCCACCTCGTAGCGCTCGCCGTGGATGCGGTGATCCTCGATGCGCTCGGAGCGCAGCGGCTGGAACGTGTCGAGTCCCACGTGCAGCGTCACGCGCTCGACGGCGAGTCGCTCCAGCACCGCCTCCGTGAAGTGGAGGCCCGCGGTCGGCGCGGCCGCCGATCCGGCCTGCCGCGCGTACACGGTCTGGTAGCGCTCGGGGTCGCGGAGCGGCTCGTGGATGTACGGCGGCAGGGGCGTCGCGCCGGCGGGCTCGCCCTCGATCCGCACGGTCCAGCGCCCGTCGCCCAGCGGCTCGACGAGCTCGACGGCGCCGTAGCGCCGGCCCGGCCGGAGCCGCCGCGTCGGACGTGCGAGCGCCTCCCACAGCCCGTCGCCGACCGGCTCGAGCAGCAGCACCTCGCCCCGCGGCGACGCGATCGGGATCCGAGCCGGCACGACGCGCGTGTCGTTGACCACCGTCAGCGTCCCGGGCGGAAGCAGGTCCGGCAGCTCGCGGAAACGGTGATGCGCCGCCTCGCCCGACGCGCGGTCGTGCACGAGCAGGCGCGACTCGTCCCGCCGCCCGGCCGGACGCTGCGCGATCAGCTCGGCCGGCAGGTCGTAGTCGAGCTCGCTCGCGTCCATCCGACGCGGACGGTAGCGTCGGGGCATGGAGCAGATCCGCGAGGCGCTGCGCGACGGCCTGCGTGAGGAAGCGGCGCCGATCTCGCGGCGGCTCGCCGAGGTGAAGGGCCTCTCGAACGGCGCCATTCGGCGGCTGGAACGGATCGACGCGACGCTCGAGGCGGAGCGGAACGCACGGGTCGACGACCTGGCGCTCCTCGTCGAGCTCCTCACCGAGGGCTGGCGGGCGCTGAACGCGCGGCTCGACCGCGTCGAGGAGCAGCTGCAGGCGATCCACGCCGGACGCGACCAGCCCCAGCCGCCGGCGGCGCCGGTCTACCGGCTGCCGAGCGCCGCCGACACCGGCTGAGGCTCGCCGAGCGCCGGAAGCACGAGCTCGAACCTCGAGCCCCTGCCCGGCTCCGACTGCAGCTCGATCCGGCCGCCGAGGGCGACCGAGAGCTCCTTCGCGATCGCGAGCCCGAGCCCCGTGCCGCCCGACTCGGAGACGAACGGCCGGAACAGCCGCTCGCGCTGGCCGGGCGCGATCCCCGGCCCGGTGTCCTCCACCGCCACCCGCACGCTGCCGTTCCGCTGCGCGAGCTCGAGCGTGATGCGGCCGCCGTCGGGCGTCGCGCGGAACGCGTTCGAGAGGAGGTTCCCGACCACCTGCAGGACGCGGTCGCCGTCGGACTCGATCACCGGCCGCGCCTGCACCTCGCGCCGGTAGTCGATCGACCGCCGCCGCGCCTCGTCGCGGAACGTCTCGTACGCCTGGTCGAGCAGCTGCCCCATGTCGACCTCCTCGCGCATCACCGTGAACCGGTGCGTGTCGAGCCGCGCCAGGTCGATGATGTCGCCGACGAGCCGCTCGAGCCGCTGCGCCTCGGCCTCGACGGTCTCGAGCGACGCGCGCTCCAGCTCCGGGTCCTCGACGACGCCCTCGAGCAGTGCGGACACGTGCCCGCGGATCGCGGTCAGCGGCGTACGCAGCTCGTGCGACACCGACATGAGGAAGTTGCGCTCCATCCGCTCGGCCTCGGCGAGACGCGAGGTCATCTCGTCGAAGCGCGCCGAGAGGTGGCCCACCTCGGCCGGCGCGCGCTGCGGCACCTCCACGTCGTAGTTGCCGGCGGCGACCTCGTCGGCCGCGTCCGAGAGCTGCAGCACCGGGCGCACGACCTTCATCGAGAGGTAGAGGCCGAGCAGTCCCGCGACGATGACGCCGAAGAGCGCGGCGAGGAGCAGCCGCTTCACGAGATTCGCGACCGTGTGGCTGACGTCGGTCTTCGGCGTCGCGACGACGATCGCGCCGACGGACGCCTTGCCGATCAAGACCGGGTTCGCGACGGCCAGGTACGTCCGTTTCGCGCCCGGGGGCCGGAACTCGAACGACCCGCTCTTGCCCGACGACCAGTCGATCGTCTTCAGCGGCAGCGCCTTGAGCCCCGTGATCCCCTGCCCCGGGTAGGGGTAGTGCGGCCCGACCCAGTAGATGCTGTCGCCCGTCGCCTGCTCGAGGCTCTTCGCCGCGAAGCGGTACGGCGCGCGCGTGTCCTTCTTGTTGCCGTAGCCGGCCGTGATCGCGCGGCTGTAGAGCTGCGCGATGCCGTGGCCCTCGCGCGCGAGCTTGCCGATCGTCTGATGCTGCGTGAACTGCTGGAAGAGCCGGACGGCGATGGCCGCCGTGACCACGCCCGCGACGAGGATCCCGCCGAGGAAGACGAGGGGCAGCCGGACGCGGAGCGAGCCGAGCATGGCAGAAGGGTAAGCCTGCCTAGGTTTTCGCCGCGTTCCTCTGGGCTTCCTTCGCGGGCGAGACCTTGTAGCCGACGCCCCAGACCGTCACGATCGGCGACGCGTCGCCGAGCTTGCGGCGGAGCTGGCGGACGTGAACGTCGACGGTGCGCGTGTCGCCGGCGAACGTGTAGCCCCAGACGCGCTCGAGCAGTTGGTCACGCGTCAGCACGAGCCCGCGGTGGTCGAGCAGCTCCCACAGCAGGTCGAACTCCTTCGGCGCGAGCTGGATCTCCTCGTCGCCGACGTGCACCTCGCGGCGGCCGGCGTCGATGTGCAGGTCGCCGTGCTCGATCACCTCGCTCTCGCGCTCCCGGCGCTCGGGCGTCGCGCGGCGCAGGATCGACTTCACGCGGGCGACCAGCTCGCGCGGGTTGAACGGCTTCGTCAGGTAGTCGTCGGCGCCGACCTCGAGCCCGATGATCTTGTCCACGTCCTCGTCGCGCGCGGTCAGCATCAGGATCGGCACGTCGGAGCGCTGGCGGATGCGCTTGCAGACCTCGATGCCGTCGATGTCGGGCAGCATCAGGTCGAGCACGATGAGCCCCGGCATCTGAGCGGCCACCTGGGCGAGCGCCTCGGAGCCGGTGGCGGCGGTGCGGACGGCGTAGCCGGCGTTCTTCAGGTAGAGCGAGACGAACGAGGCGATCGAGCTCTCGTCCTCGACCACCAGGATGCTCGGCGTGCCGGCGGTCACGTCAGGGGCCTGCCGGCGCCGGCGTCGCCGTGCCGAAGGGCACGTCGCGCTCGTAGAGCGGCACGGTCGTCCACGTTCCGCCGTCGACCGCGTAGTCGCCCGTCTTGCCGGTCGCATTCGGCTCGCCGACCAGCGCGCCCGTGCCGACGCCGACGGCGGTGAGGTCGATGCTCGTCCCGTGGAAGCGGATGCGGTACCGGCCGCCGGTGAGGCGGAAGTGCACGTTGCTGCCCGTGTAGACGGTGGTGTTCGGGTCGTCGGTGGCGCGGCGGGTCGCGCCGGAGACGAACGGAGGCTGGCCGACGAGCGGATCGAGGTCGGTGACCTTCATCACGCCGCGGTCCATCTGGCCCCAGAGGACGCCCTTTGCGGTGAGGACGACGAGGCCGTTGACGGAGCGCAGCTCGAACACGCCGTCGCCCGGCGCCGTGCGCGCGGCGATCGCCGCCGTCGGGACGACGGCGACGGTCGCAAGCAGAATCAGCGCGAGCCGACGCATCCGCAGAGGAGAGTCTTTCCCGCCGAATTATGCCGCCAATGAGCGAAACGTAAGGACTGTGTTATCCACTCGCGCGACCGAGCCCGCGTGTGCGCGCGGCGTTCGCCGCAGCGGCCCTCACCCGCTCCACCCGCTCCTTGTAGCGTGCCTCGGCCGTGCACGACATCACCCATTTCGGCCTGATCGTGCTGGTGACGGCGTGCGGCTTCGCCGCCGCCCTCCTCGCGGCCAAGGTCAGCGCGCGGACGCCGATCCCCGCCGCCGCGATCTTCCTGGTCGCGGCCGCGCTGCTCTCGGACGCGTTCCCGGCGCTCGAGCTCTCGACCGAGACGGTGGAGCGGATCGCGACGATCGCCCTGATCGTGATCCTCTTCGACGGCGGCTCGTCGATCGGCTGGCGCCGCTTCCGGGTCGCGGCCGCGCCGGTGACGGCGCTCGGCGTGGTCGGGACGTTCGCCACGGCCGGGGCGGCGACGCTGTTCGTCCACTGGGCGTTCGGGCTGCACTGGCTGCTCGCCGGGGTGCTCGGCGCCGCCGTCTCGCCGACGGATCCCGCGGTGATGTTCTCCGTGCTCGGCGAGCGCGAGATTTCAGGTCGTACCGGAACGATTCTCGAGGGCGAGTCCGGTGCCAACGACCCGGTCGGCATCGCGCTCGTGCTCGGGCTGATCCAGCTCGCCGGCCACGACCACTCGAGCTTCTGGGTCGTCGTGCGCGTCTTCTGCGAGCAGATGGCGATCGGGCTCGCGATCGGCGTCGCGGGCGGGCTCGCCGAGGGGCAGCTCATGCGCCGGGTCAGCCTGCCGTCCTCCGGCCTCTACACGGTGCGGACGCTGGCCGGCGCCGGGATCATCTACGGGGTCGCGACCGTCGCGCACGGCTCGGGCTTCCTGGCGGTGTTCGTCGCCGGGCTGATCGTCGGCGACGTGAAGGCGCCGTTCAAGGCCGAGATCGACCTGTTCCAGGAGGCGCTGTCGAGCGTCGCGGAGATCGTGGTGTTCGTCGCGCTCGGCCTGACCGTCTCCCTCTCGTCCGTGGGCGGCGATCGATGGCTCGAGGGGATGGCGATCGCGGCGTTCCTGGCCCTCGTCGCCCGTCCCCTCGTCGTCGGCGCGGTGCTCGCTCCGGCCCGGCTCGCCGCCGGCGAGCGGCTGTTCGTGATGTGGTGCGGCCTGAAGGGCGCCGTCCCGATCCTGCTCGCGTCGTTCGCGCTCGCCGAGCACGTCGCCGAGGGGCAGCGCCTCTTCGAGATCGTGTTCGTGGTCGTGCTCGCGTCGGTCGTCGTCCAGGGCGGCTCCATCCCCCTCGCCGCCCGCCGCTTCCGGGTCGAGATGCGGCGCGTCGCGCCTACGCCACGCGGCGCACGGTCTGCGTGAGCCCCGTGACGCGCACCTGCTCGAAGCCGTCGACGACGCGGATCCACCCCGCGTCGCGCGCCTGCGGCTCGCACACGGCGCACACCGTGCGGTCGCGCCGCGCCCAGCGCCACGTGCGGTAGCGCTCGCCCGCGAGCAGGCTCCGACGGCACACGTGGCACATCGCCATCGCGGCGACTGTAGGCGCCGAGCCGGACGGACTCGCGAACCTGGTTCGTGACTCCGTCACGAACCAGGTTCGTAGCGGTAGAAGCCCTCGCCGCTCTTGCGGCCGAGCTTGCCGGCGGCGGCCATGCGCACGAGCCGCGCGGGCGGGGCCATCCGCGGCTCGCGGAGCTTCTCGTAGAGGGCCTCGCTCGCGTGCACGTGCACGTCGAGGCCGACGAGGTCGAGCAGCGTGCACGGCCCCATCGGCCAGCCGGCGCCGTGCGTCATGGCGGCGTCGAGGCCCTCCGGGCCGACGCCGGTCTCGTCGAGCACGCGCACGCAGTCGTTCAGCAGCGGGATGAGGACGCGGTTCACGACGAAGCCGGGCGTGTCGGCGCAGCGCACGGGCGTCTTGCCGAGCCGCTCGGCGAGGGCGGCGGCCGCCTCGACGGCCGACTCGGCCGTCCGCTCCGCGCGCACGACCTCGACGAGCGGCATCAAGGGCGCCGGGTTGAAGAAGTGCATCCCGAGCGCCCGCTCGGGCCGCGTCAAAACGGAGGCGATCTCCGTCACCGACAGCGCCGACGTGTTCGTCGCGAGCAGCGCGTCCGCTCGCACGACCGGCTCGAGCTCCCGGAAGAGCTCCCGCTTCACCGCCGAGTCCTCGAACGCCGCCTCGATCACGACGTCGCAGCCGGCGAGGTCGCCGAGGTCGGTCGTGAGGCGCAGGCGCGCGAGCGCCTCGTCGCGCGCGGACGCCTCGAGCCGGCCCTTCTCCACCTTGCGCGTCAGGAAGTGCGAGATGCGGTCGCGCGCCGCCTCGCCGCGCGCCGCGTCGAGCTCGCGTCCGACCGTCTCGAAGCCCGCCTCCACCGCGAGCTGCGCGATGCCCGCGCCCATCGCGCCGAGCCCCACGACGCCGACGACGCGCACGTCGTTCAGAGCCGCTCGACCACCGCGGCGATCGCCATCCCGAAGCCGACGCACATCGAGGCGATGCCGTAGCGCGCGCGACGGCGCTCGAGCTCGGACAGCAGCGTCGCCGTGATGCGCGCACCCGTCGCGCCGAGCGGGTGACCGAGCGAGATGCCGCCGCCGCAGGGGTTGACGTCATCCATCCGCTCGCCGAGGTCGAGGTCCGCGACCGTCTGCAGCACGACCGACGCGAACGCCTCGTTCACCTCGATCACCGAGGCGTCGTCGAGCGACAGCCCGGCCTTCGCGAGCGCGCGCCGCATCGCCTCCGGGTTGCCGTGCAGCATGCGCCGCGGGTCGACGCCGGCGAGCCCGAAGGAGACGAAGCGCCCCCTCGGCTCCAGGCCGAGCCGAGCGCACGCGCGCTCGCTCGCCACCAGGACGGCCGCGGCCCCGTCGACGATCTGCGACGAGTTGCCCGCGGTGACGACGCCGTCCTCGCGGAACGCGGGCCGCAAGGCGGCGAGCGCCTCGGCGGACGTGTCGCGGCGCGGGGCCTCGTCCGTCGCGAGCGGCGCCGGGGCGTCCGGCGCCTCGATCGGGACGATCTCGTCCGCGAAGCGGCCGCCGTCAGTCGCCGCGACCGCCCGCCGGTGCGACTCGAGCGCGTACGCGTCGAGCGACTCGCGCGTGAGGTTCCACTCCTCGGCCAGCAGCTCCGCCGAGATGCCCTGCGGCACGAGCTCGTACCGGGCGAGCACGCGGTCGGAGACGTCGCCGCCGTTCGACCCCATCGGCACGCGCGACATCGACTCGACTCCGGCCGACACGACCAGGTCGAGCTGAGCCGCGGCGACTGCCGCGGCCGCGTTCAGGTTCGTCTGCATCGACGAGCCGCACTGGCGGTCGACCGTCGTCGCGCACACCTCGACGGGCCAGCCGGCGGCGAGCACCGCCATCCGCCCCACGTTCCAGCCCTGCTCGCCCACCTGCGTCACGCAGCCCATCTGCACGTCCTCGACCTCGCCGGGGTCGAGGTCGAGGCGGCGCACGAGCCCGTTCAGCACCTGCGCCGCGAGCTCGTCGCCGCGCACGCCCGCGAGCATCCCGTTCCTGCGCCCGATCGGCGAGCGCACCGCGTCCACGAGGTAGGCGTTCACGCCCCGCCCCAGTCCGGCTCCCACGGCCGTTCGTGGTGCGCGAGGTAGACGCGCGCGGGGCGCAGCGCGTGGATCCGGTCGATCGAGGGGCTTCCGCCCGCGATCAGCTCGCGCATCGAGTAGGTCACGTCGCCGCCGAGCACGACGGTGCCCGCGTCCGTGTCGACGACGACCGACTGGTGCCCCGGCGAGTGGCCGGGCGTGGAGAGGACGGAGATCCCGTCGAACAGCTCCGCGTCGCCGTCGAGCACGGCGTACGACTCGCCCGGGAAGCGCACCCACTCGACGAGGTAGTCCGGCTCGACGGCCGCCTCGAGCTCCGCGCGCTGCACGTACGTCGGCGTGCCCGCGAAGCGGCGGTTGCCGCCGCAGTGGTCGAAGTGCAGGTGCGTGTTGATCACCGCCGTCACGCGGCCGAGGTCGGGCCACGGATGCAGGACGGGCGACCACTCCTCGTCGAGCTCGGGCGTCGTCTCGACGAGGCCCGTGTCGACGAGGATCGTCCCGTCCGGGCCGGAGATCGCCCAGCCGTAGACCGGCCACGCCTCGCCCTCCACCGTCACGTCGGCGAAGTGGACGGGACGGATGTCGTCGTCGCGGCGCACTCCACTCAATCGGCGTACACGGGCTCGTACTCCGGCACGCGCACGCGCGCGCGGCGGCGCTCGAACCACCAGCTCACCGAGAAGTACGTCGCCGTCGCGTACGCCCAGCCGGCGAGGCAGTCGACGGCGAAGTGCTCGCCCGTGTAGACGAGCGAGAACGCCATCGCGGGCGGGTAGAGCACGAGCAGCGGCCGCGCCCACCAGCGGGCGTACCGCCACAGGTAGAGCGCGATCAGCATCGCGTACGCAGCGTGCAGCGAGGGCATCGCGGCGACGTTGTTCGCGTAGTGCTGCCCCTTCTCGAAGAGGGAGCCGTAGTGCGCGAGCGGCACCCGCGGCCACACGACGCCGATGATGCGGTTCGCCTGGCCGATGTCGCCGTGACGGGCCGCGAGCCACGGGGGGTCGGCCGGGTAGAGCACGTAGGTCGCGAAGCCGGCGAGCGCGAGGACGCACACCATGGTCGCGAAGCGCGCGAAGCGGTCGTGCCACCAGAGCCACAGCGCCGCGGCGACGCCGAGCGTCCCGAAGAAGTGCGTCACGTACACGAACCAGACGGCGTAGTCCCACCAGTGCAGGTGGCTGCCGCCGTGCCAGAGGTGCTGCTGCAGCCACACGGTCGGGATCGGCGTGCCGAAGAGCGCCGCCTCGACGTGAATCTGCGGCAGCGCGTGCACCGGGAACAGCAGCCCGTCGGCGAAGCCGCGCAGCCGGTCGTACACGAAGAGGACGCCCATGAACGGCAGCCAGTCGAAGACGAAGCGAGGCACCCGGCGGCGCAGCTCGGTCGCCGACGCCGCCGCCATGCCGGTCGCGAGCCACACGAAGACGAGGTCGTGCGACGTCGGCACGCCGACGGTCCCGGCCATCACGGCCGAGAGGACGCACCACGTCACGGGCAGCCACAGGCGTCGGCCCACGCCGGAATCCTCTCATTAGAGTTGCGTCGTGCAGACGGTTGAGCCGCTCGAGGTGCGTTCGCCCTACTCGGGAGAGGTCGTCGGGCGCGTGCCGAAGGCGAGCGCCGGCGACGCGCGGGACGCGATCGACGCCGCACAGGAGGTGCTCGCCGAGCCGCTTCCCGCACACGAGCGGGCGCGCATCCTCGACCGCGTGGCGGAGCTCCTGCGCGAGCGCCACGACGAGGCCGCACAGCGGATCTGCGCGGAGGCGGGGAAGCCGATGAAGGCGGCGCGGGTCGAGGCGCAGCGCGCCGTCTCGACCTACACGTTCGCGGCCGTCGAGGCGCGGCGGCTTTCGGGCGAGATGGTGCCGATGGACGCCTCGGCCGCCGGAGAGGGAAAGCTGGCCTTCACGCTGCGCGTGCCGATCGGCGTCGTCGGCGCGATCTCGCCGTTCAACTTCCCGCTCAACCTGGTCGCGCACAAGATCGCGCCCGCGCTCGCCGCCGGCTGCCCGGTCGTGCTGAAGCCCGCGTCGGCCACGCCGCTCTCGGCCCGCTTCCTCGCCGACCTCGAGCGGGAGGCGGGGCTGCCCGACGGGTGGCTCACGGTCGTGGCGGGCCCCGCCTCGGAGATCGGCGACGTGCTCGTCGAGGACGAGCGCGTGAAGCTGATCACCTTCACCGGGTCGGGCGACGTCGGGTGGCAGCTCGCCGCGCGGGCGCCGCGGAAGCGCGTCGGGCTCGAGCTCGGCAACGCGACCCCGGCGATCGTCTGCGCCGACGCGCCGCCCGACGCCGCGGCGAAGCTCGCCGCGAATGCGTTCTCCTTCGCCGGCCAGAGCTGCATCTCGGTGCAGCGGATCTTCGTCGCGGACGAAGCGTGGGACGGCTTCGTCGAGGACCTCCTCGCGCGCGTCGAGAAGCTGAAGGTGGGCGATCCGGCGGACGAGGACACGGACGTCGGGCCGGTGATCAGCGAGCACGACCGCGACCGCATCCTCGAATGGGTCGGCGAGACGAGCGGCGACGTGCTCGCGGGCGGCACGTCGACCGACGACGGCCTCGTGCGGCCGACGGTGATCGCGGATCCCGCACCGGACGACCGCGTGCAGTGCGAGGAGGTGTTCGGGCCGGTGGTGACGCTGACGCGTTTCTCGTCGCTCGACGAGGCGATCGACGGCGCGAACGCGACCCGCTACGGCCTGCAGGCGGCCGTCTTCACCCGCGACGTGGGCGCCGCGCTCGACGCCGCGCGCCGGCTCGAGTTCGGCGGCGTGCTCGTGAACGAGGCGCCGACGTTCCGGGCCGACCAGATGCCGTACGGCGGCGTCAAGGCGTCGGGCAACACGCGCGAGGGGCCCGCGTGGGCGGTGCGCTCCATGACCGAGGAGCGGCTCGTGGTTTTGGCAGGCTGAGCTGCGGTCAGGACCCGCCCGTGAGCGGGATCCTCGGAGTCGGGGTCGGCCTGCTGATCCTCGGCCTGATCGGGCTCGTCGTCTTCCCGTGGGGCGGCGCGGTCGCCGCCGTGATCGGGCTGATCCTGATCGTCGCGTTCCTTGCCGGCTTCGGGCGGCGCGCGACGCACACCGACCGGTAGACACCGACCGGTAGAACGCGCAACTAGACTCGCTGGCGATGTCTCCCCTCCGCCGACGGCACCCGGACGGAGAAGGGATCGCGCCGCGTCGCCCGCATGCGGGCCTGCTCCGGCGCGAGCGGCGGGCGCTGCTGCGGGCGCGGGCGGACGCCGTCGCCGACGTCGGCGGGCTGGCCGTCGAGCTCTACCGGCGCGGCGGCTTCCGCGAGGACCTGCTGGCGGAGCGCTGCTCGGTCGTCGTCGGCATCGACGCGCGGCTCGCCGAGATCGACGAGCTGCTCCACGTGCGCCGGAACGTCCCGCGCTGCGAATGCGGCGCGCCGGTCCTGCGCGGCTCGCGCTTCTGCCCGAACTGCGGCCGGCCGACCGACGCCGACCCGCGAAGCGACGAGACGATCGTCGAGCGGGCGCGGGCCGGCACCGACGCGTGACGGAGACCGTCGCCGAGCGGCTGCGGCCGGTGGAGGCGACCTGCCCGCGCTGCGGCGCCGAGCGCGCGCCGGAGCAGCGCTACTGCGTCGAGTGCGGCGACGCGCTGCCCCCGGCGGCGGGCCGGGTCGCGTCGCTGCGCCGGCGCTGGCTGCGCCGGTTCGCCTGGTATCCGGGCGACTGGGTCTGGCTCTCGCTCGCCGCGCTCCTCGTCGCCGCAGCCGGCGCCGCGGCCGCCGTGGCGGTCTCGCACGACCGCCGGGGAAGCCGGGTGCAGGTGATCACCGCGCTCGCGTCGGTGCCGGTGCGCGAGCCCGCGGCCCAGGCGGCCGTGCCGAAGACGGCCACGACCGCCCTGCCGAAACCGCCCGAGCCGACGACCACCTCGGTCCCGGCGGGTCGCGCCGTCTGGCCCGCAGGCACGGTCGGCTGGACGATCATCCTCGTCTCGTACCCGAAGGCGCTCGGCCGGACGACGCCCCTCGCCACCGCCCGGACGGCGGCGAAGGACGGCCTCCCCGACGTCGGCGTCCTCGATTCGAGCCGCTACGCGAGCCTGCAGCCAGGCTATTTCGTCGTCTGGAGCGGCATCTACGACAGCCAGGCCCAGGCGAACGCCGCCGTCGCGAGCGCCCACCAGGCCGGCTTCGGGGCCGCGTACTCGCGCCGGATCGCGGGTTGATCCGGAGGTGTCAGCGTCCGGCGGTCAGGGTATGGCACGCGTGGAAGGCCGGGCCGCGTTGCTGAAGCGGACAACGCTTGTGACACGCCCCGGCGCCGTGTAGAGTCGTCGCGGAGAGACCGCGGGACGGGACGGTTCTTTACCGTTCCGTCAGGGAATCGCGGGGAGGTTGGAGCACAATCGATTCTCGGGGTATGGACGAGCGGATACTGCACATTCAGAACTGCATGTATCAATACTCGCGAGCGATCTACCGTTCCATCAAGGACCTCATCGACCCCTACGTCGACCCCGGAACGCACCTGGAGTACCGGCGCGACGTGCTGGCGGCGTGCGAGGGGACGATGGAGCGGCTCGCGGCCGACCCGCACTACTTCGCGAAGCCGGACAAGGCGCTCTTCCAGGACATCCGGCGCTTCTTCCCGATCACGGTGCAGGCGCAGGTCGCCTGGGCGGTGACGCAGGGCGTCGGCGCGGCGGTGAGCTTCGTCGAGGAGCAGATCGAGGCGGGCGCGTTCGACGGCGGCGTCGCACGCTGTCGCGCGACGACGCGCAAGGGCAAGCCGTGCCAGCGCACGCCGCTCCCGGACCGCGACTACTGCCCCTCGCACCAACACCTCGAGCGCAAGGTCGCCGCGTAGCGGCGCCCCGGCCGGCGGGCTCCCTCGCCGTCAACGGTGTCTGGCACCTCACACATCCATAACGGTGCCTGACACCTCACACATCGATAACGGTGCCAGGCACCCAGCCTTCGCGCGGCGAGCGCTGAGGTAGGCTCGCCAGCGCGGTGAGCCACGACACCGACAAGCTGATCCGCCAGCTCTCGCTCGTCGCGTTCCTGATGGCGGAGCGTCGGCCGCTGACCGCGCGCGACATCAAGTCGAACGTCGAGGGCTACCAGGAGATGAGCGACGAGGCGTTCGCGCGGCGCTTCTACTCCGACCGCGCCGAGCTGGTCGCGCTCGGCGTCCCGCTCGACGGCCAGCGCGACGAGTTCACGGGCGAGGAGCTCTACACGCTCCGCTCGGAGCGCTACTTCCTGCCCGAGCTGGAGCTCGACGACGAGGAGCTCGCGGCGCTGCAGACGTGCTTCTTCCTCCTCGAGGGCCGCTTCGCGTACGCGGAGCCGCTGCGGCTCGCGCTGCAGAACCTCACGCTCGGCCGGTCCGCCGGGGGGCTCGCAGCGCCGCCGACCGCGACCGCGGTGCGCGTCGAGGTGCGCGACCCGGACTACTCGCCCGAGATCCAGGGACGCCTCGGGAAGCTCGAGGGCGCGATCTCGAAGCAGCGAACCGTGAAGTTCCGTTACTGGTCGATCTACCGAGACGAGGAGGAGGAGCGGACGCTCAACCCGTACGCCCTGCTCCCGGAGAAGGGCTCGTGGTACGTGATCGGACACGACGTCGACCGCGGCGACATCCGCACGTTCCGCGTCTCGCGCATCCGCTCCGACATCCGCTTCGCGACGCGCAGGGAGCGCGACTTCCGGCTGCCGCAGGACTTCGACGTCGAGCTGTACCGCGGCCGCGCGGAGTGGCAGTTCGGCGACGTGGCCGGCGAGGCGCGGATCGAGGTCGCCCCCGACACCGCCTGGTGGGTCGAGCGCGCGTACGGCGGCTCGCGCAACCGCGTCGTGGGCGACGTGTTCGAGACGGAGTACGCGTCGCTGCCGCTCCTCGCGCGCTGGATCCTGCGGCAGGACGGCCGTGCGCATCCGCTCGAGCCGTCGGAGCTGCGCCGGCTCGTCGTCGAGGGCGCGCGCGCCGCGCGCCGCGCGCACGAGGGTGCGCCGCCGTCGCCGGCCGCGGAGGTCGCGGCCGGAGAGCCGGGCGCCGCCGCCGACCGCCAGGCCGGCCCCGTCGCGCCCGAGCGCTTCGGCGTGCTGCAGGCGCTGCTCGCGTACCTGCTCGCGGCATGCGGCGACGAGCGGGAGGCGACGATCCCCGCCTCCGAGCTCGTCGAGCGCTTCTCGATTCCCCCCGAGGCGCTCGAGGAGCACCTCTCGCTGCTCAACCTCGTCAACTTCGGCGGCGGCTGCTACGCCGTCTACGCGGAGTTGCACGGCGACGAGGTGCACGTCGACAAGGAGCTCTTCGGCGACACCTTCCGCCGGCCGCCGCGCCTCACGCCGCTCGAGGCGCGCGCGATCCGGCTCGCGCTCGAGTTCGTCGGGCCGATGATCTCCGCCGGCGCGCACGACACGCTCGCGAACGTACGCCGCAAGCTCGAGGAGACGTTCGGCCAGTTCGAGCTCTCGCAGACGCCGGAGCCGCAGGTCGGCCACGAGGAGGACCTCGTCGCGGCGCTGACGGGCGCGATCGAGCGGCGCCGCCTCGTCGAGATCGAGTACCTGAAGCCGGAGGAGCAGGAGGTCGTGACGCGGACGGTCGAGCCGTACGCGATCGAGCGGCGCCTCCCGTTCTGGTACGTGCACACGTGGGACGTCGACCGCGACGAGCCGCGCTCGTACCGCCTCGACCGCATGCGGCGCGCGCGCGCCCTGCGGAAGGGGTTCGCTCCCCGCGAGGGCTTCGACCCGTCGGAGCTGCACCACGCCACGACGGCCCGCATCTGGTACTCGCCGGCCGTCGCGCGCTGGGAGGTCGAGAAGGGCGCGCGGCCGCTGGTCGACGGCGCGGCGCTCGCGGAGAAGGCCGTCGGCAGCGCCGAGTGGCTCGTCGGCGAGGTCGTCTCCTACCGCGGCGACGCGGTCGTGCTCGACCCGCCCGACCTGCGCGCGCGCGTCGCCGAGCGCGCGCGCGAGCTGGCGGCAGAGCTGCGCCCGCTGCGCGCCAAGGCCTGAAACTGTTTCGCGACTTCGTCGCGAAACAGTTTCGTCAGCCGACCGGCAGCCTGAGCGTGAAGGTCGAGCCGCGGCCGGGCGCCGACGAGACGTCGAGCGTGCCGCCGTGCGCTTCGGCGATCGAGCGGGCGATGTAGAGGCCGAGGCCCGTTCCCGGCTTCGAGCTGTTGCTCGAAACGCGGCCGAACTTCTCGAAGATCAGGCGCTGGTCCTCGGCGGCGATGCCGGGGCCGCGGTCGTGCACGGAGACGACGACGAGGGCGTGGTTGGCCGCCGCCCGCACCTGCACGGGCAGCCCCGCGGGCGAGTACTTGACCGCGTTGTCGATCAGGTTGCCGAGGACCTGCCGGATCCGCTCCGGATCGGCGCGCACCGGCGGCAGCGATCCGTGGACGTCCGCCTCGACGGGCACCTCGTCCTGAGCCAGCGCCGCCGCGGCGACCGAGTCGCGGACGAGGGCTGCGAGGTCGACGTCGGAGAACCTGTAGGTGAACGTGCCCGCGTCGATCCGCGAGGTGTCGAGCACGTCGCCGATCAACGCGGCGAGGCGCGTCGTCTCGTCGCCGATCAGCGCGAGGAAGCCGGTGCGCTGCTCCGCCGACAGCTCGCGCCAGCGCTGCTCCAGCGTCCGCGCGGCGCCGATCACCGCGGCCATCGGGCTGCGCAGCTCGTGCGACACGAGCGAGACGAAGTCGGCCCGCAGCGCGGACAGGCGCCGCAGCTCCTCCACCGTCCTCCGCTCGCTGTCGTACGCGCGGATGTTCTGCACCGCCGACGCCGCCAGCCTGCCGAGCAGCGTGACCAGCTCGATCTCGTGCTCGTCGAACGCGTCCGCCTCGCGCCGGCTGAGCGAGAGCATCCCGGTCACGCGCGCGCCGAGGAGCAGCGGCGCGACCACGCGGCAGCGCAGGCCGAGGCTCGTCATCCAGTCCTCCTCGACGTACCGCCGCTGCCGCTCCATGTCCCGGCGGTAGATCGTCTGGCCGCGGGCGACGAGGTCGGTGAGCAGGTTGCCCTCGAGCGAGCTGACCGAGCCGGGCGGCATGACCTCGTTCGCGCCCGCGCCGGCGGTCGCGATCACGCGGGACGTGCCCTCCTCCACGAGCACGATCGCGACGCGGTCGAACGGCACGACGCCGCGCAGCTCGCGGATGAAGGCGCCGAACGCCTCGTCGAGGTCGAGCGAGGAGCTGAGCGCGCGGGCGCAGCGGTTCGCCGCGTCCAGGAGATCGGCCCGGCGCGCGAGCTCGTCGCGCAGCGTCTCGGCCTCCCCCACGCGGCCCTCCGCGGTCCCCCGCTCCTCCGCGAGCCGCGCCACGAGCCAGCCGACGAGGAGCGCCATCACGAGCTCGGACCCGAGCTGGAAGGTCACGTACTCCGGGCGGTACGAGCCGCCGAAGTGTCGCGAGCGGAACAGCTCGAAGACGGCGACCACCGGCGCGCTCGCGACCGCCACCGCGACGCCGCCGGCCGTGGCGAACCGCGCCGCGCCCTCGACGACCGCGAGGCTCATGAGCTGCCGGATCGGCGTGCCCGGCTGGACCGAGTAGACGAGCGTGAAGCCCGAGACGATCGCGAAGTCGAAGCCGAGCGCGGACAGCCCGAGGCTCCGGGAGGGCGCGCCGCACGCCAGCCGGTAGAGGATCGCTCCGCCGACGGCGAGCAGCCCGACGAGCGCCCACGCGATCGCGCGGCCGTGGTGCGGGTACCCCGTCGCGAAGCCGACCTGCAGCGCGGCGAACGGCACCGCCGCCAGCCGCACCACCGCAATCCACCACTCCAGGCCGCGGTCGCGCCCCTCGCCGGCGGCGCGCGCCCGCGAGAACCGCGTCACGCCCGCTCCCGGATGCGCTCGAGCGCCCACGACGCGTGCTCGGCCACGATCTCGTCGCCGTCCTCGGCCGCCCGCCGCAGCACGTCGAGGTGCTCGCCCCCGCCAACGTTCCCCAAAGCGACCGCCGCGTTCCGCCGCAGCCAGCGCGGGTCCTTGCGCGGCACGTAGAGCCGGTCGAGCTCCGCGACCAGCGCGCGCCCGTCGCGCTCCAGCCACTCGACGAGGTCGACGTGCCCGCCAGCCTCCGGCTCGAGCTGGCCCCGCCGGCGCTCGACGCCGCGGTTCCAGGGGCAGACGTCCTGGCAGATGTCGCAGCCGTAGACCTGCGCGCCGAGCTCGGCGCGATAGCCGGCCGGGATCGGCGCCGGCGCCTGCGTCCAGTAGGAGAGGCACTTCGTCGCGTCGAGCGTGCCGGGCTCGTCGAGCGCGCCGGTCGGACACGCGTCGACGCAGAGCCGGCAGGAGCCGCAGCCCGGCTCGAGCGGCGGCGTCGGCTCGAGCTCGACGTCGGAGACGATCGTCCCGAGCACGACCCACGAGCCGTGCCGGCGCGTGATCAGCATCGTGTTCTTGCCGTAGAAGCCGACGCCGCTGCGCGCCGCCGCCTCGCGGTCGACGTGCTGGTTCGCGTCGACGAGCACGCGGTAGGCGCCGCCGAGCGCGCGACCCAGCGCGTCGAGCCGTTCGCGCAGCGCCGCGTAGCGGTCGCGCCACGTGTAGCGCGCGAGCCTGCCTTCACCCGTCCGGAGCGGCTGCTCGGGCGCCCAGTAGCAGAGCGCCGCCGAGACGACGCTGCGCGCGCCCGGCAGCAGCGTCTCCGGGTGGCAGGACTCCTCGGGTCGCGCCATCGTGAACCGCATCGACGCGAACAGGCCCCGCGCGCGCCGCTCGCGAATGTGCCGTTCCGTCTCCGCGTACGCGTCCGCGCGCGCGACGCCGACGGCGTCGAGCCCCAGCTCCTCCCCCAACCGCAGGACGTCCGCGGTCGTCATGCGAGGATTCTGCACGGATGAAGGCGATTCGTATCCACGCCGACGGCGGGCCCGAGGTGCTGCGCTACGAGGACGCCCCCGACCCCGAGCCGCGCGACGACGAGGCCCTGGTCGAGCTGCGGGCCGCGAGCCTGAACCACCTCGACCTGTGGATCCGGCAGGGACGGCCGTCGGTGCCGAAGCCGCACATCCTCGGCGCCGACGGCGCGGGCGTCCTCGCCGGCACCGACGAGCGGGTCGTGATCAATCCCGGCTTCGTGCGCGACGGCCGGGTCGAGATCCTCGGCGAGACGACCGACGGCACGCACGCCGAGCTGATCGCGGTCCCACGGGACCACCTGCACCCGATCCCGGACGGGCTGTCGTTCGAGGAGGCGGCGGCGTTCCCGCTCGTGTTCGAGACCGCGTATCGGATGCTCGTCACGCGCGCGCGGCTCGAGCCCGGCGAGTGGGTGCTGATCTGGGGGACCGGCGGCGGCGTCGCCACCGCGGCGCTCTCGCTCGCGAAGGCGCTCGACGCACGCGTCGTCGTCACGTCGTCGAGCGACGCGAAGCTCGAGCGCGCGCGGGAGCTCGGCGCCGACGAGGCGCTGAACCACGAGCGCGACGACGTGGTCGCCGCGGTGAAGGAGCTGACCGGCGGCGGCGCGCACGTCGTCGTCGACGACGTGGGCAAGGCGACCTGGCGGCGCACCCTGGACGCCGTGCGCCCGCACGGCCGCGTCGTCGTCTGCGGCGCGACCACCGGCCCCAATCCGCCGGCGGCGCTGCACCGCGTGTGGTGGAAGCAGCTCTCGATCCTCGGCTCCACGATGGGGACGCCCGACGACTTCCGCGGCGCCTACGACCTGATCGCCGCGGGAAAGGCGCGACCGGTCGTCGACTCCGTCTTCCCCCTCGCCGACGCGCGCGCCGCGCACGAGCGTCTCGAGGCCGGCGCGCAGTTCGGGAAGGTCGTGCTGCGGATCCCGGGCTGAGCGGGCTTACGCCGCGGCGGCGAACGCCCAGGTGAGGCCGGCGTCGACCTGCTCGCGCCACTCGCCCTTGCGGCTCGCGTACCAGCGGTACGTCACGGGCAGGTCGAGACGCCGGAGCTCGGCGACGAAGTCCACGGTCTGCGAGGGACGGAACCAGTGGCTGTGATACGGCCCGCTCGAGAGGAAGAAGCGGGTGCCGTCGCGGCGGAGCGCCGCCGCGTCGGCCCGGACGAGCAGCACCGGGTCGTTCGCGGCGAGCTCCGCCTTCGTCGCGTGCTTGAACGGGCCGTCGTGGAGCGGCTCGAAATAGCCGGACCACGACTCGACGCGCCCGAACACGCTCGGGTTGCGCAGCGCGATGTCGAACGCTCCGTATCCGCCGGCCGACAGCCCGGCGAGCACGCGGCCGGCGGCGGTCGGCTCGGTCGCGAGGTGGTCGTCCACCCACGGCACGATCTTCCGCACGAGCGCGGTCTCCCACGGTCCCGCCCACTCGCCGTTGTAGCGGTCGTCGAGCCCCGCGGCCGGGATCACCGCGATGAACGGGCGGAGCGTGCCGCTCTCGACCCCCGCGCCCGCCCAGTCGGCGAGGTCGACGCCGCTGACGTACTCGCTCGGCGAGCCCGGCATGCCGTGCAGCAGGTAGACGACCGGGTAGCGCTGCGTCTCGACGTACCCGGGCGGCAGGTACACGACGCCCGGGCGGAACGTGCCGGGGAAGACGCCGGTGAGCAGCGTGCCGGCGGCTGGCTGCGCGGCCGCGGGTGCGAAGCCCGGCAGGAGCGCGGCGGCGGCGGCGAGGTGCGCGAGCGCGAGCACGGCGGCGACGGTAGCCGCGGCGACGGACGCGACGCCGACCCGTAATCGTCGCTTAACCGCCCCTTCAACGCGCGTGCCGTACAACCACCTTCGTGGTGGCCGGGGAGACACCCGTCCTGCGCGTGCGGCGCGCGTGGCCGCTCGTCGCGGCGCTCGTCGCGTTCCTCGCAGTCGGCCTGATCGGCGCGTATCGCTACGTCGACAACTACTGGCTCTACCGCGGCTTCGCGCCGCCGCACGACCCCGCGTACGTCCACGAGCGCGGCGTCGCGGTCCGCCTGTACGTCTCGAGCGCGGCCCTCGGCGGGCGGCGCCAGCCCGTCGACGTCTACCTGCCGCCCGGCTACCGGGCGCATCCGCACCGGCGCTATCCGGTGCTCTACCTCCTGCACGGCGTGCCCGGCCGGCCCGGCGCGTTCCTCGCGACGGTGCGGATGGGCGTCGTCGAGGACGAGCTCGTCGCGCTGCGCAAGATCCGGCCCGTCATCCTCGTGATGCCGTTCGGCTCGACCGGCTCGTTCACCGACGAGGAGTGGGCGAACGGCGTGCGGCCGCACTCCGGCTGGGAGACGTTCGTCGCGCGCGACCTCGTGCACGCGATCGACGCGCGCTTCCGCACCATCCGCGCGGGCTGGGCGCGCGGGCTCGCGGGCCTCTCCGAGGGAGGCTACGGCGCGCTGAACATCGGGCTGCACCATCCGGGCGAGTTCAAGGTGCTCGAGAGCTGGTCCGGCTACGAGCGCGCCGACCGCCTCCGCTCCATCTTCGGCACGAACGAGGCCGCGATCCGGCGGAACAGCCCGGCGCTGAGGATCGGCGCCGTCGCCGCGAAGCTCCGCGAGGCGCACACGTACGTGTGGTTCTACAGCGGCAAGGACGACCACTTCGAGAAGCAGAACGCCGCCTTCGCGCGGCAGCTCGCGTCCCTCGACCTCCCGCACCGCTACCGCGTCGTTCGGGGCGGGCACAACTGGGCGCTCTGGCGCGGGAACGCGGCGGACGCGTTGCTCGCGGCGGCGAGGAGGCTGCATGCTCCGTAGGCTCGGAGCGGTCCCCGTGACGCTCGCGGTCGCGCTCGCGGCCACCGGCTGGCTGTACGTCGTCCGGCCGCCGCTGCCGGGCCCGCGCGTCGGCGAGGCGCTGCCGCTCGACGAGCTGTCGAAGCACGCGGCGTCGCCGCTCCTCTGGTACGTCGCCGTGTGGGGCGTCGCGGCGGTCGCGCTCGGGCTGTACGCGCGCTGGGCGCGCATCGAGCGTCTGCGCGCCGCGCTGCTCCTCGGCACGACGGTCGTCGTCTGGACCTACCTCGAGTCGGGCGTGTCGATCGCCGTCGTCCGGCAGATCGCCGCGCACGACGCGTTCGACGCCGCGGCGCGGCTGCCGGCGACCTACCTGCCGTTCGCGATCGTCGCGCTCGTCGCAGCCGGTCTGGCCGCGAAACGGCGAACGGCCCCCGGTTCGCCGATCGTCGTCGCCACGCTCGTCGCGGCCGCGGGGAGCCTGAACCTCCTGCACGCGGTGCTGCCGGGGAGCGACGACGGCGTGCTGCGCTCGCTGACGCCCGACGCGGTCGGCCCCCTCGCCGACGCGACCTGCGTCCTGCTCGCCGTCGCGCTTCTCGGCGCCGCGCGCGGACTTGCGCGGCGCCGGCGGCGCGCGTGGCAGGTCGCCGTGCTCGTGTCCGGCCTCTCCACCCTGCTGCACGTGCTGCACGGGCTGAACGACGGCACGCTCGCCTCCGTCGTCGTGCTCGTGGTGCTCGTCGCGCGTCGCCACGACTTCGACCGTCCCGGCGACGAGCAGACGCGCGCCGTCGTCGCCGTACGGGCAGGTGTCGCGATCGCGGCGCTCATGACGTACGGCGTCGTCGCGCTGTGGGTGAACCGCGTGAACGCCGACCAGCCCTTCACCGCGCGCTTCGCCGGCGAGGAGATCGCGCGCGGCGCGCTCGGCCTGCGCATCGGGGGCTCGCCGCACCTCGCCGGCCCGTTCGGCGACTGGTTCCCGCTGTCGCTGCTCCTCCTCACCCTCTCCGCCGTCGGCTGGGTGCTCGCCGGGTGGCTCGCGCCCTGGCGGCATCGCGTTCGGCAGGAGCAGCGGGAGCGCGAGCTCGCGCACGTCCTCGTGCAGGCGTGGGGTGTCGACACGCTCGCCCCGTTCGTCCTGCGCGCGGACAAGTCGTACTTCTTCGGCGGCAGCGAGCGGGCGTTCCTCGCCTACCGCGTCGTCGGCGGCGTCGCGATCGTCTCGGGCGACCCGATCGGACCGCCGGCGGAGTTCGGCGCGCTCGTGCGGGACTTCATCGCGTACGCGCACGAGCGCGATTGGCGCGTCGCGATCCTCGGCGCGTCTGAGCGGTGGCTGCCGCTCTACGCCGAGCACGGCCTGCACGCCCTGTACCACGGCGACGAGGCGGTCGTCGACACGGCGGCGTTCTCGCTCGACGGCCGGCCGATCCGCAAGGTGCGCCAGTCGGTGCACCGGCTCGCGCGCGCGGGCTACACGGCGCGCGTGTTGCGTCCGAGCGAGATCGGCCCCGAGCTGCGCGAGCAGCTCGAGGATCTCGCGCGCCTCTGGCGCGACGGCGAGCCCGAGCGCGGGTTCGTGATGGCGCTCGACGCGCTCTTCCGGCTCGGCGACGACGAGGCGGTCTTCGTCGTCGGCATCGGCCCCGACGGCACGGCGGCGGGCTTCCTGCACTTCGCGATCGCGCCCGCCGCGTCGGCGCTCTCGCTGTCGTCGATGCCGCGCCTGCGCGACACGCCGAACGGCTTCAACGAGTGGCTGATCTGCGAGACGGTCGCGTGGGCGCGCGCGAACGGGTACGCGCGCGTGTCGCTCAACTTCGCGCCCTTCGCCGCGCTGCTCGCGCCCGAGGCGGAGCTGAACGGGCTCGAGCGCATGCAGCGCCGTGCGCTGCTCTCGCTCAAGGGCCGCTTCCAGCTCGACAACCTGCTTGCGTTCAACCGCAAGTTCTTCCCGCGCTGGGACCGCCGCTTCGTCGTCTACGAGCGCCGCCGCGACCTGCCGCGCGTCGGCATCGCGGCGCTCGCGGCCGAGGCGTATCTCCCCTTCGGCAACGTCAAGAGGTAGCGGTCCATGCCTCCGCAGCCGGAAACTGTTTCGCGACTCCGTCGCGAAACAGTTTCGATCATTGGCCGGCGATGAGGCTCGCGGGCGGGCTGCTGCTGGCGCTGCTCTCCGCGGGCGCGCTCAACTGGGGCTGGGTGGCGCAGCACTCGGCCGCCTCCGCACTGCCCCCGCTCCGGCTGCGCCACCCGCTGCGCTCGCTGCGGCTGCTCTTCCGCGACCTCGGCTGGGTCGCCGGCTTCGTCGTCGGGCTCGGCGGCTGGGGCCTCTACATCGCCGCGCTCGCGCTCGCGCCGCTCTCGCTCGTCCAGGCGGTCTCCGCCGGCGGGCTGCCGCTGCTCGCGGTGCTCGCGCGGCGGCGAGGCGCGATCCTCGACCGCCGCCGCTCGACGGCGGTCGCGCTCGCGGTCGCCGGGCTGCTGCTGCTCGCCGGCTCGCTTGCGCACGGCGCCCGCGGCTCGGCGCACGCGTCGTGGCAGGCGGTTGCCGTCTGGCTCGGCGCGTCCGCCGCCGTCGCGGCCGGCGCGGCCGCGTCGGGAGCCCTCCTCGCCGGCGGCGCCGGGCTCGGGATCGCGGCGGGGCTGCTCTACGCGGCGGGCGACGTCGCGACCAAGGCGGCGGTCGGCGGCACGGTGTGGCTCGCCTTCGTCGCGGTGCTGCTGGCGGCGCACGGCTCCGCGTTCGCGTGCCTGCAGCTCGGCTTCCAGCGCGGCGACGCGCTCGCCACCGCCGGCACCGCGACGCTGCTGACCAACCTCGTGCCGATCGTGGCCGGGCTGGTCCTCTTCGAGGAGGGGCTCCCCGCGGGCGTGCTCGGCGCGGCGCGCGTCGCCGCGTTCGCGGCCGTCGTGGCGGGCGCCGCGCTGCTCGCGACCGGCTCCGCCTCCTGGCAGGATGCGCCCGATGGTTCCCGAGGCGGAGCTCGCGGCGACCGAGCAGGGCCTCGTGCCGACGGGCAAGGGCTGGTTCGTCCTGAACGCGCGTGACGCGCCGTGGGTCGAACGGCCCGGGCGCGGCGCGTACTGCGAGTTCGAGGGCTTCGACGGCGTCGCCGACTTCTCGCAGCTCGGCATCAACCTGACCGTGCTCGGCCCCGGCGAGCCGATGGCGATGTACCACTGGGAGCGCGACCAGGAGGACTTCCTCGTGCTCGCGGGCGAGGCGCTGCTGATCGTCGAGGGCGAGGAGCGCCCGCTCCGCGCCTGGGACTTCGTGCACTGCCCGCCGGGGACGCGTCACGTGATCGTCGGCGCCGGCGAGCGCCCCTGCCTCGTGGCAGCGGTGGGCGCTCGGGTTTACTCGACGGGCGTCGACTGGGGCGCGTACACCGTCGACGGGGTCGCGCTCCGCCACGGCGCGGGCGTCGAGACGGAGACGACCGAGCCGGCCGAGGCGTACGCGCGCTTCGCGCCGGGCACGCCGACGCGCTGCCGCGCGGAGTTTCTGCCCGAGCCCGGTGCACGCTAGCTGCGGGCTGCGTCAGACGGCGGCGTAGACCCGGCGGCTGCCGACGCCCTTGAGCACGACCTCGCCACGGTCGACGAACTCCAGCCCCGATCCGGCGACGAGGTCCCGCGTCGTCGCGGACACCAGCACCTCACCCGCCGAGGCGGTGGACGCAATCCTCGCGCCGACGTGGACCGCGATGCCCCGCGGCGCGCTTCCACCGGGCCGCTCCACCTCGCCCGTGTGCACGCCGGCCCGGACCTCGAGGCCCAGGTCGCCGACGGCCTCTCTGACCGCGGCCGCACACCTGACCGCCCGCGCCGGGCCGTCGAAGAGCGCGAGGAAGCCGTCGCCGGCCGTGTCGATCTCCTCGCCGCCGAACCGCGCGAGCTCCCGCCGCACGCGCGCGTGGTGTCGCTCGAGCAGCTGCGCCCAGGCGCGGTCGCCGAGCGCGCCGAGCCGCTCCGTCGAGCCGACGATGTCCGTGAAGAGGACGGTGGCAAGCACCCGGTCGTCGACGCGCGCCGGGCGGACGCCGGTGAGGAACTCCTCGACCTCGTCGACGACCTCGTCCGGCTCCCAGAACGGAACGTGGGTGTCGCCGGAGAGCTCCACGAAGCGCGCGCCGGGGATGTGCGAGGCGATGTAGCGGCCCTCCTCGACGCGGGCGTCGCGGTCGCCGACCCGGTGCAGCACGAGCGTCGGCGCCTGGACGGCCGGCAGCACGTCGCGCACGTCCGCCTGCGAGTTCATCAGCACGAGGTCGCGGGCCGAGCCGGGGCTCGCGGCCGCGCGCGCCCGCGCCATCCACCACCGGGCGAACGCCTCGTCGGCGCCGGGGGCCATCCGCGTCAGGTCGGCCTGGACGCCCCACTCGCGCTCGACCGCGGCCGCGTACGCAAGACGCTGCTCGCGCGTCTCGCACCACGGGTAGTCGTCGTCCGGACCCGTGCGCTTCGCGTACGTCCCGTAGAGGACGAGCGCCCGGACGCGCTCCGGATACGTCGCGGCGAACAGGATCGCAAGCGGCCCGCCCTCCGAGTAGCCGAACAGCGCGGCGCGCTCGCTGGCCGCGTCGTCCATCACCGCCCGGACGTCGTCCATCCGCGTCTCGAAGTCCGGAAGCCCGACCGCCCGGTCCGACAGGCCGGTGCCGCGCTTGTCGAAGCGGATCAGCCGTGCGAACGAACCGAGCCGCTCGAGCAGCCGCGCCGACGCCGGGTGCTCCCAGTCGTTCTCGAGGTGCGAGACGAAGCCGGAGACGACGACGAGGTCGAACGGGCCGCCGCCCGTGACCTGGTAGGCGATGTTGACGTCGCCGCTCCTCGCGTAGCGGATCGGCGCTTCCACGCGCCGATTCTCGCTCAGCCGAAGCCGAGGATGAACTTCGCGTCGTCGGACATGCGGTCCGGCGTCCACGGCGGGTCGAACGTCAGCTCGCTCCTCACCTCGCCCACGCCCGGGATCTCCTGGAGGACGCGGTCGATGTCCTCCTGGATCAGCGGGCCGGCGGGGCAGCCCATCGACGTCAGCGTGTACGTCACCTTCACGTCCGGCCCCTCGATCTCGGCGTCGTAGAACAGCCCGAGCTCGACGATGTCCATCCCGAGCTCGGGATCCTCCACCTGGCGCAGCGCCTCGACGACCTCGTCACGCGTGGGCACGCGGCGAGGTTAGCGCAGGCGAACCTCCTCGCGCCGCTCGCGGGCGAAGAAGTGGATCCCGTCGACGAAGCGCACCCAGTTGCAGCGCGTGCACATCACGAGCGAGTGCGTGCGGGCGGAGTCGGCGAGGAACCGCACGCCGGTCAGCAGGTCGCCGTTCGACACGCCGGTGGCGGCGACGATCACCTCCTGCGGCGCGAGGTCGTCGATCGTGAACAGCCGCTCCACGTCCTCGATGCCCTGGTCGCGGGCCTGCTCGATCTCGGCCCGGCGCGTCGGCCACAGCTGCGCCTGCAGCTCGCCGCCGAGGCAGCGCAGCGCCGCGGCCGCGAGCACGGCCTGCCGCGTGCCGCCGATGCCGATCGCGAGATGGTCGTTCGTGCCGCGCACGGCCGCGCTGATGGACGCGATCACGTCGCCGTCCTGGATCAGCTTGATGCGCGCGCCGGCCGCGCGAATCTCCTCGATCAGGTCGTGGTGGCGCGGCCGGTCGAGCACGATCGCGGTGATGTCGTTGACCATGCGGCCGAACGCCTCCGCAATCGAGCGGATGTTGTCGCCGACCGGCGAGTCGAGCGAGATCCGGCCGCGCGCGGGCGGGCCGACGGCCATCTTGCGCATGTACATGTCGGGGAGCGACGGCAGCGAGCCGCGCGGCGACGCCGCGACCATCGAGATGGCGTTCGTGCCGCCGCGCGCGACGACGGCGCGGCCCTCGAGCGGGTCGAGCGCCAGGTCGAACTCCTCGCCGCCCGCGCCGATCTCGGCGCCCGGCGCGAGGTGCTCGGCGCCGTCGGGGCCGCCGATCACGACGCGGCCGCTGATCGGCAGCCGCTCCAGCGCGGCCCGCGCGCCGGAGAAGGCGGCCTCCTCGGCGGCCTCCATGTCGGCGCGGCCGAGCCAGCGCGCGGCGGCGACCGCGGCGCGCTCGGTGACGCGCGCGAAGCTCTCGCACGGGCAGTGCGCCCGGCGTTCGGTCTCGCTCACGCCCTGCGCTCCGCCGCGCAGATCACGAGCTCGACCACCTCGTCGATCGTCCGCTCCACGTCCTCATTCTCGACGACGGGCACGCCCGCGCGGCGCGCGCGCGAGACCAGGTAGCTCTGGATGCGGCGGATGTCGTCGATCCGGTCGAGGTACTTCGACATCGCGCGCACGCCGCCGGTCGCGGTGTCCCGTACGTGGAAGTGCACCCGGTGCGCCTCGACGTCGGAGATCTCGACGATCACGTGCACCACGAGCGCGCCGTCGAGCTCGGTCGGGACGAGGCCCGGCACGAGGTGCACCCCCTCGAGCACGAGCGACCACCCTTCCGTGAGCGCGCGCCGCATCGCCGCGTCGACCGCCACGCAGACCTGGCGCGACTGCTCGACGAAGCCGAGCACCGTCGGGTCGCCGGTGACGTCGGGCTCGACGACGGCCCCGGCCTCGAAGCTCGAATAGTGGATCGCCGGCATGAACTGGGTCGAGAAGAACGCACGCATCGTCTGGCGGATGAAGTCGGTCGACGTGACCCGCGTGATGCCGAGCCGGTGCGCGACCTCGGCGGCGACCGTCGACTTCCCGGTGCCGGTCGCGCCGCCCACGAGCAGGATCGTCGGCAGGTCGAGAGCCTGGAACTCGCGCAGCCGGCGGAGCCGCGACGTGGCCCGCTCGCCCTCCGCCTCGCCCAGGACCTCCTTCGCCACACGCTCGAGCCGGTCGAGCCCGACTGCCCGCTCGCCGCGCTCGGCGAGGTCGAGCTCGAGCCGCCGGGCGAGGTCGTACGCGCGGTCGGCCGCGACGCCGGCCGCGATCAGCGCGCGCGCCATCACGCCCTTCGAGTACGGCAGCTGCTCGTCGCCGAGCGGTAACGGCTCGCCGTGCCTTGGTTCCGTCACGTCCGCACCGGCACCGGCAGCAGCGCCGCGATCGCGGCGTCGAGGTCGCCGTCGAGCGGGACGACGTCGTTCCCCGCGAGGACGACGCGCCGGCCGTGGCGCAGCGCGTGCTCGGCGACGACGTCGACCGCCGCCGCCTTCAGCTCGACGAGGTAGGTGTCGGCATCGACCGAGTCGAGCACGCGGCGCAGCTCGGCGCGATCGGCGAGCGAGGTCGAGCCGTGGACGATGTCGGCGTCGAGGTGGCCGAGCCTCGCGGGGCCGGCGGTGAAGACGGCGACCCTCCCCTCGAGCTCCGCGGTCGGTCGTAGACGCAGCTCGGCACGGACGACCGGCACGCCGGCGGCGGCGCGGATCCGCTCCGCGTCGGCGTGCCTGCCGTGCAGGAGCACGACGAGGTCCGAGACGAGCAGCCGGTAGAGGTTCAGGTACGCGGTCGCGTCCTGCGCGGGCGTCGTGACGAGGATGCGCGCGGTCGTCGCGACCGGCGGCAGCGCCGCCCCGCTGCCGTCGAAGACCACCGCGTCGGGCCCCAGCGCTGCTGCGAGGCGTGCGCCCTCGGCGACGTTCGAGGCGGAGACGGCGCCGGCGAGGCCCCCGCCGGCACGCCGGCAGCCGACGGCCGGCACGCCCGCGAGCACGGCCAGCTCGAGGTGGTCGGAGGCAGCGTGGCGGCCGTCCCGCGACCGCGCGAGGAGCTGCTCGAGCGTCGGCGGCTCGGCCACCACCTCGGGCTCGGGCGGGCCGCCGCGCCCCATCGCGACGACCACCACGTCGCGGTCGCGTGCGAGGAGCCTGGCCGCGTGTGCGCTTACCGCGGTCTTCCCCACCCGCTTGCCGGTCCCCACGACCGAGAGCGACGGCAGCTCGAAGGGCTCGAGCCGCGGCGGGTCGAAGCGGAAGTCCGCGCCGGCGTAGGGAAGGCCGGCGGCGAGCGCCCGCGAGGCCCAGCGGAAGCGCTCCACCGGGCCGAGCACCGGCTCGTCGCTCAGGTCCACGACGATCTCCGCGCCGCCGAAGCCGTCCACGAGCGGCACGCCGTAGTCGTCGCCCGCATGGAGCTTCTCCGAGCCGCCGGCGAGGATCGCGCCGACCCACTCGTAGGGAAGCGCCGCGAGCGCAGCTCGCACCACGTCCGCACGGTGCTCGCCGTCGATCAGCGCGACGGCCTTCACCGCCGTGCCGTGACCTCGCTCTCGATACGGCCCGTGTACTTCTCGTACTCGCCCGTCGCCAGGTCGAACTGGATGATCCGCTCCTGCCCGTGGAACGGGTAGCGGCGCCAGACGGCGACGTGCGAGCCGGCGACCTCGACGACGTTGTAACAGGGGCGCGTCGTGCCGCGCAGCCGCAGCGTCGACACGGTGCCGGTGTTGACGACGAACAGGTCCTCGAGCTTCCACGCGTACGGCACGTGCTTGTGGCCGGACAGCACGAGCTGCACCCCGGCGCGCTGCAGGCACTCGATCGCGTCGCCGGCGTCGTACACGACGTTGCGCTCGCGGCCGGTGCCCGGCACGGGGAGCAGGTGGTGGTGGAGGACGAAGACGCGCAGGTCGGCCGGTTCGGCCGCGAACTCGCGCTCGATCCACCCGTAGCGCCCGCGCCCGATCTGGCCGTGATCGAGGTCCGGCTCCGTCGAGTCCACGGCGACGACGGTCACGCCCGCGCGCCGCACGACCGAGTTGCGCTCGCCGAAGAGCGCCTCGAAGTGCACGTAGCCGACGTTCCTCGAGTCGTGGTTGCCGGGCACGACCACGAGCGCGTCGCACTCGACCCGGTCGAGGTACCGCCGGGCCGCCGCGTACTCCTCCTTGAACCCGAACGTCGTCAGGTCGCCCGAGCACACGACCACGTCCGGTTTCAGGTCGTTGATCTCGGCAATCGCTCTGGTGAGCAGGTCCGGGACGAAGTGAGGCGCGCCGCAGTGGAGATCCGACAGATGCGCAATCGTCACCTCCCCCACGCGCGGGACTCTAGTGACGGAGCACTGGAGGGGTGCGCGGCCGGCGGGACGCGCGGCGGCGGGGCGTCCGAGGCCGCTGGTACCCTGGCGTCGGTGCTGCCGGAAACGCCTGATTTCCAGGCATATCGTGGCTCGGAGCCGCCGCGCTTCGCCAACCCCGCCGAGCTGGAGTACGCACGCATCCTCGACTGGTACGGCGTCCCCTGGATGTACGAGCCGACCACCTTCGTCCTCGAGCGCGACGCCGACGGCCGCGTGATCGAGGCCTTCACGCCGGACTTCTACCTCCCTGAGCAGGACCTTTACCTCGAGGTCACCGTGATGAAGCAGTCCCTCGTCACGCGGAAGAACCGGAAGCTGCGCAAGCTCCGCCAGCTCTACCCGCACGTCCGCATCAAGCTCTTCTACGAACGCGACTTCGAGCGGCTCGCGGCCCGGTACGGCCTGCGGAAGGCGTCCTGAGCGCCGCGCTCGACGGACGCATCGGCGAGGTCTTCCTCGACGCGGACGAGATCGCGGCGCGGGTCGGCGAGCTGGGCGCCGAGCTGGCGCGCGACTACGCCGACCGCGAGCCGCTGCTGATCGGCTCGCTGAAGGCCTGCATCCCGTTCATCTGCGATCTCTCGCGCGCGCTCCCCGTGCACCACGCGCTCGACTTCGTCGAGCTCTCCGGCTACGGACGTTCCGAGCAGGAGCACGGCGTCCGCTTCCTCAAGGACACGGCGCTCGAGGTGCGCGGACGGCACGTCGTGCTCGTCGACGAGGTCGTCGACACCGGCCTGACGATGAACTACCTGGCGCGCACGCTCGCATTGCGCGAGCCGGCGACGCTCGCGGCGGTGACGCTCTTCGACCGCCCGTACCGCCGGCTCGTCGACGACCTGCCCGTCCGCTACGTCGGCTTCACGATCCCCGACGAGTTCTTCGTCGGCTACGGCTTCGGCCTCGACGAGCGCTGGCGCAACCTCCCCGACCTGCACCTCGTGCGGGCGTAAAACCGGGGCCTGGTACGTACCCGGTACGTACCAGGCCCCATGGCTCGCTCCGCGCGGGAAGAAGTGCCTGCAAATCGGCCGCGGGTACCCGGCACGTACCTGGCACCGGGGGTCGCGCCCGGCTGCCCCGCGGGCGAGCCTCGAAGCAGAGATTTAGGCGCGGCTAAAATCGAGGCGTGATCGCATCGCGGCACGCGCAGGCGCTGCCGGAAGGGCTCCACACCGTCGACGAAGCCCTCCACCGGACGCGCTTCCGCATGCTCCCGTTCCTCGGCCCCGCGTTCATCGCCTGCGTCGCGTACATCGACCCGGGCAACTTCGCGACGAACGTCTCGGGCGGCTCGCAGTTCGGCTACCGGCTGGTGTGGGTGATCGTCGCGGCCAACCTGCTCGCGATGCTGATCCAGACGCTCTCGGCGAAGCTCGGCGTCGCGACCGGGCGGAACCTGCCGGAGCTCTGCCGCGAGCACCTGCCGCCGAAGCTCGTCGCGGCGCTGTGGCTGCAGGCGGAGGCGATCGCGATGGCGACCGACCTGGCCGAGTTCCTCGGCGCCGCCGTCGGGCTTCACCTCCTGCTCGGCATCGGCCTCGTCCCCGCCGCCCTCGCCGCCGGCGCCGCCTCGCTCGCGGTGCTCGAGCTCCACAGGTTCGGCGTCCGCCTCTTCGAGGCCGTGATCGCGTCGCTCGTCGGCGTGATCGGCGTCTGCTACCTCGCCGAGCTCTGGTTCGCGCATCCCGACTACGGCGCCGTGCTCCGGCACGCGGTCGTTCCGCGATTCGGCGGGCACGAGGCGGTGCTGCTGTCGGTGGGAATCCTCGGCGCGACCGTGATGCCGCACGTCATCTACCTCCACTCGGCCCTCACGCAGGACCGCCTCGTCCCCGAGACGGACGAGGACGCGCGGACGCTGATGCGCTACACCCGCTTCGACGTCGTGCTCGCGATGACCCTCGCGGGCGCGATCAACGTCGCGATGCTCGTGATGGCGGCGTCGACGTTCTTCCGCGCCGGACTCACGCACGTCGGCTCGCTCGAGGCGGCGCACCGCACGCTCGAGCCGATCCTCGGCGGCGCGTCGAGCGCGATCTTCGCCCTCGCGCTGACGGCCTCCGGCCTCTCGAGCTCCGCCGTCGGCACGCTCTCGGGCCAGGTGGTGATGCAGGGGTTCGTGCGCCGGCAGATTCCGGTCCTCGTCCGGCGGCTGGTGACGATGGCGCCCGCCTTCGTCGTGATCGGGCTCGGCCTCGACCCGACGAGGACGCTCGTGATCTCGCAGGTCGTCCTCTCGTTCGGCATCCCCTTCGCGCTCGTCCCGCTCGTCGCGTTCACCGCGAGCGGCCGCGTCATGGGCCGCCTCGTGAACGCCCGGGCGACGACGGTCGTCGCCGGCGCCGTCGCCGCGGTCATCGTCGCGCTGAACGTCTTCCTGCTCGCGGTCACGTTCGGCGCCTGAGCCGCCCTGCGGCCGGGTTTAGGGGCGTTGCCAAACCGGGCAGGAACGTGGCCCAACCGACGAAGGAGAGACCATGGGCCCGTTGCTGCTCGTGCTGCTGATCGTGATCGTCCTCTTCATCCTCGGCTTCGCCGTGGTGAAGTTCCTGATCTGGGTGGCGATCGTCGCCGCGCTGCTCTGGCTGATCGGCTTCTTCCTGCGGGGCGCGAGCGGCGCGCGCTGGTACCGCTGGTGACGCAGTTTCGTCGCGGTGCCTGACACCATGAGGTGTCAGGCACCGTCAACGAACTGTCACGGCAGGTAGCCGAGCGGGTCGACGGGGTTCCCGTCGACCCGCACCTCGAAGTGGAGGTGCGGGCCGGTGCAGTGGCCCGTGCAGCCCACGTAGCCGATCACGTCGCCCTGCTGCACGACCTGCCCGCAGGTGACGGCGATCGCGCTCTGGTGGCCGTACGCGGTGGCGAGGTTGCCGCCGTGGTCGATCACGACGAGGTTGCCGTACCCCTCCTCCCAGCCGCAGTAGATGACGGTGCCCGCGGCGGCCGCGTGGATCGGCGTGCCGTACGGGACGCCGATGTCGATGCCCTGGTGCATGCGTCCCCAGCGCCAGCCGAACGGGCTCGTGATCGGCCCGCTCACCGGCCAGATCAGCCCGGCGGACGACGGCGCCGCCGTCGGCCCGCCCGAGCTCGACGCCTGGGCCGCCCGGATGCGCGCGGTGAGCGCGGCGCTCGCCGCCTGCAGCGCGTCGATCTCCGACGCCTCCGCACGCTCGGACGCGGTCAGCTGCGAGAGGTCGACGAGCTTCGTCTGCCGCTGCGCAGCGAGATCGCTCTGCGCGCCGACGAGCTCGTCGCGCACCGACTGCACCTGCGCCGTCCTCGCCGCGATCACGGCCGTCTCCCCGCGAACGGTGGCGCGGAGGTGCGCCGTCCGCGCGCGTGCCGCGCGCACGCGGCGCCTGGCGGCGCCGACCGCGTCGGCGATGCGCCGGTCCTGCGCGCCGATCGCCCGGAGGTACTCGACCTCGTCGACGGCGTCCTGGAGGTTGCGCGCGCCGAGCACGACGTCGAGCGTCGTCGTCGGGTCGGATTCGTAGAGCTGGACGAACCGCCGCTCGAGCGTCCGAACGGCGAGCCGGTACTGCTGCTGCAGGTACCGGTAGCGGCCGGTCTGCAGGCCGTACAGCTCGTCGAGCGCGTCGAGGCGCTTCCGGTGCAGCGAGAGGTCGGCCTGCAGCGTGCCGAGCTTCAGCGAGACGTCCCCGACCCGCGCCTCCAGGGCGCGGATGCGCGCCGTGTAGGCGTCGACCTCGCCCCGAAGCGCCTGCTCGCGCTGACGCTGCCGCGCGAGGTCGCCGTTCAGCGCGGCGATCCGCTGGTCGACGTGTTGCTTCTTCGCGACGTCGTCGCCGAGGGCCGGCGTCGCGACGGCGAGCAGGACGAGGACGGCGAGCGCGAGGCGCCGCATGCGCCTCGGTTCGCGCGGGCGTGCGCTACTCCTGCGGGCCGGGTTCCGGCACGGCGGGCTCGCGCGGCGGCGTGCCCTCGTCCGGCGGCGGATACGCCTCGGGAACCGGTGCGGGGGTCGGCGGCGTGCCCTCGTCGGGCGGCGGCGCCGGCTCCGGCACCGGTGCGGGCGTCTCGAGATCGTTCATGCGGGCACCGTAGCGCGCCTGCTCCGCGTCGAGTGCCCTGAGGGCGGACGCCGCAGCCTGGCGCAACGGTGAGACGAGCTGCCGGTAGTCGTCGTCGGCGATCTTGCCGGTACGGTGGTCGAACTCGAGCTCCTTCAGCGCCGCGAGCGCGCGGTCGCGTTCCTCGGCGAGCTCGACGAGCCTCGCCTGGCCGGCGGTCGGCGCGTCGAGCCGGTCGTCCTCGGGCTGCGGCTCGCGCAGGAACGGCAGCGCCACGAGCACGACGGCGCCCGCGGCGAGAACCGCGCCGAGCAGGATCCACGCCCACGTCACGCGTGGGCGGGAGCGAGACGCGTCGCGAGGCGACGCTGCTCGCGCGCGTCCGGCCACAGCGCGACCAGCGACCCGAGCACGAAGACGATCCCGGCCAGCCAGATGAGGTTGACGAGCGGCTTGACGAGGATCTTGAAGTAGACCGCCTGCGATCCGGACGTGAAGTTCGCGATGACGTACAGGTCCTGCGCGCGCAGCCAGTCGGTCTTGATCCCGACGTCCTCGTCGGTCTCCTGGAAGCCCGTGTAGGTGACCTGGCCGGTTCGCAGCGTGCCGTGCCAGCGCCCGCCGACGTTCAGGACGGCGTACTGCCCGGTGCGATTCGGGTCGCCCACGATCGGCTCCGTCCGCAGGTACGTGAGCCGGTAGCCGGCGACGTCCGCGGTCTGCCCGGGCCGGAGCTTCTGCTCGCGGGTCGTGCTGTACGCGCTCGAGCCGGCGATGCCGATCGCGAGCAGCACCACCGCGGCGTGCACGACGTACCCGCCGTAGCGCCGGCGGTTGCGGGCGATCAGCGCGACGAGCGAGCCGGTCGCGCGCGTGCCCTTGACGAGCTCGAGGACGATCGTGCCGAGCACGAACGCCGAGAACGTGTACGCGATCAGGCCCGGCCGCGACGAACCCGCGCCGGCGGCGACCAGCACGACGCCTGCGGCCGCGGACGCCGCGACCGGCCAGGCGAGCGTCCGCGCGAGCGAGCGCACGCTCGTCTTGCGCCAGGCGATCAGCGGCCCGATGCCCATCAGCAGCAGCAGCGGCAGCCCGAAGGCGCGCAGGAAGAAGTCGTAGTACGGCCGGCCCATCGTCCGCGACTCGCCCTTCACGAGCTGCGTGACGATCGGGAACAGCACGCCCCACAGCACCGTCAGGCACAGCGCGACCAGCAGCAGGTTGTTGTAGAGGAACGCCGCCTCCCGCGAGAGCGCGGACTCGAGCTTCGTGCGTGCCTTGAGGAGCGGCAAGCGCAGCAGGATCAGGCCGAGCGAGAACAGCGACGAGATGACGACGAACGCGAGGAACCACCCGCCGATCGGGCTCTTCGCGAACGAGTGGATCGAGTTGACGACACCGCTGCGGGTCAGGAACGTGCCGAACACGGAGAGCTCGAACGCGAGCGCGACGAGGACCATGTTCCAGACCTTCAGCATGCCCTTGCGCTCCTGGATCATCACCGAGTGCAGGAACGCGGTCGCGGCGAGCCACGGCATCAGCGCCGCGTTCTCGACCGGGTCCCACGCGTAGTAGCCGCCCCATCCGACCTCGACGTACGCCCAGTGCGCGCCGAGCAGCTGGCCGAAGCCGAGGAACGTCCACGCGGCGATCGTCCAGCGCCGCGTCGCCACGATCCACCGCTCGTCCGTCCTCCCCGAGAGCAGCGCGCCCGCCGCGAACGCGAACGGGATCGACAGCCCCACGTAGCCGAGGTAGAGCATCGGCGGGTGGGCGACCATGTACGGGTTCTGCAGGCTGGGCGTGAGGCCGGCGCCGTCGACCGGCGCCGTCTGGGTGTCGAACGGGCTCGCGACGGCGACCAGCACGAACGCGAAGAACGACGCGATCCCGCCGAGCACCGGCACGACCCACGGCACGACGTCGCGCAGGAGCCGACGGTTGACGGCGACCGCGAGAGCGCCGTACGCCGTGAGGACGAGGAGCCACAGGAGCAGCGAGCCCTCCTGCCCGCCCCAGAACGCGCTCAGCGCGTAGATCGTCGGCAGCGTGCGGTTCGTGTGGCTCGCGACGTAGACGAACGAGAAGTCGTGCCGCACGAGCGCCGTGGCGAGCACCGCGGACGCGACGAGCGTCGAGCCGAAGCAGGCGAGCAGCGCGTTCCGCGCCGACGTGGCGAGGCGGCGCCGTCCGGCGTACGCCGCGTAGCCGCCCGCGACGAGCGCGTAGACCGCCAGCCCGAGGCTGACCACGAGCGCCGCGCGGCCGAGGTCAGCCATGCGTCAGGACTTGGACGTCGACGCGGTGTACTTCGAGGGGCACTTCGTGAGGATGCTGCTGCCGAGCAGGCGCCCGCCCTCGTACCTGCCGCCGACGACGACGTGGCGGCCGACCGCGAAGAGCGGCGGCGGCGAGTCGCCCCGGTACACGACCGGCACGACGGCCGCGGTCTTGCCGCCGATGTCGCGCAGCGCGAAGCGCAACCCCGCGGCCGAGTGCGACTCGCCGCGGAGCGGCCCCACCACCGTCCCCACGACCGACACCTTGCCCGGCTTCTGCGTCGCGAGCTGGCTCGGGACGACCTGCGGCGTCGACGTGCCGGCGAGCGCGGTGTAGACCAGGAACACCGCGAGCACGCCGGCGACGGCGAGCGCGACGATCAGGCGGGCCGGGCTACGCATCGAGCGGGCCACCCCGGGAGTCTAGCCGCGCGTTCCTCGCCGCCTCCGAGGAGGCTCGCCGGGCTGCGTGCGGCTACCGCTGGGCGTGCTGCGGGTTGCGCTCCGGCACGCGGTAGCCGTGCTCGGAGCACAGCGCTCCGGGCGACTCCTCGGTGAGCGCGTCGCAGTAGCCCTTGCCGTACGCGGCCCGCATGAAGGCCGCGACGACGTCGAGCGACCAGTCGGTGATGCCGGCGGCCTCCCGCCAGAGATCGGCGAGGCGGAGGTCGATGTCGAGCTCGAGCAGGTCGATGCGAGTCGGGCGCTGTGACATGGGACGCAGGGTAGGAACCCGATCGGACGACATCCGCGCGGCAAGTAACGTCCGGCGCAATGCACCGGAAGCTGCACTACGGCCCGGCGCGCGTGCCTTCCCGGGAATCGCCGGAGGCGGCGGTCGAGGCGCTGCTCGAGCGCGGCCTCTCCGCGTGCGAGATCGACTTCGAGGGCCGCTTCTGGATGGACTACGACTTCGCCGCGCGCTTCGGCGAGCTCGCGCGCGAGCACGACCTGGCACTGTCGGTGCACGCGCCGATCGCCGGCTTCATGGGCCATGCGGAGCGCGGGCGGAAGCTGAACATGGCGGTCGGGATGCTCGACCATTCTGCGGGCATCGCCGCCGCGGCCGGCGCCGCGCCGGTGGTCTTCCATCCCGGCTTCCTGCTCGGCCGCACGCGGGAGGCGGCGATCGACTCGGTGTGCGAGCAGCTCGGCGAGCTGCGCGAGCGGCTCGAGGCGAAGGGGCGGGCGGTGCCGTTCGGCGTCGAGGTGATGGGCCGCGTCCGCGAGCTCGGCTCGCTCGAGGACGTCGTCGAGATCTCGCGGCGCTGCGGCTGGGTGCGCCCCGTCCTCGACTTCGCGCACATGCACGCGACCTCGGACGGCGCGTTCACGTCGGTCGAGCCGTTCGTGGAGGCGCTCGAGCTCGCCGACGAGGTGCTCGAGCCCGGCGCGCCGTTCCACGTCCACTTCTCCGACGTGCAGTTCGCGAACCGGAACGAGACCAAGCACCTCCCGTACGGCGCGGGAACGCTTCGCGCCGAGAACCTGCGCGACGCGCTCGCACGGTTCGACCGTCCGGCGACGGTGATCTCGGAGCTTCCCGACGTTGCCTCGACGCAGACGGTGCTCGGCATACTGACCGCGTGACGGGGGTCGTCCTCGAGGGCCTGGAGAAGGCATTCGGCAGCGTGCGCGCGGTCGACGGCGTCGACGTGACGATCGGCGCCGGCGAGACGGTGGCGCTGCTCGGCCCGAACGGCGCGGGCAAGTCGACCACGCTCGACATGGTGCTCGGGCTGCAGCAGCCGGACGCGGGCAGGGTGACCGTGTTCGGGAAGACGCCGTCGGAGGCGATCGACGAGGGCATCGTCGGCGCGATGCTGCAGACGGGCTCGCTGATCAGGGACGTCACGGTGCGCGAGCTGATCGCGGTGGTCGCGTCGCTGTACCGGAAGCCGATGCCGGTGGCGGAGGTGCTCGACCTCACCGGGCTCGTGGACGTGGCGGACCGGCGCACGCAGAAGCTCTCCGGCGGCGAGACGCAGCGCACGCGCTTCGCGGTCGCGCTCGTCAGCGATCCCGACCTGCTGATCCTCGACGAGCCGACGGTCGCGATGGACGTGGAGTCGCGTCACGCGTTCTGGACGTCGATGCGCGCCTACGCCGCGCGCGGCAAGACGGTCGTCTTCGCGACGCACTACCTCGAGGAGGCCGACGACTACGCCGATCGCGCCGTCCTGATGGCACGCGGCCGCGTCGTCGCCGACGGGCCGACGACCGAGATCAAGTCGATGGTCGGGGCGAAGACGCTGCGCGCGACGCTGCCGGACGTCCCGCTCGAGCAACTGGAGACGCTGCCCGGGGTCACCCACGTCGAACGGCGCGGCGAGGCGGTCGTCCTCAGCTGCTCGGACTCCGACTCCGCCGTCCGCGCGCTGCTCGGCCGCTACGACGACGCGCGCGACATCGAGATCAGCGGCGCCGGCCTCGAGGAGGCCTTCCTGCTCCTGACGACGGGAAACGGCTCCGCGTGACCGCGTCGTTCGCGTACACGCGGTTCGAGTTCCGGCGGGTGCTGCGCAGCCGCCGCTTCCTCTTCCTCGCGCTGGGCTTCCCCGTCGCGCTCTACTTCGCGATCGCAGGCCCGAACCGGCACGTGCACGACGTCGGATCGACCGGACTGTCGCTCCCGCTCTACTACATGGTCGGGCTGGCCGCGTTCGGGACGATGAACGCGATGATGTCGACGGGCGCGCGGATCGCGTCGGAGCGCGCCGTCGGCTGGAACCGGCAGCTGCGAATCACGCCGCTCTCGACCCGCGACTACTTCCGGGCGAAGGTCGCGACCGGCTACATGATGGCGCTGCTCACGCTCGCCGCTCTCTACCTCGCCGGCGGGGCGCTCGGCGTCTCCATTCCCGCCGGCGACTGGGCGCGGATGACGATCTATCTGCTGATCGGGCTGATCCCGTTCGCCGCGATCGGCATCCTGCTCGGCCATCTCCTGACGCCCGACTCGATCGGCCCCGCGCTCGGCGGCTCGACGGCGTTCTTCGCGTTCCTCGGCGGAAGCTGGTTCCCGATCACGAGCGGCGCCCTGCACGACATCGCGCAGGTGCTGCCGTCGTACTGGCTGGTGCAGGCGGCGCACATCGGCGTCGGAGGCGGCGGTTGGGGCGCCCGCGGCTGGATCGTCGTCGTCGCCTGGACGGTGGTCGTCGCGGCGCTCGCCCGGCGCGCCTACCGGCGCGACACGAAGCGCGTCTAAAAAACCGGCGTCAGCACCGTCAAGTGTCCGACACCTTCAATCAGTGTCGGACACTTCTCGGGTTCCCGGCTATCGTCCGGGGCCGTGCTCGATCCCTCCGTCTTCAAGGCGTACGACGTGCGCGGCGTCTATCCGGACGAGCTCGACGAGGACGGCGCGTACGCGATCGGGCGTGCGTTCGTCGAGCAGTTCGAGCCGGCGCGTATCGCCGTCGGCCGCGACATGCGGCTGTCGTCGCCGTCGATGGCGGAGGCGGTACGCGAGGGCGCGGCCGAGGCCGGCGCCGAGGTGCTCGACCTGGGGCTCGTCGGCACCGAGATGGTGTACTTCGCGGTCGGCGACCTCGGTCTCGACGGCGGCATCGCCGTCACCGCCTCGCACAACCCGAAGCAGTACACCGGCATGAAGATCGTCCGGCGCGGCGCGCTGCCCGTCGGCGGCGATTCGGGGCTCGAGGAGATCCGCGACCGCGCGCTCCGAGGCGAGTGGCACACCGCAGCGCGCGGCTCGATCCGGCCCGAGGATGTCTGGCCGCGGTTCGTGGAGCGGGTGCTCTCGTTCGTCGACGTCGGCGCGTTGCGTCCTCTGCGAATCGTGATCGACGCGGCGAACGGCATGGCCGGGACCATGCTGCCGCCGATCCTCGAGCGGCTGCCGATGCTCGACGTCGTGCGCTGCAACTTCGAGCCCGACGGGTCGTTCCCGAACCACGAGCCGAACCCGCTGCTGCCCGAGAACCGGGAGTTCGTCGTGCGCCGGACGCGCGAGGAGCACGCCGACTTCGGCGTCGCCTTCGACGGCGACGCCGACCGCTGCTTCTTCGTCGACGAGCGCGGCGAGTTCGTGCCCGGCGACTTCACGACCGCGCTCTTCGCCGAGTCGATCCTCGAGAAGGAGCCCGGCGGCAAGGTGATCTACGACGTGCGCGCCTCGTGGGCGGTGCCTCAGGCGATCGAGCGCGCAGGCGGCGTGCCGCTCCTGAACCGGGTCGGCCACGCGTTCATCAAGGAGCGGATGCGCGAGGACGACGCCGTGTTCGGCGGCGAGGTGTCCGCCCACTACTACTTCCGCGACTTCTCCCAGGCGGACTCCGGCACGGTGCCGTTCCTGCTCATGTGCGAGCTCGTGTCGAAGCGCGGCCCGCTCGGCAAGACGCTCGCACCGCTTCGCTCGCGCTACTTCATCACCGGCGAGATCAACACGCCGGTCGCGGACGTTTCCGGCAAGCTGCGCGAGCTCGAGCAGCGCTTCGGCGACGGCGCGCGCGTGTCGCACCTGGACGGCCTCTCGGTGGAGGCGGACGACTGGCACTTCAACGTGCGGCCCTCGAACACGGAGCCGCTGCTCCGGCTCAACCTCGAGGCGCTCTCGGAGGATCTGATGGAGCGCAAGCGCGACGAGGTGCTCGCCGTCATCAGAGCGTGATCGAGCTCGGCCATCTCAGCGACCGGAAGCCGCCGTTCCGCTACGCCGCCTACACGCGCGTCGGGTTCTCGGAGACGGACGCGCAGGGCGTCGTCTACTACGGTCGCTACCTGCCCTACTTCGACCTCGCGCGCGTCGAGTACCACCGGCACCTCGGAGGCGGCAGGCTCGACGACGCCGACTTCGCCATGCGCGCGATGACGGTCGAGTACCACGCGCCGGCCCGCTTCGACGACCTGCTCGAGGTGTTCGTGCGCGTCGAGCGGATCGGCCGCACGAGCGTCACCTACGACCACGCGGCCTATCGCGTCGCCGAGGACGGCGGCGAGGACACGCTGATGGCGACCGCGAAGCAGACGCTCGTGCTGATCTCGCTCGCCGAGCGGCGGGCGGTACCGGTGCCGGACTCCTTCCGCGAGCGGGTCGCCGGGTTCGAAACTGTTTGCTGACGAAGTCAGCAAACAGTTTCCGATCGCACTATCGAGACCTCCGTCACGTAGGGGAACGCGAACGGCTCGTCGAGGCCGTCGGCGAGGGCGCGGACGCGCGCGATCAGCTCGTCGCGCTCCGCGGGCGCCATCGTCGCGACGAAGGAGGTCGACGCGACGCGCTCGCACAGCCCGTCGACCGTCAGGCGCTGCTCGTGGCGGAACGACGCCTCCTCCGGCTCCCCGAAGAGCCCCGAGCGTGCGAGCGCGCCGCGCCAGTCGACCGAGCCCGCATCGGCGATGCGGCGCAGCGGCGCGAGCAGGTCCTCGAGCCCCCGCTGCAGCGGGTGCTCGACGTCGCGCATGTTCCAGACCAGGACGAGCGCGCCGCCCGCCCGGAGCACGCGATGCAGCTCGGGCAGCGCACGGTCGTGGTCGAACCAGTGGAACGCCTGCGCCACCGTCACCGCGTCCGCCGCGCCGTCGGCAAGCGGCAGATCCTCCGCCGTCCCGTCGAGCGCCTCCGCCTCGGGCACCGCCTCGCGCAGCCTCGCCCGCATCGCCGCGACCGGCTCGACGGCGACGACGCGTGCGCCGGTCGGCACGAGCAGCCGCGTCAGCTTGCCCGTCCCCGCCCCGACGTCGACGACCGTCCGCCCCGGCCCGAGGCCGGCCCGCGCGACGAGCCAGTCGACCGCCGCCTGCGGGTACGACGGCCGCGCGCGCTCGTAGACGTCGGCCGCCGCGCCGAACCCCGCGGCCGCAACCGGGTGGACCCGCGGCATCGGCCGATCAGCTCGGGGTGACGCGGTACGCGTCGAACACCGCGTCGAGGTTGCGGAGCGCGTTCAGCAGCGTCCGCAGGCTCTTCACGTCCCCCACCTCGGCCGTGTACCAGTTCTTCGCGAGCTGGTCCTCGACCATGCCGCCGTAGCTGACGATGTTCGCGCCGTGCTCGGCGAAGGTCCGCGCGACGTCCTCGAGCAGCCGCGGGCGGTCCCACGAGTCGACGGCGATCTGCACGCGGAAGCTCTTCGCGGCCGTGCCGCCGTCCCACTCGACCGGCGTGAACCGCTCCGGGTTCCGGCGCAGCGCGCGCACGTTCGGGCAGTCGCCGCGATGGATGGTGATGCCCTTGCCGAGCGAGATGTAGCCGACGATCGGGTCGCCGGGGACGGGCGTACAGCACTTGGCGAGCCGCACGAGGACGTCGTCGACGCCGGGGACGACCACCCCCACCTCGGTGCCCGTGACGACCCGCGCCTTCGGCGTCTTGACGACCGGCGCCTCCTCGGCGACCTGTTCGGTCTTGAGCCGCTGGATGACCTTGTTGACGATCGTCCCCGACTGCAGCTTCCCGGAGCCGAGCGCGAGGTAGAAGTCCTCGGCCTTCTTGAAGCCGGAGTCGCGGATCACCTGGGCGAGCGTCGCCGAGCCGCGCAGCTTCGCGTACGGGAGCTTCTGCGCCTTCAGCGCCTGCTCGAGCACGTCGCGGCCCTTCTGCTCGGTCTCCTCGCGCGTCTCGCGCGAGTACCACTGCCGGATCTTGTTGCGCGCGCGCGAGCTCTTCGCGAGCGAGAGCCAGTCGCGCGACGGGCCGCGTCCCTGCTTCGAGGTGAGGATCTCGACGAAGTCGCCGTTCTTCAGCGTGTAGTGCAGGGGCACGATGCGGCCGTTGACCTTGGCGCCGACGGTGCGGTGGCCGACGTCGGTGTGCACGGCGTAGGCGAAGTCGATCGGCGTCGCGCCGGCCGGCAGCGTCTTCACCTGCCCCTTTGGGGTGAAGACGTGCACCTCCTCGTCGAAGAGGTCGGTGCGGAACGTGCGCATGAACTCGCGCGGGTCGGCCTCGTCGGTCGTGCTCTCGTCCATCAGCTGCTTCACCCACGCGACCCAGTCGGCGTCGTTCTGCGACTTGCCGCGCTTGTAGAGCCAGTGCGCCGCGACGCCGAACTCGGCCGTCTCGTGCATCTCACGCGTGCGCACCTGGATCTCGAGCGGCCTGCCCTGCGGCCCGATCACGGTCGTGTGCAGCGCGCGGTAGCCGTTGAACTTCGGCATCGCGATGAAGTCCTTGAAGCGGCCGGGCATCGGCTTCCACAGCGAGTGGATGAGGCCGAGCGCGCCGTAGCAGTCGCGCGTGCCCTCGTCGCCGCCGCGCTCGACGATCACGCGCATGGCGGTGAGGTCGTAGATCTCGTTGAACTCGCGGCCCTTGCGCACCATCTTGTCGTAGATGGAGTAGAAGTGCTTCGCGCGCCCGGAGATGTCGGCGGGGATGTCGACCTTGTCGAGCTCCTTCTGCAGGACGAGCGCCGCCTCGCGCACGTGCTCCTCGCGGTCGGCGCGCCGCTCGGCGACCATCTGCTTGATCTCCTCGTACTTGCGCGGATGGAGCGTCTGGAACGAGAGATCCTCGAGCTCCCACTTGAGCGCGTGGATGCCGAGCCGGTGCGCGAGCGGCGCGTAGACCTCGAGCGTCTCGCGCGCCTTCTGCACCTGCTTCTGCTTGCCGAGGTACTCGATCGTGCGCAGGTTGTGGAGGCGGTCGGCGAGCTTGATCAGGATCACCCGCACGTCCTCGGCCATCGCCACGATCAGCTTCCGGTAGTTCTCGGCCTCCGCGTGCTCGCGCGTCTGGAACTTGACGCGCGTCAGCTTGGTGACGCCCTCGACGAGCGTGGCGATCTCGTCGCCGAACTCGGCGCGCACCTCGTCGAGGTCGGCGTCCGTGTCCTCGACGACGTCGTGCATCAGCGCCGCCGCCAGGGTCGCCTCGTCGAGCTGCAGCGTGGCGAGGATCTTCGCGACCCCCCACGGGTGGTAGACGAACTCCTGCCCGGAGGCCCGCACCTGCCCCTCGTGGGCCTTGGCGGCGAAGTCGAACGCGCGGGCGAGCAGGTCGCGGTCGGCGTCCGGCTTGTACGCCTCCACCTCGGCGAGCAGCTCCTCGACGAGGTCCTGATGCCGCTCGACTACCGCCATCGACCCAGTGTATCCCCCTGTTTGGGGAAGGATTCTGCGGCGATCCAGGGAACCATGCCGTCCATGCTCATGCCCTTGAAACGGCGGCGCGAGACCCGAAAGGTGGAGAGGATCGCCCGGCTCTTGTGCGAGCTCGGCCCTACGCCGCCGCGCGCAACGGCGGCTTCTCCTCGAGCAGCCGCCGGAACGTGGGCGACTCGAGGAGGCTCCGACGTCCGGCCCGGCCGGACGCTGAGCCTCGCAGCTCGAGCTCGCTGAAGATCGCTCGCGCCTCGGCCGACCACGCCTGCTCGCCCGCCCGCCACTGCTCGGCGAGCCACTCGCGCAGCTCGTCGTAGCCGTCGATCGCGTCGAAGATCCTGCGCACGACGAGCTGCGGCGCCACGACGCCGTTCCAGCGGTTCTCCTGGAGCCGCACCGCGACGTCGTAGCGCGCCTCCCGGCGGAAGCGGTCGAGCTGCGCGCCGAGGCCGAAGGCGATCGCCGAGCCGGAGTCGCGCCCGCGCTGGCGCACCCGGAAGCGCAGGTGCCTGCCGTCGCCGACGGTGGAGAGCTCCGCCAGCTCGCAGCCGTCGACGAGCAGCGTGACGCCCGGGTTGCCGAGGCCGAACGGGCCGATCCGGTTCAGCTCCGCGGCGAGCTCCAGCGTCAGCTTCGCTCCGGGCACGATCGCGTCGACGCGCGTCACCGGCGCCAGGTCGTCCTCCGACAGCGTCGCGTCCGCATGCGCGCCGAACGCGGCGGCGAAGGCGTCGACGTCGCCGGGCGCGATCGACAGTCCCGCCGCGGCGCGGTGGCCGCCGTAGCGCGAGAGGTGCGCGCTGCAGGCGCCGAGGGCGGCGTGCAGGTCGAACGCGGGAATCGACCGCCCGGAGCCCTTCCAGTCGCCGTCGGCGCCGGCGACCAGCACCACCGGCCGGTGGTAGCGCTCGACGAGGCGCGAGGCGACGATGCCGATCACGCCCTCGTGCCACGTCTCGCCGGCGAGCACGTAGCCGCGCCGCCGCCGGCGCGCCTCCGGCCACTCCTCGACCTGCGCGGCCGCCTCGCGCAGGATGCGCTCCTCGATCGCCTGCCGCTCCCGGTTCAGCCCCTCGAGCTCGCTCGCGAGCTCGGCGGCCTCGAGCGGGTCGTCCGAGAGCAGCAGCCGCAGCGCGGCCTCCGGACGGCAGAGTCGGCCCGACGCGTTGATCCGCGGCGCGAGCCGGAAGCCGATCGCGGCCTCGTCGAGCGCCGCGGGGTCGACGTGGGCGACGCGCATGAGCGCGCGCAGCCCGACCTTCTGCGTCTGCGCGAGCCGGCGCAGGCCGAGCAGCGCGAGCGCGCGGTTCTCGTCGACGAGCGGGACGACGTCGGCGACCGTCGCGAGGGCGACCAGGTCGAGATGCCGCTCGAGGAACGGGTGGTTCGGGCCGAGCAGCGCCTCGGCCAGCTTCCAGACGACGCCCGTGCCGCACAGGCCGGCGAACGGGTAGCCGCCTTTGAGCGGCGCGACGACGGGGCAGTCCGGCCAGCCGGCGCCCGGGCGATGGTGGTCGGTGACGACCACCTCGAGCCCGAGGGCGCGAGCGTGCGCGACCTCGTCGACAGCGGTGATGCCGCAGTCGACCGTGAACACGAGGTCGAATCCCTCCTCCGCGAGGCGGGTCAGCGTCGCGCCGTTCAGGCCGTAGCCCTCCTCGAACCGCGACGGCAGGTGCCAGGCGACGTCCGCGCCGGCCTCGCGGAGCAGCAGGACGGCGAGCGCGGTGGCGCAGATCCCGTCGGCGTCGTAGTCGCCGTGCACGCAGATCCGCTTCTCCGCGTCGATCGCGGCGCGCAGGGCCGCGACCGCGGCGGCCATGTCGCCGAGGAGGAGCGGGTCGTGGCCGGGCAGCTCGCCGGCGAGGAACCTGCGCGCGTCGTCAGAATCGGCGTGGCCGCGGCGGACGAGCACGGCCGCCGTCACCTCGTCCAGCCCGAGCGCCTGCGCGAGCGCGGAAACCGCCTGCTGAGAGCATGGTTCCAGCTGCCAGGTACCCGTCGACATGGGCTGCCGAGGGTACGGCGGCCGTCGGACGGATTCCGGGCGGACCGAAACTGTTTCGGGGACATGTCCCCGAAACGGTTTCCGCGTTACTCGCGGGGCAGGGAGACGCCCAGCCAGGTGAGGAGCACGACGACGCCGACGAGCGCCGCCAGACCGGCGGCGAGCAGGCGCGGGTGCCCCCAGGAGCGGACGGAGTCGGCGAAGGCGCGCCCGAGCAGGATCAGCACCCCGCACACGAGGCCCACGCCGACGACGATCGCGGGCGCGAGGACCACGATCCGCTCGACGCGACCGGCGGCGACGAGGACGTTCATTACGATTTGCATCGTGCCTGAACCGCTCGCCGGCCCAGACTCCAACTACAGCTCGGGCAGCGACTACGTCGTCGAGTTCCTCGGCTACCGGTTCTCGTTCAGCGAGACCGACTTCGAGGGCCGCGTCGTGGCAGCAGCCGTGAAGCTCGGGCTGGTCGAGACGTCGGAGCTCGACGACGACGAGACGGCCGACCTCGTGGCGCTCGCGGCGCAGGGAACGATCGACCAGCCGGCGTCGCGGCTCGGCCGCTACCTCGCGCGCAACTGGGAACGCGTGTCGCTCGTGAACGGCGAGTCGCTCGTCTACTGGCTGCGCAAGCTGATCTTCCGCGGCGCGTGGCTCGACCACCAGGTGAAGCGGAGCGCGCTCGAGGTGGTGTGGGACGAGGACGAGGCGGAGTTCGCCTACCAGCATCCGGGCGGGGGCCGGCCGCTGCTCGAGCTCGCCCCGGTGCCGTCGTGGCACGAGCTCCAGTTCCGGCCGTAGACGCCGGAGCAGGCGTCGCCTATCTGGCGGCGCTGCTCGCGCTCGACCACGCCGCGTCCTACCGCGAGCAGCTCGGACTCGGCGTGGTCACGTGGCTCGTGCTCGGCTTCGCACTCTCGCGCGTCCCGTTCGAGCGCCGCGTGCAGACGCTGGGCGTCGTCGCGTTCGCGACGGTCGGCGAGGTGACGGGGTCGCTGATCTGGGGCGTCTACCACTACCGGCTGCACAACCTGCCGCTCTTCGTGCCGCCGGCGCACGGGCTCGTGTACCTCACGGGCCTCGCGCTGGCCGCCGCGCTGCGGCGGCACGCGTACGGTCTCGTGGTCGCCGCCGCCGCGGCGGCCGCGACGTGGGGCCTGCTCGGCCTCACCGTGCTGCCGCGCCGCGACGTCGCTGGCGCCTTCGGCGTGCCGCTGCTGCTCGTCTTCCTCTGGCGGTCGCGCAACCGCTCGATCTACGCGGCCGTCTTCCTCGTCGTCGCGTCGCTCGAGCTCTACGGAACCGCGCTCGGCACCTGGCGCTGGGCGCACGTGCTGCCGGGGCTGGGGATCCCGGACGGGAATCCTCCGTCGGGAGTCGCGTCGGGCTACGTCTGGTTCGACGTGATGGCGCTGCTCGTCGCGCCGTACGTGCTCGGGCTCCGGCGAGCGCCCTGGGCTCTCAGCGCCGGGCGGGCGTCGTGAAGCTCCTCCTCACGTCCGCCGGCGTCAAGAACGCGAGCATCCGGGACGCGCTCGTCGACCTCCTCGGCAAGCCCATCGCCGAGTCGACCGCGCTCTGCATTCCCACCGCGTCGTACGGGCACGCCCCGGACGGCGTTCGCGGTGCGTACCGGTTCGTCACCGGACAAGCGACGACCCCCATGTGCGAGCTCGGCTGGGCATCCATGGGAGTGCTCGAGCTCACGGCACTGCCCACGCTCGACCGCGAGCGTTGGGTCCCCCTGGTCGAGGACGCCGACGTCCTGCTCGCGAACGGCGGGGACGCGCTGTACCTGGCCCACCACATGCGGGAGTCGGGGCTCGCCGACCTCCTGCCGTCGCTGCGCGCGGTCTGGGTCGGCCTGAGCGCCGGGAGCATGGTGATGACGCCTCGGATCGGCGAGGACTTCAAGGTCTGGAACCCACCCGGCGGCGGGGATAGAGCGCTGGGGGTCATCGACTTCTCGATCTTCCCGCACATGGACCACCCGGATCTGCCCGAGAACACGACGGCGGCCGCAGAAGCATGGGCCGCGGGCCTGGCGAACCCCGCCTACGCGATCGACGACGAGACCGCCCTCCGGGTCGTCGACGGCGCGGTCGACGTCGTCTCCGAGGGTCGCTGGAAGCTGCTCGGCGCCTGAGTCAGAAGAGCGTCGAGGACGCTCGCGCCGCGCCGAGGTGCTCCCGTCCGAGGTCGGTGACGATGCGGCCGCGCGGGGTGCGCTGCAGGAAGCCGAGCTGCAGCAGGTAGGGCTCGTAGACGTCCTCGATCGTCTCCGGCTCCTCACCCACGGCGATCGCGAGCGTCGAGAGCCCCACCGGCCCGCCGCCGAACCGCTCGACCACGCACGCGAGCAGCTCGCGGTCGAACCGCTCGAGCCCGGCCCCGTCGACCTCGAGCAGCGCCAGCGCCTCCTCGGCGACCGCGGTCGTGACGGCACCCTCGTGGCGCACCTCCGCGACGTCGCGTACGCGCCGCAGGATGCGGTTCGCGATCCGCGGCGTGCCGCGGGCGCGCGCGGCGATCAGCTCGGCCGCGTCCTCGTCGATCTCGACGTCGAGGATGCGCGCGGAGCGGCGGACGATGCGCGCGAGCTCGGGCGGCGCGTAGAGGTCGAGCCGGAACGTGAGGCCGAAGCGGTCGCGCAGCGGCGTCGTGAGCAGGCCGGTCCGCGTCGTGGCCCCGATGAGCGTGAACGGCGGCAGGTCGAGCGTCAGCGTCCGCGCGGCGGGGCCCTGCCCGACGACGATGTCGAGGCGGAAGTCCTCGAGCGCCGGGTAGAGGATCTCCTCGATCGCCCGGTTCAGGCGGTGGATCTCGTCGACGAACAGCACGTCGCGTGGCTCGAGCGTGGTGAGGATCGCCGCCATGTCGCCCTTGCGCTCGAGGGCGGGGCCCGCGACCTGACGGATGCCGACGCCCAGCTCGTTGCGGACGATCTGCGCCAGCGACGTCTTGCCGAGGCCGGGAGGGCCGGCGAGGAGCAGGTGGTCGAGCGCCTCGCCGCGGCCGGCCGCGGCCTCGAGCGCGATCGCGAGCTGCTCCTTCACGCGCTCCTGGCCGACGAAGTCGGCGAGCGTGCGCGGGCGCAGCGACCGCTCGAGCTCCTCCTCGGCCTCCGCCGCCGTCGGCGCCAGGAACTGCGTCATGCCGCCCGCCTCAGCGCGAGCCGCACCTGCTCGGAGTGCGGGAGCGCCCGGTCGACGTCGGCGAGCGCCCGCTCCGCCTCGACGAGCGACCAGCCGAGGTTGACGAGCGCCTCGCGCGCGAGGTCCGTCTCCGCTGCGTCCTCGTCGAGCACGGGCGCGTCGAGCTTCTCCTTCAGCTCGAGCACCACCCGCTGGGCGGTCTTCAGGCCGACGCCGGGAATCGCCTGGAACCGCTTCACGTCGTCGCGGGCGATCGCGCGCCGCAGCTCCGCCGGCGTCGAGCCGGAGACGATCGCGAGCGCGACCTTCGGGCCGATGCCGTTCACGCCGAGCAGGAGCTCGAACAGCTCGCGCTCCTCGGCGGTCGCGAAGCCGTAGAGCTGCAGCGCGTCCTCGCGGACGACCGTATGCACCTCGAGGGTCACCTCGGCGCCGCCGAGCCGGTGCACCGACGGCGTCGCGTGGACGAGGTAGCCGACGCCGTTCACGTCGACGACGGCGGCGCCGTCGCCGCGCGCGCTCAGCCGGCCGCGGAGCCTCGCGATCATCGGGCTCTATCCCTGTTCATCCGGGTAACGGTACGGGCGGCGGCGGACGATTCCTCTCGCGCGGCCAGCCGTCGTGGCCGATCGGGGTGTCTGACACCGGAGGTGTCAGACACCGTTCACGACGTGAGCTAACCAGCCACACGCAACAGCGGCGGCGCGAGCGCGTGGCAGATGGCAACGGCGAGCGCGTCGGCGGCGTGACTCGGCTCCGGGACCGCTTCGAGCGCGAGGATCGCGCGCACCATCCTCGCGACCTGATCCTTCTCGGCGCGGCCGTAGCCGCACACCGCCTGCTTCACGCGCGCGGGGGCGTACTCGGCGCAGGCGACGCCGGCGGACGACGCGGCGACGAGGACGGCTCCCCGCGCCTGCCCGACGGAGAGCGCGATGCGGGCGTCGGCGCCGACGAACGACTCCTCCAGCGCGACCGCATCCGGCGCGTGCTCGGCGATCAGCTCCCGCACCCCGTCGTAGATCGTCAGCAGCCGGGCCTCGACCCGCGACCGCGCGGACGTCCGCCACCAGCCGTGGCAAGTAGCCCGGAGGCGCCCGTCGCTTTCGTGGACGATCCCGTACCCGCACGCAGCCGTCCCTGGGTCGATGCCGAGGACCTTCACGTCCCGACGTTAGGGACCGAGGCGGACGTTCCTCCGCAGGCGGTCGGCATGATCCGCCCGTGGCGAGGACGGCGCCGCTGCGACACCGGGGGACGCTCGAGATCGAGCCGACCCGGCCGTTCGCGTTCGACGCGACCTTCCACAAGCCGGACCACTTCCCGACGCGGGACACCGCCTGGGAGCCCGGCGTCCGCTGGCAGACGATGCGCTTCCGCGATCGCGTGCTCGGGTTGCGGATCGAGGATGCGGCGCCGACGGTCCGGGTCGGCGTCTGGGCGGAGGCGCACCTGCCTCCAAAGCTCCTTGCGGAGCTGGCGGACGAGCTCGCCTGGCGCGCCAACCTGCGCCTCGACCTGGCCGACTTCGAGCGCCGGGCGCGGCGTGACCGCGTTCTCGCTCCGGTCGTCCGCCGCTGGCGCGGCATGCGACCCATGCACATGGGCTCGCTGTACGAGTACCTCGTGATCGCAATCGTCCTGCAGAACGCGACGGTGCGGCGCTCGGTGCAGATGCTCCAGGCACTGTTCGAGCGCTTCGGCACGCTGCTGCGCTTCGACCGGCACGAGCTGTACGCCTTCTGGGACCCGGCGACTCTCGCCGGAGCGAGCGAGCAGGAGCTGCGTGCGCTCAAGGTCGGGTACCGCGCGAAGTCCCTGCTGCGCGTGAGCGAGGCGATCGCGCGCGGCGAGATCGACGAGAACGCGCTCCGAGCCGCGTCCCTCGGCGAGCAACGCGACGCACTGCTCTCGCTGTACGGCGTCGGCCCGGCTTCGGTGGGCTACATCCTGGTCGACGTCTTCCACGCCTTCGACGAGCTCTCGCACATCTCGCCGTGGGAGCAAGTCATCTACACGCGGCTGCTGGGCGGAGCCGTCGACGACCCGGCGCCCGTCCCGGCCCTGCTCGAGCGCATCGCCGGCTGGTCGCCCTGGCGCGTGCTCGCCGTGCACTACCTCTGGGAGGATTTGTTCTGGCGGAACCAGACCGAAGGCGTCGACTGGCTCGCGCCGCTGATCCGCCTCTAGCCCCTCTAGCCGGCGACCGCCTCCAGGACGCGCTCGGGGATGTCGAAGTTGGCGTAGACGTCCTGCACGTCGTCGTTGTCCTCGAGCGCGTCGATGAGCCGCATCACCTGGCGCGCCTTCGCCTCGTCCTCGACCGCGACGGTCGTCTTCGCGACCATCTGCAGCTCCGCGGAGTCGACCGAGAACCCGGCCGCCTCGATCGCCTCACGCACGGCGGCCAGCGACTCCGGCGCGGACGTGACCTGGAACACGTCGCCGTCCTGCTCGACGTCGTCGGCGCCGCCGTCGGCCGCGACGAGCAGCAGCTCCTCCTCGTCCACGCCTCCGGCGGGCACGACGACCACCCCACGCCGCTCGAACTGCCAGGCGACGGCGCCCGTCGCGCCGAGGTTGCCGCCGTGCTTCGAGAACAGATGCCGAACGTCCGAGGCCGTGCGGTTGCGGTTGTCGGTGAGCGCCTCGACGATCACCGCGACGCCCTCGGGCCCGTAGCCCTCGTAGACGACGGTCTCGAACGCCTCCGCGTCCGCGCCCGACCCGGATCCCTTCGCGATCGCGCGGTCGATGTTGTCCTTGGGCATCGAGTAGGAGCGCGCCTTCTCGATCGCGTTCTGCAGCGCGAGGTTGTTCGCCGGGTCCGGGCCGCCCTCCTTGGCCGCGACGATGATCGCGCGCGAGAGCTTCGAGAAGAGCTTGCCGCGCTTGGCGTCGGCGGCGCCCTTCTTGTGCTTGATCGACGACCACTTGCTATGCCCCGACAACGCTTCCCTCCCGTACGAGCTCGAGGAACCGCTCGTGCAGCCGCGTGTCGTCGGTGAGCTCGGGGTGGAACGCGGCGACGAGGAAGCGCCCCTCGCGCGCGAGCACGGGATGCCCGTCGACCTCCGCGAGCACCTCCACCTCCGGCCCGACGTCCTCGACCCACGGCGCGCGGATGAACACCGCCCGCACCGGCTCGTCCTCGCCGGCGACGTCGAGATCCGTCTCGAACGACGCGACCTGACGCCCGAACGCGTTCCGCCGCACGCCGACGTCGACGAGCCCGAGGTGGTCGCGGTCGAGCACGATCATCCCGGCGCACGTCCCGAACACCGGACCGTCGAACCGGCGGATCGCGTCGTCGAGGCCGTACAGCCGCATCAGCCGCATGAACGTCGTCGACTCGCCGCCGGGGATGACGAGCCCGTCCAGCCCCTCGAGCTGCTCCGGCTTGCGCACCTCGACCGCGTCCGCGCCCAGGCGCCGCAACATCGCGACGTGCTCGCGGAAGTTTCCCTGCACGGCGAGGACGCCGATCCTGAGCGGCTTCATGCGGAAATCGTATCGAGGCGGGGTCAGGCCGCCACGTAGCCGCCGTCGGCCCGTGCCGCGCGACCGTCGAGCGCGAGCCGCTCGAGATGCGCGAGCGACTCGGCGAGCGCGAAGCGCCGGCCGGCGGGCGACAGCTCCGACGGGAACAGCGCGAGCGAGACGTCGTACGGCGAGCGCGGGCGCCCGTCGAGCGCGGCGAGCGCGCGCTCCAGGCGCTCGGCGTGGTGCAGGCGGATCTCGCGGACGCGGCCGGCGGGATCGCGGATGGCCGAGCGATGTCCCGCGAAGGCGACACGCAACGGCATCGACTCCAGCCGGTCGAGCGTCTCGAGGTAGTCGCCGAGCGGGTCGGGCCGTCCGTCCGGGTAGAGGCCGATCGTCGGCGTGATGCCGGCGAGGACCGCGTCGCCCGCGATCAGCACGCCGTCGCGGACGAGCGCCAGGTGGCCGTCGGCGTGGCCGCGCAGCAGCTCGACGTGCCAGCCGTCGACCTCGTCGCCCGGCTCGAGCGGCTCCGGGTCGCGTGCGTAGTGCACCGCGGCCGCGAGCGCGTCCGACTCCCGCACGACCGCCCGCACCTCGTCCGGCGGCAGCCCGTGCTCCACCCAGTACGCCGCGAGCCGGTCCGCCGACCGCTCCGGCCCCCACGCGCGCAAGCACTGCTCGTAGTCCTCGCGGCCCTGTAGCACCGGCGCGCCGGCGAGCGCGCCGACGTCCCCGGCGCCGCCCACGTGGTCCGGGTGCATGTGCGTGACGACGATGCGCTCGACCGGCCCGTCGAGCGCGTCGAGCACCGGCCGCCACAGCGCCTCCGGATCGTCGACGCCGAGCCCCGTGTCGACGAGCGTCCACCCGCCGGAAGACGCGCGCAGGAGGTAGCAGTGGACGTGGTCGATGCCGAGCGGCAGGTCGAACGTGACCCTCAGGACGCCGTCCGCGACCTCCTCCATCGGGGGAAAACCTAGACGCGCGAACCTGGTTCGCGGCGTCGCCGCGAACCAGGTTCGGGAGTCTCAGATCAACGTGCCTTCGAGAAGACGTGGCCGAAGGGCTTCCAGGTCTGACCCTTGTACTGCTCGAGGATCTGCTGGTCGATCGGGAAGCGCTCCGACGGCGTCGTCTGGAGCTTCACGCCCGGATAGAGGAACGGGTTGACCGTGTTCAGATGCGTCAGCGCCTTCATCAGGCCGGCCCGCGTCGGCGGGTTTCCCGCCTGCTTCAGCGCCTGCACGAACGTCCACGCGCTCGCCACGCCGTACACGTTGTTCGCGTCCAGCGGGTCGCCGCCCGGGTCGTACTTCGCCAGGATGCTCTTGTAGAGCTTCGTCGTCGCGGAGCTCGGGTTGTTCCACACGTCGTAGACGTACCCCGCGGTGATGTCGCCCTGCACGTCGGCGCCCGACTTCTGCGCGAGCCCCATGAAGAGCGGCGAGCTGGAGACGTTGTTGATGAACGTCGTCGGATGCCAGCCGATCTTCGTCGCCACCACGAGCGCGTCGATCGTCTGCGTCGGGATCGCGAAGAGCGCGAAGACGTTGGCGCCCGACGCCTTCAGCTTCACGACCTGCTGGCTGACGTCGGTCTGGGTCGAGTCGTACTTCTCGACGTCGACGATCTTCGCCTTCGCGTCGCCGAGCCCCTGGACGAGCCCGTCGTAGTAGTTCTGGCCGTAGGCGTCGTCCTGCATGAGGACGCCGATCTTCGCCTGCGGCACCTTGTTGCGGATGAACTGTCCGTAGACGCGCGACTCGCCCGGGTAGTCGGGCTGGAAGCCGATCGTCCACGGGTACTTCTTGTACTGCGAGCCCCAGTACGAGTCGCCGGTGGCGACGAGCACCTGCGGCACGCCGGCCTTGTTCAGGTAGTCGCGGATCGCGAGGTTCGGCGCCGTGCCCAGCGCCCCGTAGTCGGCGAAGACGTGGTCCTGCTGCACGAGCTTGTGCGTCAGCGGCACGGTCAGCGCCGGGTTGTACTGGTCGTCGTAGACCTTGAAGACGATCTTGCGGCCGTTCACGCCCCCGCGGGCGTTGACGTACTGGAAGTACGCGTTCTCCGCCTTCGGGATCACGCCGTACAGCTGCGCCGGCCCGGTCAGCGGGAACGTGCCGCCGATCGTGACCGTCTTCGCCGTCACGCCCGGCGTCGCGGCGGTCGACGCGACGGCCGCCGCCGCCGCGACGGCCGCCAGAGCCCCGAGGGCGGCTACGAGGCTGAACCTCGTCCTTCTGCTCATCTGGCCTCCAGACTGTGGGGGGTGGACGAATGATGACCGCTGCGAATCCGGATTGGTAGGCCGAGCGCGGCGCGCAGCACCTCGGCGGAGCCGCGCGGGATCAGCGCCATCACGAGCACGACGATCGCGCCGAAGATCACCGGCACCGCCTGCGAGGAGACCGCGTGCGAGCTGGTCAGGCCGATCGGCAGCAGCTGCACGAAGGCCGCGCCGGCGAGGATGCCCCAGAGGGACCCGAGCCCCGCGACGACGGCCCCGATCAGGACGTACAGCGAGAGCTGGAGCCCGAACACGTCCGGGTTCACGAAGTTGTTGACGAGCACGTAGACCGAGCCGGCGACGGCGGCGAAGGCGGCCGAGATGCCGAACGCGAGCGTCTTGTGCACGGCGAGGTTGACACCGGCCGACGCGGCCGCGATCTCGCTGTCGCGCACGGCGCGGAACGCCCGGCCGGTGCGGCCGCGCAGGAGCAGCCACGTGAGGACGTAGAGGATCACCGCGGCCGCCCAGCCGACGCCGTAGAGCCAGAGCCCGGTGTGCGTCGGCAGCGCGAGGCCCTCCGTTCCGCCCGTGAAGTGGGAGTAGTTCTTCGCGAGCTGCGGCACCGCGAGCGCGACCGCGAACGTGACGAGCGCGAGGTAGGCGCCGTGGAAGCGGAGCGCCGGCACCCCGACGACCACGCCGGCGCCGAACCCGACCGCCAGCGCGACCGGCAGGGTCGCCAGGTCGTTCCAGCCGTGGTCGTGCGTGAGGATCGCGGTCGTGTAGCCGCCCAGCGCCATGAAGGCGCCGTGGCCGATCGAGATCTGGCCGGTGTAGCCGGTGACGATGTTCAGGCCGAGGATCGCCATCACGTAGACGGCGACGTCGGCTCCCTGCGAGCGGTGGTAGTCGCTGAGCCCGAACGGGAGCAGCGCGATCGCGACCGCGACGCCGGCGATCACCGCGAGCTGCCAGGCGAGGCGCGCCCTCATACCCTCCGCACCTGCGTACGGCCGAACAGGCCGGACGGTTTCACGAGCAGGACGACCAGCATGAGGACGAACGCGGCGGGCAGCAGCAGCTGGGGCGTCACCCAGCTCACGTAGCTGCCGAGCAGGTTGAGCAGCGCGCCGATCGCGAGCCCGCCGACGACGGCTCCCGCCGCGCTCTCGAGCCCGCCGAGGACGGCCGCCGCGAACGCGTAGATGAGCACGCCGTCCATCATCGACGGCTGCAGCAGGACGCTCGGGCTCGCGGCGGCCATCATCCCCGCCACCGCGCCGAGCACGGCCGCGAGCCCCCACCCGAGCGACAGCATCCAGCTCACGCGCACGCCGACCAGCCGGGCGGCCTCCGGGCGCAGCGCGGCCGCGCGCATCGCCAGGCCGACCTTGGTGAACTGGAAGAGCGCCCAGAGGACGACGACGGCCGCGATCGAGACGCCGATCGTCCCGAGGTCCTGCAGCGAGAACGCGACGCCGCCGACGTGGATCGCGCGCGCCGGGAACGCCGACGGCATGAACTTCACCTCCGAGCCCCAGATCCAGCCGACCGCGCCCTCGACGAGGATCAGCACGCCGATCGACGCGATCACGACGGTGAGCACGTTGCCCCGCCGCTCGACCGGGCGGATCGCGACCAGCTCGACGGCGATGCCGCCGACGAACGCGATCCCGAGCGTCAGCACGAACGCCGGCCAGTAGCCGAGCCCCCAGCTCATCAGTTGCCAGGCGACGTAGGTGGTGAAGGTCGCGAGCGCCCCCTGCGAGAAGTTGATCACCTGCGTCGCGCGGTAGATGAGGACGAGCGCGACGCCCAGGCTCGCGTAGATGCCGCCGTTCGCGAGCCCGGAGACGGTCTGCTGCGCGAACAGCGAGCTCGAGAGCGAGCCGACGAGCAGGAAGACGCAGCACGCCGCGAGCAGCCCGGGCACGATCCAGCCGGAGGGAGTGCGCGGACGGCGGATGGCGGCGACGCCCAGCATTCAGTAGCCGAGGTAGCTCTTGCGGATCGACTCGTTGCGCGCGAGCTCCTCGGTCGGCGCCCCGAAGGCGACGCGCCCCGTCTCGAGCACGTAGGCGCGATGCGCGACGGCGAGCGAGTGGCGCGCGTTCTGCTCCACCAGCAGCACGGTCGTCCCCTCGCGCTCGTTCAATTCGCGGATGATGCGGAAGATCTCGGCGACGACGAGCGGCGCGAGGCCCAGCGACGGCTCGTCGACGAGCAGGAGCCGCGGCCGCTGCATCATCGCGCGCGCGAGCGCGAGCATCTGCTGCTCCCCGCCGGAGAGGGTGCCCGCCTGCTGGTTGCGACGCCCGTCGAGCCACGGGAAGAACCCGAGCACGCGGCGCAGGTCGCCGTCGAGCCGCCCGCGGCGGGTGATCGCGCCGAGGCGCAGGTTCTCCCACACGGTCAGCTCGGAGAAGGTGCCGCGCCCTTCCGGGACGTGCGCGACGCCGAGCCGCGCCACCGTCTCCGGCCCCTCCCGCGCGAGCGGACGCCCGGCCAGCTCGACGCGGCCGCCGCGGCGCACGGTGCCCGAGACGGCGCGCAGCGTCGTCGTCTTGCCGGCGCCGTTCGCGCCGAGCAGCGCGACGATCTCGCCCTCCTCGACCTCGAGCGTGACGCCGTGCAGGGCACGGAGCGGGCCGTAGCGGGCTTCCACGTCGCGGAGTGCCAGCAGGGGCGGCATCGCCGCCCGTACCCTAGTGCCATGGCGCAGGCGTCGACAGCTCAGCCCGAGGCGGTGATCGTCTCGACCGCGCGGACGCCGATCGGGCGGGCGCGCAAGGGCTCGCTCGTCGACGCTCGGCCGGACGACCTCTGCGCGTTCGCGGTACGGGCCGCGCTCGAGCAGGTGCCGGAGCTGCCGCGCGAGGAGATCGTCGACGTGATGGTCGGCTGCGGCTTCCCGCAGGAGAAGCAGGGCATGAACCTCGGCCGGCGCGTCGCGCTGCTCGCCGGGCTGCCCGACACGGTGCCCGGCACGACCGTGAACCGCTTCTGCGCCTCGTCGCTGCAGACGATCCGGATGGCGTTCCACGCGATCCGCGCCGGCGAGGGCGACGCGTTCGTCGCCGCCGGCGTCGAGTCGATCACGCAGGTCGACGGCTACCCCAAGTCGGAGGAGGAGCTCCACCCCGCGCTCTTCGGCGACGGCGCGCCGATCGCGAACGTCTACATCCCGATGGGCCTGACGGCCGAGAACGTCGCCGAGCGCTTCGACGTCTCGCGCGAGGACATGGACCGCTTCGCGCAGCGCTCGCAGGAGCGGGCCGTGGCGGCGCAGGACTCGGGGTTCTTCGCGAGGGAGATCACGCCGTGGGACGGCGTGAGCGCGGACGACGGGCCGCGGCGCTCCTCGACGCTCGAGAAGCTCGGCGCGCTCGAGCCGGCGTTCAAGCCGGGCGGCCGCGTCACCGCCGGCAACTCGTGCCCGCTGAACGACGGCGCGGCGGCGGTGGTGGTCATGTCCGCGCGGCGCGCGGCCGAGCTCGGCATCCGGCCTCGCGCGCGGATCCTCGCCTCGAGCGTGTCCGGCGTCGCACCCGAGGTGATGGGCATCGGCCCGATCGAGGCGGTGCGTCGCGTGCTGGCGCAGACCGGCATGACGATCGACGACGTCGACGTGGTGGAGCTGAACGAGGCGTTCGCGGCGCAGGTCCTGCCGGTCTGCCGCGAGCTCGGCATCGACCCGTTCGGCGAGAAGCTGAACCCGCACGGGGGCGCGATCGCGCTCGGCCATCCGTACGGGATGACGGGTGCGCGGATCATGGGCACGCTCCTCAACGACCTCGAGACGCTCGACCGGACGATCGGGCTCGAGACGATGTGCGTCGGCGGCGGGCAGGGCATGGCCATGCTCGTCGAGCGGCTCTGAGCGCCCGCCGAACCTGGTTCGCGACGGAGTCGCGAACCAGGTTCGTGAGTTTCGCCCGCCTCGAACCTGGTTCGCGACGGAGTCGCGAACCAGGTTCGTGAGTTTCGCCCGCCTCGAACCTGGTTCGCGACGGAGTCGCGAACCAGGTTCGTGAGTTTCGCCCGGTGAGCGGGCTCGCGCTCGTCCTCGCGGCCGGCTCGTCGGTCGTCTGGGGCATCGCCGACTTCTCCGGCGGCTCGCTGACGCGGCGGCTGCCGACCTTCGGCGTCACCGTGGTCTCGCAGGCGGCGGGCATCGTCGCGCTCGTCGTCGCCGTCGCGGTTCGCGGCGAGGTCGGTGCGCGCTCGTTCTGGCTCGGCGTGATCGGCGGCCTCGGCGGCGGCGCGGGCCTCGCGGCGTTCTACCGCGCGCTGTCGCTCGGCACGATGAGCATCGTCTCGCCGATCGCGGCGTGCGGCGCCGTCGTGCCGTTTGCGATCTCGATCGCGACCGGCGAGCGGCCGGGCGCGGGCGCGCTCGCGGGCGCGGCGGTCGCGCTTGCCGGCGCCGTGCTCGCCTCGGTCGAGGAGGGACGTTCGGAGTCGCCGGACCGCACGAGGGCCGTCGCGCTCGCGATCCTCGCCGCAGCCGTGCTGGGGCTCTTCGTCTACTTCCTCGGCCTCGGCAGCCGTGAGGGCGACGCGCTCTCGACGCTCTTCGGCGCGCGCGTCGGCTCGCTGTCGCTGCTGGTCGTCGCCTCGCTCGCGGCGCGGGCGCCGATGACGGTGCCGCGGGCGTCGCTCGGCGCGGTCGCGGCCGTCGGGCTGGCCGACGTGTCGGCGAACGCCCTGTTCGCCCTCGCGAGCGGCCACGGCCTGCTCGCGCTCGTCTCGGTGCTCGGGTCGCTCTACCCCGTCGTCACCGTCCTGCTCGCGCACGTCCTGCTCGGCGAGCGGCTCACCGTGCTGCAGCGCGTCGGGGTCGCGGCCGCCGTCGCCGGCGTGGCCGCGATCTCCGCCGCGTAGGAGCGAAACTGTTTCGAGGACATGTCCTCGAAACAGTTTCCGGAGACCGAGCCTGCGCCGCTGATCGTCGAGGAGCGGGTCGGGGCGTTCCTCGACGCGCACGGGCTCGGCGAGGGGCCCGTCTCGGTGCGCCGAATCGGCGCCGGCGGCGGCTCGAACTTCACGTTCCTCGTCGAGCGCGGCGGCGAGCGGTTCGTGCTGCGCCGACCTCCCCGCCCGCCTCTGCCGCCGTCGGCGCACGACATGGTGCGTGAGGCGGCGCTGCAGCGCGCGCTCCGCGCTGCCGGCTTCGCCCGCCTCCCCGAGATCGTCGCCGTCTGCGAAGACGAGTCCGTGCTCGGCGTGCCGTTCTACGTCATGCGCTACCTCGACGGCGTCGTGGTGACGGACGAGCTGCCGCGCGGCCTGGAGACCCTCGAGGCGCGCCGCCGGCTCGGCGACGACCTCGTCGACACGCTGGTCGAGATCCACGCGGCCGACGTCGCGCACCCCGCCCTCGCCCGCTTCGCGCGGCCGGGCAGCTACCTCGAGCGCCAGCTCCGGCGGTTCGCGCAGCTCTGGGAGGTCAACCGCACGCGCGAGCTGCCGGACGTCGACGAGGCCGGCCGCCTGCTGGCGGCCCGCACGCCGGCACCCCTCGCGCCGACCGTCGTCCACGGCGACTACCGGCTCGGCAACGCGATGCTCGCGCCCGGCGAGCCGACACGCATCGCCGCGGTGCTCGACTGGGAGATGGGCGCCGTCGGCGACCCGCGCGCCGACGTCGGCTACCTGCTCGCGATGTACAGCGAGCCCGGCGCGCCGCCGTCGCCGCTCGGCTCCTCGTCCGTCACCGCGGAGCCGGGCTTCCCGACGCGGCGCGAGCTCGCCGAGCGGTACGCGGCGCGCAGCGGGCGCGACGTCGAGCCGCTCGGCTGGTTCGAGGCGCTCGCGCTCTGGAAGGCGGCCGTCTTCTGCGAGGCGATCTACGGCCGCTACTCACGCGGCGAGCTCGAGGCCGAGGACCGCCGCGCGGCCGCGTTCGAGCACGTCGTGCCGCAGCTCGCGGCCGCGGCCGTCGAACGGCTCAGAGCGTGACCTCCGCGACAGCGCGCAGCGTCGCCACGTCGCGGGTCGAGACGAGCATCGTCGTCGCTCCGGACTCGCGCCAGGCCGCGATCCGGTCCGCGATCCGCTCGCGCGGCCCGACGAGCGCGGCCTCGTCGACGAACGCGTCGGGCACCGCCGCGACCGCGGCGCGCCGGTCGCCGCCGAGGAACGCCTCCTGGATCGCGCGCGCCTCGGCCTCGAAGCCGTAACGGGCGAGCAGGTCGTTGTAGAAGTTCCGGCCGCGGGCGCCCATGCCGCCGACGTAGAACGCGTAGTACTCCTTCAGCGCGTCGCGGCCGGCCGCGACGTCGTCGGTCAGCAGCGCGGGCGCCGACGGCGCCACGTCGAACCCCGGCCGCGCACGGTCGAGCGGGAACGCGTCGCGCGCCCGCTCCGGCGACCAGAAGATCGGCAGCCAGCCGTCGGCGATCTCGAACGCCTGCTCGACCGCCCTCGGCGCGATCGCCGCGAGGTAGATCGGCAGGTCGGCGCGCCGCGGGCGCGCGAGCAGGCGCAGCGGCTTGCCGAGCCCCGTTCCGCCCTCGAGCGGGACGTCGTAGTGCGCCCCGTGGTGCTCGAGCCGCTCGCGCCGCAGCGCCGCCCGCACGATCTCGACGTACTCCCGCGTCTTCTCGAGCGGCCGCCCCCACTCCTCGCCGTGCCAGCCCTCGACCACCTGCGGCCCGGAGGTGCCGAGGCCCAGCCGGAAGCGGCCGTCCGAGAGCAGGTCGAGGGTCGCCGCCGTCATCGCCGTGCTCGCCGGCGAGCGCGCCGCGAGCTGCATCACCGCCGAGCCGAGCGCGATCCGCTCCGTGAGCGCCCCGAGCCACGCGAGCGGCGTCACCGCGTCCGTCCCCCACGCCTCGGCGGCCCACGCCGACTCGTAGCCGAGCCGCTCCGCCTCCCGCGCCAACTCGACGAGCTGCAGCGGCGACTCCCCCGGCTGCGCGTAGCCCATCGAGAAGCCGAGCCGCATCGCGCATGCGATCCTAGTGGCGTGATCGCCAGCGCAGGCGCGCCCCCGGCGGAGCGGCTCGAGCGGGCCCGGGCCTTCATGGCCGAGCGGGTCGTGCCGAACGAAGCGGTTCTCGACCGGGAGGACGACGAGGCGGACGCGCTCGTGGAGACGCTGCGCGACGAGGTGCGCGCTCTCGGGCTCTGGGCGCCGCACGTGCCGCCCGAGGCGGGCGGCACCGGCACCGGCTTCCTCGACTACGCGCACCTGAACGAGCAGATCGGCCGCTCGCCGTGGGGGCAGCTCGTCTTCGGCTGCCAGGCGCCCGACGCGGGCAACGCGGAGATCCTGCACCTGTTCGGCACCGCGGAGCAGAAGGAGCGCTGGCTGCGCCCGCTCGTCGCGGGCGAGGTCCGCTCGTTCTTCTCGATGACCGAGCCGGAGGTGCCGGGCTCCGACCCGACCACGCTTCGCACGCGGGCGGTTCGCGCCGGGGACGAGTGGGTGATCGACGGCCGCAAGTGGTTCTCGTCGGGCGCCGAGGGCGCCGCGTTCGGGATCGTGATGGCCGTCACCGACCCGGACGCGCCGCCGCACGCGCGCGCCTCGCAGATCCTCGTGCCCGCGGACGCGCCGGGCCTCGAGGTCGTGCGGCGGATCCCGGTGCTGGGGCATGCGGGCCGCGGCTGGTCGGCGCACTGCGAGGTGCGGTACGACGGCGTGCGCGTGCCGGTCGCGAACACCCTGGGCGAGCCCGGACAGGGGTTCGCGATCGCGCAGAAGCGGCTCGGCCCGGGCCGCATCCACCACGTCATGCGCTGGCTCGGCCAGATGCAGCGCGCGTTCGAGCTGATGTGCTCCTACGCGCTCGAGCGCGAGGCGTTCGGCGGCCCGCTCGCCGAGAAGCAGACGGTGCAGAGCTGGATCGCCGACAGCTACGCCGAGATCCAGGCGTGCCGCCTGCTGACCCTCGACGCAGCGCACAAGCTCGACGCCGGCGACGAGGCGCGCGTCGAGATCTCCGCAATCAAGTTCTTCGCGGCGCGCGTGCTGCACGACGTGATCGACCGCGCGGTGCAGGTGCACGGCGCACGCGGGCTCACCGACGAGACGCCGCTCGCGCGGATGCTGCTCCAGGCCCGCGGCGCACGCATCTACGACGGCCCCGACGAGGTGCACCGGATGGTCGTCGCGCGCCGCGTCCTGAAGGCGTTTGCAACCGGCGAGGAGTGGCAGTTCTCGTAGATGGACTCCCTCCAGGGCAAGCTCCTCGTCTCGTCGCCTGCGCTCGTCGACCCGAACTTCCGCAAGACGGTCGTGCTCGTCGCGCACCACGACGACGAGGGCGCGATCGGGCTCGTGCTGAGCCGGCCGTCCTCCGTTCCGGCGGCCGACGCCGTGCCGGCGCTCGGCGGCCTGCCCGGCGCCGCCGACCCGGTGTTCGTCGGCGGCCCCGTGCAGCCCGAGGCGTTCATGGCGCTGGCCGAGTTCGACGACGTCGCCGACGCGGCGGCGCCGATCTTCGGCGACGTCGGCTTCATGCCTGCCGAGGCGCAGCCCGAGGGCCTGTCGATCCGCCGCGTGCGGCTCTTCGCCGGCTACGCCGGCTGGGGCCCGGGCCAGCTCGAGGCGGAGCTCGAGGAGCCGTCGTGGATCGTCGTCGGCGCCGAGACCGACGATCCGTTCGCCGACGACCCGGACGAGCTCTGGCGCACGGTGCTGCACCGCAAGGGCGGGCCGTTCTCCCTGATGGAGACCATGCCCTTCGACCCGGGGCTCAACTAGGGAGAAATGCGCGTCCTTAGTTCACGAAGTGAACTAAGGACGGGAGTTTCCCGGGGCTCAACTAGCGTCGTTCGAAACTGTTTCGCGACGAAGTCGCGAAACAGTTTCCGGCGGCTCGCCCACGCGCTCACCGCCCCGCCGCGGCCCGGGGACGCTCGGGAAGCGGAAGACGCCCGGCTCGCGTCCCGGCTGCACGAACCAGCACTCGCCCGTCCCCGGCGACGTCGCCGCGAGCCACACGGCCTCGGCGACCTCCTCCGGCGCGAGCAGCGGAAAGCCGGCGGCGGCGAACGCGTCGCGCTGGGCGTCGATCATCGGCGTGTCGGCGATTCCGGGGCAGACGGCGTTCAGCCTGAGCGGCGCGAGCAGCGGCGCCGCGCTGCGCACGAAGCCGACGAGCGCGTGCTTCGTCAGCGAGTAGACCGGATCGCTCGGCATCGCGGTCAGGCCCGCGAGCGAGGCGGTGACGACGATCGAGCCGCGTGCCATCACCCGCGCGAGCCGCATCACGCCGAGCACGACGCCGTCGACGTTGACCGCCACCGCGCGCCGGTACCGGTCGACCGTCAGCTCTCGCGGATCCGCCGCGCCCGTGAGCACCCCTGCGTTGAGACAGGCGACGTCCACCGGACCGATCCGCTCCCACGCGGCGGGATCGGACACGTCGAAGCCGGTGACGAGGTCGAGCGACTCGACGTCGTAGCCCTCCGCCTCGAGCCTCGCCCGGATCGCACGGCCGAGCCCGCCCTCGCCGCCGGTGACGAGCGCCTTCACGGCTCGAGGACGACCTTGCCCACGTGCCGCCGAGACTCGATGAGCGCGTACGCGTCCTCCGCCTGCTCGAGCGGGAAGCGCGCGCCGACGACCGGCTGCACGTGTCCCTGCGCCCACAGGCCGAGCAGCTCGAGCGCGCACTCGCGGACGAGGCCCGGCCGCAGCCGCATCAGCCGGTTGAGGTAGACGCCGGCGACGGCCGCGTTCCGGCCCACCAGCCACTGCACGCTCGGGTCCTCCCAGGCGCCGCCGGCGAAGCCGATCGCGACGATCGTCCCGAGCGGGTTCAGCAAGGGCAGCGACCGCGTGAAGACGTCGCCGCCGACCGGGTCGAGCACGACGTCGACGCGCAGGTCGTCGAGCTCGTCGTACCCGCGCGCCTCGTCGGCGCCGACCTCGATCGCGAAGGCACGCTTCTCGGGCGTGCTCGCGGTGGCGACGACGCGGGCTCCGAGGTGCTTCGCGAGCTGGATCGCGGCGCAGCCGACGCCGCCCGAGCCGGCGTGGACGAGCACCGTCGACGCCGGCGTCACGCGCACCTGGTGCACGAGCGGGATGTACGCGGTGAGGTGCGTGGCGAGGAACGCCGCCCCGGCCGCGTACGAGGCGCCGTCCGGCAGCGGGAACGTCCAGTCCGGGTCGACGGGGATCCGTTCGGCGTAGCCGCCGCCCCCGGAGACGAGCGCCGCGACGTCGCGGCCCCGGAACCGCCCGGCCACCTCCCAGCCGGGGACGTACGGCAGCTCGGGCATCTGCGGATAGGCGCCGCGCCGGATCAGCAGGTCGGCGAAGTTGATCCCGGCCGCCCGCACCTCGAGCACGTGCTCGCCCTCAGGCTCCGGGACCTCCTCGACCGACAGCGCGCATCCGACCTCGCGGAGGACGGCCGCCCTCACCGGCCGGTCCAGCTCGGCTGCCGCTTCTCAAGGAACGCGGCGACGCCCTCCTGGCCGTCCTCGGACTGCAGGCACGCCGCGAACGCCTCCAGCTCGCGCTCGTCGCTCCGCTCGTCGCGCGTCTCCCGCAGCAGCCGCTTGATCCGCCGCAGGGCGTGCGGGCTGAGGCGGTCGAGGGGCTCGACGTAGCGCGCGATCCCCTCCTCCAGGTCGTCGACGACGAAGTCGACGAGCCCCCACTCCAGCGCCTGCTCGGCCGGGATCCGCTCGCCCGACATGATCAGCCAGGCTGCTCTCCCGTGGCCGATCAGTCGCGGGGCGCGCTGCGTGCCGCCGCCGCCCGGCAGCAGGCCGAGCTTCACCTCGGGAAAGCCGAGCTGGGCCTCGCGCACGGCGATGCGGAAGTCGCAGGCGAGCGCGATCTCGAGGCCGCCGCCGAGGCAGTAGCCGTGGATCGCGGCGACGACCGGGACGGGCACCGACTCGATCATGTCGGCGAGCGGCTGGATCCCTGCGGGCCGGTCGCCGTCGGCCGAGCCGCCGCCGAAACCGCCGATGTCCGCGCCGGCCGAGAACGCGCGCTCGCCGCGGCCGCGCACGACGACCGCGCGCACGTCGTCGCCGAGGCCCTCGAAGAACTCCCACAGCGCGGCCGTGACCTCGGCCGAGACCGCGTTCACGGGCGGGTTGTCGAGCCAGACGGTCTCGATCACTGCGCGGCCGCCGGCTCCTGCGCGAACCGTGCGCGGAGCTCCGTCTTCCGGAACTTGCCGACGGTCGTCTTCGGGATCTCGTCCACGAACTCGAAGCGGTCGGGGAGCCACCACTTCGCAAACTGCGGGGCGATGAACTCGCGCAGCTCCTCGGGCGTCGCCGAAGCCCCCTTCCTGAGCACCACCACCGCGAGCGGCCGCTCGCCCCACTTCGGGTCGGGCGTGGCGATCACGGCCGCCTCCGAGACGGCCGAATGCGCCATCAGCGCGTTCTCGATGTCGACCGACGAGATCCACTCGCCTCCGGACTTGATCACGTCCTTGGCGCGGTCCTTGATCTGCACGAAGCCGCGCGGATGGATCGAGACGACGTCGCCGGTGCGGAACCAGCCGTCGTCGGTCCAGCGCTCCGCCTGCTCGGGCGTGTCGTAGTACGCCGAGGCGACCCACGGCCCGCGCACCTCGAGCTCGCCCATCGACTCGCCGTCCCAGGGCAGGAGGTTGCCGTCGACGTCGCGGTGGCGGAGCTCGACGAGCGGCAGCGGCAGGCCCTGCATCGCGATCGTGTCGTAGCGCGTGTCCGGGTCGGCGTCGGCGAGGTCGCCCGGGAGCTGCGCGGTCGTCGCGACGGGCGACGTCTCGGTCATCCCCCAGCCGTGCACGACGTCGAGGCCGTGCCGCTCCTTGAAGCCGGCGATCATCGCGCGCGGCGCCGCCGAGCCGCCGACGAGCATGCCCTTCAGCTTCGACAGGTCCCAGCGGCCCGGCTGCTCGTCGAGGAGCTGCAGGATGCCGAGCCACAGCGTCGGCACGCCCGCGGTCCACGTGACGCCCTCCGCCTCGAAGTCCTCGAGCAGGCTCTCGGGATCGAGGAACGGCCCCGGGTAGACGAGCTTCGCGCCGATCATCGAGGCGACATAGGGGTAGCCCCACGCGTTCGCGTGGAACATCGGCACGACCGGCAGGATCACGTCGCGCTCCGAGACGCCGAGGCCGAGCGGGTTGCCGGCGGCGACGCCGAGCGTGTGCAGCATCGTCGAGCGGTGCGAGTAGACGACGCCCTTCGGCTGCCCGGTCGTGCCGCTCGTGTAGCACATCGCCGCGGCCTCCTCCTCGTGCAGCTCCGGGTCGCGCCACGCGTCGGGATCGCTCGCCGCGAGCAGCTCCTCGTACGAGCCCTCGACGACGAGGACGTGCTCGATCGGCGTCCGCTCGCGGAACAGCTCGAGCAGCGGCAGGAGCGAGCGGTCGACGATCACCGCGCGGTCGCCCGCGTGCGTCGCGACGTACGCCAGGTCGTTCGGGTGCAGCCGCAGGTTCAGCGTGTGCAGCACGAACCCGCCGCAGGGGATGCCGAGGTAGGCCTCGTGGTGCTGGTAGTGGTTCCAGCAGAGCGTCGCGACGCGGTCGCCGCGCTCGAGGCCGAGCGAGGCGAGCCCGACGGCGAGCGCGCGCGAGCGACGGCAGACGTCGGCGTACGTCGTGCGCTGGAAGCTCCGGTCGAGGGCGCGCGAGACGATCTCCTTGTCGCCGAAGTACGTCTCGGCGCGCCGCAGCACCGTCGGCAGCGTGAGCTGGTACTCCATCATCAGGCCCTTCACGCCGGCTCTGCCTCCCCCCGCGCGAGCGCCTGCCGCTTCTCGAGCTCGGAGTCGTCGGTCAGATGACCGTCCCGCTCGACGTAGCCGCCCTTGCCGCCGACGACGTACAGCACCAGGTCCGAGTCGCCGCGGTTCGAGACACGGCGCGGCGTCGTCGACTCCACGTGGACGACGCCGCCCTCGCCCACGACGTGCTCCTCGCCGTCGAGCTCGAACACCGCCGTCCCGCGGTGCACGAGGTACAGCTCGTCCTGCGTGTCGTGGTAGTGGCGCGGCCCCTCGTAGCCCGCCGGGAACACGAGGAAGTTGACGCCGAACGCCGTCACGCCGAGGGCCTTGCGGACCTTGCGGAAGCCGGATCCCGAGCCGAGCTCGTCGAACGACGAGATCGCGTAGCCCATGTGCGGATGCTACGCCGAAAAGGGATTCCCCGGTCAGCTCCCCGTAGCTCGTGATCGGGTAACGGCGATTGGCCTTCCCGCCAGGCTCGTGAGACGATCGCTTCGAAATGCCGTTTGCGGAGATCGACGGGCCGAGGCTGCACTACGAGCGGGCCGGCGACGGCGAGCTGGAACTGCTCTTCGTTCCTGGATGGTCGTGCGACTGGCGGGCGTTCAAGCCGCAGTTCGAGTACTTCGCGCGGACGCACACGGTGACGGCGCTCGACCCGCGGGGCTTCGGAAAGAGCGACCGCCCCGAGCGCGGCTACCACATCCGCGACTTCGCCGACGACCTCGCCCGCTTCTGCGAGCACGTCGGGATCGAGAGGCCAGTCGTCGTCGGCCATAGCCTCGGCGGCGGAATCGCCATCGAACTGGCCGCACGCTATCCCTCCCTGCCGCGCGGCCTTGTCCTCGTCGACCCGAACCCGATCGATCCGCTGCCTGAAACCGTCAGGTTCTTCGATGCCGCCGCGGATCAACTCGAAGGCCCGTGCGGAGAAGAAGTGCGTCGGCTCTGGACCGATGGTATGGGTGCACGTGATCCAGAGCTGGCCCGTTGGATCAGCGAGCACATGTGCGCAACGCCGCTGCCAGTAGCGGCTGCCGTGATACGCAACCTCAACGACTGGAATGGAGTGGGCGCTTTCCAACTCTGCGAGATCCCCACACTGCTATTGAGTCGTGCCGGAGGCGACCGGGCAGCCGACGTCGTCAGACTCCAGGCGATCAAACCCGAGATCGAAGTAGGAATGACCGTCGGCGCAGGCCACTTCATCCAACTCGAAGTACCCGAGCAGGTGAACGCCATGATCGAACGCTTCCTCACCCTCAGCGTTTCTCCGCCCTGATCGAGCCGTTGGAGCCGATCAAGGGCGGAACTCGAACCGCCGAGAGCGGCCCACTCTTCTCGATTCGAAGCCCGCTCTCGACTCTCGACACGACCGCCGCCGCTCTCCGACTTTCGCGGCTCGTGTCCCCAACTTCCGGTCATGGGAGCCTGAAAGCTGCTCCGGTAGGTCTTGTTACGCTGCGGAGCCGTGGCAATCCCGGCGGAGCTGGTCCCGGCGTCGGAGGCCGAGCGCCTCGCGGCGCTTCGCCGCTACGAGATCCTCGACACGCCGCCGGATGGATCCTTCGACCGCCTGACGGCGATCGCGGCGCGGCACTTCCGGGTGCCGATCTCGATCGTCACGCTCGTCGACGAGGACCGCATCTGGTTCAAGTCGCAACAGGGCGTACCGGGGGTGACGCAAATCGACCGCGTGCCGGGTCTGTGCGCCTCGGCGATCCTCCAGGACGACGTCTGGACGGTCGAGCGCGCGGACATCGACCCGCGGACGCTCGCGAACCCGCTCGTGGCCGGAGATTTCGGGCTGCGCTTCTACGCCGGCGCCCCGCTGAAGACCCGCGACGGCCACAACCTCGGCACGATCTGCGTGATCGACCGCGAGCCGCGCGCGATCACCGCTGACGAGACCGCGACCCTCGCCGACCTCGCCTCGATCGTCGTCGACGAGCTCGAGCTGCGGCTGGCGGCACGGCGCGAGTCGGAGCGGCTCGAGCAGACGCGAACGGACTTCGTCGTGACCGCGTCGCACGAGCTGCGGACGCCGCTGACTGCCGTCTACGGTGCCGCGAAGACGCTCGCGCGGACGGCGGCGTCCGCCGACGGGGTGGAGCGCGAGCTGATCGAGCTGATCGAGACGGAGTCGGAGCGGCTGAGCGACATCGTCCAGAAGATCCTGCTCGCCGCCCAGCTCGAGAACTCGGAACTGCCGCTGCGGCTCGAGTTGCTCGACGCCGGCGAGATCGCACGTCGGTCGCTCGACCTCGTCCGGCCGCTCTCGACGCGGCACCGCTTCGAGCTCGAGCTGCCCGACGACCTGCCCCGGGTGGTCGCAGACGAGACGCACCTGCGGCAGGCGCTCGTCAACCTGCTCGAGAACGCGGTCAAATACTCGCCGGACGGCGGACGGGTTGCGCTCGAGCTCGAAGCGCGCGGCGGCCGCCTCCGCTTCCTCGTCCACGACGAGGGGATCGGCATCCCTGCCGCCGACCAACGGCGGATCTTCGATCGGTTCGTCCGCCTCGACCCGCAGCTGACGGGAGGCGTCTCCGGTACCGGGCTCGGGCTGCCCATCACGCGCGACTTCGTCGCGCGCATGGGCGGCTCGCTCACGGTTTCGTCGTTGCCCGGCCGCGGCTCGACCTTCACGGTCGAGCTACCCGCCGCGGCGGCGTAGGCCCCACCTGAGCCGAGGAAGAGCCCGCGCGGCGCCCCGGTCAACCGAACAGAAAGCGGGTGAGCACGCGGTCGCGGAGCCGGTCGGGCAGCCGCTGCAGCCGGGCGCGGCGGCGGGCGTCGGGCCCGACGACGTAGCGGGTGCGCGGACGGCGCGCGGTGAGGGCGAGCTCGACGGCCTTCGCCGCCTCGTCCGGCGGCACCGCGGCCGTCGACGAGCGCTTCGCCGCGAGCGCGCGGAACCGCTCCGCCCGCTCGCCGTACAGCTCGGCCGCCTCGGGCGGCAGCTCCTGCATCGCCGGCTGCGGCTTCGTCCAGATCGGCGTCGCGATCGTGGCGGGCTCGACGATCGAGACGTCGATCCCCCACGGCTCCAGCTCGACCCGCAACGCGTCGGCGAGCGCCTCGAGCGCGAACTTCGACATCGCGTACGCACCGAGGAACGGCAGCGAGGAGCGGCCGGCGATCGAGCCCATCAGCACGATGCGGCCGTGCCGCCGCCGCACCGCGGGCAGGAACGCCTGCAGCACGCGCAGCTGCCCGACCACGTTCACGTCGAGCTGCCGCCGCAGCTCGTCGGCCGGCAGGAACTCGAGCGGCGCGGCCACCGCGATGCCGGCGTTCTCGACGAGCCCGTCCAGCTCGTCGACCTGCGTCGACGCGTGGCCGATCGCGACCGGATCGGTGACGTCGAAGACGAGCTCCTGCGTCCCCTCGGGCGCCTGGCCGGGTCCGCGCACCGACGCGTACACGGTCCAGCCGCGGTCGCGCAGGCGGATCGCGGTCGCCCGCCCGATGCCGCTCGACGCGCCGGTTACGAGGGCAACAGGTATGCAGCGACCTCGGCGCGCTGCTCGCGGCCGTACCCGAGCGCGCCCTCCAGCCACAGCGCGCGCTTGTAGTAGCGGTGGAGCGGGTGCTCCCAGGTGAAGCCGATGCCGCCGTGCGCCTGGATCGCCCGCTCGCACGCGGCGACGGCCGCCTCTCCCGCGTGCCCCTTGGCCGCCCGCGCTGCCACGTCGGCCTGCTCGTCGGCCTCGGCCACGCACCACGCCGCCCAGTACGCGAGCGAGCGCGCCAGCTCGACGCCGACGTAGGCGTCGGCGAGCGAGTGCGACACCGCCTGGAACTCGCCGATCCTGCGCCCGAACTGCTGCCGCTCCTTCGCGTAGTCGACGGCGAGCTCGAGCGCCTTCGAGCCGATGCCGACCGCCTCGAGCGCGAGCGCCGCGAGCAGCCGCCGCTCGACCTCGGGCCACGTGCCCGCGGCGGCCTCCGCGCCGTTCGGCGAGAGCCGCCCCAGGCCGAGCGTCTCGTCGACCGTCGCGACGACCTCGCCCGCCGCGACCGCGCCGCGCATGTCCGGGAGCAGGACGAGGTCGACCGCGTCGAGGTGCGGGACGAAGCCGTCGATCTCGATCGACCAGACGTCGTCGCCCGGCTGCGCCGCCACCTCGTTGAGCAGGTACGGCCCCGCGTAGAGCGCGCGGCCGAGCTCCTCGAACAGCACCGCGGCGTCGAGGAACGAGAAGTCGTCCGAACGCAGGATCCCGACCCACCCGAGCTCGGCGAGCTGGTCCATCGTCGGCGCGGGATGCTGCTCGAGGAACGCGCGCGCCTCGCGCCGCAGGTCCTCCTGCTCGGGCGTGAACGAGAAGTCCATCAGCGGCTCCTCGGCAGGCCGAGCACGCGCTCGGCGACGATCGACCGCAGGATCTCGCTCGTGCCCGCCTCGATCGTGTTGCCGCGCGAGCGAAGCTGCTGGTACTGCCAGTAGCCGTCCGAGTAGCCGGTGCCGTCGGTGAGCTGGGCGTGCGAGCCGAGGATCTCGAGCGCGAGCTTCGTCAGGCGCTGGTTCGCCTCCGACCAGACGAGCTTCGAGATCGACCCCTCCGGCCCCGGGATGCCCGTCTTCGTCAGGGTCGTCAGCGCGCGGTAGTTCGTGTAGCGCAGCGCCTGCAGCTCGATCCACTCGCGGGCGATGCGGTCGCGGAGGATCGGGTCGCGCACGCCGCGCTCGGCGGCGAGCGCGAGCAGCTTGCGCACGGCGACGTCGAGCGTCGCCGCGAGCGCGAAGCCGAGCGTGCCGCGCTCGTGCAGCAGCGTCGTCATCGCCACCTGCCAGCCGCCGCCGATCTCGCCGAGCAGGTTCTCCTTCGGCACCTGCACGTCGGTGAAGAAGATCTCGTTGAACTCGGCGTGCCCGGTGATCTGCACGAGCGGCCGCACCTCGACGCCCGGCGCGTGCATGTCGACGATCACGTACGTCAGGTTCTTGTAGCGCGGCGCGTCGGGCAGCCCGAGGCCGACGAGGATGCAGAAGTCGGCGATGTGCGCCCACGACGACCACACCTTCTGGCCGTTGACGACGAAGTGGTCGCCGCGGTCCTCGACCCGCGTGCGCACGCTCGCGAGGTCGCTGCCCGCCCCGGGCTCGGAGAAGCCCTGGCACCAGATCTCCTCGGCCGTGAGGATCTTCGGCAGGTACCGCGCCTGCTGCTCGTCGCTGCCGAACGCCATGATCGTCGGCCCGGCCATCGCGACGCCGATCACGCCCACGTGCGGCGGCGCCTCGGCGCGGGCGAGCTCCTCGAGGAAGATCGCCTGGTGGCTGTACGGCGCGCCCGCGCCGCCGACCTCCTTCGGCCAGGTGAGGCCGACGTACCCGGCCTCGCCGAGCTTGCGGCTCCAGTCGCGGTCGGCGTCCTCGAAGCGGCGGGCGCCGCGCACGCGCGACGAATCGGGCAGGTTCGCCGCGATGAAGTCGCGCACCTCCTGCCTGAAGGCGGCCTCCTCGGGCGTGTCGCGCAGGTCCACGGCGTGATGTTACGGCGTCAGGACGGTACGGACGGTCCGGCCGTCGCGCATCGCGTCGAGCGCCTGCTCCCACTCGTCGAGCGGCGCCACGCGCGTCACCATCGACGCGAGATCGAGCGTCCCGTCGAGCGCCCACCGCGCGAGCCGCGGGAAGTCGTCGGGCAGGTGGTCGCCGCCGTGCGAGACGATGATGTGCGCACGCCTCGCGAACAGGCGCGGCAGGTCGACCTCGGCGCGCTCGCCGGCCGGCGAAAGGCCGACCAGCACCGCCGTCCCGCCCGACGCGAGCAGCGAGAGCGCGAGCTCGAAGGTCTCCCGCCGGCCGACGACGTCGAACGCGACGTCCACCCGGTCGCCGGGCTCGCCGTCGGCCGCGCCCTGCCTCCTCGCCTGCTCGAGCTTGCGCTCGTCCAGGTCGAACGCGCGGATCTCTCCGGCGCCCGCGATGCGCGCGCCCTGGATCACGGAGAGGCCGACCGCGCCGCAGCCGATGACGGCGACGCGTGCGCCCTCCTCGACGTGGGCCGTCTCGAGCGCCGACATCACGCCGGTCGCCACCGCACAGCCGAGCAGGCACGCCTGCTCGACGGGGAGCTCGCGCGGGATCGGAACGACCGCGACCGCCGGCACGACGGTGCGCGTGGCGAACGTGCCCGTGCGCAGGACGGGCGTGAGGACGGCGCCGTCCGCGCGGCGGAGCCTGCCGGCGGCCGCCGGGGGCGTCCTGCAGTGGCGCGGCCGTCCCCGCGCGCACTGCGGACAGGTGCCGCACGCGGTCTTCCAGCCGATCACGACCCGCTCGCCCGGAGCGATGCCGTCGACTCCCTCGCCCATCGCCTCGACGACGCCCGCGCCCTCGTGCCCGAGCAGCACCGGCAGCCGGTGCCCCCAGCCGTCCTCCTCGATCACGTGCAGATCGCTGTGACAGACGCCGGTTGCCTCGATGCGCACGAGAACCTCGCCCGGGCCGGGCTCCGCGACGTCGATCTCCTCGAGCGCGACGCGCCCGGGCTCGCTCAGGACGACGCCGCGATCCACGACCGGTCGAGCTCGCGCGCCGACGGGGCGCCCATCAGCGCCAGCGTCAGGTCGAGCTCGGCGAGCAGGTTCTGGAGCAGCTCCTCGACGCCGCGCTGCCCGCCGACGGCCAGCGCGTAGGCGTACGGCCGACCGAGCAGCACGGCGTCGGCGCCGAGCGCGAGCGCCTTCACGACGTCGGCCGCGCCGCGGATGCCGCCGTCCATCAGCACGACCGCCTCCGGCAACGCCTCGCGTACCTCGACGAGCGCGTCGAGCGCGGCCACGGCGCCGTCGACCTGCCGGCCGCCGTGGTTGGAGACGACGATGCCGTCGACGCCGTGCTCGAGGGCGCGCTGCGCGTCGTCCGCGCTCAGAACGCCCTTCACGAGCAGGGGCAGCGACGTCTGCGCGCGCAGCCAGTCGAGGTCGTCCCAGGTGAGGCCGATGTTGGGGAAGGTGGCCAGCATGGTCGCGGCGGCGGCGAGCACGTCCTCGTCCGGCGGCCGGTCGAGGCGCGAGCAGAACACGGGGTCGGAGAAGAACTGCCCGCAGCCCTCGCCGGCCAGGAACGGCAGGTACGCGAGGCGCAGGTCGCGCGGCCGCCAGCCGAGCGTGAGCGTGTCGAGCGTGACGACGATCGCGCCGTAGCCGGCCTCCTCCGCGCGCCGGACGAAGCTGGCGCAGATCTCGCGGTCGGACACCCAGTAGAGCTGGAACCAGCGCGGGCAGCCGGTCTCCGCGACGTCCTCGAGCGACGCGGTCGACGCGCTCGACAGCACCATCGGCACGCCGGACGACGCGGACGCGCGCGCCACCGCCAGCTCGCCGTCGGAATGCGCGATCGAGAGGACGCCGATCGGCGCGAGCAGGAACGGCGCCGGCGAGCGCAGCCCGAGCACGTCGACGGAGAGGTCGCGCTGGACGTTGCCGGTCAGCATCCGCGGCCGGATCCGCCAGCGGTCGAACGCCGCACGGTTCGCGCGCATCGTGGCCTCCGAGCCCGCACCGCCGGCGATGTAGCCGAAGGCGCCCGGGTCGAGCTTCTCCTCCGCGGCCCGCTCCCAGTCGGCGGCCTGCACCGGCCACTCGTACGGCTGCCGGGCGATGTAGATCGCGTTCTGGATCAGCGCGCCGCTGAAGCCCACGACCCGCGAGCGTACCGGTACCGATGGAAACTGTTTCGCGACTCCGTCGCGAAACCGTTTCAATGGGCCTGTGGAGACCGCCCGCCTGGAGACGTTCAGCGACGGCGTGTTCGCGATCGCGGCGACGCTGCTGATCCTCGAGGTGCACCGCGCGCACGGATCGGTCGCGCACGGGCTCGTGCACGCCTGGCCGTCGTATGCGGCCTACGCGATCTCGTTCGTGACGATCGGGATCATCTGGGTGAACCACCACACGGTCTTCCGCCAGATCGGCGCGGTCGACCGGACGTTCCTGTTCATCAACATCGTGTTCCTGATGGTGGTGGCGTTCAGCCCCTTCCCGACGCGCGTGCTCGCGGAGACGCTGCGCGGCGGCTCGCGCGCGGGCGCCTTCGCCTACGGGCTGACGTTCACGCTGATGGCGGTCTGCTACGGCGCGCTCTGGTTCTACGCCGCCGTCGGGCGGCGGCTGATCGCGCCGGACGCCGACCAGCGCGTCGTCTCCGGCATCTCGCGCTCGTTCCTGCCCGGCTCGGCGATGTACGGCCTGGCGACGCTGTCGTCGCTCGCCTCCGCGTACCTGGCCGTGGCGCTCTACGCGGCGATCGCGCTCTTCTACGTGCTCGAGAGCTCGCTGTTCGGCCGCTCGCTGCCGCAGTAAGTCACCCCTGCCTTTCTGGCGGCCTTGCGGGTGCGCATCAGCCTGGCAGCGCGTTCGAGCAGGTCGAGCGGCGTCTCGCCGGGGTCGCGCAGGGCGTATCCGACCGAGGCGCCGCCGTACCAGCGTCCGAGCGGCGCGGGAAGGTTCATCTCGCCGGGAGAGAGGCGGCGTTCGAGGTCGGCGGCGCGCCCGGCCAGCTCCGGCTGAGCGATGCTCGGGCACACGACGATGAACTCGTCCCCGCCGGAGCCGTGAAGCCTGGCCGCGAACTCTCCCGCATGCACCCCCTGCAACCCGCGCTCGATCTCGGCTGCGACGGCGCGCAGCAACTCGTTGCCCGCCTCGTACGAGACGTTGTTGTTGACCGCTCGCAGCCCGTCGAAGTCGACGAACATCAGCGCAACCGGCACATCGTCGGCGTCGAGGCGTTCCATCTCGCGCAGCAGCGCCCGGCGGTTCGCCAGTCCGGTGTTCTCGTCCCGGAAGGCGAGGAACTCGAGCTCGGCGATGCGACGGCGCACCGCCGCCGTCTCCTTCAGCCGCAGCAGCGCTTGCCCGAGCGCGATCCCGGCACGCGAAAGCGCGATCTGATCGGTCTTCGTGAAAGCGAACTCTCGTGCCACGACGAAGCCGCCGATCGCCTCGCCGTCACCGCGCAGCGGAACGGCGAGCCCCCAGCCGAGGTCGACCAGCTCGTCGAGGAGACGCGCGCGTGTGGCCCCCTCGCGGTACCGATCCGCCCGCGCGGGCTCCTCGTCGGGCCACCAGCTCTCCCGCTCGCCGGTGTCGACGTAGGCACGGTGTGCCAGCGCCACCTCGGCGACGGCGGACGCCAACGTCGTCTCGATCGTCCGGCCACGCGCCTCGAGCAGGCCGACGACGAGCTCCGACACGCGGTCGTGCGCGTCCGCGCCCGCACGCCACTTGGCGAGGTAGAGGCGTTGGTCGGCCAGCTTGAGCGCCTCCGTGCTGCCCAGGCCCGGTGGGATCAGCGCCGCGCCGACCGTCACGGTGACGGGGACGTCTCCCTCACGGAGCTCGATCGGGCGTCGGGAGACGGCGAGCCTCAACGCCTGCGCAAGCTCCCCGAGCTGCTGCTCGTCAGCGACGCGGGGGCAGAGGATCACGAACTCGTCACCGCCGATCCGGCCGACCAGGTCACCCTCGAGGAGCGGCTCTCGGAGCCGCTCCGCCAGGTCGACCAGCAGCCGATCTCCGGCTGCGTGGCCGTACCGGTCGTTGAGCACCTTCAGACCGTCGACATCGACGATCAGCAGGCCGATCGAACGCGTGCGTCCGACCGCGTCGTCCAGCGCGGCCGCGACCGCGCGGCGGCTCAGCAGCCCCGTCAGCCCGTCGATCTCTCCGACGCTCACCGCAGCATCGAAGACCGATCCTGGCCGAGCGAGGCGGAAACCGCATCCCTCGACCGGGTGGCCCGGAGCGGTCCGCAAGAAAGCAGAAAGAAAGAGGCGCCTGCCGGAGTCGAACCGGCGTACACGGCTTTGCAGGCCGTTGCCTAACCACTCGGCCAAGGCGCCGGGAGCGGAGAGCATGGTATCCGGGGCCCCGGGTACGTCCCCCGCGTGCCGCGGGCGAACCCCTATCCGACCGCCGAGCCGTACCTCCCGGACAAGCTGACGCTCGGCGCGCTGCGCGATGCCGTCCAGCGCTGCGAGGGCTGTCCGCTCTACGCGAACGCCACGCAGGCGGTCTTCGGCGAGGGCCTCCTCTCCGCGGCGGTGATGCTCGTCGGCGAGCAGCCGGGCGACCAGGAGGACCAGGCGGGCGCGCCGTTCGTCGGCCCCGCCGGCCGCATCCTCGACCGCGCCCTCGACGAGGCCGGGATCGACCGCCGCAAGGCCTACGTCACGAACGCGGTGAAGCACTTCAAGTGGAAGGCGCGCGGCAAGCGGCGCATCCACGACAAGCCGACCTGGTCGGAGCAGTCCGCCTGCCGGCCCTGGCTCGAGGCGGAGCTGGCGCTGGTGAAGCCCCGCGCGCTCGTGCTGCTCGGCGCGACCGCGGCGCAGAGCCTCCTCGGGCGCGACTTCCGGCTCACGCAGCACCGGGGCGAGGCGCTCGCGTCGGAGCTGGCCGAGCTCGTAACGGCGACCATCCATCCCAGCGCCGTGCTGCGCGGCGAGGACCGCGAGGAGCTGTTCGCCGGGCTGGTCGACGACCTGCGCATTGCGGCACCGTATGCCGCCTAGGACCGCGGATTCCGTGCGAGACGCGCATGTCCCGTATACAGTCACGCCACCGTGTCGGTGCAGGAGCGCAGCGCTGCGCAGGCGGTCCAGGAGGCGCGCGAGCGGTACGTCGCGCGCGGCGTCGCGACGCCTCCGCTCGTCGTCGCGCGAGCCTCGGGCGCGACGATCTGGGACGCCGACGGCCGCGAGTACGTCGACTTCGCGGGCGGCATCGCCTGCGCGAACCTCGGCCATTCGCCCGCCGCCGTCGTCGAGGCCGTCCATGCGCAGGCCGACCGCTTCCTGCACCAGTGCTTCATGGTCGGCATGTACGAGCCGTACACGGAGGTCTGCCGGCGGCTGGCCGAGCTGTCGCCCTGCCGCGGGGCCGACCAGAAGTCGCTGCTCCTCAACTCGGGCGCCGAGGCAATCGAGAACGCCGTCAAGGTCGCGCGCGCCGCCACCGGCCGGCCGGCGGTGCTCGTCTTCGACAACGCCTTCCACGGCCGGACGCTGCTCACGATGACGATGACCGCGAAGGTCGTGCCGTACAAGCGCGGCTTCGGCCCCTTCGCGCCGGAGGTCTACCGCTCGCCCGCGCCGTACCCGTACCGGGGCGTGACCGACGACGACGCGATCGAGGCGCTCGAGCACCTCTTCAAGGGCGGCGTCGACCCCGAGTCGATCGCCTGCGCGGTGCTCGAGCCGGTGCAGGGCGAGGGCGGCTTCATCCCGATGACCCAGGGGTTCCTCGAGCGCCTCCGCGAGCTGCTCGACCGACACGGGATCCTCTTCGTCGCCGACGAGGTCCAGTCCGGCTGCGGACGCACCGGGCCGGCGTGGGCGATCGAGCACTTCGGCGTCGAGCCCGACCTGCTCGTCGCCGGGAAGACGATCGGCGGCGGCCTGCCGCTCGCCTCCGTCACCGGCCGCGCCGAGGTAATGGACGCGGTCGCGGCGGGCGGGCTCGGCGGCACCTTCGGCGGCAACCCGCTCGCGTGCGCCGCCGCGATCGCCGTCCTCGACGAGCTGCCGGCACTCCGTCCGCGCGCGGAGGAGCTCGGCAGGCGCCTGCGCGCGCGCCTCGAGGCGATCGCGCCCGCCGGCAGCGACGTGCGCGGCCTCGGCCCGATGCTCGCGATCGAGCTCCCTGACCAGAACGGCGAGGAGACGACCCGCATCACGGGGCAGGCGCGGGAACGCGGGCTCGTGCTGCTCTCGTGCGGGATCTACGGCAACGTGATCCGGCTGCTGCCGCCGCTCACGATCGGCGACGAGGAGCTCGAGCGCGGCCTCGACATCCTGGAAGCCTGTCTTGCCGGCTGACGTCTCCCTGCGCGGCGTACGCAAGACGTACGGCGACGTCGTCGCGGTGGCCGGCGTCGACGTCGACGTCGCCGCGGGTGAGTTCTTCACGCTGCTCGGCCCGTCGGGCTCGGGCAAGACGACGACGCTGCGCGTCATCGCCGGCTTCGAGCAGCCGGACGAGGGCCGCGTGCTCCTCGGCGGCGACGACATCACGCGGCGGCCGCCGTACGCGCGCGACGTCAACACCGTCTTCCAGGACTACGCGCTCTTCCCGCACATGACGGTGGCCGAGAACGTGGCCTACGGCCTGAAGGTGAAGGGCGTCGACCGCGCCGAGCGGAAGGCGCGGGTGGACGACGTGCTCGAGCGCGTCCGCCTCGGCGGGTACGGCCCGCGCAAGCCGGTGCAGCTCTCCGGCGGCCAGCGGCAGCGTGTCGCGCTCGCGCGGGCGATCGTGAACCGGCCGCAGGTGCTGCTGCTCGACGAGCCGCTCGGCGCCCTCGACCTGAAGCTGCGCCAGGAGATGCAGATGTTCCTGAAGGGGCTGCAGCGCGAGCTCGGGATGACGTTCCTCTACGTCACGCACGACCAGGAGGAGGCGCTGACGATGAGCGACCACGTCGCCGTCTTCAACGAGGGGCGCATCGAGCAGGTCGGCACGCCGACCGAGATCTACGAGCGCCCGCAGACGGAGTTCGTGGCCGGTTTCGTCGGCACGTCGAACATCCTCGAGCGCGACGGCCGCCGCTTCAGCGTCCGGCCCGAGCGGATCGCGATGAACGGCAGCGGCGAGCCGGGCGTGGTCGCGGACGTGGTGTTCGTCGGCGCGTTCACGCGCTACCTGGTCGACACCGAGCGCGGCGAGCGGCTGACGGTCGTGCGCGCGAACGACGGCAGCCGGCTCCCCGCCGGCGCCCAGGTGCGCCTCGCGTGGCGCGACGAGGACGCCTACGAGATCGAAGCCGAAGCCGAACCCCCCAACCCCCCTCGACAGGAGGTCACATGAGAAGAACGCCGTGGGCCGTGCTCGCGGCCCTCGCGATCGCGCTCGCGCTCCCGGCCGCCGGCGTCTCGAAGCAGCGGGGCGGGACGCTGAACATGATCGCGTGGGAGGGCTACCTGCAGCCGCAGTGGGTGAACCCGTTCGAGAAGTCGACTGGCTGCACGATCCACCAGAAGTACGCCGGCTCGTCGGACGAGATGGTGACGCTCATGCGCTCCGGCGGCGGCAACCAGTACGACATGGTCTCCGCCTCGGGCGACGCCAGCCTGCGCCTGATCTACGGGCACGACGTGCAGCAGGTCGACCCGAGCAAGGTCCCCGACTTCAAGAACTTCGGCAAGGCGTTCCAGTCGCCGCCGAACAACACCGTCGACGGCAAGCACTACGGGATCTCGCTGCAGTGGGGCCCGAACACGCTCCTCTACAACACGAAGAAGGTGCATCCCGCGCCGACGTCGTGGTCGGTGATCTACAGCCCGAAGTACAAGGGGAAGGTGACGATCCCCGACAACCCGATCCAGATCGCCGACGCGGCGCTCTACCTCAAATCTCATCAGCCGTCGCTGGGCATCAAGGATCCCTACGAGCTGAACCAGGCCCAGTTCAACGCGACGATCGCGCTCCTGAAGAAGCAGAAGCCGCTGATCAAGAAGTACTGGGCGCTTGCCTCCGACGAGATCGACCTGTTCAAGAACGGCGACGCCGTCGTCGGCGCGTCGTGGCCGTACCAGACGAACACCCTGCAGGCGGACGGCGCGCCGGTGAAGGACCTGGTGCCGAAGGAGGGCGCGACCGGCTGGCTCGACACGTGGATGGTGTCGTCGCACACGAAGAACCTCGACTGCGCCTACAAGTGGCTCGCGTGGATCTCGACGCCGAAGGTGCAGGCCGAGCAGGCCATCTACTTCGGGGAGACGCCCGTCAACTCGAAGGCGTGCGCGTGGATGAACAAGCTCTCGAAGGGCTCGTGCGCCAAGTACCACGCGAACGCGCCGCTCAAGTACTTCAAGCAGATCTACTTCTGGAAGACGCCGATCTCGGACTGCGGGAACGGCAAGAAGGACTGCATGGACTACACGAAGTGGCAGCAGGCCTGGACGCAGCTGAAGGGCTGACCCCCGCAGGCATCGGAGCGCGCCGCCGTCTCGGCGGCGCGCTCTGGCGCCACCCGTGGCTGAAGGGGCTGACGCTGCTCGGCGCGCCGGTCGGCCTGTTCGTCGCGATCTACGTCGCGGCGCTCGTCGCGCTCTTCGTCTCCGCGTTCTGGACGGTCAACAGCTTCACCGGGCTGCTCGAGCACACGTGGACCGGCTCGAACTTCTCGACGCTCTGGCACGGCTCCGTCTACCGCACGGTTGCGCTCCGCACGATCGGGATCGCGGCGGCGGTCACGGCGGCCGACGCCCTGATCGCGTTCCCGTTCGCCTACTTCATGGCGCGGCTCGCCTCACGCCGCGTCCGCACTGCGCTGTTCGTGCTGACGCTGCTGCCGCTGTGGGCGTCGTACCTCGCGCGCGTGTATGCGTGGCGGCTGATCCTCGACCACGACGGCATCCTCAACTGGACGCTCGGCAAGCTCGGGCTCCCCGCCGCCAACCTCGCCTACTCGAACACAGCCGTCTGGATCGTCTTCACCTACATCTGGCTGCCGTTCATGATCCTGCCGGTCTACGCGGCGCTCGAGCGCATCCCCCACTCCTACATCGAAGCCTCGCGCGACCTGGGCGCGAAAGGGTTCCGCACGCTGCGCACCGTGATCCTGCCGCTCGCGCTGCCCGGCGTCGTCGCCGGATCGATCTTCACCTTCTCGCTGACGCTCGGCGACTACATCACGCCGCTCCTGGTCGGCGGCTCGAGCTCGCAGTTCATCGGCAACGTCGTCTACGACTCGGTCAACATCTCGAGCAACCTGCCGTTCGCCGCCGCGTACGCGACCGTGCCGCTCGTCGTGATGGGCGCCTACCTGCTGGTCGCGCGGCGGCTGGGAGCGTTCGAGGCGCTCTGATGGAGACGCGCGCGACGCGCATCGCCCTGGGCGCGTTCACGGCGCTGGTGGTCGCGTTCCTGTTCGTGCCGATCGCGCTCATCTGCGTCTATGCGTTCAACCGCTCCAACGTGCAGAGCTGGCCGATCACGAGCTTCACCACGCGCTGGTTCTCGCCCGCGATCCACGACCCGGCGATGCAACAGTCGTTGTGGCTGTCGCTGAAGGCGGCCGGGCTCGCGACGGCGATCGCGATCGTCGTCGGCTCGATGGCGGCGTTCGGCGTCCACCGGTTCCGCTTCTTCGGCCGCGAGGCGGTCTCGTTCCTGCTCGTGCTGCCGATCGCGCTGCCCGGGATCATCACCGGCATGGCGCTCAACTCGTACTTCACGTTCTGGAAGACGAGCTTCGGCCTGCTGACGATCGTGATCGGCCACGCGACCTTCTGCGTCGTGATCGTCTACAACAACGTGCTCGCGCGGCTGCGGCGCGTGCCGGCGTCGCTCGCCGAGGCGTCGATGGACCTCGGCGCAGACGGGCTGCAGACGTTCCGCTACGTCACGCTGCCGACGATGTCGACGGCGCTCGTCTCGGGCGGTCTGCTCGCGTTCGCACTGTCGTTCGACGAGGTGATCGTCACGACCTTCACCGCCGGCGCGCAGAACACGCTCCCCCTGTGGATCCTCGGCAACATCCGCCTCGGCCAGCAGCTGCCCGAGGTGAACGTGGTCGTGCTCTTCATCCTCGCCTTCACGATCGTCCCCGTGCTCTTCGCGCAGCGGCTGACGCGCGAGAGCGGCATCCTCCGCACCGAATAGGAGACCCGTATGACGACGATGGACGTCTACAACCCCGCCACCGGCGATGCGATCGCCCAGGTGCCGAACATGACCGCCGACGAGGTCGACGAGGCCGTCGCGCGCGCGAAGGCGGCGCTGCCGGAGTGGCTCGACGCGACGCCGAAGGAGCGGTCGGAGCTGCTGCTCAGGCTCGCCGACGTGATCGACGACAACGCCGAGGAGCTGGCGCGGATCGAGTCGCGCAACGTCGGCAAGCCGATCGCGCTCGCGCGCGAGGAGATGCCGTTCTGCGCCGACAACCTGCGCTTCTTCGCCGGCGCGGCGCGGCTGCTCGAGGGCAAGTCGACCGGCGAGTACATCAAGGGCTACACGTCGATGGTGCGGCGCGAGCCGATCGGCATCGTCGCCGGCATCTGCCCGTGGAACTACCCGCTGATGATGGCGGTGTGGAAGATGGGGCCGGCGCTCGCCGCCGGCAACGCACAGATCCTGAAGCCGGCCGAGCAGACGCCGCTCTCGCTACTCCGCTTCCTCGAGCTCGCCGCCGACGCGATCCCGGCAGGCGTGCTGCAGGCGGTGACCGGCGACGGCGTGCCGACCGGCGCGCGGCTCGTCACGCACCCGGACGTCGGGCTCGTCTCCCTGACCGGCGACGTCGCCACCGGCAAGCTGATCGCGCGCAACGCGTCCGAGACGCTCAAGCGCGTCCACCTCGAGCTGGGCGGCAAGGCGCCGATGGTCGTCTTCGACGACGCCGATCCCGAGGCGGTCGCCGAGGGAATCAAGATCGCCGGCTACGCGAACTCCGGCCAGGACTGCACGGCGGGCTCGCGCGTCCTCGCGGGGCCGGGGATCTACGACACGCTGCTCGAGGCGCTCGTGCCGGCGGTCGAGTCGCTCAAGGTGGGCGACCCGGCCGAGAGCGACGACGTCGACATGGGCCCGGTGATCTCCGCGGACCAGCAGAAGCGGGTGCTCGGCTTCCTCGAGCGGGCGAAGAACGCGACCGTGCTCACGGGCGGCAGCACGAACGGCTCGAAGGGCTGGTTCGTGCAGCCGACCGTCGTCACGGGCGTGGAGCAGGACGACGAGATCGTGCAGGACGAGGTGTTCGGGCCGGTGGTGACGGTGCAGCGCTTCGACGACGACGCGCAGGCGATCGCGTGGGCGAACGGCGTCCGCTACGGGCTCGCCGCGTCCGTCTGGACGCGCGACGTCTCGCGCGCGCTCGAGGCGTCGCGGAAGCTGCAGTTCGGCACCGTCTGGGTGAACGACCACCTGGTGCCGATCACCTCCGAGATGCCGCACGGCGGCTACAAGCAGTCCGGCTACGGCAAGGACATGTCGGCGTACTCGATGGAGGAGTACACCAACATCAAGCACGTGGTGGCGAAGCTGTGAGAACTCGCGTCCTTGGTTCGTCGCGAAGCGACGAGCCAAGGACGCGGACGTCGACACCACCAAGCACGTCGTGGCGAAGCTGTAACGGTGTCAGGCACCTAACGGTGCCAGGCACCGTTAAGGAGCTCGTCCAGCTCCTCCGGTGACGGCACCCACTCGCCCGCCGCCGCGTTGGCGCGCACCTGCTCCGGCTTCGTCGCGCCCGCGATCACGCTGACGACGGGCGCCACGGCGGCGAGGCCGCCGACCGCCACGTCGAGCAGCGAGACGCCGTGGGCCTCGGCCCAGTCGGCGAGCCGCTCGACGCGGTCGAGCTCGTCGTCGGAGATCTCGCGGCCGTGGAGGCGCGTGCCCGGCTCCGGAGGACGGCCGCGCCGCACCTTCCCGGTCAGCAGCCCGCTCGCGAGCGGGAAGTACGGGATGAAGCCGAGCCCGAGCCGCTCGCACGCCGGCAGCAGCTCCCGCTCCGCATCGCGCTCGAGCCACGAGTACTCGCTCTGCTCCGACACGTACGCCGGCCCGGCGAGCGCCTTCGCACGCTCGAGCGACTCGACCGCGTAGTTCGAGGTGCCGTACGCGAGGATCTTCCCCTCGCCGACGAGCTCCTCGAGCGCGCCGATCGTCTCCTCGAGCGGCGTGTCCGGGTCCTCTTCGTGGTGCTGGTAGAGGTCGACTCGGTCCGTCTGCAGGCGCCGCAGCGACGCCTCCAGCGCGGCGCGCACGTACTCGCGCGTGCCGCGTCGCTCGACGCCGTCGCCCATCGGCTTGCCGAACTTCGTCGCGAGGACGACGCGGTCGCGCCGGGCCCGGAGCGCTCGGCCGAGCAGCTCCTCGCTGCCGCCCTGGCGGCCGTAGATGTCCGCGGTGTCGAAGAACGTGACGCCCGCGTCGAGCGCCGCGTCGACGACGGCACGGGTTCCGGCCTCGTCGACGCGGCCGCCGAAGTTGTTGCAGCCGAGGCCGACGACCGGCACCTCGAGCTGCCCGAGCTTCCGCGTGCGCACGGCTCGAACCTACAGATAGCGTCCCCGCTCGTGCGCTACTGGGAGGACTTCAAGCCGGGCGACGTAACCGACCTCGGGCCGGTGTCGGTGAGCGAGGAGGAGATCGTCGAGTTCGCGCGCCGGTACGACCCGCAGCTGTTCCACGTCGACCCGGTCGCCGCGCTCGACGGTCCCTTCGGCGGCCTCGTCGCGAGCGGCTGGCACACGACGGCCCTCTTCATGAGCATGTTCGTCCGCACGATCCTGCTCGACGCAGCGTCGATGGGGTCGTCCGGCGCCGACGAGATCCGCTGGACGGCTCCCGTCCGCCCGGGCGACACGCTCACGGCCCGCGTCACGGTGACCGACGTCAGGCCGTCCGCCAAGCATCGCGGCCGCGGCACCGTCTTCACCCACGGCGAGGTCTTCAACCAGGACGGCGTGCTCGTGATGACGATGCGGGTGCGCGGCTTCTTCGCGCGGCGCGAGCCGCCGCCTCAGTAGCGCCAGGTGTCGCCGAGCACGCGCAGCCAGTTGCGGTGCGTGATCGCCGCGACATCGTCGTCGCCGTAGCCGGCACTCCGCAGGACGGCGACGAGCTTCGGCAGGCCGGCGACGCCGCCCAGCTCGGCGGGCACCACCGCTCCGTCGAAGTCGGAGCCGAAGGCGACGTGCTCGACCCCGATGCGCGAGGCGATGTGGTCGACGTGGCGCACGATCTCGCTTAACGGCGTCTCCGGCTTCTGCCGGCCGTCTCCCCGCAGGAACGAGACCGCGAAGTTGACGCCGACGACGCCACCCGACGCGCCGATCGCGTCGAGCTGAGCGTCGGTGAGGTTGCGCGTCGACGGGCAGAGCGCGTGCGCGTTCGAGTGCGTCGCGACGAGCGGCGCGTCCGACAGGCGCGCGACGTCCCAGAAGCCGGCCTCGTTCAGGTGCGAGGTGTCGACGAGGATGCCGAGCCGGTTGCACGCCTTCACCAGCTCGCGGCCGGCAGGAGTCAGACCGCTCCCGGTGTCCGGCGAGGACGGAAACCGGAACGGCACGCCCTCGGCGAACGCGTTCGGCCGCGACCAGACGAGGCCGACGGAACGGAGGCCACGCTCGTACCACGCCTCGAGGTCGGAGAGATCGACCGCGAGCGGGTCGGCGCCCTCGAGGTGGACGATCGCGGCGACACGATTCGGCCGGAAGTCGTCCGGTGACGTGGCGATCTCGACGGGCAGCGAACGGAGGACGTCGTAGAGCTCGGCCGCGACGCCGGCCGCCTCGTCCGTCGGGATCGGCTCCGCGAGCGGCACCGCATACGGCACCTCGGTCGGCTCCGGCGGATGCGGGGACGGGACGTGGAGCGCGAAGAAGCCGCCCGCGAAGTCCGCCTCCGCCGCGGCGTCGAGGTCGACGTGCCGCGGCGGCTCGCCGCGCCACGCGCGCAGCACGAGGTCGTTGTGGCCGTCGACGATCACCGCCGCATCCTAGGAAGCTGTGTGTCAGGCTCCTCTACCTCGTGACGGATGTTCCGTTGAGGATCCTCATCGCCGAGGACGACGACGGCCTCGCCGCGGCGGTCGAGCAGGCGCTGCAGGAGGACGGCCGCTTCCTCGTCGTCGGCCGCGCCGCCGACGGCGCCGAGGCGGTGCGGCTGGTCGAGCGCGAGGCGCCCGACCTCGTGCTGATGGACATCGGCATGCCCGGCCTCGACGGCATCGAGGCGACCCGCGCCATCCGCGCACGCGACGCGGGGCAGCACGTCGTCATCTACACGGGCTCGGACGAGTACGACGACGTCGCCCGCGCGGACGCGGCGGGTGCGGCGGGCTTCCTGCACAAGACGGCGCTCACGTCCCCCGAGCTCGCCGACGCGCTCCTCGTCCTGCACGCGAACCATGTGCGCGGCGACGTCGAGACCGAGTGAGTGAGCACTCACTAAAGGTATGTGAGTGCTCACTTACGGTATGTGAGTGCTCACTCACAGTTTGTGAGCGCTCACTCAGCGGATGCGGGCGAACCGCTGGACCGCGCGCAGCAGCTCCTCGGTCTTCTCGTCCGCCTCGCGGTCGTCGCCCGAGGCGAGCGCGCCGGCGACGCAGTGACGGACGTGATCGTCGAGCAGCCGCAGGGCCAGCGCGTCGAGCGCCGTCGTCGCGGCGGCGATCTGCGTGAGGACGTCGACGCAGTAGCGGTCGTCCTCGACCATCTTCTCGATGCCGCGCACCTGCCCCTCGATCCGGTGCAGGCGCCGAATCAGAGCGGCCTTGTCGTCGGCGTAGCCGGGGCGCTCCATACCCGGCCAGGGTATCAGCGCCGCGGCGCCGGTTTGACTCGCCCGGCGCGGCGGTAGTAGGACTGACGGTGGGTTCGAGCCCGCCGGATGGGAACGATGGACGTCGGAAAGCCGATCCGCATTCACGAGGTCGAGCCGCTGGAGGACCCGGTGCCGCGGCGCGAGAAGCCGCAGCCGCGGCCGGAGCGCAAGCCGGTGCCGACCGAGACCCCGGCCAAGTGAGCGACGCCGCGCCGGATTACGCCGGCCCCCTCGAGGGCTGGCGCGTCTGGCGTGTCGCGCGTGCGGGCGACGAGCGCGAGTTCCGCCTCCTGAGCCTCGCCCAGGAGGTGATGTGGCCGCCGCGGGACGAGCTCCGCGCGTCGTGTCGCCGCTGTCGCCTGCTGCCGCGCCTCCGCAGGCGAAGCGAGCATCCGGCGCCGGCGGAGACGTGCTCGTGCGGCATCTACGCCACCGACCTCGAACGCCTCGACTGGTTCCTCGACGAGCGCACGTGGCCGACGCCTCCGTACGTCTTCGGCCGGGTCCTGCTGTGGGGGACCGTGATCGAGTGCGAGCGCGGCTGGCGGGCGGCGCGCGCCTATCCACGGGAGATCTACGTCGCGGCACCCCCGTACCGCCTCCGCGACGACGCGACCCCGGACCGGATCGCCCGCGGCCTCGCGGACTACGGCGTGCCGGTGCACGCGCTGCCGGTCGCGCCTCACGCAGCGCTCGGAGCAGTCGCGCAGCACTTATAAGAGTCCCGTGCTGCAAACGGCGCTCGACGCGCTGGTCCGCGTCCTCGGCGGCGCCAGGCGCACCCGGGTCATCCTGCTGCTCGCGTGCGTCCTCGCGCTGAGCGGCGCCGACACGGCGACCGTCGGCGCGTCGGCGACCGAGCTGCGCCACTCGCTCCACATCAACAACACCGACATCGGCCTCCTCGTGTCGGTCACATCGCTCGTCGGCGCGGCCGCCACCCTGCCGTTCGGCATCCTCGCCGACCGCGTCCGGCGCACGTGGACGCTCGCCGGGGCGATCGTCTTCTGGGGCCTCGCGATGATCTGGAGCGCGGCCGCGACGAGCTTCGGCAACCTGCTCCTCGCGCGGCTGTTCCTCGGCGCGGTGACGGCGGCCGCGGGGCCGCTCGTCGCCTCCCTCGTCGGCGACGCGTTCTCCCCGAACGAACGGGGCCGCATCTACGGCTGGATCCTCACCGGCGAGCTGATCGGCGTCGGCTTCGGCTTCGCCGTGACGGGCGGGATCGCAGCGCTGTCGTGGCGGGCCGCCTTCGTCGTGCTCGCCCTGCCGGCGTTCGCGCTCTCGTTCTTCGTCTTCCGGCTGCCCGAGCCGCCGCGCGGGCGCCGCTCGGCGGAGGGCGAGACGGCGGGCCCGACGGACGCGCAGCGCCTCGCGCGCGAGAAGGGCGTGCAGCCCGACCCGGACCTCGTCGTCGGCCGCGAGTCGTACCGCATGCACCTGCTCGACGCGGTGCGCTACGTGCTCCGGATCCGGACGAACGTCGTCCTGATCGCCTCCAGCGCCTGCGGCTACTACTTCCTCGCGGGCGTCGAGACCTTCGGGCTCGAGTTCGCGAAGGAGCAGTACCGCGTGGGTCAGGTGGTGGCGACGGCGCTGCTGCTCGTGACGGGCGTCGGCTGCGTCCTGGGGACGCTCGCCGGCGGCACCGTCGGCGACTGGCTGCTGCGCCGCGGCCGGCTCGACGCGCGCATCCTCGTCGCGGCGGCGGCGGCGGTGGCGACGACGCTCCTGTTCGTGCCCGCCATCTTCACGCGGGTCAGCGGAACGGCTGTGATCGCGCTGATCGCGGCCGGCTTCGCGCTCTCCGCGCAGAACCCGCCCATCGACGCGGCGCGGCTCGACATCATGCCGCCGTCGCTGTGGGGCCGCGCCGAGGCCGTGCGCACGTTCCTGCGCTCGATGGCGCAGGCGCTTGCGCCGCTGCTCTTCGGCGCCGTCTCGGACTACGTCTTCGGCGGCGGCCGCACCGGGCTGCAGTGGACGTTCGTGGTGATGCTGCTGCCGCTCGCCGGCAGCGCGTACCTGCTCTTCCACGCGCTGCCGACGTATCCGCGCGACGTCGCCACCGCGGCCGCCTCGGCGCGCGCGGACGAGTAGCGTCGCCGCAGTGGAGGCACGGGTGAGTGCCCGCCGCGTGCTCGCGCGGCTCGACCGGCGCGTGCTCGGGCGCATCGCGCAATCCGCGCTCGCCGCGGGCGCGTCGTGGGAGATCGCGCTGCAGATCCCGGGGCACGGGCAGCCGTTCTTCGCGCCGATCGCGGCGGTGATCGGCCTCGGCGCGCAGCAGGGACGGCGCGGCCGGCAGGCGCTCGAGATGATCGTCGGCGTCTCGCTCGGCATCCTCGTCGGCGCGGGGCTGGTCGAGGCGTTCGGGACGGGCGCGTGGCAGCTCGTGGTCGGCACGGTGGTGACGCTCGCGCTCGCGACCGCCGCCGCGGCGCCGCCGGTCGTGCGGGTGCAGTCGGCGGCCTCGGCGATCCTCGTCGTCGCGCTCCACCGTCCCGGCTCCAACCCGGCGATCCAGCGGCTGATCGACGCGCTGATCGGCGGCGGAATGGCGATCGTCATCGCGCGCTTCCTCTTCCCCGTCGACCCGCTCGAGCTGGTGCGAGACGAGGCCCGCGCGCTGCGCGAGAGGCTCGCGGACGCGTTGGAGGAGGTCGCCGTCGCGCTCGCCGAGCGCGACCCGAAGCGGGCCGACGACGCGCTCGCAGCGATCGACGGCATCGACGACCGCGGGCTCGACGACGCGATCGCGCTCGCCCGCGACGTCGTGCGCAAGGCGCCGCGGCGGCGGCCCCTGCGGCGGCGGCTCGACGCGCTCGGAGTCGCCTGGCGCGAGCTCGAGCTCGCGGTGGCCGACGCACGCGCGATCGGCACGGGCGCGATCCGGGTGCTCGACGGCCGGCCGGCCTCGACGGCCGAGCTCTCGGCGGCCGCGCGGGCCGCGTCGGACGCGGTGCGCGAGACGGAGCCGGCGCGGTCGAGGTCCGCGGCCGAAGAGGCGCGGCGACACGCGGAGCGCGTGCGCGCGGGCGACCGCTCGCTCGGCGCGGCCGTGCTCGCGCACGGCGTGGAGGCGGTCGCAGGTCACGCCCTGCGGGCGGCGGACGCCCGCGAGGCCGACCGGCGGGCGGCGGCGGACATCCGCGCGCGCAGCCTCCGGGCGCGCCTGCCACCCCGCCGGTGAGGGTGTCGGACACCGATTCCTCGTGGGGCGTCCACTGACCGTATCCATCGGGCTCCGATCCACGTTCTTCTCCACGTATGCCGGCCGAGGCCACGCAGTCGTCGAAGCCGAAGGGCGACAGCCTCTACCGCGAGGCGCTGCGCAACCGGAGGCTCCTGGGCGTCGCCGCGATCGCCGCGATCGGCGGCTTCCTGTTCGGCTACGACACGGGCGTCATCGGCGGCGCGATGCTGTTCATGAAGAAGGACCTCGGCCTGCACACGCACGGCCAGCAGCAGCTGACGGTCGCCATCCTCCTCCTCGGCGCCGTCACCGGCGCGCTGATCGCCGGCTGGTCGGCCGACCTGATCAGCCGACGCCGCACGAAGATGATGGCCGGCTGCGTCTACGTGATCGGCGCGATCGGCTGCGCGCTCGCGCAGTCGTACTGGCAGATCCTCGCCGGCCGCTTCTGGCTCGGCCTCGCCGTCGGCTGCGCCTCGTTCGTCGGCCCGATGTACATCGCGGAGCTGGTCCCGCCGCGGATCCGCGGCGGCGTCGTCAGCTTCAACCAGCTGATGATCACGCTCGGGATCCTCTCCGCGTACATCGTCGACTGGGGCTTCGCGCCGTTCGCGAACAACTGGCGCTGGATGTTCGCGCTCGCGGTCGTCCCGGGCGCCGCGCTCGCGACGGGCATGTACTTCATGCCGTTCTCGCCGCGCTGGCTGATCGAGAAGGGACGGGAGGACGACGCGCGCGCCGTGCTCGAGCGCTACCGCATGGAGGACGACGACGTCGACGCCGAGATCGAGGAGATCAAGGAGGTGTCGGAGACCGAGGTGCCGCTCCGCGAGCTGGTATCGAAGGGCCTCCGCCGGATGATGATCGTCGGCATCGCGCTCGCGGTGTTCCAGCAGATCGTCGGGATCAACACCGTCATCTACTACGCGCCGACGATCCTCAAGTTCGCGGGCCAGCACAACACGGGCGCGCTGACGCAGAGCGTCTACATCGGCTGCACGAACGTCTTCTTCACCATCGTCGCGATCCTGCTCCTCGACAAGCTCGGACGGCGCTTCTTCCTCGTGTTCGGGACGTCGGTGCTGACGGTCGCGCTCGTGGGGCTCGGCATCTTCTTCGCGTCGGCCGGCGTGCAACACGCCGTCGGCTGGCTCGCGCTCGCCTGCCTGCTCACCTACATCATGGGCTTCGCGGTCGGTCTCGGCCCGGTGTTCTGGCTGATGATCTCCGAGATCTTCCCGCTGCAGATGCGCGGGCCGGCGATGGCCGTCTGCACGATGTTCAACTGGGGCTTCAACTTCGCGATCTCGTACACCTTCCTGACGCTGACCGACGTGATCACGAAGCAGGGGACGTTCTGGCTGTACGCCTTCTTCGGCATCTGCGCCGTCCTGTTCTTCCTGACCGTCGTGCCGGAGACGAAGGACCGGTCGCTCGAGCAGATCCAGGGTGACCTCGGCGCCGACGCCGACCGGCCGCTCGCGCGCGATCGGTCGCGCGAGGGCGAGCGCCTCCACGCCGCCTGAGCGGCCCGGCCGGGAGGCTCTACGGGCCGGTCGTCGTGACCGTCACCGTCGTCGGGATGGTGACGGTCGTCGGCACGGTGACCGTGACGGCCTGAGTCTCGGTCTGCGTGTTCGTCACCGTCTGCGTCTGGGTGACGGTCTGCGTCAGCGTCTGCGTGTCGTGCTCGTGAACCGTCGTCACCTGCGTGTTCGTGACGGTCTGCTGGTTCGTCACGACGTTCGTCCGCGTCTGCGTCTGGGTCTGCGTCTGCGTCTGGGTCAAGACGCGGGTCGTCGGCACGCGCACCGTGACCGAGGTCGTGTGGGTCTTGCCCGCGATGGTGACCACCCGCTTCCTCACGACCGGGACGTAGTGGACGACGCGCTTCTCGACGACCCGCACGCCGCCCGGAGTCGTGACGTACCGCGTCGCCGTCGCCGTCTGCGTCTCGAACGCCGTCGACGGCCGCAGGCGCACGACCTTCACCACCGGCACGACCTTCCGCACGATGCGCCCCTTCTCGCGCACCGTGACGAGCTTGCGGTCGGTCGTCGCGTACAGCACCTCGGCGCGGGCCGTCTTGTCGCTCGACATCAGCAGCGAGGCGGCGAAGAGGCCGCCGCCGAGCGCCAGCCCGAGCGCGGCGATGATCGCGCCCGCGCGCAGCTCCGGCGGCACGCGGTCGTGCCACCACCAGCGCCAGAACTCGAGCTCCCGCCAGTGCTCCCGCATTCGCTCCCGCAGAACCCCCGCTCGGCCGCCTCGGGCCGTCGGGGCGAGCCTAGCGCAGCCGCGGCCGGCGCCCGGCGGGGATCGCTCCAAGGGGTGATTCGGGCCGCCGCCCGGAGCCTGAATGATCCGTGGAGGTGGATCCCGGAGAACCCGGAGTCGAGTTCAGGCTCGGCGACATCGCCGAGGCCGACTGCCACGCGATCGTCAACCCCTGCAACAGCGGCTTCCTGCTCGGCTACGCGGGCGTGAACGGCGCGCTCGCCTCGCGAGGCGGCGAGGCCTTCACCAAGGAGTGCGCGAAGCTGCCCGAACGGGCCGCGACCGGGTCCGGGGTGCTGATCACCGGCGCCGGCAGGCTGCAGGCCCGGTACGTCGTCCACGTCGCGAGCCCGCTCTGGAACGGCGGCCGCGAGCGTGAGCGGGCGGCGCTCCGCCTCGTGCACGAGCAGGCCCTCGGGGTGGCGGACCGGCTCGGCTGCGAGAGCGTCGCGTTGCCGGCGATCGGCGCGGGCGCGCACGGCTTTCCGGCCGAGGTGGCCGCGTCGATCGCCGTCCCCGCGGTCGAGGCCGCGCTCGAGCGGGCGCGCAGCCTTCGCCGCGCCGTCTTCTTCTTCCGGCGGCGGACGACGCTCCACGACTACGTCATCCGCTCGACGGGGAGCGACAGCCGCGCCGCGGCGACCGCCGCGCTGCGTGACGAGATCGCGAGCCACCTCCACGCCGCCCGGCGGCCCGACCTCGCCGCGGCCGTGGCCGCGATCGACGACGAGCCGACGCTGCGGGCGATCGACGCGGCGGCACGCGAGCTGCTCGCGGCGCTCTCGCCCGGCGACGGCGACCACTCCTCCAGCGTCGGCGTCTCGACGATCTACGCACGCGCGGCCGAGCGCAGCCTCCCGCGAGACTAGGCGAGCAAGAGCGTGGCGGCCGCGCCGGCGCCGAGCGCGTACGGCCACAGCCGATCGAGGTTGAGCCAGCGGCGCCGCAGCACGCCCACGCCGAGGAACTCGTAGACCGCGAATGCGATCGCCCCCGCGACCGCCACCATCGCCAGCGTGTGCAGGAGAACCGCGCCCGCGAGCGGCGTCAGCGAGGACGGCATAACCATGTCGCCGCGCGACCGCACGCCGAGCCCGATCACGACCGGGATCAGCATCAGCCCGGCGCCGTGCGCGGTCGACATGAGGAACGACCAGAGCGCGAGCTCGCGCCGCCGCAGGCGCATGCCGACCCAGCGCGGATGGCGGTGCGAGCGGACGATCCGCCAGATCGCCACCGCCGCCAGCGCAGCCGCGCCGGCGATCCGGATCGACGCGTCCGAGGCGAGCACGCGGAGCTCCTCGACCGCCAGCACGGTCAGCCCCATCGAGGCCGCGTGGCCGGCCGCGATCGGCCCGAGCGCGCCGAACAGCGCCCGGCGCGCCCTGTGCTGCAGCCCGGTCCAGGTGGCGAACAGCCATCCCATCGCCGGGTTCAGCCCGTGGAACGCGCCGAGCGCGAGCAGCGCGCCCACGTCCCACGCGTTCATCGCCTGCGCGGCGTGGCCGGGACACGCGCCGGGCATCCGCATGCGCATCGGCACGCCGTGCATCAGCATGGTGTGGACGCAGCTCAACTGAAGCAGTACGAGTCGGAGGAGGCGTCGCCGCCCTCGAGCCGGATCTGGTGCGGCAGCCGCCCGTCGAAGTCGGTCGTCAGGAACTCCGGGTCGAGCGTCAGGCCGCCGTCCGGCCCGACGTCGAGCTTCGCGATCCAGCCGTCGAGGCCCTCCGGGTAGAACTGCCGGTCCCAGGTCGAGTACAGCGAGTTGGAGACGTACACCCGGCGTCCGTCCCGGCTCACCTCCACCATCTGCGGGCCGCCCTTCAGCGCGCCCGCGGCGGGATGCGGGGCCCGGGAGACGATGCCGCCGAGACGCACGCGCCCGGTCTCCCGCACGTCGAAGGGGTCGCTGACGTCGTACTGCACGAAGTCGCCGGTCCCCCAGCAGGAGACGTAGAGGAAGCGGTCGTCGAGGGAGAGGTTGATGTCGGTGACGAGCGGCGGCACGGCGCCGAAGCCCTGCAGGAGCGGCGGCAGGAGCTCGGCCTCCGCGGGCTCGGCGGGGATCGTGAGCGCCTTGCGAATCCTCCACTCCCCGCCGTCCCGGTACCAGTGCCAGACCGACGCGGAGAGGTCCTCGACGGAGACGACGACGCCGACGAAGCCCCACTCACGGCTCGGGTCGTGCGCAGGCCGCAGCTCGAGCACCATCTGGTGCTCGTCGCCGAGGTCGAGCGTCTGCAGGTGCTTGCCGCGGCGCAGGTCCCAGACGTGCATCGCGTGGCCGTACTCGCGGGCGAGCAGCTTCTCGGGCACCACCCCGTTCTCGAACATCGCCGGCGTGGCCCACTCGCTGGAGACGAGCGTGTCCTGGTTGAGGTGCCACCAGAAGTCGTACTGGTAACGCTGCGGCCCGGGCTCCGTCTGCCACGGCCCGAGCGGCTCGAACGTCTCGCAGTCGAGCCGGAAGATGCCGCCTGCTTCGTCGGCGCCGTTCGCGCCGCCGAGGCCGCTCATGTAGATCGCGTCCGGGCCGCAGTGCGAGGTGTGCGGGCGCGAGTAGCCGGTCTTCGCCGTCAGCTCCTCGGGCTCGATCGTCTTGACGAGCTTCGGCGCGTGCGGGTCGTCCTTCGTGTCGACGACGTACGTGCGCGACGACTTGAGCCCCGGGACGACGAGGTAGCGGCGCTCGACGTGTGGCCGCGGCGCGGTCGGGCAGAGTGCCGCGCTGCAGGCATTCCAGCCGAAGTGGTGCAGCTCGTCGCCCGGCGCTGCGAGCTCGAGCGTCGAGACGATCTGCCCGTAGCTGCCGGAGCCCGGCTGCAGGTCGACGACGCCGAGCGCGTCGGGGCGCGACGTCTGATCGGGCTCGAGCAGCGCGACGTACGCGAGCGTCTCCGGCGGCGCCTCCATCGCGAGCGTCGGCGATGGGTAGAAGCTCGGGTCGGGGGTCCAGCGGGCCATCCGTGCCTCCTTCGTCTGCGGAAGGCGCCAAAACTATCGTTTTTGAAGTGGCTGCCGCGTGGTCGACGCGATCAGAGGCGCGTTCGGCGGCGGATCCCGAGCCGCCGCTGCATGTCGCGGTCGAACTCGCCGTCCTTGCGCGCCGCCCAGACGAACAGGCCGATGACGATCGCGGCGGTGACGAGCGCCGAGATGGTGGCGATCACGGCGGCGGCGACGCTCACGTCTCCCCTGTTCCCGGCGCGGCCGGGTTGCAACGGGCGTTGGCGGCGCGGATCCACTCTCCTAGACTCGCCGAGATGGCGGTGTGCGCGCGCTGCGGGAACGACAACCCGCCCGGCTTCCGCTTCTGCGGCTTCTGCGCGGCGCCGCTCCTCCCGGAGCCCGGCACGCAGGGCGAGGAGCGCAAGGTCGTCACGGTGCTGTTCGCGGACCTGGTCGGCTTCACGGCCTCGTCCGAGGCGGCCGATCCCGAGGACGTGCGGGCCCGGCTGCGGACGTACCACGAGCACGTGCGGGCCGTGCTCGAGCGTCACGGCGGCCTCGTGGAGAAGTTCGTGGGCGACGCTGTGATGGCGGTGTTCGGCGCGCCCGTTGCCCACGAAGACGACGCCGAGCGCGCCGTGCGAGCGGGGCTGCGCATCGTCGAGGTGATCGGCGAGTTGAGCGAGCGCGACCCCGCCCTGCAACTCCAGGTGCGCGTGGGGGTGAACACCGGCGAGGCACTCGTCTCGCTCGTTCCCCGAGTCGACCTCGGCGAGGGCGTCGTCGCCGGGGACATGGTGAACACCGCGGCGCGCGTGCAGACGGCGGCGCCGCCCGGCGCGGTCGCGGTCTCGAGGCGCACGCACGACCTGACGGAGCGCGTCTTCGAGTACGAGCCGTTGGCGCCAGTCGCCGCCAAGGGGAAGGCGCAGGCGCTCGAGCTGTGGCGGGCGCGTGCTCCGCGTGCGCGCCTCGGGCCCGACCTCACGCGGTCGTTCGCGACGCCGCTCGTCGGCAGGCAGCTCGAGCGGACGCTGCTGACGAGCATCTTCGAGCGTGCGGCGGCGCAGCGCCTCTTCCAGCTCGTGACGATCGTCGGGGAGCCGGGGATCGGCAAGAGCCGGCTCGTCGGCGAGCTCTTCGGCTACCTCTCGGAGCGACCCGGCCTCGTCCGGTGGCGGCAGGGCCGCTGCCTCCCCTACGGCGACGGGATCGCGTTCTGGGCGCTGGGCGAGATCGTCAAGGCGGAGGCGGGGATCCTCGAGTCGGACTCTCCCTCCGAGGCGGCGGCGAAGCTCGACCGGGCGCTGCCGGCTGCGCTGGAGGACCGCGGCTGGCTCGCGACCCGGCTCGCGCCGCTCGTCGGCGTCCCGGGGGAGCCGGCCGCGAAGGGAGAATCGTTCTCGGCCTGGCGGCGGTTCCTCGAGCTCCTCGCCCTCGACAGCCCCGCGGTGCTGGTGGTCGAGGACCTGCACTGGGGAGACGACGCCATGCTCGAGTTCCTCGAGCACCTCGCCGAGGAGTGCCACGACGTCCCGCTGATCGTCGTCTGCACGGCGCGGCCGGAGCTCTACGAGCGGTGGCCGGCGTTCGGCGGCGGGGCTCGAAACGCGAGCAGGATCAACCTCGCGCCGCTGACCGACGACGAGACCGTCGAGCTGCTCACGCTGCTGGCAGGCCGGGCGCGCGTGCCCGCGGAGCTGGAGGCGCTCCGGGACCTCGTCGAGGGAAACCCGCTGTTCGCCGAGGAGCTCGTCGGCCTGCTCGCGGACCGCACCACGCCGACGGATGCGCATGCCCCCGGGCTGCCCGGCTCGCTCCAGGCCCTGATCGCGGCCCGCCTGGACACGCTCGGCGCCGCGCGGAAGTCGCTGCTGCAGGACGCGTCGGTGGTGGGCAAGGTGTTCTGGACGGGCGCGCTCGCCGCCATGGGCGGACGCGACCGCGGCGACGTCGAGCGCGAGCTGCGAGAGCTCGTGCGGAAGGAGCTCGTCCGGCCGCTGCGCTCGTCGTCGGTTCCCGGGCAGCAGGAGTACTCGTTCTGGCACGCCTTGATCCGCGACGTCTGCTACGGGCAGATACCGCGGCGCGCCCGGGCGACGAAGCACGAGCAGGCCGCGGGCTGGCTGCGGGAGCTCACGGGCGAGCGCGACGACGACGTCGCCGACGTCCTCGCCCACCACTACGGCACGGCGCTCGAGCTACGGACGGCAGCCGGCGACGACCACGTCGCACCGCTCGCCGACCGCACGATTCACTACCTCGCCCTCGCCGCCCAGCGCGCGCTGCCCCTCGACGCCGCAGCCGCCGCGACGCGTGTGGAGCGCGCCCTCGCGCTCGCTCCGGACGGGCATCCGGAGCGGGCGCGGCTGCTGGAGCGTTCGGCGGACGTCGCGCGGCATCAGAACCGGCTCGAGGACGCCCGGGACGCCCTCGAGGAGTCCGTCTCCCTCCATCGTCACGCCGGAGACCCGTACGGCGTCGGGCGGGCGCTGTCGGCGCTGGCGCTGGTGCTCCACCCTCTCGGCGACCTGTCGCGCACGCGGCTCATCGACGAGGCGATCCGCGTCCTCGAAGCCGAGCCTCCGTCGGCGGAGCTCGTCACCGCGTACTGCCGGCTCGCGAGCGATCGCAACGTCGCCTCCGAGCACGAGCTCGCCCTCGCCGCGGCCGAGAGGGCGCTCGAGCTCGCCGAGCGACTGGGGCTGGACGAGTCCGCGCGGGCGCTCGGCTACCGCGGCGAGGCGCGCGCGCAGCTCGGCGACCGCGGCGGCATCGACGACCTCCGTCGCGCCTGCGAGCGCGCGGTCGAGCGCGGAGAGACCTACCGTGCGGCGGCCTTCTCCAACAACCTGGCCGGCGTGGTCTGGGCGTACGACGGGCCGCAGCGGGCCCTGGAGGTCGGGCGCGAGGGCCTGGCGTTCTGCGAGCAGCGCGGGATCACGGCGATGGCGTTCGCGATCGCGGGCCAGAACGTCCAGTTCCTGGCGGAGGCCGGTCGCACCGCCGAGGCGCTGGAGGCCGCACGCGCCGCGGCGGATCGGATCGGAACGTTCGATCGGGTCGACCTCGAGGTCGAACCGTTCTGCGCCGAGCTGCGGCTCCGCATCCGGCGCGGCGAGCTCGACGGCGCGCGCGTGGAGCAGGCCGTTCGCCTCGCGGATCGCATCCGTGCAAAGGGCGAGGCGCAGCTGGTCGCGATCGTGCTGCCGTCCGCCGCCGAGGCGGCGGTCGCAGCGGGGCGGCTCGAGGACGTGCGTCGTCTCCTGGAAGAGGCAGCCCGCACGAGGGTCATCCGGAGAGATCGGTACTACGCCGCGCTGCTCCCCGCCGCGACGCGCGCGGCGTGCAGGCTGGGAGACGTCGCGCTCGCCGAGCGGCTCCTCGACGGGACAGAGGTCGTCACGCCGATCGCTCAGCACGCGGTCGCGCACGCGAGGGCGGCGATCGCTGCTGCGTCCGGACGCATGCGTGAGGCGGCCGCGCTCTACGCCGAGGCCGCGGAGCGCTGGGACCGTTTCGAAACGCCGCCGGAACGCGCCTACGCGCTGCTCGGGCAGGGACGGTGCCTGCGGGCGCTGGGCGAGCCTGAGGCGGAGGAGGTGTTGCGGGAGTCGCGCGAGGGGTTCGAGCAGCTGACGTATGTCGCGCTCGTCGCCGAGGTCGACGGCCTGCTCGCGCAGACGTCCGTCGCGCCCGCCGGGTGAGGGGGACCCGGGGCCGGCGGCGCCCGGGTCCCCGCGCCGCGCGAGCGGCTACCCGTTGGTGGTCGTCGTCCGGTGCTGCCGGCGATCCTGCTTGACGGCGGCCCTGGCGAGCTGCCGGAGCTGCTGGTTCTCCTGCCGGAACTGGACCAGCTCCGTGCGGATCGACTGCCTGGCGCTCTGCAGCAGCGTCCTGAGCTGCCCGCGCGCCGACTTCCGCGCGCCGCAGCCCTTCGTGACCGCCTGGATCAGCGCCTTGACGTCCGACCGGACGGTGGCGCGGTCCTGCTTGACGACCGCCTCGTTGGCGTCGAAGTCGGACCGCGTCTTCGCGCGGTCCGCCTTCAGCGTGTCGACGGTTGCGCCGTTCTGTGCGTCGGTCGTCACGGCCTGGATGTCGGCGTCGAGGTCGTGATGGCGTGTCTGGATGTCGGTGTCGAGCTTCGTGATGTCGGCCTGAACCTGCGACGTGTCGATGGTCGACGTCGTCTGGCCCTGGCACTTGCCGTTCGCGGAACCGCCGTCGTCGGCGAGCGCCGCCGGCACCGTGACGACGAACGCGGCCACGGCGGCGACGGCGAGGAGGCGCTTTCTCATCTGCTGCTCCTTGGCTTGGGGGGTCGATGTGTCGGTGCCTGCGCGTCTTCCGATTCACATCGTGTGATCGGCGTCCTCCCCGGCCGGGAATGTAAAGCGGCGTAAAACCGCGAGGCGCGGCGGCCGGCCCTCAGGCGGGCAGCGTGAGGCTCTCGAGGTCGCGCGGGTAGTCGGTGAGCAGCTCGATGCCATCGTCGGTCACGACGACCGTGTCCGAGTGGCGCAGGCCGCCCAGCTCCGAGTCGTAGAGGCCCGGCTCGATCGTGAACACCATCCCGGGCTCGATCGGCGTCCGGTCGCCGACGTCGAGGAAGGGCGCCTCGTGGTTCCGGAGGCCGATGCCGTGACCGGTGTGCTGCCGCCAGTACGGCAGCAGGTCGTTCTCCTCGAAGTAGCGCATGACGGCCGCGTCGACGTCGGCGCAGGTGACGCCCGGGCGGAGCGCGTCGAACGCGACCTGCTGCGCGGCGACCGTGTGCTCGAACAGGCGCTTCACCTCGTCGCTCGGCGGCCCGATCACCATGCCGCGCTCGAGCTCGGCGTTGTAGCCGAGGATCGGCGCGCCCGTCTCGCTGACGAGCAGGTCGCCCTGCGCGAACGCGATGTCGTGTGCGATCGCGTGCGCCCAGGAGCTGCGCCTGCCGATCTGGCCGCGGTAGCCGGCCTTGGCGCCGTCGGCCGAGCCGAGCTGGCCTCCCTCGCCTCGCTCGGCGAGCATCGCGAGCGTCGTCTCCGCGCCCGCCCGCAGGCTCGCCTCCGCCTCCGTCGCGCCGACGCGGGTGTACTCCTGCAGCAGCCGGTGCGCGTGCGCACACCAGCGGCCGCTCTCGCGGATCAGCTCGATCTCGACCGCGCTCTTGCGCGCCATCAGCCGCTCGATCGCGTCGCCGAGCGGGACGACGTCGAGGCCTGCGGCGTCGCTCAGCGCCGGGCCTCGGTAGCCGAGGATGCCGGGGTAGCCGTCCTCGTCCGCACCGGCGGTGCCGCGGATTCCGAGGTCGGCGAGCACGCGCGCGAGGATCGCCATCGGGTGCTCGCGGCCGGGGTACTCCGGGTACGACTCGATGCGCTCGAAGGACGTCTCGGCCCGGGTCCGCTCGATCTCGAACTCCGGCACGAAGATCGCCGACCCGCCGCCGGCGCTCTCCGCGTACACGATCGGCCGCTCGTTCGAGAGGAACCAGAAGTTCGTGAAGTAGCGGATGTAGTCGGGGGCGAACAGCACGAACCCGCTCGCGCCGGCGTCGCGCGCCTGCTCGAGCAGGCGGGCGCGGCGTTCCGCGAGCTCGGACTGCGGGATCTCGGTCGCCGTCACCGCGGCGATCCTATGCGGCGGGCGCAGCGCAGACTCAGTCGACGGTGCGAACGTAGACGACGTGTCGGATCAGCACCCGGTACGACCCGTCGTCGGTCAGGAGCGTCATCACGCCGTTCGGGTTGGCGAGGACGGAGTCGACGACGTCGTCCTCGACCGCGTCTAGGTTGGCGAGGACGATCTTCGTTCCGTCCGCCAGACCGATCTCGACCGCCACTCCGAGAGGTTCTCACATACTGACGTTCGCCGATCCAGGTGCGGAGTGGGCAACGGGCGTTCGCGGCAACGCGAAGTCCGCTTACCGATAGTGTGGAGGCGGCTTCGAGTCGCGCTCGTAGTCGACGTACCGGCCTCGCGTTCGGATCTTGCCGTCGACGTACCCGGCGCGCGCGTCGAGCATGTGCTCGTGCGCGCGAGCCAGAGGCGACTGACCTCGCAACCTCGCCAGCAGTCGACGAAGCATCGTAAGGCGAAGCTTAGTGTGCGGCCCGTTTCCGGGGCCTTCTTTGAAGCGGATGATGGGACTCGAACCCACGACCTTCTGCATGGCAAGCAGACGCTCTAGCCAACTGAGCTACATCCGCGCGAGCGGAGCGCAGTATAGCCCCGGTCAGGCGGGCTCGACTCGAGCGCCGAGGAGGGCGTAGAAGCACGCGTAGCCGACCGCGAGCAGCGTCGCGACGAACGCGCTCACGAGCAGGCCGTGCCCGACGGTCGCGAGCGAGGCGTGCGGCAGGAGCTCCGCGATCCGCCGCTCCGGCTGCACGACGACGTCCCAGCTGTTCCAGCGGAGCGCGCGCCCGAGGTAGACGCCGATGCCGGTCAGGCCGATCGTCGGTAGGACGAGCAGCCAGCCGGCGCGCTCGCCGAGACGGGCGCGCACAAGCGAGTGGACGACGAAGAGCGACAGGAAGCCGAGCAGCAAGCCCGTCCCGCTGAAGACGAGGTACATCGGGACGTCGTACCAGCGTGTCACGTCGTCGTAGCGAAGGTGGACGACGTCGGTGACGAGGTACGGCGCGTTCGGCAGGAAGAGCAGCCAGACGAGCCCGAACGGGACGAGGCGCGCCGCGGTCGAGCCGCGGCGGACGACCGTGCGCAACCGCAGGGCGACGAATGCCGGCACCCACGCCAGCACGAGGTTCCACAGCAGCCCCTGCATGGAGTTCGAGCCGAAGACGGCCACGCGCGCGAGCTCGAGCGAGACTGCGGCGACGGAGCCGGCGCCGGCCAGCAGCCAGGCGCGACGTTCGGCGATCGACGGGCCGACGAGACGAGCGGCCATGCCCTGAGGGTAGCGCCGCGGCGCAGGCCGAAAGGCGGGGTCAGACCCCGTCGAGCGCCTCGTTCACGAGCCGGTCGGCGAGCTCGTTGTGCGCGCGGCGCACGTGGCGGTACTCGACCTTCTCGAGCTCGCGCCCGAGCCGCGCCGCCTCGACCGACAGCCCCCGCAGCGTCTCGTTCTTGACCCTGTACTCGCCGCGCATCTGCTTCACGAGCAGCTCCGAGTCGGATATCACCTCGACCTCCGGAACATGGAGCTCCGCGGCGCGGCGCAAGCCGGCGATCAACCCCCGGTACTCGGCGACGTTGTTCGTCGCCACCCCGATCCTCTCTCCGCGCGCCGCGAGCACCGTCCCGTCCTCCGCCTCGAGCACGTAGCCGAACGCCGCCGGGCCGGGATTGCCGCGCGCACCGCCGTCCGTGTAGAGCCGCGCCTTCACGACAGCCGCTCGTACACGTCGAACGCCGGCTCCTCGTACGGATGGGCGGCGCGCAGCGCGGCCAGCACCTCGGCCTGCCGGTCGGACGGGAACACCGTCTCCAGCCGCAGCTCGCGCACGCGCTCCTCCACGCCACGCTGGCCGATCGCGGGGCGCGTCGACTCGCCGCCGAGGAACGTCCCCGTTCCCTCCGCGTACCACGAGCAGCGCTCGTAGTCGCCGATCCGCCCCGCGCCGGCCGCGAAGATCGCATCGCGGACGGCCTCGAGCGCCTCGGCCGGCACGAAGACGACGAGCTTCCTGTTCGCGGTCAGCGCGGCGCGGGGCGCTCGGCGTTGTCGATCTGCGCGCGCTGCAGGCGCCCCGAGTAGTCGACGTAGATCGACTTCCACTCCGTGAACACGTCGAGCGCCGCCTGGCCCGCCTCGCGGTGGCCGTTGCCGGTCTGCTTCATGCCGCCGAACGGCAGGTGCACCTCCGCCCCGGTGGTGCCGGCGTTCACGTACGTGATGCCCGTCTGCAGGTCGCGCATCGCCGCGAACGCACGGTTGACGTCGCGCGTGAAGATCGACGACGACAGGCCGTACTCGACGCTGTTCGCGGTACGCACGGCGTCCTCGAACGAGCCGACAGGGATCAGCGCGGTCGTGGGCCCGAAGATCTCCTCCTGCGCGATCCGCATGTGCGGATCGACCTCGGCGAACACCGTCGGCCGGTAGTAGAAGCCGGCGCCGCCGACCGGCTCGCCGCCCGTCAGCAGCTTCGCACCCTCGGACTTCCCGATCTCGGTGTACGAGTGGATCTTGTCGACCGCGGCCTTGTTGATCACCGGGCCGATCTCCGTCGCGTCCTCCCACGGAGCGCCGACGATCATCCGCTCGGCCCGCGCCACCAGCTTCCGCTGCAGCTCCTCGTACACGCCGCGCTGCACGATCACGCGGGACGCGGCCGTGCAGCGCTGCCCGGCCGTGCCGAACGCCGACCAGCAGATGCCGTCGACCGCGAGGTCGACGTCGGCGTCGTCGAGGACGATGATCGCGTTCTTGCCGCCGAGCTCGAGGTGGACGTGCTTGAGCCGGTCGGCCGCGGCCTTCGTCACCAGCACGCCGGTCTCGCGCGAGCCGGTGAAGGTGATCACCGGCACGTCCGGATGCCGGACGAGCGCGTCGCCGGCCTCCTCGCCGTACCCGTGCACGACCTGCACGACGCCTTCCGGCAGCCCCGCCTCGTGCAGCAGGTCGACGAAGCGCTGCGCGAGGAGCGGCGTGTCCTCGGCCGGCTTCAGCACCACCGTGTTCCCGCAGACCAGTGCCGGGCAGAGCTTCCAGGCCGGGATCGCGATCGGGAAGTTCCACGGCGTGATCGCGCCGACCACGCCGACCGGCATCCGCACGCTCATCATGAACTTGTCCCGCAGCTCCGACGGCGTCGTGTGGCCATGGAGGCGGCGCCCCTCGCCGCCCATGTAGTAGCTCATGTCGATCGCTTCCTGGACGTCGCCGCCGGCCTCGGCCTTCACCTTCCCCATCTCGCGCGTCATCAGGTCGGAGAGCGCCGGCTTGTCGCGCCGCAGCAGCTCGGCGAAGCGGAAGAGGATGTTGCCGCGCTCGGGCGCCGGCACGAGACGCCACTCCTCCCACGCCGCACGCGCGGTCGCGACGGCACGGTCGACGTCCTCCGCGGTCGAGCGCGGGAACGACTCGATGACCTCGCCCGTCGCCGGGTTCAGCGAGTCGAACGTCGCGGCCGCCACGCCGCGATCGTAGCCGTCGGCCTCAGTCGACCGGGTCGGTGCTGGGGAAGGTTCCCGGTACGCGGGCGCGGCGCCGGTCGCGGACGACGCGGCGCTCCCGCATTCCCGCCGGCGGCTCGCCCTGCCGGCGGTTCGGCCCCTCGCGGCGGTCGACGATCACCGTGACGTTCGGGTTGTCGCGGTAGTAGTCGACCAGCCGGTCGTAGAGCTCCGACTCGAGCTCCGGAGGGACGACGCAGTAGATCACGCTCTCAGTGTAGGAGGAGCACCGGCGGACGCCACCCCCATTTTCGGGGTCAGACCTTCGCGATCTCCGGGACGATCCGCCCCTCGCCGTCCATGTGGGCGTTCCAGTCCGTGAACGAGCCCTCGAGCTCGGCGGGGTCGTGGCCGCGTCCCTCGAGCCTGACCGGGTTGTCGGAGTCGGGCGCGACGCGGTACTGGTACCAGGAGATCTCCCAGGCAACGGTCACCACGACCTCGGCGTTGACGCCGGAGAGGAGGACGAGCGAGACGCGCGGCGCGCCGAGCGACTTGCCGATCCCGCCGATCGTCCGCCGGTACTGCGACGCGTTGAAGACGTCGGCGGCCTCGACGAGCTCCAGCTCGCGGTCGGAGAGCCTGCGCAGGATCGGCTCGGAGACGGTCGCCTCCGCGGCGCGAGGCTTCGTCCCGAGCAGCGCGGCGAGCCAGCCCGCGCCCCCGCGGCGCCGGCGCCCCTCGCTCGCGACGGTCGGCGTCGTCGGCGCGCCCTCGCGCACCCAGCCCGACTCGACGGCGGTCTCGGCGCAGAGCGGGCAGACGTCGACGTAGTCGCCGCCGCCGTTCGGCGAGAAGCGAACGGCGCGCTCGCCCAGCAGCAGCGTCCGCTCGCAGATGGCACACGAGCGCTCGGTGGTCACGCGCGTCACGCGGGTCATCGACGCCCGAGAGTAGCGATTTGCTGCGCTTTCCGTAGCATCGCGGCATGATCGTGCGCACCGTCCTCGGCGACGTCGAGCCGTCGGAGCTCGGGCCGTGCGACGCGCACGAGCACCTGTTCCTCGACACGCCGGCGCAGCCGGGCGAGGAGTTCGTCGACCGCGAGAAGGCGGTCGAGGAGGCCAGGACGCTCGCCGCGGCCGGTGCGCGCGCGGTCGTCGACTGGACCCCGCTCGGGCTGGGCCGCGACCTCGACGGGCTCGCGCTCGTCTCGCGCGAGACGGGCCTCCACGTCGTCGCGGCGACCGGCCTGCACCGTGACGCGCACTATCGGCCCGACAGCGAGTTTCGCACGGCGAGCGTCGACGACCTCGCCGACCGCTTCGCGGCGGAGCTCCGAGACCGCTGCGGGATCCTCAAGCTCGGCGCGAGCTACCACCACCTGACGCCCTTCGAGCAGAAGGCGTTCGAGGCGGGCGCCGAGGCGCACCGGCGCACGGGCGCGCCCGTCTGCGTCCACACGCAGCACGGGACGATGGGGTTGCAGATCGTCGAGCGGCTGGCCGCGCTCGGGGTGCCGCCGGCCTCGATCGTGCTCGCACACGTCGACCGCAACCCGGACGCGGGCGAGCATGCCGAGACGGCGTCGACCGGCGCGACGCTCCAGCTCGACGGGCCGGGGCGCACGAAGTACTGGCCCGACTCGACGATCCTGCGCCTGATCGCCGACCTCGCCGAGGCGGGCCACGCCGACCGCCTGCTGCTCGGCGGCGACGTCGGCCGCCGCGGGATGCTGCGCGCCTACGGCGGCGGCCCTGGCCTCGACTACGTCTTCGCGCGGTTCAAGCCGCGTCTCGAGCGCGAGCTCGGATTCGAGCTGTCGCAGCGGATCTTCGTCGCCAACCCAGCGCGAGCCTTCGCCCGGCCGGGCTGAGGGAACGGCCCGGTATTGAACGCCCGTCTAGACAGCTATACAGTCGCCCCATGGACGCGCCGTTCGACCTCGAGGGTCGCCGCGTCGTCGTCACCGGCGCCTCGAGCGGGATCGGCGAGGCGGTCGCGCGCGCCTTCGCAGCCGCGGGCGCGCGCGTGGCCGGCATCTCGCTCGACGGCGGCGCGCCCGTCGCGGACGGGATCTTCGTCGCCGGCGACGTCGGCGACCCGGCCGCGGTCGAGGCGCTCGCCGACCGCGTGGAGGAGGCGTGGGGCGGCATCGACGTGTGGGTCAACAACGCCGCGCGCCTGTTCGTCAAGCCGCTCGTCGAGACGTCGGACGACGACTGGCACGGCGTGCTGCGCGCGAACCTCCACGGCTACTTCCACGGGTGCCGCGCCGCCGCGCGGCGCATGCTCGCCGCCGGCCGCGGCGGCGCCATCGTCAACGTCACCTCGGCCTCCCGCATCCTCGCCGTGCCGGACTTCGGCGTGTACGCGACCGCGAAGGGCGGCATCGAGGCGCTCACGAAGACGCTCGCGCTCGAGCTGGCGCCCCACGGCATCACCGTCAACGCGGTCGCGCCCGGCGCGATCGACACGCCGCTCAACGCGACGGCATGGACGCCGGCCGTCCGGCGGACGTACGGCGAGCGGATCCCGATGCGGCGCGTCGGCACGCCGAGCGAGGTCGCGGGCGCCGTGCTCTTCCTTGCGACCGCGGCCGCGCGCTACGTGACGGGGCAGGAGCTCGTCGTCGACGGCGGGCTGACGATCAACGGCGCGGTCGGCCATGCCCGCGACTGAGACGCTCGCCGCCTGCGAGGTGCTGGTCGACGGGCTCGACCACCCGGAGGGCGTCTGCTGGGATCCGCGGTCGGGCGCGCTCTGGGCGGGCGGCGAGGCCGGCCAGCTCTACCGCGTCGACCTCGACGCGCGCATGTGGCAGGAGGTCGCACGCGCGCCCGGCTTCGTGCTCGGGCTGGCCGTCGACGGCCGCGGGCGGCTCGCCGTCTGCTGCCCGGGCGCCGGCGCGCTCTGCGCGCTCGCGGACGGCGGCGTGCGCACGCTGCACGACGGCCTGACGCAGCCGAACCACGGCGCCTTCGCGCCCGACGGCGCGTTCTACTTCTCCGACTCGGGCCGCTGGGGCAACGGCGGCGGCCGCGTCTACCGCCTGTCGCCGGACGGCGAGCTCGACCTGTTCTCCGACCGGCTCGCCGACTTCCCGAACGGCTGCGCCGTGACGCCGGACGGCCGCCATCTCTGGACGGTCTGCAGCCACGCGCCGGTCGTCGGCCGCTTCGACCTCGCCACCGGCGAGCTCGAGGAGGTGACGCGGCTCGACGGCACGGTCCCCGACGGGATCGCGTTCACCGACGACGGCCGCGTGGTCGTCTCCTGCTACCGGCCGGACCGGATCGTCCTGCTCGACGCGGACGGCCGTGCCGAGACGATCGCCGAGGACCCGCAGGGCACGCTGCTCGCCGCGCCGACGAACGTCGTCTTCGTCGGCGAGCGGCGCGACCGGCTCGTCTCGGCGAACCTCGGCCGCTGGCACCTCACCCTGCTCGACGTCGGGCTTCGCGGCGCGCCCCTCCACCACCCCGAGCGCTGGGCCGTCGACGCATGACCAACTTCGTCCCCCGCTACTACGCGATCGAGCAGACGCTGCGCGCGCGGATCGCCGCGCTCGACCCCCACGCGCCTCTGCCGTCCGACTCGCAGCTCTGCGACGAGTTCGGCGTGTCGCGGATGACCGCGCGCGGCGCGGTGCAGCGGCTCGTGCAGGAAGGGCTCGTCTACCGCGTGCCCGGGCGCGGCACGTTCGTCGCGCCCGCGCGCGCGAACCGCACCGCCAGCCACATCCTCTCGTTCAGCGACGAGATGCGCCGCCGCGGCCGCGTCCCGCGCTCGCGCGTGGTCGAGGCCGGCCGGCGCGCGGCGACCGACGAGGAGGAGCGGCGCCTGCAGGCCGGCGAGGTCTTCGTCGTGCGACGCGTGCGCGAGGCGGACGGCGAGCCGGTCGCGCTCGAGACCGCCGTCTTCCCGGCCGACCGGGCCGCCGTGCTGGCCGAACGAGACCTCCAGGACGTCTCGGTCTTCGCGGCGCTCGCCGAGTCGGGCAACGTGCCGACCGCGGGGCGCGCGGCGATCGCCGCCGAGGCCGCGACCGCCGAGGACGCACGGCTGCTCGACGTGAAGAAGGGCGAGCCGCTGCTCGTCGAGCGGCGGCTGATCCGCGACCAGGACGGGGCGCCGCTCGAGCTCACCGAGAGCCGCTACGTCGGCTCGCGCTACGGCCTCGACGTCGACTTCGAGGTCGAGCTGCCGCGGTGAAGGTCGTCACGCTGGGCGAGGGCGGGCTGCGCGTCGACGTGCTGCCGGAGCGCGGGCTCGACCTCGCGCAGGCGACGTTCCGGGGCGAGCGATTCACCTGGGAGTCGCCGCTCGGCCACATCCCGTGGCAGGGCGGCTTCGCGCGCTCGTTCGGCGGCGGCCTGCTGGTGACGTGCGGGCTGCGCAACGTCGGCGTCCCCTCCGAGGGCCAGCCGCAGCACGGCTGGTACAGCTCGCAGGCGGCCCGCGACGTGACGCTGGAGGCCGCGGCGGCCCGAGGCCGCGTCGTCGACGCCGAGGTGCCGGGGCCGACGCTCGCGCTCGAGCGCGAGCTGCGCGTGGGCGATGCGTCCGTCGAGGTGCATGACCTCGTGCGAAACGAGGGCGCCGAGCCCGAGCCGGCTCCGCTCCTCTACCACGTCAACCTCCTCTGGGGCGCCGTCGACGTCGACTCCGTCGAGGTGCTGCCGCGCGACGACGACGCGCGCGCCGGCGACTGGCGCGAGCTCGGCCCGCCCGGGCCGGAGCGCGTGTACGAGCACGTGGGCGCGACGCGCGCCGTCGTCGCGAACGGGGCCGCCCGCGTCACCGTCCGGTCGAGCCTGCCGCGCCTCTGGCAGTGGGTGCACCCGAGCTACGGCGTGGTCGCGTTCGAGCCCGCGAACTGCTCGGTGCTCGGCCGCGCGCACGACCGCGCCGAGGGGCGGCTGCCGCTGCTGGCGCCGGGCGAGGAGCGCGAGTCGACGCTCGAGATCGCGGTGGAGGCGCCGTGACGCGCGAGCTGCACGAGCTGCGCGCGGGCGTCGTCGGCACCGGCTTCATCGGCGCCGTGCACGTCGACGCGCTGCGACGGCTCGGCGTTCAGGTCGCGGGCGTCGTCGGCTCGACGCCGGAGCGCGCGTCTGCGAAGCGGCTCGCGCCCGCGTACGAGAGCTTCGAGGCGCTGCTCGAGGACGCATCGGTCGACGTCGTCCACCTGACGACGCCGAACCACCTCCATTACTCGCAGGCGAAGGCGGCGCTCGCGGCGGGCAAGCACGTCGTGTGCGAGAAGCCGCTCGCGCTCGACGCGGCGCAGTCGGCCGAGCTCGTCGAGCGGGCCGAACGCAGCGGGCTCGTGCACTGCACGAACTTCAACATCCGCTTCTACCCGCTCGTGCAGGACGCGCGGGCGCGCGTGCTCGGGGGCGAGCTCGGGGAGATCTGGAACGTCCACGGCGGCTACCTGCAGGACTGGCTGCTGCTCCCGACCGACTGGAACTGGCGCCTCGAGCCCGACAAGGGCGGCGCGCTGCGGGCGGTCGCCGACATCGGCTCGCACTGGCTCGACCTGGCGCAGTTCGTGACCGGGCTCGAGGTCGAGCAGGTGTTCGCCGACCTGGCGACCGTCGTCCCGGTGCGGCGGCGGCCGACGGGCGAGGTCGAGACGTTCGCGGCGGCGGCCGACGTCGAGCGCGCGGACGCGCCGATGTCGACGGAGGACCTCGCGCACATCCTCGTGCGGTTCCGCGGCGGCGCGCGCGGCTCGTGTGTCGTCTCGCAGGTCTCGGCCGGCCGCAAGAACGCGATCCGGTTGGAGGTGGACGGCTCGCAGGGCGCGCTCGCGTGGGACGGCGAGCGGCCGGAGGAGCTGTGGCTCGGCGCGCGCGACGCGCCGAACGGCACGCTCCTGCGGAACCCGGCGCTGCTCGGCGCGGCCGCGCGCGCGGCGACGCAGCTGCCGGCGGGCCACGCCGAGGGCTTCGCCGACACGTTCCGCGAGCTGTACCGCGCCGTCTACCGTGCGGTCGCCGCGGGCGAGCCGGGCGACGGCTATCCGACCTTCCGCGACGGCCATCGCGAGAACGTGCTTGCGGAGGCCGTCGCGGGGTCGAACCGCACAGGACGATGGGTGGAGGTGACTGCGTCATGAAGCTCGGACTGCTCACGGCAGCGTTCCCGGACCGGTCGCTCGAGGAGGTCGCCGCGTGGGCGGCGGCGAACGGCTTCCAGGCGCTCGAGATCGCGTGCTGGCCGGCGGCGGGCGCCGAGCGACGCCGCTACGCCGGCGTCTCGCACGTCGACGTCGACGCGCTGGATCCCGAGTCGGTGCACGCGACGATGGAACGCCACGGCCTCGTGATCTCGGCGCTCGCGTACTACCCGAACAACCTCGACCCCGACGACGAGCGACGCGAGGCCGCGAACGCGCACCTGCGGAAGGTGATCGACGCAGCGCAGGCGCTCGGCGTCTCCGTCGTCGGGACGTTCGTCGGCAACGACAAGGACCGGCCGCTGCCGGAGAACCTCGAGCGCTTCCGCCGTATCTGGCCGCCGCTCGTCTCGTACGCCGGCGAGCGCGACGTGCGGATCGCGATCGAGAACTGCCCGATGATCTTCAGCTGGGACGAGTGGCCGGGCGGCAACAACCTCGCGTGGTCGCCCGCGATCTGGGACGAGCTCTTCGCCGCGATCCCGGACGACAACTTCGGCCTCAACCTCGACCCGTCGCACCTCGTGTGGCTGCAGATCGACTACGAACGCGCGGTCTACGACTACGGCGACCGCATCTTCCACGCGCACGCGAAGGACCTGGAGGTCCGCCGTGAGGGCCTCTACCGGCACGGCGCGTTCTCGGCCGGCATCGGCTGGCAGGTGCCGCGGCTGCCCGGGCTCGGCGAGGTCGACTGGTCGCGGTTCGTCGCGGCGCTGTACGCGGTCGGCTACGACCACGTGCTCTCGGTCGAGCACGAGGACCGCCGCTTCGAGGGGACGCCCGAGCTGGTCGAGCGCGGCTTCCTGCTCGCGCGCAACACCTTGTCGCCGCTCATCGTGTAACCCGCGTCCTTAGTTCACGTAGTGAACTAAGGACGGGAGTTTCGCTCACGGCACGAGCACGTACTTGATGCCGGCGCCGGTGCGGGTGGCGGCGAAGGCGCGCTCCCAGTCGGCGAGCGGCACCGCCTCCGAGACGAGCGCCCCGAGGTCGACCCGCCGCTCCTCGACGAGCGCCAGCGCGCGGCCCCACGACGCGGGCGTCGACGCGTTGCCGGACGTGACCGTCAGCTCCTTGAAGCAGACGAGGTCGAAGGGAATCGACACCGGCTTCCCCGCCAGCCCGATCTGGACGTAGCGGCCGCCGCGGCGCGCCGACTCGAGCGCGAAGGCCATCCCCGCCTCGTGGCCGGAGCACTCGACGACGACATCGAGCTCGCCGGGCGCGCCATCCTCGGAGGTCGACGCCTCGAACCCTAGCCGCGCCGCTGCCGCAAGCCGCACCCCGTCGCGCGGCGTGCCGCGCACGTGCACGTCGCCGCCTGCCGCCCGCGCCACCTGGGCGGCGAGCAGCCCGACCGGCCCCGGCCCGACGACGAGCACGCGGTCGCCCTCCCGCACCCGCGCCGGGTCGAGCAGCGCGTTGCAGCAGCAGGCGAGCGGCTCGACGAGCGCCGCCGCCTCGGGCTCGAGCCAGCCGGGCACGCGATGCAGGCCGCCGGCGGGGACGTGCAGGCGTGGAGCGAACGCGCCGTCGACGAACGAGCCGATCGACCGGCGCTCGGGGCAGAGATTCGTCCGCCCGGACCGGCACCACTCGCACGAGCCGCAGGTCGAGAAGTACGTCTCGCTGACCACCCGCTTCCCCAGCCACGCCGCGTCGACGCCCTCCCCCACCTCGGCGACGGCGCCGCACACCTCGTGGCCCATCGTCACGGGCGGCCGCGCGGCGTACTCGCCGTCGGCGATGTGCAGATCCGTGCCGCAGATCCCCGCGGCGAGCACGTCGAGGACGACGTGGCCGGGCGCCGCCTCCGGCTCGGGCCGCTCGGCCAGCGCGACGTTCCCGGCGCCGGGCGCGACCTTAGCGAGCCCGATCACTCCGACGCGGCGGTCGCGCGCGCGTAGATCGCCGCGAGCGCGAGCACGATGAGCCCGTAGATGATCTGGCGCACCGCCTGCGACGCGTTGAGGATGGTCAGCAGCGAGTCGAGCACGGTCAGGATCAGCGCGCCGAGCACGGTGCCTGCGTAGCCGCCGAGGCCCCCGAAGATCGACGTGCCGCCGATCACCACCGCGGCCACCGACGGCAGCAGGAACGGCGAGCCGATGCCGAGGTCGGCGGCGTCGTTGAAGCCGACGAGCAGCACTCCCGCGGCCGCCGACAGCAGCCCCGAGAGCGCGTAGACGACGAGCAGCACCTGCCAGACGCGAACGCCGGCGAGCCGTGACGCGACCGGGTTGTCGCCGACGGCGTAGATCATCCGCCCGATACCCGAGTAGCGCAGGCCGAGGATGATCAGCGCCGCCACCGGCGCCCACACGAGCAGGTCGTAGGGCACGTAGGTGAGGAAGCGCTGCGACCCGATCGTCACCACCAGGCCGGGGACGAGCGACGTGAACTGCTTCTGCGCCTGCACCGTGAGCAGGCCGAGCGTGATCGTCGACACGCCGAGGGTCATGATCAGAGGGTTGACGCGGAAGACGGCCACGCCGATCCCGTTCGCGACGCCGATCAGCAGCCCGACCGCGAGCGCGATGCCGATCGCCGCGCCCGAGCCGTGCGTGCCGAAGCGCGAGATGAGGAACGCGCCGGTCGTCGAGGTCGTCGCGACGGAGAGGTCGACGCCGCCGGTCAGCATCACGAGCGTCTGCCCTGCCGACATCAGCCCGAGCACCGCGGCGAACAGGAAGGTCGTCGACACCTGCCGCGGCGTCAGGAACGCACCGTCGCCCTGCGCCCGGTTGACGATGTCCGTGAGCACGAAGATGCCCACGAAGACGAGCGTCAGCACGACCGCGGGGTTGTCGCCGAACAACCGCCGGAGCTGCGGACGCGACGGGATCGCGGTCACGTCCCCTTCCCCTTCTGGCGGATCGCGAGGCCGCCGACCATCACCACGAGCACGATCAGCGCGCCCTGGAAGACCTGCGCGTAGTTCTGGTTGACGCCCTTCAGGATCATCAGCGTCTTCACGAGCGTGAGCACGAACGCAGCGCCGATCGGGCCGATCAGCCCGCCGACGCCGCCGAGCAGCGACACGCCGCCGAGCACGACCGCGGCGACCGAGTTGAGCGTGTAGATGCTGCCCGCGTTGGGGTCGCCGATCCCCGACGCCGCGGTGAGCGCCAACCCGCCGAGGCCCGCGAACAGCCCGGAGTAGGCGTACGCGAGGATGCGCGACCGCGAGACGTGCACGCCCGCCAGATAGGCGGCGCTGCGACTCGAGCCGATCGCGTACAGCCCGAGCCCGGGCTTCGTGCGCCGCACCGTCAGCCAGAGCACGGCGTACGCGACGAGGAGGATCGCGATCGCCGACGGCAGCCACTTCGTCAGCACCGTGTCGAACTGGACGAGGTTCTGGTAGCGGAGCGGCGCGCCGCCGCCCGGCACCTGCAGCACCGCGAGCGCGGCGCCGGCCCACACGAACAGCATCGCGAGCGTGACGATGATGTCCGCGACGCGCGTCACCACCGTCACCAGGCCGGTGAGCGCGCCGGCGAGCGCGGAGCCGGCGATGACCGCGAGCGAGAAGAGCAGCGCCTGCGTGAAGCTCATGTGCAGCATGTACTTCGCCGAGACCACGTTGGCGAGCGACATCAGCGAGCCGACGGACAGATCGATGCCGCCGCTCAGGATCACGACCGCCTGGCCGCAGGCGGCGAACGCGAACGGCAGTGCGTCGATCGCGAGCGACTGCACGTCGAATGGCCCCCACGGCAGCTTCGTCTGCCCGCGCCAGTAGAGGACGAGCGCGAGCAGGAGCAGGTAGACGCCGATCGTCCAGCCGTGCCGGCGCACGAGCCGGCGCAGCGTGCCCCGACGGTCGATCGCGGCGGCGACGCCGGCCGCTGCCGACGTCACGCGGCTTCCTCGCCCGCCTCGACCAGCCCGTGCATCGCGCGCAGCAGCGACGCCTCGTCGGCCGCGGTGCCGGGGAGCTCGGCGGTGACGCGGCCGCCGAAGAGCGTGAGGACGCGGTCGCACACGAGCGGGAACTCGGCGAGCTCGCTCGAGAAGAACAGGATCGCGGCGCCCTCGTCGGCCAGGCGGCGAAGGAGCGCGTACACCTGCCGCTTCGTGCCGACGTCGATGCCGCGTGTCGGGTCGAAGCAGAGCATGGTCTGAAAGCCGCTCGCGAGCCAGCGCGCGATCGTCACCTTCTGCTGGTTGCCGCCCGACAGCCGCCGCACCTGGCGCGCGGCGCGGATGTCGATCTGCAGCGAGTCGATCGCGCTGCGCACGCGCCTGCCTTCGTCGCGCATGTTGATCGCGCCCCAGCGCGCGAGCCTGTTGTAGCGCGGCGACGCGATGTTCTCGCGCACCGACCGCTGCGGCAGCAGCGCCTGCAGCCGGTCGGCGGGCACGAGCACGACGCCGGCGCGGATCGCGTCGTAGGGATGACGGGCCTTGAGGGGCCGGCCCGCCACGCGGATCGTGCCCGCGTCCGGCGCCTGCTGGCCCGAGAGGGCGCGGAACAGCTCGTCCTGCCCCTGGCCGTCGAGCGCAGCGATCCCGAGCACCTCGCCCGGCCGCAGCGCGAACGAGACCGCCTCGAGCCGGCCGACGGCGAGCTCGTCCACCTCGAGCGCGGCGTCGCCCGTGGCGAGCCGCTCGACCGTGCGCGGGGCGACCGCGTCCGCGTCCTGCTCGCGCGCGACCGCGGCGGCGCGGGCCGCCTCCGGCCCGAGCATGTGCTCGACGATGCGCCCCTCGCCCGCCTCGCGCGGGTCGATCGAGGCGACCGCGCCGCCGTCGCGGAGGATCGTCGCACGGTCGCACGAGGCGATCACCTCCTTCAGGCGGTGCGTGATGAACAGTACGGAGCGGCCTCGCTCGCGGAGCGCGCTCATCACCGTGAAGACGCGCTCGGCGAGGTCCGACGGCAGCGCGGCCGTCACCTCGTCGAGCAGCAGGAGCTTCGGATCGCGCGAGAGGGCGCGCGCGAGGTCGACCATCCGCAGCATCGGCAGCGGGAGCTCCCCCGCCTGCGCGGCCGGGTCGACGTCGAGGTCGAGCGCGCGCAGCTCGCGGCGCACGGCGGCCGGGTCGGCGCCGGTCAGCCGCATGTTCTGCGCGATCGTGAGGTCGGGCAGGAGCGCCGGATCCTGGAAGACCGGCGCGAGGCCGAGTCGCGCCGCCTGCGCCGGCGAGGAGAAGCTCACCGGCGATCCCTGCAGGTCGATCGAGCCCGCGTCCGGCCGCAGCACGCCGGTCAGCAGCTTCACCAGCGTGCTCTTGCCGGCTCCGTTCGCGCCGAGCAGCGCGTGCACCTCGCCGGATCCGACCGTGAGGTCGGCGGAGCGGAGCGCGACGACCGGGCCGAAGCTCTTCGCGACGCCGGCGGCGCGAAGCAGCGGGGGGACGGCGGCGTCGCCGCCGCCCTCCCCGCTCGCGGTTGCTGCTACTTGCACGCGCTCTTCAGCTGGGCGATCGAGTACGTCGTCAGCCCCGGCAGCTGCAGCGTGTCGCTGTAGGTCGGTGGCAGAGACGCCGAGTAGAACTTCTTCATGATCGCCTTCGACTTCGGCATCGTCCACACCTGCGGCGTGAGCAGGGTGTTCTTCTTCACGCTCTTGCCCTGGAGGAGCTTGAGCGCGACGGCGGTGCCGGCGCCGCCGATCGTCGCCGGGTTCGTCACCGCGGCGCCCTTCAGCTTCGGGTACATCGTCAGCAGGTACTTCAGGAACTGGTTGTTGTCGGCGCCAACGATCGGCACGAGCGGCTTGCCGGCCGTCTTGAACGCGTTGACGACGGTGTAGTCGATCCCCGACGTCCACACTCCGTCGACCTTCACGCCGGAGTTGAGGATGTCGAGCATCTGCTTGCCGCCGGTGGCGTACTGCCAGCCGGTGAACGTGCTCTTCACGACGTGGATGCCCGGGTACTTCTTCAGGGCCTGCTCGAAGCCGTTGTGCCGGTCGGTGTCGGCGGACGCGCCCGCGATGCCGCGCATCTCGACGACGTTGCCGTGCCCGTGCAGCTGCTTGAACAGCCACAGCGCTCCGAGGTAGCCGTACTTCGTCTGGTCGTTGGTGACGTTGTAGGCCTGCGGCGCCGTCACGGTCTGGTCGACCGAGACGACCTTGATGCCGCGCGACGCGGCCTGCGCGATCACGCTGTTGAGCGACGTCGGGTCGGCCGGGTCGATGATGATCGCGTTCACGCCCGCGGAGATCAGGTTGCGGATGTCCGCCGCCTGCTCCGCCGCGCTGCCGTTGCGGTCGGCCACGATCACCTTCGACACCTTCCCGCTGGCGTTGGCCTGCGCCTTCACCGAGCAGATCATCTCCTCGCGCCAACCGTTGCCGACGAGCGTGTTGGAGACGCCGATCACGTACTTGGCGCTCGACCGCGCCGACGCCGTGACCGCGGCCGTCACGGCGACCGCGACGGCCGCCACGAGCACGAGCGCCAGGCGCGTGCCGTTCGTTCTGAGCCTCACGTGTCCCTCCTCTCGGGATCTCTTGGATGCTGCGGTTGGGGGGTCGTGCGGCCGCCGGGGGATCGCTCCTCCTCTCGTCATCCACTCCCCTTGAGCGACCGGGCATACCGCCGGGCGTGCTCGGCGTAGGCGTCGTCGAACAGCCGGGCGGAAGCTTCGGGCCCCACGATCGCGGCGCTCGTGAGCACGGGCGGCATGGCGCCCCGCTCGACGAGCAGCGCTGCGGTCTGGGCCTTGATCTCGTTCACGAGGACGACCGCGGCGACCGTCGAGCCGGGCGCGACCGGCGTGTCGAGCCCGTCGATCTCGACGAGCGCGTCGCCGGGCGGCGTGCCGAGGTCGAGCACGAGGTCGGCGACGTCCAGCAGCCTCCCCGCCTCGTGGCGCGGCTCGCCCGCGAGCGACTGCGCAACCGACGTGACGGCCACGACGGTGAGCCCGCGGTCGCGCGCGCCGAGCGCCATCTCGATCGGGACGGCGGAGAGGCCGCTCGCGGAGAAGACGATCATCACGTCGGTCGGGCGCAGCTCGTAGTTGGCGAGGATCGCCTCGGCGAGCCCCGGCATCCGCTCGATGAACATCGCCTGGCGCTGCCCGTTCGCGCCCACGACCTGCGTGTGGTAGGTCATCGAGAGCTCGACCATCGGATTGAAGCCGGGGTATGAGCCGTAGCGCGGGAACATCTCCTCCACGGGGATGCGCGAGTGGCCGGTGCCGAAGAGGTGCACGAGCCCGTCGGCGGCGATCGCGTCGGCGCACGCCTCGGCGACGCGCGCGATCGCGTCGGCCTGCTCGGCGATCCTGTCGAGCAGCGAGCGCGCAGCGTCGAGGAACCTTGTCGTGCGGCGAGCGGCGAGAGTAGAGTCGGGGCCCATCAACCTGTCTAGACGTTTAGACAGGCCGACGCTACTCCGGTCGCCGATTCCCGTCAAGGAAGGAGGACAGCGGTTTCCGTGAACGGCCACAGGGTGACGATGCTCGGCACCGGCCTGATCGGCCTCTTCTACACGCGCACGCTGCACGGCCGGCGGGGCCTCGACCGCGTGCACGTCGTCTACTCGCGCTCGAGCGAGCGGGCGCAGGCGTTCGCGCGCGACAACGACGTGCCGGTGACGACGACCGACCTCCAGGAGGCGATCGCGCATCCGGAGACGGACGTGGTCGTGATCGGGCTGCCGAACCACCTCCACCTGGAGGCGGTCGAGCTCTGCGCGCGGCACGGCAAGGCGGTGCTGTGCACGAAGCCGCTCGCGCGCAGCGGCGCCGAGGCGAAGCGGATCCTCGACGTCGTCGAGGAAGCCGGGATCTTCGCCGGCTACCTCGAGGACCTCGTCTACACGCCGAAGACGCTGAAGGCGGTGCAGGCGGTGCGCGCGGGGCAGATCGGCGCGGTGACGTGGGCGCGGTCGCGCGAGACGCATCCCGGCCCCCACTCCGCCTGGTTCTGGGACGCGCGGCAGGCGGGCGGCGGCGCGATCGTCGACCTCGGCTGCCACTGCATCGAGATCGTGCGCAGCTACATGGGCAAGGACAACCGGCCGCTCGAGGTGCTGACGTGGCTCGACACGCTCGTGCACCCGATCGAGGCCGAGGACAATGCGGTCGCGCTGATCAAGTTCGAGTCGGGTGCGCTCGGGCAGTTCGAGGTGTCGTGGACGTTCCGGGGCGGCATGGACTTGCGCGACGAGGTCGCCGGCACCGAGGGCACGATCTGGACGAACCACTTCCTGCGCACCGGATTCGAGATGTTCTCCTCCGGGGAGGGCGGCGGCTACGTCGCCGAGAAGGCCGAGAGCGCGAGCGGCTGGCTCTTCCCCGTCGGCGACGAGGTGGCGGAGCTCGGCTACGTCGACATGTTCGCCGACATGTTCGACGCGCTCGACGCGGGGCGCGCGCCGACCGAGACGTTCTACGACGGCTACGTCGTCAACTCGGTGATGGACGCATGCTACGCGTCCGCGTCTGCCGGCGGCTGGGCGCCGGTGCGGCTAGACGACTGGCGCGGCGGCGGCGTGCCACGCATCGAGCGCGCGCGTCGCGAGCACGACGGCAAGACGGTGATCAAGGAGGAGCAGATGCCCGACGGCCGCCGCAAGCTGATCCTCAAGGACGAGGCGAGCGGCGCCTTCGAGGACGTCGTGGTGTAGAGCCGGAAACTCCCGTCCTTAGTTCACGTAGTGAACTAAGGACGTGCATTTCGGACTGCGGGCGGAAACTCCCGTCCTTAGTTCACGTAGTGAACTAAGGACGCGCATTTCGGACTGCCGCCACCAGGTCGGCGCCCTCGAGGACGTCGTGGTGTGAACGGAAACTGTTTCGTGACTTCGTCACGAAACAGTTTCGAAGCGTCGCACTGCCGCCACCAGGTCGGCGCCCTCGAGGACGTGGTGGTGTAGAGCCGGAAACTCCCGTCCTTAGTTCACGTAGTGAACTAAGGACGCGCATTTTCGGACTGCCGCCACCAGCCGGCGCGCCTCCTCGGGATCCTCGAGCGCGGAGCCGACGCCGACGGCGACCGCGCCGGCGGCGAGGAAGTCGGCCGCGTTGTCGGCGGTCACGCCGCCGGTGACGAGCAGCTGCACGCCGGCGAGCGGCGCCAGCACGTCCCGGACATAGCGCGGGCCGCCGAGCGAGCCCGGAAAGAGCTTCACCATCGCCGCGCCGGCACGCCAGGCGGCGTCGATCTCCGTCGGCGTGAGCGCGCCGGGAATCGCCGGCACGCCGAGCGCCCGCGCGCGCTCGAGGACGAGCGGCGCGAAGGCCGGCCCGACCACCGCCTCGGCGCCGGCGGCGACCGCCTCGTCCACCTGCTCGGGCCGCCGCACCGTCCCCGCAAGCACGGTCGCATCGCCCCGCTCCCGTGCACGCGCGATCGCCTCGGGGGCGCCCGGGCTGTCGAGCGTGATCTCGACGACGCGCACGCCCGCCGCGACCGCCGCCGCGACCCGCGCGTCGACGTCGTCGACCCGGCGCAGGATCGCGACGATCCGCTCCTCGCGGATGCGGTCAATCGCCGACATCCGCCCCGTCCCGCCGCAGCCGGTCGCGCAGCTCCTGCGGGTCGAGCCGCTTCGGCTCGTCCGACAGCGCCGCCGCCGTCCCCGCCGCCTGCCCCATCGCCATGCACGTGCCCATCGAGCGCGCGGACGCGTGCGCGTCGTGCGTGGCCGAGAAGCAGCGGCCGGCGACGAGCACGTTCTCGAGCCCGCGCGGCTGCAGCGAGCGGTAGGGAATGCCGTACGTCGCCCCCTCCCCGAGGTACACCCAGCGCGTGTCCTCGCCCGCATGGTGCTCCTCGATCGGCGCGCCGCAGCGCGCGACCTGGTCGGGGAAGCGCGCGGCTGACAGGATCTCCTCCGCCGTCAGGACGTGCTCGCCGACGATGCGGCGGCTCTCGCGCACGCCGATCGCGGGGCTCGTCGAGACGAGCACCGCCTGCTCGTAGCCCGGCACGTTCTCGCGCAGGAACCGGAAGTACTCGCGCGCCTGCCGCCGCCCCTCCCGCTCCGCCGCCGAGAGGCTGTCGGCGTCGGTCGCGTCGACGTTCCGGACGCGCGTCATCAGCGCCATCATCACGCCCTCGTGCGGCGTCCGGTGGACGGAGCCTTCGATGCGCGTGAGCGCGTAGCGGCCCGAGTCGCGCGCTTCGCGCATCAGCTGCCACAGCTCCTCCTTCGGCACCGCCTCCGCGCGCGCGACGTCGACGTTCGCCATCCTGAACACCGTCGACAGGCTCTGCACGTCCTCGCCCGGCGGCTCGTACGGCGCGCCGGAGAGCGCGCAGACGTCCGCGTCGCCGCTCGCGTCGACCACCACCCGCGGGCGGATGCGGCGCACGCCGCCCTTCGCCGCGACGTCGACCGCCGTCACGCGGCCGTCCTCGACGCGCACCGCGAACGCGAACGCGTGCAGCAGAGTACGCACGCCGGCCTCGGCGGTCAGCTCGTCCCAGATCGTCTTCAACGTCTCCGGGTCGTACGTGATGCCCGTCCCCGCGCCGTAGGTGTTCGGCCGCTCGAACGCCATCCCGCGCGCCGCAAGCCGCGCGACGACCTCGTCGGGGATCCCCGAGACGACCTTCCGCGGCCGCTCGCCGGGCGTGTAGAAGGCGTAGAACGTGTCGAGGACGGCGGTCGACGTCCCGCCGAGGAAGCCGAAACGGTCGACGAGCAGGACGTCGGCGCCCGTCCGTGCGGCGGCGATCGCCGCCGTCGAGCCGGCCGACCCGGCTCCGATCACGAGCACGCCGACGCGCTCGACCGCACTGCTCATCTGTGCAAGAGTATGCACGAATGAGCAGAGCGACGATGGCCGAGGTCGCGCGCCTCTACTACGTCCGCGAGCTGACGCAGCAGCAGATCGCGCAACGGCTCGGCCTTTCCCGCTTCAAGGTGCTCCGCCTGCTCGAGCAGGCGCGCAGCGAGGGCGTGGTGCGGTTCGAGATCGACGAGCCGGTGCCGGTGCGCGACGACCTCTCCCGTCGGCTCGAGGAGCGGTACGGCCTCGAGACGGCGATCGTGGTCGACCGGCGCATCGCCGACGCGGCCGCGGCCGTGCTGCCGCGGCTCCTCTCCCCCGCCGACGTCCTCGGCGTCGCGTGGGGCGAGACGCTGGCGGCGGTCGCGGAACAGCTTCCGACGCTCGGCGGCGGCATCCCGGTCGTGCAGATCTGCGGTGCGATCGACGGGATCGTGCCGGGCACGGGACCGACGGAGCTCGCGGCCCGGTTCGCGGCGAAGACGGGCGGCCCGTTCCACCCGCTCCAGGCGCCGGCGGTCGCCGACGCGCGGGCGCTGCGACGCGCCGTGCGGGCGACGACGTCGCTGTTCGACGAGGTCACGCTCGCGCTCGTCGGCATCGGGAGGCGCCGAGACGCGGCCGGGCACCTCCTGGTGCACGTCTTCGACGCCCGAGGGCGGCTCGTGGCGGCGGAGCGCGCGATCGCGCTCACCGTGCGGCAGCTGCGCCGCACGCGCGTGATGGCCGTCGCGGGCGGCAGCGGGAAGCGGGATGCCGTCCTCGGCGCGCTCAGGACCGGGCTCCTCGACGTCGTCGTCACGGACGCGGCGTGCGCGAGGCACGCGCTTCGGTGAGCGTCGCGATCGTCACCGGGTCGCGCGGCGGCATCGGCGGCGCGACGGTCGCAGCGTTCGAAGAGGCCGGCTTCACGGTCCACGGCGTCGACCGCGGCGATTCGTTTCCGCCGCTCGAGCGCCTCGACGCCCTCGTCTGCGCGCACGGCATCTCCGGACGCTCGCTCGGCGACGGGCCCGTCGACTCGTGCACGGACGCAGGCTGGGACGCAGTGATCGAGGCCAACCTCACGAGCGTCTTCCGGTACGCACGGCAGGCGATCCCTCTGCTGCGCGCGAACGGCGGCGGCGCGATCGTCACGGTCGCCTCGGTGCTCGGCCTCGTCGGCGGGGACGAGGACTTCGCCACGCACGCGTACGCGGCGTCGAAGGCTGGCGTCGTCGGGCTCACGCGTGCGATGGCCTCCACGTACGCGCGCGAGGGAATCCGCTGCAACGCCGTCGCGCCCGGGCTGATCGCAACGCAGATGAGCGCGCGTGCGCAGGGCGATGAGCGCATCCGCGGCCGCTTGCACGAGCTGCAGCCGCTGACGGGCGAGCTCGGGTCGCCCGGAGACGTCGCGGCCGCCTGCCTCTATCTCGCGACAGCGCCGTTCGTCACCGGCGCCGTGCTCACGGTCGACGGCGGCTGGACGGCGCGGTGAGGAGCCTCGGGCTCGACGTCGGCGGCACGAACGTGAAGCTCGTCGTCCTCGAGGACGGCGAGGTCGTCGAGCGCCGCGAGGCGCCGACGCTCTCGGAGGAAGGGCCGGAGCGCACGCTGCGCCGGCTCGTCGAGCTCGCACGAGCCGGTGGCGAGGTCGACACCGTCGGCGTCGCGCTGCCCGGCCTGGTCGACGACGACGGCACTGCGGTGCTGCTGCCGAACCTGCACGGCGACTGGACCGGCCTGCAGCTGCGCGCGCCGCTCGAGGCCGGTCTCGGGCGCGCCGTCACCCTGATCAACGACGGCCACGCGTTCGCCCTCGCAGAGTCGCTGCTCGGCGCCGGGCGCGGCGCGGCGAACGTCATCGGCATCGCCTGCGGCACGGGCATCGGCGGCGGTCTCGTCCTCGACGGGCGGCTGCACCTCGGCCCGGCCGCGCGGGCGGGAGAGTTCGGGCACCACACGGTCGCCGAGGACGGCCTGCCCTGCGAGTGCGGCAACCGCGGCTGCCTCGAGCTCTACGCCGGCGCGCGGGCGATCGCGGCCGCCGCCGGCGCGCCCACGTTCGACGACGCGCTCGCGCGAGCCCGCGCAGGCGACGAGCCGGCACGGGAGGCGCTTCGCCGGGCGGGCGAGCTGATCGGCGTCGCGCTCGCGAACGTGCTCATCTTCGTCTGCCCCGACCGGGCCGTCGTCGGCGGCGGCGTCGCCGCCGCGGGAGAGCTCCTCTTCGAGCCGCTGCTCGGCTCGGTACGCGACCGCGCGCGCGTGGCGCCGCTCGACCGGATCGCGATCGTCGCGGCCGAGCTCGGCCCCTACGCGGGCGCGGTCGGCGCGGCGCTCGCCGGCGGACGCGAGAGCTAGCTGTAGTTCCTGAGCACGTTGGTTCCATCCGGGCCGCCTTGGAGGCTGAGTGCTGACGAAGGCAACAGCCCCAAGGAGGCGACCCGGATGGATCTGCACGGTAACGCGGCTCTCAGCTGGAG